>Ga0255336_100001_pt1 | contig 1565897 bp, 1329 predicted proteins | sample MeOH1_35cm_T3_17_FD_189102 | JGI IMG/M metagenome (GOLD analysis project Ga0255336, IMG submission 189102) | Sandy soil microbial communities from University of British Columbia, Vancouver, Canada - MeOH1_35cm_T3_179 | ecosystem: Engineered > Artificial ecosystem > Sand microcosm >... | reverse complement strand
CAGCTCGCCATACGACAGCGATAGATAATTGCGAAGTTCGTTCGACATGCCTCTCCTCTATCGGGTAGTCCCGCTGCCCAACCGGTCCCCATAACTCAACTGCTGATTTACTCCTAGGGTACAGCCCTCCACTCCTTGAACGAACGAAAAAGACGCCGTGCAGGGAGAAATTTCCTGCACCGCAAGGATTTCGGGCCGCTATCGGCGGCAAGGCTCGTTAGCCAAACTGCACGGTACGCCGGCTAAGGGAGCCATACTCCCACCCCTCGAGCACAAAGCGCACGTCATCGTCTGCGGCAGCCCCTGCGGCCACCAGCAGGGGGCGCAGATGCTCTGCGGTGGGGTGGGCGATGTGGATGGCGGGACCGAGAGTTGGGTATTGCATCAGGCTGTCCCAGTCGCGGCGCAGAAGCACCTCGCGAACCCATGCGTCGAATTCGCGAGCCCACGGCGGCGGTCCGCTCAGCTCGTAGAAATCTACCAGCCTGAGGTTGTGGACGAGATTGCCGCTGCCCAGAATGAAGATACCCTCCTTGCGGAGCGGAGCCAGCGCCTGGCCCACCTGGAAGAGCTGGGCCGGGGAGTAGTTGTAGGGCATGGAGATTTCAAGGACAGGGATATCCGCGGCGGGAGCCATGTGGACCAGGGGTGTCCAGACGCCGTGATCCAGTCCGCGATTGCTCTCATGAATCTCATGGCCGGAGAGCAGCGCCAATACTCGCTGGGCCAGCTCTGGAGCGCCGGGTGCAGCGTACTGCACGCAATACAGCTCCGGCGGGAATCCGCTGAAGTCATAGACGAGCGGTGCCTGTTCGGTTACGCCAATCGTCAACGGCGCACGCTCAAAGTGAGCGGAGATAACGAGGATCGCCTTTGGTTGTGGCAGCGCTGCGCCCCAACTGCGGAAAGGAGCGCCGCGCTCCGGGTCGATGGCCAGCGTTGGTGCGCCATGGGCTACAAAGCCAACGGGGAAGAGAGCGGGTTGCTGTTGTGCCTGATCCATGAGAAATATCCTTCTCTCTCAGAATAGCCCGGCTGAAAGGGATGTGTGCGATGAGCTCCGGCGGCAGCTCGTCGAATCTTATTTCGCTCGCAGTGGATCGGGCGCAACCGTCCAGCCGGCTTTCTCACCGCGGTTCTGCTCGCGGAGCCATGTCAGCAGCGGCTGAAAGTACTCCAGCATGGCAGAGGCATCGGCCTTGTCTTCCCCGGTCAGCGCCTTGAGCGCTTCTGGCCAGGGCTTCGATTGGCCGAGTTCGAGCATTGCGCTCAGGCGCGCTCCAGCCTCCTTGGAGCCATAAAACGAGCAGCGGTTCAGTGGCCCGTTGTATCCCGCGGCCCGGCACATGGCGCGATAGAACTGGAACTGGTAGATACTCGCAAGAAAATATCGAATGTAAGGAACGTTCCCCGCGATGTGGTATTTGGCGCCCGGGTCGAAGTCCGCCTCGCTGCGATTCACCGGCGGCGCAACACCCTGATATTGTTCGCGGAGCGCCCACCATGCCTTGTTGTAGTCCGCGGGCTTCACCTGGCCGGAGAATACCTCCCAGCGCCACTTGTCGATCATCAGGCCAAAGGGCAGAAAGGCGATCTTGCGGAGCGCGGTGTGCAGCAGGAGCGGGATGTCCGCCTCGGGCGGGGGAACTTTATCGATGAGGCCGATCTTCTTCAGGTACTCCGGCGTAATCGAGAGCGCGATAGTATCGCCGATCGCCTCATGGAATCCATCGTTGGCGCTGTCGCGAAACAGAAAGGGCTGCTTGCGAAAGGCCATTTGATAGTAGTTGTGGCCGAGCTCGTGATGGACGGTCGTGAAGTCATCGGTGGAGATGTGGATGCACATCTTCAGGCGCACATCCATGTTGCCATCCACGTCCCACGCACTCGCATGGCATACGACGTCGCGATCCCGCGGCTTGGTGAACTGTGAGCGCTCCCAGAAGGTCGCGGGCAGCGGCGCAAAGCCCAGGGACTTGAAGAAGCCCTCGCCATAGCCAACCAATTGCTTCGGTTCCGTGTGGCGCGCTTCGAGGATCTGGCCGAGATCGTAGGTCTGCGGCGCTACAGGCGGCGCAACGATGTCATCGATATTGCCCCACTCCTGCGCCCACATGTTTCCCACCAGGTGTGCGGGAATCATGCCATCGGGCCGCTCCGCTGCCGCGCCATATTTCTGGACGAGCCGATGGCGAACGTAAGTGTGCAGTTCAAGATACAGCGGCTCGACCTGCTTCCAGAGCCGTTCCAGATCTTCGGAGAATTGCTGCGGGGGCATGTCATAGCCGGAGCGCCAGAGCACTCCCGTATCGGCGAAACCGAGCTCGCGCGCACCCTGGTTCGACAGATCCACCAATCGGGCGTAGCGGTCGCGCATCGGTGCGCCAACCTTATGCCAACCTACCCACATGTCTTCCAGCTCCTGGGGATCGCGGCTCTTTGCCATGCGCACATCCAGATCGTCGATGCCCACGCACTTCGATTCGTCGTCGCCGGGGCAGTACTTGCCTCTTCCATAGCTTCCATCGAGCGAGGTTGAGATCTGCGTCAGCTCGGTGCGCAGCCGGGGATCGTTGGGTGCTGGCATGGTCATCCGCAGCTTGAGGAGGAGAAACTTGCGCTTCAGATCTGGAGGCAGGTCGAGAGACTCAAATCTCTTGGATTGCTGCACCAGCTCCGTCGTGCGCGCGATAACACGCTCATGCTCTTTTGCCGCGACCAGCTCCGTGTCGCCGGTGATATAGGTGGCCTGCACCCAGCTCGCGTGGGCGGCGATGTTCGACAGGTCGGTCAGTTCCGCTTCGGCCTTGCCCATAAAGGCCTGTGCCTCCGCTACGGTGGGCTGCGAAGGCGTGTTTGAGGACTGGGCGACGAGGATGGGGCATGCCATCAGCATAAGAAGAGTGGCCGCGCTCGCAAAACGCATAGTCATAATGCGAGCAAGTGTAAACCAACGATGCCGATGCGGAGTACAGGGCGGCAGCTTAACTCCCGTGGTTTGTCTCCCGGTGCGCGGAGTGTCGATTCGAATCGGACAAGGCTGAAATTGCCGCTGAAATTGCTCTATGCTGTCTGTATGGGAAGCCGTGGTGGAGATGCCGAGCTGGTACAGATCCTCGATGCCGCGCTGGCCGATGCGGCACGGCGCAGCGGAGCCTGGCTGGCATGTCGCCCGGGCTGCACCCAGTGCTGTATTGGAGTCTTTGCCGTGAACCAGTTGGACGCCGATCGCCTGCGTAACGGATTGGCGGAACTGGCACTGCAGGAACCGGCCAGAGCAGCCGCCATCCGGGAGCGCGCTACAGCTTCGATTGCTCGCCTCGCACCAGAATTTCCGGGAGATGCCGCAACAGGAATTCTTGCGGAAGGAGAGGAAGCGGAGGCGCAATTTGAAGATTTCGCCAACGACGAGCCATGTCCGGCTCTCGATCCCGCAACCGGTCTCTGCGATCTCTACTCCGCCCGGCCCACGACATGCCGCGTCTTCGGGCCGCCGGCGCGGTCCGGCGAAGAAGGCGGCCTCGGGGTCTGCGAGCTGTGCTTCCACGGAGCAAGTGAGCAGCAGATTGCCGCCTGTGAGATGGAGGTTGATCCCGACGGGCTGGAAGACAAGCTGCTTGCGGAACTGGAAGAGCGCACCCAGCGGCGCGGCCGCACGATTGTCGCCTACTGCCTGACGGAGCAGCGCGGCTAGATTTCAATCTCCAATTTCATCCCCCACGTCAATTCCTATAGGGGTTCTCTGCCCCTGTCTGGCATGGATGATCTCCCACGAACCCGACGCCGTAACCCGGCCGCCCTCCAGGATGTAGACCATGTCGGCTCGCTCCACGGCCGAGAATCGATGCGCGATGATGATGACGCTCAAAGGCTCCCGCTGCCCCCGAAGACTGGCGCTCACCGCGGCGTGAATCGAATCGAGAATCCGCTTCTCGCTTTCCAGATCGAGGCTATTGGTGGCCTCGTCGAGGATCAGCAGCGAAGGCTTGCGAAGCAGCGCGCGTGCCAGGGCAATGCGCTGCCTCTGTCCGTTGGAGAGCAGAACTCCGCGATCGCCAACGATGCTGTCGAGTCCGTGCGGCATCTCCAGCACGAAATCAGCCGCGGCCTGTCGCAGAACAAAGAGCATCTCTTCTTCGGTCGCATCCGGCTTGGCCCAGCGCAGATTGGCGCGCACCGTGTCGTGGAAGAGGACAGTATCCTGCGCAACATAGCCCACGCGATTGCGCCAGCTCCGGGCCAGCGCAGGCGTGAGCTCGGTGCCATCGACCATCACGCGTCCTGAGTCCGGAGTGAGCAGCCCGTTGATCAGGTCGGCTGCGGTGCTCTTGCCTGCGCCGGATGCGCCAAGAATTGCGGTTACGCGGCCAGCCTGGGCGCGCAGCGATACATGGTCCAGCACTCTTCTGCCATCCTGCAGGTAGCCGAACGATACGTCGTCGAGCCGCACCGCTTCGTGGAGTTCCGGTGGATTCTCCGGCCCCGGAATCGTCTCCGCAGCAGCCAGGCATCCGGCCTCAAGCTCCTTCACGTTACGGAAGGCGGGAATCTCCGAAATGAAGGATTGATATTGGCTGTAGGCGGAAGAGAGACGTGGCATCAACCGCGTAAATACCACGAGCAGCAGCAGAATAGCCGCCGGCGCTACGCCAAGCCATTGCAGTGAGCAGAGGATGACTAACCCGAGCACCAGCAGGGAGCCGATCTCGAACCAGAAGGATGTTGCGGCCTGGATGCGGGTATTGCGGATGACCTCGGCGGAGACGCGCTGCTGCAGCGCCGAAAACATCGCAAGGTCGCTCTGCTGGCTGGCCAGCGCCTTAACGGTCTTCAGGTTCTGCAGATGCTCGGTCGCGGCGGCGTATAGATCCTGCATATTCCGGGAGATGGCCTGGCCGCTCTGGTGGGCGGCCCGGGTATGGCCACGCGTGAGCAGGGCCAACAAGGCTCCTGAGCCAAGCACCAGCATCGTCATCGTGACGGAAATCTTCATGGCCAGCGCGATATAGAAGAGCGAGGCAATGGCATTGGATCCAAAGGTGACCAGCCCGAAGGTCGCCATATCCACGCGGGCGATTTCGCCGGTAAGGGCATGGGTGAAGTCGGAAGAACGCCGTCGCGAGAGATACAGCCAGTTGGCATTCAGGATCGCCGAATACAGCCGGCGCGTGAGCTGCAGATCGAATCGCAGGACAGCGGCAAAGGTCAGCACCGATTGCGCCCGGTTCAACAGGGAGCGCATCGCCACCAGCACCATGAAGATCATGAGCAACAGGGCAAGCCAGAAAGGCTGCGGGACTCCCGTTGCCAGTAGCATCCTTTGGCAGGCCGCGGCATAGTGGCTGAGCGGGCCTCCCTGGTCCAGACGGAATCCCGCGACCTGGAGCAAGGGAAGCAGCAACGCGATTCCGATGCCCTCGGTCAGCGACACCAGGAACGTCACCGCAACTGCGAGGATTACGGGGCCACCGGCCACGTGGAAGAGCGTGCGCGCGTAGAGCCGCAATGTGGCGGCGAGGTCGCCCCCCAGATCGTCACCCCCCGGAGCGTCACCCTGCGGCACGGAGATCGGCGAATCAGAGTGCGAAGCCACGGTCGATTGCGCGGAATCCGGCATGCCCACACCTTAGCAGACAGCGTGCAGCCTGCTGCTCACCTTTCGCTGCCGCTCTCGAAGCCGGGATCATGGCGCCGGACAAAAGCGCCCATCCCCAGCGCGCGGGAGAGGGCATAGTGATAGGACTCCAATACCTCCCGTGTCTGGAAGCCCGTGTTGGGCCACGACGCGACGAGTTTGCGCAGGCGGGGCAGATCCAGCACCCGACGGGCGAGTGGCGAACGCTCCAGCAGCCGCAGCTCCTCACGGATGGCGGGGAGAGCATCGGCCATGCTCTCGTTCCAGTCCGCTGCCTGCAGCCCGCGAGCATAGCGTTGGAGCGTCGCTTCCGGCAGACGCCCCTTCATTGCGCGGCGAATCAGCGAGCGCATCCAGCCATCGCGTACAAACTGGTCGATCGGCAGGGAGTGGATGAATTCAAAGATCCGCTTATCCCCGGTGGGATCGCGCATCTCTAAATGCCAGCCCGCCATATATCCGGCATTCTCGTTCCCAAAGTCGCTGGCCAAGAAGAGAGCATTCAGTTCGGATCGGACGTCGTAGGCCTGGAAATTAAAGGCCGTGCAAGCCCGGTTGAGCAGGTCAGTCTGTCGCGCCAATTCAGGATTTACCGCACAGTATTCGAGATCGAAGGCCCCCACACGAGGCGCCAGGCGCCTCTGCACCCATAGAGGAAGCAGGGGGAGTACCGTGATTCCTCCCACGTTCCGCAGGGTCACAAATTGATTCTTTCGCAGGGCCAGGGTGATCTTTGCCAGCTTCAACCAATGGCCGGAGCGGAACAGATCCGCCAGGGAGAGAAAGCCATCGTAGCTGATGGTTCCGTTGCCAATCCGTCCGGTGAGCATGGCGGTGATGCCCCGGTTCCGTGCCTGGTCGAGTATGGAATCTGTCCAGACGTTATTAGTGGGGTTGAATACTGGCTGGTCGTCGTTGACGACATGGCGGGAGACCGAATCCAGCAGCGGAACCTGCCCGTTCGGCACCAGCACATGCTCAATGTTCGGGTAGAGGGCTGCTACCTGTGCGGCATACGGCCCCTCATCTCCAAATCGATCTTCCACATTGGGGACCTGAAACCCGGTGCGCGGAACATGGGTAAACGCCACCAGCCCACTCCCTTGCTCCGCCAGCAGACGAGCTGCAGTTGCCGTCACCGAGGAGCTGTCCAGGCCGCCGCTTAACTCCGTGCCGATCGCTCCCGTAGTGCGCAGACGGCAGCGGACAGCTTCATCAAAGCAGTCGCGAAAAGCCTCAAGGTAGTCCGCATCGCTCCGCAGCCGAAGCCGCGGCGTATTGCCGGGATGCCAGTATTGCCTTTGCGTCAGGCCCTCCGGCGTAATACTCAGGCAATGCCCGTGCGGCAGGGCGTGCAGATCCCGAAAGAGCGTTCTGCCATCCGGCAGGGGAAGGATCGCCAGGTGCAGGGCAACCATCTCTTCATCCAGCACGGTGTCCTCGTGAAAAGGACCATCCTGCGGCAGCGTCAGCAACGCCTTGGGCATGGATGCAAACGCAAAAAGATTGTTCTTATGCTGGAAGTAAAGGGGGCGCTCGCCTGCATGGTCGCGCGCCAGAAAGAGCCGCCGTCTGCCTGGTTGCCAGACGGCAAAGCAGAAGGATCCTACCAGATGATTCAGGCAGTCCTCGCCCCAGGCTTCCCAGGCCTCCAGCACAAACGCGCTGTCTGCCATTCCTCTTGCGACTTCGGCGGATATACCCAGCGAGCGGGCAAGTGCCTCGCGATTGTCCACGCGAGCGTCCGCTACGAGCCATCCCTTTTCACCTCTAAGGCTTAAGGGCTGGCTGTCGCATGTGTCCTCTGGCAGCAGGCGGAGGAGAGTACTGCCCATAGCAACAGACCCATCCTCGATAAACGCGGATCGGTCAGAGCCATAGATCTCCAGGCTGCGAAGCATTCCCCGACACGCTTCGCCGATCAGCGGCCACCCGTCGAAGGACCAGGCTCCAGCGATGGCGCTCAGGGCAAAACTCCCATGGGACAGGTATGCAAACAGTCAATGTCTATCATCGGATTTAATCTGCAGAGCCAGGGGTTAGCCTGCGCGTAGCGAGTGTAGCGCATTCGTGAAGGGGGTTCCGCGCCCTGATCCTTCACCTTTAGTTTTAACGCATAGAAAGCAAGGGCGTTAAAGAGTCATCTATTTCAGACGATTCCTTTAACGCCCCGCTGAATTCCTTGTAAAAAATAGATGAAGACCGACGCGAGCTAGCGAACTCTGCTCGGCCTCGTACCGTCCGGGCTCCTACTGATATTGAAATATTGCGCAGTTTCCAAGTCGATCGTATGCACGACTGGGCTGACCCACTGCTTCTTACCAGCTACAGCTGTCACTGTACCGGAAGTGGAGGTCGTTTCAGGAATCCCCGTACCACTCACCATTACGAATCACCTCATGTTAGTTGTCGGCGGTTCTCTTGAACACGGCAGTTGTAGCATAGCTTGTGCTTGCCGATTTTACGAATAGCACTAAAGTAACAGGAGGACCCCTGTTAACTTTGCGAACTTAGCAAGGGAAAAGCTATGCGATCTTATAGTAGCTGGAATGGCGTCATGTCCTACATTCAGCCATCTGGCATTAGTATAGAGCTGAAATGGCGACATTCCAATTAAAATGACAAAAATGTACTATCATCTGGGCGGCCTCACGATCGCTTCCGAACTTGATCTGCCTGGTTTGCCGCAAGTACCTGCAAATCCTGCAGATGTCGTCCTTCAAATCGGAGAAACACCTGTATTAAGGGATGCGTTCGAAGTCGAACCGAGATGCCTCGCGAATAGCCATGAATACCTGCACACCTACCCTGGTGTGGCCAGCTTCTATATCCGTGGCGGAGAGCAAATCATTGTTCACCCTTTTAATATTAGCAAGTTAGATGAATTGCGCTCTCTCCTCCATTCGGAGATCTTTGCGGTTTTATTTTCCCGGCGCGGATTGTTGCCCCTGCACGCGAGCGCAGTAAGTGTTGATAACAAAGTTTTTGCATTTCTGGGAAGATCCGGTGCGGGAAAATCGACCCTGGCCGCTTTCCTGAGCCGCCGGGGATACCAGGTAATTGCAGACGATCTCACCCTGCTCAGTCGGGGAAATTCAGGAGTCACGGAAGTAACCCCCTGCGCCCCCTGGCTGAAACTTTGGGGCGATGCCCTGAATGGTCTTGCCGAACCGGTCGATGGGCTGGAGCTGATCGCGGGCAAGGACTCCAAGTACCGCTTTCCGATTGCCCAGGGCGGGACCGTTGCCGAGAGCCGGTTGCGTCTGGCTGGGCTCTTTCTGCTCGACTCGAACGAAGAGAGAGAGACGGAGGGGGAGGCTTCGATCCGTCCGCTGGAGCCTGCCGCGGCCGTAGCCAAGTTGATGCTCTATTTCTACCCGATCCTGTTGATCCATAAGCTGGGACGAAATGCCGAACTCTTCCGCCAATGTGGAGAGATCCTTGAAACCGCGCCCATGTGGATCTTCCGCCGCCCCTGGAACCTGGGGAGTCTGGAGAGATCTCTGGGAACCCTCGAAGCGCATTTGGCCAACTACTAAGTCATCAAAATCTGAGGGATAGGCTTCTTCGTTAAGGGAAGGTGCTTACCACGGTGAAATCCGGAGCCGACTCTCCTCCGACTACGGTTAACTCTCCGGCCGTCAGCCAGGTATGCGCACGCAACACATTGTCTGGAGATCGGTTGACCCCATAGTGCAGCACGCCGGATATACCCCGCCTCCGCAGCATCGCATAGGCAGCCAGGGACTGGGGAAAGCAGACAAACGAGCCGGGCATTCGGTGAACGATAGCCAGGATTGCCCATTGCACCCGGAGAGCCGTCTGCTCGCTCTGGGATGGATTGGCCTTGGAAGCTGGACGCCGCAGCCATCCCACGAGCCTGGACAGGGGAATTTTCTTCAACGCGATTCGCGAAGCACTCAACAAGAGGAACGCCTCTGCCAACAGGAACAGGTCGGCGGGAGGTGTATGCAGGATTCGCGTAAGAGTCTTCACTGATGGCAAGAATATCGCGAAGGAGGGCCATCTGGAGCGGAGCAGGCAGTTTTCCCGGACAGGCTGGCAGGTGGTCCAGGCCTGGAATTTTCCGGGAATCACGGCGGTTTGTGATATTCTCCGTTTTATTATGAGGTTGTTTGCCACCCCGCGAATGCCTATGGCCATGCCTGCCCCAGGCGGCATCCGGCCAGCGTCGGAAGTGTGAGCAACCCTCGCAGAATCCTTCTCTGAGCAGCCGTCTGGGGCGCAATCTCCCGGCGGTTTTCTGTTTTTTTGAACGCTTTTATGCTCACCCAAGCTTGATGAGGAGGATCCGTGCCCACCCCACCCCTAAAGGACGCAACCCTGGCAATCCATGGGAATCGTGTCCACGACAGCCATACGAACGCGATACTGTTCCCCATCTGCCAGTCCGCAACCTTCTCGCAGGACACAGTCGGGCAGGCCAAGGGGCATAGCTACTCGCGAGTCTCCAACCCTTCGGTCGATGCGCTGGAGCAGGCTATAGCCGCGCTGGAAGGTACGCCGGGGAGCGTCTGCTTCCGGACGGGAATGGCTGCGATTACCGCACTTTTCCTTTCTGTTTTGAAGTCGGGCGACCACGCGGTCCTGTCTGAGGTGATTTACGGTGGGACGGTTCGTCTCTTTCACGAGGTTCTGATCGGGCTTGGCGTGGAAGCCACGTTTGTCGATACGTCCGACCTCAACGCCGTCCGTGCCGCCATCCGGCCGAATACCCGGATCCTGTTTTCGGAGACTCCGGGTAACCCGACGATGACGCTGACCGATATTGCCGCCATCTCGGCAATCGCCCGGGAGCATGGTCTGCTGCATGCGGTCGATAACACCTTCCTGACGCCGCTGCTACAGCGCCCCTTTGATCTGGGAGCGGATATTTCCGTTCTATCCACCACGAAGTACATCGACGGACATAACGCAACGGTCGGTGGCTCCCTGGCGACCCACGATGAGGCTCTTCTGGAGCGCTTTCGGCTGATCCGGAAGACGGTGGGGTCCATCCAGGCCCCGTTCGAGGCCTTCCTGACCTTGCAGGGGCTCAAGACGCTTTCCGCACGCCTGCGGATTCACTGCGAAAACGCACAGGTGATTGCACGCTGGCTTACGGCTCACCCCTTTGTGGAGCGGGTTTACTATCCGGGTCTGGAATCCTTCCCGCAATTTGCCCTTGCACAACGGCAGCAGCGCGGCGCAGGTGGGATGTTGTCCTTTGAATTGAAAGCAAGTGCGGAGGATACCTTCGCCGTGATGAATGCCCTTCGTCTGTGTACACGCGCGGAGAGCCTTGGCAGTGTCGAGACATTGATCACGCATCCTGCTTCCGCCACCCACGGCGATATTCCCAAGGAGGAGCGCGACCGCCTCGGGATCAGCGACCGGTTGATCCGCCTCTCGGTAGGGTTGGAGGCTCCGGAGGACATCATTGCGGACCTCGATCAAGCCATTACCAGCGTGCTTCAGGGACATGCGGTGGCGGGAGGTGGGCGATGAAGTTTGCCACTCGTCTTGTCGATTACGACGCGGCTCCGGGCGATTTGAACCGGCCCATGGCAACCCCGATCTACCAGACCTCCACCTTCGCACAGGAGAAGGCGGATAGCTTTGGTCCGTATGACTACACACGCAGCGGAAATCCCACGCGCCGGGTTCTGGAAGATCATCTGGCGGACCTGGAGAACGGCAAGCGTGGGTTCGTCTTCTCCAGCGGAATGACGGCCATCACCACGGTGGGGCGGCTGTTGTGTGCGGGCGATGAAATCGTTGCGGATTGGGATCTGTATGGTGGCGCGTGCCGCTTCTTTTCCCAGGTGCTGGACCGCTCAGGCGTTGTCGTGCGTTATGCGGATGCCTCAAATCCCGAACTCTTCGCGCAATCCTGCGGCCCGAATACAAAGATGGTGTATGTCGAGTCGCCGACCAATCCGTTACTGCACGTGATTGACCTGAAGGTCATGGCTGCGCTGGCGCATCAGCGGGGCGCGCTCTTCTGCGTCGATAACAGCAGCATGTCGCCGTATCTGCAGAACCCTCTCGATCTTGGTGCAGATATTGTGCTGCATTCGGCAACGAAGTATCTCGGCGGGCATAGCGATGTAACGGGCGGCGCCATCGTCGTGAAGGATGATGCGCTGGCGAAGGATATCTATTTTCTTCAGAATGCAGAAGGCAGCGCACTGGGTCCATTCGATTGCTTTCTTCTTCTGCGCGGTTTGAAGACGCTGAAGTTGCGCCTGGATGCGCAGCAGGGAAGCGCCGCAGCCATTGCCCGCTTCCTGCAGAATCACCCCCACGTGCGCCATGTCTACTATCCAGGGCTTGCCACGTCGCAAGGCTACAGCGTGCAGCAGCAACAGGCTCGCGGAGCAGGTGGCGTGCTCAGCTTCACCACCGGGTCTTTTGACCGGTCGCGGAGGATTGCGGAAGCCTCGCATCTGTTCCATATTTCGGTGAGCTTTGGCAGTGTGCACTCCACCATCAGCCTGCCGGGTTCGATGTCTCACGCCAGTGTCCCCGCGGAACTGAAAGCTATCCGAGCGCTGCCACCGGATCTGGTACGGGTTTCCGTCGGCATTGAAGATCAAGAGGATTTGCTCGACGATCTAAGCCGGGCAATCGACATAGCTTGTGAGGGGCAGCAGGACGAGAAAACCGATAAGACCGATTCGGTCAGGGTCGAATAGAAGAGTGGTACCAACCCTGACACGACTGATGCGTATGGGAGGCGGGAAATATCTGCCCGCGCGAGGCCTGTTGGGGTAGACCCGCCGTCCGCCGATGTGCATCCCAACAAAGGGGTTGCCGGTTATGCCAGTCAAACAATCGAAAGCTGCGAAGCGAAAAACAAAAAACGCAGAGCCAAAATCGAGAGGCGTAAAGCATCGGCAGAGCGCCGCGGAGCAAGTTGACCAGCAGTTGGAGCGCTACCGGGAAATGCGGCATTTTGATAAGACAGCCGAACCTCGGGGAGAATCTCGGGGAGAACCTCGGAGCGAGTCCAGAGGGAGCACGCGCAGGGATTCCGAACCGGGAAGCAGCCCGCTGCCTTTCGTAGTTCAAAAGCATGCGGCCACCCGGCTGCACTACGATTTTCGCCTGGGTTGGCGTGGAGTGCTGAAGAGCTGGGCCGTAACCAAGGGGCCTAGCTATGTGACCTCGGACAAGCGACTCGCGGTACAGGTAGAAGACCACCCCATGGAGTATGGCGGCTTTGAAGGGGTGATTCCCAAAGGCGAGTACGGCGGTGGAACCGTGATGCTGTGGGACCAGGGAACCTGGGAGCCACACGGGGATGTGGATGAGAGCCTGGCTCGCGGCCAACTAAAGTTCACGCTGCATGGAAGTAAGCTCAAGGGCGCATGGGTGCTGGTCCGCATGGGCGGCAAAGCGTCGCGGGAAGGCAAGCCTAACTGGCTCCTGATCAAGGAGCACGACGAATATGAGCGCAAGCCCGGCGATCCATCGATTCTCGATGAAGAGCCCAACAGCGTCGTTACCGGACGAGACTTTGCAGAGATAGCCGCAGAGCACGACCACACCTGGAGTTCGCGCGCCAGTTCGCAGTCGAATACTGGAAGAGCGAAACCGGTGGTGGCGATCGACACTCACGTATTGGCGGGAGCGGCAAAGGAAAGGCTCCCCGGATTTATTCCCCCGGAGTTGGCCTCTATGGCGACTGCTCCGCCAACGGGAGCAGATTGGGTGCACGAGTTGAAGCTGGACGGCTACCGCATCCAGGCTCATTTACAGGCTTCGGGAAAAACCGGGGATGGGAAGCTCTCGGTGAAGTTGCTGACACGCAAGGGGCTGGATTGGACGCTTCGCATGCCCGGCATAGCTCGCGCCCTCACCGTGCTTCCGGTAAAAGATGCCATCCTGGATGGCGAAGTAATCGTTCCTGATAGTTCGGGACTAAGCAGCTTCGCCGCATTGCAGGCTGCATTTCGGAATAAGCAAGCCAGCGACCTCATCTACTTTGTCTTTGACGTTCTTCACCTGAACGGAATCAACACGCGGCCTCTGCCTCTCTCCGCGCGAAAGGATTTAGCTAAGACGTTGGTAGGCAGCCTGGGAGAGAACGATGCCATACAGCTTAGCGAGCACTTTATTGCCGATGGAAGAGCTATGTTTCGCGAGGCTTGTAAGCTAGGCGCCGAAGGCATCGTGTCCAAGCTGATTTCGAGCTCCTATGATAGTGGCCGCAGCCGCGCGTGGATCAAAAGCAAGTGCGTGCTAGAGCAGGAGTTCGTGATTGGCGGATATACGCTGCCGATGAATCGATCTCCGGGCGTTGGCGCGCTCCTGCTTGGCTACTACGAAGGGAAAGACCTGACCTATGCGGGTAAGACAGGTACGGGGTTTAGTCAGGAGATTTCGCGCCAGCTTCGTGAGCGGCTGGAAGCACTAAAGCGCAAGACTCCGGCCTTCGTCGCGGTGCCTGCCGAGGTAAAGCGCGAGGCGATCTGGGTGAGTCCAGAGCTTGTAGCGCAGATAGCTTTTCGGGCATGGACGGCAGACAATCTGGTTCGCCAATCTGCGTTCAAGGGGCTGCGAGAAGACAAGCCTGCGGCGGAAGTTGTTCGCGAACGGCCCGTCTCGATAGAAACTACATCGGACGATCCGCCTGTAACTGTCCATACTCCTAAGAATAGAACTGGCGGGCATACTTCTAAGTTAGTTGGTAACTCAAAGGCCGGTAACTCAAGGACTGGCAGCTTAAAGATTCGTCTAACTCATCCGGATAAGATCCTCGATCCACAATCGGGACTTACCAAGCAACAACTCGCAGAATATTACGAGGAGATAGCACCGTATCTTCTGCCGCACATTGCGGGACGGCCACTTAGCATCATTCGGTGTCCCGAGGGATCCAGTGGGCAGTGTTTCTTTCAGCGCCACTTGAATCGCTCCTCGCCGCAAGGCGTCGAGGGCATTGAGATTCAAGATAAAGAGGGTGAAGGCAAGGAGATCTATCTCACGCTCTCAACCGTGGATGCGCTCGTTGGCATGGCTCAGATGAATGTACTGGAGCTGCATCCGTGGGGCTGCACCAACAAGGATATTGAACATCCCGATCGCCTTATCTTCGACCTCGATCCTGATGAGTCGATAAGCTGGCAAACGCTGGCAGGCGCCGCTCTGGATGTCAGGGACAGACTGAAGAGCATCGGTCTCAAGAGTTTTGTGAAAGTCACGGGTGGAAAGGGGCTGCATGTGATGGCGCCTATCGAGCCATCCCTGAGCTGGATAGATCTCAAGGACTTCGCTCACGTTTTTGTTCTGCAGATGGAGAAGGATAACAGTCGTCTCTATCTGACCAAGATGACGAAGAGCGCTCGCAAGGGGAAGATCTATCTTGACTACCTGAGAAATGAGCGAGGAGCGACGGCGGTGGCTCCATACTCTCCGCGTGCGCGAGCCGGCATTCCGGTTTCCATGCCGCTGGCGTGGAAGGAGTTGGAGCAAAGCACGATGCCGCGATTCCTTGTGTCTGATTTCTCCACATGGCGCAGCCGGCTTAAGAAGGATCCCTGGAAGGGAATGCTGTCGCTATCTCAGAGAGTTCGATTGAGTGAGTCGCTGTCTGCGCGCTAGACCTAGAAGCAATGGATGTAAATTACATCGATGTTTGAACGGTGCTAGAACTCTGCGGTTTGCGTCGTCGAGGCGTCCGTGGAGAGGTTCGTTGTGCCTTCATCGGGCGGCGGCGAGTCCCATTCCTCGATCTTTGCGAGTACTCCGTCGAGCGAGTTCAAAACCGCATCGGGCCGCCCGGAGCCAAATTGACTAATCTGCTTTCTTTCATCGTCCGCGGCGTTCCACAACCCGATTACGATGCGATTGTCATGCAGTTGCTGCCGAATCGTCTGGCACAGAGCCCTTGTCGTACTAAAGGCGAAGGGTGGGAGTGCAGATATGCAGATGACGGTGCGCGGTTCCTCCGCTAGCTTTGACAAGACTTCGGGAGTTGCGGAAGCCGGCGATAGTAAAAGCGTATGGTGGAAACGGTGTTCCAGTAGTTGAGCAATCATCATCGCGGTGAGTTCATCGGCGCGGTCCGTTGCGTCGGCGGGAATACAGATAACCGCGCACCGCTTCCAGCTTTCCTCGTCTTCGCTAGGTCTCTCTGCGTTCTCTTTCGTCGAGCGTGGCTCTTGGAATTCGCTAAGCTCCGCTACCAGCTCCGACGCGCTCAAGAAAAGGAAGTTACTCTGTGCTTCCCGCAACGATCCCTTGATGCGATCCTCTTCCGCGAGAGTCAACGCTGGGATGAGGACGCTGTCGTAGAGTTCCTGGAGAGAATGCTCCGCCAGAAAGCGATCTGCAATGTCGTGCGCCTCCGCTCGATCCATGGCCAGCAGTCGCTCATAGAAGCGGGCTGCGGGCGCTAACTCTGCTTCGTCTCCCAGCAACGTATGCAGGAAAGATAGTTGCGGAACATAACGCCCCATCACGATGAGGCAGACGGTTAAAGGCGTGGCTAACACGAGGCCTGGCCATCCCCACAGTACAGCCCAAAAGATCGCCGTAGCCAGCAGGGCAAGAGACGAGATGCCGGTATGCGAGCCATATAGCTGCGGTTCAACAAAATTAGCAGTAATAAGTTCCAGAACTAAAAATACCGCCAGGATCAAGAGTGGCGGCCACCAGGTTACAAACACAGCGAAGGCGTAGATAACGGGGAAAACACATCCCACTGTCGTACCTATGTAGGGGATGAATCGAAAAAGTCCGGCGATCACTCCCCATAACGTCGCATTGGGTACGCCGATCGCAAACAGGGCAATGCCGAAGCAGACGGCATAGGCTGCATTTACTAGAAATTGAAGGACGAGATACTGACTTATCCGGGTGGAAGCATCCTCCAGAGCGCGGCTCATTAAACTGATATGACTTATACCCGCGAGCAGCAGCAGGCGATTGCGTAAGTCCTCTCGCTTGGCCAGCATGTAAAGCGTGAAGACCAGAACGATAACGCCAGTAGCCAGGGGCCGAAGCGCGCGCAGCATTACGTCGCGCAAAGCGTAAAACTGGCTCTCCGGGGGCTGGACAATCACAACTCGGGTTGGTGCTTCGTGAACTACTTCTGCTGCCTTTGCCGGTGTGCGACCGAGACGCGGCGTTGCCGTGCTGCCCCCGCTCAAGACATCCACTCCAATCTCTTCGAGAGACTGAAGCGCCTGCCTGAGAGAGCCCTGCGATGGCTGGTTGGCTGCTTCAAGTTTGGCACGGATGTTCGCGCGATAGGCAGGCAGTTCTTCCGCGACGCCAACCAGTTGATGCTCAACTACCCAGCCAATGGATCCGGCAATGCAGCAGGCAGCTACAACCACGATTATGACTGCCGGCGACCGGGGAATGCCGAGTCGCTCCACCAGGGATACCGCGGGCGCGAGTAGGAAATAGAGCGTTAGAGCCAGTGCGAGAGGGATAAGCAGGGCCTGCGCGAAGTACAACACAAGCACGATGGCTGCGATGAGGAGCAGTGGGTCGCCTGCAAGGAAACCTATTCGCGTAGAACTCACCGAAAGCCTCTTTTCAGAACATCTCGTGCGCCCGGAGGGTTTTTCTGCAATGAAGCCGATCGATGGTTCGAGTTAACCTGCGTGTCTCGGGCGACGTCAGACTAGCGCTCGGGAATCGAGGTTACAACCGTATTCTTTTTGATAGATCTCGAGCCTTCGCCCGAAGCGCTTTGATCTCTTGGATGCGCCTGGTTCGGCTCTAGCTGGCCCGCCATGCCAAGGAATGATAGAACGCGCAGCCTGGTCTAAGACTTGTATTTGGAAGTTAGCGCTTGCAGGGCAGGAGAACCCTGTGATCTAGAGTTCGGCGTTCCGTTGCGCGGTTCCGGGTAAACCATGATAAAGAATCCACTCGAAAGGACCGAGCAGGGGATAAAGAAAGAAAAGAGAGTCGGGCAGATCAAAGCGTGACCATACACGCGGGCGAAAGAGTACTCGCTGAAAAATTTGCCATTGATAGGCTGCGGAACTCCTCAATCCCATTTCATACCAGGCCCATGCCCTGCCCGAGATGCTCTCGCGCGGAAGGCGATAGTCGCCTGCGGAGATGGCTTGCAAGGAAAACTTTAAGATGCGGCGTACCGCAGGATGAGAATCGGGCAGCAGGCCAGGGCCCTCGATGCGAACGCCGAAGATGCGCGTCGCGAGGCGCAAGCCCGCCGTCATTTCGGGCAGCAGGCCGAGCCTCTGTGCCTGGTTTGCCAGCCGCTCAATTTCTTCTGGCTCCATGTTTCGGCAAATCGCCACAATGTCGGCAAGAGACTTCAAGCGCATCCATCCATCCAGCGCGCCGTGGAGGCACAGGTACAAAAACAAATCGTCGAATGCCAGAGCCGGAATCTCGCCGGAACCAACTTTGACGAGGCTGAGAGACTCTGGTCGTGTGAGCTCCGTTCCCGGCATAGCTCGATTGCGGGTAAGACGCCAGTGAAGCTCTACCGCATTCCCTCGAACGCTGTGCTCGTAAACAAAGTCTTTCCAATGCCGAACGTAGTATGTGAATCGCCGCGGAGTTAGTTTTACATCCGGCTCGATGCGAATATATCCGGCCTTCTGGAGCAGTTCATCTGCGGCCACAATATCCCGCTCAGCGATCAGCAGATCCGTGTCGCCGGGATCGCGCAGCCCGGCATCTCCATAGGCAAGAATCGCCAGCGGAAGGCCTTTGAGAACACGCATGCCAATCGATGCATCTGCAAAGAGCCGGATCAGGCGGAAGACCTCTGCCAGATCTTGAAAAACGGCCATGCTCCGGGAGCTTGCCTGCTGTTCCAGCACGAGCTTGATATCGTCCGGAACGCAATCCGGAGCGTAGTGCAGCAGGTTATGGTAGACGATCGGCCCCAGCCGATGCAGCACAACCATCTCGAGGAATTCCTGCCAATCGATCGTCTGCCCGGCAAGGTCACGCACTCGCTCCCTGTCGTCCTCTCTGCGCGGCCAAAGCGCACAGGCAACCATCAGGCGGAATTCTGCGTCGTGGGACTCTTTCACAGCGGCGCAAGCCTCTCGCGCATAGATCTCCATATCGCGGGGCGATCGGTTTTCTTCGAGAACTCTACACGATTTGCTAGCATAGGCCTAACAGGATCGAAGCACGACCTACTTCAGAATACGCCGAGTCTCCAACATGACTGTCGCAATTCATTCCAATACCGTCATTGCCCGTAGTGCCACTCCGGTATCCGCCAACGTTGCGGGAGAAACCGTCCTGATGAGCCTGGAGCGCAGCAAGTGTTATGGGTTGGGCGTGACGGGCAGCGAGATATGGAGCCGCATCGCCGTTCCTGTCCGCATCTCGGATCTGACCGCACAACTGGCAAATGAGTACGACGCCGAGCCGTCGGTGATCGAACGCGATTTGCTGGCTCTCTTTGAGGAGATGGCGGAGGAAGGGCTCGTAGAAGCGCGCGATACCACGCTTTGAGCCTTTGCATCTCAGGCGGCCGCGCTCATCGAGCGCTGGAACTGCGGGCGAGGCCTCGGTTCCGAAGCCTCACCCACAAACTCTACTTTGCGCGGGACAATACGAAATAGTCGCGACCGAAATAGACACGGTAATGGCCAGCAGTCGCGTCAGCGATAACCTGCAGAGGCATCGGCCGCTTCAGGTTGGCGTCGGCGGTGCTCTTGGTTTGCAGCACGTCGTTCGCTCCGATATCGGTGACCATGACTTGTCCTGAAACAATGCCTAGCCCATAGGCGCCTGCCGGCAGATGCTTGCCCCCCATATCCAGAGGAACTTCGGTTAGCAGGTATGCCGTGAACTTCTGCTGGACGCCGCTCGAGTAACCCGAGTTATCGACGTTGCAGATCAGTACGAGCATGCCATCCGCAAAGCGGACGCCGCCCGAATTCCGGCTCTGAACAGGTGCGGTTTGTCCGCGATAGAAGACCGAGGCGGGAAGGAGCTTGGTCGCGTCCGCAGCATGCAGAACCGAGGTCTGGCCGGATGCCGGGTCGGCGGCGCGTGCGGGAATCGCAAAGACCGCAGCCACCAGGGCGGCGAGCATGACGGTTGTGCCAATGAAATTCGTGGTCCTAAGTGACGCGAATCGACGAGAGAACATGGATTCCTCCTCAGGCAGTCGAGTATAAACGCAGCGTGCTCAACGTTACAGGTGAAAAGCGTTTCCCGTGCGAAAGGGTGCTGCAAGCGTCGCCGCCGCATTCTCTCTACCAGAGGTGCACTCCGTGAGGACGATTCCGAGGGAGCATCTTTCTCGGGCGATGCCTGGCGACCCATTGGGATCTTGGGTCCAGTACAATTTGCCAAGATCTACCTATGGGGAGCGGGAGAAAGATGCAACAGCGGCAACACTCCGGGACTCTGCGGCGCATCCTTGCGATCGGAGTCGCATTGCTGGTTGCGCAGCCTCTGGTGAGCGGCCAGAGCACACAAGATACCGGAGAAAAGTGCAGCGGCCGGGTCATTCCGCAACTCGTCGATGTCACCGCGAAGACCGGAATCCACTTCAAGCACACCTCCGATCCTGAAAAGAAGATCATCATCGAATCGATGACTGGCGGCATCCTGCTGCTGGATTACGATCGCGATGGCTGGGTCGACGTGTACTTTACCAACGCCCCCAGCGTGGCGATGGCAAATGCTGGAAAGACTGCGAGGGGCGCGCTCTACCACAACAACCATGACGGAACCTTTACCGACGTAACGGACAAGGCGGGTGTGGCAACGCCCTGTTTCGCCATGGGCGGCTCGGTGGGCGATTACAACAACGATGGCTGGCCCGACATGTACATCACCTGTCACGGCGGCAATGTTCTGTATCGCAACAATGGCGACGGCACATTCACCGATGTCGCAAAACAGGCGGGGGTGAGCGATGGGCGATGGTCTATGGGTTCAGCATTTGGCGATTACGATGGCGATGGTTTTCTGGACCTGATGGTGTCCAATTACGTCGATCTGAACTTTCAGGATCCGCCGAAGTTCGGCAGCGCGCCGACCTGCAAGTATCGGGGAGTTGAGGTGCAGTGTGGTCCCCGCGGGCTGAAGGGTGCCGGAGATTCGCTCTTCCACAACAACGGCGATGGCACATTCACTGATGTTTCCAGGCAAGCGGGAGTCGACGATCCTGGAGGCTACTATGGGTTGACGGTCGCTTGGTCGGACTTCAACAATACAGGCCGCCCCAGCATCTTTGTTGCGAATGATTCCACTCCGAACTTTCTCTATCGCAACGAGGGCAATGGCAAGTTCACCGAGATTGGGTTGGAGTCGGGAACGGCAGTCAACGCCGATGGATCGGAACAGGCCAACATGGGCGTAGCCATCGGCGACTATCTGCATTCCGGCCTGCCGGCCATCTACTCCACCAGCTACGAGAACGAGTACAAGGTGCTCTATCGCAACAACGGCGACTGGGACTTCAAGGATGTAACGCATGAGGCCGGGCTGGCGGTGCCATCGCTGCCATGGGTGGGATGGGGCACGGGGTTTGTCGATCTGGATAACGATGGGTGGCTCGACATTGTGGCCGTCAACGGGCACGTCTATCCACAGGTGGACGTGCTCACCACCGGCGCAAAATATCTCGAGCCCAAGAACGTCTTTCTCAACGAGAAGAACGGGAGATTCTGCGACGCCAGCAGCCAGAGCGGCCCCTCAATCCTTCTGCCGCAGGCTGCGCGCAGTATAGTCTTTGGAGACCTCTTCAACGACGGACAGGTAGATGCTATCTACAGCGATATCGACGGGCCACCTACTGTGCTGCGCAACCAGGGAGTTCCCGGCATGCATTGGGTGAGCTTCGAACTTGCTGGAACCAGGAGCAACCGGCTGGCTATCGGTGCCAAGCTGAAGCTTGTAGCTGGGGGAATGACGCAGACAGACGAGATTCATAGCGGCGGCAGTTACATTTCCCAGAACGACCTCCGCATCCACTTCGGGCTGGCACAAGCAACGAAGATCGACAGCCTGGAAATTCACTGGCCCTCCGGTAAGGTGGAAACCATCAAGGACCTGGCCGCGGACAAGTTCTACGCGGTGCTGGAAGGCAGCGGCGTGGTCGACAGGTCAAGGATCGTACCTGCGCCGAAGCATTAGAGCCTTCGGTGCCTCCACCCTCTCAGGAAAAAAGAAGCGCCGGTATCGCTCGACGATGAGAGAGGTTCGAAGCCGGCGCTTCGAAGAAGCTGTAATGCAACAGCTGTTTCCAGAAATCGCCCGAACAGGAATCAAGCTCAGTATTTATTGCTTCGAGTTATCCTGGTTGAGGTCACGATGGGTTCTATAGCTTGTCGTTTCGTCCTCAGCTAGTTGCTTTTTATCAGCCGCGACCTGTGGGCTGTTGGCGCCAAACTGCTTGGTATCGCGCTCGATCTTCTCCCGATCGCGGTTGATGGCGCGCTGATCCGCATTGGCTGTGGCGCGGTCCTGGTTTTGATCCTGATGCTGGTTGATATCCTGCTGGGCGCGGTAGCTTGTCGTCTCATCCTCAGCAAGCTGCTTTTTGTCAGCTGCAACCTGCTGGCTGCTGGCGCCAAACTGCCTGGTATCGCGTTCGATCTTCTCCCGATCGCGATTGATGGCGCGCTGGTCGACTTTGCGCTCGGTGCGATCCTGGCTCAGGTCGTCCTGTTTGCTTGATCGCTGCGTTTGAGCCATAGCTCCGGTTGCGAGCAGCCCGGCGAGAACAGCGCCTGTTAGGGTCTGGGACACAATATTTTTGGATCTCACGATTGCTCCTTTTACCGCTGGAGATTCAGCGAACATCCATGTGCGTGCCAGCTAGCAAGCACGCAATAATATTTGGATGTTTTTGGCCGGCTCCCGGTGGTATAGGGCTGGCGCGAAACGCTTGCCAATCCTGTGTTTGAAGCCTTTGCAGCAATGCTTCCTGCGCTTGCTAGTTGTTCTAAATACGTCACTTAAGCGAAAAGGATCGGTCTGAATGTGCCCGCTTTTCGCTGGAGAGCAGTGCGAAGGGTGAGACTGGACCGGTACAACAGAAAAGGCTCCCGCTGCTGGTTGGCATATGGGAGCCTTTTGAATCTCAGGAGAGATACACGGGTCGCGCGGTTACGCGATCAGTGCATCCTTCACGCGAAAGCGTTCCATCGATATGTGCAGAGTCCGTTCCAGTTTCCGCAGGTCGTTGCGCTCTTCCGGAGCGGCAAAGGTGGAAGCGACACCCTGAGAGGATGCGCGTCCGGTCCGTCCGACGCGGTGAACGAAGTCTTCCGCCATCTTGGGCATGTCGTAGTTCACGACGTGCGCGATGTGTGCAACATCAATCCCGCGGGCGGCAACGTCCGTTGCTACCAGCACGCGATGCTTGCCGATGGAGAAGCTCTTTAACGCAGCGATGCGCTGTGACTGCGAACGATCGCCGTGGATGCTGGTTGCGCCCCATCCCGCGTGGCACAGTTTCTTAGCCACGCGTTCCGCCGCGTGTTTGGTGCGGACGAAGACGAGGAAGCTTCCTTTCTCCGAACGAAGCAGGTGCTCCAGGAGCGACATTTTGCGGTCGTTGGCCACTTCAAAAGTACGCAGTTTTACGTTCTCTGAGGGCTTCATGACCGATCCAATCTCAATCCGGACGGGATTCGTAAGATACTCTCCTACCACTTCCGTGATGGGAGACTCCATGGTGGCGGAGAAGCAAAGCGTCTGGCGCTTGGCCGGAATGGCGGAAACAATGCGTCGAATCGCAGGGCGGAAGCCCATGTCGAGCATGCGGTCCACTTCGTCCAGAACCAGGACTTCAATCTTGTCCAGCGCTACCAGCCGGCGCTTGAGGAAGTCTTCCAGGCGGCCAGGTGTGGCAACGATCATCCTTGCTCCGCGGCGGATAGCCTGCAACTGGCTGCCCTCCGAAAGTCCGCCTACCACCAGGGCGGCCGTAAGGTTAGAGCCTTGCACAAGCTGAAGATAGGCCCGCTCCACCTGCATCGCGAGTTCCCGCGTGGGCAGCAGCACGAGCGCGGTGGCGCCCTTTGTCTGCGATGCCTGCAGCCGCTCGATAATCGGAATCAGAAAGCCGAGAGTCTTTCCCGTGCCCGTCTGGGCGGTGGCCAGCACATCCTTGCCCTCAAGCGCAGGGGGGATTGCTGCGGACTGAACTGGTGTTGGGGTTACAAAGTTGGCCATCGCGAGTTTTTTCTGCAGCGAGGCGGAAATCTGAAAATCTGTAAAAGCGGTCACTTTTTCCTTGGTCCCGTTACGCGCTGCCAATATTGGGAAAGGGCAGGGACGGGAAGAATGCGATCTCAGGAGTGGCTTCGTCCACTGTGAGAAGTCTGAAAGAATCGCATGGGTATCCGTAGTTGATTCCAACGGTCGACTCGAAGTTCACTGTCGAGTAACGGATCTGCCGTACGACGTCTCCGCGTAAAGCGTTACTGCTCTACGACAACGCTGCGCACAATTGCGAGCGGGAACGCTGAATGGGCTTGGGAGGGGTGTTAACGCAGACGGTCTTGGCTTTCCACAGCAAGAACGGCTCACAACCAAATCACTGAGCGCAAAAACAGAATACCATACTTCTTTCTTTCCATGGGTTTCGGCTTCATTGCGGGCTGGTTGGGTCGCAATGCCGGGATGCTTCGACTCTTTCAGGAAGATGTGGCAAAGGCTTTTATCTGCGTGGTTTAGCCCTGCTAGCCAAGGTACGCGGGAATTGGCAGCCAGCCCTTGGGCAGGACACGTACAATAGCGGAGTTCCAGATTTTTCCACATGAGGGGTTTCTGTCGCGTTGACATGCCTGCAACCAGTGAAGACGGGCCTCGCAGAGGTGTCCGTGGCTCCATTCCGGCGTATCGGGTTTCTTGTCCTTGCAGCAGCGGTTTTTCTATCCAGCGGGGTGGCCTTCGGCCAGGCGCAGATGCCCAAGCCAGACACTTCCGGCATGGGAAGCAATGCCTCTGCGGGAGCGCACTCTGCGGTATATGACGCGGAGCGGAGGCCAATTACCGCTGGCGGCTTTGTCGATTCCGGTCCCGTTTATTTTCACGACATCTCCAGGTCTTCTGGCCTGTCAACGTGGAAGTACACCATGGGGACTCCGGAAAAGAAGCTGATCATCGAGACCGATGGCTCCGGCGTGGGGCTGATCGATTATGACAACGATGGCTGGCTGGATATCTATCTGGTAAATGGGTCTACCTTCCCAGCCTATGAAGGCAAGGAACCGGCGCCGAAGGCCGCACTCTTTCACAATAATCACGATGGCACCTTTACCAACGTTGCCGAAAAGGCTGGCGTGACCAATGAACGCTGGGGGTTTGGCGTAGCGATTGCGGACTACGACAACGACGGCTGGCCGGATATCTTCGTCGCAAACTACGGCAAGAACAGGCTGTACCACAACAACCACAACGGGACCTTCACCGACGTTGCGGAAAAAGCGGGCGTTACGCTGGGAGGCTGGTCGTCCGGGGCTACCTTCGGCGATTATGACGGCGATGGCCGGCTGGATCTCTTTGTCGCCGGTTATGTGCACTACGACATGAACAATGCGCCTGTACCGGGATCGTCAGCAGTTGCTTTTCCCGCGTGCCAGTTTCGCGGCATTGATGTGATGTGCGGTCCGCGCGGGCTTAAAGGAGAACGCGATCACCTCTTCCACAACAACGGCGATGGCACTTTTACCGATGTCAGCGTGAAGGCAGGCGTCAGCGACCCACATGCTTACTATGGCTTTACGTCTATCTTTGTGGATCTCAACAATGACGGGAAAGTGGACTTATTAGTAGCTAATGATTCCACTCCGAACTATCTGTATCTCAACAAGGGCGACGGCACCTTTGAAGATGTGAGCTATGAGTCTGGATATGCCCTGAACCAGGATGGCCGGGAGACGGCAACCATGGGCATTGGGGTGGGCGATTGGCAGAACACCGGATGGGTGGGAATGGTAGACACTGACTTCTCCGATGACTGGAAGGTGGTCTACCGCAATGAGGGCGACGCAAACTTCAGCGATGTGAGCTACAAGGTGGGGATTGCTGACATTACCATCCCCTTCGTGGGCTGGGGAGCCGGACTCTTTGATTTTGATAACGATGGCTGGAAGGATATGTTTCTCGTCAATGGTCACGTTTATCCCAGCGTGGATAAGCAGGATTGGGGCACAACCTTCGCGGAGCGTCCGTTATTCTTCCGGAATATCAAGGGGCAGAAATTTGAGTACGTGCCGCCAGTTAAGGGGAGTGGGCTTGCCGTCGTTGTGCCGGGCAGAGGCGCGGCATTCGGAGATCTCTTTAACGATGGCAAGATCGATGCAGTGATCAGCGTGATGGATGGCACTCCGGTGCTGCTGAGGAATGTGAAGGACGATCCGAATCACTGGGTCGAGCTTAAACTGATTGGCGGGCCTAAGAGTCCTCGCGATGCCGTTGGCACGACTGTTTACCTGAAGGCAAATGGAATGCGCCAAAGGGAAGATGTTATGAGTGGCGGCAGCTATATTTCTTCCAACGATCAGCGGCCCCATTTCGGCATTGGCGAGGCGACCGCCGTAGACGAGGTCGAAATCCGCTGGCCAAGCCATGTTGTCGAGAAGCTGAAGCTACCTTCGGTGGACCGGATCTTTACCATTGAAGAGGGAAAGGGCATTATCGGCGAGACGTGTGCCAAATGCGCTTCCGCAAGCAATAAGACAAAGACCGCGACCAGGTAATCCTATAATTCAGTAACTGTGACAGTGTCGAATCTGATTTTTGCTGTGTAAGTGAGGATGGGTATCATGCAGAGTTCTCTTCGTTCGCAGCTTCCTTCCTGCAGGCAATTGGTCCTGGGCTTGCTGATGGGCATCGTGCTTTTCAGCTTTCAGCGCGCATCCTGCCAAACGGCGCCCGTTACGGGACGCCCTGTCAAGGTTGCCGTCGTAGGCTTGGTCCATGATCATATTGCCGGATTCCTTCCTCAGCTACCTCGCCATCATGATGTGGAACTGGTTGGCATCGTCGAGACAAACTCTGCGCTGATAGCGAAGTATGAGCGCAATTTCCACCTGGATCCGCGGCTCATATTCTCCAGCATTGACGCCATGATCACGCAGCAGCATCCAGATGCGATTCTTGTCTACACCTCGATCGCGGATCACAGAAAAGTGATCGAAGCGGCGGCGCGTAATGGCGTCAACGTTATGGTTGAGAAGCCGCTGGCTACGAACCTCGCCGATGCAATCGCGATCCGGCGCACCGCGAGGGAGCACCACATCCAGGTCCTCGTGAATTATGAGACGACATGGTATGCGAGCAACCGTGAGGCCTTCGAGCAACTCCATCACGGCAGACTGGGAGATGTGCGCCGGGTGGTGATCCATGACGGGCACAAGGGACCGAAAGAGATAGGCGTAAGCCCGGAGTTTCTCAAGTGGCTGACGGATCCTCAACAAAATGGCGCGGGTGCACTCTTCGATTTCGGCTGCTATGGCGCGGATTTGATGACCTGGCTGATGGGGGGTCATGCGCCCCTCAGCGTAACTGCCATCACGCAAACGGATAAGCCGGAGGTTTATCCGCACGTCGATGATGAGGCAACCGTGATTCTGAAGTATCCGAAGGCGCAGGCCGTCATCCAGGCCTCGTGGAATTGGCCGTTCGACCGCAAGGATATGGAAGTATACGGAGCGACGGGGTATGCGATGACAGTTGGTCCGGACCGCATGAGACTGCGTTTTGCCGGGGAAGCTCAGGAATCGCAATCGGCGGCGCCTCCGCTTGCCTCGCCGCAGGATAACTCGCTCGATTATCTGGTCGCCGTTCTTCGTGGACAGGTAAATCCAAACGGCAGTTTGACCGGGCTGGATACGAATCTTGTGGTGATGCAGATTCTGGATGCTGCCCGCGAGTCGGCGCGTACAGGGAAGACAATCCAGTTGACGCCGCTTCCTGAGTGATACCAAAGGGAAGCGATAGCCAGGCTGTCTATTGCCGGGTCTAGAGGGTTGGCGAGGCGGCATCCATTGGCCTTGACAGGCATCGGGTAGAGATTCACAATAACTCACCGGATAAATCGTTTTATTAGACGATCTATCCCCGAATGCTTCTCCAATCCAGTAAGTCAATCGTGGAGTCTCGACTATGCCACGCCCCACTCTGAGCCTGAAGATCCTTGCCGTAACCATTCTGCTCACCCTCCTGGCTCCCGCCTGGGCGCAGTGGACACCCGCCAACCCAGTCCTGGATTTTGCGAAGCAGTCGGACGGCGTTCTGATTACGCAGGCGGCGGGCGCGTTGCGTCTTCAGGTTTGCTCCGACGGCATTCTCCACCTGACGTACGCTCCACGAGTCGGAGCAGCACAACACCCGGATTTGGTCGTCATCAAGAAGGATTGGAAGCCTGGCGAGTTTGAGGTCAGCTCAGACGACAAGCAGATTACGCTTGCGACGAAGAAACTCAAGGCCGTAATCGTGCGCGCAGACGGCACGATCACCTATCAGGATGCAAGCGGTAAGAAGCTGACCAACGATGCCTACCGCTCTCTGACTCCGGTTACGGTGAATGGCGAGAACACGCTGCATGCTGAGACGTTCTTCGATATTTATGGATCACATGAGGCGTTCTATGGGCTGGGGCAGCACCAGGCAGGGGTCTGGAACTATCGCGGCGAGGAGGTCGATCTATCGCAAGAGAACACGAACATTGCGATTCCGCTGCTGGTTTCAACCAATGGATATGGAATCTTCTGGAACAATCCATCGCGCAGCCGGATGAACAATCGCTTCGTGCACAAGCTCTATCTAAGCTCTGAAGTTGCGGATCAGATTGACTACTATTTCTTCTATGGCCCGGAGTTTGACAGTATCGTTGCAGACTATCGCGAACTGACAGGAAGCGTCCCTATGTTTGGCCGGTGGGCCTATGGCTTCTGGCAGTGCAAGAATAAGTACACGTCGCAGGAGCAGATCCTTTCCGTTGCCTCGAAGTATCGCGACTTACATATTCCCGTCGACAACATAGTGCAGGACTGGTTCTGGTGGACCACCATGGGCGAGCCTGCGTTCAACAGGAACTATCCCGATCCGAGCGCGATGGTTCAGGAACTGCATCGGCAAAATTTTCACCTGATGATTTCCGTGTGGCCATTTTTTGAGAAAGGAGATCCAGAGACTGCGCAGTATAAGTACATGGATGAACACAATTGGTTTCTCGCACGGACGCAGGTTGGCGGCTTCCATCCTGCAGGCATGGCGTTGTACGATGCGACCAATCCAGAGGCACGGGCTTACTTCTGGAGCCTGATGAATAAGAATCTACTGTCGCGGGGCATCGATGCCTGGTGGCTGGATACCGATGAGCCGGAAACAGAAAATCGCGAGGCGAATCTTCTGGAGACGAATCAGACTTTTCTGGGTAATGGAGCCCGTTATGCGAACCTCTTTCCGCTGCTCCATACCCAGGGCGTTCATGACGGACAGCGCGCAGCGACCGATCAAAAGCGCGTCTTTATACTTTCGCGATCCGCCTTTGCGGGTGCGCAGCGCAACGGCATAACTGCGTGGTCGGGAGATGTGCTTTCAGACTTCGTAACCTATCGCCGCCAAATCTCTGCCGGCCTGAACTACGCAGTTTCCGGGATGCCTTACTGGACGACCGATATTGGTGGGTTTATCTCCGGAGGCGATCTGAAGGACCCACACTTCCGAGAGCTGTTTCTTCGCTGGTTTCAGTTCGGAACCTTTTCCCCTATCTTTCGCGTTCATGGAACCCGCAACCCGGATGAGAACGAGCTATGGTCCTATGGACCTGATGCACAGAAGATTCTCGTCAGTTACGACACGCTGCGGTATCGGATGATGCCGTATATTTACTCTCTGGCGTGGATGACGGCCAGCCAGAACTATACCCCGATGCGCCCCCTGGTTATGGACTTTCGCACGGACGTGAAGGCGCAGAACATAGGGGACCAGTTTCTGTATGGTCCGGCGATCCTCGTCAATCCGGTAACCGAAGAGGGGGCTACTTCGCGCAGCGTTTATCTGCCACAGGCCACGTGGTTTGATTTCTGGACAGGGGAACGAGTAGAGGGCGGGAGGACTTTGCAGGCCAGTGCGCCGCTGGACCGTCTTCCGCTTTACGTTCGCGCAGGGTCGATTCTTCCTCTCGGACCAGAGATGGAGTACTCCACGCAAAAGCCGGCGGATCCTATTGAGCTGAGGATTTACGCTGGTGCGAACGGAAGCTTTACGCTCTATGAAGATGAGAACGATAACTACAATTATGAGAAAGGATTAGGCGCAACGATTCCCCTGCAGTGGAGCGACTTCTCGCATACGCTGCGTATTGGGGAGCGCCATGGCAGCTTTCCCGGGATGCTAGCGTCTCGCACCTTTCACGTCGTTTTGGTTGGCCCAAATCACGGTGCAGGGATTGCCGCTTCCCCCTCAGCAGATAAGGTTGTAAGCTACGCGGGGAAGGCGATCGAGGTAATTCTCTAGATTTGAGTTACGAATCAACCCGGAAGCCTGCGTGGCCTTCAGGTTTCCAGCCGGGCAACAGCATATTTTCATTCTCGCAGTTCACGCGATCGCCTCAGCGATTAAGATCGTGCGTATCATGAGCGAAGTACCCAGTACGCTGCTGTTGTTGGTGGAAGGCTCCTCTAAGACAGAAGCCATCATCCATCACTCGCCATTTACCATTGGCCGTCTTCCGGATCGGGATATCGTACTTTCCTACCCCTACATCTCGCGCACTCATGCGGAGATTGTCTATGAGAATGGCCACTTCGATCTGGTGGATTGCGGGAGCCGCAGCGGTACTTATGTCAATGGAAGACGCGTGGAGCGCCAGACCCTCACTCCCGACGACGTGATTCATATCGGCTCGCTGGAGGGCCCGGTTTTACGCTTCGGGCCGGGACAAGGCTCCCGCTCTACTTTGCGGAACCTGCTGCAGCAGATGGGGCAGGAATCGCGGCCGGAGTCGCAACTGGAGAAGCTGAGCTGGTTCCTCGAGGCAGCACGCAAGCTGAACGGCGTGGGTGCAATTCACGAGATCCTGGTCTCGTTGATCGAGACCACGCTCCAGCTTACCCAGGTGGAGCGTGGCTATGTATTTCTGAAAGACTCCGCCGGGCATCTGCGCCTGTCCGTCGGAAGGAACATGAACGCGGAACCCCTGGAAGAAGATTCGACCATCTCGCATTCTGCGATTCAGCGGGCGATCGAAAGCGCCTCCGAATACATCGTGACCGATACGCTCTCGGAGGGGGCTGGGTTGCCATCCCAAAGCATCGTCGCCCAGAGCCTCCGAACCGTGATCTGCATTCCGCTTCGCAGGAGGTCGACGAACCAGGAGGCTCCAGAGCGTGAAATTCTGGGCATGCTCTACCTAGACAGCCGACAGCAGCGGGGCAGCCTCACGCGCATCGACAGCGATTTGCTGAAGAACATTGCTACCGAGGCGGCGGTGCTGGTGGAGAATGCTTCCTTGGCAAGTGCGGAAGAGGCGGCCCGGCGGTACCGCGAGGAGCTGAATATTGCAGCTGAGATCCAGCGTGGGCTGATGGTTGTGCGCATGCCGGAGCTCCCCTATGCCCGCGTCCACGCCGACAGCATACCCTGCAAAGAGATTGGCGGGGATTTTTACGATATTCTCGCGGTGGATGGCGGTCTCTACGTTATCGTCGCGGATATATCGGGCAAGGGAGTCTCTGCTGCTCTGCTGGCCTCCACTCTGCAAGGGCTGGTGCATGCGCAGATCCTTGCGGGGCAGCCTCTATCGAACATCGCCATGTTTGCCAACCGCTACATTTGCGATAAAAACATTCAAAAATATGCGACTCTCGTCCTGCTGAAGCTGACGCCTCACGGCTCTCTGGAATACCTCAATTGCGGCCACGTGAAGCCGTTCCTGCACCGTTCCGGCGAGGTCCTGTCCTTGCCCCATGGCAATCTGCCAGTCGGTTTGATGCCCGCGGCGGTCTATAGTTCGGAGATTGTTCGCATGAGCCCGGGGGATCGCGTTCTGCTGGTTACAGATGGCGTGACAGAAGCGGAGGATCCTGGAGGGGAGTTTTACGGAGACGAGCGGTTTCAATCCTCGGTGATGGCCGGGTCCAATATTGGGGAGCTGTTTCATCAGGTGCAGTCCTTCATGGCCGGAGCCCCGGCTTCGGACGACTGCACGATCCTTGAAGTCTGCTACGGCGATTGTTCCCCGGAGGATGCATGAGGGCTTTTCAGCAGGGGCCTTTAACTTGCTGCGTGCGCTGACGCCTTCGGTGCGGCGGGCTCCGAGGGACACGCCTTCCCACCGCACATCTCGGCGGTGATGCCTTTTCCCTCGGTGACGGTGAGGATCCGGTCCAGAGCCGTTGGCTTGATCTTCTCTACGGCTCCGCTGGGCCAGTGAATCTCAACGCTCTCGATCGCCGCAGCATCGCCCAGGCCAAAGTGAACCCGCATATCGTTGGAAGAGAGATAGCTCCCACCGCTGAGGACATCTCCGCGCTGGCGGATACCTCCCGCGGTCAGGTAAACAGTGGATCCAACAGCGTCTCGCGGACTCTTAGGCCCGCCGATAAGTTTCAGGTCGATCCAGTGGTGATGGTCTGTATTCACGTTGCGTAGGAGAACTGGGACCTGATCCATGTTGGCGATCACAACGTCGATTTTGCCATCGTTAAATAGATCGCCAAAGGCCGCCCCTCGTCCGACGCTTACCGTGGCCAACCCCGTTCCTTCTACTGGAGGAATCAGCTCGAACTTCCCATCCTTTGAGTTGTGAAAGAGCAGCGGCCGCTGACCATACGTGGTGCCCCATTCGGGATGCTTGTCTACTTCAGGGTAGACGTGACCATTCGCAATCAGCAGATCCTTCCATCCATCGTTGTCGTAGTCGAGGAATCCATCCGCAAAGCCGACAAAGGGAATCGTGGTTGCTCCAACGCCAACGTTATAGCTGACGTCGGTGAAGGTTCCTCCTCCATCGTTCCGAAATACCACGTCGTAGTCGTCCGAGAAGGTGGTGCTTACCAGGTCCAGGTGTCCGTTGTTTTCGTAATCCCCGGCAGCAATTCCCATATTCGCTACTTCGCGGCCATCTCCATTCAGCGCATAGCCGCTTATATAGCTCTGGTCGTCAAAGGTTCCATCGCCTTTGTTGATGTAGAGGTAGTTGGGTGAAGTATCGTTGGCAACCACAAGGTCCGGCTTGCCGTCGCCATTGACATCGACAAATAGAGCCCCCAACCCATAGAAGCGATCCGGGTCGCTGACTCCCGCCTCTTTGCTGACATCGGTGAAGGTGCCATCGCCATTGTTGTGGAAGAGATGATCCCGCTCTCCAGTGAGTCCGCGAGGGCCGCACATCACAGGTGTGCCGCGGAAGGAGCAGTTTGCATAGCCAACCGCTTTGCTCCCGCCGATCGGCAGGTTTTTCAAGTCGAATTGCAGGTAGCCTGCGACGAAGAGGTCCAGCCGGCCATCGCCATCGTAGTCGCCGAAGGTAGCGCCGGTGGACCAGGTGCCGACAGTGACTCCCGCCTTTTCCGCTACATCGGTGAATGTTCCGTCATGGTTGTTGTGGTAAAGACGATTCTTACCGTAATTCGTGACGTAGAGATCGGGCCAGCCGTCGTTGTCGTAATCTCCAACCACAACGCCGTAGCCCCAGCGATCATTCGTTACGCCCGCTTTGGCAGCGACATTCGTGAAAGTGCCATCGTGATTGTTACGAAATAGCGCGGCCTTCGGTGGTTCTTCCTTGCCATCGAGTGCCTGAAACGTCGATCCGTTGACGAAGTAGATGTCGAGCCAGCCATCGTTATCATAGTCAAGTAACGCTACGCCGGGGCCTTTGGCTTCCAGGATGAAGCGTTTTTCCGGTGTGCCGTTCTTATGGCGCCAGGTGGTCAGTCCGGCCTTTTCCGCCGTATTCATAAAAACTACTGGACCAGTCTTTACGAATCCTCCGGCAGTTATGGGTCGTTTTTCGGAGTCGAACACGGCCTCAAAGGTTCCACCTGTAGCCATGCCGCCGCCAGTCCCTGCAGGTTTCTGGGGAGCCTGGGTCCATCCATGGACGGGGAATAAGGAAAGGAAGCAAAGAGCCAGACTGGAAAGCGAAGCTCGACCAGGCACGAATGAAGTCCCCTCGCTGCTAAGTGTACTGTATCGCGTACCTGCTCTCAGGCCGCTATGCCGCGCTGGTGAATCGAAGTCCCGAGGCGGACTTTCCGGACGGATACAGTTACTGCGCCCGTATCCTTTCCTTCAGGCTCTTCGCCAGCTTTTCGATCTCGTCCGCCTTCTTGATAACCGCAAGTGACAGAATATCTTTGTTGCTTTTGGATACCTCCAGCTTCAATTCCTGCGCGAGTTGCAATAGCCGGTTTGTGTCGGCCTGGATCTGGGCTTGACGCAGATCTTTCTCCGGCGCTGCCGCAGTTGCTTGCGCTGCGGGATTGGCGTCATGCTTATCGCCGACTGGCTCTTGCGCAGCCGCGGCCTGTGCCCCGACTACCAGGAGGACGAGGACCGCAAATATCGCGAACCACGGCCGCATCTTGCAACTCAAACTTCGCATCTCCCTTTCCTCCTTGAAATTATAGGAGGATCGGCCGGATCTCCCAAGCAGCGCAAGGACAGCCGATCGGCCGAAAAACGCAGACGCCGTGGCACTACTTCGATGTGCTGCATGGATCGATCCCCGTGGCAGGCCGTGTCGTATCTCCCGCAAGGAAGCGCGTAACGCGTTCCCAGTTCCGTTTCCTGGTGAGCTCGCCCTGCCAGGCTTCCGTAATCGCATCCTTTTGCTTGGGGCTAAGATGCCACGAGAGAGGCGGATACGGATCGCAGAATTGGAAGACGGTATGCTCAATCACAACTTGCCGGGACTGATTGGCTGCCCAAAGCCGAGTCAACAGGTCGGACTCCACCTGGTTGTGTGCGAATTGCGCCGAGTAGCGCACGTTGAGCATCGCGTCCAAAGGTGCCAGCGCCTGATAGAACCATCCGCGAGGTTTTGGGCTGGCGAGGCCGCGATTGGGAGCGCCACGAATCTCAAGAAACATGACCCTCTGGATAGGGTTATCCGGCGCGGCCAGCGCGCTGTCCAGCCATTCCACCAGTGCGGAAACCCCATAGTTGTCGTAGTAGCCCCCGTCTGCAATGTGCAGGTGTGGCGCGGGTAGATCTGCGCGTGCCGCTGGAGAGATGAACGGATAGGAGGCGGAAAGGCGTGCGGCGGTGACAACCTTCACGTCCTCTCCTGCGGCAAAGTTCTCGCTATAGAGATCCTGGTATCCGGCGGGAAATGCCTTCGCTTCGCCGGTGGGTTTGTCCGTGGTGGAGAGCTGCAGGCGCTCGCCAGTCTCCACCACGGTCGCATTGAATATGATCGCCGGACGCCAGCCCTCGCGCACCCCCGCCCGCCAGGCGGAGAGCGGCTGGGCAAGACTGCTATTGCGCGTCAGTGCATTTTCAAAGGCCATTCCACGATCCAGCTTTCTCCAGGAAAAGGGGATCACGGTGCGCCAGAGATCGGGGTAAGCCAGTCCCCATGCAATGTCGTCAAGGCTTGAAGCTTCCGCGCGTTGGCGAATCGGCGCCAGATCTGCCGGAAGCGTGTGTGTCCCGGGATCATATCCATCGACGAAGTACATGGCACCGACGCTTCCGCCGGATACGCCGCTGATCAGGCGCAAAGATCCGGCGAAATCATGGCACCCGCGCGCCGCCTCCTGTCGGCACTTCTCCTCCAGTCCGGTGAGCACCTGCGCGGTCCAGGCCGCGGATTGGATGCCGCCTCCGTTGGCTGCTACAACGATCACGCTCGTCCTGTTCCCAGCCCGAAGTGCGGTTGCAGGTGGCAGCGGTTGGGTCTCGCTTGCGATCCGGGCAATCACGGGAAAGAAATGGTCGGAGGAAGAGAATTGCGCGGTGACCAGGAACAGGACGAACAACGGCAGGAGCACGGGCATTCGATAGCGGTCGAAGAAGAAGCTTAAGCCCGTGAGGCCAAAACATAAGATGGTGAGCAGCAGCAAAAGATAACCGAGCGTTGGAATGAGCGGTGGATTCCCGATGTTGATCCACTTCCCGATTCCGATGGCGATATAGAGGGTGAAAAAGCCTACGCCCGAGCCTAACGCCAGAGCGTGCCCCGGCAACAGCACACGGCCACAACGCCAGCCGGGCAGGCGATGTGGATCGTGATAGATCTGGCCTTCTAATTTGCTTGCGGGTACGCTTCGCCAATCCAGAGCCAGCACTTTTGGCGCGTTGGCTGGTGAAACCGTGTACCCCGCACCCAGCCTCGCCAAAGCTGGAACTCGATCGGCGATACCGGCGAACAGATCCACGATCCTTAGCGCGCGATACAGCAGATAGACGGCGATGCTGACTCCAAGCAATCCGCTCGAAAGAAACACAACCATCGACGGACGAGATTGCGACGTGGTCCAGAAGATGGCGCCAGCGATTGCCGGTAGTGCGAGCAGGCTGAAGCAGAAGACATGCAGTGGACGGGGAGGGAAACCAATGTGCAACCGCGGAACCTTAAATCGACGCGCTGCATAGAGGACGATGAGCCAACTGGTAACCATGATGGCCCAGGCGGTCGTAAGGGCAGGGATCGTGATGCCCCAGAGGTCGGCCTGCTGCAGATCGAAGAGGTTTGCCAGGAGGGGCTTTGCGCTGGTGTCGAGAGCAACGAGCGGCAGCAGGAGCAGAGCGGCAGCCGTCAGCAGTGGCACCCGCAGCAGGTAGAGATAGGGAGAAAGCTCAGCCAGTCGCTTCAGTCGTCCTATCAGCCGTGCTAGCGTCAGGCGGAAGCTCACGATTAGGCATTGTATCGCTTCTTTCTCGCCGCAATCGGTTTCAGGCCACTCTATCCCCTAATTCACCATCCCAACTTCTGTCCGCATGTTTGGTCAATTTTCTTCCTCAGATCCTGCATGGCGCGGAGCGTAAAGAGTATGTTACATATCGTGCACGCCTGACAGGGCGATGCTGAACCTCCCTTATAAACCAAGGAGCGAAGTCATGAAGAAATCAACTGCGACGACGCAAGACCTCGAGCGCAAACAGCGTGCTCCGTTAGCCACGCCAACTGATCTGGATGCAGCAGCAACCAGAGATATCGCCGGCACCATGAATGCTATTCTCGCGGATGTATTCGCTCTTTACCTCAAGACGAAAAACTTCCACTGGCACATGAGTGGACCCCACTTCCGTGACTATCATCTGCTGCTCGACGAACAGGCCGACCAGATCTTTAACATGACCGATCCTATTGCCGAGCGCGTGCGTAAACTGGGTGGGAACACAATCACGTCCATCGGTCACATCTCTCGCCTGCAACGTGTTCTGGATAATGATGCCGAGTACGTGGAGCCGGAGGACATGCTTGCTGAACTGCGGGAGGACAGCAAAGCTCTTGCTGCACGCCTGCGCGAGGCTCACGGCGTCTGCGATGATCATGAGGATGTCGCCACCGCCAGCTTGCTCGAAGTCTGGATTGATGAGACGGAGCGGCGTACCTGGTTCCTGTTTGAAGCAAGCCGTCACGCGGACTCCACTGAGCATTGAGATCTAGAAGATCTGCAGGCTGCTTTCCGCCACCGTGCCGCGTATCTTCGGCACGGTGGCGACACCAATAAAATAGCCGCCCCTCATTGCTTTGAAGATGCGCGCGGACCGATTCAGCATTGCGCCGTCCCTGCAGCAGACACTGACAATCCTTCTATCTAAAAATACTGACAGTCAATCTATCGCATCGATTCTGTATCGAGGGAGAGTCTTTCCTTTCTTTTCTGTCTATAGGCCTTCCGTATTCACGCCTGGTTCAGTGTTCGTTTACACGGCAGCAACAATGGCCGGTTACTCTCCTGTTGAAAGACACTGTTAGCCAAGCCGCTGCTGGCGAACTAAGCCATCGCTCCCAATCAGCAGCCAGAACTCCAATTGAAAAACTGCCGGAGGCAATTTGTAATGATGCAATTATCCAAATTTCTGCGTATATCTTTGGCTGTGTTCCTGCTCTTTGCAGCGGGAATGCGCTCCAATGCGCAAATCAATACCGCCAGTCTGACCGGATTGGTAACGGACGCGAGCGGAGCAGTTGTTGCAAAGGTTCCCGTGACCGTTCAGGGACAGGCGACCGGGTTTACTCGCACCACTGAGACAGATAACGCTGGTTACTATACCTTCTCCAATCTCCCCATTGGACAGTACAGCATCAGTGTCAGCAAGGATGGCTTCGCCACTGTCTCCCAGCAGGTGCTGTTGCAGACTGCCGAGAAGGCCCGTCGCGACTTTGCTCTGCAGGTTAGTGGTTCGCAGCAGACTGTAACCGTCACCTCGGCTGGCAGCGATCTCTCCCCGGGCGATGCGTCGCTGGGCACCGTCATCAGCAGCGAGACCATCGAGCAGACGCCTCTCTACCTGCGCAATTGGGATGATCTTCTGCGAATCGTCCCCGGCGTCCAGATCTCTCGCTACACGCAGCAGAGCGGCGCTACCAGCGCAGGCCGCACGGGCGACTTCAACGTGCACGGCGTACACTCGCTGCAGAACAACTTCCTCCTCGACGGCATCGACAACAACACCATCTCTGAAAACGTGCAGGAGCTCTCGACGGAAGCGGCTCACCCCTCGGTGGACGTAATTCAGGAATTCAACATTATTACTAATCCCTATTCCGCGGAGTATGGACGGGCCCCCGGCGCTGCGGTTTCCGTTAGCACCAAGGGTGGAACCAATCAGATCCACGGCCTTGCGTATGAGTACCTCCGCAATCGCTACTTTGACGCCAACGATTTCTTCTCCAACCGCAACCATCTTAAGAAGCCGGAGAACAATCAAAACCAGTTCGGCGGCAACTTCGGCGGTCCCTTCCTTCATGACCGTCTCTTCGGTTTCTTCAACTACGAAGGCACTCGGATCAAGCAAGGTGTCTCGCGCATCGCGACTGTGCCGCTTCCCAATGAGCGAATCGGCGACTTCAGCACGGCAGCAGCGGCAGTCGCGGGTGTAGGCGCATATCCGATCATCTACGACCCCACTACCGGCCTTCCGTTTGCGAATAACCAGATCCCTTCGAGCCGCATCGATCCTGCGATCGCTGGCCTCATGGCGCTCTTCCCCCTCCCCAACGTGGCCGGCACCAAGAACAACAACTACGTCCGCAATGCGCTGGCGGTCGATAATACAAACAGCTATGACGGTCGTGTGGACTGGACTGCGTCCGCAGCCGATAACGTCTTCTTCCGCTATAGCTATTCGAACCGCTACCGATTCATCCCTGGCTATCTTGGTGGTATCGCGGATGGCACATCGACCTCTGCATGGGGCCGCCAGCATCTCAAGTCGCACAGCGCTGTCATCGGCTGGACGCACGTCTTTTCACCCAAGGTTGTGAACGATTTTCATCTTGGCTTCGTGCGCAACTACTCGGCGGCGCAGCAGGATCCGTTTGGCAAGAACGCTGCAAATCAGTATGTGCCCGGTATCCCCAACAATCCTGCAACCGCGGGAGGCGTACCCCTCACCTCATTCACCAATTTCGCATTCATCGGCTCTCCGGACTTTCTTCCCAAGTCGCAGGTGCCGCAGCAGTATGAGTGGGTAGATTCAGTTTCCCTCTCGTTGGGTGCGCATGCGCTGCGTATCGGCGGCACTCTCTTCGCGCCTATGCGTAATACCTTCCAGGATGAGCCCGGCACGCGCGGTGATCTTGGATTTACAGGCATCTTTACCTGCCAGCGCGGTGGCGCAAATAATCAGTGCCAGGGTAAGACCAACGTCACCAGCGGTCTTTCCTATGCGGACGGACTCCTGGGCTATGTGCAGTCTGCACAGCTTACCAATGTTCATTTTGTAGACCAGCGCCTCTGGATGGCCTCGGCATACGTTCAGGACGACTGGAAGGTTACGCCCAAGCTGACGCTGAACCTCGGCCTGCGCTACGACTTTGCTACGCCGGCGCTCGAAGGCCGCAACCAAATGGCAAACTTCGATCCAACGGCTAATGCTGGAGCCGGCGGCCTCGTCTTCGCTAAGAGCGGCTCGATGGAGAAGCGTGCACTGGTGGAGGTCAACAAGACTGACTTCGCCCCGCGTATCGGCATCGCCTATGCGGCGACTCCGACGACTGTGATCCGCGGCGGATACGGAATCTACTACTCTGCCTTTGAGCGTTTTGGCAGCGAAAACCAGCTCGCGTTGAATCCTCCGTTCCTCATCAACAAGTCACCAAGCGTCGCATCCAACGCCACAGCGCCGGTTTTCTTCGCGAAGAACGGGTTCCCCTCGAACTTCCTCGATCCATCCACGATCAACCTCAATCAGCTTCCGACGTACCACCTGCGTACTATGAATCCGCACGATCCAACACCGAACGTGCAGCAGTGGAGCTTCGGTTTGCAGCATCAATTCGCCACGAACTGGACCGGCGAGTTGAACTACGTGGGAACCAAGTCCACGCACCTTGATGTAATTCACGACCTGAATCAGCCAGCGATCACGAACCGTACCTCCAGTGGTGTCACGCCCTTCCCGAACTTCGGATACATCGAGTACACCAACTCGATCGGCTTCGGAAACTACAATGGGCTTGAGGCTACACTGACCCGTCGCTACAGCAACGGTCTCAGCCTGCATGCTGCATATACTTATTCGCGCAGCCTCGATAACACGCCGCAGGAGCTCGAGAGCAACTCCGGTGCGCCGCCGGATGGCAGCAACTTCTCCTCCTGGTATGGGCCCAGCGACTTCGACATTCCGCACCGTGTCGCTGTCAGCTACCTCTATGAGCTGCCCTTCGGCAAGGGCAAGAAGATGCTAACCAGCGGTCCGCTGTCCTATGTGGTGGGAGGCTGGCGCACTTCCGGTGTCTACACGTTTTACAGCGGCCACCCGTTCACGGTGAATTCCGGTGGCACACTGGCATCTGCTCTCGATAAAAATGGCCAGGCCACGGCGACTCCGATGCTGATCGGCACGCCGCACATGGTCAAGAACCCGAACTGCTGGTTCTTCGCTTCGCAGAACAAGCAATGCACTACGCTTGCGCCTGGTCTTACGGATGCCTATGCGCTTCCAGCCGTGGGCACATTTGGTAACAGTGGCCGTAACACTTTGCGCGGCCCTCACATCAACGTATTCGACGCTTCGCTGCTCAAGGAGTTTCCCATTGGGGAGCGGACCAATGTGGAGTTTCGCTGGGAGGTCTTCAACGTCACGAATACGCCGGAGTTCGGCCAGCCCAACAACAACCTGAGCAGTGGTGCCGTCGGCCAGATCACTACTCTTTCAGGAGATCCGCGCGTGATGCAGTTTGCGCTGCGGCTGTCCTTCTAACCTTCCGACTACCTGAAAGGGCCGCAGCGATGCGGCCTTTTCTATTCGTATCGCTGTTGTTTCCGGTATTCTCCTTGCAAACCATGAATGCTTCCCGTCGGCATATCTTGATACCGCTCTCTCTTCTGCTGCTTTTCTGCGCATCGTTTTTCTGTACTTCGGTTGCGCAGGCACAAGCCGCAACTTCCAAGCCAGACCTGGTGCTCAAGGGCGATGTAGTAGGCAAACAGAACAATACCTATGTTGTCGTTCCCTTTAAGGTTCCTTCTGGGACGCACCGCGTCACCCTCCACTTCTCCTATACGGGACGCGAAGAGCATGCGGTACTCGATCTGGGCATGCGGGATACGGTGGGCCTGCGCTGCTGGAGCGGTGGCAACAAGTCCGTGCTTACCGTCAGCCTCGCGGATGCCACGCCTTCCTGTCTCGCGGGGCCCATCACAGCGGGCACATGGTCCGTGTTGATTGGGGTTCCTAATATTCGTCCCCAGTCTACGGCACACTTTACCGCGGAGCTGTATTTCACCCGTACTGGTCTGGTAGCCGACGAACCGGCAATGCTGCGTGCGCCCATCCGCAGCGGGCCGGCATGGTATCGAGGCGACCTGCACATGCACACCGCGCACAGTGATGGCTCCTGCGCTAGCCAGAGCGGGGCGTCCGTGCCCTGCCCCGTATTTCTTACAGTGGAAGCAGCGGCGCGGCGCGGCCTTGACTTCATCGCGCTCACCGACCACAACACCACGACGCATTACGAAGCGATGCGCGAACTCGCGCCGTATTTTGACAAGCTACTGCTCATTCCCGGCCGCGAAATCACGACCTTTCACGGCCATGCCAACATCTTCGGGACTGAGGATTTCCTTGATTTTCGCCTTGGTTCACCTGCCGTGCCGGATATGAATACTCTGCTTCGCCGTTCGCAGGCTCTGGGTGCAGTCTTCTCAATCAATCACCCAGGAGCGCCTACCGGCGAACGCTGCATGGGGTGCGGCTGGAATCCATCGCCTCCCGCAGATATGCGCCTCGTCTCCGCGGTAGAAGCGGTCAACAGCGGCTCGGAGCAAGGCCCCTACTCCGGCATACCCTTCTGGGAGAAGCAGCTTGATTCCGGCTTCCGCCTCACCGCTATCGGTGGCAGCGACAACCACAATGCGCCGAAGCCTCTGGATCAGGTCGGCTCCATCGGCAGCCCAACCACTGTTGTTTATGCCGGAGATCTCAGTACTCCCGCCATTCTTGCCGCCATTCGCGCAGGTCACGTCTTCATCGATCTCACCGCATCGCGCGACAAGTTGCTGGAGGTCCGTGCCGGGAGCGGCGACTCAGTTGCTTCCATGGGAGACGAACTTGCGGCGAAGTCAGGTGCACAGGTTCACTTCGAGATCCACACGGTCCACGCTGAGGGAGGCGAACTGACCTTGCTCCAGGATGGATCTCCGCTCAAGGATGCGCAGTGGAAGCTCAGTGCAGCAGATACGACAAGCAGCTTTGACTGGACCAGTGACGACAAGCGCCATTGGATTCGCGCGGATGTTCATGGGCCCGATGGCAAGCTGTGGCTGCTCGGCAATCCCATCTATGTGAACTGGGAAGCAGCAACGAAATCAGGTGAGGCGCAATGAAGAAGATTCGCGGTAGCATCGTCGGCCGGCTTTTTGTTTCAGCCATCCTTTTTGCAGCCGCTGCAGTGTCTCTTCCCGCACAGAGCAGAAATGCGGCACACCCTGGTGCTCGCGTCCTGATGGATGCGCACAACTGCTATCCCTACTTCGAGTGGTGGAGCGATCGTATCGATCGCGCTCTTTCCGCCGGCACGCCGCTTGCGATTGAGCAGGACCTGCTCTGGCATGTCGATCGAAAGAGTGGTCGCGGCTGGTCGGTGGTCTCGCATGGCGCTCCTTCGCAAGGGAATGAGCCAACCCTTGAGAGCTACTTCTTCAACCGCGTCCGCCCCGTTGTAGAGAAGGCATTGGCGCATGGCGATTCCAGCAAGTGGCCGCTGATCACGCTCAATCTCGATCTGAAATCGGAAGAGCCGGAACATCTTGCGGCCATCTGGAAGATGCTGGAAGCGCATAAGGATTGGATCACCACAGCAGAGAAAACCGCGGATCTACATCAGATCTCTACTCTGACCGTGCGGCCCATCCTCGTCCTAACCGGCGACTCCGATGCGCAGCAGAAGGCTTTTTACGAGGATTTGCCCATCGGAACTCCGCTTCTGGTCTTCGGCGCAGTCCACACGAATACCAGCGATCCCATGGCCGCACCAGAGATTTTGGAGCCCGCAGCGGCAGACAACTACCGTCGCTGGTGGAACAATCCGTGGCGCGTTGTCGAAGCCGGGGGGCAAACCAAGGCTGGAGATTGGACCGCCGCCGATGACGCACGCCTCCGTGCCCTGGTGAAGCATGCCCACGATCACAATCTCTGGATTCGCTTCTATACGCTTGATGGCGCGACGAAGCAGGAGTTGAGCTGCAACGGCTGGTTCCACGACTATAACTTCGGATCCAAGGTGGCTGTTGTGCAGCGATGGCGCGCTGCTTATCGAGCAGGTGTCGATTACATCGCCAGCGATCAGTACGAGCAGCTCGGCCAATTCCTAAGGCAGTCCCAAAGTAAGCGGTGATGAGTCAATCATTTCTGTAACCTTTTTCTATCTGGGGCATCATTCAGGTACAGGAAGGTGGATTGGTGAATGCCTCGTGGGAGAGCAATTCCATTTTTCAAGGCAGGGATTGCATGCTGTCTTCTTGTCTTAACAGTCATTGCGCGCGCGCAGAATACAGAAACAGTGCCAGGCCTTACTGAAGGCCAACAGATTCCATCGATTTCCGCACCAGACCAGAATGGCTCTACCCAGACCTTTGCCAGCCTCAAAGGTCAGCACGGCCTTTTGCTGTTGTTTTCCCGCTCCGCGGATTGGTGTCCCTACTGCAAATTGCAGCTCGTGCAATTACGGCAGGCAAAACAGGAATTTGAAGCCAAGGGTATCCAAGTAGCCTCCATCACCTATGATTCGCAGGCGATCCTGAAGACCTTTGCAGATCGCAAAGGCATCACATATCCCATGCTGTCCGATCCGCAGTCGACAATCATTCGAGCCTTCGGCATCCTCAATCCAGACGGGAAGGGCTTTGCAACGGGTATTCCTTATCCGGGTATCTACTACATCACGCCTGACGGTGTGATCCGGAAGCGCTTTTTTGAGGCGCAGTATTCGGATCGTTTTACGCCAAACAATGCATATACGGTCCTCTTTGGCGGTAACGCGCCAACCGTGCAGCCCGCCATGATTCGTCATGGATCGCATGTAACCCTGCAAATTACGCAGTCCGACGCCGTCGTCGGTCCTGGCAGCAGAATAAAGCTACAAGTGAGGATCAGTCCGGCTCCAAAGGTGCATGTCTATGCCCCGGGTGCGGCAAAGCTTGGATATAAGGTTGTGAATCTGGCACTGGATCCGAGTCCGGGTTTTCATGAGATGCCAGCAACATATCCACCAGGAACGATCCTGGAGTTTCCGCAACTCAGAGAATCCGTACCCGTCTATAGCAAGCCTGCGGTCATCGGTCAGGATGTTGTAGTGGCCGCTACGAAAGAGTTCATCCGCTCCATTGGCCAGGGAAAGGAACTTGAGATCTCCGGAACTCTTTCCTACCAAGCCTGCGACGATCACCAGTGTTTCAATCCTGTCCGTGAGCCAGTGAAGTGGATGGTGAAAGTAGAGCCGCTAGACACGGCGCGGGCGCCAGAGGCGATTCGCCATAGATAAGGCGAGTTTTTTGTTTTTCCAATAACAACAGGCTAGGGAATCTATTATCCCTGGGGCCTGCGAATTCAAAGGAGTCTTAACTATGAGCGATACTGCACGTCTAGATCTTCCCGCACTGACCATCGATAGCGCCGAGGGCGCCGCAAAGGCGCTTCTTGTGAAAGCCAAAGCGGAGTCGGGATTTGTTCCCAATATGTACGCCAAGATGGCGAATGCGCCGGGCTTGCTGGAAACCTATTTGCTGGGGTACCAGCGCTTCCGTGAGGAAAGCGGCTTCACGCCAGCCGAGCAGGAGGTCGTGCTGCTGACGATCAGCCGCTTTCACGCCTGCACCTATTGCATGGCAGCACACAGCATGATCGCAGACAAGATGTCGAAGGTCCCTGCCGATGTACTGAAGGCTCTCCGCGACGGCAGCCCCCTTCCGGATGCGAAGTTGGCCATGCTATCGGAATTTACTCACATTATGGTGGAGCAGCGAGGAAAACCGACACCGGAGCAAATGAAGGTTTTCCTGAATGCCGGTTACAGCGAGCGTCAGGTGCTTGAGATCATCCTGGCAATTGCCGTGAAAACTCTGAGCAACTACAGCAACCACTTGTTCCATACTGAGGTGGATGCGGCGTTTCGCAAGTATACGTGGGAAGGCTAGAGACGCTTCCAAGGCAGACGTGAATCTACGACGTTAGTGGCACTCTGGACTGTGGTCAGCAATTTCCAAGGTTCTCGAATGCCCTTGGATGTTTCTGGAAGGAAGGCTGGCGGAGAGTGGGGGATTCGAACCCCCGATAGAGCTTTTGGCCCTATAACGGTTTAGCAAACCGCCGCCTTCAGCCACTCGGCCAACTCTCCGGTTCAGTCTCACCCGATTATATAGCAGCATCCTCGATGTGCCCCTGCGGCGGGCCTTCTTTTCTCGGATTTGCGCCTGCCCGGAAGCAGATCGCGTGCCTTTGCATCCCCGGGGAAGGGAAATGGCAGGTTGCGGGCAAATTCCTGGCGCGTTGCAGTACATTGCAAGAGATGCCCTCGACCTTGCCGCAGCATACACCCGCGAAGTTTGCCGCTCCTGCCAGGGGAGGCAAGCTGCGGCTTCTTCCCCTGGTAGCAGCCACCTACTTTATGGTCTCGGGTGGTCCTTATGGAATTGAAGACATCCTGGGCGGCGCGGGGTATCAGAGGGCCCTGGTAATTTTGCTGCTTCTGCCCTTTTTCTGGAGCCTGCCCACAGCATTGATGATCGGCGAGCTGGCAAGTGCAGTTCCCGCCGAGGGTGGTTTCTACGTCTGGGTGCGGCGGGCGCTGGGGCCTTTCTGGGGCTTTCAGGAGGCATGGCTCTCGCTGGCTGCCAGCGTGTTTGACATGGCAATCTACCCTACGCTCTTCGTGCTCTACCTGGGAAAGCTTGCGCCCACGTGGACGGCGGGAAGTCGCGGTACATTGTGGGGACTTCTGGTGGTCGTTGCCTGCAGCCTGTGGAATCTGCGGGGAGCGCGTGCGGTGGGTGACGGGGCTGTGGTGCTCTGCGTTCTGCTGCTCTCGCCGTTTGCCGTGCTGGTGGGGATGGGCTTCTGGAAAGGCATACACGGCGCGAGCGTCTGGCATCAGCAGCCAGCTTCCGCGGCGCTCAGCACGGCGATCCTGGTGGCCATGTGGAACTACATGGGGTGGGATAACGCATCGACTGTGGCGCAGGAGGTTGAGGATCCGCAACGAAACTATCCGCGTGCGATGCTGATGAGCGCGGCGGCAGTTGCACTGACCTACCTGTTGCCTCTGGCCGCGGTGGCTGCTGCGGGTATCCCGCCGGATCGGTTCTCCACTGGCTCGTGGGCTGATGCGGCGGCCACCATTGCTGGACCGTGGCTGGCGATCGCCATCGTGGCCGGCGGGCTGATCAACGGATTCGGCATGTTCAATGCGCTCATGCTCTCCTACACGCGCCTGCCGCTCGCTATGGCGGAGGATGGGATGCTGCCAAGGTGGCTCGGCATGCAAAATCGCCGCAGCGTGCCAGTGGCCGCGATCCTGGTATGCGCGGTGGGGTGGGCTCTCGCTCTCGGCTTCAGCTTTGAGAGGCTCATCTCCATTGATCTGATCCTGTACGGCGGCAGTCTCCTGCTGGAGTTTGTAGCCCTGATCGCATTGCGGGTAAGGGAGCCGGAGCTGCATCGACCGTTTAGTGCGGGGAGCTTCCCAGTCGCGTGCCTGCTTGGAGTTATGCCGGCAGTTCTCCTGCTGTTCGCTGTTTACAGCGCGCGCGGGGAGCGAATGGCGCACATGCCGGCATTGGTATTTGCGCTGCTGGTCGCCTGCGGCGGCCCGCTCGGCTACTGGGCTGCGCGAACGCGGCAAAGGCGGCAACCCGTATCGGGCTCGCCGCCTTTGGAGTGAAAGCAGAGATCCGCGCTACTTCTTTAACACGGCGTCGATCATCGGCGGTTTTGCGGCTTTGCCATCCTGAAATTGCTTCGCAGCATAGAGAACGCGGTCCCGTGCATAGGCGGCATTGTGCCAGCCCTTGACTTCAACCCGCTTGCCCTCCAGATCCTTGTAGATGGAGAAGAAGTGGGTGATCTCTTTCAGCATGTGGGGATAGATTTCAGAGTAGTTCCATACATCCGCATAGCGAGGATTGTTCTTGCCGACGGCGAGCACCTTTTCGTCCAGAACGCCCTGATCGAGCATCTCCAGCAGCCCGATGGGTCTCACCTCCATGACGCAGCCAGTGAAGCTGGGAGCATCAACCAGCACCAGAACATCCAGGGGGTCTCCGTCATCGCTCAGCGTGGAAGGGATAAAGCCATAGTCTCCGGGATAGTGCACCGGCGAATAGAGGTTGCGATCCAGCCGGAACACGTGGAGTTGCTTGTCGTACTCGTACTTGTTTATGCCTTCGGAAGGGATCTCGATGACGGTGTTGATGACTTCAGGTACCTTGTTGCCAATCGGCAATTCCAGATAATTAACCATTTCCATCCTGTCTTGTTGTGTCCGCTGACCGGTCCAAAGCCGGAAAATGACACCAGAGGTTATATAATCGGCCACGATGAAGGCTCATGTCTACGTTACGATGAAGCGGACCGTGCTTGACCCCCAGGGTCAAACGATCCAGAGTGCACTGAAGAAGATGCAATATAAGGGGATTGAGGACGTACGGCAAGGCAAATATTTCCTCATTACCCTGGATGCTTCGATGGATGCCGGGGCAGCCCGCGCGGAGATCGAACGGATTGCCGAAAATGTTTTGACCAACCCGGTGATCGAAGAATTCACCTATCGGCTGGAAGAGTAGGCAGCCAGTAGCGGGCTCCCGGCTCGCCGGTGGAATTCCTGGGATAACTTTTCACAACCGCCCGTACAATGAACCTCATGTGCGGAATTGTTGGGTACGTCGGTTCGAAGGAAGTTGTTCCCGTCATCATCGAGGGGTTGCGCCGCCTGGAGTATCGCGGCTATGACTCGGCAGGGATTGCTGTCGGCGTGGATTCCGAGGGCGCTCTTGAGGTTCGCCGCGCCCCGGGAAAGCTGCGCAATCTGGAAGAGGTCATTCGCCAGCACCCGATGCAGGGCACCTATGGCGTAGGGCATACCCGCTGGGCTACGCATGGCCGTCCTACCGAGGAGAATGCGCATCCCCATCGCGATTGCAGCGGCAGGATCGTGGTCGTCCACAACGGCATTGTGGAGAACTACATTGCGCTGAAGCGCGAGCTGATGGCCGAGGGCCACAGTTTTGTAACTGAGACTGATACAGAAGTGATTGCTCACCTGGTGGAGCAGGAGCTGAAGTCGGCAGTGGCCTCCGGCAAGAGCATGCTGCTGGAAGATGCGGTGCGCCGCGCCGTGCGCCGGCTGACCGGTGCCTTTGCCATCAGCATCATCTCCGCAGACGAGCCGGACAAGATCGTTGCCGCGCGGAACGGGCCGCCCGTTGTGATCGGCCTCGGGGAGGGGGAGAATTTTGTCGCCTCCGATGTTCCCGGAATCCTGCACCATACCCGCAATCTCTATTTCCTGGCCGACGGTGACATGGCGATTCTGACTCCGTCCGAGGTCCGGCTGACGGATTTCGATGGCAATCCTATCGAACGCCCGGTGAACCGGATTCAGTGGGACCCGATCCAGGCAGAGAAGGGCGGCTACAAGCACTTCATGCTGAAGGAGATCTGGGAGCAGCCGCGAGCGATCCGCGACACCACCCTGGGACGGATCTCGCTTGAGACGGGCAGGATCTTCCTCAACGAGATGAAGATCAGCGATGAGGATTTCCGCAAGACGACGAAGATCAATATCGCCGCCTGCGGCACGAGTTGGCACGCGGCGACGGCGGGTAAGTACATGATCGAACGTCTCGCCCGGGTTCCGGTGGATGTGGACTACGCCAGCGAGTATCGCTATCGCGATCCAATTCATGATCCGGCGGCGATCGGCATGCTGATTACGCAATCCGGCGAGACCGCGGACACGCTGGCCGCACAACGCGAGATGATTGCGAATGGGTCCAAGACAGTAGCCATCTGCAACGTGGTTGGAGCCATGGTGGCGCGGGAGGCTCACGGCAACATCTACACCCACGCGGGGCCGGAGATTGGCGTTGCCTCGACCAAGGCTTTTACCGCGCAGCTGACCGCACTCTTCCTCTTCGCCATGCATCTGGCGCAGGTCCGCGGAACGATTTCACCAGAGCAGAGCATTACGTTGGTGGAGGAGCTGAGCCGGGTCCCGGGCAAGATAGAAGAGGTTTTGCGCACATCCGATCCGCTGTGCGAAGAACTGGCTAAGACATTCTCCACGGCGAGAGACCTTCTCTACCTGGGGCGCGGCATCCACTACCCCATCGCGCTCGAAGGTGCGCTGAAACTGAAGGAGATCTCCTACATCCACGCGGAAGGCTATCCCGCTGGCGAGATGAAGCACGGGCCCAATGCGCTGATCGATGAGACGCTTCCGGTGGTGGTATTGGCCACTAGGGACGATCGTGACGAAGGCTCCAGCCTGCGTTATGAAAAGACGCTCTCGAATATCCAGGAAGTGACGGCGCGTTCCGGGCGGGTGATTGCAGTGGCGACCGAAGGCGACACGCGCATTGGTCAGCTTGTGGAGCGAGTGCTGTTCGTTCCACCCGCGCCGGAGTTGCTGCTTCCGGTCATCGAAGTAGTGCCGCTGCAGCTCCTGGCGTACCACATCGCAGTGCGACGCGGCTGCGACGTAGACCAACCCAGGAATCTGGCAAAATCCGTAACTGTGGAGTAGGCGGCAGGGTCTTGGCGTGGGTGGTGGTGGTGGTGGGGGGGGGCGCGGTGGATACCACCACCACCCACCACCGCAGTGAGTGGGGAATCCGAGGTTCTTGCACTTCGCCAACTGGCGTGAACGGAGATTTCCCAGGGGTAAATACCCGCGCCATCATTACCGGGGAGGAAACTGCTGGCGGGCTCTCCTCCCGTGCATATCCTGACTTACCAATAGTCAATAGCCACAATCCTGCTTGGCCCGGGATGTCCTTCGATCACCTGTGTCTCCACCACCGCCTCCAGATTCACAGTCTTCCGGTTGCGCGACGCATCTTGAAAGAGGGCTTTGAGAGACGCGGGATTTGCCAGAAGCTGTCCCGCCGCCTCGGTTCCTTCCCGGGATAGTCCCGCCGCCAGAACGACTGGCTGGTCTAGAGTGGTGTCGTGATATCTGGCGATCACCGCATAATCTTTCGCCAGGGAAGAAGGCGCCTGCGTGAACGACACAGACCACTTCCGGGTGGGGTCTGTGTGATCCACGATGGACATAATTGCGCCGTCGATTACGAATCCATAGCGCAAAGACCGCGTCAGGCGCATAGTCCAGGCGTTATCCAGGGCGCCGACCAAGACCACCGGCCCCTCGCGCAGCTCGGGAAAGCTCGTTTCCGAGGCCAGCGTGAGTCGGAAATCCTTGTGGCGATTTTCCAGGGCTCCACCGATGCGGATCAGCGTGGACACGCTTGACGTTCCCAGGTGCCCTGAGCGGCGCAGTTCGTCGTAGACGCTGGGGGGAGCCGGTATGTTCAGCGTTGTCGAAGCATCAGTATCCGGCGCTCCCACGCACAGAGTAACCCGGCCGTTGGAAGCCAGCATGGGCGCCCAAAACTGGTCTGTCACGGATGGCCGAAGATAGAAATAGCCTCCCAGGGCCAGAGCTACGGCTTCGACCAGGAGAATCCCCACAACGAAGCGCCAAAAGGAGGGCGGAGAGCCTGCTGCCTCCGGGGGCTTCGTCTCAATGGGCATAGGAGGCAGGGGTGGTTCGAGTGGGGCAGGGGTGCCCGGTGCTGGCTGGAAAAATGGGATGTAAGAACCAGCATTTAGCCCAATCACCAGCTCATATTGATGGGCGGGTTGCTGGTAATAAAGAGCAATCCGCTTGCGGACCTCGGCAGCACTGCGGCGGACTACCGGGTCCTGATTCGTGTCATAGTCCGGCTCACGATGAAAAACTTCTACACCGAGTAGCCGTTCTTTCAGCGTCTCTTCCCGTCCATCCAGCGTCTGCTCTACAAGAAAGCGTAAGAGATTTGGGTAGCGCTTGCTGCTGAGAAAATGCGGGCTGGCAAGTAATTTTGCCAGCTGGTCCCGGACCATTTGCCGTTCGGCATCTGTTTGTGGGCGCCACTCATTTTGGGGACGTTCCGGAACGGTCACGTACTCCATCCTTTCGACGCTCTCTGCAAGGCTGCACAATTTGACGTAACAATCGCTTGGTACGGTGCGACGTACCAAGCACTTGTTACGTCCGCTTTGTGGGCTATTTACAGCCACGATCTTACACTGTGGGCTATTGGTACGTCTTCGAAAGTACGCACCATACTACCGTAGCAATCTTGCCTGTCGTTCTTCGCGACACCTAAATTTCGCCACGATCAAAAAACAGCTTTGGATGTGGCGGCAAGCGGTTCCATGGGGCTCTGTACGAGTACTTTCGCAATGACGCCCTGGACGCTACGCCCTATCTCTTTGGCGCAGGATCGATCGTACGCAAACCTGAGGTACGCCAGAACCAGTATGGCGGCAGTATCAGTGGCCCGCTATGGAAGCAGAAGACCTTCTTTTTTGGCGATTATGAAGGATTCCGTCTCATCCAGGGCCGTCCGCCAACAGAGATGCTGGTGCCTACCCTGGCCCAGCAACAGGATCCGGCTTCGATGCTCCCTGCAGGCGCCACAATGGATCCGATTGGCTTGAAATACTTCAAGCTCTTTCCCAAGCCCAACCTCGGCAATGACATTTATATGACGGCTCCGGTGGGCAGCATCTTTGCGCACATCGCGGACCTGCGCATCGATCACAACATCACGTCGCGCGACCTGCTCTTTGCCCGCGTTGACTACAACAAGTCACACGACTACATCCCCAGCGCCTTCCCTGATGTGCATATGGATGGAATGGATATCAAGCCGGGTGGCCAGTCCTACACCATGGCCGGGGGCATGTGGGTAACGGCAATCAACTCCACGCTCAATTACACACACATCTTCAGTCCGCGGCTGGAAGCCAATTTCCTGGCAGGCTATACCTTCAACAACATTCATGGCAGCGATCTGAATCCGAATACCCCGATCAACCAAAATTGGGGACAACCCGGTGTCAACCTTCCCAGTGGTTCGCTTCCTGCGGGCGTGCCGCCGGAGCCCAATGGTCTGGGCATGATCCAGTTCGCTACCATAAACTCCTCGCTGGGCAACAGTGGTTACTTCCGTCCTCAACAGCAGACCAACAATACCTTCACCTACAAGGGCAGCGTGCATTGGACACACGGCAATAGCAATCTGGTTGCGGGTGCTTCCTTGATTCGCCGCCAGTGGACGAACTGGGGCTCGCAAGGCAGCCTCGGCAATTGGCTGGTGATGGGGCCTGCGGAGTTGTTGCAGGGAAAGTTCATCAGCGTTCAACGCGAAGTTGACATGATCTGGCCGCAGTACCGCACCTGGGAACCGTCCTTCTTTATCGAGGAGTCCTATAAGCTGCGCTCCAACCTGACGATCAACGCCGGCCTCCGGTACGACATCTTCACGCAACCGACCGCGGTCAAGAACCAACTGGCGAACATCAATCTATCTACCGGCAAAATCATGGTGGCGGGACGGGACGGCGTATCCAGCACAGCCAACGTGAGGAACGACTACTCCAGCATTGGACCTCGTGTTGGTTTCGAATGGGCAGTCAATCCCTCCACCACAATTCATGGCGGGTATGGCATTGTTTACTTCCCGCCTTACGAGGGAACTCAGTTTAAGGTTGCTCCGTTTGCCTACACCTTCGGCACATGCAACCCTGCAACCTGCGTCGATGGACAGGGAAAGCACTACAGCACCCTCTCGGATGGCCTGCCTACTGTCACTCGACCGAGTATCGATCCAGCCTCCGGCCTGGTCATGGGTGGCGGCCGTGCTGAGAACCTGAAGGATCTCGCCATGCAGCAGTACAACATCGGGTTCGATCGCAAGGTAGGAGCCAAGGATATGGTTCGCGTCTCCTATGTCGGTTCTCTGGGGCACCATCTCTCTCGTCAGTTCCCCGACGCGAATGGCCCCCTGCCGACTGCCGATCCAAATCCTCAGGTACACCGCCCGCTCTACAACGTCGCTCCGAATCTGACCACGGTGCAATATACCGACACTGAGGGCAGCTCGAACTACAACGCCATGCAAGCCGATTACTCGCATGCCATTGGCCACGGGTTAAGCGGCAACTTTACCTATACTCTGGCGCATGCACTGGACAATGCGCGCGAGTGGAATCGCGACTCCTCCGGCTTTGGCAGCGTGATGGCTCTCTCCAGCACCCGCGACTACGGCAACAGTAACTTTGACGTTCGGCAGCACATCGTCGGAACGTTGCACTACGCTTTGCCGCTCGGCAACGGTACCTCTGGTCTGCGCAGCACGATTGAGAAGAACTGGCAGTTCAACGTGATGAATGTGTGGGGAACTGGACTACCGTTCACGGTCCTGAACGCTGTCAACATCAGCCAAACCAATCCTGGATCGAATGCCACGGATCGCCCCAACCTGGTTCCCGGAGTCAGTCCCAATCCTGTCCACCAGGGCGTACACAACTTCTTCAACACTGCGGCCTTTGCCGCGCAACCAAAAGGAACCCTGGGCGACGAAAGAAGGAACCAGTACCAGGGACCGCATAGCCGTCACGTGGATGTCTCGCTCTTCAAGACCTTCAATCTCGCTAACGAAAAATCACTGCAGTTCCGCACGGAGTGCTTCAACCTGACCAACACGGCCAACTTCGCCGCACCGTCCGCTACGATGCCCTCGCACACCTTTGGACAGCTGACGCAGATGACTGTGGGCTATACACCGCGTGAGATTCAATTCGCGCTGCGCCTGCAGTTCTAGATCGCTGATAGCGGAGGAAGGGGAGACTACACCTTTTTTGTGAGAGTCATCCTCCCTCCGCTGTGCAGCACACGGGCTCCAAGATGCACGATGCAGTTATAGCGTGGGATCTATGCCATGCAGTAAGCTGCGACCGAACCATCAGAACCCCAGAAACAGTTTTGAAAGGAAAATAACATGATGAGGAAGAAAAACCTTGGGCTGCTGGCAAGTGCAGCCTTGGTGATGTTTGGAGCGGTGGCGTGTTTTGCGGCTCCTGCAGACGCGTCGGCTTCGCCCGTTACGCCCAAAACTATGCCGCGCGTTGGCACAATCGATCCGCGCTTCCAGTCGTACAACATCGAGATGGTCGAAGTTACCGGCGGGCGCTTCTGGCGGCCATATGCCAGCAAGGCAGAAGTGAAGCAGCCGGAGGCAAATCAGCCCTCCGGAATGGACCCGTCTCTCTTTGAATATCGTCAGCCGATCAATCTCTACAATGCCCGCCTGCGCAAACTGGCCGCAGCACTGGGACCTGTCTATGTGCGCGTCAGCGGCACCTGGGCAAACACTACCTTCTTTCAGAACTCGGATGATCCGGCGCCAAACACCCCGCCCGCGGGCTTCAAGAGCGTACTCACCCGGCAGCAGTGGAAGGGCGTAGTCGATTTTGCCAATGCTGTGAATGCGAAGATTGTCACCTCGGTTGCAGTCAGCCCGGGCACCCGCAACGCTGAAGGAGTGTGGACCCCGGACCAGGCGCAACAGATCTTTGCCTATACCAAGTCCATCGGCGGCAGCATTGCGGCAGCCGAATTCATGAACGAGCCGACCATGCCGGAGACGGGCGGGGCGCCGAAGGGGTATGACGCCGCAGCCTTTGGCCGCGATATCGTCGCATTTCGCGCCTTCGCAAAGCACGACGCTCCTGGCATGCTGGTACTTGGCCCCGGTGGAGTTGGCGAGGGGTCGGCGCTCGCGTCAATGGCAATCTTTACGGGTATCATGAAGACCGAAGATATTCTCTCGGTGACCGGCCCGGCATTCGATGGCTTTTCTTACCACACCTATGGCGGTGTTTCCGCCCGCTGTAAGTCAGTAGGACTAGCGGCAACAACTACTGCCGAAGCAGCGCTCTCCGATGAATGGCTCTCACGCGGAGAGAAAAGCGAACAGTTTTACGGCGCTCTCCGCGACCGCTTTGAGCCGGGAAAGCCCATGTGGAATACCGAGACTGCACAAACTGCCTGCGGTGGCGACCGCTGGGCCTCCACCTTCCTGGATAGCTTCCGCTACCTCAACCAGTTGGGCAGCCTGGCCAAACGCGGCGTCCAGGTCCACATGCACAACACGCTGGCCGCCAGCGACTACGGTCTGCTGGATGAGAAGACCTACGAGCCGCGCCCTAACTACTGGGCTGCTCTGCTGTGGAGCAAGTTCATGGGAACCACGGTACTCGATCCCGGAGCCTCTCCTGCGTCCAGCCTGCATCTCTACGCACAATGCCTGCCGAATCATCCCGGCGGCGTAACCCTTCTGGCCATCAATGCCAGCAAGGATGAAGCGCAGTCGCTTGGAATTGCAACAGCGGCTGAACGCTATACGCTCACTGCCAAGGACATGATGGATAAGCAGGTTGAATTGAATGGCCTTGAGCTGAAGCTGGGCGCAGACGATGCTTTGCCTGAACTGAAAGGTGAGGCACCACACTCGGGTAAGATCGTGTTCGCCCCTGCGAGCATTACCTTTCTCGCCCTGCCAGATGCGCACAACCCAAGCTGCCAGCAGTAACCTGCTAGGCAAGGTTAAGTAACCCAGAAAAGAAGACCGGGGAAAGCGGATACTTCCGCTTTCCATTTGCATAGAACAAGGCGGTGGGATGGCTGAACGCATTCCACCGCCTTGTTCTATGAGGTTAGAGTCAAAATGAATACTTCAATGCAAACTGGATAATTCGTGGGTTGTTCGTTGTGGAGGTGATTAGTCCGAAGGCGCCTCCTGAGGCGAGGTTGCTGATCGGGCCGCCAAAATTCGGCGTATTTGTAAGATTGAAGAATTCAGCGCGAAAATGCAGTGCACTCCAGTCTCTAATAGGGAATGTACGCTCCAATGCCAGATCGATATTTCTCTGAATCGGTGCTCTGAGGATTCCGACCCCGCAATTTCCGAATCCGGTGCCATCGCCGATGACGGGAGCTGAAGTAAACGCATCTGGATTCAAGTAACCATTAAGCCGCGTATATACCGATCCCTTAGTGGCTGGATTGAGCCCGGTGCATTCGGCACGCATGAAGCCGGCAAGATTCCCATACACACTCCCTGCATTCGTATCGATCACCGTGATGGGCGTTCCGGACTGAATTACAGCAATGGTTGACACCTGCCAGTGCGAGAGCGCGCCTCTCAATAGCAATGGGCCAGTGGAGAGGGAAGGAGGCGCGTAGAGAAGGCTGAGTACTGCACGTTGCGCTCGATCGAAGTCGCTAAGTCCTCGGGCCTGGCGCTGGTTTGTCTGGTCATTGGTCAGAAAGCCTAATTCGAAATTTGAGAGTCCTCCCGACCCGCTGAGGGTGTCGAGACTCTTGGACCATGTATAGCTCGCCAGAAACTGCAGGCCGTGTGAGAGACGCTTCGTCAGACTGGTCTGGAGCGAGTTGTAGTTTCCATCGAAGGTTGTCTGGCAGATGTAGGAGCCTGGCCCGATTCCACTAAACGGAAGTCGCTGAACAATATTCTCGTTCGTATTTGTAGTTTCTCCATTAATGGGTTTTTGCGTACTGGCAAGCAGCGCCTGATTAAACTCCAGGCACCCGGCTATATGAGTCGATTTTGAACCGACGTAGCCTATCTCCCACAGTGCGTCGCTCGTCAGTTCGAATTGAAGGTTCAGGTTGTACTGCTGCACGTATGGGTCCTTAAGTCGCGGGGAGATGGCGGCAAGGGACAATCCCCCGCCGGGCACTCTAGGAAGAAATATCGGGAAGCTTGCGCTTGAGGGGAGTGCAGGGTTGTATGGCTGTTGCAGGGTTGCGCTTCCATTTTGCACGCCCTGTAAAGACTGCTTGAAGGAGAATGGTGGCTGGCCGACTGTTTGCTCTGCCAGGTCTCCAGACATGCGGTCGTAGTAGATGCCATAGCCACCTCGCAGTACCAGCCTCGAATTGTTCCGTAAACGTGCAGCAAACCCGATGCGTGGCGATATATCGGTGTAGTCCGCTGCCCACATACCTGCGTGAGATGACTTGATGACGCCGGAAGGAAGAGGCCCATGATAATTGCCTGGTAGCACAAAACCGCTGAGCGTACCCTCTGGGGGCGCAGTTGGAGTGGCTATCGATGGATCGAATGTTGGCAAGCGGCCTTGTGTCTCAGATGGTGGCCCGAACACCTCATAGCGTATGCCAGCGTTGAGCGTAAACCAGGATTGCAGCTTGACGTCATCCTGAACAAATCCGGAAAAGTCGGTATAACGTTCGTCCTTGCGGAATATGCCGGACGATCCCGTAACGGAAAAAATATTACTGATTGTGCTGCCGTTCTGGCTCGCGCTTTCGCCAAGAAGAAAGTCAGGAAGACTCCGGATCTCGAGAAAGCCGTCGCTCACAAAGGGAACATTCACATCAACCTGATGGCGCTTCGCCTCCGCGCCGAGCCTTATGGTATGTCTTCCCCGGCTGAGTGATACATTATCCTGCCACACATATGTGTTTGTGTTCTGCCAGTAGAAGGGCTGCCCTGCAGTACCGATTGTGAAGAGCCCATCGATCGTAAGGCCTGGAGTCTCTGGCAAGCCGGAAGGAGTTGCCATTCCAACGTCAGATGCATTGATAGGCTGAGCAATTACCGCGTCGCCATCAAATCTCATGTAGCCGAACCGCATGACATTTACAAAGCTCGAGCTAAATACGTGCGTGTCCGAAAGAACAAACATGTGGTTCTGGTCCAGCTCATTTGTTCCCCAGCCAGGCACAGTAGCGCCAAAGGGTGAGAATGGCTCGCCAGTCGAAGCGCGTGAGTAAAAGAATCTCCCATCCAGTTGGTTCCTTGCCGATAGCGTCTGGTCTGCATTTAGAGTGAATTGGTCTTCGCGATAGTCTGCAGGTATCGAGTACGTGGATTCGCCGATCGGTAGTTGTTGTGGATCGTTCGGCAGATTTGTCTGCGGGTTGGGAATTGCAAATTTACCATCTTTGAATTTGAAGTTGAGAAAAGCTAGAGCAACTGGATTCATGTTGGAGCCATCGCAGGCGATCTGTTGACCGCCAGCAAAGGTCAAATAACCGGGGTTGCCAGGATTGTTCGCAGGACAAAATTTCGCACCGAGTCCAGATGCAGACCGATCCACGCCAATCTGGGGAAGAACTGCCGTAACAAGAGAGAGGCTGGAATCGCCGTTTCTCTGTATCGTTCCTTGATAGCCTGCGAAAAAGAACGCCTTGTTGCGGCGGATAGGACCGCCGACGGTAAATCCAAACTGGTTCTGCTTGACAACAGGACGAGGCTGACCGTTCCTCTTTGCGAAGAAGTCATTCGCATTCAATACATCATTGCGCAGAAATTCCCATAGGCTGCCGTGATATGTATCGGTGCCAGTTTTGCTGATGAAGTCCACATTAGCTCCGGTACCTCTTCCATATCCGGCATCATAGCCGCCCGTTTGCACCCTGAAATCTTCGACCGTGTCAGGGGCGGGTATGGCCGTCCCCACTTCGGATTGGTAGCCAGAAGCAGAGTTCTGCGACAGATTGTTCGCGTCTATTCCATTGAACTGAAAATTGTTGGCGGTAGTTTTTGCGCCATTCGCCGAAACATTCTGGTTATTCCTTCCCAATGCGGCCGCATTGGGAAGTTCAACAACAACACCGGGCGATAGAGCAAGAATTTGCGTGTAATTGCGATTGGCAAGCGGAAGAGCCTGGACAGTTCGATCGTCAACTGCGCTGCCCAAGGTGGAACTCTCTGTCTGCAGTAACTCCGGATTGGCTGTCACCTGCACTGTCTCGTCTGCTTTTCCGATCGTGAGCCTAAGCCCAATCGTTGTGCTTTCACCTGCCAATACACGTACCGAGTGGACCACCTTCCGCTCAAATCCAGGTGCTTCTGCTGACACGCGGTACACACCGGGAGGAAGCAGAGAAGCCCTAAACAGTCCTTCATTTGAAGTCACTACCGAGCGCAATGCCTGAGTCCCATCGTTGACGACCGATACTTGTGAGCTGGGGACTGCGCCATTGGAAGGATCGGTCACTGTGCCCACAATAGCGCCCGTTCCCGGACTCTGAGCGAACGAGGTGCAAATGGTTACTAGGCTGGCAGCAAGTATCCCAATACAAGAGCTCTTCGCCGAATCTGCAATCATCGTGATTCCGCCTTCCCAAACGGACAGAAGTTGCAACCGAGTATCTATGACTCGTTGGCTTGTTTTGTCATAGATATGTCATGGGATTGTCACTTGTATCGGCGATCTGTGCTCGCGCTGGCTCTTCCGATGCGAAGCCAATACAAGCGATGATGGTATGGATCATCAATGCAAGATCGCTGAAGAGCGTGGCATTTTCCATATACTCCCAATCAAGCCATGCCTTCAGCGGCTTTACCGTATTCTCATAGAACCCATCCAGCTCATGAGTAGGAATGAGCTGAAGCATCTCTTCCTCCCGGTGGAATGCCAGCGTTGCCGCGCCTGTAAGACCTGGGCGAAAAGGCATTTCCATGCCTACGTGATGCGGAAGCTTTGGACGAGGCCCTACCAGACTCATTTCACCCCTCAGCACGTTGTAGAACTGAGGCAGTTCATCCAACTTGTGCCGTCGGAGAAAGGCACCTAGCCTCGTAATGCGGGGATCGCCGCGAACAGTGATTGCAAGGTTGCCTTCCAGTGTCAGGCAGCTCTTCATCGTTCGAAACTTGAAGATGGTAAATAGCCTGCCATGCCTTCCGGCACGCTGTTGCGTAAATATAATGGAATCCTTCGTTGACAACTTCACCATTAGTGCCAGGAAAGGTATGAATGGAGCGAGTAGCAGGATGGCAACAAGTGACGCCATGACATCCAGAAATCGCTTCGCTCTTGAGATGCTCCAAGAGCCTTCCCGTGCAACAGTAGCCACCTTTGACTCCTTCGCTTCCAATGTCTCCGTAACAAATGAGCATCAGTATCGTTGACAAACGCCAAATGATTTGTCATTGAGTTGTCCTCTTTGTGTCATTTTGCCTTTTGCCTTGTCAGACCAGAGCCGATCACGATCTATCTCCGTACTGATTTCAAGTCTTCATATTTATTGCTAACCTGTACGGCTACTCATCTATTGCCGAATCGTGACAAAGCAATGACATCACAATGACAGATGCGAATTATGTTCTTCCTATACTCAGCTCTATTGCTTTGGAGATACCTAAAGCAATGAATCGGGCGCGCGCAGCCTCTTTAGGAATGCGGTATAGATATGTTGCACCAATTCCAACAGATCGCATTTTGTCTTGCGCTTGCTGCTGGAGCCTCTTTCACTCTATCTGCGCAGGAGATGGAGGACCATGCCGGACATGTGCCGCTGCTCTCCGGAGGAATGGGGTACGTCCACAGCGTTAATGGTGGAGTGACTTCGCTGGAGCCGCAGATCGATCCAGTCCTAGTTGTACCGTTCGGGCGACATGTGCTTCTTGAATCTCGCGTCGACTTCACTGGCTTCTTTCAACATCAGAACCGAACTTACGGCACATTTAAAGGGAAAGTCTTCAAGACTATAGAGTTCGCACAGTTCGACTGGCTAATGAATTCGTACGTAATTGTTACGGCTGGAAGATACCTTCTTCCCTTCGGGCTCTACAACGAGCGGTTACAACCGATCTGGATCAAAGACCTTCAGGATGCTCCAATCACTGCGACCATTGGTACACGTCCGACTGGAGCAGGAGATGGCCTCATGCTGCGCGGAGTGGCTGTGCAGATGCCATCCTACACCGTCCAATACACTGCCTATTTTTCTGCGCCTAGCAACATTGAGCAGTTAGTTTCCGGGCGTGCTGCCGGCGGAGATGGAAGCCTCTATTGGCCAAAGCCGCGTGTTGAAGCGGGTGTTTCCTATCAACGCGTCCTTCAGAACCATCAGATCAACAGCGTCGCCACGTATGTCTCCTGGCAGCCCAAGGCTATACATCTCGACTTGAAGGCAGAGTACGACTATAGCTACAACGGGAATGGATACTGGCTGGAGACCTCTTATCTTTTCGAGGGGCCTACGATACCGTCCTTTTTGCGGCACATTCAAGTGGTAGGGCGCATGCAGCAGGTTGTGCCGTTGCATGGTGGTGGCAACAGCCTGCCACGTACCAACACGCAACGCACCGATGTTGGTATCAACTACTACCTGCGCGACGACATCCGGATAGTCTCGAGCTACGGAAGAAGCTTTAGCGTGAGCCGAAATATAAATGTCTGGAACGTTGGACTAACCTACCGATTCAGTCTTCCACTCTGGCGGGAGGGGGAAAGATGAAATCCTGTCTCGCATGCATTGGTTCCCTGATTCTTCTCTGCGTAGTGGCTATGGCAGGTGGCTCGTCGAAGATTGGTGAATCACCGCGCCAGTCCGTCAAAGAAAAGCCATCCTCAACGCGAACTAACCCGTCGAATACAGGCGAACAGGTCTTTATCGCGAACTGCGGACGCTGTCACGCGCTCCCGATGAGCCTTGCACCGCGGGTCACTGGAACGGTGATTATGCACATGCGGGTTCGGGCACGCTTATCCCGCGAGGACGAGCAACTTCTTCTCCGGTACCTAGCACCATAACAACACTCTTGTTCCATAAGAGAGAACATTTATATGAGCGGGATATGTGAGATATAGAGGACTCCATAACACTATGAATTGTTCCTGGTTAATTCTTACGCTGAGCCTTTCAGGTGTTCTTGTCCATTTGCAAACATCGTCGGAGGTTCATGAAACAAGTCGCAGGATAGAGGTCCATGCACATCGTTTCGCCTTTGTGCCTGCGGAGATCACAGTAAAGAATGGAGAAACTGTCACGCTGGAGCTTATATCGGACGACGTCTCTCACAGCCTAACGATTAGAGAACTGGGCATCAATCAGACCATATCTAAGGGGCGCACATCCGAAGTGACATTTACTCCAGCCACTACGGGAGATTATCGCGGACAGTGTGGAAGGTTTTGCGGAAGCGGTCACGGATCGATGCTCTTTACTATCCACGTGAAGTAGGCAAAGGAATGCGACGACGTACTTTTAAACTCATCGCCATCAATATTATTTGTCTTACCCTGGGGGGCTGCCGTGTTTCAACGCCCGGAAAGCGTGAAATTCAGTTGATGCAGTGGATAAAACATCACCTGACCGTTGGCAACAGGCAAGTGAGAAACCCGATGAAGGATGATGCCGAATCACTGGAGATGGGCAAGCATGCGTTTGGGTTCTACTGCGTGGTATGTCATGGGGCGGATGGCCAGAATACAGGTGTTCCCTTCGCGGCAAGAATGTCTCCCCCAGTTCCTTCTCTAGCATCGCAGGAGGTTCAGAGCTACAGTGACGGCCAGTTGAAATGGGTTATCGAGAATGGAGTTTCGCCTTCTGGCATGCCGGCTTCGCGCGGAATTCTGAGTGATGAAGATATGTGGGCAATCGTACTTTATTTGCGGCATTTACCACCATCGGGTTCTCTGGGAGAGCCACGAATCTATACAGGCAACGACGACAGCACAGATAGATAAGAGCTTTTCCGAGAGAGATGAAGTCGCCGGGATTGAGGCAGGAACAGATGAAGGCGAGGGCTACATGCTCAATGCAAATGGAAAGATGGCAGAAGGCATCGTGACTAGAACTGACAGTGACCCGCTGTTAGCGAATGCGGCTCTGCCGCTGCGGATTCTATATTTCCCCCTCGGTTTTCCGATCGAAGTTGCCACTAATTCACCTGCGGTCATAGAGGCAGCCAGAGAAAGCTGGAGACGTTTTCAGTTCAAGTTTGCGCTGCCACCCCTTGTGCTCCAGATTGGAGTAACCGAGGACTCAGGCGATCATGAAATACCTCCGGCTCCGCTCTGCAGACTTCAGTGGAACCTGCTCTTGAATATCGCAGACAGTCGTAACTTCGTAGTGTGCAATCTCAAGGAAGGTCGTTCTTTTGGTTGGGTTACGAGATCAACCGCGTACTCGACTTTGTACTTGAGATATCACATGCTGGAGGCTGCAGGGTACTCGATGATTGCTTCTCTGCGTGCTGCCCCGCTCCATGCTGCGTGCGTGAGCTTGGAGGGCCGGGGGGTGCTGCTATGCGGTGACTCGGGCGCCGGAAAATCTTCTCTGGCATTCGCGTGTGTTCGTGCAGGATGGACATATACATCGGATGATGCAACTTATGTTCCTTTAAACCGTGATGATCGTATAGTCGTCGGGAATTCACATCAGATTCGTTTCCGAGTTACCGCTGCTGAACTCTTCCCGGAAATAGAAGGACGAACCGTTACTCCCCGTGCGGTCGGCAAGCCCTCCATCGAGGTTCCTATGGTCGAGCTTCCTGCGTTGGCTACGGCCGATTCCGCGTCAGTCGAGTACATCGTCTTCCTCAACCGGCGCGATGTGGGAAGCCCGAAACTCCTTCCTCTAGCCAAGGAGCGGCTGTTGCAGCGATTCATCCATGATCTGATCAAAACAGTCGATTCCTATTCTGCGCAGGAGGCTGCAATTCGGCGGGTGCTCGAGGCAGAGACGTTCGAGCTGCGCTACAAGGATTTGGATTGGGCCGTAGAGCGGCTTGAACTACTCGCAAACTCTGGGCGGTGAACCTCGATGAACACACAAAATATCTGCAACAGAATTCCGGTTTCGCGAGTCCAACCCGAGTTTATTGCTCTGATGGCTGCACTCCAGCTCAAAGGTGCAAGTACAACGGCACTGCAGGAGTTGACTGCGAATCAGTGGAGCCAACTGCTTGAAGTCGCAGATCTAGCACATCTAACCTTATTTCTTTCTGAAGTGCGAAGTGACGGCTTCCCGCAATGGGTAGCAGAACGGCTAAAGAGAAATGTGGCCGACAACGAAGCGCGGTTTGAACGTGTCAAGAGAACTTACGAAGAGGCTGCAGCAGCACTGGAGAGAGCACATATCGAATTTATGGTGCTCAAGGGATTCACTCAATCTCCAGATTATGTAAAGAATCCTCGCCTCCGAACTCAATCTGATCTTGATTTGTTTTGCCCATTGGAAGGGTTGGAACGCGCAAAGACTGCGCTGGAAGGCATCGGCTATGAAGCGGAGAGGTCCATGGAATATAGTCGCGCCGATCATCTCCCTGCGATGATTCGCCGTGGGTCTTGGGCGTGGCGAGGAAATCCGTTCGACCCGGATATGCCGCTTTCCATCGAGCTTCACTTTTGTCTATGGAATGAACCTATCTTGATGTTACCGGTTGCGGACGTTGAACTATTGTGGAATCGACGAGTAAGCAGGACATTGGAGGAGATCAAGTTTCCGGCGCTAAACAGAATCGATCACCTCGGCTATCTTGCTCTTCACATTCTGCGCAATATATTGGCAGGGGACTGGGTTGTTCACCACGTCTATGAATTGTCGCGGTTCCTTCATGAACACGCGAACGATGATGGCTTTTGGGACGAGTGGACGGCTACACACTCCAATTACCAGCGTTCACTTGAGGCCATTGCTTTTGCGCACGCGAAGGCATGGTTCCGCTGTGATGTTCATCAGAGTGTAGATGCAGAAATCCTCCAACTCTCTCCGGGCGTGGCGCAATGGCTGCGCTTGTTCTCCGGGTCTTCTCTTGAAGGGATGTTCCGACTGAACAGAGATTGGGTTTTGCTGCATGCGGCATTGCTGTCAACTGCAAAGGAAAAGCGAGCCGTTCTATTCCGGGCTATTGTCCCAAAGAAGATTCCCAGCAGAAGTTCGCCTGCAATTGGGTTAAGGCATAGGCGCACCAGAAAAATAAGCACGCGTCCTAATATTCAGTACATTTCCTATCTGGTATCCCGTACCGTGACGCAAGCATATCTGGTACCTGCAATGCTTTTTCACGGCTTCGAATGGTGGCTGTTGCAACGGCAACTTGGCAAGCGGTTCTGGACCTTTCTCGGAGCATCTTTTTTTTTGACCTAGGCCTGTCCATCTACTTCTTTCTGTTCAACCTGTTTCTCATGAGTCATGGCTATTCAGAGATGCGACTTGGTTTCTTAACGAGTGCAATGGCGGCGGGAAATTTAGCCGGTGCGATCCCGGCGGGTAGGTTGATTCAAAGATGTGGGCTTCGGCTTACTCTGCTTTCCTGTATCTTGCTTGCGGTTTCTATATTCTCCAGTCGCGCACTGTGGCTTGAATTCGAGGGGCAGCTTGTTCTCGCTTTTGTATCTGGAGTTGCGCTTTCTATCTGGGCGATTTGCATTGCTCCCGCTGTTGCGCAATTAACAGATGAGAGGCAGCGTCCATTTGCATTCAGCCTCTTTTTTTCTCTGGGGATCGGTGTTGGAGCGATGGCGGGGCTAGCGGGAGGCAGGCTGCCTGGAATATTTACTGGTTTTCCCGTCATATCTCGTGCCGTCGAGCCGGAGCGGATAGTCTTACTTTTCTCGTGCGGCATCGCAGCGCTGAGCTTGATACCTGCGGCGCAGCTTAAGTTTCCTCGTCCCAGTATTCCTGCCCAGAACAGACCCTTCTTTTCTCCTTTTCTCGCTCGGTTCCTGCCTGCGATTGCTGTATGGAGTCTGGTGACGGGTTCGTTTAGTCCCTTTGCGAATGTCTACTTTGCTCACCACTTGCATCTTCCCCTTCCTCAGGTTGGGACGATCTTTTCAGTTTCCCAATTGCTGCAGGTAGTGGCGGTCTTTAGCGCTCCACTTGTATTTCGGCGGTGGGGCCTGGTGCGCGGTATTGTGTACACGCAGTGCGCGACGGCTCTCTGTCTAGCCTTACTTGCTTTGACCCACACTCCGTTGCAAGCCATGGTCGTCTATGTTGGCTTCACCGCGTTTCAGTGGATGAATGAGCCGGGAACATATAGCTTGCTTATGAATCAAGTGGATGCGGATCAGCGCGGGTGGGCGGCGGCGTCCAACAGTCTGGTTATCTCTGCAATGCAGATGGTCGCGGCAGCCTGCGCGGGGCTGGGTTTCGCCAAATATGGATACCCTATATCATTGCGCGGTATAGCAGCCATCGCGGGGATTGCTGCTATTTTGTTCTGGGTTCTGCTTGTCCCAAAGCGAAAGGAGTCCCCCTGACTGGATGTAGCAAAAGAATCCTTGTCCCCGGTCTGTCGTCAAATGTCATCAGATTGTCATTTCCGTGCGCCCGGCTATTCATCCGGCGGGATAGGGTTGAGAATTATCACGAGCATGGAGGAGTCGCGCGAGTTGATGACTGATTCCAATCAGAGCACCGGCACGATCCTCGTGATTGAGGACGACCCGAGGATGCAAAAGGTCTTGAAGCGCCTTTTTGCCGCTGAGGGGTACGCGGTGGAGGAGGCGATGGATGGCGTGCGGGGAATCGACGTGTTTCGCGCGGCTACTCACTCCGCTGTGGTTTTGGACCTGATGTTGCCCGGGGTTCCCGGTCGCGAGGTGTGCAAACGCATCAAAGCCGCATCGCCGAATACGCCAGTGATCGTGGTAAGTGCGGTGGCCGAGGTTGCGGATAAGGTTCTACTGCTCGAACTGGGCGCTGATGATTATGTGACTAAGCCATTCAGTCCACGTGAGTTGCTTGCGCGACTTCAGGCCGCTGTCAGAAGAACCAGAAAGCCCGCGCGTGCCGCCGCCCTAACGTTTGGGAACTGCGAAATTGATTTTCTTCGAATGTCGGTTCGCAAATCGGGCCAGTACGTGGCGCTCACAGCGCATGAATTTAAGCTTCTTAAATTTTTTCTCGAGAATCCTGAACGTGTGATAGGTCGCGAAGAGCTGTTGAACGATGTGTGGGGATATAACTTCTATCCCACGACACGCACCGTGGACAACCAGATCCTTAAGTTGCGGCAAAAGCTCGAAATCGACCCGGCGAATCCTCTACACTTCATTACGGTTCACGGCGCCGGTTACAAATTCGTTCCCTGAGGAATTCCCGGCGTGGCAAAACTCCTCGCACTTAGGCGGGTTCCATGTCCCCAATAAGAATGCGGGTCATGCTGCTGGTGCCACTGTTGCTTGTCTCAGTTGGCCTGACGACTGCGAGCCTGCTCGTCGTGCGCTCGCGAATAGAGCGGCAAATGTCGGAAACACTCGCCTCCGATGTGACTCATTCCGTCGCTACCTTTCAGAATCTACAGCATCAGCGCCAGGAGATGCTGGCGCGCGAAGGTGCACTGCTCGCTGACCTGCCCAGCCTGAAGGCACTTATGACGACGCACGACCGCCGCACGATCGAAGACGGCGGACAAGAATTTTTCAAGGTGAGCGGCGCAGATCTCTTTGCCTTGACTACTTCTGAGGGAAAGGTACTTGCGCTCTATGAGGGTTCTGGCGGTCTGGAAAATGCAAACAGGTATTCTCCGGAAGATCTTGTTCGCTCGCGACGCACTGCACTGGAAAGCTCGCTACAGCTCGAAAACAACCCCCGCTTCGTGGTGATGGATGGAAGGCTCTTCGAGTTCACATTCAAACCACTGTACTTCGGCAATCGTGCCAACGGCCAGATTCTGGGCTATGTGATCATTGGATATTCCGTAGACCAGAGTCTGGCGCATGAAGTAAGCGAGGCTGCCGCGGCAGAAGCTACATTTCTGGCGCACGGCATCGTCGTTGCCAGTACGCTGGACTCAACGCAGGAAATACGGCTGTCAGCAACGTCACAGGAGCTACTACGGAGCCCAATGCGGGTGGTTGAGCTGTGGCTGGGCCCGGAGCATTTCAGTGCGGTGGCTGTCCAACTCGCTCCGGGCAACAGCGACGATATTCAACTAGTCGTGCTCAAATCGTTCCGGCAGCAGGATGAGCTTTCTCGCCGGCTCAACCATCTCTTTCTCGGGCTTGGAGCGGCGGCTTTGCTGGTTGGCGTCCTTCTTTCGTTATCCATCACGCGGACCGTAACGCGGCCGATCGAAGCGCTTGTCTCCGGCGTAAGGGCATTGGGTACAGGCGACTATAACTATCGCCTCCCACAGACCGGGGCACGTGAGGTTCACGAACTCAGCTCTGCCTTTGGGCGTATGCGTGATGAAATTCGCAGAACGCAACAAAAACTCATCGAGTCAGAACGGCTGGCAACTATTGGGCGGATGGCTAGCTCGGTTTCCCATGATCTCCGCCACTATCTCGCCGCTGTTTACGCCAATGCGGAGTTTCTAGCCTCGGCGGTCGACGAGGAGGAAAAGACGGAACTGTTTGGCGAGATCAGGCTTGCCGTCAACGGCATGACCGATCTGATTGAATCCCTGCTGATGTTTAGTCGCACCGGGAACGCGCTTCAGCTGACACAAGAGTCGGTACTCCTACTGGTGGAGAAAGCCGTGGCACTGGTGGGGACGCATCCCGAAGCGGCAACTGTCAGGATCAATGTTGAGGCAAAGAACGGCGACTCCTTCGATGCCTGGGTAGACGCGAAGAAGATGCAGCGTGCGATCTTCAACCTGGTTCTGAATGCGTGCCAGGCTGCGAATCGTGGCGGCCTTCCGCAAGGAGTCGTCACCATCACACTCGGTCAAGCAGGGGAGCAGCTATACATCCGCGTGGCCGACAATGGAAGCGGCGTTGCAATGGCAATTCGTGGTAATTTGTTTGAACCTTTTGTGAGCGAAGGCAAGGAAAATGGCGTTGGACTGGGTCTTACGCTTGCCCACAGAGTCGCGGAAGAACACGGTGGGGCAGTCGCTCTCGTAAAGAGCGATCCTGGTGAGACAGTCTTTCTGCTTTCGCTCAACAAGCGCGCTCCAGGTATTCCACAATCCAGCGTGTCATCCAGAGTTGCAAGCTCTGCGGGTGCTAGCAAGGGATGATCCTTTTTATTTATTGAAGGCCTGCATATCGGACCTTACGAAAGGGGGACGAATATGTTCACAGCGTTTTCGACAGGCGCCTGCCGCCGGCTCCCGCAGTTGGGTGTCCTCTTCGTTCTGTCATCGTTGCAACTTGCTGCTCAGATAGGAACGTTGAACGAGACGAACAGGAACGCGCAGATCGAACAGCGAATCGATGCGCTGATGGACGTCCTCAACGCAACCCGTCTGGAGTTGCAGGAGTCACGCGCGGAGATACGCGCCTTGCATCAAGAGCTACAGGCGATGAAGCGAAGCGAGTCTACCTCGGGAGTCGAGGCTGACGTTGGCTCGGGCCGGCCAGCGAACGAACTTGCAGATGCCGTCGCCAATCTCAAGGAGAATCAAGAAGTGGTGCAGGCCGAAGTTGCTCAGCATGAACAGAGCAAGGTTGAGGCACAATCGAAATATCCTATAAAAATCACCGGGCTTGTGCTTTTCCACTCATTTGTAAATAAGGGCGCGGTGGACAACGTTGATGTGCCAGTAATCGCGTTGCATAAGACGCCTGAGGTTGCTCATGGCAGTACAGGCGCCACCCTGCGACAAACCGTTCTAGGCTTCGATGCCAAAGGACCTGTTGTCTTCGGGGCCGAGAGCCACGCCGACGTGCGCGTTGACTTCTTTGGCAACCAGCAAGGATCTGGCTATTTGCCCAACGAGGGCAGGCTGCGCTTGCGCACGGCTCACGCCGAACTGGATTGGCGCAAAACACACTTGGTTGCGATGCTTGACAAGCCGCTTATCTCACCATTTTCGCCGACCTCCATGGCAGTAGTTGGCGTATCACCCCTGGCCGGGTCCGGGAACCTCTGGACTTGGCTCCCGCAACTCAAGTTGTCACAGGATATGAGTTGGGGAGAGCGGCACTTTGGCATCGAAGCAGGAGTTATGAACGTGGCCGACCCAGCTGACATCTATAACCCTTCGGCTAAGAGCGTGAGCGCGGCACAGCGGAGCCTCTACCCAGGATCGGAACTGTTGCTGTCTTACACCGGTAAGCCATTCGGCCGATCCGCTATCTTTGGTGTTGGCGGATATTGGGGCCCCCACGACTATGGCTACCGTCAAAGTACCAATGCCTGGGCGGTTACTACGGACTGGAGGCTGGCGTTACCCGCACGGCTGGAGTTGTCGGGTGAGTTCTATCGCGGTCGCGCACTAGGAGGACTAGGAGGAGGCGCCTACAAAGACGTGGTGTTGGTAAAGACGCTTTCAGACCCGTATGCACAGATCGATGGGTTGAACGCAATCGGCGGATGGAGCCAGATAAAATACCGCATGTCCGACAAGATTGAATGGAACACTGCCTACGGACAAGACGGTGGTTATGCAAGTCAGCTACGCTCTGCACAACTTGATTCTACGAATCCAAATGCCGCACTCGCACGCAATCAGACGGCCTTCGGAAACATAATTTATCGGCCAAGCAACTACCTGATATTTTCATTTGAATTTCGCAACATAAGAACCTGGCCGATAAGTGGGAGCTACTTTACCGCTCAGTCTTATGTTCTTAGTACGGGTTACGAGTTCTAAGACTATGACAACGGCAACCAGGATGGGAGGTTTCGCTAAAGTACTCGTGCTGCTGCTATGCAGCGGGAGCATTCACGCACAAAATTTCGATGTTGCTGCGCAGGTGCGGTTGCTTCCTACAAATGCTGACCCGGCTGCTCACGCTTCCCATAGAATGCCAAGGAAACTTCTTTCGACGGTTATATGGCTGATGCCTCTCGATCCTGCATCTATTCCCGCACCCCACGTCTCTTCCTTTACGCTGGCGCAGAAGAACAAGCAGTTCACGCCTCACCTGTTGGTTATTCCGGTGGGTAGCACCGTGCAGTTTCCGAATCAGGATCCGTTCTATCACAACGTCTTTTCTCTGTTTAACGGGCGGCGCTTCGACCTCGGATTGTATGAGGCGGGCAGCACGCGTTCTGTGCGTTTCAGCCGCGAGGGCGTCTCCTATATTTTCTGCAATATCCATCCGGAGATGAGTGCGGTTGTGCTTACCCTTGCCACCTCATACTTTGCAGTGGTCGACGAGCATGACAGAGCTGTAATTCATGCCGTTCCTGCCGGGCAATATCGATTGCGTGTTTGGTCGGAAGGGGCGGAGTTCGCACGCCTTGATGCCCTAACTCGTGTGGTTCAAATCTCCGGCAATAATACAAACCTCGGTCTCATCGAGATTCCGCAAACGAGCGATCTAATGACACACCACAAGAATAAGTTTGGTGAGGATTACGACCACAACGCCGCGCCAGTCTATTAAATCTGGCCGGCATTGCTGCGATGGCTGCGTACACTCGAGGGTGTGCGCAGCCACCACCGCGAATAGTTTTACTTTTTCCTTGGTCCAAGAATAGAGAACATCGCGCTTTGCGGATCCTGGCCGAGGACGATCCACATCCCACCAGGCACCTCATGCGGGCCCATGAAAATCTGACCATTCTTTTCACGAATCCGCGTCGCCGCAGCATCGATGTCGTCGACGTTGAAGTAGTAGAGCCAGAAAGGCATCGGTGACTTGGTCCGATCACGCGTCATCATGGCCCCAACAGGATTTCCACCATTCTTGAAGATCCTGTAGACGCCCATTGGACCCATGTCCATGGTGCTGTCTTCCGTCCAGCCAAAGAGTCCGGAGTAGAAAGACCATGCTGATGGTCCATCGTTCGCGGAGAGTTCATTCCAGCCGACGGTGCCAGGCGAACCGGCAGGTGGACGTGGCGGTTCGCAATTCAGCGAGCCCTTAAATAATAGGAAGACTGCGCCTTGTGGGTCTTCTACCGAAGCGAAGCGGCCAACTCCGGGAATGTCCTGCGGTGCACAATGGAGCTTGCCACCAGCCTTTTCCAGCCGGCTGGCGTAGGCATCCACATCATCGACACCGATGAAGCCGACCCATGCGGGCCTCATGCCACCGGCGAGCATCTCAGGGGTGAGTTGCATCAGGCCGGCAACGCTTAGATCTCCAACCGAAAATAGTTTGTACGGTATACCGCCAGGATCGCCGGAGCCCTTTGCCTGCCAGCCGATAACATGGCTATAAAACGCCTCGGCCGCTTTGGAGTCAGTGGTTCTGAGTTCGTACCAGACGAAATCGCCATTCTTCAGATTCGTCGATTTGGTCACTTCCTGCTGCGTTGCTGTGCTCATCGCCGTCCTCCCCTCTTCGTTTTGACCATGGGCTCGCCGCCCTGGCCCCAATGCACATTTGCCGTTCTTGTGTACACTGTCCACAACAGGCTATCAAGGGAAATGTACACTGTCCACAAGGGCCCATGAATTCTCAGAAAAAGATAGTCCGCAAGACCTTTCGCCATGGTGATCTCAGGAGAGCACTGCTTGACGCAGGCATCGAGCTGGCGCGCCACGGCGGGCCAGATGCGGTTGTACTGCGGGAGGCGACCCGCCGCGCAGGTGTCGCTCCGAATGCCGCCTATCGGCACTTCGCCAGCCACAGTGATCTTTTATATGCAGTAAGGGCCCATGCCTTGTCAGAGCTGGCTCTTGCCATCGAGAGCGAGATCGTTGGAATACGGCGCACCAGGAATCCAGAGGACCTGGCGCGAGCTACTCTGCGCGCCGTAGGAACTGGCTACCTCAAATTTGCTCTTGCTGAAAGCGGCCTCTTCCGCACCGCATTCTCGGTTCCTGACAAGGTGGAGGAGGACCGTGACGTCACGAAGACCGGCAGGCGCGGCCTCAATCCATTCCAACTGCTTACGTCCGCACTGGACATGATGGTGAAGACAGGCGTTCTTCCAAAGCAGCGCCGGCCGGGAGCAGAGTATCTCGCATGGTCCGCTGTCCATGGCCTGGCCTTTCTTATTATTGAGGGCCCCCTGAGCGGAGCGTCCGACAAGAAGGTTCAGGCACTCTCGGAACGCCTCCTGCAGATGGTGGAAAGGGGTCTGTGACCAGGATTGGGATCTAGAACAGATATCGTAACAATGTAAGTTGCTAATCGGCTATGGATGGGGGACCTATACCTGGCTTACGGCTGCGCAGTTGGGCAAGCTCAACGTTGCTGCGCAAGGCAGCGCCGCCAGCCACGCTGCTAGAATGTTGCCCATGGACTCGATACAGTACAACCTGCCGCAGAGCCGCATTCCTCAAGCCTGGTACAACATCGTCGCAGATCTTCCAAAGCCTATGGCACCAGTCCTGCATCCGGGAACAATGAAACCCATTGGACCGGACGACCTGGCTCCGCTGTTTCCGATGAGCCTGATCCTTCAGGAGGTCAGCACAGAGCGCGAGATCGAGATCCCCGAAGAAGTGCGGCAATTGTACGCGCAGTGGCGTCCCGCACCGCTGTTTCGCGCCCGCCGTCTGGAGAAGGCTCTGGATACACCGGCTCGGATTTATTACAAGTACGAGGGGGTGAGCCCGGCAGGTTCTCATAAGCTAAACTCCGCTGTCGCACAGGCGTACTACAACAAAAAGGACGGAACGAAGCGTCTTTCCACGGAGACCGGTGCGGGACAGTGGGGCTCTTCGCTGGCAATGGCCTGCGCCTTCTTCGGCCTGGAGTGCAAGGTTTATATGGTGCGCGTCAGCTATGACCAGAAGCCCTATCGCCGCGCTCTAATGGAAGTTTACGGGGCGTCCGTGACTGCCAGTCCGAGCATGGAAACGGAGTCAGGCCGCGCCATCCTGGCGCAGAATCCAGAGTCCACTGGTTCGCTGGGCATGGCAATCTCAGAAGCCGTCGAAGTGGCTGCCAAGGACCCAAATACCAAATATGCGCTTGGCAGCGTGCTGAACCACGTATTGCTCCACCAGACCGTGATCGGGCTGGAATCGATTGAGCAGATGGCCCTGGCCGGCGATGAGCCCGACGTTATTGTGGGTTGCACCGGCGGCGGATCCAACTTCGCGGGGCTGGTGATGCCGTACCTCGGCCGCAAGCTCAAGGGACAAGGCCATGCGCGAGTTGTTGCCGTAGAACCGGCAGCTTGTCCGAGCTTGACGAAGGGCCGATTCACGTATGACTTTGGAGACACCGGGCATCTGACTCCGCTCGTTAAAATGCACACGCTGGGGAGCACGTTTGTTCCTCCGGGCATTCATGCAGGCGGCCTGCGTTACCACGGCATGGCTCCGTTGGTGTCGCATGTTATGGATCTTGGTTTGATAGAGGCTACGTCCGTGCAGCAACTGGACGCGTTCGCCGCCGGGATTCAGTTTGCCCGTGCAGAAGGGATCGTCCCGGCGCCGGAAGCAAACCATGCGATTGCAGGGGCTATCGCCGAAGCGCTGCGCGCCAAAGAAGAAGGCAAGGAGCGAACGATTCTCTTCGGCCTCAGCGGACATGGCCACTTCGACATGCAGTCATACATCGACTACCAGGCGGAGAAGTTAAGCAACTACGACTATCCGGAAGAGGAGATCGCCATGGCGCTGGCAGGGCTGCCCTCTGTTGGGTAAGCTGCCATGGGGTCCCTCTGATCCTCAGATTATTCAGGTTATTAGAATCAAAAGGACCTTGCTGCTCTCTACCGAGGGTAGCAAGGTCCTTTTGCGTTCGCTCGCAAGAGAGCTATCCGCGGGCCGATTTCACCGCATTGGCCAGGGTCTGGAGCGCAGCCTGCGTCTCGTCCCATCCAATGCATGCGTCGGTGATGCTCTGTCCATACACGAGGGGCTGGCCAGGAACGAGCTTCTGTGCTCCGGCAACCAGGTTGCTTTCGATCATGACGCCAATGATGCGGCGATCGCCGGCGGCCACCTGTGCTGCTACATCGCTGCAGACGGCGCTCTGACGCGTGTGATCCTTGCGGCTGTTGGCATGGCTGCAGTCGATCATAAGCCTCGCCGGAAGGCCCGCCTTCTCCATCTGCGCGGAGATCTGGTTCACCGACTCGGCGTCGTAGTTCACCAGCTTGCGGCCGCCGCGAAGGATGATGTGGCAGTCCGGGTTGCCGCTGGTGACGAAGATGGCGGATTGACCAGTGTGGCTATGTCCAAGAAAGGTGTGCGGGTTGCGCGCGGAGAGGATTGCATCGATCGCGATTTGCACATCTCCGGAGGTGCCGTTCTTGAAGCCTACAGGGCAGGAGAGGCCGGAGACCAGCTCGCGGTGAATCTGGCTCTCGGTCGTCCGCGCTCCAATAGCTCCCCAACTGACGAGGCTGGCCATGTATTGCGGCGAGATCATGTCGAGGAACTCGGTTCCCGCAGGGACGCCCATCTCCGCCAGATCGAGAAGCAAGTGGCGGGCGAGACGAAGCCCGTCGTTGATGCGATAGGAGTGATCGAGATAAGGGTCGTTGATCAGGCCCTTCCAGCCGATGGTGGTACGCGGCTTCTCAAAATAGACCCGCATGACGATGCAGAGTTCGCGGGAAAACTCCGCCATGGCTTTTTTCAGCAGCGTAGCGTATTCGCGAGCAGCCTTGGTGTCGTGGATGGAGCAAGGGCCTACGATCGCCAGCAGCCGCGGGTCAGCACCGCTGAGGATGTTGCGAATTGCCTCGCGCGCCTCAAAGACGGTGGAGGACGCCGTTTCGGTGATGGGGAGTTCTTCTTCAAGAAAGATCGGGGGAAGGACGACTTTGGTCCACTTTATGCGAAGGTCATCCGTGGGATAAAGCATAGGCCTCGTCCGATGGGGTCAACGAGTCCGCAGACTTCGGTGAACGAACCATCCAGTTTCCTTTTTCATTTCGGTGAGCGTAATTGCTCTGCACGCTCTGCTTTTACAGTATCAGTTTGCGGCTTGTAAGTGGCAGAGTGAGGGGCGGCAGCGGTATTTCTCCAAATGCTGCAGTGCTTTAGCCAGCTTGCCAGGGCTGCCAATCCGCACCGGCGGACAATCCGGATTTGCGGCTTAGGATGGTGGGCATGATTGTACGCGGGGACCTTCGCCTTCTCTGCGACCTATTATTCTCGCTGGCATCAGATGAAAGAAACGCGTAACCCGCGATAAGGAGCAGGAGATGGAATACCGCCAACTTGGCCACTCTGGTCTTAAAGTCCCCGTACTATGCTTCGGCACCGGTACCTTCGGTGGAGGGAATGAGTTCTTCAAGTCGTGGGGTGATACCGACGTCAACGAGGCTCGCAAGCTCATCGATATCTGCATGGAGGCCGGGGTCCACTTCTTCGACACCGCCGACGTGTACTCCGACGGACTCTCGGAAGAGGTTCTGGGCCAGGCGATACGGCACCTTCCTCGGGAGAGCGTCCTGATCTCCACCAAGTCGACATTCCGCTTTACGTATGGCGTGCCTACGGTCAACGGCCAGCCAGACCCGAACGCTGTAGGCTCCTCCCGTTATCACATCACGCGTCAGGTAGAGGGATCTCTCAAGCGCCTGGGCACGGATTACATCGACGTCTACCACATGCATGGATTCGATGCGACCACACCTGTGGATGAAACGCTCTACACCCTCGACAATCTGGTACGAGAGGGCAAGGTGCGCTATATCGCGGCCTCCAACTTCTCTGGCTGGCACCTGCAAAAATCCATTGAGATGAGCCGCCGGTATGGCTGGTCTCGCTACGTGGCGCACCAGGTCTACTACTCGCTCATTGGACGCGATTACGAGTGGGAACTGATGCCGCAGGCATTGGAAGAAAAGATTGGCGCGCTCGTCTGGAGCCCGCTGGGATGGGGCCGTCTGACGGGCAAGATTCGCCGGGGACAGCCTTTACCCGCAGTCAGCCGTCTCCATGCAACGGGCGACGCGGGACCGGTCGTCAGCGATGAGTTTCTCTATTCGGTGGTCGATGCGCTCGACAAGGTCGCCGCCGAAACGGGCAAGACGGTACCCCAGGTCGCGCTCAACTGGCTGGTCCAGCGGCCGACCGTCTCCAGCGTCATCATCGGCGCACGGAACGAAGAGCAGCTCCGTGCCAATCTGGGCGCTGTTGGCTGGAGCCTGACGGCGGCACAGGTGGAGACGCTCGATCGCGCCAGTCAGACACGGGCACCCTATCCTTATTGGCACCAGCATCAGTTCACCGAGCGCAACCCGGTGCCGGTCGTGAGGTACTAACTCGTGCAGTAGTGGCAGAATTTACGGAGAGTGCGCGGGGATGCTTTGTAGTATGTTGTGTCCCAGGTTTGTCCCGCGCACTCTCTCTTCTGCCCAACTCAGGGGATACGAATCGTTCCGGTATTCCTCACCAGTGAAGGACAGGCAGCAGGCTGGAGTAGTCATCGGTCCAGAGGCGGACCTTCGGATTCTTTGCCGTTGGCCGCGTGCGTCCGGCTAGCTGCGGCTGCTGGAAGAACGCGGAATTCCGGGTCACCAGTACCCATGTTGCGCTGAACTCACCCCGCGGCTCATTCGGAGCGCTCGAGATCGTTCTCGCCTCCATGCCGGCAGCCTGGGCAAGCTCGCCGACTTCAGGCTGCAGATCCACGTGCTGATTCGAGACATGGAAGGCGAGGATGCCTCCAGGAGCCAAGTGCCTCTGATACAAGCTGACGGCTTCTGTCGTCAGCAGATGCAGCGGGATGGCATCCCCGGAAAATGCGTCGATCACGAGAACATCATAGTTTTGTGGCGCTTCCCGCGTGAGGGAGGAGCGAGCATCTCCCTCGGCAAAACTGATCTCGGCGGATGAGTCACGAAGGTAGGTGAACAGGTTCTGCGCGATGGGGAGCACGGCGGGATTGATCTCGTAGAAGCGGATTCGATCTCCCGCCTTGCCATAGGCTGCGAGCGTTCCCGCACCCAGGCCCACGACACCGATGTTGCGCGCCCGGCCAGCGCAGCACAGGCGCAGCGCGAGGCCGACGCCGGAGTCTTCCGCGTAATAGGTCGTCGGAGTCTTCATCGACTCCGGCGAAAGGATCTGCGTGCCGTGCTGGATGTTTCCATTCGTGAGTGTGCGCAAGGTCGCTTCGGGGACGCGATACGTGTCCTTTACCCGGAGACTGCCATAGAAGTTCCGGGCCGCCATTACCGTATCCCGCTGGTATGTGGAGTGGAGCATCAAGACGAGGTATAGCAGGAGGCCGCTCCCCGTCGCCCACAGAACGCGCTGCATCGAGCCCTTGGGCCAGGTAACGGCGAACGCGAGCAGCGCTGTTGCAAGAAACGACAGCGCCAGATCGTAGTTGAAGGAAAAGAGCAGCGGAGACACGATTCCGATAAGGAAGGCTCCCAGCGCGCCCCCGGCAGCAAACATCAGGTAAAAGAGGGTGGACTCCGATGGCCGCTTTGGGCGCAGTGCGTAGGCCTCGGAGTGACAGAACAGGCAAGCGACAAACACTTCGATCAAAAAGAACAGGATGCCGATCTTCATCGGGAGAGTTACATCCACCTTGGAGAGCATGTAGCCGAGACTGGCCAGCATGACGACCAGCAAGCGCGTAACGATCCATCGGGGAAAGAAGCGGGGAAATTCGAAGGCGAGGATGATCGTCACCAGATACACCGCAAGCGGCAGGATCCAAAGCAGAGGGATGGCCGCAATATTTGCGGTGAGATAGCTGGTGACGGCGCTGAGCTGCATGGCCGCGCCCATCGGCAGGAGCAGCCAGAGCAGCTTGTGGCTGAGGGGCGCCGGGGGAATCTCGCTCTCCTGCACCACTTCTGTTGCGAACGAGGTTTGGGTTGCCGATTGCGTCTTCCACGCCAGAACTCCGGATATGAGGGCAAACACTGCAAAACCGCAGCACCAGATCAGTCTCTGCGCTCGAAGAGTGAAATAGGGCTCGACCAGCGTGGGATAGAGGCCGAGCGCAAGCAACGACGCCAGGTTTGAGAGCGCAAACAGGCGATACGGGATGCCGCTGGTGTGGAGGCGGGCCAGCCATCTCTGCAGCAGTGGGCTGGTTGCGCCAAGCATGAGAAAGGGAAGACCGATGGACGCAGTCAGGGTTGCCAGAATCGCCGTCGCCGGATGCCCCGACGTGTGGCTCAGGTGGATCCTGTTCGTGGACCAGGCGATTGCAGACACGGTGGCGAACAGAAGCAATCCGTAGTGGAAGCCCCACCGCGAGCGATGTGCCAGCCAGTGAGCATACAAATACGCCGCAAGCAGTGCGGTCTGGAAAAAGACGAGACAGGTGATCCAGACGGCAGCGGACCCACCAAAAACAGGCAGGAGTTGCCGGGCTGCAATCGGCTCAATAAGGAACAGTAAAAAGGACGCAAGAAAGACAGTGCAGCCAAAAAGAAACCGCGAATAGGGCATTCCCAACCTCAAGCATTCTTACCATAATGCTCGAGGCCTGACGGCACGGATTGCAGAACTGGGCACGCATGAGGCTCGTTTCCCCGCGCGAAGGGTGCGATTCTCCGGCCGCTTCCCCAGACGCCCCTGCGCGATCAGAATAGAAGTATGAAGCGTTCCGGCACTGCCGATCTTCCCCTGCACGGAGGACGTGTTCCCGCATGGCTCGGCGAGCGCATGACCCGGCTTGGCACGGTGATTGTCGAGCACATCATCGCTTCCTACGGGTCTTCGGGGTTTCTTACTCGTCTGAGCGATCCCTTCTGGTTTCAGGCCCTGGGCTGCGTCATGGGCATGGATTGGCACTCCTCCGGCATTACGACTTCCGTGATGGGCGCGCTGAAGCGTGGGCTGAATCCGCGCGCCTCCGATCTGGGTATCTACGTGTGTGGCGGGCGAGGGCGTCACTCCCGTCGCACTCCGGATGAGTTACGCGCCTTTTCCAGTCGTGTCGGGCTTGATGGCGATGCACTTGCGCGCACCAGTCGCCTGACTGCCCGCGTGGATAACAATGCCGTTGGTGACGGGTTTCAGCTCTATCTTCACTCCTTTGTCGCCAGCACGTCGGGAGAGTGGGCGGTGGTGCAGCAGGGTATGAATCCGGACAGTCGCCTTGCACGCCGTTACCACTGGCATTCGCCTGCAGTTCGCGATTTCACATCGAATCCACACACAGCCATTCTTGGCAGGCCCCAGGGAGTCATCCTGAATCTGGTGGATGCACGCGCCCTGAGCGCCCAGCAGGCTTTGCTGAACATCGTCCAGCAGCCGGTCGAGTCGTCCCTTGCGGAGGCCCGCAGGCTCACGATGCCGATGCACCACGATGTTCGTCCGGAGGATGTGGATCTCAAGCGCCTGGGTGCCGTGCTCGCCGTGGCGCATGAACAGCCTCTGCGCGACTTCGCTTCTCTTCTGCTGGTGGAGGGGCTGGGTCCTCGGACCCTCCAGTCGCTTGCTCTGATCGCCGAGGTGGTACACGGCGCGGCGAGCCGCTTTTCAGACCCGGCACGCTTCTCCTTTGCGCATGGCGGTAAGGACGGCCACCCCTTTCCTGTGCCGCTCAAAACTTATGACGAATCCATTGCAGTCCTGCGCGGGGCGCTCGACGCGTCACGCCTGGATTTTACCGAGAAGCGGGAGGGTTTGCGGCGGCTTGACGCCCTGACGCGAACGGTGGAAGAGCAGCGCGAGCCACTGGCGGATTTCAGCGCCGCTATCGCCCATGAGCGTGCCATCTCAGCCTCTCTGGATGGCCGCACGGTTCAGGGCCACGCCCCGCGCGCGCCAAGGCGAAGTCGCTCCTCTCCCCCTCAACTCTCACTGTTCGCGGAGTAGAGGGCTACCCCCGCAACGCTTTTGTGGAATGAATTCGTGCATCAGCCCTCGAGCTTGCGGCCAGCTTCCGGGGCGAGCCCATGATATTCATTCGCCGATGGTTGACTTAAAACTTGGGCTAGGAGTAGGTTGAGAGCCTCAGGAGGAGTTACCCGGGGGCAAAATGACCGGGCAGCTCAGTTCCCCAAGGCTGATGCGCCTGCATCGGTGGCACCTATCTCTGCAACGAACCGGATTGAAGTATCAGGACAAGAAGAAAAGGAGCTTAAGACTATGTCGCTGGTAACCTATCAGATTGATCCCACACATTCTTCGATTCACTTCAGCGTACGTCATATGATGCTTTCGAACGTGCGTGGTGAATTTACGAAGCTTTCCGGAACCGTCAAGTACGATTCGGATGCTCCTGCGAACACCACGATTGAAGTGGCGATCGATGCTACCTCCATCAACACTCGAGATGAGCAGCGCGACGGCCATCTGAAGAGCCCCGACTTTCTGGATGTAGAGAAGTTTCCGACACTGAACTTCCGCAGCAAGAAGATCGAGCCGCATTCAGGTGGAGGAAAAATAGTAGGCGATCTGACCATACATGGCGTAACCCGCGAAATTACGCTCGACGTGGAAGGCCCTACTGCCGAGATCAAAGATCCTTGGGGAAAGATGCGCTTTGGGGCATCCGCAACGACAAAGCTGAACCGGAAGGATTTCGGGTTGACATGGAATTCGGCTCTCGAAACGGGCGGAGTTCTGGTCGGTGATGAGGTGAAGATTACGATTGACGTGGAGCTTGTTCGCGACTGAGCGGAGCCTCCCGGCTGCTCCTGCCAGGAGGCTCATGGCCGTCTGTTAAACTAGGTTCATGAGTCTTTGGAATGGTGGGAGCACCGGGAGTGAATTGTTCTGAATACCGGGAGTCAGGAGCGAGGATTTTCGGGTATGTTTCAGTTGAAGCGAGCCGTGTGGTTTATCCGGTTTTTCGGCTTTCACTCCTGCACCCATAGACCTTATAGCAGAGGCTCTAGACAAGTAGAACCTGATCCAGTTTCTCTGAGCACGAAGCAGCGCCCACCTTCCAGTTCCACCTCTGATCGCACCATGCACCATCCGTTCGAGAACGTTCTGGCCCACCCTGGTTCAACTTTCGGCGGCATTCGTCTGCCCTTAGCTCAAATGGGTAAATCCTTTCATAGAGCCGCGATGCTCCTCTTTGTCGTTTCTCTGGGGACCATACCGCTCCTTGCGCAAGGTGTCCCTCCATCCTCGAGTAAAGTGTGGCATTCCAAGGCAGAGCAAAGCATTGCGCGCGATTTGGCGCCACCGGCAAACCCGCCTTTCACCGTGGATACTGCAAAGGTTTACACCCTGCCGGAGTTAATCGATCTCGCGGAGCAGCACAATCCTGAGACGCGTGTGGCCTGGCAGATTGCGAAAACAAGGGCAGCCGCTCTGGGTGTGGCACGCAGCGCTTTATATCCAACGATTGCAGCTACGGCTGTGGCGAATACATCGCGGGTGAGAATCCTCTTCGGCTCGGATTTCTTTCGGCAGACTTATGGGGTCTTTGAGCCGCAGCTTCATCTTGAGTATCTGATCTTCGATTTTGGGGAGAGAGGCGGCGCAATCGATGCGGCGAAGGCGAACCTTATGGGTGCCGACTTCGCCTTTAACGACACGCACCGGAAGATCATCTTTCAAGTAGCCGCTGCCTACTATCGGCTGCTGAATGAGTTGGGCCAGCAGAGCGCAGCCGAGGCTAGCCTCAAGAATGCGCGGGCGGTGCAGGAAGACACGGAAGACCGGCTCACCCACGGCCTGGCAACCAAGCCGGATGCTCTGGAGGCGGAGGCGGCAACAGCACAGGCAGAGTATGACCTGCAGGCGGTACTCGGAGCCGAAGAGATCGCGCGCGGAGATCTGGCCACGGTTCTCGGGCTGCCGCCGGAGACCCCCATTCAGGTTCAGAATATTGAGGATCTTTCCGCTCCGCTCGATTTGATGGATTCAGTGGATAAGGCCGTAGATCGTGCCTTTCAGCAGCGTCCCGACTTCAAGGTACAGGTGGCCAGGTTGCGGGCGGCGGAAGCGGGTACCAGGCAGGCGCGCTCAGCATATTTCCCGACACTCGGTTTTTCAGGAAGCGGCGGTTTGCAGCGCCAGTTTGGCCAGCAGGCTGATCTGCCTCCAGGATATGTCAGCGGTGAGACATGGAACGTTAGCCTGGGACTAAAGTGGACCGTTTTTGACGGCGGGCGAAGGGAACATGAGATAGCCCAGGCCGCGGCGGAAAAACGGGCCGCGCAGGCCGAAGTGGATACACTGCGGGATGGAATCGCCAACGAGGTCTGGGCTGCGTATTCCAATGTCAAAACTGCGCAGCGGCAGCGGCAAGCGGCGCAGGCTCTCCTTGCCTCCGCCAGCCAGTCGTACGCCGCGGCGCGGGAATCGTATCAGTATGGTGTTCGAAATCTTCTTGATGTAGTCTCGGCCCAGAAAGTCCTGGCCCAGGCCAGCTCGGTAGATATTTATACCCGTACGCAACTCTTGTTGCAGTTAGCGAACTTGGCTTTCCGCACGGGCGATCTTGTTCAGACGCCGTCGAGGCCGACCCCCTGATTCGGAAGAAAGAACCAAGAAAGGTAAGCTGACTCGTGCAATCCTCTTCAAGAAGGTTGGCAGCGTTTGCAGGCATTGGCAGCCTTATTATGCTTAGCGGATGCGGCCGTGCGCCATCCTTCAACATCCTGGGATCGTTTTTCCCCGCGTGGCTGCTCTGTATTGTGGCAGGGATATTACTGGCCGTCGTAGTCCATTGGCTGCTGGCGCGCGTTGAGCTGGATAAGGAGATCGAGTGGTCGATCGTTGTCTATCCTTGCCTCGCCCTGTTCTTCGCCTTCACCCTATGGCTGGTCTTTTTTAATCAAGGATTATGACATTGAACGCCACTCCAGAGACCCGTCGTCGTATCGGTCGCATCCTGAGCGTTGCGATCATTCTGTGTGCAGCTATCACGGGACTGTTGGTTGTGTTGCAGACGACAGAAAATCCGCGGACTGACGATGCCGAAGTTTTTGCGAATTTTATCGGTATCGCGCCCGTCGTGAACGGGCCCATCATGAAGCTGAATGTCGCGGATAATCAGGCTGTAAAACAGGGTGACCTGTTGTTCGAGATTGATTCGCGCCCCTACGCGTATGCGCTTGCCAGTGCGAAGTCCGCGAAGGCTTCCCTTGAGGGCCAGATTACCGATGAAAGCCTTAGAATCGCGGCACTGAAGAGTGGTGTGAACGTGGCGCAGGCCAATGCGCGAAGCTCTGATGCCAACGTGGCCCGAGCCGCTGCCGCGGTGGATGAGGCAAAGGCGGATGTGGCGAACTCCAAGGCGGCGCTGGCGCGTGCCGAGGCAGAGCTCACGTATGCCGGTAACAATCTTCATCGCCTGGAGCCTCTGCTTGCCAAGCAATTTGTAACTGTAGATCAGATAGACCAGGCGCGTACGCTGGTAGCTACCCGGCAACAGGCTGTGCAGCAGGCACGTTCGCAGCTGGCCTTGTCTGGCGCCAGGCTTGAGTCAGCGAATGCTCTGTATAAGCAGGCATCCGCAATGCTGGAACAGAGCCACCAGCAGGTGCACCAGGCATCGAGCAGCGTTACCACGCTGGATCCGCTGACCGCGCAGCGCTCTGGGAAAAGCTCTGCGATCGATACTGCACAATATGATCTCGACCATTGCAATATATACGCGCCCTTTGATGCACGCGTCACCAATCTGACGATATCGGAAGGCGCATACGCGCATGCTGGTCAGCAAATTTTCACGCTGATTGACACGCGGACCTGGTGGGTGATGGCGAACTTTCGGGAGACGCAGATACGGCACATCCGGCCTGGAATGCCGGCGTATGTCTATGTCATGTCCAGGCCCAATGTACGCTTTGATGCGGTAGTGGATAGCGTCGGATTCGGTGTGGCGCCCGACGCGGACATTGTGGGCCGCTTCTCGCAGGGGCTGCCAGACGTCCAGCGGACGCTTAACTGGGTACACCTGGCTTCCCGTTTTCCAGTTCGCGTGCGGATCAAGGCGAAGTCCGACGAGCTGTTTCGACTCGGTGAATCTGCCGTGGTGGTGATTCATGGTGAACCTTCGTTGACCGCGAAGAGGTAAGCAATGGCGACCACTGCGACCAATCTTCGCGGGACGAGTTCCTATGCCGACTGGTTCGTCGACTTCTTAAAAAAAGAACTCGCGCCCTATCCCGGGCGCGGAACGATCGTGGCCCGCATGGTGATCTCCGCGACCATCACCATGATCCTGATCATGACCTTCCGTCTGCCAGGCGGCTCCATAGGTCCGCTGTACGCCTTTGTTATCTCGCGTGAAAATCTGCTCTCAAGCGCTCGCTCCGCACTGGTCGTTGTTCTCTCATTCGCAGCCGGTGCGGCCTTTATTCCCATCGGCGCCAGGATGTTTGCGTCCACCCCGCTCACGCACTTTGCATGGGAAGCGGTGAGCCTGTTCATCATGTTTTTCCTCCTTCGCGCGCTGCGTGATTTCAACGTGGCTGTTGCCTTGGTCACCGTCGGAACGAACGCGTCTGCCATCTGGTATCTGCCTGGTCCGGCGGAGACCAACCTGGAACTCACGCTGTGGGCAACTTTAGTTCCGGCTGTTGGCGCGCTCGTGACCTTTGCAGTGGAGGCCGTCTTTCATGCCTTCAACAAGCAGGATGAGGTGCTGTCTGGCCTCTCAACGCGCTGGAGCGCGATGGAGAGCCTCTTGTTGAGCTATGCGAACAATGAGCCCGTATCCCACGATATAGAACGCAGGGTTGCACAGCTTGCGCTCGTGGGCGCTGGGTCATTGCGGAGGCGGCTCACGCGTTCAGACTACGACTCACTCTATCGAGTACAGATGATGGCGGTAGTTTCGCTCACCGCCCGTTCCATCGATCTTGCCGCTGTAATTGCCCAGCAAAAGGTAGAGCTTTCAACCGAGGAGAGGCAGCGCATCCGCCAGCTCGCGGCGCATATTGCCAGGATCCGGGAGTGCATTGTTACCAAGTGCAAGCCGGAAACATGGAGCGTGCCCCGAAACGCCTCGTCGGCGCTTCGTTTGCTCCCTGACTTGGAAAGAATGGTCTCTCTTATCCCGCGAGTCTTCGAGGGGTCGATTTCGCTGGAGCCTTATCAGGAGTCGGGGCACGAGCCGACTACGCAGAAGAAGGGCATCTTTGTGGATGATGCCTTTCAAAATCCTGAGTACATCAAGTTTGCCCTGACCGGATGCCTTGCCGCCATGATCTGCTACATCCTCTATGTGTCGCTGGCGTGGCGCAATCTCTCCACCGCAATTGTGACTTGCCTGTTGACAGCGCTGTCCGACATCGGCTCCTCTCGGCAGAAGCAGCTCCTGCGTATTGTCGGTGCCCTCATTGGTGGCTTTATCTTTAGTATGGGTGCGCAGGTATTTATACTCCCATACATCGATTCCATCTTTGGCTTTAGCATGCTATTTGCTGCTATTACCGGTATTGCAGCCTGGGTTGCTACTTCAAGCCCACGTCTTTCTTACTGCGGCCTTCAGATAGCATTTGCCTATTTCCTCGTTAACCTGAACGAGTTTACGATCCAGACCTCGCTCGGGATCGCACGTGATCGCGCCGTCGGTGTTCTGCTGGGCATCTTCGTGATGTGGCTGGTATTTGAGCGCTTCCATCCAAAGCCGGCCGCGCAACGCATGATCGAGGTCTTCGTGGAGAATTTGCGCCTCCTGGCTCAATTGGTTGTCAAACCAGGAGAGGCAAACGATCCGAAGTCGCTGGCACGGCTTCGCAGATTGCGCGATCAGATCTACCAGAACTTCACGATTGTGAATGCGCAGGCGGATGCGGTTCCATTTGAGACGGGCGCGATGCGCGCGCCACACTTGATTGCGCAACAGAAGATACATCGCTGGCAGGCCCAACTACGCACATTCTATCTGCTGGAAATTCCTCTCGTGCAGTTCCGGATCTTTGGCTTGCACGGCGAGATGTCAGAACCTGTCCGCGATGTGGAGCATCGTTTTCAGCAGAACTGTGCAATCATTCTGAATCGCATGGCCGATTGCTTGATCGTTCAGTTTGGGGAAAAAGAATGTACCCCGCCGCCACGTCCCGAGCTCGAGAAGCTTATCGATTCTGCAGTTCCTGCAGAGGAGCCTACTCCTTACCATCGCGATAAAACCATGTTGGCGATTTCCCGCGATATAGCGTCGCTGCTGGAAGGGTTAGACGACGACATGTCCGCAGTTCCACTCTTTCAGGAGAATTGATTCATTTTGTAACTGCAGTGGGAGCAATATCCGCAACCATGTTGCGAGGAAGAGAAGGCTATCGCGCTTGTCCGGTGAGAGGCTGTATCGTTCGGTTTTACTTCTGGTGCTGTATCTCTCCCTTTGCCTCCATGGCCGTCTGGCTGCGGCGGAGATGGATCGTTCCATAGATGAGGGGAAACATGATGAGGCGAAACAGCTTTTTGCCGAAACCGATGCCATCGGACCTCAGCGTTTTCTGGCGGTTCATGGACGCCGCTCCCTGATCCAGGGCTATGCTACGCATGGTCTCGAAGTATGGGGTTACCCGTTGCAGATCGTCAACGGATACCAGGTCGGATTTCGCAGTCAAGGTTCGACGACGGAAATTGACGGCGCGGCCTTGTTGAGAAAGATAAGTTATGAAGCGGAGGCAGTTACAAGGACCTATATAGGTTCTGACTTCATCGTTCGAGAGAGATTGTTCGTCCCGCTGAATCAGGCAGCAGCCATTCTCACTTACACCATCGATAGCCAGCACGCGGTCGATATCGTCGTTCACTTCACTCCAGTTCTAGATCTTATGTGGCCCGCGTCGATCGGAGGACAGAGCACGAGCTGGAATACCGCTGCATATGTACTATCCGAGCCGTCCCGCCGATTCTCCGCGTTTGTCGGCTCTTCCGATACTATTTCACACGATGAGCCTGTGAATAGTGCGCAGCCAGGGTCGGGCGAAAAGCGCTTCGCATTTACGATGCGCGCCGGAGGGAGTAGCGGTCCTCGATCAGCAACCGTGGTGGTCAGCCTTCTCGATCCATCCGCGTCCGAGCCTGCAAATGTAATGCAGAAGCTGCTTACGGCCCGAGAAGATCTGGAGCGCGAAGCGCATGCGCACTATGCCGCATTGGAGTCCAACTCGCTCGAGATCATCACGCCGGATGAGAACGTAAACCGTGCGCTGGCGTGGGCTGGAATTGCTCTTGACCAGTCATGGGTGTGCAATCCATATCTGGGTTGTGGCCTGGTGGCCGGGTATGGACCCTCAAGAGACGCGCGCCGTCCGCAATATGAGTGGTTCTTCGCAGGGGATGGACTTATCGCGATTGACGGGCTGTTATCTTCCGGCCAATATGACCGCGCCAGGGAAGCCCTGCTGTTCATCGACAAATATCAGGACCGCAAGACGGGCATGATCTGGCATGAGCTATCGCAAAGCGCGAGCTTTCTCGATTGGGTGAATCAGTATCCGTATATGTTTGTTCACGTGGACATTACGTTCCAGTATCTGAGTACTGTGGCGCGATACCTCTCCACGAGTGGCGATAAGCAATTTGTTATCGATCATTGGTCCTCGCTGCAATCTGCATATGACTATTGCAAGTCGCTCTCTAAGTCGGCAGATAGTCTCCCACGAATTCCATCCAGCAAGGAAGGGAGCAATGAGCAGGATCGACTGACCGACGAGTTAGGATTGTCGCTCAGTTGGGTTGAGGCTTCCGAGTCCTTTGCGCAGCTTGCTGAAGTTGCCGGGCATGCGGCGGAAGCTGCGGAAGCAAGACAGGTGAGCGAGCGAGCACGGAAGTCCATCGCAGGCCGTTACTGGATGAAAGACAGTAGCCGCTGGATCGATGGCTACACTGTGTCCGGCAAGCCTGTTGTGGGAGGCGGTATTGGAGGCATCCATCTTATCGATCACCACATTTTGCAGCAGGCTCAGAGCGATGTTGTTCTAAGTCGGATCGCATCCTCGGATTTCCAGACGGATTGGGGAACCAGAAGTATCGCCTCCAGCTCTCCACGTTTTAATGCCAATTCCTATGCAAGCGGCAGTGTCTGGGCGACTGGCACCACAAGCACCGCGTCAGCATTTTGGACCGAGCATCAGCCCTATACAGCTTTCCCGATCTGGCGCTCGCTGATCCAGTGGAATTCGCTCGACTCCCTGGGGCATCTGCACGAGGTATTAGCAGGAGACTTCTATCATCAGCAGACGGAGTCCGTGCCGGAGCAAACCTGGTCCTCGGCTGCGTTTCTATCCTCGTCGGTCCACGGACTCCTCGGCCTTGAAGTCGATGCACTGACAAACCATGTGACATTCTCTCCCCATCTGCCTGCACAGTGGGATAGCCTTCGCGTCAATCGTGTCAGGCTTTCCCATGGGAGCATGGATCTTTCTGTCGTGAGCACGAGAGAGGGGTTGGAGCTTACGGTGGAAAATGAAGGCGCTCCGCTAGCTCTTCGATTCGCGCCAGAGATCCCGCTGGGAGCCCGGCTGGAAGGGGCATTGCTGAACGGCAAGCAGGTTCGAGCCACACTGGAAAGCCATGACCAGGATTCTCACGCGGTCATGGATCTTCAGATTCCTCATGGAAAGACGCACTGCTCCATTCGCTATCAAGGCGGGGTCTCCATCGGCGTATCGCAGCGCGCGCTGCTCGCCGGGGAACCGAGCAGGGGAATCAAGATAACGGATGTGAGGTATAAGGGAGATCGCCTTGTGATCCAGGCAGACGCCACTGGCTTCGAGGCGACGATTTTTCTGCGGACCACCGAGAAGATTGTTAGGGTGACGGGAGCCGAGCTGCATCCACTGTCGAATGGCTCGGCGGAGCTAGCGATTGTTCCCGCTGCGGATAGCGCGGCTTCGCCGTCGACGTACCGGCATGTTGAGGTCGTGGTGAATTTCTCCCCATCCAAGGGGAAATCCACTCGGGCAAAGACAGAACTCACGCAGTAGATCGCATCATTCGTGCTGCATCGCTCATCCAATCTTTCATGGGACTGACTGTTTCTGTACTGGATCTTGTGGCGATGCGCCACGACGAATCTGCCGGCGGTGCGATTGCGCGCTCGGTGACCCTGGCGCAGCACGTCGAAGAGTTGGGATACAAGCGCTTTTGGCTGGCGGAGCATCACGCAATCGCAGGACTGGCTTGCTCGGCCACTCCTCTGCTGATCGGGCATGTGGCGGCGGCGACTAAGAGGATTCGAGTAGGCAGCGGTGGAGTAATGCTGCCAAACCATGCGCCTCTGGTGGTGGCTGAAGAGTTTGGAACGCTGGAGGCATTGTATCCGGGGCGTATCGATCTTGGCCTGGGCCGCGCTCCGGGAGGCGATGCTGCCACCATGCGGGCGCTGCGACGGGATCTGCGGCAGAGCGGGGATGACTTTCCTGAGCTGCTGCAGGAGTTGCGCACCTATCTGGGACCAGGAAGGCCGGGGCAGGCGGTTCGGGCGATTCCCGGTCAGGGGAGCAACGTCCCAATCACATTGCTGGGCTCGAGCGGCTTCAGCGCGCAACTAGCCGGGATGTCAGGGTTGCCGTTCGCATTTGCGGCGCACTTTGCTCCGGCGTATCTGTATGCAGCCGCCCAGTTGTATCGCGAACTATTCCGTCCAGGCAGTGTCCTGCAAAAGCCATATCTGATAGTCGCCGTGCAGGTGATTGCGGCGGAGACGGACGCTGCCGCCCGGCGACTGTTCACCACACCCCAGCAACGCTTTCTTCAATTGATACGAAACCAGCCACTGGAATTACTACCGCCCGTGGATTCCATGGATTCCTTATGGCATGAGTGGGAGCGCGATGCCGTGGAGAGCAAGCTGAGCGCGGCCATTGTTGGATCGGAGGCAACCGTGAAGGCGGGGCTGGAAAGGCTTGTGAACGAGACTGGTGCCGATGAGGTGATTGTCGTGACGGATACGTATGAGGAGGCCGACCGGCTGCAGTCCTATGATCGCGTCGCCCGCATCGCCAGCACGATCGAGAGGCCAGGCGCGGCACGCGAAGGCCAGCCCTGATTCTCAGCCGAAGTCAGCGCAAACGACGGGCCGCCTTCAGGCAGTATGCAAGACGGCCTGAATAGCTTCGGTTGCGCGGCCGTAGTCAGAGAGTTCGAGCTTGAGTTGCTTGCGTCCGGCAGGCGTCAAGCGGTAGAAGCGCACCTTCCGGTTTGTCTCGGAGATTCCCCAGTCGGCTGTTACCCAGCCTTTCAGCAGCATCTTTTGCAGTGCCGGGTAGAGCGAACCTTCTTCGACAGCTATCACGTCGCCAGATAGCGCGTGAATGCGCTGGGCAATCGCATAGCCGTGGAGCGGGCCAGAACGCAGCACGCGCAGAATCAGCATGGTCAAGGTGCGGGGAGGCATCATCATGGTTCAGGCATATCCTTCATAGGCATAGATAGTCTATGCCTATGAAGGAAGGATACCGCTGCCTTGCCTGGCGACTGTGCTCGGGCAGGCATTCAAGAAATTCTCTTGCGGATCGCGCAGATTTTAAGCAGTCTCCAGTCTGGTCCGCTATCCTAGATTCCTACCAATGGCACTTCTCTCGCACTTCCGGTCCCTGACCGCGCAACAGCGCCATGCATTCTACGCGTGTTTCCTTGGCTGGTCGTTGGACGCCTTTGACTACTTCCTGCTCGTCTTTTGCCTCTCGGCAATTGCCGGGGACTTCCACCGCAAGACCTCGGAGGTCGCCGAGGCAATCTTTCTTACGCTGGCATTTCGTCCCGTGGGTGCATTTCTCTTTGGCCGTCTGGCCGATCGTTTTGGGCGGCGGCCAACGCTGATGCTGAATATCGTCTGCTACTCGGGACTGATGGTGGCCTGCGCGTTTGCGCCATCTCTGCATGCGTTGCTGGTGCTTCGCGCTCTCTTCGGAATCGCGATGGGCGGAGAGTGGGGCGTGGGCGCCGCGCTCGCCTTTGAATCGCTGCCGAAAGAGGGACGGGGCTTCTTTTCCGGATTGCTGCAGGAGGGATATGCGGCCGGCTATCTGATTGCTGCTGCGGCTTACGGAGCGTTGTTTCACTTTGTGGGATGGCGGGGCCTCTTTCTTATAGGAGCTATCCCGGCAGTGCTCGTCTTTTACATCGGCTTCAAGGTGGAAGAGTCGCCTGCATGGTCGCGGCAGGACGCCAGATCGAATCTGGCAAAGCGAACGGGCTTTCTGCAGAATCTCCGTCAGTATGGATGGAATTTTCTGTCCCTTGTTGTGCTCATGACGGTGTTTACCGCCTTCAGCCATGGAACGCAGGATTTGTATCCTACGTTTCTTGAGAAGGACCTTGGCTTTAGTCCTTCGGTAGTTGGTGTGGTCGGCATCCTTTACAACATTGGGGCGATCTGTGGCGGGATCCTCTTCGGGTCATTGTCGGAGCGCTGGGGCCGCAAACGGGCCATTATTGCGGCAGCGTTGCTGGCGCTTCCTGTGATTCCTCTTTATGCGCTCTCTCATTCGGTGTACTGGATCGCTGCGGGGGCGTTTTGCATGCAGTTCTTTGTGCAGGGTGCATGGGGAGTGGTGCCTGCGTATCTCAGCGAACTCTCACCCGGCCCGGTGCGGGCGACCTTTCCAGGATTGGCGTATCAGTTAGGCAACCTCATCACCTCCAAGAATGGCGTGCTGCAGGCGCGCGCGGCGGAGCGGATGGGTGGACTGGGGCGGGTTCTCGCCGCGACCGTGCTTGTAGTTGCGCTGCTGCTTGCTCTCGTTACGAGCGTAGGAAAGGAGTCTCGCGGAGCCGATCTTGGCGGCTAAGCTGACTGATCGCTCTCACGCTGCATCACGCGTCGCGCCCCATCCTGAGGGTAACTGGGAGTGGAGCGCGCGACGATTGAATGGCAGAGCATCCTCTACGCCGCTTGCCAAGCAGCGTGGGGGTTCGTCATACTGACTTGGCGTAAATCCATCTTTCGCAGGTTCTCAACTTGGCCCGTCAGCTATTCACCGCCCGCCTCATGGAGAAGATCTGCCTCTCCGAGCGTACGCAATGTTTTCACCTGACATTTGTCGTCGAGGAACTCCGCTCGCTCGAATTCGTTCCCGGGCAATTTGTCTCCACTGTGGCGCAAGACCAGGGCGGAAAGATGCAGACTCGCGCGTACTCAATTGCTTCTGCGCCCCGTGGCAATCAATTCGATCTATGCGTGAATCGCGTGGAGGGAGGATTTTTTTCGAACCTCGTGTGCGATATGGAAGTGTGCGAGACGGTCAACTTTCATGGACCGCATGGTCTCTTCCTGCTGCGCAAGCCGCTGACAGACGGAATCTTTATCGCGACGGGAACCGGTATTGCGCCGATGCTGGGATTTACGCAATATCTCTTTCCCGAGGATGGCGAGGATCGCAGCGAAGGAAGAGAGTTCTGGATGGTCTATGGCACACGCTGGGAGACGGAGTTGTACTACCAGAACTATTTTGAATCCATCGCCGCGAGACATCCGAACTTCCACTACGTTGCTACGCTGAGCCGTGCCTCCGCGGACTGGCAGGGCAATCGCGGTTATGTGCAGCAGTATGTGCGCCACATTGTGGAAGAGCGCGCCCTGCTGTGCCATGCCTCACCAACGGATACCGTGGGCGAGAGAAACGGCTTCGATATCCACGCCTATATCTGCGGCCTGAACGAGATGGTCTCTGCGAATCGCGACCAACTGCTGGCGCTGGGCTGGGATAAGAAGCAGGTTATTTTTGAACGCTACGACTGAGAGAAGATTCTCCTAAAGCTTGAAGAGTTCGCGCAGGCGGCGAGTCTGCGTACGGCTGACGGGAATCTCGGTTTGTTTGCGATCATCCATGCGTAGCTGATAGCTGGACTTGAACCACGGCACAACTTCCTTAATGTGATTGATGTTCACGACAAAGGAGCGATGTGCCCGCCAGAATATCTCGGGGTCAAGCAGTTCCAGCAACTCTTCCAGCGTACGGCACTTCGATTGACCTTCCAGTGTGCGAGTGGCCACGGAGATCACACCTTCCTCAATCGAAGCAAAGCAGATCTCCCCCTGATCCGCCAGAAGCAGACGATTCTGCGTCTGCAGCACAATCTTGCCGCTCTGTGGGCGGGGAGGCAGCTTCTGTTGTTCCAGCAATCGCAGGAGCGCGTTGAGGCGCGGATCCGCGGCAATTGCAGACGCTGTTGCCGGATGCTCCTGCGCAGAATCATCCTGCTGCTGTTTCTCCAGGCGTTGCCTTGCGCGGGTGAGAGCCTGCAAAACGCGAGCACGATCAAACGGCTTTAGCAGATAGTCGATTGCGTTGACGTCGAAGGCTCGAACGGCGTATTGGTCAAAGGCCGTCGCAAAGATAATCTGCGGCATGGGCGTGGCGGGCTTCTTATCCAGCAGCTTCTTGATCACGGCAAAGCCATCGAGGCCGGGCATCTGCACGTCGAGGAAGACGATGTCGGGGTGATGCGTCTGTATCAGGTCTACAGCCTCAAATCCGTTGCTGCCTTCGGCCAGGATCTCTACTTCGCCGGTTGCGTCGAGAAGATATTTGAGCTCGTCGCGCGCCAGTTGTTCATTGTCGATAATGAGTGCAGTGATGGGCATCATGTTTCAATCTTCCAGTGTAGGAAGGGCAGGAAAGCAGGGTCAACTGCGGTGAGAGAAGCGCTCACGAGTGAAAGGCGCGCAACCGTGCTGGTGTGTTGTCCTTCGCCAGGTCGTGGCCGCATCGTACGCAGAACAGATCGGTCATGCTCACGCTTGTGTAGCAATTTCCGCATGCAGCGGAAACCTGGTGGGCGCATTGCGGGCAGTAATGGTAGTCGCTCTGCACGTCGGTGCCGCAGACGGGGCAATGTGTCACCACGGGCTGGCGCAGCATGAAGTAGAGCACCGCCCCAATTCCGCCGGGCATCACGCAGCAGATAGTGATCCAGAAGCGCCGGCTCATAGTGCGCCGCGGAGCGTCCCGGCTTACATAGCCGATCATGAGCATGTATAGGGCCGCCAGCGCGCTCCACGACAACGCAAAGTAGATGCGAACCCCAATGGGCGGGCCGCCCGGATGATGTTGATGCGCGGGCAGCACAACCCAGAAAAGATATTGGGTTGCAACGAAGGCGATGGCTGCCAGTGCTATCGACCAGCGAGGAATGAGCTTCATCTCCTCGTTAAAGGTGAATGGCTCAGGATCACGAATTGGAATGTTTTCGCTCATCGGATTCGTTGATGCCGGCAATGCTAGCTGTTGCGTTTTCCATGCCGTATTTCCGGCCCATTTCTCCAACTCGCGATAAGCGCGGCAATCAAGGCAGTAAAGAGCAGCAGAATGAGCAGGGTGACTTGGGTAACAAAGCTTCCAAAGTGCTCCTCGGCGATGAGGTTTTCCATGCTTTGCCAGAGAGCTGGTGAGAGCAGGACCAATATTCCCAGCGACGCCATGATGGCGAGGGCACGGCTGTGCCGCCGCTTTTCGTTCCGTTCGCGGCCGAAGAAGATCTTGCAAGCGACTTTCCGCCGTGTCGTTTGTGCGGTACGCATTTCCCCGTCGGCGTTCAGTCCAGCCAATGCCTGAATCAGCATCGGGTCCGGCGTGTATTCCCCAGGGTTCTCGATCGATGGATCAGGCCGATACGTGCTCATCGAAGCGCCTCCCGGCGTTCCGCGTCTTCAATGTGTGGTTTCAAGGCAGCCAGCCCGCGATACAGGCGGGACTTGACGGTGGAGAGCGGTGTGCTGGTGACGCTTGCAATCTCATCGAGGGAGAGGTCGTCATGGAAGCGCAGCAGCAGCACCTCCCGATGCAGGGGATCCAGGGAAAGCAGGGCCTCGGCAACGCGCTGGCTGTCTTCCAATTTCCGGTAGTTGTCGAAGGGCGTTGGATCACTGGCGGCGATGTCCAGAGGGCGGTTGTCTTCGCTGCCCTCGCAAAGCTCCTCCAGGCTGGCCATGGTTCGCTTGCGGCGTACGTCGATCACCAGGTTTCTGGCGATGGTGTAGAGCCAGGTATCGAAGCGCGCCTCGCCTTTAAATTGTGCGCCACGGACGAGGACTCGCATCCATGTTTCCTGGAAGAGGTCCTCCGCCAGTTCGCGGTTGCCCGTGAGGTAGAGCAGATAGCGAAATAACCGATGCTGGTACTGGACGATGAGTTGATCCAGCAAGCCGGGATCCTGTCGGCGAAGCCCCTGCGCAACCCGGGCATTTTCACGGCGCGACTGCTCGATCGAGAGAGACGTGGCGGACATGGCAATTACAGAGACGGGACTGCTGGCGGGAAAGTCGCGTCCGGAGAACAGTTTTCGTATTTTTCCGGTAACAGCCAAAGGATTCTCCAAAAAATGCTGGTCTGCCGGCGCAGATGCCCGTATATATCCAGTATCGTCTGCCCGAGCGGTTCGGGCAAGGACTCGCAAGGGCGGGTAGGGAGAAGGAAGAAAAGGGGGCCAGGAGGGGATCGGCGCTTCGCTACGATGGTGAGTGAAGGACGTTCTTCACCCGCCACCGCAGCCGATTCGATACCGCCGATGTTACAGAAACGGAGGCAGTTACTTCTGGCCCCAGAAATCCGGAGCACCCTTGACCCAGGAGTCCGGGGGGTAGCTTATCTTTGGGTTAATGGCAAAAAGGTGCGACTCGACGGATTCTATCGTGGACGCGGTGAGCTCCCTGATTTTCTGCATATCTTCCGCACTTACGACGGATGCGAATTTTTCCTGGTCTTTCATACTCGCGTCCACTTCCGCCAATGACTTCATCGGGGAGACCGCGATGTATCTTCCCCCGCTGCCCGTGCCGTACATCTTCTCGAAGGTGGCCCAGTGTGCATCAGGCATCTTTTCGAAGGCTTTCACATACAGCTTGGACAGCGTCTCCCAATCCTTCCGATGGCCGGGGCGTATCTGGAAGACCGAGATATCCATGTAACGCATATCCTCGATCTTGACTGGAGCCCGCAAGCTTAAATCTTCGCGAAAGGCGTAGATGCTGTTTTCAAATGTATCGAGCAGGTCGCCGTCCGCCACGCTTGCGCTGTCCAGCGCCGCTGAGAGCGTGGGATTCTTCCGGGTGGCATCGATATCCTTCTGATATTCCTCAAAGGAGGGGTAGCCGACCAGGAACAGCGACCGTGCTTTGCCCGAGAGGGCGTCCATCCCGAAGTAGTGTTGCTGCCAATTGGCGGCGGAGAATGCCTGGACAAATGCGCTCTCCGTCTTCGCGTGCATGTTACCTCCTCGGCCTGGCTTGAGACCCTCGTTCAACAGGAGCAGTACCTTGGGTGGTGGCGTGGTGCCGCCGGCCTGCCCTTGTGCCAACGCGTTACCTGACCCCGCAAAACCAAACCCTGCGAACAGCAGACACGACACTGCCAATGCCTCGAAATGCTTGTTCATAACTGATTGCCTCCTCAGGCGCGAAGTGCGATGTGCCAGGGCGTCGGCGATAGGAGGAGAGTCTTCGGCAGTTAGGAGTTACAACCCTGGGGATTCTGGGAAGGTATCGTCGTCCGTTCCTGGGCTCGAAAACCATACCTCTTCCAAGGACAAACGCCAACGGAAATCTTCAGCGCAATATTTGGGTACGGTAGAGAGGAGGTGGCCGGATGGCGCAAGCGGGACATGGAATAGACTGCTAAGAATGGAAATACTATACGGTCTGCACCCGGTGGAAGAGGCGTTGAAGGCCGGCAAGCGTCGTTTTGACCACGTTTGCGTCGCGCGGGAGCGACAGGATCAGCGTCTTCAGCAGATTATCGATGCCTGCCGCCAGGCTGGGGTAAGCCTTCGCGTGGAACCGCGGGAACATCTCACTCATCTGGCGAAGACTACCGCGCACCAGGGCGTAGTCGCGCTCGTTCGCGGGCAGGCGCCGCTCGAACTGGAAGATCTGCTGGAAACGCCGGATCACCAGCGGTTTCTGCTGGCGTTGGATGGGGTGGAGGATCCACAGAACCTGGGGGCTCTGTTGCGGACGGCCGATGGCGCCGGAGTCACCGGTGTGGTGCTGACGGAGCGCCGCGCTGCCCCCCTGAGCGCCGTCGCGGTGAAGGCTTCAGCCGGTGCCGCTGAGCATGTTCGCATGGCGCGGGTCGTGAACCTGGTGCGCGCGCTGGAGGAGATCAAGAAGCGGAACATCTGGTGCATCGGTTTAGATGAGCGCGGCACCATGGACTACGACGAGTTTGACTATACCGGCGAGTGCGCGCTGGTGCTCGGCAACGAAGGCCACGGGTTGCATGATCTGGTTCGCCGCACCTGCGACCATCTGATGCGAATCCCCATGGCGGGTGCGGTTTCCTCGTTGAACGTCTCCGCGGCCGGAGCTGTCGTGCTGTACGAGGCGGCTCGCCAACGGCGCGTGGCCAGTCGCGGCAGCCGCACTCCGGCTGCGGAACCAGCAAAGCCAAAGAAGCAGAAGGGGCTTGGCTCATGAGGCTGCTTCCGGCTGCGGCAGCGCGCATCTCTCTTGTCTCGATACTTTTACTGGTGCCTGCGAGTTCCCGGGCGCAGGTCTCTACTACCACCGCCCACAAGTCTCCCCAGAGCCATTCGAAGACGGCGGGGACGTCCCACCCGGCGAAGGGTGTGGACGCAGGTCAGACGATGCGCGGAGAGGCGAATTCCGGACCGAAGGCCACGGACGCGGAGCGCGACGCGGCGACCTTTACGGGCTACGATCTCGATGTTCGCCTGACGCCGCAAACCGAGTCGCTGGCAGTGCGCGCGCTTATCAAGGTCCGCAATACTTCGGATAAACCGCTGGCCCATCTACCCTTGCAACTCTCCTCGACGCTTATCTGGCAATCGATCCGGATAGCGGGACGTGAAGCTGTCTTTGGCCGCCAGACAGTGCAGAGCGACGCGGACCATACCGGCCAGTTGCACGAAGCGGTGGTGGTGCTGCCGCAGCCGCTCGCCGCGGGGAAGGATCTGACGCTGGATGTGGTGTATAGCGGACGTATTCCGCTGACCGCTCACCGGCTGGAGGCAATCGGCACGCCGGCTGACCTGGCCCGACACTCGGATTGGGATCGCATTTCGGAGAATTTTGTCGGGCTGCGTGGATTTGGCAACGTGATCTGGTATCCGACGTCGTCGGTGCCGGTGATGCTGGGCGATGGCGCGCGGCTCTTCACCGAGATTGGGCGGCAAAAGCGGAAGCAGTCGGCCGCGAAGGTCAGCATGCAGGTGACGCAGGACTTCTTCGGAGTCGCCCCCAATGTCGCGGTGCTGAATGGGCATAGCGTTCCCGTCCAGGGACCGCCGCCCGGAGAGGCGCCCTCGCCGAACGTCCCCCAGGTCATCCAGTGCAGCCTGCCTGCCACGACGCTTGGCTTTGCAACGCCAAGCATCTTCATCGCGAACCGCTATCGTCACGATGGGGATGGCTTGCGGATGTTTACGAGGGGCGCCAATGAGGTCAATGTTCAGTCCTACATGACGGCGGCGACCATGGTGCAGCCCCTGTTGCGCGAGTGGCTCGGCTCCAATGCGAAGACGCCGCTGACGATCCTGGATCTTCCCGAGGCAGAGGACTCTCCTTATGAGGTTGGCGCGGCGTTGTTTCTGCCCATGGCGGATGCCAAGCCGGAACAACTGACCGGGCCCCTGAGCCACGCCCTGGCGCATGCCTACTTCTCGTCTCCGCGGGAGTGGCTGAATGAGGGCGTAGCGCACTTTATGGCGAACCTGTGGATCGAGAGAATGCGGGGACGTGCAGCTGCCATTCAGGCCATGGATGGCAGCAGGAGCGCTCTCACAATCGCGGAGCCGGGCAGCCCCGGAGGAGAGGCTGGCGAGTCGCTGACCGATACTTCCGATGCGATCTACTATCGAACGAAGGCGAGCTACGTGCTATGGATGCTGCGCGATCTGGCTGGGGAAAATGCGCTCTCCGCCGCATTGCGCGGCTACAAGCCCGCCGACGACCTTACGCCGGAATACTTTGAGCGTCTGCTGGAGCAGGCCAGCCGGAAGAATGATTTGCAGTGGTTCTTCGATGACTGGGTATACCACGACAAGGGACTCCCCGACCTGTCGATTGCCGGAGTCTTTCCCAGCAAGAGCTCGGTGATCGGGTCCTACCTGGTGGCGGTGGAAATTGCTAACGATGGATACGTGCAGACGGAGGTGCCGGTGAGCGTGCGCTCGCAGGACACAAAGGTGACGGATCGCGTGCGCCTTCCGGCGCGGACGCACACCACGCATCGCATCGTGATTCAGGGCACCCCGGTTGAGGTCACGGTGAATGACGGAAGCGTGCCGGAAGTCGCCTCCAGCGAGCACTCGCGCATGCTCGACAACACTCCTGCGCAGTAGGTTGGCTGCGGCTGGCGCTAAGGACTGGTTCGGCTAGCTTTTAGGGACTGGTCCGGCTGGAGTGCTTCACCGGCTTGGCGGCTGTTGGCTCGAGGACGGGCTTCTGGAGTGTGCCCGTTACGAGGCTGGTCGAGCCGTCCTCGCTAAGGCTTAATTTCAGCGCCCGATCAAAGGAAATGCTTCCACTGGCCGCGACGGACTGGCCTCCGCGCGTGAGTGTGCTGTGCTCGATCGTGAGCTGCTGGTTCGCGATGGCGCCTTCAGCCTGAAAACGATCAAAGCGGGAGAGCGGCGAGCTGCCGTCGGCGAAGAAGGAGCCGCGCGTCCAATCCCAGCGATAGCTGCCTCTGGCCGAGGACTCAAACTCATTGTCGGTATATCCGGTGACGTCGAAATGGGTGTTGAGGCTGAGCGTGCCGCTCCCCCATTTCTCGTGGAAGAGAGGCGCGATCTCGGCGGCATTGGTCCTGGTGAGTTCGACATCGGCCGCGTAGTGAGGCTTGCCGCCGGTTGCGTCGAGTGCTCCGCTGGCATGCAGAGTGCCTCCCAGCGCATGCCCATCGAGAGACGAGATCTGTACATGGTTGCCGTCAATGACGAGCGTCGCACGGACATCGTGGACCGCCATTTCAGAGAGCGTGAGCGTACCCGCTTCGACCGTACCCTTCATCGCTGGCCAGGGAAGGGATGTGCGGCCATCGATGCGGGCCAGCAGATCCTTGAGCTTCCCTTCGCGCTCGCTACCACCCAGCAGGGCGGCTTCAACGTGGGTAGCGTCCAGGGCGGGGAAGCGCAGAGCGAACTCGGCGCCACAGCCCTTCTCCAGATGGCATGGAATGCGATAGCGAAGAGCACCCTCTCCGCTGATTCCGGCATAGGTAAAGGAGAATGGTGTCCACGACACCTGATCTTCGCTGAAGGTAGCCGTGGCTGAGGCCACATCCACCGGCGCTGGCAGAAAACCGGAAGCGATGCGCGCGTTGCGGAGCTGAAGCGTGCCCTCGGCGGTATCGACCGCCACGGGGTGATCCACATCGCTGACCGGCACCAGCCATGGGCCGTGAATCGTCAGGTCGATTGCGGCCTCCCCTTGCCGTGCCAGCGGTGCAAGCGCGGAGGCCAGGAATCCGAAATTCTTTCCAATGGCTGTCAGGTCCTTGATGGGGGCTTCTCCGGCAAGGTGAAAGGAGAAATTCTTTGCGGTGAAGCGGCCATCGGCCATCAAGGGCGAGGCGCCCGTTCCTGTCAGCGCGAACGGCTTCAACAGGAGAGCCGGCTCAAGAACGGCCGGTGCTGCCGCTTGCAGCTTACGGTGGCCGCGATGCGCCGGGTGCGGCTCCTCAACCGGCTTGCCGTCGGTTGTTGCCAGCTTTATCTGCGGAATGAGTAGCGGCTTTTCCAGATCGGGCATCGCCAGCTCGAGCGCATTCACCGTAGCGGAGCCATCCAGGATCGCGTCGGCATAGCCTTCCTGGGGACCGAAGCGAAAGTCGCCGTCGACGGTGCCGCGCGCGCGCAGGCTGGGAGCAAAGTCGCTACGGATGGAGCGAATCGACTCCAGCAAGGCGGAGACCGGAACCTTCTCCATGTGAAGCTGCACGTCGGGCTGCGGCTGTGTGGAAAGAGCGTGGACGGACCCGGCGAGCATCAATTTTCCGTTGCCGATGGGTGAGGTGCAGGCCAGGCCTTCGAGCGAGCTGGTGCCGTCAAGGTAGCTGCCCTGGCAGGTTGCGTCCATGTCCAGCGGCTCCAGCGGCGCAAATTCAAGGCGGTGCACGCCATTGGCGCGGATTCTCGCCTTGATCTGTGCATTGGCCGCGGTGCCTGTAATGTCTGCGCGAACGTCAAGATCGCCGCGCCAGCCCATATCTCGGCCAGCCAGCAGGCGGCTGAGTTGGCCCAGCGGAGCCTTGACCCATTCGGCATGGAGCACCATCCCCACCTGTTGCAGCTCCGTCGCGCGGTGGAAGGTTCCGTCCATGCGGACAAGGCCGGTATCGGAGAGTGCGAGGTCGAGATCGGTGCGAACCGGCTGCGCCTCGAATCTCAATCTCCATTGCCCCGGCTGATCGAGCCAAATAGAGACGTCGGCATTCAAAAAGGACAGGGGCTGCTTTTCGTAGCCCTGTTTAAAGTTGATCCGCGCATTCCTGGCCGCGATGTATGGGAAGCGCAGGGTTGCGCCAGGGCGGCTCTGCACGGTGGGAGCGATCTCGCTCTGCGAAGCCTTGACGAGGATTGAGTCAAAGTTCCAGTGGCCCTGGCCATCGCGCGCGAGGTTCAGGCTCGGCTCATCGAAGCTGATGCGACCGATCTCCAGCCGTCCGCGCCACAAGGAGGAGAGCCGGATGGACGCGATCACATTGGCGGAGCGCAGCATCGGCTCGTCTCCGAATGCGGGGTCTTCCTCTACCTCGAAGTCGGAGATCTCAAAGCCTGGCACTGGCAAAAGGTGCAGGCGGACGGTGGACATGTGTACCGGTCTGCCGATACTGGAGCTGATGCTGGTGGCGATGCGGCGCTTGTAGCGGCTGATATTGAAGAGTGGAGGCAGCACTACCGCCGCGATCAGCAGGACGATCGAAATCAGCAGCAGCCATTTGGCCCACGATGGCTTTGCAGCAAGCGGGGAGGCGCTAGATCCGGAGTCCAAGTCGTTCCTTCCTAGCGCACGATGTGCAGGGTTCGACTCCAGCGCGTCTGGTCGAAGAAGTGGAGAACCATGTGGCCGATAAAGCTGATTCGGTCGCCCGCGCTTTGTTTATTAATCTGGTCGCTCGGTGTAATGAAGGACCAGTAGACGAACAGTGGTCTGCCGACGATATTCGCCCGGGGAACGAAGCCCCAGTAGCGGCTATCGAGGCTGACCGTGCGATTGTCTCCCATGGCAAAGTATTGTCCCGCAGGCACCACCAGATCCTCGCCCTGAATATGTTCCGGCAAGTCCAGCGCCCAGCTGGCGGTTACGTCACTGCCTTCTCCCGGCTTGATGGCGGGGAAGTCGTCGCGATAGGGGTAGTAGTCAACATCGCTCGGCTTGGCGGCCTGCGGCTCGTTCTGCTCCTGCCCGTTCAGATACACGATGCCGTTGCGCAGGTGAATACGGTCGCCCGGGATACCCACCACGCGCTTTACCAGGTACAGATCCGGTTCCCCGGGCTTGAAGAACACAATGATGTCGCCGCGCCTGACATTGCGATAGTGGGCGAGCGGCATCCAGTTGGAAGGCGGCGCCAGTGCAATCCGGTCAACCAGCACGTGATCGCCAATCAGCAGGGTCTTCTCCATCGAGGAGGAAGGGATTTCAAAATTCTGGAAGATGAAGGTGAGCACGAATAAGCCAATCACCAGAACGCTGCAGATAGAGGCGAGTGCCTCGAAAGGAGTCTCCTCTACTGGCTTGATCGATTGGCTGCTCTGTTCCGCCGGGGTTTGGTCCATCGTCTCCTGCAACGTTTCTCTCGCAAAGGATTGCAATGCCTTGGATTCTGCTGCCAGGGAAAATGCTTTAACGCACAACCCGGAACATTCTGTTCCAGCGGGCAAAACTTACGACGTCCTTTGCCGGAACTTTCCCGTGTCCAAGTCTATCATCCTGCATTGCTTCGGTTGCCGACGGACGGCGCAGCGAAAAGTAGATCACGAATGGCCTGCCGACGATGTTCTGCATGGGCACGAATCCCCAGTACCGGCTGTCGCGGCTATGGTCGCGATTGTCTCCGAGAACGAAGTAGGAGTCCTGCGGGACGATAAGCTCTCCGTTGCGTACGTCCTTGCGCATCTGCATCCACCAGTGCGTATCCACGCCGGGATCGGTATAGATCTGCGCGGGGAACTGGTCGCGGAAGCTATCGTGGCTTATGTCTTCAAAGACCGCATACGGCTCCGAGACCGGTGCGCCGTTGACGAACAACTGTCCGTGGTCGAGGTGGATTCGATCCCCCGGAAGACCCGCGACCCGCTTGACCACGTGATCGCTGGGATCGAGCGGGAAGTGGAAGACGACGATATCCCCGCGGTGTACCTGCTGATAGGGCAGCACCTCTCCCCAGTGGCCATTCGGCCCGTAGATGGCCTTGTTCACCAGCAGAAAGTCGCCTACGAGTAGGGTCTTTTCCATCGACTCGGACGGGATGCGGAAGGGCTGGACCACGAACGTGAGTAAAAAGAGTGCAATGACAATGATGCCCATCAGGGAGGCAAAGGTCTCCAGCGGGCTGGGGAAGATGATCTCAGGTTGAGGCGGAAGCGGCACAGGCGCGACCGTGCCTGCGACCGTGGGCGTCTCGGTCTGCGCGGGGGAGTAGGAGTCCGGAAACTCGGATGACTGCTGCTCGCTCAAAACTTCTATATCTCCGACGCTGGGTTTAGGGCCTCGGTCTGCTGGCGCAATCGTTCAAAAGCGCGCCGCGCAGCTTCTTGCTCGGCCTTCTTTTTCGTCGATCCGATGCCACGCGCAAGCGCCTTGCTGCGAACCGGCTGGTCAGCAAGCCGAACCTCTACCAGGAAGCGTTTGCGATGGTCGGGACCGCTTTCACCCTTGACCACGTACTCCGGCGTCCCGCTCTTCTGTGCCTGCAGCAGCTCCTGCAGAGCGGATTTGTGGTCGCCGATGACTCCGTCGCCGCGCAGCTTCTGGCGCAACTCCCCGCAGAATGGCCCAACTACGGTGCGCTCCACGAAGTTTGCTGCAGCTTCCAACCCGCCGTCCAGATAGAGTGCACCCATCAGGGCTTCCATGCAATTGGCCAGCAGGGCTGTTTTTTTTCTGCCTCCGCTGCGTTCTTCGCCCTTGCCCAGCAGAATGTAGTTGCCGAGTTGGAGCGAGGCTCCGATCTGGCCCAAGTGCCTGCGGCTGACCAGATTCGCGCGTAAGCGGGTCAACTCGCCTTCGTTCAGCTCCGGATAGCGTGAGTATAGGGAGGTCGCTACCAGTAAACCGAGAACGGCATCTCCCAGAAACTCCAGTTGCTCGTTGTCTGAGGCCCCGCCGCTCTCGCTGTCTTGCTTTGCTCCGCTCTCGCGGTCTTTCTTTATTTTGGATGCCTTGCCGGCATCGTGGGCCTGTTCGGCGGCATTTTCATATGCCAGGGAGCTATGGGTCAGGGCCAGCGTCAGCAGAGGTTTCCTGTGGAAGGTATACCCCAAAAGCTCTTCGACCTTTGCCAAACCCTCCATGTTTCTTCCCTTTGCTTACTTTAGACGATTTTTCTTTTTGCTGCGGCATCGCAGTATGTTGCAGGCAGCCGCAGCAATGGTAGCTAAGGGTTTACGGTTTTGCGGCGACTGGAGCGGCATCGTTGCCGGCAGGCTTGTGCTGGGGGACAGCCCAGGGCTCCTTCAGTCCTTTTTCGGCTGCCAGGCGGGTATCGGCCTGGCCATCCCGTACCGTCAATGCCGCCTTGTACTCCTCTACCGCATCCTCACGACGATCGTTAATGTCATAGATCCTGCCGAGATAGATGTGCGACCACGCCAGCATGCGCGGTTCCTTGGAGACACGGATGGTCTCCTCGAATCGATCGACAGCGTCCTGTGTATTGCGGTTGAGAATCGCGCACCGGGCGAGGATAAAGTTGGCTCGCGCGGCGTCGCTGGTGTGTTGCGCAAGAGCTTTCTGCGCGAGGTCCGCCGCTGCGGCAGTGTCGCCCTTGATCAACTTCAGCTCGGCCAGGTCAAGTCCGCGAAGTTGCCTCGGGCTCCGGCGGAGGACATCCTGCGATCCCTCCTGCGCAAACTCGATGTTCTTGATGCGGCGGATCTGGGTATCGACATCCATTCCATAGACCATCTCGCCGATGCTGTCCTTCAGACTGGCCGGATCATTTTCGAAGGATTTGAGCGCGTCGTAAAAGTAGTTCGTAAGCACGTAGCCATGGGACATGGATTCCCGCACACTCTGCTGGCGGATAGCCTCGGTCTTCTGCTGGTATTGCGTGCGTTCGCGATCGACGCGTTCGAGGTCACTGCGACGTACATTGGCGGGAACCTTGTATTCCGGGATGCCCGTGTCCATGGTACGGGCCTCAATGGCGCGCACCAGGCACTCCACCACAAGCGACACGATATCGCTGCGGAAGACATAATCCAGCGGCGCCTCACGAACCGTTTTGAGGATAGGGAGAAGGCGATCGGTGGAGGACGCTCGCGAGAAGAGCAGCGGCTCAATTTCGTAATGCAGGTAGGCGTGGCGCACGTCCGTCATCCGTATCTTCCCATTGACGGGCGAGGCCACGACCAGATAATCCGATGCATAGATGCGAGCATTGATGTCGCCAGGAGCCAGCATCGGCTCCAGAACCACGAGAAAACGCCTCCCATCGTACGTACTGGTCGGCATCTTCAGATAGACATTGGTCGCCAGAATCATCTTGGTCAGGGGATCGTGGAGCTGGGCAACCTGCTCTTCATAAGCATTCCGGTTTGCGGCCCAGACAACGTGCAGACCCACTGTATTGGCAAAGCTCCGCAGTAACGGCAGAACCTCGAGAATCTGGGTTGAATCCGGCGGCAGCTCCGGCAGATCCACGCTCGGCGCCAGTTCGGGTGGCGGCGTCAGGTACAGGGCAAGGGAGATATATTGCGCCAGATCGCGGCTGCTGCTGGAAAGCTTGTGTTGCGAGATATAGGCACAGAGGCCATCGCGTGCTGTGCGCGCCTCTTCCGAGGTCTGGAGCACCGCGTCCATCTGCTGCCGTACCCGGAGACGAATGGGGTCGGAGCTTTCCAGTTCGTCGTCGTAACCGCAGGCGTTCAACCCGGCTGCCACCGTAAACAGAGCTTCGCTGACTTGCAGGCTGATAGTGGGTCCGGCGCGGTCAACCAGGGCTGGTGCCTTCTCCTGCCCAGGCCTCGACGAGGAAGAGGAACTTTGGGCCGGCGTATCAGCCGGTTCTCCCGTGTCCACGGCAGGTCCGTTCGAGGAGGACGAGGAAGCGCCCTCAGGATGAGCCGGAGCCTGTTGTGCAAGGGTCGGCACTGCGGTCGGCACGGCAAGCAGGGTGGCGACGCAGAGGGATGCTGCGCATCGCACCACGCAATCCGCCATGGGGCGGATCTGCGCCACGGGGCGGAGCCACGGATGCAACAACAATCGCACGGGATGAAAAGCCGAAAGTAAGCGAAACTGCATAGACGTATGTGGAAACCACTTCAGTCTATGCAGTGCGCAGGCACGGGTCAAACGCGCTATCGGATGAGACAGCGTTAACCGCGAACATCCACTCCGGCAAAGGAGAGCACTACCACGCCACGTACCGGCTCTCCAAAGACCCGCGCCGGCTCAAAGACGCTGAACAGCAGCAGGCTCGACAGAGCCGAACGGGTCGCAGGATCCTGAGGGCCGGAGACGATGTGGAAGTCGTAGACACGGCCCGCGCCATTGACGTAAGCCTCAACCACAACGGGGTTGTCGCGCTCTCCGATGTGCGTAGTCGCATCCTGGCTGGCGGTGTAGAGGAAGCGTGGAGCAGTTGCCATTCCCAGAGGTTCGTCGCGAGCCTCTACGGGTTCTGGCGTAGCAAACATGCCAACCAGCAGGGCAACGGTGCCCAGCAAAAGGACGGTACTCGCAAATCCAGCCGATGCCTGCAGAAGGAATGGGGCGATGCTGTTCTCCCATGCCAGTTGGAGCCGTGCCAGATCGCGCTTTGGAGTCTTGGCCCGCTCCTGCGAGATGGCAACACGCAGCCGCAGCGCAAGGTCGGCCGGGGCCTTTGCCGGTCCAATCTGGGCAAGAACCGACTGGGTATAACGCCACTCGTTGAATTCCCTGGAGCAGTCAGCGCAGCTTTGCAAGTGCGATGCGATCTGCTGCATTTCCTTGCCGGTGGTCATTCCATCCAGGTAACTCGAGAACTGCGCACGAACGGATCCGCATACATTCATCGGGCGGCCTCCTCTGTGCAAGAGGCCATGGAAATCGCCCCTGGCGCGGTACGAACTGGACGTTGAGCCGCCGCCGCGGCAAAGGTTGCCAAACGTGCTTTCAGATGGGCGCGTCCCCGCATCAGCCGTGATTTGACGGTGCCGAGGTTGATGTCGAGAATCTCGGCGATCTCTTCATACCCAAAGCCCTCGATGTCGCGCAGAATTACGACCGTGCGGTAGGGATCGGGTACATGCCGCAACTCCTCTTCCACGCGGGTTCGAATCTCCTGCTGGGCGGCTAGATCAAAGGGAGATTCGCGCTCATCAATCAGAGTCTCCTTGAGAGCGATGGGCGATCCATCACATTGTTCGCTTACTTCGGATTCAATGGTGACCTCGTGCCTCTGATGACGGCACCACCATCTTTTCTGGTTGGAGGCTTCATGAATTGCGATGCGATAAATCCAGGTGCGCAGGCTGGCTTCGCCGTGAAAACTCTTAATACCGCGGAAAACCTTGAGGAAGACTTCCTGCGTTAGATCAGAGGCGTCTGCCGGGTTCAGAATCGTGCGCGCAATCAGCGAGTAGATGGGCTGATGATACGTTGCAATCAGCCACGCATAGGCTTCTTCCGAACCGGCTTGCAGTTCAGAGACGAGTACAACTTCTTCCTGACGGATTCCTATAACACTCGCAAGGTTCCCCACAGCAGTTCCCGCTTGCATGTAGATTTTCCTCCACAGTAACAGGAAGTACGAGTGTTGTGCTCTCAGAACCTTTTCACCGGGGCCAAATATTTTCACGGAATCGGAGAAATGGAGTTCAGGAGCCTCTACATACTTAGACACCAGTGACCGCATGCAATGTTCCCTGAATTTTCGCCCCCGCTGTGGATAAGTAGACCTAAAATGCTGAAGGCGCTCAAGATACGAGCGCCTTCCATCTGCACCGCAATTATTTAGTACGTGGGTGGAGGGGCGGGAGAGGCGGTCGCCGCAGGTTTCTTCTTTCTTTTCTTTGTAGTGGCTGACGGACCATCGCTGACAACAACCTTTTTCGCTGGAGCCTGTGCGGCTGCCAACTGCGAAGCCAGTTGAGCGGAGGATGCTCGGAGTCGCACGACCTCCGTGTCCCGAGCCGAGGCCGCGTCGAAGATCTGGTTTCCCAGGGTCTTCCGCGCGCCCTCCAATCGCCTTAATTCGTTGTCCAGTGCGGCTGCTTCCTGCGGCGGTGCTGCCAGCGTGGCCGTCTCCGAGACGCGCAGCAAGACGTCATAGACGGCTCCCAGGTTGCGATAGATGGCGAAAGCGGGAGCTACGGTGTTGGGAGCAGCCTTGGCCTGATCGAGCAATCCGGGCAGCGTTGCCCGCAGATTTCTCTGGATCGAGGTGAGGTCGCCCTGCGCCTGCCCTTTGACCTCGTTTGGAGCCTTCCACTTTGTTACGTTGATGGCCGAGAGGGTCTGGGCAAGTTGTTCGGCAACCGGGCCGACATCCTCGGTTGTAATGGCGGTCGGGGTTGTCGCCGCTGCTGGCGAGGGAGCAGTCTGTGCGGCATTCTGCTGGGCCTGTGCGACAACGCCCAGCGAGAGCGCCAGGGCCAACGTGAAGAACGGGAAACGGAGACCAATGCGGTCCAAAGAGAAGTTCATGTTCTTTTCTAGGATGCGTTTCAAATCACTAGTGCCCATCGCCTTGCCGGATTTTGGCAAAGGCGCCTCTCGTGAACGTTTGACGAATTCCGTCTAGTCAACGAGAATACTGGAAGTATCCCCCACTGAGTGGGCCTGTGGCGCAGCTGGGAGCGCGCTTCCATGGCATGGAAGAGGTCATCGGTTCGATCCCGATCAGGTCCACCAATTCTCTCAACAACTTAGCGGATTCCATTTCTTCCAGCTTGGCAGCATTTTGGCAGCAAATTTTCAACGGCCTGCAAAAACTGCTTTGCTCTTTCCCTTTTCTACAGCAGCTTGCCGTACCGGCTTCCTCGTACTGAAGCTCAGAACCTTGGCCCTCTTCACAGACGGTCTTGAAGGTCCCGGTCCCCCATCGCCAGTCCCGCCGCCTTTCCGCGTCAGTTCCTGGTGAATGGAGTTCACCGTCGCCCGTACACCCTCTGGAAGTTCCTGCATATAGACATCCGTCGTTGTGGCCGTTCGCGAGTGGCGCAACACTCCCTGCACATCCTTTATGTCGCCTTTCTTCCGCGCCAATGTGGCAACCGTGCGCCGAATCACCTGGAATGTCAGTTTCGGCAACTCCAGTTCCTGGGCGAACCTGTGCAGTACGCGCTTCCGGTAGTTGCCCGAATCGATGAACCCGCCGTTACGTCCCGGAAAGATGAACCCCTCGGGATCATCTGCGGTAGGTCCATGCCAATGCTTCTTTCGCCGCTGCTCCTCCCGGCACTGCTCACGCCATGCCTGGAGTTCCTCCGCTAAGTCGGAGGCAATCGGGATCGTCGTCAGACTTCCCTTGGTCTTGCCCCAAGAACGAATCTTCCCTTTGTAGGTGGTTTCTTCAATCTTGATCGAGGAAGCTGACGCATCGAAGCACTTCCACTTCAGCCCGAACAATTCACTGGGCCGGAGCGCATTGGTCATTTCGAGTTCAAGCAAAATCTGGTCACGGCGTTCGAGCCTGGACAAGACAGCCCGCAACTGATCCCAGCTCAGCACGGTCTTGTCGGTCTCTTTCAGATGCGCCGGAACCTTGATCGTACGTGCTGGGTCTTTTCCGATGAAATCCTGGTCAACAGCTTCGGCAAAGATGGCCTGCATATACGCCCGGACTTGCAACACGCGGTCACGCGAACGGGTTTGAGCCAGCCGATTGAGATGCGTCTGCAGAGAGAATTTGTCGATGTTTTCAAGGCGCGCGTCCCCGAAAGTATCGACGAGATCAGCTTGAATCAGGTGTTTTTTCACCTTGGCCGTCTCCTCTCTCCAGTCCGCCTCTTTCACTGGCAGGTAGCGGTTGTTGACGAACCACTCGAAAGTGACCGAGCCGTTAACAACGGATTGATCGCCTACCGATTGGCCGCCAAGTTTGGCAATCTCGCGCTCCAGTTTCTCCCTGGCCTCGTACTTCGACATCTCTGGTTTCTGCCCAAGGATGACCTGCACGACATTGAGTTTCGATTGCTTCGTTTCAGGGTCCAACTCCGTTCTGCGGAAGTATCCATACCACTTCTTGCCGCGAAGACGGACCCATCCTTTCTGGTGTGAGATTCCCATTTATTCCTCGGATTTCTGTGTGGGGGAATAAGCGGGCCATCTCCATTTTACCGGTGTTTGCGCCGTAAATGAGAGGCCCGTTCCCGCTCTTTCAGGAATTCTTCGATCCCGCTTGCGCGATAGCGCAGGGCACCGTCGCTCATACGGATAACCGGTAAATAAGGCAGTCTCCGCGAGGAGTGATCCCAGACCCAATCCTTGCTGACCTTCAGCATGAGGGCGACCTCCTCGGCGGTCAGCAGCAGTTCGACTGCCTCTTGCATCGTTGTTGACATGGACCCCATAAAGGCGACCTCCATTGACCTCTGTGTGGCACTGAAATCTGCCGCGCTTTACGAGCGTGGGTGCTCGCATTGGCTACGAACAGATTGGTCGGCGACCGAATAATCGTCCAATGAAAAGTAGGAAACGCGTTAGGCGCGCCAGTCATAACGAGCGCTTTGGAACAATTTTGTGCAACTCGGTTTTCCGGAACTGCATCGAACGGTAATCTCAGCATCTGCGCATAGCGCGCGGAAACTGAGGTACTTGCCGTCCTGCCTTGGCCCCCATCTTGGAGGATTGCGATGGTGCTACCTGAAATCCGATTGCTTCAGGCCGCGATAGTTTTAGCGGAAGAACTCAACTTCTCCCGTGCAGCCGAACGGCTGCGCATCGATCAATCGACACTGAGCAAGCGAATCATGGAATTAGAAAGCCTGGTCGGGTCACGCCTGTTCAATCGCAATCACCAACTTGTCGAATTGACCGACGCCGGTCGCCATTTTGTGCAAGAAGCGCGCAATGCGCTGCTTCACGCTGAACGCGCTGTTTTGAGCGCCACGGCGGCATCGCGCGGAGCCGAAGAGGTTCTCAATCTCGGGAAGTCGGCTTACACCGATCCGTTTCTGGTTACGACCCTCCAGTCGATTCAGCTTCCTCTCTATCCTGGCCTGAAAGTGAAACTGTGGAGTAACTATTCGCAAGAACTCGCACGCATGGTTGCAACAGGGAAATTGGACATGGCATTGGTTACTGCCATTCCAGACACGCCTACTCTCAGCTTCCTAACAGTCGCGGAAGTTCCACTCTACATTGCCCTGTCCCAAGAGGACTCCCTTGCGGAGCGCAAAGAACTGCGCTTGGAAGATTTACAAGCCTGCGAGTGGATTCTCCTCGCGTCCTATGTCAACCCGCATGTTTTCGAGATGATCCAAAAAGCTGCTTCCGAAAAAGGGATTACTGCTTCGGACCTGCATTACGTCATGACCGCAGAGGAAGCGTCGGAACTGGTGCTGGCGCATAGGGGATTGGCATTCCTGCCCCGCGATGCAGCTTGGCGAATTGCGTCCGAGAGCGTTACGATGCGGCCACTCGTGGAGGATCGACTAAGACTTGTTACCCGCCTTGCGACGCGATCTGACAACAAGACCCGGCTCGTAAGCGAATTTGTCCGCGCTGCAGGACGCAAGTTGAAGACCACCCTTCCATCTCAGCAAGGCCGCTTGCCTCTAGCTGGATGAACCGATGTCAGATGAACTGTCCTTGTTTCCTGTAGAGTCTTTGATCTCACGTATGACGATATTCAACGGACCATCGAGGCCACATTTCGGACAATGGTAGATGCCGGAGGTAATTGCTCTACCTACGTATTCTTCTCTCCGGAACGCACTTCCGCAATGCAAACACACATGAAAATGATTAAGTTTTGGATCGTGTTCATCTGAATTGCTCACGGCTATACTCCTTTTTCCTCCTCTAATGGCAGGAGCGCGCCACGGGCGATCCCTGTCTTTTCGCCATTCTCTGTGTTTCGAGCCTCATAATCACTCCAATCAGCTACCGCTGGTCAAGTGGTTCCACACGCTCATAGAAGTGTTCACGACCTCTGTCAAAGTCTTGCGTGAACCGCCGTCCCTTGCCTGAATGGATAGGCCGTGAAGTACGGTTGTGTAAAAAGCGGCGATTGCTTTGATCGGCGCGTTTTTGGCTATGTCCCCCTCACGTTGACCACGCCGTAGACGAGCCTCAATGTCTACGCGGGTCTGTTTTCGCAAAGAAGACAGATAATCCTGTATACTTCTGTTCTCCGCCGTGCAATTGATTGTGCTCAGAACTAGAAGACAGCCGCGCGGCGTGTTGTTGGCCGTGAACATATCGACTCCATCTTGGAGCATGGCGTGGATTGCATCGCGCGTGGACAGGTCACTGGCGAGTGCGCGCGCCGTTGCAACTCCGTCGGTTTTCAAGTAGAGAGTGACAACCTCACGAAACAATTCCTCTTTATTGCCGTACGCAGCATAAAGACTCGCTTGATTGATTCCAAGGGCTGCTCGAAGGTCTGCCATGGAGGTAGCTTCATAGCCCAGGGACCAGAAGACCTGCATCGCCTTCCTCAAGCCTTGCTCCCGATCGAATTCACGCGGCCGACCGCGCCCACGATTTGCCGTTTGATTATCGGTATTAGTGGATCGTTCAGTCTGTAAATTTGCTTTTTCGCTCATGCCTGTGTCAGATTATAGATCAAGTAGTCTATAAATCGCATCAACAAATGCGCGGGGGTTTCAAATTGGGCAAACTAACAGGTAGGATTGCTGTCGTTACGGGCGCTTCCAAGGGGATTGGAGCATCCATAGCCGAGCATCTGGCGGCGGAGGGCGCCGCGATCATAGTCAATTATGCGAGCAGCCGGAGCGACGCAGAGGCCGTAGTTGCGCGCATCGTCGCTCAAGGTGGACAAGCTATCACGGTTCAGGCGGACGTGTCCAAGCAGGACGAGATAGGAAGGCTATTCTCTGAGACGAAGCGGATATACGGAAAGCTCGACATTCTGATCAACAACGCGGGTATCTACGAGTACCAACCGCTGGGAGCAATCACGCCCCAACACTTTCACAAGCAGTTCGACTTGAACGTTCTGGGCCTTCTGCTTACGACGCAAGAGGCAGTGAAGTCGATGGGAACTCAGGGAGGATCTATTGTCAACGTTAGCTCGATCGTAGGGCGGATGCCGTTACCAAAGGCTTCCGTCTACAGCGCAACCAAAGCCGCCGTTGACGCCATTACAGTCTCGCTCGCGACGGAATTGGGTCCCAAGCGCATCCGGGTGAACTCCATAAACCCGGGCATGGTAGAAACCGAAGGATTGCACAGCGCCGGCTTCGCGGGCGGAGATTTCCAAAGGCAGATCGAAGCGTCGACGCCACTGGGGCGCATCGCCCGTCCGGAAGATATCGCAACTGCAGCAGTGTTTCTAGCTTTAGATGATGCGGGGTGGGTTACCGGACAAACGCTCATTCTGGCCGGCGGAGCGCGTCACTGACATGACCGCTAAAGGGCAAACCGACTCACAGCCGGTCGCTGGACTGCTTGCGCTGGCCATGACAGGGTTCATAGCGATTCTCACCGAAACCATGCCAGCCGGGCTTTTGCCACAGATTGGCGCAGGGTTGCATGTATCACCCGCACTGGCTGGTCAGATGGTGAGTCTCTATGCTGTCGGCTCACTCGTCGCGGCTATTCCCGTTACAGCGGCTCTGCAAGGTTGGCGGCGACGTCCTAGGTTACTGCTCGCGGTGCTTGGATTCCTGATCTTCAACACTATCACCGCCCTATCTTCAAGCTACCCCTTGACGCTCGTCTCACGTTTTCTAGCTGGCGTCGCCGCTGGCCTTGGATGGGGGATTATTCCCGGCTATGCGCGCCTCATGGCTTCGGGTGAGAACAAGGGGAGAAGCATGGCGATTGCAATGGTGGGAACACCCCTTGCGCTCGCACTTGGAGTGCCTGCGGGCACATTCGTCGGCAAACTCGTGACCTGGCGTACAACGTTCTTGATCATGTCGTGCCTCGCGCTTGTTCTGATTTTCTGGATATTGCTAAAGGTACCCAACTATTCGGGTCGGACTGAGGAAAAGGAGCTTTCGGTCGGGCAGGTAATTCTCACCCCTGGTGTTCGACCTATCCTGGCTGTCATCTTCTTTTGGATGGTTGCTCACAACATTCTCTACACCTATGCCTCTCAGTTTGTGGCTCAGGCAAACCTTGGAAGTCATATCGATGTCGTGCTTTTGGTCTTCGGGATGACTTCTCTCGCGGGCATTTGGATCATCGGTTTACTCGTCGACCGCTGGTTGCGACCGCTCGTTTTGCTGAGCATTGGTGGTTTTATGATGGCATCGCTGTGTGTTGGCATCGCAGGACGAATTCCTATTGTCGTGTATGCATCGGTAACCCTTTGGGGGCTCACATTCGGAGGCGCCGCAACTCTGCTTCAGACAGCACTGGCAGATGCGGCGGGAGATGGCGTCGATCTTGCGCAAGCATTGAACACGACCACCTGGAATCTTGCTATCGCTGGAGGAGGGATGATTGGAGGTGCTCTGATCGCAACAGCGGGCGTCGATTCGTTTGCGTGGGTATCACTCGCACTCTTAACCATCGCTCTCTTGCTCGCCTGGAAGGCAAAGGCGAACGGATTTCCAGTTTCTGCTTCCAACAACACCGCCATGACAATCGAAAGGACCAAAGATGAACGTGCAATCATTCCCGATTGAATTAACACCAAAGGAAGTTCTGCTTCGCTTTTATGAGGCTGAAGCAAACTACATGAGGGCCTTTGCAGAGAACGGCACAGCCAGCTTTGAAGAGATGAAAAAGACCATGGCCCCCGACGTAGTGCTGCATCAGTCACCAGACCTTCCCTTCGGGGGAGAGTACATCGGCCACGGAGGATATGAGCAATGGGCAATGGCGATGAGATCGATCTTCGATAGGCTTGAGGTTACAGAGCGGGAGTTCTTCGAGCAGGGCGAGAAGATCATCGTGATATGCCGCTTCATCACCCGTTCCCGGATCAATGGCTCTGTTCAAGACTTTCCCATGGCACAGGCTGTAACTGTTCGCGATGGAAAAATCATCGATTTTCGTCCGTTCTACTGGAATGTTCCTGCATATGTCGCTGCCACTGAGCGATAAGCACTCGACCAGAACCTATCCGAAGGAGGATTTGCTATGAACATCCAAGTGCATCAACCTGCGCTCGCGACCCTGGCACAATTTTACGAGGCAGAGACTGCTTACCTTGCCTCGGAAGCCAGAGACTTTTCAGAAATCGCGGTTACGCTTGATCCGGAGTGCGTCATCTACCAGCCAGCATCCCTACCTTACGGCGGAGAGTGGCGAGGGCACAGTGGCTTCGAAGCATGGATGAAGGCCTTCGCGCAGCAGTGGTCTTCTTTGGAGGTTAAGGATGCGGAACTCTACCCCAACGGCGACGTCATCGTGAGCAAGTCACACGTCTATGCCGTCGCTAAAACCACAGGACATGCCGTGGACTGGCCACTGTTGCAGTTTTTCAGGATGCGCCAGAAGAAAATCATCGAATTGCGCCCCTTCTATTGGGATACCGCTGCCCTGCTTGCGGCACTCACTCACTAACCTCGGACTCTGTGTATCGGCGCACCACGTCTGCCAGTTCCTGCCGGCGTGCTGGCGTGTCCTTCTTCCTGTGGGCCATAGATAGTGGTGACAGGAATAGGCAGCTTTTTGCAAGGCTTCGGCATTCACTTGGGGCTCACTTGCGCTTAGTCTGAACAAGGAAGTGAGGTGGATAAGGAATGGCCCCAAAAAGCTCGCAGAACTCTTCAGGAAAAATCGCCATAGTGACAGGAGGAAGCCGCGGTATAGGCCGGTGATGCCGCTGCCCGCGCGTTAGCTCTAGTCTGACTGGAATCAGCGCGAGCTGTTGCCCTGGTCCGCACAGTCGGTCGAACAGGCCAGTTCACGTTGCATATCGAGCTGCGCCAGCCGGGCGGTAAGTGTCTTCGTGATGTGCGAATATACCTCGCGGGCGCTTTCCAGGTGACTCGCATCAAGGCTGGCGTCGGCTCTCGACAAGATCCGTCGGGCCAGTTTGTCCCACTCCGTGAACCAGCTTTCGAAATCACCCTCCTCAATGCGTCCGGCTGTAGCCATCATTTCCCCGATGTCTGCACCTCCGTAGCAGGTGAAGCCCAGGTTGCGAACGAATTCGAATTCGAATGCAAATGACTCATCTTTGAATGCAACTTTCATAATCCTCTCCGGACGGCGACGAAATATCCCTCGACCGTCATTCCTAACCCGTTTTGTCCTTGGAAGATAGTGAGCCGAAGACTGTCCGGCCAAGCCTGCTTCGGGCTGTGGTGATAGCCCCAAACGCCTAACTCCTGGTCGAGCCCGATTCCGAAGTTGCGTCCAGCACGCTCACCGGGTTCCAGTAGTCCTTCCAGTAACTGATCTGGCCATTGCGGAAGGTGAGTAATCTCCTTGCTTGTCGACGGGCTAGTCCTAGCGTACAACTTGCGTGATACCAGGATCACGGTAACCGCATGGACAAGGATCTGCGATGGTTATCAATGAGCGCAATTCTCGCCCAAGGCGTTTAGCGAAATGACGCGGGACGGAATCTTCTATTTGATATGGGATAGTAGCGATCACTTATGCCCGTCGGGAGGGCGAGAGAAGGCGCTCCCGCTGATGCGGGAGTCACGAAAAGGGCGGGCAAGACGGGCAGGCACAAGAATGCGGAGCCGGTCTTCTGGCCCCGCACAGTACATCTTGATTGGGTTGTTACGCCGCCGCTCTTTTCGCGGTCTTTGCTGGTGCCTTCGCAGGTGGCTTGGGCGCAGCCTTCTTCGCGGTTTTAGCTTTTTCCTTGGCGGCGAACTCCTGCTTGACCGTGGCCGTGATTGCGGCCACGTCCACCTTGTAAACCTCGGCGGCTTCGCGCAGAACGTGCGCTGCGTTCCCACGTGAGGCTGTGAGCAAGATGACTGCCTCGACCATGGCGCGGCCCAACGTGCCCTCGTCAGCGCGGCGAAGAAAGGCCGCGAACAGCTTGCCGATGGAGTCGTTGTCTTTGGCCTTCTTGATGCCGTGCTGCTTGGCAAGGATTGAGGCGCGGTTTTCGTCCAGCAGGTTTACCAGACGTTCCGCCACAAACAGCAGGTCGCGTTTCATCAACCGCACCGGGACCGCTGCGCTGATCGCAGAGAGAACGCGCAAGCCGGTTGCGTTGGCGATAGCTTCTTCCCTGCGCCGCTTCTCCTGCTCTGCCTTCCACTGCGCATCGCTGCCACCCCCCGCGCTGGTTTGCTTTTTCGGGTGATGAACGGGGCAGGCGGGATTGGCGCACACCTTCTGGATAGTGCCCACGCCGCTGCCTTCGGTGATGATGGCGTCAGCGGTGAACTTGCACACCTTGAACTCGGGACGCTTCGCCTCGTCCTTCGACTCTGGCTTGTCGTCACGAATCGCAGTGTACTTGTTGCGGGGCAGAACCGGGCTGCCTTCCTTCTGCCCGCCGTAGGCCGTGCTGATCTGTACAAGCTGCGGTTTGGCGGCAACGGTCTTTGCTACGTGCGCCGCGAGTTTTGCGTTGTAGCAGCCGGGGTCGGTGCAACGGTCCCCCTGTCTGCCGAGGTCATCGCCAAACAGGAGTTTGTTGTGTCCGGTGCGCTTCCGGCAATCGGCGCAACTGCCCGCCGTGAGCACAAGCTGCGCATCGCGCTTGTCAAAGGGCGCGTCTTTCAAAACAAGCAATACGTTCGACTCAATCCAGAATTGCAGGTTGCGCACAGGCAGAAGAACCCGAGCCGGTTTCTGCGTGCCGTTGTAGACTTCCTTGAAGCAAGCCGAAAGTGCCTGCGGTTGTTCATTGGCTGGCAATTTCGCAAGTAACAGCGCGTGGCCCACGCCGATTTCGTTGGCATAGAAGGCATCGACCGCTGCGGGAACAAGGTCAACCAATTTCAACCTCGAAGCCACGAAAGACGGTTGTTTGCCCACACGGGCGGCTATCTGTTCGATGGAGTATTTCGGTTCCTCCAACGCTAGAAGCCGGGCGAACCCTTCGGCCTCTTCCATCGGGTGAATTTCAGCGCGAATTAAATTCTCAACCAATTGTGCGGCCAAGGCTTCGGCATCGGAGAGGTTGACAATCCGCACTGGCACAGTAACAAGTTCGGCCATTTGCGCGGCGCGGTAACGCCGCGCACCCGCTACGATCTCGAAGCCGTTTTCGGTGAGTGGGCGAACGAGCAAGGGTGACAACACGCCCTGGCTACGAATGCTGGCGGTCAGTTCTTTCAGGGCCGCATCGTCAAAGGCGTGGCGCGGATTGCTCTTCGATTCGTTGAGTTGCGACAGCGGAACGTCGCGGTACTCGGTGGCATTGATAACTGTCGTTTCCATTGCGATAAGCTCCTTTCGAGCGGTTGAAGAGTGAAGGCGCGCGGAGCGGAGACATATCGGGCCGGTTCCGCTCCGCAGGGAGCGGACTAGCCACGAATCGACTTGTCCGTAAAGGCTTCGAGAAAGCCTTGATCGCGGATGTTTTTGTCCCACAGCCGGGCAAAGGCTTCGTGTTCTTCGTACAGGTCGGGAACGAAAACGTAATTCGCTCCGTCCCGATAGCGGGAGAACTGCTCGACTCCCATGTAGTCGTTGCGGTAGTAGTAGGCAGAGAGCACCTGACTGCACAGCGGTTTCGACAACTCGAAACACATCTCCGGGGCGCGCATCAGGTCGCCGTTCTGCTCGCCGTAGTGCGCAATGGAGATTGCGGGCAGATTCAACGGCCCCGGCTCCGGCACGGCTTCAATGACCAAAGCCATGTAAGGTGGGTTCTCGATTTTCAGGTAGAGCGCGGGCCGGTAGCCTCCGGCCCGCTCAAGGATGCGGAGAATGGTTTGCATTACGCCACCTCCGCAATGACTTCGGTTTGCTGGCGGGAGCGCCGCGCCCGCTTGGGTTCGGACGCTGGCTCCGCTATTGCCTCCGTTTGCGAAAACTCCGTGGGTGCATCCTGCGTACCGGATGCCTCCACGGTAACTGCGCCGAGAATGACAGCAGAGGTCCGCTGCACGACTTCAAGGCTTTCGGCCAAGAGCGCCGCATTGCCCGCGTACATCTGGATGTAATCGCTTGACGCCTTGCCCATCTCAAGGCCGATAGCCTGGCCCACGATGAAAGCAACGGCTTCGGCTTCCGTCTCGCGCACGGTGGCGGTGGTCATGGTGCGCCGCTCAGTCTTGTGCAAAAGCTCGTGCGCTAACTCATGGACCAAAGTCACGAACTCTTCGGCCTTCGACTGGCCCGGCAGAATGGCAATCTTTCCGCCATAGCTGACGCCGAGAGCGGGCGCGATGTTCTCGTTGTAGTCGAGCGCGATGTTCTGCGAATCGAGAAACGCAATGAGCCGGTCCCGGTGCTCGCCCACTTCGCCGGTGATATTGTGGTCGAACTCCGGCAGGTCCGCGCCTTCGGTCTGCGCCACATCGAAGACGTACACTGCGCGAAAGCCAATCAGCGCGGGCGCGGGCTTGGTGTTGTCGTCCTGCGCTTGGTTCCGGTCGGCGTCGTCCCTCCTGCGCCGGTAGCCAACCATCGGGGCGAGAATCTGGATACCTTTCTCACCCTTCTTGACGAACCGGCCTAGCTCCTTCCATGCGCCGTACCCTGCTACGCGCGTAGCTGTCGGGCGCTGTCTGGCGATGGCGAGAATGTTTCCGAAGCTGTACGAATGGAAGCGGGCCATTGCGCTGAGATAAGCTGCAAGGGTTTCGCTGTGTCCGGCCTCAAGCTGCTGCATGAGGTAGTCCACGGCCTGCTTGATGAGTTGCTGCGTGGGGTTGTCGCGCTGCGTGGTGCGCTGCTGATAGGGGGACTGGCTGCGCAGCGCCGCATTTTCACTGTGCGGCGCGGTGGTGGTGCTGCTGTTGGTGTAAGGCATACTGTTCGTTCTCCTGTTGCTGCCCGCTGCGGGGCGGAATTTGAAGGAGGGCGTCTGCCTCAACCAAATTTTTTTCGTTGAGTGCCCCCGCTTCATGTCTTGTGCGGCGGGCAGGGGCGAGGCGGGTTCCGTCAAGGGCGCGGCTTTTCGCGTTCATCGCAGCGCAGCGGAGACCCTTGACGGGTTCCGACCGGCTCTGCCATAAAGCCGCATGAAGCGGGGGTACTTAACGAAGAAAGAAATTGGGTCTTCTTCCGAATGGTTTTGGGGAGGGGCGTTGCGGGGAAGGAACGAACCCGCTGGGATGGGTCGTGGAAGACGCCGGGTTGATGGGCGGCTGGAATGAGGGAAGGGACTCCTTCCCTACAACAAACAGAATGCTCATCGATGGCAGGTAACCACTCAATCCCGTCAGAATGATTCTTGTCTGTCCGCTTCTCCCCAGAGCCCCTTCATATTGCGGTCCAGAGGCGCATTTGGTGATCGGTCACCGTAGCGTCTAGTAGGCGGGGTGCCAACAGTAGGTATGTCGTTGATTATAGATTTGTTATTGAATCTAGATTTTCTGCTTCCAAGACACTTCTAGATGCCTGACCACAGTCCCACCAAACGCTAGATCGATTGCTGTGCAGGAGGCTTTCTCAGGCCAACATTTTTCGAGTTTTTAGAAAAATACTTGACACAGAGTCAAGTCGTCATACACTATGCAATTACAACAGTTGCACAATGAAAGGAGGGTTAGATGGACAAAAAGCCAACAATTCAAGAGTTGGAACGCCTGCTCAATACCGAGGAGGACACACCGATCCAGATTCTCCCCAATGGAGAGATTAGAGCCGTTGGTCAAGCAAGCGGCTCAGACTTGGCTGGCAAAAAGCCATTAACCATGCGCGAAAACTTGGGCGGGGAGTACTGAGGGCGCCATGGACATCACTCGCATACAAAGAGAGTTTGTCGAGGCGCAGAAAACCTTCGCCTATCTGGAACTGCACCCCACTACCGATGGCAAGGTATACGCCAAGACTGCTTTACAGACCGCCACTGGGATGTATGTGCTGTCGATTAGGTTTCCGGAGAGCTATCCAAATGAGATGCCGAGGGTGTACGTAGATGCACCTGTCATCACCACCGCACCACATCGATATAACGCTGGGAATGTTTGCTACATGCACCCGACTATGTGGAACCCCGGCATCCACAACCTCACCTTTGTGATCGGCCGTGCGGCGAAGTGGCTAAACAAATATGAGATTTGGCGCGTGCGCGGAACTTGGCCAGGCGCGCAAATCAAACACTGACAGAGGTCACGTTGAAGATTGATTTCAAAACACTACCGATGATGGAGCTGCGGAGTTCTCCTGGCGAAGTGCTGGACCGCGTGGCGCGGGACGGTGAAGTGTTTGTCGTTGAACGAAACGGTCAGCCGAAGGCTTGCCTCGTCCCTGTCTCTTTCCTCTTGCCAGACGTTTCGCCAGATCGCATCAACGAAGAACTAACCAAGCTCGGCGAGAAAAAGGAGGAATTCAAGCTCACGATCAACGATCAGAAGGAATTGGAGATCAATTTCCACGAAGTTGTCGCCGGCGAGAGCCTTGTGATGAGTATTGTGCTGCCTCACGGGTATCCGGATTCGGCTCCTCGGCTCTACATCGCTCCAGTTCCCGCTGAGACGCCGCATCAATGGCCTGACGGCTCCTTATCCATTTTTGGCGCGACAGCAACCTGGAATGCAAAACGGCACGATGTGATTTATGCCCTTGGACTCACCCGGCTGTGGCTTAAGCAATACGCCAAGTGGCGGAGGACGGGGGAGTGGAATGATGAGCGGAGGCTTCATGACTAACGACAGAACATTCGACAGAATTGAAGCGTTGTTCGATGTACGGCTCTTCTCCGGCGTGAAGGTATTCATCGCCGGATGCGGCTCCGGCGGTGCCAGCGTGGCGTTGCAGCTTGTCATGTCAGGCATCCGTAATTTCACCTTGTTGGATCGGGACATTCTGGAACCTGAGAATGTGATCCGTCACGTCTGCGGAAGGAGATATCTCGGCTGGAAGAAGACGGAGGCCGTTGCAGATGTGCTCCGTGATCGCAACCCCAACATCGACATCAAGACCATTGATGACGATCTCATGAGTTATCCGGATCTTGTTTCGGAAATGCTCAAGTGCGATGTCGTCGTTTTGGCAACTGACAACGAACCGTCCCGGTACAAGCTCAACGAAATCTGCGTGCAGAACGATATACCGTTCGTGGTTGGCAGGGTATTTACGCGTGGCATCGGTGGCGAGGTCTTCGCTTATAGGCCGGGGCAGGGAGGGTGCCTTGCGTGTCTTGAGTCCTTCCTGCAGCGAACGACTTTCCGCGAGGGCATCAAGGAGATTGACCTGGTGTCCGAGGAAGAGCACGAGAAGGTCTACGGAATGGAGATCGAAGAGATTAAAGACTCGCCTGGTCTCGCCGTGGACATTTCTTTCATCACGGCATTTCACGCCCGGTTTGTTCTGGACGCCATCGCCAGAAAACTCGCCGAGCGACCGAAGTTCCTTACTCTGCTCAAAGAGAACTACATAGTTTGGGGCAACCGCCCTGTTCACCCATTCAACAAAGACTTTCAACTCCAGCGAATAGAACTGCCTCAGCAAGAGTCGTGCGCCGTATGCGCGGGGAGGATCGCCGACCATGTCCATGTTTAGATCGAAAGACATACCGATCTCGATCACCATCGCCAGAGGCGTGCTCGAATCGATTTTTGATGAGTGTGACCTTTACGATTCGCACGAAACCGGTGGTCGCTTGATCGGTACTTACTCAAAGAAGGGCTCTAACTATGACATTCAATTGCGTGGCGTCCTTGCGCCGGGTCCCGCCGCTCAGCGGTCGGCCACGAGCTTCATTCAGGATGGTGAATACCAGGAGGCGCTCTTCCGCAAAATCGAATTGGAGCATCCAGACATTGAGCATTTGGGGAATTGGCACACACACCATTGCAACGGTCTAGCCACGCTTAGTCACGGGGACCATACTACCTATCACCGGATCGTCAACCACGAGAAGCACAATACTGACTTCTTTTATGCTCTTCTCGTAGTAAGGAAGACGCCCGGTAATGACACCCGCTACTCGGTAAAGCACTTTATTTTTCACCGGAATAGCAACCGGGTCGATGAAGTTCCGTCGTCTGAGGTGCGTATCGTTGATGCGGCGGCTCTCGTTCCTAGAAACGACAATCGTCAGAAGGCCCCCCCAGCTTCGATCTCAGCGGCGATGCCGTCAGCATCGCTGAATGCCGAACGGGTCAAGGATCAGGAATTCTTTTCTGACATTTTCCCAAATCTCAGGGCTCTATTTTCGAAGAGTGCGAATGCGCTCTATTGGAAAGGCAGTGTTGAACTCGTGGATGGTTCTCGAGCCCAGGTCGTTGCCATTGAAAACCCTGACTCCGTCACGCCGAGCTACTCGATCACAACAGACTTTCAAAAACACGGAGTGGAAGAGCTGATCGAGAGGTACAAGAACCATACTTTTAGGTCGGCCCGACACGCCGTCCTGACGTTTCAAACGGATCTGAATAGGGTTCTTTATCAGAATCGGAAAGGATAGTTCGATGAACATCATCACAGCAGGAGTTGGTCAAGGCGCACTCACGATCGTTCGGCATGGTGGCGAGGCCATCATCGTTGATTCCCGCATTCCACCCGCCGACGATGACACCGTCGCATTCGTCAAAGAGTTACTTGCTGTGTCACTTAAGGGTCACAACGTGAAGGGATTCATCCTCACGGGGTTCGATGATGACCATTGCGACACGGTTGGCACATCGATCATCCTGCGGAAATATCGGCCTGATTGGGTGATGTATCCAAAATACTACAAGGACACGAGCGAGGCCGAATCGGTGTTCGCGGTCATTGATGAAGAAGAGCGTGCGCGCCGCAACTCCGGGAGTCCCCTGAAGCGAATTTCCGTTCGTCTTGACCGGCTGACCGACCGTAGGCTCTATGGACTGTCAGACCAGTTCGACTTTGAATTGTTCTCTCCACATATTGAAGATATGGACTGTTCCAACAATTGCAGCATCGTCCTGAAACTGACGGGCCGCGGCCCGCGCGGATTCTCCTATTTGATTACAGGCGACACCGAAAACGCGCGGTGGGACACCATTACACGCTTGTTCGGAGATTCGCTCAAGTCTCATGTCATGGCGGCTTCACATCATGGCTCGAAAAACGGTGCTCACCCAGCGTCCTTGCTTTTAATCGCCCCCCACACCATATTGATCAGCGCCGGAGTAGAGAGTCAGTATGGTCATCCGCATCCTGGTGCGGTGCAGGTCTTCAGCCGTGTTGCGCAACGTGTCTACTCGACAAACATGAATGGCGGTGTGTCGCTCCTTACACAGCCAGGCGCTACAGAAATCGTCACAACTCTCATCCCGTGCGCAGCGGCGGGAGTCGCGAGATCGGTGCCGGCGTGATGACAACGAAGAAAGCGGCGACCAGTGACACATCTCGGAAAGAGCCCTATCTCAAGGGTAAGAACTCGCTCTACCTGTGGAGCTTTGTCGGCTTGAACGTCGCCGTATTCCTCTCTCTTGTGGCAACTCGCCATTTCGATAGCGTCTCGATTGAATTCTGGTGGACGCATGTCACCGCCAAGAACGGGGTCTTTGCAGCGAGTATCCCACTAGCCGTAATTATCTTCGCCGGTTTACTAAGCGACATAAGCAAGGCGAGGCTTGTGTTTTGGAGGTGGCATCAGCCGCTGCCGGGAACCCGTGTTTTCTCTGAGCTGATTTCGACGGACTCTCGAATCGACTTGGCGGCGCTCAAGAAATACATCGGAAGGTTCCCTCGCGCGCCTCAAGAACAAAATGCCCTCTGGTACAAGCTCTATAGGAAGCACAAGATGACCCGTTCAGTTTGGGAGTCCCATAAGGTCTATCTGTTGACTAGAGACATGAGTGCAATTGCGGCATCTGCCGTCTTCTTGTTTTCAGTTGGTGCGGCAATTGCCGGAGTCGATTTGCGGACAGTAGTCACTTATTTCGTGTTCCTTGCAGCACAATATGTGCTAATAGCCAAAGCGGCTCGTAATTACGGCAATCGGTTCGTACTGAATGTCGTCTGTGAGGAATCGTCGTCCCTACTGAATCGCTAATCTCATGGGCCATCCCTCGCTTGTGGAGACTAGTGAACCTGTGAAGTCGTAGTCAGTACTTGCTGTTGCAGCCTGCTTTTGCGAAAGCTCAGAGTGCCAACCCAAGGCCCGCTCCGGGCGTCTTTTTCAACGCCGCAGCCTGTTCCAATCCCGCATGTGCGACCGGACTTTGAGATTTGGCGAAATCGAGAGCGGACGCTTTGCTCACGTCGCGGCCCAGGTTTTCGGCGAGCGTGGCCGCATCGTTGGTGAAAATTTGCGCATCATGCGAGGCACGAGAAACAGACACGTAGGCGAACCTGGTATTGATAAGCTCGGAGTGAACATTGGTGTCCATGTTCACCAGAACGCGCTCCGAAGTGATTCCCTGCGAGCTGTGCGAGGTTACCGCGTATCCATGATCGAAGTGCCGCATCTGGGCTGGGTCGAAGGTAACGGTTTTCTCTTTTTCGCCGTCCATGCGGACGGTGATCCTCCCGCTCCCGTCGATCTGTTGAATGGTGCCGAGGTCACGATTGGCAACGCCAAGCTCCTTAATGGGAGCCGTAAATTGAATCCGGTCATGAATAGCAAACTCCCGCTCGATCTCACGGTAAGCAGAGATGCCGTGCAGCCGGGAGGGATCGTAAGTTATCTGCTCTCCGCTCGGCGTGCGCACGGTGACAAGATTCTCGTCCGGGTTCGTAACCATGACCTGCGTATAGCTGCCGCGCTCAATGCCAGACTCCTTGCTCCCGCGAATGTAGTGCAGTACATCACCAGCTTGGTAGCGTGCGGCCCACTCCCGATCCGCGCCAGTCATGTCGGAGCGCGGCGTGAGCACGCGCATGGCGTGGTCGTTCCTGTCGAGAAGCCCACGCGCCTGTAATTCCTGGCGCACGGCCTGATTGATCGCCCGGCGCGAAGCGTTGTCCGGCGAAACAATGATGGTGTTATCGGGACTGTCGGCATAGTTCCGGGCTATCGAGGCAATGCGTTTTTGCGGGTCGGCAATCTCTGTGATCCGCCCCTGCTGATCGAGCAGAGCAACACCTTCGGCCACTTCGCCGCGCGACAGATGCTCGACGGCGCGCAGCAGTTCGGGGTCTTTCTGGCGCACGATCTGGTCGAGCCGCGCAGTCTGCATCCCGGCCTGCTGCAACTGCTCAAAGGGCTTTCCGGCTTCGACGCTCTGATGCTGCCGGATGTCGCCAATGAGCAGAACCTTGTCCTGGGGGCCAATCTTTTCGAGAAGATCCCGCATCTGTTTCGTCGATGCCAGTGAGGATTCATCAACCATATAAAGATGCTTCTGCGCTGAATCGCCGGCATTCCGGCTGCGGGCGAGGAAACCTTGCAGCGTGTCGGCGGAGATGCCGGCGTCGCGGAGCTGACGCGCCGCGCGGGAGGTCGGGGCGAAGCCCTCGACTGCATAGCCGCGCTGCTCGGCGGCTTCACGCACAATTTTGAGAGCTGAGGTCTTACCTACACCGGCGCTGCCTTGCAAGCCCTGTATCCGGTCGTGTGACGTAAGTATCTGTTCGATGGAATTTCGTTGCGATGAGTTGAGTTGCGCATGAGCATCCGTGAGCGGAACAGCCTGTTGTATAGGCATCAGTTGCGGTGCTTGGCCCCGCCCATCCAGTACCGTCCGCACGATCTCTTTTTCTGTTTGAACCATCTCAGCGGTCGTAAACCTGCGAGCCGAATCATGTTTCTCGCCAGAGACAAGCTGAAATTCACCGGATGCAATTCGCCTCTCGAAGCTGGCGCGAATCTCCGGGTAGGTTGTCTCTCCCATACCGCGCCTCATGGCGTCGGTAAGCAACGCCCGCTCATCCTGAACCGCCTCGCGCTCGAAGCCGCGGTCCCGCGCAAAAGTCAGAGCGGAGTGTGCCTGCTTCTGGCGTTCCTCGACCACCGGTTTCTGAGTTTGTCCGATGTGCCTCTTCCGCGCCTCGGCAACGACATGGTCAGCCTGGTTGCCGAACTCAACGGCGATCTGGCGATGCGCCGCCAACACTTCATCGGGTGACAGAATCACCTTCTTGTCGCGTGTGTTGTGGGCCGCAATCTGCGCCGCTTCCGGGCCGCTGAACCCGTTACGAGCCAGGGCTTCCTCGATCTGCTGACGCCGGGGACTGGAAGCGTCAAGGTACTCCTGCGAGTATCCCTTGATCTCCGGCGCACCGCTCTTGCCCGGTTCGATCTCGTAGCCGAGCTTGCGAAGCCGGTACATCAGCTCCGATTGGTAGACAGCGGTCGCGTAACTTTGAGTGGCAAAGAAACTCCGTTCCTGAAGCGCGCGCATTTGGCCGTTCTCACGTTCCGTCATATTGAAAATGACGGCGTGGGTATGAAGTTGAGGCGCGGCGTAGCCTTCCACCGGACGGGCGGTGTCGTGCTCGAACTTGGCGGCCACAAACTGGCCGGTCATTTCAGCCGGACGGTTACCGCCGATCCGCGCCTGGGTATATCGTTCCAACTCATTCAGCGCGACGTTTACTGCTTCTCGGTGGGCCTCGCGCACCTGGTCATCTCCGCCGACAAGGGCGGTCAGCGATACCGACTTTGGCGCGCTGAAAGTCGCGTCCCACCCGGCACGGTGCTCGACCGGCGCAACGGTCTTACCGTCTTCTGTCTTATATTCCTGCACCTTGCGGTGGCGAACCAACTGCTCGCCGGTCGTGGGGTTCTGGCCTTCGGAGAGCCGGGCGAATTCCTCGGCCCCTACTGCGCCGGAGAGACCGAGCCGCTGGGCCAGCTTACCGTGCCATTCCCCTTGTATCGTGTCGGTTTGCTTCCAATAGTTCTGCTCGGCAGACGTAAATTCTTTTTCGTGATAGGTCTGCGCCTGGCTGGCGGAAAGCGGTTTGGAGATGGTCAGCATGATTCACCTCAACCTCGCGTAATGAGGTTTTGCTGGTCGTCGGCATCGGGAGCGATGGCCGGTTCCGGTTCGATCTGTTGGGCGACCGGCAGCGTATTGGGCTGCGATGTGGGTGTGTCTTCCGGCACTTGTTTCAATTCCGTATTCGGTTCGGCGTCATTGACAGGCACGGGATCATACGGCAGCTTGTCGTCGGGCCGTTCGCGCCGCTCAAAACCTTCGGCAACTTCCGGCATGTTGAAGTACGGGAACGAAAATCGCGTGACGTAATTTTGATATTTCATGTAGGCGTGGAGGTCGGCGAGACCGGCGATTTCCGATTCCAGAACCAGCGGCTCCACCTGCCGGTCGAGTGCGAAGTTCCGGCCTGAGCGCGTGCCGTCAAAGTGCGTCTCGCGCAGCCGCTCGATTTCCACTTTGCCGATGAACTTCGAGACCCATTCGCCGGCATTCGGTTCCTTGGTGGTGAGCCAAACGCTGGTAGCGGGCTGCGAGAGCATGACCTCGGCCAGATGCCCATACAGATATTCAAGCTGGGCCTTGCCCTGAAAGCCAAGGACAACAGGGTTGTTGCTCTTGCGCGCCTCGGTGATCGCCGTATGGAGTTGCGGAAGTTTTTGCAAGCTCGCCAACTCGTCGATCACAAACCATACACGCTTCTGTGCCGCAGTCGGCTCATTGAGCAGGCGCAAAACCAGCCAATCAATCCACAAGCTCTGCAAGGGGCGCAACGCTTCACGCTCTGCCGGAAGTGAGGTAAGAAAGATCCAGCCCTGGCGTTTCTCAGCCCATTCCGTCGCCGTCCATGCGCCGTTGGCCTCGCTCTTTTTGGGGAGCAGGCGGAGGCTATCGGCAACCAGTCCCAGCGAAGCCAAAACACCGGCTCTCTGCTGGTGCGCGTGCGGGTCGATCAGGTGGGCGTGCTCCGTTCCCTGCAACCTGCGGTCGATCTCTGCCGGGTTCGACATCCACTGGACAAGTTGATCAGGCGTCGGCCTGTAGGCCATGAGAAACGCAAATATCTTCTGCGGCGATTCGATGAAAAACTCGCCCTTCTTGTCCTGCGGCGGTTGGAACAAAGAGACGGCCAGGGCTTTGGCTTCCGATCGGGTGCGCAGTTCTTCGGCTGGCCCCCAATAGGGGCAGCGCCGGTCGAGTGGATTCAGGATCATGTCGCCGCGGTCGGGGTCATAAAACCGTTTCACGTACTCGCGCGCCGGGTCATAGACAATGGCCGAATCACCCCGGCTGCGTACCTGCCGGAGTGCCTGGGCGAGTAGAGCACTTTTACCGGCCCCGGTGTCGCCGATGACCTGCATGTGCTGGGCCTCGGCGCGGGCCGGGATGCGCAGCATCTTGCGCATCCCATCGATTTTGAAGCCAATGCCGTCGCCTTTGACGACCCGGTTGAACTGCTGTGGCGTCAGCATCTCCGGGCCTTTGAGCCGACGGCCATAGCGAAGCTGTTTCTGCCGTTCCACATCTTTCCAAACCGCGAATGGCAGTGCGATTAGAAAAATCGCCACGCCGCAGATGAGCGGTGGCCGAAAGAAAACGGGCAGACTGGTTCCTCCGTAGATAACATCCTTCATGTAGTCGCGCAGCCGGGCATCATCGAAGCTGCGCAGCGGACCACGGAAAAGGAGCGTGTATCCATGCTGCAAAGCATCTTCGGTAAGTGCAAGGGGAATGGTTTTGTCGTCCGGTTCCGGAGTCCTCCCCAGCCTCACATCGGCGTTGTGCGCCGGCTGCGGCGGGAGTCCGTGCCCCGTGACAAAGAGCACCCGATAGTTGCTCCGATGGCTTTTGCTGAACGCGCCGATTACCGATGTGCGCTCGTAAAGTGGCAGGTAGTACCTCTGCAAAGGTGTCGTGGCGAGACGAATCCAGCCGCAGACAAAGAGGAAAGTCAGCACAACAGAAAAGAACGCCGTGCTGTAAGTGTAGATCGGAATTTGATAGGGCCAGACGACCGATTCTTTGCGACCCCATGTGGCGTTCCGCATACATCTACCTCTTGCGCTCAGACACAAGTTTTCCTGCCAGTTCGTACTTGGCTGTGCCGATCTCGTCGAGCAGTTTGTCGAACGCTTCCGGGGTCAATCTCTGCCCGGTAGCGAGCGTGCGAAGGACATTGACAAGCAGCAAGCGCACACCAATGATTTCGGGCAGAGCAACTGTACTGGTGCTCATGTCCGAGTTTTCATCAATGGCGCGCAGCGCCAAGTCACGCAACCACTCTCCGGTGGTTTTCATTTCAGCACCGGCAGTAGCTTCCACGGCACGTTGTTCGGCTTCGGTTAATTTGGTTGTGAGGGTGTGATTGCGGCTCTCGCGGCCACGGATAGCGCCGCGCTTGTGCGGTGTCTCTGAACTCAAAATCGGCATCGCAATTACCTCCAATTTCGGAAAATCGTGTGGAGCCGATAAGCTCCCTGTATTTCGTAAGTCGCTGTGTTTACGATGGAACCCATTGGCTCCCGCAGGGAGCTAAACAGCACCCTGCTAGGGATGGAGTGTCCAAATTCTTCCGGCGCAAAGCGCCGTAGTGGCTCTGCCACCCCTGTAGGCGCAGGATCATGCCTTCGATCCCGCCACGATTGCCGGTATATTGGCTGCCGATGACGCGGCGGAAACCGGCTTCTTTGCGGACGGCTCTACTGCATCATTGGCGGCTGCTCTACGCACACGAAGCGTGGGCGTAATCCGCCGCGCTTCGGGCGACTTGATGAACTCCTGAAAGTCGCGGTCCTTAGCGAAGACATAGGCGAGCGCTTGCTCCATGACTTCGTCCGCGGATGCGTGGATGAATGCGGCATACTGATCGAGCTGCAATGCGGTCGTATCCGTGAGCCGAATCGAGGCGCTGACGTAACGGGTTTGAGTGACTTCAAGCAGTGGCATATCGTTCTCCTTTTGGCTGTGGAATCAGGCCGTCCTTCGATGGGCAATCATGTGCTGGGCGGTGGTCGCAATCTCCCGTGCACGAGCCCCAGCTATGGCGGCGGGAATCTCAAAGCGGCGGCGGACCTCAAGCATGGTGACGACATCGCCAATGGGAATGCCCTCGGCAAGCCAAAGGCGAGCCGAAGCAATATCGACGGTGCGCTGTGCGTAATAGATCGGATCGGGTTTATCGGCGCGGCGCGAAGCAAGCTCGCGCGTTAGCTTCTCAGGGTCTTTGTTGTGGGCAAGTTGGCTGCAAACCCAGGCCCAATCGTTCTCTGAATGGGAGTGCTTATACGACGGTGATTTGCGTGCGTTCCCGCGTAGCGGCAGCACGCAAGAGTCGACAGTATCATCAAGCCGGATGTCGCCCGGACCGTAGGTGGCATCTGCCGGATATTCGACCGTGACAGGATGAACGGGAGAATACTTCCGGTTGAAGAAACCGGGGATGCGCAGCACCCGGTTTCTGTCGGTGCAAGCGGGATCGCCGCCGAAGGCTTGGGCGAGCAGCTTGAGCGTCTGTTCCTGGCGCTCGAAGTCAAAGCCGGCGACCCGCCAAAGCGCCTGATATTTGCCCGGCGAAGTCGAGAGAATGGTCGTGGGTGCTGGAACTCGATCCGACACCCGCAGCGCAGCGAGCCGGGCATCTCCATCCTCATCTATATCTATATAGATGTGACGGACAGAAGCGATGCACTCCTTGGTGCGCTTCCGGCTGCCGGGGCGGAGTGGATTGGCAGAGACATAGATGTTCGCGCCATTATCATTCTCGAAAGTGAGCCAAGCCATATAGCGCGGCGCGAGAACTTGTTCGAGCGTGACCACGCGCTGCTGTGGCCGGGTTGCATCTTCCCGGCGCAGCAAGAGCGCAATCGTCTCGCAGGAGGCGAAACAACGGGTGAGGAAATTGGCGGCAACCTGGTTCATGTTTGACCTCGTTCGGGGCGTGATTCCACAGGCCGGTTAGCAGAGGGGAAGCCCGGCAATGCCGGGCTTCCGTGAAGGGCCGAGACGAAGCCTTACGCGGCCTCGTCCTCGACAGGAATCTCCTCCTCGAAGACTTCCTCGGCGGCCTTTTCGGCGCGGTCGAGCTTGAGGATGGAGGCAACGCGGATGCTGTCGGTGCGCACCGGCTTTTTGGCCTTCTTGGGCGTGTACTCGGTGTGGCGAATCTCACCCTCGACCTGTACGTGCGCGCCCTTCTTGAGCGTGGCCGCGAACTCGCCGAACTTGCCGAAGACGATGCAGCGATGCCATTCGGTGTGCGAAATGTATTCGCCGGACTCTTTGTCTTTGTACGAGGTCTTGGTGGCGATGGAGAAGGTGGTGAACTTCTGGTTGTTCTTGCCGGTGCGAACTTCGGCATCGTTGCCGAGATAGCCAATGAGAGTTGCGCGATTCAGATACATGATTGAGTCTCCGTTTTTGAATTCCCGATCTTGCTCGGGTCACACCTGGCGAAGCTATGCGAGTGGGCGCGACTCCCAAGGTCGAAGCTCTGCATTTGCGGAGGGTCCGACGTAAATCTTTTCGGTGTTCTTTCCGAACAAGATTTCGATGGAAACCGTAAAAGCAGAAGAGCGAGCTTGCCGCCGGGCGTCGCATAGGCCCCGAAGCAGTGACCGAGCAAGAGACGGAATGGAACCGGGGAGACTCGCATCTGAACGCAATCTCTCTGCTTTTCGGCGATGGCATCAACCGGCAAACCAGATCCACGTTCCTCGCCAGACCTCGGGACAAAGAGCCGCGTTTCGCACCCCATGCTGCCGTCTTCACGTTCGGTGCGGCCCCGCTCAAGTGCGCACAGGGTGGGCGGGATTCTGTCTGCGACACCGTGCTCAAGAAGGCTGTTCATGGCCGTGCCTCTGATCCGCGTTTCCATCTGCTCGATCACGCCGCAACCGCAGAGGAAACCCGATAGAGTTCCTCGGTCTCGAAGGACTGGTCCGCGTGGCTGTAGCCTTTCACGGTGATAAGCTCGCGTACTCGGCGCCGGCCCGTGGAATTGCGTTCGCAGTAGAGAACGAAATCGACTGCCTTTCCGGTCTGCGACCGGATGAATTGTTGGTTCAAGTTCGTCCTGGCGCTCAACGCCATATCCGCCAGCCGGTCGAGCGCGTCAAGCGCGGAATCCGCATGGAGAGTCGAGAGTGTTCCGCCGTGGCCGGTGTTCATGGCCTGCAACAAGTCGTAGCCGCATTCATCGCGGATTTCGCCCATGATGATGCGGTCGGGACGGTGCCGCAGAGCGGCGGCGACAAGCTGGCTCGGAGTCACGGCGACTTGGCCCGGAATGGCGGCGACTGCCTCCCAGCGAACGGCATTGGGATGCGCAATCTTCAACTCGGCCGGTTGCTCGATCACAATAAGCCGTTCTCGCATGGGAACGTGATCGAGTAACGCTTTCATCAGGGTTGTTTTGCCAGATCCGGTTCCACCGGCAATGATGCCGTTCTTCCGTTGGCCGATAAGCTCCACCACCGCATCCCGAATCTGACGTGGCAAGCTGCCTGCTGCAACCAATTCATCCGAGGTAAACCAGCGGTTAAATTTGCGCACGGTCAACGTCGGGCCATAGACCGAAGAGGGCGGGCCGACCACGGCCACGCGCGAACCATCGGGCAGGCGTGTATTGAGAATCGGATTCTGGCCGGTGAGGTCCTGGCCGAGAATGCGCGCCACGCGCTCAATCGCCGCTTGAAGCCGCTCGTTTGTGTACGGCGTGCGCAGTTCAATGTGTTCAACCACACCATTGCGATCTGCGAACACACCGGTGGTCCCGTTAACCATTAAGTCGGAGATCGACGGGTCAAGTAGCAACTCGCGCAGTTCTTCGGGAAAGAACGGCAGAATCAATTCGTAACTCATCTTGCCGCTCCCGTGGTTTTTGTCGTGCTTGTTCCGGGCGTAACCACGTCCACCGAGACGCGGTTTTCGTGGAACTCGGTAATGGTGAGTCCCAGCGGATTGATGAACTCATATTGCGGAAACACGCGCGATTGGTCGCTGACCTGTTTGGGATTCAGATAGTAGGTAATGCTGAACAGCCAATGCTCTGTCCGCGGCTCATGGGAGTTTTGCGCAGAGTAGAACTTGTCGAGGGTCATGAGAGCCGTCCCGCGTGCGATGCGCGTACCCTGGACCATCTCTTCGGACATGGTAGTAATGGTCACGTTCTGGACCTGGACATCACTCGATTCAATCTGGCCTGCCGTGACCTGCGAGACGAGATGATTCGCATTGTCGTCGGCCATCAACTTAGAGGCGAGAGCCTGCGAGAGAAAGTAGTAGTTGAGCGGGTATTTCTTGGCGATCACGTCGCGGTTCACCGTATAGCGATAGTTCGCCCAGTCGGTCAGGTAGGTGCGGACTTCGCCCTCGCGTGGACTGTAATTCAAGTCCGAATACTGGATCGCCTGGGCGCGGCCCATCTCATCAATGCGAATGTAGCGGTTGGCAATCGGTCGGTGTGCCAATGATAGGTTCATCCCCAACGAGCCAAGCAGCATTACCGTGCTACAGGCCAGGATGAAGCGGTACGCTTTCCGCTCAGCATAGTGCGAGGCATACACTTCGTTGCCGATCTGATCGGTGAGCAAGACTTGCTCTGGGGTCAATTGTTCTTTAGTGCGTGCTGCGCGTGTGAACATGATGGGGATTCGTCCTTTGCTCAAGAGTGAGAAACAGGTTCAGTGTGTAAAAGAAAACGACAACGGATAGAATGCCGAGAACGGAGAGGAACAGGTAACGCAATGGCCTTGTCAACCCGAGCCGGCGAAGTAAGAGGATTCCGAGAAGGTATTGCCACATAACTTACAGACCTCCAGTCATGGCAATGGCTGAGGCGGCAACGCCGACAGCTTGCGTAATGTTGCTCGCCATTCCAGCGGTTCCGCCAAAGATCGCCTGCGTCATGCTGGGAATAAAGAGCATGTTGATGATGAAGGCAATGAACACCATCGTGCAGGGGATGAGATTGGCAAGCCACATCTCCATCGAATAGTTGCCGTTGAACGTCTGCTGAATGAACGCATTCATAAAGCCGCCCCAAACAAAGATGAACGCGGCGGCCACGGCGCGGATCATGGCAAAGCCGATCAGTACGTCGAGAAAGTGAAAGAACTTAGCCCGGAACGTCCTGGTCATCAACAGCGGAATGAAGACCGGGCCGAACAAGGCCGTGACGCCATAGAGGATGAACGAAGAGCAGTTGATAAGGAACAAAATCGCCGATGCCAACCCCAGGAGTCCCTGCACAATGAAGTAGCAAAGGATCTGTAGAGGAGCCATGAGCGAAGGCATAGCCGTGTTGTCGCCTGCCGTCTTCAAAAGCTGAAGCAGATTGTCGAGCGAGTTCTGGTCGAACGCGGCAACCATCGCCTGCGCGATATACGAAAAGAAGTGGTTGATGCCAAAACTCGCTCCAGGGAACGGATTGACCCAGTAATTGATGAGCAGGCAGCAGATGATAAGCCGTAGCAGAAAGTGGGTCAGATCGCCGGCACGAACCGGGTGCGTGTGAAAGCGCAACGTCATCCCCGACGTGTTCCAATTCACAACCATGCTGATAAGCGTGAACAGGGCGATGCAACTGAGTTCGGTCAATCCAAGCTGCGTCAAAGCGCCGCCGTTTTGTGTGGTCAGATTTGTTAAGTTGTTGGTGAACTGGTAGAGCCAGTCCACGCCGGAGCTCGCGCCCGGTAGCGCCTGCGCCAATAGAGCCGGGGAAACCATCATCTCTGCCTCCCATCGAATCAGGGAATATAGGACCGCCAGGCATCGCCTTCTTTGCCTGCGGCGGAGTTGTGCTGCTTCTTGTTCTGCTCGACCTGTCTGCGAAATTGCTCGCGCAGGACAGCCGCTTTTTGCGCTTCGTAGCGTTGGTAAATCGCGGCGCTGGCGAGAATGCCCAGCGCCGCAAGAATGGCAATCAGGATCTTCGTTTGCAGGAGTCTCAGCATAGAGTTGTCCTTCAGGGAAGATAGGTTTGCCAGGTATTGCCTTCGCGGGCGGCGCTGACATCGTTCGACGCTCGCTGCTGCTGGACAAAGGCCGCGGTATTGAGGTCAATCGCCGCCGCGTTCCTCTGCTGCATGTTGGCGACGGCCATCTGCGTGGCAAGACACGATTGCAAAGTGCCCTGTGTCTGCATCTCGGCCATCTTCTGGGCCTCGGCTGCATTCAGCAAATTCAACTGCTGAACTTCGCTGTTGGTCGTATCCGATCCATCGAGTTCGTTGGCGGCGAGCGTGTTCACAGCCGTTGCGTTCTGTGTCCGCGCTGCCCGGTACTGGCCCACGGCAGTGAGGCAGTCGGGCGAAACGGAGTCCGAGGCCTCGATCATGGCAAGCTGCGAAAGTTGCGCGCTGCCCGGCGTCTGACCCTGTAAGTAAGTGGTTGTGTTGCCCGATACCGCGACGGTCCCTGCCGTCCATGCCATTGAAGATGCGGACGGCGAGTTGGTATTGAGCGCCGTGGTCATCCCGTTAGTCTCGCCAAACAGGTTTTTTACGTTGGTGTTTTTCAACGTGGTCAATACCGCCTGCCATTGCTGCTTGGCCGAGAAGTGGGTGAGGTTGTTCTTGATCGCGTTGTACTGCATCTGGAGCGTGGTGAGTTGTTGGACCAGGCTCCCGTAGCTGGTCGGATCGAAAACGATGTCCCCGAGACCGAACAGGGCGAAGCCCGGCGTTGCGGTCGCGAGTACAGCCGTACCGGCGATAAGCCATTTGCGGTGTTTCTTCAGTTTGAGTTGCATGAAGCCTCCTTTTTTTTGCGCGGTTACAGACATTGCGGACAGGTCGGATCGAACCTGTCCAGGGTGAAACATTTGCCGTGCTCCAAAAGAGTGCATGGGAAATGCAACACTCGTTCGGTGATCTCAGCGCATTCATCCAACGCGCACGCGAGGATGTTCTGTGTGACAGGCATTGCGAGGACGAAAAGCGCCAGTGCGATCAACCCGGCCTTGACGAAAAGCCTGCGGCGATTGATTAGGTGCGGCATCATGCGTCTTCCTCGTTAGCAAGCTGGCGTGCAGCCTGCGGGATCATGGCAACCCACTCCTGGCCGGCACGTTCGATGGCTTCCGCGAGGGTGTAGTCGTACTCGGCAAGCCAATCGGCGCGGTTGAGGACAAGCGCGACGGCGACCTTCTCTCCGGTGGACTGCGCGGCCCAGGCATCGTGACCGCCGCGCTTTGCGCTTCTGGCCTTATTGAGCAAGTGCTTGTATCGATCGTTTAATATGCTCATCGCCCTGTTTCTCTTTACAGCGTGGGGTCCATGCGGTGTTCCGCGTAAGACGGAATGAGGATGTCGCGGCCCACGTAAACGCGGGCCCGCGACCCTTCCTTCAGCGTGATAACCGGAAGTCGATTCAGAAAGTGATTGAGTACCTGTTCGCCTTCGGCAGCCGTCTGCTCGGAGATGCCGTTGCGAATCTGCGTCGAGGGATCGAGGATGCTGCTGTTGTTGCCGATCTGCGCCAGACCACCCAGGCCGCCGATGGCCGCCGCTGCACCGAAGGCCATCAGATACCCGTGATTTACTTTCGTAGCGAGGCCGGTTGTGCCCAATGGATCGAGACCGATGTACTTGTCGAAGTCGAGCGAGAAGCCATCCGGGCAAACGGCGCGATGGAAGGTGACGAACATCTTGCGCTGCTCGGCGTTGCCCACGCTCTGAACCGTGCCGATAAGACGTGTTCCTTGCGGCATGAGCAACTGCTGGTGGTCATGCGAGTAATAATCCGTTGTCAACATGACCATGATTGGCCCACTGAAACCACCGTCGATGTGGTTGGTAACGACGCCTTCAAAAACCGTGCCCTCGAAGATCCGGTAGAGACGGCCTTGATACTGATCGAAGTCATACGGACCCATCGGGTCTGCCTTGGCTGTGGCTTGCGTCTGTGCTGGAATTGGCTGGCCCGGCGCTGCGCTCTCGGTCATCTTTGCTGTGGCCGGACCCTGCGGAGCTTCTGTAGCCGCTACCGACGGGACCACAGCGGGAGAGACAGGAGCAGCGCTCGAATGCTCAAAGTCAATCGCCACCGTCCCGCTGTTGATGGCATCCTGTTTCTGCTTCTCCCGCGCCAAGGCTTTTTGTTTGGCTTCGGCCTGGGCTTCCGAAACAGAGGAGGTGCGCTGCGGCGCATTCGGGCTGCCGCCGTAGATTGCGTCCCGCTGCGCCGCAGTCATCGGCGAGGCACTGGCGTACTCAGGACCGGGCGCGCCCTCGGCAGCTTGAAGCTGCTGCATGGCTGCCGTCAACTGCTGTTGGCGCTGCCGTTCTTCGGCATCCTGCTTTGCCTGCAACTGTTGCTCAGTCTCGAAGCTCGATACCTGCTGCGCGTTCGGCGAAACCGGGCGCGTGGGTAAGGCGCTCACTGGGGTCGCTTTTTTGTTGCCGCGCAGCAGACTCGACACGTTGGCGATGCCGAGAATGCCGAGGATCGCCACAAGCGCGATGACTACAGGCATCCCTTTGCGCAGCGGGGGCTTCGCCTCCGGCTGTTCTGGGATTGTTGCGGGCGTATTGGGAATCTGCTCGGTCATGGCTACTTCGCGCCTCCCGTGCGATGGAATTCAACTTTCTGCTTACCGATGGCGAGATACCCGCTTTCCAATTGCTTCGGCACGGTGTAAAGTCCGCTGTTGAAATCGAAGTTGATGAGCGAACCCTTTTTGTCCTTCAACTCATAGAGCGCGGGCGTCTCCTGGAATTGACCGCGCAGATAGGTAAACTTGTCGTCCCGCCAGATTTGTTGGAGGCCGAGTCCCTTTCCCTTCTTCTCGTCCCATGCGTAATCGAAATGCAGCGTACCCGGATACTCGCTGCGGTACTGTTCAGCCTTTGTTTGTTCCGCTTTAAGTTCCGCGGCTTGAGCGGTCTTCGCGGTAGTAGCTTCCTGTTTTGCCTTATCCAACTCGGCCGCGGGAACGAAGACGGGAAGCTGCGCCAAGCGGTCCTTGGCACCTTGGTCACCTGGATTGATGAAGACCTTGGAATCGAAGTGTGGGTCCGGGTCACTGGAAACCTCTTTCAACTGAAGGGTGTATTCGTTGCCGTGATCGGAGACGATGTGGATGTCGGTGGTGCTATTGGCCGTCTTGGGCTTCACGCTGATAAAGCGCGAGGCAACATGACCGCCGTCGAAGACCCAATCCACCGTGTCGCCGGCGAAAACGTTGGCGACCTTCTCTTCGGCGGGCAAGACAATCAATGTCGATTGGAGCAAGCCCGCACGTACCTGCGGTGGCGTTTCCGCTTCCGTGACCATAACCGTGCGCGGCGCGCTGGGCTGAAGCGGATGGGAGTCGGTGGCGTGCAACTGGCCGGAGGCCAGCATCAGGCCAAGGCCGATAGCGACAGGAAAAGGGGGTCTCATGGCGTTCGTGTCCTTTCTGTGGTGAGTTTGGGTTATGCGGTCTCGCCCTGGGCAAAGCGTGCGATGCCCTCGGTGAGTCCGTACTTGGCGATCAGCTTCGAGCGGCGCACACGGTCTTTCGGCTTGGTCGAAAAGATTGCGTAACTGCGGCTGTCAAGGTTGAGCCGAACAACTTTGGTCAGACCGTCACGGCGCATATACAACCCTTCGCGGTCGCGCAGGCTCTCGAAGAGAGCGAGCTGCTGTTCGTTCATCTTGAACAGTTCCGCATACCGTTTCCGGTTGAAGGTGGCGTCTTTGAGAAAGAGAAACGACGTGCAGGAATTTACAATCGAATCGGCGTTCGCACCCAGGTCCTCGGCGGACTGGCCGATCATCGTCACGCCGCCCAGGTTTTTGCGCACGGTCTTGATGGAGGCCAGCGCGCCTTCGAGCAACTGGCGATTCTTCATCGAAGAGAAGATTTCTTCGATGAGGATGTGTTTCGGTACGCCAAGATTGGCGGGGTTGTAAAGAACGTCATTGATGCGGCGCAGAAGCCAGACCATGACCGGCTCGATCAGGTCAGCGTATTGCTCGTTGTTCACGCCCTGGAAGTCGAAGCATTGAAGACGGGATAACGAGAGACTGTCCTCCACGTTGTCAAAGACTGCGTGATAGACACCGTTGCCAACCCATTTCGACAGGTACCTGTCCAACTTCTTAGGCAGAAAGAGATTGGACAGTCGGCGGTTCTCTTGGTCGAGCAGGTACATATCCCGCACGGCCTTGTGGATCACGTCGTCGTCTTCGGGTTCCAACTCCGCGCCGCCGTTCATGAGCAGGAGCTTCACGAACGAATAGAGAAAGGTGATATTGCTTTCAGTTGGCTCCAGCGCGAAAGGATTCACGCGCGGGCCGTCCTTGCCGATGCGGTCCACGCGGCCCCCGTACAGTTCGACGACACTTTCGTAGCTGCCGCCGATGTCGAAGATGTAGGTGAACCCGCCATACTTCTGTTCGTGGGCGATAGACAGATTCCCATGCACGGACTTACCACTGCCCGTCGGTCCGAGGATCAGCATGACCCGCACGCCGTCTACATACACGTCCTGAAAGAACGGCGTCCGTGTGCGCGTCTCGAAGACGCTCAGGTACTCGTTGTCCAAGTCCTCTGAGTATGGATGGCCCAGATTGGGCGCGAAGATCGAAGACAGACGTGCATGATGGTCTTCGGCCAGCCACATCGGAAAGACGTTGAACTTCTGGTTGCCGGGGAACAGCGCATAGAACGCCGACAGGTTTCCAAGCGTTTCTTCCATCACCTGCGCCCGCGCATCGACGAAGACGCGATGCACAGCGGGGGCGATGCCGCGCAGTTCGTCCACGCTACGCGCGGCCACAAGGAAGCGCAGCGAGTATTCGCCCTGCGCTTTCTTGTCGAGCGAGCGGATGACTTCGCCGAGGTCATCGACCTGGGTATTGGCGGCGCGCGCGCCCGCGCCTGTTTCAAGCGACGCCGTATCGCGTCCGCTCATCACGCGCGTTAACACGCCGACTTTGAAAAACGAGATAAACTTTTCTTGGGCGTCGATCTCGCCGCGCGCCGCGGTCGTGGACTTTGGCCGCCATGTCGAGCACAGGATGCTGTCGCAGTCGAGTGTCAGAAGGCCCGAGAACAGGCATGGCCTGGACGCTTCCGGCGTGGTCTTTAGCGAAAACATCTGAACGTATCTGCGACCGATGGTGAGATGGTCGCTATGCCATGCAACCGGGCTCGTTACGATCTGGCGGTCCACGCCGTCATTGGCAGACAAATTGTCTTTTGCCGCCCACTCTTCAAGATTGAACAGGTAGCTGAAGAACTGATAGACCGCATTCTTCTCAAGTAGCTTGAGACCCAATGAGCTGCCGAGATGGCCTTCAAGCAGCGTCGCCGTTTTTTCGAGGTCGGCGAGCATCCGTAAGGTGTCCACGTCATGCTCTTTGGGATTCCGGGCAAATGCGGTTGCCTTCGGCGGCTCCAGCGTCAGGCACCAATGCAGATCGATTAGGCGAAAGCCCGCCGTCTTTTCAAGGAAGACCAGCCGGTCATTCACAAAAACCTGCGTTACCGGATTGGCGTAGCTCGTTTTCCGCGGTAGATCGAAACCTGACGTGACACGGGTGTATTGATACAAGCACGACCCCTCGGGCAACCCGCGGAGCGCGCCCTCAATCGACCGCATCTCCGCTTCAAGTTCCTGGTCGATCAAGCCCTCTTCGTCGAGGCCGACGAGAGAGAAGAGGCAGCCGTAGCCGCCGCCCTTTAACGCGAAGATCCGATCATTGACGAAGCGTGCAATCGGAACGATGCTGCACGCGGCTCCCGTCTTGGCGAACCACGGTGTATATTTCAATTGCTCAGTGTCTACGCGGGTCATAGTAGGACCTCTGGCTCAGGCTCAAGCCCCAAAGCTCGAACATCTTCGGATGTCTACGGACGATCAGCCATGCACTCACTGCAAGCGCGGGAAACGCGATCATCGCTACCATGCGGAACCCAACGAGGAAAACCGTTACGCAGACGAATACGATCGCCATCCATGCTGTGAGGTCGAGGCCCAGCTTGGCCCTCGGTCGATTCAGCGCTTGGTTGATTGATAACGGTTCTCCTCGCTTGGTCATGGCCGCCTCCTACTGCATGGTCTGACCAGTGAGGCTGCCAATCCAGCCCGCTCCCCAGCCCAGCACTCCGGCGCCGAACAGCGCGCCGAAGAGACCCGGAATCGCGTCCGCAAAGCGACCGCTCATCATCCGGATTCCGGCGAAGATCAGTCCGCCGAAACAGATAACGGCGCCCGCATAGATGGCGAAGGTTTTGAAGGTGGTCATCAGCGTGGTCGCCCCGGAGAAGTCCATCGTCCCCTGGGCGTGGGCAACGCTCGTCAGAGAGAGCGCAAGAAGGGTGGGAGCCATCGTGCGGATGGCCGGGAAGAGCGTGTTCTTCAGGAAGGGTTGTGCCCGACGAATACCAGGCGGAACAGGTAGCCGATTGCTGCTCGCATCGGAACGGAAGAGACGGCGGAATCGATTCACTTTGCACCTCCGCTGACCGTGTGGGTCAGCCATGGCGCAAAGTTAGGGCGGAACCGATACCGCGTCCAATGAATTCCGTGCAGCGCGTTAGGCGTGTTAGGAATAACGCGCCGCTTTTGGGCGCCTGGACAGGCTTAGAATTCGTGGCTGAAAAGAATTTCGGGGGTTCCGATGCCACCCTTATATAAGGTGGTGTTGATTTCGGGCTTGTGGTTCAGAACACAAGAAAAGCTGGTTCCATCCGTAAGTTGAATCTCGACGTTGGTTCCATCACCGGCATCCCGGTGGATACGAAACATCTGAATCGTCTTGCCCGTAAGCTCCGGGCATTCGATGTAGTTGTCCTGCATGGACTCATCCTCAATTTCGTTAGATTCTCGCACTAGGTTGATGGCCGTCAGACCTTTAATTCCGCAATTTTACCCTGTCGCCGTGAATCTGGCTCCCGATGCGCGGCGATCTGCTCTTTGAGACAATATCACACGCATCGTGTGTAGACTCATAGTGGTCTAAGCTCAAGCATAGGAGTGTGGCGACACGCTCCGTTAAGTCTCGATTTGGCACAAGGTTGCGGCAACTCCGCGAAGAACGGGGCTATTCCCAAGAGGAGTTGGCCGAACGAGCCGGGCTGCATCGCAACTACGTTGGCGGTATTGAGCGCGGCGAACGAAACGTTGCATTGGAGAACATCATCAAGCTGGCAAAAGCGCTTTCGGTCACGCCTGCTGACCTGTTTGCAGATTTCTCTTAATGTTTCTTAGTATGGCGGGAACCCTAGAACCCGTGAACTGACATGTGGCTCCGTCACACTTTATGCACGCTAACCTGGCAAATGTTATCGTGCATTTCAATGGTTATATTGAACATCGTCAAGCCGCCGAAAGCGTTTTTCATCAAGCAAGGCGGCCTGCTTATTGATTTCTTTGGAAAGTGATTCGCGGTGCACTCATTGAACCCGGCGATCACCCCATCGGTTGGGCATTATCCCATCACATTGATTCCATTTTCAAGAGTTTGCAAAGCATTCAGTATCTCTGCAAATGTGGGCGGTTCCCTATAGAACATATCGCGCATAGCGCGGTAGTCCCGTTCCAAAGTGTCTCGTTGCTTTTCCGGGGGAAGCAGCCGGAATGAGCCCGGTCGCGCCTCATCGTAGTGTGCCCAGGAAGAGTAGTAAAACCGTTCCTTGAATTCGACCACGGCCTGAAGAAGATCTCGATTGGCTAAAGCTGCATCCTTGATGGGACTCCCCGCCAGTTTGTAAAGGTCGTAGTAATGCCGCGAGTAGCGGGCTGGGACAGTACCAGGCCGATGTGCTTCTTGATGGAGAATCGTCGCTTTTTCCCAAAAAGTGCGTTCTGCATCGATTGCAATTACGGCGCAATCAGGTTCGACAAATGCTTTGGGAAACGAGTCGGCCGCATAGGGGCGAATCGTCTGAGCACTGGAAGGAACCCATGAGGCAAGCGGCCCTATCTCCAGCCGGACCTCGGGACGAATGTAGGACGCACTGAAGGCTGCGGGAAATCGAACGTTCACCGTATGCGGATCGGATTCGTCAATACTGGCGTGCAACTCAGTAACACGGGAGAAGATGTGGTTCAACTGGGCAAGCAGCGTTCCGCGAATATACTCTGCGGCTCTGGCATTCATTTCCTGGTTGTACCGGCTCTGCTTCGTTTTTGACTGGACGGACTGGTAGGGATCGTTGCCTTGCGCTATGCCATATCCGAGTAGCCGCCAGTCAAGAATCAGGTCGATGTCTTCAGAAAATCTGTCGATCAAGTGGAAGACCTTGGACAGACTGGTTCCACCTTTGAAAACTATCTGCTCCCTGAGTGACGGTTCCCCGAAGAGGTGCTTGAGAATCCAGCAGACCCAGAAATCCTTTTCGACAATGGCGGGATTCATCCCAAGCCGACTTGCTGATTCCCCAAACAAATCCCGCCTGTCTGTTGCCGATCCAGCAGCGATCTTGTCCATGTCAATCCTCTCCGGCAATCTGCTGGATCGTGTCGTAGACCCATCCCGTCACCGTCTTTGTATCGGCCAGGACCTTGGAGCGTAGCGGCTTGGGTAGCCACTCCCGAATCTTGGCGATGGTTTCTGGAGTGATTTGCTCCGGACCGAGGGATTTAAGCGCTTGCACGATCAATCCGCTTTCCTTCAGCTTAGTCCCCGATTCCTTGAGAGCAGTGTGCTCAAAAATCAGCGGTGTGTTGCCCACTTGGTAGAGGCGGTCGGGACCATCGGAAAGGTAAACGGCGCGCGCCGGGACCTGAGTCGAGAGTCCCAAAAAATTCAGCGCCGTGGCGCCGCTGGGCTGAATGCGCCAACGGAACTTTCGCGCCAGAGCTCTGGCGACTTGGTCGAGATCGGGGCTGAGCTGCTGGTCCAGCATCTTGCTGAAACGCGGATAATCGTAGATCCCCCGAATGACCCGGCGGATGCTGCCTTTCCGCGCCAGCCGGTGCAAGGCAGAATCGACAGTCGAGCGATTGCCAAGGTCCAGAAAATCGCGCGGAGAGAATGCCCACCCTCCCCCCGATCCTCGGATGCGATATGTGATCGTATTTTCAATCGCTTGAGCCATATAAATTCACTACATGTTGCAAGAAAAAATACCATATTTTTCTTGCAAACACAAGGCTTGTATATCTATGCTAAATAAGTAGAAGAACAAGGGCACTGGCTGCTCGATTTGTGTCACACATGAGCGCATCTCGTTGATGACCAGAGAGCCGCTTGTGAAAGCAGCTACCGCCTGGTTCATCGAGCGTGGTTCCATTGTTCAGTTGACGCTATAGCACAGGGACAATCGATCCGCTAAGCTCTAAAGAAATCATTGATTTCAAAAGGGAAAATCTCCCTGGACAGATGCTCGCTCTCTGAGTATGCTCATGATTAAGCATACAGCACCGTAGTGGTGTAAAGTGGTGCATCGATGGAGATGTCGTGATGACGAATGCGAAACGAAAGGCGCGCTCAAGTAAGGGGCCTCCCAAGTCCCCAAGGACGTCCGTGACTTTCCCTCCCGATCTCTATCAGACGCTCGAGCAACTGGCCGAGCGCAAAAAGGTTTCTGTTGCGTGGATTGTTCGTGATGCGGCAGAACGTTATGTCGAAGAACAATGGCCCCTGTTCGCAAAGAGTCGCGCATGAGTATGTCTGCCCAAGTAATCCCTCTTCCCCTACCTGTCCGCAAAGCAACTCGGACTATGCCGACAGTGATACGGCAACCTGAGGCGGTTGTCGCCTGCCAGGACAATATCGCTTTCATGAAGACTCTGTCCGATGAAAGCATGAAACTCATCGTTACTTCTCCGCCATATAATTTGGGCAAAGAATACGAGACAAAAAGCTCGCTGGATGATTATCTTGAAGCGCAGCATCTCTGTATAAAAGAGGCGGTGCGTCTGCTACATCCAAAAGGATCCATTTGCTGGCAGGTAGGGAATTACGTCGATGACGGCGAAGTCTTCCCGCTCGATATTCTGCTCTACCCAATCTTCAAAGAAACCAAACTGTTCCTGCGAAATCGCATTATCTGGAGCTTCGGTCACGGGCTGCACTGTCAGAAGAGGTTTTCCGGAAGATACGAAACTATCCTGTGGTTCACCAAGGGTGAGGATTACACTTTCAACCTTGATGAAGTGCGGGTGCCTTCCAAATATCCGAACAAAAAGCATTTTAAAGGGCCGAAGCGAGGACAGTTGTCGGGCAATCCGCTCGGGAAGAACCCATCTGACGTTTGGGATATTCCAAACGTGAAAGCTAATCACGTCGAGAAGACCGAACACCCGTGCCAGTTTCCCGTGGGCCTAGTTGAGCGTCTTGTCTTAGCCCTGACTAACAAGAATGATTCGGTGCTTGATCCCTATCTAGGCGTCGGGTCAAGTGCCATCGCAGCATTGAAGAATGGCCGGAAGGCTTACGGTTGCGACATCCAACAGGAGTACATAGACATCGCCAATAGCCGGATAAATGAACTCCGCGTTGGCACACTTCGTGTGCGTCCGATGAACAAACCGGTATATGAGCCGCCTCCAGGAGGGTGTGAATGAATTTCGTCGAGGGGTACTCTCACCGCAATGGCAAGGTCGAGTGGGAAAAGAGAGAACTCGACGAATGGATCACTGACGTCTTTAATGCCCCCTCCATCACGGTGGAGGCCCATGCGACGATCGCAATCCGCGATCATTTACGTAATGAATTGACGCGCGAGGGATGGTCTGATGAGTTTGCGATTGCGCCGAACTTCGCTGCCGTCACGGTCTTTAGCCAAAAGGACGACTTGGCGGTTCAAATCCAGACCGGCAACGTCAGCCGCGTGTTTTACGATCTGCTGAAGCTGCAATACCTGTTCTCCCGAAACAAAATTGAAGCGGCAGCACTCGCCGTTCCTACGAAATCAGGAGCACTGCGCCTTGGCAGCAACATCGCCAACTATGATAGGCTCTGCGGCGAGCTTCAGCTTTACGACCGCATCATCACCTTACCCATCTTGGTTGTTGCATTTGAATGAGAGCTTATGGCATACAAAATCAAAGTCATTCCGAAACATGAACGCGAAGCGCAGGTCGCCGTGGCTTGCGAAAATCCGGTGGAGCGCTCGGCATTTTATGAGTATCAGAATACTTCGCAGCTGTTGCCAGTAGTGCGTCTCCCCATCGAGTTGCCGATTTACCGCATGGCCAACGGGCGCACTCGCACGGCGCAACTCCAATATGTCCGCTCACACGACATTGCTGATGACTTCTTCACTGCCGGGCAGGAAAATCAAGAATCGCAGCAGGCGCAGCATGACATCCTCGATCGCTTTTCCCGCGAAGGCACAGCGTCGATCAGCCCTATCGTCGATGTGCTTGCTGAGGGCAGACAGACCGACCCGCTTCTGATTACCGCTGCTGGCGTTGTGGTGAACGGCAACCGTCGTCTTGCGGCGATGCGCGAGCTTTACACCTCCGGCGAAGCGGGCACTCAAAGCTTCAGCCACGTCAATTGCAGGGTTCTGCCGGCTGCCATCACAGACAAAGAGATCAAGGAAATCGAAGTTAAGCTGCAAATGCAGCCTGAAACCAAACTGCCCTATACCTGGGTAAATGAGGCACTAACAATCAAAGACCTCATGCTGACTGGCTTTACGCGTGACGAGATCGCGCGTGATATGCGCAAACAAGCTAAAGACGTGGACATTGCGCTTCAGGCGCTTTCTCATGCGGAGATTTACCTTAAAGATTGGAAGCGCACACCGGAAGATTACCAGCAGGTTGAAAGCGGAGCCCAGCAACTTTTCGGAGATATGGCTCGGCTTCTGAAAGATAAGACCGGTGAGGAGCTCGAACTGAGCCGTCGCATCGCTTTTACGATCCAGGACAACTCTAAATCACTAGGGGTTCGCGCGTATGCGTTCAATTTCAGCTTCGGCAAGAAATCAGGGGATGTAGCGGAGGCACTTGCCGCGCGGCTCGGTGTTGACATGACAGCACCACCGACCGACAAGCAGGAAGATACTGGTTCGCTGGACATCGATCTCGATGAAGAGAACGAAGGCACAAGCTACAAACCTCTTATAGAGGTGTTCGACGATCCGTCCCGCCGGGACGAGACCGCGTCGGAACTAATCTCAGTTTGCGAGAGCATCCGCTCAGCCGAACAGGACGAGAAACGCGGTCAGGCCGCTCTTAAAGCAGCGCGCGATGCCAATACCAAGCTACTTGAGATCGACATTTCCACAGCAGACCCGTCCACCCATGCCGCCATTGCCGCGCAGCTCGATAGCGTGATAGCACGAGCGCAAAAACTAAAGAGTGAGTTGCCTGACCCAGCTAAAGCGAATCCGACGGCGTAAAACCGGAAAAGAGAGTTGGCTATGGCTGAGATCGAAATCACGTACAGTGCTTCGACCCTGCGAGGTAGTTTCGAACTGAAGGCCGTAAGCGAAGATGCCATTTGGGAGCGCGTCGTTCAGCGTGCGATGGCTATCGAGAATGATTACGAGCTGGCCTTGAATAAATTGAATGTGCCCTGGGTAACGGCGCTTTCGCTCGTGCGTGAGTTTGCTCCGCTTCAGCGCCAACAAGGGTTCGTCTTACGGCCCATCGGGCTCGCGAAAGAGAAGATCAATGAGTTTGTACGGAACTACAAGGCAGTAAGAGAAGCACGCGGCACGTTGACCGCGACGCTCGGCGGAGATGAGATCGACACCCGCCTACGCGCCCTCTCCTTCACTAAACGCGCCCTCAAGCCATTCCAAAATCGAGATATCGGGTACCTGCTCTCAGTCGCCAACGGCGCGAATTTCTCAGTACCCGGATCTGGCAAGACGACCGTTACGCTTGCGTTAGATATCCTTACCCGGAAACCGGGACAACACCTGCTCGTTGTTGCTCCTAAAAACGCATTTATGGCTTGGCAGGACGCCGTCCGCGACTGCATTGATGAAGGTGCAACAGACGGTAGCGCGGAGCCGTTCACGACCTTGACGGGTGGTGAGGACGCGATCATTCGCACATTGGATTCTGGTGCGACACGTTTTTTGATTACCTATGACCAGCTAATTCGGATTCCGAGCGTTATTGCGACCTATCTCGCACGCCATCCCGTTCATTTGGTGCTTGACGAATCGCACCGCATGAAAGCAGGCTATTCGTCTCAGCGGGGATCTGTATTGCTTGGCATCTGCACTTTGCCGATACGGCGGGATATTCTGAGTGGAACTCCGATGCCTCAATCCCCATCGGATTTGCAATCTCAGTTGGACTTCCTCTGGCCAGGTGCAGGGCTGGGTGGAAGGATAGCTCAGGGGACCGCACCCAGGCAGGTACTGGGCAATCTTTATGTGAGAACAACCAAGAGTGAGCTTGGTCTTCCGAAGCCACATCGTGAATTCAAGCATGTCGAGATGAGTCCCAGCCAACTTGCACTTTACTCCATTGTCCGCAGCGAAGCATTGAAGCAGCTCAGCTCTCTTAAGCACGACCGGCGCGTGGATATTTATGGTGCGCGACGCTCCGTGATGACGCTTCTGCAACTATCGGTCAACCCTATTGCGGCTTTGCGATCAATGGCAGAATTCTCCGATATTTCTTCGATAGGTTCGGGGATTATCGACAAGGTGATGGAAGAAGGCCCATCGCAAAAGATGCAGGCGGTAGCGGCGCTGGCACGCCAATTGGCGCGCAATAACCGTAAATGCGTTATCTGGACGATCTTTACCAATACAATCCTCGAAATGGAACGGCTGCTTTCAGAGTTAAATCCAGTGACGCTTTACGGTGCCATTCCTACCGGCGAACAGGAAGGCGCTGACACACGTGAAAGTCGTATCCGGCGCTTTCACGAAGATTCCGCCTGCTCAGTGATGATCGCCAATCCTGCCGCTGCTGGCGAAGGTATCAGCCTGCATGAAGTCTGCCATGAGGCGATCTATCTCGACCGTAGCTACAACACCACGCATTATCTGCAATCCATAGATCGTATTCACCGCCTTGGTCTAGCACCAGGAACCGAAACGAATATTCACATCTTTCAATCGGTAGCTCCACAGGGGATCGGTAGCATTGACCGCTCGGTCAACCGACGATTGGCAGTTAAACTCCGCGGCTTGCAGCAGTTACTTGATGATCCAGACCTCCATGAAATCGCGCTCGATGAAGAGAATGCGGCGGATCCAACGGATTATGGGATTGAGTTGGCCGATCTCATTGATCTCATTGAGGAGCTAGAGGGCAAGGAATTCTCACCTGACAGCGGTGTGGAGGAATAATAGCTGTGTCAGTTCTCGAACGAGAACGCATACTGTCGATGAGCGCGCTCAATGGGCTGCTCGCTATCCGCCGGTATGCTGCACTCCACAGTCAGGTACCGCTCACGGAGATTATTTCCACGCTAAAGCGCATCTCTCCCGATGATGCCTATCACGACTATGAAATGGCCGTGGTGTTGAGTGGCTTGACGAGCGCACGGGATGAGCATCTTCAAGACGCGACAGCTCTCTTCCGAGATGCCATCTGGAGTTTTATCGAGGAAGCACGACCCTGGTGGGTAAGGCTCTCCCCGTGGGGGCGGGAGCGTATTCGGACTGCTTTGAGTACCAACGAAGAACAATGTTTTGAGGCTGCTGGATTATTTGCCAGAACCCCTTCCACTGTCATAAGGGAATGGTGGGACGAACTCTCACGCAAAGCGCGCCGGGCAGACGATGACAGAAAGCAGCAGCAAGGACGTCGGGCGGAGCAGCTCACCATCGACTACGAAAATCGGCGACTCTCGGGTTTGGGGATAACCAATACTGTGCGCTGGGTCGCACTTGATGATAACTCCGCTGGCTACGATGTGCAGTCCTACGACATCGGCGTCGTGGAGCCTATCGCCAAGCTTATTGAGGTCAAGTCCTCAGCACGCGACTCACGCGAGATATTTCTGACACGCAATGAATGGAATACTGCCATCGAGCGCGTACCGCACTATTTTTTCCATATCTGGCTTTTGCCGGAGGAGGAACTGATTGAGATCACACCAGACGAGCTGAGAATGCACATTCCGCAAGATCAAGCTTCTGGCGAATGGCAGACCACTAAGATCACCCTACGACGTTTATCCGACTGAAGAAAATCGGGCTGACCCACACAGTCAGCCCATTGGCCCGCTGGGCAAAATTTGGCAGCATTTTGGCAGCAAATAGTGCCAATTGTGCCGTTTTTGCCGGTTATACCGGTTAGTAAGTGCTGTACCGTCTATAACTTGCGGCCCAATGCTCACCATGGCATGGAAGAGGTCGTCGGTTCGATCCCGACCAGGTCCACCAAAATAAATCAAAGAAAATAAATAGCTTACCGGCAGGCACAAAGCCCGCTTTCGTATTTCCATTGGGGGTCCGTTCTGTACCCGCGACCCAGTTTCACCCTTGCCCAATACCAGAATTCTTAAGATTTCACCTTGCAGGTATTGCGGAGTGTGTTCGCATGGATCTCGGCGCTGTCCTGGGAGCGCGCATCCTCTCAAGCCAGTACGCAGCTGCGGCAAAGACGGCGTAGCCTGCGAGCGCCATAATGGCCGCGGCTCGATCTGAGCTTGGGGGAGGGCCGAAAAATACAGCAACATGAAGGCAAGCCATCGCTAGCCCAAAGACGACCATCCCGTAACGGCCGCCTCGGGTAATGGCTTCCGTCGTGCGCAAGTAGAGGTACATGCCACCGAACAGGACCGCAAATTCAAGTGCCAATGCCGCTACCGGGTGATTCCAGAGGCCAAGACCAAGTTTCAGGCTGTTGTTGTATATCGGGAGGTCAGGTCGGTGAACAAGCAAATCAAGGACCCAGTGAGAGAAGACAGCGGCTGATACGACGGCAGCGGCACGCCAACCATCTGTCCTGCGGAACAACCAATATACAATTCCCGCAGCCAGCGACCAAAGAATAGCTCCGTCCAGGCTGTGGGTATACGGCATGTAGTAAAGATCCAGCGGACTCGACTTGGTGATTCCCGGCACGATACGAACCTTTTCAATACCGAGAAGTACAAAGATTGACCGAGGACGTCCAGAAATTGCACCGCGACAAACAGTACCCACAGAGGAATTGCTTGTTTGAGTGCCTTGCCGGCAAAGCTTGGTCCGTAGTGGCCAACGAACATTTAGAATTCCTCACTCTTCGGATTCCTGCTCATAAAGAGAGGCAGTCGAATCGGCGGGACGCCATCTGTACGAATCCTGCCACACTCCGCCTTGCGTTGAGGACGCAGTCAAATGCCGTCATCCATGTCTCCATCGTCGCAATGGAGGTATAGGCCTTATGTACAGCAGGTATTTTCTTTCGCTCCAGACGTAGCCGTGAACAAAGAAACATCATTTGTGTCGTTTATAGAGTGATCCATCCGGCACGAATCGCAAGCAGTGATGCGATCGCAATGATTGCCCACAGGCCAATACCTTGCAGAAATGGCCGGATGCCAACACGGCGGAGAGTATCTTTCGATAGTCCGGTTCCAATCAGGAAAAGAACGACCGTCAATCCACGACCCCCAAGGCGATTGAGGATTAGGTAGAGCCTGTCCGCCTCCGGAAGGTATGTGTTAGCCACGGCAGCGAGACAGAAAAGCAGAATAAACCAGGGCCACCGAATCCGTGCGTTGCTCTTCCTCGCGAATGCGGTGAGCATGGCCAATGGAACAATCCAAAGAGCTCTTGCCAGCTTGACAGTTGTTCCGATCTGCAATGCTTGTGGTCCGTACCTGGCGGCGGCACCCACGACAGAACTTGTGTCGTGAATGGCTAACGCAGACCAGAGTCCGAACTGGACCTGGCTCATGTGCAATGCAAGGCCAATCATGGGGAAGAGCAGTAATGCCACTGCGTTCAGGATGAATACGGTGCCGAGTGACATCGCCATCTCTTCCTCATCCGGATTGGTGATGGGCGCAATCGCGGCAATTGCGCTTCCTCCGCAAATAGCGGTTCCCACCGTGATCAGAAATGCTGCTTTTCGGCTAACATGCAACACTCGTCCCAGAAGCCAGCCAAGCAGCATGGCGGCGGAGATGCTGATCGCAGTGTAAAGAACTCCTGCTTTGCCGACGCGTACTACTTGATGCAGGTTCATCCCGAAGCCAAGTCCGACGACAGCCGCCTGCAAAAGAAAGCGGGAGAGGTTTCTGCTCTCCAGGTGATAGGGATGAGCGAAAGCAAAGCCATATACGATGCCTGCCAGCAGGGCAATCGATGGAGAGATCATGCCGCTTGCGGTCAAAATGATTCCAATAAAAAAGACTGTCTTCGGATTCAATCCTCACTCCTGCGGCCAGTATCTTTGCGAAGGACAGGCGCAGTCCAAGCGGAAATTCTTATAGAGGATTCGTCTTTCTTATAGTTGCGGCTGCAGTGGCTAAAGCGTGCAGCTTCGGCCCGGATATTCTGCGACAATCATGAGGCTAAGGTTGGAGCGAAGATGGAAAATTTCCGGATCACAGTTTTTCGGGCAGTTGCGCGACATCTCAACTTCAGTCGAGCTGCTGAAGAACTACTTTTGACACAACCTGCCGTTACCCAGCAGATCAAAGCTCTCGAAGACGAATTCGGCGTACCTCTGTTCGATCGCAGTGGTGGGCGCATCACGCTCACACCCGCTGGCGAGCGCCTGCAGCCTTATGCGGAGCATCTAAAAACAATCTCGAACGAAGCATACGAAGCCGTGACCAGTGCGGCCGGGAATCATGCTGGGAAGTTAGCTCTCGGGGCATCGCAAACCATCGGACAATACGTCTTGCCGAATCTCGTTGCGGCATTTCTTCGCGAGCATCCGCGTGTCGCAATCTCTGCGGTGAGCGGGAATACAGACGAAATGCTGGACGCCCTGGTTGCACGCCGCATTCAATTGGCGATGATCGAGGGTCCCGCGTTACGCAAGGATATTCACATCGAACCTTTTATGGAAGACCAGATCGTGCTGGTTGTACCCGCCAGCCATGAATGGGCCGAGCACACAATCCAGATCGATGCGCTGAAAGGCGCGCCCTTGCTCATGCGGGAGTTCGGTTCGGGATCGCGTCGCGTGATTGAGGCGGCATTGGCAAAAGCCGGACTCCGGAAGAAGGAACTTAGAACCATCATGGAACTCGACTCGACGGAAGGTCTGCTCAGCGCCGTCGAGGCTGGGCTTGGCGTAACGTTCGTATCTCGCTGGGCAGTACGCAACCAGCTCGCTTTAGGCACGCTTCGGCTGGCGCGCGTACATGGGATTCAATTGTCCCGCATGTTCTCGCTAGCCTATCCTGCCGGCCCAGTGCCTATAGGCAATGCAGGAGCGTTTCGCCGCTTTATCCTGTCTTCTTCGCCCGAACTCGTACCGCGTGTGACGGGCAAAGTTCGGAGTAAGCGGTAAAGTCGGTTCGATACTCGCGAGCCAGGAGATTTTAGAAGCCGTATCCGCCTTGTTCAGGCCGGATAGCCCGCATCCATCCACTTCTTGAAAAGCGAAACTTGATCCGTTGGCCAGGGTGCATCAGGCGGCATCGTACCTGCGGATACTTGTTCATAGACGCTTTGCGCATTGGCGGGCACACGCATCCAGGCATGGTCATCGAGATGAACTCCCGCGTTTCCCATGCATTGAACGTCGCCATCACGAAATAGCGGGCGGATATCTGTAGCAAAGCTGATAGCCATTTCATCTCCGTCTAGTGGAACAAATTTGGAATTGCTCGAAAGCCGCCAGTCGAAATTCCGACAGCATCCGATATTAGCCAATCCAGCAAATTCGAGCAAAGACACCTCAAGAAAAGCGCCGCAAGGTCAGAGACTCGACGGGCTGTGATAGCTGTCACTGTCTCTCCAGCCGCTTGCCGGTACCATCAGTCCTGTGGATATCGATATAACTTTATCGAATAGATGAGCTGCCAAAGGAACGGCAACACCATCCCTCCACCGGCCGGCCTGAGATGGCTGTCCCGCCTATCACCCTTTCAACCCTTCAACTGCTAACGAAAGCAGGCAAGAGATTAGAGGAGAGCATGACAAATTTCGAGGCATTTCTAGTAGCAACCCAGAAGCAGGAAAACCGTGTCACCACAAGTGAGGAGCTGGATGCCCTTATCCTCCGCGTCAAAGCCGCGCAACAGAAGTTTGCCGGCTTCTCGCAGAAGCAGGTTGACCAGATCTTTCGGAACGCTGCTCTGGCTGCTGCCAATGCCCGCATTCCTCTTGCTGAACTGGCGGTAGAAGAGACGGGGATGGGGGTAGTCGAGGACAAGGTTATCAAAAATCACTTTGCCTCCGAGTACATCTACAACAAGTACAAGGATGAGAAGACCTGCGGCATTCTAAGCCAGGACGACGAGGCTGGCACGATCACCATGGCGGAGTCGATGGGCCTTCTTTGCGGCATCATTCCAACTACGAATCCGACCTCGACAGCAATTTTCAAAACGCTGATCAGCCTTAAGACTCGCAATGGAATTATCATCAGTCCCCATCCGCGAGCGCGAAAGTGCACCTGCATTGCTGCCCGGCTTGTGCTTGAGGCTGCTGTCGAAGCCGGAGCCCCGGAAGATATTATTGGCTGGATTGACGAGCCGACGGTTGAACTGAGCAACCAGCTGATGCGCCACCCGGAGATCAAGCTCATCCTCGCCACGGGAGGCCCCGGTATGGTGCATGCCGCCTACTCCTCGGGCACCCCGGCTATTGGCGTCGGCGCCGGCAACACTCCGGTTGTCATTGACGAGACGGCGGATCAGAAGCGCGCTATTGCATCGATCCTCATGTCGAAGACCTTCGACAATGGCGTGATCTGCGCCTCCGAGCAGGCGGTGATCGCCGTCGACTCGATCTATGAATCGATCCGCAGCCGTTTCTCCCGTCACGGTGGTTATATTCTGCAGGGTGGGGAACTGGACGCGGTCCGCGACATCATTCTTGTAGACGGCGCGGTGAACGGCAAGATTGTAGGGCAGGCTGCCACCAAAATCGCTGCGCTGGCTGGGATCCGCGTGCCCGCGACGACCAAAGTGCTGATTGGCGAAGTCAGCGATGCAACTACGGCGGAGCCGTTCGCACATGAGAAGCTATCGACGATCCTCGCTCTCTATCGTGCTGCAGACTTTAAGGATGCGGTTGCGATTGCGGCGAGGTTGGTGGCTCTTGGCGGCATCGGCCACACCTCGGTGCTCTACACGGATCAGGACCAGCGGAAGGATCGTGTTGCCTACTTTGGCGAGCAGATGAAGACGGCGCGCATCCTGATCAACACGCCCTCGTCTCACGGCGGCATAGGCGATCTCTACAACTTCAGCCTGTCGCCCAGCCTGACGCTTGGGTGTGGAAGCTGGGGCGGCAATTCGATCTCGGAGAACCTGGGACCGAAGCATCTACTGAACAAGAAATTGGTCGCCATGCGTGCAGAAAATATGTTGTGGCACAAGTTGCCGGGATCCATCTACTTTCGTCGCGGCTGCGTGCCCGAGGCACTGAAGGAGATCGCCGGTAAAAAACGGGCGCTGGTGGTGACTGACAACTTCCTCTTCCGCAATGGTTATGCCGACGACCTGATTGCGCAACTAAAGAAGCTGGGCCTTGAGGTGGAGACCTTCTACCAAGTGGAGGCGGACCCGAACCTCTCCACGGTGCGTAAGTGCGTGGAGGCAGCAAATACTTTTCAGCCCGATGTGATTGTGGCTCTCGGCGGTGGCTCGCCGATGGATGCGGCCAAGATCGCGTGGGTCATGTACGAGCATCCGGAGGTCGATTTCGAAGACCTGGCTCTGCGCTTTATGGACATCCGCAAGCGCATCTATAAATTTCCAAAGATGGGTCTCAAGGCCAAGCTCATCGCCATACCGACGACTTCAGGCACAGGCTCGGAGGTGACTCCGTTCGCCGTGGTGACGGACGACGCGACGGGCAAAAAGTATCCGATCGCCGACTATGAGCTGACGCCGAACATGGCCATCATCGATCCGAACCTGGTGATGAACCTTCCCAAATCGCTGACCGCCTTTGGCGGCATCGACGCTGTGACCCATGCATTGGAAGCCTATGTCTCGATCATGGCCAATGAGTACTCCGATGGACAGGCTCTGCAGGCTCTCAGGCTGCTCAAGGAGTATCTGCCCTCGTCGTATAAGAACGGGGCCAAGGATCCGGTGGCGCGGGAGAAGGTGCACAACGCAGCAACACTGGCCGGCATCGCCTTTGCGAACGCCTTCCTGGGCGCGTGCCACTCCATGGCGCACAAGATCGGCGCAGCCTTCCACCTGCCCCATGGATTAGCGAATGCTCTGCTGATCTGCAATGTCATCCGCTATAACGCCAATGACAATCCGACCAAGCAGGCAGCCTTCTCGCAATACGACCGTCCCAAGGCGAAGTGCCGTTACGCTGAGATCGCACAGTTCCTCGGCCTGGGCGGAGCCACGAAGGACGATCAGGTTGAGAACCTCATTCAATGGGTTGAGGGCTTGAAACGCGAACTCGAGATCCCGGCCAGCATCCAGGATGCCGGCGTATCGGAGTCCGAATTTCTGGCCAGGCTGGATGCTCTCGCGGTAGACGCCTTCGACGACCAGTGCACCGGCGCCAACCCTCGCTACCCGCTGATCCGCGAGTTTCGGACCATCCTGCTCGACAGCTTCTATGGCCGGCCCTTCTGCGAGCAGGCGGATCTTGAGGTCGAGGAGACCGCTGTTGCAACGGCGAATCCCGCCCGTAAAGCGAAGCGAGGGAATGGCAAGCTAACCGCCAGGGTAGAGGAGGCGGAGGCGCTTGCTTCGAATCTCAACTAAGCCTTTGTGGTGAGCGAGTAGCGGACCTACCCATTAGGTCCGCTACTCCTCTGGCGGGAATCCGCGCAACGGTTGCCGGTCAGTTTCCTTGAATGGGATTCCGGAATCGTCTCGACAACTTCCAGGAGAGCGACGCCAGCGAAGAGTAGAGATCTTCGTTATGCACGAAGATGTGTTCTGGAACTTTCAGCTTCACTGGGGCGAAGTTCCAGATGGCCTGGATGCCTGCGTTCACCATCACATCTGCCACCGCCTGCGCCGCTGTGGCAGGAGCCGTAATGATTCCCAGATGGATACTCTTCCGCTGTGCAAGCTCGCCCAGCTTCTTGAGCGGCAATACCTTCTTCTCGTGGATCCGTTGGCCGATTTTTTCAGGATCGGTATCGAAAGCAGCCACGATGCGCAGGCCAAACTTCGAGAATCGTTGATGGCCGAGAAGCGCCGTGCCCAGGTTTCCCACTCCCACAAGAAATGCCTCGTTTACATTGTTCCAGCCGAGAAATGTTTCAATGGCCTGGATGAGTGCGGGGACCGAATAGCCAGTCTTCGGCTTGCCGATGATGCCCGTATACTGCAAATCCTTGCGGACTTGTACGGGGACGCAATTCAGGTCCCGGCCAATGAGGCTGCAGGAGACCTGGTGTACTCCCTTTGCCTCAAGATCCACCAGGTAATGGTGGTACTGGGGCAGCCTTTTCAGGCTAGCCTGTGGGATGGATGGCGCCTCCGCCGCCTTTGCAGGCGATACATTCGATAAAGTCATATCGATACCAATCTATCTGAATATAGGGCGGGATATTTCAGGAGACTGTGATCTCGATCACGACCAATCCGGCCCCCTAATGTAAGACAAGTGTAGCTATTTAGTTGACAACCTCTCTTTGCGAGCATTACGTTCCCCTATGCGTGGAAGCCGTTGGTAGAGAGAATCGGGCTCCGAATCACGGCTGTTGCTTCACGGATGAGGCAGAGTTTCACGGGAGAGAGATGACAGCGGACAGCCACGAGGGGATCCCCAAGGCGAGATGGGTGCGCATCATACCGGCCACCATCCTGATCTACATCGTTGCCTACATGGACCGGATGAACATCAGCTTTGCGATTGCGGGCGGGATGAACAAGGAATTGCACCTCTCCATGGCTGGAGCGGGCCTCGCTGCCGGAATGTTCTTTATCGGATACATGTTGCTGCAAGTGCCGGCGGGGCATATCGCCGAGCATTTCAGCGCCAAGGTCTATATATTCTGGGCGATTCTGGCGTGGGGGTTGGTCTCGTTTCTCACCGGGCTGGTCCGCAATGCGCCGGAGTTGATGGTGATGCGATTTCTGCTGGGCGTAGCGGAGGGGGGAGTCTATCCGGCGCTCCTGGTTCTGGTGGGCAAGTGGTTTCCTGCGAAGGAGATAGGAAGGGCAAACGCCCTGTTTTTGATGAGCCTGCCGCTCTCCACAATTCTGACCAATCCTGTCTCCGGCTGGATCGTATCGAGATATGAATGGCGGTGGCTGTTCTTCCTGGAGGGCGGGATATCCCTGCTGCTGATCCTCGTCTGGGTACCCATGATCAGCGATAAGCCCAGCGAAGCAAAGTGGATTTCCCGCGAAGAACGGGAGTATCTGGAAGGGACACTGGGGGCAGAGCGTTTAGAGCGCGAGCGCGCCTTCCAGGCGGCTGGCCGCGTTCATGGGTCCTATAAGCAGCTACTGTCTGACAAGAATCTGTGGCTCATGGTTCTGATCATCATCTGCTACACCACGGGACAGTATGGCTACACGCTCTGGCTGCCCACCTTGCTCGCCAACCTGACGAAGATGAGCCTGGGGAAGGTCGGTTGGCTGACGTCGCTTCCGTTCGTCGCGGCCCTTGGCGGCCTGTATCTCTTCGGCTTCCTGTCGGACAGGGACGGCAACCGGCGGCTTTGGACGGCGCTCTCGCTGGCGGGGTTTGCGGTGGCGCTGTTGGCTGCGACCATGTCGTCCCGGTGGGTGTGGGTTTCCTATGGCTTCCTGGTCTTCACCGGGCTCTTCCTAAAGTGTATGCAAAGCCCGTTCTGGGCTATGCCGTCGCTGTTGTTTCCCCCGGGAATCTGCGGAGGTGCCCGGGGCGTGATCAACGCGGTTGGGAACCTGGGTGGCTTTATCGGTCCGATCCTGGTTGGCCGGTCCGTCACTTACAGCGGGCGAATGGAGTATGGCAACTATGCCCTGGTCCTGGCGCTCGTGGTGGGCACTCTTCTCACTTTTCTATTGCCCAAGGTGACAACCGGGCGGAGTCAGGACCCCGCTCTCCCGCAATTTGTAACCGCACTGGACGCAAAAGCGGACTCCAAAACCTCATAAAACGAGTGCTCGCAGCCAGCGGTTTTCACGATTTCCATGATTGGGCGCCCATGGATTCCGAATGAAATGAGCATGTTGGAATAAGAGCCTCATTTTTTGTCTGTCATGTTAAAGAAAATGCTTGACAGGTATTGAGCGACAGTAATATCAATCTCGGCTGTGGAACAGAAGTTGTCTTACATCTTGATCGTCGATGCGACAACATAAGGGGTTCAACTATGACAATTTTCACATTCAAGGGAGTGCGCCTGGCTATGGCGCTGCTGGTGACTCTGGTAGTGGTGTTTTCTACAGATGTTCAACTCTTCGCCCAGGTGACGGGAGCCACGCTCTCTGGAACGATCACCGATGCCTCCGGTGCCGCATTGCCGAATGCGCAAGTTGTCATCGAAAACCGCAATACGGAGACCACGCGCACAACGGTGAGTGATAAGAGCGGTTTCTACAGCGCGCCGAATCTTCGTCCCGGCAGCTATGAGGTCACCGTCACTTCTCAGGGCTTTGCTACCGCGTCCCGCAAGGGAATCACGCTGAACGTGGGCGGCAGCCAGGTCATCGACGTCCAGATGAAGGTGGGCCAAATCAGCGAGCAGGTGGAAGTGGACGAACTGGCTCCGCTGCTTCAACTCGGATCCTCAGAGCTCACCTCGGTTGTGGATTCGACTGCAGTACGCGAGCTTCCTCTGAACGGCCGCAGCTGGACCGATCTGGCCACACTCCAACCAGGGGTCACGCTGCTGAAGACCTCATCCAATCCTGCACACGGCGCCGACCGCGGTGAGCACGGATTTGGCACGCAACTCTCGATCGGTGGCGGCAAGCCGGTGCAGAACAACTACCGAATGGAAGGCATCAGCGTGAATGATTACGCGAACGGTGCTCCAGGCAGCGTGCTTGGCGTATCGCTGGGTGTCGATGCCATTCAGGAATTTTCCGTAGTCACCAGCAATTACTCCGCGCAGTATGGGCGGACCTCCGGGGGAGTTATCAACGCAATTACGAAGTCGGGAACAAATACCTTTCACGGCAGCGCATATGAGTTCTTCCGCAATAGCGCTCTGGATGCAAGGAACTACTTCGATTACGACGCCAATGGCAACCCCTACAAGGCACCTTTCAACCGGAATCAGTTCGGAGCGTCTGCGGGCGGTCCGCTGCACAAGAATAAAACTTTTGTCTTTGGCGACTACGAATCCATTCGGCAGAGCAAGGGTATTGCCACCACAGCCGTTGTGCCATCGGCAGAGGCTCGAAAGGGAAATCTGACCACGGGTCACGTGGATGTGGATCCGTCAGCCGCGGCCTACCTCCCGCTCTGGCATCTTCCGAATACGCCGAGCTCAGGCCCGAGCGATACGGGAATCTATTCGTTCACCGGACAACAGATCCTCACCGAGAATTACTTCACCGTGAAGGTGGATCACACGTTTACTACTAACGACAGCATGTCGGGCTCCTACATGTTCGACAACACACCGTATTCCGCTCCCGATGGGTTGAATATTTCTCTCCAGGGACACCACGTGCGGCGGCAGGTCATCACTGCATCGGAGTCGCATCTCTTCAGCCCGGCCGTGCTGAATGCCTTCCATGCCGGATTCAATCGAGTCGCGGCACTGAACAACGTCGGCGTAGCCCCAATCAGTCCTCTGGCGAAGGACACGACGCTCGCTTCGACTCCGGGCCAGTTTGCCAGCCGCGTGAACGTCGGTGGACTAACAAGCCTGCCGGGAGGATTGGGCGCGGTCGACCATTTCACCCACGGGTACAACTCCTATCAGGCATATGACGACGTCTTCTGGACGCGCGGCAATCACAGCCTGAAGTTCGGCGCTGCTTACGAAAATATTCGCAGTAACTCTACCGCTTATGCGGATGCCGCAGGTAACTGGGCCTTTGGTTCGCTCGAGGCCTTTCTTACCAACAAGCCTGACAGCTTCGATTCAGCCCTTGGCGGGGCAACACCTCGCAACATTCGTCAGACGATATTCGGTGTCTACGTGCAGGACACATGGAGGCTTCACAAAAATCTCACACTCGATCTTGGTCTGCGGTATGAAATTACCACCGTGCCCAGTGAGGCTCACGGCAAGTTTGTAAGCTTGCGGAACATCGCGGATGCGACTCCAAAGATTGGAGGACAACTCTTTGCCAACCCCACGTTACACGACTTCGAGCCTCGTCTGGGTTTTGCCTGGGATCCGGTTGGAAACTCCAAAACGGTTGTGCATGGCGCCTTTGGAATGTTCGACGTTCTCCCGCTTCCTTACGTAGTCGCTTTGCTGGAGGTGCGCCCCGCTCCTTTCTATAAAGTAGGAACCGTCAGCTCTGGTCTGGATGGCACATTCTTTAAGGGTGCGTATCCCATGTTGGGCGTCAACTCGCTCGCATCCACTTATATACAGCAGAAGCCGCATCGGAATTACGTGATGACATGGGGACTGAACATCCAACGCGAAATCACTCCGAACCTGGGGGTAATTGTCGGCTACGTCGGCTCCCGTGGACTGCATCAGCAATTCAAGGTGGATGACGCGGACATGACGCTACCGACCCTGACGCCGGCCGGCTATGTATTTCCTTACTCGGCCGATCCCACAGCGACTCTTCCCACCTTAAACCCCAACTTTGGCGCGATTCGCTCGCTGTGGTGGAATGGCAGCTCCTCCTATCACGCGCTGGACATCGGCGTTACAAAGCGCATGGGCAAGGGCTTCCAGTTCCAGGGCTCCTATACCTGGTCCAAGAGTATGGACAACAACTCCACGGGTTCGGGAGCAGACTCCTACGGCAACTCTCTCAGCAGTCTGCACTGGTATGACCTGCGCCTCACCAAGTCCGTCTCGGACTTTAACACCCCAAGAGTGCTTAGCCTGAGCACGACATGGGATGTGCCGAGTCCACACATCAACCGGCTTCTGGGGCAGAAGCTCCTGGGAGGATGGGAGCTGGGAGGCATCTTCAGCGCGCAGGATGGACAGCCGTTTACGGTCCTGGTTGGAGGCGACGCAGTGGGACAGAACAGTAGCGACCCATTCTCGTTTCCTGACAGGCTCTCGACTCCCGGGTGCAAGTCGCTGGTGAATCCCGGCCACATCAACAATTACATCAAGACAGAGTGCTTCTCCATGCCGACGGCTCCATCGGCCTCCTTCTATAGCCAGTACTGCAATCCGGTGCTGCCGTTTCCCACCTGCATTAACAAGCTCGGAAACGCGAGACGGAACATACTGTCTGGCCCCGCGTTACGGAATCTGGACTTCTCCGTCTACAAGAACACCCCATTCCGGCGTATCTCCGAGAGCTTTTCTACGCAGGTACGGGTGGAGTTCTTCAATGTCCTGAACCATACAAACTTCCAGTCTCCACTGGATAACAACACGCTGTTCGCCCCAGGAGCCAACGCTGATGGATCTCTTGCCTATCCCCGGCAGGATGGTGCTGGCGTCATTGACCAAACGACAACCGACTCGCGGGAGATCCAACTTGCCTTCAAGGTGATCTGGTAGGTCACGGAAGACAGTTGTCGCGGCTAGCCGAAACACTGGCTCGGCTAGCCGCGACACTCGCTACGCCATGGACAAATGCTGGACGGACAGGTTGTCTGGCCAATCATGTTGAGTGATGCAACGGTTGCCGCCTGCTCGTGCGTGGTTAGAGCCGTAAATTTGTCTGACATGTATTGACAAATTTTTTGCTAACGACAAAGATGGAAACGCGGCTCATTCGTTTTCCAACTCGCTCGATGAATGCCACGCATCTGCGGATCCATCAGCCGACCGAGGCGCCAGGAGGCAGCAAATGATTACGAACTCGACCTCTCTTAGAGAGTCCACTTCCACCGAGGAGGCATCCGGACGATTGGCAGATCGAATCTATGAGCGGGTTATCGAGCAGATCGTTCGAGGGGATTTTCACGTTGGCGACCGTCTGCCATCGGAGAGCCAGTTGGGTACGGAGTACGGGGTTTCGCGGGCAGTGGTACGAGAGGCTTTGGCGCGTCTCCACGCAGACGGAGTTACGGTAAGCCGCCGCGGTGCGGGAACCTATGTACAGCGCCAGCCGGGCCGCGAGTTCCTGCGATTGTCTCCCATTGGAGGCATTGCCGATCTGATGCGCTGCTTTGAATTCCGCGTGGCGCTGGAGGGCGAGGCGGCATCGCTGGCTGCTCAGCGCAGAAGCGATGAAGATCTGAAGTTGATTGAGGATGCCTTTGAGCGATTGAATCAGGTCAATGCGGCGGGGGAGCTGGGCGTGGAAGAGGATATCCAATTTCATGCCGCCATTGCCGCTGCGAGCCGCAATCAGCTCTTCATTCAGACGCTGGAAGCTCTCGCGCTTCACGTCTTCAACGGCGTCAACCTGACGCGCCATCTCTCGCTTGCCCGCAACAGAAGCAGACTGGCCCTGGTTCAGGAAGAGCACTCCCGCATTCTGGAAGCGATTCGTGATCCTGACCCGGAAAAGGCCCGTACGGCGATGCGTGCACACATTTCCAACGCCCGCAATCGAGCTCTCGACGACAGCACGGAACCGTCCTGACGGTTGGGACCACGAAACAGCAGCCAAAGGATGATCCCGGGGATATCTGCCAATGAAAGAGCTTTCAAAGAAACGTAAATCTCCTGAACAACTGCGAAGCCATCGCTGGTACGGAGTCAACGATCTCCGCTCCTTCGGGCACAGGTCGCGCACTGCGCAGATGGGTTATACATCCGCGGATTATGCGGGCAAGCCGGTAATTGCCATCGTGAATACGTGGAGCGACATCAATCCCTGCCACACTCACTTCAAGGACAGAGTGGAAGAGGTGAAGCGCGGGATCTGGCAGGCGGGCGGTTTCCCCGTCGAAATGCCTGCGATGACTTTGTCGGAGCCCTTCCAGAAGCCGACGACCATGCTGTATCGGAACTTCCTTGCGATGGAGGTTGAGGAGCTTCTGCGCTCCTATCCCTTCGATGGTTCCGTGCTGATGGGCGGCTGCGATAAGACGACTCCCGGATTATTAATGGGTGCGTTCAGCATGGATCTCCCGACAATCTATATGCCGGCCGGACCAATGCTTCGTGGGAACTGGCAAGGCGTGGTGCTGGGCAGCGGCACGGATACATGGAAGTACGCAGCGGAGCTGAAGGCAGGCAAAATTACCGAAGCCGAGTGGAAGGGGATCGAGACGGGCATCGCCCGCTCCCCAGGCCACTGCATGACGATGGGTACCGCATCGACGATGACGAGTGCAGCGGAAGCGCTCGGCATGACTCTGCCTGGATTTTCCTCTATTCCGGCAGCGGATTCGCGCCACGCCCAGCATGCGTCCCTTACTGGCAGGCGGATCGTGGAGATGGTCTGGGAAGACATGAAGCCGTCCGACTTTCTTACGGCTGGGTCTTTTGACAACGCCATTACTACCGTGCTGGCTCTGGCTGGCTCAACGAACGCGATGGTGCACTTGATTGCCTTGGCGCGCCGCGCCGGAATCAATCTGACCCTGGACAGGTTTGACGAGCTTGCGCGCATTACGCCGGTGCTGGCAAACATCCGGCCAGCCGGTGAGTTCCTGATGGAGGATTTCTTTTACGCCGGTGGCCTGCGCGCCATGCTTGCAGAGTTGGGCGAATTGATCGACGGCGAGCAGATGACGGTGAATGGCTCGACCATCGGAGAAAACGTCCAGGGAGCAAAGATCTATAACGACATCGTCATTCGACGTCGTACGAATCCGCTGGTGAAGAGCGATGGTCTGGCGGTGCTGCATGGCAATCTCGCGCCGGGAGGGGCAGTGATCAAGCCCCCGGCCATGGAGGCTCGCCTGCAGCGGCACACTGGACCCGCGGTGGTATTCCACGACTACAACGATATGGCGAAACGCATTGATGACCCGGCGTTGAACGTGACTGCCGATTCAGTAATCGTTCTCCAGAATGCAGGGCCGATAGGGGCTCCGGGAATGCCTGAGTGGGGACAGCTCCCCATTCCTGAAAAGTTGTTGAAGGCAGGCGTCCGGGATATGGTCCGCATCTCCGATGCGCGAATGAGCGGGACCAGTTATGGAGCCTGCGTGTTGCATGTGAGTCCGGAGTCGTTCGTAGGCGGTCCGCTGGCCCTGGTGCAGGATGGCGATCAGATCGAGTTGGATATTCCAGCGCGCAAACTGAACCTACTTATCTCCGACGAAGAAATGGCGCGGCGTAAGGCTGCGTGGGTTGAGCCGAAACCGAGATTTGACCGTGGCTATGGAGTGCTCAATCAGCTTCATGTCACGCAGGCTGACAAGGGTTGTGACTTCGACTTTTTAGAGGAGCCTGTGAGGGCGCACAACACAGGTATGGTCGACCCTGAAATTCATTAGAACTTGACTGCTGTCTACCCAAGGAGCACATGGTGAACCAACTCAGTGATCAGGCGCGCAACCTACTTAAGCACGTGAGCACGGCGACCTTAACAACCCAACTCTTCCGACGCGGTTTTCGCAATGTGTTCATGCAGGGTGTTGCACCTCTCGGCAAGCTTGAGGACGGCAATATGGTAGGACCCGCCTTCACTCTGCGGAATATTCCAGCTCGTGAGGACATCGATGTTCTGGATATATTTCTCGACCCCGAAAACGCGCAGCGGAAGGGCGTCGAGACCGTTCCGCCCGGCCATGTTCTCGTGCAGGACTGCCGCGGAGACAAGACCGCCGCATCGTGTGGTGCGATTCTGACGACCCGGCTAAAGGTGCGCGGAGCTGCGGGAATGGTGTCCGATGGCCCCGTGCGCGACAGTGGAGTGATCGCGGCCTGTGGCCTGCCTGTCTTCTGTGCAGGTGCAAGCGCGCCGACGAATCTCATCAAGCATCACTCCGTGGACCTGAACCTGCCGATCGGCTGCGGAGGCGTGGCTGTGTTTCCCGGGGACATCATTGTCGGGGATATCGATGGGATCGTTGTTATCCCACAGCATCTGGCGGAGGAAGTTGCCCTCGATGCCGCGGAACAGGAGCGGATGGAAGCATACATCTTTGAACGCATCGAGGCGGGCGCTCCGCTGCGCGGGACATATCCTCCCGATAGCGCGACGAAGGAGGCTTATGCTGCCTGGCGTCGTGAGAACGTGCCTGCATGGTGACCAGCGGATTTTGCGGGAGACAGCCGGCCTGAGTGCGCCACGGTTGCCAGGAACCGGGCGCGCTCCATCAAGGCTTCCATCGACCGTGAAAACGCACGAGCTTCCTCGGCCCGAAGGCCCCTTTCGGAAGGGCCGAGCCCTTCGAAATTTTGAGTTTATTTGCGCCGCAATTGGATGAGGACATAAGGGATGAAAATCAAAGGAGCAATGCTGATTGGTAAGTCGGAGGTAGTCGGTACGCAGGGAACCATTCATGCGTTCAATCCTGCCGCCGCTGCCGAGCTGGAACCAGCCTTTGGCGTGGGCAGCGAGGCGGAGATCGACCGTGCGTGTACGCTGGCGAAACAGGCCTTCGATTCGTTTCGTGAGACGAGTCTTGCTGATCGAGCACGCTTTCTCCGCCGCATCGGCCAGGGAATTCTGGACCTTGGGGATACCTTGATCGAGCGGGCGCAGGCGGAGACAGGCCTCCCGAAGGGACGCATCGAGGGAGAGCGTGGCCGGACGGTCGGGCAGTTGGAGATGTTTGCTTCTATCGTCGAGAAGGGGCTGTGGATTGGCGCGGTCCTGGATTCGGAATTGCCGGAGCGCAAGCCTCAGCCGCGCCCTGACCTGAGGCAGCGAAAGGTCCCTCTCGGCCCAGTGGCCGTGTTCGCGGCGAGCAACTTCCCCTTAGCCTTCTCGGTGGCAGGAGGGGACACTGCATCTGCACTGGCGGCGGGATGCCCGGTTATTGTGAAATCCCATTCCTCGCATCTGGGCACATCCGAACTTGTGGGACGCGTGATTCAGCAGGCGGTCGCCGAATGCGGTTTGCCTGAGGGTGTCTTTTCGCTTGTGCTGGGTAAGGGAAATGTTATTGGCCAGGCGCTGGTCAGCCATCCGGCGATCAAGGCGGTGGGCTTCACCGGTTCGCGGCAGGGCGGCGTTAGCCTGATGAAAACGGCTGCAAGCCGTCCGGAACCCATCCCGGTTTACGCGGAGATGAGCAGCATCAATCCCCTCTTTCTGTTCCCATCGGCACTGGAGAAGAACGCCGAGTCGATAGCCAAGGGGTTTGTCGACTCCATGACGCTGGGGGTGGGACAGTTTTGTACGAATCCGGGGATTGTTATCGGCATAGAGAGCAGCGGCTTCGACCGGTTCCGCCACGCAGCGGAAAGGGAGGTAGCTGCTCGCGCATCCGCCACCATGCTGTCGCCGGCAATTCATACGGCGTACCAGCGAGGGGTGGAACGCCTGGCCTCGGCGGAAAGCGTGGAAACGCTGGCGAAGGTTGAACCTGGCGAGGGAAATTGTCTTGGGTCGCCAGCGCTGTTCTCCGTTGCGGCAAAGCATATCTTGTCCCGTCCTGAACTGGCCGCCGAGGTGTTTGGCCCTTCCTCGATCGTGATTTCGTGCACAACGGCGGAAGAGATGCGCGCCATCGCCGAGTGGCTGGAAGGGCAACTGACGGTCTCCCTCTTTACGGAAGAGGAAGACCTTGAGATGGCTCGCCAGTTAATGCCTGTGCTGGAGCGCAAGGCAGGGCGGATTATCTTTAACGGATATCCCACGGGAGTCGAAGTCTGCTGGTCCATGGTCCATGGCGGACCTTTCCCTGCAACGTCGGATAGCCGGACGACTTCAGTCGGTGGCAGAGCTATTGAAAGATTTCTAAGGCCGGTTTGCTATCAGGGCGTGCCTTCGGCTCTTCTGCCGGAGTCGCTCCAGGACAGCAATCCATTGAAGATACCCCGTATACGCGATACGAAAATTGAGCAGTCCTAACTGGTAGCATGTGCGCGAGCTCGATGGTTTTCCGGCGTTGCTTCCGCGATGCGCCTGTTGCTTATCTTCAGCCTGTCATGGGCACCATACCCCCCGGAGCGTGAAACGCTCCCATGGAAGGATCGGATGCGAAATCTGCTGACATTTCTCTCTATCCCCGCACTGTGCCTGACGCTGGCCGCGGATGCGCAAACCAAGACTGCGGCGCCGCTTAGCCTGATTCACCGGTATCAGCTTCCGGCTTCCATCAATGGACACTTCGATCATTTCGCGGTCGATGCTGCAGGGAAGCGGGTCTTCGGGACAGCAGTGGAAGCCAAGACCCTGGTGGTCTTCGATTTGAACAAAGGCGAGATGACCCGTGCTGTCCGGGGAATCGAGGAGCCACGAGGTGTTGTGTATCGGCCAGATGTAAGCAGGCTGTATGTGTCGGACGGAGAAGGCGCGGTACACATCTTCGACTCCAACACGTTCCAGCCTCTCAAGACGTTGAAGGTTCTGGTCGATGCTGATCCTGTGGCGTACGACCCTGCCACCAAGCATCTGTTTGTGGTCAACGGCGGCGAAAAGGCAAAGCATACCTATTCCGACATCACCGTTTTCGATACGACGACCGAGGCCCAGATCGGCGATATCCGGCATGACGGGATCGAGACCGAGGGGATGGCGGTGGAGAAAGGGGGACCACGGCTGTTCGCCAACAATCGCGACAAGAATGAAATTGATGTCTTTGATCGCGTGAAGCTTACGAGCCTGGCAACCTGGCCGGTGACAGCTAAGAAAAATACCGTCATGGCGCTCGATGAAGCGACGCATCGTATGTTTGTGGCGTGCCATGAGGGGCAGCTGGTTGTGATGGATCTGAACAGCGGCAAGGAGTTACAGACCCTTCCTATCGGCGGAGGCGCGGATGATATTTCTTTTGATCCGGCGACAAAGCGTATTTATGTATCGGGCGGAGCAGGGAAGGGCGCCATCGACGTCTATCTGGAAAAGGACGCGGACCACTATGAGGCGCTGGGGCGAGTTTCTACCGCTCCTGGAGCCGCAACCGGGCGTCTCATTCCCGAACTTGGCGAATACGTTACGTTTGTCCCGGCTCAAGGGGCACGGCGAGCCGAGGTATTGGTTTTCGCCGTAAAGTAGATCGAGCAGATCGATGGGGGAGCCAAAGATATGCAGAGACAAGTTAGCCCGCGGTCCTATGACGAGGGAGACAGCGAGAGCGATATGCTTGCTTCGACCGGCCGAATGGAGAAGGTCACGTTGGACTCTCCGCCTCTCAGCACCAACAAACACCTGATCCGCTGGGTGGAAAAAATGGCCGATCTTACGCGTCCAGACCATATCCACTGGGTGGATGGCTCGAAGGCAGAATACGATTTTCTCTGCGATCAGCTCATCAAGGCCGGCACTTTTACCAGGCTGAACCAGGAACTGTGGCCGGGCTGTTTTTATGCGCGTTCCGCACCCAACGACGTGGCTCGCGTGGAAGATCGCACCTTCATCTGCTCGCTCTCCAAGGACAATGCCGGGCCCACCAACAATTGGGAAGACCCGTTCAAGATGCGGCGCAAGCTCAAGCAGCTCTTTCGAGGCAGCATGCGCGGCCGCACCATGTATGTGCTGCCATTCAGCATGGGGCCGGTCGGTTCGCCCATGTCGCAGATCGGGGTTCAGCTCACGGATTCGGCATATGTCGTCGTCAGCATGCGCATCATGGCCCGCATCGGCGCGCCTGTCTTTGCAGAGATCGATAAGGATGTGAAGCGCGTAGTCCCCTGCATGCACACCGTCGGCGCGCCGCTTGCTCCGGGGGAAGAGGATGTTCCCTGGCCCTGCAACGGCACAAAGTACATTGTCCATTTTCCTGAGACACGCGAGATCTGGTCCTACGGCTCCGGCTATGGCGGCAACGCATTGCTGGGCAAAAAATGCTTTGCTCTGCGCATCGCCTCCAACATCGCCCGTGACGAGGGCTGGATGGCCGAGCACATGCTGATCCTTGGCGTAGAGTCTCCGACCCACGAAAAGACCTACGTTGCGGCGGCCTTCCCCAGCGCGTGCGGCAAGACCAACTTCGCGATGATGATCCCGCCGAAGGGCTTCGAGGGCTGGAAGATCTGGACGGTCGGCGACGATATTGCATGGATTAAACCCGATGCCACCGGTCAGCTTCGCGCTATTAATCCGGAGGCGGGCTTCTTTGGCGTCGCGCCCGGCACCTCAGCGCGGACGAACCCCACTGCGATGGCTACGCTGGCCCGCAACAGCATCTTCACCAACGTAGCTCTCACTCCGGAAGGTGGTGTCTGGTGGGAGGGGATGACCGATACTCCACCGCCGGAGCTGATTGACTGGCGCGGCAACCGATGGACGCCGGAGATAGGTAAGGCCACCGGGGCTCCCGCCGCACACCCCAACGGCCGATTTACCGCGCCTGCATCACAGTGTCCCACCATCGATCCCGCATGGGAGGCGCCGGAAGGCGTGCCTATCTCCGCTTTTATCTTCGGAGGGAGGCGACCGACCACCATGCCGCTGGTCTATCAGGCTTTCAACTGGTCTGCTGGCGTATACATCGGCGCCACCATGGGTTCGGAGACGACGGCTGCTGCCGGTGGTCCCACGGGCCATGTCCGCCGCGACCCGATGGCGATGCTTCCATTCTGTGGCTACCACATGGGCGACTACTTCCGGCACTGGCTCCGCATGCAACGAAACCTGTCGGCGACGCCGCGCATCTTCCATGTCAACTGGTTTCGCAAGGACGAGGAGGGAAGATTCCTCTGGCCAGGCTACAGCGAAAACATGCGTGTTCTGAAGTGGATCGTCGATCGCGTTCGCGGTCGCGCCCTCAGTAGAGAGACTCCTATCGGGTGGACGCCCTACTTTGAGGACATGAACTGGGAGGGCCTGGACTTCCCCCGCGAAACCTTCGAAGTCCTCCAGACGGTGGACCGCAAGCAGTGGAAGCGAGAGGTGATGGGCCACGAAGAACTCTTCCTCTCCCTACACGATCACTTGCCGCCCGAGATGATTTATGAGCGAGAATTGCTTATCTGCAGGCTTTGATCCTCGGGCGGCAGGAGCTTGCGCCCCTGGGATTGCTTCGAGGATTCCTGCCAGGATCGCTGCCGCCGCTTCCAACTGCGGCAGAGGCACTGAAGTTTCAGACGAGGCGCAGGGATGCGTGTACTTGTAGTCGAAGATGAAAAGCGGCTCGCGGAAAATGTTGCGACGGCGATTCGCGAAGGGGCAGGATTCGCTGTCGATGTAGCGGAAGATGGCGAGGCCGGGCTGCAGTTAGCGGGATACGGCCATTATGACTTGATTGTTCTGGATCTGATGCTGCCGAAGATCGACGGGCCATCTCTGCTGAAGAAGGTGCGGACGCGGGGGAACAAAACTCCGGTGCTTGTGCTGACGGCGCGTCAGGGCAAAGAGAGCATCATTGAGATGCTGAACCTCGGCGCCGACGACTACCTGCCGAAACCCTTTGATCTGGGTGAACTGCTGGCGCGGGTCAAGGCCCTTGTGCGCCGCGGCAAAGGTGTGGCGGCTCCAGTGCTGCGGATGCAGGATCTGGAGTTGAATACGCTGGAGCAGACCGTCAAGCGCGGCGGAGGCTTGCTGGAGCTGTCTCCCGCGGAATACCGCATTCTGGAGTATCTGTTTCACAAGCCGCGGGTCGTGGTGTCAAAGCAGGAGCTATTGGAACACCTCTACGACTACGCATGGGAGCGGCACTCGAACGTGATTGAAGCCCACGTGTCCAATCTGCGAAGAAAGCTGGACGATGGAGAGGGCCGGTCGTACATCGAGACGTTACGCGGCCGTGGCTATCGGTTACAAGCGGAGGCGGAGGGGAAATGAGGCGCTATTCGATTACGCGGAGGATCGTTTCCCTGGTGCTGGCGGTGGAGTTGGTGTCGGCCGTGTGTGTCACTGCATTCGCGTTCTTTTATGAGCGACACACGCACTTCCATTCGTTCGACATTGCATTGCAAGGGCGGGCGGATACGGTGATGGGCTCGGTCACCGAGAGTCCCGATGAGGGAACCGAGGCAGTGACCCTGGACATGGCGGACCTGTCGCTGCCGAAAGAGGCGCTCTTCGCCGTGCGCGAAGAGAATGGGCAGGAGCTGGGTCGCTCCAGGAATTGGATAGATCTGGATGAAGATTTGTGGAAGGGTGCGGACGGCTTTGTGAATCTTCGGGTCGCGGGCAGAGAGTACCGCGCGATACGCATGCACGGTTTGCGAATCGTCGATCCGGGAGTTGCAAATGTGAGGCACTCCATGGTGGTGCTCGTGGCAGCGCCGACACGGTGGGTCTGGCAGGAGGTGTTCGGCGCAGTCCGGATGTTTGCGCTGGCGAACGTGGTTCTTCTGCTGCTGACGGCTGTGCTGGTGCCGATGCTGGTTCGACGGAGCATTGGGCCGCTGACGATGCTGGCCGCCGAGGCTGGCCGCATCTCTCCGGAGCGCTGGCGGTTTCAACCGGCGGAAGAGATCCGAAGCGTGGAGGAACTGCGCCCGCTGGTGGAGGCGCTGGAGGGAGTCATCGGACGTCTGGAGAGATCGTTCGCGCAACAGCGTCAGTTTGTCAGCGATGGGGCACACGAGTTGAAGACAGCAGTTTCCGTAGTGAAGTCGTCGGTACAGCTTCTGGGGCTGAGGGCCAGAACAGCGCAGGAGTATGCCGAAGGGCTGGAGCGCTGCAACGCAGACTGCGCGAGGATGGAAGACCTCGCTCACAAGATGCTGCTGCTGGCGCGCGTGGAGGAATTCGCTCCTGCACAGGCGTCGGAGCGCACTGAGATCATGGACGGCATACGGTCGGCGATGGTGGAGCTTGCTCCGATAGCCGAGTTGCGGAAGGTGGAATTACGCAGTGATGGGCAGCGGGATCTGACCGCCGCGATTGCGCCGGAGATGTGGCGCAGTGTATGCGTCAATGTGCTCTTGAATGCCGTGCAACATAGTCCCTCTTATGGTGTTGTGAGAATGACGGCATCGCGGCGCGGAGATGTTGTGCTGTGTGTCGTCGAAGATGAAGGGGAAGGAGTCCCGGCGTCTGCGCTGCCGTATATCTTTGACCGCTTCTATCGCGGGGATCCGTCGCGCTCGCGGCGTACCGGAGGCACCGGCCTGGGACTGGCAATCTGCAAGGCGATCCTCGATCGCGCAGCCGGAAAGATCTCAATAGAGAACATCGCACTTGGTGGAACGCGGGTGAAGATCGAGCTTCCGCTGGCAGCGGCGATGGCTCTCCCTCGTGAAGGCGTCACCGTTTCCTGATTGGAAAGTTCTTCCTGCTTTTTCAGCACTTCTTTGCGGTCTTCAGGTGGTCTTCAGGAAGTAAGTGGAGACTGGCTATGTGCGCCTGCGTCACGGGCGCTGTCTTGGAAGAACCCAAAGGAGATAGCTGATATGCGACTCAGGAGTTTGCTGTATTCCCTTCCGGTGGTGGCGTCTGCGCTGCTGCCGATGAGCTCAACGGTTGCCGCGTTCGCGGCCGATGCGACAGGACCCTACTCGATTGTGGACCACTGGAAGATTGGCGGAGAGGGCGGCTGGGATTACCTGGTAACAGATTCCGCCAAACACACGCTGTACCTGACGCATGGGACGCGCGTGGAAGTAGTGGATACCGATACCGGGAAGGTGGTGGGCGCTATCCAGGAGTTGAAGGGAACCCACGGCGTGGCTCTGGATGCGGATGGGAAGAAGGGATACATCAGCGAGGGCGCCGGAAATGCTGTCGTCGTATTCGACAGGCAGACGTATGAAAAAGTTAACTCGATTCCGGTGGGCACCAACCCTGATGCGATTCTGTTTGAGCCGGTAACGAAGACCATTTGGGCGTTCAATGGGAAGAGCAACGATGCGTCCGTGATCGATGGGGACACACAGAAGGTAGTTGCGACGATCAAGCTATCCGGCAGGCCGGAGTTTTCCGTATCCGATGGCAAGGGAACAATATTCGTGAACATTGAGACGAAGAACTCCATCGTGCGCCTGGATGCAAAGTCGAAGGCGGTGACGGCGGAGTGGCCGCTGCCAGGGTGCGAGTCTCCTTCGGGCCTGGCGATGGATGTGGCGGGTCAGCAGCTGTTCTCCGTTTGTGACGGCAAGGTGATGACGGTGACGGATGCCAGTTCCGGTAAACAACTTGCTAAAGTGGCCATTGGAGATGGTTCGGATGCTGCTGCCTTCGAGGAGAAGAATCAACTGGCGTTCAGCTCCAACGGCGATGGCACTCTGAGTGTGGTGGATGCGAAGGCTCACAAGGTGATCCAGACGCTTGCCACGCAGAAGGGAGCGCGAACAATGGCTCTTGATGCCGGCAGGGACCGCGTCTACCTGGTGACAGCGGAGTTTGGACCGAAGCCTGCGGCCACGGCGGCAAACCCCAGGCCGCGTGCAACGCCTGTCCCCGGGAGTTTCACCGTAATTGCTGTTGGGCGGAAGTAAGTAGTTCGGAAGGCTGCGGCTGGTTACGCGAGAGCGTTGCCGGCCGCTTTTGTTTGGGGTGCACACAGCGTCTTACGCCTCAGGCTGGGTGGTTGCGGGTGAGGCTGTAGTAGATGACCGGAGTGACCACCAGGCTGAGGACGATCGAGATGAAGAGGCCCCCGATGACCGCGATGGCAAGTGGTTGCAGCATCTGGGAGCCGGCGCCGAGCGCGAAAGCCAGGGGAAGCATTCCGCAGACCGCGGCAATGGCCGTCATCACAATCGGACGGAGTCGGCGCTGCGCTGCGTGGAGCATGGCTTCCTTGGCAAGGTCGCGCCGCGTGTCCGGATCGCCGTCTTCGTTCTGTTCCGCTTCTGTACGGAATTTTCTGTCGGCATCGAGTAACAGGATTCCGTTCTTGGCGACGATGCCGATCACCATGATAAGGCCCATGAAAGAGGCAACATTGAAGTCTGTATGAGTGATGAGCAAAGCCAGAACCACGCCGGTGATGGAGAGGACGGAGCTGGTGAGGATGGCCAGAGGCGCGGAGAAGTTGCGGAACTCCGCCAGCAGCACGCCGAAGACCAGGGCCAGTGCGAGAAGAAGAACGCGGGCGAGATCGGCGAAGGACTTCTGCTGCTCCTGGTAGGTGCCGCCATATTCGACGCGCACGCTGGATGGCAGGTGGAGCCCATCGACGGTGGTGCGGACCTTGGCCATGGCGGTGCCCAGGTCTGAGCCTTCAAGACGGCCGGAGACGACAACCAGTTGCTGAAGATTCTCTTTGCGAATCTCATTCTGCGGCGGAAGTTGAATTACCTGGGCGAGCGAACCGAGAGTGGCGGTGTGACCGGTACTTGAGTTGAAAACGGTGTTCTGGATGGCGTCGAGCGACGCACGATTTTCCTGAGGCAAACGCACGCGAATGGTGTAGGGGCGGCCATTGACGACCATTGGATCGTTGGTCGGGAGGCCATCCAGAATGGATGTGGCATCTTCGGCGACTTCGGTCGGAGTGAAGCCGAGACGGCCTGCGACTACCGGTTCAATCTGGAAGCTGGTTGCGGGACCGCTGATGGTGTTGTCGATTCCGTTCTGGGTATCGACGACTCCGGGGATCTTGGCGATGGCGGCCTGCACCCGGGGACCGAGATCTGTCAGGAGCGCGGCATCGTGAGAGAAGAGCTTGACCTGAATGGGTTCGGGCGAGTTGGAGAGATCGCCGATCATGTCCTGGAGGACCTGAACGAACTCCACATCGAGGGCGGGCTCGGTGGCCTTAATCTGCTGCCGGACGTCTGCAATGATTTCGTCGATGGAGCGGGAGCGCTTGGTCTTGAGGCGAACGGTAAAATCGCCTGTGTTGGCTTCTGTAACCGCCGCAAGGCCCATCTGCAGACCCGTCCGGCGTGAGGTGATGGCCACTTCGGGAGTGTTGCGGAGAATCTGCTCTACATGCTGAAGAATGCGATTGGTCTCGGTGAGCGATGTTCCGGCTGGCGTCAGGTAGTCGAGGATAAACGCTCCTTCGTCCATCGCTGGAAGCAGGTCGGAGCCGAGGCCGGTGTAGCTGAAGTATCCGATAATCACGACCACTACGCACGCCGCTGCGAGAGCGAGTGGCCGCGTGAGGGCTGCGTTGAGGACGCGAGCGTGCACATGGAGAACACGCCGCATGATGGGGCCGCTGTCGTGTTCGCTATGAGGCTGGGCGGTCGCGTCTCCCTCGAGCATCTGCAACGTTGTACCCCGCGTCTCCGTTTCGGCTGCTGCTTTGGCTTTGCGGGAGTGGCTGAGCAGGAAGAGGCTCAACGCAGGAGTGAAGGTGAGCGCGAGAGCAAGCGACGTGAGCAGCGCAGCCGTCATCGTGATGGCAAGGGCGCGGAAGAAGCTGCCAGTAACTCCCGTGACTGAGATCAGGGGAAGGAAGACAACGACCGGGGTCAGAGTGGAGAAGACCAGCGGCGTGGTGATTTCGCGGAGGGCCTTGCGAACGGCTACGACACGCGTCTGCCCAGCGTCGCGATGGACAACGATATTCTCTACGACCACGATGGCATCATCGATCACCAGGCCGATTGCTGCTGCAAGTCCACCCAGGGTCATCAGGTTAAAGCTTTGGCCGATGAGCCAGAGAAACAGCACGGTGATCGCGACAGTGACGGGGATGACGAGGCCTGCGATGAGGGAAGAGCTCCAATCGCGCAGAAAGAGAAAGAGGATGACGCAGGCGAGTAGCAAGCCGATAAGGATTGCATCCCGGACACTGGCGATTGCTTCCCGGACAAGCTCCGACTGGTCGTAGAACGGAGTCAGTTGAACACCCGCCGGTAGCTTGGTCTTGAGTTGGTCAACTTCGCGGGCGACTGCGTCCGCTACTTCTACGGTATTGCTGGAGGGTTGACGGGCGATGTTTAGGAGAACCGCGGGATGGCCATTTGCCGTGACGGTGGTGTAGACCGGCATTGTGTCGGGACGGACAGTGGCGATGTCCGAGACTCGGACCGGCGCGCCTGCTGTCGTGGTCTTGATTAACAGATCCCCCAGATGTGCGGCATCGTGTGCCTGGGCTCCGACGAGTCCGAGGATGAGTTGATGATTCGCTTCATAGAGGCCGGGAGAATCGATGATGTTGGAGTTCTGGACCGCATTGACAATGTCGAGCAAGGTTACGCCGGTGGTCTGCAGCCGCGCTGGGTCCGGAATGATGTGGAACTCCGGGACCTGTCCGCCTTGAACGGTTACCGTACTGACTCCGTTGACACGGTTGAGCGGCGGCTTCAGGTCGTAGGTAGCGATCTCCCAAAGCTGTGTCTGGGAGAGCGTGTTGGACGAGAGCGAATAGCCGAGAATTGGAAACGTAGCGAAGGTAAGACGATGGCTCGTCACGCGCGCAGTGGGGGGCAGCGTCTGCTCGACTCTCGCGAGTGCTGCATCAACCAGTTGCAGCGTCAGGTTCATATCGACCGTCCAGTCGAAGAAGAGGCTGACCTCCGCGGAGCCGCGGCTGGTGGTGCTGCGCACGGTGAGGAGTCCCGGGACGCTGTTGACTGCTTCCTCGATAGGTTTGGTGACCGTCACCTGCATCTGTTCGACGGGCTGCACCCCGTTGTCCACGCCGATGACGACGCGCGGAAAGTTAGTCACCGGAAAGACAGAGATGGGGACTTGCATAGCCCCATAAATGCCGGCGAGGGTGAGAACCAGGAGGAAGAAGAAGATGGTTTTGGACGCAGTAGAGAGCCAGAACGATTCTTCCTTCGAATCAGCGGTATAGATCGGAGTGGCAGTCTGGCTCATTTGCCTGCGGCGTCCTTTCCGGCTTCGGGCTTTGCGTCAGCCGTGGATTTATCGTCTGCGTCGGGTTTGGCATTCGGGTCGGTGCCAATCTTGACCTTGGTGTTATCGTCCAGGCCGTAGCCGCCCGTGGTGATCACCATATCGGCGGTGGTCAGCCCGCTCAGGATCTGGACCGATTCCGCGGTCTGGATGCCGACGGTGACCGGCTTCTTGTGCGCCGTAGAATCCGCGGCGATCACCATGACCGATTTGCTGACGCCATCCGTAGCGGTCTGGACGGCCTCCGCCGGCATGATCAGTGCATTGGGTGCGGTGCGTCCGGTGATGGAGACGCGTACCGGGGTTCCGGCCTTGAAGATCCCTTTGGGGTTCTCGACGCGAAGCCAGATCTCGACCGTAGTGCTGCCAGGATCAAGCGCCGGACTGATGAAGGAGACTTTGGCCGGCACCGCATCAGGAACTCCAGGAATCGTAACGGTGGCAGTTGCTCCCATGGCCAACTGCTGTGCCTGCGTCTGCGCCAGGTGGAGCTTGGCCAGCAATGCAGAAGTATCCATCACCGTGATGAGCGGAGTGCCGGTGGCCGCGGTCTCCCCTGCGAACAGTGGCCGGTCGGTTACGACTCCGTTGATAGGACTGCGTATCTCGGAGTAGCTTAACTGGGCTTCAGCGCCAAGATACTTCCCCTGGGCAGAGGTGAGCTGGCCCTGCGCGCTCTGCAGTGCGGCTTTGCGGCTGACCTGCTGTACTGAGTCGAGGTGTTGTTTGGCTATGTCGTATGCTGCTTGAGCTTGAACCAGTGCGGCCTTGGCCGTGTCGAGGTCCCGCCCCGGCAAGGCTCCCTCGTTGAAGAGTTGTGTGCGTGCACGGACGATGCTTTGATTGAGGTCGAGGTTTGTCTTCGCCTGGAGAAGATCGGTCTGCGCCTTGGTCGTGTCTTCGGGAACCTGTGCACGGGTAGCGGTCTCAAAGGCTCCCTGAGCTGCTTTGTAGCTGCCCTGGTTGTCGAGTGCGGCAGCCTGCAGGTCTCTGTTTTCCAGCGTGGCAAGTAGTTGACCTGCTTTGACGTGCGAGCCGCGCTGCACGAAGAACTTGTGGACCGGGGCCGTGATCTTGGGGGAGATGGCAGCCTGTGCCAGGGGCGCCAGCGTGGCATCGGCGACGATCTGCTCGGAGATGGTTCCCTGTTCCGGATGAACCGCCTGCACATACACCTCCGGCGTGGGGGCCGCCTCTGGCTTGTTGCACCCCAGCGGGAGGAGAGCAGCACACAGCAGGAAGCCATGCAGATACAGGTGCTTTGATGCGGGGGAAGCTGCGCGGATAGGGTCGGAATGGGTCATATTAGAGCGTTCCTGTCAGAAGCTGTAGATCAGCGAGGGATGTCTGATACCGGATCATACCGTCTTCACGAGCTAATTCGGCAGTCGTGAGTGAGGTTTGCGCGTCGACGACTTCAAGGACCGTCGCTTCTCCGGCGGTGTAGCGAAGCCGGGTAAGGCGAAGGCTCTCCGCTGCGGTTTGGGCACTCAGGTCGAGCGCCTGGAGTTGGTCGCGCGCGACGACGGCTGCGGCGTAGAACTCCTCCAACTGGGCGATCAGACGCCTCTGAGTTGCACTCAGGACTACGCGGGCGGCATCGCGCCGGATCTTACTTTGGCGAACCCTGCGCTGGGTGGAGAGCCAGTCCCAGACCGGTATATCCAGCGTGGCGCTGGCGGAGTAGCCGAGATTGTGTACGCCGTCAGGGCCACGGGTTGCGAACTGAGGTGCATCAATACCGTAAGAAAAGTTGAGCGCGAGATCCGGAAGGTAAGCGGCTCGCGCTGCGGTGACATCGAGATTGCTGACGCGCAGCGAGGAAAGAGCACTCTGCAGCTCCGGGTTCGAGCGCGCAGCGGCTGCTTCAACTTCTGCCCGTGTGGCGAGAGGAGGTGGAACCGCAGGGACGGCGAGCGAGTATGGCGCGCGCGGATCGGGGAAGAGAAGCACAGCCAGATCCAGGCGGGATTTCTGACTTAGCAGGCGCGCATCGGCGAGATCTCGCTCTCGCTGTTGCTGCTGGAGTTGCGCTTTTACCACGTCAGCATGGGCCACCTCGCGGGCTGCCTCCCGTTGCTGTGTCAGCGTAGTAAAGCTGGCTGCTTCGGTGGCGGCCCGTTCGGCTACAGCCAGTTTTTTGTCGGCTGCCAGCAATGCGTAGAATAGCCCGACCGTGGTGGAGGTGAGGCCGCGGCGCGCGATCTCCAATTCCGCCGAAGCAACAGCAGCGGCGGCGGATGCGCGGGATACAGCGTTGAACTGCTGAAGGCCTACGGTCTCATTGACCTGGGCCTGGCTGGCGTACTCATGAACCGCATTGTTCGCGATGAAGCGCGGTGCGCCCTGCGTTCCGTTGGAGCCGGCTTGATTGGCTGTGAGGCTCGGCTGCGTATAGAGGAACTGGTTGTGGTACATGACGCTCGGAAGCAGTGCCGCGCGGGCAATGGAGTGGTCCAGGGCCGCGACCCGACTGGCTGCTGCGGCTGCCGCAAAGGTCGGCTCATTTGCCTTGGCGCGGGCCAGAACCTCTTCCAGTGTAAGGGAAACCGGGGTTACGGCATCGACAGCGGGCTGCAGGGCTACCGGCTGCTGCTGTGCGGCTAAGGGCATGGCAAGGCCCAGCCAGACACTACCCAGAAGGCTCGCCAGGGATCGTGATGGGATAACTCGTAGACGGCGTATCACGATAGTAACGATAGGAGAGCAAACCTGAAGAAGTGCTGAATTCCCGAATCTTTTTTTAAATTCTTTCAAGAGGCTACGCTGCGGCAGGGAGAAGCGCACCTCCTTTTGCTGCATAGGACTGGTGGTCATAAGGCCGCATATGTCACAAGAACTGTTTGTCTTCAGAAATAGTTGAAGGTATGATGGGGGGGAACATGGACACACTGATGAGCTCCGGCACATTTCAGTATGAAGCCACTCAAACCAAGCTCCGCGATCGGATCCAGGTTGGGTTGGCCGGCGAGTGTTGTTGTCCCTCATTCGCATAAAGGCCACGCAGCCTGCTGGCTTGACTTCGTCCGTGTTTCTGTAACCGACCTCCTGGTGCAGGAACCATTCCTTTTTTAAATTTTTGCTGCGAATAACCCCCGTTTACGATACGCATTTTTTCGTTGCGAGGAAGGGTTGTCGTTCAGAACCACTTCAAACACAGGTAGGCCATGATGCATATACGAATTTTCGTGAGAAGTACTCTTCTCCATTTGGCGGGCGTTCTATTCCTCGGATTCGCCTTGGCAGGCACGCTGTTGGCACAGGTAGCTGGAGGCACGATTCAAGGCCAGATTACCGACCCCACGGGAGCCGTTCTGCCGGGTGCCGAAGTTACAGTGACGCAAACCTCCACCGGGGTAAGCCGAAGCGCGCTCGCCAACTCTGCTGGTTTCTATTCGTTGCCCAACCTTCAGCCTTCGATCTACTCCGTATCTGCCGGAGCTGCTGGATTTGCGAAGGAAGTGGCGAACGGAATCACGCTGACCGTTGGTGCCAGTTTGACGGTGAATCTGAGTCTGAAGGTTGGAGCTTCGACGCAGCAGATCGAAGTGCAGGACGTAAGTGCAACCACGGATCTGACGAGCTCCAGCATTAGCGAGGTAGTGGATAGCGAGACGGTTCGCGAGCTTCCTTTGAATGGACGTGACTGGTCGCAGTTGATTACGTTGCAGCCAGGCGCCGACCAGGTACGGAACCAGTCGGCGATCGGCAGCGCTGGAACGTCGGATGTCAATCGCGTACTCCGGGGCTTCGGAAGCCAGATGAGCATCGCCGGTACACGACCGCAGCAGAACAACTATCGTCTTGATGGCGTCAGCTTCAACGACTACACCAATGGAGCGCCCGGTGGTGTCCTGGGCACCATTACTGGCGTCGATGCGGTTCAGGAGTTTTCCGTCATCACCACGAACTATTCTGCGGAGTACGGCAAGACCTCTGGTGGCGTAGTCAACGCGATCACGCGTTCCGGCACCAATGCGTTTCACGGCAGTGCCTACGACTTTCTTCGGAACAGTGCTTTAGACGCGCGGAACTACTTCGATGGCCCTACCATCGCACCCTTCCGCCGCAATCAGTTCGGCGGATCTATCGGCGGCCCGGTGCTTCGCGACAAGACATTTTTCTTCGCGAACTATGAAGGGTTGCGGCAATCGCTGGGAGTCTCGCAGGTGGATCGAGTGCCGTCGCAGAACGCGCGAAACGGCATCATCTCTAATGCGAACGGCGGCAACGTGACGGTGGATTCCGCGGTGAAGCCGTATCTTGCATTCTGGCCTCTGCCTAATGCTGGTCTGGATTCCACGGGAGACATTGGATATTACCGCGTCGCCACCAGCCAGATCGGCAACGAGAACTTTTACACCGCCAAAGTCGATCATCATCTCTCGCTAAACGACTCGCTGAGTGGCTCTTTTCAATACGACTCTACGGACCTGAATCAACCTGATTCCCTGAATAATCTGCACTTCGTCAATAAGGATGCACGCACATTTGTCAGCCTTGAAGAGACGCATATCTTCAACCCAAATGTGATCAATACCGTACGCTTCGGGTTCAGCAGGAATCATGCGATTTCCAACACCGCGAATCCTATCAACCCGCTGGCAGGCGATCCTGCGCTGGCATCGGTACCCGGCAGGCCTGCGCCCTTCCTCATCGTGCCAGGGTGGACCGTGTTCTTCGGCGGTGTCGGAGGCTTCCCGAATTTTGTCATTGGCTGGAATTCCTTCCAGTTCTATGACGACGCATTTATCACGCATGGCGCGCATAGCTTTAAGTTCGGTCTGGCCGTCGAGCGCATGCAGTCCAATAACTACATGCGCTTTACCCAGAATGGGCGCTTCGTCTTTGGGAGCTTTTCAGATTTCCTTAAAAATAATCCGCTGGTCTATGGGGTGCAACTGCCGAGCGGAGAATCGGAGCGCGGTATCCGCGAGACATTGGCCGGTGGCTATGCCCAGGATAGCTGGCGCGCGCGTCACAACCTCACCATCAACTACGGACTTCGCTATGAGGTCACAACCGTACCTACCGAGGTGCACAACCGCCTTTCCACGCTGCGACAGATGACGGATGCCAACGTGCATATCGGCGATCCATACTTCTCGAATCCGACGTTGAAGGATTTCTCCCCGCGTGTCGGCTTTGCCTGGGACCCAGTGGGCAACGGCAAGACCGCGGTGCGAGGTGGAATGGGCATCTACGATGTCCTGCCTTTGCCATATCTCTTTCTAATCAGTGCGGCTGGATCCGCACCGTTTACCGTGGATCCTACAGTGGTGCATCCTGGCGTGGGGACCTTCCCCAATAAGGCTTACAGCATGGCCACGGACACCGTTGCGCAAAGCCCGCTGGCCGGAGAGCGCGTCTCTTATTTCGATCCGCACCCGCGGCGTAGCCTGACGTACAACTGGAATCTGAACGTGCAGCAGGAGCTCGGGGCAAATAGAACTGTGACGGTGGCATATGTCGGCTCGCGCGGCGTACACCTTCCGTATCACACAGACGACGCAAACATCGTGATGCCGACACACACGGCCAATGGCTGGGTGTGGCCATCGGGAGATGCGTATCTCAATGGAAATGTATTGAACCCGAATGTAGGGGATATCAATCGAACGACCTACGATGCCGACTCCTACTACCACAGCCTGCAGATAGGCTTCCAGGGCCGTATCAGGCACGCTCTGCAGCTTACGGGGGCGTACACCTGGGGCCGGAGCATCGATTCGGGATCCTCTTCGATCGCCGGCGATCAGTTCTCCAATTCACCATCCAGCGTACCTCTATGGTTCGATCCAAAGACCCGACGCGGTCTTTCGGATTTCAATCTCAGCCACAACGGAGTGATCAGTATCCTTTGGGATACACCTGAGGTCACAGTTCAGTCTCCTGTGCTGAAGTGGGCCGCGAACGGCTGGCAAACCGGTGCCATCTTCCAGGCAAGCAGCGGCTCCCCGTTCTCGGTGTTTATCGCAGGAGACCCGCTCGGCATGAACAGCACGGACCCCTGGGCGTATCCCGACAGGCTGAAGAGTTCTGGATGCGGCTCGCTGGTGAACCCGGGAAAACCTGACAACTACATCAAGTTGCAGTGCTTCTCAGCGCCGGTGCAAACTATCCAGACATCGAGTGGGCCGCAGCAGCAGATCGTGCGGCTTGGGAATGCTGGCCGCAATGAACTGGTGGGGCCGGGACTGTCAGAGCTTGACTTCTCGATCGTCAAGAATTCGAAAATCGAGCGTCTGGGCGGCACCACTGTGCAGTTCAGAGTAGAGGCATTCAATATCCTGAATAAGAGCAACTTTGCAGCGCCGCTTGATAACTACACGATCTTCAATCAGGACGGCACGCCGGCGGATGGAGCTGGCGTCGTCGATCAGACGCAGACAACTTCAAGGCAGATTCAGTTCGGTTTAAAAATTCTGTTCTAGGCAGAGCAAGAGTGGGTGCCGCATTTTCAGCGGTGCGGGGTAACTTGACCTTTCAACTTTAGGAGACGCAAGAATGCATAGAAAAATGTGGCAGCCAGTACTCTTACTCGTGGCGCTTGTGGCCGGCCTTCTGTCGTTTGGGGCTCCGGTGATGAACGCACAGGCAACGATTGGCGCGGGAGATGGCAAGAATACAGTCTCTGTCGATTTCTACAAGGTGCCACCGGGTAAGCAGGATGAATGGCTGGCTCTCTACAAGAAGTACCACTATCCGATCATGCAGTATCAAAAGCAGCATGGCCAGGTGATCAGCGAGACCGTCTATACTCGCGCGATTCACCAACTCAGCCCCTCGTGGGATTTTGCAATTGTGATTATCGCCCCTCCGGCCGACAAGCGGCCCAAGCCGGAGTACAACCGCAGCCAACTCATCCGTAAACTCTTTCCCGATATCGATGACTACGTTGAGGGAGAAAAACAGCGTTGGTCCATGACGCTGGAACATTGGGATGAGAGCTGGAACGAAGTGGATATTGAAAATCATCCTTCGCTCTATACGCCCTTTTAGTTGAGGCAGAGTCCATCTGCAATCGTCCTCACAGCAGTTGCATCGAACGCAGGGCGCGGCGCGGAATCTCCGCGCCGCGCTCTGGTGGAGCTTACTTTGAAGCGTGGCGTCTATTTCCTGTTCTTCCTCAGTCTGGTGCCGCTAGCCGGGCATGCATTTGCGCAGCAGCCCATGGCACTGGTGCAATCCATCGATATGCCAGAGGTGCCATCCGGGCCGTATGCCGACCACATGGCCATCGATCTTCGCAATCAAAGATTGTTTACAACTCCACAGGCTAATAAGTCCGTGGATGTGCTGGACCTGAAGGCTGGCAAAGTGCTCCACACCATAACAGGATTTGGCAATCCACACGCCATCTTCTATGACGAGAAGAGAAATCAGCTATTCGTCACCGATGGCGGAGTGGGTGCCGTCAAGGTGTTTGACGCCACCACGTATAAGGAAATGAAGTCGATCAAGGTCGAGTTGGATGCCGATGGTATCGGTTACGATCCGCGCTCTGGATACCTCTACGTGAGCAACGGCGGAGAAGCAGCCGGCAAGAAATATTCGCTTATCTCGATCATCGACATCGCGAAGGCTGAAAAGATTGGCGACATCCAGATCGATGCGGATGGCCTGGAGGCTATGGCCATCGATAGCGATCAGGGAAGGCTGTATATCAACCTGCCCGATCAGAGCGCAATCGCCGTCGTCGATCTGGCGAAGAGACACGTTGTTGCTACCTGGCCACTTACAAAGGGCAAGAACAACATGGCATTTGCTCTGGATGCCACGCGCCATCGCCTATACGTTGGCTGCAGGGATACGGACGTGCGCGGAAGCATCGTGATTGTTGATACCGATACCGGAAGGGAACTGGATCGTTTGCCGATTGGCGGTTGGGTCGACTCCATGTTTTATGACGGCCAGCGCGGCTTGATCTACGCTTCTTGCGGCGTGGGCGAGGTCTATACCTATCAGCGCGTCTCCGGCGACACCTTTAAAGAAGTGGGATTGACCGATACCGCAGTGATGGCAAAGACGGCGCTGTACGTGCCGGAGTTACACCGGTTCTTCGTAGCGGTTCCCCATCTTGGAGACACGCTGGCCAAGATTCTTGTTTTCAAAGTGGATTAGGCTGCGATCTGAAATTCTATGGCACGGCCGCCAAAAAGACACCAAACCACCTCCGCGGATCAAACCAGCTCTTCTCGATATAGAAGCCGCTGCAGGTAAGCAGATCTACGACCTCCGCGGGGGTGAATTTGTAACTGTTTTCGGTATGAATCGTCTCTCCGCGCCGGAAGTCCACCTCAAGTCCCAGTCCAGGAATGGATACCTGCTGATCCGCGGTGCTTTCCAGGTGCATCTCGATTCGTGACTCCGCGCGATTCCACACGGCACGGTGAAGAAAAAGATCGAGGTCGAAGTTCGCACCCAGTTCGCGGTTCATGCGCCGCAGGACATTCAGGTTAAACTCCGCCGTGACCCCCAAAGCATCGTCGTATGCGGGAATCAGCACCGACTCCGGCTTCACGAGATCAACGCCCAACAGCAACGTATCACCCTCGGAAAGTTGCTCGCACACTCTCTTCAAGAGATCTAATCTGCCTGCCGGCTCAAAGTTGCCAATGCTGGAGCCGATGTAAAGCACCAGTCGCCGATGTCCGTCCTCTTGCGCGCTCGCGCGCAGACCCTCGGTATAGTCGGCGACGCGGGGCAGTACGGTCACGTCCGGCAGCCTGTCTTCGATGCGGAGTGTCGCCTCCTCCAGCGCGCTGGCGGAGACATCGATCGGCTCGTAGAGAACGCTCCCCTGGCGGCGGACCGCTGCTTCCAGCAAAATTCCAGTCTTGCTCGCGGTCCCCGCCCCCAGTTCCATTATGTGCAGGCGGTGCTCTCCAGCCGCGGCCGCCACAATCGCATCTCCATGCTGGGAGAAAATGGCGCGCTCGGTCCGCGTGGGGTAATACTCTTCCAACTCCGTGATCCTCTCGAACAGATTCGAACCCTCTTCGTCATAGAAGAGCCACGGAGATAGCGACTTGCGATCTTTGGTCAGCCCGCGATAGACCTCCGCTCCAAGGGGAGTCTGGATGGCTTCCGGCAGTCGGGAGAGCGAGGATAAAGCATTCATCGTGTTGGGTTGGATGCGGCGGATCGGATTACGGTGCAACATCGGCCAATCGAATTCCGGAAAATTGCCACCGCGTGGGCGGAGCGAAGAAATTTCTATAGGTAGCGCGCAGGTGCGACGCAGGCGACACTACCGATCCCCCTCGAAGCACCATCTGGTTGCACATGAATTTTCCGTTATATTCTCCAAGGGCTCCGGGCAAGGGCTGATATCCGGGATAGCCAATATACGGACTGCGCGTCCACTCCCACACATCGCCGAACATCTGCGACGGCGCCGTGGCAGATGATGCGATAGCCATGCGAGGATGGAAACGCGCTTCCTCGAGCAGGTTGCCTGTGATCGGCAAGGGCGTCGCTGCAATCTCCCACTCGGCTTCTGTGGGGAGCCTCTTGCCGGCCCATCGCGCATATGCCTCCGCCTCAAAGTAGCTGACGTGGCAAACCGGGGTATCGGCCAGTTCCACAAGCGGAACATTTCCGCGCAGCGTAAATACGCTCCAACTCTCGCTCTGCCCGCCTTGTCTCCACCAATAGAGAGGAGCCTCCCAGCCCTCCCGTAGCACCGTGTCCCATCCCTCGGAAAGCCACAGTTCAGGACGCCGATAGCCACCGTCGTTCATGAACTGCAGATATTCGGAACACGTCACAGCTCGGCTTGCAATGCGGAAGGACTCGATAAACTCACGATGTCTCGGCAGCTCATTGTCAAAGCAGAAACCGGCGCCACCCCAGCCGATTTCGCAGATCCCCTCGGGATAATCGATCCAATGAAGCTCCGATGCCGCCTCATTGTCGCGAACCAGCGGATCGCTCAGATAGGCCGGATGCAGCGGGTCCACCCACAACGCGTTCTTGATGTCGGTCGCGATCAACTCCTGGTGCTGCTGCTCGTGGTTCAGGCCCAGGATGATCCGTTTCTCGGCCTCTGCCGGCATGCCAGCCTCAATCAGCTTGTGGATTGCGCCTTCCACATGACATCGATAGTCAAGTATGGTGGCCAGGCCGGGGCGCGAAAATGAGGCGCGCAGCTTTTTCTCCGGATGCTCCCCGAGCGATTTGTAATAGCTATTGAAGAGCCAGCCGAAGTCGGGATGAAACTCGTGGTATCCGGCGAGAAACTCCCGCAACACAAATACTTCGAAGAACCAGGTGGTATGCGCCAGATGCCACTTCGCGGGGCTGGCCTCCGGGCAGGATTGGACCATCATGTCTTCTGCGGAGAGTGGCGCGCAAAGGTCTTCTGTCTGTTTGCGAACCGCTGAAAATTGGCTTGCGAGGGCGAAAGAAGAGCCGACAACTGGATTCATCAAAAATGATCCTCCCCTGGTTAGAGGTCAGCCACAGCTACATGTTGTCCGAAAAGACTACCACCCGACGCGCAAATTGAAAAAGCACGCCGGGTAATCGATTGACGGCAATCGACTGCTAACGATTCAACGCCCGCGCCAGTGCATACGCTACGCCCGCGGCCAATCCGCCAATCATCATCGTCTGCAGGCCGCTCCGCATGGTTCCCGCGCCGGTCATCCGACCCTTTACAGCGCCAAACACCAGCAATGCGCAGAGTGTAATGGCAACAGAGATCAGCAACGCCTGCGACGCGTTGGCCCCAAGCATGTAGGGCAGCAGGGGAATCAGGCCGCCGAGAATGTAGGAGATTGCAATCGTTAGGGCGCTCTGGCTGGCGCGGTTTTTCTCCGGCTCCTCCAGGCCCAGTTCGAAGCGCATCATAAAGTCCACCCATGCCTCGGGGTTGCGCTTCAGCGCCTGCAGCACAGGTTCGCTCTCCGTGCGCTCCACTCCATAGCGCTGGAAGATGGCATGGGTCTCTTCCTCTTCATCATGGACCCGCTCGACGACTTCGCGCTGTTCCCTCACTCGCTCGCTCGCATAATGTTCGGCGTCGCCGCGCGCAGCCAGATATCCCCCCAGCCCCATGGCGATCGAACCCGCGGCAATCTCTGCCAGGCCCGCGAGCACCACTACGTGGGTCGAGTTCACCGCACCGGAAAGTCCGGCAGCCAGAGCAAAAGGAACCGTCAACCCGTCGGCCATGCCAATGACAACGTCGCGAACGGTTTCACTGGATTCGAAATGCGTTTCAGTATGAGCGTGAGTGTGGGTGTGTGGAGTAGACATCTCCGGCAGTTTACCCTATGAGCCTGCAGATCCGCTGCTACTTAATAGGAGTTACTTCCCATCTTCGTTCTTCTGGAAAGGGCAGTGCCTGCATCCTGAGTTGCAGCATTTTCCCCGGCGAAGATGGTATGCCTCGGTAAAAACCATATATGGGCCGTCGAGGTAAAAATCCACACCCTCCTCCAGCGAGGTCTGCGCCGGTGCGGCGGAGAGCTTCGAATCGCAACTCAATCTAGGAGTGGAGGGCGCGGTCATTGTCTGTGTCTTCCAGGTGCAACTGAGATGGTAGTGGACCCGCAGGCAAAACCATTACATCCCCCAACGATTCTGCCGAAGTCTCTTGTGCACACGCACCGTTGAAGAAGGATACCTTGCGGCCCGGAATCGCTGCCACGCGCTCCCCGGGAACAACAATGCCGGCAAGATTCATCGGATCAGCCGCAGCCACAACGATCTCTTCGTTGATGACAGCATTCCGGCGCGTTGCGCGCAGCGATTCCAGAGCCTCCGGCAGCGCGAACTGCTCACCACCAAAACCAGAGAGAAACCGTCCTCCGCGAACCTCGCCCCGCATCTCCATTCTGCGAAAGATTCCCAGCAGGTCACGCCATCGGGGAACCGTGGTCTCCCGCTCCAGTAGATCGCGAAACACCACGCCATAGCGGCGCAGCAGCATGCGGCACGCGGAGTCGATACGCATCTCGCGGATCTCCGCCATGCGTTGCGCGTCGCTTCCGTCACCCTCGGGTGGACTCAACAGGCACCACCTCCCGGTTAAATTCCGCGACGGGTGTGCCGATCTGCTTCGCGAGGATTGCAGCGCAATCACCTTTCGGCGCGGATCGATAAGCGCTCGCAAGGAATCGAAGCCATCTGCCGTGGCCAGTCCCGCCGCTACCAGTTCCCACAACGCACGACTCACCTCCGCAGCTGGAGCAGCAAGTTGGCGAACCAGATCGCCCGCAAAACAGGCTCCGTTTTGTGCCAGGCTGCTGCGCACCCGCAGAGCCAGATCGCTCAGGCTCGCAATCAGCGCCTCCTCAGGTACCTGCCGCCCTTCCATGCACAGATCCATCCACTGCGCTTCCTCGCGAATAAAAAACGTGATCGGCGCCATGCTCGTCGGTACCACGCGGCGCGGCCCACCGGATTCCGCAGAGTAGAACGCCGGATGAGGCGAGATGCGGCCCCAGCCCACAACGCCCATCAGGCACAGAGCGTCGAGCCAGCGTGGATCGTAATTCGCCACTCGCTGCGGCAATAATGAGCGCTCCCACTCGATCGCCGGAGCCTCAAAGCCCTCCAGGCCACGCAGTGCGTCCAGGACTCCCTGCTCCCCTGATAGCAGGGCCTGCGGTGCCAAATGCTGCCAATGCAGCAGCCAGTGCATGTAGGCCGCAGGTGCAACAGGCTCGATTTGCTTGCGCAAGCTGGAGAGCGTGCGCTTGTGAATGCGCTGGAGCAGGCGGCGCTCGCACCACTGTATTTCCGCATCCGCCGTGGTTACAGAATCGCGCTCCGCTTCGTTTGCTGCATCCTCAAAGGTGCCGCGTAGCACTGTACCCGCCATCTCCATCTGCAGCATTGCGCCCAGCACCGATGCAGTATCAAGGCCCAGCGCCGATGCTAGATTGCCAGCCGTTACCGGCCCCAGGATTCCCATCCATCCCTGCACCGCCTTGCGAACGACTTCGCTCACAGCCGGAATATCGGTCGTCGGCCTTGCTGCAAGTTCTTTTGCGAAGCGAGCCTCTGGCCACAGCAGGCGCAAGGAATCGACGCGTTCGGCAGCGACAATATACTCCCGCAACCCAGTCGGAGTTTCCACCGCTGCCACGGTCGCACGCCCAACGCGCTCCAGCCGCGACAGAAATATCGTCCAGTCCCGCGCAGTCGATCCTTCCGTAACAGACACGGGAACAATTACGAGAGAGCACAGCAGATCGTGAAATTCATGTTCATCGCGAAGGTCCGGGCGAATCTCCTCGCGTACCTCGGCAATCGCCGCCGGGTCTAGTCTTCCGGCCTCTCCCAGCGCGCTGTCCGGAACCGTTCCGCGCATATGGACCGCGCGGGCGCGGCGCTCCTCCAACGGCGCATCGTCGAGAAAGGCATAAGGATTCGCATGGAGAATCTCGTGCGCGAACTGTGATGGGGTCGTGGTATCCACGGCCAGGCAGCGAATAGACCCGTCGCGAATAGCTCGCAGGACCTGCCGAAGGCCATCCAGATCCATGGCTTCGCCCAGCACATCCTTCATCACTTCGCGGATGAGAGGGTGATCCGGAATCTGGATATCTCCCTCGATATTCTCAAAACATGCTGCGGCCTGGGGGAAGACGCTCGCCAGCAGATCTTCGGAACGCGTACGCTGAATCTGCGGCGGAATCCTCTTGCCTTTGTGAAACCGTAACAGTTGCAAACTCCTACCCGCATCCCAGCGCCAGCGCGACTTGAAGATCGGCGAGGCCAACGAGGCCTGCTCCAGCAGCTCGGTCACCGTCTCTTCTGTCAGGAACTGGAAGACGTCGCTGAGCGGGAAGCTGTGTTGCTCGGCAAGAGAGATGTTCAGCCCGTTGTCGGTAGCCGCTGCCTGCAGTTCGAAGTTGAATCCCCGGCAAAAACGCTTGCGCAACGCCAGACCCCAGGCCTTGTTGATGCGTCCGCCAAACGGAGCATGCAGGATGAGCTGCATGCCGCCTCCCTCATCGAAAAAGCGCTCGGCGACGATTGTCCTCAGCGTTGGCACCGCGCCCAGCGCAGCTCGTCCTGCGATCACATAGCCGATCAGCTGTTCAGCGCCGGAGTCCGTCAGACAGCCCTCCTGCTTTAACCACGCCACGGCCGTTGCTACCTCGGGATGGGTCTGGCTTACGTAGCCCGGCAACGCATTGGGTACGCGACATCCAATCTCATCGCGCAGGTCCGAAACAAAGCTACACAACTCCAGCGTGCGCTGCGGGGCCTCGCCGCGCCAGAAAGGAACACTCGGCGGCAGCCCGTGCGCATCCTCTACAAACACTCGCCCCGCGCTCTCCACCCGCTGAATCCGCCAGCTCGTATTCCCAAGCAGAATAATGTCGCCCGCTGATGACTCCACCGCGAAGTCCTCATCGAGAGTCGCAATCTGCACACCGTCAGGCTGCACAATCACAGAGAAGAGCGCGGTATCCGGTATCGTGCCACCATTCGAAACAGCCACGGTTCGCGCACCTCGCCGCGCCTGCAGATGCCCATGCACACGGTCGCGGAGCAGGTATGCCCCGTATCGTCCGCGAGTCACTTCAACGCCATCCGCCAGCAGGCAAAGCAATTCTTCAAACTCGTCCCGCGTCAGGTCGCGATAGGGATACGCTCGCCGGAGGACGTGGAACAGGACATCCTCATGCCATGGCTCAGCTGCGCATGCCGCCACAATCTGCTGCATCAGCACATCGAGAGGCTTCTCGGGAATCTCCAGCCGGTCGAGCGCGCCACTCTGCATGGCGCGCAACAGGGCCGCCGTCTCCACCAGATCATCGCGCGTGGTAACAAAAAATCTTCCTTTTGGAATGGCTCCCCGCCAGTGTCCAGCGCGGCCCACGCGTTGCACGCCAACCCCGATCGCGCGCGGCGAGTTGATCTGGCATACGAGATCGATACTACCGATGTCGATGCCAAGCTCCAGCGAAGCTGTCGCCACCAGAAGGCGAATCTCTCCGGCCTTCAACCTTTGTTCGGCCTCATGCCGCATCCTGCGCGACAGACTGCCGTGATGCGCGGCCACATTCTCCGCGCCGATTCGCTCGCTCAATGCAAACGCCAGCCGCTCTACCATGCGTCGCGTATTCACAAACACCAGGGTCGAGCGATGCTCCTGCGCCAGCTCAGCAAGCCGCGTGTAGATCGAATCCCAGATGGCGTTGGTGGCAACGCAACCCAGCTCGTCGTCGGGCACTTCGATCGCAAGGTCCAGCGTGCGCCTGTGCCCTACCTGCACGATGGCAACTTCGTTAGCGGGTTTGCCGGTGAGGAATTCTGCAACCAGCTCAATGGGATTCTGCGTAGCCGAAAGTCCGATGCGCAAAGGCGGCGTAGCAAGTCCGGTGATCGATGCGCCAGGCGACAGCGTGTTCTCTCCGCACACCAGCGCATCCAGTCGCTCCAGCGTCAACGCCAGATGCGTGCCGCGCTTATCGTCGGCCAGCGCATGAATCTCGTCGACGATCACCGTGCGCACGCGGCGCAGATTCTGGCGCGATTTCTCTGCTGTCAGCAGGATGTAGAGCGACTCCGGAGTGGTGACCAGGATATGCGGCGGCCGCTTTAACATTGCGCGCCGTTCGGCAGCGGATGTATCGCCGGTCCGCACCGCAGTGCGAATCTCCGGGCAGAGGCAGCCCATCTCCAGCGCAAGCTGCTGGATCTCTCCCAGTGGCTGCTGCAGATTTTTCTGTATGTCGTTGGAGAGAGCCTTCAGCGGTGAAACGTAGACTACCTCCGTCTCCGCATCGAGACGCCCGTCCATCGCCTTGCGTAGCAGCGCATCAATGCAGATGAGAAAGGCCGCCAGCGTTTTGCCTGAGCCGGTGGGTGCGGAGATCAGCGTCGGTTTGCCGGCGAGAATCTGCGGCCAGCCCTGCTGCTGCGGCTCCGTGGCAGAGCCGAAGCGCCGCACAAACCACTCGCGCACAACGGGGTGCGCCCATGCCAGGTCGTCGCCTGCAAGGGTGCCAAGGTCGTCGGAAGGGGAAGGAACCGGCGAGGGCATTGCGGTATTTTAACGCGGAACTTCGTTTTCTGTTCGCCTCGTACCTATCTCATTGCAACGCTTACCGATATGCCCCGCACGTTAAAATGAAAATATGCAAATATCTGCGGAAGACCGCGCCCGGCGCATCAAAATCATTCTTTTCGACGTTGACGGAGTTCTCACCGACGGCAGCATCTGGATGGTCCCCGTTTCCGGCGCCAGCCCATCAGCAAGCGAAGACAGTCACAACATCTCCTCCGCCCGCATGGTGGAGGCAAAGGGTTTCAGCGCGCATGATGGAACCGCCATCTCGCTCGCCCGCATCGCGGGGATGAAGTGCGGAGTCATTACCAAGCGCATCTCGGACACGGTGGCTCTACGCGCGCGCGATCTCAAGCTGGAGTTCGTCTACATGGGCCAGGCCTATAAGATGCGGGCTGTCCGCGAGATCCTCGACAAGGAAGGCGCGACTTTAGAGGAGATTGCCTACGTCGGCGACGACGTGATCGATCTGCCCGTGATGCGTGAGTGCGGACTGGCAATCGCCGTGGCCAATGCTCGCGAACAGGTTAAAGCCGCAGCCCATTTCGTCACGGAGAATCGCGGCGGCGATGGAGCAGGACGCGATGCCATCGAATTCATTCTGAAGTCGAAAGGGCAGTTAGAGGAGTCCATCGAGCGATACATCGATGAAAGCAATCCTCTACCAGCGGGCATGGACATCGGCAAAGGCGGATTCTAGCGTATTCGCAAAAACAGGTTTGCGGGGAGACATCTCCAGCGATGGGGTCCGGGCCGGAAAAGATCGGCAATGGCTTCGGCCCGGCGAGTCCGCTACACAGAGCGCAACAGGCGTACTGGAAGGAAGATGAGCGCCACCACCAGCGCCAGCGCACCCTCTACCGCTATTCCCAACAATCGGAACGGCAGCAGGATTAACCAGACGATTGGATACAACACGATGGCCAACAGCGCCAGCGGCCAACACACCACCAGCAGAACACACCAGATCAGGAATTTCAGCATTGGACTTCACTCCTGCCGGCTCGTGTACGGGCGCAATTTCATCCAACACCGCAACGGCCAGCACACCGGTAGATGCGTCCCGGCAAATCTAAATACGCATCGCTATCCTGAAAAGTTCTGGGCCTGAATCGGCTCGCGTCAAGCGGCTCTCGAATCAGTTCTTTCTCATTCTTCAAAGAGAGCCGGCTGTAAGTGTTCGTCATCGGCCTGGTGAAAGTTGCTCAGGCCAACTCCCACCAGGCGAAACAGCTGTTTCGGACCAAGGCAAACCCGCTCCCGTAGCAGGAGGGCAATCTCGGTTAACTCCTCACAGGTAGAAGGAGGAGCGTCCGGCGTATGGCTGCGGGTGAGAATGTGGAACTCGCGAGTCTTCAGCTTGAGAACCACGGTGCGCGCAACCCGCGCCTCCTTGCGCGAGGCGGTCCAGACCTTTTCTGCGAGATGGCGAATCACAGGCCCGGTATCTTCCAATGGAATGTCTTGCTCAAAGGTGTCTTCGGCAGAGATGGATTTCGTAGGCCTGTCCGACACAACAGCGCTATTGTCGAGACCTCTCGCCAGTTGGTAGAGACGCAGCCCATATCGGCCAAAGTGACTTTCGAGCAGCGCTGGCTCCAGGCCCTGCAACTCTCCCACCGTCTGAACGCCAAGCTCCCCCAGCTTCTTTTCTGTAACTTTGCCCACGCCAGGGAGACGCCCAACCAAGAGCGGCGGAAGGAATGTATCCACATCCTCAGGCTGGATGGTGAAGATTCCATCCGGCTTGCGCCAGTCGGATGCGATCTTCGCCAGAAATTTGTTTGGGGCAATGCCCGCAGAGGCCGTCAGGTGCAGCTCTTCGCGGATTTGTTCGCGGATGGTCCGTGCTACGCGTGTCGCGGTCGGTAAGCCTGTCTTGTTCTCGGTAACGTCGAGATACGCTTCATCCAGAGACAGTGGCTCGATGAGATCCGTGTGTCGCTTGAATATCTCGTGTACCGCGCGCGAGACAGCGCGATAGCGTGCGAAATCCGGCGGAAGAAATACAGCCTCAGGACACAGGTGCTCTGCGCGGAGAGCAGGCATTGCCGAGCGCACACCAAAGCGTCTGGCTTCGTACGAGGCGGCGCAGACTACAGAGCGCTTTCCTCGCCAGGCGACGATCACAGGTTTGCCGCGCAGCTTGGGATCGTCCCGCTGCTCGACGGAAGCATAGAAAGCATCCATGTCGATATGGACGATTTTTCGCAGGCTCATCACCGCCGAAATTGTATATCGCACCGCGGTCTACCAAAAGGCTCGTTGCGTCGATCCCGCACCCGGACTTCTCTCGCTGGAATCTTCACCCGCCATTGTTTTCCGTTTTGTTTTTCCCGTTTTGCTACTAAGAGGTTTTCTCGCGTAACTTCTTCTTGCGAGCTGTGTTTCAGCAGATAAGCTATTGCCGGTCACCCCTTGGCAGGAGAGCCCTGATGAAGCACTTTGGAGGACGATTCGCCGCCCTTTTGAGCCTTAGTTTTCTTGCGAGCCCGTACATACTCTGCCAATCTCCTCCACCAGTCGCAAACCACCCCGCTCCAAGCCAGTCGAATGGCCCGTTGCGTGGAGATACGCGCATTCTGCACGCCTTGAACCGCTTCACCTTCGGACCGCGTCCGGGAGATCTGGAAGCCGTCCGGGCGATGGGGCTGGAGCAATGGTTTGACCAGCAATTGCATCCCGAAAATCTCGATCTGACGGACCTCAATGCCCGGCTTGCCCAATACCCCGCCATGCAGTGGAGCATCCCGGACCTGCTCTTTCGCTTCCCCAGCAACGGAGTCATCCGCCAGACGATCAATGGGAAGCGACCTATCCCCGAACGCGGAGTCCTGCACGCAATCTATGAAGATCAAGTCTTCCGCCTCAACATGAAGAGGCAGGAGCAGGACCGGAAGACCGCGATGGATCCGGAGCGCATGAAGCAAGTTCCACCTTCCGCCAGTGCGACAGGGCGCGGATCGGCAGAAATGGCTGGAACCGGGGCAGCGATGGCTCCAGAGCCGCCACAAACCGTCCAGGTACTGGCAAATAGGAACTCATCCAGTTCAGCCGGGATGATGCCGGTTGCGAATCCGCCTGCGCAGCCACTCGCCGATGAAGCATTGATTCCCAATGTCCTCGCGCTCCCACCCGAGCAGCGCGTAACCCGGTTGGCAACGATGCAGGCGCCGGAGTTCGACAGCTTTTTCAAGGCGCTCAAGCCAGTACAGCGGGAGGCACTCCGCGCTGGTCTCAGCCCGGCCCAAAAAGAGATCGTGGCCGCGCTGGAAAATCCGCAGGGGATGGTGACCGAAGAGCTCATCGACCAGCGTCTCACCCGCGACATTTACTCCCCCGCCCAGTTGCAGGAGGTGATGACCGACTTCTGGCTCAATCACTTCAACGTCTTTCTGCATAAGGACGAACAGACTCCCTACTATCTGGTCAGCTATGAGCGGGATGTCATTCGTCCGCGGGCACTGGGCAAATTCGAGGACCTGTTGGAAGCCACGGCGCACAGCCCTGCCATGCTGCTCTATCTGGATCAGTGGAGCAGCATCGGTCCGGATTCCATGGCTGCGGAAAGGGCCAGGACCAACGCTGCGCGTAACCCCGGCAACAAGCAGAATGCACGCCAGGGGTTGAATGAAAATTATGCCCGCGAACTGATGGAGTTGCACACGCTGGGCGTGAATGGCGGCTACACCCAGGCGGACGTAACCGAAGTGGCGCGCATCTTGACCGGCTGGACCATCGATCGCCCGCAGCTTGGTGGCGGATTCAAATTCGACCCGAATCGCCACGAGCCCGGTACAAAAAAAGTTCTCGGCAAAAAGTTCAAGGAAGGCGGAGAGTTGGAGGGCCGCGAGCTGCTGCACATGCTGGCCACGCGGCCTGCCACAGCTCGGTTTCTCTCTCGTAAGCTGGCGATACGCTTCGTCAGCGATGACCCGCCGCAGAGTCTTGTGGATCGCCTGGCTCGCTCCTACCTGGCAAGCGGAGGCGACATCGCCGTAGTGTTGAAGACCCTCTTCCGCTCTCCCGAGTTCTGGTCTGCAAGCGTATACCGCGGCAAGGTGAAGACGCCCCTCGAGTACGTGGTTTCCGCCGCGCGGGCCAGCAACGCAGCCATCGGCAATCTTCAGCCATTGGAGAATGCCCTCCGCGAGATGGGGATGCCGCTCTACGGAGCGATTCCTCCCACCGGGTACAACTGGCAGTCTCCCACCTGGGTGAGCACAGGCGCGCTGGTGAACCGTATGAACTTTGCACTGGCGCTGGCGGCCAACCGCTTACCGGGCACAACCGTAATATGGACCCCGCAACAAACTGGCAACCTGGGTGACGGCCCAGGCGCCGGCCCCATCCCCAGCCCCGAAGTTGAGGAGCCGCGTCTTGAGTCGCTTCTGGTTGCAGGCGGGGTGAGTGATTCGACGCGATCCGCTGTACTCCATGAATTTGAGGCGCAGAGTGCGCCGAACCCGGTCCCGGTCAAGCCAGCCTCGGCAGTCAGGTCTGTCTATCACCCACCGGCAGCCTCCGCGCTGGAGAGGCAAGACCAACTGCTGGGCGGATTGTTGCTCGGCTCTCCGGAGTTCCAGCGTCGCTAAACATGCATTGCTAAGGAGACCATCATGCAGACGACCCGGCGATTCTTCCTGCACCACGGCGCTCTGGCCATCGCGGGCACCACAGCCATTCCAGGCTTCCTGGTCCGTTCCGTAATGGCGGAGTCCGCAAGCGCGCCCCGCAGGCGACTGGTGGTCATCTTCCAGCGCGGCGCGGCCGACGGCCTCAACATCGTCGTGCCCTACGGAGAAAAGAATTACTATGCCATGCGCCCCAGCATAGCGATTCCGCAGAATCAGGTTCTCGACCTGGATGGCTTCTTCGGTTTCCATCCCTCGCTGGCAGCTTTCAAGCCTCTCTATGACGAGGGGCACCTGGCCATTGTGCACGCGGCGGGTTCTCCCGATAGCACGCGCTCCCACTTCGATGCCCAGGATTACATGGAGTCGGGCACACCGGGCGTCAAAAGCATGGAGAGCGGCTGGCTCAACCGGGCCCTGCAAACGGAAGACCTGCGCCACCCTCAGCAGCACACCGCCTTTCGAGCCCTCGCCCTTGGGGCTGAGGTTCCCCGGACCCTCGCTGGCAGGATTCCTGCCATTGCTCTCAGCAATGTGAACAACTTCACCGTTGCTGGGCGCGGGCCCGCTCCTTCTCGCGCAGCCAGCGCCTTTGAGTCGATGTATAGCGATAGCGGCGATCGCATCTTCCATACCGCGGGCGAAGAGACCTTTGAAGCGGTCAAGATGCTGCGCGCCACCAATCCTGCGCAATATAAGCCCAGCTCCGGCGTCGAATATCCCGCAACAGAGTTCGGCCGCAATATGCGGCAGGTTGCCCAACTGCTCAAGGCCAACCTGGGGGTGGAGGCAGCCTTCACCGATGTGAGCGGTTGGGACACGCATCAGAATCAGGGCAGCGTCAACGGGCAGCTCTCCGATCGCCTTCGAGATTTCTCCGCAAGTATCGCTGCCTTTTGGCACGATCTGGGCGACGATGCCGAAAATGTCACTCTGGTTACGATGTCGGAGTTTGGCCGCACCGCCCGCGAAAACGGCACCAGCGGCACCGACCACGGCCATGCCAATGCGATGTTTGTGCTGGGCGGCAAAGTGAAAGGCGGTAAGGTCTACGGACGCTGGCCCGGACTCGAAAAAGAGCAACTCTACGAAGGCCGCGATCTGGCTCTCACCACGGACTTTCGCCAGGTGCTCGGCGAACTTGCCGCGAAATCTCTGGGAGCAACCAATCTGGAGCTGGTCTTTCCCGGCGCGCACCTGGGGACAGAGCGGTTCCTGCAGCTTGCATAAAGAGCCCGCCTCCAAAACTCTGGAAGTGGGCTCTTTGAAAAGATCCAGGATCTATCTAAGGTTCCGGCAGACTCGCGCCAGAGAACCTATTTGCTGACGAGGAGCAGGATGACGCCGTGGGTCTCCGGTTTGAATTTGGAGCCATCGGTGAGCCTTCCCAGATCCTTGTCTGCCCATACGTCGCGAGCCTTCACCGGGCCGGAGACGCCAATATCCTTGAAGTGAAGGGTGACAGGGTATTCGTTGCTGCGAACATCTCCGCGGTTGAAGATGGCCACGGCCTTCGATCCGTCCTTCAGCGGCTTCGTCCAGATCTCGATGGGGCCTTCAGCATAGACTCGATCTCCCTGCACGCCGAGCGCATCCTGATCGATGGCAAGGACTTCCTTTTTCTTCAGAATCTCAAGAATCTCCGGCTTCATATGCGAGAGATCGTTGCCTGCCAGCAAGGGAGCCGCCAGCATGGCCCATAGCGTCATGTGGGTTCGGTTTTCGTTCAGATTCATCTTGCCGTTGCCCACTTCGAGCATGTCAGGATCGTTCCAGTGTCCGGGCGCGGCAAACTTCGACAGGCCGGCCTGCGCGAATCCGATGACGGACATGCGGTCGAAGTCAGGGGAGATGTCTCCCGTCGTGCGCCACAGGTTGGCGCCCACCTTCGGTCCCCATTCCCACACCGCGTCCCAGCCATACTGGCAAAGGCTGTAGACAATAGGCCGGCCGGACTTGGCAAGGGCCTGCTGCATCTTTGCATACGCTTCATGCATCAGGGCCATCTGCTTCTCAAAGTCGCCCGGGGCCTGCTTCTGCATGACGTCGGGGATGTAGCTGCAGAGATCGTACTTGAGATAGTCGATGCCCCATTCGGCGTACATCTTCGCATCCTGGTCTTCGTGGTTGTAGCTGCCCGCATACCCGGCGCAGGTCTTCGGTCCAGGGGAGGAGTAGATGCCGATCTTCAGCCCCTTTGAGTGGACATAGTCGGCCAGGGCCTTCATGTCCGGAAACTTGCTGTTGGTATGAAGTATGCCCTGGGCGTCGCGCTCTCCCTCCCAGGTGTCATCGATGTTCACATAGATATAGCCGGCGTCCCGCAAGCCGGTGGAGACGAGTGCATCGGCGGCATCGCGGACTGACTTGTCATCGACTTTGTCGGCGAAGTAGTTCCAGCTATTCCATCCCATGGGCGGAGTGGCCGCAATCCTGGTGGTCTGAGCTGACAGCATGAGTGGTGTCAAAAGGACGGTGGCAAGCAGGCTGCAAAGTCGTCGCACAAGCTCTCCTTGAAAACGATTCCATGCCACTCTAAGCGGGGAAATCAGACACGTCAAAGGTATTTGCAGAAGTGAGGGCCCCAAATTGGTCCGCAGGGTCCGCTCCGGGACTGGAGTCAGCGGCGTTCTTTGCTGCTGCGCAGGTAGTCGCCGCTCTTTCCCCCGGATTTCTTTTCGAGCACGATGCTCTGGATTTCGATCCCCTTGTCGAGCGCCTTGCACATGTCGTAGACCGTCAGGGCGGCGACCGCGGCGGCGGTAAGGGCCTCCATCTCCACTCCCGTAGCGGCAGTGGTAGCAGCGGTAGTTCGGATGGCAATGCCGCCCTGCACGACAGTCGCTTCCACATCGAGGAACGTGAGGGGCAGCGGGTGACACATGGGGATGAGATCCGCGGTCTTCTTGGCTGCCTGGATGCCGGCAAAACGAGCAACCTCCAGCGGATTGCCCTTGGCGTTGCTGGGAAGCGCTTCCAATACCGCAGGCGAGAGCGCAACAAAGGCGGATGCCACCGCCTCGCGCCGTGTCTCGGCCTTGGCGCTTACGTCCACCATGTGAGCGCTGCCGGAATCGGTGTAGTGCGAGAGCTTTTCCATGGCATCAGCCTATCAGCAGAACGCTCACCATTTCGCCCGTCTGCATCGTTTCCCGGCCTTCGTCGAGATCGCCGGGAACGACAACATAGCAATTTGCCTTGGCATTCCCCGCAAGATCACCGGAGCCCTGCCAGCGGATTGGCCGCACGCTGGGCGAGAGATTCTGCGTTTCCAGCGTTGCAGGTAGGAAGCGGGTGAGTCCTGGTTTGAGGGTCAACTCGCCGTCCAGATGAGCCAGGGCAAAGCGCGGGGCTCCGCCGGTTTCCCCCGCCAGCGCGTTCAACAGCGGGTGGACAAAGAGCGTGAAGGTGACCATCGTCGAGACAGGATTGCCGGGGAGTCCGAAAAAGTACGTAGGGCTATGCGAGCCGGTCTGCGGCAGGCGTCCGAAGACGATGGGCTTGCCGGGCTGGATCTTCGCGCCGGTGAAGAAGAACTCCGCGCCAAGGTTCTTCAGCGCCTCTTCGACAAAATCGAATCGGCCCATCGAGACGCCGCCGGAGAGTATCAGTAGATCGGCTCCGCAATCATGGATGGCGTGCGCGATGGCCGCCTGGGTTGCCTCGCAGTTGTCGCGCAGGATGGGTTGGATGAGGGCCTCTGCTCCGCTCTGCCTAACCTGTGCGGCCAATGAGTAACTGTTAGAGTTACGAATCTGGAATGGCCGCGGAGTCTCGCCGATTTCGACGAGCTCATCCCCCGTGGCCTGAATCGCAACCAGCGGCTTGCGGAAGACTTTCAGGGTTGCATATCCGCAGGATGCGGCTATTGCGATGTGTCGCGCGCCGATGCGTGTGCCGGGCGGCAGCAGCAGCTCTCCTTTTGCCGCTTCGCTGGCGGCGGGAACCACGTTTTCCCCGTGGAGAAGCCTTCGCCCGCCTGCCAGCCGCAGGCTCGATCCATCCCGCTGCGTATGCTCGATCATCACCACGCAATCGGCGCCGGATGGCAGCGGCGCACCGGTCATGATCTCAACCGCTGCCCCGGGTTCGAGCGGGTCTGCCCAGATTTCTCCTGCCCTGACCATGCCTGTTACCCGCAATGGCTGCGTCATCAACTCGGCTGCGCGGCAGGCAAAGCCATCGCGTGTGGAGCGGTCAAAGGGGGGCTGGTCGCGATCGGCAAAAACCGGCTCGGCAAGTACCCGGCCTGCAGCCGATGTCAGGGGAACGACTTCTTCGGCAATAGCGCGTCCGGCGGCCCATTGCGCGGCGTGTTCGCGGATCACGCTGGAGGCTTCCGCGAAGCTCAAAACAAGCGAGGGTGCCGAATCCGATGGCATGGCTCCGATTGTAGACAGATCGAGGCGCCAGCGCACCACGGCACAGCAGGTATATGGAGTTTTCTGGCGGGATCAGACGCCCTTTTTCAGCGGCTCCCAGATGAACTTGTGAATCTGCAGGCTGAGGCGCGCCTCCAGGCCGTCGGCCAGCATCCACTCCACCAGTTCGCGCGGATTCAGCAGGCAATTCTCGGCGGTTCTCTCCGGAGTGGGAGTCTTGCTGAAGGCGGGGGAGAGCAGCACCGCTCCCACCTTGGCGGCCAAGTCATGTTCCGCCAGAAAGCTGCGCGCAAATTCGTAATCCTTGCGGTTACTGATGACAAATTTCACCTCGTCGCGTTTGGTCAGGGCCTCAAGGTTGGGCAGGTGGAAGCTGCCGCACTCGCCCGAGCCCGGACACTTGACATCGACGATCTTGTGCACCGATTTGGGGACATCGGCCAAAGGCCGCTCGCCGCTGGTTTCGATCATCAAGGTGTAGCCCTGCTCCAGCAGTCGCTGCATCAGCGGCAGCAACTCCTTCTCCTGCAGCATGGGCTCGCCGCCGGTGAACTCAATTAACTTTACCGGGGCCAGTTTCTCAATCTCGGCGATGACCTGGTCGGCGTCCATCTTGTGGCCGCCGGTAAAGGTGTACTCGGAGTCGCACCAGTTACAGCGCAGGTTGCACCCCGCCAGCCGCACAAAAATGCACGGCAGGCCGGCGAAGCTCGATTCGCCCTGAACCGACTTGTAAAGCTCAATGAGATACACGCGGCTTACTCGTAATACGTGGCAGTGGTGGTGTCGGTTTCGTAGATGGTGCAGTCCTTCACGGTGACGCGGCCCGAGGTCATTTCGTGGAGCTGCTTGTTCGTCTCGTCGTAAAAGTAGCGCGCCAGATTTTCCGCCGAGGGATTGATCTCGGTAAACGGGGGAAGGTCGTTGATCATCTGGTGATCGAGGTAGTCAATCACCGGGCGCATGACCTGTTTCAGCAGCTTGAAGTCCAGCAACAGCCCCGCTTCATCCAGCGCCGGGCCGCGAAGCGTGACTTGAACCTTGTAGTTATGTCCATGCGGATTCTCGCACTTGCCGCGATAATTCCTCAGGAAGTGGCCGGAGGAGAATCCTGCCTCGACTGTTACTTCGTACATTCTGTTTCTCGTCCTGTCCGGGGCCAATATGCCCCATCTACCATTGTAAAGCTGCAGTCACGAAATCACCGCCTCGAGTGCAGGCTGGGGACGGGGTCGCCGGAACGCAGCCGGTTGAACTCTGCTCAGTGTCCGCGCTCGCGCTCCCTGCGCCGACGCTCCTCGTTGCGGCGGTCCACCTGTTCGAACATCGCCGTAAATGTGCCGGCCAGCGCCGTGATCAGGCCGGCAACAGCGAGCATCAGGCCAGTGGTCTTCCAAAGGGAGCCATTCCCCGGCAAGCCCGGCTGGTAGGCGCTTGAAGTGAGCGTCATCGCACAGGAGACCAGAGCAAACACCAACAGCGTTCCAGCCAAGATATAGAGATTACGAGACATAATCGAGCGGCGACCTGACTCTCCTATGCTAGCAGCGCACAGGGGGAGGAGTAGAAATCTCCGTGCTACTTGCTTGCATCCACCGCAAAAAAGCTCTCTACCTCGCCAATATCCTGGGTCACGCGGTAGGGCGGCAGCGACTCCAGAAAGACCTTGCCGTAGCGCTGGCGCTGGATTCTTGGATCGAGCAGCATCAGCACCCCGCGGTCTTCCAGCGAGCGGATGAGCCGGCCAAATCCCTGCTTGAGCGTGATGACGGCCGACGGCACCTGATACTCGAAAAACGGGCTGCCGCCGCCATCTTCGACCGCACGCATGCGCGCGGCCACCACCGGATCCGTTGGCACAGCAAAGGGCAGGCGATCGACAATCACGCAGCTTAACGCCTCGCCCTGCACATCCACGCCCTGCCAGAAGCTGGAGGTGCCAAACAGCACGCCATTCGGAGTATTGCGAAACTCCTCCAGCAGCGCCTTGCGAGGCGCCGTTCCCTGGAGGAGAAAGGGATAGTCCAGCTCCGATCGCAGGCGGTCATGCAGATCCCGCATCTGCTGGTAGCTGGTGAAGAGGCAGAAGGCCCGGCCCCGGGTAATGGAAAGCACTCGACGAATCCGCCGGGCGGCCTCTACCTGGTAATTGGGATCGCGCGGGTCGGGCATCTCCGGCGGCAGGTAGAGCAGTGCCTGCTGCTGATAGCGAAAGTGCGACGGCACCACCAGCTCCCGCGCATTGCGCATGCCCAGACGCTTGCGGATATGCGCAAAACCCGATTGCACGGTGAGCGTCGCCGAGGTGAGGACTACGCTCGGGTAGTTCTCGAACAGCAGTTCGCTGAGCATCTCTGAGACATCGATCGGCGTGGCCTGCAGATACGTGTTGCGTGAGGCTGCCCGCATCCCGCCAGCCGATCGCCGCTCGATCCAGAAGACGGTGTTGTGATCATCGGCCTCAAGCAGAAAGCGCAGGTGCTCGCGAATATCTCCAACTCTCTTTTTCAATCCCGGAGCTTCGTCCACCCCGCGCACGCGGTCCAGTTCGCCCTCCAGGCGATGCAGCGCATTCGTTGCGCCAAGATAGATGTCGCCATGCACCTCAAGAAAATCCTCGCGGCCGGTGAAGGCCATGCGGCCATCCGGCCCCTGCGGCAACACGGCAAAGAGCATGCGGGAGCGCTCACGCAGCAGTTCTACCGCGTTCTGTATGCCGCTGGAGAACGCCTTCTTCTTGCGCAGCATCGTCTCGACGTCGCGCGCCATCTCCTCAAAGCGGACGTTGCTCAGGCTGATGCCGAAATAGCTGGAGGCCACATCTTCCAGCTCATGCGCCTCGTCAAAGACGACGGCCGCGGCCTCGGGCAGTACGCCTGCATCGGGCGCGGCCTTTGCCTGCAGCTTGATGGCGAGATCGGCGAAGAAGAGGTGGTGATTGACAATAATCACGTCGCTTTCGAGAGCCTTGCGCCGCATCTCCGTAATGAAGCATCGCTCGTAGTCGGGACAGGTGGTGCCCAGGCAGGCTTCGCTGCGGGCATCGAGCTTGGTCCACAGCGGGCTGTTCTCCGGCAGGGCATCGATCTCCGCGCGATCCCCGGTCTCGGTCGTCTTCTCCCATTGCGCAATCTGGTGGAACTGGTCGATCTCCTCCAGGCCATTCAGAATCGGCTGATCGCGCAGGGCATACAGCTTGTGGCGGCAGAGATAATTGCCGCGCCCCTTCATGTAGCACACCCGCAGCGGCCCCAGCATCGACTCCAGAAAGGGAACATCCTTGAAGAAGAGCTGCTCCTGCAAATTCTTGGTGCCGGTGGAGATAATGACGCGGCGCCCTGTACGCAGGGCAGGCAGCAGGTAGGCAAGCGTCTTGCCGGTGCCCGTTCCAGCCTCGACGATCAGGTGGTGATGCTCCTCGAGCGCTCGCTCCACCGCCTTGGCCATCTCCAACTGCCCGCGCCGGAATTCATAGGGCAGGTTGGAACGCGACAGTACGCCTCCTGGAGAGAAGAAGTCGTGGAGGGACGGCAGCGAAGAGCTGGTGGGGGCAGATGTGGCCACGGGGTTCCGGAGGTGCTTCTTTCTATAATAGCCAGATGCCCGCCCGCGGGAATAGCCAGACGCCCCCGCGAGGAACGGGGAGTGCCCGAAAGCAGCATTTGTACCGCCGGCAGGGTAGGATCAAGGTTGGCCAGTAATCTGTGTCAGGCCGGATGAGTGCGGCATACGCGCGTCCAGAAGCAGCGGAGCAGGATTTTGCGAAAAACAACACGAGTGTCGCGCAGGGGAAGTCCAACCATCACCGAGGGGCTTCCGCTCATCGCCATCGTCGGCAGGCCGAACGTCGGCAAGTCGACCCTCTTCAACCGCCTGACAGGCTCTCGCCGCTCCATTGTGGGCGACGAGCCTGGCATCACGCGCGACCGCATCTATGGCGAGGTCCAATGGCAAGGCCGCACTGCGCGCCTGGTGGATACCGGCGGCGTTCTGCCGGACGACGATGACCTGATACCCGCGGCAATCTTCGAGCAGGCGCAGGTGGCCCTCGAGGAGGCGGACGTGCTGGTGATGGTCGTCGATGGCCGCACCGAGCTGGCGGCGCCGGACCTGGATCTGGCGCGCATCCTTCTGCGCAGCGGCAAACCCGTCTTCCTTGCCGTCAACAAGATTGACGCCGAAAAAATGGAGGCCTCCGCGGAGAACTTCCGCAGGCTCGGCTTCCGGAATATTCAGGCTATCTCCGCCGAGCATGCCCTCGGCATCGGAGACCTGCTGGAGCAGGTGTTTGCCGCGCTGCCCCCAGCGGCGACGCCCGAGCCAGAGGCTGCCAGCGCAGCCGCGCCCGAGGATGAAGCCGCGCAGGGTGAGGATGCAAACGGCGAGCCGCTGCATCGCACGCATGGCGAATTTGAACAGCACGAGACCAAGGTTGCCATCATCGGCCGCCCCAACGTCGGCAAAAGCACGCTGCTGAACGCGCTCACAGGCTCCTCGCGAGCCATCGTTTCGCCGGTGGCAGGAACCACCCGCGACGCCGTCGATGAGTTGATGGAGTACGACGGCAGCAAGTTCCGCTTCGTCGATACTGCCGGCATCCGGCGCAAGGGCAAGACGACCGAAATGGCGGAGAAGCTGTCTGTCGTGATGGCGCGGCGACATCTGGAGGCTGCGGACGTGGCCTTACTGGTGATCGATGCGACCGAGGGCGTCACCTCCTCCGACGCAACTATTGGCGGATACGCCCACGAGAGCGGCCGCTCCATCATTCTCGTCGTCAACAAGTGGGACCTGGTCACCACTGGCCGCACCGACGGCAAGCCACCCGCCGACCGCGAGATTTTTGAGCAGCAGCTTCGCAATGTGCTGAAGTATCTGGCCTATGCTCCGGTGGTCTTCATCTCTGCCGCGCAAGGCAAAAACATCAAGCGCGTCCTCGAACTGGTCAAACAGGTCTCCATCGAGCGGCGCAAGCGCGTCACCACAGGGCAGATGAATCGCTTTCTGGAGAAGATCGACTTCCAGCGTGCGCCCGTGCCGCTCTCCAAGCGCATGCGCATCCTCTACATGACGCAGGCCGCAGTCGCACCGCCAACCTTCATCCTGTTTACCGATCGCGATGTCAAGCTGCACTTCAGCTTCGAGCGTTTTCTTGAGAACCAGATTCGCGAAGCCTTTGGCTTTGAGGGCTCGCCGATCTGGTTCAAGATCAAGGCGCGGAATGCCAAAGAGTAAACAGGGCTGTCGCTATGCTGGGAGCGCGTCGCGGTGCTATCCCCAAGGCGTCCGGCGGGGAATCCATCGCGGAACGTGGCGGCAGAACTCCTCATAGGACTCGCCATAGGTGCGACGCAGCTTCGGCTCCTCGTAGCCTATGACGAAGAGATGGAAGAGCAGCGCCACAACTACGAGATACTGCACCAGGCTGCGGCTGCGGAAGAGAATTGCCTGGCCCGAGATCAGGGTCAGCATGCCCACGTACATAGGATTGCGCACGTAGCGATAGAATCCGCTGACCACCAGCACCTTTGTGGGCATCGCCGGCACCAGGGTGCCCCGGCCCACCCGCACAAATCGGATCACCGATTCAAGGAGCGGCAGCAGGCCAAGGCAGATGAGCGCAATGGCCGCGCTGCGCAGCCATAGGGACTGGGTCGCTCCATGCCAACGCGTAATTGTGAAGGGAAAATAGAAACCGACGATTCCGGGTCCGCCGAAGAGTACGAAGGCGGCGGAGATACCCCAGCGCAAAAGCGACTCGCGCCGGGACTCCGTGGATTGCATGGCGGCTCCTACTTCCTCTCCGCCGCGACTGCCGCTTCCGCTGCCTGGAAGCCGAGCTTTGAGTGCGTGCCATCGCAGAACGGTTTGTTGATAGACGCTCCGCAGCGGCACAGGGATACGGCGGGCTTTCCCGCCAGGTCGATTTCCTTGCCGTCGGTATCGATCAGCTTGATGGGGCCTTCCACACGGAGGGGACCGTTGGGGCGCAGGGTAATGGTTACTTGGTTCTCAGCCATTGCGACTCTCCTATAGTGATAGTGCTCTCATCACCATACCGGAATCCCATCCAACGGTGTATAAGCCCCCTGGCGCTATCGCTGCGGCAGTGTGTTCTTCCTTCTAGAACAGGTCGGATTTTACCAGACGGGCGGTGGCTCGATCATCGGCAAATCGCCCGGTGGACGGGGCAGACGCGGCTCCGGCGGAATAGGGGTGGCCCCGAATTGGCTCTCCAGAAGTGCCCCGAGCGCGGGATAGCGTGCTCCGAAGTAGATCACTGCGTAGCAGAGTTTGAAGACGCCGGTCACGCCAAAGACCGTGACCATCGACGAAAAATAGAGCAGCAGCAGGACTGTGGCAGCCGCAGCCACATAGATCAGGAACAGGAACTGCGCGCCCCCCATCCACAGCGAGTGATACAGCACCGCGCCCCCGGCGTAGGCCAGCAGGCCAAGCAGCGCCACCGGGATCACGAGGACAATCCCAAGGCAGGCCGAGAGCAGCGTGCTGATGACGGTACGCAGAAACAGGTAGAGCACGGTGGAACCCATGCCGCTCCTCAGCACACCGAAGAAACGCGCCAGCGCCGACTCGATGGAGGCGTCCTCGATTGCCATCGGCGGCAGCAGAAAATCTCGAATCACCGCGTCCACCAGCACTCCCAGGAAGGACAGTGCCAAAATCGCGCCAAGGAATGGCAGCAACAGGCGGAACATGACGTAGGAGTCGGGACTGGACGCGTTCGTTGTGCGCGCGATGCGGATGAAGGCGGGAAGAAAGGGTCCAATTACCGCTGCAAACATCAGTAAAAAAGCCAGTCCCGCAAGCAGGGTGATGCCGAAGTAGCGCCAGGTCTGCTGCCTATACCTGCTCCATGCCTTGCGAATCAGGCCCTGCCGGTAAATCGCGAGATCGAGAACAGTGAGGCGCAAGCGGCAGAGCAGGTAGAGGGCGACGCACAGGAGCGCGATTCCCAGGATCGCAACCACCGCGAAGAGGAGCAGCAATCCCATGCTGAGCGCCCCGACGATGCCCCATCCATCGGCCAGAAAGTTGGTTGCGGGATGCAGATGGACGGCCCTGCTATAGGGGAAGGCGTTCGCTCCCCGGACGGGGTAGGAGATCGCCGCCGAGAGGAATCCGGATTCGGCCAGCGCAACAAAGAAGCAGATTTTGAGAAAGAACCCCAGGCGAAAGGGCGCGGCCAGAATGGAGCGGGTCCGCCGAAAGGCGGGAACGAGCGCATCCACGGCCGAGATGGGCTTCAGCGGTGCGGAATACCCTGCGATCGAGTTCATATCTTCAGATGGCCTCGCACATTGCTCCCTGTGTTGCCGTTGCTTGGTTGGTGTTGCTCCGTTGCATCTCCAGCGAAAAGAATGCGATGCGCCTCAGGGTAAGCCTGCCGTGGACTCTTGCAAAGGGATTTTATTCAGGAACGGCTGCGGCTCGCAGCTCGCCATACTGCGATGCGCTCTGCGTCCACCACTGCTCGAATGCCGCCAGTGCGCGCTGGCACTGCACGCGATGGCGTTCTTTCTTGTCGCGGATGCGCTTGCGCTCCTCCTCCGCCAGTGGCACCAGCAAGTCGAACGTGATGTTGGCCGGCTGAAAGTGTTCCGGGTCGGCGTGCGTAATGTAGTGCGCCAGCGAACCGAGCGCCGTCTGCCGGGGCACGGGAACCGGCTGCCTGCCCAGTGCCATTGCTGCCGCGTAGATGCCGGCCAGCATGCCGGTGGCGATGGACTCCGTATAGCCTTCGACGCCCGAGATCTGCCCCGCAAACAGCACCGACGGGTGCTCGCGCAGGTTCAGCGTCTCCGCCAGCACGCGCGGGGAGTTGATGTAGGTGTTGCGATGAATCTGTCCGTAGCGCAGAAAGCGTGCCTGCTCCAGCCCGGGAATCAGGCGCAGGATGCGAGCCTGTTCGCCGAACTTCAGGTGATTTTGAAAGCCCACCAGGTTGTAGGAGTCGGCGCGCAGATTCTCACAGCGGAGCTGCACCACGGCCCATGGCGTTTTGCCGGTTCGCGGATCGCGCAAACCTACCGGCTTCATGCAGCCGAAGCGGAGCGTGTCCCGGCCCCGGCGGGCGATTTCCTCGATGGGCAGGCAGCCCTCGAAGTAGTCCAGCTTCTCCCACTCTTTTGATTCCACCGCCTCGGCTGCGACCAGCGCATCGTAGAAGACGTCATACTCTTCTTTCGTAAAGGGACAGTTGATGTAGTCTGCTGTTCCTTTATCCCAGCGCGCGGCAAAGTACACGCGCTCCATGTTGATGGAGTCTGCCTCAACAATGGGCGATATGGAGTCGTAGAAGGACAGGTGGCCGCTGCCCGTCAGCCGTGCGATCTCCTCCGAGAGCGCGGGCGAGGTAAGCGGACCGCTGGCAAGAATCGTGATTCCGTCGGCCGGATCGATCGCCGTCACTTCTTCCCGGTAAACATGGATGCGCGGCTCGGCTGCGATGGCCTCCGCGATCCGTCGGGAGAACTCGACGCGGTCCACCGCCAGCGCATGGCCGGCAGGAACAGCGGTGCTATCGGCCAGACGCATCAATGCGGAACCCGCCCGCCGCATCTCCTGCTTCAGCAGCCAGGGCGCGGTATTTTCGCTCTCGGATTTCAGCGAGTTGGAGCAGACCAGTTCGCCGAAGTCCGCTGTCTGGTGCGCAGGCGTTGTCTTAACCGGACGCATCTCGTACAGGGCCACTTCGCAACCCAGGCGGGCCGCGGTCAACGCGGCTTCCGGTCCGGCCAGTCCTCCGCCAATCACGCGAATGGCAGATGGTTTCCTCGTCGTCATGGCAGGCGCTCCGAGGAGGCAGCCAGATTCGGCAGCGCTTCATCCGTCACCCGCATCGTGCGCCATTGATCCAGAAACTTTGCGCCAACGCTGTGGTAAAAGTCGATCGCCGGCTGATTCCACTCGAGCACGTCCCATTGCAGGCGCGCGCATCCGTTTTCCACCGCAACCGCCGCCACGGCGGCCAAAAGCGCCTTGCCGATGCCGCGGCCACGAAACGCAGGTTGCACAAACAGGTCTTCGAGATGGATGCCGGGGCAGCCGCGCCAGGTCGACCAGTTGTAAAAGTAGAGCGCCAATCCTACGGTCTGGTTCTCGTCGATGGCTACGAACGCGTGAAAGAAGGGGGAGGGGCCAAATCCGTCGCGCAGCAGGTCGGCCTCGGTGGTCTCCACCGCGTGCGGCTCGCGCTCGTACTCGGCCAGTCCGCGGATAAGCGCCAGCATCTCCGGCGCATCTTCAGGGGTAGCGGGGCGAATTTGCATACTTCTATTAAGTCTAGACTGTTCCCGCGCCGCCCGGAATCTGGGGGGATTCAGCCGCCTCCCGCGTGGGGAAGGCGCCTCCCTGGATTTGGCGGGGGTCGTATCCCCAGGCCAGCCACCGCGAGTTGCGTCGTATGTGTCATGGCTCACAAGTGGGCCACATGGGATCTGTCGTAGCATGGAGAGATGCAACAGGAGACCGCCAATTCCGGAGCTCGCGCCAAGGCGGTTGTCTGCCTCTCCGGGGGAATGGATTCCTCCGTCTGCGCCGCTCTTGCCGCTCGCGATTATGACGCCTACGCGCTGCACTTCAGTTATGGCCAGCGCACGGAAGCGCGGGAACTGAAGAGTGCACGCGCAGTTGCCGAGGTGCTGGGGATTAAGCACTTTCTGCCGCTCGAGATGGGGCTATTCCGCAAGATCGGCGGATCTGCCCTGACGGACCCCTCCATTGCGATTCCGGAAGCACCCAGCGAGGAAGCCATAGGTGCTTCTATTCCAGTGACTTACGTCCCTTTTCGCAATGCTCATTTTCTGTCTGCGGCGGTCAGTTGGGCGGAGGTCATCGGGGCGAAACGAATCTTTATCGGCGCGGTGGAGCAGGACAGCTCAGGGTATCCGGATTGCCGTCCGCAGTATTACGAGGCATTTCAGCGGCTGATCCAAACCGGAACCCGTGACGGAGACATCGAAGTAGTTACGCCGCTTATTCAGTTAAAGAAGAGTGAGATCGTGCGTCTTGGTCTTGAATTGCGTGCACCGTTCCATTTAACGTGGTCGTGCTATTCCGGCGAAGAGAAAGCATGCGGTGTATGTGATAGTTGCGTCCTGCGGCTCAGAGCATTCCGCGATGCGGGTGCCCGCGATCCGATTCCGTACGCATCCAATCCCGGAGTTGAGGGTTGCTAATGGTTGTGAGAGGCGTGAGCCTCTAAATTGCAGTAGAAGGACCTGTAGCAGGCACAAATGCCATCGCTACGCGATCCAAGGAGATGACATGAAACGGAAGACAACACTCTGGCTGGCATTGGTATTGCTTTTCATAATGCCCGCGTTTGCACAGGAACCCACCGCGAAGATTCATGGACACAACCAGGATCCGGTCGGCGCACCCATGGCCAAGTCGACGGTCAAGCTGTCCAAGGATGGCGCTGCAAAAGATGTGAAATACTCCTTCGTCGCCGATGCCAATGGTGACTACAAGGGCGAGGGCATTGCTCCGGGCACCTATTACATCACGCTCGACAATGCAGAAGGCAAGGATGTCGATCAGTTTCCCAATGTGAAGTTCGGGCCTGGCGTGGATGTATTGCAGGACTTCGACCTGGGACGTCCGGATTACATGTCGAAGCTCACCCCTGAGCAGCGTAAAGCGGCGGAAGAACTGCGCAAGAAGAACGCCGAGGCAATGAAGGAAAATGCGCAGATCAAGAACCTGAACGCCACGCTGAAGCAGGCGCGCGACGACAACCGGGCGAAGAACTATGCGGAAGCCGAGACGCTGATGAAGCAGGCAACCACCGCCAAGCCGGATGCCTCTGTGCTCTGGCTGGAACTGGGAACGGCGCAGGCTGGTGAGAAGAAGAATGAGGACGCGCTGACCTCGCTGAACAAGGCGCTGGAACTGGAAGCCGCTTCCAAGAAGCCCAGCATTGACATCCAGGGCGCCGCGAACAATACGCTTGGCGAGGTGTACGCCAACCTCGGTAAGCTTCCTGAATCGGTAGCCGCATATGAAGCCGCCGCCAAGATCGATCCCAAGGGCGCGGCGATGTATTACACCAACTCGGCGATCATCCTCGACCGTACAGGCCATGCGGATGAGACAGTAGTGGCTGCCGACAAGGCAATTGCTGCCGATCCAACCCGTCCCATCTCCTATTACCTCAAGGGCAAGGCGCTGGTTGGCAAATCGACCATCGAGCCCAAGACCGGCAAGCTCATTGCACCTCCAGGATGTGTGGAGGCGTACGAGAAATATCTGGAGCTTGCGCCCAATGGTCCCATGGCGCCTGAGGTGAAGTCGATCCTGGCGGAGATGAGCACCCAGGTGAAGACCACTTACAAGGCACCGAATAAGAAGAAGTAATCGCTGTTTCTGCAGACAGAAGCGCCGCTCCCAGGTGGGGCGGCGCTTTCCGTTTCCAGGAGATTTATGTCTGAAGATTTGTGGGATATGCCTGCTGCGCAGAAGGCCGGATCGCGCGAACAGGCGACGCTTTCCCGGCTGCGTGGGGTCTGTTAACTGGCCCTAGTCCGAGGAGCGCTTCTCCAGATGGGGTTGGGTGGCCAGATACTTGTCGAAGGGAATCTCAAAGAAGAAGAGATCTTTACCATCGGCGGCGTGCAGCATTCGCAGGTAGAGCTTCGCTCCCTGCAGTGGATTGGCGATGCCCCGCATGTCATAAAACAGGAATCCGGCGCGGGTAGTATGCGGCTCGACGGCAAGAGCGCTGTATTCGAATGCCTTGAAGTCCGCCTCGATCTCTTTCGTCTTGGTCTTTGCCTTCTCATGGATGGGGGGCAGGGGTGCCGGCATCGGGATCCTGCGGCCTGCGTTGGCGACCGTCGTGCTGCGGCGCTCGATGTCACTGGGCAACGCCGCGGGAATCTTGTCGCCATTGGCGGTGATGAAGTGGATCCGCGCGTCGACGAGCGAGATCGGTTTATCGCCGTTGTTGGTCACAATCAGGCGGATGGGCATAAAGCCGTATTTGAGGTAATCGGCACGGAAGATAGCGGCTTTCTCATGCGTGTCATAGGGATCGGCCGCAATGGCTACGTGCTCTTCCTCGTGGATATCGACGGCGGGAAAGCTTGTTGCCGGTTCCACCGCGGGCGGGGTGTGGTCGGCCGCGGCAGCCATCAATGGGAGCAGCGGCAAGAGAAGGAGCGAGAAAAGAACGCTGGGCCGAAGGCGCATCATGTACCTGACGATTATCATTCTCCCTTAGAGCCTGCCACTAACTCGTAGAGCGGTAAAGAGGATACGAACTCAGAATGCTGCTGTTTCTGTACAGTGCCGCCTTATACCTCACCCTGCTGGTGACTGCCCCGTTCTGGCTCTTCAAGATCGCGACCACGGAGAAGTACCGGTACGGCCTGGCGGAACGGCTGGGTCGGCTGCCCCGCAGAGTGTTAGACGCGCGAGGGGCGCAACCTGTCATCTGGGTGCATGCCGTTTCGGTGGGCGAACTGCTGGCTGCCAGCCGGTTGATCGAAGAGTTGAGCGTGCGGGCCAAAGGCTACCGCGTGTTGGTGTCTACCACGACGCGGACTGGACAGGAGCTTGCGCGGGCGAGATTCGGCGAGGACCGGGTCTTCTATTTTCCCCTGGATTTTAGATGGGTGGTACAGCGCTACCTCCGCGCCGTGCGGCCTGCGCTGGTGGTTCTGCTGGAGACGGAGTTCTGGCCTAATTTTCTGGCCGCGTGCAGGGAAGCGCATATTCCAGTGGCCGTGATCAATGCGAGAATCTCCGACCGCTCCTACCCTCGGTATGTGCGCCTTCGTGTGCTATGGCGGCAGATTTTGAGCGGGATCGTCCTAGCCCTGGCGCAGACGGAAGAGGATGTGAGCCGCCTGATCGCCATTGGCGTGCCGGAGCAGCGAGTACGGCTTGGCGGAAATCTCAAGTTCGACGTGCGCACCGCTCAGCCGGCAGAGGTGACAACAGCGCTGCGATCACACATTCCGGCGGGCGGAGAAGTGCTGGTGGCGGGCAGCACGCTGGATGGGGAAGAGAAGATGATGCTGGAGGCGTGGCCGCAGGTGGTGGCCGCGGTTCCGAACTCAAGGATGGTGCTTGCCCCGCGTCATCCCGCACGCTTTGCCACCGTTGCCGCGCTCTTGCAGCGCTCGGGGATCTGGTGGGCGAGGCGCTCGGAGTGGCTGGGTGCCCCATGCGATCTGCCGCCGGGCGCGGTTTTCCTGCTGGACTCGATCGGCGAGTTGGCCTCGGTCTATTCTCTGGCCACGCTGGCGTTTGTCGGCGGCAGCCTGGTGCCTGCCGGGGGCCACAATCCACTGGAGCCGGCGCAATACGCCGTGCCGGTTGTCATGGGCCTGCATTACACGAATTTCCGTGCCATCGTGGAGACGCTACGGGTCGAAGAGGCTCTGCAGATCGTCTCGCGGGAGGATCTCGCCGACTCCCTCATCGAGCGCCTGAGCCGCCGGGAGGAGACTGCGTTGATGGGGGCGCGAGCGCAGCACATCTTCGAACGTGAGTCCGGGGCGACGGAACGCGCCATCGAGGCTCTGCGAAACCTGCTGCTGGAGGCGAATCGTTGAGGCGCCCCCTCCTGCTCCCTTTAACGCCGTTATTTCATGCGGTGGTGGCAGCCAGGAATGCTGCCTATTCCCAGGGCTGGAGAAGGCCGCGAACTCTCGCATGGCCCGTGGTGAGCATAGGCAGCATCACCGCGGGCGGTGCGGGAAAGACGCCGCTGGTCATCCGCCTCGCCGAATTGTTGCAGTCGGAGGGGGTGCGGATTGACGTTCTCTCCCGAGGCTATGGCCGAAGCAGCAAGGCCACGGAACGCGTCGCGCCCGATGGCGCGGCAGAACGCTTTGGAGACGAGCCTCTGCTTATCGCCCGGAATGCGGGAGTCCCTGTATTTGTGGGCTCCAGCCGTTTTGCGGCGGGCCTGCTGGCCGAGCAGTCGCTGTCTGGGCAGTTCCCGTCCGGCCCGGGCATTCACTTGTTGGACGATGGCTTCCAGCATCGCCAGTTGAGCCGGGCGGTGGACATCGTGCTGGTTGGTGCAGCGGATCTGGAAGACACCCTGCTCCCGGCGGGAAACCTGCGCGAGCCATTGCGAGCTTTGCGGAGGGCCAACTTCCTTGTGGTTCGCACGGAAGAGCGGGAGCTGGTGCAGCAGTTGCGGGCCAGAGGGCTGGTGCAGCCTGTCTGGCTGGTGCACCGTAGTCTGACGGTTCCCACAGTGGGAAAGCGGTCGGTTGCTTTCTGCGGGATTGCGCGTCCTGGAGATTTTTTCTCTGAAGTCAGCCGCCAGGTTGAATCTGTGGGGAGAGAGGTGGTGTCGTGGCAGAGCTTTCCCGATCATCACCGCTATACGCCCGCTGATATGGAGAAGCTGGCGCGGCTGGCGAGCTCAAACCGCGCCGACAGCTTTCTGACGACGGAGAAGGATGCGGTAAAGCTGGATGCAGGAATGCGGGATATTCTGGAACGCGCAGCACCCCTTGGAATCGTTCGGCTGGAGGTTACTCTGGAGGACGAAAAGGCGGCCATCCAAAGCCTGATACGGCAGGCGAGAGAGTAGCCCGAATCAGGCCAGCGTATGAGAGAATGAACGCTTGCAAGCCCTCAGCGACCATCTACGAGTGCTCATTGTCCGCTTCGGTGCGATGGGCGATATCATTCATGCGCTCCCGGCTGTTACGGCCTTGCGTGCGGCGCATCCGAACTGGTATTTCGGGTGGGTGGTGGAGCCGCGCTGGCGCGCCCTGCTCTGCTCAGAGTCAAAGTCGGATGATTACGGCCGCAGCGCCACGCGTATGCCCCTTGTCGATCAGATCCACCGGGCCCATACACGGCGCTGGTCGCACGAGCCATTCAGCGGCGCTACGCTGGAGGACCTGCTGCGTTTGCGGCGCGAGCTGAAGCACTATCGCTACGACATCTGCATCGATTTTCAGGGGGCCATCCGCTCGGCCATCGTCGGGCGCTGGTCGCACGCCTCCCGCATTATCGGGCAGGATCTTCCCCGGGAATCGGTGGCTCGCTGGCTGTACTCGGAACGGATTCCGATGCACGCGCCTCACGTGATCGAGCATGCACTGGAGTTGGCGGGAGCCGTTGTGGGCGAGCAACTGGACTACACGCGCGCCTGCCTGCCTCGCGACGAATACGCCGAGACATGGTGTGAGGAGTTTCTCGCAGAGAACGTCTCCGGTCCGATGGTGCTGATGAATCCGGGAGCAGGCTGGGGAGCCAAGCGCTGGCCCGCCGAACGCTTCGGCGAGGTGGCGCGTTCGCTCTCCAACGCGGGATATCGGGTGGTGGTGAATGCCGGTCCCATGGAGGAGAGCCTTGCTGCCGAGGTTGTGGCGGCGAGCGGCCGCTCCGCAATAGCGGTCGAGTGCAACGTCAGCCAATTGATCTCCTTAACCCGGCGTGCGTCGCTGGCCATCGCAGGGGACACCGGGCCACTGCACCTCGCCTGCGCCATGGGCAAACCGGTTGTCGGTATCTTTGGACCTACGGACCCAGCCCGCAATGGACCATTTGGCTGCGACTTCCGCGTGTTACGCCATCCGTCCAGCAAGCGGGATCACAGCCGAAAGGCGGAACCGGAAAAGGGGTTGCTGACCATTACGCCGGAGGCTGTGCTGAGCGCTGCACGGGAACTCCTCAACCCCGGTTCTACCGCATGAGCGGGCAGTGGCAGTCCATTGCGCGGCGCATCCGCGTCCCGATGGGCTTTGTGATTGCGGCATTGTTTCTCATCCTTGCCCGGCCGAGCGTGCGCTCGATCGAGTGGAGCCTGCTGCTCGTCATCCCCGGGGTGGCATTGCGCGGGTATGCCTCCGGCTACGTGAAGAAGAACGCGGAGCTTACCGTGACCGGACCCTATGCCTATACGCGGAATCCTCTATACCTGGGCTCGATTCTGATTGGCTTCGGGTTTGCGCTGGCCTCGAAGAGCCCTACCATCGCGGCCACGCTCGCCGTATTTTTCTTTGTGATCTATGTTCCCGTCATTCGCTCGGAGGAAGAGTTCCTGCGTTCGACGTTTCCGGAGTTTGTGGCCTACTGCCAGCATGTGCCCCGGCTTTTTCCCCGGCTGACTCCCGCGGGTCACGCGACCAGCGCAGGCAGCTTCTCGATGGCACTGTATTCTAAACACCGCGAGTACAATGCCCTTTTAGGCGCAATCAGCATCTATGCGGCTCTGCTGCTGAGGATGCGGATGCACTCTTGAATGTAAGCGAAGTCTAAACTTTTCCCCGAGCGTATGCCTTTGATCCTGCGTGTTCGACCGTTGCTGTTGATACTCAGCCTTCTGGCGCTGGACTGTGCTCTCGTCCACGGAGCAGGCCAAATGCCGGAATTGCATGCGCCGCAGGCGGGCTACGGCTTTCCCGCGAGGCAGACGCTGACCTACGCCGTCGACTGGCGCGTCTTCCCGGCAGGAACCGCCGTCATCCACCTGGAAGAAGACGGGGACCGCCAGAAGATCAGCGCCACCGCCGATACGATCGGCGCCATCACGGTGCTCTATCGCGTGAATGATAAATTTCAGTCCGTGTTCGACCGCAGGACTGGCTGCTCCTATGGATTCAGCAAGCAGATGATTGAAGGCCGCAGGCAGGTGAATACCGATCTGCGCTTTGACTACACGCAGAACAAATCCTTCCTCTACGAGAAGAACAATGTCACCGGGTCGGTGAAGAATCAGGAGGCACAGATTCCTGGCTGCGTGACCGATCTGCTGTCCGCAATCTTCTATTCGGCGTCCCAGCCGATGCAGGTGGGAAAGAGCTTCCAGATGCCGGTGGGAGATGCGATTCATACCTATCCCGTAACCATGAAGGTCGAGGGAAGGGAAGAGGTGACGACGCCTACCGGGAAATACCAGACGCTCCGCGTTCAGCCCACCGCCGATGCCGGCGTGGTGAAGAACCGCGGCAATATATGGATCTGGTACACGGACGACGAGCGCCATACACCGGTGCAGATGCGCGCACGTCTCTTCTGGGGCACGATTACCTTCCGCCTGACCAGCATCGAGCAGAAGTAGTAGGGCAGCGGCACTACTGGATGCGGAATCGCTCCCGCATCAGCCGTTGCAGCCGGGGCTTATAGATCAGGTCATACGCCAGCTCCTTGTCTGGAAACATGGCGAGCGCCGCACGGCGGCTGTCCGCGACCATCTCCGCTGCCTCGTCAATCGTCAGGCTGGCGTCCTGGCTCAGAACGGAGAGGACCATATCCATCATCAGTTGCAGGCGGCGAAGCTTGCGGCGCTCTTCGACCAGCTCTTCCGGAGTCTGCGCCTCCGCGCGTGAGTTTTCGTTGGCGGCGTGGCCTGTATTGTCCATTTCGCTTGATCCCATCAACGAGTACCTCCCGGCGGCGCTTCCGCGTATGCGCATCTTACAACGGCTGCACGGCACCAGCGAAAGGATGCCGCGAGAAGAAAAGAGGTTGGGTTTCCTATCCAGGTTCCATCGAAAGCTTCCATGCAAAACTCCCATGAAAGGTTCGATGCGAGCAGATCACCGGGGCGAGGCCAACACCCTCGCCGTAACCTGCGTGCCATCAAGCTGAAAATCGGTAGCGCCCATGGTATCTGTGCGATAGGTCAATACATGAGCGTCCTGAAGCTTTTCGAGCGTCTCTTCGCGGGGGTGTCCGTAGGTGTTGTGACGTCCTGCGGAAACGATGGCGAAGCGGGGTGCTACCGCCTGTAGAAAAGCTGCTCCGGTGGAGGTGAGGCTGCCATGATGTCCCACCTTGAGCAGCGTGCTGGACAGCTCAGGGCTGCCCGACATGCGAGCTTCGCTGGCGTTCTCGGCGTCGCCCTCCAGCAGCACCGACGTGCGTCCATAGACAAAATGAAGAACCAGGGAATCATTGTTGGCGGCGGTGGGGCCGGGATGATAATCCGGTTCGGGAGCCAGCACCGCGACCTGCGCACCGCCGAAGTCGAAGCGCTCTCCCGCCGTGTGCTGGCGGATTGCGATGCCCATTTCGCGAGCCTCCTTCAATAGCGCATCGTAGGCGGTTGAGGCGGGATTCTTCCCGATCCACAATTCGCCGGGACGAAAATTTCTCAGGATGGCAGGCATGCCTCCCATGTGGTCGCCGTGAGCATGCGTCAGGGCTACTGCGTCCAGGCGGCGTATGCCGCGTGCCCACAGCGCCTGGGACACGACCTCTTCTCCAATATCGAAGTTGTGGACGGCATTGGGCCTTCCGCCAAAGCCGCCGGCATCTACCAAAAGGGTCTTTCCAGCGGGAGAAATCAGCAGCAGCGCGTCTCCCTGGCCGACGTCGATGGCCTCCACCTCCATTGCGCCCGGCTGGCGCTCGATTGGCCGTGGACGAACCGAGGCGTAACCGGCCAGCGCCAGGGCAACACATCCGGCGATTGCCCACCCACGGGACTGGCGCACGCTCCACAGGGCAAAGCCCAGCAGCAGGACGAAGCAGAAAATCGCGGCAGGCCCTGGACCGGGGATGCGAAAGTCACCGCCGCGCAGTGATGCAAAGGTATGGACCAGCCAGACCACAGCGTGCAGCAGCGCGGCGGTAGCCGCAGCCGGCAGAAACGCAGCCGCCGGAGCGAGCAGGATGACGGCGAAGGTCAGGAGCGCGGCCGGCAGCAGGACTCCCACAAACGGCACGATGAGGAAGTTGACCGGGAGCGCCAGGAGCGTGATGCGGTGGAAGTAGACGGCCATGGGCAAGGACATGACCAGCTCGACGATAAGGGAGACCAGCAGCAGCTCCAGGACACGGAGCCAGAACTGCAGTCCGCCGACCAGCAGGATCTCGGAGAGCCGCCTGCCGATCAGCGGGCGCAGCTTGGAAAGCAGCAGCCGCAGGCTGACGCGAAACTGTGCGATGCGGGGTGGCAATGCGGAGTCGAGAGCGAGGACGTTGAGGTCGCGGGTAGCCCGGAGGTAGGGCGCAAAACTCTTCTCTGCCAGCGGTGCGGCCAATCCTGCTATGGAGAGCACCGAGAGCAGCGTCATCTGGAAGCCGGCGTCGAAGAGCGAACGCGGATTCCAGGCGAGCAGGCACAGCGTCGCAAAGCCGATTGCATTCAGCGGGCTGCGCTGGCGGAAGAGGAGGCGCCCGATGAGAAAGAGCGTGACCATCCAAAAGGAACGCTGCACCGGCTGGCCGAAGCCCGTAAGCTGCGCGTAGAGAAAGGACACTCCGATGGTAGCCAGCGTGGCCCACAGGCGCGTCAGTCGCAATCTGCGGGCGAGCCAGAAGACCAGTCCGGCGACAACTGCGAGATGCAGCCCGGAGACTACGAGCAGATGGAAAGAGCCGGTTCGTTCAAAGCCGACGCGAACCTCGTGCGCGAGGTAAGTGCGATCTCCGGTGACCATCGCGGCGAGCATCGCAGCATCCTCCCGGCTGAGGCGCAGCGCGGCGGGCACAAAAGCCGGGATTCGCGGTTCTTCGACAAAGTGCATCAGACGCGCGCTGGCGTTGGTCTGGATCTTTTTGAGCCAGCAGGCGAGTGCTTCGCGCCGATTGAGGCGCGCCGGAGTAGCCGTGAGCATCTCGCGCTGTGCCGAGCCGAGCACGCCGATGCCTTGCTCGCGCAGGTATTGCTGGCCGTTCCAGACGCCGGGGTCGATGTAGCGCTGCGGTTCATGCGGAATCAAAGTCACCGTAACGCTGTCTCCACATTGGATGGCGTCGAAGGGTGCATCCCCCGGGGAGTAGACCTTGAGCCGCAAGCCGCCGTCGATCGGAATCATCTCATCCGCTTCCGCCGTAACGTGTTCGATGCGGCGGAGATGTAGATCCACCTGCTGGGAACGCTCCGGCGCAGCTTCACTGTTGTAGGTCCCCTGGACCTGCTCACTGAGGATTGGCCCGGAGCGGACAACTTCGCCTTCCACCTTGAGCCGCAGGCCATCCGCCATCGATACCAGCGGCGTTTGCGCGTCGGGCCATGGCTGAATCTGCAAACAGAGGATTCCCAGCGCCAGCCATACGACGGCTATGGGCGCAATGGCAGGCCTCGGAGCTCGCCACACGGCAAGCCAGGTCGCTCCCAGAGCCAGCCCCAGCGCGGCAACCAGCAGAGCCATCTGTTGCCAGCGCATGTGCCCGAGCAGGATGCCGGATGCAAAGAGGCATGCAGCGAAAAAGACAGGAGCAGAGTGGAACGAGAGCGTCTCTTCCGCGGCGCGGAGAGGCGTGTGCGCCACCGGCGCTTCGACATTCGGCGGAGAGGCGTGGAACGTCGACATAGGCCCCTTACCTCACGCCGGCGCTCCTAGCTGCGGGAGAGCACAACAATCGATTCCATGTGGAAGGTCTGCGGAAACAGATCGACCATGTGAATTTGGCGGAGGTGGTAGCCCGATTGTACCAGCGTGTTCAGGTCGCGCGAGAGTGTCGCGGGGTCGCAGGAGACGTACACGATCTCGCGCGGGGCGGCCTTTGCCAGCAGCGATGCCACCTCGTTGCCGAGGCCGCTCCTTGGCGGATCCACAACCACCAGATCCGGCGAAGCCGCTCTGCCGCGGGTCTGCTGGCGCAGGAAATCGCGCGTCGTGAGCCGCAGAGCACGATGCGGAGTGCCCTGCAGGTTGTGCGAGAGATCGCCGGAAGAGAACGGCGCGGATTCGACAGCAACCACTCGCTCAAAGGCTCCGCTGAGCGCGCGGGCAAAGAGCCCGACGCCCGCGTAGAGATCCCATGCGAGGGCACCTGTGCGTTTATCAGTCACCAGCGCCGCGAGAGGATCGATGAGGAAGCGATTGACCTGAAAGAACGACCCCAGGCTGACGCGATAGTCCGAACCGGCAGCACGGTACAGCAGCGCTGGATCACCCCAGCGCGCCAGGATCTGTCCTTGATTGTCCTCATCTCCGTGGGCAAACAGCGCTGCGCCTTTCAGTTCAGGAAGTTCCCCGGCCAGCAGGGAGCACGCGTGCTCCATCCGCGAGGCTGCATTCCGCGGGGTGCGCGTCGACAGCAGCGAAATCAGGAGAGTGTCTTGCTCGGCGTTGGTGAAGAACTCGATCTCCTGGCACAATTCGGCAAGGCCGCAGGCGGAGCCAAGCCTGGTCACGATGGCGATGGCCTGCTGCAGCAGCGGCGCAGCGATGGGGCATTGCGTAACCGGCAATGCGGCATGCGAGTTGCGCCTGCGATAACAGAGCGCGAAGACGGGAGACTGTTCCACCAGCAGCCGGATGCGGTTGCGATACGCCCACGGCTCGGCTGCGACCGGGGAGATCTCCGGCAGGTTCTTGAGGCGTGCGCGCTCCAGCGTTTCGCGCAGGATCGCCTGCTTCATCTCCAACTGGCCAGGGTAAGCGGCATGCTGATAGTGGCATCCGCCGCAGTTTGCAAAGTAGGGGCAAACGGGAGAGGTGCGCATCGCGGACGCTTCCAGCACTGCATCCAGCTCGCCGTTGGCAAAGCTGCGCTTGTCTTCGCGGATGTGCAGATCCACCGTCTCTCCCGGCAGCGTATAGGGAACGAAAACGGTCTTGCCAAAGAGCGGATCGCTCTCGTCGCTCACGCGGCCAAGTCCCGCTCCGCCGTATACCGCCTTGTCGATGTGGAGCTTCATGCCTGGCTCATGTAGAAAAGGCTGAGCCGCGGGAGTCGATATTTCTCCAGCAGCTTTTTGTGAAGGAACTGTTGTTCTACCTGGCGGATCTGTAGCGCCTGCATGCGGCTTCGATAGGGCGCAAGCTCGCGTGCAGCCTGTTCGCGCAGGCTGGTCATCTCCGCCTCGGCTGCGGTAGCTACCAGAACGGCAAACATTTTTTCTTCCATCACGGTCAGGGTGCGCTCCAATTCTTCGATCTGCGGCTCTTTGGCCCGCACTTCCACCGCAAGCGCAGACAGCCGAAGTGCGAGCTCGGCGATGGCCGTGGCGCAGGATTCGATTACCGGCGCTTTTTGTAACTGCTGCGAGCACAAATCGAGATGCGCCGCGATCCTCTCCTGTTCAAAGCCGGGAGCGGCTGTTTCTGTGCGTGCTGACGCAGTGCCGGTGGAAGCCTCCTTCATGTCTTCCACCGCGGTCATCACCTCCTGCGTGCAATAGCCCAGCCCATTGACGCGCCTTACTCTGGCGTGAGTCTTGCGCGCATCGTATTTGTCGAAGGCCGCGTCAATGCCGCGCAGCACTGCTTCGAGCGGGATGCCAGCCTCGCGCCATGTCTCAATCAGCGCCCAGTCCAGAGTGGAGAGCATCAGCAGAGTCCCCCGGCGGCGCTGGAAGTGCTCCTCGATCTCGGTGAAGTAGTTGAAATAATTTTTCAACTCTGGTGCTTTTCCATTTCCGCGGGGTGCGGGCGGTGGCGCGTGGGGCGATTGCGCTCATAGATGATCCGCAGGCCATCCATCGTCAGCATATCGTCGATTTCGCAGATGTACTTGGAATCGTTCACAATCAGCTTTGCCAGCCCGCCGGTTGCCACAACCTTGGGCTGCTCGCCGAGTTCCGCAGCGATATGCTCGAGGATGCCATCGACCAGCCCGATGTATCCGTAGTACAGGCCGCTTTGAATATTGACCATGGTGTTGGTGCCGATGACCTTTGGAGGCTTCCGCACGTCGACGCGAGCCAGCCGCGCGGCACGCGAGAAGAGGGCATCGGCGGAGATTCCCAGCCCCGGCGCAATCACTCCGCCGCAGTATTCTCCCTTGGCGGAGATCACATCGAAGGTGGTCGCAGTACCGAAGTCCACGACCACACAGGGACCGCCGAAGCGGGCAAACGCAGCGACGCCATTCACCAGCCGGTCGGCTCCCAGTTCGGCGGGATTATCGACCAGGATGGGCATGCCGGTCTTGATGCCAGGCTCTACGAACATTGGTTTGAGCTTGAAGTAACGCTCGCAGACGCGGCGCAGCGTGGACTCAACCGGCGGGACCACTGAGGCGATGATGATGTTCGTGACCTCGGCGGCCTTGATCCCCTGCATTGCAAAGAGATTCAGAAACAGCACTCCATACTCATCCGCCGTCTGGGTCTTATGCGTGGTGATGCGCCAGTGGGCGGCCACCGCTGCCGGTGCATCGGGCGACAGGGTGAACAGCGCCAGCACGGTATTCGAATTTCCAACGTCAATAGTCAGCAGCACTGCTCTCACCGGAAAGAATTGGATTTGGCTTCTCGCACGCTACCAGAAAGCACAGTGCGAAGGCCATCGCTGGTTCGAACGAGAAGAAAGCCGCGTGGGTCGAGTCCCTCGGTCACGCCGGAGAAACCCTCCGCCTCGTCCACCGTCACCCTCTTTCCGCGAATCCAGGAAGAGATTTTTTCTACTCGCTCTGGAATTCGGGCGGCGGCGTCTGCGGCTGTTGCAGACGAGGTGAGCGCGACGGTCTCGCGATGGAGCGATTGTAGCAAAGCAGCGACAATCTCCTGCCTCGGCCATTCGCGGCCGCTCTCGATCCTGAGCGATGTCGCGGTGTGCCGGAGCTCGCCGCGGAATGCCTCCTGATGCACATTGATACCGATGCCGATGACCGCGTGGTGTACGCGCGTGACCTCGGCATGGAGCTCGGTGAGGATCCCGCAGAATTTGCGCGAACCAAAAAGCAGATCGTTTGGCCAGCGCAGATCGGGCTCGAGCGTCGTAACCTGGCGAATTGCAGAGGAAACCGCGAGGCCGGCGGCGAGCGAAAGCCACAACACGTCGGCCGGAGCGATGGCAGGCCGGAGAAGCACGCTGAGGTAAATCCCCGAACCAGGCTCGGAGTGCCAGTCATGGTCTCCGCGCCCGCGTCCGGCGGTCTGTTCGTCGGCCAGGTACACGGAGCCATGCGGCGCACCGGACCCCGCCTCCTGCATCGCAAGGGAGTTGGTCGAAGGGAGACTGGCGAAGTGCCGCAGATGGCCGGCGAAGGGGGTGCCAACCAATGCCTGGTTCAGGGCGGAGATGTTGAGGGTATCGGCCATGGTTTGCGGCTGGATCCGGTTCACAGACCCTAGTAAATCTCCGCCGTGATCTTCATGCTCAGGTCTACTGCCGGTGCGGAGTGGGTGAGCGCGCCAACCGAAATATAATCCACGCCTGCCAGGGCATACTTGCGGATATTTTCCAGTTGAATTCCGCCGGAGGCCTCGATGGGAATCGTCAGCCCTTGGCTGCGCACCATCTTGACGGCCTTCTTCACCTGCGCTGGCGTCATGTTATCGACCAGCAGGGAGTCGGCGCCGCACTTGATGGCCAGTTCGAGCTCCTCGAAGGTCCTCACCTCAACCTCGATCTGCTGCCCCGGTTTGCGTTTGGCAAGCGCCCGGACGAGCACCTGTTCCAATCCGCCGCCGAGGGAGATGTGGTTGTTCTTGATCAGGACTCCATCGGAAAGATCGAGCCGATGATTGACGCCGCCGCCGCAGAGGACGGCGTACTTATCCAGCACGCGCATGCCGGGAACGGTTTTGCGGGTGTCGAGCAGCTTGGTGTTGGTGCCGGAGAGTTCGTCTACATATCTGCGGGTAAGCGTCGCAATGCCGCTCATGCGCTGCATCAGGTTCAGGATGACCCGCTCGCAGGCCAGCAGGACGCGCGCATTGTGGCGGATGACGGCGATGGCCTGGCCCTTGCGCAGTCGCACGCCGTCAAAGATCTCCGGGTGGCTGATGACTTCAAACCGTGACGCAGGCTGCTTGTCGAGCTTGGCAAAAATTGTCAGGAAGCGCGGGATACATCCCAGGCCGGAAAGGACGCACTCCTGCTTTGCCAGCACCGTGGCGGAGGCGCGCATGTGAGGGTCGATGGTGAGCTCGGTGGTCGCATCGCTGGTTGCCTTGTCTTCCACCAGTGCCTGTTGCAGCAGTGCTTCCACTCGCTTGCTATTCCAATCCATATCGTCTCCCGGCGTGTGCGCCTAAATTCTCGATGCGTCTGGCAGCGCATCCAGGGCAGTTCGAGCCTTGCGGATAAGTATTTCCAACTCGCCGTGGCGTTTCCGGATCCCCTCGATGACGTGCGCAGGCGCCTTGCCCAGAAAGCCTTCGTTCCCCAACTGACGCTCCGCGTTTGCTATTTCCTTTTCGTATTGCGCGAGATCTTTGGTGAGGCGGGCAGCCTCCGCGGCAACATCGATCTGCTTTTCGTAGACGATGGCGACGTCAAAGTCCGGAGTGCTGCGCACGCCTGCGCCTTCGGGCAATCCAGCAGTGAACTCGACAGTAGAGACGCGTGCAAGCCGTTCGAGAATGGCCTGATTCTTGATGAAGGACGCCTGATTCGCCGCTGAGGTGCGTATGCGCAGCGGGATGGCGGCCTTCTCTTCCACCTCTGCCTTCTTGCGCAAATCGCGCACCGCGACGATCAGATCCTGCAAGCAGCGCATCTCCTGCTCTGCGCGGTCGTCGATCGATGCCGCATTGGCTACTGGAAAGTGCGCGAGCGCGATCGACTTCAGCGGTGGAGCGCCGTCATAGATGGCATGCCACAACTCCTCTGTCAGGAAGGGCATGAAGGGCGAGAGCATACGCAGCGCGGATTCAAAGACGCCCAGCAGAGTCACCATTGCGGCATGCGTTGCCGTTGGATCCGCCGATTCGCTGAAGTCCAGCCGAAGCTTGGCTACTTCGAGATACCAGTCGCAGAGGTCTCCCCAGAAAAAGCTGTAGACCAGATTGGCGGCTTCGTGGAAGCGATACTCGCGCAGTGCTTCGTCGATTTCGCCGGCGGTGTGGTTCAGCCGGGAGACGATCCAGCGTACCTCCAGCGGAGCATCGGGCGCGGCGACGGGCTCGGAAGGCAGCGTACGAGGATCGACAACGATGCCGGCCTCGGCCGCGCGGTCGACGTTCATGAACAGGAAGCGCGCCGCGTTCCAGATCTTGTTGGCAAAGGCGCGGTAGCCCTCGGTGCGCGCTTCGCTGAAGGCGATGTCGGTTCCCGGCGACGCCATTGCGGCCAGGGTGAAGCGCACCGCATCCGTGCCGAAGCGGCTCACAATCTCGATTGGGTCAATTACGTTGCCCTTGGTCTTGGACATCTTCTGCCGGTCGGCATCGCGAACCAACGCGTGAATATAGACCTCGCGGAAGGGCACCGAGTCCTGCAGTTTGCGCGGCGAGCCATCCGGCATTGGCATCTCCAGCATGAAGTGGCAACCCAGCATGATCATGCGTGCCACCCAGAAGAAGAGAATGTCGAATCCGGTTACCAGGAGCTGCGTGGGATAGAAGGTATCCAGGTCCGTCGTGTGCTCCGGCCAGCCAAAGACGGAGAAGGGCAGCAGCCCGGAGGAGAACCAGGTATCCAGAACGTCTGTTTCCTGCTCCAGCGTGTCGCTGCCGCAGTGAACGCACGCCGTGGGCACGTCGCGCGCCACGGTGATCTTGTGACAGATAAGGCAGTGCCACGCCGGGATGCGATGTCCCCACCATAGCTGGCGCGAGATGCACCAGTCATGAATATTGCGCATCCACTCGAAGTAGGTCTTGGAGTACTGCTCCGGGGTGAACTTGATGTACCCCTTCTCGACGGCCTCGATGGCCTTATCGGCGAGCGGCTGAATCTTGATGAACCACTGCAGCGACAGCCGTGGTTCCACTACCGTCTTGCAGCGGTCACACTTGCCAACCGCGTTGACGTGGTCCTTCACCGAAACGAGAAGCCCCTGAGCCTCCAACTGCTGCAGGATGCGCTTGCGGGCCTCATAACGATCCAGTCCTGCGTAGTCTCCGGCTGCGCTGTTCATGTGGCCGGTCTCATCCATCACGTTGATGGAGGGCAGACCATGGCGCTCGCCAATCGCGAAGTCGTTGGGGTCGTGCGCCGGGGTTACCTTCACCGCTCCGGTGCCGAAGTCGCGGCTTACCCAGTCATCGGTGATGACGGGAATCTCCCTGCCCGTCAGCGGCAGCACCAGTTGCTTGCCATGCAGGTGAAGATAGCGCTCATCCTCGGGATGCACGGCGACGGCTACATCGCCCAGCATGGTCTCCGGACGCGTGGTGGCAATGGTGAGCGAGGTGGTGGGGTCCCCCACGACGGTATAGCGTATCTTCCAAAGCTTGCCCTGCTGCTCTTCGTGCACCACTTCAAGGTCGGAGAGAGCAGTCTGGCATCGCGGGCACCAGTTCACAATGTAGGCGCCGCGGTAGATCAATCCCTGTTCGTAGAGGCGAACGAAGGCCTCCTTCACAGCGACCGAGAGATGGTCGTCCATCGTGAAGTATTCGCGCGACCAATCGACACTGGCTCCAAGACGCTTCATCTGGTCGAGAATCGCGCCGCCGTAGTGGCGCTTCCACTCCCAGACGCGCTCGACAAAGGCTTCCCGGCCAAGTCCTTCGCGGCTGGTGCCTTCGCTGGCCAGTTGCCGCTCCACCATCATCTGCGTGGCGATGCCGGCGTGATCGGTTCCGGGGACCCAGAGGGTTCTGTCGCCCAGCATGCGGTGCCAGCGGGTCAGGATGTCCATCTCCGTCTGGTTGAGCATGTGGCCCATGTGCAGGCGGCCTGTAACGTTCGGAGGAGGCAGCAGAATGGTGAAATTACGCTTCGCAGACGCGGCGTGAGCACCGGGCTTGGGGGTAGGCTGGTCAAACAGCCGCTCCTTCACCCAGTACTCGGCCCAGCGGTCTTCAATTGCGGTGGGATCGTATGCTTTCGGCAGGTCGTGGGACATACTTTTTTTCGACGAAGTACTCTTCACGATAGCACAGCCAAACCACCGGGCTGGGAATCGGCGTGCAATGGAAAAGCCGTCCGAAGACGGCTTTTCCATTGGATCTATGCGTGCGGGTTAGAACGGGTTCAGCTTGTCCAGACCCTTCTTTTTCTTGTGCTTGCTCGAAGAATCCTGGCTGGAGTCGAAGCTCGGCTTCTGCGCCTTCTTGCTGGTTGTTCCCGTCGCTACCTGGGCACCACCCGCGTTCTTGACGTCGTTTACCTGGTCAGCGGTTTCTGCGGGCTTCTCTACCGGGGGCAGAGCGGTTGTGTCCGTAGGGCCGACGGCCTTCAGGCCATTGTTGGCGGGCGCGGCAGCAGCGGGCTCACCGGAAGCCGGTTGCGCCTCTGCCGGAATGCTTCCGCTGGCTGGAGCAGAGACGATGGTGGCTCCCACGCTGTTGCCTTCCGGTACGTCTTCAAGCTTCACCGCGCCAGTGTCGCCAGTGCGCGGCGGGGCAGTTCCATTCGTTACTGCCTCCGGTGTTGCGGCCTGTGCGTCGGCGGTGGTCTGTTTGCCCATAGCCGAGTTGAAGACCGCGATGGTTTCTTTGCTCACATCCGGAGCGATCGTGCGCTTGGCATCCGCCATGGAAGGTTCGCCAACACGGGAGGCCTGGATGGTGGAGGGGCCATGCTTGATCAGCAGCATGGCGCGATCCTTGAGCTTGATGTTGATCAGGCTCTGCATCTCGGCTTCGTTTTCAGCGAGAGCTTCCGGCGTCGGCTCCGGTACAGCCTTGTTGAGCGCGATCAGCCGTTCCTTGGCATCCTCAACGTGCGGCGCCATGGGGTAGCGGGTCACGACCTTGCTGTAGGCATCCGCAGCGCGATCATTGTAGATCGATGTCAGCCGTTCCTTGGCCGCGGGAGGAATGTTGATCTTCTTTGCGAAGGTGGCTTCAGCGGCATACGCGTCTCCCAAGGTCAGCAGAGCCATGTCGCTGTGGCTGTACAGGGGATAGGTATCCACCACGGTTTGCAGACGGGCAATCGCGCCAGCATAGTTCTCGCGCGTTGCGTAGTAGCTGCCGATCTGGAACTCACGCTCGGCCAGAACCTCCTGCACCTCGCGCAGCCGTTGCTTGGCTCGCGGCACCAGCGTGGAGTCCGGGAACTGCTGGATCATCTGCCGGTATTCCTGCTCGGCCTTCAACGTGTTGTTGAAATCACGGTCCGGCTTCTCCATCTGCATGTAGTAGATGTCGGCGACCTTCATCTGCGCTTCGGCCGCTTCCGGCTGGTTGGGGAAGAAGGTAATGAAGTCCTTGTATTCGGATTCGGCCTGGGTCAGGGCGGCGGTGCCTCCCTCCTTCAGCCAGCTATCGCCGACGGCCAGTTTCGCCCGCATCTGGTACTCCGACTCGGGATAGGTGTTCAGAAGGGTCTGCAGGTCCAGCCGGCAAACATCGTAGCGGCCCTTCTTCATCGCAACCATTGCCTTGTCGAACAGCTCCTTGTCAGGCTGCTTCGACTTCACATCGGCCAGAGGGTTGGAGCGGTTGATCTTTCTCTTTGTGTTCTTGGATTCGTGCTTGAGAGGGTTGCCGGCTTGAGCCGAGACGGCAAAAGCTGCCAGCAGGCAAGCGACCGATATACGTGAAAGAAACCGATTCATAACACCTCAAAATTTGAAACGCTGCTCAATTCCCATGCCGGTGATCGTGCTTCCGGCCCGCTGCTTCTTTCCGGCTTCGCGGCGGGGTGTTTCCTATGCCACTTCCCCGGCTGCGATGCGTGCAGCCTGGAGCAATTCGCGTGCATGCTTTTCCGGGTGGCCATGGCCGAAGACCGCGTTTCCGGCAACCAGCAGATCTGCTCCTGCCTGGACCACCTGGGCGATGGTGTCGTGAGCAACGCCTCCGTCCACTTCAATCCTATAACCCAGACCCAGTTCGCGTCGAAGTTCGTGCAGCCGCCGGATCTTATCCAGCGAAAACGGAATAAAACTCTGCCCGCCAAAGCCCGGATTCACGCTCATCACCAGAACGTGATGCACGATAGGCAGGATGTCGATCAGCAGATCGACGCGGGTAGCAGGATTGACGACCACCGCTGGCCGCATGCCGTGCTGCGCGATAAGTTCCAGCGTTCGATGGAGATGGCGGCAGGCCTCATAGTGAACGCTGACCCAGTTCGCTCCCGCATCGGCGAACGCCGGAATGAATTCATCGGCGTTTTCAATCATCAGATGGCAGTCCAGCGGGAGTTTTGTCACCTTGCGCAGCGATTTGACCACCGGGGGACCCAGGGTGATGTTGGGCACGAAGTGTCCATCCATGATGTCCACGTGAACGACAGTTCCGCCGCCGCGCTCGGCGGCTTCAATCTCCTCGGCCAGGCGGGAGAAATCTGCAGAAAGGATGGATGGAGCAAGTTCAACCATGTTTTAATCCGCTATCTATAGGAGTGCCAAGCTTGATCTCGTTATGGAACGCCGAATGTGCGCCTTTTTCAGACGAGTCCAGTGTACCAGTTAGAGGGGACGGACTTGAGTCCGCGGCCTGCGTTTTGCCGCTCTCCGGAGTGTGCCTTCCAGTGCGGAAGACCCGGGAAATTCCGCGGAGAATCGCTTTGCGCGGAAAGACGCCGTCCTCGCCTGCGAAGTAGATCTCCCCCACCCGGCGCGCCGCGGGGCGGTAGTACCAGCGGGTAAGCAGGCTGAGGTGGGCGGCCAGCGTCTCCTGCCGGGCACGCTTCGCCTCCCGCTCGCCAGAGGCCTCCAGTTCGCGGAGGACGTCGTCCAGCCTCTGCTCCAGAACATCGCGCGACGCCGTAACGACGGAGGCCGACGGCTCTCCTGCGTTCTGCAGTCCCTCATCCAGCGGCACAGGCTGGATCGCCGCCGGATGAGCGAAGAGAGACGAGGAGCCGGATTGTTCATTGGGGTGCCGCATGCCAATTGTGGAATAAAGCGCCGGACCGGACAGCAATCCCTTCCTGACCCGGAAGACTGCTACCTGCAGAGGTTCTGCCGAGGGCTGCAGGATGACTGCATGCAACTCGGAGAGCGGTCGTACGATCTCCGAGGCCAGCCCTGCGACAGCCTCCACCTTCTGCATACGCGCGTGGATCTGCGCGGCCCGCTCAAACTCCAGAGCCTCGGATGCACGGTTCCGCTCCGCCTCCAACTGCTTTAGGAGACTGCTGCCGCGTGTGGCGAGGAATTGCCGAACTGCCGCTACCTCCTCGGCATAACGCTCGTCGGTGCAGCCTTTGAAGCAGGGTGCAAGGCACATCTTCATCTCGGAGTAGGCGCAGCCTGGAAACGCAGGGTCAGGGTTTAGGTCCTCGTGGCATCGCCGCAGCAGAAAGAGATTCAACGCCTCCTCGCCAAAGCGTTCCGCGGCAAATCTGGAAGGGAACGGCCCGAACAGCGAGTCTTCCGCTGATTTCGTAACTTTCGTAGTTACGTAGACCCGAGGGTAAGCATTCTGCATCGCCATGCGCAGAAAGGCTGGAGCCCGGAGGTGTAGCTTCTTGCTCGCCCGATCTCCGAACGCGGCGACCGATGCGCGGTAGAGCACAAGCTGCGACTCCAGATCGGATCCGGTAGGAGTGTACTCGATGCGGGCAACCATCCCTGCAAGCTGCAGCCGCCGGGATTGGCCCGGCTGCGGCGACAGGAAGCGCATCAGCCTGCGACGAAGGTTTGTAGCCTTGCTAAGGTAAGGCTCCGCGGCAGGATCGGCGGCGAAGAGAGCGAAGACGCCCGCATCCTCGGGCAGCGCAGCGAGGCTGCCTCTGGCATCAGCGGCAGAAAACGGAATGGAGTGCTCCAGCACCAGCCAATTCTACTGGTTCCCGTGGAAGGCTGGCATCTGCAAGACGCTAGCCCGCGGCGCTATCGTTTACGCTCCGGCGATGGTCATGCCCTCGATCCGTAGGGTGGGCGAGGCGACGGAGCCGCGAAAGACCAGGTCGTTCGCAATCGCAGAGATATTCTGGAACATATCCTTGAGGTTCCCGGCAATCGTGATCTCTTCTACCGCGTAGGTCAGCTCGCCGTTTTCGATCCACAATCCGGTTGCGCCGCGGGAGTAGTCGCCGGTCACCATGTTCACCCCAAAACCCATGAGCTCCGTGATATACAGGCCGGATTTTACGTCCTGGAGAAGCGCTTCGGGGGTCAGGTTGCCAGGCTTGAGAAACAGGTTTCCGGGGCCAATGCCGGGATTGCCCGCAAGGCCTCGCGAGGCGTTCCCCGTGCTCTGCATGTTCAGTTTGCGAGCGGTGTAGGTGTTCAGCAGGTAGTTGCGTAGAACGCCATTCTCGACGACTACGGTGCGCCGAGTCGGCAGGCCCTCGCCGTCAAAGGGAGAGGTGCCGAAGCCTCCCGGTATGGTGCCATCGTCGATGACGTTGATCGACTCGGCGGCCACCTTTTCCCCCAGCTTCCCGGTAAAAAATGAAGCGCCGCGATAGATGCTGTCGCCATTCGCGGCCTCGAAGATGTTGCCGATCAGCGACCGCGCCATCTCCGGGGAAAACACAACGGGAACCCGCTGCGTAGGCACGCGACGTCCATTGAGGCGGCGGATCGTGCGCCGCGCCGCTTCGATTCCAACCGATTCCGGCGACTCCAGCTTAGCCAGTGTGCGCGCGACCGAGTACCAGGAATCGCGCTGCATGCCGCCTTCTTGATCCTGCGCGATAGGAGAGGCGGAAACCGAACAGTAGGAGCTGCGATTCTCGCCGAGAAAGCCGCGCGAGTTCGCCAGAACCTTGTATCCCATCGCCGCATCGAAGCTGCCGCCGTCGCTGTTCTGGATGCGGACATCTGCCGCCATGGCCGCGTCTTCGGCGCGCCGGGCATAGGCGATGCGCTCCTCGGTGGGGAGGGAGTAAACGTCCTCGTAGAACAGGCCAAGATCGCCAGAGAGCATCCCGTAAGCACCATCTTCGGGCATGCCGGCAAACGGGTCTTCCGAGGTCACACGCGACAGCGAGATCGCTCCAGAGACAAGATGTGCGATGCCTGCGGGAGAAAAGTCGCTGGTGCTGGTGCTCGCCGTGCGCTGTCCCGCGAAAACGCGCAGCCCCATGCCGCGAGAGCCGGACTCCTTCAGGGATTCGACCTGTCCCATGCGCACGGCGGTCGAGAACTCATCACCCTCAGCCACTACGACCTCGGCATCTGTCGCACCGGCCTTCATGGCCTGCGCGACGACGTCGGCGGCGAGTTGCTTCAGATCAACGGACGACTTGGCTCGTGCTTCGATACCCACTCTCGAATCTCCTCTGGAACGCTCCATTTGCCATCTTTCGCAGCCTGTACCAGCTGGGCTACGGTAATTTCCTGCATGCCGGGCTTCTCCGGCGGCGGGCTCATGCGCAGGGCAATCTTTACCGCTGCGAAGATTACGATAAAAATACCAAAGACGGTTACAAATCCCATCAGCGCGGAAAAGTGGGGAAACATGGCCCACTCCAGCAGGCCAGCACTGGCCGCCACGGCCATCGCCAGCCTGGTTCCCTTGCTGAGCTCGATCCGTTCCCGGCGGAAGTAAAAGAACCAGTTCGCCCATAGTTCCGTCAGGTCAACGTGAAACTCATTGCCATAGTCCTTGAAGAACCGCGCGGCGCGATCGCCCTCCATGTCGAGATCGGCCTTCAGGCGATAGCCAGGGTCGATCTCATCTGCATCGCAGTGGAGCCCCTCGCACAGCATCAGCTTGATGCGCCATTCGAGATCGCGTTTTTCCGTGATGGAAATGACCGTCGGCATTGGTTCATCTCTCTAGGAGCGAGATATTCAGTTGCCTGTTCCACCCACCGTCATCTTGTCCAGCTTGATCGTAGGCATGCCCACGCCGACCGGAACGCTCTGTCCATCCTTGCCGCAGGTGCCGATACCTTCGTCGAGCTCGAGATCGTTGCCTACCATCGAAACGTACTTCAGCGCCTCAGGGCCGCTGCCAATCAGCGTCGCGTCGCGCACTGGAGCCGTGATTCTGCCATCTTCAATCAAATAAGCTTCCGATGCGGAGAAGACAAACTTTCCGTTGGTGATATCCACCTGGCCGCCGCCGAAATTCCTCGCGTAGAGGCCACGCTTGACGCTGCGAATAATGTCCTCCGGGCTGTCGTCGCCCGCAAGCATGTAGGTATTCGTCATGCGTGGCATGGGGATGTGCTGATAGCTCTCGCGGCGCCCGTTGCCGGTATCCGGAAGGCCCATCAACCGCGACGAAAGCTTGTCGCTGATGTACCCGCGCAGGGTGCCGTTTTCAATCAGCACCGTCTCCTGCGTGGGCGAGCCTTCATCGTCCACGTTCAGCGATCCGCGGCGTGAGGGCAGCGTTCCGTTGTCCACGACCGTCACCTTGTCGCTGGCCACCTTCTGCCCGATCAGCCCGGCAAACGCGGAGGTTTTCTTGCGGTTGAAGTCGGCTTCGAGGCCGTGGCCTACCGCCTCATGCAGCAGCACCCCCGGCCAGCCCGGACCAAGCACCACCTGCATCTCTCCGGCGGGAGCCGCCACTGCGTTGAGTTGCAGAATAGCCTGCCGCGCGGCCTCCTTCGCAAAATGCTCTGGCGTCTTTTCGGTCTGGAAGAAGTCGATCTCGACGCGTCCGCCGCCGCCTGCGCTGCCGCGAGTGGTGCGGTCGCCATCCTTGGCGATCACGAATACATTCAAGCGCGCCATGGGCTGCACGTCGCTGGCAAAGGTGCCGTCGGAGGCCGCGACGAGGATGCGCCGCAGCTCCTCCGCATAGCTCGCGCGGACCTGAACAATGCGGGGATCGTAAGCGCGTGCTGCGTGGTCGGCGCGCATCACCAGGTCCAGCCGCGCGGCCAGATCCACGTCCATCTCGATCGCGGGAATGGGGTACAGATCCGGTTTCTTTGTTTCGTTGAAGCCGCTGACAATCTGCTTTGCCGGGCCACTGGCGATAAGCGCCGCTGTTCGCGCGGCGCGCAGCAGGCGATCGGCGGAGAGATCGTCGGTGTAAGCATATCCGGTGCGCTCGCCAGAGACGACCCGCACGCCGCACCCTGCGCTTACGCCCTGGCTGGCAGACTTGACCAGGGACTCATCCACGCCGATCGAAGTTGCCGCAACCGACTCAAAATAAAGATCCGCGTAGTCTCCACCGGCAGAGAGCGCCTCCCCCAGACAGCGCTCCAGCAGCGCTTCCGTGAGTCCAAACTTGCTATAGAAGAATTGCTTTTGGTCGATTATCGGAGCTGTCATGGGCACCCTTCGCGATCCGGGCATGTCTTTGGCGCCGCGCGAGCTTTGATTCTAGACGTTGCCGGGCCAAGCGGTAAACCGGCGCCGGAGACATTGCACGTTCAGATTCACCGCGTGGAATTCAACGCTACAGGTGCGGGTTTTCTTGTTACGCTTGAAGTATGAAAAAGATGTTGCTGTTCGCACTCGTGTTGCTCGTTTCGTCGTCCGCATTCGCTAAAACGCATCACCATCGTCACCATCACCGTCAACACGCCCAGGTAGCTGCCCAGCAGCCGGCGCAGTAGCCTTCGCGCGTCCATAAATCTTTCTAGAAGCGGAGTTCGCTGTTTTTCTGGTGCCTCGATCGCAGCGGCGGGCTCCGTTTTTAGCTGAGAATGCTGAGAGGACCGGACGCGGCGACTTTTTGCTCCGCATCGTGCTACCTTTTTCGCATGAGCACCGACGTCCTCGACTCCCTTCGTTATCCCATTGGAAAATTTCAGAAGTCCACAATTGATCCGGCCCAGCGCCCGGCATCGATCGCAACTCTGCGCGCCCTGCCCTCCGCCCTGCGCGAAGCCGTATCCGGCCTCAGCGATGCGCAGCTCGCCACTCCCTACCGCGACGGTGGATGGACAGTTCTGCAGACGGTGCACCACCTCGCCGACAGCCACTTGAACGCCTACTCGCGTTTCCGCCAGGCGCTTACGCAGGATTGGCCGACGATCTACGCCTATGACGAGGCCAAATGGGCGCAGCTCGCGGATGCGCATACCGCGCCGGTTGCGTTGTCGCTGGAGCTCCTCGATGGCCTCCATGCCCGCTGGACCCTCCTGCTGGATTCGCTGAAAGATGCGGATTTCGAACGCGGGTTTGTCCATCCGGAGAATGGCCGGCAGACGCTGGAGCAAGGCGTAGCCATCTACGCGTGGCACAGCCGCCATCACACGGCTCACATCACCGAACTGCGCAAGCGCAATCACTGGTAGACCTCTAGACGCAATCTGGTACAGCGCGGCCAGCTGGTTCGCCCGGCTCGCCGCGCCCGCCTGCAAAACACTTGCATTGGCAGCGGCTTGCTTCGATGATCAAAGCCATGCCTCCGGTAAAGACAGACGCCTCTCCCGCGGAGCTTGCGCGGTCACTCGAGCAATTTTTGGCCGAGCATCCCGGCGCGGCCTTGTATGAAGATGGCCGCCTGCTCTTTGACATGCGGACGGCTCGCTACTCGCTCTCGGCGGAGCATGGGCGCTGTACGCTGCACCTGTGGTCGGACGAGCGCAACCTGGTGCGCACCATCGTCGGGCTGGAGCCGCGCAAAGGAATGCTGCGCCTCTCGACCACGCGATTTGGCCAGACACGCCCGCAAACCCTGCAACTGGCAGCGGATCGCGACCAGCGCACCCCTTCTACCCGTAACGCCGCCAGAACCCGGTATCTGCGCCTGCTGGAGCGCGTGCTGGGACGCAGTTTTCCTGATTTCAAAGTGGATGGCATGCGCACGGCAGCGGATCTGGAGCACAGCTTCGGTCCGGCGTACGCGCGTGGCTACCTGCTGCGCGGAACCACCGCATTCGCGGTCATCGGCGTCAACGCGGGAGAGTCGCAGGCCACTATCGATGGCGTGCTCACACTCGGCATCCTGTGGCTTGCCTATTGCCGGGAGCATGGCGGCAGCCGCCGTCTCATCCAAGGCGTAAAGGTCATCGTTCCCGCTGGAAGCGCGGAACTGACGCGCTCGCGCATGGCGGCCCTCAATTTTGCAATGGCTCAATGGGAGCTATTTGAGCTGGACGAGCAGCGGGAAGCACTCACTCCGGTCGAGCTCCACGACGGCAACCTGCAGATGCGCATGACGCACGCCTTCCGCCCCGATGCGGCGCTCGAGCGCTGCCGCGAATCCGTGGCGCGGCTGCTTGCGCTGCTCCCCGGCGATATGAGGGGCCGCGTGCAGGTGCAGCCAAGGAGTCCGACGGAGGTGGCATTTCTATTGCATGGGCTGGAGTTTGCCCGGGCGCGGCAAGACTTCAGCGGCAACTCCTTTGCGCGCGAGGAGCAGTTGACCTTCGGCGCGGGCGCGAATGAGACGCCGTTAAATGAGGAGAACGAATCCCTGTTCGTCGATCTGCTCCAACGCCTCTCCGCCAGCCGACGGCCGGGAGGCAGCACCCGCGATCCTCTCTATCGCCTGCAGCCAGAGCGGTGGATGGAGTCCGTATTGAAGGATTCGCTCGGCGAGATTCTCCCCGGCATTCAGGGGCAGTTTCTGTACACGCAGGTGCCTGCTTTTGCGCGAGGCGACCGCGGCATGCTCGATCTGCTTTCGGCGGATAGAAACGGGCGCCTGTTGGTGATCGAGCTCAAGGCGGAAGAAGATCTGCATCTGCCCCTGCAAGGGTTGGACTACTGGCTGCGCGTGCGTTGGCTGAACCAGCAGGGGCGGGAACAGGGAGGCATCGGCGACTTGGAACGCAATGGCTACTTCATCGCTGCAGACGCGATGCCGCAATCGCAGCCGGCAATCTCCGCCGCCCCGCCGCTGCTCTGTTTTGTCGTGCCTGCCTTGCGGATTCATCCGGCCAACGAGGTGGTGCTCCAGTATCTTGCGCCGGAGGTGGAGTGGACCATCGTCGCGCTCGCCGAGCATTGGCGCGAGCGGCGTACCGTAGTCTTCCGCAAGCATGGCGGCTCTGCAACACGGTAGGGCGTATCGACAGATAGGGATGGCTGCCGACGGGGGACCGCTCCCCTCAGCTCGAGCTCGATCAGTCGCCGCAGGTCAGCGCGGTGGTATCGCGGAAGGGGTAGGGGTCTCCCGCGAGGAACTCCTGCGGAACACGGCTCTCGTCTCCATTCCCCGCGTCTTCATGCCCGGCGAAAAAGCGGTCCACCACTTCGAGCACCGTCTCGCCCGTCTTCGATTCGTAGATTGCCTTGCGCAGCGCAGCGCCGCCCACCACGCCATGGGTAAACCATGTGGCAAACTGCTTCATCTTGCCCGCGGTCTCCTCCACATGGCCTTCGTCCAGCAACATCTGGAAGTAGCTACGGATCATGCGGTAGCGATCCTGATTGGTCGGCTGATCGTAGCGTCCGAGCGCGGTGTATTGCGCAATCTGGCGAAAGATCCATGGGTTCGACGGTGCGGCACGGCCAATCATCACGGCATCGCAGCCAGTCCTGGCCACCATCGCGCAGGCGTCCTCCGGCGTGCGGATATCGCCATTGCCCACCACGGGAATGCGCACCGCATCCTTTACCGCCGCGATGTACTCCCAGCGCGCCTGCCCGGCATAGCCCTGTTCGCGCGTGCGGGCATGCAGAGAGACGGCGTTCAGCCCGCTCCGCTCCGCCAGCCGCGCAAGATCTACGCAGACAATTTGGTTGTCATTCCAGCCCATGCGGAATTTGACGGTGAAGGGAATCGTGACCGCAGCCCGCACCGCCTCAAAAATCTTCCCGATTAGCGGAAGATCACGCAGCAGGCCGCTGCCCCCATTGCAGTTGACGACACGCTTGGCCGGGCAGCCCAGGTTCAGGTCCACCATGTCAAAGCCCGTCGCCTCCACAATACGCGCGGCTTCGGCGAGCGTTTCCGGATTCGACCCGAAGATCTGTGCGGCGATGGGATGCTCATCTTCGTAGAAAGTGAGGTAACGCTTGCGCTTCGTCTCCCGCATCCGCGAAAGCCCGTCGGCGGAGGTGAACTCCGTCATGATGAGCCCGCAGCCGGATTGCTGGTTGGTTACCGGTGCATCGACCGCCGCAGCGTCCTCCGTCTGGGCCGTGTCCTGGGTCTTGGCCGCGCCCTCCGCCGTGAAGACGCTGGCGTTGCGGATAAAGCGCCGGAAGACCGTATCCGTGACCCCAGCCATAGGGGCGAGCACCGTAGCCGGAGCAACCCGGACGCCGCCAATCTCGACGGCCGCGGGTACTCGCGTTCCTGAGGGCATGGTGTGCTCCAACGGATTGTCCCAATGTTTCTGCATGCGGTGCTTCTCTAGAGTGCGGTGATGCTTTCCGCGGCGATTGCGTTCCGGTCAGGAGCTACTTGCCCGGACTAGAAGCCAGACAGAAAAGCCTCCGCTCTTGCGGAGGCTCCTCCTCGCGAAATCCGGGAAGACGCGAAACTACTTGGCGGCCTTGGCCGCATCGGACTTGGCCGCATCGGACTTGGCGTACTTCCGGCGGAAGCGCTCGACTCGGCCGGCGGTGTCGACCAGCTTCTGCTTTCCCGTAAAGTAGGGGTGGCAGTGCGAGCAGATTTCCACGTGGATGTCGCCCTTGTGGGTCGACCGGGTCTCAAATGTGTAACCACAGGCACACACGACCTTAATCGGGTTATAACTCGGGTGAATTCCTGGCTTAGGCATGTTCGAATGAAACCTTTCCTGCAATCTTCCCATTTTATGCGACATTCCACTGCTTGGCAATGTTTTGCCCCGTCTTCAGGCTTACGCTCTCTGGTGCTAATGTCGCAGTATGATAATGCTTTGCGTTATTAACGTATAGCGTTATGATCGGCCTATGATCGTTGGTTGCAGGGATCGCGAAACAGAATTGCTCTGGAAGACCGGAAAAAGCCGGAAATTTTCTTCCATTCGCGAAGTAGCCAGCAGAAAATTGGCTATTCTGGATGCCGCGTCCGAGCTTTCGGAATTGCTTGTGCCGCCCGGGAATGGACTGGAAAAGTTAAAGGGCGATCGCGAAGGTCAACACTCGATTCGCATCAACGATCAATATCGCATTTGCTTTATATGGCGGGATAAGAACGCGCACGAAGTTGAGATAGCGGACTATCACTAGTCAAAGCGGCAAGGGGACAGGAGAGAGTGATGGATAAGACATTTGCAGTTCATCCAGGAGAGATTCTCCGACATGAGTTCATGCAGCCCATGGGCCTTACAGCCTATCGCCTGGCGAAGGAGATCAATGTACCCGTGCCACGCATCAATGACATCGTGAGAGCGAAACGATCCATTTCCGCCAATACAGCCCTGCGTCTGGCGAAGTATTTCGGCATTTCGGCGCAGTTTTGGCTCAATCTGCAGAATCGCTTTGACTTGGCTGAGGCTGCCAAAGACAAGACGATCAGCCGGGTGAAGCAGAGAGCATCGGAAGCGGCCTAAAGAAAGAGCAGTGGAAGCCTAAGAAGAAAGAACAGCGGAACAGCTTAAGAAAAAAGAACAGCGGAACAGCCTAAGAAAAAGCAGTAGAAACAGCCTCGAAAAGAATACGCAAGTGAAATCGCCACGTCCTTTCGCCTGGCCCACCGTCTTACAATCCGCAGAACTGAGATACTGTGTAGAAGATCTATGACGAAAACCTGCTCCATCTGTGGCGGTATCGGCATGCGCGTGGTTACGCGCGACGACGGAGAACGCTATGCGGAAACTTGCTCGTGCCAGGTGACCAGCCGCGGCAACCGTCTGCTGGCCAGGGCGAAGATTCCCAAGCGCTACGAACACTGTTCCATTGACAGCTATGATTCGGCCTTTCCCGGGGCGAATCGCTCGCTTGCTGCGGCTCACATGATGGCGCGGAAGTTCGTAGAGGATTACCCCACCGGAACCGAGGGGAAAGGGCTCCTGATCACTGGCTCAATCGGAGTCGGCAAGACGCATCTGGCGGTCGGCATTCTGCATTCGCTGATAACGATCAAGGGAGTTCAGGGCCTGTTTTGCGATTATCGAGAGTTGCTCAAGGAGATTCAGCACTCCTACAACCCGCAGGTCGCGATGACCGAGTTAGAGGTGCTGGACCCGATCTTCAAGGCCGAGGTCCTGTTGCTGGATGAGCTTGGTGCGCAGAAGCCCACGGACTGGGTTTGGGACACGGTTGCCCTGATCCTGAACACCCGCTACAACGACAAGCGCACCACCATCATTACCACCAACTATCCCGATCAGCCCCCGGGAGCGGTCGCTACCACTGCGGCTGCCAGGGCCATGCGGGAGGAGTCGTTGGGAGATCGCATCGGGGAGCGCATGCGCTCGCGATTGGCGGAGATGTGCGTCACCGTCGAGATGCAAGGCGGTGATTTCCGCCGGTCGGTCAGCCGGGCACGTTTCGGCTGACAATTTTTTTTGCGGAGAGCGTTTCGTTCCGGCTCAGACGCACTTTAGAAAAGCGCCTTCAGCGAAAGACGAGAAATCTTTAGACCGACATGAGTACGAGCAGAGCCGCGGCCACGATTGCGATCTGGTAGACGCAGTCGGCATTCTGTAAGGACGCACGATTGTGGGACGGTACGCCATCACCCGGCAGCGGTGAGGTCATGCGTGTCACGCCGGAACACCTTGTCGGAGTCTTTGCCTGCTTCATACTCGGCCTCACCTTCTGCCTCTCTCAAGTTGAAATACGCAAACGCACTGCATTTAGATCCCGACTCTCTTATCGGCTTAGACGCTGCCGACCTGATGGATGGTGCGGCGAAATTTCTGAACATTTCATGAATAGTTGCTGAAGGTTCCATCAATGTAACTTCCCGGTTACCGCTGGGGACGGCACCACGCAGGCAGGCGTTGTAGAATCGCGAGCATTATGGAATCGAACCAGAAGAACGACCCCGGTTTCCTCTCCAGTTCAGACGGCTCCCCAAAGAGCACCTCGCAGACCTCCTGGGTCCCCTGGGTGATTGCCGGAACAGTCATCCTGCTCGGCCTGGCTGCACTCGTTGTCTTTTCCGGCAGGCGCCAAAAGGGACCGCAGGTAAGCGGCGCCACGCTCTCTCCCGCAGATCCCTATGCCGCCTCGCTGCCGATCACTAATCTGCAGATGAGCGAGGCCTCCAACTTTGCCGGTGGCAAAGTGACGTACATCGATGGCCAGATCGCGAATACCGGCTCCCGAACCGTAACGGGAATCATCGTCCAGATCGCCTTCCACAATGACATGGGAGAGCTGTCGCAGAAGGAAACGATGGCGATGAACCTGATCCGCACACGGGAACCATACATCGATACCCAGTCGGTGAGTGCTGCGCCCATCAAGCCCGGCGACCAGCGCGAATTCCGCCTTATCTTTGACCACGTGACGATGGATTGGAATCAGCAATATCCGGAGGTTCGGATTACTGAAGTTCAGGGGAAGTAAACGGAGGAAAACAGGAGTCTTCGTGGCATTTGAATCGCAGTTGCGTGTCCCAGGATCGAGCAAAAACTTCTCGATCCTGGCCAAAAGTATTCTGTACCCCTGTGGAAAGCGCTTTCACCTTTCTGTGGAAAACGGGGAGCTCTCTGGCTAAGTATCACAAAAATAAAGTACAACAATCCCTCGTTCGATCCCCCGCCAGTTTGGTCCCCCACTTGCACTTATAGAGCGCGTACGAAGCGAATCATCGAGGAGCACATCTGTGCAATTTCGATGAGGGCGAATGGGGACGGGACAAGCATGAACACAAAAATGAGTGCAATTCTGAACCACGAAACTGTTGCCGTGCTGCTGCTGGTTGGCGCGCTGGGTGTTCCAGCGCTTGCACAAACGTCGACACCGCCACCTGCGCAAGTTCAAACCGGGACCAACAATGGCCAGGCCACTGGCACGATGAATCCCGATGATAAAAGCACCTACGCAACCGGCCAGCCTCTGGAGATGAAGTCCAACGAGGGATTCTGGGGCCACATGAACCCCTTCGCTCGCAAAAAGTGGGTGAATCGGCAGCTCAACCCTGTCAAGGACCGCTTGAATGAGCTGGATCAGCTGAATGCCAAGAATGCCAATGACATCAAGGATGTCGATAGCCGGGCTCAGCAGGGTATCCACAAGGCTCAGAGCACTGCCGATGCCGCCGCGCAACAGGCGACGGAAGCTGGCACCCGCGCTGGACAGGCGCAGCAGGTGGCACAGCAGGCCAGCACTCGCACCGATCAGCTTCACACCACGGTCTCCAACCTGGATCAGTACCAGTCGGTGACCGATACGGAGATTCACTTCCGCCCCGGCCAGAGCACGCTCAACGCCAAGGCCAAGGAAGCGCTGGACGGAATTGCCAACCAGTTGAATGGCAAGCAGGGCTACATCCTTGAAGTGCAAGGGTATTCGCGCGCTGCCGGCCAGACTGGTATCCAGAACTCCCAGCGGATGTCGAACGCCGTGGTGCGGTATCTGGTGACGGAACATCAGGTTCCCGTGTATCGCATCCATCAGCTTGCGATGGGGAACGCGAAGTATGAATCCAGCACAGGAAGCGTGCACGGAACCGTCGTCCACGTCAGCCTGATGCAGAACAGTTTAGCGGCCCTGGACTCAGCACCGAAAGATGCTAGTTCACCGTCGGGTGCAACGCAGCAGTAAGTAGTCCCTCCCCCGGGAATAGGAAGACTGCGCTGCACCCGGCCGGCAAACAAAAAACAAGAAGATGCCGGCCGCAACCAAGCTCTCACACAACGAGAGAACCAAGGCAGATTGGCCCCTCACCCGAGGGGCCCTTTTTTTGCCTGTTGTATTTTGCCCATTGTGCGGGATAGGCGACGAGCTAAAGGCTCGTCTTCGGCTGCGCGAGATTAAAGTTATTTCGCCGCGGCGTGGATCGCGAGCAGCGTTTCCAGCAGGCCGCGCAGGTATTTGAGATCAAGGGCGTTCGCGCCATCGGACTTCGCGTTGGCCGGATCGTCGTGTACCTCGAGGAAGAGGCCATCCACCCCCGCAGCGACTGCGGCGCGCGTCAGCACCGGGATAAACTCTGGCTGGCCGCCGGAGACGCCGTTAGCGGCAGAAGGGGTCTGCACGGAGTGCGTCCCGTCAAAAACCACAGGTGCCAGCTTGCGCAGGATCGGCAGCGAACGCATATCCACCACAAGATTGTTGTAGCCGAAGCTGGCGCCGCGCTCGGTCAGGAAGACCCGCTGGTTTCCTGATTCGGTAATCTTTTCTACCGCGTGCTTCATATCCCAGGGCGCAACAAACTGGCCCTTTTTCACGTTCACTGCCCGTCCCGTGGCCGCGGCGGCTGCCAGCAGGTCCGTCTGGCGGCAGAGGAACGCGGGAATCTGCAGCACGTCCACCGCCTCCGCTACAGCCGCGCAATCGGCGGCCTGGTGTACATCGGTGAGCACCGGCAGCCCCGTAGCATCGGCCAGCGAGCGCAGGATCCGGCAGCCCTCCCTGAGCCCCGGGCCGCGAAAGCTGCGCAGCGAGGTGCGGTTGGCCTTGTCGTAGGAGGCTTTGAAGATATACGGGATGCCGAGGTCCGAGGTGATGCGCTGGATGGCGTCCGCCATGGTGCGCACGTGCTTCTCGCTCTCGATCACGCAGGGGCCGGCAATCAGAAATAGCTGCTGGCCACCGACCCGGACTGGTCCTACATCAAAAGTGTTCATCTCCACGATTCAACCATAAATTGGGTTAGCCGGATGGACCGCAATTTAGGCCCATTCGGCTGAACAGCAAATTCGCTGCTCCTTACTGGTTGATCCCGGCTTCGACCTGCGGAGGAACTCTGGTTTCCGAGTGCTCCCCCCGATTCCGGTAGGAGGCCTGGATGAAAGCGTGGAAGAGCGGATGCGGCTCCAGCGGCTTGGATTTGAACTCGGGGTGGAACTGGCAACCGAGGAAGAAGGGGTGGCCTGGGATCTCGACGATCTCCACATACGTCGCATCAGGAGTGGCGCCGGTGATGCGCAGCCCGGCGCCGGTCAGGAGCGCTTCATACTCGCGATTGAATTCGTAACGGTGACGGTGGCGTTCACTGATTTCGGTCGTCCCGTAGGCTGCGAAGGCGAGGGAGTCAGGCTCCAGAACGCATTGCCACGCGCCCAGACGCATGGTTCCGCCCATCTCTTCCACACCGATCAGCTCGCGCAGCTTGTAGATGATGCGGTATGAGGTTGCCGGATCGAACTCGCTGGAGTTGGCGCCCGTCAGCCCACAGACATTGCGGGCAAATTCAATGCACGCCGTCTGCATGCCCAGGCAGATGCCGAAGTAGGGGACCTGCTTTTCGCGGGCGTAGCGAATGGCGTTCAGCATGCCCTCAATGCCGCGTTTGCCGAAGCCTCCAGGAACAAGGATGCCGTCGAAGCCCTCAAGCTGCGATTCGTAAGAGCGATCCTCGGGGGATTTGCTCTCGAGGCCCTCGGCCTCAATCCACGTAATCTCCAACTTCAGATTCTCGGCCATCGCTCCATGGACAAGTGCCTCCTTGAGCGACTTGTAGCTGTCTTCGTACTCCACATACTTGCCGACGATCGCGATCGAAACCTTGTCCTTGGGGTGGTAGCAGCGGTCCAGCAGCGCCTTCCACTCCTCCAGGTTGGCCTCCTTCGCGTCGATGTGCAGGTAGCGGAGCGCGAGCGAATCGACGCCCTCCTCGGCGAACATCAGCGGGCACTCGTAGATGGAAGGAACATCGCGAGCGGTGATGACCGCCTTCTCTTCGAGATTGCAGAAGAGCGCGATCTTGCTCTTGATGTCGGCGGAGAGGAAGCGGTCGGTGCGGCAGAGCAGGATGTCCGGCTGAATGCCGATCGAGAGCATCTCCTTGACGGAGTGCTGTGTCGGCTTGGTCTTCAGCTCCTGTGCCGCGGCAATCCACGGCACCAGGGTTACGTGCACAAAGACCGTGTTTTCGCGGCCCAGCTCCTGGCGCATCTGGCGGATTGCCTCCAGAAATGGCAGCGATTCAATGTCGCCGACGGTGCCGCCGATCTCGATGATGGTCACGTCCTGCCCCATCGCCGCGACCTTCTTCATCGCGTTCTTGATCTCGTTGGTGACGTGCGGAATAACCTGGACGGTCTTGCCCAGGTAGTCTCCGCGGCGCTCCTTGGTGATGATCTGCTCGTAGATGCGGCCCGTGGTCAGGTTGTTGTCGCGCGTCAGGTGAGCATGGGTAAATCGCTCATAGTGACCCAGGTCCAGATCGGTCTCCGCGCCATCGTCGGTAACGAAGACCTCTCCATGCTGGAATGGCGACATCGTTCCAGGATCGACATTCAGGTAGGGGTCAAACTTCATTAGATTGACTTTCAGACCGCGGCTCTCGAGCAGACAGCCGATCGAAGCTGCAGCCAGACCCTTTCCAAGACTGGACACAACTCCGCCCGTCACAAAGATGTACTTTGCCGACATTCCCGCTTCACCTTATTCTGATTGGTTTGATTGGCGTACCAGATGGGCACGTTCAAGTATCGCAGGAAGTGAAAACGATTGGAAGCAAAGAATGTGCCCGGTGCAGCAAAGATTGCCGAATAGGGACCGATAAACGTCTTATTTCCTAAAAGATAGAGCAGGGACAGAGAAATTGGGGCAGCGCTGATCTCTGCGGCTGCCCCAATTTCCCCCAGATCTCTTCTCCAGAGGCCTAGAAACTCAGCGCGAGAGACATGCTGTAGGCGCGTGACGGCACGAAATGGGTTCCGCTGAAGGTGGAGAGGAAGTTGTACAGCGCCACCTTGTTGGTCAGATTGGTCACCGTAAAGCTCAGGTTGGTCTTGTACTTATCGCGATGGAAGAGGTTATCCCAGCCCGCCGCCATGTCGACGAGGTTGCGTGGAGCGATGCGCGGTGGATTGCGGTCCGCATTCTCGGTTCCGGGTGACGGAAGGCTAATCAGCGGGGACGAGAGCTGGTTGGGCGAGCAACTGGTGAGCGGTGCGCTCAGGGTGGCTCGCTGGCCACCGCAGGAGAGCTTGATCTGGCTCTGCTGATCCGCCGTCAGGTAGGTCAGGTCTACCGGGTCGCTGGTGTTGGCGGCGTAAGGCGCGTTGCCGGCTACCAGACCGCTCTCATAACGCCAGGTAAAGGCGTACCAGCCGCCAGTCGGCCGGGGCTGGAACTGGAAGTGGGTGGTCTGCTCGAACTTCTGATCGTGATCGATGCGGAAGGGAGCGTAGGATGCCAGACCTGTTGGATTGTTGAAGAGGATGCCGCCCGACTCCGGCCCGAAGAACCGCGCCCGCGAGTGTCCCATGACGGAGTAGGCTGTGAATCCGTGATACGGGGTCAGGCTCAGGCGCAGGTCCCAGCCATCGATCTTCGATTTACGCCACTGAATCGGGAAGGTCAGCGGAGTATTCAGGAGCACATCGAAGTCATAGTCTCCCCGGGTGAACTTCCAGAAGTAGTCGCCGTCGAGGACGAGATGCCTGCCGAAGCCCTGCTCCAACCCTGCATTGAACTGGTTGCGGCTGGCTGGGGTCAATGCCTTCTCGCCAAACGCGCCGGCGTTCTGGCCCAGGCCGCCGCCTCCCGTGCTGCTGGAGAGGACGAGGTTCTCGTTGTAGGGCGTCGGCATCAGCCTGCCATATCCGAGGCGGAGAACGGTGCCGGTGGGCTTTAACTGGTAGGTGGCTCCCAGGCGCGGCTGCAGCATCGTGCGGTGCGTCAGGCCATTGTAGTTATCGTCGCGGAGTCCGAGCAGGAACTGCCAGTTGTGCCACGTCACGTTGTCCTGGAAGTAGAAAGCCTCCTGCTTCACGTCGGTGTATCCGCGAAAATCGAAGAGCTTTCCGCCTCGGGTCAGGTCGTAGGGCAGCAGGCCAGCCTGAAATCCTGGGTTGGCGACATCGCCATGGGCGGCGCACTGGGATGGTTCGGTGATGCTGGGGTCCGTAACGGCGCTGCCGGAGGCATCGAAGCACACCGCGTTATAGCTGGGGCTCGTGATTCCTACGGCAAAGCCCTCATGCAGAAATGTGTGATTCACATCGAAGCCGGTCTTGATGTTGTGAATGCCGTGGGAGTAGGAGTAGTCCACCTTGATGCCGAGGTTTCTCAGCGCGCGGTCCTGAGCCAGGGTGGCCGGCGTGTCGTGAAAGACGTCTCTGCTGGGGTAGTAGTGCGCATTGTCCTGGCGCAGGTAGGGATTGACGCTCAACAGGGCATTCTGGCTGAAGATGTGGGTCCAGAACGGCGCGAGATTGAAGCTGAAGATTTGCGAGCGCTGGTCCTGGCCCATGGCTTCCTGATCGTACTGGTTGGGAACCTGAAACCAGGATCGCGCGCCGCTCACGTTCAGGTGCAGGGAATCGCTACTGGATGGAGCAAAGTCAACCCGGTCGAAGATGGACTCGCTGTTTCCCCTGGCGTGCTTGATCTGGAACTCCGGCGGGTCGAGAAAACGGCCGCTGTTCATTCCGTCCAATGCCAGAAAATTGCCATACTTCGTTCCGCCAATTCCCAGGCCCGCGCTCAGGGTGCTCGAGCCATACGATCCGTAATTGAAGGAGAGATTGCCGGTTGGTTTCGTCGCGCCCAGGCCGGAACGGGTGGTTGTCCGCGCAACCAGGCTGGCTTTATCGCCATACTCCGCCGGAACCACGCCCGAGATCACCTCCAGAGACTGGATCGAGTTCATCGAAACCTGATTGGAGAAGGTCTTGCTCTGCTGATCGCTGATCGGCTGCCCATCCACGCTATAGCTGGTATCGGAGTGTTCGCCGAGTGGATGGAACATTCCATTGGAGTCGGCGGTGACGCCGGGGCTGGCAAGAGTAATCGCCGAACTCAGTGCCGAACTGGTGCTCAACATCGGCAGCTTATCCATGAGGGAGCGATCGAGGTCGGTATGCGCGCTGGGGTCATTCTCGACGATGTCCGAGTTGTCCGCGTCCACCGTAACAGTCGTGGATGTCGTGCTGACCTGAAGGGAGAAGTTGTGGCTCGTGGCCACGGGGCTGTGGATGCTTATGTTGTCCGACGCGGTGGAAAAACCCGGCTGGCTTACCTGGAGACGGTAGTTTCCATAAGCTACGTTGGGGATGGTGAACGCTCCGGCGGCATCGGTGGAGACGCTTCGGGAAAAGCCGGTCACCGGGTTTTGAATCTGTACGCTGGCTCCTGGGATTACGGCTCCGGTGGAGTCTGTGACCACTCCGGCGACACTGCCCGAGGTGCCCGTGGACTGCGCCAGGGCTGCGGTAGAAAATAGCGCGCCAAAAATCAAAATCAAGAATAGAAAATGATACCGATGGAACGGCATGTGGCTCCTGTCTGCTGCGGATATCTGGTCCTTATAGGCCCGGGCTTGACCCCCCAAGGGGGCATCTACGCAAGCGGCAGGGGGGGAGGACGGTTGGACAGAGAGAAGGCCACAAAACGCGCTGGAACATCTTCGGAGTACCACCTGGAATCGAAGACGCAAACAGCGGTATATACCTGCGCGGTGGCTACCTGGGCAGGTAGTGCGGAGTGAAAAGACAGGCAGATCTGGCAATGCTCAGGTGCCTTGGTCAGGGGGTGCGCATGGGCAACCTGTACGGTCGCGGCGGAAACCAGCAGCAGGATGCAGGCGATAGCCGCCCAGTGCGCCCAGCCCCAACGGGCCTCCTCGAATTGGCGTATCAGTTTCCGCAAATCGTCCCCACTAAAAGCATATAACAGAGATGCCTGCAAACTTCCCCAGGCGAACCTCGTCTAAGAGACGTCCTATGATCCGTTTTCGTTATCTCGCAATCTTTCTGGTCCTGGCAATCGTTCCCTTGCTGTCGCAGGCACCCAATAAGCGGCTGATCCTGAAGGACGGCTCCTATCAGATCACCCGCCGCTATGAAGTTGTGGGGGATCGAGTCCGCTACATAAGCGCCGAGCGCGCCGGGCAGTGGGAGGAGTTGCCCTCAAGCCTGGTGGACTGGGTGGCGACCGAGAAGTGGGCGCGGGACCATGCCCCGGGAACCGCTGACAAGGCAAATGCCGATGCTTCGCCGGGCTCCCAGGCCGCGGCGGAGATTGACAAGGAAGAACAGCAGGAACGCATGGAAGAGAATCTGCGGATGCCAACGGTTGCCCCCGGACTGCGTCTGCCGGATGAGGATGGCGTGTGGGCGTTGGATACCTTCCATGCGCAGCCGGAGCTGGTGCGCGTGGACCAGAACAACGGCGACGTGAACCGCGACCGAGCGCACAACATGCTGCGCAGCACCCTCAATCCTCTGGGCGGTCTGAAGTCGCAGATCCGGATCGACGGAGCGCGTTCCAAGGTGCAGCTTCACGTCAACGATCCCGTGCTCTACGTGAGTCTGGATACCGATCAGCCGGATACCGCGCCAACGGATGCTCTTACCGTCGAAACCAATGGGGCAGGATCCAGCAAACACGAGAAGGGGCAGAGCTCCCCCAGCAGCCGCTATGCCATTGTTCGAGCGCAGACGCGGAAGGACGTCCGTGTCATCGGCTCGGTCAACGTCAGCGCGCTGGGCAAGGTTTCCCACTCCGAGGACGTGATCGAGACCACGGCGGAGATCCTTCCGGGAAAGCACTGGATGAAGCTCACCCCCAGACAGCCGCTGGACATTGGCGAATACGCCCTGATGGAGATCGTTTCCCCGAAAGAGGTGAATCTGTCGGTGTGGGATTTCCGGATTGATCCGACGGCCCCGGAAAATCTGAATGCCCGAATGCCGGTGCAACCTCTGTCGGGCAATAGCAGGCCCTAGCAGACGTTAGATCTCAGGTAAGAGATTGAACAGAGTTGGATTGCCGGCAATGCCGACAGCATCCCGACGAGCATTTTTTACCATGTACATCGTCTCGTCCGCAGCCCCGATGACTTCGTGAATGGAGTAGCCGTCCTCGGGGAAGGTTGCCACCCCGAAGCTTGCCGAGATCCTGAGGTGCAGACCTTCGCTGGCGAGATAATCCGCCGATCGCAGCGACTGCCACAACCGCTGGGCAGTCTGCGTGGCTTCGAACTTCCGTGTACCCGGCAGCAGCACCACGAACTCATCCCCTCCATAGCGGAAGGCGGAATCGACGGAACGGACCTGCGAGCGTACGCGCTGGCCTATCTCGGCGAGCAGGCGGCTCCCTGAAAGATGTCCATACCTGTCGTTGACTTCCTTAAAGTGGTCCAGATCGATGAAGATCAAACTGAACTGATCCTTGAATCGCCGGGCGCGCTCAATCTCCTTGCCCAAGGTGGTGTAGAGATGGCGCACGTTATACAGCCCTGTGCAGTCGTCGGTAATGGTCAGCTCCTGGATGCGCTCCATGGAACGGGAATTTTCGACCGCGATGGCTGCATAGTCGCAGAGCACGTGCAGGAACGAAATCGTGTAATCCGTCAGCCTGTCCAGGCGGCAGTTGAAGAGCTGAATCACGCCAAGCGTACGCGAACGGGAGCGCAATGGGATGCACACAACCGTTCGTACTCCCGTCGAGATGGCCTCTGTTTCGGAGATAAAGCGTGGGTCCTGACCAAGTTCCGGGACAATCAGCGTCTCTCCATGCTGGGCGACCCAGCCGGCGATGCCCTCTCCGATCCTGATGCGCTTCTCGTCCAGCTTTGGATCGGGATTGCCCACGGTCACGGCATAGAAAAGATCTTTCCTGTCCTCGTCCACCAGCAGGACGGACCATGTATCCGGCTGAAAAAAGCGCTCCATCTGCTGCATGATGGCCCGAAGAATGGAGTCGCGATCGAGCGATGACGTGAGCGCGCGTGCCACGTTGTGGAAGACCATCAGGTCGTGAAGCGGACCGTCTCCCGGCAGCGGCTTGGGGTTGGCACCCATCTCGTTCATCCCTCGGTACTCGTTGTCAGAATGATTCTGCCACAGAAGGTTCGAGATTGAGCCCCCAAGTATCGTCGTAACAGGTATCGACTTAACCGCCTATGTGCACCATGCTCCGCGAGGGCTTCAGGAATCCAGGCTCGCCGATATGGTGGCGCGCTTCCTTCTTCACAATGGTTGACACAATGAAATCAGCAACTTCGGCGTCCGTTCCCCCGCGGCGTACGACGCCATACAGGTCGTGGTCCGACTGGGAAAAGAGGCAGGTGCGGATCTTTCCATCGGACGTCAGGCGAACGCGGCTGCACTGCCCACAGAAGGCCTGCGATACCGGAGCGATGATGCCCACCTCTCCGATGCCATCGTCGAAGGTATAGCGGCAGGCGGTCTCGCTGGCGTGGGTGGGCTCCAGCGCTACGACGGGGCGGAAATGGCTCAATCGCTCAATCACTTCCGCGATGGGAACCACTGTGGCGGGCGTCCAGAGCCGATCCTCTTCAAGCGGCATGAACTCAATAAAGCGGACCACGACGCCCTCTTCCCGGGCGAATCGGGCAAACCCCGGAATCTGGTCTTCGTTAAAGCCTCGCAGCAGCACGCAATTTACTTTGACGGGAGCGAGGCCAGCGCGCTTTGCCGCACGCAGTCCGGCCAATACCTGCTCAAAGCTTTTGGGAACGCGGGTGATGCGGGCGAAGGTGGCAGGATCGACCGCGTCCATGCTGACGGTAACCCGCGACAGGCCAGCATCCTTCAGCGGCTGGGCCAGCTCGGCCAGCAGATGGCCGTTGGTGGTGACGGCGATATCCAGAGGACGGCCCTCTGCCTGCCCGAGCCGGTCACCCTCAGGGGAGAAGCTCGTGCGTAAACCGGCCAGCTCGCGGACCAGATCCAGCAGCCCCTTGCGCAACAGAGGCTCGCCGCCGGTGAGCCGGACCTTCTCAATCCCCAGCGACACAAAGACGCGGATGAGCCGGAGATAATCGGCGATGGGCAGCTCGGCGTACTGCGCCCCTTCGTTGCCGGTTCGGCAATAGACGCACTTGTAGTTGCAGCGGTCGGTGATCGAAACGCGGAGATCCGTGATCGCGCGGCCGTGGCTATCCGTGAGCCGCTGCTTCGGCAGGGAAGAAGACGTCGTCGCCGCGCTATAGGCTGGTGTAGACATCGTGGCCTTTAACTTTATTCGATGCGGACGCCAGATGCCAGCTTTCAGATGGAGCTTCCTTTTACAGGGCGCGAGCCGTCAGCCCATGTGCGGAGTCTCAAAGAGCAACCTTGTGTAGATCGAGCCACTTACATGCCGTCGTAATTTGGCCCTCCGCCGCCTTCGGGTGGAACCCAGGTGATGATCTGGTAGGGGTCCATGATGTCGCAGGTCTTGCAATGCACGCAGTTGGCGAAATTGATATGGAGCTGCTTCGACGGCTTTGACGAAGCAGCACTGCCCGGCGATTCGCCATTCGTCGCAGGAGCAGCCTCTTCCACCATTTCGTATACCGCTGCCGGGCAGAAGTACTGGCAGGGGTTTCCGAACTCTTTGACACAGGTATTGTTACAAATGTTCAGATCCGAGATGACCAGGTGGGTGGGCTGGTCGTCTTCGTGGCGTGTGCCGGAGTGGTAGACGTCCGTCAGCCGGTCAAAGGTGAGCTTGCCATCTCCCTTGGCGTTGCCCAGAAAGTGCGCGCGTTTGTCGCCCCAGATGCTCAACTCGTCGGCATGCTTCATGTGCAGGTATCCGGCCGTGTTGCAGAAGTCGGGTCCGAGGTTCTTTCCTCCCAGCACCTGTTGAACGGCCACCCTGGCAAGGCCATCCACCAATCCGTATTCGAAGGCCTGATGAAAATTCCGCACAGGATACAGCTCTTCGCGAATCCAGCTTCGATCGACGCGATGTTTATAGTCGCCGAGTTGCGACGCTGATGTATTGCCGCTCAGCAAAGCGTCAAAGGCTGTCTCCGCCGCCAGCATTCCGGATTTGATCGCGAGATGGATGCCCTTCAGGCGCTGCGAATTCAGAAAGCTGGCGGAGTCTCCCAGCAGCATCCAGCCATCGCCGGCGAGCCGCGGCATGGTGAGCCATCCTCCGTAGGGAAAGCTCTTCGCGCCATAGCGCGTCATCTTGCCGCCTTCGAGAATATGGCGTGCGAAAGGATGCAGCTTGAAGTCCTGAAAGACGTGGTGCGGATCCGTGCGCGGGTCTTCGTAATCCAGGCTGACGGCGTATCCGACGGATACGAGCGTGTTCCCGTTTCCGCCGCTGACTCCATAGATCCACGCGCCGCCATACTCATGCGTGGTGAGCGGATAGCCCATGGTGTAGATCACTTCGCCCGGGGCGACGCGGCCTGCGGGAATCTCCCACAACTCCTTGATGCCGACGCCGTAAGTCTGCGCGTGTTCGGGATCTTCGAGCTTCTGCCGCTCAATCAACTGTCGTGCACAGGAGCCACGCGAGCCCTCGGCCAGCACGGTAATCTTCGCGCGCAGATCGTAACCCGGCTCAAAGTTCGCCTTGGGGCGGCCCTCCTTGTCCACGCCCTTGTCGTCGGTGCGCACGCCGATGACGCGCCCGGAGACGGAGAGATCGTCGAAGAGCAATTCCGATGCGGCAAAGCCCGTGAACACCGTGATGCCGGCTTCTTCCACCTTCTGCCCCAGCCACTTGACGAAGCGGTTGATGGAGATCACGTAGTTGCCGTGATCGCGTAGCGGCGGCGGGACGATGGGCAGTTTGTGCTGGCCCTTCTCTGTCAAAAACCAGACGGATTCCTTCGTCACCTCGCCATCGATCGGCGCTTCGCTCTCAAAGCCAGGCAGCAGTTCGCGCATGGAACGCGGATCGAGCAGCGCTCCGGAGAGACAGTGCTGGCCCACTTCTCTGGCCTTCTCCAGCAGATAGATATTGTCTTTGGCGAGAGGCGCGTCGGGGTGCGCTGCATTGTGTGCGTCAATCAATTGCGAGAGGCGCAACGCGCAGGCCATGCCCGCCGGACCGCCGCCAACGATGACGACGTCAGCCTCCATCTGCGGGCGTTCGATGCCTTCAAGCGGTTTGCGAAAGTGGATCATGGAGCCTCGCCCGTCCAGGTGTAAAGGCTGCGGTATGCATGTTTCGTGAGATGCGTAGAGATGGTTGGAGACTCTGCACCGGCGCGAGCCTGCCTATGCTCCCGCCCTGGCCTTCTTTATCTCCGCAGTCACGGCGGGCACGATGTCGAAGAGGTTGCCGACAATGCCGATATCCGCAATCTCAAAGATGGGAGCCTCCGCGTCCTTGTTGATCGCGACAATGGTGCGGGAACCCTTCATGCCGACGATGTGCTGGATGGCGCCGCTGATGCCGAGGGCGACGTACAGCTTGGGCGCGACCGTCTGGCCGGAGCTTCCCACCTGACGATCGAGTGGAAGCCATCCGTTGTCGCAGATAGGGCGCGAGGCCGCCAGTTCACCACCCAGCACTTCGGCCAACTCCTCAGCGAGAGCGATGTTCTTCTGCTCCTTGATGCCGCGGCCCACGGCGACGATGACCTCCGCCTGCGAGAGATCGACGGCCTGCTTCTCTTCCTGGAAGATTTCGTGGGGTACGACGCGGGGAGCGGCTTCTGCAACCGAAGCTGTTACTTTTTCCACGGCGGCGGAGCCGGGCTCGGCGAGATCTCCGCGAAACGCGCCGATTTGCAGCGTCGCCAGCCAGGGAGCCTCGCCCACGAAGGAGACGTCTGCCGCGAATTTACCTTGAAACATCTGCCGCGTGAAGAGCAGTTTCCCACCTTCGTATTTGTAACCGACAGAGTCCGAAATAAGCGTGCGATCGAGAGCCAGCGCGAGGCGCGGGGCAAAATCGCGCACCTGGTAGGTGTGCGGCAGCAGTACCAGTTTCGGCTGTTTCTCCGCGAAAAAATTCTTCAACGCATAGACGTAGGCGTCCGAGGTGTAGGCGGCCAGGGCGGGAGCTTCGAGTGCATACACGCGAGCAACGTTCCTGGTGGCGAGCTCGGCTGCGGCCGCGTCGAGGTTTTCTCCCACGACGACTACTTCGACCGGCCAACCTGTTTCTTTGCTTATGGCCTGCGCTGCGGCAATGGTCTCAAAAGAAGTGCGGTTCAGCTTGCCTTCCCGCTGCTCCGCAACAACGAAAATGCTATCTGCCATGGGCCCTTCTTTTTGGGGAGCAGCCAACGTGTTCTCTCCCGGTTTGTTTTCTTTTAGAGCTGCCCGCTCGTTCTTAGAACTCGGGAGATCCGCGACGCAGCCAGGTGCCGTAGGCGCCGGTGATGACGGCGATAATGCCGACCAAGACCATGTAGTACGCCATAGGATACTTCCACGTTGGTGAGTAGGTCAGGTCCTGTCCTGCCCACACCGTCAGCAGCACCGCAAAGAAGGCGCACTGGCCAGCGATCACCTGCAAGACCAGGCCCCACTGCCTGCGACGGTCAACGGCGGTCACCTGATCGGGAGTCAGGTTACGTTCTTCAAGGGGAAGATTCATGTTCGCCATCCTGCATTTCTCCCGCGCGATCCTGCCGACCGCGCCTGTTCGATTTTCGATTCTAGAGCAAATCCACCTGCTTTGTACCACTGCTTCGTACCGCCGGGGACGATCGATTGCCCTCCTCCTGCGGCACCCCAGATTAAATCACGTGAACCGTGTTGCGCAGCTGCTCAACCAGTTTCCTGGCCACCTCGGGGGGGGCGCCCTCCAGCATCTCTGTCTTTTTCTGTTTTACCGGGACGTACAGGCGCTCGATCTGCTGCCGGTTGCCGCTAAGCTTTGCTTCCACTTCGCTATAGGTCACCTTGCGCATGGGCTTCATCTTCGCCTGCTTAATGCCGATCAGGGTGGCGTAGCGTAGTTTGTTGATGCCGCTCTGGATGGTAAGCACGGCGGGCAGCGGCATATCGATGAACTGGTAGTGGCCCGCCTCAAGTTCGCGCTTCAGGCGCACGCCGGAGCCGGTTTTTTCAATCCCGATGATGATGGTCGCATGCGGCCATCCCAGGATCTCCGCCAGCAACACGCCGGTCTGCGCAGCGCCGTAGTCGTCGGACTGCAATCCCGTAACCACCAGGTCGAATTCTTCACCGGAGATTGCCGCGGCAATCGCGCGCGCGGTGTTGGTGGAGTCCAGCGTGGCAAAACGATCGTCTTCCAGGTGGATGGCCCGGTCAGCGCCCTTGGCCAGCGCCTCGCGCAGCACCTGCTGGGAGCGGGCCGGACCTGCCGTGACGACCACGACCTCCCCGCCATGCTTCTCCTTCTGGCGGAGAGCCTCTTCAAGGGCGTAGGCGTCCGGTTCGTTGACCTCGTAGGAGACATCCTCCCGTATCCATGTGCCGGAGTCGTTGAGCTTGAGGGGCGCGTCCTTCTGCGGAACCTGCTTGATGCATACCAGGATCTTCATTTCATCTCTCTCGCCGGATGGACTGGCGACTAACGATCTGGACCCGATCGCCGCAGAAGTGAACGGCGATTCATTCGAGGCATACTACAACAGGAACATGTCTGCTTGCATCAGGGAATCGCATTGGCGCGAACGATTTCCCGTCAGAGGAACAGGCCGGCACGGTCTCATGAGGAAGAGCCGCATGTCTCACGACCGCACCGGGCTGGGAACTGCATTACAGAAAGGCTACCGACTGCACCCCGGCAACCTCAAAGCGCTTGCGGCAGCGAATGTTCTTGCATGCCAGCATGTCATCGGTGCGGACCATGTAGGATTGCGCCTTGGCAAACCGCGCACGATCGCGTTCGTCCGCATTCCGCGGCAGGCTGTTCTTTTTGCGGCGTACCAGCCAGCCAAGCTGGTACTCGTCCGTCTTGCCGCAGTGGGGACAGGTAAGGGTATGAGTGCGCATTTCCGGCTTCTCATCAAAAAAATCGCGTTCTTCCATAGAGGGGACCCACTTTCCAACACTTCCGCGCAAAAGTATTCCATACTCGCGGAGGAGCGGCAAACTGGTCTGCAGATAGCGAGGGAAGGAAAACTTGGCCACGAAAAAGAGAATCAAGAAGTTTTCCGTGACGAAGGCGGTCAAATCCAACGCCCGCGATGTGGTGGGGCAGCCCAAGCCGGTGAAGATCCTCGACGACCAGGCAAGGGAGAAGAAACGCAAGGGAAGGCATAAGACGACGCTCGGCGATCTGTTGACCCAAAGCGAGGAATAGCGGTCCTCCAGAGACCCGAGGTGGTCGCGATTGCCCTGTTCGCGCTCCCTGGTTCGAGAATCCAAGGCTAATCTGCTGATTTCACAGCAAAAGGCTAATTGGCTGATTTCATGGCAAATATGGACCGTTTGGCGATTCCCATGCCAGAGTTGACGGGAACAGCGTATGCTAGATGAAGTGGCGGATTTTCGCCGATGCTTGTTTCGCGTGATTTCCCCGTCTTCCCCCCCAACTGTACCTGAGCCAGACCACCTCAGGAACCTCAACCGCAGCCCAAGAGGCTTCCATGCGTTCGCAAATTGTCTATTCCGCCGGGATTGTTATCCCGAATCGTTTTTTGCTCGCCTCCGTTACGATGAAGGCCGTTCAAAAGCTCCACATCAGCACTACCCGCACAGCAGATACGGCGAATCTCGTCTTCGCAGAAGTAGCCCAGGGCCGCTTCACAGACGTCAGCATGCCACACATTGCTCCCCAGGAGTCCATTGAGCCGTTGTTGGTGGATTCTTTCGGATCGCACGCCGCCTGAACCCGTCTGCCGCGCTCTCTCCGGCTACTGGCTGGAGGGAGAGCAGTGGGCAACCCCTCCGCATCACCCAAACCGCCTCAAACTGCGTTCCTCCCCGAGGCCGTGTGACGGCTGTCACCGTTGTTGCTGTAAAGTGCCGATTCTCATTGACTCGCCTATTGTGCCGGTCTACTTTTGCTAGCAACACCCCCTACACTTCTGAGGTTCGCGGGCGGAGTTCCACATCTGTTGGGACCGATTCGACCGACCCCTCAACTCAAGGGAGTGGAGGCAGGAAGCCATGAGAAGCATCAAGGGTCAGATTCTCTCCCTTATCCTCTGCACGCTGATTCCGTGCATTGCCCACGCCCAGGGGACCAAGCAAGGAACCATGGTCGGCAACTGGAAGCTGAATGTGGCGAAATCCGATTTCGGCGATGGGCCCAAGCTGCAGAGCATGCTGGTCAACGTAACCAGCGACGCTCCGGATTCCATTGTTTTCTCCGTCACAGAAACCGCGGAAAGCGGCATGACGTTTACCTATAAGTACAAGGGGGCCGCTGATGGGAAGGACTATCCCGCCGATGGCACCTCGACCACCTATGCCTACACGGAAGAGGGCGGCGTAGTTGCCGAAACTCAGAAGGATACCGACGGCACGATCACCAAGGGTACCTTTACGCTTTCTCCCAATGGCAAGGTTGGAACCTGGATCTACACGATCACGGATCCTCAGGGCGGTGTGATCCACACCAAATTGGTTTACGACCGGGTGCAGTAAAGCCCGGCATCTGCTGCAGAGGATCGCAGCCACTCAGATGGCCTCTTCGGAGGCCATCTACTTCTGCTGGAGCATTTGCTCTTCCAGGAGCATTTGCTTCGTAGTCTGCCTGGCAAGAATAGCAATGGGGGCGGTCTCCCGGAAGGAGAGGCCGCCCCATTGTCGTCTTTGCTGCGATTACCTGCCATTTCCGGGCCTGGCTCCGTTGGTTGGCGGGGCAGTATTCTCGGCCATGGCTGGCTTGATTCCCGGCTCAGCCACTTGTCCTCCCCGTGTGCGGTTGGAGTAGATGCGGAACGTAACCACTACATCCACCATGGCTGGAACGGGCTCGCCGTCCTTGGTTGCAGGCTTGAAGCGGGAGTTGCGAATCGCTTCCACTGCCTTCTCGTCCAAACCGAAACCAATGGGACGGGCGATTGCGATTTCGGTGGGCTTTCCCTGTTTGTCGACGACGGTGCGAAACACGGTGAGGCCGGCAATTCCATTTGCCTGGGCAAACTCATTGGAGCCGGGTTCGAGGCCATTCAGCAGCCGGGGAGCGGAGACTTCGCCGCCAACCCGCTGCACGCTGGGATCAGCGGGCTTGAATTCCTTCCGGTTCACTTTTTCCTGGTAGTAGAACTGCCAGTAGTCGGGCAGGGTCGCCATCATCTTCTCGTCGATGCGATCGGCAAAAATATTGGCCAGCGCTCCCTCCAGCAACTTCGCGCTGTGCGCGGGCGAGGACGTCGTGGTGCGGCCATTGGAATTTCCCGGATCGGTCTGGGTCGAAGTCTCGGGCGCGACATCTACCGCAGTCAGCGTGGGAGTTGGCTTGCTGGCAGTGGCGTCTTCGGAGGCGGTGCTGTCGGAAGCGGCGGCCTCGCCTGGGGTGGTGGGTTTCCCGGGCGTCGCGGCCTTCGCCTGCAACTTGGCATCCCCCTTCTTCGGCTTCTTCACTTTGGGGATCACGACCAGCTCGCGCTCAATCGATATCTTGACGGAGCGGGACTTCTTGCCTGTCAGGCGAACGCGGTCAAAGGGCTTGGACTCATCCTCATACGGAAGGGCGCCGTAGAAGTGCAATCCATAGCGGTCTCCCTCGAGCTCCAGATCGTGCTTGGTCAGGTGGATCTTCTTGATATCGACAGCGCAGAGGGTAAAGGACCCCTTTCGAGACGATCCTATGAGCTGCCCATTCTCATTGAACTTGAGGTTGTCGTCCAGGTAGAAGCCGCGCAGAAACAGTAACTTACCATTGAGTTGGGCGCGGATCTGGTCCTCAGTAATGCCCTTGAAGACGAGCGGGGCCTGGGCTGCCTGAGAGGGAGCCGGCTGTGGGAGAGTGGTCTTGGTAACTTGCGCAAAGCCGGCAACCGGCAAGGACAAGAGCGAGGCGGCAAGCAGGGTAAGCAGTCGAGACGTCATAGGGAAGCTCCTAAATCAAAAAGCGGTGCTGGTACCGGGGGATGTCGCAGCGTGCGCTGTAAGTGCAGCAGATAGAACAACCTGTGATCGTGTTGTTCCCGGTCGGGAGTTGTGGGTTGGGGAACACACGGAGCCCTGCGAGTAGGGCAACAGGAAGAGAACGGTCAGGGCAAACAGAACGGCGATGCGGAGCAGAACGGCGAGGCCACTGCGAACTGCGCGGGCCCGGCTTGCGCGAGTAGACATAGGGCACTCTCCGGAATAGCCATCGGGTGGATGGTATCGAGTTACCCTCGTCTTCGAAATATCCCTTTGGTGCAACTTCCGCGTAACCCCAATGGGGGATGACGCCGCGCAAGGATTCCACTCCGGTGCGTTTCCCGGTAGAATCCTGGTTAGGATTTCTGGTTAGAATCTTGGAATAGAGCGGTTTCCGTGGCTTTGTTCGTTGACTCTGTTCTGGTCTTCGACTATTCTAAAGTCCTTGCGCAGTTCCGCGTCTGCCCTCCTGCGTCACACCGCAGCTACAGTAGGCAAGCGAACCCGGAAGCCCAATCGGTTTGATTCTGCGCCACTCACGCGAACAGAGATTGTCACCGTGGGAATTATTTTTTAACCGCGGAGGCGCTTTGCGTGAGCAAATGCGTGTCTGTGGGAAGGTTTTGCTGGGGAGAACAGGATAGAGATGTCAACGTATATTCCAAGCTCGCTCGAGATTACCCGCAAGTGGTTCGTCGTGGACGCCACGGGCAAGACGCTGGGACGTCTGGCGACTGAAACCGCCAGCGTGCTGAGCGGTAAGAAGAATCCCAGGTACACGCCCTACATTGATGTAGGCGACCACGTCATCGTGATCAACGCCGAGAAGATCCGCCTGACCGGCTTGAAGAGCCAGCAGAAGGTCTATCGCCGCTATACGGGTTTCCCCGGTGGATTGCGCGAAGAGTCCTTCGTTCGTCTGCTCGATCGCCGTCCGGAGAAGATCGTAGAAGACGCGGTCAAGGGCATGCTTCCCAAGACAAAGATGGGGCGGCAGATGGCCACCAAGCTTAAGGTCTACAAGGGAGAGAAGCATCCCCACGAAGCCCAGCAGCCACAGGCGCTGGAGTTCGCGTCGCTCGGAAAGAAGTAGTCGGAGGCCCCGTAGTTTTTTGGGGCAGATGAGTCTTCAGCACGGGTTTTGTGGATTTCGAAGAGATTCGTTCACCAGGTGAACGTTAACGAGTTACATAGGACGGACATGGCAGATTTGGTACAGTACTATGGCACAGGACGGCGCAAGTCGAGCATTGCTCGCGTATTTTTGCGTCCCGGCAATGGCGGTTTCGTCGTCAACAACAAGCCGTTCGAAACTTATTTCGTGACGGAGCAGCAGCGGGTTTCCGCCCGGCGTCCCCTGGTATTGACCGAGACGCTTGCAAACTTCGATGTCGTGACGACGGTTCGCGGCGGCGGCGTCAGTGCGCAGGCCGACGCGGTTAAGCTTGGTATCGCCCGGGCCCTGATGCTCTTCAATGCAGAGCTTCGCAAGACGCTCAAGGCCGATGGCCTGGTCACGCGCGATGCCCGCATCAAGGAACGCAAGAAGTACGGTCAGAAGGGCGCTCGCGCACGCTTCCAGTTCTCCAAGCGCTAGTCTCTTCGGCCTGTCGCATTCATCTTGCGGGCTCCTGTTTGGTCAGGGGCCTGCACGGATTTTCAGGAGTTCAATTTCCCCAAAGGGGATAAATTTCAGCAGGTGGCCGCATCGGGGCAGATTCGCTTCGAGCGCGGAGAGGCAAGCTGGAATGCAATTTAAGAGGAGGTCGATTGGCCACTATCACCATGAAGGAGCTGCTCGAGGCGGGAGTCCACTTCGGGCATCAGACGAAGCGCTGGAATCCGCGGATGAAGGAATACATCTTCGGCGAGCGCAACGGAATCTACATCATCGATCTGCAGAAGACCTTGAAGATGTTCAAGGAAGCCAGCAAGTTCGTCACTGAGCTGACGGCGGGTGGCAAGGTCATTCTGTTTGTCGGCACCAAGCGCCAGGCTCAGGACGCCATTGCGGAAGAAGCAAACCGCTGCGGCATGTTCTATGTCAACCAGCGCTGGCTGGGCGGTCTGTTGACAAACTGGGTCACGGTGCAGAAGTCTGTGAAGCGCCTTCAGGAACTGGATGAGATGGCCACCGACGGCCGCTACGAGCTGTTGACGAAGAAGGAAGTCATCAAGCTGGAACGCGAGCGCAAGCATCTGCAGGCGAACCTCGCCGGCATCAAGAACATGAAGCGTCTTCCGGACGCGCTGTTCATCGTCGACTCCAACAACGAAGCCATCGCTGTGAGCGAAGCCCGCAAGCTGGGCATCCCGGTGGTTGCCGTAGTGGATACGAATTGCGATCCTACGGTGGTCGATTATGTGATCCCGGGCAACGACGATGCGCTGCGCGCGATTCGCCTCTTCACTTCGAAGATCTCCGATTCGGTGATCGAGGGTGTACAGATGGCGAACGATAAGCAGTTCATCGAAGTAGCCGGTGTCAGCACCACGACCCAGGCAGAAGATGTGAAGCCAGAGGCGCTGCCGAATGCCGATGCAGTTTCCGCTGCATCCGAAACCGCGGCGGCCGAACCTGACGTGGTGGACCTGGAAGCAGCGCTGGGCGGAGGCATTCGCAAGGCTCCTGCCGCGATCACTTCCTTGGATGATACTGAGGCTGCGGAGAGCGGACTGTAAGGCGTTTCCGAATCGAAGATTCGCGTCGAGCTGTTCAGGGAGCGTGGCTGCGGAATTTTCGGGCCACGCTTTCTTTATGTCTGGGCTTATGAGTGGAGCCGCAATCTATGGCTCCGATTGCTGGTGGATTTTTAACTGAGAGTGATCAGGGAAAAAAGGATGTCGACCGTGAGTGAGAACATTTCTGCTGCACAGGTAAAGGATCTTCGTGAGAAAACCGGAGCTCCGATGATGGATTGCCGTTCTGCACTGGTGGAAGCCAAGGGCAATCTGGAAGAGGCGATTGTCGTTCTGCGGAAGAAGGGAATGGCTTCGGCTGCGAAGAAGGCGGCCCGCAATACCAGCGAGGGCGCGGTAGGCACGTATATCCACGCCGGTGGCAAGATTGGCGTGCTGCTGGAAATCAATTGCGAGAGCGATTTTGTCGCTCGCACGGAGGACTTCCAGGAGCTGCTGAAGGACATTGCGATGCACATCGCGGCTACCGATCCCCGCTACATTCGCCCGGAGGATGTGACCCCGGAAGATCTCGAGCGCGAGAAGGATATCTATCGTGCCCAGGCCGCCGCTACCGGCAAGCCCGCCCCGGTGATCGAGAAAATCGTGGAAGGCAAGATGAGCAAGTTCTACGAGGAGGTCTGCCTGTTGGAGCAGCCTTTCATCAAGGAACAGTCCGTCACGATCAAGGAACTGATCGGCCAGAAGGTCGGCAAGCTCGGCGAGAACATGACGGTACGCCGCTTTGCGCGCTTCAAGGTAGGGGATGCTGGTTTTACGGTCGCCCAGATCAAGCAGACGGCCGAAGCCGCCGAATAATCGCGAGGGCTACGCAGGCATCAGAGGCCCGGGGCAAACGCTCCGGGCCTCTTGCTTTTCGGACTCAGGCGCACCCCATATATATAAATTCCGCACGATCTCCGCCGGCCGTCGGCCAACAGGTATCCTATCGGTCTATGGCCACGCGTGTTGTGCGGAATACGGTTGATCTTTCTGGGTACCCGGACCTGGTGGTGATCTACCTGGGTATGAGAGTGAATCGAATCGCCGGGGTCAAAACGATCCTTGGCTTTGGCCCGAAGATCTCCGCTTCGGCGGAAGGGCGGCCCGATGGGCTCCTACGGCACGAGACAGTCCTCTACTCCCTGTTCCCGATGCACATCGGCATGCGTCAGTACTGGCGCGATACGGATGCACTGTTGGAATGGACCCGGTCTGACCCGCATCGTCAGTGGTGGCAGGATTTTCTGAAGAATTCGGGTGGAACCGGATTTTGGCACGAGACGTATTTCCGCCGCGGCGGCATGGAAGCGATCTACGATGACGTGCCAGCCCCGATAGGGTTCATGGCCTTCGCCCCGGTGATTCCGGCGCGCGGTCCGATGTTTGGAGCCGCAAGCCGGGCCGGCAAGCAGTTCACGAGCGAGTCCATTCTTTCAGAGAAGGAACTTTACGAGGATCGGGGCCGGTAACGGGGGAATGGGCGAACGCTGCAATTTCCGGGTACTGTGATTGCCGGATGGGTATGCGATACTTTCAGAGGAATGTATAAGAGAATCGTTCTGAAGCTCTCCGGAGAAGCTCTGGCCGCAGGCCGCGGCTTCGGTGTTGATGTCACCCGCGTTCACGAAATCGCACAGGAAATTGCCGATGTCCACGCGATGGGCGTCGAAATCGCTATCGTGGTTGGCGGCGGCAACTTTTTCCGGGGTGTGGCAGAGCAGGCGAAGGACATGGACCGCGTTTCCGCGGATAACATGGGCATGCTGGCCACGGTGATCAATGCCCTGGCGCTGCAGGACGCAATCGAGAAGCAAAACGTAGTCTGCCGCGTCATGTCGGCTATCGAGATGAATCGTGTAGCGGAGCCGTACATTCGCCGGCGTGCTCTGCGCCACCTGGAGAAGGGCCGCGTGGTGATCTTCGCTGCCGGGCTGGGCAATCCCTTCTTCTCCACCGATACCGCTGCCTCCCTGCGCGCCATGGAGATCAAAGCCGATGTCCTGCTGAAGGCGACCAAGGTTGAAGGTGTGTACAACGCCGATCCGGTGTTGAGTAAAGATGCCGTGAAATTTGAGCAGATTACCTACATGGAAATCCTGCGGCTCGGGTTAAAGGTGATGGACGCCACCGCAGTGAGCCTTTGCAAGGACAACAATCTGCCGATGATTATTTTCAATATGAACCAGCCGGGCAACATCCGCCGAGTCGTGTGCGGAGAGAAGGTCGGTTCACTGGTGACAGCCTGAGTGGGGAAGTCCCTGCCAGGCTAGTCAAGCCCTCCCGGCTGCCTGCTCTGACGGGGCTGCGCTCGTTCGCTGCAATGAACCTGGTTTTCTTCCACTTTTCCAATCCTCGATGGTTTGGGTGGCTCGCGCCGGTGGTCGATGCCGGATTCATCTCGGTGAGCTTCTTCCTACTGCTGTCCGGATTCATCCTTGCGTATAACTACGCAGAGCGCGGCGCCCGCGGGGAAGTGTCCGCCAGGCGGTTCTGGAAGGCGCGCCTGACGCGGCTGTACCCGGTCTACCTCCTCAGCCTGCTGATCTCCGTGCAGATGCTGCACCAGGAGTTCTACGCCCACTCCAGACCCATGTTTATCGCGGGAGTGGTGCTGACGCCCTTGCTGCTGCAGGGCTGGAGCCCGGCGCTCTCAACATTCTGGAATACTCCGGCGTGGACAATGTCCACCGAGGTCTTCTTCTACGCTTTCTTCCCGTTTCTGATCCGCTGGCGCATGCCGCGGCGCTGGTCGCGGCTCATTGCCCTGCTACTGATCTTCTGGGTTCTGGGCATGGTCGCTCCGGCGCTCTACACGTGGCTGCTGCCGGATGGGGACCCGCACCCGGGCCGCTACACCAACGGTGTGTGGATGAGGGCGCTGAAATATACGCCGCTGCCGCATCTGCCGTCGTTTCTATTTGGCGTGACCCTGGCAGCCGTACATCAGCGGATTCCTGCTGCGTCGCGGATACGCTTCTGGCTGGGCATCGTAGGCTTTGCCAGCCTGTATGCTGTGCTCTTCTACGGGGCGCGGCTGCCGTATGCCATGATGCACGACGGCCTCCTGATGCCGCTGTTCGGGGTGCTGATCCTCGGCCTGGCGGGTACGAATCCCCTGTCCCATTTCTTCGGCTTTCGGGGATTTGTGATGATTGGCGAAGCCAGCTACTGCCTTTACCTACTGCACTTCAACATGTGGACGCTACTGCACGAATCCGGTGCATTACAGTGGACGGGGCTGATTCGCTTTGACCCCTGGATCTCATACGCGCTCCTCGTGCTGGGTGCGTTGGCCGCACTACATCTGGTGGAGCGTCCCGGTGCACGCGTGATGAAGCGTCTGCTGAATGCCTGAAACAGGCTGCTGGGATGCGGCCCACGACGTTTCTGGGTCTATGCTCCATCGTGGATAGGGCGAGCTGCATAGGCGGGCGAGCAGGCACTGCGTGAGGTATGCCTGAGGTAGCTACAGGCCGTGCGTGCAACATCTGGGAATGAGCAGCCTGGGCTCTTGGATTGCTTCACAAACTTCTTCCTGTACAAGAAAAGGCCCGCTCACTGAGCGGGCCTTTTCTTGTACAGGAAGTCTTGCAGCAGTTAGGGGATGGCCTGAACTGCGTGATTGCCATGTGCGATCGCGGCTACGCAGGTAGGTTGTCCGGGAGCGGCAAAGGGCGAATTCTGCACGCCAACCAGGGATCCGGTGTGCGGATTGAGTTGGAAGGCAGTGACCGTATTGTCGAGGAAGTTGGAGGTGTAGACATAGCGTCCAAGACCGGGTTCGACGACAACGCAGGTCGGTCCCGTGCGGGTTCCGAAGGTGCCCGAGCCGGCAACCTGGGCGGGCGTGCCGTTGGACTGATCCAGGGCATAGGCGCTCAGCGTGTTGGAATTGAAATTCGTCACGTAGATGTAATAGCCGCGAGGATCGATCGTTATGCTGTTCGGGAACTGATCGGTCTTGAAGGGGCCGTTGATCATCGGGTTGAGAATTCCGCCGGAGGTCACCGTATATCCGATCAACTGATTGGAGACGCCGTCGGTCGCGTATACGAAGCGGCCCGTGGGATCGCTGGCAATTGCATTCGGCGCTACGCCTGCCGGAACAAAGCCGCTTCCCAGGGGGGCGACCGAACCGCCGCTACCCGTGCTGAACATGTAGATGCGGCCTGTGTCGGTGGCTACAGTGCCGTGCTTGGTAGCCACATATACCGAATTTCCGTTAGCAAGAGCCGTCACGCCCATGGGCGAAAAGCCAACCGGGAAGTAGGTGAGGTTTCCGTTATTCACGGGTGCGCCAAGCGATCCATCCTTGGCAAGCGGGAAGACGACGAGAGCGCCGGGTCCCGGAGTGGCATCGGTAAAGCCGGGCTGGTAGGTATCCACAACATAGAGGAAGGTACCCGCTGGATTCACAGCTACCGCAACGGGGAAGCCACCCGGTGTATTTACCGTGTGCAGGGGGTAGAGCTTGCCATCGCTGCCGATTGCGAACTGTACCACGGTGTTGTCGTCGCGGTTGACGACGTAGAGATTCTTGGAGTCCGGAGAGGTCACTTCCGCGACGGGATTACGTCCGCCCGACGGGTAGGGTGACTGGGGAAGCGGTGTGAGCGCGCCTGACTGGTTATCGACTTTATAGACCGCGACCTGTCCGGGATTGTTCTTCGAGGAGGTCACGTAAAGGAAGTCAATGGTATATACGTTGCCACACGACGTGATTGCCAGACTCGAACCTAGGGATACTGCAGTGGCCAGCAGAACCTGACCTAATTTCCTCAACTTCATGCGCTTCCTTCGTCCTGGACGCACAAACAGCGACCTGGGGCTGCAATAGCAGCAAAACTGGATGGGGATTGACTCCCGCTTGAATTGTAAAAGCTTGAGCAGCTTTCGGCTAGCTCAGACGCTTCCATTTCTACGTAACGCAGCTGCGATTCCTGTACCGGCAGGGGCCAACTGCGCCTGACACTCTTGCCGAGCTTCTCTTTGATTGTAAGGGGAATTGTGAAGGGTGAGGGGAATCGCTTGCTGCAAAAGCCGGAATTCTTTTGCTATCTTGCGTGCCAGTTCGCAAAGGCTTACCGAATCGCGGGGTGGCCGGGGGCGGCGGCAGAGCGTCGCCAGCCTGACGAAAGCCAGATAAAAAGCAGAAGGCCCGCTTGCCGCGGGCCTTCCATTGCAGGGGATCTTCTTCCGCCTGCTTATTGCGTTCTGCCGGTGACCACGCACCAGGTCGGGCTTCCCGTGGTTGCGATGCTCGATCCTTTCACCAGATCATTCAGCACGCCGGTGTTGGTGTCGATCTTTCGACCAGTCACCGTGCTGTCGCTGTGGTTCGCGGTATAGATGTACTGGTTCGAGGGATCTTCCAGAATGCAGACGGGCTGAGAGCCAGAGGGGAACGGCTCGCCACCGACGGCGGTCAGGAGACCGCTGGTCGCATTAGGAAGAATGGAATAGGCACTGATCGCGCTAGCCGGGTTGGCCGGATTGTTGTTGGGGCCGGCGTTGGCGATATAGAGGAACTTGCCCTTGGAATCGACGACCAGATCGCTGGGGTTGGTCACGGTCGGGTCATTCGGAATCGCGCCGCCGACGACGGTCTGCAGGGATCCGTTGGGTCCGCGCGTATAGGGCAGGATCGTGCTGTGGCCGCCGTTGCCCGCATCCAGCAGGAAGACGTTTGAGGAGTTGCCGCCAATCGCACTGATGTGGGTTGCGCCTGTCGGCTGAGGTCCGTTGGGCGTCACCGTCAACTGGCCGTTCGAAGCATTGATCGCATAGGGGAAGACAGACTGGTCAGCATCGACGGTGTAAATGTAGGAGCCGACGATCGTGCTGTTCGCGATGGGGCCGAAGGCCGTTGGCTTGTTGCCCACCGGGAAATACGTCAACTGGCTGCCGCCGGAGGTCAGGACCTGCTGGTTGGTTACCAGCGACAGGCGACCGGTGTTGGGGTCGACGGAGAATACCGTGATGGCTCCATTCCCGGAGTTAATCACGTTCCCGTTGGCGTCGTGTACTTCCTGATCCAGAACGTAGATGAAATCAGCGCCATTACTACCCGCAGCGATAGAAACCGGATTGGCGCCCTGGCTACTGTAGCTCTCCTGGAAGGTGAGAAGCCCATTGCCGCCGACCGTGAACAGCGCGATGTTGCCACCAGCGGTTCCCGTGGGCTTCGAGTTCAGCACATAGAGAAAACGGCCGCCGGGGAACATGACGGCGCGGATAGGATTCGCGCCCGCGGTGCTGAAGGGCGACTTCGTGATGGGCGTCAACCGGCCATTATCATTATCGATTTTGAAGCCGGAGATCTGGCCGGAGGCTCCATTGGAAGTGGACGCGCCGACCACATAAAGAAAGCCGACGGTAAAGCTGGTGCTGCACGAGGTCACTCCCAGGCAAAGCCCAACGGAGACGACAGAGGCCAAGAGTACCTGGCCGATATTCCTGAACTTCATGAGCTTCCTTCATCCTCGCCAGCTGAAGCTGGTGGAGGGCTGCACTTGCAGCAGAGCTGGATCGGGATTATTCCCAACTGAATTGTAAAAGCTTAGGCCGCTTTCGGCTAGCTTGCCGAGCGGGAAGCAGAAAAGAAAGCCCGGCTGTCCACCCATGGCAGCCGGGCAAAATCGAACGCATCTTCCCGGGATCACCAGACGCGGCAGCTCTTTTCCGGGTACATGGGCTGGCCTTTTTTGCAGCCAAAAGCCTTGGCGAAGCCCTCAAAATTCTGCACAGAGCCGTTGACGCGCCACTTGCCGGGGGCGTGGGGATCGGTGCGCGCCAGCAGGCGGGCGGCCTGATCCGTGGAATTGGAGCACCACACCTGACCGAAGGCGATAAAGAACTGCTGCTGCGGCGTGTATCCCTCCAACTGCTCGTTCGCCTTGGAGCCTTCGGCGGCCAGAGTGTTCATCAGGGCCATGTAGGCAATGCGAATCCCGCCGTTGTCGGCGGTGTTTTCGCCAAGGGTGAGCTTGCCGTTGAGCTTTTGCCCCGGGACGGCCTCAAAGTTGTTATATTCCGCCACCTCGCAGTCGGTTCGCTCGGTAAAGGCCTTGCGGTCTTCCGGTGTCTGCCACTCCCGGAGGTTGCCCTTCCCGTCGTATTTGCTGCCTGCGTCGTCGAAGCCGTGCGTCATCTCGTGGCCGATCACGACGCCGATTCCGCCGAAGTTAACCGCCGGTCCCATGGAGTTGTCAAAAAACGGCGGCTGCAGTATCCCGGCGGGGAAATTGATGTCGTTAAGGCTTGCGCTGTAGTAGGCGTTGACTGTGGGAGGAGTCATGCCCCACTCGCTCTCGTCTACCGGTTTGCCCAGCTTGTTGAGGTTGCGCTGGCGCTCGAAATGCGAGGCGCGGTGGATGTTGCCGAGCAGGTCATCGCGCTGGACGGGCACGCTGGAGTAGTCACGCCAGGCCTCCGGGTAGCCGATCTTGTTGCGGATTGCCGCGAGCTTCTCCTCCGCCTGCCTTTTGGTTGCCTCCGACATCCACGGGAGCTGCTGAATGTCCTGGGCGAGCGCGGTGTCGAGCGCTGCCACCAGCTTGCTCATGTTGGCCTTGGCGTCGGGAGGAAAGTTCCTCCGGACCCAATCCTGTCCGACGGCTTCACCGAGCAATCCATCCGTCAGCCGGGTGCAACGCTTCCAGCGGGGAGTCGGCGCCCGCTGGCCGGAGAGGGTGGCTTGATAGAAGCTGTAGTTCTCCTCGTCGAAGGCCGTGGACAACCACGGTGCCGCGGTGTGCAGCGTATGCCAGCGCAGATAGCTCTTCCAGGCATTGAGGCTCTGCGTATCGATCAACGCATTCATGCCCTTCACGAACTCGGGTTGAGCGACGTTGAGCGTGCCGAACTTGCCCACGCCAATGTTGTCGAAATACTCGCTCCAGTCGAAGTCCGGCGCGAGCTTGTCCAGTTCCGCCACGGTGATGAGATGGTAGTTCTTCTCGGGTTCGCGCAGTTCGGTGTGGCTCAACGAAGCCTTAGCCAGCGCAGTTTCGATGGCCAGCACACTTGCGGCCTCGTCTGCGGCCTGCTCTGGCGTGTCTCCGGCCAGCTTGAAGATATTTGTCACATGCTGGGTGTATTGCTGGCGTATTTTCTGCTGCCGTTCGCTCGTCTCCAGGTAATAATCGCGGTCGGGAAGACCCAGGCCGTCCTGCATTGCCGCGGCAATCTGCCGCGACGAATCCTTGTCGTCCTGTTCAACGCGGAAGCGGAAGAGCGCATTGGTTCCGTACTGCGTGTTGAGGGATGCCAGCAGGCTGGCAAGGCTCCTCTTATCCTTGAGTGCGGCGATTTGATCGAGTGCCGGCTGGACCGGTTGCATCCCCTTCTCATTCGCCTCAGCCGTGTTCATGCAGGCAGCGTAGAAATCGCCATATTTTGCCTCCAGCGGGCTGCGCTTTGCGCGGGGATTGGCGGCCGCCTGGAGCTGCTGGTAGAGCAGCCAGTTGTTGCGCTCGGCAAGCTCGTTGAAGCGGCCCCAGCGGATCTGGTCCGGAGGCACCGGGTTTGCCTTGACCCAGTTGCCGCAGGCGTATTGATAGAAATCCGTACACGGATCGGCGGTTTTGTCGATGGCCGTGGTATCGAACAGGACCGGCTTTTTCGGTTCGGCCGGCGCGTCGGACGCCGAGGTATTGGCGGCAGTCTTTGGCCGGGAAGAAGCGGATTGCGCGCAGGTGACGCTGGCCTGAGAGAGGACCAGGGAGCAAATCATGTAGCAAATCAGGGATAGAGTGACAGCGGGCAGGCGAACGATACGGGTAGATTGCATTTCGCTCCTCAAAATGCAGGAGCGAGCCCGGAATTGTCAGGTTGAGTAGCGGGTGGCCCCTGTAGACCGCAGGCCGCGGACTTCTGGCTGCCTGTATGTCTTGGTTAGAAAAGTACCATGAGCAGGGGAGAAGACGTAGAGTAGCCGCTTTCCGCGGTGTTTGCCGGGTCGCAGGACGTTAAAAGACTTTGACGTGGAAGGTCAGGTACTTCTTGGGGTTCTCCCGGATTCCTACGATCAGGCCGCGAGTCTCCGTCAGCATCTGGTTGGTGTTGTTATAGAGCGCAGGATTGCGGACGAGCTGGCCCAGTGTGCCTTCGCCGCTGTCAGCACGGTTCAGGATGGAATCCAGTTTTGTAACGGTGTCATCCAGCTTCTTGGCGAAGGCGGGATCTTTGGCGAGCAGCCCCAGGCCCCCCTTGCCCGCATTGATGTCGGCAAGAAGCTGGTTTGCACTGCTGACGCTTGAATTGAGGTTGTGATAGAGCTGCTCATCCTTGAGCAGCTTGCCGGCGGTGCCCTTGCCGCTGTCGAGTCCGTCGGCGATGTCTTGCAGCCGGGCCGCCGTATCATTGATGCGGTTATAGAGCGTGTCATCGGCTACCAGCTTCCCGATGGTGCCCTTGCCGCTGTTGATGCGGTCCGAAGTCGCCTGCAGGTCGTTCAGGGTTTTGACGGCCTTATTGTAGAGATCCGGATTGTTGATGAGCTGGCCGATCGAGCCCTTCCCGCTGCTCATGGCATCGATCAGGTTATTGACCTTGGCGAGAATCGTATTGAGTTGTTCGATGGTTCCCTGGCTGGACTTGATGACGTCGCTCAGGTTCGGAGACTCGGTTGTCTGCAGCTCCGCGTTGTTTTCGATCACGGGGCCAGTGGCATGCTTGCTGTTGATGTCGACAACCGTGTCGCCCAGAACGCCTACCGTCTCCAGTGTCGATTTTGAGTCTATGCGGAGGCCATTCAGAAACCTCCTGTTCACCGACATGGTGACTTCCACCGGGGTGAGCCCGTGGCCCGGCACAACGCGCACGGCCTTCACATTCCCGATGGTGACGCCTTCGAGATTGACCGGAGCGCCAACTTTGACTCCCGCAGCGTTCTCAAAATAGGAGCGCACGATCAATCGGCCGGTGAAAAAGCCACCGGTGTTGCCTGTCATCAGGAAGATCAGCGCGGTGAGGGCAGACAACGCCGCAATCACCAGTACGCCCACTTTCAGTTGAGACCACCGGACTTCCTGCTGACTTGGCACGGACCCTCTTCGAACACCTGGATGGCGCAGGGAAACTCCTGTGCCGCTTCAGAATACCAAAACCGATACATGCCCCCGGACGGAGGACGGCGTGCTGGTCATTTGCTTGGATGACCTTACCCGGTTGCTCGTTGCAGGAAAAGCATTTTTGGGGAATCGAGCCATATCCAGGGTCCATGGTCACCAAAGTACCTGAAACCGTGTAATGAAAATGTCAATCTCGTCCGATGTGGTGATTGTCTGTGGTGAATGTCGGCCTGGCGGCGGGAGAAGCCGCGGCCAAAAGAGGCGAAAGGATGCCCTGGAATCTGAAATTGTCTGCGTTGTGCGCCGAAGACCCATCCCGTCTTTCGCGGTTGCTCTCTGGCTCTGTTCTGGGGTGCCGGGGCTGGATTCTAAGCCGGAGCTGCTCCGAACGAGAGGTGCGGATGAGCTTCGAGTTCGAGCGCTACGAATGTGTCGAGGTATACACTGCGCTGATCTCCGCCGGGCTCGAATTGAGCCAGGACTCTCACCAGCGTCTGACCGAGCTCTGCCAGTGCACGCGGAACCTGAAGCGGCCGCTGCCCGGCGAAATTGTCGGGGTAGAGCTGGAGGTGCTGACGCGCGGCAAGCCAAAACCAGCCGAGGTCGCGGTGGAGGAACTGGCGAAACAGCAGGTTAGCTAAGAAGAGCAGCGGGTCACCAGGTCAGCTAAAAAGGCGGTTGGCGAAACGCGAGTTAGCGAAGGGGAATAGAGGCGACTGAGGCTGCTTTTTTGCTGACTTGCTAACCGCTTTTCCGCCGACTTGCTGACCCGCTGTTCCTACCCTGCTTCAACCAGACCGTAGCGGCGTTGCCAGGCATCTTTCAGTTGCTTCCAGACGCGGGCTTTTTCTTCTTCGGTGGCCTCCGCCAGGGGCTGCTGTACGAAGCGGGCGGCCTCCTGCTTGGCCTGCTCCAGCAGAGCGCGGTCGCGCACCAGGCTGGCTACGCGAAAGTCCGGCAGACCCGCCTGGCGGGTTCCGAAGAACTCTCCGGGGCCGCGTAGCTGCAGATCCAGCTCCGCCAGTTCAAACCCATCCTGGGTGCGCACCATGGCAGCCAATCGCTGCTCGGCGTTGGGGGAGATGCGGCCGGAGGTCATCAGGATGCACCACGACCGGGCTGCGCCGCGACCGACGCGGCCGCGCAACTGGTGCAGTTGCGCCAATCCGAACCGCTCCGCGTGCTCGACCACCATTACCGTCGCATTGGGCACGTCCACGCCGACTTCAATCACCGTCGTGGCGATGAGGACGTCGATCTCGCCACGCTGGAAGCGCCGCATGATGACCTCTTTCTCGTCAGAATCGAGGCGGCCGTGCAGCAGCCCCAGACGAAGGCCGGCGAGGTCGTTGGCGCGCAGGTTGTCGTACATGCTGATGGCAGACTTCAGCGAGGGTTTGTCGGCGGTAAAGAGCGAGGCGGCCTTTGTTGGTTTTTTTCGCGAGGCGGACGTCCCGCGCTTTGCCGGCGCGGTTGCTTCCTCCGTCTCCGGGGGAGCGAAATCAAGTTCCGGCTGATCGTCCTTCGCCCCTTCGATGACCGGATATACGACATATGCCTGATGCCCCGCGGCGACCTGTTTTCGGACAAACTGCCAGACATCGCTGGCGCGCTCGTCGCTGACCTGCCGGGTGACGATGGGAGTTCTTCCCGGCGGCAATTCGTCCAGAACGCTCAAGTCGAGATCGCCATAGAGCGACAGGGCGAGGGTGCGGGGGATGGGGGTCGCGGTCATCACCAGTACATCCGGTTCTGCCGCGTTCGGCTTCTGCATCAGGCGAAAGCGCTGCAGGACTCCGAAGCGGTGCTGCTCATCGACCACGATCAGCCCGAGATTGGCGAAGTCGACCTTTTCTTCAATCAGCGCATGGGTTCCGATGACGAGGTTGGCCTCTCCCTGGTAAATTGCGCGCCGCGCATTGCGTTTGCGCTCATCGTCAAGCGAGCCAGTCAGCAGAACCGTTTTGTAGCGGCGTGAGGAGCGCTCCAGCAGCTTGCGGGCGGCCAGGTAGTGCTGTGTAGCCAGAATCTCCGTCGGGGCCATCAGGGCCGCCTGGCAGCCATTTTCCATGGCTACCAGCATGGCCTGCATGGCGACGATGGTTTTGCCGGAGCCGACGTCTCCCTGCAGAAGGCGGCGCATGGGGCCGGGCCGCCGCATGTCGGTCACAATCTCGCCCAGGGCCCGCTTCTGCGCCGTGGTGGGGTGGAAGGGAAGAATCTCGCGCAGCGCCTCCCGCACGGTGCTGCCTGTCTGGAACGCGATGCCAGTCTTCTCCTTGAACTTGCGCCGCTTCAGTTCAAGCCCCAATTCGAGATAGAACAGCTCCTCAAAGATCAGGCGGCGGTGGGCGGCGGTCGCCGAGGACTGCAACTGGACGAAGGGGGTACCCGCTTCGGGAAAGTGCACTCCGCGAAAGGACTGCTCGCGGCTGGGAAGCTGCAGACGTTCGCACAGCGCCCTGGGCAGCGATTCCGGCACCTGGCCCTTGAGGTCTTCAAGGACTCCGTGGATCACGCGGCGTATCCAGCGCGAGCTCAATTTGCTGGTGCCGCTCAGCGATTCGTAAACCGGCGTGATGCGGCCCACTTCGAGCAGCCGGCTGAGGTCGTCGTCCAGGTCGGTGGGCAGGATCTCAAACTGCGGCTGGATCATTTTGAAGCCGCGTTTGGAGCTGGAAGGCTCCACTTTGCCGAAGAGCGCGACCATCTGCCCGGGCTGGAACTTGTCTTTGAGGTAGGTGCCGTGGAACCACATGCACTTGAGCGTCTCCACGCCCTGGCCGATGGTCATTTCAAAGATGGGCATGGATCGCGTGCGCAGCAGTGCGGTGCCGCGCACCTCGCCGATGACGCTTGCCATCTCTCCGGCGACCAGCTCGTTCAGGCCGCGAGGATTGAGCCGGTCTTCATAGCGAAACGGCAGATGGTAGAGCAGATCTTCGACGGTGAGGATGCCCTTGGCCTTGATCGTCTCCGCGATACGCGGGCCGATGCCGCGGACAAACTGGACCTGGGTTTCAAGGGCAAGCACAGTTGCGATGCTACCAGAGGCCCAAAGTTCCGGAGAGGCTCTAGAATCATCCTGTGGGGAAAGCAAGCTCGACCGATCGCTCAAAAAACCGCCGCTGGAGTATGGGCCAACGTATTGCGCTGGCGGTTGTTCCCTCATTGGTTGCGCTGGCCCTGCATGCCATCGGCTCAACCCTGCGGTATGAGATTATCTGCGAACCAGGCGCTGAGATACCGCCGCCACCTGGCACTGGAATCTATTGCATGTGGCATCGCGCCGTACTGCTTGCCACCTGCTACTTCCGCCAGTATCGCGCCGTTGTGCTCATCAGCCAGAGCTTTGACGGCGAGTTGATTACCCGGGCCGCGGCGAAGCTTGGCTATGGAGCGGCTCGCGGGTCCAGCAGCCGCGGCAGCCACGAAGGTTTGCTGGGCATGAAGCAGGCGCTGGAGCAGGGGCATCCGGCGATCTTTACCGCCGACGGGCCGCGCGGTCCGGTCTACCGCACCAAGATGGGCCCGGTGAAGCTGGCACAAATGACCGGCTATCCCGCGTCCTCCTTTTACCTGCTGCCGGAGCGTACATGGCAGGTGCCCTCCTGGGACCGTCTGCTGGTCCCCAAGCCCTTCTCTCGCGTGGTGGTCAGCTTTGCCCGCTCTGTGCCGGTTGCTGCTGACGCCGATGCCGCCGAACTGGAAGCGCGGCGGCTGGAGCTGGAAGCTGCGCTGGAGCGTGCCCGGCTGAACGCCGAGGCATACATGGCAGGGCAGCCTCAGACAGCAGAAGTGTACAGGCTCTAAAATCAGCTTCGTGCTTGTTCAGGATTTTGATTTCGATCTCCCCGAAGAACTTATCGCGCAGGAGCCGCCGGCGGAGCGCTCTGGCGCGCGCATGCTGCAACTTAACCGGCGTACTGGCGCATTCCGCGATAGCGTCTTTCTCGACCTGCCTTCGTTGCTGAACGAGGGCGACCTGCTGGTGCTCAACAACAGCAGGGTGATTCCGGCGCGGCTGTTTGCGCATCGCTCCGTGAGGAAGGGGCAGCAGCCCCCAACCGGCATGATTGAAGTGCTGCTGACCGAACAGATCTCCGAGTGGGAGTGGCGGGCGCTGGTGCGTCCGGGGCGCAAAGTAGGCGTAGGAGAGATGCTTCACTTCACGGCTCCGCAGGAGGCGTCATCGGCGCCCATGCTGCAGGCGGAGGTCGTAGCAAGAGGCGAGTTCGGCGAGCGTGTGCTCCGGTTTACGCCATGCGGAGATTTCTGGGGGGCTCTCGACCGGCTGGGACATATCCCGCTGCCTCCCTACATCCACCGCAACGATGCAGCGGCGGATCGTGAGCGCTATCAGACGGTATATGCAGAGCAGCGTGGATCGGTGGCCGCGCCAACGGCGGGCCTGCACTTTACGCCTGAGGTGCTGGCGAGGTTGCGCGCGCGAGGTGTCCGCATCGCCTTTGTAACGCTGCATGTGGGGCTGGGCACCTTTGCTCCGCTGCGGGTTGAGCGGGTGGAGGAGATTCGCCTGCACGCCGAACGATACACGTTGCCTGCCGAGACCGCAGAGGAGCTGAACGCCGCGCAACGCGAAGGCCGGCGCGTCATCGCTGCCGGAACCACCACTGTCCGCACCCTGGAACACTGTGCGCTACGGGCCGGGGGAGCGCCGCTCGAGGCGCACAGCGGAGTGACGAGCATCTTTCTTTCGCCGGGATCGGAGTTTCGCCTGGTGCAGGCGATGCTTACCAACTTTCATCTGCCGCAATCGAGCCTGTTGATGCTGGTGAGCGCCTTCGCCGGACGCGAGAACGTATTGGCGGCCTACCGTCATGCGGTTGCCAGCCGTTACCGCTTCTTCTCTTACGGCGACTGTATGTTTATCAGCTGACAAGCAGCCAGCCAAGAGGCGGTTAGCGAGAGAATTGCATCTCCTGCTGACTGCTTCTCTGCTGCCTGCGGGCAGCTTCTTCGCTAAGAGGCTGGTAGACTCGTCTCGATGTCTGCCAACGCTGATACCCCACAGCCCGTCTTCCTGCTTGATTCCATGTCGTTCATCTTCCGCGCCTATCACGCCATGCAACGGCAGCGGCCCATGTCCACGCGCACGGGGGTGCCCACGGCGGCAACCTACGTCTTTGTGAACATGATCAACAAGCTGCGGCGCGACTTCCACCCGGAGTATCTGGCAGCGGTCTTCGATGTCAGCGGAGGCGTCTTTCGCGACGAGAAGGCAAAGTCGCTGACGCTGCGCAAGTTCAACGCGGAAACGCAGGCTTACGAAGAAGTGGACTACCACGGCTATAAGGCCAACCGCGTCGAGATGCCACCGGACCTGGCACAGCAGTTGCCCTATATCCGCCGCGCATTGGAGGCGTTTCGCATTCCCATCCTGCAGTCGGCGGGATATGAGGCAGACGACGTCATCGGCACGCTTGCGCGGCAGGCGGCGGAGGCAGGGCATCCGGTGCTGATTGTCTCCAGCGATAAGGACATGATGCAGTTGGTGAATGAGCATGTGAAGGTGCTCAACCCGACGAAGGACAACCTGATCCTCGATCGCGAAAAGGTGAAGGAGACGTTGGGCGTTCCGCCGGAACAGGTGATCGACGTGATGGCGCTGCGGGGCGACACGATCGACAACATTCCCGGTGCTCCCGGTATTGGAGACAAAGGCTCGGTGGAGCTGATCCAGCAGTTCGGCAGCGTGGAGGCGGCGCTCGATCATGCCGATGAGGTCAAGCGCAAGACCTACCGCGAATCGTTGCAGAACAACCGGGACACGGTGCTGCTGAGCAAGGAGCTGGTGACGATTTCGACCGATGTTCCGGTGACGCTGGATCTCGAAGAGATGCGCACTCTCTCGCCGGACACGGGCGCATGCCGCACGCTCTTCACCGAGCTGGAATTCACCTCGATGTTGAAGGATCTGGCGCCGGAGGAGTTCACCAAGGTTGCCTTCAACCTCAAGCCAACCTCGCAGGAGATTGCAGCATTTGTGGCGGAGGCGCGGAAGCATGGCTTCTCGCTTGCCGTCGAGCCATCGCTGTTTCAGGTGGCCACCGAGCAGGTGGGAGAGCAGGAGACGGAAGCCGTTGAAGAAGATCTTCCGGTGCTCAAGACGATGTCTCTGCTGGATCTTGTCGAAGAAGAGGAGCGCAAGCAGGAAGCACCCGTCTTCCGCCTGGGCCTCTGCTGCGCGGCGGGCGATGCATTGCTGGTTTCGCTGGACGGCGAAGGATGCGAGGAGTTGCGCGCGCTGCTCGAAGACGAGTCCGTCGCAAAATCGGTACACGATCTGAAGGGGATGCAGCGTTCGCTGGAGCAGCAGGGTGTCGAACTGCGCGGAGTGCAGAACGACATTATGCTGTTCTCCTACCTGGTCAATCCCACGCACTCCACGCATCGGCTGAGTGATGTGGCAGCGCGCTTTACCGCGCGTCCTCTGCAGGAGACGGGAGAGGCGCAATTGCCGGAGGCGGCCCACGTCATTCACCAGCTTGCTGCCACGCTGCGCCACGATGTGGAAGAACTCGGAGAGCGCAGTGTCTACGAGGAGATCGACCTGCCGCTGGTGCCGCTGCTGCGCAGGATGGAAGACGCCGGAGTACGCATCGACAGCGTCGTGTTGAACCGCATGGGCGACCGGCTGTCGGCGGAGATGCAGCGGCTGGGAGAGGAGATATTTTCGCAGTCTGGCCACCGCTTCAATCTCAACTCGCCGCGCCAGCTTGGCGATGTGCTGTTCAACAAGATGGGTTTGCCCAAGCCAATGAAGTATGGCAAGGGAAAGGTTGTTTCCACGGCACAGGATGTGCTCGAAGATCTTTCCGTGCACCACGCCGTTCCGCGCCTGGTGCTGGAGTATCGCCAGCTTGCCAAGCTCAAGTCAAACTATGTGGACTCGCTGCCGCTGCTCGTTGATCGCGACGGTCGTGTCCATACCACGTTTAACCAGGTAGGCACGGCAACCGGCAGGCTCTCATCGACGAATCCCAACTTGCAGAACATCCCGATTCGTACCGAACTGGGGAGAGAGATTCGCGCCGCGTTTATTGCCGCGCCGGGCCGCGTGCTGCTCTCCGCGGATTACTCGCAGATCGAGCTGAGGCTGATGGCGCATTTCTCCGAGGATCCGCTGCTTGTGCATGCCTATGCGACCAACCAGGACATCCATACGCTGACTGCTTCCGAGGTGTTTGGGATTCCCGCCGCGCAGATGGACAAGGAGACGCGAAACCGCGCCAAGGCGGTGAACTTCGGTATCGTGTATGGCATCTCCCCGTTTGGCCTTGCGGCGCAGTTGGGAATCTCGCAGAGCGAGGCGCGGCTGTATATCGATACTTACTTCGCACGCTACCAGGGCGTGCGTGCTTATATCGATCGCGTGCTGGAGGAGACGAGGCGCGAACAGCGCGTGCGAACGCTTTTTGGCCGCGTGCGCCCCATCCCCGATATCCAGAGCCGCAACGCCAATCTGCGCGGATTTGCCGAGCGCACAGCGGTGAACACGCCGCTGCAGGGCACCGCCGCCGACCTCATCAAGCTCGCCATGATCCGCATCGACAAGCGGCTGGCGAAGGAGAAGCTTGATACCGTGATGACGCTGCAGGTGCACGACGAACTGCTCTTTGATGTGGTGGAGGATGAAGCAGAGACGGTACGGTCGCTGGTGAAGCAGGAGATGGAAGGCGTCATCCAGTTGAAGGTCCCGCTGGTGGCCGACTGCGGCATCGGCGCGAACTGGCGGGACCTGAAGTAGTAAGTAGTGGCGTATGCACCGCGTGCCTGCAGGCTATGGGATGATTGGCGCCCTGGCCCGTTCGTTGCCCGCTCAGGCTCCAAGCTCGGCGCGAATCGCCTCGGCGATGGCATCGGCGTGCCGCCGCATCGCCTCCTCGGATTCAGCTTCGATCATCACGCGTGCGAGCTGTTCGGTGCCGGAGTAGCGGATGACCACTCGCCCGCTGTCCTTGAGTTCTTTCTCGGCGGCGTGGATCGCGCGTGTTACGGAGGGGATCTCTTCCAGCGGACGCTTCTCCCTTACGGTGACATTCACGATGACCTGAGGGAAGACCTTCATATCGGAGCAGAGCTCGTGCAGTGGCTTTCCTGAGCGCTGCACCAGGTCCAGCACCACCAGTGCGGTGAGCAGCCCATCGCCAGTCGTGGCCAGGTGAGGAAAGAGGATGTGGCCGGACTGTTCGCCACCAAGTGCCGCGTTCTTCTCCTGCATCATTTCCAGAACGTATTTGTCGCCGACTGGTGCGCGCAGCATACGGATGCCGCTACGCTTCAACGCGGCCTCCAGGCCCATATTGGACATGGTGGTAGCCACCACAATATCTCCGGTGAGCTTCTTCTTCTTTTGCAGGTCGCGCGCAGCAAGCAGCAGGATGGCATCGCCGTTGACCACGTTGCCGTTGGCGTCGGAGAAGAGCGCCCGGTCCGCATCTCCATCGAAGGTGATGCCCATGGTTGCGCCGCTTGCCATTGTTTCCGCGGCTACTACCTGGGGATACAGCGCTCCGCAACGAGCGTTGATGTTGCGGCCGTCAGGTTTGGCATGGGTGAAGACCGGGTTGCCGCCAAGGTGAGAAAACAGCTCCGGCGCGATCGCGGAGGATGCTCCATTGGCGCAATCGATCACCAGCTTCATGCCATGCAGATTGAGCCCGGGCACCGAGGCGAGAAGAAACGCCTCGTATTCGTGGCGCAATTGCGTATCAATCGCGGGCACGGGCAGGGATGCGGGGTCGGGTGCGGTAAGGCCCTCCAGATGGTGGAAGATCTCCTCTTCCATGCGCAACTCGGTCGCATCCGCCAATTTGTAACCGTCACTGCCGAAAATCTTGATGCCGTTGTCCTGCCACGGATTGTGCGAGGCCGAGATGACGATGCCGGCGGCATAGTGATGTTTGCGCGTCAGGTATGCGATTGCTGGCGTCGTAATGACTCCAGCGCTGACCACTCCCACACCGGCGCTCTCCAGTCCGGCGGCAATGACTGCCGCGATCCAATTGCCGGATTCGCGTGTGTCCATCCCGAGAAGGACTCTCGGGTTGGAATCTGCGGTCTTCAACGAGTGTCCCAGGGCAATACCGATTGCATAAATCGTTGTCGGGTCCAGCGGTGCAGTTCCGGCGACTGCGCGAATTCCATCGGTACCAAAAAGCTTTCTCATAAATCTGACGTGCCCTTTCTCTTCGTGCGTGTTTTTCAGGGTCGCGATTCGGTGACCCGGCTGCGCAGTGTTCCTGTTGCCAGCCTTGTTGTCAGCACATCTCCTTCGGCGGCCTGCTTCGAATCTTTCAATAACGTTCCGCTCTCATCGAAAACCAGCGCGTAGCCACGATTGAGCACCGCCAGCGGCGACAGGGATTGCAGTCGTCCTTCCAGCGCACGCTGCCGTGCCGCGCAGTTTGCTGTGTGGATACGCTGGGCACGCACCATGCGTCCTTCCAACCCTTGCAGCCGCTCGCGCAGAACGAGCAGCCGGTGTGTCGCATCGTGCTGCAACAGTCGGCTGACTGTGTGGTTCAGGCGATCATAACGAATCCGCGAGAGCCTGCGCCACGAAGCCTCCATTCGGAAGCCCAACTCATCGACCCGCTGCTGGCGGCGGCCGAAGGCATTCCGCAGGCGCGCGAAGCTGGCGTCGATGGAGAGGCGCGCGAGTCTTTCGCTGGCCTGCATCAGCTTATATCGGCTGGCCCGCTCCAGGCGCCGCCGCAACTGATCGATCTGCTCCTCGACTTTGTGCTGCGCTTCGGTTATCAGCTCCGCCGCAGCGGAGGGCGTGGGCGCGCGCAGGTCGGCGACAAAGTCCGCGATGGTGAAATCCGTCTCGTGGCCCACGGCGGAGACAACGGGCAGCTCCGAGGCTGCAATGGCGCGAGCCAGAAGCTCGCTGTTGAAGGGGGCAAGGTCCTCGAGCGAGCCGCCACCGCGGGCAATCACGACGATATCTGCCGAGCGGGTCTGGTTAAAGTAAGCGATGCCTGCCGCGACTTCAGCCGCGGCCGCCTCTCCCTGGACAACGGCGGGATAGAGCAGGACGTGCAAGGCCGCGTGCCTCCGTCCCACGATGTTCAGAAAGTCGCGGATCACCGCCCCTGAAGGCGACGTCACGATTCCCACGCAACGAGGAAAGGCGGGCATGGGCTGCTTCCGTTCCGTGGCAAACAGACCCTCGGCGCGCAGCCGCTCCTTAAGCTGCTCGAAGGCAAGCTGCAGAGATCCTGCCCCAAGCGGCTCCAGGATTTCGGCCACCAGTTGCATCTGGCCGCGTTGCTCGTAAACGGAGACCTTACCCCGCACCAGAACCTGCATGCCATCGCCGGGCCGGAAGCGCAGCAACTGCGCCTGCCTGCGGAAAAGAACTACGGGGAGCTGCGATTCGCCGTCCTTCAGCGTGAAATAGAGATGGCCGGAGGGCGCGGAGCGGAAGTTCGAGATCTCTCCCTCCACCCATACATCGGCGTATTCCCGCTCGATGTGCGCACGAACCTCGCCCACCAGTTCTCCCACGGACCAGACGCGGCGCGTGGGAGGCTTTGGCTCCTCAAACAGGAAGCCGAGCTGAACTCTTTCTCTCTCTTGATTTGGCAGGCCCACAAGGAAAAAGTCTACACGCCTCGATGGGAAGCGGAAACCATGCCTCAGCCGCGGAAGCGCGAAAGCAGATACAAGACAAGCGAGAGCAGAATGCTCAGCAGCAGGGAAGTGCCGAGCGGCAAAAAGACGGAGACATGCTTGCCCCGGTACGCGAAGTCTCCCGGCAGCCGGCCCAGGGGAATGCCAATGCGGCCAGCCACTATGAGGGCGGCGCCCACTGCCACCATCAACAGGCCAACGATCAAAACGATTCGTCCCATCTCGCTCAGGTTCCCACCCATGCTCCCCAGTGTAACGGAGGAATGCGTGTGCTAATTTTACGAAGGAGAGCCGCGCCAGCACGACCGGCAGGGAGGAGAGCCAATGGATATTCTGAGCCTGATCGTGGGAATTGCGCTTCTTCTCATCACGCTGCTCGACGCCTTTCAAACCATCATCCTGCCACGACGTGCCACCGGGCGCTTCCGTCTGACGAACATGTTTTATGGCGTTACGTGGAAGCCCTGGGCCTACTGCACCAACCTGCTTCGCCATCCGCGGAAGCGGGAGACGGCCTTCAGCTTCTATGGGCCGCTTTCTCTTATCTTTCTGCTGATGGTTTGGGCAGGGACGATGGTCATCGGCTTTGCCCTTATCTTCCACGGACTTGGCAGCCCGTTTCACGATGCCGTTGATCCTCATGGATTTCGCTCGGATCTCTACGTCAGCGGAACCACGCTCTTTACCCTGGGCCTCGGAGATGTAACGCCCAGCAGCCGATGGGCCCGGGAACTCATAATTCTCGAAGCAGGAACAGGGCTGGGCTTTCTTGCGGTGGTTATGGGCTACTTTCCCGTCCTCTATGGAGCGTTTTCCCGGCGGGAGGTCAACATCGCATTGCTCGATGCGCGTGCCGGTTCTCCGCCGACCGCGGCCGAGTTGATGCGCCGTCATGTCCATCCAGATGCAAACGATGCTTTGACTGCGCTGCTGGCGGAGTGGGAGCGATGGTCGGCGGAGCTGCTGGAGAGCCACATTTCCTACCCGCTGCTCTGCTACTTCCGCTCACAACACAATAACCAGAGCTGGATTGGCGCCTTGACCGCCATCCTCGATACCTGCGCGCTATTGATTGCGGGAGTGCAGGGGCGCCAGTCGCGCCAGGCGCAGCTCACCTTCGCCATCGCACGGCACGCGCTGGTGGATCTTTCGCAGATCTTCTCCCTGAAGCCGGTGACGAACCGGGTCGATCGCCTTCCCCCGGATCGTTATCAGCAGCTCTACGCGTTGTTGGATGAGTCCGGCGTTCGCATGTGCAGGGATGACCGTTCGATGCAACGGCTTACCGAGATGCGCTCTCTCTACGAGGGCTATGCCGAGGCCTTGAGCCGCTATCTATGCATGCCTCTGCCTCCGTGGATCTCAGAACATCCGCACAGGGACAACTGGCTGACGGTGGCACGTGTGCGAGAGCAGGCCGAGGTTGCCGACCAGAAGATTCCTGCGGTTCCACACGTACCGGGTCTGCACGACGATCACGATTTCTAGAGAGCCGTTTCTAGACGGAGCCTGGGGCAGGTGCGTGCTATCCCACTCTTCGCAGTTTGCCCGCGGACTGGTTCTTCAGATCTATCAATGCGAGCCGGAAAGATCGGACAACGCAGCGGGCTTACTGGAAGTGGCATGCCTGGGGGAGAACGCCACTTCCAGCTAGTGAGATGGGATGATCGACGGAATAGCTAGGCGGGTTGGAGCTGCTTTTGAAACGGCGCAGGCTCATCGGCACTGGGCCCCCAGCTTGAAGGCACGGCGACGTCGAGCAGGCGCAGATAGACGCTGAATTGGCCCCGGTGCTGGTACCAGTGATTGAGCATGACATCGCGAATGAATTGGCCGCGAGGGAACGCGAGGATTTCCTGGTCGCCGACGACGATGCGCCACATCTCGTGCATCGCATCATCATTAAAGTTTGGCAGTATCTTACGTACGGCTGCCACGCTTTCGTCGAAGAGATCGAGCACCTGTTGGACGCTCGCCGCCTCTGGAAATTGAAAATCGGGTGGCGGCGCGGAGCTGGTTTGCATGCCCCGAACGACGCTGCCGGGTACGACTGCGAGGTGGTATGCGAGCTGACCCGCGGACATCGATTTCGGGTGAGGTTTCCAGGTCAGCTTGTCTGCTGGAAGGCGCTCGAGGAAGCGGCGCGTGACGGGCGCTTGAGATTCAAATTCTGCGAGTAATGAGTTTGCAATCGACATGAAAATTCTCCTTTGTGGGGCAAAGCCACGGTGGAATGAATTCTGGTTCGAGCGCATCCTTCGAGCGCCTCAGCGATGCGAGCCTTCAGCGCGCTTGCGCAACTGCTCGTGCATGGAGCTCCACCCGCCGGTCACCCCTCTCTTATGGTCGTCCTGAATGAGGCCAAAGCCGGTGTGGTGGAACTGAATAATGGTTTCCCCTGCCTCTTCGGTGAGACGGTACTGGAGATTGTTGGCAACGGGATAGGACATGAAGAGCGGGCCGTTGATTTCAAGCAATGACGGCCGCTTGATGGCCTGGACATTGCCCCAGAAATGGCCGTTGTGATCGCCAAGGTCGCGGAACCAGCGGCCACCGGGCCACGCTTCCAGCTTGAAGGGCATCGGCGCGCCATCGGGAGTTTGGTTGAAGGGACCAAGCTGGTCGAGCAGCGCGGCGAATGTGATATCGATAGGAGCTTTAACGTGGATCTCCTGCGAGATATTCAACGTCATGTCTTCGATGCTTGCGGGGGCCTCGATCATGGTTTCTCCTCCTTGGGGAATCGTTCATTTGGATGATTGAGCGGCAGCCTCTTCGGCCCGTGTCTTGATCCTGTGCAACTGATGGGTCCAATAACGTTCGAAGGTGGCGGACCACTCGTACAAGGGGCGGATGCCTTCTGCATTCGTTCGATACAGCTTGTGCCGTCCGTTCCGCCGAACGCGTACCAGTCCGACATCGCGCAGCACGCGCAGGTGCTTGGAGACAGACGGCTGATCGAGCTCGAGAGCCGCCACGATATCTCCGACGGCCAGTTCCTTCAGCACCAGAAGGGTGAGGATTTGGCGCCGGCGCGGTTCGGCTATTGCGTTGAAGGAATCGGAAGTGGTTGCGGCACGTGCCATACTGCCGCTACATTACATACCCATATCGGAATATGTCAAGCCGCGATTTTTGAATTATGGCGGAGACTTGGGGAAGTGAAAAAGCCTCCGACCGGGGCAATGTACTTCTCACAACCCCGCTTAGCTGGCCGACCCGCCTATGACTTAAAGGGAGTTGACGCTAACAAGCCTTCAGCACGTTTCTAGAATGGCGCCACCTGGAAACGCGCACATACAGATAATATGGAATTGAAAACAATGAAGACTGGACAAATTCGCTTCATCGCTCTTCTTTTCGGGGTCTTGTCCGTGGCAGCTTGTCTCTTTGCCCAGGGCAAACCAACGCCGCTCGCAGCAGCGGCCCCTGGCACCCGCGACCTCGCCTCTCTGCACGAACTCCTTAAAAGCAACAAGCCCATCACCTGGGTTTTCACCGGCGACAGTATCACCGAAGGAGCGGAGTGGACCCATGGTGAGCGCGATTTTTCAGAGCTCTTCTCTGAGCACATCCGCTGGGACATGCGCCGTGGCCGAGACGTCATCATCAACAGCGCCATCAGCGGGAACAAAACGGATGACATCCTCGAGGACTTTCAATGGAGGATCGGCCATTTTCATCCTGACGTCGTAAGCGTGATGCTCGGTATGAATGATGCGGCTCGTGATTCTGGAGGAAGGCAGGTATTCGAAACCAATCTGCGGAAACTGATCGAGCAAATCCGGGCCATGGGGGCAATCCCCATCTTGCAGACAACAAATTGGACACTTGACGACCCGCGCCGCCATGACTTGCCTGCATACAACGCCATCATCCGGGACGTAGCAACCTCGGAAAACGTAATTCTTGTGGACAATTGGCAGTATTGGCATACGCACCGCACTGAAAATAACCTTGCTGCATGGCTGGGCAACGCGATTCACCCAAACGGCTTGGGACATGCTGCGATCGCGGAGCAAATGTTTAGCACGCTAGATATAGCGTCTAATCACGCAGATTAGACGAGGGTGCTTGATGCAGGATCGTACCAGCGCTCAAAAGTTGTAGCGCCAGCTGCCAACAGTTGCCGCGATATAGATAGACTGACTGTTACTTGTTTGCTCTGCATCAGGCTGTCTATCCGGAGGCTCTATGAAACCGACGAAAGAGGCGCTGAAGTCCGCCAGGAGTGCCGCCGTGTCCGGCAAGGCGGCCAAGGGATTCACGGATGAGGAACGCGCGGCAATGAAGGAGCGCGCCGAAGAGCTAAAGGCTGAAGAGCGCCGAGGCCTGCGCGTGAAAAAGACGGACGGGGAAGAGGACGTGCTTGCGAAGATTGCCGAGATGCCGGAATCGGATCGCGCCATGGCCGAGCGGCTCCATGCCATCATCAAAGCCAGCGCACCAGCCCTTTCGCCGAAGACCTGGTACGGGATGCCCGCGTACGCCAAGGACGGCGATATTGTCTGCTTCTTTCAAAGTTCGCACAAGTTCAAGGCGAGATACGCGACGCTCGGCTTCAGCGACAAAGCGAACCTCGACGACGGAACCATTTGGCCGGTCGCCTTTGCGCTGAAGAAGTTGACCGCCGCCGACGAGGCAAGGATAGTCGCGCTCGTGAAGAAAGCGGTCAGTTGAGGTCCTGGGTTCGGTCCAATCCACATAGACGGCAGACTAAATCGCGTCGATCACGATGAGCGTGATGTCGTCCTGCTGGGCCGTGGAAGCCGGTTGCCAGCGCTGGATCTCGGTTAGCAGTTGATCGACCAGCTCGGACGGAGGGCGCGACTGATTGTTACGCACAACCTGTTCGAGCTTGCCGTCGCCGAAAGAATCGCCGCCCGCATTCTCGGGTTCGACCATGCCGTCTGTATACATCAGAAAGCGGTCGCCCGCATGGATGGTCATCTCGAAAACGGGGTAGTCGGGCTCAGGGATTACACCGAAAAGCAGGCCGTTGCTCTCGATGCGCTCCAGTTTGCCTGCGCGCCACCGCAGGAGCGGCGGGTGTCCCGCGGCTGAGTAAAGCGCTTTGTGATTCTCTGTATCAAGCCACAAATAGGACGCGGTGACGAACTGGCTGTGGAGTTCCCGGAAGAGGGAACGGTTCAGCCCACGCAGAACCGCTCGAGGGTCATGTGCGCAGGGCGCGACTGACTGTAACGCCATCTTGACCATCCCTGCGATCAGAGCCGCCGGGACGCCGTGTCCGGAGACGTCGGCGACTAGAAAGCCGACCCGATCCGGATCGATGGGAATGAAATCGTAAAAATCACCGGCAACGGCCGTCATTGGGAGATAAGCTGCGGCAATGCGAAGGTGGCTGAGTTCGGGATTGGCGCTGGGAAGGATCGAGGTCTGTATCTCGCGAGCGATCGCGAGTTCATTTTCAATCGACAGCAAGCGGCGCTCGTTCGCAGAGACGATTTGCATCGCGGTGTAGCCCAAAGAGAAAAGCAGAGCTGCAAACCCCAGGTCACCCCAGATTGCCGGAGGCTGGTACCCAAAGGGGCGCGCCAGGTTGACGTAGAGAGCCTCCAGCGTGAAAAAAGACGTGCCGATAGCCAGAACGCCGCGATTGGGCAGAACGAGGTACTTGCGCGAGAGCCCTGGGAGCGCTAGCACGGTTACCATGACAAGAAGCATGCAGGTGACGAGGATCTCATTGTAGAGAACCAGTCTGCGATTCGAGCCTGTAAGGACGAAGAGCGCAATCCCTGCCACACCTATGGCCGCCCCCACGGCAATCACAGCCTTGAGAAATAACCGCAACCTGCCGGTGGTGAGCTCCAGAAACGCAAACGAGGCAACCACCACGATAAAGTAGACATTGATTGTGTCCAGGTAGGGAATGCCGACCCGGAGCCAGAGCGGCAAATGCGCCACGGCTGCCAACGAATTAGCCAGAGGCCGGGCCCCGTACAGGGCGCTCCAGATGCCGAGCCACAATATGGTGCGCATCTCGCTCCGCCGGCGAATTGCCGCGATGCAACAGGCTGCCAATCCCATAAACACAAAGACGGTTCCGGAAATGATTCCCTGGAGAAGATCGCGGGGTATTGCCGGAAGATGATCCTGCATGCGTGCGCCCTCAAGCGCGGCAAGGATATCAGAATGTGGGTGTTGTCCATGCGGCGCGCTGAATGGAGGCCGGCGAATGCAGATTTGCTGCCAGCGCTAATCTGGTTTGTGAGTGCGCGGGTCTCTCTCGATATTTGTAGGGAGCCGTGCGCCTCTGGGGATTTGGCGCTTCTGGGAATTTAGTGCCTCTGGTCGGGAGCGCGTCCTGTGCAGGATTATGCGGAGGGAATTTCGGCGGATTTCTGATTGATCAGTTCACTGAGCTGGGCGAGAGTGCCAGCCAGCGCGTGCGCGTCGACCGATCCCGGCTTGCCGGCCTGCTCCATGGCCATCTCAATCTGGCGAGCCAGTTCGGTTCCCATCGGCAAGCCAAACGTTCCCAGAATGCCTGCCAACTTATGGGCAGCGTCCAGGGCTTCCAACCGGGCCTGCTCGTCGAGCATATTTTTCTCCAGCAGTGCCTGGGCACGGCAGATTGCCTCCAGCCGCTCGGCAACGGTGGACTTGCTGGTCATCCAGAGCTGCAGCAGCAATTGTTGCAAGCGATCGCCTGACAGGGCTGTTGCGGTATCGGTCGAATTCGACTCTTTTGTTTTCAGCTTGGAGTGTTGCATGGCTCCGATTATGGACTACTCCTGCCATCCCAGGGCATCAGAAATCTGCCTCGAAAGTGTTAAAGGATCAAAGGGTTTGAAGAGGACAGCGGCAACTCCCAGCCCCGCGAAGCGCTTCTGATCCGGTCCCTGCACCTTGGCAGTCAGCAGGACTACCGGGATGCCGGTTGTCTCCTCGCGCTTCTGCAGCTCGAGAAAGGTTGTGGGACCGTCCATGGCAGGCATCATGACGTCGAGCAGGATGGCATCCGGTTTTTCGCTGGCGGCGCGGCCGATCCCCTCGATGCCGGAGCTGGCCATCGATACCTCCCAGCCAGCGACGGTTTCCAGGCTGAGAGCAGCTACCTGACGGATATCGTCTTCGTCGTCAATGATTAATACGCGGCGGCGAACCATGTTTCTTCTCTCCTCACGCGGATTGCGAGATAGCTCCGTCGCTCGGTGCATCGAGCCCGTCTTCCATTTTACGAAGGCGGCGGAGCATGGTGAGGACCAGAGCCTCGACCTCCTGCGGCGGAACGCTCGCCTTGGTCAAAAACTCAGTGGGCCCAAGCTGCAACTGTTTTCGTTCAAAATCCATGACGTCGCGGGCCGAGTAAACAACCAGCGGCGTATGGCTGAGATCTTTCTGCTGACGAAGCCAATCTACAACATTGAAGCCATCGCCGTCCGGCAGGGAAAGGTCGAGAATCAGCAAATCCGGCGGCATTGTCTCGCACAGCTCAATGGCGCGGCGCCGTGTTGCAGCGTGATGGACTTCAATGCCGGCGCGTGCGAATGTCGCCAGGATGATGCGGGCCAGGTCTTCGTCGTCTTCCACGATGAGCACACGGGCAACGCCATGGCTGCCGCCCAGCACGCGAGACAGCTCCGTCAGCAGCGAGACCTCGTCGAGAGGCTTCTGCACCCAGCCGTCGATGTGCTCGGGGATCTCGGGTTGCTCCGAAGATGGAAGCACGCTCAACACTACGACGGGAGTTGTGGAGGTGAGGGGATCGCCCTTCAGCATTTGCAGCGTCTTCCAGCCGTTCCTTCCGCTCAAAGAGACATCGAGCAGGATGGCTTCCAGCGGATGGCGTCGAGCCAGCGTCATTGTCTGTTCGGGATCTTCTGCTTCCACCACCTTGTATCCGTGCCGGGTGAGGTGCTCCGCTACGGTGCGGCGAGTGCGGGCATCCGAATCGGAAATCAGGATGGTACCGTCACGAGCTTCGCGGTCGGGAAAGGGCGAGGATTCCACTCCGATGCTTTGGTGGAAGGGGATAAAGAGGGAGAAGGTGGTGCCGCGATCCGCATTGCGCTCGGCCCAGATGCGGCCATTGTGCTGGTGAACAATCGTTCTGCAGATGGCGAGTCCCAGCCCCGTGCCGCCCTTCTGACGAGAGTCTGAGGCATCCACCTGCTGGAAGCGATCGAAGATCGACTCCAGCTTATCCGCGGGAATGCCACGGCCTTGATCGATCACGCTCAGCGTGGCGCCCTCGGAGCCCGCTTTGATCAGCACCCGTATCGTCGCATCCTCAGGAGAAAACTTGATGGCGTTGCTCAGCAGATTGGTCAGCACCTGTAACAAGCGGTCGGGATCGGCGTCCACCGCGGCGGTTCCCGTTTCCAGCACGATGCGAATCTTCGCCGCATCCGCCATCGGCATCATGGCATCGACTGCCTGCTGTGCGACTTCGCTGAGCGTTGTGCGGCGGAAGGAGAGAGGAGCGCGACCGGATTGCATGCGCTCCAGGTCGAGAATGTCATTGATCAGGCGCACCAGCCGGTCGGAGTTGCTGACGGCAATGCGGAGCAGGTTCGACGCCTTCTCGCTCACTTCCCCTACGAGGCCGGCGGAGAGAAGCCCCAGCGCGCCACGGATGGACGTGAGCGGAGTCCGCAGCTCGTGGCTTACGGTGGAGATGAACTCATCCTTCATGCGGTCGAGAGCGTATCGCTGGCTGATATCCCGGAAGCTCAACACGCTGCCCACCACGCTGCCGCCTTCCTGCATGGGCGTAACCGAGAACTCCACCGGGAATGAAGTGCCATCGCTGCGGAAGAAGAGGTCCTGGCCGGTGGTCCCCTGTGGGGTGGAAAAAGCGCGCATCGTGGGGTAGGAACCGTCTGCGGTCGCCGGGCCTCTGCGCCCCATGTGGATCACTTCCTGCACCTGGCGGCCGATGAGCGAGCCTTCGGCAGCCCCCAGGAGCATTTCCGCTGCGGGGTTGACGAAGATGACCACACCGTCCCGGTCGGTGCCAAAGATGCCGTCGGCCACTGAGTTCAGGATGAACTCCTTGTGGCGGTTCAACTCGCGGAGTTGGCCCTCCTGAGCGGAGCGGGCCATGAACTGCCCGAGCGAGGCGGATACCGTCTCCACGGCGGCCATCATCTCCGGGTCTTCCTTCTGCTGCTCGTGGCTGAAAAACTCGAGGACCGCGATCACCTTATTCCCGACACGCACAGGGACCGACCAGCCGGTAATCAGGCCGCTGGCCTCTGCGGCTTCCAGCCGTCCAAAGGACGCATCCCGCCGCAGATCCACGATCCAGAAGGCTCTGCGGGCGCTCCAGACGCGCCCCGGAATGTCTTCTCCGCGAGTGAGGATGTGACCGATATTTCCCCGTCCGAACTCCTGATAGGCGTGGCCCGGGGCGTACCAGCCGGCGTGATAGCTAAGGTACTGCTGCTCCTCATCCACCCGCCAGATGATGGCGACGTCCCATCCCAGGCTCGTGCCCAGCGACTCCAGCACACGTGGCAGCGCCTGCTCGGGGCGCGTACTTTCCCCCACGAGCTGCGCCACCAGCAGCTGCATCGCCATCTGCCGCTCGCGTTGCCGCTCCTGGGTTACGTCGCGGAAGAGGCAGCGCACAGAGACCGGTTGGCCGTCTTCCTGGCGGCAGCTCAGGTTGCCTTCCACTTCGGTGAACCTGCCCTGCGCTCCATGAAAGCGCAGCGAAACGCGCTCCACCCGCTCCCCGGTCAAGGCCCGGCGGAAGAGCGCCGCTGCCGTGGCCTGCGTCTCCGGGGGAAAGGCGGACTCAAAACTGATCAGGCCTTCGAAGTCGTCGGCACCCAGGCCAAAATGCGATTGCCATGCGGGATTTACGTAGAGGTAGCGCCCCCGCGGGCTGAGGGTTGCGATCATCTCATTCGAGTTCTCGAAGAGGTCGCGATACCGCTCCTGGCTTTCACGCAGCGCATGCTCGGTACGCTTGGCGGCACTGAGATCGGTACAGATGGCCAGCAGGCCGGTGACTGAGCCCTCCGGTTCGCGAATCGCTGAGAGATAGACCATTCCCGGAAAAGTGCTTCCGTCCTTCCGCTTGTACTCCAGTTCGAATCCTCGGACGCGGTTGGGGGGGAAGCTGCTCACATACTCGACATAATCCCGCAGGGGATTCTCCGGGTCGTCGGATTCCGCGAGGGGGTCCAGGGAGAGGTTGAGATTCATCACCAGCTGCCGCCCAACCCGTCGTAGATTACCCTCCGGAAAGATATCCTCAAATCTTGCGCGGCCCAGCATCTCTTCCTTGGAGTAGCCAAGCATCCGCTCTGCAGAAGGATTAAAGGCGGTAAATCGCCCATCGAGATCGGTGGCGAGAATCATCGGTCCTGCCGACTCGAGGATGCTCCGTTGCAGCAGAGCAACTTGCTCCAGGCTGGCATGGTCCGTGCGGAAGATCTTGCGCATGGCTGCGATCAACATCAGGTTGAGCACAGCCAGAGTGACAAAAAGAAAGGACTCCTGCCGGATCCACTGCGAACGGTTCACGGGTGGAGGGTGATGCGCGGACACTGCAATATAGGCGGCCGCTGCGCAGACCACGAGCGCAGATGCCAGCACCATGCGGAATATCGGCCTGCTGCGAAGCCAAGTCATGCTCTGGTTCTTTCGTGCCTCTCATGCGGGGAAATCCCGCGCCGAATACCTTCACAAAGGTAATAACCGCAAGGGCAACATTTACCGTCTGATAACGCAGATTATACGTGCAGGATGCACCGCTTCCGATGCCATTTGTTGCTGCTTTGGGCCAAATCATTGTTAATTAAGGTACCTACAGGATGGTTATCGGCAACATGTGGACCATCGGCGATTGACGGAGTTGGGGTATGGTCTGGATTTTTCGCCGGATGGAAAAAGCCGAAGGAGCGATGCCCCTTCGGCTTTCAGTAGAACTGTCCCTGTAATGAAGAGAGACTTTGGATTTCTAAGCGGTGACTGGCTCCAGCAGGTTTGCCCAGTGACGCTCCTTGCGGCCTGCCTGCGCACTCTTGTTGTAGGCGTAGCCGGCGATCAGGGGCAGGGCGATGGTCGCTTCGCTATAGACCATCTGCTCGAAGGTGGTGTCCACCTTGCCCCAGGAACTGGCTTCCTTCAGCGTGCTGGAGCTGAGCGCGCCATCCCGCACATCGGCGACCGTGATCTGGATCGCGTATTTGTGCATGGGGGCGTCGTTGCCTAGAATCTCAGCCGCTACCACGATGTCCTGGGCGAAGTTCTTGGGTACGCCTCCGCCGATCATCAGCAGGCCGGTGGTTGGATTCTCAATCTTCAGCCGGGTGATTTCGTAAAAATCCTTGGCGGAGTCTATCGAAACCTTGGGCTTGTTCTGGCGCGCATGCTGGTGTGCTACCAGGCCAAATCCGGCAGAGCAGTCGCTGAAGGCGGGGCAGAAGATCGGCACATCTTTCTGATAAGCGGCCAGAACGATGGAGTCGACACCACCCTTCTCGGGAGTCTTGCCCTCTGCAACCAGGTAAGCACCCATGGCGCGGATGAACTCGCGGGAGCTGTACGGGCGAGGATCCAGGGAGTTGGCGATCTTCTCCGTCGTCTCGTCGCAGATGCGCAGTTGTTCTTCGTCGATCAGCGTGTCGTAGATGCGGTCGATCATCAGCTCGCGCAGGGTTGCATCCTCTGTGCCCTGCTTGTAGAGCTCATCGGCGATGTAGTGCTTGAAGCCAAGCGCCTCAAAGAAGTCCTGATCGACGATGTTTGCGCCGGTGGAGACGATGGCGTCCACCATGTTGTTGCGCACCAGGTCGACAAAGATCTGCTTCAGGCCGGCGCTGATCAGCGATCCGGCGAGGCACAGGATAACGCCGCAATCCTGATCGCGCAGCATGCGCTCATAGATCGAAGCTGCCCGGGCAAGATCACGGGAGCTGTAGGCCATGGACTTCATGGCATCGACCAGGGCAACGACGTTATGTTGCTTGATGTCGATGTGCTGGATTGGAGTGGTAAGAAGTTCTTTTTTCGTCGGCATAGCAGCTTTAAGAGTACCAAAGCCGGGTTCGGGGTTCCCGGAAACTCTGTGAAATTTTATCCTCCTGGCGAGAATCAGCCGGGGATTGGCCCGGCGTTGGCGGGCTGCGGATATACTCGCTTTGCCATGATTCCAAATGCTCTAGCCCTGCCGCGAAAGGTGGCTGCCGCCATTCTGCTGGTTTTGTTTGCTGCCCCGCCGTCCTTTGGCTGGGGAAATGATGGTCACCGCATGGTGAACCGGCTGGCTGTGCAGAAGCTGCCAGCAGAGACGCCTGCGTTTCTCCGCACACCGGAGGCTCTTGAGGAGATTGAGTATCTGGGCCCGGAGCCCGATCGCTGGCGCTCGCCTGCCGAGCCGGAGCTGAATGCGGCGCAGGCCCCGGAACACTTTATCGACCTGGAACTGGCGGATACGGTTGGTCCTCTGCCGCGCAATCGCTTTGATTACATCACCGCGCTGGCTGCTGCGCAGGCAGTACATCCGGAGCTGAACCTGAAGCCGGAGAAGGTGGGCCTGCAACCCTATGTCGCGATCGAGGTCTACGAGCGTCTGAAGGCTGCGATGCGCGAGTACCGCACGCTCTCCGCGGATCACCGGCAGGTGAAGCCGACGGAAGATGCAATCCTCTTTTATGCCGGGTGGCTGGGGCACTATGTGGCCGATGGCTCTATGCCGCTGCACGTTACCATCAACTACGATGGCTGGGTTTCGCCGGAGAATCCGCATGGTTACACCACCCAGCATGGCATCCACTCGCAGTTTGAATCGGCGTTTGTGGCGAAGAACATACGGGATTCCGCCGTCGCACCTCTGATGCAATCGCCGCACACCCTGGCAGATCCTTTTACCGATTACGTCGCTTACCTGCGCCAGTCGGGGACGCAGATTGAGCGCGTCTATCAACTGGAGAAGCTGCATGGCTTTGAGGAAGCCGGTTCGGAGGAGTCGCGCGCCTTTACCGCCGGACGCCTTGCTGCCGGAGCGACGATGCTGCGCGACATGATCTACACCGCATGGGTGGAGAGCGCCCGCCCTGTCCCGGATTGGCATGCTTCCGGCAGGCGTGTGGTACCCGTAACGAAAAACTAGCGAGGGAACGAACGCGTTTCCAATCTATTGCAACGCAAAGCAGGTAGTACGGGCAGGCAGTACGGGATTAAGCGGGGTCGATCTCTTTGGTCGCGAGCCTGGGGGAGAAAGCTGCAAGTCTGCTGAGTGGAATCCGAAGCCCATAGGCCAACAGCAACCATGCCAGCGGAGCCGTCAACATCCATGCGACCGCTGCGTGCCACTCCCACGTCCATAGCTGCCGCGTCATCTGCAACGGCTGCGTCTGGAGCATGCCGGACAGGCGGCCTGGGTCCAGCGAAAGGTGTTCGGAATGAAAGAGCTTCTCGCCGAGGCTGATCAAGGGGACCAGCAGCAGAACTTGAAGAGGCAGCGCTGCCCAGTTGGCCAGCAGGATGGCAGGTAGATTCAGCCGGAATGCCACGGCGAGAATCGAGCAGAGCAGGGTGGTTGTACCGGGTACCGGGAAACAACTGACGCAGATGCCAATGGCGAGTGAATGCGCCAGCATATCGGGTGTTGCGCCCTGCTGCACCAGTGCTGCCAGGGGAGCGGCGAACTTGTTGTAGAAGAAACTGCGCATTGCTCTCCGAGTTGCCGCCGCGTCCTGTTAATTCCCAGTGTTCGATTACTTTACTTGCTTTTTAGGGGGAACTGCAGCAGCGTCGGCCTTCTTTTCCCGTGCTTCATCCGCCGCCGACTCGATGCTATTCTCCACTACCACCCCGGTATTTGCATCCACATTCACTTCGTGGACCCCGGTCTGGTTCTGGATGTCGAAGGAGTAGATCCAGCGTCCGTGCTCTTTCTCCAGTTCTCCGCTCTTGACGTTGCCCGAAACCTGCTTGAGCGCGATTCCCTGCGCGTCCGTCCTGGAGATCTTTGGCTTTGGGTGTGTGGCTGCGGAGACCGCAGTTGCCAGGCACAACAAGAGTATCGACCCGATTTGTAAGTTCTTCATGTTGATCACCGTATAAATTTTTAGATGTTCCTGCTCGGGCTCAAGGTTCGCAGATCTCGCCGGAATTGGCAGGGAAGCTGCATTCCCTGGGCTAAGGGCCTGGCTGCTGGGCGAGCGGCATGAGGTTGCGCTGCCGCAGTTGGTTGAGGACCTGCTCTACCGACAAGTCCAGCGACCGGGTGCCATCGACTATCTGATCGGCATACTGCGCGGAGGGCCGGACGAACCTCTCCGCCATGGGCCGAACCGTGCTGGCATATTGTGCTGCTACGGATTCAGGTGTGCGCCCGCGTTCGCATACGTCGCGTGCCAGCCTGCGCCGATAGCAAACCTCGTCGGGTGCCTCGACGTAAACCCGCAAACTATAGAGCGGCAAAAGCGCCTTGTAGTGCAGAGCGAAGATGCCCTCCACCAGCACCAGCCGGCCCGGAACGATGCGCTCCGTCCGGTGAGGGGTGCGGGTATGCGTGGCAAAATCATAGACCGGCCGGTCGATGCCGCGCCCCGCGGCAAGCTCCGCAACGTGAGCCACAATCAACTCGGACTCAAGCGTATCCGGATGATCGAAATCCTGCAGGCAACGCTGCTCAAGAGGCAGGTGGCCGAGGTCGCGGTAGTAATGGTCGAGCGGGAAATGCGTGCCGCCAAGCGTCCGGGATAGCTCAAGGGCCAGGGTAGTTTTTCCGGAACCGGAGCAGCCTGCAATGCCGATGACAACGGGCGGGACACTCACTGGCGAGGTGGTCATCTGGCTGTCCGGTTCCATTCGCCAATCTGCGGTACCAGCGATGCGACCAGTTGGCCAAGACGCTGCTGCACGCGCAGGCCGGTTTCCAGCACCTCCTGGTGGCTGATCTGCTGGCCAAGAATCCCGGCCGCCATGTTGGTGACGCAGGAGATGCCAAGCACCTCGATTCCCATGTGACGTGCCACGATCACCTCATGCACGGTAGACATGCCTACCAGATCAGCCCCCATGCTGCGAAAGGCGCGGATCTCTGCCGGGGTTTCAAAGCTCGGTCCGGGAACGCAGAGATAGACTCCCTCCGCCATATCGAAGCCAGCGTCCTGCGCTGCGCCCTGTGCCAGCGCTCGCAGGCGAGGAGAGTACGCCTCGGTCATATCAAAAAAACGTGGGCCGAAGCGCTCATCATTGGCGCCTGTCAGAGGATTGCTCCCGGTGAAGTTGATGTGGTCGGAGAGAAGCGCGAGCTGACCCTGTTCCAGATCGCGGCGAATGCCCCCGGCGGCATTCGTAACAATAACTGTTTCAATGCCAAGCCGCCCCAGCGCGCGCATGGGAAATGTGACCTGCTCCGGGCTGTATCCTTCATATCCGTGGACACGGCCCTGCATCGCTGCGATGGGAACCCCACGCAGCCTGCCGATGACCAGCCTGCCGCTGTGCCCCTCGATGGTGGAGCGGGGAAAGTACGGAATCTCCGCATAGGGAATCGCCAGCGAGTCTTCCAGTTGCTCCGCGAGCGCCCCCATGCCGGAGCCGAGGACAATGGCGATCGTTGGAGCGGCGCTGCTTCGCTGGCGGAGAAACTCCGCAGCCTCGCTGGCGCGTTCAAATACCCCAGGGTTCAAACCGGTCTCCTTCCTGCTCTTACCGTATCAGGATGCTGACGATCGAGGCGGACATCAGGTTGGCCATCGTGCCCGCCAACATGGCTCGCAGGCCCAGGCGGGCGAGTTCGTTGCGGCGAGTGGGTGCGAGTGCGCCGATTCCGCCGATCTGCATGCCGATGGAGCTCAGGTTCGCAAAGCCGCACAGAGCAAATGTCGCAATAGTAAAGGAGCGGAAGTCGAGAGCTGCTTTCTGCGCTCCCAGCATGGAGTAGGCGACGAGTTCGTTGATCACCATGCGAGTTCCTAACAGATTGCCGACCAGTCGTGCGCTGTGCCACGGAATGCCGATGAGCCACGCGATCGGCGCGAAGAGAAATCCCAGGATCTGGTTCAGCGAGGAAGGGAAGGGAATGTGATGCCAGCCAAGCCAGGTATGCGCGCCGCCAAGGATGCCGTTGACCAGCGCCACCAGTGCAAGAAACGAGATCAGCATGATAGCGACATTGAATGCCAGCTTGCCTCCGTCGATGGTTCCGCGGGCAATCGAGCCAAGCAGATTCTCTTCTTTATGCTCCTCGCTCTTTGGCATGACCACGGTGCCTTCGGTTGCCGGAGTGCTGGTCTCAGGCACGAGCATTTTGGCAATCACGATGGTGCCAGGCGCCGTCATGATGACGGCAGCCAGCAGATGTTGCGCCTCGATTCCGTACAGGATATACGCGGCCATGATGCCTCCGGAGACGTGAGCCATTCCGCTGGTCATAATGGTCATCAACTCCGAAGTTGTCGCACCGGGAAGGAAGGGGCGAATGGTCAAGGGAGCTTCCGTTTGCCCCATGAAGATGCTGGCGGCTACATTCAGGCTTTCGGCGCCGCTGACCTTCATCGTGGCCTGCATCAGCCACGCGAAGAAGCGGATCACAAGCTGCATGACGCCAATGTGGTAGAGCACGGCGAAGAGCGCGGAGATAAAGATGATGGTTGGCAGCACCTGAAATGCGAAGATCATTCCCAGGCTCGAGTGCTGTTTCCCCAGTTCGCCAAAGACCATCTCCGAGCCGGAAAACGCGTACGCGAGAAGATGGTTGACCGCGCTGCCGGCCTTTGCCATCGCCCTTTGTCCTGTCTCAAACCGCAAGACGAGAATCGCGAAGAGGATCTGAAGGCCCAGTCCCCAAGCCACCGTGCGCCAGCGAATCGCACGCCGGTTCGTAGAGAAGATCCAGGCCAGCAGCAGCATAGTCAGTAATCCCAGGACCCCGGTAAATCTCCCCAAATCTTTCTCCTCTAACTGTGGGCGCTTTGCTCTATTGGATCTTCAGAAACTGTGCGGCGTTTTCGACGGTAATTATCCTACGAACGGGCGGGTTTGCTTTGTGACCTGTGTCCTGGATGTGAATCGCGGTGCGGAGGAGCCGCTCGGGTTCCTCGAACTTATCCTCGCTGGCGGCGAACATGGTGCAGATTGCCTGCCCAGCCTCTACGGTACTTCCGCACTTGGCATGGAAGAGCAGACCGGCATGCGGATCGACAGCGTCGCCCACCCGCTCGCGTCCTGCTCCAAGGCGCTGTACGGCCCATCCCACCTGCGCACAATCCATCTCCGAAATAATGCCGGAGCGCGTTGCGGGAAAATTCCGCGATGCGCCGGGCTTATGGAACGTTGACGGATGATCGATGCAGCCAGGGTCGCCGCCTTGTGCTTCGACCATGGCGCGAAAGGCGTGGAATGCGGCACCGCTGTCCAGGAGCTCTTCCGCCAATCGACGGCCATCGTCAGGCGAAGCTGCCTCCTCGCCGAGATAAATCATCCACCCTGCGAGCGCGATGGATAACTCGCGCAGGTCTTCGGTCAGCGGGTCGCGGCCTCCATGCAGCAGCTCGATCGCTTCCGCCACCTCGATCCAGTTTCCCGCCGCGCGGCCAAGCGGCTGCTCCATTCCGGTGAGCAATGCAACCGTGCGCGTGCCCGCGGCCTCGCCCGTCTGGACCATCAGGGACGCGAGGTGAAGAGCGTCTTGCTCACGCTGGAGGAACGCGCCTGATCCCGTCTTTACATCGAGCACCAGTGCATGCAGCCCCTCTGCCAGCTTCTTGCTCATGATGGAAGCGCAGATTAGATCGGGACTCTCGACGGTCGCGGTGCGATCGCGCAATGCATAAAGAACACGATCGGCAGGCGCCAGGTTCTTCGTCTGCCCCATAATGCTTGCGCCGGTGCGATCGAGGATGCTGCGGAACTCAGCCAGTGAAAGTTTCGTGCGATAGCCGGGGATAGATTCGATCTTGTCCAGAGTGCCGCCCGTGTGGCCAAGCGCGCGCCCGCTGATCATCGGCACTGCCAGCCCTGCCGCCGCCGCGATGGGTGCAACCAGGAAGGAGGTTTTGTCTCCCACGCCGCCGGTGGAGTGCTTATCGACAGCCAGCTTGCCGAGCGTCGTCGTGTCGAAGACCTCGCCGGAGAAGCGCATCGCCTGCGTCAGCGATGTCAGCTCGTTGTGCGAGAGTCCCCGCAACCACGCGGCCATCAGCCATGCCGATAACTGCTCCATTGGCAGGCTCTCTTCAGCGGCTCCCCGTACAAGAAACTTGATTTCTTCGTCGTTCAGCTCTATACCGTCGCGCTGTTTTCGAATCAGGTCCACTGCTCGCATTGGTATCCATTCATTGGTTGAAGCGAATTGCTGTGTATTTATGAGTTGTTTATAGGTTGAAGCACATTGCTGGAGATTGCACCTGCAGCAGACGGAGCCTAAGAAGTTGCGCTCGTGCTGAGTTGGAATGGGAAGGGGAAAAGCTCCGCGAATCGCCGAGTCTCCAGCCTGCCTGCAACCGGGAAGACAACCCATGCGTCGGGTTCTGTGAACTCCGCCAACACCTGTAGACAAGCTCCACAAGGGGAGGAGGAAGCCGCGTTGAGGTTTGCCAGTGCGATGGCACGGATGCGTGTTTGCGGCCCACGTTCGCCAATGGCTCGAACTACCGCGGAGCGTTCCGCGCATATCGTCAGCCCATACGAGGCATTCTCCACATTGGCACCGGTAACGACTGCGCCATCGCGCAGGAACAGGGCGGCACCGACGCGAAATCCCGAATATGGCGCATACGCGTTGGCGGCAGCAGACTTCGCCTCGTCGATCAGCTTCGCAACCTGCTCTGGCGTCAGCGGGGGTTCTTCGCTTTTCATCGTGCACTGAGGCTAACGTCTACTCAGGTTCGGTGCAAGCTTCTCCGGCCCTCCCCGGTTTGGCGTGTCCGGGTTTCAGCATATCCAGGGCGGATTGCATCCTACGAAAAACGACGGGATACTCTCATGGAGAGTTCATGACGAAGCGAGGGCAACGCGGGCAGTCGCAGGAGCCTGATCCACTTTCGCTCTTTCATCCGGTTACGGCAGAGTGGTTTCGCGCCGTATTCAAGCGCCCGACCGCGCCACAGCGGCTCGGCTGGCCTGTCATCGCGCGCGGAGAAAGCACTCTCATTCTTGCGCCCACGGGTACGGGAAAGACGCTGACTGCGTTTCTCTGGTGCCTTGACCGGCTAATGCTGCACGCGAGCGAGCCAGCCGCGGAAGGCTGCCGCGTACTCTACATCAGCCCGTTGAAAGCACTGGCGGTCGACGTGGAGCGCAACCTGCGCATGCCGCTTGCGGGCATCGCCGATATGGCGCGCAGCCGCGGAGTCGCCTTTCATACACCAGAGATCGGCGTGCGCACCGGCGACACTCCACAGAAAGAGCGCAGTCGCTTTCGCCGGCATCCGTCCGAGATACTGATTACCACGCCGGAATCGCTATACCTGATTCTGACCTCCGATGCTGGCGCTAGCCTGCGCAGCGTCGAGACCGTGATTGTTGACGAGATTCACGCTCTGGTGCCGACCAAGCGCGGCGCTCACCTCGCTCTTTCTCTCGAGCGCCTCCAGGCGATCTGCGGTCAAAGGCTGCAACGCATCGGCCTCTCCGCAACGCAGAGACCGTTGGAGGAGGTAGCCCACTTTCTTTCGGGCGTGGAAGCAGCGACTCCGGAGACATCGGAGGCAAGCGAGCACGATAACCTCGCGGCGGAGTTTACGGGCGATATAGAGGATCCAGCATTTCCGGCATTCCGGCCTGTAACCATCCTCAATGCCACCGAACCGAAACGGCTGGAACTGCGGGTTGAAGTTCCTGTAGAGGACATGGCGCGCCTGGGACAGGTAGAGGAGCGCGCCAGCGAAACTGCCTCCAAGGAGCCAAAGCGCACCTCCATCTGGAGTGCAATTCATCCGCGCCTGCTGGAGATTGTGCGCTCTCGTACTTCGACCATCATCTTTGTAAACAGCCGCCGCATTGCGGAGCGTCTTGCGGGAGCGCTGAACGAACTGGCAGGCGAGACACTGGCGCGGGCCCATCACGGTTCGCTGGCGGCTGCGCAGCGCACAGAGATAGAGGAGCTGCTGAAAGCCGGTCAGATCCGTGCGCTGGTGGCCACATCGTCGCTGGAGCTTGGCATCGACATGGGCGCAGTCGATCTCGTGGTGCAGATTGAAGCGCCGCCATCGGTTGCCAGCGGCATGCAGCGTATTGGCCGCGCAGGGCACCATGTCGGCGCAGCCAGCGAAGGCATCATCTTTCCTAAATTTCGTGCCGACCTGGTGGCCTGTGCAGCGGTGACCCGCGCCATGCATGAAGGGCTGGTGGAGTCTACGCGCTACCTGCGGAATCCGCTCGACGTTCTGGCCCAGCAGATCGTTGCCATTACCGCTCAACCGCCGCAGCGCACACTCGCAAGCCGACGGAAGGACGTACCGCCGATCGACCCGGAGATCAGCGTCGAGGAGATGTACAGAATCATTCGTAGCGCAGCGCCCTTCGCTTCTCTTACGCGCGCGGCATTTGAGGGCGTGCTGGATCTGCTGGCCGGCAGATATCCCTCAGATGAATTTTCCGAGCTGCGTCCGCGCATCACTTGGGACCGCAATCGCAATCTTCTGACTCCGCGCGAAGGCTCCAAGATCCTCGCTGTTTTGAATGGTGGAACCATACCCGATCGCGGATTGTATGGGGTCTTTCTCGCCAGCTCCGAGACCAAGCCAGTTCGAGTGGGGGAGCTGGATGAAGAGATGGTCTTCGAAAGCCGCACAGGAGACACGTTCGTGCTTGGTGCGTCCACCTGGCGCATCGATGAGATAACGCATGACCGCGTGCTGGTTTCTCCCGCGCCGGGCGAGCCGGGAAAGATGCCTTTCTGGCATGGCGATGCCGCAGGGCGACCGCTGGAGTTTGGCCGCCGCATTGGTCAGCTTGTGCGCGAGCTTTGCGCCATGCCACGAACGGCCGCGCTCAGTAAATTAGCTCGCGAACACGATCTCGATCCGGCAGCAGCGGAAAACATGATGCGCTTTCTCGGGGATCAGCAAATTGCAACTACGGCTGTTCCAGATGATCACACGATTGTGATTGAGCGCTGCCGCGACGAACTGGGAGACTGGCGTGTCTGCATCCTTACGCCCTTCGGAAGCCGCATTCACGCGCCCTGGGCGATGGCGATCACAGAGAGGAGTCGAGCGGCGGGCGGGCCGGACGTCGAGCCATTGTGGGGCGACGATGGCCTGGTGCTGCGCTTTCCCGATAGTGACATAGTGCCGGATGTTCAGCAGTTTTTGCTGGATCCGGCCGAGGCCACCAGCCTCGTCCTGCGCCAGCTCGGATCGACTGCGTTGTTCGCTGCGAAATTTCGCGAGAGCGCAGCGCGTGCGTTGCTCCTGCCCCGCCGCCGTGCCCAGGGCCGCGCTCCGCTATGGCAGCAGCGCAAGCGAGCCCATGACCTTTTGTCGGTCGCATCCCGCTATCCGGCATTTCCCATGTTGCTGGAGGCGTACCGTGAGTGCCTGCGCGATGTCTTCGATATGCCCGCGTTCCTTGAAACGTTGCGTGCGATTGCGACGCGTAACATTCGCGTGCATGTCGCGGATTCGCAGACACCCTCGCCCTTTGCCTCTTCGCTGCTCTTCAGCTATGTGGCGAACTATATCTACGATGGCGACGCTCCCCTCGCTGAGCGCAGGGCGCAGGCACTCTCCATCGATCAGGATCAGCTTCGCGAACTGATGGGCGACGCCGATCTGCGCGAGCTTCTGGATGCGGATGCCATTGCGGAAGTAGAAGAGCATCTTCAATCTCTTGCCGAGCCGATGCGTGCCCGCTCCGCCGATGGCATGCATGATCTGCTGCTGCATCTCGGAGATATCTCTAGGGACGAGCTGGCTCGCCGCTGTGTTAGTCCCAACCTGCTGAAGAACCTGGACCGCCTGCAGCGCGTAAGACGTGTGGTTGAAGTGAAAATCGCAGGCGAGAAGAGATGGATTGCGGTGGAAGATGCGGCCCGATACCGCGATGCCCTTGGACTTTCCTTGCCGCGTGGCCTGCCTGCCGCGTTGCTTACGCAGGTTGGTGCGCCGGTGGTGGAACTGGTCCGCCGCTACGCGCGCACTCATGGTCCTTTCACGCTGGACGAGGTGATTGCAAGATTTTCTCTGGACGCCGCACAAGTGGAGAAGGCGCTGCGCATCCTCATGGCGGATGAGCGCATTGTTGAGGGAGGCTTTCGCCCGGGTGGCGTTCATCGAGAGTGGTGCGACGTGGAAGTGCTGCGCTCTATCCGGCGTAAATCTCTGGCGCGCCTGCGCAAGGAAGTGGAGCCGGTTGAGCCGCAGGTGCTGGCGCGGCTGTTTACGCATTGGCAAGGTGTATTGCAGCCACGGCGCGGCCTGGATGCATTGCTGGATGCGATCGAGAACCTGCAGGGTGCCCCGCTGCCGGCTTCCTTGCTGGAGACCGCGATTCTTCCCGCGCGTCTGGTGAATTATTCTTCCGCCCATCTGGACACGCTGATCGCTGCGGGGGAAGTGATGTGGTGCGGCTTCGATGCGTTGGGCGAGCATGACGGACGCGTGTCTCTTTATCTCGCCGATAAGCTCAGATCTTTGCTGCCGCTCCGCTCTGCGCGCGATGCCGGCAGCGGCGCACCGCTCTCGCCGCGGGAGTTGGCGATTCTGGAAGAACTGCGTCGTGGCGGCGCTGCATTCTTTTCGCAAATACACGATGCGGTGGGAGGCGGCTATCCCGGGGAGACACTCGATGCACTCTGGAGCCTGGTGTGGCGCGGCAAGGTGACCAATGATACCTTCCATGCACTGCGGGCCTATGTGGCAAAGCCTTCGACTGTGCGTCCATCGAGACACCAGCATAATTTGCCTGCATATCGCTCCCGCCGAACCACTCCGCCAAGCGCGCAGGGCCGCTGGGCGCTGGTGCCGGTGGAGGAGGCAACCGCGGAGACAGCGAGCGCTTTGCAGACGGAGTGGAGTCACGCGATAGCGCTGCAGTTGCTCCATCGCTACGGCGTGCTGACGCGCGAATCCGTAGCGTCTGAGAATCTTCCTGGAGGTTTTTCTGCCATCTACGATGTGCTGAAGGCGCTTGAGGAGAGCGGCAGGGTTCGGCGCGGATACTTTGTCGCTGGTCTTGGCGCGACGCAATTCGCGTTGCCGGCGGCGGTCGATCTTCTGCGGTCTCTCAGAAATTCCGCGCAGCCGGAAAAGTCGGAGATGGTGCTCCTCGCAGCGACGGACCCGGCGAACCCGTATGGTTCCGTGCTGCGCTGGCCTGCCGCAGCACAGGCTGATGAGGGAGAGGAACAGGCTCCGCGATCGCTCGCCCGGAGCGTTGGCGCGAGTGTCGTGCTACGCAATGGGGAGTTGGTTGCTTATCTGCGCCGCAACAATCCGAACCTGCAGGTCTTTCTTCCGCTGGAGGAACCAGAGCGCACGAATGTGGCGCGCGATCTGGCGCATTTTCTGGCGAGGACAACCCAGGAGGAGATGCAGCGCCATAATGCCGATCGTCGTGGCGGCATGCTGGTGGCGGCCATCAACGGCCAGCCCGCCCATCTGCACTGGATGGCGAGGCTGCTGCTCGATGCGGGATTTCAGGCTGCGCCACTGGGCTTCAATCTGCGACGCATGCTGCTGCCGCCGCAGTCGGAGGAATCCATTGCACCGGAGGTGCATTAGCGTGCCCTGCAGGATGGATTCTGGATTGAGCACCGATGCTGTTACAAAATGGCAGATGGAGAATCCGGGACTCTCCGTCGAGGAGACTAAGGAGAGGGTTGTGCCTGCGGAGCGGGCTTCTTATCGCTACCCTTCAGCGCGCCAAATACCTTTCCAAAGAATCCCTTCTTCTTTGTGCCATCCGGATTTGTCTCCGTGCGGCTCGCGCTTACGTCTCCAGCAGCCTGGCCTGGTGGCTGCACAATCGGCTGACCGTTGACCGTCGGGGAGGCGGGCTTCTCGCCTATGCCAAAGAGTTTTTGAAACAGGTTGCGCTGATCGCCATTGGCATGATCGCAGGTATCGGTCGGAGCCGTTCCGTCGAGGAACGATGCCGTATAGCTGTCCGGACAGGAATCGTTCGCGAGGAGATTCGTTGCCTTGTCGATGCGTACCTGGATGATGCCGGCAGGGGCGGCAAAGTCATGCGTGTCAGAGTATTGCGGTAACTGTACCGCGCGCTTCATGAATTCTGCCCAGATGGGGGCCGCGGCGGCGCTGCCTGAAAGTTTTACGTCGGTATAGTCGTCGTTGCCCACCCACACAATGCAGATCAGGTTGCTGGTGTAACCTGCAAACCAGGCATCGTGCGAGGTTCCCGTTTTGCCCGCGGCTGGAGCGTTGAAGCCGCGCCTGCGTACTTCGTAGCCCGTGCCGGCGTTGATCACGTTCTGCATCAAGCTGGTTGTGAGGTAGGCGACTCGCGGATCAAGAATCGGTTTGGAGTCAGGAGAATAGTCGTCGATAACGTCACCGGAGCTGGTGCGAACGGAGGCCAGCATCCAGGGATCAATCTTGACTCCGTTGTTGGCGAAGACGGTGTAAGCGCCGGCCATGTCGAGAGGCGTTGCGTCATAGGCGCCCAGCGCGACGGCCGGAGTTCCCCGAGCCGACTTGATGCCTGCATCCCGCGCGAGAGAAGCCACGTTGTTGAAGCCCACCATTTGCGCCAGGGAGATGGTGGCGTTGTTCAGCGATTGCTGCAGGGCAAAGCGCGCGGTTACCTGGTCGTGATATTCGGAGTGGTAGTTGCGCGGTGTATATTCCTGGCTGCTGCCGGCGTTGTACGTGGTCTGCTCGTCACTCAACATGGTGACGGGCGAAAACACGGCGTCCTGCCCCGTCAATTGAGCACCTGAAAGACTCGAGTTAAAAGCCGCTGCATACACGAAGGGCTTGAAGATCGATCCTGTGGGTCGCTTGGACACCGCGTGATTTAACTGGCTCATGCCGTAATTCCGTCCGCCAACCAGGGCCAGCACCTGCCCCGTGTGCGGATTGAGCGCGATGAGCGCCACCTGCGGATACGTGATGTTGCCGCTGGTGGTGATCGTCCCATCTTTCGCTTTATGCGAGTGGGCCTTCAGCACCAGTTGGTCCACATTCTTCATGCCGATCTCAACTGCTTCCGCCGCGACACGCTGCAGGTCAGGATCGAGCGAGGTATAGATACGCAGCCCCTCGCGGTTGAAGTCGCGCTCGCCGAGCTTCTGGTTTAACCGGTCGCGAACAAGGTCCACAAAGTAGGGCGCCTCGCTGGCATCGACGCTCATGACAGCCAGCTTCAGTGGAGATGCCTTTGCGATATCCGCCTGCTGCCGGGTGATGGCGCCTGTCTCCACCATCGAGTCGAGAACCAGGTTGCGCCGCTCCAGTGCGCGCTCGGGATGCTTGTAGGGAGAAAAGTAATTCGGCCGTTGGATCATGCCGGCCAGCAGCGCACATTGCGGCAGATCAAGCTGCTGCACATCCTTGCCGAAGTAGCTCCTTGCGGCCTCGCCGAATCCGTTGATCGAGAAGCTGCCGCGCTGGCCCAGGTTGATCTGGTTCGCGTACATTTCGAAGATCTGCCGCTTATTGAAGCGATGTTCGAGCTGGAAGGTAATTGCAATCTCAATCAGCTTGCGCTTCAGCCGCTTTTCCGGGGAGAGGAAGAAGCCGCGTGCCAATTGCATGGTGAGCGTCGATCCGCCTTGCGCCTTCTGCCCGGAGCGGACGTCTTTAAACATCGCCATCATCAGGCGGTAGTAGTTCACGCCGCTGTGTTCAAAGAATCGGCGGTCCTCGATGGCGAGCACAGCCTGCACCAGGTTGGGCGGAATTTCGTCGTAGGTGACCAAGCGCCGCTTGGTGCGATTGGCATCTTCCGACAGGCCGGTGATCAGCAGCGGCTCCAGCTCATAGGCAGCCAGCGCCTGCCCCTGGTCTCCGCTTATCTGGCTGACAAGACCGTTGGCGATGCTGATTGTTGCGCCGTCCTGCGTGTGGTAGGACTGCGCTCCGGGATGGATGTAGATGCTTCCCGGCCGATCTTCATAGGTGCCCATCTGCGAAGCATGAATGTCGCTCGACCGGCTGTAGCCGGCCTGACTGAGTTCCTGCGCTATAGCGTTCACGGTGAGCTTCTGCCCGATACGCACCTCGCGCGGAGCCGCGTAAATCTTTGCTGTGCGCGCGAACAATGGCTGGGTAAGGCGCTTGTCTACGATCTGCTCATAGCGGTAGTAGTAGAAAGATGCTACCCCGAAGAGCGCGAGCAAAACCGCCACTACGCCACCGAGCAAGATCTTCACCGCCTGCTTGCCAGATTTACTTGCAAAGAAGTCCTGTACCGACGTTCCCGGACGACCGAGTTTAATCTTGACTGGCAACCGTTTACCTTCTACCTTCCTGGTCTCGCATTCTTCAGCTTACTTAGACGTTCCCGGAGAGCAATTCGGCACGCTGTATCTGGAGGATTATCCAGCGATCGTCTTGAGGGTACTCACGACCGCGTCGAAGTCCAGATCCTGACTGCTCGAGGTTGCGCGCGTCACCAGCTCTACCTTGCCATCGGCCGTCTTCTTTCCAACGTTGACGCGATACGGAATCCCCACCAGGTCGGCGTCCTTGAACTTCACGCCCGCCCGCTCATCCCGGTCATCCAGCAGCACATCCAACCCTGCCGCTTCCAGTTCGGCGGCGATCTTTTCGCCCGCCTCCACCAAGGTCGTATCGGTGGTATTGGTTATCGTCACGACCACATCAAACGGCGCAATCGAACGTGGCAGCCAGAAGCCCTTCTCGTCATGGAACTGCTCCACCGTGGCGGTCAGAATGCGTTCAATGCCAATTCCGTAGCTGCCCATGATCGGTGCGACTTCCTTGCCGTTGGGGTCCAGTACATGGGCGCCCATGCTCTCGGAGTACTTGTAGCCCAGCTTGAAGATGTGACCCACCTCTACTGCCTTGGCAACCTTCAGCGGAGTGCCGCATACGGGGCAGCCCTCGCCTTCCGCAGCGTTGCGCACATCCGCGATCACCGTGGCCTTAAAGTCTCGCACAGGGGTGACGTTGCGCAGGTGGTACTCCTCCTTGTTGGCGCCGGCAACCAGGTTTGTACGACCCTCCAGTGCGCGATCCACAATGACTGTCACACCTTCAGATGCAATTTTGGCCGCCGTAGTGAGCCCGATGGGACCAAGATAGCCAGCAGCGGAGCCGAATGTCTGGCGAATCTCCTCCTCGTGCATGGGACGCAACGCCACAGCACCCACGATCGAGTTCAATTTGGCTTCGTTGACCTGGTGATCTCCGCGCAGAAACACGACTACCGGAGCCAGCTTTGCTTCGGACTCTTTCCCGGCTACGCGGAACTCAGCCATATAAGCCATGGTCTTGATCTGCTGCGATTGCTCGACCTGGAGAAACGCGGCTACCTGCTCAATTGTCTTCTGGCCGGGAGTGTGCACCGGTTCGGGTTTGCCGTCTCCGGTTGCCGCAAGGTCCTCCACCGGCTCAAGGCGCGACGTGGCCTTCTCCATGTTGGCCGTATAGCTGCACTTGGGGCAGCTTGCGATCAGGTCTTCGCCTGCATCGGTGTAGACCATGAACTCCTGCGACTGCGATCCGCCCATTGCGCCCGAATCCGCCTCGACCGCGACGAAAGGAAGCCCGCAGCGGTTGAAGATGGTCCGGTAGGTCGCGTCGTGCAGGTCGAAGCTCCTGTCCAGCCCGGCCTTGTCGATGTCGAAGGAATACGAGTCCTTCATGATGAACTGCCGAACCCGCAGCAGGCCCGACTTGGGGCGCGGCTCATCGCGAAACTTGGTCTGGATCTGGTACCAGACCTGCGGAAGCTGCTTATAGCTGCGCAGCTCCTTGCGGGCAATGTCGGTCATCACCTCTTCGTGCGTCATGCCCAGGCACAGGTCGGCTCCCTTGCGGTCCTTCAGCCGGAACAGGTTGTCGCCCATGGTTGACCAGCGGCCGCTCGCCTCCCACACCTCGCGCGGATTCAGCGCCGGCAGCAGGAACTCCTGCCCGATCTTGTCCATCTCCTCGCGCACGATGCCGATGATCTTGTTGATGGAGCGCTGCCCGAGAAAAAGGTAGGAGTAAATGCCCGCGCCAAGCTGCCGGATATATCCCGAGCGAAGCAGAAACTTGTGGCTGGCGACCTCGGCGTCTGCCGGAGCCTCACGAAGTGTAGGAATAAAGAGTTTTGACCAGCGATGCATGCGTTCGACTGTGCTTTCCTTTAAGGAATCTTGCAGATAAAAGGTAAAAGCCCATTCTACCCGTTTGCGGTGTTCGCTGCCCTCGGGAGGACTGGCCGGTGCAGTAGATGCCCTTTGGGTCAGGATGCCGCTACAGCATCTCCGTGCCCCATAGATCGTGCAGGTGCAGCACGCCTTCGACCGCGCCTGCTGCGTCCACCACCACCAGGGATGTGATCTTCTTGCCCTCCATCACGCTCAGGGCGCGGACCGCGAGCTCCTCTGGCGCAATCGTCTTGGGAGCCGGGTTCATGGCCTCTCCCGCAGTCTTCTCCAGGGCTGCCGGGCCTTCGTGCTCCAGCAGGCGACGCAGGTCTCCATCGCTGATGATGCCGACCAGCCTGGTGTTTTCCTGTACCGTGGTCAGGCCCAGGCCCTTGCGCGACATCTCGTAGATCACGTCCGTCATAGGAGTCGTGCGCTCGACGCGTGGCACGGCGTCGCCGCAGTGCATTAACTGCCGGACGCGGGCCAGCTTCTTACCCAGCTTGCCACCGGGGTGCAGGTCGGCGAAGTCCTCGGCACGAAAACCCTTTTTCAACGAGACCGCAATAGCCAGTGCATCGCCCAGCGCGAGCATCGCAGTGGTCGAGGCCGTCGGCGCCAGGCCCAGTCCGCAGGCTTCCTTTTCAACCGAACAATCCAAGGCCACATCGCTCGCCTGCGCAAGAGTCGATGCTATGTTGCAGCAGAAGCTGATAAGCGCGTCGCCCATGCGCTTGAGCGTGGCCAGCAGGCGCAGAATCTCCTCGGTCTCGCCACTGGCCGAGAGCGCAATTACGACGTCGCCCTGCATCAGCACCCCGAGGTCGCCATGCAGGGCCTCTGCAGGATGGAGAAACAGCGCGGGCGACCCGGTAGAGCTCAAGGTCGCGGCGATCTTCTGCGCCACGATTCCGCTTTTGCCCATGCCGGTGACGACCACCCGGCCCCGCTCTTCCCCGCAGCGCAGTACCAGCTCCACGGCGCGGTCAAAGTCCGCTGCCATTGGTCCTTCCAGCCGTGTTGCCAGCGCCAGCAGCGCCTCTGCCTCTGTCCTTACCAGCGATGCCGGGGTGTGTTCCGTCATGTTGCTCCCGCTTCCTGTCCCCAAAGCAATTGATGGTATCAGAGCGTCCGTGTCCGGGCCGTGAAGCGGCTCCGTCCATCCTCCTTTAGAATAGAGGCAGCGTCCGTTTCCTTCGTTTTGTATGCGGCGCTATATGCGAGCCTTTGGGAAGGTCACGGTCTTCGGTGAAACGCAATCATTTCATTCTGCTTCTTATCCTTGCTTCGCTGGCGCTGATGTTCTGGGCGGGATGGGCGAACTACGAGAGCCGACGCCAGCAGGCGGAACGGCTTCGCGCAACGCACGTCACGCTGCAGCAGGACTCCGCAGACCAGGAGGTCTCGCAGTTGCAGGGCAAGCCCGCTCCCAACTTCACGCTGAGCGACCTGAATGGCAAAAAAGTTTCACTCGCGGACTATCGCGGCAAAGCCGTGCTGCTGAACTTCTGGGCAACCTGGTGCGCTCCCTGCAAGGTGGAGATTCCGTGGTTCCTCAAGCTGCGCGAACAGTATGCAGGGCAGGGGTTTGAGATTCTTGGCGTCTCCAGCGACGACCTGGACAAGGAAGACCGCGCGAAGCTGTTTACGCAAAAGGCCGAGATCGCGAAGTTCGTCGAGCAGCAGAAGATGACCTACCCGGTATTGATCGACGGCGACTCCATCAGCAATCCTTACGGCGGTGTTGATTCGCTGCCCACTTCCTTCTACATCGATCGCAAGGGAACCGTGGTCGCGCAGACCGTTGGATTGGTTCCTCGCGATGAGGTTGAAGCAAATATCCGCAAGGCCTTGGCAGGAGGACAGTGATGAAGATTCGCGCTCTGCTTGTTGCCGCATCGCTGGTTGCACTGGCGCTTCCGGCACAGCCGCAGTTTCCGGCGTCGGAGAAGTCCGCGCAGTCAAGCGCACGCGGCGCCGATTCGGTCCGCTTCCTCTTCCCGGATCAGGTTGCCCTCGCCGCCAAGAAGCCGGGTGTTGTGGAGTTGCACTTCCGCGTGGCCGACGGCATGCACATCAACTCGCATACGCCACACTCGAAACTGCTGATCCCGACGAATTTCGTGGTTGCGGAAAAACCAGGAGTCAATGTAAGCGCAGTGGATTTCCCAGCCGGAGCCGATTACAGCTTCTCGTTTTCCCCGAAGGAAAAGTTGAGCGTGTATGCCGGGGAGTTTGTTCTGAAAGCGCACGTTACCGCGCAGCCGGGGCAGCATCTGGTTGAAGCAGTCCTCCGCTATCAGGCCTGCGACTCCAACTCCTGCTATCCGCCCAAGACGATTCCCGTGGTCTTCAACATCGCGGCGAAATAGACGCAGTGCAGATTCTCTGCGCGATGGGTTCTTTAAAAGATTGCCGCACCGCGCAGAAACAGCGCCGATTCTTCTAGGCTGCCGGGATCTCTCCCGCCGTTGCCAGGCGCTTTACCACACGCTCCTTGCCAAGAGATACCATGACGGCAAACAGGCTGGGAGCCACGCCCTGCCCGGTCAGCGCCACGCGCGCTCCGTTGATCAGCGCGCCCGCCTTCATGCCCTTCTCCTCCGCGAAAGCGCGCAGCACCTGTTCAGTCGATGCCTCTGTGAACTCCGGCGCAGCCTTGTATCTCGCGGCCAGTTCCACCAGCCGTCCGCGCAGCGAGTCATCCTTGAAGAACTTCGTAACCGCTGCAGTATCAAATTCAAAAGTATCCGTGAAATAAGCCTTGAAGGCGCCTGCAAAGTCCTTCAGGTTGCGCGCGCGAGGCTTCAGCAATTCAATCGCGGCGGCAATCTCTCCGGGCGTGCGTGTCGGCTTCAGGCCGGCCTTCTCCCACTCTTCTTCGATCAGCGGCAGCAGCTTCTCCACGGGATAGGCGCGGATGTATTCCGTGTTGAACCATGCCAGCTTATCGTTGTCGAAGACAGCGTTTGACTTGGAGATTCCCTCCAGCGAAAAGAGCTGGATCAGCTCCTCGGAGGAGAAGATTTCGCGATCCTTGCCATCGGCGTCCTTGCCCGCTGCCCCTGGCGACCAGCCCAGCAGCGAGAGGAAGTTCCGGAAGGCCTCGGGCACGATTCCCATGTCTTTGTAGGAGATGACGCTGGTTGCGCCGTGGCGCTTGGAGAGCCGCGTCTTGTCTGGACCAAGAATCAGCGGCACATGCGCAAAGATCGGGAGCTCCGCGCCCAGAGCACGGTATTGCAACACCTGCTTGGGAGTGTTCGAGATGTGGTCCGCGCCGCGAATGATATGAGTCAGCCGCATATCGAGGTCGTCTGCCACGACGCTCAGGTGGTACGTCGGTATCCCATCCGACCGCAGCAGTACGAAGTCTTCCAGTTCCGCGTTCTGGAACTCGACTTTGCCGAATACGGCGTCGTCAAAGCTGGTCGATCCGCCGACGGGCACGGCAAACCGTACCGCGCACGGCTCGCCTGCCTGCTTGCGGCGGAGCGCCTCTTGTGGGTCAATCTTGCGGCAGCGGCCATCGTACATTGGCGTGCGTCCGGTCCGTGTGGCCTCTGCGCGGCGCTGCTCCAGCTCTTCCTTCGTGCAGAAGCAGTAATACGCATGACCGCTGGCCAGCAGCTTCTCCGCTGTCTCGGTATACAGGCTCAGGCGCTTCGATTGATAGAACGGTCCTTCATCCCAGTTCAGGCCCAGCCAGCGCATCCCCACGAGGATGCCCTCGACCATCTCCTCGGAGGAGCGCTCAAAGTCGGTGTCCTCAATCCGCAGGATTAGCGTGCCGCCGGTGTGGCGCGCAAAGAGCCAGTTAAAAAGAGCAGTGCGAGCGCCGCCCACGTGCAGGTAGCCGGTGGGGGAAGGCGCAAAACGTACGCGGGGAGTCTTGATGATGTCAGCCATTTTCTTTTCGGAGTAACTTCGATGCTAGCACCATCGCCGCACGCGATTCCAACACGCCGCCGCTCAATTCCACTTCTTCACGCGCGCCCAGTCGTCTGCCAGGTTCCACTTCAATCCGCGGCAGTGGAATACGGAACCGATCTCATCGCGCCGTGCATACTTATCGTCCAGCACTGCTGCTGTGGTGACCGAAGAGCACTCCTTCTTCAGGGTCGCTTCGTTGTCGCCCAGCACAATCAGGCTCTCTCCCGTGTAGCCATGCGCTCCCCAGTACCAGTAGTTCTGGTGGCCGCTGATGGCCGGTGGAAGCCCATAGCGGGGCCCAAAGAAATCGATTGCGCCTGCCTCTCCATAGTTGTTCGCAAAGATGCCGGTCCGCGCACGCTCTTCGTCTGGCAGAGAGTTGTAATAGGCCGCGACCTTTTGCGCCATTGGCTCCCAACCGAACATGTCCGCATAAAGTTGCGGCAGCAGACCGGGCCGGTTGTTCTCAAACTTTGGCGGGGCAATGCCCAACGCATGGGTGTAGCGCAGGTACTGGTTCACCGTCAGCACCGGGACAGCAATGGGCGAAAGGAGAATGCCGCTCGCAATGAGCACGGCAGAGAAAGCCGGTACGATCCAGCGATATCTCACTGAACCCAGCCAGACCGCTCCTCCTGCCAGCACCATCGGATACATCGGCGCCAGGTAGTAGTTTTTTGCGTGCATCGCCATCAGGAGCAGAAAGGTTGCCAGGAAGGCCCATCCCAAGGAGCGAAAGGCCTTGCCCCTCGGCCCGAACCAGAAGATCAGCGCGCCTGCAATCAGCACAACGTTCAGCGGATGCAGTATCTGTGCCTGCTGGCCGAGGAACCATGGCACACCGTTCCATGTATCGCGGCCGCTGGCCCGGATGGCGTGCATCAACTGCAGGAAGGGAAAACCACGATGCCACTGCCAAAGGAAATTCGGCATTGCGATCGCGGCCCCGATGGCCGCGCCTGCCCAAAGCCGCAGATTCAAAAATGCGCTCCGCATTGGCGTTAGCAGAATTCCCGCCAGAAGGCCCAGCGTAAAGAACGCGACTCCATACTTGTTGAGCAGCGCGAATCCCACCACCGGCCCTAGCCAGATCCAGACATTCTCATTACCGGTTTTTGCTGCGCGAACCAACACCGCCGCGGCTGCCATCCAGAGAAGTGGATCGAAGGCATTCATGGAGAAGAGGTGGCTCATCGCCAGGTAGATCGGCGTGCAGAGAGCGGCCAGTGCCGCAACCAGGACCGCGCGCCGTCCGCCGCCAAACTCCTTTGCCAGCCACCCGCAGAGGAAGATGGTTCCCGCGCCTGCCAAGGCAGGCAGCAGCCGCAGGGCATAGAGTGAGGTGCCAATCGAGTGCTCCAGCAGCCACGCCATCCATGCGATCATCGGCGGCTGATCGACGTATCCCCATGCAGGATGATGGCCGCAGGCAAGGTAGTAGAGCTCATCTCGAAAATATCCGTAGCGCGGCCCGATCCACACATAAAGCAGCAGCCGGAGCAGCGCCACAACCGCAGCCCATCCAAGCCCACTTTGCCAGATGTTGTTCGGCGCTCTCTCAGCCTGCGTACTGTCCGGTGGATGCATCATGGAGGTTACGATCCTTGGCTTTACTTCAAGGGAATACCGTCCAGTTTTGTGAGCCTGCCGACCGGGTAGAGTCCCAGCCGCGCATCTGCCCAGGGCGAGCGGTCATAGAAAAATTCGAGCCTGGCCTCGGAGTTTGCGGCGAAACGCGGATCGGTGGCGATCTTGCGCTCGAACTCAGCCTTGAGCTTGGGGTCCTTCGCCATCATCTCCCGGGCAAGCTTTTCCAACACGTAGGCTTCGCCATACTCCTTTTGCTCAAAGATGGAATCAAAAAAGCCCCAGGCCATAGCCGAGTCCGGCCCCTGCGGCTCCAGCCAGTGCACGGCGACCTTCGAGAGGCGCTGATTCAGCAGGACAACCGCCGACCCCGCAGGATATGTAACCGCGTTGGTTACTAATGTGCATTGACCGAACTGCCCCGGCCTGCCATGAGCGCCCTCCCCTGAAAAAATGGGATGACGGCCCTCAAATGGCCGATCCTGCCACTCCATTCCGCTGCACCGGTAGGTCTCAACGGTCCCGGTCCAGGGAGCAGTCGTGCGCTTCATCTCAACCTGGTGCGCCTGCAGCACGTCGATCACCCGCGTCCATTCAGCGGGAATAATATAGGCCGCTGGAGGTACGGTAGATGCGACGACTTTGGCGCCGGTCTGCAGCGGAAGAGAGACATTCCATGGTTCGTGGGAATACTCCACCCACATCGCGCCGGAAACCTCGCTCAATCTCCGAGTGGCCTTGTAGCCGCGATACAAAAACGGCGTAGTCTCGCCGCCCCACACCATGCGGAGCGGGAAGGGCTGGTTGCCGAGCGGATGTGCGCCAAGCCGCATCGCATCTTGATCCGCCTCGCGGTTCAGATCGATCAGGCGATCCGCATCGCGATTGACCAGTTGCATCAGCCCGCGCAGGATCTCGTAATTCCCGGTCACGCGCGTCTTGTAGTCCTTCAGCATGTGCAGCTCGACCAGCAGACCGGGCCGGTTTTCCAGAATCATGTAGCCGGTTGAGAAGCGCGGCGGGTCGTCGTTGAAGGAGAGCCCCTGGGCCGGATCCGTGTCGTCGTTCAGCGTGATGTATGTGGGAGCGGCCAGGTGGCCTGCATCGTCCACAGCCTTCTCCAGGGCTGGAGTCACTGTTCCGGTGACCCATTTCGCGGTTGCCGGCGCTACATCCGGTCCATTGTCCAGGGTGAAGGTTACGTCGTACTGGTAGTCCGCGCCATCGGTGACGTGATCGTCCACGAAGAAGTCCGGCAGCCAGCGATGCAGCATCTTCAGCAGGGCGCGTGTTTCCGGTGCGTCTGCCTTCATGTAATCGCGGTTCAGGTTCAGGTTGCTGCCGTTCGCTCGCCAGCCCATCTCCTCCGGGCCATTCTGGTTAATGCGGTTATATTTCGAACGCCGTTCATGGCCGTCGGCATTGTAGATGGGGATAAAGACGAAGACGGCGCGATCCAGCAGGGCAGCCTGCGATTGAGTCACGACCATGTCGCGAAGCAGCGCCAGGCAGCTATCCTTGCCATCCATTTCGCCGGCGTGGATGGAGTTCTGCACCAGCACAATCGGTCTCTTCGCGGCGTGCAGCTTCGCCGGGTCAAACTCCCCGTCACGTGATGCAATCACGATGTAGAGATCGCGGCCCTCTCCCGTTTTGCCAAAAGGTTCCAGGCGTACCTGCCGGGGTGCGGCCTCGGCCACTCGCCTGAGGTAGGCCATCGTTTCCTCGTAGTTGGGAGTGGTGCGGTATCCGCTCTGCTCCGCGGGAGTCAGCCAGTCCTGCTTCTCCTCCGCTCGCAGCAGCGGCGCGATAAGAGCGCATGCGAGCGACACGGCAATCATGGCGGTCCCGAAGGCCGCGGCTTTCATTCTCAAGGGATTGGTCCTTCGAGCCATTGTCTCCGATTTAGGGCCTCCGCTTAAGGGGCTTCGGTTAAGGCTCGCTTGCTTTCGGTGATTAGGTGATGTCTTCTGTATCAAAAGTCGGAAGAGCTGCCCTGTCCCGTGGTTGAACTCCATGCACCTGGCTCAGCAGGTCTTCCACTACATCTTCCAGTTGCTTCTGGCTCTCGATGACGGCGCTCATGCTCTTCAGATCCTGCGGATCTTCTACCTTTTCCAGTAGCACTACGGCATGCGCCTGAGCTACGTGATCCTGGTTCAGGCCTTCCGGCGTCTTCGCCTTGATGCTGATGACCGAGGGCTCCACTTCCATCAATTCGGCAAGGTGTTCGCGCATCTCTGCGGCCACTGGAGAGATCTTCGGTGCGGCGAGGATCAGCGTCGTATCCACGTTTACGATGCTGTAACCCGCATTCTGAATCTCCTCCAGCGCAAGGTTCAGAAAGATGGCCGAATCGGCATTCTTCCATCGCGAATCTCCCGGGGGGAAGAAGGTGCCAATGTCCCCGGCGGAGACCGCACCCAGCAAAGCGTCGGTGATCGCATGCAGCAGCACGTCTCCATCGGAGTGACCGGCGAGTCCTTCCGGGTGTTGCAGCGTCAATCCACCAATACGCAGCGGCACGCCTGGCTTGAATGCGTGCGAATCCCAACCATATCCAATTCTCATGCTCATAGTGAATCTCTCCGCGCGGACGGCAACGAATGGCGGCCCGGGTTCAGTCCTTCTCTCTGGCCGGCGTTGTCAGCCGCGACGAGCGCGTCTTCAGGTAAAACTCTGCGAGTTCCAGATCGGATGGCTGGGTGATCTTGATGTTGCTGGGCGAGCCCATCACGACGAAGACGCTCGTTCCCGAGCGTTCCACCACGGACGACTCATCGGTGCCTAGAAAGCCATCCGCCTCAGCCTCGGCAAAGGCCTTTTTCAGCAGATCGCAGCGGAAGCCCTGGGGGGTCTGCGCCAATACGATCCGCTCACGGGGAATGGTGCTGGAGATAATAGCTCCATCCGCGGTCCGCTCCACCTGCTTGATCGTGTCAATGGCAGGCACGCCAACAATGGCCGCGCCATGCTTCTCTACAGCCTCGATGGTCCGCTCGATAATCGCAGGTTCAATCAGCGGCCGCACCGAGTCATGCACCAGGACGATATCGTCACCGCTGCAATCAAGCGCGTGCAGCGCGTTGCTGACGGATTCCTGCCGCGTGTTCCCGCCTTCCACTACGAATACCTTTCCGCTGAATCCGTAGTCGTCGATCTGTTTCCGCAGCCGTTCCATCTCCGTCTTGCGCACGGCAACATAGATTGCGTTAACCTGGCTCACTGCGGCAAAGGCAAGCAGCGTATGAACCAGGATCGGAATACCGTTAAGTTCGAGAAATTGCTTGGGCGCCGAGGGTGCAGTGTGAGCCACTGCCATGCGGGTGCCGATTCCTGCCGCCGGTAATATAACGAATACACGCATAAAAAGAGGAGTATACAGGACTTCTCGCAGGTCGCCGCCAATTGGCCCGGGATTTGAATCTGGCGTGTCACCTCCTCCCTCGGACCACAGCCTACGGCCAAGCGGGAGCCTCACCGCCGGGCGGGGGATTGCACGAGGCCAACAGCATGGATCAAGCCAAGACCAATCGGATAGGCAGGCTCTAGGATAAAAGTCATGAGCAATCCCGCCATACTGGCGCTGAATACATCGCTCTTCCGGCCTGGCATGCGTGTCGCCGTGGCCGTCTCCGGCGGGGCGGATTCGGTGGCGCTGCTTCGCGCCCTGCTGGAGCGGGCCAGAGAACTCGGTCTCGTACTGTCCGTTGCACATGTCCATCATGGTCTTCGCGGAGCCGATGCCGACGCCGATGAAGCCTTCGTTTGCGAACTGGCGCGGGTGCACGACCTTGAGTTCCACCTCCACCGCTGCGACACCCCTGCCGCGGCAAGTGCGAACGGGGAGGGAATCGAGGAGGCCGCGCGCAACCTGCGCTACGATTTTTTCCGCGGCCTGCTGGCATCCCGCCAGGTAGATGCCGTTGCCACCGCGCACACCCTCGATGACCAGGCGGAGACGGTTCTGCTCAAGCTCATTCGCGGTGCCTGGACTGAGGGCCTTGGCGGTATCTATCCCATCTATGAAGTATCCGGCGAAGTGTCCGGCAGGGAAGTACCCGTCGGGGGCCGGATCCTGCGTCCGATGCTTGCGGTGCGGCGCGCCGAGGTGGAGGCATTTCTCCGCGAGCGCCATCAGGATTGGCGGGAAGACGCCTCCAACCGCGAGCTGATCTATAGCCGTAACCGTATTCGCCATCAGCTACTTCCGGCTCTGCGGGAGTATAACCCCGGGGTGGAAGCCCAGCTTGCAGCTCTCTCCGCGATTGCCCGCGACGAGGAAGCCTACTGGCAAGCCGAACTGGCAAAACTGCTTCCCTCGCTCCTCTTACCAGGAAAACCGGTGCGAGGAGGCGGCCGGGCCAGCAGTACCCATCCGGGGGAGAAGTCCCTCTCGATTGAGTTGGAGCGCCTGCGTTCGCTTCATCCCGCCCTGCGGCGCCGTGTGCTGCGGGCGGCTCTCTCGCAGCTGGGCGTGAGTGTTGGCTTCGATCCCACGGAGGAGCTTGCGGCCCTCTGCAACCCTTCCGCCGGAGAAAAGCTGCCTCCGGGGATTGACCTCCCCGGCGGCGTTCGCGCCAGGCGCAGCGCCCGGGAGCTACGTTTGGAAGTCGTCTGCGGGAAGCCCCCCGCAACGGCGCAAGCCATTCTGCAATATGTACTTCCAGTTCCCGGAGAGGTTTTTGCGGAGGCCTTCGGACTTCATTTCCGCTGCACCTGCCAGGGTGGCGGCGACCTTGCTCCCGCTACCGTTCGGCCACCCTTGCCCGGGGACCGAGTTCGCCTCCGCTACACTCGCGGCCCCAAGCGCATGAAAGAAGTTTTTGAGCGCATGCACATCGCCGCCCCTGACCGGACGCTCTGGCCGGTTGTCGAGTGGAGAGGAGAGGTGGTGTGGATGCGGGGGGTCGAGTTGGAGCCGGAGCTGGAAGCTGCCCTGAAGCTGGAGATTTCGGCGGAAACGGCAGGCTGAGGAATCCTCGGAGGGGGCTGCCCGGCATGGGTTCCGTAAAGCTGCCCACGAATACCGAAAGCATTACTCCTGTCACCGGGAGTTGTAGGGTGAATCCTGCCCATCCGGGGTAGAATTAAGTTTACAGTTCGGAAACCTCCCGGCAGTCGTCTCTGTTGCCGTCAAAAATTAAGACCGGAGTCTTTCTGATACTTATCGGCGACTCTTGTCGTCTAATAGTGCAATGCAGGTGAGAAGTTAGCCTTCCCCTAATCGTTCTGGGCGTAGCGAACTCCATCTCCAATGCAGCAGGCGCTAAGAGAAAGAGGGTTCTGAGTGAATTCAACGGTCAAGACGATCATCTTCTGGGTCATCATTTTGGCCTGTCTCGTGTTGCTCTGGAACGTTGTCCAGAAGAACACGGGCATGGGTAAAGACAAGGAAGTCCCTTTTTCGCAATTCCTCTCTGAAGCCCAGGCCGGACAGGTGAGCGACGTCACCGTCGTGAACAGCGAAGTCCACGGCCACTACAGGAATGACGCGAAAGAGCAATTCCATACGACAGTTCCGGCGAACTACCCGGACATGTATAAGATCCTGCAGGACAACAAGGTTTCGACAACCATCAAGGACACCTCTGGCAACGGCTGGGTGAATATCCTGATCCAGTTCCTGCCGCTCCTCCTGCTGGGGCTGCTCTGGTTCTTCATGCTTCGGCAAATGCAGAGCGGCGGCAACAAGGCGCTTTCCTTTGGAAAGAGCCGCGCCCGGCTGCTCTCCATGCAGCAGAAGAAGGTCACGTTCAAGGACGTGGCTGGCGTGGATGAGGCCAAGGAAGAGCTGCAGGAGATCATCGAGTTCCTGCGCGAGGCACAGAAGTTCCAGAAGCTTGGCGGACGCATTCCCAAGGGAGTTCTGCTGGTTGGACCTCCAGGAACCGGCAAAACCCTGCTGGCCCGCGCAGTGGCGGGGGAAGCCAACGTACCCTTCTTCTCCATCTCAGGCTCGGACTTCGTCGAAATGTTCGTCGGCGTCGGCGCAAGCCGTGTCCGCGACCTGTTTGAGCAGGGTAAGAAGAACGCCCCCTGCATCATCTTCATCGACGAAATCGATGCGGTCGGACGCCATCGCGGCGCTGGCCTCGGCGGTGGCCACGATGAGCGGGAGCAGACCCTCAATCAGTTGCTGGTGGAGATGGACGGTTTTGAGTCGAACGACGGCGTCATCCTGGTCGCGGCAACCAATCGCCCCGACGTTCTGGATCCCGCTTTGCTGCGTCCTGGCCGATTCGATCGCCGGGTCGTGGTAGGCAGGCCGGACGTTCGTGGCCGCGAAGAGGTTCTTCGTGTTCATGCCAAGAAGGTTCCGCTCTCTGAAGATGTCGATCTTCGCGTTTTGGCGCGTGGAACTCCGGGATTCTCGGGTGCCGATCTCGCCAATATGGTGAACGAAGCAGCTCTGAACGCGGCCCGCATGAACCGCAAGTCGGTCTTCATGGTGGATTTCGAAACCGCCAAGGACAAGGTCCTGATGGGCGCCGAACGCAAGTCCATGCTGCTGACCGACGAGGAGAAGCGAGTCACCGCGTATCACGAGGCCGGCCACGCTCTGGTGGCGACGCTGCGCGATCACGCTGATCCGCTGCACAAGGTCACGATCATTCCTCGGGGAATGGCTCTCGGCGTCACCATGCAACTGCCCGAAGACGACAAGCACACCGTCACCAAGGATTACCTGGAGACGCAGCTTGCCATCCTGATGGGCGGCCGCATCGCGGAAGAGATCTTCCTGAAGCAGATGACCACCGGCGCAGGCAATGACATTGAACGTGCCACCGAACTGGCGCGCAAGATGGTCTGCGAGTATGGCATGAGCCGCCTGGGTCCGCTCACCTTCGGGAAGAAGGAGGAGCAGATCTTCCTGGGACGCGAGATCGCACAACACCGCGACTTCTCCGAGGAGACTGCCCGCCAGATCGATGCCGAAGTCAAATCGCTGGTCGATGAAGCCTATCGCGCCGCCTATGGAATTCTCGACTCCCGCCAGGATGTCATGCACCGCATGGCTGCCGCTTTGCTGGAGCGTGAGACCCTGGATGCGAACGAGATCCGCATGATCCTTGAGGGCAAGGAACTGCCGCCACTCAAGATCGACGGACCGGGCAGCGGCACCGGCGACGTGCAGCAGGTTCTCAAGCCGGATTCGGGACGCTCTTCCGGATTCCCGGAGGGCAGCCCTTCCCCGGCATAGGCAGGACAGCAAACTACAGCAACAGGAGAAGGCGGCTCACAAAGGCCGCCTTTTTCCTTTGGAGCAGGTGCGGAATCGTAGTGCACAGCCCATGCTTCTGCGAGAATAGAGACAGCATGCGCCCGGTCCAGTTTGTTCTCCTTGCCACATTTGTCTCCTGCCTTGCCGGCTGTGGATATCACACGCCTGGCTCGGCCGCGCATCTTCCTAGCACGGTGCATACGCTGGACATTCCAATCTTCCAGAATCACGCGCAGTCCTTCCATACGGAAGTCGTGATGACCCAGGCCGTCATCCGTGAGTTCACCAGCCGCACGTCGTGGAAGGTGCTGAGCGCCGATGCTCCGCCGGACGCGGATGCAACCCTGCGCGGAACTGTCCTTACCGAGACCGTTACGCCGCTTACCTACAACTCCGGCACCGGTCAGTCTTCCAGCTTTCTGGTCACGGTCCACACCAAGGTTGTGGTGACGGATCGTAATAACGCGGTGCTCTACCAGAATCCGGATTACGTCTTTCGCCACCAGTACGAGACCACGGCCGATCTCTCCAGCTTTATTCAGGAAGATCCCGCCGCAATTCGTCGTCTCTCGCAGGACTTTGCGCAGTCGCTCGTGAGCGATATTCTGGAATCCTTCTAAAGGAACTCGATGCCATCCACGCCACCAGAACGGAGAAGCAAGTGAGCGCAGCACGCTGGGGAGCGGGGTTCGCCTCCACCGAACGATTTGTCGCCGAGATTCGCGCGGCTGCCAAGGATCCGTCCTCGTTGAAGCCCGGTTACGTTCTCGTCGGCGATGAGATCTTTCTCTACGAACGCTGCCGCCATGCGGTTCTCGATGCCTTTGTCCCCCCGGATATGCGCGACTTCTGCCTGTCGGATCTGGATCTTGCCGAGACAGGAATCTTTGAAGCGCTGGACCGCGCTCAGACGCCTTCGCTGATGGCGCCTTTCCAGGTGCTCTTTCTGCGCAACCTCAAAGTGCTCTACACCCGCGGCGCAAAGAAAGACGAATTCGCGGCGCTTAAGAATTACTTTCGCTCTCCCAACCCGCAGGCCCTGCTTCTCTTTGTCGCGGACCACATTCGTATCCCCTCCGACCTGCGCCGCATGGACTACGAAGATAAGAATCGCTACGAGCGCATCCGCGAGACCCTGGGTGAGGATTGCGGAATGGTAGAACTGGCGCGTGCAGACGAAGCCGATGCCGTCCGCTGGCTGACCGACGAGGGAGAGAAACGCCAGGTTCGTTTTGACCCGGAAGCGGCTCGCGAGCTTTCCGACGCCCTGGGCGCGGACATGATGCTCATCGCCAGCGAGTTCGAAAAGCTGGTGCTGTACGTGGGCGAGAAGCGCCGTGTGACGCTGGGCGATGTGGAGACGATGGTCCTCGCAGCCAAGCAGCGCTCGCTCTATGAGCTTACCGACGCGATCTCTTCCAAGGACAAGGCGCGCTCCCTGCTGCTGCTGCAGGGGCTCCTGAATGCCTCCGATGGCGGAGAGGATTCGGCGATCGGGCACCTCTACATGCTGGCGCGAACCTTTCGCCAGATGCTCGTCATCCTGGAGAAAAATGTGCGGGATTCCCGGGCCATCTGGCAGGCATTGTGGCAGGGCTTTCGCATGCCGCCCTTCGCGGCTGAAGATCTGATCCGCCAGGCGCGCCGCTACAAGTCCCGCCGCGAGCTCACCCGCGCTCTTCGATTGATCGCCCGTGCGGATCTGGAGCTGCGCTCCTCGCCGCCGGATAAGCGGCTGGTGCTGGAGCGTCTGGTGCTGGAGTTGGCCAGCGATCGTTCGGCCTCGGCGAATCCCGCCGCGAATCAATACGCCATGGAGCTATAGAAGCGTCCGTTATTCCAGCAGGGCTGGAATCTCTTCATGCCCCCGGGTGGTGAGCGTAATAGCAGCCGCCAGAATCAGCGCGCCGCCGATCCACGCATGCGGTCCCAACTGGTCCCCCAGCAGCTTGACTCCCAGCCACGAACCCAGTGCAGGCTCGATATTCAGAAACACTCCGGCGCGCGAGGCAGGGACGTGGTGAATCCCCCAGTTCCACAGCAGGGTTGAGGTCGAGGTGCATAGGATGCCGCTCGCGGCAAGCGCCCCCCACGCCCTCATGCTTATGCCATGGACCGGCGGCAGCCCGCTGCGTAAGACGACAAAGACAATCAGCATCGCCGTGCCGCTCAGGATTCCGTATGCCGTGACCACGATCGGCGAGTGAGTCTGCATCAGCCGTTTATTCAGCAGAATCCAACCCAGGGCCACGATGAGTGAGAGAACGATCAGCAGGTCTCCAACCAGGCTCGGGCCCCTGCCTGTCTGGGAGTGCTTGCCGCCCAGGACGATCAGCGCCGCGCCCGTCGTGGATCCTGCCAGCGCCAGCCAGCCAAGTCCATCCAGCCGCTCTTTCGCGAAGAGTACCGCGCCCGCGGCGAGGATCACCGGCATAGTCCCGACCATCAGCGCGGCATGGCTCACGGTGGTCAGCGACAGTCCGTAGAACTGCACCAGAAACTGCACCGGGATACCCAGCAACGAAGCGGTAAGCAGGGCCCGCCACTCCGAGGCCTTGAGCCGCGCTGGATGGAGCAGCACGACCGGCAGAAACCCGATGCAGGCGAACAGGAAACGATAGAGCACCATATGGTTGCTGCCCATCTCCCGAAGCGCCAGCTTGCCAAAGTAGAAGCCCATGCCCCACAAACATCCAGCCCCGGCGCACGCCGCGTAGCCAAGCACGCGCTGCCGTGTTTGTCGGGCAGCCTGCTCCATTTCACAGCTCACCATACTTCCACTTTCGCACATCGCTGCCGCCAGCGGGGGCTACCACCCGAGCGAACCATCTTCCATGTTTTGTTGATCCCGCCACCAAATAGCTCGCAGACATCCACAGATTTGCATCTACTAGCAATCAGGCGTGCAGGGTTTTCGGCTGCGGAGGGCATCGTACTATCCGGATACACTTGTTCGCCCGACTTTAAATTTCCTCACAACAGTGCGATTCTTCGGAGGCTCTATGAGAATCAGCCTACCCTTAGCCGTCATCCTCGGCTTGGCTGCTGCAATATCCTGCATTCCTTCTGCCGCGGCTCTTGAGAAAGCGAAGATTCAAGACCGTGCCCCGGCGGCTCAGCCGGTAGAGTTCGATCTCTACCTGCCGCTGCAGCACGAATCCGAGCTGGACCAACTGCTCAACGACCTGCACGACCCGGACTCTTCGCTTTTCCAGCAATGGCTTACACCGCAGCAATTCGCGGCCCGGTTCGCGCCGTCGACACGGCTGATGAACGCGATCTCCCAGGAGCTTCGCGGCGAGGGTTTCAAGGTAATAGGCGTGCATACGCATTCCATGCATGTCGCCGGCACTGTGGGAGACGTGGAGCGAGTCTTCTCCACCCGCGTCGCCCATGCTTCCCTTGCCAATGGCAAGACGGTCCTGGCTGCCACGCAACCACTGCGGCTGTCGCCTCTGCTTACCTCTGCCGGAGCCATCGTGATGGATTTTTCCGACACCATCCACATGCACTCCCATGCGCAGTTCGCTTCAGCAGCGCCGGAGGACCGCTATTCTTCCGCCGGTCCCTACTGGTTCGACGACCTGAAGCAGGCATATGAGTTTCCCAGCTACCAGGTCTACACGGGTAAGGGCGCCCGTATCGGCATCCTGATGACCGGCGCGTATAACCCAGCAGATATGGATTTGTACTTCGGCCATGAGAAGCTCAGTACGCCCCGCATCTTCGAGGTGGAGATTCGCGGCGGGGCGCCCTTTGACGCCATCGCTTCGCTCGAAACCCATCTTGACATCCAGCAGGCTGGGGGCATGGCTCCGGGAGCAGAGATTGTTCTCTACAATCTGCCCGATTTGTCCGATGCGTCCATTTTTGCCGGACTCACCACCATCGTTGAGAGCAACGCAGTGGATATCGTCAACATGTCCTTCGGCTCGGCTGAACTTGGCTATACCGCCGAATACAATAGCGGCGTCGATCAACTCGGACTGCTCAACGTGTGGGACTCCCTGTTCAAACAGGGGAATGCGCAGGGCATTACCTTCGTCGCCAGCTCTGGGGATCTTGGGGCAAAGTCGATACCTCCGCCTGCCTGCTTCGATGTCGCTGCAACCAGCAGTTGTGGCTCCTTCAGAGTATCGGTGGAAGTGCCCGCTGCTAGCCCGCACGTGACAGGGGTCGGCGGCACAAACCTCATCACCACCTACAGCGCGCTCCATCCAAACCTCGATTCCGCCTATATCAAGGAAGCGGCCTGGGGCGATCCGCTGCAAATGGATATCTTCTACCGCACGCCGGCTACCGGGGGCTATTGGAGCTCGGGAGGTGGGACGAGCATCTTCTTTCGCCGGCCACAATTTCAGATCACGTCGCATACCGGCTCCAGAATGCGCGCGGTTCCGGATCTTGCGTTACATATGGGCGGCTGTCCCTTCGGCGCAGAATGGCCATGTCATCCAGATCGCAGCTCTGTCGTAACCGTGAGCGGGGGCACCTTGTATCAGGTGATTGGAACCAGCGCTGCCTCTCCCGCCTTTGCCGGGCTGACCGCACTCAAAATTGAGCGATCGGGCCATCGCCAGGGCAACGAAAATTACGCCATCTATGCGCTGGCAGCCGCGCAGGAGAAGAGCCCGACGCTGCGTGTCTTCCACACGAATATCTCTGGCTTCAATGGCAAGTACTACACCGGGCCCCGCTACAACATGGTTCTAGGCAACGGCACGCTGTATGGCAAGGACTTCATCCTCGCGCCCAATGTGCCATCGGCGGGAGTTCCGCAAACGCCCAGCAATCCATAGCTTCATCTGAGAGCCGCGTGCTACCAGACGCGGCATTGCTTCACCGGCGTCATGGGCGCTCCCTTCCTGCAGCCGAAGGCGGCGCCAAACTCCGGCATGTTCACCACGACGCCATTGGCACGCGTTCGATCCGGCGAATGCGTATCCACCTGGGCCATCATGCGCAGCATCTCGGGACGCTCATTGCTGCACCAGTTCTGCGCCCACCCCAGGAAGAGCTGCTGCAGGGGATCGTAGCCATCGGTCTTCTGCTTCATGTCGATTGCGGACTGCTGCGCCCGTGCCATCAGCGCCATTATTGCCAGGCGCAGGCCGCCATTGTCGGCGGTGTTCTCGCCGAGCGTGAGCTTGCCGTTCACCTTTACGTCGTCCACGGCAGTAAAGTTGCCATACTCTTCCACCAGGCAGTTCGTGCGCTCCTCAAAGTTCTTCGCGTCTGCGGCGGTCCACCAGTCGGAGAGGTTTCCCTTGCCATCGAACTTGCGCCCCTGGTCGTCGAAACCATGCGTCAATTCGTGCCCGACAACGGCTCCAATGTGCCCGTAGTTGGTGGCGTCGCTGGCATTCTTGTCATAGAAAGCAGGCTGCAGAATGCCGGCGGGAAAATTGATGTCGTTCATGCTGGAGTTGTAGTAGGCGTTCACCGTCGGCGGACTCATATCCCACTGCCCGCGGTTAACCGGCTTGCCGATCTTTGCCAACTGGAAGGCTACTTCGAAGCTGCGAGCGCGCAGGGAATTCCCCAGCGCATCGTCACGCTTGATCTCCAGTCCGGAGTAGTCGCGCCACTTGTCGGGATACCCGATCTTGTCGGCGACCTGCTGCAGCTTCTCCTTTGCCTTGGCCCTGGTTGCCGCGCTCATCCAGTCCAGCGAGTCCAGATCCCTGCCCATCTGCGCCTCGATGTCGTGCACCATCTGCAGCGTTTTAGCCTTCTGGTCCGGGGAGAAGTATTGTTGCACGTAAACCTGGCCCAGCACCTCGCCCATCGCCGCGTCGGTCGCGGATACGCAGCGCTTCCAGCGCACCGATTGCTCCGGAGTCCCCATCAGCTTGCGCCCATGGAAGTCGAAGGATTCTTCGTCGAAAGCTTTGGGCAGCCGCATCGCCAGCGAATCGATCAGCCGCAGTTTCAAATAGGTCTGGATCGTTTCGATGTTCGTGCTGGCAAGCGTCTGGTCGAGTCCCTTGAAAAACTCCGGCGAGGTCACATTCATTTCACTGATAACGGGTGACCCTACGCCCTTCAGGAATCTGTCCCAGCCCAGTCCCGGCTCGCTGGCTTTGAGAGCCGTCAGCGGCATCAGGTGGTAGACGTTCTCCGGATCGCGGCGCGCGACGTTTCCCATCGAGACCTTCGCCAGCGCGGTCTCCATCTTCATCACAGATTGCGCCTCGGCCTCAGCTTTTGCGGCAGGCACGCCCAGCAGCTTCAGCAGATTGGTCAGGTGCTGAACATACTGCTTCCGCAGCTCTTCGCTTTTGGCGTCCGTGCGCAGGTAGTAGTCCTTCTCCGGCAAGCCCAGGCCGCTCTGGTCGACGACGGCGATCTGCCGGGTGGCATCCTTGAAGTCCTGCTGCGAGCCAAAGTCAAGGAAGGCTGCCACCTGTATCTTCTGCAGCCGGGCGATCTGGTCGGGCAGCTCGTCCTTGCTCTTCAGCGCGTCAATGCGGTCCAGTTCCGGCTGGATAGGCGCAAGGCCCTTTGTCTCAATCGACGCGGTATCGACGCAGCTTGCGTAGTAATCGCCGATCTTCTGGTCGTTTGCGCTGCGCTCTGCTCCCCCGGCCGCAGCCTTCTCCAGGATCCCGTGCAGCGCCTGGGTATTGATCTCATAAAGATTGTCGAACTGCCCGAACGAGGGCCGGTCATTGGGGATCGGATGCTGCGTGGCGAAGTTGCCACAGGCGTACTGGTAGAAGTCCTTGCAGGGATCGGCGGTCAAATCCATCGCGCTCTTATCAAAGCCGGGAATCGGCTTGTACACCGGAGTGGATTGTGTCATCTGCGCCATGCAGGAAGCCCCGAGGGCCGCGACTGCCAGTACTTGAGTTATTCCTCGCTTGTGCATCCAAAGTCCTCCAGAAAGTGTGGCCACGCGTTCCTCCCATGGAATACGCAGCACGGAACGCATCGGTTCGCTCTGTCACAGCAATAAAAACGGGCGACTGCCGGGAAAGTCAATGGATAGGCGCTACTGCATGACCAGGGCTGCCGCAATAGGCGACAATAGGACAGCGGGATTCGTTGAGATGAAAGACGTTCGAACGGATGCAGGCTTCGCGAAGCGGCTGGCCCTGCGGGGTCTGGCAGCATACTGCCTGCTTGCGCTGGCGATGCTTCTCGCTGCACGGGCGCTGTCTGCGGCAGAGTTTAGCCACGCCACCGCCAGGCCTTCCATCGTTATCCCGGTTGGGCCGCTGGGGTATGGTCCACCCGGCGAGCTCTATTTCATGATGCGGTATTCGCAGGTATCGCTGGATTTCGTCGATGCCGATCACCTGCTGTTCACGTTTCAAAAGAAAGAGTTGCTGCGCCACTCGCCGGATGAGCAGCCGGACGATGACGACCAGCTGATCCACGCCGTCGTACTGCACCTGCCCGAAGGCAAGGTCAGCGCTTCCGCCGACTGGCGCATGCCCGACCGCCGGCGCTACCTGTGGCCTCTGTCTCCGGGGAGTTTTCTGGTGCGGCAGCGCGATACGCTCTTTCTCACGGATGCCTCGCTGAAGCTGCAGCCGTATGGCCGGTTTCCGGGGCGGCTTGTTGGCCTGCAGGTGTCTCCGGGGGGCGATCTTCTGGTGGCGCAAATTGAGCAACCGGAGAAACGGGAAGGGGTGCCGGTCGCGCAGGCTCAGGCAGGGAGTGCCCCGGATTCCACAGCCAGCAAGCCTCTGACTACGGATGCCAGGCCGATCCTGATGCTGGTTCTCCGGGTCAAGGACCACGCGCTGGTCGCGAAATCCCGCGTGCGCAGCCCCGTGAATCTACCCATCAATCAGAGCGGCTTTTTCGAGAGTCTGGAAGGCAAGCCCAATCAATGGGTGCTGAGCTTTACGCCACTTACCGATGGCTCGCCCGCGCCCTCTGCCAAACCCTTTGCCCAGGTGACATCCACCTGCCAACCCACCCTCACATGCGTTAGCCGGGATACCATCGTGGCCACCCGCTGCACTCCATCTTATGAGCACCTGGCGACGTTCCTTACGCTGCAGGGGAAGATGCTGTGGGAGCACAAGTGGCAGGCCAGGCGGGTATGGCCCACGTGGGCGTATTCGCAGAATGGAAGCCGCGTCGCGCAGGGAATGTTGGTCCGGCCAGCGGGCCAGACGCCGCTGGGGATGGATGATGTATCCGGCCAGCAGGTCGACGTCTTCGACACGGCCAGCGGAGCTCTGCTGCTCTCTGCTCCCGCAACGCCGATCTACGACGCCGGCCAGAACTTCGCGCTCTCCGCCGATGGGCGCCGCTTTGCCATACTCCACGACGGAGCCATTGAGATCTACGACCTGCCCTGAAGCAGGGAGCCAGGGGGAAAGGCGCATTTCCAGGCACAACGAAAAGGCCGGAGATTCTCCGGCCTTTTCGTTGCCAGTCTTGCGGATAGCTTAGGCGGTCTTGGTTGCGAGTGCCTTCACGCGTGCGTTGAGGCGGCTCTTGTAGCGCGAAGCGGTATTGTCGTGGAGGATGCCCTTCTGCACGCTCTTGTCGAGAGCGGAGACGGTCTTCCGGTACTGCTCCTGCGCCGCAGTGGCATCGCCCTTGGTGAGTGCCTCACGCAGGCTGCGCAGGCTGCCGCGCACCACGCTCTTGTTGGCACGGTTAATCTCCGTCTTCTTGACGGTCTGCTTGGCGCGCTTCAGCGAGGAAACATGGTTCGCCATCTGTAAAAGTCCTAACTTTCGTGTGGAAATGGGATGCAGGCAGAAGAGACTCACGTGCCACATCCCCTGCAATCATTAAGTTTATGAAAAATGCGGCTTTCGGTCAAATGGCGCCGTCTCCGGAGAGTCCACAGGCCGATTTTTCGATTGCTATGAGGAGAGCACTTGAATAGACTTGCGGGGCTTCAACCAGGGCCCCAAAAAGAAATTCAATCCCCAATTCATCCCCGATCTAAAGCCTTAGAGGAGCCTATGACAACTACCGCGCAGCCACCCGTTACTCAACAATCCGTAAACCCCGAGCGGATCATGCAGTTCGCATGGAGCTATGTCCCGCCCCTGGTGCTGGAGGCAGCGATTCGCCACCGTGTCTTCGATACTCTGGATGCCGGCCCAGGAACCGTGGCAGAGATTGCCGCTGCGACGGGAGCCTCGGCTCGCGGATTGAGCTCCATTATGAATGTGCTGGTGGGGCTGGATCTTCTTGCCAAGGATGCGCAGGGCCGCTACTCGCTGACCGCCGAGAGCGCCGCCTTCCTTGTCAGTACCAAGCCAGGCTTTCGCGGCGGCATGATTCGTCACTGCAGCGAGCATTTGATTCCCCGGTGGCTCCACCTCAATGAGGTCGTCGGCACCGGCAAACCAGTGCAGTCCGTGAATCAGGAGGCAACCGGCGGCGACTTCTTTCAGAACTTCGTGGTCGACATCTTCCCCATGAGCTACCCATCGGCAGAGGCGCTGGCCGTGCATCTTGCGCTGGGAGCCACAGGCTCTCCCGTCAGCGTTCTGGACCTGGCAGCAGGTTCGGGCGTGTGGAGCATCGCTCTGGCGCAGAGCGCGGAGAATGTCTCCGTAACCGCCGTTGACTGGCCCGAGGTTCTGCCAGTGACGGAGAAGACCGTTGCCCGATACGGTCTGGCCGCTCGCTACAAATTCGTCGGCGGAGATCTGCTGGAGGCAGACTTCGGGCGCAACCACAACGTCGCTACGCTGGGCCACATTCTTCACAGCGAGGGCGAAGCCCACAGCCGTGCCTTGCTGGCGAAAACCTTTGACGCGCTGGTTCCGGGCGGCACAATTGCCATCGGTGAATTCCTGGTAAACGACGATAGAACCGGACCACTGCTCAGCCTGTTCTTCGCCGTAAACATGCTGGTGAATACGGATGCTGGAGATACCTACTCGTTCGAGGAGATTAGCCGGTGGCTGGAGGGTGCGGGTTTTGTTCGCCCACGGCTCCTCGAGGTGCCCGGCCCATCTCCGTTGATTCTGGCAACCAGGCCCTGACGCTCGTACCAGATTTCGTGTGCCGGGTGCCAGCCCTTGCTCCCGCAAGTGGCGTGCCTTTGACAAGACCGGTGCTGCAAGGAAGGAATCCCAGCCCGCTGGAAGTTCCTTTCCTTGCAGCAGATATCCGAAAAGGAACCTCGCGTTATCTTTTGGCGTTGTTTCTTCATTGACGGGATGCGAGCACGGCGCTACTCTGAGCGCATTACGGGAAAGATTTGGTGCTCACCGCCAACCCGACCGCACTGCATCCAAGGATTGCTGGCTGCATCCAATTGGATGTGGAGTTCCACAGCACTTCCTCGCCCCTTTGTACCCCACCACTCACAACTCACCTGTGTCTCGCGAGAGGCACAACCATGGGAGGGAATTTCTCCGCTTGATGAAAAAAGCGCTGGAAATCACACCGAATCTTGAGCCCCTGTTTGGGACCCGCGATGAAAACCTCAGGCTTCTCGAAGACAGCCTCAGCGTGCGGATCGATTTAAGGTCTGATGCGGTACACGTTGAGGGCTCTGCGGAGAGCATCTCCCACGTCGAACGAATTTTCGCGGACTTCGAACATCTCCGCCGCGCAGGCCATACGCTGCAGAACGGGGAATTGCACGGCATGCTGAAGCTGGTCGTCTCTGACAAGGGGATTACGCTGCGCAGCCTGGTAGAGGCCGGCAAGCAGCGCTCCTCCGGCATCAAGCGGATGGTCCAGCCGCGCTCGGTGAACCAGCGCCGCTATGTGGAGGCGATTGAAGCCAATGACATGGTCTTTGGCGTGGGACCCGCGGGCACCGGCAAGACCTATCTTGCCGTCGCCATGGCGGCCTCCGCGCTGATGGCGAAGAAGGTGAGCCGAATCATCCTGGTACGTCCGGCGGTCGAAGCGGGCGAGCGCCTCGGCTTTCTTCCCGGCAGCCTGCAGGAGAAGGTCGATCCCTACCTTCGTCCACTCTATGACGCGCTCTACGATCTGCTGGAGCCGGAGCGGGTGGATAAGTTGCTGGAAAAGAACATCATTGAGGTTGCTCCGCTGGCGTTCATGCGCGGGCGCACGCTCAACGATGCCTTCATCATCATGGATGAGGCGCAGAACACCACTACCGAGCAGATGAAGATGTTCCTGACGCGCCTCGGAAACAACTCCAAGGCGGTCATCACCGGCGATATCACGCAGATCGATCTCCCCAATCCCAAGAAGTCTGGACTGGTAGAGGCGATCAATGTGCTGGAAGGAGTGGAGGGAATCCGCTTCTGCCACTTTGAGGAAGGAGATGTGGTGCGCCACTCGCTGGTACAGCGAATTGTGCGGGCGTACGACAGCTTCGGACGCAACCAGCCAGAGTTGCCGCTGACCATGGCGGAGAGCCCGGTGCTGGCGAAGCCAGGCTCCAAGGCCGCTGCCGCACATCCCTCGGTGAAGCCGCAGTAGAGCCGAGTGCGATACCATCAACAGGAGGGCTTCGGCTCTCCTGTTTCGTTTTTTTCTGAGGGCAACGAGCGCACGTGTCGGTGATCGCTCCAGGCAATGATCGTTATTGAACCTGCAAATTTGTTAGCTTCTCTGGCCGCCGCTTCCGGAACCTCCTCCGGGAGGACCGCCCCCCTTGGTAGGCGCGAGCTTTCCAGCTTTCTCGGTCTTGCGGCCGAAGGGGTAGGCGTGAAGGGTCAAATCTCCGTTCTGTTAACCGACGATCGCACCATCCGCGAGCTCAATCGTCAATTTCGCAAGAAGGATAAAGCTACGGATGTGCTCTCCTTTCCTGCGGCAGAGCCGGTGAGCAGCGGAAGAAAGACTGCGCTGCTGGCGGGCGATCTGGCGGTCTCGCTGGAGACGGCTGCGCGCCAGGCCCGGGCCTTTGGGCATACGCTGCAGACGGAAGTGAAGGTGCTGCTGCTGCATGGTTTGCTGCACCTGGCGGGGCTGGATCACGAGACGGATTCCGGCCAGATGGCGCGGCGCGAGAGCAGCTTGAGAAAACGCTTCGGCTTGCCGCTGGGGCTGATCCAGCGCAGCGGAGAGGCAACGAAGAAGCCTGTCGCTCGAAAGGCTGCCCCCGTGAAGACGCGCACTGCGAAGAAGAGTGCTCCCAGGAAGCGCGCCACGCGAACCGCGCCCCCGGCAAAACGGAGCAAACAGCCATGAGCATCGGCGCCGTACTGCTGATCCTGGTTCTGCTGTTTGTCCTTACGCTCGGCTCCTATGTGGACCGGATGTATTCGGAGATGGGCAAATTTCTCTCGCGCGAATTTCAGGAGAATATCGACGCGTGGGAGCAAAAGGTGGAGCCTCGCCTGGGAATGAGCCCGGATCGCATTGCGCTGTCGGCGGCCGTGGTTTCGCAGCTTTCGCTGGCCTGCGTGGCGCTGCTGTTCGGGGTGCTCCTCTTCGATCGTGCTTCGATTACGGACCGGCCAAGCCCTGCGGAGATTGGACAGGCGGTTCTCGGCGTGGTGCTGGTCGTGGTCCTGTTCAACCGGCTGCTGCCCTTCGTCTTTTTTACCCGGACGCGCGGGCTCTGGATTGCGCGCTACCGCGTCATCCTGCGGATCCTGTTTTACCTGGTATTTCCAGTCACGCTGCTGCTGGGCTTCCTGCTGTCCATTGCCTCTCTGGCCGAGCCTCCGGCGCGCGATGAGGAAGAGAGCCCCTCTGAAGCCGTGGACGCTCTGCTGGAGGCAGGCGAAGAAGAAGGTATTCTGGAGGAGAGCGACCGCGACCTGATCCGTTCCGCCGTGGAGTTTGGCGACAAGGTGGTGCGCGACGTGATGACTCCTCGGCCCGAAGTCTTCGCGGTTCCCGGCAGCCTGACCCTCGAGCAGTTTCTGGCCGCTCTCGATGGGCATCCCTATTCGCGCGTTCCGGTGTTCGAGGATTCGATCGATACGATTACCGGGATCGCATTTGCGCACGACCTGTTGCAGATTACCGACGCCGATGCGCATACGCTTACCGTGGCCAACATCCAGCGCCCCGCAGCCTTTGTGCCGGAGACGAAGAAGGTGAACGAGCTGCTCCGCGAAATGCAGCGGGAAAAGCAGCATATGCGCGTTGTGATCGATGAGTATGGCGGCGTTGCCGGGGTGGTCACAATCGAAGATCTGCTGGAGGAGATTGTCGGAGCCATCTCCGACGAGCACGAAGAGGAAGACCTGCTCGACCGGCCAGTACGTGAAGCCGATGGAAGCTGGGTCGTTCCAGGAACGTTCGAGGTGGAGCGCCTGGAAGATCTCTTTGGCGACGCATGGGAGAAGAACGAGGGACATGCTGCGACGACGGTTGCCGGGCTCGTCAGCGAAACGGTAGGACGCATTCCGCTGCCCGGCGAGGTGGTGGAGGCGGAGGGTCTCCGCTTCGAGGTGCTCTCCTCGACGGATCGCCGCATTGAACGCCTGCGCGTGGGAAAGATGGCGGCGCCATCGGTATAGTGGCCTGCTGCTGCCGATACCTGATACAAAGCAAGAGCAGAGATAAGGGAGTGTCACAGATTGCGATCTGGTTTTGTTTCCATCCTCGGACGTCCGAACGCGGGTAAGTCAACGCTGCTCAACGCCCTGATCGGCGAGAAGGTCGCGATTGTCACCAACAAGCCGCAGACCACCCGCACCCGTATCCACGGCATCCTGGATGTCCCGGCGAAGAAGGGCGTGCATCAGGCAGCCCAGATTGTTTTTGTGGATACGCCAGGGGTACACAAGCCGGGCACGCTGATGGACCGGCGCATGATGCAGGAAGTCTACGACGCGCTGGAGTCGCGCGACGTGGTGTTGCTGATGGTGGATGCGACGCGGCGTCTGCAGTTGCGCCCCAGGGAGGATGCGGCGGAAGAGGCGGCCGACAAATCGGAGGACAAGGCCGGGAAGGGCGCGGCACGTCGCAGCTTTCAGGATCTGACCGAAGACGAGTTCGTGCTGGAACTGGTCCGCAAGCTCGATTGCCCCGTCTTCCTGTTGCTGAACAAGATCGATCTGGTGGCCAAGGACAAGCTGCTCCCCCTGATTGCGCAGCTCTCCGCACTGCACACCTTCGCTGAGGTGATTCCCATCTGCGCCAGCAAGGGAGATGGCCTGGATCGCCTGGTGGCGCGGCTCATCGCGCATCTGCCCGAGGGCCAGCGCTACTTTCCCAAGGATCAGTTCACCGATCAGCCGGAGCGATTCCTCGTGGCGGAGCTCATCCGCGAGCGGATCCTGCTGACGACAGGCGAGGAGATTCCCTATGCGTCCGCCGTGGTGGTGGAGCGCTTTGAGGAGCCACCTCCGGCGCGACCGAAAAAGAAGAATTCCACTGCGCCGGAGAAGCTTCCGCTGACCCGCATTTCCGCCGCGATCTATTGCGAGCGCGCAGGCCAGAAGGCGATTTTGATCGGCAAGGGCGGCAGCAAGTTGAAGGCGATTGGCGCCTCCGCACGCAAGGAGATTGAATCCCTGCTGGGCACCCGAGTTTACCTCGAACTGGTTGTTATCGTGGAAGAAAACTGGCGGCAGTCGCGTGGATTCCTCGAGACGCTGGACTGGCGTAAGCAACTGGAAGAGATTGCCAACAAGGCCGCGGTGATTGAAGAGGCGGACCAGCGGGACAAGGAGCGGGATAAGTCCTGAAGCGAAGCGGGATAGGTTCCGGGTATCTGGACATGAAAAGCCCGTGCACTGCGCACGGGCTTTTCATCGCTTACTCGCGAACCGTGATGCCGAGGGTTTTCATCTTGCGATAGAGGTGACTGCGCTCCAGTCCCAGGCCTTCGGCGGCACGGCTTACATTGCCGCGGCACTCATCGATCTTCTTCAGGATGTATTCGCGCTCGTAGGCCTCGCGGGCCTGCTGCAGCGTGCTGAACTCTTCGCTGCGCCTGGCTCCGGCGCGGTAGACGAGCATGGGCAGGTGCTTGCGTTCGACGCGCGTCACCGTGGGATTGAGGATGAGGATGCGCTCGATCATGTTCTTCAATTCGCGCACATTGCCCGGCCAATGGTATTGCTGCAGCGCAGCGATCGCTTCTTCGCTGATCTCGACGCGCGGCCTGCCGTATTCGCGGCCCACTTCGCGCATGAACTCGCGTGCCAGCAGCGGAATATCTTCCTTCCGGCTGCGCAGCGGCGGCACGTAGAACGGGATTACGTTGAGGCGGTAGAAGAGATCTTCGCGGAAGTTGCCCTTGGCAATCTCTTCTTCCAGATCCTTGTTGGTGGCGGCGATGACGCGCACGTCGACACGCAGGGGTTGTGCCCCGCCGACCGGGGTAAAGAGCTGTTCGTCAAGTGCGCGCAGCACCTTGGCCTGGGTCTTCAGGCTCATGTCGCCCACTTCATCCAGAAAGAGCGTGCCGCCATTCGCGCGTTCGAACGTTCCGCGTTTCTCCGGCGGGCCTCCAGCGACCGCCCCATGGCGATAGCCGAAGAGCTCGCTCTCGATGTAGTCCTCGGGGATGGCCGCGCAGTTCAGCTCTACGAAGACGCGCTCCACGCGCAGGCTCTGTTCGTGAATCGCGCGCGCAATCAACTCCTTGCCAGAGCCGGATTCGCCGTAGATGAGCACACGGCCATTGGTCGGCGCCATCAGCTTGATCTGTTGCCGCAGAGCCTTTACCGGAACGCTCTCTCCCGTGATGGGCGCGTGATGCGAGAATTGCCGCTTCAGCTCCTGATTCTCGCTCCGCAGCCGCTTGCCCTCGATGGCATTCTTGACAACGATCAGGGTTCGATCGAGCGAGAGCGGCTTCTCAAGAAAATCGAATGCGCCAAGCTTGGTGGCCTTGACCGCGGTTTCGATCGTGCCGTGCCCGGAGATGATCACCACCTCCGGCTTACTCTCTATATCCAGCGCATGCAGGTCTGCGAGAACATCCAGGCCGTCCCGGTCGGGCAGCCAGATATCCAGCAGCACGACGTCATAGGGAGCGTCGCGCATCAGCACCAGGGCTTCGGAGGCGGTCGCCGTCGAGGTGACCGTATAGCCCTCCTCCTGCAATATCTCTTCCAGTGATTCGCGAATTTCGGCTTCGTCGTCGACGATCAGCACATGGTTCATGCCGGGGTCCTGTCATCCTTCCAGGGCGCTGGTTCGTTGCCTGCGCCATTCTCCGCAAGGGGTAATTCCACAATAAACCGTGCACCGGCGGGAGTGTTTGATTCTGCGCGAATCGTTCCGTGGTGCTCCTGAATAATCTTTGCGGCGATGGCCAGTCCCAGGCCGGTGCCTCTCTGCTTGGTCGAGAAGTAGGGCAGGAAGAGGCGCTCGCGCATGTCGTCGGTAAGTCCGTGGCCAGTGTCGGCGAGGATGATCTCCGCCGCTCCGTGGCTCTCGTTGAGCGCGGTTTCAATGGTGAGCACCTTCACCAGGCTGCCTTGCATCGCTTCCGCGGCGTTGTCGATCAGGTTGGCCAGGGCGCGCTTCATGCCTTCCGCGTCCACCATCACCAGCGGTAGTTTCGCGTCCATGTGCCGCTTGATGCGGATGCCTTCCATCCTGCCGGCAAAGAGCATCAGCGAGCTTTCAATCACCTGCTTCAGATCGGTTGGCTTGGGTTGAGCCGTTGGGAACTGCGCCAGGGCACCGAACTGGTCCACCAGGGTACGCATGGTCTCGACCGAGCCAAGAATCACCTCGCTGCATTTGCGAATCACGGCGGGCGATTCCGGTACGTTGCGGTCGATATGCCGTCGAATACGCTCGGCGGAAAGGCCGATAGGCGTCAGCGGATTCTTGATCTCATGGGCCACGCGCTGCGCTACTTCCTTCCACGCAACCTGCCGCTGGGCTCGCAGCGCTTCGGTCACATCTTCCAGAACCAGAATGGAGCCGCGCTTTCCGTCCTGCAGCACCAGCGACGCCATGGTGGCAGCCAGGTTCACCATGCCTCCAGGGCCGCGCATTTCAAACTCGGTAGAGGCCATGCCCATGCGGTGGCTGCGACGGACAAGCCGCATCAGCTCTTCGGCAATCTCTTCGGGAAGTATCTCGTTGAGAGGCAGCCCCTGAACCCCCGGCCGGCCATGCGTGTTGGTCAGATCGGTAAAGGCCCGGTTTGCCTGGAGAACGCGAAGATCCGGGTCCAGCGTGACGACTCCGTTGGGAATCGTCTCCAGAATCGTCTCCAGTTCGCGGCGGCGCTCGTCGAGCGCGAGGTTGGCGGCGGAGAGCTTGGTGGTAGAGGTTTCAGCAAGCGTGCGGCTCTCCTCGAGATCGGCAGCCATGTGATTGAAGGAGCGAATCAGCTCCCCGAGTTCCTGTGTCGTATTCTCCTGGATTCGATGCTTGTAGTGGCCGGCGGCAATTTCTCCCATTGCGTCGGCCAGCTCTTCCACCGGCCGCGTGATCTGTTTGGAGAGGAAGAGCGCGAGCCAGCTGCTGGAGAAGAAAATCAACGCCGTCAGCAGCAGCAGCAGCAGCAGGTAGGTGCTGCGGATACGATTGCGGGCGCGAAACAGGATCCAGTAGTCGCGCGCTCCGGTGCGGATGCTCTCCACCGTCGTGCTCAAGCCCTGCGGCAGCGGCAGGCCAACAACCACCACACCATGCTCGCGGCTGGTTGCGATGCCGAGCGAATACTCCTGCGAGCCCATGGCAACAATGGGATTGTCGGCGCGCTGTGCGGCGCTTAATACGGTCGTGTTCAGCGGCTCGCCAGCCGGAGGCTTCATCTCACTGCTGTCGTCCAGCCAGGAGTGAATCGCGGTGAGCTTCTGTCCATTCGGGACCTGATATTCGGCGAGCACTTTGCCATCGCGATACACCATCGCGAAGCCGCCTTCAAGACCGAGGCGATGGTTTTCCATCTCTTCAAGGATCGCGGCAGAATCGCGGTTTTGCAGGCCCCGGTTGACTCCCTCCGAAGAAGCAAGCGATCCCGCCTCGGCGCGTGCATTGGCCGAGGCGTATTGCTCCAGCGCGAGCGCCACGCGTGTCGAGTCCTCCCGCAACTGAGAGGTGGGCTGTGAGAACCAGCGATCGATGGACCGGTTCATCAATCCGTAGCTGAACGCGAACATGAACAGCGCGGGAGCAAACGACAGCAGCACCGCTCCCAGCAACATGCGCGAGCGCAAGCGCGAACCCAGCACACGGCTGCGCTGATCGGCAAAGAGCTTGAGGATGTTGCGAAAAAGGAGAATCAATACGACAACGAAGAGCAGAAAAACGACAACCGAGAGAGAGGTGAAGAGAAAGATCTGTCCGATGCTGCGCGGATGGAGAAACCTGAAGTTGAAGGCGTTGAGCGCGCCCAGCAGTAGAAAGAGCAGCAGCATGCCGCCGCCCAGAATCCATACCGTGATCTTCCGCTTCGAGTTATCCGCCAAGCTGTTGCTCCGACAAACCGGTCCGACGCCACGCCAGCATGCAGGCTTTGTCATCCTGAGCGAAGCGAAGGATCTGCTGATCCGACGCTCGCGCGAGCATGCCGGGCGAGCGGTGTCACGTTGAACGAATTATAGGCTGCTACGTCCTGCGGGTTATAGCTGCTATCTTCTGTGGAATCCTGCATCCCTCCACCGGGTCAGTCCCAGCGGGGAGAAATCCGGATATCCTGACAAACAACAAACAACCACAAGCGCGAGACGAGCCATCAAACAAGAAACGATGAAAGCTATTCGTAGGGTCAAATTCTATCTTCCTGTAGTCGCGGCCATTGTTGTTCTCTTCAGTGCGGGTTGCAGAAGCAATCAGGTTGCAACCAATGCACCCGCCGATAACCAGCCACCCGTGGATACCCAGCCCGGTCCCGCAGCACGGCCCGGAAGGGCGAATACCTACGCTGCTCAGCCCTCTGGGGGTGCAGCGCCTGCCGGGGTAGCCCCGGCCGCCGGTACGGCTCCAGCAGACGCCTCTCAGGGCATCCCTGCCGCAGCGCCGGGAGCGGCTGCTGTCCCGCAGAGCAGGTCGTCTGCCGCGATACCGCAAGGGGCGGAGAATTCTGCCGGGGCTCCAGCACGAGCCAACCTCCAGATTCCCGTGGGAACCGAGTTGCGGGTGCGCCTGGGGCAGACCTTGAGCGCCAAGGGCAGCTCGCCCGGCCAAAGCTTTTCAGCGACCGTGGCCTCCCCCGTAGAAGAAAACGGGCAGGTTCTGGTTCCTGCAGGCACGCCGGTGAATGGTACGGTGACGGCAGCAAAGGCCCGGGGACGCTTCAAAGGCGCAGGCCTGCTTGCGGTTCGTCTGGACAGCATGCAGCTCAACGGCAATACGTACACGCTCGATACCAGCTCGATTTCGCGCGCGGCAAAGGGTAAGGGCAAGCGCACGGCTGGATTTATCGGCGGAGGCGCGGGCGGAGGCGCTCTTATCGGCGGCCTTGCAGGTGGTGGAATGGGCGCCTTGATTGGCGGTCTGGCCGGTGCAGGCGCGGGTACGGCAGCCACTGCTTTCACAGGGAATAAGGATCTGGTCCTGCCGGCAGAGACCGTGCTGACCTTCCGCCTGGCACGCGCAGTCGAGCTCCACTAATCACGAACACGACAGCAGATAGTTTCAGGAACAAACGATAGGCCGCGATTTTGATCGCGGCCTATCGTTGTTTTCAGCTTAGTTTGCTACAGTTCTTTACCCCAGAACCTCAAGCAGCGGCTTCCAGCTCTGCTTCTGCGACTCGGCGACCGCCTGGCAGGTCAGCGTGCCCTCTACCGTGTTGAAGCCCTCGGCAAAGCCCGGATCGGCAAGTGCAGCCGCCCTCACTCCGCTCTGCGCCAGACGCAGAACGTAAGGGAAGGTGGAGTTTGTCAGCGCCAGCGTCGAGGTATTCGGCACCGCGGCAGGCATGTTCGTCACGCAGTAGTGCACCACGCCGTTGACGGTGTAGGCAGGATCGCTGTGTGTCGTGGGTCGCGCCGTCTCGATGCATCCACCCTGATCGATGGCCACATCGACAATCACAGCGCCCTTCTTCATCTTCGAGACCATGTGTTTGGTGACAATCTTGGGGGCTGCCGCGCCGGGGATCAGCACGCCTCCAATTACCAGGTCCGCATCGCTGACTGCATGGGCCAGGTTGTAGGCGTTGGAGGCCAGGGTGTAGACGCGTCCATTGAAGATGTCGTCCAGGTCGCGCAGGCGGTTCAGGTTCTTATCCACCAGCGTGACCTTGGCTCCCATGCCGAGCGCAATCTTGGCCGCGTTCGTGCCCACGATGCCGCCGCCGATAATGCAGACGTTCCCAGGGGGCACGCCCGGGACTCCGCCGAGCAGCAGGCCGCGCCCGCCGCGCTCGCTCTCCAGATACGACGCGCCAACCTGCACGGCCATGCGCCCCGCTACCTCCGACATCGGCACCAGCAGAGGCAGAGCGCCCTGGGCATCGCGCACTGTTTCATAGGCGATGCCGATCACCTTCTTCGTCAGCAGTTCGCGCGTCAGTTCGGGCACCGGTGCGAGGTGCAGATAGGTGAAGAGAATAAGTCCCTCGCGGAAGAAGCCATACTCCTTCTCGACCGGCTCCTTGACCTTGACGATCATGTCGGCCACACCCCAGACGTTATGCGCCGATCCCACAATCTCCGCGCCGGCGCTCTGGTACTCGTCATCGGTAAATGCGGACGCCTCGCCGGCATGAGTTTCCACCAGCACTTTTTGCCCGGCGTCCACCAGCGCCTTTACCCCTGCGGGGGTAATGCCGACGCGAGTCTCGTGGTCCTTGATTTCTTTCGGTACGCCAATAATCATTTGCTCTCCTATAGCCTGCGGCGCTCCTTCATCTTGAGGGAGCGCCTTGCCTGTTCATCGTAGTACCGCCCGCCGTCGATATGTTTGCAAAAGGCGTGCTAAAACTAAGGAATGAGCACGAAACAAGATGCATTAGCCGCCTTGTTGCAAGAAGTGTGCAGCGAACCTCTGAACCAGGCAATTTTGGCGTTTCTGAAAAAGCGGGGAAGGGCGACGAACTACGAGGTGGGCGAGGCCGTGGGATTGTCGCCTTCGGCGGCCTCCAGGCGCATCCAGGCGCTCGAACAGTGCGGCGCGATCCGCGGCTACCAGGCGCTGGTCAGCGATGGCGCGCTGGGCAAGCAGATGACCGTGTTCATTCGGGTGACGCTGGAGCGGCAATCCGCCGATATGCTTCAGGCCTTTGAAGTCGCCATCAAACGCTGTTCCAGCGTGATCTCCTGCCACCTGATGGCAGGCCAGTACGACTACATGCTGGTGGCCAAGGTGGCCGACATTGGCGACTATGAGCACCTGCATCAGCATGAGCTGTCGCGCATGCCCGGAGTCACTCGCATTGAGTCAAGCTTCGCCGTGCGAGCCGTGATGTAAGGCGGAAACGCTACCTCGTTTGCCGATACCGCTGGAGCGTAGCGGAGAGGAAGCGATCCATATCTCCCTGCCGCTACGCTCGACGCCCTAGTCCATTTGCGCCCGCTGCAATTTGTCGGAGTAGTCCACGTATACGGACTTCCACGTGGTGTAGAAGTCAATCGCGCCGATGCCCCCTTCGCGATGGCCGTTGCCGGTCTGCTTTACGCCGCCAAAGGGCAGATGAACCTCGGCGCCAATGGTCGGCGCATTGATGTAGGTGATGCCTGCTTCGAGATCGCGAATTGCGGCAAAGGCGCGATTGACGTTGCGCGAGTAGAGCGCTGTCGAGAGCCCGTATTGAATCCCGTTCGCCTGCTCGATCGCCTCTTCCAGGCTGCTGCACTCGATCAGGCTGATCACCGGCCCGAAGACCTCTTCCTGCGCAATGCGCATCGCCGGGGTCACGTTGCTGAAGACGGTCGGCGCGAAGAAGGTGCCCTTGGCATGCGCGCCGTCCCGCAGGCGGTCGCCGCCGCAAAGCAGTTTTGCTCCCTCGCGGGTTGCCATCTCAACGTAGCGGGTGGAGGTTTCGATCTGCTGCTGGTTGATCTGCGGGCCCATCTCTACCTGCTCGTCCAGCCCGTCGCCGACGCGCAGGGCCCGGGCGCGAGCCGTCAGCCGCTCGGTGAATTCGGCTGCGATGTCCTTGTGCAGGATGATGCGGCTGGTGGCTGTGCAGCGCTGTCCGGTGGTGCCAAAGGCTCCCCATACCGCGCCATCGAGGGCAAGGTCGAGATTGGCGTCCTCCATCACGATCATGGCATTCTTGCCGCCCATCTCCAGCGAGCAGGGCTTGAAGTTTGCCGCCGCGGCCTGGGCCACCATGCGGCCCACCTCGCTCGATCCGGTGAAGGAGATGGCGCGAACGTCGGGATGGACGACGAGCGGCGCGCCCGCCTCCGGACCAAAGCCGGCGACAATGTTCACCACGCCCGGCGGCAGGCCGGCATCCATCAGCGCCTGGACCAGGTTGTAGGTGGAGAGGGGCGTGTCCTCCGCGGGCTTGATGACGCAGGTATTGCCGCAGACCAGCGCGGGAAAGAGCTTCCACGAGGGGATAGCCATGGGGAAGTTCCATGGCGCGATCATGCCGCAGACGCCCACCGGCATGCGTACCGACATGGCGAATTTATTACGGAGTTCGGAGGGGGTGGTCTGGCCGAAGAGGCGGCGCCCCTCGCCTGCCATATAGAAGGCGGTGTCGATGGCCTCCTGCACGTCGCCGCGGGTCTCGTTCAGTACTTTGCCCATCTCCCGTGTCATGTCGCGGGCATACTGCTCCTTGCGCTGGATCAGGAGCTCGCCCGCGCGGTAGAGAATCTCCGCCCGCCTGGGCGCCGGCGTCAACCGCCAGGTGGCAAAGGCAGCCTTGGCAGCGGCTACAGCGTCGGCTATATCCACTGCGTCGGAGGATGGAAATTCGCCCACCAGATCCTCGTGATGCGCCGGGTTGATGTTGAGAAAGGTCTTGCCGGAGTGCGCCGCGACCCATTGGCCGCCGATCAGGTTTTTATATACAGGTGTGGACATGGAATCTGCTTTCCGCGTTCAGAAATCATTCAACGGGTAAGAATACTAGCAAGCTTCTCCACTGGCTGGTTTTCCATCCACCCTCCAGTCCAGCGCCTGAAGGACCAATACCCTGAAGAAGATGCGGGAGATTGGGCGCGCAGCCGCTTACCCTGTGGCCCTGCCTTCTGTGTCCGATGGATGCGGTCGATTGCGGGAATATTTGCAGAATCTTAGGGGGTTCGTTGTTCATTGGCCGCAACAACGCAACAAATGGTTGCGCTTTGCATGCGACAATGCAACTCTGGCCTTACAATTAGTTGAGTTTCAGGAAAAGTCCCGTATTCATGTCATCGAATGGTTTTCAATCGCGTTCCTCGCGGTCGCACGGAGTGCGCTCGCTGTTTAGTGTGTTTTCCAGTGATCTGGCAATCGATCTGGGAACGGCCAACACCCTCGTCTATGCACGGGGCAAGGGAATTGTTGTCAATGAGCCGTCCATCGTAGCCATCAACAAGAACACCGGTGAGGTTGAGGCCGTCGGCAAAGAGGCGAAAGAGATGCTGGGCCGCACCCCGGGCAACATCGTCGCCATCAAGCCGATGAAAGACGGTGTGATCGCCGATTTCAAGATCACGGAAAAAATGCTGAACTACTTTATCCAGAAGGCGCACAACCGCAAGATGCTGGTGCATCCGCGCATCGTTATCGGTGTGCCTTCGGAGATCACGCAGGTGGAAAAGCGAGCGGTGGAAGACTCCGCCTATCGCGCCAAGGCCAGCGAGGTTTTCCTGGTGGAGCAGGCGATGGTGGCCGCGATTGGCGCGGGTTTGCCCATCACCGAGCCCTCGGGCAACATGGTAGTGGACATCGGTGGCGGCACCACGGATATCGCCGTGATCTCGCTTTCCGGCATCGTCTACTCGCGCTCGGTGCGCATGGCCGGCAATCAGATGGACGAGGCCATCATGAATTACCTCAAGCGCAAGTACAACCTGCTGATCGGCGAGCGCACCGCGGAGCAGATCAAGATTGAGATCGGATCGGCCTACACGCTGGACAAGCCCCTGACGATGGAGATCAAGGGCCGCAACCTCATCGAGGGCGTGCCGAAGACGATTACCATCGACGACAGCGAAATTCGCGAGGCACTGACCGAGTGCATCTCAACCATCATGAATGCAATTCGCGTCGCGCTGGAGCGGACTCCTCCGGAATTGAGCGCCGATATCAGCGATCGGGGCATTGTGCTGACCGGCGGTGGAGCGCTCATCAAGAATCTGGATAAGCGCATCCGCGAAGAGACGGGATTGCCGGTATCGATTGCCGATGATCCGCTGGCGAGCGTGGTGCTGGGCACGGGCAAGATGCTGAGCGACTTCCGCCTGCTGCGCAAGATCAAGATCGATTGAACAGCGTCGCGGCCTCGCTCCCTGGTGAGTGTGGCCGCGCTCGTTTTTTGCGCCGCAATCCTTTTTACGCCGCGATTCTGGCGATGAGTATCTTTCCACATACTGGCAAACGAAGCGCTCTCAGGGCATGCTTCAATAGCCTTATTCGGGACTATGGAATCATTTTTCAGCCGGTATAAGAACGTCCTGGTGCTGATCGCTGTCCTGCTCGCCCAGGTCGTCGGCCTTGCCGTCCAGGTTCGGCGTCCCATTCCGGGCGCGCCGGAGACCGGGCAGGTCCGGCTGATTCGCTATTGGGTGGTGAGCCTGATCTCGCCCCCCGAGCGCTGGGTTCACTCCATGGGCGGCGGTTTGCGCGGCGTGTGGTCGAATTATGCCTATCTGCGCGGCGTGCGCCAGCAGAACCAGGATCTCAAGGCAGAAGTGAATCGCCTGCGGATTGAACAGGCGGGACTTGCCGAAGACGCGCGCCAGGGCCAGCGCCTGCAGCAACTGCTTTCCTTCAAGGAGCACTACATCTCCACCACGCAACCGGCGCAGGTAATCGGCACCGCGGGCTCCGACGTGGCGCATGTGCTCTACATCGACAAGGGATCCAACGACGGTCTGAAGCCGGATATGCCGGTCATCACTCCCGACGGCATTGTGGGCAAGATTCGCGATGTCTTTCCCGACACCTCTCAGTTATTGATCATCTCCGACCAGACAAGCGGAGCAGGCGTGATGCTCGAGACCTCGCGGATTCGGGGCGTTCTTCGGGGCAACTCGCTGGGCCAGCCGCAGATCGTCAACGTCGCGCCAGATGAACAGATCAAGGTGGGCGATCGTGTCCTGACCAGCGGCGGGGATGGCGTGTTTCCGCGAGGCTTGCCGGTTGGAGTCGTGGAGCGCAAGGTTCCCGATCCCGACCATGACGGCTACCTTGCGCTTGTGGTCAAGCCCGCCGCCAACCTGACACGGTTGGAAGAGGTGCTGGTGATTACCGGCGTGAACGATAAGATGCCTGCGGCAGAACAGCGCGACCTGGCCCAAAGTGCGATTGAAGCAGCATCCCAGAAGCGCGCCGCCGATATCCTCTCCGAACGCCTGCCGGGCCTGAAGGACCCCAACGCGCCGCCCACGGCACCCGATGCAACGCCGGAAGCGCCAGGAGGCGACCCGGGCCGTCCCCCCAGGCCGGGTGTGCCGTTGCATCCAGACCGCTTCTCCCCGGCCACGATACCATCCGCCAATACCATGACCCCAGGCGGGCAGACTCCACGTCCGGCTTCGGGCACGGGAGCAGGCAGCTCCACGACAGGAAAATCGCTGAATTCAGCCGGCACCAGCGCCAAAACGCCCGGCGCGGGAACCACGGGTTCTACTGGTGCTGGTTCTGCTACAGGTTCTGCTACAGGTTCTGCTACAGGTTCTGCTGGCGCTGCGAGTAAGACGGCCAGCGGCACCGGGACGAAGAGCGTGGGCAAGCCGTCGCAGGCTCCCGCATCAGAAGGTACTGCTACCAGAAAGCCGGGAGCGGTGTCCCCGGAGGGAAGTGCCCCAAAACCTGTGCAACCTAAGCCTGCGCAGCACCGTCCTGAGCAATCGAATCCAGCCAATCCTGCGCAACCCAAGCCAAGGCCCGAGCAAACCAGGCCGCAGACAGCAGCCCCGGACGCAGCAACTCCTCCGGGAGGGAGACTGTAGCCCGTGGCCATGTTGATGAACGCCAATTCGCGCCGCGACGCCGAGGTCTACTCGTTTTCGTGGCTGGTTTCGGTGCTGGTACCCCTGGCAGCACTCGGGCTCCAGGCCTATCTTCCGCTGCACTTCTGGCGCTTCGGCATCGTGGATCTGCCGCTGATTATCACCGTATATTTCGCGGTAGCGCGGCGTAATCCCATCGCCGGAACGCTGACCGGCGCGATCATTGGGATCGCCCAGGATGCGCTCACGCAGCGGCCGCTCGGCATCAATGGCATTTCCAAGACGATCATCGGCTATCTGGCTGCATCGATTGGGGTTCGCATCGATGTGGACAACCACGGCACGCGCCTGATCCTCAATTTTGGAGCGGCGATGCTGAACAGCGCCATCACCCTGCTGATTGTGCACCGCATGCTGGCCATGGAGGCACCCTGGAGCTGGGTGCACGAGTTGATCCGCGCGGTGGTCAATGCGCTGCTGGCAGTGGTCCTGTTCGCCCTGCTGGATCGCGCCAAACGCGAGAATTGATCCAGTCGATACGCATCCCGGCTGGTAGAGCAATTGGCAGTATTCTAGAGAGTGAAGAGCGAGCTGCAACCAGGTGTATTCGGACAAACTAAACCGGGAAGAGAAGCTGCCGGCAATGAAGCTGGCCGTCGCGCAATACGTGATCGTGGCGATTCTGCTGGTGCTGATTTCCGGTTTGTGGAGATTACAGGTCCTGGGGGCGCAGAATTATCGTGCCCTGGCGGAGCAGAACCGCATACGGAAAGTTCCAATTCTCGCGCCCCGCGGCAGGCTCTTCGATCGCGATGGCCGCGTACTGGTAGACAACTATCCCTCGGTTTCGTGCTTTCTGGTGCGGGAGCAGGGTCGCGACCTGACGCCGGATCTGCCCTTGATCGCACGCGGCCTGCATATGGATGTGGATCAGCTCCAGGGCATTCTCAAGCATTACCGCGCCGCGCCTATTTATCAGCCATTGCCGCTGAAGCAGGATCTCTCACCGGATGAGCAGGCGTTCCTCGAGGCCCATCGCAACGAGTTGCCGGAACTGGAGACGATCGACGAACAGCGTCGGCTCTACCCCCGCGACAACTTTGCCGCGCATCTCGTCGGCTACGTCGGCGAGGTTAGCGAGGATATGCTCAACGATCCCAAGTATGCCTACTACATGCCGGGAGACGTGGTGGGCAAATCCGGTGTGGAGGAGACTTACGACCAGCTTCTGCGGGGGCGGGACGGCTCTCGCGATGTGATCGTGGACAGCCACGGCCGCGAGGTAGGGCGGCTTGGCAAGGAGCCGGCGGTTGGCGGCCAGAATCTGAAGCTCACCATAGACATCGATGTGCAGCGAGCCGCCGAGCTGGCACTCGGCGAGCGTAACGGCGCCGTCGTTGCCATGGATCCGCGCACCGGGGAGATTCTGGCGATGGTCAGCCACCCGGCCTTCGATCCCAATGCCTTCGCCATCCGCATTCATCGGGATGAGTGGAGCAGGCTGGTTACCGATCCGAATCACCCGCTGCTCAACAAAGCGATCCAGGGGCAACTGGCGCCGGGTTCAACGTTCAAGATCATCATGGCGACGGCCGGACTGCAGGAGGGAATCGCTCAGACGCTGCACGTCAACTGCGGCGGCGGCGCGACGTTCTATGGGCGCTACTTCCAGTGCTGGCAGAAGCATGGGCATGGCTCGACCGATATCACCAAGGCCATCTGGCAATCCTGCGACGTCTTTTTCTACACTCTCGCGGAGAAGCTGGGAATCGGCAAGATTGCCTATTGGTCCCACCAACTCGGCCTGGGGCAGAAAACGGGTATCGATCTGCCGAATGAAGTTCCCGGCGTCATGCCTTCGGAAGAGTGGAAGCTGAAGAATTTCCATGAGAAGTGGTACGCCGGAGAGACCATTTCCGTGGGCATCGGACAGGGTGCGATTGCAACTACGCCGATCCAGATGGCGCGCGCCATCGGCGGAATCGCCTCCGGCGGCGTTCTGCGGCGTCCCCACGTGGTGAACGAGGATCAGGTTCCGGCGGAATATCGCCAGGCGTTGCTTGAGTCGTTTCCGGGCTCAGGCGACCAGCGAATTCCCCTTGACCCGTCGAACTGGGAGACGATCACCGACGCCATGGCAATGGTGATGGGACCGGGAGGAACCGCCGCCAGCGGTCACCTGGAGGGCATCGATTTCGCCGGAAAGACGGGCAGCGCACAGGTCATCGGTCATCAGTCCAAGGGGAAAGTCGGCGTCAGCAAGAAAGATAATGCGTGGTTTGTCGGCGTGGCTCCCAGGCGCAATCCCGAGATTGTGGTCTGCGTCCTGTTCGAGGGCGGCGAGCACGGTACTCTGGCAGGCAGGTTGGCTGCCCAGGTAGTGCTGGCCTACGTAGATAAGCAGCGCAAACGCGACAACAACCTGGAGGAGGCGAAGCAGCCTCCAGCCCCGGTCGAGGTGGGAGCGATATGGACGGAGCCGCCCGCGGACACGGCCAATTCGGCCTCTCTGCGAGGTGGGCACTTCTTCGTGACCCCGGGCCAGCGATCTGCGGGGCAGGGAGACGCAGGACAGGGGAACAGGGGCCAGGGAAATACGAATACAGGCAAGCCCTCTGCCGTTGCGGCTGCCGCACATCCATCGGTAGCAGCGGTGCGGTTGCCTTAGCTGTATGGCATTTGTTTTCAATAAGATAACGGCGAGAGCAGGAAAGAATCAGGATGCGGCGATTTCTCTCATTTCGTGACTTCGACTGGGTACTTCTAGGCCTGGTACTCCTGCTGTCGGTCATCAGCGTAGCGGAGATCTACTCTGCTACGCTGCACACCAAGTTCGTGGGTTTTGACAAGACGCAGGTGATCTGGCTGCTGGGCGGACTCGTAGGCATGTTCGCACTGAGCCTGGTCAACTATCACCGGCTGATCGACTACGTACACTACGCCTATGGTGTGTCGATTGTTGCGCTGCTCGCTGTGATGGTGGTGGGCACCAAGGTACTGGGAGCGCGGCGCTGGATCAAGCTGCCGGGAGGCGTTCATTTTCAGCCGTCGGAGTGGGTCAAGCTCATCCTGATTGTTGCCGTGGCGCGCTACTTCACCAATCTGGCCGGAAGAGATTTGACCTGGGGCGACATCTTCAAGGCTTTTGCACTGGTGGGTCTACCCATGCTCATGGTGCTGAAACAGCCTGATCTGGGAACCGCTCTCACCTATACCCCCATCCTGCTGTGTGGACTGTTCCTCGGTGGAATCCGCTGGAAACAGGCGGCCATTCTCGCGTTGGCCGGAGCTGTAGCTATTGGCGGCGCCTGGTATAGCGGCAAGGTCCTCAAGCCTTACCAGAAGGCACGGTTGACCAGCTTTGTGAATCCGGACAACGATCCCAGAGGCAGCGGATACCAGATTCGCCAATCCCTGATCGCTGTAGGTTCGGGAGGCATCTGGGGCAAGGGAGCTACCAAGGGGACGCAAACTCAGGGTGACTTTTTGCCGATTCCGTACACAGACTTCATCTTCGCGGCGTTTTGCGAGGAGCATGGCTTTGTGGGCGCGGTCTCGGTGCTACTGCTATACTTCTTCATATTGATGCGTTTGATACAAAACGCTCAAACAGCTGCCGATCTCTCCGGAACGTTCCTGGTCATGGGCGTTGTGGCCGTGCTGATCTTTCAGATCGCGGTCAATGTAGGGATGGTGGTCGGATTGATGCCTGTAACCGGAATCCCATTGCCGCTTATGAGTTACGGCGGGTCTTCGGTTCTGTTTACGTTTCTGGCTCTCGGAATGGTAATGAACGTCCGCATGAACCGCTTCGTGAACTAGAGGGCTGCGGCTGAGACCACAAGGTTTTTGTTTTGTCCGGCAGTGCGCAAGTGCGATGCCGGGGGTTAGGAAGTTAAGTCTAAAACTATTACAGCCGGCCGGGTGGATCACCGGGCCGGGCAGGATTGGGTATGAGCGCGCAACGACGGGTAACGGCCCCGCCTTATTACAAGGCTGAAGCGGTCACAAACTCATTGCGCCCAGATAGCCTCCAAAAGCACTACGATCCTTTCAGTGAGCCTCCACCCGGTTCAGGGCGGAGGTATTCGCAACTCCTCACACAAGGTATCTTCTTCGCTACGGCCATCTCTTCGTCTGCCCCAATCCTTTCCGGTACCCCGGGAGCAGGAGAATTCCTGTTCTGATCGCCTCGCCGGACGTTCGTCAGGTTCAGCCTGCCGGACAGGAGAGGCAGAATGTCAAAAGAGATATGCATTTCCAGCACGCCCCATGAAACGCGGCTGGCGATTATTGAGAACGATGAGCTCGCAGAGATTTACTACGAGCGCGAAAATGAGTACACCCTAGCCGGCTCCATTTACAAGGGCCGCGTGACCCGCGTGTTGCCGGGCATGCAGTCGGCATTTGTCGACGTAGGTCTGGAGCGCGACGCATTCCTCTACGTCACCGATTTTCTTGAAGAGCAGGAAGACTCTGCCGACTTTGAGCGTGTTGGTTCCGCTCATGGCCGCCGGGAGGGCGGGCGGGAGAGCGAAGGTGGCCGCGAAGGACGTGGCCGCGAGCGCGAACCGCGCGAATCTCGCGAACCGCAAGCCCGAGAACCGCGCGAGTCCCGCGATCAGCAAGCCCGCGAACCGCGAGAGAATCGCCCGCCCCGTGCCGCTCGTCCGGATCAACTGGCGGAAGAGGCTGCGGTTGTCACACCCTCCCCGACAGAGGGCAGGGAAGAAGAGTTTGAGCAGGGCGGAACCCGCCGCTGGCGTGGCCGCCGTGGCCGCCGCCGCGGTATGCGCGGACAGCAACCGGTGCGCGAGGCCGAGCCATCCACACAGGAAGAGAGCTTCGACGAAGCCTCGGAGACGTATTCGATCCACGCGGCCCACGCAGAGCACGAGGCCGAGCCCTTCATCGCCGAGGAGCCGCGCAAATCGACGCATGCGCCGCAATCCTCTGCATCCTCCGCGGCCGTCTTTCTGCCCGGCGAGTCACTCTCGAAGTACGGCCACGCACCCGCCCAGGAGCCGGAGATTGAGATTGAAGCGCTGCCCAGTAATCCTGTTGAGCCTGCGCGGCCGACGCCGGTCTACACGACCTTCAAGCCGTCCACACTGATCGAAACCCCGATCGAGTGGGATGGCGGCAATCTGCTGCCGGGTGAGACGATCTCCCGCTATCGCAATGATGTGCCGCTGGCGCCGGCGACAGGCGCGACCCACGTTGAGGAGACGCCCGCTCCTGCCGAGCACGAGGCAGAGGCTTCCGCGACCGCAGCGGACGTTGATGCGCACGCCGATACGAACGTAGAGACGCCGGAAGAGATTCAGTTCGAGGCTGCGGAAGAAGCGCAATATGAAGCGGCGGAAGAAGAGACTGAGGCGGTTGTGGGCCACGCTGCCGAGCCGACCATAGAAGCTGAACCAGTCGCCGAGATCAAGCATCCCGAACACCATCACGATTCCGAGCAGCGGGTTGAGCCGTTTCCTGAGGAAACCGAACCGACGCATGCCTCAGCGTCGTATCGCGTGGATCCTACCGCGCCGAGCGAGTTCCGCCTCGTGACTCCCGCAGAGGAGAAGGCCGAAGTTGAGGCACCCAGCGAGGCTGCTGCCGAAGTCCAGCACCACGTTGACCGTGTGCATGTGGATCGCGTCCTTGGAACCGGCGAGCTTGCCGAGCATTCGCAGGAGATCCCAGTGACCCCGGCCGTCGAGCCTGCGAGTGTCGAAGAGACCGCCGCTGCGCCCGTGAATGCCGAGGAGAACGAAGCTGCCGCGGAGAAGGAGCAGCTGCTCAACAAGGAACAGTCTCTCGAAGAACTGCAGGATGTAGCCGAAGACTTTGAGGAGATAGAGGAAGAGAGCGGCACGGAAGACAGCGGTACCAGCGTCGGAACGATCCAGGGATTTGCGCCCGGCCGTGGAGTGATTGAAGAAGAGGTTATCGACGAAGAGGAGTACGACTTTACCCCTCTCTATGCGCATAGCGAAGAACACGATCTGGATGAGCTGGAAGAAGAGACCATTGACCATAGCCTGACCGACGCGGACCTTGGCGAGCTGGTTCGTGATACGCATCTCGATACCCGCGTCAACGTTGCGTTCCACTCCGACGTGGCGACCGAAGAGACCGAGACCGAGGAAGAGCATGAGGAGAGCGACGAAGAGTCCGAAGTAGAAGCGATTGGCGAAGACTTCGATGAGGAATCGGAGGAAGAAGCTCCCGCCGCCGACGGTGCTCCCGCTCCCAGCCGCCGCAGCGATGAAGGGCGTCGCGGAGGACGTGGTGGACGCCACGGCCGCCGTCGCGGCAACAGCGGTGGTGGAGATCGTGGACGCAGATCCACGGCGCAGATGACCGATCTGCCGATCATCAGCGACTTATTGAAGCAGGGCCAGGAGATTCTGGTTCAGATCGCGAAGGAGCCCATCGCCAAGAAGGGTGCCCGCATCACCAGTCATATCGCGCTGCCGGGCCGGTTCCTGGTCTTTATGCCGACCGTCAATCACGTCGGGGTCTCGCGTAAGATCTCTTCCGACGAAGAGCGCCAGCGGCTGAAGCGGATTCTGATCAGCGAAAAGGGAGAGAACAGCGGCGGATTCATCGTGCGCACGGCTGCGGATGGAGCCAGCGAAGAAGATCTCCGCGCCGACATCCGTTTCCTAATCAGCCTGTGGGCGGAGATTAAGCAGCGCTCCGACTCAGCCAAGGCACCGGCCCTGATCTATCACGACCTCAACCTTGTCGAGCGCATCCTGCGCGATCAGGTGTCGGATAATTTCTCTTCTATCTGGGTGGATAGCGAAGTGGAATACGAGCGCATCGTGCGCTTCCTCAACCGCTTCCAGCCATCCCTGGTGCGCCGCGTCAAGCTCTATACCAAGGAGACGCCGCTCTTCGAACAGTTTGGCATCCAGGACGAAATCAGCAAGGCGCTGAAGTCTAAGGTATGGCTCAAGTCGGGTGGTTCGATCGTCATCAACCAGACCGAGGCGCTTGTCGCAATTGACATCAACACCGGCAAGTATGTGGGCAAGACGGCGCGGCTTGAGGATACGATTCTCAAGACCAACCTGGACGCGATTCCAGAGATCGTGCGACAGATTCGTCTCCGCGATCTCGGCGGCATCATCGTCATCGACTTCATCGACATGGATGAGCGCAAGAATCGCCATCGCGTGATGCAGGCACTGGAAGAGGCGTTGAAGGCGGATCGTGCGCCGTCGAAGGTTCTCCAGTTCAACGATTTCGGATTGGTCGCCATCACCCGCAAGCGCGTCAAGCAGTCGCTGGAGCGCACCTTGAGCGTGCAGTGCACCATCTGCCAGGGAACGGGAATGGTGAAGAGCCCGGTCACAGTCTGCAACGAGATCTACGTTGAGATGCACAAGATGCAGAAGACTTTCGATCACGGAGATGTTCTGCTGCGTGTGCATCCTGATGTGGTGAAGACGTTGAAGGATCACAATGCAAAATGGCTGACCGAGCTTGAAGAGATGATCAGCAAGAACATCATCGTGAAGAGCGATCCAAGTCTGCATCCGGAGCAGTTCGACATCCACTAAACACAAAACCATACTTCATCGCGCGAAAGGCCGGGATCAGTCCCGGCCTTTTTGCGTAATGCGGGAAGTAAGCCCTCGCGCAACAAACTCCGCAGGATCGCGTCTAACAAAAGTGGTGACGGGCAGCAGTGTGCCGGCCGTCGCGAGGTCTTCGATCCTGTTGGGCGAGTTGTGTTCGAGGAGACTTATGCTTTCATTGCGTTCTCTTGTTCCTCCGATCTGCAAAGTCGCTACTATTGCCGCTATTCTTCTGCTATCGAACGGAGCCCCGGCCCTTCAGGCCCAGGTGTCCAGTCAGGTATCCAGTTCTGACGAATATCACAGCATGGTCGATCCCGGAGATGCGGCTCCGCTCCATCTGCATGCGCTCGAAGGCAACGGGCAGGCTGTGCCTGCATACGGCTATCCATCGCATAGTCCGTGGGTGAGCCATTTTGCAGCCAAGTTTGGCGGGGGCTTCACCACTCCAGCCGACGAGGACCAGCACGATCTTACCTATGGGTGGAATGTCGTTGCGGGTGCCGGATATCGCTTCGATCGTAATTTTTCGATGATCGGGGAGTACCAGTTCGACAGCAACAAGATCCCCGCGAAGGTGCTGGCACAGGTTGGCGAGCCCGGCGGCTATGTGCACATCTGGTCGCTCACGCTGAATCCTGTGTGGGACTATAAGACCGGCGGTTCGTGGGGCGGCTATCTCACCGGTGGCGGCGGGTTCTACCGCAAATACACGGCCTTCACCCAGCCCGGCATCATCAACAGCTACTACTGCGATTTCTTTTTCTGCTATCCCTACGACTACACCGGAAACGTGGTGGTGAGTCACTTTGCAACCAGCCAGGGAGGCATGAACATCGGCGGCGGATTTACATTTGGTAACTGGAGCGGTGGCAAATTCTTTTCTGAGGCGCGTTACACCTGGATCGACACGCCGGGCCGCGCCACCAGGGTTGTTCCGGTTACGTTTGGCTTTCGCTGGTAGCCAAACCAGCTAAAGCAAGCCGAGTTGCTTCAGGCGCAGCAAGCCTCCACCCAGAACGGCCAAAGGCGTGAGCGCAGTAAGCGCGAGTTGATAGCTCACCGGCTGTCTGCCCTTCATCTGCAATGCGGCCATGGCGCTGAGTAGCAACACTACCAGCGCCAGGGCGAGCGTGTGGATGATCGGGTTTGCGTGGGCGATCCACGCCGTGACGTAGCCTCCGACAGCGCCAAACAGGGCACTGTATCCCAGGTTCAGCAGCAAATGTAACCGTCTCGGTTTCTTTTGCGATGCCGATTCTTCGTCTACCATCTCCGGCGCGATGCGTTTGAGCACCAGGGTTGTGATCGCCACCAGGATGGCGATCGAAAGGAAGCCGCCGCCGATAGCCAGAAACGACTGCAGTATTCTCACTCTTTTGCCTTCATTGCCGCTTCCACTTCGTCGGCCGTATGCGCCAGCTTTTCCGTCAGGTCGATCAGCTTGCCGTGTTCATCCACGCGGTAGATATCCTCGATTCGCACCCCTAGCTTCTCTTCGGGAATGTAGACTCCCGGCTCAATGGTGAAGACGGCGCCAGGAGGGATGGCCTTTGTGTAGTCCATGGGATCGTGCACATCGATACCGACCGAGTGGCCAAGGCCATGAATCCAGTATTTGCCGAGCGGCTCGCCGTGCAGGTCCTTGCCATGCGTGTTGATGTAGTTCCACGCCACGGTATCGAGCGAGTCGGGGTCGCGATGCTCACGATCGTTGATCTTCGACTTGCCCGCGACAAACGCAGCCATCGCTGCTCGCTGCGCTCCCAGAACTACATCGTATACTTCCCGCTGGCGCGCGCTGAAGTGACCGCTGACAGGGACCGTGCGCGTAATGTCCGAGGCGTACATCGAGTATTCGCCGGCGGCATCGACCACCACCACATCGCCCGCCTGCATTGTATGCAGGTTCTCCGCGTAGTGCAGCACGGTAGACTGCAATCCCGAGCCAACGATGGGCGAATACGAGGGCCGCTCGCATCCCTGTGCCATCAGGTTCTCGATGATGATTCCTGCGACGGTGCGCTCGCTTGCTCCCGGATGCACCGCCCGCATCATCGCGCGCTGCGCCACCATGGAAGCGTCTGTGGCCTTGGTCAGCAGGTCAATCTCCCGGGCATCCTTCAGTATGCGCAGCGGTGTCGTCAACTCGCTCACGTCGCGCGCATCGGGAACACTGGCGGTGCCGAGTGTGGTTGAGGTCCAGGTCAGCAGCGCCTTCGCGTCGGGCGAATCGTGCTGCGCCCAGATGCTCTGCCGCAGGCGGCTGTCCGCGCGCAGCATCTGGCTGAGCAGCGAGGGCAGCTCCGTCATCGGCTGCACGTCGGCGACTCCGGTTGCCGACACAGCGCCGGGCGAGCTGGCGTCCAGCTTGACTCCGGTGTAGAGCTCCAGGCGCAGGTTGCGCGTCGGCAGCAGCATCACCTCGCGATAGGGGTGCGCAGGATTTCCGGCAGCCGCGGAGGCTTCGCCTTCGATCAGCAGTGCGGCTCCCGGCTCATTCCATCCGGTCAGGTAGTAGAAGTCCTCGTCTTGCCGGTAGGGCATAAAGTCGAGCACCGGCTCCTGCGCCGCGAACAGGATGGCCACGCCGCCATCAAGATGACTGGCCAGCGCAACGCGCCGCGCATGATAGTCGGCAGCAGGTTGTTTCTCGAGAGCGGGCGCTGTGGACGCGCCAAGGAAGAAAAGCAGGATAGCCAGTAACAGTCTCTTCATCTTGAGAAGAGTGTAGAGCAATCTGAGCTGTTATGTCCTGGAGTAGAGTAGCCGCGGCGAAGCGCGTCAATTGAGGCTTAAAAGCACACCAATTGAGCCAGAGAAGCCTGGCCGCTTTCTATACTCCGACGGGGAATGGCTTGGGCGAGGACTCCTCGAGATTTGCACCGCGGCGGAAGCGTTCGAAGCGCCCCTGAAAGAGCGATAGCAGCCCGGTATACCAGTAGCCCACCACAAAGAGCAGCAGGAAGGGCACCGTGAAGTAGTTCTCGTTGGTGATGGCATACCAGATCGTCAGCGCGAAGTAGCAGCCGATGACCAGCTCGATCCAGGGAATGATGCCGAGGCGCTTGCGGTACTTGGCGGCCTGCGACTTCTCGCCCTTCTGCTGTACGCGGTACTTCGGCGTGCGCTTGAAGGCGCTCTTAATACCGAAGATCGCCTCCATCACGGCGATAGTATTGGTCACCGTCAGCCCGATGCCCAGCGCCATCAGGAACGGCAGGAAGAGCAGCGTCTTATACCATTTGCCGGGGAAGAGCTCCTTCTGCGAGACAAGGTAGAAAGAGGAGATGGAAAACGTCGAGGCAAGAAAAAGCGGCACGTCGATGAGCAGCATCTGGAACCATCCCTGGTAGAAGCGGATGACCATTGCCGGCATCAGCAGCACCGAGAGAACCACCATCAGCGGGTAGCTCAGGTTCGCGGTCAGGTGGTAGATCGCCTCAATTTTGACGCGGCGGGGAACGTTGCTGTGGAGCACCTGGGGGAGAATCTTCTTCGAGGTCTGGATAAGGCCCTTGGCCCAGCGCGCCTGCTGCGTCTTGAAGGCAGTCATCTCAATGGGCAGCTCCGCGGGACACTCCACGTTGGGCAGGTATTTGAACTTCCATCCTGCAAGTTGCGACCGATAGCTCAGGTCGGTGTCCTCGGTGAGCGTGTCGTGCTGCCATCCGCCTGCGTCGGAGATGGCCTGCCGCCGCCACATGCCCGCCGTACCGTTGAAGTTGAAGAAGACGCCGCTGCGTGCGCGTGCGCCATGCTCCAGCACAAAGTGGCCATCGAGCAGGATCGCCTCTACCTGCGTAAGGAAGCTGAAGTCGCGGTTCAGGTGGGTCCAGCGCGTTTGCACCATGCCGATTTTGGGATCGGCGAAGTGGTGAATCACACGCATCAGCCAGTCTCTTGGCGGTACAAAGTCCGCATCGAAGATGGCGATAAATTCGCCGGTTGCCGTCTTCAGTCCGGCGTCGAGCGCCCCAGCCTTGTAGCCGTGGCGATTCTCGCGATGCACATAGACGATGGGGTGCCCGGCGGCGCGATAGCGCTCCACCATCTCGCGAGCCACCACTTTGGTCTCGTCGGTGGAGTCATCGAGGACCTGGATCTCCAGCTTGTCCTCCGGATAGTCGAGGTTGCAGCAGGCTTCCAGCAGGCGGTCGATCACGAACTGCTCGTTAAATATGGGCAGCTGAATGGTGACGCGCGGCAGCTCCGCGAATTGGCCTGAGGGCGTGATGTCGAGATTCTTCTTGTTCTTGTAGTAGCGGTAGACGAGCTGGTAGCGGTGCATGCCGTACGCCGCAAGAACGATCATCACGGTGAAGTACGGGATCAGCAGCATGATGTCGAACGGGTTCCAGCGGTAGAGATGCTCGAAGGTGCGGTCGGCGTAGTGGGTGCGCAAATAGTGCTGCAGACTGTGCTGGTCGGCCACCAGCATCAGGGCTGCAAAGGTATGCGCTTTCAACATGCAGGACACTGCGAAAGTCTTTCCAACCGCAAACTTCAGGAACATAGGGGCGAGCAGGATCATGCCTCCGCAGCGGCATCTTCGGCCGAATTTCTGTTGCCAATTGTACGCGAGGATGCACAGCCCCCGCAGTTGTACGTGTAGATGCCGCCGGGCATATCTAGTTCAGGAACATGGTCCGGTAGAGCGTATCGCGTTGCACGGGCTTAAACCCTGCATCGCGAATCAGGCGACGGAGCTCCTCTTCCGTGGTGTGGTTGGCGGTTCCCGCGGCCTTCACCACGTTCTCTTCCAGCATTACCGATCCCACATCGTTGCCGCCGAAGTGCAGACCCATCTGCAGCACCTTCAGCCCCTGGGTCACCCAGCTGGATTGCACATTCTCCACGTTATCGAGATAGAGGCGCGAGATGGCGAGTACCTTCAGGTATTCGACCGAGGTAGCTTCCTCCCATCCGCGGCCGCCAAGCGCGGTGTTCGTCGGCTGGAAGCTCCAGGGGATAAAGGCGGTGAATCCGCCCGTCTCTTCCTGCAGGCGGCGGACCTCTTCAAAGTGGTTGATGCGCTGCTCAAAAGTCTCACCCACGCCGAACATCATAGTAGCCGTGGTGCGCATGCCAAGCTGGTGAGCCGTGCGGTGCACCAGCAGCCAGTCCGCTGTGGAGCACTTGAGCCGCGCAATGCGATGGCGAACTTCGTCGTCGAGGATCTCCGCGCCGCCGCCCGGTATCGAGGCCAGCCCGGCATCGCGCAGCCGCGCAATCGTGTCGCGGACCGTGATGCCGCTGTATTCGGCAATCGCCAGAATCTCCGACGCGGAAAAGCAATGTAGCCAGATCTGCGGGAAGCGCTGCTTGATGCCCGTCAGCATCTTCTCGAAGTAGTCGATCTTCAGGTCCGGGTGCAGGCCGCCCTGCATCAATACGCCGGTGCCGCCCATCTCCAGCGTCTCCGCGATCTTGTCGTAGATCGTCTCGAAGTCCAGGATGTAGCCTTCCGAGGCCTGGGGGCCCTTGAGCGGCCGGTAGAAGGCGCAGAAGGTGCAGTACTCGGTGCAGTAGTTGGTGTAGTTGATGTTGCGATCGATGATGTAGGTGACCACTCCCTCGGGGTGGAGCCTGCGGCGAAGCGCATCGGCTTCCATGCCCAGGCCGATCAGATCGTCGGAGCGGAAATAGTCAAGAGCCTGCTGGCGAGTTAACGACATATCTAGATTTTAAAGCCCCCGAGAGCGTTCGGCGAGTGCCGGGGGTCTCCAACTCCCCAGACTGGCCAGGTTTTTGCTGGTTTGCCCCCGGAATCGGCGTTTGCAGCGAGTCTGATTCTGCGGCAACGCTGATTTTGGGACAAGGCTGATTCTGGAGCAGGGGGAGCGTCTTATCATGGGCAATATGCCCCGAAAATGCGCTCGATGGACGGCCAGCCTGCTCATTTTTTGCATTCCAGGGGTGATTTATGGCCAGCAGAGCCCGCAGGATGACGTCTCTTCTGCCCGGGGAACGCCGCTCGCGCTTTCCCTGAAGGAGAGCGTGATGGTATACGCGCACGAGGATGCGCTTGCGCCGGATCCGTCCGCCTCGGCATTCAGCCGCGAGGATCTGCTGCCCGCCGATCCCGGCCGGCCGGGGATTCCATTTTCCATTCCCGGCTATCCGGCGGAGACTGCGTCCGGCGGCATCAAGGCACCGCAGTATTTTGCCCCCGGAGTTGCCGGAGATCATGGAGAGCCAGTCGTCCAGTTCTTTCAGATCGGGGATTTCCTCTTTCCCAATAACCTGACCGCGAATGCGCATGGCAATGGTTACGCCGACCCCAACCTGCTTATACCGGCGATCCTCGGCGGCGTCGAAGTGGATAACGCAGCTTTTAACGCGCGCTATGGCGATCACTCGATCAACCTCGCGGTGAATTACAGCCTGCGGGACCGCCTTGCTCCTTTCCTGCAGTTGACGAGCGATGGCCGCGACGGAGACGTGTCCGCTGGCTGGTCTCCACGAAACTCCGCCAGGCTGGCGTGGATCGTGGTGGAGGCATCCTTCGGGAACGGCTTTCTGGCCCGTCCGGAAGAGCGGCAGCAGTACAAGGTCAACGCCCAGCGGGTCTGGACCCTCGGCAATCATCGGCTCACGGCGTTTGGCGCAGCCTATTACGGATTCTCCCGTCTTCCCGGGCTTATCCCGCTGGCGACGCCGGTCGCGGACGATACCATCGATCCCCGACAGAAGGATCTGACCCACACCACGCTGGCTGTGATCACAGACAGTTGGCGGCCCTCCGAGCGGCAACTCCTTACGCTCTCGGCATTCTCACGCACGTATAGCCTTGCTCTCGACTCCAACTTCGGACTTGGCCTGATTGAGCAGAGCGAGTTCCGCACCGTGCAGGGCGCCAACGCAACCTATACGCAGAAGATTGGCGCGCGCTTCTATGCGCTTGCCGGGCTGGACTACCGGCGGGATGCCCCGCGCGGCCTCGACCTGGCTCATGCGGATGCTCAGGGAACCCTGCGGCTCGTTACCGGGAATGACCTGACCATCAGCGACTATGCTCCCTTCGCGGCTCTCGAAGGGGATCTGGGGCATCGCCTCCGGGTCTATGCAGGGGTGCGGCACGACGAGATCCAGTTTGCCAATACCGACAAGCTCACTTCGGCGAACTCCTACACCCAGACGCCGCGAACTACCAGCCCGAAGATCACGCTGACCTGGGGAAGGGAACAGGGCGGAGTCCTGCCGCAGCTCTCGTTGAGCTTTGGAAAGGCTTTTCACGAGAATGACCCGCGCATCGGCTCCGGAACCGGCCATGGTGCGCTCATCACTCAATCGCGCGAGTACCAGTTGGTTGTAGGCAAGGTGATCGCCGGAACGGAGTTGCGGGTGACGCTTGCCCATCAGACGAACTCCGAGGAGTTGGCCAGGATTGATCCTGATACCGGACTGCAGCAGGACAACGGCCCTTCGCTAAACCGCTACTTCACCATTCTGGCCCGGAGGCGCTACTCCCGTGGTTTGCTTCTCGCCTCGTACTCGCAGGCCAACGCAACTGACCGTGCTCTGCATCAGCCGGTGCCGGAAGCTCCGCGGCTGATCGTCGATTCGATCGGCACTATCGAACGCCTTCCATTCCACACCGCAGCAAAGGCGGAATACGAATACGTTGGCGAGAAGCCGCTGGGGGACAGCTTCCGCGCTGTGCCTGTGCAGGAGATCCGCCTTGGCCTGGAGAAATCGCTGGGTGATGGGCGCTGGGTTGTCTCTCTTCATGGCTCTCTGGCGAATGGCTACTCGGGACAGACCCTCGAGACCTTCGCCCTGCCTGCAGGGAGCTTGCCCATCGAGCGCATCGTCGGGGTTCCATTGCGATCCTTCGGCGGTGCTTCCCTGCGCTACGAATTCAAACGCTGAAGGAAACCTCCCGTCTCTGCGATCTTTCTTCTTTTGCCACTACTCGCATACTACCTTCTGCATCTAATTGACCTTGCTCGCATTACGAATCAGGTTCGCTGGAAGCCGGAATTTTTCTTTGGGAGAGAGGTCTGTTATGCCAGATATATTTCCTCGTGCTCGAGCAGGATTTGCCAGCATCCGATGGACTCTCGCCGTGATTGTGGCGCTTAGCGGAGCCAATCATGCCTTGCTGGCGGATGGTACGGGTGACCCGAAGCCAGGAACCGATGTAGTGGTATTCACCAATGGAGATCAGCTAACCGGCACGTTTCTGCACTCCAGCGGAGATAAGCTCGTCTTTCACAGCGACAATGCGGGAGACATTACGGTTGGTTGGGACAAGATAAAAGAACTGCGGACTACGGAGAAGTTCGCAGTGATCCAGAAAGGGCAGAAGCTGAGCAGGAAGACTCCCGACTCCGAGGTTCCGCAGGGAACGATCCACGCCACGGGAACCGAGATTCAGGTTGAGAGCGCCACCGGCGCGGCAGCCCCAGCGATTGCCACCAAGAACGCGGACACTGTGATCGACCAGGCGAGCTTCGAGAAGGCTCTCCGCCACGAGCCGAGCTTCTTCCACGGTTGGAATGGCACGGTAACCGCGGGTGCCGCCTTTGTGGAGGCGACGCAAAACAGCCAGAACTTCAACGTTGGGCTCGCGCTGGCGAGGCTCGTTCCCGGTGTTAGCTGGCTGGCGCCGCGCAATCGCACCACCGCCAATTTTACGGACATCTACGGCAAGGTGCACCAGCCCGGAACCCTTGACACCAAGACCTCTATTTTCCACGCGGATGCGGAGCGCGATGAGTACTTGACGTCGCGGTTCTATGTGCTTGTCGATGGCGCCTGGGACCACAACTACTCCCAGGGCCTGAGCCTGCAGCAGATTTATGGAGGTGGCGTCGGCTACACGATCATCCAACAGAAAAACCAGCAACTGGATGCGAAGGCCGATATCCACTATGAACATCAGACCTTCTCCGCAGACACCTTTCTTGTGCCCGTGCCGCCGGTGCAGCCCAGCACCAGCCTTGTCGGCTCAAGCTTTGGCGAGACATATTGGCGCAAGCTTCCCGCTGGATTGCTGCTGAATGAAGCGGGGGTAGCGAACGTCTCCTACAACGACACCAATGCCTTTTCGTCGAACGTATCGGCGGGATTGGTCTTCCCGGTCTACAAGCGGCTGAGCTTCAACCTCGGCGCGGTGGACAACTATCTGAACAATCCTCCGACGGGCTTCAAGAACAACTCCTTCCAGTTCACGGCGGGAGTCGGCTACACACTTCACTAGAAAAGGAACGGGCAGCCGGTTGGAGAACTGGCTGCCCGTCTTAGCCACGGCATGGTTTAGAGCCGCGATGGTCTAGATCCGTGGATTTACTTTGCCGGTGAGGTAGGAAGGACCGCTGCGTCCGCGCCTGTCGCCGGCGGGTCATAATCGAAGGGTCTCTTCAGCAGTTCAAGAACCCCAGGCGGCATCGGTTTATCCGCATTGGCCAGCAACAGGGATACCTGCCACATCTCGGTCTGATTCAATACCTTGCTATACGAGGGCATGCCGGTGAGCCGGATGCCGTTGGCGACCTTCCAGTAGGTCTCGCTCGGCGGATCGTCGCTTACTCCCACCACTCCGTTGCCATGCGGTTGCCAAAGCTGCGGGGCAACGGGATACATGTGCGACGCGAAGGCGGATGGCCGTCCATAGAGCCCGTGGCATGCCGAGCATTGCTGACGATAGATGTGGGCCCCTGCCTCCAGATTGGTGGCGCTGGCTTCCATGGGCACTGCTTTGGCCGCTTCCCTGCGAATGCGCGCATGCATGGGAATGTGGACCAGCGTCTCTTCCATGGGGAAGGGCTTGTCTGAGACGGCCACAGGTGGCGTTCCCGCCTGGAAGTAGACTAACGCCCCCAGGGGGACACATAGAACGCCTAACAACAGGCCCAACAGAAAGGTCTTCATCAGTTTTCAGCCTCGTGGTGTTCGGTTTTTTGTGCAGGATCAGGGTAGGTTCCGCAGCATGCCCCCCACGCTATCTCGCTGATTCTAGCCGAAAGCAGAGTCACTTGGGCGATGCAGATGCTTTAATACAAAGAGCGAAGTTTTTTCTGCCCTTCTTTTACCGGCAGCTTAGTCGTGGAGGCTTTCAGGTTCATGCACCGTAGCAAGCTCAAGCAGTATTTTCTATTTCCCCTTCTGTCTATTCTTCTTGCCGCGCCCGCGATGCGCGCACAGACCAGCACCAGCACCGACGCTGCTCCTGCAGCCCAGGAACCAGCGCAGGAGCCAGCCCAGACCACGCCGGCGCCCCCGGCGGCAGCGGGGCCACAGTCGGCGGCTGCGCGGGTACGCGCCCGGCGTCAGCAGCGCATTCAGGCACTGGTTAAAGATATCTACGGGCACAAATATGAGGCATATGGCGGCTTTAGCTACCAGCGCTTCCGTCCCGGCGACAGCTTGCAGCGTTCGACCGAAGTTGGATGGAACGTCGGGCTGACCGACTATATCCGGCCGAAGCTGGGAATCACCGTCGATACCCGCGGCAACTATGGTGCGGCCTACACCTACAACAACCAATACCAGGTGTTTATGCCCAGCATCAGCCAGTACGTGTTCATGGCGGGGCCGCAATACCGGATTACACAGGGGCAGCGCCTGGCCAGCAGCGTCCGCGTTTTGGTCGGCGTCTCCCACGGAAACTTCGACACCAATACCAACGGACTTCCGGGAACCCTGATCGGCCTGTACCCCAACGGCAATTCCGTGGCCCTCGATGGCGGCATCCCGTTGGACTACAACGTCAGCCCGGCACTGGCTGTTCGAGTTACCCCGGATTTTCTATATACCCGTTTCGGCAGCTCGAACCAGTACAATCTCGGCTTTACGGCGGGGATCGTCTACCGCTTCCACAAGCGTTAAGCAGGGAATCCAAAAACAAAGGCCGTGCCCGAGAGAGGATCTCAGGGCACGGCCTTTTTGTTTGTGGGCCGGATTCAACTCCGGGCCTCAGGCTTTTGTCTTGGCGTCCCGCTGCTTCGCGGCTTCCAGCGGATACTGCGGTTCGGTCATGCGCACCGGGTCGAGGATCTCGGCAATCTCCTCCTCGGTCAGCAGCTTCTTCGCCCGGGCAATCTTGATGATGGATTCACCCGTGGCTACCGATTCCTTCACAATCTCCGCTGCCTTGGCATAGCCAATGTAGGGATTGAGCGCGGTGGCCAGCGATACCGTGCTCTGCGCGTAGAAGTCGCAGCGGGCGGCGTTGGCCGTGATTCCGGCGACGCACCGCAGGTTGAACTGACGCAGCATGTTGGCCAGGATGGTGATGCTCTGCAGAACGTTGTAGGCCATCGTCGGCATCATGACGTTCAGCTCGAGCTGTCCTGCCTGCACCGCATATGCCACGGCAGTATCGTTGCCAACTACCTGGAAGCTCACCATCGCCGCCAGCTCCGGCATGACCGGGTTGATCTTTCCCGGCATGATGGACGAGCCCGGCTGCAGGCTTGGCAGGAAGATCTCCGCGAAGCCAGTGTTGGGACCGGAGGAGAGCAGGCGCAGGTCATTCGAGATGCGGATGACCTCCAGCGCGATCGCACGCAGTGCGCCGCTTACCTCTCCCATGCAGGCGTTGGACTGCATCGCCCAGCGCATATCCTCGGCGGGGGTCAGCTTCTGGCCGGAGATGCGTGCCAGGTTCGCCACTGCCTTGGCGCGATAGTCGGGATGCGTGTTGATGCCGGTGCCCACCGCGCTGCCGCCCAGTCCCAGCTCGCGCAGCGAGTCTGACGCATCGTGCAGGAATCTCCTGCCCTTCTCGATCGCGAGTCCGTAGGCCGCGAACTCCTGCCCCAGCCGCATGGGCACTGCGTCCTGCATGTGCGTGCGCCCGGACTTCATGATGCCGTGGAACTCCTTCCCCTTGGCGGCGAAGGTGGCGGCCAGCGCATCCAGCACCGGATACAGCGTCTCCAGCGCCAGCAGCGTTCCTACGCGCATCGCGGTGGGGAAGACGTCGTTGGTCGACTGCCCATAGTTCACGTGGTCATTGGGGTGAACCTCGGCATACTCGCCGAGAGCCCCTCCCAGAATCTCATTCGAGCGGTTGGCGATCACCTCGTTGGTGTTCATGTGGAGGCTGACGCCCGCGCCCGCCTGGAAGACGTCCACGACAAACTCGTTGTTCCACTTGCCGTCGATCGCCTCCTGCGCCGCCTGGATAATCGCGTCGGCGCGGTGTGCATCCACCAGCCCCAGTTCTTTGTTGGCTTCGGCTGCGGCCCGCTTCACCATCCCCAGGGCACGAATGAGCTGCGGATGCGCCCGCATGCCGGAGATGGGGTAGTTCTCCACCGCACGCGCGGTTTGTGCGCCATAGTAGGCTTTGGCAGGCACCTCAACAAATCCAAGTGAATCTTTTTCCTTGCGAACTTCCGACATTTCGAATCGCTCCTCGTGCTGCTTGTGTGGGAATGGAGGACTATCGCCTGAGCCAATAGCCTTCCGAGGACTTTGAGTATAGAGCAGCAAGATGAACTCAGTCAGGTGAGTGAAAACGGCGCACCGGATTGCCTGCGTAAATCGCCTGCAATCCCGGCGCCGCATCGTCTAACCTAGAGAGATGAGTGAAACCAGCAATACCCTCACCCCGCTGCCTTTTGGGCGTGGAGGCGCCGGGGAGGAAGAGTTCGACGTTCTGGTTGTCGGCGCCGGTCCTACCGGGCTGGCCTGCGCCATCGATGCCCAGCAACTGGGCCTGCGCGTGGTGCTGGTGGATAAGGGCTGCCTGTGTAATTCGCTCTTCCATTACCCCTCGCACATGACGTTCTTCACCACGCCGGAGCTGCTGGAGATCGGCAACATTCCCTTCGCCAGCCCGAACCAGAAGCCCAACCGCGCCGAGGCGCTGGAGTATTACCGCAAGGTCGCGGATCACTACCACCTCGACGTTCGCCAATACCAGAGGGTGCGCCAGGTCAGCGGCAGCGATGGAGCTTTTCAGGTCGTCACCAGTGACCGTTTCGGGCGTGAGCGCGCCTTCTCTACGCGCAAGATCATCCTCGCCACCGGATATTACGACCTGCCAAATTACCTGAAGATTCCTGGCGAGAAGTTGTCCAAGGTTCTGCACTACTACCAGGACCCGCATCCCTACTACAATCTGGACGTGCTCGTGATTGGCGGTAAGAACTCGGCTGCCATCGCGGCGCTGGAGTTGTGGAGGCACGGCGCGCGGGTCACCCTTGTGCATCGCGGCCCTGCCATGCACAAGCATGTAAAGTATTGGATACTGCCCGACATAGAAAACCGCATCAAGCATGGGGAAATTCAGGCACACTTCCAATCCCATGTTCTGAGCATCCATGAAGATAGTGCAGTCCTTGCCACCCCACAGGGAGAAGTGACCGTTGCGAATGATTACGTCTTTGCCATGACGGGCTATCATCCCGATTTTGATTTCCTTACCGCCCTCGGAATCCAGCTTGAGGGCGAGGATCGTTTGCCTGTGTGCGACCGGCGAACGCTGGAGAGCAATGTCCCCGGAGTCTATCTCGCAGGGGTCATCGTTGCCGGGAAGAGGACGAACGAGATCTTTATCGAGAACGGGCGGTTCCACGGGCACCAGATTGCATCCGATTTGAAGGAAAAGATGATTCCCGCTCGCTGAGCTACTTCGAGGCACTTCAGATCGCCTCCGCTGACTCGCAGGCAGGAGGGCGGCTACGAGGCGAATGCGGCGTATTCTTAGTCTGACGCGACCATGGCAAAGATGGAAATTGCTCCGGGGAAGAACAGCTAACGGAGATCAGGTTGCACTTATGAACTTTTGGAAACCCCGCACCATTCGCAGTCAGCTTATTGCGGGATTGATCGTGACGGAGAGCATTCTGCTGCTCTCTTTCGCCATCGCACTGGTGCGCCAGCAGACGACCGAGATTCGCCATCGAGCGCAGTTGCGCCTGAACTCCAAGGCTTCGGTGCTCGCATCCCAGGCTGCCCCCCTGTTGACTTCCGGCCAGTTTGACACGTTGCAGCTCATCGTCAACACCATCATGGACACATCGTCGGTTCATGCGGCCCAGGTAACGGATGCCAATGGCCGCACGGTTGCCAGCAGCGATTCCACCTCCAATGGCCTCTACGTTCTGTCTCCGAGCGAGCGCCAGCATCTTCACCCGATGCACGATCCCGAGTCATTTCGCACTGCCATCGATCCTGAAAATCAGGATATCGGGGAGGCGGTAGCTCCGATCATGGCCGACGGAAAGCTGATCGGTTTTGCCTGGATCTATGAGGACACTGCGCCCGATCACCAGCAGGTTTCCTCGCTTCTGCGCATCACGTCTCTCTATGCCTTGTGCGCCATCCTTGCGTCGGTGCTGGTCGCGTTGGTCATGGCCCAGTCCATTACCCGACCGCTGGCGGTCCTGCGCGAAGGCACGCGGCAGCTCATGCGCGATCCCTCCTCCCATCACCGCTTCCCGTTACCGGTGCTCTCATCGAACGAAGCTTCGGATCTCACCACCGCGTTTAACCTGATGGTTTCGTCCATGGACGAGCAGCGCTCGGGGCTGAACGACACCCTGGCGCTGCTGGATTCCATGCTGGCGAATGCGCCCACCGGCTTTGGTTTTTTCGACCGCAAGTGCCATTACGTGCGCATCAACGGATTCCTCGCCGATCTGAATGGGCTGCCGATCAGCCGCCAGTTGGGGAAATCTCCATCGGAGCTGATTCCCACTCCCGCCTCATTCCAGATAGAGGAGCTCATCCGTCAGGTCTTTTCCACGGGAACGGCGATACAGGACGTTGAGCTGAGTACCGAACTTCCCAGAGAGCCCGGCACCACACGCCATTGGCTGATCAACCTGTATCCCGTAAGAACCGGCCTGCAGCCGGTGCGCTGGGTCGGCGCCATCATCGTCGATACCACCGAGCGCATTCGTTCGGAGGAGGCTCTGCGCAAGACGGAAAAGCTGGCCGCCGTGGGCAGGCTGGCCGCTTCCATCGCGCACGAGATCAACAATCCGCTGGAAGCGGTCACCAATCTGCTCTACCTGCTACACATGAATTCCTCGCTGGATCGCGACGCGACGCGGTACGCAGAGATGGCGCAGCATGAGGTCGCTCGCGTCTCCGAGATCACCCAGCAGACGCTCCGCTTCTACCGTCAATCGACGCTGCCGGTGTTCTCGAATGTGCCGGATTTGATCGACTCCGTACTCTCCCTGCACCAGGGGCGCATGAACGGCTTCAACATCGAGGTCAAGCGAAACTACCGTCCCGGAGGCGAACTCTTTTGCTTTGCCGGGGAGATGCGTCAGCTCTTCGCCAATCTGGTTGGCAACGCGGTGGACGCCATGCAGACAGGTGGGCAGCTTGCCGTGGAGGTGCGACGCTCGCGCTCCTGGCGGGATCCTGCCGTCAAAGGCGTCCGCATATTTGTAGCCGATACGGGCTCAGGAATGGATGCGTCGGTTCGCAAACACATCTTCGAGCCGTTCTTTACGACAAAGGAAGTGACTGGGACCGGACTCGGACTCTGGGTCAGTGCGGAGATTATTCAAAAGCACGACGGCATCGTCATGGTGCGCAGCCGCCCCGCCTCCAGCGGAAAGCCGTCGGGCACTGTCTTTATGCTCTTCTTTCCCGAGCGGATGCTGGACGCGAAAGTCGATGAGCAGATCATCGAAGGTCAGATGGAAAGCCGCAGCAATACGTAGAGCACTCCCCAGACGGCGAGCCTCCACTCCTTGACGGCGAATCGCCACCCCTCAAGTTTGCCCGTAGGCGAGCAAGCGTGAGGGGTGGTTCCGTTTTAGTTTCGTTTATTGGAGAGGCAGCTGCCGCCCGCCCAGAGGTGCGTCGTTCGCTGCCTTTCCCGGAGCGAGGATTGAGCGAATGCCACAGCTGGTTGGATGTGGCAGTCCGATGGACTTCGACCGCGTGACGTGGAAACGGTCCATCGTTACGTAGCGTACCCGGAGGCCGCCGACGGTTGCAGGCATCGAGCGCGGTGTCTTCTTGCGATCGACGTAGACCAGCAGGGAAGCTTCCGCCGGATTGTCGTGGCTCTGCGAGACGCCCACGCCGAAGAACGCGGGATCCTTCATCAGCGATTTCCAGTTCTGCTCCTTCACGGCAATGGCCGGGGCCAATACGCTTGCCGGAAGGTGGATTCCCGCTGGAACCATGTGGGAGGACGCGGCGGTATGGCTGGCGACGCTGTTGGCGGTCGCCGGGATCACCAGAGTTCGTACCCCGCCAATTGCCGCAGGCACGGGCACATTTACCTTCTCCTGGTCCACATAGACAATTACGGCGGCCTCTCCCGGGCTATCCATGCTCTTGCCGGTTGCCGTTCCCAGGATGCCCTTTTTGGCGTCAACCAGCGAAGCCTCCGCTATGCTGGCTGCCTGCTGCGCGGCTGCCATCGCTGTCGGGGAGACGCTCACGGCGGACGCAGCAGTGACGGTATTGGTGTCGTAGTTCAGGCAGGTTATGGGGTGCTGGCCGCCGCCCGTAACCTTGAAGCTTCCGCTGCTCTGGCCCGCCTGTGTCGCCACTTCGTTCAGCACCTCTCCGATGGGGCTCGCAACGCTGAATCCGTTGCCCCCCGCGTAGAAGAGGCCGATGGGCTGTGCGTTGCTGGCGTCAAGAACCATGGATCCGGAATCTCCGGCATCGCTAAAGCTGTTGCCGCCGATGGAGATCTGGTTGGTGTACGTCTTGGTCAGATAGCCGGTCGTCTCGGCGCAGTCCTTGAAGTAATCCACGCTCACGTTCTGGCTGATGGATTCGACGGTCGAGCAGGTCAGCCCGGTGGTGCGTCCGCTTTTGACCACCCGCAGCGATCCGGCGGTGAAGCTTCCCGCGGTCAGTGGTTCACCCGTTCCGCCTGCCGGGGGAGCCGCCGTCAGCAGTCCCGATTGCAGCGGACCAATCTGCAGGATAGCGCCTGAGGTGTCCACGGTGGAGCTGACTCGGGCAATGGCTGCGTCAACATTGGTCTGCGTGCTGGAGAGGGGTACGTAAGCCGTGAGGGTCGCTACGGGGCGAACGGTGGCGCCGTTCTGGCCATAGGGTGTGCAGCCGCCATCGATCAGGCCGGGCTGTACGATGGAATCCCCGACGCGCGCCTGGTCGGACTCTCCCAGCACGTGATTGTTGCTCAGGATGTAGTGGTTTCCGGCGCTGTCCTCTACCAGGGAACCCAGGGTTCCGCCGCAGCAATCGCTGATGAAGGATGCTCCGGTCTGGTCCTTCTGGAGATCGTAGTCATTGTTGTTTCCGCCGGAGGTCCCCATCTGCACCAGCCCTGTCTGTGCATTCTGGTTGGTCACCGGCGAGCTGTTCACCCCCTGCGAATCCAGCAGGATGTGCAGCGGCGTAGTGGACGTGCTGCTGTTCGCCTGCGCCACTACATAGACCGATGGACTTGAGGGAAGCGTGGCGGGCGCCTTATAAGTGACGCTGCAGGTGGTGTAGGTGTTGGCGCCTGTCTGGCAGGAGGACTGACTGAGCGTGCCCAGCGATGAGCCGCCGTCTGAACCGTTTGCCGTGGTGCTCACCACCCAATTAATCTTGCCCGCGCCGACCTCGGAGATCGAGCCCTGCACGTCCATGCTCGATCCGGCGGTGAGCGAGGAGTTCTCCGGGCTCAAGGGCTGCAGGAATCCCGGGGTTACCGTCACCATCGCCGAGGCACTGCTGGAAGTATTGCTGTTGAGCGTGGCGGTCACGCGAACCTGCACGGAATTGGCGGTGAGATATGCCGGCGGGGTATACACGCCTGCAGTTGTGATGCTGCCTGCGCCAGCGGTTGTATCGCCGTTCGCAACCTGCCAGGTCACGTTTGCCGGCTGCCCGTTATTCAGGGTGGCTTTGAAGGTCTGCTGTGTATTGGTATCCAGGGTGGTCGATGCCGGGCTGATGCTGAAAGTTCCGTTGCTGGGGCTGGAGGTGTTGCCGCCGCAACCTGCAACCATAAGGGCAAGCGGCAGGATGAGCCCAGCCACACGCTGCAAGGAAATTTTGATCATCATGGAAAGACCGGCCTTTTCTTGTGTTTTGGATGGAGGCCCTTGCGAGCCACCAATTCCTATTGAACACGAAGCTCAGCCTTTCGACGTTCATACGACGAAAAAAGTCATCCAGGAAATGGGGATTTCCCTGGTCGACCCAAGAATGTGCCGAAAGCTGTGCCGAAAAAAACCGGAAGGAGACCGGGTAGGGAGGAGTGACTCGCCTCCCTGCCCGCAGGTATCGGTTTATGCGGCGGCACCCGTCTCTCGATCCGCGCTGGGAACCAGATGCGGCGTGTGTGTCGGAGTTGGAAGAATTTTCACCTCGCCGGCCTCAATCTCTCTCATACGGCGAAGTTCGCGGGGAGTCAGTGGCTCCATCCGTTCCGCGGAGTAATACATGTGTCTTCCGCAGTCGAGGCAAACCTTGTAGGTCTGCCGTTCAATGGTAAAGGGGCGCGTCAGCCTGTCATGTCGGCATCCGAAGAGGGCGTCGTACAGGAAATCCAAGACAGCATATATCCATTCCATACGAGTCTCCTTTCATCTCCCCTGAGTTTGGCAAGCAGATCTGGGAAAGGGCCAAATTCCACTCAGTGGAGGTCCGGCGTTAATAGCCGCCGAATCTGCACGTCTATAGAGATGCCACAATACGCCAAAAGTAGCACCTATAGAGATGAGAAATTCATCTCGTTTTTACTCATGGCCATGGGTTTAGATGGTTAGTCCGTAATGCGAATGACGATCTTGCCGAAGTGCGATCCGCCTTCCATCGTTGCGAGGGCTTCCTTTATGCTGTTGAAACTAAATACGTTACCTATAGCCGGTTTCAGCTTGGAGTGGCTAATAGCGCGATTCATGTCCAGGAAGTCCTGTCTTGAGCCGACCGAGATCGCCTGTATCCTGATCTGTTTATGCAGCATAGGGCCAATGGGAAGCTTCTCCTCATTCCCCGTCAGAATGCCGATCTGCGCGATAGTCCCGGCAAAACGCACCGCCTTCAGCGACTGCTGCAGGGTTCCCGCTCCTCCCACTTCGACGATCAGGTCCGCGCCTTCTCCGCCGGTCTGCTCCAGAACCCAGGAAGCCCAGTCCGATTGCTTGCGGTAGTTCAATCCAGCATCGAGATCGAGCTTCCTGGCCCTGGCCAGCTTTTCATCGCTGCTGGAGGTTCCGATGACGCGTGCTCCCAGCAACCTGGCGAATTGCAGGGCGAAGAGCGATACTCCACCCGTTCCCTGGATGACCACCGTCTCTCCCGCTCGCACCTGGTGCGCGCGGTTCACGGCATTCCATGCGGTCACGGCGGCACACGGTAGAGTCGCGGCCTCCCCATACGTCAGGTGTGCAGGAACGGCCACCACTCCCTCAGCCGGCAGCGCCACATACTCGGCCAGCATGCCGTCGATGTCGCCGCCCAATGCGCCACGAGACTTGGCAGCGGTGAGGTTCCCATCCAGCCAGTTCTGCATGAAGATGCCTGCGACGCGGTCGCCCACCTTCCAGCCCTGCACCTCGGAGCCGACTTCGACGATCTCCCCGGCACCGTCAGAGCAGGGAATTCGTGGCAGCGCCATCTTGGGGTTGTAAAGCCCCTTTACCATCAATAGATCGCGGAAGTTCAAGGAAACCGCATGGATGCGCACCAGAACATCTCGCGGCCCCGGAACTGGCATAGCGATCTCCACCTGCTCCAGTTGCTCCACTCCAAAAGTCCCAATTCGCCATGCTTTCATCGTTGACTCCTGTGTTAAATGACATCGACTACAGTGAAGATGCGACAAAGTATGCTCCGGATTGTGGAAAAACACGTAACATAGAAGTATGTCTAAAGGATGGGAAAGCAAAAGCGTAGAAGAGCAAATGGCACTCAAAGAGTCGGAATCGGCCCGGACGGAGTTGACTCCAGAACTCAAGCGGCAACTGGCGATCGCCAAAGCCGCTGTTGAGCGCGAGAGGCAGGTTCTGAACCTGCAGCGGGAACGGATCCTGTCGGAGCGTACCGCCAGTCCTTATCGCCGCGCCGCTCTGACCGCTGCACTGGCTGATGTTGAACTGAAGCTGGAAGCGCTCGCTTAATCGAACCGCCGTCGCGCAGCCTGCTGCTGACGAAGCAATCTATCCCTGTGTATCCAGAGCAACTGTCTATGGAGCAATGGAGCGCCGGGCGTGGACGCTGGAATATCCCACATCTTCCGCTCTTGCTCTAAGAAAACGCTCTGAAAAGATGCCGGGGTTTCGCCCCGCCCGAATGTTTGTTCGGAGTGTATGCGAGAACCCTGCTTCGATCACGCTTTCCGGTTAAATAAGAGCGAATTGGCCTGATCGATCGATGTTAGCGAGACGCGGGCAATGTTCACGTGGGCAGGCCGGGTCGTCGCCCAGAGGATGGCGTCTGCCACATCTGCCGCGGTCAGCGGGGTAAGCCCATGGTAGACCTTCGCAGCCCGCTCCGTATCGCCTCGGAAGCGTACCTCGCTGAACTCAGTCTCCACCATGCCGGGATCGACGGTGGTCACCCGTACCGGTGTCCCTAGAAGATCCTGCCGCAGGCCATCGTTGATGGAGCGCTCTGCCGCCTTGGTGGCGCAGTACACAGCTCCGCCGGGATAGGTGAGCTCACCTGCCGTCGATCCCAGGTTGACGACATGGCCGCGGCCCCGGCTCACCATTCCAGGAACGACCGCGCGCGTGACGTAGAGCAGCCCCTTCACGTTGGTGTCGATCATCTCTTCCCAGTCGTCCAGTTGCCCGGCGTAGAGTTTATCCAGTCCGCGGCTAAGCCCGGCGTTGTTCACCAGCACATCGATAGCCTTCCACTGCTCCGGCAGGCCGGAGATGGCCGCTGCTACAGCCGTTGCCTGGGTCACATCCAATTGCAGCAGGTGAACATCGGGAGCGCCCAGGCTCCGCAGCTTCAGAGCGCTCTGCTCCAGCCGATCCTTGCGCCTTGCTGCCAGCAGCAGCCGCGCTCCTGCCGATGCAAATGCCTGGGCGCAGGCCTCGCCGATACCCGCGCTCGCTCCAGTAATGAAAACGATCTTGCCATTGAGTGCCGTCATAACGCCCATAGTATCAAGATGCGAGTTATCGGGTGAGAGCCACGCTCTGCGCCAGATGGTATTGCCCGACGGCCCAATCCTCTCGCGCCAGACCGGCGTCGGACGCCATTTGCAACTGCCGCCCGAGCAGATCCGCCAGCGGCAGACGTGTCTTGCTGGCGCTGGCCGCTTCCCGAAGAAGGTTGGTGTCCTTGATGCCGAGCGCGATGGTTGCCTCGGGCTGTTTCGTCGGATTGAGCATGACCTTGCCATAGGACGCATAGAACGGCGACTGGAAGAGCGCCGCATTCACCGTCTCCAGAAAAACCGTGGGATCGATGCCCTGTGCGCTCGCGAAGACGAAGCCCTCGCTCAACGCCTGGATCATGGCGGTAATCATGAAGTTGCCGCCCAGCTTGAGCGCGTGGGCCTGCCTGGGCTCCGCACCCACAATGGTGATGCCCCGGCTGATGGCGGACAGCAGAGGATGCAGGCGCTCGACTGCAGCTGGCTCTCCGGCGATCGCGATCCAAAGCTTGCCCTGCTCCGCAACGTTCGGGCGGCCGAAGACAGGCGCGGCGACAAAGGTCTGCCCCAGTCTGCTGTGCTCCGCCGTCAGCCGCTCGGAGAGTTGCACGCTGATGGTGCTCAACGAGACATGGATTGCGCCCGGAGCCATAGATGTGGCGACTCCTCCCTCACCAAGCACAACGCTGCTCACCGCCGCGTCGTCGTTCAGCATGGTAAAGACGATGTCACATCCGGCGACTGCGTCCTTCGCCGCTGGGGCTACCTGCAATCCGCCAAGCTCAGCCATCGGCTTCGCAGTACGATTCCACGCCGTCACATCGGCTCCGCTTTCGTGCAGCCTCCGGGCGATTGGCATTCCCATCTTTCCCAGCCCAAGAAAGGCGATCTTCACGGCAGTACCTCCGTCGATTTTTGTAATTGGATGCGTTGCGTCTGACCGGGAGAGCCACAAAGAGCGAAGCCCCCCACGCTGCAGCGGTGTGAGGGCTTCGCTCCGGTTGCGGATTAAGCTTAGGAAAACTAAAAATCAGGAAAACTGGGGAGTGACGAGGTGGTGCGCGATGGCAAACAGAGCCAGTTCCAGCCGCGTGGAGACACCCGTCTTGTCGAAGATGTTCGAGAGATGCCGCTTCACCGTCTCCTCGCTCAGCGAGAACTGCTTCGCGATGTCGCGATTGCTGCAACCTTCCACAATGCAGCCCACCACTTCCAGTTCGCGCGGGGTCAGCCCGTAGGTCTTCCGCTCGGGAACCGCGGCCTTCTGCATCAGATCGTGCAGCGCGCCGACCAGATTGACAACCCGCTTGCCGCCGATCCAGTAATCGCCCGAGGCGACAGCCCGGATGGCCGTAGTCAGGTGATCCGTGACGGCGTCCTTCAACACAATGCCGCGGGCGCCGATCTGCAGCGCTTCAATCACCTGCTGGGTGCTGATCAGGCTGGTCAGCAGCATAATCTTCACAGTAGGCGAGCCGCTCATGATCGCGCGCATCGCCTCCAGTCCGGGCAGGCGAGGCATCTGCACGTCCAGCAGAAGAACATCGGGCAGCAGCTCCAGTGTCTGCGTGATCGCATCATCGCCATCGGATGCTTCGCCCACCACCTCCAGTCCGGGATCGGACTGCAGCATATTTCGAACGCCGATGCGAACCACAGGATGATCGTCCGCCAGCAGGATTCTGATGGCACGCGTCGTCGGGCTCTTGACTCGAATGGGTGTGGTTTTCATACCTTGATCACCAAAGCTTTCCGGCATTTCTTTCCAGCAGGATACGCCGCAGTTCGTCGCAAGCAGAAGACAATTCTTTCAGGAATCTCTGCCCCTCATCTGGTTGATAACTACCCGCTTCAATCTTTCCTGCGATTTGCGACAGCCTTGCCGCGCCAATCATGGAAGCGCCGCCCTTGATGGCGTGCGCTGCCTGGCGCAGGCCCTTCAGGTCCCCTTGCTCCAGGCATTCCGTCATCTTCGGGATGCGCTGATGCACATCCTCAATGCAGGTCTCGAATACCTCCCGCATCAACGCCTTCGGCATCATGCCCTGCAACCTGGCAAAGATGGCTTGATTCAGCACGGGAGAGTCCTCGGCCACCGGAGGGCCACTGGGCGTTGCGGGCCCGGCATCGTCCTCGGCCAGCAGCCGAGCAAGCGCCGCCGTGTCGATGGGCTTCAGCAGAAAGCCGTCGAAAGGTGCGGTGGTGGCGGGCTCACTGGCGCTCATCGCCAGAATGCGTACGTCGCTGCCGGCGTGCCGGCGAAGCTGCCGCGCCAACTCTTCTCCGCACAGGCCCGGCATGTTCAGATCGACGAGGATGGCTGAGGGGCGTTCCCGGGCATCGGCATGCGCCAGCGCCTCCAGCGCCTCGTTTCCGGTAGCTGCCTGGGTCACGGAATGGCCTTCCGACCCGAGCAGGAGAGCCACCAGCTCCCGGCTGATGGGGTCGTCATCCACCACCAGGATGCTGTGCGCTTTATCGGTCTGGCTCTGTCTGGTCATCGCAGCCCTCAGCGTCCGACGACGAGCACAACGAAGCTGTGGGGCAGAATGGCCGGCCGTGGTCTGGGATTTTCCGGTGTGGACGCAGGCCGTGGACCGAAGTCCGCGGAAACCAGATAGACCTTGCCGGTTGCGCGGTCGACGGCCATGGTGCGCGCACCCGGCTTGGTCGCCAACGTCTGCAGCGTCTCGTAATCATTCGGCGATTTCTGCGAAAGTATCGTCAGGGTGCCTTCGCCGTTCGAGCTGAAGACGACCGAACCCGCCGCGTCGAAACCTGCTGCATCCGGTCCGCCGCCAATCGTGGGAGTGGCGACGACCTTGCCCGACGTTGCATCGACTACGATCATCTTCTTGTTGCTGCACACGCTGAAGAGGCGGTCATGAGCTGCGTCGATCGCCATGCCGGAGGGCTCTTCCCCAGGGGCGATCGGCCAGGTTGCCGTCACCTTTGCGGTGGCCGCGTCGATGCGTGCAATCTGGCTGGTGTCTTCGAGATTCACGAAGACCGTCCCTTTTCCATCTGCCTGCGGAAACTCGGGCCGCCCTGGCAGAGCGATCGTTGCCACTACCTTGTTGGTATGTGTATCAATCACGGTTACATCCTTGCTGCCGCCGTTAAAGGCAAGGACGCGCCCGGTCTTTGGTTCGTAGAGAATCCCGTCCGGATTTTTGCCCGTCGCGATGGTCGCCGTCACCTTGCGCGTGGCTCGGTCAAAGACGGCGACGCGGTTGCCTCTGCCGTCGCTGATGTAGCCTGACTTGCCGGATGCATCGAGCGCGATTCCATGCGTGCCCTGGAAACCGGCAATCTCCCCCGCCAGCTTGCCCGTCTGCAGATTGACAATTTGCACGCGAGGGCCGCGTGCAATGTAGAGCAGCCGCGCCGTCGAATCGACGGTTAGATAATCCCATCCGCCTTCACCGCCGATGGTCCACGTCTGCTGCACCGTGTAGGGAGATGCGCTCTCGGCCGCGGGCAATCGAACCGGAGCCATCAGCACAAGCGCACTCATCGCTGCAAAGACGGCGTGGGAGGTAATTCTCTTTGCATCCAACATTCGGGTGCCTCCAGGCACACGGAAATCCTAATCCATTCCTGCGAATATCGACGGATCTCTTTTACGGATCTCTTTGTGTTGTGGTCCTCGATCGTGTTTGCCGTGCCATCGATCGTGTGCCTTGCCATCGATGGTGACGCGGACTCTCGATCCGTCACGAACCAACCTTGTACACTCGAGTTCTGCAAGATGCCTCCGCACAGTGCCATAGGAGGAGGCCCCTGGCGCCTCCGTCTGCCGCATATCTTTGCCTCCTGTCTCGCTTGCTGTACATTGACGGGCATGGGTCGGGATAGCGAACTCGAGGAGTTACGGCAGCAGGTTCGGGAACTGGCGGCTCGTGTCCAGCGATTGGAGGCTATGCCAGACTCTGCGGCATCCCCGACCCCGCCTGGGCAAGCTGCCACGCCGCCTCCGGCAGCCACCGTGCGACGGCCCGGCGAAACGCCACCTGTGCCGGAACATATCCGAGAGACGGGCACGACAACATCGGGCGTAACAACATCGGGCACAGCAAAATCAGGCACTACGGCGGGTACTAAAACGGCGGGTACAACTAGGACGCTGGAGCAGCGAATCGGCTCGCAGCTCTTCAACCGCGTCGGGATTGTCGCCGTCCTCTTCGCCATGGCCTGGTTCCTCAAGCTGGCCTTCGATCGCAACTGGATTGGGCCGCCGGTGCAGATCGCGATTGGGCTGATTCTGGCTGTGGCTCTCGCGCTCTGGTCGGAGCGCTTTCGCCATAAGGGATACCCCGCATTTTCTTACACGCTCAAAGCATTGGGCAGCGGTATCGCGTACCTGTCCCTGTGGGCCTCGTTCAATGTCTATCACCTGGTGCCGGCTGCGGTGGCCTTTCTTGGTATGGTCGCAGTAACGGTTACAAATGCATATTTCTCCTGGCGGCAGCGATCCGAGGTGCTGGCAACCTATGCGCTGCTGGGTGGGCTGGTGACTCCGGGGCTGCTGTCTACCGGCGAGGATCACGAGATCTTTCTCTTCGGCTACCTGCTGCTGCTCTCCGTCGGAGTGGTACTGCTGGCGGATTTGCGGTCCTGGTTGCGATTGCCGGTTGGAGCCTTCGTTGGCACGGGATTCTATTTCTTTGCCTGGTTTGGCGAGTTCTACCACCCACCCCTGGCCGCTCTTACGCTCACGTTTGTGGCGCTGTTCTTCGTAGTGTTTTCGGCTGTTCCGCTGCTTACCCTGCGCAGTTTCGGGAGCGAGTCCGCCCCGCCCGCTGCGAGTATATTTCTTGTCGCCGCTCCGGTCGCGATTGCTTTGCTCGCGGCCATCGAGGCATATTCGCTGGTGGCGCACCCGCAGCAGGCGTGGCTGCGCCAGTGGATCGCGCTCGTCCTGGCTGCAGCGTCGATCGCGCTATCCCACCTCGCGCGATTGCAACCGCGGGCAAACGTCGCCGAGCGCAAGTTCTTCGTCACGCAGGAGGCGCTGGCCGCCTTCTTTGTCGCGCTCGCCATCTGGTTCCACTTCACTGGATACGCCATCGTGCTGGGGTGGCTGGGGGAAGCGCTGGCAGGGATCGCCATCGCATTCTGGCGGCCTCGTCCCGGCAGGCGCGAACTGGGCGCTGCCGTTGTGGTCCTCTGCTTCCTCAGCCTCTTGCTGCTGGAGATCAGCGATCCGCTGCATCAGCCGGTGGACGTCGTTCTCAATGCCCACTTCGCCACATACATGGCGGCGCTTGCGGCCTTTGCCGTCGCCCTGCGGATCAGTGTGCTGGGCCTCAGGCATGCGGAGCAGAAGTCCGTGCTCTCCTGGAGCGCACTCGCTGCCCTCCTCACGATTGCCTTCAATGTCGTGGCGCTATGGTCCGTCGCATTTGAAATTCACCATTACTGGACCTGCGGAGCCAGCCTTGCCGGGAACCTCTGCAGAGTGATCGATCCCCGCGATCTGGTCTATTCGCAATTTGCCTACAGCGGCTGGTTCATGGCCTATGGGGCGGCGTTGATGGCGACGGGTTTCCTCGCGCGCTCGGCGTTCCTGCGCTGGCAGGCCCTGGTCCTGCTCGCGCTGGCGATTGCCAAGGTATTTCTCTTCGATGCCAGTCAACTCAGCCAGGGATATCGCGTGGCCAGCTTTTTGGCGCTGGGCGTGGTGCTGCTCGCCATCAGCTTCGCCTATCAGCACGACTGGCTGGCTCTTCGCCGCGACACGTAGAGCCACCAGTCAGCAAGGAAGCCATGAGAACGACGCACGCCTAGCCCATGAAAGGATCGACCTAGCGCATGACAGGATCGACCTGGTTCAGCCAGTCCGGTGGTTTCAGAATCTCTCTTGGCTTGGAGCCATCGGCGGGGCCTACGATGCCGTCGCGTTCCATCATGTCGATCAGGTGCGCCGCGCGTCCGTAGCCAATGCGCAGACGACGTTGCAGCAGGGAAGTGGAAGCCTTGCCGAACTCCAGAATCAGGCGCACCGCGTCCTCGAACAACTCGTCGTTGTCGTCGTCGCTCACTGTATCCAGGTCGCGCCCCTTGTCGTCCTTGGGAGAATCGAGGAATCCGTGCGCATACTCCGCCTCGCCCTGATTCTTCCAGAAGCCAACCACCGCCGCCGTCTCTTTTTCCGTTACGAAGGGAGCGTGCAGGCGCTGCAGGCGCGAGGTTCCCGGCGGCAGAAAGAGCATGTCGCCGCGGCCCAGGAGGCACTCCGCTCCATTCGAATCCAGAATCGTTCGCGAGTCCACCTTGGTTGCCAGGCGGAAGGAGATCCGCGTCGGCACGTTGGCCTTGATCAGCCCTGTGATGACATCCACCGAGGGCCGCTGGGTCGCAAGGATCAGGTGGATGCCCACGGCACGCGCCATCTGCGCCAGCCGCGTGATGGCCTCTTCCACATTCGACTTATCCAGCATCATCAGGTCGGCAAGCTCGTCGATGATGATGATGATGTAGGGCAGCGGCTGCTGCTCCTCCGAGTCCTCGAACATGCTCGGCGTGCCATTCTCAAACAGCTTGTTGTACTGGTCGATGTTGCGCACGCTGCGGGAGGCCAGCAGCTTCAGCCGCCGCTCCATCTCGCGCACCGCATTGCGCAGAGCATTCGCCGCAAGCTTGGGCTCGGTGATGATGGGCGTAAAGAGGTGCGGAATCCCCTCGTACATCCCCAGTTCCACGCGCTTGGGATCGACCAGGATCAGCCGTACCTGCTCCGGCGTGGAGCGATAGAGCACGGACATGATCATGGCGTTGATGGCCACCGATTTGCCGCTGCCCGTCGATCCTGCGATCAGCACGTGAGGCATGGTCGCCAGATCTGCGGTCACAATGCGGCCGTTGATGTCCTTGCCCATTGCCAGAGTCAGACGCGACTTGGCATGCCCGAAGGTCTCCGATTCGATGACGTCCCGCAACCAGATCGTCTCGCGCTCATGGTTCGGAACCTGGATGCCCACGGTGCTCTTGCCTGCCATGCGCTCGATCAGGATGCTCTCTGCCCGCATCGCCAGGCAGAGATCGTCGGAGAGGCCAGTGACGCGGCTATACTTCACGCCCGCCTCGGGCCGGAACTCGAAGGTCGTGACCACCGGCCCGGGATTGATCTGCACCACCTGGCCCAGCACGCCGAACTCGGCACATTTCTCCACCAGCACCTGGGCATCTGCCCGCAGTTCATCTTCGCGGACTACCTGCTCCTCTTCACTGCGGAAGAGCAGGGAACTGGGCGGCAGCTTGAAGCCGCTGACCGATTTCGGAGTCACGGTTACCGGTCGGAGCACAGCGTCGGCGCGTTCGCCGACCACGATGCCTTCGTCTGCATCCTGCTGCTGCGGCTGGCCTGGCTCAGCGGCGTCTTCAACCCAGCCCTCCTCCGGCGTCGGCACGGGGTCCGGGACAGCCTTGGCCCGCGGAGGCACCAGCCGGGGCTTCAACTCTTCCACCGGAATAGGCTCCGGTTCGGGATCGGGAACCTTCGCGCGCGGCATCTGCTCCCATAGGGTTGGCGGCGGCGCAGGCTCGTCGTAGAGTTCGGCAAAGCCGGCACGACGATTGCCCGTGTCCTCTTCTTCCTCGGTCGTGGCTGGAGTCACCTTCTGCGACTTGCCGACTGCCTTGCGAGCCTTTACCAGTGCTTTTTCGCGAGCTGCTTCTTGTTTGCGGGCGCGCTTCAGTTCTTTGGCCCGAGCACGCGCCATCTTCCAGTTGGTCCAGCGATCGCGCCAGTTCGACAGAAACGCAAAACGCACCACCAGCCAATCGCGGCTGGTGTTAAAGGAGAAAGTCGTGCTCAGGTAGGCAGCGATGGCGACCATCGTCACCACCACCACGCAGGCTCCGGGAAAGTTCAGGTAGGCAACCAGCGCGTCCACCACCAGGTGGCCCACCAGCCCTTCAATCGGAAGAGTATGCATCCACAGCATATGGCCGGGCAACAGGCCGAGCAGCGCCGGCACAAAAATCAGGCTCAGAGCCACTCCGCTCCACTTGGCCAGGGGTGGCCCTGCCGGCCTGGAACGCAGCCAGGTGTAGCCGAGGCCGCCAAGAAACAGGGGAAAGCAGAACGCGCCAAGGCCCTCGACCTGCAATAGCAGATCGCTGATGGTGGCGCCGATCAGCCCCGTCCAGTTGTGCGCAGGACGGCCCGCGGCAAATCCGCCCACCGTATTCAGCGAGGGGTCCGTAGCCCGATAGGAGAGAAGCGAGAGGAGAAGGAGGCTAGCCGCAACAAGCAGCATCAGCCCGACCAGTTCGTTCAGGCGGCGGTTGCGCGTAGGCGTCAGTACCAATTTGAGTGGCTTCATTGAGGCGCGCGACGATGCCCGCGGTGGAACGGAAATTCGGTCCATCGGCAACACATCCCGAACACCAGAGCAATTCCAATTATCCCAGAATGGACTCTCCGGGGGGACAAAATCCCCGGGGTGGTATCCACATCTCCAACTACCAGAACGGGGTACGCGGAACCGGCAGGCAGGGCAGATACAGGGATCGGGGGAACGGGGCAGGGAGGCTGAGATAGCGGACTGGGACAGGGAACCGGGACAGCCTCCCGGCTCCGCCTATCCTCTACATTCCGAAGAGCTTCGTGCCAAAGACCAGTAGCAATCCGCCCACAACGATGCGGTAGATGGCGAACAGTACGAATCCGTGATTGCGGACCCACTGCAGGAACCACTCCACGCATCCCAGGGCCACCACAAACGAGACCACGAAGCCGATGGCCAGCACAACCCAGTCGTGTCCCGTCATTACCAGGGGAGCTATCGCCTCCGCGCCCTCGACGTGCTTCGGGTGCAGAGTCTTCAGCAGGTCGTAGCCGGTCGCCGCGATCATGGTTGGAATCGAGACCAGGAAGCTGAACTCCAGCGCAGCCGAGCGGGTCATACCCACGAGTTGACCGGCGGCGATGGTCGACATGGAACGGGACGTTCCCGGAAAGACGGCGGAAAGCGTCTGGCACAGGCCAATCCAGATAGCTTGCCCCAGCGACATCTGCTCTACGTCCCTGGTGGTCGCCTCGCGACGAACGCTCCATGCGTCTACCACCCACATGATGATGCCGCCGATCACCAGCGCCAGCGCCATGATGCGGATGCTTTCCAGGTGCTTGCCGATCAGCTTGGTCAGCAGCAGCGAGGGAACCGCGGTGCAGACAAAGGCGACAAGGGTCAGTGTCAGCGGATGGTTGAAGACGGTGCGGTCGCCTTCCTCGCCCTCGGGAAAGGTGCGCAGAAATTCGATGATCCTGCCCAGGAACAGCAGCAGCAGGGCCAGAATCGCGCCTAACTGGATCACGATGGTGTACATCTTCCAGTAGGGATTGGTCAGATTGATTTGCAACAATGCTTCGGTAATTCTCAGGTGAGCGGTGGAACTGACCGGCAGAAACTCCGTCAATCCCTCCACAATGCCTAGCAACACAGACAATACGTAATCGTTCAAGAAACCTCCGGCCCTGCCGTCTACTCGCGATCGATACCGTAAATGGGAATATCCTGCTCCAACTTGTATACCAAAGCGGCGGCCCTGGCCGCATAATCCGTCTGCGGCCAGTGACTTACCAGCTTACCAGCCAGATCCCGCGCCTTCGCCTTTGCGCCGTCGGATTTCTTCCTGTCCTCGTTCGCGGCGTAGATGTCTACCAGCACACTTTGGCGGTACATGGCAGAATACAGCGCTTCCGCCGCCTTGGGGGAGTCAGGATGCTCGGTGACGTACTTCTCGTAGGTCTCCGACTCCTTCTCCGGGCACTTAGGAGAGCCCTGCCAGTCTCCGCACAGCTTATTGTCAATCTGCAGAAAAGCAGCCATGTCGGACCATTTGCTATGCGGATACTTCTTCTCGATCTTTTTCAGTTCCTCATCGTCCAATTGCTCCCGCAGGTAGTTCTCCTTTTCGTGAGCGGACGGACGCGACATGGCATCGGCCTTCTCCAACTGCCAGCGGATATCCGCGGCGCGCCAGGCCGCCTCCGGAGCCAACGCCGATTGCGGATAGAAATCGTTGACCCGGCGATAGAGCAGGCGTGCGTCGAGCGCCGCGCGCGGAGGAGAGTGCGGCTCGCTGGCCAGGAGTTCTTTCGTGGCAGCCTCGCCCAGCAGGATCGCGTCACCATTCGGCGTCTCGGCTGTCAGGACACCCTTATCCTGCACCCATCCTGAAACCGGAGGGGGAGCCGACTCCTGCCCGAAGAGCGGAACATCCGCGTCGCGAGCCTCTTCCACGTCCGTGTTGGCAAAGACGCGCAGCCATTTGCCGCTGTGCTCCACGATCACCATCTCGCGCCCCGGGGTCATCTGCCCAACCTTCTGGGCGGAGGTGTCGGAGGATATGTAGACCACCGTCTCGCGAATCACCGTGGCGCGCGTACCCTGCGGAACGGGCGATGCGGACTTTTCCCCCAGCGCCGCCATGGGAAGCAGAAAAACAGCAAAGGCAAGCAGTCGATTCATCGGTTTCCTTAGGGTATCGCATTCAGCACTGCGCTTGCCCCCATTCTAGGGGATAGGGCTGTGTCGAAGGGGCCTGACGAATGGTGTAACATCCTTCGCTTAGGAGGCGCGATGTTCCTCGATCCAACAGCGGATGCGTTCCGATGCTCCATCGCGCCCTGGCTGTCGGTTCGGAACAGCGCTCAGGCTGTGGAGTTCTACAAATTCGCCTTCGGCGCCACAGATGCCTATCGGCTGGAGACTCCCGGAGGAGGGGTGGTAGCGAAGCTCTCCGTGCAGGGTGCGGAGTTCTGGGTCAGCGACGAGTCCCCCGAAAATGGCAACTTCAGCCCTGAGTCTCTCGGCGGCGGCTCTGTGAGAATGATCCTGACGGTGGCGAACCCCGATGCCGTCTTTGCGCAAGCCCTCGACGCGGGCGCAACCGAGGTCTTCCCGGTAGATGAGGAGTACGGCTGGCGGCTGGGGCGGGTCGTCGATCCCTTCGGCCACCATTGGGAGATTGGCCGCCCTCTCCCCTGAGGGATAGTGCCTCATCATCCTTCGCCCACATTCTTGTCATCCTGAGCGAAGCGAAGGATCCCCTTCTTCATCCCCGAAGCGAAGGATCCGCTTGATGGATCAACTACGGGGAGAAAACTGAGACGCCGCCTCCCGCATCGCGAGAGCTTGACACCGCTCTGTACGCCTGCTATTGATACTTCGCTTCTCGGCCCATCCCACGGTCTCCCCCGGTAAAAAAATCAGATCTGGAGGGAACTACCTTGAAAAGCACAGGCGCGTTCTTTGTTGCCTCGCTGTTCCTCGCATCTATCTGCAACGCGCAAGACCCACCCGCGCAGCACGCCGCATGGACGGACGTCTACCATGTCCACATCACCAAGGCCGCACCTGGCAAGGCCGGGCCGCTAGCGGACTACCTGAAGACTCCAGACCCCAAGGCGCCGATGCCTGGGCATTTCCTGGTCCTGCGTCATCAATCCGGTGAGGATTGGGACTATGCGGTTATCGAGCACATGGGCACCAAAGCCACGGTGGATGCCGCCGGTACTCCGATGCCTCCCTCCGCGCGCGACCTGAGCATCTGGCATGGCGACACGTTTGTCAGCGGCCCGCCCTGGGAGGAGTTTGCCCGCGCCATGGGCATCACCGGCGACTCGGCAGGGAAGACCGCCGATGCGGTGTATCTGGTTGCCGTCTATCGTGCGCTTCCAGGGCATCGGGATGATCTGCTGAAGGTGCTGACTACGCCCGGAGCCTCACGTGCGGAGCGCACCGCCGGTACCGTGATTCTGCGGCATCTTGAAGGCGCGCCGTGGCAGTTCCTTGAGATCTCCCGCTACAACTCGTGGCAGGATTTTGCAAACCTGGAGGAGGCTACGGAAAAGGAGACCAGAAAGGGCACGGGAGGCTGGTTCGAGTTGCGGGAGAACATCTCCTACCACACGGACACCCTCACGGATCGCATCGCTCCATAAGGCACCGGGGATATCAAAAGAGTGCAGAGAGCCGGAAAGCAATAGAGGGCCGGAGGAGGCTTGAGGGGGGCCGGGAGAGCGGCCTTCCTCAAGCCGCATTCCTATCAGCCACCCTGGCGGACTCTCGCAGTCTGCTCCAGTCAGCTTTCGCTGATTACCGCACGCAGGATCTCCGGTTCCACATTGCCGCCGCTCATTACCGCCACCGTCTTGCGGGAGTGGGGCAGCTCCGCCGCGTGGTAGAGCGCGGCTGCCGTGGCTACTGCGCCGCTTGGCTCCGTCACCAGCCGGGTGGAGAAGATCATGCGCCGCATTGCGCTGCGAATCTCCGCCTCGGTCACGGTGACAATGCCATCGACGTAGGCGCGAATATGCGCGAAGTTCAGCTCGCCAATGCTTTGCGTGCGCAGCCCGTCGGCTATGGTTCGCGTGGTCTGTTCGCCGGTGTAGGAGACGATCCTTCCGGCGCGATAGCTCTCTGCCGCATCGCCTGCAAGCTCCGGCTCCACGCCGAAGACCGGAATGCCGGGCCGCGAAAGCTTGATGGCCGCGGCCACTCCGCTTAACAGTCCACCCCCGCCGACTGGCGCCAGAACCAACTCCACGTCGGGCAGATCGGCAACAATCTCCAGACCGCAGGTTCCCTGTCCGGCAATGATGGCCGGGTCGTCGTAGGGCGGAATCACGGTATAGCCAAATTCCCGCGCAAGTTCTTCGGCTTTCTGCCTGCGTTCCTGGCTCGACGGACCGACCAGCACAATCTCTCCGCCGAGGGCTGCCGTAGCCTGCTGCTTTACCTGGGGTGCATTCGCGGGCATCACGATCACGGCCTTCAGTCCGAGCGCACGGGCCGCATACGCAACGCCCTGGGCATGATTGCCGCTGGAGTAGGTGATGACGCCGCGACGGTGCTCCTCCGGGCTGAGAAGAGAGATTTTGTTATAGGCCCCGCGCAGTTTGAAGCTGCCGATGGGTTGCAGGCACTCCGCCTTAATCCACAGACAGCCGTTGCCGCCAGAGTCCTCCATCGCCACCAGTGGCGTATGGACTGCCACACCGCGCAGGCGTTGCTGCGCAGCTTCGATGTCGGCAAGAGAAATCAGCATCAGCGTTGCTCCTGAAAAGTCCAACCAGGGAATCCAGTCAAGGCGACTGCGGAGTGCGACTGTGGTCGTCCAGATGGGGAGTCCAAAGCGAACGGGAGAGGCGAACCGGGAGGGGCGAACCGGGGCTGGGAACCGCCCCGGTTCGCCTTGCTCAGATCTCCAGAATCACCGGCATGATCAGCGGCCGGCGGCCAGTCTGCTTCTGGATATAGCGCTTCAGATCGATGCGGATCTTTTCCTTGGTGACTCCGTAGTCCGCCTTCTCCTCGGTGGAAGAGTTCTCCAGCGTCCGCGCCACGATATCGCGCGCCTCGTCGGCGATATCGGCCGCAGCAAATCCACGCGACACGATCTCCGGCTGCCGCTCCACTTCGCCCGTCAGCTTGTTGATGGTGACAATCGCCAGCACAAAACCGTCTTCGCTCAGCAGCCGGCGGTCGCGGATCACCAGGTCTTCCACCACGTCGCCGGTCGAGCCGGAGTCGATGCAGATGCGTCCCGCCGTGACCTTGCCATTCTTCTTTGCGGACCTGGCATCCAGTTCGAGAACATCGCCGTCCTCCAGCAGAATCGCCGTCTCCACCACGCCCGTGCTCATGGCTACGTCCGAGTGCCGCTTCAGATGACGGTAGTCGCCGTGTACCGGGATGAAGAATTTCGGTTGCAGCAGATTCGTCATCAGGCGCAATTCCTCCTGGCTGCCGTGTCCGCTGACGTGGATCAGTCCCGAAGCGCCGTCGTCGTAGATTACTTGCGCGTCCCGGCGGTAGAGGTGGTCGATGACGCGAAAGATGCTCTTCTCATTGCCGGGGATCACGCGCGAGCTCAGCACGACCGTGTCGCCCTTCTCAATGTGCGCGTACTTATGGTTGTCCACCGCAGCGCGTGACAGGGCGCTCATTGGCTCGCCCTGCGTGCCGCTGATCATCACCATGACGTCGTGGGCCGCATAGTCCTTGATCTGCCCGGGATTGATCAGCAGCCCCGGAGGAATCTCGATATAGCCCAGGTCCTGCGCGATCTCCGACGACTCCACAATCGAGCGGCCAACGATGGCCACCTTGCGCTTGTGCAGGGCCGCCAGCTCCAGCGCAATCCGGATGCGATAGATGGAGGACGAGAAGCAGCTGAAGAACAGCTTGCGCTTGGCCCGCGAGAAGATCTCGTCCAGCCGCGGCCGAACCGCCCACTCGCTCGGCGTGTAGCCGGGGCGGTCCACGTTGGTCGAGTCCTGCAGAAGCGCCAGCACTCCGCGCTTGCCGTAATCGGAAAAGGTATGCAGGTCAAAGGGTTTGCCATCCGGCGGAGAAAGGTCGATCTTGAAGTCGCCGGTGTGCACTACCACCCCAACCGGGGTTTCAATCGCCAGAGCTACGCAATCCACCAGGCTGTGCGTCACGCGGATCGGCTCCACCGTGAACGGCCCAATTGTGAATTTGCGCTTCGGCTCGATTTCGATCAGCTCGGCTTGGTCGAGCAGCTTGTGCTCGTCCAGCTTGCCCTCAACGTAGGCCAGCGTAAACTCGGTCGCATAGACCGGTACGTTCAGCTCGCTCAGGATCCAGGGCAATCCGCCGATATGGTCTTCGTGACCGTGGGTGAGGATAATGGCGCGGACACACTCCCGGTTCTCCACCAGGTAGGTGATATCCGGCACCACAATGTCCACACCGAGCAGTTCGGTTTCGGGAAACATCAAGCCGGCGTCGATGACGATAATGTCGTCCTGCCAGCGAAGGGCGAGGCAATTCATCCCGAATTCGCCTAGACCGCCCAGAGGAATGATCTTTAATTTGCTTTCATCCATGGAAACTTTGATGCTAGCACATGGAGCAGCCTCAAGTTCCTGCGGCGGCCCTCAATAGGGCCTATCGCAGCAGGTCTTCGAGCACCAGGCTCAGTTCAGTCTTCTCGTCGCGATACTTCACGATCACCGGGGTATAGACGTTCAGATCCCACTGCGCGCCCTTGCCCTTGGCGATCGACCGCGACCCGGGTACGACTACGGCGCCCTCGGGGATTACCAGCGGTTTGTCTGCGGTGGCCCGCAGCACTTCGCCATTCACCACGTCGTAGACCGGTGTGCCCCGCGTCAGGATCGTTCCCGCCGCCAGCACCGCTTTCTTGCGCACCACGGTGCCCTCGTAGACGCCGCAGTTGCCGCCCACGAGCACATCGTCCTCCAGGATCACCGGGCTCGCGTTCACCGGTTCCAGCACGCCGCCTACCTGGGCCGCCGCGCTCAGGTGCACGCGCTTGCCAATCTGCGCGCAACTGCCCACCAGGGCATGCGAATCCACCATGGTGCCCTCGTCCACATAGGCGCCTACGTTGACGTACATCGGCGGCATGCAGACCACTCCCTTGGCCAGATGCGCGCCTGCCCGTACCGACGATCCCCCGGGAACCAGGCGCACTCCGTCATCGACCGCGAAGTGCCGCATCGGATAGGTGTGCTTGTCGATAAAGCCAAACTCCTCGCCACCCATCTCCCGCATCACGCCCAGGCGAAAGCCCAGCAGGATGCCCTGCTTCACCCAGGCATTGACGCGCCAGCCAAAGGGAGAGCCAGCGTCGGGCTCCGCCGCGCGGATCTTGCCCTCTTCCAGCGCATCCCGCAGCTCCATAAACGTGTGCATCGCGCCGGAGTCATTCACCACCGCCGGCCCTGCTGCAAAGAAGCGCTCAATCCGTGTTTTCAGGGAAGTATCTTGTTCAGCCATAGAGTCCTCAATATATCCGGATTCGGTGCCCGAAGGAGAAACGGGCCGATCTTTTGCCGGAGAAATTCCACATCTTCGGCTTCCCGGCAGCCAGATTCGCTCAGCCGGGGGGTTGTAGCCAGGGTTCGCAGCCAGGGTTCGCGGTCAGGGGTCGCAGCTAAAAGTTCAGCCAGGTTCCGGTGTGTCTTCCACGTCAGGAGACCAGGAAGGGAGGAATGCGAGAGGTACCAGGGGCACTCCGGGGCCTCGAAGGCCCGGCGGCGTACCTAAAACATTCGCATGTCGCCCTCAGGCGCGGGGGCAAACTTCAGCAGCCCGAGCTCTCCCGCCAGCCGTTCGAGCCTTCTGCGGGTCTCGGGCTGTGGAGGAACCAGCGGCAGGCGGACCGTGGAGTTGATCTTGCCCATCAGCTCCATCACGTATTTCACTGGCGAGGGGCTCGTCTCCCAGAAGTTCGCCAACATCAGCGGGTAGAACTTGCGGTTAATCCGGCGGGCAATGGACCACTCGTTCTGGAGCGCCGCATTCACCATCTCCGCCATCTCCGAGGGAATCTCGTTTGAGGCTACGGACACTAGTCCGGCGCCGCCCACGGAGATCACCGGCAGAGCGACCGGATCGTCTCCAGCGAAGACCTTGAAGTTGCTGGGCAGCAGATTGATGAGCTCGGTAATCTGGCTCAGCACGCCGCTCGACTCCTTCGCGGCCTGGATCGTCGGAACATCCTGCGCCAGCCGTGCGATCGTCTTCGGCTCAAGATTGGTGCCCGTGCGGCTGGGGATGTTGTAAATCACGACCGGCATATCGACAGCCTCGCCGATGGCCTTGAAGTGCTGGTACTGCCCCTCCTGGGTCGGCTTGTTGTAGTAGGGGTTCGCCGTCAGGATGGCGGAAACCCCGGGGATCTTTGCGGCCACCCGGGCACGCTGGACCGCCTCCCGCGTGGAGTTGTGCGTACACCCGGCCCACACCGGAACGCGCCCCCCGGAGGCCTCAGCCACGATGCGGATTACCGTCACCCATTCGTCATAGGTCAGCGTCGGCGTTTCGGCCGTGGTTCCGCAGGCGACCAGAAAATGGATGCCGCTGTCGATCTGCCATTGCGCCAGGGAAAAGAGCGCGTGTTCGTCCAAACTGCCGTCATGCCGAAACGGCGTTACCAGTGCTGTCCCACAACCTGTCAGTTCCATAACTCGTCGAGTCTACACCGTCGGGCAGCCAGGGCGAAGGGAAACGGCTGCAAAGCGACGGGTTAAAATCCGCTCAGCCCGCCTCGCCGCTGCCGGCCTTCAGTTCCTGTTGCAGCAGCACCGCAAGGCGCGGTTCGCCGGGAGCGTTTTTCCCCTTTACGCTGCAGGCCCGCAGGTAGGCATCGAGCGGCAGCCATGGTTCAGTCTCTCCGGCAAGCCCCTGCAGGGCAACAACTTCCGCAGCAAGCTCGCGAAGATGGTCGGCCTCCGGCCAGCCGCGATTCTCGCTCTTGGCGTGTATCTGCACCGGCCGCGGCTCTTCGATCTCCTCTTCCAGCAGGTTCAGCGCGGCGTTGATGCGATTCATCCGCTTCATGTGGCGGTCGTGGGGCAGCTTATGGGCTGCGGTGTGCACGGTATCGTATTGATCGAACAGGCCCAGGCGCCCGCGGGCTGCCTCGGGCAGGCAGGCGCGCAGCAGCGCTTCGAACTCGTCCCTGGCCTGCGCCAGCCGCAAATCCCGCTTTTCCAGTCGCTTACTTCGGCTCATTCGCCCTCATCCGTCTCGCCGTCCTTTTTATCGTCCCCGGAAATTTCTCCGGGCGCTTCTTCAGCTTCTTCCCGGTAGCGCTCGAGGTTGATCGGCAGACCCCGCGCCGCAAACTCCTCCCGCTTCAGCTCCTGCAAAAATCGTAGCGCCATTCGCGGCTCGCTGGGAATATCGGAGCCCTTCTCCGCGCGGTAGCCCTGGTACGCGCTCAACAGCGGCATCTCGGTCATATCCCCGAGGCTCTCCTGCAGGGCCGTGATCTCTTCGCTCAGCGCCAACAGCCGGTCTGCCTCAGGCCACTTGTAATAGCGTGCGGCCGTCTCCTGGCCCAGTGCCCGCGCATGCTGCCCAAACAGCCCGGAACGCCCCCGCGCGCACTCTGGCAGCAGCTTTCGCAGCAGGGCCTCAAATTCAGCCCTGGCCTGCTTCAATCTCTGCCGCTGCGGGGTTCCGCTCTCACTTGCGCTCATGGTTCAAGAGTACATGCTCTCCAGCGATTCAGGCATGTGTGCGGTCGATGCGCCAGAAGAGGACGGCGAGATGGGAAGGGAATCGCGCTAATCCAGTTGTTCGAAGATTTCGCGAAAGTCCCAGCAGCCGTTTTTGCCCGCGACCCACTCCGCAGCGCGCACCGCGCCCTCGGCGAATCCGCGGCGAGAGAAGGCTTCATGCTTCAGCTCGAGAACATCATTCTGCGAGCGGGCCTCCACTACGTGAATGCCGGAGGCATCGCCTTCGCGCACCGAGCTGATCTCCACCTGCAGCGCGGGGTTCGCCGCTTCCAGCACCTGCTTGAGCGAGAGAGCCGTGCCGGACGGCGCATCCTTCTTGCTGACGTGGTGCGTCTCCGTAATGTGGAAGGTGTAGCCCGTGGCCGCCTTGGCAAGCTCCCGCGCCACGCGAAACATTACCTGCACGCCAACCGAGAAGTTGGTCCCATACAGCAGCGCCGCGTGCTTTCTCTCGGCCAGTGTACGCATCTCTGCCAGGTGGGCGTACCACCCGGTCGTCCCCACCACCATGCGCGCTCCATGTCCCAGGCAGGCCCGCATGTTGTGCAGGACCGCTTCCGGCGTGGTGAAGTCGATCACCGCATCTACGCCCTTCAGGAACTCCGCCGTCAGCGCTGCGCCATTCGCATTGTCTTCTTCCGACACCACGCGCACCGCATGGCCCCGCTCGCGGGCAACCTCGCCCACCAGCTTGCCGGTCTTTCCCTGGCCAAGCATCACAAAGAGCATTATTGCTTCACACTTTCGGCGGCGAGTGCAGCGGCCCGGGCGGCCTCCCGCGCTTCCACGTCAAAGATTGCCGGGTCAGGATTTTCAAAGAACGTGGCATGAAGCGAACGCACCGCTTCCTCTACGTCATCCTCGTCGATCATGAAGCTCATGTTGATCTCAGATGCGCCCTGCGAGATCATGCGGACGTTGATGTGGCGAATGGCCTGAAAGACCTGCGCGGCAATGCCGTTCTGCCCGCGAATATTCTCGCCGACCATGCAGACCAGCGCCTTGCGGCCCTCATACTTCACATCGGCGAGCTTGCTCAGGTCGGCGGCGATGGCAGGCAGCTTCTCGTTCGAATCCACTGTCAGCGAGACGCTGACCTCCGAGGTGGAAACCATATCCACCACGCACTTGTGTTTGTCGAATACGTCGAAGATCTCCTTCAGATAGCCGTGCGACATCAGCATGCGGTTGGCCACCACGTCGATGATGGTGAGCCGCCGCTTCGCCGCGATGCACTTGAAGGGGCTGCGGCAGTGCGGTGCCAGCGAGATGATGCGTGTGCCCTCGTTCGAGGGGTTCCGCGAATTGAGCACCAGCACCGGAATATTCTTCTGCACCGCGGGCAGGATGGTGGCCGGATGCAGCACCTTGGCTCCGAAGTAGGCCAGCTCCGCCGCCTCTTCAAAGCTGATCACCTTGACGCGCAGGGCATCCGGGCAGATGCGCGGATCGGTGGTCATTACGCCATCGACGTCCGTCCAGATCTCGATCGCCTCTGCGTTCATGGCGCCGCCAATCAGCGCAGCGGTAAAGTCGGAGCCGCCCCGGCCCAGGGTGGTGGTCACGCCCTGCTCATTGGAGCCGATGAATCCGCCCATCACCGGAACGCGTCCCTCCTCGACCAGCGGCAACAGATGCAGCTCGCTGCGCTGCTCGATCACCTCGTCGTTCGGGACAGCCTTGCCGTATTGCGAATCCGTGATGATGATGTCGCGGGCATCGACTGCGGCTGCGCGGATGCCGCGCTCCTCAAAGGCTGCAGTCACCAGCTTGCTGGAGAGCCGTTCGCCGTAGCTGGCGATCAGGTCGGTGACGCGGATCGTCAGCTCGCCAACGGCGGCCAGTCCACGCAGTACCTCATCCAGCGCGTCGAAGCGCACGTCCATCCAGGTGTGGTAGAGCGCGGCCTTTTCCGGCGGCAACAGCGCCGATGCGGTGTCGCGATGACGGCATCGCAGCCGCGCGCTGATTGCCAGCGCTCCGGCGCGGTCTCCGCGAGCCGCGGCGTTTGCCGACGAGAGCAACTGGTCGGTTACCTTGGCCATGGCGCTGACCACGACAACGGGCTGCTGACCCCGGGCAATTCTGCCGGCAACAATCCTTGCAGTGCGATCGATGGCGGTTTGGTCTTCTACGGAGGTACCGCCGAATTTCATGACGACCAGTTTCATGCCGGCGATCCCGCAAGCGCCCGGTCCTGCCGGGGCTCCAGTTTGTTCAGGGAGACGAGTAACTCCGCATTGAGAATTGCCGCACCTGCTGCACCGCGGATGGTGTTATGCGAGATTACCGTAAACTTCCAATCCAGCAACCCGCAGGGGCGCAGGCGGCCTACGGTTGCTGCCATGCCATTGCCGCGCATGCGGTCCAGCCTCGGCTGCGGACGATCCACCGCATCGACCCACTCCACCGGCTGTGCCGGGGCGGTGGGGAGCTGCTGGCCGGCAAGCGGCGTAAACTCCTTCCACGCAGCCAGAATCTCTTCCTTCGTAGCCTTGGTGCGCAACTTGATGGAGACGCTCTCGGTATGTCCGTCCTCGACAGCGACGCGGTTGCAGTGCGCGCTCATCTTCGCGGCCAGCGGCTTGACGGCGTGACCCTCGAAGCGGCCCAGCAGCTTCAGCGTCTCTTCCTCCATCTTCTCTTCTTCGTTTTTGATAAAGGGAACCACGTTGCCCAGAATGTCCAGCGAAGGCACGCCAGGGTAGCCCGCGCCGCTCACCGCCTGCATGGTGGTGACAAAGATCGCCTCGATGCCGAAGCGCTCCTCCAGCGGGCGCAGCGCCATCACCAGGCCAATGGCCGAACAGTTCGGGTTGGTCACGATGTAACCGCCCGACTCCTTGCGCCAGGTCTGCTCATCAATCAAATGCAGGTGCTCCGCATTCACCTCGGGAATCACCAGCGGCACATTGGGGTGCATGCGGAAGGCGCTGGAGTTCGACACCACGGCACATCCGGCGGCGGCGAACTTCGGCTCCAACTCGCGCGCGATATCCGCATCCAGTGCGGCAAAAATCACCTTGGGAGCACCTGCGGGATCCGCGGGAGATACCGGCATATCCGCAATCCGCTGTGGCAGTTGCGTGTCCAGCTTCCAGCGCACCGCGTCTCCATAGCGCTTTCCGCTGGAGCGGTCGCTTGCCGCCAGCCAGGTTATCTCAAACCAGGGATGATGCTCCAGAAGTTGAATAAAACGTTGGCCGACCATGCCCGTCGCACCAAGGATGCCGATCTGTAATGGCTTTTGCATATGGGTTGTTGGAATTTTACAGTAGGAGAGACCAAATTCAGCCAACATAACGAAAAGGCCGTGTCAACTTTTCGGCACGGCCTCATCTTTGCAGCGGTTTTGCGAGCTTATTGCGCGCTGCCGATAAAGCTCATCTGGGTGGGGGTGGTCGCCTTCGATGTCACCGTAACCTGCGCTGTTTGTTGGCCTAACTCTTCATGCACGGCCACCAGCGTATAGGTTCCCGGCGGCAGGCCCTTGATCTCGAAGTGTCCAGACTCGTCCGTCACAGCAAAGAAGGGATTGGGCGCGACGTTGATAAACGCCTGCATCCAGGGATGGTTGTTGCAGCGCACCGGCATCATCGTCTCCGGTTTTAGAAAGACGCGCTTGGTTTCGCCGCCTCTCGGAGGCTGGGAGACGTCCATGTTCTGGTCGCCGTTCACCATAGGCATAACGTGCACGTTGTGCATGGTGGCATCGCTGTTGGTAAAGTCCACCGGCTGGCCTACCATCACGGCAATCACGTGCGGTGTATAGCGGCAGCCCTTTTGATCCAGTGTTACCGCCGTTGTCGGGGGCAGATACACCTTTCCGTTCAGGCCGTCCTTGACGTAAACAAAGACGTTCTGCAGGCCGCCATCCTTTACCATGTATTGCTCGCTGAGGTTGTCCGCAGCCAGCCCGCAGACGGGATCCTGTGCCATGTCGATCCGCACCCGCGACGGAGGTGTCTTAGGAAAACGAATCGTTCCCGTGATGGTGCCCGAGGTCGCGTAGTCGATCTGGGTATAGGCCGTGGCTGGACCAGGCTTTGGGCCTGTGGCGTTCCCGCCGTTCTTCCTGCATCCCGTGGAGAGGAGCGCGCCACCCATCATCAGCACCAGCGCACCCCGTCCGGCAGTCGAGCGTAGAGTCCGAATCATTCGTAACCGTCCCTGTGGCAAATATTCTGTATACCGCCGTTAGACTTTGACTTCTTCGAGGGCCTTCACCATGGCATCGGCAAAGGCGCTGGTTCCGCTGGTGCCGCCTACGTCGCGGGTCAGCGAGCGCTTCTCCCGGTAAACCAGCTCCAATGCGGCCTGCGCCCGGTTGGCCGCCTCGGTTTCGTCGATGTGATGCAGCATCAGGATCGCCGATTGCAACAATGCTGTCGGATTTGCGATGTCCTTGCCTGCAATATCCGGGGCGGAGCCGTGGACTGCTTCGAAGATCGCTGCATTCTCGCCGATGTTGGCTCCCGGCACCAGCCCGAGTCCGCCGACGAACGCTGCGCACAGATCGCTCACGATATCCCCGTACAGGTTGGGTAGCAGCAGAGTGTCGTACTGGTAGGGATTGGTCACCAACTGCATGCAGGTATTGTCGATGATGTGCTCGCCGTAGGTGATGTCGGGGTAGCCTTTGGCCACCTCCCGCGCGCACTTCAGGAAGAGGCCATCCGACATCTTCATGATGTTTGCTTTGTGGATCGCATGGATCTTCCGCCGGTTATGCTTGCGCGCATACTCAAAGGCCCACTTCGCAATGCGCATCGAGCCCTTTTCGGTGATCACCTTCAGCGAGGTCATTACGCCCGGCACCACCTCGTGCTCCAGGCCGACGTACTCGCCCTCGGTGTTCTCGCGAACGATGATCAGGTCCACGCCGGGATAACGTGTTTCGAGCCCCGGCAGATTCTTGATCGGACGGAAATTTACATACAGCTCAAACGCCTTCCGCAAGGTCACGTTGATCGAGGAGAAGCCTCCGCCGATCGGAGTCGTCACGGGCCCCTTCAGCGCCAGCTTCGTCCGCTCAATCGAGGCAAAGAGCTCCTTTGGCACATACTCGCCATGCTTCGCGAACGCGTCCGCGCCTGCCGCGTATTTCTCCCACGCGAACTTTGCTCCCGTCGCCTCCAGAATTCGAACTACGGCTGCTGTAACTTCAGGACCGATTCCGTCTCCTGGAATCAGTGTGACTGCATGTACCTTCTGCGGATTGCCTTCGTTCATATCGCTCCTTAACTCAACTCCAAGAGAGAGGGACACGGGCAGAGGAAAAAGGGAGGTGATAGATTCCTGATCCCACCCCTATTGCCTGTCCCTAATCCCGGATCCCAGCCTTGCTCCCTGTTTTCTTTCTACCAGCAGCTCCGGGCTGCTCCTTCGTATTCAGCAACTGTTCGAGTTCTTCCTTAAATTCGCGCACATCCTTGAAGTCCCGGTAGACGCTGGCGAAGCGGATATAGGCCACCGTGTCGATCGCTTTCAGCCGGTCCATAATCAGCTCTCCGATGGCGGTAGTGGATCGCTCGCGCTCGGGCGAGTCCACCAGGTACGCCTCGGTTTCGTCGACGATGGTCTCCAGCTTGCTTGCGGAGACGGGCCGCTTTTCACACGCGCGCAGCAGGCCGCTCAGTACCTTCTGGCGCTCGAAGCGCTCGCGGCGCCCATCCTTCTTCACTACCATGTAGGGGATTTCGTCGATGCGTTCATAGGTGGTGAAGCGCTTTTCGCAGCGTTCACACTCACGACGGCGGCGAATGGAATCCGCCTCCTTGCTCTCTCGCGAGTCCACCACACGATCTTGCGCAAATCCGCAGTAAGGGCACTTCATCTCGTGCCGCGATTCTAACAGGCGCACGGGCTTGGACGCAGCGGCCCTAGGCCAGGCCGCGCCGGATGCCGCGTCGAACCAACTCGGTGACGACGCCGAAGACCGCATAGGTCATGCGGCTGCTCACGTGGGCTTCCGCGACCGCAGCCGTATCGGCAGCGCTCTGCTGGCCCGCGCTTGCCGCATTCGCACGCGCAATCCGGCCCAGCGCCAGGCCAAAGGCCGCTCCCTGCCAGGCTGCTGTGGTGGGCTCTGCCTCTACCGCCGCGCCATAGACCGCTCCCGCCAGCCCGCCAAAGACCCATGGAGTCAAGCCGGGAGTCACCTGAGGCAAAATTCGGGTGACGAGCGATCCTGCCGGCTCGTGCAACTGGCCATCGGCTTCGAGCTTCAGCGGAACCCGCGCCTCCACCAGCCGCGGAGCGTAGATGCTTTCAAGATACGATTTCGCCGCAACCCCCGCCAGGCCCCCTGCGATCCCGGCCAGCGCGCCCTTCCAGATGGATCTGTTTGGTCTTCTCGACCGTTCCGGCTTCTTCATGTACGGTTTGCCTCCCGGCTACTTCATGTACAGATAGATGCGCGCCAGCCCGGCGAGGCTTCGCGGCACTTCCATTGAGAGCATTCGATTCAATTTTGCTTGACAGGCGCATCCGGCTCAGGACACGATAACCCGCCGCAGTCGAGAAGTTAGTTGCCCTGACTTCCTGATGGCGGAGAGATCCAGTCACGCGTATGGCGCCTGCAGGGTGTTACTCCCGCGCCGTGCGAAATGGATCTGGCATCGATTATGCCCGGCGTCTGCGATAGGCGCACGGGGATTCTATCCGGCCCCTTTTCTGCCGCAGGAGAGCAAGATCCGCGAGGATCGTGCTCCAGCGGAGCCCCGGGACAATGAATGCTTTCTCCTTCCCGCGTGAGCGGGAAGAGCCCAGTTCTGTGGATAGACCATGAAGACACGATGCATCGCCTTAAATCTGGCGCTGATGGCGGGTTTGGTTGCCGCCGTTGGCGTAGCGAAGGCCGCAGCTCAGGATCAAGCGGCACCCAACGACGAGAGCCGTATCAAGCAAGGCTTTGCAATCTCACCCGTACCGCTGAATATGGCAGGTAAGAATCGCGCCCTAGTGGGACTTGGCAGTTACCTGGTCAACGCCGTGGGAGACTGCAGCGGATGCCACACGAATCCCGAGTTCGTTACCGGCGGCGACCCTTACATGCACCAGAAGAAGGTTGTGAACGCAGCCCATTTCCTCGCGGGCGGCCAGCACTTCGGCCCCTTCGTCTCCCGCAACCTGACGCCGGAGAACGGACTGCCCGAGGGCCATACCTTCGCGGAATTCGTTCAAATTATGCGAACCGGCATCGATATGGACCATCTCCACCCGCAGATAAGCGACTTATTGCAGGTGATGCCGTGGCCCACTTACCAGAACATGACGGACCACGAACTCCGCGCCATCTACGAGTACCTCAGCGCCATTCCACCGGCCACCCCTGGACCGTAGACGATCTCCGCACACAAATGCGACGGCGGCAGAATCCCAGGAGAGATTTCTGCGAGAGATTCTGCCGCCAATTTTTTCGAGTGTTCGCGAGTGGAGCGCCCGCGCAGTTCCGATTTGTCACTCTGCGCGAAGCGGCTTTGTCATTCTGAGCAAAGCGGATTTTTCATTCTGAACAAAGTGTCCGATTTGTCATCCTGAACAAAGCGTTTGATTTGTCATCCTGAACAAAGCGTTTGATTTGTCATCCTGAGCGAAGCGAAGGATCTGCTTTTTCCCCCAGCGCCCACGTGGGGTCCCTACTCCGCTACCTCTGCGTGGAGTGCGGCTTCCTCACCCGCATGCTCGCTCTCTTCGGTGACCTTCTTCAGTGAGACGTGTTCGAACTGCGCCCAGATCAGCCCGACCGGAATGATGCACATAAAGGTGACCACCAGCAGCATGGCCCCGCATCCCAGTGCCGGCTCCCACGCCACGTCAAAGAGCTTCTGCATGGCAGTCGTGGTTACGCCGATGGTGGTAAACCAGCCGATAATGGGCAACTGCACGATCGATCCGCCCATGCTGGCCGCCATCAGCAGCATGCAGCGGGAGAGCGTCATGCTGGACAACTGCGGCGAGTTCACAAAGGCATGCGTGGTTTCAAGATAGGCGCTGGTGATCAATCCCCACATCGACAGCGAGATCGCTACTGCGATGGCGAAATCCTTGAAGGAGCCAATCGCGTTCAGCCCGTCGCGAAAGGCACCAATTTTGCTGGCGACGCTCTCCGCCAGCGCTGGCGAGAGCGGGTGCAGCATCCTCCGTGCGGCGGCTGCCACAATGTGGCCCGATGCTCGCACCGCGACGGCGAAGGCGGCCAGGGCAAAGGTACCCAGCAGCCCGAACTTCGCCACTCGCACCATCAGTTCGTGGTGGGGGAGCCCGATGCTGTCGTGGGCAAACAAGAGGACGGTCGAAAAGATGAGCGCCATCGAGCCCATGTCGAACATGCGCTCGACCGTATACACCGCGATCTGCGAGCCCAGCGGCAGGTTTACCCTGCGTGCGACCAGGTAAGGACGCACCAGGTCCGCCAGCCGCCCAAAGATTGCCACTGCCGTGAAGCCGATCACCTGCGACCCCAGCACGGAAAAGGTGGAGACCTTCTTGGTGGGGCGAACAAACAAAGCCCAGCGCGCCGCGCGGAAGACGTAGGCGACATAGATCAGGCAGATGCCAAGCACAATCCGGCGCCAGTCCGCAGCGTGAAGCTGCTCGAGAAAGACGCGCCAGTCAAAATGGATGCGGTTGTGGGCAAAGATTCCCAGGGCGATCAGGGCCACGGCGGCAATCAGCCACACTACCCACTGCTTTGTCTTCAAAATAAACGCTCTCCAATGCTGCTACTGGATATGCTTCTGCGTTGCGCTTGCCGTCTGGCTTGCACGGCGCGAAGGTGAGTTCGCCTCGCGCTCCGCCAGCGTCTTGCGCCGGTTGAACTCATGAATCACGCGGGCAACGTAGGCGCGTGTCTCATGGTACGGCGGAATGCCGTGATAGCGGTCCACCGCGGCAGGTCCGGCATTGTATGCCGCCAGGGCCAGCGGAATATCGTCGTGGTAGCGCGTCAGCAGCGCATCCAGGTAGGTAGTGCCGCCGTTGATGTTTTGCTCCGGACGAAAGCTGTCTGCCACGCCCAGTTGCGCCGCCGTCCCTGGCATTAACTGCATCAGGCCGCGGGCTCCGGTCCGGCTCACCGCGCGGATGTTGCCGCCGCTCTCGGCGCGAACCACGCTGGCCAGCAGATCCACGTCAAGATTATGCTGCGCTCCGGCCTGCGACATCATCTCGTGCAGCTGTTCCGGCGTAGGGTCGGGCAGACGCCGTTCCGCTGCTGCTGTCGCAGAAGTTTGCTGTTCCGCGAACTTCACGGCCGGAGCAGGCTCCACGCTCACAATCTCTTCCCCGGCTACTTCTACAAAGCTCTGGCTGCCCGGCTGCAGATAAAGCCGGACACGGTTTCCGACCGACTCCCGGTGATCGCAGATCAGGTCAAATCCGTTGGACAGCGTGACGTGCAGGGCAGAGGCGTCCGCTGCCACCGCGCCGCTCGCAGCAGCGCCCAGCAGCGCCGCCGCTATCGCGACGGTGCGCGTCCAGCCGGCCTTACGCCCTGCCTTCATCCTCGTCGCACCATACTTCAGGCACTCTATCACTTCGGCAGGGGAATTCCTCTGCCACCGGCGGGGGAGGCTCATGCCCGATCCGCCTGGCCGACTGTCTCAGAATCCAGGCATACGGATTCAATCACCTGGGCTACACCATCCTCGTCGTTGGTGCCGGTGATCAGCCAACCGTGCTCCTGTCCGATCTGCTGCAATTCAGGGGTGGCGTTGCCCATCAGCACTCCGCGGCCGGCAAAGGCCATCATCTCCACGTCGTTGTAGTTGTCGCCGATGGCCATTACTTGCTCGCGGCCTATGCCTCGCTGCCGGGCCAGCCGCTCCAGCGCCGCACCCTTCGAGCAGCCTTGCGGCAGAATGTCCACGATGCACAGATTGCGCCGCGGATATTCCGTTCGGTGCAGGGCGATCTCCTGGGCCATCGCGCTCGATGCTAGCGCATCATAGGCCTCCCGCATCGCCTCCACAGTGCCGCAGACCATCGCCTGCACCGGAGACTCCCCATCGTCCAGCGCCCGCTCCAGCGGAACCACCTCGGCCAGCGAGCTGCGATTGGCTTCCACCCACAGCGCGATGCGCTCGTGCAGCGTTTGCAGGGACTCAATCACCAGCGATCCCGGTCCCTCCCGGTCGAAGGTCATGACCGTCGAGCCATAGTTGCGCAGCATCCGGCAAAGCTCCCGTGCGGTTGCCGAGGGCACCAGCGAGCGCTCCAGCAGATCCCCTGCAAAATTCCTTGTAATCGAGCCATTCGAGGAGATCAGGATCGTCTCCTGGCTCAGGCCCACCGGCTCCACAATCGGCAGGGCAAAGGCCTGGCGGCGGCCGGTAGCGATTACGATCTCAATTCCCGCGGCCTCGGCTGCGCGCAGGGCCCGCTGATTGCGTTCGCTGATCGCGGTTCCTCGTGACGGCAATATCGTGCCATCGATATCGATGGCGATCATCTTTACCGGGGCGGCCAGGGAGGCAGAGGTCATGCTCCCAGTTTACCTGCCGATCCGTTAATCTTTGACGTATGCCGGCAATTGCCTTTCTTGAGTGCTCTCGCTGCCATACGCATCTTTCGCCCGCCACCCCGCAAACTGTCTGCCCAGCGTGTGCTGGCGCACTCTATGTCCGCTATGACATGGACGCGCTGCGCCGCACCGCCGCTCGACCCAGCGACGTCGATCGTGCGCCCAGCCGTGGCATGTGGCGCTATTCGAGCGTCCTGCCTGAGGTCGAGCCCGTGACCCTTGGCGAGGGCTGGACCCCGATGCTCCGCAGCCGGCGCAATCCCCACGTTTTTCTCAAGGAGGAGGCGAACAACCCCACGGGAAGCTTCAAAGCCCGTGGCCTTTCGCTTGCCGTCTCCATGGCCAGGCACTATGGAATCAAAAAGTTAGCTGTCCCCTCCGCGGGCAATGCCGCGGGAGCGCTTGCCGCATATGCTGCCGCCGCCGGCATCGAGGCTAATCTCTTCATGCCGCGCGACGTGCCCTTTGCCAACTACCTGGAAGCGGTGGCCTATGGAGCCAAAGTCACTCTTGTCGATGGACTTATCTCCGATTGCGCCCGCATCGTCGCCGAGCGCAGGGAGCAGGAGGGCTGGTTTGACGTCTCCACCCTCAAAGAGCCCTTCCGCGTGGAAGGCAAGAAGACCATGGGCTACGAACTGGTGGAGCAGCTTGGATGGGAGTACCCGGATGCGGTTTTTTATCCCACGGGTGGGGGTGTAGGCCTCATCGGCATGTGGAAGGCGTTTGCTGAGATGGAGGAGCTCGGCTGGGTGAAGCCAGGGCGCAGACCGCGTATGTTTGCCCTGCAGTCGTCAGGATGCGCGCCCATCGCGCGTGCCTTCCGGCAGGGAGCTACAGTCTCGGAGTTCTTCCCGGAGGCCAGCACCTTCGCCTCCGGCCTGCGTGTGCCCAAGCCATACGGCGATGCCATTATTCTCGAGATCCTGCGGGAATCCGGGGGAATGGCGCTGGATCTACCCGACCAGGCGATTCTTGCCTCCCTGCTGGATTGGGCGCGGCAGGAAGGCATCCTGCTCTCGCCCGAGGGCGCTGCAGCCACGGCAGCCTACGATCATCTGATCGCGACAGGAGTACTCCAGCCCACGGACCGCGTCGTCCTCTTCAACACCGGCTCCGGACTGAAGTACACCGATGTGCTGGCCAAGGCGATGCACCTGGAGTCTCCCACGGCGGCTGGAGCCAATCCTCTGGCCGAACGGGATCATCGCGGCATTCAGCTACCCGCAAAGAGCCGCGTTGGTGGCATCATCACTCCGCAATAGGTGCGGAGAGAGTTTTGCGGCATCTCCGTGCAGCACTTCGATACGGAGTCCTCGCTGGCCCGTTGCTAATCGATAAACAACCTTCCTCTGCTGCCGCCAATCTCAAACGGTAAGGAGAATCCCCCATGGCTGTCAGGCCAGAACCATCACCCGCAAGATTAGGAAGTCTTATTTTCTGGGCGGGTGTTGTGCTATTCGCTGGGCTGTTGCTGGTCTTCCTCATCAGCTTCTACCGCAAGGGGCCCAGTGTCGATGGTGCATCCGGCATGAATCGAGCGATAGGCGCCGGCGTCACGATTCTTGCTTCCCAGTTCAGTTCCGTGTGAATTTGCATGCCAGGCGCGGCTCGTCCAAGTCTGGATCAATCGGGCAGAACTAGACTGATAACCGCGCCTTCATGCGCGTCACTGCTACTCACCCGTGCCCGAAGAGGGTAGTTCAAGCTTCTGCTCGAGGGACTGAGCTTTTGCTTTGGCTTTGCCATACTCCACAAAGTCGTTGATGGTAGCCGCCGTTCTGGATGCGAGCTCGTGGTTGGCGGTCGTGTAATCGCGATACGGCGGCAACCCGACACGAGACTGGTTGTTGTTCAGGTGGTTGATGGTGGTCGTAAGCTGATCGGCCATATGGCGCAGCAAGGGATTGATGCGATCGATTGCTTCCTGCTGCCAGGGCGATCCTTCTCCGCGGATGTCATTTAACTGCTTCACCGTCTTGCCTAAGTCGTTCACATGCTCCTTCATGGAGTTCAACTGGCTTGAATGTGTCTGCCACGAGACCCCGGACGTAGTAAAGGATTCAAGCATAGCGGCATCGTCTTCCGCGAGCCTTGCCTGGGTTCTCGCGTCGGCCAGCAGTTGGGAAACCGCCGCCGAATCCGTCGTTTGCGCCGACGTGAACCGCCAGCCCATGAACAGCAGAAACATGACAGCAACGAAACCGGCAGAGATTCGAATTATCCATCGGGATTTCATGATTCCTCCTTTGCAAAAGCCCCCCTTAGTCCGTCTTCCTTGAACGGGATGCCGACCCTTCTGCTGCCATCTTGGATCTTGTAGGAATCAGTGTGTTGCGTCCTTCAGGGGGCAGATGGAGCAGAGGCTTCCGGTCGGGTCAGGCCATAGTGAACGAGCAGGCAGAAGATCTCCGCTTACTTGCCGGTACCAGAGCTGGGTAACTCCAACTCCTGTTCCAAAGATCCAGCCTTCGATCTTGCTTTGCCATATTCCACGAAGTCGCTGACAGCGGTTGCTGTGCGGGTTGCGAGTTCATGCCCGGCCGCTGTGTAGTTGCGATACGCCGGCATATGGATGCGGTCTTTGTTATCGTTCAGGTGCTTGATTGTTGCGTTGATTTGATCGACCTGATGCCGCAGCAGAGGATTAATCTGGAAAATTGCCTCCTGCTGCCAGGGAGATCCTTCCTCGCGCAGGCCGTTTAACTGCTTCACGGTTTCGGCCAGGGCGTTCACATGTTCCGCGATGGTTCGAAGCTGCGCAGCGTGTGTCTCCCAAGCGGATCCGGGGTGCGTATAGGACTCGAGTATGGCGGCATCATTCTCGGCAACCACTGCCTGGCTCTTCGCTTGTGCCAGCAGATTGGAAATGGCTGTCGAATCAGGAGACTCTGCTGACATCCACCGCGCGCCGATTGCAAGGAAGCACGCGAATAGAGCGAACCCGGCAGAGATGCGAAGTACTAGAGGAAATCTCATAAGAGCCCTCCTTTGCCGGGAGAACTGAGCAAGTTCTGCCGGCATTGGATGGGATGCGGCGATCTTTGCTTGCAACCGCGATGTCACACGCTGCTGTGTGCTGCGTCACGACAGGAGGATCAATACCCCTGTGCGAGCAGAAAGTCTTCAGTCAGATCGAACTCAGGCACGCGTTTCTGCTGCGCGGCAAACTTCACCAGCACATCGGCTTCAATGTTTACGGGCCGGCCCGGCCGCATGGTGTGCAGATTCGTTGCCAGGTAGGTGTGGGGAATGATTGCGACCGTGACCACATCTCCTTCCGGCAGGCCCGGCTCAAAGCTGGCAATGGTCAGGCTGATGCCCTCGATGGCGATCGATCCCTTCTCGATCATGAAGCGGGTCACGTTTTCCGGAACCGTCACCTTCAGCCACCAGTCGGCCAGTGCGGGGTCTGCCTCATCGGAAACCTGTTCGAGCGATACCAGGCTGCCGACACCATCCACGTGGCCCTGAACCACATGCCCTCCGAGAGGACTTCCTGCGGCGGTGGGCAGCTCCAGGTTGACCTCCGATCCCGGTTGCAGGACCGCCAGCGAAGTGCGGTTTACCGTCTCCTGCGCCAGGTCGGCATGGAAGACGGGAGGATCGGCCTCCGGCTCGATGTCGAGAGCCGTCAGGCAGACTCCGCTCACCGCAACGCTGTCGCCCTCGCGGAGACGCGAAGCGAGTCCCGGGGCGGCTACGGTGATCCGTCTTGCTCCGGAGCGCTCCTCCACACTGACGATGGTCCCTGTCTGCTCTACCAATCCTGTAAACATATCTCTAAGCTTATCGCAGGTGACTTACAGCATATGACCTTACGTATATGACGTTAGCGGACCAACAGAGCGAGGAGCATATCGCGCTCACGCGGCGCATTGTCAGGACGGCCTTTCTCAGCTTTCTCTGCTATTTGTGCATTGGGATCCAGCTTGCCGTGCTGCCTTCCTTCGTCCATCTGGACCTGGGATACATGCCGTTGATGGCGGGCCTTGCCATCAGCATGCAGTACGTTGCCACGCTGGTCACCCGGCCATGGGCAGGCCATATGGGCGACACGTTGGGAGCCAAGCGTACGGTGATGAAAGGCCAGGTGTACACCACCTGCAGCGGAGCCGTTCTGTTACTTGCCGCGTTGCTGCGCCATCGCCCGCTTCTCTCCCTGCTGCTGCTTCTGGCCAGCCGCCTTCTGCTGGGAGCAGGGGAAAGCTGTACTGCTACGGGCGTCACGATCTGGGGTATGGGGCGCGTGGGGCAGGAGCACACGGCGGAGGTGATCTCCTGGAGCGGCATTGCCACCTACGGCGCGCTCGCCATCGGAGCGCCCGTCGGTGTCTGGGTAAACGGCCGGTTTGGTCTTGGCTCGCTGGCAGTGCTGGTTCTGATCCTCTCGTTCGCGGGCTATGTGCTGGCGGCGAAAATCGCAGCTGTCCGCGTCATCAAGGGGGAGAGCCTGACCTTCCAACATGTTCTGGGCAAGGTCTTTCCGCATGGCATGAGCCTCGCCCTGGGGACAGTCGGCTTCGGCGCCATCGCGTCTTTCATCACGCTCTATTACGCCAATCGCCAATGGAACAACGCCGCCTTCTCGCTCTCGGTCTTCGGGCTGTGCTTTATCGCCACCCGGCTGCTTTTTGCTCGCAGCATCGAACGCCGGGGAGGCTTCCCGGTCGCACTGGTTTCGCTGGCGGTGGAAACGGTGGGCCTGGTACTGCTGTGGCTTGCCTCGACCTCGTCGGTGGCTCTGCTCGGCGCGGGGCTTACCGGCACCGGCTTTGCCCTGGTCTTTCCCGCGCTTGGGGTGGAGGCGGTCAGGACCGTGTCACCAGCGAATAGCGGGTCCGCGCTTGGTCTCTATAACGCCTTCATGGATCTCGCGATGGGGATTACCGGCCCAATTGCCGGGCTGATCATCAGCGGCTATGGGTATTCGGGGATATTTCTCTTTGCCGCAGTCATGTGTGTCGGCGGCATCCTGCTCACGGTGGCGATCTATCGGCGGGCAACCCAATCCCGCCAGATAGACGAAGCTTAGTCAGGCGAAGCTCAGTCTGCCCAGGGATCGTGAATCAAACCCCGTATGAGCACGTCTTCGTCGAAGCGCACCATCTCCGTGTGCTTCAGCGTGATCCGCTTTCCTTCCAGACCGCCGATCAAGGGAACCGCATCCCCGCCCAGAAACCTCGGCGCATAGAACAGGCTGACTTTGTCCACCAGATCCTCGCGCAGGGCCTGTGTATTCAGCACAGAACCGCCCTCGAGCAGCACGCTGGTCATGCGCAGTCCGGCAAGCCACGTCAAAACCTGCTTGAGGGGCACGCGGTCGCCGTCGCCCATCTCCTCCACCTGCACGCCACGGTCCTGGAGCGCCTGGATGCGTGCCTGCTTTTCAAGCGTCGAACTTGCGGTGCAGAAGACGACCAGATCTCCTGCCGCGGAGCATACCAGGCGGGAATCGACCGGCAACCGGAGCTGGGAATCCACGATGGCTCGCAGCAGGGGGCGGCGGCGGGGAAGCTCGCTGCGGTCTGTCAACAGCGGATCGTCCGCCAGCGCCGAGTTGATACCCAGCAGAATTGCATCCGACGCGTGCCGCATGCGGTGTACCTCGGCGCGCGATTCTTCCCCGGTAATCCAGTACGGCTCTCCGCCGGAGTGGATGCCGCTTGCCGGAGCAATGCGTCCATCCAGGCTCAAGCCTGCCTTGAGCGACAGCAGCGGCAGGCCCGTGCGGATGGATTGGGCAAAGGCATCGTTCAGCCGCCGCGCCTCAGCTTCGCGGACCCCAACTGTCACGCGGATCCCGGCCGCAACCAGGTTCACAATGCCGCCGCCATTCACCTCAGGATTGGGGTCTCTGGTTGCCACGACCACCCGCGCGACTCCGGCAGCGATCAACGCGTCGGCGCAGGGTCCAGTTCGCCCCTGCGTGCTGCACGGTTCCAGCGTCACATACGCGGTAGCGCCCCGCGCCTCGGCTCCGGCATTTCGCAGGGCCACAATCTCTGCGTGGTCTTTCTCCGCATAGGCATGGAACCCTTCTCCAATGGCCCGGCCGTTCTTGACGATCACGCAACCCACCGTCGGATTGGGCGAGGCCAGACCGTTGCCCATCTCCGCCTGCAACAGAGCCCGCGCCATCCAGGCCTTATCCGCTTCATCATCTATGGCAATCGAGAACACGCATGGCCCCTTCCATTCCGTTCGAGGGATATCGTTTCTTCTCAGGCGGCCGCATAGGGCGCAACCGTGCAGAAAGCAAACCAGGAATCCGGCCGGACCCTAAAAGGAAATCCAGCCAGACCCTCAAATATTTGGTTGTGATCCGGCTGGAGATTCATCCCGTTCATCTTTCAATGGAATAACGGTTCCTAGATAAATAACGATTCTTAGATAGGATGATTCGTCTCAGTGACGTGACAGATATCCGGAAAAGAATTTTCTGTTGATGGGTTGAACACGCCAACCTGAAAAGAGCGGGCCAGCGGAAATGCCCATTCTTCCGCGCTTCTCATCGGTTGCCCAGCAGAGACTCTGCGAAGGCCTCGCTGTCAAAGGGCAGCAGATCCTCAATCTTCTCCCCCACTCCTACATAGCGGACAGGCAGCTTCAGCTCGCGTGCGATGGCCACTGCGATGCCACCCTTGGCAGTGCCGTCGAGCTTGGTCAGCACAATGCCTGTCACTCCCGCCGACTCGGTGAACAGTCGCGCCTGCTGCAGTCCGTTCTGTCCCGTGGTGGCGTCCATCACCAGCAGCACCTCATGGGGAGCGTCGGCGATAAACCGCTGCGTGGTGCGGCGCATCTTGTCCAGTTCGGCCATCAGGCCGCCCTTGGTATGCAGCCGTCCGGCGGTATCCACAATCACGATGTCGAAATTGCGAGCCTTGGCAACCTGCAGCGCGTCGAAGAGCACTGCCGTCGGATCTCCGCCCTGCTTGCTCTTGATCAGCTCCACTCCGCTGCGTTCGCTCCATACCTCCAACTGCTCAATCGCAGCAGCGCGGAAGGTGTCGGCGGCGCACAGCAGCACGCTTTTCCCCTGGCTGCGATAGAGTGCGGCCAGCTTGCCCGAAGTGGTGGTTTTGCCGGTGCCGTTCACCCCTACCATCAGGATGATCTCTGGCCCGCTGACGGTGGCGACTGGCCGCGCCTGCTCGTCGAGGATAGCTTTGATCTCTGTTTTGAGCAGTTGCCGGAGCTCCGCGCCGTCGCGTATCTGCTGGCGCTTGGCATGGTCCCGCAGAGTCTTCAGGATCTCTTCGGTCGTGCCGACGCCGAGATCGGAGGCGATCAGGCTCAGCTCCAGCTCATCCAGCGTGGCCTCGTCGACCTCGCGGGTCAGAGCGATAACGCCTTCGATCCGCTCCTCCAGGTTCTCCCGCGTGCGGGAGACGGCCTGTTTCATGCGTTCGAAGATGGATTTCTTTTCCGGCTCCTCGCTAAGACTGCCAAACAGCGTTTGAATCATTCCGACGGAATCCCTTTGCTCGTCCGCCTTGAGTGTATCAAGACACAGAAGCTGGCCTGCAGTCGACCAGGCACAGGGCAGCTCCCAGCGCAGGAGCCTTCATGCGGAAACAGGGTATTCCATGAGTAAAGAGGCCGCCAGGTGAAAAGGGACCGGGGCCGGCGCGCCTCTCCGCGGATCGTTCTTAGCTTCTGCCTGCCTCTGCCGCCATCTTCTGTTCCAGAAAATCCACCGGGGTTCTGCCGGCATCGCCGTGGGGCTGGAGGGCCTCGCGCTCCAGATAGCGAAGCAAGGCGTCTACAACTCTGCGATCCAGACGTGCTCCTGCAAGATCATCCATCACGTCGAGCGCTTCGCTAACGCTCATCCCCGGCTGGTGAGGATCGGCGCTGATCAGCGTGTCGAAGGTATCCGCCACGGCCAGGATGCGCGCTGCCAGCGGGATGTCGTCTTCCGTCAATCCGTAGGGATAGCCGCTTCCGTCCGGTGCTTCATGGTGCAGCTCCACCGCGGGAACCAGGTCGCTCAAGGACTCGACGGAGCGCAGAATGGCCGCTCCTCGAGAGGGGTGTGCCCGCAGAATCTCGAATTCCTGAACCGCCAGCAGACGGCCTTTCTTCTGCGCCGCCTCTCCGATGCCGATCATGCCGATGTCGTGAACCATCGCCGCCAGCCGGATGCGCTCGGTCAGTTCTTCGCCCAGTTCAAATTCTTCGGAGATGCCCGCCGCGTAGGCGGCAACCCGCTCGGCGTGCCCGCGCAGGAACGGGGAGCGCTCCTCGGTGGCCTTGGCCACGGTACAGAGAAACTCGTTTAGATCCGCGCGCGATTGGATCGCCTTCGAGCGCTCCTGGTTGATGGTGCGCTCCAGGCGCAGAGCGGCCTTCTCCCAGGCCTCCGCTACCTCTTCAAAAAAGAGCGTTTGCGGCGCGCGGCGTCCTCCCCGCGGCGGATCGGGAGGCTCGCTGATCGATGCTGCTACTCTGCTGCTCTCCTGCGCGATAGCGTTGGAGACGATCTGGCTTGCCAGCGCGCAGACTGCGAGACTGGTCAGGATCGCCACCATGGTGGAGAGTACGGCGGAGTGCCCCGAGGTAATGGCTGCCGTAGCAGCCGCTGAGCTGATTGCGCTTGTCGCGATCAGCAGGAGGAACAAAGGCAGAAAAATCCGAAATCGGAAGGCCGAAACGCTTTTCATGGAGTCATGCCGCATCCAGTTGCGGGATGAGAAAAGTTTAAGGGGAACTGCCTGTCCTTCCAGTCGCACGAAAGTCGTAAACGGGGGATCAAAGAGGGTAGCCACGCCAACGGATAACCCGCTAGTAAGTTACGAAACGGTAAGTTACTCGGGAGTTAGTGCGTCCGCGAATACCCGCTCGTATTCTGGCTATTCGTCGCGTCCGGGGCGGCTCATCAGCTCGTGCATTGCCTCCAGCGGAGACTTGCCCTGGTGCAGAATCAAATCCATCTGCTCGGTGATCGGCATCTCCACGCCATGCCGTTGCGCCAGGCCCAGGGCGGCAGTGGTGGTGTGCACCCCCTCGGCCACCTTGCCCTCCAGTCGCGCAAGAATCTCTGGCAGCTTGTGCCCTTTGCCCAGCTCAAACCCCACGGTGCGGTTGCGCGAGAGCGATCCGGTGCAGGTCAGCACCAGGTCGCCGATGCCCGACAGTCCTGCCAGCGTCTCGCGGCGCGCGCCGCAGGCTACGGCGAGCCGGGTAATCTCCGCCATGCCGCGGGTAATGAGCGCGGCGGCGCTGTTGTAGCCCAGGCCCAGTCCGGCTACCGTGCCGCAGGCAATGGCGATCACGTTCTTGATCGCTCCGCCAAGTTCCACTCCAATCACGTCGTCGTTGGTGTAGAGCCTCAGCGTCGGGCTGCTGAACTCGTTCTGGATGCGTATCGCATGCGCCATGTTGTCAAAGGCAATCGTGATCGCGGTAGGGAATCCGGCGGCAACTTCGGCGGCAAATGTTGGCCCGCTCAGCACTCCGCAGGCCAGCTTCAGGCCCTGCTCCGCCAGGGTTGCGCGGATCACCTCCGTCATGCGCAGAAAGGTCACATCCTCCACGCCTTTGGTGGCGCTGACGAGCAACTGCCCCGCATGCAGGGATGGGGCAATGCGCCGGTAGGTCTGCCGCAGAAACTCCGACGGCACCACACTGACTACAATCTCTGCTTCGCTTACCGCCTCGCGGGTGTCGGCGGTGATGCGAATCTCCTCCGGCAGAGGGAAGCCCGGCAGAAAGTCGACATTCTCGCCACGCGCCACTATGTCGTCGCAGATCTCCTGCGCATGCGTCCACAGTGTCACTTCGTGGCCACCGCGCCGGGTAAGGCTCAACGCAATTGCGGTTCCCCACGCCCCGCTGCCTAGAACTGCAATCCGGCTCATGCCGCACTTCCTTTCGGTTTGCCAAAGCGAAACTCGCTGCCCGTCAATAGACGGCGAATGTTCTGGTGATGCTTGACGATGATCACCGCCGGCATCAGAAACAGCGCCAATAGAAACAAGGGAGTATGCCATTCCGGGTACAGCCACAGGCCAAGCGGAGGCAACGCGATCGCCGCCAGGATCGAGGCCAGCGAGACGTACCGAGACAGGGCGAAGACCACTGCGAAGACGACGAACGAGCCGAGCGAGGCCAGCGGTAGCAGGAAGAGAAAGACTCCTAAGCCCGTAGCCACTCCCTTCCCGCCCTTGAAGCGCAGCCACACCGGGAAGACGTGACCCAGCAGGGCAAAGAGACCGGCGACCGCCGCCGCATCTCGTGGGTTGATGCTGCCCGCAAAGTAGCTGCGCGCCAGCCATGCCCCGGCAAATACCGCCGCCGCTCCCTTTGCTGCATCCAGCAGCAGCGTCAATGCTCCCAGGCCCTTTGAGCCGGAGCGCAATACGTTGGTGGCGCCGATATTGCCACTGCCCACGGCGCGGATATCCTCATGGCGCACATAGCGCACCAGAAGATACCCAAAAGGGATCGACCCCAGGAGATACCCGGTAAGAATAAGGACGAAGTAGTGTATTGCCAACATTCCGTTGGTAAGTCTATCAGCAGGGAGGCAATCGCCCGTTGTCCGGGGGCGTCGAAGGCCGGAAGGTCAGTGCTGAAGACCTGACTGTAGAGAGGAATCCGTGGTGTCAATGCTGCAAACTCTTGCGTATTGACTTCAGGTCCTCTGAGGCAAATCATGTTTCCCGGTCTTAGATCCTTCGCTGCGCTCGGGATGACAAGCGACAACTGCGCGCAGGATGACAAGAGTTCCGATCCAACAATCCATGTCAGGAGCAATCAGAGATGAAGAAGCAAATCCTCTCCAGGTTTGTTATCACGGCCGGCCTGGTCCTCGCCTTGCCAGGGATCGGATTCGCGCAGACCATAACCCGCATCCAGCCCTCCGGAACAACCCGGCCAGCCGCAGCAACTTCGGTCGACGCTTTGCAGACGGGCACCGCAGTCGGTGGCCCGGAGATCGATCCCGCCTTCACCTCAGACAGTGCGAACAACGCCACCGGTGCGGTCGCAATCAACCGTTCCATCGCGAAGCATGCAGGCGTGCCTATCGGCATTCCCGGCGGTCCGAAGTTTAAGTCCAATCCGGTGCTGGCCGGCAGTTTCGACGGGCTGAATCTGTACCAGCAGCGCTTTGCCAATGGCGGCAACCAGTTCACGACGGAGCCGCCGGATCAGGGGCTCTGTGTCGGCAACGGCTACGTGGTGGAGTCGGTGAACCAGGTCCTCCGGGTGTTTGATACCGCTGGCGCTCCGCTCATGGGCGCGGTGGATCTGAATACCTTTTACGGGTACGCGCCGGCGATCACCCGTTCCGGTCCAAACACGGGGCAATATGGCCCGGAAATCACGGACCCCTCCTGTTACTTCGACGCACAGACACAGCGCTTCTATCATGTGGTAGTCACGCTCGATCGCGTGGGAACCACCTCCGCGCTCTCCGGCCGGAACCATCTCGATCTCGCCGTGAGCAACTCATCGAATCCGCTCGGCTCCTGGACGATCTACAAGATCGACACCACCAACGATGGGAACAACGGCACGCCGGACCACCACTGCGACCAGGGCTTTTGCTTCGGAGATTATCCCCACATCGGTGCCGACGCCTACGGCTTCTACATCACCACGAACGAGTTTTCGCTGTTCGGGTCAGGATTTAACGGGGCGCAGATTTATGCCATGTCAAAGCGCGCGCTTGCTGCTGGCGGGCCGGTCTCGACGGTGCTCTTCAACACTGCGGATTCTCTCGATTCCAATGGGCTGCCGGGCTTTACGGTATGGCCTGCCGTCTCGGCTGCCATGCAATATGACACCAACTCCGGCGGAACAGAATTTCTGCTGAGTTCGGATGCAGTCTTCTTTGACAGTCAGTTTGATAACCGGCTTCGCCAGTGGAGCCTGACGAACACCTCCTCGCTTGACAGCGGCAATCCGCAACTCATCCTTGGCAATCGCTTCGTTGCCGTCAACGGTTACGCTGTGCCGCCGTCCTCCACGCAGAAGGCTGGCGATTATCCGCTGGGTCAGTCGCTGGGCGACCCTGAATCGAGGCTCGACAGCAACGACTCGCGCATGCAGCAGGTGTACTACGCCAATGGCAGGCTGTGGGCGGCGCTGGACACCGGCGTGACCTTTGACGGGATTCACGCGCTGGCTGGGGCTGCATACTTCGTTCTCAACCCAAACAGTGGTCATGTTATGACGCAGGGCTACCTCGCCGTGCCCAATAACAACGTGACGTACCCGGCGATTGCCGCGACAGCGAACGGGAGGGGCGCAATGGCGTTTACACTTACCGGACCGGACTTCTACCCCTCTGCGGGATACGCCTCGGTCGATGCGATTGCCGGCGCGGGCACTGTACAACTTGCGGCCGCCGGGGTGGGGCCATCGGACGGATTTACCGGTTATCCGCAGTACTCGAATCGTCCGCGCTGGGGCGACTACGGAGCGGCGGTGGCGACCGGCAATGATATCTGGCTCGCCAGTGAATACATTGGGCAGAGTTGCACGCTGGCCCAATGGATGGCCGACTCTACCTGCGGTGCTACCCGCGCCAAGCTGGGGAATTGGGACACGCGCATCTCGCGTTTGCAGATAAAGTAGGCTGCATTTCCGGGGGCCGCCGGGAAGCTGGCGGCCTCCTTCGTTACATCAGACGGCCGCTACATCAGGCGGCGGCGCACCATGTCCAGTGCCTGCTGCGTTGCCCACTGGCGAACGCGTTCGCGGTCTCCGCTGAATTGCTTCTCCAGCACATCGGTGTGTTTCCCATCGGAGACGGCAATATATACCAGCCCCACGGGCTTCTCTTCCGTGCCTCCGCCGGGGCCTGCGATGCCGGTGATGCCGCAGCCGAAGGTTGCTCCCACGCGCTCGCGGATGCCGTCGGCCATGGCTTCCGCTACTTCACCGCTGACCACGCCGTAGTCGTCAATCAGCGTCCGCGGAACGTCGGCAAACTCTGTCTTCAGGTCGTTGCTGTAGACGACTGCTCCACCGAGGAACGATCTGGAACTGCCACTGATCCTTGTCAGCCGCTCGGACATAAGCCCACCGGTGCAGCTTTCCGCCACGGCCAGAGTCGCTCCGCGCATTTCCAGGTAGTAGAGGACGATCTGCTCCAGCGTCTCCGCCTGCGAGGAGTAGATCGAGTCGTCCAACTCCTCTTCGATCTTCTCCGCCAGCTCGTCCACGCGATGCTGCGCCAGGTCCATCGCTTTCTTCGCGCATAGCAGATTGATCTGGATATCTCCGGTACCCGCCAGGATCGTCGTCTCCACGTCTCCGTATTTCTGGTAGATGGGAGCGATCCGCGCATCTGCCGCGGATTCGCCGATCATCGCCGCTTTCAGCGTCCGGCGGGCAATAAAGCGCGGCGGCAGCGTGGACTGCAGCAGCGGCATGCACTCATTGTCGAACATGGGCTGCAACTCCGACGGTGGACCCGGCAACAAAATCACCAGCTTGCGATGACCGCCATACACCGTATCCAGCCACTGCCCTGGAGCCGTTCCGTTCGGATTGTCGAGGATGGTTGCGTTCTCCAGCCTGTCGCCCTGCCGCGTATTATTCGGCGTCATCTGCGTGCGCCTCGCCGCAAAGCGGGCATACAGCTTGGCCACAATCTCAGGGTCGCGCTTCAGCGGAATCTTCAGCGCGGTGGCTACCGCTGGCCGTGTCAGGTCGTCTTCCGTAGGCCCCAGGCCTCCGGTCAGGATCAGGATGTCAACCCGGCGCAGCGCTGTCTGGATGGCGTCAACCAGGTGATCCTTCCGGTCTCCCACAATCGTCTTGAAGATGACGCGCACGCCCAGCCCGTACAAGCGGTCGGTGACAAAGAGGGAGTTGGTGTCCTGCCGGTACGGCGTCAGAAGTTCTGATCCGACGGCGATGATTTCACAGTTCATCTGGGCCGATCTGTACCTGATAAATTTGGGCCGATCCGTTTTCTTACGCTCGACCCAATTCACAACCAACGCAGGATGCTACCACTGGAGCCAGGGATTTCTGGACAAAAAACAGCAATGTCTTGCAGGCCAGCCCCTTTTCCCTGAAACGCACCATGCTCCTGCCAGGCTGAGACTAGAAGAAGCGCAGGCCCTCAATCCCCAGGAAAACATGATAAACGGCGGTGCCGGTAGCCAGGACCATCATTCCATCGCGGCCCAGGGCCAGCCCTACCAAATTGGAACCTGCCAGCACCAGCGATGCCTCTCCGGAACGAGTGATGCGGATGACTCCGCGCTTGCCCCCCAGCGAGGCTGTTACATACAGGTTGCCGTGGGTGTCGACCGCCAGTCCCTGCGGGCGTCCCAGGCCGCTGTAATAGACATGCGTGGCCCCGTCGCGGTCGATCGCATATACGTTGTCGTGGCTCGAAGTGGTTGGCCCGGTTACAAAGAGCGTGCCATCCAGTCCAAAGGCAAGGTGGTAGGCCGCTACGCTCGGCTCCAGCGTGGCAAAGACGAAGATCTGCCGGTCCCGCGAAATCTTGAAGATAGTGCCGGAGCGGTCCCCAACATACAGATCACCCTTTTCGTCGAAGGCCAGCCCGGTAGCCACGCCCATTCCTTCGGAGTACAGCGAAGCAGCGCCCTCTGGCGACACGCGATACACCGTGCCTTCGTGCCGCGACGAAACATAGAGATAACCCGCTGGATCCAATGCCAGTCCGGTAGCGTTCATCACGCCCGTCAGAAAGCTCTCCGGTTCGCCATCCGGCGTCACCTTGAAGACCGAGACGGGCGTCTGCTGCCCGCGAGGCCCGGAGAAGGTGACGTAGACATTTCCCGCAACATCGATCACCGGATTGCCGACGGCATGCACACCCTCGGCCAGCAACTGTGCAACCTTCAACTCCAGCGGGTTGCTGTGCACCTCGCCCTGTTGAATCCGCACCTCTCCTGCGCCGTGGGTCTCCGGCACGCGGACGATCATGCGTTGCGAGCGGCTCAGCAGCACTGCCGCCGCCGACCCGTCCACCAGGGCGGTTGGGATTCGGGAGTCGATCGGCCCCAGGTTTGCTCCCCGAAGCTCTACTTCTCCACCCGGCAAGGCTGCTCCGGGCACGACTGCGTCAAGCACCGGCCGCAGCGTTGTGTTCCGTTCGCGATTCAGAAAGGTCATCTCGGTCCCGTCATTCCCATCCGTGCCGTTGGCCCGGTGCGCTCAAAAAATCATTGCGCTAAAACCAATGGCGGGCAAACTGCAAGATAAGCAAAGCATACAGCCCGGCGGCTACATCATCGAGCATGATGCCCCATCCGCCCGGCAGATTTTCCAGTTGCCGCGCAGGCCACGGTTTCACAATGTCAAAAGCGCGAAACAGCAGCAGCGCCAGCAAGGGGTGTCGCCAGTCCACCGGGCAGGCGATCAGTGCGATCCACTGGCCCACTGCTTCATCCACTACCACGTGGCCCGGATCTTCGCGGCCCGTCTCCCGGGCCACGATGGTTCCCGCCGGAATCCCAATCACGGTCGCCAGCAACGCAGCCGCGGCGGTAATCAGGGCAAGGTGCAGCGTCGACGGAGCGGCAAAATGCGCCAGCAGCCACCACAGCAACAGCGCTGCTATGGAGCCCCATGTCCCGGGCCCCGGTTTACCCAGCCCCGCGCCAAAGAAGGTTCCCACGACCCATGCCCAACGCGTCTTCAGTCCCGGGAACCTACTCATCGTTGCTCGAACTCTTCTCCGCTGAAGGAGGCAGATCTTCCAGCACGTCAGGGTCAAGGATGGGCGATGAAATCCGGTACACCCCGCTCGCCCATTTGCCCAGGTCGATCTGCCGGCAACGATCACTGCAGAACGGATAATCCTCGTCCTTCATGGTGACGATCGTTCGGCACGTAGGACAACGGAGAATAGTTTTCTTTGCGGCTTTCTTTTTCGCTGTGTTCATGATGACTGGCAACCCAACTGTATCCTGCTGCGTTACACGATCCTTCCTACCACATCGTATTCATGCGCCTCGGTGATCTCGCAGCGGTAGAAGTTTCCCGGCGTCAGCTCTTCCTGCTCCCCGAAGTCGTTGATATAGATCTTGCCGTCAATCTCCGGTGCGTGGAACTGCGAACGAGCCTCCCACAGCATCGAGGTCTCCTCGGATTCGCCTTCAACCAATACGTCCAGCGTGCGGCCTACCCATTGCTTCTTCGCCTTTTTGCTGATGCCTTTTTGCAGGCGCATCAGAGCCCGCCGCCGGGCCTCAATCGTGCGCTTCACCACCTTGTCTTCATGGTGGAAGGCCTTTGACCCGTCTTCATCCGAGTAGCTGAAGACTCCGAGCCAGTCAAACCGCGCCTCCCGCACAAAGTCGCTCAATACGGCGAAGTCGGCATCCGTCTCGCCGGGGAAGCCGACGATAAATGAGGTCCGCAGCGCGATTCCCGGCACGGTGGCGCGAACCTTCTCCAGCGTCTTCAGGAAGATCTCCGCCCCTGCGCCGCGCTTCATGTTTTTCAGCACTGCCGGCGAGGCGTGCTGCAACGGCACATCCAGGTATTTGCAGATGTTCGGGTGCAGCGCGATGGTCTCCAGCAGCTTCCCGGTGATCTTATTGGGATAGGCGTAGAGGAAGCGCAGCCACCGCAGCCCTTCGATGCGTGCCAGCCTGTCGAGCAGCAGCGCCAGGCCGTCCTTCATGCCAAGATCCTCGCCGTAGCAGGTGGTGTCCTGACCCACCAGCGTAATCTCCTGCACGCCCTGCGCCACCAGCCGCTGCGCCTCTGTCACCACCGACTCAAAGCGGCGCGAGCGAAACTTGCCGCGCAGATTGGGAATAACGCAGAAGCTGCAGGGATGATCGCAGCCCTCGGCGATCTTGATGTAGGCGGAGGAGCGCGGCGTTGCCAGCAGCCGCGGCGTCGTTTCGTCGTAGAGGTACTTCGGAAGCGCAGGCGCTGCGCCGTCCCACTCCGTGCGCGCAAAGCGGCCTTGCTGCTCGCGCAGATCTCCCTCTGCCCGCGAAGACTCGGCAGCGGTCAGGATGTTGAAGGGCGATGGCGCCTGGTTGAGCATGGGCCGCTGCAACCCCGCGGCTGCCAGGATCTGCTCCAACTCGCCTGTGCCCACCACGGCGTCCACTTCGGGGATGTTCCTGCGAATCTCATCGCGATAGCGCTCCACCAGGCAGCCAGCCACAATCAGCTTCTTGCCCGCACCGGTCGCCTTGTGCTGCGCCATCTCCAGAATCGCGTCCACCGACTCCTGCTTGGCCGAGTCGATGAACGAGCAGGTGTTCACCACCAGCACATCGGCGTTCTCGGGAGACGAGGTCATCTGTGCCCCGGCCTGGTTCAGCAGACCCATCATCACTTCGCTGTCCACCAGGTTCTTAGGACAGCCAAGGCTGACGAAGCCCACCTTCACCGGCGCTGCGGAGCCAGGTTGGGCGAGGTCGATGGAGGGACTCGGCAGAGCGTCTGTCGCGTCGATTGCAGGTTTCTGGGGAAGATGCTTCACCCTACTATTCTAACGGAGCCGCCGGTCTTCGGCTTGGTCAGCGGCTGAGTCAGGGGCTTGGTCAGAGGTCGGCCGAGGTCGGGTCAGGGAGTAGAGTCGGGCCCAGCCTGGCGCAATTGCTGCCCGTAAGCATTCGTCAGGTTCCCTCGCGGATGGCTGGTCGCTCGGGAACCTGCAATGACGATGCGCGATGGAGATGCGCTAGAACATATAGCCGAAGCCTACCGAGAGAACCGGAAAGAACGATGCGTAGCTCAGATTGTTGTTGTTGCGCGCTATAAATGCTGCGAGATTCTTCTGGAAGCCCGCGTCCTGCATAACAGGCTGACATCCGATGGCCGGTGGCAGCGTAGGATCGCACGCGCTGCCGCTGAAGTTAACCTTCAATCCGGGCTGGCCCACATAGTAGAACCCAAGTTCTGTAGGGATGCTTATGTGACTCCGTTTGCGCGGGACGATATTGCCGAACCCAAGGGTAAAGCCAGGCGAAGTCCTGCGAAAATCGACCGATCCGCTTCCGTGCAGCGGGTCGGTTGCACTGCTGACGTAATCCTGGCCGTTCAAGGTCACTGTGCTGCCTGGGGGAATCACTGCGGTCGCCTGCATCCGGTTGTTGTTTGCGAAGACGACCTGCGGGCTCAAGCGAAACCGCCCGCCGAATGGAAACCAATCCAGAGATGCGTGCCCGGATCGCAGACGGAAGTCGATGGCGACATTCGCTCCCTGCTCCTGGAAGGAGGTGGAGTAGCTGAAGAAGTCTGAGCCGGCGCGAAGATTGAACTTCCTGGAGAGAGGCGTTGCTACATCGAATCCAACTCCGCCAAGTCCTACGTGCGAGTCAATGCCAATCCTCGAAAAGGGACGAATGGCTTGGGGTATACCAGTGCTGGGAGCAGGAAGAATTGCAGAAGTTGCCGCGGCGGAGTCTGCGTCGGCAGCGCGGTCACGACTCGAGCTGAAAGCGTGCAGCGACTGAAATGAGGCATCTGAGGTTGAAGCTGAATAAGCGGCTCGTCGTCCGGACAGGCTTTGCGACAGTCCGCTATTGTCGAAGAGAAGCATGGTCAGGATAGCTGTACCGAGGATTCTTGATTTCATTCTGTAGCGGGTTCCGCCCTCTATGAAAATGAATGAAGATTGAAGAGAAAACTTTCTCTCCCTACCTCTATCGGCAGCCCGCAGGAAAAGCTAAAAGCCGCCGCTCAAATTCCCGGATCCACAAAGACGCACTTCAAGGCTGTACTTCGCCACGACCTACTTCGATTGGCCCTCGGCGATGGTATGATTCAAGAGTGCCGGGTCCTACGCGACTCAATCCCGCCAACCCCGCCAGGTCCGGAAGGAAGCAACGGTAACGGGTCGTTGTGTGCGCAGTAGGTCGCCCGGCATACACTTAGCCCACCTTCCCGGCTCATGGACAGACGCATCCCCTTCAGTAGAGAATATGGGCTGGAACACGGCCTTCAGGAGATATCCATTGAGCTTAGAAGTGCGTCCGCGTGTGGCAAGACGCGCCAAGATTACAGCCCTCGGTACTTACGTCCCGCCTCGTATCCTCACCAATGCCGACCTGGAAAAGATGGTAGACACCAACGACCAGTGGATCGTGGACCGCACCGGCATCCGCGAGCGGCACATCGTCGATCCCGGAGTGGCAACCAGTGATATGGCTGCGGAAGCTGCGCGCCGCTGCCTCGCCGAACGCGGCATTGCCGCAACCGATGTCGAGGCCATCATTGTCGCCACCGTAACGCCGGACATGCTCTTTCCGGCGACCGCCTGCCTGGTGCAGGACAAGATTGGCGCCAAGGGCGCATGGGGATTCGATCTCTCCGCGGCCTGCTCTGGCTTTGTCTATGCTCTGCAGGTTGGCAGCAAGCTGGTTGAGTCCGGAGCGCACTCCAAGGTCATGGTGATCGGCGCGGACACGATGTCGTCGATCCTCGACTACACGGACCGCTCCACCTGCATCCTCTTCGGCGATGGCGCCGGCGCTGTGCTCCTTGAGCCAGCGGAGGAGGGCGAACTGGGCATGCTCGACTTCGTACACGAGATCGATGGCTCCGGTGCCTGCTCTCTCTATATGCCCGCTGGGGGAAGCCTGCATCGCCCCAGTGCCGAGACTATTGAAAAGAAGATGCACTATGTCCGCCAGGACGGCCAGGCGGTCTACAAATACGCCGTCCGCAAGATGGCTGAAGTCGCGGAGAAGGTACTCACGAGAAACGGCATCACCGGCAAGGACCTCGGCTGCTTCATCCCTCACCAGGCGAATAAGCGCATCATTCTCTCCACCGCGGAGCGCCTCGGGCTGACGCCTGAGCAGGTCATCATCAACATCGATCGCTACGGGAATACCACCGCCGCAACCATCCCGCTGGCCATGGATACCGCGCGGCAGGAAAACCATCTGCATCGCGGCGACCTGGTACTGATTGCCTCGGTTGGCGCAGGGTTCACTACCGGAGCTTCGCTGCTGCGCTGGGAGATTTAGCGGGTCAGCGAAGAAGTGGTCACAGAGTCCGCAGAAAAACGGCCGGCAAGGGGATTCATCCCTGCCGGCCGCGTTTTTTAGAGGCTCGTTTTTTCAGCCGAGGGGTGCTTCGCCGAGCCGCTATCTAGCTAGTTTTGGCGGCTGTCGTTAGCTCGCGCAGCGCCGGAGCCTTCGGTAGCACGCCGCACTCCTCCGCATAGCGGAAGAACAACCTCATCGCTTCCATGCAGCTTTCGTCCATTACGTAGTGGATATTGTTCGTGAGATACGAGCGGATCGCCTCGCGCGAGAGCGAAATCCTCGACGTCCATTCCTCCGCCAGATCGTCGATACGCTGCATCCCGTGATCCCGCGACTGCACAAAATCCTCGACGATAACTTCCTCGCTCACGCCTGCTGCTTGTGGAGCCTCGCTGCGCACGGCCCAGAAAGCGGAAACCCAGGGCGTGCCCGTATGCAGTCTCCACTCGTGTGCCAGGTCGATATATGCCAGCTTTTCTCCGGTGCGCAGTTCGCGGGCTGGCGCATCCTCAAGCGCCATCAGCGCCCGGTCGCCAATCAGCAGAGCCGCATCGCAGTGCTCCAGCATCGCGTCCAGAGAGGGTGCGTGCTGCACAAACTCCGGCTGTCTGCGCCAAACGCGCTGGAAGAGGATCTGTGTGTAGGCCAGCGAAGCACGCGACGAAGTATCCGCCGCCACGGTCCTCACTCCATCCATGGCTTTTGCCTGCGGCACCACCAGCAGGATCGAGCGCACGAAATCAATTGAGGCGATTGCGCAGCCGGGAATAATGGAAAGATTCGGGGTGGTTGGATACGTGGCAATCGGCACCAGTCCGATATCCGCCGTGCCGTCTTTCAACTGTGCGGCGCACTGCGAAGGCATGGTGCGGTGGATGCTGTAGCGTCTTGCGAGTTTGGCTTGTTCGGGATCGTGCTCGAAGTCCCACATCAGCGGGGCCGGATTCAAAAAGTCAATCGCTGCAATTCTTAGTAGGGGAAGTTTTTTTGAGTGACTCACTTTTCCAGTCTACCCCCACACTTTGCCAAGGCTTTGCGGCCTCTTCTCCGCACGTCCGCGGGCTGCGCGCGTCCTGCTCCGCTTGACACCAAACAGCCACGCAGCTAGTGTGAGCGCAACTAGCAAAAAATAAATCTCCCATGCAGGGTGATCTCGAATCGCTCCTGCAGATGGATGTTTTGCGCTGAGATGAAGCTTCCTTCTCTAGTAAAATCCGGCAGTCCCACCGCGCCCGCCGCAGCCGCTCCCTTGCCCGCTCCATGGACAGAGGACCGCCTCGCGTGGCTTGCCCTCTCGCTTACCTCCGGCCTCGGCCCGCGTCGAATCCTGCAGGCAGTCGAGAAGCTTGACTCGCCCGCCCGTATCTTCCAGCTTGCTCTAACTGAGTTGGAGTCGCTCAATTTTCCCGCCGCCGCGGTGCGCTTCGTGGCGGAAGGCAAAGCACGTGCCGAGGCGGAGGAAGAGTGGAAGCGTGTCTACGCCGAAGGGGGATCGCTGCTCACATACTCGGATGACGATTACCCGGAGCGGCTCAAGGAAATCTACGATGCCCCGCCAGTTCTGTGGATTCGCGGCGATCGCTCGCTCCTGGCGCGGCCATCGCTCGCCGTCATCGGCACGCGTCATCCCACGCCATACGGAGCAGGGATGGCGGAGATGCTTTCGCGGGATCTCTCCCATCGCGGCCTGGTCATTCTCAGCGGCATGGCCCGCGGCATCGATAGCGCCGCGCACAAGGGAGCGCTGGCTGCCAAGGCTCCCACCATCGCTGTCTGGGGCACGGGGATCGATGTGATCTATCCCAAGGAAAACAAGTCTCTTGCCGAGCAGATCCTGCTGGGCGGCGGAGCCATCGTCTCCGAATACCGCCTTGGCACGTATCCCGCACCGGCGAATTTCCCTCGCCGCAACCGCATTCTCAGTGGCATCAGCGTGGGCGTGCTGGTGGTGGAGGCAGGCGAAACCAGCGGAACCCGCGTCACGGCCCGCTGCGCCCTCGAGCAGAACCGGGATGTGTTCGCTGTACCGGGAAATGTGACCAGCAAGACGGCATGGGGCCCGAACACCCTCATCAAGCAGGGCGCAAGGCTTGTAGCCACCTGGGAGGATGTCTGGGAAGACCTGCCATCGCAGGTGCGAATCCAATTGGAAGAACAACTTGCGGCGGAATCCGGGTCGGCTGGGGCGGGCGGGTCTGCATCCAATCCACCGGCTTCTGCATCCCTTGTTCAGGATTTGCCGCTGGTGCCGAATGAGAATCTCGTGCTGCAGGCCCTGCATCAGGATGAAGCGCTGCAACTGGACGAGATCATGGAAAAACTTGAGCCGGAACTGACTTCTTCTGAAGTGTTTACCGCGCTGTTTGAGTTGGAGCTCACGGGGCGCATCCGGCAGCTACCGGGAAAAAATTATGTTCGCAGTTTTTAATGAGTCGCTGCGAATTCAGGCCGGTTGGCGATGCATGCCGCGGAAATTTTGCCTCTTCGCAGGTGGATTCAAAACGCAGGACGTGGTAGCTTCCAGAAAATCAGAGGATGAGTCGCGATGCACATTAGCTGCATCCCCTGTAAAGGAAAACAATGAGTAAATCTCTCGTGATCGTCGAATCTCCCGCGAAAGCAAAGACGATCAATAAATATCTCGGCAACGACTACGTGGTGGAGGCCTCCTTTGGCCACATCATGGATCTGCCGAAAAAAGATATCGGCGTCGAGCTTGAGCACAGGACGTTCAAGCCGACCCTCATCGTCACACCAGACAAGGAGAAGCTGGTAGCCAAGCTCAAGAAGCTTGCCGAGAAGGCGGATACCGTCTACCTGGCGCCCGATCCTGACCGCGAAGGCGAAGCGATTGCCGCTCACCTCGCCATCCAACTCACCCCATCGCTGAAGGGCAAGGGCAAGATCCGCCGCGTTACCTTTAATGAGATTACGAAGAAGGCAGTCGTCGAGGCCTTCAAGCATGCCCGCGATGTGGATAAGCACCTCGTGGATGCGCAGCAGACGCGCCGCGTCCTGGACCGCATCGTCGGCTACCAGATTTCACCCCTGCTCTGGGACAAGGTTCGCCGCGGCCTCTCTGCCGGCCGTGTGCAGACGGTCGCCGTGCGCCTCATCGTCGAGCGCGAGCGGGAGATCAAGGCATTCAATCCTGTCGAGTACTGGACGATCGATGCCGTGCTCACTCCACTCCCCTCGGGACCGGAGTTTGTTGCCCGCTTCGTCGGCATCGACGGACGCAAGGCCGAGGTGCCGACCGTCAGCACCGCCAGCCTGCCCGATCAGTCAGCCACCGATGCTGTGCTCGCAGCGCTGCCGAATGCGGCATGGCGCGTGCGTACCGTGGAGAAGAAAGAGCGCCGCAAGAGTGCCGCTCCTCCCTTTACCACCAGCAAGCTGCAGCAGGATGCTTCGCGGCAGTTGGGATTCAACGTCAAGCGCACCATGGGCATTGCCCAGCGCCTCTATGAGGGCGTCGATATCGGCCCGGAAGGCACGGTCGGCCTCATCACGTATATGCGTACCGATTCGACCCGTGTTTCACCGGATGCCATTGCGTCCGTGCGCGGCTACATCGGTAAGAAGCTTGGCAAGGAGTACCTGCCTGCCCAGCCCAACGCCTTCAAGTCGAAGAAGGACGCGCAGGATGCGCATGAAGCGATCCGGCCCACCAACGTCGAGTTGCACCCGGACGAGATTCACCGCTACCTCAGCGAGGAGCAGTACAAGCTCTACCGCCTCATCTGGCAGCGCTTTGTCGCATCGCAGATCGTGCCCGCTGTCTACGACCAGACCATCGTCGATATCGAAGCCAAGGCGGATCGCTCGTATGACTTCCGAGTGACCGGCTCGGTGCTCAAGTTTGACGGATTCCTGCGGGTGTATGAAGAGGCGAAGGACTCCAAGGACGAAGACGACGAGTCGTTGAAGAACTCGCTGCCCGCGCTCAGCGATGGGCAGAAGCTCAAGCTGAACCAGACCTTGCCGGAGCAGCACTTTACCGAGCCGCTGCCGCGATACAACGAAGCTTCGCTGGTCAAGGTGCTGGAGGAGCGCGGCATCGGACGTCCGTCCACCTACTCGTCCATCATCACCACCATCCAGGACCGGAAGTACGTGACCAAGGTTCCTCCGACGGGTCGTGCGGGACGCTTCTATCCAACCGAGATTGGCATCGTTGTCACCGACCTGCTGGTCGCCAACTTCCCCTACATCTTCGATACGCAATACACCGCACGCCTCGAAGAGGAACTGGACGAAATCGAAGAGGGCAAGGAGAAGTGGACCGACCTGCTGCGCGGCTTCTACGGACACTTTGAAGAGGAGCTCCAAAGCGCCGAGAAGCACATGGAAAACATCAAGCGCATGGAGCATCCCACCGATCAGAAGTGCGACCTGTGTGGATCTCCCCTGGTGATGAAGTGGGGCAAGTTTGGCTCGTTCTACGCCTGCAGCGCCTACAACAAGAAAGACAAGAATAGCTGTACCTTTACCAAGGAAAACTTCGAAACCAAACCCGACCTCAACACCGCGGAGGCGCAGGAGGCCGAGCAGGCGGAGGAGTATTGCGAAGCCTGTGGCCGCGTCATGGTGCTCAAGCGTGGACGATTCGGCATGTTCATGGCCTGCCCGGGATACAACGAGGATCCGCCTTGCAAGACCACCCGCAAGCTGGATCAGAAGGTGCAGCAGAAGCCGCCGGTTCCGCTCGAGGAGCACTGCCCCAAATGCGGCGAGCAGTTGGTGCTGCGCAATGGGCAGTATGGCGAGTTCGTCTCCTGCTCCGGCTATCCCAAGTGCAAATACATTAAGCAGAACACCATCGGCGTCCACTGCCCCCTGTGCAAGGATGGGGAGATCGCCGAGAAAAAGGCGCGTCGCGGCAACCTTTTCTACGGCTGCACGAACTATCCCAAGTGCAACTTCACCTCCAACAACAAGCCGGTCGATCAGAAGTGCCCGGAGTGCGGCAGCCCGTACCTGGTGGAGAAGACGCTGAAATCCGGCGTTTATCTCGTGTGCCCCAACAACAAGAAGACCGCCGCCGAGGACGAGGCTCCCAAGCGGAAGAAGAAGGGGGAAGAGCCGGCTGCCGAGACTGTCTCCTGCAGTTACAGCAAGCGCATTGGAGATGCTCCTGTCCCGCCTCCGACGCCAACGCCCGAGACACATGGCCCGGTGCTGGAACCGGATCCTCCTGTCCCTGTCAGTTGAAGGGATGCGGTGCAGGGAAGCTGAAGTGGTTCATAAGAAAGCCCAGGCTCGCGGCGCGAACCTGGGCTTTTCCATTGCTTCGGCGGAACTGCGCTGAGAACTGTGTGACGAGTGATCCCGGCTCGAAGCGCGACCCGCTATACTAGGAACTACCGGACATACTAGGCACTACCGAATCTTCCTCCAACGTTAAGCCGCAATTACGCGATCACGATCATCATAGGAACGCACTCTCCATGGAAAAGCTCGCAACCAACGACGACGCGATGTTGATTCTCAAGCTCTACGAACTCCGTACCGAAGCCCTTCTGCGGGAGGCGCGTGCCTGGATGACGAACGAGTTCTGGCCCGCTAATGCAGAAGAGTTCTTTGCCGTGCAAAGAGCTGCCGGAACGCGCGAAAACGCCTTCCTGAGGCAGGTCACGAGTTATTGGGAGATGGCCTCGGCCTTTGTCCTGCACGGCTGTCTTTCGCCGGAGCTCTTCCTCGACTGCAATGGTGAGAGCATCTTCCTGCTGGCAAAGTTCGATCCGTTTCTCGACCAGATTCGCGAGCAGACGCCAACGTTCATGGCCAAGACGCAGGAGATTGTACGCAAATACCCCGAGGCTACAGCGAGATATGATCGCATCCGGCAAAACGTCGCCAAATTGCGTCCCGTCCGGCAGTAATCTCTTCTGACTGCCGATGCTCCCTGACCAGAGCGGCTCCCAGGGCAGATATCAAAGAACGCTCGACCGACAGAGGCACCAGGCTCCCTGCGCGCCGGCTCCCGGTTCCCGTTTTCACGGGGCCGGAAGCTGGCAGGAACCCTGCTCCGGCGGCAAAAGAAATCCCATTCTGCTAATGTTTAGAAGAAGCGTTTCCCCGCGATCTTGTCGCAGCAAAGGCAAGAGGGTCAGAAAGTCAGCGAGATGGCAAAAGCAATTTGGAATGGAAAGGTAGTCGCCGAGAGCGACGCCTGTGAAACGGTCGAAGGCAATCTTTATTTCCCCGAAGCGTCGATTAACCGCGAATATCTGCGCCCCAGCTCCACGGTTTCTACCTGTCCGTGGAAGGGGCAGGCCCGCTATTACAGCCTGCTGATCGATGGGCAGGAGAATCCGGATGCGGCCTGGTATTATCCCGATCCTAAACCCGCCGCCCGTAACATCAAAAATCATGTCGCCTTCTGGCGTGGCGTCGAAATCGAGAAGTAGGCCGACCCTAGGCAGCCCAAGGCCATTGATTTGAGTGGGCTACAGCCCAGCTTCCGCCGCGCGATGGCACGCTTGTTTGTTAGTAGGCCTGCAACTGCGCGATCGGCAGCTGAATCTGGAAGCAGGTAGCTCCCGGCTTTGACTTCACCGTGACGTAACCCCTGTGTTTGTGGATGATGCGGGTCACAGTGTCCAGGCCGAGCCCCAGTCCTTTGCCTGGCGGCTTGGTCGTGAAAAAGGGTTCGAAGATCCGGTCCTGCAGATCCGGCGGGATTCCGGGACCATCATCCCATACCTCGATCAGGATGTTCTCTCCGGCCTGACGGCAGCTTAGTTTCAGGTGTCCCTTGTCCCGCATGGCGTCGAGGGAGTTTTCAATCAGCGCGGTCCAGACCTGATTCAATTCACTCGCATAGGCGCTGATCATGGGCAGGTCGGGCTGGTAGTTGCGCTCAATCTCCACATTCGTCAGGCGCGATTGCAGCATGGAGAGAGTGGCCTCGATGCCCTTCGGAATGTCGATCTCCTGGATGGGCGCCTGGTCCATGTAGGAGTAGTCCTTGATGGCTCCGATCAACTCGAAGATGCGGTCGGTGGAGTGGAGCATCGCGTCTGCGATCTTCTCGGCCCGCAGCACGGACGCAAACTGCGTCAGCACCACCGCCACCTGCTCCAGATTCAGGAATTCCGCGAGCTCGTCCAGTTGCGCGGTCGTGGTGCCAAGCTCCGCCAGGTCCGGCGCGATCAGCCAGGTTTCGGGGACCCGCCTGCTCTCGAGCCAGCCGATGATGTCATCTTCGCGCTGCGGCTGGTGAGCCTCATCGAGCGCGGCGTTCGCCTTGCCGGATGCGTGGACCGCTCTCTCCCACGCTTCGATCTTTGCGGACTGCTGCTCGTTGAGGCAAAGTCTGCCCATGCGAAATTTTTCATGGCCGTAGACGCGCAACTCCTCCAACAGGCCCGAGGCGGCCCGCTGCGCCGCTGAGGCGGGGTTGTTCAGCTCATGCGCCAGATTGCCAGCCAGTTTGCCCAGGGCGGTCAGCTTCTCCGTCTGCTGCTCGATGCGCGTCACTTCGCGTACGCGATCCAGCAGCACGGAGACGATCCGCTGTCCGAACGAGGGGATGGTCTGCAGAATCTCGGGAAACAGAGAGCGGTCGAACTCCAGCGCCCATGTGTCGGATGTGGTAAAGCCCAGGCCGCCATAGCTCTTCATCCGGGAGAAGGGAAGCAGGGCTGTGATCTGGCCGGCGCGGCCAACAAAGATGGCGGTCGATGGACCACGTTCCCGCCTTACATGAACCTCGCCCTTGAGAATGATCATCATCTTTGTGGCGGGGTCGCCCTCGTGGAAGAGAGTGCTGCCTGCCGGAGCGAACCTCTCGGTTCCGTGGGCAGCCAGCCACTCCAGTTCGCCCTGGGAGAGATCGTGCAGGGGAGCGACGCGCTTCAGCGCAGCCGCGATATCGGGCAGCGGTGTCGGCGGATGATTCCCGGCAAACGCGCTGGTGCCTGAAGCCACTTCGGGAGCGACGGATTCGGAGGGGAGCGAAGTCATCGATTCACCTGTACTAATGGTAAATGAAGGCTGTGGATTACAGAGGAACCCACGGCCGTTGACGCTGCCGGCCGCGCTTTAGTCAGCCGAGGTGGGGTCGATTCTATTCCGCACCTGGAGAATCGAGTTTGCCGGAAATCCGCCCAGCCGGGCGTGCTCGCGGATCGTCGCCTCATCCGGTGCAATATAGATGCAGTAAATCTTGTCGTCGGTGACATACGACTCAATCCACTGGATTTGAGGGCCAAGATTTTTGAGGACGTCACAGGAAGTTCGGCTCACTCCTGCCAGCTCCTCACGGGTGAGTTTCCCAACACCGGGAATATCGCGCTCGATCACAAATCTGGGCATCCTCGGCCTCCGCCGCCAAAGCATATCACGCTCATCGGCGCCCATGAACTGGGTAGAAAGCCAGGGCCCGTTAACCCTAATCGAGCGGCGGCGGAGGGGGCGTTTTTTCGAGTTCCAGCGGTTTAGAGTTCCAGGAGTGAGGATCGCCGCATACCGGGTGTCTGCTAGAGAAAAAGGACAACGAAATCGGGAGAATCGGCTAAGTTTTGTCATCCTGAGCCTCATTTAGCCTTGTGATTCTGAGCCTTATCTAGCCTTATCATCCTGAGTCTTATCTAGCCTTATTATTCTGAGCCTTATCTAGCCTTGTCATCCTGAGCGAAGCGAAGGATCTGCTTCATAACGCGAATCGCGCATCCCAGGCAAAGGACCCGCCACCGCCGTCGTCCTCCGCTTCGTCTGGCGCAATTTCCCCTCGGAACGCCACCCGCTCAAGTAGGGTTAACAGGCTCTAATTTCTGCCCCCAAAATGCACGAACCGGACGGCTTGGCAGCCGCCCGGTTCGTGGAATCCAAAAGTCCAGGGTTGCGAGCTATTTTGCCCGCTCCGGGACTCCGTTTACCATGACGACGGGGTCGAGGAATGGCATCGCGGCGCGCAGCTTGGCGCCCACGGCTTCGATCTGCAGGCCAGCCTCCTGCTTCCGCATCTCCTCGAACTTGTGGCGGCCGGTCTTGTTCTCCTCAATCCAGTTCTTGGCGAAGGTCCCGTCCTGGATCTCGCCGAGGATCTTCTTCATTTCGGCGCGGGTCTGATCGTTGATCAGCCGCGGACCTGCGGTGTAATCGCCATACTCTGCCGTGTCGGAGATGGAGTAGCGCATGTATCCCAGCCCGCCGCGGTAGATGAGATCGACGATCAGCTTGAGCTCGTGCAGGCATTCGAAATACGCAATCTCCGGCTGGTAGCCAGCATCGACCAGCGTTTGAAAGCCAGCCTTGATCAATGCGCTGACGCCGCCGCAGAGGACTGCCTGTTCGCCGAAGAGATCGGTCTCGGTCTCTTCCTTGAAGGTCGTTTCAATCACGCCGGCGCGGGTGCAGCCGATGCCCTTGGCATAGGAGAGCGCCAGGGCATAAGCACCACCGGTCGCATCCTGATGAACGGCCAGCAGGCCCGGAGTGCCGCCGCCCTCGGTAAAGACCTCGCGCACGCGGTGACCCGGAGCCTTGGGCGCAACCATGGCAACATCGACGTCTGCGGGCGGCTGGATGGCGTTGTAGCGGATGTTGAAGCCGTGCGCAAACATCAGCATCTTGCCCTTGGTAAGGTGCTGCTTGATCTCGTCCTCGTAGATCTGAGCCTGCGACGTGTCGGGTGCAAGGATCATGATCACGTCCGCCCACTTGGCGGCGTCCGCGACGGAGAGAACTTCCAGGCCGGCCTTCCGCGCCTTGGCGATGGACTTGCTGGTGGAGGGCAATCCGATCCGTACTTCGCCGCCGGAATCCTTCAGGTTGAGGGCGTGTGCGTGCCCTTGCGATCCGTAGCCGATGATGGCCACTTTCTTCTTCTGGATGAGGGTCAAATCGGCATCTTGATCGTGGTAAGTCTTCGGCATTCTTCTTTTCCTCGTGTAAGTGGAAACAGCTAAACGTTTCGATGGATCAGGTACAGAAGATCAGATTGCGGTCCGCGCTCAGGAGAGCAGGTCGCTCTGATCCGGCATAAAATCCGGTAAGGGTTTGGTTGCGGACAGCAGGCCTTCGCTGGGCGTCGTCATCGCTTCCAGCACGCGGCTCGTGTGCTGGCCACGGCGCATCACCATGCGTCCCGTACGCGAAATCTCCAGGATGCGGTCGGAGCTCTCGTTGAGAATCTGGATCAGGCCCTCAATCTTGCTCTGGACACCGGTGATCTCGATCATCAGTGACTCCGATGTGAGATCGACGACGCGAGCGCGGAAGACCTCCACCAGTTCGAAGATGCGGGACCGTGTCGCAGGTGTGGCGGCAACCTTGATCAGCGCCAACTCCCGCACCACACACGGCGATTGCCCGACATCATCCACATCCAATACATTTTCGAGCTTATACAGGCTGGCTCTCATGCGATGGGCTGCTCCTGCCTCCGCTTCTGCGACCAGCGTCATGCGCGAGACCCCGGCCTGCTCGGAACGACCTACGGTAACCGAGACGATGTTGATGTTCAATCGGCGAAAGAGCGATGCCACGCGCGTCAGAACGCCGGGTTTATCTTCGACCAGTGCAACAAATGTATGCAGCATTCCTTCTCTCTTCCTCTAGCAACACCTAGTTATCCGTGGCGTCTTCGACAATGGGCGTGCGGGCCGGACGGCGGATCATCTCATGCAGAGCCTTGCCCGCGGGAATCATCGGGTAGACCGAGTCTTCCTGTTCTACCAGGAAATTGATCAGGTAGGGACCGGCCGTCTCGCGAGCGGTCTTCACCGCGGTCATCACATCGGCACGCTTGGTTACTGCCTGTCCAGGGATGCCAAAGGCAGCGGCAAGCTTGACGAAATCCGGGCTGAGGAGCGGCGTGGACTGGTAATTCTTCTCGTAGAAGAACTCCTGCCACTGACGCACCATGCCCAGGTAGCCATTGTTGATGATGGCGATATTCACGTTGAGATTTTCCTGGGCAATGGTCGCCAGCTCCGCCATTGTCATCTGGAAGCCGCCATCGCCGGCGATGACCCAAACCTCTTTTTCCGGACAGGCCACCTTGGCGCCAATGCCGGCCGGCAGGGCAAAGCCCATCGTTCCCAGACCGCCCGAGGTGATCAGCGTGCGCGGCTCGTCGTGCTTGTAGTACTGTGCCTCCCACATCTGATGCTGCCCTACATCCGTCACCACCACGGCCTTGCCATTGGTGGCGCGCCACAGGTCGTTGATTACGTGCGCGGCATACAGGTGGCCATTGTCCGGAAGGTTCTGAATGTCGCGGACGGAGGCGTTCCCCTTCATGGTCTGGATCGTGTGCAGCCATGCGGCGCCGTCGCGCTTGGGCAACAGAGGCAGAAGCTCTTCGAGAACCGCTCGCAGATCTCCAATCAGCGCGATGTCGACAGCAACGTTCTTGTTGATCTCCGAAGGATCGATTTCAATGTGAATCTTCTTCGCATTCGGCGCATACGTCGAGGGAAGCCCGGTGACGCGGTCATCGAAGCGCATGCCGCAGGCGATCAGCAGATCGGCCTCCTGGATCGCATGGTTGACCCACGTCTCGCCATGCATGCCCATCATGCCCAGGTTGAGCGGGTGAGAGGCCGGAAATGCGCCCAGCCCCAGCAGCGTGCAGCCGACGGGAATCTGTGCGCGCTCGGCAAGAGTGCGAACCTGCTCCATCGCGCCGGAGCGCAGAATACCCTGTCCAGCAAGGATCACAGGACGCTTGGCTTCGAGAATCATGCGGCCGGCTTCCGCGAGCGCATCCGCGTTCACCGAGAGCATGGGATGCGGACGATACCGTCCAGGCGCTGCGGCGGCAAAATCGAAGTCCGCTACCGCCTGCTGCGCATCTTTGGTGATGTCGACGAGCACCGGGCCCGGCCTGCCGGAAGCAGCAATCTGGAACGCCTCCCGCAACACCGGCGCGATGTCCTCCACCTTGGTCACCAGGTAGTTGTGCTTGGTGACGGGCAGCGTGATGCCGGTGATGTCGACTTCCTGAAAGGCATCGGAGCCGAGGAGCTTGCTGGAGACCTGACCGGTGATGCAGACGATGGGAACGGAATCGAGCATCGCGGTGGCTATGCCCGTCACCAGGTTCGTGGCGCCCGGTCCGGAGGTGGCAATGCACACGCCAACCCGGCCCGAGGCCCGTGCATAGCCGTCAGCCATGTGGGCCGCGCCCTGCTCGTGACGTACCAGAATATGTTGAACCGGGAACTTGCGCATGGCATCGTATACCGGCAGAATTGCTCCGCCGGGATAGCCGAAAACTTCGCGTACGCCCTCTCCCGCCAGCGTTGCCCAGACAATCTCCGCACCGGTCAGGCGTGCAGCTTGAGTTGGATTTGCAGGATCTCCGCTTTTTCTGGTGTCGCTCATGCCCCGTCTCCTTGATTCGTAACTACTACAGGTACGAAATAGTCCTAATTTGTAACCGCTCCTGTTGCAGCGGAAGAAACGCGATCGGTGTACTTGCGGAATACGCCCCGTGCGTAATGCGGTGCAGGTGCGGTCCACTGCTTCATGCGGTTGGCGATCTCCTCCGCCGAAATCTCCACCGTCAATTTGCGGTTGGGAATATCGAACTCGATGATGTCCCCATCGCGCACCGCGGCAATCGGGCCGCCGACCGCTGCTTCCGGCGCAACGTGTCCTGCCATCAACCCGCGTGTGGCGCCGGAAAAGCGTCCGTCCGTCAGCAGGGCAACACTCTCGCCCAGATCGGTTCCCGCAATGGCCGCCGTAACCGCGAGCATCTCCCGCATTCCAGGGCCTCCGCGCGGGCCTTCGTAGCGGATCACCACTACGTCGTCCGGCTTCAGGCTGCCGGATTGCACTGCCGCGAAGGCCTTCTCCTCCGTGTCAAAGACGCGGGCCGGTCCGCGATGCGTAAGCCGCTTGTGTCCCGCGACCTTGATCACGCAGCCATCCGGTGCGAGGTTGCCCTTCAGGATGACCAGTCCGCCGGTCGGCTTGATCGCCTGGTCCACCGTGTGGATCACGGGCTGTCCGGGTGTCTCTTTCGCCTGAGCCGCTTCCTCGGCGAGTGTCTTTCCTGAGATGTTCAGGCATTCGCTGTTCAGCAGTCCCGCAGAGATCAGGCGCTGCGCCAGCAGGCGGCTGCCACCCGCGGCCTGGTAGTCCGCAGCCATGTAGTTGCCGCCGGGCTTCAGGTCGCAGAGCAGGGGAGTGCGGGCCGAAATGCGGTCAAAGTCGTCGATGGAGAGCGGAATGCCCATCTCATGAGCAATCGCCAGGAAGTGCAGTACAGCGTTGGTAGAACCGCCCGAGGCCGCCACGCTGGCGATCGCATTCTCAATTGACTTCAGCGTAATCAGCTTGCTGGGGCGCAGGTCATTGCGGGCCGCCTCCATGATGAGGACACCGGCCTGCCGCGATGCTGCATGCTTGTCAGGAGAGAGCGCCGGTACTCCGGAGAGCCCCATCGGCGAGATGCCCATGAACTCGCACGCCATTGCCATGGTGTTTGCGGTGAACTGACCGCCGCAGGCTCCGGCGCCAGGACAGGCAGCCGCTTCCAGCACTTCGAGCTGGGCGTCGTCGATCTTTCCTTCGGCCCGCGCGCCGATGCCTTCGAACACATCCTGAATCGTGATGTCCTTGCCGTTCACGTGTCCGGGCGCGATCGATCCGCCGTAGAGCATAAGCCCGGGAATATCCAGGCGCGCCATGGCCATCACGGTGCCGGGAAGGTTCTTGTCGCAACCGGCGATGCATACGATGCCGTCAAAGAGATTGCCCCGTGCTACCAGCTCAATGGAATCCGCAATCACCTCGCGGCTGATCAGCGAGGCCTTCATGCCTTCCGTGCCCATGGTGATGCCGTCGGAGATGGTGATGGTATTGAACTCCATCGGTGTCCCGCCTGCCGCACGAATGCCTTCCTTCACTGCCTCCGCAATGTCGCGCAGATGGAAGTTGCAAGGGCCGATCTCCGTCCATGTATTCGCAATGCCGATGATTGGCTTGTGCAGATCTTCTTTGGAGAAGCCAACGCCGCGAAGGTAGGAGCGCGCTGCCGCGCGGCTAGGACCTTCGGTGAGAGGGATGCTGTAGAATTTGGCGCCGTGCTTCTTATCGTCTTGGGTCATCGTGCGGTCTCTGCTTTCTCCTGTGGACGGGGCGCAAGCCAGAATGCGCCGTCGTGCCTGTGTTCAAAGGTGTCCAGGGCAGCCGCGTGACGCAGCGTCAGCCCGATATCGTCAAGGCCTTCCAGCAGGCACTCGCGACGGAAGGGATCAATGGAAAAGCTTGCGGCGAATCCATGTTCGTCATGGATCGTCTGGTCTTCGAGCGAAACGGTCAGCTTATAGTTCGCGATGGACTGCGCCCGCTCCATCAGTGTGGCTACCTGATCCTCAGGCAGAGTCACCAGCAGGATTCCGTTCTTGCCGGCGTTCGAAAAGAAGATGTCCGCGAAGGACGGCCCAATAACGCAGCGGAAGCCGAAGTCCGAAAGTGCCCAGGCGGCGTGCTCGCGAGACGATCCGCAGCCGAAGTTCTTTCCCGTGATCAGAATCTCCGATCCCTTGAATCGCGAATCGTTCAGCGGGAAGGCTGGGTCAGGCTGACCATCGGCACCCTTGCGCCAGTCGAAGAAGAGAAAATCTCCATACCCGGTGCGCTCAATGCGTTTCAAAAACTGCTTGGGAATGATCTGGTCCGTATCGACATTCACGCGATCCAGCGGTGTGGCCTGCGAAGTAAGTTTCCGAAAAGGCTTCATCGTTAGTTTCCTGCCTTTCCGCCCTTGAATTTCCATTGGCGAACATCGGTAAAGTGGCCTTCAATCGCGGCTGCTGCGGCCATCATGGGGCTGACGAGATGCGTTCTGCCTCCGCGGCCCTGCCGTCCTTCAAAATTTCGATTGCTGGTGGAGGCGCATCGTTCGCCGGGCTGCAGAATGTCTGGATTCATGCCCAGGCACATCGAGCATCCAGGCTCACGCCAGTCAAAACCAGCCTCGCGGAAGATGGCATCCAGCCCCTCGCGCTCGGCCTGCGCCTTTACCTGCTGCGAGCCGGGAACCACCATCGCGCTAACCTGCGGGTGCACATGGTATCCGGTGATAACCTTCGCGGCGGCACGCAGATCCTCGATGCGCGAGTTGGTGCAGGAGCCGATGAAGACGCGATCGATCGCCACCGATTCCAGCGCCGCGCCCGGCTTCAGGTCCATGTACTCCAGCGCGCGTTCGAAAGCACGGCGATCCGCATCGTTTGTGGCTGCCGCAGGATCGGGTACGCTGGCCGTGATAGGCGCAACCATCCCCGGACTAGTTCCCCAACTGACGAAGGGTGCCAGATCTTCTGCGCGCAGCACCAGTTCGCGATCAAACTTCGCGCCGGGGTCACTCGGCAGCTTCTTCCACTCCGCAACGGCCTTCTCCCACATGGCGCCCTGCGGCGAATAGCGGCGGCCTTCCAGGTAGCGGAAGGTAGTTTCATCGGGAGCGATCATGCCGGCGCGTGCACCTGCCTCGATGCTCATGTTGCACAGCGTCATGCGGCCTTCCATCGAGAGCGAGCGAATGGCGGAGCCGGCATACTCAATCACGCAGCCGGTTGCGCCGTCGGTGCCGATGCGGCCGATAATCGCCAGCGCGATGTCCTTCGCGCCAACCGCGGGAGGCAACGTGCCCTCGACAGAGATGCGGAAGGTATTGGGCCGCGATTGCGGAAGACACTCGGTCGCGAGCACGTGCTCGACCTCGGAGGTTCCGATGCCAAAGGCGAGTGCTCCGAAGGCGCCATGGGTGCTGGTGTGGCTGTCTCCGCAAACGATGGTCATGCCGGGCTTGGTCAGCCCCAGTTCCGGGCCGATTACGTGGACGATGCCTTGCTCAGGCGACTGAATGTCGTAGAGCTCGATGCCGAATTCTTCGCAATTGGCGCGCAGCGTTTCGATCTGCTTCCGCGCGATGGCGTCTTTGATCACCAGGCGATCCGGCGATGTGGGAACATTGTGATCCACCGTGGCCACGCAGCGATCCGGACGCCGGACCGTGCGGCCAGCCAGGCGTAGACCCTCAAATGCCTGCGGAGAAGTCACCTCGTGCAGCAGATGCAGATCGATATACAGCAGAGACGGTTCGCCGGCGGGCTCCGTCACCAGGTGAGTCTCCCAGACCTTTTCAAACAGCGTTTTGGGTTGCATCGACATCTCTGTTTTTGTCCTGCCTCTTGATTCCGTTTGACTGCGCTAGACCGCATGCCGCGACTGGCGGCGGTCAATAATTTCGTTGAGCACGCTATACACCTGGTTGCCCATTTCGCTGGTCGAGGAGACATGTGTCTTCTCGTCGCCGCGCGCCAGATCTGCGGTGCGGTATCCCTGTTCCAGCACAGTACGAACGGCTGTCTCTATCGCCTGTGCATCCTGCTCCAGGTTCGCGGAGTGCCGCAGCAGCATGGCCGCGGTGAGGATTGCCCCGAGCGGGTTCGCAATGCCTTTGCCCGCAATGTCGGGCGCCGAACCGTGCACCGGTTCATAGAGGTTCACCGCGCCGCCAACCGTACCGGAAGGGAGCATGCCCAGCGAACCGGTGATCACTGCCGCTTCATCGCTCAGGATGTCGCCGAAGAGATTCTCCGTGAGCACCACGTCGAAGTTGCGCGGCGTATTCATCAGGTGCATCGCGCAGGCATCGACATACTGGTGTTCCAGTGTGATCTCGGGGTACTGCTGCGCGATCTCCGTCACGGTCGCGCGCCATAGCTGGGACACCTCAAGCACGTTAGCCTTGTCGACGGAGGTGACCTTCTTGCGGCGCTTGCCCGCGACCTCAAATGCAACCCGGGCCACACGCGCAATCTCCGCGCGGGTGTAGCGCATCGTGTTCCATGCCTCCTGGCCTTCACGATCCCAGGAGCGCGGCTCGCCGAAGTAGAGTCCACCCAGAAGCTCGCGAACAAAGAGGATATCCGCGCCTTCCACCACCTCGGGACGCAGGGGCGAGTTGCCGGCCAGCGCAGGATAGGCAAACGAGGGCCGCAGATTTGCAAATCCGCCTAACGCATGCCGCAACTGAAGCAGTCCAGCTTCGGGCCGCCGGTCCGGGGGCAGGGAATTGAACTCGTTGCCGCCAACCGCGCCCAGCAGAACCGCATCGCTCTCGAGAGCAGCCTCCAGCGTTTCCTCGGGCAGTGGAGTGCCCAGTTGCTTGATCGCGGTGCCGCCAATGGGCATCTCGCGAAAGCGAAAATCATATCCGTTCAGTTCCGCAACAGCCCGCAGAACCTGTGTTGCCTGCCCGGTAACCTCCGGTCCAATGCCATCTCCGGGGACAACTAGAACGTTTAACTTCATGGACCTCTCCCTGTCGTCGTAAAGAACTTCTCTGTGGTGGTTCGGCCGGCTTAAGCTACCGAGCCTTCAAGGGGCTCCGCGATGCTGCGAACGCCATCACCGCGCTCCTGCTCGTGCCGAAGATGTGCGGGCACCAGGGCGATCAGGTCCTGGTCATATACCGCCTTTTTGCGATCGGCCAACTCGATGAAGCGGTGATAGGCCGCTTCCAGATCGTGCATGCTCAACTTGTAGCCGAGCTCGGAGAGCCGATGCGCCAGCGCATGGCGTCCGGAGTGTTTCCCCAGAACCATACGGTTATGCGGAACACCTACCGAATCCGGCGTCATGATCTCGTACGTCAGAGGATTGGCGAGGACCCCGTGCTGGTGGATTCCGGCCTCGTGAGCAAATGCATTGTTGCCGACAATCGCCTTGTTGGGCGCGGGCGAAAAACTGATGCACTGGTCCAGCGTCTTGCTGGTTGGATACAGGCGATCAATGTGCAGGCCATGTTCCAGTGGGTATTTGTCCCGGCGAACATGCAGAATAGCCGCAATTTCTTCCAGCGCGGCGTTTCCGGCACGCTCTCCGATGCCGTTGATCGTACATTCGACCTGCCGTGCTCCGGCTTCCACAGCCGCCATACTGTTGGCTACCGCCAGTCCGAGATCGTCATGGCAGTGCGAGGACAGGATTACGTTTTCGAGCGCCGGAATCTGCTCCCGCAAGCGGCGGAACATGGCGCCGTATTCGGCGGGAGTGGCGTAGCCGACTGTGTCTGGCAGGTTGATGACCGTTGCGCCCGCCGCGACTGCCGTGGCAACCATGGCGCGAAGAAATTCGGGGTCGCTGCGCGTGGCGTCTTCCGGGGAGAATTCAATATCGTCGCAGTAGCTCCGGGCCAGCCGCACACACTTGTCGGTCTGCTCCAGCGCCTGTTCGCGAGTGATCTTGAGCTTGTACTCCAGATGAATGTCGGAGGCGGCCAGAAAGACGTGGATCCGGGATCGATCGGCATGCTCCAGGGCACGCGCGGCAACTTCGATATCCTGCTGGCGCGCCCGCGCCAGCGACGTGATGCGCGGCCCGCGAACTGCCCTGGAGACCGCCTCGATCGCGGCAAAGTCTCCGTCGGAGGCAATCGCGAAACCAGCTTCCAGAACATCTACGCCCAACGCCTCCAGGGCATGGGCCATCGTGAGTTTTTCCTCGATGGTCATGCTGCATCCGGGCGATTGCTCGCCGTCGCGCAGCGTTGTATCGAAAAAGAAGAGCCGTTTCTCTGTCATCGAGTCCTGCCGGGGAAGTTCTTCAAGCTTTGCTTGGTGTCTCAGTATCTTAAATTTGACATGTATAACGCAAGCTTATTCTTCTTTTAGATTTCATTCGTTTTGCTTATAGTTATTACGGAACTTTCAGCCGATCCAGGGAAACATTATGGAACTCTCGCAGCTTGAAACCTTTCTCGCCGTCGTCGAGGAGCGCGGATTCTCCCGCGCAGCGGTTCGCCTCCACCGCAGCCAGCCTGCCGTCAGCCAGGTGATTCGCAAACTGGAGGAAGATGTGGGAGAGGTGCTCTTTGAGCGCGCCTCGCGGGACGGTTCGCTGACCGCCGCCGGCGAGTTGTTGCGCGACTACGCGAAAAAGCTCTTGAGCCTGCGCAGGGAGGCATCCAGCGCGCTCGAGGAGCTGCGATCTCTCGAGAGGGGCCGCCTCCACCTGGCCGCGAATGAGTACACTTGCCTCTACCTGCTGCCGATTCTCGATGAGTTCCGCCGCCTGTGTCCCCAGGTCGGAGTGACGGTCCACCGCTCGCTTGCCAGCCGCATTCCCGATGAACTGATGCAGCGGACGGTCGAGATGGGAATCGTCTCCTTCCGCCCCCGCGAGGAGGAGCTCCGTTCCATCTCCGTCTATACCGACGAGCTGACGTTTGTGGTCAATCCGAATCATCCCCTGGCTCGTGAGAAGCGTGTCTCCATCCGCGACCTCGGCGCGGAAAATTTCGTGGCCCACAACGTCTCTTCCACTCTGCGCAAACAGGTGATCGAGACCTTCGCTCAGCACAAGACGCCTCTGAATATGGGGGTGGAGTTACCCAGCCTTGAGGCCATCAAGCGCTTTGTGGCCATGGGGAACGGCGTCGCGCTGGTGCCGGGGCTGACGGTGCAGAGAGAGCTGGAACAGGGGGAGCTGGTTCGTGTTCCGGTGACGGAGCTGCAACTGGAACGGCAGCTTCGTATCCTCCATCGCAGAAACTCCAGCCTCTCGCATGCCGCTGTCGCCTTCCTCAAGGTGGTGCGCTCTGTGGCCGCGCGCCGGGGTGCTCCCTTCCAATATCATCTGGAGCGCTCCGCTGAAGCGCCCTCCACGTAGATTCGAGCGAAATGGCGGCGGGAACGTTCCGGCTGGGGCAGGGGAGGGAAGCACGGAGGCACCCGCAATCCGGTAGACGCGATTCTGGGTGAGGAAATGCCGCGAAATCCCCGGAAAGCTATCGAGAATAGCATCTTCCGGCCCGAAGTCGTCGCATGCAGACGCCGTGGCAGGTACAATTGCCTGAGTGGGTCCGTGGACCCGTATTTTTGAGAATTCGACAAGCCCGAGAGGCATAGCGCCTGCCGGCTGGTTGAGCAGGCGAGAGGTTCACTTAAGCATGAAGAAGAGTGCTCTATTGTTGATTCTACTGCCGGTTTTGGCAGTAGCGGGTTTTGCGCAGGAAAGCAGGCAGGATGTCAGCCTGAGCGTGTCGGGGATTATCCCTCCATACATTAGCGGCAATGCGGTGCGGCAGACAGGCACCAACGGGCTCGGCGGATTGGCGAGCTACCGCTACATGCTGACTCCACGGAGTGCAGTGGAGCTGAACTACCAGTACACGCAGAACGCGAACAAGTATGTCACCTCCTTCCTGCCCAACATCCGCATCCATACACGGATGCAGGAGATCTCGGCCGCATACGTCTTCAATTTCAATTTCAAGCACCTGAACCCATTTCTTGAGGCAGGCGTGGGCGGCTATATCTTCAGCCCACTCAAAGACTCCAGCACCTCGACTCTGGATGCGAAGAAAAGCACCAGCGTGGGCGGATTGTATGGCGGCGGCATTGCCTACGAGATCAGCCCGAGCTTCGATATCCGCGCAGAGTATCGCGGCATCATCCTGAAGGCTCCAAGCTTCGGACTGGAACAGTTCCGGACGAATCGGTATTACAACATCTCCAACCCCGTGGTTGGCATCGCCTACCACTTCTAGGTCTTGCCTGCAGGAAGAGCACAAAGGAAAGAGCGGTCAGCGAGTTACTCTCTGCTGACCGCTCTTTTTTGCGCCAGGAAACGAAGCTGCCTAGGTTACTCCGGAAGCGAGGACAGCACCCAAGTCTCCCGGGAGCCTTGCTTCTTCACGGAGTGGCTACTCTGCCGGCATGCTGCTAACCGGGTAAGGACTACTTAAAGACCCGATAGGAAGCGCCGAAGCTAAACCCGGAGGGCGACAGGCCCTTGTTCAGGAAGCCAGGCCACATCTGGTATTCATAATCGACTACGCGCACTTTGAGGCGAGGCGTCAGCCGATAGTCGAGGCCCCCACCGAAGGCCATTGCGAAGAATCCGCCATGTGCGTAGCTGTTGGTGAGGTTGATCTCGCCCACGCCGAAAAGCACCTTGCCGTAAGGATCAAATCGGTTGTGCCGGAAGTTGATTTTCGGTCCGATCATGTACGTATCTTCATGCACATCCTGACGCTGATTGAAGCGCAGCAGGCGGGCTTCTCCCTCGGCGCCATATCTGTCGGTCAGGTTCACGTCAAAAAATCCCCCAATACCCATGAGCCAATTGCTGCCAAAATCGGGTTTAAAGGCGCTATAAGTGCCGCCAGCAAAGATGGAACCTGTCCCACCCCTGGCGGCCGGGACGGCCTGTGCATTGAGGGCGATGGGGATAACTAGAAAAGGGGCTAGTAAAAGCAGCTTCTTTTTGAGCGCTAGCATAATCTCCTCGCTTTCAATATAGATGCAAAAAAGAGCGGGCTGAACATTAAGTCCAGTCCGCTCTTGAATTTCCGTACCGCCCACACCGAAATGGGGCGTTTGGTTCCGTTTTATTGTGCTGCCGCAGGAGCCTGTTCCGCGGAGGCGGTTCCGGTGGCTGGAGCCGCTGGCGCCGGAGCAACGGTTGGCGGTGCGTAGCGGGAGAGCTTCAGGATAATCGGGGTCAACTCCAGAGGCATCTTGTCGCGTGCGTTGAGTAGCGGCACCGGCTTGACGTTCATGTAGACGACCTTATCGTCCCAGGGATCGGTCTTCAGACGGCTGCCGAGGGGAAGAGCTGCAATCTGGTCCAGCTTATCCTGGTCCAGCTTGGGCGATCCCTTCATCAGGTCGGAGAGCCAGGGCGTTCCATCGGCGCGCAGAAGGCCATCACCGAGCCGTGGCGAATTGAGTGCCGACAATTCCTTGCCGCGAGCCTGGAGCTGTGCGAAGAACAGGCCGGCGTTGGGAAGCTTGTCCTTGTACACCGAGTTGTTGAGCAGCTTGAGGGCTGTCTTGGCAGCGTCGGTGTCGTCGGTGTCGGAGTGCTGCATGTTGATGCGCGAGAACGTCGCCTCGTCCGGGAACAAGAGACGATCGTTAAAGGCATAGCGGGTGTCGATGTGATGGCCAAGAACGATGTGCGCAAGCTCAAAGCTCAGCACGGCGGCCACTCCTTCTTCCGAGGGGAGCACGTCGATCAGGCCCTTGCTCAAAAGAATGGTGTTACCGACGGCCAGCGATTCCAGCGGCGCCGTCAGCATGACGCGGCACTTGATGTTCTCCGTCAGCGCGAGGTTGTTGCCGATCACGATGTTGTTCGTGATCGTCTCCAGAACCTTATCGAAGTCGCTGGGAGGAGCGATCAAGCCGGCCTGGACGAGACGGTCCAGAACGTTCTCTTCCGCCTGCGAGATCCAAGCGCGTTGCGCCTGAAGCGGGCTTACATCGGAAGACTGGTCGCTCTTATCGGTCACGTCGTCGATCTTGATGGAGGCATTGTCCGAGTCGTGCGTCGGCAGCTTGAGCGAGTAGCCCCAGAAGTGGGTCTGCGCGCGAAAGCCTACGGCCTTCTCGGTATCGCCACGCTGCGTCTCTTCGGCGTAAACCGCCACCGGTAGCCAGACGTCCGGCTGCAGGTTCATGCGCCAGCTGTCAAAGTGGAAGTAGCGCGGCGACTCGTCTTCGCTGTTTCCCGTGTACGTACCATTGAAGCGGACGATGTTGCCATCCTGATCCTCAATCCAGATACGGCCGGAGAAGCGGCCCGAGCCCAGGCCCGGCTTCGGATGGACATCGAAGACCATCGTGCGGACGCTGCCGAGAAAGTCGCGGCGGACGTACGCAAAATCATAGTGTTGCTGGTCGAAGCTGACCGGATCGACAAACATCATCTGCATGAAGCCAGTCGAAACATATTCCAGCTTGAACGCCTTGGAAAGCCCCGTAATTGCCTTCAGGGAGCCCTTCAGGAAGCCCTTATTCTCCGAGCGCTCGGAGTCGTAGGATTTATCGGTGAACGTACGGCCAAAATCGACCCGGCTCAACAGGTATTGATCCGAGAGCGGCACCGCATACAGCTTCGGGTCGGGACGCATATTCTGGATATACGTCTCTACCAGCGGGGTCCGCTTCTGGATTGCTTTAATGGTGATCTTTTCCCGGGCGACAGCCTTCTGAATCAACGCGCTCTGATCCGCAGTGAGTGGCGTCGCCGGCTCAAATTTGGCAGCTTTCTTCGCCTCTGCCGCCACAACGGTCAGGCAGAGCAGCAGACTTGTCATCCATAACTTCCGCAAGGTCATTTCCTGGCTCCTGAATTTCTTTTACTTGTGTACTACGCGTTCCCTATATACCTTCCAGAGCTGACTCCCCAACACTATGCAAGCTGGAACGTGACGTGAATCAGCGTCGTGTGGTCGACAGCCTGGCCATCTCTCATAGCCGGCTTGAAGCGGATCTGTTCTGCAACCCGCATCGCCTGTTCATCCAGCCCGTGTCCCAAACCATTTACCACACGCAGAACCTGCACTTGTCCAGTAGCCAAAAAACGTACCTGAAGCGTTACCTCTCCTTGAATCCGGGCTTTCTTTGCCTCCGCCGTATATTGCGGGGCCGGTTCGGAGAGTACCTCTGGCAGAGTGAAGCTTGGCTTTGCAGGTATTGCTGCCGGAGCCACACCCGTGCCACCAATTCCTGTCGTACCCAGACCACCCGTGGCGACCGAGCCTCTGCCAGTGCCTGTTCCCCCGGGTGTCCCACCAATCATACCGTTCTTGAAGCCGGAAGATGCTACTGTTCCGCGATCCGTGCCTCCGGGAACGCCATGAGCTACCCCTGAACCGAAGTTAACCCCCTGCACCGATCCCCGGCGGGCGGCGCCGGCACCCGGAGCACCCACTCCAGGCGCGTTGGCAAAGCTGCCTACTGCGGCAAGCTGGCTGGGACCTTTTGCGTTGGGGTTCGGCTTGACTCCCACCGGATCTCCAAAACCACCCACCTTGGTACTGGGTGCGCTCCGGTTATTGGCCACCGGCGTCGGCGCTGCGCTTGCGAACAGGCCAACCTTCGGCTGCGGAGGAGGAGCTACTGCCTTCGGCGGAGCTGGCGGAACAGCCGGCAGGACCGGCGAGTTCAGCTTGACCTCCTGTACCTTGGGCGGCTCGATCTTCTGCAGTTGCTTGGGCAGTGCGATCTTGGGCTGCGGCAGCAGTTCCGGCTTTGGCGGCGGCGTGTACTTCACCTTCGGTACCGGCGGACGCGAAATCTTGGGTGGCTCGCTCGGGAAGACCAGCTCGGTCGTCTGGAGTGTCTTCAACTGAGCCTGATGATGTATCGAAGCCATGGTGAATAGAACCAGAAGCCCCGCGATGACGAGGTTCGTGACGGTGCTTACACCAAACGATCCCCACCGGGCTTCCGGTTCGGGGAGGAGTCCGAAATTTGCGCGATTCAGAACGTCTTCCGGCATAGATAGAACCTATTCATTTCGCTTAAGTCGTCGTGATGCTAATTGAATCCGGTCTTTCAACTTTCGCTGATTCTGTCGAACCGGACCGTCAGGGGAATGAGAGCGAGTCTTGTCCAAAGATCGAGAATTCAAGCGATATTTTTCAGCAGAATTCTTCCAAGTGCTACAGAACCCGTTGCCCTGAGTGAGCCTTTTTTCTCAGGGTTGAACGTACGATAGCGCACATTGCTGGCGATTGCAGTCACCCGAAAGTTGTGCAAGCTGAGGACGACTTACCACCTTTATTGTAGCGTGATCCTGCTCACTCGTTCCCCGGTCTCCTAAGACCGCCATGTGATTAGAAGCGCATCTGGCGCTTTTGGTTTGCGTAGTCTCTGAATTCGTTGCCTTTACAATCAAGGAGATCAGTCGCGGACATTAATGCGCAAGAGGAGAGCTTCATTGAAAATTCTTGTAACAGGCGGAGCGGGATATATCGGCGGTACAGTCGCTAATTTGCTGATGCAACAAGGTCATACCGTCACGGTTTACGACAATCTCTGCCACAGCAGGCGGGAGATGGTCCCGGCCGGCGTCACTTTTATCGAAGGCGACGTCGCGGATCGCGCGCAACTTGAAAAACTTTTCACCGCGACGAAATTTGATGGCGCCATGCATTTCGCCGCTTTGATTGAGGCTGGCGAGAGCATGCAGAAACCCGAGCTCTACTTTCGCACTAACACTGCCTCCACGCTGGCGCTGCTGGAGGCGATGATCGCCACCAATGTCAAGCGCCTGGTCTTTTCCTCCACTGCCGCGGTGTATGGCGAGCCAGCCAGCACTCCGATTCGAGAAGACGCCGCCTTGCAGCCGACCAATGCCTATGGCGAGTCCAAGCTGCTGGTGGAGCATATGCTTCGCTGGATGCACCAGATCCACGGCCTGCATTACGCAAGCCTGCGCTACTTCAATGTTGCCGGAGCCATCCCGGGGCGTGGCGAGGCGCATGAGCCTGAGTCGCACATCATTCCGCTGATCCTGGATGTGGCGCTCGGGCGCAGGAAAAATATCAAGATTTTTGGCACGGATTATCCCACTCACGACGGTACCTGCATTCGCGACTACATCCACGTCTCCGACCTCGCGCAGGCGCATCTGCTGGCTTTCGAGGCCCTGTCCCAGCGCGACAAGCTGATCTACAACCTGGGCAATGGAGTGGGCTTCACGGTGCGCGAAGTTGTCGAGTCGGCACGCCGTGTGACAGGGCACGCCATCCCGGTAGAGGAACAGCCAAGAAGGGCCGGAGACCCGGCGGTGCTGATCGCCAGCTCGGAGAAGATCGGCAACGAGCTAGGCTGGAAGCCTCAGTTCACGCAACTCGATGACATCATTTCCAGCGCCTGGGAGTGGCACAAGCTGCGTTACGCCAATAGCAAGTAGGAAGAATCCGTGGATTGCCGCCTGAAACCATACCCGGGCCGTATGCGGCCAAGTGGGTGGTCAGGCGGGCGGCAATCCCTTCCCGAGGGCATGCACGCTATCCATTCGTCTTCCCGCCATTTCTCGCCTCCAACTCGCGTCTTATCCTCCCACCGCAGATGCAGAATTAACAATCCAAACGCTGTTTCTTCTTGACACGGATTGCTGCAAGCCAGCTATGGTTGCGGAGCATTCTATGCATTGAGCGACCCTCCCCTTAGGGTCTGCCGGGGGCATTCATGAACTCAGTAGCCAGCGCAACTGGTTTTGTAGATGACGCGTCTTCTTCCGGGCTTGGTCACGTGATTCTCGCCTCCTCGGCGGGCACATTGATCGAGTGGTACGACTTCTACCTGTACGCCATTCTCACCGTCGTTCTCTCCGGCCAATTCTTTCCCGGGAGCCTCGCAACAGGTTTTCTCTTCAGTCTGGGAGCTTTATGGGCTGGCTTCGCAGTCCGTCCCTTTGGAGCGGCATTTTTCGGGCACGTTGGCGACCTGGTAGGCCGCAAGAACACATTCCTTGTGACTCTTTCCGTGATGGGCCTCTCTACCTTTGCTGTGGGTCTGCTGCCGACGTATAAGCAGATTGGCATGGCGGCGCCGGTACTGCTTGTGCTTCTGCGCTGCCTGCAGGGCCTCGCGCTGGGCGGCGAGTATGGCGGCGCCGCCACTTACGTCGCCGAACATGCGCCGGATCATCAACGCGGACTCTACACCAGCTATATCCAGACAACGGCTACATTGGGGCTGTTTGCGGCGCTGCTCATAGTGTTGATCGCACGCATCCAACTGGGCGATGCCGCTTTTCAAGCATGGGGATGGCGCATCCCGTTTCTGCTGTCCCTGGTGCTGGTGATCTTTTCGCTGTGGATCCGCCTTCGTCTGAAGGAATCCCCGCTCTTTGCCCGCCTCAAGCGCGAGGGGAAGACATCGGCTTCACCAATCACCGATATTGGCCGCAAAAACTGGGGGTTGATCCTGCTGGCTCTCTTCGGAGCCACCGCGGGCCAGGCAGTCGTCTGGTACACGGGGCAGTTCTACGCGCTCATCTTCCTGACCAAAACCCTGGGCGTGAACTACAAAGACGCGTACGTGATCATCGCCATCGCACTTGTCGCGGCGACTCCATTCTTCGTGCTCTTCGGTTGGCTGTCGGATAAGTTGGGCCGCAAGCCGCTCATCCTTTCCGGTTGCGCGCTGGCCGCGTTGACGTACTGGCCGATCTATCATGCCATGGCAGCGGCGGTCACCAAAGTCAATGGCGCAGTCCTGGTGAACCGGCCGATCATGGTCCTGCTCATCTTTATCCAGGTCCTTTACGTCACCATGGTCTATGGACCTATCGCGGCCCTGCTGGTCGAGCTTTTCCCCGCGCGGATTCGCTATACCTCGATGTCCATCCCCTATCACCTGGGGAATGGTGAGTTCGGCGGGCTCACTCCGCTGGTGGCTACCTGGCTGGCTGCGTGGTGGCTGACGAATCACCCGGGCGACGTCAACGCGAAGTACATGGGGCTGGTCTGGCCGATTGCGGTTGCCACGCTGACATTCTTCGTTGGCCTGATCTGGCTTCCCGAAACCAAGGATCGCAGAATATGGGATGAGTTCAACGACTAGCGCATGTTTCTCCAGAGCCTGCTCCGGCTATCGTCCATTGCCGTAGGACGAAAGCATCTTCTGTACAGGATGACAACAGCATTGGTTCGAGGCGACAGGTCCTTCACTTCGTTCAGGATGACAAGACCGTTGTGGAGCGCAATATTGTCATCCTGAACGAAGTGAAGGACCTGTTCTTGGACTTTCGGCGTTCTCCAGAAATCGTTTTCTATTGACAGCTCCCGCGACCCGAAGGCTATACTTTGCCCGCCGCTCGCATCTGCATTTTTCTCCACTGAAATCAGGGGCTAATTCCCCTGGAATCTATACATAATTTTTGGGGTCACGAGAAAATGCTGAGGCGAGAAAACGTTTGCTGAGTCGCCCGATTCCCAGGAGGATTCCTTTGAAGTTTCCTGTCTATGCGATGACCATTCTCTCCATAATCACCACCCTCTCAATCGGTTGCGGGGGATCAGGCACCTCCTCCACCACCACTTCGAGTCCGGGTGCTGGCTCCAGTTCCACCCCGGACAGTGGAACGCTCACCAGCGTCAGCGACAATCTGCAATACAGGATCAGGAACGCAAGCAGCGGTCTGGAGCTGAGCATCTCCGGGCAAAGCCAGGTCGCCGGAGCGAGCGTGGTGCAGGCAGGTGACGCCGGAACTCCGGATCAGCTTTGGCACTTCGTCCCCATGGGCAATCAGCAATTCAACGTGGAAAATCTGGCGACACATCAGGTCATGGGTATTACGAATGCTTCGAAGGCCAGTGGGGCGGCGGCGGTTCAATGGGCCGATAACGGAACCAGCGATCACCTGTGGCAGTTCTATTTGCTCGCGGATGGCAATTACCTGATCAAGAACGCAAATAGCGGCCTGTATCTGGAGGACGGCGGTTCGAATGCCACCTCGGCGGCGGTGATCGATCAAGGCGCGCGAGCTACGACCGGAACCGGCTGCACCTGCCAGGAGTGGGCACTGACCTCCACCGGCAATTCGCCTTACCCTGCGCCGCTCCCGGTTGCCGGCGCAGGCGTCTCTGTCCACGACCCCTACATGCTGAAGGACACGGGCGGTACTTATTGGCTCTATGGAACACACAGCACACTGGCAAGCTCCGCAGACATGGTGAATTTCACCTTCAGCCAAACTTGCACCGCGGCCCAGCGCGGAGGCTATGCGAATTGCCCGGACATCGGTCCGGACCTTGCTTTGTGGAGCGGTCTACAAACTCCGCCTTCGTGGAACAATGGCCAGAACACAGACATTTGGGCGCCTGACGTGCTCTATGCGAATGGCACGTATTTCCAGTACTACTCGATCCCGATCGAACCACATAGCGGCGCGCAGGCAATCATCGGCCTGACGACGAGCGCGAATCCCAACGGGCCGTGGACGGATGCCGGCCAGATTATCGAGTCTTACGGCTCCACGACCGGATCGACGACCAGGTTCAATGCTATCGATCCGGCTCCTTTTGTGGATGCCTCAGGCAACCGGTGGCTGGTCTTCGGATCATGGGAGGACGGCATCCACGTGATTCAACTGGACCCGGCCACAGGCCTGCGACTCAGCTCGAACCCGACCATTTACAACATTGCGCAGCGTGGTCTTCCTTCGGCGGGAGAAGAGGGCCCCTTCATTTACCCTTTCAATGGCTGGTACTACTACTTCGCGTCGATTAACGTCTGCTGCAGTGGAAACAGTTCGACTTACAGGATCATCGTCGGCCGATCGAAGAGTCCCACCGGGCCGTATCTGGATCGTGGCGGGCTGGACCTGATGCAGGGTGGAGGGACGATTCTGCTCAGCGCCCACGGCAACGTCAACGGTCCCGGTGGCCAGAGCGTTTTCACCGACGGCAGCCAGCCGACGCTCGTTTACCACTATTACGACGGCAACAACAACGGCTGGCCCGCATTGGGCATCAATCGCCTCGGATTGGATGCCGACGGCTGGCCCTACGTGGAGTAGCGCCCACCCTGGCACTTGAAATCGGGCGGAATCACGGCAGGACTTGCCGATCTATAAGCCGACGAATTACTGTGAGTCACACGAATGGCGGACGTCCCTCTCGATGGGTGTCCGCCAATTTCAGCTGAAAACATGTGCTGTGCACATGGTCGTGTAACCGAGGCGGGTGGGTAAGCCATGCGCCGGAACTCAAGGCAATAACCCAGGGTGAAAGGTAAGGAAAGCGGATGGCGTCTTCGACTACCAATGTGAATCTGGATTCCACACTGCGGGAAAACCGGGTATTTCCGGTGCCCGAGGAGTTTGCGCGGCAGGCCCACATCAAGAGCTTTGCGCAGTATGAAGAGCTCTACCAGCGGTCCATCAAAGACCCTGAGACATACTGGGCCAGCGTCGCCAGCGAACTGCACTGGTTTGAGCCCTGGACCAGCGTGCTCGAGTGGAATCTGCCCTGGGCGAAGTGGTTTGTCGGCGGCAAGCTCAACCTCTGCTACAACTGCGTCGACCGGCACGCTCTCGGCAGCCGCAAGGACAAGGTTGCGATCCTGTGGGAGGGGGAGCCGGGGGAAGTTCGCAAGCTTACCTTTGGGGATCTGCACGTAGAGGTTCAGAAGCTGGCCAACGTCCTTAAGGGCCTTGGCATCCGCAAGGGCGATCGCGTTGCCATCTACATGGGTATGACTCCGGAGCTGGCAATTGCGTTGCTGGCCTGTGCGCGCATTGGCGCCATCCACTCTGTGATCTTTGGCGGTTTCGCCGCCAATGCGTTGGTGGATCGCATCAACGACGCGCAGTGCGTGGCGGTGCTCACGCAGGATACTTCGTACCGCCGCGGGTCTGAGGTCAAGCTCAAGCAAGTGGTAGATGAGGCCATCGCCAACACTCCTTCCGTCAAGCATGTGGTGGTTTACAAACGCTCCGGAACTCCGGTCAACATGCAGTCCGGCCGCGATCACTGGTGGCATGAGCTGATGGCGTCAGCCTCGCCGGAGTGTCCCGCGGAGCCGATGGATTCGGAGGATCCGCTCTACATCCTGTACACCTCCGGCACGACGGGGAAGCCCAAGGGACTGGTGCACACCACGGGCGGCTACGCGGTGCAGACCTATATCACCAGCAAGCTCATCTTCGATCTCAAGGAAGACGATGTCTACTGGTGCACGGCCGACATTGGATGGGTTACAGGCCACTCCTACGTGGTCTACGGCGCGCTGCAGAATGGCGTGACCACCGTGATGTACGAGGGCGCTCCGAATTTTCCGGCGCAGGACCGGTTCTGGAAGATCATCGACGACCATAGAGTAACGGTCTTTTACACCGCTCCCACGGCGATTCGTTCCTTCATCAAGTGGGGAGATCAGTATCCGGAGAAATACAATCTCGACAGCCTGCGCCTGCTGGGTACGGTCGGCGAGCCCATCAATCCGGAAGCCTGGATGTGGTATCGCGAGAAGATCGGCAAGAATCGCTGCCCCATTGTGGATACCTGGTGGCAGACGGAGACCGGCGCGATCATGCTGTCTCCAATTCCTGGAGCCATCCCCACGAAACCGGGTTCGGCTACTCGCCCGTTTCCTGGAATTGTGCCAGAGGTTGTTACAAGATCCGGCGACCCGGTGCCGGTGGGCAGCGGAGGTCTTCTCGTTATCCGCAAGCCATGGCCCGGAATGGCACGCACCATCTACAACGATCCTGACCGTTACGTCCAGGCGTATTGGAGCGAGATTCCCGGCTCCTACTTTACGGGGGATGGCGCGCGCTGCGATGCGGATGGCTACTACTGGCTGATGGGGCGCGTTGATGACGTCATCAATGTCTCCGGGCACAGGCTGGGGACGATGGAGGTAGAGTCTGCCCTGGTCGCTCATCCCAAGGTGGCGGAAGCCGCTGTGGTTGGCCGTCCGGATGAACTGAAGGGCCAGGCGATCTCGGCCTTCGTGACGCTCGAGTCCGGCTACCAGCCCTCGAACGAGCTTAAGGAAGAGCTGCGTAAGTGGGTGGCCAAGGAGATCGGCTCGCTCGCTCGTCCCGATGATCTGCGCTTTACCGATGCGCTGCCCAAGACGCGCAGCGGCAAGATCATGCGCCGCCTGCTGCGCGAACTCGCGACGCATGGCGAGATCAAGGGAGACACAACTACGCTCGAGGACTTCACGGTCATCTCCAAACTGCGCGAGGCCGACGAAGGATAGGCGCAGCAAGTTGGCGAAAAAAAGCAAACGGTCAGCGAGAGATACTCGCTGGCCGTTTTTCTGGTTGATGCTGAAAAGCAGGTCCTTCCCTTCGCTCAGGATGACAATCTCAGTGGAGTGCTCAGGATGACAATCTCAGTGGAGTGCTCAGGATGACAATCTCAGTGTTTTGGGACGAAGCATCATCCGCTCAGGATGACAACATCGTGTTTTTTAAGACGAAGCATCATCCGTTCTGGATGACAATCTCGGTGGAGTGCTCGGGATGGCAACCTTAGCAGACGCTCAGGATGGCAACGTTAGCGGAGTGCTTCCCGGCTACGCTACTTTGCTGCCTCCATCCGCAAGACCACGCGGAAGCGAGCCTGTCCGCTCATCATGCGTTCATAGGCCTCGGCGGCTTTTTCCAGGGGATACTCTTCGATCATTGGACGAACCCCGGCAAGCACGCTGAAGTTCATCGCGTCTTCACTGTCGATGGAGGTGCCGGATGGCCATCCGCTGACGGATCTACGGCCACCAACCATGAGCATCGGACTGATCTCGACCGGGTCCATGGAAACACCGACAATGACGAGCTTGCCGTTGATGCCGAGTCCCGGAATCACCGAGGACATGGCTTTCCCGTTCGTCACTGTAGCCAGAATCACCCTGGCACCTCCCAGCCTGGTTAGCTCCGCAGCCGGGTCCTGCGTTGTCGAATCGATGTAGAGGTGTGCCCCCAGCTTTTTGGCAAGAGCTGCCTTATCCTGGCCGCGAGCAATCGCTACCGTCCGGAAGCCCATCCTGGCTGCGAACTGCACGCCGAGGTGCCCCAGGCCGCCGATTCCGTGGATAGCCACCAGATCTCCAGCGCGCGCTCCACTATTGCGCAGCGCGTTAAAGGTCGTCATGCCTGCGCACATCAGCGGCCCTGCTTCCACGTCGGAGAGATCCTCCGGGATCAGCGCCAGCGCGGCAGCCGGAACGATCACGAACTCCGCATAGCCGCCATCGAAGTGGATTCCCGATATAGCGCCATTCGGGCAGGTGAGGAAGTCTCCGCGACGGCAGGATTGGCAGTGTCCGCAGCTTCCGCCGAACCAGCCGACGCCCACGCGCTGGCCCGGCTTCCACTCCGCCACTCCATCGCCAATAGCATCGATGACTCCGGCAATCTCGTGTCCCGGTACGCGCGGAAGCTGGATTCCCGGATAGGCACCCATCACAGTGAGAACGTCGCCATGGCACAGTCCGCAGGCGTGCACACGCACACGCACCTGTCCCGGGCCGGGATCGACTATCTCCCGCTCCACTATCTCCAGTGGGCCGTTTGGCCGAGCTACCTGGACAGCACGATATGTTTTCTTCGACATGAATTCTCCTGATTGCATTGTGGAATGTATAGCGAGCCGAGTCTGGTCGCCGAAGATCTGGGCGCGGATCGAGGCCCATGTACTTCTTGAGATTCAATCCAACGCCGTTATGCTCCAGAAAAACAGCAGAATGTCCTGTTAAATAACAGCGAACTGTCTTTTAGAAGGAAATGTTCGATCGAAGAGTTTTAGGAGAGGGCTATCTTGACGCGGCGCTGCGGCGGAGTGCGACGACGGGCATCGGCAGCGTGAGATAAAACGAGCTTCCCTTGTCGGGAACGCTCTCTGCCCAGATATCTCCGCCATGCTCTTTCACGATGCTGCGGCAGATGGCCAGTCCCAGGCCGGTTCCACCCATGGCACGCGAGTCGGAGGCATCCACCTGCTGGAACCGCTCGAAGATGATGCCGAGCTTGTCGGCCGGGATTCCGCGGCCCTCATCATGCACCTCGATCTGCACCATCCCCTTGGCGTTCAGGCGTGCGCACAGGCGAATCTCGCCGCCCGGCGCGGAGAATTTGATGGAGTTGCCGATCAGGTTGGTCAACGTCTGCAGGATGCGGTCGCCGTCGGCCCACACATCCACGGAGTCGGACTCGATGCGGAATCGCACCTCAGCCTTGGTCGCACTGGGCTGCATAACCTCCGCGGCCCGGTGCAGCAGGTCGCCTGCGGGATGCACCGCGCAGCTCAGGTTCGACTTGCCGCTGCCGATACGCTCGAAGTCCAGAATGTCGTTTACCAGACGGGCAAGCCGGTCGCAGTTGCCCACGGCGAGGTTCAGCATCTGCGCCGTCTTCTCCGGGCGTTCGTTCAGCAATCCGCCGGCGAGCAGTCCCAGAGCGGCCCGCAGGGAGGTCAGCGGGGTGCGCAGTTCGTGGCTGACGGTGGAGATGAATTCGTCCTTCATGCGCTCCAGGCGGCGGCGTTCGGTCACATCCTGGAACGCGACGACGATGCCGGTGGTGCGTCCATTGTCGACCAGTGGACAGGCTACGTATTCGACCGGGAAGCTGGTGCCGTCCTGACGCCAGTACACCTCGTCGCGCACCCGGATCGGCGTATCGCGGTGCAGGCTGGTGTTGATGGGGCAATCTTCCGCCGCGTAAGGGGTGCCATCCGCGCGGGTGTGATGCACGAGCTGGTGCATGTTTCTGCCCAGGATTTCTTCTACGCCGTAGCCCAGCATGTTTGCCGCGCTGGGATTCAGGAAGCTCAACCGGCCATCCATGTCCATGCCATAGATGCCATCGCCCACCGATTCCAGAATCGATTCGCGCTGGCGCATCAGCGCATGCAGCTTCTCTTCCGCATCCGTCTTCTCGGTGATGTCGATGCCATGTCCCAGGATGAATGGCTCCTCGTCCGGCAACGCGATCAACTTGTTGCTATACGCCATCACGCGCACGCCACCGTGCTTGTGACGCAGGTAGAGCAGTCCCTTGTCTTCGTGGGTGTTCTGGATGGTAAGCAGGTACCGCTCAAAATCGTCGCGGTACTTTGTCGGGACCAGGTCTGCCATCCGCTTGCCCACCAGTTCATCGATGGAGTAGCCCAGGTCCTGCGCCGCATGCGGATTGATGGACAGGATGCGCCCTTGCAGATCGTGGGTACACACCATAGCCAGGCTGCCTTCCACCAGTTGGCGGTACCGCGTTTCGCTGGCGCGCAAGGCCACCTCGGCTTCGCGCTGCTCGGTGATGTCCACTCCCGTGGTGATGATGAAGTTCACCTCGCCATTGGCATCGGTCAGAGGAGTCGCTGTCCATGCGATGCGGCGCTTGCGTCCGGCTCGCGGCAGCCAGTGGATCTCGTAATTTCCCACCAGTTTGCCGGCGCGTGCTTCTTCAATCATCTGCATGGCATAGGCGCGTTCCTGGGAGAGGAAGAGTTCCTCGGGAAAGGAGCGCCCGACCAGCTCGCCGAAGCTGTAGCCCGACATCTTTTCGCAGGCACGGTTAAAGCGCACGATGCGCCCGGCGGTATCGAGCACCAGCACCAGCGCGCTGATCGTGTCCAGTACCGCGGAGACGAAGTTGCGCTCCACCGTCAGCGCCCGTTCGATGCGCTGCCGCGCGCGCACGCCGCGCTCCTGCATCCGAATCCGCGCGTAGAGCTCGATGCGTGTCACCACCTGCGCCGCAAGAATCTGCAGCATACTCGCCTGCTGCCCGGTAAAGGCATTCGGCTCCGGAGAGAGAACGGCGAGCGTGCCGATGACGTGGCCCGAGGGCGAGACCATCGGGGCTCCTACATAGGAACGGCAGTGAATCCCGGAAGCGAGAGGTATGCCTTCCGGGGGGAAGCGCAGATCCTCGCATGCGTCGGCGATCAGCAGTGGCTTGGTGCTCTGCATCGCATACTGGCATGCAGAAGAGACGCGTGAGGTTTCGCGTGCTTCGAATCCATAGCGAGCCTTAAACCATACCCGGCTGGCATCGATAAAACCCACATAGGCATAGGGTCCACGACAGATCTCTGCCGCCAGTCGCGCGATGTCGTCGAGCGCTGGATCGGGAAGGCTGTCGAGTGTTTCGTATTGCAGCAGAGCCCTCAGCCTCTCGGCTTCTTCTCGCTGCATGACCAATGGATCCGGTGACATTTCTGGCGGCTTCAATCCTCAATTTGCATTGTTGCAAAGAGGACCCTCATGCACGCTGCAACCTTAGAGCCATTCACCAGTTAGGTACATCCCACCTCGGTGCTTAAAGCTGTGTTACCAGCGGGTATGACCCTGCATCGAACAGGGAACTAACTTGATTCCTCTGTCGAAAATGTCATGGTATTTTGCAGCAATCGCCTGCTGCGGGAGGCTCGTCGTTGCTGGAGTCGAGCACAACCTTCCAGCTCCCATCGGACTGCTTGCGCCAGATCGTCATATATCGCCCGGCGGACACAATGGAGTTCCCGTTTCGGTCTTTGGCGTGGCCTTCGTAATGTCCCCAGGTAAAACCCATGTCGCCTGAAGGCGACATCTGCCCGCCCTGCGGAGTCCAGGTCAACTGATATTCCCTCGGCGACCACGTTGCCGCCGCGGCAATCGCAGCCCGACCAGTGACGGCTGCCTTGCCGTTCGAGAGAGTTACCGCATCGTCTGCGAAGTACGAGGAGAACGCGGCGCCTCCTCCCGTGGCCGTAGCCCGCGCAAAACGTGCCTCCAGATCGAAGAGGAAGGCGCGTCCCGGATTCTCGGATGGGTCCGTGAATTGGCTCGATGAGGGGGGCGTGGCAAGGGGATCGAGCATCTGCCCCTGCAATCCGGGAGCAACTGCGAGCGCGAGGCTGGCGAACAAAATCGTCTGTGCAAGAAATGGCTTCATGGTGATGGGTACCGATCCGTGCATGAAAACCTGCCCGGTATCGCTTGCAGGTATGGTATCGCCCACATGGGAACGCGTGCAGCACGTATTGTCGAGTCTGCGGCCTCTGAGCGTGCGAGGATTTCCGCCATCGTCGAGCCGCCTATCGGATACGCTGGAGGCGACGCAATTTCTCCATGCAATTTCTCCGTCGGGGAAGGAAAGCCGGGGAAGGGAAGCAGCTTTGCAGCCAGAGCAGCACGACAGTCCAACCGTAGCCATGGCACAGAGAGAGCGGAGAACTCCGGGCTTCCTGCCGGCGGGCGCAGTGCTCTTCCTGGCTGGCGTCCTTTTGTCCGTCTACTGGCATCCTGAGCCGCGGCTGCACCTTCTGCCCTTCGCCCTGCGAATTGCGGCGCTGCTGATTGCGGCATGGGCCGCGGTTCGCCGCCGCTCGCTCACCGTCTGGATCTTCTGGGCGATGCTTGCCGGCATCGAACTCGGGCTGGATGCGCCCGCCACCGCCGTTCATCTGCGCGTGCTGGGCGATCTCTTTCTACGCATGATCAAGACCATCGTTGCTCCCCTCATCCTCGGCTCGCTGATTACCGGCGTGGCGGCGCAGGGGAGTGCGAAGGGCATTGGCCGTCTGGGGCTAAAGTCGCTGGTCTATTTTGAAGTGCTGACGACGCTGGCGCTCTTCATCGGGTTAGCCGCCATCAACATCAGCAAGGCTGGCGTAGGCCTGGCCGTCCCGCAGCAGATGGCCGCCAGCGGTATCGCGCTGCCTCCGCCCGTGCCGCCGCTGAGCTGGGAGCAATTCCTGCTGCACATCGTTCCGGAGAACATCGCCAAGTCCGTTGCCGAGAATCAGATCCTGCAGGTGGCCGTGTTCGCGGTGATCTTTGGCATAGCCCTGGGCCGGCTGCCGGAAGCGAAACGTGCTCCGCTGCTGCGCGTTGCAGAATCGCTCACAGAGACGATGTTCCAGTTCACCAACATCGTGATGTACTTTGCGCCAATCGGCGTAGGAGCGGCGCTGGCTTATACCGTAGGTCACTCCGGCCTGGGAGTCATGGTCAACCTTGGCAAGCTGCTGCTTACGCTTTATCTCGCTCTTGCCGCCTTTGCAGTTCTTGTCCTGCTTCCGGTGGCGTTGCTTGCCCGTGTGCCGGTGCGGCGTTTTCTTCGCGCCGTGTCGGAACCGGCAACGATCGCCTTTGCCACCAGCACCTCTGAGGCGGCCATGCCGCGCGCCATGGAGGCAATGGAAGCTCTCGGCGTGCCGCGGCGCATCGTCAGCTTCGTCATTCCTGCCGGTTACAGCTTCAACCTCGACGGCTCAACGCTCTATCTGGCGCTGGCCTCCATCTTCGTCGCGCAGGCGGCGGGCCTCTCCATGGGATGGAAGCAGCAGCTCATGATGGTCGCCACGCTCATGCTGACGAGCAAGGGCGTAGCCGGAGTTCCTCGGGCTACCCTGGTTGTGCTGCTGGCCACCGCCTCCACCTTTCGCCTGCCGGTGGAGCCGATCTTTCTCATCCTCGGCATCGATGCCGTCATGGACATGGGCCGCACCACCATCAACGTCGTCGGCAATTGCCTTGCGAGTGTGGTGGTGGCGCGGTGGGAGGGAGAGTTTGGCAGCGAAGACCCTTCTTCTGGAGCAATTTCCGCGCTGGAAGGTTGACGGCACACGTTTTCGCTCCAGAGAGGGCCGGCCGGATCTCTCCATAACTGGTCCGGCCAGATGAGATCCAAGGGGATATGAGGGGGTATCCGGAAGCATGTATCCGGTCAAAACCCTTTTCAGTCCGCGCGGCTTGATATACTCACTGTTAAGGCTCCCTCCGTTAGGAGTCTTTTTTCATGCGTGCCGCGTACGGCTCGGGAGCGAGTTTCCCCCGTGCCGGAGCGAACGGTCCAACGAATGCCGAACTTACTCGATCAGATCAATTCGCCTGCCGATATCAAGAGCCTTTCGATCTCACAACTGGAGACACTGGCACAGGAGATACGGGATCGCCTTATCCTTGTCCTGTCCAAGACCGGTGGCCACCTGGGACCGAACCTTGGCGTTGTAGAGCTCACGCTCGCGATGCACTACGTCTTTGACACGCCGAGGGATAAGTTTGTCTTCGACGTCAGCCACCAGGCTTACATTCACAAGCTGCTCACCGGGCGCCGCGAGCAGTTTGAGACCATCCGCCAGCCCGGCGGGCTCAACGGCTTCATGATGCGCTCCGAGAGTCCCCACGACTCCTTCGGCGCCGGTCACGCAGGCACTGCGCTCTCCGCTGCTCTGGGCATGGCTGTGGCCCGCGACCTGGCAGGCACCCGGGAGCACGTCATCGCGCTCGCCGGAGATGCTGCCTTCACCAACGGCATCTCCTATGAAGCACTGAACAATATTGGCGAATCGACACGCCGCCTGATCGTCATTCTCAACGACAACGAGTGGTCCATCGATCGCAACGTCGGCGCCATTGCCAGCTACCTGCACAAGATTGTCACCAATGAGCGCTATACCTCGCTGCACGACACCGCAGGCCGGCTGCTGGAGCGGCTCGGCGGCAAGACGGCCGTCAACGTCGTTCGCAAGGCGGAGGAGGCTGCCAAGGGCATGCTTTGGCCGTCCATGTTCTTTGAGGAGTTTGGCCTGACCTACTATGGCCCGCTCGACGGACACAACATCGGCCTCATGATTGAGACCCTGAAGTTTCTCAAGACCCAGGACCGCCCTGTACTGCTGCACACCATTACGCAAAAAGGACGCGGCTTCCAGCCAGCTCTCGACAAGCAGAAGAAGTTCCACGGACTGGGACCCTATGATCCGGAGACCGGGGAGACCAAGTCCTCCAGCCAGCCCACCTACTCCGAGGTGTTTGCCAATACGCTGGTCAAGCTGGCGAACGAGAACGACAAAATTGTGGCCATTACCGGTGCCATGCCGAACGGCACCGGGCTCGACCTCTTTCGCCCGCACCATCCGCGGCGCTACTTCGACGTAGGCATCGCAGAGGAGCACGCTGTCGTCTTTGCCGCGGGCATGGCGACCCAGGGGTTCAAGCCCTTCTGCGCCATCTATTCCACATTTCTCCAGCGCGCCTTCGATCCCATCGTGCACGACGTCTGCCTGCAGAATCTGCCGGTCGTCTTCTGCATGGATCGTGGCGGTCTTTCGGGAGACGATGGTGCTACCCATCACGGCCTCTTCGATATCTCCTACCTCAGGGGAATTCCAAACATCATCCACATGGACCCCAAGGATGAAGACGAACTGGCGGACATGATGTACACGGCGATGCTGCAGCCCGGTCCCTGCGCGATCCGTTACCCGCGCGGCATTGGCCCGGGAGCGATTGTCAAAGAGCATCCTGTCGCTCTGCCCATCGGCAAGGGAGAGGTTCTCGCCGACGGCCGCGATGTCGCGGTCTTTGGCCTGGGAAGCATGGTCTCCCTGGCAAAGGAACTTGCGCAGGCCCTCGAACTTAAAGGATTCTCCGCGGCAGTCATCAACCCGCGCTTCGTCAAGCCGCTGGATCGCGACCTGCTCGCGGCCTATGCAAAGAAAGTAACCGCGATTGTTACGTTAGAAGATCATGTGCTGATGGGCGGCTTCGGCAGCGCCGTCATTGAAGCGTTGAACGAAATGCAGATCGACGTGCCGGTGGTGCGGATCGGCTGGCCCGATCAATTTATCGAGCACGGCAAGCCGGACCAGTTGCGCGCGAAGTATGGGCTGAGCGTAGCGGCCGCGCTCGAACGTCTGGCTCCTATTCTGGCCAATCGTCAGGCAGTTGCGGTCAGCCACGCAGGTTAGCGGACCGCTTCGGCGGCCTCTAGAATCGTCGGATCAGAAAGACCCCAAGGACCATCAGGACCGTGCCGAGGAGGCGCATCGGGTTCAGCGCGTGGCGCGGAAAGCCGAGCCACCCATACTGATCCAGCAGCAGCGACATTGTGATCTGTCCCGCGATGACAAGCGCAAAGAACACGGTTGCGCCCAGTCGCGGCGCCATCACGACCGTGGCGAGCACATAGGCTGCCCCGATCAGTCCTCCAGTCCAGGCCCACCAGCGGATCTCGCCGATCTGCTCGAGCGCCGGCCATGCGTTCCGGGGTAGAAGGGTGAATGGAATAAGAAAGAGAAAGCCGACGAGAAAGGAAGCCATGGTGGCCCAGACCGGCTGCCCACTCTCCGCGCCAAGCCTCCCGTTCACTCCTGCCTGCACGCTAAGGCCGCAACCCGCGGCGAACGCAAACACTAGAAAAATCAGGAATCCCATCGACACCTCATCTCGTCAGGCTGGCCCGCGGCTATGCGGAACCCCGCTTCGTGAGCTACCGTATATCAAGCGCGCTTTTTCCCAAAAAAGTTTTCGCGAAGGTTGTCCTGGAGAAGATGCAGAGCCCAGCAGCAGGTCAGAACCAGAGCAGATCGCATACCGGCCATCACAATCGCTGGTTACTCGTAATCGGAGCATTCAAGGCGCTGAAGGCAGTCCTTTTTGTCCTGATGGGCATCGGTGCCGTGCATCTGCTGCACAAGGACCTGGTGGACCTGTTTTCGAAACTGCTCACCGATCTCAACTTCGATCCGGAGAGCCGCTTCGTCAACATGGTGCTGGACAAGGTAGCCCTCCTCAACGATCACCGGCTACGGCTGATCACCACTGCGATCTTCAGCTACGCCGTCCTGGACGTCATCGAGGGCGTGGGTCTTCTGCTGGAGAAGCCATGGGCGGAATTCCTCACCATCTTCATCACGGCCTCCTTCCTGCCCTGGGAGCTGTTTGAGGTCGTTCGCCATCTTACCTGGGTCAAGCTTGCGCTCTTCCTGGTGAACGCGGTCGTGGTGGTTTACCTGCTCTACGATGTCCGCCTCCGGGCTCGCGCCAGGGAGAACCTGGAGGAGGTGGAACTCAGAATCCAGGAAGAATCGGAAAATTCCGTACCGCCGCAGGCCTCATCTGACAAGTAGGTAGGCGAGGTCAGAACCACACCAGTTAACACTATTCCTAGTACCACCCTCCCAAAATGGCCCCTTCCGTGGGGTTTTCCACAAGACATCCACGAAACCCCAGGATTTCGTGATATTTCCGCTTTGACACGTCCTCCGACTGCGCTACGATGTGGACGAAAGTGGTCGAAAGTGGTCAAGCAAAGAGCACTTCCGGCCGATATACACCTCAACTCGGTGGAAAGGGGAACGAACATGCGCGATCAAATTCTACGCGGTGGAGCAATCGTCACGATTTACGGCGTCGGGATGTTCTTTGGAATGCTGTTCCTGTTCCGGTAATGACAGTGGTCCCCAGATCTGCGGCCGTCAGGCCAATCGAGTGTTTCCCCGGAGCTGGATGTCCGGGATTTTTGCAGTCTTGGTAAAGCGGGTTTTGGAATGTTTCGTGGGAATCACCCAACCCGAGTGGACGAAAAGGGCCGCCTCAAGCTGCCGGCAGACTTCAAGCGCCTGGTGGATGAGCAATATGGGGCCCAGTTTTACATCACCAGCAAGGATGGCCGGGTGGCCGAGATTTATCCCTTGCAGGAGTGGGAAAAGATTGAAGAGAAGTTGGCGCAGATTCCCAACTTCAACCCTGCGAAGAAGAAGCTGCTGGACCGGGTGAACTACTACGGGCAGATGGCGGAGATCGATGCGCAGGGGAGATTGCTGATTCCACAGATCTTACGGGAGTCAGCCAAGGTTACGGGCGACGTAGTCGTCTTCGGGATGCAGACCTATCTCGAAGTGACCAACCACGACGCCTTCCGTCAGCACATGGATTCGAATCCGCTGACGGCGGAAGACGAACAGGCATTGGCGAGCTTTGGCCTATAAGCCAGCTCAAATCGCCCCCAAGGGGGAGCACATGGTCGGTCAGGACGAGCGGCATGTGCCGGTTCTTTTACAGGATGCGATCCAGTATCTCAATGTGCGGCCAGGCGGAACGTATGTAGACGCGACGCTGGGCATGGCCGGGCACTCCAGCGCGATTGCGCGGCTCTTAGGGCCACGCGGCAAGCTGGTGGCCTTTGACCGGGATCCGGAGGCGATGGCAATCGCCCGGGAGAACCTGGCCAGGCTGGCCGGCGAGCTAGGGGCAGAGATGCCCACGGTGGAGTTGGTCGACGAGGAGTTTTCGACAGCCGGCGAGAAGTTGCAGGCTGCCAGCGTCGATGGAATCCTTGCCGATTTCGGCGTCAGTTCGATGCAGCTTGGCGAGGCGCACAGAGGATTTAGTTTTCAGGCGGAAGGACCGTTGGATATGCGCATGAATCCGCGTATCGGGGTCACCGCCGCACAAGTGGTAAATCAGGCGGACGAAAAAGATCTCGCCAACCTGATTTACGAATTCGGAGAGGAAAGGAGGTCGCGGAGAATCGCCAGAGCCATTGTCAGGGCGCGGCCGATTACAACAACGGCGGAATTGGCCAGAGTTGTAGCGGCTTGCGCCCCGGCGATGAAATCCGGGCGGCATTTCATTCATCCCGCAACCAGGACCTTTCAGGCACTCCGAATTTACGTGAACCGCGAGCTGGACGAGATCAAGGCCCTGCTGGAGCAGGCGCCGAGGCTGCTTAAGCCGGGCGGAAGGCTGGTGGTTATCAGCTTCCACTCTCTCGAAGACCGGCTGGCGAAGGACGCGCTCCGTGAAGGAGCCGGACAGGGAATTTATGAGGTGCTCACCCGCAAGCCGGTAACGGCTTCGGAAGAGGAAAAGGATCGCAATCCAAGGTCACGCAGCGCGAAGTTACGCGCTGCAGAAAGAATCGAGCAGCACAGGAAATTCGCGGCAGATACTTCGTCGCGGGAAGAGTCGGGTCCGAGGTCGTCCCACCGCAGTTCAAGGCGAAAGTAAGACGACATTTGGTAGCACCTCCCTCCACCAGTTAGCGATCCGGGCCCGATCGCTCTAGAGGGAAGCAGTTTTGTAGAGCTCAGAAGCGGAGAGAAGACAATGGCTACACAGGTATTAGCGGGAATGATGCAGGCAGTCCGGCCAAACGCCGAAGCACTGGCGGAACGGAATCTGTCCCTGTTTGCCGCGCAGCAGCGCGCGCGCCGCGGACCCACGCCTGAGGTTTTCTTTGTCAAGCACCTCGACAACTCACGGCTGGTGAAGGCCGCCGACCCGGTGCGTACCCGCGAAATGCGCCTGTTCTCCGCCGCCATGACGCTCGTGTTCCTGCTGGTGATGGTCTATGGATGGCAGCACTTCAGCTCCATCGAGTCTGGTTATCGTGTGGAAGCGGAGAAGCAGCAAAGGGAGTTGCTGAGGGAGCAGAACCGGCAGCTTCGCCTTACGGAAGCCCAGCTCTGCGACCCTGGCCGTATTGACCGCATGGCGCGCCAGCTTGGTCTGGATGCTCCGAAACCTGGCCAGGTGGTTCGCCCCGAGTCCGCTCCTGAGGCTAATACGCCGGTTCTGGCTGAGGCCTCGCCCGCAATGCCAGCCTTGCGCTGACAGGAGAGGCGCTGTTGCAGTGAATGCCGGTGGTTTTCCTTCGCAAAACAGGCTCAAACCAGAGGTTATAACCTCGGTACGCCGTATCCGCTTTCTTGGGGTTGCGGCGCTTCTGCTCGTCTGGGTTTTGCTCATCTGCGGCAAGCTGGTCTGGCTGCAGGTGATTCGCCATCATGACTATGTAGAGCGTGCTGCCCGCCAGCAGCAGCGCACCTTTGAGGTCGCTCCGCGCCGCGGCGTCCTCTACGATCGGAACCTGAACGAGCTGGCGATGACCGTGCTGGTCGATTCGGTCTATGCCGTCCCCTCTGAGATCACAGATAAGGACAATGCTGCGGCCGCACTGGCGCGCATCGTGCACGTGGACCCGGCGGATGGCTTTACCTCGGCGGCGCAGATTGCTGCTCGCCTGAATGCCTCCAGGAACTTTGCCTGGGTAGCAAGGAAACTCGATGCTCCCACGGTGGATCAGGTGAAGGCTCTCAATCTGAAGGGCATCTACTACCAGAAGGAGTTCAAGCGGTTCTACCCGAACAATCAGATCAGCGCCCAGGTTCTGGGCTATGTCGGCACCGACGACAATGGTCTTGGCGGCCTGGAGCGCCAGTTCGACGAGGAACTTCATGGCACCCAAGGCAGGATGCTGACGGCGCTCGACGCCAAGCGCCATGTGCTTGGGAGCGAAGAGCATGAGCCACTCCCGGGACAGAATCTGGTTCTCACCATCGACGAGAACATCCAGTTCATGGCCGAGCGCGCCCTCGATGCCGCGATGGAACGCACCAAGCCGCTGAACGGCACCGTCGTGGTGCAGGATCCGCACACCGGACAGATTCTCGCGCTTGCCATCCGGCCCGCCTACGACCCGAACGATTTCCGCCACGCCAACAAGGATCTGCTGCGAAACCACGCGGTCAGCGATGTGTATGAGCCCGGCTCCACCTTCAAGCTGGTTACCTACTCCGCCGCGCTGGAAGAGAAGGTTGCGCGTCCCGGAGACATCGTCGACTGCCAGAATGGAAAGATCACCATCTTCGGACGCACGATCCACGATTCGCACGCCGGGTTGGGCCGCGTCACGGTGGAAAAGGCGCTGTGGGAATCGAGCGACGTTGCCGCCGTCAAGCTCGCCATGAAGATGGGCAATGAGAAGTTTTATCAATATATCCGCAGCTTTGGGTTTGGCGCACGCAGCGGCATTGAGCTGCCAGCCGAGACACGCGGCCTCGTCCGGCCAACCCGCCGCTGGGGAGCAACCAGTATTGGCTCGCTGGCCATGGGGCAGGAGGTTGGAGTTACGCCGATCCAACTGGTGACCATGGTCTCGACGATCGCCAATGGAGGCACGTATCTGCCTCCTCATATCGTGCTCGCCAGCACCCCTTCGATGAAGGGAAGCCCGAATCTTAAGCCGATGGCCTTCCATCCCGGGGACACGGTGCCCGAGCCTTTACCAGAGGGCGCGCATCGCGTCATCTCCACCATGACCGCTGCGCAGATGCGCAAGATGATGGAAGGCATCGTGCTCTACGGCACGGGTAAGGCTGCCAGCCTCAACGGCTACTCCTCTGCCGGCAAAACGGGAACGGCGCAGAAGATCGATGTTGTCACCCACACCTATTCGCACACCAAATATGTAGCCTCCTTCGCAGGATTTGCGCCGGTGAACAACCCGGTCATCAGCGTAACCGTCATTATCGACTCGCCCAGCGCGGGTGGCAGCTATTATGGCGCTGCGGTCTCGGCGCCGGTCTTCCGCGACGTCGCGCAACAGGTGCTGGAGTATCTTGGTGTTCCCCACGATACGGAGTTGCGGTCCCAGCCGCCAACGCTTCCGGAGAAGGATCTCGCCGATGCGCCTCCAGACCACACCGGAGACCTGACGGCGCTCTTCGCCGAGGTGAACGATCTTCCAGCGGATGATCCTCTCCGCACTCCTGCGGAGCCGAAGCAGCAGGCCGTCGCGGATGCCTCAGCGCCCTCCTCAGTGCGGTCTCAGGCGGCAGCATCTTCCTCCGCCAAGGCCGCCTCCACTGCCAAAAACGCACCGCCGGAGAAGATCGTGCCGCCGCCTGCCGCTCCTGCCACAACGCTTGCCAAGGCGGAGCAACTCTTCAAGGCAGCCACCACAGCCCCTCCCCCGGGCAAGGGCGCGGTGGTGGTTGATTCGGGGAAAAAGGTCTCCGTGCCAACCTTCGTCGGCCTGGCCATGCGTAAAGTGGTGGAGCAGGCCGGAGCCGCCGGACTCGGGGTACAGATTATCGGCAACGGAATCGCCCGAGAGCAGGCCCCTGCGCCGGGAACCATGGTGCCCGTCGGCACCCTCGTCGTCATCCGCTGCGGCCGGTAAGGGTTAACAGACCCTGAGCCAAGAACCGCTCTTTTGCTGAATTCCATTTAGAATCACCTTTCCTATGAAATTCGATGAATTGTTATCCGGTGTGGAATTTGTGCTGCGTCGCGGAGGGGATACGGAGATCTCCGGGGTGGAGTATGACTCGCGGCGAGTGCGTCCGGGCTCCTTGTTTGTCGCGATGAAGGGCGGCACGACGGACGGGAACCAGTACTTGAAGAAGGCCATCGCCGCGGGTGCCGTCGCGGTCGTCACCGACTCCGGTGAGGCCTTCGATCATCTGGAGATTTATGCATCTGATCTAGCCGTAGCGGAGGTCGAGCGCGGACGTCCTGCTCTCGAAGCCCTGTCTGCCAATTTCTTCCGCCATCCGGAGAAGAAGCTGGCCCTGAGCGGAGTTACCGGCACCAATGGCAAGACCACTACGGCCTTTCTGCTGGACGCGATGCTGAACGCCGTAGGGCGCACGACCGTCCTGGTCGGCACCATCGAGTACCACGTTGCCGGGGAGGTTCGACCGTCGCCCCACACCACTCCCGAATCTCGCGATCTGCTGGAGCTGTTTGCCGCGGGCGTGGCGGCAGGAGCCACCGAGGCGGTCATGGAGGTGTCCTCGCATGCCTTGCAGCAGGGACGGGTCTTTGGCATAGGCTTCGACGTGGCGATCTTTACCAATCTGACGCGCGACCACCTCGACTATCACCGGACCATGGAAAAGTACTTCTCCGCGAAGGCGAAGCTGTTTGACGGATCGCAGGCCGCGGTGCCGCGGGTTGCTGTGCTCAATATTGAGGATCCATACGGCGTGCGGCTGGCGGAGATCGCGCGTGCTGCTGGCTCCGAGGTCTTTGCCTACGGCCTGCAACAGGGGGATTTTCGTGCCGATGATTTGCAGATGGCGCCGAATGGCATGTCGTTTTCCATGCAGACGCCCGGCGGAAGCATCCCGATTCGCACGCGCCTTACCGGCAGGGTCAATGTGCAGAATCTGCTGGCTGCCGCTGCCGCCGCGCTGGCTCGCGGATTGAAGCCGCAGCAGGTCACCGAAGGCGCCGCCGCGCTGGCCTGCGTTCCGGGGCGCTTCCAGACCGTCGATCGCGGCCAGCCCTTCACGGTTGTGGTGGATTATGCGCATACCGACGATGCGCTGCGAAATCTGACGGCCCTGGCCCGCGAATTTGTGGCAACGACGGGTGGCCGCGTGATTACGCTCTTCGGCTGTGGAGGAGATCGCGATCGCACCAAGCGGCCTCTGATGGGCCGTGCGGCGGGTGAGGGCAGCGACTTCGTTGTGCTCACCTCCGACAATCCCCGCAGCGAAGAGCCGGAGGCGATCCTGGCAGATGTTCTGCCGGGATTGCAGCAGACTGGCGTAGAGTATCAGGCGGAACCTGATCGCACGCGAGCCATTCATCTGGCCGTCAACGCGGCCAGGGCGGGAGACATTGTGCTGCTCGCCGGCAAGGGGCATGAGAAGGTGCAGATACTGGCCGGTGGCGCGGTGCCGTTCGAGGATGCAGCCGTCGCGTCACAGGCTCTCGCGGATCTGGGATATAGCGCGGAGGCAGTGCAAAGATGAACCTCAGCTTGGTGCAGATCGCTGCGTGGGTAGACGGCACTCTCCTCCCACAGAGTGCGGCTGGCTCCTGGGCCACCGGCTATTCGATCGACTCGCGTACCTTGGAGTCCGGAGACCTCTTCTTCGCGATACGAGGAGATCGCTTCGACGGACACGACTTCGTGCGTGACGCGTTGGATCGCGGTGCACGGGCGGCGGTGATCTCGGCCGCCCGCGCTGAGGAGTTTCGCGATCTTGATCCCGACTACACGCTCCTGCTGGTTCCCTCTCCACTGGCTGCTCTGCAGATGCTGGCGGCGGCGGTGCGCAGGCATTGGGCCGGGCGCGTTATTGGCGTCACCGGAAGCGCGGGCAAGACGACAACCAAGGACGCCATCGCACAGGTGCTTGGCCGCCGCTTCCGCGTGTTGAAGTCGCAGGGCAATCTCAACAACGGCTTCGGCCTGCCCCTGCAACTGCTTCGCTTGCAGCCGGAGCACCAGGTCGCAGTCATCGAAATGGGCATGTCCCATGCGGGAGAGATTGCAGAGCTGGCCCACATCGCTGCTCCGGATTGGGGCGTGGTGACCAACGTCGGCAGCGCGCATGCGGAGAATTTTCGAGATGGCATTGCCGGTATCGCCCGCGCCAAGTTTGAGCTGATTCAGGCTCTTCCGCCGCACGGCGTCGCGTTCCTCAACTGCGATGATCGCTACGTCTCGCAATTTGGCCGCGACTTCCACGGAAAGGCCGTCTACTTCGGCACGGGGCCTTCTGCGAGTCCGCGGGCAATCTCGATTCAGGAGCCGGGTGGCGTTTCGCTGGAGTTTGAGGTGCAGACCGAATCCCACAGCGCCCCGGTGCGGCTGCACTTGATTGGCAGGCACAATGTGACCAATGTTCTGGCTGCGATAGCCGTCGGTCTGGAGTCGGGAATCCCGCTTGCGGAGTGCGCCAGCGCCGTGTCGGAGTTGCAGCCGGGAGACAAACGCGGGGAGACCCTGGAGATTGCCGGTGCCCGCATCATCAACGATTCCTATAACTCCAATCCCGAAGCGTTGAAGTCGATGATCCATGCCCTTGCCGCGATGCCTGCCCAGCGCAGGATTCTCGTCGCTGGAGAGATGCTCGAGCTTGGACCCGGAGGGCCGGAGATGCACCGGGAATGTGGTGCGGAGGCCGCAGCCGCAGGCATCACGATGGTCCTCGGTGTGCGTGGGAATGCCCGCTTTCTGGTGGAAGGCGCCCGTCGGGCCGGCGCCGAGGCGCTCTTCGTCGAATCCCCCGCCGAGGCCGGTGCATGGCTGCGCGCGGAATTGCAGCCGGGAGATGCCGTGCTGCTCAAGGCTTCGCGAGGCGTCCGGCTGGAGCAGGCGCTTACCGCTCTGCAATCGGAGAAGAAATGAAGTCCGCGAGCCGCCCTCTGCCTGTGGCTGCTTGCTAAGATAGGCAGATAGGCAGATAGGCGAATCTACTGTCCAATGTCGTTGCTTCCCCCACGGGGAGGCATGGTCGAGAACCTGCATGTTTTGCCGGAGGAAGTTTGCTCTACTGGCTGCTTTATCAAAAGCTGTTTCCCTACTTCAGACCCTTCCGAATCTTCCGGTATCTGACGTTTCGTACCGCGTTCGCCAGCCTCACGGCGTTGTTGATCGCGCTGCTCATCGGGCCCTACGTTATTGAGAAGCTGCGCGAGTTCCAGATCGGCCAGTACATCCGCGAGGATGGCCCGAAAGAGCACCAGAAGAAGGCGGGAACCCCTACCATGGGGGGGATTCTCATCGGTATCGCCATCCTGCTGCCCACGCTGCTCTGGTCCGATCTCAGCAACCCTCTGGTCTGGCTGGTGATGCTGGCGACGCTGGCTTTCGGCGCAATCGGATTTGCCGATGACTACATCAAGGTGATTCATCGCAGAAACCTGGGGCTGACTGCCCGCGCCAAGCTGGGATATCAGATTCTGGTGAGCGTAGCTATTGCCGTTGTGCTGGTGCTGATGCAGCAACGCGGCAGCTACTCCACCCACCTGATGGTGCCGTTTGTGAAGCGCTTTCGTCCCGATCTGGCGATCCATGCGCTCGGCGGCATTCCCCACCTGGGCCTGCTGGCGTTTCTGCCCTTCATCGTTTTTGTAACGTTCGTCATCGTCGGTTCCAGTAACGCGGTCAACCTTACCGATGGTCTGGATGGGCTGGCCATCGGATGCACCATCGTCGCGGCTGGCGCGCTCACCGTGCTTACCTACGTGAGCGGCCATGTGGTCTTTTCCGATTATCTGGAGCTGCAGCGCATGCCGATGGTCGGCGAGCTTACCGTCTTCTGCGGTGCGATGGTTGGCGCAAGCATTGGATTTCTCTGGTATAACGCTCATCCCGCGGAGATCTTCATGGGCGATGTAGGATCGCTGGCGCTGGGTGGCGCGATTGGTACGGTGGCGGTCATTATTAAGCAGGAGCTGCTCCTGCCCTTCATTGGCGGCATCTTCGTATTGGAGGGCCTGTCGGTCATTCTGCAGGTGGGCAGTTACAAGCTTCGGGGAAAGCGAATCTTCAAGATGGCTCCGCTTCACCATCATTTCGAACTGATGGGCTGGTCGGAGTCGAAAGTGATTGTGCGTTTCTGGATAGGGGCGTTGATCTTTGCGCTCTTTGCACTTACCACGCTGAAGCTCCGGTAAGGCGTTTCTGGTGCAACGGGGGGCCGGATCGAAGTCCGGCCACGAAGATCTGCACAGAATCGGATCAAAAGAGTAAAAGAGAAAGTGCCCCAAGCGCGATATTGTCTACGTGGGAAAATGAATTGGCCCGGTTATCGGGCCATGGCGGAAAACGCAGGTTGCTATGGAACTCAAGGGTAAGAAAGTTCTGGTCGTCGGATTAGGGAAGTCGGGTCTCGCGGCGGCATTGTTTCTCCGTCACCATGGAGCGCAGGTCACCGTCTCCGATATGCGTAGCGCGGAGGCTCTCGCCAAGGAGATTCCCGCACTGCTCGAAGAAGGCATTGCCGTCGAAGCGGGCGGCCACGGGCTGCTCACCTTCCGGCGGCAGGATATGATCGTCGTCAGCCCCGGTGTGCCCCTGAATACGCCGGAGGTGGCCCAGGCAAAGGCGCTTGGCCATCCGGTTCTCGGGGAACTGGAGCTCGCCTCGCTCTATCTCAAAGGGAAGACGCTGGCCATCACCGGCTCCAATGGCAAGACCACGACGACGACCCTCTGCGGAGAGATCCTCAAGGCCGCCGGGCTCCCGGTCGAGGTGGGAGGGAACATTGGAGTTCCCGTCATCTCGCTGGTAGAGCAGAGCCGCGCCGATGGCTGGTCTGTACTTGAGGTTTCCAGCTTTCAGTTGGAATCGACGCAGGAGTTTCACCCCGAGATTGCCGTAATACTGAACATTACCCCCGATCATCTCGACCGCCACGGTACTTTTGAAAATTACGCGATGGCGAAGGAGAGAATTTTCCTGAAGCAGGATGCGCAGGATAGCCTGGTGCTCAACGCCGATGATCCGCGAACTGCCCAGGCGGCCTCCCGCGCCCACTCCCGCATTTTCTGGTTCAGCCGCCGCCAGCCTGTCGAGCAGGGAGCCTATCTCAGCGATGGCAAAATTTTCTTTCAGGGGGGAGCGGGGCTGCAGCCGGAGGCAATTCTGCCGCTATCCGAGATCCACCTGAAGGGCGCGCACAACGTGGAGAATGTACTCGCCGCCGTGTGTGCTACGCGTCTTGCCGGAGCCAGCCCGGAAGCGATTCGACTTGCGGTTGCGAGCTTCAAGGCGGTGGAGCATCGCCTGGAGTTTGTCGCCAAAATTGATGGGGTCGACTACTACAACGATTCCAAGGCGACCAACGTGGACGCGACCATCAAAGCCATCGAGTCGTTCCCCGGCAACATTCACCTGATCCTCGGCGGCAAGGATAAGAACTCGGACTACACTCTCCTCCACCAGTTGCTGCGGCAGCGCGTCAAGAAGGTGTACACCATCGGCGCCGCGGCGGAGAAGATTGAAACGCAGATCCGCGGCACGGTGCCGATTGTCTCCGCGCACACGCTGAAGGAGGCCCTTCAGAGCGCAGGCAGCCAGGCCGTGCCGGGGGATGTGGTGCTGCTGGCTCCTGCCTGCTCCAGCTACGATCAGTTCGATAACTATGAGCACCGTGGGCAGGTGTTCAAAGACCTAGTGCTGGAGCGCCGCGGTATATGGCAAAACGCGTAGGCGTAGACAAATGGCTCTTCGGCGTTACGCTTTTGCTGGTCGTGATCGGGCTGGTGATGGTCTTTAGCGCTTCCGCCGTCATGGCAAAGGAGCGCTTCGGTTCGCCCTATACTTTTGTGACGAAACAGGCGCTGTGGGCCCTGCTCGGTCTGGTCGCCATGACCGGACTGATGCAGATGGACTACCGCGTGTTGAACCGCACTCAGGTCGTCTTTCCACTCATTGCCATCTGCACTCTGCTGCTGCTGGGCGTCTTCCTGGTGCCGGGCTCGCATGCCACCCATCGCTGGATTCGCTTCGGCAGCTTCTTCACCTTTCAGCCGTCGGAGATTGCGAAACCCGCGCTGGTGCTCTTTCTCGCATGGTTCCTGCAGAACCGGATGCAGTCGATCCACGACTGGCGGAATACGCTGATCCCCGCAGCCATGCCCAGCCTCATCTTTATCGCGCTGATTGTGAAGGAGCCGGACCTCGGCACGGCGCTGGTATGCGCCGGGGTTACTGCGCTCATGCTCTACCTTGCCGGAATGGAGATGAAGTATCTCGGGTATGCCGTGCTCGCGGCTGCACCGGTGCTCTACTGGCTTCTCTTCCGTGTGCCGTGGCGGCGCGCCCGTATGCTGGCATTTCTCAACCCTGAGGCGGACCCGCAGGGCAGCGGCTTCCACACCATTCAATCGCTCATTGCGGTGGGCACCGGCGGCCTGCACGGCCTGGGGTACATGGAGGGCCGTCAGAAGCTCTTCTACCTGCCGGAGCCGCATACCGACTTCATCTTTGCCAATATTGCGGAGGAACTGGGGCTGATCGGCGCGCTGATCCTCGTAGCCCTGTTCGTCGCGCTGGGATGCCGGGGATTGCGCGCAGCCATCCTCTCCAAGGACCCCTTCGCCCGCTTTCTCGCCTTCGGAATTACCTGCACCGTGCTGATCCAGGCCTTCTTCAACATCAGCGTGGTGCTCGCGCTGGTGCCCACCAAGGGCATTCCGCTGCCGTTCATCTCTTCCGGGGGTACGTCGCTCTTCATCATGCTGGCCAGCATGGGCGTGCTGCTGAACATTACGCGGGAGATCGACTGATCGCGATGGCGGAAGGGAATGAAGGACTCCGCGTTCTGATCGCGGGCGGCGGCACCGGAGGCCACATCATCCCCGCGCTCGCCATCGCCCGCGAACTCAAGGATCGCTTTCACGCCGAAGTGCGTTTTGTGGGCACCTCGCGCGGTCTGGAGACGCGGCTGGTCCCACAGGCAGGGTATCGCCTGGAGTTGATCCAGGTCGGCCAGCTCAAAAATGTCAGCCTCAGGACGCGCCTGCGTACGCTGCTCGATCTCCCACTGGGTCTTGCACGCTGCTTCGCTCTGCTGCGGGAGTTTCGGCCTCACGCCGTCGTCGGCGTTGGAGGCTATGCTTCCGGCCCGGCGATGATGGCCGCGATTCTCAGCCGGGTCCCGACGCTGGCTTTTGAGCCGAATGCCGCTCCAGGCCTGGCCAACCGGCTGATTGGCAAATGGGTCAACGCTGCCGCCGTCAATTTTCCTCCCGCCGCGGCCTGGTTTCGCAATGCGGAGGTCACCGGCATTCCGGTTCGAGCGGAATTTTTCTCGATTCCGCGTAAAGGCGCTGGCGCATCGCCGCGGCTGCTGGTCTTTGGCGGAAGCCAGGGTGGCCGCGTGCTCAATCAGCATATGGCAGCAATAGCGCCCCAGTTACTGGCGGCCTTGCCGACCCTCACCATCATGCATCAGGCCGGGGCACGCCATGCCGCGCAGACCCAGGCGGATTACGCCGCCAGTGGTGCGCCACCCGAGCGCTGGCAGGTCCAGCCCTTTCTGGAGGACATGCCGGATCAGTTCGCCTTGGCCGATCTGATCCTGTCTCGTAGCGGAGCCAGTACCGTGGCCGAGCTGGCTGCGGCTGGCAGGCCTGCGCTGCTGGTTCCATTTGCCGCTGCTGCCGACGACCACCAGCGCAAAAACGCCGAGGTGCTGGCAGACGCTGGAGCGGCTGTTCTGCTGCTGGAAAAGGACGTCACTCCCGAGCACCTGCTCGCCGCACTGCTCGATCTGCTGCGGAGCCCGGACCGGCTGCTCAAAATGGGCGAACGGGCGCGGTCTCTGGCGCATCCGGAAGCCGCCAGGCGGATCGCCGAGAAGATTGATGCGCTCGCCGGGAAGCGGGCCAAATCGTAAAGACAGCTCAAATCTTAGAGACGGGCCAAATCCTGTCCCACAATCAAAAGGCCCACTCCGGGGAGTGAGCCTTTGACTGGAGTTTCCTGATTGGTTTAGCGGTGTCCACCACCGTGGCCGCCTCCGCCAAAGCCTCCGCCGTGACCACCGCCACCCCCGAAGCTATGGCCGCCACCGCTGAATCCGCCGCCGCCGCCGAAGCTATGGCCACCGCCGCCGAAGCTACGGCCACCACCACCGAAGTTCCCGCGTCCGCCACCATACGATCCGCTATAGCCGCCGCCATAATTGCCACGTCCGCCGTACCCATTCATCGGACCACGGTTGGCAACATACGGCATGCGGGTTGAGCCCGGCGATTGCATATATCCATTGCCGTATCCACCGCGATTGTAGCTGCCGCGATGGTCCGGTATCGCGCGTGCCGGAGCGTGGTTCCATCCACGTCCATATCCACCGCCGCCATAATATCCGCGGTTGTAATAGCCCCCGCCATATCCGTCGTGGTAGTAGCTGCGGCGATAGTATCCGCCGCCATAGCCGCCATGCCACCCATACCAGGGGCCTGCGCCAATAAAGAGGCCGCCTACGAACCAGCTAGGGCCGTAATATCCATAGGGCGCGCAGGCATAGGGAGCATAGGGGTAATATCCCCAGTCGCAGACCGGCGGGCCGTAATAGACCGGCGAGCCGTAATAGTCGTCATCGTCGTAATCCTGCGGGCCATACACAACCGCAGGCGCAACCGGCACACCTACGCCAACGCCAACCGAGACCTGTGCCCGTGCGTGCAATATCGGGATAGTAAACAAGCCGACCAATACAGCCAATCGAAGAAGGCGCATCGCGGAACCCCCTCGCGCCCTTGTGCAGATTCATGGGGACGCGTGCCTTGCAACCATCGATACCCTAACCTCTGTGACCTCGTCAGCTCGACGCCTGGATGGCGAAGGAGTCGCGCAAAGCCGCATCGAATATCTACTCCTTAGTTAACCATGTTCCGGTGCAAAAGTTGCGGTTTCGTTTCAGGAGTTGCGCGGCGCACCGCGGGAATTTCGGTGCATCCGCGCAATTCGAATTGGAGGGCTTTCGGGTTACCTCGCCGCAATACCCCAAAAGCATAGATTTCTATGGTTTACCTGTCTCCGTCCTCATCGCCGTGGCGCCACTCGCGACGCCCTTCGCGATAGCCGTAGCCGCGATCGCCTTCATGTTCGCGCCATTCGTGCTCGCGCCATTCGTGTTCCCGCTGCTCGTGTTCGCGCCACTCATGGTCTCCCCGGCCCTGGATCGCTATCCACTGACCCGGATAGTAGTTTCCATAGGCGTCGGTATAGGCCGGAACCCAGCGACAGCCGGGATAAGGCGCAGGATAACCGCCGTCGGCATAGTAGCCGGGTCCTGCGGGCCCCGCCGCTACGTAAACGCGAACACCAGCCTGGGCGGTCGCACTGCTGGCCATCATCAGCCCGCCGGCAAGGATTGCGCTAGCAAGAATCAAAGGACGGAATGCACGCATTGGAAACCTCCTGTACTGCTTGCCCCCAAACCGCAAAGCCCTGGGGCCGGTCTACTGTCGACCCTTTGTTTTGCTGGGTCTTCGGCAAACTCTGTATCTGTGGAAACACGCTTTTCTGAAATTGTCGCGGGGCTCCCGGGTGCATCTCCAACGAAAAGAACCACATCTTTTCTGCGTGTTTTGTGTTGCGCCATATGGCACAGCGGGAGTGGTCTAGCGAGTGCCGCGCCCGCTCCAACTCTCGATCCACATCGCCCGCGCTGATACAGTAGGGAAGATTTCCATTCCTTGGACCTATGTTCGCTAAATCGCAACGCGTGCACTTTATCGGAATCGGTGGAATCGGCATGAGCGGTATCGCCGAGATCCTGCTTACCCTTGGCTATCCTGTTTCTGGCTCCGACCTGCGCCGGACCGCGATTACCGACCGCCTGGTATCGCTTGGAGCAACGGTTTTTGAAGGCCACGCCGCAGCCAACGTCGTCGGCTCCGGGGTGGTCGTCACCAGCTCCGCAGTCCACGAGAACAATCCCGAGGTGGTCGAGGCCCGCGCGCGTAAGATTCCGGTGATTCAGCGGGCCGAGATGCTGGCCGAGCTGATGCGGCTCAAGTACGGCATCGCGATTGCCGGAATGCATGGCAAGACGACAACCACCTCGATGGTCGCAGTCGTCCTCGCCGGGGGCGGGCTGGATCCCACCGTCGTTGTCGGGGGACGGGTCGGCGCTCTCGGCTCCAACGCCCGTCTGGGCAAGTCCCAGTACCTGGTGGCGGAGGCCGATGAGAGCGACCGCTCCTTCCTCAAGCTTTCTCCCATCCTTTCCGTGGTCACCAACATCGACCGCGAGCACATGGACTGCTACCGGGACATGGCCGATGTCGAGAACGCGTTCGTCACCTTTATGAACCGCGTGCCCTTCTATGGAAGCTGCACGGTTTGCCTGGACAATCCGCTGCTGGCCTCGATTCTGCCGCGCGTGGAGCGCCGCGTGTTCACCTATGGCTCGACACCCGAGGCCGATTTTGTTGTTCGCATGCTGCCGCTGGACGCTGCGACCAAACTGCCCGCATCGGGGGAGGATTCCGTTTCCACCGTGCGCTCCCGCTTTGAGGTTGTGGTGGGTGGCACGGTGCTGGGGCCATTCGAACTGCATGTGCCGGGCCGGCATAACGTGCTGAACGCTACCGCTGCCATCGCCATTGCCACGCAGCTTGAGATCCCCGCTCCGCAGATTGTTTCCGCCCTGGCCGGCTATCGCGGAGTCGATCGCCGCTTCCAGTGGAAGGGCTCGGTTCGCGGAGTCACCGTGATCGACGACTACGGGCATCATCCCACCGAGATCCGCGCCACGCTTGCCGCAGCGCGCGAATGCGGCTACAAGCGAATCTACGTTCTCTTCCAGCCGCACCGCTTTACCCGGACCCGCGACCTGATGCCTCAGTTTGCCTCGGCGTTCGACGATGCGGACAGCGTGCAGATACTCGATATCTACGCCGCCAGCGAAGAACCGATTGCCGGAGTGGATGCGCCGGCGCTGGTCAAGGCCATCGGCCGCCCATCGGTCCAGTACGCTCCATCCTTCGATGAGGCGGTGAGCCGCGTCGTCTCCCAGGCAACGGAGGGCGACGTGATTCTTACCCTCGGCGCGGGGAGTGTCTCCCAACTGGGCGCGAAGGTTCTCGACGCCCTCCAGCCGGCTCCGGCGGGGAAAGCTCTCGGACAGAAATAAGGTTTGCGCGGCGCGCTGGTAAAACAAAGCCTGCATAGCGCTGGTAAAACAAAGCCCGCATAGCGCTGGTAAAACAAAGCCCGCATAGCGCTGGTAGAATAAGGTCTGCGTGCCCGGGGCAACTGCCGCGATCTCGTCCGGGAGGGAGCCAGGACGCGCAGCCATCCCCCTGCTTCTGGCATTGATTCCTGATGACTCCCTGCTGTCACCGGAGATACCCTCCGAGGTTCGCCACTGAAATTCAACGTGAAGAAGCCCCACACCCCGCGTTATATTCGGGACTGGCGACTCTCACGACCTTGCTCAGGGCGTGGCAAAAATCGAAGGATATACAAGCCGTGCATCGGCGCTCGCGGAAGACGAGCCGCTGGACTCGTTCTATCGTCCGGCAGCAGCTTCGTCCCGACCGCGGCCTGAGCTTCCTCTGCCCATTGATGAGGTGGAGACGGACCCCGGAGAATCGTTTCTCCGCTCGCGCAGGCGTGTGCCTGTGCGCCGGGGCCTGCTGCCCAAAAATCGGATCGCCCGGATTGCGGTTGGTTTCGCGGTCATCGCCGGTCTGGTGCTGCTCGTCATGCTTGGACTCGCCGTGCGCGACTTTTTCCGGCACGACCCGCGCTTCCGCATCGATAGCGCCTCCAACATTCAGATCCTGGGGAACAGCGAAGTGACGCGTGCGGAACTGCTTTCCGTCTTTGGCAGCGATATTGGGCGGAATGTCTTTTTTATCCCCATGGCGGAACGGCGGGCTGATCTCGAACGCCTGCCCTGGGTAGAGCACGCCACGGTGATGCGCCTGCTGCCCAATCAACTGCGTATCTCCATCGTCGAGCGTACCCCCATCGCCTTCGTGCGCCACGGCAATGGCATCGGCCTGGTGGATCGCAACGGAGTGCTCCTCTCCATGCCGCCTTCGGTCCTCGCCGCGAGACACTTCTCCTTCCCGGTGGTTACCGGAATCGAGGCCACCGACCCGCTCTCTATCCGTGCGGCCCGCATGAAGCTCTACCAGCGATTTGTCGCCGATCTCGACTCGGGCGGGGAAAAGGTCTCCGAGCAGTTGAGCGAAGTGGATCTGACCGATCCTGAGGATGTAAAGGTCCTCATGCCGGAGCGCGGCTCGGATGTTCTTGCCCACTTTGGAGAAGATAAGTTTCTCAGCCGATATAGGAATTACAAGGCTCATCTGCCGGAGTGGCGTCAGCAGTATCCCCACCTGGCGGCGGTGGACCTGCGTTATGAGCATCAGGTAGTCCTGGAGATGGAAAAGAATGCCCAGCCGGCTCCCCGGCAGGTACCCGAGACGAAAGCGCAGCCCGTGCGGAAGGCCGTGAAGCCGCACAGCACGCCGGCCCCACGGAAGGCGCATGCCAAAACCTCAACCCCGGCAGGTCACCGATGAGTGAACGACCCGATAGCCTGATCACCGTGCTCGATGTCGGCAGCAGCCGCATCCGTGTTCTGGTCGCTGACCTGAACGACGGCGCTTTGCGCTACCGCGGCCACGGCATCGTGGAATCGGCCGGCATGCGAAAGGGTCTCATTGCCGAACTCCAGCCTGCGATTCAGGCCATCACCAAGGCGGCCAATCTCGCCGAGGCCAGTGCCCGCTGCACCATAGAGCAGTGCGTGGTCGGCATCGGCGGTCCCCATGTTCGCGGAGTAAACAGTCGCGGCGGCATCACCCTTGGCTCGCGCCTGCGCGAGATCAGCCGCGAGGATGTGCGCGCCGCCATCGATCGCGCGCGCTCCGTCTCCCTGCCGCCGGACCGCGAAGTTCTCCACCTGCTGCCGCAGCAGTTCATCCTCGATGAGCAGCCGGGGATTCACGATCCTGTCGGCATGGTGGGCAACCGGCTTGAGGTGAACCTGCACATCTCCACCTGCTCCGGCAGCGCGTCGCAAAGCGTCATCACCTGCGCCAACCGGGCCGGACTCGAAGTGACGGAGACAGTCTTTGAAGCCGTGGCAACCGCCGAGGCCACCATATCGCCCGACGAGCGCGAGCTTGGCGTGTGTGTAATGGATATCGGCGCCGGATCGACCGAACTGGCGGTCTTCTTTGAGGGGTCGGTCGCGCATACCGCGGTCATCCCGGTGGGGGGAGATCACTTCACCAACGATCTGGCGGTTGGCCTGCACGTGCCAGTGCAGGAGGCGGAGATGCTGAAGTGCCGCTACGGAAATGCGGTCGTCACCTCCGTCTCGCAACAGGCAGAAATTGAATTGCAGGGAATTCAGGGCTATGCGCCGCGCATTGTGCGCCAGCGCCTGCTCAGCGAGATCCTCGAGCCCCGCGCCCGTGAGCTCTTCCACCTGCTGCGCGAAAACCTGCGTCAGGGAGGCGTCCTGGAAGCGATGGGCGCCGGTTGCGTCATTACTGGAGGCGGATCGCGCCTCCCCGGGCTCCTGGATGTAGCCGAGAGCCTGCTGCGCGTGCCGGCCCGCCTGGGCTACCCCGTCCCGTTATCGAAGATGCCGGAAGAGATTGTGCAGCCGGAGTTTGCGACGACTATCGGGATGCTGTTGTATACCCATCGCACCCGCATCCTGCGCGCGGCGGAAGATCAGGGCCTGCGCGCGAAGCTGCGCGCCATGTTTGCTGGTAGTTTGTAAAGAGTAACTGGTAGCCGAAGGAGCTGGAGCCAATGAGTCAGTCAGAAGAAATTCGTATTCAATATCACGACGAAATCCCCCGCGGAGCGAGGATCAAGGTCATTGGCGTGGGTGGCGGTGGTGGCAACGCGGTCAACCGCATGATTGCGGCCAAAGTCGAGGGCGTCGAGTTTATCGTGGCCAACACCGACGTGCAGGCGCTGCAGTTGTCGCAAGCTCCGGTGAAGCTGCAACTGGGCGTGAAGCTCACCAGCGGTCTGGGCGCAGGCGCCAATCCGGATGTGGGCCGGCGTGCGGCGCTCGAAGACTCCGACAAGATCATCGAAGCGCTGGAAGGCGCGGACATGGTCTTTGTGACTGCCGGACTCGGCGGCGGCACAGGCACTGGCGCGGCTCCCGTCATTGCTTCGCTGGCGAGCGAAATGGGCGCGCTGACGGTGGCGGTGATCACACGGCCGTTCTTCTTTGAGGGCAAGCGCCGCATGGCCCAGTCGGAACGCGGCATGGAGGAACTGCTCGAGAGCGTCGATACCATGATCGTGATCCCCAACGAAAAGCTGCTCGTCGTCGCCAAGGACGCCGGCTTCTTTGAGTCGTTCCGGATCGCCGACGATGTGCTGCGCCAGGGCGTGCAGGGCATCTCGGATATCATCACTATCCCCGGCATCATCAATCGCGACTTTGCGGACGTAAAGACAACCATGGCCGGCATGGGCTATGCGGTGATGGGAACGGCAATCGCTAGCGGCGGCAATCGCGCGGTAGAGGCGGCCCAGGCTGCGATGGCATCGCCTCTGTTGGAGGCGGGAGCGATCGACGGCGCCAAGGGCATCCTTATCAACATCAGCGGCTCCAGCAACCTGAAGCTCAGCGAGGTCAATGAGGCCTCCACGCTGATCCAGAGCGCCGCGCATGACGAAGCCAATATCATCTTCGGTGCCGTGCTGGACGAGTCGATGGGAGAACAGGTGAAGATCACCGTTATCGCCACCGGCTTCCGCCAGGATATGCCGCAGCGCCGGGTCCGGCTGCTTAGCGGCGCTCTGAATCCTGATCATTCGCTTGTTCCGCAGGTCCGGGTGGAACCACGGCCGGTCACGGCGAGGTTTATGTCGGAGGAAGAGGAGCAGCGGATGGAGACTCCTGTTCCGGCACAGGCACCACAGCCTTCCGCAGCCTTTGTGAGTGCGGAGCCGGCCCACTCGAGCGCAGAGGAAGCATTCTCCGCGCCAGCCGCTCCGGCTCCCCTGGTTGAGGAGGATTTGACCCCGGCCCACCCCGTGCAACCCGAGAGGATCGCCGAGCCTTTCGCGGAACCGCATGTTGAAGCGCATCCCGATCCCTGGGCTGAGGCGCCGGTCGAACAGAACCAGATTCCGGTAGCCGCCGTCACCGCAGAGCACGACCTCTTTCCCCGGGAGACACGCAGCATCTTTGGTGATTCCGATTCGGAGCAGGGAGCCGAGAACCTCGATATTCCTGCATTTCTGCGCCGCGGAGGCCTGTAGGTCACCGCGGAATTGTTATAGTAAAAGCACGACCTCAACATGGTAACCAGCCCGCAGTTACTTTTTGATTGCGGACCGCATCACTCCAATCGGAGTAGTGTTTTACATGGGGAGTGGTGTTGTTCCAAAGCTAAATGCTGAATCGAAGTGGGTTCGGCATGAGTCCCATATTTGTAGGATGTTCCCCGGTTGTATCTGTGCGTACGATTTATGCAGAGTGCCTGGGCGTCTGGAGAAGAGACGACTGATGAAACGCATAGGCGTATTGGTTTTTTTACTGCTGATCTGCGCGGCTCCGCTGGCGTTGCTGGCGAATACCCGCCACGCCACCTCTCCGCATAAAGCAAAGGGTTCCCATATTCAGGAATCCACCAGCGTTCAGCGCAATATCGCACATATGCAGCACCGCAGCCGTACCGCGGCAAGCCGCAGGGGACGCGGCCGGGCCCATCTGCGCAATGCCAGCCTCACGATTCGCCGCCACCGCAGCTATGAGCGGTTTACCGGCAACTCCTTCGCAGACGGTGTGAGCGACGGCGACCAGATACAGGGCGAGGATCCGGTGGTTCGTGCAGCCGCGATCGATGCGCTGGGCAACATGAACGGCACCGTGGTCGCGATCGATCCCAACACGGGCCGCATCCTGGCGATGGTGAACCAGAACCTGGCTCTCAGCAGCGGAGCCGAACCCTGCTCGACCATCAAGGTTTCTGTAGCGCTCGCGGCCCTTCAGGAAGGCATCATCACCAAGGACACCCCGGTGAATCTTGGCGGCAGCTACCACATGGACTTGACGCAGGCGCTGGCGCATTCGAACAACCTGTATTTTGAGACTCTCGGGCGCCGACTTGGATTTGAGCGCGTCCGCCACTATGCCAATCAATTCGGCCTGGGAGAATTGGCCGGATACAACATTCCCGGTGAACAGCTCGGTGTCTATCCGGATCAGGAACTTCCTGCCAGTGAGGGCGGCGTGGGCCGCATGTGCTCCTTCGGTGAAGGGGTTTCCATGACCCCGCTCCAACTTGGCGCTCTGGTTTCGGCCATTGCCAACGGAGGAACGCTCTACTATCTGCAGCATCCCACCTCACCGGAAGAGGTAAGCAACTTCCACCCGCGCGTCAAGCGCACGCTGGATATCGCGCGCATCATTCCCGAGATCAGCGATGGCATGCATGCCGCCGTGCAGTATGGCACCGCCCGCTCTCTGCGGACCAGCTTCAACCAGTTTCCGGTGTTGGGCAAGACGGGAACCTGCTCGAATAATGGCACCCGCTACGGCTGGTTTGCCTCCTATGCGGATACGCAATACGGACGCATTGTCACCGTCTTCTTCCTGCAAGGCGGACGGCCTACCTTTGGACCCAAGGCCGCCGAACTTACCGGGCATTTCTACCGTAATTTGTGGGATCACAGCTACTTCGCTGCGAAGTCCCCCGCTACCGAGAAGTCCGCAGTGCAGGAACTCAACGGCGCTTCGCAATAAGCCTCTGCACCTGGCTTGCATCCAGCTTGTGATACTCAAGGTAGTAACAACAAGGCCCTCATTTGAGGGCCTTGTTGTTTGATTGGAGCGGATGTCTACGGATCGCCGCGTGCCCCATGTTTGCGATTTGCGGTAGCATTCAGGTGCAATGAAGATCCTTACCGCGGACGAGATGCGTTCCACCGATCAGCGCACGGTGGAGCAGTTTGGCGTGGATTCGCTGACTCTGATGGAACATGCGGGAACCGCAGTAGCTCAGTTTATTGTGCGTGAGTATCCTGCCCACCTGCGCATCACTGTGCTGTGCGGAGGCGGCAATAACGGCGGCGATGGTTTTGTTGCTGCAAGGCTGCTGCGGCGTGTCGGGCACGAGGTCTCGGTTCTTCTGCTCGCCGATCCCGCCGACGTGAAGGGCGATGCTCGTACCATGCTGGGGCGGATGAGCCTGACCCCGACAGTTGTGCGCCAGGCGGCGGATCTTGAATCTCCCGAGGTGAGGGATCTTTTTCATCAATCCCAGTTGTTTGTAGATGCTGTTCTGGGCACCGGATTCAAGCCTCCGCTACGACCTCTTGCGGCCCAGGTCGGCACCATGATCAACGCATCTGCGGTTCCGGTTGTCGCGGTCGATCTCCCGAGCGGCTGGGATGCGGATACTCGCTTGTTACAGGCTCCGGGAGCCTTCCGCGCAGATGCGGTTGTCACCTTTACCGCACCCAAGCCGGCACATATTTTCGGCAATCTGACGCGTGGCCCCATCGTGGTCGCAGCTATTGGATCGCCGTCCGATGCGATCCAGTCCGCTGCCAATCTCAGTTGGGCGGGCTCTTCCAAGAAGATCGTCGAGCAGCCTCGCCCGGTGGAGAGCAACAAGGGAGCCTTCGGCCATGTACTGGTGATTGGCGGCTCTAAGGGAAAATCGGGCGCTCCGTCGATGGCCGCCCTGGCCGCGTTGCGCGCCGGAGCAGGCCTGGTTACCGCGGCGATTCCCGATTCAATTCTGGCATCTGTTGCGGGCGTCACTCCGGAGCTGATGACGGCTCCGTTGATCGAGGGGAAGTATGGCGAAATCGTCTGTCGCAACCTTGAAGCCGGCAACCTCAAACCCTTGCTGGAACGTAAGACCGTAGTAGCCCTCGGTCCCGGTCTGGGACGGGAGCAGGAGGCCGCGGACTTCGCCATGGGTTTGCTGAACGAGACCAGCCTGCCTATGGTGATCGACGCCGATGGGCTCAATGCATTCGCGGATGGGCACACGGATCTGCTGGACGGACGCGATCGCACGCTGATTCTAACTCCGCATCCGGGGGAGATGGCGCGGCTGGTTGGCATGACCATACCCCAGGTGCAGGAGCGGCGTGAAGAAGTGGCGCGGGATTTTGCCGTGGGCCACTCCGTCACCCTGGTGCTGAAAGGGCATAGAACCCTGGTTGCGCACCCCGACGGGAGCATCAGCGCGAACACCAGCGGCAACCCAGGAATGGCGAAGGGAGGCAGCGGAGACGTTCTCACCGGCATTGTCGCCGCGATGATCGCGCAGTATCCTGAAGACGTCCCTAACGCTGTCAATACTGCGGTCTATCTCCACGGGCTTGCCGCCGACTTCGCCGTGCGCGAACAGGACGAGCATACGCTGCTGGCGACGGACATAATCGCAGCACTATTTCACGCATTTCGCTTTCGGCCTCAGGATAAAGACGGGTATGTTTGGATACAGGGGATCAGTCGCGAAGCAGTTACCAGGACGCAGTAGAAGCAGAGTTGCTCAGAACGTGGAGAAGTCGATGGCGGAAACGGCGGACATCAAGGTTTACGAATTCGAGTCAGCGAGCAGTGCGGAGACGATTCAGGTGGGCCGCGAGCTGGCCAAATTGCTGGTGCCCCCGAAGTTTCTGATTCTGCGAGGCAACCTCGGAACCGGCAAAACCACGCTGGTCAAAGGGATTGCCCAGGCCCTCGATGCTGCCGACCCCGATGAGGTCACCAGCCCCACGTTCACGCTCATCCACGAATTTGAGGGCACCCGCAACGGAAAGCCGGTGCTGCTTTACCACCTGGATCTCTACCGCATTGAGGGCGAGCGCCAGTTGGAAACACTGGGTCTCGATGACATCGCGACACCCGACAGCATCGTGCTGGTGGAGTGGGGAGAGAAGTTCAAGAGCGTGCTGAAGCGAAGCAACGGCGAGATCCGCCTGGAAGCCACCGGCGGCGATACCCGCAAAATCACCGTCACGCTGAAGGATTAGGGTGGGTCCTTTGTTTCGCTGGGAGAAGCAGGTCCTTCGCTTCGCTCAGGATGACAAAGAGGGCGATTACGTCCTTCGCTTCGCTCAGGATGACAAGGGTGGGGCGCTCGGGCGCAAAGTCCACACTCATGCAGCGGAGAGGCAGTCAGCGATACAGACTCTCGTTCGCTGACTCGCTGACTGCTTCGGCTGACTTGCTGCTTCTTAAAATCCCATGATGTTGTAGCCGCAATCCACGTAGATCGTCTCGCCGGTGATCGCAGAGGAAAGATCCGACGCCAGGAACACTGCCGTATCTCCAACCTCGGCCTGCTCGACATTGCGCTTCAACGGAGCGCGGTCGGCATGCAGCTTCAGCATGTCGCCCAGTCCGCCAATGCCGCGAGCGGCCAGCGTCTTGATGGGGCCTGCCGAAATCGCGTTGACGCGGATACGGTGCTTGCCCAGGTCATAGGCCAGGTACCGCACGGTCGACTCCAGTGCTGCCTTGGCCACGCCCATCACGTTGTAGTTCAGCATGACTTTTTCCGCGCCGAGGAAGGTCATGGTGATAATGCTGCCGCCATCGGTCATCAGGGGAGCTGCGGCGCGGCTCAGCGCGATCAGCGAATACACGCTCACATCGTGCGCGATCCGGAAGCCCTCGCGCGATGTCTGCACGAACTCGTTCTTCAAGTCTTCCGCCGGAGCATAGGCTACGCTGTGCACCAGCACATCCAACTTGCCAAAGCGCTCCTTCAGCCGGGCAAACAGGTTGTCAATCTCGGCGTCCACGGATACGTCGCACTGGAAGAGTTCCGCGCCCGGCAGTTCCGCTGCCAGGTCCTCGGCGTCCTTCCGCAGGCGCTCGTTCTGGTAGCTGATTGCCAGTTTCACGCCGTTAGCGTGCAGTTTTTGGGCGATGGCCCAGGCGATGCTGCGCTTATTGGCTAATCCGAAGACGACCGCCGTGCGCCCCTCAAGGTTGATCATTCTTTCCAACTCCTTCACTTGCAAAAAATAAAAATATTTAGTCTTACACGGCGGGGCTCTGGCCGCGCTCGCACGACCATATAAGAATATCAGCCACCGAGATCGACGAGCTCCACCTCTCCCATCGGCTGCCCCAGAAATGCCGCGCCCAGGCGGCGGAATTTCGCCACCGAGTCGGTAGCAAAGAAGCGGCTGGTTGCCGGGCCGGCACTGGCGTCAGGAACCGCGCCCACCGCTGCAAGCTGCCGCCGCGTTTCAAGGGCGGTCATCTCCGCAGCATCGACGACGTTCCACGGAACCGTCTTTTCGATCACCGGGCGCAGTAGAGGGTAGTGGGTGCAGCCCAGCACCAGAGTATCCGGCGACAATCCCGCGGCTGACGCCTCGGCGGCCAGTTCGGAGAGGTAGATCCGCACCACCTCCGCCGTTACCGGATGGCCGACCCAGCCTTCCTCTACCAGCGGCACCAGCAGCGGGCATGCCTTCTCCAGCGCGTTCAGGCCAAGGTTGCGGCTGGCTGTCCGGTAGGCGTGGCTCTGCACCGTTGCATCGGTGCCGATCACGAGGATGTCGCCGCTGCGGCTAGTCTTCTTCGCCTGGCTCACGCCGGGTTCGATGACGCCAAGGACCGGGACGGGGACGGCGGCGCGAATATCTTCGAGCGCCAACGCGCTGGCGGTATTGCAGGCGATCACCAGAAACTCCGCACCCTGGTCCAGCAGGAAGCGGGCGCTCGATACGGCATAGCGGGCGATTGTGGCCTGCGATTTTGAGCCGTATGGCAGCCGCGCAGTGTCTCCCAGATAGATGTATTGCGCACCAGGAATGCTGGGCAGGAGCGTCTTCAGAACCGTCAGGCCGCCAAAGCCGGAGTCGAATACGCCGATTCTGGGGCCGCTGTGCGAAGCTCCGCGGTCTGGTCCATTGCGATCAAGAGTTGAAGGGCCGAGGGTTGTAGGGCTGATGGCGGGCGAGCTTGGTTCTGTCAACGGCGGACCTCGACGGATTTATCTTCTGCCAGATACACGCGCGTCAAGTCGGCATGTCCAGCCAGCGTCTCCCGTGGCTGTCCATCGACCAGGAAGCGGACCTGGGTTATCTGCGGGAAGTTGGTGTGGAGCGTGCCAATGATGGAGAGCAGCGTCAGCGTCTCCGTTTCAATGCCGGAGGGATGCCCGTCGACGAAGGCTCCGCTCAGGTTCACCACCGCCATCTCCCCCTTCTGGCGCGGCACCGGCATCAGGAAGACCTCTCCAGCCCCGCCGCTGGCACCGATGTGGTGCGTGGATTGCGGTTCGGCGTAACCGGCCAGAAGCCGCTGCAGCAGGATGCGGGCGCGTGCCCCTGCCTCCTCCGGCAGCGCGATCTGTTGATCTACCGGGGTCAGCGATCCATCGGCATCATTGGCGACGAGCATGGTCACGGTTTCTGCGGGCGCAGCGGCAGGAGCGTTCAGCGGCATCTGGTCCGCTGTGGCAAGCAGGCGGTCATGGGCGCGCTCGCGCAGGCGGATGAGTACGACCGACATCAGGATGGCCGCTCCCAACAGAACCCAGAAGATGATTTTCTGGTAGCGCGGAATCATGGCTGCTGCCTCCAGTCTTCCCGCCACTGCTGGATGGCCCCGGCCAGCGCATCCACAATGCGGGCCTGGTAGCTGGCGTCGGACAGCGGTGCTCCCGGGCTGCCCTTGACTGCTGCCAGCGGTGCAACCTCGACCGCAACCGCCGGGCAGGCAAAGCTATCCAGCGGCTCGATAGAGGTTCGGCCCAGGCTTACCGGCACCTGCGCGTGCGCCATGGCGGAGTTGATCTCCGACGACAATCGCAGGCTCTGGGTTATGGACCCGGATTGTGCCGTTTGCCAGGGAAGGAAGCGGCTTCCTGGCTGAGTCGCCGCCAGAGAGGAGGTAAACAGGTGTACGCCGCTGCCGGTGGCGGTGGCATGAAGGCTGATGCATGCGGCGGCTACTGCGTGGTTTGCTGCCTCCGCGCGGTTCACCGCGGTAAGATTTGCATCGCTCTCCCGCGTGGTGGTCACCGCGATGCCTCGCGCCGACAGAATCGACCGGAGCCCCACCGAGAGAGCCAGAACGACGTCTTTCTCCAGCAGGCGATCCCCCAGGCGCGCCCCGGTATCGCTGCCTCCGTGCGCGGCATCCAGCACCACCTGAAAACGCGGTTGCACGGGCGGCGGAGGGGCGGAGGGAAATGGCGCGGGAAGCGGAGCCGCCGGAATAGCCGGTTTGCTCTGCACTGCTGGAGCCTGCTGCGCAGGAGCGGCAATCGCGCCGCTCAGGACCAGCAATACAAGAAGGAAGAGGGGCAGAACGGCCCTGGGCCGGAAACGTAGGCGAGCCTTGCCGGTTGCGATATTGGCTACCGGTGCAACACGCGCAGATTCCTTAGCCCGGCGCAGCTCAGTCCAGGGCATAGATCGTAAGCCCGCTCAGCAGCTTGGGGAAAAAATCGGTAGATTTCTGCGGCATCACGTCACCGGCAAAGGCTACTTCACGGATCTGGTTTATGGTCACTGGATTCATCAGGAAGGCCACGCTCGCCTCGCCTCGAACTACCTGTTCGATTGCCTCACCACCCTCGCGCAGGTAGCGCAGGTTGCGCTGCTCCAGGATCGCCTGGGGGGTAATCCCCAGCAGCTTTTCCAGCACCAAGGAGTGCAGTTGCACCACGTCCATCTGGCGCTGGCGCTCCGGAACGTCGGCCAGGGCAGCCGCGATTGCCGCGGGCCGCGACTTCAAGAGAAAATTCCCCGCTGTGGTTGCGGCGATAAACGCGGTGCCATTTTTTCTCGCGGCGGAGAGCCGCGCCTGCAGTGCGGCGGAGTCGCTCTCGCTCAGTGCTTCGACGTCGAAATATGGCTTTGCCTTCTCCAGAAAATCGGCTGGCGAGAAGCCCTCCAGCCCAAACACAACGCGGTGCGTTGGCAGAATGACCAGCCCCTCCGAATCCATGTTGACGAACGTCATCATCACCGCCGCTTCCGGATAGGGTGGCTGCGGCAGGGAATTCGAACTGCGCTCGCTGCCTTCTGCCGTCGCCGGAGCGTGCTGCTTGGAGTAGGCCAGCGCAGTCTCATAACGGTGATGGCCATCCGCAATGATCAGCTTCTTGTCCGCCATCGCGCTCAGTAGAATGTTGATCGTGTTCGGATCGCTGACCCGGGAAATGCGATGCGAGACACCATATTCATCCGTCACTTCGGCCTCGGGGCTGGCATCTTCGGAGGAGAGAATCTTGTCCGCCATCTGCGCCGGATCGGAGTACAGCATGAAAATCTGCCCGAAATGGGCATGCGTTGCCTTCAGCAGATTCAGGCGGTCCGACTTTGGCTTTGCGAGAGTCTGCTCGTGGCGAAAGACTACCTGCTGGCTGTAGTCATACAGCTTCCCCAGCGCGATGAATCCCTTGCGCTCGCATACTGCTCCATTGCCTCCGGGGACGGGAAACCGCTGCGTATAGGCAAAGATAGAAGGGGTCTGGTCCTGCACCAGAATGCCCGTCCGGCGCCACTCGGAGAAATCTCTCGCTGCGCGGGTATAAACGTTTTCGCCCTCCGGAGTGTCAAACAATTCCGGCAGCCCGAGGATGATGCGAACCAGGTTGTAGGGGCTGCGCTGGTAGTACGCCTGTTGCATTGAGGGAGTGATCTTGTCATAGGGCTGGGTAACCACGTCTTCCAGCCGTACCAGTGCAGGATTGTAGCGCAGAGCGCGAAATGGATAGATGCGGGCCATACGAGGGATCGAACTCCAGGGTTGGGTAAAGGACCGGGAAAAGGTCTATCTACAACGGGTTAAAATTTGCTCGCTCGATTGTAACGCAGCGACGGATGCCCACGCTGGAGCATGCCACTCCGGCGTGCGCAGATCGAATCCTGCTCGTCATGGGCGGCGTACTTTGCTGCTGGAGTGCTGTTCCTTCCCCGGCATCATGCGGCCTTTTTCTTCGCATCCAAATATACGGGGACAGGATGGTAAAGCGAAGGCACGCGATATAGGAACGTCGTGCTACTATTCGCCAACGAGGGCTCAGTTTTATGGCGCTCATCAGGGGTTTTACAGGTCCACGGGGCAAGGGATTTCTCGCTGGAATCGCCACCGCCAGCACGCTGTCGAGCATGTCTTCCCCAGGCTTCGGCACTTCACATTGTGGCACCAGCTACGGCGCTCTGCGCATGCGCCTTGTGATGATGGGATTGGCGCTTGCGCTGGCCGGCGCCCTTCCACTCCGTGCCCAGGAAGATACTCTTAACAAAGTACACATTGATCCTCCAGTCCCCCCGCCAGCAACCGCCGCTTCACCGGCAACCGCTCCAACGGAACCAACCGTCGCAGCGGCGGATGCATCGTCTCTCCGCGCCAGGCCGGGGCAGCGCATTCGCGTGGACGTCAACCTCGTCCTGGTGCCGGTCACGGTCACCGATCCGCTCAACCGGCTGGTCACCGGACTGGATAGAGAAGATTTCTTTGTTTACGACAACAACAGTCTGCAGAAGATCAAAAGCTTCTCCTGCGAAGACGCCCCTGTCTCGATAGGGATCGTCTTCGACTTGAGCGGGAGCATGTCCAACAAAGTGGCGCGGGCCAAGGACTCCATTATCGAGTTCCTCAAGACCGCGAATCCGCAGGATGAATTCTTCGTCATCGGATTTAATGACCGTCCTGAGCTGATCGAGGACTTCACCTCATCTATCGAGGACATACAAGCCCGTCTGATGACGGTTCGGGCGGGACACCGCACCGCCTTGCTCGATGCCATTTATTTCGGGATGAACAAGATGAAGCAGGCCAAATATGAGCGCAAAGCCATCCTGGTGGTCAGCGACGGGGGCGATAACCGAAGCCGCTACACCGAGGGCGAGGTGCGCTCGCAAGTCCGTGAAGGAGATGTGCAGATGTACTCCATCGGCATCTTTGACCCCTATGCGGCCACGACGGAAGAGAAGCTCGGACCCATGCTTTTGCAGGAGTTAAGCGAGGAGACGGGCGGCCGGCTGTTCAAAGTTGACGATCTCGCGGACATGGGCGATATGGCGATCAAGATCAGCGTTGAGCTGCGAAACGAATATGTGATCGGCTACAACCCAAATGACACCAAGCGGGACGGCAAGTGGCGTAAATTGAAGGTAAAGCTGGTGCCGCCCCAGGGACTGCCCCCGCTTACCGTCCATGCCCGAACCGGATACTATGCACCTCTGCAGTAATCGATTGGCAGTCTTAACGGGTCTTCTGTTTGCCGCTTCTATCTGGGCTTCGCCGCACGCCATCGCCGTTGCGCAGATGGCGGCTCCAACCACTGCGCAAAAACCGGCGGCTGAGGTACAACCACCGCTTGACGTAGATCGCGACCCGGTGCGTTCTCCTGATGCCGCGGGAACTTCACCCGTCACGCCTCCTGATTCCAATGCCGGCTCCGGCGACATTACCCGCAGTTCGTCGGGCGGATTCACCCTGCGCCGCGATGTGGACGAGGTGATTCTCAACGTCACCGTGCTCGATGACAGCAATCACCTGGTCAATACCCTCGGCAAGCAGGACTTTACCCTCTCCGAGGACGGCGTCCGTCAGACGATCACCTCCTTCCAGCACGAGGACATACCGGTATCCATGGGCATGGTGGTGGACAATTCAGGATCCATGCTGCATAAGCGCGCCGGCGTCAATGCCGCCGCTCTGGATCTGGTGAAGGCATCGAATCCTCACGACGAGGCCTTCATTGTGAACTTCTCCGATGAGGCATTCATCGATCAGGACTTCACCTCGGACGTGAACAAACTCCGCGAGGGCCTGAGCCATATCGACTCCAAGGGCGGTACCGCGCTCTACGATGCGGTGGTGGCCTCGGCGGATCAGCTTGCCAAGTACGGCACGCGGCCGAAGCAGGTGCTTCTCATCATCACCGATGGCGAAGACAATGCCTCCACTCTGACGCTGGAGCAGACCATCCGCAGGATTCAGGAGCTGCAGGGGCCCATTGTTTACTCCATCGGGTTGCTCTTCGGCGACGAAAACAGCAGCCGCGAAAACCGCCGCGCCAAGCGTGCCTTGCAGCTTCTCTCCAGTGAGACAGGCGGGGTGGCGTACTTTCCAAAATCTCTCAACCAGGTGGACGAGATCGCCTCCGAGGTCGCCCGCGATATCCGCAATCAGTACACTCTCGGATACCACTCCACCAAGCCCGCAAGCGAAGGCGGGTATCGGTTGATCCACCTTGAGGCCAAGGCCCGGGGTGGCGGAAAGCTCACCGTGCGCACCCGCACCGGCTACTACCCGCGAGGGGTAAAGGGAGCCCCCGTTAAGACCGCAACCGGCACCGGAAGATGAGCTGGGGACACCGGTCCGGCTTTCGAGCGCCGGAATATCCCTGTGCCCGCCTCGACGCCTGTGGTAGCCATTCTGAGGTAAGGAAGAGTGATGACGAAAGACGCGAAAACAGGCTTCTCCACCCGTGCGATTCACGCTGGCCAGGCACCGGAGGCACGCACCGGCGCGGTGAATGTGCCCATTTATGCAACCTCCACCTTCGCGCAGGATGAGATCGGCAAGAGCAAGGGATACGAGTACTCCCGCCTTGCCAACCCCACCAGCGATGCCCTGGAGGAGAGCCTGCGCGTGCTCGAGGGCGGAACGAGTGCGCATTGCTTTGGCAGCGGCATGGCGGCGATCACGGCTCTTGTCACCATGCTGCACAGTGGCGACCATGTGATTTGCGGCTCCTCTATATATGGCGGGGTGCCGCGTCTTTTTAACGAGATCGTGGCCCACTACGGCATCGAATTTACGTACGCCGATAGCGCGGACCCGGAGAAGATTCGTGCTGCGCTGCGGCCGAATACCCGGCTGGTACACGTCGAAACGCCCACCAACCCGCTGTTGTCGCTGACGGATATTCACGCCCTTGCGGAGATCTGCCATGCGGCCGGGGTGGAGTTGAGCGTGGACAATACCTTCATGTCGCCATACTTTCAGCGTCCCATTGAGTTTGGCGCCGATATCGTGATGCACTCCACGACGAAATTTCTGAATGGCCACAGCGACGGACTTGGCGGCGTGCTCGTCGGCACGCGTCCGGAGCATCGGAAACGCTTCTCCTTTGTGAAGAAGTGTACCGGTGCGATTCTCTCGCCATTTGAGGCCTATCTCGTGTTGCGCGGCGTCAAGACGCTGGCTCTGCGTATGCGGCAACACGATGCCAATGGCCGCGCCGTGGCTGCGTATCTTGACCAGCATCCTAAGGTCTCCAGGGTCTTCTACCCGGGGCTGCCCTCGCATCCGCAATATGATCTGGCACGGCGGCAGATGTCCGGCTTCGGATCGCTGCTCACCTTCGACACGGGATCCTTTGCCAATGCCAGCGCGCTGCAGCGGCGCCTGCGCCTTTGCATCCTGGGGGATTCGCTCGGCGGAGTGGAGACCCTGATGTCGCACCCTGCCAGCATGACTCATGCTGCTCTTGGCGAAGAGGGACGGGCGAAGATCGGAATCACCGATGGCATGCTGCGCATGTCGGTTGGCGTGGAAGATGTCGAGGATATCCTTGGCGATCTTGAGCAGGCGCTTGCCGGCGTGTAAGCGGAGAAGCCTCCGCCTGCACGCACCACAGATGCACAGAAGTTGCTGCATTGGGTTGTCTGCATCGGAGATATTTTTTGGCTGCTAAAGTGTTAGAGCGTCATGCCTGCACAGGCGAATGTGCAAACAAACAACAACTAATTTTCACAACCCCGGTTCGTATAGGCAGGAGTGATCTTCGCCAGGTGCGGAGATCTCGCCGCTCACTCCACGCAACCCACGCAGGATCGGGAAAGCGAGGGATGTGCAGGCAAGGTTGGTCAAAAATGCGCTCCATCTTTTCATTCCGTGTATGGCTGGTTGCTCTTGTACTGGCCGTTGTTCCGGCGCTGTCGTTCGGTGGGGTCTTTATCTCCGTCAACTTCCCGCCTCCGCCGCTTCCTGTGTATGCGCAGCCCCTTTGCCCGGGTGAAGGCTACATTTGGACGCCGGGCTACTGGGCCTATGCCGGAGATGACGAGGATGAGGGCGGCGGCTACTATTGGGTTCCGGGAACGTGGGTTCTGGCTCCGATGGCCGGTTATCTATGGACGCCTGGCTACTGGGGCTGGGGTGACGGATTCTATCGGTGGCATGAGGGCTACTGGGGTCCGCAGATTGGCTACTACGGCGGAGTGAATTACGGCTACGGCTATTTTGGCCGTGGGTATGAAGGCGGCTACTGGCGGGGCAATCACTTCAACTACAACCAGACGGTGAACAACATCAACATCACCAATGTTCACAACGTCTATAACAAGACCGTCATCAATAACTACAACAACAACCGCGTCAGCTACAACGGCGGCAACGGCGGCATCGCAGCGCGGCCCACTCCGCAGGAAATGGCTGCCGTCAACCAAAGACATATCGAGCCCGCGGCGGTGCAGCAGCAGCAGGTTCAACTTGCCCGCGGCAATCGTCAACAGTGGGCTTCGGTAAATCATGGTGCTCCGGCAATCGCGGCTACGCCTCGGCCCGGAGCCTTCAATGACCGTTCCGTTGTGCCCGCGACGAACCGGCCAGCGCCTTCGCATAACGGCACGCCGAATGAGAACAGCCCGCGTGGAGCTATGCAAGGAAACATGCAGCAGAATACGCCGCAGCGGAATGGGAATCCCTCAGGCAATGGCGCGTCTCCGTTGAACGGGCGGCAGGCCGCGCCCCAGGGTCGTGCGGGCCAGGCGATGAACAACAACAATGTTCAGAACGGGCGGCCTGGGTACAATGCTCCGCAGCCAAATCAGGGAGCGCAGCCTCGCTACAACGCACCGCAACAGCAGCGTCAGCAGGGTGCACCGCAGCAGGATCAGCGCAACATGCCGCAGCAGCGTCCGCAGGCTATGCCACAGCCGCAGCCGCGGTATAACCCTGCACCGCAGCCGGAGCAGCGTTACAACATGCCGCAGCAGCGCCAGCAGGCTATGCCGCAGCAGCAGCCGCGGTACAACCCTGGACCGCAGCAGGACCAGCGTTACAACATGCCGCAGCAGCGTCAGCAGGCTATGCCACAGCCGCAGCCGCGGTATAACCCTGCACCGCAGCCGGAGCAGCGTTACAACATGCCGCAGCAGCGCCAGCAGGTTATGCCGCAGCAGCAGCCGCGGTATAACCCCGCACCGCAGCAGCGTATGCAGAGCATGCAGCAGCAACCGCGCTATAGCGCTCCTCCACAACGCCAACAGAGTGCTCCACAGCAGCAGTTCCATGGCGGCGGGGAGTTTCATGGCGGCGCCCACTCCCGTTAATCTGTCCGTGTATGGATCCCGGCGGCTCGCAGAATTTCTGCGGGCCGCTTTTTTATTTGCGCGGATGCCACGGTGGTCCTGCTTCCTGTAGAATTTCGCGGCCAGGGCAAACGGCGTCAGCGACGCGCCGTGGATCTGACGCACCTGCAACTGCAGTACGCGGAGGAGATGCATGCCGAATCCTTTTGTGCACATTGAACTCAGCACAACCGATGTAGACAAAGCCAAGGCCTTCTATTCCAAGCTCTTTGACTGGAGCTTGCAGGACATGCCGATGCCCAGCGGCACCTATACCATGATCGACGTTGGAAAAGGCACCGGAGGGGGGATGATGAAGCAGCAGATGCCGGGCGCGCCCTCGATGTGGGTTCCCTATGTCGAAGTTGGAGACATCCACACCTCGACCGCACAGGCCAAAACCCTGGGCGCGAATGTACTTCTCGATTCTGAGCAGGTGCCGGACGTGGGGTGGATCAGCATATTCATCGATCCGACCGGCGCCTGCATCGGAATGTTTATGAAGAAGCAGGACTGAGCCTCTGCCCAAGGCCACGCCTGCCAGAAGGGTATTGCCTCGTTCTGCTAGCCGCGCTAATTTTTGCTGCATCAAATAGATGCGGATCTTTATGCATGGCTGCGGCGACAAGCCTTCTGTCCAGGTGGTACGATCACAAGTTTTCCTCTGGCCGCCGCTCTCCCGGGGGCGCGAGCTGAGTCAATCTGTGTGGACCGGAGCTTAGGCCAATGTCTATTCCTGCAATGGAAGCAGCACGGAATCCCTTCACCGCCACCCAGGAGCAACAGCAGTTGCGCAAGGAGATCCGCGATTTTGCCGCGCGTGAGATCCTGCCCAATGTCATGCGCTGGGACGAGGCGAGTGAGTTTCCCGGCGATCTGATTCGCCAGCTTGGCCGCATGGGCCTGATGGGAATTCTGTTGCCCGCCGAGTATGGCGGTTCCGATCTTGGCTATGTGGAGTACGTGCTTGCCGTGGAAGAGTTGTCGGCGGTCGACGCGTCGATTGGCATCATCGTCGCTTCGCACAATTCGCTCTGCACGAATCACATCTTTCTGGTCGCTAACGAGGCGCAAAAGCGGCGTTATCTGCCGCGACTGGCAACGGCGGAGGCGCTGGGGGCCTGGGCATTGACCGAACCCGGCTCGGGATCGGATGCGGCGAGTGCCCGCACCACCGCTGTCCGCAAAGGGGATCGATGGGTGCTCAATGGCAACAAGACCTTCATCACCAATGGACACTATGCCGATATCTCCGTCGTTATTGCGGTCACCGACCGCGATAAAGGCACCCGCGGACTCTCCGCCTTTGTCGTCGAAAAGGGCACGCCCGGTTTCCGCCCGGGCAAGAAGGAGAACAAGCTGGGCCTGCGCGCCAGCGATACCTCTGAGCTGATCTTCGAAGATTGTGAGATTCCCGCGGAAAACCTGCTGGGCATGGAAGGGGAAGGCTTCATCGATGCCATGCGCGTGCTCGATGGCGGACGCATTTCGATTGCGGCGCTTTCGCTTGGAATCGCCAAAGGCGCGTTTGAAGCGGCGCTCGAATACTCCGAGCAGCGACGGCAGTTCGGCCATGCCATCGCGGAGTTCCAGGGAATCCAGTGGAAACTCGCCGATATGGCCACGCAGTTGGACGCAGCCCGCCTGCTGACCCACCGTGCAGCCGTGATGAAGGATGCAGGCGAGAAGACGACGCTGGAGTCTTCGATGGCGAAGCTCTACGCGAGCGAGGTCGCTGTGCGCATCTGCGATGAGGCGGTGCAGATACACGGCGGTTACGGGTTCATCAAGGACTACCCGGTCGAGAAGTTCTACCGCGACGTCAAGCTTTGCACCATCGGAGAAGGCACCAGCGAAATCCAGCGCATGGTGATTGCCCGTGAGCTGCTGCGGAAGTAGCGGCGGCTTATAGCAAAGGCGTGCAGCTTGTTCGCGCCAGCTCGCAGCCTAGTGCATGGGTGCGGATGCGTGGCCCTTCTTTGGCCGCTGCATCAGGTAGGGAATCGGGATCAGGCACGCAGTCATCAGCACCAGAACCCATATCGTGTCCACGTAAGCCAGCGTGTAAGACTGCGTCAGCATCATGCGGTAGAGCTGGCCCCCGGCATGGTAGGCCGCATCCGGGGTGGCCCAGCCTTTCTGGTGGAACGCGCCGGTCATGCTCCCAAGCATGTTCTGATAGGCGGGCGACCCCGGCGCGATGTTGGCGGAAAGCATTGCCTGATGCGTCTGTGCGCGGCGGGCGATCAGCGTTGTCACGAACGAGATTCCCACGCTGCCACCCAGGTTGCGCATCAGCGAATTCATGCCGCTGACTTCGTTATTTTTGTTCTGCGGAATTCCGATGTAGCACATCGTGTTGATCGGCACGAAGAGGAAGGGCAGTCCGCAGGCGATCACGGCACGCCAGCTCACAGCGGTCATAAAGCCGATGCCGAGGTTCAGGTTGGTCATCCTCAGAAGCCCCATGGTGGTGACGAGGAAGCCGCAGGTGACAATGAAGCGCGGATCGAAACGCGTGGTCACGAATCCCGCCAGCGGAAAGAGCACCATCAGGACCAGCCCGCCCACTGAGATCGCCATGCCGGAGCGCTCGGCGGTGTAGCCCATCAACTGCTGCAGAAATTGCGGAATCAGCACCGTGGTGGAATACAGCGAAGCGCCCACCATGAACATGACCAGTTGCGTCATCGCAAAATTGCGATTGCGGAAGAGCTGCAGATCCACAATCGGGTGCTCCGTTGTCAACTCCCGCACCAGGAACAGAAGCAGGGTGATGGCCGCAGCGAAGGCGCAGGTTACGATAAAGCGCGAGCTGAACCAGTCATCTTCCTGCCCCTTGTCGAGCATCATCTGCAGCGCTCCGATGCCCACGACCAGCAGCCCCAGGCCGTAGTAATCGATCGGAATGCGCTTCTTCTTGTAGCTATCGAGATATGGCGGATCTTCCACCAGCTTGCGGGTGAAGTATAGCGAGATGATTCCTACCGGGATGTTGAGGAAGAAGAGCCAGCGCCAGCTGTAGTTATCCGTGATCCAGCCGCCGACGGTAGGCCCGATGGCCGGAGCCAGCACTACCGCCATGCCATATACCGCGAAGGCCATGCTTCGCTTGGCCGGGGGAAAGGTGTCGGCCAGGATAGCCTGTTCGCTCGGTTGCAGCCCTCCTCCTGCTGCACCCTGAATCACGCGGAAGAGCACCAGCATGCCCAGCGACGGCGCCAGCCCGCAGAGGAACGAAGTCACGGTGAACAGCAGCACGCACATCATGTAAAAACGCTTGCGCCCGATGCGGTTGGAGATCCACCCGCTGATCGGCAGCACGACTGCATTCGACACCAGGTAGGAGGTCAGAACCCACGTGCCCTCGTCTGTGCTGGCGGAAAGGCTCCCGGCAATATGCGGCAGCGCCACGTTGGCGATGGAGGAGTCCAGCGCCTCCATGAACGTGGCGAGGGTAACGGTGATCGCAATCAGCCAGGGATTCGCGCGCGGCCTCCATGTGTCATGGAAAGACAGTGGCGGAGTGCCGTCGACCTGATCTGCCGGGATGCTGGTAGAAGCCAAAAAAACCTCGTAGGGGATTGCAAGGGTTCGCGCGTTAATTTCTGGCCGCGCTGCTCTCTTTCTTTATACCCGAGATATACCCCAGAGCTTCTTTCAGCGCCGAGCACGATTGCCCCCGCGCTGGGCAGTAGCCGATAGTTGGCCAGCGGCACTGTCCGCAGGGGGCGCGGTATGATCACTCAAAGCGATTTCACGGGAGAGGTTTGCGACGCAGCGGACTTAAGTTTGGGGTTTGTGCGGGCTGGGTTTGTGCGAGCTGGGTTTCTGCGGAGGATTTTCAGCACCTTTCCCGGGAGGTACGCAAAGCAGAATTGCTCCAACGATCATGGTGGAAAAAGAAACCAGCAACGCGGCAAGACCAGAACGACCCGGACCAGAACGACCGGGGCCGGAACCGAGGACAGATCGGCAGGAGGCAGAGCGCCTGGTGGAACGCCTGCGCTCGGGCGATGTGCGCGCCCTCGCCCGGTCGATCTCGCTGGTGGAGAACCAATCTTCGTTGGCCACCGAGATTCTGGCCTGCTGCTTTCCTTACTCCGGCAAGGCTCTGCGCATCGGCATTACAGGAGCACCAGGGGCGGGGAAGAGCACCCTGGTCGACCAGTTGGCCCGCGATCTCCGTGCTGCCGGCAAGACCATCGGCGTACTGGCCGTTGATCCCACCAGCCCCTACTCCGGTGGTGCAATCCTCGGCGACCGCATCCGCATGCAGGAACACTTCAACGACGCCGGGTTCTACCTGCGCAGCATGGCGACGCGCGGAGCCCTCGGCGGCCTGGCCCGCGCCTCCGCCGATGCAGCCACGGTGCTGGAGGCCAGTGGCAAAGATGTCCTGCTGATGGAAACCGTAGGCGTCGGCCAGGACGAGATCGACATTGTCCGCCTCGCCGATATCACCGTGGTGGTGCTCGTGCCCGGCATGGGAGACGATGTCCAGAGCCTCAAGGCAGGCATCCTGGAAATTGCCGATATATTCGTCATCAACAAGAGCGACCGGGAGGGCGCAGACCGCGTCGAGAAAGAGATCCGGGGCATGCAATCGCTCGCCGCCCGCCACGGGGATTGGGTGCCGCCCATCCTCCGCACCGTTGCCACCAGCGGGTCCGGCATTCCTGAACTGCTCGCAGCCATCCGCCAGTGCCACCAGCGGCTGCAAACGGAGGCAGGCTGGAAGACGCGTCGCCAGGCCTTCTGGCGCGAGCGGTTGCGGGAGATGATGCGACACGAGTTGCTGCTTGAGCTGGGCCGCCGGGGATTCAGCGAAGATGGCCTTGCTCATCACGCGGAAGAAGTTGAAGCGGGAATGGAGAATCCCTACCGGCTGGTGCCGCGGCTGGTCAGCGAAGTCTTTCCCGCAGAGGGCAGGACGCAGCCCGGTGGCTCAGGACTGCCTGCAATCGACCATCTGGGGATCGCCGTCAAAAGTCTGGAAGCTGCGACGAGTTTTTACGCGCTCCTCGGCCTCCAGGCCGGGGAAGAGGAACATATCGAGCGGGAGCAGGTGCGGCTCGCAATGATCCAACTTGGGGAAAGCCGCATCGAGTTACTGGAGCCCACCAGCGAAGATTCCCCTGTAGGCCGTTTTCTTGCACGTCGCGGAGAGGGCCTCCATCATCTTGCCCTTCGCGTGGAGAACATCGAGTCGCACCTGGCGGAGTTGAAGCGCCGGGGCGTGCGCCTGGTTTCGGACACCGTGCAGATCGGGGCAGGGGGGCACCTCTACTTCTTTGTCCATCCCGGCAGCACCGGCGGCGTGCTGCTCGAAATCTGCCAGCATCTACCGGAGAAACCATGATCGACCACGCCAGAATTCTTCTTTTTGATACTTGCGGATCCGAGGGCGGCGTCGTGCTCGCAGAGGTTCGCAGCGGCCAGGCGAAGACGCTTGCCGAGGCGACCATTGCCGGCAAGACCTTTGCTGCGGAGCTGATCCCCGCCATCTCCGGCCTGTTGCAACGGGCGAACCTTCGACTGGCCGATCTGGACGCTCTCGCTGTCGTGCATGGTCCGGGGAGCTTTACCGGTGTGCGCATCGGCGTCAGCACCGCCAAAGGGCTGGTTGAGGCAGAGGCGATTCCGCTTATCGCCATCTCCCGGCTGGCGGTGCTGGACCGTCTTTCCGGTGTGCAGGGCCGGACGCTTGCGATTCTCGATGCCGGCCGGGGCGAGTTTTACGCCGGGATTTATGAACAACGCAAGCGCATCCACGAAGCATTGATGACCCGCGATGAAGTTCTGGCTGCGGCCGCCGGACAACCCGCTACGCTGCTTGTCTGCGAGGAGAGTTCGCAGGCTGCCTTTGCTGCGCTTACACCGGTAGTGCTGGCGCCGCCCGCTCCCGCCGCCGCTCTTCCGCTTGCCCTGGAGCGCCTTGAGGCGCGTGACTTTGACGACCCTGCGCTCCTCGATGGCAACTACCTGAGACGTTCGGATGCTGAGATCTTCTCCCGCCAGGCCCGCGACATGGAGGCCAGGCGCAGAAGCATGGATGCTGCCAGCCAGAATCCGGTTCCAGATGAACCAGCCTCCTGATCCGGCATTTCCCGGTCTGCGGATCCGCCCCATGCTGGCGAGCGACCTGCCGGCTGTGCTGGAGATGGATCGCACCACGCCTCGAGCGCCCCACTGGGGCTTGCTGGATTACCAGAACTGCTTGCAGGCTGCAGAAGCCCCCGCAGAGGCAGTAAAGGGCCTTCTGCGCCGCGCCTGGGTGGCGGAATGCGGTGGTGACGCGCTGGGGGATGAGCTGAGTGGCATCCTGGGCTTCGCCGTGGTCCGCGGCGTGGCCGTGGGCGCTCAATTTGAGTGCGAACTGGAGTCGCTGGTCGTGCGTCCTGAGGCGCAGCGCCGTGGCGTGGGGAGCACGCTGCTCGCCGGGGCGATCCACCACCTGAGGGCCGCAGGCGCCTCCCTGTTCCTGCTCGAAGTGCGCCCTTCCAACCTGCCGGCAATCCGCCTGTATGAGCGCTTCGGATTCACTCTGGCAGGCCTGCGAAAAGGTTATTATGCCGGCCAAAATGGTATGCCATCCGAGGACGCTCTATTGATGCAACTGAGCTTCTGATCCTGACTGGATTCCGCCAAAAAAAATGGGGACAGCATCAAAAAACAAGATTGCCGACCAGCAATCCTGAGTGGTAGTTTGATGAGTCTCATGGAAACAGGAGGTGTCGGCATGGATCAGGAAATCGACGGACAACTGCTCAGCGTGGAATTGCACCGGTTGGAGCAGGAACATCATGACTACGCTGAGCAGCTTGAGAGCCTTGTGCACAAACGTTACCTCTCCGAAGACGAAAAAATTGAAGAAGTCCGCCTGAAAAAACTCAAACTTCACCTCAAGGATCAAATCACCGCTAAGCGAAATCAGCACGCAACGCTGAACCTGGTTTAACCGGGTCCGCTTAACTGAGAACACGTCGGCAGTGTTTCGATTGAAAGCGAGCGAGGGCGCAGTCCTCAAAGTTGCGGTGGATATTTGTGCCATCGCTCGCACGACTCTTGGCACGCGCAGCGGGTAAGGCCTCTATAATCAGACGAGGTTCTCCCTATGGTGCGTGACGGTTATTACTACGGAATAGGTCTGCTTGCGGTTGCTGTCCTCGTGTATCTGCTCACGCATGGATGGATCTGGGCTTTGATTCCAGTGCTGCTGGCATTGTTTTTCCTCTGGTTCTTCCGCGATCCTGAGCGGGCCATTCCTGCGGAGCAGGGATTGATTGTCTCTCCGGCGGATGGCCTGGTGAGCGAAGTCGCAAATATCAACACTCCCGACGGTCCCCGCCAGCGAATCAGCATTTTTCTCAGCGTCTTTGACGTGCATGTCAACCGCAGTCCCATCACCGGGACGCTGCAACAGGTGCGGTATCAGAAGGGCAAATATCTCAATGCAATGAATCCCGCCTCCGCCGACCAGAACGAGCAGAACATTGTGACGGTGGAAGGAGAAGGCGTTGAGGTTGTCTTCAAGCAGATCGCCGGGCTGCTGGCGCGCCGCATTGTCTTCAATTACAAGGTTGGCGATCGCGTCGAGCGCGGCGGCCGCGTTGGGCTCATCAAATTTGGCTCGCGTGTGGACGTGGTGCTGCCCGCCAATGTGCGCATCCGAGTGGCTAAGGGGCAGCGGGTCAAGGGGGGATCTTCGATCCTCGGCGAAATCATTCCCGCTGGGGGTACCATGCCTGCAACGGATAAAGCAGTGGAGGCATTGGTTTGAATCGCGACGACCGTCGTTCGCAGCGTTTGCGCCGGGGGATGTACATTCTCCCCTCGGTCTTTACCTCAGGCAACATTGCCGCAGGCTACTATGCCATCACGCAGTGCCTGCAAGGCTCCGTCTCGCAGCCGCATCATTTTGATTATGCGGCTCTGGCGATCGGGTTCGCCATCCCATTCGATGCGCTCGATGGCCGCATCGCCCGCATGACGAACACCACCAGCGAGTTTGGCAAGGAGCTGGATTCGCTCGCGGACGTCATCACCTTTGGCGTCGCTCCCAGCGTCCTCGCGTTCACCTGGGGCTTCAGCATGCTCCCGGTGTCGATCGACCCCGTTTTGCGGCAGAAGCTCGTCGAGTTCGGGGCTTTCCTTTGTTTCCTATTTCTGCTCTGCGGGGCGGGGCGGCTGGCACGGTTCAACATCAGCCATAATCCTCAACCGAAAAACCCCGGACGGCCGGACCGCAAATACTTTGTGGGCATGCCGATTCCTGCCGCTGCCGGCGTGATTGCCTCGGTGGTGCATCTTTTCCATGGCAACCCGATCTTCAACTGGTGGCTGGCTGTTACGTGGATGGTGCTGGTCGCGCTGGTGGGGTTCCTGATGGTGAGCACCTGGCGCTTCTGGAGCGGCAAGGAGATCAATCTCGTCAATCGGCATCCCTTTCAGGTGCTGATTCTGATGGGCGTGATCATCTATTCGATCGTGGCGTTCTCGCACGTCGTTCTTTTTCTATTCTCCTTCGTCTACATGTTTTCCGGCATCTTTGCACGCGCGGCCTACTCCTGGCAGCGTGGCCGGAACACGGGCGCCCCTCAAGTCTCTAACCCCAATACCTCGACATCGGAATGACAGCAACCTATCGCATTGCAATCGTTGGTGCCGGCTCTCTGAGCGGCAAGGAACTGAATGAGGCACTGGGGGAGTCCACCTTTGCCGCAGCCGATTTTCTCCTGCTCGATGACGACGAGGCGCTCGGTCAACTCGAGTCGGTCGGCGACGAGGTCACGTTCATTCAGCGCCTGGAACCGAACTCCTTTGAGCAGATTGATTTCACGTTTTTCTGCGGCAGCCGCGAACTGACGCGCAGCCACTGGAAGGCTGCGCAACGTGCCGGCAGCAGCATCATCGACCTCACCCGCGCGCTGGAGAGTGAGCCCAATGTGCTCATCCGCGCTCCGTGGGTGCGCGAGGAGATGAACGGCTCCGCACCTGCCGAGGCGCCGGATCTGCATACGCCGGCCGTGGTTCCTGCTCACCCCGCCGCCGTCGTTCTCGCGCTGCTGATGCTGCGGCTCAAGAACCTGGCCGCCGTGCGCAACGCTTTCGCCACGATCCTCGAACCAGCCTCGGAATATGGGCGGGCCGCGATGGACGAGCTGCACCAGCAGACCGTCAGCCTGCTCTCGTTTCAAAGCCTTCCGCGTGAGATTTACGACACCCAGGTTGCCTTTAATTGCGTGCCGGTGCTGGGCGAGGCAGCCAGGGTCAGTCTTATTGCATCCGAGGCGGAGATTCGGCGGCATTACGCATTGCTCTCCGGAGGACGCCTCCCGCAGGTCGCGATGCAGCTTATCCACGTGCCAGTCTTCCATGGGCACACCTTCTCCATCGCAGTGGAAATGGAACAGTCCGTTTCGCTCGAAGACGTGGAGGCCGCGCTCAGCGGGGAACATGTCGACGTGGTGCTAGGCGACGTGGATGCGCCCAGCAACCTGAGCACCGCCGGGCAGGAGGACATCATGGTCCGGCTGCGCGGCGATGAGGGCCAGAAAATGCAGCGGTTCTGGATATGGGCTGCGGTGGACAACCTCAAGTTTGCAGCGGCCAACGCTGTTGCCTGCGCTCTCGAACTGCGCCGGCTTCGTCCTCATGGCCAAGTGCAATAAGGTTCAATAAGGTGCAATCGTGCAAGGGCGGCAGAGCCTTAGTTGCCTCGCCGCCACAGTGCATATTGTTTCAGGATGAAGTTGTCGGTCATGCCCGCGATGTAGTCCGCCACAAAGCGGGCTGTTCCCTGTTCCGCAATGTCCATCTCGTGCCCCGGCGGAATCAGCCTGGGGTCTGCGACCCACGCATCGAACAGGGTCTGGATAATCTGCGCTGCGTCGTGCTGGTCGCGCAAGAGATCTTCGCTGCGGTACAGGTTCTCATACAGGTAGGTTTTGGCCTCCATGCGCTGCGACTCCATCTCCGGAGAGAGCGCGGCCAGCCGCTCGGGCGCGTTGCGAATCTCCTCAAGCGAGGTGATTCCCGCGCTGGAAACCCGGCGAAGCGTCTCCTCGATGAGATCTCCGGCCAGTGCATTCAGCATCGACTTCAGCGCCTCGTTAAAGACCAGCTTCTCATCCGCTTTGGGGTATCGCTGCTGCACGGCCACGTAGAAATGTTCGAAGATGCGGACATGCTCGCGCACGTGGTTGAGCGCGAGGATGCCGGCCTCCATTCCGTCATCGAGGTCGGCGGTCAGATAGGCAATCTCGTCGGCAAGATCGATCAGTTGCGCTTCGAGAGGCGGGCGCCGATCGAGAAAGTACTCTGCCAGCTCGGGATGCTCCTGCGCCGAATAGTCGTGCGAGTGCTTGACGATACCTTCGCGCACGCCAAGCGTCAGATTCAGCCCGCGAAAGCCGGCGTATCGCTGCTCGAAATACTCCACGATGCGCAGCGCGTGCAGGTTATGGTCGAAGCTCAGCCCGTGCTGGCGCAGAGCCTTATCCAGCGCATGCTCTCCGGCATGGCCGAACGGTGGATGGCCGATGTCATGCACCAGTGCCAGCGCCTCGGTCAGATCTTCGTTCAACCCCAGGGCATGGGCGATGGTTCGCGCGATCTGAGCCACCTCCATGGTGTGCGTCAGGCGGCTGCGAAAGTGATCGGAGAAGCGGTCGGTAAAAACCTGCGTTTTGCCTGCGAGACGGCGAAATGCCCGGGCGTGGATGATGCGGGCGCGATCTCTCTGGAAAGCGGAGCGGTAGGGGTGTGGCGGCTCAGGATGCTGCCGCCGCGTGAGCGGTTCCCACGCGCCGTCTGCAACCCGACAGCCCAGCGGCAGATGCGCAAGTGGTGTCGAGGCTGTCGTCACGTCGGAGCCGCTCTCCTGATGTGTTCCGGTTAAAAGCCTAATTCTTGCCGCTCACCGTGGTCTCGTGTTTGGCGAGCCGCACGCGGGCGCCTTCCAGTTTCTTTTCCACCTTGGACACATCCCCTGGCTCGGCATCCGCTGGACTGGAGCGCGCATATTCCTTCAGCGCCAGTTCCCACTGTGCTGCGGCGTCTTTCAGCCGTCCCGTCTTGTCGTAAAGCTCGCCCATGTGGTCGTGAACGGAGGGGTCGGTGGACAGGCGTTCCAGCGCCTTGCGCAGGTACTCCTCCGCTGGCCCGTACTGGCCAAGCTTGAAGTATGCCCAGCCCAGAGAATCGAGATAGGCGCCATTCTGCGGATCCAGCAGGACGGCCTGCTGGAGAATCTTCACCGCCTCAGGCAGGCGAACGCCGCGATCTGCCAGCATGTATCCCAGGTAGTTCAGCGTCATGCTGTTGTTGGCGTCAAGCGCAAGAATCTTATGGAACTGCTCCTCAGCCGCATCGTAGTGCTTCTGCCGTTCCGCAATAGTTCCGCGGAGGAAGTACACATAAATCTTCTCTTCCTGCTTGGTCGCGAGAGGCTCAGCCTTATCGAGTGCATCGCTCGCGTCCTTCCAGCGGCGCAGACGGATGTCGATCTGTGCCAGTTGCAGATACGTTTCGCGATCGTCGGGGGTGCCGTTCAACTGTGACTTCGCCAGCGCGAGACCCTCGTCAACTTTCCCCGAGTCCGCCAGTTGCCCTGCCAGCATCAGCTTGATCTGGCGATCCTTGGGCAGCTTCTGCGCTGCGTCCTGCGCGGCGGCAGTCGCCTGTGTGTACATGCGCGCGTCGCGATACGCATCCACCTTGCTCTGATATCCGCGCTCAGCAAAATCACCGCCCATCGCGATCATCTTGTTATAGCTATCGATCGCCTGCGGAGTCTTGTTCTCTTCGCGATACACGTTGGCGAGCCGCTCCAGGAATATGGCGCGGTTGTTCTTTTCGAGTTCCGAGTACTGGTCGTTGGCATGCGCGGTGCTGGCCACCAGCTTTTCTAGAATCTGTGTGGCGTCGTCATACCGACCCATCGAGTCATACAGCAGGGCCTCGTTGAAGCTGATCTCTAGTGAATCCTTTACCAGGGCTTTCGCCTTCTTTAGAGTACCCAAGGATTGCTCATACTTGCCCTGACGGCGTTCAATCTCGGAGATGCGCAGATAAGCCTGCGGGTCTTGCGGGTCGCCGGCGGAGATGTCCATGTAGATCTTCAGCGCCTGCTCGAGCTGATTGTCATTCAGCAGGCTCTGCGCCAGCGCGCGCTCTGCATCGAGATTGTCCGGGTCGTTGTCGATCGAGCGCTGGTAGGCGGCGATGGCCTTTTTGTTGTCCTTCAGCTGATCGTAGGTCGAGCCCAGGGCGTACTCCATCTTGGCCGTGCGATCCTCTACCGGTACCGAAGTCAGAACCGCTGCGGCATGCTGCAGGTCGCCCGAATCCGTGTAGAGACGAGCCAGGTTCAGCACAACATCTTCGGAGTTGGGATCGATCTTCTGCGCCGTCTTGAACTGCTCTTCCGCCTTGGCCGTGTTGTGGTCCAGCGAATAAAGCTGCCCCAGCAGCAGGCGGTTCTCAATATCGTTCGGCGCGAGTTCGACGATCTTGCTGTACTCGGAAATCGCCAGATCCAGCATCTTTTCCGAAGGGGAATTGTTCTGGACATCGCCCAGCGAGCGCAGGTAGATCCGGCCCAGCAGCTTGTGTGCCTCCAGGCTGTTCGGGTCCTTCTTGATCATGTCCTGGGCTGCCAGCACCGCATCGCGCACGCGGCCGGTCTTGAAGTACAGCTCGGCCAGGCCGCTGTTGAGGTAGGGCGATTCGGGGTCGGCGTTCAACGCCAGCTTGTACTCCTCGATCGCTCGCGTGGCATACTCCGGACGGCCGTAGGTCGTGGCCATCTCCTCATACGTGTGAGCCAGGGCAAAGTGATAGTACGAATTGGCCCGATCCGGTGTAGAGGATTTTGCGGCTTCAGCCCGTAGTGGAGCGGCAGAGAGAGAGGCTGCGATTGCCAGGGTGATGGCTGCCAGCCGCATTGCGGAGGGCGTAGGGAAATTTAGCGAGGCGTGCTTCGATTTCGGGCTGGTTGTCATTTTTAGGCAATCCTGCGACGGGCCGCTTTGTCGGCGAAATGTGCGGATCGTACTGTTTTGCTGCTTTCCCGGCTCCAGGAAGCGCGTTATAGCTTCCTCTTCTATTAAAGACGATTGTAACCCGGGAATGGGTTCGAAGAATTCTCGAATCTTTGGCCCGCGAGGCAGCATGCTGCGTGCCAAGTTACCTCGTCTCGGTCGGTTCGGCGACAGTTGAATCCGCGGGGAGCGCGGACTTTCGGCCAAGCAGGCCGCCGCGCTCCATCGCCAGCAGCGAGCGTTGCAAAACGGCCAGTTGCCGCTCCATGCGCACGACCTGGCGTTGCCCATTGTGCTGCAGGGTGCTTGCGGCTGCCTCTGGTAAAGGAGAGGCTTCCGGCATCTGCGCCCAGTCCACGGGTTCTCCCTCCAGCGCGTGCTCCAGCAGCGTCAGCCCCTGGCTCATTCGCTCCAATCGCCCTTGCACCTCCGGCGAGCGCTTCCAGTTGTCTTCCCCCGGAAGGGAGGCCAGGGTGGTAATGCTCTGCCCGAATCGTCGCAGATAGGTGACAAACGCAATCGCTGCTTCAGTTGCCCGCTCGCCGCCTCTCATGCCGCCATGGCTGGTCCATGTCGGCTCCAGCCTCAGGCGGTCCAGGGAGTCTTCGGAGTCGTTGTGGGCCAGCCCAATCCCCCGGCGCGCCTGGGCAACTGCCTGCGAGCGGGATTCGGCTCCGTCCGCATCGCCCTGCCGCCAGCTTGCCAGCAGCCGCTCCAGGTATAGCCGATTCGCCTGCAGGCTGCGTTGCAGTTGGGTTCCGAAGCGTCGGCGTTCCAGCGTCGGCCACAGAACCGCCATCGCCAGCATTGCGATCAGCGCACCCAGAATCGTGTTGATGATGCGAACACCGGCCAATTGCCAATCCCCCACATACGGCAGAAACGCAAGGACAAATGTGGGCGTTAAGAAAAAGCAGAAAAGGGAATAGCTTACCGGCAGCACGGCGAGCGCGAAGAAGCCCAGGGGAAACAGCGCCGCGGCAATCGCCGCCTCGGAGTGGAGAAAGACCGCAAGAACGGCTGCAAGAATTCCCCCTGCCACTGTGCCTCCAATCCGTTGCAACGAACGGTAGAAGGTGCCTCCCACATGCGGTTGCAGGACGATCAGTGAGGTCAGCATCATCCAGTAGCCATGATTGATGTTGAACCAGATCAAAATAAACACGTCGACCGTGCAGACGACGGCGACCCGGGCGGCATGGCGCAGCAGAAGAGAGTCGGTGGTGAAGTTGGCGGCTAACTGCTCCAGGCGCAGCGGGGTACGCTCCAGCTTCACGGCGGCCTGCTTCTTGCGCAGTCTTGGCCGGGGATGAGGCTCCTGGCCAGTGCGCACCGCTGTCGCACTCTCCAGCGCCGTCTCAAGATTCTCCGTGGCATCGGAGATCTGGTGCAGCAGAAACTGCCCCGGCAGGTCGTCCGCCGACATGCAGTGCGCCATCTCTACGGGAATGCGCCGCAGCCGCGCTTCGTAGGTGTGGAATTCCTCGTCGATCTTCTCCACGTTGCCGCGCAGAACCTCGGAGATCCAGGACTCTGCCTGCTCCAGCAGCAAAAGTGCGCTTTTGCCGCGCATGGTGCAAGGCGAGGCATCCTGAGTTGCGGTCATCTCCATGTATTCCGCCAGCGCGATGGAACGCGCCAGCAGCATGTCTGCCGACTCCAGCAGCACTATCAGGTTGCGACCGCGGAGGGTCTCGGCGTCGCTCTCCGCCCGCACGCTGGAGACAGCGTGGCGCGCTCGTTCCAGTGTCCGCCGCAAGCGGCTTTGGTGATGCTGTGCCAGCCGGTGCCAGGCAGCGGCGCGCACCTGCTTGCGGAGATTCAGCTCATGAATACTGGCGAGGAAGCCGGCCAGTTCGCGGTAGCAGTCGCTGATGGCAAATCGCGCCGGGCGGTAGGGGTCGATCGGCCAAAGAAAGAGAGACAGCAGGATCGACCACAGGCCGCCCAGAAGCAGAAATCCTGCGTGGGTGGCGGCCAGCTTCACGTCACTTGACGGGGCTCCCACACCGCAGACGTAGATCAACTCGATCAGAGGACTTGCTGAGGCAAATGGCTCGCCCAGAACCATCAGATACGACCAGGCCAGGCACCACAAAATTGTTACCGGAATGGCATAGGCCAGCGTGCCGCCGACGAGCGTCCCCAGCATGCACCCAGCGGCGCCACCGACAGTCAGCAGCCCCAGGCTCGCGATACGGCTGCGATAGGGTCCGCCTTTATCCGCGATGATGGCTTCAAAGCCACCCAGCCCAGCCCATGCCATCTCCGGCTGGTTCAGCATGGCGCCCACCAGCAGGGGAGCGCTGATCGCGGTTCCTGCCCGCAAGCCGCGATACCAGTCAAGCGCTCGCAACCAGGCGATTCCCTCGAGCCTGGTCTTGATGGTTTCCACCCACTCCATAGCCTAAGTATCGCATCGCGAGCGGCTAAAAAGCGGTCGGCAAGTCGGCCAGAGGCAGGTGTGCCGCTGTGGATTTGCAGATCGGTCGCTCACAGAGGGCCTGAACTCAAAGCTCAAGGCCCCCGGCAGAGTCCAATCTGTTAACCGCGTGTTCGCTGACTTGCTGCTCTCTAGTGTTTGAAGTGGCGAATCCCGGTGAAGACCATGGCAACGCCGAGCCGGTTGGCCGCGGCGATTACCTCATTGTCGCGCACCGAACCGCCGGGTTGAATCACCGCCGTGGCTCCTGCTTCGGCAACTGCCTCCAGGCCATCTGCGAAGGGGAAGAAGGCATCCGATGCAGCCACACAATTCTTCAGCGGCAAAACCGCCTTCATCGCCCCGAATTTCGCTGCATCCACGCGGCTCATCTGCCCTGCGCCCACTCCCAGCGTCTGCCCATCCCGCGCATAAACGATGGCGTTCGACTTCACATGTTTGCAGATGCGCCAGGCAAAGAGCAGAGCCTGCAGCTCCTCCTTGCTGGGCGTGCGAGCCGTCACTACCTTCAGCTCGTCAGGGGTGGTGCGGGCGCGATCCGCATCCTGCAACAGGAGCCCGCCTGACACCTGTTTGATGACGCGCGAAGCCTCTGCCGGGCGAATCTCGATCAGGCGCACATTCTTCTTCACCTGCAGCCGGGCGAGGGCCTCCGGCGTGAACGACGGAGCCACAATTGCTTCGACAAACAGCTTGGCCATCTCCTCGGCGGCATCCAGATCCAGCGCGCGGTTCACGCCGATGACTCCGCCGAAAGCGGAAACCGGGTCTGTCGCCAGAGCCTTGCGATAGGCTTCAGCCAGAGAGTCCGCGGTTGCTGCTCCGCAGGGATTGGTGTGCTTGACGATCACTACCGCCGGCTCGTCGAACTCCTGCACCATCTCCCAGCAGGCATCCAGATCCACAAGGTTGTTGTAGCTCAGCTCTTTACCGTGGTGCTGCGTTGCTCCCGCGATCCCGGTGGTGCTGCCATCGGAGTAGAGCGCTGCGCGCTGGTGGGGATTCTCACCATAGCGCAGGTGCATCGCCAGCGGATACGCGATTCTGAGTGCCTCCGGGAAAGGGGCACGATCCAATGCATAGAACTGAACGGGCTTATGGCCGGACTCCGGCGCTTCAACGCGTTCCAGCGTGTTGGCGATCGCGGTGTCGTAGGCTGCGGTGACGGCAAAGGCCTGCTTTGCCAGCCGCCAGCGCGTCTCCCGGCTCAATCCGCCACTGTTGGCCTGCAACTCTTCGCCCAGGGCCGCATAGTCGCCGACCGACGTCACGATGGCCACGTCCTCGAAGTTCTTTGCCGCGGAGCGCACCATCGAGGGCCCGCCGATATCGATGTTCTCGATCACATCCTCGAAGGCAGCGCCCGGCCGCGAGGCCGTTTTCTCAAAGGCGTAGAGATTGACCACCACCATATCGATGGGCAGAATGCCGTGCTCCGCCACCGCGGCCTCGTGCTCCGCCTTGCCGCGTATGTAGAGGATGCCGCCGTGGACGCGCGGGTGCAGCGTCTTCACACGGCCATCGAGCATCTCCGGAAAGCCCGTCAGCTCCGAGATGTCCTTTACCTGCAATCCCGCTTCGCGCAGGGCTCGCGCCGTGCCGCCGGTGGAAACCAGGTCCACGCCGTGGCTCGCCAATTGCCGTGCGAACTCTACCAATCCGGTCTTGTCGGTAACACTCAGCAACGCTCGCTTAACATGCTTTATCCCGCTCAATCGTGTGTCCTTTCCAACGCCTGCCACAGATCCGGTTCAGATTCCGGGCGAAAGTTGATTGTATAAGTTGCCGCCTTTTCGCGGGAAACGGAACTCGCTGAAATCTGCGGAATCCAATCGCCGGGCCATGCAAAATCCAGGCGCTTGGCACATTTTCTATCGCCCCCTGAAAGAATGAATACAGGGCGACGAAGCCATTCCGGCTGCGTCGCCCTTTTCTTTTCAGGAGAGAAGTCATGGCGTTCCAACAGGAAGCCTTTCTGCAGAAAGCCGCGTTCGCGGCCCACGCGGCGGGGCATATATTCCCCGAGTATGCGGCTTGTGAGGCAGCGCTCGAATCTGCCTGGGGCCAGTCCCGGCTGGCCATCGCTGCAAACAATCTCTTTGGGCAGAAGCAGCTTCCATCGAGCTCGCCTGTGTTGCAGACGATATCGCTTCCCACTCGCGAATATCTGCATGGCAAATGGGTGACGGTCAACGCAAGCTGGGCCAGCTTTCCGGACTGGAATGCGTGTTTCCAGGCCCGTATGCACCTGCTCGTCGCAGCGAGCAGGATGTATCCGCACTACGCCGCGGCGCTGGCCGCGACCAGTGGAAGGCAGTTCGTCCTTGAAGTATCACAAACCTGGTCGACAGACCCGGCTCGCGCCAGCAAGGTGCTCGCAATTTATGACGCCCACCAGGCATGCCTTGGGCCATCCCTGCGCCAGGCCTGATTGCAGGGCGGTGCTATGCGCCTTTGCGTAACCGCGAGGTAGCAGCGTGCTCCTGCAGTTTCTGATGCGCGGCTCGTATTATGCTGGTGCGCATGGCCTTCTCCTGCAGGAGCAACTCCGTGGCCTGGATCGCGGGATTCTCGTGGAACCACTGTTGGACCACGTTATCGCGCAGCAGGTTCAAGACTGCCAGCAGCGACATGCCCTGGTGATGCGCCATCCACTCGCGCACCAGAACGGGCCGGGCCAGTGAGTCGGAGTAATCCGCCGCCTCATAGAGTCCGAAGGCCCCGGACCAGCCTGCCTGCTGCATCCAGTGCAGATTGTGTAGCGCGTCCGACCGCGCCACCCCGAGTGCCAGGAAACTGGAGTAGGGCGAAACCACAGGCCCTGCCGCCGGAGTTCCTTTTAAGGCGATCTCTGGAATACCGAAGGCGTAGTACTGGTAGTTTCCTTCGGTATCCTGCGTTGCATAGCCACTCTCGGAGATCCCCCAGGGAATCCTGTACTTGTTTCCGAAGGCGATCTGGATTTCGGCATTCGCCCGCAAGGTACGGCTCATCAGCGTATTGGGATAGCTACGCATCCACAACGCGGGCATCATGTATTCGAACATCGTGCCGGTCCAGGAGAGCAGGATGGGACGGTCGAAGGCTATGGTATGCCCCCGGCCCATGCGGAACCAGATCTGCTGAGGGATGTCGCCCTTTGCGATGGCGATAAAGCAGGCAGTGCGCGCTTCTGATGCCAGCAGATCGTAGCAGGAGGCAAGCTGGCGGCCTTCGGTGACCTCATAACCGATCGACAGCAGCTTTCGCGAGTGATTGAGCAGGAAGCCGAACTCCATCTCCTCGACGTTCCGGCAGGCATCCTGCGATATGGCGCGAAGACTCTCGGTCAACTCCTGCAGGCGACGTGTCGCCTCCGGCAGCAGCGCGCGCAGTTGTTCTCCCAGCACGAGATTGGGCGACTCTTCGTCCAGAGTGGCCCAGTTCCTTTGCAGCGCGGCATCCAGCTCAAAGGCAAAGGCGGCTGTCTTCTTCAATGGGGGAGCCACGTAACTGTTGATCCCCATGCTGGATATGGTCCGCAGAGGAGCGAACTCCGGCAGCATCCAGGGCAGGTAGTCATGCGCCAGGGAGGTAATCGCACGGATTCGGGCAAGGGCTTCGGCGCGCCACCAGCGCGTGTCCGCCTGCTCCAGTACGCCCGATTCACGGGAGCCCGCCTCTTCTTCTTCCTCAATGCTGATTGCCCAGCGAAGCCATGCTTCGGTCGATGCTTCTCTGGCCGGCATGGCGGGAAAAACATTTTGTAACCATGGTAGTTTCAAAATATCTTCCAGCCCGCGAAAGAGCTTTCTGGAGAGGAGCGGCTCGTGCAGGAGGGAACGAATCCCGGCGTCAAGAGTGTAAAGCGATGCCGCTAGGTTGCCGCTATCCACGGTGGAGACGACCGCTGGCGCGAGGATCGCAAGCGTGCGCGTGTCATACCAGTTATAGAGATGCCCGCGGTAACGCACGAGTCTTCCAATGCTGCTCAGGCTCTGCTCGGTGAGGAAGGCGAATTCGGGCAGAGTGATATAGCCCAGTTCGCAGGCAGCCTGGCGCGCGTTCAGCAACAGCCCGATATTGGTTGGCGAGGTACGCGGCGCGGCGACCATACCCTCTTCGCGCACATTATCGGGAATCAGGTAGTTGTGCTCCCTGTCTCCGAACTGACGGAAGTAGCGCCACATCAGCAGTGCCTGTTGACGGGCAAACTCTTCGCTCTGCCTGCCCAGTTTTCCGGAGTCATCTTCGCGTGGCGGCTGATTCAACCAGAGGGTAATGCCGCTCTCCGAAATCCAGAGCAGCAGCACAGGAGCCGCAACCTCAAGCGCGTGGAGATGCACAGCTCCTATCAGCAGCGCCAATCCGATGGTCAGCGGGACGGTCGCTTTCAGATAGCGGTCCACGGGGGTTACGCGCTTGGCGTTGGATTCGGCCTGCGCTGCTGTCTCCCACTCCAGCAATCGCTGCCCGGTAACAAAACGCCGCACGAGCGAACGCACAATCGCATCCAGCGAGAGAAGCGTCTGATGCGGCAGGAAAACCAGATTGAGAAATGCCAGTCCAGCCGCCTGCAGAAAGTCGGCGAAGACCTCTCGCGTTGCGCCTTTGGCGGGGTTCCGAAGCATTCGCAGGATGCTGAAGCCGAGTTGCAGAAGGCTGGGAACGAACAGCACAAACAGCGTTGCAATGGTCCAGTAGAGCGGACCTCCGGGAAGCCCAAGCCATCCCGCCATCAGCAGAAAGAAGGTGAATGGCTGCACCAGCGAGCGACGCAGGTTATCCAGAATCTTCCAGCGCGAGATGGTGCTAATGGGATTCCGTCCCCAGTGTCCTGACTCATCCGGCACCAGTTGGAACAGCCACTGCGCGATCTGCCAGTCCCCTCGCACCCAGCGATGTTGCCGCCGCGTGTAGGCGCTGTAGTGCGACGGATAGTCATCGATGAGCTCCACGTCGCTCAGCAGTCCTGCACGCGCGTAAGCTCCTTCGATCAGGTCGTGGCTCAGCAGGGAATTCCTCGGGAAGCGGCGGTCGAGGACCTTGTGCAGGGTGGAGACTTCGTAAATTCCTTTGCCGGTGAAGATACCTTCGCGGTAGAGGTCCTGGTACGCATCCGAAACGGCCCGGCTGTAAATATCGAGTCCCGTTTCTCCAGAGTAGATTGCCGCCAGTCTGGAGCGTGCTGCCGATTGCACGCTGACACCGATTCGCGGCTGCAGGATTCCGTACCCCGAGGTAACAATGCGCAGATTGGGATCGATGATTGCCCGGTTCAGCGGGTGTGCTAGAGCGCCTATCATCCTGTGCGCAGAGCCGCGCGGCAATTGCGTATCGGAGTCGAGCGTGATGACATAGCGCACCTGCGACAGCACTTCAAGGTTCCCCGCCTTCACGGGAAAGCTGTCGTAATCCGAGTGGAGGTACTGGTTGAGATCCAGCAGTTTCCCTCGCTTGCGCTCCCAGCCCATCCACACACCTTGTCTTGCATTGAAGATGCGGTGGCGGTGCAGCAGTAGAAAGGATCCCACGTTGCGTCCCTTATGGCGGCGGTTCAGCTCGTCCACCAGCTCTACGGCAAGGTCGACCAGGGGATCGGAATCATTCTCATTCGGCTGCGTGACGGAGTCGGGAAGATCGGTGAGCAGGGCAAAGTGAAGGTTGGGATCGGGGTTCGACAGGAAGCGAATCTCCATGTCCTCGAAGAGCCCGCGCACCTGCTTTTCATTCAGCAGCAGAGTTGGGACGGCGACCAGCGTCGTCGATTCCTCTGGAATCCCCTCGCTGAAATCGAGCTTGGGCAGTGCCTCCGCTGTCAAAAACTCCGTAGTGATGCTGTTCACCAGGTCGACAGCACCTTGCGCCGCGGGAAGCAGCAGTAAAAGAAATGCGATCGTCATCCAGCCAAAGACGGAATAGTCCGGCACCAGCGGAAACACAATCAGGGCGATCAGCAGAATCGTTGCCACCTGGATTCCACCAATGTAGAACTCGTCCGGATGCTTTCGGAGAAGGATGCGCAGCCTCTCCGCCCAGGGTGGATGAAAGCTGACACGTGCAGCGAGATGCTGGAATCCCTCGTCGACCAGGTAATAGCCGATGTGCGTGCGGCGCAGCTCCATTCTTGGATCCTTCGAGGAGGGCGACGACCTTGCTCCCTCTGCCAGTTCCAGCACATGGCTTGCTACCTCGTACTCCGTGGATTCGGAGTAGCGTGCGACAAAGGCGATGCGCCGGCGATATGCATCGCGGCTTTCGAAATCCATTCGCGGATAGACGCCCGATGGATCGCGATGCAGCACAGCGTCAAGGTGGATCAGAGGCTCCATCAAAGGCGTCCAATCCAACTCGCCCATCTCGCGAATGGCGTCCAGGCGACGCATCAGCAATTCGGTCCGCGATCCAGTGGCCTGCGAGGCTATCATTTGCCCGATCTGTCCCAGGCAGCGCTCCAGCAGCACAAAGCGCAGCGCGGTCGGCAGATTCCACACCTCTCCGATTTGCAGCGGCTCCCTGCGCTGCAATTCGTCGATGTAAATATGCAAGGCGGGCCACGACCAATAAGAATTTGTAGCGTCGAGGAATGAGGAGGCGATTGTGATGATCCGCGGCTCCTCGCCTGCCTCGGATTGCACCCTGGGCAGCTTTGGCACCGTTTCCCTGGGCTCATCCCACAGTGCGGAGCGCAGCAGCCTGGCGTTGCCGCGAAGCTCCCACAGCGGACTCGTCTCGTCGATCGACTCCAGAGAATCGTTCAGGCTCAGCAGCGATTGGCGCACCGCCTCCGCGCGCTGGGGAAAAGTACTGCGTCCGGCGGGACGATGGTCCACATGCCAGCGAGCGGAGGCATCCCGCGCGTGAGTGCGCAGTTGTGTCTCGTCGATCGTGGCGAAAGACTTTGTGGACAAGTTTTCCTGCGGAGCGTATTCGGTCATTGGATCTTTTTCCATCAGCGGTAACTTGCAGCCTGCATTTCAAACATGGTGGCGTAGCGGCCATTCAGTCGGATGAGCGCGTCGTGACTGCCCTCTTCCACCAGCCTGCCGCCCTCCAGCACTACGATGCGGTCCGCCATGCGAACGGTGGAGAAGCGATGCGAGATCAGCAGTGCCATCTTACCTTCCGTCAGCTCGGCGAAGCGCTGAAACACCTCCAACTCGCTGCGCGCATCGAGCGCCGCGGTCGGCTCATCCAGAATCAGCAGTTGCGAATCCCGCAGGTAGGCCCGCGCCAGGGCAAGCTTCTGCCACTCTCCTCCGGACAGATCAACGCCGCCCTCAAAGCGCCGTCCCAGCATCTGGTCGTAACCGCCGCGCAGCTTGGCAATGACTCCGTCGGCAAGGCTCTTGTGCGCGGCATACTCGATATCCTCCTGCGTGGGATTCTTATCGATGCGGCCCACGGCAATATTTTCCCGCGCCGTCATTTCGTAGCGCATAAAGTCCTGAAAGATGACACCGATCTCATGGTGCAGGTCTTCGATGGAATACTCGCGCAGATCGATCCCATCCAGCAGGATCTGGCCTTCCGTAGGATCGTACAGCCGCGTAATTAACTTGACGATGGTGGTTTTTCCCTGGCCATTTTCCCCGATCAGCGCGATCCGCTCGCCCGGCGCCAGGTGGAAATTGAAGTTCTTCAAGATGCGGCGCGGGCTGCCCGGATACGCAAACGACACATCGCGAAATTCAAAGCCTCGCCGAATCGGCCGGGGAATCGGCAGGGCTCCCGGCTTCGACTCGACCAGCGGCTTCATGGCAAAGAAGGCAATCAGGTCGGTGAGGAAGAGAGCCTGATCGGCAATGCTCGAGATCGTCGAAAACACCTGCTGAATATTGGAGCTTGCCTGCACGATCGCGCTGGTAAGAAAGGTGAGGGTGCCGATCGAATACGCCCCGTGAATCGCTCGCCAGATCACATAGGTGTACGCGCCGTAGTAGCCGAGCGTGCCCACAATCGAGAGCAGGCCGCCAACAAAAAGCCGCTTCCGCGAGAGGGCGATGTTTTCCTTGTAAATGGCCTGTGATAGTTGCGCGAAGCGGTTGGTCAGATAGCTGCTTAAGCCAAAGAGCTTCAGCTCCTTTGCCGCTTCCTTGCTGCCGCCCACCTGCCGCAGATAATCCATCTGGCGTCGCATGGGCGTCTGGCGGAAATTCTTTGCGTAACCCAGAAACGCAAAGTGGCTCTCGCCCAGGAAGGCGGGGAGAACGCCCGCAATCAACAGCAGCAGCAGCCATGGGGAGTAGTACAGCAGCGCCGCGGAAAATGTAACCGTCGTGACTACCTGTTGCAGCAGACGTCCCATCGACTGGATCATTCCCAGTCGATCCGTCGCCTGCACCCGGGCCCGCTCCAGCCGGTCGTAGAAGACTGGGTCTTCATACGCGGTTACATCCAGGGCAGCAGCCTGGCGCATGACTTCGACGCTGACGTGGTTGGTATAGCGGTCTGCCAGCAGACTGTCGCAATAATCGATCAGCCGCGTAAGAAAGCCTGCCAGTACCGCCAGGCTCAGCTCCAGAACCACCAGCCACCAGAAGCGCGGTGCGAGCGGCTGGTGATAGCTGATTACCCGGTTGACGCCATCGACGATGTATTGCGCCACCTTCCCCAGACAGATCGGCAGGAAGGAGATAACCACCCGCAGAGTCAGGTTCCAACTGACCACAGCAGGCCCCGACTCCCAGACAATGTGCAACACCGGCGGGATATTCTTCAGGGCGCGGAGGCGGTCTCCCCAGGCGCTGCGCATACTCTGTGCATCGGTTTCAGTCATTGCGTGGGAGCACCCTCGGCCGTTTCAGCGGCCAGTCCGGAGATCATTTACGCGGTCATCTTCGGTGCATGTCCGGAGTGGCCGGGCCGGCGCAGTCATTCCGTTTCGAAGATCCGCCCTTAACCTGTTCCATTCAGAGCGCAGTAAGGGATGATTTCACGCGCAAAGTTAACACGCAATTGGATGCCGTGAGCTTTTTATCTGTTGCGTGTGCGGACGTTATCCGTTACGAGTTCATCACGCCAGCGAATCATCACGCCAGGCTTCTCAGCGACGCGCAGGCGCGGGCCAGATCCGGCCCCTTCTTGGCAAAGCAGAAGCGCAGCAGATTCTCTCCGCGACCGTCGTGCATGAAGGCTGTACCGGCTACGGCGGCCACGCCGGTTCTTGCCAGCAGTGTCCGCGCTTTCTGCCTCGCCGTTGCTCCTTCGAGCCTGGTGGCGTCTGCCAGAACGTAGTAGGCGCCGGCAGGCACCGAGGGCATAAGCCCTGCGGCGTTCAGAGCCGCACAAAGCTCGTCCCGCTTCTGCTGATATTCCGTTGCAAGCGAATCGTAGAAAGACTGTGGCAACTGCAACAGGCCGTGCGCGGCTGCGTGTTGCAGGGGTGAGGGCGCGCATACATACGTCAGATCGTGAAAGTAGCTGATGGCTGCCGCCCATTTGCGGCTCGCAGCCAGGTAGCCCAGACGCCAGCCAGTGATACTGAAGGTCTTGGAGAAGCCAGAGATGGAAATCGTGCGCTCCGCCATGCCGGGAACCGTGGCCATGCTGATATGTTTCAGGCCGTCATAGAGGAAGTATTCGTAAATCTCGTCCGTCAATACGAAAAGATCATGCTCCAGCGCAATTTCTGCTATCGCTTCCATCTCTTTCCGCGAGAAGACCTTTCCGCAGGGATTCGATGGGGAGTTGAGGACGATGGCGCGGGTTCTCGGTGTAACTGCGCTGCGCAGCCGTGCAAAGTTGATTTCCCAGCCCGGCTCCTCCAGCGGAACGGCGACCGGCTTCACGCGAAGAGCCAGCAGCGTGTGCACGTGGTAGCCGTAGAAGGGCTCAAAGAGCAACACCTCATCCCCCGGATCGAGCAGCGCAAGGCAGGCGGAGTTGAACGCGCCGGTTGCACCGGAGGTGACGATGATCTCATCTTCCGGATCTACGGTCAGGCCGTTGTGGCGCTCCAGCTTGGCGGCGATTGCCTCCCGCAAAGGCGCGATGCCATCAGCCCGCGTATACATGTTGTAGCCGTCGCGAATCGCCCGCTGGGCGCTTTCCAGTACCTCATCCGGGATGGGAGTGTCGCACACTCCCTGCGCCAGGTTGATGCCGCCGACCCGGTCACATTCCACTGACATCGCACGAATCTCCGACTGCATCACGTCCTGGGAGATCTCGCTCAAGCGAAGAGAATCCACACGCATCCTTCATATCTACCACGAAAAGCGCAGCCAGGAATCGCGTTTGACATCGCTCCCCTCCTTACGTTGAATGTTGAGTGCTCTCCAGGCACTAATTGGTTGGGACGGAACGCGGACGCATCTCTGCCGCTGCTGATGAAGTGCCTTGGGGGAAGGGGCTGCAGAATGATTCGGAAAAGACTTTTGCCGGTTGCTCGTTTGATCCTCTGCCTCGGCTGCGGAGGGGTTGTTTGCGCCGCGCCGCTATCCCCGGCCACGCAGCAGGAGGCGCTGCTGTGGAGCGAGGACTTCAATGCCACCGCGCCGAGCGCTCCCAACCCAGCTGTCTGGACCTTCGATACCGGAGTCGGAGGCTGGGGGAACCACGAACTGGAGCATTACTGCGCCTATGGATCGAGTAAGCCGCCTTGCGATCCGGCCCAGCCAAACAGCTTCGTCGGTACGGATGGGTATCTCCACATCGTTGCCCGCAAAGATGCCAGGGACAACTACACTTCGGCCCGGATCAGGACTAAGGGATTGAAGAGCTTTCAGTATGGCCGCATTGAAGCGCGCATCAAGATGCCCGTCGGGCAGGGAATCTGGCCGGCGTTTTGGATGTTGGGCGATCGTATCTCCTCTGTCGGCTGGCCGGCCTGCGGCGAGCAGGACATTATGGAGACCATCGGCTCAACACCTTCTGTAAACCACGGCTCCGTGCATGGCCCCGGCTTCACGGGCGGCATACTCGGTCAGTCCTATACCCTTCCGGGAACAGCCAAATTCTCTGATGACTTTCACATCTATGGAATGATCTGGACGGCGAAGAAGATCGCTTACTACATCGATAGCCCAGGCAATGTTTACGCTACTTTTACCCCGGACAGTCTGCCGGCTGGCGCGGTGTGGCCCTTCGACAATGGCAAGGCATTCTTCATCCTCAACGTCGCCGTGGGCGGCGACTGGCCAGGACCTCCCAACGCTACCACTGTCTTCCCGCAGGAGATGCTGGTGGACTATGTGCGCGTCTGGAGCGCACCCGCAAAATAGAGCCGACCCGCTCTGCCTGCGATGGGGACTGCGTCTTTGCGGATTGCTATTTGGATTTGGTTGCTACGATCACCATCGCTACGCCGCCGATAACTACCAGCGCGCTGAGCCAGGGAGAGATGGGAAAAACCCGTGTTTCTTTATGCTGAATCTGCAGCGAACCCAGATCGACATCTTTTTTCTCGTGGGTATAGCTAAATCCACCCACCACGAAACCCGCGATACCAAGCACCACCAGCAGAATGCCAACTACCATGGAAGGTTTCATCTTTCAGCTCCGGTTCCTTATGAAGTCGATGGGATGCGATTCCGCTGCGATGAGGATGTATAGCGGAGGTTAGGCTCTCCAGGGGAAGAGAAAAGCTTTTCCCAGATGCCGCGCACGGGATAAGATCTATGCGTGACACCACTCCGGAAGCGCAAGAGCTCTCGCACGAAGCTGGACATTCGCACCGTGGCACAAAAAGCGGGTGTCTCCATCGCCACGGTTTCCAGAACGATAAATTCGATCCCGACAGTGAGCCCGGTGCTGGCCGAGCGCGTCTGGAAGGCTATTCACGAGCTCAATTACTATCCGAATACGCAGGCCCGCAGTCTGGTCTCCGGTCGCAGCCGCATCTTTGGACTGATCGTGCCCGAGATCACCAATCCCTTCTTCCCGGAACTGGTGCAGGGCTTTGAAGACATCGCCGTCAAAAACGGATTCGAGATGCTCGTCAGCTCCTCTAACAACGATCCTCGGCGCATGAACCTCTGTATCCGCCGCATGTTGGAGCGGAAGGTGGAGGGCGTCGCAGTGATGACCTTCGGCGTGGAAGAACCGCTGCTGCAGCAGTTGTGCGAGCGTAAGGTTCCCCTGGTGCTCACCGAGTTTCTTCTCGACAGTCCTCACGTCAGCACCCTGCTGCTTGACTATAAGATGGGATTTCGTCTGGCTGTCGAGCACCTTGTAAAGCTTGGCCATCAGCGCATTGCCTTTATCAGCGGACCTCTGGCGCTGCACTCGGCGCGCAGCCGCCGCGATGCCTTCCTCCAGGCCCTGAAGGAGTTCAAACTCCCTCTCCGCGATTCGTGGATGATCGAAGGCGATCATACGATGGAGTCGGGAGTCCGCGGCTTCCAGAAGATAGCCGCGCAGAAAGAGAATCCGAGCGCGATCCTCTGCTCCAACGACATGACAGCCATCGGCGTGCTCAAGGCTGCATATCACGCTCGGGTCCGCGTTCCCGAGGATCTCTCGGTCATTGGCCTCGATGATATTCATTTCTCGGAGTACACCTTGCCGCCGCTTACTACCATCCGGCTCTCCGGAGTGGAGATCGCTCAGGCGGCCTTCCATGCCCTGCAGGCGCAGGTGGAACCAGATGTGGCGAAGTCAACGGGTCGCAAGCATCCCATCTCCACCAGTCTCGTTGTCAGGGAATCGACAGGACCGGCGAGAAAGACCAGCACCTTTTCCACCCCTCGATCCACTCGTACCCGCAAGAGACTCGAGAGCTAGACTCGGCGACGACGCGGCAACTGTCACCAAGGCAACGGGAGTTACCGGATGCTTCCCAGGTGGAATGCTGCCGTTTCTGCTCTAACCTGCGACTACCGGGTGAGCAGGTTGCGGCATCGCTTCCGCAACGCCGGTGCTGGCAGCGATCTGCCGATCCCGCAGAGCGATCACCTCTGCTCGTGTGTGCCTCGCGGCTTCCTTCCGATTCTCGTAAATCACTCCCCGCTGGGCGAAGTCGAGTCGGCTGACTACCCGGCGCAGTTTCAGCGTTTCCAGCAGGCGAGGAAAGAAGGTGATGTCGCCGTAATAGCAGATATCGCTCTCGATATAGCCCTCGCCCCGCGGATAGCCCACTGCGGCTGCCGTGATCCGGGAGTGACTCAGTACCGCCGGCTCAAAAAATGAGGAATAGAAAGCCAGCACATGCGATCCGTCTGTGCTCGTACCCTCGGGGAAGAGCACGACACACACGCCTTCTCTAAGTAGTTCTTCTACTCGTGCCGTCGCGTCGCTACCGATCGCGCTGCGGGAGCGATCGACAAACACCGTTCCGGCCAGCGCTCCGGCCCGTCCAAATAACGGCCACCGTAACACTTCGATCTTGGAGATGAAGATGCACGGGGTCGCCGCTCCGAAGACCAAAATGTCGAGGAAGCTCAGATGATTGGCGACGATCAGCCCGTCCCTCGGAGGCTGGCCATGGAGGTCGAGCTCGATCGACAACCGGCGCAGCAGCATGCGGCAGGAGCGCTGCACCGCCTCTGCGCGTTGTCGTGTGCTGATGTGGCCCCTGTTCCGCAGAATCAGCAGCCAAAGGCTAGCCATTGCCTGCACCAGAGAGCCGAGTAAAATGACGAGCCGAACCAGTCCCCGAAGAGTCTTCAACATCTTTCTATCGAACTATTGAGCGTCGTTTGCTACGAAACGGGCTCTCGCGGCGGGCGTAAGCTGGTGAAGATCAAGCAGGGTCAGCAGATCGATCGTGCCAAACTCCCGATCCCACGCCGGTGTGCCGCAAATTCTTGCACCCACTCCAATATACGTCCGAAGCAGCTTCGGTACCTTGGCAATCGCCTGTGGCACCGCGTCCTCTGCAGGAGGGGTAAACGGCGGCAGGGCAAATGCCGTGGTTGGCTGGGTTTGCAGCTCGGGAGCTACCAGGAACCCTGACAGTTGCTGAAACATTGACCACCCCGCCTGCGGGTCCTGCGAGGTCAGCGAGGAGCAGCCGATTAAATACCTCAATCCGTGGAACTTGGCATATTGTGCAATCCCGCGCCACAAGAGGGTCAGCACTTCACTGCTGCGGTGTTCGCGATCGATCGAGGCGCGTCCCAGCTCCAGAAGTTCTCCCCGCAGTGGCTCATAGGGGGAGAAATCGAACTCCTGCGCGCTGTAATAGCCCAGGTTTTGCGCGGCCGTGGCGCCGGATTGCATTCTATAGGTGCCCACGATGCGGCGGTGCAGCTTCTCCTCCACGATCAGGTGGTCGCAGAAGAGATCGTATTCGTCCCGGTCAAGGCCCGTGTTGTAAGAGGACTGCAGGCCCTCTCCCAGCTCGATGTTGAAGACTTTAAAGCGCAATCTGCAGGCCAGTTCGCGCTCCTCCATGGAGGCTGCCAGGCGAACGCTGTACTTGCCAAACTCCCCGCCAACGTAGGGCTTTGGCTGCGATTCTTCCTCAATCCTGGGGTGCAGCGTTGGCGTCTGGGCTGCTGTCTCATAGCCGGACAACTCTTCGGCTAGCAAGGAGAGCCTGCGGGACACAGTTGGACTATTCGGGGTGAGCACAGCCCATCATCCCCCGACTTGACGAAATAATTTTTAAAATTCCGAGAAGAACTCGCGAATTCTTGCACGTGGGTAACTGCAGTCTTTTCCGTACCTCCACGACGTTTTTGCATCTAACCCTTCAGACGAAGCTGGGATTTTTCTCATCCTTAACGTTTCAGCTATTGCATTTTTTTTCAATATCGGGGTACACTTGCAGGACGTCGAATACGGATTTCGGTTTTCTGCTCGTTCTGCACTTGCAGTCGCACTACTTGCTGACACCCCGAATTGAATTCAGCGTAATTTCAACAAATGAAGTGAAGGAAAAGAAACAATGGAACAGGGAACAGTGAAGTGGTTTAACGACGCAAAGGGATTTGGATTTCTGAGCCGCGCAAACGGAGAGGACGTCTTCGTTCATCACACCGCGATTCAGGCCAATGGCTTCCGCACGCTGCAGGAGGGTCAGGCGGTTCAGTTCAACGTAACCAAGGGACCGAAGGGCTGGCAGGCAGAGAACGTTCAGGTTCTGTAGTTCGATCTGAATTTTCAAAGAAAAGGGACGGCATTCCGCCGTCCCTTTTTCTTATGCATCCATCCTCGGATCTCGTTTTCGATCGAGTACAGAGTTACGCCTCTCGCTTTGCCGCTTCCGTGTAGCGCGGCAGGTATGCACTAGAATCAGAGAGACCGCAACTCATGTCTCATACCCGTGCAGCACTTGCCGTTTCGAAAACCAGCGAAACTCTCGATGAACTTCTGCATCGCGCCTTTGGCTTCCGCTCCTTCCGGGCCAACCAGAGGGCTGTTTGCCAGGCCTCCATCAAGGGCCGCGATGTTCTCCTTGTCATGCCGACGGGCGCAGGCAAGTCGCTCTGCTATCAACTTCCCGCGCTGGCTCGTGGCGGCACCACTTTGGTGGTCAGTCCGCTCATTGCTCTTATGGAGGACCAGGCGGCCAAGCTATCGGCGCTGGGGCTTTCGGTCGCTCGCATCCACTCCGGGATGGACCGCTCCGCCTCCCGCCAGGCCTGTATCGATTACCTGAACGGATCGCTGAACTTTCTCTTCATCGCCCCGGAGCGGCTGCGCGTCCCCGGCTTTGCCGAGATGCTGGCCAAACGCAGGCCATCGCTCATCGCCATTGACGAAGCGCACTGCATCTCGCAATGGGGGCACGATTTCCGGCCTGACTACCGCACGCTGGGCCAGCACATGCCGGCGCTGCGGCCAGCGCCCGTCATTGCGCTTACCGCTACCGCAACGCCCGTGGTGCAAAAGGACATCGTCCAACAACTGGGCATGGTTCAGCCTGCGTGCTTTATTCATGGTTTCCGCCGCGAGAACCTGGCGATTGAAGTGGTGGAGGTGGTTCCGTCGCGCCGGTCGGAGTCTGTCTGCACTCTGCTCTCCAAGGAGGAGCGCCGGCCTGCGATTGTCTACGCGCCTACGCGCAAGCAGGCGGAGGCCCTGGCGCGCGAGCTATCGCAGATCTTCCCCGCCGCCGCGTATCACGCCGGGCTCGATCCCGAGCACCGCGATAAGGTCCAGAGGCAATTCCTTGCCGGTCGCCTGCAGGCCGTCGTTGCCACGATTGCCTTCGGCATGGGGATCGATAAGGCGGATGTGCGCACGGTCATCCATACTGCGTTGCCTTCCAGCCTCGAAGCCTACTACCAGGAGATCGGCCGCGCGGGCCGCGATGGCAAGCCCAGCCGCACCATCCTGATGTATTCCTGGTCTGACCGCCGCATGCAGGACTTCTTCTTCGAGCGCGATTATCCCCGCGCCGAGGTGCTCGACAATATCTATCGCAAGCTGGCCCGCGATCCTCGCAATCGCGAAGAGCTTCGGGAGTCGCTCCACATGGATCCGGACACCTTCGACAAGGCGATGGAAAAGCTCACGATCCATGGAGGCAGTGTTCTCGACTACGCGGATAACGTTACTGCCGGGGATACGGGGTGGCGTACTTCCTATGTCTCCCAGGCGCAACGCCGCCGCACGCAGATTGAGTTGGTGATGCGCTTTGCCGAGTCCACCCAGTGCCGGATGTCCGCGCTGGTGCGCCACTTCGGCGATAATGCCGATGGCCAGCGTGCCTGCGGAGTCTGCGATTCCTGCGCTCCGGAGCGCTGCGTCGCACGCCGCTTCCGCACCGGGACGGGTGAAGAGCGCAGCACGGTGCAAGCTATCGTTGAGGCTCTGCGTTCCACCCTATCCCGATCCACCGGGAAGCTCTACAAGGAGCTCTTTCCCCGCGAGGACATGAGCCGCAATGATTTCGAGGATCTGCTGGCGGCAATGGCTCGCCTGGGACTGGTGGACCTTGAAGACGCCGAATTTGAGACCGAAGGCAGAACCATCCCGTACCGCAAAGCCACACTGACACTGAAGGGCGAGAATCTGGAGAAGGCGGCCCCGCTCAACCTGGTCATGAAGCACTCTGCCGCTGCATCGGGTGGGAAGCGCCAGGGTTCCGGAAAGAAGCCATCAAAGCCGCGGCAGGAGCCAGACGTCACCCTCAGCTCCTCCGGCGAGGAGCTTGCCAAAAGACTTGTTGAGTGGAGGATGGCGGAAGCCAGGGAGAGAAATGTCCCGGCCTACTGCATCCTCAGCAACAAGACACTGCGCGCCATCGCTCATGAAGCGCCCGCGACGGAGGACGATCTATTGACGATCCCCGGCATTGGCCCGGCCAAGGCGGCGAACTTCGGCGAAGCCATCTGCCGCATCTGCTCCGGTGGTTCGCCCGCCTGACTCCCTTTAGGCCTTGGCGCGTTTCAGCGCCTGGTCCAGATCCGCAATCAGATCCTCGGTATTCTCGAGCCCTATGGACAGACGCAGCAGGTTCTGCGGTGTCTGGCTCTGGGGTCCCTCGGCGGATGCGCGATGTTCTATCAGGCTGTGGGTGCCTCCCAGGCTGGTGGCGCGAATCAGAATTTCGGTGGCTGCAGCCACTCGCATCGCCGCCTCCGATCCTCCTTTGACCAGGAACGAGAGCACACCGCCAAACATACTCATCTGGCGGCGCGCGGTCTGGTGCCCTGGATGGCTTGGCAGCCCGGGATAAAACACAAGCTCCACCGATGCGTGTCTATTGAGAAACTCCGCGATGGCCTGCGCGGAAGCCGATTGCACCCGCACCCGGCAGGGAAGTGTGGCAATGCCTCGCAGCGTCAACCAGCAGTCAAACGGAGAAGGCACCGCTCCTCCCAGCCGCTGTGAGCGCCGCGCGTGGTCAAAGACGGCGTTTTCCTTGCGGCAGATCAGAACTCCTCCGACCACATCGCTGTGACCGGCAAAATACTTTGTGGTGGAGTGCGCTACCAGATCCACTCCAAAATCCAGCGGCCGCTGGAGCACGGGAGTGGCAAAGGTGCCGTCACACACCGTCGTCACGCCTGCCTTGCGCGCGATCTCGACAATCGCCGTGATATCGGTGATCTTCAGCAGCGGATTTGAGGGCGTCTCCATCCAGATCAGCCTGGTGTTGAGACGCAAGGCGGCCGCCACATTTGCTGCGTCAGAAAAATCCACGTAGCTAACTTGCAGGGACATGTGATCGAAGACGCCGCTCACGGCCTTGCGGAAGCCGTGATAAATGTCGGAGGGCGCGAGAACATGATCCCCGGGGCGGAGCGCCTGCAGCACTGCCGACGCCACTGCAATGCCCGAGGGAAAGGCCAGTGCACGCGTTCCACCTTCCATTGCAGCCACGCACTTCTCCAGCGCAGCGCGATTTGGGTTGTCGTCTCTCGAATAGGAGAACCCACGTGGATAGTCCCCCTCCACGCCGCGCTCAAAGGTTGTGGACAGATAGATAGGCGTGGCCACCGCGCTCGTTGCCGAATCGACGGGTTGGCCCGCATGCACTGCCAGCGTCTCAATATGCCGGGTTGGATTAGGATTGGTCGGGTTCGAAGCCATAACGAATCATAAGCGATCCTGCTTTTGCCTGAAGTAATCCGCATCACGATCCGCATCTTTCGTGCGCTGTCACGGCGCTGTTTCGGCTTTGCTTCTTGGACTTCGCCCAGCGAACCCTATATATTTTCGCCAATCTTCAAAAGCTATTGGAACTCGTCGGCAGAACCATCCGCTATCGCTCTTGTCTCTCGCGCGTTGCCATGGCCGGACGGGTACTTCGCTCGCCTGGATGGAGGTAGTCTGTTGAGCCGGTTTACAAGACGTTCCTTTGTTGGAGGTGCCCTCGCTGCCACGGTTGCCAGCGGTGCGAGCGGTGTGGCCGGGCAGCCGGGAAGCAAGCCCGGAGTTGCGGCTGCATCCTGGTGCGAAATCCTTCGCATGCCTGACCGCGTCACCGCCTATGCGGAAGATTCGCCGCGGGCCATTGCTCTGGCCCGCTCGCAATCTACCTGGCGCGCCTCGGGCATCGAGGTCCGGACTGAAGTTAGGACGGGGATTCAGTCCGGCGAGCTGTCCATTGACCTCGCCGCCGCTGCGGTGCCGCTCACCCGTATCCATCTGCGCTGGAGCATGCCGGTCAACGCCTCCGTTCTCATCATGGGCGATGCATGGGAGCGCAGCTATGGCGATCTGGCGTGGCGAGGCTTTGTTCCCGAGCGGGCCATGCCCTGGTACTTTGCCACCCAGGCCGCAGACGGCGTGCATTGCTACGGAGTGCGTACCGGCGCTCGCGCCCTCTGCTTCTGGCAAATGGACCGGGAAGGCATATCTCTCTGGCTGGATGTGAGCAACGGCGGCATGGGTGTCCTGCTGGGCCAGCGCGAGCTTCACGCAGCAACGGTGCTGGCGCGGCGTGGTTCCACTGGCGAACAGCCTCTTCAGGCGGTCGCCAGCTTCTGCCGCCTCCTGTCTCCCCACCCGCGCCTGCCCCAGGGACCGATCTACGGCACCAATGATTGGTACTACGCCTATGGCAAGAACACTTCGGCGCAGATCTATCGGGATACGGATCTGATCGCCTCCTTGTCGCTCTCCGGAGGGTATCGCCCCTTCTCCGTTATCGATATGGGGTGGGAGGGGAACAGCACCTTCCCCGATATGGCGCGCGTCGCCGAGGAGATTCGCCGCCGCACGGTTCGCCCCGGTATCTGGGTTCGCCCGCTGGAAGCGCCCAAGGATGCCAACACTAACCTGTTGCTTCCTGCTGCGCGTTTTGGTTCGCGCCGCAGTCGCGCCGCAGAGCTGGCCTACGACCCCACGATTCCCGAGGCACTGGAGGCCGCTTTGGCCAGAATTCGCCACCCGGTCCAGTGGGGCTTCGAACTCATCAAGCATGACTTCTCCACGTATGACCTGCTGGGCCAGTGGGGTTCCGAGATGGGCGCGCAGCCAACCAATTCCGGATGGCATTTCTCGGACCGGTCCAGGACCAATGCGGAGATCCTCCTCGATTTCTATACCGCGATCCGAAAGGCTGCTGGAGACAGCCCGCTTATCCTCGGCTGTAATACCGTCGGCCATCTCTCGGCGGGGCTGTTCGAGCTGCAGCGCACCGGGGACGACACCAGCGGTCAAGCGTGGGAGCGTACGCGGCGCATGGGCGTCAACACCCTCGCCTATCGCCTGCCGCAGCACGGAACCTTCTTCGTGCAGGATGCCGATTGCGTCGCAATCACCAAGGCTGTTCCTTGGCCGCAGACGCGCGACTGGCTCGATCTGGTTGCCCGCAGCGGAACCGCTCTTTTTCTCTCTCCTGCGCCGGACGCGATCGGCGAAGAGCAGCGCGCAGCGATCCGGGAAGCCTTCGCCATTGCCGCCGCGGGAGACTCGCACGGTCGCGCACTCGACTGGCTTTCAGAGACTACTCCACAGGATTGGCGCTTCGAAAATGGGTCCTCTGCATCATCGGCAACGAGGCATTACAACTGGTCCGGCGAGAACGGCTGCGATCCATTTTCTGTTTGACTTAGCGGGCTTGATGTTTAGAAACCATTCACGAGAGGACTTTCCTTTTATGGCATACCGCGTTGCGTGCCGCACTGCCGCCAGTTGTCTTTCTGTTGCGCTGTTTGTTTGCATGCCTGCGTCCATCGCGCAGCAGTCGCACGCGGCTGTGCCGCCCAATGCTCTCTACAAACGCGCCAATGCTCCCATCGAAGCACGGGTTCGCGACCTGCTCCAGCGCATGACGGTGGAAGAGAAGGCGCGCCAATTGGATATGTATGCCGGAGTTCCCGGGCTCATTGATAAGAAGACGGACGACACCCACGCCGCCAACGATGCCATGTTCCTCAGCGACCAGGCAGAAAAATTGTGGGGCACGCTTGGCGTAGGCAGCATCCATGACCTTTACGGATCAGCGTCACTCAACAACAGCATCCAGACCTGGATCCTGCAGCACTCGCGCCTTGGCATTCCGGCGCTCTTTGCCGAGGAGGGGCTGCACGGATTCAGCAACGGTACCGTCTTCCCGGCGCCGATCAATCTTGCCGCGACGTGGAACCCGGCGCTTGCCCGGGAAACAGCAGCCGCAATTGCGTCGGAGGCGCGCGCCACCGGCGTTGGGATGCTCTTTGCCCCGGTGCTCGACCTTGCCCGCGAACCGCGCTGGGGCCGGGTGGAAGAGGATTTCGGCGAGGACCCGTACCTTACCGGGCAAATGGGCCTGGCTTATGTTCAGGGGTATCAGGGGGATTCGCTCGCCAGCGATCACACCCTGATCGCAGAACCCAAGCACTTTGCCGGCCATGGTTCGCCGGAGTCGGGCACGAATACCTCTCCTGTCCACATCGGCGAGAGGGAACTGCGCTCCATCATGCTCCGCGGCTTTGAGCCGGCCTTTCGCGAAGGCAAGGCCATGGGCACTATGGCTGCGTACCATGAGATCGATGGCATCCCGGTTACCGCAGATCCTTTCCTGCTGAAAAAGATTCTCCGTGACGAGTGGGGATTTCAGGGTTTTGTGCTCTCCGACCTCGGCGCAATCCGCCGCCTCTATGACACCCATCACGTCGCCGCCACGCCAAAGGACGCTGTCGTCATGGCCATCAACGCCGGAGTCGATATGCAGTTCTACGACTTCGATCACGCTATCTTTCAAGGAGCAATTGTCAGCGGCATCAAGGATGGCTCCCTCTCGCCGATCGCCCTCGACCGCGCCGTCTCCTCAGTACTCCGCGTCAAGTTTGCGCTCGGCCTCTTTGATCGCCCGATGGTCGATCCGACGCTGGATGCGAAGGTGCATCGCTCTCCCGCGCATCTTGACGTTTCGCTGGAGTCGGCGCGCCAATCGATGACGCTGCTGAAAAACGACAATCACCTGCTGCCACTCTCCAGGGATCTCGGGCATATCGCTGTCATCGGCCCTAACGCCAACGTTGCCCGATATGGGGATTACGCTGTGGAGGGCCAGGGCGCTCATATCAGCCTGCTTGACGGCATCCGGCAGGCGCTGCCCCACGCCGAGGTCTCCTTCGATGAGGGAGCCGACATTTCCTCTGCCGTTGCCAGGGCAAAGGCCGCCGATGTCGTGATTCTCGGATTAGGGGAGAAACAGGGTATCTCCGGCGAAGGCTTTGACCGCACGAGCCTCGATCTTCCCGGCAATCAGGAGGCATTGCTGGAGGCGGTCATCGCCACCGGGAAACCAACCGTCCTGGTGCTCCAGAATGGCCGTCCACTCACCATTGGCTGGGCCAAAGATCATGTTCCTGCAATCCTGGAGGCCTGGTATCCCGGCGAGTTCGGCGGCCGCGCCATCGCCGAGACGCTCGTTGGCGACAACAATCCCGCTGGACGCCTGACCATCACCTTCCCGCGCAGCGTCGGCCAGCTTCCGGACTTCTACAACTTTCATCCATCGAAGAGCCACAAGTACATGGACGACGACGGCCAGCCCCTCTTCCCCTTCGGCTACGGCCTTAGCTACGCGACCTTTCGCTATGACGCGCTCAGCATCCAGGCGCCTGCCACCAGCAGGGAGGACATAATCGCAACCGTGCAAGTTACAAATACCGGCAACGTGGAGGGCGATGAGGTGGCCCAACTTTATCTGCGGGAAGACGTCAGCAGTGTGGAAACCCCCGGTCGTGCGCTCAAGGGTTTCTCCCGCGTCCACCTCCATCCGGGAGAAGTGAAGACGGTTACCTTCCGCGTGCCGCTTGCCCAGCTCGCGGTCTGGACTGCCGAGGGCAAATGGTCCGTTGAACCTGGCGCCTACACGGCGTGGGCCGGACCCTCCTCCGCCGCTACGCTGACGACAAAGTTCCAACTGCCCGCGTTTCGTTGAGCCTGTTCCGGAGATCCAAAGGGGTTGTGCAAAACAGACCCATCTTTGCGGGGGTTCAACCTTTTTCTATGGTGGAACGTGCCGATTCCGATTTATGCAAAGATCGTGTCGATATAGTCACAGCTTCCATTGGTTCTCTTCTAGGCTTTTGTCATACACTCTCCATAGCAAGATTCAAAAAGTGATACGAATCACAGAAACACCCTTCACGCGGGGCATATGATCGCCAAAGTGTGGAAGGGCTTACCCTGGGCTGCGAGACATTTTCCGATGCGGGATGCAGGCAAGGTAAGTGACTGAAATAAAAGAGTAGTTTCGAACAGAGACGGTTTCGAAAACGATGATGAACGGTGCCTATCTGACTCTCCTGATTCTGTTTCTCTGCGCCATCGGCTTTGGCGTGGGGCCGCTTTTGCTGGCCTGGATATGGGCAAAAGTGTATTCCCCGGAGAAGCCCGGACCGTATAAGAACGCTACCTATGAGTGCGGTCTGGAGTCCAAGGGAGAGGCCTGGATTCAGTTCAAGGCTGGGTATTATCTCTATGCCATCGTCTTTCTGATCTTCGATGTGGAGGCGGTCTTTCTTCTCCCCTTTGCCGTAGCCTTTACGGGTTTGACGGTGGGAGCGTGTCTGGCCATGCTGGTCTTCCTCCTGCTGCTTGTAGAAGGTTTGATTTGGGCCAGCCGTAAGGGCGTCCTGCTCTCCACGTAAGTGGAGCAGCCGCTGGGAAAGTCAGCAGTGTGTACTTGGAAGTCAGGTCAAAATACGTGATCGATGAGCAACTCAAACTCGAGATGAGCCGGCAGGGGATCTTCACCACGACCCTGGAGGAGCTCTATAACTGGGGCCGGAAGAACTCCGTCTGGCCGCTGACCTTTGGCCTCGCCTGTTGCGCCATTGAGATGATCGCTACCACCATGGCACGTTATGACCTGGCGCGCTTTGGCGCAGAGGTCTTTCGTCCGTCTCCCCGGCAGGCCGATCTGATGATTGTCTCCGGCACGGTCACCAAGAAGATGGCTCCGCAGGTGGTTCGCCTCTACAACCAGATGCCTGAGCCCAAATACGTCATCGCGATGGGCGCCTGCGCCATCTCCGGCGGCCCCTTCAAGCAGGGCTATAACGTGCTGAAGGGAATCGACCGCTACGTGCCTGTTGATGTTCACATCCCCGGATGCCCTCCGCGGCCGGAGGCGCTCATTCACGCATTCATGACGCTGCAGAAGAAGATCGACGAGCAGCATCTCACCGGCGCGGACCGTGCAAGACACCTGAACGAGAATCTGCCCAGCGAGTTTGTTGTACCCGAGTTTGGCGAGCACGATCTGGAGCCGCGCAGCAACACTCTCGTCTGGCCAATCGCTAGCAGTAAGGATGGCGCGCAGGGATGACAGTCGAGCAGATTCAAGCCCAAATTCAAGCTGCCGTTCCGGGAGCCAGGGTGGAGATTGTTTACAATCCCAGCCCCTCCGCGCAGCACTCGCTGCTGCTCGATTCCGAGCACGCGCTGGCGGTCGCGAAGTTTCTGCGTGACGATCGCGAGCTCTGCTTCGACCAATGCTCCAATGCCAGCGGCGTCGATTGGCTGCCCCGTGAGGTCAGCGAAAAAGTAAAGGTGAAGAAGTTGGTCGAGGGCGTCGAGCAGGAAGTCGAGGAGGTCCAGAAGACAATGGTTCCCGGCTACCTGGAGGTTGTCTACCACCTCTTTTCGATTGAGAAGAAGCATGGGCCGGTCATCCTTCGCCTGCGAACCGAAGACCGCGCCGACAAGGTGCATCTCCCGTCCATGACGCCGGTCTGGCGCTCCGCGGAGTTCCAGGAGCGGGAGATATTCGATCTCTATGGAGTGATTTTTGACGGTCATCCCGACCTTCGGCGAATCCTGATGTGGGAGGGCTTTAAGGACCACCCCATGCGCAAGGATTACGTGGAGGCGGACGATTATGAGTACGAGCCGACTCCGCATGACCATGTCCTGCAGCGGGCACGGGAGGAGTCGAGCCGCCAGCAGTCTTAGCATCGGCCTTCTCCGCGAGGGAGACCGGCCAGAAGAAACCGTTACCGCGGCGATGAACCGCAGATGAGCAGCATGACAGAGACCACAGCAGCAACGAACGAAGAGCGGACGCGAGAGCTTACCGGCGAGATTGGCGAGGAACAACTCCTCGAAGTCTCGATGGGGCCGCACCATCCCTCCACGCACGGTGTCTTCCGCATGGACGTGGTGCTCGACGGCGAGCGTGTCGTCAAGCTCAAGCCGGTTTTCGGTTACCTGCATCGGAACCATGAGAAGCTTGGCGAAGGCCAGAGCTATCTGGCATCCATGCCGTATACCGACCGCCTGGACTACATCTGTTCGCTGACCAATAACTGGGCATACGCGCTCTCTGTCGAAACGCTGGCTGGATTCGAAGTTCCCGAGCGCGCCCAGTATCTGCGGGTCATTACCGCCGAGCTAACCCGCCTGCAGAATCATGCCGGCGTGATCGGTTTCCTTGTGCAGGATCTGGGAGCCAGCGGCACTCCCTTGATGTATGCCTTCCGCGAGCGCGAAAAAATCCTCGATCTCTTCGAGTCGCTGACCGGCTCCCGCATGATGTGCAACTACATGCGCTTTGGTGGATGCCGGGTGGATTTGCCTCCTGGCTGGCTCGACGCCGCGAAGAAGGTCGTCGATGCCTTTCCGCGCTTCCTCGATGAGTTTGAGAATCTGCTCGGGACGAATGAAATTTTGATGGCCCGCACCCAGGGCGTCGGAGTGCTCTCGCGCGAACTGGCCATCAATGCTGGAATCACCGGGCCCCTGTTGCGCGCCTGTGGCATCAACTACGACATCCGCAAAGTGGACAAGTATGGCATCTACGACCGCTTCGACTTCCGGGTGCCTCTGGCCGAAAACGGCGATGTCTACGACCGCTACATGATCCGTATTCTCGAGATGCGCGAGTCGATCAAGATCCTCGAACAGGCCATGCGAGATATTCCGCCAGGCCCCATCATGGATCCCAAGGCGAAGCTCCGAGGCTTCCGCCCCAAGGCAGGGGAGGCTTACGGCCGCATTGAAGCTCCCAAGGGCGAACTCGGCTTTTATCTGATCAGCGATGGTACGGGAAATCCATATCGCTACCGCGTGCGGGCTCCCAGCTTTGTCAACCTTACGGTGCTTGAAGATATGTGCATCGGCAACTACATCGCGGACACCATTGCCATTCTCGGCAGCATCGATATCGTGCTGGGCGAAGTGGATCGATAAGAAGTCAATCTTCAGGAGAAGTTATGCTGGGCGAAGGAATTGTAAAAGGGCTGGCGGAGACGGCGAGAAACTTCTTCGGCAGCTACGTCAGCAAGGAGCGGCTGACTACCGTTCAGTATCCTGAAGAGCGCCTGCCTCTGCCGGAAGCCGCGCGTGATTATCCATTCCTTGTGTATGACGGAGACGACTGGCAGGCCGGGCTGCGTTGCGTCGCCTGCCAGATCTGCGAAAAAGAGTGCCCACCGAAGTGCATCTACATCGAGAAGAGCAAGGACAAGAAGCCCGATGCCCTGGGTAAGCTGCAGTTCTATCCCGCTCGCTTCGATATCGACGTCTCTGTCTGCATGAGCTGTCAGATCTGCGTCGAGGTCTGCCCCTTCGAAGCCATTAAGATGGATAACGTATACGAGCTCAGCACCGATGACCGCTTCGGCGGCCTTTTGTGGCATAAAGACAGGCTCGCCAAGCCGGATGCGCATTACCACGCGATTCATCCGTCCGAAGCCGCGGTGACGGACCAGGTGCTCGCCGAGGAGAAGGCCAAGGCCGAGGCGAAGGCCAAAGCGGCGGCTGCCAAGGTGGCCAATCCCGTGCCAGCAGCTCCCGTGGAGGCGGCAAACGAGAAGTAACCGGGCTGCGGGAACAGTAGTCAGTTGCGGGCGATACAGGTTAGTATGAGCATCGCCACCCCGCGGCAGTACAGAATCGACGAGCGCTTTACTGCCCGTCAGAAAATAGATGTGTTCGACTTGCAGGGATTGATGGACTGGAACGATGACTGAGACGATCGATCAGATTTTTGTGATTCTGAAGCACTGGCTGGTGGGATACGTGCCCGCCGCTGCGCAACCTGTTGTTGCCGGATTGATCTCCGTTGTCCCCATCATTCTTTTCTTTCCGCTGCTCTTCGCTCTCATCACCGTCCTCGAACGCAAGGGACTGGGGCGTATTCAGAATCGCTACGGCCCTAACCGCGTCGGCCCCTTCGGCATCCTTCAGCCCATTGCCGATGGCGTCAAGACGCTGACCAAAGAAAACATCATTCCTCGCTCCGCCGATAAGCTGGTTCACCTGCTCGCGCCGTTGCTGCTGGTCGTGGCTACCTTCCTTGGCTTTGCCGTGATCCCCGTGGGACGCAACATGGTGGCCACCGATATGGATGCTGCGGTGCTGTACTTCTTTGCTGCCGGATCAATTACCGAGCTGGCGGTCTTCATGGCAGGCTGGTCCAGCCGCAACAAGTACTCTCTGCTGGGAGCCATGCGCGCCATCGCGCAGATGATCAGCTATGAAGTGCCGCTGATTCTCTCCGCCGTCACCGTGATCATGATCGCCGGCACGCTCTCCACTGTCTCCATCGTCGAGTTGCAGTCGGGGTACACCGGCATTTTTCCGCACTGGTATGTATTCACCCCTTGGGGATTCGCCGGCTTTATCCTCTTTATGATCGCTGCGACTGCAGAATCGAATCGCTCTCCTTTCGATTTACCTGAAGGCGAGTCGGAGCTGATCGCTGGCTACTACACGGAGTACTCGGGCTTTAAATTCGCGCTCTTTTTTCTCGCGGAGTATATCGGGATGATGTCCATCAGCGGTATGGCCATCACCCTGTTCCTCGGCGGATGGGCGGCGCCCTTCTCTTTTCTTACATGGATTCCGTCGTATCTCTGGTTCTTTGGGAAGCTCTTCTTCCTGATCGCTGGATTTATCTGGATCCGGGGTACCATGCCGAGGCTTCGCATGGATCAGTTGATGAATTTCGCATGGAAGTTCATGCTGCCGATGGCACTCATCAATCTGGTTACCGCTGGCGTCTGGCGCTTCTTGTCTCCGGGAGTTCTCCGGTGGCTCATCTGCAGCGTTATGGTGGTCGCCCCTTACATATTGCTGGGGCGCGGACTGGTGCCGGGAAAGAAACTGGAGAAGCGGGCATATCGTTTTGCCGAGTAAACGGGAGCAAGCAAATGCCGTGCTTCCGCCTACCGGAGAAATTTCGTGATGAGGGTCACATCATATTTCTGCTTGACTATGAGAAGTTCATTTTGACAACCCTGCAGGGGCAACACATTAACCGTAGCGGGTACGGCTACACGATAGAATCCTGGGAAAGATGACACTGCCGTTCGCCATCATTGCTGCGCTGACGATTGCCGGAGCCGTGGCAGCAATGAGCCTTCGTAATCTAGTGCACTGCGTCCTTGCGCTTACCCTGGCGTTTGCCGGGCTCGCCGGAATGTTCCTACTCCTTGGTGCGCAGTTTGTCGGATTCGCCCAGGTCCTGGTTTACATCGGCTCGGTCGCAATTCTCACCGTCTTTGCCATCCTGCTCACGCGTGGTGCGGAACCGGATGCTTTTCCCCAACTTCGATCGGCGTGGCTGCCCAACATGGTGATCGTTGCCGCAGTCTTTGGCGTGCTGGTATGGGCCGTGCATGCGAGTCCATTGTCGCGGAGCGCACTACCGCCCCAGCCCCAGGTGAGCGTCAAGCAGATTGGCTTCGCTCTGATGGATAGATTCGTGCTGCCGCTCGAGGTGATCGGCCTCCTGCTGACGGCCGCGCTGATCGGAGCAGTCATTATCGCCATGCATGAAAAGCAGGCCAGCAAATGACGTTATCCGGATACCTTATCGTTGCGTCCCTCCTCTTCGCCGTCGGATTTGCCGGCGCATTGACCCGCCGCAACTCGATTCTTGTCCTGATCGGTATTGAGCTTATGCTCAACGCCGCGAACCTTAACTTCATCGCCTTCTGGCGCTATGGCCCCCATCCTGAAGCTTTGACCGGCATTCTGTTTGCGGTCTTCTCCATCGGGGTCGCGGCGGCGGAGGCGGCGGTTGGACTGGCCATGATCATTGCCATCTACCGTCATTACAGAACCACCAACCTTGACTACATCGACTCCATGAAGGGATGAGGAGCCGGGCAAATTGATTCGGGAAGATCCTCGTGTTCTTCCTTGTCGCAGAGAAAGATGGATCTACTGAGTTTTTGAGGCAACATGAACTGGATAGTGCAAAACCTGTGGCTGATTCCCGTTCTGCCGCTGCTGGCAGCCGGACTCAGCTCCGTAGCCCGCCAGCGGAACCGTGTCTTTGCCGCCTCGCTGGCCATTGGGTCGATGGTTTTGTCCTTCCTCCTCTCCCTCGCTGCGATTGTCCATGTGTACGGTCTTACAGGTAGCGGAACCCCAGCGCGAGAGGTCTTCAACTTCCGCTGGTTCCAGTTTGGCAGCGAATGGCTCAGCCTGGGATGGGTACTGGATCCACTTACCGCCATTATGCTGGTGATGGTCACCTTCGTCGGCACGCTGATCTTTATCTACAGCGTTGGCTATATGGCCCACGACGAAAATTTCACCCGCTTCTTCTGTTTCCTGTCGCTATTCGCAGCCGCGATGCTGGGCGTGGTCATCGCCAACAGCCTGCTGCTGCTCTTCATGTGCTGGGAGCTGGTCGGCCTGACCTCCTATCTGCTCATCGGCTTCTGGTATCACCGACCGAGTGCTGCAGCAGCAGCGAAGAAAGCCTTCATCACCACCCGCATCGGCGATCTGCCTTTTCTGCTCGGCATCGTCTGGCTCTATGCCCAGACCGGCACACTGCTCTTTTATAACGGCGGCGCCGGAGCCATCGAGCACTCGGCACTGACCGCGATGGTTGCGCAAATCACCAGCAGTGGCATGGCCGTGTCTACCGCCATCGCTCTGCTGATCTTCTGCGGGGCGGTTGGTAAATCCGGCCAGGTTCCGCTGCATGTGTGGCTCCCCGATGCCATGGAAGGTCCTACCCCGGTCAGCGCGCTCATCCACGCGGCAACCATGGTGGCGGCTGGCGTCTTTCTCGTAGCCCGCGTCTATCCTCTGATGTCTGCCTCGCCGGCGCTGCTTGCCCCGGGTGCGATTGAGACTGCAATTACCGCGACTACGGCGCTCAAGGTCGTTACCTGGATCGGTGCCATCACCGCAGTGTTTGCGGCCAGCATCGCAGTTGCGCAGAACGACATCAAGCGCATCCTTGCCTACTCCACCGTCTCCCAGCTTGGCTACATGATGCTGGGATTGGGAGTGGGAGGTGTCGCGGTTGGATTCTTCCATCTAATTACGCACGCGTTCTTCAAATCGCTTCTCTTTATGGGCGCCGGATCGGTGATCCACGGTTGCCATGAGGAGCAGGACATTCGCCGCATGGGCGGTCTGCGCAAATGGATGCCGGTTACCTTCGCAGCCTACTCCGTCGGCATGCTCGCGCTTTGCGGCTTTCCGCTGTTTTTCTCCGGCTTCTGGAGCAAGGATGAGATTCTCCACTCCGCGCACCTGTGGACCGTCTCCCGTATGCCTTTTTATCTCGGTGTCATCGGAGCGTTCTTGACAGCCTTCTACATGACCCGGCAGATGTTCTACGTCTTCTTCGGTAAGTCGCGCCTCGCATCGGCCGACCAGCACGAGACGCCCCACGAGAGCCCATCGGTCATGACGACGCCGCTGGTCATCCTGGCCACGTGCTCGGTACTGCTCGGCTTCGTTGGCACGCCGGCATGGAACGCCTTCCACGCCTTTCTGCAGGGGGAGCGCATTGGCGTCGATTTCTCACGTTTTGGCGAGAATGGAATCCTGCCCGTCATGCTCTCTTCCTCGCTCGTCGTCTTCCTCGGCCTGACACTCGGATGGTGGTTCTATGGGCGGAAACCGGTTCCGGCGGCGGATCAGCCCGATGCTCTCGACGCAATCCAGCCGCAACTCTTTCGTGTGTTGGCCAATAAGTTCTACGTCGATGAACTCTACGAGGCCACCTTCATTCGCTTCAACGCCTGGGCGGCTCGTGCCAGCGATTGGCTTGACCGTTGGGTATGGGGCGGAGGCGTGCAGCTTGTTTCCCGCAGTGTCCTCGCACTCTCCTGGTTTAATCGCCTTCTGGATACCAACGTGGTCAACTCGGGATTTGATGCGGGTTGCCAAGGCGCTGCTCGTGGTGCGCGGATTCTCTCCCACTTGCAGAACGGCCGCGTACAAAACTATCTGCGCATGATCGGAGTGGCACTCGTCTTTTTTGTCCTGTTCCTGATCTGGGGAAGCAAAGGATGACGACCTTGCCGGTGCTCACAATTCTTACCCTCATGCCGGTCGTCGGCGCGCTGCTTATCCTCTTCATCGGACAGGCGTCGGACAGTGTCCGCACAGACCGCGTTGCCCGCGCCCTCGCAGTCGGCTTCAGCCTTGCCGCGTTGCTCTTCACGCTGGGGTTATGGCATGCCTTCCAGCCCGCTTCCAATGGGCTCCAGTTTCAGGAACAGCACGCCTGGATACCGTCGCTGAACATCCAGTACCACCTCGGCATCGATGGGCTGGGACTCCTGATGGTCCTTCTCTCGGCGATCGTTGTCCTCATAGGCATCGCAGCCTCGTGGCGTGTCACCGAGAGAGTGCCTCTCTACTTTTCTCTGGTGTTGCTGCTCCAGGCGGGACTCTTCGGTACCTTTACCGCCCTGAACTTTTTTCACTGGTTTCTCTTCTGGGAGCTCAGCCTTATTCCGGCCTTCTTCCTTATCCGGCTCTGGGGAGGACCGCAGCGCGCTTCTGCCGCTACACAGTTCTTTATCTACACCATGGTTGGCAGCGTAGCCTTGTTGCTTGCCTTCCTGGCGCTCTTTCTCGCGACCGGCAGCTTTGACTTCATCGATCTCGCGGCCATGGCGCGCGATGGACAGCTCCTTCCGGCTATCACCGCAAATCTGGGTGGGCACGGCATGGCGGGCAGCCGCGTTGCGCTGCTCCTCTTCTTTGCCGCACTGCTCGGCTTTGCCGTCAAAGTGCCGCTGATGCCGTTCCATACCTGGCTGCCCGCTGCTTACGCCGAAGCGCCAACGGGAACGACCATTCTGCTGACCGGAGCCATGTCCAAGATGGGCGTGTACGGATTCCTCCGCATTCTGCTGCCGATTTTTCCGCAGCAGATGTTGTGGATGCGCAAGCCGCTCCTCATCCTCGCCGTTGCCACCATCGTTTTTTCCGCCTGCGCTGCTTTCGCGCAGAAGGATCTCAAGCGCATATTCGCCTACTCGTCCATCAATCACCTTGGCTATTGTCTGCTGGGCATCTTTGCCGTGGCCGGAGCCAGTGGGGACAGCGCCGCAATGCTGACGCAGAAGGCTGCAGCGATTGACGGCGTATTTCTGCAGATGTTCAACCACGGCCTTACCGCTTCGGTGCTCTTCTGGTTTGTTTCGCTGATTGAGAAGCGCAGCGGCGGAGTTCGCGGCCTCAATGATTTTGGTGGTCTGCGCAAGGTCGCTCCTGTCTTTTGCGGATTGATGGGGATCGCGCTCTTCTCTTCGCTCGGCCTGCCGGGTCTCAACGGATTCATTGGCGAGTTCCTGATCTTTAAGGGAGTTTTTCCGCTCACACCCTGGGCCGCGTCCCTTTCGCTCTTTGGGCTGCTGGTCACGGCAATTGTGCTTTTGACGATCCTGCAGCGCGTCTTTTCAGGTCCGTTGAACCCCCGCTGGTCGGGCTTTGCTGACCTTTCGGCGCAGGAGACGCTGGTGCTGGCGCCTGCTATCGCGCTGATGTTTCTCCTGGGTCTTTATCCCCAGGTCGTGCTTGGTGTCGTCAACGGGACCGCGCTGGCGATTGCCGCGCAACTGAGCTTTTAGCTGGTGGTTTTAGATGTTTTTAGCAACGTGTTTTAGCAAAAAAATATGTATGAGAACGGATCAAAGACGGTAGTCAACAGCAACAGCAGAGCGCTACGCCGTATAGCTGTCGTCGCATTCTAACTATGCTTGCCTGGACCATTTACGTTTCGTTTCTCGCCGCAGCCGTGCTCATGCTGCTGCCGAAGAATAGCGCTCGGCTTGCGCGCGTTATCGCGCTGCTGGCGGCGATGGCTGGTCTGTTCTTCGTCTTGAGAGCCTGGGCCACCCACCGCACCGGCGAACTGGTCACCGTCGTCCATCACGCTTGGATTCCATCGCTCGGTATCAGCTATCATCTCGCCGCCGATGGCATCAGCATGGTCCTGCTTCTCCTTACTGGCATCATGGCCATTGCCGGGATTCTCTTTTCCTGGAATATCGAGAATCGCACCCGCGAGTTTTTCGCCTTCTATCTGGCTCTTATTGGCGGCGTCTATGGCGTCTTTCTCAGCTTCGATCTCTTCCTGCTCTTTGTCTTTTACGAAATAGCGATTATTCCGAAGTACTTCCTGATTGCCATCTGGGGATCCACACGCAAGGAGTATGGAGCGATGAAGCTCGTGCTGTACTCCTTCATTGGCAGCTCCATGGTGCTCATCGGCATGATCGCCGCCTATGTAGTAGCTGGCTCCCGCACCACCAGCCTTGAGGAACTCGCGCGCTTTCCGTTCCCTGTTCATTTCCAGATGTGGGCCTTTCCGCTTGTCTTTGTGGGATTCGCGATTCTTGCTGGTCTGTGGCCCTTCCACACGTGGGCGCCCACCGGTCACGTTGCCGCTCCGACGGGAGCTTCGATGCTGCTGGCCGGAGTGGTGATGAAACTGGGTGCCTATGGCTGCCTGCGGGTGGCTATGATGCTCTTCCCCCTCGGTCTCGACCCCTGGGGCTTTCACTTCCTGGGTCTTGGTTCCTGGCGGGATGTCTTTGCCCTGCTCGCTGTGATCGGCATCGTCTATGGCGCTATGGTTGCCCTGGTGCAGGAGGACTTCAAGTTCGTCATTGGCTACTCCAGCGTCAGCCACATGGGGTTTGTCCTCCTCGGACTCATGACGCTTAACCGCATCGGACTTGATGGAGCCGTACTGCAGATGTTCTCCCACGGTGTAATCGCGGGCCTGCTCTTCGCTGTTGTAGGGCGCATGGTTTACGACCGCACCCACACCCGCGACCTTGCCGCGCTGGAGAAACTGCACCTCAGCAAAGTCATTCCATTCGCCGCGGTGACCTTCGTGCTTGCCAGTATGGCCTCGATTGGACTGCCCGGCTTTAGCGGATTCGTGGCGGAACTGCAGATTCTCATCGGCGCCTGGCGCACCTTTCCCGTTGCCGCACTCCTTGCCGGGGTGGGCCTCGCAGTCGGGTTCGCGTATACCTGGCGTGCCATGCAGAAAGCCTTCTTCGGCGCGGGATCCGTGGCTGGCCAGAGCAAACCTCCGGCTCCAGCCGAACACGCGCAGCTGCCTCCCATCACCCTGGCGGAACGCGCAGGTGCAATTCTCCTCTTAGGAGCCAGCGTAGCCGTGGGTCTTTATCCGCAGATACTTCTCAATCTGATCATCCCCGCTTTCAATTCGCCGTTGTTTGAAGGCTTGCGGAAAGGGAGCTGGCAATGACCGGACTTAGTTACAGGGAACTGCTGCTGCTCGCCTTACCGCAGACCATTCTTGTCGTGGCGGGCCTGATCGCGCTCGCGCTCGATCTGACTCTCTTCCGCAAGTCAGCCAGCCGTGTGCGCTTCTCTGCGGGAGCCATCGTCACGTTTGCCGGGGCGCTTGCCGCCGGATGCTGGATTCATCTTGCGCAGGGCCAGACAATCCTCCAGGGCGGAATGTTGTTGTCGAATCCGCTGACGCAGCTAATTCAGATCGCACTTCTCGTGCTGGCTGTTCTTACCATCCTGCTTTCTGTCGATTCCGACTTTACCAGCCACATCGGCGAATATATCCTGCTCATTCTTCTGGCAACCGCAGGCATGATGTTTCTGGTCAGTACGCAGGATCTGCTGCTCATCTTTATTTCGCTGGAATTGCTGAGTCTGTGCCTCTATATCCTCACCGGCTTCAATAAACACAGCGTCCACTCCGCAGAGGCGGGGCTGAAGTATTTTCTTTTTGGGGGCATGTCGGCAGCCTTTCTGCTCTTCGGCTTCAGCCTCCTTTACGGACTCTCCGGGTCTACCAACCTGGTTCGTATTGCCGCCGCCACCCAGGGGCCTGCGATGGATCCTCTGCTGATGGTTGCCATCGTAATGACGGTGGTGGGCTTCGGATTCAAAGTAGCTGCCGTACCGTTCCATCTCTGGGCGCCTGACGCTTATGAGGGAGCTCCTGCTCCCGCGGCCGCCTTCATCGCTTCGGCTTCCAAAGTCGCCAGCTTCTTTATCTTTGCGCAGGTCATGATCCTGGGCTTTGCCGGTTCCGCTGGCAGCGCGGGATGGCATCTTCGCACGCCGGGATGGGCGCCGCTCATCGCGGTGGTTGCGGCCTTCTCGATGATTCTGGGGAACGTTGCCGCCCTTGCGCAGACAAGCGTAAAACGGCTGCTGGCGTATTCGGCGATTGCCCATGCTGGCTACATGCTTGTGGCCTTCGTTTCGCACAACCAGCAGAGCATCGCCGCGCTCCTCTACTACGTTCTTACCTATGCGCTGACTACGATCGGTGCCTTCGGAGTTGTCGCCGCAGTCGAGCGCCCGGCCGGGGGCGACAAGTTTTCAGATTTCGTCGGGCTTAGCAGGCGCGCACCTCTTCCATCGCTGTGCATGCTGGTCTTCCTGCTGTCGCTCGCGGGAATTCCCCCGCTGGCCGGTTTCTTCGGAAAATTCTTTCTCTTTAGCGCAGCCCTCGCCGGCACAACGTCGCTCTCTCTCCTTTGGCTGGTAGTCCTGGCCGTCGCGATGAGTGCCGTCTCGCTTTATTACTATCTGCAGGTGCTCAAGCGGATTTACGTCGAGCATCCTCCGGCAGATGCCGCACCTATCCAGGTCTCCGCATTCAGCCAGATCATCCTCTGTCTCATTGCAATTGGCGTTGTCGTCCTTGGCTGTGCGCCCAATCTACTGCTGCGTTTTCTGCAGAGTGCTGTCGCCGCCGTCGCTTCGTAAGCCGGTTGATCTTTATCCCGCGACAGGAATAAAGATCCGATCAGGCGAAATTGCAAGGCGGCTCACGACTCTGGAAGGCGCAATACGATCAGTGCTTACGGAAGGGCAGCCTGGCGATTATGCCGGAGCGTTCCTTGATCGTCAGCGTTTCATCTCCGCCAACATTCGTCAGCTTATCCACGGCGCCGCTTGGCCAGTGGACCTCAACCACATCCGCCTTGGTGGATTGGCCTAGTCCAAAGGTCAGCAGTAGCTCGCTGGAGGAGAGATAGCTTGATCCGCTGCGCAGCATCGACTTCTGCGCCAACTTTCCCGACTGCACGAATACGACGGAGCCTATGCCGTCACGATTGCTCTTTGTTCCCACCAGCTTGATGCGGAGGCCGTGATTGGTTGTCCCTGTGTTCCGGAAGAGAACAGCGGGCCCGCCATTCGTGGTTACTACCAGGTCTGGGCTGCCGTCGTTGTTGATATCACCATAAGCTGCGCCGCGCGCCACGCGAGGAGCAGCAAACGAGCTGCCCATTTCACTGGCCACATTGCGAAACTCGCCGTTGCCCAGATTGTGAAACAGATGAGCTGGCTCCGCATAGTGCACCGTTTTCTGCACCCGCTCGATGTCCGGATCGATGTGTCCATTGGCTACAAATGCATCCGGCCAGCCATCGAGATCATAGTCAAAGAAGAAGCACGCAAAGCCCAGCGTCAGCAGGGAAGTGCGCCCCATCTGTGATTGCGCCGCTACATCCACAAACAATCCGTTCTGCTCGTTGTGGTAGAGAGCCATCATCTGGTTGGAGAAATTTGAAATCAGTATGCTCGGATAACCGGAGTGGTCGTAGTCCACCGCATCAATTCCCATGCCGGCGCGAACCACGCCGTCTTCGCTGTATGCGATTCCCGCGGAAACAGCTTTCTCCGTAAAAGTTCCATTTCTATTGTTGATATAGAGCTTGTTCGGCTGCGTATCATTGCTGATGGCTAGATCGGGCCAGCCATCCTGGTTCGCATCCAGCACCGCAATTCCCAGGCTCTTCGAGGAGCTGTCTCCCAAGCCGGCACGCTGCGTCACTTCTTCAAATGTCCCATTTCCACGGTTATGCCATAGCCGCACTGAAGCTCCGCGATACGACTCCGGTGTGCAGTAGGACTTCGTTTTTCCGTCCAGGGTGCAATATAGATCTGCCTGAGGCGACCACTGCACATAGTTCGCGACTACCAGATCAAGGTGCCCGTCGCGATCGTAGTCAACCCAAGCCGCGGTTGTGCTGAATTCATTCGGTCCCCAGAGCCCCGCCTTCTTCGTCACATCGGTAAACGTTCCGTTTCCGTTGTTATGGAAGAGATGGTTTTGCCCCATCGAAGTCAGAAACAGATCGTCGAAGCCATCGTTATCGAAGTCCCCGACCGCGACACCCATGCCGAAGGTGCTGATTGCCAGTCCAGCCTTTTGGGTGACATCTGTAAACGTACCGTCATGGTTGTTGTGATAGAGCGCGGGCGTTGTTCCGTGCCCGGACTGCGCCGAGAAGCTGGTTCCGTTGACAAAGAAGATATCCTGCCAGCCATCGTTGTCATAGTCGAGAAAAGCCACACCAGACCCCATCGTTTCGGGGAGATACTTCTTTCCGGTTGCGCCGTTGTTATGTTTAAAGTGGATTCCCGCACTCCGGGTGATATCTTCGAAGCGCACCCGGTTCGACGCCGATTGCGCCAGTGCGGCATGGCCCGCGATACAAGTCCCGATATATGTTCCGTTCAATACCAGCATCAGGGCAAGGTGCAGACGATTCAGCTTCCTTCGATTCAATTCTCACTCCTATATGCAATTGCAGCGGAAGGCATCCCGGCATGTCGAGCGCCACTATGAAGCGCGAATTGATTCGTGGCCGCACCTTGCTTCGTACGTACCGCTACAGTTGAGCGCAACGGAAGTGAGATTGAAGCATGCTCGTGAACGGGTTGGCGCTCCAGGTTATCCTCTGGATGCTTCTCCCGGTATGGCCCAGTCAGCGTCTGGGACATTTCATCCGCCTTAAACCGCATATAGCGTGCCTGGAACTCGGCGGAGCGAGCGGCATCTCCCATACCCGTATAGCACAGCATCAGGTTGTAGTTTGCTTCCAGATCTTCCGGATCGACCTCAAGTGCTTTATTGAATTCATCGCGTGCAGCTGCGTAGTTATGCTTCAAAAACAGCACTCGGCCTAGATCGTCCCGCACAACGCGATCTTTCGGATATTGTTCCACTGCGGTCCGCAGGTGCGAGATAGAACCGTCGTAATCGCCAACCTGCCGGAGCACTCGAGCATAGAAATAGTTTGTGCGCGCCAATGATGGAGCTATCTTCAAAGCCTTCTCCAGCACTTCGCGAGCGCCGGGGATATTCCCCTCCTGCAGTCGCACCCGGCCAATGTTTACCCACCCATCCGGATTCTGGCTGTCGATCTCGGTGACCTTCTGGAAGGCGGCCTCTGCTCCCCTCAGATCTCCTTGCAGCAGCAGGCCGATGCCATAGTCGTTCCATCGTTGCCAATCCTCGGGAAGCAGGGAGGGCCGCAGCTGCGGCCGCGGTGCGTTGCTTGGGAGAATGGCAAGATCTACATTCGAAACAGCCATTGTTACGATAGGCAAGTCGGGGATCGCCTTCACTTCGCCGGAGACATTCTTGAGGTTCCCGGTAAAGCTGATCTCGCGGTCGTCGTACTCCCTGGTTACATCATTTGGATGCTTGCTGTGTGAAACTCCGGCGAAGGAAAACTGCGTGTTGAACCATGAAAATTTGCGATAGTTCAACTTGGCCTGCAGATGGATATGGCCGCGCGCATCCTTGGGGATATGTAACCGGAAATGTGCTGTATCCGCTGCTCCCGGCGGAATCAGGTGCACATAGACGGTTGCCCGGGTAGCCCATGCATTGCGCTTATTGATGGGATTTCCATGTGCGTCGATCTGCAGCGACTTGTAAAAGTGAGCGCCCTTCTCCACTGGACCATGGCCATCGTCTTCCACCATCCCGCTCCAGAAGATAACGCGGCCCGCGTCATCGGTAGCCTTCAGCTCCAGCCAGCAATCGAAAGCGTCAATCGTGCCACCGGGGAAGAAGTGTCCCACGCCAACCGTACGCACGACCACATCGACGCGCTCCGTGTCTCCTGCACGTACCGAAGCATCGACGCGGTTTAGCGGCGCAGAGATCGGTGCGCTTGCAGCCGTTGCTACCTGCGCCGCCGGGATCTGCGCCTCTGCCTCTTCACCAACTGCAAATGTTGTCTGGATCTGGCGCGACGCTCCCGTTGCCGTTGCCGCTGTTTCAGCTTTCTCCTGGCTCGTCTCCGGCGAGATGGCGAAGATATCGACTCGCACCTTGCCTGCCTTGAGAAATTGCTCGGTCGCAGCCAACTGTGTCCAGTCCTTGTTCACGAACGGCAGGGCGGTATTGGCGGCGATAAAACGATGCGAGTGCACCAGTCCGTTGAGGTTTCCTGCATCCTTCGACGCCACCTGCGGCATGTGGCAGTCCGCGCAATCCATAGGCTTAGGCGGATAGTAGAACGAGCGTGCGCCCATACCGGATACGCCGCTAGCCTGCCAGTTATCGTAGTCGTTAAAGCCGCGAATCCAGCGATAGTTGTTGACCGGGACATCCAGGTGCACCTTGTGGCATGCTGAACAAAAGTTTGCCGTATCCGCGCTCATGAACGGTTTCTGAAATGTCCGTCGATGGGGCTCGGGATTTGTTTCGACCAGAAAATCTATTGCGCTGCGCACCAGCGGATTCTTGCTTGTGACCAACCGGTGCAGGGCGGGATACTCCAGAACAAAATCGCCATTGCCCATCGTGCTCTTTACTTTGCGAATCGAGTGGCACACCATGCAGCCCATGCCGGCCTGCGCTGGAGGAGTAAAGATGCGATCTGCAACCGGAGTGTTGAAGTTACCGGGAAAAAACATGGCAGCATCGTGGCAACCGGCACACCACTTGGAGGATTGCACGCCATTCACTTCCTGCATGTATTCAATGCTCTTGCGATACCACTGATTATTGAAGGAGGAGTAATGGTGTGCCGAACTCTCCCATTGGTTATAGATATCGGCATGGCAGCGCTTGCACGCTGAGGAGTCCATGAAGTAGTCCTCGGGCACGGTTTTTCCCGTCGAGGTCTCCGCGGAACTCGGAAAGTAGGGACTGGTTGCGCCGCTGCCTTCGTCCGCCATATTGGCCGGGGCCATCGTCGGGTTCTGGATTCTATATGCGCGTTGCCAGGGCACTGTGCGAAGCCACCATGCACCCGTGGCCAGTCCAGCAATCGTCACCAGGATCAGCGAGAAGCGCAGCAGGCTGGTCGCCTCGTTCCGTGCCAGCCACCCCTTGCGGCCGCTCCAGGCCCACGCCAGCACCACGATGGCGAACACGGAAAGGGCCTCGTGCGATGTCAGCAGCAGCCACTTATCGCGCCGGGCACCGGTGAAGAGCAGGACCGCTCCTATCAGGCCCGCCGCGAGAAGAAAGATCCAGCCCGCACGTTCCGGGGCGCTTACGTTGCGCAAAGAACGCCACAGCGCCGGAACTCCAAAGACCAGCAACGCAACACCCAGAACAATATGCAGGACGACAACCGCCTCGTAGACGAGCGAAGCTGCCGGGTACGCGTAAAGAAACAATGCGGTCGCCGCCAGGACGAGCGTCGCCGTTGTGAGGATTCGCCTCAATCGAGATCTCCATGGTGGGCCGGATGAACCGCACTCTTGGGGAAGGGAACTCCGGAACCAGCATCAGGATATTAATCACTCAGGGTAGGTTCTAGCATCCACCTTTCGATGGAGGCGTGCTCTAAGGAGCAGATCAAGTCGCGAACCCGCCTCTGAACCAGTCAGCCTTTAACCACCCGGCCTCTACCAGTCGGCCTCTAAAAGGTTGTGGGCTGACAGTCAGGATAGCCAGCCCACGCAGACAGCGTTCGCAATGCGCCTCTTTACATCAGCTCATCGATAAATTTCTGCGCAACCTCGGGGGCTATGCGAATCTCCTGATGCACCAGGGGACCGGCGTTCAGCACCGGCTCTGCTTCCTGCAACGATTGCAGGTCGGTGCGTTCGAAGAATCTTCCAATCGGGATCTCATCGCCCCACAGCAGCGATTTCTCCATCGCGCCTGACCAGTCGCTGGCATCGTACGACGCATCGTCCTCAAGCTTCTTGACGCGCGGACGAAACCACGGATACGTGTTGTCGTGGTTGTATGTCACGCAGGGGCTGAAGACGTCGAGGAAGGAGAACCCCTTGTGTTGGATGCCTTGCTTGATCAGCTCTGTCAGGTGCTTCTGCTCGCCGCTGAATCCGCGGGCGACAAATGTGGCTCCCGCCGATAGAGCCAGCGCCACCGGGTTCAGCGGCGCCTCGATATTGCCATAGGGCATGCTCTTGGTCTTCATCCCCTTGCGGCTTGTAGGCGAGGTCTGGCCCGTCGTCAACCCATAGATCTGGTTATCCATCACAATGTAGAGCACATCCAAATTGCGTCGCATGGTGTGGACGAAGTGCCCGCAGCCAATGCCGAATCCATCGCCGTCGCCGCCCGTAACCAGCACCGTCAGTTCGTGGTTGGCGAGCTTCACGCCGGTTGCGACCGGCAAAGAGCGCCCGTGGAGGGTATGCATGCCGTATGTATGAATGAACCCCGGAAGATTCGACGAACAGCCAATTCCGCTTACGACCACCACTTCATGGTTGGGAATCTGAAGATCGACCAGTGCCTTCTGAATCGCGGCGAGCACGCCAAAATCGCCGCATCCCGGGCACCAGTCCGGATCCACCCGGCCCTTCATGTCTGCCATCGTCAACTGCTTGGGAGCTACCACATCAGTCGCCATTTCAATCTCCTGGAGCGTTCTCACCGTCAATGTAAGAGTTGGAGCAGGTTGCCATAACCCTGACTTCAAACCATGACTTCATGGGTCGGAACGGAGAGCGTCGTCTTACCCGCAAGCTGTTCCTTTACCGCTTCCGCTATGTGGTGCGGCATGAACGGTTCGCCATCGTATTTGCGAATGTGTCCACTCGGCACAAAGCTCGTTTCGCTGCGCAAATATCGCGCAAACTGTCCGCTGTAGTTGTTCTCGACAAGAATCGTGTGCGGCGAGTCCTTCAGAACTTCCAGGATCGCCTCCCCGTGCAGCGGCACCAGCCAGCGAATCTGCAATTGGTTTGCGGTGATCCCTTCGGCCTGCAGAATCTCGCGAGCCTCCTCGATCACTCCCTGCGTCGATCCCCAGCCAATCAGCGTTACCTGCGCATTCTTCGGACCCTGCAGCGCAGGAGGCGGTACCATCGATTCGATCCCCTGCACCTTGCGCATGCGCTTTTCCATCATGGCGCGTCGCTTGGCCGCGTTTGTGTATTCATCGCTGATGAGGACGCCGTCTTCATCGTGCTCATCGCTCGACAGCGTATGGATGTACCCCGGAAGGCCTGGAATCGCCCGGGGCGAAACACCGCTCTCGGTGATCTTGTAGCGCTTGTAGCCGCCATCCTCCACCGGCGTTCCATTGGTCTTCGCGATCAACTCTCCGCGATCGATCGGCGGCTGGAAGTCCAGTACCTTGGGATCCACGCTCAGCCTGCCCTCCGAGAGCAACAGGTCGCATAGCACAATCGCGGGCACCTGGAAGCGATCTGCGACATTAAAGATCTCCGGTATCAGCGTGAAGCAGTCCGCAATGTCCAGCGGAGCCGCAATCACCCGCGGATAATCGCCAAAAGCTGCGCCCAGCATCTGCCAGAGGTCGCCCTGCTCTGTTTTGGTGGGAACGCCCGTCGACGGGCCGGCGCGCTGGCAGTCGATCACGACTACCGGAGTCTCCATCATGGCCGATAGTCCCAGCCCCTCGCTCATTAATGCAAAGCCGCCGCCAGAGGTTGCGCACATGGAGCGCAGCCCGGCATTCGACGCCCCAATCGCCATGTTGATGACGGCAATTTCATCTTCTGCCTGGCGCACCATGATTCCCGCGTCCCGCGCATGTGCCGCCATCCAGTGCAGAACCCCGGTTGCCGGAGACATCGGATAGGCGACGTAGAACTTTACCCCCGCCGCCGCGCCGCCCATCGCCATCGCCTGATTTCCGCTGAGCACCGCATAGCGGTTGTCCGTCATGGGGAGAGGGTGCGCAAAGGGGTGGAAGTTCTGTGTCGCGTAGTCGTATCCCGCGCGTGCCAGGCTGATGTTCTCCGTGATCACCGCTTCTTCTTTTTTCCTGAACTGCTCCCGCAGAACATCCTCCAACGCTTCAAAGCCGATGCCCACCATGCTCAATGCCGCGCCAATTGCCAGCGTGTTCTGGGCTACCTTGTTGCGGCTGATGTCCGCCAGCTTTGAGACCGGCAGAGGGCATAGCTGCACTCCATCTGCCGGAGTGCCGGGCTTGATTGCGTCTGCGTTGTAGAGGCATGCACCCCCGGCGGTCAGCAGTTCCAGGTGTCGATTCATCGTGTCCTGGTTCAACGGGATCAGCAGGTCTATCCGATCTCCCATATTGGTTACCGGGCCGTCGCCGGTGCGCAGCGTCAGAAATGTATGCCCTCCGCGAATGATCGACTGGTACGAGTTATATGCATTCACGTGCAGTCCACGGCGGCTGAAAATCTTGGCGAAGATATCGCCCGGCGTGGCTACACCCTGGCCGGCCGCGCCTCCAATCCCGATCGTAAACGTCTGCCCCATACATTCATCTCCCGGTCATTTCCTGCGTTTTGCACCTGTCCTGCTTACTGCGCGCAGGCATATCCCACATCGGCATTCGCTCAATCCTAAAGATGGTCCTGCCGTGATCGGCAGGCTCAAGGATCTGCCGGATCTGCTTCCATCCATGTTGCGAAGTCGCGTAACTAACCTTCTTTGAGCGCCTTGTTTGAGCGGAGACGAGCATACAACAAACCCCGGACCACAGGCACGCGATTTCGTCGATGAGATCGCATCTGCTTGCATACAATGTCCTAATCGCAGCGGCGGTCGGGCCCGCAGGATCTGGCGCTGAAGGTTTATTTCCATCCGCCCGCGGCCCGCTTCGCACGTCCTTTTTTGCCGGGCAGGACTGACCGCGACCCTGCCCCCCTACAAAGTGCGCTGCAATCGTCGTATTCTGTCAGTAGGGATATATGGTTACGCGCGTTCCCTCAACATCCACCGGCCGGGTCGTCGAATCGCACCCCCCGCATACACGAGCCCGGGCAAGCAAGCCCCGCTTTTACCTAAATTCACCTGTGTCACGCTACGAGTTGATCCCCAAATTATGAGCACACAAGTCGAAATGCCTATCGCGACGGATTTCACTGCTGAAGTTGCAGAATGGATTGAAGCCTTCAACCAGGTCGTTCTAGCAGAGGGCCCGCAGCACGCCTCCGACCTCCTAGAGGAGTTGCACGAGAGAGCGCGCGATGCCGGAGTCCCCACCCCCTCCCATCTCACCACCCATTATCGGAATACCATCCCGGTTGAAGAAGAGCTGCCCTACCCCGGCGACCGCTACATGGAGCGCCGCATCAAGGGGCTGATTCGCTGGAACGCGCTCGCCATGGTGCACCTGCAGAATAAGAAGGATCCTGGCATTGGTGGCCACATCTCCACGTATTCTTCTCTGGCTACCCTGCTCGAGGTCGGCTATAACCACTTCTTCCATGCTTCTTATGGAGACCAGCCCGGAGATCTCATCTACTTTCAGGGCCACGCTTCACCCGGCGTCTATGCGCGGGCGTATGTGGAAGGCCGCTTGACGGACGACCACCTGCTCAACTACCGCCATGAGCTGCGCGACAAGCCTGGACTCTCCTCTTATCCTCACCCCTGGCTCATGCCGGACTTCTGGCGATTCCCAACCGTCTCTATGGGCATCGGTCCGCTCAACGCCATCTACCAGGCGCGCTTCATGCGCTATCTGGAGAACCGCAAGCTCATCGAGAAGACCCCCCGTAAGGTCTGGGCATTCATAGGAGATGGCGAGACAGACGAGGTGGAGACGCTCGGGGCGCTTACCATGGGCGCGCGTGAGAAGCTCGACAACCTCATCTTTGTCATTAACTGCAATCTGCAGCGTCTCGACGGCCCGGTTCGCGGCAACAAGCGCATCATCGACGAACTCGAAAGCGTCTTCCATGGCGCTGGCTGGAACGTAATCAAGGTGATCTGGGGAGCGGGATGGGACAAGCTCTTCGAGCGCGACCATTCCGGCCTCCTGCTCAAGCGCATGGAAGAGTGCGTCGACGGAGACTATCAGGCATACAAGGCCAAGGGCGGAGCCTACGTACGCAAAGAATTCTTCGGCAAGTATCCTGAGCTGCTTGAACTCGTCAAAGATATGACCGACGACGAAATCTATGCCTTGCATCGCGGCGGGCATGATCCTGTCAAGGTATTCAACGCCTACAAGCGGGCGATGGAGCATACCGGCGGACCCACCGTCATCCTCGCCAAAACCGTGAAGGGCTTCGGCTTCGGGACCACGGAAGGACGCAACGCCGCCCACCAGGAAAAGAAGCTGACCGAGGACGGCATCACCGCATTCATCAAGCGCTTCAACATCGAGCTTCCCGAGGAAACGGCAAAGCAGGTCCATCCCTATCGCCCTGCGGAGGATAGTCCGGAGATCACGTATCTCCGCGAACGCCGCCGCGAACTCGGCGGCTACATGCCCAGCCGCGAAGTGCCAAAGACCGACTTTCAGGCTCCCCCACTGGATTACTTCAAGGAGTGGACTGCTGGATCGAGGGGACGTGAAGTCTCTACGACCATGGGTTTTGTCAGCATGCTTCGCACCTTGTTGAAGCATCCCCAGTTCGGCAAGTACATTGTGCCGATCACTCCCGATGAGGGCCGTACCTTCGGTCTCGAATCGGCAATTCGCCAGGTTGGCATCTATGCCAGCGAAGGGCAGAAATACAAGCCGCACGACGCGGATGTATTGCTCTACTATCGCGAAGAGATAGACGGCCAGATTCTGGAAGAGGGCATTACCGAGGCCGGAGCCATGGCATCCTTCACGGCTGCGGGCAGCGGCTATACCAACTATGGTGTGCCCACCATTCCGTTCTACATGTACTACTCGATGTTCGGATTCCAGCGTGTTGGCGACATGATCTGGGCATTCGCCGATTCTCGCGGCAAGGGCTTCCTGATGGGTGGAACCGCGGGACGCACCACTATGCTCGGCGAAGGGCTCCAACATCAGGACGGCCACAGCCTGATCCTCGCGAGCACGGTGCCAACCTGCATTAGCTACGATCCGGCCTATGTCTATGAGCTGGCAGTGATTCTGCAGGATGGTCTGCGCCGCATGTATCAGGACGGAGAGAGCGTCTTCTACTACATCACCATGTACAACGAAGACTATGCCATGCCCGAGATGCCGGAAGGGGTTGCGGAAGGAATTCTGCGCGGCATCTACAAATTCAAACCGGCAGCCAAGGGCAAGGCCACGGTGCAGCTCTTCGGCAGCGGCACGATCCTCAATGAAGTGGTGCGTGCGCAAGGCATCCTCGCCGAGAAATACGGCGTTCAGGCTGACGTGTGGAGCGTGACCAGCTACAACGAGCTTCGGCGCGAAGCGCTTTCCGTGGAGCGATGGAACCGCCTGCACCCTGCCGAGCCGGAGAAGACGCCATATATTCTTACCGCCTTGCAGGGAGCCAAAGGCCCCATCATTGCGGCCAGCGATTATATGAAGTCCCTGACCGATCAACTCTCGCCGTGGCTCTCCAACCGCCTCGTCACACTTGGGACGGATGGATTTGGCCGCAGCGACAACCGCGAACATCTGCGTCAGCACTTTGAGGTCAATGCGGAGTCGGTGGTCGCCGCTACGCTCTCGCGGTTGGCACGCGAAGGAAAATTCGACGCTGCTCGCGCGCAACAGGCGTTTGCAGATCTCGGATTGCCGACCGAAACCCCAGACCCGGCGCATCTGTAGTAGGTGCCGGTGGATAGAGAAGGATTGACGAAGCAGGGATCAGCGATGATCCCTGCTTCTGCATCCGCAAGCCCTTTCCTTCGCTCCGCACGCCAACCTAAGTGCGGATATTGTCGTCCTGAGCGAAGCGAAGGATCTGAAGTCCTTTCACAAGAGAGAGATGGCTTGCCGGCCAATCCCGCCGCGACTTTGCGGCATCTAAGGGAAGTATGAATTTTTCCACATTGGCAACAGACTACGACGGCACCCTCGCAGAGGAGGGCGTTGTCGCGCCATCCACTATCGAAGCTCTGGAAGCCTTACGCCATTCTGGACGCAACATCATCCTCGTGACCGGCCGCGAACTCCCCCAACTGCTGGAGATTTTTGATCGAACGGACCTTTTTGACTGGATAGTCGCGGAAAATGGCGCACTCCTTTATCAGCCCGCAACCCGGCAAAAGCAGCTTTTGACGGAGCCTCCCCCGATCCAGTTTGTGCAGGAGCTTAAGCGGCGCGGTGTCTCCCCTATTTCGACCGGGGAAGCCGTGGTTGCCACATGGAGGCCGCAGGAAACCGCTGTGCATCAGGTGATCCGCGACCTCGGTCTGGATCTGCAGATCACGTTGAATAAAGATGCCGTTATGGTCCTGCCTGTTGGTGTCGACAAAGCCAGCGGCCTCGAGGCAGCGCTCGAAGAAATGAAGCTATCGTGGAACACGGTCGTTGGCATCGGCGATGCGGAAAACGACTTTGCATTTCTCAGTAAGTGCCAGTGCTCCGTCGCCGTTGCGAATGCTCTCGATTCCCTGAAACAAGAGGTTGATTTCACGACGCTTGCGTCGCGTGGCGAAGGGGTTGTGGAACTCATTCAACATATTCTCAAGGACGATCTGTGCTCTCTCGGCGACAATGACCGGCAGATTTCCATTCCCTCCAATACCAGTTCCTAGGTGGGCCGGGTCAAAACCTTCCTTAAGTGCGAGCCCACCTCTGGGCTGCCTATTTCTGAAAGCTCGCATCAAAATAGGGAACTGTAAGATGCTTCATCCCCCATTCCTCAGTGACAGGTGCCTGCGATACCATGCGAATTCTAAGTTGGCGATTGATTGTGGCGCTGATCATTGGAGTCTCTCTGGTGACGCTTGCGTCATCCTGGTATGAGGTGCAGTCCCAGAAAGATGCTCTCCGCCACGACCTGGACCGCAAAGCCGCAACCTTAGGGGAAAGCCTGGCCGCCACCGCCGAACTCTATCTCGCTACCCAGGATCATCCCGGCCTTGAGCAACTGGTGGGACGCTTCAGCAACCGCGAACACCTTGTCGGAATCGCAGTCTATGGCCGCGATCAATCCCCCCTTGTCATGACTCCGGGCCTTAGCGGATCTCTCCCCAGCCTTGCTCCGCTGCTGCGTGATTCCGTCCGCGACAATCGGGACATCAGCGTCTTTACTCATCTACGATTCCGCCGCGTTCATGTGCTGGCTGCTCCTTTGCACGCTTCCGACAGAACGGTGATTGGCGGGATCCTCGTCATCCACGATACGGGTTATATCCGCGCCGAGATCTTTCGCATCTGGGGTCGCGTCTTCTTTCGCATTGCCATCCAGGTGCTCGTCATTGCGGCGATTACGCTATTTATTCTTCGCTGGAGCCTGACCGGACCAATTGCCCGCGTTGCAGTCTGGATGCGAGCTCTGCGAACAGGCCAGCATGCGGTGCGACCCGCCGCGACGGATCTGGACTTCCTCTTTCCGCTGGCCCGCGAGGTCGCACCAATGGCGGAGAGCATCCAGCGCGCCCGAGCCGCGGCGGAGACGGAAGCGGGCCTGCGCAATGCCAACGAATCACAATGGACTGCGGAACGGCTGGCCGATCATGTCCGGAACCGTCTTGGCCAGAGCAATCTCTTTGTGGTTTCCAACCGCGAGCCGTATATACACTCGCATCGCGAAAATGGCATCGCTGTTACGGTGCCTGCGAGTGGACTGGTTACCGCTATCGAGCCAATCCTTTGCGCGTGCAATGGAACCTGGGTCGCGTATGGAAGCGGCGATGCAGATGCGGAAACCGTCGATGCCCGCGATCGCATCAAGGTTCCGCCGGATGAGCCGCGTTACACTCTGCGCCGCGTGTGGCTGAGCCATGAAGAGGAAGAAGGCTATTACTACGGATTCGCCAATGAGGGCTTGTGGCCGCTCTGCCATATCGCCCATACGCGCCCTATCTTTCGCGCCTCGGATTGGGAGTACTACTACGAGGTCAATCGGAAGTTTGCCGACGCGCTCCTCCAGGAGATCGGCGACGAGGAGAATCCCGTCGTCCTCATCCAGGACTATCACTTCGCCCTGCTGCCGCGCATGTTGAAGGACCGGCTGCCCAATGCTCGCATTGCGATCTTCTGGCACATTCCCTGGCCTACGCCGGAGTCGTTTGAAATCTGCCCATGGCAACGCGAATTGCTCGATGGGCTCCTCGGTGCGGACCTTATCGGGTTCCATGTGCGCGCCCATTGCAACAACTTCCTCAATACCGTCGATCGCATCCTGGAGTCGCGCGTCGATTGGGAGCACTTCTCCGTTAAGCGCAACGATCACCTGACCTCTGTGCTTCCATTTCCCATCAGCGTCGAGTTCTCCGGCGATGTTCCCCCGTCCGAAAGAGACCTCACCGCGGGAGAAGAGCGCAGCGCCATCTTTGCCGAGCTGGGAGTGGAAGCCACTTACCTCGGCGTTGGCGTCGATCGCGTCGACTACACCAAAGGCATCATCGAACGATTCCAGGCGGTTGAATCTTTCCTTGAGAGGTACCCCACCTATCAGGGCAAGTTCACCTTCGTCCAGATCGGCGCTCCCAGCCGCAGCCGCATCAAGAGGTATGCCGATTTCCAACTGGAGGTGGAAGCCGAAGCCAACCGCATCAATGCCCGCTTCAAGCGTGGTAGATGGAGACCCATCGTCTTTCTCAACCGCCAGCATGATCGCCATCAAGTCGAGCGCTACTATCGCGCCGCTCATGTTTGCATGGTCACATCGCTGCACGATGGAATGAATCTTGTTGCGAAGGAGTTCGTCGCCACACGCCACGACGAGAGGGGAGTGCTCATCCTCAGCCGGTTCACCGGAGCCGCGCGGGAGTTGCACGACGCTATTATCGTCAATCCATATGACGTTAATGCGACCGGCGAGGCCATCGCCCAGGCCCTCAAGATGAATGTCAGCGAGATGGTCGACCGCATGCATCGCATGCGCAAAACCATCAAGGAGCACAACATTTACTGGTGGGCTGCCAGCCTCATCGGAGCTCTGTGCGAACTTCGTCTCGAACCTAAAGGCGGCACTTGGGAACACAAACGCGGCAGCGACGACGAGACCGTTGAGCCTGAGCACGTCTCGGTAGAGATCTAAACACCAAATCTGATATGCTTCGCCCGCATTATGGAGAGAAGATACATGGAGATCCGCGACCTGCTTGCATCTGAATTTGAGAGAGAGATGAAGGGTACCAGAGCCACCCTCGAGCGCGTTCCCGAGGGGAAGTCCGACTATAAACCTCACGAAAAATCCATGTCCATGTCCAGACTTGCTGGACACCTTGCTCAACTTCCAGCGTTAGCTGTCGTGATCGTCGACTTGCCGGAGCTTGATTTCGCGACTTCAGATATGAAGCCGCTTGTCATGGAATCCAGAGACCAACTGCTCCAGGCCTTTGATAGCAACGTGCAGAAAGCCCGCGATGCTTTTGCGCGAACCAGTGACGCTGCTCTCGCGCAACCTTGGACGCTGAGGCATCAGTCACAGGTCTTCCTGCAAGGCAGCCGCTACGAGGCCATCAGAGGTATGCTGCTCAATCACATCATTCATCACCGCGCCCAGCTTGGTGTCTATCTGCGGCTCAATGGCGTTCCTGTTCCTTCCATCTACGGACCTTCTGCTGACGAGTCCTAACAGAAGATCTCCGAAGCAAAAAACGCCCGGTTGCCGAACCGGGCCTGCTGGAGAATAGATCAAAGGGGGGGCAAATTCCATGCCCTCTTTTGACTTTCTAGAACGTGTATTTGACAGCGAGTACCACAGGTCGCAGCGAGGCAGGAGACATCCTATTGCCTATATCTTGCGTCTGGACCAAGCTATAAAATGGTAGCGTTATCAGCCAGAGCTTGTAAAACATAAGGGTCGAGCATTACACTCGGCTTGCCAATGACCCCAGAGCATAGCCCCGCATGAGTAGAAAGTCTTCCTCCGTTCCTACCATCGCCGATGTTGCACGCGAGTGTGGTGTCGGCTCTATGACCGTCTCCCGGGTTGTGAATGGTGGCAGGTATGTGAGTCCTGCCACGGCAAAGCGTGTGCGTGCCGCAATTGCCAGGCTTGGTTACGAGCCCAATGAGGCGGCTCGCATTCTGAAGGGGCAGGCTTCTCGAACCATCGGCCTCATCCTGCCCGATCTGGGCGATCCCTTCTTCTCCGCCTGCGCCCATGCTGTGCAGTTGTTGGCAGCCAGGCACGGTTATAGAACGCTGCTCTCTGTCTGCGAGGGAAATGTTGAGACCGAGCTGGAAGAACTCGCGGTCATGAAGGCAAGGAAGGTGGCCGGGATTTTGGTCATACCTTCCAATAAAGAGTCGATTGAGCCATTAGCGACGTTGCGGGCGCGAGGCGTCCCTGTCGTCATGCTGGATCGCACCCTCCCTGGTCTGGATGCGGGAGAGGTAATGGTGGACAATGCCGGAGGAGCGCAGAAGGCTGTCAACCACCTTGTCCAGCACGGTCATCGGAAGATCTTGTGCATCGGCTACAACAGCAGGTTTAACTCGATCGGCCAGCGGATAGCGGGCTATGAAAGTGCGATGACTGCGGCAGGCCTGGTTCCGCAGGTCCTCGCCGTAGAAGACGATTCTTCCGTCGGCCCGCAGTTGCTCCAGTGCTTGCGTTCCAGCAAGCCCCCCACTGCCATCTTTAGTTTGAATAATGTGACAACCACCCAGGTCTTGCATCTGCTGCAGAGGGAAAATATCCAGATTCCCGGGGATGTCGCACTGATCGGCTTTGATGATTTTGAGCTGGCGAGTCTCCTCGCGGTGCCGCTAACCGCGGTCAATCAACCGGCAGGCGAACTTGGCCGCAGTGGAACGCGGATGCTGCTGGACTGGATACGTACGGGGACGCAGGAGATGCGCTCCGTCGACGATAGAGTGGTATTGCCGGTAGAGCTTGTGATTCGCCGCTCCTGTGGTTGCGACGCGCCTCCAAGGATTCGCTCTTCCCGCCAGGACAACTGACTGCAACCTGCTCATTCTTCGCGAGGCAGAGGGTAAGAGAAACTATGCTTTCGCCCGATGCTCCGATAAACTGAATAGGGTAGCGTTATCTAAGGGAGCTTGCCTTGTCTCGTGATGCGGGAGTTGAACTTCTTGTGTTTGATGTTGGTGGCAGTCATATCGCCTGTGGTGTATTGAGCCTGAAAACAGGGACTCTCAGCCAGGTAAGGCGCACTCCCACGCCCGTGACGGGGCCCTCAGAAGAATTCTTCCGGGCGGTTGAAGTTCTCGGTAAGCAGCTGCTTACCGCGCCGGAAGCGTTGGCTGGCCTGGCTCTTGCGGTCCCGAATCCGTTTGATTATGAGCGCGGCATCAGTTACATGGAGCATAAGTATCAGTACCTCTATGGCGTTGATCTTCGGCGCGCCCTGGCGGACCGCTTCGCTTGCGATCCTTCTCGGATTCATTTCCTCAACGATGCCGCAGCATTCCTCATCGGCGAGATTCACCAGGGTGCCGCTGTGGGCATCGGCCGCTCCATAGGCATCACTCTGGGAACAGGGGTCGGGTCGGCCTTTGCGGTGAATGGCAGGATTGTGACGGACGATCCCAACGTTCCTCCCGGCGGAGAGATATGGAACCTGTCGTACCGAGAAGGCATTGTGGAGGATGTCATTTCAGGCCGTTCCATACGGGAGATCTACAAGCGACTCACGGGCAGTATGGCCGAAGTAAGGGAGATTGCTCGCCGTGCTGCTGAAGATGCGATCGCCCGCCAGGCCTTCGAGATATTCGGACAGGAGCTTGGCAAGGTCCTGCGTGCAACCTGTGCTGCATTTCATCCGGAGCGGATTGTTTTTGGGGGAGCGATTTCCCACTCCGGCGATCTCTTTCTGCCCGCGGCAAGAGCGGAGCTGGCTTCCGACACCATCGAGTTGTGCGTCTCTCAGTTGTTCGATAATGCGCCATTGATTGGAGCCGGAATCAGTTGGCAGCAACAGCAGGGTGTGGATCGGCATGATTCGCTAGCGTCACCCACAGCGCGATGAGATAGGAAAGCTCCACCACTACTTCCCGAAAACGCTGCTCTGACTCTTCCTGATCAGGATGTTTGCGCCAGCAAACCCTGATCAGGAAGAGCTTTTTGTGACCCATCCTCTAAAACCTATCCGTCGATACCACCCACCTCCCCAGAATGTGAACCCTGCCTTTCGATGCGGCAAAGTATTTTGTTGCGTGGGTGATGGGCGTCACAGCAGCCCCCTGTGGCAAAGCGTAAAAACAGCGCCGGGTTGGAGAAGAACACTTCCGGTCCTGGAACGAAGGACGCTGTGAAGGCGCGAACACAACGTCAGTTTGCAGTGAGCAGCAAGGCGAAGAATTCGATGTATCCGTCGTAGCAGCACGTGTACGGAGGCACTCGGAGATGAGCTGGCGAAAAGAATACGAGCGCAAGCGTATGGATGCAGCGCAGGCATTGCAGACCGTGCACTCTGGCGACCGCGTATGGATCCAGTCGGGATGCGGTACACCCTCGATACTGGTGGATGCATTGGTCGCGCGGGCCTCCGAGCTGCGCGATGTGGAGATCGTCCACATGATGACGCTGGGGAACGCAGATTACACGCGGCCGGAATGCGAAGGGCATTTTCGGCATCGCGGATTGTTTCTGGGGGCGAACGTGCGCGAGGCGGTGGCGGCAGGCCGCGCCGACTACACGCCCATTCTGCTGAGTGAGATTGAAGGACTATTCCTGAGCGGAGAGCTGCGACTCGATGTTGTTCTGATGCAGGTATCGCCGCCGGATGTGCATGGGTTTGTGAGCCTGGGAACGACAGTGGATTGCACGCTGACCGCAACTCACTGTGCCAGGGTGGTGATTGCCGAAGTGAATGAACAGATGCCGCGCACGCACGGAGATACATGCATTCCCGTGAGCCGGATCTCCGTGCTGGTGGAGACATCGCGGCCGCTGCTGGAGCTGCATTCGGAGCCTTTCACGGATCTGCATCTGCGTGTTGCGCGCAATGTGGCGTCTCTCATCCCCGATGGTGCAACGCTGCAAACAGGAATCGGCGGGATTCCGGATGCGGTGCTGAAGTGCCTGGGAGACAAGCGTGATCTGGGGATTCACACCGAGATGTGTTCTGACGGAGTCATGGATCTGATCGAGTCCGGCATAGTGAATGGCGAACGAAAGTCTCTGCACCGCGGCAAAGTGGTTCTGGGATTTGTTCTGGGAACGCGACGCTTGTTTGATTTCATCCACGAGAATCCAAGCTTCGAATTTCGATCAATCTCTTATACGAATGATCCTTTTGTGGTGGCGCAGAACGACAGGATGGTTGCGATTAACTCGGCATTGCAGGTGGATCTGACGGGGCAGGTGTGTGCCGACTCGCTGGGAACCAGGCCCTACAGCGGCTTCGGCGGGCAGTTGGACTTTATTCGCGGTGCAGCGCGCTCGATTGGCGGAGTGCCGATTATCGCGCTGCCATCGACGGCGCTTGGTGGCAGGGTATCAAGGATTGTCCCCGTGCTCGAACCAGGAGCGGGCGTAGTGACGTCGCGGGCGGATGTCCACTATGTGGTGACGGAGCATGGCATTGCCTATCTGCACGGGAAAACTTTGCGGGAACGTGCGGAGGCTCTGATCGCGATTGCGGGATCCGAAGTTTCAGGGCGAGTTAGAGGACTTTGCGGTGCGGGCACGATACCTGGAGCGCAAAGCGGCGATGGCCGGTTATCCCTGAGGAGCGGCGATCCAAAGGAAAGGAGCGCGAGAGATGGAGATGCGCGACAGAGGCTTGCTTCAGGTAGATGTGGAGGAGTGCAAAGGATGCGGCCTTTGCATCGAAGCGTGTCCGCCGAAGGTGATTCGCATGAGTGAGAGGCTGAATCACTACGGTTACAGGACAGCGACATACGCAGGCGCAGGTTGCACGGGTTGCGGAATCTGCTTCATGGTGTGTCCCGAGCCGGGAGCGATCACAGTTCTGTGTGCTGCGGCTTACAGGAATCCGAAGGCGAACACCTGGCCACAGGTGTAGAGGGAGACAGCAAATGCGCAAGCAACTGATGAAGGGGAACGAAGCAGTTGTGAAGAGCGCGATTCTCTCGGGTTGCCGTGCGTTCTATGGATATCCCATCACACCGGCAAGCGAGATTGCAGAGGCGGCGGCGCAATACATGACGCCGGCAGGAGGAGTGTTTCTGCAGGCGGAGAGCGAGGTAGCAGCGATCAACATGATGTACGGCGCGGCGTCGGCGGGCGTAAGAACCATGACGGCGTCAAGTGGCCCGGGGATCAGCCTGATGCAGGAGGGCATCAGCTACATGGCGGGCGCGGAGTTGCCCGGCGTGATCGTGGACATCACTCGCGGCGGCCCTGGCCTGGGGAACATTGCAGCGGAGCAGAGTGACTATCACCAGGTGGTCAAGGGTGGCGGCCATGGAAACTATCGAACGATTGTGCTGGCACCGGATTCCGTGCAGGAGATGGCGGATTTAACAGCCCTTGCCTTCGAAGTGGCAGACCGCTATCGCAATCCAGTGGTGGTGCTTGCGGATGGATTCATCGGGCAGATGATGGAGCCGGTGGAGTTTCCTCAGAGCGCAATCGCGCCGCGTTTACCGGAGTGGGCCGTAGCAGGTACGGCAGCGTCACGCGGCAATCTCATCACATCACTGCATATGGATTGCGATGAGTTGGAGGCGCATCTCCGCCACCTGGAGACGAAGTATCTCTGCGCGAAGCAGCATGAGGTGCGCGCAGAGGAGTGGCATGCGGATGGAGCAGAGGTTGTGCTGGTGGGATACGGTATTGCGGGGAGAATTCTGAAGGCCGTAGCAGCGGAGGCTCGCGCAGCCGGGCTCAATGTGGGCGTGCTGCGTCCCATCACTCTGTATCCATTTCCAGAGATGCATCTGCAGCGCCTCGCCACGCATGCGCGTGTCTTCGTGGTTGTGGAGTTGAGCAATGGCCAGCTGCTCGAAGATGTGAAGCTCGCATTGAACGGTGCGCGTCCGGTCGAGTTTCTGGGTCGAGGGGGAGGGAATGTGCCGTCAATCGAAGATGTCCTCAGCTTTGTGCGAGAACAGGCGTTCCGTTATCCGCCGGTAAAGCAGCCGGAAGAAGGGCGGCTGGTTCATGTCTAACGAGACGGTTTCAGAATACGCAGTGGTGCATGCGCGGCCCGACGCGTTTTACGAGTGCTTCGAGCGAAAGCCGGAGTTGCAGCACCAGACGCACTATTGCCCGGGCTGCGGACATGGCATCGTTCACAAGATGCTCGCGCAGGCCATTGATCAGCTAGGCATCCAGGACAGAACAATTCTTGTCAGCCCGGTCGGATGCTCAGTGTTTGCGTACTACTACCTCGACGTCGGCAACATTCAAGGCGCGCATGGGCGTGCCCCGGCTGTAGCAACAGCGGTCAAGCGCAGCAGGCCGGGCAGCATCGTGATCGACTACCAGGGGGACGGAGATCTATCGGCAATTGGGTCGGCGGAGATTCTGCATGCCGCGAACCGTGGCGAGAACTTCACAGTGATCTTCGTGAATAACGCGATCTATAGCATGACCGGCGGCCAGATGGCTCCGACGACGCTGCTGGGGCAGAAGAGCACGACAACTCCGCATGGGCGAAGCGCGGCGAGTGAAGGGTATCCGCTGCATGTGAGCGAACTGCTGGCAACGCTGGAGGCCCCGGTTTACATTGAGCGCGTTGGTTTGGGAGATAACAGGCAGATCGCGCAGGCGGCGCGCGCAGTCCGGCGAGCCGTGGAGAACCAGGTGCACGGGTTGGGCTTCTCCATGGTGGAAGTGTTGTCACCATGTCCGACGATCTGGAAGATGTCGTCGGTCGAGGCACAGCGGTGGGTGCGTGACGTGATGGTGAAGACTTATCCGCTGGCGGTTTTTCGCGACCGCACACAAGACGCACAGCCCCGCGTGGTATCTGAGGCAGCGCCGGCCCTGGAGGAGATTCCGCGAATTGTTGGCGTTGTCGAAGAAGAAGATTCGTCGGCAGTGAATTCCGCAAGTACAGAGCAAATAGCAGAAGATCTGGATCTTCGCGTGCGCGTAGCGGGCTTTGGCGGGCAGGGAGTGCTCTTGCTGGGCGAAGTGCTGGCGGAGGCTGGGCTCGATGCGGGGCTGGAGGTGTCATGGCTTCCGTCCTACGGGCCAGAGATGCGCTCCGGCACCTCGAACTGCCACGTGCGGCTATCCAAACGGCCAATCGATTCGCCTCTGGTGATGCGGCCCAACGTGCTGGTAGCGATGAATGAGCCATCGCTGCGAAAGTTCTATGCGAGCGTGCGCAGCGGCGGATGGATTCTCTACAACGGAGAAACGCTGCCAGCAGATTGCGCGCGGGCAGATGTGCACGTGCTGGCAATGCAATTTACGCAGGTGGCCGATGAACTGGGCGATGCGCGAGCCAGCAACATGGTGATGCTGGGTGCGCTGCTGGAGAACATCGCAGTTTTGCCAGAGGCAAGCGTTGGCGCAGCGCTGCGGCGGTTGGTCAAGCATGCGCAATGGGTAGCACTGGATGAGCGCGCACTTGCTCGCGGACGAGAACTCTACAGGAACTCCTCGCGAATATAGATGCGTTTCAGCGCTGCTCGCCGCTGCGGGAGTGTCTTGTGTGGATGCGCAGGAATCCCGGTGACTGCATTCCGATAAATTCTTTGCTCGGGCGGAGATTTCCGGTTGCGTGTCACTCCGCATGCACATGCGCGGGACTCTAGCCCCACGGTTACCTGCACACAGTCGCGCACATGCTCCTGCCAGGTATAACGTCCGTATTGAAAAGTACGGTTGACAGGGATGCGTGACTACTTGTGCCAACTAGCGAGTATCAATAGCAGATAAGATAACTTTTAGATGGCGTGATGCACGACGCCAACAACTAAGAAGAAATGCAGCGAGCTATTTTTGGAGGGATGCTCCTCGTCCTTTTGCCGTGAACTCCAGCGGCATGCGACTGTTATTTCCAGCCGCGATGTGCATACGGGTAGATAGGAGCTGTCACGGAAGAAAGGGAGCAGATGATGGAGCAGCAAGCTCACGATCTGCTCGGGTATATGCTTCTGTCCCTTTGCCATAAGCTCAAAGTAAAACCAAAATTGGAAACTCCCGCTAATCAAGCAAATCAGGGATAGGCAAGATGACTCTGCGTTTCTATAAAAGAATCAGATTTGAACATATGATCGACTATTTGCGCGGATTTTCAATTGTAGTGGGCTTCTTATCACTTGGGTCGCTGTTGCACCGGCTCGGCATTCCCATCCCTGGAGGAGTTCTGGGATTGATCGTGTTTTATCTGGCGATGTCGACCGGCCTGATAAAGCTAAAGTGGATGGAGAGAACGGCAAATCTGCTGCTTCGCAATATGGTGCTTATGTTTGTGCCGCTGACAGTGGGGCTGATGGACATGGGGCCTCTGCTGTCGCGGCAGGCCCTGGCGATGAGCGCCAGCCTGGTAGTGAGCCTGGTGGCTGTATTGCTAACGACCGGCGTGCTGGGCCGCTGGCTTCTGCCAACTGAGTCCATCCAGCCGGAGTTCAGCGCGCACACCGTAAAGCATGAAGCGACTGAGGATGGCCAATGAATTTCGTGCAGGGGATTGTCAGAAATCCGGTCTTTAGCATTGTGCTTACCTTGTTGGTCTATTGGCCGGCTCTTGCGCTGCACAGGCGCTGGCACTGGATTCCGCCCGTCGTTGCTACCTGCCTGCCGATCGTGGCTTTCCTGCTTTTGGTGCGTGAGCCTTACACGGAGTACAACCGCGGGGGCAGCTATCTGAGCTGGTGGCTGGGGCCGGCGACCGTGGCGCTGGCGGTGCCCATGTACCGGCATGGCATGACGCTGCGAAAGTCCTTGCCGAGGCTGGTGCTGATCGTGCTGGCTGGCTCGATCGTGGGCATGATCTCTGCCGGACTTACCGCGTGGTTGCTGGGCGCACCCTTGCCGGTCGTGATGTCCACTGTGCCCAAGTCAGTGACCACACCGATCGCCATCGAAGTATGCCGGGAGCTCAAGGGCATTCCGCAGATCACTATCGCACTGGTACTGCTGACAGGAGTGTTGGGCGCCAGCTTTGGGCTGCCACTGCTGCGGCTGGTGGGCGTGCAAGACGATCGAGCTATCGGCGCCGCCATCGGCACGTCCGCACACGGTATCGGCACAGCAAGCTTGGTACGGCACTCGGAGATGCAGGCCACTGTCTCTTCCTGGGCCATGGCCGTGGCGGGCGTATTTACATCATTGCTGGCATCACTGCTAATGCTGTTTCTGCATTGACGAGTAGAAACGCGCACTATATATCCGCTTTGGGGCAGCTACAACGGCGCCCATCTTGCGGCTGGCGTTCTTAGGGCCTGGATGGCGGCGGGTATAGACGGAAAGCATGAGCATCCAGACTTCAGCGAAATTCTGCTCGAATCGCGAAATTAACGCAAACAGTGAGGCGCGACCGTACGGCAGCCGTACAGTCTCCCCGAAATTTCTCCGGTTATTGAGTAACTGGGATTCAGGGCTCTGTTTGATTCAGAATCTTCGCATCGTGTTCTTTAATCCCAGCCAACGACAGTTTTCCGCACTCCTCTAATTTCTCCAAATCGACACGACTCATAACATACGTATATCCATCCCTATCAGTAATAAGGTAGGTCGGCTCGCCATTCTCGCCCCGGCTATTAACCACTCTCAATCCCTGGTTTTCTAAAGCCCTCTTAGGATTTGGCATGCGTTCTCTCCTGGGGGATAAGTGTGCTACAAAAGGTCACGTTGCTCATTCAACGCAGAAAACACTTGACGTCATGCAGTGGCGCATCCAAGAGTTCTCCTCTAGTCCAAGGCGATCTGTCATGGACCCATTTTAGGCTCGGGAAGATCGCAGTCGCCGCTAAGCAACTTGGCAGAAATTATCTTGGAATCGAGATGAACTCAGAACAATTGAAGATCGCGGAGGGGCGCCTCAGGCAAATCAATAGCGAAACAACAGTAAGTACGTAACAGATACATGGTTTTCAAAATGCGCCGTATGCGGCACATACCAAAAAATATGGTGGAGGCGGCGGGAGTCGAACCCGCGTCCGAAATCGATGTCAGCAGAGAGACTCCATGCTCAGTCACGTTCCGGAGACTTCAGTTTACGCGCTCAGAACGGACAAAATACGCGTAACCCTAGCCCGTAAATCTCGTTCTCTCAGCCCAGGCGTAGCCTTGAGAACCAGTCTGCTGTGCGACGTTCTTTCGCGGCCCACAGACAAAGCCACGGAGAACGGCAACTTAACTAATTAAGCTGCGTATGCCAGTTGATTATCGGCAATTATCATTTTGCAAGCGATTACGGGTGCCCGCACCCCGGCATGCCTCTTTACCGCAAACGATCCCGTCGAAACCGTGACGCCCCCACTTCTGAAGCAGCATGCGACGCTTTTTATCGCATGCCTAGTCTCATTATACCGCCGTTCCTGGCGGCTATCCGTTCGAGACTGGCCGTTTCCCGGTTTGAGAGTGTTCCCCGGTAATTGGGGCGAACAATCTACGATCCAAGATGCTCCAGGTCGATGGATTCGTATGCTTTTCGCTCCACCCCTTCGCGAATTTGCTTAGGCGTCTTCCCGAGCTTCGTCTGGCGGTAGGCGTACACCGCTTCCTTGGCGCAGGTGGAGCACTCGGCGCCGTGCGTGTTCTCAAAGCAGCTATGCAGGCTGTTATGACCAAGCGCGCGGTCACAGCGGCAATAGCAGGGAAGCTGATGGAGCACGGCAGGAATCTTTACCGCCATCCGATAGACCTGCGTTTGCCATGGGTAGCGGAAGGATGGGCCTTGCAACTGGCTGCCGGACAGAATCGGTGGAAGCTTTGCTGTGGGAGGCTGGGAGTTATAGGCTGGCACGTCATCCCCTGGATTCGACCATTGAGCAAATGCGCCTGCAGTGGCTAGTCCCATGAGCACGCCCAGCACAATACGCTTCATACACAACCCCTCGACAAAGGATGAGTGAATGTCACTTCAGATCACCGACGCGCAGCTACAGCCGAACCAGCGCCCGGTAAAGAAGCAGAAGTGGAATTCCTGACTCCATCTTAACGTACCTGTGGGTGTCGTATGACGGGCAAAAAAAGGCGGCACGAACGGTATGTTGTTCGTGCCGGGAGGCCAGTGACGCAACTTGTGACGAATCCCTTTTGCTGGACGGTGAGAGATCTATCTCGATCGAACCGCCAGAGCCACACAATTACTTAGATGCTGCTGCCTGCCAAAAAGCATCCAAACTTGTGTTGCAACTCCTGAAGTGTATCCATCTTTTGGTACATACACAAGGTAAAAGCGATGAAATAATTCATATTCCCGTATTTTTATTGCTCCTTTAATGGGGAAAGTATGGTTTCACGGATTATCGGGGGCGCTCCTGGGAATGCTCCGAGACGCAAATAGAGGAATATATGCTTAATAATGAATGGTTTGCATCATTGGCGGAGAAAAAAGAGACAGCTGATACCCATGAACTAGCCACAAGGAGCGCATCCAGGCCACTCCTTAGAACTGTTTTGCTGATGATGAGCTCTGCGCTCCTGGGAGGTGTCGCCTTCGCAATCTGGAATCGGCGGCAGATCTCCAGTATTCGGGAGAAGGACACGGTCTATCCGTGGCCACCAGTTTCCGATGACGACGACGCGATTTATTAAAACCTCGAGAGCGGTTTTCCTGTTACTAAGCTGCTGATCTTCCAATTACTTGTGGATTGCTTCGGAAGTGGAATCGCAGCTCGCCGCCAGGCTAAAGTCCATCTCGGTTAGGCCGCCGGCATCATGCGAGGTCAGCGCCAGGCGAACTTTGTTATAGCGAATATCTATATCTGGATGGTGGCCCAGGGCTTCGGCATTTTCTCCGACCCGATTGACGAATTGCAAAGCGGTTATAAAGTCCGGAAAACTGAAGGTGCGGACAATCTCATGTTGCTCCAGGTTCCAGTCCGGGATCGATTGCAGTTTGTGCTGAACGGTTTCCTCATTAAGTAGGGCCATCACCGCCTCCTTGTCCTTTAGGATGCTTATTCGGAGTAGGTCAATGGGGCATATCGCTGGTTATGATGGCGAATCTCGGCGCGCAGATCCTGCCAAAGCTGATCTGGCAGGCTGAGATAGGTTTCGACGATTGCGGGATCGAACTGCGTGCCGGCGCAGCGGCGTATCTCTCGCCGGGCTGCCTCAAAGCTGTTTGCGCAACGGTAAGGTCGATCCGAGGTGATCGCGTCCAGAGCATCCGCGATGGCAAAAACGCGCGCGCCGAGCGGGATCTCCTCTCCCTTGAGCCCTCGTGGGTATCCCGAACCGTCAAAGTGTTCCTGATGGCTGTAAACAATCTCCGCTGCGTCATGCAGGAAAGGGATCTTGTGCAAAATATGGTAGCCTCGGGCGCAATGTTCGCGCATGATGGCCTGCTCTTCCGCACTGAGCCTCCCCGGCTTCAGCAGGATGGCGTCAGGAATCGCCATTTTGCCGATGTCATGCAGGAATGCACCGCGAGCGATGACCCGTATCTCGGAGGGACCAAGCCCCAGAGCACGCGCCAAGGCTATGGTGAAGGCGGTGACGCGTTTGGAGTGGCCTTCGGTTTCCGAATCTTTCAGATCGAGAGCATCGCCGAGCGCTTCGAGCGTAATGTCGTAGGATCGCTCCAGATCGGCAACAGCCTGTCCCAGCATCTCTGTTCGGGACGAGATCAGCTGCTGGAGATTCTCACGGACCTCTGAATTCTGCTTCACCAGCCGGCGGTAATCCAGCGCCTGACGCACGGTTTTGTGCAACAGGGCATTTTCGAACGGCTTCAGCAGGTAATCGTAGGCTCCACGACGCATGGCGGTGATGGCCATCCCGATGTCGTGAATGGCGCTGATGATGACGACGGGAGTGTCGGGTTCGCGATCCTTCAGACGATCGAGCAGCCCCAGGCCATCCACGCCTTTCAGGGTGATATCGGAGAGAACGAGATCGAAGGGGTCTTCTTTTTCAATGTGATGCAGGGCATCACTGCTGCTGGCGGCCAAAAGGGGCTGGTAATCCGCCGCCTTTAATGCCGCCCCGATTGACTTCCTTACATCTGCATCGTCATCGACTACCAGGATTCGAACTGCTGTCATCCCGTCCCCGCTCTTCCATGAAGCACAAAATTGATCAACAGCGTCTGCATCAACATTACCTGCGAAATGTTACTTGCGCGGTATAAGTTTGGTGTCTTTGTGCACGTCTTCTTACGATTGGCTGTGTTTTAAAAGTATAAGCATACGTTAATGTCCGAATGAAAAAGGATGACATATGACGGTGCCGGAAACGCTTTTTCTTGATACAGTTAGCTTAGGCCTATTTACCGATCAGTGACTCCGTCATTATTTATAAGGAAACAATCTATCCGACACTGGCACGTTCTGAAACAGTAAAGCAACATCCTTACAGTCGTACAACGTAAATTGAGGGACCCTTGTTCAACCTTGATCGCGCATTTTTTGAAGATCAGACGCCGAAGCTGATTTCTTCAGCAAAGCGTTCGCTGCAAGATCGTCAACGGGATATTTACGACAGTCACCGCCATCGAGTCTACGCCGTGGCTTACTACATGATCGGCAATGAACTCGCTGCGGAAGAGACTCTGACGCAAACTTTTGTGCGTGCATTCCAAATAGCGGAAGAGCCGGACGCCAAAACCGTCGATGCCGTATTAATGGGAGAGCTGCGCGCACAGTTGGGATTCGACGAACCTGCTCCGTTCATGGAAGTCACGACTGAGGGCTCGAACGGTAGCCGCAACATCCGCAGAACAGATCTGGAGGAAGCGATCCAGCAATTACCTCCTATGGAGCGGTTAGTCTTTCTGCTGAAGGATGTGGAAGGGTACTCCACGGCAGCGATCGGCGACTTTGTCAGTCTGCCTGCCGCCGATCTTCCGCGTATTCTGCTTTCGGCCCGGTTAAGATTGCGTTCCATCCTTGCATCGGGCATATCCGCCAAACCTTCGTTCCAGGGTGATGATCCCTCGTCCGCTTCGGCAGCCGCGTAACAGTCGTTGTCTCGATAATCCCCGCCTAGAGGTTCCAGGGCTTTCTAAGTCTTCTTGAGCTTTGCCATGCGCTCGCGGCGGATCCTGGCCCATCCGGGCTTGTTCGTCTGCCTGGTACGGCCAAGCGCCAGCGCATCCTGTGGTACATCCTCCGTGATGCAGGATGCTGCGGCAATGTATGTGCCGTCTCCTACCGTGATGGGCGCAACCAGAGTGGAATTGCTGCCCACAAACACTCCATCTCCAATATTGGTTGTGTGCTTAAAGACGCCGTCATAGTTGCAGGTGATGACACCGGCTCCCACGTTCACTCCGCTGCCGATGTTGGCGTCTCCCAGGTAGCTCAGATGATTTGCCTTGGATCCCTTGCCGAGCTTCGTCTTCTTCGTTTCCACAAAGTTGCCGACGTGGGCTCCTTCGCCGATCTCGCTGCCTGGGCGCACATGGCTGTAGGGGCCGATCATGGCTCCCGCCTCAATGGTTGAGTCGGCAATAATGGAGCCCTGCCGAATGAGCACATCGTTCCCAATGGTGGCATTCTCGATCACTGAGTAGGAACGAATCCGGCAGTTCTCGCCGATCTTTGTATTACCGAGCAACTGTACTCCCGGTTCGAGAATCGTATCCGCGCCGACTTGTACCTCGGCATCGATGAGGCAACTCTCCGGGCGAAGAATGGTGACGCCCTCCGCCATAAGCTTGCGTGCGGTGTTCGCACGAAGCGTTGCGTCCAGTTGCACGAGTTCTGCAATGGTGTTGGCGCCGAGCACCTCGTTGGGGAACTCGGCCTCCAGCGCTACGACACGTTCCCCCGCATCGACCAGGATGCGCGCCATATCCGTCAGGTAATACTCGGCATGGGCATTAGCCGTCTGCAACTCCCCGATGTGGCGAAAGAGAGGGCCAGTTTGGAAGGCATAGATGCCGGAGTTAATCTCCGGTGCGTTGATTTGCTCCGGCGTAAGCGCCTTTTGCTCCACGATCGCTGCAACCTCAACCGATGCGGGAGATTTGCGCAGGACGCGGCCATAGCCGTGCGGATCCTCGGGGGCTGCGGTGAGGATGGTCATCGCTGCATGCTGCTCCAGGTGGAATTTGCGAATGCCCGCAATCGTCTCCTTGCGAATCAGCGGGACGTCTCCGGAGAGGACCAGGATGTGGTCATAGCCTTCTACAAAAGGCTGAGCGCATTGGATGGCGTGTCCGGTGCCGCGTTGTTCCGCCTGCAGCACAAACTGCACTCCGGTGGAGCGGACGGCGTTCTGGACGCGCTCGGCCTCGTGGCCAATCACGACATAAATATCCTTCGCCGGCACGATCTCCCGGGCAGCCGCGATGACGTGGGAGAGCAGGGGCTTTCCGCCGATCTCGTGCAACACCTTTGGACGTTTCGATTTCAGGCGGGTGCCTTTGCCCGCCGCCATAATGACGATTGCAACTTTGATCATCCTAGCGACCCTTTCCTCCCGGCGCTTCCATGCCTGGCGGCATGGGAATGGTGATATCCACGGGCTGAACCTTGCCCAGTTTTTCCAACGGCGTTCCGAAATCGGCAGCGTTGCCGACCACGAGGATCGCGAGCTTGGAGGGGTCGATATACTTTCGTGCGACGCGCTGCACGTCGGCTGTCGTTACCTTCTCGATGCCGGCGCGATACTTCTCAAGAAAGTCCGCCGGGTATCCGTAAAACTCCAGCCGCGCGCTTTCGGAGAGAATCTTTTCCTTGCTGTCATAGCTGAAGATGAAAGAGTTCAGGATCTGATCCTTTGCGTTCTTCAATTCCTCTTCCGTAAATGGCTGCGTCTTCAGATTGTCGATCTCCTTCAACATCGCCTGTGTCGCATCCACCGTGCTGGCGCTCTTGGTTCCAGCGACCACGTGGAAGAGTCCAGGGTGGTCGTAGGAGGCGCCGTAGGAGCCACCTACCGAGTAAGCAAGCCCCAGTTGCGTGCGCACCTTTTGAAACAGGCGTGAGCCAAATCCGCCGCTGAAGATCTCGTTCATCAGTGCCAGCGCGAAATAGTCAGGGTTTCTGCGCTCCGTCCCCAGGCCGACAATCCAGATATTGCTTTGGTTCACGTCCTGCTTGTCGACGAGGTAGACGCCCGGCGTGGGGCCGGAGAACTTTTCGTTTGGCGGAAGAATCTTCGTGCCCGGCTTCAATGGCTCGAAGGCCTCGCGAATCCTGCGCTCCATTTGCGCCGAGTCAAAGTCGCCGGAGACACCGACGATCATGTTGTTGGGCACGACTGTATGATCATGCCACTTCTTTAGATCATCGACTGTTACAGATTGAACGGTTGCGATCTCGGAGATGCGCGAATAGGGACTTTGGGCGCCGTAGACGAGCTTGGCAGCTTCGCGCGCAGCAATCCCGCCGGGGTCCTCATTCCGGCGAACGATCTCCGCCGCCGCTGCCTGCTTCGCCAGCTCCAGCTTCTGCTGGTTGAAGACGGGATGCAGCAGCAAATCGACGGCGATTGCAAAGACCTGGTCCTGGTCAGCCTTCAGGCAGGACCAGCCTACGCTGGTGGAATCCAGATCTCCGTTGGTCTCCACTTTGGCGGCTTTCGCTTCCAGCAGGTCGTCCAGCTTGTCGCCATTTATGGTTGCGGTTCCGCTGGTCCTCCATGTTTCTCCATAAAGATCGATCAGGCCGGCTTTGGCTGGATCGATGTCGCGCGACCCGCCGCGCAACTCCACAAAGCCGTTGACGAAGGGAAGCTCATGGTCCTCCTGAAGAAACACGACCACGCCGTTCGGCAGCGCGATTCTCTTCGGCTGCTGGGGATGAAAGGCATGGAGCGGAGGAATGGCGATGGACTTCCACGGTTGTGCCTGTGGCTGTGCTGATTGCGCGCGAAGCGCTGGAACCGCGAGGAGGCTCAAGGCCGCTGCCAGTGCGAGCGTGGCGTTCCGATTCACTTTGCACCCCCGTTTTGTGCGGATTTCGGTGCCGCAAATTCAATCATTGCTGAGGTCCTGTTGCTATCGACGAAGATCTTGTTGGCCACTCGCTGAATATCCGCCTTGGATACCTTGTCGATCCGGTCCAATTGTTTGAAGAGCTCGCGCCAGTCCCCGTAGCGCATCTGGTAAACGGCCAATTGCTCGGCGAGGCCCTGGTTATCGGCAAGCCCCCGAAGCAGATCGGCGCGCGCGCGGGTCTTGAACATCGCCAGTTCGTCATCGCTCACCGGAGATGTCTTCAGCATGTCGATTTCTTTATGGATAGCATCGCGCATCTGCTGCGGAGTATGGCCCGGTACGGGAACCGCGTAGAAGGCGAAGAGGCCAGGATATTTGTCTCCGGGGAATCCGCTGAAGCCCTGGGCGACAGCGGCAATCTGCTGATCCCGAACCAGGCTGCGATAGAGGCGCGAGGTGCGCCCGTTGGAGAAGATATCCGAAATAGCCGCGTACACTGCGTCATCCGGGTCGCGATAGTCGGGCCTGTGGTAGCCCTCGATAAAGAAGGGTTGCGTCGCCTCGCGGATGAGTACCGTCTTTTCCGCCCGCTGCGGAGGTTCGACCGTAGTCATCTCTTCCGGCGGGTTGCCGGCGGGGATGCGTCCGAAATACTTCTCGAGAATGGGCATAGCCGTGGAGGCTTTGATATCCCCTGCGACGCCAATCACGATGTTCGCCGGAACATAGTAGGCCTGGTGAAAGGCTCCGGCTTCGGTAGCGGTAATCTGGCTGAGCTCCGAGGCCCATCCGACGCCGGGACGCCCGTAAGGATGAGCGACATAGGCAGTCGCCAGAAACTGCTCCACCATGCGGCCAATGGGGTTGGAGTCCGAGCGCATTCGGCGCTCTTCCATCACCACCTCCCGCTCCTTATAGAACTCGCGCGGCACAGGATTCTGGATGCGATCGCTCTCCAGGTAGGCCCACAATTCGAAGCGATTCGACGGCATGCTCCAGAAGTACTGCGTGGAATCGAGGCTGGTGGATGCATTCACGCCGGTGGCGCCGTTTTGTTCGGCAATCTCCGTGAACTGGTTGGGGATGACGTACTTCTGCGCTGCCACCGTAGCGGCGTCGAAGTCCGCCTTCAACTGCTTCAACCGGGCGGGATCCTGCCCGACGCGCTTGCGGAATTCCAGGTCATAAGCGGCGTAGGCTGCTTCCACCTTGGCCAGCGCAACCTTCTCCGCGGCATAATCCGTGGTGCCTATATCCTTGGTGCCCTTGAAGGCGAGATGCTCAAACATATGCGCCAGGCCAGACTGGCCGCCGGGATCGTTGGCGTCTCCGGCATTCACGATCGTCCAGAAGGAGAAGACTGGTGCCTCCGGTCTTTCACAGACGATGAGCGTGAGCCCATTGGGGAGCACCTTGGTCGTGATTCGTTTCTCAAAGCTCGCCAGATCCTGTGCGTACGCGGACAGAGTGAGGACGCACATCAGGAGGAGCGAGCGAGCAGCCAGACGCGATGGATAGTTCATGTGCTGATTCGACCTCGGAAAACTCCTGCCGGCGTCGATTGGCCAATGGCCCATCAACGGGTGGGAGGGAGTAATTCCGAAACTACCCGCCCGCTCCCGCCATGTCAAACCTCAGTACGCCGCCAAATATGTTGGTATTTCGTCACTTAGGTCGCCGTCTTGACCAAATGAATCGTCATTCATTATGCTTCGACAGTTTTTATTAGTCTGATTCGCAGGCTTGCCGCACAGAGCGTTCCGTCACCTCGAAGGAGTTCAGCCGATGAGCAGCATGGTTTCAGGAGATGTCCAGCCGGTTTCACGCGAGCTGTCAGCGGAGCTCTCCGCGAAACTACCCGCGAAACTACCGTTGATCCGCCGCGCTGCAGTTCTGGGAGCTGGAACCATGGGCTCCCGCATCGCAGCGCATCTGGCGAACGCGGGGGTTCCCGTTTTGTTGCTCGATATCGTTCCTGCAGGCGAACAGGCGAATCGAAGCCGGATCGCGGTGCAGGCCATCGAAGCGCTGTTGAAGGCCAAGCCTGCTGCGTTCTATGAGGCTTCGCTGGCGCAGCTTGTGACTCCGGGCAACTTTGAAGATGATTTGCCGCAACTCGCCGGATGTGACTGGGTGATTGAGGCAGTGACAGAAGATCTCACCATCAAGCAGAGTCTGCTGGGGAAGATATTGCCTCATCTGGCGCCGCTGGCCATCCTGACGACGAATACCAGCGGGTTGCCCATCGCCTCCATCGCCGCCGGTTTGCCCGAGGAGTTTCGCAATCGCGGGTATCACCGGCGCTGGTTCGGGACACACTTCTTCAACCCTCCGCGTTATATGCGGCTGGTGGAGATCATTCCTACGCCGGAGTCCGACCCGGAGGTAGTCGCGGACATTGCGAGGTTCGTGGATCAGCGGCTGGGCAAGACAGTTGTTTATTCCCATGACACGCCGAACTTCGTGGCGAATCGTATCGGAGTCTTCACGCTGTTTACGTCGATTCGCCTGATGATGCAGCAGGGACTCTCCATTGAAGAGGTAGATGCGCTGACGGGTTCGGCCATCGGGTGGCCGCGCACGGGAACCTTTCGCCTTGCGGACATGGTCGGCATCGACGTGCTTGCCCACGTTGCCGCTAACTTTGCGCGTTCGGGTGGCAGCGATGGCAGCTCGGCGGATCTGCCTGCCTTTCTCAAGACGATGCTGGAGCGGCACTGGCTGGGCGACAAGGCCGGGCAAGGATTCTACAAAAAAGAAAAAGATGCGGAGGGCAAGGAGTTGCGCCTCGCCCTCGATGTGAACACGGTGGAATACCGCCCGCTGGCAAAGGCGAAGCTTGCCGCCCTGGACATGGCGAAGAACGCTGAATCCCTGGGGGCACGGCTCAAGATGCTGCTCGCGGCGGAGCCCCGAAAGGACAAGGCCGCAGCCTTCCTGTGGCCCTTGCTGGCTCGCCTGTGGAACTATGCCGCCGACCGCGTACCCGAGATAGCCGACGACATTCCTTCGATAGATCGCGCCATGCACGCTGGATTTAATTGGGAGCTGGGTCCCTTTGAAATGTGGGATGCGGCTGGCGTAGCAGAGACGGTGGAGCACATGCGGGCCATGAACGAGCCCATCTGTCCCAATGTCGAGAAGCTGCTCGCTGCGGGACATTCTTCCTGGTACAAGGACGACGCCAGCCAGGCTTCCGGCCGCGTTTGCTTCAACCCTGTGTCAGGGGAATATGAGCCCGTCATTCTGCCCGAAGGGATTGCCACTGTCGCCATGTTTCGCAAGGCACACGGCGTTGTGCGCAAGAATGCCGGAGCATCGCTGGTGGATCTTGGAGATGGCATCGGCTGCATCGAGCTGCACTCGCTCAAGAATGCAATCGGCGATGACATTGTGCATCTCGTCACCCAGGTTCTCCATCGCGACAGCGAACCGGTGCAGCAGTTTCGCGGATTCGTGATCTCGGGGGATGCGGAAAACTTCTCAGTGGGCGCAAACCTGATGCAACTGCTTCTCGCCGCACAGGAGGGGGAGTGGGAGGATCTCGATCTGGCGGTGCGGGCCTTTCAGCGAATGACCGCATCGATCAAATTCTGCCCGCGTCCGGTGGTGGTTGCGCCCTTTGGGCTCTGCCTCGGCGGTGGAACGGAGATCGCGTTGCACGCCGCGCGTCGTCAGCCCCATGCCGAGTTGTATATGGGGCTGGTGGAGGCTGGCGTCGGCCTGGTTCCTGGTGGAGGCGGCACCAAGGAGATGGCTCTGCGCGCGATCGATGCAGCCGCAGCTATCGCGAAGCCTGCGCCGAATGATCCTCCGGCAAAGTTCGCCATGTCCGGCGAGATGCTGGATGCGCTCAAGAAATCTCTGGAAATAGTGGCGATGGCTAAGGTGTCCACCTCCGCGCTGGAGGCGCGTACGCTCGGTCTTCTGGCGCCGTGCGACCGGATAACGCTGCACCGCAACCGCATCCTGCTCGATGCGAAACAGACCGCTCTTACGTTGGCGGAGGCGGGCTATTCCGCACCCGTCGAACGTGCCAGGATTCCGGTGGCAGGAGAGGCTGTGTTGCCGACGCTCAAGCTGGGAATTCATATGATGCGGCAAGCGGAGTACATCAGTGATCACGACTTGAAGGTGGCGAGCAAAGTGGCGCACATTCTCTGTGGGGGAACTCTCACACCCGGCAGCCTGGTCAGCGAGCAATATTTTCTGGATCTCGAACGCGAAGCCTTCCTCTCGCTCTGCGGCGAGCGCAAAACGCAGGAGCGCATCGCGTTCACGCTCAAGACCGGCAAGCCATTAAGGAACTAACGTTGCAAAGATCGCTCACAGTTTGCCTGCTGTTACTTGGCGCGGTCCAGGGGATATCCGCCTGCGCCCAGGCAATGGAACAGGTAGAGGCAGGGCAGTTTGATTTCGCAGGCAAGACGCTGCCGTACAAGATTCGGCGGCTGCCGCTGTCGGCATTTCCTGAACTGCCCGCGCCGGTCCGTTATGCACTGGAAGAACGCCACTGCCTGGTGCCGCAAACCTTCCAGGCGCACCGTCCCGAGAATGTCATTCATGGGGACTTCTGGCAGCGGGGAAGTCTCGATTGGGCGGTTCTCTGTTCGCATGGAGGCACGAGTTCGCTGCTGGTTTTTCGCGGCAATGCGCTTGGACTGCCCATCGAACTTGAGAACGCGAAGGACGTGGATCGGCTGCAGGTAAGTTTGAAGGGAACACTGGGCTTTGCATGGGGACTGGATGTAGCCGAGCCGCAGCTTGTGCAGCGCGTGGCAGGCAGCCAGTCCGCTTCCTACGACCACGATGGAATCCAAGTCTCCATCGTCGATCGATACCTGGAGATTCGTTACAACCAGAACGGCACGTGGCTCCAGATTGAGGGAGCGGAGTAATACAAGGAGCAAGAGACATGGCAGATGCGGTAATTGTCAGCACCGTTCGCACCGCGGTTGGGCGCTCCGGCAAGGGAGCACTTGCTACGACGCGGCCGGACGATCTGGGAGCGGTTGCGATCCGTGGCGCGCTGGAGAATATCCCGCAGCTTGATGCGAAAGAGTTGGATGACGTGATTCTTGGCTGCGCCATGCCGGAGGCCGAGCAGGGAATGAACGTGGCCCGCATCGCGAGCCTGCGTGCAGGGCTGCCGGTCGATGTTTCTTCGATGACGGTGAATCGCTTCTGCGCGTCGGGCCTGCAATCGATTGCGATCGCCGCAGAGAGAATTCGCGGTGGCGGGGCGACGGTGATTCTTGCAGGCGGAACCGAGTCGATGAGCATGGTGCCGATGGGGGGCAACAAGATCAGCGCCAACCCCTGGCTGGTGGAGAACTACCCCGATTCGTATCTCAGCATGGGCCTGACCGCGGAGCGAGTGGCGCAGAAATATCACATCACCCGCGATCAGGCAGATGAATTTTCCCTAGGCAGTCACCGCAAGGCGCTCGACGCCATCCAATCTGGACGCTTTGCACAGGAGATTGTGCCTGTAACGGTGACAAATATCTCGCCAACCCAAAAGGCAACCAAGCCGGAGACGAAACAGACGGTCTTTCGCACCGATGAGGGCCCCCGCGCAGACACTTCAATGGAAGCCCTGGCAAAGTTGAAGCCCGCATTCCACGCCAATGGAGTGGTAACGGCGGGCAATTCCTCGCAGACCTCCGATGGAGCCGCTGCCTCCGTAGTGATGTCTGCGGATCGGGCGAAGCAGTTGGGGCTGCGGCCCATAGCTCGTTTTGTAGCCTTCGCAACCTGCGGCTGCCTGCCGGAGGAGATGGGGTTGGGGCCGGTTCATGCTGTTCCCAAGGCGCTGAAGCTCGCAGGGTTAACGCTCAACGATATCGACCTGATCGAATTGAACGAAGCCTTCGCCACCCAGGCTCTGGCTGTGACGCAACAACTGGGCGCCGATCCTGCGAAGGTCAACGTAAATGGAGGAGCAATCGCTCTGGGCCATCCTTTGGGCTGCACCGGAGCGAAGCTTACCGCAACCTTGCTGCACGAGATGAAGCGGCGTGGCTCGCACTATGGCATGGTGACCATGTGTGTGGGCGGAGGCATGGGCGCTGCCGGAATTTTTGAGAATCTGAGCTGAGCCGGCATTCGGCGCAGCTCCAACCAGGGTTAAGAATCGGAAGTTAGGAGCGGATCTATGGCCACCGTTGCATCTCCCATCGCCAAGCCCGTAGCAGGCGGAAGTTTCCTGATCGAAAACCGCACAGCAGAGGAGGTCTTTACTCCTGAAGACTTCAGCGAAGAGCAGCGCCAGATCGCCGATACCGCTGCACAGTTTGCGGTGAGCGAGGTGCTGCCGGCATCCGATCAGATCGAAGCCAAGAACTTCGAGGTCACCCGCAGCATCCTGAAAAAAGCAGGGGATCTCGGCCTGATGGCGGTCGATATACCGGAGGAGTATGGCGGCCTGGCAATGGATAAGACCACGTCCGCAATTGTTGCCGACCGTCTCTCTGTCTATGCGAGCTTTTCGGTTGCCTTCAGCGCACATGTTGGCATTGGAACGCTCCCGATTGTCTGGTACGGCACGGAGGATCAGAAGAAGAAGTATCTGCCGAAGCTGGCGACCGGCGAATGGATTGGAGCCTATGCGCTGTCCGAGGCGACCTCGGGCTCGGATGCAATGAATATCCGCACGCGCGCCGAACTCTCGGCGGATGGCAAACACTACATCCTGAACGGCGAGAAGATGTGGATCACGAATGCAGGATTTGCCGATGTGTTTACCGTCTTCGCCAAGATCGATGGAGAGAAGTTCTCCGCCTTCCTCATCGAGCGCGGAACGCCGGGGCTTTCGATTGGCGCGGAAGAGCACAAGCTGGGGATTCGAGGATCGTCTACCTGCCCGCTGATTCTTTCCGACTGCAAGGTGCCGGTGGAGAATCTTCTCGGCGAGGCAGGGAAGGGCCAATATATCGCGTTTAACATCCTGAACATTGGACGCTTCAAGCTGGCCGCAGCATGCCTGGGAGGGGCGCGCGGCTCTCTCGGCAACAGCATCCGCTATGCGAAGGAGCGCATGGCCTTTGGCAAGCCTATCGCGGAGTTTGGGATGGTGCAGGAGAAGATTGCTGCCTGCGCTATTGGGATCTTTGCCGGCGAAAGCATGGCATATCGCACGGTGGGCATGATCGATCAGGCGCTGGCGACCCTTGCCGCAGATGCCGCGCACTCCTCGCGCGAGATTCAGAAGCGCGTCGAAGAGTACGCCGTGGAGTGTTCCATCCTGAAGGTGTATGGGTCGGAGATGCTCGACATGGTCACGGATCACATGGTGCAGATTTACGCCGGTTACGGTTACGTGGAGGAGTATCCGGCGGAGCGCGCCTACCGCGACTCGCGCATCAACCGCATCTTCGAAGGCACCAACGAGATCAATCGCCTCATCATTACCGGCTGGCTGATGAAGCGCGCCATGACCGGCCAGCTTGCGCTCATGCCTGCAATCTCCAGGCTGATGGAAGAGGTGATGGCGCCGCCTTCGTTTGAAGATGCCGGGGAATCCAGCGACCCGCTCGCCGGCGAAGTTGCTCTGCTGGCCAGCGCAAAAAAAATAGCTCTCTTTGCCGCCGGCGCGGCTTCGCAGAAGTACATGGCTGCGTTAGTGGATCAGCAGGAGGTGATGGGGGAGCTTGCCGACATTCTGATTCAGGTCTATTCGCTGGAGTCGGCACTGCTGCGTGCGCAAAAGTTGCACCAGTCCGGTTCCACTTCCGCGGCTATCGCTCAGGCTATAACCAGGGTCCATGCGGAGAACTGCTTCTCGGTGATCGAGAACGCCGCCCGCCGCGTGCTGGCGGCTGTCGCAGAGGGAGATATGCTGCGGACGCAACTGGCCATCTTCCGGCGCCTGTCGAAGCATACGCCGGTGAACACCATTGAAGTCAGCCGTTCCGTGGCAAGAGCGATGATCGAGGCAGGGCGCTACTCGATCTAGTGTGTACAGAAACACGATGGGGGAGGCCTCGTGCCTCCCCCATCGTGTTTCGCAGCTTCTAGCGCTGCTGCAGCGTTGGATCGGGTTGGGATGTATCGCCACTGTCATAGGACTTGACCTGCTGTCCACCTGGGGTGGTTGTCGTCGTCACCGAGATGGGGTTCTGAAGGCGGAAGTTCACCATGCTTTCGGAGGGCAGCTTTACCTGCTCTCCTCGGGTGATGGTGTTGGCTCCGGCGCCCACGCCGCCGCCAGTCGCCGCGCCGATAGCCGCACCCTTGCCGCCACCTGCCAGCGCGCCAATCAGGGCACCGATGGCCGCTCCACCGCCCACTTTCTCAGCCGTGTTCTTGCCGCGTCCCTTGCCCTGCTGGGTGTAGGGGTCGGTGACGAGGTGGAAGGTTTGTCCGTTGGCGGTGATCTGCGTCAGTTCGAGGGTCAGCACGGAGTTGCCGGTGTAGTGAGTCGCGTCCTTCGCCTCGATTACGCGTCCCAGCACGCTTGCGCCGCGAGGGATCGCAGTTACGCCGTCAGCGATCAGGTCCCCGGCCAGAGAGGCGTGGAATACCGAGTTTGGCTGTGTTTTGCCGGTCTCCAGGGCCTCGGTCAGACGCACCGGTATGGTTGTGCCCGAGGGTACCGTAACGGTCCGCGTGACTGGCTTGGGAGGCGCAGGCGGGTTCACAACTTTGACTGGCTCCGGTGTCCGTTGGGCAGCGGTGTGCACGGGCGCTGGTGGTTCCGCTGCTGGTGCCGGCGCATAGGCGCGTGTACGCTCCCTGCGAGGTGCTGGCTCCTGCATCGCCGGAGCTTCCGACCGCGCCGGCCGCACCGTCAGGTTGTTGATGACCGTCTTGACTCCGTCTACGGAAGCTGCGTCGTTCGCAGCAAGGGAACGAGACGCTTCGTCGGTTACCGTGCCGCTCAGCGTGGCCCTGCCGTTATCCACAGCCACCTGGATAGGTTGGCCACTCAACGCGGATTCCGTGTTCAATCTGCTCGTTATATTCGAGGACATCTGCTGATCCGTCGGTGCCGCGGTCGTCGCCGTGGCGGCTTGGTCCGCCGCCTGTTTCTTGCACCCTGAAGCTGCTACAAGCAAGGACGCTGCCAGCATGATTTGCAGCAATTGTGCGAGTTTTCCTGAAGTGCGCATCGAATTATTTCTCCTGAAACCGCTGTTTGTGGAACAACAGATTTGCATCAAAATTAAACCGGTGGACTGAGGCTCGGCCTCCGCCGCTCCTAGTGTAAGACGCTTTGAGGGGGAGTGGGGATAGGCGTTTCCATCCGAAAACCCTTGCTTATTCTCCAATACAGTGATTCCATAGGCGACTTAAAGGTATGGAAGACAGTATGATGAGGCCACGCAATAGGTTCCGGTTCCTTTGCTGCCTCTTTTCATGGCAGCATATCTACTAACCGAGGCATCTACATCAGTTGTGCAGATTTGCCTGGAAACCTGTATTTGGCACTATCCGGGTGTTTTACCGTCGCTTAGGGCGACTAGGAGAATCAATATGTCAGAGGAAACTCAAAGCAGTGGTTTTAGCTGGTTTCTTGCAGGTCTTGGCCTGGGAGCCTTGATTGGGGTTCTTTATGCTCCGAAATCCGGGAAAGAGACCCGCGACGATATCGCGGCTCAGGCTCGGGAAAAATCGGAGTATCTGAAGCAGCGCTCCAAAGAGGCTGCCGAACAGGCCTCCGCTCTTGCCGAGCGTGCCAAGGCCCAGGCTGGTCAGTACGTCGATCGCGGCAAGGAGTATGTCGAGCGTGGGCGTGCCCAGTGGGAAGAGTTTGTCGACAAAAGCAAAGGGTTCGTCGGGGAGCAGACTGACAGAGTCGCCGCAGCCGTAGATGCCGGCAAGGAAGCATACAATCGCTCGGCAACGCCCTCTTCCCCAACGCAAAGCTAAACCGGCTGGAATTTCAGTCTTTCTATATAAGCACGATGCCAATCGAGGGGCCAGAACTACATGCACGAATGGACAATGCAAGACACTCTCATCGCGATCACAGCAATCACCTCGATTGGCATCTTCATTCAGGCCTGTGTCCTGATCGGTATATTCCTGGGTACACGGAAAGCAATAGCTGAGGTAACCCGGCTTCTGGATGAGCTGAAGGAGCACATCCTGCCGGCACTGGCGACCACCCGGCATCTCCTTGAGGATGTCTCTCCAAAGATCAAAGTAATGGCGACCAACTTCACAGAGGTGAGCCACACGGTACGCCATCAGACCGAACACGTGAACGCCGCCGTCGATGAGATGGTGGACCGCACTCGCCATCAGGCTGAGCGAATGGACAACATGGTCTCAGGAACGCTGGACGGCCTTCACCATGCGACGGTCAGCCTGCAGGAAGGGATTGCCATCCCGGTCCGCAAGGTGCAGGGGCTGTTTCAGGGCTTCCGCGCAGGTCTTGAGACTCTTCTGCAACGGGATCACGCTCCTGGCGATCACTCCAAAAACGGCGGAAACCCGGTTCTATAGCCGCTACCCTGCAAAAGGGGTGCGTTGAGTCATACGATCCAGCCACCGCCGACGACTTCATCTTCGGAATAGAAGACCGCGGCCTGGCCTGGGGTGACCGCACGCGCAGGCTCGTCGAACGTGGCGGTGACTTCATCCGCAGCGGTCTGGCGGATGGTGGCCCACGCCGGCTCAAACCGATGGCGAATCTTGATCTGCACCCGCATCTCGCCAGCTAATTCGGGGATCGCAATCCAGTTCAATTGCCGGGCGCGCAGCGTCTTGGTGGCCAGATCTGCTTCCGGCCCAACCGTGACACGATGCGAGGTGTTATCGATCTGCAGAACGTAGAGTGGCGAGGGGGAAGAGACACCCAGCCCCTTACGCTGCCCGACGGTGAAGTGGTGAATGCCTTCGTGACGGCCCAGGACCTCGCCAGCCGCAGATACCAGTTCCCCTGTGGAGTCCGGAACGACCTCTCCCTGCTCTTCGAGGTAGGCTTCCATGAAGCGCTTATAGTCGCCGCCGGGAATGAAGCAAATCTCCTGCGAATCCGGCTTCGAGGCCAGAGCGAGTCCGGCCTGGTGAGCGATCTCGCGAACTCGCGGCTTGGTGTAATTGCCGAGCGGGAAAAGCGTACGGGAGAGTTGCTCCTGGGTAAGTCCAAAGAGAAAGTAAGTCTGGTCCTTTGAGGTATCCGCGGGCCGCTTCAGGATCCAGCGTCCACGCTCGGCGTCAAACTCGTTGCGGGCATAGTGGCCGGTAGCGATCCGGTCCGCGCCAATCTGCCGCGCGGTGAGCAGCAGTTGATCGAACTTCAAATGGTTGTTGCAGAGCGAGCAGGGAATTGGCGTGCGTCCGGCGAGGTATTCGCGGACGAAAGGCTGCACCACATCGCGCTCGAAGCGCTCCTCCTGATTCACGACGTAGTATGGAATGCCCAGCTCCTCAGCCACGTGGCGGGCGTCGTATACGTCATCAATCGAGCAGCAACGGCCCTGCACCTGCTCCGGCATGCCCTCCTTGCCGGCAAGCCGCCGCTGATTCCAGAGCTGCAGAGTCAGGCCGATCAGGTTGTAGCCCTCCGCCTTCAGCATCGCTGCCACTGTCGAGGAATCCACACCTCCGGACATGGCTACGGCGATGGTCTGCGGATTCACGCTGCCCTCGGTCATGGAAGTCTCCGCTCCTCATAACTATTCATTGCAAATGCAGTCTTCGTGGCCGCGGACTTCTTCGCATACACAGGCGAGAGTTCTCTCAGGCGCGCAACCGCCTGCGGCACCAGCGATGCGGCGAAATCTACATCTTCCTCGGTGGTCGTCTTCATCAGGCTGAAGCGCACACTGGCGCGGGCACGTTCCTCTGAGAGTCCCATGGCCAGCAATACATGCGACGGCTCAGTAGCGCCCGACTGGCACGCCGAGCCGCCCGAAACCGCCAAACCCTTCAGGTCGAGCGCGATGACCAGCGCCTCCGCCTCTACGTGGTCGAACCAGAGGTTTGTCGTGTTGGCCACTCGCGGAGATTCGCCGCCGTTGATCCCGGCCTCGTCGATGCTCCCGAGAATCTGCGTCTCCAGGCGGTCGCGGAGCGCGGCCATCTTCAGGGGCACTCCCGCCTCCAGCCCAGCCATGGCAAGCTCGGCGGCCTTGCCCAGCCCGACGATGCCTGCGACGTTCTCGGTTCCCGCGCGGCGATGACGCTCGTGGAGGCCGCCGAAAAAGAGCGGCTCAATCTGCGTTCCCCGGCGAACGTACAGGACGCCCGTTCCTTGCGGCGCATGCATCTTGTGGCCTGAGATCGTCAGCAGATCGCAGCCGATCGACTTGACATCCAAAGGCAGCTTGGCCGCAGCCTGCACTGCGTCGGTATGGAAGTAAACATCTGCTTCCTGGGCAATCTGGCCGATCTCCGCAACGGGCTGGAGCACTCCGGTCTCATTGTTGGCCGTCATCACGCTGATCAGTTTTGTCTGCGGGCGAAGGGCGCGGCGCACATCCTCCGGATCGACGAGGCCGGAGCTGGACACCGGAAGAAATGTGACCTCGATCCCCCGATCGCGCAGGTGCTCGGCCGCATGCAGCACTGCGTGGTGCTCGATCGAGCTGGTAATCAGGTGATCTCCCGGCTGCAGCATGCCGAAGAGCGCCAGGTTGTCTCCCTCAGTACCGCCGCTCGTAAAAACGATCTCCGCCGGACGGCAGTCCAGCATCGTGGCAACCGTTTCTCGTGCGTGGTCGACCGCCGCGCGCGCACGCTGTCCGTGGAAATGGATCGACGATGCGTTGCCAAACTGCTCGTCGAACCAGGGACGCATCGCCGCCATCACCTCCGGCAGCAGAGGCGTGGTGGCGTTCGCGTCCATGTATACGCGGTGCATGCTGCGATTCCCCTGTTTCTATTCTACGGTGTGCCGGGCTGGAGCGCCTTCATCCCATCACAAGCTGAGCCCTGCATGCAGGTCGAGGATCTGGTAGGCTTTTCGTCGCAATGGATACGCCCTTCTGGAGGTGTTCTGTGAAGATCCCCTACCGTTTCCCGGCATTTGCCTTTTGTTGCCTGCTGCTTGCGCCCACGGCTGCGCTGTGTCAGGCCAAGCCTGAGATGCCCCCCGTCGGCACCAAAGTTTCGCCCTCTCAGGCTTACGGTAAGTTGCTTAGCGGATTTGAGAATGTGGTGGTTAGCGCTGCCGAAGCTATGCCGGAGGAGAAATACAACTTCGCTCCCACGCAGGGCGAGTTCAAGGGCGTCCGCACCTTCGCGCAGCAGGTAAAGCATATCGCCGAGGCGAACTATCATTACTGGGGATCCTTCTCCGGATCGTCAGAGGATGGGTCGTCGATCGAGAAGCTGACAACGAAGGCAGACATAGTGAAGGCGCTCAAGGATTCCTTCGTCGTCGCCCAGAAGGCGGTGGACACGATGACTCCGGAGAACGCCTTTGAGATGACCCCGAAAGGCACCCGCGCCGGGATGACCTCGTTCGGAATCGCTCACTTTATGGACCACTACGGTCAGATGGTGGAGTACATGCGGATGAATGGCATTGTGCCACCGGCAAGTCGCAGCCGCATGGAAGGGAAGTAGCAGGCGGCTCCCTCGCCGGATCCGCAGCGGGAGTTGGCGAGGAGCGGCTCCCGCTGAAGGACCAAGCGTCACCGCCTCATCCTGAGATCATGCTTGCGTCCAGAGCGAAGCGATTGTCATGCAGCAAAGCGCCTGTCAACCAGAGCGAAGGCTTGTCATCCAGAACGAAGCGACTGTCATGCGCGAAGCGATTGTCATGCAGCAAAGCGCTTGTCATCCTGAGCGAAGCGAAGGACCTGCTTCTCCCCCGCCACGGCATCCGCGCCTGCGAGTTAAGGCCTTTGATCCATCGGAACATAAGGCGCAGGATAGACTGGCCCGATGTACTCGGCACGCGGGCGAATCAGGCGATTGTCGTCCTGCTGCTCGATGACGTGAGCTGTCCAACCCGCAATCCGGCTCATCGCGAAGATGGGTGTGAAGAGATCGAGATCGATGCCCAGGGTGGTGTAGGTGGATGCGGAATAAAAGTCGACGTTGGCGTTGAGCTTCTTTTCCTTAAGGATGAACTCTTCGATCTTGCGCGACATCTCAAACCACTTGGAATTGCCGGAGGCGCGCCCGAGGCTCTCGGACATCTGTCGCAGATGGGTCGCGCGCGGATCTTCCGTGTGGTAGACGCGATGGCCAAAGCCCATGACCTTCTTCTTTTCGGCTAGGAGTTTTTTCACATACTCCACCGGATCCTCACCCTCCTTATCGATAAGGAAGAGGAGCCGCATCACGGCCTCATTCGCGCCACCGTGCAGCGGGCCCTTCAGGGCGCCGAGGGCTCCAGTGATCGCCGAATGAATGTCGGAGAGGGTCGCTGCAATCACACGCGCTGCGAAGGTAGAGGCATTCAATTCGTGATCTGCATGCAGAATCAGAGCAATATCGAGAGCGCGGGTTGCCGTCTCCGAGGGCTTCTTGCCGTTCAGCATCCATAGAAAATTGGCTGCGTGCGAAAGGGATGGGTCCGCTGGAATGATGGGCAGATTCTTACGCATTCGATCGTAGATAGCGACGATCATGGCGATCTGCGCTGTCAGATGGAAGCTCTTGCGAATGTTGGAGTTGTGGTCGTTTATCTTTTCATCTTCGTCGTAAAAGCTGAGGGCCGAGACGGCCGTGCGCAGCACTTCCATCGGGGTCGCATTGTGCGGAAAGGCGCGCAGCATGCTGATGATCCCAGGATCCAGCACGCGAGCGTTTGTCAGCTCTTTTGTGAACTCGGCCAATTCTTCGCGATTCGGCAGCCTGCCGTTCCACAGGAGATAGGCGGTCTCTTCAAATGTCGATTTTTCCGCAAGTTCATGGATATTTATGCCGCGGTAGGCAAGGACGCCCGCCTCTCCATCGATAAAACAAATTCCTGAGCTGGCTGCGACGATTCCTTCAAGACCCTTTACCGCGACCGAGGTGGACATAACTTCTCACTCTCCCTTGCAACTGACTTCGTTGATTAAAAAAACTTGTATTAAAAATGCCTGGCCGGAATGGGGGGAAGACAAAGAATCCCGATCCTGCATGTCGGCTGCCGTTAGATATTCTTGATTTATAGCGCAGCAATTCGACATTTGTCACTTTCGAGATTTGGCGGGCGTCTGCAGACAGGTCCGAAACGGGGCGTGCGTCACAGAAAATCAGCCTTTAGCCGCCGCGAATCTAGCCGGGGTGAAGCTTTGGACGGGGACTTCGGGAGGCTCCCCGGTCAGGAGCTGGCGCATAACCCTGGCTGTGGCGGGCGCCAGAAGAATCCCGTTCCGGAAGTGGCCCGTTGCCATCCACAGGCGGTCTTCTCCGCAGTTACCCAGCAGTGGTAGCCCATCGCCCGATCCTGGCCGAAGTCCTACCCAGGTATCCACCACCCTTGCCGCGGTCAGCGGCGGCCAGAGAGCGCAAGCTTCGTCGACCAGTGTCTGAACCACGTCGCTATCGACGGCCTTATCGAACCCGGCGCGTTCGAGCGTAGCGCCGATCACGATGCGCCCATCTCCGCGAGGGACGAGGTAGGTCTCTGGCGTGCGCACCACGTTGCGGAGACTGTCTGGATCCGGCATCTGCACCGTGACCAACTGGCCTTTGCGGGGCTCGATGCCGAGGCGATCCGGCGCAAAATCTCCCGTTGCGCCCGGTAGCCCGCCGGACCACGCTCCGCAGCAGTTCAGAAAATGTCCTGCATCGATCATCCCCTGGGTCGTTTCCACCGCAACGCGTTGTCCGCTGGCTTTGACGGAGAGGACCGTCGTCTCTTCCTGCAATTCCGCGCCGGCTGCGGCCACCGCGCGAGGCAGCGCCCGGCAGAGGTCGCGTGGGTCCAGACTGTCCTCGTCCAGAAGCAGGAACTGGCGGCCTTCGCTGTTCAGCCCGGGAACGGTGTCCCTGGCCTGTGCCGCATCGACCAGGCAGGGCGTTCCCGCGGCAAAGTGCTCTCCTGCGCGGGTGCCCTGAAGGGCTCTTCGCGTGCGCAGCGGGATGCTCTGTCCGGAAAGAGCTTGCACGCGCTCAAGAAATGCCGGGTAGAGCCGGATGCTCAATTCGGAGAGTGCTTCGAGAATCGGCGGATTCTCCGGATCGTGAGACGCAAGCATGCCCGCGGCAGCCCAGGACGCTTCGTTCATCGGGCGTCCCCGTTCGACAACAACGACGCGAAGGCCCTCGGCAACCAACTCCAATGCGGTCGAGAGTCCGATGATCCCGCCGCCGGCTATGACGATGTCTGCTCTTTTCACACTTCTATTCTAGGGGCTGGGGGCAGAATGAACTATCGTAAGGGGTTCCCCTGCGTCAAAAGGAAATCGGGAAACGTGAAATGGGAACGCCAGTCGAGGAGTTCCCTTCAACTTGTGTAGTTACCCTTGTACGGAAGAAAGGCCAATATGGACGACTTGTTGGAAACACCGGAACGGAATTACTCCTCACTCTTTATCGGTGGCCTGGTGCTGGCCATCGTAGCGTCGATTGGTGGATTGATATGGAGCTTCACCCTGTCCTCGCGTCTTGCAAAGTCTGAGGTGGCTCTCGCTGCCGCGACGCAGGAGAATGAGAAGCTGGCAAGCGCGCTGAAGGAGACGAACGCACGGCTGAGAGTCACCTCTGAAACCCTGGGCCAATCCGTCGGAATGACGCAGAAGCAGCTTGAGGCGAAGGCCACCGATCTGATGCGCCGCCAGCAGGCCGACGCTTCCCGCCTGGAGAAGCAACAGAGCGAGACTCAGAAACAGATTGGCGCAGTCTCCGGCGAAGTGGCAGGAGTCAAGACCGAGGTTGGCGGTGTGAAGACCGACGTTGCCAAGACGCAGAGCGACCTGGTGGCCACGCAAACGCAGTTGCAAAGCATGAAGGGCGATCTGGGAATCCAGAGCGGCCTGATCGCGCACAATCACGACGAACTCGAGATCCTGAAGCACAAGGGTGATCGCAACTACTACGAATTCACGCTGAATAAGGGCAGCAGGCCGATTCCGGTGGGGCTTGTGAGCCTGGAGCTGAAAAAGGCGGATACCAAGAGGAATCGCTTCACGCTGAATGTGATCTCAGATGACAAGAGGATTGAGAAGAAGGACAAGGGATTGAACGAGCCGGTGCAGTTTTATACAGGCAAGGATCCCATGCTTTACGAACTCGTGGTGAACAATATCAATAAGAACCAGGTTGTCGGCTACATCTCCGCTCCCAAGAGCGCCGGGAAATAACCGAAGAGCAAAGAAGCAGGAGACAGAACAGCCGGCCTCATCGAGGCCGGCTGTATTTTTGCCGTGAGTTGCCGGGGTGAGGCCGTTACTGCGGTGCCCTCAGCGCCAAAGTCTTCTGATGAAGGAAGATTACGTCGATATCGAGGGATTTCTTCTGCTCATACTGCTCGCGCGTCAGCGGGAAGGGAAAGAGCATCAGCCCCTCCACCGTTTGTCCCGGTTCGACTGTAATTTCGCGCACGATGGGAGTGCCCTTCAGCGGTGCCAGCTCCGGATAGGCGATAAAGGCCCGTTCAAAATCGGTCTTACTGACCGCCAGGCTTGTCCGCTCCAGGTCGTTGGGCAGATCCAGCACCGCCTCCATTTCATGAAGGAATAGCGGCCCCTTGGACTGGTTGTGGAAGCGCACCTGGGCCATGACCAGAACCTCATCGAAGGTCTCGCTCTGGCCCGGCATTCCAGCGGCGGCAGGAAGGTTTGATTCTTTATGAACCGGGATCGTAGTAACACGGATCACTTCACCGGTTGCCACCGGAGGCTTCTCGCCAAGGTAGACGTAGGCGGCAATGGCTGCGACCACGATCACGAGAGCTACCAGGACGACCTTGAGGGCATGGGAGCCGGGATCGGAGGACCGGCCCAGATCATCCGGGTCGTGCACGCTTGAGAGAGAGTTCAATGTGGCGCTCACAGTGGGGAAATTGTATCCCGAGTTGCGCAGCCTCGACGATAGGGAACACTCTTTTTCTCTCGATATTTCACGGACGAGGCCGCAGCGCAGCAAGAAAATTGCTGGCATCCCGGGTATTCAGCACATCTTCTTTCGTCAGCCAGGCTCGCCGCAGCTGCAGCAATCCATAGTGCATTTTCTCCATGTGGCTGATGTGGTGGGAATCGGTATTGACGACGATTGGGACGCCCAGCTCTTTCGCCAGTCTCATGTCGCGGTCACACAGGTCCAGGCGGTCGGGATAGGCGTTGTGCTCCATGGCGACGCCGAGTTCCGCCGCCCGTCGCAGCACTCTTGGCAAATCCAGCTTGTATGGCTCGCGGCGCAGCAGGAGCCTGCCTGTCGGATGCCCAAGGATTCGCAGATATGGGTTCTCCATCGCCCGCAGCATGCGCTCGGTCATCTGTTCTTCCGGCTGATTAAAGAGGGAGTGGACGCTGCCAATGACCACATCCATCTGTGCCAGAACCTCATCGGACAAATCGAGTTCGCCCTCGGCCAGGATATCGACTTCGATGCCGGGAAAGATGCGGATGCGGCCCTCCATCTCGCGATCCACTTCCTGGATCTTCGCGATATGCTCCAGCGCGCGTTGGTCGTCGAGCCCGTTGGTCATCGCCAGATTCTTGGTGTGATCCGTGATCGCGATGTATTCGTAGCCGCGTGCCAGCGCCGCCTCTGCCATAGCTCGGATGGTGTTGCGGCCGTCGCTCGCTACGGTGTGCATATGCACATCGCCGCGAATGTCGGTGAGTTCGATGAGCGTGGGAAGCCGGTGCTCCGCGGCAGCTTCCAGTTCGCCGTTGTTTTCGCGCAGTTCTGGTGGAATCCAATCCAGGCCGAGCGATGCGTAGATCTCCTGCTCCGTCGCGCCGGCCACCACCGATCCATCGTCGAGCCGGGCCAGGGCGTACTCGCTCAACGTGTAGCCGTGCTTCAACGCGCGTTGCCGCACGGCTACGTTGTGAGCCTTCGATCCGGTGAAGTATTGCAGCGCCGCTCCAAACGAGGCACGGGGCAGCAGGCGGACGTCCACCTGCAACCCGCTGCGGAGGCGGAAGCTGACCTTGTTTTCTCCCTTGGCAAGGATGTCGGCGATAGGCGGATACGCTGCCGTGTATTCCACTGCGGCACTCACGCAGTTCTCTTCGCAGCCAGGGCCGGTGGCCAGCAGATCCACATCTCCAATCGTTTCCCGGCCACGCCGCAGCGAGCCCGCAGGAGTGACGCTATCGATCCCGGGAAAGCCCATCAGGTATCCGGCAACTTGCTGTGCTACGAGTTCCGCTTCATCGATATGGAAGCGGCCGCTGTTTCTGCGATATTCGGAGATGCCTTTTTTCAGCTTCTCGGCCTGCTTCTTGCCGAAGCGCGGCAGCGCCTCGACCTTGCCCGCATCGATGGCCGCCTCCAGCGCGTCGATATCCGCGACCTCAAGCGCCTCCCACAACAGGCTCACCGTCTTGGGGCCCATGCCCGGAAGGCGAAGAAGTTCGAGCATCGTCGGTTTGTATTTGGTCAGCAGTTCTTCGCGCAGCGGCAGCGTGCCGGTACGCTCGATGGCCAGCAGATTTGCCGCCATGCCTTTGCCGATCCCGGGAATTTGCTGGAGCTTTTTGGCATCGTCCACGATGGCGCTTATTTGCAGGGTGGTGGACTCCACTGCCTCGGCAGCGTTGCGATACGAGCGAATGCGAAAGGAATCCCCTCCGCCGATTTCCAGAAGATCCGCTGTTTCGGCCAGCAATCTGGCCATGCCCTGATTGTCCATTGGCTACCGTAACCCCCGGCGGTCATTATCGCGCGGCCGGACGCGGCATTGAAAATGCGCAGACAAAAACCCGGCATTCGCTGACAGCATATGCCGGGTTTCGGTGGATGCAGTTATTTCCCGCGAGGATTCGGGTCCGCGCTCTCAGGCCCACACCTTCCCTGCACGCGCAGGATGGATGTGTGCCAGGCGTGTGTGCTTTAGTACTGTTTACCTGAATGTGTCAGGCTACTTCGCGCAAGCGAGTGACCGCATCAGCCTGCGGACCCTTCTGTCCTTCAATGATGTCGAATTCGACCTCATCGCCTTCCTTCAGGCTCTTGTACCCATCGAGCTGGATGGCGCTATAGTGAACGAAAACGTCAGGGCCGTCCTCGCGTCCTATAAAACCGTATCCCTTCGCATTGTTGAACCACTTCACCTTGCCTTTGTAATTTGCCACAAGCCGCGTACCTTCCTTAACGCAGATCGAGGCTGGGGGAAACCCAACCTGCTTATCACTAACAGACGCGATGAGTGACCAAATGGTTATCCCTTAAAAACCAAACGAGCAGGGTCTGAAGCTTGCCTCAGACCCTGCTCGTGAATTGCGTATCGCACAACGCCTGCTATGTCAGGCCTTTGCGCCGCGTTTTGGAAGTAGACCTTTTTTTCTCGCATACAACATGACAGCGATCAGAGTCTTTCCATCCTCGATCTGTCCGTCGTCGATGAGCGACAGCACCTCCGACAGCGGCACAAGCTTGACCTCGATGTGTTCATCTTCTTCCGGCTCAGCAATGCCTGCGGAAAGTCCTTCGGCGAGAAATACCTGCATCCACTCCCCGAGAAAGCCCGGGCTGGCGAAGTAGCGCACCAGCTTGGTCCAGCGTTTCGCGCGATATCCGGTCTCTTCGATCAGCTCCCGCTTTGCAGCCGCCAGCGGCTTTTCGCCTTCATCCATCTTGCCTGCGGGCAGTTCCCACAGGAATTGTCTAGCTGCGTGGCGATACTGTCTCTCCATGATGATCAGCGGATCGCGCTTGCTTCGCGAGTCATCCACGGCGAGCATCACCACCGATCCGTTGTGGCGGATCACGTCGCGGCGCGAGACAGTTCCGCCCGGTTCGCGGACCATATCGGTATGCACGTTGAAGAGTGGTCCGGAGTAGCTCAACACCGAAGAGACCACTTCGATATTCCTGGCTGGTTTTTTGGTCAACGAAACAGGCTTCTCTGTCTTGGCTGCTTTTTTCTTTGCCATGTACCCTCGTCCTTCCGAGTTTCTCATTTACGTTACCATTCGATCTGGACCCCAATGATGAAATCACCACGTACGTCGCGCCGCGCCGGAACTGTCTCAAAAGAGAAATCGAGCTTGCCTCGCATCACGGTGATCGGGCTGGGGAATTGGGGAACCTCCCTCGTCTCCGCGCTCTTGTCTGCGGGCTTCCCCATTGGAGAAGTCGTGGTGAGGCGCCTGCCTGAGCGGGCGTCCAGAGGATTACACCTGACCACGATCGACGAGGCGACTCTCGATGCGCCGATCCTCTGGATATGCGTGCCCGATGGCGCAATCGCAGAGGTGTGTGAAGCGCTGGTGGCGCGACGGTGGGAGCTGGGGCAAACGCTTGAGAATCAGATCGTCCTCCACTCCAGCGGGGTGAGAACCATCGAGGTGCTTGCGGCGGCTTCCGAGGCCGGAGCGCAGACCGCTGCGGTGCACCCCTTGATGACCTTTCCGACGCGGAAGCCCGTCACCCTAGTGGGAGCGCCGTTTGCAGTGGAGTCCTCTTCCGCACTGCGGCGGAGGCTGTTCCTGCTGGTGCGGCGCTTGCATGGCGAGCCTTTTCGCATCGATTCTTCCGATAAGATTCTGTATCACGCGGCGGCCACGCTGGCTTCGCCGCTGTTGCTCAGCAGCCTGGTGGCCGCGCAGAGCGCCGCCATGCTCGCAGGGTTAAGCGCGAACCAGGCAACGCGGCTTCTCGCTCCGATTGCCGCTTCCACGGTGCAGAACTTTATCTCGAGTGGAGCGAGGGAGAGCTTCAGCGGGCCGATCGCCCGGGGCGATATTGCCACGATACAACTGCATCTTCAGGCACTCGCCGCGCATCCGATTCTTGCTGATGTTTATCGATCGCTGGCGATCCATGCGCTCGAGTCTCTGCCAGTCCGCAAGCGGGAAGAGATGTGGCGCGTGCTGACAGTGGGTGCAGATGCCAGTACGCTTTAACCACAGGCTTTGTCATGAGAGACTTAGGGTAGATGGACCGTGATTGCGCGATGCATACGTGCGCAGGTTTGAAGTGGGAAGTAACGAACAGGGAGAGAGTTTGGCTTTGCAAACTGAGTGTTATCCCATCTCGATTCTGCCGCACCCGAGCCATATCTTTCGGGAGTATTGCGAGCGCACGGAGCCGCTGTCACCTTTCTTTCCCGCCAGCCCGCGGTCCCATTCCTGGATGCGCGCGTCCTCGACAATCAGCTCCGCTGCACGGGCGTCCCTCGCGGATCTGCTGACGTCGCAGAATACGCATCCGCAGAATACGCATCCTAAGGCACTTGCGAATATCGAGCGCATCCGGCAGGGCGCCAGTGTTGTCGTCACCGGACAACAGGTTGGTCTCTTCGGTGGTCCGCTCTACACCCTGCTGAAAGCTGCAACGGCAATCCGCAAGGCGCAGGACGCCACCGCCGCCGGGTTGCCGCACGTACCTGTCTTCTGGCTGGCCACCGAGGATCACGATTTCGCCGAGGTAAACCACGTCACGCTGCCCTCCCGCCGCTCGCTGGAGACGCTTACCTACCAGGGTGCGCATGTGGCGAATGCTCCGGTTGGCGGAATTCTTTTTGGCGAACAGATTCGCTCGCTCGTGGATCAGGCGGAAGCCCTGCTTGGCTACGGGCCGGTGGTGGATCAGCTCCGCACAAGCTACCAGCCCGGACGCAGCTTTGCACAGGCCTTTGGCGAATGGATCGCGGCGGTTTTTGCGCATCAGGGACTGGTAGTGATGGATGCCTCTCTGCGTCCCTATCACGCGCTGGGCGAGCGGGTGCTTCGACATGCGATTGAACATCCTGTCGAGCTGCGCGATGCATTGATGGAGCGCGACCGCCTCCTCACTGCATCGGGATATCACTCCCAAGTCCTGGTCACTGCGCAATCGAGTCTTCTGTTCTTGATCGATGGCACCACCGGAGCCCGTCAGGCGCTGAAGACCTTGAGCGACGGCCAATGGCAGGCTGGCCGGCAGAATTATTCGTCGCAAGACCTGCTCGCCATCCTCGACAGTGAGCCTGAGCGTCTCAGCCCCAATGCACTGCTCCGCCCGGTTTTTCAGGACGCCATTCTGCCCACATCCGCGTACATCGGTGGGCCGGCGGAGATTGCCTACTTCGCGCAATCCCAGGTTCTTTATGAGCGGATCCTTGGCCACACCACGCAGATTCTGCCACGGCTTTCCGCGACGCTGGTTGAGCCGCAGATTGCCGAGGTCCTGCGCCGTCACGATCTTTCGCTCGACGACATTCTGCAATCCACCGCCGACGATATCGCGCAGAGGCTTGGCGCACGGTCCATGTCCGTGGAAGGGAAGCGCAAGCTGGCCTCCGCGGGAAATGCGCTCGATGCGGAGCTGACCTCCCTGACGCAATACATGAGCGCCCTCGATGCGGGACTGGGCCGATCCGCGGAGGTCGCGGCATCGAAAATGCGTTACCAGATGAACCGGCTTCGAAGGCTGGCCGCAAACTACCAATTGCAAAAGGAAGCAAGCCTGGCACGTCACGCGGAGGCATTGATTCTCGCCCTCTTTCCGGATCGCCATCCGCAGGAGCGGTTGATTGGCGCGCCTTATTTCCCCGCTCGCTATGGCGAGAGCCTGATGGATCTGCTGGTTCAGGAGGCGGGGCAGGAGTGTCCCGGGCACAAGGTAATTTTTCTTTAGAGCCGCTTTCCACGCATCCTCTGGCCGATCGTCTCCCGGGTGTCCTACAATACCCGAGGAGCCATGCCAAGCCAATCAACCAATACGTTCGATGTAACCTGCCCGGATTGCGGAGCGGTACTCAAGATCGATCCCGTGACTCGCGCCGTGGTGACGCATACACCTGCGCCGCGCAAACGCATGTTCGAGGACTTCGAGACGGCCGCGCGCGCCATGCGGGAGCAGGACGAGCGCAAGGAGAGCATCTTCCGCCAGGCGGTCGACGCGGAGAAGAACAAGGGCGACCTGATGGCGAAGAAATTTGCCGAGGCACTCAAGAAAGCAAAGGAAACCCCAGATGGGGAGAAGCCTCTGCGCGACTTCGACCTCGACTAGCCGCATCCCGACGAACCGCATCCTAGTTAGAATCAGCAATGATTTCGGCGCGCGCCATGGCGCGACAGTCCAAGTAGAAAGTTCAATCCCGTAGAAAAGAGGGTCGAGAATCCCCATGAGTCTTTCCACGATGCCAAAGCAAATCGAAGCCCGTCTCCCCAGGTCGGCAAAGGAGTTCCCCTGGACACGAACCGTTGCCGTCGGATCTTTAATCGCGGGCGTCTGTTTGTTGCTGGGGGGTAAGCGTAAAGCGGGTGTTGGCCTCGCCGCCGCAGGCACCATAATCGCTCTGGCAGAAGAGCCGGAAGTGATCAAAGAGTGGTGGGAAGGTATCCCGGGCTACGTAAAGACGGGCCAGAACCTGCTGCAGAAGATTGAAGGATTTGTGGAGCAACTGGCAGAGCAGGGCGAGTCGGTTCGCCGCATGGTTCGCAGATAAAAGTTCTCGAACGAAGAGGGAAGCGGCTGCTGTGGAGGAGGAGGGTTACGCCCTTTCTCCGCGCAGCCCGCGAGTGCTACTCGAAGCCCAGTGCTTTCCGGCCCTCTGGCGTAATTCGCTCCGGGCCCCAGGCTGGCTGCCAGACCAGGTTTACCTTGGCCTGGCTGATTTCCGGGATGCCGGCAAGACGATTGCGAATCTGCTCAACCATCATCGAGTGGGCGGGGCAATGCGGCGTTGTCAGAGTCATCTCAACGGCGACATGCTGGCGCGGAAAGGCGGGAGTTGAGTCGGCATCCGGCTGCAGCGTGACGCCATAGACCAGGCCAAGATCGACAATGTTCACCGGCACCTCGGGATCGTAGCAATCCTTCAACGCTGTAAGTACATCCTGCTCAGTCAATGCCATCCATCGCTCCATTGCCTCCCGGAACTGTACCCGGGTCAGTGCGTCCGCTCTACCAGATACCGTGCGACCGCTTTCAACCCGTCGGCGCGCTCGCCGTAAGGGGTCAATTCCTGAAAGGCTTCCGTAATCAGACTCTCCGCATCCTGCCGCGATTTTTCGATTCCGTAGACTGCGGGCCACGTCATCTTCTCGCTAGCCAGATCCTTGCCCGCGGTCTTGCCCAACTGCTCTGAATCCTGTGTCATGTCGAGCACGTCATCGGCTATCTGGAAGGCGAGGCCGGCCTTGCGTCCAAACTCCTGCAACCGCCGCACATCGTCTGCGCTGCCCCCGGCATAGATAGCGCCTGTCGCCATGCTGACGCGAATCAGCGCGCCTGTCTTTGCACGATGGATGGCATCGACCATCTCTGCCGTCGGCTTGTGGTGTTCGCCTTCGAGATCCAGCACCTGGCCGCCGATCATGCCTTCTACCGTGCCGGTTGCCTGCGCAACCTGACGCACAATCTCGATGGCTGCCGGGGCCGGGCACTTCAGGCCGGCGAGAACCTCATAGGCCTGTGTTTGCAGCGCGTCTCCGGCAAGAATCGCAATCGCTTCTCCAAACACGACATGGCAGGTAGGCTTGCCGCGCCGCAGATCGTCGTTGTCGAGTGCAGGCAGGTCGTCGTGGATGAGCGAATAGGTATGCAGCATCTCCAGCGCAGAACCGAGATCTTCAATGCCCTCGGGCAAACTGCCGTGGCCGGCGACGGTCATCGCCGCCTGCATGCATAGAATCGGCCGCAGCCGCTTGCCGCCGGCGAAGACGCTGTGGCGCATGGCCCGGTGGATGGAGGATGGAGCCTGCTCAGCCGGAGGCATCAACCTCTCCAGCGCGCGGTCTGTGAGTTCCGCGCCAGATTCGAGTATTTCCCTGACGTTGGCGTGCATTTCTTCAATCATACCTGAGGCGGCCCGGCCATTTCTTCCTCTTCCTGGCCGCGCTATTCTTCGTTTGCTGCCGAACTATCCATGTCGTCCAACCGTTCGGCCATGGCGATGGGAATCAGCAAGAGCAAAGCCAAAAAAGTGACCGCTTTGCCCCATGTCTCGTCGGGGGTGGATTGCCAAAGCACCTCGATTCGTGAGGCCCCGGCAGGCAGCGGCACCACCAGCAGCCCGTCTCTGCGCCGAGGACGGGCGGTTTGCGAACTGGCGTTGACGAGAACCCTCCAACCGGGATAATCCATAAGCCGCAACACGGCGAATCCTGGAGTTTTCATCGTGACGCGGATGAGCTTGTGCTGCGACTGCCAGCGATCCACCTGGATCTTGCCGTCGAGATGCGGAGCCTGCGGTGTATAGACAGGGTTGCTCTCGACTTCGCTCTCCTCAACTTTGCTATCTAGGACTTCGGCGTCGGGAGAGGCGAGCAGGCGCAGCCGAGGCAGGTTCTTCTGGATGGCGGAGTTGTCCGCGTTCCTGGGCGTGTACTCGTCCGTGCCTTCGACTCCCGCTCCAGAGCGGAAGGTCGCGATCTGGTGCGCCAGTGTATCGTCCTCATCCTCCGGTTGGTAGAAGGCCGTCATCTCCGCCGCGACAAGGATCGCGAGACACGCTACCGCCGCCAGCCTGACCCAGAAAGCAGAGGAGCGGCGCGCAAGGAGGGTCCATACCGCAAGGCCCGAGACAAACGCCATCACCGCGCTTTGCAACAGAAGCCAGCGCCAGGGGAACTGCAGGAACCGGATCTCAGGCGCGAAACGCCAGATGGGTTCGCTCCACGGCAGCAGGAGGAAGAATATTGCGGCGCTAATCAGCAGCGATCCAATCAGCCACCGGCGCAGGTCAGGGGCAAGAGCGGCCCGGTTCCTTCTGCGCCAAAGGATGGCGAGCGCAATCAGGGTAGCTGCCATCAGCGTAACGGCAAGGATCGATGCTGTTCGCAACACGGCTACATGAAAGGCCTCACCGGCCCGGGCGAAGAGGAAGCTGTCCTCAACCCGCATGTCCGGACCGATGGCTCGCGCAATTTCCACCCATCGGCGCTCATATGCCGCGGGGATGAGATAGAAGGAAGCGATCCCCATACCAAGGCCGCCGCCCAACCCAAGCCGGAGCAGCGTCCACGGCTCCCGTTCTGCAATCGCAAGGGCCACTGCCACGCCTGCCAGCGTATAACAGGCCATCACGGCGGCGGGAGCATTCGTAAGCCAGACGGCGGCAACCACGAGAGCCAGCGGAACCATGCAGCCACGACGGCAGCCACGGCGGCAACCGCGACGCGAGCCAGGATTGGAGCCACGACGGCGCAGCGCGTAGAGCAGGATCAGAGGCATCCACACACCGGCCAGCAACTCGCCATAGGCCGAGCGCTCATAGGCGTTGAAGAGCGCATAGGGGTTGACCGCATAGATGCAGGCTGCCACTGTTGCCGCGCTGCGCGGCATCCAGTCGCGGGCCAGGCAGTAGAGGCTGATCCCGGAGAGAAAAAGGGAGACGAAGACGAAGAGGATGGGCGCCGCTGCCCAGTTCGTCAGTGTCCCCAGCAGAGCACCCAGCATCCATGAGGCGGGGGGGTAGAAGAGAAATCGCGGCTCTCCCGCGCCATAGTTTGCGCCTGCCAGCCAGTGCGGGTAGACAACGCCCTCATGCCACTGCTTCGCTGTCTCCATCCACGAGAGCAGGTGGAAGTCGAAGTCGTGACCGAAGGAGTTTCCCCGCACCACTAATGGGAGAACAGCAGCGAGAGCACACAGAAAGATCCAGCCGATCCCAGGCAGATCCTGCCGCCGCAGGCCCGCGTTCCGTTCGCCGCGGATAAGCTCTGGAGTCGCGAGCATTATGGAACCAGCCGCAGCGTATGCCGGGTCGCGGCCTGCACCGCCGCATCGGAAGAGGGAAGCGCGAAGGTTGTGCCGCCATACCAGGCGCTCCAATGATCGCGATAGTACGGGCTGAGAGGATCGCCCGACTCTCCCATGACGATATTTTCCGTCGATGCATCCGGGTCGCTCCAGTCCATGGTGAAGCGTTGCGACGGCCCAAAGGTGCGGCCTACCTGCTTCACCGTGGTGTAGCCTCCGCTCTGCGGCTGCGCTCCCGTTCCCGTCCACTTCTTAACCCATGGGATCATGCTGTAGATGGGGTGTTCCAGATCGATGACATGCTGCGAGCCATATTGCCAATGGGCCAGATCTCGTGGGGCATGCGTCTCCTCCAGACCCTTGCTCACGGCCGCGGTCAGCAGGTCGTCCCAATCCTTGTAGCCCTTGGGAAGCCACTGCGGCGGAGCATGCATGACGATCTCCTCCTGTGCGAAGGAACTCTCAGGCCATTCGTAGATGTTCCACTCCGGTCCCAGCTTCGGCTCGAGGATCAATGGCCAGAATGCAGCGCGCGCAGCGGTCACGATGGCGGCTGGGGACGAGTCAACGCCCATCATGCCATCCCAGGATCGCAGCAGGTCTGCCGCCTGCTTCAGGCGATCGTCGGCCTTTGTCGCATGATCGATCGCGTAGGCGAAGCGCTGCGCCATCTCCTGATCGACTTCGGAATAGACATCCGTCTGCAGCGTAATCATATCTTCACGCTTCAGACCGTTCTTACCGGCCAGCCACTTCCAAATGCGCTCATTGCGATAAGGAGCGGCCCAGCTCAGTGTCAGCGGGTATGCGTAGCCATCGGGAGTGATACGGGAGTTTGCCGTTGCCAGCAGGCCGAGCGCAGGATCGAAGGTGCTTGGAAGCGCTTCAAACGGAACATAGCCCGCCCATTCGTGCTGCGCGTCGTCAATGGGAACTCCGCTGAGTCCATTCGGCCGGATCGGAATTCTGCCAACCGCCTGATAGCCGATATGGCCCTCCGCGTCTGCGTACACCAGGTTCAGCGTCGGGCCCCACCACCGCGATGCAGCATCACGAAACTCCGTCCAGTCCTTCGCGGAGTCCATATCAAAGAGGGGGAAGCCTGTGGAGGTGGAGTCGTAGGCAACCCAGCGCAGAGCAAGCGCGCGCTGCTCATGCGCCAGCATCGGGCTCAGGATTGGCCCATGGTTCGTGAGGCGCACATCGAGCGTCTGCGTGCGGCCGCCACGCACCGCGATCCGTTCCTGATGGTGCTCCAGCGGATGCCATCCATCCGGCGCCTGGTATTGGTCTTGATTGTTAAGCGTTTCTACGTAGATATCCTGCGTGTCGCCGTAGAGGGCGGTTATTCCCCATGCGTAGTGATCATTGTGGCCGGCGACGATGAACGGCACTCCTGGGAGGGCAACTCCCTCGGCATGAAAATCTCCCGATCGCAAATCCGCCTCATACCAGATGTTCGGAATGCCGAGATCGAGATGCATATCGTTCGCAAGCAGAGGCTTGCCGCTTGCGGTGTGCGCGCCTGAGATCGCCCACTCGTTCGATCCCGGCTGGCACGCCCGGCAACTCTGCCTGCCCAACGCCTCGCGCAGGTGCAGCAGATCCTCTACCGCCGCCTGCGACTCGTCGAGGGGAACATTGGGGATTTCCTGCTGTGGCTGCGTCAGATCCGGCTCGGATGTGATGGGCGGATGATCGCGCCAGGAGCCGGTAGGATACAGGTCCTTGACGAGATCGGAGGGCAGCTTTGCCGCGATCCGCTCGCGGCTCAACTTCTCATAAAAGTGTTCGTCGAGTGTCTGCACCATGCTCAGGCCGATCACGATGGAGTCCGCCGTGCGCCAGGGGCGGGGCTTGTAAGAAAGCAGACGGAACTCAGCCGGCAGATGTTGCGCATGCGTGTCGATGTAGGCATTGACGCCGCGGGCATAAGCCTCAAAATACTGGCGGTCGCGCTCGGGCATCGCCGCGGAGATGCGCTCCGCGGTGGCGCGCATCTGCAGCAGGCGCTGGACTCTGTCGTGCTCCAGCGTGCGGCTGCCCAGGATTTCCGAGAGCTCTCCAGCCGCGTTTCGCCGCTCCATGTCCATCTGCCACAGGCGGTCCTGCGCCGTTACGTAGCCTTGAGCCTCAACAAGATCCTCCAGGCTGGCAGCGTTGAGATGCGGAACTCCGTGCACGTCGCGGCGGACGGTTACAGCGGCCTGCAGACCGGCCAGATGCTCTTCGCCATCGAGCAGTGGAAGCGAATCGCGCATGGCGTGTTTCAACCACACAGCGGCGCCCGGCAAGGCAATTACAGCCAGCACCGCGAGCAGGAGCAACAAGCCGACAAAGAATTTCAACCAGGGCCGGAGCCGTTCTTCGTTCATCGTCCTCATTGGCACAGAGCATCAATCCAGAAAGCGGAATCATGCCCATTGTCTCATTGTGCACCGCGAGTTGTGGTCCGCGAGAAGGCTGGCGATGGATGCGGCCATCCGCTTCCCCGCTTGACTTCCCGCTCACTCCCAGCAATGCTAGTTGTTTCGTGTTCCAGAGTTTTGTGGACTGTTTAAAGGGAGCGTTACGCAGTGAAGGTTCGCGTCTTGTATCACGACAAGTGCTTTGATGGAGCCTGTTCGGCTTCCCTCTTCACCCGTTTTCATCGCGAGTGCATTCGTTCCGGCGATGAATATGAATATCACGGCCTGGTCCACCGCGCCGGGGCCTTGTTTCAGGAGGGTGACTTCGCGGGCGAGGAGAACGCCATTGTCGACTTCAAGTATTCGCCATCGCCAAGAATCACCTGGTGGTTCGATCATCATTTGAGCGCTTTTTTGACGCCTGCCGATCACGAGCACTTCCTCCAGGGCCAGCGCGACGGCTCCTATGCCATGCGCCATTTCTACGACCCCGACTACACCTCGTGCACAAATTTTCTGGCGGATGTCGCGAAAAAGTATTTTGGATTCGATACCCGGCCGATGGCGGAGATGCTCAAATGGGCGGACATCGTGGACGGCGCGCTCTATGAGAGTCCCCAGGCTGCCGTTGAAATGCGCGAGCCCGCGATGAAGCTGACGCTCATCATCGAGTCCGCCGAAGATCCGGCCTTCATTCCGCGGCTGATCCCCCTGCTTACCTCGATGCCGCTCGCGGAAATCCTGGAGCAGCCATTCGTGAGCCCGCTGTTGCCGCCGCTGCTGGAGCGCCACCAGGAAGCGCTGGCGCTCATCCGCGAACGCGCCGAGTGCAAGGACGGAACGATTTATTTCGACATCACCGATCACCCGCTGGAGGGTTTCAACAAGTTCATCCCCTACTACCTGTTTCCGGATGCTGTGTATTCCATCGGCTTGTCGAAGTCGAGCTTCCGAACCAAGGTCGCTGTCGGCTCCAATCCGTGGACCAGGGTTGATCCCACGACCATGGTGAACCTGGCCTCGGTGTGCGAGCGCTACGGCGGCGGAGGACATGCACGGGTAGGGGCGATCAGTTTTCCTCCCGATAAGTCGGAGCTTGCCCGTGAAGCTGCCGCGGAGATTGTTGCCGGGTTGCGTGCTCACAACCCTCAGCACGTCATGCTGTCTTCTCGTTGAGCTGGGGGCTTCTCCTCACTTCTCTTTGCGATGAGTCTTGAGAAGATGAGTCTGGAGAAGAGGGAAAGCCGCGTGCCCGCTCGGCTCCTTCAGGCCAGCATCAACACGTCGGGCCAGCATCAGTCCATGGCAGCTACTTGCATTGGCTGGGCCACACCGGTGTGCGCTTCTCCAGGAACGCCCGCACGCCTTCCTTAAAGTCTTCGGTGGCGCGCAGCTTTGAGTTCCATTCAATCGCTTCTTCGATCTCGCGGTCCAGGGTTTCTTTCGCATGCTGGCTCAAGAGCCGTTTGATTGCGATCATCGATTCCGGACTATTTCGTAACAATACGTGTGCCAATTTCTCTGCCTCCCGGATCAGGTCCTGGTCCGGCACGATGCGGGTTACCAGTCCAAGCTCCATCGCCTCGGGAGCCTTCATGATGCGGCCGCTGATCAGCAGTTCGCGGGTGCGCTTCTCTCCCACCTGCCGCTTCAGGAAGGAGGATACGATGGCGGGGATGAAGCCGATACGGACTTCGGTATAGCCAAACTTTGCCTCGGGAACGGACAGCGTGAAGTCGCAAACGGTCGCAATTCCCATGCCTCCCGCTATCGCCGCGCCATTGACTGCAGCGATGGTCGGCTTGGGGAAATCGTAGAGGGTACGCAGCACCTTGGCTACGCGCTCGGAATCCCTGCGATGCTCTTCCGGAGTCTTGGCGGTCATTGCTTCGAGATGCTCCAGATCCAGCCCCGCGCAGAAGGCGGATCCGGCGCCGGTCAGGATCACGACGCCGCATCGGCATACCGCCGCGGCCTCGAGCGCCTCTGTCAACTCTCGAATGACTTCCTCATCCAGCGCATTCCGCTTCTCCGGACGGTTCAAAGTAATGGTTTGTATGCCGCCGTCCTGCCGCGTTTGGATGTAGCGATGGTGTTCCATAGCTCTGCCTTAGCCCCCGCAAGTCTGAAGAATACACATCTTAAACCACCGTCTGGAGCGCTGGGCAGTTCCCCGCGGCAGCTACTGTTTTGGCAGGCCAAACTGCTCCTCGATGGCGTGTGTGGCCCGAATCAACGCGTCGAGGGGCTGCAGCTCCGGCAGCACCGCGCCGAGTCTTCTCAGTTCGTCCACCGCCACTTCGGTTGCCAGATTTCCGACCAGCGCATCCTGCGCAAAGGGACATCCACCCATGCCGCCTATCGCCATATCCATCCGTCGGCAGCCAGCGTTATAGGCTGCGGCAACCTTGGCTGCAACCTCCTGGGGACGAGCGTGCAGGTGCACTCCAATCTCCACGTCGCCGTATTCGCGCAGCACTGGTTTGAGCAGGTCTTCCACCTCTTGCGGAGAGGCGAGGCCCACCGTGTCCGAGAGTGAAATCTGCCGGATTCCCATGTCGGTCAGCAGATCGCAGGCAGCGAGCACTTCCTCGATGTCCCACGGATCTCCATATGGGTTGCCGAAGGCCATGGAGACGTAGGCGACCACGTCCAGCCCCGCCTGAAACGCAGCCTGGCCTACCGCTTCAAGCTGGTCAAGCGCTTCTTCGGGAGATTGCTTCTGATTTCGCCGCAGAAACTCCGGCGAGATGGAGTAAGGGAAGCCGAGTGTCTGCACGCGGCCCGTATGGATGGCGCGTTCCGCACCCTTCTCGTTTACCACGATGCCCAGGATCTCCACCTCCGGCGGCGCGTCGAGATATTCGAGCACCTGCTCGGAGTCCGCCATCTGCGGCACCGCCGCGGGAGAGACAAACGATACCGCATCGATATGGCGGAAGCCCGCGCCGATCAGCATGCGGAGATACTCCGCCTTTACCTCCGCGGGCATCGTCTTCGGCAGACCCTGCCACGCATCGCGAGGACACTCGATGATCTTCATTTCCTGTTTCAATGCCGATACTCCATCCGCTCCACGGAAACCTCGTGGCTCTCTTCCGATGCAATCACCAGGTAATATTCATCGTGGCTGGAGTGGTCATCCCCGCGCCAGTCTGAGTAGAGCAGCCGCAGTCCGATCACCGTTTCCTTGCAGGGCATCCGCTCATAGCGCTCCATAAACGTGCGGCCGCGAAACACCAGCGCAATCATCTCTTCCGTGATGGGAAAGGAGCGAAGCTCATTTGGCGGGATGACGAAACCCACCACCGGCCGGGTAATCGAGATACTCTCTTCGTCGCGGACCCATAGCCTGTAGCTGGAGATGCGCATCGAGCGCTCGCCGTCGTTCCACACATCGACGGCGTAGAAAGGCCAGTTCATGGAGTCATAGTAGTAGCTGCCGTGGGAGGACTCTTTGCGGTAGCGCGTGGCCATGTCCTTGCGGTAGGTCACTGTCTTGTCGCGTACCTTGGCTGCCGGATCCAGGGCCTGCCTTACGATCCAGAATCGCGGCTTTACCGTTATGCGCATCTGCCATTGCTCGCGCTGCAACTGGGTCGCCGCCTCGGCCGCCGCCAGCGAGCGCCGGGTCAGGTGCAAATAGACCAGCGTCACCGCGGCGGTGATGATTGCGGCGAAGAAGGTAAGCAGGCTTCCCATTGCCTCTGCGTGCGCATCCCCGTGCCGCCGCCACTCGTAGAGATATACGGCTGTCAGCGCCAGAAAAAAGACCATGAGCAGGGCCAGGGCGCCGAGAAAGCGCATCCTCACCTCAGTCAATACCAGGTGCTTCCATATCCGTTTCCCGGGCATCGCTTCTGCCTCTCCTTCGTCCTTTCCCTGGTCCTCTCCCTGGCCGCTTTCTTCCATTCGTTTCGTTGCTACTCCGCGCCTGTCACCACAACGGAACACGATACACCGCACGCGCTGAAGTTGCCGAAGAGCTTCTCTTCCAGAGGCTTACTTCGCCAGGCTTGCCAGCACCCAGAGCGCTCCCACGCCCGCCAGGTGCAACCCTGCAATCACCAGCAGCGCAAATCCAATACTCTTCCAGCGCTGCAACAGCATCGCCAGCAGGCCATACAGAGGGAACTGCAGGTACATCATCGCCTGCGATGCCGTGTCGGCGAGCGAATCGCGCAAGCCCAGGGCGTGCTCTGCCGGAAGCAGCGCGAAGGGGTACAGCATCCGCAATGCGGTGGGGCCGGTAAGGGCAAGAATGCCAGCGGCGCGAACCGCGAACGGCGTCACTAGAATGCCGAGAATCAGCGGCCACCAGGCCAGCCATCCGGCGGAATTTTTCTTCTTTCTGGATCTCTTCTTCGGTGCGGGACTCATGACTTCCAGAATATCCGGCGGGTCGGCGGCTCGAAGATAGCAAAGCAGTGTCCCATCCCGAACAAAGCAGATTTGCATCTTTCTCTCATGTCTGGATGATGCCCACGTTGAACTTTGCAACCTCGGGGTTGAGCGCCGCGGCTTCGAGCGCCAGCATCAGCGCCTCGCGCGTCTTTGCAGGATCGATGACAGCATCTACCCATAGCCGCGCGGCGGCGTAGCGGCAGTCGGTCTGTTCTTCGTAGGTAGCATTGATGGATTCGAAGAGCTGCTTCTTTTCCGCCTCGGTCAGGTGCTTGCCGCCGCGCTCCAGCTGCTTGATCCTCACCTCGACCAGGGTGTTTGCCGCGGAAGCTCCGCTCATCACCGCGTAACGCGCCGTCGGCCACGCGAAGAGGAAGCGCGGATCGTATGCCTTGCCGCACATGGCATAGTTTCCCGCGCCGAAGGAGCCGCCGAGGATGACCGTTATCTTCGGCACCGTGGAGTTGGCTACGGCGGAGACCATCTTGGCCCCGGCACGGATGATGCCGCTCCACTCCGCGTCGCGCCCCACCATAAAGCCGTTGACATCGTGGAGAAAAATCAGCGGAATCAGGTTCTGATTGCAGTCCATGATGAAGCGCGCCGCCTTCTCCGCGCTCTCCGCGTAGATGACACCGCCAAACTCGACGCGCTTCTCGCCAGTATGCGCAATCTGCGGCTGGTGCTGCTTCTGGTTGGCCACAATGCCGACCGAGTAGCCGCCGATGCGTGCGTATCCGCAGAGAACCGTTCGGCCATAGTCGGGCTTGTACTCGTCAAACTTCGAGCGATCGACCAGCCGTGCGATCACCTCATGCATGTCATAGGAATTCTGCCTGGCAGGATCAGGATCGAGCAGCGCATACAGCCCTTCGGCGGAGTACTTCGGCGCGTCGCGCGCGGGGTCATAGCTGCGGTGGTCAAAGGGAGCAGGCTGGCCATGTCCAAGCCGGGCTACCAGCGACCGCAGGCGGGCGAGGCAGAGATGGTCGTTCGGCTCCTTGAAGTCCACAGTGCCGGAGATCTCCGCATGCATCGCGGCTCCCCCCAGCTCTTCCGCAGAGTATTTCTGGCCGATTGCTGCCTGCACCAGTGCAGGTCCGGCGAGGAAGAGTCCGCTGCCTTCCGTCATCAGCACGTGATCGGTCATCACGGGGAGGTACGCGCCCCCGGCCACGCACATGCCCATGATGGCGGTCATCTGCGGGATCCCCATGGCGCTCATCACCGCATTGTTGCGGAAGATGCGTCCGAAGTCGTCCTGGTCGGGGAAGACATCCTCCTGCAAGGGCAGGAAAACCCCTGCGGAATCAACCAGGTAGAGCGTCGGAATCCGGTTCTCCATCGCGATGGTCTGGGCGCGAATCACCTTTTTGGCCGTCATGGGGAAGAAGGCTCCCGCCTTGACCGTGGCATCGTTGGCGATCACCATGACCAGGCGTCCGGCAACGCGCCCCAGCCCGGTTATGACCCCGGCGGCGGCCGCTCCACCCCACTCCTCGTACATGCCGAAAGCCGCAAAAAGGCTGAGTTCGAAGAACTCCGTGCCGGGATCCAGCAGCAAAGCCAGGCGCTCGCGAGCGGTCAGCCGATTTTTACTATGCTGGCTGGCGATAGCTTTCTCGCCACCCCCCTCGCGAATTTTTGCTTCCTGCTGGCGAATTGCGCCCAGGAGGGCTAGCATTCCGCTGGCGTTTGAGCGCGCACGGGGGCTGGCTGCGTCTAATCCAGAAGGTAGCGTGTTTTCGAGCGTCGCCGGCGCAGAGGGAGATGGCGGATTGGGAGGTGTCTTATCAGTCATTGTCGATACGCCTCAAAACCCGTCAGCATAGCACTGACTGGTCATTGCATGCCTCATTTCCGGCTTTTAATGTCCTTTGTGGCTCGTGGAGGTAGTACTTGCAAATCAATGAAGTAAGGAATCTGCAGAATAAGACGGTCATGTTGCAGTTAACCGACGGCGAAATGGCCATTGTGAAGGTCAACTCGGTAGATCTGGAGTACGAAGACATCATGGTCGATGTGCTGGAAACCAACTTGCCCGGAGCGTTTCCGCAGACCCGTCCAGATAATTGCTTCACGATACGGGCGGCCGACATTCTTTCGGCGAGCGAAATCCTTCGAGTCATCTAGTAGTTGCTATGCGGATGCGGGCGCTTCCTCCTGCATCCGCACAGCAAACAAAGCGGTAAGGTAGACGCACGTCAGGAGCAGGAGAAGCAGCACCTGTTGCCGCAACAACAGCGTGTAGAGCCAGGGACTATCCAGCACAGGCTGCCACCGCGGATGGGAAAGAAACTGGAATTGCAGGATCCGCTGCAGCGGTGACAGAACAAGAAAAAGCGCCGCCGCCGCAACTCCTCCCAGACGGCGGTTGCGATTCCAGAGGACTACCGTTGCCGGAATAGCCAGCATCAGCACACCCAGATCCGTGGCAGTGTGGTAGATCGCCAGAATGGTGATGCAGAGGATGGCTGCGAGCGCAACCAGATGTGCGTCGAAGCTTCTTCCCGCGCGGCGCAGCCCGAGCAGCCACAGCGAGAAAAGAATCAGCGAGGCTGTGTAACTAAGCCTGTTATACGTGGCCTGATCCGGCGTAAAGATGCTGAAGACCGCCTGCAGATCTGCCTGGGGCACCCAGTCCAGATGTGGGCGTGGATCGGCGGGCCTTCCCGGCAGTGCCGCGGATACGATGTTTGTCTTGAGATCGCCAACCCAGTGCGCGCTGATCGGGCGGCTATACAGAATCGCACCTCCGAGAAGCAGCATTCCCATCGCTCCTGCCAGGGCCGTGATGGCATATCTGCGTTGCACTCCGCGCACCGCCAAATAGAGCACCACCAGAAGCCCAATATGCGGCTTGACTGCGAGGCTGAGGATCAGGCAAAGGGCGGCGAATCCGGAAAGGCGTTTTCGGAGCAACAGGACCGTGCCTATCGCCAACAGGGCGATTGCCAGAGTGGCCGGCTGGCCCATGAAGATGAGCTTGTTGCTGCGGATGAGCAGCCAGGAGCAAAGCACCACTGCGAGCAGCCTGTGCGGCGGTGGGCATAATTGCAGAATCGTGCCTGCCGCCGTAACATACAGCGCTCCAATCAGCAGGAACCAGCAGACTCGGGCGGTTGTGTACTTCAGCGCGCCCAGCGGAGCGAGAACCAGCAGCGCCGATGGAGGGTAAACGGGAAGCGAGCTGTCCCAGCCATACAGATCGCTATCCGGAACCCCTTGCTGCTTGTAGAGCGCATCCAGTTGATCGGTGTCGTATGGATTACAGCCCACGACCAGGCAGCGCGCGCCCGCATAGACCGGGATGAAGTCGACTGGAGACCGCAGTCCGTAGAGTCCACGCAGAAAGAAGCACAGGGTGGCGAAGACGAAGAGCAGAACCATGGCTTGCGCGCGGAATCGTTGTTTGTCCATGGCTTCGCGAGGGACGCGCCGGCTCCGTTCCCGGCATGGGGATGCCGCGATTCTCACTATAGCGCCAACTTCATGCAAACAAAGTGCCGCGGTATTGCGTTGCGATATCTATCCCGGTTTTTCCCGGAGTTGTCCCGTTTTTTTCGGGATTTTTATGCTCGAATCACAGTTTCCACTTGACAAGAAAGGTACCTTGCCTCGACAGTAAACAGGGATGGCGATTCCCCGGCATACAATGCTGGCAATCGCCCGAGCGTCCGCTCTGGCGCTCCGTACAACTTATGGCAACTACCTTAGCTAGTGTCGAGGCACGCGAGGTTTTACGTTGCGATCATTGCAGTCTGGTGCAGTTCAGAACAGCGAACTCGCTTTGCCGGCGCTGCCACAAACCACTTGAATTAGAAGAACCGCAACCCAAAGCACCACAACTGGTCGTTCCCAGCATGGAAGCGCCAGAACCGGATGGCAGCCCCCAGGTCGCGCGTGCCGTGCGTGATATTCGCCGGGGTCGCAACCTGAGCCAGCGTCAATTGGCGGGGAGGATGCAGGTTCCTCGCACGTACATTTCGAAGATCGAGAATGGTAAGGCATGCCCGACGTTGTCGTCGCTGCAGCGCCTGGCAGATGCTCTCGAGGTCAATATCTGCGATCTGCTGCGGGATAGCCGGAGCCATCGTCAGGAAGAAACCCAATCGATCTTCGCCGATCCATTTCTGGCAGAGCTGGCGTCTTATGCATGCCAATTGGATGCGATGCAGCGTTCGATCTTCCTGAACCAGGTTCGGGAGATGGCGACAGGCCGGAACCGCCGTACCGCATAATCGCCGCGAGGTGCTCCATCCTTTGCCTGCGCAGGGGATGGTGATGCTGTCGTGGCGCTGTGGTGACAATGCCTGAGCGATGGCTCCGGTGCTGCCGTTGTTGACTGCGCGGTAAATCCCGTTCCGTTTGCGGTGACTAACTGCGTGTGCTACGGTCGAAGTTGAAGAGGAAGTCTCTTGCTATCCCCTCGCCCCAACGTGGAACTTTTGACGCCTGAAGAACGGGCCATATTTGCCCGCCTCAATCCGGATCGCCTGCCCCGGCACGTGGCCATCATCATGGATGGCAATGGCCGCTGGGCGGGGAAGAGGAGCCTGAAGCGGTTTCTTGGCCATCAACAGGGGGCCGAAGCCGTGCAGTATGTGGTAGAGACTGCCGCTCGCGTCAAAATCCCCTGGCTGACGCTCTACGCTTTTTCTCTGGAAAATAATCTACGGCGCCCCAAGACCGAGGTGAATTTCCTCATGCGGCTGCTGCGCAGCTACCTCGATAGCAATGTGCGCCGCATGGCAGACAACAACATCCGGCTGCGCTACATCGGGCGAACCCATGAGCTGCCGCCAGAGGTGCAGGAAAAGATGCGCTGGGCGGAGGAGACGACCGCCAGCAACACTGGCACCGTGCTGACTCTCGCGCTGAACTACGGCGGTCGATCGGAGATCGTGGATGCCTTTCGCGGCCTCTACGCGGAGATGAAGCAAAAGCATATCCGCCCGGAGCACATTACCGAGGAGGATCTGCATCGCCATCTCTACACGGCGAATATGCCGGATCCCGATCTGCTCATCCGGACATCCGGTGAAATGCGGGTGTCGAATTTCCTGCTGTGGCAGATCGCTTACACCGAGATCTATGTCACGGACCGGCTATGGCCGGACTTTCGCGGAGTCCACCTGCTGGAGGCCGTCGAAGATTTCCAGCGCCGGGAGCGCCGCTACGGCGGATTGAGCGAATCCGGCGACATGGCCGAAGTTCCTGCCAACGCGATTGCCCCGTGAGGCTACCGGGGTAGCCTTTCCGGATTGGCCGGCTCGTCGACGGGGACGAAGGTCGGAGCGATGAGCTTGATTCCGTGGGTCTCCATCTTAAGCTTGAGCTGTACCAGCCCATTCATAGGCTTCGCCCGGGACTTGAATTCCAGCTCATACTGGTTGTTGAGGATTTTGGAAAGCTCGGTCAGCATCGGAGTGAGAGACACCGGATTCCCCATCCCCGGATAGAGGGATTTGCCCCCTGTCTCCTGCGACATCTGCACCAGGTAGTTTTGCCCGGCTGAGGTCACGACGGGGTTGGCATCCAGCCGGCCCGCTCCCCGGTAGTAAATAGTGAACACCGGAATGGCAGCTCGCTGGGCATCGTGGATTGCCTTGGTGACGTAGGGATTCTCCGGGTTGAACTCCAGATCCGAGTAGCGATCGACGCCATCGCTGATCATCAGGATCTCCCGCCGCCCGGCTGTCTTCTCGCTCGGCCTCTGCTGCGCCGCTGGCCATTGCTGCGCCACTGCGGAGAGAGTGAAGTAGGGGCTGCCTCCGCCCCGAATGCTCTGGGGCAGCCGGAGCGCCCTCGCCGCCAGGGCATGGTCCGCGGTAAAGTTCTGGGCCATCTCTGCGCGGCCGTTCTGCATGTATCCGATGCCGACCTCGGCAGTCTTCGGAAGCGCCATGACGAAGGTCCGGATATCGGCAAGCTGGTTTGCCAGGCCGCTGGCGGAGGAGTCATCGATAAGAATCAGCAGTTGCAGGGAGTCGCGGTCTCCGGTAAACGGCTGCCAGACCGTGATCGGGACGCGTTTGCCCGCTTCAAATGCGAGGATATTCTCCCGCAGCACAGCGTCTGAATTTCCCGCCTTCTGTTCGACGGTCACGATCGTGTGCCCGGTTTGCGCGCTGGCGCAGGTGGTTACGGCGATGGCACAGCAAACCAGCAATTGTTTCCAAATCGTAGAGTACGGCATTCCTTGGCGTTCTCCCTTGTTTAGCCCTGGTGGGGCCAGCGGATTGATAACAGTAGCCATAGCGGCCGACAAAAACTACAAAGGCGAGGCAGGAAGGCTGTGCTGAGTGTATCCTTTTCAAGAAATGAAGCGAATCCTTACCGCGGCCATCCTGATTCCACTGGTGTTACTGGCGATATTCAAAGGTCCCTTCTGGCTGATGCCGGTGGGGGCGGGTCTGGTCGCGGAGTTGGCCGGCTGGGAGTTCATAGGACTTACCAATGCCAGCGGCGCCCGTGCGCCTCGCATCCTGGTACTCGTCGCCATGGCGGTACTTTTGTTTGTCAGCTTTCGCCTGCCATACCAGGTTGCTCCCGTGCTCAGCGCGCTCAGCCTGTCAATTTTTGCCTATTGCGCCTTTCGCGGTCCGATGGAGAGCGTACTGGCAGATTCAGCCTCTTCCATCTTCTGCCTCGTGTATGTCGGGCTTTCGATGGCTACGATTCCGTGGCTGGCGGCGCAGGAGAATGGTCCCTCCCTGCTAACTTTCCTGCTATGTGTGGTTTGGTCTGGAGATATTGCTGCGCTCTATATTGGCCGTGCCTTTGGCCGCCGCAAGCTGGCGCCGCATATCAGCCCCAACAAGACCTGGGAGGGAACCTTCGCCTCCATAGGCGGCAGTGTACTGATTACATTGGTCTTAGTGTTAATCGCCAGCGTCCTGGAACGGCATGGCAGCAGTCTTCTGGCGTATCCGGGCTCTGTTTTCCGCTGGGTATTTCTCGCGGTGCTGCTCAATATCGCCGCGCAAATTGGCGATCTCGTGGAGTCTGCGCTGAAGCGGGGAGCGGGCGTCAAGGACTCAGGAACCCTGCTGCCGGGACATGGCGGGATGCTGGACCGGATTGATGCATTGCTGCTGGCAGCCCCCGTGCTGTGGTACGCTCAATTAGTACAGCAGCCTTTCTAGTGAACAGTCCTATCAAGCAAGTTGCGATTCTTGGCTCTACCGGTTCCATCGGCAGGAGCACCCTCTCCATCATAGAGTCCTATCCTGACCGGTTTGCGGTAGCCTCGCTTGCCGCCGGCCGCAACGTCGACACGGCTTTTGAACAGTGTGTCCGCTGGCGTCCCAGGGTTGTGTCGCTGGCCACGGAAGCTCTTGCCTCCGACCTGGCCGGAAGGCTCAAGGCCGCAGGTGTCTCTGGAATCGAGATTCTCCATGGCACCGAGGGAACCGTTCGCGTTGCGACTCTACCCGAAGTGGATTTCGTGGTATCTGCCATCGTGGGGGTCGCCGGACTGGAAGCGACCTATGCCGCGGTGCTTGCGGGCAAGCCGATTGGCCTGGCCAACAAGGAATGCATGGTAGCGGCGGGCGAGATCCTTACCCGCGCGGCCCGCGAAAACAAGGTGCCGCTGTTGCCGATTGATTCGGAGCACAACGCCATTCACCAATGCATGCGAGGCGGGGCGAAAGCAGAGGTCCGGCGCATCTGGCTTACAGCGTCCGGCGGTCCATTCCGCACTCTGCCTCTGAGTCAGTTCCGGCAAATTACCGTGGAGCAGGCACTGAAGCATCCGACCTGGGTGATGGGCCAGCGGATCACCATCGATTCCGCGACTATGCTCAACAAAGGGTTGGAGATCATTGAGGCTTGCCGCCTCTTCGATCTGCCGCCTTCGGCGGTAAAGGTCACGGTGCATCCGCAGTCGACGGTGCACTCGCTGGTGGAGTATGTGGACGGCAGTATTCTGGCCCAGATATCCGTTACAGATATGCGCCTGCCGATTCTTTACGCCCTCAGCTACCCGGAGCGCATCCAATCTGAGTTGACATTTGATATGGCAGCGCTGGGACATCTTGAGTTTGAGCCGCCGGATTTCGAACGTTTCCCCTGCCTGCGATTGGCGTATGAGGCTGCGGAGACAGGTGGTGCCCATTGCATTGCGCTGAATGCAGCAGATGAAGTCGCGGTTGCGGCATTCCTCGAAAGACGCATCCCCTTTATGGGCATTCCGCGTACAATTGAAGCAGTTCTCGAGGCGACGCCCGAGAGCCATCCGGCTTCGATTCAGGAAGTGCTTCGACTTGACCAGGAAGCTCGCGGCAAAGCTGCGAGTCTCCTCGCAGGAGCAGGGCGGGAATCCACTGTCGCCCGGCTCGGCTAAACCGGCTGCACTCGACGAAACAGGTTCACCCTAAACTATGCATTTCGCGCTTACCGCTACTCTTTCCATGCTCGTGGTTCTTGGCATCATGGTCCTCGTCCACGAGTTCGGCCATTTCGCTGTCGCCAAGTTGTGCGGCGTGCGGGTGGAAGTTTTTTCCATCGGTTTTGGCAGGCGTCTGCTGGGTTTCAAGCGCGGCGATACCGACTATCGCATCAGCCTTTTGCCTCTGGGCGGATACGTCAAGATGTCGGGCGAAAACCCCAACGAGGAGCACACCGGGGATGCGGGAGAGTTCACCTCTCACCCGCGCTGGCAAAGGATCCTGATCGGCGCTGCAGGGCCGGCTGCGAATTTCGTCCTGGCCTTCACGCTGATGACCGGCTTTTACATGATGCACGACGAGGTGCCGGTGTATCCGAGCCAGCCGGCCATCCCTGACTTTGTGCCGCAGAACACTCCGGCTGCGCGCGCCGGGATTCAGGCGGGCGATCGTATCGTTCGTTTTGACACCGTCGAAAATCCGACCTGGGAGCAGGTTCGCATCCGTTCCCTGATCAACGTCAACCAGACTGTCCCAGTGGTCCTCGAACGCAATGGCGCCCGCATCTCCACCGATCTGCGGATTGAAGACAAGAGTAAGGGCGAAGATTTTGACATGCCGGATCTAGGGCTCCTGCCGCGGGTGCAGGATACGCCGCTCGTGGTCAAGGCGATTGAGCCGAACATGCCTGCGCTGCAGGCGGGTTTGAAGCCAGGCGACACGATTCAGGCAGTCAACGGCATGGAGCTTCACTCCGTCTGGGCGGTGCTCGCATATCTGCAACAGGAATCCGGCAAGCCCGTGGACCTGAAGGTTGCGCGCAACGGTCAGACTCTGGACCTGAACCTCGTTCCGGCAAAGGCCGACGATGGTGCGGGCCACCGGATCTACCGCCTCGGATTCGAGCCGGTTCCTCCGCCGTTCAAGGTGCAGCAGATGTCCGTGGGTGCTGCGGTCCGGCAATCCATCACGTTTAATGCACACAACTCCGGCCTGATTCTCGAAGTGCTGAAGCGTATGTTCACGCGGCGCATCGCGATGGAGAACTTGAGTGGTCCTATCGGCATTGCGCGCCAGACCGGTCTGGCGGTCTCTATGCCGGGATGGCAGCCGATTATCGGGCTGATGGCGGTGATCAGCCTGAACCTGGGCATCTTTAACCTGCTGCCGATTCCGATTCTGGATGGCGGCCTGATACTTCTGCTCTTGATTGAAGGCACCATCCGCCGCGACATCAACCAGGAGTTCAAGGAGAGGATCTACCAGGTGGCATTCGTTGCCCTGGTGCTCTTCGCGGTGTTCGTCATGTTCAATGACTTCGCCAAGCTGCCCATCTTTGCAAAGCTAAGACCGTAGAACGCTGGATTTTCCTAAACGGCCCGTGCGGATTGCACGGGCCGTTCCTCTTTTAGGGCACTCTTTTTCCCAGCCTCCTGCGCTCAGGCCTGCCATCTGAATCCGCAATTCGGACACTGGCTGGGCTTCCTTCCGGCCAGGAGCGCCAGCAGTCCTACGGGGAACAGGCAAATCGACATAAGAACGGCCCATACAGGAAAACCGCTCACTTTGGTTGCTGCGCCGCACTTCGGACAGGAAAGTATCAAGGCTGTTTTCTCCTTACATCGCGTGATGCATCAGGGTAGAAATCCATGCTGTCATCAGGGCGGCAACGGCTATCCGCCCCAGCCAGCAGGAGGCACGGTCTACGAATGCAGAGGCACTGAGGTGAGCCATGGCGATGGGCCTGGCAATGAGTTGAAATGCGATGGTCGCGGCAATCGCCAGCCCGGCTGGATTTGCCATCATGCTCTCGCGGAAGCGGGAGGACATGGCCAGCAGCAGGGCATGGGTTACGCCGCAGCCGGGGCAGGGAATTCCGATCACCGCCTTCAGCAGGCAGAGATGCGGCAGCAGGTGCACAAGCGGCAGCAGCGCCAGCACCAGAAGGTTCGAAAGGAAGTAGCCCAAGTGCATCCGCAGCCTTGGGTCGGAGAGCCCACGGTCCCCAAGCCAGTGAAAGAGCCACGCCGGAAGCAGGTAGATTTCCATGACGAGAGAGGAACACCCGGTCGAGCCATGATGTCACAGATAGAGACGGACAGGGTAGTTCCAGATGCTCCCGGCGACGCGATTCGCGCCTTACACACTCGGTTCTCTGGGGAAATCCCGGGCAATGATTCCGGGCAATGGGTACACTGGAAGTATCATGCCCCTGCATCCTCCTTCGCTTTCCCATGTCCGGGTCCGCTATGCGGAAACCGACAAGATGGGTGTTGTTTACCATTCCAACTATTTTGTGTGGTTTGAGATTGGCCGCGTCGAGCTATTGCGCGGACTCGGTTTCGATTACAAGCAGATGGAGATCGAGGACGATTGCCATTTGCCCGTAGTGGAAGCCAGTTGCCGGTATCGGGCCTCAGCCCGCTACGATGACGAGCTTGTGATCGAGACGCGCGTGACGGGGATGCGCAGCTTTGTGCTGAAGTTCGGTTACCGGCTGCTGCGTGCGGCGGATTCGCAGCTACTCGCCGAAGGGGAGACGGTACACGTCGTCTGCGACCATACGATGGCGAAGCGTCCGCTGGCGGAGAAGTATCGTCAGGCGATCCGGCCGTTTCTTGAAGAGGCCTAAATAAATCGGCAAAGCGGCTTAAAAGTCGCCAGAGTGGCCAAAAAATCAAGCAGAGAGTGGCTTCAATAAAGTCAGGCGGCTACGCCTCGGGGCTTGACGTTTTCGCGGATAAAATTGACCGTCGTATCCAGCGGCGTTCCTGGCCCGAAGATGGCGGCTACGCCCTGGGATCGCAGGAATTCGATGTCCTGCTGGGGTATGGTGCCGCCAAGGACCACGAGGATGTCGCTCGCACCACGCTCTTTCAGAAGCGCCGTTACGCGCGGCACGATGACGTTGTGCGCCCCGGAAAGGATACTGAGGCCCACACAGTCCACGTCTTCCTGGATGGCGGCGTTGACGATCATTTCCGGTGTCTGGCGGAGTCCGGTGTAGATCACTTCCATCCCGGCATCGCGCAGGGCGCGGGCGATGACCTTGGCGCCGCGGTCATGTCCGTCCAGGCCGGGCTTTGCCACCAGCACGCGGATCGGGGTTTTGGAAGCTTCCGTCATACGGGTTACCGGCTAGCGGCTTTGCTCTGCCGCAGGCCACGCAAGGGTATCACGATTGAGGCTGTGGGGTGTTCCGGGTTGCGGAGTGATTACTTGTCGCGCGCAACGACGAAGTCGGGAACCCACATCAGTGCGCGTTTGAAGTCGGAGTCGGGCAGATCGCCCAGTGCCAGGCGGGCAGCATCGGCAAAGCGAAGCGCAGCCTGCATGGCATACTCCACTGATCCGTTGCGTATCAGGATCTCAAGCACCTGCGAGTGCTCGACGTGCTCGAAGCTGCGGTCGTCCAGCACCTGGCGGATGATCTTGCGTTCGTCTGCGGTGCCGTGCTCCAGGGTGTGGATTACGGCGAGGGTTGCCTTGCCTTCGCGCAGATCGCTGGCTACAGGCTTGCCGAGCACCTTCTCCGAGGCGGTGAGGTCGAGCACGTCGTCCACGATCTGGAAGGCGAGGCCAAGGTTGCGGCCATACTCGCCAAGCGCTGTTTCGACGGCATCGCTTGCTCCCGCAAGCACCGAGCCCAGCCGCATGGAGACGTGAAAGAGGCACGCCGTCTTTCGGTAGATCAGGTCGTAATACTCAGCTTCGGTAACGAGGCGGCCGAGCTTTTCAATCTGCAGCAGCTCGCCTTCCACCATCTGCTGCGTCAGGCTGATGAGCAGATCAAGAACCTTGAAGTTGTGCTCATCGAGGGCGATGCGAAAGGCCTGCATGTAGAGCCAGTCGCCAGCCAGGACGCACTTTTCGTTGCCCCAGGTGGTGTTGGCGGAGGGCCGTCCGCGGCGCTTATCCGCACCGTCGATGATGTCGTCGTGGACCAGGGTGGCAGTGTGCAGCATCTCGACCACAACGCCCAGCCGGATCATCCCGTTGCCGTTATAGCCTTGCGATTTGGCAGAGAGCAGCAGCAGCGAGGGACGGATGCGCTTGCCGCCGCCTGCGCGCAGGTAGTCGGCGATCTCCGTGATGGCTCCAACGTTGGAGACGGCGTCGGCGCCCAATTCGCGTTCAATCGCGCGCAGATCGTCGCGAAGCAGGTCGAAGACCTCTTTCGCCGTCGCTATCGCCAATGTACTCACTCAATCTCCCGCTGCGCCCGAACACTATCCCAGGCTCTTTCTGATTCGTGCAACACAAAATTTGATTCAAACTACCTTGCTGATGATCTCAGTTTGATCGGTAGTTGGTGAACTGCATATCAATGCCAAAATCATGTCCCTTGAGCAGTGCGATGGTCTCCTGCAAAGCATCGCGATCTTTGCCGCTGACGCGCAGAGAGTCTCCCTGGATCGAGGCCTGTACCTTTTTCTTCGAGTCCTTGATGAACTTGGCGATTTCCTTAGCCTTCTCGATGGCGATGCCCTGCTTCAGGGTAATCTTCTGGCGCACGCTCTGGCCGGCGGCCTGTTCCACTTTGCCATACTCCAGCGACTTGAGCGAGATGCCTCGCTTGACCAGCTTCTGCTGCAGGATTTCGACCACCGCCTTCAATTTGTAATCGTCAGCGGAGGCGAGTTGCAGGGCCTCGTCGCCTTCGATCGTGATCTCGGAGTGCGAGTCCTTCAGATCAAAGCGGGCGCGAATCTCCTTGATCGCCTGGTCCACCGCGTTTCTCACTTCCTGCACATCCACTTTACTCACAATATCAAAGGTATTCTCTGCGGCCATCGAGTTCTCTCTTATCCCTATTATCTGCGCAAAGTGCGCTGTCCTGTTATCGGCGACTTCGAACTATACCAAGCCAGGCGTCAGACCAAAAAAACGATGAAAATTTTCCGTGGTGCTGGACGCGACGGTTTCCAAATCTATTTCCTGCACTTCGGCGATCTTTGCTGCTACCTCACGCACCCAGGCCGGCTCGTTACGCTTGCCGCGATTGGGAACCGGTGCCAGAAAAGGCGCATCGGTCTCTACGAGCATACTGCCCAAAGGTACCTTTCGTGCAACATCGCGGATTGGTTGAGCTTTAGGAAAGGTTACATTACCGGCAAAGGAAAGCAGAAATCCATAGTCGAGCGCATGGCTGGCATGGTCCCAGTTTCCAGTAAAGCAGTGCAGGAGCCCGCCCAGTCCCGTTGCGGCCCATTGCTCGCTGATCATCGCGAGTGTGTCGTCCCATGCGTCGCTGCTGTTCTCGGAGGGCCTGCAGTGAATGATGATGGGGCGCTTCCTCGCCGCGGCAATCTCCATCTGGGTGGCGAAGACGCGCTTCTGCTGGTCGCGGGGGGAGTGGTCGTAGAAGTAGTCCAGTCCGATTTCTCCGCAGGCGATCACCTCTGGCTGCTGAAGAAGCTGATCGAGAGCCGATAAAGCATCCTCGTCCGCAAGGCTGGCTTCGTGGGGATGAATCCCCGCAGTGGCCAGGATGCGAGGCATCTCAGCGTGGCCGGCATACTGACGGCTTAGCTCAAGGGCACGATGCATGGTCGACGGCCCATCCCCGATTCCGATGGAGAGGATGGTGCGCACGCCTGTTTCCCAGGCACGGCGCAGCATCGCTTCGCGATCTTCCTCGTAGCGGCTGCTGTCAAGATGTGCGTGCGAATCTACCAGCACGTATTTCCCTTTCGCGTCCGGGCTACTTCAGCCGCGCACCGATCTCGACATCTTCCAGAAAACCGGCAAGGACAGGCTTGCCCTTCTCGCCCAGGGAAGCCGCGACGATCATGCCGTTCGACTCCAGGCCGCGCATCTTGCGGGGCAACAGGTTGGCGACGATGACCACCTTGCGCCCGACCAGGGAGGCGGGCTCGTAGGCCTCTGCGATGCCGGCAAGAATCTGCCGCTTCTCATAGCCGAGGTCCACTTCAAGGCGAAGCAGCTTGTCGGCCTTGGGGATGCGCTCCGCGACGAGGATCTGCGCCACGCGCAACTCTACTTTGGCGAAGTCGTCGATGGTGATCTTCGGTATCTCCGGGACGGCAGGGGTCGCCGCGGCGGGTTCCGCCGGTGCGCTCGCCTCGTCCGGTATACCGAGCAGAGCCTCGCCAATGGCGGCGGCGGCTGCGCTGGAGCTGGTGGATTCCGCCACAGCGACGGCTACGCCCTCCAGCCTGGAGACGAGCTTGGAGATGTGCGGCGCGGCCTCTTTGCCGGTCTCTGCCACCTGCGATGTCTCCGGCGTAGCTGCGGGCTTTGCGTTGTCAACGGGATTGCTGTTGTTGTTCTGTTCCAGATCCTGCATACGTTCGATCGCGTCCTTTTCCGCGCGGGGGAAGACAGGGGTTACTTCGCCAAGTTTTGTCCCGGGTTTCAGGCTGCCCCACTTCAGCGAGGTGAGTTCGCCGCTCTTCACTGCGTCCTGAATCTCGCCCAATCCAAGCTGCTGCCAGATGCGCGCCGTCGACTCCGGCAGGACCGGGTAGACGAGTGCCGTGATGATACGCAGCGACTCGGCGCAAGTTGCGAGAATTCCGGCGAGCCGTTCCCGGTTTGGCGGATCGTCGATTTTGGCGCCCAGCTTCCAGGGAGCCTGCTCCGTGATATAGCCATCCACGGTCCCTACGAAGGCCCACACCGCTTCCAGCGCGCGGGAGAAGTCCAGCGCCTCGAAACGGTCCTGAAAGACGGATTGTGCTGCCTCTGCTGCCTGCTGAATGCGGGGCTCCAGTTTGCCTGCAGGCAGAACGCCATCGAAGTACTTGCCAATCATGGTCAGAGTCCGGCTGACGAGGTTGCCATAGCCGTTCGCCAGATCGGAGTTGTACCGCTGCACCAGCGCGTCAAAGGAGAAGCTGCCATCCTGGCCGAAGACGACCTCGCGCATCAGGAAGTAGCGCAGCGCATCTGCACCCAGGACCTCAAGAATGGTCTCCGCGCGAACGATGTTGCCCCGCGACTTCGACATCTTGCTCTGCTCGAACAGGAGCCAGCCGTGGGCCACGATGCTCTTCGGCAGTTCCAGCCCGGCAGCCATCAGGAACGCTGGCCAGTAGACGCAATGGAAGCGGCTTATCTCCTTGCCGATCATGTGGATGTCGGCAGGCCAGTATTTCTGGAAGCGGGCGACGTCTTCCGGTGCATCGCTGCCATAACCGATGGCGGTGATGTAGTTGGCCAGGGCATCCATCCACACGTAAATCACGTGCTTCTCATCGCCCGGCACCGGAATGCCCCAGTTGAAGCTGGTGCGGCTGATGGAGAGATCCTTGAGCCCGCTGCGCACGAAGGACAGAACCTCATTGCGCCGTGCCTCGGGGCGAATAAAGTCGGGATGCTCCTCGTAGTACGCCAGCAGCCGCTGCTCAAAGGCGGAAAGCTTGAAGAAGTAGTTCTCCTCGCTCACCGTCTCCGTGATGCGTCCGCAGTCGGGGCAGGGGGAACCGGGAGGCGCGTCGACGTAAAGTTCGTCCGAGACGCAATACTGGCCGGTGTAGGTGCCCTTGTAGATGAACCCCTTGTCCTTGAGCGTGGAAAACAGCTTCTGGACGCCGCGGCGATGGCGTTCTTCGGTAGTGCGGATGTAATCGTCGTAGCTGAGGTGCATGCGGTCCCACAGCGAGCGGAACTGCGCGGAAACACCTGCGGCGAACTCGGCCGGCGTGCGGTTGGCGAGCTGGGCGGATCGCTCGATCTTCTGGCCGTGCTCGTCCGTTCCTGTCAGGAACCATGTGTCGTAGCCCTGCGCCCGCTTGCGGCGACAGATGGCATCGGAGACGACGGTGGTATACGTATGACCGAGATGGGGCCGCGCATTGACGTAGTAGATCGGCGTAGTGAGATAAAACTTGCCTGGATTGTGCATGAGCTTTTAGGAGGTACTTCGCGCGACGCGGATTTCTACTTCAATCTTAGGGGTAGGAAGGGGGAGCGTCAAACCGCTAGGGGAGGAAGCCCCGAGCCAAAAACCTGTTAAAATCGGCAACAAAATCAGCTATTTCCGCGCGACGACTTAGCCGCGCAGCCGGGGCGGGTGTTCCCAAGTGTATCTAAAGCAGCAGCAAATTCTTCTGGAGCGGCTTCGCTCCGTTCTAAAGAGCAAGTACGGCATAGAATTGGCGAACCTCGCCATCGAGCAGCCACCGGAGATTCGCTTTGGCGAGTATGCGCTGCCGGTGGCCTTTGAGCTCGCCAGGCGGCTGAAGAAGGCTCCGCGAAAGATCGCCGAAGAGCTGGTCGCAGAGTTGGCGCCGCTGCCGGGTTTTGCCTCGTTTGAGGTGGCGGGAGCAGGCTACATCAACGCTCACCTCGATCGCGCTGCGGCTGTATTGGCCTTCACCCGGGAGGGAACAACGGTTCCAGCCAGCGGCCCCCACGTGCTCGTCGAGCACACCAGCATCAATCCCAATAAAGCGGCACACGTCGGGCACCTGCGTAACGCGATCCTTGGCGACACGTTTGTGCGCCTGTTGCGTGCGGCCGGACAAAAAGTAGATGTGCAGAACTACATCGACAACACTGGAGTGCAGGTGGCCGATGTTGTCGTCGGATTGCAGCATCTGGAAAAGCTATCCTTTCACGAGGTGAAGGCGCTGCTGGCCCTGCTGCAAACGCGCGGCGAACGCATCGACTATTACTGCTGGGATCTCTATGCCCGCGTTTCCGCCTGGTATGACGAGGGCAGCGACGAGGAGAAGCAGCAGAAGAAGCAGATCCGGCTGGCCACCCTGCACCTTTTGGAAGAGGGCGGCAACGAGACCGCAGAAATCGCGGAGATCTTCTCCACGGCTGTGCTGCGGCGGCATCTGGAAACCATGCTCCGGCTGGATATCGAGTACGACTTTCTGCCGCGGGAGAGCGAGATTCTGCACCTGAAGTTCTGGGAACTGGCCTTTGAGCAGCTCAAGGCAAAGGGCGTGCTTTACCACGAGACGGAAGGCAAGAACAAGGGTTGCTGGGTGATGAAACGTGCGGGTAACCGCAGCGAGCCCACCGCGGATGCGGAAGAGAAGGGACTCGCCGGGAATGGCGACGCCGAAGCCGGACCCGATGAAGACGCCAAGGTGATCGTGCGCTCCAACGGCACCGTCACCTATGTAGGCAAGGACATTGCCTACCATCTGTGGAAGTTCGGGCTGCTGGGCCGCGACTTCGGGTATCTGCGCTTCTTCTCCTATGCCGACCGCGAGTGCTGGATCTCCGCCGAGCACGGTGAGGCGCAGCATCCGCATTTCGGCGGGGCTCAGGCGATCTACAACGTAATCGACAGCCGCCAGTCCGATCCCCAAAGCATTGTGATCGAAGCGCTGCGTGGGCTGGGCTATACAGCGGAGGCGGATCACTACACGCACTTCTCCTACGAGATGGTGGCGCTGACGCCGCGTTGTGCCACGGAACTGGGCTACCAGGTGGCAGAGGCGGACCGGAGCCGGCCATTCATCGAGGTCTCCGGGCGCAAGGGCTTTGGAGTCAAGGCAGATGATCTGATCGACAAGCTGGTGGAGGCCGCGAAGAGGGAAGTGGACAGCCGCCAGACCGAGCGCGAAGAAGATGAGCGCAACCAGATTGCGCAGGAGATTGCCGTCGGAGCCTTGCGCTATTTCATGCTGAAGTACACGCGCAATTCCGTGATCGCCTTTGACTTCAAGGATGCGTTGAGCTTCGAAGGTGAAACCGGGCCATATGTGCAGTATGCGGTCGTGCGCGCGCGCAACATCTTCCGCAAGGCCGGGACGACGCCCGAGGAGGTGTTGGCTGAGTTTAGTGCCGAGGGCGCGAACGCCTACCTGGCTGCCGAAGGTGCGGAAGACATCTGGTCGCTCTGGGTGAGGGCTGCCAAGCGAACCCTGCTGGTGGAGCAGTGCATTGCCACGGCCGAGCCCGCCTACCTGGCGAAGCACGCATTTCAACTGGCGCAGGAATTCAACAACTTCTACCACCGCCACCACATCCTGACGGAGGAGGACCCGGCCAGGAAGCAACTGCTGCTGGCCACCGCTGCGATTGCGCAGCGTGAATTGATTCAGGCGCTTGGCTGGATGGGCGTGACCGCTCCGGAAGTGATGTAGGCAGGCTGAACGCTGGAGCGGCGTGGCAATAAATATTTGCCAATGAATACGTGGCAATGAATCAAGGGCGTACCCAAATCGAGGTACGCCCTTGTTATTTAGCTGCTACTTAGTTTTTAGCTCTACTTGGCGTAGCTGCGAACCCATTCCACGATGCTGCGGACGGGGATTCCCGAGGGGCCCTTGGCAATCCAGGGCTTCTGCTCTTCCATCCATGCCACGCCCGCGATATCGAGATGGAGCCACGGCGTATCCTCGGCAAACTCCTTCAGGAACATGGCTGCGGTAATGGCTCCGCCCCACCGTCCTCCGGTGTTCAAAATGTCGCCGATATTGGAGCGAATCAAATCGCGGTACTCTTCTTCGACCGGGAGCCGCCAGAAACGCTCGCCTGAGACAGCCAGGGCATCGGTGAAGTGCTGGTAGGCCTCGTCGTCATTGGAGAAGACTCCGGCGTTGATGCTTGCCAGTGCAACGACGCATGCGCCGGTCAGGGTTGCAGCGTCGAGCAGGTGGGTGGCGCCAAGTTTCTTCGCGTAGGCCAGGCCGTCCGCCAGAACCATACGTCCCTCGGCATCGGTATTGATGACTTCAATTGCCTTGCCGGACATCGCGATCACGACATCGCCGGGCTTATATGCCTTGCCGGAGGGCATGTTCTCCGTGGCGCAGACAACGGCGACCACCTTGACCTTTGGCTTCAGCGCAGCGATGGCGCGCATGGCGCCGATCATGGAGGCTCCGCCGGCCATGTCGTACTTCATCTTCTCCATGCCATCGCCCGGCTTGAGGGAGATGCCGCCGGAGTCGAAGGTGATGCCCTTGCCGACGAGTCCGAGTACGGGTTCGGCGGGCGCGCCCTGAGGCTCGTAGGTCATGACGATCAAGGCTGGAGGCTCGTCCGAGCCCTGGGCGACGGCCCAGAAGGCTCCCATCTTCAGCTCGTGCAGTTTCTCCGTGCTGTATACCTCGCACTTCAGGCCGGCTTCCTTGCACATGGCGACGGCACGCTGGGCGAGGATTGTCGGCGTCATCCGGTTGCCGGGTTCGTTGACCATGCTGCGGGTAAAATTCTGCGACTCGCCAACAATGACGCCTTCGGCGTATCCGGCTGATGCCTGCGCCTGATCCGCTCCCTTGGGGGAAAGGATAGTGAGCGACTGAATGCTCTGGTCCTTGCGGTCGGACTTATAGACGTCCGGATCGAAGTCGCCGACAAAGGCTCCTTCTACAGCGGCGCGCGTTGTGGCCTGGGCGGGAAATGCGTCGCCAGCCGGGAGTGCGATCGCCAGCTCGCGGATGCCCCGTGGCTTGGCAAAGCGAACGGCCGTACCCGCGCCTTTGCGGAGATCGTTGACGGTGACCTTTGCCTGCTTGCCCAGGCCTACGATCAGCAGGCGGGCAGCCTTCAGGCCGGCGGGAGCGTGCAGTAGGACAGTCTCACAGCTTGCCGCTTTGAACTCGCCGCTGGCGAGAACAGCTTGTGCTGCTTTCAGCAGGGCCGCTTCCTCTGTAAGAAGGGCGGGTTCAGCCTTGGCATTGGGATCTTTCGAGGTCGATTGGTCGGCGGCGAATGCGACCAGAAGCTCTGTCGTGGTCGTGGCCGCTTCATTTTGCAGCAGTTCTGTCTTCATTTTTACCCCTGTGTTCGAATCTTTACCGGTCCATCTTGCCCTTGCTGCGGGCGATGGCGGCACGCGCTTCCTTGTCGGCTTCGCGGCGGCGTTCGGTTTCGCGCTTGTCCCAGTCCTGCTTGCCCTTGGCCAGGGCAAGTTCGCACTTCACCCTGCCGTGCTTGAAATAGAGCCGGGTGGGGATGAGCGTATGGCCTTTGGCCTGCGTCTTCATCAGTAGCTTACGTAGTTCCTCACGATGCAATAGCAGTTTGCGGGTTCGTGTGGCATCGTGATTGGAGATATTGCCGTGCGAATAGGGGCCGATGTGGACGTTCAGCAAAAAAGCCTCGCCGTTGTTGATGATGCCGTAGGCGTCCTTGAGATTGGCTTTGCCTTCACGGATGGACTTAACTTCGGTCCCGCGCAGGGCTACTCCCGCCTCAAATTTCTCCAGCAGGAAGTAGTTATGGCTTGCGGCACGATTGACGGCAGCGTCCCGGTTGCCGGCGGCAACCGGATCCCGTGGCTTGGTTTTCTGTGGAGATTGTTCCGTCGAATGGCTGGATTGGCGTGGCATACTGTCCGAACTTCCATGCTAGCACGCAGCGGCGGGAGCGGTTCGAATCAGCACATTCTGCATGGCCGCGATGTTATAATCGCCCCACATTGGGCAAGCAAATGGATCGCTTTGCCTGGCGCTCGGGTTTCACTTGGTATCCCATTTGCGTTAGAAGCAGAGTGCGCTGACTCGCCGGTTTTCCGGGGGAAACCAGTGCTCTCCCAGGATTTAGCCTGCCACTCTGGAGCTCGATGAACCACCGAATCCTTCATCAAATTCGTCTCCCCTTGCAGAAATGGGCCATGCTGGCGGCTGTGTGTTCGCTGACAACTGGCGCTGCAGTTTTCTATGCGCACGCCGAGTCTGCCGGTTCGCTCTATAAACAGGGCCAGCGGGCCGAGGCGCGGGAAGATATTCCAGCCGCGTATGAGTTCTTCTACAAGGCATACCAGCAGAACCCCAAGGACCTGCGCTACAAGACCTCCTATTACCGCCTCAGGCTGTCCGCTGCGGCCTATCACGTGCATCTGGGCGAGAAGCTGAGCGCACAGGGGGACGACCCGGGAGCGCTGACCGAGTTCATGCGCGCGCTCGAGATCGATCCCAGCGACGAAATTGCCAAGCAGGATATCGATGAGGTGCGGCGGCGCAGCGGCACGGCTGCGGCCTCCAGTGTGGGCGAGTCGTCGGTGCAGAAGAATGCCGGTGCAGCGCTGAGCGAAGTTGCGGGACCCGTGGAGCTCAAGCCGATCTCCAACGATCCCATCACCCTGCACATGTCGGAAGACAGCAAGATTGTTTACCAGACGGTGGGGAAAGCCTCGGGCGTGAATGTCCTGTTCGATCCGGAGTACAACTCAAAGCGAGTCCAGATCGACCTGACCAATGTCTCGCTCTTTGACGCGCTCCGGATTGTCGGAACGGTATCGGGAACTTTCTGGCGTCCGGTAACCGCGAATACCATTTTTGTGGCGCAAAATACCCGTGCCAAGCGCACTGAACTGGATGAGCAGGCGGTACAGACCTTCTACTTGTCGAACGCTGCCCAGGCAAACGATCTGAACGATATCCAGACCGCGCTGCGCAACGTGCTGGCGAATGCCAAACTGTATGGCGTGCCCAGCCAGAATGCGATCGTCATGCGCGCGACCCCGGACGAGCTGCTGCTGGCGCAGAAGCTCATCAGCGATCTTGATAAGGCAAGGCCGGAGGTTGTGGTCGATCTCGCCGTGCTGGAAGTGAGCCGCGACAAACTGCGCAACATCGGCATTGCTCTGCCTGGTACGGCGACCGTCGCCCTGCAGGGGAATACCTCCAATACCTCAAGCAACACGACGGGGACTGGCACGACCAGCACCTCCACCACCAGCAGCACCGGGAATCTCACGCTGAACACGCTGGCGAATCTGAATGCAAACAACTTTGCAGTGACGATTGGCCAGGCGACGGCAAACCTGCTGCTCTCCGACTCGAATACACGCATTCTGCAGAATCCGCGGATTCGCGCCACCGATAACCAGAAGGCAACGCTCAAGATCGGTTCGCGAATTCCGATCGCAACCGGATCGTTTTCGAATGGCGTTTCCTCGGGCATCGGCGTGAGCGCAGTGCAGACGCAATTTCAATACCTGGACGTCGGCGTAAACGTGGATATGACGCCGACTGTGCACTATGACCGCGACATCACGCTGAAACTTGCCATTGAGGTCTCCTCGCAGAACGGCAACGTCACGATCAGCGGCGTAACCGAGCCGATCATCAGCCAGCGCAAGATTGAGCAGGTCATTCGTCTGCGCGAGGGTGAAGCCAACATCGTGGGCGGCATCATCAGCAAACAGGACACGCGGAGCTCCAACGGTACTCCAGGGCTGGGAGAGGTTCCGCTGCTGAAGTATTTCTTCTCTTCGCAGAGCCACGAGGTTCAGAACGACGAGATCGTCTTCCTACTGATTCCGCATGTGGTTCGCGCGTCCCAGCTAAGTGCGATGAACCTGCAGAGTGTTGACAGCGGGACGGGTACATCGGTGGAGATACGCCGCATCCAGCCGTCGGAGATCCCCGCGGCACTGGCTCCGCCGGTGAATAAGCCCGCGCCAGCCCCTGCGAATGCGCCTGTGAACCAGTTGAATCAGGGGGAACCTGCAGGGACTCCCGCAGCGGCTGGGCAAAATGCAGTGCCTCCAAGTGCGGCGGCGCCTGCAAATCCGCCTCCAAACCCGAGTACCGTCAACTTGCAGGTGACTCCGGCGCAGAGCACGCAGAAGTTGAATGCGACTTTCCAGGTTGCGGTGAATCTCTCGGGCGGGCAGGATATCTACTCGGTGCCGATGCAGATTCAGTACGACGCAAACCGGCTGATCCTGACCAACGTGGATTCCGGCAATCTGCTGGGGCGTGATGGGCAGGCGGTAGCGCTGGTACATCGCGATGACGGAGCGGGTGGCCTGACCATCTCCGCTTCACGGCCGCCCGGTGTGGCTGGGGTGACCGGAGTGGGTTCAATCTGTGTGCTCACGTTCCAGGCAAAGGCGCCGGGCGATGCCACGATCGCCATCACCCGTCCGGGAGCGAAAAACAGCACCCAGCAGTCCATCCCCGCGGTCGGCTCGCAGGCCGTGGTGCATGTGCAGTAGGGAACTCAAGATGCAGCCGATGCAACAGAACGATCCTGAGTCCGGGCTATCGTTGGTAGAGCTGATTGTTACGGTTGCCATCCTCGCCGTGCTCGCAACCGCCGCTGTGCCCATTGCACGCTTCCGGGTGCAACGGGAGAAAGAGCGCGAGCTGCGCTATGACCTTTGGCAGATGCGGGACGCCATCGATCACTACAAGGATGCGGCGGATCGCGGCGGCTTCCAGACTAAAGTGGACAGCAACGGCTATCCTCCCGACCTGGATACGCTGGTGAATGGGGTGGATGTGCAGGGCAAGAAGGTGAAATTCCTGCGGCGCATCCCGGTGGACCCGATGACGGGCAAGACGGAGTGGGGGGAACGCTCCATGCAGGATGACCCCAAGAGCGAGTCATGGGGCGGGCAGAACGTGTTTGACGTGTACTCGAAGTCTACGGGTACAGCAATTGATGGAACGAAATACTCGGAATGGTGAGACGTTTGAGCAGCACTCACGACAATTCGCTCCGCAGGGCCCGCGGCAACATGCTGCGAAGCTGGAAGCGCATCCGCGCATCGGAGCGGGCCGCGGCGGGATTCACGCTGGTTGAGCTGATGATTGTCATGCTCATCATCGGGGTCCTGATGGCGATTGCCGTCCCGAATTACCTGTCGTCGCTGAAGGGCGCGAAAGAAGCGGTCCTCAAAGAAGATCTGCATGTGATGCGCCAGGCGATCGACGCCTACACGGTGGACAAAGAGAAGGCTCCGCAATCCCTCGACGACCTGGTGCAGGCGGGATATCTCAAATCGCTGCCGGTGGATCCGATGACACGCAGCAGCACTACGTGGGTGGCGGAGACGACCGACACGCTGCATACCCTGGACCAGACTGATCCCGGCATCGATGACGTGCACAGCGGCTCCCAGGAAGTGTCAAGCAACGGGGAACCCTACTCCAGCTGGTGAAACCGGCAGTCTCTCCCATGATTCCTTCGCTCGACGCGGCGCTGGTGTACGAACGTTATATCGCGCTGCATCGGCTCGCGGCGAAAAAGCTGAATGCAGCGACGGGCACATCTCTCGGCGGTCGCATGCTGCTCTACGGCGACGCAGACGAGTACGGTTCCGCGTGCGCGCTGGCGGCAAGCATCGCCGGAGCCGCCTCGCTGGGAATCACCGCGAATACGGAGCAGCTCAAGCTCGCAGTTCGTAACGGTGTCTGTGACTTTCTGGTGAATGCTCTCGACGAGGCTCTGCGGATTCTGAAAAACGAGATCCGCAAGAAGCAGCCTGTATCGGTATGCCTTGAGCAACCGCTGGATGAGACGATGCGGGAGATTGCGGCGCGCGGGGTCCAGCCAGACATCCTGGCACTGACCGCTCAGGATGTGGCGGGGAGCGGGGAGGAAACGGCTCTGCTGTTGCAGCGTGGGGCGGTGGAGTTGCCGGTATCGCCGGTGCAGGCAGCGCCGGGCCGGGAGGGAGTTCGCTGGAGTGTTGCAGAGCTTCCTGCGCTGTGGTTGCCAAAGGTCGATGCGGCTGCCGCCGATGTGCTGGGAGACGAATTGCGCTGCCGCTGGCTGCGGTTGGCTCCGCGCTACCTGGGGCGGCGTGCTCTCACGCAGCGGTACGTCGAGATGACGGATCGGGAGACTGAATCATTTCTAGCTGCGATTCGAGTGCTGCTCCGTGAAGGTAAGCTCGGGGAAGGCAGGATCGAGACTGCGGTGACGGTCGAATTTCACAGCGGCGAAGAGCGGCTCACTCTCGCACGCTAGATCAGGGCTGCAAGCCGCAGCCTTTCAGTCCGGCGAGGTCTCGCCGGCTGCATCCTCAATGGCCGACCATAGCTCCTTCATGCCCGCGCCAGTCTTGGCGGAGATCATCAGGATGGTTTCGACATCCAGGCCAGTCTTCAGTTCCTTGTAAGCCTTGGTTCGCTCATTGCCGGAGAGCTTGTCCGATTTGGTGGCGACAACAAGATATCTTCTTCCCGTCGATTGCAGGTAGCTGATCAGTTGCGCATCGCTTGGCTGCGGGGGGATATTGCTGTCGACCAGGCAGATGCACATGGTGAGTGGAGCACGGCCAGCGAGGTACGGCTCGATGAATTTGGGCCACTCTGCAGAGATCGACTTTGAGATTTTTGCGTATCCATAGCCGGGCAGATCAGCAAAGAGGAAGCGTGGAACCTGCTTTTGCGGCGTGCTGCAGAGGGCAAAGAAGTTGATGGCGCGCGTGCGCCCGGGAGTCGAGGAGACCTTCGCTTCCTTTGAGCCGAGGAGCGCGTTAATCAGGCTCGATTTGCCGACATTGGAACGGCCAAGAAAGGCGAACTCCGGAACGGAGGACGGCGGGAACTGCTCGGGAGACATCGCGGAAAGCAGAAAGCGTGGGAAGAGGCGCATGGGGACTGTTTCAGTATACGGGCTGCTATCGATCCAGGCACTCATCCGCATAGCTGCGTGGTGAATCAGGCCTGAGAAGGGAAAACCGGTATGCGGTGCAGGACAGGCCTGGCAACGCATACCGGTCTGTGGTTACTGGTGGGCGCGCGGCTCCGGCGAAGGCGGAGGAGGAACAGCGGCAAGAATCGCCGGCGCCTCCTCTTTCAGCTCGGGCAGCGGAGCCTCCAGAGCGATCTTCAGTACCTCGTCCATCTGATCGACGAAGTGCAGCTTCATCGCGCTCTTGAGATTCTCCGGCAGATCCGCCAGATCCTTTTCGTTCTCGCGCGGCAGAATCGCTTCAAAGATGCCGGCACGATGCGCCGCCAGCAGTTTCTCCTTCAAACCGCCGATGGGAAGGACCTTTCCTCGCAGGGTGATCTCGCCGGTCATGGCCAGATCGCGCCGCACAGCAATTTTGGTGAGGGCGCTGGCCAGGCCGGTGGCCAGGGTAATGCCGGCAGAGGGGCCATCCTTGGGGATGGCGCCTTCCGGCACGTGGATGTGGATGTCCACATTGCGATAGAAATCTTTGGGCAGGCCAAGATGCTGCGAGCGGCTGCGGATGTAGGAGAGCGCGGCTTGAGCCGACTCCTGCATGACATCGCCGAGTTGCCCGGTCAGAGTCAGCTTGCCCTTGCCATCGAGGACCTGCACTTCGGTGGAGAGAATGCTGCCCCCCATCTCTGTCCATGCCAGACCCGTGACCAGGCCGACTTCGCTCTTCTCGTGAACCTGCGAGTCGCGGAATTTAGCCACTCCGAGAAACGACGAGACATTTTCCGCGGTGATCTCTTCCTTATGCTTCAGTCCGTTCTTGATGACCCGGCGAACCACTTTGCGGCAGATGTTGCCGATCTCGCGCTCCAGATTTCGCACGCCCGCCTCGCGAGTGTAGGAGCGAATGACCTCCACGATGGCATCGTCGGTGAAGACGATGTTCTTGTCGCTGAGGCCAGTAGCTTCGCGCTGCTTTTTCACCAGGTACTGCTTGGCGATCTCCAGCTTCTCCGCCTCCGTGTAGCCATGCAGGCGCAGGATCTCCATGCGGTCCTGCAGCGGGCCGGGGATCGTGTGCAGCACATTTGCCGTTGCCACGAAGAGAACCTGCGACAGATCGTACTCCACGTCGAGGTAGTGATCCTGGAAGCTGGTGTTCTGCTCCGGATCAAGGACTTCCAGCAATGCCGATGCGGGGTCGCCACGAAAATCGGAGGCCATCTTATCGACTTCGTCGAGCATGAAGACGGGATTCCGCGTGCCAGCCTTCTTCATGGACTGGATAATCTGGCCGGGGAGCGCCCCGATATAGGTGCGGCGATGACCACGGATTTCGGCTTCGTCGCGCACTCCACCGAGCGACATACGGACAAATTTGCGTCCAGTGGCCTTGGCGATGGACATGCCGAGCGAGGTTTTTCCGACGCCTGGAGGGCCAACGAAGCAGAGGATGGAACCCTTGGGATTCTTGACCAACTGCCGCACGGCGAGGAACTCCAGGATGCGCTCCTTGATCTTCTCCAGGCCGTAGTGATCCTCATTCAGGACCTTTTCCGCATGATCGATGCTGCGCGTCTCTTTGGACTTCTTTTTCCACGGCACGGCGAGGAGCCAGTCGAGGTAATTGCGCGAGACAGTCGATTCCGCGGACATGGGCGGCATGGCTTCGAGCTTCTTCAGCTCAAGGATGGCTTTTTCAAAGACGTCCTTCGGCATGCCGGCGAGCTCGATCTTCTTCTTCAGTTCGTCGAATTCGCTCTTTTCGCCGCGGCCCAGTTCCTTCTGGATGGCCTTGATCTTTTCGTTGAGGTAGTACTCTTTTTGCGCGCGCTCCATTTGCCGCTTCACGCGGGACTGGATGCTGCGGTCCATGTTGAGCTTTTCGATCTCCATGTCGAGCACGTCGGCAACTCGCGCGAGCCGCTCGGCGGGGTCGAAGATATCGAGCAGTTCCTGCTTCTCTTCAATCGAGAGCTGGAGATTGGCCGCGATGGTATCCGAGAGCTTCGCCGGCTCGTCCATGCGAACGGCGGCAATCATGGTCTCGTAGTTCAGGGACTGCTGCAGCTTGACGTACTGCTCAAAAAGAGAGGTGACGCGCTGCATTAACTGCTCGACCTGCGGAGTCATCTCCAACTGGACAGTGCTCACGCGCACCGTAGCCACGAAGAAGCCATCGGAGTCGGAGATGTTCAGCGCCTTGGCGCGCTCCAGACCCTCCACCAGAACCTTGATGTTTCCATCAGGCATCTTGACGCTCTGCACGATGTTTCCGATGGTGCCTACGTTGTAGATGTCTTCGGGGTGGGGATCATCGACGCCGGCATCATGCTGGGTCGCGAGAAAAATCTTGCGATCTCCGGCGAGAGCTTCTTCGAGCGCGCGAACGCTGGATTCCCGGCCAACCACGAAGGGCGGCATCATATAGGGAAAGATCACCATGTCCCGAATGGGCATCATGGGAAGCTTTCGAATGTCGTTTTTCTCTCGTGCTTCTTTGGCCTGTGTCACGCCGTTTCCCTTTCGCTTTCCATTTTAGATGTATCAGGGGCTATCTCGATGCGGGGTCCTCGGCACGAAACGTAACTCATAAAGAAAGAAGTATTTCATACGCTACTCCGCTCTCGCTCGCTGTCATAGAGGGAGAGTGGAGAAACAAAACATGAATCCCAGGCTTGGCGAACAATGCCGGTGCTGAACCAGACTTTTTTGAACCAGTCTTTTCCTAACCAGCCTTCTCCAGAACGGTAACGGAAAGGTCACGTTTGGCCACCATCTCAGCGGTGATCTCGAGTTCCTTGACCTTCTTGCTGCTCGGCAAGTTGTACATCAGGTCGAGCATCAGTTCTTCCAGGATCATGCGCAACCCGCGTGCTCCTACCTTGCGGGCCAGGGCCTCGCGGGCGATGGCTCGCGCAGCCTCTTCGGTAAAGGTAAGCTGCACATCTTCGTATTCGAAGAGCCGCTGGTACTGCTTGATGATTGCATTACGCGGTTTGGTCAGGATTTCAACCAGGGCCACTTCGTCCAGCTCGTCGAGGATGCCGATCACGGGCAGACGGCCTACAAATTCGGGGATCAAACCGAACTTGATGAGGTCCTGGGGCTGCGCCTGGCGGAGCAGCTCCGCGTCGCGCTGATTGCGGGCCGAAGCGGCCTCCACTGTCTCCTTCTCGGAGAGAGCCTTGAAGCCGAGGGCCTTCTTGCCGATGCGGCGGGCGATGGCCTTCTCCAGCCCCACGAATGCTCCTCCGCAGATGAAGAGGATGTTGGTGGTATCGACCGGCGTAAATTCCTGATGGGGGTGCTTTCGTCCGCCTTGCGGGGGAACGTTGGCGACGGTGCCTTCGAGAATCTTCAGAAGAGCCTGCTGCACTCCTTCGCCGGAGACGTCGCGGGTGATCGAAGGATTCTCGTCCTTGCGGCCGATCTTGTCGATTTCGTCGATGTAGATGATGCCTGTCTGGGCGCGTGCCACATCGCCGTCGGCTGCCTGCAGCAGCTTGAGGATGATGTTTTCCACGTCTTCGCCTACATAGCCTGCCTCAGTCAGGGTAGTGGCGTCGACGATGGCAAAGGGCACATCGAGCATCTTGGCCAGCGTGTGGGCGAGAAGGGTCTTTCCGCTGCCCGTAGGGCCGACCAGCAGGATGTTGGACTTGGAAAGCTCCACATCGTTGCCGCGTGTGCGGTTCATCTGGATGCGCTTGTAATGGTTGTAAACAGCGACCGCCAGCTTCTTCTTGGTCTGCTCCTGGCCAATGACGTACTCGTCGAGAAACGCTTTTACCTCCTGCGGCTTGGGCAGGTGGGTGGGCGCAGCGCCCGGCTGCGTCTCGGTGCGATCATCTTCCAAAATGGAGTTGCAGACGGCGACGCACTCATCGCAGATGTAGGCACGTGGATAATCGCTGGGCGATGAGATTAATTTGGCTACGGCGTCCTGCGATTTATGGCAGAACGAGCACCGTAGTGTGTCGTCAGATCCCGTGCGCGTTTTCATGCTGCAACTCCTTTGGTCCCATTTGTTCTTTTCTTTAAGATCAGGTGCGGGGCCGGTCGATGATTTCGTCGATGATGCCGTATTCCTTGGCTTGCGGGGCATTCATGATGAAATCGCGCTCCACGTCCCGTTCAATTCTTTCGAGCGATTGCCCGGTGTGCTTGGACATCAGGCGGTTGGTGATTTCGCGAATGCGAAGAATCTCGCGAGCATGGATATCGATGTCTGTCGCCTGACCGGAGAGTCCTCCCATCGAGGGCTGGTGGATCAGGATGCGGGAATTAGGGAGAGCAAAGCGCTTTCCCTGCGTTCCCGACATCAACAGGAAGGCTCCCATGCTGGCCGCCTGACCGATGCAGTAGGTCACAACGTCGTTCTTGATGAACTGCATGGTATCGTAAATCGCCAGGCCCGCCGTGATGGATCCGCCTGGCGAGTTGATGTAGAGCTGAAGATCCTTTTCCGGATCTTCGCCGGAGAGAAACAGCATTTGAGCAATGATGAGATTGGCGACCTGATCGTCAATCGGGGTGCCCAGAAAAATGATGTTATCGCGGAGCAGGCGGGAGTAAATGTCGTAGGCGCGTTCGCCTCGGCTCGTCTGCTCAATCACCATGGGGACTAATGCCATCTTCTCTTACTCTCGCTCTCCGGAGCCGACCGCCCCGGCGGATAACGTGGAGTCAGGAGCAGGCCGTAATTCTGGGCCTGCTCAGGCAAATACGCGCTTCTGCAACCCTAAGACACCAACCTGTCGTAGAGTGTGTTTCCTGTCTTTTCTCTTCGTAGTTGTTCCCGGATTCTAGCGAGGCTGCCGTCTTCCGTCAAACGCGTGCGCAGGCTTTCCACGGGTTCGCGCGTCTGCAAGGAGAGGATCTGCAACTCCTGCTCGACATCTTCGGGGGTAACCTCAATCTTTTCTTCGTCCGCAATGCGATCCAGGACCATTGAGCCCTTGACCTCGTTGCGGGCGGAGTCATGCTGAGCCTCCCGCAGGCGGTTGAAGTCAAGCTTGCGCATGTCCTCGGCGCGCATTCCCTGCTGGGCAAGGGCGCGAAGACCACGATCGAGCCGCGCGTCCACCTGCTGCTGGATGAGGGTCTCGGGAACCGGAAAGTCGAATTTGGCGATGAGCGCTTCGATCATCTTGTCCTTCGCTTCGGCTTCCAGGCGGCGACGCTTCTCATTTGCCATGTGCTCGCGGAACTTCTCGGCGAAGGCATCCCAGGTCTCATACTCGCCGAGTTCCTTGGCGAAATCATCATTCAACTCGGGGAGAATCCGCTTCTTGATTGCCTTCACCTCGACGTCGTAGGCAACGGTCTTGCCCGCCAGGTTCTGCTCTCCGAAGTCCTCGGGGTAGGTAACCTCGAACTTCAGCTCCTGTCCGGGCTTGGCTCCGCGGAGCGCGTCGTTGAAGGACGGAAGCGTATTCTTGCCGCCAACCTCAATTACGACGTCCTCGCCCTTGACCGGCTCGGCCGGGGTTGCAGGCTGTTCATCGCCCGCCGGCTTGAAGTCTCCGTGGAAGGAGATCTGGGTCCAATCGCCATCGACCAGGGCGCGGTCCTCGGATACCGGTTCCATGGTGGCGCGTGAGTCACGCAGCCGCTCGAGCTCCGTCTGATACTCCTCTTCGGTCAACTCCGTCTCCGGCTTGGCAATCTTCACATCCTGATAGCCCTCGACGGAGAAGGTTGGCAATACCTCAAAAGCAGCCTTGCAGTGGATGGGCTCGCCATCGACCACGGTTAGCGAGGTAACCTGCGGCTGCGAGACGGGCTGAAATTTTTCCTTCTCGACGATTGCGCGGAAGCGATCCGGTACCAGGGCTTCCATGACGTCCTGCCGGATCTGATCGGCAAAGCGGGTGCGAATCAGCGACTCCGGAACCTTGCCGGCGCGAAAGCCGGGGATGCGTGCCATCTTCTGATAGCGCTTGGTCACGCTGCGGAAGGTCTTGCTGACTTCGTCCGCGGGGACTTCGATATCGACTTCGCGGGTGCAATCGGGGTTGAGCACCGGACCATGCGAGTGCTGGTGGTCATGGCCTTCGTGCTCGTGACCCTCATGAGAGTGAGCAGCCTGGTGCTCCGCTTCAGCATTGGGGGTAGGTTCGGGATTTGGTGTTGTATCGAGAGTTTCAGTTGAGCTCAACGTGTGCCTTCCAGATGCGCGCGCCCAACCTTTTGAGAATTTGCATCGCGGCGCGTGGGCCGCATCACGAGAGAGATGCGGGTTGGGCGGTCTATTACCCATGGTAAGTGGCTTTGGGAAGAGGGTCAAACCGCAGCCTGAGGGAAACCGGGGTGAAACCGCGCATTTCAAAGGAGAACCCGCCCGGAATGTATCTGCCCATCGATGGGGGAATGGATGGGTTGCCGGAGGGAGCGGCTGGAAGATCGAAGGATGGAGCGAATGGCAGGGGGAGGAGCCGATCGACCGGCTTGCCTCCCCGCTGTCCGAGAGGTTACTTCGCCGGAGTGAAGAGTTGCAGGCGAACCTTCCAACTGGTGGATTGGCCGGGCTTAAGTGTAACCATGCCGGTGTCCATTCCCTTCCAGACCTTGCTGAACGGGTCGCCGAAGTTGTACTGCTCCTCGACCGCGATGAAGGATTTCTCCTTCGGTGCATAGACCTGGATGGTCTTGATCTCTTTCGAGAGCCCTTGAATGTGGATGCCATAGCTGGCAGCCGGATCGATAACATCCACAGTCGCCTGACCGTTGGCCCACTTCAGATGAGCAAAGTTGTCGTCGAGAAACTGATCATCCAGAGCTTTGCCGTCGGGGGCGTTGAAGTCATAGGGAGTGCCTTTGACGGGGATCAGCTTTCCGGTAGGAAAGACGTCGTCGTAGTTGTTGACCTGTGCATAAACGTCGGCGGGAATATGCAGGCGAGCCTGCTTGCGGTCTCCGCTGGGCAGGTTGAAGTAGGGATGCCAGCCAATGGCCATCGGCTCCGGCTCCTTGCCAACGTTCTTCGCCGTGATGGTGGTCTCGACCGTATCGTCTTTGAGCACGATGGAGAAGTTCAGATCCGTCTCCGAGAGCCAGTGCCCACCAAAGTTGCCGGCATGGATGACGCCGGTAACAGTGGAGCCATCCGGGCTGATCTGCACGTCCTCTGTCTTGTCGGCAAGGATCAGGCCATGCATGGCATGCGGCTCCGCACCGGGGAGCTTGCCCTTCCAGTTGGCAGGCAGAGTGATTGTCTTGCCGTGCCAGGAGGTGGTTATCGTCTTGCCGTCTGCCGAGAGCGGTCCGCGAATACGGTTGGGGTAGGGGACAAGAAAGGCTCCCCCAAGACTGAAGCTCTTGTTGCCATTTTCGTCGGCTTCATTTCCGTTCAGGATGGTGGCAGCTTCCGCCAGGGAAGGCGAGGTAAAGACCTCGACCTCTCCTTTGCCAGGGATGCTCGCCTTGATCTGGTAGAGGTTCATGCCTCGTCCGGGCAGGATCGTCGCACTCAGAAATTCGGGCTTGGTGCCATTCGAGGTAGGCTTGCGCTCTAACTTCACGATCTTCTGGCCGCCCATCTCCATGGGCTCGGCGAGGGCAAGGGGAGAAGTTGCCGGTTTCGTGGGAGGTGGGGTTTGTGTGCAGCCGACGGTGAACAGGGTGGCTGCTGCCAGGGCAACAACAATTTGTGTGCGGATGAAGCTCATGCGCATGGTTCTTGTCCTTCGTGTGTGAGGTATATCCCGTAATGCGGGACGTTTACCCGGAGAACAAAAAGTAGCTCCCGGGAAGCAGCGCTGGAAAATCGACCTAATTCTACGCGTCAGAACGGAATGCCGCATCTGCTGGGAAGGGAACGATAGAATCAGCCCATGGCCGCAAAATCCCGGGGTACTGTCAACGCCGCTCCGCGCACATTGGAGGAGTTGAACCAGCACATTATCGCCTGCGAACGTTGCCCCCGCCTGCGTGAGTACTGCCAGCACATCGCCGCGGTAAAGAAGAAGGCCTACAGGGACTGGGACTATTGGGGACGTCCGGTTCCTTCGTTCGGAGACACGCGGGCGCGAGTGATGATTCTGGGCCTCGCGCCGGGGGCACATGGTTCCAACCGCACCGGCCGGCCCTTTACCGGGGATGGCTCAGGAGACTTCCTGTATCCGGTGCTCTATGAGACGGGCTATGCTTCGCAGCCGAAGGCTACATCCCGCGACGATGGAATGAAGCTGCGCGACCTCTGGATCAGCGCCACGGTTCGCTGCGCACCCCCTGGAAACAAGCCTTTGCCGGAAGAGATCGCCAATTGCTCCAGTTACCTGGACGAGGAGATTGCTCTGCTCTCCACACTGCGCGTAGTGGTTTGCCTGGGGCAAATCGCCTTCCATGCCTACCTGAAGTTTCTGGTTCGAGCCGGAGAGATTGCGCGGCGCTCCGCCTTCACCTTTTCGCATGGAGCCGAGTATGTGTTTCCCGATGGCAGGTGGCTCTTGGCCAGTTATCACCCCTCGCTGCAAAACACGAACACAGGCCGGTTGACACGGCCGATGTTCGCAGCAATCTTCAACCGGGCTCGAGAGTTATCCGCCAAGTGAGGCAGGGAATTGCCTGCGTCGATGCGGAATGAGGGCATCTTGTGGCAGTGGGAACGGCATCCACTCAAGGGAGTGTGTAGCCGGAGTGCGGAGGAAGACGAATGATAACGATTTTGATTGTCGTGCTGCTGCTGGTGCTGATCGGGGCCTTTCCATCATGGCCGTATAGCCGCAACTGGGGATATTACCCGAGTGGTGGAATTGGACTGATCCTGGTCATCGTGGTTCTGCTGTTACTCCTCCACGTCATCTAAGAAGTCTGAGTCTCCGAGATTATGACCCTCTGAAGGTGAGGAAGAATCTTTGTAAATTTCTGATTCTATGGAGCGGGAGACCGGGATTGAACCGGCGACATCCAGCTTGGGAAGCTGGCGTTCTACCACTGAACTACTCCCGCCCAAAATCGCTGAGCTTTAGAAAGTATCGCTCGCACGACTCGAAATGGCAATTCCCCCGGTCTGCGGAGGTCGGCTTGCAGAGTTTAGTCTGCAGGATTCAGTCTGCGGAGTTCGAGATTGCCTACAGCTTCATGCCTCGTAGTGGGGAGGCACAATCCTCAGCGGACACCTATACTGATCCAGAGGAAAATCTGGGCGGCATGCTGCATGCTATGGGGTGGCAATCGGTTTTGAGGTCAGGACAGAGGAAGCGTACTCTTCGGTGGCGGCTCTCATGGCCGCTCGGCATAGTTCTCTCCATTCCCTGCATCTTCTTTGCGCCGCAGGGCGTTGCCATGGCGAATGCGCAACCGTCGCCAACTTTAGATGCTGGCCTGCTGAACATCCGCACGCTTATTTCTGGCGGGAAGTATTCGAACGCAGAGGGAGCGTTACACGAATACCTGGTGCAGAAGCCGGATTCGCCAGAGGCGCACACGCTGCTCGCCTTTGTTCTGTTTCATGAGGCAAAGGCGCAAGCCTCCCTGGACGAGTACACCAAGTCAGCCAGGCTGCGCACGCCAACAGCGGATGACCTGAGGATTGTCGCCCTCGACTATGTACTGCTGAACGACTACGAGGACGCCTCCAAATGGATGGCGCAATCGCTGGCCTGGAAGGGAAGCGATCCCGAGTCGTGGTACGAAATGGGGCGCATCAAATACACGCAAAACCGTTTTCAGGAATCGATCGAATGCTTTCAGAAGTCGCTTCAATTATTGCCGCGCAGCGTGAAGGCAGAGAATAATCTTGGCTTGGCGCTGGAGGGTTTGAATCGTAACGACGATGCCATTGCTGCCTACCGTCAAGCGATTGCGTGGCAGGAGAACTCCGACAACCCCAGCGAACAACCCCTCATCAATCTTGCGATTGTTCTGGTGAATCGCGATCAACTGGCAGAAGCGCTGCCCTTGCTCGTACGGGCCCAGGTGCTCGCACCCAAAGAGACGAAGGTGCATGAGCAGCTGGGGCGTCTCTATCTCAAGCAGGAGCAGCTGGACAAGGCTCGTGCGGAGATGGAGACGGCGGTGGAGCTTTCTCCGGGCACGGCGGGACTGCACTTTCAACTGGGGCAGATCTATAAGAGATTGGGCTTAACCGATAAGGCTCGCGCGGAGTTTGCCAAGGTGGGGCAGCTTAGCGGCGGCCACTCCTCCCCTGATCCTAAGGAGTAAGCGATGCTCGAGGAGACAAGCCAGCTCGATCTGGTAACGACTCTGCTGCGAACGGAAAGCACGCTGGCGCTTGCCACGGCGGATGAGTCTGGTGGCGCAAGCATCGCTCCGTTGTTCTACATCGCGGATGAAGCGCTTGCTCTCTACTGGATCTCGTCCGGCACAACCGTACACAGCAGGAATCTGGAGAGGGATTCCAGGGCCTCGATCACGATCTATCACTCGACCGAGCATTGGGAAGAGATTCGCGGCGTGCAGATGCGCGGCTGCGCCATTCCCGTGCGCGACGAGGAGCATAGGGAGTCGGTGATCGACTTGTACGTCAATCGTTTCCATTTAGAGGCGAGCTTTCGGGAAGCGATCGCGCAAAGCACTCTCTACAAATTTTGTCCTGAATTCCTGCGGTATATCGACAACGCAAAGGGATTTGGTTACAAGTTCGAACTGATGCCTGGCAGCGATGCACAGGGCACACCATGCAAATAACTCATCCGGGAGGCTCATGTCTGCAATTCGAAAGGTGCTGAAGTTAGATCCGCGTGACAACGTGCTGGTAGCACTGACTCCGCTGATGGCGGGCGAAGCTGTGAGTTTCGCAGACAAGGAATATTTTCCGGCATCCGCGATTCCGGCAAAGTTCAAGTTTGTTGAGCGCGACATACCTGCGGGTGGAGAGATTGTCATGTACGGCGTTGTGGTGGGTCGAGCGAGAGAGCCTATCCCCGCGGGAGGCTTGCTCACCACACAGAACCTGCAGCATGATTCCGGAAAACATTCGCTGCGGAGCGCAGCGTACAAGTGGAATGCGCCGGATGTGTCGCGATGGGCGGCGCAAAAGTTTTATGGATATCGGCGCACCGATGGCCAGGTAGGCACGCGGAATTACTGGCTGGTGATTCCCCTGGTATTTTGCGAGAACCGGAACGTCGAGTTGCTGCGCGAAGCCTTCGAAGAAGAGCTGGGCTATGGCAAGGCGAATCCTTATCGCCTGCAGGTGAGGGAACTGATTCAGCGCCGCAACCGCTTCGCCGGGGAGATGCGACAGGAGGCAGCATCGAGTCCTCTCTTTCCCCATCTGGATGGAATCAAATTTCTGTTTCACCAGGGAGGCTGTGGCGGGACGCGGGAAGATGCGCGTGCGTTGTGTGGCTTGCTGGCCGGATACATCCATCATCCCAATGTTGCAGGGGCAACGGTACTGAGCCTGGGTTGCCAGAACGCGGAGGTCTCCATCCTGCAGGAGGAACTGCAACGGCGCGACCCGCAATCCACAAAGCCGGTGTTGATCTTCGATCAACAGGCGACGGGCCTTGAATCGACGATGCTCACGCGCGCGATTGAGAAGACCTTCGGGGCACTGGAAGAGGCAAATGCCGTTGAGCGCTCAGCGGCCCCGCTCGCGGCTCTCACGCTTGGCCTGAAGTGTGGCGGGTCGGATGGCTTCTCCGGCATTTCTGCAAATCCTGCGATCGGACACACATCAGATCTGCTTGTGGCTCTTGGCGGAAAGACGATTCTTTCGGAGTTTCCGGAACTCTGTGGCATGGAGCAGAACATCATCGATCGCTCGGTGAATGAGCAGGTCGCGAGCCGTTTTGTTGCATTGATGACCAGCTACGCCGCACGTGCCAAGGCCGTACATTCCGGGTTCGACATGAATCCGTCGCCGGGAAATATTCAGGATGGGCTGATCACGGATGCGATGAAGTCCGCCGGGGCAGCACGCAAAAGCGGAACCTCTCCGGTCATGGATGTGCGGGATTTCCCCGAATATGTAACTACCGCTGGATTAAATCTTCTCTGCACCCCAGGCAATGATGTGGAGTGCGTGACGGCGCAGGTAGGTGCAGGCGCGAACATGGTTCTTTTCACAACCGGGCTTGGTACGCCGACCGGGAATCCAATTGCCCCGGTGATCAAGGTCTCGACCAACAAGAACCTGGCGACGCGCATGAGCGATATCATCGATCTGGATGCGGGAAGCATTCTCTCGGGAGAGAGCACGGTCGAAGATATCGGTGCTGCGCTGCTGGATACTGTGCTCGAAGTGGCCAGCGGACGCCAGCATACCAAGGCAGAAATGCTGGGGCAGAACGACTTCATCCCCTGGAAGCGCGGCATCTCGCTTTAATCGCGGCATCTCGCTTTAATCTAAGCGGCGCGAGGTCCGTGAAGACCTCGCGCCGCTGGACGCATGTTTCCTTTCAAGCGGATCGTGCCAGCTAAAGGGTTTCCTGCGTTGCGCTCTCAAAGGTCGTGTCTTTTACACCCTTCGTCTGGAGAACGCTGAAGTTCCGAACATCCTTGAGGGCGAACTTCGGTACCGACGCAGCCTCTGTACTGCGGATGCGGAAGAACTCCGCTCCATCGACGTCCTGAAGCACAAATGCCGGGCGCTCATCGAGCGAGGCCGCCACGATGCGAACGTTTGAGATGTCGATATTTTTTGCGTGGCGAATGTAGAACCCTTGCGAGGGCATGTCCCCAAACATTTCGGGGTCAGGATAGGCCGCTTCTTTCTCTGGCGGATTGAGCGCAGCCTGCGCCTTTGTGCCTCCACCGCGATGCTGCAAATAAATATTCGAGATGGTTACGTCTTCAATCGGATGCCCGGGAATGCCGCTGATGATGCAGCCGAACTGGGAAGCCGCATTGGAGCAGACGATATTGCTGATGAGAACTCTGCGCAGAGCGCCGACCTGTGTGCCCTTTGGCCCGCGCAGCCTGCTGCCGAGACGCAGGAAGATGGGAGCCGAGTTGATGTCGCGCATGGTGATGTTGGTAATGGACATATCTTCCAGCAGCGCACCGTCCTCGCTCTCCAGTGCCAGCCCCTGGCAGCCTTCGAAGACGCAGTTGGAGACGACGATGTTCTTGAAGCCGCCATTCGATTCGGTTCCGAACTTGATGCGTCCGGTACGAAAAACTTTAGCTGCCGGGTCCAGGCGCTTCCATGTGCCGTCCAACATGCTTCCCAACTCATAAGCCGCGGTTACATAGCAATTTGTAATTGACACGTTTTCCGTAGCCCGGTTGTAGCCCAGCGCAAAGCTGCTCTTGGGGACGATGGCGTCGTCCCAGGGAGAGTTAACGGAACAGTTGGAGACACGCACATTGCGGCAGCAATCGATGTCCATTCCATCGCGATTGGTATCGATGGTGAGGCCATCGATGGTGAGATTATCGACGCCGGTGGCCAGAATGCCGAACCACCCTCCCTGGAGAATCTGGAAATCCTTCAACAGTACGTTGTGGCAAAGCTTCAGGCTGATGGCCTTGTTGCCCACTCCAGGCTGGCCTGAGACCGGGCCAGGGCCGTAGCCTTTGCTTAAACCGCGGCCCCAGATTCTGCCGGGACCGAGGATGGATATATCGTGCAGATTCTCGCCCCAGATCAAGCTATCGTGCCAGTGATTGTGGCCCGAATCCTGATACTCCTCCCATGGCTGGCGAGGTTCCGCGAGATCGTATCCCCCGGCTTGCCCGGCAGCAGGAGGCTCCGCGGCGATGAGGACCGCACCCTGATCGAGATACAAGGAAATATTGCTGCGCAGACGAATCGAGTAGCAGAGGTAGTTGCCTGCAGGGAAGAAGACGGTTCCGCCGCCACTCTTCTCCGCAGCCTCAATCGCAGCGTTGACGGCGGTGGAGTCGATCGCATGGCCATCGCCTGCCGCGCCAAAGCTGCGCACATTCAAGAAGGATGCATGCTGAGAAGCTGTGCCTGCTGGAGCTTGTCGAGGCATCGCGTGAGTCATCTGGGGGCTGGCGGCATCGATGGCCGCTCCTGCTACCCCTGCTCCAACCATACCGATGAATCTTCTGCGGTCACTCGACAACATCCTCTTGCTCCTTGGCTAGTTTTTATGTGCAGCGTGATTCCAGATGCGGCCTTCGCGGTAAGAAGAACGAAGGGCCAGTTGCGGTCTACTTCTGATCTGAGTTGGTTCAGGGAAAGAAGTTACGCGTGAGGGAATGATAGATGGCGAGCATCGTAACCGCAACAGCAGCAGGGAGATCGCAGCGGGATGCATTCTCTTTCATTCCCGGTCACGGCATGTTTCCGGTTAGCGTCTGCAGGCTTGCCAGTGCCAGATGGTAGCGAACCACGCCGTCGGCACGCGAAGTCTCGGCAAGGATCACGGCGTTTTGCGCGTCCACGACCTCAAGCGCGGTAGCTTCGCCGGCGCTGTACCTCAGGTTGGTCAGCCGCAGGCTCTCCCGCGCGGTATCTACGCTCTTCTGCAGGGAGACGAGGGCGTCTCCCGAGGTCCGCATCTCCGCGTAGAACTCCTCCAACTGCGCCAGCAGCCGGCGCTGGGTAAAGTTGAGGGCGGTCCTGGCCGCATTGCGCCGCAGCTCTCCCTGCTTGACGCGGTCATGGGTTGCCAGCCAATCCCATACCGGGATATCGAGAGTCGCGGTTGCGGAGTAGCCAAGGTTCCGAACGCCGTCAGGGCCATTTACCGCGAATTGCGGAGCGTCGATGCCATAACTGTAGTTCAGCGACAACTCTGGCAGGTACGCGGCTCGTGCGAGCATTACCTCCTGATCGGCAGCGTGAGCCGCTGCGATTGCGCTCTTCAGTTCAGGATTGTTTCGCGAGGCCGCAGCCTCCACTTCTTCGCGGAGCGGCGCGGGCGGAGGCTGATCGGTGTCATCCGCCAGTTTGTAGGGAGTGCGGGGATCGGGGAAGAGCAGCACTCCAAGATCGAGGCGCGCCTTCTGTGCAGCCAGCGTGGCATCGGCGAGGTCCCGCTCTCGCTGCTGCGTCTGCAGGCTGGCCTTGACCACGTCCGCGTGCGCCACTTCGCGTCCTGCCTCCAGTTGTTGCGACAGCGTCAGGAAGTGCTGTGCCTCGGCGGCTGCTAACGTCGCGATCTTCTGCTTCTGATCTGCCGCCAGCAGCGTGTAGTACGCATTGACAACATTGGCAATCAATCCTCGCCGCGCAACTTCCAACTGTGCTGCCGCCTGGGCAGAGAGAGCTCCAGCTTTCCGGAATCCTGCGATTCCCTGCAGACCGAAGGTTTCGTTGACCTGTGCCTGGCTGACGTACTCGTGCGCAGCGTTGTTGGCGATGAACCTGGGGGTAGTCGGCGTGTTGGCCTGAGTGCTGCTCTGGGCCGTGGATGGAGTGTTGGCGGACAGGGAACTCGGCTGGGTATAGATGTATTGATTGTGATAGACGACCGAAGGGAGAAGCGCGGCGCGGGCTATCGAGCGGTCCAGCGCTGCGACGCCGTGATCGGCAACGGAGGTAGCAAACGCCGGATCATTCGCCTGGGCTCGGCGGATGACTTCTCCAAGCGTGAGGACGGCCGGTGAAGCATCGACTGTGGGGGCGCGTAATGGAGCGGTCTCTTGTCCCAGGCCACGCGAGAGCGGCATCAAGAGCAGAAGGGCCACGGCAAGCCAGCGATTCTTGTCCAAATGGATGGTTCCCTCAGTGCTGCTCCTCCAATGTACAACGGGATGCCAGACAAGCTTGTCCATGGAAGACAAGCCGGCGGAAGGCGAAGACGGAAGAAACCCTCGGGAGCGGGAAAGAGTGCTGCACCAGACGACCGTAACAGGCGACCGTAAAGGGAGAATTCTGCGGCCCTGAATCTGCAATCCTGAAAATCTGCAACTCCAAAATCTGCAACCCCCGGGAAGGAAACCGTCATCTCAATTTAGAGATCAGCAAAAAAGGACGCACTCCGAGGAGGAATGGATGAATACGTTCAAATTCTGGGCAGTCTTTGCAGTCGGTGTCGCTGCGGGCGCTACCGTGGCGCTCATCTATGCTCCGCAATCCGGAGCGAGAACCCGCAAGCAGTTGAAACGCAAGCTCGATGATGCCGCCGATTACGTGAAAGGCGTGGGAGAGGACTTCGGCGATCGGGCTGGCGACGCGGTGAGTCGCGGCAGAGATGTCGTAGATGACTTGGTAAGCTCTGCACAGAAGGCAGCGCAGCAAGCTGCCAGGCGGGTTACGGACTTCTCTTTGTAGCGCCTATCCTGGTAAACGCATATTTTCGCAATCAAATAAGGAAAGGCCCTGCCATCTCGACAGGGCCTTTCCTTTTGCGCATCCGCACTCTAATTGCTGAAAAGCAGGATGCCGGTTGGTTTCTCCTCGCCCACATTCGTGACGGAGCGATAGAAGAGCTGGTTGTTTTCGAGGTAAACCTCAAGGAACGCCGGGCGCTCCGAGATGCCGCCCGCGATGAGGGCCTCGGAGAGCGGATCTTCCACGTAGCGCTGTAACGCGCGACGCAAAGGACGAGCCCCATAGGTGCGATCCACCAGAGTCTTTTCCAGGATCCACTTCTTGGCTTCCTCCGTTACCGAAATGGTAATGGCCTTCTGCGCAAGATTCGTATTGAGCTGCTGTACCAGCAGTTCGAGAATCTGGATCAGGTCCGCATCCGACAGCGACATGAAGATGATGACTTCATCGAGGCGGTTGAGGAACTCGGGGTTGAAGGTTCGCTTCACCTCGCTCTTGACCATCTCCTCGATCTTGTCCATCACCAGGTCTTCGCGGTCGGACTGGAAGCCCAGGCCCTGCTTCTTCTGCAGGTGCCGGGCGCCGATGTTCGAGGTCATGATGATGATGGTGTTCTTGAAGTCAACCGTATTTCCCAGACCATCGGTAAGCTGCCCATCCTCAAAGACCTGCAACAGGATGTTGAAGACATCCGGGTGCGCCTTCTCGATTTCGTCGAGCAGCACGACAGAGTACGGCGACCGCTTGACGCGTTCGGTCAACTGACCGCCCTCCTCGTAGCCCACATATCCCGGAGGCGAGCCAATCAGCTTGGAGACAGAGTGCTTCTCCATGAACTCCGACATATCGAAGCGGATCAGGGCCTTCTCGCTGCCAAACAGGAACTGGGCAAGCGTGCGCGCCATCTCCGTCTTGCCCACACCGGTGGGGCCAAGGAAGAGGAAGGAGCCGATCGGCCTTGCGGGGCTCTTGAGTCCGGCACGCGAACGCCGGATGGCCCTGGCCAATGCCGAGATTGCCTTGTCCTGCGAGATAACGCGCTTGTGCAGCTCTTCTTCCACGCGCAGCAGCTTCTGCGTCTCCTCCTCTTTGATGGAGGTAATGGGAACGCCAGTCCAGCGGCTCACCACATCTTCAATGTCCTCGCGGCCGACAATTCCGGCGGTCGAGTCATCGAGGTGGTACTTGTCGCGCAGTGCGCGCAGGTTCTCGCGCTCCTTGCGCTCTTCGTCGGAGTAGAAGCGTGCCTTCTCGAATTCGTGGTTCGCAATGGCGTTCTCCATGCGGTGGACGATGAACTTGATCCGCTTCTGGACCTCGGTAATCTCCTCCGGCAGGGAAGTCTGGCGCAGCTTGACGCGAGCGCCTGCTTCGTCGATCAGATCGATCGCTTTATCCGGCAGGAAGCGATCCGGGATATAGCGGTTCGAGTGCGAGACGGCAAAGGTAATGGAGTCATCGGTATAGCTGACCGCATGAAACTTCTCATACCGGTCCTTGATGCCCATGATGATCTGCACCGCATCTTCCTCGTTGGGCGGTGGCACCTTGACGGCCTGGAAACGCCGTTCGAGGGAGCGATCCTTCTCAATAGATTTGCGATACTCCGCCGGAGTCGTGGCGCCGATGCACTGGATTTCGCCACGCGACAGCGCAGGTTTAAGAATGTTGGCGGCGTCGAGCGAGCCCTCCGCCGAGCCGGCGCCGACCAGCGTATGCAGTTCGTCGATGAAGATGATGGAGTTCTGATTCTCCATCAGCTCCTTCATGATCGTCTTCAGCCTTTCCTCAAACTGGCCGCGATATTTGGTGCCGGCGACGATGAGCGAGAGGTCGAGTGCCAGCACGCGCTTATCCGCGAGGAAGCTGGGAACCTCTCCATCGGCGATCTTCTGCGCCAGTCCTTCTACGATGGCCGTCTTGCCCACGCCTGGCTCCCCTATGAGCACAGGATTGTTCTTGGTGCGGCGGCATAGAATCTGAATCACGCGCTCCAGCTCCAGATCGCGCCCTACCAGCGGATCAAGCTGGTTATCCATGGCCGCTTGCGTCAGATCGCGGGAGAACTCGGCCAGCAGGCTGGACTCGCGATTCCGCGCCGACGGAGGAGCTTTCTCCTGCGTAGCGCGTGCAAGTTCCTCGCGAATGGCCAGCAGCTTCAGCCCGCGCTCGTGCAGGATCTCGGCGGCAAAGCACTTCTCTTCGCGCAGCAGGCCCAGAAGCAGATGTTCGGTTCCAATGTGCTTGTGGGAGAGCCGCTCCGCCTCTTCCGCCGCATAGGCGAGCACACGCTTGCACTCATTCGACAGCGGCAGGTCTACCGAAGTAGAGACCTTCTCGCGAATCGTCGTGTGACCCTCGATCTGCTTGCGGATGGACTCGACCGACGCATGGGAGCGGAGAAAGCGGTTGGTCAGCGCCTTATCCTCGCGCAGCAGGCCGAGGAGCAGGTGCTCGGTCTCAATGTATGGGGAGCCAAACTGGCTGGCCTCATACCGGGCGAAGAATATGACGCGACGGGCCTTTTCTGTATACCGTTCGAACATGTTTTCCCTTCACTGAGAGCTAACCCCACTGCCGCTACCGTTTCGGGCGCAGATCCGAATGGCAGCGTATACAGCAGCGAAAGCTCCAATTTCCTGCCTGTCTCTTTGCGAACAGCTATTTCGCTCAAAAGAGACGATTTAGGTTGGCTGCCGGTAGCCTGGTTTGGCATTTCCGGTCGCCTGTCCCAGGAGAGATTTCCCCTGGATCAGGCGGTTTTAGCCTTCCTGCCTGCCCTGCATCCTTCTGTTCTTTAAGACGCAGTTCGAACAAAAACGGTTCAAAGCCGACTTTGCTCCGCATTAAACCTCGAGCGGAGACACTTCTTCCATCTGGCCCTTTTCCAGCCGTAAAACCCTGGAACATCGCCGCGCCAGGGCCAGATTGTGAGTGACGATCAACGACGTCAGGCCGTGGCTGTGGTGCAGCCGCTCAATCAGGTTAAACACCGTTTCCGCGGTTTGGATGTCCAGATCTCCGGTTGGCTCGTCGGCAAGGAGGAGTTTTGGACCCGTAACCAGGGCCCGGGCGAGCGAAACCCTCTGCTGCTCGCCACCGGAGAGCTCTCCGGCCCGGTGACTCGCCCTATCTCCAAGATCGACCTCATCCAACCATTTCTCCGCGCTTCTGAAGGCATTTGCCTTCGATTCTCCCCGGGCCAGCAGCGGCATGGCTACGTTCTCCAGCGCTGTGAACTCGGGCAACAGGTAGTGAAATTGCCAAACGTAGCCAATTTCGCGGTTGCGGAATATCGCTGCCTCTTTGGCGGACAGTGACGCCAAATGATTTGAGGCGCAGTATACGTTACCGCTGGAAGGGGTATCAAGCGCTCCGAGCATGTGCAGAAGCGTGCTCTTGCCGGCGCCGGACTGCCCCACAATGGCGAGCAGGTCGCCTTTCCGCACCTCAAAGCTAACGCCATCAAACAGAACCAGCCGGCCGCGGCCCGTGATGTACTCCTTGTGCAATGCCTCCACGCGCACCAATGGAACCAGATCGGTTATCAGGCCAGGGGCCAGTGGAAGGCCGGATTGCGAGGCATTGACAGAGGATGAAGCGTCCATACTCTCTATTCTAATCGGCAGAAATCGAGAGGGGACCGTCCGGATGGTGAACTATCGTGCTATTCGTAATTCTTATTCGGGCCATTGCTATTCGTAGCGGAGCGCTTCCGCGGGTGCAATTCGCGCTGCGGAGGCCGAGGGGTAGAGCGTGGCCAGCAGCGATACGGAGAGCGAGACGACGGCAACAATCAAGCCATCGATCCAGCGCGCAGCGAAGGGAAGATAGTCGATGGAATAGACCTCGGCAGAGAGATGGATGAAGCGGTAGTGCCCGCCGATCCAGGACAGGGAGTATCCCAGGGCCAGGCCAATCGCGGTTCCCAGCACGCTGATCAGCAATCCCTGCAACAGGAAGATGCGCCGGATCTGCGCCGGCTGAACGCCAAAGGACATCAGGACAGCGATGTCGCGCGTCTTCTCCATCACCATCATGGTCAGGGCGATGAGGATATTGAGCGCAGCCACGCAGACAATCAGGCCGATGACGATAAAGGTGACAATCTGCTCCAGACGCAGGGCACGGAAGAGCTCGCGGTTCTGCTCCATCCAGTTGGTCGTCAGGAAGCCGGGGCCCGCCGCTGCCTCGATCTCTTTGCCAACACGGTCGGCGTGGTACAGATCATCCACCTTAAAGGAGATAACGGATACGAGGTCTGGCTCTCCAAAGAGAGCCTGCGCGTCTTTTAAGCGCAGAAACGCCATACTGGAGTCGTATTGGTAGAAGCCGGAGTGAAAGATGCCCACCACGCGAAAACGCTGGTACTTCGGCACGATGCCTAATGGCGTGAGCTCGCCCTGAGGGCTGGTCACCATCACCGACGAGCCCACCTTTACATCGAGAGTATCGGCCAGATCGTAGCCGATCACCAGCGGCGGTTCGCTGCGGTTGCCGGGCTGGTCTTCGGCTGTCAGGGGTGCGTCTGCCTGCTCCAGCGGCTGGGTGCTGCCTGCCGTCACCTTGTCGAGCAGGTCGCTGACCGTGCGTTCCTGCTCGGGCAGAATGCCCTTGACCAGCACGCCTCCCGAGCGGGCTCCGCGGGAGATGAGAACCTGGCCATAGAGTCCGGGTGCGGCGGCGGTGACATGCTTCAATTGCCGGAGCCGCTCGGTCAGTGGCCGCCAGTCGCGGATGCCATCGCTCTGCACGCGCATCAGTTCAACGTGGGCGGTGGAACCGAGCAGGCGGGCCTGCAGATCGCGGCGCATTCCATTGGTGATGGCGAGAGCGATGATGAGCGAGGCGACTCCCGCCGCTACTCCCAGGATGGAGATGACGGTGATGACTCCGACCACCGCCTGCCGCCGCTTGGCTCGCAGATATCGCGCCGCAATAAAGAGTTCAAAAGACATTCTTGCTCAGACCAGTTTCCAGACAGCGTTCTCAAAAAAATCAGGCAGCACTTTCTAAACCTTACGATAGCCGCTTAACGCACCACAATCTTTGCTGCTGTTCCATTCTCTCTCCGGTCATAGACGCGAACCGTGAGGATGTGTTCGTGAGCAGCGCCGCTGGATTTGTCGTCCGTCAGCTTCTTGTCGGATGAGGCCAGATCGGCGAGCGAAGGCACGTTGGCGCGGAAGTCGTAGTGTTCGCGAAGCGAGTCGGACAGAGCCCCCACCGGCTCCAGATACTGCCAGGGCCCCGCATCTACAGAGTACTCTGCGTGTCCGATGGCGGTGGTTGTGTCGGCTGCGTCCAAAGTGGCATGGATGGTGTTGCCCTCAAGCTTTGCCGCGAATCCTGAAACTACCGGTGGCGCCGTGTCGACCAGGAACAGGTCGCTCTCCCGCTCGCCGCGCAGGTCTTCGCCGGGGTTGTGCGAGGGGGTGTCCCGGGCCACGACTTTGATCCGGTACGCGCCATCTGGCACCGTCGCTGTGTCAAATGAGAGATAGCGGTCGGTCACGTTCCGCTTCAGCAGCAGCCATCGCTGTTCCTGCTCTCCGCGATAGTAGACATCAAAGACCATGTCATCGCCGTTGTCGTCGTGTGCTGCCCATCTGGCGGTGATGGCCGTGCGATCCTTGACCGCGGCAAGAGGCGCCGTGCCGGGATCCGGGGAGAAGCTGACGATGTTGCTCTGCACCGAAGGAAAGGTAATCGAGACGGTGGTCGAAGGCTGGGCCTGGGCCTGCGGATTGACGCGTGCTCCTTGCTGCACAACGATTTCGTCCACCACCGGCGCGACGTTCACTGGCAGGTAGTTGAGGGTGACCCTTCCAAGATGCGCCCCGGGACGCATTATCGCCTTCCACTGCACAAAGCGCGCCGAAGGCACTCCGATCGTAGCCTGGTCCGGGGCCACTCTCTGCCACGGGCTCCAGCCGCGCTCGGGGTTTTCCACGTTGCCGCTCCGCGCGTACAGGTCGAACTTGCCGGGTGTAGCGTCTTCTGTCTCCGCGCGTCCCCAGCGAGAGAAGAGAGCAGCGTCGAAGACATCGCTCTGGTAGGTGGCCTCGGCTGCCGGCGCTTTGTCGATGCGGTACAGCTTGCCGATGTTGCTGGTGGCGACAAAGAGGCCGCCGGGCGCATCTGCGAATCCGACTGCCTGCGATGCCTTCAGATGCGCGATATCGGCGTACTTGCCGCGATCTTCTATGCGATAGATCCGTCCGCGATTCCCGCTCGCGGCCAACAGGCCCTGGGGCGTCGAGCGGACCGCGTAGACGATGTCGTCGCGGCTCGACCACAGGGAGCGTGGGGCTCCGGAGACAGGCACTTCGAAGATCTCTGTGCCATCGGGAATGATGGTGTTGCCGTTGAAGGTCTGAATGGATCCCGGCTGCACCAGGGTGATGGTGGTGCTGACGACGGCATTCCCCTGGACGGGTAGCGGAGGCAGGCTGCTGCGGTTCTTATCGCCAACGTTCGCGGCATAAATGGTGCCAGAGGGGCTGACAGCCAGCGCGGTAATCTCCCGGCGGGGAGCATCGAAGAGTACGAAGCCCTGACCGGCCTTGTCGACGCGGTAGATGAGTCCGCTGCCGTCCGAACCGGCGATCAGGCTGCCGTCGGGCGCGAAGGCCAGGCAGCGGATGTGCGGCTCGTCACTCTTGAAAAAGAGCTCCGCCTTGGCAGATGGTTTCGCAGGATCCCAGCGGTAGATCGCGCCGGGTCCGCCCGTGGCGATGTAGAGCCTGCCCTGGGCATCGAAGGCCATATCCCAGATATAGCGGGGTTTCTCCTGCGTTGTCTCCGGATCAAAGATGACCTTGGCGGTTTCATCGTTCGCGGCTTTGCCTTGTCCCGCCTGGAGCCGATAGATGCGGCCTTTGGGCAGTGTCGCTGCATAGACCGCGCCATCCGGCCCTACGCGCACGGATTGCACCGAGAGGTCCTTGGTCTCGAAGAGGGTGGTGAGCTTTCCGCCGGGGCTGATCTCAAGAACGGTAGCGGGTGCGCCGGTGCCCAGATAGGCATTGCCGAGAGGGTCGGAGCTGATCGACCAGATGTAGGTCGAGGGCGTCGTCAGCAGTTCGTGCGCCTCGTTTCCGGCTTCCAGGACGCCATCGTTGCGGATCGTCACCGATTGCGGCGTGCCCTTCTGAAACTCCTCAAAGCGGGATTGGGTCCATTGCTTCGTCCCCTGAGCCAGCGAGCGGCAGGGAGCGGAGAACAAGGGTGCAAGGAGAAGCAGGGCGACGGAAGGGACCAGCGAATTTCGCATCATGCTGATTGGAGTCTACTAGAGCGGCGAGCCCGCAAGTGGCGGAGTCAGCCGGAACGGGTAATCCCGCTGCCTGCTGACTCGCTGCCCTGCATGCGTCAGCTGTTTATCAGAACGGCACGATAGCGTACCTGATTCTTTTTCACCCGGGCGATGGCGTCGTTGACCTTGGCCATGGCAAAGCGCTCTGTTTTGGCCTGGATGCCGTGACGTGCGGCTACATCCAGCATTTCGCGCAGCATCAGGGGGCTGCCGATATTGCTGCCGGCGACGCTCTTTTGCCCCGAGATGAGGGGGAATATCGGCAGAGATGCCGGCTTTTCCGGAGCGCCGACAAAGCAGAACGTGCCGGTGGGGCGAAGAGCCGTTACATATGCGGACCAGTCCTGATCGGCATTGGTCGTGGACAGAATGAAGTCGAAGGACCCGGCCAGGGCCTTGAGCGACTTGGTCTCCCGCGTGTTCACAAAGTGATGCGCGCCGAGTTCCAGCGCCTCTGCTTCCTTTGAAGCGGAGGTGGAGAGAGCGGTGACCGCAGCACCGAATGCGCGGGCAAACTGGATGGCCAGATGGCCCAGGCCGCCAATTCCAATCACTCCAACTCTGGAAGAAGGGTTGACGCCATGAGTCCGAAGCGGATTGTAGACAGTGATCCCGGCACACAGCAGCGGCGCGGCGTTTTCACTCTGCAGCTTTTCCGGCATAGGAATGACGAAGCGGCTGTTGATGCGGATAGCGTCCGCATAGCCACCGTTGCGGTGGACGCAGGTAGCCTGGCTCTCTAAGCAGAGATTTTCCTTGCCCTGCAGGCACCACTCGCAGATGCCGCAGGAACCCGACTGCCAGCCAACGCCGACACGTTGCCCGACGGAGAGCGTCTTGACGTCCGCGCCTATGGCGGAGACAGAGCCGACAATCTCGTGGCCGGGGATGAACGGGTATTCACTCATCCCCCAATCGTTGTCAATCAGATGGATGTCGCTATGACAGACCCCGCAGTGGGTTATCTGAATCTCAACTTCGTGCGCCTTCAAAGTACCAGGCGAATATTTATAAGGCAGTAGTTCAGCGCCGGCAGCGTGTGCGGCAAATCCATTTATAGAACCCATGTCAATTCTTCCAGCCCTCAGTGAGTGGAGCGCTCTTTAGCAACCCCTGAAATTATCCTAATAGCCATTGTGAGAGAGCCGGTGCTCAGTTAATCAATATGCAAAGAAATAACTTGCTGACCGGTGAGCACGGCATCCACTGGTATTGATGTTACCGGAATTGCGGATTCTCCGTTAAGCGTCATTTCATGGGCGGATCGGAGGGGTTCCAGCACATTCGCCATGGAGATCGGGAGTTCCGGAAGGGTTCGCCCTTCCAGCAGAGCCTGCGCGCCGGGCATCAGCAGGGTGACGTAGAGACGGTCATTGGCACGTATGCCCTCGATCTGGGCAATGGTCGCGTTCATATCGAGGGGGTGGCTTCCGGTGAGAGCTGGCTGGGTGATGCGGTCGAGAGCGGCGCTATCGCTCACCAGTAAGCGTAGCGGTCCGCCAGGCAGCGACACGGGCAGCTTGACGGGAATCCGAATGTTCCGCGCGGGCCCACGATAGGGGCGCACGGTCGCCTCTACCGTGATCGTATCTCCAGCGTGAACCTCCTGGGTTGAGGTGCGCGCGGCTTCCAGCTGCAGAGTCCGCCGCTCGGGAACAGCTTCGACGTTCAGGGTTACGCCGCGAATTTTGGCTTGCCGGGTGGAGTTGCTGTAGATCTCGCTAAAGCGCTCGCCCACCATAACGGCCGCGCTCAGGTTGGCAGGCCGGTTCTCAGCGGGCGCTATCCAGCTATCCAGCGGAACCGGGGCGTAGCCGTCCAGATCGACATTGCCCCGGAGATGGAAGCTGGTGTCTCCGCCAACGCTGTTGGAGTCCAGCAATGCCTGGTAGACGGAAACCATCAGCGCGGAGGGCGTAATCTGCGGCTGATCGATCACCTCGAAGTGCAGCTCGCGCGGCCGGTCCGTACCGTGAATGGAGACGGTGACCGGAACCATGCTGGCGTTGCGGTGAAAGACTCCGCGGATGGCCGAGTGCCGGTCGTCCGTGAATGCGCCGACCGTCTCCGTGGTGTTCACAATCTTGAATGCGTTGAGGGGCGAGGGAAGAGTCGCCAATACCACGGCCTTGGTCATGGGAATGGAGACGGAGCCGAATTGCGTGATGGGATGTCCGCACGCCAGCAGTTGATCTTTATCGACATAGGTAACGGTGCAGGTCGCGGCTATCTGCAGGTCGCCTTGCACCAGCAGGGCGCTGACGGCCGAGCCGGGGACGATAGGCTCCGGTTGCGGCTGCGTGGAGGCACCGCCTCCCACTCCGGCGACCGGCATCATGCCGGTTCCGGAAAAGCGATCCTGCCAGAGCTTGATGGCCTGCGGGCTGAAGCCGGAGAGGACCAGCGGAGTTTCAATCGGAACAAATCCCTGCGACGCCACAACCGGGCTGGCGGCGTCGGGATGCGAGGCGCTGGAATCGTCGCGCACCTCCAGCATTTGTGCGATTGGGGTAATGCCGGCAATGGGTTCCTTGCTGAATTCTCCGATACGATACGAGAGTGCCCCGAGCAGTTTGCCATCCACGTAGACCGGGCTGCCGCTCATCCCCGCTACCACGCCGGTGTACTCTGGTTTGGTGCCGTGGAGTCGCGCCAGGATCATATCCTTGCCGGGTCCCAGTGCTGCTTTCAACACTCCGAGGATCTCGACATCCATTGCTTCCGGTTGCGTCCCCTCAAAAACCGTGTACGCTACTCCTCGCAGACCACGATGCACCTGGTCCAGGGGATAAATGCCTGCATTCGAAGGCGGTGGAGCGGAGGGTGTCTGCGCCAGCAAGGCAGCAGATTGCAGGAGGCCTGCGGCAAGAATCAGTCGGCATGTTTCCTTAATACGGTTTCGCACGTCTACAGAGTAGCTGTTACCGCGTCTGCCGCATAGGGCAGCGCCTTCCAATGCATCCTGGGGTTGTTTATGACATCGATTATCTGCTGCCGTTCCTGGACCTTACGCAACCGTCGCCCAGCCGTATCGCGCCAGGTCATCTTGCTGGTGCTGGTAGCTCTGCTGCTCCTGCCATTCGGGCTGCTTCCCGGCCGTGTCGCGGCACAGACTGGCCCGGCCAGCCAGCAGCCGCAAAAGCCGGAAGATCAATCGAGTCCGGAAGCGGGCGGCCCAGGCGGCGATTCGGGATCGATTGCCATTCCGAAGAAGAGGCCGGCCCCCGAGGAGGCTCCCGCACCCGTTGAGCCTAAGGTGAAGAATCCTCCGGGCATGGGCGCGTATTCGCTGCACGTCGATGTTCCCGTTGTCACGGTCGACGTCGGAGTAATCCTGCAGAAGACACACCAGTTCGTTCCCAATCTGAAAGAAGAGAACTTCCGCGTTTATGAGGATGGTGTGGCGCAACCCCTGGTAGGTTTCCAGCGGACACAGGCGCCCATTACCGCCTTGCTGCTCTGCGAGTTCGCGGCGAACAGCTACTACTTCATCTGGGATATGCGGAACGCAGCTTACAGCTTTGCCGAGCAATTGAAGCCCGACGACTATGTCGCGGTGATGACCTATGACATGCACACCCAGATCCTGACCGACTTTACCCAGGACAAGAGGGTGGTCTACAACTCCTTGAACTCTCTCCAGATTCCCGGATTCAGCGAGACGAACATGTTTGACGCGCTCTATGAGTCGCTGGACCGTTTGAGCCGCATTGAGGGGCGCAAGTACATCGTCCTCATCGCCACCGGCAGGGACACCTTCAGCAAGATCAATCTCGACAAGGTCCTGCAGAAGATCAAGGCGACTCCGAACGTCACCATCTTTACCGTGGGCACAGGGCAGGCGGCTCGTCTTATGGCGGAATCCCGCGGAATGATGGGGCCGATGGGCCAGCTGGATTTCCTGCAGGCCGACAACCAGATGACCACCTTTGCCCGGATGACCGGTGGCATGTCGTTCTTTCCCCGCTTTACCGGCGAGATGCCGGATATTTTCCACACCATCAACGACACGATTCGCAACCAGTACCAGTTGACCTATAAGCCGACGAACTCGAAGCAGGATGGAACCTACCGCAAATTGCGGGTGGAACTGATCGATGGCGAGGGACAGCCGCTGCGCATTCAGGACGAGAAACACCATCCGCTGAAGTACGACGTCATTGCCCGCGATGGCTACCGCGCCAAGCCCAAAGTCGATTAAGCTGTCTCGTTCAACGCGTCCCGTCGAGCCGCAGGATGGTGATCTTTTCTGGGGGATTCGTCTCATGCGCACTACGCTTTGCTCTGTCTTGTTGACCGCGCTCTCGCTGGGGAGCATGCCGGCAATCGCGGCCGCCGCGACGCCTCACACCACCGATCCGAATCAGTGGCAGGCGAGGATGGAATCGGCGCTGCCTCTGATGGGACATCGCAACTGGATCCTGATTGTGGATTCCGCATATCCTCTGCAGACCTCGCCGGGGATCGAGACCATAGAGACGAATGCGGATCAGATGGAAGTGATCCGCGCGGTGATGAGCGCACTGGGCAAGTCCCCGCACGTCCGATCCAATATCTACATGGATGCAGAGTTGCCTTTCGTCCCGGAGAAAAGCGCTCCTGGTGTGACGGAGTACCGGACACAGATCACACAGCTTTTCCATGGGCAAAACATTCAGACGCTTCCGCATGACCAGATCATCGGGAGAGTCGCGGAGGCAGGAAAGTCGTTCAAGATCCTGGTGCTGAAGTCGAAGATGACTATTCCCTATACGTCGGTATTTCTGCAACTGGACTGCAAATACTGGAGCGCGGAATCGGAAAAAGAATTGCGCGGGAAGATGATCGACGCTGGTTTGAAGTAAGCCGCAACTGGACCTGCCCTTGCATCGGTGCGCCCAGCATGGCAGCATGAGGATTCGCTCGGAGCGCGATACACGCCATGCCGCAGCGTTGGAAAGAGGAGCAGGAGATGGTACGAGGAACAACCATGGGACGAAACATGCGGAGACTTGGAACAGGCGCGGCTGCCTGCGTATTGCTGCTGCTTGCGGCAGGATGCCAGTCCAAGACGGCTGCCACCAAGGAAAACTTTACTGCAGCACTCAACACTTACTATGCGAGCCACGACGACTGCCTGTTTCCGGGTGGGCTGCGCTTTCCTTACGAAGTGAGTTCCAAGGGTGGAACCACGGACGGGCCGGTGACCGCGAAGCAATTGGATGCTTTGACGGCTGCGGGAATGCTGGAGAAATCCGATGACAAGGAACTGCATGTGAATCGCTACACGCTGAGCGTTGCGGGGGCCCGTGCAACCGCCCGCTTCTGCTATGGCCATCGGGTGCTGACAAGCATCGACAGCTCGACCGAGCCGGTCAAGGTAAACGGCTTTCCTGAGACGCAGGTGGAGTACCACTACACCCTGATGGACGTGCCAATGTGGGCAAAGGCGGAAAGCATCCAGAGCGTGTTCCCGGAGCTGGGCAAGGCAGTGAAGGGAGAGGGCCAGGGCAAGGCGAGGCTCTCCCAGACCATGGCTGGCTGGCAGGTACCGGAGTAGGGCCGGCACAAACCTCGGCGGCTGTGAGGGGCTAATCCAAGAGGGCGCGGCTTTTCTTTCCAAAGAAAGGAAGGCCGCGCCCTTGCTGTTCTAAAGGGTGTGTTGCGCGGTGCTGTTGCGCGGATGCTGTGCGGTCTAACTATCGCGCAGGCTGCGCAGTGCCGGATACAGTCGCTGGTAGATCCGATAGCCTGCGTCGTAAGCACGGACGGCATCAGCATCGGGCTCGACGCGCTCTGCTACCTGCAGAGTGGTGGTGCAGGCAGCATCTGCCGTTGGCCAGACCCCAATCCCGACACCAGCGAGCAGCGCCGCTCCGAAGGCTCCGCCCTCCTCGGCAGCAAGGATCTCTGCGGCGTGGTTGTAGACGCTGGCCTGGATACTGCGCCAGAGCGGACTGCGCGCTCCGCCCCCTCCAAGCCGCACTCCCTTTACCGGAATGCCCAGGTCCGCAAAGAGCGTGAAGCTGTCACGCAGCGAGTAGGCGACGCCCTCGAGCACAGCTCGTGCAAAATGTGCCAGCGTGTGACTGGCGGTAACGCCGATGAAAGCCGCGGTTGCCTGTGAGTCCAGATGCGGGGTTCGCTCGCCCAGCAGATAGGGTGCCCACAGCAGGCCGTTGCTGCCCGCGGCAACCGTGGCAGCCATCGCCGTGAGTGTGTCGTAATCCGTGTCCGACGCAAAGGTATCGCGAAACCAACGCAACGACAGCCCTGCGGATTGCGTCACTCCCATGACGTGCCAGCGCCCGGGAACAGCATGGCAGAAGGTGTGCAGCCGACCCCGGGGATCGCGCACGGGACGATCCGTTGCGGCGAAGACCACGCCCGAGGTGCCGATGGTTGCCGAAACCGAGCCCGGCATCAGAATGCCCATGCCGACAGCGCCTGCCCCCTGGTCCCCTGCGCCGGCGACCACTGGCGTTCCTTGAGCCAGCCCGAGCGTCGAAGCGGCTTCCGGGGTTACATGGGCGCATACCTCCGTGGACTCGAAGAGCTGTGGCAGCCACGCCTCCGGGATGCCGGCAGCCCTGGCCACAGTGGAAGACCACTTCCTGTTGGCAACGTCGAGCAGCAGGGTGCCGGAAGCTTCCTGCACATCCATGGCAAAGGCTCCGGTGAGGCGATAGCGCACGAAGTCCTTGGGGCAGAGGACGTGGCGAATCGAGGCGAAGACTTGGGGCTCGTGGTCCTTGATCCAAAGCAACTTCGTGAGGGTAAAGTTGGGGAGCGCAGGATTGCAGGTCAACTCAATCAGGTGTTCGCGTCCCAGTTGCTGGTGCAGCCAATCGCATTGGGCTTCGGTGCGCTGGTCACACCAGATGAGCGCTGGCCGCAGCACCTTGCCATCGCTGTCCAGCACCACGGCACCGTGCATCTGGCCAGTCAGGCCGATGGCGTCGATCTGCTGATTGGAGTTGCCGCTGGCAACGCGCGCTGCCGCGAGAGCGCCGGAGATAGCTTCCTGCGCCGCATGCCACCAGTCCTCCGGGTCCTGCTCTGCCCATCCCGGCTGCGGCGAGCGGAAGGGGGCATGCTCGCAGGCCGCAGCGGCGATTACCTTTCCCCGCTCGTCTACGATGAGCGCCCGAGTGCCGCCTGTGCCGACGTCAATTCCGAGTAGCCACACCCTGATTCTCCTAAATGGTTGTCATAAATCGGTTTTCTATTGCCAGCAAGCATACCATCGGTGGGGAAACTCTCGATGCTGGAGGGAGTTAGCAATTCGTTATACCCCAAAAGTATTACCGTGCGTACATCAGGTTGTATAGACCGGCGAGATAATATCGACGAGTGTAATTGCTACCTGGGCGGACACGTAAAAGTTACCAGATAGTAATCAAGGTAATATTTCGAGGCTCTGCATGCGACGCATTTTAATCATCGACGATGAAGCGGATATACGGGAAGTGGCTGCGCTTTGCATGGAACTATTTGCGCAATGGGAGGTAATCAAGGCCTGTGATGCCTGCGAGGGAATGGAGCGGGCGTTGCAAGAGCAGCCCGATGCGATTCTCCTCGATATGAAGATGCCTCACACGGATGGGCGTGCGACTCTGGCCATGCTCAAGGGCAATACGGTCACGGCCCATATCCCGGTCTTACTGCTTACGGCTCAGGCCTTGACCTCGGAACGGCGGCAATTGGAGGCGCTCCCCGTCGTGGCTGTGCTGACCAAACCATTCGATCCCCAGACGCTTGCGGAGGAGATCGCCAGTGCCCTGGGATGGAACCGCCAGAAGCCAGTGCAGCACTGTGCGATCCCTGCGAATAGTTTGCTTATCGCGAATTAGGGTCCAGGCGTACTCCTCTATCCACTGTATTCTCAACTCAATAGAAGCGGATTGCCACCCTTCACTTTAGATGGAGGGGGCTAGCAGGCGGAGCAGGAAGAAGATAGCTACACCCGCGAAGAAGATCAGCGCCATTCGAATACCAGGTTCGCGGTTCACCTCGGGAACCAGGTCTGTAGCCGCCACGTAGATAGCAACTCCCGCCGAAAGCGGCAACCCGGCGCGCACCCATGCAGGGAAGAAGTTGATCAGCAGAACTCCGGCGATAGTAGTGAGCGCCAGCAGCACGGAGGAGTAGAGCGCCATGGGCCGGCTGCGCCCGCTGGCCAGCATGACAGACGCCACGGTGAACCCCTCCGGTACCTTGTGCAGGAAGACAGCAAAGAAAAGAATCCAGCCCAGCCAGGACGAGAGCGCGAAGCCGGAGCCGATGGCAACTCCGTCGAAGAGCGCGTGGATTGCCAGCCCGCCTGCAACCGAATAGCTGGTGCGCTGGGAGAGGAATTCGCCGGGATGGGTCTCCTCTCCAAAGTGAAAATGCGGCGTAATCGTGTGCTCAAGAAAGTGGATGGCGCAGTAACCGCCCAGCACCAGCACCGGGGCCCATCGCTCCGAGAGATGAAAGCTCTCGGGAATCATCTCCAGGAATGCCGCCGCGATCATAAATCCTGCGCCAAGTGCAACAAAATAGCGCAGGTAGCTCTTCTCCATGTTGGCGCGGACCAGCACCACACCGCCGAAGATATCGGCGAGTGCGGCGCAGGCTCCGAGAGTGAGAGAGAGCAGAAAGTTGGACATGAGACGCGAGACTTTCAGTGACCGGGGTTAGTGACTTGGGTTGAGCGACATGGTTTCGGGGTCAGCATTCCGGGTCCGGACGCTATCCGCTGTGCCGGATGTGCATTACGTCGCCATCCTGAACCAGGTAGTCCTTTCCTTCAAGGCGCAGCGTGCCATGCGAGCGTGCCGTGGCTTCTGAGCCTTCCGCCAGCAGCGTGTCCCAGTGGATGGTTTCCGCGCGGATAAAGTGCTTTTCCAGGTCGGAGTGAATCGCCCCGGCAGCCTCCTGCGCGCGTGAGTTTACGGGCACGGTCCAGGCACGGCACTCGTCCTCGCCGACGGTGAAGAAGCTGATGAGGCCCAGCAGTTCATACGACTTGCGAATGAGCCTGCGCAGGCCGCTTTCCTTCAATCCATAGCCTTCGAGGAAGTCCGCGGCCTCCTCGTCTTCCATCTCCGCCAGCTCGGCTTCCACCTTGCCGCAGATGGCGGTGGCGCCAGCCGAGGGCCGCGAGGCGACTTCGTCCAGTTTGTACTTGGTGACGGCGGCATCGAGGTCCGCGCCGAGGGTGGTGCTCTCGGAGATATTCAGCACGTAGAGAATGGGCTTCTGCGAGAGGAAGGTGAAGCCGCGAATGAGCTTCTTCTCTTCGGAGGTCATTTCCAGCTCGCGCAGGGGCTTTTCCTCCTCTAACGCAGCCTTGGCGCGCAGCAGCAGGGCCTGCTCCTTCATGAGCTCGTCGGTCTTCTGCTTCTTGAGGTCCTTTTCCAGTCGCTCCAGGCGCTTCTCGATCTGCGTCAGATCGCTGACCATCAGATCGAACTCGACGTTTTTAATGTCGCGCAGGGGATCGATCTCGCCGACGTGAGGAATGGAGTCATCCTCAAAAGCGCGGAGGACGTGGATCAATGCATCCACACTGCGCAGGTTTGCGAGCAGAGCGGTCTCCTTGAGGGCCTCTTGGCCGATGGCGGCCACGTCGGCGTACTCGACCGTCGCGTAGATCGTTCGCTTAGGGTCGTAGAGCTCGGCGAGTTTTGCCAGCCGATCGTCGGGGACGGTTGCAATGCCGATATGCGCTTCGCGCGAGAATGCCTTCTCCTCGACCTTGGCGCGGGTGAGGATCTTAAAGAGGGAGGTCTTGCCCACCTGGGGCAGACCGATGATGCCAGTTTTCATGGTCTTCCTGGAAGAGGTTCAAGTGCTTAGTTCCATTCACCATGATACAGGGATATGGCGCCGGGACTCTCTCTCCGATCCAGTGTGTCCGCTTGCGCAGGGTGACTATGCCTTCTTGCAAGCGGTAGGATCCGCCGCAAGCACGCCAACCAGTACCAGGCCTAAGAAGAGAACGGCTTCCTCAACATGCTCGGAGGTCTTGTGCAGGTGCTGGAAGGCGACGCGCGCGGGATCGTCGAGAGCCGCTGCATTCACGCTGCCGCCCGCTTCCACGCGATATGTCTCCATGCGCGGGATGATGCCGAACTGCGATACGGCGGTGAGCGAGAGCATCACCACAAGCAGCGTCAGCGCGATGCGCAGGCTTCTGCGAGAGAGCATCGCGAGCCGGCTGGCGGCCACGGTGAGAACCAGCAGCAGCACCCCGGCGACCAGGCCCTCCCAATGCAGGATACGCAGGCAGGTGCCAACGATGCGTCCGGCTGTGTGGGTATCTGGCGAGAGTGTCGTAAAGGTGACGGCGGCCAGCCCAGGAAAGAAAAGCTCCGCCCCGATCCAGACAGTGAGACAAAGAGAGATGAGCGTACGAACCAAAGTCTTCATGCAGGGCTGATTGTACTGCGATCTTGCCAGAAACACTTGAACCCTGCCGGTTCCGGTGCAACGGAGGCGACAGGGTTCAGGAACGAGGATCAGGGATGGGGTTTACTGAGGTCCGGGGCCGCCCAGAACCGAGTCTCTGCCGATCAGCCGATGGATGCGCTGAGGAATTGGCGGATGGGTGGAGAACAGGCTGGCGAAGCTCACACCGCTCAGCAGCGGGGCGACGATAAACATATGCGCGTTGGAAGGCGATGCCTGCAGTGGCAGGCGTTTGGAGTACAAATCCAGCTTCTCCAGCGCGCTGGCCAGGGCATAGGGATTCTCGGTAATGTGGGCTCCGGTCGCGTCGGCCTCATATTCGCGGGAGCGCGAGACGGCGAGTTGGATCAAAGTGGCGGCGATGGGCGCCAGGATGAGCATGAGGAGAGCACTCATGCCGCCGCCGCGATCGCGGTCGTCGCGGCCACCGCCTCCGCCAAAGAGCGTGGCGAAGTAGCCCATCCTGGAGAGCATGGTGATGGCTCCGGCAAGCGCCGCTACGATGGAGCTGGTGAGAATGTCGCGGTTGCGCACATGGCCCAGTTCGTGGGCCAGAACGCCCTCCAGCTCATCATCGTTGAGCAGGGTGAGAATGCCATGCGTGACGGCCACGGCAGCATGGTTGGGGTTGCGTCCGGTAGCGAAGGCGTTCGGCGATTCGCTCGGGATCACGTAGATCTTCGGCATAGGCAGGTTGACGCGCTGCGTCATACGCTCGACTACCTGGTATACGCGAGGCAGCTCTTCGCGCGTGACCGGCTGTGCGCGATACATGGCGAGCGCCAGCTTGTCCGAGTAGAAGTAGCTGAAGAAGTTCATACCCAGTGAGACCGCGAAGGCAAGAATCATGCCGTTGCGGCCTCCATAACGGGCACCAACCAGCACCAGCACTACGGTCATCAACGTCAAAAGAAAAACTGTCTTGAGTGTATTCATAAACTTCGGGTCTTACCCCTGACTTTCCTTACTTGCTACGTTAGACGAGTCTGCGCCGGGAAAGATGCGGCGGCAAGTTCGCCTTGCAAAAAGAGGAGCCCGAAGGCTCCTCAGAATGGAACTGCCTATACTCAGGCCTTAGTCTCCCTGGCGAGCCAGAGCGCGGCGCAGGACCGTCTCCAGAGCACCTTTGAGCTTGGCGTAATCCGCGTCGGAGAGGTGTCCTTCCAGTCGCTCCGTTTCGAGAGCGAATAATTCGTCCTTCAGCGCTGCCAGCGTGGAGTTCTGGGATGCCGCAGCTGCGCCCGCTGGTGTGCTGGCTGAAGCAGTGGTAACCCGGGCAGATGTGGCCGAAGGAGCCGGCACCGGCAAAGTGGAGGGCCTGCGCAGCAGAAATCCTGCGGCGATCGCCAGGACCATCGAAAGACCTCCGAGAATCCACCAGCGATATTTGTTGATGGGGTCTTCGCCACCTACGGGAACACCCAGGCCGCCGCCTGGACGATTATCTCCACTGGCGGCGCCGGGAGCAGGCATCGATGCTCCGGTGCCGTCGGCGCTGCCGCCACCCGCCTGCGAGTCCGCACCTTGCGCTTCGCGGGGCATCGAACCCGTTCCAGAGACAGTGAATTCAAGCGGCTGCCCGGGAGCGACGTTTTTTGCGAGGAAAGTCTGCGCGGTTACATCGTCGTTGACGGGTTGGAAGGCAGCGGCATTGGCCGGGGTGAACTTCATGCTCTTGGGGAGCATGATCGCGACATTATCGGCCGCCATCGACTGCCGGACTGTGAACTTATAGCTGCCGGTATAGGGCAGGCTGTAGCTGAGCTGGAAGCGCGTCTCGCCGGGCCGAATCGGAAAGGCAAAGGCATAGTGGCCCTTATCTCCGAGAGGCACGGGAGAGGAGGAAACCGGCATGCCGTTGGGCGCCATCGCCGCCGAGCCCTCAATCTTCGCGTCCGCCGGCAGATAGATCTCGTAGGCGTGATCGCTGAACTGCGTGCGGGGGGGGGAAGACTGGTTCTTTACGAAGTAGTTCTCCGTGATTTTCAAGCCGGAGTTATCGGCCTCCACGCGCACGACATCGGCCTCCGTGGAGATGCCCTCGACCTTGGGGGCGACGTCGAAAACATCGATCTCCACAGACTGCGTCCCTGGAGGGGCCTGCTTGAAGTAGGAGCCCTTCTGATGCTCGACGCGGATGAGGTGCGGGCCAGCGTCCGGCAACTCGAAAGTGAAGTGACCCTTGGCGTCGGTCTTCGTCCGGCTGGTCTCTGTCATGCCGCCCTGAAGCTGCATCAGGACGACGTCATCGCCGACAGCAGGCTTATTCAACGTCTGGTTGGTCACCGTTCCGGTGAGAGAGGCCGCGAGAGAGGACAGCGGGCTGGCGAGGAAGAGAGCAACCGCAAGGGCGGGAAAGAGGGATCGAAGAGGCTTCATGGTTTCCGTTGATTCTAAATGGTTGAGTGACTAGTATCGCGCGGCAAAACCGCCAAATTGAGATGCTGCCTTTCCCTTAGAGGGGCTGCGCCATCCGGATGGCATCGATCTCGGCGAGGATTCCAGCAGCCTCGTTTTCCAGGGTGGCACGCTGAGCGGCATAGTCCTCTTCCGGGTACTTGCCCGCGTGATACTCAAAGTTCAGATCTCGCAGGTTGTCGTAGACTACGTCGCGCCGCTCCTCCAGAAAGTCGAGCCGGCTCTTTTGGACCTGTGCCTCCACATGCCGTTCCGGCCAGAAGACATAGCCGAAGAGGGCGATGAGCAGAAGTCCGCATGCAATGGTGCTCATGGGCGGGAATCTCCTTGGAACTCGTCAGTGTCGTGGCGAATGCGGTCGCGCACGCGTTCAAAGCCCGGCGTGGCAGGCACGTGCGGCATATCGACGGTGCGCAGCTTCCACTTGCGAACCAGCAGCACGGTGGCAAACATGCCGAGCAACAGCACCGCAAAGGGCATGATCCAGGCGACGCGGTTGAAACCCTGCGAGCTGGGTGCGGCCAGCACGGTTGGACCGTACTTCTGCACAAAGGACTGGAGGATGAGGTTGTCGCTATCCCCCCGATCGATGCCGGCCATCAGCTCGTTGCGCATGCCTTCGGAGGCCGGGCAGCCAACGTGATTGCACTCCAGCAGCACCTGGTTGCAGCCGCAGCTGCAGATCATCCTGTGCCCGAGATCGTTGAAGCGGCTCCCGGGATTGGACGCTCCCATGGAAAAGATGACCAGCACAGAGAGCAGGACCACCTGAACAACGCGCAGCGCCGGGCTGGAGAAACAGCTCGATTTCTTCATTAGTCCGCTCCTCGCAAGGCGGCTGCAGCTTCCGCCGGTGCGGCCGCCGTTGCGCGGCTTCTCTGGGACGCGAGCGCCGCGGTCAGGTTGGGCATGAGGGCGACTGCCGTGCCGAAGACCACGATGGCTACGCCGATCCAGATCCACATAATCAGCGGATTCAGAAACGCCTTGATGATGGGAAGCCCGCTATCGGGATTCTTGCCCTCGTAGACGAGATAGAGATCCCACATGGGCGTGGAGTGATTTGCCACCATCGTCTGCGTCTGCTGGCTCGCCTGGTAGAATCGCTTTTCCGGCGCAAGCTGGAACTGCTTCTTACCGTTGCGGTAGACATCCATCAACGAGTATTCGGTGTCGTAATTCGCATTCGTTTCCTGCGTAAAGCTTTGGCAGACAAGGTGGTAGGGGCCAAGATCCATACTCTGACCGAAACCGAGCTCCTTTTCCACGCTGCGATTGAAGGCCGAGCCTGCCAGGCCAATGAACATCACGACAATGCCGAAGTGAACGATATAGCCGCCGTACCTGCGTGTATTGCGGCGGGTGAGCTGCACCATGGAGGCGATGAGGTTCTGTCCCGTGTGCCGCTGAATGACGGCGGCTCCGCGGACAAACTCCGCCGCGATTGCAGTGATGACCAGCGCCGACAGCGAGAAGCAGACCAGGGAGTAGAAGGAGCCTTGATCCTCCCAGAAATGCACACCGCACAGGGTGAGGACGATGGCCGTGACGATTGCGGCGATGCCGGGCACAACGAAGTTCTTGCGAAGGCTCTTAAACGAGGAGCTGCGCCAGGCCAGCAGGGGACCGACGCCGGTCAGGAAGAGCAGAAACATTCCAATGGGAACAGCGACACGGTTGTAAAAGGGAGCGCCGACCGTGACCTTGGAACCTTGCACATACTCCGACAGAACCGGAAAGAGCGTGCCCCACAGGACGGTGAAGCAGGCGGCGAGCAGCACCAGGTTGTTGAAGAGGAAGCTTGACTCGCGGGAAACCAGCGACTCCAGCTTATGCTCGGTCTTCAGGTGGTCTCGCTGCAGCACAAACGTGAAGGTGCAGACAACCAGCGTGAGCACCAGGAAGCCGACAAACCAGTTGCCGATGGAGGATTGCGCAAAGGCGTGAACGGAGCTGACGATACCGGAACGGGTCAGCAGTGTTCCGAGAATCGAGAGCAGGAAGGTGGAGAAGATCAGCCACACATTCCAGTTCTTCATCATGCCGCGCTTTTCCTGCATCATGACCGAGTGGAGGAAGGCGGTGCCGGTAAGCCATGGCATCAGCGAAGCATTCTCCACTGGATCCCAGCCCCAGTAGCCACCCCAGCCCAGTACGGCATAGGCCCAGTGCATTCCGAGCACGATGCCACAGGTGAGGAAGACCCAGGTGACCATGGTCCAGCGCCGGGTGATGTGGATCCACTTTTCGCCGGGATAGCGCATCATCAACGCTCCCAGTGCAAAGGCGAAGGGCACGCTGAAGCCGACGTATCCGAGATAGAGCATTGGCGGATGGATGACCATCTCGGGATATTGCAGCAGCGGGTTCAGGCCAAAGCCGTCTGCGGGAATCTCTCCGGGAACCAGGGCAAAGGGAAGCGCCGCAAAGTTCAGCAGGAGCAGGAAAAATACCTGAATGCCCGCGAGAATCGTAGACGCATAGGCGGTAAGGCGGACGTCCACCTTATGCCGCAGGCGCAGTACGAATCCATAACCAGCCAGCAACCAGGCCCATAGAAGCAGGGAGCCTTCCTGACCAGACCAGAGCGCGGCAAATTTGTAGGCACCGGGCAGCGCGCGGTTGGAGTGATGCAGGATGTAAGCGATGGAGAAATCGTCGGTGAATACTGCGTAGAGGAGTGCCACGGCTGCGCCAGTGATGGCGATGAAGCCGGCGATTCCTGCGCGACGGGCGGTTTCTGCCAGTCTTTCCGGCGAAATGCGACCCTCGGTGCCCGTGGAGAGTTGGCGCAGAGCGATCGTCCCCGCGATCAGGTTATAAGCGCAGAGCACCAGTGCGAGCAGAAGAGCGAAACTACCAAATGCCGCCATAGGTTTCGATTTCCAAATGAGTATCGCTTCCGATTGTCGCATTCCCGGACGGGCACCGCAATCCTACCAAGGTTGGAGGCTCGAGGGAGAAACGGCGCAGTGGCGAGGGGAACGCGGAGGAGACCAGTTTAACTCAATGCTGAGAAGGATTTAGGCAGTGCGGCTCATTGGCTCGTCGAGCAACTCTCGGGAGAGAGAGATCAGCGCATCCGGAGGGAAGGGTTTATTGCGAAAGACCACGTTCATGCCTCGGTACTCCTCTTCCGCATTGGGTAAGCCACTCAGAATCAGGATCGGAATAGTGGAGTAGGCCTCGCGGATTCTGCGCACCAGTTCGGGGCCATTCATGCCCGGCATCAGATGATCGCTGATGATGAGCCCCAATCGTTGCAGGATCTCGGGATTTTCCAGTAAAGACAGCGCCTCGAATCCATCTGTGGCGACGGCGACTCGCTGGCCTGCTCGTTCCAGAATCGCTTTGCGAGTCGCGGCCTGGACCGCGTTGTCATCTACCAGGAGAGTGATACGTTTCATCGGCAAGGCTTCAACTACTTCCTAAGGGAAAGATGCGTCCTGCAGAAATCGGTTGCATTTACGGCTAAGAATTTTTACTGAAATTTTAGCTGAAATGCAATGTCAACGTAATCTTCGCAATGCGGCGGATTGCTCCTGCGAAACCGCTTGAATACATCTCTCCCTATGGAATTCCCAGTTTGTGCTGCATCTGCTCGAGGGTGTAGCCCTTTGTTTCCGGGTAGATAAAGAGCACAACGAAGAATTGGACTACCATCATGGCCGCGAAAAAGATAAAGGGGTATGCACCGGAAGTGCTAGCCATGCGGGGAAATTCAAAGGCTATCAGGGCATTCATGATCCAGTGGGCAGAGCTTCCGATGCTCTGACCCTTGGCGCGAACACGGTTGGGAAAGACCTCTCCTATATAAACCCAGATCACCGCCCCCTGGGACACGGCGAAGAACCCGATGTAGGCGATGAGCAGCCACAGCAGGGCGCCAGCATGCTGATGCGTAGCAAAAACATAGGCGACACCAGAAAGACAGATGCCGGTTCCAGCCGCCCCGATCAGCAGGAGAGTTTTGCGCCCCACTTTATCGATTACGGACATGCCGACGAAGGTGAAGATCAGGTTTGTGAAGCCGATCGCTACTGCCTGCAGATCGCCGGAGAGCTTACTGAATCCAGCCTGCTCGAATATCTGGTTCAGGTAATAGAGAATCGCGTTGATTCCCGCGAGCTGGTTGAACATGCCAATGGTGATGGCGAGAAAGAGCGGCAGCTTGTACCTGGCGGCGAAGACTGGCTCGGATTTGGCCTCCCGCTCCAGGTGGATCGAGTCCACGATCTCGCGGAGTTCGGCCTCGGATTCCGGAGAGCCCATCATCTGCAGCACGGAGCGGGCCTCATCGATGCGTCCCTGGGTGACCAGCCAACGGGAGCTGCGCGGGATGCCAAAGAGCAGGACGAGGAAGAAGAAAGCCGGTATGGCAGCAACGCCCAACTGCCAGCGCCATTCGTTGGCCCCAAGGTTCAGGGTTCCGATGACATAGTTCGAAAAATAGGCCAGCAGAATGCCGATGACGATATTGATCTGGAACATTCCTACGAGGCGGCCGCGCAATTTTGCGGGGGCCAGCTCCGCGATGTAGACAGGGCCCAGAACCGAGGAGCCTCCGACGCCAAGACCGCCAATAAATCGGAAGATAACCAGTGCCGGCCAGTTCCACGCGAAGGCGCAGCCAAGAGCCGATATCACATAGAGGATGGCTGTGATGCGCAGGGTTTCGCGCCCACCCAATCGCTGGCCGATGGCACCGGCGCTCATAGCGCCAACAACGGTGCCCCAGAGTGCGATGGAGACGGTAAGACCAAGGCTTTTGGGCGTGAGGTGGTAGACCTGCGTGAGGGAATGAATGGTGCCGGAGATAACAGCGGTGTCAAAACCAAAAAGAAGGCCACCGAGAGCACCTACAAGGGTGCTCTTGATTAGATACCGATTCAACATGTCTTGAGACTCCGCAAATGAATGTAACAGAACGGTTCAGCGGGCCCTGACAAATAACGGCAGAAAAGGTGGTCTCTTAATCGGCAGAAGCAGTGTTTTTTCTCAGCTGAAGAGGAATTCCCTGGTGCGCAGATCCTTGATGGTGTCGCGAAGACGAGCGGCCTTTTCGAACTCGAATTTCTTGGCGGCTTCGCGCATATCGGACTCCAGCTTGTTGATGTAGGTATCCAGCTCCTCCTGCGTTTCGAAGTCAGGCAGGTCGGCGTTTTCTTCGGTCAGGTCGGCGTATTCGGTCTTCAGGATGTTGACCAGCGACATATCGATGGGGCGCAGGATGGAGGTGGGCGTAATGCCGTGCTCCTCGTTATAGGCTCGCTGCACTTCGCGGCGGCGATTGGTTTCGCCGATGGCCTGGCGCATGGAGTCGGTCATCTTGTCGGCATACAGGATCGCTCGCCCGCGGATATGGCGGGCAGCGCGGCCGATGGTCTGGATGAGAGATCCGGAGCTGCGCAGGAAGCCCTCTTTGTCGGCATCCAGAATGGCGACAAGCGAGACCTCGGGAAGATCCAGGCCCTCGCGCAGAAGATTGATGCCAACGAGCACGTCGTACTCGCCCTTGCGCAGATCGCGCAGCAGACGGATGCGTTCCAGCGTCTCAATCTCCGAGTGCATGTAGCGGCAGCGCACGCCCACCTCGGAGTAGTAGCTGGAAAGATCCTCGGCCATGCGCTTGGTCAGCGTGGTGACCAGCACGCGCTCCTTCCTGGCCACGCGGTCGCGGATCTCGGCGAGCAGATCATCGATCTGGCCGCGGACAGGGCGAATCTCGACCTCGGGATCGACGAGGCCCGTGGGCCGGATGATCTGCTCCACGACGACACCGGCGGACTTCGTCAGCTCGTAGGGGCCGGGCGTTGCCGAAACATAGATCACCTGATTAGTGCGGGTGTCGAACTCCTCAAACCGCAGGGGGCGGTTGTCCATTGCCGAAGGCAGACGGAAACCGTAATCCACAAGGTTCTGCTTACGGGAGCGGTCGCCATGCCACATTCCATGAAGCTGAGGAACGGTGACGTGGGATTCGTCAATAAAGAGCAGGTAGTCGCGTGGGAAGTAGTCCAGCAGTGTCGGAGGCGGCTCGCCGGGCAGACGGCCGGAGAAGTGCCGGGAGTAGTTTTCGATGCCATGGCAGTAGCCGACGGACTTGATCATCTCCAGGTCAAAGCGCGTGCGCTGGTGGATACGCTGCGACTCGACCAGGCGGCCTTGTGACTCCAGCTCTTTTTCCCACCAGGCGAGTTCCTCAAGGATGGAGGAGACTGCCTCGCCCTTGCGCTCCGGCTGAACCACATAGTGCGACTTGGGGTAGATGGGCAGGCGCGCGTATTTCTGCCGAACCGTACCGAAGAGGGGATCGATCTGCGACAGGGAGTCGATCTCGTCGCCAAAGAGCTCAATGCGGTAGGCGTTCTCGTCGTAGGTGGGGAAGACTTCAATGACGTCTCCCCGAACGCGAAAGGTTCCGCGGCGGAAGTCGTTGTCGTTGCGTTCGTAGAGGATCTCGACCAGTCGCCGGGTAATGTCTTCGCGGCGGATCTTCTGGCCTTTTTCCAGCAGCAGCAGCATTCCGAAGTAGGCCTCCGGCGATCCCAGTCCGTAGATGCAGCTTACCGAGGCGACAATGATGGCGTCGCGGCGTTCAAAGAGGGAGCGGGTGGCGGAGAGGCGCAGCTTGTCCAACTCCTCGTTGATCGTCGCCTCTTTCTCAATATAGAGATCGCCTGCGGGGATGTAGGCCTCGGGCTGGTAATAGTCATAGTAGGAGACGAAGTACTCGACTGCGTTCGAGGGGAAGAACTGTTTGAATTCGTGGAAGAGCTGGGCGGCGAGCGTCTTGTTATGCGCCAGGATGAGAGCCGGACGGTTGAGCCGCTCAATCATCTTGGCCATGGTGAATGTTTTGCCCGAGCCGGTAACGCCGAGCAACACCTGGTGTTTTTCGCCCGCCGCCACGCCGGAGGTGAGTTCTTCGATGGCGCGGCCCTGATCCCCGCGGGGCTGGTAATCACTGACGAGCTGAAAGTCCATGTCTGTCTATGTTAGATGCTCCCCGGCAGGGAAGGGCGCAAAGGGGATCTCTTCTTCAGCGGGGAGGGGTGGGGTAGTAGACCTGGCGTCCCCGGATGAGCCAACGTGCGAATAGATAGAAGACCCAGATGATCCCCGCGATGACCAGCAAAATCGGCAGGAAGATGACGGGCGGGAAGATAACCCTGTCGCCGCCGATGGCGTGACTCTCTTCGCCGTGAAGGCTGCCGCCAAAGATGACGAGGTCGTGGGCGATGGAGGAATCGCCGTCGAGCGATACGTCACCGGCGAATACAACGACGTCTCCCCCGGCGCGCTCTTTGAGATGGAGATTGCCGCCAAACACGACGATGTCGCCATGAACCGGGCTTTTGGCGTCTACCGAACACAGGAAGCAGACCAGGTCGCCTGCCGATTCTCCCTCGGAGATGACGATGCTGTTTCCGAAATGAACGATGTCGGCTTCCGCCGAGGCGGGCAAAGTGCAGGCGGCAAACAGAAAGACGACGGCCAACCAGCGCTGAAGCATGGCGCGGATCTCCTTGTGACAATGCAGCACACTGGTTATACGCCAGCCAGGGGCGTTGAGTTCCACAAAGAAAGCTGGTAGCCGAAGAAATTACTACTTCGACGAATCGCCTGTCAGCGCCGGAACCCAGTCGAAGGCGCTGTCCACGAGGCAGTCCGGTGGATCAATCTCCAAAGTGTGCGGCGACAGGCCGAATTTGCAGCCCAGCACCCAGGCATCAGCATTGCGGCCGGTGAGCACATCCACGTTGGAGTCACCGATCATGAGCGTTTGCTGCGGCGTAACGTTCGCTTCTTGCATCAGGGCGAGCAGTCCGGTTGCGTCGGGCTTCTTGGTGGAGAAGCTGTTGCCGCCGTAGATCCGGAAGAAGTAGGGGCCGAGCCCGAGAGCTTCGCAGATCGCCTGGGCAGGTCCGACGGGCTTATTCGTCAATACGGCCATCGCGCGCGGCGCTCCGTTGGGAGCGATCTTAAGAGCCTCAAGGGATTCGAGCACCCCGGGGTAGGCGTAGGTATTGTCCAGCTTGTGCTCGCGGTAATAGTCCAGGAAGAAAGTGATCGCTTTCTCCAGGAAGATGGCGTCGTCTGGATCGCCCAGCGCGCGGCGTACCAGCATGGAAACACCGTCGCCGATGTAGCTGGAAATTACGGAATCAGGCAGCGGGTGCCTGCCGAAATGCCGCAGCATCCCGTTGATCGAATTGCATAGATCGGTACCCGAGTCTACCAGGGTTCCGTCCAGATCGAAGACGAGAAGGCGGAGGGAATCCGTGGGTACGGGGCGCAGGAAATGAACCATGTACCCAGTCTAAAGGATTGCGGTCCACTCCAAGGCGAGAACCGCGGAGCACGCCACTTCCGCTTCGGAAGGGATGAGACAGGGCCCCGATGCGCCGGGACCTCAATGAATATGAATGCTGCCGGAGCCGGTCTCTACGCGGACAACCGGGCCGCCGCCGTTGACCTTGCCGGTGACGTGGTGCCGGTTGGGGCTGCCTTCGGCGGCGAGCGATACATCTGCTCGGATATCGCCGGAGCCGCTGGATGCATCCAGGTTGAACGCGGCATTGCCGGTTGAGAGCGTCACGTCTCCGGAGCCGGTTCCGACCTTCCAGCCTGAGGAGGGCTTTCCGCTGACCTCGATGCTGCCGGAACCCGTCTCGGCTTTCAGGCCGCCATCAATATTTTGCAGATGAATGTCACCGCTGCCGGTGCCCGCCTTTACGTCTCCGCTGCCACTCTGGCTGGCGGTGATGTTGCCGGAGCCGGTTTCGAGCGAGAGAGTTCCGCTGATGCCATGGGCCTCAATGTTGCCGGAACCGGTGCTGAATTTTACGTTCTTTCCGACATCGGTGATCCGGAGATCGCCGGAGCCGCTGTTGGCGCTCAGCGCCGTTCCGCGCGGAGCGGTGACGTCGTAATCGATGGAGACATTGTTGAGAGAGTGGGATTCCTTGCCAACGCGAATGATGTTGCCGGTCTGGTCGATAGGCGGATGGCCGACGACCTCGTTCACCCGGTCTTCCGCGCTGCGGCTTGAGCCAAACAAGCTCCAGTTCCCGCTGGATTTAACGTGGCCGATGATGTGGACCTGATTATCCGAGCCGGGCGTGACATGGATGTATCCCGAACCCGTGGAGATCTCGAGGAAGACGTTCCCGTTTACGTTCAGGGTCTTGTCGAAGGTGCCGTCTGCTGCGAATACGCAAGCGGGCACCAGGAGCAGCGCGGCTGCGGTGATCGCCGGGATTGCAAGGGAAATCGAGGGACGCATGGTCTTCCTTTCTCTTCGAACCAGTACAACCAAAGAATTGGTGAAGCTAAGAATCGGGTTTATTGCTGCAACACGACCGAGTCGCCTTCCTTCAGCCCCTCCAGAATCTCCGTCCTGCTGCCGTTCGAGATTCCTGCCTTCACCGGGACGCGTTTCTTGCCTTCCTTGGCTGCCGGGTCCGGCACCTCGACGGAGGCTCGCTTCTGGTTGTCGTAGACAATGGCGTTCTCCGGTACGGTGAGGACGTTCTTGTGCTCTTCGATCAGGATCTCGGCATTCGCGGTCATCAGGGCCTTCAACTCTCCGCCGGGGTTGTCGATGGAGACGCGCACTTCAAACGTGGTTACGTTGTCCTTTTCAACGCCGAGTGGCGCGATCTTTGTCACCTTGCCGTTAAAGACCTTGTCGCGGAAAGATTCGACCTTGATGCGCGCAGGCTGGCCCAGGTAGACGTGAGCGATGTCCGCCTCATCGACCTTGCCCTGCACGTAGACCTGCTGGGTGTCGCCGATGGTCATCACCAGGGTCGCCGTCGAGCCCAGCACCAGGATGGAGCTGACGGCATCGCCAATCTCCACGTCACGGGAGAGGATCACGCCATCCATGGGAGAGGTGATGGTGGTGTAGCTGAGCTGCTCTTCGAGTTGCTTCAGGCTTGCCTCGCTCTGGGCCACCTGTGCTTTTGCCTGCTTCAGGCGCGCCGTGTCGACCGAGATTTGGGCATGGGCAGCATCCCGTTTGTTCAAGGCAGCTAGGTAGTCGCGGTTGGCATTGTCCAGCACCTGCTGCGAGACGACGCCTTCTTTGGCCATCTGCTGGTTTCGGTCGAGGGTGCTTTTGTAGAGCGGAAGATCGGGGGCGGCGGCATTGACCTTGTCCTGCTCAATGTTCGCTTCATAGGTGGAGACGTTGGCCTCTGCTGCCTGCAACTGCGCCCGCTGCGCCGCTACCTGCGCCAGAATCTCCTGCTGGTCCAACTGGGCCAGCAGGTCGCCTTTCTTCACCACCTGGTTGATGTCCACGTAGAGCCGGGTCACAATGCCGCTGGCCTTGGACTTGACCTCTACCTTGGTAATGGGCTGGATCTTGCCGGTAGCGACGACGCTCCGGGCGATATCTCCGCGGGTAACTTTGCCGAGGCGGTTGGGATCGATCTTTGTCCCATGGCCACGCGCCACCAGCACTCCGCCAATGACTGTTATGAGCACGACTCCGAGTCCAATCCAGAGCCAACGTCTTTTTGGTTTGCGTGCAGCCACTTCAGCCCCCACCCGGATCATAGTCTGCCGCCAGGATCGAAATACACCCAGCGGGGCATTGGCAGATAGTACGCACATCCCGCGCGGGTGGTTCCCGGCTGACTGCACTTTTCCGGCTCAGGAGCGGGCACGCCGCGCAGGGCTGGGAATCCGTTTGCCGTCAGGATGCTAGACTCGGAGGCGAAATGCTTGGATTCCTGCTCTTCCGCGTCTTCTCCGTGGCCGTGTTGATTCTGGCCAATGGATTCTTTGTGGCGGCGGAGTTCGCGCTGGTCAGCGTCCGGGAAACCCGCATTGAGCAATTGATCGCTCAAGGCAGGCCGGGGGCCAGGGCCGTCCGCCGCCTGCAGGACAATCTGGATGACTTCTTGCCGACGGTGCAGTTTGGCGTCACCCTCTGCAGCCTGGCGCTGGGCTGGGTTGGCGAGCCGGTGGTGGCAGACATTTTTGTTCACTGGATGCGAGGGATCCCGCATTCCGGTGTCTACGCCCACGCCGTGGCTGTACCCCTGGCCTTTGGACTGATTACCTACCTCCACGTTCTGCTGGGCGAGCTGGTACCCAAGTCGCTGGCGCTGCGCAAGGCGGAGGATCTGGCGGTTGCCGTCTCCGGACCGATGGAATTCTTCATCGAAATGACGCGCCCGGCGGTGCAGTTCATGAAGCGTTCGGCGCATATCGTGTTGACGCTGTTTCGCGCTCCCATGATGCAGGAGGGCGGAGTACACTCGCCCGACGAACTGAAGCTGATTGCGACCGCGGCGCGTCGCATGGGCCTGTTGCCCGAGTTTCAGGAGGCGATCATCCATCGCGCCGTGGAGCTGAACCAGATACCCACGCGCGAGATCATGACGCCGCGCCAGCAGATTTTTTCTCTCCCCGCCGATATGCTGATTGAAGAGGCAAGCGCGCGCGTGGTGGACGATCAGCACTCGCGCATCCCGGTGTATGACCCGACGCGAGGGCCGGAGTACATCATCGGCGTCGTCTACTCCAAAGATATTGCACGGCTGATGCATTTCCGAATGTCTGCACAAACACGATTCGCGCGAGCACCCTTTAGCGACCTGACCCTGCGGCAGGTGATGCGTGACGTGCTGGTGGTTCCGGAGACCAAGCCGGTGGTGGACCTGCTGAAGGAGTTTCAGGAGCGGCGCCGCCATCTCGCGATCGTGGTGGATGAATACGGCTCGACCGTTGGGCTGGTGACGGTGGAAGACGCGATTGAGCAGGTGATTGGCGAAGTGGAAGACGAGTTTGACGAAGCGGCCAAAACCGTACTGACCTCGGCTTCCGGAGCCCTGCTGCTGGATGGCGGCGTGAACCTGCGCGATCTGGAGACACAGATGCACTGGCACTTGCCGCGAGAGGGCGGAGTAGAGACTCTCGCCGGATTTATGCTGACCCGCCTGGGCAAGATTCCGCGCGGCGGGGAGAAGGTCGATTTTGAGGGGCGCAGGCTGACCGTTGTCGAGATGAAGGGAAACCGCATCAGCAAAATTCGAGTGGAACGCCTTGTGCCGGAGAAGGAATCCGTTGCGAAGGATGCTGCCGGGGAGAGCGAAGGTTGATGGCTGCCTTGCGCTCGATGCTGGCGCGAATCCTGTACACGATCCCGGTGATATGGCTGGTGGTGTCGATGGTCTTTCTGCTCATCCACCTGGTGCCGGGCGATCCAGTTCAGCAGATGCTCGGCGAGGGCGCTACCGCCTCCGACCTGGCGACGCTGCGCCATCAATATGGCCTGGATGTGCCGCTTGGTCAGCAGTATCTGCACTACTGGCATGGTGTGCTGCATGGAGATCTCGGTCGATCGCTGCGCTTGAACGACTCAGTGACGCATCTGATCGTCGCGCGCTATCCGTACACATTGCAATTGACGTTGCTGGCACTGATCCTGGCGCTGCTGCTCGCCGTACCAGCGGGCGTGATGGCCGCTCTGCATCGTGGAGAGTGGCGCGACAACGCAATCGGAGTGGTCAGCCTGCTGGGGCTCTCCTTTCCCGGCTTCGCGCTGGGGCCAATTCTTATTTTGCTGGTGAGTATTCGCCTGGGCTGGCTGCCCGTCTCGGGATCGGGGTCGCTGGCGCATCTGGTCTTGCCGGCGTTCACCATGGGCGCAAGTCTGGCCGCGATTCTGACCCGCATGGTCCGGACGGCGATGCTGGAAGAGCTGGGACAGGATTACATTCGCACTGCGCGGGCCAAGGGGCTCCCGGAACGGACAGTGGTCTATAAGCACGCGCTGCGCAACGCCATGATTCCGGTATTAACGCTGGTGGGGTTGCAGTTTGGCGCTTTGTTAGCGGGAGCCATTGTGACGGAGACGATCTTCAGTTGGCCGGGGTTGGGGCGGCTCACCGTATCCGCAATTTCGAATCGCGACTACGCACTGGTGCAGGGATGCATCCTGGCCATCGGGCTCACATACGTGCTGGTGAATCTGCTAACCGATGCGCTGTACGTCGTCGTCAATCCTCGCATCCGCTCTTAGACGCCAGCGATCCGCGGCTAGAGCAGCGTGACCAGTTCGGGCTGGATGGTATTGTCGCGGATGATCAGGAAGCCCATGGATACGGGGAGCGAGAACCGGCGTGGGCCGCAACTTCCGGGGTTGAAGTAGAGGACCTTTCTGCGATACTCCGCTGCCGGGCTGTGCGAGTGCCCGTAGACGACGGCAGCAAAGCCCGCCGTTGCGGGATTCAGATCCAGCGTGTTGATCTCATGCAGCATGTAGACATTTTGGCCGTTGAGCTCGCGGATCTGGATGAGAGGAAGCGTGCCACAAGGGCCGCGTCGATCGATGTTGCCGCGCACGGCGGTGACCGGAGCAATGTATTGCAGGCGCGAGATAATTTCAGCGTCGCCCACATCTCCTGCGTGCAGAATGTGGTCGCAGCCCGCTAAAGCCGAAAGCACCTCGGGCCGCAACAGGCCATGTGTATCCGAGATGACGCCGACCTTCATGGTTGAGCTCTCTCTCATTTTTCAGCCTGTGATGTGGCTCGCGCAAAAAACTTGCGAGATCATAGTCCGATGCTCAAGCGTGTCCTGGGGTCGAGATAGTCGCGGAGCGCATCCCCGATGAAGTTGAAGCTCAGCACGCAAAGCATAACGGCAATCGCCGGAAAGACGATCATGTGCGGGGAATCGAAGAGGTGCGAGCGCGCGTCGTTGAGCATGGATCCCCAGCTTGCGGCGGGAGGCGGAACTCCCAATCCCAGAAAGCTGAGGGTGGCCTCGGCGAGCACCGCTCCCGCCATGCCAATGGCCGATTGGACGATGATCGGCTGCAGGATGTTGGGGAAAATGTGCCGCGAGAAGATGCGCAGATCACTGGCACCGAGGGCGCGCGCCGCTTCCACAAATTCACGTTCCTTGACCGCGAGCACCTGTGCCCGCACCAGCCGGGCGTAGCCCACCCATCCACCGATGGAGAGCGCCAGCACGAGGTTCAGCAGTCCCGGTCCCAGGAACGCCACAAACGCGATGGCGAGCAGAATCCCGGGGAGGGCGAGAAACGCGTTCATCAGGAAGATGTTGATGATCGTGTCCAGCAATCCACCGTAATAGCCTGCCAACCCGCCAAAAATAAGCCCCAGGAAGAGAGAGCAGCTCACGACCGAGATGGCGACTACCAGAGAAATCCGCGAACCGTAAACGACCCGCGAAAGAATGTCCCGTCCCAGTTCATCCGTGCCGAACCAGTGCGTGTGCGAAGGAGGCGCCAGCCGCGCGTTGAGGTCAAGCGCCGCAGGATCCGCAGGGGCCAGCCAGGGAGCGAAGAGAGCGCACATGACGAAGAGCACGAGCAGGAGAAGACCGGCGATTGCCAGCGGCTGGTGTCGCAGGGTGCGGGTGATATCGCTCGTAGCCAATTCGAGACGTCCTTTAGGGTCCAGGCAATGCCACTTCCGAAGTATCCAAAGCAGGCCCGGGACACGGTAAAAGTGGAATTGTTCTAAGAATAGCGCGCCGCTGAATTCCTGCGAGACAAAGTTCCTGTCTCAGTGTTCGATCGATAGACAGGCTGCAAGGTATTCCATCGATAATTCTTTGAGAAACGGTGAAAATTTTGAAATCACGATTCCTGGTCTTTGCGTGCATTGCGGCGTTTGTGCTGGTGGCTGGCGGCTGCGCTGTGGCGCTCGGGCAGATGAGCGCAGAGCGGCGACTGCTGGAGCTTACGAACCAGTCGCGCGCGGAGCAGGGGCTGGGACCGTTGCGCTGGGACCGGAATCTGGCAGCAGCAGCGCAGCAGCATGCGCAGTGGGTGGCGCGCTCATCCGAGTTGTCTCACCAATATCGTGGTGAGCCTGAGCTTGCATCTCGCGCATCGAGGGTCGGTGCACGGTTCCAGGAGATTGCCGAGAACATAGCCGAGGGCCAGAGCGCGGACTCGCTGCACGACCAGTGGATGCACTCTCCTCATCACCGTGCCAATATTCTCGATCCCAGGCTGGATGCGATGGGGGTCGCCATCGTCAGGCGAGGCGGAATTCTGTATGCCGTCGAAGATTTTTCCCGCAGAGTGGAGAATCTCGGATCGCAACAGGTTGAGGAGCGAGTCGCAGCCCTTATCGCCAATCGCGGAATTTCGCCCAGCGGATCTCGCGAAGCTGCGCGGGCCACCTGCGCCATGGAGCATGGAAACGCGGGCGGGACTCGGCCCGGCTTCGTGATGCGCTGGGAGGGTGCGGACCTGAGCCGTTTACCGGGAGTGCTGGAACAGCGCATTCGGACCGGGAGGTATCACCGCGCAGCCGTGGGCTCATGCTCCGGCGGCCAACAGGCTTTTGCCAGCTATCGCGTCGCCGTGCTGCTGTATTAGTGAGCGGCCAGCCTTACTTTGTAGGTTCCATTTGCAGCGCGTTATTAAAACGATTGAAGTAGTTGAAGAGGCCAATTGCGGCCATCAGCTCCACGACTTCTCCTTCTTCATAAAACTCGCGTACCTGTGCAAATTCAGCGTCGCTGATGTGGGTTGAATCCAGCGTCATCTTTTCGGCCAGTCGCAATGCGGCTTTCTCTGCGGGAGTAAAGTCGCTTCGCTGTTCGAAGTTTGCCAGGTCCTCGACCTGCTCCGGCGTCCATCCGAGCTTTTTCGCGATGATCGAGTGGGAGGCGAGGCAATATTCGCATGCGTTGAGCTGCGAGGTTCGCACGATCACCAACTCCTTTAGCTTGGTGGAGAGCGTGCCTGTAGTCAGAATCGCCTCAAAATGCGCAATCATCGTCTCCAAGATCTGCGGCCGATGCGCCATGGTGCGAAACATATTCGGAACGTTGCCGCGGGTTCGCATGTAACGGTCGTAGATGGCTCCGGTTGTTTCCGATACATCGTTTCTACCCAGGCGTGAGATTCGTGGCATCTTCCGTCCTTTCTGTTGCAGGGATCAATGAGAGGAATGCATCTCCGCAGCGGCGAGAATGGCATCGAGCGCGGAGCTCTGATTTGCGGCATTTGCCGCATCGAATGGGCCAGCCCAGTGCTGGCCAAAGTGATAGCTTGCATCGCGCGCGTTGTTCCAGATGCTCTGCGCATTGGTGTCTACGAACGAGCGGTACGTGCTATTTGGGAACGCGTCGTTGAGCGCCATCAGGTTCCGCACGAAGATGCCTTTGAACTGGGGAACGTCGCCTCCGCCATGTGGGCCGCCCGGCTCCCGGAGAACACCATTGGCATCCGGAAGCTGCGCCAGTGTCGCGCCGGCGATCTCCTGTGCAATCCGGGGCAATGCCGGGTCTCCATGAGCTCGATTCAACTCCACTAACCCGCCGAGGACCACGCCCTGGTTGTAAGACCAGGTGTTTTGCCGGTTGTTCACGCAGGCATTTGGATGGGTTGAGTCCAGCCCATCATTGACGAGGTGCTGTGCGTTGATCATGCCCGAGCGCTGGAACCAGTCCCATTCCTTGACGGCCCACGCCAGGTAGTGGGAGCGATCCTTTGCGCTGGCCGCGCGGTTGGCCAGATGCGCGGCGACCGAGAGAAACAGCTCATTGGCGATGGCATTCTTGTAGTGCTTCTCTTTGCTCCACCAGATGCCGCCTCCGCAGGTGTTGGTTTCCCATCCGCCTGCCATATCGGTAAAGATCGTCGCGGCCATCTCCAGGTATTGTGGATTCCTGGTCAGGTCGTAGGCATCGATCCAGGCAAGCGCCCACCAGCCTTCATCGTCGTAGTAATCGTTCAGGAAGTTTTTGCTGGTTGTTTGTGCCGCCGTAAAGGTGTTGGCAATCGCAGGCAGATACTTTTGCGACCCACTGACTCGCGAGTAATTCACCAGGACGGTGATTGCATTGGCGGAGTTCCACCACCCCGTCGTCTGATACAAGCCCGTACCCTGGACATACCAGACCTCGAGTGCCTGCATCCCAAGAGTGGCCTGCTCCGTATAGTTTGGTTTTGAGGAAGAGGCAGATGTCTGTGCCGGGACCATCGGCGAACAGAAAAGAGCAACCAGGCAGACTAGCAAGATAGAGATGAGTTTCATGGGCACTGTCCATATTGACATGATTCGCCGCCGAGGAACGGGAGAGAGTTATGCTGACGAAGTTTCGGTGTGGCTTCCGAGCCGGCGCAGTGCGTTTGAGAGTGGGGGAAGATGAAGGATGTAGCGGTAATTGGCGCGGGGTTAGCGGGCCTGGAGTGCGCACGGCTGCTCGAAGAGGCTGAACTGGACGTCACTCTGCTGGAAGCTGCGGATGCTCCCGGTGGGCGCGTGCGCACGGATGTTGTCGATGGCTTTCGGCTTGATCGCGGATTTCAGGTTCTGCTCACGTCGTATCCTGAGGCGAAGCGGTCCCTCGATTATTCGGCTCTCTCGTTGAAGGCGTTTCGCCCTGGCGCCATGGTGTGGCAAGGAGGCCGTTTCCACCGTTTTGCAGATCCTTTGCGAGAGCCCGTAGCAGCGCTTGGCTCTCTCTTTGACCCGGTGGTTCCCATGATGGACAAGATCGGCATCATGCGACTGCGCCGCGACATGGCGCGGTGGAAAAACATGGAATACTTCGAACACCCCGAGCGCACAACCCGGGCGTTCCTGCGGGACTTCGGCTTTTCCGATCTCGCAATTGAGCGCTTCTTTCAGCCGCTCTTTGGGGGAATGTTTCTGGAGCACGAGTTGGTGACCTCCAGCCACTTTTTCGAGTTTCTGTTTCGCATGCTTTCCTCGGGTTCCGCGTGCGTGCCTTCTCTGGGGATGGAGGAGATTCCGCGGCAACTGGCTGCGACCCTGTCGCCGGGCACACTCATTACTGGTGCCTGCGTAAAGACGCTGAAGCGGTCCAAGGGACGGTTTACCGTGGAGGTGGAAGGAAAGGCTCCGGTGGAAGCGCGCGCCATCGTGCTGGCGGTGGATGAGCGCGCCGCAAGGCTGCTTCTATCGCAGGGCAATGGAGAAGGCAAGCTAGGGGCGCCGCGCGAGTGGAATGCGACCACCACGTTCTACTATGCCGCGGGGCAGGCTCCTGTTGATGAGCCGATGCTGATGCTGAACGGTGAGGGATCGGCTGCGGGTCCAGTGAACCACCTTGCCGTGATGACGGCAGTCTCTAAATCCTATGCTCCCAGCGGTACGCATCTGCTTGCCGCGAACGTCGTGGGCGTCGCGCCGGATACCGACGCGGAGATTGCAGCGCTGGAGCAGGAGGTGCGTGCACACATGACGCGCTGGTTTGGGCAACAGGTAGGGAACTGGCAGATTGTCGGCGGCTATCCAATTCGCTACGCAGTGCCACGGCAGCAGATGGCAAGGTGGGAGAAGGCCGATACTTCCGTGCAGTTCGGAAGTGGAACGGATCGAGGCGCCAGGATTTACCTATGCGGGGACTACCGCGAAACCTCGTCGATTCAAGGCTCAATTGCCTCGGGGAGGCGCGTGGCGGACGCCCTCATTTCCGCACTGAAGAAGCGCACCACATCTCAATAGCATCGGCACCCGTACCGCACAAGGAGCACAGGACGCAGAGTAGGGCACGCAAGTATCGGGCAAGGGCGTCTTCGAATCACAGGATGGGAGAATGAGCGGGAACCCTTCCTGCGTGCGCCACCTCTGCGTGAGGAGCTGGATATCGTCGATCAGCAGTCGATTAATTGTATTGAGAGATATGTGTCGCGGACGCTCACCTTTGCGATAGCGCAGGAACAACGGGCGGATGGAGCAGCGGCGCTTTTCGCTCATCGCGCTTTTGCTCTTTTTTGACTCACTTTTCTCCCACCCTTGACTTGTTTTTTGAAGCAGGACTTTTGACGCGGAACTGGGGTTTTGATATAACCTCTTAAGACAACTGCGCAATTCCCGCCAGACACTCCTCAGTAGCTCAATGGCAGAGCATTCGGCTGTTAACCGAAGGGTTGTAGGTTCGAGTCCTACCTGAGGAGCCAATAAATCAAGCACTTACAGCCTCCCTCCCAATCGACTTCGCCGAACTTCGCCGAATTTCATTCAGACCTTTCAGATTCCTCCCCTTCAAGCCCAAACGATCTTCCGGCATGCTCCAATCGCCGAGCACCGCTGACGTGCGCGAGTTGACCGCCGCAAGAACGCTATGTTCGATTGTTTGAACGTAGACATCCCCCGTGGTTTTGATGCTCGCGTGCCGCAACATGCCCTGCGTGTCCTTTAGCGTGCCGTGCTGCTGCATGTCTGTTCCCAGTGTCCGCCGCATCACCTGAAAGGTGACGAGCCGGTCTGGGATACCCAGCTTCCGGGCGATTGGACGGACACGCCAGCGGAGGAAATTCTTCCCCCAGCGCGGTACCGCCTGCCCCTTCCGTTCCCCGCGTCCGAATGTTGGGAACATCAGAGCCTCCGGCGAGGAGTCTTTCGAGAGCCGTCGCCAAGCCTCGATCACAGGCCGAACTTGCTCGGGAACCGGGATCGGAGCCTTGCTCTGCTTCGTCTTCAGACGACCGGCGAAGAACTGTCCCTCGTAGGCCGTCCCGTAGGGCAACAGCGCTTCACCCGTCCAGGACTTCCATTGCAGCCCCATTACCTCGCTCGCGCGAGGGCCACAAAAGATCCCTATCTGAAGCAGACATAGATCGTGCATATCCTCAACAGCGTTGACCAGGCCCAAAATCTGTTCCTGCGTCATCACTGGTTTTTCGACCGTTTTGGTCTGAGGCATGTTCACGTCTTCTCCGGGGTCTTCCGCGAGGAACTTTTGCTTGCGGGCCATCGCCGTAATCGCGCGAATGTTCGAAAAGCAGGATCGAACGACAGATTCGGAATACTTCTCCGCCATGCCGTTCAACCAGATCTGAATCTGAAAGGAATCCAGCTTGGCGAGCGGAACGTCCCCAAACCTCTTGATCACGTACCGTTCAAGTTGATCGGTGTTGGTTTGCTTGTATGCCGGGCTCCATTTGCCCTGGCGCATTGGGATGTATCGTTCCTTCACGAACCAACGGAACGTCACAGCTTCCTCTTGCTGAACGCGAGGTATTTCAGAGAGAATCCCGCATTCTTTCAGAATCATCTCTCGCAAGAGCTGCTCTGCCTTCCATTTCGGATTGCCGGCTTTGGGGCAGATTGCAACGTTGCGATGCTTGCGGACCTCCTTCCCTTCGTTGTCCTGTCCGTAGATCAGGTACTTCCCGTACCACATCTTCACCTTCTTGCCGCTGGGGTAGACGGTGCCCTTCTGGTACTTCATTGCCATGTGGTTCTCCGATTTCTGCTTCTGGTCCTGGTCGTGGAGAACAATTCAATTGTTCACCAAACTAGGAGCGACGGGAAGAGGGTTGCGTATTTAGTTCGGCCATAAAGATTGCGACATCGGCGGCACGATAGCGAAGGAGCTTTCCGAGCTTTACGCCGGGAATCCGCGGAGACCGTCTCGTTGTGTGGTCGCGGATGAACCGTTCCGATACGCCCAGCTTGGCGGCCACCTGGCGCGCATCGAGCAGACGATCATCTTCTCGATCTGACGTGGCAACTTCTTCCAACTCGGGTTCGGATGTGGTCGATTGCATTGCGGTTCGGGCCGTGGCAGTTGCCATGGTTCACCTCAGGCAAGTCAGCAGATTTGCGTCCATCGGCATATCGAAAGCTGTAACTCTTCCAGCCCTGATATCCGACTCTGCAACAAGCCTCCTGTGATCTCGATTCTTTGTCCAAGACTTTGCACCAATAGCACCATTGGTTTTCTCTATAGCGCTCGCTACTCAGCCGACAACAAGTGGGTACCTGAAGGTGCCCGATTGACAGTCTTGATTCATCCAAGGGACTCTGATTACGTCGCTGATTTCCACAGGGGCCTGCGCGATGTGCTTCTGCCAAACCCTCAGCCCAGGAGATCAAACCCGTGTCGGACCTTCTTGAATTCAGGCTTCTCAAGTTCATAGTCGCGATTGCGGAAACGGCCAACTTTACGCGGGCTTCCGAGCGCCTGTTCCTGGCCCAACCAACACTCAGTCAGCAGGTCATCGCTCTCGAAGAAGGGATCGGAGTTCAGATCTTTGTTCGACGGCGAGAAGGGGTCAGTCTGACGCCCGCAGGGCAGATGCTCTTCGCCTATGCGCAGGAAGCGCTGGAACTGCGAGACGAAGTTGTGAGCGCCGCTCGCGCGATGGATCGCGGCGAAATACCGGTCCTACGCGTCGGCTTGTCGAGCTTTATCAATCCAGACTCCGTGCAATCATTGCGGCAGGCGTATGCCCGCCTTTTTCCTGACAGTCCGATCCAGATGGCGGGTGGCCATCCAGTCCAACTACTTCACAGAATGGAGGAGAGATCGCTTGACGCAGCGATTATGCCGTTGCCCGTGACGGGTGCGAATTGGGTCGTCTCGCATGTCGCATCCGATCCTCTCGTAGTCTGCATGAGGGCAGATGATTCCTTGGCGTCAAGCCGAGAGGTGCAACCATCTGAACTTGCCGGTCGGCTGAAGGTATTTCGCGATCCGGAGACTCATCCTGCTGCACACCATCGACTGATGGAGATGCTGCTGGAAATCGGGATTCGCCCGGAAGCGTCCTGCCTCGCGGCCACGCCAGCAGACATTCAGATGATGGTTCAAAGCCGGTGCGGTTTGGCTCTCATTGATGAAAGAACTGCGTTGCCTTCTGACCTCACTTCCAGACCAATTGCAGGAGCACGGTGGACGGCCGACACGGCGTTCGTACATCACGGGAGCGCCAATCATATTGCGCTCTCAATTCTTCTTCGGCACCTTCCCAAAGCTAAACGGATACCGCTACGAAAAATGCCGGTTCAGCAACGTGCATTGAAATCGATTCAACTGGAACTGCTAGCGTAATGTTCTGCCGAGGGTCGTTGTGCCGATCCGTGAGAGGCAAGGAAGCGATTATGTCAAAAGTGATTGGGCCTGATGTAATCAGCCGAGGTTCGACTTCCTTGATCAGAACACCAGCCGATCCTTCTTCAATATTCTGCACGATGATATGACGGATCAGAGATCACGGCGCTCATTCAGGTCCACACAGCCCAGGGGCACACGGACCTTTCGAAGACGAACTTTGTGCTAAGGATTCAAGGTGTTGAGCATGAGCACCATTTGTGCTTCGATCTCGTCTCGCCTCTCTCCAAAGTGAGCTTCCCTGTGATCGTTGGGACAGAGCGCCATCACGTTCGTGACCCTGTCTTCACCCTCATTGGCCAATGCAATCACGTGATGCGATTCCAGGTAGCGTGTTCCGTCGGGCTTCACGAAACCGAGCTTTCCACAAAATTCACATCTTCCATTGGCCCGCAGCAAGACTGCTTCACGCACCCCGGGATCACGCGAATACGTCCACACTTCCGATATTGATCGATCTGGTGTGACCGAACCGAGATCGTCGATTGCATTTGACTTGCTCTCGGCGTAATCACCTATAAGTCTGAGATATAGGAGATTGCCCGGATATAGATTCTCTACAAATTGCCATGCCCTTACGGCTCCTTTGTCTCCCAGATCTTCTAGCCCCGTTGCTATGGCTTGAAAGTCAGCCGCCGTAAATTTATGGTTCTGAGACCTCTGAATTATGTTCTGCCGTTGAGCTTCATCGAATTCTCTCGCGAAGGCGGCCGGATTGACCTCGCCTGTTTGCGAGCGAACAGCCACAATGGCGACAAGCGGAACATCTGCGAGACACGCCGCGGCATCAAGAAGATTGCATGTGGATGCCATGGCGCGGGAGTTGTCAGCAGGACGGCCCATGGTCACTGCCAATCCTGAATAGGTCAGCAATTCATTTTTGGCTTGGCTACTGGCGATAATCTTGAGTATCTTCCGCGCGTCCTGACGCTGTATACCTGCCATTGGCCACCTAATTACGTTTCGCAGAACTACTGCCTTGGGACCCTAGAATTGGAGCTTTTTCGCCACTTCGACGATTCACCTTTGATTTGTGCTGATATAGTTCTACTTCTTCTCCTGAGACGAGAATGGCGTCTCCTGGCGTTCGGCCTAGTAAGAGGTCATCAAAGCTGCTCCCCCTAAACCGTGCGGTTGGGGTTTTGAACGTGATATCTTCGCATATCACATGGGCATATCGGGCTAAACCGGCTCCGTATAAGCCGTTCTTCCCGCGTGGGAATGTTTTGAATCTGACGGTATTATATTCCGGCTGCAACAGCTTGCTAAATGCCTTTTCAGCATCCGCAGATGCCTGCTTCTCTGTGAAAGGCATCGGTGCGCCAAAACTTGAGAAATCGTCTACTTCGTCGAAGGCGCGAATAAAAAGCGGGTCGGACTGAAAGAAAAACAGGTAGATTTCATCAGTCAATCGAGCGTCTGGGACATACTGAGTTTCATTCGAGAGAATCGCTACCCGTTTGTGATGGGCGTTCGCTAGAAGGCGATCGTAACTATCCTGATCCGTGGATATTCCCACATAATGCAGATCGTATTCGGTGAACTCTCTGTAGTTGTCCAATCCTTTAATTCGCGGATCGCCCCGCCACTTGGACCAGAGCAATGATTCGGTTGAATACCACCAGACCACCTCTCCGATCTCTTCACCCTTTTGGGGCTTGAGGGAGCAGCGCACGTGTTTGTCACCGACGTCGTAATATAGGGTCTTGCTACTTCGAAGATCTTTTTCTATCGAGAGTTCTACCTCGGATGTCGCCACCCCTGGAATTTCGAACTTGAAACGAATTCCTTGCCCGCCGAACACTCCGAATCCTAGAACATTTTGCTTGTCCCAAACGAATTTGGCTTCTCGGCGTTGACCGATCATATAGAGATCACTGCGCCTGAGCATTTCTTCCACTTCGCTATCCTTCTTTAACCATTCGCCTTCTTGATTTGAAACAGGCGGGTACACAAGGCGCAGTGCATTCAATGCGGATTTCATGCTCCCATACTATCGAGAGGCAATTAATCCAGCCAAACGGGCTCTGCTCCAGCAAAAACGTCAACCAGAACCACAAGTCTTCGGTCTATGCCAAATCCCTAGTCTCTGAGCGGGAAGAGACAAACAGCTGAGTGCCTATGGAACACCGGAAGGATTCCCACTTTGCTGTTGCCAGATCGGCATACAGCATCGGTCATTGGCTAGAGCAATAGCACTATAGATAAGAAGTCTTGGACGGAATTTCCCAGTGGCATTACCTTCCGAAACATGACGGCCAACACCAGTGCCGTCCGGAGGAGCAAATGCCCCAAACATCCCACCCCGTTCTCCCGATACAAAAACAGAGTGAACGCTTCATCTCCAAGCCAATTCCGTACCGTCTCGCACGCCTATTCGCCCCCTACCTGTTTGCGGTGGCGATCGCCACCGCAGCCCAAGCCCAGGGAACTATGGACTTCTCTGGCGCGCAAACACTCATGTCAACCTTCAAAACGTTCGCGATGTACGCTGGCGCTGTCATCTGTCTCGGCGGCCTCATTTTTGCGGGAATCCGCATGATGAGCGGTCGGTTCCAAGACGCAATTCCTGGTCTCTTCGGCGCGCTGTTCGGCGCCGGAGTGCTCGGATGGGGCGCAGGATGGATCGGGTCTTTGACCGGTCAGTCCATGTGAGGTGCGCCCATGACCAAGCGGGGAGAGCCGTTACCGATCAATCAGGCGCTTAACCGGCCACGAGCCAAGCTCGGATTGGACCTCAGCGCATGGATGGCGATTGTTTTCGTCTGCGTAACGGTTTTCCTCCTTGGGTTTCGTCTTCTGGCGATGATGGCGTTCCCCACACTAGCAATAGCAGCGTGGCTCATCGTCCGCAAACACCCAAAGATGTTTCAACTCTGGGGCCTGAGCCTCAGCCAGAAATCCTACTATGACCCGCGCAAATACTGAACGCGCCAAATTCGTTCCGTGGTTCGCAAAGGCCGGTGCCGCTTGCAGCATCGTTCCGATTGCGCGCTTCATTGGCCCGAATATGTTCGCCCTTAAGGGCGGGGGCTACGGATGCCTGTTTAAGCTCACAGGCATCGACGAAGAGAGCTTGACCGATCAGGAACTCGAATCTCGGATGCGTTCAATTGAAGGCGCGTTGCGGGGACTCCTGCAGGATTCGTGCCTGTATCAGTACACGCGCGTGATGTCCGGCTACGAATTGCCACGACAGAAGGCGTATGGCAATCCCGTCACGCAGGCGTTCGTCGATGATCGCCTCACTTTTCTTGAGAAGAACGCTGGATTTAGACGCATTGACCTTCACTGGTGCCTCACGCTGGAGCCGTCCAAACTGAAAGCCTTCGAGCGCAAGCCGCAGGAGAACTCCGCGGTCACTTCGCGGATGCTTGCAGAGCTTCAAAAAGCGGCAACGACCTTGGAGGCGCACCTCGGCAGCCTATTGGGGCTGCGGATGCTGGACAAGGTCAGAGCGTTTCAGTTCTTTTCCTATCTCTTCAACCTTGAACAATGGACGACGCAGGCACAGCTCCGCGACGATACAGGTGTAGACCGCCAGATCGTCAGCAATCCCGTCGCATGGCACAGCGATCATCTGCGCGTAGGCAAACGGCACGTACAGATGTTCTCGCTCAAGACAACTCCGGAGGCGTCGAGGCCATGTCTCTTCTCCGGTCTGTTGACGCTCGATTGCGACAGTGTGCTGTGCTCGACCTGGCGGCCGAAGTCAACAGCCGCCGCACGGCACGAGATAGACGCACAGGAGAAGTTCATCTCGTTTTTTAAGGTTGGTGTCTTGGCGCGTGTGATGAGCGGGCGGGATACGGCTTCGCTTGAAACGGGTGCCGGAGCGAAGGCCGCCAACAGCAGTGTCGATGATTTGAGCCTTGTCATCCGCGAACTGGATAAGAAGGCGCATGGCGAATATTCGCTGCGCCTGTTGCTTGCCGCCGATAGCCCGGAACAACTTCGCAATGCCGCGCCGGCCGTACATCGGATCTTCGTCGATGCACGAGCGCAGGTGATCGAAGAGACGCTTGGCAACCTCTGTGCCTTCTATGCCATGTTCCCCGGCAACGGGAAGTTCAACGTCTTTCCGATGTGGCTTTCCGAGGAGCATCATGCGCGGCTGTCGTCGGTGTTTGCGCCACACATCGGCCATCTGCACTCGGACGATCTCGACTCCGAATACCTCAATGTGTTCGAGACACGTACACGGACGCCGTTTTTTCAGGATGTGTACGTGGACGGAGTGCGCGTGATGCTCATCATCGGCCCGACCGGCTCGGGGAAGAGCGTGATAGGGAACGCGACCGTCGCGCTGGAGCAGAAGTACGGCGGCTTTACGTACATCTTCGACATCGGAGGCAGCTACGAAAGCGTAGTCGACCTGTATGGTGGGCGTGTAGACCGCATCGGCAAAGACGGGCCTCGCGTTGCCCCTTTCGCTTTGGAGCCGACTGAGGCCAATGTCAGATTTCTCTTCAGCTTCATCAAGCTCTTGTTGACGAATGGCGGCGCGGAGTTGGAGCCGGAGGACGACGACGTAGTCCACAAGGCGGTTCAGGACATCTACCTGCTCGCCCCAGAGAACCGCCGACTCTCTAACCTCTTCCTCCCGAAGAAGCTCGACCGCTACTTGTCGAAATGGGTCGGCAAGGGCGTCTACGGTGCAGTCTTCGACAACGTTGAAGACAGTCTGTCACTGTCCCGCGTGCAGTGCTTCGACTTCCAGGGAGTGAACAACGAGCAGAATGCGGACCTCATTGAGCCGGTGATGGTCTGGCTGCTCCATCGCATCAACGATGTGCTCTACGATCCCGCGAACCTCGGAGTGCCCAAGCACGTCCTGATCGAGGAAATCTTCTCGTCGATGAAGAATCGCCAGCTGCTGGAAGCTGCTCTCGCGTCCATCAAAACCGTCCGTAAGAACCTTGGCGGCGTCACGATGATCGGACAATCCGCAGAAGATCTCGGTGAGAACGCCGACAGCATTGTGAACTCCTGCACGTCGTTCCTGTTTCTGAAAGACGCGACGTTCAATCGTAAGCGGTACGCCGATCTGTTCAAGATGACGGAACAGCAGCTCGCTCTCTTCGAGAGCTTGCAGGAGCGCGAAGCGCTCTACATGCGCCGCGATAGGCTCACAAAAGTGTTTGTTTTCAATCTCGACTCGCGCAGCTATGCGACCTTCACCACCAAGCCAAAGGACCGGGTCCGCCGGTCGAAGCTGATCGCAAAGTACGGACTCACCGAAGGGATTGCAAGATTCGCTCAGGGTGAGTCTGCCTAACCGAAAGGACCACAGGGAAATGAGACCACCGATCATCATCTTCATCGCTTGCGGACTCGGGTTTTCTGCAACCGCCGCCTTTGCCTCCGGCCCCGGCGCTCCAGATGCCAAGCACCTCCAGCCCAATGCGCCGCGCACGATCACCGTATCCGAGGCGGACACGCCCCCTGTGATTCGCGCTGGGATGCTCCAATCGACGCTGATCCTGCTCCCGGCGGAGGAGAAGGTGGCTAACGTCTTTGCCGGCGACACAGTGGATTGGGTGTTTGACGGCGGCCATGTCGCAAGCCGGTTTGTCAGCATCAAGCCGAAAATCGCGGGGAGCACGACGGACGTTCATATCGTCTCGGACCACGGCAACGAATATACGCTCCAGTTGCGGGAGGTGTCCGGCGACGACGATCCACACTTCGACTCCAAAATCTTCATTACACCCGGTGACAAGGCTGCGAAGGACAGGCTAGCCGAGATGCCTGTTTTTGTGCCCGCCGCTGAACTGGAGAAGGTGAAGCAGGAGACAGCCGCAGCGCAGGCGGCTCTGGACGCCACGCTGAAAGCGGAAAAGACACAAGAGGAGGCGTACCGCAGCAGATACCCCGGATCGCTCCACTTCGACTACACGTGGGACAAAGCAAAAGGCAAAGAGCTTGGTTTGCAGACGATTTGGCGCGATGACAAATTCACCTATTTGCGTGGTCAGTTTCAGGAGACACCCGCCCTGTATGAGGTGAAAGACAAGAAACCGTCGCTCATCAACTTCGATTTCTCGAACGGGCTGTACACGATTCCGAAAGAACTGGATAACGGCTATCTCGCCATCGGCAAACAGAAGGTCGAGTTTCATCGCACCGAGGAGGCGAGGTAGCCATGTCGGAGCTGAATCAGAACATCCCTGCAACTGTCCCCCAACAGCCGGAGTCGAAGCCTCCGCTGCGACGGAGTATGCCGGTCATAATCGCCCTGGTCGTCATCATCGGGCTGATCGGCATCGCGAATCTTTCAAGTCTGTTGAGCGGCAACAAGAAGAGTGCTCCCACGAGCGCGTTGCCCATGCGCCCGACAGCTCCGAACGCGCAGCAGGTCAGCAGCTTTGAATCACAACAGCAGTTGCAGGCGCAGCGCGATGCCGAGGCGCGGCAGCATCAGCAAGAACTCAATGCAGCCCTGCGGCAACTTCAGGAAACCGAAGGCGTTCCCGGCCCAGAGGCCGGCGGTGCGCCGCCGATGACCGCCGCACAGCGCTCAGCCATTTATGGTGACAGTCCGAATGCTCCTCAGCACACGTCGAACATGTCTCAGGCGCAGGCCGAAGCCAAGCAGAAGCAGCTTGCCAAGGAAAAGCAGCAACAGGATGCAATCAATAGTGACACGCTGGCGATTGATTTCGAGCGCACTGGCCCAGCGACAGCGACGGTAGATACCGATCAAGGAACGGCTCCGCTCGGCGCTGGCAGCCCAGGGAATGAGAAGCCTGTCAGTGATGGAAGCAAGGCTGACAACAAGGGCAAGGCGATGGCCGGGTACGACTTCGACACCTATGAAGGTCGCCTTTATCGCATCTTCGAGGGGACAGTGCTTGAGGGAGTGGTGACCAACCACATCGACGGAGGCTTCAGCGGCCCCATCATGGTCTCGCTCACGACGGATCTCTACTCCCACGACCATCAGCAGCTTCTTTTGCCGCAAGGCACGCGGCTGCTTGGCGACGTGCAAAGCGTCGGGAATGCACAACAGCGCAAGATGTTCGTGACCTTCCACCGGGCAATCTGTCCCGATGGCTTTTCGCTGGAGTTTGCCAAATACATCGGCCTCGATCAGATCGGCACGACGGGACTCGCCACAAAAGTGGACCACGGCTATTTGCAGGCGTTCGCCGCTGCCGCCGCTATCGGTGGCTTGGGCGGGTTGGCGCAGATCGGTAACGGCGGCAGCGTTCTTGATCCTTCAGTGCAGATTCGGAATGGAATCTCAGAACAATCGGCCGTCGAAGGCGAGCAAGTGTTGAATCAGTTCCTCAACCGCCTGCCGATCATCACGCTCAAAGAAGGCTCACGTGCTCGCGTCTACATCGGCACGGACCTGCTAATTCCATCTTACGCAGAGCACCGCGTCGATCCGACCCTTTAGGGAGGGATCTGCAATGAAGGACCGCCACGTACACATGATTCAGTTTGATCGCGCCTACAAAGTCTCCGGGATTATCAGTGCGATCATTCTCTCCCTGTTGTTCCTTGGGACAGGTACTGGAAGGAACACCCTCGCGTGGATCTGCATCCGGTCCACCGAGGCTGTCACGAACGCGCAACATATCCGCGCACTTTCCCTGGACAGGTTCGACCCGACCTGCCCGCAGTGCATGTAGTTCAACTCAACCACAGGAGGCTCTATGAAAGTCACACTGACAAACCGGCGCAAATGGCTTATCGGGGCGAGTGCAGCTCTGCTCTTCACCGCCACACCCGGCTTTGCTCTGTTTGGAATGGGAGACATCGTCTTCGACCCCACCAGCTACGGAAGTCTCGTCTCCCAACTCACCACATTGCGGACGCAGTACACCATGCTGAAGAACAACATCACCCATTTCTCAGTAAAGCGACAGTGGCAGACAACGCTCCATGCTCTCGAAAATGTGAATGTCGCGAACATGTTTGGTGAAACCTCGGGTATGAGCGTCGCACTCAACACCAACTCACCGTCGGCGTCGAGTACGGCATGGAAAGCCGCGACTGTGGTCCTGAATGGCGGTGCTCCAGCGTACCTTGCTATCCATTCCCTTGGCGGCTCTCGCACCTCACAGCTTGCCTTGATTGAAACCTCGGATTCGGTCTCTCCCGACTGCCTCACTTCTGTGGGGCAGTACCGCAGCGAGAGAAGCGGCAACCTCGCAGCCAACAACGCGCTGCTCTCGCAACAATTTGACGGCGGCGACAGCTCAAACAGCGAGGTCCAACAGCTCAACCTTCTGAACGCTGCGGAAGCGCAGAAAGCCGCTGAAATGCAGGCCCAAGGGAGACTGCAAGCCTGCCTGGCCTCACAGATGACGCTTACGAATATGGAGCGTCGCAACGCCCACGTCGAAGACCTAAACACCGCTGTCTTCGTGCAGCAGCAGCGTTCAGTCAATGACACCAGCGCATCCAACGAAGGTAGGACCTGGAGTACCTATCTTCCATAAGGGAGGCGCTCATGCTGAAAGCGATCAACACCAAAATCCTGCTTGCGATCCTTGCGGCTCTTACCGCTATTGGGGGCGCAATCACCTATCAGCGGCATGAGGCGGCGAAAGCCGCCGCCGCTGCCGCGAAAGCCGCAGCTATCCTTCAGCAACAGCAGAAGGAGTCCGAAGAACGGAAGGCCGAAGATGAAGCGTTTCGTCGGCGCGTAGAGGCGGACAAGAAAAAGCACAATTCTGCGGCCGCAAAAGAGGGCAAGACTTGGCAGAAATACATTCCCTGATTGTCATCGAGGGGAGGGGCGATATGGTTTCCGTGGCTCTATTGGCGCAGGCGCTTCCAAGCGCGAGTTCCGGCGTAGATTGGCTCTATCAATTCACCAACAATCTGACCAATCTGACGACGCAGAACGGTGGTGCGCTTACGCAGCTTGGACTCACGGAGCTGGCTTGCATTTCGCTCTTCACCCTCATCAGCATGGTCGTGAATTGGAATACCCAGACCATGACATTGCGTTTTCACGCGCAGCCTATCCATGCGGGTGACCTGGTGAACTTCTTGGTTCGCCTCACCGTTTGCTGCCTGCTCGAAAATTACTGGGTGAATCCGTTCCCGGGCGCGAGTTTCGGTATCAATCACTTCTTTTCGTACATCGCGCAGGCGATGGTTGCGGCGTTCGATCAGAACTCGCTCGACAACCTGCTCCAGCTACTCAAGACCGCTGGCGACAATACCGCGATGCCATCGCTGATGGCCCCGGTTCAAATCCTCTGTTATTTCGTCGTGCAGGGACTACTCGGCATCGCATCCGCCATCCTATTTGTGATCAATTGCAGCGCGTTCATCCTTTATGGAGTCACGGCGCTATTCGGTCCGATCTTTGTTCCATTGTTGATGACGAAGACCTTCCGCGCGAAGTTCTTCCACTTCCTCGATGTCCTGATTAGCTTTGCCATGATTCGCGCTGTGGCAGCCGCCTTTATCTTCGTGTGGGGCGGGTTCATGAATGCTTTCATCCAACAGACATTCAACGGAAATTACTCGATTGAGATGTGGCTCGCCAATCTCATTCCGTGCATCATGGTATTCATCGCCTTCATCATCAACATGCTCTACATCCCGAGCATGACGCAGGCGATCTTCGGCGGGGCCGCCGGCCTTTCCGAGAACATTACCAAGCTGGCCGGAAGCGTAGCGTCTACGGCAGTCATGAGCGGAGGCGGATAAACGTGTTCACTTTTCTTCTTCGTGTAAAGGCGATGCACCGGCTGGGCCTTGCCCGGCCATTCAGATACATCCTGTTGGCGGTGCTTGTCGGCTGTCTCGTCGCCGGGGCAATCTACGCCTATGTCGTCCTAAACGCAGTGCAGGAAAGGAGCCATCATCCCCATGTCCACGAGCCAAGCAGCCCATGAACGCGCCACGTTGACACCAGAGCACGCACTGCTCACGGATCAGATCGGCAACGAGGTTTATTCCTCACATTATGCCGAGCGCAAAGCCTACCGCCTCATCCTTACTTGTGGAACGGTTCTGCTTTGCGGTTCAATGTGGTTCAACTTCTCTCTCGCCCACCGTCCTCTCGTGAATCGTTACATCCGCATCGACGAGATGGGCCGCGCCCAGGCGATTCAGTACAGCGATTTGAACTACAGTCCTCGTGAGGGAGAGGTTCGCACGTACGTCACCGATTGGGCGAATTATCGCTATACGATCAACCGCGACACTATCGCGAAGAAATACCCGCTCAACTATTACTTTCTGTCCGGCAGTCTTGCCTCGCAGTTGATGGCCGACGACAACCAGAATCACCTTGTCTCGCAAGTAGCAGGCGGTCAGATTGAGCAAAGTGATGTTGAGGTGAAGAACGTAACCATCACCTCCATGTCGCAGGAGACGATACAGGGCGCAATCCTGGCGCGCGGCACGGCTCTGTTGGCACTGGATAAGCTCTACTCCCCGAGCCATTCGAGGGAGCCCAGGACCGAGCATTGGATGCTCAGCCTAACCTACTACCTGAACCCAAAACAGGTCAGCGATCAGGCCAAGATCTACCCGCAATACGAGTTCATCAACCCGCTCGGTTTGACGATCACTGAGTTCCATGAGAACCGAGTCTCAGTCGATCCGCTTGCGCCGGGTGCCTTGTCCTCGGCCACAGCAAGGATTACCTCGCCAACGGCAGGAGCACCGCGATGAGCTATGAGCTGATATTGCCGTTCTTTCCCGAGGAGCTGCGGACACTCTTGCTGGACCCGTCCATCTCGGACTTGATGATTAACGGAACGACAGGAATCTATGCGGATCGGGGTGGCGTGATCGAGAAGATTACCCTTTCCACGCCCTACACAAATGACCGTCTGCAGGCTGCGATTGAGCGTGTTGCCCGCATCCTTGGACAGGACCTGACCAGTCAGAATCCGATCCTCAATACACGCCTGCCGGACGGCTCCCGGGTAGCAGTCGTGGGCTCTCCATCTTCCATCAATGGCCCAACCCTGACGGTCAGAAAATTCAATCGGTGGTTCACTTCGGACGAACTCATCAAATCCGGCAGTTTGCCGGAGCAGATTCGTGACTCCGTAGCCGGCATGATCGCAGAGCGGAAGAATGGCATCATCAGCGGCGGGACGGGTTCAGGTAAGACGACTTTGATGAAAGCGCTGCTGGATCATGTCCCCTTGCATGAACGGCTCATCGTTATCGAGCAACCTGCCGAATTGAAACTGACACATCCGAATGCGGTTCGCTGGGAAGCGGTCGAGGCAATTCCTGGCCAGGTTGCCGTGACTCCGAGCCAGCTCGTCGCCGCTGCCATGCGCCATCGTCCCGACCGGATCATCATGGGCGAGATCCGGGATGAATGCGGCTATGACCTCCTGCAAGCGATGAATACGGGACATGGCGGAACGCTCTCGACCATCCATGCAAAGAGCGCATGGGATGCTTTGAATCGGCTCTCCGATCTTGCCCTGAGTGCTCACCCCAACCTAAACCACTCGTTCATCCGTTCGGAGACGGCAGAAGCGATCGATTTCGTCCTGTACTGTGAGCGCGATCATCTAGGCCAGCGCCGTGTGCGAGAGCTTATCGCTGTCAGAGGGTACAGCCATGCGGAACAGTCCTTTGAGACAGATGAACTCTATCGTGCTCCCTCGGCGGCAGCGGCGGCATGAGGTGAGGATTGGACCCGAATCGTCATGGTACTTCTCACAGACAAATCGCAGCCGAATCTCTCGACCGGAGTGGGGGTGCTTGAGCATGACGAAGGCCAGCTGAAGACATCCGCATTCGGGGTCCACTTGCGGCTCTCTGCGGGAACCTTGGCGAAAGTGAGCGGGCCGCATTTGCCGGTTTGCAGCATCACCATAAAGCGCATGAGCAGGATTGTTCAGGCGGGTGTCTCCCGTATGTATCCCGCTTTCTGCGCGGTCACTGCTTCGGGGTCAATCCGACGCCCGGCGGCAGGCTTGTTCTTCTGCTTCGGCTTCCACCCAACCGCGCAACAAACGCGCGCAGGGGCCCGGCATTGCGCCGCCTACGGTTACGGTTTCCGGCTGTGCCGGACCCTCCGTAAATGCAGAACTTCGGCCTTGGGAGTCGGACCCACTCGCTAGGCTTCGCCAGGTGTGACCCGAGCAGATCGGGAATCTCAAAACGGAGACACAATTATGTACCTGAACAAAGTAATCCTCATGGGCTTTCTCGGCGGCGATGCAGTTGTTCGCACCGGCAAACACGACAAGCAGTTCAGCACGCTCTCCCTTGCAACCAAGGAGTCCCGCAAGGACAGAGAGACCGGCACGTACAACGAGCGCACCGAATGGCATAGCCTCATCGTCTTCGGCAAGTTGGCCGAGTTCGCCGGCAAGCTCAAGAAGGGCGCCCACATCCAGATCGAGGGCAAGATTCAGCACTCGGAATACAAGGGCGTGAAGACCGACACGATCCGGGTGACATCCATCCTCAAGCTGGACCGCGCGGAACGGTCTGCCGCAGAGGAAGAGTTCGATGAAGCTCCCGACGAGGACGCGGCCGCATAGGCCGCTCCCTCACGTGAGAAGCCCGGCCTGCGCCGGGCTTCTCTACTGCCCAAGCCCAACACAATCTTTCTCATGAGAAGTGCCACTATGAGTCAAATCGCTGCCGGTTTCCTAAGACGCTGTTTTGGCCCCGATGAGACCGTTGCGATCCTGATTAGAAATCAGAATTGCGCGGCTCCGATGCAACGTGTCGTGCGAGTGGAGCGTGTCTTGGAGACCCGCTATATGGCATGGCTCTCGTACGAAAACCAGCATGGCCGCAACAACATCTATGTCACGGCGAACCCGCTGCGGCCTGGCAGCCGGAGGCGCACCAAAGCGTGCATCTCTTCTGTCCGGCATTTGTACCTCGATATTGACGAGGATGGGGACGTGCGCCTCGCTGCGCTTCGGGCATCCGAACTGGTGCCGCCGCCCACCTCAATTCTCTCAACATCGCCTAACAAGTATCAGGTGCTTTGGCGGGTCGAGGGCTTCGACTTTGCGGGGCAAGAACAGATGCTCAAACTGCTCTCTATCGCCTTCGGTGGCGATCCCGCTTGCACCGATTGCAACCGCGTTCTACGCGTCCCTGGATTTCTGAACCGTAAGTATGATCCGGCGTGCCGAGTCGAAGTTGAATACCCGGACGATTCCGTCTGGACTCCAAAGGATTTCAGGCTAGAAGCCGGCACTGTCAATGCGTTGCTGATCGCGCGGGAGAATCCACCCAGCAATGCACAATCGAGGCACAGCAACTCGGAGAACGATTGGGCATGGGTTTCTCGCGAGCTTGCCCACGGCAAAGATGCAGCAAAGCTGACCCGAGAACTGGCCTCACGCCGCCTAGATAAGCCAAATCCTCTGTACTACGCCCAACGCACCGTCGATGTCGCTTCGGCTCAACTATGGATCATTGAAGGCATCCGATTTGGCGACGTCATCACGATGCTCGAATCACGCCGACGCTTCGAACTTCCCGCTGCCATTTGCTCAGCTCGTGCGCGGGAGATTGCGACTACGGCAGAACGCATGATTGTCCGCAGAAAATCCGCTTGATTTCAGACCCAAAGGAGAACCCAATGCCACTACTAGAAGTAACCCAAACTCGCCACGTTTGCGCTTCGATTCGCCTCACTGATTCGACGGCTTTGCTCGTCGATCAGTACGCGGCTTTTATCAAGGCCCCGGCAGACAATGTTGTTGAGGAATCGCTGAAGCATGTGTTTGCCAAGGATCGCGATTTTCAGGACTACCTGAAGTCGCCTCAAGCGCAGAGGATCACGCCCACGCTTCGAGTGCGCCGAGCCAACGCCAACGACGGCGCGGAAGCGACTACGAAGAAGCCGGTTTCTGCGGCTCCATTGGCACCCCAAACTACGGCGGTTGTGGCGGGATCGAAGGCATGACCCTCCATCTACATCTGTGGCGATATGGAAGCGGTGCTGCGCACCGGGTGTATCTCGACACTCCACCCCTCACAGGGTCATGCAGGGTGCACTTGGGTGCACCTGTTTAGAACCAGCCACATAGCAAATTCAGGTGCACCTGGGTGCACCTGAGATTTCGAGGTAATTTATGGCAATTCTCGACCCGGAAAATGTCGCAATTTCCGAGGACGACAGCGCGGCCAATCGCGTATGTCCAGTGACGGTGAAGCTCACCCAGGATGAGCATCGGGAGGTTACAGACCACGCGGAAGGATTGGGGCAGGCCCGCAGTGAATGGATGCGGGATGTGATCCTCCGCGAGTTGCGGAGTGCCTCTGCCGATCCACTCTTGGAGGAAATCGTAGGCATACGCCTTCTGCTCATCAATGTCCTCCGCCCGCTCGCAAATGGACAGCAGATGTCTCCCGAAGCATTCGACAAGCTGCTCGAACATATCGGCACTCGCAAAGTGGAGATCATTCAGAAGATGGTCTCGGCGCGGAGGAGGTAGCCATGCCAAAGACAATTTGGGGTCGCAAAGAGACGATCATCTGGCCGCAGAACAAGCCCATCTATACCTATACTGCGATCTTTGTGGCGGTCGTTCTCACCGTGCTTTTGGTGTTTGGATGGCTCCGGTTTTTCTCCGCGCCATTGCAGTGGTTCTACATGCCGGTATATGCGCGTACCTCGGTCCTTGGAGCTTTCAGCCGGACGCATCGTAGCCAGTACCGGATGCTATTTCTTAGCGGCCACGGACTGAAGCCAGGGCCGGTGATGAATGGGGATGTGGTACACGGAAAGACACCGGAACCAGATGGTCGCGACCTCCCGCTGGCGCTCTCGACCACGGCACTTCAGCGTGGTAACGACCTGCTCTTTCGCGGGCCGATCCGGAGCTACCAGGATGCCAAGCTGCATGAGTACCTGAAGGCCGCCGTCTTTAACGGACGGGAGCTTTCGGCTCTTGTCAAACCGCCTGCGTTTCTCGGTGCCGGAGTCTTTCTTCTCCTGCTGCCGTTCGCTGTCGCACTCGATTTGAAACGGCAGAAAGCACTGAAGTACGGCCGGCGTTTGAAAGGCCCGGAGCGACTGACGCCCCAGGAATTCAACAAGACTGTGAAGGGCAGCGGGATCGGCTTCAAGACCGACGGGATGAAAGAGATGATTCGGATTCCGGCCAAGGCCGAAGCACAGCACATGCAGATCATTGGCGATACCGGAGCGGGTAAGTCCGCGATGCTCTTTCAGGTGCTCCGGCAGGTACGTGGAAGGGGTGATTCGGCTATCGTGTATGACCCGGCACGGGAGTTCGTGAAGCGATTCTACGACCCATCGCGGGGAGACGTGATCCTGAATCCGCTCGATAAACGGTGCCCCTATTGGGGACCGGCCGAGGAACTGCGCAGCCGCTCCGAAGCAAAGGCGTTGGCGGCCTCGCTCTTCCAACCGCCGCAGGATCGGAAGGGCGAGTTCTTTATCGAATCGCCGCAGAAGATCTTCGCTTTTCTCATGGCCTATGGGCCGACTCCGGACGAGCTAGTCCAGTGGATGTCGAACCCCGATGAGATAGACCGCAGGCTCAAGGGTACCGAGCACGCGCATCTGATCGATCCCAAGGCCCACCAGCAGAGGGCTGGTGTTCTCGGCTCTCTCGGCCTTGTTGCGGACAGTCTGCGATTGCTACCCAAAAGAGAGGAAGCTAATGGTGCATGGACGGCTACCGAATGGGCGGAGAAGCGGCAGGGGTGGATCTTTATTACATCGCTTCCAGCCGAGCGCGAAGCCTTGCGGCCTTTGCAGAGCTTGTGGATTGACTGGTTGGTTTTGCGATTGCTGAATGAACCCACCAAAGACCAGAAACGGGTCTGGTTCGTCATTGATGAGCTGGCGAGCTTGCAGAAGTTGCCGCAGCTTCACACGGCAATTACCGAAGGGAGAAAGGGGCGCAACCCGGTCGTGCTTGGCTTTCAGGGCAAGGCGCAGCTGGAGTACTTGTATGGGCATTTGGCGGAAGTGATGCTGTCGCAACCCGCGACGAGCGTTTGGCTCACGACGAAGGAGCCAAATGCCGGAGAGTGGGTCTCGAAATTCATAGGTAAGGTCGAAATCGAGCGGCTGCGCGAGACGCACTTCGACGGCACAAGAGCAGGGCGCAATTTCACCATTGATAGACAGGTTGAGCCGCTGGTACTGGAATCCGAAATCTCCGGTCTCCCCGACTTGCACGCATTTATGAAGTATCAAAACTATGTGACATATTTCTCTTTCCCGTACTTCGATATGCCGGAGGTGGCCGAACCCTTTGAGCTACGCGAACGCCAGGACGACAAGCTGCCATACGATCCCAAGGCAGTGCGCAGCACTAGACCGGAGTCGGAATTGAAGCAGGAGCCGGAAACCGCTACGCCCGCGCCTGAGCCAAATGAGCCTTCGACCGCGAAGTCAATTCAACCCGACCTCATAGCGATTCCCGATACCCATGAGGAACACGTCGCAGTTCAGGACGGATGGAGTCTCTAATGCTGAACATCTCGAAGCCGCTCTCTGCAAGCCAGGCTCAGACCTACCATGCCAAGGAGTTCACCGCCGCCGAGCAGAACTACTGGAAGCAGGGCGACACCATTCAGGGGGAATGGCACGGCAAGCTCTCGGAGGAGTTCGCGCTGGCGGGGGCCGTTGGCGCGGAGGAGTTCGCTCGTCTCTCCCAAGGCCAACATCCACAAACCGGCCATCAGGTGGTCCTCCATCGGACTGTCCATGAATATAAGAATACGGACGGCAAGATGGTTTCTCCAGTCGAGCACCGCGCCGGTTGGGACGCGACATTCTCAGCGCCGAAGTCCATTTCACTGACAGCCCTGGTCGGCGGCGACGAGCGTGTGCGCGAGGCACATCGGGAGGCTGTCAACGTCGCACTGAACGAATTGGAGAAGTACACACAGGCGCGGATCGGCGGCAATAATCCCGCCGAAACCACCGGGAAGTTTGCCGCTGCCAAATTCGAGCACGATACCGCTCGTCCCGTCGATGGATACGCCGCGCCGCAGCTCCATACGCATGTCGTCATCTTCAATATGACCGAGCGTGAGAACGGCAAAATGCGGGCGTTACAGCCACACTCCTTATTTGAGAGCCAGCAGTTCGCCACCGCTGTTTACCAGTCCCATCTCACATACAAGCTCCGCGCACTCGGTTATGAAATCGAGCCGGGAAAGAGCGGAGCACCAGACATCAAGGGCTACACGCAGGAATACCTTGATGCCTCTAGTCCGCGTCGCCAGCAGATCGAGGAAGCTCTCTCTCGCAGTGGTTTCACAGGCCCCGAGGCCGCGCAGATTGCCGCCCATAACACACGCGACAAGAAAGTCATCCTCTCGCCGGATCAGATCCTGGCCGCGCATAGACAGATCGCCGAGGAGTTCGGCAATCAGGCCGCAAGGGTTGTCGCCGTAGCCAAGGAGCGCACGATGGAACAGGCCCAGGAGCGACCGGAGCCGGTGCGCCATCAGCAGGTGCGTGAAGCCATCACCTTTGCCCGCGATAAGAGCTTTGAGCGCGAAGCCGTCATCGACGAACGCGCTCTTTATGTCGATGCTTTGCGTCGGGGGATGGGCGAGATGACTTACCCTCAGGTCCGCGCCAATTTCGAGGCGCGTGTTGCCTCCGGTGAGTTCAAGCAAGTTCCTGCAAACGCGCATGAGGCCGGGCGCAGGTTCACCACTGCGGCAACTATCAAGGCAGAGAATGAAATCGTCGAACGGATACAGGATGGACAAGGGCGCATGTCGCAGATCATGCCAATTGAGAGCGCGGTCCCTCTCGTAGACTCACATCCCCATTTCAATGCTGCGCAGAAGAGAGTTGTCGAGGAAGTTCTCACCTCGTATGACCGCATACAGGGATTGCAGGGGCGAGCAGGCTCAGGCAAAACGTCGGTTTTGGAGACCATACGTCAGGGAGCCGAGCAGAACGGCTACTCCGTGGAAGGTCTTGCGCCGACATCGCGGGCTGCCAAGCAACTTCGCGACGCCGGTATTATGGCGGCTACATTGCAACGCTTCTTAGCAGGCGGCGGTCCGCAGGCCGCCGGCGATCCTGGGAACAGGCATCTCTACATGGTCGATGAATCCTCTCTGGCATCGACGCAACAGATGCGCGACCTCCTGAACAAGATCGAACCGCAGGATAGAGTCCTGCTAATTGGGGATTCGCGCCAGCATCAGGGAGTCGATGCGGGAAAGCCTTTCGAGCAGTTGCAGCAGGCAGGCATGAAGACTGTACAGCTTGACCAAATCATGCGCCAAAAAGATCCTGAATTGCTGAAAGCCGTCGAGCATCTGTCCAACCACAAAACCGCTATCGGTGTCGAACTCCTAGCGCAGCAAGGACGCATCACAGAAATTGTTGACCCAGAGCAGCGTGTTGCGGCGATCGCAAAACAGTACGCGGCGCACCCTGGAAAGACTCTGGTCGTTTCCCCCGACAATGCTTCGCGACGGGCCATCAATCAGGCGGTGCGGCAAGAATTGCAAACGCTTGGCATCGTTGACGGAACTGATCATTCTGTACGCGTTCTCGTTCCCCGCAACGATATGACCGGGGCTGATCGCGAATGGGCCGCAAGTTATCAGCCCGGAGACGTCCTGCATTACGTGCGCGGCAGCAAGGAGCACGGCATCGAGGCCAGAAGCTACGCCCAGGTTGTCACCACGAACCCGGCAGAAAATCTGATTGCCGTGCGAAAGCAAGACGGCAAGCAAGTGACCTATAACCCATCACGGCTTCGCGGCATCGCCGCTTACCGTGAAATTGAGCGAGAGTTTGCCGTAGGAGACAAAATTCAGTTCACTGCACCATCGAAAGAGTTGCAGGTTGCCAATCGTGATCTCGGCACCATTCAGAGTATCGGAGAAAATGACGATATAAGCGTCCGAATGGAAGGTCCGAAAGGCGGGGTTATACGGTTCGACGCCAGCGAAATGCGTCACTTCGATCACGGCTATGCCGTGACATCACACAGCTCGCAAGGACTCACCGCAGAGCGTGTCTTGGTCAATATGGACACGGAGGTTCACCCCGAATTGATAAATTCGCGCTTCGCGTATGTCTCTGTCTCACGCGCCTCGCACGACGCACAGATTTATACCAACAATGCGGCCAATCTCGCTGAGAGTCTGAACCGCGATGTGTCCAAGGCCTCTGCTATTCATTTTGGCACGAGCCAAGTTTCAGTTGCGGGCGCACGGAAGGCGGCGTTAACAGAAACGCGATCTGTTGGCCTTGGATTAGCTCTATAAGGTTAAGACAAATAGTCTCTCGATGACCGGGTAAATGTGATCTATCTTTTTATTCCTGGCGACGCGAACTCAGGGAAAACCGAAACGATTTCCCAATGCCCCTGAGCCCCGTTCGAGCCATCGATCAACTTGTCGCTCAGGTGGCCGAATTATACTGTGGAGGCCAATACTCATCCACCACCGACGGAGTCATCGCGGCATTCTCCCACTTTATTTTTCTGCGCAGGCCGAAGGTTACTCGGTGTTCTCGGTCATAAACGTCCAGGTAACGCGCATAGCCGTAAATGTGAATAGTGAATTCGCCCGACACCATTCGCTGAGAAAGCTCGCTCATGTTGTAGTCAGTTTCTATTTGCACGAAGTGACCTATCGAATCATTGGGGACGAGCAAGCGAGTAGCAGGAGCCTGCTCCTCCCCATACTTAGGCTCTTCTCTAGCGGGAGATCCATACTCCTGCAATACAGCTCTTGCTGATATTGCCTGGAGCTGAGCTGGTGTGACCCCAACATTTTTAATGGCGAGCTTAAGCTCTCGCACTGCCCGCTCACCCTCGATCTTGATTCTGTTTCGATAAGAGTTCACGTCCAAGGGTTCAGGTTTCACGAGAAGCCATGCTCGTTGTCCCTTTAGCACAGCTTCTGCATTCAGCGTAGCCGCCTTCGTTTGCCGGTAGAGGAAGAACACCGATGCGAAGCCACCACATGCGACAAGCACGTTAAACACAAAAGGCAGCCAGAAGTGCCATGAGTTGTCGTTGAGGAGCGAAACTGAATAGACCGGTGCGCTTGCCTGACTCGCCCCAATTGTGGGTTCAGGCGCAGCCATATCCTTCCGCACAGAACTCGATTGAGCAACTGCCAGAACTACCCCGAAGGCCAACAAACAGAGCAGCGCAACACGCTTCATTATTTCCATCCAGAACAGATCAGATGTGTGCCATATTGTCCTCTTGAAGCATAACCGGAACCGCCTCCATTTCTCCATTGGCGATACGAGGCTATTCAGCTGCCACATTCAATTGGCCGCGGTTCGCAAAATACCTGCCTGTTTGCCTTTAGTACGCGATCTATGGAGGCTGTCATGCTATCACGAGTATTCGTCAGTTCATTGCGTAGTTCGCTGGACCGTACAGCGTAACCAACAGTTTTCCATCGTCGCCGGTCATTGCTTCTGTGTGCCACCCAGTACAGTCGAACGGCATCGATATCCGACCCACTGGCCATAAGTTACTGTTGCAGACCATTCCTGTGCTGTCCGCCTTAGGAATGACTCTCACGAATGTCTTTGGCGGTAGAGGGACTCCATTCCATTGAACATCGAGAGACATTTGCAGGTGCTTCCACTCCCGCGGCGAATCGATATCCTCTCGCGTTACAAACCGATTCCACAACAAGTGCTGGTCGTTGCTATCCCAGAAGTCCCTTTGTGCCAACAGTTGTTCATTTTTCGAAAGCCAAAGCTTCGCTCCGAGTATGTCCTTGAACTGAGCCGTCGCCCTCTCGGTCGCCCAGATAGCGGCGGTCCGCGAAGCCAATCCAAGCTGGCAAAGAAGCGCCGCAGAGTGACTGCTTACGCCATAGGTCAATGCAAGTGCGGGGCCTTCCCCAAGCTCGGTGAACCGGGGATGCGCCATCGCAATTGCCTGCACGCGCACGGCCTCTGCGGCCCATACCAACTTGAAGGATATGGCATCTTGCAGGAAGACCTGTATTCGATTGGCGTCATGCCCCGTCCGATCCTTCAGAATCTCTGCCGCCGGGACTCCAGCGATCCATTCTTGAAGGGCAGTTTCCCAGGATTCCGGCAACGTCCTTACGCCGAAAAACGCGTGCCTCAGCACAACTTGCGCAAAATGGACGGCAGCTTCGCCTGCCAACTGCGCGTCACCGGCTACAAAGGCTGAGTGCAAATCTGCCAGACTGTCAATCAATCTATCGCGATGGTTGTCAAGAAACAGACCTGGTTCCATGCCAAGTCCCGAAGCGTACAGTGCCGATCGCTGTTGGGCCGAGGTCCGATTCCATAGCCACGTCGCCCGCGAAATCAACACATTCCGTTCAACCGACTGCGTCGGCTCATTATGCCGATTGAGCGTCCTCCTCCAAAGAGATCCGTTGAGCGTTTCGTCCAGAAGAGTGGCGATCTGAGTAACATCGGCACCGAGTTGATCGATGGTGGATAGGATTGCTACATCCAAGTCGGCAAGATCAGCGGATAAACGCTGCGTCGTCGCCTCCGACTCATCCTCCTCTTCGTCATTCGACTCAGAAAGACGCGGGTCATCCCAAAGTGCCGGATTGTTCAGAATGTACTCTGAGAAATTATTCGGATGGACCCCAAGCAAGGAAGCAATTCGATGAACCAAATTCATAACAAGACGCGCGAGTCCGCTTACAAGGCGCTGTCCAGTCGATTCCTTGATGAGGTGGGAAAAATCCCTATGCAGGCTCTCTCTCTTGCTCGCGTCAAAACTCGGAAGTACCGCAATCCCATCGAGATCGACGAACGCTCTCCCAACTCTCCCGAGCACATTGGAGAACTCAGCCTCCGGGATACATTTCCACTGCCCCTGCTCGTATCGTTGAAGAGATCGGAACACAAGAACACTGCACGACAGATCGAGGCCTTGAGCGAGCGTTGGCGACGCGATCACAACGCGGAGCTTTCGTTGATGGAGAAGCTGTTCGATAACACTCAGAAACGGCCTGGGAAGTGCTCCGTGATGGATTCCAATGCCCGCCTGAAGCGCACTGTATGCACAATGAGACTCGCCAAGCCATTCACGCCCAATCGCAGCGGCGAACTCAAAATCGGACGCCGCCAATGGATGAACGTGGTCCAAATAGCCTTGTTTCGATGCCTGAAGAAATGCCTTCGCCAAACTCTCGGTCTGTTTGCGGACGGGACAGTACACGAGAACGGAATGGCCATCTCCCGCGAACGCATCTACTGTCGCGACATGAAACTCCGCTTCGTCGTTCGGAAACTTCTTGCGCCGACGTCCTTTCGCTGCACGGATCTTTACGAAATTCGGTACGAATGCATCTTCTTCCCGGAAGTTCAACCATGCCGACTCAGATGATGTCGCCCAATCTAGCGTCGCAATACGCTGGCGGGTGGGACGCCACGAGACCTGAACCGGAGCGCCGGGCTCATCGCTGCGTAGCCACTTCGTGAAATCTTCGAAATACGGGTCTTCTGCGTTGAACATTGCGGACAGACAAACAATGCGCCTCTGCTGGGCGTCGCCCCTGCGCAGCAGCTTTTGAACTAACGCCTCGTACCGGAGTTCGCGACTTCCAAGGCCAATCATATGACCTTCATCGAAGACAATCAGACCAACATCGTTTAGTACATCTGGATCTTGACGCATCGCGAAATCGAGTTTTTCTGGCGTTGCAACGACGATACTTGCACTTGCCAGGGTTTGTGAGTCCGCTATCGTTGCGCCGGCCGCGCCGTACAACGAGGTTACAGTAAATCCAAGCGGCACGAAGGAACGAGCCAATACGCGTTCAACCTGAGCCGAAAGAGCGCGTAGAGGCGTCACATAAACCACGCGCTTTCGGCTCGCTAGGGTACACAGGATGCAAAGTTCGGCGATCCGCGTTTTGCCAGCACTCGTCGGAAGAGCAATCACCAAATCGTCGGTTAGATCGATCGCTCGTTTTGCTGCATCGAGCTGGGACGGCCACAATTCCATTTGAGGCGGACGCCTTACGCTCATCTGAGCGATGAAATTCGAGCGTAGTCTCGGCCAATCCTCCTGCCCAGCGCTTGGGCCTTCCAGCGGCAAACGTTGATGCAGGTTCGAATCCCAAAGATCTTCCAGAAGATGCAAAGTGAGCGTTGCGACCCACCAGGTCGACAGTTGGCCGCTCTGAGCAGACGCGGCGACAAGCCGCCTCAGCAAATCTATCGCGCTCTCGAATAGCTCTCTGTTCCCGAAGAGCAATCCCGAGTCCGCTGTCCCAATTGCCCAAACGTAGGCATTCGTCGCAGCAATAACAACTGCCTCATCCGTATCGAACGCGTCGTCCGCGTTCAATAGACGCGCCGCGATCTGGTCGTCGCTCCTGGTTGCGTCGGAGAACCAGCCGATCACCTGCTCCCGAAGGATGCTCATATCCTTCCGCAGAATCAAGGCCAGACAACGTTCCTGAGTAGACAGGTTCGCCTCTAGCGCCGGGACTGGCAGCATGGAGTACGAACGGGCAGCATAGCCTGCCAAGTAAAATGCGGTCGCGCTGACCACCAGATGCCTGCCTCTGTCTCGACTCTCGCCCGTATCCCTGCGCACCGCCGACTCGATCGCTTCCGCCGCGACACGAAAAGCATCCGATGTCAGGAATGCGGTGCCCGGTTCGCGTGTTCGATTTGCGTCGCGCAATTCGAGAGCGAGGACCAGCACCCCATAGCCGAAATCCAATAGATCAAGAGTAAGTGAAGGAGCGAACGCGGGAGCCCCAAACGGCAACACTCCGTCGCGCCAGAGAAGCCCGCGGGCCAGGCCCTTAGCCAAGAGTCGTCCCCGAGCCGTCGGGGCAATCAACTCGTTCAATCGTTCGACAATCGTCTCGACGTTATTTGCCATCTACGGTGTAGACCGCCTTCATGAAGTCTGCATAAGCCGATAACCTAATAGCCGCGTGTTGTCGCTGTATGCCATTGACCTTTGCCTTAGGGCATTTTGCGAGAGATGGAGTCGGATCGTTGCCGCCAAGCGCGAAAACCATCTGGATGAGATTCTTGGCTGGGAGCGGGTCCTTGGTCTGAAGCTCGCTCCACATCTTTGCTTCATCGTCCCTATTATCTTCAAACAATCGCTTCGTGATGAATGCTAGAGTAGATGGGTTAGGTCGCCCGTCGAAGCCATCAAGGCCATTGCTGGCTTCGGTGACGGCACTGTCACCGAATTGATTCCGGCTCTTGCATTCACATTTGAGAATCCTGCGCGGACTGCTTGTGTAGTTGAGACCGAGTACATCATTCCCATGCATCGGCATCTGTCGGTCGCTCTTCCATTTCAGCTTCTTAATCGGGGCAGTGAATTCCGTCTGCGAGTTTACGTATTCCGTAGCCAGCAGTTCTCCCAGATCGCCAGATTGTGTGCGCTTGTTCGTGGGGAGACTATTTTTGAGGACGGTGGAGGCTTTCTCATAGCCGCCTAACTTTAGGACGGTCACTTCTCCAACGAAGTGGTCCGCCATAAGAGGTCTCAGTAATTCTAGACCGATCTCCTGGCCGTCCTTCTTTTCGACAAAGTAGTCGATCCCCGTGCCAGACGGGGAACCAGGCTCCAACCATTTTGAGAATAGGTCGCTTGGCACAGGCACATCCTGCTTAGCATAATAGATGCGTTGCCGTCCATCTTATTGTAATCAGGGTAGATATGCCAAGTTTTCGTGCGGTGCGATACGAATAGTCGCTCTACCCGGAACCTGGGAAGTCTGAGAATGAGGTATAGAGACAGTGACCGACTCAACAAATCCTGATAAGGTCTATATCCCTTCAGTGTTTGGTTAGATGATGAGAATGCGATTCATCCTCGAACTCACCGACAACTGACTTCCCGAACTTGGCCCATCGATCATTCTCAATCAATGTGGATCGAACGACCTCGATGTCCTCTGTGTCACCGAGTTCCCTTAGCGCAGATTTAACCGACTCGGCAACTGACCGCGGCATCCATGGACTCAGATACACACGATCGATACAAGAGAGCGGAATGTCGATATCGACATAGGATCTAGGTTTGCCCTGATCCTCAAAGATCACACGGTATTCCGATTCTGGCTTGAACGGAGCTCTTTTCATAAAGGGAAGGTTAGTGATACCTTTCGAAGTTTGCGCGAGTTCACTCAGGGGAATGTATGAAACTCGCCTCCCTCTGATCCCGCCGTATTGATTCAACTCTGCCAAGAGCTCTTCTTTGTGGAAGCTGATGCATACGCCACTCGAACCAGCAGCGAACACGCTCCAATGGTGATAAGTCTCGGTCTCCTGAGAGAAGCAGACTGCTAATAGGGTATCGAGCTGCTTCTTCTCCTTATACAGGCGCATAAACAGTGAGTCGTTCCTATCATCCCAAGTTTCTGGATCAAGAAAGGTCAGCGCCTTCGTAGAGAGGAGGTGTATGAGAGACGGCAGATTACTATAGCGTCGCAAGAATTTCTTAGTCAGTGTCATTCGACTCACATGTAGAAACTGTAGCGCGGTTCGATCCGCTGATTATCCTGGCAGTGTTTGAGGACATTACCTACACTCTGTGCTGCCGTGAGAGTTAGAGGCATACCGCCGTCGAACTGGGTGCTATTCCAATTCATCTTCGTCAACGCCAGAATCTCTCTTGCATGACCCAGCGGCGTCTGGTCTCCTGCGGCGATCTTGATAGAGACTGGTTTGGGAACGTACATGCCAGGATATGTTTCAAAGAACGGCACACTCCCTTTGGTATAAAGCACTCCGCTCCGGCCGCTTGTCTGGAGAAAGGTGCCGCGCAGTGGCGGGTAGACCCCGTCTCGGTATAGACGGATCTCCGAGTCATTAACATGGATGAGGTCGTAGATGTCGATGCGCGCCTCCTTGATAGCCTTCCTGGCTCCGGCTTCCTCCTCCTGAGAAAAAGGGGAACTCTTGTGGATGACCACGCGAGCCGGCAAAGTGCGATGAACATCACGGTACTTTGCTAGGGCATCGGTGATCAATGCCTGACAATCGTCTCCAGACAGGTGCGGCTGCCTGTCGTCCTTCGAGAGCGAGGCAGACCCGCCGCGGACGACAACACCCTCTCCAAGTTCATTAAAGACCTGGGCCATGCTGGTGGTGAGCCGCGATCGGTCCAGACTTTCAAAAAAACTAATGCCGACGAAGCAAGCGGAGAACTGGGAAGGGTCGCGTACCAGACGCCACGGCGTGCCCCCAGCTTTGTAATACAAGGCTGAAAAGATATTCCAAGCACGGGTTGCTTCATCCTGTAGGGGGCGGGGTATGCCAGTCCGCTTGAGTTTCCGGGCTTTTGATTCATCGTAGGTGCTGGGCAGAATCAGTTGGATGGGAATCCGCCATTGCATCGTTCTCGCCTTAAGCAGATGATGAAGGTCTTTCCGCCCCGGACTCTTCCTCTCTTCATAGAGCATTTCCAGAAGCTCTACTGGGAGCGCGCACATGATGACATTGGGATTGCTGTTTTCCGCCAAGAATTCCACTTCTTTGATGAAAAGATCGACCGCTCTTTCGACTCGGTCTGCGATAGTAGCCTCATCGGAGACTGTCTCCAAAGAGGTGTTGGTAAGCGTCCGCGCGAGCGAGGCATCCGTAACGAAGGCGCAGCAGAACGAGCTTGTCGAAGAAATGGGCGGAAATGGAGGAAATAAATTGGGCTGCTTCGTTTGTTTCTGTGTCACGCCTTGAGAGCACTTTTCGATCCAGCGAGTGGTTCCTTCAACGGTCTCCGTCGTGCCGATCAGTCCTATTCTGACTTCCTTCGGCGCGCGCGAAGACTGAAGATCAAAAGGGCCATAGTCGCGGATGCCGAAGCGGATATCGACATGACGATTGCCGCCACCGAATTCGAGTTCCGGTTCTTCGAGAATCGTAAGATTCATAGTTCTAGCTCTGCCTGCTCCTCTTGATCTTCGGCAAAAACGGTCTCTTGGCGATCTTTCTCTTCCCGTTTTACCCAGTCCGCATCCTCGAAGCCGCTATCGGCGGTGAACTGCATCAAGGGATAAAACTTGAGCAAGTTGTGGCGGCTGAACAACGTGTCTTTTTGGAGAAAGTCGGCCCACATGAACACCTGGCCGTGTACTGCCTGGTTGTTCTCCAATCGCTTGATGCCGCTCAGAGCGTCCGCGCTGAATCGACTATCTCGGTAACCGTCTTTAGTGAATCGATAGGTTGGCGTGATTTGCAGAAACCAGTTTCCATCCAACTCCAGAAAATGCCCAAAGAAGGCCACATGCCGGAAGTACGAGGTGCGCTCAGGATCGAGTTTGGATTGATACCGCTTGAACACCTCACGGCTGGCGTTCTTGCGTCTGCTGCGGTACTTCCGCTTGCGGTCGCTCAGATCATCGCTGGCCCGGTGAAAGTAAAACTTGTCCATATTGGAAAAGTGGATGTCATCTTCACGCAGTTGGTCCTGCAACGTGACGTTCAGCAACTCAACGAAGAGCTTTTTTCTGTCCGCGTCGTGCGTCATCGACCATTCGAAGGTAAGATCGCTTTCGACTGTGCCGACATCGACGATATCCTGCCACTGCGTAGCGGAAAGATCATGAAACGAATACACGACGGAGCCATGAATGGTGAATCCTCGACAAACATCTCGCCCAGATGGCTTGGCGAGACTAAAGAGATGGTCTAAGGCTTGCTTCCGGGCTGGGAACGTTGTGCGGGCATGGTAATACCGCTCCGGAAACTGGGCCACCGGCAACAAGTCCGTGAAAATGGTCTCCTGTTTTGGGGTCGTTCCCAAATATAGGCCGCCATCGTCGGGGAGAGCCAGCTTGCGGAGGTCGTGCTCGGCAGTTTGGTCGAAGCCGTGTTGAGCTTTCACGAAGCGCATCTTGCGCGAGGCCCTGCGAATCGGATCGGAGAAGTAATCCTTTACCGAGAGCCAGTACGCTTCATCCGTTCTTGGCCGCGAATAGACCAGGATTACGGGGAGATTTCCTTTGAGCCAATAGCGAAGGTCCCGTTCACTACATGTGTAGGTCAACTCAGTTGCGGTCTCACCCTCAAAAGCGCCATCGGTAGCTTTGCTTTGCACGGAGAGGATCAGATTCGTGACCTCGGCGTTTTCATTTCGAATCTCTAAGCGGCCGTCAATGCCCGCTTCAACGCCTCCACTCGGGTACCAGAGATAGCCCATTTCCAAGATGCGCCGCTCGATGAGGTTAACTCCTCGCGCGCCGATCATGTCTGAATTCCCGATCTTCTTTGGGAGAGTCCGAATCGGTTTTACCATCTCTGCCTCCGATTTAGTTCATTTTATTGCACAAGTTTTGTTGCAGCTCTAAAAATCCAACTAGTTGTGATCTTTACTTGAGCAGACAATGCCGGGAGGAGGTCTCCTCCCGCACTGCGACTAATGTTGCGTTCTACGCTCCCCACCTCTGCGGGCCTGTTCCTGCCCGCAACGCCGGCCCTCAAATCCATGCGGAGAAATTCCTAAATTTCTTCTTTCATCGAGTGCCCCCGCTTCATGCGGCTTTATGGCAAAGCCGGTCGGAACCCGTCAAGGGTCTTCGCTGACGCTCGATGAACGGCAACAAACGCCGCCCTTGACCGAACCCGCCTCGCCCCTGCCCGCCGCGCAAGACATGAAGCGGGGGCACTCAACAAAAGAAATTTGGTTGAGAGCCAGAGGCGAAATGCCCTCCTTCAGAATCTTGCCCCACGCGGGCACCACAGGAGAGCGAACATCATGTCCATCACCAACAGCGCAGCCACCCACCACGCGCCGCACAGGAAAAATGCGGCGCAGCCTATCCGCAGCGATTCGCCCTATCAGGGGCGCACGGCGCAGAAAGATAACCCCACGCAGGCCATCATCCGGCAGGCCGTGGACTTCCTCATTCAGCAAGTGCAGGAGGGCAAGAGCGAAACCTTGACCGTGTATCTGGCGGCAATGTCGCGTTTCCGCAATTACAGCTTTGGCAACATCCTCGCCATTGCACGGCAGAGGCCCACCGCAACCCGCGTCGCCGGTTACGGCGCATGGAAGGAGCTTGGCCGGTTTGTGAAACGCGGCGAGAAGGGCATCCAGATTCTCGCGCCCATGACCGGATACCGTCGCAGGAAAGACGGTGCGGAGCGGGAGAACGACGAGAAGCCGCACCCCGTTCTTATTGGGTTCCGCGCGGTTCACGTTTTCGATGTTTCGCAGACCGAAGGCGCAGACCTGCCAGAGTTTGAAATCGCCGTCACTGGAGAAGTGGGCGATTATCGTGACCGTCTGCGGAATTTCCTCGCAGAACGGGCTATCGAGCTTGTTTACAGCGAAAACATCGCCCCAGCGTTCGGCGTCAGCTACGGCGGCAAAATCGCCCTGCTACACGGCCAATCCCAAGCGCAGGAGTTCGTGACGCTGGTACATGAGGCGGCGCATGAGCTCTTGCACCGGGCCGAGCGGCGCACCTTCACCACGCCCACAGTGCGCGAAACGGAAGCAGAGGCCGTGGCCTTTGTTGTCGGCCAAGCAATCGGCTTGGAGATGGGAACCACGTCAAGCGACTACATCCAGATGTATAGCGGCAATGCCGCGCTCTTAGCCGAGAGTCTTGAGGTCATCCAGCGCACGTCCGCTGTGATTCTCAGCGCCTTGCAGCCGCCTGTAAGCAACGAGACGCAGTCAACCGCGCCCGCCACCGATGCACTAGAGGAGGTGGCGTGATGCAGACCTTGCTTCGCATCCTAGAGCGGGCCGGAGGCTACCGGCCTTCGCTCTACCTCAAGATCGAGAACGCGCCCTATATGGCCCTTGTGATCGAGGCCGCAGGAGAGCCGGGGCCGCTCGGACTGCCCTCAATCTCCGTTGCCCACTACGGCGAACAGAACGGCGACCTGATGCGCGACCCGGAGATGTGTTTCGAGCTAGTCAAGCCTCTTGGCTGTGATTTGTCTCTTGACCCGTATTACTGGCGCAACGACTACGTCGGCGTTGAGCAGTGGTCTCGCAATCTCGTGCGCGGGAACTATGTTGCTCTTGTTGAATTGCACGACCAGCATCAACGCTTTGCCGCCGGGTGGGACAAGAACCTCAAGTTGCAGGGGTTTGCTGACGCCTTCATGGACAAATCTATTCGCGGCTAGTCCTCTCCATGTGCGGAGCGGAACAGCTAGCGTGTCTTCGCTCCGCGTGTCCTCATCCTTCAACCGCTCGAAAGGAGCTTGTCACCATGACCACTACGGCTATCAACACTCCCGAATACCGCGATGTGCCTCTCGCGTTGCTCGTTCCATCTACCACCAACCCCCGCCGCCGTTTCGACGAGGCGTTTCTAAGAGAACTGGCCGCCAGCATTCAAGCGAATGGCGTTCTGACTCCGCTGCTGGTTCGGCCCAAGGACGAACATCTCGAAATCGTCTTTGGCGAACAGCGTTACCGCGCCGCGCAGATTGCTGGAGCCGCAACCATTCCGGTCCGCATCCGCGAGATGACCGACGCGCAGGTGTTAGAAGCACAGCTTGTCGAGAACCTTCAGCGGCGCGATGTTCACCCGATGGAGGAGGCGCAGGGTTTTAAGGCGCTTCTCGATTTGGAGGAACCGAAGTACAGCATCGAACTCATCGCCTCTCGCACGGGTAAGTCGGCGGTGTTTGTGGCAACCCGCCTCAAGCTGGTTGACCTCATCTCGACTGTGGTCGACGCGTTTTACAGGGACGAGATCGGCGTGGGACACGCGCTGCTTTTGGCACGGCTCCAGCTCGGCCAACAGGAACAGGCCCTTGCCGCCTGCTTCCGCGAGGATTGGGCGGGCGGCGGCAAGGCCAAACGCATCCTGCTTCCGGTCCGTCAACTGCAAAGCTGGATTGAGCAGAATGTCTTGCTCCTCCTTAAAGACGCGCCCTTCAACAAACGTGACGCGCAGCTTGTCCCGGCGGCGGGCAGTTGCCTCGAATGCCCGAAGAGCACCGGGCATAGCAAACTGCTATTTTCGGATTTCGGTAAGCAGGATGCTTGTAGCGATCCTGCCTGCCATCAAGCCAAAGTCAGTGCCCACATCGCAAAGACGATTGCTGCGAAGCCTGAATTAGTACAGATCAGCACGGCCTACGGCGGCCAGAAGGAAGGCAGTCCGGTACTCCCACGCAACAAGTACACCGAGCTTCACAAGCCGACCAGCAAGGAAGACGCCAAGCGTTCTGAGTTCAAGGTGTGTAAGTACACCGCCGACGCCATCATCACGGAAGGAACCGGCATCGGCACCTTGCAGAAGGTGTGTGCCAATCCTTCCTGCCCGGTGCATCATCCGAAGCAGCAGCGCAGCCGCGAAGACGAGAAATGGAAGGCCGAGCAGGAGAAGCAACGGAAAGAGCAAGCCATCGCCAATGCGACGGGCCTCCGCGTACTCGCCGCTGTGAGCGCTGCTGTTCCTGTCCGTCTGATGAAGCGTGACCTGCTTTTCATTCTTGAGAAGCTGGTCAGTGTGATGGATGAGCGCCGCGTCGAGTCCCTTGCCCGGCAGCACGGCATCCGACAGAAACGTGATGACGGAGGCATTGCAAAAACGTTCAGTGCCTTCCTTCGCCGCGCCGACGAAGGGACACTTTCACGGATGCTGGTAGAGGGGGCCATCATGCTTGCCGCGACGAAAGCGAATCCGGCAGTGGTTCTGCGTGATGCCGCCGCCGCTTATAAGGTGGATACTGATGCCATTGCAGCCAAGGTCAAGCTGGAGTTCGCCGCGAAAATGAAGAAGCAGGCTGCGCGAAAGGAAATACAGAAGCCGCCCGCCAAGATCGCCAAGAATGCCGCAGCGGCTTAACAGGAACCAATTGAAGCAACTCGCGGAGCCTGAAACCCCAGGCTCCGTTATTTTCTCCTCGTTACCCGTCTTCCCGCCCTCATTTGCGCTCCATAATAGCCGGAGGCCATGTTTTTCCCACCCGACGGGCAGGCACCTTCCCACGCCACGGCTCAAGGTGACGCGAAGCCAATTGCAGATCGATCATCCGGTTGCCTCCAAGCCACCTTTACACGAGAAAGCTGGATGAGCGACACTTTGACCTGTAATTCATTTGAAATCTTGGCTCGAAGACTGTGCGCTAGCTACATGAAACCCCACGGATGACGACGTAAGAGCCAAAGGGACTCAGCTCGGGTCGCGCCTTGAGGAAGAATTTTGTCGAACTTCAGTGAGCGAGTCTCCTTTATCTGGTCGGTTGCCGACCTGCTTCGTGGCCCTTATAAGCCTGCACAATATGGCAAGGTGATCCTGCCTCTAACGGTTCTGCGCAGGCTTGATTGCGTCCTGGAGCCTACCAAACAGAAAGTCTTGGACAAGGCGGCATCTCTCAAGGCAAGCGGAATCAAGGACATTGAGCCTATTTTGAATAAGGCTGCTGGGCAGAAATTTCACAATACCAGTAAATGGGACTTCCAGAGGCTCAAGGGCGATCCGGATAAGATTTCAACCAATCTGGCCCACTACATCAAGACCTTTTCCTCAAAGGCGCGCCAGATCTTCGAGTTTTTTGAATTTGAGAAGGAAATCGCCAAGCTGGCAGAGGCCAACCGGCTCTACCTTGTCGTTTCCAAATTCGCCGAGATTGATCTTCACCCGTCCGTCGTTCCCAACTACGAGATGGGTTTGATCTTCGAGGATCTGATTCGGCGTTTCAATGAAGCTTCGAATGAAACAGCCGGCGATCACTTCACTCCGCGCGAAGTGATCCGTCTTATGGTCAACCTGCTCTTTACTCCAGATTCCCAGGTTTTGCGGACTCCAGGCACCATCCGGACGCTGTACGATCCGGCCTGCGGAACCGGCGGCATGCTCAGTGTGGCGGAAGAGTTCCTTCGCGAGTTAAATCCGGACGCCAAGCTGGAAGTCTTCGGCCAGGACTACAACAACGAAGCCTTCGCCATTTGCTGTTCCGACATGATGATCAAGGGGCAGCATTCGGACAACATCAAATTTGGGGACAGCTTTACTCAGGACGGACTCGCCGGAAAGAAGTTCGACTACCTGCTTGCTAATCCTCCCTTTGGTGTCGAGTGGAAGCCGCAGGCGGATAAGATCGTTGCCGAGCATGAGGAGAAGGGATTCGATGGCCGGTTCGGTCCCGGCCTTCCCCGCATCAACGATGGTTCTCTCCTCTTCATCATGCACATGATTGCGAAGATGAAGCCGGAAGGGTCGCGCCTAGCCATTGTCTTCAATGGCTCGCCGCTCTTCACCGGCGACGCCGGATCGGGTGAAAGCGAGATTCGCAAATGGATCATCGAGTCGGATTGGCTTGAGGCCATCGTCGCGTTGCCGACCGAGATGTTCTACAACACGGGCATCGCCACCTATATATGGATACTCACCAACCGCAAACGCCGCGAGCGCCGCGGCAAGGTTCAGCTCATCAACGCAACCGATCTTTATGTGAAGATGCGCAAGAACCTCGGCAATAAGCGTAACGAACTCTCTAGCGAGAACATCGCGGAGATTGTCGATTTATATGGCGACCTCACGAAAAATGGCCGCTCAAAGCTCTTCGACAATCGAGACTTCGGCTTTCACCAGATTACGGTTGAGCGTCCGCTCAAGCTGGCATTCCAGGTTACGCCGGAGCGCATCGAGGCACTCAAGGAAGAGAGCGCCTTCCAGAAGCTGGCAACCACCAAGAAGAAAGGCCGTGAAGGCAAGAGCGAGATCGAGGTCGGGCAAGCCCTCCAGCGTGAAATTGAGCAAATGTTGAAAACGATGGACGCTTCCGTCGTGGACAAGAGCCGTTCCGTGTTCGAAGAGCGTCTGGTTTCTGCTATCGACGAAGCCGGGATCAAGATTCCCGCGCCGTTGCGCAAGGCCATCTTCAATGTCATGTCGGAGCGCGATGAATCTGCCGAGATTTGCCGCGACACGGACGGTAACCCAGAACCCGACACCGAACTGCGCGACCACGAGAACGTCCCGTTGAAAGAGAACATCCACGCCTACTTCAAGCGTGAGGTTCTGCCGCATGTGCCAGACGCTTGGATCGATGAGTCGAAGACCCGCGTCGGTTACGAGATTCCCTTTAATCGCCACTTCTATGTGTTCAAGCCGCCGCGCCCGCTCGATGAGATCGACGCCGAGCTGAAGGCCGTCGCCGGCCGCATCATGACTATGCTGGAGGGACTAGCCGAATGAGCAAAATCCTCGATCCCCGTAACGGCGCTCCCGAAGAGCAGGGATTCGTCGAGATTCTTCGTTTGATCGATGCTAGTAGAGGCCGTGTGATGCAGGCCGTCAATACGGCGCTCATTGACCTTTACTGGCAGGTGGGTGAGTCCATCAGTCGCCGTCTGGCCACTGCCGAATGGGGCGAAGGCACCGTGGACCGGTTGGCTACGTTTATCGCCATTCAGATTCCTGGCCTGCGTGGATTCTCTCGAAGTAACCTCCTTAGAATGAAGCAGTTTTACGAGACCTACCGGAATGATCAAATTGTCGCACCACTGGTGCGACAATTGCCGTGGTCCCTTCACCTCATCATTCTGGGCCAGAGCAAGCGGCCGGAAGAGCGCGAGTTCTACCTTCGCATGGCCGTTCAGGAGCATTGGTCAAAGCGTCAGCTCGAACGCCAGTTCAAAGCCGCGCTCTTCGAGCAAGCGGTTCTCAATCCGCCAAAAGTGTCGCCAGTGGTGGCACAAATTCATCCCGAGGCGATCTCCATCTTCCGCGACAGCTACACCCTTGAGTTTCTCGGCTTGCCGCCGGAGCACTCAGAGGCCGATCTGCATCGCGGTCTGATTGCCCGCATGAAAGACTTTCTGCTCGAACTCGGGCGCGACTTCTGCTTTGCAGGTTCGGAGTATCCCCTGCAGGTAGGCGGTCAGGACTTCGCTCTCGACTTGCTCTTCTATCACCGGGGCTTGAATGCGCTCGTCGCAATCGAACTCAAGGTGGGCCGCTTTGAGCCTGAGTACTTGGGCAAGCTCAACTTCTATCTGGAAGCCTTGGACCGCGACGTGCGCAAGCCGCACGAGCGGCCCTCCATTGGCGTCTTGCTCTGCGCCAGCAAGGACGATGAAGTGGTCGAGTACGCGCTCAGTCGAAGCCTTAGCCCGACGCTGGTCGCCGAATACCAGACCATGTTGCCGGATAAACAACTTCTCCAGGCCAAACTCCACGAGTTCTACAGGCTCAATGCCGCGGAAGGAGAAGAGGCATGAAGCTGCCACGCTACCCGAAATACAAAGACAGCGGCGTGAAGTGGCTGGGGCAGGTGCCGGAGCACTGGGAGATTAAGCGCCTAAAGCGCTGTGTTCGATTGGTGACTAAGCGGGCGACAGAGCAGACAAACCCAATTGCGCTTGAGAACCTTGAAAGTTGGACTGGCAAGTACGTTCCTAGCGACGCCACCTATGAAGCAGAAGGAATTGCCTTCGGGGCTGGCGACATTCTCTTTGGCAAGCTGCGCCCTTACCTAGCCAAGGCATATTTGGCCACTACGGCAGGTGAAGCGGTCGGAGACTTCTTCGTCATGCGGCCTAATAAGTCCGTTCGAAGTGACTTCCTGAAGCACTTCATCTTGACGAAGAATTCTATCGATATCATTGACGGTTCAACCTATGGCGCGAAGATGCCAAGAGCAAGCTGGGATTTTCTCGGAGGTATTCCAATCCCTGTGCCTTCTTCCGATGAACAGGAGTCAATCTCTGAATTCGTGCGTATTGAGACTGCCAAGATCGATGAGCTGATCCTCGAACAGCAACAACTTATTGAACTGCTGACGGAGAAGCGGCATGCCGTCACCTCCCAGGCCGTTACCAAGGGCCTCGATCCCGACGCGCCCATGAAGCCATCCGGCGTCAAATGGCTAGACGAAGTACCAGCACACTGGGAAGTCTACCGACTTACAACTCTCTATAGAGAAATCATTGAAGCCGGAAACGATGAACTTCCGATTCTCAGCGTATCGATTCACAGTGGCGTATCGGACCGGCAGCTCGATGAAGACGAAATGGACCGAAAGGTCAATCGCAGCGAGGATACTGCAAAGTACAAGAAGGTTCTGCCGGGCGATCTCGTCTACAACATGATGCGCGCGTGGCAAGGGGGATTTGGCACGGTGACAGTGCCCGGGCAGATAAGCCCGGCCTACGTGGTAGCGTGTCCCAAAAGCGATTTCCATACTCGATTCATTGAACTGCTTTTGCGCACACCGCAGGCCATTGAGGAGATCAGGTGCAATTCATATGGCGTGACTGATTTTCGTCTACGCCTTTACTGGGACAACTTCAAGATCATTCGTGTTGCATTGCCTCCGAAAGAGGAGCAAGAGAAGATTCTTGCCCGCATTGAAAAGATGCACCAGAAGTTTGACCAGCTCATTGAAGCATCGAACTCGTCTATCGCATCGCTACAAGAGCGCCGTTCTGTCCTTATCTCCGCCGCCGTCACCGGCCAAATCGATGTGCGCAACTATTATCCCGAGGAGGTTGCCACCGTATGCCAGTAGACCACAAGGAAAAAGCCTTCGAGTCTGCAATTGAGCATCATCTGGTTACCAGCGCCGGCTACGTCAAAGCCGAGCAGGGCAACTTCCATCAGGAGCGCGCGCTCGACCCGACGCAGTTCCTTCCCTTCGTCCAAGAGACGCAGCCAAAGACCTGGGAGCGGCTGCGCAAGCTCTTGGCCGAGCGTACTGACGAAACACTGCTCGATGATCTAGCCAAAGCAATGGACACGCGCGGCTCGCTCGATGTGCTGCGCCATGGTTTCAAGTGTTATGGCGAGCCGGTCAAGGCCGCCTACTTCAAGCCAGCCACGCGCATGAATCCGGACGACCTGGCACTTTACCAGAAGAACCGCCTCACCGTAGTCCGCCAACTTCTCTTCAAAGCCACGAGTTCGCAGGCGCTCGACCTGGCGCTTTGCTTGAATGGAATCCCCGTGGTTACCGCTGAGTTGAAGAACCCGATGACCGGGCAGAGCGTTCAGAACGCAATGTGGCAGTACCGAAACGACCGCGACCCGAATGACCTGATCTTCCAGTTCAAGAAACGCGCGCTGGTTCACTTCGCAGTCGATCCCGACCTCGTTTATATGACCACGCGGCTCGCAGGCAAATCGACTTACTTTCTGCCCTTCAACAAGGGCGACGGCATGGGCGCTGGCAACCCTCCTGCGGCAGAGGGCAAGTACAAGACTTCGTACCTGTGGGAGGAAGTCTGGCAACGCGATAGCCTGCTCGACATTTTGGGCCGCTTCATGCACTTGGAGGTCACGCAAGCGGAAGTCGGCGGCAAGAAGATCAAGAAAGAGACAATGATCTTCCCGCGCTATCACCAGCTCGACGCCGTACGCAAGCTGGAAAGCACTGCTCGTGTGGAAGGCGTAGGTGCAAATTACCTGATTATGCACTCCGCCGGCAGCGGCAAGAGCAATAGCATCGCGTGGCTGGCGCACCGCCTCTCGAATCTGCACGGCGAAAATGATGAGCGCGTCTTCGATTCGGTGATTGTCGTAACGGATCGCCGCGTTCTTGACCAGCAGTTGCAGAACACGATCTATCAGTTCGAGCATCAGAGCGGCGTCGTGCAGAAGATCGACGAGGACTCGACGCAGTTGGCGGAAGCGCTCAAGTCTGGCGTGCCCATCATCATCACCACGCTTCAGAAGTTCCCCTTTGTTACAGACAAGGTTGTGGACCTACCTAACCGCAAATATGCGGTCATCGTGGATGAAGCGCACAGCTCGCAAACCGGCGAAGCTGCGGCGGAATTGAAGGGCGCGCTGGCGGGAAATGCCCTCAGGGAGAAAGCCAAACAGGAGGCAGAGGAAAGAGGGCTCGCCGATTACGAAGAAGAAATCGTTAAAGCGATGGTGAAGCGTGGCCGTCAGCCGAATCTGAGCTTCTTCGCCTTTACAGCTACACCGAAGTACAAAACGCTGGAGACCTTTGGCCGCAAAGACGAGAGCGGCAAACCGCAGCCATTTCATGTTTACTCCATGCGGCAAGCCATCGAGGAGAAATTCATTCTCGATGTGCTCCGGTATTACACGACCTACAAGACGTACTTCCGGTTGATCAAATCCATTGAGGACGATCCAAAGCTGGACAAGAAGAAGGCTGCCCGTGCGCTCGCGCGCTTCGTCAGCTTTCACCCATACAATCTGGCTCAGAAGACGGAAGTGATGATTGAGCATTTCCGCACGTTCACCAAGGCAAAGATTGGCGGACGCGCAAAGGCCATGGTGGTGACCGGCTCTCGGGAGCACGCTGTCCGCTACAAGCAGGAATTCGACAAATACATCGCAGAGAAGGGCTACCACGATATCAAGACTCTGGTCGCATTCTCGGGAACGGTGGAGCTCGACACCGGAGACGAGTACTCCGAAGTGGCGATGAACAACGGAATTCGTGAAAGCCAGTTGCCCAAGGAGTTCGCGAAGGATTCGTACCAGGTCTTGATTGTTGCAGAGAAATACCAGACCGGTTTCGACCAGCCGTTGTTGCACACGATGTACGTAGATAAGCGCCTGGACGGCGTGCAGGCCGTACAGACTCTATCGCGCCTGAACCGCACGCACGCCGGCAAGGAAGACACGTTCATCCTCGATTTCGTCAACGAGGCGGAGGACATCAGGCAAGCGTTCAAGCCGTACTACGAGATTCCGGCAATCGACCAACAGGTTGATGTGCAGCAGCTGTATGGGCTCCAGAAGAGCCTAGCCGATGAGCAGATTTACTGGGCGAACGAAGTCGAGGAGTTCGCAAAGGTCTTCTTCAGACCAAAGCAATTCCATTCGCAGACCGACCACGCGGCGATGCATCGCATTCTGAACGGCCCTGTAGAGCGGTTTGAAGCACTGACCGAAGAGAAGCAGGAGCAGTTCCGTAGCAACTTGGTAGCGTTCCGGAACCTGTACTCGTTCATGTCGCAGATCATCCCATTCCAAGACGCCGATCTTGAGAAGCTCTACGCGTTCGTTAGGTTGCTTGTGCCACGGTTGCCCAAGCGTGGCATTGGGCCGGCCGTGGTGCTTGAGGATGAGGTGGCCCTTCGGTTTTATCGTTTACAGCAGACGAGTGACGGCTCCATTGCTCTTGCGGCCGGCGAGCGGGGAACCGTTCCCGCGCCTACGGCAGTCGGCACGGGCAAAGATCGTCATGAACAGGTCGAGTTGTCTCGATTGATTGATGTCGTTAACGAGCGATTCGGGACTGACTTCAAGCCGGCTGATCAATTGTTCTTTGAACAGATCAGAGAGGAAGCCATATCCGACACCTCAATCCAGCAGGCCGCTATGGTCAATTCGCTGGAGAACTTCGGATACGTCTTCGACAAGGCGCTCGAAGATAAGTTCATCGATCGCATGGACCAGAATCAGGAGATCTTTGCTCGCTATATGAACGACAAAGACTTCCAACGTGTGGTGGCCGATTGGATGCGGAGACAGGTTTACGACGAAGTGCGTGCTCAGACATCAGAGGGTGTACCCGCAGCGGAACTGCGTCCTTAAATCAACGCTGAACTGGCACTGGGCTGGCCGACTCTTCAGTCTGTAGACCTTTCAAATCAATGATGTGGCTGCGATTGTACCGCGAGCAGTTGTCTGGATTTGAACTTTCTGACATGATTGACAGCAAGTGAACGGGTTCTGCTATGCGAGTTGCTCTTCCCCCAAGCCTTCGCATCGCTTCCGGTTTGCTTTTGGCCGCCCTGCTGAGCATTGCCGGGTATCAAGTCTTCCTGCGCACTTCTCATTCTCCAGAGGCGCTGCTGAAGCGAGCCGACGATTTGTCATGGCTCAATAGCTGGATTGTAGCGGCTCCACTCTATCATCAAGCCGAGCTTGAATTCGTCAAAAAGGGCGATACGTCACGGGCTCTCTATGCGCATGTCAGCCAGGTAATGGCGCAGAGCGAATCTTCCAGGACAATTCCAAGCCAAATTGCGGAATTACGAGGCGACCTGAACCGCCCCGAAGCGAGCGATCCGGAAACCCGTCTGCGCATTCTTACAATTCTGGGGATGCTGGAAACGAATTACGACGCCGGCATGGCCCGCGATACCTGGTCGCAGGTTGAGTCGATCTCAATTCGGCGGCAGCATTATCTTCTCGCCTCGCGCGCGATAGGTGAACAGGGAATCGCGGCGTTCTTGCTTGGCGATCTTGCGATGGCGAAGAAGGATGTTGAGAAGGCATGGATGGTGGCGAAAGTCGCAGATCCAGCAGCCCACATCCGTTATGCGAGCATGTACGGCACCGGCCTCGTTGAACTTCATAAATACAAAGAAGCGCTCGGCCCGCTGAATGAAGCGATCGACGTCGCCAGCAAAACTCGTGATGCCGCTTATCCGTCGATTGCCGTCAATGCCAGAATCGAGGCGCTCAGCGGCACCGGGCAAAATGACGAGGCACTTGCGCTCGCAGGTGACGCGATGAAGAAGATTTCGGAGCTTCACTTGGCAGGTCACCTGTATGAGCTTTATCAAGTGCGGGCACGTGTCTACGAGGAGAAGAACGAATGGAACGAAGCGATATCGGACCTCAATCAGTCAGTTCAGTATGCAAAACAACTCTCATATTGGCGTGGGATCACCCAGGCGGGCGGCTTGCTTGCGGAAGCATATCTGCACCAAGGCAATCTCCAGTCCGCTTTAGCAGCCATCAACGAAGCCATCGATGCAAACAGGCAAATCCCAGATGAGCTGTACCAGGTCCCCAAGAATCTGGCGATCAAAGCACAAATCCTTGCGCGGCTAGGCGATATCCGAACCTCCAACGACCTCTATGAAAAGAGCGCAGATTTGCTCGATGCGCTTCTCGGCAAAGTTCCAACTCCCACAATCGAGCGGCAACTCTTGAGTGACCTCAGCACCGTGTATTCCGGTTATTTTGCCTCGCTGTGCAATCAAGACAGGATTGCCGGCGCATTTCGAGTCATCGAGCGAGCCCGTGGCCGCGTCGAAGCGCAGGGCCTTTCGGAGCACGCGCCCGTTGTTCCACAGCAACCGACGCCGGCTGATCTTCGACTAACCGCGCTTAACCTCCAGTTGCTCAACGCGGATGACCCGGTTAAAAGGTCGAGTTTGCTTGAAGAGATATACACCGCTGAGCAACAGCTCGGTGGGCAAGTCAGCCAGAGCATCCCCACTCCAGTTTCTCTGAGTACGCTGCAGAAAGATTTATCGTCGTCCGATCTCTTCATCGAATATGTCTTGGATAATCCAGCGTCATACGCATTGGCGGTGACGAATGCTACGGTTCACCGCTACGAATTGCCAGCCAAAGATCAGATCGAGCGGGATTCAGGACAGTACCGTTCTGAGATCATCAAACGAGGAGTTGACCCCGCACTTGGCGCGAAGCTGTTTGGAGAACTGCTTGCCCCAATCGAGGAATACAAGCAGAAAGCCCATCTCATAGTGGTTCCGGACGGGAAGTTGCATCTGCTTCCGATCTCAGCCCTGAAGGATTCGGGCCAATATGTTCTGGCTTCGCATGTGGTCAGCGTGGTGCCATCTGGTTCGGTGCTGGATAAGCTGCAGCACCGCAGAATTCGAACGGAGCGAAGGGAACTCCCATATGTCGGAGTGGCAGCTTGGATATCCAAGCCGCCACCGACGACTCTACTTGCCACCATTCGTCGTGCGGTCTCGGGACCAGAGAGGCGAGAGCTGGTCGCACTGCCCGAAAGTCGCAATGAAGTGGAGACCATTGCAGGCGATCTTCCGAAGCCCAGCACCGTTCTCCTTGGAGATGACGCGACAAAAACGGCATTCGAACGGCTACCGCTCAATCAGTATGCGGTCATTCACCTTGCGCTACACGGCTATGCCGATCCTGAGTTCCCCGACCGCTCAGCCCTCGTCTTTGCGCCGCGTTCCTCACCCGCGGACGACGGCCTGCTCCAAGTACGGGAGATTCGTACTCTGTCACTGAACACCGACCTCGTGACATTATCGGCTTGCGATACAGGAGTTGGTCCGGTAGGCGAAGAGGGCGTGGCGAACATCGTCAACGCGTTCATTGAGGCGGGCGCTCAGAGCGTGGTTTCGACCCTGTGGGAAATGGAAGACCATTCCACTGCGCAACTCATGATCGCCTTCTATGGAAACCTCAGCCGTCGAGAGACGAAAGCAGAAGCGCTGCGAGATGCGCAACTCCGGTCCCTGAAGTCAGGAGACGCACCATACTTCTGGGCGGGTTTCGAACTGGATGGCGAACCAAGAGCAACCCTCTTTGCCGATTCGATATCAACATCCTCGTTCAGGAGTGGTCAATGACAACAAATGTCGCTGCCGTCGCGCAGGTGCCAATCGAGCTTTCGGTTGAAAAGAAGCACAACATTCTCGAGAATGTCCTCAGCGCTTTGCAGAAGCGGTTTTACTCGCCCGAGAAGTTGAATGCAGACTGGCAGGCAGCAGTACAAAGGCACCGGGCCACGATAGAGTCCGCTCCTACCGCTGATGCGTTCGAGCAAGCTGTGGGCGACCTACTGAAAGAACTAAATGCCTCTCACCTTGGATTCTTCCATCAGAGCGCTCGGCGGGCATCGAGTCGCGCTGCGCTCAGTGCTACCTACTTGGCCGACGAAACGGGTTACGGAAAGCGGTGGATTTTTCAAGATGTTCACAGTGGAGGGGCGGCGGCCATTGCGGGCATTGAGCCAGGCAATATTCTCCTGACTGTGGAAAGGCAAGAAATCATTCCCCCGGAGCACCCGGTATTCCCAATGGGCAGGCAAACGAATGTCGAGCTAATCGACAATCAGGAAAACCGGCGGACGGTGATGGTGGACGTAGCCAAACCGAAAGGCAAGAAACTCCATTTCATCGAACCAACGCTCGTCGAAGCGCGCGTGATCGGAAAGGGCATCGGCTACCTGAAGGTAGCCATGTTCCCCGGCATGGTGGGGGTCGTCGTCGCCAATCAGATATCCAGCGCAATCGTAGATTTGGGTATGATCGACCGACTCATCATCGATCTTCGGGGGAACACAGGCGGCGGCATCGGTGCGCTCCGCGTGATGGGCCTTCTAACACCCGACAAGATTCCGGTCGGTTTCGCTCTCAACCGCCGTCGAAAATCCGCCCACATCGAATCCGAGAAGTTAGGATTCCCTCGCTTCTCTCGCATCCCTGACTCTACAAAGAAGCTCTGGCCACTTGCGCTACGTTTCGCGGGTCCGATGCTGGCAAAGAAGCCTATCGTCCTAGAAACCGAAGGACTAGGCGTGAAGCCATTCCATGGAAAGATCAATCTGCTCGTCAATCGCCATACAGCCAGCGCGGCTGAAATGGTTGTCGCCTTTGCACGAGAAAACAAGCTCGCAACCATCATTGGAGAAAGGACAGCTGGCCGCCTGCTCTCGGCTACATCTGTCAAGGTGGGGAGTGGCTTCCGTCTCGCAATGCCAACAGGTGCCTACCACACATGGAAAGGCTGCATCCTCGAAGGAACTCCTATCGAACCGGACTATCTGATTGAATTCGACTGGCAAGGGCGACGAACCGGCAATGACCGGCAACTTTGCTACTCTACTGAGAGCTTTCAAAACGCACAGAGCCGGAGAGTCAGACAAGAGCTTGGTGACGCTGGGGCATCGAGCAACTAGATTGTACGAATTGCCAGCGTAATGTGCAGGATGACATCTTTAACCTTCACGTTCTGCGAATATTTCATTTTGGTAGCGATGGTTGGTGTAGACGATGGCGTAAATGACAGGGGTTGAGCGCTTGATCCCACCGCAATTGCCCACTCTCCAATAGGGCTAACATTATGAAGTGACAAAGAGCCTACAGTGTCGGGCGCACGTTGGCTATCCAAACGCTGTACTCGTCCTATTCTTGTCGCTGGAGCTGCGCTCTGATCGAGTGTTGCGCTCGATCCATCTAGATGGACGACAGTTCCTCTCTGCGGAACTTTGACTAATGACTGAAAAAGAGCATTCGCGTCGTCAGAGTCAACCGTTACACTGATCCCCCTCAAGCGGACGTGTGCTTGAGAAGGAAATTGGCCGAGAGGTATGGTGAGATTCCATTTTCCACCCTGTTGATCGGTATCGAGGCCATCCGCCCACTTCGAACCCACTAGGCTGCGTACGGAAAGTGGAAGAATATAGTTTTGCTCTTGGGCACTAAAACGCAGCAGCCATTCCATTGCCGCCCGAACCGATATCAAGGTGGAATCGAAAATGGAATTCGAATCAATCGCAGGAAAACTGTAACCGTAGAGTTGATCCAATCCCTGCTTGATTGCTGGTATACGGGCTAATGCATTCTGAAAATCTTGCTTGAATCGGTCTTGTAAGACAGTGCGTCGCTCTTCGAAATTGATCAGGCCACCCTGATCTGTGAAAGCTTTGAATCTCATCGCGTTTATTCTTCTCGCCGCTTCGGTTCGGCTACGCCGAAAACCGATATCGACGTTATCGTAAGCAGCTTTGGAACATGCGGCAGTTGCTCGATCCCACGAGGCCCACTGATTGGCTTCTGCAATTGCAGCCTGCATTCGGGCTCCTGCATTGGGAAGATCACTGGGAAGGGCGTTTCCGGACAGCCCCTTGCTTGCGATCTCGGCGACATTATCAATTATCCGTTGCTGCGGATCAGGATCAGTTTCGCATTGAGCGATATATTCTCCGGTCGACTGAATTGATGGAAATGCATAATAGCCGCTTGTAACTTCGGCGGCGTGGACATCATCGAGATCAGAGAACTGTTGCAATTGAAGCTGAGTTGCAAGGCTCTTCTCACCGAGCCCTTGCCATTCGGCACGTGTAGCAATGCCTCTTTCAAGCAAGACAGCCACTTGGCCCAGCAACTGCTCGACTTGGTGGTAACGAAACTCGGTATTGGGGGTTGAAAGTGGTTTAATGCCATCGTCGATCCTTAGGCTGCGAATCCCTAATTCTCTGATCTTCTTTTTATGCTGTGCTAACGAATAGTCCGGATCCAGATTCTCTAGGGGGGCAAAAGGATCGACGGGTGCTCCAACAGGAACGAATGAAACTGGGCCGGCCCAGTCTTGGTTGACCCAGGGAGTGAAATTCTGGGGTGTTGGAACGCCGCTAGGAATCTTCGTCTTTAGGAGCTGACTCTTGCGATTCGGGGCCGCCTGCGCAGCCGCGATCATTGCTAAAAAACCTCTGCGAGAGATGCCATTCGACATTCTTTTCCTCCTCTATTTCAATGTGTTCAGTTGCTGCCGATCGTCATTCGCCATATTGGGAGACGGACTCGGAAATCCCGTGGGTGTATGGCTTGCATCCTCGGAATCGATCGCGTTTTCGATTCCCATCACTGAACTGGATCTGGTTAGTAGATCGTCGAGAGCTTCGCCTACCTGGAATCCAAACACGAAGCCCGGCTCAAGAAGGGAGTCTGCTCCGGCGATGGCTCCAGGTATCCCTCCCACCATCCCTCCTGCGACAAAACCTACCAATCCGCCGACTGCGGCTCCTGCTACCCCGGCCCTAAGGCTGTTCATGTCTGGCACGAACACACTTGGAATATCGGTGTGGCCCGTAGTTAATCCTGCAATCGATTGGGTCAATGGGTAGAAACCCAGCGCATCAGGCGCAAATTGCTTGTCGAAACCTCCGAACGCACCTGCAAATTCAGGATCCTGTCGATCTATTAGATGGAATCCTTGTGGGGTTTCGGAGAACTCATCGCCAATCTTCGGCAATGTAAGAGGTCCATGACTGGAATCATCGTCTCCTGAGCTTTGCTGGTTTACAGAAACATCTGTGTCATCTTGGCACGCCACCGGAGTGTTGTTGCCAGACACACTCGTGTCGTCAATGAAGGGATCGAAAGTTGAATCATCTGGATGGGACGAAGATTGGTTTGAGGAGCCTGAAAGTCCTAGCCAAAAACCATCGTCGTCATACTCATCGTCGTCGAAGAGCATTGATAAGAGATTCATACCCAACTCCCTTTAACTTTAGAAGCCCGCGATGGGTGTACCCCGCGGAATTGCTGCAGACGCGGAGATGCCTGCTCCGCGCGGTAGATCGTGCAATTTGGTAATAGGCTCCTCGTGAGAGGCAGTGACTCGGCTATAAGAATCTAGCTGCGAGATTTATAGAACTATCGACATGTATGCAGGATTGTCAACTCGAAGAGCAGTTCTACAATTTTAGAAACGACAGCGAACGTCATTTGATCTGAAGCGGGTAATAGTATGCGGCCTGATCCTGTTCGTGCGTGGTCGAAAGGAAGTATTGGCCAGCCTGGGCTTTGCTCAAGTCGATGCGGGTTGTAATTTGCTGCTTGTCGCCCGTTGTCGCGGTGGGAGCAAGACCCTCCGCGAGGAGACCATTGCCGCTCTGGTCGCGAGTGATCGCGACCAGATACTGCCCAGGAGCGCTATGCCGCGGCAGCACAATAGTGAGATTGATGTGGGCGGCGGGCAACGATACAGCTTGCAATTGGCCTGGCTGTTCGCCGCGAACGGTTCCAGCGTCCCAGAGATCCACTGTTTGAGAAACGGCTATCGCATTATCCGTCGTCGGCGTGTGACGGGTTGTGTATATTCCAACGAGCGCTGCGGTCACGAGAATGGCGCAGGAAGCGGCAACTGCGGCAATCATGACTTTCCGCCGACGCGAGCGCTGCTCTTGTCGAAGTGCCAGAAGCCGGCTCATGCATGTGGGGCAGGTTGCCGCGTGGTCGACACGAGGATCAGAAAGCAATATTTTGGGGGATCTTCGTGCCAAGTCCCGGAGAAACTCCTCGCCAGGACATGGGCCTGAGGGAGTCGTTTCCCCTGCGAGTACTCTTCGCTGATGTTGCTGCGCAATCCATTGCTCAAACCGGCCCTCAGCGTCTGAAGACCGGCGCCAACTCAGTCGCATTTCGGGGATTCTCCGGGTCGGGATAAATTTTCAAGCAGCAACCCCAACTCACGGAAGTATGCCTTGCGGACCTCCGAGTAGTCCATTTCCAAGTCACTACCTATCTCTCGCCACGAATAACCGAGCCAGCGCCGATTGATAATGCCTTGAGCAAATGGCGACAGTTTGGCGAAAATCTCGCTCGCGTAGATGCGTTGCTCGATTTCTGGCTGAGCCGCACAAACCGCTTCGAAGTCCGATGCCGAGCCGCTTGGGCGTTCGCGCCTTTGCTTGAAAGCCAGGTGTTTCGCTTCGCGGCGAATCTCGCTTTTTACCCGAGCGTTTACCTTAGCCGAGCTGGCATCGGGATGACGGGAAATGTACTCGGTCGCGTTTCGGATGGCATGCTCCATCAGATCATGGGCGACATGGGCGTCATTGAGGAATGTCCAGGCACACAGCAGAGCGTAGGGCCAGGCTGCGTTAGCAGCGGCCTCCAAAACCTGATCAGAAGCAGGGTGTCCGGTCGTGCAGGCCCAACTCCACGTCAGCACTTGCCAGCTGCGACCATTAGGCGGCATTCGGGAGCATTTGCCCGGAGGGGGAGGAACCACCAGGTACCCGTAGTATAGGCCAGATTCTCGCAAAAAACTTCAATTTCGCCCCCACACTCGGCCCTCGAAAATGCCTTTAGTAGCCGCAGGGCTTCTGGCGTGCAGCGGACAGCGACATCACGAGCAAGCGAAGATCTTCTTCGGGAAGATGACCGCGTTTTGCCTGAGCGTCTCCTAATTGGCACTCAGACTCCGACGGTGTTCGTGATCGATCAAAGGGGAAGGCAAGCGAACAAATTCTCGCTGTGCGAGGAGTTGGCCGCCCGGTCCGCGATCACCTTGGTTGAAGGGAAGTGGAGGGTGCCGATCCTTCGACATCTTCAGAATGGCCCTACACATTTCGGCGAACTTAAGAGACGGCTTTCGCCGGTCTCAAAGAAAGTGCTCAATCAGCATCTTCGGCAGATGGTGAATCACGGACTGATCATTCGGACTGAGTACGCCGGAAAAGTGCCGCGGGTAGAATATGCCCTGGCGAATCCTCTTGGATATGCGCTTTTGGACCTGCTCCAGACAGTAGCCAACTGGACGGAGCTGGTTCTGAGTGGCCGAGATCGATAGTAAGAGGTCCCTTAGCCAAGGAGATTGGATTTGCGGCAGCACCTCGATTTCAAACCGTTCTGTCCACGACCAGGTTTCCAGAAGCGGTTAGGCTGGCATTTTGACCGTTGGCCAAGTTGTTATGAGGGGCAGCTTCGCCGAATTATTCGCCGAATTGCGCGCCGTGGAGGCTCCAATCACTCCGATCGCTCCTCTGTACTCCATTGAAAACACGTGTACTCCGACGTTTATCATTCGGCTGTTAACCGAAGGGTTGTAGGTTCGAGTCCTACCTGAGGAGCCAATAAATCAAGCGCTTACAGCCACCCTTCCTTCAGTGCTTGGTCCAAGCTGGTCCAATTGAGTTTCGACCTTGACGGTTCTCCTGTTCGGAGCTGCGTCGCTGATCAGTGTCTCCTTCCCATCCAAAATTGCAGGTTTCCAGTCCGCGAGGATTTGACCTTGTGGCAGAACTAGAACGATCAAACGAGGAATGAACGGATCTTTATTGTGACCTGAAGAAGAATCGTATCGCTCCACTACAGGGAATGGACCGTCTTAAACGCGCGTGTGCAAGCCTCAAGAATATGGAAACCCTCTTGCAGCGTCCCGGTATCGAACTGCTCACCTTCGTGATCCACAGCGTTACTCACCATCGCGATAGAGGTGACCGCAATGCCTCTGGCGGTGCCAAACGCGAACAGTGAAGCGGCCTGCATTTCGACTGCAAGAACGCCTTCAGCGGCCCAATGGTCCAACTGAGCCTGTGTTTCTCTATATGGAGCATCTGTCGTCCAGACTTTGCCCGCACGGACAGGCCATCCTGTTGTATTCAATTCTCGCTCGATTACGGCTGCAACATCCTTAGCTGGGCAGGCGATCTCCTTACCTGCCGGCACGTAGTGAAGCGATGTCCCCTCATCACGGATTGCGCTGGTCGCAACCACTAGACATGGCACCGGCAATTCGCGTGAGACGCGACCGGCTGAGGTCAACCCTATGATCAACTTCGCACCGGCCGTTGCCAGTTGTTCAGCAATCAGTACCGCGTAAGGTCCGCCAATTGTGCGCGGGATGATTCCGCACGTTACCCCTTCAACGGCGAGCGAGTACATTGTGGTGTGAAAACAGGGCCAGGAAGGGAATGGCTTCGCCAGACCCTGAGCGATAAGCCAGTCGGTCAGATCACCGTCAAATTCCAGTAAACACAGCTCTGGAATTGGTCCTTCAGGAATCTGCCGGGAACGGCGGACGCTCTCAATCAGGTTGTCCGGCGTAAACACGCTCGGTTGATCGACCGGATGGTTCAGCAGAGGTAGTTTGTCCATTCGCTTCCTTCTCTCTTGACAATCTTACCAATACTATTCAAGTATTTCATTGAATACTCATGAAGAGATCTAAGCAGCTTTACGAGCAGCTTGCACGCCTCGGCAAGGCAGTTGCCAGTCCTGCTCGACTCGAATTACTTGACCTGCTCTGTCAGGGGCCGAGGTCTGTAGAGATCCTGGCCAAAGAAGCAGGGTTAAGCATTGCCAACACATCGCAGCATCTACGCGTTTTGCATGGTGCGCGGCTGGTGGAAAGCGAAAAGGCAGGGCTGTTCGTGACCTATCGGTTAGCGGATCCCGCGGTGTGCGACTTTTTTCAATCGCTCCGATCATTGGGAGAGAAGCGGCTTGCTGAGGTTGACGCGATTCTTCGGCGGTTCAGGGAAGCCCCAGAGACTCTTGAGCCCGTCGAAAAGGACACGCTGCTCGATCGAATCCGGAGCGGAGAGGTCATTCTGCTGGACGTGCGTCCAGAGGAGGAATACCGCGCAGCACACTTGCCCTTTGCGATTTCCGCGCCCCTCAGGGATCTCGACTCTGTTCTGGGCAAGTTGCGCCGCCGCAAACCAATTGTGGCCTATTGCCGGGGGCCGTATTGCGTTCTCGCAAAAGAGGCCGTCAAGATTCTGCGAGCCAAGGGGTTCCGTGCATTCCGTCTTGAAGACGGTGTCCCGGAATGGCGTGCGCAGGGACTTCCGGTTGTTATTGGAGAGGCTTCACGATGAACAACAATCGGAAGCAGACTGTCGTGATCGGCGGCTCATTCGGTGGCATCAATGCCGCGTACTACCTGGCACCGATTCGCTACGATTTGCCTCCGCTCGATTTTGGATGGTGAGTGGGAACAAGAGAAAGAAAGGAAAGCGGCCATGAATTATCTCGTCATTTTGAATGATGCACCATACGGAACGGAACGCAGCTATAACGGACTTCGTCTCGCGGGATCACTAGCAAAACAGGAAGGTGAAGCAGTGTCCATATTCCTGATCGGCGATGCCGCAAGTTGCGCAATCGGGGGACAGACCACACCAAACGGGTACTACAACATCGAGCGCATGTTGAAGGCCCTTGCGGCCAAGGGCTCGCAGATTGGCATATGCGGAACCTGCATGGATGCGAGAGGGATTCGCCAGGAGATGATCGTCGAAGGGACGAAACGAAGCACCATGGATGAACTCACACAATGGACCATGAAGGCAGACAAGGTCCTCGTTTTTTGAAACAGCCTGTGGCCCGAGAAGCGGACCATTCTGATGCCAAGACATTAAGACCGGACTCCTACGCACGCTGGCGATCTTCTCTTCTTGGCAGCATAACGGAGCGAATCGAGCAGGAAGCGATTTTAGCTACCGCCGGCGAACTCAGAGGTCTCTCTGTTCTCGATGCCTGTTGTGGAGGCGGAGCATATTCGCTACTGGCTTGGAGACATGTTGCGAGAGTCACTGCGATCGACACGTCGGATGCAATGCTTGAAGCCGCTCGCGTTAGTGCACTCGTTGAAGGAGCTACGATTTCTTCTGCTCACGCGTCCGCGGAGAGTCTGCCCTTCGCGGGCGAATCATTTGATGCTGTCTTTATGGTGACGTTGCTATGCCTGGTCAATGATGCATCGCTTGCGCTCGGAGAAGCTCACCGTGTTTTGCGGTCCGGAGGCAGGCTCATCGTCGAACTCGGAGCATACAGTCTATGGGCACTGAAGAGGCGGCTCAGTGGCTGGCTCGGCAATTCATTTTGGAGGAAAGCTCACTTTTGGACTGCGCACGAACTGCATGGGCTGATCGCCAAGGAAGGTTTCAAAGTTGAATCAACGAGAGGCAGCATCTACTATCCACCCATTGGCTCTGCCGCTCGGACGATGCGCGGCGCTGAACATGTATTGAGCCATCTAGGGGCATTGGGTGCCGCATTCCTGACCGTAAGAGCAGACAAGGTGTAATCCATATGAGTGACGGCATGAGCAGAATCTATCTCGACTTCAATGCAAGCACACCGTTGGCGCCTGAAGTGCGTGCAGCGATGGCTCGAATCCTTGAGGAGCCTTACGGGAACCCATCCAGCAACCACTGGGCCGGCAGACCGGCGCGACAGGCAGTGGAAGACGCCCGCGCCCAGGTCGCCCATTTGCTGGCTTGCAAGCCGAGCGAGATTGTTTTTACGAGCGGGGGCAGCGAAGCCAACAATCACGCCCTCAAGGGCGCGTTCTTCGCGGCGGCCCGGCGTGATGTTCACATCATTACGACGCAAGTCGAGCACCCGGCAATCATCAATCCCTGCCGATTCCTGGAGAGGCTCGGGGCCAGCGTGACCTATCTTTCGGTTGATGGATATGGCCGCGTAAACCCGGACGATGTCCGCAGGGGATTACGGCCTGAAACCATTCTGGTTTCAGTGATGCATGCCAACAATGAAGTGGGCACTATTCAACCCATAGCGGAGATTTCGCAACTCATTCGCGACACCGGGATTCTGCTGCATACGGACGCTGCTCAATCGGTAGGCAAGATTGCATGCAATGTCACGGAATTAGGTGTCGATTTGTTATCCGTGGCAGGGCACAAGCTGTATGGTCCCAAGGGAGTTGGTGCGCTTTATATTCGCGAAGGGGTTTCCATCGAGCCACTCATCCACGGCGCAGGCCATGAGAGCGGCCGGAGAGCCGGAACCGAAAATGTGTTGTTGAACGCAGCTCTAGGCGTCGCCTGCGAAGTGGCAGGAAACTGGATAGGTATGGAGCCGGTGAGGATTCTCCGCGACTACTTCTGGGAACGGCTTCAATCGGCATTTGGCGAAAGAGTGGTGATGATTGGCCATCCGACTGAGCGTTTGCCGAACACGCTGAACGTTGGCTTCGTCGGGTATGCCGGCGCTGACATTCTCAGCCGGATGCCGCGGGTTGCCGCCTCGACCGGATCAGCCTGCCATTCTGGTTCAGTCGAATTGTCACCTGTATTGCAGGCGATGAGGGTTCCACCGGAAATCGGAATGGGGGCAATTCGTTTCAGCCTTGGTCGCGGAACGACTCAGACGGAAATTGATGCAGTCATGAATGATCTCGTTGGAGTTGTACAGCGTTAAGGAATTGAAGCCGGTTTAACCGCAGTGGTTGCGGATATGAATCGAGGGCAACACCAAGGCCGTCACGATGATGGGGTGCCACTGCGAATCTAATAATTATGCCAACTGAGCGAGCCCTTGATAGGTGTATGTCATGGGACGTGGCCCGACAGTGTAGAAAGTATTCAAGGCCGTTACGCGGAACCCCGCTGCTGAAATGAGGTCGTCAACCTTGCGGTTCAGATGGCATCCACCCGCAATGAGCCTCCATGCGGGAGTGAGCCGGTCCTGCCAAGCCACTATGCCGGAATCGCGAGATAGGCCGTGCTCCATAAAGAGAAGCTGGCCGTCCGGCTTGAGGACTCGTTTCATCTGGCGGAGTGCCTCATCGGGGTTCGGAATGGAACAGAGAGTCCATGTCATGACAATCGTGTCGATACTCGCGTCCGGCAGCGGCAATTCCTGTTCGGCTGATTGGCTGAGGAATTCAACATCCACGTGGCCGCTTACTCTCTTCTTCGCTATATGCTGCAGTTCAACAGAAGGTTCAACGCCGAACACGCGCTTTACCTGCGCTGAATAGAATGGCAAGTTCAAACCGGAACCGATGCCAATCTCTAGCACGTCCCCCTTTGCTTGAGGAATCCAGGCCGCACGAAGACGTGTGGCCTCCCCATTTCTCATCGCGAGGTCGATCAAATGCGGCAGAACGTATCGAGAGTAAAGGACCACAGAATCACCTAAAAGAAAATCCTAACTTATCGAATCCAATGGCCGACCAAAGCACGTATACCGAGTATGTGGCCAGAAGATGCAAGCAGGCCCAAATGATATAGAAAACCGCGCCGATCTTTGAAGCTGCTATGGAACTCTTTGTTTGTTTGTGCCGGATCCCTCGAAATCCGACTCGGGCGGCCACAAAGCCGCCGTCGACCGGCAAATCGATTCCAGTAATGTAGCTGCTCTCGTCCGAAGCCAGGAGCACCGTTGCGGAAGCAATCTCCTCAGGCTTCCAGGGGGCACTCGCATGCAGCACAGATGCGGAACCTGTAAAGCAGATGCTTTCAGGCAGCTGGACGTCGCGATCGTGCCCCACGTCTCAAGACATGGGGCACGATCGCGACCTTAGCTCTTGTTACTCTTTGAACAAGTGAGACGCGTGCGTGACCGCTGCGCCCGCACGCATTGCAGCGGCAACCATGGCTGTTTCTGTGAGCATCGCGTCATTTGCGCCGGCCTGGCGCGCTGCTTTTACATGCAACTCAATGCAGTAGGGGCACTGCGTAGTCAGCGCAACAGCCACCGCCGTCAACTGCTTGTGCAGAAGATCGATGGCGCCGTCTTTGAACGCCTCTTTATCAAAAGCCCAAAAGGCCTTCATCGTTTCAGGTGCATTCTCATCGAGTTTCTTCAGCCGAGTGAGATTTTTCATATCAAACATGCGAGTAGCTCCATTCTTGGTTTTGGGCGCTCCCGACGTTGAGAGGTGTGGGGAGCGCGGCTGGTTACACGCTTCAGGGCATCAATGTGACCCCAAAACGCACGGGAATGGCGAGATTTGATCCGACAAAATTCCCATTTAGAAATGTCATCGCTTCGGCAGAGGTTGATAGCCACCACACTGGGTGTGCCCCTGTGTCCTCCGCTTCATTCACTCGCCTCTGTTTTCCAAAGGGAGAGCCTTGTAGCCGAAATAGCAGATCAGGTAGAGCGATACCCCGAGCGAGATGACATCCTTGTAGAGGAACAGGATCCGGCCCAAAGAAGCATAACGATCATGCCAAGGCTGGTCACAAGGAAAGGAGCGTTATGGTCGTATATCCATGCGGCCAATCCGGTTAGGCTACGTTGAGTTGATTTAAAAGGCGCGGTCGAGGAATCCTGAGAAGGCGCGGCGGCAACCTGGTTGTCGATGTTGAGTGCGATAACGGGATCGATACGGGACATATTCTTCTCCAATCTTGGGTGGCGCTTCTGCGCGCTGCGCAGGAAAGCTTTTTCTGAACGTGAGATGAGACGCATGGTCGGCATAGAGCGGCATTGAGATATCTTGTAGTCTCAAATGGATTGATTTAACTCAGTCGACCGATTCCGCCGAAGTCAAGCAAGCGAAACGGGCGTTGAGTCGCAACATCTCAAATCCCGCATCAGGAGACCGACGGAGGGTAGCTGCGATTTCAACCCGTGGCTACCCGGACGGTTATGCGTTCCAGCCGCCGTCCACGGTCAGGTTCTCGCCGTTGATGAAAGCTGACTCCGGATGAGCGAGGAATGCGACAGCAGAAGCAATCTCTTCCACGTGACCGTAGCGCCCAACGCTGGTCCGCTTTTTCGCGACCTCCGAATTGGGGCCGTCGGCGGGGCTCAATTCAGTGTCAATCGGGCCAGGTTGTACGCCGTTGACGGTAATTCCGCTAGCTCCCAACTCTCTCGAGAGTCCGCGCGTGAAGCCATGAACTGCAAATTTCGTTGCGACGTACATGGTTGCGCCCGCGAACGGTGCGGCCTCCCCGACGCAAGATCCGATGTTGATAATTCGCCCCCACTTTTGCGGAATCATCCGGCGTGCAGCGTCCTTCGACAACGCGATGAGCGACCGAACGTTGAGATTGAAACGCTTGTCGTAGAAGTCTTCGGCACCCTCCACGAACGGCCCGAAGATCACCGATCCTGCATTATTTACGAGAATGTCGAGTCGACCGCCGAAAGAGCCGCCGAAAGCCCGGTCGATCGACGCGGCTAGCGCGTTGACCCCCTCAGGAGTGCTCAGATCTGCGCCACGGCTTCTGCTTTACCGCCGGCATCGCGGATTTCCTTGACGACCTTCTCCGCACGATCGCGACTGGCCGCGTAATTGACGATTACGGACGCGCCCTCGGCGGCCAAACGGATAGCGATGGCAGCTCCGATTCCGCGCGATGACCCTGTGACGAGTGCAATTCTGTTTTCTAATGGTTTTGACATCCCTATTCTCCTGTCCTGGTTCAATCGTTAGAATTGTCTTTCTAGCGATGAGATGGGACGGATTGTCACATGGAGTCTCGTTGGGATACCTTATAGTCTCATATGGATCGGCTCGCACCCTTCTTCGAACGGTTCTCCCTCACGGCTCGGATGTTTTATTCGGGACTCTTGTGCGGAAGCTCCGCGGATCAAAGCGAACATGCCGCATATCTTCATGTGCTCAAAAAAGGAAGACTGAAGGTCACACGGCAAGACGCTCGTCAGATCGTCATTGATACACCGAGCATCCTGTTTTTTCCCCGTCCTCGCTTTCATCGTCTTCACGGGCCAGAGCAAGAAGGAGTCGAGCTCGTATGCGCGACGATCGAATTCGGCGCAGGGATGCTGAATCCTGTCCTCGCGTCGTTTCCAGAACCGCTTGTGCTTCCGCTCGACGCTCTTCCTGAACTTGGACCGACGCTGCAGCTTTTGTTTTCGGAGGCTTTCTCTAAATTGCCGGGCCGCCAAACTGCCTTAGATCGATTATTCGAATATCTCTTCGTGCTACTCATCCGATCGGCAATGAATGCACATCTAGTCGACAGCGGAGTTTTGATGGGACTCACCGATCTGCGTTTGAGCAAGGCGATAGAATGCATGCATAGGCATCCTGAAACTTCCTGGTCGCTGGAAGAACTTGCTCAACGCGCCGGTATGTCCCGGGCGCGTTTTGCCGCTTATTTTCGGGAAGTCATCGGCATGACACCGTTTGATTACCTGACAAATTGGCGGCTGGGGGTTGCCCAGACAATGCTGCGTAAGGGCAACTCGCTAAAGCTGATCGCATCCGCCGTGGGATATACCAATGCGACCGCTCTGACGCGAGTCTTTACGCAACGCATAGGAATTTCTCCTTCTGAATGGCTCGCTCGGAACCGGGAACACAAAGAAGAACCTTCTCCGGCTTAGTACTGGCGAACGCGGTTCAGTCCAGCGATCTCCCGCTGCTCGTCAACAAGTGCGTTATCGTGCCATCTGTCGATATAAAGATTGCAGTAGCGACAGCGGAGGAGAAGATATTGAGGACTTTTGTCATGGCAATCGCTTCGCGGAAGGACGATCGAAATAATCCTCAAGAGGATGAGCAGCGTTCCCGCCTGTCCTGACCAGGCCTGACTTGGATCCATCCCTTCTCGATCATGAGAGAAAGGGTCCGCGTCAGCATCGTCCTATCTATTGCAAAGCCAACTCAGCCGTTTCGGATTGGTTTCTCCGGTCCTTCCAATCGCCGTAAGGGGGCCGAATTGAGTGGTTTCAAGTCCCGTCTTCTGTAGTTCGCGGTCATAGATGCGCGTTGTGACGCGGGTGAGACGGTGCAGATTCTGGCATGCTTGTGCTACAGACGCTTACAAAGCGTGTGCCATTGTGCGATGTGGGAAGCACCACCCATCTTCACGCTTGCAGTGTCGGAGTGAGCGTCCTGGCTTCTAACACGTGCACCACCTTTGCTGCCGAGACTGGCTGCGAGAATAAGTAGCCCTGCAGGATGTCGCACCCGCCTTTGCACAGGGCTTCCATCTGGCTCAGGGTCTCGACGCCCTCGCCCACTACGCGGAGCCCAAGCACCTGAGCCATCGAGATAATGGCCTCTATGATTGGCAGGGTGCCCTCCGATTGGTCGATCATTTCAACAAACGAGCGGTCGATTTTCAATACGTCGATGGGGAGTCGATGCAGATAGCTGAGGGATGAATAGCCGGTTCCGAAATCGTCGATCGCGATGCGGACTCCCAACTTCTTCAGTTTCTTCATCTGGCGCGCCGATTCGGCAAAGTCCTTCATGACGATGCTTTCCGTCAGTTCCAGTTCCAACAGCGACGGCATAACACCTGCATGGGCCAAAATCTCCGCCACTTCCTTAGAAAAGCCTTCGCGGACGAATTGAAGTGAAGAAATATTAACCGCTACGGGCACAACCGGGTAGCCAGCATCCTGCCAAAGGCGTATCTGGCGGCATGCCTGCTCCAATACCCACCGGCCGAGCGGCAGAATCAACTGCGTTTCTTCGGCAATGGGAATAAAGCGCGACGGCGGGATGCTTCCTAACTCGGAATGCTCGAGCCGCAGCAGCGCTTCCAATTTGATGACTTCACCTGTGGCCAGGCACTGCGGTTGATAAGCGAGGCTGAATCCGCCGTGTTCGAGGGCGCGCGCCATCTCGGTTTCGAGCGCCAGCCGCTCGACACGCTCCTCGTTTAGCACGGGTGTGAACGAGCGCACACCAACACCGCCGAACTTGGCCTTATACATGGCTACATCGGCTCGCTGCTCGAGAGTGTCGGCCGAATCACCATCCTCGGGATAGAACGAGATACCGACGCTGGCGGTCACGCTGAGTTGAAGGTCGTTTATAACGACGGGTTCGGATAGAAGGGTCAGCAGTTCATTTGCGACCTGTTCAGCCGCCTTCCGGTTCTCCATTCGTTCCATCACGATCATGAACTCGTCCCCGCCCATCCGTGCCACGGTGTCACAGGAGCGTATACCAGAGGTCAGGCGTCGGGCGACCTCTTGTAATACTTGGTCGCCGGCGGTGTGGCCGTATGTGTCATTGATCTGCTTGAACTTGTTGAGATCCATCCAGAACACGCCCAAGCCTTCGCCGCTGCGCCGAGACCGCCGAATTCCATCCTCCAGACCTTCCTTGCCCAATCGCCGGTTCCCCAATCCGGTCAATGGATCGTGGTAGGCGCGATGAATCAACTCCTCATTCATGCGTTGCCGTTCCAGAATCAACGACGCCATCTGGCAGCTCATCTTCAAGAGCTCAATGTCGGCTTCCCTGGGAGGATAGCGGAGCAGGGTGTAGATCGTCATTGTGCCCACGGGCTTACCTTCACGCAGAAAGGGGGCCGACCAAGCCGATTGAGCGCCATTGGCCCGCAGAAGTTCGATCCAAGGTCTATGCTCCTGGTTAAGATCGGGAAGCACGAAGACTTCCTCTCCGTTCAGCACCGCGATCTCGGGAGCATCCGTGATCTTCGCAGCGATACGATCCAGCCTTGCTGCCAAGGTTGAGGGCAGACGGGATTGCGCAGTCAGCTTCAGAGTCTCCCCATCGAGCAGGTGCAATGCGCAGGCCCAGGTCGAGCGGTGGGTGGCCACTGTTTCGACCAGGGTTTCGAGTATCGTTTGCGTCGGCTCATCGCAGGCCAACATCTCGAGTACCTGGTTCCGTCCGCGGTTCAACTGCTCGGCCCGGCGCCGCTCCTGTACTTCGGTTTGCAGTTCCGCCGTGCGCTCCTTCACGCGCTGTTCCAGCGTATTGCGCTCCCGGCGCAGTTCTCGTTCGGTCTCTTCGCGAGTCGTCACTTGAGACTGTATGGCGCGTTGCAACCATGCGACATAAATCACGGTCAACAGGATCAGCAGGAGCGTGGTCGTTTCCAGAACCTCGGTCCAGCCGCCATAGCGCGCTTCCAGTTGAAGCTGCTCAAATTCGTGCGCTTCGAGCGTATCCGCTTCTTCGCCGAGTCGCCGCATCGCGGCTAACAAATGCGCTTGCGCCTGTCGCAACTTCCGCTGGCCAGCATCTTCCGGATGAGGGACGCTTGCCTCCTGAGCCAGTTGTTGCGCTTCGATCGCGACGGTCTGCAAACTTGCTTGCGTCAGATCCGTATCCGAGCCGTCAGTAGCCGGACCAAGCGGCCACTGGGCCGTAACGGCCTGCGCGTCCTGAGCCAACTGGACAAGCACTTTGGAAGTATTCCCATCTTGAGGTGCTATGCCCTCGATGGATTGCAGCTTCTTCGCGATCGCTTCCACTCGCTGGCGATACGCGCGTAACTCCTGATGCCGAGCCAGTGAGTTTCTGTACACGCGATGGACCGAAGAGGTCATCCATAGCGCGCTTATCGCTACCAGGATCTGTACCACTACCAAGGTGCGAAACACGCGAATATGGAAATTGCCAGGCAAAGCTCCCCCAATGGAGATGGTTATTTAGTGAGCGGTTGAATGTGCGGGTGATTCCACTTTGTCTATCGGCAGATGATCAGCGGTGAAATGTTAATATTACGTTTTTTTAGGTTTGGAATACTGCTGCTGAATGTCGGCGTTAGACATCATCCGGCGACAGAGTTCTGCTTGACTCCAAGGGAACGCGATTTTATAGTCCAAACATCTGGTGTTCGGGAAGGCGGTGCGAGTCCGCCACTACCCCGTAACTGTAAGCACCGAGAACTGAGCAGGGAAGAACCCAGCCACTGGAAGTAGAGCTTTCGGGAAGGCGCTCGAGTTCGCTTGAGGTGTAAGTCAGGAGACCGGCCAGATCATTTCCGGGCGAATCCAGCTTCGATGGGAGAGTTGGAGAGCAATCCTCGCGGTCTGTTCACCGCATTGAAAGCTGCCTGTTAATCCCGCTTCGCCGAGGCACAAACGTGTCCGGTCAGAGGCTACATATGCAGGAATCTCACCGAAATTCGGTGACGCTCGTACTCGGTGGAGTACGCAGCGGCAAAAGCAGCTTTGCGCTTCAAATTGCATTGAGCGCAGCGAGTGTGACGTTTGTGGCGACGGCTCGCGTCTCGGACGACGAGATGCGTCGCAAGATCGAACGCCATCGCGGTGAAAGGCCTTCACATTGGCGCACGCTGGAAGTACCGGTGAATTTGGCTGGCGCGATCGCGGCTGAGGAAGATGCCACCGAACTGCTGGTGATCGATTGCCTCACGCTGTTTGTCGCGAACCTGATGGAAGCCTACGGCGACGACATAGACGCTATTTCAGCTGCCATGGATGTATTGTGCTCCGCGTTGCGCAAAACAAAGTGCCGCATCGTACTGGTTTCGAATGAAGTAGGCAGCGGTATTGTTCCGGCATATGCTGCGGGGCGTCAGTTTCGCGATCTGCTCGGCGAGTTGAATCAGCGCGTGGCCGCTGTTGCCGATGCTGTCGTGCTAATGATTGCAGGCTTGCCATTGCCGGTTAAAGGACGCATCGAGGGATTGCAATGAGAGGCTTTCTCATCGCCGGTCCGGCAAGCGGAGTGGGGAAGACAACGATATCGCTGGCCATCGCCGCAGGCCTGGACGCTCGCGGATTCTGCGTGCAGGCGTTCAAATGCGGTCCGGACTTTCTGGATACTGGGCACTTGAGTGCGGTCACAGGCCGCCCGGCCCTGAACCTGGATGGCTGGATGCTCGATCGCGACGGCATTTGCGAAGCGTTTGCTGAGGGCAGTGCGGATGCGGAGATCGCGATAGTCGAGGGCATGATGGGCCTTTTCGATGGCATCTCCAGGGAGGGTGAAAGTGGCAGTTCGGCAGAGATTGCGAAGATCCTCTCGCTGCCGGTGATCCTGGTCGTGGATGCTTCAAAGAGCGCGCGCAGCATCGCCGCCGTGATTCGCGGATTCGAAGGGTTCGATTCGGAACTTCGCTTTGCCGGCGTCGTCCTGAATGGCGTCGCTTCCGATGGGCACTATCGCTTGCTGGCGGATGCCGTTGTCCGGAACTGCACAACGCCTGTTCTTGGCTGGGTGCCACAGCAGCAATCGGTGCACATTCCGGAGCGTCACCTGGGATTGCATACGGCTGCTGAAATCGACTGGAACGAGAAACGACGTGCGCTCGAGATTCTTGCAAAAGAGCGATTGAACCTCGATCTCCTGTTGGGGCCCGAATTTCAGTTGGAAGCACACAAGGTTTCTGTGAGTACGGCGAATGCAGCACGCAGTGCAGCCAGCAATATAACCATCGGAGTGGCTCGCGATGCCGCGTTCTGCTTTTACTACCAGGACAACCTGAATCTGCTGGAACGTGCAGGCGCGAGACTTTTCGAGTTCAGCCCGTTGCAGGATGCACACCTGCCGCCAGCGTTGGACGCGCTTTATCTTGGCGGCGGCTACCCTGAGCTCCACGCAGAGCAACTGAGTTCGAACGCGGCTCTCCTAGAGGAAATTCGAAAGTTCGCTGTTTCGGGCCGTCCTGTATATGCGGAGTGCGGCGGAATGATGTATCTGGGCGAGCGGCTGCGCACGTCCGACGGGCAGGTGCATACGATGGCCGGCGTGCTTCCTCTCGAAACGGAGATGACCGAAAAGCTGGTGCGCTTTGGCTACGTTGAGATCAATCTGCTGCAGGACTGCCTGCTCGGAGCGCGTGGCACAGTTCTGCGGGGCCACAGCTTCCATCATTCACGATGCACGAACACCCGCGACATTGGCCCAGCTTTTCAGGCCCGGTACACGCTTGCCAATGCGACAGACGAGGAGGGATATGCCCGCGCGAACATATTTGCGAGTTACATCCATTTGCACTTTCGCGGTGCTCCTGAGATTGCGAAACGTTTTGTTGTCTTAGCGAAGCAGGCGGCAAGCCGCATAGCGGAGGTGCGATGAAGCGTCTGCTGTTACTACTATTGCTGCTGGTGTTCTTGAGTCCTGCAACGTGCGTGGCTTCGCGAACGCTGACGGACGAACTCGGACGTACCGTGGTGGTTCCTGACCATCCTCACAAGCTGGTTTGTCTTGCGCCCAGCATCGTGGACGACGTGTATAGCCTTGGAGCGGGATCGGATGTAATTGCCGTTTCTGAGTACACCACCTACCCGGCCGAAGCTGCGAAGAAGCAGACCATCGGCGCTCCGCTCAATCCTTCGCTCGAAAAAATTATCGCGCTGCACCCGGACCTGATCCTGGGCACGGGAGGCATGAACCGAATCCCTGCGATCGATCAGCTTGCCCGTTATGGGATTCCGGTGTTCATGGTCAATCCTCACGGGATCGATGGTATTCACAAATCGATTGCGAGTCTTGGAAATGCGTTGAACAGGCAATCGGAAGCGGCAGCTCTATTGCGTGACCTGGGAGCGCGCGAACAGGCGGTGCGCGTACGCATTCACGGCAAGCCGCTCGTCCGGATATTCATGCCTGTTTGGTATGACCCGATAGTGACAATCGGCAGACATGCATTCCTCACAGAGCTGATAGAGGTGGCAGGCGGAAGTTCGATTACAGACGATATCGCGCAGGAGTGGCCGCAGGTAAGTCTCGAAGTAATTCTCGCTCGCCAGCCCGATGCTTTGCTCTTGATCAGGAATTCGAAGTTCTCGCTTGCCGAACTAGCAAACAAGCCGGGATGGCAGGCGCTGAAACCCGTGAGAGAGGGGCGCGTTTTTTACGTGGATCAACGCATTGAGCTGCCAAGTCCGGCCGCGATCTATGCGATGGAGGACTTAGCCAAACAGCTTCACCCATAGGACGGTTAGTGATCCGTCTGAAACCAATAACATTCAACTCGCAGAATGTCGGGAAGCGCGGTGCAAATCCGCCACTACCCCGTAACTGTAAGCGTGGAGAATCTGTCCGGAATGCCACTGGAGACACACTCCGGGAAGGTGGACAGGTTCGAGGAAGCGCAAGTCAGGAGACCGGTTCTGCGCAATACATTCCGAGGGGAATTTATGATTCGTGTTCGACGATTTTCGTGTTTGTCTTTCGCTCTCTGCCTCAGCATGAAGCTGGCCGCACTCGGTGGCAGTGCGTCGATCTCCGGCACCGTAGTCGATCCCACTGGCGCCGTTGTCCGCGGAGCAACCGTCGACGTGTTGGCGCACAACACCACAGTGGTGGCGGTGACAACAGATGAGAGCGGGCACTACACCGCCGCCGTTCCGTCTGCGGGAACCTACGAGGTTCGCGTTCTTGCGCCCGGTTTTAACGCGAGTGAATCCGAGGCTGTTGTTTCTGCGAGCTCCGAAACAACCGTCCGCAATATCATGCTGCGCCTGAATCGCTTGTCTCAGGAGGTGACCGTTACGGCTACGGCCATTCCCACGCTCGAATCGCATCTGGGGGCCGCCGTAACCGTGCTGGGTGAGAACCAGATTGGCGGCACGGATGAGGTTCAGGAGCCATTGCGTTGGATTCCCGGCGTACAGATGGCGCAATCCGGGCGGGTCGGTGGAACCACGGCACTCTACATTCGCGGTGGAAACAGCGATGCCAACAAGGTGCTCATCGATGGCATTCCGATGAATAACATCGGCGGCTCGGTGGAGTTCGCCGATATCTCCTCCGCAGCTCTGAGCCGGGTGGAAGTCCTGCGCGGCCCCAACAGCTCCGCTTATGGCGCCGATGCCATGGCAGGCGTCGTGAGCCTGACAACGCGCTCGGGTTCCACTCCTCTCCCGGAGATCACGTATATCGGAGACGGCGGCAATTTTGCGAGCTTCCGTAATGAAGCCAGCGTGGGAGGGAAGTGGAAAACGGCAGATTACTTTGCCGACTTCTCGCGGCTCGACACTTCGAACGATCTTCCGAATGACCGCTTCCACATTGCTACCGCCAGCGGAAACGTCGGCTGGAACCTGTTCTCGAACTCCAGCCTTCGCGCCACGCTGCGCCACGATCAGCTTGCGGGAGGCCAGCCCAACGCGGTTCTCCTGTATGGCATTCCCGACGATGCCAAGCAGGTGAACGAAGACTCCTACTTCGGCGCTACATTCGAAACCCAAACCACCGCGGCGTGGCACAGTCTGGTCCGTTACGGAGGACTGCGGCTCCGGTCCAATTACACCGACTTTGCGCCAACAGGAATTCCCCAGTATCAGGACAGCGTTACCTACGCCAGCTGCACTCCCCAGACAGATCCTAACTGTGCTGTGGCGGACTATCTCGGCGCGCCCGTGACGATTCATGGTGCGAATGGCTACACCGTATCGGGACAGGCCATCTTCCAGTATCCGATGCAGTATCCGTACAGCTATCCGATTTCAACGGATCGGGACCTCGTGCAGGCGCAGTCGGACTATCGCGTTCGTCCTCATCTGCTGGCGCTGGTCGGGTTTGAATATGAAGATGAACGGGGCTACTCGGGAGGACGTTCCAACTCGATCGAGCGGAGAAACTCGAACTACACGCTCTTGTTTCAGGGCGACATCAAGGGCAGGCTCTTCTACACGATGGGTACCGGTGTTGAGAACAACGCATTGTTCGGCGTGGTACCGACCCCGCGCGCTTCGCTCTCGTATATGTTGAGACAGCCGATCCAATCCGCACTACTGGGTGGAACCCGCCTGCGTGCCAGCTTTGGCAAAGGCATTAAAGAGCCGAGCATCTTTGAGCAGACCGATTCGCTGCACGACCAACTGGCAGCGCTGCCGAATGGTTCGCAGATTATCTCGCAATATCACGTGGGGAAGATCGGACCGGAGTGGTCGCGTACATACGATGGCGGTGTTGACCAGGAACTCTTTCACGGACGAGCCAAAATAGGAATCACCTACTTCCATAACCAATTCACAAACGGTATCGAGTACATTCCCAGCGAGGGGCTCATCCAGCTAGGTGTCCCGTCGTCTGTGGCTAAAGCCGCAGCATACGGGGCAACTGTCAATTCGCAGGCATTCCGCGCACAGGGCGTTGAATCCGAGGCACAAGTTCAGATTCTTCGGGACCTGTTTGTGCGCGGCGGCTACACATACCTGGATGCGGTGGTCGAGCGTTCGTTCAGCTCCGACGCCATCGGACCAACCTACAACCCGAGCTTCCCGACCATTGCCATCGGCGCCTACTCACCTTTGATTGGATCGCGTCCGTTTCGCCGCGCACCGCACTCCGGCTACTTCGGCGTCAGCTATGCGCATGGAAGGTTTTCCTCGCAGATGACCGGAACGCTGGTGGGCAAGCGTGACGATAGTGACTTTCTTGCGTACGACGCAAACTACATGCCTACCATGCTGCTGCCGAATCGCAACCTGGATGGCGCGTACCAACGCGTCGATCTGAGTGCAAGCTACACGGTGACCTCGCATCTTCAGATGACCAGTCAACTCCAGAACCTGCTCGCGGAGCATTACAGCGAGTCGTTCGGCTATCCGGCTTTGCCGTTTACATTCCGCTCGGGTGTGAAGGTTACGTTCGGAGGTGAGTCCTGGAAACTGAGGTAGTCCGTTCAGAACAGGAGATAGACGAGCATCCGTCGAGCGTGCGTACGGGGGCAGTTTTGGCTGCCCTCGTGCTCGCCTTGCTGGCTACGATTGTGTTGGGAATTACCTGCGGAGCAGTTCGCGTCCCATTGCACAGCATCGTCCTCGCATTTCTGCACTCGCGTGCGCTGTCGCCGGATGACCACGTCATCCTGATGGAGATCCGGCTGCCTCGCATTCTTGCTGCTGCCATGGTGGGAGCAGCTTTGTCCGCGGCGGGACTGCTCTTTCAGGGACTCTTTCGGAATCCGCTGGCCGATCCTTACGTGATCGGCTCATCGGGTGGAGCGGTGCTGGGTGCGACGATTGGGATGGTGCTGCTGCCCCAGGTCACATGGCTCGGATTCAGTGCCATCGCGCTGTTAGCGTTTGCCGGTTCTGTGGCGACCATTGCAGTGGTGTATAGCCTGGCAAGAGTCGGCGGTACAACACAGGTGGTCACACTGTTGCTTGCCGGTTTTGCCGTCAGCACAATGCTGAGTTACTCGTCGTACTTCGTTGAGGTGCTGGATCGGGATTATGGCTTGGGATTGCGTGTGCTGGCGTCCTGGCTGCGCGGATCCGTGGGTGTTCCCCGATGGACGCAGCTTGGATTTATGGCGCTGCTGCTGGCAAGCTCGCTGGCTGCTGCGGCTATCCTTTCGCGACGGCTGAATACCCTGGCACTCGGAGACGAGTATGCGCAACAACTCGGGATCGATGTGGAGCGCATTCGGATCGGCATCATTCTTACAGGCTCATTGCTGGCGGCGGTGGCTGTCTCGCTGGGAGGGCTGATTGGTTTCGTCGGGCTCATCGTCCCGCATCTGGCACGCCTGGTCGCAGGGCCAGATCATGTGCGCCTCCTCCCTATCACGGTATTTACCGGAGCCGCATTTCTGGTTCTTACGGACACGCTGGCTCGCACTCTCCTGGCTCCTTCAGAAATTCCCGTCGGCATCCTGACGGCATTCCTGGGCGGCCCGTTTTTCCTCTATTTGCTGCGGCGAACGAAACGAGGATACAGCGTATGAAAGCTCTCCTCCGCTTCGAGCGCGTTTCGTTTCTCTACGGCCATCGGCGGGTGATTGCGGGCGCGGACTTCAGCCTGGAGCAGGGTGTATGTGCGGCGCTCATCGGGCCCAATGGAGGTGGTAAAACCACGCTGCTTCGCCTCGCCGCCGGCTTGCTGCGGCCATCCAGCGGCAGAGTAATGTTTGAGAACGAAGAACTCCAAGGACGCTCGTGCCGCGAGATTGCACAGCAGATAGCGCTCGTCCCCCAGCACCTCGACATCCCATTCTCGTTCACAGTTCAGCAGATAGTGGAGCAGGGCCGCACTCCATATCTGGGCCTGTTTGGCGGACTGAGTGCCCGTGATCGCAGGGCCGTTGGACGGGCCATAGAACTGACTGGTATCGGTCCGCTGCGATATCGGATCTTTAACGAGCTGAGCGGAGGAGAGCGTCAGCGTGTGAAGATCGCACTCGGATTGGCTCAGGAGCCGAAGCTCTTATTGCTCGACGAGCCCACACAGAATCTTGACTTCGGGCGGCAGATGGAACTGATGGCCCTCATTCGGCAGCTTCGCGCGCAGGGGATAAACGTGTTCGCGGCGGTGCATGACCTTGCGCTCCTTTCCGGCACATTCTCGTCGGTCATTCTGATCAGTCCTCATGACCGACTCCGGATCGGCCCCCCGGAAGATGTTCTTCAGCCCAATATTTTGGAGCGGGCCTTTCAATGTCCTGCTCCCAACTTGAACTTTGAATTCGGTGTCCATCCCAGAAGGGAATTCGTACTATGAAGCTTTCGCAACCTTCCACAGTCGAGCGCATTCGCGTCCTCGCGGAATCTATTCAGCCCCTCGACCAGGCGGATCTGGCAAAGGCCGCGCGTCATCTCGATCAGTTGACGAAGCCGTTGGGAAGCCTGGGGCAACTCGAGACGATCGCCGCCCAGTTGATTGCGATTCGCGGAGAAGGCGTCGAGCTTCCGTTGCGGAAAGCGATATACGTATTCGCTGCCGATCATGGTGTGGCGCGCGCCGGCGTGAGCGCCTATCCGTCTAAAGTAACCGCGCAAATGGTGATGAATTTTCTTCAGGGTGGAGCAGCGATCAATGTGCTGGCTCGACAACATGGAGCAGCGTTGACCGTGGTGGATACCGGAGTTGACGCGGATTTTGACGAGAGCCCCGGATTACGAGCCATGAAGGTGCGGCGAGGAAGCCGCAATTTTCTGGAAGAGCCGGCGATGACCGATGAGGAGATGAACGCGGCACTTAGCGCTGGGCTGGCACTAGCCGACGAAGCCCACACACAGGGAAGAGACCTGGTAGTCGCAGGAGAAATGGGCATTGGAAATACGACTGCAGCAAGCGCCATCGCGGCCATGCTGACGCAGTGTGATCCGGCGGAGGTAACCGGCGCCGGTACCGGGCTCGATGATGCTGGAAGGATTCGCAAGCTGGACGTAATTCGCCGAGCCCTGCGGAAGCATTTCCCGGAAGGCTCGCATGCGTCTGCCCTTGAGGTGCTGCAGTGCGTTGGAGGACTTGAAATCGCCGCGATGACCGGCTTTGTTGTGGGAGCGGCGCAGCATCGGATGATTGTGGTGTGCGACGGATTCATCTCTACCGCCGCTGCTGCGATTGCCGCAGCACTCGCACCAAACGTGAAGGATTACCTTGTGGCAGGGCATTGCTCCCAGGAGCCGGGGCACCGCCTTCTGCTGCGTCATCTGGGCATCGATCCCGTGTTGCGCCTCAACATGCGGCTCGGCGAAGGCACGGGGGCTGTTCTCGCATTCCCGATCCTCGAATCGGCGCTGCGCCTGTACTTCGAGGTCGCCACCTTCGGGTCGGCAGGCATAAGTGGGGCGAGCGCATGATCTGTCTCCTTCAGGACATCGCGCTTGCGGTGCAATTCATGACGCGTGTGCCCGTCCGCTTCAACGGCCTCGATCCCTCGCGATTGAGTCGTGCATCGGCATGGTTTCCGGCGGTTGGGCTGCTGGTGGGCGGCGTGGCTGCATTGGCGTACATGCTTGTAGTCGCGCATCTTGGGAGACTGCTGGCGGCACTCATTGCAGTACTTGCCATTGTGATGATTACTGGCGGTCTGCATGAAGATGGACTGGCCGACTGCGCCGATGCTTTTGGCGGAGGATGGACGCGCGAAGACAGATTGCGCATTATGAAGGACAGCCGCATCGGAAGCTTCGGAGCGCTTGCGCTCATCCTGTCTCTTGGCAGCCGTGTTCTGCTGCTGGCAACCATCCCTGCCGATGCGGTGATCCACTATCTGATCTCAGCTCATGTGCTCGCGCGGTGCACTCCTCTGCCTTTAGGCGCTCTGCTGAAATCCGCAAGGGGACCTGAAGGCCAGGGCGGCCGAATTGCGGGTGGAGTTTCCTGGTCCACGACGACATTTGGCGCAGTTCTAGGCCTGGCGCTTGCCTTCTGGTTTCTGCGTTCCCTGGCATGGGAGCCCATCGTTGCCGTCACAATCCTGACTGCTGCAAGCGGGGTCTACTATCAGCGTCGCCTTGGAGGAATTACCGGCGACTGCATGGGCGCCACGATCCAGCTTTCCGAGATTGCGGTATATTTTTGCGGAGCGTGGGTGCGATGAAAGCGTTCATTCTCATGCGTCACGGGGCAACCGACATGGCTGGGCGGTTTTGTGGGCACTCCGATCCGCCGTTGAACGACGGAGGACGGGCCCAGATCGAGCGCGCTGCATCCTTGTTGCACGTACCTCCGGAAGTGGTATATACCAGCGATCTTCTTCGCGCACGACAGTCAGCCGCCATCATCGCGGCGCATTTCGCTGTTCCCGTGAAGGTGCGTCCGGACCTGCGCGAAATCTGTTTTGGGCAGTGGGAGGGCTTGTCGTGGCAGGAGATCGAGCGTTGTTTTCCGGCGGAGTCGCGTGCCTGGGTAGAACGCTTTCCAGCGGGAGTGATTCAGTCCGGCGAAAGCTATAAAAACTTCCTCGATCGCGTGAAACGTGAGATGGCGTTTCTTATTGACCAGGCCGAATCGCAGGCGCTGTTAGCCGTGACGCATGGCGGAGTTATCCGAACAGCGTTGAGCGAAGTGCATGGTCTCTCCGCAGAAGAGGCGCATCGAGCCTCAGCTGAGTATGGCTCCGCCGTCGACCTCTCGCGGCTGCATTTGGGGGTGGGATGATTCGCGAGAACCTGATCCTCGAGATTGACACCTGGGGCTTCGATGAGAATCTCGACCGCCCCGTTTTTACTGAAGTGGTGGAGCGAGCGCAGGCGCATGTCGAGGAGGTTCTTGCATCGCTTCCTGAATGGAACTCGCGCGCGGCAGTCGTAGAGGATGTCCCGGAAGAAGTTCAGAAGGCTCTGACCCAAATTGCGGAACGCAGCGACTTGCAAGTGGAGTTGCAGGGGCTCGATTGGACGCTCGGCGTCGTGGATCTTCGTCGGCTTGTGAGCTTCCAGCGCCGATTAGTTCTGCGGCACGAGATCACGGAAAAGAAACAATTCGTGGACTGGCCGAAGCGCATTGAAGTGGCCTTGCCTCCGAGTCGCAGGTCGAGCTTCACTCATAGGTCGCACGGCACCGGTCTGACACTGACTTCAGAAAATCCCGATCTCACCGTGCGATTGCATGCGCTCTCCGAAGACGCGGAGACTTTTGGATTGAAGGTTCACCACGGCAGCCCCTTCATGGAAGTTGGTTGCTATAGAGGACGCTGGTTTCTTCGAGATGGCTATCACCGGGCATATCGTCTGATGCGCGCAGGTGTCTTTGAAGTGCCTGCAGTGATCGTGCACGCCCGCACTCTCGAGGAGTTGGGTGCAAATCAGCCATATTTTTTCCCGGAAGAGGTTCTCTTCAGTCATCGGCCACCGCTTGTCACGGATTTTCTATCCGTCGATTTTGTGGTGCGCTGGCGTCGTCCTCCAAGACGAAAGGTGATTCGCATCGAGATCAGGGAAGAGTTTGAATTGTCAGGTCCCGAAGATGGGCAAGGAGCAGAGTATGAGCATTGCAACCAAGCGCGGTGATACCGGCCAGACGAGCCTGGCTGGCGGAGTCCGCGTGTCTAAATCCGACCTGCGGGTGGAGACCTACGGAACGGTGGACGAATTGAATACGGTGCTGGGATTTGCGCGAAGCATCTGCCAGAACGCCGAGATCAAGGGATGGACGGAAGAAATTCAGCGTTCGCTTTTTCGCCTTGGCTCAAATCTGGCGACACCGCCGGATAGCAGGAAGCAGCCGCCGTTAATCACAAATGAGGATGTGAACTGGCTGACGGAAATGGTCCACAAGATCGAGGCAACTGAGGGGCTGATCTCCGATTGGTCTTTGCCCGGCGCCCATCCGGAAGCAGCGGCATACGAGATGGCTCGCACGGCTTGCCGACGAGCAGAGCGGACCGTGGTGCGTTTTATCGAGTCTGGCGCTTATGTCGACCCAAATGTGTTGGCGTATTTGAACCGGCTTTCCGATTTGATATGGCTGTACGGACGTTTGCTTGAGGTAGAAGCAGGCGTGGACTCAAGACTGCGCGATGCGCAGAATCCCGGAGCACGGTGGTCGAGGGCATGGTGATGAAGAACTTTTCGAGTGAGGAGCGGGCAGGCGTATATCGGGCCATCCGCGAGCGGCGCGACGTGCGCTCAGATTTTTTACCAGACCCGTTGCCGCAGGATCTTCTGCTTCGGTTGCTCGGGGCGGCTCATCAGGCTCCATCGGTGGGGCTCATGCAGCCCTGGCGCTTCCTCGTGATTGAGTCCCGCACTATCCGGGAGGAAATCTTCGAAATCTTCCAGGACGCAAGCGCGCAGGAGCACCAGACCTACTCTGGTGAGCGTGAGCAACTTTACTCTCGACTTACATTGCAGGGAATTCTGACAGCACCCGTGAACTTGTGCGTAGTTTGCGATAGCGATAGCTCCCGAGGCCACTCACTTGGGAGGCACACGATGCCTGAGACAGCGCTCTACTCGGCTGTCTGCGCAATTCAGAATCTTTGGCTCGCCGCGCGCGCCGAAGGAGTGGGAGTTGGCTGGGTGAGCATCCTTCACCCTGAGCGGGTGAAGGCAGTCCTGAAAATTCCTGCCTCGATGACTCTGGTCGGCTACTTCTGCATGGGATTCGTAAAGAACTTTGCGCCTGAACCGGAACTCGAGCAAGCGGGCTGGGAACGCAGGCTGAATCTTGAAGAGGTTCTCCGGCATGAAACGTTTAACCAGGCGTGGAGCGCGCTCCAGCGATGACGCGTACTCCCGCGATCATGGTGCTGGGAACCGGCTCGCACGTCGGCAAGTCTCTGATTACGGCGGCTCTCTGCCGGGCATTTTCGCAAGCGGGGTTTCGTGTAGCGCCCTTCAAGGCACAGAACATGTCATTGAACTCCGCTGCCACACCGGAGGGGCTGGAGATCGGGCGGGCCCAGGCATTGCAGGCTGAGGCCGCCGGCATACCCGCTTCGGTGCATATGAATCCCGTGCTCCTCAAGCCTTCCAGCGACACGGCGTCGCAGGTGATCGTGAGAGGAAAAATCTTCGCCCAATTCTCGGCGGAAGACTATTTCCACCGCAGGAATGAGGAGCTTCTCCCGCTTGTTCAAGATAGTTACGAGATCCTCGCCGCCCAATATGAATTGATGGTTCTGGAGGGAGCGGGTTCTCCGGCTGAGATCAATCTCAAGGACCGGGATATAGCGAACCTGCGCATGGCACAGTTGGCGCATGCACGCTGCATTCTCGTGGGAGACATCGATCGAGGCGGTGTGTTCGCTTCGATCTTCGGAACGCTTGCACTTCTTGAACCCGCCGAGCGAGACCTGATCGACGGATTCGTGATCAATAAATTCCGGGGCGACCTGCGTCTTCTTTTGCCCGGCATTCGCCAGGCCGAAGAACGTATTGGAAAGCCGTGCCTCGGGGTGATTCCATACATGCCAGACCTGCGCCTGGACGAAGAAGACAGCGTGGCGCTCGATTCATTAGGAAGAGCACGTTGGAGCGTGGATGACTCGCCTGAGCGGCGTTTGCGCATCGCAATCGTACAATTTCCGTCTATCTCCAACTTCACGGATTTCGATCCGATTCTGGCGGAGCCTTCCGTCGATGCACGCTTCTGTCAGAAGCGGGAAGAGTTGCATGCTGCCGATCTGATTATCCTGCCCGGTTCGAAACAAACCGTGAGCGACCTTCGCTGGATGCGAGCCAACGGATTGGGCGAGGCCATTCGATCAAGGTCGGATAGTGCATTGCTATTTGGGATATGCGGCGGCATGCAGATGCTTGGAGCCTCCATCGACGATCCATACGAAGTGGAAACGGAAGGAACGGAGCAAGGGCTGGGCCTGCTTCCGATCCGCACGAGAATGAATGCAGAGAAGGTCACGCGCGAAGCTGCCGGAGATCTGGCCGTCTCCAGCCTGTTTGGAGAATCGCTGGAATGCGCGACCGTGCAGGGTTATGAAATCCATGTAGGAGAAACGGAATATCTGGAGGGGGCGCTTCCGCTGTCTCGTATTTCTCGCAGCGGAAATATACGCGACGTGGTGCTGGATGGATGCGTAAGTCGAAGTGGCCGTGTGGCTGGCACCTACCTGCACGCGATCTTTCAGCAGGATGCATTTCGTCACGCCTTCCTGTGCGCTGCCCGCTCGGCGTGCGGTCTAGCACCAGCGAAAATGCTTGCATGGAAGCAGCTTCGGGAACGCGAATTTGAACGTCTGGCGCATACAGTTACAAGCTCTGTTGACATCAGCCGCTTACTAGGATTTGTCGGCTTAAAGTGGCCAGCCGATGCGCGAAAGGATAGATCATGCGCGTCGGGACACTAACGGCGTCGTATCTTCTGGATTGGGTACTCGGTGATCCCGAGTCTCTCCCGCACCCCGTGAGGGGCATCGGACATGTTATCCAAACCGGGGAGTGGATGCTGCGTGGCGAAGGACGATCTGCCGAGTTCGTTGGTGGAACTCTGCTGACGGGGGTTGTGGTCCTGGGGTCTGCATGCTCGGCATCGAAGCTGCTTAAAAACGCCAAAGGATGCAATGCGCCGCTTGGACGGGCTGCCGAGATTTGGCTGGCAGCAAGCTGTCTGGCCACGCGCAACTTGCTGGATGAAGCTGGAGCGGTCGTAAGGTTGCTCGATGAATCCGATCTCGATGCTGCGCGCCGGCAACTTGCGCGCATCGTGGGACGTGATACCGCCACTCTGAGTGCGAACGAAATTGCTCGCGCCGTTATCGAAACCCTTGCGGAGAGCCTGTGCGATGGAATCATTGCGCCGCTGTTTTATCTCACGCTCGGCGGTGTTCCACTGGCGATGGCTTACAAGGCAACGAACACGTTGGATTCGATGATCGGTCACCGCGATGAGAGATACGAGTGGTTTGGAAAAGCTGCAGCACGCCTGGACGATGTAGCTAACCTCGTTCCTTCTCGCATTTCCGCAATTCTGATCTGCGGAGCCGCAGCGCTTCTTTATCGCGGTAGGTATAAGCCCGCATGGAGAACCTGGTGGTGCGATGCGCGAAAGCATGCGAGCCCCAACGCGGGGCAGCCCGAGAGTGCTATGGCGGGCGCGCTGGGAGTTCAACTAGGCGGTGTGAATCAATACAGTGGTGCACGCGTTGAAACGCCTTTGCTTGGAGCCGGACTTCCAACCCCGGATGCCAGGGCAGCCCGCAGAGCCCTGCATATTACCGCTGTAGCGTCCTTGCTGGGCTTTGCTTTCGGCTGCCTCGCGCTGGCCAGGAGGAGCAATGGTTAGCCATTCAAGCACCGCTCTTCTCCCGGAACATGGTGGCCAGTTGCGCGCGATTGCGGCGCGGTTCTCCATTCCCGAGTCCAGGCTGCTGGACTTCAGCGCCAGCATCTTTCCGGATGGGCCTTCGCCCCGCGTACTGGAGGCTCTAGCCGATGCACTTTGCGATTTGGAGCGCCTCCGCGCATATCCAGATCTCGAATCGCATGAACTGCGTGCGAAACTGGCGAGCTATGCCGGGGTTTCCGTTCACAACGTTCTGGTTGCCCACGGCATGGTGCCGCTCCTCGCGGCTACGCTTCGCGCTATCGAAGCACGGAAGTGCATGCTTCCAGTTCCTGCGTTTGGGGAATACCGCCGCATCCTTCACCGCGAGGGTGTAATTCCCGAGACATATCGCCTCAAGGACGAAACGAATTTCCAGCCCGATCTGAAACAGCTCGTGATGCATTCCGCTGAGCGGGGATGCGACGCGCTCATCCTAACCAATCCGCATAATCCCACGGGCGCAACGCTTCGAAGTGATGAAGTGCACGTGCTCGTGCAACTGGCAGAGACTTACGGCATTCGCGTTCTGCTCGATGAAGCGTTTATTGATTTCGTTCCGGAGGAGAGCTTTTCTATGCACGTGCTGGAGGCGAACCATCTGATCGTTTTCCGCTCCGTTACCAAGTTCTTTGCGATGGCGGGACTGCGCGCGGCCTATATGCTTGCTCCGCAGCATCTCGTAGTGGGGATTTCTCGCCTTCTGGATCCGTGGTCTGTCTCAACGCTCGCTTCGATCGCGGCCATTGCGGCTGTGGAAGACACTACTTACATTGCGAGCACAGTTGCCCGCAACCAGAGCGAGCGAGAGGTGCTGCGTGCGGCACTCAGCGCACTGGGCCTGAATGTGTATCCGAGCCGGGCGAATTTTCTCCTGTGTCGCCTCGCCCACGCGCAGCGAAATCAGGATGTGTGGGAACGGCTCATCCTCGATCATGGAATCGTAGTACGGAATTGCGCCACGTTTGAAGATCTCGATGAAACGTATTTTCGTATCGCGGTGCGTGGAAGGGACGATAACGAGCGGCTCATTGGGGCTCTTGATGCCGTGTTGAACTGTCCTGCATAAACTCTGGAGGCAAAGTATTGGATCTGACATTCGCAGCAAAGTCTCAAGCGTTTCCTTCGCGTATCGTTTGCCTTTCCGACGAAGCGAGTGAATTGCTGTATCTCATGGGGGAACAGGAACGCATTGTTGGCGTCTCGGGTTTCTCCACGCGCCCGCCGGAGGTGAGGAGTAAACCGCGGGTGTCAACATTCCGGGATGCCAACTTCGAGGCCATCGAGAAGCTGGATCCCGACCTCATCATCACATATTCCGATGTGCAGGCGGAGATCACGAAGGAGGCGATCCAGCGCGGCCTCCCGGTGCTCAACTTCAATCAGCGGAGCGTCTCTGAGATCTTTGAATTCATCGCTTTGATAGCTCGCCTGGTGAACCAGCAGGACAAGGGAAGGCAGCTCATCGCCGCATATGAAATGGAGTTACAAGGTATTGCGAACGCCGCGGCAGAGTTTGCACGCAGGCCGCGGGTCTTCTTCGAAGAGTGGAACGATCCCATCATCAGTGGAATCGGTTGGGTAGAGGAACTGATCGAAATTGCTGGTGGTGAGCCGATCTTCCCCGAACTCCGCAAGGCTCCTAAAGCCAAGGACAGAGTTGTATTTCCTGAGCAGGTGATAAAACGAAACCCCGATGTCATCATTGCTTCTTGGTGCGGGATGAAGGTGAAGAAGGAGAGCATCTGTTCGCGCGCTGGATGGGATAAGATCCCGGCAGTTCGTAACGGGCACGTGTACGAAATACCTTCGTCCCACATCCTTCAACCAGGCCCGGCTTGCCTGACCGATGGAGTCCGCGAACTGCATCGCATCCTCGCATCTGTGACGATGAGTGCATCCTAAAGCAGTGACGGCGAAATGACTCTATGTTGTAGCGCAGCCTCCCCTTAGCAGACAGATGCTGCGGCTGAAGGCGCACGAAAGATTCATAATTTGTCAACGTTAAATCTTCCAGGCGCGGTTACACTATGGAGCGACGATGCTCCTTAAATGCGCTGCTGCCGCTTTTTTCTCTGTCGTATTTTTTGCTTCTGCATTCGCTCAGAATCCGGTTGCTCATCCGCATGAAGTTGTCCTGCCAAACGGCCGCGTAATTCAGCCAGAGGGCAAGTGGATCAAGCTCGCCCCCTTTCCGTTTGCGCTTACTGTTCGTCCGGATGGCAGGCAGATCGCAGCGCCTTCGATCGGGTGGCCCTTCTCGTTGAATGTGATTGATGATCCGTCTGGCGAGTCACCGGAAATACATCGGGTTCCCGCAAGAGATGACAACGATCCGACCGTTCAGGTCCACATGCAGGTGGCATATTCGTTGGATGGAAAGTTGCTCTATGATCCGACAGGCGATTCAGGCGCGGTAGACATCTACGCCTCCTCGGACTGGCGTCATATAGCGCGGATCCCGCTCGATGGTGCAATTGGCGGCATAAACTTCAAGGAGAGTTTTGCTGCGGCGGCTGTGCTGTCTCCCGATGGCAGGCTGCTCTATGTTCTGGACCAGGGAAACTGGCGCGTTGTGGTGATTGATCTTAGCAGCAACAAGCCAGTGGCTAGCATGGCTACAGGTTCGAATCCGCTGGCGATTGCGCTGTCCTCCAATGGACGCCGTCTCTACGTGGCGAATTCAGGATTGTTCGAATACCAGCTGGTAAGCGGGGCGAAGCCATCCGGCCTACGCTTTCCTCCCTTCGGTTATCCGTCGAAGGCCGCACGCGAGGGAACAATTGCTGAAGGGCACAGCGTCCCGGCTCTTGGCGATGAGAACAATCCGCGGGGCAGTTCACTCTGGACGTACGATGTAGCCACGCCACAGTCGCCGCGGCTGATGGCGGAGCTTCGTCTGGGAAGCCGCATTGCGGAAGGCCGCAATAACGTGGTCGGCGGCGCATCTCCTTCCGGCATTGCAACCAGCACAGAGCACGTCTATGTTTCGCTGGCACATGAGGATTCAATTGCCGTTGTCTCGCCCGATGGGGCAAAGCTCGAGCAGGAAATTGCTCTCTCGCCATTCACTGGTCGGCGCTACGAGGACAAGAGGGGCCGTCCGCTGCGTGGCGTAATGCCCTTCGGGCTTGCGCAGGCGGCGGGTAGGCTTTACGTCGCTGAGTCAGGCATCAATTCCGTAGCGGTGATTGATACAAATACAAATCATGTGCTCACACATATCCCCGTTGGCTGGTATCCGGCGGCAATTGTAGTTTCGCCCGATGGCCGATCTCTCTACGTCGTCAATAGCAAAGGGAAGGGAAGCGGGCCAAATATCGGACCAGACCTCACCCACATAAGCCGTCAGTACATTGGCGAACTGGAGTTCGGCAGCCTTTCTGTCATTCGATTGCCTGTGGCGGAAGATAGCTTTGCCGCTTCATCGGCTGCGGTCGTAAAAGCGAATGAAGCCTCGGTTGCAGAATCCAGGCCTCTGCCACGCATCGGCCATGTTTTCCTGATCATTCGCGAAAACCGCACTTATGACGAAGTCTTCGGCGATCTTGCAAAGGCAGATGGTGAGCCTAAACTCGCACGCTTCGGCCTGCATGGGTGGGCTGAGGAGGACCCGGCAATACATGATGTCTCTGTGACTCCGAATGCCCATGCGCTGGCCGAGCGATTTGCAACCAGTGATCATTTCTATGTCAATAGCGATGTCTCTGCAGACGGGCACCGCTGGGCCGTAGGCATTGCACCTGCTCCGTGGATGAACATTGCCTGGGCCTCAGGATATGGCGGCCGCCGGACCGGGAGTGCATCCAGCGAAGCGCCAGGGCGTCGTGCGCTTGGCGGCGGCGCAGACAGCCCCATGCCTGAAGACGAGCCCGAATTTGGGTCGTTGTGGGAACATGTTGCCGGAGCGGGCCTGCCGTTGATGAATTACGGCGAAGGCCTGGAGGTCGAGGGCAGCGATGAGCGTGAAGGCACGGAGCCGGAAGGCCAGCGTCTCTTCCTCAACGCTCCTGTTCCCGAGCCTGTTTTTGTTTCGACCGATCGTCACTATCCAACTTTCAACCTCGGCATTCCCGACCAGTACCGCTATGCTGAATTTCTGCGAGACTTTACGCGCCGCAGTAAAACGGGATATCGCGCGGCACTTACTGTAATCCGATTGCCGAACGATCACATGGCCAGCCCGCGCCCCGCAGATGGATATCCTTACCGCGTATCGTATGTTGCCGACAACGATCTCGCTCTCGGCAAGATTGTCGATACCATTTCGCATAGCGCAATCTGGAAGGATTCGGCGATCTTTGTCATCGAGGATGATGCGCAGGGCGGAGTCGATCATGTCGATGCGCATCGCAGTCCGGTGCTCGTGATGAGTCCCTACGTGCGCAAGGGATACATTTCGCATCGCCATACCAGCATGGCCAGTGTGCAAAAAACAATTTATGAGCTGCTACGTCTAGGTCCGCTCAACCTTGAAGATGCGCTCTCCGCAGACATGAGCGATATGTTCACTGATACGCCTGACCTTGCACCGTACCGCTTCGCCCCGTCCGATAAGCGTATCTTCGATTCGGTGCGCGCACGGCTTGCCCATCCGAAGACGGCTGCGGAGAAGGCGGAATTGCTTGACATGGACGATCCTGATGAGATCGCTCGCGAGTTTCACAGCAAACCACATATCTCCCATCCTGACTGAAGCGCTGAGAAGACTGGCGCAACCTCCTACCGCAAAAAATATTGTCCCGATTGTGTGTCGTGGCACAATTTGTAAAATTCCTGTCACGCATCTGTGAAAGTGTTAGTGCTGTTAGACCACTCCGCTAACCAGACGTGAGTTCCCCTAACCTCGAAAGAGGTTTTCTCACACCAACCTATAAATACAGCCATTTTGAGAAGTGCAAGTAATTCCAGGAGATCTGTGACATCTATGAGAAGTGTATTTACCGCTAAGTCTTCTTACGCGTTCTGTAGGAGCGCGCTATTCGCTCTAGCAACCGCTTTGTTGCTGGCACCCGGCAACCTGCCAGCGCAATCTACGCAGGGAAGCATTCTCGGCACTGTAAGAGACACGGCCGGCGCTGTGGTTCCAAGAGCGACGATTATTCTGAAGAATCTAGACGAAGGCTCGATCCGCACTACCATATCCAATAGCATCGGCGATTATCAGTTTGTAGATGTGAAGGCCGGGCACTATACCGAAGAGGTTTCCTCTGGCGGATTTCAAAAATGGTCGGTAACGGGTCTTGTCCTCGCCGTTCGTCAGCAACTCCATTTGGATGCATCTCTTACTGTAGGAAGCGTTCAGCAGGAAGTTCAGGTTTCAGGAGACACAGTCAGCACGATCGACACGGAAACGCCGTCGATTAGCGCCGTATACTCGAACGCTGATGTGTCCAACCTGCCGGTCAATACGCGCGCCAGCGCTGCCGGCACAAGCGCATTGAACATCGTCGGCACTCTGCCCGGTGTGCAGGCTGACCACGGCGACTTCGCACTGCAAGGCGGCTTGCCGTTCCAGACAGAGGTCTCCGTAGACGGCATTACCATCCAGAGCTCGACGGGCAATTCGCCGATTTCCGATGCCTTTCCTTCGAGTGAATCGATCTCCGAACTGCGCGCGGATGGCGCTCAGAACAATGCCGAGTTTGGTCAGCCTGGCGAGATTACGGTGACTACCAAGGGCGGCGGAAACACAATTCATGGATCGGCGTTCTGGTATCACCAGAATGCTGCTTTCAATGCTATTCCATATACCAATCCAGTCACCACGAAGAAGCCGAAACTCATCGGCAACACGTATGGCGCGAGCTTCGGAGGCCCGGTTGTGATCCCGCATTTCTACAATGGACACAACAAGACATTTATCTACGGCGCTTATGAGGGATGGCGGCATCCAGCTCAGACGACAGAAGCTTTCACTGTTCCCAGCACGCTGATGAAGCAAGGCAACTTCTCAAAGTATTCTTCTGCGGGATTCACGGGTCTCACCAATCCATTTACAGGCGGAAGCTATGGGAAATCGCTGCCTTCGATCAACCCGGCTGCGCAAAAGCTGCTCTCGTTTTATCCAGATCCGAATGTAGGCGACCCCACAGCTTATGTAGATGATGGGACAGCCAACTACATCGCTAATAAAGACAGCAGCGGTCACTCCGATCAATTCGACATTCGTGGCGATCAATACTTCGGCGCAAACCAGAAGTTCCTTCTCTGGGGCCGTTTTACCTGGAAGAACTTTCCTATCAGCCAGCCTCAAGCGCTTACCGTTCCTTCCGCTCAGAACGCAAACCAGTCACGGGTTCTGAAGATCAGCGCAAACTGGACCATTACGCCGCAAATCATCAACGAAGCCGGCTTCGGTTTTACGCTTTTCAGTTCTGGGCAGACCGACAGCTTTGACGGAAAAGCCTTCACGGAAGGGCTTGGTCTGAATGGGTTGCAGAACCTCTTCTACAACGGCATTCCTGAACTAGACTTTAACAATATCAGCGCACTGAATGCCGACCGTTTGACCTCCATCAACAAGTCGCGCACATTTGTTTACACCGATGCGCTGACGTGGTCGAAGGGAAATCACATATTCAAGTTCGGCCTCGATATCCGGACCCTCGAAGCAGTCACTCCACTGGGCTTTAATGGCTCTGACAACTATGGAACCTTTCAGTACAACACCCAGGGTAGTGCCGGGCTATTTACTGGCGTTGATTTTGCAGATTTCCTGTCAGGCCTGCCGTACCAGACGTTCTATGACGCAGTGCAACAGGATAACGACGGATCGTCTGTGCATTATCACTTCTTCGGCCAGGATCAATGGAAGGTCACTCCAAACCTTACGCTGAGCTACGGCGTCCGTTATGAGCTGCACCCAGGCTACAGCGACAAGGGTGGTGACATCGGCAACTTCGATGACAGCCTGGCGCTCGCTGGCCGTGCCATCTATCCGAACGGCAAGTCTCGTCTGTTGGCGCAAAGTTTCCTCGCAAGCGCCAACGCCTGCGATCCGGACGGCGTGAACTACACAAACTCGGCGGTGGTTAACGGTGCGCCTTGCATGCCGGTGCTTGGCAACAGTCAGGCGGGCTATCCTGGCGGGCTAAAGAAATATCCGCACCTTCGCTTTATGCCTCGCTTCGGTTTCGCGTGGCGCCCGTTCAACAATAACAAGACAGCCGTTCGCGGCGGCTTTGGTATGTACAACATCACATTATTGGGCGCAAACTTCTATTCTCTGACCGGCACATTGCAGGCGCAGACTACCCAATACACCAACACTCTGGATTCGACATCCCATAAAGTCGGGTATCAGTGGCCGAACATCTATGCAGGTGCAGGGAATGGCGGGTGCAGCAACTGCTATGGACAGGATTACTTCGGAACGGCAAACAGCACGAACTGGAAGGATCCCTACACTGAACAGTGGTCGTTTAGCGTTGACCACGATTTCGGCAGCGGTTATGCAGCTCGCCTCTCCTACATTGCCTCCGAAACGCATCAACTGGTCTGGGCGCCGGATGAAAATACTCTTCCGTTCTCCAGCACAATTTCGGCCAACAACCAACCGCTGAGCGCACGGCGCTTCCCGAACTGGGGGCGTATCAACAACCGCGCGACCGGTGCCAACGCAAGCTACCAATCTCTGCAGGCAGAGTTCGATCACCGCTTCCAGAGAGGGTTGCAATTGAACTCAACCTGGACGTACGCGAAGGCTCTTGCTGATAACCAGGGTCCTGCGAATACTGGCTTTGCCGGTGAGAGCGGAGGCGCGCGTGCTACTTCAATCCTTGACCGTGCGGCCGATTATGGCAATGTATATGGAACCAGGCGGCATCGCTGGAATACCACAGCGGTTTATGACCTTCCCTTTGGAAGGGGGCGCGAATTTGGCTCCGGCATGTCCAGAATGGCCGATTCCGTTGTAGGCGGCTGGCGTCTATCCACGATCTTCCTGTGGCAGACTGGGCCGTTTGAGTCGCCCTATTTCCCGAGTGGCCAGGGCGATCCTTCCGGTACTGGCTCAGGATTAAAAGGCACTGCATCTGGCTTTGATGGCGGCCACCGCAACCAATATCCAGATGTTGTGCCGGGTGCGAGCTATAAGCCACTTCATCGGACGCGCACGCAATGGGTCAATCCCAACGCCTTTACCTGCCCTGGTTATCCTGGCTGGACGCCGGGAACAGCCTGCACCACCGGCAGCGGCTCCGGTCCGGTTCCGAATCCAATCGGCCGCTTCGGAAACGCGCGGGTGGGTTCCGTTGTGGGTCCCGGTATGGTCAATCTTTCCGCGGGTCTCAGCAAGACCTTTTCCATCACGGAAGGGCTCAAGCTGAAAGCTGAAGGCACGTTTACCAATGTGCTGAATCACACCAACCTGAGCGATCCAAACATGAACGTCAGCTCAAGGAGCTTTGGGTTGATTACGAGTGCCGTCGGCTCAGACTTTGGAGGCGCCCGCTCCGGTCAGGTTTCCATGCGTCTGGATTTTTAAACTGCTGTTCTTCTGTAGAGAAAGCCTGCCTCCATGGCAGGCTTTTCTTTTGGGCATTGATGCTTCATTTTGTCATTGTTCAACAAGTGGAAGCGGCAATGTATCGGTACCGGGGGAAGCAGGATAGAGCCTTGTGTGAATAAATATGAAGCGATATGCATTCTTTCGGTGTTAGTATTTCGCCCATGCAGAAATACTGTCATCGTGACCGCCGCTATCTCTTAACGTGCGCCCTGCTTTGCAGCGTACTTCTCACTTCTTTTTCCTTTGCTGCTGAGGCGAAACATCCGGTCGCATCGATTCAGGACATGGAGACGCAGGCACATCGCGATGCGCGAATGAACTGGTGGCGGGACGCCCGGTTTGGCATGTTCATTCACTGGGGGCTCTATGCGGTTCCCGCAGGGACCTGGCAGGGAAAAGAGGTTCCCGGCATCGGCGAATGGATCATGCATGACGCCAGGATTCCTGTTGCCCAGTATCAATCATTGGCGCATCAGTTCGATCCGACTGGTTTCGACGCGCACCAGTGGGTGGCTCTGGCGAAGGCTGCGGGCATGAAGTACATCGTGATTACGGCGAAGCACCATGATGGATTCGCCATGTACGACTCAAAGGTGAATTCCTTTAACGTTGTTAGTGCAACGCCGTTTAAGCGGGATGCTCTGCGCGAGTTGGCGATTGAATGCCAAAAGCAGGGCATGCGGCTAGGTTTTTATTACTCGCAGGATCAGGACTGGACGGCTCCCGGCGGCGCAGCCTTCGGCGGCCACTGGGACAAGGCGCAAGATGGCGACTTTGCAGCCTATCTGCACAATAAGGCGATTCCTCAGCTTCGAGAACTGCTGACGAACTACGCGCCCTATCCGGTAGTCATCTGGTTTGATACTCCAACCAAGGACATGACTCCGGCACTTGCAGGTGAAGTGGTGTCTCTACTCAATAAATATCCAAACCTGATCTGGAACAATCGCCTCGGCGGCGGATATGACGGCGATACAGAAACGCCAGAGCAGACGATTCCTCCCAAGGGTTTTCCTGGCCGCGACTGGGAAACCTGCATGACCATCAACGATACCTGGGGATATAAATCCCACGACACAAATTTCAAGTCGACGGCAACCCTGCTGCATAACCTTATCGACATTGCCAGCAAGGGCGGCAACTATCTCTTGAATGTCGGTCCAGATGCCAAGGGCAATATTCCTCAGCCCGAAGTGGATCGTCTGCAGGCGATCGGACGCTGGCTCGACGTCAATCATGAAGCGATCTATGGCACAGGCCCAACCGCTTTCGGCGATGAAGACGGGTTCTACAGCGAGACGAAGAAGGATGAGAATGGCAAGCCCGCCTGGGTCGAGAAGTGGGACTGGCGTTGCACCACGAAACCCGGCAGGCTGTACATTCACATCTTTGAGTGGCCGCACGCGGCTTTCCACATCGATAAGGTGACGCAGCAGATCACCGGGGCCTATCTGCTGGCCGACGCGCAGCGCAAACCACTGAAGTTCACGCAGAAGGGCTCCGCTGTTGATGTAGTTCTACCGGCGCAGTCGCTTGATCCGCTGGCCACGGTTCTAGTGCTGGAAACGAAAAAGCCTTAGCTCGAAGAGGTGCCCAATTCACTCCGCGGATGGGCGGAAGAAAGACATACTTTCCGTCCATCGCAACCAAGGTTAAAAGCGCAGCAAAGTACCTTTGCAAGGGCCGAGGTCAAGCCAGCGTGCACTCCACGTTGTGCTCTTTCAGCATCTGTCGAAATTCAGGGTCCAAGTCCGTATCGCTCACGATCTGATCGATCTCGTCGAGGCTGGCGACGTGGATCATCGCATCGCGACCGAATTTGGAGTGGTCTGCAACGATGATGACCTTATGGGCCGCCCGGATCATCGCGCGGATGGATTCGACGATGAAGCTGTTGGAGTCGCTGATGCCGGCAGGGGTAATGCCTCGTATGCCGATCATGAGGATATCTGCGGAGACGCTATTCAGCATCTTCTCGCATACGGGGCCGAGTTCAATGCCGAGGCGGGGAAAGAGATAGCCGCCGGTTAACGTAACCTCAACCTGCTTGCTATCCCAAAAGACCTGGGCGACTGGGATCGAGTTGGTGACAATCTGGATCGATCGACCCTGCAAGTTCTTCGCAACCTCAACCACCGTGGAGCCGCCACCCATGATAACGGTTTGGCCATCTGCGACAAGCGAGGCGGCCACTTTCCCAATGCGGGCCTTTTCATCGCGGAAGCTTCCGGTCAACCGAGTGAAATCCATCAGTTCATCGCGAGTCTGGAGCGAAATCGCTCCACCGTGCACTCTTCGCAGAACTCCATTTTGTTCCAATTCGATCAAATCGCGGCGGATACTCGATTTTGAAGCTTCGAATTTGGAGCACAGCTCTTCAAAGTTCACAAATTCTTGTTGGGAAAAGAGTTCTCGAATTTTTCGGAGACGAAGCGCTTGCTGCATGGTCACTCCATCTTAGCGCAGGGCAGAGATGACTCCAATGCCTGGTCGGTTGACTGTGCTTGAAACGATGCTCTATAGTTCACCATTATTCACAGGAAGCCAATGGAAACCCTGCAGTCTACGGTTATCTCAACCATCCTCCGCAAAGCCGTGTTGGAGTGCTTTGCCGCGCGCGAGAGTACTTCAAGCGCCTCGGACGAACCTCAACAGCTCTTTCAATCTCCCGCCGTAAACGCGCTGAAGGAAGAGATCCTCGCCGCCGGACGGAAGCTTTGGGAGCGCCAATATGTTGACGGCAATGGAGGGAACATCTCGGCACGTGTGTCGTCCGACTATGTTCTGTCCACTCCCACGCTTTGCAGCAAGGGAGATTTGCGGGTTGAGGACTTGTCCCTTGTGGACATGGAGAACCGGCAGATCTGCGGCAGGCGGCCGCACACCAGCGAGATCCTGCTCCATCTGGAAATTTACAAGACCGTGCCCGAAGCGAAGGCGGTGATCCATTGCCACCCCCCTTACGCAACTGCGCATGCGGTGGCAGGCGTAATTCCGCAGGGCAATCTTGTCCCGGAGCAGGAGGTATTCGTTGGTCCTGTTGCTTTGGCTGAGTATGAAACACCAGGCACGCTGCAATTTGCGCGGACCGTTGTCCCTTTCGTCAAGCAGCACAACACGATTCTGTTAAGGAACCACGGGATTGTCTGCTGGGCAGACACGGTGACGCATGCGGAATGGTATGCAGAAGTGCTGGAGAACTATTGCAAGACACTGATGATCGCCTCGCAACTGAGGACTCCTCTGCCTGAAATTCCGCCTGACAAAATCCGCGACTTGCTGGCCATAAAGAAGAAGCTCGGCTTGCCGGACAAGCGATTTCCGTTGGAGCCGACGCCGACCGAGGATGCCGCGCCGAATGGCAACTATGGGAAACGCGACATTCCCCCCGGGAATGGCAAGCCTCATTCGATGAGTGATGCGGAGATCAATCGGTTGACCGAACAAATGACTTCTCTCGTGCTCTCGTATCTCGAGGACGAGAGATGACGGCTACAGCCAATTATGTCGCCGTCGATCTGGGAGCTGCCAGCGGAAGGGTCATGGCCGGACGCTGGGACGGGCGGCGATTTGCGATGGAAGAGCTGCATCGCTTTCCCAATGGCGGCGTTCAAGTTGGAGAGCATCTCTATTGGAACGTGCTCGGTATCTGGTCGCAGATTCAGATTGGCCTATCCCAATATCGCGGGCGTTTCCCGGAGTCACCGCTCGGCATCGGTGTAGATGCATGGGGGGTTGACTTCGGATTGCTGGACCGGTTCGGTCGCCTGCTTGCGAATCCTTCTCACTATCGCGATCGCCGCACCACTGGCGTCCCAGAAAAGGTTTTTGCGCGTGTGCCGGAACAGCGGATTTTGGCTGAGACCGGTGCCCATACCATGCAAATCAATACGCTGTTTCAGCTCTACAGCATGGTCGAAGCCAACGATCCTCTTTTGGCCGCTGGGGAGCGGTTGATGATGATTCCGGATCTCTTCACTTACTTCCTCTCCGGCGACAAGATCATCGAGTATACGGAGGCGACGACGACACAGATGTTCTCGCCGGCCCGGCATGATTGGGCGCGTGCGATGCTTGACGAACTGGGCATTCCCACTCGCATTCTTCCGCAGCCCACTCGGCCTGGAACAGTGCTCTCTCCAGTGCAGGGGCAGCTACTCAAAGAGTGTGGCCTGCAGCATTCCTTCCCGGTCATTGCCGTCGCTTCCCATGACACATCCAGTGCCGTCGCTGCGATTCCCAACATGAGCGAGGACAGCGTTTTTCTTAGTAGCGGAACCTGGAGCCTGATGGGCGTTGAGTTGCGGGAGCCCGATACATCGGAGCGCGTGTTGCAGTTGGGTTTTACCAACGAGGGCGGTGCAGACGGCTCCTTCCTGCTCTTGAAGAACATGACGGGACTATGGATTGTGCAGGAGTGCGTACGTCAATGGAAGACGGAAGGCTCTGACTATAGTTGGGCTGCCCTGACGGCTCGCGCAGGTGCCGTGCGAGCATTCCAATGCCTGATTGATCCTGATGCGGAAGAGTTTCAGGCTCCTTGCGATATGCCTGCCGCGATACGCCGCTACTGTCTGGATTCCAACCAGCCCGTGCCCGAAACCGTGGGTGAGATTGCGCGCTGCGCATTCGAGAGCCTGAGCCTGAAGTATCGCTCTGTCCTTGACTCGCTGGAATCGGTAACGGGAAGGGAATTCCGAACGATTCGTATTGTGGGTGGCGGCTGCATGAATCAGCTGATTTGTCAGATGATTGCAGATGCCTGCTGCCGGCAGGTGGTTAGCGGACCCGTGGAGGCCGGGGCGCTGGGGAACGTGCTGCTGCAGGCTATCGCCAGGGGACAACTCGCAGATGTACACAGTGGCCGTTCCGCTATAGGGGAGTCGGTGCAATGTTCAACATTCGATCCTCATCCATGCAGTGGATGGGATGAAGCGTATGCTCGCTTTCGCAGGCTGGAAGCGGATGGATCCAATCGTGCCGCGGCTAAAACTACGGCAGGCTGAAGAGACGGCAAAGGAGTCAGTCCATGGCAGGATACGTTGTTCCGGAGTTAGAAACACCAGCTCCCGTGGGAGCCAAGGAAGTGCTACTGGTTGCCAGCGGAGATTTGCGCCAATCCGCGAACCAGGTTTGTTGGCCCGCACAGTCGGCGATGGAAGCAAAGCTGACCGAGGCATTCCGTGCCGAGGGATTCACATTGCGCCGTGCCCATGCTTACGATGCAGGCCTGAAGCACGGCTTCATTTACAACCAGCGCATGGGCATGGACGTCTTCACGCATATTCCTTCGGATGCTCCTCTGGTAGTCGCCGAGGCTGTGTGGCAATACAGCAACCACGTTCTTGCCGGCTTGTTGAGCCATCGCGGGCCGATCCTTACGGTAGCGAACTGGTCAGGGGAATGGCCCGGATTGGTCGGAATGCTGAACTTGAATGGTTGCCTGTATAAGGCAGGTGCAACGTTCAGTACTCTATGGAGCAAGAACTTCGATGACGAAGACTTTCGCAAGGGTCTGCGGCAATGGCTGATCGAGCACAAAGTGGATCATGATCTGAGCCACGTGCATGATTTTGACGTGTCGGCTGCACCTGCAGCAGAGCGCGAACTGGGGCGCTCGCTGGCGAAGCTGCTCCAATCGCGCAAGGCAATTCTGGGTGTCTTCGATGAAGGCTGCATGGGCATGTATAACGCAATCATCGAAGATTATCTTCTCAATCCACTGGGTGTATACAAAGAGCGGTTGAGCCAGTCTGCGCTGGTCGCCGCCATGCGCGACATCTCCGATGCCGAAGCGCAAAAGGTTCGCACCTGGATGGATGAGCGCGGCATGACCTTCAAGACCGGTCCAAACGAAGCAACGGACCTGACCGACGCGCAGATCCTGGCGCAGTGCAAAATGTATATCGCCGCGATGCGCATTGCCGCTGACTTTGGTTGCGATGTCATTGGCATTCAGTATCAGCAGGGCCTCAAGGACATGGTTCCGGCGTCGGACCTGGTTGAGGGCCTGCTGAACAATGCGGAGCGGCCTCCGGTCTTCTCAAAAGATGGACGTGAGCTCTACGCAGGGCAACCGCTGCCGCACTTCAATGAAGTGGATGAAGGCGCCGGCCTGGATGCTCTGATCACCAACCGCGTCTGGAACTCCATGCAACTGGATCCTGCGACCACGCTGCACGATGTTCGCTGGGGTGAGCATTATAAGGGGCAGGGCATCGACGACTTCGTATGGGTATTTCAGATATCGGGTGCAGTGCCTGCGTCGCACTTGAGTGGTGGATACGCCAAGGCAGTAAGCGAGCGCCAGCCGCCGATGTTTTTCCCCCTGGGCGGAGGCACGCTGAAAGGCGTCTGCAAACCGGGGCCAGTGGTCTGGAGCCGCGTTTTTGTGGAAGGTGGACGGGTGCACGTAGACATGGGCCGCGCTACGGCAGTCGAACTACCTGCCGAAGAGACCGAGCGTCGCTGGCAGGCTACGACGCCACAATGGCCCATGATGCATGTAGTGCTGCATGGAGTCTCGCAGAGCCAGTTCATGGCCAGGCATCACGCTAATCATGTGAGTGTGGCTTATGCTCCCACACCGCAAATTGCCGATCGTGCGCTGGCTGCGAAGGCCGCGATGTTTGCCGAGCTTGGCGTTCAGGTGCATCTCTGCGGCATTTGAGCAGAGCACCTGGCAAAGTAGTTGTTGTTTTTACAAGAGAAGAGAGCGGCCTGCGCGCCCGCGTCAGGCATGGGCTGCTTTCTGGCGGCCACTCCGGCTGCGCAACATGGATCTCCCGCCGACACTAATGCGGCAACGTGCGGACGTGATCAGCGGCAGAAGCTTGCTTCGTCGAACGACTTTCGCGCTTACCTCGGAATTGGCGATGCGAAACGAGTGGATCTCGTTGCGATACACTGGGCCAGTGGTCTCATCGAAAAAGTAACTCTGCCCGCCGTGGATCGGATCTTCACCGTGGCTGAGGGAAAAGGCATCGTGCAGGAACTCTGCATTCTGTGTTCTTCTGGAAAGAGCACCGCTGCGACTCCAAAAGGAAACAGGGATCTCCGCAAGCCATGACGCTGACTGCGGGAGCGATGACGTTGGAGCCAAGCCCTCATTGGACGCGCGGGGGACCGGGAGCAGAGAGTTGAGTCCACACTGACTCTCCCAATCGCAATCCCCAAGGTGGATAGAAGATGACCCGAGGACAGACAGTAAAAGCAGTTCTAACGGACAGCCACTTCGTAATACCAATAATAGTCTTGTTGATCGGGCTCGCTCTTTTGGTCGTCCTACACTAGAGTACTTCCAGTCTCTGGTTGATCTTGTTGCGACTACCCGCCTTAGGCGCGCGAAAGGACCAACTGCACATTAAGGTGTCCTGAATGAAAGAAGTACTTCAAGTCAACGCGCCGGATACCAGGTCGGCGCTAAAGAGGTTCGCTTCTACCCACACGCTAGGCGTTTTTTGCGGACTGGCCGCGGGCGTGTGGCTGGGAGCTGCTGAGGCCCCTACAAAGCTTGTGAATTCAGGATTCTCTCCATTCGCAATTTCGCTTTGCATGGTTGCGGGTGTCTTCATTGCAAGGTGGACCTTCCCAACGCTTCTGAAGGGAACGCGCTCGGTATTCGCAGATCTGGGTGACAACAAGCACCTCATTCCCTGGGCGATTCTGGCGGGTGCGCTTTGGGCGGTGGCAAATACGCTTACTGTTTTTGCTATTCGGGACGTCGGCCTGACGATTGCGTTTCCCTTGTGGAATACAAATTCCTTGATCGGCATTTTGTGGGGCTGGCTTTTGTTCGGCGAACTCAAGCACGCGGACAGAAAGAACGTGGCGAAGGTAGTCCTCGGCGCTTTGGCCATCGTGGTAGCCGCGATCATGCTTGGATTCAGCACGATTCATCATGGCGCAGCTCCTGCACCGCGCGCAGTGAGCGGCATTCTGGCCGCCATAGGAGCAAGCCTGTTATGGGGAACCATGTATGTGCCTTATCGCAAGGCTTACATCAGCGGAATGAATCCCCTCTCCTTTGTCACCGTGTTTACGGTCGGCGAGTTGGGCACGGTTTTCGCACTGGTTCTCGCTCTGGATGGCGGCCTGCATTCTCCGGTTTTTCATCTGGCGCAAACCAGGCATATGCTCTTCTGGCTATTTCTGGGAGGCTTCGTCTGGGTAATTGGAGATCTCTTTCAGCAGTACGCAACGAAGTATCTAGGAATTGGGCGCGCCATACCGCTCTCGAATACAAATCAGTTATGGGGACTTGCCTGGGGAGCTCTTGTTTTTGGAGAACTTGCGGGTGCGGATTGGCATCATAAATTGCTAGTGCTTCTGGGTTCCAGCGTGATGATTTTAGGTGCTCTGGCAATCAGCACGGCGGTGGCGACAGAGCGCGAGCACACCTCCACGAACGATGCCCTGATCCGCGAATGCCGAAGATATGATCTTGACTATCATCAAGTGCTCCGCGCATACAGCGAATCGGTGAACCGGAGTGATCGGCGGGACTGGTGGGATTACCTGATCGTTGCAACCGCGATTGGAACGTTTCTGTGGCTGGGGTGGAAGGCATCCATCCCTCCATTGGCGATGAACCTCCGGTGGGTTCTCGTTTTGACATTTGTTTTAGTGCTCACTCTCGCAGGCTTTGCATGGGAGATGTGGAGGACAACCAGAAAGTCGTCTTAACCTGTGTGAGCTGAACTTCGCGATGCACTGACATTGGCGCTGAGCGCTTCTCACATGGTTGAAAGCTATCAGGATGCAGGTCAGCCTGAAGGGAGAACCGAAATGAGTGCAGCTGCTCCAATGGATTCAAAGCCGCTCAAGAATCTGGACGAATGGGATGACTTCCTGGAAGGCCGATACAAACAGGGGAAGACGGAAGAGGAGTTTCGGCAGTACGATGCAACTGCCAATCCTGAAGTCGCCGAGTTCTATCGGCTCAACCATGAGAACCAGACTGTCGATTACGTGCTTGGCAAGGAAAAGCAATACTTTGGTTTGACGCGTGGCCAGAAGTCGATATGGGAGGCAGCCGAATATCTGAATACGCTTGTGGATGACAGCGATCCCGATACGGACCTGACCCAGATGGAGCACTTGCTGCAGACCTCGGAGGCGATGCGTCGCGACGGGCAGCCGCGCTGGATGATCCTTACCGGCTTTATTCACGATCTGGGGAAATGCCTTTGCCTCTATGGCGAGCCGCAGTGGGGAGTGGTTGGCGATACGTTTCCAGTGGGCTGCGCGTGGTCGGATACGATCGTGTTTCGAGAATACTTTCAGAAGAATCCCGATGCGTTGAATCCCGCATACCAGACCAAGTATGGGATGTATGAGCCGAACTGCGGTCTTGAAAATATCCATATGTCCTTCGGGCACGATGGTTATATTGCCGAAGTGATGAAACCTTATTTGCGCGACGAAGCGCTCTCCATGTTGCGCTTCCACTCCTTCTATCCCTGGCACAGCCACGGCGCGTATACCCACCTTACGAATGAGAAGGACCGTGCAATGTTGGAGTGGGTGAAGAAGTTCAATCCCTACGATCTTTATTCGAAGGGGCACGCGAAGCCGGATATGCGGCAACTAAAGCCCTACTACGACGACTTATTTGCGGAGTTCCTGCCGGAGAAGATCGCCTGGTAGGCAGGCGGATGACGGAATACCTTGCAAAGCAAAAAGGCATCTCGCGAGCTGTTGCGAGATGCCTTTTTTAAACTAGATGTGCGGAAGTTCTGGCGGCTCTGGTGTTTTAAGTGCAGGGGGAGAGCGCCGTCTTCTCTTCAGCGGAGGTGCGGAACTGGGCGGGCGTTGTTTGCCGTTCTTCTTCTCTCCGGGAGATTCGATCACCGCGCGCATCCAATAGTTGCCCTGCGAGTCGACCTCAATACCGTGGACCTCGCGCTCAAACCCGGGGAAGCGCTTGCCGAACTCCTCCATTGCAAGGATGAGCCGAATGACGGGGCTGTCGATGCTGCCTAACCGCTCCCCCGGCATGCTCATGGGAATGCCCGGAGGATAGGGAACAAGCATCACGGCTGCGATACGCCCGGCCATGTCGGTAAAACGGATCTTCTCCGTCTCATTTCGTAACAGTTTCTGATACGTTTGCGCTGGAGTGAGTACCGGGTCGAAGTCCTCGTCGCAAGCTTCCCCTACCAGGCCGGGAAGATTGAGTTGAAGCATTGCGGCATGCATTTCGTCGCTCAGATCCTTGAGCGTGGCATTGCGGTAACGCGCTGGATATTTGGAGACGAGTTCAGGAAGGGCCTCTTCCAGCGGGGCTTCGCTGTCATAGAGTCGCTTGAACTCAAACAGATTTTCCAGCAGGCTACCCCACTTTCCCTTGCTCGTTCCAACCGAGAACAAGACCAGGACGGTGTAGTCGCCGGTGCGCGCGATCTCGACTCTGCGGCCATCCAGGAACTCAGTAAGAATGGCTGCGGGAATTCCAGAGTCGCTTACCTGCCCCTGGGCGTTGACGCCGGGCATGAGAATCGTGACCTTGGTTGGGTCAAGCATGCAGTACTCATCGGCGATATCGTCTGCCTGGAAGCCGTGCCATGGCTCGCCCGGCTTAAGAGTCCAGCAGCTTGGGTCCGTGCCGAGCAGGAGATCAGGCGCTTCCTCAAAGACATAGGACTGGCCATTCTGCGGGTCCGTCACCTGGTCCGGCTGAAAGAGTCGAAAGAACCAGCCGTCTTCTGCCGAGCGCAGACGATGAGCGATGGAAGACATCGCTTTGCGGAAGCTGATGGCATCCTGAATCGTCTCATACATCAGCGTTGGACCGGCGGGCTCATCCATCATGGCGGCGGCCACGTCGAGCGATGCGATGAGCGGATAGAACGGAGAGGTTGTGCCGTGCATCATGAACGACTCATTGAACTGGTCGAAATCCAACGGCGCACGCGGGCTCAGTTTTACGTGGACCATGGACGCCATGGAGAAGGCAGCCAGCATCTTGTGCGTAGACTGTACGGCGAAGAGGGTAGGGCGTTCCGGCATGTCATCAGGAACGTCCATGGCGAATCGCCCACTATAGATTGGGTGAAACTTTGCGTAGGCGTACCAGGCCTCGTCGAAGTGGACACGCGGCACGCTCTGCGCCAACTCAGTCACTACGCGGTTGACGTCGTAGCAGAGCCCGTCATAAGTGGAATTGGTGACAACTGCATAGGTCGGAGTCTGGGATCTAGCGCCAGGGGTGATGGGACTCTTCTCAATAAGCTGGCGGATAAAGTCCGGGCTGAAGCGCTTGAGGGGGACAAGCCCAATCATGCCATAGCCATTGCGCGTAGGCTTTAGATAGACGGGGCGCGCTCCGGTCACCGTCAGCGAGTGGCAGATGGATTTGTGGCAATTCGCATCGGCGAGAACGATATCGTCCTGCGCGATCACACCATGGCCGACAATCTGGTTAGAGTTCGACGAGCCGCCGAGAACGTAAAAGGTCCAGTCTGCGCCAAAGATGCGTGCAGCGTTGCGCTCCGATTCTCCCGGAGGCCCAATGTGATCGAGCCACGAACCCAGTGGTGAAGTAGAGATGCCCAGGTCGGAACGCATCAGATTCTCGCCGAAGAAGCGATGGAACTCCATGCCGACAGGATGCTTGAGGAAGGCCACTCCGCCCATGTGCCCCGGGGCGTCCCACGAATAGGCTCCCTGATCGTTGTACTTCTTCAGTTCGCGGAAGTATGGCGGCAGGAGCTGCTCGTTGTAGCGCTCGACAGCGAAATCGACGCGGCTGGCGATGAAGGCGGGCGTGTCGCCGAAAAGATGAATATACTCATGCACCTGCTTGACGACTTCCAACGGAAGTTCGCTGACCAGCGTGCGATCGGCGATGAGAAAGATCGGAACTTTCTTATTACGCCGGCGCACGGCACGAATGATCTTGAGAGCCGCACGCTCATCGAACTGGTTATCGGCCAAATCCCAGTCCAGGAGAATAGCGCTGTGCGAGGGATCCGACTTTACCAGTGACAAGCCGTCTTCGGGTGTCGACGTGCGAACGACCTCATATCCTTCTCCGCTGATTGCGTCGACCAGGCGCTCCATGGCGCGATCCGATACAGAGTCAGTGCCACCTACCTCACTGGCAATTAATAGAACCCAACGACCTTCGCTCATGCTTCTCCTACTTCACTCCTTAATGGTACAGCGAGGATTTTTCCCCGTATTTCGATTATGTTAATGTGCGGATTTTGTGCGTGCCTGCGTCTTTGGCAGAGAGCGCGCATCGACTGGAAGGATGCATCCCGGTGCGGCCTGGCGGCGTTCGCGCCGGAGCTTGGTTCCCTGATAAGTGTAGCGGAAAATAGACTCCCGTCCACAGGACGTGGCAGGAATTTGCTGGAAGGCAAGAGCGCCGTCGGGCCTGCCTGCTGTTCCCAGGCAGACCCGACGGCGCAACTGCTTTAATTTGCGTGTCTCTTTTTGCCTGCCATCTCGAAGTACTCTTCGATTTCCTCAAGAGTCTTGCCCTTGGTCTCCGGCAGGAAGAAGGCCGCGGTGATCAGATACACCACTGTAAAGGCCGCGAAAAGAAAGAACATGGTGGAGTAGCCATACTTGCTGACGACGGGTAGAAAGATGGCTGCGAGCGTGGTGGAGACCATCTGGTTGATGACCAGAGCGATGCTCATACCGTTGGAGCGGATGCGCGTAGGCATCAACTCCGATAGCGCAAGCCACACGCATACGCCCGGGCCGAGCGCGTAGAACGCCATAAATGCATAGAGGCCAATTGCCACCATCCAGCCATGCCTGGCATCGGGCACGCGACCGATCAAAGCCCGTTCAATCTTGAGCGGCGCAGTACGCGCGGCGTTGAGGTCCGCGAAAGGGTTCTTGAAAAAAGCTTCAATCCTGTTCGTTGGCACACAACTGGCGCGGGTGACCTGAATGGGAGCTCCGGCTGGATCATCGGAGCGCACAAATGTGGTTGCGGCAGTGAAGTCTCCGTAGGAATAAATGACGGCGAGGGACGCATGGTCGGCGTTGACCTCGCCGCCGGTGTACCCCTTGGCGGCAAGCAGTTTGTTGGCTTCGTTCTGGTCAAATCGCAGCGTGAGTTCCTGGCCTGGGCCAACCATCTGCTGAACAATATTCTGGCAATCGACGTTGGATTTTTCGGTCTTTAAAAATAATGTACCAACTACGGTTACAGATAGGGTGATGCCCACGGTGCCTAGAATCATCAGGAACCTGCGACCCTTTCGATCGACCAGGGTCATGCCCACAATCGTCATCAGGAAGTTCACCATGGTGAGGATGACATATCCCCAGTGAGCGCGGACATCGGAGAGACCGCTCTGCAGCAGGATGCCGGTGTTGTATCCGATGATGGAGTTGACGCCAGTGGCGGTGTTGCAAAAAAGGATGACGCAGGCCAGCACAAACGGGATTACATATTTTCTGCGGAGGAGCGAGTCTTTGACCGCCCCGGCTGCGGACTTGGAACGCGCGGCGAGTGCGGTTTCTTCCATCTCCTTGATCTCGACCTCAGCCTGCTCCGGGCTGCGGGAGCGCAGGAGAGCGGCGTAGGCGAGTTCTTTTTTCCCGTGCTGGAAAAGCCACCGCGGAGACTCTGCAACCAGGAAGCTGCCAATGACGAACAAGAGGCCGGGAGGAAGGGAAACCCAGAAGATGCGGCGCCAGGCCTGATCCTTAAAGGCGAGGATGCTGGCGGCATCGGAGACGCGGGCAACGGCCTCCACGCGATAGCTATAGTAGATTCCGATCAGAGCCGCGGCGACGATTCCGAGGGTAAGCAACCACTGGAAGATACCGGTTCCTTTTCCGCGGGTGGAAGCGGAGAGGCACTCAGCGAGATAGAGGGGAACGACGACCCCGATAAGTCCGCCGCTGATGCCCTGCAGGAGCCGGCCGAGAAACAGTGGGCCATATCCGTGAGACAGCGCGATCATGGGGATGCTGAGAACAAACGTGAGGCCGCTAAGGGCCATGAGCGTCTTGCGTCCCATCCAGTCCGCCAGCAGGCCGGCAAACAGGGTGGAGATTACGCTGCCCAGCAGCACCGCCGCAACAATGATAGAGAGCTGGCCGGCATTGAGGCCCGAAGTAGCTTCGAGGTAGGGGAGGGCTCCGCCAATAATCCCGACGTCAACTCCATACAGAAGACCTCCAAGCCCAGCAACGAGCAGGAGGAAGCGGTTGTAGCTTTTTTTCTTGCCATCGAGGGCAAACGAAGCAATCTGTGCGGAGTCGAGAGAGGTCATAGAGATATAGCGAAGCTCAATTCGTGGCTAGGGAGCAAGGATTCACGAAACGAAATACCTGCCAGGCCACGGTAGCAGCCTGGCAGGTATGTTGATCCCGAAGCCTCGGGATCGCACGTTTCATCGAGGACTGACTGCTTCAACAAGAGTAGCAACTGCAGGCGCGATTTTGTTCAGCAAAACAGCTTGCGGTTTCTGGGAATTCTTCAGGAATGCCATCTTCTGGTCCCGCTCAGCGGCGGAGATCGACTGATGGTTCTGCAGTTGATCCAGAGACTGCAGACCCATCTCCGCGACCTCGCGCAGGTTTGCGGATAGTGGAGAGAGTTCCTTTGTCAGATCCGAAAGCGGCAGGATGGGCTGAAGCTTTGCGTCATTGTCACGCCAGGTAGTGAGAGATTCACGGGCCTGTTGCCAATCCTGCGGAGTGGCGTTGCCTGCCACGAGCCGCTGCACAAGGGCGAGGAAGCGGCGTGCTTCGTCGCTCTCAGGCGGTACGGCATCGACCAGGTGATTGAGTGGCGTGAGGCTTGTATAAGGAGTGAGCGCCCCACGCGAATAGCCCTGGGGAGGCTGTACCACGCTGGCCAGAACCCGAAGCGGAGCCGGGTCAGCATTGCCGGCCATGCGACGCAGCATCAGGTCGGAGATGGACTTTGGCTGAAGGCCGTAGTACTCCAGCTTTTGCGAGACGATATCGAGCCGCCGATACATGGAAGCGACATCCTGAACGTCCTGCGGGGACCACAGCCGTTCAGCAATGGCAGCGGTTCGTGGCCAGATCCGGGTATCCATGTTTTCTGGAGTGACGTACTCGGACCACATCGCTGCTTCACCTCCAAGGATGTGGTGTTGCTCCTCGGGTGTGAGCGATGCGGCGGCTCCGGCCAGCGGATCGACCGCGTAGTGTTGGGCTGCGGATTGATTCAGGTCGATGTAGTAGCCAGTGGAGAGCAGGGTACGATAGCCGCGGTGCGCTGCGTCTGCCAGCGACTGCGGACCGCGCCAGGATTGGATGACAACATCTTTGGGCGTGTCGGGCTGGAGCACTTCGTCCCATCCCTCCATGATCTTGCCGTGCCTGGCGACAATCTTTTGTATCTTCCCGGTGAAGTATGCCTGGAGCGTGGCATTGTCCTTCAACTGGTGAGCCTGCATGAATCTCTGGATGGAGGGGTTCGCATTCCACTCCTTGCCATCGCACTCATCTCCGCCGATATGGAAGTAGGCATCGGGAAAGAGTGCAGCCATCTCACCGATAAATCCGTCCAGGAAGTTATAGGTGCTGTCGCGGGTGGGGTCCATGGCTGGATCGAGGACGCCCCATTGGCGAGCGGTCGTGTAGGGACCCTTGCCACTGGCCAGTTGCGGATAACCGGGAAACCATGCCGTTGTGTGGCAGGGCATATCGAACTCGGGAACCACGCGGATACCGCGATCGCTGGCATACGCGATCAGGTCGCGAATCTGCGCCTGGGTGTAGTAGAGGCCGTCGGAGCCATCCTGCTGCAGAAGGGGATACTTGGTGCTTTCGACGCGGAAGCCCTGATCTTCAGATAAATGCCAGTGCAGGACGTTGAGCTTGACGGCTTCCATACCGTCGAGATCGCGCTCCACGACATCGAGGGGCATGAAGTGACGGCCGGAGTCGATCATGAGACCACGCCAGGGAAATCGCGGGCTGTCGTGAATCTCTACCGCCGGCACCACAAATCCCGTTGGAGAAACCTGAACGAGTTGCAAAATGGTCTGCAGGCCGTGGAGAACGCCAAGGGGATTCGCGGCTCGAAGGTGGACTTCTGACGGAGAAACCGTCAATTGATAGGACTCGTCCTCGTCGAGCTTTTGTACCTTGGCCGATGGACCGCCAGTGCTGATAAAGATGTTGGGCTTGTTCTGCCGCGTACCCCACATGGGAATCCCGGTCTCTGCGGCAAGGCGATCGAGAAATCGCTGCTGCGCGTGAACAAGGCGGGGCTCGGTGTATCCCTCAAGCTTGATTCCCAATGAGCCATCGATGGGGAAGGCTCCAGTGCCGACCTGAGCATGCTCAGGAAGCGGCATGATGGAAAGGGTTGAAGACGATTGCGCATGAATTGCAGGGTGAGCGCTAAGGCATAAAAAAAGACAAAGGCCGACGAACGCGTGAAAACGTAACCGAACGGTAGTCAATGTAACAACCCCTCTCAATCTTAGAGCCGATGTGCTGCTGCAGGTGATATGGAATTCACGGAACTAAGCTTTTCCAATCGGTGAGCCGTTTCGTTTCTTCCACAACCCGCGTGTGAAATCCGGGAACTTGACCGGCGCGCTGCCCTGGCCGACCGAGAGCGTGCTGAGCGGCCCCGGTGCCGACCATGCCGCCGCATCGTAAACGTCGAGGTCCGGCACAAGTCCATTCCGCATGCATTGCAGGAGCCGGTAGACCATGACGAAGTCCATTCCGCCGTGACCGCCGAGTTTGCGGGCGTTCTCTCCCTCCTGCTTCCAACACGAATTCTCATACTCGGACTTGAAGGCATCGATTGAGCCCCACGCTTCTCCACCCGGTTGCCCATCGAAGTAGATGCGCGGCGGATAGTCCGCAAAGACGCCCTTGGTGCCTCCAATCACGTTGATCCGGTCATAAGGGTGCGGGTTGGAGACATCATGCTTCAGCGTAATGGTGAGGCCACTCGCAGTCTTAATGAGCGAGGTGTTCAGATCGCCGGTAATGTATTTCTCCGCCTGCCTGGGGTCTCCCGGCTGCAGATGCGACTTGCGATATTCGTCGAGTCCGCGCTGTGGGCTGCTCATGGAAACCATGTAGCTGAAGAGGTCGCCGCGGTTGACTCCCATGTAGTTCGCGACGGGGCCCAAGCCATGCGTGGGATAGAGATTGCCGTCGCGCTGGGTGTGTACGGTGCGGCGCCACAAGCCTTCTCCCTTGCTGGAGAAGAGTTCGTCGCGAAGGTCGTGAAGGTATGCGGCCTCGCCGTAGAGCAGATCTCCGAAGCGCCCGGCGCGAACCATGTTCAGGATGAGAGTCTCGTTATAGCCGTAGCAGCAGTTCTCCAGCATGATGCAGTGGCGTTGGGTCTTTTCGGACGTATCGACCAGCTTCCAGCAATCCTCGATGGTGGTTGCGGCTGGAACCTCGACGGCGGCGTGCTTGCCGTGTTCCATCACGAAGACGGCCATCTTGACGTGCCAGTTCCATGGAGTGGCAATGACAACCAAATCGAGATCTTCGCGCGCAGCCAGCTTTTCAAATGCCAGGTCGCCATCGGTGTAGAGGGAGGGAGACTTCTGTCCGGCCTTTTCTACGAGCGACTGGGCGTTCTGCGCCTTTTCCGCGACGACATCGCAGATGGCGACGATCTGGGCGTCTGCTGCCAGAAAGTCCTTCAGGAGCGAGGTTCCTCTGTTGCCGGTTCCGATGAAGCCAACCCGAGGATTGGCGGCGGTGAAAGGCATATCGATGACGGATTTCGATCCAGGTGCGGATTTCGATGCCGGATGGGAGGTGGCCGCACTGGCTTGATTCAAGCCAATTGCCGCGGTTGTCATGGCGCCGAGTTCTAGGAAATGTCTGCGGGAAAGCAAAGAGCGAGAGCCTGCATCGTGACCATCCATTCCTCATTCTCCGAAAGTAAAAATAAAATGCTGTTCGACGTATTTCGCCAACTGCAGGCCCGCCGCTTTCAACGGTGCCATTTCGCGTTATGCTGGATTGCTTTCCAGGTGCTGCTATAGACTTGCGTGAAAAAAAATACTCGAACTTCACACCTAATTCTCATGCGAAGTATAAGGCAAGATAACGATAGCACTACAGAAACAAAAAGATACAGGACAATATTTGCGGGAGCGGTGGACGAAAGCAGATGCTCCCGGCTATTGGGCTAGATGGATTGCTTCCAATTGGGCCCTTCGAGGATAGACCTATGATCCTATCGCGGGAGACGCCGGAGATCGAGGCGCCAAACCAGCCAACATCAGGCAAACCAATTTCAAATAAACCAACGCCAGCCGAGCTGCGCACCGCGGTACAGGCTCCGGTCGCTCGCAATGTTGCGGTGGATGCCTACCGGGGCTTCGTGATGCTGCTGATGATGGGTGAGGTGCTGCATTTCTCCCAGATCGCGCACTCTTTCCCGGGAAGCACGATCTGGCGATTCCTCGCCTACAACCAGAGTCACGTGGAGTGGGCAGGATGCTCGCTTCACGATTTGATTCAGCCTTCGTTTACGTTTCTGGTTGGGGTGGCACTTCCTTACTCCATCGCCAGCCGCAGGCGCAAGGGAGAGAGCTTTCAGCGCATGCTCGGCCATACATTCTGGCGTGCGCTGGTGCTGGTGTCGCTGGGTATTTTCCTGCGCTCGATGCATAGCTCCCAGACGTACTTTACCTTTGAGGACACGCTGACCCAGATTGGGCTAGGCTATCCATTCCTTTTTCTGCTTTCGTTTCTATCGCCGCGCAAGCAATGGACGATTCTAGGAGTAATTCTTGGAGGATATTGGCTGGCGTGGGCGCTGTATCCCGCTCCCGGCCCGGGATTCGACTATGCGGCGGTTGGCGTTCCTGCAGGCTGGCACCACAACTTTTCCGGCTTTGCAGCGCACTGGAACAAGAACAGCAACCTGGGCGCTGCGTTCGATCAATGGTTCCTGAACCTGTTTCCGCGCGAGTCCCGTTTTGTAGACAACGGCGGCGGCTACTTGACGCTGAGTTTTATTCCTACTCTGGGCACGATGATTCTGGGACTGGCGTGGGGTCGATGGTTCCGCGAGTCTGCTCCGGCACTCCCAATCAAGCGCTTCATCGTGGTGGGAGTTGCCTGCATTGCTGCATCCCTGTTGCTGCATGCGCTGGGGATCTGCCCGATTGTGAAACGTATCTGGACGCCGAGCTGGGTCCTGTTCAGCGGAGGGGTCTGCTTCCTGCTGCAGGCGGCCTTCAGCGAGCTGATTGATGGGAAGGGTTACCGCAAATGGGCATTTCCGCTAGTCGTCGTTGGCAGCAACTCCATTGCGGCCTACCTGATCGCTGACATGGCGGAACCCTTTATCCAGAGCAGCCTGCTTATCCATCTTGGGCACGGTGTATTTCAGATACTCGGACCTGCGCTTGAGCCGCTGCTGCTGGGCATCGCTATCCTCGGTATCTACTGGCTGTTTCTGCTGTGGCTCTACCGGCGCAAGATATTCTTACGAATCTGAAGGGAAGCGAGATTGCGTTGCCATTGACGCTCCCCTTCAGGCTGCTTCGTGAACAGTGATGAGTGAGTCTGGAGCTACTTCTCACCTTGCATTGCCGACGGAGGCTGCACGTTGCCGCGGCCGGTCAGTTGGTGGATCAGATAGATCTCCTGCTGACGATAGGGTTTCCCATCCTCATGGAAGATATCGTGGAACCATACGTCGGGTTGGGTGAGCACATAGGGTCTTTTCCAGGAGTCCCAGGGAAGGTACGTCTGGCTCTTGCCGGCAACGAATCCCCAATTGATCATGGCGACATTTTCATGCTTTCCTATCGGCAGAATCGTGTCGAAGGTGCTGCCTGCTCCTCGAGCCATGTACTCGGTGCAGATGATTGGCCGATGGTAGGACTTGAGTTCCTGCACCTTGGCGGCAAAGTCTTCCGGCCAGCCATAGTTGTGGAAAGAGATGACGTCGGATTCGGCAAGCTGAATCTTCGTCATTGCGCTTTCCTTGTCGGGGTGGCTCCAGTCGCCTTTCCACACTCCACTGGTCAGTGGCTGGGTCGGGTGCATCTCGCGCGCCCAGGAGAAAGCCTGCGGCAGAAGAGCTTCCACTAACTGGGTCTTATTTTTGGGTTCATTCACTCCGGCGTTTCCATTGTCGGGTTCGTTCCAGATGTCCCAACCCAGGATGCGGTCATCCTTGGCGAATGCGCCGACGACGCCTTGTACATATTCCTTCAAATGCGGATAGGTGGAGGGATCCATCAGGGACTTTGCGCCCGGGCTCTGGACCCAGCCTGAGTTATGCACTCCGGGGATTGGCGGGTGCTGCGGCCCTAGTTTGGGATTGGACTCCCAGCAGGAGTCGAAGAGGACGAACAGGGGCTTGATGTGATGCCGGGCAGCGATCTCGAGGAAGGTATTGATTCGCGACTTGAAGCCAGGTGCATCTTGCGTCCACAACTGGTCCTGCAGAAAGACGCGCATCGTATTCATGCCGATCCCTTCGGCCCATCCAAGCTCCTTATCGATCTCGGCGGGATCGAAGGTGTCGGCCTGCCACATCTCCAGCTCGTTGATGGCATTTTGCGGGACGAAGTTGCTGCCTACCAGCCATGGCTGCCGGGCATACCATGCCGCCGCCTTTTCCTCGGTCCAGCGCTGCTGACCTGGCTGCTGGGCTAGGGCGGATGCGCTTGCCGCCATCACTACGAATGTTGCGATCCACTTACCGACGTTCATTACTATCTCCTGTTTCTGTGTGCGTGCTCTTATGCGTTGTAGTGCTACGGCGCTGGAGCGGAATTGCATCAGCTTCGCAGTTGCGGAAAGGCGGTAATCCGAAGCTTTGCGGCTGCGTAGGGAACCAGCGTGATCTTCTCTTCAGGCTGCGGACTGGTGACCGGGCCTGGCGGTACGGGATTGGCTACGCCGTCCTCGGCTCGCCATGCAGGCAGCTTGCGCGCTCGGGCCTCTATCTTTACGGGTGTTTCCTTCAGGCTGAAGGGTGCTGCCCCGACGGGTAACTCCTGAACCGGCAGCGAACTCACATTCTCCGCATTTACATCGAGGGCGTAGTTCCATTGCGAAGCGGGAAAAACCTGCCAGTCCGCGGTCAGCCCGCGGTCCTGCAACTTGACCCAGCTCTCCGCAATGGGGAAAGAGAAGACCAGCGGGCCTCGCTCGACCGAGATGGAATCGTTGTAACCGCGGACGAGACGAAGAGCCGCAGGGAAGACAAGCTCTACCTGATCTCCGGATTTCCATGTGCGGTCGATCCGCGCAAAGCTGCCTGGCGCGGGAGCCGGTTCGGATCTTCCATTGATCTTGAGGACTGTGCCAGAGGCCCATGCGGGGATGCGGAGGCTGAGAGGGAAGCGAGCAGTAGTGGCTGGGTTGACGGTAATGCGGATCGTGTTGCGAAAAGGATACTCGGTCTCTTCCTGCAGATGGACACGGACTCCGGCTGCTGTAGCGTGGACTTCGCATGGCGAGTAGGCGGTCGCAACCAGGCCGTCATCCGGCGATGCCATCCAGAGGCTGGCTGCAAACTTTGGCCATCCCTGATGAAAGTTGGCGGTGCAGCAGCCAAAGTTGGGTTCGAGCCCGAAGAGGTTGGATTCCGGGCCATCCGTTGTCCAGGGTTTGCGATGGAGGCTGCACTCTACCTGGTTGGGCTCCTGATTATACTGGTGTGCCCACATGTCATCGGTAAAGGTGCCAGGCAATGCGTTGAACGCGATTTTTTCCAGGCGGTCGCCGAGCGCTGCATCTCCCAGGATGGCGAGGGCTTGCTCAAGCGAGAACATGGTTTCGACCACGGTGCAGAGCTCCGATCCCTGCGAGGGATTGAGTCCGGCAAAATGCTCGTCGCAGGAGAACATGCCGTTGGGCAGGCCATGATATGCATCGAGCGCATGAAGCTGGCGTTGCAGGGCATGGCGGTCCTCGTCGCGGTTGGAGACAAGGGACCAGACAGGAGCGGCTTTGATGGCCTGTCCGTTGTTGACCCCGTGGGTGGCGAGCGCGAGATCGCTCAGGCCGCCGCCACTGTTGAGCTTGATGAACTCCGGTGTAATCGGCTGGGTGTACTTGAAGTCCGCGAACTGAGCCTGCCAGTCGTAACCCTGCTTATGGAGCAGTTGCAGCAGGTCCAGCAATTGTGGATCACCGGTGCGATTGTAGAGCCAGACGACGACGAGGGCATTGTCCTGCCAGCGGAACCTGCCCCAATCCTTCAAGGGACGGGCGGGCAGAACGGAGAGCTGATGCGCACAGTAGCGAGAGAGTGCGGGGATGACGCGGGGATCGCCTGTCGCTTCCTGATACTGGGCCAGCGCCTTGAGCATTACCATTCGCGGCCACCAGTCGTTATTGCTCTTTGGGCCAAGCATGCCATCAGCGGCCTGATTCGTCAGCGTCCAGTCAACAAATCTCTGCGCCTTGGCCTTGAGCCGCTCATCGTCGAGCAGATAGGCCAGCGGTATCAGCCCGTCGAGGAAGTAAGGGCCGCGCTCCCAGGACTCTCCGGTGCCACCGAGCCATCCGCTGTTGCTTCCCACGTCGCTCCATGTCTCGTCGAGGTGGCCGCCGAGTCCATTGGCCTGAATGCGCAGTTGATCGCGCAGCCATCCGATTGGCCGCACCGAACCAAGGGGAAGCGTATAGAAGGCATTTTGCGCAAGTGGGGCACGGTTCCTGACAACTGAGGGAGTGCGTGACTCCTGCTGCGATGCCGAGGCCAGTGCGGATGCGGTGCGACTGCTAATTGCATGGGTAGATACATCTGCCCCTGCAAGTGCAAGGAGCTTTAGCAAATTACGCCGTTCCAGCGAGGGCATGGCTACTCCGGGGAGAATTGGAACAAAGACCGACGTGGTTTAGTGTCACCCGTATAGGGCGCAAGGTCCATAGTTCACATGTTCTATGACCTGCCGCAGCGCAGAGGCTGGATGGGTTGTGGACGCGGCTCTTCCTCACCTGCCGCAGCAGTCGCAAACGAGAATGGAAGCTCCGTAGAAGGAGGTCTCAGTCGTCGACGTCGATGATGCCGCGCTGAATTGCTGTGGTTGCGGCTTCGGTCCGGTCGGAGACTTCGAGCTTCTCGATGATGCTGTTGACGTGATTGCGAACCGTGTTGTCGCTGATGCCGAGCGCGTGCCCAATCTGCTTGTTGGTCGGGCCCTTGGCAAGCATCTTGAGGATTTCGAGCTCCCGCGAGGTGAGGTTGGTGCGCATCATTCGCTCAGCAAGGCGCGAGGCGATATCGCTCGGGAAATAACGCTTGCCTGCATCGACGGCACGGATGGCGTCCACCATCTGCCGCAGAGAGGTGTCTTTGAGCAGGTAACCTTGCGCGCCGGCCTGAACCGCGCGATAGATGTCCTCGTCCGTTTCAAAACTGGTGAGGATGATGATACGAGTGTTGATGCCCGCACGCTTGATGGCGAGCATGGTGTCCACTCCGCTCATGCCGGGCATACGGAGGTCAAGCAGCAGCACATCGGGAGTGGCCTGCCGGAGCATGTCGAGCGCCTCTTCGCCGCTGGAGGCGGAGCCGATCACGTTCAGCTCAGGCTGCGTGCCAAGCATGCTGGTAAGTCCGGCGCGGACGACCGGGTGGTCATCCACGATAAGAATTTGGATGGGGCTGCCTGGTAGTTTCGGCATTGGATGGGTACTCCCTAAGAAATTTCCATAAGAATTTTGGCCATGAGGCCAGGGTGAGGCGGGGCGGCAGCGGCGCGACGACCCGCACCGTTGTGCCTTTTCCCGGTTCGCTGAGGATCTGAATCGCGGCGGAGATGAAAGCGGCACGTTTCCTCATGCCACGGACGCCGAAGCCCCGCAGGTCGCCGCCCGGCGTGAAGCCGACGCCATCGTCTGCGAGCAGGAGGTGAACCATATTCTTCTTGAATTCAACCGAGATTGTAATGGTCGAGGGGTGGGCATGGCGGATGGAATTGGCGATTGCCTCCTGTCCGATACGGTAGAGCGTGTCTGTAAGGCGCAGTGGCATTTGGCGGATGTCTCCACTGCTGGACGTGACGATTTTGACGGCGCCTCCGGCGACCATGCGCCGCGCACAGATCTCCAGAGCCGTAAGAAGATCTCCCGACTCAAGCGACTCCGGGCGCAGGGTGGCGATGCTGCGTCGCGCCTCCTCGTGGCTATGGCGAACCAATGCGCTGGCAAGGTCGAGTTGCTGATGCGTGGTGGGCAGTTCGCTGGGAATGCCATTGCGAATCGCTTCCAGCTGGAAGCCAATGCCGGCAAAGCTTTGCGCGATGGTGTCGTGCATCTCATGAGCAAGCCGTTCGCGCTCTTCAAGCACTGCGCGCAGACGCCACCGCTCTGCACGGCTGTAGAAGAAGTTGGCCACCAGGGCGAGGAGAAGAATCGCGATGGCAATTGCGATCACATTTCCCGCGCTCCACCATGGCGGTCCTGCCAGCACGTTCATGTCGTCGGTGGAGCGCAGCAACAGAACGAAGGGAGTAAGGTTCTGCGTGTATGCGGGCGAAACCACACAGACTCCACGCAGTCGGAGCAGGCTGTTCAGCTTGAGCTTGCCAAAGACGGACTCGCCGCGGCCGCGATTCATAATGGCGCGAAACGATTGCGGACCCGCATCGAAGTCGTAGATGAGAGTATTGTCCGGGCCATAGCTCTTGGCGCGCAGGCGGCCTTCCACCTCGATGAAGGTTGCGTCAAAGGCTCCGGTAGCGGCCTGGGAGGCGGCGACGGAGACCGCAGGCATCGGCGCGCCCTCCCACAGCACCCGCACGTTGGCGTGCTCCAGTGCGGAACTGAACGCTCCGGGAGTTACCTGCCCGGTCACTTCTACCTCGTCGCCAACCTTGAGGGGTGGCGCAGTGGGGTGGGGAACCGAGATGCCACCCGTCGAATCCTGAATGTAAAGCGCAGGCGAGGTGAGGATGACAACGCCATGCACCGTAGCTGTGGTGGGTTTAGCCCAGGAGACGAGCCGCAGACTGCTGATGGGCTGTGTCCGCAGATCGGAACGGAGCATGTCCGGGTCGCCGTGCGGAGTAGCGGAGTAAAAGCCGGGGTGCTCGGGGTTCTCTCCCGTAGATGGTAGAACCGCGGAAGCTTTACCGAGCGGGGCTCGAGCGAGCATCGCGACCAGGTCCTCACGTGTCGCCGGGCGCACAACTACGTTCCGCCATACTCCTCCGGAAGAGAACGAGCGTAGGCCGATCCGTCCGGAGCTGGCGCAATCCTTATCCTCGATGGCTACCGTGGTGGGGTCTGCCTTCGAGGGAATGTCGGCGGTAGCAACGATCTCACATCCATAGACAAGCACCTTCAGGTGATACCACTGCAATGCATGAACCTTGGTTTGCAAGGAGTTCAGCCGGACAACATCCTCCATCCATCCATGGGCCGCACGTCCGAGAACCAGGGAGTTGTCAAAGTTTCGCACCCCTGCATAGTAGCCAGAGTAGGCGTCCACCCCCTGCTCTTCGTTGCTGGAGCGAACGATGAGACCCGCATCCCCGGCGAGGCCCAGCAACATCACATCTGCCTCAACGGAGTAATCCCGCCAATAAGGAGAGCCCGTGATCAGCTTGGCTCCGCGCTCATCCGAATCGTTTCGCATGGAGCCGTTGACGACCGCCCATGTGCCGCCGAATGCCGTCCACTCATCCGCCTCACCATTTGCGAAGGAATCGTGGTAAGGCAGGCCGCGTTTCGGACTATGCAGGTGGGCCCACACGCCAATACCGGCCAGCAGGAGCGTAGTCGCAAGCAGCGAGGCAACCAGGATTCCACGGCGGCTTATGGTGGGCAGCTTCACGGCGTTGTACTCCAGTTCCAGTGCAGAGCGCCCGGCCTCCAGTCCATGGAGGTCATTTCGCGAACCTGCGGAGAGTCGGCGTTTTCCCGCGTAACCAGTAACGGCTTCAGCGTGGTAAGCGGAGGCACTGTCTTCCCGTGCAGTTGGGCATCGATGAGCTGGACCGCCCGCCTGCCTATTTCAGGATTGTTTTGCAGGATGACAGAATCCAGCGCCGGATCCTGAAACGCAATCACATCCGGATCGAAGCCGATTACCTTGATGCGGCTGTGCGGCTGTGCATCGACGGCCGATATAGCTCCGCGAGCCGACGTCCACATAAGGGCGACAATCGCGTCCAGATCGGGATTGGACTGCAGGGTTTGCTCCGCAATCTGCTGTTCGCGAGGCATGTTGAAGGAGCCCATAAGCTTCTGGACGACACGAATGTCCGGATAGTTTTCTGCCAGAAACTGTTCCAGGCTGCGTGCGCGGGTCATGATTCCGGCAATGTCCGGGTTGATGCCCAGGATGGCAATGGAACCATGGCCGTGGAGCAGAGTAGCCACCCGGCGCGCGGCAATGCGCCCGCCCTCCTCTTCATCATTCAGAATGTAGGAGAGCCTGCCGCCAGGTTCCATCGGCAGAGGGGATCCAACAATGACCGTGGGAAGCTTACGCGAGGTCGCGCGACGGACGGGTGTAATCAATGCCAGTGCCTGATCGGGAGCGAGCACCAGTCCCTGGTAGTTTTCTCCAATAACCCGGCCCACCATGGCAATCTGTCCTCCCACGTCGTCTTCCCGCATTGGCGCGTTCCAATAGATGCGCACTCCAAGATCCGCGGCGGCTGCCTCGGCGCCACGATGCATCGGTTCCCATTGCATGCTGGCCGTGGTGCGTGGAATGACTGCGATGGTAACGCGTGCGGGTTCACGGCAGCCCAGGCCGGGCAGCAGAGAACTACAACTCAACACTGTCCAGCATAATGCTGTCCAATAGGACTGGCGACGGCTCCGCCGCTCAGGAATTTCGTTGCTGGCGGATACTTCCATGAGGTGTGAGGGTGAGTTTACTCTGCCGGTTTCGCGATGGGCAAGGACCGCGTAAACCCTGGTTCATCTGGACTATGCAAGGGTGAGCGCAGGCGGCAGCATCTACTGCAAAGCCGGGGAAGAGAGCACAGCTTGGATTTCGTGCTGCTCTTCCCCATCTGTGGCTATGAGTGTTCCGCGTCGCTACCTGGTTGCGTCCGCCGACTCCGAGATGGGTTCGGCTTGCAGTTTACGAAGGTAAGTGATGATCTGCCAGCGTTGCTGCTCCGGCAGGGAGCTCCACGACGGCATACCTTTCCAGGGCTCACCGTTCTTCAGAATCCAGGCCAGCTCACCATCGGTTGCATGGGCGATCCGGGCGCTCCGCAGGCTTGGCCGGTTGTAGCGGCCAGTGGCATTTTCGCCATGGCACCGGGCGCAATTGTCCGCAAAAAGATTCCTCCCTGCGGCAGCAGCTTCACTTTGGCCCGCATAGGGATTGACGCGTTTGCGATCCGCCGGAGAGACCTTCTTAAGCCAGGAACCATCCGCAGCCGCCAGCAGCAGCGTTGTAGAGAGCAGCAGGACAGCAGTTACCAACCATTTCGATTTCATTGTGCAGCCTTTCGACGGAATAGATCGCGGAACTGCTGGATCTCGTAGGAAACCTTGAAGCGCCACAGAGCACCGACACTGTTATCGTTCAAGCCAAACTGGGGCGAGAATCCGATGGTTGGCCCATGTGGAATGTTGAAGTCAACGGTGGGGCCGGCGTAGTGAGAGGTGTCGTGCAGCCCAAAGCTATACCGCTCGCCGAGGCCCCCATAGAGTTCAGCCCCGGCGGTGAAGTTCTGTCGGCAGAGGACACATTCATGCGCGCTTGCTGACAAAGCCAGAGGGCGGCTGGCGCCGAGGGCATAACCAAATTCCCATGGGGAATTGGAGAGGTTCTTCTCGGCGATGATGTTTTCCGAGACGTTCCAGCCCTTGAAGTCGCTGGAGAGGATGAGCTTCGCTTCAATTTCACGCTTCACTTCGGCGCGGCCCTCGGCATTCCTGCCCTGGAGGTCGGCGCGGGTATCGTGTCCGACGACTTCCAGCAGGCTCTTATCGGCACCGTTGATGTCTTCAAACTCGAGATAGAGGACGGGGTTGATGAAGTGCTGGCTCGGCAGGGGACGGACGCGGTTTTCCCAGCGGACGCCGGTGAAGATGGTCGAATCGCTGCCTCGGGTTTGTCCGGCTAGATAGACCTCGGTGGTCCAGTAGGCGGTGGCGCCGTATTCGAGTTCCAGCGTGGAGCTGGTAAAGGAATGCTGGTCGGGAGTTGCAACCAGGTTCTTGTCTCCGATTTCGAGGTTGCCCGGCTCCTCAAGCACCGACGAATACGTGACGAAGTAGGGTGGCTCCGCCGCCTGGGCGACGCGGCTCACGGAGAGGAGCGCAAGCGCGGCCAGCAGTCCCATCCGTAATCCGCGGAAGAGACATGGAGACCCACCTGTGTGGAGCGATTTGTTGGAAGTTCCTGCAGAAGTTCGGGTTGGTGAAGAAGTAAAGGCGTCACACGCACGAGGCCGTGTGAGGGAAGCAAAACAATGTACAGGCCAGCCCATCAGAATCCTTTCCAGGGCCGAGGCTGACGCATCCTATAATCTGGATGAGTCGCCAGCCTTCGGGTTGTCGATTTCCCGGCCCTGGCGGCGCTTCGCCAAAAGACAGCCGTCAGGGTCGCTAGTCGGTTTTCGTTATTACGGCTACGTAGTTACAGACTTTCAACTTCCAATCCTCTTGAATTAAATTTCTTTGGACCAGTTGTTCCTTGATCCTGACAAGCCTTGCAGTAGCCGCCGATCTCAAGGCGCGCAGTCTGTATTGCAAATCCTGACCATTGAGTCACTTGCTGTTTGAGCTGGTCAAAGAGGGGACTGGAAACTTCTTCAATCTTTCCGCAGTTGAAGCAGGCCAGGTGCAGATGCTCCCGCTCGGTACGGGCTTCGTAATAATGCTTCTCTCCCTGCAAATGCATCAGGTCGAGCTCGTCGATTAACTGCTCCTTTTTGAGCAGTTCCAGCGTTCGATATACGGTAGCGCGGTCTACCTGCATGCGCTTGCTGGCTACCTCCCACAATCCAGCGGCATCCAGGTGCTCTTGCGCCTCCTGCAGGATCTCGAGCAGGACCCTTCTCTGCTCGGTAAGCCGAAGCCCACGGGAGCGGAAGGCGGAGGCGAGATCGCTCGATCCTTTTTGCGTCACCTGTTGCGACTGAGTCGCAACAGGTGACGCAAGACTTACCGAATTGAAGGTATTGGATATCGATGTACGACTCATTTAGTCTGAGTTCAGGCTAACACAGGCCCTCAAAATTCGCACCCAGAAAGAGCATTCAAGGGTGTGAGGAAAGTTTTCATCGGGCTGATCCTGTCGCGGTCAATCGCCCCCTTTTCCCTCTTGGCAGCGGGTGAGTGGCATGCTATGTTCACGCTCGTCTCTGAACGTAAATGTGGCGCGTTTTCACGACGAGCGTTCACGAGGACGGACTGCCGGGCCCCGCAACCATTTCCACCTGGGAGGGGAAAACCATGGCTACGATTCCTGATCCTGCGCAGCAGCCTGCTGTGGAGTTTATCGATTCGGCGAAACTTGACGAATTTCTGCAGAAGTTTGTCGGAGACCTGGGGGCTGCGATGAACGCATCTCTCGTTTTACTTGGCGATCAACTGGGGTTGTACCGTGCAATGGATACGGCGGGCCATCCGCTGACCCCTGCGGAACTGGCCTCGATGACCGCAACCGATGAGAGGTATGTGCGCGAGTGGCTCAGTGCCCAGGCAGCCGCCGGATATGTGCAATACGATCCAACGACGCGTCAGTTCAGTCTATCCCCCGAGCAGGCGTACGCATTAGCCAGGGAAGACAGCCCGGCATATGTTCCCGGAGCGTTCCAGATTGTCTCTGCCATGATCAAGGACGAGCATAAGGTGACGGAGGCATTTCGTTCCGGAACGGGGGTGGGTTGGCACGAGCATCATCCTGCCTTGTTCGAGGGGACAGAGCGTTTCTTCCGCCCGAATTACGCGGCGAACCTTGTTTCGAGTTGGATTCCGGCGCTTGAGGGAATGGCCGACAAACTCGCTCACGGAGCGGTAGTGGCCGATGTTGGCTGCGGGTATGGCGCTTCCACGATCCTGCTGGCACAGGCGTTCCCTAACTCAAAGTTTCTTGGATTTGATTATCACCAGGCATCGATTGAGCGGGCGCGGGAGAGAGCGCGACGCGCAGGAGTGGGAGATCGCATCCAGTTCCAGGTGGCCACCGCCAAGAATTATCCGGGCGACAGTTACGATTTGGTGGCCTTCTTTGATTGCCTGCACGATATGGGCGATCCCGTGGGCGCTGCGGAGCATGTGAGGCAGTCGCTCGGGCCGGAAGGCACGTGGATGATCGTAGAGCCCTTTGCCAACGATGCGTTGGAAGACAACCTCAATCCCGTGGGGCGCATATTCTATGCTGCCTCGACGATGATCTGCACGCCGGCCTCGAAATCGCAGGAGGTGGGCTTGGCGCTTGGGGCTCAGGCGGGAGAAGCGCGGATTCGTGAGACTGTTTTGAAGGGGGGATTCAGCAGCTTCCGGCGTGTGGCTCAAACACCCTTTAACCTGGTCTACGAAGCGAAGGCCTGAACGTCCCGATTGCAACCTGGCTCAACCTAACTCACGTGGATGACGGGCCGGTGCTCAGGATCCGGAACGGCGCGGCGCAACACCTCGTGGGCAACGGGTGCGGCGTCTCCCTCGCCGAGAAAGATGAAGTTCAAGAGATTGAGCAGGGGATTGCCCTCGGTCCACTTAAAGTAGGCATGCGGAATTCTGCCGCTTCTTCTTTCCAGGTAGATCAGCAGAGCGGCGAAGGCATTCGCGACGACGGGACTCTTGGCGTGGAGAACCTTGTGCTTCCCGATCCGCGAACCGTGGACGGTAAGAGTGTCCTGGAAATCGGAGGCGTCTCCACGATCCACCTGGAAGAAGTAGATGCGCGCGCCATCATTCAGGCCATTGTAGTGGCGCACCTTGGCCTCGATTAGATCGAGATCGTCCTCGGTCTCTGGTTGCGGTCTGCGCGCGACGAGCCGGATTACCTGATCGTGGATGCCTCCCAGCAGCTCCTCGGCTTCCTGGTCGAGATGGATGCCGGTGATGCGTAACTCCGTGGACCGCAGAGCCCGCGAGACGAGCGACGAGGCGATCATGGCGCCGATGAAGAAAGACGAAATCTTAATGCCCTCGGGCCGCTCCTGGATGTTGAGCGCGGTTGTGTAGATAAAGGTGAGGGAGATGAGAAGAAATGGCCAACGCTGACGCTCCTTCCATACGGAGATGGTCACGGCTATAGCCGCTGAGGTGATCAGTACCAGTACGCCCGTAGCATAGGCGCCTCCCTGGGCGTCCACGTTGGCGTGGAAGAGCAGCGTGACGGTAAACGCGACAGCCATGAAGACAAGTACCAGGGGCCGCGAGGCGCGCGCCCACTCTGGCGCCATGCCGAAGCGAGGCAGGTAGCGCGGGATCAGGTTCAGTAGCCCTGCCATCGCCGAGGATCCGGCAAATGCGAGGATGAGGATGGTGCTGAGGTCGTAAATCGATCCAAAAACATTGCCCAGGTAGAGATGTGCGAGGTACGCGAGCGCGCGGCCATTGGCCTGACCTCCGCTTTGAAAGTCGTCGGCGGGGATGAGGAGAGTCGTGACGACGCTGGTCAGGATAAGGAAGATGCTCATCGTGATCGCGGCCGTCGACAGAAGCAGCCGCGTATTTCGTATGCGGTCGGCTAGATCCTTCCCCTCGATGAGTGGCATCACAGCGACTCCCGTTTCAAAGCCGGAGAGCCCCAGGGCAAGTTTGGGGAAGAGAATGAGGGAGAGCCCCAACATTGCCAGCGGATTGCCATGATGTGCGAAGAGGGCATGGGTCCAGTTGGAGACGGCCTGAGGATGACGCATCACCTCCCATAAAGCCACAATGGTGACGATCGCATTCAACGCCAGATATGTGGAGACAAGGGCGACCGCGATATTGATCGCCTCCTTGAAGCCTTTGAGAAAGATCGCGCCAAGGATGGAGAGCAAGACGAGAGTGATGCCCATCTGACTCTTCATCCATTCCGGGGCGAATGGATTATGCGTGAGATGCGCGGCTGCATCGGCAGCGGAGAGCGTCATGGTGATGATGAAGTCTGTCGTGGCAAACCCGAGCAGGATGAGGATGAACACTTTTCCCTGCCAACTGGGGAAGAGGTTCTCGAGCATTGCCATACTGCCTTGTCCATTCGGGCTGGCCGCGGCCACACGGCTGTAGACGGGCAAGGCGGCGAAGAGAGTTACCAGCACCAGAATCAAGGTTGCGAAAGGCGAGAGCACCCCGGCTGCGAGAAATGCAATGCCTGGCTGGTAGCCAAGGGTCGAGAAGTAGTCGACGCCGGTAAGGCACATGACGCGCCACCACGGATGCACGGTGTCGGGCTTACCGTGGAGGGTTTGCGGCAGGCGAAGATCAGACAACAACCAATCGGTGAAACCCAATCCGGGTGACCGCCCTTTCGAGGGAATGGGCGAAGACTATCCGCCACTGCAGAGTAACACTGATACGATGCAGGTTTTGAATCGACGATGGCAACAGATTCTGCGAGAGTGAGGCAATCCACCGATGTCGTCGCTCATCTAAGAGCGGGTACGCACAGGGGGAACTGTGGGCTTTCAGCCAATTGAAGATTATGGCGTCATCGGAAATATGCGCTCGTTGGCCCTGATAGGTACAAATGGATCGATCGATTTTCTCTGTTACCCGAACTGCGATTCCCCCACTATATTTGCTGCGATTCTCGATCCGGAGAAGGGCGGCTGTTTCTCGATCTGTCCTCTGTTGAAGGGCCATCGCACACGGCAGCTTTACTTGCCGGACACCAACATTCTGTTGACGCGCTTTCTCGCTTCGGACGGCGTGGCGGAGTTGACAGACTTCATGTCGATCTTGAGTGAAGATACGTCGCCGAATGAAGTGGTGCGCATGATTCGAGTGGTGAAAGGCTCGATTACTTTTTCCCTGCGGTGCGATCCCAAATTCGACTACGCGCGTGGAACCCACTCGATCGTTGTAGCAGGGTGCCGTGCGGTTTTCACGCCTTCTTCAGGCGCCTGCCCGCCAATGTCGCTCTCCGCAACCGTTCCCCTGGAAGAGAAGCAGGGCGAGGCAGTTGCATCCTTTACGCTCAAGGCCGGGGAGACGGCAACGTTTGTTCTGGGGGCGCTGCGCGATGAACCGGACCACGTCGATCTGCCAAGCGTGACCGCACGATTCAATGCGACGTCTCACTATTGGCGCACCTGGATTGGCAATTCAAACTACACCGGCCGCTGGCGCGAGATGGTGAACCGTTCCGCACTGATGTTGAAGCTGCTGGTGGATCGGAAATACGGCTCGCTGATTGCTGCTCCCACGTTTGGGCTACCGGAAGAAATTGGTGGCGAACGGAACTGGGATTACCGCTACACGTGGCTGAGGGATTCTTCATTCAGCCTGTATGCGCTGATTCGGCTGGGATTTGTCGAGGAGAGCGAGGCCTTCATCCGCTGGCTTAAGGACCGCCTGGGCGATGATGCGGAGCGCGGCCCTCTGCAGGTGATGTATGCCATCGATGGCACCAAAAAGCTCGAAGAAATCACGCTCGATCATCTGCGCGGCTATCGCGATTCCAGGCCCGTGCGCATTGGGAATGCAGCGTATCAGCAACTGCAGCTCGACATCTATGGAGAGATGCTGGATTCCATTTATCTTGCGAACAAGTATGGCGATGCAATCTCGCATGAAGATTGGGATGATGTGAAGCGCATCCTTGCCTGGCTCGAGAAGAACTGGGAGCGGCCGGACAATGGCATTTGGGAGGTGCGCGGCGGCCCGCGGGAGTTTCTGCACTCACGCCTGATGTGCTGGGTAGCGTTTGACCGCGCCATCCGTCTGGGCCAAAAGCGTTCGCTTACTGCGCCTTTTCCGGGTTGGATTGCGGCACGGGACGCGATCCATGATGAGATCTATAAGAGCTTCTGGAACGAGAAGCTGGGAGCTTTTGTTCAGTCGAAGGGGTCGGACCAGTTGGATGCCGCAGTACTGTTAATGCCGATGATGCGATTTATCAGTCCGGTCGATCCGATGTGGCTTTCGACTCTGGATGCGATCGAGCGCAACCTGGTGGAGGACACGCTGGTCTATCGCTACAATGACGCGAGCAGTCATGTAGATGGGCTGCGCGGCCGCGAAGGCAGCTTCACCGCCTGCTCATTCTGGTATATCGAGTGCCTGGCGCGTTCGCACAAGTTGGACAAGGCTCGACTGCTCTTCGAGAAGATGCTGGGATATGCAAACCACGTTGGTCTTTATGCCGAGCAGTTGGGCAGCAGTGGCGAGCACCTGGGAAATTATCCGCAGGCTCTGACGCACCTGGCTTTGATCAGCGCCGCGACATATCTTGACCGGAGACTTTCGGGGAAGGAAAACACCCAATGGCGCTGAGGCGAAGCTGGCGTATGAATTCAGTCACGGTTACAGATTTCCAATTGTAACCGTGACATATCTAATCCTCATCGCGAGGCTCGTAGCATGCCCTGCCATCCCTGCAGAGTGACTTATGCACGAAGTGTTCGTCGGGACCGGATTTTCCCATCGTCTTCAGACACCAATAGGTCGTCGTAGCTCCCGCCGTGCTCTCCAGCTCTTCGATGTCTTCCCCGAAGGCTCCATAGGACGACTTGCTGCGCAGGCACCTGCATTTGGTAGTCGTCACCATCTCGCTCATGCCATTCCTCCTATTGCGCTGGGATCGCGCTTCAACTGCCCGGATGCCAGCAGGATGGTGCGGTAAACGACCGTCTGGAAGAGCTGCACTTTATAGCCATTCTGAGCAAGCGGTGTTGCCGCAGCGACGGCAGCTTTTCCAGCGGCGCGCGCCGCTGCTTCATCGATAACTTTGCCGGCCAGCATGGCTTCCGCCTCTTTCGCGTGGAGAGGTGTGGGGGCGGCGACTCCCATCACGATCGAAGCGCTGCGGCAGGTATTGCCATCCATTGCCAAGACGACACCCGCGTCGGCAAGCGGCCAGTCGAAGCTTTCCTTCTCGCCATACTTTTGATACGCCGAACGCGTTCCAGCGGCAGGCGCGGGAAGAAGGATCCGAGTGATCAGTTCGTCGGGGTTCACCACGGTTTCACTCAGCAGGTTGTCCTCGGGACGAATGTAGAACTCATTGAGCGGAACGGTGCGCTTGCCTTTCTTGGAGGTGAGCTCAACCTGCGCGCCAAAGGCCATGAGTGGCACTGCAGTCGAAGAGGGATGCACCATCGCGCATGCCTGATTGTTCATGATCGCGTGGTACTGGTTCTCGCCCTTTTGCGCAAAGCACTCGTCACCACCCTTTCGCAGGCAGTTGAAGTCGGAGGAGCGGAAGTACCAGCATCGCTGGCGCTGCATCAGGTTGCCTCCGACCGTCGCCATGTTGCGTATCTGCGGAGTTGCGGCGTGGCCGGCCGCATCGGACAAAGCGGTGTATCGCGCGTGGATGACAGGATGTTCGGCAATCTCGGCGAGAGTCGTGAGAGGGCCGAGGCTCAGACCCTGCTCCGATGCATCGATGCCGCGCAGCTCCTGTACCCGCCGGATGTTGACGAGCTGGGAGGGAGAAGCGATGCCGTCCTTCATCAGGTCCAGCAGGTCGATGCCGCCGGCCTTCGCGACCGATCCCTGCTTCAGGTGATCGAGCGCTTCTCCAACGGTGGTGCAGTCAACGAACGCGAAGCGGTTCATGCGTGCATCTCCTGATTGGTTTTGCCGAGCGCGGCAAGAACGCGCGCCGGGGTCATCGGGATCCGTCGCATGCGCACGCCGGTGGCATTGTAGAACGCATTGGCAACAGCGGCCGCGAGAGTGATAATGCCTGCGGATTCGCCAATTCCTGAAGCATCGGTAGAGCTTTGCGCGATGTAGTTCTCAATCAGGATCACGTCGATCTGCGGAACCTCGCGCGCGCCGAGGATCTTGTAGTTTTCAAGATTCGTGTTGAGCATGTGCCCCTTGCCGCGGTCCATGATGCGCTGCTCGAAGAGTGCATAGGAGATGCCCTGAAGGATTCCGCCGTTGATCTGGTTGATCACCCCGAGCGGATTTATCGGGCGGCCACAATCGTGGACTCCGAGGACGCGCTCGACGTGGACGCGGCCAGTCTCCGTATCGACAGCCAACTCGACGTAATCGACGCCGCCATAGGTGAGCCTGTCCCGTGTGTAATCGGGAACGCGTGTGGCGCGCGCGGAGATTTCGTCCGTGGGCATCTTTGCTGCAGCCTGCCGCAGGGTGTAGGAGCGGGAGGGATCGGAGGTTACGCTGACGCGCCCATCGGCAATCGTAAGATGGTCGGCAGAGACGCCCAGCGAAGGCGCAATCGCGGCGAGAAAATGCTGCTTTGCCTGAAGTGCGGCGCTGCGTGCCGCAGGAGAGATGGAGCCGGTGGTTACGCTGCCGCCGGAGTCAGGACCGATCGGGTAGCGTGTATCGCCGATGCGGATGACGACGCTCTGGGGCGGGATGCCGAACTCCTCCGCAACAACCTGCGCCAGCATTGTCTTGGTGCCACCACCGATGTCCTGAACTGCAGACATCAGCTCGATCGAGCCATCTTTGGATATGCGAACTTCGCAGGAGGAATTGAGATTGACGAAGCGATACCAGACAGACTGAGCGATCCCCATGCCGCGTTTGATTGGACCTGCATCGGCGCCTGCGCGGTGACGATTGCGCCAGTTGCTCTTTTCCAGAATGATCTGGCGTTCGACTTTGCGGGCAGGGCTTTCGTCGATTCGGCTGCGATATTCCAACGGATCGAGATCGAGCTTCTCGGCAAGCGCATCGATGGACTGCTCGAGCGCGAAGCATCCCTGGGGATGGCCGGGAGCGCGAAAAGCTGCGCCAGGACCGGCGTTGATGAAAACGTCGTACTCCTCGGTCAGCAGATTAGGAGACTTATACATGTTGGTTGCCGGGCCGGCGGTGCCTGCTCCGGTGCCAACCCCGGCTGTGCCATAGCTGGTGAGCTGGATTGCGGTAAGGGTGCCATCCCGCTTGGACCCGATCTTTAATTTCTGGTGGGAGTCCGGGCGGTTGCAGACGATGTGCTCCTCTTTGCGATCCAGCATCAGGCGGACAGGAGCCTTGGCTTTCCGCGAAAGCTCGACAGCGACGACGCCTTCATTTCCCCCTCCAAACTTAGCGCCGAATCCGCCACCCATGTACTCGGTGATGACGCGAACTTTGCTCTTGGGGAGCTTGAAGACCTCTGCAAGTTCATTGCGCACGCTGGACGTGCCTTGGGTGGAGGCGTAGACCGTCAATTCCTCGGGCTTCCAGTCGGCGACGACACCGTGGGTTTCAAGTGCGCAGTGTGTCTGGACCTGCGTGTAATACTCCTCTTCCACCACGATGTCGGCTTCCGCGAATCCGCGAGCCACATCGCCGACACTTTTGCGGGCGGGGCCGTGGACATTGCCGACCTGCGGCACGTCTTTGGGGCCTCCTCCGCCGCCTGCGGTGCCTGCCTGGTCGGCAGGACCGGGGTAGACCAGCGGAGCATCGGAGGCACGCGCGGCATCGCGATCCACGACAAACGCCATGGGTTCATATTGAACCTTGACCAGAGCGGCAGCTTCATTTGCAGCGGCTTGCGACGTGGCTGCAACCGCTGCCATGGGCTGTCCGGCGTAGCGCACGATTGGATAGCGGGAAGGCATTTCCTGGGAGGGATCGCGCAGTTCCGCACTGCGCATCACATGCTGGATCACGTGAACAGCGCGAACCCCGGGATAGCTCTCCGCAGCCGAGGTATCGATGGAGAGGACACGCGCATGGGGAACCGTAGCGGTGACCATCTTCGCGTAGAGCATCCCAGGCAGATGAATGTCCGCTGTGTACTTGCCAGTGCCGGTTACCTTCGCGGCTCCGTCATAGCGCGGCGTCGGTTTGCCTATGAATTTCAGGTCAGCATTCGCCGGCATGGGAGGCGGCTCATTCGCGGGGACCTGGCGTTCTATCTGCGAAACGCCAAGCTGGGGAATGCCGTAGAGAAAGCTGTCGGTCCGCTTCGCCCCTTGAGCCTGCTGGTCAGGCGTGGCAGTGGCGGAATCGGCCTGAGCATCCTTCTTTACTGCTGTTCCTGTCGGCTTTCCTGTTGCACCCGGCCCTTCGGACTTTTGCAATTCGAGCGCTTCGTTCTCCATATCAAGCTCCCTTGCCATCGCTGGCGGAAACCGGCTGTGTGAGTGCGTGGCGTTCCTGTGCTGCTTCGAGCGTAGCAGCAAAGACTTTGGGATAGGTCCCGCATCTGCAGAGGTTGCCGCTCACGGCCTGCTTTACGTCGTCGAGGCTGGGATTTGGATTACGCTCCAACAGTGCTGTGCAACTCATCACCATGCCTGGAGTGCAGAAGCCGCACTGCATGGCGTCATGTTTGACGAAGGCTGCCTGCACGGGATGCAGGTGTTCGGGGTTGCCGATTCCCTCGATGGTCGTCACCTTCCGCGTGCCAACATCGATGGCAAGAGTCATGCAGGAGAGGGTCGGAACCTTGTCCAGCCACACGGTACAGGCAGAACAGGAGCCGCGGTCGCAGACCACCTTGGTCCCCGTGAGGCCGAGACTGTCGCGGAGCGCTTCGGCCAGAGTCATGCGCGGTTCAACAGAGATCGAGTGGGGAACGCCATTTACATGGAGGACGATGGGGACAGCGCCGGGACCAACTGCGGAAGGGCTATTGGCGGAGTCTTTCAGATCTTTGGTAATGGCATGGGCGGATTCAACCACGGTGCTGGCGGCGGTGGCACCGGCAGCCTTTAGGAATCCTCGACGTGTGATTGCATGCGTATCGGTGTCGGACAAGGGAAGCACCCCCTGGGCTACTCAGATTGATGGAGTAATAATACGGTATGTATCGGGCGCGCGGAAGGCTTGCCCCTGCTTACGACCCTGTGAAACTCCGGTTCGATCTGGCAGAAATTCCGCGGACTTGCTTTAGAGGTGGATGGTGAAGGAGTTGGATGAGCTTTTGGCTGTCTACAAGACAGCCCGGCGCGGCGGAGAACGATGCCTGCTGGCGACGCTGGTACGAGTGGAAGGATCCTCCTATCGCCAGGTGGGAGCACGCATGCTGCTGACCTCCGGAGGCACTCGCACGGGGGCCATCAGCGGCGGCTGCCTGGAAGGGGAGATCCAAAAGAAGGCATGGTGGATGACAGAGCAAGGGCCTGTCATCGAGCAATACCGTACCTGGACCGAAGATGGAATGGGGATGCCATACGGTCTGGGATGCAGCGGAACTCTGCACGTTCTGCTGAAGCGCGTGGATGACGAAGATGCCGCGTGGCTGGAGGGTCTCGATCGCCTGCGCAGCGAGCGGGAATATGCAGCATTGGCGACCGTGCTGAGCGGCCCCCAACTCGGAGAGCAGTGGCTCTTCCCATCGCAGGATGAGAGAGTGAGGCGGGGAGGAGAGGCTGTAGAGCAGGGCTTGCGGCGGGTAGCGGCGCAGGCCAGTTCGGAGTACCTGCAAGCGGATGGAGTGGAAGTTCTCCTTGAGGCATTGCCGCCACGTCAGCGGCTGATTATTTTTGGCGCGGGAGACGACGCAAAGCCGCTGGTGAAATTCGCGCGGGTGCTGGGGTGGGACGTAACCGTGGCCGATGGCCGCGGACACCTTGCCACCTCGGCGCGATTCCCCGATGCGACCAGCGTGGTATCCGCACCGGCGGCGGAGTTGCCGCAGAGATGCGGAGTTGACGAGGATGACGCGGTGGTGGTGATGACTCACAGCTTTGAGCAGGATGAGGCATTGCTCCGCGCCTTGCAGGCACAACCGCTGCGCTATGTGGGGCAGCTTGGACCACGGCAGAGAACCAGTCAACTGTTGACGAACATTGCCGGAGAGACTGCCTCGCCATTGGCCGGGCGGCTCCATTCGCCCATCGGGCTGGATATTGGAGCACACACACCGGAGACGATTGCGCTGGCGATCATCGCCCAGGTGCAGTCCGTTTTGAGCAAACTGGCTTTATCCTCCGCGGCAAAGCCGAAGGAATCCGCAATGGGTATCTCCGCATGAAGTTTTTCTGCGAGGAACTGAATCTGCACATGGCTGCATTTTGCCGGAGCGAGCGCGAAAGATGACAGACTGTGCTTCCATCCTGCTGGCTGCCGGAGGCTCCTCCCGCCTCGGCAAGCCCAAGCAGCTATTGCAGGTAGATGGGGAAAGCCTGTTGCGCCGGACCGCGCGCTTCGCTGTGGAGGCGGGTTGTTCCCCCAACATCGTGGTGCTGGGTTCGTCTGCCGCGACATTGCGCAGGGAACTGGATGGCCTCCCGGTTGAAATTCTGATCAACCCGGATTGGAGAACAGGAAAAGGCTCGTCGCTGCGTGTTGCCATGCGCTCGCTGCTCCAGCGCTCGCCGGTGCCGGCGGCCGCGCTCTTCCTGGTATGCGATCAGCCACGTATCAGCGTGGAACTGCTGCGGACGCTCCTGGCAAAACAAAGCATGGAAGGAGGCTCCATCGTTGCCTCGCGTTACGCGGGAGTTGGCGGTGTTCCCGCGGTGTTCCCTTCGGCATTCTTTCCGGAGCTGGCATTTGTCCAGGGGGATCAGGGTGCGCGGCAGATTCTGCCCCAGCATGCGGTCGAGACCAGCTATGTTGATTTTCCGCAAGGAGAGTTTGACGTGGACACTCACGCGGACGAACTGGCGCTGAAACAGACGGCGAAGAAAAGCTAAGCCTTGCTCCATCGCAGAGAACGAACCTCACACACTGAACAGTGCGAAAAAACTAGACATCGCATAACTCCACGGCCTGGCGTAACGAAGTGAGCGGCTCGCGCGTGGGAACGAATTCATGGGCCACGTAGCCACGGAACCCGGAAGCGACGATGCCTCGCATGACTCCGTCCCACTGGACTTCCTGATTGTTGTCCAGCTCATGACGGCCGGGAACGCCGCCGGTGTGGAAGTGGCCGAACCATTGGATGTTCTTCTGGATCGTCCGGATCAGATCGCCTTCCATAATCTGCATGTGGTAGATGTCATAAAGCAACTTGACCTTTGGCGAATTCACCTCCTGCACGACGCCGACTCCCCACTCCGTGCGGTCGCACATATAGTCTTTGTGATCGACCTTGCTGTTCAGCAGTTCCATGCAGATGGTGACGTTGTTGTCCTCGGCAATTTTCTTCAGGCGATTCAGCCCGAGGATGGTGTTCCGCGCGCCTTCTTCATCCAGCATGCCGTCGCGATTGCCGGAGAAGGTGATGACATTGGGCACGCTTGCTTTGGAAGCCAGCGGGATATTCTTGCGGAAGGCTGCTTCAATCCTGGCATGGTTCTCCACGCGATTCAGCCCCTTGTCGATCTCGCCCCCGCCTGCGTAGCCCATGGTGCAGATCAAGCCGTAGCGCCGGGGAACCTCAAACTCGTCCGGTTGCAGCAGGTCGATGCCCTTCAGACCGATGTGGGCAGCATAGGCGCACAGGTCGTCGAGCGGAATCTTCTGGTAGCACCAGCGGCTGACAGACTGATGGATGCGGTCTTTTCTGCGAACCGGCGCGGTGTCTTTGGACCATGACATAGACGTTGAGCAGGACGCTGCTGCGCCTGCGAGAATTCCTTGCAACATACCACGACGCGAGATATTTGACATGGCTGCTGCTAAGGATGAAGCAGAAGGGCTTCTCCTGTCGAGTGCTGGCGAATCCTAAAACGGGATGTCGTCGTTCGGTGATTTTCGGCAGCGTGGCCGTAATCTTCCGCGAGGGCAGAGGGGCGCTGATCGAACGATGCCCAATTCGAGCTACGGGACTATCTTCGTTTCACCGCTCTCCTATTTGGACGCGACGACTATTTCTGTACCGAGGCATGGGCGGCGCGAGCGGCGCCCTGCAATGCTCCTCGCCGTCCGGGAGCGTTGACCAGCGCGGTCTCGAATGCCCTGGAGGCTGAAGCGAAGTTGCCCTGTTCAAGGAATAGATCTCCGAGCTGTTCGCGGGCGGGAATTATCGGTCCGGGAGTGACAGGGAGTTTCTCGATTCCGTCTTCGTCGTCGGCTGCTCTGCGCAGGATGGCAGCGGCTTCATCGGCTTGGCCCTCGGCCTGGGCCGACCAGGCGAGCACTTCGCGGGTCATGATATTGACCTGAGTTGCCCAGTAGGCGGTTCCCGATGCGCGAAGCCTAACTTCGATTTGGCGCAGCGTCTCGGCCTGACTGCGAGCCTCTTCGGGATGGCCGTCGCGGGCGAATCCGAGCCCGCGCGCCCACACGGCGGCTGCGAGAACCTGCGGCAGAGCGGAGGCGGGCGGTAAGGAAACCTTCTCTGCCTCGCTCCATTGGCGCCGTTCGACGGTGTAGCGGATGGGCATCACAGTTGCGGCGTAGCCTGACTTGAAGTCGCCCATGTCCAGATTTTGCATTGACCTTAGCTGCTGGATAACATGGGCCGCCTCCTGATCGCGTCCACTCTGCAAGTAGGCATAGATGAGGTAGTCCATTGCGTGCAACTCTTCGCCGGTATCACCCTGCTGATGTGCCGCAGCTCTTGCCGCGAGGTTGGATGCGATGGAGTCATCCCACATACCGAGACGAGTGAAGATGTGTGAAGGCATATGCAGCGCATGCGGAGCCGAGGGCGCGATCCTGGAGTAAGCCCGGGCGGCTGCGAGACCGCGGGCTGCGAGCTCCTGGCTGTCGTAGGCATGGATGAGGTAGTGCGGGATTCCAGGGTGATTGGGATGTTCGCGATAGAGAGGCTCAAGCAGAGCGGCGGCTTGCTTCTGCTTGAAATGAGTCTTGTCGGTTGGGGATGTGTTGGAGAGCAGCGCGAGCGCGTAGAAGACCTGAACCTCAACGTCTGTGGGATTCGCTGCCACCAGATCGTGCATCGCCACTTCGTAGTTTGAGGCGCGTGTGCTGTATGGAATGGCGGGATCGTTGAAGATGAGGCCGAGTGCGTGGATGAAACCGCGCTCGCGTTCGGTGGCTGCGTTGAGCATTTCGGCCCGCCTGCTCTCGCTCTGGGCGACAGCGATGCCTTCGGTCGGAAGACGCGGCTCCCATAGCTGATGGAAGTGGGTCATCGCGATGCCCCAATGGGCAATTGCACAGTGAGGGTCTTGTGCGGCCACGCTGCGGAAGGCATCTTCAGCGGGTCTGTATGCGAAAGAGTGCAGGAGCGCGACCGCGCGATCGAACTCCTTCTGGACTCCCGGTTGGCAGGAGGTCGGGAACGACACCGTGCCCAGTTTTTCAGCCACAGGGTGGTCATGTTTTTCCTGCGCTGCGGAAAGAGCCGGAAGGAGAAATGCCAAAATGAGGATTCGCTGCATCATTTCGGTCTCCGCGATGACGTTCCGAATCCCTCTGATTTTACGATACAGAGCCGGCGATGCTGGAATGATAGGAGGGTTCCCCCCGGCCAGAGGGGTACAAGGCGTGCTGGGCTTTCCTTTCGGGGGGAGTTGAGCAGGGCGGAAGTGGTCTGCCCGATCTTCTATGCCAGCGTGAGAATTAGTGGAGCGAGGTGAGGGGGAGAGGTGGAAGCTCGTAGCGGTTTCCACTCCTCCCCTCGGATTGTTGCCCGTCTGTCGCACTGCAGGGCGCTGGCGGCCAATAGCCGCGTCAGAAAGGAATGTCGTCGTCGGTGATTTCGGCGGCGTGGCCGTAATCTTCCGCGGGGGCCGAAGGACGCTGGTCGAAGGATGCGGTATTCGAGCTGCGGGCATAGCTTCCGCCGCCGCCCTCGCCTTCTCCCCGGCCGCTCAGCAGGGAGAGATCGGCAACGATCACCTCGGTGCGATACACCTTCTTGCCGCTCTCCTTATCGTCCCAGGAGCGCGTGGTGAGTTTGCCTTCGACGTACAGTTTGGAACCCTTCTTCACATAGTCGCGGATAATTTCGGCGACTTTGCCATAGGCGGTCAGATTGTGCCACTCCGTCTTGTCCTGCCATTCGCCGCCCTTGTCTTTGAATCGTTCTGTCGTGGCGATCGAAAAATTTGCGACAGCGGAGCCGCTGGGGAGAAATTTCACCTCGGGATCCTTGCCTACGTTCCCCAGAAGAATGACCTTATTTACGCTCTTTGCCATGACCGTTCCATCTCCATTGAATGAGAAGAATATCAGAATTGCTTCAGTGGAAGGCGAGGGGACTGGATTCAGCCGCGGCTGCGTCGTTTTCTCATCCACTTGGCGGCTCCAAGCAGGAAGAGCATCGTTCCAAAGGGCAGGCACATCATGGTGACGATCAGCGAGAGCCAGCCTGCATTGGTGCTTGGGCCTTGTGGGCCGATGCCGCCAAAGACGGTTTTCGTGAGCACGGCAAAGAGGGCGCCTGCAGCCAGCGTGCCTGCACCCCAGCGCAAAAGCTGCGCGGTTCCGTCATCGCCCGGATCCGGAATCCGAGGGTTGTTCCCTGATTCGTCTATGTTCACTCTTCTGTTTTACCGTACAGCCGCCGCAAGCATGAAGTAGACCACAACGCCGGTCACCGAGACGTACAGCCAGATAGGCAGCGTGAAGCGCGCGATCTTGCGGTGCTGCGGGATGCGGCCACTCAACGAAAAAAAGAAGGTTGTAAGGATCATCGGCAGAACCACCACCGAGAGCAGCACGTGAGTCAGCAGGATGAGCAGGTACACCGTACGGATGGTTCCATGGCCGGGATAGCGCGTATCGCCGTGCAGAGCATGGTTGGTGATGTAGCTGACCAGAAAGAGCGATGAAAAGACGAAAGCCGTGATCATCGATGCGCGGTGAGCCGCGATATTCTTGCGCAGGATGAAGCCGAATCCAACGATCAGGGCGACGGCGCTGAGGCCATTGAGCAGCGCATTGAGCGCCGGCAGAAAGCGAAGCCGGTTCGCGAACTCTGCCGGCGCGTGGTGCACATAGATCAGCCAGAGCAGAAAGAGGACTGCCACGGCGCTGACGGCCAGAATCGCTGCGACGGGCTTGTGGGTACTCGATTCCGTAACTTGCATGGATTCCCTGAAGTACCGGCCTCTTAGGCTGCAGGCTTGTTGGTCCTGCGGTTCACAATTGCCCACGACGTCCCGAAGCTCAGTAGGCAGAAGCCCACAGTCACCGCCAGATTGACGGAGAGAGGGAAGTCCGTGGGAGTCGCCGGGAAGAGCGCATTCCGCAGCGCGTCCACGCCATAGGTCAATGGATTCAGGTGCATGACCAGGCGCAGCCATCCCGAGGAGCCGCTCGCGGGAAAGAGCGATCCGGAGAGCATCCACAGCGGCAGAAGGATGAGATTGACGACTGCATGGAAGGCCTGGGGAGAATCCATCGGCCACGCGATTGCAAAACCCAGGGCGGTGAGCTCAAAGCTCATCAGCAGGGTCACCAGCACCGCGAGCCCAACAGTTTCGACCGTCATGTGGACACCGATCAGCGGCGCAAAGACCAGCAGCACGACTCCCTGGACGGCGGCAAGAGTGGTTCCGCCAAGCACCTTGCCCAGCACAATGGCGGAGCGGCTGACGGGCGCAGCCAGCACCGAGAGAAGGAAGCCCTCATTGCGGTCCTGAATGAGAGACATCATGCTGAAGATCGAGGTGAACAGAACGATTAAGGCTACGGAGCCGGGGAAGTAGAAGCCGAAGGATTGCGATGAGTCGCTGCTTCCCGTACGGAAGTTGTGCGCGAAACCCGAACCCAGCAGGAGCCAAAAGAGAAGCGGAGAGGCGATGACGCCAACCACTCGCGCTCTCTGGCGGAAGAAGCGGACAATCTCCCGCAGCCACAGCGAGTAGGACGGAAGCAGAATTCCGGGCGTGGAGATCTTTGCCGGTGTTGGTGCGGTATGAGCAACGGTGGCCATGGCTAGTTTTCCTCTTCTTTGGCTGCGGATGCGTCGCTACCAACTTCATTCCAGAAGCGGTGGCCAGTGCGCTGGATAAAGACGTCTTCCAGGCTGGGCTTGGCGATGGAGATGCCGTCAATCTGTCCGGGGAAGGCCTCCACCACATCGGTTACAAAGCGGTGCCCCTGCTCGCGCTCCATGCGGATGGTGTGGCCGAGGACAGATGCCTGCACGCCAAAGCGGTCGCGAATTCCATCAGCAACAGCACGCGCTACGTTTTCATCGCGCGTTTCCAGGCTGATGACGTCGCCGCCGATCTGCGATTTGAGCTCGAACGGCGAACCGAGGGCGACCAGCTTGCCCAGGTTCAGGATGGCTAGGCGGTCGCAATGTTCGGCCTCTTCCATCATGTGCGTCGTGACGAGGACCGTAACCCCATCCTCATCGCGCAGGGTGCGCAGATACTGCCACAGGTCGCGGCGCGCGCCGGGGTCAAGACCGGTGGAAGGCTCATCGAGCAGCAGAACGGAGGGCGAATGGATCAGCCCCTTTGCCAGCTCCACGCGCCGCTGCATACCGCCGGAGAGAGTCTCAACCATATCCTTTGCGCGATCGCGCAGCCCGACGCGGCCCAGCACCTCGTCGATCCGCGATTTCAGATAGGCTCCGCTCAATCCGTAGAGGTGGCCCTGGTGCTTCAGATTTTCCGAGACCGTCAGCTTGATGTCGAGACTGCTTGCCTGGAAGACAATCCCGGTCTGCTGGCGTACGCGATTGGGCTCCGTGCGGACGTCGAAGCCCTGAATGCGGGCGTGTCCGCTGGAAGGCACCATGAGGGTGGACAGGATCCGAAAGAGGGTCGTCTTGCCGCTGCCGTTTGGTCCAAGCAGCCCGAAGATCTGGGCGCGTTCCACGCGGAAGCTCAGATGATCCAGAGCCAGGCGGGTGCCATAGTTATGCGTCAGCTCGTCCAGTTCGACCGGCGCCAGAGAGCTGGCCGATTCGGGAGAGGTGGTTCGCGGGTGTTCACTCATTGTTGCCATGCGGATCATCTCTTTCCTGATGCATTCAACATCATCGCAGTAAGCAGGAGCGGCAGGTAGATTACGCTCACTTTCAGCAGGTCGCGTGCATACATGCGCGATTCGATCATGCTTCGCGCACTGGTTATCTTGGAGAAGCGGATGGTGTAGGCCAGGTAGACGAGGCCGAGAAAGGCAGCCACCACGCCATAGGCCATGCCGGTCATGTGGAGATACACGGGCATAAGGCTGACAGGAATCATCAGTACGGCGTAAACCAGCGCCTCGAATACGGTGGATTTGCCGTTGGGATGCACCACAGGCAGCATACGGATTCCGGCGCGGGAATAGTCGTCGCGGTACATCCATGCAATGGCCATGAAGTGAGGAAACTGCCAGACGAAGAGAATGGAGAAGAGCGCGACCGCCGGCCATTCAATGGTTCCCCGTGCAGCGGTCCAGCCCAGCAGCGGCGGCATGGCGCCGGGGAAGGCTCCGATAAAGGTGGCGAGCGTCGTGTGGCGCTTCAGCGGCGTGTATATGGCGACATAGGTGAATGCGGTGAGGAGTGTGAGCGTTCCGGTGACCGGATTGGTGTTCACGGTGAGCCACGCGCCGCCGGCGGCGATGCAGCCCATCCCCAGTAATATGCCGTGCGCCAGGCTCATGCGGCCAGCGGCCATGGGTCGTTGCGCGGTACGCAGCATGCGCGCATCGGTCTTGCGTTCAATCGCCTCGTTCAGTGCGCCCGATCCGGCGGAGACCAGCGCAATGCCGATCAGCGTATCTAGAAGACCCCGCTGTACGCTGCTGATGCCCGACATCATGGATCCCAGGTAGAAGCCCGCCCAGGCGGTGATAACCACCATGGTGGTCACGCGGAATTTGAACAGATCGCGATAATCGGCGATTCTGGAGGCGGTTTCTCCTGCGGCAGGGGCATGCAGAGCGTGAACGGCATGGCCGTGCGCGGGCACCGGGTCCGCATTCGAGGCCGCAGCTAACCCGACCACTGGCAGGCCATTGGGTTCCTGTGTGATTGGGATCACGAGCGAAAAGTCCTTCCCGGCGAGAATACCAAAGGGGTGAAACTACCGTGATTGCCTGTGCAGAGGAAGGTCTGGCAGCAAACCAGACGCCTGAGGGGGAAACCTCCTGCACCATTCGAATCCTGCATCCGTATTTATATGATACCAAGCCGCCCTGTCAGGATGCAGGTTTGTGATGGGCCGGATCGACGCATGCTTGTTATCGTCCTTCCTGAGACGTGGAGTCCGGGAGCGTGGTGTCGCGCTGGACCAGGTATTCGTCCATGAGCACGGTCACCAGCACGGCGGTCGGCACAGCGACCAGGGCGCCCGCCACACCTGCAACTGCTGCGCCTAGCAGCAACGCGATGAGCACGGACGTTCCGGCCAGACCCACGCTGGACCTCATGATCTTCGGAATGAGGTAGGAGTTCTCAAGCTGTGCCCAGACAACATAGAAGATCAATGCCCCGACCACGTGGCCCCAGGAATCAATGCTGGCGACGAGCAGGACAAAGGCCATCGACACCAGGGCTCCAGCGACCGGGATAATGTTGAAGAGTCCCATCACTACGCCCAACGCGTAGGCATACCGGATGTGGAGCAAGAGGAAGACAACCGTACTGAAGACGCCAAGAATCGCCATCAGGGTACCCTGGCCAAGCAGCCACTTTCCCATGCGCAACTTGGCGCGGCGCAAAGTGCTGTCCAGCCTTTGGCGGGGTTGCAGCGGAACCAGGGACAGAGCCCACCTGTAGGCATCTTCGCCCTCGATCATGAAGTAGACCGTGAGCACCACCCCGGTGAGGACACTGGCCAACACGCCTGCCCAATTGCGAATGGAGTGGAAGACATACGTGGCGAAGCCGGATGCAAGGTCCCCCAGTTTGCTATAGAGACTTTGCAGGTCGAGATGATGAATAAAGGGTATGCGCTGGGAGCGTTGTATGAGATCGGGCATGCGTCCGGGCAGCTCCCGCGTAAACTCCTGCAGATCGCGGACGATGGGTGGCAGCGCATAGGAAACAAAGAGAATCAGCGCACTTATAGCCAGCACAAGGAGAAGCAGGATGGACTGGGCGCGGCTGAGGTGCCACTTGCCGAATTTTGTCTTCATCAGCCAGTTGACGACGGGCATCAGCACCACGGCGAACAGCGCGCTGACATAGACGAGGAGGATGACGTCGCGCACTACCCAGGCCAGGGCCAGAGCCAGTGCCAGCGCAAAGGCAAAGACGATATTGCTGCGCGCAGACCGGTGCGGGGGCGGAGGATTCAACCTTGCTCCATTGGGACCGACGAGGGAATCACGCTCCGGAGAATCACGCTCTGGAGGGGCGCTCATAAGGATCGGCCTTTGGAGTGCTCCTGGGGAGTGCCAGTGGAAGACTCCGGCAGTCGTTCGAGGAGTACCTGGACGACCGCGTTCGGGGTAAGGCCCTCGGTGTTCACCGTGATGTTCGCACTCTGATAGTGGGGCAGCCGGCGCTCAAATCGCGCTGGAATGGCATCCAGGTCCTGCAGGAGCGGACGAACTCCGGGCATCGAACTGCAGCGGCCAAGCATGGTTTCGAGCGATGCAGACAGGAAGACGGTGCATGTATTCGCCGAGGACTGGAAGAGGGCGCGGGTGGCGGGGTTTTCGATGGCGCCGCCGCCCAGGGCGACGACGACCTCTTCAAGCTGCATCAAGCCGGCGACTGTTTCTGCTTCCATCCGGCGAAAGCCTTCCTCGCCATATCGGCTGAATAATTCCGCGATGCTGAGACCGCTTTGCGTTTCGAGCACCTGGTCCGCGTCATGGAAGGCCCAGCCAAGATGACGGGCGAGGAGGGAGCCAACCGTACTTTTGCCGGCGCCCATGAACCCGAGAAGCACGATGCGTGACGGCTTATTCAAAATTGGGTCAGAAGATTGCATTCCCTCGCATTATACGAAGGATGAGGATACAAACTACGGGAAACGGGCCCAGGATGCGAGTGACTACCCCCGACTGCCTATTCGGGGCGCCGGTCGATCGCTGTCCGGATCTTTGTCCACACTGTCGGGCTCGGGTCATGGATCGGCAACAGCAGTTTTGCCTGCTGTGCGATATATTGCAGGTCACGAACCAAGGCCGCGCAGTTCTCGCATGTTTGCAGATGGGGATGCTGTTCCAGGTCTATCCCGGATTCGAACAGCTCCGGCAAATGCTGCTGAAATTCGCTACAGGTCATGTCTCTTCCATCGTTTGTTTTAGGCATCTCATTCACAGAGTTGCCTCCTTCCGCTGACCGGATCGCAAAAGGTCGCGGAGTTTCATCCGAGCCTTGTGAAGTTGCGACTTGCTGTTGCCGATCGAGCATTCCAGCATCGCGGCAATCTCGTTGTGCTCGTACCCTTCCACGTCGTGGAGCACAAAGACCAGCCGGTATCCCGGAGGAAGATTTTCCACAGCTCGCTCGAGCGTAACACGGTCCAGAGAGCCGGACAGGATGAGGTCGCGCGCTCCAATGTCTTTCCGTGGGCCATCTTCCTGGGAAGGTTCGAGCGTCTCTTCAAGGGAAACCTGGGGCAGCCCCTTTTTGCGGAGATGCATCAGTACCACGTTGACCGCCAGGCGGTGCAGCCAGGTAGAAAACGCGGAATCGCCCCGGAATGTTCCGATCTTGCGGTAAAGCTGCAGAAATGCCTCCTGCGTCAGATCTTCCGCCTCGGCTACATTACCGAGCATGCGGAGACACAGGGAGTAGACACGTCGCTTATGCAGAGAATAAAGGGTCTCAAAAGCATGGGCATCACCAGCTTGCGCTTTTGCAATGGCTTCCGCCTCGCCTGCTATCGGAGGATTGCGACGCATATGGTGATTCGGGTTTTTCTGGGGAGCGACGCTCACCGGCGCCTCCTTGGTTGGAATGCGAGGTTTTCGAACAGTCGGGATGTCTTTCTCGCAGTCTACAGCCATAATCATAGAGTGGTCTCACGCCACATGAGAAGCGTTGTGCAGTTCTAAGGTATGAGGTTGTTGCAGCGCAAAGCGTTGCCTCAGACCGATTTCTGCCGCCTTTGCGCGGACATCTGCGACGTCAAACGCCGATAAAGCGAGCATAAAGGCTGCGTGCCACCATCGTATCCGTGGTTCCCTGGACGATGGCGCGCCCATCGCCGAAGAGCGTGATGGTGTACTCCCCCCGCTCAAAGCGCAGCAGCAGATCGTTAAATCGCACGTTTCCGTGGGGGCGCAGCCTGGCTTCCATTTCAGCAAAGTCTACGGGGCGGGAGTGCTCATGGATCTGGACGGAATTTCTTCCGCACAGCGTAATGTGAGCGCGTCCTTCGCCGCGCAGATGGGTAAAGTCGCGATCGACGCAGACGCTGCAGTCCGGCCGCGGCTGGGCGGCCGAGACCTCCGCGCGCTCACTTGACCATAGGTCATGGGAGAGCAGGGTCCGGCGCATCCTTTCCGGCTTGCCTACCAGGAATTTCAGGGCCTCCGTCACCTCGATGGAGGCGGCAAGGTTGACAGCCGTGTTCAGGATTCCAGCGGTATCGCATGTCTCGACCGGACCGGTTGGCGACTTGGGAAAGAGGCAAGCCAGGCAGGCAGTCTGCCCCGGAAGGACGTTCATGGTAACCGCGTAGCCGCCTACCGCGGCAGCGTAGATCCAGGGCCGGTTTTGCTCTACCGCAAAGTCATTGATGAGATATCGGGTCTCAAAATTGTCGGTCGCGTCCAGGATAAGCTGTGCATCGCCGATCAATTGATGAATATTCGTGGGGACAAGATCGGCGACCTGCGCATGAACGGTTATTTCGCTGTTGAAGAGGGCGATTTTGCGTCGCGCGGCCTCGGCTTTGGGCAGGGCGGCCTCGGCATCGGCCTCGTCAAAGAGCACCTGCCGCTGCAGGTTGCTCGATTCTACAAAATCGCGATCTATGATGGTGAGCGTGCCTACTCCCGCGCGCGCCAACAGGCTGGCCGCGGCGGCTCCGGTGGCTCCGCACCCTACCAGGGCGACACGTGCGTGGAGGAGCTTGGTTTGACCTTCCGGGCCGATGCCCGGGTAAAGCACTTGCCGGGAGTAACGATCTCCATGCAAATTCGCCGATGAGTGTTGAGACATGACGTTCCCTCATTAGTATAGAGAATCAGTGCAGGGAAGTGTCGAAGGATCATCCGGCGGCTGCTTCCTGTGCTCGGCCTGGGCTTAAGAAAAGAGACAGGCTGCATCTCATATTGTCATTGGACAAGACGCCACGTCGGGTAAGGGGTTGGATTGTTTTTTTTGAGGACATCGAGAGGAATCGTTCGCAAGGCCGGCAGAGCCATTCTCGCCGGCATCCTCTGCTTTTTCCTGAACGTTTTTCCACTGGGATCGATAGCTCGAGCCCAAGGTGCTTCCCCAGAGGATTCGCCAGCCTCACGTGGAGGGAGTCCGCCGCCGCGTGCCGTGAATGCCGTTCCGGCTTCCATCCGTGAATTTGCTTCCGATCCGGCTGCGGAGTGGTCGCATCCGGGCACGACCGGCCAGGCGAATGAGGATCCCGTCGCGCAAACAGTTGCACCCCCGGCAGTCGCAGCCCCGCCGTCCAACTCCAATAACAGCCTGCGCGCCTGGCAGGGACAAACGGTGACGGGAATCGAGTTTCGCGGTGTGGAGGCAGCCAAGTTGGAGCCATTGCCCTCGACACTGGCTCAGCACATTGGTAGTCCCCTCGATCCGGAATTGGTCCGCCAGAGTTTGCGGCGCCTGTTTTCCACCGGGCTATACAACGGGATTGAGGTATTGGGGATTCGCTCGCCTCAGGGCGTCGTGCTGATCTTTCAAGGCACCCCTCGCTCCTTTTTGGGGCGAATAGAAGTAAGGGGCATCCGGAGCGACCAGCTCACCACGCAACTTGTGAGTGCTACCAAGCTCAATCCGGGCACCATCTTTAGCCAGGAAAAGTTGCAGCAGGCAGATAAGCTGTTGCAGCAGACCCTCTCAGAAAACGGCTATTACGAAGCACAGATCTCCCGCACCGAAGATCCCGAACCTGCAGATCAGCAGACAAACGTTATCTACACAGTCGTGTTAGGGAAGAAAGCGCGTGTGGGGGATGTCAAGGTTCAGGGCGATAGCGGGATGCCGATAGAGACCTTTCGCAAGAAAGCGAAGTTGAAGAAGGGATCGAAGGTAGACCGCAATACAGTCAGCCGGGCACTGTCGAATCTGCGTAAGAATTACCAGAAGAAGGACAGGCTTGAGGCCGATGTCACGATGCAGTCCAAGGAGTATCAGCCGCCCAAGAGGACCCTGGATTATGACTTCAATGCGAACCAGGGCCCCGTCGTCAAGGTGGATGTGAAGGGCGTGCACCTCAGTGCGGGGAAGATCCGCAAGCTGATTCCGGTCTATGAAGAGGGAGCCGTCGATGAAGACCTGTTGAACGAGGGCGACAGGACTCTGCGTGACTATTACCAGCGCCAGGGCTATTTCGACGTTACGGTAACGCATACGATCTCGAATCTGGATGCAGGGCACGCGCAGGTTACTTTCAATGTGGTGCTGGGACCGCTCCACCGCGTGGACTCCGTGGAGCTTGTCGGAAACAAGTACTTCAGCAGCGATACCCTGCAGGAGCATTTGACCGTGCACAAGGCCGACGTCTTCGCCCGTCACGGGCTGTTCAGCCAGTCCCTGGTGAATGCCGATGTAGGCAGCATCTCGGCCATCTATCAGATGAACGGCTTCAGCAAGGTGAAAGTGTCGTCGACGATTGATGATACGGACGATCACATGACAAATCCGAAGGCCGTTGCTCATCTGCGTGTGAAGTACGAGATTGAGGAAGGGACGCAGCAGAAGATTGGACGCTTTGACATCGAAGGCACCCAGAAGGTCTCGGTAGAGCAACTGCGCCCGTTGTTGAATACCCAGGTGGGCCAGCCCTATTCTCCGCAGAACGTTGCGGGAGACCGCGATGCCATCCGAGCCTACTATCTGGCCAATGGCTTTGAACGGATGCAATTGCAGGTTCAGCAGAAAGATGATCCCGCCAACTCCGCACTGGTAGATGTGACGATGAAGATCACAGAGGGAGATCAAATCTTTGTGAACAAGGTGCTCATCTCCGGTTTGCGCTACACCCATCCGGAGGTGGTCGACCGCAAAGTTCAGATTCATGCAGGCGATGCCCTGGACGAGAGTGCATTGCTGGAAACCCAGCGCAGCCTCTACGATCTGGCTTTATTTAATGAGGTCAGCACTGCCATTCAGAATCCCGATGGCCAGGAACTGCGTAAGAATGTGCTGCTGCAACTGACCGAGGCACGCCGCTGGGACATCAACTATGGCTTTGGCTTCGAGGCGCAGACAGGGACGCCCTCGCGGGTTTGCCCCACCACAGGATGCAAGCCCGACGGCAAAGCGAGTGTGAGCCCCAAGGTTCTCTTTGATCTGACGCGTATCAATCTGCACGGGCGTGACCAGTCGATCTCGCTCCGGACGTCCTATGGCACGCTGGAGCGGCGGGCCACGGTGATCTGGGAGACTCCGCACCTCTTCAACCATCCAAACTTCGACATTTCGTTATCTGGCGGATATACGAATAGCCAGGACATCACCACCTATGCTGCATCGTGGCTGGAAGGTTCCTTCCGCGTGACGGAGCATTTCCTGGGAGAAAATAGTAAGTTTAGCCGGGCGAATACTCTGATTTACTCGATGACATTCCGTCGCGTAAAGGTGGACCAGAACAGCATCCAGGTGGCGCCGGAAACGATCCCGCTTCTTTCGCAACCCGTGCGTGTCGGCGGTCCGGGATTCACCTGGATTCGGGATACGCGCGATCAACCACTCGATGCGCATCGCGGCACGTATAACAGTCTGCAGGAGTTTGTCGCTAGTTCGTCCTTCGGGTCGGAAGCGGACTTCAATCGCGTGGATTACACAAACTCCAGCTACTATCAATTTGGCAAGCGGCACTGGGTGCTGGCGCGCAATACCCGTTACGGCTTCGAGAACCCATTTGGCCGGCCGGATCTGCAGGCGATTCCACTGCCGGAGCGGCTCTATGCTGGTGGCGCTTCCTCGCATCGCGGCTTTGCTATCAACGCCGCCGGGCCGCGTGATCTGCAGACGGGTTTCCCCATCGGCGGACAGGGAGCCTTCGTGAATACAACCGAGGTGAGACTGCCCAATCCAACGCTGCCTTTCGTCGGCACCAGCCTCGGATTTGTGCTCTTTCATGACATGGGAAACGTTGTGGAGACGCCTACCAAAATCTGGTCCAGCGCCATCCGCGTTCGTCAACCGCATCAGGATGCATGCCGGGTGCTCACCACGTCGAGCACTTCGTCCTCCTCGGCGTGCAGCTTTGACTACTTTTCTCATGCGGTGGGGCTTGGAGTGCGCTACCACACTCCGATCGGCCCGGTGCGGCTGGACTTCAGCTACAACATGAATCCGCCCATCTATCCGGTAACCTTCAATAGCACCGCCCGTAATTTTCAGCCGCATGTCGGGCAGGCTTCGCATTTCAACTTCTTCTTCAGCATGGGGCAAAGCTTTTGACTGCGAAACGACATCTCGCGAGGCTCGGCCTGCTGGGGGTCGCGCTGGTGCTTGGCTCGTCCGGCGTTTTGCGTGCGCAGGCTGCGCCAGCCGCAGAGACGAAGCCAAATCCAGAGACGAAGCCCGCCGCGGAGGGAACCCCGGTCCTCTTGGATCACGTGATCGGCATCATCAACGGGGATGTGCTGCTGGAGAGCGATGTTCAGGAGGAGGTGCGCTACGCCGCCCTGCAGCCCTATGCATCTGCGGCAGGGGATGACTCCCGTATGGCTGCCGCGGAGCGTCTGGTTAACCGAACCTTGATTCTGCAGCAGATGAACGATCCCCAGCAGCGTCTGAAAGTGCCGGAACCAAGTCAGCAGGAGGTGCTGCAACGGGTCGATGAGCTGAAGAAGCAGATACCAGCTTGCGTGCGCTATCACTGCGGGACAGCCGAAGGATGGCACAACTTTCTTGCAGCCAACGGTTTTACCGAGCAGCAAGTGGAGGCTCGCTGGCGCGAGCGCCTTAGAATTTTGAAGTTTATCGAGGCGCGTTTTCGCGCCGGTATCCGGGTCCCCCATTCCGAGATCGAAACCTATTACGAAAAGCACCTGCTCCCGCAGTTTGAAAAAGAGAAGGTCACCCCTCCGCCGCTCAATACAATTGAGTCGCGGATCGAGGAGATTCTGTTGCAGGAGAAGGTCAACGTGCTGCTGCAGGATTGGCTGAAGAGTCTGAGGGATCAGGGGGATGTGCTCGTCCTCGATCCCAGCTACGGCATCAGGAACCCGAGCGGGCAGGACGATCCAGGAGGTGTGGCATGAACGCCCCGCCAACCCCTGATCCTCAGCCCGTGGATCTGCCGCGCCGCAGATTTCCCTGGAAACACGTCTTCGCGATTACCGGCGGAGTGCTGGCGCTGATCGCTATCTGCGTTGTGCTGCTGGCCTGGTTTGCCAATTCGGCACAGTTTCAGGATCGCGTGCGGCGAAAGGTGATCGCGACCATCGAGCAGGCAACGGGAGGGCATGTCGAACTGAAGTCCTTCCGCTGGAGACTGCTGCACCTTGAACTGGAGGCCGATGACCTGACCGTTCATGGGCTGGAAGGCCCGGGAGAGATCCCCTATGCGCACGTCGACAAGCTGCGGATTCGGGCAAAGATTCTTGCCTTCCTGCAACCGAAGATCGGGCTCAATCTGCTCGTCGCCGAGCACCCTGTCTTTCATCTGATCATCTATCCGGACGGCAGCACGAATCAGCCCAGGCCCAAGGTGGTTTCTGCACCGGGCAAGCCGATCAAGGACACGCTGTTTGATCTCGCGGTCGATCGCACGGAGATTGCTGACGGATGGGTGATCGTCAACCAAAAGAAGATCCCCTTCGACCTGGCCGCGAAGGACCTTGGCGCCACTGTTGCCTATGTGCCTGCCGCGAATGGCAAGGATCGCTACATTGCAAATGTAACCGTTGCAGATCTTACCGCCCACCGTGGCAAGGAGCCCCCGATTCGCTCCAACCTCGATCTCAACCTCGAACTCGGGCGTAACTCGGCCCAATTGAATGCTCTTCACTTGAAGACGGGTCCGTCCCTGCTGGAAGCGTCGGGCGGGATCGAGGATTTTGCCAATCCGCAATGGCACTTCGCCATGACAGGTAAGATCGACGTCCGCGAAGTGGAGTCACTGACAGAGGTGGAAGGCCTTGGCGGTGGAATCGCGACTCTTCGTCTGAAGGGGCAGGGCGGTCGGAGCAAGTTCGTGGTGGAGGGTGACACCAATGTTCAGGGCGCCACCTATGCAACCCCTTATGTAACCGTGAGAGGTGCGAATGCCACGACCAGGATCCACGCGACAGAAGAAGAACTGCTGCTGACGGACGCGGTAGCGACGCTGGATCACGAGGGCGAAGTGCAGGGTAGTTTGCGGCTCTCGCATTGGCTGGGGACCGCGTCTCCGGCTGTGGAAGATAAGTCTGCCTCGCCTCGGAATGGGCATGCGGTTTCTGCGCCATCCAAGCCTCAGCCTATGACGGGCACTATACGGGCCAGACTATCTGGCATTACGTTGCGAGAGATTCTGAAGGCTACGGCAGCGCGACGCTATCAGGATCTCGGTTTCGACACGGCGGTTTCCGGCCCGGTGGAAGTGGATTGGGTAGGGGGCGGAGACGATCTGACCCTGAAGGCGAAGATGACGATGATGCCGACGCGGAGTGCGGCCAAGGGAGAGGTTCCGGTGTCTGGCATGGTAGATGCGGAGTATTTCAATCGCCATGGCACGGTGGAGATTCAGGCGCTGGAGGCGCAGACGCCCGGCACGCATCTGAGCGTGAAAGGGTCGCTTGGCGTATATCCCGAGAGCCGGACTTCTGCGCTGCAGGGTGACCTGGTCACGAAGAATCTGGGGGAGTTTGACCGTACCTTGAACGCCCTGGGGCTGGTGGCAAACGGCAAACATGGCGTGCAGGCCTTGCCCGTTGAGTTGCAGGGACAGGCGGAGTTCCACGGCCAGGTAACGGGAACCATCTATGAGCCGATTGTGAAGGGCCACGTCGTTGCTACGAACTTTGCGACAGTTCTCCCGGCGCCTGCTGCGAGCGGATCGACTCCAGCACGTGCTACTTCAGGACCTGCTGCTTTGCTTGGTACAGCAACGACCGCTCCTCCCGCGGCTCCCGCCGGGCAGCAAAAAATCCAGTGGGACCGGCTGGACGCGACGGGAGAATATTCGCTGGAGCAGATTTCGATTCAACAGGCGACAATCGCGCGCGGTCATACGGTGGTGCATGCGACTGGCTCCATCCGGCCGCACCGCCTCAGCCCGCATCATGTGAATTTCGACGAGCAATCGGCGATCAACGCTACCCTTGGGGTGCAGGATGCGGATGTGACCGATGTGCTTGCGATTGCAGGGCAGCAGCAGGTTCCCGTCACCGGCAAATTGACCATGGATGTTCATGCTGGCGGAACGCTTAATAACCTGAATGGCGGCGGTCATCTCTCGGTCAAGGGTGGCGAAATCTATGAGGAACCGTACCGCAGCCTGAATGCCGACCTGGGCTTTGCCGGTCGCGAGCTTGCTATCCGGAAGCTGACCTTCTCCCAGAATGGCGGAACAATCACAGGGGATGCGGCCTACGACCTGGGATCGAAGCGCTTTCGAGCGGATGCGAAGGGGCAGGGATTCGAGCTTTCGCACTTCCGCCGGATCCAGCGCCAGAATCTCGGACTTACCGGAAAGCTTACGTTCGAGGCGCATGGTTCGGGCGCGATCGACAACCCGACGATCCACGCCAATGCCCATCTGGCCGATGTTCTTTTAGACAATCAGAAACTGGGAACTCTGGATGCCGATGCCCACGCGGAGCATGGATCTCTGTTCTACACCGCCAACTCTCAACTCGCAGGCGCGCAGATGCGTATCAACGGCCAGACCGAGTTGCGCGATGGCTACATGACCCAGGCGAAGCTGGTCTTTACCGGGCTGGACATCGATCCGATCCTGCGCTTTGCCAAAATTCAGGGGCTTACCGCGCACTCTTCGATCCAGGGGCAGGCGACCGTAAGTGGCCCGCTGAAAGAGCCGAGACGCCTGAATGGCGAACTGAGTGCGAGTCAATTTGCTGTTTCGCTGGCGGGCGTGCCGCTGGCGAGCGACGGTCCCATCCATGCTGCTCTCAAGAACGGAATTCTGACGCTCGATCCGCTGCATATTACCGGGGAAGACACCAATCTGCGCGCGCAGGGAAGCATGAGCGTTCTCGCAAACGGCGAAATGAAGTTGCACGGGGATGGTGCCGTCAATCTAAAGCTTGCGCAGACTCTGAATCCCGATATTGCTTCTTCAGGGCGGGTAGATTTTGTCGTCGATGCGCGGGGAACGCTCGATCGGCCAGATTTGAGCGGGCAGGTGCGCTTTACCAATGGCGTCGTGACGCTGCAGGACCTGCCAAACGGACTGAGCCAGATCAACGGCACGCTGCAGTTCAACCAGGATCGGTTGGACGTAAAGAGCCTGACCGCGCAGACGGGCGGGGGACAGTTGAAGATTGGCGGATACATCACCTACCAGCAGGGCCTCTACGGAGACTTGACTGCCTCAGGGAAGAATATTCGCATGCGTTACCCGACGGGAGTCAGCTCGATGGGCGATGCCAATCTTCGGCTGCAGGGATCGCAAAAGGATCTGCTCCTGAGTGGCAACATTTTGATTACGCGCTTCGCCATCAATCCCAACCTGGATATCTCCGGACTGGTGGGCTCGGCTACGAGCGTGGCGCCTCCGCTGGATCCGAATGCGCCTTCCAATCATGTGCGTCTGGACATTCACATCACCTCGGCGCCCGCTCTCAATTTCCAGAATAGTTTTGCGAAGCTTGCGGGAGATGTGGATCTGCGCGTGCGTGGCACGGTTGCTTCCCCTTCGGTGCTGGGGCGCGTCAACGTGACGGAAGGCAGTGCGAACTTTGCCGGCACCCAATATCAGCTGCAGCATGGCGACATCTACTTCACAAATCCGGTGCGCATCGATCCAACGATCGATCTGGATGCGACGGCCCGAGTGGAGAACTACGACATCACGATTGGCCTGCATGGCACGGCGAACAAGTTGAATGTGACCTATCGCTCGGAGCCGCCGCTGGCGCAGTCGGACGTGATTGCACTGCTCGCGCTTGGACGCACGCAGGAAGAGCAGAGCATGTTCACGCAGCAGCAGCAGAATGCAGGTACAAACTCCACCACGAATGCACTGCTGGGTGGCGCATTGAACGCCACAGTCAGCAACCGCGTGCAGAAGCTATTCGGTGTGGGCAGCGTGAAGATCGATCCCACGTTTGTTGGTTCGCTCGGCAACTCAACCGCCCGCATTACGGTAGAGCAGCAGGTTTCAAGAAACGTTACGCTGACCTATGCCACTAACGTCAACAGCACGGCGCAGCAGTTGATCCAGGCGCAGATAGGCATCACGCGGAACGTTTCCCTGGTTGCCGTACGCGATGAAAACGGTGTTTTCAGCATGGTGGTCAAGGTTCACAGGCGCTATCGCTAGTTACAGGCAACCCTCGCCATAGCAAACATATTTTCATGGCGTTGCATCCATTTTGCGGAAAATCCAGTCTTTACTATCAGCGGTTTCGCGGTGTCGTGCCCTGCATCGTACCGTTGGTGACTTTGAAGCTACATGGCAGCAGCACCGCGAGCGATGGCTTTGAGGAGAAAGCTCGATATGACCAAAGTAAGAATTGGATATACGGGTATATTGGCGGTGTTTCTATGGATTGCTCCGATAGCTGTTCCGGCACATGCAGCAGCTATCGCTGATGAACAGGCGAGTTCTGCTGCGGGACAGAATGACAGCCAGATTCAGACGGACATCAATAAGCAGTTAGGCAAGTCACGGTTTCAAGGGATTCAGGCCACGGTGCAGAACGGCGTCATTACGCTGAGCGGTACGACCTCCCTCTACGAATACAAGCAAGACGCGGATAAGAAGGCGCATCACGTGAAGAACGTGGTCGCGGTTCGCAACCAGATCGAAGTGGGTGGCAAGGAGATTTCCGATCAGGAGTTGGGACAGGCTTTGGCAGAGAAGCTGCAATATGATCGCGTCGGTTACGGAAATGTCTTTAATGCCATCAAGGTGAGCGTGCAAAACGGAGTGGTGACCCTGGGGGGCAGCGCTCGCACGCCGATGGATAAGGACTCCGCGCTCTCGCTGGTGAGCAATTACCCGGGCGTGAAGGATGTAATCGACGATATCGAAGTGCTGCCGCCGTCGCCGATGGATGACAGGATTCGTCTTGAGGTCGCGCGTGCTGTGTATGGTTACCCCACGCTGAACAAGTACGCGATTGACCCCGCCAAGCCGATTCGTATTGCGGTGGATCGGGGCAACGTGGAACTCTATGGCGTCGTGGATTCGCAGGCAGATAAGGACACGGCGTTCATTCGCGCCAATGGGGTTCCCGGTGTCTTCAAGGTGACGAACAACCTTGTTGTGGCCAATCAGCCAACGGAAAAGAAGAAGAAATAAGCAGCGCCGCCGCTGCATCGCACAAGCGCCTCTACCCATTGGATAGAGGCGCTTGTGTATAGAGCGACCTCTCACCCGGCATTTTGCAGCGAGAGAACCTCCGGTAAACTATTGACTGGAGAGTACCAATGACATTTTTCCGCAGCGTCGGTGTGACGCTGGAGATGATCAAGTGGGAGCACTCGGTTTTTGCGCTCCCATTCGCCCTTACAGGGGCGATGCTGGCTGCCGGTGGAATTCCCCATCTAGGAACGCTCGGGTGGATCATTGTCTGCATGGTGACGGCTCGCTCGGCGGCAATGGCTTTCAATCGCTGGGCCGATGCCGATCTGGATGCGGCCAATCCCCGGACCAAGGCGCGTGCGATTCCAGCGGGACTGCTGGGGCGCGGGTTTGTTGGCTTGTTTACTGTCGCAATGGCGGTGGCTTTTCTGCTGGCGAGCGCGCAGCTGAATCGGTTAACACTGCTCCTGTCGCCGGTGGCGCTGGGGATCGTGCTGTTCTACTCCTATACCAAGCGTTTCACCCGCTGGTCGCACCTTTTTCTGGGGCTCTCGATGGGGATTGCTCCTGCCGCCGCATGGATTGCAGTGCGTGGTACGCTTGACCCGCGAATCCTGTTGTTGACCGGTGCAGTGCTCTTCTGGGGCGGGGGATTTGACGTGCTGTACGCCTGTCAGGATGCGGAGCATGACCACACCGTGGGACTAAACAGCGTGCCCCAGGCATGGGGAATAACGGCGGCATTCTGGGTTGCTCGCACAATGCACCTGATCATGCTGGCGCTGCTGGTCTGGCTGATTCATGCCTTTGCTCTCGGCTGGGTTGCGAAGGCGGGTCTTGTCGTCGTCGCGAGCCTGCTGCTTTATGAGCACCTGATCGTCTCGCCGCGCGATCTGCGCCGTCTGAATGCGGCCTTCTTCACAATGAACGGGATCATCTCCATGCTGTTCTTTGTGTCGGTGGCAGCGGATCTTCTTCTTCACCACTAGGCTTTTTGAAAACGGCCCAGGGCTCATCCGAGCGCTGGGCCGCTGTTTTTCAGAGCACTTGTGGGCTATGCGGATTTGCGTCCGTGCTCATCCAGGCCAGTCTTGATCTTGTCTTTCAAGGTGTTCGCGGCATCTACGGCCTTTTCGCGAACCTCAGTGGCCTTTTCCGCTACCTTGCTGCGCTGCTCGCTTGCGGCATCGTGCGCCACGTCCTTCGCTTTGCCCCAGGTCTCTTTCGCTGCGCCTTTTACCTGCTCGGCTACACCCTTGTTCGCCATCTCTTCGTTGCCGACCGCTTCGCCGACCTTCTCCTTGATGCGTCCGGTAACCTGGTCCATCTTTCCGGTAATCTGGTCTTTGTTCATGTTGCGGCTCCTTGTACTTCATGCTTCGCGGTTGTAGGAATTACGATCTTCCCGGTATGGGACTTTAGAGTTACACGCTCGGGCGCCGACCACTGATCAGTTGGATGAGCAACACCACGATGGCAAGGATCAGTAGTATGTGAATGTACGCGCCTATCGCGTGGAAGCCGATCAAACCGACGAGCCAGAGGACCAACAGAATTACAAAAATCGTCCAGAGCATTTCTAATTCTCCCTCCGTAGGTTTTTCAAGCTACGGAGTGATAAGGTGCGATCTGCGCGCGGTAGGTTGCCGGTTCTCGGCAGATATAAGGAGAGACTTGATTTGATGAGGATAGCGATCCAGGGAGAGCCCGGCTCTTTCAGTCACGAAGCTGCATTAAAGATGGAGCCTGAGGCAACCATTGTGCCGTGCTCACTCTCGTCAGAGGTGTTTCGACGTGTAGTGGAGGGGCACGTGGACGCGGCAGTGATCCCGATCGAGAACAGCCTGGCGGGCCCTGTGGTGGAGCACTACGATCTGCTGCTCGCGCATGATGTCACTATCGAACGCGAGGCGCTTCTGCGCATACGTCATAACCTGATCGCGATGCCCGGCAGCTCGATCGAAGAGATTCGCAGAGTCTCCTCGCATCCGGTTGCGCTGGCGCAATGCCGCCACTTCCTTGAGCAGCACCAGCACATGGAGGTGTTTCCGTTCTACGACACCGCGGGAAGCGTCAAGCAGTTGATGGAACAGCGGGAGACTCACGCGGCGGGCATAGCCAGTCAAATTGCTGCGACCTACTATGGCGCGGCCGTTCTGGCAGCGGACATCGAAGACAACCCGCAAAATTTCACGCGCTTCTTTTTCGTGCGCCCAACTGCAAAGGTCCAGCCGGACCCTAAGGCAAACAAGGTGAGCCTTGCTTTTTCCGTAGCGAACCGTCCCGGCACTCTGGTGCAGGCTCTGCAGGTCTTTTCTGCCCACGGCACCAATCTGACCAAGATCGAATCCCGTCCCGTTCCCGGACAGCCTTGGCACTATGTCTTTTACGTGGACTACCAGATCACGGCTCCCGGCGACACCAGGGTGCCGATGGAGGAACTGCTTCACCACTGCTCGATGGTGAAAGAGCTCGGCTCATACAGGCATTCTGAGCAACCCGCCTGAGCCCTCAGTCATCCCTCCCCGCACAGGAGTTTTGATCCCACTATCTTTTCTTGCCGATAACCATATGCAGCCGGGGTAGCGGGCGCGCTATTATCCTCCGCATCTGAGATAGAAGGCATGGCACTTTTCTCAGATATTCCCCACGTCCCCGCCTTACAGGTAGCTGTGCATCGTTCCAGGGTGGTCTGGGCACGGACAGTGGAAGTATAGGATTCCAAACGAGTTGAGAAAGACTTCCGGTTAGAGCACGAGAGATTGCGACTTTTAAAAATATGCTGCGTCTAATAGCTAATAACTTGATAGAGGTAGACTCATGGCGAGTGATTTCCTAAGTATTATCCAGCCGAGCGATCCGAAGCAGCGGGAGGACACCTCCGCCCGCGTGCTGCCGATCCTGCCGGTGCGGGACACCGTGCTCTTTCCGCACGCAGTATTACCGCTTACGGTGGGACGCGAGAGTTCGATTCAGCTCATTCAGTCGCTGGGAGAAGAGAAGACCATCGTTGTGGTCGCACAGCGAGATGCGCGCATGGACTCGCCCGAACCCGAAGATTTGTATGGTTACGGAACGCTGGCGACGGTCCACAAAGTGGTCAAAATGCCAAACCAGAGCCTTTTTGTCTTCACGGAGGGCGCGGAACGCGTCAAGCTGGGCCAATTTACCCAACTGGAACCCTTCATGATGGCGAGTGTGGAGCCGGTTACGGTCGAGCCGCTGGCAAAGAACTCAGAAAATGAGGCTTTGCAGCGCAATGTACTCTCCCAGTTCCAGCAGATTGTGACCGTGTCCCCGACGCTTTCGGACGAGTTGCAGACCATTGCGATGAACATCGAGGATCCGGGGCGTTTAGTGGACTTTATTGCCTCCTCGCTGCCGTTTCTGGCAACGACAGATAAGCAGGAACTGCTTGAGACTCCGGACATAATTGCCCGGATGGAGCGGATCAATAAGCACCTTGCCAAGGAGCTTGAAGTGCAGCAGTTGCGCAACAAGATCCAGTCCGAGGTTCAGGACCAGGTGCAGCAGTCGCAGCGTGACTATTACCTTCGCGAGCAACTCAAAGCCATCCAGAAAGAACTGGGCGAGATGGACGAGGGGCAGAAGGACGTCGATGAACTGCGGCAGAAGATTGAATCGGCGGGCATGCCGGAAGATGTGAAGAAGGAAGCCCTGAAGGAGATGAACCGCCTGGCGCGGATGTCTCCCATGGCGGCGGACTATTCGCTGACCCGCAATTACATTGAGTGGCTGGCCATGCTGCCCTGGGCCAAGTCGTCTGGCGGCGAGGTGGATATCCTCAAAGCCAAGCAGATTCTTGATGAGGACCACTATGACCTCAAGAAGGTAAAGGACCGCATCCTCGATTACCTGAGCGTGCGCCGTCTGAAGCCAGATATGAAGGGACCGATCCTTTGCTTTGTCGGGCCTCCGGGCGTGGGCAAAACCTCGCTGGGGCGCAGCATTGCACGGGCGTTAGGGCGGAAGTTCGCGCGTATTTCGCTGGGCGGTATGCATGATGAGGCGGAAATTCGCGGGCATCGGCGCACCTATATCGGCGCATTGCCGGGCCAGATTATCCAGGGAATACGGCGGGCGGAAACCAACGATCCCGTATTCATGCTGGATGAGATCGACAAGCTGGGCCGCGACTTCCGCGGAGATCCGTCGTCGGCATTGCTGGAGACGCTCGATCCGGAGCAGAACTCGACCTTCCGGGACAACTACCTGGATGTGCCGTTTGATCTGTCGAAGGTCCTGTTTATCTGCACAGCAAACATCCTTGATCCCATTCCGGAGCCACTGCGCGACAGAATGGAAATCATCGAATTGCAGGGGTATACGGAAGAAGAGAAGGTGCACATTGCCTTCCGCTACCTGATTCCCCGGCAGACAAAGCAGAACGGTATTACGCCGGATCTGATTGAATTTCCCGAGGAGAGTGTCGCCTACATTGTGCGTCACTATACGCGGGAGGCTGGCGTCCGCAACCTGGAGCAACTGATCGGCACGGTGTGCCGTAAGCAGGCGCGCCGGGTCGCGGAAGGTTCCAAGGACAAGCTGGTGGTAACCCGGGAGATTGTGCAGGAGTTCCTGGGCGGCATCAAGGTTCGCGTCGATACGGAGCTTGCGGAGCGCACGAAGCGCGCCGGAGTTGCCGTCGGCCTGGCCTGGACCCCCGCGGGTGGAGATGTGCTGTTCATCGAAGCCAGCAGGATGAAGGGCAAGGGCGGATTTACCATGACCGGCCAGATCGGCGAGGTGATGCAGGAATCCATGCAGGCCGCGTTGACCTGGGTACGTTCCAATGCGAAGTCCGTGGGGCTGGACGAAGACTTCACCAAGGACATGGACCTGCACATTCACGTGCCGGCGGGTGCGATTCCCAAGGACGGACCTTCCGCAGGCGTGACGATGGCAACGGCCCTTGTGTCGCTGCTAACGGACAGGCCCATTCATCCGCTGACGGCGATGACGGGTGAGATCACGTTAAGCGGCAATGTGCTGCCGGTGGGCGGCATTAAGGAGAAGTTCCTGGCCGCGAAACGTGCCGGGGTTCGCGATGTGATTCTGCCGGCGGAGAACCGCCAGAACGTGGAAGAGGACCTGACACCCGAACAGATCTCGGGGGTCACGATCCACTACGCCAGCCGGATCGAAGATGTGCTTGCCGTTGCGCTGCCCACGACAACCAGCGAGGAGCGCAAGGACGAAGAGGTTCGCGAAAGCGTTTTGAGCCACGCTGACGCGTAAGGCGCACGCGGCTTGCAAAGGATGCCTGCTAACCAGCAGGCATTTTTTGCAGGTGCGCGGGCACACCACATTTTTGCGATTTCGATGGCATGGGATTTTCTGGGATGACTCTACATCCCCTGGGGAATGGCATCCAGAGGCGTGGGGAGTGCGAAAATGTATTAAGAGGGCTGCGATGGACGCGATTGCTGCTGATCTGCTGAAGAGCGTTTCCCAGAGTACCGACCGTGGCGAGCTGGAGTGGGTACAGACCGAGCCAGGGATTTACCGCGCTCCCTTTGATGAGAAGCTCACTCTCAATCTGTTCCCCTACGCAGACTATCCCACCGACGAGAAGGCATCCCTGACGTTGACCGAGGGCTCCATGCTGGTGCTGGACATCTCGCCTGAGACAGAGCTGGAGCTATCGGCGCTGCGTGTTCTCTATCGGCGGGTCGAGATATGGGTCCAGTTGAACCGTAACAACGGGTAAGCCGCTTCGCCTACTTTGCAGGGGCGTTTTCCGCTGGTGCGGCATTCGGGTCCTTCACGTCTACCAGCTCCACGTCGAAGATCAGATTGGATTTCGCCGGGATCGGGCCGTTTGCCCTGTCGCCATAGGCCAACTGGTAGGGGATAAAGAGCCTGCGTTTACCACCCACCTTCATGCCCTCAAACCCAGTATCCCAGCCACTAATGACCCGGTGCTGCCCCTGCTGGAACTGGATCGGTGCTCCGCGATCGACGGAGGAATCGAATTTGGTGCCGTCATAGAGCCAGCCGGTGTAGTGGACGAAGTAGATCATCCCGGGTTCGGCAGCCGCTCCTGTACCTGCCACGACGTCAATGTAGCGCAGGGCATATTCCGTGTGCAGCGTTCCCTGTGCCGCAGGAATGGAGGCGGGCAGCTTGATCTCGTCAGCCGTGGATTGAGTTGACTTGGCTGCTGCGCTCGCCGATCGCCTTTGCGCGGTGGCGCGATGGGTGGTGGATCGATGCGGTGCCGGCGCCGTCGTCTGGGCTGGAGTCTGCGCTGGCAGGGCGAAGAGCGAGATCAGGCCCAGAAGGACCAGACGAGACAGGACGGGACGGGGCAGGACGGGACGGGGCAGAATCAAGCCTGCCGATGAGAGAGAAGATTTTAAGCTGTGCATGCGAACGTGATGGTAGCACGGCACGTTTTACCATTAATGCGATTTTTGCTTAATTCTTAATGGCAATCTTTGCTTATTCTCCATGACGATTTTTACCCTGGGGCATTCGACGCTGGCGATAGAGGACTTCCTGCATGTCCTCAGGAAGAACCACGTGCGGCGGCTGATCGACGTTCGATCGATACCCCGCTCCCGCCACAATCCGCAATACGAGCAGCAGGATCTGGCGGCATCGCTGGGAAAGGCGAAGATCGAATACCACTGGATGCCGGAGCTGGGCGGCCTGCGACACACGCGGCGCGATTCCATCAACACCGGCTGGCGGAACGCCAGCTTTCGCGGCTATGCCGACTACATGCAGACGGAGGAATTTGCCGCCGCCATCGAGGACCTGATCGAGCAGGCGAAGACGAAGCAGTGCTGCATCCTTTGCGCGGAGGCGGTGCCGTGGCGCTGTCATCGCTCGCTGATTGCTGACGCGCTCACCGCCCGCGCGGTTCCCGTAGAGGACATCCTGTATGACGCGAAGGGAAACAGCAAGCGAAGCCCGCACCGGCTTACGCCCTTTGCCCGGATAGAGGGGATCCGCGTGTGGTACCCGCCGGAGAATGACCTCTTCGCCTCTTCGCCGGCCGCTGGCGAAGCGTGAATCGCTTCACTGCACATCGTCACAACAGGTCTTCCCATCACGTCTCGGGCACAACTGCTGCGTCCCGGATGTAGATTCGTGTACATCTTCAGTAGAGCTTCGTCTAATGCGCAGGTATGCTTTTCTTCATGCAGGTACGCGTTCTCTATTTCGGCGCACTCAAAGACGTTTTTCATCGCGAGGGAGAGGCGGTATCTCTGCCCGCGGGGGCGACGGTCCGCACGCTGCTGGACCACTATCGATCTGTCGCGCCGGAGCAGGGCGGTTTCTGGAATTCTCTCGCCGTCGCGGTCAATCAGGAGTACGCGCGGGCAGACCAGGCACTTGCAGAGGACGATGAGATTGCCTTGCTGCCTCCAGTTTCGGGCGGCAGCGGACTTCCGGGCGGCAGCGGACTTTCGGGTGGCAGCGGACGGGGCCTGCACGTCGCGCTGGTGCGCGAGCCCATCGATACCGCAGCGCTGGCGCAGGCTCTCCGGCAGGGAGAGGATGGTGCGGTCGTCGTCTTCGATGGCATCGTGCGGAACCATACTCGCGGTCGGCGCACCCTCCACCTGGTCTATGAAGCGTATGAGGCCATGGCGATCGAACAGATGCGCAAGCTTGCCGCCGAAGCCTGTGAGCGATTCGCGATCCGCGATGTTACGGTCGTTCATCGGCTGGGCCAGCTTGGGGTGGGGGAGACGAGCGTCGTGATCGTGGTCGCCTCCGCGCATCGTGCCGCCGCCTTTGACGCCTGCCGCTGGCTCATCGATACCCTCAAGAGCACGGTGCCCATCTGGAAGAAGGAGTTCTTTGAGGACGGCGCGGTGTGGGTTGCGGGCGAGCCATTTCCGGACAGTATCGTGCCCGGGCAGATAAAAAGTCAGCCAAGCGGAGCAATGAGCGAATGAGGTTCTGCCTGTGGGCCGTGATTCTCTGCATCGCGACGGTGCCTCTGGCGGCTCAGGAGGGCACCTCATCGACGACGATCCGCGTCAATGTCCACCTGGTGAACCTCTTCGTGAATGTGACGGATGCTCACGGCGCGGTTGTGGGTGGTCTGCAGAAGGAGGACTTCTCGCTCACCGAGGATCACGTGCCGCAGAAGATTGCTGTCTTCGAGCGGCAATCGGAGATGCCGCTTGCCATCCTGCTGGCCATCGACACCAGCGGTAGCGTGCATAAGGATCTGCCCCTCGAACAAAAGGCGGCGCGGCACTTTGCCCATGCGCTGATGCGCCCGGTGGACCAGATGGGGCTGATTGAGTTTTCCTCCGATGTTCGCGAGGTGGTTCCGTTTACCAACCAGGTAGGTCGTATCGATCGCGGATTGGAGAACCTGCGAATGGGGCCGGCAACGGCGCTTTATGACGCGGTGTACCTCTCCGCGCAGAACCTGATGGGGAGAAGTGGCCGCAAGGTGCTCGTCCTCATCTCAGACGGCGGAAATACGGTGAACGGGGTGGACTATGCCAAGGCTCTGGAGCAGGCTTTGCGCTCCGAGGTGATGGTGTACAGCATCATCGATGTGCCGATTGCAGCCAGCGCGGGGCGCGACCTTGGAGGCGAACATGCCATGATTACGCTCTCGGAAGAGACGGGCGGCAAATACTACTACGCAGAGGGCATGGATATGGAGAAGGCTTTTGACCAGATCTCCGACGATCTGCGCACCCAATACCTGCTGGGCTACTATCCCGTGCATCGTGTGGCGGACGGAGCCTTCCGCAGGGTTGAGGTATCGGTGAAGGCTCCGGAGGGGACTGGTTACAACGTGCGGCATCGGACGGGCTACTACACGACCAATCCCCGGGAAACGCAATCGCTCCCACGGTAGAAGTGAAGCCCCCACAGTTACAAGCGCACTATGGCCGGAGGCCGTCGAACAGGGTCTCTTCCTCCGCCGCACTATGTATTCTTACGGCTACTCTACGCGTCCTACTCCACGTCCAGCGTCCAGATGAGCAGCATCGCCGTGTTGTCATCGACAGCTGCGAGGGTCGCTGTGTCCTGCATCGTGCGTACGGCTAAACCGAACGATCCTCCCTGGGCAGGATCGACGGAGAGCTCCTTCACGAATTTGCCCTCTCTTGTGAACTCAACGATCTCGCTCGGCTGATTTGGATCGGGATTGATGCCATCGTTGTTGGTGACAAGGAGGTGGCCATTCGGAGCCATTGCCAGCCCCAATGCACCATGCAGATGAACATTGTCCTCATAGATGATGGATCCTCTCCCCTGATCCTCGTCCCGTTCGGCCGCATTGCGCACCGCGAAAACCGCATTGTCGCCGGTTGAGGCAACGAACAGCACATCCTGCCGAGCGTCGTACACCAGGCCCGTGGACGCGACAAACAGCGTCACCGGATCACCGCGATGGACATACCCCGAGGCAATGGTCGTTGCGTGCAACAGCATCAGGCCGCTGGAGCTTACTTTGAAGTTCAACCGGCTGACCGTGCCGGTCAGTGCATTGGTGACAAACGCAATCGCAGAGTCTCCGCGGTCCACCAGCGCCATATCCCACGGACTCTGGATCCAGGGGCTGGTGATCGTCTGCATCAGCTTGCCCTGGTTATTGATCACCAGCAGAGAGCCGGGGCCTGCCGTCGCTGCGGTGCCGTCCGCCGTCGGAGCATTGCCGACAACCACGAATCCCGCCTGCAGCGTTCCCAGCGCCGTGGAAAGCCCCAGCGGCGCCTTTCCCTGGAAGAACAGGGCCGGCGAACCATTCGCCGCAACCCGGACGATGGTCGTTCCCGTACCTTGCAGATTCTGGCTGTTGTTGAAATTCGAGACCAGGATGTCCCCGGTCTTTAACGGGCCGGATCCCGTCTGGAAGTTGCGCGGGACAAACGCAACCCCATAGGGATTTACATCGCCATTGGCCGGTACGGTGGAGACGACTCTCACCGGGCTTGGTAGAAACGCATCGTTCCTGTCGGCGCCCTGGTTGTTTTGCGCAAAGCCGATCCCTGTTGTCGCACTGGCCAGCAGCGCGACGGCTGCCATGGTTTTGCGCCAGCCAGCCTTGTTGCCTGTCCGCAGTGTTTGGGTCTCCATTTTCAGTGTGGGTGCCTCCATTTTCCGGTGGGGGAGCGATTCATGGATCTGCATGTTGTTTTTCTCCTCTGGGCACATTTCTGCCTTGAGTGAGCGAGGCCCGGGGAGCGATCTCTCAGCAGCGAACGAAACAATAGTCCACTCGCATCGGCAATGTCTGCGGAAACGGCTCAGTTTTCCGGTGTTCGTTTCCATCCGCTCAACTCCAGTTCTTTTGGCGAAGACAGGCTATTCTTCCGGGGACAACTTGCTGCATTTGCATAGGGGAGGGCACTACGGCAGCAGTTGAAGCCAGGGCACCCCGCTGGCCAACCCGCTCATCTTGGTTACAATGGAGGCATGGCTCTCGAAAACGCATCGCGTCGTCGGCCCAAGTCGCCTCCCCCGGGAGACACTGGGCAGGAAGCCCTGTATCTGCGCTTCCTGAGTGAAAAGCAAGTGCCGGTCGTGGTGAAGCTGCGCGATGGTGAGAGCGTGCAGGGCTGGATCGAGTACTTTGACGACCGCATGATTCGCCTGACTCGCGAGGGTAAGCCAAACCTCTTCATCTATAAGCATCAGATTCGCACCATCACCGAGCATGCGCGCCGGGAGAAGAGAGCCGCGCGCAACGCAGCCAAAGCCCATGAGGACGCCATTCCCGGGGGAGCTCTCGTCGAAGGGCAGGAAGCCGGGAAATGACCTTATTACCGAAAGATGTCGATTTTTCCTTTGTCCGGCTGGCGGCCCCCATTGCGGTGGAGGCGGGCGAACTAGTGCGCAGCTTCTACCAGAATGGTGTGGCAACCGAATACAAGGGCGAAGTGGATCTGGTCACCGAGGCCGACCGCTCCTCCGAACGGCTGATTCGCGAGAGAATTCGCCAGACGTTTCCCGAGCACGGCGTCTATGGCGAAGAGGGAACTCGCGACCGCATGGAGGGCCAGTACCGGTGGTATATCGATCCGCTGGACGGCACCACCAATTTTGCCCACCGCTTCCCGGTCTTCTGCGTCAGCATGGGGCTGGAGCATCGGCCGCCCGGGCTTGCCGAGGGTCAGGATGGCCAGATGGTCGCCGGGGTCATCTACGACCCCATGCGGGCTGAGCTGTTTGTGGCGGAGGCGGGGCGGGGCGCCTACCTGAACGGAGAGCGCATTCATGTGTCTCGCGTGACGGAGCTGGCGGAGTCGCTGATGGCAACCGGGTTCCCCAGCCGCAAGCGGCATGACAACCCCAACATTTACTTTTACCAGCAGATTACGCTGCGCTCCCATGGCGTACGCCGGGCAGGGTCGGCGGCTCTTGACCTCGCCTATACCGCCTGCGGACGCTTCGACGGTTACTGGGAATTCAATCTGAACCCGTGGGATACCTCGGCGGGAGCCCTGCTGGTGACCGAGGCGGGGGGCGCAATCACGCGCTTCGATGGCAGCCCATTCCGCCTGGACAGCAAAGAAGTTCTGGCCAGCAATGGTCTGATTCACAAAGAGGTTATGGCTCTTTTCCAGGAGATGTTTGCCGGGCGGGAGCTGGAGCCCATCCCTACGCCCGCAGAGTTTGCGGCCCGCCGTGCGAGCCGCGAAGCGGGTTTGACGAAATGAATATCCTGGCCTGGGCCGTATGCCATGGCCAGAACAGAGGTAGGCTGGCAGCATACTCGTGCTGCTACAATTCAGGTGGAATTTAGCTCGAACGGAGACGGCTTCTATGGCATATGTGATTGCGGAACCCTGCATCGGTACAAAGGACACAGCGTGCGTTGACGCATGTCCAGTTGACTGTATTCATCCAAAGAGGGACGAACCGAAGTTTGCAGATAGCGAGATGTTGTTTATCGATCCCGTGGAATGCATTGACTGCGGCGCCTGCGTACCGGCTTGCCCGGTCTCCGCGATCTTTGCCGGCGACGATCTGCCCGAGAAGTGGGCACACTTCGCTGAGAAGAATGCAGCTTTTTACGGACGCTAGTTTTTTGCGAGTAGCACAGGCAACGCGCAGCTTTAGAGCTGCGCGTTTTGTTTGCGGAAGGATACCGGTTTGATTGCGCACCAGGCTGAAGCAATTGTGCTCCGCACCTGGCCTTTGCATGAAGCAGATCAGATCGTTTCTCTCTTCACCCGGGACCAGGGGAAGATCAAGGGCGTGGCCAAGGCTGCCATGAAGTCGCGGCGCCGCTTTGGAGGCGCGCTTGAGCCGATGACCTATGTCCGCGCCAGCTACGCCGAGAAGCCCCGGCAGGAGCTGGTCCGGCTGGATTCCTGTGAAATTCTGAGCTCGCCGCTCTCGCAGCCGGTGGATTACGCGCGGGCGGCAGTGCTGGCCTTCTTCAGCGAAGTGCTGGAAGACACCCTGCCCGACCACGATCCGCAGGAGACCGTCTTTCGCCTGCTGCTGGCCGTGCTGGAATACACCCGGGTGGAGCAGCCCTGGATGCCGCTCACCTACTTCGCGCTGTGGGTGACGCGACTGATGGGCTGGCTGCCCGATCTATCGCGCTGTGTGGTGTGCGGCGTGCCGCTTGCGGGTGCCCCGGCTTTCTTCCACGCGCAGGCAAATGGCTTCTTCTGTGCGCAGCACAAGCGCGGCGGCTACAGTCAGATCTCCCCCGATTCTCATGCCCTGGCTCTGCGAGTCTTCCGCTCGCCCATCTCCGGGCTTGCGCCGGAGCCCTGGCCGCGCCATCGTGCGGCGGATCTGCGGCGCTTCGCTCTGCAGTCGCTGGAGCGGAACATGGAGCGCAAATTGACCACCGCATCCGTTCTCTATCGGCTTGGCGGCTGATGGCCAGCCGCATCATTTAGAATCTCTTGTAGAAAATCTACTTGTCAGAGAGTTGCAGGCGTGGCCTCGATTGTTTCCTCCAGGAACCAGAACTCCTCCGCGACAGGCGCTCCGCGCGTGCCGCTTACCTTTCAGCAACTGCTCTTCCGTCTGCAGAGCTTCTGGGCGGAGCGCGGATGCGTGCTGCAGCAGCCCTACGATGTTGAGGTTGGCGCGGGCACGATGTCGCCAGACACGTTTTTGCGAGTGCTGGGGCCAAAGCCGATCAGCATCGCTTACGCGCAGCCCTCGCGCCGCCCGGCGGATGGGCGCTATGGCGAGAATCCGAATCGCCTGTTCAAGCACACGCAGTTTCAGGTGATCCTCAAGCCGCCGCCGGTCAATATCCAGGAGATCTATCTGGAATCGCTGGGAGCGATTGGCATCGATCTGCGCGAGCATGACCTCAAGTTCGAAGAGGATAACTGGGAGTCGCCAACCCTGGGCGCGTGGGGCATTGGCTGGCAGGTGATGCTGGATGGGCTGGAGATTACGCAGTTCACCTACTTCCAGCAATGTGGCGGCATCGACCTTGACCCTATCTCGGGCGAGATTACCTATGGGCTGGAGCGCATCGCGGCCTTTCTGCAGGATGTCGATTCCATCTACGACATTGTGTGGGCGCACGACGCCGCAACCGGGCGGGCGGTGACATACGGCGACGTCAGGCTGCAGGAAGAGCTGCAATTCTCGGTCTATAACTTTGAGTACGCCGACATCGAGAAGCTGTGGGAGCATCTGCGGCTGTATGAGGCGGAGTGCCAGTCGCTGCTCGATCAGTCGCGGCAGATTCCGGAAGATGCAGACCCGGCTACGCGGCGTCGCTTTCCGCTGCTGGCTGCCTATGACCTTTGTTTGAAGTGCTCGCATCTGTTCAACCTGCTGGATGCACGCGGCGCCATTTCGGTGACGGAGCGCGTCGGCGTGATTGCGCGTATTCGGGCGCTGGCGGTGGGTGTGGCCAAGGCATATGCGCAGCAGGCGGCCCCGGACGCTGCTTGAACCGGCAGGGCTTGCGCGTTGCCGGAACCAACGATTTTTTTGACGCGGGAGCGCGTTCGCTCCTGAGGGGAAGCGATCTCCCCGGAAAAAGATAGAACTCGAATGGCTGACTTTCTTTTGGAAATTGGACTGGAAGAGATTCCCGCGCGGATGATTGCCGCGGCGCTTGCGGATCTTTCTCATCGTGTGGAAGCGCTGCTGGTGCGCGAAAGGTTGCTGCCGGAGCAACATGCGGCGGTGCTGACGTATTCCACGCCGCGCCGCCTGGCGGTGCATGTGCAAGGCGTGCTTGCCAGGCAGCAGGACATCGAAGAGCAACTCACTGGTCCCTCGTGGAAGGTGGCCTTCAAGGATGGAGCGGCGACTCCCGCTGCACTCGCCTTCGCGAAAAAGGCCGGCGTGGAAGTTGGCGAGCTGACCAAACTGACGAACGCCAAGGGCGAGTACGTTTCGGCCACCGTCAAGCGTTCCGGCCGCGCAGCGGTCGAGGTGATTCCCTCGCTTCTGCCGCAGGAGATCGCCAGCATCTACTGGCCGAAGAATATGTATTGGCGCGCGGGAAAGCCGGAGCGCTTTGTGCGCCCGCTGCGCTGGCTGCTCGCCCTTCTCGATGGAGAGACGGTGCCGGTGGAGTTTGCCGGCATTACCGCCTCCAACCAGAGCTATGGCCACCGCATCCTCCACGGCGAAGCTCCAGTGCCAATTGCCAATCCAGCGAGCTACGTTGCAGCGCTGGACGCGGCCAAGGTGATGGTGAGCGTGGAAGCCCGCATCCATCGCATTCGCAAGGCGCTGGACGCAGCAACGCGTACCGTGGCCGGAGCTCGCTGGCGCGAGGATGAACCGCTGGTGGATACCGTCGCGAATCTCACAGAGTGGCCCTCGGTGCTGCTGGGCAGCTTTGAGCAGGAGTACCTGACCCTTCCCGAGGAGGTTCTGGTAACGGTAATGCGCGACCACCAGAAGTACTTCGCGGTGGAGAGCGCCGATGGCAAACTGGCTCCCTATTTCCTCGCGGTGCTGAATACGGAAGGGGATCCTCAGGGGCTCATCCGGCATGGCAACGAGCGGGTGCTGCGCGCTCGCTTTAACGATGCGCGCTTCTTCTGGAACTACGATCAGAAGATCTCTCTCGATGGCCGGGTGGAGATGCTGAAGTCGGTCACCTTTCAGAAGGATCTCGGCAGCTACCTGGCGAAGACCGAAGCAAACCTGCGCTTGGCGGAGAGCCTGGCGGATGTGGCCGCGCAGGGGGGAGTATCCCTCAACAAGTCGGAGCTGCTGAAGGCCGTACGCCTGGCGAAGACCGATCTGACCGCAGAGCTGGTAAAGGAATTCACCGAGCTGCAGGGAATCGTCGGCGGCCTGTATGCGCGGGCTCAGGGCCACGGGGAAACCGTAGCGCAGGCGATTTACACGCAGTACATGCCGGCGTCGATGGAGGACAGAATCCCCGGCAGCGTCGAAGGACAGTTGCTGGGGCTGGCGGACCGCATGGCCACCGTCGTGGACATGTTCGCGATCGGCCTCGAACCCACTGGATCCAAGGACCCATTCGCGCTGCGCAGGGCGGCGAACGGAGTCATCAAAATACTGGCGGAGTCCGGGCTGCCTGTCCGCCTGTCGCAACTGCGCGAAATTGCCGTCGCGGCATCCCACCAGCCGAATGCCGCCGGGGCTTCGGATGCCGTCCAGCAGTTTCTGGCGGAGCGGCTGGAGTTCTATCTGCGGGATGTGAAGGGCTTTGCGTATGACGTGACCAAGGCCGTGCTGGCCACCGATCTTACGACGGTTCCAGATGCAATCAGCCGCGTGGAGGCGCTCACCAATGTTCGCGGCTCGGAGGATTTTGTCGCTATCTCCGGGGCATTCAAGCGCATCAAGAACATCCTGCGGCAGGCTGCGGAGAAGGGGGAGACCATCACCTCCACGGTTGAGGCAGCGCTGCTCGAAGATCCTGCGGAGACCTTACTGGCGACCGAGGCCGCTGCACTGGCGCCGCGCGTCGAGGCTCTTCGTAACAGTCAAAGTTACAAAGAAGCGCTGGAGCAGATTGCAACCCTGCGGCCCGCCGTGGATGGCTTCTTCGACAAGGTGATGGTGATGGCTCCGGATGCACAGCTACGCCGCAACCGTCTGGCGCTGATCGCCTCCGTGCTCCATGGATTCTCGCGAGTTGCGGATTTCAGCGAGATTGTCGCGAGCTAGGAGACTCTGGAACAGGCCGTCTGGTTTCGAGCGACGTCAGGGTTCGAACGATAGGAGCCGCCGATCCGTTCGCTCATCCGCGCGAAAGCTCATCCGGACTATGCAGGCGGTTGCCGATTTTCGATAGATGCACCAAATCATGGGCCTCCAGCGTCTAAACTGACAGCATGGCAGATCAGATCTATCTCAGCCTCTGGTTTCCGAACTTTCGCCTGGACGCTCTTGCTCCGGCGATAATTTCGGTGCTCAAGCAGTTCCCGCTGGTGGGGGGCGCGTCCACCGTCTCCGCATCCGCCGTTTATCCCATCTCGTGGAACGAGGCTCCAGTTTTTCAGCATATCTTTGTCGATTCAGAGGGGGCAGGCTTTCCCGAGGCTGTGGCCGAGGCGATTGATCTGCTGCACGATGATTTTGCCTATGAATTCGAGATCAAGTGGGATCTGTGGACGCCGGTGGCGGAGGGTGGCCTCGACATGATGTGGAGGAAGGAGCCCGCTGTCGTCCGTGTCGTGGGCTTCGGGCCGGAGTTCGATGAAGGAGCCTATGAGCAGAATGGCCATATACGCGTCGATCTTGGGCTGGACAGCTACTTTTTGCATGAGGATGTGGAACTCGATCCCGAGGGAGCGGAATATGTGAAGCGCAACGTGGCGCAGTTGGTGGAGCTGACCAACGCCATCCAGGCCAACTGCGGGATCAGTAGCCGGTTGCTGTGGTCGGAGTCGGGAGAAAACCTTGCTCAGAAGCTCGTAGCCAGGCTGCAGAGATTGAACTAGGAAGTTGAACGGAAAGCTTGAAACCAGGTGTCCGGTGCCTGCAGGGAAGATGAGAAGATGGCTTGAATGCGCATAACGGTAGAAAGGCTCCGGACCGGCATCGTCATACTGGCAGTTTTGCTGGTAACGACGATTCTTCTCTTTTTCGGGGCTGCGCGTTTTGCCCGGCGTCATCTGGTGCGGGATCTGCCTGAGAAGCTGGGAGTTCATGTTCAGTCGTCCGCCCAGGGATTCACCTTTTCGAAGTCGCAGAAGGGGCGCACGCTTTTTACCCTGCACGCGGCCAAGGCCGTGCAATATAAGGGCGGGGGACGCGCCACGCTGCACGACGTCAGCATCATCCTCTACGGCAAACAGGGAGATCGAACCGACCGGATCTATGGCTCGGATTTTGAATACGATCCGATCAAGGGGATAGCCCAGGCCAACGGCGATGTGGAGCTGGACCTGCAGGCGCCGGCCCCCACCGGTTCCAACAAGGCGCCAAGCAGCGACCACGGCCCGTCCACGATCCATGTGAAGACGAGCGGCCTGGTCTTCGACAAGAACACCGGCATCGCCTCAACGGATAAGACCGTGGAATTCCGCTTTCCGCAGGCGGAGGGCAAGGCTACCGGGGCGAATTACGACTCTCAGAAGGGCGAACTGCTGTTGTCCAGCGCAGTTGAGCTCAACAGCAGCCTGCGCGGCAAAGCCTTTCTTCTTCACTCCAGCCATGCACAGTTTCTTCGGGATGCGCGCCAGGCCATCTTATGGAATGTGGATTCGAAATACCTGCAGGGGCGGAGCGAGGCCGATCAACTGACTCTGTATTTTCGTCCGGATGGTTCGGCGGAGCACGCGGAGGCGCGCGGCAATGTACATCTGAAGACGGACGATGGCCGGGAGTTGATGGCGCAGAGCGGTTCCATAGTGCTGGACCAGAAAAGCGAGCCGCAGAGCGCGCACCTGGCTGGCGGAGTCCTCTTCCATTCCGAAGATGCAGAGCGCCGCCTGCGGGCAACCGCGGGAGAAGGTACGGTGCAGTTTGGCAGCAAGGGAATGCTGCGACACGCGCAACTGCGCAACTCCGTCAGCATGCTTGAGGAGCAGATCCGGCTGGCTGGCGATCCCAAAGGCTCGGCAAATCGCCAGGTTCGGGCAAATCAGCTGGATATGGATTTTGTCGCGGATGCGAATCGTCATTCGAATCCGGTGCGCTCCCTGGCGACCGGTAACGCCGTGGTCGTGCTGCATACCAACCGTTCCAATACGCCGCCAGAGAATGAGACTTTGCAGGGGGACTCGCTGCTGGCAAATCTCGGCCCGGGTATGACCCTGACCAGCCTGGAGGGGAAGGGGCACACGCGTCTGACGGATGTATCCGCGGATGGCGCGACCCAGACCAGCACCGGCGATACGCTGCTAGTGAAGTTGCAGCCGGATAGGAAATCGCGGCCGGCGATGGGGGAGAAGGCCGGGGACAAGACCGCCAGGCCGGGGTCGCCAAATTCTTCCGCAATTGAGATTCAATCCGCGCTGCAGCAGGGTAACGTGGTGCTGACGCAGACTCCGGGAAAGCAAAAAGGCAAGGCGGAGCAGCCTGCGCTGACAGCGAAAGCTCAGCGAGCCGAGTACACCGGCAGCAGCCAGGTGCTTCGGCTGGATGGATCTCCTCGCATTTTGCAGGGTGGCCTGGAGATTACGGCACAGACGTTTGAGGTAGCGCGAGCCAGCGGCGATGCGTTGGCCGAGGGCGATGTGAAGGCTACCTACCAGCAAGGACCTAATCAAGGCCCCAATCAGGGTCCAAACCAGGGCCCCGGCCAGGGCTTCAGCGGAGCGCCGGTTGCCTTTGGCGGCCAGGATCCTGTGCATATTGTGGCCGATCGGGCCAATCTGCTGCGCGCCTCGGGCGATGCGGTCTTCCGTGGCCAGGCGCGGCTTTGGCAGGGAACCAATTCGATTGCGGCGCCGGTGATCGAGCTCTCTCGTGCGCAGCAGACGCTGAAGGCGCACGGCGATGGGGCTGGAGGCAAGGGGCAGGTGAATGCGGCGTTCCTTAGCCCTTCCAGCGCGGGCAAGCAGCAGGGCGTGGTGCGCCTGCAGAGCCGCGATCTGGTCTACTCCGATGCCGAGCGTAAGGCGGTCTTCCGCGGCAAAGTGATCGCGCAGGATGGGGCGGGAACGATTCGCTCGGACGAGACCGAGGTGGTGCTGGCGCCGGGCCAGCAGGCCCCGGGACAGAAAAGCAGCGGGATGCAGGCGCAGGTCGATCACCTGACTGCAACCGGACACGTGAGCCTGGAGCAGGCTGGCCGCAAGGGGACTGGAGAGCGGCTGGCCTATAGCACCCAGACCGGCTTGTTCGTGCTCGCGGGCACGCCCTCCGCTCCTCCGCGGCTGGTGGATCCCGAGCGGGGAACCGTGACGGGCGCCGCGTTGATTTTCAATAGTCGCGATGATAGCGTCAGTGTGAGTGGAGGAAAGTCGGGCGCCGTCACCGAGACGCGCGTTCCCAGGTAAATGCAGAAGCTTTCGACCGACGAAATCAGCAAGTCGTATAAGGGCCGCCAGGTCGTGCGCGGGGTCAGCCTCGAGATTTCGCAGGGCGAAGTGGTTGGTCTTCTGGGGCCAAACGGCGCGGGCAAGACGACCACCTTCTACATGATCGTGGGGCTGCTGGCGCCGGAGGGTGGCCACATCCTCGCCGATTCGACCGATATTACCCGCGTGCCCATGTACCTGCGCGCGCGCCAGTATGGCATCAGTTATCTGCCGCAGGAGCCCTCGGTATTTCGCAAGCTTACGGTCGAGGAGAACATCCTGGCGGTGCTGGAGGCGCAATCGCTGTCCTGGGAGATGCGCAGGAGCCGTACCGAGAAGCTGATCGATCAACTGAACCTGGGGCATATCCGGAAAACCCGCGGTTATGCGCTCTCCGGGGGCGAACGCCGCCGGGTGGAGATCGCCCGTTGTCTTTGCATTCAGCCGTCCTTCATCCTGCTGGACGAGCCATTTTCAGGAATCGATCCCATTGCGGTTCTGGACCTGCAACAAATCATCTTTGATTTGAAGGCGAGTGGTATCGGCGTCCTGATTACCGACCATAATGTTCGGGAGACGCTTTCGGTGACGGATCGTGCCTACATTATCAACGAGGGCAGGATCTTTAAAGCCGGGACGCCCGAGGAGTTGGGGCGCGATTCCGAGGTTCGCCGTATCTACCTGGGCGAAGGATTCTCGCTCGCATAGCATTTATATTGCCACTCGTGATTTTCGGGCATCCCTCTTGCGTAGAATGTACGTGCAGGTTGGTTGAAAGGTATTGAACAGCGAAGCCTATGTCTCTTTTGCAGCCCAAGCTTAGTTTAAAGGTGTCGCAGCGACAGGTCCTGACCCCTGGCCTCATGCAGATGGTCAGCGTTCTGGCGCTGAACAAGCTCGAACTGAAAGAGATGATCAACGCCGAAATCGTGGAAAATCCGGTTCTGGAAGAGCTGGACGAGAACGTCCCTCTGCTGGATGAGGTAGCCGGCCGCGAGGCGGAACGCGAGCGCTCGGTAGAGGAGGTCGCCGCGGATGCAGCCAAGGACGAGAAATCCGATCCCTTCGAGGAGATCGACTTTGGCTCATATTTCCAGGATTACCTCGACCCCGGGTATCGGACGCAGAGCAATTTTGAGATTAGCGACAAGCCTTCTTTTGAGAACTTCCTGTCGCAGCCCAGCACGCTTACCGACCATCTTTTCTGGCAGCTTGGTTCGCTGAGTCTGTCCCCGGCGGTGCGCGAGGCGGCCGAATACCTTATTGGCAACCTCGATGAGGATGGATACCTGACGGCCACCGACGAAGAGCTGCTTGAGGGCTTTCTTCGCGAGACCCTGGAAGGGCAGGAGGCTCCGCTCGATCTGTCAAAAGAGGCCTCGCAGCCACATGGCGGCCCGGGCCTGGCAGCGGCTCGATCGAATGAAGCTGTAACTCCGGCTCCGGACGCGCCGGGTGCGAATGGAGCGGCTCCGCGCACGGGGAAACCTATGGCAAAGGAAGCCGTGCTGAACCATCCAGAGGCCGCGAACGCGCGCAGACGCCTCAAGGCCGCTCTTGCCATTGTGCAGGGGCTGGATCCTGTTGGAATTGCGGCGCGCGACCTGCGTGACTGCCTGCTGCTTCAGGTTCGTGCGCAGGCCGCGGAGTTTGACGCAGTCTCCGCGGAGCACCAGTCTGCGGCGAAACGAGCTGCGGCTACTGAAGCGCAGGAAATTCTCCCCACGGCTGAGGAAGAAAGCACCTCTTCGGAAGCATCCGTGGAGAAGGCCGCGGAAGAGGTCGCGTCTTCTGCCGCCGATTCTGATATCGAGTGCCGTAAGAAGCTCTTCGAGTGCGTCACGAAGATTGTGGAGTCGCATCTGTCGCTGTTACAGAAGCGGGATCTTCGTGAGCTGGCAAAGGCTGTGGGCAGGCCCCTGGAGCAGGTTCAGCGGGCATTCGAATTCATCCGTACCCTCGATCCACGGCCCGGGCAGCGCTATAACCGCTCCGATGCAAGGCTGATTGAGCCGGATGTTGCGTTCGTCAAGCGCGGCGATGAGTACGTCGTGGTGATGAATGAAGAAGATCTGCCGACTCTCCGCCTGAACCAGGGGTATCGGAAATTGCTTTCGCAGGATGGAACCGAGAAAGACGTGAAGGATTACGTCAAGGAGCGGTATCGTTCGGCGCTGCAGTTGATGCGGAACATCGAGCAGCGCAAGAACACCATCTTGCGTACCTGCGAGTCGATCGTCCGCCGGCAGCAGGAGTTTCTCGAGTATGGAGTGGAAGCCCTGAAGCCGATGATGATCAAGGAGGTCGCGGAGGAGATCGGAGTGCATCCCTCCACCGTCAGCCGGGCCGTCAGCAGCAAATACGTCCACACCTCGCAGGGGGTCTTTGAGCTGCGCTTCTTCTTTTCGGAGGGCGTGAATGGACCGGAGGGCGCGGGCACGCCGCTGATGCTGCTGAAGCGCAAGGTTAAGAAGCTGATTGAGGACGAGGATTCGCATAAGCCGCTTACCGACGATCAGATCGCGCACCTGCTGCAGACCCAGGGCATCAACGTGACACGCAGAACGGTTGCGAAATACCGGGAAGATATGCACATCCCCAGTACGCACCAACGTCGCGTCCGGGATTGATGTAGAATCGCCATCCTTATTTAAATTTTTGCGTCCGGAGGTAATGATGCAAATTGAATACACCGGCAGACAGGTAACAATCACCAAACCCCTGCGCGCGATGGCGGATGAGGGGATTGAGAGAATCAGCAAAATCCTTGGCAAAGCGACCAGTGCTCATGTGGTGCTTACCGCCGAGAAATATCGTCAGATGGCGGAGGTGACGGTCAAGACGCGTCTGCAGACGATTCTGGGTGCGTCGGAATCGACCAACCTGGAGATCGCTCTCCGTGAGGCGCTGGAGAAGGCCGTGAACCAGGCGATCCGCTACAAGGAGCGCGCGCGCGACGGCAAGCGCCTGCCAAAGGAAGAGAAGCATGCAGCGGAGCCGGAACTGGCCCGCTCGCGGCGGCCTAGAGTACCGGCAGCCCCGGCGAAAAAGACGGAAGAGAAGCCTGTTTCCAAGGCGAAGGGCCGCTCCAAGCCTGTTCTGGCAGTCACGGTCCATTCCTTTCCGGTGCGGGTTCCTATTCCCGAACCCCATGTCGTCCGCTCGACGGATTCCGTGGCATTGCGCCCCATGACGCTTGAAGAGGCGGTCAAGGAGGCAGAGTTCCGCGATCGCGACGTATTTGTTTTCCGCGACCTGGAGGGCACGGTGATGGTCCTGCACCGAACCAGGGATGGCAAGATGGAGTTAATCGAGGCTCCATAGCGCCCGTTTCCGGCACAGGCGTTCGATAAGTTCCAAAATCTGGCGGGACAGCTCTTCCTTTATAGAAGCGCTGTTCCGCCAGCGGCGTTTCCGCCGGCCTGCGAGGAGAAATCTGGCGATTTTCTTTGTTTTCTGTATCAATTTTCTCCATTTTCTGTATTGATTTTCTTTGAGTTGATCCGCTGACTACGGTTACTCTGGACCTCATTGATGGCTACGGCAGGAGGAAACTGCGTCCTTCTGGGGATAGCGGACGAACTCCAGCCGTGAAACACTGGCTCACTGCAAAGAGGCAATCCATCGAATCTTTGCTATGGCTTTGACGTTGAACGGCTTGGACGCCTTGGACACTTTTTCGTTTCTGCCGGATCATTCCGTGCTGGAGGCCCTGCCTTGCTGCGTTCTCATGCAGCATGGTGGCCGGATTGTCTATTGCAATCCGTCTGCGCGAGCCCTGCTCGGGCTGGAAGAGGGTGCGGCGGTAGACCTGCCGGTGTCCGAGGTCCTGTTGGGTGCCTATCCCGGACTGAAGCTTGCGCAGGAGGGACCAGCGAACGGGTCCCGAAGCAGCCTGAAAGCCCAGGGCGAAGGCGCTGCCAAAGATGGAGGCGAGGAGCGGCCGCCGTCCAGCAACCGGACAAGTTTTGAATGCGTTCTTGCCGGGGTGGGCGGTCACCTGATTCCGGTCTGCGGCAGCTACGTGGTTCTAAATACTTCAGAGTTGCTGATCCTGATTGCGGCGTTGCCGCTGGCCTCGGAGGATGGGACTCCCAACCGCTCCACCTTTCTGGAGGAGTTGCTGGACAGCTCGCCGGAAGCCACCGTAATCACGCACGGATCGCGAATTCTGCACGTAAACCCGGAATTTGGGAGACTCTTCGGTTACAGCGAGGAGGACGCCCTGGGAAAGACCATCGAGGATCTGATCGTTCCGGAAGGCAGGGCCCACGAGTGCGAGATCCTGACCCACTCGGTCGATGTTCATGGCCGGGCATCGATGGAGACGGTGCGCCAGCACCGGAGCGGAGAGCTGATCGATGTTTCTATCCTGATGGCTCCAGTCGTGATGCTGGGAGAGCGCGTCGGCTACTTCGCGAGTTACCGCGACATTCGTGAGCAGAAGGCGATTGAGGCCCGGCTCCAGCATGATGCGCTGCACGATGCATTGACGGGCCTGGCCAACCGCGCCCTCTTCCTGGACCGCCTGGAGACGACGATTGCCCGCAAGCAGAGGCGTCCCGATATGAACTATGCGGTGATGTTCTTCGACCTCGACCGGCTTAAGTACATCAATGACACGCTGGGCCATGCCGGCGGAGATATCGTCCTGATGACCATTGCTGACCGGATGCGATCCTGCTTCCGTCCGCAGGACACGGTGGCGCGATTTGGCGGAGATGAGTTTGCCATACTACTTGAGAATGTGACCAGCTTCCTCGACGTGAAGCTGATCGCGCAGCGCATGCAGCAGGAGATCAGCAAGCCGATCGAGGTATTCGGCCATCAGATTGTAGTAAGCGGCAGCACCGGCATCGCCTTTGGAACGGCGCAGCACACCAAAGCAGACGAGATCCTACGCGACGCTGACTTTGCCATGTATCGCGCCAAGTCCGATGGCGGCGGCAGGCACGCCGTCTTCGACGACGCCATGGAGATGCATGCCAGTGTTTCTATCCATCGGGAAAATGAACTGCGGCGCGCATTCGATGAGCATCAGTTCGAGGTCTGGTATCAGCCTGTCTACCATCTGGAGAGCGGGGTCCTGGAGGGCTTTGAGGCTCTGCTGCGGTGGCGGCGTCCGGGTGGCATTCTCTATCCTCTGGTGGACGTGCTGCCGCTGGCGGAGCAGACGGGGCTCATCCTTCCCATCGGTCACATGGTGATCGAGCAGGCATGCCGCCAGGCGCGGAAGTGGGATGAGGCTATGCCGGATTCCTGTCTGAGCACGAGCGTTAACCTTTCTCCCCGGCAGTTCAATCAGCCTGACCTGGTAGATATGATCGCGGAGGCGCTGAAGCGCAGCGGAGTGGCGCCGGGACGAATTCGGGTGGAGATTCCGGAGCGGGCCATCCACCAGAATCCCGACATAGCCGTAGGCGTCTTTCAACGGCTGATGGACCTGGGAGTGAGCGTTGCGCTGGATAACTTCGGCGCCGGCCTTGCGTCCATGAACTTTCTCGTGCGGTTGCCGATGGACCTCGTCAAGATCGACCGGCGGCTGATCGCCTACCTGCCCTCCCCGGGTCGGGATGCTGCGCTGCTCAACACCCTCTTCGACCTGGGACGGGCTTTGCGCGTGCAGATGCTGGCGGAAGGGGTGGAGACCAGGCAGCAGTTGCAGGCGCTCCGCAAACTGGGCTGTGACCTGGGTCAGGGGCATCTCTTCTCTCCTGCGGTCCCGGTGGAGGCCGCGGAAAAGATTGCTCAGGCGGGTCAGTGGTCGGCATCGGGCCAGGCGACGCCCGATCCTAAATCCCTCTGGTAACAGGGCAATGCTAGGATGTGGCCATGCCGCGCAAAATGAAACCCGCGTCGAAAAGAGTCGCTGCCAAGGCTCGCAAACACAGACCGAAGGCCTCCGATCCGGCGCTGTCGGAGGATTCGCGGGAACTGGTCATCCTCACAGGCATCTCGGGGTCGGGTAAGGCGTCTGCGCTCAAGGCATTTGAAGACATGGGATTTTACTCCGTCGACAATATGCCGATGGAGCTGATTCCGCGCTTCGCGGACCTGGTTCGCCAGTCCAGTGAGATTACCCGCGCGGCGATTGTCGTTGATGTGCGCGAGGGCCAGACGCTCGATCGTTTTCCCGCCCTGCTGCGCGAAGTGCGCCGGCTGCTCCCCACGCGAGTTCTGTTTCTGGATGCCTCGGATGCGGTGCTGCAACGTCGTTATTCGGAGACGCGGCGGCCGCACCCGCTGGGGAAGAAGAAGTCGGTAGTGCTCTCCCTGCGCTCCGAGCGCAAGCTGCTGGATCCGGTACGGAATCTGGCAGACATCACCCTGGATACGACGAACTTCAATGTTCACGAGCTTCGCGCTTCCATCCAGGGAAAATTCGAGCACGGCAGCAGCGACAAGGACTTGCTGATCTCCTGCGTCAGCTTCGGCTTCAAGAACGGCGTGCCGCTGGATGCGGACCTGGTCTTCGATGTACGCTTTCTTCCCAATCCTCATTTCGTGCCGGAGTTTCGCCCGCTTACCGGCAAGCATCCCAAGGTTGCCGCCTATATCCGGCGCTTTCCGCAAACGGCGGAGTTCCTGGATCGTACAACCGACCTGCTGCTCTTCCTGCTGCCGTATTACATTCAGGAAGGGAAGAGCTACCTGACGGTTGCCTTCGGCTGCACCGGCGGCCAGCACCGCTCCGTAATGATTGCGGAAGAGATGCGCAAGCGGCTCAGCAAGGAAGGTTACCGCGTGAAGTCCACGCACCGGGATATGCCACGATAGGGCAGGAGAGCGGTCAGCGGGCGAGCCCAGGAAGCGGCGGAGGACCGGGGCAAGCGCAAAGCTGGCGGCTGGTTTGCTGCTTGTTCGCTGACTGTGACGGGGATGGGTACAATAATGCAATGATCCGGAGACCTGAAGAGAGACGCTTCCTCGCGCATAGCGATGGAAGCACGGAAGGATGCGCCCGTTGAAGTCCCTTCTGCGTCTGCTACGGTATCTTGGCCCGTATTCCGCGCAGGCGTTGCTCGCCGTCATCCTGATGGCCGCCGTTGGCCTGCTGGACGCCTTTCGCCTGCTGCTGGTGCGTCCCATCTTCGATCGCGTCCTGAACCCCAATACGCCGAGTGATCAGATCATGCTGTTCACCGTGCCCGGAACCCACTACCATCTGGATCTGCGGCAACTGATCCCTTCTTATTTTCATAATGAGTGGACGGTGGTTGCGGTTGCGCTGGTGGGCTCCACGCTGATCAAGGGTTTGTGCGACTATGCGGGCACCTACCTGACCAATTACGCCGGTTTCGGCATGATTACCGATCTGCGGGATGACCTCTATGACGCCATCCTTCGGCGCTCCGTTTCCTTCTTTCAGAAGCACACCACGGGAACGATTCTCTCCACTCTGATCAATGACATCGAGCGCGTGCAGTATGCCATGTCCTCGGTGCTGTCGGAGTTCTTGCAGCAGGCCTTCACGCTGCTGTTCACGATCGGGGTGGTCGTTGCCTACGGAGGCAAGCTGGCGTGGGTGCTGCTGGTCTTCGTGCCGGTCGTCATCACTTCGGCGCGCAGGATTGGACGCGAGGTCCGGAGGACGACGCGGGGCGGTCAGGACAAGCTGGCCGAGATCCAGAACATTCTGCACGAGACCATCGTCGGAAATGGCATCGTGAAGGCGTTCAACATGGAGTGGTGGGAGATGAGGCGCTTCAAGAAAGCCGCCCGCCGCCTCTTCCGCGCCAACCTGCGATCGGTTCGCGCCCAGGCCATCAGCTCCCCGCTCATGGATTCGATTGGCGCCGTGGCAATCGCGCTGCTGCTGTGGGTGGGCCGGGGACAGATCAAGCATGGCAGCATGACGGAAGGCACATTCTTCGCGTTCATCATCGCCGTCTTCAAGCTCTATGATCCGGTCCGCAAGTTCGCGCTCTTCAACAACAGCTTCCAGCAGGCGCTCGGCGCATCCTCCACCATCTTCGAGTTCATGGACTCGCAGGACGATGTGCGGGAGAAGCCGCATCCGGTGGTGTTGAAGGGCTTTCACGGGTGCATTCAATTTGACCACGTGGACTTCTCCTACAGCGACGACGAGGGTGAGAAGGAAGTTCTCCACGACGTGAATCTTGAAGTGCGCGCGGGCGATGTCGTCGCGCTGGTCGGCCCGAGCGGCTCCGGGAAGACGACCCTGGTGAACCTGATTCCACGCTTCTTCGACGTTACCAGCGGGCGGCTGCTGGTCGATGGACACGATGTCCGCGATGTAAGCCTTGCCTCGCTTCGCGCGCAGATTGCCAAGGTAACGCAGGAGACGATTCTTTTTAACGATACGGTGCGGAACAACATCGCCTATGGTCAGCCGGATGTTCCCATGAGCCGCGTGCTCGATGCTGCCAGGGCCGCGCTGGCGCACGACTTCATCCTTCGCCTGCCGGAGGGTTATGACACGATCATCGGAGAGCGGGGATTCCGGCTCTCAGGCGGCGAGCGGCAGCGCCTGGCCATTGCACGCGCCCTGTTGAAGAATGCACCGCTGCTGATTCTGGATGAAGCGACCTCGGCGCTTGACACCGAGAGCGAGTTGCTGGTGCAGACCGCTCTTGCCAACCTGATGACGGATCGGACTACGGTGGTGATCGCGCATCGTTTATCGACCGTGCGGCGCGCCACGCGCATCGCCGTGCTGGAGGACGGGCGCGTCACCGCAGTTGGCCCGCATGAGGAATTGCTGCAGATTTCGCCCACGTATCAGCGTCTCTACCAACTGCAATTTGCGGATGCCGGCGACATTCCATTGCACGAACCGCAGCCGATCGACGAGTAGACAAATTTATGACCGACAACACCACCAGCCCCGAGCCGAAGAACGAAACCCGCGAGCGCTCTAGCAGAACCCAGCCGGCGTCTTCCTTGCCGGTACATTCGATGACGGGCTTTGCCCGTATCTCCGGCCGCGTGACGGATGGCCTGGGCTACACCCTCAGCTTGAAAAGCGTCAATCATCGATTCCTTGATCTCCACATGCGCATGCCTGCAGGCGCGGATGCGCTGGAGATGCGGTTGCGGAGGACGCTGAAGCAGCAGATTCTTCGCGGCCACGTCGAGGTGACGCTGACGCTCGATCGCACCTCGCGGTCGGAGGCGCAATACGACCATGCTCTTGTTGCCGCCTATGTCGCGGCTATCCGCACGGCAGCCAGGGAAAACGCGCTGACCACAGAACCGGATTTGAACGCAATCTTCCGCCTGCCGGGGGTTTTCTCCGCCGACGTGCGTTCGGAAGTGGACGAGACGCAATTGCTGGAGGATGCCGTTGCCGCGCAGGTTGAGCCGGTCGTGGCCGTGCTCAACGAGATGCGGGCCCTGGAGGGCAGGGCTTTGGTGGAGGAGTTGCGCGCCGGGCTGGATCGTCTGCGAGAGCATGTGGATGCCGTCTCCGGGCTGCGGCAGGACGTGCAGAATGCGTACTTCGAACGCCTGAGCGAGCGGCTGGCTGCCCTGGTTGGTGGCTCCTTTGAGCGGGACAGGATCCTGCAGGAGGCCGCATTGCTGGCCGAGCGCAGCGATATCGAAGAAGAGGTAGCGCGTCTGCGCACGCATATCGACCATTTCCATTCCATGCTGGACGCGGGTGGCGAATTGGGAAAGAAACTTGATTTCCTGCTGCAGGAGATGAACCGCGAAGCCAATACGCTGCTCTCGAAGACGAGCGGTGTCTCGGGCAATGGCCCGGGCATCACGGAGCTTGGCCTAGGCATGAAGTCGGAGATCGAAAAGGCGCGGGAGCAGGTGCAGAACCTGGAGTAGAACTGCCCGGAGTAGCTTCTGAGCAGCAAGTTGCAAGTGGAAGGCGGGATCAAAACTTGGCAGGTATTCTGTTCATCATTTCAGCGCCCTCGGGTTCGGGGAAGTCGACGCTGGTCAATCAACTCCGCACCTTCGCAAGCGGGCTGGAGTTCTCCGTCTCCTACACCACGCGGGCCCCGCGTGGATCGGAAGAGGGGGGACGGGAGTATCACTTCACCACGCGCGAAGAATTCGAACGCATGATCGCGGCAGGGGAGTTTCTCGAATACGCGGATGTGTTTGGCAACTACTACGGTACGGCGCGCAGCTCGCTGACCGATGCCGAGCGCGACGGCAAGGATCTGCTGCTCGACATCGATGTGCAGGGTGCTACCCAGGTGCGCGAGAAGATTCCCGATGCTGTCAGCATCTTTGTGATGCCGCCAACGCCGGAGATTCTGGCCACGCGTCTGCGCAATCGAAGCCGCGCGGAGGGCCACATAGACGAGCAGGTAATTGGGCGCCGTCTGGCAAAGGCGAGACAGGAAATTGAGAATTATCGCCAGTACGGTTATATTTTGGTCAACGACATACTGGATCGTGCGGTCGAAGAATTGGCAGCCATTGTCTCCTCGGAGCGTATTCGCAGGAGCGGCGGCACGATCGATACCGAAGCAGCTCGGCAGATAGCAATCGCCGAAGCTTGCCGGCAACGAAATTCGATGGAGCGGCTGAGGCCGGTTTTAGCCTCATTTGGGCTCGTGGAAACAGAGCCGCAATGCGTCCCCAATCGAACCACGTTAGATTCCTAGGAGGCGATTCTTATGAAGCTCGAGCAAGGATTCGACAGCAGTTATAGCTATGTTCTCGTAGCAGCCCGCCGGGCACGCCAGTTGCAGTGCGGATCTCAGCCCCTGGTGCCAACCCGCTCCAGTAAAGCCTGCAGGGTAGCCCAGGAAGAGATCGCAGCGGGCAAAGTGGGATACATCAAACCCACTCCCATCCATAAGCCGGAGATCGAAGCTGCCACCATACCGATCCTCGCGGACAGCTAGGATCGCGAAGCCCGGCCGTTTTTGAGGGGACTTGTTCCGCCAACGGAAACGAAGCGGTTTCTGCAGAGTCACGTGCGGGCGGCGCGCGGTACAATCACCCTATGAAGGTCACTGTTGGAGTCTGTGGCGGAATCGCTGCCTATAAGGCTGCCGAACTGGTTCGCGCACTGCAGCGCCAGGCTCTGGATGTACACGTTGTTATGACGGAGGCGGCGCGGGAGTTTATTCAGCCGCTTACCTTTGCGTCCCTGACGGGGCATAAGGTCATCACTGGGCTATGGTCCTCAGGATCGGCGGAGTCCGATCTGGATGCGGCAATTCAGCACATCTCCGAGGCGCAGTGGGCCGATGCGCTCGTGGTTGCTCCGGCGACTGCGAATGTCCTGGCTAAATTCGCCCACGGAATCGCGGATGACTTCCTCTCGACGATGTACCTTGCGACCACGGCGCCGGTGCTCGCCGCACCTGCGATGAACGTCAATATGTGGCAGCATCCGGCCACTGTCGCAAACCTGGAGATATTGAGGAATCGCGGCGTGCAGGTCATCGAGCCGGGAAGCGGATACCTTGCCTGCGGCATGATTGGCGATGGCCGGATGGCGGAGCCGGAGATCATTGCCGAACAAGTATTGCAGACCCTGAATCGCCGCAACGATCTGGCGGGCGAAGTGGTCCTGGTGACCGCCGGCGGAACGCGCGAAGCCATCGACCCCGTGCGTTTCCTGGGAAACCGATCCAGCGGAAAGATGGGCTACGCTGTTGCGGAAGCGGCACAGAGCCGCGGTGCGCGGGTCATTCTTGTCTCCGGGCCTACGGTGTTGCAGCCACCTGCCAACTGTGAAGTGATCCCCGTGGTGACCGCAGACGAGATGCGCTCCGCCGTGCTCGGGCAACTGGACCAGGCAACTATTGTGGTTAAGGCTGCAGCGGTGGCGGACTATCGTCCTGTCGTTCGTGCCGAGCAGAAGCTCAAGCGCAGCGGCCCTCTAACACTCGAACTGATTCCCACAGAAGATATCCTGGCGGAAGTGGTGCGGCAGCGCAGGCCGGGAACGCTGGTGGTGGGATTTGCCGCAGAGACGGAAAATGCGTTGCAGTTCGGTCGCGACAAGCTGCTGCGCAAGGGCGTGGATGCCATTGTGCTGAACGATGTTGGGCGTCCTGGCGTGGGCTTTGACTCCGACCGCAACGCGGCGACGTTCCTGACGCCGCAGACCGCGATCGACTTCCCTGAGATGGCAAAGCGCCATCTGGCGGACCGGATTCTAGACGAGACCCTGGCGCTGCGCCGTCCGCTCTCTGTCATTACCGAGACGGGCGCCCACGTCGCGCCGCGGGATTAGGATGCCTGTGAATCCGCCGGACTCAGGACAGGATCGGCAAGCACAGCTGGCCGCACGCGTGCAGTACTATCGCGATCTTGGCATCTTCGACTTTTATCGCCGGGGAGAGCCGCTGGCGGAGTCGCCGCTGCTTGAAGCGGCGGCAATCGAAGCCGTCTCCGCGACTGCCGTTCCCATCTCTACACATGTTTCTGCAATTTCCAGTGTCGCAACCATTCCAGCCGTAGTTGAGGAGCACGAGATTCCTGTACGCAAGCCTTTCCCCGCCGCACCCGCGATAGCCGCTGCCGTTTTGCCCGCTGACCGCGCCCAGGCCCTCGCCGTCATCCAGCAGGAGATCGGCGAGTGCACCCGCTGCGCACTCTCCGAGGGGCGCAACAAGATCGTCTTCGGCGACGGAGACCCGAATGCGCGCCTGTTCTTTGTAGGCGAAGGGCCCGGAGCCGATGAAGACGCCCAGGGCCTGCCCTTTGTCGGCAGAGCCGGCCAGTTGCTGAACAACATGATTCATGCCATGGGGCTCAGCCGTGAGCAGGTCTACATTGCAAACATCGTGAAGTGCAGGCCACCGGGGAACCGAGTGCCGGAGCCCGACGAGGCGCACACGTGTTCTCAGTTCCTGTTTCGGCAGATCGACATCGTGCGTCCCGAGGTGATCGTTGCCCTGGGTGCCACAGCGGCCACTTATCTGCTGGGCGCGAAAAGTCCGCTGAACAGCCTGCGCGGCCACCTGCACTCGGTGCGCGGTGCGCGGTTGATTGTGACTTATCATCCTGCCTATCTGCTGCGCGATCCCCGGCAGAAGAAAGAGGCGTGGAAGGATCTGCAGATCGCTATGCATGAACTGGGGCTTAATCCGCCAGCCAAGGGGGAGTAAGGCAGGAATAGCGACATGGCTGAGGGAACAGGGATCGGAGCTGTCCGGTTGCCGATGGCGTGCTTACAATTTCGGTCTCTGCGGTTTCGAGCTTCTGCCGGAGAGCAACGACAACTCATTCTTCAGGATGAACCTCTACGGCTGTTCCCTGAGTCTTTCCTCTGATGCCTGCCTTCTGCGATATCGCTCTTCCCGTGCCGCTTGATCGCACCTTTACGTATGCCGTAGGGGAGCAGGCGGGCGTGCCTGAGGTGGGCTGCCGCGTTGTAGTGCCGTTCCGCAACGAGAAGATGATCGGCGTTGTCACGCGGCTGCATGATGAGCCGCCTCCGGTAACGGCCAAGCCAATCCAATCCGTGATGGACGCGGAGCCGGTGCTGTCTGCGGAGTTGATGGAGCTGGCCCAATGGGTCAGCCGCTACTACATTGCTCCGCTCGGGGAAGTGCTCCGCACCATGCTGCCGCTGATGGCGGAGGTGCGCACGCACGTGCTCTATCGCATGGGGGATGCGGGCCGCAAAGTCCTCTATGAGAGTTCGCAGCAGGGAAGCTCCCGCCGTTCGCGACTGCCGGAGGAGGAGCAGGACACCGAATATCGCGTGCTGAATTTTCTGGAGCATGGCGAGGCGGTTCGCATCGGCACATTGCGCTCGGCCACCTCGGCCACGGCCGCGTTGCTCTCAGGGATGGCGCGCAAGAAGTGGATCGTCCGTGAGACCGCCGCGGCGCAACGCGATGCTCGCAGGCTGGTTCGCTACGCCGTGTTGGTTCCTGCTGGCCCGGAGGCCGCGACGCGCCTTCCCCGGCTCAACGAAAATCAGCAGCTAATCCTGGCCGAACTTGCTGGAGCGGGCGGTGAGTTGGCGGTGAGCGAGCTGCGCGAACTTGCTGTGCCGAACTCAACCCTGGCCACGCTGGTGAAGAAATCCCTGGTGCGTATTGAGGATCGGCCCGCGGAGTTTCACCTTTCCAGGGTAGGGTCGGCGGCTCCGCATACGCTGAACCCGGCGCAATACCTCGCGTTGCAGGAGATTTCGGCGCCGCTGGCCAGTGGCGGTTTCCGGCCCTTCCTGCTGCATGGCGTTACCGGCTCGGGCAAGACCGCTGTGTATCTTGCCGCAATGCAGAGAGCGCTGGACTGCGGACGCTCGGCGATCCTGCTGGTGCCGGAGATCGGGCTGACGCCCGCGATGGCCGCGCAGCTTCACTCTGCGTTCGGCAGCCATGTTGCGCTGCTGCATTCCGCGCTGACTCCCGATGAGCGCTCCGAGCAGTGGCATCGCATCCGCAACGGAGAAGCGCAGATCGTTGTAGGAACCCGCTCCGCGGTCTTTGCGCCGGTCGCGAATCTCGGCCTGATTGTGGTGGACGAGGAGCACGACTCCAGCTACAAGCAGGAGGAGACGCCGCGCTACCATGCCCGCGATGTAGCGGTTATGCGGGCCAAGCTCGCCGGGGCAACAGTGGTGCTGGGGTCGGCCACTCCGTCGCTGGAGTCGTGGCAGAACACGCTGCGCGGCAAGTACACGCGCATCGAGATGAAGGAACGAGTCGCCAACCGTCCGCTGCCTGCAGTGGAACTGGTCGATATGCGGCGCGAATTCCAGGAGACTGGCCAGGAGAGCATCTTTTCACGCGCGCTCATCCAGCAGACGCAGGCAACGCTTGACCGCGGAGAACAGGTCATCATCCTGCTCAATCGGCGCGGCTATTCCTTCGTGGTGATGTGCCGGGCGTGCGGAGAAAAGCTGGACTGCGAGAACTGCGCCATTGCGCTGACCTACCACAAGCAACTGCCCGAGGGCGATGCCCATGCCCACGCCGGTCAGCGGCTGGAGTGCCACTACTGCGGCTATCGGCGGCCCGTGCCGAAGGTCTGTCCCAAGTGTGAGAGCGAGCATCTCTATTTTCTAGGTGCTGGCTCGCAGCAGGGTGAGGAACGGCTGCAGGAGATCTTTCCAAATGCGCGCATCGGCCGCATGGACCGGGATACCGTGCGCGGCCGCTACGACATGGAGCGGCTGCTGGGCAAGCTGCACTCCGGCGAGATCAACCTGCTGGTGGGCACGCAGATGATCGCCAAGGGCCACGACATCCACGGTGTAACGCTGGTAGGCGTCGTGGGAGCCGACTTTGCGCTGACGCTGCCGGATTTCCGAGCCGCTGAACGAGTCTTCCAGCTTCTCACCCAGGTCTCCGGACGGGCAGGGCGCGGAGAGTTGCCGGGAACTGTGCTGGTGCAGACCTACCACCCGGATCATTATGCAATTCACTTCTCATCAGGGCATGACTACGACGGCTTTGTGAGGAAGGAGTTGCAGTACCGCAAGTGGATGCACTATCCACCCTTTGGCGTGCTTGCCAACATCATGATCCAGAGCCCGCGACTGGAAGAGGCAGCGGGTTGGTCGTCCAGCCTGGGGAAGTGGCTCCTCTCCACGCCGCTGGAACACATCCGCATCCTCGGTCCGGCGGCGGCGCCTATCGTGCGCCTCAAGCGGATTTACCGCTTCCACCTGGTGCTCAAGGCAGACAATCGTCCGGCGCTGGCTCGAGCGCTTCGGGCCACTCTGGCGCAGGCGGAAGCGCAGGGGATTCCTCGCAAGGCGCTGATCCTGGATGTTGACCCAGTGAACCTGATGTAGTCGGGGACCTATTCTTCCGGCTTGGCGGCGGTCTTTTCCTTGTCGTCCAGCAGGTGAAGCTCCTTGCCGGGCTTGAAGCGCACCGCCTTGCCAGGCGTGATGGTCACTTCCGCGCCAGTGCGCGGATTGCGGCCGATGCCCGTCTTGCGTGGCCGCACGTTAAAGACGCCAAAGCCTCGCAGCTCGATCCGATCTCCGGCAGCCAGAGCCTTCTTGAGGCTTTCAAAGACCGTGTCGACCGCGACCTCTGCCTTGTTGCGCGGTAGGCCGGTCCTCTCGATTACGTGATGAATTATGTCTTGTTTAATCAACGTATTCGCCTCACGGTTTCAGTAGTGGTTCTCGATATCGCCCACTTGCGCTGATGCTAGGGAACTTTGCCCGGATTGTCAACGCAGGCAGTCTCTCGTAAGATGCAGTATCCGTTCAGATAGCATGTAACTGAGGCCGGAGAGCCTTATCCGGCGATGTCAGATTTTCAAGTTCAAGGAGAAGCATGTCGATTAAGAGTGACCGTTGGATCCGGGAGCAGGCGCTGACCCACGCCATGATTACCCCGTTCAGTGAAAAGCAGGTTCGGGAAGGGGTCATCTCCTACGGCCTGTCTTCCTATGGGTACGACCTGCGAGTTTCCGACGAATTCAAGATTTTTACCAACGTCAACAGCGCGATCATCGATCCAAAAAACTTTGACGAACGCTCGTTTGTCACCGTCCAGGCAGACTCGGTGATTATCCCGCCAAACTCGTTCGCATTGGCCCGGTCGATTGAATACTTCAAGATCCCGCGCGATGTGCTGACGATTTGCGTGGGCAAATCCACCTATGCCCGCTGCGGAATCATTGTGAACGTGACGCCCTTTGAGCCGGAGTGGGAGGGCTACGTAACGCTGGAGATCTCGAACACCACGCCGCTGCCGGCACGCGTTTACGCCAATGAGGGCCTGTGCCAGATTCTCTTCTTCCGCTCGGATGAACCTTGCGAGGTCAGCTATGCGGATCGTAAGGGCAAATACCAGAACCAGCAGGGAATCGTGCTTCCGAAGCTGTAGTCCGCTCCGCAGCCAGGCATTCTTCTCAACCAATCGGCTTGCCTCTTCAGAGGTAAGCCGATTTTAACTTGTGCGGAAATCAGGCCGGAAGAAGGCAAATTGCGGGAATTCTGGATGAGATTCGCAGTAGCAAGAAAGGCACTAGAAGATGATTACCATAGTGCATGGTACTTTCGTGCCATTGTTGCGTTACCTTGGGAGGGCTATACCAGTTGTAGAAACAACGCAGATCTGGGGAAGGGGCTTCCCTCTGATAGCGGTAATCCGCTTCTGGGAAAGCCCCACTTTTTTCCTCTCTCCCCTCCGCATACCCTGCCCATCGATCCTGCATCCTAACTAGCTTGAGCGTGTTACGAGCATGCAAATGCCGCGTGGGATAATCAGGCGCAGCCCTTGCATCGAAAATACGAGGGAGTTGGCTTGAGTGCAGTCGGCACCCAGAGCCGGATCCAGGAGAGATGAAAGATGAAGAAGATAATAGCGCTACTGTGTCTAGCAGGGGTAATGCTGCCCCTGTCTGCCAACGCCGCCAGCGACAAAGCCACGATTGACCAGCGTCTGGCCAATGCGAAGTCGGTGATGGATCAGATCATGGAGACGAGCGACAAATCTATCCCCTTGAACATCCTGCAGATGGCGACCTGTGTGGGCGTCATTCCCGGTCTGAAGAAAGGTGCGTTTGTGATCGGCGGTGAGTATGGTCGGGGTGTAGTTACCTGCCGCACTGGACACGGCTGGAGCGCTCCTGCATTTATTACCCTTGCCGGCGGCTCATTCGGCTTCCAGATCGGCGGTCAATCGACGGACTTGGTTCTGGTTGCAGTCAACGATAAGGGTTTTCAGGATCTGCTGAAGAGCAAGTTCAAGATCGGTGCCGACGCAGCGGCTTCGGCTGGCCCGGTAGGGCGTAATTCGCAGGCCGCAACGGATTGGAAGCTGAGCGCCGAACTACTTACATACTCTCGCAGCAAGGGATTGTTTGCCGGTATCGATCTGAATGGCGCGTCGGTCAGCCAGAGCGATGACGACACCATTGCCTACTATGGTCATGGCCATACCGCGGAGTCGATCCTGAAGGGAGAGGTTGCCGTTCCGGACAATGCCAAGCCCTTCGTTCGCACGGTAGCCAAGTATTTCGTCCAGGCACAAAATACCAAGTAGCCGCTTCTTAACGGGACACAGGGGCAGAGGCCACGAGGCCTCTGCCCTTTTCCTTTCCAGAGCAGGGTTTCAGTCCGAGGATAGCTTGTGCCGTCGCCTTTCCTCGTTTGAACCGTTACACTGGTCCCAATCTTGTCGATACGTGAAAAATTGGAGCTGGCGGCGGTCTGGATCCTTGTCCGCTTGTTGAGACTGCTGCCGCGCCGTGTGGCCCGCCGCATTGGCGCAGGCATTGGCGCAATTGCGTTTCGCATCCTTGGGCGCCTGAGGAGCGTTGGGCGCCAGAACCTCGGCATCGCATTCCCGGCGATGGCTGCCGAAGAGAAGGATGCGCTTTTGCGCCGCCTGTATCGCAACCTTGGCTGGCTGCTCGCCGAATTCTGCCAGATGCCGCGCTATACCCGCGAGAATACGCGCAGTTTTCTGCGCTATGAAGGGCTGGAGAACTACCTGGCCGCGCGTGAGGCAGGTAAGGGCGTGCTGGTGCTGACCGGGCATCTGGGCGCGTGGGAGCTCTCCAGCTTTTACCACTCGCTGATGGGGTATCCCATGACCATGGTCATCCGGCGTCTGGACAATCCCGGGGTGGATCTGCTGGTAAATCGAATTCGCTGCCTGCACGGCAATCATGTCGTGGACAAGGATGATTTTGCGCGCGGGCTGCTGACCGCGATGCGGCGCGGCGAAACAGTGGGTATCCTGATGGACACGAACATGACTCCTCCCCAGGGGGTCTTTGTCGATTTTTTTGGCCGGGCTGCATGCACCGCCTCTGGATTAGCGCGTGTGGCGTTAAAGACGGGCGCTGCCGTGCTTCCTGGGTTCCTTCTGTGGGAGGAGTCGGAGCAGAAGTATGTGCTGCACTTTGGCAAGATTCTTGAACTGCAGCAGACGGGAGACGCCGAGCAGGACATTCTCGCCAACACCGCACTCTTTGCACGGGTTACGGAGGAGTATATTCGGCGCTATCCCGATCAGTGGCTTTGGGTGCATCGCCGCTGGAAGACGCGGCCCGAGGGCGAGCCGCCCATCTATACGAGATAACCCCGTTGGACCAGATAATCCCGCTGGCTGCTTTGATCCGCAGATGGTGATCTACACTTCTTTAGGCATCTACGACTTCACCCCAATGGCCCGGAATACTTTATGAAATCACTCTCTGAACTCGCAGCTCTGCTGGATCTCGAGCTGCAGAATGGCGCTGGCAATCCCGAAATTCGTTCGGTATCCAGCAGCAAGACCGCAGGCCCGAATGCGCTGGTATTCGCAGAGGATGAGGAGTCGTTGCAGACGGCGTTCTCCTCTGGCGCGGCAGCAGTGCTGACCACGGCGGCGCTCGCAGCGCAGGTTCCGGGAGGAAAGCCGCTTCTGGTTGGGAAGCATCCCCGGCTGCATTTTGCGCAGGCAGCCGCTTTGCTGCGTGAGGGGCGGCGCTGGACCGGGATTCACGCCTCCGCTGTGGTCGCCTCGAGCGCAAGGCTTGGAGCGGAGGTGAGCGTCGAGGCTGGCGCCGTGATCGGAGAGGACGCGAGCATTGGTCGCCGCAGCAGCATCGGCGCGGGAGCGGTGATCGGCCAGGGGGTGGTGATCGGCGACGACTGCAGAATCTATCCGCGAGCCGTGCTCTATCCGGGAACGACGCTGGGGAACCGGGTGGTTGTGCATGCGGGAGCCGTGCTGGGAGCGGATGGGTTTGGCTATGTGCGCGATCCCGTAACGGGTGAGTATCTGCAGTTTCCGCAGCAGGGAACGCTGGTGCTCGAAGACGGTGTAGAGATTGGCGCCAACACCACGATCGACCGCGGCGCACTCGAAGAGACGCGCATCGGGCACGGCACCAAGATCGATAATTTGGTTCACATCGGGCACAACTGCCGCATCGGCTCCGATGTTGTGATTGCCTCGCTTACTGGGATCTCCGGGTCGTGCAGCGTCGGCGATGGAGCGATGCTGGGCGGCCAGGTCGGCATGGGGGACCACTCCAGCGTTGGGGACGGCGTTATCCTCGGCGGCCAGGCGGGCGTTTTGCCGCACAAGCATCTGGTTGGTCCAGGAGTGCTGTTCTGGGGAACTCCGGCTAAGCCGGTCAAGCAGTATCTGCGGGAGTTGGCTACGCTGGGACGGCTGACACGAAAGGGGCGGGAGTAGCAACATGGCAGTGGTTGTCGTGGGAGGAAATTCGCGCAACATCGGGAAAACTTCAGTCGTTGCGAGCCTGATTGCGAGCCTGCCGGAGATGCACTGGGCAGCCTTTAAGATTACGCAGCATGGCCACCAGATCTGCGACGGCAAATCGTTGCGCTGCGATTGCGTATCCGCACAGCACACGGCCTCCTTCACGGAGGAGACCAACCGCACCTCCGGCAAGGACAGCGCACGATATCTGTATGCCGGCGCGGCGCGGTCGTTTCTTGTACGCACGCACCCCGGCAGCCTGCAGGATGCGATGCCGCGATTGCGCGCCGAATGCGCAGCGGCGGAGAACGCCATCATCGAATCGAACAGCGTGATGGAGTTTCTCCACCCGCATCTTTACCTGACGGTGCTCGATCCCGGCACGGTGGACTTCAAGGCGTCGGCCAATCTGTTTCTTGAGCGTGCCGATGCAATCCTGTGGCGATCGAATAAGCCGGTGCGGCGTCAAAACCTCTGGCCGGCAGAAGTCTACACTCTGATTGAAACGAAACCGCAGTTTGTCCTCGCAGCACCGGATTACCAGTCCGTGGAGCTGCTGGCCTTTGTGCGCGAACGGCTGGCCGGTGTGGCGTCGTTCCCCAGAAGTCGAACATAGGGGCAAATATGGCGAGGTTTGGAACGTAGAGGGGTTGGAGCATAGTAGGCAAGGCACGGCGAGGCCCAGGAACCGCAGAGAAGCACGGCGCGCTAGGTGTCGCTGGGGAACGGCTCCGTTTTCATCGAACCATCTTTCTGTTTGAGCAGGATCTGCACCTTGCCTTCGGCGGCTTCCAACTCCTGCTTGCAGGCGCTGGACAGGCGCACCCCGTCTTCAAATAGCTTGATGGAGTCCTCGAGCGGCAGGTCTCCCCGCTCGAGTTGATCGACGATGGTTTCCAGTTGCTTCAGTTGCTCTTCAAATGTCGCCAACGCAGTTCCTCTTTACTGTGGGGAGATGGTAGAGATTGGATCGGGCACGGAGGGAAGCACGGCTGCAATCACCTCCGCGGCGGCTGAGTAGCGTCCAAAGGGCGCGCTGACCTGTGTGCCTTCGACCATCGGTCGTACCTCGGCCAGCATCTCCTGCGCGATGCGTATGCCCTCGACCCGCGATAGCTCCGGCGTGTCCGCTTTCTGCATCCGCGCCATGATCTCATCCGGCATGGAGACGCGCAGATCGTTCTTCATGAACTCCGCATTGCGCAGGCTGGTGAGCGGCCAGATGCCCGCGATGACAGGAATGCGGAAGCTCTCAATCCGCTTGAGAAACTGTTCCAGCAGACGCAGATCGAAGACGGGCTGGGTGATTGCGTACTCGCCGCCCGCTTCCACCTTGAGGGCAAAGCGTCGAATTTCGTTCTCGATGTCGGGAACTCCGGGATTTGCCGCCACCGCAATGGTGAAGCCGGTAGAAGCGCCGATGGGGTTGCTTCCGATATCGAGGCCGTGGTTCAGGCGGCGTACGATGTTCACGAGCCCGATGGCATCCACGTCAAAGACAGCGGTGGCATCGGGATAGTTGCCGAGCTTGGGTGGATCGCCCGTCAGGCAGAGTATGTTCTTCAGGCCGATCGACGATGCGCCGAGCAGGTCGGATTGAATACTGAGCAGATTGCGGTCCCGGCAGGTGTAGTGCAGGATGGTCTCAATGCCGGTGTGTTGCTGAATCTGGATGCACAGGCTCTGCGCGCTCATGCGTGCCGAGGCGCGCGGTGAATCGGGGACATTGATGGCATGCACGCCGAGCGCCGCCAGCAGACGCGCACCCTCAATCTCCTTGGTGCAGGAGATGCCGCGTGGTGGAACGATCTCAACCATAGTTACAAATTCGCCACGGCTGATGAGGTTGCCAATAAGCGAACGCTCGGCCAGGGGCGCCGGCGTCGTTTCGCTCACGATCGGCTCCTTCGCAGAGCCGGTGGTGCTTACCTTTTGTGCGTCCACGGCCCGGAACGCGGACTTCATGGCGCGGATATGGTTCGGCGTGGTGCCGCAGCAGCCGCCAATGAACTGCACTCCGGCCTTGAGATATTTGCGTCCAAAGCTGGCCATGTATTCCGGCGAGCAGAGGTAGATGTTGCGGCCCTCGATGGCGCGGGGCATTCCAGCATTCGGCATGGCAGCGAGCGGCAGATCGGTAACCGCAGCCATGCGTTCGATGGCGGTCAACACGGTGGCCGGGCCGACGCTGCAATTGCATCCGATCGCATCGGCTCCCCATTCCGTCAGACGTGCGGCCGCGGTCTCGGGAGTCGTTCCATCGAGGCAATTGCCATCTTCGTCTATCGTCATCATCACCAGCACGGGGAGATCGGGCGCGACCTCGCGCGCAGCCCGGAGAGCCTGCTCCGCCTCATTCAAGGCTGGCATGGTCTCAATCGCCAGCAGGTCAACACCGCCTGCGACCAATCCTCGAATCTGTTCGGCAAACGCAGCACGAGCCTCGTCCAGTCCCACCTTCCCGAGGGGTTCGAGCACCTGGCCCAGCGGCCCGATAGAACCTGCAATAAAAGCTCGCGCGGCTTGCTTGTCCTCGATCTGTGCGACAGCCTTGCGAGCCAGCATCGCGCCCGCCTTATTGATCTCAAAGACGCGATCCTGCAATCCATAGCGCTGCAGCCGGAAGGAGTTTGCACCAAACGTGTTGGTCTCAATAATCTCCGCGCCAGCCTGCAGATACTCGTCGTGGATGGTGCGTACCAGTTCCGGGTCCGACAGGTTCAGCTCATCAAAGCAGCGATTGATGAAGATGCCGCGGGAGTACAGAGCGGTGCCCATGGCACCATCGCACAGAACCGTGCGGCTTTCGAATATGTCCTTCAGTCGATTCGTCATGAGGTCGCTTTCCCTGGGTGGGCCTGTGATCCAATTTACAGCGAGCGGCCTTGCGAGGAAACCTTGGCTCCGAAATGGCGAGCGCGGTGCGCAGACATTCCCAAGGGTTATCCCGCGGCGTGCAGGCGTGTCCGGTCCGTAACTCCTTAAAATGACGGCCCTCGCCTCTTCTGGAATAGCCACGTCTGCGGAGCCTGCTGCAACATCGTGGAGGGCTTCGCCGCCACTGGCTGTCGGCAGCGAAGACGATCCCTTCGCTTTGTTATACTTAGTTTTCTCGGTTTGTCCCCTAGTGGGTGAGGTCTAAAGGTTTGAATAAGAGAAGTGGACTCCTTGTCTGGCTCTGTGCAGCGCTGTGCTGTGCTGTTTTTCTCATAACCGGCTGCGGTAACAACTACTATTTTGCCGGGCGCACGTTGCCTCCCAGCAGGCTGAAGAATCGCGTGCTGGTCGCGATCCAGAATCCTGGCGCCTTCAATAAAGGTGAGCTGATGTTTGTAGATGCCTACTATGACATCCGCCACAGCTACGACGACAAGATTCCGCAGTTCTCCATCAGCGGGTTTGGCGGCGCGCAACCTGCCACCATTCAGAACATACCGGAGCACCAGACCGGCGCGATCTACAACTCCGGCGATGGAAGCCTCGTGCTCGCGGATTATTCGACCGAGGCTGCGCAGTCCGGCTTGCCTGGGCTGTCCGGACCATCGTCCAGCATCTTCATTACGCAGGACCTGAAGTTTGTCTATGCGGCCAATCAGCAGTCTCATGTGCTTACCGTTCTCGATCGCGTAGGCTCCAGGAGCTATTACCTCAATCTGCCCGGTATCTTCCGTATTTCGGTAAATCCGGCGGGCACTACGGTCCTGGCTTTTGTGCAAAACAGCAATACGGTCTACAGCGTGGTTCACCTGCAGGCGAATGAGCCGGGCCCATCCAACGCGGTGGACTGCGAACCGCAGAATCTGCCGATCTATTGCGTCGTTCCGGTGGTGAATAAGGCAGGCGCTCCGATTCAATTTGATCGCCCGACAAAGGCTGTCTTTTCTCCCGATGGCAGCACAGCCTACGTCCTCAACTGTGGACCGGAGTGCGGTGGCAGCCAGTCCAGCGTCAGCTACCTGCCCACTGCGGGCGTGATCGTCGATAGCGGCAAGGGACCCATACCGCCCGGTTCCGGCCTGGATTTGACGGGCACCGTTCTGATACCCGGTGGAGCGACGAACGCCCTGGCGGACGGCAACACGTTGTATCTCGCCGGACAGCAGTTGCAGCCGGATGGGCTCTTCTCCGGCAATCTCACGGTGCTGGATGCCGCAGGGCAGAAGGTCACCGGACAATACGGAATTGCCGACGGCACGCATAGCAAAATGATTCTGGCGGACGACAATACGCTATGGATCGGTTCCACGCTTTGCCAGGAGGGCGAACGCTATCTCGGCAGCGCCTCGACCTCGGCGGACAAGGCCAAGGGCTGCCTGGTGAAGTTCGATACCGTGGCGAAGACCGTGCAGTTTGATTCCTTCAAGGGCGACCTGACCGGGTTGGCGGCAGTGACTTTGCTGCACAAGCTTTACGTCGCCGAGGGCGGGCAGATTCACATCTACTCGACGGTCGATGGCCATGAACTGGATAACTCTCAGGTGACGGTTACGGGCACGGTCTACGATGTGGCCTACATGGACGCCGGCAGCAACGGCAATAACACGACGTATTAGTAGCGTCGGGCGCGGATGGCAACCCGCGCCCGAATCCCTGCAATCCAGCGGTTTTCTTCTCCATGACTGAAGATTTTTCCGCCGATGTTCTCGCCATTGCCGCACACCGCGACGATGTGGAGCAGACCTGCGGCGGCACGCTGCTGCGCATGGCGTCTCTGGGACTCCGTACTGCGATTCTTGACCTGACGCAGGGAGAAGCAGGCACACGCGGCACGGCGGCGGAGCGCGGAGCGGAAGCGCAGGAAGCGGCGCGCATCCTGAATGTCGGCTGGCGTGAGGCCCTGGACCTGCCCGATTGTCGCGTAGAAAATAATTTTGAAAATAAACTGAAGGTGGCGCGGGTTTTGCGCAGGCTTCGGCCGCGGGTTGTGATCCTTCCCATCGGGCAGGGCCGCCATCCGGACCACTACACCACCTCGACGCTTGGTTATGAAGCCTGCTTCCTCTCCGGCCTGGCGAAAATCGATACCGGCACTGCGCCGCATCGACCTTTCAAGATTGTGTATGCCAGCCTCTACGCGGATGTCCGCCCCAGCTTCGTAGTCGATATCACGGACTTTATCGAGCAGCGCTTCGCCTCCCTTTTGGCCTATCGCTCGCAGTATGCGAATCAGTCTCAGGGCGGCGGGTTATTTGTGCCGGAGGAGGAAATTCGCGAACGAACCTTCTCCGAGGCGCGACACTACGGGCTGCTGGGCGGTGTGCGGTATGCGGAGCCATTTGTCCAAAAAGAAGTTGGATTGGTCGACGACCTGACGCTTCTCCCCGTGCAATCCATATAGAGGTGTCTGTCATCATTCCATTTAGCCGATTGTTTTGGTGAAGAGCATTCGGATCCCCACGGCGATGAGCGTGGCAGCAAAGATGCGGCGCAGCATCAGCTCCGGAATATGCTGTGCGCTCGCTCCTCCAAAGTAGGCGCCTACGGTAAAGCCTGCGGCCAGCAACAGGCCGGTTTTCAGGTCCGCATTGCCGGTTTTGTAGTATTCCAGGAAGGCGAGGATGCCGACCGGCGCCAGCATGGCTGCGAGGGAAGTGCCCTGGGCGCGGTGCTGGCTCATGTGGAAGAAGTAGACCAGCGCGGGAACCATAAGAATGCCGCCGCCAAGTCCGACCACGCCGGAGAAGGCTCCCACCAGCACTCCAATCAATAAAGCAAGCAGAGTCATCACGATCCTGTCCTTCAGGCCCCGTCCGGTGGCCGCAAATCCAGCTGGCTCGATCTTAATGGAGGAGCCGGGTGGAGGCGGTGGCCAGCGGTAGCCGAAGCGCTCCCCTCCCGGTAGTATTCATGAAACGTTTGCAATTCCTTCGCCGGGATGCGGTACGCTGTTGGCATCCTCGCATAACCTGTAACTTGTTGCTGTACACTCTGAAACAAAAAAATTGCGAGGAATGAGGGGCCAGGGTTGAGCCAGACTGTTTTCGTTCTTGAGGATGATACGGACATCTCCCGTCTCGTACAGCACCATCTTGAGGCCGCCGGATTCACGGTTCGCGTCTATGGAACCCCCGCCAACGTCGTTGCGGATGCCGAACGGCAGCCCCCGGCGCTCTTTCTGCTGGATATCATGGTGCCCGGCGGAGATGGGCTGGATGTTTGCCGCCGTCTGCGAAGCCATGCTGCGTTGAGCACCGTTCCGATTATCTTTCTTACTGCCCGTGCAGGAGAGAATGACCGAGTGCTGGGCCTGGAGCTGGGTGCGGACGACTACATCACCAAACCCTTTGCCACCCGCGAACTGGTTGCCAGGGTTAAAGCTGTGCTGCGGCGCTTCGAGCGTCCCACATCTCCTTCTGTCATCAGCTTTGAGGATGTGAATATCGATGCGAGCGCCATGCAACTGCGGGTTCGCGGAGAACTGACGACGACGACGGCCACGGAGTTCCGCCTTCTGGACTACCTCGCCAGGCATCCCGGACGCGTCTTCAGCCGCGATCACCTGCTGGATGCGGTATGGGGAGATGCCCGCTTTGTCACGCCGCGGTCGGTGGATGTATACGTCCGCCGCATTCGCGAAAAGATTGAGACAGATCCGGAAAATCCGAGATATCTGAAGACGGTTCGCGGTGCCGGATATCGCTTCGAGGTTCCTCGCCTCGCTTGATCGGCGTTTTTGAGGGTGGCAGCGTGGCGGCATCCGCCGATCGTGCGCCGCTGCTTGCAGAAAACGCAGGTGCTTCGGGCGGTCGCAGGCTTACACTGTCTGTGAAAACGCTCCAGGTTGGATCATGCGGTACATGAGGGCCTGATCGCAGGCTCCGGGATGGGCGGGGAACACCGTCGTGAGTGGAAGGGTCTTTACCAAGCTGCTATTTCTGTTCGTCCTCGTTCTCTTGCTGGGGACGGCTATTCTCGATTTCTCTCTGCGCCGCATTGTGGAGCATTCGCTCCACGAGCAGGCTGAGCGTTCGCTGGTCACTAAGGCGAGGCTTGTCGCCAGCGAGCTTCGCGCGGAAGATCCATCCGCCAGCCTGGAGGAAAGGGTTCGCCAGCAGGCCGGAGTCGCCGGCGCGGCAGTCACCCTGCTCGATGGTCAGGGGCATCTGCTGGCCCAGTCGGTGCCATCCCGGGAGTCGAGCCCGGCGCAGGTCAGCGTCACATCGGCGGAAATCCGAGACGTAATCGAACGCAAGCGGCAGACGGGCCGGTCGGAACGCGATGGAATGCTGTACGTTGCTGTCCTGGATCGTGGCAGGGATAGCGGCAGGTCTGGGGCAGACGGCGATCGGATCGTGGATCTTGCGTATTCTCTGGGCGAGGTTTATAGCGTCCTGGGAGTGTTGCGTCGCGATATCCTGCTGGCCTCCCTGCTATCCCTTGCCTTCGCCATACTGCTTTCCGCACTGCTGGCGCAGCGTATCTCGCACAGGCTTCGGCGAATTGTTACCTTTGCACATCGCATTGACTCTGGGGACCTGACGGCGCGCGTAGAAGAGGGCAGCCTCGATGAGATTTCCGAGGTAGCGCATGCGCTGGATGCAACCGCGGCGCGCCTGGAGAAGAGCTTCAACGACCTGCAAAGCAGCCGCAGGGAGCTGACCGCCCTGATGGACAGCATGCAGGAGGCGGTTATCGCCGTTACATTTCAGGGGCAGGTGAGCTGGTCGAATGCCGTAATGCGGCGTATCGCTCCCCACGCGGTCAGGGAGGGAGAATCCCTGGTGCACACCATTCGCGACCCCGAAGTGCTTATCTGCGTGGAAGGCGCTCTGCGCAATCGGGCGGTCACGAGGGGACGCGCCACCTCCGTTGCCCCAGGCAGGATCTTCGAGATCAGCGCTGCACCCACACCGGGCGGCGGTGCCGTTGCCGTGTTGCACGATGTGACCGAAATTGAACGCGCCGAGAAGACCCGCCGGGATTTTATCGCCAATGTTTCCCATGAGTTGCGGACCCCGCTGACCTCGATTTCCGGCTATGTGGAGACGCTGCTCGAGGAGCCCAGGATCCGCGAAGACCAGGCGCGCGAGTTTATGACCATCATCCTGAAGAATGCAACGCGGATGAATCGCCTTACCGAGGACCTGCTGGCGCTTGCCAGCGTGGAGTCGGGCGACTACAAGGTTCGCCCGCTTCCGGTGAAGGCGTCAGCGCTGGTGGAGGATGCCATTGAATCACTGGCCGGGATGGTGATCGATTCCGAAGTGATGATGGTGGAGGGGGAAAGTACAGAAGCCCTGGTGCTGGCAGATGCGGATGCCCTGAATCAGGTTTTCGGCAATCTGATTGAGAACGCGATGAAGTATGGCAAGTCGGGCGGCCGTGTTGTCGTCGGAGCGCGCCTGCGGGAAGATGTTGTGGAGTTTCTAGTGCAGGACTTTGGCCCTGGAATCGCTTCCGAGCATCTCAATCGTATCTTTGAGCGCTTTTACCGGGTGGATAAAGCGCGATCGCGAGAGTCGGGAGGGACCGGACTTGGGTTGGCGATCTCCAAGCATATTGTTCTGGCGCATGGGGGGACCATCTGGGTCGAGAGTGAACTGGGTTCGGGCGCGACTTTCATCTTCACCCTGCCACTCGCAACACCGCGCTCCACACAGCCAGGCGTGGAGATGGAAGGGGAGAAGTAGGTTTATTTTCTTTATCTTGGCGGCAACAAGGTAAGGCTTTTCCTTGCTTTTTCACGTGAATGTAAATCGCTGTTAACAATTCGATCCAAGAATGAATATGACTTCCTATAGGGGGGAATCAGTGAGCAAGAAATTTTTTCTTGTTGCGGCACTTACAGTGTTTGCAGCGACTTCCAGTTTTGCGCAAAAGATTAACGGAGCCGGGGCTACGTTCCCATATCCGATTTATTCTAAATGGTTTAGCGAATACAGCGCGTCGCATCAGGGCGTCCAGATCAACTATCAGTCCATCGGCAGCGGCGGCGGTATCCGCCAGGTTACCGTGGGCACTGTCGACTTTGGCGCCAGTGACGGCCCAATGTCCGATGCTCAGTTGGCTGAGTCCAAAGTGAAGCTGCTCCATATCCCAACCGTGCTGGGTGCCGTTGTTCCCATCTACAACCTGCCCGGTGTTGGACAGGGGTTGAAGTTTGCTCCTGATGTTCTGGCGGAGATCTACCTGGGAAAGATCACCAACTGGAACGACTCTCGGATTGCGAAGGATAATCCTGGAGTGAAGCTGCCGAACCAGGAAATCTTTGTGGTTCACCGTTCGGACGGCAGCGGCACGACGTATATCTTCACGGATTACCTCTCCAAGGTGAGCAACGACTGGAAGAGCGGCCCGGGTAAAGGCACCGCTGTGAACTGGCCGAAGGGTATCGGCGGCAAGGGGAACGAGGCGATCGCCGGTATGGTTCGGCAGATGCCAGGTGCGGTGGGCTATGTTGAGCTCATCTATGCGCTGCAGAACAAGATTCCTTATGGCGCGATTCGCAATGCGGCTGGGAACTGGGTCAGCGGCAGCATTGCTGGCGTGACCGAGGCTGCGGCCAGCGTCAAGACGATGCCGGCAGACTATCGTGTATCGATCACCAATGCTCCTGGCAAGGAAGCTTATCCCATCTCAAGCTTCACCTGGCTCTTGATTCCGGTCAAGGCCCAGGATGCAGCTAAGGGTAAGGTAATCAAGGACTTCCTGCAGTGGATGCTCGATCATGGGCAGTCGGAAGCAGCTGGCCTTTACTATGCACCGCTTCCCAAGTCTGTCGCGGACAAGGTTCGCGGAACCATCAACGGACTGCAGTAAAAACGCTGAGAACTGGTTACGGGGCATCCGCCCGTGCGGATGCCCCGTATTTTGTTGTAGGATCAGGCGAGCCTGCTCGAAGTTCGATTGTGCCTCCAATTGGCTGATTTCTCAGTGCGTTTAACCTCCTGTTTACCTGAAACAGGTAGCTTTGATAGTGGTGAAAATTAGATTTCAGGAAGTTCCTGTGGCCGGTCAACCGGAAACACCTCACCGAGCGGACCTGACCGCGTCATCGTCGGACTCGCGGCCATCGCCATCTGCAGTGAGGAAATTTTTGCTCGGCCGCGGGAATTCGGCTTTCGCGGACGGCTCATTTCGCTGGCTCATGCTGCTATGTGCCTGCAGCATTTTTGGGATCGTCGCTTTGATTGCCGTCGAACTGGTAATGCGATCCAAGTTATCGATCACCAAGTTCGGGATGGCATTTTTTATCCGCCAGGCATGGGACCCCGTAAGCGGTGACTTCGGGGCTTTACCGTTTGTTTATGGGACGCTGGTTTCCTCGTTTGTAGCGCTCCTGCTGGCCGTACCTCTGGCGATCGGTCTGGCAATCTTTCTCACCGAGATGTGTCCACGGTTCCTGCGCGCGCCGCTCGCATTTATCACTGAGCTGCTGGCCGCGATTCCCAGCGTGGTCTATGGACTGTGGGCTATCTTCGTCCTGGTTCCAATTCTGCGGGAGCACGTAAATCCGGTGCTCGCCAAGACCCTCGGCTGGACGGGGTTTTTCAGCGGTCCAAATTTTGGCATCGGCATGCTGGCCGCCGGGGTAATTCTCGCGATTATGATTCTGCCCATCATCTCCTCGCTCACGCGGGAGGTGATGACCGCTGTTCCGCAAAGCCAGCGCGAGGCGGCGTTGGCGCTGGGTGCGACCCGCTGGGAGATGATTCGCATGAGCGTCCTGCGGAATGCGCGCATCGGAATTGTGGGATCGATCATTCTGGGGCTTGGCCGCGCTCTCGGCGAAACAATGGCTGTCACCATGGTGATCGGCAATCGGCCCGATATCGCCAAGTCTCTCTTTGCACCCGCCTACTCCATGGCCGCAGTGATCGCCAGCGAGTTCACTGAGGCAACGGACGATTTGTATCTGAGTGCCCTGATGGAGATTGGCCTGGCGCTGTTCATAGTGACGATCATCGTCAACGCCCTGGCCCGCCTGCTGGTATGGGCAGTTACCCGGGGCGCGCCTGCGCGTGTCAGCTAGCGAGAAACCTATGGCTCAAAGGTCCAATCCGAGCGCCGCGAACCGGCTATGGCGCGATGCGGTGAATAACATTGCCACGGTACTGGCCGTTGTAAGCACGATTCTTGTGGTTACTCCGCTGGTGGCTATTTTCGTCTATCTACTTTACAAGGGCGCTCACTCGCTCAATTTCGCTTTCTTCACGCAGGCACCCAAGCCGGTTGGCGAGGCGGGCGGCGGCATGGCGAATTCGATTCTTGGTTCGGCCATTCTGCTTGGCGTCGGCAGCGTTGTCGGTGTCCCTATCGGCATCGGCGCGGGCATCTTTCTTGCGGAGTTTGGCCGAGGGGGACGACTGGCGAACACAGTTCGTTTTACCGCGGACGTCCTGAACGGAGTGCCCTCGATTGTGATGGGCATAGCGGTCTATTCGCTGATAGTGTTGCCGCAGAAGCATTTTTCTGCCCTCTCGGGAGGCGTGGCGCTCGGCATCATGATGATTCCGACGATCACACGTACCACGGAGGAGATGCTGCTGATGGTGCCGCACGCGATTCGTGAGGCCGCGCTTGGCCTGGGCGTTCCCAACTGGCGTTCCGTGCTGTCGATTACCTTGAAGACCGCATCTGCAGGAGTCATTACCGGATGCATGTTGGCCTTTGCGCGCGTGGCGGGAGAGACGGCTCCTCTGCTTTTCACCGCATTTGGCAACCAGTTCTGGAGCACCAATCTTAACGAGCCGATCGCCGCGCTACCCCTGCAGATCTTTGTATATGCCATCTCTCCCTATGACGAATGGCACCGATTGGCATGGGCCGGAGCGCTGGTACTGATCGCACTGATTGTGGTTGCGGTCTCGCTCGTGCGTTACGTGGCGTCGCGCGGCATATTGAAAGGGGCGAACTAGTGGGTGTCGGGATTCAAGTCACCGATTTGAATGCATGGTATGGATCGAATCATGCACTTCTCTCGATCAACATGAACATTCCTGCCAATCACGCGACAGCGCTGATTGGCCCATCGGGATGCGGCAAATCGACGTTTGTTCGCTGCTTGAACCGCATGCATGAAACGAATCCATCGGCACGCGCTACCGGAGAAGTGCGCATCGGCGACATTGAGATTTACTCCGAGGCATCTCCGGTTGAAATCCGGCGTCGTGTCGGCATGGTCTTCCAGCGCCCCAATCCTTTCCCCACCATGTCAATCTACGACAACGTTGCATCCGGACTGCGGCTGAACGGCTTCCGCAACAAGCGCGTGCTGGATGAAGTCGTGGAGCGCTCGCTGCAGAGTTCGGCGTTGTGGGATGAGGTGAAGGACGATCTGCACAAGAAGTCTGGCGCCAGCCTCTCCGGCGGCCAGCAGCAACGGCTTTGTATTGCGCGTGCTCTGGCGGTCGATCCCGAGGTGCTGTTGATGGATGAGCCGGCCTCGGCGCTCGATCCCGTATCCACCGCAAAGATTGAAGACCTGATCTTTCAGTTGAAGACGCAATATACGATCGTCATCGTCACGCACAACATGCAGCAGGCAGCGCGTGTTGCGGAAACGACCGGCTTCTTTCTGCTGGGCAAGCTCGTGGAGTTCGATTCGACGCACAAGATTTTTACCAATCCATCCGACAAGCGCACCGAGGATTACATCACAGGCAGGTTTGGATGATACGGCTCAGGTTTCAACAAAGCCTTGACGACTTGAAGGAAAAGCTGCTGGTGATGGCGGGGATGTCCGAGCAGGCAATCCAGCGTGCCATTGAGGCATATCGCACTCGCGACATCTCGATCTGCGACCTCGTGGTGCGCAGTGAAATGGCAATCAATCGCCTGGAGCGCTCCATCGACCAGATGGCCATCGACCTTCTTGCGATGGAACAACCTACTGCCATCGACCTTCGATTCATCCTGTCGGTAATCAAGATTAACGCGGATCTGGAACGGGTAGGCGATGCTGCGGTGACGATCACCGAGCGTGTCCGCGACTTGCAGGCGTTTCCTCCTGTGGAGCTGCCGGTGGATATCCAGCGCATGGCCTCGCTGGCCGCGGGAATGATCCGCAAAGCGCTGCAAGCCTTTATTGAGGCGGACGCTGAGCTGGCGCAGACCGTGCTGACGATGGATGACAGCGTAGACAAGCTCAACGAAAATGCGTTCTTTGCGCTCTCCAACGTGATGAAGGAGAAGTCCTCGCTGGCTCCGCAGGCGCTGAACGCGCTCATGATTTCACGCAGCCTGGAGCGCGTTGCCGATCACGCCACGAATATTGCGGAAGACGTGATCTTCTGGGTGCGAGGCGCGGATGTGCGCCACTACCTCAGTACGAGTGAGCGCCCGCGAGAGAAGGATGAAGGAACGGAGCCAGCCTAGAAGAGTTCCGGCTGGACAGTGTTCCCGGCATCAGGCAGACCAGGACACGAGCTTGCGAAGCAAGGGGTAATAGAGGCCCAGTTTGATCCGCGTCGTTGGCCCATTCAACAGACGCAACACTTCCGCGTAGGCCGCAAGCTGCGGCTCGTACTCCTGCTTCTCTTTCGCAAGAAACTCGGCCAGGCCACTGGCGCTGTGGCTGGCGGTTTTATAATCCATGATCCAATAGACGTCCGCGCCTGGGGCGGCAACGTCTTCTCCAGCGCGAAAGACGCGGTCAATGCGCACATTGCGCAGGGAGCCCTTCACCCATCCGCTCCATGAAACTTCATTCCGCGCTTCCAGGTGGGGAGAGAGTATCCACCTTCCCACCTCGTCGTCCAGCGCCTCAGAGGCTGCGCGGATGACTTCGCTTGCGAGGGAGGACGCCTGCGCGCTCGAGACTCCCTCTGACCGAAGCTTATTCTCAATCGCAGGCCGCCATTCAGCAAGGCTCTGCTGACAGCGAAGAATGGCTGTGCCTTCGGCGAGGGTTCGTGCGATTTTTTCAAGGAGTGCATGCACGGCGACACCGAACGCTCGTGCCCGGATGGAGCCTGCCGGACGCTCAAAGAGAGTCTCCGGGGAACTATCGGAAGAATATGTCGCAATGACAGGTACATTAGTTCGGAAATCTTCCGGAACAAAGCTTTCCGGCAACCGCCGAAGAGTAGCGGGCTGCTCCTCAGCGGCTGCCAGGTCGTAAACGCCAGGCAGCGGAGACTCTGAAAGAGGCGGGAAGGGAAGCAGGTTGTCGGGCGCGGGTGTTGCAGACTGCTTCTCTTGCCATGCTTGTAGAGCTTGAAGAAAAGGTGCTTCCAGACTCGGCCATGCAGTTCGCAACAAGCTGTTGGGGCTTCCAGCAGTAAGCGAATAGGTGACTTCCTGCGTCTTCTTATCGGTTTTCGCCTGAATGAGCGCGGTTCCCAGCAGGTGTAACTCGCGCCGGGCGCGTGTGCAAGCTACATAGAAGAGCCGCTTCTGTTCTTCGTCGAGGCGCATCTTCTCCTGCTTCTTTACCCAGGAGTAGAGCGAGTCCGCCTCCTTCCCCTTTTCTCCGATGGGCGCCACCAGAATCTCGCTGTCTCCCTCTTCCGCGTATGTTTCGTCAGACGCCGGAATCGAGCGCTCCAGCCACAATAGCAACTTTGCCTTGTCTCCATTGGGCTGGCGGTCCAGGCCTGGCACGATCACGATGTCGAATCCAAGTCCCTTTGCCTTGTGGATGGTCATTAACTGGATGCCTGCCGATTCGCTCGACTCCGGATCAGGCTGAGCAAAGAGCCGCGTAAGCCGGTCTCTCAGCTCTTCCCCCAGGCATCCGATGCCGTCGGCATCCATCTTTTCCAGCATGCTGAAGAAGACCTGTGCATTCTCATACGCGATGGCGTCCACACACTCATGCCCGCCAAGGCTGTGCCATACGCGTTCCAGCCACACGGCAAGAGGCTGCGAAGACGATTGGCGATAGCGCTGCTCTAGAGCCGCTTCAAGAACCATGTGGGTTCGGCGGGCTCGCTGCTGTCCATCCGCACTCAACAAGCCAATGCGCGTTCGCAGCAACTGGAGCACTGGAATCTTCGCCAGGAGCTTGTCGTCCGCGCCGCAGAGCTGATGCAGATCTGCGAGCGTAAGCCCGCACCATGGCGCGCGCAGCACTGCGAGCCACGCCACCCTGTCCATCGGGTGCAGCAGGGCCTTCAGCAGTGAGGTGAGGTCAAGCACCTCCTGCCGGTCACCGAGGTTTTCCATCTCGACGGCACGAAAGCGGACGCCGGATTGGCGCAACTTCTCCGCCACTGGCAGAAGGTGATTGCGCGCGCGAGATAGGATGGCAATTGTGTAACTCTTATTGTTACGTTTCGCTTCGTCGATTTGTGCAAGATGCGCTTCGACAATGGTGAGGATCTGGCTGGCTTCGTCTTCCTGTGCCTGCTGCCGGGCTTCGATGGAGACACGGCCCGAGGCCGGTGGTGCGATAAGATTCGGCAGGATGTGTACGCTGTCGGGAACGAAGGCGGGATCGCTGGCTTCCGACGGGGTGAACTCCACCGAAGCCGCATCCGGGTTGGAGCCTTGCGCGAAGATGGGTTCGAGAAGTTCGTTGAGGCGATCCACCACGCCACGGTGCGAGCGAAAGTTGGTTGTGAGTTGCAGGTTTTTCAGTGGCAGTGCATCCGGACCGGAGCCTAATCCGTGCAGGCGGGCATGGTGAAAGAGTTCGACCTCTGCCTGACGAAATAAATAGATCGACTGCATCGGATCCCCAACCAGGAAGCAGGTGCGGCCCTCACCCGGCAGCCACCCGCTCACCAGCATCTGCAACAGCTCCTGCTGGCTGCGAGAGGTGTCCTGAAATTCATCCACCAGCAGGTGCCGCACTTGATCGCTGGCAGCCAGCCCGAATTCAGTCGGAGTTTCGCCCAGCACCTCGTCGCGATACCGCAGAACCTGCGCGGCTGCGAAGCTAATCTCGACAAAATCCACAGTGTTCTGTTCGGCGAAGATGACACGCAGCTCCGCGGTGGCCTGCCGCAGCGTGAGGAAGAGCCGGGAGAGCCGCACCCACTGCTCCTCGGTGTAATGCGCGGGCGGAAGGCTATCGACCTCGCAGAGTGCCTCATGGAAGCCGGGGATAGCCTCCAGCCGGTGCACGAGTGCGTGGAATCTGTTCTTTTCCGACGCGGAATCGGCGAGGAATCCTTCAGCGATAGAAAGTCTTTGACGCCAGCTTTGGCCGCCCGTCAACAGAAAAGCAGAGACCGCCTTCCAGGCATCTACATCTGTTTGCGCGTGAGAAGGGAAGCCGTCAAGGGCAGCAAGAGCGGCGATCCTCTTGAAATTGTGCTTGTGTCTGATACATTCCGGCGATTGCAGGTTTCGGCAGGAAAATGCGGCGAGTTCTGCTAAGTCTTGGCCATTCTCACCCGCTGCCTCGAGCATGCCGGTGAGCCTCTCCAGCACGCGTCGAATTGCGCGGGCCATGGGCTTCTCCAGCTCCTGACGCACGGTGCTCTGCCAATCCTCGTCCTCGTTGAAGACGAATGCGTGCCGCCATTGATCGCGACGAGCCAGCATATTCGCGATCAACTGTTCGCACTCTGCGAGTCCGTTATCGCGCAGTTCGAGCAGGGTCTGGATGGCCTCGGTTAACTGCCTGTTCGATCCGCCAAGTCTCTGCAGGGTACGCCGTGCCGCAAGCGAATACAGCGCTCCCGCGGCCTCGGTAGGCTGAAAAGTTCCACCAAGCCGGGCAAGCAGTGGCGTTCGATGCGCGAGCGAAAGGCAGAAGGAATCGATGGTCTCAATTTTGAGCAGTTGCGGATTGCGGAGCAGATCCCATCCCTGTCTTTCAGCATGGCGCAGCGCCCGCCGCGCTGGTTCCAGCGCAGGATCGCTCTCATCGCTCATTGCGTGTTCCATGCTTTCCAGGATGCGCCGCCGCATCTCCGCAGTGGCCGCGCGCGTGAAGGTGATCGCGAGGATCTGATCCGGTGAATCGACTTCGCTCAGCAATTGCAGAAAGCGTTGCGTCAGCAGTTCGGTCTTGCCCGATCCGGCAGGGGCCTGGACGATGCAGGAGTCGCTTGTATCGAGGGCCTCAGCGCGCGCCGCGGAGTCCACGTAGCGCGTAGCTTCCGACTCAATCATTCCTCTCATCCTCCCCGTTGCTGTTCCCGGAATATGTGGTGTCCACTGCGAGGTGCGGCACGGCGGTCTCCGCCACTCGACAGAGTGCGGGAAACGCACAGTGCTTACAGGTCTGCGGATAGCGCTTGGGATCTACAGAGGCTTCGCCGCGCACGAAGCCATTCGCCAATTCGAGAAGGTCTTCCTTCCAGGCATTTCTCATCGTCTCGTCGAGAGGCTTCTTCACCAGCGCTGCTGTACCGCCGAGATGAGCGAACAGTTGCTCCTTCGGATTCTGTACGTGTCCGACGAACTTCATCTTTCCAGCGCGAATCTGGGCGAAGACAAGGCCCTGAACATCTTCCAGTCCGCCATACGTGGCATAGAGGGGGAGTTGTGGCTCCTCCAGCCGGGGCACAGTCCACTGTGAGGTGGAGACTTCGCCGGTTTTATAGTCGATCAGCAGGCGAGTCGCATCGCTCAGCAGATCAACGCGATCCATGCGCAGATCGAGGCGCAGATCTCCCACGTAAACATCCTTCATGGCCTTTTCGCACGCCTCCACGGTGAAGGGTTGGCGATCGGCCTCATACATAAGCCAGGAGGTAAGGACCATATGCAGCCGCTCTTTTTCCGCCTGAAGGTAGGTCGTGGTCCAGGCGTCTGCTTCCTGCGTGGCGGGATACCGTTTGAAGACCTCCTCGATATGCGTTGTCAGCATTGCGTCCAGCGTGTTGCCGTGGATTGCAGAGTGCAGATCGCTCAGCGAGTGGAGCCGGCCTTCTGCCGGTGCTTGAGACCAAAGCCGCTCCAGCACGGAGTGAAGCAGGTCCCCTCGCTGCAACGCGGATAAGCCCCATTGCACCTCTTCCAGTTCGCTGGCAAAAAGCCTGGCTGCTGCGAAGGACTGGAAGGGACACGCGGACTGACGCTTGAGAACAGCGAAGCCGCCAACCGTTCTGTCGCTCGGCCAGGGAATTCCGGCGCTGTCCGGGACCTTCTCCGTACGATCCAGAGGCGGAGGTTCTGATTCGAGCGCGAGTTCCGCGCGAAGTTCATCCGAAGGCAGAGCCTCGGGGCATTCTGGCAGCTCACGCAGCAGCGTAGAGGGCCGCAGAGCCCCGTCTTCATTCTGCCCGGAGTAGCTGAAGATCGAGACAGGCGCGCTCGAAGCTACGCGCAGAGTTGTGGTCCGTGCGAGATCCCAATCCGTTGCGGCGGTGGAGTGCGGCATTCCAGCAGCGCGCTGGACTGCAAGCGGAAGCAGGGGATGCGGCCTCCCACTTCGCGGCCAGGTGCCTTCCTCCGCGCCAAGGAACCAGACCGCGTCAAAGCTCTGGCCTGAGGACTCTGCTGGTCCCATCACCTGTACCTGCGCATCCTGTGATTCGGGTGAAAAGATGGCTTCGGTTGCGTGTCTTTCCAGAAACGACAGGAATTCCCTGTAGGAAAGGCGATAGTCGTCAAAGCCAAGAGTGGCCATGCTCTCCAGCAGTCGTGCCCATTTCTTGCGCGCCTGAAATTCGATACTGTCGGGTTCCGCAGGCCCCGGCCATCCGGCGGTGGAAAGCATGGCCTGTGCCAGTTCCGTCCACTCCAGGGCCTCGCGGGGGCGATCTACGCGAGCAATCCGCGACATGTTGCTGAGGCGCTGCACCAGCTTCTTTCCCGCATCGTTCGCTTGCTGCTGGCGTTGCTTTGCGAAGTTGGAAAGGCTGATCTCCTGCTGCATCAGGCCCGATCCTCGCAGGCGGAAATCGATTTCAGAGAGCAGAAGGGGGTCTGTATCCGTAACTGCGACAAATCCAGATAACAGCAACCAGGATAGCTCCTCGGCCATCAGCGGAGAGTCGATCCAGCGCAGCAGGAGGAGCGCCGCGCGTACTACAGGAAGCGTTGCCAGCGGCACGCCGAGCGAAAACTCAAAGGGCAGGGATGTTGGTTTCGCCAAGATGTTCATCGATTCCGGGGCAAGCATGCGGCGAAAGGTGCGCTCGATCTCTCCCCGAGCAGCTTCAAGGTCAGGGACAATTACGGCTATCCGAAGTGAGGGATCTTTGAGGAGCAGCTTTCGCAGCCATGCTGCGCAGGTGGCAATTTCGTCGCGGCGGTTCTGCGCCAGTATCAGGCGGGGAGGTGCAGCAGCTTCAGGCGACACGAGCCTCGTAATTACGGAGCCCATCTCCTGGAGCGCATCCAGCAGCTTCTGTTGTCCGGGCGTGAGCCTGTCAAAGCCGAGGAGACGTATCTCCGGGGGCACGGCGATGCTCCCCTTATGGATCTGCTCGGCCAGCGTGGCGGTGAGTTGGCTGTGGCTGATGGCGCGACGTCTGCGGCACTCTCCATCAAAGGCGAAGGCCCAGCGGCGGAATGCCTCAGGGTCGCTCAGGGAGTCCTCTCCGCGGGTCGACCAGGGAAACTGCCGCCGTCCCTGCGCATCGTAATCCGATAGAAGCGAGTATGCCTGTTGCGCGAGAGCCGTTAGGGGATCCACGGAAACCACCAGCTTCGCTTCCTCCTGCGACTGCACCACGCGCTTCCAGAGCCAGCGCTCCTGCAGGGAAGAGAGCAGGAGAGGCGCATCCTTAATTGAGAACGCGTATTCCGCCCAGAGCTCGCCCAGCCAGCCTGACCAATCGGCCACGGTTGGCGAGGCCCATGCCTGGGCACCCCGGAGCCTCTGCCAATCCGCATAGGCGCGCCGCAAGGTGCGAGCGGCGCGCGGATTTGCGGTGACGACCAGCCCTCCACCGGCCAGATACTCCAGAACTTCGACAGCAGGATCCATGTCTGCTTTATACTCTCGCAGGTTCTGGAAATTTGCAGCATGTGGCAGTGTAAACTGTAGCGTGAATCGCTTTCCCATACTGGTTTTATGTCTGGCTGTTCTGTCGCTTGGCGTTTTCAGCTCCGGCTGTCGCAAGGGGCAGCCGGCGGCTAGCTCGTCCGCGTCTTCGGGAGCACCGTTCAAGACTTACAAGCTGCGCGGCAAGGTGGTATCTATCGATGCTGCCCGGAGCGAGGTGACGCTCGACCATGAGGCGATTCCCGGCTTCATGTCGGCGATGACGATGCCCTATAAGTTAAAGGATCCCACGATCCTGAGCGAGTTCCATCCCGGGGACACGATAACGGCAGACATTCTGGTATCCGATCAGGACGTGCTGCTGGACCACGTCGTCATCGTTGGGCAGGCAAAGCCGGATTACAAGCCGGCAGCCATGTATCACATTCCCAAGCCCGGCGATGAGGTGCCCGACTTTAAGTTTCTCAACCAGAGTAACCGTCAGATTCATCTGGCAGAGTTTCACGGCAAAGCCCTGCTGGTCACCTTCATCTATACGCGGTGTCCGCTGGCAGACTTTTGCCCACGCATGAGCCGGAATTTCGCGACGATCGATAAGGCTCTTGCGGGGGATCAGGCGCTCTATGCGAAGACCCACCTGCTGAGTGTGAGCTTTGATCCGGACTACGATACGCCGCAGGTTCTACGCAGTTACGGCGGCGCCTACACGGGCAAGTACACCAACGAGACGTTCAGTCACTGGGACTTTGCCGCTCCAGCGAAGGCCGAACAGCCGGAGATTACGAAGTTTTTTGATGTTGGCGTGGCGCCCGAGGCAAACAAGACCATTACACACTCGCTTTCTACCGTGCTGATTGGACCGGATGGCAAGGTGGCGCAATGGTATCCCGGCAACGATTGGAAGCCGGAGGACGTAATCAAAGACATCCGGCAATCCCTGCAGGCGCATAGCTAACAGGCGCATTGCCAGGCGCCGTAGCGTGCCCGAAGCAGCAGGCCAATTCTTCCACCCTTGCGCCCGGTCCTGTTACGCTGAAACACTGAATCGACTTAAGACGTTCGTGCATCTCTATCGGTACTCAGTTTGTAGAGGATCATCGCGGGTTTCGCTGATGGTCCGGAGGCAAGTTTTCTTCATAATGGTCTGGAGGCAAGTTTCTTCATGGCAAAGGTTACGGTGGTTTTCGGCATTCTGCTCATACTGCTTGGCGTTATAGGTTTTGTTGGCACAGGAAGCACTCACTACACCGCCCTGATTCCATGTGCGTTCGGCGTCCTTCTGGCAATCTTTGGATTGCTGGCCAAAACCCCCGATGCTTCCCGGCGCAAGTTGTTCATGCATATCGCGGTGACGGTGGGACTGCTTGGGTTTCTGGGTACGGTCAAATCGGTTGTGAACTTCTTCCAGATGATGCAGGGACAGCCCTTCCCCTATCCGGCGGCAGTTGAGGCCAAGGCTGCCATGGCCGCTCTCACATTCGTCTATGTTGTGCTATGTGTGCGCTCGTTTATCGCGGCGCGCCGCACGGGGGTTGTCTAAAAATATGCGTCCTTCCACCATGTCGATGCGGGCCGAGCGCAGTATCAGCGGTCGTGGGTCACATGGTGGAGGGGACTCGCCCGAAAAGAAGCACAAACCCAACCTGCGCAAGGTCGTGCCGGAGATATGGAAGCTGGTTCGATCGCGCCGCTGGATCCTGCTGCTGGGCTTGATGCTCACCGGGTTGAAGAGCGTTACAGGGCTGGTGCTTCCGCTCTCCACAAAGTACCTGATCGATACCGTGCTCAAGAGCGATGGCAGCGGAGCAGGCAAACTGCCCTGGCTGGTTGCCGCGGTCTTTTCCGCCACGGCTGTGCAGGCGATGACCTCGTTCTCGCTGACGCAATTGCTGTCCAAGGCCGGGCAGCGGATGATTGCCGATCTTCGCAAGCAGGTGCAGCAGCACATCGGGCGGCTACCCGTGAGCTTCTACGATGCCAACCGTACCGGCACGCTGGTCTCCCGCATTATGACGGACGTTGAAGGCGTGCGGAATCTGATTGGCACGGGCCTGGTGGATTTCGTCGGCGGCCTGCTCACCGCGCTCATCGTCTTCGGCATCCTGCTGTATAAGAGCCAGCGCATCACGCTTATTGTTTTCTCCGTGATCCTGCTCTTTGTCTTCGTGCTGCAAAAGGCATTCAAGATTATTCGTCCTATCTTCCGCGAGCGCAGCAGGATCAACGCCGAGGTTACTGGCCGCCTGACAGAATCGCTGGGTGGTGTGCGCGTGATCAAGGGCTATCACGCAGAGGATCGCGAAGCCGGCGTCTTTGCGCAAGGTGTGCAGCGCCTGCTGGATAACGTGATGAAGTCACTGACTGCTACCAGCGCCCTGGGTTTTGTCTCGACTACGGTGCTGGGGATAGTTGGCGGCCTGGTGATGCTGCTCGGCGGACACCAGGTTCTCAATCATCAACTGACGACCGGCGGATACTTCCAATACACGATGCTGCTGGCGTTTATGATCGCTCCGGTCTTTCAGATCGTGAATGTGGGCACGCAGATCACGGAAGCAATCGCAGGGCTCGACCGCACCATCGAAATTCTGAACGAACGCCAGGAGGACGCCGATCCGGCACGGACGGTTGTTCTGCCAACGATCCATGGCGAGGTTGCGTTTGACAATGTGAGCTTTGCCTACGATCCGGAGAAGCCGGTCCTGCATGAGGTCTCCTTTCTCTCGAACCCGGGTACGGTGACTGCGCTGGTCGGCTCGTCCGGCTCGGGCAAGTCCACGATCATCAGCCTCATCTGCGCGTTCCACACACCCAATGCCGGAGCGGTGCTGATCGATGGAGTGGACCTCTCCACGGTGAAGCTGGATAGCTACCGCAGCCAGCTTGGGGTAGTGCTGCAGGATTCCTTCCTGTTCGATGGATCGATCCGCGACAACATACTTTTCTCGCGTCCCGATGCGACGGAAGAAGAGTTTCTATCCGCCTGCCGCATCGCGCGCGTCGACGAATTCGCAGAGCGTTTTCCGGAGAACTACGACACAATTGTCGGGGAGCGCGGCGTCAAGCTCTCGGGAGGACAGCGTCAGCGGCTGTCCATTGCGCGCGCCATCCTTGCCGATCCGCGCATTCTTATACTCGATGAGGCTACCTCGTCGCTCGACTCGGAATCCGAGGCGATGATCCAGGAGGGGTTGAGCTACCTGATGCGGGGGCGCACCACCTTCGTAATTGCGCACAGGCTCTCGACGATCCGCCGCGCCGATCAGATCCTGGTGGTCGAGGCGGGGAGGATTGTGGAGCGCGGAACCCATGAGAGCCTGTATGCGCTCGGTGGACGCTACTACGACCTCTACACCCGGCAGCATGGGTTGGAGACGAATCTCTTCCTCGCTCCTGGTGAGGGAGATGCAGTGCCGGAAGAGACGAAGTAGCTCCTGCTCTCGCGGCACTGCGCGTTCTCACCCCAGCTACGCCACTCCTAATTCGCGCATGAGGAATGCGTAATCGAAGGCGATCTCCTTCAGGTAGTCATAGCGGCCGCTGGCGCCGCCATGGCCTGCGCTCATGTTGGTGTAGAGCAGCAGAGCGTGGCCGCCGGTGTCGAGCGTGCGCAGCTTCGCCACATATTTCGCCGGCTCCCAATACATGACCTGACTATCGTTCAGAGAGGTTTTGACCAGCATTGCGGGATAGGCGGCCTGCCGCAGGTTGTCATAAGGGGAGTAGCTGAGCATGTACTCGAACGCAGGCTGCTCATTGGGATTGCCCCACTCCTCGTACTCCGGCACCGTCAGCGGGAGGGAAGCATCCAGCATCGTGTTCATCACGTCGACAAAGGGGACATGCGAGACGACGGCGCGGAAGAGTTCGGGCCGCATGTTGGCGACGGCACCCATCAGTAATCCACCGGCGCTGCCGCCTTCGATCGCAACTCGATTCGGGTCGCCATAGCCCTTCGCGGTTAACGCTTCCGTCACCGTAATGAAGTCGGTGAAGGTGTTTCGCTTCTGCATCAGCCGTCCGGCGTCATGCCATGGCTTCCCCATGTCTCCGCCGCCGCGAATATGCGCAAAGGCAAGCACAAATCCGCGATCCAACAAGATCAGGCGGTTCGAACTGAAGCGAATCGGCAGCGCATATCCATACGAGCCATAGCCATAGACCCACAGCGGATTGGCGCCGTTGCCCTTTTTATCTTTGCGATAGACGATGGAGACGGGAATATCGACTCCGTCGGCGGCCTTGGCAAAGATGCGCTCGGATTGGTACAGCGACCGGTCGAAGCCGCCGGGAACCTCCTGCTGCTTGAGGAGGGCCGAGGTTCCGCTGAGGACGTCATACTCGTAGACCGACGCGGGCGTTACCAGCGACTGGTAGTTATAGCGGTATTTCGTCGTGTCGAACTCGCGATTGATGTATGGGTCTACGCTATATACCGGTTCCGGGAAGGAGACTTCCGCCGCTGGTCCAGTGGACAGGCCCGCATCAGCGAAGCGAAAGACGCGGAGCGTCGGCAGGCCGTTGCTGCGCTCCCACGCTGCGTAGAAAGACGCGAATACCTCAACCTCTTCCAGCATCACATCGGGGCGGTGCGGCAGCATCTCTGTCCAATGTTCGCGTCCCGGCTTGTCAACGGGCGTGGTAACCAGCCGGAAATTTCTGCCAGCGTCGTTGGTGCGGATGTAGAAGATGCCATTGCGATGATCGGCGTAGTACTCCAGGTCATCTTCTCTCGGGTGGATGAGCGTCCATGCGCCCTCGGGTGTTCCGGCGGGAAGAAACTGCTCTTCCGTCGTGGTGTGGCTGCCAGAGGCGAGGATGATGTACTGGCCATCGCAGGTGCGGCCGGCACCGATGTTGAATCGTTCATCCTTTTCTTCGTACACCAGCACATCCTGCTCGTGGGGAGCGCCCACAACATGCCGGTAGAACTGGTATTGGCGTTTCTGCTCCTCATCCTCCACCGAGTAGAAGAGGGTTCGATTGTCGTTCGCCCAGACGATGGAGCCAACGCGCTCCACGCGATCGGCGAGCGTCTCACCCGTGCGCAGGTCCTTCACATGGAGCGTGTACTGGCGGAAGCCTGTCGTGTCGGTGGAGTAGGCAAGCAGGTTGCCGTCATCGGATACGGTAAAGACATCCACCGCCATAAAGTCTTCATTCTTTGCCAGCTCGTTGACGTCGAGCAGTACCTGCTCCGGCGCCTTGTCTCCCTCCTGGCGCGACTTGCGGCAATAGATGGGGTACTGGAGCCCCTGCTCCGTGCGCGTGTAGTAGAGGTAGCCGCGCTCCGGGAAGGGAACCGATACATCGGTCTCCTTGATGTGCCCCACCATCTCGTCGTAGAGCTCCTTCTGCAGATTCTCCGTCCCTTGCATGATGGCGTTGGAGTAGGCATTCTCCGCCTCCAGATAGGCGACGACTTCAGGGCTCGATTTCTCGCGCAGCCAGGCATAGTCATCGACCAGCGTGTGGCCATGGAGAGTGGTTTGCTTCGGTTCGCGGCGGGCAACCGGTGCAGCGTCTGCTTTAGCGTTTGCTTGGGAAGTAGCGGTCTCGGGTGTGCTCATAGCTGAGGCAAGCATACCCCGCCCGGCGCTTGCCGTGTAGTGGTCCGCGCAGAAAAGGGAGCTTAGCCGCGGATCAACAACTGCTGATGCTCCGTGAAGACCCTGCCGGTGATCAGGTAGCTTGCCGTGAGGCAGGTAATAGCGGCGGCAGAGAAGATCGTCGTGATGACCACAAACTGGTAAAGCGCAGCATAGACAGGCGATGAGCCGGAGAGAATCATTCCGGCCATGAGGCCCGGGATCCACACAATGCCCAGCGAGCGCACGTTGTCGATAGAGGGGATCAGGCTCGCCTTGTACGCCGCCTGCAGGTAGCGAATCGACGCCGCATCAGGTGTCGCTCCAAGAGCCAGGGCCGATTCGATCTCGCCAACATGGCTCTTTAGTTCCCCGCGAAATCGATCCAGAAAGAGTGCCTGGGTATTCATAGTGTTGGCGATGATCATGCTGCCGACCGGGATCAATATGGTGATGCGCAGCGGAATGACGCCGAGGGCGACCATGATCGCGATTACGCTGCCCGCACCGACAAAGATGGAAATCAGCGCGAGCGTAAATGCCCGAGGGATGCTCTTCGCCCTGCGGCGCACGATGGTCGCAGCCGCGATCATCATGATGCTCAGAACGATCAGGGAGGTCCACTGCGGTCCATGCAGCAGGGCGGCAAGAATCGCGCCCACGGCGACGACTTGCGCAATGCCGCGCAACAACGCCAGCGGCAGATCGCCGAGCATATCCACGCCGCGCCGCCGGGCCAGCACCATGGCCAGCAGCGCGATCACCGCAGCGGCGATGCACTCGGCGGCGCCCAGGCCCAACTGGCTATGGAAAAAGTGACTAAGCATGGAGCAGCTCCTTTGCATTGCCGTGCGCGGTCACGCGGCCAGCCTCCAGCATCAGGACCATATCTGCCATTCGCCGGGCCTGCGCCGCATCGTGTGTTACCCATACGCAGGTGAGGTGGCGCTGCCGGATGAGCGACTCCAGCAGACTCTCCACCGCAAGTTTCGAAGCGTCATCCAGGGCTGACGTCGGCTCGTCGAGCAGGAGCACCTCTGGCTTGTTCGCCAGCGCACGAGTGATGGCAACTCGCTGCGCCTCTCCTCCAGAGAGCGTCAAGGCGTCATGATCCGCAAAGCCCGCCAGACCCACCTGCACCAGCAGGTCCGCAACCGTCGCATCCGGAAGGTCGATGCCTTGCTGCTTCGGCCCAAACCGTACGTTGTCCGCGATCGTACCGGGAAAGAGGAAGGCTCTCTGCATCACCATTCCAACCTGCCGCCGTAACTCGCGCGGAGGAATTTCCCGATAATCCTTTCCATGGAATAGAACGGAACCGCCGGTGGGCTCGTCCAGGCGATTGAGCAAACGAAGAAGCGTGCTCTTGCCCGCGCCGCTCGGTCCCACGACAGCCAGCACTTCGCCGCGCGTTACAGGAAAGCTCACTCCACTGAGCAGAATTTTGGCAGGCTTCTCTGCCGTCGCGGGTAACACACGGCTTAAGTCAATACACTCCAGCACATTGGGAGAGGAACTCATAGGCGCAAGGTCAGTCTACACGGAGCGCAGCCTGCCAGGTTTCCCATCGGATAGCGGAGAGAACAGCGGGCATCGTCGCGGTGATTTTCTGTATCTCACCTCGATAGGACAGGTGGTGAAGGATGAGCTATAACTGGATTCCGCGTGGCCTGCTGTGGTTTGCCGCGTCGTCCCTTCTATCGGCAGGGATAGCGCTCGGCCAGATGCAGGGACCCCCGACGCAGGGACCGCCGAACAGCGCCTCTCCCGGAATCGGTCAAAGACCCGGCATGGATGAGAGTCGGCCCTCCACCGAGACAGAAAGCTTCTCGCAGCAGCAGATGGATCAGAAGTTTGTCCATGATGCGCTGCAGGGCGGAATGGCTGAAGTAGCTCTCGGCAAGCTCGCAGCGGAGAAGGGCAGCAATGACGACGTGAAGAAATTCGGTCAGCGTATGGTCGATGACCATACGCGGCTTGGTGAGCAGATGAAACCAGTCGCGCAACAGATCGGTGTCAAGATTCCGACGACTCTCGCCAAGCAGGACAATGAATTGCTGACCAAGCTGCAGGGACTCTCCGGCAGTGACTTCGATGCGGCTTATCTCCAGGCGATGGTGAAGGACCACAAGAAGGATTATGCCGAGTTCCAACGTGAGTCGGAGTCTGCGGTGATTCCGGCAGTGAAGGACGCAGCACAGAAGGGCGCTCCGGTAATCAAATCTCACCTCGATGAGGTGCAGCAACTGGCCAAATCGAATGCGGCATCTTCGGGCGTGACCAGGAAGTAGGCGCTCGATAATAACCAGGAAGACGCTTGATAATGTATAGCGATTCCCCGGATGCGAGCCGCCGCCAATAGGTGGTGGTCCGGATTTCTGGGTACAATAACGGCACATGATGCGGTGCCGAATCAGCACGACTCTGTTCTTATTGCTATTTCTTTGCTCTGCCGGACTAGTGGCATCCGCAGAGCGAATTGAAGATCTGCCTCAACCCACCGATTACGTCAGCGATTTTGCCCACGTCCTGTCTCCCGCGACGGTGCAGGCTCTCGATCGGTACTGCCTTCAGGTGGATCAGCAGGCGCATGCCCAGATTGCTGTAGTCACCGTTAAGAACCTTGACGGCGGGGATATCGACGATTACGCGATTCGCCTCTGGGACAAATGGAAGATTGGCGGCAAGAGTACGGATCGCGGCATTATGATCTTGCTCGCCACCGAGGACCACAAGCGCCGCATCACGACGGGCTATGGACTCGAAGGCATCCTGCCCGATGGCAAGGTGGGAGATATCGGCAGGCAGATGGTTCCTTATCTGCGCGCCAATGACTTCGATTCCGCCGTTACTCTTGCGGTGCAGCAGGTTGCGCAGGTGATCGCTGCGGACGCAGGCGTCACCATTCAGGGCGCACCTCGTCGAGGGCCGCCGCAGCCTATAGGCAAGCCGCTGAGCCTGGGGCAAATCCTTCTCTTCGCAATTGTCATCTTCTTTGTTCTTGCCCTGCTCTCCCGATTGGGTGGGGGAGGACTGCTTGGCTTCCTGCTCGGCATGTTGCTTGGCGGTGGAGGCAGAGGTGGCGGTGGTCGCTGGGGCGGCGGTGGCGATGGCGGGGGTGGAGGTTTCGGCGGGTTTGGCGGCGGCAGCTCCGGGGGCGGAGGTGCCAGCGGAGACTGGTAAGCTATTCAAGCTTGGCTTTTGTTTTTTGATTCCCCACAGTGTTGGTAACCCGGTTCTCCAGATCGGATGATTTGGAGCAAGGAGAATGTAGCTATGAAGCGCGGGCTTTGGATCGGTTTAGCCGTAGTAGGTGTCATCTTTATCGTGTTGCTGCTGATTGCCGGCAGCTATATCAGCGCGAAAAACCAGATGGTGGCCAAGGATGAGGCCGTCAAGAGCGCCTGGTCGCAGGTGGACATTGTGCTGCAACGCCGCGCAGACCTTATTCCGAACCTTGTCGAAACGGTGAAGGGCTACGCTAAGCAGGAGCAGACCGTCTTCGGCGATATCGCCAATGCGCGCGCCGGCTTGCTGAATGCCCGCGATCCACAATCCAAGATCGAAGCAAACGGGCGCCTGGATTCGGCCTTCGGGCGGCTGCTTGCCTTGTCGGAGAACTATCCCGAACTGAAGTCGAACCAGAACTTTATGCGGCTGCAGGATGAACTGGCCGGAACGGAAAACCGCATCTCGGTAGAACGTCGCAGGTACAACGAGGCACTGCAGGACTACAACACCTTCATCCAGCAGTTTCCCAACAGCATATGGGCGGGTATTGCAGGCTTCCATCGTAACCCGGCCTACTTCCAGGCCAGCGAAGGCTCGCGAGCCGTACCAACCGTTAAGTTCAACCAGTAACCGGCTATCTCACAATCCGAAAATAAGTAGAGCCCCGCGATGGTATGCGGGGCTCTACTTATTGGATTACTGCGACGCCGTTTCCGGAAAGCCTGGCCTACTTCTCGGCGTTGAGAGTGACCGTAAAGGTGTCCTTTGCCTCCCACTCTGCGGTCGCGCCTTCGGGATACCGTACGCGGTACATCGTCGCGTTCAGTTGCTTTCCGTCATAGACGAACTTTACATAGTGGTAATTCGGAAAAGCCGGATCGCGATAAAGATCTGCCGCTGTGCGGGCGATGGGATACGGCTTTGCGCCGCCTCCCCCGGAGACGAGATAGACGACGCCGTTTTGCAGGAAGCGCTGATAGTTATGAATGTGCCCGGCGATCACCAGAAACTTGGCAGAGGACCCTGCGGCGGTCTTTTCCAGCAGCGTCGCAAGTTGCCGCTCGTTGGCGCGAACATCGTGCGAGGAGTCGCCCTGGATGGAGTCGGCTACCGGCGGGTGATGCAGCGATACAAAGACAAACTTCGTCTCCCGCGGAAGATGGCCGAGTTGATCCTCCAACCAGCTTCGTTGGCGGCTTCCCTCATCCAGCGATAGATTCGAGTCGAGAGTGAGGATGTAGGCATTCGCCATTTCTACCGAGTACCAGCGGCGTCCCTTCAGCTCGGGGAAGGCGTGCCACCAGTTCTGCGGTTCCAGCGCCTCCGGTCCACGCAGTTCATGGTTGCCCAGCGCAGGGTAGACGCGGATCCCGGCTTCTCGCCATGGAGCTGCTTCTTCGCGGTACACATCGTAGTCATTCGCAACGTTGCCGTTGTAAGGAACATCGCCGGAGAGCAGCAGTGCATCGGGATGCTCCCTGGCAATCTGATCCACAAGCCAGCGCCGTACCTTGGGGTTGGTGGCTTCGGTGTTGCTGGGATCGGTGAAGCGCATATCTCCATATGCAATCAGCGACCAGTGTTTCGCGATCGGATCGCTTGGTACGCGAAATGTGGAGCCCGACGCACTGCGCAGGCTGTTGGTTGCGGCGTTATCTGGCGGAACCGCTGTCTTCTGTCCGCTCTGCGTAATTGCAGGCCGATAATGAGCTACGGCGACCGCGAGAAGAACCGCGGCCGCCGTGTAGAATCCAAACTTCCATTGCATAATGGGGAACCTTCAGGCGTGGAGTCCTGGCGTTTTATGCGTGCGGAACAATTTCAAAGCGATGAGGACGCGGTTGCGCATCCGCACGCTGACGTGCCTCCGCGGTGGGCAGAGCGAGACGCAGAGCTTCAGCCGTCTTGGATGCCTCGGCTGTTGCCGAAACGTTGATGATCTTGAAGCGCGATGCTTCTATCTCATTTTTCTTTTCGGTATCGACAGCCACCAGGCGCGCCTGTTCCAGCATCGGTGTTTCCAGCGTCGCCAGGTTGACGCCTGCGCTCAACTCCTCTGAAGAGAAGGACGCAATCTTTCGATCGTCGATCAGCAAATCGTAGTTTCCCGTGGGCAGCCCGCGCACTTGCAGCATCTGCCGGTCTAGGGTAGAAACCAGGTCGGAGAGCTTCACGGTGAGGGCAAGCACGGGGTCAACCTCTGCGGGCGGGAAGGGCAACGGCAGAGCTTCATCCAACTGTGTCCAGCTAAGCCTTCCTTTTAGGCGTCGCAGATCCGTCACGCTTGCATTCTGCGCTTCGGCTCCGGACTTGGAAACTGCGGCGAGGGTAACGGAACTTACCAGCGACGGTGCGCTCCATCTCTTCAACAGCGCCTCAGCCATAAGCCAGTGGCCGCCTTCGGAGGGGTGCACGCGATCCGGCAGCAGCAGCGTAGCGAGATCGGGGGAGTTTTGGTTCAGCGTCTTCAGGAAGGAGGTGACGGGAGCATTCAAGTCTGCGACTGCAAGATTCTTTTCCTGCCCAAGCTGTGCGATGGAGTCGCTGAACTTGAGCAATGCGCCGTTGTAGCCGCCGGGAAACATGGGGTCTCGCGTTACATCGTCATAGGGGCTGGGCTGGATGAGCGTGATGCGTGCCTGGGGCAGCGTCTTCTGAATGGAGTCGACGATGTGCCGGTAGCCTGCGCTGAAGGTGGATGCGATGCCGGGCTGAGACGGACGATAATAGCCGTCGTTCATGCCGAGCATGATCGTCACCACGTCGGGCCGCTCCGCAAACACATCGCGTTCGAGCCGCAGATCAACTGGTCCAGCCCAGCCACCGCTGACTTTGTCCCCGCCTACGCCGGCATTCCAGAAGGTAACTTTCCAGTGCGGGAAGCGCGTCAGAAGATACTCTTCAACGTACTCTGTGTATCTCCGCTGTTCGGTGATGCTATCACCGTAAAAAACCACACGATCGCCATCGCGAACTGAGAAGCTTGATGCGGTGCTGGCCGCAGACGGTGCCTGCGCGATGGCTGCCAGTGAAGATGCTGCGATGAGTGCTACGGCGGAACACAACGACGAGATACGACTCACAATTCCTCCAGAACTTCCTGCATTCCAATTCGCTGAAGCGAAGGTTGATAGCCATCGTACAGGAAGGGCGGAGTGAAGTGGAGACCTCGCCTCCGGTCAAAGCGGCGAAGTCTCATTGCGGGAAGCGCAGCTTTCGCGCAGAGAGGGAAGGCATCTGCAGGCCTCATGCATAGGCAGCAGTTTCCCCCTGCCTGCCTTGACGCTGCCGCGCCACTTCCTGCAGATATCCGCTGGCCCGGAAGGCTTTCAACGGATCTTCCGGAAGGCCGCGGGCTCTGCGCCAGTCTTTCAGGAAGGGACGAACATCGGTTGCAAAGGCGTCTTTGTAGACGTTCTCCGCATCGATGATCTCCTGATGCTCGCGATGGTATTCCAGCGCCTCGTGGTTCAGCAGTGCAGCCTTCGCATAGAGTTCCTGCGCCGTTGTCACGGTCTGGATCATTGCCTCAATCTTGTTCTTTACATTGTGGCTCTGGTCGATCATGTAGGCGATGTCCGCCCTGGTGTTCGTCTCCCATTCGAAGTGTGCAATCTCCGCAAAGATGCGGAAGACTTGATAGGGATCAATCGAGCCGAGCGTTAGATCGTCATCAGCATAGCGCCGGTCGTTGAAGTGGAATCCGCCGAGCATGTTCTCGCTCAGCAGCCATGCCACAATCTGCTCGATGTTCTGCGAAAGGTAATGATGCCCCACGTCTACCAGCACCTTCGCCTGAGGGCCCGCGTGGCGAGCGTGCAACAGAGACATCCCCCAGTCGGCAATGTCGGTGTGATAAAAGGCAGGTTCAAAGGGCTTGTACTCCACCAGCATGCGCTGCCCCGGATGCAGATGCTCATGCGCCTGCCGCAGGCCCTCCTCCATCCACTGCTTTCGCTTGCGGATATTGGACATGCCTGGATAGTTCGATCCATCCGCAAACCACAAGGAGATATCCCGGCTGGCAAGCGCCGCGGCGAGGTCAATGGAATAGAGAATGTGCTCCAGCGCCTCGGCGCGAATCTCCGGCCGTTCGTTGCACAGGGATCCATGCTTATACGCCTGACGCTGAAACAGATTGGGATTGATCGAGCCCGGACCGACGTCGTATTTGGCGCTCAACTCCAGTACCGAAGAGATCGAGGTGCCTTGAGGAAGATCCCACTCCACATGCAGCGCCATGGTAGGGCACTTGCCGGTAAAGATGTGGACCTGACTGGCATCTGCGAACTTCTCTTCGAGAGTGGTAGCAGCCGTAGTCTGCAGGTATTTTCCAAATCGCGTGCCGGTGTTTGCAAAACCCCATGAAGGCACTTCGATTGCAAATTGATTCATCGCCAGTTCGAGGGCGTCGGAGTATTCCGTCATGACTTCCCCTTTTATCTTCTTGCTGCGCTTAGCCAAGGTTGCGCGCTCTAAGATTGCGCCTAACTATAGCAACCCTGCGTAGCAAATGTGAAATAAGTTCAAATGTAAATCAGCGGCAGGCACTTTCCAGTTGCCGCACATGAGCTTTCACCTCCACTGCGCTCACTCCTGCCGGCGAGCCCTTGGCCCGCAGCGCAGCCTGTTGAATCGCCAGGTTGCCCATCGTGGAGCTTTCGGCGAATCCGGTTGCTACAGGAAGCCCGCTGGCCCTTTCCGTCAGGTCATTCAAAAGCGCGTTGCGGCTACCGCCTCCCACAACATAGATGCGGTGAATCTGCTTCCCGGTCAGCGCAGGGATTTCTGCAAGAACCTGCGCATAGGTTGCCGCCATATTCTGCAACAGCACGCTGGTCACCTCGGGAGCATGGTCCGGATCGGCAGGCAGGGTTTCAAAGCCAACCGCTGTCAACTGCAGATTGATGCGGGATAGTACGTCGCCGGGCAGCAGCAGGCTGGGCTCATCGATGTCGAAGCGGAGAGCGGATGGGGGAAGGAGTCGAGCGGCTGCCACCAGGTCTTCGACCTTCCACTCCTTTCCAGCGGCCTTCCATGTCTCGATGCACTGGCGCAGCAGCCACATGCCGTTGACATTGCGGTGGAAGCAGATCTCTCCGCCTGTCGCGCCCAGGTTCGTGAACTTTGCGGTGAACGCTGCCGGTGTTGTGCAGGGAGCGGGCAGCAGAGCGCCAACGAGAGACCACGTTCCTGAACTGATGTAGGCCCAGTCCTCGCCCTCGGCGGAGATTCCAGCGATTGCCGAGGCTGTGTCGTGGCATGCAGGCGCAATGATCTGAGTGTGTGCGAATGCAGGCAGCTCTGACAGCGGCCCGCGGAGTGGCCCGAGGATCGTGCCCGATGGAACGATCGGCGGAGCCGCCTCCAGCGACAGCCCGAGCAAGTGGAACAGCTCCGCGGACCATTTTGCTGAGCCACACTCGACGAGTTGCGTGTGCGTTGCGTTGCTATACTCCGCTACCCGCACCCCGGAGAGCAGGTAGAGGATGTACTCCGGCAGATTCAGCCACGGTGCGTTTGTGGGGATACCCGCGTCATTATCCGCCAGCAGTTGGAAGAGGGTGTTGATACGCAGAGGCTGGACGCCGGTAAGTCGGTACAGGTCTTCGCCGTCGAGCCGCGTGCGAACCCAATCCTCAGTTGCGAAGGTTCGCGGATCGCGATAGCAGTAGGGCTTGAAGAGGGGACGTCCGTCGGTTCCCAGCCGCACGTAGTCTACCGCCCAGCCATCTACGCCAATCGAGGCGATCCCTTCGGTTGCGATTGTGGCGCATTTACGCAGGCCCTCCTGTAGTCCGCCCCAGATGGAATCCAGATCCCATCGCAGGCTGCCATGCCTATCCTCGGCAGAGTTGGAGAAGCGGTGCACCAACTCCACGCTGGAGCAGCCCTTGCGGTGGCGAAGCAGGCTGACGCGGCAGCTTTCGGCTCCCAGGTCGATTGCGACGATTGCCCGGCCGTCGATAGCCTCTGGCAGCGCAGGTTCCTTTTGAGCGCATTGGCTGGTCAAGTTAGACCCCAAATCTCAGCCGATTCCCAAAGACCCGACTGCATGCTCAGCCTTCCTGTTGCAAGGATTCCCGCGTGACGCTGCGGTGATAGGCGTAGTTATACGGCGCGACCGTCTGCCCTCGCAGGATCGCAAGTCCGAGCGAAATCAATTCTGGCCCATACTTTTCGACTTCGTGGGAGATGGAGCCAATGAAGCAGCTTCGCGGCGCTGCAATTTCGCTCAGAGCCTCGGGGATGCAGTCCTGACCCACGATGGCAAGGTCCTTCTCGCGCTTCAGCTCTCTGGCTGCCTGCAAGGCGCCGAGGGCAACCGTATCGTTGGTCGAGGCTACCAGGATGTGCCGGTCCTTCGGGTGCCGGCGCAGAAAATCCAGCACAATCTTGTAGCTCTTTTCGCGGAGCCCACGTGCATCCAGGCGGACAAAGCACTCCACGGGGATCTCCGGAAGCTGCTTGCGAACTGCCTCAAACGCGCCTGTGATGCGGCTCTGAACCAGTGGGCCAGCTTCCTCGAGTTCGAGACCGATCACCCAATCCACCTGAGATTTCCATTGCGTGATGGCATGCTGCGCCAGAATTTCTCCTGCCTCAAAACCGACGCGGTAGTTATCCACACCAAAGTAAGTAGAGTGGGGATGCGGCATTTCAACCGCAATGAGCGGAATGCCGGCGCCTGAAATCTTGTCGGCGAGGATCGGCGCCACTTGTTGATCGGTCTGGAACTCGATCGCCAGATCCACATGCTGGCCCACGAGTTCATCCGCATTGCGCAGAGCCGTCTCCGTATCGTAGCGGTTGTCCAGCACCAGCAGATCTACACCTGCGGCAGAGGCAGCAGACTGCAGGCTCGCTCGCACCGCCTCGGAGAACGGCATTTCGGAGGACTGCGCAGCAAAGCCGAACAGAATCTTCTTGGGGCGGGAGACCAGACGATAGAGCCCATTCTGCGTCTGCGCAAGATATCCACGATGCACAAAGGTCTTCAGAATGCGGTAGACGGTTGTCTTGGAGATCCGGGTTTGCTGATAGATAGCCTCAAGCGAAATCGGCTCCTTCTCCCCTTGCATAAGCTCGAGGATGTCGAGCGCTTTGGATAGGATGGGTACAAGATACAGCCGCTTGGGTGCTTTCTTTACCAAGATTCTTCCGCCTTGCATGCGCGATCCGCGCAGTGAATCTGTGCGGGATCAACAAGCGCGATCTCGCAAATCACGTCTCAGCATAGACTTGCCGCGAGCGGAAATTCAATAGAAAAACATCTCCCGTACCGGAGACTGGTTTTGTATGTACTGGATTGGATTGGATCGCGTCTAGAAGTCGATATGGCCGCGCAGTCCGGGAATCACTGCGGGGCCGCGGTCGCGATTGTAGCCCGGGTTCGCAATAATGGAGAGCTGTGCTGCCGCATACAGGCCTCGCCAGACATGTACGTTGTAATAGCTTTCGCTGATGAATTCGCGGCCGTAATTGAGGCGTCCGTCGCCGAGTAGAAAGCCAAGTCCTCCATCCGCCAGGTATTCGCGGTGGTCCTTGCTCAGTCCGTTGCTGACGATCGCCGAACCTATCCTGTCGTACTTCCTATTCCAGCTATCTCCAGTGAGGTCCATGCCAATCGCGATCGTGTTATTGATCTCGGTATAAGCAAAAGACTCGTGGCGACCCTCGTTCCAGCCGGTACGGAGAAAGGCGCGCAGGTGCGCGGGCAGTTCCTGTTCGATGTTCAGGCCAAAGCCCTGTTTCAGGGTTCCCTGGTGGCGCGAGCGGGTGACGTCCGGCAGCGGGGTCGCGCCTGCTTTCCATGCGTTGATTGCCTCGACGTAGCTGCCCATGTTCGCATGGTTCAGGTAGGCAATGGGCCGAATCGTGGTTGCCCATCCCTTGCGCCATTCCGGACGAAATTCAATCTCCAGATTTTCTCCACGCGCGACGGTCAGGTTCCACTCCAGGTCAATGCCGTTGGCAACCTTGGGCATCAGAGCCTCGCCGAATCGCACGCCAAACCTGCGGCTCTGGTACTCCAGAATCGCGGCGTAGGTATATCCGCGCGTATCCGCCGCGTAATCGTAGGCGCCGTTATTGTCGATTGCCCAGTTGGTGAACTGCAGGTGGCTGTCGCTGCCCACCGCGTTCGTGTCGAAGAAGTCCACCATGCCCATCTTGCCCGCGCGAAATTCCAGGCGGCGGGAGGGTACGGAGCGTGCGAGGGAAAGGGGTGTAGGCTCCACCTCGGTGCGCTCGCTGCTGAGGTGGATGGTCTGATGCACCATCACCCGCGACATATAAATCCCTTGCCCCAGCGCCGGATTTCGGACCACGTCCAGATTGGTGAATCCGGCCAGCCCTAAAGCCTGGCTTAGTCCACCACCGCCCGTCTCTTCCAGATCGAAGATCACCTCAGTGGAGTGCGGCAGGCGAACGCCGGTATAGAGCGATAGCACTCGCGAGCCGGCCGTCTCGCCTTGCCCGATAAGGCTGTTCGTTCCCTGGTAGGGAGAGTGGAAAGGGCCATGCGCCTGAAGAATAAAGTTCGCCTGTCCCGAGATCCATATCCGGTCGGCAATCAGGTGAGGAAACATCGCCGTTTCTTCGTGGTCATCCTGCTCGGCAGCCTTCGGTTTTCCTTTCGGCACGGACTCTCTGCCGGGGTCGCTCGCCGGTGCCAGGGAGTCTGTGACGTACGCGTTGCTCCCATGCGTCGGCGGGGCGTCGGTTTGCGGACGCGCGGCGACAGGCACGAGGCAGAGAAACAGCGCGAGCAGCAGAAATCGAGTCAAACATATCTCCGGAGAGGGATTCTTTCAGTCAGGACGCAACCCTCCAGTATGACTGATCTGCGTTAAGAAATAGAAAAGTTAAGAAGCATAAATTCATTTGCGATTAAAAATTCGTTTGCGAGCCTCGCAGCCCGCGCGGCCAGAGGAACGGACTTACAGAGCATCCGGCCGGCGTAGACTTACAAGAAGATATGAATCAGCAATTGGCAAGAGGAGTTGCGCCAGACGCGATCGAGGTCCGTCCCACAGACCGCGTCTTTGTCCTGACGGGAGCCGGGATCAGCGCAGAGAGCGGATTGAAGACCTTCCGCGATGGCAACGGGTTGTGGGCCGGGTATCGAGTGGAGACGGTGGCCACTCCGGAAGGCTGGGAGGCCAATCCCGAACTGGTCTGGCAGTTCTATTCGGAGCGCCGGAAGGAAGCGCAGGCAAGTCAGCCCAATGCTGCACACCATGCCCTGGCCGAATTGGAAGAGAAGATCGGCGACCGCCTCTTTCTCTGTACTCAGAATGTGGACGACCTGCATGAACGCGCCGGTTCGCAGAATATGGTGCACATGCACGGTGAGCTCTTCCAGTCGCGATGCGAGGCGGAGTGTGGTGCCCCAGTTATTGCAGACCATAATTGTTACGAATCGCTAGGCGAGATTCCCCGGTGCGCGTGCGGTGCCCGGCTGCGGCCTCACATCGTCTGGTTTGGAGAGATTCCGCTGGAGATGGCGCGCATTCAGCAGGAGATTGACCGCTGCTCCATTTTGCTGGTCGTCGGTACGTCCGGTGCGGTATATCCCGCGGCGAGCTTTGTCCATTGGGCGAACATGCGCTCCGGAGACCCGGTCCGCACGTATTATGTCGGCCCGGAGGAGCCAATGAATGCAAAGGCATTCACGCAAATCCTGCTGGGCAAGGCAGGGGAGAAGATGCCTGGGCTCTTCCGGGTTCTGTAAACATCACAGTGAGATTCTGCGATTTAGCTCTCGGCAGGTATCATCACACTAGCAGACTGTTCCCAGGAGACCCTTAGCCGGCATGACGAAGAATCCGCCCATAGAAAAGAATCCGCCCGCAGAGAAGAAGATCACGCACCTGCCAACCGGCCACACGCGCAGCTCCGGCAGCCTCAAAATCGCGATTCTCGGCTTTGGCACAGTTGGCGCTTCCGTGGCGAAGATTCTATGCGAATTGAAGCCCAAGGGCCTGGAGCTAACGCACATCTTCAACCGCGGCGTAGCGCGGAAACGCGTGCCGTGGGTGCCGCATTCGGTGCAGTGGACCGAGGATTTCCAGGATGTGCTGGCCTCCGGTGCGGATGTGGTCGTCGAGCTGGCTGGTGGCCTCGATCCTGCAGGGGAGTGGGTGCGCAAGGCGCTGACGGCAGGCAAATCCGTAGTCACGGCGAATAAGCAGCTCATCGCGCACCATGGCGTAGCATTGGAGAAGCTGGCCAGCGCACGCGGCTGTCATCTGCTCTATGGCGCGGCAGTTGCAGGAGGTATTCCGGTCATTCCCGGCCTGCAGTATGGACTCGCGGGCGATCGTCTTACGCAATTGCAGGGCATCTTGAACGGCACCTGCAACTTCATCCTCAGCAAGATGGAGGAAGGGGCGGAGTTCCACCCCGTACTCTCCGAGGCGCAGGCGCTGGGGTATGCGGAGGCCAATCCCACCGAGGATGTTGCTGGCTACGATGCACGGGCCAAGCTGGTGATCCTGATGCGGCTTGCGATGCGGGCCGATGTGCACCCGGAAGAGGTGCCATGCCGCTCGATTACCGATGTCTCCGCGATTGATTTCACTTATGCCCGAGACCTGGGCTGCACCATTCGCCAGATCTCCCGCGGGCAGTTGCACGAGGAGGGTGTAGTGGCTACGGTTGGTCCCATGCTGGTGCCGCGCAGTTCGCCTCTGGCATGGTCGCGCGGAACCGAGAACATGGTGATTGCCAGCGGACAGTTTGGTGGGGATGTCGTCTTCTCCGGCCATGGCGCTGGCGGGCACCCGACCGCTGTGGCCGTTGTATCGGATCTGCTGTCGATTGTTCACGGATCGAGCCTGGTGGACCTGCCCAGCCGTAAGGCTACAGTGGGAGGAGAATTCGTGGTGCCGCATTACATCCGCTTTGTGGTGGATGACCGTCCCGGCATCATCTCGGAGATTGCAGCGAGCCTCGCCGAGTTCGAAGTGAACATCGACGCAATTCTGCAGAAGCCGGGCCATCCCAAGCACAATCTTCCATTTGTCGTTACGGTGGAGCCATGCGGTAGCTCCGCCCTCAAGAAGGCTTTTGCCCGCATTGCGAAGATGGATTGCCTGCGAGAAGTTCCTCTGGACCTGCAGATTCTCGAGAGCTGAAATTTCCTCGCGCGCGCATTCCAGGCTGCAGGACTACTCCTGCAGCCTTTTCTCTTGAACGCAACCTGCTAGCTGCGCCTGGCGTTCTCCGCGGCTGGCCCAGTGGATTCGCGCACAATCAGCTCTGGCTGCATGACGATCTCGCTCGGATAGGGCTTCTCAGGATGGGCGATGCGTTCCAGCAGCAGTTCGGCGCCGGTGGTTCCCATCTCGCGCAGGGGCTGGCGTACGGTCGTCAGGCTGGGACGGTAATATGCCGCGCTCACGATATCGTCGAAGCCAATCACTGAGATATCCTCCGGCACTCGCAGTCCCGCATCCTGAATGGCGCGTATTGCGCCAATCGCCGCAATATCGTTGAAGCAAAACACGGCGGTGAAGTCGAGGTTGCGGCTCAGCATCTCCTTCATTGGCAGATAGCCAAGCTCTGGCGAAAAACTGCTCATCGAGAGGCGTGTGGTCAACTCGGGCAGCACTGGGAGCCCAAGCTCGCGGCTAACCGCAATGATGCCGCTCCAGCGAAAGTCCGAGTCAACAATGCACTCCGGTCCGCGCATGAACGCAATCCTGCGATGGCCCAGTTCGTAAAGATACCGTAGCGCAAGGGCAGCCGCACGGTTGTGATCCAGCACGATATTGGTAACGCCAGCTACCTTGCGGTGCGCGGAGATGGCAACCACGGGCACGGACGATTGCTCGAATTCCACCGGCGTGTTGAGTAGAAGAAAGCCATCCACCGCCCGCTCCAGCAGCATCCGTGGATACTCCGCGATCAGATCTGGATGCCAGTAGTGGCTGGCCGTGAAGTAGAAATAGTGGGAGCGGATCAGATATTGCTCCACCCCGCTCATCACCAGGGTAAAGTAGCCTTCGCTCAGATCCGGGGCGATAACGCCCACCGACATGCTGCGGCTCTTGCGCAGGGACCGGGCAAAATAGTTGGGCCGATACTTCAGCTCCCGCGCCGCATCCATCACCCGCTGCTGCGTCTCCTGGGGAATGGACTTTGCCGCGGGCGAGTCGTTCAGGACCAGGGATACAGTTGTTTGCGACAGATCAAGGTAGGCCGCCAATGTGCGCAGGTTGACGTGCCCAGTCTTCTTCTCTGCTGCGGGCTTCTGTTTCGCGGATGTTTTCCTGGGGGAACGCTTTGTTTTAAGAGAATCGCTTTTCTTAGCCATGGACGATCTTTCCGGTCAATGGATAGGGTATCTTACTGTTCCGTTGCCCGCTTGAAAACCTTAGGCGATCGAGACCTCTTCATAAGTCCCTAAAACTTTGCGCATCGCGCTACATATTTCGCCTACAGTAGCGTAGGCGCGCACGCATTCAAGTATGGCAGGCATGGTGTTGGCCGCGGAGATTGTTTCTCGTGCGGATTGTGGCTGCTCCTCCAGCGTGCGGCAAAGCGCATCCAGGGTGCGCTCCACGGATTCATTGGAGCGCTTCATTCGCAGATTCTTCAGCTTCGCGGTCTGCGCCTCGCGCACCTCCTCGCCGATATACAGGATCGGCTGCGGCGGCTCGTCCACCAGGTAATCGTTCACTCCGACGATGATCTTTTCTCCTGCCTCAACCGCGCGCTGGTACTGGTAGCTGGCCTCGGCAATTTCCTTCTGCGGGAACCCCTGTTCGATAGCCTTCACCATGCCGCCCATCTCGTCCAGCCTGTCGAAGAGGTCGAGCGCCCCCTTCTCCATATCCAGCGTCAGCCTCTCCAGAAAATACGAGCCCCCCAGCGGATCAGCGGTGGCCGCCACACCGGATTCGTAGGCAAGAATCTGCTGCGTACGCAGCGCGATGCGCGCCGCGTTTTCTGTGGGCAGGGCGAGCGCTTCGTCAAAGGCATCCGTGTGCAGTGACTGCGTGCCGCCGAGCACCGCTGCCAGTGCTTGCAGAGCAACCCTCGCGATATTGTTCTTGGGCTGCTGCGCCGTCAGCGAGACTCCGGCCGTCTGGGTATGGAAGCGCATCCACCAGGAGCGCGGATTCTTCGCATGGAAGCGCTCCGTCATCAACCTGTGCCAGAGCTTGCGGGCCGCCCGGAACTTGGCTATTTCCTCGAAGAAGTCGTTGTGCGAATTGAAGAAGAAGCTGAGCCGGGGCGCAAAATCGTCAACCAGGAGGCCGCGGCGCAGCGCCCATTCCACGTACTCCACGCCGTCATACAGCGTAAAGGCAAGCTCCTGCAGCGCCGTCGAGCCGGCCTCGCGAATGTGGTATCCGGAGATCGAGATGGGATTGAATCGCGGCGTGAAGCGCGCGCCAAACTCCAGCGTATCCACCACCAGCCGCATCGATGGCGCCGGCGGAAAGATGTACTCCTTCTGCGCGATGTACTCCTTCAAAATATCGTTCTGCAGTGTCCCGGAGATGTTGTCCCAGTCCGCACCCTGCTTCTCCGCAACCACCAGGTACATCGCCCATAGGACGCTGGCGGGCGAGTTGATGGTCATCGAAACCGTGATCTTTTCAAGATCGATGCCGTCGAAGAGGATCTCCATGTCTTCCAGCGAATCGATGGCGACTCCGCATTTACCTACCTCGCCCTCGCTCTGCGGATCGTCGGAGTCGCGGCCCATCAGCGTTGGCAGGTCGAAGGCCACGGAGAGCCCGCTGCCCCCATTCTCCAGCAGATATTTGTAACGGAGATTGGTCTCTTCCGGAGATGCGAAGCCGGAAAACTGTCGCATCGTCCACAGCTTGCCCCGATAGCCCGCAGGATGAATGCCTCGGGTATACGGCGGTTCTCCCGGCAGCCCCAGATATTTGGATTGCGCACTGGACCAATCTGCCGGCAGGTCTGCTTCCGTGTAGAGGCGTTGCACCGGCTGCCCGGAGATGGTGGTGAATCGCGCATGGCCCTGCGCGTCCACGTTGATGCCGGTTGCCGCCCCAATGGGCCGCTCTGGAGACCGCGCGAGAGCAGGATCCAGCGTGTTCGCAGTCCACTCTTTCACGCCGGGGGAGTGGTCAGGCGCAACGGATACATTCTCGGCAGCCTGTTTGCCGCGCGACCGATCCGATGTGCCATGCGCCATGGTATTCCTCGTCTGCATTTGGCCAATTCGCGAAAGGAGCAGACCGCCTGCCGAAAATCCACCTCAGCATAGGCCGCAACACACAGATACGGCAAGCGCCCAGGATTTTCGGTTCAAGCTGAGTCACTACCGGACTTTCGGGAGATTTGCCAGGCCTTGGCGTACTTCCAACTGATGTAGGCGGAGTGATAGAGGTGCAACAGGAGGCCCTCGCGGCCATCCAGAAAGCCCAGGCGAAAGAGGTAGTTGTAGGCGAACGTGGCCGCCGGGTTCAGCAGCACATGGTTCACAAAGGCGGGCAGGCTCCGGCTGGCTTTTCCCGCAGAGCTGGCCATCTCGGCGCCCAAACTGCTGTAGCGGTTCATGTGCTCGATGTAGTCCTCGAGCGTGGGATAGCTATGGTGGTAGAGGCTCCCCTGCAGCGAGGAGGCGTCGAGCGCGATATTGCCGGCCAATTGCATGGATTCATGCACGGTGCGCTCTTCAAAGACGCAGGCACCGCGTGGAAAGAGGCGCAGCTTGCGGTCCGGGAAATAGCCGCCATACCGGATCCAGCGGCCAAGGAAGTGATTGCGGCGTGGAACAGAGTACGCCCGGCCGGGTGCATCGCCCGAGAGCATCGCTTGAATCTCAGTCGCCAGCTCCGCGCTTACTTCTTCGTCCGCATCCAGCGAAAGCACCAACTCGCCGGTACACTTTGCGATTGCCGAATTTTTCTGTCCGGCAAATCCCTTCCACTCTTCCAGAAAAACCTTTGCACCGTGGTCGCGGGCAATCTCCACCGTGTGGTCGGTCGAGCCGGAGTCGACGACGATCCGCTCATCTGCCCATCGCACGCTTTCGAGGGTTCGTGCGAGATTGGCCTCTTCGTTTTTCGTGATGATCGCGACCGAGATTGTCTTGCGCATCGCGTATCAGGGCAAGGAAACGGGTTCGATTCCCATGTGTTCGCTGATCAACCGGGCAATCAGTGGTTTCAGCGCCTCGCCCGTCTTGGGCAGGATGAATGTACCGCTGGCTCCATTCCAATCCAGCTTGAAGCTGGTCGAAAGGGCCGAGATCCAAATCTGCTGGACGGGTGCGTTGGGCGTGATTACGAACTTTCCGGCAGGATCCTCGAAGACGATGTTCAGGACGCCGTTTTGCTCATCGACTTCAAAGCCAACCTGTTCTTCGGCGGCGAAGAGGCTCTTCGTCAGGGATTCAATGGCCTTATCGGCGTGGCGCCGGAATTCCAGCTCTTCGATCATCTGCATATTCTAGCAAGCGGGTTTATGCGGCTGGTTTCAACAGGTTAGATTATGGATTCTCGCGTTGTACATGATGTGCATCTTAAAGAGATGAGATGCTAATAGGGATGAAATCGCGGCTCTTGTTTTCCTGTCTCGCTGTTTGCGTGTTGCTCGTTGCAACCCTGACGGCTTTTGCCTCGGATGCGGTCCTTGTCCAATCCCCACACGACCTGATAAAAGACGTGGTCTACAACGAACTGCAGGATCGCCAGAGAGAGACATTTTGGCAGTACCACGTCGAAAAACAAGTAGCGGCAGAGAGCTTCTCGGCGGTCCAGATAGATACCAAGGATGGCCCTATCAGCCGCATTCTGAAGAGAAATGGCAAGCCCCTCACTGCCGACGAGCAGCGGCTGGAGGAAGAGCGGCTCACACGCCTTCTGAAGGATCGCGTCGAGCGGGCACGCGTCAAGCAGCACTATCAGGAGGACGAAGATCGGCTCGAGCGCCTGATGAAGTTAATGCCTGATGCCTTTCTCTTCGAGTTCGACGGTATGGACGGCGGTCTCGAGCGGTTGAAGTTCCGGCCAAACCCCGCCTTTAATCCTCCAACGTATGAGGCACGCATCTTCCACGCTCTTGGCGGAACGCTCTGGATCGACACGCAACAGAAGCGATTGGTGCATCTAAAGGGCTCAATTCTCGATCGCGTCGATTTTGGCTACGGGTTGCTTGGCCACGTGGAGAAGGGCGGAACCTTTGAGTTGAAACGGCAGCAGGTGAGCGAGACCCACTGGAAGAGCGCCTTGATCGATGTCCATGTGACGGGCCGCGTCATTTTCTTCAAGACCGTCAGCAAGAGTCAGACCGAGATCCGTTCAGACTTCAAGCCGATTCCCGAGGAGACTGACCTGGAGCAGGCACGGGCGATGCTGGATCACGCGGAGGCAGCAAGCTAGCGGGAGAGCTGGGGCCGTCGATCCAGGGAGCGCAACAGGCTGTCGCATACGCGCTCCACGTCATCTTCAGTAATCCGGTTGTAGAAGGGAAGCGCGATGCAGCGGGCTGACTCCGACTCTGTGACCGCGAGGCTGGCGCTGCAATTGCGAAAGGATCGGTAGGCCGGCTGGAGGTGGATCGGAGCGAAGTAGCGCCCGGACGCAATGCCATCCGCGGCCAGATCTTTCATGACTCCATCGCGGTCCGCGTGGGTAAACTGCGGACTGAGGCGCAGTACATAGACGAACCAACTGATCCTTTGGTTTGCCGCTCGGTTTGCCCGTTGGTTTGCTGGTGCAGCAGCAGGCAGAATCAACCGGGAGTCTGCCGCAAGGCGCTGCCGATACTGCGACGCAACCTGCTCGCGCCGCGCAAGGATCGTCTCGATCCGCTTCATCTGTTCCACTCCGAGCGCACAGTTCATCTCGGAGATGCGGTAGTTGTAGCCGACCTCGCTATGTTGGAACCAGTCGTCGGAGTCGCGCCGCCCCTGGTTGCGCAACGCCCGTGCCGCTGTCGCAATCTCGCCGTTGTTCGTCACCAGCATTCCGCCTTCGCCCGTCGTGATCTGCTTGTTGGGATAGAAGGCAAAGACGCCGGCATCGCCCAGTGGACCGACCTTCTTGCCGCCGTACTCCGCACCCAGGGCCTCGCATGCATCTTCGATGACGCGGAGGTGATGGCGTCGGGCAATATCGAGGATGGCCGTCATCTCGGCGGGCACGCCGAAGGTATGCACCACAAGAATCGCCCGGGTTCGAGGGGTGATCGCCGCTTCCACCTTTGCAGGATCGAGATTGAGGGTTATGGGATCGATGTCGGCAAAGACCGGCTTGGCGCCGACATAGCGAACTACGTTGGCCACCGCGACAAAGCTGAACGACGGAACGATGACTTCATCTTCCGGGGCAATCCCAAGCGCAAGCATGGCCAGGTGCAATGCGCTGGTGCCGGAGTTTACCGCTACCGCATAGGCCGCATCGACATACTCCGCGGTGCTGCGCTCAAACTCGGCCAGCACAGGACCCAGGCTCAGGCGCGGGCTGCGAAGCACTTTCACCACCGCATCGATCTCCGCTTCGGTGATGTCCGGCGCAGAAAGAGGAATCTCCCTCATAGCGCTCGTTCCGGCGCATGCTTCACCAGCAAGGTGGGGCCTAGTGGCACAGTAGTGAGCACCTCGACAATCCTGCGCGAGGCTGTTCCTTCGCCATACGGATTCGTCATGCCATCGAGAGAGTTACGAAAGGCCAGGCTGCGTGCCTGGAGGATTGCCTCTCGAATGGAGCCAGCGTCCGGTGCGGCATCGATCACGTTGCGCGCACGCTCGCGTCCCTGTTGCCTCATCCCCACATTGACCGTAGGAAGAGCAAAGGAGGCAGTCTCCATGATGCCGCTGCTCGAGTTGCCCACCAGCGCATCCACGTGGCGTAACAGGCTCCAGTAGGTAAGGGCATCCATGTTGGTGAAGACCTTTCCCTGTCCACGATGGCGAAGGAAGTCATGAGTGCGCTCAATGAGAAGGCGGCTGCCAGCGTCCGCATTGGGATAGCAGAACAGAATCTGCCCCTCGATCGACGCCAGTGCTTCGAACAGCGCATCCGCTTCTACCGTGGTATCGCGCAGGATCGTTACCGGATGATAGGCGACGAGCAGCGTCGGCTGCGCCAGATTCACCTCCAGCCGCTGCTCCAGCGCCTGGCGCGAATAGAGCTTCTGGCGTGTGAGGTGGTCGAGCGAAGGCGCTCCTGCACGCTGCACGCGCCACTCTTCCTCTCCCATGGAAAGAACGCGGGCACGCGCTCCATAGGTGGATGTGAAGTGGATATGGCTCATCTTGGTGAGGGCGTTGCGCACCGCATCATCGATAGCGCCTTCACTGATCTCTCCACCCTCGATGTGCGCGACAGGAATTCGTAGTGCAAGAGCAACGGCGGCGGGAGCAAGCATCTCGTAGCGATCCGCAATAAGAAGAAGCAGGTCGGGCCGCATCGTACCCAGCAGGTCGGCCAGGCTCAGTGTCGCCAGGCCAATCGTCTTCGCCATGCCTACATCGGTATCCGAGCTAAGCAGGCACTCAATGCGTCCTGCGATGGGGAAGCCATCCCTCTCGATCTCGCGGATAGTCATACCAAACTCGGGAGAGAGGTGCGACCCCAGCGCGATGACCTTGAGGTCAACATCCGGGTGCGCGCGCAGGTCGTGCATCGGCCAGTACAGATGGCTATAGTCGGCACGCGAAGTCGTTACTACCGCAATCGTTCGTTTCATAGGGAAGTTATCGAAGTGCTTCCACGGTGGAGTTATATTCGGGAACCAATTGGCGAAGAGCCGCTATCAGCCGGTCTTCGTCGTAGTCTTCCGTGGCGCGTTGCAGTTCGTGGATGGTGTCAGCCAGCAGTTCCTGCGAGAGAGCCGGTCCGCTGAGGACGCTGAATTCTCCCTCTTTGAGAGCGGTCGAATGTTCCTCGGCAGTCATCAGTTCCTCGACCATCTTATCGCCGGGACGCAGACCGGTATAGAGAATGCGGATGCCCGTCTTGCCTGCGCGTTCGATCATTGTTTGCGCCAGGTCGAGAATCCGTATCGGCTCGCCCATCTCCGGTACAAGGATCTTTCCGGCTCGATCGAGAACAGCTGCTTCGAGAATCCTGTTCACTGCCTGCGGCAGCGTGACGAAGTAGCGGCGCACCTCGGGATGGGTTACGGTAATTGGGCCTCCGCGCTCGATCTGTTTTTCAAAGAGCGGCGCAACGCTGCCCTGCGAGCCCAGCACGTTTCCAAGACGAATGGAGATCATGTGGGTGCGGGGCGTATTCCTGTTGAGCAGGACAAGCTCTGCCACGCGCTTCGACGCGCCCATCACCGAGATTGGATTGACCGCCTTATCGGTGGAGATAAGGATTAGTTTTTCCACGCCGCAGCGCGCCGCAGCAGCCGCCAGCGCATGCGTGCCCACGGCATTGTTCGCGACCGCTGCAAAGCGATTCTGCTCCATTAAAGGGACGTGCTTGAAAGCCGCCGCGTGATAGAGGACGTCTGGCCGAAAATGCGCGAAGTGATGGTAGAGCAGCCGCGAATCGCCGATGCTGCCAAGGATGGGAACGAACTCGGGCGGCCGTCGTTGTGACTCCGCCAGTTGCGAAAGGCGCATGGTGACGCGGTATAGCGCATGCTCGGAGAGCTCCAGCAGCAGCAGGCGCCGAGGCCGAAGTTGCAGTATCGCCTCGCACAGCTCTGAGCCGATAGAGCCGCCTGCCCCGGTAATGAGGATCGTTTTGCCTTCGGTCTCTTCGCGGATCCGTTCCCAGTCCATCGCGCTGCGGCTGCTGCCGAGGAGTTGCTCGAAGTGGGGGCCGTGTTGCGTTCTGTCCATCATCTGGAATGTTTCTGATTATAGGAGTTGCGGCACCTCCACGTGCAGCGATCGCCGGCGGCGGGGCAGAGAGCGCGCCTGCATTGAGTAACTTGGTTCCATCAGCGTGGTCCTGCCGCACGGCAACCACGCCGCAGAGATAATGACGTTGTGGCCAGCGGAAGCAATCCGGACGCGCGCAATCCCGTGCTCCTTCGCGAGTACCTTAACTTTCTGCGCGTGGACAAAGGACTGCGGCCGCTCACCTGCGAGGCCTATGAGCGGGATTTGACGATGTTTTGCGAGTTTCTCGAGTCCTCGAACGCGACGCTGGCAGCGGCCCGGCAGGGCGATGTCATGGGGTTCCTCGAACACCTGAAAAAGCACGGCGTGGAATCGCGTTCCGCGGCGCGTAAGCTCTCCTGCCTGCGTGGCTTCTATCGATGGATGTTGCTCGATAAGCGAATCAGCCACGATCCGACGGTGAACCTGGAGTCGCCCTCCACCTGGAAGGTGCTGCCAAAATCGCTTGCCGAGTCGGAGATCAGCACCATGCTGGACCATGCTGCGCTGGCCGCGGCCCATCCACAAAGGGACGGCGTGGCGCTGCGCGACGACGCGATTCTCGAACTCCTGTATGCCGCCGGCCTCCGCGTTTCGGAGCTGACCGATCTGCGGGTGGAGGATGTGTCGCTGGAAGAGGGACGGGTTCTGGTGCGGGGCAAAGGAGACAAGGAGCGCGTGGTGCCCATAGGAGTCGCAGCCGTCCGGGCGCTGAAGGTGTATCTCGAACAGGGGCGCCCGGAATTGGTGCGTGGCAGCCGCAAGCCGGATGCTACGCGTCTTTTTCTCTCCGTACGCGGGCAGGGGCTGACGCGGCAATGGATCTGGCACATGGTGAAGGCTGCCGATTCGCATGCCAGTCCGCACATGCTGCGTCATAGCTGCGCCACGCACATGGTGGAGCACGGAGCCGACCTTCGCACGGTGCAGACCTTGCTGGGCCACGCCGACATCGCCACCACGCAGGTGTACACGCACGTGGCGCTCAGTCGCCTGAAGGCGGTTCATCGTGAGCACCACCCCCGGGCGCGGCGACTCCCTCCCTCTGATGGGACAACGCAATGACCACGGATTCCAAAGCATCCTCGCTGGTGGGCGAGTTTCTCTCCGCGTTGGCGTACGAGCGTAACGTATCCGCACACACGCTGCGCGCATACGGACGGGAGCTCCATTCCTTCGCGGATTATCTGCAGGAGCATGGTGCGCGAGAGATGCGCAACGTCGAGCATCCGCAAATTCGCGCCTATCTGGGCACGCTCTACGACCGTGGTTTGTCGAAGGCTTCGGTGGCGCGGGCGCTGGCGGCGGTTCGCGCATGGTTTCGCTGGCTAGCAAAGCGAGGATTGGTGGAGCAGAATCCCGCCGCGCTGGTTGCCACGCCGAAGTTGCCGCGGCATCTGCCCCGTGTGCCGAACATTGAGCAGATGAACCGCGCTGCCGACCACATCGGAGCCGAGGCGGCCGCCTGGCCCGAGCGCGACCGCGTGATCTTCGAGCTTCTATACGGCTGCGGCATCCGAAATGCAGAACTTGTAGGCATCAATCTCAGCGATGTCCACTGGGCTAATGACGCGATCCTGGTTCGGGGCAAGGGGCGAAAGGAGCGCTACGTGCCGTTGGGCGATGTGGCCGCGGAGGCCGTGCGCGCCTATCTACCGTTGCGGGAGGCGAGGCTTGATGCGGCCAAAAAGACGACGGATGCGCTGCTGCTGGGAATTGACCTGCGCGGCAGCGGACGCTTGACCACGAGGAGCGTGCAGCGCATTGTCAAGCGGTTGGCGATCGCCCAGGGGTTGCCTGCCGAGGTCCATCCCCATACCCTGCGCCACGCCTTTGGCACCCACATGCTGGAGGAGGGGGCGGATCTGCGGGCCATTCAGGAATTGATGGGCCACGCGCGGCTTTCCACCACGCAGCGCTACACGCAGCTCACCACCAACCAGATCACCGCGGTTTATGACCGCACCCACCCCCGAGCCAAGTAGGGGGGACTTGGGCTAACTCACGGGGAATGCTGAAAATAGGGGAGTTTCTGCAGGTTTGAGCCGGGCGCGGTAGCCAACTGCTGTCCGGAGGCAGCAGCAAATGGCCCGGTGCACTAAACTAGATTAGGTATAGCGTCAGCAGAGCGTGCGCCCGACCTTGGACCTGGGCGCAAGTAGCAAGAGACGCCATCGCAAAGGACTCATCCATTGATCGGCAGTGTACTGACAAAAGTTTTCGGAACCAGCAACGAGCGCGCCGTCAAGCGGCTTCTCCCCGTGGTGAACGAGGTCAACGCGCTGGAGCCCTCCGTGGAACCTCTCACCGACGCGCAGCTTCGCGCCAAGACGGAGGAGTTCCGCACGAGGATCAAAGCGCGGCTCGAGGGCATTGAGGACGCGACCGAACGCAAGGAAGCGGAGAAGCAGGTGCTCGATGAGATTCTGCCGGAGGCCTTCGCGGTTGTGCGCGAGGCGGGCCGGCGCGTGCTCAAAATGCGCCACTTCGATGTGCAGATCATTGGCGGCATTGTGCTGCACCAGGGCAACATCGCCGAGATGAAGACGGGCGAAGGCAAAACGCTGGTGGCAACTCTACCGTGCTACCTGAACGCGCTGGCAGGCCATGGAGTTCACGTGGTTACCGTGAACGACTATCTGGCCAAGCGCGACGCCGAATGGATGGGCAAGATCTATGAGTTTCTTGGCCTTACGGTTGGCGTTATCGTGCACGATCTGGACGATGCCCAGCGGCGTGAGGCATATGCCGCCGACATTACCTACGGCACAAACAACGAATTCGGCTTCGACTACCTGCGCGACAACATGAAGTTCGAGCTGAAGGACTGCGTGCAGCGCGGGCACTACTACTGCATCGTCGACGAAGTGGATTCCATCCTGATTGACGAGGCGCGTACGCCGCTGATCATCAGCGGGCCGACGGATCAGACAACAGACAAGTACGTCCGCGTCAATCGCATCATTCCATCGCTTGAGGCAGGCGAAGAGATTACGCGTGGCGAAGAGAAGATCCTGACCGGCGATTATGTCATGGATGAGAAGCATCGCACGATCAGCGTGACCGATGAGGGTTGGGAAAAGATCGAGAAGCTGCTCGGGATCGGCAACATTGCCGAGGTGGAGAACTGGGAGCTGAAGCACCACGTAGAGACCGCCATTAAAGCGCACGCGCTCTACAAGGTTGATGTGAACTACGTCGTCAAAGATGGTGAAGTCATCATCGTGGACGAGTTTACCGGACGCCTGATGCCTGGACGCCGCTGGTCCGATGGGTTGCACCAGGCTATCGAGGCGAAGGAGGGCGTGAACATTCGTCGCGAAGATCAGACGCTCGCGACCATCACCTTCCAGAACTACTTCCGCCTCTATTCGAAGCTCTCCGGCATGACGGGCACGGCAGAGACGGAAGCCGCGGAGTTCGACAAGATTTACAAGCTCGAGATCGTTGTGATCCCCACCAACAAGATCATGCAGCGGGTGGAGAACCCCGACGTTGTGTACCGCACGGAGAAGGAAAAGTATCATGCCGTCGCGGATCAGATCGCGGAGCTGCATGAGAAGAAGCAGCCGGTTCTGGTGGGCACAACCTCCATCGAGAAATCGGAGATACTCTCCGGAATTCTGCAGCGCAAGGGCGTCAAGCATGTCGTGTTGAACGCCAAGTACCACGAGCGCGAGGCAGAGATTGTGGCCCAGGCCGGACGCCTCGGCATGGTCACCATTGCCACCAACATGGCAGGCCGCGGAACGGATATTCTGCTGGGCGGCAATCCGGAGTTCATGGCGAGGCAGCAGCTGGTGAAAAAGGGTCAGGCACGCGCTGTCAGCGCCGGTGAGGGCGCAATCTCTCCCAGCGCCGGACCGGGAATGACACGCTTCTACTATCAGGGGCAGGAGTTCGAGACCTCACAGGAAAACTGGGACAACACCCTGGCGCAACACGCTGCTGCCGCCGCAGAAGATCACAATGCCGTGGTTGCAGCAGGCGGGCTTTTCATCCTGGGCACGGAACGGCACGAGTCGCGACGGATCGACAACCAGTTGCGTGGCCGCGCAGGCCGTCAGGGCGATCCCGGAGCCTCCCGCTTCTATCTCTCGCTCGAAGATGACCTGATGCGCATCTTCGCCAAGGAATGGGTCTCCACCTTGCTGCAGCGGCTCGGGATGGAGGAAGGCGTACCGATCGAGTCGGGCCTGATCTCGCGGCGCATCGAAGCGGCGCAAAAGGCCGTGGAAGCGCAGAACTTTGAGTCGCGCAAACACGTGCTCGAGTACGACGATGTGATGAACAAGCAGCGCGAAGCCGTCTATGGGCTGAGGAAACAGCTGCTGGAGAACATCGAACAGAAGGAACTCATCCTCGAGGACTACACCGCCGGAACACTCAGTGCGATTCTCGACGCCAATGCGCCGGAAAATGTGCACCCGGATCAATGGGATCTGAATGCGCTGAAGACAAAGCTCATCGAGCAGTTCGGACTGGACCCGGTAGCCGAAGGCGTAAAGGCAGCGGAGCTAAGCCGCCACGAGCTTGGGGATGCGCTCTTCGACAGACTCAAGGCAAAGTACGAGAGCAAGGAGCGAATCCTTGGCGAGGAGGGGATGCGCTTCCACGAGCGCATGGTGATGTTGAGCGTTCTCGACGGCCTGTGGAAAGACCACCTGCTGGCCATGGATCACCTGAAGGAGGGCATCGGGCTGCGGGGCTACGGGCAGCAGGATCCGCTGGTTGCCTACAAGCGGGAGTCCTTCGATATGTTTGAAGCCATGATGACGCGCTTTCAGGAGGACACGGTCCGCTATCTCTTCCTGATGCAGATCGTGGGTTCAGACGGTCAGCCGGTGACTGAGGTGCCGCAACCGCGCACGCTGGACGAGCAGCAGCTCACGTTGAACGGTCATGGCGCCGCGCCGCCGGAACCGGTGCAGGAAATTCCAGTGCCGGTACGGCAACACTCGACGACGATCGACCAGCTTGAACAGGAGTTTGAGCGCAAGAAGAAACGCGAACTGGAGGCGGCTCGGCAGGCAGGTGGGGGAACGACGGGGGAAGTAGCCCAACGCCGCTCCGGAGAAAAGGTTGGGCGGAATGATCCCTGCCCCTGCGGCTCCGGCAAGAAATATAAAAAGTGCCATGGAGTGGACGCTTAATCTCCCTGGTACCCTAAGACTGCAGAGGGCCTGCCAGCAATCGCTGACAGGCCCTCTGTTTTTGGCTAGCGCGCGTCTTTGTGCACGTCTTTACCTTGTATCGCAGCGAAGGTCAGGTCGTTGGCCTTGCTGCCAGTCTGCTCCTTCCACACGTCGAAGAGGCGTCCGTAGCTCAGCGTCAGCAGTTGGCTCAGGTCGATCCCCAATTTTGTTGCTGTGGCGTCGATCCAGTCGGCTGGGCCTTCCAACTCGGCAAAGACGCCGATGGGCGTCTCGTCGAGCACGCAGTGTCCCCTGTCATCGGCCCACTCTGCCCGCCATTTTTCGTAGGTGAAGGCTGCCTGCAGGCCCAGGTGCTCCAGGATTGCGGCAATAGCTTCGCCATCCTCCACCTCGGTTTCGATTTCGATGCGCTGCTTGTGGCGAGCTTCGGGAGAGTTGTTTGGCGGCAAGCGTTTATTGGTCACGACCCACTTGGGTCCATACTCGCGGATTCTGAGGATTTCGCCATTGGACCGCAATTTGCGATCGGGCGTGTCATAGAGCACGTTGCGCTCAAAGGTGCGTGCCGTCACCTTGTGGAATTCCAGCGCCGCCAGCTTTGCTTCAAGGGCCTCGCTGTCTGCGACCCGGAACTTGACCTCTGTTTCAATCGATTGCATAGGGGCGAGTATATGTCAGGAAGAGCGGCAGGGGAATGTCACCGGGCCAATCCGGAACAGCGGCGCGGGGGCATGATAGAGCGCCGGGGCATAATAGATAGAACGACTTTGAACGCGCGAAAGCCAGAATAGATGAAAACTCTGCGATTGGCGGTCGATGCCAGCGACCTGCATTCGGAATTGTCACAATCATCCTTGCAGAAGGCTGCCTCCATCCTGCGTGGTGGTGGAACTGTCGCGTTTCCCACGGAGACAGTCTACGGGTTGGGCGGCAACGCATTGGACGCCTCGGCAGTCACCGCGATCTTTGTCGCCAAGCAGCGCCCCCGGTGGGATCCACTGATTGTCCATGTCTGCGATGAGGCTATGCTGCGACGTGTGGCGGGTAGCCTCCCGGATGCGGCCGATCGTCTGCGGCGCTCCTTCTGGCCCGGGCCGCTCACGCTGCTGGTGCCGCGCGCCGGGGAGATTCCCGCGCTGGTGACGGCTGGGCGGGAGCGGGTTGGCGTGCGCATGCCTTCTCATCCCGTTGCGCTGGAGTTGATCCGCCTCGCCGGTGTACCCATCGCCGCGCCGAGCGCAAACTCCTTTGGACATACCAGTCCCACTACGGCGCAGCATGTTCTGGACGACCTGGAGGGCCGCATCGACGCTGTGCTGGACTCGGGGGAGGCGATTCATGGCCTGGAGTCCACGGTGATCGATGTATGCGAGGATCCCCCGGTCATCTATCGGCCAGGAGTGGTTACGCTGGAGCAGATCCGCGAGCTATGCCCGGGAACAACGCTCTTTGAACCCGTAGCGGCTGCTGGCGAACCCGAATCTCTGCCCTCTCCCGGGGTGGGGTTGCGACACTACGCGCCACATGCCCGGCTGGTGCTGGTCGGCGGCACCGGACAGCAGCAGAGGCAGGACTTCGCGGCAGCCGTAGCCGACGCCGATTGGAGAGGGGAGCGCATCGGTCTTATGCTGCCGGAAGGCTTTTCCGTCGATGCGGGGAAGATGGCGGTCTACCGCTGGGGGCAGTGGACGAACGAAGAGGAGTTGGCTCGCCGCTTGTTCGCCGGACTTCGCCAGTTGGATGAAGCAGGGGTGACGGTGATTCTGTGCCCGTTGCCGGAGGCGACAGGCATCGGGGTTGCCATCCGCGACCGATTGCAAAAGGCCGCTAAATAGGCGAGTAGACTGCCTCAGGGTTGAGCTTCACTCGCCTTGTAGAGATACTTCACACTGGATTTGTAAATGAGCGTACGGCCCGCGTTGCGTATTTTAATGGCGTTGCGGTCATACCACTCAATGCAGCCCTCAATCCGCTCACCGTCTTCCAGGACAAAGACCATCGGCGTCTGCGACTGCATTTGCTTCTGAAAATAAAAGGCTTCTGCGTGCGAAGCATCGTGCCAGCCGGGGTTATCGTGCGCCATCTGGTGGGTCAGCATGGGCGACTCCTCCCGCCGCACGAATCGTCTGCCGCCGGCAGCGCGCTCCGGCAGGGTGGGGCGAACCAGTCTGCGTGGCCCGGCTCCAGACGTGGATGCGGGCGAGGTGGCTTTCGGCTCCTCAGGAGCCGGGCTGGTAACAAGGGGGCGGATTTCCTTTGCGGCTGGAGACGTGAGTGGGGCCGGATTCCGCATAATGAATCAGTTTGTGACTCTGGTGTTTGGATGCCACCTTAGTCGAACGAGTTTGGGTTCATGCCAGGCTGGGCCGGGCATGACTCTCCCTCCAAACTAGGATTGCCTTTCCTAATTCTGAGTTTCTGCGAGTATGGTATCCCGGCTCTGGCGGCCGCTCCAGAGAAATCGCGAGTCCTCGAAGGAAATTCGAAGTGGGAGTAACCGCGCGGGCCGCAGCGTCAGGAGGAGGCGAGCTCCGTCGCAAAGGCATCCAGCGACAGCGAGCGCAGCAGGTTCCGCCGCATTCCAGCCTCCACCTGGTTCAACCCTCGTGCCGCAGCGTCGATCCAGCCGACACTGACGCTGGCGCTGAGGCGGGTGAGCTCTGGCAGCAGATCGATGTTGCGAACCAACCCGGCAGTGCCGGACTGAAGCAACAGCATATCCTCCAGCAGGCTGGCGAGGGCACGGAGCAGCGCCGCGGTCTTTTGCTGGCCCTCGGCACCTGCGCGGTAGGTTTCGGTCATGCGGAAGAGGGCCGAGTGGTCGGGTTCGGCGAGGGCATTCTTGACGATGACCAGTGCATCCTGCCGGCTGGCCATGTAGCCTGCCAGGTCGAAGCCCAGGGCCCGCCCTACCGCGCCCTCGGCAAGCCGCGCGATGAGCGCTCTCTGGGGTGCCTTCCACTCCGGATGCCGCTGCGCAAGCAGGGCCTCAATCGTTTCGGTTGGCAGGGCGCCCAGGCGGTAGACGATGGAACGGGAGCGAATGGTCGGCAGCAGCTCGCCGGGGTTTTCCGCCAGCAGAAAGATGCTGGCATACGCAGGGGGCTCCTCCAGAACCTTCAGCAGGGAGTTCGCGGCTTCCTTCATGAATGCTGTGCTGGTGAAAATGTAGATCGCGTGCCGGGCGTCGGAGGGAAAGCGGTACATGCCGTGGATCACGCGCCGCACCTGGCCCATCTTGATGAGCAATTGCGGCGGGTCCGGTGGTACCACGAGGATGTCGGGGTGTGTCTGAATCAGGATGCGCGTCTCTTTTTTGTCGGCGTCGCGCATCTCTTCGCGAGCGGAGACCGCTTCCTCGATCCGCGTATCGAGCGGTTGTGCTTCCGCGATGCGCAGGCAGTTCGCACATTCCCCGCAGAAGTCTGGCAGACCATCCGATTCCGGCTGGCGCAGGCAGTTGATGGCCTGCGCGAGCATCAGGGAGAGAGTATATTTTCCTGAGCCCCTGGGGCCGGCGAGGATCAAGGCCGGGGGGATGTGTCCCGCACGAATCCCTTCGCGCAGGTGTCGAACCGTTGGTTCATTTCCCCAAAAATCGCTAAAACCCAAGCTCGAATCTCCTGTAAATGAGACTAGCAGAACAGGCAGCAGCGGGCATGTCGCTGGACGTTGAAGAGGTGGCGGAAGCGCCTGCCGTTTAAGATATATACACAGAACCACCTCGAAAGGCGTGCATCTGCGCACGCAAGGACGCATGGATTTGGACCCTCAGGGATCGGACAGGTCGTACTAGGTATGGCACGCAAGAAGGCTGTCATTATTGGCGCGGGCCCGGCAGGGCTCACGGCCGCACTGGAGTTTCTACGGCGGTCGGAGATTGAGCCGATTGTGCTCGAAGCCAGCCAGGATATTGGGGGGATCTCCCGAACCGTGCAGTTCAAGGGCAACCGCATGGACATCGGAGGCCACAGGTTCTTCTCCAAGAATGACTGGGTCATGAACTGGTGGGCGGAACTGCTTCCAGTGCAGACAAATGGAGCCTCGAATACGATGCTCCATTACCAGAACAAGGAGCGCAGCCTCTCCGCACAGCCGGAGGGAGATGCCGCGGGCAGTGAAGACCTTGTGATGCTGGTCAGGCCGCGCAAGAGCCGCATCTATTTTCTGCGGAAGTTCTTCGATTATCCCGTGACGCTCACGGCGGCTACTCTGCGCGGTCTTGGCCTGGCTCGCACGCTGAAGGTGGGAGCCAGCTATGTACTGGCCAAGTTCCACCAGCGCAAGCCGGAACGGAGTCTAGAGGACTTCCTGATCAACCGCTTCGGTCGTCAGCTCTATCTCACATTTTTCAAGTCCTACACGGAGAAGGTGTGGGGCATTGCGTGCAACCAGATCAGCGCGGAGTGGGGAGCCCAGAGGATCAAAGGACTTTCTCTGACGACCGCGATTGCGCATTTCCTGAAAAAGGCTCTGCAAGGCACGGCAAGAGAAGGCAGTCCGAAAGATATTTCGCAGAAGGGGACGGAGACTTCTCTGATAGAGCAGTTCCTCTATCCGAAATACGGCCCGGGCCAGTTGTGGGAGTATGCGGCTTCTCTGGTGCGGCAGAAGGGCGGGTCTGTCCTGCTGGGCTGGCGCGTCGATAAGGTCGTGACGGAGGGCGATCGGGTGATCGCCGTGGAGGCGACCAGCAAGGAAGGGGAGCAGCGAAGGTTTGATGGAGATTATTTCTTTTCAACCATGCCGATACGCGACCTCATCCATTCTCTCGATGTGCCCGTACCCGATGAGGTGCGCGAAGTCAGCGATGGGTTGATGTACCGCGACTTCGTTACCGTGGGATTGCTGGTGAAAAAGCTGGCGGTTACCGAGCCGGACGGATCTCCGCTGAAGGATACGTGGATCTACATTCAGGAACCGGATGTTCTGCTGGGCCGGTTGCAGATCTTCAACAACTGGAGCCCCTATCTGGTTGCCGATCCCGCCACAACCTGGATCGGGCTGGAGTATTTCTGCTATGAGACGGACGATCTGTGGAGGATGCCGAACGACGAGATCCTAAAGTTCGCAATCGGCGAAGTCGAGAAGATCGGCATGGTGCGCCGCGAGGACGTGCTGGACGGGCATGTGGTCCGCGTTCCCAAAACCTATCCTGCGTACTTCGGAACCTATGACCGTTTCGATGTGATCCGTGACTACATAGATGGGTATAAGAACCTGTTCCTGGTGGGCAGAAACGGAATGCATAAATACAACAATCAGGATCACTCCATGCTGACGGCTAAGACGGCGGTGGACAACATTCTTGCGGGCGTGACGGAGAAATCCAACGTCTGGGAGATCAACACCGAGCAGGAGTATCACGAAGAGAAGAAGTAGAGACTCCCGGCGGTCCGCATCGAGCCATTGTCATGGTCAGAGTAAGCGTCTGGACCTGCCGTGAGAGGCAGGTCCAGGTGTGGTGAGGCTTGTGTTCGGCGAGGCCTTGTGCGGTGAGGCCCGGGGGGCTACTGTGCGGCGGGTGTCGCCACCCTGGCCGCAGCCGGCGACGCAGTCACTGGAGGCGCAGCAGCCGGAGCTGAAGCAGGCGGTGTTGCGGTAGCAGGAGTCGAAGTCGCCGGAGTTGCAGGCCACGTGACGATATCTACCGCCGAGGGATCATCGCGCAATTTGAGGTACAGTGTGCGCGTGTGCGAGGCGGGCACGACGAGCGTCTGGGCGACAAATCCTTCCGGAACCGAAACGGCATCGGTAAAGTCCGGACTGGTGCTTACCGAATCGATAAGAAACAACTTCTCTCCGGTGATGGTGCATTGCCGGGTGGCTGCCGCCACACAGTGAATGTCTTTCAGCGTAGGGATGCGCACCAGGTTCGCGAGCGGCTGCCAATCCCCGGTGGTTCCGTCGCCGGCGATCGGACGCATCTTCAGTGGTCCAAAGGCGGAAGGTCCGAGATGCCGCATCGGATCGAGCACGGCCAGCTCTGTGCTGGAGTCCTGCAGGGTCAGGTTCTGGTTTGCGACCGATAGCATCACGCGAAACGATTCGTCGAGCGTAGCCACTTCCACCTTCTGCTGCGGCGAAAACGTCTCCGGCACCACGGCTTTGAGGAAGAAGCTCAGGCGTGACTCCTGGGGCACCTCATCGGGGCTGCTGAGCTTGACCAGCGCTGTAGCGGTGGGCGAAGGATCGACCTGCACGCTTTTACTGATCAATTTAACGTGAGGGCGCGGCGGAGCAATTTTGGTGCTGAGTACCAGCACGCGCGCGTCCTTCAGGGTGACCTTCGCCTGCATCGCATCGCCGGACTTGAGCGTAGCGGCGGCGGCTGTATCCTTGGTCGCAATCTTCAGCTCATCCTGTTGATTCGCACGTGACAGGTCTCCCGGAGCAAAGTGAACGCCCTGCAGATCTACGTCCATCACCTGATCCAGCCGGGTTCCTTTCAGAGTGCCTTCCGTATCTCCCGCATGAAGCGTCAGCGTGTCGAGGCTGCCTGCCTCGGCATAGGTATGCAGCGTAATTTCATCGCTCACACTCTGCCTTCCGTACTTCTTGATCATCATGACGACGGAGCCGGGCACAGCATTTTGCAGCGGCACCTGGACTTCGAGTTCGTCGGGTTTTGTCACCTTCCATGAGGCATCGACTTTGCCCCCTTGGGCGTCGCGAATCGCCACGCTTTCCACGCAGGCGGCCTGTTCCGACTGCAGGTGAAGTTCGTCCATCCGTCCAACGATCAATGCGCTGGCATCTTTTGAGGCCACAATCCATCGGCCGCCGACTTGAGAACTGCGCAGTTGAAAGGTAGGTCCTTCAAAGGGCTGGAAGCCCCAGAAGCCGTGCAGCGTTCCGGTCAGATCGCCGTTGAGCGAGTTCGCCGGAATGGATCGGGTATCCACCACAAGGCCGCCTCGCGTCGGGTCTACCTTGGCGGGGAGGTCGATTCCGTTTCCGCCCGCGGTCCTTGTCTTCAGATGAAGCGTGAAGTTATGCGCCATTTCGCTGGCAAAGACCAGCGGCGCGCCATCAATGGGGAGAACCAGATCGGGCTGCTCGGCGCAAAAGACCTGTTTGGGCTCAGCCGGGCGCAGCGGCGGAAGCGGCGACGGGCCCACCGGCGGCAATCCGACGACGAGCACCGACTTGGGATTGCGGAACGATGGAGGGTTGTTCAGTCGCAGATTCAACTTGTCGCCCGTGGGAAGAGCAAGCGCCGGAATGTATTGATATTGCGCCGTGTGGGTGGAGGCGAGGATTCGCACCGTATCCACCACCGCGCCGACATAAGGACTCAGCGCTCCAGCGCCTGCTGTCGGCATATAGGCGATGTGCGAGACGAGATCGACGGTGTTTCCTGAAGCGATTCTCGCCACCATCGTTTCGGTGTGCGCATCGTCCAGGACAAGCTCATCGGTATTTTGCGTCAGGCAGGGAACCTGTTGTGCGCTCGGCTTGTCAAAGCACTCGTGATCCAGCTTGATATTGAGGCTCCTGGCCAGCAGCACGGTGCGTTGTTTCAGCTCCGCGGGTTCTTCGGAGAACTCCCGCAGCAGGTTCATATATTTTTCCAGCCGCATACGATCCAGGCTCGCCTGCTGCAGATCCTGCGCAGAGCGGACAAAGGCGCCGGGCTTGCCGCGCACTGCATTGCGCAGTGTATTGAAGTCGCCACCCGTTTCTGGGGCGAGAAAGACAACGGCCTGCTCGGCTTCAGCTGGAATAGTGATAAAAACGCCTTCTTCGCGGACTGATTTCGTCCAGGTCTCCACCTTGGTGAACCAGTTGGCCGGTGGAGGATTGGTGGCTCCGCGCAGAAAGGCGACTATCATCACGTAATGTGCAGATTGGCTCTCCGGCAACTGGGGATGAATCCACAGCCGGTCGCCCGGCATGAGGTTTGGCACATGAGAGATCGGCAAGGTTTCGCCGGAACGCTGGACGCGCACATCCACCGCAGGCCCGGCGAGGTCGAACGCGGCCGTCTGGCAGTGTGCAAAACTGATCGGCAGTAGCAGGACTGTCGCCATCAAGCTCAGCAAGGGAAACTTCAAGGCCATACTCCTAATTTAAGCCAAATTGTGGAAACGGGAGATGAAAGTGGCCAGCATGGTAACCCCTTGCCCGCCGGATTCGTCTCCCGTTTGTCCTGATGTTTCAGTCACTTGGCCGCTGTTTTTTTCGCCTCGCGGGCCGCTGTAACTGGTGATGCACGCGGAGAGAGGAGCGGTAGCAGCGTGATGCGCTGTCTTTGTTATATTTAGGAGGAATTCCGCTGCTCCCAGATCTCGCTCGGAGCGCGAAGGTCGTGCTCGTCCCCTTCATAGCGTGTTGAGGTTGCAGGAATCGTCCGGCACTCCGGGGCTCAGGAATGTTTGCCGTCAGGCGCAAACGAAAATGGGACCCAAAATGGGGCCAAGGAGTTGTAATGAAGATCTGTTTCGTCGTCTTTGGATTAACGGGCCGAGGCGGCACTGAGACGGTAATCCTGAGCACCAGGCGGGAGTTTCTCCGCCGTGGCCATGAATGCATGCTGGTTCTGCTGGGCGGATCGGATGATCGCGCATGGCTTCAGGACGTTCCGGCAATTGAGCTGGGGTCTCCCAGTACGCCGCGAATTCTCCGATACCTGCAGTACGCGTTCCGGCTTCCTTTCCTGTTGAAAGCATTCAATCCTGACGTCATTTTCGCAGTCAACTCCAACGGAGTGTCGTTCATCTCCAAATTGCGTCGGCTGCTTCGGTTGCATGCCGAGATCATCTTCTGGCCTCATTGGCCATTGGGGCCTTCGGAGGCCGAGGACATGCGTCTGGCGGATTATCACTTCGCCATAAGTTCGGGCTATGCGAGGTTGCTGTCGAAGATGACGGGGGACGAAAGACACATCCACACCGTCTTCAACGCGATTGATATCGAGGTTCCGCCGGTGGGGCGCTCTAGTACACCAGTCTTTCTGAATGTTGGGAGATTGCAGATTCAGCAGCAGAAGTGCACCGATGATCTGCTTCGAGCCGCGGCAATGCTGAAAGGGGATTTCCTGCTTCGCATTGTAGGTTCGGGAAAGGACGAGCCAGCGCTGCGCGAGATGGCAAACGACCTGGGCATAGCAGACAAGGTGCAATGGCTGGGGTGGAAGACCGATCCGTGGGCAGCCGCCGGGGATGCATCCGCGCTTGTCCTGTGTTCCTCCTGGGAGGGCTTACCGACAGTGCTGACTGAGGCGATTGCGAGAGGGTTGCCTTGCATCAGCGGCGACTGCCCGTCAGGCCCCGAGGACATCATTGTTCAGGGCAAAAACGGATGGCTTGTACCTCCGGGCGATGTTCCGCAGCTCGCCGCGGCCATGCAGCATGTAATCGACCATATGGACGCGTTGCCTTCTCCGGAGTCCGTGAAGGCGACAGCCAAACGTTTCGCCGCAGAGCCAGTGGTGGACCGCATGATCGCGGCGATGCAATTGGAGCGCTCCTCGCGCTGAATCGTGCGAACACTTTGCCGGTAGTCTCTCGGTTACTATAGAGACAACGACTTCCGGATCGTGCATTCTTGTCGCGGGTCTTTCAGCAGGGATGTGCGGAAGGCGGGAATCATGCAGCGCCACATCTTTCGAGGAGAGTGTTTTGGAATCATCCGCAGCAGCCAGAGTTCAGGTACTTCCTCCTTTCCGACTTGCGCCACTTTTTGACAAACGCATCTGGGGCTTTCAGGATCTGGCTCCATGGTTCGATTACAAGACCTCCGGCGATCCGATCGGCGAGGTTTGGCTTACGGGCGATAACTGCCTCGTGGATACGGGCTCACTCGCCGGAAGGTCTCTAAAGCAGGCCACCGCCGACCATGGTGCAGCGATCTTAGGTGCGCAGCATGCCGGTGAGGATTTTCCACTGCTGATCAAGATGCTCTTCCCCAAGGACAAACTCAGCGTGCAGGTGCATCCTGACGATGCCATGGCGCAAAAGTATGGCGAGCCCCGCGGGAAGACGGAGTGCTGGTATACGCTCCAGGCCGATCCCGGCGCGAGCGTTGCGCTTGGGCTCAAGCCGGGTGTCTCCAAGGAGCAGGTTCGCAGCGCGATTGCGGATGCGACGCTTGAGGATCTTTTGGTCTATGTTCCTGTCACCAAGGGCGACTTGATCTTTGTGGACGCAGGCACAGTCCATGCGATTCTGCCTGGTTCGGTGCTGCTCGAAACGCAGCAGAATAGCGACACAACGTATCGCCTTTACGACTATGGCCGGCCGCGCGAACTGCATCTGGAGAAGGGGCTTGAGGCAATCCGCAGCGACACGCGCGCGGGAAGAGTGGCTCCCCGGCAAGAGGGCAATCACACCCTTCTGATCAACGAAAGGTACTTCCGCGTGGATCGTTTTGTGGTTGAGGGCGCGATCAGCTCCGACGCTCTGGCACAGGACCACAAGAAACAGTTGCAGATACTATTTGTCGCCGATGGCGCGGCAACGGTTTCCGGAGAAGGATTTGATTCGTTCCCATTGAGCCGTTGCCAGGTGGCGGTCATTCCGGCATCGGCTGGTGCGTGGGAGCTGGAGAGTAAAGGGAAGCTGGAACTTATCCGCATGATTCCGCAGAATGAGGTTTCCGCGCGATGAGCTGTCCCATCCTTCGCTTTCGGCATCGCCAGAAGGCATCGTTCCCCATGCGCTCGAAGAGGTGCTGGAATGTCTCCAGACTTTCGTAGCGCGGTTGCCGCCTACATCAGGCGCGAGGCGATGCCGGAGGAGAAGTACGGGCATCAGCCACGCGTCTACGCCCTTACCCGGCTGATCGGTGAGGGGCTGGAGTACGACGATGACGTGGTGTACGCGGCAGCCTGGCTCCATGACCTGGGAGTCTTTGTAGGGCACCGTCCGGAGGATCCGCAGAAGCTTGTTCAGTGGGATCACGTTGCCTATACGGTCGAGAGGATACAGGGCATTCTTGAAGATGCGGGTTTTCCCGCGGATAAGGTTCCCGCGGTGATTGACGCCATTCGTACCCATCAACCGGAGGATGATCCAAAGACGATCGAGGCCACAATTCTTCGCGATGCAGACATCCTCGAGCAACTGGGTGCCATCGGAATTCTTCGTGGAGTAAGCAAGATAGGACGCGATACCCGTTACAAGACTTTCACTTCCGCTGTAGCAAACCTGCGCCGCTCTTTGCAGGATCTGCCTGCCAGGCTGCGCCTGGAAAGTGCGCGCAATCTGGCCGAGCCCAAAGTGCGGATCCTGCGGCAGTTTCTTGAGGCGGCTGACCTGGAAGGTAAGCCTGAACTTTTTTGAGCTGTGGGCGCGCAGCGTGCTTCACTTGACCTTGGCGTGTGTTTCTCCCGGAGACTGAATTCTGCGCACAACCGTGGAGCAGCGCGCGATGTGCAGGAAGACGGAAGGCACAGGCAACTACATATTTGCTGGAAGGCATGAAGGATGAAGACGAACGTAGCTGAGGATCACGAAGCGCTGGCAAGTGATCCACAATTCCGAACCATCCTGGGGATTCGTTTTTTCAATGGCGATGGACCTCAGGCGATTCGCAAGATTGAGCACGGTGGATTGGTCCTTGTTCCTTCAGGACCGGGGCTGAAGACTCTTCCTTATGACCAGCCCTATCGCGAATCGCTGCTGGATGCCGACCTTGTGCTTCCCGACAGCGGGCTGATGGTTCTGTTGTGGAACATGCTGGAGCGGGATTCTTTGCGCCGTCTCTCGGGCCTGGAGTATCTGCGGGACCTTGTCGAGCAGCCGGATTTTCGCGCTCTGCACGGCACTTTCTGGGTGATGCCGAGCCGGGAAAGTTCGGAGAGAAACCTGGCGTGGCTGCGTGGGCAGGGAATCGAGATAGCTCCTGAGGATGTTTATATTGCGCCGCGCTATGGAAAACCCATTGAAGATCCGGTGCTTGTGGAATTGCTGAATCAGCGGCGGCCTCGACATGTCATGCTGACCGTAGGCAGCGGTGTGCAGGAGATTCTTGGTCACTATCTCAAGCGGAATCTCAGTTACCTGCCTGCGATCCATTGCATTGGTGCAGCTATTGCTTTCCTTAGCGGGGATCAGGTCCACATTCCCGTCTGGGCGGATCGTATGGCGCTGGGCTGGCTGCTGCGCTGTTTGTGGAAACCGCAGCAGTATGTTCCGCGCTACTGGGATGCCCGCAAACTTGTCCCATTAATGCTTCGTGAGCGGCACCGTATGCCCAGCGCGTGACGGAGCTGTCTTTTTGCTCTTCGACTTATTCATTTGAAACTACGGTCCTACCTTCACATGGCGAGAAAACTGAGAATCGGCTTTGTAGCGGCGCAAGACGCTCTGGACATCAATGGCTTCTCGGGAAGCACCTTTCAGATGCTCTCCCACATTCGCCAGCAGGATGTCACTGTGGAGGTTTACAGCCCGCTCGATCAATCGATCAAGTATTTGCTCGCTCCCGTGAAGGCTTTTGCAAGGCTGCGCAAGAAGACCTGCACGCTGGAGCATTATCCGCTGGTTGCCAAATCGCTTGCCCGGCAGATACATCGGCTCCTACGCGAACGTCCGGTGGATGTTCTGGTCGCGAGTAGCTCCATGCCTATCTCCGCGCTGGAGTGTGAACAACCCATCCTCTTTTGGACCGATGCCGTTTTCCACGATATGTATGGGTACTACGCAAAGTCATTTGCCAATATGACAAGCGCAGGCGTGGAGCGGGCCAAGAGGACGGAGGAGGCGGGACTGGCGCACGCAACCTATGCTGTCTACGGCTGTGATTGGGCGGCCAGGACTGCGCGGAAGCTTACCGATCCAGAGAAAGTTCGGGTATTAACATTTGGACCGAACCTGTCCATCGAGCACACCGCCGAAGATGTGAAGCAGTGGGCAGAGGCTCGCAGAAGAGAGCGGCCTCATGGCTGCAGGCTCCTCTTTATCGGGGTGGATTGGTCGCGGAAGGGTGGTGCGATTGCCGTGGAGACAGCGCGGATATTGAATGAATCCGGGCTTCCCACCACGCTTACTGTTGTGGGAACTTCTCCGGCGGAAGCTACACCGGATTATGTTGAGACGCTGGGATTCATCAGCAAATCCACTCCCGAGGGACGAGCGCGTCTCGCACAGCTTTTGCGGGAGGCGGACTTCTTTATTCTTCCCACCCAGGCGGAGGCCACTGGAATCGTCTTCTGCGAGGCCAGCGCCTTTGGGCTTCCCGCGCTTTCGTATGCGACGGGTGGTGTGCCCGATTATGTGCGCACAGGCGCTAACGGAGTATGCCTGCCAGTAGGAACTCCAGCCGAGGGCTTCGCATCTGCCATTCGCGGAATTCTGCAGACCCCTGATGAATACAAGGCGCTCTGCTCCAGCGCGTTTCACGAGTATGAGAGCCGCCTGAACTGGGACACCTCATCGCGCGCGCTGGTTGACTTGTGCCGCAGCGCGTATGAGCAACGCCAAAATGGCGAGAAACGGATTCTTACGTTTTAGGCGAATCTCGCAGGTGCTCTCAGACTTACCGCGTGGCTAAGTCCGGTCCAAACGATACGCCATGTTCTTGTAATGCCTCTCCGATTATGGTCCGGGCAACAAATACCGACGCCAGCGGAGATAGATGGCCATAATCTACGACCATCAATTCCTGCGTATTGGGAACGCGCTCCAGACAGCCGCCATTCTTGCAGAGTCCATTCAGAAGAGAAACGTAGATCAGATTTGTGGAGCGTCCATATCTAGACTGTAGTTTCATCTCTGTCGTGAAGATTCGAGTGTCTAAACCTGCGTTGTTATAGCCGGGATCTTTGCCCCAGAAGTTTTGTACAAAGACGAGTGGCAACGATGGAAGCCACTGTGCGTCCGGTCCTATCAGCACTACGGAACCGGCACCCAGACTATGCAGGCGAGTGGCGAGACTATCCCAATCCGTGTGCTCCTGCTCATCCGCCTGCGCAAGGATGACGATCCGTGGCTTCAGTCGCGCAACCTCCTGCAAAGCATATTGGTTCGAGATGTCGCACGCATCTGCCGGAGTGTTGCTCTGCCCGCCTGTGATGCTCGGGTTACACCCGGAGGTAGTTACCTGCGCAAGCCGCGGGTTTCCATCGAAGAGATTTCGCAGGCCTGCAGAGAGAGCTGCTGCGTGCGAGTCCCCCCAGAGAAATGCAGATTGATGTACAGGAACGTCCGTGCAGGAAGCTGCAATGCTTCGCTTCCGAGTCTTCCTGTCCCAGTCATAGAAATCACATTCGGAGTGATAGATCGCATCCAGCCCGTGATCGTGCAGCTTTTGATAGTGTGCGAGAAAGATGAGCTTGGGATTCCTGTTGATCGCTCGCGTCGGCAGACCATTCAATCCGTAGGATAGAAACCCGGCACCTGCGATGAGAATCATGCAGGCACTTAAGCCTATAACCTTTGCGCGGCTATGCCCGCCGAAGCGGATCGGTTTCTCAACGAACCGATAGGTGAGCCAGGAAAGCAGGCAGGCTATCAGAAGCAACCCAACGCGAACCTTTGTAGCGACTGGACCAAATGAGACGATTTGCGCGAAGGAGAGCAACGGCCAATGCCACAGATATAGAGGAAAGCTAATCAACCCAAACCACACCAGAACAGGGTTTGTAAGTAGCCGGCGATTCAACCATGCTTCTGGCCCCGCAGATAGGATCAGGCAGGTGCCAATGGTGGGCAGCAAGCCCCACCATCCAGGGAAGAAGCTTGTACTGGTTAACAGCGCGATAGCAAGACTGAGCAAAACGAATCCCAGAAAGGAGCGGATATTTGCAAGTCTCTCCGTTGTTATGCGGGGAAACAGTCGTTGAGCGATAGAGTGAAGCGAAGATGTCTTGTAGAGAACTACATAAGACAAGATGCATCCCAGGCCCAGCTCCCAAAAGCGCGTGAAGGGAAGATAGAAGGCAGCAGAAATATCGGAACGCATGATGTAGATGCTCAGCGCAAACGAGACAAGAGTGAGTGCTGTGGTAAGCACCAGCAAGTTGGCGCGCAATTTCCAGGCGAGATAGATCAGCAGCGGCCACACAAGGTAAAACTGTTCTTCGATTCCCAGCGACCACAAGTGGAGAAGTGGTTTCATCTCCGAAGAACTATCGAAATAGCCAGCCTCGCTGAGGAGCGCGATGTTAGAGAGGAAGCCTGCTCCGGCGGCAATATGTTTGCCTAATTGCGAGTAGGGAAGTGCCGCCAACGAGAACCAGCCAAATGCATAGCAGCCCACCAGCAACAGAATCAGAGCGGGGAATATCCTCTTGATGCGGCGTGCATAGAAGGTCTTGAAATCAAACGCATCCTTGGCAAGGCTTTCAAAAATAATGCTGGAAATCAGAAATCCGGAGATAACAAAAAAGACGTCGACACCGATGTAGCCTCCCTGTATATGTCCAGGGAAGGCGTGGAAGCCTACCACTGCAAGAACCGCAAAGCCGCGAAGTCCGTCGATGTCTGGGCGATATCTAGGGTGGACGAGTGGCGGATGGATATCGTCAGCGAGGAGCGACTTGTCTTTTGTTAAGTTCAAAATCAGTCAGTGTGTCCTCAGCGGTTATTGCAGTTATTACGATCGGCTCGCGTCGCTATGCGGGAATACTCGATTCCGGATTGCCGCGCTGCAGCGCCGTTCGATGGAACAGCGAGCTATATTTTTTTGCAACGACAGCCGGCGCAAGGTGCTGCTCAAACCTTTGCAGTGCGCTTGCCGCTAACCTGGTTCTAAGTGTGGCGTCATCGCAGAGGTGCTCGAGGCTTGCGGCCAGGTCTGCTGCATCTCCACTGGTGACGATACCCGCTCTGCCATAGTCAACGATCTCTCGTTGAACTTCCCAATCCGGCACTACGGGAATCGTACCCTGAGCCATCGCTTCTAGGTATACCAGTCCATAACTCTCAAAATAGGATGGCATCAGGAATACATCGCTATCGCGCATCAACTCCAGAACCTGCGCGTGAGTTACCGCACCAGCGACGTGCAAATTCGGGAGCGAGGGTGCCGCAATCGTTCCATCCGTCTGCGCAGAGATTACGGTAAGGTGAATCTGCTTCTGGATGCTAAGGGGCAGGCCTTCCATTGCAGCATAGACTCGCCCTAACCCTTTTCGCTGTGCTTCATGCCCGACGAACAGGCAACGCAGCGGCCCCGATCGCTCTATCTTTTCCTGCATGCGACTCGGGTCAATGGTTTTCACATTTGGTAGAAAGAATGGCACGGCGACAAATTTGTCAGCTATCTCGGGAAACCACTGTCCCAGCCTCTCCCGCTCTGCTTCCGTGGAAACCTGTACTGCGGCAGCTTCGTGGAAGCCACCCTTTTTCACCTCATATTCAATATCGAGTTCGTTCTGCGAGACACCTCGGGCCAATGTCATCGCGGGATCGAGGATCGAGTTCTGCCATACCACAGGAATACCGCTGGCGTTCCGGGGAAAATCGTCGTGGCAAAAGACCACATGGCTTCCGCTCCGGGCAAACTCCTTTTGGTCGAGAACAGAGTGAGGATCTTCCGCGAAGGGAAGCCTCAGCTTCCGATAGAGAACGTGCCGCGCATATCTGGCGTTCACGTGAAAGGTCGTCGCATTGGATTGTGCAGGATAGAAGGTGCAGTCCGGCTCGAATTCGTGGATGCGAGGAATGGAGAAGCGAGTGTAACGCCAGTCCGTGTTTCGCGGGCGCAGAAACCACTTCGGCGTTTGGATATATACCTTCGTACCTTCACCTGTCATGACGAGCCATTCCTCGTTGTCGTTTCGCGCAGTGGTCGTGCCATGCAGCCGCATCCTTGATGCAACCAATTCTGCTGTAACTCACTTTTTATATTGCCAGCATCGACGGTTCTGGAGATAGCTCTCTGCTAGATTCTCCCGGGATTTTTTGAGAGAAGCGGATAGCGCCAATCCGCCTTCCAGAAGGTCTCCTCCATTTACAATGAAGTATGAGCCAGATCCTCACTTCCGCTGAAGTTTCAACGGTTGCCCCTCAATCAGTCGCTTCTCGATTGAAGACTCATATCCCGCAACTGGATGGAGTCCGCGGTATCGCGATTCTCCTCGTGTTGTTGTGTCATATGGGGGCCATCGTCCGTGATACTTCGATTGCTCCTTATCTGGAGTTCGGATGGGTTGGTGTCGACCTCTTTTTTGTCCTGTCTGGTTTTCTCATTACGAGAATTCTTGTAGGCACCAGGGATAAGAGCGGCTATTGGTGGAGGTTTTACTCGCGACGTGGGCTGCGGATCTGGCCGCTTTACTACGCCTTTCTATTCGTGAACGCAGGATTGATCGTTGCCTCCAGTCATGTCGGATTTTTAGAACGCATCATCCATTCTTCGGCTAACCTTCGGGCTCATCCTTTATCCATCGCGACGCCATGGGTTCTGTATCTTGTCCTGGCGCAAAACTTCTACCCGGCAACTCTGTTCAGTTTCAAAGACTTCACATCCATAACCTGGTCCTTGTGCATCGAAGAGCACTTCTATGTTGTTTGGCCGCTGCTGGTAAGACGGCTATCCATTCCCAGGCTTCGAGTGATTCTGGTGTTGCTGCTGCTCCTGTCGCCTATAGCCAGGCTGGTAGCGTTCCTGTCCTTTCACGGAGGGAATTATGACGTCTACTACCAGATGGTGAATCGTGTTACCCCGTTTCACCTGGATGGATTGATAGCTGGATGTCTGCTGGCACTGTCGTGGAATCCGTTGGAACCACGGAGGTATGCCAGGGTTTTCGTGGCATTGTTTTTAGGTGGCGGCATCGTTTCTGCTGTGTTGTTGCGCTTCGTCAACCATGGCATTGCCTTTTCATTCGTATTCTCGTGTCTTGCGGCCCTGTTTGCCGGCCTGGTTGGTCTGGCGCTGATGGGCTGGCAGTTGCGCTTCTTTTCCAACTCAATTTTGCGTTATATCGGAACGATCAGTTATGGACTCTATCTGATCCATCCCACGGTCTTCCTCATATTCCAGAGCCATAGTATTTATTCAAAACTAGGCATAACAAACAACCTGGCAGTAGTGGAGCTAGTAGCTGCCGCCATTGCTATCGCCTGCAGCTTTGCGTTGGCCACGCTCTCGTGGAGATATTTTGAGAGTCCTATCCTCAGACTAAAAGACAGGCTGACATCGTAATCCCCGCTTCCAGTTAGCAGCCAGCTAAAGGTGTCTACCGCGCAAGATGTGGATTTGTGCGACCAGGACCGGCGAACCGCCAGGGTTGAGCCTGTGGCTGCTGAACCTGTACCTTTGCTGGCCGGGCGCTGGTCTCCAGGAGCGTGAAGAAAATGACGAGGATGATCGACTGGTCCATGCGAACCGTATAGCCGAACGGAGAGAACAGAATACTCCAGAATTCAAGAAGGACGATGTAGGCGAGATAGGGCGACAAGGGTGGCTGCACGGTCACCACTCTCAAGAGGGCCTTGCCATTCAGATAGAAAATATAAATCCAGAAGACGGCGCCGAGAAAGCCCGCCCATACCCACGCTTCCATCAGGTAGGAATGGCACGGAATCAGATCGCCGATGAACTGGTCTTTCTGTTCCGCAGGGGCCTCGTCGTCGGTATAACCTGCCGCGTCTTCGATATCTGCCAGCATCAAATTGTACTTACGATCTGCAGCCCAGGATCCGTGCCCCAGGATGGGGCTATCCACCACTGCTCTCCATGAGATAAGTGTCTCGGGACGCCCGCCGACCAGCATGCCGAACTTCCCGCGCGACTGTTCCTCATATTTCTCCAGCGCCCGATCGCCAAGCGCGCCGTGTGAAGCAAGATACGAGTAGGTTTTGGTCGTGGCAAATGCAACCACCCCCACTAGAGCGAGCAGTACTACTACGTGCATCGGGAACTTCGGCCTAAGTCTTCGCGCGCTGGGTCGAGGAGCAGAGCGCATATACAACGACGGTCCGTTTCTCCGCCTTGCAAATGCGGACAACGGAAGGATCAGCACGCTGGAAGCCATGATGATCAGTGTTTGCGAGCGAAAGTTCTGTGACAGATTCACCCCTGCAATCCCGATCATCAGAAGAAACGCAATCCCATACTGTCGTTTAGCGTAGAAATAGGAACTGGTGAGTAGAATTGTGGGGATTACAAAGGTGGAATAGCCGAACTTCCAGGCTCCAGCTTCATCAAGCCAGAATCGATTGAAGAAGTAGAAGGCAAGGGCATTGCCCAGAATCTGGCCAATGATCAGGAGAATGATGCGTCTGGTGTTCTTGTAGGCAAGCGCTGAAACAACACTCAGATCGATGGCGAAGAAGACGATTGCCGCGAAGCCTCGGGCCGCCAGGCCGAAGTCGGTATGCCGATAGAAATCCGTCACGACCTGGGAGAGCAGCCACAACCCCATCAGGGTAAAGATTGTTTTGCTGTAGCCTCTCCAGATGCGCTTCCACGCCACCAGCAGGCAGGGGAGAACCACGAGAAGCGTCATGACTTCTCCGCCGGGAAGCGCGCCGATCAGCGTGATGGACGTGAAGTTGGCAAGCGGAAGCGCGAGGCAAAAGAGGTCTATGGCATAAGAACCCGGCGTCCTGGCCTCAGCACCTGGGCTGAACCCAGTGATTGGCCGGAACGCTATGCGTCCTTGTCTGGAATAGGTCCCTGAGGAAGTTTGCATTCGATGCCAGTCCTATTCTGCGGAGTCCTCGCCCCGATTCAGCTCTGAATCGGGGCGTGTCGAGACTCTATTGCTCGTTTTGCTCACCGCGATAGGTGTAGTAATCGTTGTAGGAGCGTCCGTAGTACTCAGCATAGTCGGGGGACTTGTAGTCCACGGCATTCAGGACGGTTCCCAGCAAGTTGGCGCCAGACCGGAGGAGCAGATCGCGGCCTCGCACGGCAACGTTCGAAGTAGTTTCGCCATAGCGCAGGACTAATGCCACGCCATCGCTGAGAGGTACAAGAATCATCGCATCCGCCACGGTCAGGATGGGCGGCGTATCAATCACGATGAAATCATATTGCGAGCGCATGGAGTCGACGAGATTGTGCATCTCTCTGGCCCCGAGCAATTCGGCTGGCATGGGAGCAATGGGACCCGCCGGGAGGATCTGCAGAGAAGGAATTTTGGGATACTGGTAGAGGGCCTCTTCAGGCGCGATCTTGCCACTCAATATGGAGGAGAGACCGACACGGTTCGCAATCTTGAACCGCGTATGAACCGAGGGGCGTCGCAGATCGGCATCGATCAGCAACACGCGGGCTCCGCTCAACGCGAGAATGATAGCGGAGAGGGTGGCCACCGAGGTCTTGCCTTCGGCGGGCTTTGAGCTGGTGACCAGGATGACCTTGGGCGGACTGCCGGGCCGCGACAGCAGCAGGGAAGTCCGCAAGGCGCGATAGGATTCGGCGACCTGGGACCATCCTGATTCGACGCCGGACGTCGCACTTGCGGTGAATGCGTCGGGAAGAATGTCTTTGCCCTCGGCGGCCGGGATCACGCCCAGCAACGGCAGCCCCAGCTTTTCTTCCACGTCGGAGAGCGACTTGATATTCGTGTCGAGCGCGTAGATCAGCAGCGACAACAAAACACCAACCATGAATCCGCCTAGAAATCCAACGCCCAAGTTAAAGGTCTTGCGCGGGCTGCTGGGATAGTCCGGAGTATCGGCTGGATCGATCATGCGGATACTTGTAGAGTGCAAGCCGGCGATGATGCCTGCTTCCTGGAGGCGCTGCTCTAACTGGTCATAAAGGGTGCGGTTCGACTCGTATTCCCGGCGGGCGAGCGAGTACTCCACGACTTTTGAGTTGGTGTCGTAGGCGCGCTGCTTCTCGGCATCGAGTTGCGCCTTCAGGTTGGCTTCATTCCGGGAGGAAGCTTCAACTTCCTTCTCGGCATGCTTCAGGATGGTGTTTTCCGAATCGCGTATGGCCTGGTCAACCTGCGCCATCTCGGCGCGGAGCGAGACGATGCGCGGGTTGGCGTCACCATATTTGGCATGCATGGCCGAGTATTCATCTGCCAGCTGCGTTCTGCGCGCGCGAAGCTGAGAAATGACTTGATCGTTGCTCAAGGTATCCAGAACAGCGGGCGAAGAGCTCTTCATCGCGATCAGGCGAGCTTCCTGCATCATTCGGTCGGATTCGACCTTGGTTAGATCGTTGTTCAATCCTTCCAGCCGTGCGAGGGCGATGCTCTGCGTCTGATCGATTCCAACAATGCCAATCTGGTTTTGCATGGAGAGCATGTGTTCCTGGCTCGCCTGCAAACGGCGCTGTAACTCTCCTAGCTGCGCCTGCAGCCATTTCGAGACCTGCTCCGTGGCCTGGTAATTGTCTTTGAAGTTGTGCTCGACGTAATTGTCGATAAGCCTGTTACAAATCTGGGCCGCCAGCGCCGGGTTCGGAGACAAAAAGCTGATCTCCAGAATATTGGTATGTCCGGAGCGCGTGGCAGTCAGTCCCGCCTGAAAGGTGGAGATAAGAGCGTGACGGTCCAGCCTTTTCGATAAATCCCAGGCGCGGCCCGGCGGATGCGGCGCGAAATCATTGTTCTGGTCGAGGTTCAGCGATTGAATCGTTTCCAGCGCCAGGGTCGAGCTGCGGAGAATCTGAATCTCCGTTTCCAGACGCGCCGAATCGATGTAGGAGTCGCCCCCACCCGTCTGATCGAGCCTGAACTGGTTGGCGCTATCCTGGGTTAGCTGGATCTGTGCAGCCGCACGATAGATGGGAGTGCTGCGTGCATTTTTGTAGGCGGCGATCCCTATGCCCACCAGCGTACAAACCGCCACCACCCATAGATATTTCTTGGCAACACGCAGCAGGCTGGCGAGCGAAATCTCCCGGCCTGCCGCCGGCATCCATGGACCACCGTCGCCATAGCCAGCAGAAACGGGCTCAGCAACGCTAGAAGTTTGATCAGGATATTGAATCATTCTGCTGAAAAACCCCGATTGCCTTGAGTAGATACAGTGCTGTGGTCGGAGATAGAGGGAAGGAAATAGCCCATATCTAAATGGTTCAGCTTCGCAGACTGCAATTCGAAGAATTTGCTACTAAGTACGAGGTAGACCTCAGCCGAAGAGGGTTTTCCCATGTAAACATATCTCATTATATGGGTAGTCAACATCCTTGACCAACCCTGCGATCGAGCGCAAACTCCAGCAATGAATCTGCCCACCGGGCCGGGGTGTATTGGCAGGAGAGTTCGTGGCTGGCCCGCGACATCCGCTCCTGCCTTTTCGAGTCCATATTGCTGACCCGGTTCATCACTTCCGCCAGATTGGCAACGTCGCCGGCATTCACAACAAAACCGTTGTAGTAGTTGTGCACCAGATGGGGAACTGCTCCGACGTTTTGGGTGGCGACAAGAATCAATCCTGCAGCGGTGGCCTCATTGACCACCAGTGCCCAGGGCTCGAAGATGCTCGGCAGCAGCAGGCATCCGGCGTTTGCCATCTGCTGGGGAAGGTCCGCGGGCTGAACGAATCCCTTCAACTGGATGCCGGACTTATCTGCAAGCAACGACTGCAATGGGCCAACTCCGCATACGATGAGCGGCCAGGGGTCCTGAGTTGTCTGCCGGTATCTTTCGTAGGCTTGCGCCAGAGTCACAATCCCTTTTGCTTCAATCAGTCTGCCGACAAAAATGAAGGCATGGGGCAGCGGGGTTCCGCGCTCCATCCTCTTCTGGTATACGGCGGCGAACTCCGGTTGCTCGCAGGAGAGCGAACCGAGCAGGATGTTGCTGAGAGGGAAGCCCAGCCTGCGGGCAAAATTCGCCTGATGATGGCCGGGAACCCAGGCTGCGTCTGCCATCGGCAGTACATACCGGGCCGAGACGATTGTCCCCAGCCGCTGCCGCAGGGTTCCTTTCCAGTAATTGTCCATAGTCATCAGGCGCAGACAGCGCCCCTTGAGCGGCTTCATAATACGGCGGTAGATGGGAACGTGCCAGCCCGCCACGACAACCACATCTGGAGAGAAGGCTTCCAGCCGGGTGTGCAGGCGGTCGAAGTCGCGCTCGTCCCGCCATACCACCTCGTTCTTCATCCAGGCGAAAAGTCCTTCTTCGTACGGAGCCTCGCTGCTGGTCGCTTCATGCGCTACAAAGAGCTCCACTCCTGGACGGCTGGCCAACTCTCGCAGGCAGGCGTTCAGATAGCCGGAGAGGCCGGTCCAAAGTACCGCAACTCTCACTGGGGCCTCCCCTGAATGCGATAGCGCAGGGTATGGACCAGTTCCCCAGGATCTCGCAGAAATCGCTCTGCCCTGTACCACAGGCTGAGGAGGGCATCGCTCTGGCGGCGGTCTCGCCCCCGAAGCTGGCGGAAGATGCGTGCCGTATCCGCTGCATAGATCTGCTCCGCACTCCTTGAGCCTGTAATCGATGCTCCGTGGATGCGAAAAATGCTGAGGTCTTCGTGCAGGAATCCGACCCGAAATCCCTTCGCCACCATATTCACAAAGAGTTCGCCATCCCAGCAGGAACGGTTTTGCAGATTAAATCCTCCTACAGCCTCAAAGGCTTTGCGGCGAAAGAAGGTGGATTGCTGCAGCCACGTAGCGCCGCCATAGATAAACCTCGATGGGGTAAAGGCTGTAGCTTTTACCCGCCGGACGGGTTTTCCTGCATGGTCTGCGATGAAGCCGTCGCCCATCAGAATGTCGTACTCCGGGTGGCTCTGCCAGAAGTCCGCGACCTTGCGCAGAGCACCGGGCAGCAGCAGGTCATCTCCGTTCAGGAAGCCGAAGATATCTCCTGTTGCACGTGCGAATCCCTTATTTAGCCCGTCTGCCGCACCGCGATCGGGTTCGAAGACCTTGTGCGCGATCTTGTCGCCATATCCCTCGATAAGTTCCCGGCTGCCGTCATTCGAACCCGGTTCGACGACGATGTACTCAATCTCTGGATAATCCTGATTGAGAATCGAGTCCATTGCCTCCTGCAGAAACTCGCGCTGCCGGAAAGCCAGTGTCACGATGCTGAATTTCATTCCTCACACTTCTCCGTTTCCCTACCAGGCACGCAACGCCGCCGTTAACTAATATCGCACAGGCTGGGTTACGAATTAATCTACTGCCGGTGATCGGTTAGATGCATGTCGTCACGATGTTTGTTTCGTTTCCAGTTCCTGGGTCTTGAGAACGATCATGTACTCGTAAAAAGACTGCAATACCGCGTAGGTAAAGCCGGCTTTTCCATCGAGCAATCCGCGCTTTCCAAAGTAGAGGATGGCGAATTTGATGAGAGGGCGTGCGGGTAAGCGGTAGAACAGCTCCTTCTGGTGGAAGCGCCTCTCGTGAAAGTTCGTCTCGGTAAATGCCGCTTTCAGGCTGAAGGGCCGGTTGGCCTTACGATTCTCGATGATCTGTTGCGCCTCCATTGTGGAGTAGGCGTTATGCCGATTCACCCAATGGCTCAGCCCTTTGCTGAAGGGGTAGTGATCGAGAAATCCGCCCAGCGTGCCCGACGACCCATCCACCACCGAGACAGGATTGATGCGTCTCTCATAGTGCAGTTTTTCTGGGCGAAAGAGGCGCAGATAGTATGGCGATGCTTGCACGTGCTTCAGCCAGGTCCCCAGGAAAAAGTCGCGGCGCTGGATCTGAAACGCCACGTGCCCGCCCGGATCTTTGACGGCTTGCAGCACATTCGCGACAAGCTCTGGCGTGGTGCGCTCATCGGCATCCAGATGCAGCACCCAGGGGTATTTGAAGGCAATGTTCCTGAGGGCCCAGTTCTTATGAACCGATTCGTCTCCGCCGAAATATTGGGGGTCCTGCGCTGGACGCACCGTGACCCTGGCTCCCGCGGCCTCGGCAATCTTTACGGTGCTGTCTGTGCTGTTGGAGTCATAGACGTGGATATCGTCGCTCCACGCTACGGACTGCAGGCACCCAGGCAGATCTTTCTCTTCATTCTTGGTGGGGATGAACACCGAAACCATTCAGCAGGAGCTCCGTGTGGATTGAGAGACGCATCGAAAACAGCATGACGATTCTAAACCTTGAGCGCTCCGGGCAGTCTCCAGTACCATCAGAGGACGCGAACGCGGCGAAGCGGGGGTTCATGACGCAGGAAAGATTGGATTCTGGAACAGCGGCAATCGATCTCGCGAGCTATCGTCATCCCCGGCCCTTCAGCTATCTTGTGAAACGCGGCCTGTGGGCATGCTTCCAGCTTCCTTTCTGGTCGGCGACGCCTCGCGCACTGACGAAATTTCGCATCGCGCTGTTACGGCTCTTCGGGGCAAAGATCGGCCGCAATTGCCGCGTCAACTGTGGCGTAAGAGTGTGGGAGCCCTGGAATCTTGTCATGGGCGACTATGCTGTGCTGGGAGATTCGGTTGAGGTGTACAACCTTGCGCCGATTGATATCGGCTCCAACTCCGTCATCTCGCAAAGAACCTATCTCTGTTCGGCAACCCATGACTACACGGACACCAGCTTTCCTCTGTATTCCAAGCCAATCCGCATCGGATCGAGCGTCTGGGTTGCCGCAGGGGCATTCGTGGGCCCCGGCGTGACCCTGGGCGATGGAGCCGTGATTGGCGCCTTCTCCGTGGTCACCAGAGACATGCCGGAGTGGATGGTGTGTGCCGGCAATCCATGCCGCCCGATCAAACCTCGTGAGCTGAGGACGAAGATGGAATAGCCGGACGATTTATGCTCAACAATTCATGCGCATTATGTTCAATAATTTATGCGCAACATCTGGCGTGAAAAACGTCTGCCGGCTGGCGGATTGCATCTAATTTCAAATGCTTGGCCTAAAATAAGGCGAGCACCGAGTCGCTTGCACTATTAGCAGGCACGATACCGGTCATGTTTTGCATGCAAACATAACAAAATAGGAGTGGTGAAGCTTGAAGAAAGCCCTGATTACGGGAATTACAGGACAGGATGGTGCTTATCTTGCGGAGTTTTTGCTGAAGAAGGGATATGAGGTCCACGGCATTAAACGGCGGACGTCCCTGATCAATACCAATCGCATCGATCATCTCTATACGGATCCGCATGAGGAGTCGAAGAGGCTCTTCCTGCACTATGGCGATCTAACGGACTCTTCGAGCCTGATCCACACCGTCGAAAAAGTGCAGCCCGATGAGATCTATAACCTCGCTGCCCAGAGCCACGTGCAGGTGTCTTTTGAAGAGCCTGAGTACACGGCGAACTCGGATGCGCTGGGCACGCTGCGGCTGCTGGAAGCGATGCGAATCCTGAAGCTGGGCGGCAAGACCCGCTTCTACCAGGCGTCTACGTCGGAGTTGTACGGTCTGGTGCAGGAGACGCCGCAGAAGGAGACGACGCCCTTCTATCCGCGCTCTCCCTATGGAGTGGCGAAGCTCTATGCCTACTGGATTACGGTGAATTACCGCGAATCCTATGGCATGTATGCCTGCAACGGCATCCTCTTCAACCACGAGTCGCCGCTGCGGGGTGAGACCTTCGTGACGCGCAAGATTACCCGGGCGATGGCTCGCATCAAGCTGGGGTTGCAGAAGCGCCTCTACCTGGGCAACCTTGACTCGCTGCGCGACTGGGGACATGCCCGCGACTACGTCGAGATGCAGTGGATGATGCTGCAGCAGAAAGAGGCTCGCGATTACGTGATTGCGACCGGAGTTCAGTACAGCGTTCGCGACTTTGTCACGCTGGCTGCGGAGAACCTCGGGATTGCTATAACCTGGCAGGGTTCAGGGGTAGACGAGACGGCCACGGATGACAAGGGGAACGTGATTGTGGCGGTCGATCCGCGCTATTTCCGCCCCGCTGAAGTTTCCACATTGCTTGGCGATGCCTCCAAGGCACACAAGGAACTGGGCTGGGCTCCGAAGATCGAATTCCGCACCCTCGTCAAAGAGATGGTGACGGAAGATCTCAAGTCCGCCGAGCGGGATGCGCTCGTCCGCAAGCACGGTTACGCAGCCTTCGAGCAGCACGAATCGTAAACGATCCGTCACTTCGCGGGTTCCTGAGTAGAGCGGCCTTTCCTAAGGAAAGCCGCTCTACCGGAATAGAAATCAGCGATCCGCGAAATGCCAGACGGAGCCCTAAAGGAGCAGGGAGTTGGAAAAGAATAGCCGAATCTATGTTGCCGGACACCGAGGTCTGGTTGGCTCCGCGATTTGTCGCGCGCTTGAGAGCCAGCACTATCACAACCTGCTATTGCGCACGCACTCTGAACTGGACCTGACCGACGCTGCTGCTGTGCAGGAATTCTTTGCGAGCGAACAGCCGAAGTATGTCTTTCTCGCGGCTGCCAAGGTCGGCGGCATTCTGGCCAATGATACGTATCCGGCGGACTTCATTCGTGAAAATCTGCTGATCCAGACAAACGTAATCGATGCCAGTTATCGCGTGGGTGTGGAGCGTCTGCTCTTTCTCGGGTCGAGCTGCATCTATCCCAAGATGTGCCCGCAACCCATGAAGGAAGAGCACCTGTTGACCGGGCCGCTGGAACCAACAAATCGCCCTTATGCGCTTGCCAAGATCGCGGGGATTGAGATGTGCTGGGCCTACAACCGTCAGTATGGCACCCGGTATCTCGCTGCCATGCCCACCAATCTCTATGGGCCGGGAGACAACTTCGACCTGAAGAACTCGCATGTGCTGCCGGCTCTCATCCGCAAGGTAGTGGAGGCCAAGGCGCACGGTGCAGAGAGCATCACCGTCTGGGGAACGGGCACTCCGCGGCGCGAGATGCTCTATAGCGAGGATCTGGGCGAGGCTTGTGTCTTCCTGATGAACCTTTCGGACGATGTATACGGAAGCTTGCTCAAGGAAGACGAGCCGCCGCTCATCAACATTGGCACCGGAGAAGACCTGACCATCCGCGAACTGGCCGAACTGGTCTGCAAGGTTTTCGAATATAACGGAAGGCTGGAATTCGACAGCTCGCGCCCCGATGGAACTCCGCGCAAACTGATGGATAGCGGCCGCATCCACAAGCTCGGCTGGCATGCCAGGACGAGCCTCGAAGATGGAATCCGGCGCACCTACGAGTCGGCCAGGCTGCAACTGGTGTCGATGTAAATTACCGTTGCGCCTATATGGAACCCCTCAAGCGTCGCCTTCCTTAGCGGAATGGCGGCGCGGGGATTCTACTCAAAACTAGACAGACTGCGGCATTGTCCGGGAAGCATCCACGATCCCTTCGAGCGTCTGCATTAGAGATGCCGAGACCGTGTGGATGTCAAAATACCTCTGGAAGCAGGGAAGGCAGCGACTGCGCATCTCCAGCCGCTCGGTCTCTGAGAGCCGGCTCCACAGCGTCAGCGCTTTTTCTACGCCGGAGCGCGTATCGGTGGTCACGAACCCGGCCTGACTGGACTCGACCTCGCGCCATATATTGACCTGATCCGATAGCAGGACCGGCAGGCCGCATGCCAGGGCCTCGGCAACCACAATGCCGAAGTTCTCCTGGTGCGAGGGCAGGGCGAAGACCTCGGAGGCCGCCAGCGCACCCCACTTCAACTCTCCCTGCAACATTCCCGTCCAGGTCACGCGATCCTGAATCTGGAGCTGGCTGGCAAGCTGCTGGAGCGTTGGGCCCCATCCATCGAGATCGGGACCTGCCATAACAAGCTGCCATGACGGGTCCGCAGCCAACGTCGAGCTGAAGGCTTCGAGCAGGAGATCGCAGGCCTTTTTGGGATGCAGACGGCCCATGAAAATCAAGAGGCGCTTCTCGCGAAGCTGCGGAAAGCGGTTCAAAAACGCCTCTCGCGCCGCCGGAAGAGGAAAGGGAGACTGCTTTGTGCCCAATCCCACGACCAGCTCATGCGCCTTATAAAGGAAGAACGACTGGCGAGCCAGCACCTTCTCTTCCTCGCAGGTGAACATGACTGCCTTGGCATCGCGCAGCAGGCGGTATTCGCTCCAGGGCCAGAACAACCACTTCTTCAGGTGCTTGAGCGGAAACCGCCGTTTGAAATAGGGATCGAGCATACCGTGGGTAAAGGCGGTATAGGGCGTCGCCTGACCATGTAGTGCGCGCCACGAGGCAAAAGTGTGATATTGCCACAGGCCATGCACCAGCACGATGTCGTACTCGTGATGATGCTCGCGGAGCCATGGATAGAATGCGCTGGAATACGCATACTTGGTGCGCGATGGCCCCAGTGTATGCACGCGCACCGGAAAGGCGAGCGCATCCGCGAAGCCCGGGGGATCGAGGGTGGCTACTTCGACCTGGTGACCAGACTTCGTCCAGTCCTCAGAAAGCATTCGAACGCTCTCCAGGACGCCACCCAGGCCCACAGCTACCGAGCTGATAATTTGCAGCACGCGCATGCGGAATCCTGGGGGCTATGGTTGCTGGAGACGATATGCGCCGACCGCGGTAGCGAAATTCAACGCGGCAGGAACCACGATATTCACACTAGCCTTGAGCGCGCTTCCAGGAACATAGAGGATATCGTCGCTGTTGAGCGTAAAGTCCGGGGCCTTGCCGCGAAGTATTGCTTCGACGTCGATGACACGCACCTTCCGAGTTCCTTCCTCGGTCCTCAGCAGGACGGTCTTCTTTGCCGACGAGGCGGGCTTTACACCGCCAGCCAGTGCGATCGCCTGGGATACCGTGGTATGCCGCGATGCGCAGAGGGGAAAGGAGCCCGGCTTCACCAGGTTTCCACCCAGGTAGACAACGCCGCACTTGCCGACCAGCACCGTCTGTCCAGCCTGAAGATAGACGCGGGTGGCGGGATTCTCCTGAAAAGTCGGGTCCCAGACGACGCGCTGAATCTGGTTCGCTTCCGGGCCGGTGACCTCGATAACATGCGCGGCCAGGTCCGTCGGTCCCCCTGCGCGAGTCAGCACATCGATCAACCGATGTTTGCCGCTGACCGGATAAATCCCAGGCGATCGTACCTCGCCTGCCACGGTCACTCCGTTGGCCGCCTGCTGCACGGTTACCAGGACATTGGGGAATTGCAGGTAATTGCGGGTCTTGAATTCATTGGCGAGTGCCGCGGCGGCCTCTGTCGAGGTCAGTCCGGCAATATGAAACACGCTAAGAAGCGGAACCGGGATGTCGCCGGATTGGGACACCTGTGCCTTCACCGAGAGCTCCGGAGCATCGTATACCTGCACTTCCACGGTATCTCCCGGCAGGATTGGGCCGTCTCCCAGCCCCGCTGGAACACCAAATGATCCCAGAGGAGCCACCGCAGTGGGATTCTGGGGGGCTGAGGTGACAGATGGAGCTGCTGCAGGTGCGGCGGATCCGCCGACAGCCTGTGCCAGGCTCTTAGGCGAACTCGCGGACAGCACCATCATCGTCGCCGTGAGCGAGCAGAGGACGCTGAACTTGAAACGATCTCCCCACGTGCGCGCGGTTGCCGCGCTCTTCGCAGGCCACACCGGTTGAGGAGTATAGCTGAGGGAGATAGATGGTTTCACAGGCAACATGATTGAGAGAATAACACTTCCAGGGGACGGGGATGGCTGCGTCACCAGCACGTCTCGAGGACGCGCAGATGCAGGCAGCGAAGCCCTTTTGAGGGCCTACATCGGAGGGGAGAATGAGCTAGCCCGGCGTCCGGGCTAGCTCGTGCAGTCTAGTGGAATCGAAAGTAAGCGCCGCCACTGATCTGGTACGGCGAATACGTGATGCTTCCATTAATAACCGGGGGCTTCTTTTCGCCTGGGCGGAACACATTTCCGGTACCGACGTTCCAGTCCTGGTATTGAAAGTCGACGATACGCAGCCCGAACCTACGCTTCAAACGATAATCGACACCGCCGCCAAACTCATATGCCCTGCCGCTCCTGCTGCTGATGCCGGCTAATGCTTCTTCGGTCCGGTTCTTGCTATAAGAGATGCTTGCATACCCAATATGAAAATCGGCGTAGGGGCGGAAGCGCCGGAATCGGAAATGCCATTCCGGTCCGAACAGGTAGGTGTTTTCACCCACGATGCCGCCTGGCACAATGCTGATGCGTGCGGCGACTGCAGGCTGGCCTAAGTGCAGATTGCCGAACCGGTAATCTGCACCGAACGTACCTCCATAGGTATAAGGTTGATCGTAGTCGGGGTGGTTGGCCGTGAACATACCAAAGACGTTCGCCTGGTTACCGCCACCTCGCGCTGCGGCCGTAACCTGACCGATCGCGTGAATGGTCCCCATAGTAAAGAGAAACAGGAGTACGAACATCGGCATTTTAGAGACAAGTCGCATGTTTAGTCGCCCATCATCAATGTTGGATTTTGCGGTTCGCTAACCGTGCTGTACTGATTCGAGACACTTTCCAGGCACGAATATCGTCAACTCAAAGTCATAAATGCCCTTCACCTTGGAACCTGTTGTCCCGATAGTAACCTAGTGCCAAGGAGAATTTTGGAAGGATCCCCGATCACCTGGCCAATTTCCAGTGGGGGTACCTAATCTGCAATCCGATACGACGGAGACTAAATTAAGGCTGTTTGGGGACACCAGGCAGGCATTTATGCCGGCTCGGTAACCCAAGTGGTTAGGAACACGGAACGATTCCGGAAATCTGGGCCCAATCCTTGTATTGCGACTGGGGATCGATAACTACAAATACTACAGATTTGGAACCGGTTGAATGCCCCAAATTGGTTACTGAGCCCCGGTTACTTAACCAAGAGTGTATGTCAAAACGTTATCGAAGTCTAAACATTTCAACGTACGCCCGATTCAGGTTTGCGCTGTCAGTTTCCCTTATAGAAGTTAAATGAAGATGAAATGGATCGGAATTGCAGCTTTTCAGTATCCTCGCCGCAGGGCCGAATCCGCTGGTTTATAATTTCTTACGCACCCTAATATAGATGCGAAAGATTCCTGCGGTGTTGGTTAGTTCCGGTCATTTGTTCGAACAACTTAAGACACTCAGGCAAAGGTTTTACCCACACAATGATTCGCTTTCTCCAAAGAGACAGTCGCCTGATCAAGGGCATATTCATAGTCATTATCGGCCTGGCCGTGATTACGATGGTCATCACCTTGGTCCCTGGTATCTTCCAGGACTCCTCGGGTGCAGCAGATACCTACGCCACCGTGCATAGTGGCGGTCTGTTCGGCCGCGTCTTCGGGCCCTCCACTGAGATCACCAATGCCCAGGTACAACAGGCGGCTTCGCGGCAATTGCAGCAGCAGCGCCTGCCCGATTTCGTGCTGCCTTTCATGATTCAGCGCGTAGGTCAGGGGCTGATCCAGCAGGCAGTCATGCTGTTGGAGGCGGATCGTCTCGGTTTGAAGGTTACGGACGAGGATGTCCGTCAATTCCTGCACACCGGTCAGTTTGGAATGGTCCTGTTTCCCAATGGCCAGTACATCGGGGATGACAAGTATGCAGCGCTCATCCAGGACAACTTTGGCATATCGCGCGAAGATTTTGAGAAGCAGCTGAAGAAGGAAATCCAGATGAACCGCCTGCGGGCGATGGTGACTGGCAGCGCCACCGTCTCCGACGGTGAGGTTCGCGACGCCTACCGTCAGCAGGGAACCAAGATCAAGTTCGCCTATGCCGTGCTGAATGGCGATGACCTGCGCAAGCAGATCAACCCCAGCGACAGCGAACTGCAGGCATTCTTCAAGCAGAACGCCGCGAAGTATGCCAATGCCGTTCCGGAAGCCCGTAAACTGCAGTACGTCGCCTTTGGCGAGGGGCAGGTTCCCGGCGGAACGCCGCAGGTGAGCGCAGCGGAGATTCAGCAGTACTACAACCAGCACAAGACTGAATTTGACGTACCCGAGCAGGTAAAGGTCCGCCATATTCTTATCAAGACGCCCCCTGGAGCGGATGCGGCAGCAAACTCCGCGGCCCTGCAGAAGGCTCAGGCGATCCTCAAGCAGATCAAGGCAGGGGCGAACTTTGCGGATCTCGCCAGGAAGAACTCCGACGATCCGGGCAGCAAGGAGCAGGGCGGCGAGCTCGGCTTCCTGAAGCGCGGAGCTACTGTTCCCGAGTTCGACAAAGTTGCTTTTTCGTTGAGCGCAGGGCAGACGTCGGACGTGGTAAAGACTCAGTTCGGCTACCACATCCTGCAGGTGGAAGAGAAGCAGACCGCTCATACTCGGACGCTGGATGAGGTTCGTCCGATGATCGAGGCGACTCTCACGCGTCAGAAGGAAGCGCAGTTGCAGCAGAATCTGGCCTCGCAACTGGCCACCGAAGCACAAAAGAATGGCCTGCAGAAGACTGCGGACGCGCATCATCTTCCGCTGGTAACGACAGACTATCTGGAGCAGACTGCGGTCATCCCCGGGCTGGCTGATGGATCGAAGATGCTGACACAGGCATTTGGCGTGAAGTCGGGAGCGGCTCCGCAAGTGGCCACAACCGGCGAAGGCTATGGAATCTTCCAGGTTACAGCGGTCAGGACTGCTCACGCGCCAACTTTCGACGAGTACAAGGCGCACATCCTCGAAGATTATCGGGACCAGAATCTGCCCCAGTTGCTGGCCAGCAAAACCACGGCGCTGGCAGAAAAGGCCCACACTGAAAACGATCTGGAAAAGGCAGCCAAGGAGCTGGGCGCAACTGTAAAGACCAGCGACCTGGTGGGGCAGGATGCGCAGGTTCCCGAAATAGGGCAGCTTGCATCGGCCGCCCCTGCGCTCTTCAAGTTGCAGCCGGGCGCGATCAGCACCCCCATCAATACGGGACGTGCAGGCATCGTGGCAAAGATCATCGACCGCGAGGAGCCGACGGCGGACGAGATTGCGAAGAACTTCCCGCAGACCCGGGACTCTCTTCTCGATCAGAGGCGTGAAGAAATGTTCGCGGTCTTTGTGACGACGCTTCAGGAAAAGTATCAAAAAGAGGGACGAATCCGGTTAGCAAAGAAGGCGCCTAACGCGGCGTTGCCGGGTTCCCCCAGCTAGAAGTCCTAAGCAGCAGATACAGCAGCACACACTCGGGCTCGCGATTTGGAATCTTTCTCCGTCGCGGGCCTTTTCCTTTTGACCCATGTGCGGAACAATACCCCCATGCCCTTTGAGCGCTCTTCCGGACTTCTGCTGCACATTACTTCTCTGCCTTCCTACGGTGGTATCGGTGACATGGGGCCTGCGGCCTATGCCTTTGCCGATTTTCTTGCTGCGTCCAAACAGCGATTGTGGCAGGTGCTTCCGCTGGGGCCGACGGGCTTTGGGAATTCGCCGTATGCCACCCTCTCCGCTTTTGCCGGCAATCCGTTGTTGATCAGTCTGGAGCATCTTTCCGATTGGGGCTGGATTGCGGGAGAACGGCTGGCAGGGATGCGCGGGCGTTCTGGAGAGGTGGATTTTCACGATGTGGAGCGGACCAAATTACCTCTGCTCGACGAGGCTGCTCGCAACTTCCTCACGCACAAGAAATCCGAACAGTGGAAGCGCTTCGAGCAATATTGCCGGGACAATCAGGATTGGCTGGACGATTACGTTCTCTACGCTGTGCTGGCAAGGAAGTTAGGGACCAATAGCTGGAAGGCATGGCCTGAGGAGTATGCGCAGCGGCATCCGGAGGCACTCGAAAAGCTGCGGAAGGACGCAGCCGAGGAACTGACGGTGCTGCGGATTATCCAGTTTGCTTTCGACGAGCAATGGTCTGCCTTACGCGACTACGCACTCAAACGGGGAGTGAGATTCATCGGCGATGTTGCCATCTTCGTGAACTACGACAGCGTGGATGTTTGGACCAACCGCGATATCTTCGAGCTCGACAAGGATGGCTGGCCGATACGCGTCTCCGGTGTGCCGCCGGATTACTTCAGCAAGACAGGGCAGCGCTGGGGCAATCCGTTGTATCGCTGGGACGTTCTGGAGAAGCGCGGATTTGACTGGTGGGTGAGCCGCATTCGTCGTGCGCACTCGCTCTATGACGTGATTCGCCTGGACCACTTCCGCGGCTTTGAGGCATATTGGGCCATTCCGGCGGCGGAGGAGACGGCAGTCCATGGAGAATGGGTTCCGGCTCCCGGCGAGGCGCTGTTTGCGCGGCTGCGCGAAGCTCTCGGGGATCTGCCTTTTATCGCCGAAGACCTGGGCTTGATTACGCCGGAGGTAGAGCGCCTTCGCGAGCAGTTCGGAATGCCGGGTATGCGCATTCTTCAATTCGGCTTCGGAAACAAGGGCGCGCATAATTATCTTCCGCACAAATACGTAACAAATACGGTTGCATATACAGGAACGCATGACAATGACACCTCGCGCGGCTGGTGGGAGTCCTTGACGAATGAAGAAGAGAAGGCTGCGGCCATCGCATATCTCACTCCCGGAGACGACGGGCCCGTATGGTCGATGATTCGCGCCATCTCTACGTCCGTCGCGGATATCTGCCTGATCCCGGTGCAGGATGTTCTCGATCTGGGATCCGATGCGCGCATGAATACGCCATCCAGAGCTGATGCGAACTGGTGCTGGCGATGCCCCGAGGGCGTTCTGACGGAGTCGCTCGCAACGCGGCTTGCGGCGCTTACCGAGGTCTCGGACCGGGACGCTGCTTCCAGCGAAGCACTGAAGGAAGACAGCCACTAAGGTGTGCTGACGAGTAGCGCGACAGGGAAGTGCGCGAAGACGCTGCTCAGGCGCAGAGTATGATCCTTGTCTGCGCTGAAGGTCTCGCCGGTAAGTACATTGGTGTACTCGTTCGCGGCACCATCGGGCAGAGCGAGGGCCGCTTTTCCCCAGGCGCCTCCCAACGGCATCTGCACTTTGCCGTTCATCATGGAGCAGGCAAAGCGGGGGACGACGGCGATCACGCTCTTCCCGGTTTCGCTGCTGCTTCTGAGGAAGGATATGGTGTGCTCGGCGTACTTCGGTTCCGTGACGGAAATCGCAACATAGGTTCCTCGCTGAAAGATCGCAGGCTCCTGCTGCCGTAACGCGAGCGCGCGCTGCATCGTCCAGAGCTTGATTCGCCCATCGGGCAAGGTTCGCAGCAGTTCCTCGCACACGTGGAGTGCACCCTGTTCGCGAGCCATCTGATCGAGCGAATCCAGGTAGCGGTTTCGCAGGTCGTAGTCAACGGGCCTGCGGTTATCCGGATCGACCAGCGATAACTCCCAGAGCTCATTTCCCTGGTAGAAGTCAGGAACTCCGGGAGACGCAATCTTGAGCACGATCTGGGCCAGGGAGTTGATGGCGCCGAAGATCTGCAGCACCGGCAGGATCGAAGCCAGCGACTCGACGAATCGTGTCTCGCTGCGTCGGCCGGAGGGTACGAGGATGTCGTGCAGGAATCCCTGTACCGCCTCGACATAGGCGGGATCCGGATTGATCCAGCTTAGATTGACTTTGGCTTCACTCAGCGCCTTCGTGGCATACTCCTGCAAGCGGCTCAAGAAGTTGCTGCGATGTTCGGGAGTTGTCATCTGCCAGGGCCAGCTTCCCGCGATGGTCTGGTAGAGCATGTATTCTTCGTTGGCATCAGGCGCCACGCGCCCATCTTCAAGCGTGCGCTTATAGCGCGCGTTCATTCGCTGCCAGCGGCGTACCATTGACGACCACTGTATGGGAAGTTCGGAGAGCACATTCAGCCGGGCGCGCACATCCTCGCTTCGCTTGGTGTCGTGGGTGGAGGTGGGGAGCATCGAATCGGGGGAGTTCTCCAGGCGCTCACGGTTGCTGGAGTGGAAGGTGTCTACCGGGATACCGAAGACTTTTATCGAGCCTCCTACCTCGTTTGCGGAGAGGAAGCGGTTGTAGACATAAAACGCGGTATCCTCCACGCCCTTGGCCATCACCGGCCCGGTAAGCTGCTGGAACTTGAGAGCGAAGTAAAGCTGGCGATCCTCGACCCGCTCCTGCTGCGGCGTGCTGTTGAATCCTCGCAACAGCAAGGTCTCTCGCAGAAAGTCAAAGGCGGAGGCATCGATGCTGGCATTGCGGCGCTTTGCGCGGCTGATGGCGTAGTGGATGAATGCGCGATCACGATCCGTGTACTGGCCGCGGTCGTCGATGTAGGTGCGATAGACAGGGAAGCAGGCGATGGTTTCGCGGATGACGATTTCAAGAATGTTGTCGGTGAAGTCGCGGGCGCGGCGATCTGTCGATGCGAGCCGGCTGAGCAGGTTGGTCAGCACGTAAACCTCGCTGGCAAGCGCGGTTTGCATCACCTGCAATTTTGAGCGATAGATGATTTCATCGGGACGTCGCGTCTCCCCCAGAATGCGGGTATACGTTTCGTTGAAGGCGCGCTCGTTCCTGGATTGGATGAAGACTTCATTGACGAGGAAGATAAAGTCGTAACCCGTGGTTCCACTTACCGGCCACTCGCGCGGAATGTATTCGCGCGGTTCGAGAATCTTTTCGACGACGACATAGAGAGGCCCGCGACTGCGTGTCCAGTCATAGCCGCGCAGTGCTTCGCGAATCGAGAGCTCGATGCCATTGGGCGCGGTTGGTTCGCTGGCGGATTCGCCGGCGCACTGGCTGGCAACATAGAGCAACTGCAGCCGGATAAGGTACTGGCGCGGGTTGAACATGCCATCGCAGTGATCGATGCGGAGTCCCATGACCTGATGCTGCGCCAGCAGCTTCCGCACCAGGCAGTGAGTTTCGGCGAAGACCACCGGGTTCTCCATGCGCAGGCCGACGAGGTCATTGATGTCAAAAAAACGGCGGTAGTTAATCTCCTCTGCGGAGACCCGCCAGAAGGCAAGCCTGTAGGGCTGCGCCTCCAGCAGGGTATGCAGCCGGTCGAAGCTTCGTGGATCGTTTTCCACTCCGTTGATCTCTTCGATCGTGCGGAGAACGATGGGCTTGATCTCAGGAGATTGCAAAGCTTCTCTGAGCCGGGGATTCAACTCGGCGAGCTGCTTGCGGCGTTGTGCGGCGAGCGTGGGATCGGCCGTGTCATGCGGAGGAATATGCTGCAGATCCTTGAGTAGATCGCGAAAGGACTGCGTCAAAGGGGAGTCGGCCTCCTCCGAAGCAGGAAATATCAGTGGCAGAGTGCGCGGCGAAAGCGGAATGGTCTGGTTGAAGTAGTGGACCTGGATGCGTCCGTCGTCGAGGCCAAGCTGGATGCGCTTACTTTCGAGCTCCTCTCCATATTGCCGGCCAAGGATGGGGAGAAGCAGCTTGCCCTGCATGTCGGGTTTGAGAGGTGTCCAGTCGATATCGAAGTATTCGGCATACTGCGAGGATCGCCCATTCTCCAACACGTCGCGCCACCAGTGGGAATCATTTCCGACGCCCATGTGGTTGGGAACGATGTCGAGCAGCAGGCCCATGCCGGCTTGCTGCAGCGATGCGGAGAGACGCGCGAAGCCCTCGTCGCCGCCGAGTTCGGGATTCAGGCGATCATGCCGCGTGATGTCGTAGCCATGCAAGCTGCCGGGGCGTGCCTCAAAGATTGGTGAAGCGTAAAGAGCGCTGATGCCCAGCCGCTTCAGATAACCAACCAGGGCCTCTGCATGCCGGAAGGTGAAGCCAGCATTCATCTGCAGTCGGTAGGTGGATAAGGGCGCGTGAACCTGGCTGGCGACAACCTGATCGATGCAATCTCTCATTCGCACATCTTTCCCGCTCATTGCGTGTTTGGGTTGCTCTCCGGAGGCCTGGGCGACCAGGGCTGGGGGAACGGAGACGAGGCGCCCTGTTTCCCTCGTTAGGATGCAGAAAGCGAGAACCATGTTCTTCTTGCGTGGCTGCCGGGGCGCCCGTTCGTGGGTGGACCTTTACGAATCGGCGCGGACGCCTGAGAATGGCTACATAGATACTTAAAATCTCGGGGGCAAGATGCCACTTTCCGGTGAAGCAATTCGTTTGATGAATTATGTCGATGACGTAACGACCACGTTGCGTCGGATCCTCGCGCTGGCGCCAACCCTTACTCCAGAAGAGCGCAAGCGGCTCAGCGAGTACCTGAAGAACACCGACCCCAGCGTTGACAAGGTTGTTGCCGTACTGGACTCGAAGTAGACCGTGAGCAACCTTAAAACGATCTCGGTAATTGGAGCCGGTCCTTTGGGCCGGAGGCTCGCGTGGCTCTCTTCCCGGGCGGGGTTTCGAACCATTCTGGAAGACGTAATGCCGTGGAATATGCGTCAGGCCGTAGCTCACCTGGAGCAGCTCCAGTCAAGGGACGGTGGCACGGCAACGGCCAGTGCAGGTTCCGGTTCGCTGGAGTTTGCCACCACGCTCGATGGTGCGGTTCGCACTGCCGACCTGGTGATCGATTGCGTTCCTGACGAACTGGAGTCGAAGCTCGAGATCTTCAGCCTGCTGGACCGCATGGCGCCTCCGCATACGATCTTCGGAACGCCGACGGTCGCGCTCAGTATCGGGGACCTTGCCTCCTGCACCTACAGGCCGGATCAATGCGTCGCTTTCCAGCTCAAGGCGGTTTTTCTTGGCGAGGCGGAGTTGCCGGAATCGATTGAGATTGTCCAGACAACCAGGACGCGGCCCGACGTGGTCGCGACTGTGCAGGCGTTCTGGGCAGCCCTGGGCCATCGAACGACGGTCCGCACGGACGAGTGGAGAGAGCTTTCGCCCGCGCCCCAGCCCACGAAACAATAACTTCCAGGTAGACCCGGCTGTGGGGAAACAGAACTGCAGGGAACCAGGAGCGGCGTTTTCGCGTAGATCCGTACAGTGCTATGCAGAGTCCAGGAGACACTCTCGGGCAGGTCTTCCGTGCGATTTGGTCCTCGAAGTTGCGCTCCTTTCTCACTATGTTCGGGATTGCGTGGGGCGTCGGCTCGATGCTCCTGCTCATCGGCATGGGGGAAGGGTTTCGCTCGGGCCAGCGCAGGCAGCTCGCCAAGCTCGGCAACGACCTCATCATGAACTTCGGGGGAACCATTCCGGCTCTCCCCAACCAGCACACGGGGATGCGTCGTTACCGGCTCACGCTGGGAGATGAAGCCGAGATGCTTACCTCGCCGGAGATACGCGATGCAACGGCGATGCTGACGCGCAACGACATCAAGGAAGTCAGTCAGTACGCAAGTGCCGGGGACAGGTCCTGGGTGTGCAGCCGAATTTCCCACGAATCCGCTTTGTCCCCATCAAATTCGGTCGTTTTGTAGATCGCTCGGATCTGGATGAGCGCCGCAGGGTCGTCGTACTGGGGCGGAAGAATGCGGCGCTGCTCTTTCCTGGACGTCCCGCAGTGGGTGAGTCCGTCACTCTGAATGGCGCGCGGTTTCTGGTGATCGGCGTTGTGGACAACATCAGCCGTGGCAACAACGACTTTGACAACCAGAAGGTCTATATTCCGCTGAGCACGATGCTGGAGATGTTCCCGATCCTCGGAGACAATCTTCCCGCCGACGCCGTGACCTCGATCCAATACCAGCCGCGCCTGCGGGGCGAAAATGCAGCGGCGACTGCCTCGGCGCATGCGATTCTCGGCCGGAGACATGGCTTTGATCCGTCCCTGACGGAAGCCTTCGACGAGTGGGACACCATCAAGGAAGAGCACATCATTGGCAAGATATTCGATGCCATGGACGTATTCCTCGGTGGGGTAGGGATCGTGACGCTGGCGCTCGGGGCGGTGGGCATCATCAACATCATGCTCGTTTCGGTTAGCGAGCGAACGCGGGAAATAGGTTTGCTCAAGGCGATTGGAGCCACGAATACCAGCATCCTGATGCAGTTCTTTCTGGAGGGGGTGGTTCTGACCGGCGTCAGCGGCCTGATAGGGATTGCCGGAGCAGCAGCGCTGATGGCCATGCTGCAGAAGGTCGTTGGCGAAGGCTTTCAGGGCTTTGATCCTCCGCGGCTGGTGCCATGGTCGGCGGCGCTGGCTCTGGGTTCGCTGGCACTCAGCGGAATTGTTGCGGGACTTTACCCGGCGCGCAAAGCCGCGATGCTGGAGCCGGTAGAGGCGCTGCGACGCGAGTAGATTGCGGAAACACCATCATCCTGTAGAGATGCGAAGACGAGATAGGAGCAGCATGGTTCGCGACATACTGGGTCAGGCCTACGAGGCCATGATCTACAACCGGAGGCGCACCACCATCACCATGATCGGCATGGCGTGGGGTATTGCCACGGTTGTGCTCCTGCTGGCCTATGGAGCCGGCTTTGGACGCGCCTTTGAAACGATCTTTGCGCAATTTGGAACTCGCCTGATCGGCGTGTTTCCCGGCACTACCGGCGAGCAGGCTGGAGGAACCAAGGCTGGCGTGAAGGTGCGCTTTACTCAGGACGACGTCGAGCGCCTGCGGGCCTCTGTTCCGGGGCTGGAGCACATCGTCCCCATGGTCTCAAAAGATGTGACAGTGCAGAATGAGCTGCACAGCTTTACCTGGTCCGTGAACGGAGAGTGGCCGGACATCAGGAACGTGATGGTGCTCGACCTGGAATCGGGCCGCTTCTATACCAACGAAGATGAATCCCAGCGGAATCACGTAGCAGTGATTGGTTCGGAGGCGAAGACGAAGCTCTTCTCCGGAGCCTACGCGCTCGGCGAGCGGATTCGGCTGAACGGCACGGGCTACACCGTCATCGGCGTGCTGAAGCCGAAGATGCAGGAGGGCGATAACGACAACAATCGCCAGATCTATGTGCCGTTCAGCACCATGAGCGATCTCAAGGACACCAAGTATCTGGACGGCATCTGGCTGAGCTACACCGGCGACCACATGGCGGCGGAGCGGGCCGTACGCAACACCCTGGCGGAGTTGCATCGTTTCCGCCCGTCGGACCGCAATGCGATCTTCGTTGCCAATCTGATGGAACAATTGAAAGAGTTCCGCATCCTCTCGGCCGGTCTGCAGGTTCTGCTGACGTTCATTGGCGCGCTCACCCTGGGAATCGCCGGAATCGGGCTGATGAACATCATGCTGGTTGCCGTGCAACAGCGCACGCGAGAGATTGGCGTGGAGAAGGCTCTGGGCGCCAGAAAACGTCACATCCTGCTGCAGTTTCTCGCGGAGGCACTGGTGATTACCAGCATCGGTGGCGCGGCAGGCATTGTGCTGGCGTATACCGTTTCGATTGTCGTGGGGCGCATTACTTTCTACAGCGCCATTGCCACGAATGCGGAAGCCGCAGATATTCAGTTGCTCATCTCGCCTGCGATTGTCTTGGTGGCCACCGGCATCCTTGCGCTCGTGGGGCTGGTAAGCGGCATGATCCCCGCCATTCGCGCTGCAAATCTGAACCCCATTGAGGCATTGCGGTATGAGTAGTCAGCCGTAAAGTCCAGAGAGCCGGTCAGCAAAGGCGGTTGAGGATTCGCTGACTGGGCAAACTAGCTGTTTTTTGACCTGAACTGGCTGTGTTTATTTCGCGCCCATCTCGCGGAGGATGTGAATGCCGGAGCTGGCACCGATGCGCGTCGCTCCCGCCTCCAGCATCGCGTGGGCCTCGGCCAGCGTGCGGATGCCGCCGGATGCCTTTACTCCGCAACGTGTTCCGGCCACTCCGCGCAGAAGGGCAATGTCTACGGCATTCGCGCCGCCGGTGGAGAAGCCCGTGCTGGTCTTGAGGAAGTCCGCGCCCGCACCTATGGCCAGCTCTGAGCCGCGGATTTTTTCTTCCAGGCTCAGCAGGCAGGTCTCCAGAATCACCTTCACGATGGCTCCCGCATCATGCGCTACTTCGACGACTCCCTGTATGTCCTGCTGCACCAGCGTATTCATGCCGGATTTCAGCATCCCGATGCTGATTACCATATCCAGCTCGCGAACACCTTTGCGCAACAACGCGACGGCCTCCTCCCGCTTACTGCTGGAGAGGGAAGCACCCAGTGGAAATCCGACGACAACGCCCACTGGAACGCCGGTTCCTGCCAGGGCGGACTGTGCCTCAGCCGCCCAAACCGGGTTGACCATGGCGCATGCAAATCGGTATTCGACGGCTTCCTCGCACAACTTCAGAACCTGATCGCGGGTAGCGTCGGGCTTCAGCAGGGTGTGATCGATGATCGCGGCCATATGGGGCCACGCCGACAGGGCATGGAGAGTGAAAGCTCTCGAGTCAAATCCTGAGTAGTCAGAAGATGCCTCAGGTTCGATAGACTTTGTTGCCACGCATCTACTCCTTGGCCCCGGCCAGGCAATGACCTCCGGGGAGAGAAAACGAAATGTTGCCCTCTACTCGGGATGGCTGGGGAGAAGAACGCAGATGTCCGGCAAATTGCGGAACCTTTCCCCGTAGTCCATGCCATAGCCCACCACAAACTGGTTTGCAATGCTGAAACCTATGTAGTCGGCTTCGATCTTCTCCAGACGCCGGGTGGGCTTGTCGAGCAGAGTTGCTATGCGCAGAGACTTCGGATGGTGCTGAAGAAACAGATTGCGCAGGTAACTGAGTGTGAGGCCTGTGTCGAGAATGTCCTCTACTACAATGATATGTTTCCCCTCGATAGGGTTGTCCAGATCCTTGATGAGCTTGACGGCTCCGCTGCTGCGCAAGCCCTTGCCGTAACTGCTAACTGCAACGAAGTCAAAGGTGCAATCGACTCCTATTGCACGAGCGAGGTCAGAAAGAAACAACGTCGCACCCTTCAGTACGCCTACCATTACGATGCTTTTGCCTGCATAGTCGTGGGTAATCTGTTTGCCCAGCTCCTGGATGCGGGCGTGGATCTGATCGCGATTGTAAAGAACTTCGAGGCCTGAGGGCGTTTTGAAGGGAGCAGAGGGGGAGGTCGTCATGGCTGTCTCCAGTATCTCCAAAAGCGCTGTACAGGACTATACTCAATAGATCAATAATCATGTACCCATTCCTTCATCTTGGCCCACTCTCGATAGGAACTTTCGGCCTAATGCTCTGGCTTGCGGCTGTGTGCGGCTGCTGGGTCCTGCATAGGAATTTTGTTCGCTGGGGCATTTCTGCGGACGCAATCGGCATCGTGGCGGTGTCCACGGTGGCGGGGGTTGTCGGCGCGAAGCTCTGGCACGTGCTGGAGACTCCGCAACTCCTGTTTGCCAGCCCACTGGCGCTGCTGTTCGACCGCTCGGGTTTCGCCTGGTTTGGCGGGCTGGTCGGGGGGATTCTGGCGCTGCTGTGGCAAGGGCGTGTCTACAAGGTGAGTCCATTGAGGATGCTGGACTTATGTGCTCCCGCTGCAGCCATTGGCTATGCTGTGGGACGCCTGGGCTGCCTGACCTCTGGCGACGGGGACTACGGCATCCCGACGAATCTGCCATGGGGCATGAGCTTCCCCAATGGGCTTGTGCCGACCACGCAGCGCGTGCATCCTACGCCGATCTATGAGCTGATTGCTGGACTTCTGATTGGCTGGATCCTGTGGCGTCGCGGGGCCACAAAAAAGCCACTGGGGCAGTTGACCGGCGAGTACCTGGTGCTGACGGGTATTGCCCGATTCATGGTCGAGTTTATCCGGATTAATCCCCGCATTTATTGGGGCATGAGCAATGCTCAGCTTGCCAGCCTGGGCTCGGTGATCGCCGGCGGGCTGCTCATCGTGTGGGCAGAGCGTCGTACGAAAGGAATCGCTGTACCTGCTGCGAGTGCGGCCGTGGCTCCGCGAAGCTAGGAAGCCTGCAGGTCTGTTTACAGACTCTTCAGGAAATCCTTCGCCTGCTGGAGCTCAGGAAAAAGCTTCTCCTCGGCCTGGAACTCGCGGCCGTGGACACAGCGGCGGCCGCCACGGACTTTTACAGGATGCTTCAGGTGAAGCATCTCGTGGAAGAGCAGATACTCGATGGCAAACCGCGGAGTATTGGGGCGATCGAAGATCCGGCTGACGACGATCGTGTTGTGTGCTGAGTCGTAATGGCCGAGGGAGCGGCGGGCCGTGTGTCCGCTCCAGGTCAGCAGGGGACGCCCAAGCAACCCGTTAAAAAACCTGGCATTCAGGCCCTCAAAGACCTCTTCCAGGTTGTAGTGGTTGCCTTGCGCGCCGAGTATCCTCTTTCGGCCGCGTGATTGGCGGATCAACTCCGTCTGGCGTAAAACTGCCTCGCTCGATGTGAAGCGACGGTAGCGGTCCGCGTGCGCGGGCTCGATGGGCCTGCGGTAGAGCTTGGCCAGCAGAATGTGAGCAATCGCGGTTAGAACAGGCTCCGGAGCACCCTCCAGAAGATCGGAGAGATGCACGCGAATACGCCCCTCCCGCAGACGGATCGTGGTGTTCAAGCTGGTAAAGCGGTAGAAGCGGACGTCGAAGGGCGGTATCGGGGCACGCGGACGCAGCACGCGATACTCCCGTTCAAACAAACTGAAAAGCTCGGAATTCACTCTTGCCTGAGCCTAGCACATTTCGCGATGTCATTTCGCGCGCTACCAGTGGGGCAGGCGCTCACTCCGGTTTTGCATCCTTCTTCTTATTCTTCCCCTTCAATTCCGCGAAGTATTGTTCCTGCTCGGCCAGCATCTTCCTGGCCTCGTCATTGGCGCTGTCCGCGGCGTCCAGTGCGGTCTTTCTCGAGAAATCGTAGGCGCGATCCGGAGGTGCCTCCTTGAGCACGACGGGCCATTTGCCACTGGTCTCGATGACTTCCTTCAATGTCTTGCGAACATCGGCATGGGTCTTCGAGTAGACGTCCAGATTGTCCTGCAACTCGTCGACCAGCCTTGTAAACTCCTCGATCAGGATGCGAAGTCTTGTGCCGTGGCCGCGGTCCCTGGCATCTGTCGATAGCTGATGAATGGCCGAGGTTCTCTGCTCGATAAACTTCAAGTAGAGCTTGATGCGCTCCGGCGGCCGATCCGCATACTCACGGATCTGCTCTGTCTCCCTGTCGGTGAGAGGGTCCTGTTGGCTTTGTGGCCACATGGGAACCGCGGCGAGGAAGAGCATCAGCATGTATGTCCAGCGAGGCATGAATCCTATCTTCCCACCAAGGCGGAGTTGGCTCCAATGCCGTTTTCATGGCTTCCTTGGGATGACAAGATCTTAACGCGACGTCTCCGGCTTTGCCACGCCTCCGGCTTTGAAGACCGTTAACTACCGCTATCCACCGGCGTCTGCTTTGGAGACAGTTGCATGCTGGAGCACGCCGAAATACTTAGTGCCGAAATACCTGGAGCATCAACTCTGATTCCACCTGATCCAACCGCTTGAGCGTAGCTTGCAGCTTGGGGCGGTCATCCGGCGAGGCTCCATAGAGTATCTCCTTGAGCCGGAAGCTGGTGTGACGCATCAGAATTTCCGCGTTCTTCAGGCGTTTCGTATCCTCTGCGATCCCCATGTGAATCTTGTCGGCGTATTGCTGCACGGTGTTCAGCGTGACGTCCGCCATGTCCACATCCCCGGCGGCGAGTTGCCGGGCGGCCAATTCCGTCATCTGGTGGACAAGTTCGGCGTAGAGGAAGCACTGTTCGCGAGGTTGAGCTAGAGCTGCCCTTTGAATGAGAGCCGCAATGGCTTGTTGATCCGATGGTTTTTCATCGATTGCGAGGGCGCAGGAAGGGGAAAGCGCCCATGTGAGTGATATCGAGCAGAGGAGAGCGAATCCTGGCATGAACCGCATGACGCACCTCCTAAGGTGCGACGGTCACAAGCGTTAACGCGTATAGCCAAGAGCAACCAGTCGGTGTTTGGCTTGCCACTCCTGGTCGGGGAAGTTTCCATGTGCGGCTGCCAGAAATTTCTGGTAAAACTCAACCGCTGCCTTCTGTTGATGCAGGTTATCGTATGCCGTTGCCCTTAGAAAGTAGGTCGCTGGGGTTTCGGCTAAATATTTTGACCTCATCGACAGTGCATCAAGGGTGGTAGCGTACTGCTTTGCCTCAGAAGATGCAAGTGCTAATCCTGCCCACGCGTCACCATCCTCGGGCCTGATTTTCACTACTTTTTGATATGCCGCAATCGCGTTGGGATACTTCTGCAGGTGGAGAAGGCATTCGCCCTGTCCGGACAGGAGATCGGCGTCGTTGGGAGCCTGGGCGAGCAGCTCCGTGTAGATGGCATCGGCTTTCGCGTAGTCCGCGGTACGGGAGAGCGTTTCGGCAAACATTCTGCCTACGACGGGGTCAGCGGGATGTGCCTGGTGGAGCCTTTCGAGCGTGGCAATGGCCTGCTCCGGCTTGTTCTCGGCCAGCAGGGTGGCTGCCCATTGTCCGTTAAGAGCCGGGTCGTCCGGGTCACGGTCCAGCGCACTTTGCAGAAGGGGTTCTGCCTCGGCGTACTTCTTCTGCGCCAGCAGCAGGTGAACCAGTCCGGCGATGGCAGGGGAGGATTCCGGATGAGCCGCCAGCACGCGCCGATAGGCGTTCTCCGCGATCTCCGGATCGTTGCTGGCCTCGGCAATCTCCGCTGTCAGCAGGGTATCGTCTGTGGATTCCGGACTGATCTTGAGAGCCTGCAGCAGCGCGGATTTTGCCTTGGCGGGATCTGACGTGCGGTCCAGTTGCGCCAGGGCACGCCAGGCCCGCGCCTGCAGGTCGGTGTTGGGAATGGCCGGCTCCAGCAGCGTTGCGGCCTCGACATAGGGCCGTGCCTCGTCGGGCTTGCCGTTGCGCGCCAGCAGCAGTCCCAGGGCAAGCTGTGCCTCCATTTGTTTCGGATCAGCCGCGATGGCCTGCTTGTAGGCGGCTATTGCCGGATCGTTGTGATCGCCCAATTCCTCCACATATCCGAGGTCAAAGAGCGCCTTTGCATCCGAGGGATGTTGCTTCAGGTAGTCATTGAGGGCTGTGCGAGCGCCCACCAGATCCTTTTGCGCGATCTTCTCTTCCATGCCAGACAGTCCACTCGCAGCGGGAGCGGATTCTGCCTCGTCCGGCATATGCGTTCCCGGCGGCAGCGGGGACTGTTGTCCCAGGGCGATTGCCGGAGCTGCCAGCAACAGGTTGAAGAGGAAAATTCGAGAGAGATTCTTCACATTACACCACCACTTCGGTTGCTGGTTGGGTTTGGGGAGCAAGCATGCGGGCGAGCCAATGGCCGGTGTGGGATTGCTCGCACTGCGCAACCTGCTCCGGCGTACCGGTGGCTACAATCTGCCCGCCGGCCGCTCCGCCCTCCGGTCCAAGATCGATGATCCAGTCCGCGGACTTGATGATGTCCAGATTATGCTCGATGACCACCAGCGACCCGCCGCCATCGATCAGCTTGCGAAAGGACATCAGCAGTTTGCTGACATCGTCGAAATGCAATCCGGTCGTAGGCTCGTCCAGGATATACAGTACGCGGCTGCGGACCTTCTTCGCGGCGCTGCGCTCGCTGTTGGAGCGCCCGTTGGAGAGGTGCGCGGCCAGCTTGACGCGCTGCGCTTCTCCGCCGGAGAGCGTGGTGGCGGACTGCCCCAGCCGCACATAGCCCAGCCCGACCTCTTCGAGCACGCTCAGCTTGTCCACAATGCGGGGATGACCGGCAAAGAAGCGCAGAGCCTCCTTCACCGTCATGGAAAGAACCTCATGGATATTGCGGCCCTTGTACTTGACGTCGAGCACGGATGATTTGTAACGAGTACCGTTACATTCTTCGCAGGGCAGCTCAACATCCGCGAGGAATTGCATCTCCACCGTCACGGTGCCGTCGCCGTTGCACACATCGCAGCGGCCACCCGGCACATTGAAGGAGAAGTGGCCGGGCGTATAGCCGTGGCGCTGCGCCTCCGGCTGCGCCGCAAACAGCTCCCGAATGCTGTCGAAGGCCTTGATATAGGTAACCGGATTCGAGCGCGGAGTCCGTCCGATGGGCGTCTGATCGACGAGCACAATGTCATTGAGCCGATCCGCACCCTTGAGATCGCGATACAGCCCGGTCGGATCTCCACCCTCATTCTTGCCGAGAGCGTGCGATACGGCACGATAGAGAACATCGTGTACCAGAGTCGATTTGCCGGAACCCGAGACCCCTGTAATACAGACCAGCATGCCCAGCGGGATTTCGCAGTCGACGCTCTTCAGGTTGTGAGCGCGCGCGCCCCGCAGCAGCAGGCGTTCCTGGCCAGGTTCGCGGCGGCGCGATGGTACCGGAATGGTGAGGTGTCCGCTCAGATAGCGGCCCGTGATGGAGTCAGGATTCTCTTCAACCTCGGCGACCGTACCCGCGGCCAGGAGACGCCCGCCGAATTCGCCCGCGCCCGGACCAAGATCGAGCAGGTAATCCGCGGCGCGGATCACGTCGGGGTCGTGCTCCACAACGAGGATTGTGTTGCCGAGGTCGCGCAACTCCTCCAGGATGCGAATCAGCTTCGATGTGTCGCGAGGGTGCAGGCCGATTGACGGTTCATCCAGCACGTAGAGCGCTCCGACCAGCCGCGAGCCGAGCGACGTGGCGAGCTGGATGCGCTGCGACTCACCTCCTGAGAGCGTCGAGGCAAGGCGATCGAGCGTGAGGTAGTCCAGGCCGACTGCGTCGAGGAAATGCAGACGCTGGCGAACCTCGCCCAGGATGCTGCCTGCAATTTCGTGCTGCATCGGTGTCAGCTTCAGCGAGCCGAAGAACTCGTTGGCAGCAGAAATAGTGAGCGAGGCGGCCTCGCAGATATTCTTTCCCGAGAGCCGCACGGCGCGAGCCTCGGCACGCAGACGCTGACCTTTGCACTCCGGACACAATGCATAGCCGCGATATTTGCTGAGCATGACGCGAACGTGCAGTTTGTACTTCTTGCGCTCCAGATAATCAAAGAAGCCGCGTACGCCGGCGAAGGACCCCTTGCCGTGGAGCACCGTATCCTGCTGCTCCAGGCTGAGGTCGTGCCAGGGAACATCGAGCGGCAAGTCCAGGGACTTCGCCGAGCGCTTCAGTTCTGTGTAGTACGGACGATACTTGGGCCGCGTCCAGGGATCGATTGCGCCCTCTTCGAGTGTCTTCGATTTATCGGGAATGATCAGGTCCAGGTCGAAGTCGATCGTATTGCCAAAGCCCTGGCAGCGCGGGCAGGCTCCATAAGGATTGTTGAAGGAGAACAGGCGCGGCTCTGGCTCGCGATAGATGCGGTGGCACGTCTTGCACTCGAAGACCATGGAGAAGCGCAAGCGCTGACGATCGGCGCCATCCTCTTCGCGGGGAACGATCTCATAGAGAATTTCGCCGGACTCGCGATAGCCGATCTCGGCCGCGTCCACGATACGCGAGCGATTCTCTGGAGACACGACGATGCGATCGACAAGAACGAAGACCGGCAGTGTGAAGTCGAGATCCAGCAGCGACTCTGGCGTCGAGAACTCGAAGATAGTGTTGTTCTGGTAGAGACGGTTGAAGCCGCGGCGGCGTAGTTCAGCGAGTCGCTCCTTTAGCGATTCGGAGAGCGTCTCCGCTGGCTTCTCTGCTGCCTTGCGGCCGCGCTTTGGCTTCGGTGCTTCGGTTGGCGCAGCAGGCAGTGCAGACGCAACTGGGAAGATTGCGTGCAGCCGCGTACCTTCGCCCAGGGCCAACACCGCAGCGGCAATCTCATCCACGCTGTCGCGCTTCACAATGCCGTCGCATGCAACGCAGTGCACGGTGCCGCAGCGCGCATACAGCAGGCGCATGTAGTCGTAGATCTCGGTTGCGGTGGCGACGGTGGAGCGCGGGTTGCGCGTGGAGTTCTTCTGCTTGATCGCGATGGCCGGAGCAAGGCCGTCGATCAGATCCACATCCGGCTTCTCGATCCGCTCCAGAAACTGCCGCGCATAGGCCGAGAGCGACTCGACGTAACGACGCTGCCCCTCGGCATAGATGGTGTCGAAGGCAAGCGAAGACTTGCCCGAGCCCGAGACTCCGGAGACGACCGTCAGCTTTCCGTGGGGAATGTCGCAGTCGATGTTCTTCAGGTTGTGGGTTCGCGCTCCGCGAATAATGATCTGATCGGTCAAATGGATATCCTGGGGTTCATACGTCCGCGGCGTCTGGAGGCGGTGTCTCCATGCCAGCAGCCATACTCGTCCACCTTCAATTATAAGGATCGGCGAACGCAAATTATAAGGATTGGCGCAGTCAAATGGCCGATTGGCCGGGAGGGGAAAGCAGTGGCGCGGGAGCGGCACGCGCCACCTATGGGTTCGGCCGACCGGTTACGCCGACTTGGCGTTGCGGAAGGCATCCAGCATCAGCAGGATAGCGCCGATGACAATGGCGGAGTCCGCCAGGTTGAAGTCCGGCCAGTGGTAGCGGACGATGTAGACCTCGAGAAAATCCACCACGGAGGCGAAGCGCACTCGGTCGTAGAGATTGCCGATGGCTCCTCCAAGAATGAGGGACAAGGCCAGCGCAGTCAGCGTGAGCCGCCGGCCGATCTTTAAGAGAAAGGCAAAGACGGCCACCGCAGCCAGCAGGGAGAAGCCGACCAACATCCAGCGAACCCGCTCCGGCGAGAGAGAGTCCGCGAACAGGCTGAAGGCCGCGCCGGAGTTGAGCACGTGGGTGATCCGAAAGACGCGCGGGATCACCGGGATCGCATGGCCGATCTCAATGTGCTGCGTCACCCAGATCTTGGTCAGCCGATCGAGGAGCACCACCAGGGCCGAGAGGGTATACAGCGGGATGCGCCAGTCGCGCGGTCGCGATTGGGTCACGCGTGAGCCTCCTCAACCGGCGGCGTAATGCCCATCTCGGCGAGTGCGGAGCGACAGCGTCCGCAGACGTGCGGCCATGCTCCGTAGGCAGCGACGTCGGGCATGTAGTTCCAGCAGCGGTCACACTTTTCTCCCTCTGCCGGAAGCACATCTACCTGCGTGCTGGCGTCGGATGCCGCGAGCGTCTGGATCTGCACCTGGGAGACATTCAGGACTTCCTTTAACGCCTTCTCATACCTGGACAGCAATGCAGCGATGGGGGCGGAGACCTTCAGAAGCACCTTTGCCTCCAGTGCCTTGCCGATGCGCTTCTCCTTGCGAGCTTCTTCCAGCGCCTTGAAGGCGTCCTCGCGTACTGCGAGAATCTGTTGCCAGTCAGCGAGGCAGGCGGCGGTGTCTCCGGGCGCAAGCTCTTCCGGCTTGGGGAACAGCGCCAGGTGCACGCTCGGCTCCCGCTCGACCACAGGCGGCAGATAGCTCCAGACTTCATCGGCAGTAAAGCTGAGAATCGGAGCGACAAGCCGAACCAGGGCCTCCGCGATCTTCCACATTACGGTCTGTGCCGACCGGCGTGCAGGACTTGCCGGAGCGAAGGTGTACATCCGGTCCTTCAGCACATCCAGGTAGAGCGAGCTGAGGTCGACCACCGCGAATTCATTCAACGCCATGTAGACGCGGTGAAACTCAAACTCCTCGTACCAGCGCAGTACCTTTTCCGTGACCTCGCGGGTGCGTGCCAGCATGTACTGGTCCAGCGGCTCCATCTGCTCAAAGGGCACAGCATCCTTTGCCGGATCGAAGCCGTGCAGATTGCCCAGCAGAAAGCGGAAGGTGTTCCGCAGTTTGCGATAGTTGTCGGCAACCCGCTGCATCAGGTTTTCACTGGCGGCCACATCTTCGCGGAAGTCCACCGAGCCAACCCACAGGCGCACAATCTCTCCGCCCAGGCGCTTGGCAATATCCACGGGATCGACGCCATTGCCGAGCGATTTCGATAGCGGGCGCCCCTGCTCATCGAGCGTCCAGCCGGAGGTGGCAACCATTTTGTAAGGAGCCGCTCCCTTGACTGCGACCGAGGTCAGCAGGGAAGAGTGGAACCAGCCGCGATGCTGGTCTCCGCCCTCGGTGTAGAGGTCTGCCGGCCAGCGCAGCTCCGCATCGGCTTCGAGCACCGCATGCCAGCTTGCGCCAGATTCAAACCAGACATCGAGGATGTCCATTTCTTTGTGGAACTCGCTTCCGCCGCAGCCATCCTGCGAGCAGATGGTTCCCGCGGGCAACAGCTCTGCCGCCTCATGGATGTACCATGCGTCGGCTCCTTCCCGCGCAAACAGGTCCACAATGCTGCGGTTGACCGCTTCGTTCACCAGGGGCTTGTTGCACTTGGTGCAGAGGAAGACGGCGATGGGGACTCCCCAGATGCGTTGGCGCGAAATGCACCAGTCCGGCCGCGTTGCGATCATGTTGGAGATGCGCTCTTCGCCCCACTTCGGATCCCACTTGACGCGCTTGATTTCGTTCAGAGCCAGTTGGCGGAAGGTGGTTTCCGAGCCGTCGGGCTGCTTCATCGGCGTCTCCATGCCGATGAACCACTGCTCCGTGGCGCGGAAGATGATGGGCTTATGGCAGCGCCAGCAGTGCGGATAGGAGTGCTGAATATCCGATCGTCCCATGAGGGCGCCGCGTGATTTCAGCAGCTCGATGATCGGCTCGTTCGCCTTGAAGACCGTAAGGCCGTCGTACTCCGGCAGTCCACCACGGATGTGTCCGCCATTATCGACGTGGCACTCCTGGCTGAGGCCATAGCGGCCACCGGTGTAGAAGTCGTCCGCGCCATGAGCCGGGGCAGTGTGGACGGCGCCGGTACCTTGCTCCGTGGTTACGTAATCGGCATTGACCCCGAGGATCGAGCGATCCAGGAACGGATGTTGGAAGGTGGCATACTCCAGCTTCGAACCCTTGAAGCGGGCTACTTCGACCGCATTCTGCAGCCCGAGAGCCTCCCGCGTGGAAGCGGCCAGGGCTTCGGCTACCAGGTAGGTCTGTCCATCCTGCTCGATCGCGAGGTACTCAAACTGGGGATGGAAGGCAATCGCCAGCGAGGCGGGCAGCGTCCAGGGCGTAGTTGTCCAGATGATGGCGTTGACTTTTTCCCCTGCCAGCGCCGGGTCAATCGCCGCCGGATCGCTGGTGAGCGCATAGCGGACGTAGACGCTGGGGCTGGTGTGCATGTCGTACTCCACCTCGGCTTCGGCCAGAGCGGTACGGTCCTGAATGCACCAGTAGACGGGCTTCAATCCCTTGTAAACAAATCCCTGTTCGAGGAACCGGAAGAGGAGATCCACGATCTTCGACTCGTACTGGATGGTCATTGTGGAGTAGGGATTGCTCCAGCGGCCAAAGACGCCAAGGCGCTCGAATTGCGACCTTTGCAGGTCGAGATATTTCTGAGCGTACTCCCTGCAGGCGCGGCGCACCGAGATGGCGGGCATCTCCAGCTTCTTGCGGCCAAGCTGCTCGTCTACCTTGATCTCGATTGGTAGGCCGTGGCAATCCCAGCCAGGGACGTAGGGTGCGTCGTAGCCGGCCATGGTCTTGGACTTGACTACAAAATCCTTCAAGGATTTATTGAGCGCATGACCAAGGTGGATGGGCCCGTTGGCGTACGGCGGTCCATCGTGCAGGATATAGGTTGGCGCGCCTTGCCGTGCGTGGCGAATCTGCTCATACAGATGGGTTTCTGCCCATCCCTTGAGACGGACAGGCTCATTCTGCGGCAGATTGGCTTTCATCGGAAAGTCGGTCTGAGGAAGGGTAAGGGTCGCCTTGAGCTCCGGCGGAGCGGACATCGTATCTCCCATAGGTAAGGTGGAACGGTAAAACTCTATTGTAGCTGGCGCTGAAGATAAAAAAAGAGGGTGATAAAAGGTGACCCAATGGAGACTTCCGCCGTCTAAGGATTTGGAGAAGCCTGAAGACCCGATCGAGAGCGGACAGGGCCACCAAGAGCCCCGTTGAAGAGCCGAAAATGGGATCCGGAGACGACCGGACCAAAAAAATCCGGCAGCGTAAACGAGACAAGCAGCCTAGTGGTCGTCCATAATGAGGAGATGCGGAGGGTCACTTTTGTGGCTTTCCAGCACAAGTACATATGGGTAATCAGGTATTGACACCTCCGCAGTTGGATCCCGAACAGCCACAGGATGACGGACAGAACCCTGTCGAGCAGTTGTTCGAAGCAGATGGCTCGATGTGGAGTTCTCTGGTCTCCAATGTGCGTGATGCCTTCGCCCCCAGGAAGCAGAAACCCCTCCAATTAAGCTCGCACGCGGTCGCTGTGGCGGATCCTCTGGCCCAGCCTCCCTTGTGGAAAGAGATGAGGGACAACGTCCTCGACATCTTTTTCCCGCGGAAGCTTCCGCCGCTGGAACTCACGTCCAAGCCAATTGCGGTCAAGGAGATCCTCGCGGAGAAGAGGAGTCCTGCCTCCAGCTTCCTCTCCTTTGTCATCCACGTGGTGGCCATCACGATCATCGGCCTGCTCCTGATTAACAACATTGTTCACAAGCCGGTGCGTAAGCCCGCGATGAACCTGACAGATGTGGATGTGAAGCCCTTTATCCCCATCACACCCAAGAACAGTCAGGCCATGGGCGGCGGTGGCGGCGGTGGCGATCACGATATTGTAGATGTTTCCAAGGGCAAACTGCCCAAGTTCGACAAGCAGCAGATCACCCCTCCTCAGATCGTTCGCAACGAGAATCCAAAGTTGCCCGTACCCCCCTCTGTGGTGATGCCAAACATCAAGCTGCCTGACGCGAACATGCCGAACCTGGGCATGCCGTCGTCCAACCAGGTAGCGCTGGCGTCCAATGGCTCCGGCAGTGGCGGCGGAATGGGCAGCGGCAGCGGTGGCGGCCTCGGCAGCGGTTCCGGCGGCGGCATTGGCGCTGGCTCCGGTGGCGGTTATGGTGGCGGCGTTTACCACGTAGGCGGCGGCGTCTCCGCACCTTCGCTGATCTACTCGGTCGATCCGGAGTTTTCAGACGAAGCGCGTCGCGCCAAGTATCAGGGCATCTGCATCGTGTCGATGATCGTCGATGCTCAGGGCAACCCGCAGCATATCCGCATTTCGCGGCCACTCGGCATGGGGCTGGACCAGAAAGCCCTGGACGCAGTGCGGCAGTATCGATTCAAACCAGCATATTTCCAGGGGCACCCGGTACCAGTAGAAATCAGTATCGAGGTCAACTTCCGCATTTACTAAAGGCTTCGGTAAGTCGGGATGAGGGCGGGGCATACGTGCTTCGCCCTCTTTCCTTGTATGCGCCCTCTTTCATGCGCCCACTTTCTTTGTGCGCCTCTTTCTTTGTGCGGAAGTGTCCCGCACCATTTGTCTCAACTCCCATTTACCAGTAAACTCAAGATGCAGCAGTTGATCCGGGATCTTCGCCCTGCAACCGGCGGGGCTGTTACCTCGAATGCCGGAAAGAACAACTGATTTGCCCACAGCGGAGAGGTGGCAGAGCCCGGTTGAATGCACCTGACTCGAAATCAGGCATACCTTTACGGGTATCGGGAGTTCGAATCTCCCCCTCTCCGCCAGCATCCACACCCATCTTGCTGATTCCAGAGAAACGCACAAAAGCCCCATCAGCTAAGGGCCGCCTTCCCCATGAGGCCGGGCCAATCGATCGACGATAATTGACTGTTTCTCAAGGAGTATGGGCGCAATTGCGTCCCCCTCAAAGGGATCTGCTTGGCGACTCTACCGGGCTGTCATAGTATTCCGATTGAGGTTTTTCATGCTGACGCGTCGTTCGTTTCTGCAGTCCGCGAGTCTCGCTGGTGCGGCTCTCTGGTCCCGTCCTTTGCTTTTTGCCGGGGAGCAGCAAGAGCCGGCTCTTCTGAAGGAATTCGGTTATGGAGACGTGGAGCTTGCTCCCGGACTCGCGCAGACACAATTTGTTCAGACGCAATCCGTACTGATGTCCCTGAATGATGACAGCCTGCTGAAGCCGTGGCGTCTGCGTGCCGGATTGCCTGCACCTGGGCCGGATATGGGAGGCTGGTACGACGAGGTTCCCCTGGATAAGACGCCAAGCGGCGGCCATGGCTTTGCGCCCGGGCACTCATTCGGTCAGTGGATCTCCGCCCTCTCGCGTGGATACGCCGTGGACCGCGATGCCCGTACCCGCGCGAAGATTGCCAAGCTGTTGGATCTTTATGCGCCTGCCATTTCGGGCCGCTTTTACACGAACTTTCGCTTTCCGGCCTATGACTACGACAAGATGGTGATCGGGCTGTTGGATGCGCACAGGTATGCTGGCTTGCCGCAGGCACTGCCGCTTCTGGATCGCACGACGGACGCTGCGCAGCCGCATCTGCCGCCGCATGCGCTCGATCGCGATGCCGTCCAGAGGCAGTGGCGCGCGTCGATAGGCGAAAACACCTCGGACGACTACACCTGGGACGAGTCCTACACGCTGCCGGAGAATCTTTATCTCGCGTCGCAGTCGGGAGCGGGAGAGCGATATCGGCAGATGGCAGGCCGTTACCTGCTCGATGAAACCTATTTCGATCCTCTCTCCGAAAACAGGAATGTTCTCGCCGGGCACCATGCCTACAGCTTCTGCAATGCGCTGAGTTCCGCGATGCAGGCCTACATCGTGACCGGCAGCAGGAAGCACTTGCGCGCGGCGAGCAACGCGTTTGACATGATCACCGCAACGCAGAGCTTCGCTACGGGCGGCTGGGGACCTGATGAAAGCTTCCGCGCGCCGGAGAGCGGCGATCTCTATGCGAGCCTTGCCCACACCCATCACAGCTTTGAAACGCCATGCGGCAGCTATGCGCACTTCAAACTGAGCCGCTACCTGCTGCGGGTGACAGGCGATGGCCGCTATGGCGACAGCATGGAGCGCGTCCTGTACAACACGGTGCTGGGCGCGAAGCCTTTGCAGAGGGATGGGCGTGCCTTCTACTACTCGGACTATAGCTCGGCGGGCAGTAAATCGTATTTTCCCGATGCGTGGCCCTGCTGCTCTGGCACGCTGCCGCAGGTTGCGGCGGACTATCGTATCCTTACGTACCTCCATGACGCGGATGGCGTCTATGTGAACCTCTACCTGCCGTCTACCGTCCAATGGACCAGCGCGAACGGTGCGCAGGTCGCTTTGACGCAGGCAGGGAATTACCCGCTCGAAGGCAGGATTGCGATGAACCTGAGGCTGTCGCGCCCCTCGGAGTTCGCCTTGCGGCTGCGGATTCCCGCCTGGAGCACCTCCGCAGAAGGAGCGACGATCCGCGTGAACGGCTCGCGGCTTTCTGCGCCAGTCCGTTCCGGGTTCGCAACGTTGCGCCGCAGATGGAGAGATGGCGACCGCATTGCACTGGATCTTGCCCTGCCGATGCGCCTTGAGGCCATCGATGCGAAACATCCCGGCACCGTCGCACTGGTTCGCGGGCCGCTGGTGTTATTCGCCGTTACGGAAGGGACACCCCGCATTACACGCCAACAGCTGCTGGCTGCGCAGAGGGTTCCAGGACAGGATGCCTGGCAGGCGGAGGCCGCTTCCGGCGGATTGCGGTTGCTTCCTTTTACGGCGATCGGCGAGGAGCGCTATACCACCTATCTGGACGTCAGCTAGCACTGCAGGCATTTGGGAGCAGGAGGATTCTGGTATCTTGTACCCGTTCCAAACACCGTCGGCCCGTCAGCATATATCGTCAACCAAGGAGCGAACTATGGAGTTGAATCCGTATCTTAGCTTTAACGGTCAATGCGAGGCAGCGTTCAAGTTCTACGAGCAGAGTCTTGGCGGCAAGATCGAAGTCATGATGAAGTATGCGGATTCGCCAATGGCGAAGGATACGCCCGCGGATCAGCTCAACCAGATCATTCATGCACGCCTGACGGTGGGGGAGCAGGTATTGATGGGTTCCGACGTTCCGCCCGAGCGCTACTCGGCAACCCACGGGATATCTCTGAGTCTGTCCTTCACGGATCCGGCGGAGAGCGAAAAGGTATTCAACGCATTGGTGCGGAAGGGCACCGTGCAGATGCCCCTGCAGGAGACTTTCTGGGCCGTCCGTTTCGGCATGCTGGTGGACCAGTTCGGTATTCCCTGGATGATCAACTGCGAGAAGCGCGCCTGAACCCTCGCTGACGGGGCGACTGCAAACCTCTCCATCTTTGGGATGACGGGCAAGCCCCGTAATCCGGTGCGGGTTCGCGCAGAATCGCGCATATGGACGGCTGTCAAGCTATCTGATACCCTGCGGACACGCCAGGATATTGCTTCTATGCTCCAACCAATAGCTACACAGCGCCTTTACCAACAGGTGGCCAGCCGTATTGAGGACCTCATTGCCAGCGGAAAGATCAGCGCCGGCAAGCGCCTTCCCTCGGAGAAGGAGTTGGCGCGGCAACTTGGCGTGAGCCGTCCCACCATTCGGGAGGCCATGATCGCGCTGGAGATCTCCGGGCTGGTTGAGGTTCGCACCGGGTCCGGCATCTATGTCAGCAAGCACACACCTGCACGGGCTATCATCTTGGACTCCGGCCCAGGCCCGTTCGAACTTCTGAATGCACGCCTGCTTATCGAAGGAGAGATTGCCGCCAATGTGGCGGTGCTGGCTACACCAGAAGACGTCCAGGAAATTGGGCAGACCATTGAAGAAATGGAACGGGTGATGGAGGAAGGTGGTCATGGTAGGGACGCCGATCAAGCCTTCCATAAGCGAATTGCGTCCGTGATGGGCAACAGCGTTCTAACCGGCCTGGTGGAGACGCTGTGGAGCAACATGTTCAACCCGATGTTTACCAAGCTGAGCGAGCGGACCGGATTGCTGAGGAATCAGGAGGCGACGGTGCGCGACCACAAGGCCATTCTTGCTGCCATTGCAACCGGCGATGCTCTGGGAGCGCGAACCGCCATGCGGCAACATCTGCTGCGCGTCAAAGAGACTCTCTCCGGCGAGCATGAATCTGCATCGGTGGGTGCTGCCGACGAGGCTCGCACCGCCAAGGTACGAGCGAAATAGCCCGGAATCCTGCAGGAATCCCGTTTTTCGATCCAGTTAGTCAGGTAAGGCTGTCTGATAGGTCAGTGGCCGTTGGTCTGCGAATGGGTTGTGGCTCTGGAGCCTTCGCTTCGCTCAGGATGACGAAGCGGTCAGGATGACAAACGAAGCGGTCAGCGTCGGCGAATCCACTCTACAGCGTCGAAGGGGCAGCTACTCCTGATGGAGTAGCTGCCCCTCACGTTTGGTCACGCAGCCCGGATAGGGGACCGGGCTGCGATTGGACCTGGACCCTTCCAGGTCCGCGATTAGCGCTGGATTCGCGCCGATCCACCGCGAGCGAAGTCCCTGACCTGCTCCACGGTTGCCATCGTTGTATCGCCGGGGAAGGTAGTGAGCAGCGCTCCGTGAGCCCATCCCAGCTTGATCGCTTCTTCGGGAGCCTCTCCGCTGAGCAGGCCATAGATAAAGCCTGCGGCGAAGCCATCGCCACCGCCTACGCGATCATAAACATCCAGCTCGCAGGTGGGAGCGAATACGGGAGTTCCATTTACCCATGCCACCGCGCTCCAGCTATGACGATTGGTGGAGTGGGTTTCGCGCAGGGTCGTGGCCACAACCTTCACCTTCGGATAACGCGCGGTCACGCGCTCGATCATGGAGAGGAAGGCAGCGGGATCTAGTTTGGAACGCGCAGCTACCTCGGGACCGGCAAAGCCCAGACCCTTTTGCAGGTCTTCTTCATTGCCGACGAGTACATCCACGTTCTCCACGATGGCTCCCAGGACTTCCTGAGCGCGCTCTGCTCCGCCCCGGAACTTCCAGAGCTTCTCGCGGTAATTCAGATCAAACGAGCAGATGACTCCAGCGGCCCGCGCGGCTTTCATGGCTTCAATCACCAGCTCTGCCGTGGTATCGGAGAGCGCGGCAAAGATGCCGCCGCTGTGGAACCACCGCACTCCTTCTTGAAAGATCGCAGACCAATCAAAGTCGCCGGGCTTCAGCAGCGCTGCCGCCTCATTGCAGCGGTTGTAAAAGACCACGGGGGCGCGCACGCCAAATCCCCGGTCGCTGTATACCGTCGCCATGTTGGGGCCATGCGTGCCATCGTGCGTAAAGGTGCGGTACAGAGGGCGCACGCCCATGGCGCGCACGCGCTCCGCAATCAGATCGCCAACCGGGTAGGAGACCATGGCGGAGGCGATGCCGGTCTGCAGCCGAAAACAATCGGAAAGATTGGCAGCGACATTGAATTCGCCGCCGCTTACGTGGACTGCAAGGTCATGAGCTTTGCGAAACGGGATGATGCCTGGATCGAGCCGGTGGACGAGAGCACCGAGCGAAAGAAAATCCAGTGTGCCTTTTTCTGCGATCTTAAATCCGAGATCCATTTGAGTCTTTCTCCTTAGTCGTTCACTCCCGAATAGGACGGCTGGTCCCTTCGGGCGGTTTTCAAAGTCAATGTCTTGCGGCGGCGCTACGACACCGTCTGCATTGCTGCTGTAGCTTGCGATTCGGACGCGGCGGCCGGGTGCTTCAGGCGGAATAAAGTCTCTCCCGCGTGGGGAACCAGCTTGATGCCCTCCTGCTCACGGTTGCGCCAGTCGTCCAGGTTGATACTCCGCGGATCGAGATATCCGAGGTTGATGCGGCGGCAGCGCTCCTCGGGAATGCCGGTGGCCAATGTCACATGGATGCGCGGCGTCTCAATGCCGGTTGCGGGGTCGTACGTTCCAAGGCCCTTCAAATGTGTGGAGTGGGCGAGCACGCCGCCAGGGTAGTTTTTGAATTTATCCCACTGCTTCAGAAAGTAGTCACGGCAATGGTATCCAACTTCATCGAGCAGCTTGCCGTGGGTGTAGCTAACCTCAGTGATGTGCGGGCTGTAGATGATCACTTCGCCGCCGTCTTCGACCGCAGGCTCCATCTTGTACATGCCCTTTGCGCCCGTCCACAGATCGTCGTACATCTCGGGCATTACCGAGAGCACACGCCGGAACGGCTTGTCGACATAGACGATGTGCTTCTTCGCGGAGAGCTTGGTTGCGGCGGCCCATGCCTCTTGCGTCGATCCGTAATAGAGACCTGCCACACCCTCATACGTGACGACGAGCGCGATGAGCGAGGTGGGGCGGGGAATCATTGCCGCCGCACGATCGATCACAGCCCGAACCGGCGTGTAGTCGGTCCCGATGATCTTGTAGTTGGTGATGACCGCGCCAAGCCAGTGTGTGAAGTTGATAATTTCCGAGCCGGCGATGCCAGGGAAGAAATACTTATTGCCGCCGGAGAAGCCTGCTACCTCGTGCGGAAATACCGGGCCGCAGATCACGAGATGGTCATAGTCAAGAATCAACTTATTCAAACTAACCGGCACTTCCTTCGCCACCAGTCCGCCGGTGAGGTCGGAGATGTCCTTTGCCGGTATGGATCCGAAGTTGACGAAATTTGCCGGGTCTTCCCAATGATGGTTGAAGATGTGGGTTTCGCCGACCTTTTCATCGACAACTGGCTGGCCAACCAGCTTGCTCAGATGCTCGTCCGTCATTGCCTGGTGAGTGCCGAGCGCGACCAGGTAATCAAGAGCCTTGGTTCTGGGGCGCAGCAGCTCCTGAAATGCTTCGAACATCTGCGGCATCGGCATCGTGCGAGTGCCGTCGGGAATGATGATCAGGACCCGCTTGTTATCCAATGCAAGCGAATCCACAGCGTCGGAAACGACCTTTCGTATCTCGTCCCTGGTCAGATAACGATCCGCATTTCCTATTCCGTTAACCACAGTACCTCCAAACTCCGCGACGGCCCCAGGATGCAATGCCGCAGCGGCAGGCCATTTCCAGCCTCGAGTTTTCTTCTCATGGTCCTTAAGAGCCGCAATCGGGGAAGCGGCTCCAATCCTCAAACCGTGCGGACTTCTTCAGTGCTCGAGTGCAACGCTGGTTTGCTGAACCCTCGCGCCTGCTGCACAATCGTCCGATACTTCCGTGCATTTTCCGTGATGCTCTCTGGCCTGCCTGCCTGGATTGCCTTGGCATCGACCAGATCACTGCCAACTCCCAGCGCATAGGCACCCGCCTCGAGAAACTCGCTTGCCGTGGCCAGCGATACGCCGCCGGTGGGGATCAGTTCAATCTGCGGCAGCGGAGCTTTGAGCGCCTTGAGATATTTTGCTCCGCCCACCGCGCTGCAAGGGAAAACCTTAACCACATCGGCGCCCGCCTGCCAGGCGGTGACCACCTCGGTCGGCGTCAGCGCGCCGGGAAGTACCGCGATTCCATAGCGCTGGCAGATCTCGATCGTCTTCACATTGAGCGAGGGACTCACGATAAATTCCGCCCCCGCGAGCATGCAGGCGCGCGCCGTTTCCGGATCGAGCACGGTTCCGGCACCGATCAGCAGGCGATCTCCCGCCTCCAACACCAGCCGGCGAATCACCTCCACCGCGCCGGGGACCGTCATCGTGATTTCCAATACCGTGATGCCGCCCGCCTCGAGAGCGCCTGCCAGGGCAAGCGCCTGTTCCGATGAACTTGCACGCAGTACCGGCAACAGTCCTGCATCGTGAATTCGAGCCAATACCTGAGCCTTCGTCATCAACGTCCTTATTTTGCTGTACAGGTTCCTGTTTCTACCGATTCACACCGCTGGCAAGATAGCCGCCATCCACCACGAGGATTTCGCCGGTAATAAAGCTGGCTGCCTCGGATGCAAGGAAGACCGCGGCGCCGACCAACTCCTCAATCTTTCCAAAACGGCCCATCGGGCTGCGGGTAAGGATTTCCCGGCCCCGATCCGTTCCATCCAGCAGCGCTGCATTCAAAGCGGTGCGGAAGAATCCGGGTGCAATTGCATTCACCATCACTCCGTGGCGTGACCACTCCACCGCCAGGGACTTCGTCAATTCGCCGACAGCCGCTTTGCTTGCTCCATAAGCTGTGACCTCAAACAAGCCGAGAAAGGTCGAGATCGACGCTATGTTGATGATGCGTCCGTAACCCCGGCTCAGCATGTGCTTGCCAAATACCTGGCAGCTCCGCATCGTTCCGGTAAGGTTCGTGTCCAGGATGTCGTTCCATGAGTCTTCGGGGAAATCGAGACTGGGTGCACGCTTCGTGATGCCTGCGCAATTCACCAGGATGTCGACTTTGCCGAAGGAATTCAGTACCGTGCTCGATAAATTCTCGAGCGAATTTCTATCGCGGACGTCCGAAGTGATTCGCAGGGTCTTGCGCCCCTTGGCTTCGATTTCAGCGGCGATCGCTTCCACCTGATCCTGCCGTCGCGCGGATGCAATTACATCGGCTCCCGCTTCGGCCAGGCCCAGTGAGAGTGCATGGCCAATTCCAGTAGTACCTCCGACAACAACCGCGGTTCTGCCTTCCAAAGAAAAAAGTGAATTTCCCAACGTACATGCTCCTTCTGCTGATCTGGATTTCGATTTTTGGTTTGCAGAACTATGGCGTCCTGCGCAACCGATGCTTAAGCATCGGTTGCGGCGCGGCCTCGATTATGGCTGAGTTGTGGAACCATTACCTGGAAGAAAAGCATGGCTACCAGATAACTGCATCCACAAATCACGAAGAGGGTGGAGTAGTTATGCGTACGATTGAGCATATAGCCGGCGAGCTTGGCGAAGACCGTACCGCCGAGCGCGCCTGCTGTTCCGCCAATTCCAACCACCGTAGCAACCGAGCCTGCGCGGAAGAGGTCGGATGGCGTAGAGAATATGTTGGCCGACCAGCCCTGATGGGCCGCCGCCGCGACGGTGATCACCGCAACGGTGATCCAGAAGTTTGGAATGTGGCTTGCCATGACAACCGGCAGAGCGAAAACCCCGCAGATGGCCATTGCGGCCTTCCTGCTGAAGTTCACCGTATGTCCGCGCTTCATCCACATTCCGGAGAGCCATCCTCCAAGGATGCTGCCGAAGCTTGCACCAAAGTAGATGATGGTCAGAGGAATGCTCATCTGCTTGAGCGACATATGAAACTGGCTGCTGAGAAACTTCGGTCCCCAGAATAGATAGAACCACCACGCAGGATCGGTGAGAAATTTACCGGCGGCAAAAGCCAGCGTTCCGCGATCCAGCAGCAGCGAGGTAAAGGAACGCTGCTCGGTCAACTCTTCCAGTTGAACGGCGCTCTGCGTAAGTAGTTCGCCATGCGGCCGCAGGCGATTGTAGGGAAAGGCCATCCAGAGGATCAGCCATAACATGCTCAAGCCGGCGGTGAAGACGAATGCGTAGCGCCATCCCCAGCGCAGGGCGATATAAGGAATCAGGGCAGGAGCCAGCAGGGCGGCGAAATTGGTGCCGGAGTTGAAGATTCCCGTCGCAAGGGCGCGCTCCTCTTTTGGGAACCACTCGGCCACCGCCTTCAACGCGGCGGGAAAGTTGCCGGACTCACCAATACCCAGAAAGAAGCGGGCAGTTCCGAATCCGACGACGCTGTGGACGAATGCATGTGCCAGCGAAGACAGGCTCCAGATGCCGACAAACAGACCGTATCCGCGCCGGGTGCCAAAGCGATCGACGATGCGTCCGGAGAGCAGGTAAGCCAGGGCGTAGGCGAAGGTAAAACTCGCCACCATGTTGCCATAGCTGTTCTCGGTCCAATGCATATCTTTTTCCAGCAATGGAGCGAGAATGCCCAGGACCACGCGGTCCATATAGTTGGTTGTGGTGGCCAGAAAAAGCAGCGCGCAGAGGACCCAGCGCATGCGGTTGCTGTTGTCCTTAGGGCGGTACATCACGCTCTCGTCGACGCTCTGCGCCTTGTTCATTCGAATTCCTCGCCGTTGTGGATCCTGTGTTATGGGCCGCAGGTCACAGACCCCTCTCAAGACCGTCTGCTCTTTGGTTTTGCAAAATTAGCGCGGGGGAGCAGGAAATGGATGGGTGTGAAGTATCTGTCAGGCAACCTTACAGATGACGGTAGCAGTGGGGTTGTGGAGCTGTCAATTTGCGCCAGAGGTGAAAGTTGTGGCGTAAAGACCACGTTCCTCAAGGTTTCCACCGTGCTCCGAGCGATAGGAATTGTGCCCGTAATGGATAGGCTATCGTCAACGATTTTTAAATGTGTAAGATAGCTTGACATACCCATATCTGCGTCGTAGATTTCCGTGCATGATCCAGACAGCGAGTCGACGTGGCTTCCTTCGTGGAGGCGCCCTGGCAGCAACTGCCGCGCTTCTCTCTCCTCATGCATCCCTTGCTGCAGCTAATGACAGCAATAAGAAAGAGTCATCATCTCCCATTCGGCTCGGAGTAGCGAGCTTCTCCCTGAGAAAATTTCAACCCCAGCAGGTTATCGCGGATCTCAAACAATTGCGAACGCCCTACCTGAACGTGAAGGACTTCCACCTGCCGATGGGCACTCCCGCGGAGATCAAACAGGCAGCCGCAGTCTATCGCGATGCCGGAATCGAACTGACCGCGGCGGGCACCATCTACATGACAAAAGATGACGATGCCGACATGCGGCCCAAGTTCGAATACTGCAAGCTGGCGGGAATCTCGCTGATCGTGGCGGGCCCCACGCGGGAGACGCTTCCCCGCATCGAGAAGTTCGCCAAAGAATATGACATTCGAATTGCGATCCACAATCATGGCCCCGAGGATAAGCAGTTCCCCTCGCCCCTGGACTCGTTGAAGGCCGTACAGGGGATGGACCCGCGGATGGGCGTTTGCCTGGATGCAGGACACGCCGAGCGCGCCGGAACAAACGTGGTGGACGCCATCAAGCAGTGCGGACCGCGTCTCTTCGACATGCACATCAAGGACCTGACGGACTTCCATAGCCGGGATAGCCAGGTGGCGGTCGGCGAAGGGCTTATGCCGATTCCTGCTATCTTCAACGCGCTGATCGAGCAGAACTACAAGGGCTGTGTGGATCTGGAATATGAGATTCATCCAGACGATCCCATGCCGGGCATGATGGAGAGCTTCGCTTACATGCGCGGGGTTCTTGCCGGAAGGAACGATAAGGCCTAGGGCCTGTCGGCTTCAGGACGAGCTTCGGAATAGATGGAGGGGAGAAGAGATGTCGGATGTGAATCGCCGTAGTTTTCTGGTTGGGGTGGGTGCTGCTATGGCTGCCGCCGGGCTTTCACCCTCGAAAGCCATTGGTTCGGAGATTGCAAAAATGTCACGGTTGAAGTCTCCCTTCAGGATCGCGGTTATCACGGACGAGATCTCTCAGGACTTCGACCATGCCTGCGCTGTGGCATCGCAGGAGTTCGGCATGCAGTGGGTCGAGTTGAGGGATCTGTGGAAGAAGAACATTCTTGCGCTCGACGCGGCAGAGATCGCCGAGGCGCGTCGCATCCTGGCGAAATACCAACTGCGCGTGACCGATATTGCCAGCCCGCTCTTCAAGGTGGACTGGCCGGACGCTCCGCTGTCGAAGTTCAGCCCGAAGCATGATCAATTCAACGCCGCCTTCACTTTCAAAGACCAGGATCACGTACTGGACAAGAGCATCGAGTTGGCGAAGGCCTTCCAGACGGATCGCGTCCGGGGCTTCGATTTCTGGAGACTGGATGATCCTGCTCCGTACCGCAAGGCAATCAATGCCAAGTTGCAGGATGCAGCAGAAAAACTGGGCAGGCAGGGACTCATCTTTATTTTGGAGAACGAGATGGCCTGCAATACCGGTACAGGGGCGGAAGCCGCAAAGGTGCTGGCCGCGGTGCCTTCGCCACACCTGATGCTGAACTGGGATCCAGGAAATGCGGCTGCACTTGGCGAAACTCCTTTCCCCAATGGCTGGGACCTGTTGCCGAAGAATCGTATTGGTCACTGCCACTGCAAGGACACTGTAATAAAGTCCGGTGGCGGTTACGAATGGGAGCCGGTTGGTAAAGGCGTCATTCATTGGGCGGAGCAATTCAAGGCATTGAAGGCGATGGGGTATCGCCATGCCGTGAGTCTGGAGACGCACTGGCGTGGAGCAGGTACACCGGAGGAATCGTCCCGCCAGAGCTGGGCTGGAATGAAGGTTGCGTTGGAGACTGCCGGCGCATTGGTTTGAAAAAACAGTAAGAAGGGGTTAGGGAATGAATCGACGGGAATTCGTGGGTGGCATCGCAGCCGGTGCTGCGGTAATGGCGGCATATCCTTCAGCGCGTGCCTTGGGAGCCAACAATCGCATTCGCTTTGGCCTTATCGGCGCTGGCGATCGTGGGACACAGGATCTGAAGGATGCGCTTCGGCAGCCGGATGTGGAATGTGTAGCAATCGCTGATGTCTATTCGCGGAACCGCGATCGGGCAAAGACTCTTGTTCCCGGTGCCGAACTGTATGACGATCCGCGGCGCCTTCTCGAACGCAAGGACGTGGATGCTGTCATCGTAGCCACTCCGCTGCATCTCCATGCAGAGCATATGCTGGCCACGCTCGCCGCGGGCAAGGATGTCTATTGCGAGAAGACCATGACGTGGAACATTGCAGAGGCTGAGGCCTGCCTGAAAGCAGCGCAGAACTCCAAGCAGGTGGTGCAGCTTGGCTTGCAGCATGAGAGCGACGGAGATCTGGCCGACGCGCGGAAATGGATCGACGACGGTCTGGTCGGCAAGGTTGCCCTGGTCGAGGCATGGATGAGCCGCAACACTCCGCACGGCCATGGACAATGGGTGCGCCCTGTCCCCAGCGATTGCAATCCCGATCACGTCAACTGGAATCTCTTCCTGGATGGCCGGCCCAAGTCAGAGTTTGATGGGAACAAATTCATCAACTGGCGGCTCTTCTGGGAGTTTTCCGGCGGCAACATTACGGAGAACATGGTTCATCAGATTGCCTGGATCCAGACAGCTCTCAACCTGAAGGAGCCGGAGGCCGTGACCATGTCAGGCGGTGTCTTCTCAGAGAAGGATGGCCGCCAGGTTCCGGACACGATTGCGGTCACGATGGAGTATCCCGAGACGATTGTGCTGTGGCAATCCACCTTCAGCAATCACCACTTCGGCCTGGGAGAGAGGATTCTCGGCAGCGACGGCACCATCGAGCACGTCAGCGGCGCGACGGATATGGTCACCGGAAAATATACCTCGGGCATCAACTACTATCCTGAGAAGCTGAATCGGCCCAATGGCGTAAACCTCACTGGAGAATCGCAGAGCAAGGATCACATGGCGAACTGGATGGAGTGCATCCGTTCCAGGAATCAGAAGACGAATGCGCCGGTGGAGGTGGGCTACAACTCAGCTATCGCCGCACATATGGCCAATCTCGCATATCGCGAGAAGCGCCGCGTCACCCTTGCCGAAGCAAAAACCACTAAGCAGCCGTACTAAGTCCCACCTCCCTGGCGGATCCGTTGTTCGATCCGCCAGGGAAGACCGCAGAATGTACGATTCCCGAGGTGCGAGTGCAGAAAGACCACTCCAGGCTTGCGATTCCGGCCTGTCGATCCACTCCACCACCGCAGCTCCGGCACAGAATCTCCAACGTTCCAATCGCTCCGATTTCCGCGCAGTCTGATGGCGTTTTGCCCGTCGGAACAGGTTGCATTACGCCGTCAAAGGGGGGCCGTCGCGCTTTAAGTTTGCCGGGGATAATTCAAGGAACAAAGCTAGATTGAGAGTCGGAAAGCGACCTTAAAAACGTTTGCGCAGGATGCGATGTAAACGGTTGTATTTAAATACAGATAAATCCCGTAAGGAATTGATTGACAGTCATCTATCGCAAGCCGTAGTGTCTTCTCCGCGGTAATGCTAATTGGTTCAACAACAAAACCTAAAGAACTGGCGACATAGCCCTGCCTGAAGTTCGGGCTCGAGCTGCCAGAAACAAGCAAGAACCGGAAGTAGCTTTTTGGGGAGGTACAACGTATGAAAGCTTCAAGGTGCAAGGCACTATTGCTCTTGGTGTGCGCTTGCGTGGGGTTGATGATCCCGGCCAGCAGTTTCGGCCAGGCTGTCTATGGCTCCTTATACGGCACAGTTACCGACAACACTGGCGCCGCTATTCCGAATGCAACAGTTACTGTTACAGACACCAATAAGGGAACCAGCGACTCGATCCAAACCAATGCTTCCGGCGAGTATCGCGCAGAGCATCTGATCCCAGATCTCTACAGCGTGAAGGTCGTGATGGCCGGATTTAAGAGCTCTGAGACAAAGGGCATTCAGGTTTACGCCGACCAATCCTTGAAGGTTGACGCGCAGCTCCAGGTAGGTGGATCGACCGAGAGCGTTGAGGTCAATGCGGATGCCATCCCACTGCTGAAGACGGACCGCGCGGATGTCTCGACCACCTTTACCCAGAGGGAAGTTCAGGATCTACCTATTGGCGATCGCAATTTCACGAACCTGCAATTGCTCCTTCCCGGTGCGCAGCCGTTAGGTTGGAGCCACGCAGCCGACGAGAACCCGCAGGGCAGCAAGCAGATCCAGGTAGATGGCCAGGCCTTCGGTGGAGTGGCGTTTGAGCTGGATGGAACCGACAATCAGGATCCGATCCTGGGCATCATCGTCATCAATCCGCCAATGGATGCTCTATCGGAAACTAAAATCACCACGCAGAATTTCGATGCGGAATTTGGCAAGGCTGTTTCGTCCATCGTGACGGCGCAGACCAAGTCGGGCACTAACAAGTTCCATGGATCTATTTTTGATTTTCGCGAAAGTGCGGCGAATCTGGCCAGAGACCCCTTCACGCAGAATCCAGGACCCGACGGCAAGATTACGAACACGATCTTTCCTTCAGCCTTGAAAAATCAATTCGGCGGTTCGATCGGCGGTCCGATTCTCAAGGACAAAGTATTCTTCTTCGGTGACTACCAGGGCGTACGTCAGAAGGTTGGTACATCGGCCACTATGACGGTGCCTTCGAAGTACCTGATATCCACTTGCCTCGGACAGCAGACCAGTCCCAGTGGTATCGCCGGATGCGACTTCAGCGAATACGTGGCTGCAGGCGCCACTGCGGGAATTTATCAAGGAGGTCCTTCCCGTTATCCGTCCGATGTGATTCCAGCCTCGCAACTTTCACCGCAGGCGCTGGCATTGCTGAAGCTGCTGCAACCCTATGCTCCGAATACCCAGGGCAATCTCAATGGGTTGAAGAGCAACTTCGCGGGTAGCGGCACGGGCCTGTTCAATGACAACCAGTGGGACGTCCGCGGTGATTATCAAGCGAATACCAAGACGCATGTGTTTGGTCGCTTCAGCCGCTTTACCAGTGTGCTTTCGGGCAAGACTCTCTTTGGCGCCGCAGGCGGTGCAGGAACCGGCCTGGGCAATTATGGTGGCAACTCCTCGGGTGCGGATGACAGCGTTGCGCTCGGCGTAGACATCGCCGTTACCTCAACGCTGCTGACGGACGTCCGGCTCGGCTATTACCGCTACAACGTGATCGACAGCAAGTACGATGCCGGCACGCCGTTTGCGAAGAACCTGGGCATCCCAGGCCTGAACTTGGACACTACAACGACTGGCGCTCCCGGGTTCAACATTACAGACGTCGGCTCGTTCGGTGGTCCCAGCAACTCTCAGGCTGCCGGTGCGCAATACGGGTCGGGCCTCAACATCACGCGCTGCAACTGCCCACTAATTGAAAAAGAAGACCAGGGGCAGATCGTCAACAATTGGACCAAGATTATTGGTAACCACTCGTTGAAGTTCGGTGCGGATATCCGTTACGCACGCAACCTTAGATTCCCCAGCGACAATGACCGTACTGGTCTGCTGTCCTTTGGCACTGGCCCATCATCGAATGGCGTGGCCGGTTCAGGGACAGGGCTTGGATTCGCGACGTTTGTGCTGGGCGACGTCACCTCTTTTGGCCGCTATGTAAGCACCAAGACAAACGCGAAGGAGTTTCAACCGCGAGACTTCTTCTACGTCCAGGACACCTGGCGCATGACCAATGCTCTTACCGTGAACTACGGCCTGCGGTATGAGTACTACGCACCAGAAAGAGTGAACGGAACAGCCAACGGCGCATTGATGGATCTCAAGACCGGATACCTTCACGTCGCTGGAGTCGGCAAAGTGCCGCTCAATATGGGATGGAGCCCGGCAAGCTTCCCGCTCAATCCGCGTGTTGGAATTGCATATCAGCTCGATCCAAAAACTGTGATCCGCATGGGTTACGGGCGGAGCTTCGATATCGGCGTGTTCGGATCCATGTTCGGTCATGTGGTTACCCAGAATCTGCCGATACTGGCCACTCAAAGCCTGAACACCGGGTCGCCAACGGGCTCCGTATTCAAGCTGTCGGATGGTCCCGTAGCCGCAACCTTCCCAACTGTTCCTTCGAACGGGTTGCTTCCCGCTCCCGGATATGCAGTCAGTCCGAAGGCTCGTCCCACCACCATGCGCATGCCAACGGTGGACGCATGGAACCTGAGTGTTCAGCATTCGCTTACGCCAACGTTATCGGTAACTCTGGCATACGTTGCCAACAAGGGAACGCACACACTAAGCGCCGGGGACGGCAACAACACAAATCCAAATGAAGCTGCCATCAACCTGCCGCCGCAATACAGCGTGACCGGCAATGCGTTGCACTTCGATCCTCTTGTTCCATCTGCGGATAATCCGGCGAATGGCGTGGTAGCTCCTCGCTCCAACGGCATCATCGGAATTTCGGCAAACGGTGGCACGTCGAATACAAACTACCTGTCCCGCTATTACGGCCTATCCTTGCCAGCCTGCCAGGATCCGGCTTATGCTGTTCCGCTCGATCCGGAGCACGGCATCACCCCTGGCAGATGTGGCTGGACAAACGGGATCAGCTACTACGGCAACGACCAGGATAGCCATTTCAGTGCTCTCCAGGTTACTGTCGCTAAGCAGATGTCGAAGGGACTTTCTCTCACTGCTAACTATGCATGGCAACGCGGTATCGACTATGGGAACCAGTTTGTCACCTGGCAAAGGAATGCCCAGAAGGGACGCAACAACGATATCCGCGAGCAGCAGCTTGTCCTGTATGGCTTGTATCAGCTGCCATTCGGCCGCAACAAGCAGTTCGCTTCGAATGTTCCGGGTGTCGTCGATGAAATCATCGGTGGGTGGCAGATCAGTCCAGTCATGAACTGGTCCAGCGGCCTGCCATTTACGTTGTCGGATTCAGGCTGCAAGATTCCAGGATCGGTGCCGTGCTATCCCAATGGCAGTGGTAAGAACCTGAATGTCAGCCTGGGCGGTTACAATGCCCAAACCCATCGCCACAAATTCTTTGACGCACCGAACGGTTCGCTGCCGCCCGGGTTCACCTATGCGGCTTTAGACACAATCGGTACGGCTGGACGGAATGATGCTTTCGGACCGGAGTTCTTCAACACGGATCTCGCTGTGCAGAAGAATTTCCCGATTTACGAAAGTGTTCTTGCCCAGTTCCGCATGGATGCGTTCAATGTCTTCAACCACATCAACCTCGCGCTGCCAAGTGGCACGCTCGATCAGGGACCGCAGTACATCAGCAGTCAGGCGCCTGGGGCCTCCCCACGTCAACTCCAGTTCTCTTTGCGTGTGCAGTTCTAACGCTCAAGTGAACTCGAACCTGAGCGAGGGGAGCATCTGCTCCCCTCGCTCTTTTCATGCGCATGCCTGGGCGAATAGGATGGAGTTTGTTTTTCTCACTCGCTCTTGAGGCCGCATGGCAGGATTCGGCAAAAACATGCCTCGAATAACTCGTAAGGTATCTGTCTCTGCACTCTTGGCGACATTGGCCATCGCTGCGACTTCAATCGCAATGCAGAGTTCAGCCGCCGCAGGTTGGAGTCTAGGCCCATTCCTCAGGCCATCGCAGGGAAACCCGGTGATGGCTCCGCGACCGGATAGCCTGTTTAACGACCCGATACGCAAAGCTCCTGTCCAATGGGAGGCGCTGCATACCTTCAATCCCGGCGCAGTCGTTCGCCAGGGCAAGGTATATGTCCTCTATCGCGCGGAAGATAATACTGGCGAACTCGCAATCGGTGGGCATACATCCCGCCTTGGCTTGGCGGAGAGCTCAGATGGCATCCACTTCCAGCGCCGCGCGGTTCCAGTCTTCTATCCCGTGAACGATACGCAAAAGGAGCGCGAGTGGCCTGGAGGAGTGGAAGATCCGCGCATTGTAGAAGGTGAAGACGGAACCTATGTGCTGACCTATACGCAGTGGAATCGAATTACCTACTCCATCGGCATTGCAAGCTCCAAAGACCTGCTCCACTGGGAGAAACACGGTCCCGCCTTTCTTTCGGCGATGGGTGGGAAGTATGCAAATCTGAAATATAAGTCGGGTGGCATCGTAACTAGATTGCAGGATGGGCGTCTTAAGGCCGCAAAGATCCACGGAAAATACTGGATGTATTGGGGAGAAGGCGAGGTCCACTTAGCTACATCTTTGGATCTGCTTCATTGGACTCCGGTGGAGGATGCCTCCGGTGAGTTAGTCGCTGTGCTGAAGAAAAGAGCCGGGCATTTTGACAGCGGCTTTCCCGAAGTTGGTCCGCCGCCCGTTTTAACCAGAGAGGGAATCGTGGTTCTCTACAACGGCAAAAATGATCCCGAGTCGGGAGATCCCGCTCTGGGCGCCAATGCCTATGCCGCGGGGCAGGCACTCTTCCGCAGCGACGATCCCGCAAGGCTGGCCGCACGAGCCGACTCTCCCTTTCTGAAGCCGGAGATGCCGTACGAAAAGACAGGCCAGTATGTCGCCGGTACTACCTTTGCCGAAGGGCTGGTTGCATTTCAAGGAAAGTGGTTTCTCTACTATGGCTGTGCAGACTCTATGGTAGGAGTTGCTGTGGCACCAATGGCAGATCAGCCAAAGCAGGTAAAGCGATGATGGAACGCGGCCGTTGCGGCAAGGCAGGGAAGCGGGCTTTCCTCGGAATACGCGTGTCGTTTTTCTTCGCATTGCTCTGCGTGTCTGTCAACAGCATGCCGGGGCAGCAATCGTCTTCTGCCGCAAGTGGGGCAGCGGGAGAGGCGGATCTTCCTGCCCTGCGCGCATTGATTGATAAGGGCCATGTGACGGAGGCGCTCCGGCAGCTTGACCTGCTGGCCGCGCGGCATCCTGAACCGGCAGGCGTGGAGCGTCTGCGCGGTGTCGCGTTCTATGCGCAGAATAAATTTCCTGAAGCAGACCGCGCGCTTGCTACGGCTCTGCAGCAAGATAGCAAGGATGTTGAAGCCGCGGAGATGCGCGGTCTTACTCTCTTTCGCCTGGGGAGATCTGCCGAAGCCATACCTGTTCTTGAAGGTCTGCACACCTGGTCGCCCAACACAAAGGTCGATCCCAGTTATGTGCTGGCGCTGTGTTATATCGATGTGCGTCGCTACGACGATGCGCGGCACGCCTTTGCGCGTCAGTATGGATTTGAGCCGGATTCGGCAGCAGCCTACCAACTTGCGGGGCGCATGTTGTTGCGTCGCGAGGTCTTGCCGCCGGCGCAGCAGTTTGCCAGGAAGGCCGTCGAGTTAAATCCCAATCTGCCGCTGACTCATCAACTGCTTGGTGAGATATCGCTCGCGAATCAGCAATTGGCTGAAGCCGTTACAGAATTCGAGAAAGAGCGGGCTCTCAATCCGCTCTACGGTGGAATCTACGATCGTCTTGGGGATGCGTATACTCGCTCCGGTGACTATCAGAAAGCTCAGCAGGCGTTAGAGCAGGCCATGCTGCTCGAACCCAACTCGACGGGACCGTTCATCCTCATGGGCAAAGTGCTGCTCAAACGTCAGGATCCCGCAGGTGCTACGAGTTATCTGGAGCGAGCGGCCCGCATGGACCCATCGAACTTTATGACGCATAGCCTGCTGGGGCAGGCCTACCGCATGATGGGCCGAACCGAAGACGCTGATCGCGAGGCCGCACTGGGGCAAAGGCTGCAATCCGGGGGGAGGTCCGTTCAAGACCCCGCTCGTTGATGACGCGATCCTACTTCGTGCCGGAGCTTCCGCGCAGCGCATCGGACTTCAGAATCTTGCCGCCTTCCTGAATCACATAGAGCCGATTCGCCGCAAGGTCTTTCAGCGCATCTGTGTGTCCCGATGGCCATGAGATCTCGACATCAGCTTTGGTCGACGTATCCAGTCCAAAGTGAATTCGCAAATCATTCTGTGAGTAGTAGCTGCCTCCGCTGCGAACCTCTTCAATCTGCACCACTGGCTTCTTACCCTCGGATAATTGCCCGGTCACTTTGATCTTTGCGCCAATACCCGTGCGGTTCGACTTCGTTCCCACGGTTCGAATCTTGATCCAGTTGCGGTTCAGGGTAGAGTCGCAACGCAGGAGCTGCGGGTAGGCGTTCACGCAATTCACCACGATGTCCACGTCGCCATCATTATCAAAGTCGCCGAAGGCGCAGCCTCGCGCGGGGGCTGGTTCTTTGATTCCCGGTCCGCCAAGTGCGGTTACGTCTTCAAACTGCCCATTGCGCAAGTTGCGATAGAGATACTTCTGCTGCGCATAAGGAGCATCTACCTGCGTACCATCTACCTCGGGATACACGTGGCCATTCGACATCAGGATGTCCAGCCAGCCATCGTTATCCATGTCAAAAAAGCCCACGCCCCAACCCAGAAGCCGTGTGTTCAGGCCCATTCCGGCAAGGTAGGTGTGATCCTCGAATGTCCCGTCCCCGAGGTTCTGGTACAGCGAATCCGTATCGCCGGCGAAGTTTGTCTTCACAATATCCGGCAGACCATCGCGGTTGAAGTCTCCGATGGAGACTCCCATGCCGGCCTGCGGCTTGCCATCCGGCGAGAAGGCTACACCCGCTTCAATGGCCACATCCTTGAAGGTGCCATTCCTCTGGTTCATGTAGAGCGTCGCCGCGGTCGAGTCATTGGCGACATAGATATCCGGCCATCCATCGTTATCCAGATCCGCCACCGCGACACTGAGTCCATAGGTGCCAATGGTGTCCCACATGCCGCTCTTCTGCGACACATCGGAGAAGGTTCCATCCCCGTTGTTGTGGTACAGAATGTTCTGCGCGCCCTGTAACCCGGGAGGTCCGCATGCTACCTGGATGCCCTTGTAAGTGCAGCCAGCAGCCTCAGGAATCGGAGCCGTCTTAATATCGAAATCGATGTAGTTGGCGACGAACAGGTCCAGGTGGCCATCGCGATCGTAGTCCAGAAATGCGCATCCCGAGTTCCAGTGGGTCCGCGATTGCAGCAATCCCGCCTTCTCCGTCACATCGGTAAAGGTTCCGTCGCCGTTGTTGCGGTAGAGTGCGTTCTGGCCGTAGTAGCTGATGAAGAGGTCGTCCCATCCATCGTTGTTGTAGTCGCCCACGCAACAGGCTTGCCCCCAGCCCGCGCGGGCCAGTCCCGCCTTCAGCGTAACGTCGGTGAATGTGCCGTCGCGATTGTTTTTGAAGAGATGGCACACCGGCTCCTGGCCTTTGGGAAAGCCCTCAATACGAGTGCCGTTCACCAGAAAGATATCCAGCCAGTCATCGTGGTCATAATCGTAGAAAGCTACGCCGCATCCGGTAGTTTCTAACAGATACTTGTTCCGGTGTTCGCCGCCAAAAATAGTTTTTGCGTTCAGCCCCGATTGCCGGGCGACATCCAGAAAGCTCACGCCCAGGGGCGTGCCTGCCACCGGAGAAGGAAGTACTTTGGGAACGGGACGAGGCTTGGCATCGTAGGTGGGACGCGCGCCTATCTGCTGCCCCATTGTCTGGCCCATAGTTTGCCCCATGGTCTGGCCCATCTGCGGCGGCATGGCCAGCGCCAGGACGTCTTCCAGGGAGAGCACCAGAGCCGTGCTGGAAAGTGAACGAAGGAACCCGCGGCGACTCCAGATCAAAGGCTCTACTCCCCGACTACCAAGGCTAAACCAAAAACTCCATCTGCAAGCACCATGAGTATATGGGACGCAAATGACTCCTACAATCTTCGACAGGGGCCATGCCGGAGCGGGCTTCGACCGCACTGCAATCCCTCATCGTGGCTGGGTTTCTTTATGGCGTCTTGCCATCGGGATCCAGGGTGTCTGCCTTATTTCTCTCCACAGCAGCGTCAGCGCTCTTGCCCTGCGCCTGAAGAATCATTGCTAGCTCGCGATGCACCGCTGCGTTGTTTGGATCGGCTGCGACTGCCATTTGCAACTGCTGAAATGCTTCCGCAAGTTGCCCTCGCTGGCGGAGCAACTTGCCACTCTGCAGTGCAAAGGAAGCCCGTTGATGAGCGACGGCTACGCGGCTTAAATCCGCGGCTGTCTTGCGTTCTGCTGCTGCCGCTGTCTTGTCTCCCTGCTCGGCAAGAATCGCTGCGAGCGTGATATGCGGGCTTGGCTGGCTCGGAAGGAGAGCGATGGCGTGATGAAGAGCATCGATGGCCTTCGCCGGCTCCTCCATCTGCTTATAGACGCTCCCCAGGATGGACCATGCATCTCCGTTCCCCGGCCGTAAGGCGAGCGCTTTCTGCAGTTCTCGCGCTGAGTCTTCGAATTTGCCCATCTGCATGTAGAGGATACCCAGAGTGTAGGGCGGATCAGGAAGACTGGGATCTTCCTTTGCAGCAAGCTCAAACTCGGGGATCGCATCTGCAATCCTATCTTTGAGCTTCAACGCCAGTCCCAGGTCGTAGTGTAGCTGGGGACTCTCGGGCGTGATGGCCAGGCCCGCCTGGAAGTGTTGAATCGCTCCATCCAGATCGCTCTGCTGCAGTGCTGCGACCCCCATATTCTGGCGCAAGACTGGGTCCTTCGGATTCAAGCGAAGCGCACGCTGATAGATAGGAGTCGCCTCCTTGGCCTTGCCCGACTGAACCAACGCGAGCCCCAGGTTTGTCAGAGCGGCGGCGTCTTCCGGTCGCGCGGCCACGACTTGTTGCAGCAAGGGCAACGCTTCCGGAATGTCGCCATGACTTTGAAGAGCGAGAGCGAGGTAATACTTTGCATCGATCGATTTTTTGTCCACTTCCACCGCGTGACGTAGCCGTGCGATGGCAGGATCATCGTCGCCCGCAGACTGCAGTGCTTTGCCAAGTTGCAGATTTGCTTCGAAGTCGTCAGGGTTGAGATGAACGGCGGTGGTTAGCTGCGTGACTGCTTCCTGGAGCCTCCCCTCCTCCAGAAACAACGATCCGAGATGCGCATGGAAAGCAGCCGAGTTTTCGTCGCGCGTGATTGCTGTGGTGAATTCGCGCTCTGCTTCGGGAAAGCGCTTCTGTTCCGCGAGGATAGTGCCGAGGTTGTCGTGCAGCACGGCGCTGTCGGGAGCCGCAGCAACCGCCTCTCTCAGCTTGCTTTCTGCCTGTGGAGCATCTCCGGTGCCGTCCAAAGCCCGCGCATAGATGGCCAACTCGTCCGGAGAGAGCGTCACGTTTCCTGCTGTCAGCCCGCGGAATAGCTCTACCGCTTGTGGGTAGGAGTTCTGCCTGCAATAGGCCGTTGCCAGGTTAATCGTGGCGGCGGTGTCTTTGGGGTCAATTTTGTGGGCCTTCTCCAGTTCGGCAATGGCGCCCGCTGTATCACCTTCCGCCAGCAGGACGGCCCCAAGGGCGCTGTGGCCTGCTGCGATTTTGGGCGCAAGACGCACAACCTTCGCGAACTCCGCGTGCGCCTTGGCCAGGTCATTCCGTTGTATTGCCGCTGTTCCCGCGCGGAAGGCAACGCCTGCGGATTGCAGGGCCGGAGTCTGGTTCGAAGTAGCGTTCTGCGCAGATGCGCCCGGCACTGCTATTCCCGCCATCAGCGCGATCCATAGGAGCCTGTTCATGACATCGCGATTGTATCTTTTGAGGTGGGCCTCTGCTCTCGAATTCTCCGTGACCGCGTCGCGTCCAGCCTTATGGGGTTGATAAAGGCATCCGCCCCACCTAAACTCCTATGGCAGGATGCCGTTGCTCTTTTGCTGCGCCCTATGATCTTCCTATTGCATTGAGCCCATTATTCTCGTGAGTTGAGCCCATTATTTTGAGTGTGAACCTGGAGTCCGTTGTTCGTCACCGTAGTCGAATCTGCCGGATCGCTGCCTTTCTGTTGATTGCGTCCACCAGCATTCTGGGATCCCTCCTCCTTCGAGCACAGGTGGGCGCGCCAACTCCCGCCCCGGCGGCGGCTCCATCCGCTGACGGAGTGAATGGCGATTTCACCGACATTACTGCAAAGTCCGGCGTTCACTTTCGCAACATGTCCACCCACACTGCGAAGAAGTACCTGATTGAGACGATGGGTTCTGGCGTTGCTCTGTTCGATTACGACAACGATGGGTTGCTGGACATTTATTTTGTGAATGTTGCCCCGCTCACCGACCCCACTCCCAAGGGCTCCATACCGCAAAAAACCGGCCCCGAGTACTGGAATCGGCTGTATCACCAGAAGAAGGATGGCACGTTTGAGGATGTAACCGAGAAGGCCGGATTGCAGGGTGCCGGTTACGGGCAGGGCGTGGCCGTAGGCGACTATGACAACGACGGGTATGAGGATCTTTACGTTACCTCCGCTGTAGGCCCGAATCATCTCTACCACAACAACGGCAACGGGACATTCACCGATATCACCGAAGCCTCGGGCACGGGCGGCCCTGGCATCTGGTCCTCCAGTGCGGCCTGGGCGGATCTCGACGGCGACGGCCTGCTGGACCTGATCGTTACCCGATATATGAAGTGGGACTTCGACGACATCTGGTGCGGCGAACATCGGGAGGGCTTTCGCGGCTATTGCCATCCGGACATTTTTGAAGCTGCGCCGCCGCTCGTTTTCCACAACGATGGCCATGGGCACTTCACCGAGGTGTCCAAAAAGATCGGGCTGGACGTGCCCGGTAAAGGCCTCGGTATCGCCATCGCGGACTATGATCGCGACGGCCATCCAGATGTCCTCATCGCAAACGATGCCATGGTGGAGCATCTCTACCACAACAAGGGGAACGGGACCTTTGAGGAGGTGGGCCTGCTATCGGAGATTGCTGTGGATGGCGATGGACGCACCTACTCCGGCATGGGCGCGGACTTTGCCGACTACAACAACGACGGCTGGCCCGACATCGTCATCACCGATCTCGCGAATCAGAAGTATGCCCTTTACCTGAATAACGGCGATGGCAGCTTCACTTACGCCAGCCATACCAGCGGCATTGGTAGCATGACCCTGCTGCACTCCGGCTGGGGAATCAGCTTTATGGACTATGACAACGATGGCTGGAAAGACCTGATGATTGTCCAGTCCCACGTGATGGACAACATCGAGATGAGCTTCCCCCAATTGCACTATCCGGAGGCCATGATGCTGGCGCGCAACACCGGCAAGGGATTCACCAACGTCTCTGCCGGTTCCGGCGACGTCTTCCAGCACGCCTGGGTCAGCCGTGGTCTCGCCGTCGGCGATATTGACAACGATGGCCGCCTCGACGCCGTTATCAGCACCAACGATGGTCCGGCGTACGTGATTCACAACGACACGCAGACCAGGAATCATTGGCTTCTGCTGAACCTTGTGGGGCACACCAGCAACCGCGATGCAATTGGCGCGGAGATCAAGGTCACCACGCCGCATGGCAGCCAGTACGTCACTGTCTCGACTACGGGCAGTTATCAATCCTCAAAGGACAAGCGTGCGCACTTTGGATTGGGTTCCGATGCAGTCGTTCCATCGATCGAGATTCGCTGGCCCAGTGGAATCAAGCAGGTTCTGAAAGACGTCAAGGCCGATCAGATTCTGAAAGTAGACGAGCCCTCCCAGCCTCCCGTTGCCGCCACGACGGCAAAGCCCTGAATGCGCCTGCCACCAGAAACGAACACGCGGGACTGATGCGCCAGGAATTATTATTGGAATTAGGGAAGGGAATCATTGCTATTGTTCTCAACCGCTTACTACGTTTGCAGCCCGCCCGGACGGAGCGCCGTCAGGATAAGCATTCCTTGACTGTGGCGGGACGACATCCCTATACTTTCGACATGGGTTTTCTACGAATGATGCCGGTGACTCTCTGTTGCACGTGTACCCACGTGCTGAGCCGGTGTACCCTTCGTTAAACCTCTTACATCTATAGATTTCAAGAGTCCAAAACGAAGCCCGCGCACAGCTTTAAGCTGACAGCGCGGGCTTTCTATTTTCTGAGGGTAAATATGGCTACGGAAGTTCCGGTAAAAGAGACGAAAGCACAGCGGATGGAGCGGTTGAAGCGCGACAAGAACCCCTGGGAGGCCCTGGAGGAGATACGCGCCTTCGCTCGCGATGGCCGCTCCAGTGTCCTGCCGGAGTGGGCCAGTGTCTACTTCAAGTGGTGGGGCATCTACACGCAGGGAGATGGCGTGGGTGCCGTTGGCGGAGTGGGTGGAGAGGGCAAGGCCACCGAGTACTTCATGATGCGTGTCGGCATTCCCAACGGGCTGCTGACTTCGGCGCAGCTCAGCGTCATCGGACAGCTCACCAGGAAGTACGCCAACAACCTTGCCGACATCACGGTCCGCCAGAATATCCAGTTGCACTGGCTCACGATCGAGTCACTGCCCGCCGTGATTGAAGCTTTGACCGCCGTCGGGCTCTCACCCAAGGGCGCCTGCGGAGACGTCGTTCGCAACGTCACCGGTTGCCCTCTGGCCGGAATTGCAGCCGATGAGCTGATCGATGCCTCGCCGCTCGCGGTGGAAGCTGCCCACATGCTCACCGCCAATCCCGAGTTCTACAACCTGCCACGCAAGTTCAAGGTATCCGTTACGGGCTGCCCGGCGTGGTGCTGCTATCCGGAGATTAACGACGTTGGCCTCACCGCGGTGCGTCGCGGCTCAGAGGTGGGCTACAGCCTTCGCGTCGGCGGCGGGCTCTCGAAGGAGCCGCATCTTGCCGTGAAGTTGAACGCCTTTGTCCGGCAGGATCAGGCCACTGCCGTCATCCACGGTGTTACGGAGATCTTCCGCAAGCAGCAAGGGCTGCGCCAAAGCCGCGACCGAGCTCGCCTGAAGTATCTCTTCCTGAAAGAGGGATGGACCCCGGAGAGCTTCCTTACCGAGCTGGAATCGCAAATAGGCTTCCGCCTCGATCCCGCCGTCGAGGAGCAGGTTCCACTGGACATCTACCGCGACCATGTCGGCATCCACCCGCAGAAGCAGCCTGGGCTCAGTTATGTGGGGGCCTCCGTGATTGGCGGCCGCATGACCGGGGAACAGCTTGAGCAGGCCGCCGAGCTGGCAGAGCGCTTCGGCTCCGGCGAACTGCGTGCCACCGTGATGCAGAACTTCGTCATTGTCAACGTGCCCAATGCGCGAACCAACGAGCTTGCGCGGGAACTGAATCAGATTGGCCTGCGTGTGGAGGCGAGCAACTTCTACCGCGGCTCCATTGCCTGCACCGGTACACAGTTCTGCAAGCTCGCAGTTACCGAGACCAAGGGCTTCAGCCGCTGGCTGGTCGATGAACTGGAAGACCGGCTGCCCGGCTTCGATCAGCAGATCAAGCTGAACGTTACCGGCTGCCCCAATGGATGCGGCCAGCACTGGATCGCGGATATCGGGCTTGAGGGCAAGAAGATCAAGCACGAGGGCAAGCTTACCGACGCCTATTACTTCTGCCTGGGAGGAGCCGTGGGCCAGCACTCCGGCACTGCGCGCCCAGTCGGCTACCGTTGCCCTGCAGATCAGGTGCCGGAAGCCATTGAGCGACTCCTGCGTGTGTATCTGCGCGAGCGTCTGCCGGAGGAGAGTCTACGTTCCTACTTTGCTCGTCATGCCGATGAGGATTTGCGCGGCCAGCTCGCCGGCGCTGTTGTGGAAGCGGCGGTGCGCGATGTGCCCGCTGGTCGCGTGCCGCATGGAGTCGCGGAATGAGTCTTCTTCCAGTCTTTCTCAAGTTGACCGCACGGCGCTCGGTTGTTATCGGCGCCGGTGAGGTCGCTCTGGGTAAGATCCACAGCCTGCTGGATGCGGAAGCCGCCGTGCAGGTGATTGCTCCCGAGGCGCTGCCCAAGATTCAGGAGCTTGCCAACGCAGGCAGGATTGTCTGGCTGCGCCGCGCCTTCGATGTCCACGATGTGGACGGAGCATTTCTGGTCATCGCTGCTACCAGCACCGCCGCCGTCAATCAGGTGGTATATCGCAGCGCGGTCGAGCGCGGCATCCTGTGCAATGCGGTGGACGATCCTCCGCACTGTGATTTTTATTTCGGCTCCGTCGTCCGGCGCGGCGATCTGCAGATCGCCATCTCAACCGCGGGAGAAAGCCCCGCTCTGGCGCAGCGCCTGCGCCGGGAGATCGACGAGCAGTTACCGCAGGATCTTGGTCCCTGGCTTGCGAGCCTCGGCCAACTGCGCCGCGAGGTTCTGGCCGCTTATCCCGCGGGCGAGGAACGCAAGTTGCTCCTCCACCAGCTTGCGCAGCGCCCGGTTTGCGAACTGGCTGCATGCCCCACGCGGCAGCTTGCCTTCAACTCGGCTGGACGATCGGCGGTGTCCGAATGAGCGCTGCGAAGAAGGGAACTGTCTATCTTGTCGGCGCCGGTCCCGGCGATCCTGAACTGCTGACCGTCAAGGCTTCGCGTCTGCTCGCGTCCTGTGACGTGGTTCTGCACGATGACCTGGTGCCAGCCGCTGTGCTCTCGGTCGCCAATCGGCGGGCGTGGATCCTCAACGTAGGCAAGCGCTGCGGCAGCAAGCGCGTAACGCAGGAAGAGATTAACTTCCTGATGATCGACCAGGCGCGCAAGGGGCAGTGCGTGGTTCGCTTGAAGATCGGCGATCCTCTCGTATTCGGTCGCGCGGCGGAAGAGATGGATGCCCTGCGGGAAGCAGGCGTGGCATGCGAAGTTGTTCCCGGTATTACCGCGGCCTTTGCTGCAGCGGCCTCCATTCAGTGCTCGTTAACGGATCGGCGTTCCGCATCCTCTGTTCTCTTCTCCTCCGGCCACCATGCAAATGAGCCGGAGCCGCAACCTCGCGCGACGCACGACGCGACGCGCGTTGTCTATATGCCTGGGCGCGACCTTGCGCCGCTGGCCTCCGAGTGGCGTCGGGAGGGGCTGCCGGAGTCGCTGCCCTGCATCGTCGTCAGCCGCGCGGCGCAGCCAGACCAGCAGGCACAGCGGACCACGTTGCACGAACTCTCCACTATCGAGCCGGGGCCTACGCCGGTGCTGGTTCTTGCCGGCTCTGCTTTGGCGAACGCTGTGCTTCCCGCCTCGGTGGATCTGCTCTTTGCCGCTGCATTGTCCGGCGGCGTCGCACTGCCGCTCCCTTCGTTGGAGAGCTGACTCGCAATAGAAAAGACCTCCTTAGTGGAGGTCTTTTCTTCCTTCCGAATTCGCCCTGCTGCGGTTTACTTCGCCAGATGCGCTCCAGCCTTTTGCGCGTCTGCTTCGGTCATAAATTCGCCGTTCTTCGTCGCGCCATAAAAGCGGTCGTCGCTCTTGTGGTAGACCTTCGTATTTTTATTGACCCATACCATTCCCTTGGCCTTCGCGTCGGCAATCTGAGCAGGAGTAGCGGTCGCCGCAACCGGTTTCGCAGCAGCAGTCTTCGCAGCGCTCTTTGGAGCCGTGGCCGCTGGTGCAGCCGCAGGGGCGGGGGCAGGCTTGGCAGCAGCAGGTGTGCTTGGGGCAGCAGCAGGCGTGCTTGGAGCAGCAGCCGCAGGCGCTGCAGCACCCTTCTCAGCCGCAGCCTTCTTCTCGGCTCTCTTCTCGGCTCTGGCGGCCTTCTTCTCCGCCTTCGTCATTGGTGGATTTGCAGGAGTTGTCTGGGCAGCCGGTGCTGCGGCTTGATATGCCAGAGCGGGATTGGACAGTGTCAGGCCGCCAAACATCGTAGCAAGACCCAGAATCGCGGTGAACTTCTTCATCGAACTTCCTCCGTGGGTTAGTGAAGCGGTCGCATTCGTCAGCAAGAGGCTCGGCGTCTCCGGTATCAGATGCATTCACCTATTCGCTAGCAGAGAGTTATTTACTCCGCTACTAGATGGAAAGTCAATGGGAAAGAATGCTTGTCTGTCCTTGCACTTGCAGGCAAAGCAACTCATAAATGGCTGAAACGCGGCGCACCCTCCTCACTGAACCAAAAGAAAAAGAGTCCGTCATCGTGACAGACCCTTTTTCTTAGTTGCATTGTTTCGTTGGAAAAAACCTAGTCTCCGGGCAGCCGGAAGATTCGAATTCCCCCGTCCGCCCGGAAGTCACTGGTTTAGCGGGTTCCTCCCAAAGCATGCGGATTGAAAGCGCGCTCTTCCTCCACCGCGGCCTGGGCTGCGGCCAGACGTGCCGTCAGCAGGCGATACGGAGAGCAGGAGACATAGTTCAGGCCGATCTTGTGGCAGAACTTGACCGACTCCGGTTCGCCGCCATGCTCGCCGCAGATGCCCACCTTGATGTTCGGGCGGGATGTGCGGCCCTTGGTTACGGCACCACGCACAAGCTGGCCGACGCCGTCCTGATCGAGCACGGCAAACGGATCCTGCTTGAAGATTCCAGCCTGCATGTATGCCGGCAGGAACTTGTTGATGTCGTCGCGGGAGATGCCGAAGGTCGTCTGCGTCAGGTCGTTCGTCCCGAAGCTGAAGAACTCGGCTTCCTTGGCGATCTGATCGGCTACCAGAGCAGCGCGCGGCAGCTCGATCATCGTGCCTACCATGTAATCCACCGTGATGCCCTTATCGGCGAAGACCTCCTCGGCAACACGACGGATGATCGCGGCCTGGTTCTTCATCTCTTCCACTGTGCTGATGAGTGGAATCATGATCTCCGGATGCACGTCCTGGCCTGTCTTCTTGACCGACACCGCGGCCTCAAAGAGAGCCCGTGCCTGCATCTCCGTGATCTCCGGATAGGTAATGCCCAGGCGGCAACCACGAAGACCAAGCATGGGATTCGTCTCGTGCAGTTCTTCCACGCGACGCAGAAGCAGGTGCAGCTCCTTCAGCTTGGGCGAGCGTGGCTTGGTGACTTCCAGCTTGGCGATCTGGACCAGCAGGTCTTCGCGCTTGGGCAGGAACTCATGCAGCGGAGGATCGAGCAGGCGAACCGTGACCGGTAGGCCGTGCATCGTCCGGAACAGGCCCTGGAAATCGGCTCTCTGCATCGGCAGCAGCTTCTTCAACGCGGCCATGCGATCTTTCTGGTTGTCTGCCAGGATCATCGCCTGCATGTGCGGCAGGCGGTCTTCGGCGAAGAACATGTGCTCCGTGCGGCAGAGCCCGATGCCCTCGGCGCCAAACATCACTGCCTGGCGCGCATCGCGAGGAATGTCGGCATTGGCTCGAATCCGCAGTTTGCGCCGCGGGTCCACCCAGGACATGAACTTGACCAGGTCCGGATCATCGGGCGATGCCGGCAGCGTCTTCAATCGGCCGCTAATCACGCGGCCCGTAGTGCCATCCAGAGAGATCCAATCCCCCTCCTTGAAGCACTTGCCGCGGACTCTCATCTCCTTCTTCTTTTCGTTGACGTCGATATCGCCGGCTCCGGCAACGCAGCACTTGCCCATGCCGCGCGTCACCACCGCGGCATGCGACGTCATGCCGCCTCTCGAGGTCAGAATGCCGGCGGCCACTTCCATACCGGCGATGTCTTCCGGCGTGGTTTCGCCGCGCACCAGGATGATCGAGCTCATCTGGCCTTTGTGTGTAAACTTCACGGCATCTTCTGCGGTAAATACGATCTGGCCGACGGCAGCGCCCGGCGATGCCGGCAGTCCCGTGGCAAGCACGTCCACCACAACACCCTTCTCATCCAGGCGCGGAACCAGGAAGTCATAGAGCTGGTTCGGCTCGACGCGGAAGATGGCTTCCTCCTCGGTGATTAGCTGCTCGCGCACCATGTCGATTGCGATTCGCACCGCAGCCAGCCCCGTGCGCTTTCCGTTGCGCGTCTGCAGCATGTAGAGGTGGCCGTCCTGAATCGTGAACTCAAAGTCCTGCACATCGCGATAGTGCTTTTCCATCTTCCAGGTCAGCGTGCGAAGCTGATCATAGACATGCGGCATCAGGCGCTGGAGCTCGCTGATCGGCATCGGCGTGCGTACGCCGGAGACCACATCCTCACCCTGCGCGTTCATCAGGAATTCGCCGAAGAACTCGCGCTCGCCCGTCGCCGGATTCCGCGTAAAGCCAACGCCCGTACCACTGGAGTCGCCCAGATTGCCGAAGACCATCGCCTGAATATTTACGGCTGTCCCCAGCATGTCGTCGATGTGGTTGATGCGGCGATAGGTCTTGGCGCGCTCGTTGTTCCAGGAGCGGAAGACCGCATCGCGCGCCATCACCAGTTGTTCGTATGGATCCTGCGGAAAGTCTTTCTTCGTATGCTTGCGGATCAGCTTCTTGTACTCGGCAATGACCTCTTTCAGCGCATCAGCCGTCAGTTCGGTGTCCTGCTTGGCGTGCATCTTTTTCTTGATGCCGTCAAAGATCTCTTCAAACTCCTGTTTTTTGATGTCGAGCACAACGTCGCCGAACATCTGGATCAGGCGGCGATAGGAGTCATATGCGAAGCGGGGATTATTGCTCTTTTTGGCCAGCGACTCGACCGATTTGTCGTTGAGACCGAGATTCAGAATTGTATCCATCATGCCCGGCATGGAAAACTTTGCGCCGGAGCGTACGGAAACCAGAAGCGGATTTTCTCCTTCGCCCAGCTTCTGCCCCTGCAGCTTCTCCAGCCGCGCCAGGGACTTGTTCATTTGCTCATCGACGTCGGGGCTCAACCCGCCCTTCATGTATTCGCGGCAGGCTTCCGTCTGGATGGTGAATCCCGGAGGTACCGGCAAACCGGCGTTCGTCATCTCCGCCAGTCCCGCGCCCTTGCCGCCCAGCGCTTCTTTCATTCTTCCGTTGCCCTCTGCTGACCCCCCGCCAAAGAAAAACGCATACTGTGTCTTCTCTTGCGAAGGGCTGGCTACAGCCACGACTTTTTCTTCCGTCATCACGCTCATTCGGAACCTCCGTTCCAACTGCTGCTTTCTGGTCAAGTCGAACAACATGCCTTTTGGGCAATCTCTGAATGAAGATCTCGATCGTTGGCCTCTACTGGGAATCTCGCGGCCCGCCGGGTCTGGAGACTTCTAGAAAACATCGGATTGTTAGCCTTGGGTATAACAACAAGATGTGTCGGCTGTCACAGACATACGTATTTCTCAATTGTTTTTCTTTGGGCGTCCAATGGGCATGTCCTTGCTCCTGCATGTCTTGGGTGGGATGGATTTTTATCCGCTCTCACCGCGAAATTTGTAGCGATCCTGAAGTTTCTAGCCCGTTTCCGGGCCGAAGCGCTCGGAGTGTGCCGACGCTCTGGTGGCTTGCGGCAGCAGCAGGTCCTTCGCTTGGCTCAGGATGACAATGGCGCTGTGGGGGTGACAAGCAGGTCCTTCGCTGTGCTCAAGGCTTGGGGGAGGGAGAACTTCTTTTAAAGGGAGGATTCTAGAGGAAGAATTCCTAGGGCGCGATTCACGCCACAGCCTAGGTAGCTGGGCCGGTTTGCTGGTGGATCAGCCCGGCCCAGGCACACACACTACTTCAAATGTGTCGATTATGCAGCGGCATTGCAGAGCAGGATGGAGTCAAGCCCGAACAGTTGGAGAATCTCCCGCGTGCGGCGCGTGGGATTGATAAGCGATAAAGTAGTTCCGGCTTCTTTTGCTGTGCGGCGCAATACAGCCAGCGTACCAACTCCTGCGGCGTCGATCGCCTGCACTCCCGACATATCGAGAAGGATGCACGACGTCTGAATCAACGGCAGCACCATCTCCAACAGTTCGGTTTCGTTTCCCCGGATCAGCCGCGGAGGGCATGTCAGGATACTTGCCCTCGCACGTGGCGTCCGCAGGCTGGATATGGGGCATTGGATTGCCATTCTTGAGGTCTCCTTATAGTTTCTGCCTGTTGATTAGACGTGGGAGGTAGGGCTGCAGACTCATCTCATTCTTTGCATCCCGGGGTTTCTCAAGAGTCACCTCATACTGGATACTGGTACGTAAAGATGCACTCCCCAGGTTCCATTTCGCAGGGTTCCATTTCGCAGCAATTGGCAGCGCTTGCGATTGAAGCGGGATTCAGCGCCGCAGGCATCGCGGCCGTTCCCGCCATCGGCTCAGAGGAGCACGAGAGAGACGCTGCGCGCTGCGAAGAGTGGATTGCCAGCGGTGCTTCCGGAGAGATGGAGTATCTGCAGCGGCGCAATCCAGAGGGCCAGCTTCTGCGATCCTCGTTGCGCAACGCATTTCCCTGGGCCCGTTCCGTGATCGTCTGCGTGACGAACTACAATGCCGCCGCGCAGCGCTCCATCGATGCGGCGGAGGGGCAGCAGGGGCGCAAGGATCTGGGATGGATTGCCCGCTATGCGTGGACCAGCCGCCGCGAGCCGGACGGCAGCATTGTCCCCAGCGATTATCACCGCGTTCTGCTCAAGCGTCTGCGGATCGTCGAGGCGGGAATGCAAGCGCTGTGTGGGCCATTTGAATCGCGCTGCTTTGTGGATACCGGGCCGGTGGTGGAGCGGCTCTTTGCCCGTTACGCGGGCGTTGGCTGGACCGGCAAGAATACCTGCCTCATCAACCAGAAACTCGGCTCCTGGCTGTTTCTGGCCGTCATTGTCACTTCGATCGAGCTGCCGCAGGCGGAGCATCCCCGGTTGACGGAGGACCGTTGCGGCAGTTGCCGCCGTTGCGTGGAGGCATGTCCGACCAATGCGCTGGCAACGCCCTACCAGATGGATGCCAGCCGGTGCATCTCCTACCTCACCATCGAAAAACGCGGCGAGATCCCAGTGGAGCTGCGGCCGCATATTGGCCGCCAGGTCTTCGGTTGCGACATCTGCCAGGACGTGTGCCCCTGGAACCGCAAGGCTCCCATAACCATCGACGATCAACTCGCTCCACGCCCCGAGCTCATCAACCCGGCTCTGGACTGGTTGGGCGGGATGAATGAGGCAGACTTCGAGCGCACCTTCAACGGCTCACCTGTGAGGCGCACCAAGTTCAGCGGACTCCGGCGCAACGTCGCCATCGCAATGGGCAACAGCCGGCTGCATCGGTTCCTGCCCCGTTTGCAGCAGTGGGCTACAGACGAAGACCCCGTTCTGGCCGAAACTGCGAGATGGGCTATCGCTCAGATTCAGGGGAGCCGTCCTGCGGAAGACAAAAATCTCTCCTGAAGCGCCGACCAGGGAGCGGGGAATCCGCTGTCATGCGTCTTGGGAGCAGGCACTCCCCGCGAGGCTGATCGCGGGGGCCTTGTGTCAGATATAAAGAACCGTTAAGCGTGGCGGGTTACATTCGCCGCATTCAAGCCCTTGGGTCCCTGCAGGCACTCAAACTCGACTCCTTCGCCTTCTTCCAGAGTCTTGAAGCCATTTTCCTGGATCGCGGAGAAGTGGACAAAGACATCCTCTCCTGTCGAACGCTGGATAAACCCATAGCCCTTGGCCCCGTTAAACCACTTCACAACACCTTGCTCTTTCACCGGTACTCCTCTCTCCCTCGCAAAACGCCTTCGAAAGCAGCCTGAAAAACCTGGCAAGCCGCCGGAATCGTTGAAGATCAACGCGCCGGCGGCTCAGGTATATTCCGAAAACTCTCGCGGGCAAAAACCAGAACATCAAAAGCGGCCTCTCAAATGTACAAACCGTTTCTTTCCGCTAAAAAACGTGCTCCTGTTATGGCAGGAAATAAATCGGGATGCAAGCAAAAAACGAGGGAAGGTTATGATTCAGTTACGGTTACGAAGTCCACTGCGCAGCGTCGTCTACCCCCAATAGGGCATTGGACCGGCTCCCATCGCCTGATACCATCAAGACAGCAATGCAAAAGTCATCCGTTCGCCCCGCTTCCGATGCGGAGGAGCGGGTTCTCCCCTCCGCACATCCCCCAGTGGCCCCATCTCCGGACTCCGGTCTGTGGGGGCAGATTGTCGCGTTGGTACGGTATCTCGTACAGAGCGAGGTGCATACCTATGCCTTCAGCGTTGCCGCCTGCGCCTTGCTCTCGCTGTTCCCATTCATCGTGATGATGTACACGATTGCTCAATATGTCTTTCACTCGCAGGGAATGTGGCGGGTGATCGGCGATATGATCCGCTTTTTCCTGCCTACCACCCACTCGGACCAGGAGTTTGTGGTCAAAAACATGGGGCTGGTGGTCAGCGGACACCACCATATCGCCCTTATCTCCTTGGTTACGCTCTTCATCTCCTGTACTGGAGTCTTTCTCCCGCTGGAAGTCGCCTTGAACCAGGTTTGGGGCGTGGCCAAGAGCCGCTCGTATCTGGCCAACCAGGTGATCTCTCTCGGGCTTGCCGTGCTCATGGCCGCGCTGGCAACTACCGTGGCCGTACTCAACGCAACCCAGCGATCCCTGCTGGCGCTCCTCTTCTTAGGCCACACGGACAATATTCCCTTTCGCCTTGCGGCGCTCTCACTGCTTGAGGTCACAACCGTTCTTGCCAGCATCGCCATGTTTTTCTTTACGTACTGGCTGCTGCCCAATCGCAAAATCCCCGCTCTTGCGGTGCTTCCCACCGCCATTACCACCGGCCTCATCTGGGAGTCGTGCAAGTTCGCATACATCTATGCGCTGCCGCATCTCGATCTCCGTTCCGCCTATGGTCCCTTTGAGACCTCGGTTGGCATCATGATGTGGGCCTATGTTTCCGGTCTTCTGCTGCTGGGCGGTGCGCACTACTCCGCATCCCGCTATGCGCGCAGGCTGGCCTCCCAGGCGCAACTGGAAGAGCAGAGCAACGTAGTAGTAGCGTAGAGCACACTTCTCACGGGACATGTACCGGGCGATTTCCGGCTTGCGTCTACGGCGGGAGCAGTGCTCCTGCAGTCCTTTCGGTGCCAGAGGAATCGGGCGGCAGAACCGTCTGTTGCCCCGTCCCTTGAACCTCTAAATGCGCTAAACTCAGCCCAGCTATGGCCAGCGTCTTCAGCTCGATAGAAGCAAGAATCTACCGTGTCTTTGACCGGCAGCCGCCTCAGGGAAGGCTCCATCGCGCCGCGTTCTGGCTCCTGATCGTCTACCTCGTCCTTTGCGCTACGGGGTTTCTCCCCGGCATTATTGGAGGTTTTTCACGCGGCCTCCGCGGCTGGGTGCTCTTCGCTCTGGCGATAATTTCCCTGTGGCTGGGGGCGAGAGGGCTCTCCCGCAATATGTTGTGGAAGGTCCGCAACCGCCTGATCGTTACCTACCTGCTGATGGCGCTTGCGCCTATCGTGCTCTTTACGATTCTTGCGTTGGCAGCGGCGTATGTGTTTTCCGGAGAGTTTGCAATCTTCGCGGTCACCTCGGAGATGCATAGAGAGCTGGCGCATCTTGAGGCGGAGAACCAGGCGTTTGCCATTCATGTGAGCCACGTGCTCGATGACAATCCCGGGATCAGGTCTGTCAGTCTGCCGGAGAGGAATATCCAGGGCAGGGACCACATAGAGCCAGGTCTGGAGATGGCCGCCTTCCGGGATGGCAAGCGAGTCCCGCTGGACGGGGTCGCAAATGGGGCGCAAACACTGGAATCCCCGGCATGGGCCTCCAATGGCTTCAGCGGCATTGTGGTCGATAAGGGCAGCCTCTATCTTCGCGCATTCCACTCGATCAGCTCCGGCGGCCACGAGACGGTTGTGATTACCAGCGTGCCGCTCAGCAAAGAGAGCGCCGATCAGATCGCAACCGGTCTGGGCATGGTGACGGTTCTGCCTTTCTTCGATCTGGGGGAGGAGGGCACAGGCAGCGACCGGGCGACTGCGAGTAGCGGCAAACGTTCCGGCTTCAAGTTCAACGGTGAGGATCTGGGTGATACCGGTCCAGCTACCGGCCGCGTCACCGGAGGCAAGCCTCCACGGGCGGAGCACTTCTACGATATTGCGATCGATTTCTTCGCTCCTCTCAGCACAACCGATTGGCATACCGGACAGCCGCATTTTATCGGCATCCTGGTGAACTCCGAGCCGACCCTGCTGTATCGCAGACTGGTGATCACATCCCTGAAGGGGCAAAGCATCTTCCAGACGCTGCTGATTGGCCTGGCGATCTTCTTCGGCATGCTGGAGCTGGTTGCCTTCATCATGGCCGTGCGCCTGAATCGCACGATTACTCAGTCCGTACATGATCTCTATGAGGCGACGCGAGAGGTGGATCGCGGCAACTTCAGCCATCGAATCCCTGTCCGGCGCAAGGATCAGCTCGCCGCTCTCAGCGGCTCCTTCAATTCCATGACCTCCTCGCTGGAAGGGCTGCTGCAGGAACAACGCGAAAAGGAGCGCCTGCAGAACGAACTGGATATCGCGCAGGAGGTACAGGCCAATCTATTTCCTCGCGATGATGTCTCTCTGCCCAGCCTGGAACTGCACGGCATCTGCCGTCCGGCGCGAACCGTCAGCGGCGATTACTACGACTTTCTGCTCTTTGGCAAGAGTGGAGTCGGGCTGGCACTGGGCGATATCAGCGGCAAGGGCATCTCCGCCGCGTTGCTGATGGCCACCCTGCACTCCGCCGTGCGCGCGTATCGCTTTGCTGGCGAGGAGCTGGTACACGAGGGCGTTCGCGCGTTGCATGCTGCGCAAGCCTCCAGCCTGGACGGGGCGAAAGGTGTGGAGGAGATCGATTGCGGGGAGTGGTTTGAGTCGCCGGGAAAGATATTGGCCCTGTTGAATCGTCACCTCTATCGCAGCACGCAACCGGAAAAATATGCGACCTTGTTCCTGGCGCACTACCAGAGCGAGAGCAGCCGGCTGACCTACTCCAATGGAGGGCAACTGCCGCCGCTGCTTCTTCGTCGCGACGACTCCGTGGTGCGGCTGGATCGTGGTGGCACCGTGGTTGGCCTGATCGACGGCATGACGTATGAAGAGGGCTCTGTGCAGATGAAGCACGGCGACATTCTCGTTGCATACAGTGACGGCGTGACCGAGCCCGAGAATGATTTTGGAGACTTCGGCGAAGACAGGCTGATCGAGATTGTGCGCCGGAACCGCTACCTGCCGCTTCCCGTCATCTGCGAACAAGTCATGCAGGCTCTGCGCGACTGGATTGGCGCACAGGAACAGCCAGATGACATCACTCTGGTTCTGGCAAGGCAGGTATAAACGGGTCCCATTTAGCGGGCGGATGTTAAGCCGACTTGCTAAACGAGACCCGTCTTTGCTGACCTGTTGCTTTTAGCTGACTTTGAAGGCCTTCACCGCGATGGCGTTGGGATGATTCCCCGCGGGCAGCATGGTGAAGAGAGTGCCGATGATGGGCACGCCCTTGGGTGTATAGCTGAGAGTTCGAACTACCGATACATCGCCGGAGCGCGCATTCACCGCGAACAGCAGGTGGCCTGCCGCCGAGAAGGCGAGCGCATCCGGGCCTCCGCCTACGTGCACCGTATTGATCAGCTTGCCTTCATCCACGCTGTAGACGCCGATGGTATCTGCGTTGAAATTGCTGATCCATAAGGTTCCGTTGTCGGCGCTCACAATGCCGCGCGCCGGATGAGCCCCGACGGTATAGGCTCCGCCCACTTCATTGTTGGAGGTAGCAATCTCCGAGATTGTGTCGCTATCGAAGTTCGAGGCAAAGACCTCGCCGCCATCTGGCTTCAGCGCCAGGTCAACCGGGCTGCGGCCAACATCGAGCAGCGTGAGCAGGCGGTCGCCCTTGCCCGCATAATTTCCGGTCGCACGAGCCAGCGCAATCGCCATCACCTGATGACCGGCGGAGCAGGTCACGAAGGCTTTGGACGAATCCGGCAGAATCGCGATCGAGGTCGCACCGGGACAATTTTCAAAGACCCGCCGCACCTTGAGGCTGTGGGCATCGACCACCGTTACGCTGTTGCCGCCGCGGTTGCTCACCACCAGCGAGTCCCCATCGGGGGAGATGCGCGCGACGCCGGGAGCCTCACCGGTGCCGACGACAGCGATTTCTTTTCGTGCGCTTAGATCGATGACCGAGACGTTATTCGAGCCCGCATTGGCGACGTAAGCGCGTTCCCCTGTGGCATCCACATCGATGAAATAGGGGGAGCGATGCACCGGGATCGTCGCGGCGACGCTGTTGTTCATCGCATTGATCACGCTGACGGTGCCGCTGCCCGTATTCACGACATACACTTCGTTGCGCCGGGGATTCGCTGCGACGCCGGTTGGTTGCTCCCCCACGGCAAGCACGCGGTCCTGGCGCAGATTCACCAGATCCAGCACGGTGACGGTAGCGCTGCCGCCGTTGGTGACGTAAGCGTATTCGCGGTAATTGGCGGGATACTGCGGGAAATCATGACGCCTGCAGCCGGCGATTCCCAACATCAAAAAAAGCGGGATCAGGCGGTACGCGCGCAGCGTACCGATGAGGCGGCGAGAGCGGCCGCCTTTGGTCGTGGAGTGGATGACCCTATCTTGCAGCAGGATGAATGGCTCCGTTGTCTACAGCGTCCAGCTTCTCTATTTGAATGCCGCGAGTCAATGAGCGGTGGACCACCGGAGCGATCTGCCCCACCTCGTTGATGAGCTCCACGAGCTGCTCGGGATAGATGGATTGCGGCCCATCGGAGAGAGCTTTTTCGGGCTGGTTATGGACTTCGACGATCACGCCATCCGCGCCCACCGCGATGGCCGCGCGGGAGAGGGGCAGCACCTTGTTGCGCTTCCCGGTTCCATGGCTGGGATCGACGATGATGGGTAGATGGCTGAGCCGCTGCACCGCGGGCACAATGCTCAGGTCCAGCGTGTTGCGGGTGTGGTCGGCAAAGGTGCGCACGCCGCGCTCGCAGAGGATCACCTGGTAGTTGCCCTCGCTCATGATGTACTCGGCCGCCATGAGGAGTTCTTCGAGCGTGGCCGACATCCCGCGCTTCAGCAGGACAGGCTTTCTGCAGCGCCCCGCCTTCTTCAGCAGGGAGAAATTCTGCATGTTGCGGGCGCCGATCTGGATGACATCCGCGTACTGCTCGACCAGCGCAAGCGTCTCATGATCGATAGCCTCGGTGACGATGCGAAGACCGAAGCGCTCGCGAATCTCGGCCATGATCTGCAGCGCCTCCTCGCCCAGTCCCTGGAAGGCATAAGGTGAGGTGCGCGGCTTGAAGGCGCCGCCACGGAAGAATTGCGCGCCTGCGTTCGCCACCGCTTCCGCTATGGCAAAGGCCTGCTCGCGCGTTTCGATTCCGCAGGGGCCAGCGATAATCGCCAGGTTGCGTCCGCCGATGGTGGCATTGGTGCCGGGGAAGTGAATGACCGTGTCTTCTTCCTTCGAATCCCGGCTGACCAGCTTATAGGGTTTGCTGACGCGGATGACTTCGGCAACCCCGGAGAGCTCTTCCAGATTTCCGCGATCGACCTCACCCTGGTTGCCCGTGATACCAATCGCGGTGCGCTGCGCTCCAGGGAGGGGATGTGCGCGGAATCCCAGTTGCTCAATGTGATTGCAGACCGCCTGAATCTCTTCCGGCGTCGCCTGCGGCTTCATGACGACTAACATTTCAGATCACCCTTACGTGCCCAGGGTATCGGCTGCGCTCGCTGGGCAATCGCGAAGGCGAAGCCTATGCCAGACTGGCATATTTCTTACTTAACTATGTCACCTCTCTGGATAGGCGGGGGTGCGCTTCTCGTCTTTTCGCACGGCGGCCCACTTCAGCCCCACCCAACTGAGGTATCCAAGCTGAATGACCCAGGTTATGACATATGCGATCACCAGATGCTGATGAGCCAATGGACCCTCCTTAAGGGGTTACTTCCAGGTTGGTATCGAGGGCACGCAGGGCGGCATGCTGTTCAACGCGCTGCCTGCGCCGCTCCACCGCATAGCGGAAAGCCAGGATGATGACTCCCCATGCCAGCCATGCCAGAACATTCCACCACAGGGCAGTGGCCATGCTCGGCGCGAGGCCGGAGTTTTCTCCTCCACCCATCACAGGTGCCGGGTGCTGCGTACGCCACCAGCGCGTCGACATATAGACGATCGGCACGTCCACATAGCCGAAGATGGCCAATACCGCGGCGAGCGTCTGCATCTGCGGTCCAGCAGCAAAGCGGCGCAGCAGCAGGTAGCTGACATACACCAGCCACAGCACAAGGGTCGTTGTCAGGCGGGCATCCCAGGTCCACCAGATGCCCCATACCGGACGAGCCCAGAGCGGACCGGTGATCAGCACCACCGTGCAGAACACCACGCCCACCTCCGCGCTGGCCAGCGCCAGTGCGTCCGCACTCAGAGCGCGCGACGGGGAATTCCGCCGGGTCGCCAGATAGACAATCGAACTCACGAAGCTGACGAAGAAGAAAAGGAACGACACCATTGCCGATGGCACGTGGTAATAGAAAATTCGCTGGATGTCGCCCATCGTCGCTTCCGTGGGAGCGACATAGATCGCCTGGTAGAAGCCATATCCAAGCAATCCCAACGTCATCAGAATCAAGAATCCGCGTAGTAGCTTCATGCGCTTTTCCCCATTGAAAACTAGTTCAGTTTACCGCCCTTGGTGCATGCGGCGCATGTGATTTCAATCACCCCCGCAGTATCCGATCCATCCGAAGACGGATGGACTGCCGGTCCAGTCCCTCGGGAGCAGACTCCAGAGGCAAGTTAGGTTCTACTCTGCGTGCAGAATCGTCTCAAACAGCAGCAGGCAGATTGTTGTAAAGATCACGTCGTATCCGGCCAGCATCTTCATCCAGAGATCCGGGTCCGACTCACCCGTAAGGATGGCGGTGCACGCCTGCACCATCGCCAGCATCGCCGGAATAAAGATAGGAAAGAGGATCAGCGGCAGCAGGAGTTCCCGGTTGCGGCTGCGAATGGAGAGTGCGGCAAAAAAAGTCCCGTTGACCACCAGCGCCCAGGTTCCCAGCGGCAGCACGACGGCCAACAGCCATCCTTGCCCTAAAGCATGCAGGTTGTAGAACATAATGAACAATGGTGCAAGCAGTACTTGCACTACGCTGACAAAGAAAAAATTGGCGATAACCTTGGCCAGAAAGAGCGACGATGCCGGTGCCGGGCTCATGCGCTGCGCGTCCAGAACGTGGTGCCGAAGCTCGCGGGCCCAGGCCTGGTTCAGCGCCGTTACCGAGGCAAACAGCGTGGCTACGCAGAGAATACCGCCTGCGATCTGTCGCGAAACCGCGATGGTGGGGTCAAAGGCCAGGCTGAAAAGGACGACCACCAGCAGGGCAAAGAAGAGCATCGAGTTGATGGCATCCTTCGACCTCCACTCGATGCGCAGGTCTTTCGCCAGATGTGTCCATAGGTACGGCTGCTTCAAGCGGTGGGCCCTTCTTTCGTAAGCGCTGCCACGGTGGCCTCAGCCGCGCGGAGATAATCGGCCGGAGCCAGCAGCAGTTGCGTGCCGCGCACCCCTGCTGAAACGGAGATTGTGTCGAACATCTCTATCGTCTCATCGACAAAAACAGGGAAGGCTTTTTTCGCGCCAAAGACGGTCACGCCGCCCCGGATGTAACCCGTAAGGTGCTGCACATCTTTGAGGGGAACCATCTCGGTCTTGCGTGTTCCGGCTGCCTTGGCCAGCTTTTTGAAGTCGAGTTCGGCATCGCCGGGAATCACAGCGAAATAGTGCTCGCCCGTTCCGGAGGCGGTCAGCAGCGTCTTGAAGACCTGTTCGGCGGGGAGACCGACCTTTTTGGCGACGGCGATGGCCGAGAGATCCTCGGGGTCGACCTCGTAATCGCGCATTTCATAAGCGATGTTGAGTGAGTCCAGCAGGCGTGCCGCGTTGGTCTTCACCGGTGCGCCTCCGCCAGCAGACGAGGCCCTTCCTGCGTGGAGACGAGGCGGCCAGACTGCAGGGTCAGGAAGTAGTCGGCAATCGGTTCAGCCAACTCGCGCTGATGCGTGGTGAGGAGGATCGTCCGGTGCCCGCTGCGAAACTGTGCCAGCAGGGAGATCATCTGCCGGGCGCTGCCTACATCCATGTTGGAAAAGGGCTCATCGAGTAGCAGCAGCTCTGGCTGTGAAATCAGCACGCGGGCGAGGGAGGTGCGTTGCCGCATTCCCTGAGAGTACTGCCCGACAGGGCGTGTCAGCGAGGGGTCCAGCCCCACGGAGCGCAAAGCATCGGCTGGAGCCAGACAGGGTTGATCGCGGTACAGGTTCGCGAAGTAGGCAAGATTCTCGGTAGCCGACAATTCGTCGTAGAGCATCGGCGCATGGCTCATGTAGCCAATGCGGCCGCGCTGCAACTGCGGGGTTGAGCCTGCGCCTGAGGAGGAGAAGATGAGGACCTTGCCGAAGCTGGGGTGGAGCAGCCCGGCGAGGATGCGCAGCATGGTCGACTTACCGGCTCCGTTTTCGCCGAGAAGTACGTAACAGCGGCCAGCCTCAAATTCGGTTGAGACCTGCCGAAGTGCCGCGAAGGTACCGAAGAGTCTGGAGACATTCTCCAGACGAGCAATGGAAGGCATTTCTGCGAGTATACGGAGAAAACGCCAGACTGCGAAACCTGTTGGCAGTCCGGCGTTCTGCGGAAAACTACATGGAGGCGGTGCCGGTCGGCGCTGGAGCCGTCGTTTGCACGCCGGGTTTTGCTCCCGGTGCGGGCGCGTATTTCGAGGCGCACTTGGCCTGCAGTTGGGTGGCGTGGAAGACGCCATCGCGGCCATAGGTGCCTACGGCCAAAGCTTGCGCGTCGTCCTTGAACGTATCCGGAGGTGGCTCCGTTCCCTTGTAGGAAACGCGTATGTGCTGGTCGTTTTCGACCAGATCAAAGGTGGCATTGGTGCCGTTGCGCTCGATTGAGCCCGGGGCCACACTTCCCGCTACCCGCAGGTGCCGGGTGTACGCTTTGTCGCCAAGCCCCTGAAGTTCCTTGATGGTAACGTAATAGCTCTTGTTGGCTTGAACGCCGCTGACCGCCAGGTAGCTGATGGTGGCCAGAATGATGACAATCGCGGCAGCGATCCGAATGCCGTGCGCTTTGTTTTGCATAGAGAGATTCACCAACCCCTAGTCTAGCTTATGGAGTTGGTGTCCTATGGTCAAGAATTCAGGGGCCAAATGGGATCACTCATTTCTGGGTTCATGGGATGCGGCATAGGCGGCGGGACAAACCACCACTACGAGAAAAGCCAAGACATAAAGAAAGAAATGCATGGAAAACCTCCCAACGACGGGGACGGGCTTGCTCTAAATCAAAGGCTTGCGCCGTTTCCCCGGCGAATCAGGGTCTCCCATATTCCTCCTCGCATGCCATCCCCAGACTGGAGGAGCATGCGAACATCCAGGGCAGGTCATGATGCCACGAAAGTTGCAGGACAGATGCGGCGGCGGCAAGATGCGGGGCCATGAAAAATCCCTGATCCTGGGCGGTTGCGCCATCGAATATCCTGCTGCCGGCTAGTCCAATCCTCGCGCTATACTGGAGCAGATTGGACCTCATCAGCTTTTGTCGATTCGATCACCTGACTTAACTCAACAAGAGGTGGAAATGAGCACCAACGGCAACCACACACACTCCCCGATCAATCCCAATTCCACCGACGAGATTCTGAAGCCGCGTTCTGAGTGGATTGTCCGGCGCAAGCAGGAAGCCGCCCGGACCGGCGACACCAATATGTCGCAGATGCACTTTGCCAGGCAGGGAAAGATCACCGAGGAAATGAATTTTGTCGCTCAGCGCGAGAAGATCTCGCCGGAGCTTGTACGCGACGAAATTGCCGCTGGCCGGCTTATCATCCCCGCCAATATCAACCATCCGGAAGTGGAGCCGATGGGGATTGGCATTGCCACCCGCTGCAAGATCAATGCGAACATCGGCAACTCGGTCGTAACGTCGGAGATTGCGGAAGAACTTCGCAAGTTGCACGTCGCCGTTCACCATGGCGCGGATACCGTAATGGATCTCTCAACGGGCGGAAACATTCCCGAGATTCGCGAGGCGATCCTGCGGCACTCGATCGTGCCGATTGGAACGGTGCCCATCTATGAGGCGCTGGGGCGGGTGAAGAAGCCCGAGGATTTGAACATCGATGTGTTCCTTGAGGTGATCGAGGAGCAGGCACAGCAGGGCGTGGATTACTTCACCATTCATGCCGGATTGCTGATCCAGTATGTGCCCATGGTAGCCCGGCGTATCACCGGCATCGTGAGCCGCGGAGGATCCATCCTGGCGCAGTGGATGACCCACAACCACAAGCAGAACTTCCTCTACGAGCACTTCGACCGGATTGTGAAGGTGATGGCCAAGTACGACGTGAGCTTCTCCCTGGGAGACGGCCTGCGGCCCGGCTGCATCGCCGATGCGAGCGACGAGGCGCAGTTTGCCGAACTGGCTACACTGGGCGAACTGACGAAGAAGGCATGGGAGAGCGATGTCCAGGTGATGATCGAAGGCCCGGGCCACGTGCCGCTGGACAAGATTGAAGAGCAGGTGACCAAGGAGGTTGAACTTTGCTCCGGCGCTCCCTTCTACACCCTGGGACCGTTGGTAACAGACATCGCGCCGGGCTATGACCACATTACCAGCGCAATCGGCGCGGCGATCATCGGCTGGCATGGCGCCTCGATGCTGTGCTACGTCACTCCCAAAGAGCACCTGGGGCTGCCCAACGAAAAGGACGTGAAGGACGGCATGATCGCCTACAAGATCGCCGCTCACGCCGCGGACGTTGCCCGGCATCGTCCAGGCGCCCGCGACCGCGACGACGCCATCAGCTATGCGCGTTACACCTTCGACTGGGATAAGCAGTTTGCTCTGTCGCTCGATCCGGAGACGGCCCGCGCGATGCACGACGAGACTCTACCGGACGAGTACTACAAGGAAGCTGCCTTCTGCTCCATGTGCGGCCCGAAGTTCTGCTCGATGAACTGGTCCACCAAGGTAGATGAGTTCAACAAGACGGAGTATGGGCTGGAGAAGGCAAATCTGACCCAGTTGGTGACCCTGCAGGCGGAGAAGTTGAGCGCGACGAAGTAAATGAAAGTTCGAAAGAAGATGAAAATGCCCTCGCTTCGGCGAGGGCATTTTTGTAGCTGGCCTTTGCGGCCAATCATTGAAGTAATCCTTGAACGAATGACGAGCGGACCAACGGCGAGCCTAGGCCGTGGTCTGGGCACAGAATTCGTTGAAGGCCCGAGCCAGCTCCTGCGCGATCTCCTGCGCCGTGCTGACCTCAATCGCGGAACGCTGCATCAGGTAGACAAGCTTTCCGTCGCGAAGAATGGCGATCGCCGGGGAAGTGGGCGGATTGCCTTCGAAATAGGAGCGGGCGCGTTCCGTGGCTTCGCGATCCTGACCTGCGAAGACGGCAATCGACTGATCCGGAACGACTGTGTTCTGCAGCGCGAGGCGGACGCCGGGGCGCATCTTGCCTGCGGCGCAGCCACAGATTGAATTGACAACGACCATCGTCGTGCCTGTTTGCGCCAGCGCCTTATCCACATCCGGCGCCGTGCGCGCTTCCTTAATTCCGGCGCGCGTCAGTTCCTCGCGCATCGGAATCACCATGATCTCTGGGTACATTTGCTTCTCCTCCGGCTGAAAGCCATCGACCGTTCTCACTATCTAGAGCTACCGACTGTCCTTATTGTAAGACGCACGGCTGCTTCTAACGATTCAAGGTGTACCCTTCTACAAAATGCAATTGAAAGAACACGTAGCTCTTGCCCCCTACACTACCTTTCGCATCGGTGGGCCGGCCCGTTGGTTTGCAGAAGCCGCAACAGAGGCAGACATCCTGGAAGGCGTAGCTTTTGCGCGAGGGCGCGGCGTGCCGCTCTTCGTTCTGGGCGGAGGCAGCAACCTCCTTGTTTCAGACGCCGGTTATCCCGGTCTGGTGCTGCATATAGGGTTACGGGGCGTGGAGTCGCTGGGGGAGGGGGTCTATACCGTCGCCGCTGGAGAGGACTGGGACTCCTTCGTATCGCAAGCGGTAGCTGCCGACTATGCCGGGTTGGAGTGCCTGGCGGGAATTCCGGGCAGCGTCGGCGGCACTCCGGTGCAGAACGTGGGAGCGTACGGTCAGGAGGTTTCGCAGACCATTGTGTCGGTTCGAGCGCTGGACCTGCGCTCCGAGACCTTTGTGGATATCCCCGCATCCGCCTGTGGATTTGCCTACCGTCGCAGCATCTTCAACGGATCGGAGCGCGGGCGGTACATTGTCAGCCGGGTTGACTATAGACTTACAAAGCATTTAGAACCATTAATTACCTATCCAGACCTCAAGCAATACTTTCAGGAAAAGAGGGAGGCTCCGAGCCTCGCGGAAGTTGCCTCGGCGGTGCGGGAGATACGGCGCGGCAAAGGGATGCTTCTGGTTGATGGCGATCCAGACTGCGTTAGCGCGGGAAGTTTCTTCAAGAATCCCGTAGTGGCAGAGGCGGTTTTAAGGGCCATTGAGAAGCGGAGCGATGTGCCGGTTCCGCATTATGGCGCCGGGCCGGGCCATGTCAAAATCCCAGCGGCCTGGCTGCTGGAGCATGCCGGGTTTCCAAAGGGATATATCTTAGGGCGGGCGGGGATCTCCAGCCGGCATACGCTGGCGCTGATCAACCGAGGAGGTGCGAGCGCAGCGGAGGTGCTCGATCTGCGCGACCGGATCGTGGCGAGCGTGGAGTCACAGTATGGAATCCGGCTGGAACCGGAGCCTGTGCTGGTCAGTTAAAATAGCTTAAGTGTTACATGAATAACGCGATGTAACCTATTGCAAATTATTGCTATACCTTCGGATGTATGTGAAGGTTGCGGAGCAGCCGATTGCGCTCTTCGGCTAGCACTTCGTCGGCGGACCCCTGCGCAACAACCACCCCTTCATGCATCACGATGACCTCTGCCGCAGTCTGGAAGGCTTCGGCCAGGTCGTGAGAGACATAGAACGCCGGAATATTTCGCTCGTCGAGCCAGGCGGCGAGCCGGGGCAGGACGCGCTCCTTCAGCGTGGCGTCCAGGGCGGAGAAGGGCTCGTCGAGCAGCACCATTTGGGGCTCCGGCGCCAAAGCCCGGGCAAGGGCAACGCGCTGTTGCTCTCCGCCAGAGAGTTGCGCGGGTCTGCGGTTGGCGAGTGATTCCGCCTGCAACAGGCTGAGCATCGCTTCCACCCGCCGTTGGCGCTCGGCCAAGGGCAGTTTTCGCAGTCCGAAGGCCACGTTCTCTGCAACGCTCATGTGCTGAAAGAGGGCGGACTGCTGGGTTACGAAGCCGATGCTTCGCAGTCCCGGTGGCAGGAAGATGCCCTGGGCCGTGTTTACCAGGGTGTTGCCGCGAAAGAGGACTGAGCCGCGATCTGGCCGCGTCAGGCCGGCGAGGAGGCGCAGAACGCTGGTCTTGCCAGCTCCGGAGGGAGCGAAGAGTACGGTCCAGGGCGCCCAAAGGCTGAATTCGGCACGGAGCGAGAAGCTGCCAAGGCGGCTCTGAAGTTGCGCGGTGAGGAACGGCCGGGTTTCGGTGCTCACCTTTTCTCTGCTGTTCTGGGCAGCGCTTCCCCGGTCAGGCATTGGACGCTCCGCTTCGCCGCCAATAGAGCAGCAGCAGGGCAACAAAGGAGAAGAGCAGGAGCACCAGCGCGGTGCGATTCGCCTGCGCGTAGGCGAAGTCCTGCACCTGGTCGAAGATGGAAATCGACAAGGTACGCGTAGAGCCCGGAATGTCGCCGCCAATCATCAGCACAACGCCAAACTCGCCGACGGTGTGCGTAAAAGCCAGAACCGCGGCAGCCAGGACGGAGCGGCGTGCGAGGGGAAGAAGGATATGCAGTAGCAGGCGGAGTGGGCCCGCTCCCAGCAGCACCGCGGCGTCGATCACGGACTGATCGATTGCCGCAAAGCCGGAGGTCATCGGCTGCAGGGCGAAGGGGAGGCTGTAGAGGACGGATCCAACCACCAATCCAGCAAAGGAGAAGGTGAGCTGATGGCCGGTCAGGGCTTCATAGTAGCGCCCAGGAGCGGTGCGCGGCCCCAGCAGCACCAGCAGGTAGAAGCCTAGGACGGTGGGCGGCAGGAGCAGGGGCAATCCGGCGAGCGCTTCGACCAGAGGTTTCCATCGGGCACGGCTCAGCACCAGCCAGCCGGCCAGCGGAATGGCCACGACCAGCAGGATCAGGGTCGTGGTAAAGGCGAGCCGGAAGGTCAGCCAGAGGGCTTGGAGGTCCATGGAGCTATCTCACCGGCTTCAGCCCCCGGGCTGCCAGTTGGTTGCCAACGGCAGGCGAGAGCAGGTACTTGAGAAAGCGATGGGCTGCATCGCGCTGGCTGGACCGCCGAACCACGATGGCGCCTTGCACGATGGGAGGATAGGAGCTTGCCGGCATCTCAAAATAGCTGCCCGAGCTTCGCAGGCGGCCGGTGAGCGCGGAGGTGAGCGAGAGCAGGCCGGCGTCGGCGTTTCCCGAGTCCGCGAACTGTGCCGCCTGAGAGATATTTTCCGCGGTTACCAGTTTGGGTTGGAGGGTTTCGGCAAGGTGGAGGCTGGCGAGCGAGGCCATGGCGGCTCTTCCATAGGGAGCGTGTTGCGGATTGGCGATGGCCAGCCTCTTCAACTGAGGATCCCGGAGGGTATCCAGAGACGGATGAGGGAAGCGGGAGTCTTTTCGGGTCCAGAGGACAAGAGTGCCCTGGGCGTAGGGCACTGGGGCTTCGGAGTCCGCCAGTCCGTCCGCGATGAGCTTGCGGGGAAGGGCAAGGTCGGCGGAGAGAAAGAGATCGAAGGGCGCTCCGTTCTCAATCTGGGCGGCCAGGGTGGAGGAGGACTGGTACGACGCTTCAAGATGGGCTCCGGTGCTCTGCTGGTACGCCGCGATCACTGCAGGCAGCACCGGCTGCAGATCGGCAGCGGCGGCAATCCGCAGTGGCTGCTGGGCATGGAGCCCGGTGGCCAATGACAGGGCCAGTAGGATCGCGATCCTCTTCAGAGCTTTCCACGTCACTGCGGCGGCCGCTCCTTTCATCCGCTTATTCCCTGGCAGGTTCTCTGCGGCGGTGATTACCAGCATAGCCGCATGACGGCTTTCTTCGAAGACGACAGGGGGCGGCAGAGGCAATTTCCGTTCATCATCCGGCAGATTGCTGCTAGGCTAGCCATATCCATGATTGAAAGTCTCTATCAACTGCGTTGCATTGGTTGCGCCAGCATTGTTGCCCGTGACCAGATGCCAAGTAATTTCCGCTGCCCCCAATGTGGGGAGCTGTACGAGGTGGAGTATCCGGGATGGAGCCAGGGCGCAAGCACTGTCCAGCCCAAGTCCTGGACGCCGAACGCAAGCGCCTTGCGCTGGCTATGGAAGGAGCGGCGCCACTCGACCGAGCCGCTGGACCAGAGCGGCGTGTGGCGCTTTCGCGAAGTCCTGCCGATCCTTCAGGATTCCGCCACAGCCGTGACGCTGCGGGAAGGCAACACTCCGCTTTACCCCATGCCGCGCTGCGGAAAGAGTGCGGGAGTGGAGCGCCTGCTAGCAAAGCATCAGGGCATGAATCCGACAGGGTCCTTTAAGGACACGGGAATGACGACGGCCCTCTCGATAGCCCGCGAGCGCGGCTATAAGTGGGTAGCCTGCGCCTCTACCGGGAACACCTCGGCTGCCATGGCTGCCTATGCCGCGCGCGCCGGGATGAACTGCCTGGTACTGATTCCCGAAGGGAAGATTGCCTGGGGCAAGCTGTCGCAGGCAATGGATTACGGCGCGCTCACCTGCCAGCTACGCACGGATTTCGACGGATGCGTCAAGGTGTTGGCCGAGGTGGTCCAGCGGGCGCCGGTATATCTGTTGAACTCGGTGAATCCCTATCGGCTTGAGGGCCAGAAGACTCCCGCATTTGAGATCGCCGAGGAGCTGGGTTGGGATGTTCCGGATCATCTGATCGTTCCCGGCGGCAACCTGGCCAACTGCTCGGCGCTGGGCAAGGGATTTCTGGAAATGCGCCAGCTTGGATTGACGACCCGGATTCCGCGGATCTCTGTAATCCAGGCACAGGGCGCCAATCCTCTCTACCTCAGCATGGAGCAGAACGGCGGAAACAGCCTGCAGCCGGTGGAAGCGAAGACCCGGGCAACCGCAATCCGGATCGGGAATCCCGCTTCGTGGCGGAAGGCGGTTCGCATTCTGCGGGAGACGGGCGGATCCTGCGAGCAGGTGAGCGAGGCGGAGATCGCGCTGGCCAAGGCCGAGATCGGCCGTGAAGGTATCGGCTGCGAGCCCGCATCCGCAGTGACCCTTGCGGGCCTCAAAAAACTGGTTCGCCAGGGCAAGGTCGACTCGTCGGAGAGCGTCGTGCTGCTGCTGACGGGGCACACGCTGAAGGATTCCGATTACACCATCGACTTCCATCGCCGCACGCTGCTGAAGCCGGAGGAGACGGCGGGACTGGAGCCGGAGCTTGCCAGGTTTGAGCGCGGTACGCTGACGCTCGATCCGTCGGCGGACGCCGTTCTTAGCACGCTGGAAGAGTGGATGGGCAAGTGAATCCTGTCGTTCTGGACCCTAACAGCCCTACCTTAAAGCTGCGGTTGCCGGCCACCTCTGCCAATCTTGGGCCGTGCTTTGATGCTGCGGCCCTGGCGCTCTCGCTCTATCTGGAGATCGCCGCAACGCGCGCCTCGGAGTTCTCATTGCAGGCCTCGGGGCGCAATCCTGAGATCTGCGGAGAGTTGCGGAATAACCTGCTGATCCAGACATATCGCAATACGCTTCTGGCCGAGGGGCGGGAGCCGATTCCGCTGGCCTTGGAGATGAACAACGGCATTCCTCTGGGGATGGGCTGCGGCTCGTCGGCTGCGGTTCGGCTGGCGGGGGTTGCCCTGGCCGCGCATTTTGGCCACCTTGGCTGGAGCGGGGAACGGATTCTTGCCGAGGCCTGCGATCTGGAGGGACATCCCGACAACGCCGCAGCTTGCTGGCTGGGCGGATTTGTGGCCGCGACCCGCGAGGAGAAGCGGGTGTATGCGGCTACGCTGCCGCCTCCGCCAGGCTGGGGAGCGCTGCTTCTGCTGCCGCATGAGCCACTTGCGACTACCTCGGCGCGAGCTGTGCTGCCAGAAACCTATTCGCGCGAAGACGTAGTCGCCAATCTGCAGCGCGCAACGCTGCTCACCACGGCATTTGCCGATGGAAGAGGAGAGTTGCTGCGCGTTGCCATGCAGGATCGGATTCATCAGCCTTACCGTGAGGAGATCTGCCCTTTGCTGCCTCTGCTGACGCCACTGGCGGGGCGTTCGGGGATTCTCGGTGTAGCCCTCAGCGGCGCCGGACCTGCCGTTCTTCTGCTGGTGGAGGAGCGGGCTTTGCCCGAGGCCAGGGCGTTGGCGGGCGAGACGACCCAGGGCATCCATGGCTTGGAACTGCTTTCCTGTCAACTTGAAGTGAGTGGTGTCGCCTATCTGTGAGGGCGGAGAGCTTGCTATTGGTTCAGTTAACGATACAGGTTACCTTGGATTACTCAAGTTTGGTTTACAGCAGGCGCAATGCGCGCTACCTTCGCGACGTGGGCAGTTCTGGGGGAGGGCTGCTCTAGCGCCCGTGATCTGAAAAGGTCCGGGCGCTTTGTCTTGCCCGCGTAGTGCTTTCGCAACGAGCTGCGACTTTCCATGCCCTTCCGCATCTATTCAATGAAGCGGGTACACTACAGGTCAGAGAGTTTGAAGGAGGAACATGGCGGGTCAGGGGATTTTTGAAGTAAGCGATGCAACATTTGATCAGGAGGTCCTGAAATCGGATCAGCCGGTTCTGGTTGATTTCTGGGCAGCCTGGTGTGGTCCTTGCCGCGCGTTGGCACCGACGGTGGATGCGATTGCATCCGAGTACAGCGGAAAGCTGAAAGTCATGAAGATGGACGTGGATAAGAATCCAGCTACACCGGGTCGTTATGGTGTCCGCGGAATTCCCGCACTGATTCTCTTCAAGGGTGGACAGGTAGCGGACCAGATCGTTGGTTTCGTACCGAAAGATACGATTGACAAGAGTTTGAGCCGCGTTCTGGCGTAAGACATTTCGCAGGATCGATGAAAAAAGCCCGGCGGCTCGCCGGGCTTTTTTCATGCCGGGATAGTTGATGAGTCTGATTCCTCTTAATACTTGCGGAGCATGCCGAGGACCCGTCCCTGAATGGCGACCTGGGAGATGGGGACGTAGATAGGCTCCATCTCGGCGTTCGAAGGTTGCAGGCGTACCACGTTGCCCTCCACATAGTAGCGCTTGAGCGTCGCCTCGGAGTCGCGGACGAGAGCGACAACGATCTCCCCCTGTCGAGCAGTCGCTGTCTTTTCTACCAGAACGAAGTCGCCGTCTACGATGTGTTCGTCGCGCATCGAGTCGCCGCGGACCTCCAGCGCAAACACGTCACGGTTGCCGATGATATCCCCCACGGAGATGGTTTCGGCATTCTCGATTGCTTCCACCGGCAGGCCGGCGGCGATGCGGCCCATCAACGGCAGTCGATCCGCTCCCCGGGATTTGCTTCGCGGCGGCAGCACATCGATCGAGCGGCTGCGGTTATGCGAGCGCTGCAGCAATCCCTTGTTCTGCAGGTTGGTGATGTGTTTGTGAACCGTGGCCAGGGACTTCAATTGCAAGGCGCGGGCAATCTCCTCAAACGAGGGAGAGTAACCATTGCGCTGCACAAATCCGGAGATGAAATCGAGCACTTCTTTTTGTCTTCTGGTGACAGCCATCCCCGCATTATAGCGAACAAAAAGCGAATCACAAAAAGTCTTTCGTAACGTTACCGCGAGGAGGCGATACGGGAAGAAAACTCGTGTCTTTTCTGCATGCTTACCCCTGAAAGGGATCCTTCTTCTCCGTCTCTACGCCCCATTTTGGAACGACTTACACTTTGCTTCCCGTCTGCGGAATGCACCTTTTTTCTTCCCTCATCTTTTCTTGAGTCCCGGCGAAGAGTGAGTGAAGGTGGAGGTGCGCAACGGTAGTAACCCTACCAGCGACGCGGAAGTAATGGGGTCTGAATGATGCGTCTGTTGATTGCTGAGGATGATAAGGCATTGGGGCTCTTCCTGAGCCGTGGGCTGGAGGCGGAAGGACATGAAGTCCGGCGGGTGGGGGATGGGCAGGCGGCCATCGATGCTTTCCTGGAAGACTTGCCGGATCTGACCATCCTTGATCTCAATCTTCCGCGCAGGGATGGAGAAGAGGTTCTGCAGAGTATCCGTGCTCAGAATGCGGAGCTTCCGATTCTGATCCTGACCGGACGGCCGGAGATCGAGACGAGAATTCGCTGCCTTGACCTTGGCGCTGACGACTTCATGCTGAAGCCATTCTCGCTGCAGGAGTTGCGTGCCCGGTGCCGGGCTCTGTTGCGCCGGCGTCGCGAGGTGCGGCTGACGCTGCGCTGCGGAGAGCTGGAGCTGAACCGTATGGATCGCGTGGTCACGCTGCACCAGGAGGCGATTCTCCTGACCAACAAAGAGTTTGCCTTGCTGGAGTACCTGTTGCTGCATCGCGGCCGCTGCGTTACTCGAACCGCGCTCCTCGAAGAGGTATGGAAGATGGATCCCGCAGTGGGCACAAACGTCGTTGACGTCTACATCAACTACCTGCGGAAGAAGCTGGGGGATGCTCTGCACGGTTCTCTTATCCAGACGGTCCGGGGGCAAGGGTACTGCATCGCGGCAGATACGCCAGCGGGCCGGCAGGCAGATCGACCCGTGACTCCACATCTGCAGCAGGCTTCCACGGCGCGGGTGGCTGAGTTAGCCATGGCAGCGACCGGAGCGTGAGAAGTTTGGATGGCTTGCCGCCACGCAACAGCCGTGGCCAGCAAACGCGATCAGCAAGCAAGACCAGCAAATGTAACCAGCGTAAGTACAAAAGCTGAGCAGCAAAAGTAGAACCAGCAAAAAGTAGAACCAGCAAAAGTAGAACCAGGAGAAAAGCAGCATGACCATACTCTCGACAAAACCTGCCGTTCGCACCGCCGTTCTCGCCAGCTCCGATGTTTCTTTCCGGCGTCGCGTCAGCGAGACTCTGACCGGGCTGCGCTGGCAGGTTCGCGAGGCAGGCGGAGGCGCGGAAGCGCTCGCCGAACTGGATGCGAATCCCACTGAGGCTCTGATTCTGGACTCCTGGCTTCCTGACCTGGAGATGGAGGAGTTTGTCGCCGAGTTTCGCCGTCACCATCCGGAAGTCGATCTGGTCACGGTGAATGGGGAAGAGGGCGAGGACGGAACCACGCGCAGCCCGCGGCGTCATGAACTTCTGTATGCCATCCGCCGGGGTCAGGATGCGGATGGAGCCATCTGGAACAGTGCGCCCGTGATCGAGCCTCTGGAGACACGCCGCACGCCCCCGCAGCCGGTAGGCCGGGCAGTTTCCGTGGTATGGAGCGGCTCCCTGCCAACCGGGGAGACGGTTGCTCCGGCCCGGAGCAACAGCGGTAGCCAGCGGTTGCCGGAGCTGGTGGGAAGTCACCCCGGCATGCTCGAAGTAGGCCGGCGGGTTCGTCTGGTTGCGCCGCGCCGCACGCCGGTGCTGATTGAGGGGCCGACAGGTACAGGCAAGGAGCTGGTGGCTCGCGCGGTGCACCGCATGAGCGATCGGGCGAACCGCCCGTTTGTCGCTTTGAACTGCGCTGCTATCCCCGAAGCCCTGTTGGAGGCTGAGCTCTTTGGCCACACGCGCGGCGCTTTTACCGGAGCCGTACAGGGGCGCACCGGCAGGATTGAGGCGGCTCATGGAGGCACGCTGTTTCTGGACGAGATCGGAGAGATGCCGCTGGTGTTGCAGTCCAAGCTGCTTCGCTTTGTGGAGTGCGGCGAGTTGCAGCGGGTAGGCGAGAACGAGCCGGTGCGGGTGGACGTGCGGGTGGTGGCGGCAACCCATCAGCCGTTGGCAAGGCTGGCGGAGAAGGGCGAGTTCCGCTCCGACCTCTATTATCGCCTCGCGGTCTTCGTGGTGCGCACGCCGGCGCTGCGGGATCACCTGGAAGATCTGCCGCTGCTGGTGGAGCACTTTCTGGCAAGGCTGGCGCTGGATGCTCCGGCCAAACGCCTGGGTGCGGCGACGCTCGAGAAGCTGCTGGCGCATCGCTGGCCGGGCAACGTGCGCGAGCTGGAACACGTGCTGGAGTGCGCCACCATCCTCGCCGAGGAGCGCCCGGAGATTCTGCCGGAGGACATCGAATTCGGACTCGCGCCGGAGGCGGCAGGACAAGCATAAGAGTTCCCTTAGACTTGCCGCTCGCAATGCGGAACCTCCCTTGCATGACTCTGTTCCGGAAACCGGCAATCAACTAGCAGCAAGAGGTGAGAAGAAATGCAGATCACAACTCCGCTTAGCGACCAACTCGGAAAGTACCTGGACCTCTCCAGCCTGCAACTGAAGCTGACAGCGGAAAACATGGCGAATGTGGATACTCCCCGCTACCGCGCCAAGGGGATCGACTTTGCGTCGGAGATGCAGCGCTCGATGTCGGAGGCACTCGCCGCCCGCGAGGGTGGAAGCACGGCAGCCAGCGAGCCTGTGGTGCGAAACGTGGATGGACTGCTCGAGCGTCCCGATGGCAACAACATCTCGATGGATCGCGAAGGCCTGAATATGGCGGAGGCGCAGTTGCGCTTTCGTACGGGGGTAGAGCTGCTGCGGCGGGAGTTCACGCGGGTGCAGAGCGCGATCCAGTCCGACAAGTAGTGCTCCGCAGCGGAGACGAAAGGAGACCAGGGATGAATTTGTTTGGATTGATGGAAGTGAGTGGCTCGGCGATGAAGGCCGAGCGCATCCGCGCCGAGGTGGTTGCCTCCAATATGGCCAATGCCGACACGACGCGTACCGCGGATGGCGGCCCTTACCGGCGCCAGCATGTGGTGTTTGCCGCCGCGCAACCGGCCAGCTTTGCCAATGAATTGAGCGGACAGAGTCTGACGCCGGGCTTGAGCCCCATGCCGTCTATTTCCATGCCAACGCTTTCGATGTCGTCGAATCCCATGTCGGTTCCGATGCTGTCGATTGCGCCCAGTGCGAGCCAGAGCGTTCCGGGCGGAGTCGATGTATCCGCCGTCATCTCCGATCCGGTAGCCACGCAGCGGCGGTTCGATCCCCAGCACCCGGATGCGGACAAGGATGGATACGTGGCGTATCCCGATATCAACCCATTGACCGAGATGGTAGATCTGATGGGCGCGACGCGGGCCTACGGATTGAACAGTTCGGCGGTGCAGGCGACCAAGGGGATGATTACCGCCTCGCTAGAGATTCTGAAGTAGCAGGTACAGGCAGACAACACGCAGGTAGCGAAAGGAACGATGTATGCAGAGTGGAATTCTTCAGACGATTCAGTCGAGTGTGATGCAGGCGGGTTCGTCGGCAGCGGCGTCCACCGTCTCTCCGTTGACGCCCGGTGCCTCGGGCGAGGCGCCTCCGTTTGGCAAGCTGTTGCGGGATGCCATCAGCAACGTGCAGCAGCTGGAGAGTAGCGCGGCACAGACGACGCAGGCGCTGATGCGCGGCGATGGCGTGGATATTCATGCCGCGATGATTGCCACGCAGAAGGCCGATCTGGCATTTGATCTTGCCCTCGCAGTTCGCAATAAGGCCGTGACCGCCTACCAGCAGGTCATGGGAATGCAGTTCTGATAGGTCGTAGATTCCGGCAGGGAAGAGCCAGGCGAGCGAACAGGCGATGGATGAGAACCGGCAATTAGAGACAGTTCGGAGCGAAAAGGCGCTGGAGGAGCGAGCCCGCGAATGGGTGGGATCGCTGCAGGAACGCTTTTTGCGCTTCACCCCCCAGCAGCGGCTTGCGTTCGCTGGAGTCGCCGCAGTGGTGCTGGCCACGCTGATCGGCCTCGTATGGTATGGAACGCGACCCGATTGGCGCACGCTGTATGCCGGGCTGGATCCCCAGGATGCGCGCGAGATGGCGGTGCAATTGACCGCTGCGGGAATTCCTTTTGATGTCTCCACCGATGGAGCGACGCTGCGCGTGCCTGCCGATCACCTGGATAAGGCGCGCCTGCAGACCACGGCGAAGGGCGGTCCCAAGAGCGGCCGCATGGGCTTTGAGCTGTTCGATAAGCCGAACTGGGTGGGCTCGGAGTTCGACGAGAAGGTGAACTATCAGCGTGCACTCGAAGGCGAGCTGGAGCACACCATCAACACCATGGATGCGGTGCAATCCTCGCGTGTTCACCTGGTTCTGCCGCATGACTCGCTGTTCAGCGAGCAGCAGCGCGCTGCCAAGGCATCGGTGGTACTCAAGCTCAAGCGGCGTTCGCTGAACAATGATGAGGTGGACTCGATCCGCAACCTGGTGGCCAGTGCGGTGGACGATCTGCGCCCGGACAACGTGGTGCTGGTGGATGCGGATGGGCATCTGCCGCTGGGTCCACGGACCGCGGACGCGCAGAACGAAGCCCACGAGCAGGCGTTGACGCAGAAGTTGATTGACACGATCGAGCCGGTTGCGGGAGCGGGGAACGTGCGGGCCTCGGTCAATGTCGAGTACGACCATACCTCCGCCGATGAGGTGGATGAGACCTACGACCCCAATAGTTCGGCGACTCTCTCGATGCAGCGGACCGAGCAGAACGTGGGCCCGCAGGCGACCGTTTCCGGCGTTCCTGGAACGGCGAGCAACGCGCCCAATACGCAGCCGCCGCTGTATCCGCAGCAATCCACCAGTCCGCAAAGCATGCGCCAGGAGAGCGGAACCTATGGCGTCTCCAAAAAAGTGCGGCACACGATCGATGGCGGCGGCAAGGTGCGGCGTATTACCGCAGCGGTGCTGATCAACGACCGCATGGTGAGCGCGGCAGTACGAAATCATCCGGCGGTGTGGCAGGCCCGCAACCCGGACGAGATCCGCCACATCGCGGAGCTTGCGCAGGCGGCCATCGGCTTCGATCTGCAGCGGGGCGATCAGGTCTCAGTGCAGAACATTACCTTCCAGGACAACCAGGTGGCTCCTCCGGGGGCAATGGAGCGGATCTGGCAGACCGCGGGCGGGGCTCAGCCGCTGCTGAAATATGGTTCGCTGCTGCTGGCGTTTCTCGCGCTGCTGATCTTCGTGATTCGTCCCGCAGCCCGCAGCCTGAAGCGTCCAGAGATTCCCGCGAGTCTTCCTGCTCCAGCGGCGGAGGCCGCTCTGGAAGAAGGAGGCGAGGAGATGGCGCTGCCTCCGCTGGATCCGGCTACCGAGAAGCAGAAGCAGCGCGCACAACTCATTTATGAGCAGGTCGCCAGTCATTTGAAAAGCGAACCGGCGCAGGCCTCCCGCCTGCTCCAGGGATGGATTCACGCCGAATGAGCCAGGCAACGCAGGAAAAACCAATGGAAAAAGAACTGCCGGCAACTACGACGGCGACTACGATAACCAGCCTTACCACTCCCTTGCCGGGGAAGCCCGCTGCGCCCCGGCTAAGCGGGATCCGCAAGGCGGCGATCCTGATTGTGGCCTGTGGAGATGAGCTGGCCAAGCTGATCTACCAGAATCTAAGCGAGGCAGATGTCCAACTGCTGACCGAGGAGATCTCGGATCTGAAGAATATCCCAGCGGAACTCTCCATGCAGGTGGTGGAGGAGTTTTATGAGCTGATCGAAACGCAGCAATACATGATGCATGGGGGCATCGACTACGCCGCGAAGCTGTTGACGGACACCTTTGGGAAGCAGCGGGCCGAGGATATGCTGGCGCTGGTGAAGCGGGCGCAGGAGGCCAACCATGGAAACCTGGCCATGCTGCAGAAGGTGGACCCCGGACAACTCGGCAAGTTTCTCGAGGGCGAGCATCCGCAGACGATTGCACTGGTGCTGGCCCATCTCGATCCTAAGCGTGCTTCTCAGGTGCTGGACAACCTGACCGAGGAGCAGAAGGTCAACGCCATCCGCCGGCTAGCGCAGATGCGCGAGTTCTCACCGGAGATGGCGCAGAAGGTAGCTCTGATCCTGCACCGGCGGCTGGAGTCGGTGGGCGACACAGTTCGGAAATCGTATTCGGGCTTCAAGGCGGTTGCTGATCTGCTCAATCGTCTGACGACAGAATCGGCAAAGAAGATTCTCGATCATATGGAGGATACCGAGCCTGAGCTGGCGTTGAACATTCGCAAGCTGATGTTCACCTTCGAGGATCTGGTGACGGTGCCTTCTGCGAGTATCCGCGAGATCACTTCGGGCGTAGATAAGAAGCAGCTGGTTCTGGCGCTCAGAGGAGCGCGGGATGACCTGCGCGCCCATGTCTTCAAGTCGATGTCGTCGCGGGCCGTGGAGATGCTGAAGGAGGACATGGAGGTTCTGGGGCCGGTGCGCAGCCGGGAGGTTGCTGCCGCGCAGCAGGAGATTCTCAACCTGGCGCGCAAGCTTGAGGCGGAAGGCAAAGTGATCCTGAAGGTAGAACAGGGCGATGACCTGCTGGTTTAGTGACAGGGTTTAGCGAAACGGTGTAGCGGATGGTTTCGCAGGACGGTGCGGCAGCCACGATGGAGAGAGACGAGATGGGCGGAATGTTGCAGGATGTGCAGGTTCAAATTCGCAGGATGGAGTATCGGCCCTTTCAGCCAGTGGGAGCCGAGGATCGGGTGGCGGACGTCGTTCTCGAAGCGCCGCCCAGCCGCGAAGAGCTCGATGGGCTGCGGCTGCGCGTCCGGCAACTGGAGATGGAGCTCGAAGACGTCCGGAATGCGCAGCAGAGCCTGGTGGCCGCCACGGAAGAGGAGGCTCTGACGCGAGGGCGGGAGGCGGCTGCGGCGGACGCCAACCAGACGGTCATCCACATTGGCGAACAGATGCAGCTCGCACTGAAGAGCTTTGTCGAGGAGCGGGATAGCTACTTTACCCGGGTGGAGCACGAGGTTGTGCAGCTCGCGCTGGGAATTGCTACGCGCATCCTTCACCGTGAGTCGCAGATCGATCCGCTTTTGCTCTCGGGTGCGGTCCGGGTGGCGCTGGGGCAACTCTCGGAGAGTACCGAAGCCTGCCTGCGCGTACCTGCCGCCGAGCTGGCGATGTGGGAGGAGATGCTGCGGCTGATTCCGAATCTTCCACTGCGTCCCAAGGTGAAGGGCGAAGAGGGATTCGGGCCGGAGGAGTGTGTGCTGGAGACGAGGCTTGGGTCGGTGGATCTGGGAGTGCGGGCGCAACTGGCCGAGATTGAGCGCGGCTTCTTCGATCTGCTGGATCAGCGTCCGCCGTCGCGGACGGCGGAGAATCAGGATCCCTCTGGGTTGCACGCAGACCGGCTGAGCGAGTAACGAGGCGGCTCGATGGCATTGCTGGAGAGGTATTTTGCGCGGTTGCAGCGCCGTACGCCCTGGAGATGGCGGGGGCAGGTGCTCGAATCCGTGGGACAGACGATTGAGTCCGAGGGGCCTCTGTGTTCGGTGGGGGAGACCTGCGAGATTCTGGATGGCGCCGGGCGCAGGCATCTGGCGGAGGTGATTGGCTTCCGCGGCAGCAATGTGCTGTCCATGCCGCTCGAGAGCTCGGATGGAATCCGGTATGGCGATCCGGTGACAGGCTTGGGTACGACTGCGCAGGTAGAGGTGGGCGACGCGTGGATGGGCCGGGTGCTGAATGCGCTCGGCCAGCCGATCGATGGCGGCCGTCCTCCGCGGCTGTCGGCGCATCGCTCAATTGAGGGCCAGGTGCGCAAGCCGCTGGAGCGGGTTCCCATTAAGACTGCGCTGGGCACAGGCATCCGTGTGCTGGATGGTTTGCTGACCGTTGGCCGGGGTCAGCGCGTCGGCATCTTTGGCGGCTCTGGCGTGGGTAAGAGCACGCTGATCGGCATGATGACGCGTAACACCGAGGCTGACGTGACGGTAGTTGGCCTGGTGGGAGAGCGCGGCAGAGAGGTTGTCGAGTTTCTGGAAGACAATCTGGGGGAAGAGGGGCGCATGCGCTCCGTGGTTCTGGTCTCTACCTCGGACGAATCCCCGTTGTTGCGCCTGCGCGCCGCGATGGCGGCGACGACGATTGCGGAGGCCTTTGCCGCCGACGGCAAGCATGTGCTGCTGGTGCTGGATTCGCTGACGAGATTCGCCATGGCCGCTCGCGAAATCGGTCTGTCTGCCGGGGAGCCAGCAACCGCAAAAGGTTATACGCCCTCAGTGTTCACGCGGCTGGCCAAGCTGGTGGAGCGGGCGGGGCAGTTCGAGCGCGGCAGCATCACGGCTTTCTATACGGTGCTGATGGAGGGCGACGATCAGCAGGATCCGATTGTGGACGCGGTTCGCTCTCTGCTCGACGGGCACGTAGTACTTTCGCGGGCGCTGGCATCGGAGGGGCTGTACCCTCCCGTCGCGCTGCTGGACTCCATCAGCCGGCTGATGCCCGCGGTGGCGGGTAGCGAACATCGCGAGCACGCGGCACTGGTGCGCCGGATGATGGCAGTCTTTGCCCGCTCGGAAGATCTGGTTCGCATTGGAGCATATAAGCCGGGCAGCGATCCGGAACTGGATCGCGCCATGCGCGCGCGCCCGCTGATCCGCCGTTTTCTGGAGCAGTCCTCGCAGGAGAGAGTGTCACTCGATGACGTCCTTGGCCAGTTGAGTGCGCTGGCGCATGCGCTGTAGCGCCGCCCGCTCAGGAGCGGGAGAGCCGGGAGAAAGAGAGGATCTGGAATGTCGCAATCCCTCCATCGAATTCTGCGGCTGCGCGAGCAGAGCGAAGAGATTTGCCGTGGCGAGTTGAAGCGAGAGATGCTGCGGCTGCGGGCGGTGGAGCAGGCGATCCAGGCAAGCAGGGACGAGTGCCGGGCCAGCCGCAGCGCGGTGTTCCATGCGCTTGCCGGCAATGCGGGACAGGACTGGCTGCTGGCGGAGAGCGCACGGGAGCTTGCGGAGTGGCGGATTCGCAGCCTGCAGCCGCAACTGGAACAGCAGCGCCAGAGAGTGGAGGAGTTGCGCCAGCGATTTCTGGAGTGCCGCAAGGAAAAGCGCCAGGTTGAGCAACTGATCGAGGTCGAGAGCGCTGCTGCGAGAGCGGAAGAGGCGCGCCGTCAGCAGAGTGCTCTGGATGACTGGTACGAACAGGGGAAGCGCCGCAAGAGGTTCTCGCGCAAGTAGCCAGAGATGTTTCCGGAGCAGCACGACCCTTTCTAAATTTGTGCTAATCTTCCCCGCCCGAAGCTGGCAAGCAACCTGCATCCTTCGTCCCCGTGAGAATGGCGACGAACCTTCCGGAAGCAGTGACTGCACCAGCGACCATGCCAGCGATCGTACCTGCGATGGCGGCAACAACAGCGGCATCTAAAGTATCGGCAACAGGAGTGGTGCGGGCAGACTCGGCCCGCTCCGCGGCAAATGCGGATGATTCGAACGGGCAGCGCGGCTTTTCCGATGTGCTTACGGAGAAGGTGGCTGCGGAAGCGGGGACGGCTCCTGCGCTGGCGGGCGGCGCTGGCAAGCAATCGTCGGCGACTGCTCCAGGCAGCGGGTCATCCCTTCCTGAATCCTCTCTTTCTGGGTATTCGGTGGATGGCTTGAAGCAGGAGGCAGCGGTTCTTCCCGGCGGTGTGATTGCTGGGAAAGGAAGCCGCGGCATCCAGGCTTTCGGTCTCGACGGTGTCCAGCTGCGCGAGGTTTCGACGACTTCGACCGGAAAGAGCGATGCAAAAAATGATCTAGAGAATGATTTAAAGAATGATTTAAAGAATGACCTAAAAGATGGTCAGAAAGATATTGCGAAGGCTGGCGCGAGGGATGACTTAAAAAGTGACGCGAAGAATATGGAGAAGAAACGCGCATCGCTGGATGCCTCCACCTCCTCTTCGCTGGGCATTCCTCTTGTAGCGGATCTCATTTCCGGTACTCTGCCGACGGCTACGCCTGGTATAGCCTCCGGTACATCCGCGAAAAGCGCGGCTCCCGGCGCGCTCACTTCCGGTGTTGCGCCCGGCAAACCCGCGCTCGCTCAGGCAGGCGCCTCGCAATACGGAGCGGCCTCTCTTGGCGAGCCATCGCCTGCGGTTGTGGTGCAGGCGGGCAGTCAATCCGCAGGCGAGAGTGTCCCCGGCTTTCCGGCTGCGTTTCAGGGATCTGTTGGATCGTTAAGTACGCAAGTGCCGATGAAGGCTGCTGCGGATTTAGTTCAGCCGAAAGACATCCAGTCGACGAAGGATGCGCAGCCGACGCAAGCGCTCTCAGCGCAGGCTGCAAGCTCTACAGGTTCCGCACCGGCTTTGCAGGCGAAGACTGCAGTCGCCGTGGCGAAGGCGGCCGGTGCGCAAGGGATACTCCCCGGCCATTTGCAGGCGGGCAGAAAGGCAAGCGCTGCAGAGGTTACCGCCGCGGTAGCCGGCGAAACCAGGGATGTCGCGGCGAATCCTGCGGCCACTGTACAGGCCGCTCCTGGTGTGAGCCCTGGTGTAAGTTCCGGTGCAAATTCTGGCGCCGCTGCAATGCCTTCCGGAGCGTCTGCGACGGCATCGGCTTCTGCGCGGGCGATGGCCAGCGATCCTTTTACGGCGATGGATGGCGGGATGCCGGAGCCGCAACTGATGCACGCCACGCATCAGGAGGTGGCGGTCGGCTTGCACGATCCCACGTATGGGTGGATGGAGATCAACACGCATTTCGCAGGAGGGCAGGTGAATGCATCGTTCACCACGGCATCCAGCGAGGCGCATCACGTGCTGCAGACGCAGCTTCCGGCGATGGCGGAGTATCTCTCGAGCCGGGATATCCAGGTGGATCACTTTTCGTTGGCGGGGAATTCTTCTCAATCTCAGGGTTTCTCCGGAGGGGGAGACGCCCCATCGCAGAGCAACGGGCAGGGGCAGCCGCGGACAGAGCAGGCGGCACCTGTGCGGCGAGAGGCTTTGGCTGCAGAGAGTATGGGCGTATCAGGCGGCGAGCGTCGAGGGGCGTCGCGCATCGACATCCTTGCTTAGATCGCTTGATGGACAGATGTCGTAGGCGGCGGAGTGGACAGTTAGGCAGTAGACAAAAGATCGACAGGGCAAAAGGGGATTCTTCCCCGAGGAGAGATACAGGGCATGCAGGTAGGAGAGACACAGAACATTCAGACCACGCATCCGCTGACCGCAGCAACGCAGGCAGCGCAGACCGTGAAGGCAAATGCTGCATCCGCCTCCACATCAACCTCCAGCAATACAGCGAACATCACCTCAAACGACTTTCTCACGCTTCTGGTGGCGGAGATGAGGCATCAGGATCCGACTGCGAACACCGATCCCAACCAGTACATCAATCAGTTGGTGCAGGTGAACAGCCTGCAACAGCTCATCGAGATCAACACCGCTCTTGGCGGCAACAACACCACATCCACGACAGGCAGTTCTGCCGCTGTGGCGAACGCTCTCAGCCGCAACCACGCAGGCGCCAGCGAAGTTCCGACGGCCCCGCTCGCGACCACGGCGAAGAGCCAGTCCTGAGCCGATACAAACCGATAACCACGGAGGATTCTCATGCCATCGTTTTCCATTCCACTGACTGGTCTCGAGGCGGATTCGACTGCCCTGAACACCATTGCCAACAATCTTTCCAACATGAACACCACCGCCTACAAGGCGCAGAGCGCCAGCTTCAGCGATCTCTTCTATCAGCAGATCGGAAGCGCCGGTTCGGGGGATCCACTGCAGCAGGGCGCCGGAACGCAGATAGCTTCGATCAGCAGCAACTTTACTTCGGGCAGCACGAATAGCACCGGCAAGGCCACGGATGTCGCATTGAATGGGAATGGGTTCTTCGTGGTTCAGGGAAATGGCGGGCCCGAATATACGCGCGCCGGCAACTTCCAGCTGGACTCCTCGGGCAACCTGATCACGCAGGCGGGGCAGAGAGTGATGGGCTATCCGGCTGCAGGCGGCGTCGTCAATACGAACGCGCCGCTGAGGGCGATCAACATTCCCGTGGGACAGGTGGAGCAGCCCAAGGCGACGAGCCTGATGTCGATGACTGCGAATCTGGATGCATCCGCAGCCGCAGGAACGCAGGTTCCGGGACAGATCACGCTGTACGATTCGCTGGGCGTGAGCCACCTGGCCACCGTGACCTTCACCAAGTCTGCCGCTGCTGCGAACCAGTGGGGCTATCAGGTTTCGCTGCCGGCTGCGGATCTGCCTCCTGCTGCTGCGACAACGATTGCATCCGGCTCGTTGACCTTCGACAGTCAAGGTGCACTTAAAACGGTGAGCGACAGCGCCGGAACACAGATCGCGCCCGTCACCGCAGGCGGCGTGACGACCTATCCCCCGGTCTCGATCAGCAGCGTGCCGCTAGCTGATAGTGCGGCGCCTCTCTCCTTCAATTGGCAGCTCTTCGATAGCAATAGCGTGGGAACGATCACCCAGGTTGCTGCCGCCTCCGGAGTGGCAAAGACCACGCAGGATGGCTACATGAGCGGTCAGTACCAGAGCTTTTCCATCGACTCGAAGGGCGTGCTTTCGGCTACCTTCGATAACGGCCAGCAATCGGTGATCGGTCAGCTTGCGGTGGCCTCGGTTGCCAATGAGCAGGGGCTGAGCCGTATAGGCGAGAACAGCTTTGCTGCCACCAGTGCCTCTGGTCAACCCAGCGTGGGAGTCGCGGGAGCGGCGGGGCGAGGCACCATACAGGGGGGCGCGCTTGAAGCCTCCAATGTCGATATCTCAACCGAGTTCTCCAACCTGATCATCGCCCAGCGCGCCTTCGAGGCGAACTCCAAGGCGATTACAACCTTCGACACGGTGACGCAGCAGACGATCAACATGATCCGCTAGTTCCAGAAATTGACAGGATCCTGATTCTTTAGCCCAGGCGATCCATGGGATTCGCTGGCTAAAGAGGAGCAAAACTGCACGCAAGCGGGATGTGCCACTGCATCCCGCTTTCTTTTTCCTTCCTGAGAGCCTCCTAATCTTCTTGTCCCGATTCCGGTCATCTACCTGCACTTCTTCTCTGCAAACACACGAGGAGAAGCCATGAGTTCCACGGAAATGCAGAGTGCCGAGGAGAAGCCTGACCAGGTTGCCGGGGACGACTCCAATGCCGCTCTGCTGGTGCTCGAAAAAGAAGAGGACGAAGAGCAGTCCGCGGCAAAGACACGCGCCGAAGCAGCACAGAATTTGCAATCTGCATTAGCGGTTCTGCCAACGCAGCTGGATGTGTGCGTCCCTCTGCCCTCCTTTCGCGTATCGGACCTGCTCGCGCTGGAACCGGGGCGGGTGCTGGTCAGCGAGTGGGGAAGCATGGAAGATCTGCCGCTGAGCTGCGGGCAGGTGCAACTGGTGTGGACAGAGTTCGAAGTCGTGGACCAGAAGATCGCCGTCCGGGTGACTCGGCTGGTTTGAGGAGCAAGAAAAGAATGTCGTTTGCGGATGCAATCCGAATGGTCTCTCTGCCGCAGAAGCGGGCTGGCCTGCTGTCGCGGCTTAGCGAGACGCTGGGCTGGCTGTTTTCGAAGATAAAGCCGGCGGCCCTTCATCGCCCGCGGGAGCTTCACGTGGAAGAGCGGCTGGCCTTCGGGCCGAAGAAGAGCCTGACTGTCGTTCGCTGTGGTGCGCAGCGTTTTCTGGTAGCGAGCGGAGCGGACACCATCACCGCGGTGCTGCCGCTGGATCGAGGAAGCCGGCGCGTTCGTGCGGTGCGCAGGGTAGCCGGGAGGAAGTGGTGAACCTTCCGCTCCTCGCGTTTGCGGCTGCTCCGGTCCCGCTGCAGAGTCTGCCTTTGCTCGATGGCCGTATGACGTCAAACAGCTCGGTCCCATGGACGATCATCTTCGGGCTCACGATGATTACGCTGCTGCCGTCGATTCTGCTCTCGATGACGCCGATGGTGCGTCTGCTGATCGTCTTCCACTTTTTGCGGCAGGCGCTGGGGACGCAGACCGCGCCGAGCAATCAGACGCTGATGGGCCTGGGGCTGATGATGACCTGGTTCCTGATGCAGCCGGTGGTTGTCGCGGTGAACCAGCAGGCGATTGAACCCTACCGGCAAGGGCAGATTACGGGCTGGCAGGCAATCGATCGAGGCAGCGAGCCGCCGAAGCACTTCATGCTGCGATACGCGCGAGAGAAGGATCTTGCTCTCTTTACCGCAGCATCGCAGACGGCGCGCCCGGCCAGGGCGGAGGATCTTCCCATGCAGGTGGTGATTCCCGCCTACATGCTCTCCGAACTGAAGGCCGGCTTCCAGATTGGCGCGGTACTTTTTCTGCCCTTCCTGCTGATCGATCTTGTGGTGGCGTCGATCACGACCGCCATCGGCATGTTCCAACTGCCTCCGGTGGTGATCTCGACTCCGCTGAAGATTCTGCTCTTCGTGATGGTGGATGGCTGGAATCTGCTGGCGGGTTCGTTGCTGAAGAGCTTTTAGGGGACGGAGAAAAGACGCGGATGCAGCAGAGAACAGAAAGCGAGCGCATGTGAGTCCCGATCAGGTAGCCGAACTGATGCGGCAGTTGTTGAAGGAGGCGCTGATTGTGAGCGGGCCGGTGCTGCTTGCGGCGAGCGCGATCAGTTTTCTTCTCAGCCTGGTGCAGACCCTGACCTCATTGCAAGAGCAGACCCTGACGGCGGTGCCTCGCATGTTGATCGTGGTCGGACTGCTGCTGGTGGGGATGCCGTGGTTTCTCAAGCGGCTGATCGTCTACACGCTTTCGTTGTTTGGAGATTTTCACCGCTACCTGGGCTAGTCCTGTCGGGTAGTCGTGGCAGGCAGGAAAGACAGGGAAGGAAGGGAAGAGCGCGATGCAGGAGATGATGACCCATCCGGACTGGAGCCGATTTCTTTCGGCGATGGTGCTGGTGCTGATGCGCATCAGCGGCCTGATGGTCTTTGCGCCGGTCTTCTCCTCGCAGGCAATCCCTGCGCGGGTGAAGGCGCTCTTTGCGTTCTTTATCTCCATTCTGCTGGCACCAGTCGTCGCCGCGCTTCCGATGACGCATGCCGAACTGGGCATTCTGCCGGTGCTCGGCGAGCTGGGTGTCGGCCTGCTTTACGGACTCTCCCTGGCGTTGCTGAATGAGTTGCTGATATTTGCTGGACAGGTAATCGGGGTGCAGTTCAGCTTCTCGCTGGTCAACCTTCTCGATCCGAATTCGCAAGTGCAGACGCCCTTGATAGGGCAGATGTTGAGCTTGTTCGGAAGCATGGTGGTGCTGGCCTCGGGACTGCATCGGACGCTGCTCGCCTCCGTTATGCGGAGCTTTGCCGAGGCTCCGATGGGAGCGGTGTTTCTGGATGCGCGCACCGGTACCGCATTGGCCGGGATGGCGGGCGGGGTCTTTCTTGCAGCTTTGCAACTGGCGGCTCCGGTACTTGCGGCGACGCTTCTGGTGGAGTTCGCGATCTCGTTACTGGGAAGACTTTCGCCGCAATTGCCGGCGCTTGCGCTTACCGTTCCGGCGAAGACGATGGTTGGCTATGTCGTACTGATCGGATCTCTGGCGCTGTGGCCGCGCTTCATCGAAACGCGCTTTTCCGCGTTGCTGGACTCGGCGGAGATGCTGGTCCGGCATTGCGTGGTGAGGAGCTAGGATCGCATGAGTTCGGACCGCACCGAGCAGGCATCTCCAAGAAAGAAACAGAAAGCTCGCGAGAAAGGCGACCTGCCACGGAGCCGCGAGCTGCTATCGGGCTGCGGAATGCTGGCTGGCGTTCTACTGCTGGGGTCGGTCGCGCCGCGCTGGGTGGAGACATGGACGAGTAGTTATCAGCAGTTCCTGCTGCTGGGCCTGAAGGCAGGCTGGGACCGCGACCAGGGCGTTGCCGCGGTACTCCAGCTTCGCTCGGTGGCGCTCGAGCTTCTCTCTCCTTTGCTGCTCTTGTTTGCCGCAGTTACAAGCGCGACGCTGGTGGCAGGAATCGCCCAGGGGGGCGGGCTCAGCTTTCATGGCGAAGCGCTGCAACCTAAGTTTGACCGGCTGAATCCGGTATCCAACCTGAAAAATATCTTCTCTCTGCGGGCAACGGCCCGGCTGGGAAAATCGCTGATCCCCGCGCTGGCGCTGAGCGTGCTTGCCTATCAAAAGATCCGGCATCAGGACGCGATGGCAGCGCTCAGCCTGGTACGGCTGCAGACCATGTTTGGTGATGTCTACAGCCTGCTGATGGATGCTGCATGGATCATTTTTGCATGGGCGGCAGTCGACTTCGCGATCGAGTGGCGCAGCTGGGAGCAGCGCCTGAAGATGAGCAAGCAGGACATGCGCGACGAGTACAAGGAGTCGGAGGGCAATCCTCAGATCCGCAGCCGCATTCGTGGCCTGCAGCGGCAGATGCGTCACCGCAAGCTGCGGGAAGACGTTAGTAATGCAACCGTTGTGATTACAAATCCCACGCACTTTGCGGTTGCTCTCAGCTTTGACTTCGACACCATGGAGGCTCCCCGGGTTCTGGCAAAAGGACGCGACCTGATCGCGGAGCAGATGAAGAGCGAGGCGAGGTGGGCGGGTGTGCCGATCGTGGAGAATCCCCCACTGGCCAGGTCGCTCTATCGTTCGGTCGAGCCCGGCCAGCCGATTCCGTTCGATCTGTATGCAGCGGTCGCGGGAATCCTTGCATTCCTCTATCGGCAGGAAGTGGAGGAGAGGATGAAGCGGCAACGTGCTGCTGAGGCTGCGGCACAGACAAAGGCGCAGCGCGCGGCTCCGGCTGCGTCGCCCAGCGGTTCGGGAACCCGGTCCACGGATGGAATCTCCACCCAGGAGAAACGCGGAACCGAGACCTCTTCCGGCAGCGCAACCGAAATCGATGCTACCGAAATAGACACGGCCGGGACACATACAACCGGGGCACATGCAACCGGGACAGATAAAACCGGGACAAATGACACCGGGACAGATACAGAAACGCAGCCTGATGGCAATCAGTGGAAGAGGGACGAGCGATGAGTACAAATGCTATGGCGGCTCCGACGAGGATGCGGCCAGCAGCACAGGGATCTGGAACCGCTCCTGGAGGAAAAGGCGGATGGGGTGCGCGCCTGATGAAGCTGGCCCGCGACCTGATGTTGCCGGTTGGGGCGATCAGCGTTGTCTTCGTCATGCTGGTCCCCATGCCGGCGATTCTGCTGGATCTCTTGCTGGCTCTTTCGCTGGCCGCTGCGGTTCTGGTGTTTCTCTCCGCCGTGCAGGTTCGCCGGGCGGTAGATTTTTCGGTTTTCCCGACGCTGCTGCTCCTGCTGACGCTCTTTCGCCTGTCGCTGAACATCGCCTCCAGCCGCCGCATTCTGTTGCATGGAAGCGAGGGCACGGCGGCGGCCGGTCATGTGATCGAGGCCTTCGGACAGTTTGTCGTTGGCGGCAACTATGTGGTCGGGTTCGTACTGTTCCTGGCGTTGATCGCGATTCAGTTTCTGGTAATCAGCCATGGCGCGGTGCGAACTGCCGAGGTCACCGCTCGCTTTACTCTCGATGCGCTGCCGGGTAAGCAGATGGCGATCGATGCGGATATGAACGCCGGCCTGATCGATGAGGCCACGGCCCGCAAGCGGCGCGGGGAGATCGCCCATGAAGCGGAGTTTTACGGCGCGATGGACGGAGCTGCCCGCTTCAATCAGCGGGATGCCCTGGCCACGATTCTGATCACCGCGATCAACATTATTGCCGGGCTGCTGATCGGGGTATTGCAGCAGGGCGTGGATCTTGCGGAGGCAGTCCGGACCTACACGATCCTGACGGTCGGCGATGGACTGGTGACGATGATTCCTTCGTTGCTGGTGTCGGTCGCAGGAGGCATTGTGCTGACGCGCGCCTCCTCCTCCGGAAGCCTGGGTGGAGAACTGGGCACGCAGTTGTTCTCGCGTTCGAACACTCTCTACATTGCCAGCGGAGTTCTGGCCGCAATGTGTTTGATTCCCGGACTGCCCAAGCTGGCGTTCCTTCTGGTGTCGATCGGGCTGGCGCTGCTGGGCCGATCGATTGCCAGGCGCTCGCTGGCCGCTGCCGCGGTGCAGGAGGCCGAGCCGAAGAAGGCCGATCCGGTGCAGAGCGACAACATGGCTTCGCTGCTGCGTATGGAGGATCTGAGCCTGGAGATCGGCTTCCAACTGATTCCGCTGGTGGATGAAAAGCAGGGAGGTCAGCTTCTGGGACGGGTGCGTACGCTGCGCCGCCATCTTGCCACGGAGCTCGGCTTCCTGATTCCTCCGGTGCACATCTCCGACAATCTACGGCTCAAGCCACGGGAGTATGTCTGCTCCCTGCATGGAATCGAGATGGGCCGCTGGCAGACGGAAGGCAATGCGTTGCTGGCCGTCTCGGGAGATCCGCATCGCCTGCCGCTGCCGGGGCGGGAGACACGTGAGCCTGCCTTTGGAGTTCCGGCGCTGTGGATTGCTCCGGCGTTGGAAGATCAGGCAATTGCGGCAGGCTACTCGGTGGTGGATCCCATCACCGTGATGAGCACGCATCTCGCGGAGCTGATTCGCCAGCATGCCCATGAGCTGCTGGGGCGGCCCGAGGTCAAGCGCCTGATGGATTCGATGAGCGAATCGCACCCCAAGCTGGCCGAGGAGCTGGTGCCCAAGGTGATGACGCTGGGCGAGGTGCAGAAGGTGCTGCAGCAACTGTTGCGTGAGCAGGTATCGATTCGCGACTTCGGCACCATTCTGGAAACCCTCGTCGATGTGGCACCGGCGAATAAGAGTCTGCCCTACCTGGTGGAGTGTTGCCGGCAGGCTCTCAGCCGCCGACTGGTTCGCCCGCTGCTCGATGCGGATGGATCGCTGCCGGTCCTGCTCTTCGACCCGGCAATCGAGGAGGAGCTGCTGAGCTACTTCGGAGCCGATGCCGGCGCGCGTCAGCTTACCGATGGACTCGGCAGAAGTACACCGCTGCTGAAGCGGGTGGTCGATTCTTTGAAGGGTCTAATCGGTTCCCAGTCTTCCTCGGCACTTCCCGTGCTTCTTTGTCCGAGTCCGGCGCGCTATTACCTGCGCCGCTGGCTGGAGCCGCTGGTGCCGCGAGTGACGGTGGTGTCTCCCGCGGAGATTCCGCCGGAGACCAGGCTGCGAGCGGTGGGCACGATTCGATAGCCGATTGCGGCGGGTAGCGGAGGAGGGAGAGGTATGACGTACATGAACATGAAGCACGGGAACTATGCTGAGGGCGTCGAAGCGGCGATGGGGGCTTCTCCTGCAGGAGTCTTGCCGCCAGCGTTGCGTTCCTCGGCAAACCCCACAACTCCCGAGAGGGCGTCGGAGGCTGCCTGTGCCCAGGTCTACAGCGGCGGGGCAGGTAAGGAAGCCGAAGAGGCCGCCACGCAGGAGGACTGGCTGCTGGTCGAGCATCTGCCGATCGTCCGCTTTCTGGCGCGGCGCATTCACGAGCGGCTGCCGCAGCATGTGGAGTTGGAGGATCTGGTCAGCGCCGGCATGGTTGGACTGTTGGATGCTCTCAACAAATTCGATCCGGCCAAGAAGGTGCAGTTTCGCAGCTATGCTCAGTTCCGCATTCGCGGCGCGATCCTCGACAGCCTGCGCACACTAGATTGGGGTCCGCGCGATCTTCGCCGCAAGGGCAGGGCGGTGGAGGAGGCCATCCGTTCGCTGACGATGCAATTGGGCAAGGCTCCCACGGAGCAGGATGTCGCCGGCGAGATGCATATGGAGCTGGGAGAGTATCAGCAATTGCTCGGGGAGCTGAAGGGACTTGAGATCGGCACCCTGCACGTGGAGCGCTCCGAGGATTCAGGCGAAGAAGAGCTCGCGTATATTCCGTCGAAGCCGGAGGAGGATCCGCTCTTCCGCTGCCTGCGGGGCGAGATGCAGCAGAGGCTTGCCGACTCCATTGGCGAGCTGCCGGAGCGGGAGCGGCTGGTGATGACTCTCTATTACTACGAGGAGATGACGATGAAGGAGATTGGCCTGACGCTGGGAGTGGTCGAATCGCGGGTCTCGCAGATTCACGCCTCGGCGGTGCTTCATCTGCGGGCGATGCTTGCCGATCTGGCCTCGGCCACTGCCAGGCAATCTATGGGTCAGGCGAAGAAGAGCGGCCGCACCGCAGCCAGAGCGCGGTAGAAGAGCATAGGAAGGTTCCATGGAAAAAGTACTCAAGCAGGACGAAATCGACGCGCTCTTCCAGGCGGCAAACCTCCGCAAGACAGCCGCCAGGGTGGATGCAGGTTCGAAGCTTCAGGGATACAACTTCTCCCGCGCAGGGCAGATCAGCAACGAGCAGATGCGCGCCATCAGCATGCTCAACGACATGTTCGCGCGCAACCTCACGCACAATCTCGGGGTGTGGCTGCGCAGCAGCTTTCAGGTGAACCTGGTTTCGGCTGAGCAGTTGCCCTTCAATGAATTTCTGATGCGGATTCCCGAGGTGGCCTATGTTGGCTCTGTGCGCCTGGAGCCGCTGGGAGCGCTCTCGGTGCTGCAACTCGATCTGGCCCTTGCGCCTCCGATGATCGATCTGCTGCTGGGCGGCGAAGGCAGGCCGGGAGCCATACGGGAGCTGACCGATATCGAGGAATCCATTCTCGGCAGCGTGGTTGAGGTCATCTGCCGCGAATTGAGTTCTGCATGGCAGCCGGTAGGTCTGAGCTTCAATTTTGAGAAGCGTCAGATGCAGACGCAGATTGCCCGCATTATGCCGGTGACGGAGAAGACTCTTTGTCTGAGCTTTGAAATCCGCATGCCGGAGTCGAGCGGACTGCTCAATCTCGCATTTCCAGCAGTGGTCTCGAATACGATTCTGCGACGCCTGATTGGCGATTGGGGCAAACAGAGGAGACACTCCGCCGAGACCCGCCAACGGATTCGCGAACGATGTGCCATGATCCGCTTCGGCGCTGCGCTGCAGCTTCCGCCGGTGCGGATCTCCGCCCGCGACCTCGACAACCTGGAGCCGGGCAGGATCGTCCAGTTTCGGCTGCCTTCCAATCGACCCGGGGAGCTGCGGGTGGCAGGGGTCCCACTCTTTGAAGCGCATCCCGTGAGCCACGAGGAGCATCGGGGAGCGCACCTGACAGCTCTTCTCGCAGAACCTCTGCTGAGGCCGCTTCCATGAAGCGCCCAAATACCATGAAGCGCCGGAACGAATGGAAGCAAAACAATCGCGCGATACCTGCGCGGAGAGGATCCAATGACACCCTTTCTCGATAGCTGGTCCGAGCTTGCCGCTCCCATCCTTTCCCAGGCCCTGGAAGCCAAGGTCGTACTGGCACCGCAGGCCGCGGTGCCTCCAGGGGCAACTTTCGTCGTCTTTGGCGCAGCGGTAAGCGGCGCGATGGAGGGCCGCTTTCTCGTCAAGTTGGAGAAGCAGGCACTCGAATCGCTGCCCAGGCTTGGTGCCGATGCGGTGCTGACCCTGTGGCCGGAGCTCTTCGAACGGATCGCAACAGCGGTGGCCGATCAATACTCCAGCCGACTGGGCAGGGAACTGATGGCGCGCGCGACCGAGGAGCCGGACACTGGCTCGGCGGAGGGCGTGCCGTTCCTGCTCACAGTGGGCGAGCAGCCGGTTCCGTTATTACTGGTCGACGCCACTCGGCTCTTGCCACTCGAGGCCGCGCCAAGCCAGCCGCCTTCGCGGAGCCGCGAAAAGCAGGCCAGCGCAGCGGGAGATGGCGCACCCCGGCCATCGCAGCGGAGCGGGGGAGAGCGGGCCGCAGGAGGTCGCATGGATCTGCTGCTCGATGTGGAGCTCGAAGCTTCGCTGCGCTTCGGATCCCGCGAGATGCCGCTGAGCGCGGTGATGGAGCTGGGGCCGGGCGATGTTGTGCAACTGGATCGCCACGTGGCCGATCCGGTGGACCTGATCGTAGGCGACAAGATCGTGGCCCGTGGAGAGGTGGTGCTGGTGAATGGCAACTTTGGATTGCGGATCACGGAGGTTTCCGAGCCGCAGAAGCGTCTGGAGAGTATTCGATGCCTCTTTTAGAAAAAGCCGGACGGTGGGAGAAAGCCAAAAAGTATAGCGACGTGGCCGACCGTGTCTCTTCGCTGTTTCCTGTTTGCGCGAATCCCTCTTGTTCGACCAGTTGGCTGCATTTGTGGCGCCGCCGCCAGGTGCCCGTCTTTGCTGGCGGCTGGAGCTGCAGCGAGGAGTGTACACGGCAGCGCATCACTGTAGCCGTCCGGCATGAGATGGATGGCCAGCAGGCCGCGCCGGTCGAGCATCGTCACCGGGTTCCGCTGGGACTCCTGATGCTGGCCGAGGGCTGGATCACCCAGGCCCAGCTGAAGGCTGCCTTGCAGGCGCAAAAGGCAGCTGGCCATGGACGCCTGGGAAGCTGGCTGATCCGCGATGCCCATATCGAGGAGCGACTGGTGACCCGCGCGCTGAGCCTGCAATGGAATTGCCCGGTCTTCTCCGTGGAAGAACTTCCTGACCAGGAGATGGGAGCGGTCGTCCCCCGGCTTCTAGTGGAGGCCTTCGGGATTCTGCCGATTCGTGTGCGGGCTGGAAGGCTGCTGCATGTGGGCTTTGAGGATCGCATCGATCGCTGCGTGACCTTTGCCATCGAGCGCATCACGGGATTGCGCGTCGAGGCGGGACTGGTTAGCACCTCCGAATTTTTGCGCGGACACTCTCGCCTGCTTGCGGAAGGCCCTTTCCCCAAGGCTACCCTGATCGAAGCTGTCGATGCGAATGCCATGGTTCATGCTTTGACGCGCCTGGTGGAGCGGTCAAAGCCCTTTGAGGCCCGGCTGGTGCGCATGCACGATTGTTATTGGATGCGGATGTGGCATGGAGCGCGGGGCGCAGCCTTACCCGTGCGGCGCGAGGAGATCGAAGATGTGGTCTGCTCCATTGGTTCCACTCACTGAGCAGCCACTAGAGAGATGCGCCGGAACGCCGATAAAGGGAAATGGAGTACGAGGTTAAGGAATGAGTGATATTTGTGCCCTGATCGTCGACGATTCTTCGGTCATGCGGAAGATTGTGGAGCGCGGTCTTCGCCAGGCGGGTCTTGCGCTGACGACCGTGCTGGAGGCCTCTTGCGGAACGGAAGGGCTGGAGGTTCTGCGGAATCATCGGGTGGATCTGATCCTCTCTGACATCAACATGCCCAAGATGGATGGGCTGGAGTTTGTTCGTCTGCTGCGCGAACAGGATCTCGCTCCCGGCGCGCCGGTGGTGATGATTACGACCGAGAGCAGCGAGGAGCATGTACGGCAGGCGCTGCTGGCCGGAGCGCAGGGGTATATTCGCAAACCATTCACCGCGGAGCAGGTCAAGGACCGCGTGCTGCCTTTGCTGGAATCGGCATAACCTTCCATGCACCTTAGAGTGCGTTGAAGCACGAGTGCAAAAAAGAAAAGTTTGGAGAGCGGATGCCTGAGGTGAAGGAGAACGTGCAGTTGCTGGCGCTGGACGAGGCGGTCGAAGAGGTTTTTCGCGTGATGATGAACGTTGCGTGCGAGCCGGTGGAATCGAGTTCGGAACCGGCTTCGCTGACCGGTGAGATCATGACCGCTGTCGTCGGAATGGCGGGAGTGTTGAGTGGAACGTTTGTCCTGCGCATGGAGGAGGCGGTGGCGCTGGGCATGGCGGAACTTCTGACGGGAATGGAGTTTAGCGAAATCGACGGCACGGTGAACGATGCACTCGGAGAGGTGTGCAACATGCTCGTGGGTGCATGGAAGGGAAAGACTCCAGCGCTGGCGTCAGCCTGCATGCTCTCCGTGCCTACAATCGTCAGCGGAACCAGCTATCACATCTACACGCATCGGGCACCTCTGCATCTGGAGCGGAGCTTTGCTTTTCAGGGCAGGCGCTTCTGGGTGAGCATCCTGGGTGACTCGGCGCTGGAATAGGCCAAACGATCGTCCGCAGCCGCAAGCTGCTCCGCGGCGCAACGCTCTCATCGCACGCTCCAACCTCACGCTCTAAGCACTTTCTAATTTCCTCTCCTCGCCGCTTGGTCCCTGAAATGCAACTCTCAACGGCGAGGAGATTCAGCCTTGGACAGTGGCTACTACGCAGCGTATTCGGGTCTCTTGGCGCGCAGTGAGGCGCTTGACTCCGCAGCCAGTAATCTTTCAAACGCCAATACCACCGGCTTCCGCGCCGAGCGGGAATATTTTCGCGGCGCGGTGATGGGCCCGCATGCTCTCGAATCGCAATTGAACCGGACGGTGAACGACTTTGGCGTTCTCGGCGGCAACCAGTTGAGCCTGTCGCAGGGTGCGCTCACCAATACCGGGAATGCGCTCGATCTGGCGATCGAAGGGCAGGGATTCTTTGCGATCCAAACCAAGACAGGAATTCGATATACGCGCGATGGGGCCTTCCTTCGCGCCACCAATGGAACCCTGACGACCTTGGCGGGAGAGGCGGTGATGTCCGCGCAGGGCAAGCCTCTGCTGCTGCCTCCCGGAGAGATCAGCATCGGCTCCGATGGCGCTGTCTCTGTCGCCGGCGGGGTAGCCGGGCAGATCGGCGTCTATTCCTTCGCCAATGTGACGGATCTGACGCCGGAGGGCACGAATCGCTACGTGGCGGCTCAGAGTGCGAAGCCTGTTTTGTCGAAGGCGAGTCTGCATCAGGGGGCGCTGGAGTCTTCGAATCAGGATGTGATTCAGGGCAGCCTGCAGATGATTCTTGTGCAGCGGCAGGCGGAGATGATGCAGAAGGCGCTCTCCATCTTTCATACGGATTTCGACAAGACGGCGAGTGAAGATCTGCCGCGCGTCTAGACAAAGTACATCAAGCTACGAGGAGAAACGAAGATGATTCGAGCCCTATATACAGCGGCGAGCGGGATGAGCGCCCAGCAGATGAACCTGGATACGATCGCCAACAATCTCGCCAACTCTTCCACTGCCGGCTTCCGCCAGCGCCGTTTGCAGTTTCAAGACATGATTTATCAAAACCTGGTAACGCCGGGTGCCGCGCAGAGCCAGCAGACCGTCTCTGCCGGATTGCAGGTTGGCCTCGGGACCAGATCGTCGGCGACCGAGGTCATCATGACGCAGGGTGAGCTGAACAATACCAGCAATCCCCTGGACATCGCGATTACCGGGCATGGATTCTTCCAGGTTCTCCGTCCAGACGGCACGCTCGCGTATACCCGCGCCGGTGCCTTTCATCTGAACAACCAGGGAACGCTGGTGACCTCCGATGGAGATCCGGTGCAGCCGAACATCACCATTCCTCAGAACGCGACTGCCGTAACCATTACGCAGTACGGAGTGGTGAATGCCACCATTCCCGGGCAGACAAATCCGCAGCAGCTCGGCCAGATTCAGCTCGCGACCTTTGTGAACCCAGGGGGCCTGAACAGCATTGGATCGAATCTGCTGCAGGCAACGCTCTCTTCTGGAGACCCTGTGCTGGCAAACCCAGGAGGCATCGAGGGGCTGGGAACGCTGCAGCAGGGATATCTGGAAAATTCGAATGTTGATGTCGTGAGTGAATTCGTGCAGATGGTGCTGGCGCAGCGCGCCTATGAGAGCAATTCAAAGGTGATCCGCGCGGCCGACGACATGTATAGCCAAGTCAACAATATGGCGAGGTAATGGATGCCTGAGTCCAATCCCTCTTCGACGCCGGCTCTCGCGCTGCTTCCGGTTCTGTGCCTGCTCGTCGTGGCTCCGCGGTCTTCGCAGGCCGCGTGCCAGCCGGCGGCGGGCATGCAGCGTGGAGATAGCAGCGTGGTGCGTTCCATTGAAGATCCCGCGCTGGGGAAGAGTTGGGGGCTGCTGAAGGATTGTGCCCATCCCGGTGGGCCGGGCAGGCTGGTCGCCCTGGCCCCGCCGACGGCAGGCGCAGCGAAAGCAGGACAGGGAAATGCCACAGTAGCGGTGGCAAAAAGAGAACCAGTCGAGATCCATGCGGGCGAAACCATTGCGTTAGTCGAGGAGACCTCAGTGGTACATCTGGCGCTGCAGGCGATTGCACTCGAATCCGGCGCCAAGGGCACGCGAATCAAGGTGCGTCTGGTGGGGGGAGGCAGCGTGCTGACGGCCGCTGTGCTGGGACCAGGCCAGGCCGGACTCATCCCTGGGATCGAACCCTTTGCAAAGACGAATGAGGTTTTGCCATGAGAGCTTTTCTTGTAACTGTGACGGTTTTATTTTTCGTACAGCCGATGGCAATTGCCGGACACAACATTCTGCGGCCCAGTACGAAGCCGACGCCCCCCGACGTTGCATTGACCGCATACATTGAAAGGGTACGTGCCGAGAGTGCGGCGGAGGTGAGAACGCCCGGCTCGATCTGGTGCCCGAATGGCCGTATGACGCGCCTCTCGAGCGATATGAAGGCGGTTCACCTCCATGATGTTGTTTCGATTATTGTCTCGGAAAATCTGGCCGCATCCACCGATGGAGCCGTGAAGAACTCCCGCGGATCGAGTGCGAGCTCGTCGATCTCGGGATTACTCGGCAAGGTGTCGTCTTCGAATGCCCTGCAGAACCTGATCAATCAGAACTCGGCATCTGCGCTCAATGCGCAAGGGCAGAGCGTCACCAACTCCAGCCTGAGCACGACTCTCGGGGGCGAAGTGATGGATGTGCTGCCGAATGGAATGCTGGTGGTCCAGGCGGTTCGCCAGGCGACCTTCAACCAACAGACGCAGTTGATCCGTATGCGCGGGCTGATACGGCCCGAGGACATCAGCCCGAATAACCAGGTGCTCTCGACGGCCATCACCGATCTGGAACTTGAGGTCGTCGGCAAGGGCATCATCAACGACTACACCTACCGCCCAAACGTGATCGTCAGGCTTTTTCAGCGGTTACTGATCTTCTAGAGGACAGGTTGTGACTTTCTCAAACGCAGTTTTTTCTATTCCGGTTCGGGGAATCCCGCCACGCCGGCGGGCGATTGCATTGCTGTCGCTCGTTGCGCTCCTGCTCGCCGTGACGCCGTCCGCGGAAGTTCGCGCCGCTGAGGTGCGAGTGAAGCTGGCACGCGTGAAGGACGTAGCGACTATCGAGGGAATCCGCGATAACCAGTTGATCGGCTATGGAATCGTGGTTGGCTTGCGGGGCACCGGGGACAGCTCGCAAACCTACTTTCCCATGCAGACACTGATCTCAACCTTGCAGAGGATGGGAGTGACGCTGCCGCAATCCTCCAGTTCGTCTTCCATGCGCGTGCAGAATATGGCAGCGGTTTTTGTTGCCGCAACGCTGCCGCCCTTCAGCCGTCCGGGGAGCAAGCTGGATATCACCGTCTCTTCGGCAGGGGACGCGCGCACGCTTGAAGGAGGGCTGCTGCTGATGACGCCGCTCTATGGTCCCGATGGGCAGATCTATGCCGAGGCCCAGGGACCGCTTGTGATCGGCGGATACTCGGCGGGTGCGAACGGAAATTCCCGGCAATTGAACCATCCCACAACCGGACGTGTGCCCTCCGGTGGAATCGTGGAGCGTCCCGTACCGCTCGATCTGAAGCAGCTCCATGGCCTTTCGCTGCTGCTGAACGATGCGGATTTCCGCACTGCGGAGAGCATGGCCGGCGCCATCAACCGGGAGCTGGCCCGCCCCCTGGCGCATGCCGTTGATAGCCGCAGAATCGATCTGGCCATTGCCTCCACGGAAGATATCCCCGAAGTGCTGGCGAGAGTGGAGGCCGTGAATGTGCAGGTGTATCCGCGCGCCAAGGTCGTTGTCAACGAGAGAACCGGCACGGTGGTGATCGGCGGAGATGTACGGCTGCAGCCGGTATCGATCCTTCACGGCGGCCTCGCGGTCAACGTGACCAGTGATTTTGAGGTGTCGCAGCCAAACCCGTTCTCGGGAGGCACGACCCAGGTGGTGCAACAGACGACGGTGCAGGCGCAGGACAAGCCGGTCAACCGGATAGAGCTGAAGCAGGGTGCCACGGTGGACGATCTGGTGCAAAGTCTGCAGCAGATAGGGGCCTCGGCCCGCGACGTCATCTCCATCCTGCAGGCGATGAAGGAAGCTGGCGCACTGGAAGCGGAACTGGAGGTATTGTGATGGATTGGTCGGTTGCAGCAAAAATCGGCGCGCCCGAGGCAGGAAGGGCAGAACACTCCCGGCTGGCGTCCGCGGCTCATCAGTTTGAAGCCAGCATGATGAGCGAGTTGATGAAGCCGTTGCAGGAGGATTCCCTCTTTGCCGAAAAGGCGCAGGATGCCGGCGCCGATGGAGGCAGCGGCAACGCCCTCACGGGGTTCGCCTCGGAGTCGCTGGCGTGCGCGCTCTCCCAGCATGGCGGCCTGGGCATTGCTCGCCAGATCCTTGACAGGCTTGACGTTAAGCCCACAAAACATGCTGCACCGGCAGCCGCGGGAGTTTCGCTTCGGGGCGTCTGATTCTTTTAGCGGTTTAGCCGGAAATCGTTCAAGTTACTCCTCCAATCTGCCGATATTGTGGGGGGTAGGAGAGACGGATGAACATTAACGATCGATTCCAAAGTCTGCAACACATTCTCGGTAATGAGGCGGTTTCTCCGGCAGGGCGGAAGGGCGCCAAGGTCTCCACGTTGTCTCGCGAAAAGGTTGGTCTTGCGGCAGATGAAGCACACGTAAGTTCCGCCGCCAGCCTGGCAACACAAGCGGCAGCAGCTTCGGATGTGCGAATGGAGAAGGTGACCGCCATTCAGCAGGCCCTGGCTGCGGGAACGTACAAGGTGAGCAACTCCGAGGTAGCCGCCAGCCTGATCGATTCCATGCTGCAGCGATAGGTACGTGCAGGTTACGGCAACGCTACAGTGCGTCTGAAGAGGGAGTGAAACGATGGCAGCATTCACGCGAGCATCATCCGCACCAGCAGCATTCACACGAATGGAGCAGAGGGGGGAGCTTAAGGATCTCGGCACTCTCTCCGAGGAGCCGCGGCCGGAGCTGGATTCGACCTTGCGTGCCACTATCGAGGCGTTGACGCAGTTGGACGCGGATCGTCTCGAATCACTGGCCCGGGGCTGTGAGCGCATGACCGGACGAGTAACGACAATGGAAGCGACGAGTGCGCGCGAGTCACATCGTATCCTCAAATGCCTCCTGGAGCAGACGCGGCGCAATCTTCAATTGCTGCGACGGATTACCGAGCGCAGCGCCGAGGAATATTCGCGGCCCGCATGTTCGCAGCTCTGAAAAGTTTTGCAGCTCTGAAAGTTTTGCCGCTCTGAAAGTGTTCGCGACTCCGAAAGTTTTGCTTCTTGCCAATCAGGTTCGCTAGCCGTCCTGGAACGGCCAGGTCCATACCACTGCATTTCCGGAACCAGTATTCCGGGATCAACACGTCGAAAGGGTGATCGATGGGAACGTTGAATACAGCCTGGAATATCGCGACCGGAGCCTTGGCGGCGGATCAATCGGCGCTCAATGTTGTAGCCAACAATACCTCCAACGCGAACACGCCGGGCTATACCCGCGAAGCTGCAATCTGGCAGGAGAACGATCCCGTGCATCTGAGCGGGCTCAGCTATGGCATGGGAGTCTCGTTCACCGGCTCTGTTTCGCAGCGTGACCGCGTGCTGGAGCAGCGCCTGCAACAGCAGACACAGGTGACGGCAGCAGGCAGTGCGCGGCTTGCCGCTCTGAATAACGTCGAGGGAATCTTCAGCCAGAGTGGGTCGAGCGCATCCTCGAGCGGAATCGCTTCGGCGATCAGCGGCTTTTACAATTCCATGGCGCAGCTCGAGAGCGGTCCAAGCGACACGTCGCTGCGCCAGCAGGTGCTGAGTGCAGCCAATACGCTGGCGCAGTCGATTCAGAACGCGGCTGCCAGCCTGGGTCAGCAACGATCCTCGCTCGACAATCAGGCCAGCTCTCTGCTTAGCCAGGTGAACTCGCTCAGTCAGTCGATCGCTTCCCTGAACCGGCAGATCGAGTCGGGCTCTCCTTCCACCGATGCGGGAGTGCTGGAGGATCAGAGACAGCAGGATCTGCTGCAATTGTCGCAGTTGATCGGCATCCATACGATACCCACCGAGGGCAATGGCCTGACGGTGACCACTACCTCAGGCGCGGTGCTGGTGGCCAAGGATGTAGCGGTCCCGTTGACGGCCTCCTCCTCCGGCGGCGTGACCCATTTCTACTCTGGCACGACGGATATTACCTCGCAGCTTGTTGCAGGGGGCGGTCAACTCGGCGGCATGCTCGCGGTGAGGGACCTGGATATTCCAAATTTGCAAAGCTCGCTGGATCAGCTCGCCTATGGCATCGCAACCAAGATCAATTCGATGAACAGCGGCGGCTATGATGCGACAGGAGCCGCGGGGGGCAATATCTTCGCCCCGCCGGCGGCTGTAACCGGAGCCGCGCTGAATATGTCGGTGGTTTTGACCGATCCGAGCGGTATAGCTGCGGCAACGTCGAGTGGGGCAGCTACGGATAATTCGAATGCCATCAATATGGCCGATCCGATGAATTCAACGATCGCGCCCGGGCAGACGGCGACCAGCTTCTACTCCTCCTTTGTGACTGTCTTTGGCAGCAACGTAGCTGCTAGCAGCACGCAGAACACTGCGCAGCAGGCATCGCTGACGCAACTCCAGAACCAGCGGAATGCGCTGTCGACGGTGGACTTGAACGAGGAGGCCGCTGCCATGAGCAATCTGGAGCGATCCTTTCAGGCGGCGTCGAAGGTATTTTCCATCCTGAACTCGGTGATGGCCTCGGCGCTGAACCTTGGAGAGCAGAGCACGGTAAGCTAGGCCCGCCTCTACAGAGGGCTGGCACAAGATGTGCACGAGAACGCAGGCAGCAAGACAGGGAGAGAAGCAGCGATGCGCGTGAATCCGCTTTATGTTTCAAATCTTGTAGGGGCATTGGACCAGACAGTGGCATCACAGCAGCAGTTGACGCAGGAGCTGGCCAGTGGAAAGCGCGTCAACACGCTGTCCGATGATCCAGTAGCTTCCGGGCAGAATGTGCTGCTGAGCAATCAGATATCCCGGGATGACACCTTCACCCAAACGGCAAGTTCCGTCCATGGCATGCTCCAGGTGACGGATACTGCATTGGGCTCGGTCGTCTCTCAGTTGACCCAGGCCATCTCCCTCGCCACCTCGGCGAACAATGGGACCATGAACGCCTCGAATCTGCAGTCGATTTCCGCACAGATTGCCGGGATTCGCGATGAGGTCGTTGCACTGGCAAACACCAGCTATCTTGGGGTGTACGTCTTTGCTGACAGCAAGGGAACCAGCGCTCCGTTTCCCACCGCCACTAGCGGCTACCAGGGTGGCTCGACGACCAATAGCCTGGTGACTCCCAATGGGCAGTCGATCCAGTTGAACGTTACCGGGGACAAGATATTCACCGCGCCGGGCAATGACGTGCTGGGCACGCTGAATCAGCTTGTAGCCGATTTTGCAAGCTATCCCGCGTCAGCCACAGCCGTGGCGGATACCCAGAAGCTGACCAGCGTGCTGAATTACGTAAGCAGCCAGCGTATCGTGATTGATAACTCCATCTCGCGCCTCTCCGCCGCGCAGAGTGCCGCGCAAAGCGAATCCACGCAATTGCTGTCGGCGCAGACAGATCTGATCCAGGCCGATTACGCCAAGGTAGCCACACAGTTGAGCGCAGCTCAGACGCAGCAGGCCGCTCTCTCGCAGGTGATTGCCAAGTTGGGCAAGGGGAGTCTCTTCGACTATCTCTAAACCCAATCTGCCATCGCAGTTCTCTCGCTCATCTATACTTGCAGCAGGAGTGAGTGATGCTGGCGGCAGTGCGATTTCTATGGAATGCAACGCGGGGACATCGACTGGCGCCGTGGCGCAGTGAGTATCTGAAGTGGCGCGTTGAGACCTACTCCGGCATGAAGGCGGAGACGCTTGGCTTCCGTGAGATTTCCGGATTTGTGTGGGAGCAGAAATGGGAGCTGCTGCGTTTCCTGCACTGGATCGATAAAATGGATGCGGAGACGCGAAGATTGCGGGCGTGACTCTTTGCAATCCCGAACCGTACCCCTATGCGGCACCACTTCAGATTTCCCCTCCTTCAAGATAAGGATGCTGTGAGCCGAGAGGCCCGACTGATGAGTTGTCGAGCAGCCTCGCGCGCCTGCGCTATGCGAGCTTGGGGAATCGTCTTCCTTGCCGCAGTTTGTGTTGTCTCCTGCCTGGCTCAACCGGAGAGCCCTACCTTTCGCGTGAATACCTCGGTCGTGCTGGTTCCGACGCTGGTGGAGATGCACTCCGGCGATGTGGTCTATACCCTGAAGCCCGATGATTTTATCCTCGAAGACAATGGCGTCCCGCAGAAGATTCAGGTAGACGAGGACTTCGATCAGGCTCCGGTGTCGTTGATAGTTGCTATCGAGAAGGGCCGCACCAGTCTGCTGCAATTTCAGAAGATCAGCAGGATTGGTCCGCTGGTAGATCTGTTCCTGGGGCAGGGGCGTGGCGAGGCAGCCGTGGTTACCTTTGACAGCCAGCCCCAGTTGCTTACGGATTTCACGGATGATACGGAGGCAATCGGAAGGGACCTGCAGCGCCTGCAGCCAGGAGATGGCGGGGCAGCAATTCTGGATACGGTCAGCTACTGTATCGACCTGCTGGAACAGCAACCCAGCAACCGCCGCCGCGTCCTGCTGTTGATCAGCGAATCGCGCGATCATGGCAGCAAGCATGTGGATTCGCAGCAACTCATCGAACGCCTGGGCACCAGTAATACGCTTGTGCTTAGCGTGACCTACTCCGCGGCGAAGGCGGAGGTTCTGAACGATGTGAAGGGCGGGGGAGCCGCGGGTTCCACGATCAACATCCTGTCCCCGATGATGATGGCGATTGCTGCGGTTCGAAAGAACGTTGCGAAAGAAATCGCGGTGATGAGTGGCGGCGAATATGTGCCGTTTACCAGGGAGAAGGCCTTTCAGGACAGCATCGCGGAGGTGGCGAAGCACGCTCGAAATCGCTACCTGTTGAGTTTTCATCCGACAGATCGCACGCCCGGTCTGCATACGTTGCGGGTGCGGCTGGCGCAGGATTACGGTGCGCATGTTGTGGCGCGCACCAGCTACTGGGCGGCGAAGGACGAGGCTGAGCAGGGCCGATAGCCGGTTCTATACTTTCAGTCCGATGGACCGCATCAGTTCCAGCCCATTGCTCTTTGTAACTACCCCTTCGCGTAATTTGAAGTCGAATTTCATCCTTCCATTTTCCATCTCATCCTGAAAATGCACGTTATGGAGGCGATGATCCTGCGAGATATCGATCTCGGTCAGGGAGAGATCGTGAGTGCTGATCAACCCGATGGCGCCACGATCCATCAGCGCGCGAACGATTCCTTCTGCTCCAATGCGGCGATCGCTGGAGTTGGTGCCCTGCAGCAGTTCATCCAGCAGAAAGAGCAGGGGCGGAGGCTGTTCCGCCAGGTCATAGATCTGGCGCAGGCGGGTGATCTCCGTATAGAAGCGTGAGTTTCCCTCCTGCAGCGAATCGTGAATGGCGATGCTGGCGCCGACATGCAGCGGTGTCAGTCGCAGGAGTCTGGCGCGGACGGGCGCGCCAGCCATAGCCAGCACCGTATTCACACCGACGGCACGTAATAGAGTGCTCTTCCCGGACATATTGGAGCCGCTTACGATGAGCGCACGTGCCGGCTCCACAATACTGACCGTATTGCGAACACACTTCGCTGCGGGTATCAGCGGATGGCCAAGCTCTTCCGCGTGGAAGGATGCCGCCCCGCTGATGAGTTCGGGGAAGGAATTCTCCGGGTGTTCGTAACTGAAGGCTGCCAAGGAGAGGAGGGCCTCCATCTCTCCAATGGCGCTGAGCCATGTCCGGACAGCGTGCCCATGATCGCGCCGCCATGTTTCGGCGGCGTAGGCTGCCTGAAACGAGTACATCAGCGGGACATTCAGGATGCGGAGAAACCAATTCTCCCGCGACTCGATGTACTGCACAATGTTTCGCAATCGCGCGATCGCCCGCGAGCCTTCCAGATGATGGGAGGACAGCGCTGCGGAGAGGGTCTGCAGCCTTGCCGCAACGAAATGTTGGCGCTCGAGCCGGGCCAGCAGGGTGGAGAGCAGGTTGAGGTCTTCAAACTCGCGCTCCGTACCGGCCAGGGCTTCCTCGGTCTGCTTGCGGAAGACAAAGAGGATGCCGCCCTCTATCGCCACGGTGGCCAGGAATGGGGACTTCACATCCCATGCCGCCCAGAGAACCGCCGTGGCAACAGCAAGAAGGGCGAGCAAGAGGGCGAGCCATCGCAACCATTGCTGAGGCAGACCATTCGGGGATTCCGCCCACTGCAACAGGGCTTCGGGATGAACTCCGGCGCGGGAATCCTCGCTGAGCACGGCGAGGTCTTCGCGCAGATTGAGTTGCGGGCGGAGTTCCTGAATGGCCGCATGCCGCTCGTGGATCGCGTCCACCGTCGACGGGGATAAGAGCCATTGTGCCAGCGTGTCTTCGCCCATGCGCGTGCGGGCGATGGAGAGGAGCTCAAACAGGCTGCCCGCTCCAAATAAATCGAGATCGGCGGCATAGATGTGATGCGGATCGCGAAAGCGCTCGCCCTGTTGTCCTGTGCCAGCCCAGCGATCTTCGATGCGAGCCAGTCCGCTGCGATACACCGATGCGGCCCTCTCCGCGAGAGCCCGCCTTTGGAGCACGCCCGAGTGATACGAGGCGATGCCGGCAAATGCGGCGATTGGCAGAAAGAGCCACCATGGCGAGAAGAGATGCCGTCCAAAAGAGAGCCACGCCGCGAGAAGAGTTGCGATCGCGAGCAGCAGTCGAGTATTCCCGAGCCGAATGTGAAGCTGATCGAAGTGGGCGATGCGGAGTTCACAAGCCCGCAGGCGCTGACCGTATTCTTCTATTGGGGGCGATGGCATCGGGTGATGTACCTTGTTATCTGTAAGTTACCGCGTTGAATTTCAGGGGAGTCCGGGAGCGTTGCCGGGGTGCGATTTTCGCCTCCTGTTTGATTTTGCAAAATTGCAGGGTGGACACGGCTCATGTTACTCTTGGTCAGACACTTAGAGAGTGGACTAGAAGAAAAATAGAGGAGTACGCACTTTCGTGCTGGCACCTGCAAAGAAAATCGACATCATCACGCGTTTTCGCACTCACGACTCCGATACCGGAAGTCCTGAAGTGCAGATCGCTATTCTCAGCGAGCGCATAGGCGAACTCACCGAGCACTTCAAGACGCACAAGAAGGATCACGCTTCGCGGCGTGGACTATTGATGCTGGTGAGCAAGCGCCGTCGCCTGTTGGATTACTTGAAGACCAACGACTCTGACCGCTACCGCGATGTGATCGGGAAGCTGGGCATCCGCAAGTAAGCAAGCGAGAACCTTGTCCCCAAACCTTACGCGACGAGATTGGGTAATGCTGGCCAGATCTCTGGCTGGCGTGTATGGCGCGACATACGCCGCAACGGACGATCCGGAGTATCCCGGAATCCGTGCGGCGGTTTTGCGTTTTGGAGCAAGAGCATGGCTCTGAGAGTGGAGCGAGCACGAACGCTCGCGGCAGTCCGCTCCCGAAACATCTTTTCGGCGCCCTATACATCCCTCTTTCCCGCGCGCATTTGGTGCTGGAAGTAATAGAAATGAGGAATTTATGAAGCAGGACGTCACAGTCGAACTTGCCGGTGGCAAGCGGCTGACATTTGAAACGGGCCGCATGGCCAAGCAGGCCTCTGGCGCTGCACTCGTCACCATGGGTGACACCGTCGTTCTGGGAACTGCAGTAGCCTCTCCGGATCCCCGGGAAGGCATCGATTTCTTCCCCCTTACCGTTGACTATCGCGAGTACGCATACGCTGGTGGGCGCATCCCCGGCGGCTTTATCAAGCGTGAGGGCCGGCCCAGCGAGCGTGAGATTCTTACCTGCCGCCAGATCGATCGCCCCATCCGCCCCTTGTTTCCTGAGGGCTTCCGCAATGAGACCCAGGTAATCGCGCTGGTTTTTTCGGCGGACAAAGAGAATGACCCGGACATCATCGGCATCAATGCCGCAAGCTGCGCGCTCTCGCTCTCGGATATTCCTTTCGGCGGCCCTGTGGGTGCCGTTCGCGTCGGTCTGGTCGATGGCGAGTTTGTCGTCAATCCGACCTATGCTGAGCGTAGCGCAAGCACGCTGAACATCACGGTTGTCGGCACCAAAGACGGCATCGTGATGGTAGAGAGCGGCTCAGAGGAAGTGAGCGAAGACACGGTGGCCGATTCCATCGACTTTGCCCACGTGGAGATCAAGAAGATCGTTGCCGCGATCGACGAGCTGGTGAGCAAGGCCGGTAAGCCGAAGCGCGTGATTCCTGCTCCGGAGTTCGATCAGGAATACTACGATGCCCTCTCCGCGAAGGTCAGGGATCGCTTGACGGATGCCCTCGATACCCAAACACATCCCAAGGCCGAGAGCTATGCGCTTATCAAGGCCATCAAGGATGAGCTGGTGCAGGATCTGCCTGAGGGCGAGGCCGATGCCAAGAAGAAGCTGGCAAAATACTACGAACATCTGCGTGAAACCATCTTCCGTCAGCAGGTAACGAAGGATCGTATCCGTCCGGATCGCCGGGCCTTCGATGAGATTCGTCCCATCACGATTGAAGTGGGAGTGCTGCCGCGTACGCATGGATCGGCTCTCTTTACGCGTGGAGAGACGCAGGCGCTCGTGACCGCGACACTCGGGACTACCGATGACGCACAGCGGCTCGAGACCTTCGAAGGCGAAAAGAAGAAGCGCTTCATGCTGCACTACAACTTCCCGCCGTTTTCGGTTGGCGAGGTGGGCCGCATGACTGGCGTCGGACGCCGCGAAGTTGGACATGGAGCGCTGGCGGAACGCGCCATCTCCGCAGTGCTGCCCAATGAAGAGGAGTCGCCCTACACGGTTCGCGTTGTCTCCGACATTCTGGAGTCAAACGGATCGTCTTCGATGGCTTCGGTTTGCGGTGCAAGTCTTGCGCTGATGGATGCGGGGCTCCCCTTGAAGGGCGCTGTGGCCGGTGTTGCCATGGGCCTGGTGAAGGAAGACGAGAACTACGCGATCCTTACGGATATTGCTGGCGCGGAAGATCACTACGGCGATATGGATTTCAAGGTCGCAGGTACCCGCAAGGGCATCAACGCGCTGCAGATGGACATCAAGATCAGCGGCATCACCGGCAAGATCATGCGCGAGGCACTCGAACAGGCTCGCCGTGGACGGCTCTTCCTGCTGGACGAAATGGATGCCGTGCTGACCAGTGCCCGTGAGGAGCATTCGAAGTTCGCTCCCCAGATCCACACCCTGATGATTCCGACCGACAAAATTCGCGATCTGATCGGACCGGGTGGCAAGACGATTCGCGGCATCATCGAGCAGACTGGCGTGAAGATCGATGTGGACGACACTGGCCGCGTCAATGTCGCGTCCAGCGATGAGGCGGGTCTGGCGAAGGCGCTGGAGATTATCGGCAACATCACCGCCGTGCCGGAAGTAGGGAAGACCTACCTGGGCAAGGTTGTTCGTCTGGCGGAGTTCGGGGCATTTGTTGAGCTTTTCCCAGGAACCGATGGATTGCTCCACATCAGCGAAATCGCCGAGCACCGCGTCAAGGAAGTGAAGGACGAGTTGCGGGAAGGCGACCAGGTGCTGGTGAAGGTGCTGGGCATCGAAGGCAACCGGATCAAGCTGTCACGCAAGGCTCTGTTGAAGGAGCAGCGCGCCAAGCTCGGTTTGCCGGAGCCAACAGCGGCGGCGGCGAGTGAGGAAGAAGCAGGCGAAGCCCCTGCACCCCGCCGGCGTGAGCCAGTGGAGCGCCAGCCATCCTCCAACGCGAGCACGATCACGATTGAGGGCGGAGACGACTTTGAAGACGAAGCCCCTTTCGAAGAGGGTGACGACGAGCCAAACTTCAATCGCATCGATGGCGCGCCAGTAGGTGCTCCCCCGGCAGGCCGTGCTCCCGCAGGCGGACCGGCGGCGGGGCAGCGCAAGCGTCGCCGTCGCAGCCGGGGTCGTGGACCAGCAGGCAGTGGTGGTGGTAGCAATCGCGGACCGCGGTAAATAACCGGTAGTAGGTAAAAGAAGGGGGCTGCGCAAGTGCGCGGCCCCCTTTCTTTTGGTGGGTATGCGGATGGAGGATTTGCCACGCTGGGTAACGATTCAGATAACCAAATGACCCGGTTGAAGGTTACCTGCGAAACTCCTCTTTCGTGAGTTAAACTTGTTTGCGATGAGTGCGTCGATGTACATCGTCGTTCAGGGAGAAGACCCTGGTTTCGATATCTTCGTGAATGGGCACGCCCTGGCCCGCAACGAAGATGCCCTCGAGAAGCTGGCGGAGAAGCTTGGAGTGAAGCCGCTGCTCGAGTTCTTCTCCGCGGATCAGAACTCTATGGCTCTCCTGCTCGAGGAGGGTGCCGGTGATCCGGAATGGGCGAAAACCTTACCCCCGCCGCAATGGTTCTCTCCAGAAGATGGCTTGATTACAATTTGCACCTTGCTGGATTTTCTTCGTTCGTCCATGACGGCGCTGGGGAATGAGACGGCGGCTGTGATCGGCGAGCTGGATGAGTTTGAGGGCGTACTCCGCAAAACCGCAACAAAACATCTGCGTTGGCAGCTGGCTGTGAGCTGGAAGTAGTCTTATCTCCCTAAACGCTGTCGTCTTTGATGATGTGCTACATCTTGGATCGAGGGGACGTATGAATGCGATTCGCCGCTCTGCAGAGCTTTTGTCCCGCGGTAGGGTCTTCCGTCGTAGATTTTCTCGGCAATACGGAGGAGCCCAGCTCTTTGTCACCCCGGAGTGTGGTCTTCGATACCTTCGAAGCAACCTTGAATCGGTCGATACGTGCCTGCTCAATCTCGCCAAAGAATTAGTCCAACCCAACTCGGTGACTTGGGATATCGGAGCAAATCTGGGACTGTTTTCTTTCGCTGCGGCAGGGCTGGCGGGCTCTGCCGGCAAGGTATTTGCTGTCGAGCCGGACACATATCTCGTAGATTTATTGCGCCGCTCCTCGCGCCTCAAGAATGACGGCGCGGCTCCTGTTACGGTGATTCCATGCGCTGTGAGTGAGTCATTCGGCGTTTTGGATTTCCATATTGCGCAGCGCGCACGGGCGGCAAATTCTCTGTCGGTTTTTGAGGGAGGCCAGGGGGGTGGGGTGCGCGAAACCCAAAGTGTATTAAGCGTCACCCTGGATTGGCTGGCGACACAAATTCCTCCGCCGGATCTGATCAAGATCGATGCGGAAGGGGCTGACCTCCGAGTTCTTCGCGGGGCATCCCGGTTGCTCGACGAGCATAAGCCCGACTTGATCTGCGAGGTCTTCGAGGGAATTGCCGCAGAGGTAACCGCGTTTCTTTTCGATAAGGGATATACGCTCTACAACGCGGAGCTCCCACGGCGGGAGCGGCGGCCCTTAACTCAAGCGACCTATTCCACATTGGCGGTTTCGAGTCAAAAGGTACGCTCCACTGCGATGGCTTTTGATGCCTAGTGCCAAGTGCCAGGGAAACCGGGCGCCAGCACGATGAAGGATCTCTCTGAAGAGCAGAGCTGTGGGCGCGGCGCTAACCGGACCAGGCATTCATCTGCTTGCGCAGCAGTACGATTTGTCCCAGGTGATAGCTCGTGTGATCGGCGGCGAGCAGTACCTCGCGCAGTAGCGTCTGGCCGTCTCCCCACGGAATCCTGGCGAACAGATTCGATTTTTCATCTTTGATGAGATGTTCCAAGGACTGGAGCCCCCCAAGGACGGCAGCAACGGATTTATCCCATGCTTCTGCGTTGGCAGGAGATTCCTCTTTGGGCCAATATTCTTCCGGCCACTTAGGAGCCACATATTCGGGATTCCTGCAAAAATCCAGCAGATCATCCAGCGCAATACGGATGTGTTCCAGCAATTGCCAGGAGCTCCAGGGGGCTCCATTGGGTTTGAAGGACCACTTGTCGGCAGGGAAATCTTCCAGAACAGTACCCGCATCGGCGTGTGCACTTCCGCCGTGAAGCAGTTCGACCAGTTGTTCGCGCAGGATGCGATCTTCAGGCATGGCGACTCCTTTTGCTGATGGAATGCTTGGATCTAACTTCCGGTTCCAACGGTTTCCCGGCGGGTATTGAAGACGTTCCCCATGCGGCGGATCTGGGCTCCAACGCTGCGCAACTTCTCTTCGATGCGCTCGTAGCCGCGATCCATGTGGTACACGCGATCGAGGATCGACTCTCCGTCGGCCACCAGGGCCGCCAGCACAAGAGAAGCCGAGGCGCGCAGATCGGAACACATCACCGCTGCGGCGGAGAGCGGAGTCTTGCCGCGGACTGTGGCCGTGCGCCCATCGAGCTTGATATTCGCGCCCATGCGAATCAGCTCCTGAACATGCATGAAGCGGTTCTCGAAGATGTTTTCCTTAACGACGGAGGAGCCTTCGGCCTGCGTCAGCAGCGCCATGTATTGCGCCTGCATGTCGGTGGGGAAGCCGGGATACTCCTCGGTTGAAACATCGGTGCCCTTCAAATTGCCTTCGCTGCGAACGCGGATTGAATCTTCGCTGAGAATGTCGATCCGTGCTCCGCACTCCTCCAGCTTGTGGATGACAGCCGATAGGTGGGCTGGATTGCAGTTTGCCACGCAGAGATCTCCGCCAGTAATGACGCCGGCAACCAGGAAGGTGCCCGCTTCGATGCGATCCGGATTAATGCGATGGCGAGCTCCGTGGAGCTTCTCTACGCCCTGGACGCGAATGGTGGAGGTGCCTGCGCCCTCAATCCGCGCACCCATGGCTACCAGCAGCGCGGCCAGGTCGGTAACCTCAGGCTCGCGCGCACAGTTCTCCATCAGGGTTTCCCCTTCGGCCAGTACCGCAGCCATCAGCAGATCCTCGGTGCCGGTAACGGTAATCTTATCGAAGAGCAGGTGCGCGCCTTTCAGGCGTTCCGCGCGTGCCTCAAGATAGCCGTGCTGCTGCACGATGGTTGCGCCCATCTGTTCCAGGGCCTTGATGTGCAGATCGATGGGACGCCCTCCGATGGCGCATCCGCCGGGCATCGCGACCCGTGCCATTCCGGTGCGTGCGATGAGCGGGCCCAGCACCAACGAGGATGCCCGCATGGTCTTGACGATCTCATATTTGGCGACGGGGTCCGAGAGCAGGCGGCAGCTGATCGTGGTGCGATGCTGGGCGCGACCGTAGCCTAACTCGACCTCGGCACCCATGGAGACCAGGAGCTTGCGCTCCGTCTCAATGTCCCTCACCTGCGGTATGTTTTCCAGAACGACTTCATCCTCGGTGAGGATGGCGGCGGCCATGCAGGGGAGGGCAGAGTTCTTGGCGCCGCTTACGCGGATCGTTCCCAGCAGCGGGTTGCCGCCGCGAATTACGAACTTGTCCATGATCCTGCCGTTTCTTCTGTGGAATTTGCCGCTGAGACGCGAGCCTGGACGCGCGCCCGCGGAGCTACAGTTCGAGGGTTGTGTCTTCGATGGCGAGGCGGACGTTGCCGTCAGACCGGGCCAGGCGGCGGACTGCTTCGGGCTTATCCACGTTGGCCTTCAACATTACCAGGGCGACGGGAACGCTGCGTCCTGCCGACTTAATGGTATTTACCGCCGTCTCGCGATCGATATTGCAGGCGCGCATCAGGATATTGATGCCGCGCTCCACAAGCTTGGAGTTCTGCATGTGCACGTTCACCATCAGGTTTTCGTACACATAGCCAAGCCGCGTCATGGCCCCGGTCGTGATCATGTTCAGGATCATCTTTTGCGCGGTGGAGGCCTTCATACGCGTGGAGCCGGAGACCACTTCGGGCCCGACCTCTGCGACTACGCTGATGTCGGCAACAGCGGAGAGTGGTGTGTTGTGGTTGCAGGTGACGGCGGCTGTCACAGCGCCGCGAGCGCGGGCATAGGCCACCGCGGCGACCACGTAGGGAGTACGGCCACTGGCGGAAAGTCCCACCACGATGTCCTTACGGGTGGGGCGCCTTCTGGCAATATCGCGCTGGCCCAACTCCTCAGAATCTTCGTTGACTTCGACGGCGGATGCGAGAGCTTTTGGGCCGCCAGCCATGATGTACTGTATCTGCTGAGGAGCCGTCGAGTAGCTGGGCGGGCACTCGGATGCGTCAAGGGCGGCGATACGTCCGCTGGATCCGGCGCCAATGTAGATCAGTCGTCCGCCGTCGCGCAGGCTTCGCGCGACCGAATCAATCACCAAGGCGATCTCCGGCAGGGCTTTCTTCACAGCGCCGGCGATCTTTGAGTCTTCATGATTGATGATGCGGGCAATCTCGAGGGCCGATTTTGTGTCAAATCCCTGGGAGGCCTCGTTGGAGCTCTCTGTCGTGAGCCCCTGAAGATTGCTTAACGGATCCTGTGGTTTTCCTTCACTGCTGGAATCCGTGTGTGAGGTCATGATGCTAGCCATTGTGATTTGTTCCCCAACTCTGCCTAATTACAATTCTAGCGTCAACTTGTCTTGCCTTGAAGTTGAATTTACACGGGGAAACACCCTGGCAACGTTTTCAGGGACAAAACTCGTTACGATACCGCCAAGATAACGCCAATCTGTTCGTTAGGATCCCGCCAACCCGTTCACGATAGCGTCGTGAAACGCAGGGCGAACCTGCTTGATGGACTGGTTGGAACGGTCGGGCCAAGTGCGGTTCGTCAGCAGGACCACGGCAAGTTCGCGCTCCAGGTCGATCCAGATGGAGGTGCCGGTGAAGCCCAGGTGCCCGATGGAGTGCGGCCCGAAGTATCTGCCGGAGGAGCGAGGCTCCGCGGGAGTATCCCAGCCCAGAGCCCTGGATGTCCCCGCTGGAAACACACGCCGGGTTGCGAAGAGGGAGACGGTCTGCGGGTGGAAGACGGATGGTTCGGCCTTCGGTTCGAGGATTACTTTTGCATAGCTGAGCAGATCGGGTACAGACGAGAAGAGACCTGCATGGCCGGAGCAGCCGCCCAGTATAGAGCAGTTCTCGTCGTTGACCTCTCCCTGGAGGATGCGATGCCGGAAGGTAGTGTCGTACTCAGTTGGGGGAATCGAGGAGCGCCACTCCTGGGGTGGGCAGAAGCGCGTGCTCTGAAGGCCGAGCGGCGTAAAGACCTCCCGTCCGCAGAAGCTGTGCAGCGGTTCGCCGGCGAGAACCTCCAGCGCCTTGCCAAGCAGCAGGAAGCCTATGTCCGAATAGACAGCGCGCTCCATCGGAGCGGCTTCGAGCGGCATCTGCAGGCAGGCGCGCAGGAGTTCATAGGGGGTCGTAGCCGTTTCAAACAATTTTTTGTAGGCGGGTAAGCCGGACGAATGCGCCAACAGCATGCGGATCGTGACGTGCTGCTTCGGGCTGCCGGGCTGCTTCCCGATTACGAATCCTGGAAGCACATCGCCCAGTGGCATGTCGAGATCGAGCACGCCCCGGTCGTGAAGAATCATCGCGGCGGAGGTGGTGGCAATAACCTTGGTAAGGCTGGCTACGTCAAAGACCGTGCCGGGGGCGACCAGCGGACTCTCTTCTTCATAGGTAAACCGCCCCACGCCGTCCATCGCCACTACCTGGCCGTGCCATAGAACCCCGAAGGCAGCGCCAGGGAAGGCGTGCTCGGCAATTGCAGACTGCAGCACGGAGTAGGCTGCGGAGAAGCGGCTGCTCTGCTCTGCGGCGGAGTCTGGAAGATTTGCAGGATGCTGGGACATTGACGCCATTGCCCTTTCAGAGAACTCCCATGGTAACGCCTAACCCAAGGTGCGGAGCATGAAGCGCCTCATTTTTGTGAAAGGGCGCGATATCTGGAGGCGGCAGGACGGAGGAGTGGCTAAACCCGCTCGAGGCGGCTACCATGCGGGCCGTTGCGTCCGTCTATAGGTATAGAAAAGAAAGCAGAAAGCTGTCTTTAAGAGAAGGCAAGAATACGTCTATAAGAACGCATAAATCAGGTGTGCCAGGAGGATCCATGCGGGGACAAGCGGGCTGGTGGATGGCAGGGTTGCTGGCAATTTCGATCGCAGGAGCGCAGGGGCAATCCGTGCCTGCATCGGGAGATCCGGCCGCCCCGGTTGCTCCGGAATCCGCAGCGGCCGCCCCTGCAACTGCCCCTGCGAGCTATGTGGTTCCTCAAGGCACAAAGATTCTCCTCTCGCTTACGAGCGCAGTGAATACGAAGTCTGCCAAGCCAGGAGATGGCGTCTACCTGGTCTCGACCTTCCCGGTGGTTGCTGGCAATCGCGTCCTGATTCCCGCCGGAGTCTACGTTCAAGGGACGGTGGATCATGTGATCCGCCCTGGCCGCGTCAAGGGGCGGGCGCAGGTGGGAATGCACTTCACCTCGCTGATCTTTCCTAACGGCTCCGTGGTGGAGATTCCCGGAGTCGTGAATAGCCTGCCAGGGTCTGCCGGGGCAAAGGTGAAGGACGGCGAAGGTACTATCGAGCAGCCTGCCAACAAGGGGCGAGACGCGGGCACCGTGCTCAAGGGAGCAGCCATAGGCGCGGAGGGTGGCGTCATCGGCGGAGCAGCTACGGGAAACCTGGGCCAGGGTGTCGGCTACGGATCTCTCGCAGGAGCGCTGGCGGGTGGAATCTACACGCTCTTCCAGCGGGGTGAGGATGTGAACATACCCCAGGGCACGGTTGTCGAGATGTTGCTGCAGCGGCCGCTGATTCTGCAGGAAGAGAATCTGAAGCCCGGGAATGCTGTGGGGCAGCCCGCCTATATTCCATCTGCGCAACAACAGCCGCTGCCTAAGCCGCGAAAGCCATCGGGCATGCTTTGTCCGCTTGGAACTCTTGGCTGCGACTGAGATTGCACTGTATGCTGAAAGTATAGGCGGGAACAGATTTCCGCTGAGTAGAGAATGATGGAAGACAGTAGCTTCGACTCCACACCCCAAGCCCCAAACCCAGACTCATCCATCGAAGAAGCCGCTGTTTCTTCCGAGCCCGGGACGCCGCGCAACCTGCGGATATGGTTGCGCGACCTGCTGGTGTCGATCGCTGCCTCCGTGCTCATCATCACCTTCCTCTATCAGCCGGTAAAGGTAGAGGGAACCAGCATGCTGCCCCGCCTCGAAGATCAGGATCGGCTGTTCATCAACAAGTTCGTATATCACTTCGAGAAGATAGAGCGTGGCGACGTGGTGGTGTTCTACTACCCTCGCGATCCGGAGAAGAGTTACATCAAGCGCGTCATTGCGCTGCCCGGCGACGAGCTGCGTATCGACCGGGGCAGCGTTTTTGTCAACGGCAAGGCGATTTCGGAGCCCTATGTGCCGCGCCGCTACTTTGACGGGCGCTCGGTGGACCGAATGGTGATCCCCGCCAACGAGTACTTTGTGATGGGCGACCACCGCTCCATCTCCAGCGACAGCCGCGACTTCGGTCCCGTGGAGCGAAACCTGATCTATGGCAAGGCGGCGTTTGTCTACTGGCCGACGGGGAAGATGGGCGTGGTGCGCTAGGCGCATCTTCCGATTTGTTCCCGCACCACCGCATTGCTGCTCCGGCACTCTTGCCGGGGTGTGCGCCAAAAAATAAATCCTCCGAAATCGCAGGAAAATGGCCATCTCTGCCATGCAGGCCCAGTTCCTTGCTGCTTTGAGGGCGATTCTTTGGTAACATCGAATGAATCCACTCGACGGAGAAGCGATGCAGGCGATTCTTGCGCTCGAAGACGGGCGCATCTTCCGCGGTGAGGGCTATGGCGCCAAGGGTGAGTGTTCTGGCGAGGTGGTCTTCAATACATCGCTGACCGGCTACCAGGAAATCTTCACCGATCCATCCTATGCCGGGCAGATTGTTGTTCTGACCAACCCTCAAATCGGTAACTACGGCACCAATTCCGCAGACAACGAAGCGGCTCGACCCTTTATTGAAGGACTCGTCACGCGCGAGTTCTCTCCTATCAGCTCCAACTGGCGCTCGGAGCTGGTCGCCGACGAATATCTTGAGCGCTCTAAGATTCCCATTATCAGCGAGATCGATACTCGTGCCCTGGTGCGGCATCTGCGTACCTATGGTGTCATGCGCGGGGTGATTGCCACCTTTGAGGACGGCGCCACGGTTGACAGCGACGCACTGGTCGCCAAGGCTCGGGCCATTCGCAAGATGGATGGGACCGATCTGGCTAAAGTGGTGACGACAAAGGCCAGTTATGACTGGACCCCGACGGATCCTCGCAACCATGATTCCAGCCAGGACGCCAACCGCGGCTCCGTTGTATCCGCGGCAAAGGACGAACGGCCGGAACTGCACGTTGTCGCCTACGATTTCGGCATCAAGTACAACATCCTGCGCATGCTGACACGTGAGGGCTGTCGCGTGACGGTGGTTCCCGCGCAGACTTCTCCCGAGGATGTGCTGGCGCTGAATCCGGATGGCATCTTCCTGTCCAACGGGCCGGGAGATCCTGAGCCGGTGACCTACGCGCAAGAGAGCATCCGCAGGCTGGCAGGGAAGAAGCCCATCTTCGGAATCTGCCTGGGGCATCAACTGATCGGGCTAGCGCTGGGCGGCAAGACGTACAAGCTGAAGTTTGGACACCACGGCGGAAATCATCCAGTGCAGCACGTTCCGAGTGGCAAGGTGGAGATCACAGCGCACAACCACAACTTCGCGGTAGATCCTGACTCCATCAACCAGAGCGAAGTGGAATTGACGCATGTAGACCTCAACGACAATACGCTGGAAGGTTTGCGGCACAAGTCGCTGCCGCTGTTCAGCGTGCAGTACCACCCGGAAGCAAGCCCTGGGCCGCACGATTCCAATTACCTGTTTCATGACTTCCGCAAGATGATGGAGGAGTGGAAGAAGTGACCCACGCGGGCTTACTTTTCGCCACCCCGATTTTTCTCACAGCATTCCTTTTTTCTAAGACGCAGGTATGCGCGCTACAGAGCGGTGCGTACAGGCGTGGAAGAATCTGTGCGGGGGCGAAGGAAAGCCGCGCCGCGTTCCAGGCCGCGACTGAAGATCCGAATAATTTTGCTGGCCGCAGTAACCAACAAGGATTTGGGACGTAGATATGCCACGTAGAAACGACATAACGAAGATTCTGGTCATCGGCTCAGGGCCGATCGTGATTGGGCAGTCGGCGGAGTTCGACTACTCCGGGACACAGGCGTGCAAGGCGCTGAAGGCAGAGGGGTATGAGGTCGTGCTGGTGAACTCCAATCCAGCGACCATCATGACCGATCCCGAGCTCGCCGATCGCACCTATATCGAGCCGCTGACCAAGGAGTACGTCGAAGAGATCATCCGCGTGGAAACGCAGATGCTCAAGGATGAGGGGCGCACCGGAGTCTTTGCTCTGCTGCCGACCGTGGGTGGGCAAACGGCGCTGAATCTCGCCGTGGATCTGGCCGACGCAGGCATCCTCGACAAGTATGGCGTGGAGTTGATCGGCGCCAAGCTGGAGGCGATCAAGAAGGCCGAAGACCGTCTGCTCTTCAAGGATGCGATGACGCGCATCGGCCTGGATATGCCGCGCTCGGCGCTGGTGAACAATCTGAAGGACGGGCTCGAATTCGCAAGCAAGATAGGCTTCCCGGTAGTTATCCGGCCCTCCTTCACGCTGGGCGGATCGGGCGGCGGCATCGGCTACAACCGCGAAGAGCTGATGGAGATCCTGGCCCGCGGTCTCGATCTTTCGCCAGTCCACGAGTGCCTGATTGAAGAGTCGGTGCTGGGGTGGAAGGAATTTGAGCTGGAGGTGATGCGCGATCTCGCGGACAACGTCATCATCATCTGCTCGATTGAAAACATGGATCCCATGGGCGTCCATACCGGTGACTCGATTACGGTAGCTCCGGCGCAGACGCTGACCGATCGCGAATACCAGACGATGCGCGACGCGGCGATCCGTGTGATGCGTGAGATCGGGGTGGAGACGGGCGGATCGAACGTGCAGTTTGCGGTGCATCCAATGACCGGCCGCATGACGGTGATCGAGATGAATCCGCGCGTTTCGCGCTCCTCGGCGCTGGCATCGAAGGCCACAGGCTTCCCCATCGCCAAGATCGCTGCGAAACTCGCGGTCGGTTATACGCTGGACGAGATTCCGAACGACATCACGAAGATGACGCCGGCGTGTTTTGAGCCGACGATCGATTACGTGGTCGTCAAGATTCCCAAGTGGCAGTTTGAGAAGTTTCCCGGAGCCGATGAGAACCTGGGCCCACAGATGAAGTCGGTGGGCGAAGTTATGGCCATCGGGCGCACCTTCAAAGAATCGCTGATGAAGGCGCTTCGTTCGCTCGAAACCGGCAAGCGTCTTGGCGCAGAGGTGCTGGAGCCGCGTCGCTTAACGCAGCGGCTGGTGACGGCGCAACCGGAGCGGCTGACCTACATTCGCTATGCCTTCCGGCTCGGTCATTCGGTCCGCGACGTGGCGCGAATGACTACGATGGACCCGTGGTTTCTTTATCAGATCAAGGAGATTACCGACACCATTACCGAGGTCTCTGAGGCGGCTGCGGAGAATGTGTCACCGCGACTGTTACGGAAGGCGAAGCGCATGGGCATCTCCGACGAGCGCATCGCCGAGGTCTGGGGCACGCCGACTCACGAGGGCGTTGCGGTAGTGCGTGAGTTGCGCCAGAAGATGGGGTTGAAGCCTGTCTTCAAGCTGGTGGATACATGCGCGGCAGAGTTTGAGAGCATGACTCCGTACCTCTACTCCACTTACGACGAGGAGGATGAGTCCGCACCGACAGCGCAGCGCAAGGTCATCATCCTGGGCAGCGGGCCAAACCGCATCGGGCAGGGAATCGAGTTCGATTACTGCTGCTGCCATGCAGCCTTCGCGTTGAAGGAAGACGGCTACGAAACCATCATGGTGAATTGCAATCCAGAGACGGTTTCCACCGATTACGACACCAGCGATCGCCTCTACTTTGAGCCGCTCACGCTGGAAGACGTGCTGGCAGTGTATGAGCACGAGTCCTCGGGCGGCGCTGAGATAGGCATGATCGTGCAGTTCGGCGGCCAGACTCCGCTGAATCTTGCACTGCGTTTGAAGGCAGCGGGGGTGCCGATCATCGGCACATCTCCCGAGTCGATCGATCTGGCGGAAGATCGCAAGCGATTCGGCAAGCTGCTGCAGGACCTCGAGATTCCACAGCCGCCGGGCGTGATGGCGACCAGCGTGGATGAGGCTCTGGCAGGCGCGGAGAGCATTGGATATCCAGTACTCGTTCGGCCCTCGTATGTACTGGGCGGACGCGCCATGGTGATTGCATACGATGCCGCCGCTGTCTCACACTACATGACGCAGGCGGTCGAGTATTCCCATGACCGGCCGATCCTGATCGACCACTTTCTGGAAGACGCGGTGGAAGTGGACGTGGATGCGCTGTGTGACAGCGAAGACGTTGTCATCGCGGGCATCATGCAGCACATTGAGGAAGCAGGCATCCACTCCGGCGACTCCTCCTGCGTGCTGCCGGCGGTGGATCTTGCTCCGGCAACGCTCGATACCTTGCGCACTTACACGCGCAAGCTGGCGCTGGCCTTGGAGGTTGTGGGGCTGGTCAACCTGCAGTTTGCCATCAAGCGCGGGAGGCCGGGTGAGCCGGATCGTGTCTACGTGATCGAGGTTAATCCGCGTGCCTCGCGCACCGTGCCCTATGTTTCGAAGGCAACCGGTGTGCCTCTGGCAAAGATTGCGTCACGGCTGATGACAGGCCGCAAGCTGAAGGAGCTTCTGCCCGAGGTGGTTGCATCCGGCAAGGACCTGCAGACGGGAGCGCACTTCTTCGTCAAATCACCCGTCTTCCCCTGGAACAAGTTTCCTGGGGTGGACACCGTCCTGGGGCCGGAGATGAAGTCGACCGGCGAGGTGATGGGTGTCGCGGATAGTTTCGGAGAGGCATTTGCCAAGGCGCAACTCTCTGCCGGGCAGATTCTGCCGTCGAAGGGAACCGTGTTCTTCAGCGTCAACGACCACGACAAGCCCGTTCTGGTGGATCTTGCGCGGACCTACATGGATCTCGGCTTCCATATTGTTGCCACACAGGGGACAGCCGACGTGCTGCAGAGAGCCGGGTTGGTGGTGGATCGCGTCTACAAGGTCAAGGAAGGCCGGCCGAATATCGTGGACCTGATCAAGGGCAACCGCATCCAGCTTATCGTGAACACGCCGCGCGGGCAGGATACGTTCTTCGATGAGAAGGCGATTCGGCGGGCCGCTGTGCTGGCACGCATCCCGACAATTACGACCATAGCCGCCGCACGAGCGGCAGCCGAAGGCATCGCGGAGATGCAGCGCAACATCATGACGGTGAATGCCCTGCAATCGCTCCATCGGCGCGAGGTTGCTAGACAATAGAGCAAGTCATCAGAGCAAAGTCTTAGGGGTAGCAGGCTATCAGCGAGGCGTTCGGTGCAAAATCGAACGCCTCACCCTTTTTGGGGATTACATATCGAAGAAATGTGAATAGAATGTTAATTACTGGAGTGGGGGCAAGAGGATCCACTCTGCAACAAGGCGATACACGTGCAATCCCGGTGAGGAATCGGAAGTCACGGATGATACCGAGTAGAACGCACTGCGATGTGGTCCTAAGCCTTTTAGGATCAAGAGTTCTGTGGGTTTGACGCGCGCCTGAACTTTCTGGTCTCGCCACTCACAGACGGATGAAAACCTGTGAGAGAGCGAGGCTTCTAAAGAAATCTTCTTGAAGAAATCTGTCGGATGGCCCGCTCCTCCGCGAACTGGAGTCCAGATTCGGCTCCAAGGCGAATAGGAGGAGTGATGGAACTGTTTTCCGTATACCAATTGCGAGCGAACCGCCGTCCACAGGGTGTTTCCTGTGTATGGGTGCCAACTGGGAATGCCCGTCAGCCGCTGGTCTGTGTCTGGATCGATGCCGAGACGAAGAGCGTGGCTGGCAACAGCCGCGAGGCCGTGGCAGGCGGCGAAAGCCATTTAGGTTTGCTGGCCGCGTAAGCCTCACCTGAGCGGCGTCCAGCAAGCAATCCAAGCGAAGAATGCCCGGCGATTTGCCGGGCGTTTTTTTTGCTCCATTCGAGGATGCTTCGCAGGGGCTTTCAGTCTTCCCGGCAGTTCGCTTTACAATAAGGGAATGCTGCTAGAAGGCATTTTCCCCGCGCTTACCACGCCGTTTTATCCTGACGGCCAGATTTACCTTCGCAAACTCGAACAGAACGTGGCGCGCTACTCGCTCACCTCGGTGGCGGGGTTCGTCGTTCTGGGCTCTACCGGGGAAGCGGTGATGCTCAGCGACGAAGAGTCGCGTGAGGTGCTGCATACGGCACGCCAGGCCACCGCCGCTGAAAAGGTATTGCTGGCTGGGGTAGGGCGCGAGAGCGTCGCAGAGACACTTCGTCTGGCGGAGTTTGCCGCAAAGGAGCAATACGATGCGGTGCTGGTACGGACTCCCAACTTCTATGAGCCGCTGATGCCGGAAGCAGCGATGCTGAATTATTACCGCCTGATTGCGGATCGCTCTCCACTTCCGGTGGTGATCTACAGCATTCCCAAATTTACCCATTACGACATTCCGGTATCGTTGGTCGCGGAACTGGCGAATCATCCGAACATCATCGGGATCAAGGATTCCAGCGGAAGCGTGGAGCGCGTTCGTGCAGTCGTTTCCGCCACGAGCGAAGTGCGCAAGCGCACCGTGACGGTGACGCCGATTTTTGAGGCGGTAACGGCGCGGATGCTGGCGGTAGGCGAGGAAGTCAGCGGCAGCTTTGTCTCGGCAGAGCAGCTTGGCCAGGGATCGACAGTGCTTGCGGCGGCGCCGCCCCGAGCGCGCATGGCCACCCGCACCCGCGAAGTGGGTTTCCAGGTGCTGTCGGGTGCCGCGGAGACGACCTTGGAGTCTCTGCAGGCGGGCTCCAGCGGCGCGGTTCTGGCCATGGGAGCTTGCGCTCCTCAGTCCTGCCAGGAGATTTACACCGCGTGGAAGGACCGCGATCCGGTCCTGGCGCTTGGCAAGCAGGAACGGCTGTCCGTCGCCTCTGGACGTGTGGCGGGCACGCTGGGCATTGCCGGGGTGAAATATGCCTGCGAACTGAATGGCTACTATGGCGGACGGCCGCGGCTTCCATTGCTGCCTCTAACTGCGGCAGAGAAGGCGGAAGTCGAGGTCCTGATGGCGGATATGCGCAGTTAGGGCCTGTTAGCACTACATGAGCGGATGGCGTTGTGAGGAAAATCGCGCCAGACGAGGACGACGGCTGTGGCGCGATTCGCGTTATGAAGCAGGTCCTTCGCTTCGCTCAGGATGACAAAACTAAATGAGGCTCAGGCTCACACAAAAACTAAATGAAGCCCAGGTTCACACAAAAACTACTATGAGGCTGAGGATGGCAAAACTGAACGACGCTCAGAATGATTAAAACTGCCGATTATCCCGATTTCCTTGTCCTTCGTCTCTAGCAGACACCCGAGATGCGGCGATCCTCGCTCCTGAAACTAGAAACGCTGAAGCTCGAAAAAATCGGCTCCCATCGCCACCGCTCGAGTAGGTTAACCGGCCCTGAATGGTGCTGCCTGGCCGAGCGTTGCAGGAAAAAGATTCATCTCCTGAAAAATACTCTAGTCGTTTCGATGCATGGAGCTTTCCGCGATGCATAGTTTGCCCGCTCATTCCTAAATAGGTGCGGCATATATTTCTGCCGCGTTACTCTGCAGTTTAAGTGACTATAATCACAGAGTAGAGAGACCTGAAGGACGATCTTTCGGATTTTGGACTGAAGGGAACCCGCCAAATGGCGACAGGAGATGTAGTCCTGGGTACGACGAGCGTACACACTACGCAGCCAGACTCAGAGGTGCAACAAGCAGCGGCATCCAGACGTATCGTTAACGATTTCAGCATCCAGGTGGCTACAGTCAATGGCTCTGGATCGCAGTCAGCCAATAGCGTTTTGTTGAAGAGCATCTTCGGGATGGGCGTCCCGGTGAGCGGCAAGAATCTATTTCCTTCCAATATTGCCGGGTTGCCCACCTGGTTCACCATCCGAGCGAGTAAAGACGGGTATGTCGCCCGAAAGAAAGAAATCGACATCCTGGTTGCACTCAACCCGGAGACGGCGAAGCAAGACATGTTGTCGCTGCATCCCGGAGCGGCGGCTATCTACGAAGCATCCCTCGACCTGAAGCAATACCGCAGCGAAGATATCTCCTGCTATCCCGTTCCCTTTGACAAGCTGACCGCCGCCATTTGCCCTGAGGCCAAGCTGCGCAAGCTGGTCAAGAACATGGTCTACGTGGGTGTGGTTGCCAAGCTGCTCGGGATGGATGGAGCGGTTGTCGAGCACGCAGTCCGCAACCAGTTTGCGCGCAAGCAGAAGGCTGCTGACCTGAACTGGAACGCGGTCAAGGCTGGCTACGAGTACGCCGCTGAGAATCTGACCAAGGTTGATCCGTTCACTCTGGAGCGGATGACGGCAACGACAGGGAAGATCATCATCGATGGCAACGAAGCTACGGCCCTGGGCTGTATGTTCGCTGGCGTTACGGTGGTGGGGTGGTATCCCATTACGCCGTCGTCCTCGGTGGTCGAGGACCTGATCGATTTGTTGAAGCGCTATCGTGTCGAGCCGGACGGCAAGGCGACCTTCGCGGTGGTGCAGGCAGAGGACGAGCTGGCCTCGATCGGTATGGTGTTGGGAGCTGGCTGGGCTGGTGCCCGCTCGATGACCGCGACCTCCGGGCCTGGACTCTCCCTGATGACGGAGTTTGCAGGACTGGGCTACTATGCCGAACTTCCTGGCGTGATCTTCGACGTGCAGCGTACAGGACCTTCGACGGGTATGCCCACGCGCACTTCGCAAGCCGATCTTCTCGCGGTTGCATTTCTCTCTCACGGTGACACCAAGCATGTGTTTCTGCTGCCCGGTTCGGTGAAGGAGTGCTACGAATTTGCAGGGGCGGCCTTCGATCTGACGGAGCGTCTGCAGACACCTGTTTTCGTGCTGTCCGACCTGGATCTCGGTATGAACAACTGGATGTCCGATCCGTTCGAATATCCGGAGAAACCGCTGGATCGCGGAAAAGTTCTGACCGCTGAGGACCTGAAGCGGCTGGGTGGATTTGCGCGCTACAAGGACGTGGATGGCGACGCCATTCCATATCGCACCTTGCCTGGTACCGATCATCCGCTGGCTGCCTACTTCACCCGCGGCAGCGGCCACAACGATCAGGCACTCTACTCTGAGAAACCGGAGGAGTACCAGGGGATCATGGAGCGGCTGGCGCGGAAGTTTGAGACCGCTCGCACGCTGGTTCCGGCTCCTGTAGTGCAAACCGGCAAGTCCAAGATTGGCTTTATCGGCTTTGGCAGTTCTGATTTTGCCATTGTCGAGAGCCGCGATCAGCTCAGGAAAGAGCATGGCCTGGAAACCGACTACATGCGCATCCGGGCATACCCGTTTACCACCGCGGTGCATGAGTTCATCGCTTCGCACGATCGCGTCTACGTGATCGAACAAAACCGCGACGCACAAATGTTGAGCCTGCTCAAGCTCGACCTGCCAGCGGCAGAGACAACCAAACTTCGCAGCATACTGCACTTCAACGGGCTTCCGATGGACGCACGAAGCATAACCGAAGCGGCGGCAGTGCAGGAGGGGCTCTAAGAAATGGCAACTACAACTGTTACAAATGCACCGGCACCCAAGACTAACCGCCTTGGATTGCAGATAGTAGATTATCGCGGAGGCAAGTCGACGCTCTGTGCGGGCTGCGGACACAACGCAATCTCGGAGCGCATTATCGACGCGATGTACGAGATGGGCGTGCAGCCGGAGCGGGTCATGAAGCTCTCCGGTATCGGATGTTCGTCGAAGAGTCCCGCATATTTTATGGGACGCTCCTTCAGCTTCAACAGCGTTCACGGACGCATGCCCTCGATTGCCACTGGTGCCTTGCTGGCGAATCACACAATGACGGCGCTGGGCGTGAGTGGTGACGGGGATACGGCTTCGATTGGCATGGGGCAGTTCGCGCACCTGCTGCGCCGGAATCTTCCCATGATCTACATCATCGAGGACAACGGCGTTTATGGATTGACGAAAGGCCAGTTCTCGGCAACCGCCGATATTGGCTCCAAGCTGAAGACCGGCGTAATCAACGATCTTCCTGCCATCGATACCTGCGCCCTGGCCATCCAGTTGGGTGCAACGTTTGTTGGGCGGTCTTTCTCCGGCGACAAGAAGCAGTTGCTTGCCATGCTGAAGGCCGCAATCGCGCACAAAGGCACGGTGATGCTGGACGTGATCTCACCCTGCGTAACCTTCAACGATCACGAAGGATCGACGAAGAGTTACAAGTACATGCAGGCTCATGAAGAGGAGATTGCGGAAGTGGGCTTTGTGCCCAGCTTTGAAGACATCTCCGTGGAGTACGATGCGGGCTCGACCTATGATGTGACCATGCACGATGGTTCCCATCTGCGCCTGCGCAAGCTGCACGAAGGCTATAACCCAACCGATCGCGTCGCAGCCGTCTCGCAGCTGATGGAGTCGCACTCGAACGGCGAGGTTCTCACCGGTGTGTTCTATATCAATACCGAGAAACCGAGCTTTATCGAGCAGCTCAACCTGGTGAATGAGCCTTTGGGCACTCTGCCGCAGGAGCGTACGCGTCCTGCCAAAGCAGTGCTTGATGAGATCATTGCCAAGCATCGCTAGGCTGTCGGATCACTTCGTTGCGTAACGTTAAGCGTCAACAAATATGCCCTCGCGTGAAGCGAGGGCATATTTGCGTTCATCCATTTTCCTGAGCTAAACGCGTTCGATGGTGACTGTCTCCAGCACGACCGGCGTTGAGGGACGATCCTGTGCGCCGCGCCGGACCTTGGAGATCTTCTCGACGACATCGTAGCCTTCGACAACCTCGCCGAAGATCGTGTGCTTGCCGGTGAGCCAGTCCGTATTCGCGACCGTGATGAAGAACTGCGATCCATTCGTATTGGGGCCGGCATTCGCCATCGCCAGTTTTCCCGGCTCCTTGAAGTGATGCTTCGAACCCCTGGTCTCATCTTCAAAGCGATACCCAGGGCCGCCCATACCTGTTCCCATCGGGTCGCCGCCCTGGATCATGAAGTCAGGAATCACGCGGTGAAAGATGGTGCCGTCATAGAGCTTCTGGTTGGCCTTCTTGCCCTCGGTCGGGTGGTTCCACTCACGGGTGCCTTCCGCGAGCGAGATGAAGTTGGCGACTGTCTTGGGTGCATCCTGCTCAAACAGGCGGCAAACAATCTTTCCTTCGCTGGTGTTGAATGTGGCATAGGTGCCGGGCTGAAGTGACATGAAGATTCTCCTCGGAATCGTTGGGGAAGCGTTAAGGTTTTGCTGCTGGCGATGCAACAGGCGCCGCTGCGGGAAGGGGAGGCATCGCCTGGCCCTCCTGCACAATGGTGACCTTCTTCAGGACTACGGGTGTCAGCGGCTTGTCGCGAGCGTCCCTGGGGACGTTGGCAATGGAGTGAATTACAGGCATGCTCGCTTCATCGCATTGGCCGAAGATGGTGTGGATCTGGTTGAGGTGCTCGGTGGGTGCTTCTGTGATGAAGAACTGCGAGCCGTTGGTATTCGGACCCGAGTTTGCCATGGCGAGTCGCCCTGGAACATCAAAGTTGAGAGTGGGATCCAGTTCATCCTTGAATAGATAGCCCGGGTCGCCCATTCCCGTGCCCGCTGGATCGCCGCCCTGGATCATGAAGTCGGGAATCACGCGATGGAAGACTGTGCCGTTGTAGAGAGATTTGTGATGCATCTTCCTGCTGGTGACCGGGTCGGTCCAATCCCTGGTGCCCTCGGCAAGCGCGATGAAATTGGCTACAGTTTCGGGCGCCTGCTTATCGAAGAGCCGGCAGGTCATGCGTCCCAGGCTCGTGTCCAGCACGGCGGTGGGCCCGGTGGGCTGTGGGGAGACCTTCACCTGCGCTCCGGGGGCGTCTGGGAGTTCCGCTGCCGAGGGAGCCGGTTGCTGGCCCTGGGGAGGAGTGGATTCCTGGGCGCCGGCGGTATAGGCGAAGGCTCCGCATGCTAAAGCGATTGCCGCGAAAACACGAATAGCTCGTATGCTCATCTCAGGAATCTAGGGTAATTGATGTGCGGCTCCTGATGCCAGTCGTTAGGGGAGAGGAAAGCGGCCGACTGGTTCGCAGCCGCCAGGGAATTGGTCTACTTCTTCTCTCCTGGCTGGTGCTCGCCGATGCGTGGACGCTGCTCGGATTGAAGTTGATGGCTTACCGCTTCCACCTGGCGGAAGACGCGAAGCAGGTTGCCGCCCAGCATCTTGTCGCAATCGGCAGCAGTATACCCGCGGGCCATGAGAGAATGCGTGATCTTCGGCAGGTCGGCGGCGGAGTCCAGTCCTTCCGGGAGCGAATCCACACCGTCGAAGTCGGATCCAAGGCCGACGTGATCCACACCCGCGACTTTGGCGATGTGGTCGATGTGATCGATAAGAATGTGGAAGGGCGGGCGCGGGATTCTGGCGGCGTACTCCTTGTTGAGGGCATCGAGAGCCTGTGTATCAATCGGCTTGCCCTCGGCCTTGTACTTCTCCTTCAGCGCGTTGATCGCCTTCTCCCGTTCCGGAGCCTGCGCCTGCATGGCGTTGCGGAAATCCTGGCTGAGAAAGGCTGAGTAAAAATTCACCATCACCACGCCATCGTTGACGGCGACCGCACGCAGCATCTCGTCCGTCATGTTGCGTGGCGAATCGCACAGCGCGCGCGCCGAGGAGTGAGAGGCGATAACCGGGGCGCGGCTGATGACAAGCGTGCGGTAGAAGGTTTTGTCCGCTACGTGGGAGATGTCCACCATCATGCCGAGGCGGTTCATCTCGTAGACGACATCTTTGCCGAACTCGGTGAGTCCTTCCTTCGTGTGAGGAATTTTCGCGTCGGTGTAGTCACCGGAGGAGTCAGCCCAGTCGGTCGAGTTGGCCCAGGTGAGCGTCATATAGCGCGCACCGAGCCGGTAGTAGTCGCGCAGCAGGCCGAGGTTGTCCTCAATGGAGTGGCCGCCCTCGACCCCCATCAGCGCGGCTAACTTGTGCTGGCGATGCGCAGCTACAATGTCGTCGGCGGAGTAGGCCATGCGCATCTGCTCGGGATACTTTGCGGTTTGTTGATAGACGGCATCCATCAGCGCCAGCGTGCGGTGCGCGTACTGCCCCTTGAAGGCCTCTGGATCGACCCAGATCGAGAAAAACTGCGCACCCAGGTTGCCTGTTCTGGCAGACTCCAGGTTCAGGCTGCCGCCCTTCAGCGGATCTCCAAAATTCCAGCTCTCATCGAGGAAGCGCTGCGTGGTATCGGCATGCGTATCGATGACGATGGCGGCGTGATGTACTGCCAGCGGATCGGCTATCACGGACGCATGCGTCTTCGGCATGGATTCGCTAGGGGTTTTTGGCATCATGGCGGTGTTCTGTGCGTTTACAGAGAGCAGCGAGGCAGCGGCGAATGCGAGCACAAGAGTCTTCATGGTCTTTGGCGAAAGCAGAAGGATCGGTTAGCGGGATTCTAGCAGGATGCCTGGTTTATCCAAACGAACGCCCCGTCGGGAACGTGCGCGCAGGCAGCCTCCGTGCCTCGGCCTGCAACTCAGCCGGCCTATCGATGCTTCGGTATATTCAAACGCCTCGTTGAAAAATTCCCGCGCCGCGTGTGCCAGGAGGCCCGGATTACGTTGTCGCATTTAGTTCTCGTGTCCGATGAATGGTATCTGGCGCAGATAGCGTCCGGACTCAAGTTCGTCAAGCACAAAGCTGGCCACCTCGGCTCGCGAAACCTTGCGGAGGACCACATTTCCAACTTCGGTGACGGCTCGGAAATCGCTGTGCGGCATCTTCTCGCTGAACGGAGCTGGGCGCACGATGGTCCAGTCTGTGCCTGAATCTTGGATTAGTTGCTCTTGCCTTTCCTTGTCAGCGTAACGGTTCTTCGTGAATAGCGGAAAGATGATGCGATCATAGAGAAAGCCTCCGTGACCTCTAGTCTCCCCGGCCCCAACGCCGGTAATGCAGACGAGGCGCTTCACTCCCTGCTGCTCCATCGCCGCGAGTAACAATCGCGTCGATTCGGAGAACAATGTCGTCGGTCCAGTAGACTTTACACCGATTGCATACACAACTGCATCCTGGCCTGACAAAGCGTTCGATAACGACTGGCTGTCTAGAACATTTCCTGCAACCACCTTTGCCCCATTCGGTGAAGGCCCGGCAGGGTTACGCACAAATGCAGTTACGTTGTGCCCACGCGCTGCCGCCTCCTTAACGATAAGGCGGCCGACTCCGCCATTAGCTCCGAGGAGCAGGATTTTCAATGCCTCATCTCCATCGCTAACGCGCTTGCTTGTCGTGAACTCAAATCCGTCTTTTAGAGTTCATACCAGGCCACTCGTACGCTCCGGCAAAAAAACATGTCCGGCGGCTTGAGAGAAAAGAAGCTCCGCTGGGGTGTACGCGCGGCCCTGGAATCACACAGCACGCTTAAGTCGTGAACAAGTCCTTTGCGGTTTGGAGGATGACATCGCGGCCCACGTCTGAAATGGCCCGGGTCAACGGCACCTGCTTGGGGCAGGCATTCACGCAGTTCTGCACATAGCTGCATTCCTGGATGCCGCCATCGCCCATCATCGCGTGGAGCCGCTCTTCCTTGAGCACCTTGCCGAGTGGGTTTTCGTTGAACAGCTTGGTCTGGGCGATCGTGGCAGCGCCCACGAAATTCGTAGACTCGTTGAACTGCGGGCACACCTCCATGCAGATGGTGCAGGAGATGCAGCGGGACAGGGGATAGTTCTCCTCCTGCACCTGCGGCATCATGCGAGGTCCCGGTCCAAGATCGTAGGTGCCGTCAAGAGGCACCCATGCCTTGACGCGCTTCAGGTTTTCAAAGAGAACATTGCGGTCTACGGCCAAATCGCGCACGATGGGGAATTTCGAAAGCGGTTCCAGTTTGATCGGCTGCTCCAGTTGATCGATGAGCGCGGAGCAGGCCATCTTTGCCTTGCCGTTGATGAGCATGGCGCAGGAGCCGCAAATCTCCTCCAGACAATTGGAGTCATAGGTGATGGGCGTTGTTACCTTGCCTTCGGCGGTCGTGGGGTTAGCGGCGATCTCGCGCAGCGACGAAATGACGTTCATCCCAGGGTGATAGGGTAGTTCGAATTTATCCCATACAACGGCCCCATCGGGGCCGCTCTGACGCTTGATCTCAAATTTGACGGTACGTTCTGCCATTCTCTTTCTCCCCTGGATGTCTACTTGGCTGCGTCGTAACGGCGCGGACGTGGCTTGATGAACTGGGTATCGACCGCCTCATATTCAAAGCGGGGCTCGTCGGCGTCGGGCGCGAAGTGGGCCTTGGTGGTTTTCAGGAAGCGCTCATCATCGCGCTCCGGAAAGTCGGGCTTGTAGTGTGCTCCGCGAGACTCGTCCCGCAAGATCGCGCCCTGGGTCACCACTCGGCTGAGGTGCAGCATGTTGTAGAGTTGCCGGGCAAAGGCAAAGGTGGAGTTTGCCCAGGTGCTCCTGTCGCTGAGGTTAATGTTGCGGTAGCGCTCCAACAGTTCGTAGATCTTGGCGTCGGTCTCCTGCATGGCCTTGTTGTAGCGGATCACGGTGACGTTCTTCGTCATGGTCTCGCCAAGTTCGCGCCAGATCTTGAAGGGATTCTCCGAGCCGTCGGCCTGCATCAGGCGGGCGTTGATCTCCTCCTGCCGCTTCTTCTCCGCCGAGTGTCCGCCATCGCCCTGTATCGCGGGCAGGCTCTTGGCGTATTCGATCGACTTGGGACCGGCAACGAAGCCGCCATAGATGCAGGAGAGCAACGAGTTGGCGCCCAGGCGGTTTGCTCCGTGATACTGATATTCGGCCTCGCCCGCAGCAAAGATTCCAGGGATGTTGGTCATCTGGTTGAAGTCCACCCAGAGACCGCCCATGGTGTAGTGCATGCCGGGGAAGATCTTCATCGGTACTTCGCGCGGATCATCGCCGACAAATTTTTCGTAGATTTCGAGAATGCCTTCCAGCTTGTGGTTGAGAGTGGCGCGATCGATGTGAGTCAGATCGAGATAGACCATCGGCTGGCCGTCGATGCCGAGTCCCAATTCGTAAACCACCCGGTGAATTGCGCGTGTGGCGACGTCGCGGGGGACAAGGTTGCCGTACTTGGGATACCACTCTTCCAGGAAGTAGAAGCGCTCCGCTGCCGGGATGCTGTTCCACGGGCGGCTGTCTCCGGCCTTGCGGGGTACCCATACGCGACCACCCTCACCGCGGGCCGACTCCGACATGAGACGGAGCTTGTCCTCACCCGGGATGGTGGTGGGGTGAACCTGAATCAACTCCCCATTGGCGTAGTAGGCGCCCTGCTGGTAGAGTGCCGAGCTTGCGGATCCGGTGCAGACGACGGAGTTGGTGCTCTTGCCGAAGATGGCACCGATGCCGCCGGTGGCCATAATGATGGCATCCGCGGGAAAGGTGACGACTTCCATCGTGCGCAGGTTCATCGCACAGATGCCGCGGCAGACCTGGTTATTGTCGAGCACCGCGGAGAGAAACTCCCACGCCTCGAACTTGCGTACCTTGCCTTCGGATTCATAGCGGCGAACCTGTTCATCGAGCGCATAGAGCAACTGCTGCCCCGTGGTGGCGCCGGCGAAGGCGGTGCGATTGAAGAGCGTACCACCAAAGCGGCGGAAGTCCAGCAGACCCTCCGGCGTCCGGTTAAAGGGGACGCCCATGCGGTCCAGCAGGTCGATGATGCCGGGAGCTGCTTCGCACATGCCCTTGACCGGGGTCTGGTTGGCGAGGAAGTCTCCGCCATAGATGGTGTCGTCAAAGTGATGCCAGGTGGTATCGCCCTCACCCTTGAGGTTCTTAGCAGCATTGATGCCGCCCTGTGCGCAAACCGAGTGCGAGCGTTTTACCGGGACTACAGAGAAGAGGTCAACCGTGCCGCCCGCCTCGGCAATCTTGATGACGGCCGAAAGTCCGGCCAGTCCGCCGCCGACGACGATGATCCTGGGATTTGCTGCCATGATTCGATCTTGTCCTTTCTTGCTTTAGAGCCTGATGCCTGCCAGATCGTGCTCGTCCTCGCTATTGCGAAGGAGGGAGCTCGCTGCCGGGTGCGCTGGAGGGGTTTTCGCCATTGGTGATTTGTGCTGGCGTTAAATCCGCAGGAGCATTCTGATATTTGGGGCCAACAAAGGCATACAGGCTGCTGAGCCCGATGGCGATAAGAACGATACCGAGTGCTGTGCAGACATATCCCATCTTGCGGCGTGCCTTGTCGCCCGGGGTGATGCCCCACTTCGCGCAGAACAGCCAGACGCCGTAGGCGAAGTGCCAGCAGATGGCCACAATCGCAATGCCATAAAAGGCCAGCATCCAGGGGTTCGAGAGTTCCATCTGAACCTTGTGGAAGGCTGCTCCCGGATTCTCCGGCAGGGAAACGCCGCTGAAGCGCTGCCGCCAGACATGCTGCGCAATGTAGACGAAGGCGATGATCCCCGTCCAGCGCTGCATCATGTACATCCAGTTACCTGCCCACGGGTAGTAGACGACATTGCTCTTGCCGCGTATCCAGATAAACAGACCATAGAGCGCGTGGTAAAGCAGCGGCAGAAAGATGAAGACCCACTCCAGCACCCGCACGAATGGCAGGCCGTTGAGGAACCGGACCTGCTGCGCGTATGCCGCCGGTCCTTTCAACGCCTCGAAGTTGGAGATGAAGTGCTCCACCAGGAACGCCCCGATCGGAACAATGCCACTCAGGGAGTGAAGCCTGCGCAGCAGAAAGGAGTTACCCTCTCCAGCTCGGAGTGGTTGCACGCCACGAATGGGAGGGGTGGCGGGGCTTACAGTGGTGGCCATGTGCGATTGACTCCTTTGATTTCGTGGATTAAAACGCGAGAAGCTCTCGCGGGAACGAATGTGATTATAGTCACGATACCGATCATTATTGGTGTGCGAGAGAACCACAGTCAAGGAAGCGCCGTTGCAACCTTGAAAATATCCCGAATCGGGTTATGAAATTTTGTGCTTCCATTGCCCAAGGAGAGCGCGAAAAGCGCGGCCACGGTGACTGAGTTGGTGCTTGGTATCGAGATCGATCTGCGCCATTGTTTTTTCGAGTGATGGCAGGAAGAAGAGCGGATCGTAACCAAATCCTCCGGTTCCACGAGGCTCTGTGAGTATCTGGCCTTCCACCGCGCCTTCTCCCGTTACCAGGCACTCCCCATCGCGCGCCAGCGCCAGCACACACCGATACCGCGCCGATCGGAGGGCAGTGGGGACGCCAGCCATCTCCCGCAGCAGCAGGCGGTTATTCGCTTCATCCACGGAGCCGGTCTCGACGGGAACTCCGGCATCCTGCGCAAAGCGCGCCGACCGCACGCCCGGAAGGCCATGCAGCGCGTCTGCTTCCAGGCCGGAGTCGTCGGCAAGAACCAATTCTCCGGGTAAAAGCCGGCTGTAATAGATGGCTTTCGCCCGGGCGTTGCCCTCGAAGGTATCTTCGTCTTCCGGTGCCGCTGGAATCGTTGCGAGACCTGGAAGCGGGAGAAGCGCGATAGTGCCGAGTCTATCCAGATCTCCGGCTGCTACGCGGAAATCCCGAAGCTTGCCGGGGTTGGTGCTGGCGACATAAATCCTTGTGGGCATACCACGAGTGTACGGCTCTCGGAACGGTGCCGGCGAAGATCACGGCCAGACCGGGAAGCTGCGCTAGCCCTTCTCGGGGCGCACCAAATCAAATGCCAGCGGGCACCCTTCGCATCTTGCTGTTGGTCCACAATGCCGCTTGCCCACCTCCACCATCAGGGCGTGAAACTCGTTGAAGTGCTGCAGATGTTCAGCGGAACTGTCTTCCGCAAATGCTTTTTCCGCGAGCTGCTGCAGCTCCATGTAGCGCGGGCGATCGTGTGTCAGATGATGTCGCGATGCGACTCGGCGCAGATACTCATCCACAACCATGACGGGATGCCCGAGTGCATAGAGCAAAATAGCATCTGCCGTCTCCGGGCCAACGCCGGGGAGCAGGAGGAGTTGAGGCCGAAGCACCGCGGTAGGCACGGCCGCCAGGCGCTTGAGAGAGCCGGCGTAGTCCCTGTCGAGGAACTCCACGAACGCCCGGATAGCGGCAGCTTTGCGCAGCATGTAGCCCGAGGGGCGGATGAGCTGGCGAAGCTCTTCTTCTGAAGTTCTGCGCAGCCCCGGCAGGCTGAGAGCGCCCGCGGCGCGCAGATTTTCGATGGATCGCTCAACCGAGCGCCACGCGGTATTCTGCGTCAGGTACGCGCCGACGATGACTTCGAGCGCGGTCCTGGCGGGCCACCATTGCTGCGGACCATAAGCTTCCACAAGATGTTGGTAGAGGACCCGCAATCGTGCCGCGGAGGAATTGTCTGGCGCTGACGGAGAGGTTGAGCCGGAGATGCGGGGAGGTCGGGTCACAACTGCGTCGTTGGCTTGGTTCCTTGCTGCAATTGGCGCTTCCAGTCGAGCAGGCGGGCCTTGGTGGCCTCCGCTTCGGCTTCTTTGATCATGCCCTTGTGCTGGTAGAGAATCGAGAGACTGGTGTGCGCCAGCGGATCGGACGGATCGTGCTCAATGAGCTGTTTTGCCCAGACAATGCCTTCATCCAGACGTCCGCAATCCTGCAGCGCGCGGATCAGGCCGTGCATGGCATCCAGTTTCTCCGGATCGAGCTTCAGGCAGGCCTCAAAGCCCTCCGCTGCTGCACAAGGATCGCCCTCAGCCACCAGATCGATGGCCTGCTGATATTGTTCCTCTGCCGCAGCGAGGATCTGTTCATGAGTCAAATTGGACGATGCTGAATCCATAGGGATGTCCTTATGATACTTCGGAGCGGGGAATTTGATGAAGGCATATACGGAATACCTTTCGTTTGAGACGAAGAAGCGGCGTGAGATGGTACACATCACGCCAAGGATTGAAGAAATTGTGCGTCGGAGCGGCATTCGGGATGGGCTGTGTCTCGTCGCTCCCATGCACATTACCGCGGCGATTTATGTGAACGATAACGAGAGCGGCTTGATTGAAGATATCGGGAAGTGGCTGGAGGATCTGGCTCCCGCCCGCCCGGAGTACAAGCATCACCAGACCGGGGAAGACAATGGCGATGCGCACCTGAAGGCTCTGCTGCTGCACCCCGAGACAACCCTGCCGGTCACCGATGGCCGCCTGGATCTGGGAACCTGGCAGCGGGTCTTTTATGCGGAATTCGATGGCCAGCGGAAGAAGCGCGTCATCGTAAAGCTGTTGGGGGTTGCGTAGCCGGCGGTACTCCTGGCGAGCTTACCGGGCCCGCGAGGATGGAGGCTGCGTTCCTTTCGAGCGTGGGGCGCATGCTGGAGCGAGGCAGAACGATGACGTCCACGCGGCGGTTCTGCCCTCGGCCTTCGGCGCTGGCGTTCGATGCTACGGGATGGAACTCCGCATACCCGGCTGCGGAGAGCCGCTCGGGAGCGAAGTTGTGATCCACGACGAAGATGCGCGCAAGCCGCGTGGCTCTTACGGCGGAGAGCTCCCAGTTCGATTCGAACTGGTCGGTATGGATGGGCACGTTGTCCGTGTGCCCCTCAATGCGCAGGTCATAAGGAGTGCTGCGCAGGACATCGGCAATGCGGTTGAGGATGGGGACCGTGTTGCTGTGCGGAACGGCAGAGCCGCTATCATAGAAGCCCGCTTCCCGCAGAGAGATGACCAGTCCATCATGCCCGATATGAATCGAAACGGTGTGCTGGGCGATCTGCGCCGACAGGAGCCCTTCCAGGTTCTTCTGTATTTTCTGGAAGTCCTGCCGCACCTGCGGCGGAATGAGCAGCTCATTTTCAATTTCGATATTGGCTGGCGTTTCCTGTGCCTGGGCCATGGCATTCAACCTGTTTTGGGCCGCTTTATCGCCGGCGAAGAGCCCAAGGGAACGAAATGCAGAGTCAATCGCCAACGCGAATTGCACTTGCTTTTTGGTGTCAGCCTTCGACGCCGCGTACAGCACGACGAAGAATGCAAAAAGCAAGGTAATGAAGTCCGCATAGGACACCAGCCAGCGATCATGACTGACATGCGCTTTCGCGCGACGACGCCTCATGCAATCTCCTTTGCGGGAATGGATTTGGTCTCGGTGAGAAAGCTGTTCAGCTTGATCTCGATCATGCGCGGGTTCATCCCCTCAAGGATGGAGATCACCCCTTCCAGCAGCATCTCCCGGCGCATCTGCTGCTCCCGCATGCGCAGCTTGAGCTTGCCGGCCGCAGGCAGAAAGAGAATATTCGCTGCTCCTACGCCATAGATGGTTGCGACGAAAGCGACAGCAATGCCCTTGCCCACCTCATCCATCTTGTCCAGATGCTGCATCACCTGGATCAGCCCCATAACGGCGCCAATGATTCCGATCGTCGGCGAAAATCCTCCCGCGGATTCGAAGACAGCTGGAATTCGCTCTTCCAGTTCGTTGTTGTTGTCGATTTCAAGCTCCATGATCTTGCGAAGCTCGCTCGGTTCCGTGCCGTCGACGGCCAGCATCAGGGCCTGCTTGAGAAATGGATCCGTCACTGTGGCAAGATCCTGATCGAGAGAGACAATGCCGCTGCGGCGGGCCTTGTTGGCATACACCAGTAGCTGCTTCAGCGTTGCATCGCCAGTATCCGGCTTCGTCCAGAAGACTGAGAGTACCTGCCGAAAGGCAGAGAGAACCGTCTGCAGGGGGAACTGCAACATCACCGCGCCGATCGTGCCTCCAAAGACGATCATCGCCGCCGTAGGCTGCAAAACCTGACCGATGTTGCCGCCTTCGAGAAGCAGTCCGGCAACGATTCCGATGACCGCCAGCGTAAGTCCAGCAAAGCTGCTCTTATCCATGTCTTTCCATTCAGGAGAATAGGTTCAATAACTGCATACTTGGGGCTGGTGGCTGCATCCGCAACCCTCAGTGCTCTGGACGGCGCCTTCGCTGTGCTGCGTCGTCTGTTATGTCAGCGGCATCGCCCTTGATCCGGGCGAGAGGTTCTTCCATATAGGCGCGCAAAGCCGCAGCCGCACTTGAGGTCACCGCCCGTTGAACTCCATCCTGGGCTCCCGGTGAGACGCGCATGCTTTCACCGAGAAGCCGCGCACGATAGGCGATCACCCGCTCGATCACTTCCGTGCAGCTTTCGCGCACCATGATCTTCTCCCCGTTGATTAACGTGAGCATGGTATCGGGAGAGCTCTCTGCAAATTTAATAAGGTCGCTGTTGATGACCAGCGCGTTTCCATTCAGCCGTGTCAACTCGATCATTCGCGGTCTCTGGCCTCCTGATGCATTTATCGGCAGGACGCGAAGAATATTCACGGGAGAGAGCGCGTGTGAGAGAGCACGTGGAGATTGCTGCGGACAGAAAGAAGAAACACCTCGTTAAAAGATCTTAAGAAATTTGCCCCATTGGAGCATTTCTCGTGCCATACGCATAAAGTCTTCCGCAAGGACGCCGATGAAGGCAGTGGGCAAAACGCGGTTCCTTCCGCAAGGTGATCCGGGGCTGGGCGATGACAACAAGCCCTCCGCTTCCGGTCAGGCACCCGAAGCAGGGAACCCAGAGTTCAACGATTCACCAAACGGGATCTATCAAACAATAGGAGCGATATCATGGCATTGGGTGTCCTGAATAACATCACAGCAATCTATGCGCAGAATAACCTGGCGAACACACAGGCTTCTCTGCAGAAAACCCTCCAGCAGTTGTCTTCTGGTTCGCGCATCAACTCCGGCGCCGATGATGCCGCCGGCCTCTCGCTGGCCAACGGCCTGCAGGCCGCTTCCTCAGCACTCTCGCAGTCCGCGAAGAACGCCTCCCAGGGCGTAGACTTGCTGCAGGTTGCCGATGGTGCGCTCTCGCAGGTTACCAATCTCCTCAACCGCGCCGTTACGCTGGCAACAGAGTCCGCCAACGGTACGATGAACTCTACCCAGATCGCCGCAGCGAACGCGGAGTACACAAATATCCTGGGCGAGATCAACAACATTAACAGCAACACGGAATACAACGGCATCAAGTCTTTCGGTACAACCGCCAAGATTTACACGACCGACGGAACTACCAGCCAAACGGACAACAGCGCAGCTCTGAAAGCTGTTGATGCCACGACATTGGCTCTCACCGCGGCGGGTTTCACGGACCAGACAACAGCACAGGCAGAGTTGACGAAGATCACGGCTGCAATCAATACCATTGCGTCAGATCGCGGTACGGTCGGCGCTAATATCAATACTCTGAGTGCAGTTGGCAATGTCATGAAGACCGAGTCGACCAACACCTTGGCGGCAGAGAACGACGTGACCGCAACCGATTACGGCCAGGCCACCTCGGATATGTCGAAGTTCCAGATCCTGAGCCAGACCGGCATTGCCGCTCTTGCACAGGCCAACCAGTCGCAGCAGTTGATCACCAAACTGCTCCAGTAGCAGCCGGCAGCGAGAAATCCCAAATAGGGGAAGGCATCAGGTAACAGCTGCCTTCCCCATTTGGCGTAAGAGGGAGCATTCCCAGATTTCTCTAATCTTCCGGCCCTGCCTGGCCGTCCACCTGTTCCTAACCCCTCGGAGGAGACGCGATGGGTAATGTTGGTCTCAATTTTGGCTCGGCAACCAGCGGTGCTGGCTTTGATGTAACCGCGACAGTGAATCAGATCGTCACGAATCTGCAGGCAGTGGAGATGCCCTGGAAGACTCAGTTGACGAACCTGGCAAATCAGGACGCGCAACTCTCCAGCCTGGGGACGCAACTTTCCACGCTTACGACGGATCTGCACAATCTCACCGACTTCTCCGGCATCTTTGCGGCCAAGCAGGGGTCCAGTTCCAACACCAACGTGCTGAGCCTTACTTCGGCGAGCACCTCGGCGGTTGCAGGGACACACACGGTCACAGTGCAGAGCCTGGCCCAGACCTCGACCGCGGCATCCGGTGTTGTGGCTGCTTCCGACGTGCTCGCAGGAAGCGTGTCGATCCAGGTTGGGTCTGGTGCGGTGCAGACTGTGAACGTCAATGCGTCCAATCCCACGCTTGCGGGCCTCGCGGCAGCAATTAATGCGGCCTCCATCGGGGTAACTGCAACCGTGCTGACGGATACAAATGGTGCACGGCTTTCAGTGGTGAGTTCAACTCCGGGTGCAGCGGGAACCTTAACCGTCTCAAGCGGTCTTACGGATACCACCACTGCGTCGAGTGCCGTCTCTTTCTCCCAGATTCAAACCGGGCTAGACGCCAGCATGCTGGTGGACGGCGTGCAGCTTACGAGTGCATCGAATACCGTCACGAACGCGATACCGGGAGTGACCTTCCAACTGCTTTCGGCGCCTTCGCCCGCATCGAGCATACAAGTTGTGATTACCAATGACACAACCAGCGTAGCCTCGGCGATCCAAACTTTTGTCACTGACTACAACAAGGTGATGAAGGCCATCAATACACAGGAGGGCAAGGACTCCTCAGGCAATCCCGAACCGCTCTTCGGTTCGACGGTATTAGCCCAGTTGCAGCAATCGTTGCAGGGGGCGCTGAACGCTACCTTCGGCAGTGGTGCTGTCTCCTCCGCCTATTCACTGGGCATTACCGCCAACCAGGATGGAACTATCTCGCTCAACACCGATACGCTGACCTCGATGCTGAATACGAATTACTCGGATGTGTCGGCTTTCTTCCAGAACGCGGGAAGTTTTGGCGCGAGCTTCGCGAACACCCTGAATAATTTGGGGAGCAGTTACAGCACGGGTGCGATCACCCTGGCCTTGAACGAAAACAAGAGTCAGGAAGCAAACCTGAATGACGATATCGCCCGGCAGGAAGCGCTGATCGCGACCCAGAAGACGAATTTGACCGCCGAACTGAATGCCGCCAATCAGATACTGCAGTCGATTCCCGCGCAGATCAATCAGATTAACGAAATGTACAGCGCGATTACCGGTTACAGCAAGACACAGGGCTAGCCAGAAAGCGAAGGAGAAGCAGGTGAATCTCTACCAGCAGCGTGCACTTGAGGGGGCCTCCGGCGTAGAGCTTACGGTTGCGCTCTACGACGGCATCATCCGGTTTATGCGCGAGGCAGCAGCCGCCGTGGATCGCGACGATGTCTCTGGCCGCAGACGAGCGGTGAAGCGCGCCATGGATATTCTGGTTCATCTGCAGGGCACGCTGCGCATGGACCTTGGCGGCAAGACTGCGGAGACCCTCGCCGAGTTCTACACCGCTTCCTTTGCCCTGATGCTGCAAGGCTCGATGGAGTGCTCAAAGGCAAAGTTCGAGCGTGTGATTGCGCAGGTGTGGGAGGTTCGCGAAGCGTGGCGCAAGGTAGCCGCCGATCCGGATCTTGCCGAGAAGACTGCCGCCGAACTGCACCGCCTGCAACAGGCCTCCGGTGCAAACCCGCGCCAGCAAGCCATGCAATCCGTGGTCAGACAATCCGTGATGGTTCCGCAGGAGAGGGAAGCGTCGTCGAGTTGGACTGCATAAGGAAACATGAGAAAAAAGAGAGCAGTGGCCGATTTCAGTGCGTGACGGCCAGCTCTTCTTCCAACTGCTGCTTCTGAAACAGATCCGCGTAGTAGCCGTTTTTCTCCAGTAGCTGCTCATGCGTGCCCAGTTCGGCGATGCGTCCTTCGACGAGGACAGCAATCCGGTCTGCATGGCGCACCGTCGAAATACGATGCGAGATAAAGATCGTCGTGCGCCCCTGCATGATGCGGCGTAGTTCTTCGAGAATCTGTTCCTCGGTATAGGTGTCGACGCTGGCCAGGGCATCATCGAGAATCAGGATTCGCGGATTGCGCAGGATGGCGCGAGCGATGCTTGCACGCTGTTTCTGGCCGCCGGAGAGCGTGACGCCGCGCTCTCCCACCATGGTGTCGAAGCCCCGGGGAAAATCCTGAAATTCTTTGCGGATGTGGGCGGCCTCGGCGGCTCGCATGACATCCTCTTCGGTTGCATCTGGCGTACCGAAGGCGATGTTTTCGCGAATCGTCTCGCTGAAGAGGAACGTCTCCTGCGGCACGACTCCGAGATTGGACCGAAGGACCGCGAGCGGATATTCGCGGATCGGCCGGCCGTCGATCAGGATGCTTCCTGGCGATGCGTCATAGAATCGCGCGATCAGATTTACCAGCGTCGATTTTCCCGATCCTGTAGGCCCGACAATAGCCAGGCTCGTTCCAGCGTCAATCTTTAGGGAGAGATCCTTGAGAATGGGGTAGGATCGCTCTTCTCCGGTGTCATAGGCGAAGGTGAGATTGCGAAACTCAATCTCGCCCTGCATGACGAGATCCGCTGGAATGGAAGGATCTGCATCGTGGTTATCAATCGTCGGCTCCTCCGAGAGAAGCTCGTCAATACGTGTGACTGAGGCAGTGCCGCGCTGGAAGAGGTTGACGACCCAGCCTAAGGCGATGATCGGCCAGGTGAGCATCAGCATGTAGGTATTGAATGCGACGAAGTCACCCACGCTGATGTGGTGCGAGAGCACCTGATGTCCACCGACAAACAGGGAGATCGCCATGGCCAGGCCAAGAATGAATTGCAGGGTCGGCCAAAGCATTCCCATCAGTTGAACAAGTCGCAGGGATCGCCGGATATTTTCCTGGTTGGAACGCTCAAAGGCGGCGATCTGCGGCTCTTCCTGGGCGAAGGCGCGAACCAGTCTTGCGCCGGAAAAGTTCTCCTGTGCCTGGGCGGAGATCTCGGAGAACATGGCCTGAATCCGCTCGAAGCGGTCATGAATGCGGCTGCCTAGAAACTGTACCAGGACCGAGGCCAGCGGTAGCGGAACGAGCGCCACCAATGTCAGTGATGGACTGATGCGCAGCAGGAAGAACAGTGCACCAAGCGAGAACAGAATCGTGTTCGCGCTATACATAATGGCGGGGCCGAGCAGCATGCGTACGGCTGCCAGGTCATTGGTCATGCGAGCCATGATGTCGCCGGTGCGGTGCTGCTGATAGTAGGCGGCAGGCTGGCGCTCAAGCTGGCGAAAGAGATCGTTGCGCAGGTCGTACTCAATTTCACGGGAGACGCCGATGATGATCCAGCGGGTCAGAAAGAGGAAGATTCCCTTGAGCACAGAGACGCCGATCAGCAACCCGGCATAGAGCAGGATCTTCTGCTGCGTGATGCCGTGGTTCAGGTCGTCGATTGCTCTGCGCACGACCTGCGGAAACAGGATCCAGATGGCGTTGCTTAAAACGACCGACACGCCTCCCCAGAGGTATTCCCGTGAGTAACGGCGCATATAGGGGAAGAGCGGGCGCAGGCGGCTGAACATGCTTCTCCTATCTTAACCGAGCGGTGTGCAGTCCGGGGGAATCAGGTGGGTGTTCGCAGCAGCAGATACCCACCGGCGAGGCCGAAGAGCAGGTCAGGCGACCAGGCAGCCATAAACGCCGGCAGCATATTGACGTTTCCCATCGCTTCAAAGGTTCCCGCCACGACCGAGTAGGCAATCGCCACCCCAATGGCCACAGCCACTCCGGTGAGCGACCCCCGCCTCCCCATGGAGAGCGCAAAGGGAACGGCGAGCACGGCCATCACCAGGGTGATCAATGGATAGGCGAGTTTGCGGTTGAGCTGGACGCGCAGCCGCATGGTGTCAAAGCCGCTCTGCCTCAAGTCGCGAATATAGCGGCTTAGCTCGACGAAGCTCATCTCCTGGGATTGGCGGCTTTCCTTTTTAAAATAAGAGGGTTCCTCGCCGATGTCCGGAAAGGTCTTTACATCGAAGGGCTGGTAACTGGTGATGACGTCACCCTGGAAGCTTCGGTCCCAACCCTTTTCAAAGATCCAGCGGTGAAGCTGGGGCTCCCAATAGGCGGTGGAGGCGAAGATTCGGCGCGAAATAGCGAAGCTCTCAGGATCGAATTCAAAGACGCTGAGGTTGGCGAACTTGTCGTGATCCGGGTCGAAGAACTGATAGTAAAAGATGCGTCCGGGCTTTCCCGGCTCCTGATGGCCAAACATCCACTTCTGATCCGGGCGCAGAAAAGTCTGTGCGGGCTTGCCTTTGATGACGCTGCGCAAAGCCTCCTGGCGGCGGTTCGCGCCCGGCAGGTAAAGCTCGTCGAAGGCAAAGAGCGCGACGGCGAGAACGCAGGCGATTACCAGCACCGGCAGGACGACGCGATAGAGGCTGATTCCCGTGGCCTTCATCGCGGTGAGCTCGTTGGAGCGGTTGAGCCCGCCAAAGGTGACGAGTACCGAAATCAGGACGCTGAGTGGCGTAATGATGTAGATCATGCTGGGCGTGAGGTTGATCAGGTACTCACCTACGGTGACCAGCGCCGTGCGATTGCGGATGATATCGCCGAGAAGCTCAAAGAATGTGAAGACGAGCAGGAGCAGAACAAAGCTGACCAGCACCAGACCCAGGGTTGCAAGAAATTCGCGCAGCACATATTCGTCGAGAATAAGCGGAAACCTGCTTCTTCCTTCGCGGTCCCGGCGGGAGAATGACGAGGCTGTCTCCCGAACCTTCTGTTTGCCCGGCAAGGTGGATTTGAACCACGAGCCAACTGACGAAAAGGCGGTGAGGAAACCTCCGCCGAGCGCCATTTGGCGCAGCAGAATCAAGCCGCACACGGCGAATACGATATTTGCCATCCACACTGCTGCGAATGCAGGAAGCTTATCCTGGCGTCCGAGAGCCACCCCGATCGAGGAGAGGAAGTAGTAGACAAAGACCAGTCCAATGGTCAGGACGAAGCCAGCGCTCTTGCCTCCCCGTCTGGAAGAGATGCCAAGAGGAACGCCAACCAGCATCAGAACCAGGCAGGCTGCGGGGTAGGCAAAGCGCTTGTTGAGCTCGATGAGATACCACTTGCCGCCAGGCCCGCGTGACTTGTTGAGGAGCTCCTGGTTTGACATTGCCAGGATCGGGGTCTCACTCCGGCTGACTCGCGCATCATTCTGCGAGCCGACGGCCAGGGGCAGGTCCGTATCGCTGAAGGTGGAGATGCTGTATTGGCTCGGGTCTCCGGTTGGCGATTCGTGCTGCGAGCCATTTCGCAGGCGCATGCGGACGGTCTGGTCCTCGCCATTGACCACCGTGGCCGATTCCGCCGTGGTCACCTTGGGCGATGCGGGATTGCTCAGATCTGCCAGAAAGATGCGGTGCCAGTTCGCGGATCCGGCAGCCGGCTTCACATCCTGCACGTAGAGCACGAATGTCTTGAAGTCTTCATAGAAAACGCGGGGCTGCACTTCAAAGGATGCCTGAGAGTTCCTCAGCGAATTCTCAAGCCTGAGCAACGCCTGTGCAGCTCGTGGTGCGAGGAAGACTGAGTTGCCCAGTCCGATTAAGAAGGCCAGAACAGCAATTCCGGAAATAATCCGGACAAAGGTCCATACGCCAATACCGGAAGCCCGCATGGCGATGATCTCGCTGTCCGCGGCAAGCCTGCTGAGACCAAGCAGGATGCCAACCAGGACTCCCATCGGTATCGTGACGGTAAAGGTGTTTGGCAGCGTGAAGAGAAACACCTCCATCACGCTGGTGAGCGATGCACTATTCCTGACGACCAGTTCAAGAATCTGCCCGAGGGGGCGCATGAACAAAATGAAGGTGAAGAGCGCCCCGCCAATCAAGGCGTACGACAACACTTCTCGCAGGATGTATTTCGTCAGAATCCGCACAGGCTTCGGTCCAAATCCAGTCTACAGGACGGAAGCCACTGCAAGTAGAGGAGCGCGTTTCTCCTGAGCCTCATTTAATTTTGTCATCCTGAGCGAAGCGAAGGATCCGCTTCATAACGCAAAATCGCGCCATCCTGACGTGGTCGTCCCAGGGCAGCGGACCCGCCACAGCCGTCGTCCTCCGCCTCGTCTGGCGCATTTTCCCCTCGCAACGCCCTCCGCTCAGCTAGGGTTAACAGTCGCTAACGCGCATGGAGATAAACGAGGTCCAGCAGTTCGTCATACATCGCATCCGCGGATTCCGAGCCCTTGCGTATGGCGTCGGCAGCGCAGTTCTTCAGGTGATTGCGCATCAGTTGGCGGCTGACTCCACGCAATGCCTGCTGCACGGAGCCGATCTGCACCAGAATATCGGCACAATACCGCTCGGATTCCACCATCTTCTGCAGCCCGCGCACCTGTCCTTCGATGCGGGCCAGGCGCCGCAGCGAGGCGGCTTTGATCTCGGGGTCGACCGCAACGGCCTTTCGCCCCGCAGCACAGGCGCAGCTGCTTGCAGGCTCGCTGGCCGCGTGTTTGTGAGCAGTTTTCGAGGTGGTCATCGGCTTCTGAAGCTCCTTAGACGCAAGCTGTTCGTAAGCACACTGACGGAGCTGAGCGCCATGGCCGCGCTTGCTACGGCAGGGCTCAGCAGGATGTGGAGCGCAGGGTAGAGCGCACCGGCTGCAATCGGAATCCCAAGCACGTTGTACCCGAGAGCCCAGCCAAGGTTCTGCCGCATCACTCGCAACGTCTGCCTGCTCAACTGAAATGCGGTGAGGATGGACTCCGGCTCGCCACGCAGAAGAATTGCATCTCCCGCCTCACGCGCAAGATCGGTTCCCGTTCCCATGGCAAGCCCGGCATCGGCCTGGGCCAGAGCGGCAGCATCGTTGATGCCGTCACCCACCATCGCTACCTTGCGCCCGCTTTGCTGCAGGGTGCGAATGCTTTCCAGCTTCTTGTCAGGAAGCAACTCCGCATAGACCTCGTCGAGGCCGAGATCTTTGCCGATTTGTTCTGCAGCCTCCCGGCGGTCGCCGGTCAACATTACGGTCTTGAGGCCCATCCGCTGCAACGACTGGATGGTGGCATGAGCACCGGGGCGAACCGTATCCTGCGCAGCCAGCCATCCATAGAGTTTCCCATCCTCTGCAACATAGAGCAGGGTCGCGCCCGATGGTGAGCCTTCCTTAAGAGGCTCAATGTCAATTCCCGAGGCTTGCATGAGGGCCTGATTGCCGGCGGCGACCCGTCGTCCCGCAACCACTCCTGTAATGCCGGTTCCGGGATGCACCTGGACTTCGGTTGCCTCGGCGGTAGACATGTTGGCTTGTCGCGCCTTCTCTAGAACGGCGTGCGCGAGAGGATGCTCCGACCGCTGTTCGAGCGAGGCGGCGAGGGACAGCAGTTCCATCTCCGAAACGTCCGTGGCAGGGCGCAGGGCAACAATGGCTGGCTTCCCGTAGGTAAGTGTGCCGGTTTTATCGAGCGCGACCGTATCCACGCGGGCAAGGCGTTCCAGAGCCTCTCCACCCTTGAATAGAATTCCTAACTGCGCGCCGCGCCCGATCGATACAGTCAGCGCCGCTGGAACAGCCAGGCCCATGGCGCACGGACAGGCGATTACCAGGACCGCAATCGAGACGGCAAATGCGCGGCTGACTCCCCCCACCGGATCGAACACCGCCCATGCAGCAAAGGTAATCGCGGTAAGCGCGAGCACGAGGGGCACGAAGACGGAGCTGACCCGATCCGCAAGCTGCTGCATTGGAGCCTTGGAGGATTGCGCCTCCTGCATCAGGCGCAGCATCTGGCCCAGAACGCTCTGCGATCCGACAGAAGTAGCCTTGTACTCCAAAGCCCCGTCGTAGTTGAGCGATCCGCCAATCACGCGATCTCCGGGCACCCGCGGCACAGGGACGGATTCGCCGGTGATCAACGATTCATCTACTGTGCTTTGTCCCCCGGTAACGAGGCCGTCGACGGGGATTCGCTCGCCCGGCCGCACGACTACCGTGTCTCCCGCAATCACGGATGCGAGAGGGACTCGCACCTCCACGCCATTGCGAAGCAGAACAGCTTCCCGCGGCTGAAGCTGCGCAAAGGACCGCAGCGCATCCACTGTGCGGCGCTTGGCGCGTGCATCGAGCCAATTGCCCATCAGCAGGAATCCCAGTATCAACAGGACGGATTCAAAGTAGACATCGGGAGCGAGTCCATGGCGGAGAAATGCACCGGGAAAGAACGTCGCTGCAGCTGAATAGAGAAACGCGGCGCCCGTGCCGAGCGCAACCAGCGTGTTCATATTCGTGCTGCGATGGAGCATCGCTTTCCATGCCCGCGCATAGATGGCGGCTCCCGCCCAGAACATTCCCGCAATGGTGAGAACCAGCAAGCCAAGCTTGAGAGTCTGCGCCGGAATGGAATAGAGCGCAGGAAAGACGCGCATCAGCCAATGGTCCACACTGGAGTGAGTCCCCGAAGACATCAAGGGCATGGAGAGAATCATCGCCACTGCGCCGGCGAACAGCGTCGCAAACGCTTTCGCCTTGAGGGTTCGTTCCTCGTGCGAGCGTTCGTCTTTGTTAGAGGCCGTTTCCCCCGGCACCGGCAGGGAAGCCTCGTAGCCTGCATCGTGTACGGCTTCGATGAGCATCTCGGGCCGTGTGACTGCGGGATTGAAGACAACCCGCGCGGAGTTGGTCATCAGGTTGACGGCAGCTTCTTTCACGCCAGGCGTGGCCTGCAGGGCATGCTCTACATGCACCTGGCAGGCCGCACACGTCATACCCGTCACAGGAAGTGTAACCGTCTCTGTGTCGTGTGTGGAAGCAGTGCTCATTGCTGCTCCACGTGGGTTGGATAGCCCGCTTTGGCGACCGCGGCGACAATCGTCTCCGGTGTGACCGTGTCGCCGGTTACGTGCACGCGAGCTGCGCCAATCTGGACATCATCGACCTGAACTCCAGGAATGGAGTTCAGCGTTTGTGTCACGCGGCGGACGCACGCCCCACAATGCATGTTGTCAATTCGCAGGTTTACTTCGGACATAACATATACCCCCTCCCCCTATAGTACCTCTGCCGGGTGGAATTATTCCAGTTCGGGGGACGCCGTGGTCTCAAAGGGTAGAAAACGATAGCCGATTCCGCGCACCGTTTGGAGATATACGGGCCGGGATGGCTCCTCTTCGATGTAGCGCCGGAGCCGGACCATGAAGTTGTCAATCGCCCGCGTATCCGTGTCCTCGTGCACGCGCCATACCTGCTCCAGCAACTCCTTGCGGGAGATGATCCGGTTCTGATTCTGCACCAGGTAGCGCAGCAGGTCGCCCTCCATCAGTGTCAGGTGGATGGTTTTGTCCGGCATGGTCAGCTCCAGCGTGGCAAAGTTGATCGTCCTTCCCGCAAAGCTAAAGCTGGCGACTTCGTCTGTCGTCTGAGGTGCGGGCTCGGCAGACTCTTTGCGATGCCACCCCATGCGGCGCAACAGGCCGTTCAGCCTGGCGATGAGGATGGAGAGATCGAAGGGCTTGGCAAGATAATCGTCCGCGCCGGCAGCGAATCCCTGCAGCACATCTTCGGGACGACCTCGGGCGGTCAGCATCAGGATGGGAATGTAATTCTGCTTGGCGCGCAGCTCGGCGGCTACTTCAAATCCGTTTTTCCCAGGCAGCATCACGTCGAGGAGCACCGCATCAAAGTGTGATCCATCCGACAGGCGGCGCAGCGCCGATTCGCCATCGCTATCAATCTCGACGGCATATCCTTCCGCCTGCAGGTTGAAGGCAAGCCCCTGGGCGAGATGTGTTTCGTCTTCCACGATGAGTACGCGCAAGGATTCGGGCATCAGTTTTTCTCCAGGGACGCGGCCATCGAGTCCTCAAAGTAGCGTGGCAACTGAAGGGTAATCGTCGTTCCCCGGCCTTCTCCGGCGCTGCGTGCCGTCGCGTCTCCTCCATGTTGGCGCGCAATGGAGCGCACCAGAAAAAGCCCGAGCCCGGTACCTTTCACTTTCAGCGTGCTGATCGTCGGGACGCGATAAAAGCGTTTGAATACGCGTTTGATGTGCGCGGCGGGAATACCGACTCCTTCGTCCGTCACGCTGAGGAGGATCCAGGCGTCGTTCTCCACTTTCAGGCGGATGCGTACCTTCACTTCTTGCGGCGAGTACTTCACCGCGTTGTCGAAGACGTTGAGAATCGCGGTACGCAAATCGTCGTGGTTGCCCCGTACCAGGATGGGGCCCGTTGTTGGGTTTACATCAAACTGCAGCGTCGCGTCGGACAGATGATGCCGCTGCAGAGTCGTGGCGATACATTCGCGGGTAAGGGCCAGCATGTCCACGGGGAGACGTACCTGGTTCTTTGCCCTCTGGCCTACCTCTCCGGCCTTCAGAATCTGCTCCACCATTGCCAGCAATCGTTCGCTGTCGGCGAGCATTATGCCATAGAACTGTTGCCGCTGCTCCTCGCTCAGCGCGCGGCGCTGCAGGGTTTCAAGATAGAGCCGGATGGATGCAATGGGGGTTTTCAGCTCGTGCGTTACGGCATTCAGAAAGGTATCGTGGCGTTCGTTCCGGCGCACTTCGCGCACCAGGAAGATGGTATTCAGGATGAGGCCGACAATGAGAACACCAAAGAATGCCACGCCCAGAATCAGCGGCACAATCTCGCGCCAATTCAAAATGACCCACGTCACATTGAGCGCGATGGCCAGGGCAACCAGGCATACGCCGAGCGTGACGAACAAGACGATTGCGGGTCTGCGTTGAGTAATACGCATGGAACACAAGGATAACTCGGAGGAGAACTCGGCGCTCGCGGAGGGAGGGAAGCGGAGGCTACTGGTTCGGCGAGCCTGCTATAGCCGTGGCTACAGCAGGCCGTAAGGTTAGGCTACGCCAGCAGGACGTGGATCCTGGGGATCGTAATGCGCCACTTTTACATTTTTAGCCAGGCCCAACGCCTTCAGCAGCAGAATGCCGTAATAGTTCGGATCGAACTCGTACCACGCTAAACCGTGGCGTGCAGAAACCGGGTGTGCGTGATGGTTGTTATGCCATCCCTCGCCGCCGGTCAGCAGGGCTACCCACCAGTTGTTGCGCGAGTCGTCGCGGGTGGGAAAACGCTTGGAACCCCACATATGCGTAGCGGAATTTACCAGCCAGGTTGCGTGCAGGCCAACGACCACTCGGAAGAAGATTCCCCAGAGAACAAAACTCCAGCCACCCAGCGCGAACAGCGCAACGCCGAGAATTGCCAGCGGAACCCAGTGATACTTGCTCAGCCAGAGGATGAAGCGGTCCTTTACCAGATCTGGTGCGTAGCGCGCCAGCAGGGATGTTTCGGAATGAAGACCCGGTCCGCTCATGATCCAACCCATGTGCGACCACCAGCCTCCATCGTGGGGAGTGTGAGGATCGCCGGGACGGTCTGTAATCTGGTGATGGATCCGATGGGTCGCCACCCAGAAGATCGGCCCTCCTTCGAGAGACAGCGTTCCGCAGACTGCGAGGAAGTATTCCACCCATTTGGGCGTGGTGTAGCCGCGATGCGTCAGCAGGCGGTGATACCCCATTCCGATGCCCATATTAATGGCGAAGACGTAGAGCACCGCGGAGACAGCCAGAGCCTTCCACGAGAAGAAGAACAGCGCGGCCGCCGCGAGAAGATGGAAGACGATCATGAACGACGTTGTCATCCAATTGCGGGTCTGTCCCTGGGTTGCGCGGCCGAGAATGGTTGTGGGCTGCATCTGTGCGCCGCGAGGCGCGGCATTGGCCGGGCGTGGATTTGGGCTCTTCGCCGGTGCTTCAACCATTGCTGGCTTTTCAAGGAGTTCTACTGGCATAAAGATGTGATCCTTCGGAAAAACTCTTCCTGTATCCAACGTAACAGGAGGATCACCCGCTGCACCGTAACACTTTTGTAATGGTAGCGAACGCCGATTCGCGCTTTGATTGGGGCAAATATTCAGAGCTGGTCGGGAGCAAGCTGCACGGTTACGTTTCGGACTCGCGAGACGCGGGCTAAGTCCTGTGAATAATCAATGAAAGAAGGTTGGAGCTGTCGTCGCGCTGTCGTCGGGCGGCTCGTTATCTGGTCAAATGGAGTCACTATGATGAAGCGGTTCCCCTGGATCTGGCCTGTCTGCGCTGTTTGTGTCTCCACCCTTGCCATTGCTCAGCAAAGTGAAAAGAAGGCGATCGATCTGCCCTCCAGCAAGCAGATTCTTGCGCCGGTTCCGGGCTCCCTGGAGAAGCTGAACAGCCTGCCTATGGCCTCGGCCTGGTCTCCCGATGGCCGCTATCTCGCGGTGTTGAATGCGGGCTACGGCACCTTTGAGTCCAATTACCAGCAATCGATCGCTGTTCTCGACACCCAGACCGGCAAATTGACGGATTATCCAGAAGCGCGCACGCGGAGTTCGCTGCCCCAGACCATGTATCAGGGACTGGCATTCAGTTCCGATGGCGCGCATCTCTATGCCAGTTTCGATTCGCTTACCGAGCCGGAGGGCGACGGGGCAAAGAAGACCGGGAATGCCATCGCGGTCTATGCCTTTCGCGGCGGGGTTCCAACGGCGGAGCGGCTGATTGCGATTCCGCTGCAAAAGCTGGCCAAAGGCAAGGCGCAAGGATCCATCGGAGCCAGGATTCCGCAAGGAAACGCCATCTCTGCACCGGCGGGCCTTGCGGTGGTCAAGAGCAAGGGCGGGAGCGAGCGGATCCTGGTCGCCAATGAATTCTCCGACAATGCGTTGCTGCTGGACTCCGCCAGCGGACAGGTGGTCCATAGCTTCGATCTATCGGACAACGCCGTCGTTCCAGCCGCGTTTCCGATAGCGGTTGCGGCGACAAGAGATGGCCGCCGTGGCTTTGTCGCGCTTTGGAACGGTTCGGCCATTGTAGAGCTTGATCTGGTGAAGGGAACCGTCGTGCAGCGCCTCCCGCTGCTACCGCCGCAGCGCGCTACTTCAGCCAGTTCGCACCCCACGGCCTTTGCCTTTAGCCCGGATGAAAAGATGCTCTACGTGGCTCTGGCGAATCGCGATGTGATTGCCGCAGTGGAGATCAACGGCAGAATGCACGTGGCCGGAATGTTCGATACGCGCCTGCCTGGCCAGAGCTACTTCGGCGCAATGCCCGACGCGGTTGCCGCCTCGCCCGATGGCCGTCGAATCTACGCCGCCAACTCCGGTTCGAACGCAGTCGCGGTCTTCGACGCGCTCGCCATCCATGGAAAGTCCCAGGGTGAGAAGCCTCCGGTAAAGGCCCTCGGCTTTATCCCCACGGAATGGTATCCCACAGCTGTCGCAGTACGTGGCAATCAGCTTTACGTGGCCACGGCCAAGGGCACCGGTACAGGACCCAACAAGGCGATGCAAAGACGCGTGGACGGGGAGCAGCGCACACACCGCGAACACACCTATATCGCCACGCTTCTCTACGGGTCTCTGGCGACCATAGATCGCGCCGATGCTGAACAGAACCTGAAGTCTCTCACTGCGGAGGCGCTGACCAGCAACCGCATGAATGCGGAAGCCAGGCATGTCGTCTTCCGCAACGGCGCCAATCCCATCCGTCACGTCATCTACATCATCAAGGAGAACCGTACCTACGATCAGATCCTGGGCGATCTTGGCGTGGGCGACGGCGATCCTTCGCTGACGATGTATGGCCGTGCCATCACGCCCAATGAGCACAAGCTGGCAGAGCAGTTCGGCGTCATCGACAACTTCTACGACTCGGGAGAGGTTTCGGGAGACGGCCACGTCTGGTCTACCGCGGCCATCACCAGCGATTACACCGAGAAGACGTGGCAGCAGAGCTATCGCGGAGCGCAGCGCCACTACGATTTCGAAGGCGTAAACGAAGAAGGCTATCCGCTGGCGGAGGGGATACCCGACGTGAATGAGCCGGATAGCGGCTATCTCTGGACCAACCTCGCGCGAAATCATAAGAGCCTGTATCACTTCGGGGAGTATGTCTCTACCCGGTTCTGCGACGACTCCGGCGAAGCTCCCCGATCGGCCTCTCCGCTGGAAGGCACGCCGGAACCGGTGGGAGCACCTTGCCCCATCAGCCGGATTCGCAAGGGCGAGCCCGTACCGCAAAACTATGGCGGAGGCGTCAGCCCTTATCCCTGGGCGGTTCCGCTGATCCAGGAAAACACGGCTACCAAGCCGGAGCTGCGGGGGAACTTCGATCCCAGGTTTCCGGACTTTAACCTCAGCTTTCCCGATCAGTGGCGGGTGGAAGAGTTCCTGACAAAGTTCCGCGGCTGGGTAGAGACGCGTGAGAAGGGCACCGACGAGATGCCTTCCTTCATCCTTCTTCGCCTGCCGAACGATCACACTGCGGGGACCAAACCCGGTTCTCCGCGCCCCCGCGCTTCCATTGCGGACAATGATCTGGCGGTAGGCCGCGCCGTCGAGGCGGTTTCGCACAGCCCCTACTGGGACGACACGGCATTCTTCGTATTGGAGGATGACGCCCAGGATGGCGCCGATCACGTGGATGCCCACCGCAGCATCGCCCTGGTGGTCAGCAAATATGCTCCGCACGCGCAGACCCCTGTCGTGCACCACGACTTCTACTCGACGGTGAGCATCGTCCGGACGATGGAGGACTTGCTGGGACTGCCGCCGATGAACAACAACGACGCATTTTCGTCTCTTCTGTCGCCCTTGTTCGCAGGCGAGGGCGACCAGCCTTCGTTCCAGGCCGACTACAGCAATCGCGACAATGGAATGATCTACGAGATGAACACGGCATCCTCTCCGGGAGCGAAGGAATCCAGCCGCATGGATTTTCGTCATGCCGATCAGGCGGATGCACAAAAGCTGAACGTGGTTCTTTGGCGCGACGCCATGGGCAGCAAGCCGGTGCCGACGATGCTCACCCAGCCGCATGCGCACCACAAGGACTCCGACGGCGACTGATTCCGCGCGAGAGGTGCTCTACCGGGCCTGCCAAAGCTGGAGCTTGGCAGGCCCATCTTGCCATCTCCGTTTGGCCAGACTCCCGTCTTGCCCAGACGCTTCTTTTCTTACATTTCTTATCGGAGAGGCTGCCCTTCGGTTTGGCTCGAGGGCGCGACGTCGCTGCCTTCTGCCGCATCCGCAGGGAGTTGTTCCGGCTGTGCGAGCGGCGGAGCGTCGCCAAAGCGGAATACGCAGTCGCCACCGGCGAGCTTCGCCTGGCTAAGCGCATGCTCTGTCTCGCGGAGAACCACCAGAGGCGAGCGGCCCTTGCTATGGCCAATGCCAAAGCTTCCGGTCAGCTTGACCGGTTCTACCCCCACAGTGAAGGTTCTGCGAAAGATCATGCGGCGCAGGCGCTCGCCGAGCGCAACGGCATCGTCGGAGGAGCATCCGGGGAGGGCGATGAGGAACTGGCCTTCGCCATACCGGCCGATCAGGTCATAACTGCGCAGGTAGCGCCGGAAGCGCTCCACCAGTTGCCGCAGGATCTCGTCGGAGCCCTTCATGCCATACTGCTGAACGACCGCGGGGAAACCGTCAATGCCCAGAAGCATGAAGCAGAGCGGAGTCTGCATGCGCTGTACGCGGTCCGTCTCCTGGAAGAGCATTCCCAGCATATGCTCGCGATTCCACAGGCCGGTCACGTTATCGTGGGCAGATTGGAAGCGCACTGCGGCGATGGATTGGTGGAGTTCGCAGTGAAGGGCATGGACCCGCTCCGCGGTCTTCAGCCGCACCTGCAATTCCATGGCGGCAACTGGCTTGACGAGAAAGTCGTCAACCCCGGCGTCTTTCGCCACCATCACCTGTTCCACGGAAGCATCATCACTCAGGATCATGGTCCAGACGGGCATTGCATGGGGGTGCCGATGCCACTCCTGGACGACCTCAATGCCGGATAGCTGCGGAAGTCTGTTTTCGAGGAGCGCCACCGCCGGAGGGTTGGCTCCATTCAGGCGGGCCAGGGCCTCGGGTCCACTACATACGACTTCGACCGAGTATTTCCACGATTCCAGCAGAGCCGTAAGCGCACTGGAGGACTCCGGGTTGTGGTCTGCCAGCAGGATAAGCGGACGCGTCGTGTTTTCAGGGCTCATAGGGCTTCCGCTCTCTTGGACATCGTTCCTCTTGTCTATCGGCAAACGGCACGATTTCCTGAGATGGAGCAGGCAAAGAAAACGGGCGGCTCCGAAGAGCCACCCGTGTTGATCCGGATCGGTCTTCAGCCCGAATTGATCTTTAGCCGATGAACTCGACCTTGGTGGGCATGGGGATGACGCCGCGTTCATAGCCCAGCTCAAGGAGCTTGCGGATCGCTTCCTTGCCGTCGTCGCCGTAAGCCAGGGTCCGCTCGTTCACGTACATGCTGACGAAGCGGTTGGCGAGGTTCGGATCCAGATCGCGTGCGAACTGCATGGCATAGGCCAGAGCCTCCTCGCGATGATCCAGCGCGTGCTGGATGCTCTCGCGCAGCGCCTGCGTCACCGTCACCATGGTCTCCTGCCCCAGGCTGCGGCGAATCGCGTTGCCGCCCAGCGGCAGAGGCAGACCCGTCAGGTCGCGCCACCAGACGCCGAGGTCGATCACCTTCTGCAGGCCGTTGGTCGCGTACGTAAGCTGGCCTTCGTGGATGATCAGACCCGCATCGAAGTTGCCGGCCACGACCTCCGGAATAATCTTGTCGAAGGGAATGTTCACGGTCTCGATCTTGGGATCGAACAGCTTCAGCGCCAGGTAGGCCGTGGTCATTTCTCCGGGAACCGCAACACGAATCTTGCCCAGCTCTTCCGGCTTGATCTTGCGGCTGGCGACGACCATCGGGCCGTAGCCCTCGCCAACGCTGCCGCCGCACGACATCAGGGCATAGTTCTCCTGCATGTAGGGGTAGGCATGGAACGAGATGGCGGTGACATCGTAGAACGGCTCGGAGATGGCCTTGCGATTCAGCGTCTCAATATCGCAGAGCGTGTGCGTGAATTTAAGACCGTTCACACGAACCTTGTTGGTAGCGAGCCCGTAAAACATGAAAGCGTCGTCGGAGTCCGGGCTGTGCGCGATCTTGATCTCGCGAGCGCCTGTCGCCGAAGCAGCAGCTTTGTTGCCTGTATCGGGCTGTGGGGATGATGAAGTTGCAGTCACTCTCTACTGGTCCTTTCTACTGCGGGGAGAAGGAGTCGTACATCAGCCTTATCCTTGTCGGTTGCTATAACAATCTATCAGTCGGCATCGCCTTGTGGCTGTCGTCCGCGGATACGGAACCAGGCCGTAGCCAGTGCGGCAGCAGCTACCACCTTGAGCGTATCGCCGGGAACGAAGGGAAGTACAGCGGTATTCAAAATCGTTTTGGGCTGAGCATGCGTGAGCAGCGTCAGCCAGGTGGCTCCGCAAAGCAGAATCAGGATGCTGCCGGCTGCCGCGGAGTACGCCCGGGTGGAGAACTTCGGCTCCGCCTGGCGCTTCAGCCAGGAAACCATCGCCGCCACAAAGGGATACGAGAGCAGATAGCCGCCGGTTGGTCCCAGCAATTGCAGGATTCCACCGATTCCGTTCGGAGTAAAGACGGGGAAGCCTGCTGCTCCCTCAGCCAGATAGAGCGCCAGCGCGGCAAAGGCAGTGCCCGGACCCAGTAGCAGACCTAGCAGCAGGACGGCAAAGGGTTGCAATGTGAGCGGCACAGGGCTGAAGAGGAGCGGCACCGAAATGTGGGCGCAGATTGCTACAAACAGCGATCCGGCAATCGCCAGACTCACAGGGCGGAGAGCCGCCCCTGCTCGGGTAGCACCTGCCTCGATCCAACCCGCCTTTGCCAGACTACCTGTCATCCCGCTATCCAAGTGCGCCATCTGCTGGAAGCCCTCATTCTCCCTCCGGCCGATTGGCCGAAGATGCTATCTCTGCGTTGCCCTGCGAAGGCAGATTCCCGGTATCGCTGGTTACCGTCTGGTTACCTTTGTGCTCGTTGTCGTGGCGCCGAATATGCCGGGCCACGGAGAAGACCGCCCAGAGCAGCGCAACGAGGCAAGCCAACAGGACTGCGAAGAGAATATGCATCACTGGAGCCAGCGTCAGAATAACAAAGATGCCGGAGATTTATCTCACACTTGTCGTAAGCCACTGTAAATATGCAAGGCTGCCACCCACCACCGGCAGCACTACAAACTCCGGAAGTTGATAGCTATGCAGGGTCTTAAGGGTCTCTTCCACAGCGATCAGGTGATCTTCGGTGGTCTTTATAAACAGCATGACCTCGTCCGCCTCTTCCACCTCTTCCTGCCAGCGATAGATGGAGTGGATGTGTTCCACGATATTGACACATGCAGCAATTCTGGCCTCCAGCAGCGCATGAGCGATCCTATGGGCCTCCTCTCGGGTCGCCGCACTGCTGATGGCGATTCTTGCGCGTATCGGGTGGGAGATTGCTTCTGGATTCATCGTCTGCCTCCTGCAAATTCAGGAAAATTGTGGAACCATATTGGAATCTGCTTGCCAAAGCTGGTTCCTCCACGCGAAATCAGGGAAAGTTCCCCTTGACTCCACGCGCCAGGAAAAGTCCACTGAAGGGGAGGGGGTTCCTTGGATGGCGAAGCGTCCGTTCTCCTTCATGTACCTGACTTCCCGTGTATGTGACTTCTAATAGAACCGAGGCCTCAAAGTTTTGCAGTCGAAGACTCCCAATCCCGCTCCTGCCGTGGGCATGCCGACACGAACGTTGCGGATGCTGTTTGAATCGCGGCGCCGTATCGCTACGGTGCTGGCCATTGCCTTTGCCATTCTATTGGGATACCACGTCATGGTGGGCCATAACGGCATCACCGCATATCAGCAGAAGCGGAACGAAGACAAGGCGCTGCAGACGGAGATCAATTCGCTGCAGGATGAGAACGAAAAACTCAAAGACCACGTCGAACGCCTGAAGGCCGATCCCAAGACGATCGAGCATGAGGCGAAAGAGCATCTTCACTACACCCGCCCGGACGAGATTATCTACACGTTGAATGACAGGTCTCCGGACTCTGCTCCTGCACAGAAGCCTGCCAAATAAGGCCGCCCCTGTCTTTTCAGCCATAATCTGACCGAATCAAGCATAAGCTGGCCAAGAAATAGGGGGAAGTTTGCTCTCGCCACTTGTCCGAGATGGCGATTGTGCAGACAAGAAGTCGTCAATGGGCGACTCGGCGATTTATCATCAACGGGTAGCATTGGGCACAACGCGGTCTGTCAACTTCTCACGCAGCTTCCCATTACACCGTTCTCACCAACGAGACTTTCACTATCATCTTCAAATAACTGGAACCCGCATATCTTGAAAATCTCAGCTTCTCCCGTCCACACGCGGCATCGCGGCTTCGATCTCTTGCGCGTTATTGCGATTTACATGGTCATGCAGATCCACGCCGGCGAGTTCGAGTACATATCACCAGACGGAACCGTACTGCACACGGCTGGGTCCTGGGCCGTCGGATGGACAAACTCGCTCCTGCGCGTCTGCGTGCCGCTGTTCGTCATGATTACCGGATTCTTCCTTTTTCCCATCGAAGATGAGCGTAAATTCTTCCGGAAGCGCTTTACACGCGTATTGATTCCCTTCGTGATCTGGTGCGCAGTCTACGCCTTCTATTACTACGCGCAAGGAGCGATCACTCTTCAGACCGCATTGCTCAACATCGCCAAAATCCCCGTCAACTACGGCACCGAAGTCGGCCATCTATGGTTCGTCTACATGCTGATGGCGATCTACCTTATCGCACCCGTGTTCTCGCCGTGGATCGTATCGGCAAGCCGCAAGAGCATGGAACTCTTCCTAGCGCTGTGGGGCTTGACATTGACGCTGCCCTTCATTCACCTTTTCTTCGCAGAGGTATGGGGCGAATGTTATTGGAATGCAACGCCAACTCTCTACTACTTCTCAGGCTTCATTGGCTATGCCGTACTGGCCGCCTACATTAAGCGATTCTGGATGGCGCCTTCGTCGCGTATTGACTGGCTCGCAATCGGCATGATTGTGGTGGGTTACTCCGCTACCGCCGGAGGGTTTCTCTACAGACTTGGTTACGAGCACGAAGTAAAGAGCCTCGAGCTGACGTGGAACTTCACCACGCTGAACGTTGCGATCATGACAGCAGGACTTTTCCTGCTCTTCCGAAATATTCATGCGAATCGCGGCAACAGCCTCCTATGGCGATTGATAGACGATCTTTCGCGCATGAGCTATGGCATGTACCTGGCGCACATCATCGTACTCAACGCCATCCATACCCGCATGGCGCCCATGATCGGGAATGCGTTTGTGCGCATTCCAGCGATCGCATTCACTACTTTCCTTATTACATATCTCGGGCTCAAGCTGCTCTCGCTGTTGCCGGGGAGCAAATACCTCATCGGCTAAAGACCCCAAACATCGGTCGCTCGGCCTTTTTGGCGAGTTTGAGAAGCACCGCAAGGGATTCTGCTCCCAACCCGGTCTTCACCATTTTCCTGCCTCAAAAGCGCTCCCCCACCAGAGCAGTTGATCAATCTCAGGGCCAATGACACTTTCCACGGACCGTCTGCACTTCGAGATTCTCTATTTACGCCAACAGCCCAATTCACTCATTGAGATTCATCTGTTAGCCCCTTCCGCAAGAAAAATAGAACCAGCTATGCGTGCAGCGCTTCCAAGGCATCGGTAAGGGAGGTTGCAAGTTTGCCGCAGAGATCGTCTTCCAGCTTTTGCCCCAAACTCGTGAGGTAAAAGACGTCGATGGCGATCTCGCCTTCGGTGTCGATCAGGGCCACCTCGATATTGCAATGATGCTCCGCGAGCGAGCAGGCGACGGTGCGCAACAGCCCCGGTCCATCCTGTGCCACTACCTGCAGCAGGGTGCTGTGCTGGGAAGCAGCGTTGTCGAAGCTCAGGCGTGTTTGCACGTCCAGCTTGCCCCCGCCATAGCGGTTCGTGGCACGGCCCTGCATCAGAACTTCGACCGGCATTTCGCGCGAGACTACCTGGCGAATGCTTTCCTTGAAGCGCTCGATCTCCGAGGGGTTCAACTCCAACGTGCGGAAGCTGTCGGTGAAGTGGAAGGTATCCACAATCACGCCGGCATCGTTGGAGAAGGCGTCCGCCTTGATGATGTTCATGCCCCAGGCGGAGAGAGCGCCAGCCATATCGGCGAAGAGCATGGGCCGGTCGCGGGTAATCACCGTCAGTTCACAGAGCTGGCGTCCCAGGCGGAACCCTACCCGCACCGGATGCACGTCCAGTTCTGCGGCCATCAGGAAGTGCTTGCGAACCTGCTCCGGCAGGCGGGTCTGCAGGTAGCGCTGCGGAAGGCCCTCCAGAAACTGCTTCAACTCTGCTTCGCGATCGGGAACCATGGAGCGGATGCGATAGAGCAGGGTGGGGTCAATATCGGAGTGGTAGCGGACCTCGTCGACGCTGCGGTCCATGAAGTTCGATGTCGCGATGTAGAGCTGCCAGAGCGTCTCCGCCTTCCAGGGAGTCAGTGCGTCCGGATGAACCGCCTTGATATCGGCATAGGTCATCAGGGTGAGCATCTTGAGCTGCATCGGCGTGCCGATCTTTTCGGCGAAGTGGCGAATGTTGTCCGCGTCGAATATATCCCGGCGCAAGGCGAGCGACATCTCCAGGTGATTGCGGATCAGCTTGCGGATTGTGTCGCGTTCCTCGGAGTCGAAGTCCAGGCGGGCCAGCAGGCTCTCGGCCAGTTCCACGCTCTGCTGGGTGTGTTCGCCGGTGCGGCGGGCCTTGCCAATGTCATGCAACAGCAGCGCCAGCAGAAAGAGATCCATGCGATCCAGCTCCGGCAGCAGCGTGGCGAGGCGTTTCTCCCACTCCTGAGTTGGCTGGCGCAAGGTGTGGATGTTGTCGATGACGAGGAAGGTGTGTTCGTCGACCGTGTAGCGGTGGTATGCGTCGCGAATCACGAGAGCATCGATGCCATGAAACTCCGGAATCAGCAGCTCCAGGATGCCGAGTGCGTGCATGGTGCGGAGGGCGTGGGCAGCGTGCGGCCCGAGCAGGACTTCGCGGAGACAGTTCCACAGAAACGGCCCTTCGGGCATATGCACTGCCAGAACCGGCAGGGCGTCGGTAATGCGGTCCTCGGCGTTCTGGCTCAGGCTGTAGCCGTGGGTCGCGATCAGTGCAAAGAGGCGAAGAATCGCATCGGCGTCATTGACCTGGGCAGCCTCCGCAAGATCGACGCGGCCGTTTTCCACGTAAAAGTCGGTTCCTGCGAGCGGAGTACGACGACGGCGTAAATGGCGGTAAAACGAGGCCCGGACGGGCGGCAGGTCATCCATCAGCAGCATGGCGCGGCGATAGATGGTGCGCGCGTGGCGATAGTAGGTTCGCATCCAGTAGGCAGGATCGGCCGTGCCGCGCGTCTCCAGGCCGATGCTCAAAGCCGCGGCTTCGTCCTGGGAGTGCCAATCCAGCGTATTGTCATCGCGGCCACAGCGGAAGTGCAGGAAGCAGCGCACCGCACTGAGAAATTCAAAGGCCGATTCCGCATCGCCATGTGGGCTGGGGAAGACGGTGCTCCGCGGCCACTCTTTACTCTCACGCAGAGCGAACAGCAGCGCGAACCACTGCGCAAAATGATGGTCGCGCAGCCCTCCGGGACAGTCCTTGATGTTCGGTTCCAGATGGAAGATGGTGTTGCCGTACTTGGCATGGCGATTGCGGGCGATCTCCGCCAGCTTTTGCGCGATTGTGTTCCACTCGCGCAGAACGAGCTCAGGAATGAGATCGTCCTGCAGCTTCTTGTAGAGAGGGAACTCACCGGTCAGGAATCTACGGTCCAGCAGCGAGAGCGTGAACTCGATGTTGTCTGGATCGAAGCGGTCACACTCCCGCAGATTGCGAGTGGCCGGGCTGGCGCGTAGTCCAATGTCCCACATCGCCTGGTTACAGGCGCGGATCGCTTCCCTGGATGTCCTCTCCGCCTCTTCGTCGCCGCACAGGTAGAGCACGTCGATATCCGAGCAGGGGAAGAGCTCCTTGCGGCCATAGCCTCCGGTTGCCACGACCGCGATGCGTGCCGGTTCCCCGGCCAGCCCGGTCCACAGCCTGCGGAGGATCTCATCGACCAGTGCGGTCCGCCGGTGGATGGCAGAGATGCCGTTACTGTTGCGCTCAAATGTTTCGCGCAGGGCGAGGGAGTCTTGCTGATATTGTTCGCGAAGCTCAGGAATCAGTATGGACTCAGGTATCATGCCCTGCACTTTCCGGAAGTTGGGGATGCGGCGCGGCGTGCGCACCGCATCCGTGGGAGAAAGGCTAGAGGGCCGAAGGTCCTCTTTCGTCGTTGCGGATGCGGATAGCCTCGTCGATCCTGGAGAGGAAGATCTTGCCGTCGCCGATCTTGCCTGTTCGTGCCGCACCCAGAATGGCTTGCAGAGCCTTCTCGACCAGCTCGTCGTTGATCACCAGTTCCAGCTTTATCTTAGGCAGGAGATCTACCGTGTATTCCCGGCCGCGATAGAACTCGGTATGGCCCTTTTGACGGCCATGACCGCGGGCGTCGAGGATCGTCATGCCCTCGATCCCTACCTCCATCAGGGCGTCCTTCACAGCATCCAGCTTCGACGGCTGGATGATTGCTTCTATCTTTTGCATATCAAAGCCTCAGGCAAATCAGAGTATCAGCTTGACATATCCGAAGACCGCTTGGCGGAGATCAGGATGCCCAGTCGTAACCTTCCTCACCGTGCTGCGTCAAGTCGAGGCCTTCATCCTCTTCCTCGGGCGAGACGCGCAATCCGATGACTAAATCCACCAGCTTGAGAAGCACCAGGGTGCCTATGATCGAAATGACCCAGGCTATGGTGACTCCGGCAAGCTGATTGAGTATCTGGTGAAAGTTGCCTTGGATCGCTCCCGAAGGCAGAACGGTTCCATCGGCTTTCTTGAAGATCGGGTTGATTGCGCTCGAAGCAAAGATGCCGGTCAGTACCGCACCCAGCGTCCCACCCGCTCCGTGAACGCCGAATGCATCCAGCGAGTCGTCGTAGCCGAAGATCTTCTTGACCACAGTCACCATCAGGAAGCAGAAGATGCCCGCGATGATTCCAATGACCAGAGCGGACATGGGCTGGACGAAGCCAGCCGCGGGAGTAATAGCGACCAGGCCGGCCACCGCACCGGAGATGGCTCCCAGGGCGCTTGCCTTGCCGTTCCGCACGTACTCGGCAGCACCCCAGCCCAGAGCGGCGGCAGCGGCGGCCAGGTGAGTGTTTACAAAAGCGCTGGTTGCCAGCCCACTGGCACTTAGCGCGCTGCCGGCATTGAATCCGAACCAGCCAACCCACAACAGGCAGGCGCCAATAAAGCTGAGGACCACGGCATGCGGCGTCATGGGTTCGCGGGGATACCCCAGGCGCTTGCCGAGGTAGATCGCGCAAACCAGCGCCGAGACGCCGGAAGTGACGTGTACAACTGTGCCGCCGGCAAAATCCAGGGTGGGGAAGTGGCCTCCAAACGAGGCATTCAGCAGACCCCCTTTGCCCCAGACCATGTGGGCCATCGGATCATAGACGAACAGCGACCAGAGGATGAGAAAGACCGCCATCGCGCTGAACTTCATACGCTCGGCAAATGCGCCGGTGATCAGTGCCGGAGTGATTACGGCGAACATCATCTGGTAGATCATGAACGTCTGCTCGGGAATCGTTGGCGCGTAATCCGTATTGGGCGCCAGACCTACCCCGCGAAGAAAGACATGGTGGAGTCCACCAATAAAGCTGTTTCCCGAATCGAAACAAAGGCTGTAGCTGACCAGTGCCCACAGGATGGAAATGATCGCCATCATGGTAAAACTCTGCATCATGGTGGACAGCACGTTCTTCTTGCGGACCAGACCGCCATAAAACAGGGCAAGACCGGGGCCGGTCATCATCAGAACCAGGGCGGAACTTACCAGCATCCACGAGTTATCCGCCGACGAACGCGCATCGGCAACCTGGCTCTCGAGCTTCGCAATGCGGTCTGCCGGGCCGGTGGCGGAGATATCCGCTCCTGCGCCAGCAGGAGCCGGGCTTTGCGCCAGCCCGCTGAGAGGGAACAAGGTACATAGGAGTAGTCCAAGAAACAACTGTGCTGTAAAGCGACGCAATGGCCCTCCAAAGGAGTGTTGAAAGTTCAAAAGGTGCAGTTATTACCGTGTAAGATGAGTGGTCCCCGTCGATTCGCCCGAAAATCGGCTTCGAGGCGGGATCAGAAGTCTTAAAAGTGACGATGGGTTGCCCTTATGCTTTGCGTTTTACTTTTACACACTTTTCGCATTTAGAAAATGGCGAAAACCATCGGACCGGTGGCGCGGCGTGTTATCTATGGCAAACGCAAGTGGGTTGCGAACTTACGATTGGGTGAGTGCAAGTCTGCCGATGGCAGTGCAAGGTGTATCTACAGCGTCCAAGTGATGAGAAGGATCACTCAATTGCGCCGCCTCGTGGTAATCGCCGTACTGATCGGCGTCGGCACACTTGCGTCTGCACAAAGCGTGACCTTCAAGGAGTATGGGCAGAGAGAGGGACTTGAAAATCTGGCGATTCGGGGCATTCTGCAGGACCGCACTGGTTTTCTGTGGATTTCCACCGAAAATGGTCTATTCCGCTACGACGGGTCCCGATTCGTAGCGTATGGGCGAAAGGAGGGGTTGGAGAATCCCTTCGTTATTTCGGCCCACCTCGACTCCCGCGGAATTTTCTGGGCTGGTACACCAACGGGTGTCTTTTTCCTGAAAAACGATCGCTTCCGTCCTCTGGTGGGCGGCGCCAAGTCTCTGGAGATGGACGATGCCTCATCGATAACCTCGACCCGGGCGGGAGAGGTCCTCATCAATGCAATGCACGATCTCTATTCCGTCGAGCCAGCCGGCGATGGGTGGAGCGTCCTGCCGTATGAGGCTCGTCATCCGCAGGTTCCAGGCAATCTGCGCATCAACAGTATTCTGGCAACGGCGAGCGAAGGGGTTTGGACGGGCTGCGATCAGGGAATATGCCAGACCACGGACCAGGGATTCCGCAAGCTGGGTGTCCACGATGGCGTGCCCGGGGACCGATACATTGCCTTGGCAGAAGATGGCGCAGGGAACCTATGGGCTCGGGGCGACCGACATGTGCTGGAACGCCGGGCTGGTTCCTCCGTGTTCCGCGATGCCTCGGCTGGATTTCTCTTTGATCCTCGGAACGCGTCCAACGCGGCGCTGATTCAGGACCCGAGCGGCAGAATCCTGACTCCTGCGTTGCGCGGCATCGCACGCTTTAACGGCAAGTCATGGGATCGGATCGATCCTTCTCGTGGCCTCCCGGACTCGAACATCACCCAGCTCTTTGTGGACCGGGAGGGTATTGTCTGGGTTGGCAGCCACGGACGCGGATTGTTCAAGTGGCTGGGATACGGCGACTGGGAGCACTGGTCCACGCCACAGGGGATTCGCGATCCGTCCGTCTTTGCCGTCGCGATCGATCGCCAGAAGCGTATCTGGGTGGGGAATGGCGACACGATCGATGTCAGCGACAGCGGCCGTCAGAAGTTCCGGCCGTTCGCTCGCCCACTCCCTCCGCATCTGGTGGGCCTGCAATCGGCAGTCAGCGATCTGGATGGCAGCATCTGGTTCGGGGATTTTTCCGGGGTGCTGCTCCATATTCATCCTGAATCCAATACCTACGAGACAGTAAAGGTGGCGTACGGGGTCCACAAGATATTCATCGACTCCTCCGATACGCTCTGGGCCATCACGCGTGGGGGCCTTTACAGTATTCCCGCAGCGCCGCATGGGCAGAGTAAACCGGTGCTCGACGATTCTCCACTCCTCAAGCGCGCGCGACTCAGAGATATCACCGAGGCTCCCGATAAAACCCTTTGGCTTGGCACCGCGAGCGGCCTGTTCCATCGCACCGCAGGGCTTTGGCATCGGGTGCAGATGCACAACGAGGAGGTTGGTGGCTTTATCTCCCTTGTTGCTGTCAGCACCGGCGGCCAGGTATGGGTGGCAGGAAAATTCGGAGGTGTCGCGCGGCTGCGCGTCGAGAACGATACAGTCGGAGCAGTGCAGATTTTTACCACTCCCACACTCTCTTCGGAGTATGTGAATGGAATCGCCATCGACCGGCGCGGCTGGGTATGGATCATCAACGATCAAGGCATCGATCTGTTGCAATCCGGGCGCTGGCGGCACTTCGACCAGGACGAAGGGCTGCTTTGGAACGATACCAATGAAGGCGCCCTGTTACTGGCATCCGATGGGTCTGCGTGGATCGGTACCAGCGCCGGGCTCTCGCACCTGGTTTATCCGGATACGCCTTCCACCGTGCGCCCCCTGACAACCACCATAACGGATGCCTTCTGGGGCAGCCATCAGCTCGATCCTGCGGCGAAAAGCAGCCTGCCGTGGCAGAGCGGCGACCTGAAGGTGAACTTTGCCGTCTTCAGCTATCGCAACGAAGGCGCCATCTCCTTTCGCTACCGACTGGTGGGCTTAGAGGAAGATTGGGTCTCCACACGAGACCGCTCGGTGCGATACCCCAAGCTGCCTCCAGGAAAGTATCGCTTCGAAGTTATTTCGGCTGATTCCGGGCTCCACCGGGTTTCTCCGCCCGCTGTTCTCAGCTTTGAAGTCACTCCCCCGTGGTGGAGAACCCCAACCGCCTGGGGCCTGCTGGGGATCGGGATCGTGTTCCTTGTGGCGCTGCTGCTGCGCTGGAGATTGCGAAGTCTGCTGGAGAGGCAGAAGCGGTTGGAGAAGCTGGTCGCCGAACGTACCCATGCTCTCCAGGCAGAACGGCGCGAACTTCTGGCGACTCGGGAAGTGTTGCGGCAGCAGGCGACCAGAGACGGCCTGACGGGCCTTCTGAATCGCACCGCGATTCTTGAAGTGCTGGACCGTGAGTGGAAGAGGGCGGACCGCGAAAGAGGCGGCTTGGCGGTCATCATTGCCGATGTGGATCATTTCAAGCAGTTCAATGACACCTTCGGGCATCTGGTAGGCGATGAGATTCTGAGCGCGATCGCTACACGCTTGAAAGATGCCGTGCGGGAGTATGACGCTGTCGGGCGGTATGGCGGAGAGGAGTTCCTGATTGTGCTCACCGGCTGGTCGCGCGAGGGCGGGGAAGAGAGATTGACCCATCTCTGGCAATCAGTCTGCGCTGCACCATTGCGGGTTGGCCAGCGAACGGTACTTGTGACCTCGAGTTTTGGCATGGCCGGATTCTCAGCAGGAGACGAGGCAACTTCTGTCAATGATCTGCTGATCCTCGCGGACCAGGCCCTCTATCGCGCCAAGGCCCAGGGACGAAATCGAATCGAATTATCGCCACCCGCCGGCACGTACCGGGAAACCACGATTGTCACGACAGGAGAAGGATCGCTTCCCTGAGAGGTATGTCTGAAATCCATGCATGAGAACCATGCCTGTGGTTTCCAGGCACACCCATCTCCCTGCAAACTCGGTAGTAAAAGATGCGCGCGACGGAACTCCTCTGTGGTATAGCTCCTTTAAGATTTCGAGGTATAGTAAGGATATGAGCGACAGGAACCAGGACCGCTATCTTTTCGGAGCACTCGAAAGCAGCGCGCAGAATCGTGAGAAGATTCGCGAAACAAGTTACGGCTATGAGCAACCGGAGGGGATCATCATGACCTCGCTGGATCTCGCCGTGAACTGGATCCGAAAAAACTCCGTCTGGCCTATGTCGTTCGGCCTGGCGTGTTGCGCCATTGAGATGATGTCCATGGGAGCCTCGCGCTTTGACATCGCCCGTTTTGGCGCCGAAGTGTTTCGCCCATCCCCGCGCCAGTCGGACCTGATGGTCGTGGCCGGCCGCGTCTCGCAGAAGATGGCGCCCGTGATCCGTCGCCTGTATGAGCAGATGACCGAGCCGAAGTGGGTCATCTCCATGGGAGCCTGTGCGACGTCGGGCGGTGTTTTCAATAACTACGCGCTGGTGCAGGGAGTGAATCAGTTCATACCGGTAGACGTGTATGTGCCGGGATGCCCGCCGCGCCCAGAGCAATTGATTTACGCGATCAATCTTCTGCAAGAGAAGATTCTGAATGAAAAAGGCAGCCTTCGCCGCACGCTGAATCTGCAGCCGGAATATGCGTCGGAACGGCACTACCAGGGCTAGGTTGCTTCGCTGGCGTAGCGCGAGCTTCGGTAGTTCGTCCCAGGGACTATCTTAGAAAACTGTCGTTGTAACAGTTACCTATTAACCAAGAAGACATCGCAATGAGAGAGAGCCGCCCCATAAGTCTTTCTAGATGCCCTCTTTACTGATTCGCTTCCCCCTGCGAAATTGTCGCCGAAGGCAACTCATCCGTGAAAAATGTGCACTAATCTAAATAGAAGTATGGTAGTTTTGTTAATGCTGTCAGCAAGTTGCATAAAATCACCATGCTTTCGAGAGAGTGGTTCGCAATAGTACGGCTCACTTCTCTAAATTAGATCTCCAAGTCTACGTAATGGTTGCGGAGGATAGACGCATGTTAGCTCGTCCGATGAGTTCTCTGAGCCGGATTCTGTTTGTTACGTGTGCCGTTGGGCTCGGATCGTTGAGTCTCTACGGGCAGGATTCGTCCAGTAGCAGTACACCCAGCAGTACCCCCTCAAAGCCGGCCGCCCCAGCAGAGCCGTCTGCGTCTCGGGTCGATATTTTTACAGGTTATTCTTACCTCGCCCCAAAGGGCACAGTGAATGTTCCCGGTATTAACCCGGACGGTTCGGCGTTGCCGGTTAAGTATTCGTCGATTGATTTAGGCGCTATAGGAAGCGTTGCTTACTACTTCAATCGGTTCATCGGCATTCAGGGTGAGTTCGGCGCACATCCGGATGGCAGAAACGATGGTATCTACACCGCCCAGGGCGGGTTGATCGGGCGTTATCCAAACGCATCGACGGGCGTTACGCCTTTCGTTCATGCCCTGGCTGGCGGCGCAAGAATCGGAGGCCCCCTGCACGAGCCTTATACGTGGGGTCCGGCGCTGACTGTCGGTGGTGGTATGGATTACGACACTCCGCTCTTCAATCACCATCTCGGACTGCGTCTCTTCCAGGCGGATTACGAGTATATGCACGCGAACTTCGGGCCGCAGGCGCCCGTGGCTCCGCACTACATCTTCGGTGGCCGCGCGAACATCAACGCTGCCCGTTTGAGCACGGGACTTCTGTATCACTTTGGCAATATCGTGCCGCCGCCGCCGGTAACGTACTCCTGCGCGGTTAGCCCGAATTCGGTCTTTCCCGGTGATCCCGCGACCGTGACTGGCACTGCAGCAAACCTGAATCCCAAGAAGACTGCGAAGTATTCCTGGACCGCGACCGGCGTCAAGGTAACGGGCGATACGGCGACGGGAAACATCGATACCGCAGGCGTTGCTCCTGGAACCTATACGATCAAGGGCAATGTCAGCGAGGGCGTGAAGGCTGGCCAGTTCGCCGATTGCTCGACTGACCTGACGGTGAAGCAGTTCGAGCCGCCGACAGTCAGCTGCTCGGCGAATCCATCCACCATCAAGCCGGGTGACTCTTCCACCATCACAGCTCAGGGTGTCAGCCCGCAGAATCGTACTCTGACCTACAGCTATACAACCTCGGCTGGTCAGATCAGCGGTGCGGGCAACACGGCAACTCTTACCACCACCGGTGCACCGGCGGGCGCAATTACCGTCACCTGCAATGTGGTGGATGACAAGGGCCAGACTGCTTCCTCAACGACCAACGTGAACGTGGAAGCGCCACCGCCGCCGCCAGTTGCGAAGACCCAGACGCTCTGCTCGATCAACTTTGATCGCGACAAGAAGCGTCCGGCTCGTGTAGACAACGAAGCGAAGGCTTGCCTGGACGATGTGGCCCTTAACCTCCAGCGGCAGTCGGATGCAACGGCTGTACTGGTAGGCAACAAGGCTACAGAAGCGGCACCCAAGAAGGGCAAGAAGAGAGTCAAGGTATCCGATCTCGCAGCACAGCGCGCGGTCAATACCAAGAATTACCTGGTAACCGAAAAGGGAATCGATCCATCAAGAATTTCGGTCCAGACTGGTACTCAGGATGCCAACCAGGTGCAAAATTATCTTGTTCCTGCAGGTGCCACGTTCAGCAACGACGTGCAGGGTACTACGCCGCTTGATGAGTCAACGGTGAAGGCGCAGACTCGCACTGCTGTCAAACACAAGACCCACCACAAGAAGGCCGCTAAGTAAGCAGGTGGTACCGCTTGTGTTCTAAACTAGAAAGGGCTGGCCGGTAGTTACGGTCAGCCCTTTCGTTTCGCACCTTCGGATCTGGCCGTCGAAAGTTGCACGGAACAGTGGTAGCCGAACTTTCAAGAAATACCGAACTGGATCACGGTGTAAAAACTTACTATGACGCAACGGAAACAACGCAATCTTCTGCTCTTCTTCCTGCTCTTCGCTGTCTTCTCTGGCCGTTTTGTAATGGCCGCCTCCGCGGCGTGGCTGCCTGTTGGCCCCGACGGGGGAGACGCGCGAAGCTTCGCCGCAGACGCCTCCAATGCCAAGCACATCTATCTCGGAACGACGAATAGCTGGGTCTATGAGTCGCGGGATGGAGGATCAACCTGGAAGCGATTGGCGAAGCTGGCCAAGACGGACGATCTGATTGTCGATAACATTCTCGTCGACCCTACCGATACAAAGACATTGTTCGTTGCCGCCTGGGTGGTCGACCATCCGGATGGAGGCTTGTTCATCAGCAACGATCAAGGGGTTCACTGGAACTCTGTGCCCGATATGCAGGGGCAATCGATCCGCGCTCTGGCGCAGTCTGCATCGAACCCGAAGATCCTGGTCGCCGGAACGCTGAAAGGCGTGTACCGCAGCGAGGACAAGGGACTTCACTGGAAACTGATCAGCCCTGCCGGAAGTATGGAGCTGCATGAAGTGGAGTCGATTGCCATTGATCCCGCGAATTCGCAGACCATCTATGCGGGGACGTGGCACCTGCCCTGGAAGACGACGGATGGTGGCGTGAGCTGGCACAACATCAAGGAAGGCGTGATTGATGATTCCGATGTCTTCTCAATCATCATTGATCCCAAACAGCCGACAACGGTTTATGCCAGCGCCTGCTCCGGCATCTACAAGAGCGATAACGCAGGGGAGCTGTTCAAGAAGGTGCAGGGTATCCCGTCGACTGCGCGGCGAACCCGCGTACTGATGCAGGATCCCGTGAACCGCAACACTGTATATGCGGGGACAACGGAAGGTTTGTATCGCACGACTCTTGCAGGCATCAACTGGCAGCGGGTAACCGGTCCCGATGTGATCGTCAACGACGTGTACGTCGATCCGTCCAATCCGCAGCATGTCCTGCTGGCCACAGATCGCAGTGGTGTTCTGGAAAGCGTCGACGGAGCATTCTCCTTCCGCAGCTCCAATTCTGGGTTCTCGCAGCGCCAGGTGGCATCGATCCTGCTGGATTCCCGGAATCCGAAGACCATTTATGCAGGTGTGGTCAACGATAAGGGCTATGGCGGCGTCTTCGTTTCTCAAGACAATGGACTGGACTGGCAGCAGCGCAGCAGCGGGCTGAATGGGCGCGACGTTTTCAGCTTCTCCCAGTCGAAGGATGGCACCGTACTCGCCGGCACCAGCCACGGCGTTTTCCGCTGGAGCGGGAGTGACTGGCAGGCGCTGAGTAAGGTAACGAATTATACCGAGCGCAAAACCTACATCGGTAAAGGCAAGAAGCGAGTCACCAAGACGGTGCAGGTTGCCCAACCTGCTACTGTCCTGGACGCCAGGGTGAACAAGATTGACGCCACTGGCGATACCTGGTTCGCGGCTACCTCGGAGGGCGTGTATCTAAGCGTCAATCAAGGAGCGACCTGGCAGGGACCGGTTGTGAAGCAGTCCGTGCTCGGTGTGGCGGTTGCCGGGAACACTGTACTCGCGGCACGCCGAGACAGTCTGGCCGTATCCGAGAACAGCGGCAAGGAGTGGCAGCCGATTCCGCTTCCTGCCAAGCTGACGTCCATTCGGGCGGTTGCCGCTTCTCCCAACGGAACCTTGTGGATCGGGGGCAGAGAGGGACTCTTCTACAGTGAAAACCGGGGACAAACCTGGCAAGCCCTGGAGAGCCTTCCTTTCCGTGATGTGAACGGCCTGAGTTACGATGCCGAACTGCAGCGTATTCTGGTCACATCGTGGCGTTCCACATGGGTGCTGGCGGTCTCTGAGTCCGACAAGAAGTTGAAGTTCTGGGACGCGGGCTGGAGCGTTCACACCGTGCGCTCTTCGGGGGGAAGGTTGATTGCTGCCTCACTCTTCGATGGGGTGGTGATGCAGCCGCCGACAGAACCCGCTCTGGCTTCCACGGCAACGCATTAACTCCGGTGGAGCAAGATCATCCTCACACTGCGCAGGCGAACCGCGAACCGGTTCGCCTGCGCAGTTTTGTTCCGGATGACCTTCCGGCGATGCACTCTCTCGATCAGATCTGCTTCCGCAGGGGCATCTCCTACTCGTTTGCGGAGTTCGAGTTTCTGGCTGAGAATCCGCGCAATTTTACCTTGATCGTAGAAGCATCGGGCCATCGGCTGGCCGGCTTTGCCATCACAGAGCTGACGAGGCGCGGCGGAGCAGTTGTGGGCGGCCATATCATCACCATCGACGTGGATCCTGCGTACCGCAGGCAGGGAATTGGCCGTATGCTGATGCAAGCGCTGGAGAGGGAACTGATCGCCCGGGGAGCACGGAAGTGTGTGCTGGAGGTTGCGGTCGACAATCCCGCAGCGCAGGAATTCTACAGCGGACTCGGATACCAGACTACGGCGCGCCTCCGCAGGTATTACCTGGACCGCATCGATGCCATGGTCATGGAGAAAAATCTGCCTGTTGCAGGGACGAGGACCTAGCGGCCTGCTTTGTCGGATGCCATCAACGCCTCCTGCAGTGCGGCACGTTTCTCTTCGGTAAGCGCTCCCGTCGTCCGCCATAGGATCTGGCCGCTCTTCTCCACCAGCAGCAGCGTAATCTCCTGATCGGAGGCAATTTGCAGCTGCTTGAGAAATCTCTGGCGGTTGAGGTAAAGGGGGATCGTCCACTTCCGCTCTTCATTCGCGGGCAGGCGGCTGCGCAGGGAGGAGTTCATCCACCAGCGGGAGAGAAAATTCTCCCGCGAAAAGACGGGAACAAGGTAGTGGCGAAAGCCGGGGCGGGAAGTTTCGACCTCTTTGACAATGGGTTTCCAGCTATCAACGTCCTTCTGTTGTTCAGGTGCAAACGACAGCATGAGAAGGTTGATCTCTCCCTGCAAGTCGCGGGGCAGAGTCACTTTGGTCTTGTCGAGGTTGTAAGAAGCCACGACGGGAAAGTTGCTGTTGGCAGCGGATGCCGCCCCCGGCTGTGCCAGGGCGGTGTGGCAGAGAAAGAGTGCGAGAGTATAGCAGGCGAGCTTTGCAAAGAAGCGCATGGGAAGACCCTGGTTTGCTTTCTTAATTCCACGATAGTATCAGCGTCGCGGCCCCGGCGGGTCCTGCTGCATAGGAGGACGGCCTCCTCTGCACCGAAGCCCGGCTCCGTTTATGATGGAAGAGTATGACAGTCGAGACAATGGCAACCGTGGAACGCCATCCCTTCAGGACCAATGACCCGCGCCTCAACCCCATAGCGGAGCGAGTCCTTGCCCGCGAACGCCTGAGCTATGAGGACGGCGTAGCCCTCTATCAATCCAGCGATCTGCTTGCGGTGGGTTGGCTTGCCAACTGGGTTCGTGAGCAGATGAATGGCAATGTCGCTTATTTCAATGTCAACCGGCATATCAATCCGACGAATGTGTGTGTGGCCGCATGCCGCCTTTGCGCCTTTGGCCGCAAAAAGGGAGCCGAGGGCTCGTACACCATGGCGTTGGAGCAGGCCTGGGAGACAGCGGCTTCCGGTTACACCGAGGCGGTGACAGAGTTTCACATTGTCGGCGGATTGCATCCCGACCTGCCATTTGAATATTTCCTCGATCTTGTTGCCGGCTTAAAGCAGCGTTTCCCCAAGGTGCACATCAAGGCATTCACCATGGTGGAGGTGGCCTTTCTGGCCAAGCGGGCGAAGCTTTCCATCCCGGAGACGCTGATGAAGATCAAGGCCGCCGGTGTGGACTCCATGCCGGGTGGCGGAGCGGAGATCTTCGCCGATCGCGTCCGGCACATCATCTGCGATCACAAGATCAATGGGGATGAGTGGCTGGAGACGGCCAGGATCGCGCACGGGCTTGGGCTTCGCTCGACGGCGACGATGCTCTACGGGCACATCGAGAACGATGAAGACCGCGTGGACCATCTGCTGAAGCTGCGCGCTGTGCAGAACGACACCGGCGGCTTCCAGACCTTTATTCCACTGGCGTTCCATCCGGCGAATACGGCTCTCGGGCACCTGACTACGACTACTGGCATGATGGATATTCGCCAGATTGCGGTGAGCCGTCTGATGCTGGATAACTTTCCTCACATCAAGGCGTACTGGCAGATGATGACTCCGAAGATTGCCCAGATATCGCTACGCTTTGGTGCGGACGATATCGATGGCACGGTGGTGGAAGAGAAGATCTACCACGATGCCGGGGCGAAGACTCCCCAGGGATTGCGCCGCGACGGCCTGATCCGCCTGATTCGGGAAGCGGGCCGCGAGCCGGTGGAGCGGGATACGATGTACAGGCCGGTCACAAGGACAGAAGACTCCTTCACCGTGGCGGTCTAGGACAATCGAGGTCAGGCCAAGCGGGTGTGCTCCCTCGTGCCCCGCGTTTCGGTTCCAGAGTGCGTTAGTACGCCGCAATTCCGGTAATCTTCTGGCCAATGATGAGGGTATGGATGTCCTGCGTGCCCTCATACGTCTTCACCGACTCCAGATTCATCATGTGACGCATGACTGGATAGTCGTCCGTGATGCCGTTCGCGCCGAGCACATCGCGAGCCATGCGCGCACACTCGAGCGCCATCCACACGTTGTTTCGCTTCGCCAGCGAGATGTGTTCATAGCCTAGTGTGTCGTTATCCTTGAGCCTGCCGACGTGCAGCGCCAGCAGTTGCGCCTTGCTGATCTCTCCAATCATCCAGGCTAGTTTCTCCTGCACCAACTGGTGGCTGGCAATGGGCTCATCGCGGAACTGCTTGCGCAGCAGCGCATACTGCCGCGCCGTGTCGTAGCAGGACATGGCTGCGCCGATGGCGCCCCAACTGATTCCGTAACGTGCCTGGTTCAGGCACATCAGCGGAGACTTCAGGCCGCCGCTTGCGGGCAACAGATTGCTCGCTGGAACATAGACATCCTGCAGAGAGAGGCCGGAGGTGACCGAAGCGCGGAGGGACCATTTGCCGTGTACATCGTAGGCAGAGAAGCCGGGGCGGTCCGTCTCTACCAGGAAGCCGCGGATGCTATCGTCCTCGTCGTCAACTTTGGCCCACACAATGGCGATATCCGCGATGGAGCCCGAGGTAATCCACATCTTCTCGCCGTTCAGAATGTATCCTTCGCCAACGTGGCGCGCGCGGGTACGCATTCCGCCCGGATTCGATCCGAAATCCGGCTCCGTCAGTCCAAAGCAGCCAATCTTTTCTCCGGTCGCCAGCCGTGGGAGCCATTCATCCTTCTGTTGCGGACTGCCGAAGGTGTAGATGGGATACATGACCAATGCAGACTGCACGCTGACGAAGCTGCGCAAGCCAGAGTCGCCGCGCTCCAGCTCCTGCATCACCAGGCCATACTCCACATTGGACATCCCGGCGCAGCCATATCCTTCGAGATTCGCGCCGAAGAAACCGAGGCGTCCCATGGGCGCAACCAGCTCTTGCGGGAAGCGTCCATCGCGGTTGCACTGCTCAATGATGGGAATGAGATTGTCTTCGACGAATTGCCGCGCTGTATCGCGAGCCATACGCTCGTCCTCGCTGAGCAGAGCGTCGAAACCGATGAAGTCCACTCCTTGAAACGTGAAGCCCATGGCAAGTCTCCGGGGTTATCAATCGCAGACTGAAAACCAAGACAGGAAAGCCTAGCAGAACGGTGCAAAACGGGCAAAGCAAGGGTCAGCGCCGGGGCAGCGACCAGGCGGCTAGCGGCTCAGGACAGATATTCTCAGGACAGGTATTCCTTGATAAAGGGATCGTCGGAGGTCACCAGATCGTGGGTCGATCCATCGAAAATCAACTCTCCATCTCGAAGCATCAGGAAGCTGGTGTGAAGGGTGGCCTCGTCTCCGGATGAAGGCTCTGCCTGATTGGTGGCCTGATTAAAGGTGTGGGTCGCCAGGGTGTACGCGTCCTGCAGGCGATGCGTCACCAGCAGGGAACTGGTGTGGTACACGTCTCTCTGTTTCATCACCAGATCAATAATCGTCGTCGAAGTCACGGGGTCCAGCCCGCCTGTAGGGGAGTCATAGAGGATCAGGTCGGGATGGGAGATTACGGCTCGCGCGATCGCGACACGGCGCCGCATGCCTCCGGAGAGTTGCGCCGGAAACATGTCGATGGTGTGCTCCAGCTCTACAAATCGAAGCGCCTGCGAGACGCGGGCATCGATCTCTTCCTGAGGAACCTTGTCCTCCAGCAGGCGGTACGCGACATTATCCCGAACGGTAAGGGAGTCGAATAAGGCACTCTCCTGGAAGACCATGCCGATGCGGGAGCGAAGCTTGAAGAGATCGCGTTCCGGCATGCTGCTTACTTCCTGTCCAAAGACCGTGATTCGTCCCGAGTCCGGACGAAGCAGCCCATTTGCCAGCTTAAGAAGCACGCTCTTGCCCACGCCTGCCGGGCCCAGCAGAATGCGTGTCTCTCCCACGGCGACGCGAAAAGAGATGTTCTTGAGAACGGGTTTGCCGTCAAAGCCGATGGAGACGTCGTCGAACACAACCACCGGTTCCTCGGCGCCTAGGGCGGGAACGGGGACGGGGAGAGTCTGCGTCGCCATCAATTTTCCATCCTTACCGCCCAAAGATGCCGATCATAAGACGGCTGATGACGAAGTCAATGGCGATAATGAGCACAGAAGATACGACCACCGCCTGCGTCGTTGAGCGCCCGACTCCCTGCGTGCCTCCGCGCGTGTTCATGCCGTAATAGCAGCCGATGGTCGCGATGATGAATCCGAAGAAAATGGGCTTAACGAGTCCCTGCAGGACATCGGCATAGACCAGCGACTGGTAGGCCGTATGGTAATACTGCGAGCCGTCCTGGCCCAGCATGAAGACCGCGACAAAGGCGCCTCCAGCGGTTCCGACACTGTCCGAGACGATCGTCAGGAAGAACAACATGAAAATCGTGGCCACGACGCGCGGTGTAACCAGCTTCCTGAGCGGGTCAGTACCAAGAGCCCGCATGGCATCGATCTGTTCGGTGACCATCATGGAACCGAGTTCGCTGGCCATTCCCGATGCGTTTCTGCCGGAGACCATGAGGCTGGTCAGGACTGGACCAAGCTCCTTGATCATGGAGAAGCTGACCAACTGTCCGGTTACGGCAGTGGCCCCGAATTGAGAAAGTGTGGAGGCCGATTGCAGGGCGAGCACGCCACCAGTAAAAAAGCCAGTGAGGATGACGATGGGTAGTGACCCGATCCCGATCCTGTCTGCCTGCATTGCAATGTCGGACCAATACAGCCGGCCACTGAACAGATTTGCCAGGGCAGACGCGGACAGGATGGCATAGTCCTGAACGGAGCCGACTATTCGCTTTGAAAACGTCTCAATCGATCGTAAGGGCATGATTCCCAATTCAGAGCTTAGATGCGGGACGGGGATTATGGATTCAGTTCGAACGCGGCACGGTTCTTTTCATGCCGACTGCACACAGAACCAATCCCCTCTAAAGTTCTGCCTCTTATTCTTTCACGCGCTTCTTGATTTCTATATTGAGGCGTTTGATTTTCTGGTTCAGGGTGGAAAGCGGAATGCGGAACTGCTCGGAGGCCTCCGTCTGGTTCCAGTTGGAGCGCTCGAGCTTGTCCATGATGATTCGCCGCTCGATGTCCTCGAGGATATCGAAGAGGGATGCGTCAGGATTGTGTTCGAGCAGGCTGGAGGAATAGCTGCTGCCGGTCAGATGGCCGGGCAGAAGGTCCGAGGTGATGCTGGTTCCGGATGAGAGCACGACTCCGCGCTCGATGACATTCTCCAGCTCCCGGACGTTGCCAGGCCAATCATAGTCCACCAGGGCACGCATGGCCTCGGGCGCCAGGTGACGCAACTCCAGCCCGTTTTCGTCTGAGTAGCGCTTGAGGAAGTGTGTCGCCAGCAGAGGAATATCTTCGCGGCGGTTCCTCAGTGGCGGCAGATCGATCGTGATCACGTTCAGCCGGTAGTAGAGGTCTTCGCGGAACTTGCCTTCGCGTACCGCCTGGCGGAGATCGACATTGGTAGCCGCGATGATGCGGACATCGACCTGCAACTCCTGCACTCCACCGAGATGCATAAAGCGCTTGTCCTGCAGGACGCGCAGGATTTTAGCCTGCGTATCCATCCCCATGGTTCCAATTTCGTCGAGAAAGAGTGTGCCGTTATTGGCAATCTCGAAGAGCCCCTTCTTGGAGGCGATAGCAGAAGTGAATGCACCCTTGACGTGCCCGAAGAGCGTGGACTCCAGCAGATCCGTCGTCATCGCTCCTGTATTCACGGGCACAAACGGCTTATCGCGGCGCGGCGAGTTTGCGTGCAGAGCTTTCGCGATGAGCTCCTTGCCCGTGCCGCTTTCTCCCTGGATCAGTACGGTGGAGCGGCTCGGGGCTACCTGTGCCACCAGATCGAAGATGCGCAGCATGTTCTCGCTCTTGCCGACGATGTTCTCAAAGTTATAGCGCTGCTTGAGCGCCCGCTTCAGTTGAACATTTTCTTCTTCCGCGCGATGGCGTGCGATTGCGGAACGGATGTCCGCCAGCAGCTTTTCGTTATCCCAGGGCTTCTGGACGAAGTTTTGCGCACCTGCGCGGATGGCATCCACCACGTTGTCCACGGTGCCATAGGCCGTGATCATGATGACGGGTAACTGCGGCTGCCGTTCGCGGATATGCCCCAGGATCTCGATGCCGTTTTGTCCGGGCAAGGCGAGATCGAGCAGGACCAGGTCGAAGGACTTTTCATCGATCTCGATCAGTCCGGCTTCTCCGTCGTTCGCGGATTCCACTGTGTAACCTTCCAGTGTCAGCAGCGTTTGGAGCGACTCCCGGATGCCCGCTTCGTCGTCGATGATCAGAATTCGATTCGGGGCTTCTGCGAGCGATATGGATGACCCAGGACGCAGGGTCAAAGTGCCTTCAGACATGTACGGGTTTCCTTACCATGGGGAATTCCAAGTGAAATGTTGTTCCTTCGCCGACGCGGCTTTCGACTAGTATTTTGCCGGCGTGTTCCTGAATGATGCCGTAGGTGACAGCCAGTCCGAGTCCGGTACCCCGCCGCTGTCCTTCCTTCGGAGCACTCTTGGTTGTGAAAAATGGGTCGTAGATTCGCTGCATATGCTCGGGCGCGATCCCCGAGCCGTTGTCGCCGATCAGTACCTCGACATGACCGTTGGAAATCGTCCTGACGCTGAGGACTCCGCCACTCGCCATGGCATCCTTAGCGTTGAGAAAGAGATTGAGGAAGACCTGCTGCAGCTTGCCCGGGTTGCCGAGAATGCCAGGCAGATCCGGTTCGAGGGCAATCTCCAGTTGCACGCGCGAGGTCTTCATCTGGTGCTCCAGCAGCGTCAGCGTGTCCTGGATGATCTGGTTCAGGTCCAGTTCGCGGAACTCCGTTCCGCTGGTGCGCGAGAAGTTCAGCAAGCCGTTGACGATCTCCGATGCACGGAAGGTCTGCTGGGTAATCTTGTCGAGCAGCGGCCCCAGGCGCTCGTCTCCCCGCACCTGTTTCGCCAGCATCTGCGCATAGGAGGAGATCACCGCAAGTGGGGTGTTGACTTCGTGAGCGACCCCGGCGGCAAGCAGGCCGATGGAGGATAGTTTCTCCGCCTGCATCAACTGCGCCTCCAGTTCCACGCGGTCGCTGAAGTCGTCCACCAGAATGATTCGTCCGACGGTCTGGAAGTTGCGCGAGACCAGGGGCGCGATTGCGATATTGGCAGTACGGGTTTCGCCGGTGCGCGTGGTCAGGCGGAATTTGTAAAGGTTATGTACGCCCGGCTCTTCGCGCACGCGATGGAATTCGGCGATGAAATCCTGGGGAAAAATCTCGGCGAGCGGCTGTCCAATCGCCTCTTCGCGGGAGAGTGCGTACATCGCCTCCATCTGCGCGTTCCAGCTTTCGATGCGATCGGCCAGATCCACGGCAAAGATGCCGACGTTGATGGATTCCACGATGTTCTCATTGAACTCCTTCAACCGCTCATATTCGGTGATCTTTTCTTCCAGCCGGGCGTAGAGTCTCGCATTCTGTATGGCGATGCCGATGTAGCTGGCCAGCGACTCCAGCAGTTCCACGTCCTCGCTGGAGAGGAAGTCTCCGCCAATGGTGCGGCCCAGCCCGATCACTGCGATCGTCTTCTCCTGCAGGCGACAGGGAAGGTAGTAGTTGAGATCGAGCAGCGCGGCAGTGTTGCGCTGGCTCACTGGGAGATGCAGTGCCTGCTGCGTATTTTCCAGAAAGATGTGCGAGCCGGCATCGGGCAGGTCGAAGTCGAGAAAGCCCATGTCGAGCTGCATGCCGGACGAATCCAGGTCCTGCGGAAGTCCGTGTCCGGCGCTGAGCATGTAGTGGGATTCGTCGTCGGCGAGGAAGACGGCAACGCGTGCAACCAGCAGCGTTCGCGGGAGGCGGTCCACGATCGAGTTCAGCAGCGTCCGGAGATCGGTCTGCGAGCTGAGGCCACGCCCAAAGTCGATCAGCGTCTGGCGGTAATCATAGCGTTTGCGGTCGAAGACGCGATCGACCCACTCCTGAATGGCGCGCTTCAGCGGGTCGAATAGCTGCGCCGTCACGATGATGGCGACAATCAACCCCCAGACACGCAGTTGGGGCAGGCGGGTGTGCACCACTTCGGAGGCGACAGCCACCACTCCAAAGTAGAGGCCGACGATGCCCGCCGTGGCCAGGGTATAGGTCACGCCCCGCTTGAAGATCAGGTCCACATCCATCAGGCGATAGCGAACGATGGCCCAGCTGAACGTGAGCGGCAGAAACACCAGCGAAATGACGGCAACTTTTGTCAGCAGCGCCGGGGCGGGCAGATCCAGCAGGAACGGAATCACGTGGAGCAGGGTGAAGGGCGCCACCGCAAGCACGGTTCCGCGGGTCAGCCACTTCAGTTGCTGGCGGCGCAGCGGAATGTTGGTGCGCCGATAGCTGATGAAGAACAGGAGCGCGGCCAGCAAGTAGTAAATCGCCAGATAGCCGGTTGCGATCTGATCCAGGCGGTGAGCCAGTTTCTCCGTCGCCGACCACAACTCAATCGCAGCAATCTGCAGTCCCACTACGATGAATGCCGGCACATAGGTAAGTGCGATCAGCCAGCGCTTGCCTTGGGTCCAGGGCCGTTCTTCAGGAAAAGCCAGCGCGAAGTGCAGAAATAGTGCAGGCTGCAGGGCGCCCGCGATGATCTTGCCCCAGTAAATCGTCCAGTCGAAGGAGTTGAATTTGCCGGTGTAGTTGAAGGAGTACAGAACGAAAGAGAGCAGGCAGAAGACGTAGAAATGCGTCGACCGGGGTGCGGTCCAGCGGCGGAAGAGCACATACAGCCCGATGAGCAGATAGACCGTCGCGATGAGCCGGAAGCCCTGGTTGATGCTGCGATCCGGCGCCTCCAGAATCACAGGCACATCGACGCGCACACCGGAGCGGATCAGCGTGTAATTGGCCTTTCCGTAGACCCCGGTGCGATACATCTGCCGCACCAATGGTGCCAACCGGGGGGTGGGATGATCGTTGGCGGTAATCAGCAGATCGCCGGCCTTAATGCCGGCGCGCTGTCCTGGTCCGTCCTGGAGAACGCGCTGTGCCTCCAGCCCGCCATGCGCCTCGACCCACCAGACGCCATCTGTGGGCTTTTGGAATTTGCCCTCCTGGATGAAGTTCAGCGTGGCGAAGACGGCTGCGAAGATCGTCGATATCGCTAAAACGATCACGGCAAGCCGAATTTGGAATGGCTTCTGCATGGATGAGCGAAGAATCGCGTGCTCTATGGACCTTAACTCAACCGCTGGTGCACGTCACCTGCCATGACATCAGCGCTCAGGACTCAACTGGATAGATGTAGATATCTCGCTCAAAGTAAGGGCGATAGAAGGACTGGTCCAGGAAATCTCAGGGGATCATCCTGAGCAAAATGTCCAGTTTTTCACAGATTCTAGATTTGAATATGTATATCCATATCTATACATCTATTTTCTCATAGATGCGATTCAGCTTTCGGCTCATCCTCGGGCGTGGAACTCAAGATAGATTTAGCCGCTCAGGATTTACCGAACCGATCTGGGATCTTGATCGTAGCCCGAAACGAAGGCTGGATCAAGACCCCGATTTATAGACGTTAGGAGCGGTCTATACGTGCTGGACCGCCTGGGAGAGCTGGGTCAGAGAACCCTTCGCATCGCCGTAGAGCATGTGGGTGCAGTCCTTGAAGAAGAGGGGGTTCTCCAGGCCGGAGAAGCCCCGCCCCTGGCCGCGCTTGAGCACGATGACCGACTTGGCGCGATCCACTTCGAGGATCGGCATACCAGCGATAAGGGAAGTGGGATTGTCGCGGGCATCCGGATTGACGACGTCGTTGGCGCCGATGACCACCACAACATCGGTGGAGGGGAACTCCGGATTGATCTGGTCCATCTCATAGAGAGAGGAGTAGGGAACATTCGCCTCGGCCAGCAGAACATTCATGTGTCCCGGCATACGGCCAGCCACAGGATGGATGGCGTATTTCACCGTGACGCCGCGCGCTTCGAGCAGCTCGGCGAGTTCGCGGACGGCGTGCTGTGCCTGCGCCGTGGCGAGTCCATAGCCAGGAACGAAGACGACGCGAGTAGCATAGGCAAGCTGCACCGCGGCATCGTCGCTTGAGATTTCGCGCATCACTCCGCCGGAGCCGGCCTGGGCATGGGTGGCCGCCGATCCGAAGCCTCCGAAGAGGACATTCACGATGGAGCGGTTCATCGCCTTGCACATCAGGATGGAGAGGATCAGGCCGGAGAATCCGTCCAGCGTACCGGCGATGATGAGGACGTTATTCGAGAGGACGAAGCCGGTTGCTGCTGCGGCCAGCCCGGCATAGGAGTTGAGGAGCGACATAACCACCGGCATATCCGCGGAGCCGATGGGGATGACGAGCATAATGCCGAAGAGGAAGGCGGTGCCCACCATGACGTAGAAGGCGATGGTCGCCTCAGGATGGATGAGCGTGTAGAGAAAACTTCCTACCGTGGTTAGAAAGACAGCCCCATTGAGCAACTGCTGACCGCGAAACTGAACCGGGGTGCCGCGAATGATGCCTTGCAGCTTACCCGAGGCAATCAGCGATCCGGTGGTGGTGAGCGCGCCCAGCATGACCTCGAAGCCCAGGGCGCTGCGGGTGAACAGGCTCATCGAGCTGCCGCGAAACGAGAACTCTGCGATACCCACCAGCGCTGCGGCGATGGCTCCAAAGGCATGCGACAGCGCAGTTCGCTGGGGCATGGCCGTCATGGGAACCCAGATGGCCATCAGCGCGCCGATGATCGAACCGATCACCAGCCCGGCGATGATCCACTCATAGCTGACGATCTCCTTGTTGATCAGCGTGCCGATGATGGCCGCCAGCATGCCTCCCTCGGCAAGAAACATTCCGCGCCGCGCCGACTCCGGGTGGGACATTGCCTTGAGGCCCAGAATGAAGAGGACGGAGGCAACCAGATAGGTCGCTTCCGTAAAGTACGACGAAGTCGTCATGATCTCGGGCCCGGTCACTTCTGCACCGCCTTCTCCAGCTTGGCGGGGGTCCGCTTCTGGAACATCTTCAGCATGCGGTCGGTAATGCCGAAGCCGCCCACGACGTTGATGGTTGCGGTGGTCACCGCGACAAAGCCGAGAATGGTGGAAAACCGCGAGTGGTGCGCCCCGGCGATCACAATCGACCCAATCAGCGAGATGCCGGAGATGGCATTGGTCGCCGACATCAGCGGTGTGTGCAACAGCGGAGGAACCCGTGAAATGACCTGATAGCCAAGAAACGCGGCCAGCGCGAAAACGTAAATAGATGCAATCAGAACGGCAGGATTCATTTTGATCTCGCTTCGTCTAGTTTGAAGTCTGGTGGGCGGCGGTGGCGGCCTCAAGCACCGCGGCCACACGTGGATGGGTCACTTTGCCCGCGTGGGCAACACAGGAGCCGGAGAGAATTTCGTCGTTGAAATCCATCGTCAGCACTCCCTTATGCACGATCAGGCCAAGGAAGTTGACGATGTTGCGCGAATACAACTGGCTTGCGTGTACTGGAATCGTGATCGCCAGATTGAGCGGGGCCAGGATCGTGACTCCGTTGATGAGCGTTGTTTCGCCCGGACGGGTTAGCTCGCAGTTTCCTCCGGCAGGTGCGGCCAGGTCCACGATCAGCGAGCCGGGGCGCATGCCTTCGACGGCATCCTTGCGAACCAGGAGCGGGGCGCGGCGGCCCGGAACCTGCGCTGTGGTGATGATGACGTCGGAATACTTTGCCGTCTTTGCAATCAGATCGCGTCCGCGGTCCAGAGCTTCTTCGCTCAGTTCCTTTGCATAGCCGCCTTTATCTTCGGCGTTGATTCCACCCAGATCTACATCGAGAAACTTTGCCCCGAGAGAGCGCACCTGCTCGCCGGCTGCGGCCCGAACGTCATAGGCCTCGACCACGGCTCCCAGCCGCCGCGCGGTGGCGATGGCCTGCAAGCCAGCGACTCCAGCGCCAATTACGAAGACTTTGGCGGGAGGCACGGTGCCTGCGGCGGTCATCAAAAGCGGGAAGAGCCGCGGCAGGGTGTCGGCGGCGAGCACCGCGGCCTTGTATCCGGCAACGGTTGCCATGGAGGAGAGGGCGTCCATCGCCTGGGCGCGGGTGATGCGGGGCACCAGCTCGGTAGCGAAGAGGGTAGCTCCCCGGTCCACTGCGGTTGTCAGCTCCTGCGGTGCGTCGAGCGGACGCAGAAAGCCGGTGAGGACAACTCCTTGCTTCAGCAGCCGCTGGTCGGCGGCGTTGGGCGCGTTGACCACGGGCAGCAGGTCCGCGTTCGCCAGCAGTCCGGCGCGATCGGCGGTCACGGTTGCTCCCGCCTGAGCGTAAGCCTCATCCAGCGCGCCGGATGCGACGCCTGCGCCTTGCTCCACCACCACATCGATGCCCTGGGCCACCAGCGTCTTTATGTAATCCGGCAGCAGGGCAACGCGAGTCTCTCCGCTCGCTGTTTCTTTCACTATGCCAAGAAGCAATCTGTCCTCCTCGTCACTCAACAGAGCCTCAGTTGTGACATCTACGGACAATTCACGCGTAGCGGGGCGTCCGGGTCGTGATCTGCGTCACTAAAGATCTGTGCAGATAGACGAAACGGTAGAGCCCTTTCCTAAGAATCTTTGGTCCGGGATGCAACCTTCTACTGTGTGTGAATGACAGAGCCGTTATATCACTTTGGGTGATATGCGGACTACCGTGTTTTGTGAGGGGCGCGCCCGGTCGGAAGGTGTTGCGCAGATCGCCTGGGGTGCCGCGAAGGAGTGCCGCGGGGGATCAGCCTCGCGGAACAGCCAGAAGAAGCCGGAGATCGCGGAGATTGTGCGCCGTTGGTCCGGTAACTACCGTATCTCCAAGAGCCGTAAAGAGGGGGCAGGCGTTGAATTGGGCGAGCGATTCCTGTGGATCGAATCCGAAGGCTCGTGCCCGGGACACCGTGGTGGTATCCGCAATCGCCCCGGCGGCCTGGCTGTTCCCGTCGATACCGTCGGAACCGGCACTGAAGACGACAAGCGGATCTCCCTCCCACTTTGCCAGGTCCAGGGCACAGGCGAGGGCGAATTGCTGGTTGCGTCCTCCCGTACCGGCGGGGCCGTCGATTCTGACGGTTACCTCGCCGCCCGAGATAAGGCAGAGGCGCGGATGCTCCTGCCGCAGGGCATGGAAGCGCTCCAGCAGGTAGCGAGCGGCGTCGGCATAGTCCCACTCGTCGCATGTATTGTCGATGACGACTTTAAAGCCCAGCGAGCGGGCGTGGTCGCGCGCGGCATTCACCAGGTCATGGCCCGAGAGCAAGGTGTCAAAGCCGATGCTGCCAGCCCCGAAGGGATCGGCGGCTGTGGAGTTGGCAAAGATGCTAGTCCGCGCGGCTCCTGCCTCAAGTGGGCGGCTGGTCCAGGCGTGAGCCACCTTGGCTCCCGGAGTCTCTGGCAGGTCCTCGCGCTGGAAGAAGAAGCGGACACTCTGGGGAAACTTCTCCAGCAGGTGGTAGCGCTGCAGAATCTCGCGAGTCTGCTCCACGGTGGTGCGGTCCGGCAGGGTCGGCGAGGAGGCCAGGGCGTCCATGTGACGCAACGGCACGTCGGGCAACAGCAGGGAGAGCTTGGTGGAATCCGGAGCCGCCATGGCCAGCCTTCCTCCCTTGACGGCAGAGAAATGCTTCCGGACGGTGTTGACCTCGGCGATCGCAGCGCCGCTGGAGATCAAGGCTTCGTGAAAAGCCATGGTGTCTTCGAGCGAGATTGCGGGATCGAGCGGAAGCTCGAACATTGCGGAGCCGCCGCCGCTGATGAGGAAGAAGATGAACGTATCTTTCCTGGCGCGGTGCAGCATGTGCAGCGCGGCGCGTGCGGCATCGAAGGAGCTCTTGTTGGGCAGCGGATGCCCGCCAGCGAAATAGCGGATGCGCCAGTTGCGCTTGCGCGGAATTTCCGGCGCGCAGCAGATGCCGCGAACTCCCTTGCGGCGCGGCATGCGCGACAGCAGCGTCTCCATCAACGGCCGTGCCGCCTTGCCAATCGCGATGACCAGGATGCTCTTGAATTTGTTCAGCTCAATGCGCGAGGGCGGCAGCAGGGGAGAGACGTGGCGAATCAGCACGTCCCCTTCGAAGTGCAGATGCCGGTCGAAGGCAGCTTCAATGCTGCACTCTTCCAGGGCATGCAGAAAGATCGCCTGCGCAGCTTCGTGCAGGCCCTCCAGGGGAGTACAGATTTGCGCAGTCATCGACTCCCCAATTCAGGCGTGGCGCCCTTATCTCCGAGAGCAAAGTTCGATTCCAGCCAGGTGCGGATCGCCGCTTGCAGCGCATCCAGCTTGCCGGTAAAGAAGTGATCGGCACCCTCGATCCATACCAATTGGACGGGGGGAGCAGCGGTATGGACCACCGCCTCCACGCCATCCTTCGGCCCGTACTGGTCGCGGCTTCCGCTAACGAAGAGCTTCGGTTGCGTACAGTGGGGGAGGAACCCGTACGTGTAGTCGCGGCCCTCGGCGTGGACCGGCAGGCCCAGCCCCACGAGACCCTTGACCCGCGGGTCGCCACAACACGCCTCCAGGCCAACCGCGGCGCCGAAGGAGAATCCCGCGAAGAGAATCGGCCGCGCAAACTCGTGATCCAGCCAGTCCAGCGCAGTCCGGACGTCATCCCGTTCGCCGCGCCCATCATCGTGCGTCCCCTCGCTCAGGCCGGTACCGCGAAAGTTGAAGCGCAGGACGGGAAGTCCGAAGGATTGAAATGCCTTCATCGTATGAAAGACGACCTTGTTGTGCAGGGTGCCGCCGCCCAGGGGGTGGGGGTGGCAGACCAGCACGCAATAAGGGGCATCTTCGCGGCCAGCGTTGAGCAACGCCTCCAGCCGCCCCGCGGGGCCTCGAAGCTCTACCGAGCGCAATTGAGCCGAACCGATGTGAGTCGTCGTCATGCTTCCTTCTATTGTATTGAAGTGGCTCAGGTATTCTGGGAGTCTGATGAATTTCGATCCCATTCAGTTGACCAGGCAGCTTATTGATATCGACTCGACGACCTACCATGAAGGTCCTGTGGCAGCGTTTCTGGCGCAGTTTTTGACGGCGCAGGGCTATGCCGTGGAGACAACCCCGGTTCCCCAGCCGGCGGATAGCAAGGATACCGCGGAGCGAGCGAATCTCTACGCGGGCCGCGCCGGCGAAACTCCCGACCTGGTGTTTTCCACCCATCTGGACACGGTGCCTCCCTTTTTCGGCAGCCGCGAGGATGCGGATTTCATCTATGGACGGGGCGCCTGCGACGCTAAGGGAATCATCGCCGCGCAGATCGGCGCGCTGGAGCGGCTGACGAAGGCGGGCTTCAAGGTGGGCCTGCTGCTGGTTGCCGGTGAGGAGCGCGATTCGGCGGGAGCGAAGGTCGCGAATCTTTCGCCCAAAGGGAGCCGCTTTCTGATCAACGGTGAGCCGACCGACAACCGGCTTGCCCTGGCCTCCAAGGGTGCTCTGCGCGTGGTTCTCCGCACCTCGGGAAAGATGGCGCATTCTGCTTATCCTGAGCTGGGCGACAACGCGATCAACAAGATGATCGTGGCGCTGGGACGCGTGCTCCAGTTAGAGCTGCCGGCAACCGAAGACGTGGGCAGCAGCACGCTGAATATCGGTGTGATCGAGGGTGGTCACGCACCGAACATTGTTCCGGATTCCGCCGAGGCTCAACTGCTGGTGCGTCTGGTGGGAGACTCCGCATCGACGCGCAAGGCCATTGAGGATACGGTTCGGGGATTGGCGGAGGTCGATTTCACGCTGGAGCTTCCCTTCGTGCGCATGCGCAGGATTGATGGCGTGCCAACCATGGTGGCTGCTTTTACCACGGATATCCCTGCTCTTTCGAACTGGGGAGAGCCTCTGCTGCTCGGGCCAGGATCGATCCATGTGGCGCACACCCCTGGGGAGCGGCTGGCAAAGAAAGAACTGCTGCAAGCCATCGACATTTATACCGAGGTGGCCCGGCGGCTTCTGCAATGAAGACTCGGCTGGCGCATGCGGTGCTGGCGTTGCTCGCGGCCTGGGCCGTGGCCATGCTTACCACGATTCCGTTCCAGGTATCGGTGTGTCTACGCAACACCGATGGCGATATGCACCTCTTCCGGCAAATGATTCCGCTGGTGGTGATGGTGTGGTCCGTCTGGACCTTTGGCCTGGCCTTGCTGGGATGGCTCCTGGCCGCTTTGCCGATCACCCTGCTGGTGAATCCAGCGTGGATCTATCGCATGCGCCGGTGGGTGGTGGGGGGATGCGTGCTCCTCTCCGTTGTGGTGAACGTGTTGAAGTTTGAAGTCTGGCAGCTCCTGCTTTTCCGTCCGCACCTTCCCGTCGATCTTCGTGGCTTCAGCCTCTATACGGTCTTCACCGTGAGCTATTCCGCGACCATGGCTGCGGCTTATGCGTGGCTGGCGGGTCGAGCCGCGCGGCGATATGACTTCCATCCTCCGGTGTATGGCTGACGCTTTCTGCATATGTCGTTTCCAGATAGACTTTGCAGATGAGCGAAGGCGAGAAGCAGCATAACTCCGCAGTCGGAAACAGCCCCGTCCACCCGTCGAATGCGCTGCAGCATGCAGCCTCGTCGTACCTTCGTTCGGCGATGCACCAGCCTGTGCGGTGGCATCAGTGGGGCGAGGAGGCATTCGCCCTGGCTGCGTCCACTGGAAAGCCCATCCTGCTGGATATTGGCGCGGTGTGGTGTCACTGGTGCCATGTGATGGACCGCGAATCCTATGAGGACGCGCAGCTTGCCGGCGTAATCAATGAGCACTTTATCGCCATTAAGGTGGATCGCGACGAGCGTCCCGACGTGGATAGCCGCTATCAGGCAGCCGTCTCCGCAATCAGCGGGCAGGGAGGCTGGCCGCTTACCGCGATTCTGACTCCCGATGGAAGGCCCTTCTTTGGCGGAACCTATTTCCCCAGGGAGGATCGCTATGGCCGGCCGGGATTCGAGCGCGTCCTGCGCACGATGGCTGGAGCATGGGAGACGCGCCGCGAGGAAGCATTGGAGTCGGCAGCGAGCGTAATGGAGGCAATCGAGCACGGCGAGAGCTTTGCCGGAAGGCGGGGGCAGTTGAGCTTGTCGTTGGTGGAGAAGCTGGTGGCGTCGGCGGTCACGCAATTCGATTCCCGCTATGGCGGTTTTGGCTCGCAGCCAAAATTCCCTCATCCCGCAGCACTCGATCTCCTGCTGGACGTGGCCTCGCGGACGGGAAACGAGGAGACAAAACGCGCCGCCGTCTTCACACTGGAGTGCATGGCGAAAGGCGGCGTCTACGACCAGATCGCCGGCGGATTCCATCGCTACTCGGTCGATGAGCGCTGGGTGGTTCCTCACTTTGAAAAGATGCTTTACGACAATGCCGGCCTGCTGGGGAACTACGTGCACGCATTCCAGAGCTTTGTCGATCCGGCGCTGGCCGGGGTGGCGAAGGACATCATGCGGTGGATGAATGAATGCCTGAGCGACCAGCAGCATGGCGGCTTCTATGCCTCGCAGGACGCAGACATCACGCTCGACGATGATGGCGACTACTTCACCTGGACGCGCGCCGAAGCCGAGGCGGTGTTGAGCCCCGACGAATTCGCCATCGCCGCAATCTACTACGACATTGGCGAAGTGGGGGACATGCACCACAACCCTGCAAAGAATGTTCTGCATCGTCGCCTGACGCTGGAGGAGACTGCCGCACGCGCGAAGATCGCCGCCAGCGAGGCCAAAGGATTGCTGGAGTCCGCGAAGCAGAAGCTTTACGAGGCAAGGATGCTTCGTCCGGCTCCGTTCATCGATCGCACGATTTATACCGGCTGGAATGCTCTTGCTGTTTCGGCCTATCTGGACGCGGCGCAGGTGCTGAGCCTGAGCGCGCCCAGGGGCTTTGCTCTGCGCACGCTCGATCGCATTCTGGCCGAGGGATGGGATAAGACCACCGGGTTGGCGCACGTGATCGCCTATCCCGATGCTGCGCCGGGGCCACGAATTGCCGGAGTGCTGGACGACTACGCATTTCTGGCTTTGGCCTGCACCGATGCGTGGATGGCAAGCGGGGACCTGCGCTACTACCAGGCCGCGGTGGAGATTGCCGATGCCATGATTGCACGCTTCTACGACCGGATCGGAAACGGGTTCTTCGATGCGGAGGCAACGGCGGAAGGGCAGAAGGCGCTGGGTGCGCTATCGGCGCGTCGCAAGCCGCTGCAGGATTCGCCCACGCCGGCAGGGAACTCCGCTGCTGCTGCGGCGCTGCTGCGGCTGGAGGCTCTGAGCGGCAGAGAGGAATATCGTGAAATCGCCGAGGATACGCTGGAGTCCTTCGCCGGCGTTGTGGAGCACTTCGGCCTCTACGTCGGCATGTATGGGCTGGCGCTGGAGCGTCTGATGCTGGACCCGATCCAGGTGGTGGTGGTGGGAGAAGACCTGCTGGCGCGGCAGTTGCAAGTGACTGCCACTGCCCGCTATGCAGTGAACAAGAGCGTCCTCCACCTGCGCCGCGATCAACTGCGTGCGGAGACCCTGCCGCCAATGCTGGCGGAGACGCTGCCCAACCTGCCACAAGTCGAGGGAAGCTTTGCCATCGTTTGCAAGGGACGCACCTGTCTGCCGCCCCTCACCAGTCCGGAAGCACTGCTGGAGGCGCTTAGCCCTCACCAGTGAACGGATTTACCTCCTGCGGCGGGTTCCTTGTGGGGTCGGCCGCAACTACTGCAGGGGACTTGCCGGGGAGCGTCAGCGCCGGGGATTGACCCTGTGCGGCAGCAGAGGCCGTCATTACCCGGTAGGGGCTTCCGGGCAGCATCTTTTTCTCTTCCAGTGCCAGGCGGATGCGACGGTGAATTTCGCGCACGGCGGCAAATTGCTTGCGTGCGCGGGTCTTCAGCTCGATGGGATACAGAACCTCGGAACCCTTGATCGCATCCACACCCTGCACCTGCGGGTCGGCGAGGAAGACGTCCTTATATGCCGGGTCGTTGCGCACATCGTTCGCAATCTTCTTCAAAAGAGCCACGACCTCATCGGGAGGTGCGGAAAAATCCACTGAGACGTTCAGCGTCGTGACGGAGAAGTCGCGGCTCATATTGGCGGTGTTGGTAATCTGCGAGTTCGGGATCACGTAGAGCGTGCCATCGAATCCGCGCACCGTGGTTCGCCTCAGGGTAAGCTCCTCCACCGTGCCGGTGATGCCCGCCAGGGTCACCACGTCGCCGACGTGAAATTGATCCTCCACCACCAGTACGACGCCATTCAGAACATCCTTGACGATCGTCTGTGCGGCCAGGCCGAGAGCCACACCGGCAACGCCCGCGGAAGCCAGCAGTGGCTTCAGATCCACTCCGAGCAGAGGCAGAATCTCCAGCGCAGCCAGAAAGGTGATGATGCCGATGCCGGTAGCGCGCACGACGGAGGCCAGCGTCCTTACCTGGTAAACGCTGGTGGTCCCATGAGCCCCGTGGGCGTGTCTCTCAGCCAGTGCGGTGATGCGCCGGGTGATCCCGGCCAGCAAGCGGATCAGGATCCACGCGCCGAGGCCGATGATGATGAGCTTGGGGACGGTTGTACGGACGAAATCTGCGCTATCGTCAAGCCATTTGTCCGTGATGCGGGCAAAAAACTGGGCCGAGCGCGGAATTGCGAGAAGCAAACTTTGCATAGGTTAAGAGACTTTCCGATAAGGCTGCTGTGATGTTTCTATAATGAACCGATGCGATGCGCGCTAAAGAAGTTGTGCCTGACTGCTCTTCTGGGATTGTGCACGAGCTTTCTGTCCGCTGCGGGTGTGGCTCAGGAGTCAGGACAAATGTCTGCTCCGCGTCGCGATAGTGCAAGCCCCTTGACTGGGCCCCAAGGCGAACTGGACCGCCTGGGGGCAGAGATGCATGAGAAGCAGATAAAGAAGCTGAACGCGACTCGGCAGAAGCGGCTGGAAGAGGATGCAGACAAACTTCTCCGCTTGGCCACGGAGTTGAAGGCCGAGGTTGGCAAGCCGGGGAGTGCTCCTTTGTCGGCAGATGCCGCCGCGAAGGCTGATCAGATCGCAAAACTGGCAAAGAGCGTACGGGAAAAGATGAAGGCCAACTGATCCTTGAAATGAATTTTTGCGTCGACCGGAAGGTTGTAAGTCGCTCAGGCAAAGGGGATAACCGTAGGAGAACCCTCTACCTGCCGGGGGAGCGAGTCGGCGGGCCAGGGATTTCCATAGCCTCGGAAGTTTCTATGCTCAGAGCAGAAGATTGTTACAATTCCCAGTTGGGCTACCCCGGAATCATCCGGGGTTTTTGTGCGAATGTAGTTCTGTAGGGGAGTGAGATGGGTCGAACGGCAGGGTCCACGGTTGAAGGTACGAAGAGCAAGGCGGAGTTTCCAGTCGATCCGCAGCAGATGATTCGCATGTACCGGTTGATCTATATGTCCCGCCGTGTGGATGACCGGGAGATCATGCTGAAACGCCAGCAGAAGATCTTTTTCCAGATCTCCGGAGCCGGGCATGAGGCCCTGCTGGTAGCGGCCGGCATGGCGATGAAGCCCGGCTACGATTGGTTTTTCCCATACTATCGGGATCGCGCGCTTTGTCTGACTCTGGGAGTTACCGCCGAAGAGATGTTCCTGCAGGGTGTCGGCTCGGTGGACGACCCGGCCAGCGGCGGACGCCAGATGCCCTCGCACTGGAGCAGCACGAAGCTCCATATCGTCTCTCCCTCTTCTTCCACGGCAACCCAGTGCCTGCACGCCATTGGCTGTGCGGAGGCGGGCCGGTACTTCTCCCGGCATCCCGAAGCTGCCGTCAAGCCAGCCGGAGAGGAAGATTATCGCGCATTCCACGATGTGTCCTTCCATGGCGATGAGGTTACATACGTCTCGCTGGGCGAGGGTTCAACCAGCCAGGGCGAGTTCTGGGAGGCATTCAGCGCAGCCTCCAACCGGAAACTGCCCGTCGTCTTTGTTGTGGAAGATAACGGCTATGCAATCTCCGTCCCGGTCGAGGTCAATACGCCGGGGGGCAACATTTCACGGCTGCTTCGTGAGTTTCCCAACACGCACTTTGAAGAGGTCGATGGCACCGACCCCATCCTGTCGCTGCACGCGATGAGCAGGGCGGTCGCGCACTGCCGCTCCGGCAAGGGACCGGCGCTAGTGCATGGGCACGTAACGCGGCCGTATTCGCACTCCCTCTCCGACGATGAAAGAAATTACCGCTGCAAGGCTGAGATTGAGGCCGACGCCCTGCGCGATCCGCTGTCCAAGATGCAGATGCGCCTGTTGCGCGACGGCATCCTCAGCGCAGAGGAGATTGAAAAGCTCGAGCACGATGTCGATGAGGAAGTTCGCCTGGCTGCCGAGCGCGCCATCCACGCACCGTTGCCGGAGGTCTCCTCCATTCCCCGGCACGTGCATTCCGAGCATTGGGACCCGACTCGGGAAGACCTTGTTTCCCAGCCGGCGCAGTCGGAAGATACGCAGAAGCGCACCATGGCAGACCTGATCAACCTCTGCCTGCGCGACGAGATGCGTCACGATCCGCGGATCGTGATCTACGGCGAAGACGTTGCGGATTGCAGCCGGGAAGAAGCCATGAAGGAGGTTAAGGGCAAGGGTGGAGTGTTCAAGCTCACCGCCGGTCTGCAGACGGAATTCGGATCGGATCGCGTCTTCAACTCCCCCCTGGCCGAGGCGGCCATTGTGGGCCGTGCCGTGGGTTACGGGATACGCGGCATGAAGCCCGTGGTGGAGATCCAGTTCTTCGACTACATCTGGCCGGCGATGCACCAGATTCGCAATGAGCTTGCCGTAATGCGCTGGCGGTCCAATGGCACCTATGGGTCACCTGCGGTGATCCGCGTTGCCATCGGCGGATATCTCAGCGGGGGATCGATCTATCACTCGCAGTCCGGAGAAAGCATCTTTACCCACATTCCGGGCCTCCGCGTCGTTTTTCCCTCGAACGCGCTGGATGCGAACGGATTGCTGCGCACCGCGATTCGCTGCGACGATCCGGTGCTCTTCCTGGAGCACAAGCGGCTCTACCGCGAGACGTATGGCCGGGCAGTGTATCCCGGTCCGGACTACACCATCCCCTTCGGCAAGGCAAACGTGGTCCGCAAGGGCAAGGACATGACCCTCATCACCTATGGAGCGGTGGTGCCCCGCGCGCTGCAGGCCGCCCTAAAGGCCCATCGGGAAGACGGCATTGAGGTGGAGGTGATCGATCTGCGCACCTTGAGCCCCTATGATTGGGAGGCCATCGCCTCCTCGGTCCGCAGGACCAGCCGCGCAATCGTCGCCTACGAGGACATGAGGAGCTGGGGCTATGGCGCGGAGATCGCCGCTCGCATTGGAGACGAACTGTTCGAGCACCTCGATGCTCCGGTCAAGCGCATTGCCGCTATGGACACCTTCGTGGCGTATCAGCCGATTCTGGAAGATGCAATCCTTCCGCAACCGGAGGATTTGTATCGCGCTATGGTGGAGTTGAAGGCGTACTAGCGGATCGCCATCAGCACACCAGTATCCACACCTGTATCCGTGGACCGCTGCTGGCGATTCTCCTCAGAGTCGCCCTCAGCGGCATCGAGGCATCATCGCTGCTCCATGTCTCCAGTGAACTCTTGCTGAGGCGTCCTGGGGCCTCTGCGTGCGAGAGACGAGCATCTGGGGTCTCCGTCTCATGAGCGCGCCCGTGCAAGGAGCTTCTTCGATTCGCGCGCTCTTGCTAACTTGGAAGAATGGCAATCTCAGTACGGCGATTTGTGAGCGGCGATGAAGAGGCCTTCCGCAGGCTGAACGAGGCATGGATTGAGCGCTACTTCGGCATGGAAGACGCTGACCGGCGAATCCTGGGCGATCCCCAGTCGCAGATCCTCGCATCCGGCGGACAGATCTATCTGGCTCTGGATGGCACGGAGCGCGTCGGTGCCTGCGCCCTGGTCAAGATAGGCGACGGAGAGTTCGAGGTCGCCAAGATGGCCGTCGCGGAAGAGCGGCGCGGGCAGGGAATAGGGCGGCAGCTTCTCTCCTTTGTGATTGCGGATGCGCGCCAGATGGGAGCCCGGCGCCTCTATATCGAGAGCAACAGCCGGTTATCCAGCGCTCTTCATCTTTACGAGTCGCTCGGCTTTCGCCACTTGCCGCCAGAAACCATGCAGGGGCACTTCGCGCGCTGCGATGTTTTTATGGAGCTGCTGCTTCCGGCTTAGGCGGCGCGGGGGAGTCTTTTCGTAGCGAATCGTCGAGGAATCGCAGCATTGCCTCAAAATACCGGGTGCCCTGTGCCGGGACAAGCCGCTTGGGTTCCGAGGCCACCTTGTACAGCGAGAGCAGGCGCTCCTGCGCAGTGTGGCTCGAAGCGTCGGGCTGCGTTTGCAGGAAGAGCTTTGGCGTCGCCAGGGTGCTCAATTTGGGCGCCAGCTCAAAGCGATCGGCAAAGAGCATCCTGACGGGCAGCATGCCGGTGCGGCGATCCCCTGCAATCTGCTCAAGCGCAGGCGGCATTGGATTCTCCAGCACGAGGCCCGCAGCCAGCGGATGGCGCCGGGCAGCTTCCGCTGCGATGGTTGCGCCAAGCCCCTCGCCGTAGATCACGATCCTCTTTGTGTCCAGCTTGCGGGTGTCGCTGAGATATTCGATGGCAGCATCCGCATCCTCGTAGACGCTCTGTTCCGAGGGATGCGCCGCCATGCTCTTCCCAAAGCCGCGATAGTCGATCGCAAAGAGGTTGATGCCGAGCGCATGCAGCATCCTGAGCTGCGGCAGGGTGTCGGAAAGCGACCCCTCAGCGCCGTGCAGGTAGAGCATCGCTGCGCCGTCATATCGGGCGGGCGGCTCTGCCGAAATCCACCAGCCTGTCAGTTGCAGTCGCCCCGTCTCGGTCGCGTCAAAATGAATATCCTCGTAGCGCATTCCCACATTTGCCGGGGTCGCGGTGCCAGCATGCGAGGGATGGAAGAGAAGCTGCCAGCCTCCCTGATAAAAGAGCAGGCACAGCGCCAGGTAGGCGCAAACCAGGGCGAGGCCGAGAGCGATTCCCAGGGCACGGAGCAGCCAACGGTGCGAGACCAGCGGCTGTTGCTGGCGCAGCGGGTCCTGCCATCCGGGCGGGGGGTGTTGCCTGCTGTGATTTCGTGACCGGGAGGGCTTTTGCGTCATTGCGCGTTCAACCGAAGGCCAGCTCGTCGGGATTTTCCAATGGCGTGCCGCAGACCCGGCAGATCACGGCAGAGCAATCGCCGCATACCAGGGGATCATCCACGGCGCGGGCGCAGTTCGGGCACCAGAGCTTTCCCGAGTCTGGCGTGGAGTGCGATGACTCGGGTTGCGGAGGCGTGGGTTCCGGGGGCTGGGGTTGTGTAGGCATTCCGGACCCAGCGTAGCATGTGCGGCTGGCTCATTGCAGCCCTGCCGTCTATAAGAGGGGGTACGATAAAGCCACGTCTACTGCCCGCTGAGGCAAAGAGGAGAGGAATGGGGCAATTCGTGCGGATATGCGGGATCGCCGATCTTCCCGCCGAGGGCACTGTGGCAGAGATTCGAGCGGGCAATCTCACTCTATGCCTGGCCAATGTGGGAGGCACAATCTCCGCGTTGAACAATGTGTGCCCTCATCGGCAAGGTCCGCTGGGCCAGGGAACGGTAGAGGAGGGGCATGTCATCTGTCCGCTGCACGCCTGGGCATTCCATGCCGCGACAGGCGCTTATGCCCATAAACCTCAGGAATCGGTTCAGGTATATTCCGTCAAGATATTGGGACAAGACGTGTTAGCGGATATTGGCTGAAGCGAATTGCGGAGGGCGAGCCAAAGAAAAGCGCGGCTTCCTGATTCCGAAAGCCGCGCCGCGCTATGTGTCTGATCGTGCTTAGTACTGGACGATTTTGGCGAAGGAGTCTGGCTTGAGGCTCGCGCCACCGACCAGTGCTCCGTCGATTTCGACCTCGTTGAGCAGGGAGGTTGCATTCTCCGGCTTCACGCTGCCGCCGTAGAGGATGCGCATTGCGTCTGCCACGGGCTGGCCGAGCAGCTTGGCAACTTCCGCACGAATGATCTTGTGAGCTTCGACGGCCATCTCCGGCGTTGCCGTCTTGCCCGTGCCGATGGCCCAGACAGGCTCGTACGCAATGACGATGGTCCTGGCCATCTCGGGAGTGATGCCGGCGAGCGCTCCCACGGTTTGCGTCCGCAGGACCTCTTCGGTCTTGCCCGCTTCGCGCTCGGCGAGAACTTCGCCGATGCAGACGACCGGGACCAGGCTGTGCTTCAGAGCCGTGTGCAGCTTCTGGTTCACGATCTGGTCGGTCTCGGCAAAATACTGGCGGCGCTCGGAGTGCCCAATGAGAGTGTGCGTTCCCCCGACGGCGATCACCATGTTGGCTGAGGTTTCGCCGGTATAGGCGCCTTCTTCTGCGAAGTGGATGTTCTGGCATCCCACGGCGACGTTAGAGCCCTTGGCGGCTTCAATGACGGTGGCGAGCGAGGTGGCGGAAGGGAACAGCGCGATCTCGTCGCGGGTATGGTTCTTCACCAGGGGCAGAAATGCATCGGTGAAGGCCTTGGCTTCGGCAGGTGTCTTGTACATCTTCCAATTTGCAGCGATCAATACCTTGCGCATGATTTTTCTAGTCCTGTTTCTTGGTTTTTAGAACGGTATAGAGCGTTTTCAGTGTGTTCGCGCGATCCAGCCTGTGGGCCACGCGAACCGCCAGCCAGCAGCCCAACGCTCCGAAAATGAGGTAGCCGAAGAGGTAGATCAACAGGCTGATGAGCTCAAAGTGAGGGCTGAGGAGCGGGCTGTTGGACAACCAATCGGAGAGGTACTCAACTTTAAAACGAACCGTAGCAAAGAGCCCCAGAACCCCCATGAATGCGAAGGAGAAGGGAGCCACCGTGATTCTCCAGCGGTAGCCCTGGAAGCTCCTGGTGAACATACCGACGAGCCAGAATCCGACCGAGAGCAGAAGGCCCAACGCGAGCAGAAGGAACGGTAGTTCGAATTCGAGATCCAAAAGCCTCGTATCTTGCACCGTATTCCTCTTCCGCTCGCGCCGCCTGGACGGTTTGAGGCTACTTGTTGCTCAGGGCTTCGACGCCGGGGAGTTTCTTGCCTTCCAGAAACTCCAATGAGGCGCCGCCGCCGGTGGAGATGTGGGTGACCTTGTCCGCCACTCCCGCCTTCTTTACAGCAGAGACGGAATCGCCGCCCCCGATGATGGAGATGGCGCCGGAGCTGGCGACGGCCTTGGCAATCTCTGTGGTGCCGACGGCAAACGCCGGCATTTCAAAAACTCCCATGGGGCCGTTCCACACGATGGTCTTGGCGCCGGCGATTTCCTTCGAGAAGAGCTCGATGGTCTTCGGTCCGATGTCCAATGCCATCCAATCCGCGGGGAAGGCACTGTCGCCGGAGAAGATCTGCGTGGCAGCGTCGGCGGCGAACTTGTCGGCTAGAACATGGTCGACCGGAAGAAGGAAGCGAACTCCCTTGGCCTCGGCAGCTTTCAGGGCTTCCTTTGCGGTCTCGATCTTGTCGACTTCCAATAGCGACTTGCCGACATCCTGACCCTTTGCCTTGAGGAAGGTGTAGGCCATGCCGCCGCCGATCAGAAGCGTATCGACCTTTCCCAGCAGGTTTTCGATTACCTGAATCTTGTCTGAGACCTTGGCACCGCCGAGGATGGCTACGAAGGGCCGCTCCGGGGCTTCGAGGGCCTTGCCCAGGTAGTTGAGTTCCTTGTCCATCAGCAATCCAGCCGCTGACTGCTTGACGAAGTGGGTAATTCCTTCGGTGGACGCGTGGGCGCGGTGGGCCGAGCCGAAGGCGTCGTTGACGTAAATCTCGCATAGCGAAGCCAGTTCTTTCGAAAAGGCCGGGTCATTCTTCTCTTCTTCGGCGTGGAAGCGCAGGTTCTCCAGCAGCAGTACTTGTCCGGACTCAAGCTGGCGAGCCATTTCGGAGGCAACGTCTCCGATGCAGTCCGGCGCAAAGGCGACATTGACGGACTGGCCGGCTTCCTTGTCGAGCAGGATACGCAGGCGATCCGCGACCGGCCGGAGGCTGTACTTCGGTGTGGGCTTGCCCTTGGGGCGGCCCAGGTGCGAGGCGAGAATCAGCTTCGCATGATGCCGCAACGCATACAGGATTGTTGGCAGGGTAGCGCGGATGCGGGTGTCGTCAGTGATCTCCGAGCCGTCTTCGGTGAGCGGCACATTGAAGTCCACGCGCATAAAGACACGTTTGTTGTTGAGATCGAGATCCTGAATCGAAAGCTTGGGCATAGGATTAGCCTTCCTCTGGAATGATGGCGTCCGCTTCCACTTCCACTCTCCATTCGGGGCGCAGGAGCGCCGCTACGATGACCATGGTGGAGGCTGGACGGCATAGGGCAAAGTACTTGCCGTGGACACGGCCGACTGGTTCCCAGTCTGCCGCACGGGTGAGATAGATGCGGGTTCGTACGATGTGTTCGAATCGGGCACCCGCGGAATTGAGGGCTTCCCGAATGATTTCCAGACAGGATGCCATCTGTAGCGCGGGGTCATCCCCTCCTGCTGAACCGCCGTCGGGATTTACCGGGCCGGTGCCAGAGACACTGATGAAGCGTCCGCAGCGCACAGCCCGGGAAAATCCGATTACCGGTTCATAAGGAGACTGGCCCGAAATTCTCTGCCGGTCGTCTCCTGATTGCATCCTGAACCTCTCGTCGAGTGACTACAGACCCTTCTTCGCAAGGAAGCCGACGAGGTCAACGACGCGGTTGGAATAGCCCCACTCGTTGTCGTACCAGCTGATGATCTTGCCCATGTGGGTTCCGACGACCTTGGTGAGAGGCGCGTCAAAGATCGAGGAGCGGGCGTCGCCCTTGAAATCGCTGGAGACCAGCTCATTGGTGTCGTAGCCGAGGATGCCCTTCAGGGCGCCTTCGGAAGCAGTCTTCATGGCCGCGTTGATGCTCTCGACCGTGATGGGCTTCTCGCTGACGAAGGTCAGATCGACGACGGAGACATTGGGGGTTGGGACGCGGATGGCGAAACCATCCAGCTTGCCGGCCAGCTCGGGAATGACGAGCTTGAGGGCCTTGGCGGCACCGGTCGAGGTCGGAATCATCGACAACGCAGCGGCGCGTGCGCGGCGCAGGTCCTTGTGCGGGAAGTCGAGGATGACCTGATCGTTGGTGTAGCTGTGGATGGTCGTCATGATGCCGGAGACGATGCCGAAGGTGTCCTGCAGAACCTTGGCGACAGGCCCAAGGCAGTTGGTGGTGCAGGATGCGTTCGAGATGATGTTGTGCTTGGCCGGATCGTACTTGGAATCGTTGACTCCGAGGACGATGGTGATGTCCTCGTTGGTGGCCGGTGCGGAGATGATGACCTTCTTGACCGTGGGGCCGAGGTGAGCCTTCGCCTTGGTTGCATCGGTAAAGCGGCCGGTGGACTCGACGACAACTTGCGCGCCGACGGAAGCCCAGGGCAACAGGGCAGGATCTTTCTCAGAGAAGACCTTGATCTTCTTGCCATCGACCGAGATGAAGTCGTCACCCGCAACGATATCGTTCTTCAGGTTGCCAAGGATGGAATCGTATTTGAGGAGGTGCGCGAGGGTTTTCGGACTTGTGAGGTCATTGACGGCGACGAAGTCTATCTCGGGGTTGCCGAGCGCAGCGCGAAGAACGTTACGGCCGATGCGGCCGAAACCATTAATGCCAACCTTGACTGCCATGCTGATTACTCTCCTGTTTAGTAGGTAAATCGTTTTGATTCAGCCGTTATGGCGACACTCCGGGCCCCCTGCCCGGAAACCACCAAACAAGCGATATTATCATCGTTGTCAAGCACAACCAAGAGAAAACGCGATGAAGCGCACTGTTTCCATGAGCAAGAGAGGAACGATTTAAGGGCGGATTTGCGACAGGGCTTCGAGTGTGTTACATCCTCAACATGCGCGAATGGATGCGCGAACAAATGAGAAAACGCTCCAAACGTGGACCGAATACTTCGGAGTCTACGGGCAAGATAGGGCAGGAGATCCCAGCAGACCAGCCAACACCGCTGCGTCCGGTTTATCCCGAGGGTCGACCTGCAAGACTGGCACAGGCAGAAGCCCAAGAGCCAGAAGGTAACGAAACCAAGACCCCGGTGCATGCACCAGCTCCGGGGCAGGATACGCAGTGGGCAGAGACTGGCGCGGAAGACGCCGCTCAAATCTCCGTGGCCCAGCAGGCCCCGGCCGCAGTGCATCCGGATGATTCCCATGTGGAGGATCTGGATGCGGAGGGGCCGGAACTAGGTGGGCTGGAGCCGGAGGGCGATAGCCGGGTGGAAGTAGAGACACAGCCCGACTCGCTGGGCATGCCGCCGCCGGAAGCCCCGGCAGCCAATTCGAAGAGTCCGCGTGGTTACGTGGTGCTCGCCATCGGGTTGCCCGGTTCCGGCAAGACGACGTGGTTCAAGCGCCGCGGAGTTATGCCTCTGTCCAGCGACATGCTGCGCAGCATTCTCTTCGACGACATCACGGAGCAGCGCTACCAGGGGCTGGTCTTTTCCACGCTGCGTTCGCTGCTGCGGGCGCGGCTGATCGCAAAGATGCCGTGGAACTATGTCGACGCAACGAATCTTTCTCCGCACGAGCGGCGTCAATGGATCAAGATGGCGAAGAGCTTCGGCTACGAGGTGCAGGCCGTGTTCTTCGACGTGCCATTTGAAGTCTGCATGCAGCGGAACAACCGTCGCGAACGCGTGGTAAGCGCGGAAGCGATGCAGAAGATGGCGGAGCGGCTGCGGCCGCCGAGCTTCCGGGAAGGCTTCTCGAAGATCACGGTGGTACGGGTCAAGGGCGCGCCTGCTCCTCAGCCAGAGGCTGCGCTGGAGAAGGCGACGGATGAGTAATTCGTAGTTCGTCATTAGAGAAAGCCGGGAGGTACGTGCCCGGCTTTTTCTATTGCAGCTACTACCCTGCGAGGTGAAGTCATCGCGGCAATTGAATTCCGGGCAATCGAATTTCAGGGGGTTGGATTCAGGACCGCTGAGGGGCGTTCGCTACTCGAGGGAGTGAACCTCTCGCTCGAGGCCGGCACGACAACCGCGGTGCTGGGCCGCAGCGGTTCGGGAAAGACGACTCTCCTGCGCATGGTGAACCGGTTGCTGGAGCCAACCAGCGGCACCGTTCTTGTCGAGGGCGTGGCGACCATAGCCTCCGATCCTATCCAGTTGCGGCGCGGCATCGGATACGTGATTCAGGAGACGGGGCTGTTTCCGCATTTCACCATCGAACGAAACATTGGCCTGGTTCCTGAGCTTGAAGGATGGCAGAAAGACGCGATCCGCGCTCGCGTAGCGGAAATGCTCCAACTGGTGGGGCTGAGCGAGGCTGGCCTGGAGAAGCGCTATCCTCACCAGCTCTCCGGTGGGCAGCGGCAGCGTGTGGGCCTGGCGCGGGCACTGGCTGCCGATCCTGCAATCCTGCTGATGGACGAGCCGTTTGGCGCGCTCGATCCGCTGACGCGCGCGGAGATGCAGGAGATGATGTGCCACCTGCTGCTGCGGCTGAAGAAGACGGTGCTGCTGGTGACCCACGATCTGGACGAAGCGCTCTTCCTGGCTTCGCGCCTTGTGCTGGTGGAGAAGGGCCGCCTGGTTGCGGATCTGGCTTCCGCGGAGTTTCTGCGGTCTGACATTCCAGCTGTGCAGGCCTATGTGCGCGCCTTTCGCAGGCGGGAGGCGGCATGCTCATGAGTGGCTTCATCGCGGAACATGGAACAGAGATCCTGACGCTGACAGTGGAGCATTTGTGGCTTACGGGAGCAGCTATGCTGTTCGCCATCGCCATTGGAATCCCAACCGGGATCTGGCTGACGCGGCATGCTCGCTGGGCCCGCTGGGTGATCGGGATTGCCAATATCATTCAGACCATTCCAAGCCTTGCGCTGTTTGGGTTGCTGCTGCCGCTGCCGTGGCTGGGGGAACGCGCTGCACGCATCGCGATCGTCGCGCTGACGGGGTATGCGCTGCTGCCGATCCTGCGCAACACATACGCGGGAATCCGGGGGCTGGAGCCGGCGGTGATCGACGTTGCGCAGGCGTTGGGCATGACGGGCTCGCAGCGGCTTTTCAAGGTGGAGCTGCCGCTGGCCGCAGGCGTCATCCTTGCCGGGGTGCGCACGGCAACGGTCACCTGCGTTGGAATTGCGACCATTGCGGCAGCGGTCGGCGCAGGCGGGCTAGGCGAATTTATCTTTCGCGGAGTGGCTTCGGTGGATAACCGGCTGGTGCTGGCGGGGGCTTTGCCCGCTGCGGCGCTGGCGCTCGGCGCGGATGCATTGCTGGGACTGGCGGAGCGCTGGTTGCGTGTCCCTGGACGGGAGCAGGCGTGAGGCTGAGTATCAGACAGACCATCAGGCGCACCATCAGGCGGACCGTTCGGATTGCATGCCTTGCCGGGTTGCTGTGCGGCCTGATGCTCGTGGGAGCCTGCAGCCCACCGCGCCCGGATCATCCCGTTATCGGGGCAAAGAATTTTACGGAGCAGGTAATTCTTGGGGAGTTGCTGGCGCAGCATATCGAAGCGACGACAGGGCTGCGGGTGGAGCGGCGTTTCTATCTCGCCGGAAGTTACATCGCGCATCAGGCGCTTATCTCGGGCCGCATCGATGGATATGTGGAGTACACCGGCACGGCGCTGACGGCGATTCTCAAGCAGCCGTTGCAGCGCGAAGCTGCGAGGACGAGAGAAACCGTTGCGCGGCTTTATCGTGAAAAGTATGGAGTGGAGATGACTCCGCCGCTGGGTTTTGAGAACACGTTTGCGATGGTCATGCGCGGCGACGATGCACGGCGACTGGGCTTGCGCACCCTCAGCGATATCGCAAAGGTTGCACCAACGCTGCGGCTCGGGGTGGGCTATGAGTTCCAGGAACGGCCTGATGGACTGCGAGGAATGTCAGCGACCTATGGACTGCATTTTGCAGGGACGCCGAGGGTGATGGATCTCGGCCTGCTGTACCGCGCGTTGAATGCAAGGCAGGTGGACATTGTTGCCGGAAACTCGACGGATGGCCCCATAAGGGCCTTCGGACTGGTGGCGCTCGAAGATGACAAGCATTATTTCCCTCCGTATGAGGCGGTTCCGCTGGTGCGGGAATCTGCGCTGGAACGCTGGCCGCAGTTGCGTAGTGCCCTTGCCGGTCTGGGTGATAAGGTAAGTGCGGAAGAGATGCAATCCATGAACAACGCGGTCGATGGAGAGCATCGCGATCCGGCCGATGTGGTTCGGGAATTTCGCGCACGCAAGGGTTTGTAACAGTATCGATTACTTTAAGGAATGGAAGCCATGGCAGAGAAGATGAGCGACGAAAAGAGCACTCAGCTTAAGGGTACGGAAGCTGCTCCGGTACCGCCCACAACAGGGCCGGAGCCGTGGCTGCGCGGAACTCATACCGAGACTCCCGCCGTGTTGCGTGCCGTCGTGCATGCCCTTGAACTGGCTCAGGAAGACCTAAGGCGTTGGTGCGGGAACCTGAGCGACGATGAGGTGAATGCGCGCCCGCATGGTCTGCCACCGATAGCCTTTCATCTGCGCCACATGGGACGCAGCGCTGACCGCTTGCTGACCTACGCAGAGGGCAGGGAATTGAATGCTAATCAACTGCTTGCGCTCAAGGCGGAGATGGACCCCGGGGCCACTCGCGACGGCTTGCTGGAGGAAGTTACCCAGGCCCTCGAGAATGCCATGCATCGTGTTCAGGCAATTCGTGGCGGCGGGTTGGAAGCGCCTCGCACCGTCGGCAGAAAGCAACTGCCAACTACAGTGGCTGGATTGGTCGTCCACGTAGCGGACCACACGCAACGCCACGTCGGGCAGGCCGTGACCACAGCGAAGATACTGCTGGCGCAGCGGGGGTAACTCGCTCCGCGGGCCACGCCGGCTCGGCGTAACGCAGGAGTGCGGTGCGAGCGGCAAATTACGATTCCGGAACCAGCTTATTTCTGCACTGCATGGGGAGACATTTGTTCCAACACTCGAAGTATTTGCTGTTCCTCTCGCTTGCGTGTGCGGCGCTGCTCCTGCATGTGGAGACGGCCCACGCCCAGGGTAACTACGAAATCCAGGTTTATGGATCGGACACCGTGGAGAGTGGCACCACGATGGTTGAGATCCATAGCAACTTTACGGTGGAGGGCAGCAAGCCACTCCCCGGAAGCCACCTGGCCGCCGATGGCACAGAAGCGACAAACCATGCACTCCACGAGACGCTGGAGATTACACGCGGCATTACTCCATGGTTTGAGACGGGATTTTATGTGTTCAGCAGCGCGCACTCTGGCGATGGCTGGGAGTGGGTTGGGGATCACATCCGGCCACGTGTCCGCGTGCCGGAGTCATGGCACTGGCCGGTGGGTGCGAGCCTTTCCGGTGAGGTGGGGTATCAGCGAGCGCGCTTTTCGCCGGATACCTGGTCGCTGGAGCTGCGTCCAATCCTGGACAAGCAAATGGGGCGCTGGTACGTGTCGTTGAATCCGGTATTCGACCGGTCGCTCCATGGCCCGGGAACCAGCCAGGGATTCACTTTTTCTCCTAACGCAAAGGTCGCTTATGACGTCCTCCGTTGGAAGAAAGAGGGGCAGGACAAGTCTATCTCTGCCGGGTTGGAGTACTACGGCTCGGTGGGCCGCCTGAGCAATCCGGATCCCTTCCGGGACCAGCAGCAGCAGTTCGTGCCTTCCGTCGATCTCAACATTTCTCAACAATGGGAATTCAACTTTGGCGTGGGGATTGGAGCTACGCAGGCCACCGATCACCTGATGGTGAAGGGGATTCTAGGCCGCCGCTTTAATTTTGGCCGATCGCGGAAATAGAAGGCGGGAGGAATACGGTTGGTGGGCGGTGAGGGATTCGAACCCCCGACATCCTGCGTGTAAAGCAGGCGCTCTAACCAGCTGAGCTAACCGCCCCTTGGGGAGAAATAAGAGTGCAGGAGTGATTCGCTGCGTTCTCTAATGCCAGTCTATCAGCTTCTTCTATTCTGCTTTGCTGCGAGGGGGTGAGGGAGTTGTATTTCGTGGTCCGAAGGGCAAAACATGGTTCGTCCGCGCTTTCGGCATTGCGCGATTTGGCTCGGGTATCCAACCCCGCTGGTGTGCCAGGCGCTCGAACCGGAAGACTACCGCGGACGCCAGAACCGCTGCAGCGAGGAGGAGCACAGACCCGATACCGATGCCCAATGCGAACTTGAAGCCTTGAAAAATCATCTTCCAACCTCTAGAAACGGATATCAAAAGCCGAATCCAATCTATTTCAATTTTGAATTCTGATTACCAGACAGGAATGGGTCAGTGACCTTGCACACGCATGGTCTAATTTTCTCTTGATACACTTTCGCCAGTGAAGCGACTTATTGTCAATGCGGATGATTTTGGTCTAACTCCGGGCGTCAACCGCGCGATCCTCGATCTGAATGAGCGCGGCGTGCTGCCTTCGACCACCCTGATGGCGACGGCGGAGTGCTTTGAGCCGGCTGCCCTTGCAGCAGTCGCGCAGTCCAGTCTTGGGACAGGGTGCCACGTGACCCTGGTTGACGGCAGGTCCTGGCTCGCAGGAGATCAGCTTCCGCGGCTGACCGTGGGCGCGACGGGCCTCTTCCGGAGGACGCTGGGGAGCTTCGTGCAGGATCTGCTTCGGAATCGGATTCCGGAGGCTGAGATCGAGGCCGAGGCCACCGCGCAGATTCGCCGCCTGCAGAGCGCAGGGGTGCGGGTGACGCACGTCGATACGCACAAGCACACGCACATGTTTCCCGGGGTCTACCGGCCACTGCTGCGCGCTGCGATCACGTGCGGCGTTCCGGCGATTCGCAACCCATTTGAGCCGGAGTGGAGCGTGCGGCTGACATCGAATGCCGGGCTGGTGCGCAGGCTGCAGGTCAGGGGACTGCGGTGGATGCGGAGAGGCTTTCTTGATGCGGTGCGCCAGGCGCGAATCGCGACAACCGAGGGCGCGATCGGCGTGCTGGCGACCGGAACGCTGAATGCTTCCATCCTGCGCGCCTTTGTCGCGGCTATGCCGGAGGGGGTTTGGGAGCTCTGCTGTCATCCCGGATATCAGGATGCGGAGCTAGCCGCGGTTCGAACCCGCCTGCGGGAATCGCGGGAGATCGAGCGGGAGGCACTGCTGGAGGTTCTGCCCCACGCTGCGGGAATCTCGCTGATCCACTTTGGGAACCTGGCGGGTGGGAGCGCAACAAACGGAGACGTGACCAGTGGAAATCTGGCCGCGGCTCCCGCCAAGTCGCACTGATACCGCAAAAGAATTTCCGCTCCCGGCGACTTGCCGGTTCATCGAACCATTGACCATAGAAAAAGCTCGTGGCCATACAAGAATCTCGAATCCTGCGTTCAGGGAGTCAAAATTGAAGATAGGAATTACCTGTTATCCAACCTACGGCGGTAGCGGCGTGGTTGCCACGGAACTGGGGATTGAACTTGCGGTCGCCGGACATGAGGTTCATTTCATCACCTATTCTCAGCCCTTCCGGCTGACCGGGCGCGAGCGGGGCATCTCGTATCACGAGGTGTCGGTGTCGAACTATCCGCTCTTCGAGTATCCGCCCTACGACCTGGCGCTGGCGACGCGCATGGCTGAGGTGGCGGAGTATTACGAGCTGGATCTGCTGCATGTGCACTATGCGATTCCGCACTCCGTCAGCGCGCTGCTGGCCCGTCAGATGCTGGCTGCGCGCAATCGCAAGCTGCCGTTCGTGACGACCCTGCATGGTACCGACATCACCCTGGTGGGCCTGGACCGCTCGTATCTTCCCATCACGCGCTTTGCGATTGAGGAGAGCGATGGCGTGACGGCAATCTCCAGCTATCTTCGCGAGAAGACGGTTGAGGAATTTGAGGTCCAGCGCGAGATCGAGGTGATTCCCAACTTTGTGAATTGCGATGTGTATGCTCCGCTGGACGAGAGGCGGGAGGCGGCACGCAAGGTATTCGCGCCCAACGGCGAAAAGATTTTGTTGCATCTTTCCAACTTCCGGCCGGTGAAGAGGGTGGTGGATGTGGTGGAGGTCTTTTCGCGGATTGTGCATCGCATGCCGGCACAACTTCTCCTTGTTGGCGACGGCCCCGATCGCTCGGCAGCGGAGTGGCTGGCGCACAGCAAGGGGATTCAGAACTCTGTCCATTTCCTGGGGAAGCAGGAGAGCGTCAATGAGCTGCTGCCGGTCGCGGATCTTATCCTGATGCCCAGCGAGATGGAGTCCTTCGGACTGGCTGCGCTGGAGGCCATGGCCTGCCAGGTTCCGGCGATTGCGACCACTGTGGGCGGCGTTCCGGAGCTTATCGACGACGGCAGAACGGGACGATTGTTGCCTGTGGGAGACGTGGATGGCATGGCCGAGGCTGCGATTCATCTGCTCAGTCATCCCGAGGAACTAAGGGAGATGGGGCTGGCGGCACGCCGTACCGCGCAGGATAACTTCTGTGCTTCACGCATCGTTCCCAGGTATGTGGAGTATTACGAGAAGGTGCTGGCCCAAACCAGATAGCCCAGACGACCGAACGAGGAACCAAATGGGACAGGCGGAGAGCTAGCTCCGCCGGACAGCTTCGCCGCGCTCGGCTACGGGCAACTCGATTACCACAAGTGTGCCGCGGCCGGGGCGGCTTCTGACGGAGAAGAGAGCCTCGTTGCCGTAAAGAACCTCCAGGCGCTCCTGCACATTTCGCATGCCGATGCCGGAACCACGCGGAATGATGCTGTCCTCGGGGCGCTGGCTGATTCCGACACCGTCGTCTTCCACCTCGACGACCAGCCTGCCACCTACCAGACGGCTGCGAACCGTAATAGTGCCTCCGCCAACGCGTGGCTCCAGCCCATGCTTGATGCTGTTCTCGATTAAAGGCTGCAGCAGGATGCTGGGAACCAGGATTCCCAGCGTTTCGGGGTCAATCTCCTTCACCACCTTTAGCTTTTCCGCGCCAAAACGCACGACCTCGATGCTCAGATAGTCGTCGGTGAAATTCAGCTCTTCGTGAAGAGGCACGTAGGAATCGTGGTCGCGCAGGAGGGCGCGGAGAATGTTGGCCAGCTTCACGATCATCTCGCGTGCGAGCTCGGGCCGGAAGCGAACAAGGGAAGCGATGGAGTTGAGAGTATTGAACAGAAAGTGCGGATTGATCTGCCGCTGCAGGGCATCGAAGCGAGCCTCCAGGAGCAGGCGCTGCTGCTCTTCCAGCTTCTGCTCGATGCGGAGCGCATTCCATATCTTGAGCGGAATGCCGACAACCATCGCAGCGCAGGTATAGATCAGCAGCCGGATTCCCCAGCTATCCGTTGTGAGTGCGAATAGAAGGTGGGGATAAAGCGTGTTGAGCCATTCACGGCCAATTTCCAGAGCCACAATCAGGATGAGCAGCAGAATCTGCCGGTCGAAGCGAGGCTTTCGCAGGTTTCTCCGAATCCAGCGATAGATGCTCAGATCGACGAAGGGAGAGAAAGACCACACCTCATCCCGCTCCACGAAGCGCCCGAAGATGCCCGAGACTACCGCCACTGTCAAGTTAAAGGGAAGGGTGAGGTATTCGTGGTAAAGCATTGCCGGGATAGACAAAATGGCCGCAGACATCAGTGCTGAAAAAGGTCCGATGAGGACCGCGATAATGATGACTGTTTCAAACGCGATATCACCGGCAAGAAAGTTGGGCACCCACCGCCGCATCCCTACGCCAAGAGTGAGGGGAACCAGGATAAAGGCCAACAGGCCCATCGTTTCTCGCGTGGTTCTCCTGTCGGAGAAGAGGAGGCGCTTGAAGACGCGTGACCTGGCCAGACCGGCCGACACTGCAGCGGCGACACCCAGCTTCACCAGCAGTGTGCTCAGGATGAGTTTTGTCTCAATCACGTTTCTACTGTACCCCGGTGAGCCGCCGGCGGGGAAAGTATAGATAGGGCGGCCATTGTAAGCAGAAGTGCGGGACGCTGGTGCGTGCCAGATCGGAAGATTTCGAGGGCGCCGATCCCGGTATAATCAAGATATGGCGTTCGTTAAAGTTGTCCAGGTAGCGGATGCGGATTTTCCCAGCCGCTGGGGTCACTTCCGTATTCTCGGTTTCGAGGGGCTGCTCGATAAGCCGCGTCCCTGTTCCGCGGACTTCCTGAATAGCGAGAAGACAAAGGAAGGGCTGGTTGCGCTGGTGATGGGGGATATTCACTCCGCACCGCCAATCGTCCGTATCCACTCACAATGCCTTACCGGGGATGTCTTTGGCTCCCTGCGCTGCGACTGCCGCCCGCAATTGGAGCTGGCGCTCGAAACCATCTCGCGGGAAGGTGCGGGCATTCTGCTGTATGAGCAGCAGGAGGGCCGCGGCATTGGCCTGATGGCAAAACTCAAAGCGTATGAACTGCAGGACAATGGGCGCGACACGGTCGAGGCAAATCTCGACCTGGGCTTCAAGGCGGATTGTCGCGAATTTGAGCTTCCTGGCGAGGTACTGAAGAAACTGGGTGTTTCCTCGGTTCGCCTGATGACCAATAATCCCGAGAAGGTTGCAGCTCTGGAAGCACTGGGCATCCAGGTGGTGGAGCGTGTCTCCGCTGAGGTTGAGCCGCTTGAGACGTTCCAGCGCTACGTGCAGACCAAGCAGGACAAGATGGGCCATATCTCGGATCGATCGCTCGAACCTGCCTCATAAATTTCAAGGCTGTAATTCCAGGCTATGCAGTGTGAAAAAAGTCCGGGCGCAGGAGGATTCCCGCGCCCGGCGTAGAAATGACTTCGCGGATTATGCGAGGTCGAAGACAAGAACCTCGCTGTTGTTCGAGCCCTTTGCCGTAATCTCCAGCTTCTGCTCGTTGTCCGCCGCGACGGCATCTCCGCTGCTGAGCGAAACTCCGTTGACGGTGACCTCGCCGCGGATGATATGAACCCATGAGTGACGATTCTCGGCCAGGTCATACGTCAGGCTGTTGCCGGGCGTCAGCTCTGCCACGGAGACGCTGGCGTCCTGATTGATTGTGGCCGCTCCCGCTACCTTTCTGGGAGATGCAAGCAGCTTGAAGCGGTTCAGCTTCTCTTCGGGTGCAAACTTCAGTTGCTCGTAGCTGGGCACAGTCCCTGTCGTTTTCGGCTCAATCCATATCTGCAGGAAGTGAACCGGCTCCGTGTTTGAGCCGTTGAACTCACTGTGCACCACGCCGGTGCCTGCGGACATGCGCTGAATCTCATTCGGTCCCAGCAACTCGATATGGCCCATGCTGTCTTTGTGTGCCAACTTGCCTGCAAGCACATAGCTCAGGATCTCCATGTCGCGGTGAGGGTGAGCGCCGAAGCCCTGTCCCGGCTGAACGCGATCTTCATTGATCACGCGCAGGTCGCGATAGCCCATGTGTGCGGGATCATAGTAGTTGGCAAAGGAAAAGGTATGGTGTGAGTCAAGCCAGCCATGCTGGGCATGACCCCGGTCGTTACTTTTACGGATGGTAAGCATAATCGTTTCTCTCTTCTGGAAATAAGCTCGTAAATCTCTGGATCAGACGGTGAGCTGCTTCTCTCTGGTCAGGGCCATCTTGGCCGCAAGTCCCAGCTTCTTCAGGCCCGCATAGAGCGCCTTGCGTTCCGCGGCGGACAGCTCGGTGGTGATGAACTCAAGGTCCTGCCGATGCTGCACATAGATTTCGGAGATCAACTCTTCTCCCTTGGGCGTCAACTGCACGATGCGGATGCGGCGGTCTTCCTTGCTGCTCTTGCGCTGGACGAGGCCGCGTTCTTCCAGACGATCGATGGCCGAGGTCATGGAGGCGCTCGCGAGAAGAACCTTTTCGCCAATCGCGGAGATGGTCAGCGGTCCCTTATGCAGCAGAACTTCCAGAACCATGAAGTCGCTCAGGCATAGCCCTTGAGCGGAGACGCAGCTCTCCACATAGGAGGCAATCGATCCATAGGCCCGGGCAAGAACCAGCCAAAGGCGTGGAGCGGTGATAGGGGCGATTTTACTCATCTCTCTGAACTTCTAATATCACGATATAAGATATCTCGATATCGAGAAAAGATTCAAAAACTGATAGAAAGAGCGGGCGGAAAGAAAGGGCGGGAAAAGGCGGCATGAAGGGGGCAGCGGTGGGATGCAACTGAAGGAAGATTGCGAAGACTGTTGTTGCTATACGCACGGAAGCGGTGCCGCTCCTTGACGGAGGCTGCACCGCTTCTGGTTAGATTCGGCTACGTGGTCGCTACTTCGGCAGTACGGAGGGGTCGGAGAAGGAGCGCAGGTAAACTACCAGGTTCCAGACCCGGTCTGGCTTCGCGCGATCTCCCTCTGGCGGCATTTTTCCCTTGCCGTTGACGATGATGTAGTAGATCTCTCCATCGGTCATGCCCTTCAGCGTGGCGGGATCGTGAAGGTCCTTCATCGGAAGCTTCATGTCTGCTGCTGTTTCTCCCTTGCCGTCGCCCTTCTCACCATGGCACATGGCGCAGTCATATCCGTAGGTCTTCTTTGCAGCCGCGATGGATTCCGTTGTGGGCTTTATGGGATTCACCTGGTGTATGGCGCTTACGGGAATCTGGGAGGAAGTGCTGGTGGAAGGCGGGGTGCTCTCCTGCGTGAGCGCAGTGAGCCCCGCGCCTAACAGAGCGGTAATCAACAAGACAGGTTTCAACATAAATAGCCTCCATTTCAGAAGCGGAAAGCGTTATGGATTCGGACACGCCAATAGTACTCCCGCTCGGTTCCAGCGGATGCGGGAATTATGGCCCCATCTGGCGGAGTTGTGATGGAAGACACACCGGAAGTATCGAGGCGAGGCTCGTTCGCGCAATCGCGGAAGGAAGGGTAATCTGGTTACATTTCCCAACGGAAAGGCACAGCAGAAACCATGGAAGAACTGGTATTGAAGGCAGCGCACGATGCGAAGTGGGACTGTGTGAGTCTGGGCGAGGTGATGTTGCGGCTCGATCCGGGCGAGGGGCGCATCCATACCACACGCAGCTTTACGGCATGGGAGGGCGGCGGCGAGTACAACGTGGCGCGGGGCCTGCGGCGCTGCTTCGGTCTGCGTACTGCCATTGTGACGGCCCTGGCGGAGAATCCCGTGGGTCGATTGCTGGAGGATCTGATTTTGCAGGGCGGGGTGGATCCTTCGCTGATTCGCTGGGTTCCGTATGACGGCGTAGGTCGCGCAGTGCGCAACGGATTGAATTTCACCGAGCGCGGTTTTGGCGTACGCGCTGCCGTGGGATGCTCCGATCGCGGCAACACGGCTGTGTCATTGCTGAAGCCGGGCGAGATCGACTGGAACGCCATCTTTGGCGCGGGCGTGCGCTGGTTCCACACGGGAGGAATCTTCGCCGCGCTGTCGGGCGGCAGCCGGGACGTGTGCGCGGAGGCCGTGCTTGCGGCGCGCCGTCATGGAACGGTTACCTCTTACGACCTGAACTATCGCGACTCGCTATGGAAGGGAATTGGGGGGAAGCAAAAAGCGCAGGAGGTGAACCGCGAGATGGTTCGCCACCTCGATGTCCTCTTCGGAAATGAAGAAGATTTCTCTGCCATGCTGGGGATTGAGTTAGACGGCGTGACGGAGGATTTTGAAGAGCTTCCTGGCGCGGCTTACGAAAGAATGCTGCGCGAGGTAGCGGCGGCGTATCCCAATCTGAAGATTATTGCGACAACCTTGCGGACGGCGCGCACCGCGTCTCGAAACGCGTGGGGCGCTATGGCCCTGTACAAGGGAGACGTGGTGCACGTGCCCCAGCGGGAGGTCGACATCCTGGACCGCGTCGGAGGTGGGGATTCCTTCGCCTCGGGCCTGATCTACGGGTATCTCGCGGGTAAGCCTGCACGGTGGGCAGTAGAGTGCGGCGTGGCTCATGGTGCGCTGGCGATGACTACGGCCGGGGATACCAGTACGGCATCGCTGGCAGAGGTGGAACGCGTGATGAAGGGCGGATCTGCCCGGATTACGCGATAAAAACCGTTATGCGCGATCCGTCTCAACGAGACGAGGCCGCGGGATAGTTGAGGATTCGACGAGCTGAAGTGGATTTGGGGGAGGCGGCATGGGCCTCCCCGCAGCGGTGGGTTCTCAATTGGCGGATGGCTCCCACGAGCGAGCCGGTGAGACGCGGATTGAATTCGACCTCATACAGGCAACTGGCATCTCCGCGGTCACACTGCAGAACGCTCAGGTTTCCAGCAAGCTCGACGACGCGGAAATCCATTTTCAGGTGGACAGCCATCTCTTCCTCCATTGCTGCAAGCAGCGTAGGCGAAGAAAAGGAGAAAGTCAAGCGGGCAGTCGAGATTTTGCCTCTAACGCTCTCCCCGATGTCCTCTGGCGCTGGCAGGCGGACGGGCCTTACGTGGTGCCGCAGCTTGTGCAGCGGGTGTTTCAAGGACGTGGATGGTATGGAGCCAGGTCTCCATGAGAACCGGCCAGTGTGTAACGGGGAGCTCCGTAGGACGCAGCCCATAGCCGTGGCCACCCTGCGCGAAGAGGTGGAGTTCGGCGGGGACTTTGGCTTCCTTAAGGGCCTGGAAGTAGAACAGCGAATTCTCTTCGCGGACGAAGTCGTCCTCCGCCTGAACCAGGAATGTGGGGGGCGTGTGTGCGCTCGGCTCCTGCCCCGGAGCCAGACGGGTGACGGGGGCGTCAGCCGGACCCTTCATATCCTCCGGGCTGGAGGGATAGGCGAGATAGCCGGGGTAGATTAGAGCGGCAAAGTCAGGCCGCGCGTCGATAGCATTGGCCGAGGAGCCAGCCGGTGCGTAATCGTCATGATTGCTGATGATGGCGGCGAGATGGGCCCCGGCGGAAAAGCCGAGAACGCCAATCCTGTGAGGATCGATATGCCACTCCGCAGCATGCGAACGGGTGAGGCGCATGGCCTGTTGCGCGTCTTCCAGGGCGATGAAGCTGTCAGGGTAATGTTTCTCAATCGGAACCCGGTACTTGACCAGCACACAGGTGACTCCGATGGAGTTGAGCCAGTCGCAGACCTCGGTGCCTTCCAGGTCCCAGGCGAGCCTGACGTAGCCGCCGCCGGGAAAGACAAGGACGGCGGCGCCGGTAGCTTTGGCAGCAGGCGGCTGATAAAGGGAGAGTGTGGGCACGGCTACATCGGCAATTCGCACCACGGGTCTCCCGGCGACGAGATGGTCCGAAGGCGTGGTGACGTTGCGCTCTGGCCCGTCGACGTGCCAGGGCTCGGGGGTGCCTTGCGGCCATAAGGGGAGCGTGGTTTGCTGAGCCTGGGCTGAGGAAAGAATCGCTGTGGCGAGGAGAGCGGTGGCAATCGACAGGTGTATTCGCACGCGACAATAGTAATCCATCGATGAATGAGGCCGGTCTTAGAGAATGACAAAGAGGCCCGGGGGTAGTCCCGCGAGCCTCTCTGCGGATTCATACTGCTTATTTCTAGAGAGTCGTTGTGGTTGTGGCTGGAACAACGTGCACGTAGACCGTGATGGTATGCACGCGGCTTCCACGATTGACGATGATGGTAATCGGCACGGTCTGGTTGACCGCGGTCGAAGCAGCGGCCAGCGTGAGCACGGGATTGCCGCTGATGAGTGTGTTGGTGGAGAAGGATGCGGTGACGCCGGATGGCAATCCCGCCACCGCGAGGTTCACCGTTCCGAACGAGAACGAGTTCACCCATAGCTGGATGGTGCCGCTGCCTGCCACCATCGTGTATGTATGGTTGTCAGCGTTCACCGAGAAGTCCGGGTAGGGGGTGCTGGGAACCGCGCAATTGGAGGTCTGGCTGTTGCTCGACCAGATGGATGCCATATCCTCCGCCGTGTTCAGTTGCCAGCCGGGGAGGTCTACCTGCTTGCCATTTACGATCGAGAATCTCTTGGCGGTGTTCGGATCAAACCAGTAGTTATTGTTGGATGCGAGGGTGGAGGTGAACTGGGTCCAGTCGGTTCCAGACAGGTATGTGGCAAACACAAACTGTCCTGCTCCAGCATCCTCGAAGGTATTGTTACTGAGCGTCGTGTTCTGGGTATAGAGAGTGTAGGTCTGACCGGTTTCCCAGTCGGTGATCACGCGGCCTCCGGGTTTGCCGGCAAGGAAGAACTGCCCTTGCCACTTGGCAGTTCCACCGTTGTTGTAGAAGGTATTTCCGGTCGCGGTGAGACTTGCCGTATTGATGACGTTCACTCCCAATCCGCCGGAGCACAGGGTGCTGTTGGCAAGGGAGATCGGTCCTTCACTGGCCTCAAGCTGAAGATTGCCGGCGAAGTTTTCCGCGAGCGTTGCGTTGTTGATGGTGATCTGCCGGTTATCCGTATCAAACCATAATCCCTGTGCCTGATTCCTATAGGCATGAATCTGATTGACGGTGGCTCCGTGCATGGCGAATAGCTTGGTTCCGCCCATGCCCCAGTTGTAAAAGGCTCCCATTGCGCCGCGCCAGTTGTTGTAGTCGCTCTCATCGAACTGATAGAGAGCATTCCGCGTCCGAAAGCCCAGGAACCCTGTGCCTCCGTTATAGTTTGCGACTGAATTCTGCACCGTGACGAAGTTGCTGGAGTTTATCGCCAGGCCACCCCAGTTATTCCAATTCGCCTGAACCTGGTCAAACAGAATATTGGTGCTGCTGCCGACGGTTGCACCGCCCTGCATAAGGCAGGAAGCGGCGTGGCGGAAGACCAATCCGCGAAAGACCATGTTGGTGCGCCCGGAGACGTTTAGAGTCTGGGGGCGAACTGCCGCTTCCACGACTGCTGTTGCCATGCTCGCAGTTGGCGAGGGCCAGAGGCTGATGAGATTGGCCGTCTCATCGATATAGAACGTTCCGGAGCGGATGAGCGAAGGATCCATGACCTGCGTCAACGCCTGCCCATTTACATAGACCATCTCTGTTCGCTGGATTACAGGCGCAAAGCCGGTTGGCCAGCCAGAGGGTATGGGACAGAAGCCGAAGCTGTAGTTCCAGGGGTGCGTATAGATGCTTGGATTGGCCGCTGATGGGGACCAGCCAGTGAGGATATCCGATCCTGCGATGACCGCTGTACCGGTCTGGGTGGCCTGGAATGTGATGGGTGCTGCTGTCTGCTTATAGGTTGGCTGGATGTTCAGGAGTTCCCGATACACGCCTGGATTTATAAAGACTTTGGTGCCAATGCCGTTGACATTATTTGTTTTCGCCTGGCTGGCGGCTTTTCCTATGGTGAGGAAGGGTAACGCCTGGGTTCCAGGGTTGAGGTCTGAGCCGGAGTTGGCATCGACATACAGATAGGTTGTCTGATTTTCAATCACGTTTGACTGAGCAAGCGCGCATACAGATAAAGCGGCCATTGCAACGAGCGCAATGAGGACCTTTGGGAACTTCATAGGTACCTCGAAAGGAGGAGCAAAAAATTGGATTTCGTAGTTCCATTGAACGACGTTTCGCCTCGCAACTCGATCCATCTGGAGTCGTAGTCGTGACTGTTACGTTTGTGCTATTGGCAGCCGCGCCGTTTGGGAATCAGGCAAGGCAGGCTCTTCCTGGCGGAAGGACGCAACATCGGCGGATGCCAGCTCTTCAGAGTGGCAGTAACGGGAACGAACCGGGTTTCGGTCCAGATCGGCGAGGGCGCTCTAGTGAGCGGTGTGTTTGTGGTGGGCGCGATAGACGTAATGGCCAATCAGCCATCCTGCCGCGCTGCCCAGCAATACATCTGTGGGGAAGTGCTGCTGGCCGAGCACGCGGGTCACGCTGACTCCGGTAGCCAGGGAATATACGCCGACCTGGCTCCAGATAGAGGGATACTCGGACGCGATGACGGCAGCGGAAGACCACGCCAAGAGGCTATGCGATGACGGCATGGAAGAATCTGCTCCGGAACTTGATTGAAAGAACAGACCACGCGCGTGGTCGTCGGATGGTCTTTCGCGCCAGAAGATGAACTTGAGTCCCTGCTCGACAACGACTCCATCGACCAGCGCTTCGGCGCCCAGGATGCCTGTCTCGCGAGCGTGCGGATTGTCCTTGAAATAGCCGAATCCATAGGTGGCTGCCGGTAGTGCGATAAGGCTTCCAATGAGCGCGTTGGATGCATCGATGTTGTGCTGGTTGAAGCCGGCATCGTGGCTGACTACTGAAGACATGACGTGATGATCCGTGGCGATGCCCGCGCCGGTTGCACCGGCAAAAGGCAGAAGCCATATGAGGTCATGAGGACGCATGCGGAGAGGACTGGTCCAGATAGCTGCCTGATCCTTGAGAATGTGGACGGGCGTGTTGCGAAGGGTGACTGCGTCGCGATCCTCTGTTGGACTGGCGGACGTGCTCTGAGGCCGAGTGGCCTGGGGCTGAGGCGCCTCCGGCAGTGAGGAAGAACTGACGGAAGAGCCTTCCTGCGGGGCTGAATCTGAGTTTGCATGCGCGCTGGAGGAAGGCAGGAAGAACAAGATCAGTGCGCAAGCTAGAAGCCCGCGCCGAGGCTGTGTTTTATGGAGCCGCGATGCTATGGGAGACAGAGGAAACATTAGGGAAGACTATTTGACCCGTGTTGGGGATGCAAGCGGTGAAGCATATGGGCGCCAGCGACAGCGACGAATTTTTAGAAACGAGCATGGTTTGGATGCTGCTGTGGCATACCAGGTTGTGGCGTACCAGGAGGAAGCCCGGAGAAGAGGCGCATCCCAATAGCGCAGAAGAGAACCAGCACGGCGAGTAGGAGGGCGCGTGGGTAGAAGCCGGGCGTGCGCAGCATCTCGACGATGAGGATGAGATTGGCCAGGGTGAGCAGCATGAGCGAAAGGCCCCGATGAAAGTGTTGCATGCCATATTTCAGGCTGGGAGTGCTCTTGTGTACGATTTCCCGGCCGGAGGAAGAGTCGGTGCAGGAGGGCTTGCAGTGGCATGCGTTGCAGGTGGCGGCGTGTGCACGGTAGGTTACAGACCCCTTGAACGGATCTGTAAAGACGGGGAAGAGGTGCTGGTTCTCGGGGCACTTCCAGATGTTGCGTTCGGGATGGTAGGTGAAGCCCATCGTGCTGGTCTGGAGTGATCGGCGATAGGCATAGCGGGAGGCCGCCTCAAGCAACAAGGCGGCCGCCAGCAGAAAGATCGCATACCCGAGGGCCAGAACGTATTCGATGGGTATGTTGCTCATCTTCAGTTCCGTTGACTTGGAGTGACTACTTCGGTAAAGAGTACGCCTTCCGGTTCCTTCAAGGCTGTTGGCTTGTTCATGTAGCGAATTCCCAGAAAAGTAAGGTAGAGAATTGGCAAAGTGCCGCCGACGATGAAGACAACGTCTCCGGGCATACGCATCCACTCCAATACAGAGTTGGCGTGGCTGCCGATGTAGGACAGGGTGCGGGCATCATAATAGCTGACGTTGATGGAGTGATAGAGCTGGAGCACACCAAGAGGGAAGAGGGTGGCGAAGACCATCCACGCGAGCCCGAGATTCAGCGACCAGAAGCTGATCTTCGCGGCGTTATCGGACCAATGTTTCTGCGGGATGATGTAACGCAGGCAGAAGAGCGCGAGACCTACGGAGAGCATTCCATAGACGCCCATCATGGATGCGTGCGCGTGATTCGCTGTGAGTGCGGTGCCGATTTCGTAGTAGGAGACTACGGGCAGGTTGATAAGGAAGCCGAAGATTCCGGCGCCGAGGAAGTTCCAGAAGCCGACGGCAGCGAGGAACATGACGGCCCAGTAGTGGGGGAAGGGAGTCGCTGAGTTGGACTCCTGAACGACGCCGAGTTGGAGGAAGCTCCAGGATTCCAGTGTGAGGAAGGTGAGAGGTATGACCTCCGCAGCGGAGAAGAAGGCGCCGAGGGCCATGTGGAGAGCGGGTTCGCCGGAGAAGTAGACATGGTGCATTGTGCCGACGATGCCGCCCGCTGAATAGAGAATGATGTCGAGATAGATCAACCGCAGCGCCATGCGCTCGTGCACGACTCCCAGAAGCACGAAGATGTAGGCGACGAGGATTGTGGTGAACAACTCGAGAAAATCTTCGACCCAGAGGTGAACTACCCAGAAGCGCCAGAAGTCGGTCGTTGTGAAGTGCTCCGCGGGATGGGCGAGGAGGCCGACACTATAGAACGCAGGGATGGAGAGCGCCGAGAAAAAGAAGAGCCAGGGCATGTTCCCCAGATGCTCTGAGGCGAGGCGTCCTCGCAGTCCGCGATAAAGAATGACAGCCCAGAAGAAAAGGCCAATGACCAGCAGGATCTGCCAGAGGCGTCCAAGGTCGAGCCACTCAAATCCCTGGTTTCCAATCCAGGCATTGCGGATGAACCCCTGGATGCCACCGAACTCGCCGACAAGGCTTCCCACGACAACGATGACCAGAGCACCGAGCAATCCATAGGCTAGAAAGTTTTGTCCGTTAGGTTCGCGTCCGACGATCATTGGTGCGAGAAAAATTCCCGCGGCCAGATAGGAGGTGGCGACCCAGAAGACAGAGAGTTGCAGATGCCAGGTTCGAACTACGTTGAATGGCAGCAGGCGGCCAAGATCAAAGCCGAAGAAGGTCTGCAGGTCGGCACGATAGTGCTCGGTTGCGCCGCCGAGAAGCGTCTGCACAACGAACAAGGCGGCCATGACGAAAAAGAACCAGACGCATACTTTTTGCGCAGGAGTGAGGAGGACATCATCTGGTGCGCGGAAGTTCATACTTTGCATCTCGCGCCCGTGCCATCCGAGAAAGTTCCAGCGGCCAAATGCAGCGAGGAGCAGGCCGGTGCCACCAAGCAGCGCGGCGAGTGAGAGCACGCTCCAGACGATAGAGTCCGCGGTGGCGTGATTATCGACGAGCGGCTCCGGCGGCCAGTTGTTGGTGTAGGAGTAAGAATGGCCGGGACGAGCTGTAGAACCAGACCAGGCTGTCCAACTGAAGAAGGCCACGAGTTGGCGAATCTCTTCCTGATTGCGAATAGCCCCGGGCCTGAGCCCGAAGCGGGTAGTTGGTTCTCCAAAGAAAGTGGAGTAGTAGGCGCGGCATTGCTCAAATGCGTATACCTGAGCTTCGGTATAGGTAAGTACGCCGGTGCCCGGGTCATAGCGGTTTGCCTTGAAGTCCTGGATGGTGCGGGTCTTCGCGGTGTCGGAGTTCGTTCCGCCATAGAAGGCGATGCTGGCGATAGCGGCGCGATGGAGATACTCAGCGGTGAAGTCGGGACCGAGGTACGCGCCATGGCCAAAGATCGAACCGTATTCCATAAGGCCGTTGCGCAGAAAGATGCTCTGGCCCGCCATGACATCCGCACGTGTAAAGAGGACACTGCCGTCTGGCGCTTTTACGACTTCAGGAATGGGGGGTTCATCGCTATAGGTGTAATAGGTAAGCACTCCCATGATGAAGAAGCCGATGATGAGAACGATGACGGCCGCTTGGATCCAGCCGCTGGAGATCATGAGGTCCCGCTTGCTGCGAGCAGGCATGTGTCGCTCCTCGGAGGCGTGGTGGTGGAACACGGATCAAGGTCATCCGGGGCGTCGATCATACAAAGATCGGAGACGTTTGCGCAAGAGAGACTTCGGAGGCCGGGTGTCAGGGGTGGGTGCGGCGGTTGGGAGCGCGAGCAACGCGCATATAGATCGAACTTCTCGATCGAACTTCGGGGGCACCGTTCGGCCGGGGATGCTTACGATCCCTGGGTAACTTCCGAATAGTACTTGAGGGTGACTTTTCTCCCGGTTGCGTCGAACTTCGGATCGCGAATGATCCCGACTTTATGGGCGACAAAGGCTGCCGTGGTGGTCACGACGCCCAGTCCGTATTTCATGCTGCGTTGGAAGTTGATCGAGGAGGCTTCCTCAAAGTACTTGGTTGGACAGGATATTTCGCCGATCCTGAAGCCGAACATCAGGGACTGAGCGATCATTTGATTGTCGAATACAAAGTCATCCGAATTTTCGAGCAGGGGAAGGGTTTGCAGCAGCTCGCGTGAGAAAGCGCGAAATCCGGTGTGGTATTCGGAGAGCTTTGCCCCTAGAAACAGATTTTGAAAGGCCGTCAGCAAGCGATTGGAGATGTACTTGTACAGCGGCATTCCGCCTGTGAGCGCGCCTCTGCCAAGGATTCGTGAAGCAAGGACCATGTCATAGACTCCACTGGCCACCATGCCTGCCATCGGCCCAACCAGGGATGGAGTGTACTGATAATCCGGATGAACCATCACGACTATATCCGCACCTGCCGCAAGAGCTTCGCGGTAACAGGTCTGCTGATTGCGACCATAGCCGTAGTTCGCGTCATGGACAAATGTCTGTACGCCAAGGCGCTCGGCAAGAAGCGCGGTCTTGTCTTCGCTGGAGTCGTCCACCAGTATCTTGATGTCGACGATGTCAGGCAGCTCTCCTACAGTTCTTTCGAGGGTTCTCTCGGCGTTGTAAGCCGGCATCACGACGGCTATGCGTTTTCCGTTGATCATGGTCTCCTCTTAACTGTTGCCTGCTTCCGAGGAACTCTTACGCGTTCAGCGCAGGGAAGCAGTCTCCTGTTCTGATACGGCATAGGGAGTTACTTCCACTGGCTCTTTATCAGGCTGCACGAGCCATACCTTGCGATCCTTGTAGTAGTGCATGAGTGCGAGATTGTTCGCGGGGTCCATCTCCCGCGACCAGACGACCTTGGAGTTATCGATGTCCGCAGCGTTGTAGACCCACTCATCGAATGGGAGGTGGCTTGGGGGATAGCGGACGATGACGAGCTGGCGTCCGGGTAGTTGCTCCAATCTGGCTTCAATCTGCGCTCGGCGCTCGCCGAAATCTCTCGATCCATACCAGTAGGAACTGGGGTTACTGGCTTGGGCAAGTGTGAGGTGAAGTGGCTGTGCGAAGGCACGAAGTCCGGTCAACACAATACATGTCATTACGATGAGCCGCACGATCTCAAGTCCAACTGGCTGCCCGGCGGGGCTCCAAAGGCGCAAGTGGCGCATCGCCTGCAGACCAAGCGCATAGAAGGCTGCTGTGAAGGGTGAGAGGTAATGGGGAATGAGCCATGTTTCTATCAGCATTCCCGCAGCCAATATGAATACGCACAGAACCAGAAAACGCGTCCGGCGATCCGCAAGAACTCGCTTGAGCATAAGTAAAGGTGGGAGCAGGACAATGCCGGCGAAGAAAAAAGTCGCCCTCATGAGTTTGTAGAGGGTCTCCGTGAGAAAGCCAGAGAGAGTGTGAATTCTCAGGTAACCGTCGAGTTCCCACCCTGCATAGAATTTGCGCATGACCGGATGTCTATAGACTGGTTCCGGATGTGGAGCTTGCCAGACAAAGTGAGGAGCCACAGCGTACGTAGCCCGGTTTATTTTATAGGGCTGGATGAGCGGGTCTCCGAAGGCACGATAGTCGTAGTAGGCCATCCACGCGCCGGCGGCGAGGATGAGCGCCAGCGGCGCCGCGGTGCAGCGACGAAATACAGCAGCAGTCGGCCTGTTCTCTCCGAAGAGCAGCCAGCGTCCTAAAACAAACGCTACGGGAAGACAAAGCAGCATGCCCTCATAAGGGCGGCTCATGGCGAGCATGATTATGCCGACGGTCATCAAGAGACTGAGACGCAGTCGTGGAGTTCGCATGAGTCGCGGAAATGATCCCAACACGAGCGCTCCACCAAGCGCTGCGACAGAGCCACCACCGGTATAGCTGTTGATCCAGTAGCTGAAGAGGCCCAGGCGCAGAATTGCGAGCATGCCTCCGAGAAGCGCCCAGGTTGGCGGCAACCATGCCTGCAGCATCCAGCAGATGGCAGCGCACATCAGGGAAGTTACGCCTAAGATGCCAAACCAGGGATGTCCCAGCAGCAATTTGCCCGCGGCCATCACGAGACCCTGCGCGGGAAAGTACATCGACATGTAGGTTGGTGTCATCGTGATATGGAAGCTTTCAAAATGCATCCACATCGCGGGAGTGGGATTGGTCAGCCTTCCGGATGCGAAGGTATCCGCTGCAAGCAGAAAGCTGAAGTCATCGTGGATGAATGGGTGGGGAATTGGATTCAGCGGAAGCAGCGCCAGACGCAGAAGGAGCGCTGTGATGCCGGTAGTTGCGACGGCCAGACCCTGTTTGCGCGCCAATCGCGTGAAGGCGCGCTCGATGCGCGAAAAGAACCCGGAGCCAAGCCTGGGGCAGCAGAACGCTACAGCGATCGCAATCGCAGTAAGGCCTCCTTCAATCAGTATCAGTGAAGCGCCGCGTTCTGGAGCAGGAGACAGGATCATAACGGAACGATTTGCATGGAGGTCTCCCTCATGCCGACTGCCGGTGATAGATTTGGTTGCTTCTCCGCTGCGGCAGGAGAGCACAAGAGAACCACGGATCCATTTCCATCAAGGCTTTGTGAAAGAGCGAAGGGAGAGTACGCGAGGGCTTCGACTTGCTCCATGTGCCTCTCCCCCAAAGAAGAAGAAACAAGTTGATTCGTGTGGTGCTGTCGTGATGATTAGCTGGTATAGGTATTCAGCTTGGTGCCGATATTCGTGAAGGCCGCATTGATGTCATTGGCTATTGTGCCCATGCCCGCAGTTGCGGCAAATGCAATCAGAGCAACTACCAGCGCATACTCGATCAGGTCCTGACCTTCTTCGCGCTTCAGCAGGTTCTGTAGTTCGCTATAGAGTTTCCACAGTTTGAATTGCAACTTAGTCCCTCCTGGTGAGTTGGTGCTCATGGCGAGCAACATGCCGGGGGCTTGTCTCTCTGCGTCCCCCAGCAGAAAAGTAACGCGTTGGTTGTGGACCCGCCGATCGGCAGCGATTAGCTGGTATAGGTATTCAGCTTGGTGCCGATATGGGTAAAGGCTGCGTTGATATCATTGGCCACAGTGCCCATACCGGCGGTTGCGGCAAATGCAATCAGAGCAACTACCAGCGCATACTCGATCAGGTCCTGACCTTCTTCGCTCAGCATCAGGCTCTGCATCCTGGCAGACAGTTTGATCAACTTATCGTTCATTGAGGTACTCTCCTGTGGTGGATTGTGATCCCAGCTGATAACTGGGCGTGCTATCTATATGGCATGTGAAGCACCACTTTTGTGTTATGGCGCTAACTATAGAAATCAATGACTTACAAGCTATCTCTGCACGGAATGTGTGAACATCCGTATACAGGGCGCACTCCACAGATGCGTCGCGTAGACATGCGATCCTCAATTCGGATTCTCCATGGAGGCAGGAGAGAATTCGAGAATGTCTCCGGGCTTTGTCTGCGTTCTGAGAACTTCGCCTGAGGCGAGCTCGAGGATGGAATGCGCGGAAAGGCACGCAGAAAGCCGCCACGGAGTCACATTGCTTCTGACTTTTTTTACCCGCTTGTGGCGATCGAGATAGACGAGGTCGATAGGGAAGCGCATTGCGAAGGTATGTACGGCTTCGCAGGGGACGATCCACAAACCCTCACCAGGGAAGAGACTCTCGCGCCCCAGCAGGCCCTTTCTACGCTTTGCGCCGCGATCGGCTACGACTACACAGCAGGCAAGTTCGGTGTGACGGGTGATATTGCAGATCCTCAGACGGAGATCGGGCTTCGCTTTGCGCGGCTGTGTCAGATGTTCCGGTAGCCATCGAGAGATTTGGCGAGTCACATTCATTGCGAGCATTCCTTCATCGGGGCAATGGAAGCTATCTATGCAATGGCAGAAGGCAGAGAAGAATTTCACAGCAAATTCCAAAGGTGCTCTCAAGAAATACAGCATTGCGAAACGGGATCAGGAAGTTCCTGATCCCGTTTGGAGTGCATCATGGGGTGGCTGTGGTCGGGGAGGATCGGGCTGCTCCTGCTCCGTAGGATCCAGATCCCATTCCGGCGCTATCTTCTGACAAGGGCTTCTCGGACTGTATGCTCTGGATCAACTGTTCGACGGGTATTGTGGGCGGTGGTGTGGGAATTGGCTTCGCACCGGTTATATTTGCACCGGGATTCGTCATGGGGATACCGGAGTTCGATTGCAGGAACGCATCGGGATACTTCAACTGAGGCAGCGACGCGCCAGCGGGTATGGGAGCCACGATCTCTGGTGTGACGAGGACAATCAGCTCGGTATTGGAGCGGGTCTTGGTCATCGACTGGAAGAGCTTGCCCAGCACCGGAATGTCTCCCAGGAAGGGAATCTTGTCGAGGTTTTTGGTCACACGGTTGTCGAGCAATCCGCCGATCGCAAAGCTCTGGCCTTCACTCAACTCCACATCCGTTTTGACCTTGCGGACCTCCAGCGCCGGAACCTGAAATCCCGAGATCGATACACCGTTGGCATAGTCCAGAGAACTGACTTCAGGTGCGACCTGGAGATGGATCGTGCCGCGTGGAGTGATGGTGGGAATGAAGCGCAAGCGAACGCCGAACTCCTGGAACTGAATGGTGACGGCTGCGGTGCTTCCGCCAGTGACCCCTTGAACGACGGGATACGGATACTGACCGCCGGCGAGGAAGCTTGCCTCTTTGCCATTCGCCGTCAGCAGGTTGGGCTCAGCCAGCATTTCCACGAGGCCCTTTGCTTCGAGGGCCTTGAGTGTGGCGCCAAGGTTCAGGTCGGGGCGGAAGACAAATATGTTGAGCAAGTTCGACAGGTTGGCTGTTGTCGCGGTTGTTGTCGACGTGCTCGAGCCGCCAGTAATCCCTGGCGGAGAAAACTGCTGCGTCGTGACGGAACCTATCGTGTTTGTTGCTCCCAGGCTGAAGACGTTAAGGCCAAGCTCTTTGGTCTGCGAGCGGTCCACACTGGCAAAGCGCACCTTCAGGAGAATCTGGGGCGCCGCAGGGGGAACATCGACGTAGAGCAGGTTCACCACCTTGCCAGCGGTAGATGCGATCTGCACGGCGCGATCGGAGCTGTTGAGATCCTTGACGGTGCCACGAAGAAAGATGAGGCCGTTTTCCGAACTGAGCTTGAGGGTTTGTCCTGGAAGCTCCGTCCGAAGCTGGCGACGGAGAGCATCCATGCGGTCATTTGCCACATAGGTGCTGGCGCTAACCTTCACATTGAAGAACTGGCGGCTGCCGCCTGCTTCCCAAATGATCAGGCTTGTTTCTCCGGGAACCTTGCCGTTCAGCAGGATCTCCGTTGGGCTGACAGCACTGGCTTCGGCGATGTCGCTGGAGCCGACGGAGACCCGCACGATCTTCCCGACACTGTCGACCAGCACGGATTTGCCAACCGCAACGAAGAGGTCGTTCGAGGAATCTTGAGTCGTGGCCGCGGCAGGTTGAGGAGGGTTGGCAGCTTGAGCCGAAAGGGCTGACTCTGCGGATGCTCCAAAGAACAATGCTCCGAAACAAGCGATGATAAGGCCAGTCTGCGCGCTCAATGTTTTTCCTCACCAGAGACGAATTTTTCTTCAGTCCGCTTCGATCCGTTGAAGACCTGGATCAGATAAACCTGAGAAGCAGGTTTTGAAGCACGATGACGCGGCTCCATGGATTGGGGCTTTGCAGGTGCGTCATGCTTGCCCGCGAAAAGGCTGGACATAGCGGTTCCAGTTGTCTGAGCCACCTGCGTATCGAGCGGATTGCGTAAGACGAGCTGGATCTTCGTCTGATTGCTGGCGAGGCTTAGTGACTCGGCCTGTTCTGGCGTCACGAGCAGGTTGACTACCTGCACCTGCTTGGGCTTGCCTTCCGCGTCCTTCTGAATATCTGTGCCCGCCGATAAGACTTCGATGTTCTGCAGCAGAGTCTTGACCTGCGTTCCTTCTGTAGCGCTGTTTGCTCCCGGAGGAGTGCCCGCAATCAGCACATCCACACGCATACCGGGAGTTGCAAATCCCGCGACTCCCACGACATCGTCTACTTTGACGGCGCAGGCTCGCATGCCCTGGCGAATGGTCGCTGCGAGTCCACCGCCGGAGCCGACGGCCGCCAGGCGGTTCTCCATGATCGGCTCGCCCTCATAGAGGTCGGAGACAACACCGCGGCCCACTGCGTTTTCCTTTTTGAGGATGGCGCCTTTGGGCGCAGAGCCAGCAATTTCCGTGGTCGTCAGGTCGCCATCGCGAAGGACGCTTCCGAGTTTGATGTCGGAAGCTGCGACGATCACGCGCGTGGTCCTTGATTGCGCAGCTAGAAGACGGGTGCCAATGACGCGGTACACCAGATAGCTGCAGCCAGCGGCAACAACGAAAGCGGTCAGGAGAATACTTAGCAGTCTTCGATTCATTGAGGGACCTGTTGGACCTGGCAATGCAGCCGGTCATGCCTTGTTGTATGGCAATTGTTGTGCCAAAGAACCGGCGACCAGTTTTTCCGCCAAATCACGACTTTAAAGAAGGAAGCCAAGGCCAAGTGTGAACGTGTGTATACCAACACGCTGCTCTGTGTCGCTGCGTAGACACTGCGATGACTGCCGGGTTCCTTTTTGCGGGGACTTATCGATGAACTGGTTGGCCGGGAAATTGCAGTCTATCGGGTGGATTTTCGATCACCTTAGTAGTTCGCTGTCTGCAATGCAGAGCAAGGCAAGGTCTGGTTTTGTAACTAGATTCGCAGCAAATGCAAGATGCGGGTGTAAAAGACGCGGGCCAACGGTTCCGGGCCGTGGGAGTGGACACGAATTATGAATTCTTCCCGAATGATCACGCTCTTTGCCGAGTTGCCTGTCGCGCGCAGGGGCCCGTCTTCCTTTGTGATCTCCATGCTGCTGCATGGCGTAGTTGTTGGTCTGGTGGCTCTCGGACTAAGGCATATGCCGCGAGTCGACGATCGACCGATCGCCGAGCGCTATTCGATGCGGCTGATGAATCTGCGTTGGGAAGAGCCGCAGATACGACGTGCTGCTGCAGGAGGAGGTGTGGCCTATCCTGGCCGGAGAGCGCTGGCGCATGCGATTGCATCCAGCGGCGGCATGTCGCCTGCCTCCGCCTCGCAAGAACTCGCACCCCTGATTGCTGCGCCACAGACGCTGGTGCAGCCGGATGTTCCTCCCAATCTTCTGTTGCCGAAGGAAAATCCGCTGCCCTCTGTTTTGGTGTGGTCTCCGGAGAACTCGCCGGTCAAGAGAATTATTCCGCCCCCGCCGCAGGAGGCAATGGTGACAAATGTTCGGCCCGCCTTTATCCGACCTAATCATGAAGTGAACCTGGCGGATGTGAAGATTTCGCCGACCGCCTTTGTCACGGAGAGGCTGACGCTCCCGCCGAGCACGACTTCTCCCATTGTTATTCGCGGTCCGGAGTTGCCCAGGCAGGTTCCGCAAACTGCATCGAAGCCCGCGGAGCCGCCGACGCCTGCGCGGGTAATGTCTCTCTCCGATCTCCAGGTGCGCGAGGGAATGATCGCATTGCCGCTCGCGAATCAGGTTACGCCTGCGACTTCGTTGGGAGTGCTGGGACCGGGACGGTTGCATGGTTCGGCGCAGGCGGGCAGCGGAGACTCGCAAAGCGGCAATGGCAATCAGGCGAGCAAACAAAATGGAACTGGTGCAGGGCAGGGCTCCGGCGATAAAGGAGAAAGCCTGGCCGCTGACGGAGGATCTGGCGGGAACACAGGCGCGAATTCTGGTAAGGGTCAGGGATCAGGTCAGGGACGGAATCAGGGGCTGGGATCCGATGCTGGATCGGGCACGGGATCTAACGCTGGTGGGAATGCAGGATCGAGCGCAGGCGGAGGTTTGGGAAGCGGGCCCTCGGTCTCCCGCATCACTGTATCGAAAGACGGCAAATTTGGAGTTGTTGTGGTGGGTTCTTCACTGGCGGAGAGGTATCCGGAGACCGTCGGGTTGTGGGGCGGCAGACTTGCGTACACCGTATATCTCCACGTAGGTCTGAACAAGAGTTGGATTCTGCAGTATGCAGTGCCGCGCGCAGCGGAAGCAGCCGCCGCAGGCAACGTCGTGCGCCCGGATGCGCCGTGGCCATATGACATCGTGCGACCCAATCTCACAGAGAATGACTTCAATGCGGAGGCCATCATGGTTCACGGCATTGTGAGTCTGGCAGGGCGCTTCGAGCAATTGTCGGTTCTATTTCCGGCAGAGTTTGCGCAGGCAAAGTTCGTAATTGACTCGCTGCGGCAGTGGCAATTCAAGCCCGCCATGCAGAATGGTCAAGCTGCCGCGGTCGAGGTGCTGTTGATTATCCCGGAGCAAACGGAATAGAGTCTGCTCCGGAAGAATCGCTTTGCTCGGGGCCCGAAGCCCGGTTCGTGACATTTCCGATCAGTTGACCAACGCGACCTCGCTGACGATCGCACTGGGGAACGGATCCAGATTCATCTGAATGGTGCCACCGCCACCTAGTTGAAGGACATCCACAATGATCTCGCCCTGGATGAGCGTTCCGCTTCCCGAGTTACCCCAGACATCAACCTCCTGGTAGTGGGTCGGGGCGGTGAGCATAGTATCTCTTGTGTTCGTCAGGTAGAGGGTGCCGATCAGAGTCATTGCGCCGCCTCCCCCAAGAGAGTGCGCTTTCGAACCGGTGTTTGCACCGGAAGTATGATCCTGAAAAAACAAGATGCCCTTATAAATAGAGGAGTCTGGCGAACCTATCAGGTAGGTTGAGCCATTGGCCCCGATGTTGATCTGGCCAACCCCCGTGTTGTAAATCAAGACTCCTCCGTTCAAGGCCGTCCCATCCCATCCAGTGTTGGTGCCGGTTGGGCCGTCAACGAATCCCGTAACCGTGGTCAGGTTGCAGTTGGCTGTGCAGGTGAAACCACCATTCTGGATGTAGTAGATTCCCGGTTTCATCAGGGCCGTCGTATCTTTAAGTGAGATCCCGGTTGGAAACTTTCCCGGAGTTAGAACCGTGCAGCCATGCGGGCCAGCCGTTGCCGGGCAAATTCCTTGGCCAGCGTTAAGCGTCTGGTTCTGCGTGCCTGTTACGCCGGGGATCGGCGGCGCATCAACTTTGGCCAGCGGATCCTTCATTGGCGAGGATGGCTGCACATAATGTCCTGTCGTGCCCAGGCTTATGGCACTTGGCGCCGGTGGAGCAGGGTATCCATAAACTCCGAAATCCGCACCAGTCCCGGAACTACATTTCCCATCATCCTTTGGGCCAGCCTTGGAGAGATCTACCTTCGCGCTGCCCCCGAAGTGGGCTGCCCCGCCGCCGCCGCAAGCACCACCGGAGCAGGAGTTTACCTGAATGCTCTTGGGCGGACCACCGCAAATCTGGACCGTAGGATTGCCCTGCAACGAAAGAGCGCTTGGCAGCGAGGGGTGATTGATGATGATCGGGACCGGGGAATAGACATCGACGATTCCCGCCATGGCTGTGGCTTTCACCGTGGTTGCGGTTGCACCGAGCAGGCGCATAAGTGTTGTATCCACATTTCGCTGCACCGTAGCACGAATAAGGTTGACTGGATAGCCGGCCGAGAATGCCACGCCCGGCGCGGCGGTGTCAGGAGGGAAGTCGATGGTCACGGTGTCGCTGGTCGAGCTGCCAAATCCGTTCAAGTTCGCATAGGCGCACGGAGTCTTTGCATCCGTCGTTCCGCAGGTGAAGGTCGATGTGGGGAAGGCGGCGGCTCCGCTGTTGTTGGTGGAATCGAAGATACTCATAATCCCGGCTTGTGCAGCAGCGTCTGCGGCAGTCTGCGCCATCTGGCGCTGCGCGTAGATGTGAGCGCCATCGACTCCGAGTCCTACGGCGGCAAGCAGAAAGATGCTCATCGCAAGGACGACAAGAATGACGGCCTGACCTTCTTCTCCATGACCTACTGCCTGGTTGCGCATAGGATGAAGCTCCTCAAAACGTGATAATTCCTTTGCTGATGCTCCCCATTGTTGTGCTCAACATCGTATTGAAGAACGAGACGAGGGGATCGTACGGATATGTAACCTTGACAGTGACAGAGGATCCCGCGGTGTTGGTGCTGTCTGGATAGGAAACGGTGATCGTGAGCCTGCTGGTATCGAGCAGGCCGGCGCTGGCGAAGTTTTTGACTACGGTTTCCACCTGCGTGGTGCTGCCCGGTCCGCTTGGTCCGTTCACTCCGCTGCCGGTTCGCTCTCCGCCGTGGACGATCGCGTACCTGGCTCCGGCGCGCGCCGCGTTGGCCACAGTGGTATATACAAGGACCATGCGGCCCATCTCCACGATGCTGAGGAGCACTACAACGAACATGAGAGCGACCAGGCTGAATTCGATCAGACTGCTGCCCTGGTCCATTTTCAATCGCCCGGCGCGTGTTCTCATTGGATCGACCTCATCACAGCCCGCCGGTGAACCGTAGTCGGCGGTATGGTCGCGTAGATGTTGAGGTTGGGGAATTGAAATCCTGCCGGGATAAAGGGCCGATAGGTATAGGTCACGTCGACGGTAGTCAGCACATAGGCTCCGGGCTCTGGATCGGCAGGAACCGAAGCGCAAGTTCCCTGAAGCGTGGTGATCAACCCATTGTTCTGCTGGCAGATGCTCACCACAAGGCTGGAGCGATTCAGCAGAGAGGAGATGTCCTGGGTGATCAGGCTGTTGATCATGCTTGCACTTGGCGTCGACACGGGGCCGACCGAGGCGCCACCGAGGATTCCGTAATTCACCCCCGCGCGCGCGGCGTTTGCGACGGTAATCCAGGCGAAGAAGAATCCCCCAAAGTTGACCACGTTGACGACCAGCAGGAATAACAAGGGCAGAAGGAGGATGTATTCAATCAGGGCCTGGCCTTTGCACTCCTGAAGATGTTGAAGGAATTTGCCGAGAGTTTTCTTATCCGTTTTGTTGGGCATCGTTGGTTTTTCCGCTACGACAAATGCGAGGCCTACGCCATCCTCGCCAAATCGGACAACCTTCGCGTCCACGGCGATGGCTTGTTCTGATCCGACGACGGGGGTGCCGGTTTGCTGCAGAGTCATGGTGACCAGCGTGCCTGGGTACCAGCGATCTTCCGTCTTCAGATAGAGTCCTGTCGAACTGATATCCCGAACGTCGTGCCCCAACGGGGGTGTGCCATTCCAATAGAACGCAACCAGCTGTGGCGACTGGTGTCGCTCGGCACGGCGCCGGTCTGGAGTCAGAAGTTTTTGAAACCAATTCTTGAATGACACCATTGTTTACCTGCGTTCACTCGGTCACGCCGCTAAGATTCGCCACAGTACTTTTTTTTAACCGATTCTCTATTTCCTCCGCTCTGCAGATCACCAACTGATCGCCGGCCTGAGTCTGTGAGGAATAGATTGTGTGCGTCGGCAGTTCCAATACACTGGCGGCCTGCGTGCGCAAGGGAGCGATGCGAAATGTAGGGAAGTACTCGATGATGTGGATGACTCGATGATCTTTGTCCAGATAGATCAGATCCAGAGGGAATAACACTCCCAGGGTGTGGACGCCACGCGACGGCACCACCCAGATGCCCTCATCGAACTTGAGCCGTAGCCGTCCAATCAACCCTCTAAGGCGTGCGAAGATGGTATCGGCAGCAGCAACCTTCAGGCCGAGGAAACACTCGCGGGTCTGGTTATATACGCAGTACGTCGGTCTATCCATCTTGGTCTCCCGCGCTCGGCGAGTGCCCTGTAATCGGGCGGAGTTTTTAGATACCTCTTCATTGCTGAATTCAAGTCGTCATGCATTCCTTTCTCGGACATCGTCGGGCGGCCAGTACGCCTTACGTTGGTCAGGAACGGAGGGGGCCCTACACCGGCCGAAATTCGACTTGGGCAAGACACGTGTCAGGTGAAACCGACAGCGCAAGCACCGGAGCTCCCCAGCAAGCAAGCCTGCTGGGGTAGAAGTCGGATTTCGTTTAGCGTCCAGGACCCACCAGCCAACGGTCCGGTTAGCGAACCCGTGTGCGACGGCGCTGGATCAGAATGACCAGCACGACGACGAAGAGCACGCCAGCAACAACTCTGATGATCGTGACATTATCCACGTCAATTCTCCCTTCTTTCAGTGGTTGAGATATTTCTGAAACGACTCGGACATAATAATGAGCGCAGGACCCAGGGTGACCAGAAACAGCGAGGGGAAGATGAAAAAGACCAACGGAAAGATCAGCTTGACCGTGGTCTTTGCGGCTTGCTCCTCCACTCTCTGGCGGCGCTGGGTTCTGAGGGTCTCAGAATGTATGCGTAGCGTTTTGGCGATGCTCGTTCCGAACTGCTCGGATTGAGCCAGGACGGACACGAGATTGCGTACGCTTTCTACGCCGGTTCGGTCCGCAAAGTTTTTCCAGGCATCGGAACGCGGGCGTCCCGCGCGCTGCTCCAATACAACGACGGTTAGCTCATCGCAAATATCCGGGTGAGCCTGCTCCAATTCTTCGGTTGTGCGCGCGGTTGCCTGGTCCAGACCAAGCCCGGCCTCAATACAGATCACCAGCAGATCCAGGACATCCGCCAGGCCGGTTCGAATTCGCGATTGCCGGCTAGAAATCTGCCGGCCCAGCCAGAAATCCGGTGCCAGAAAGCCGAACCCGAGAGCTGCGGCATAGGCGAACAGAGGGCTCTGGTGCCCAATCCCAGTGATGAGAACCAAAAGGCAGAGAGCCAGAGGAAGCAATACCTTGACGCCATAGAAATATCTCATTGCCGCGTCGCTGCGGAAGCCGGCACGGATCAAACGTTGTCGCATGATGGAGACTTCTGCCTGGCTCTTCGGCAGAATGCGCTCGGCCTGTTCGACGACGCCCCGTAGCGAGGAACTTGTGTGCTCAATGGTGTTCTGCAGCAGGCCTCGCTTCTCGCGCGGTGTGATCACCAAGGCGATGCGCTGAAGCATTGCCTCCCGGTAGAAAAGGAGCAGACCACCGCTCCCAATCAGCAGGAAGACCACTAAGAATGCGAAGAACGCCAATGCCATAACTCACCTTGAAAAACCTGGGATCAAACTTCCATGTTGACGATCTTGCGAATGATGAGAGCGCCGGTGATCGTCATGCCCGTCGCGGTATAGAGAAGCTTGATGCCAATCGGACGCTTCCACAAAAGGCTCATGGTGTCCGGGTTCACGAGATACAGGGCTACTCCGAGCACGAGCGGCAGAAAAGAGAGAATCCATCCGGTTAAGCGACCCTGTGCGGTATACACGCGAACCTGTTGTTTCAGACGGAATCGCTCGCGAATCAGCTGGGCAGCCTTATCCAGCACTTCGGCAAGATTTCCTCCGCTCTCCTTCTGAATCAGGATGCCGGTAGTGACGATTTTCAGATCCTGTAGAGGAACACGTGTGACCAGGTTCGCCATGGCCGTTCTCAGTTCCAGGCCATAGTTTTGCTCGTCGAAACAAATGCGGAATTCGGTGCCGACCGGGTCGGGACACTCACGCGAAACCAAACCCAGGGAAGATACAAGGCTATGACCGGCACGGAGTGCGGTCACCATCATATCCAGCGCCTCTGGCAGGCCCTGTTCAAATTTGTGGAAGCGCTGGTTGCGCTTGTAGAGCAGGAACGCAAAGGGCGCGAAGCTCAAGAAGAAGCCAACGAGCAGTCCAAAGAGGACGCTTTGCGTACGCAGGTTTATCAGATAGGCAGGGACAACAAAGCAGACGGCAGAACCGAGCAGCATGCCTCCAACGGACCACTTGAGGTTGGCTTGATAGAGCAGCTGTCGCATGCGCGATGCGATCTTCATCTTCAGTAGCCAGCGATGAATCCACGGCACGGCGCTGAATAGTTCATCTTTCCGAACATTCACGATCTGATCGCGCGAATTTAACGTGTCGGTAGCTAGCGCCGACTCGAGCGCCGCTAGCGTTTGCTTGGCTTGTTGCGTGGTGCTCGTTCCGCCTGCCAGCAGAAGCAGCGAGAGAACCACGAAACTACCTGAGAATACAAGCACCAGAACCAATAGCATCTTTCTTAGCCCTCGACTTTCTCAGTTCACCTCGAGCGTTTGCTCGAAGAGATTCGGTGACAGAAAGATTCCCGATATACGAAGTTGTTCGAGGAACTTCGGGCGAATACGGCTCGGCTCAAATGCGCCGATGACCTTGCCATCCGGCCCGATCCCTTTCTTCTTGAAGCTGAAGATTTCCTGCATGCTAATGATGTTTTCTTCCATGCCAGTGATCTCGGAGATGCTGACTACTTTGCGCGTGCCATCGCTCATGCGGGAAGCCTGAACCACGATGGCGATCGCCGAGGTCATCTGCTGGCGGATCGTTCGCTCAGGAAGATTAAAGTTGGTCATCGCCACCATCGACTCAAGTCTGCTCAGGGCATCGCGCGGCGTGTTGGCGTGAATCGTGGTCATGGAGCCTTCGTGACCGGTGTTCATTGCCTGCAGCATATCGAAGGCTTCTTCTCCGCGGACCTCGCCGATGATGATGCGGTCAGGCCGCATGCGGAGGCTGTTGATGAGCAGTTGACGCTGGCGGATCGCTCCCTGTCCTTCTACATTCGGAGGCCGAGTCTCCAGGCGCACGATATTTTTCTGTGCGAGCTGCAGTTCGGCAGCATCTTCAATCGTCACCAGACGTTCGTTCGGCGGGATGTACTGCGACAGAATGTTGAGCAATGTGGTCTTTCCGGCGCCAGTGCCACCGGAGATCAGGATGCTGATGCGTGCGCGTACCGCAGCAGCCAGCATCTCCAGCATCTCCGGCGAGACACTCTTCAGGGCCACGAGTTGATCCGCGCCGACGGGGCCGGTGCCGAAGCGGCGAATGGACAACGCTGGGCCGTCGAGGGCAAGCGGTGGAATGATGGCGTTGACACGAGAGCCATCCGGCAGCCGGGCATCGACCATCGGAGAGGACTCGTCCACTCTGCGGCCCACACGCGACACGATGCGATCGATGATCTGTAGTAGATGGCGGTCGTCGCGAAATGCGGTGTCAACTTGCTGCAGGATACCGCCACGCTCAATGAAGACGTGGTTCTTGTCGTTCACGAGGATGTCGGAGATCTTTGGATCGCTAAGCAGCGGCTCCAATGGGCCAAGGCCGAAGACTTCATCGAGCAATTGCGTCTGGATTTTTTCTTGTTCGCCAAAGCTGAGCGGCACCCGCTGGCCGTTGATGATCTCGTGAACCATGGAGGCGACGGCCTGCCGCGCCTGGCTGGAATTGACAAGGGAGAGCTTCTCCAGATCCAGCTTCGAGATCAGGGCTTTGTGTATGTCGGCTTTGAACTTATCAAAATTCAGTTGTTCCACGCGATCCCATCCGTATAGTTGGACTTCATCCGAATAAGGTGAACCGGTTCTTCTTTTCCCCATGCGCAGGCATGCCACAGGCGGTTCTTGCCATCTGCCGGATGATTCGTGATATTGGCGAATCCCCAAGTGCCAGAGGGGTGGCAGTGTTCTGCGCCCGTCGAGCTGCAGGGAAATCTCCCGGAATCTTCCATTCGGCCGGACGTGTAAGCGCCTTCGTAATATGTTCTTCATCGATGCCCAGTGTGCGCGGTGAATAGCGGTTGAGCACGATCTGGAGTTTGTTTTCGCCGGTGTTGAAGAATTCCGAAATCAGGCGATTGGAGTTGCGCAGTTCAGGGATACTGATCTGCGTCACGAGGTAGATGGCGGCGGCTTCGTTGAAGATGGCTTTGCTGATCATGCCCAACCTCGATCCGGCATCGACAACCACGTAGTCAAAGTCCTGCCGGGTTACGGCCAGCAGTTTCTCGACAGCCTCCTCCGGCGCGTGGATCTCGGTGTATCTATCCGGAGCCGCGAGCACAGACAGCCCCGAGCCATGCTTGGTTAACAATGTCGAGAGAAAGTTGGAGTCCAGACGATTGAAATTCTGCAGGGCATTTACGGTGGAGTACTTCGGAGTCAGCCCGAGATCCAGGGCGGCGTCCCCCAGCGGAAGGTGGAGGTCAACCAGCAAGCTGTTGCGGTTGCACTCCTGAGCAAGAGCAACGGCAAAGTTGCTGGCGATGGTGGTAACTCCAGAGCCTCCTTTAGCGCCGACAAATACCAGCAGCTTGCCTGGTGCCTTCTTTGGCGGCCGGGCGGCCGGACGGCGAACCGAGGCGCGAACCAGGGCCTCTGCGATTGTGCTCGGAGCGATGGGCTGGGTGAGATACTCACGCGCACCGGCACGCATGCAGCGCACCAGCATCTCCGAATCGGACTGCGCTGAATAGACCATGACCGTCGCGGAGCCATTGCCGCAGATAGATTCGACGAGGTCGAGGGCGTGCTCTGGATTACTATCCAGGTCGACGATAATGACGTCGTAATCGTTCTCCAGCAACCGGGGCACATCGTCCAGGCCAGGGTAGGAAGAAAACTCTCGCGTCACGCTGGCCTGTGGTCCTGCCAAAGCTCGGGCCACCGCCTTGCGGCGGTGTTCTTCTGGACCAATCAACGCAACAGATAATACGTTGGTACCTAAGGCGTCGGGATCTTGTGTAGGGGTTGACATCACGAAATTCACTCCGCCGGGTTGAAGATGGTTAGACTTATTGCCGTTGTAGTCGCCATGCTGCATCTATAGGTCCTCAACGCGAGAAAAAGGAAACGAGTGTGCCGATTGCGATTGCAGGAGCGTACGGCATTTTGCGCGCCACGGGGTTATCGAGCACTAACTCCGGATGGGGACGCATACCGCGTTGCTTCAGACCAAAGATGAGATCGCCGGTGCCACTGAACAGGTCGCCGAGAAATCCTCCAGCGGCGGCCCAGCATAGCGCCATGATGCCTCCAGTAATGCCGGTGACGACCAGCGCAGTCGTCAATTGAGCAGGCCCAATCCAGGCGCCGATCGCCGCGCATAGCTTCACGTCGCCCATTCCCATGCCACCCATCCAGGCAAGAACGCCGAGGAGCAGTGCGCCTAATGCCAGCCCGAAGAAACTCTGCACAACCCCCGGCCATCCGTGGAGCGTGCCGGAGACAATGACTCCCGCGATCAGGAAGGGGAATACCAGCCAATTGGGGATGCGGCGGCTCCGCAGATCCGTGAAGGTAGCCACTGCGAGAACGAGCAACGTTGGCCACCAGGCAATGGAGTGCATCGGCAGTCCCTTTCTCCCCCAATCAGGGAATAACTCTTTCCCCTTTCAGGGAATGTTTGGAGGGAATGCAATTCTCCATCCAAATCCAACGGAAGCAGGGAAAGCCTGAATTCAGGACGTTAAGGAGCTTCAGCCTCGGGGAGGTGTGTACGGCTGTTTACACGGGGCATTGCGGAGTGAAGCGGCGCATACACAACCTGGCGGGATTGCGATGCCAGCACAGGGAACAGTGGCGGCATATACGAGAGGGAGCCGATGAGGAAGTCCTGTCCTTGTAAGCGGACGGTGCGCAGACTCTCTGCCGGCAGTTTCTGCTTCACCTGTTGCAGGTACTCCTGGTAGGCAACATCTCCGCCGGGAAGCGGGAAGAGGATGAAGCGGGAATATGGCGCACCAGGCAATCCAGTAAGGAGAGATGTGTCGCGTTCGTGCATGGAGAAGATGCGGGTTCCTTCTCGCAATTTAACTTCGGGATACTCAACGGTGAGATAGCCGGGAAGATAGTAGCCTGCGTGGCGGTAGCCGAGGAAATGCGAATCGAAGCCGAGGAGCACAGTGTCTTTGGGCGATCCAAGCTGAGGAACCGCCGCCTGAATTCTCTCTAACTCGGCCTCAAAGCGGCGCACCGAGCTATAGGAGCAATAGAGCGGGGACAGAAGAAAGATGAGGACATTGATCGAAGCACATAGAGCAACTGTTGCCAGTTTGAACGGCTTGCGAAGAGTAGCCCTGTCATACCACTCCGAAGACCACAATCCCAGCCAGATGCAGGCTGGAGGCACGAGCAACAGGAGATAACCGCTGTTGACGAATTTGAGGAAGATCAAAGTGAAGAAGCAGAGTGCTGGAGTTACCCACACCGCGGTGAAGACCTTTTTGCGGCGGGCATCGGGGAGGGGGCGATGTGTGCGCCCCAGAGGGGCCAAGGCCGCGGCTCCGAAGTATAGGAAGTAGATAAAGACTATGGTGCAGGCCCGCGCCACAGAGGTAGCAGGAGAAGAATTGAAAACCGTGTCCTTCGAAGGCACCAATTGCCACAGAGATAGCAGTGCTCCGAAGTAGGTCGCGAATCCATGGCTGGCGCGGATCATGGGGAAGAACCATGCGGCGAGAGTCACAACGCACGCTGTTAACCCAACAAGCTTCCTCTGTAGTGGAGCCTCTCGGAGCGAGAAGAGAAAGAGCGGACCCAGAAAGAGAAGGGAAGACGGACGCACTCCGGCAGAGATTCCCAAAATAAATCCGGCCGGTGCGATCAGGGCCAGGTTCCCGCAGATCACGCGCCAGCATAGATAGCCCAATAGTGCGGAAAAGAAGGCTTCGACACTGTAGGTCAGTGCCACCGTCCCATGAAACCAGGCGAGGGGAGACAGCAGGAACAGGACTCCGGCAAAGCGCGCTGCGCTAAGTCCAAACCAGTCCAAAGTCATTCGGTAGACGAGAAGGGCCACCCCGCAACTCGCAGCGATGCTGAGCAGAACGAGCGCGAGATTGGCATTATGGACCACGGTATTCAACAAGCGCCCCAGATAGATATAGAGCGGATATCCGGGAGGATGGGGCTGGTGGACGCGAGGATCGAAGCGTTGGATCGCCAGCGCAAAATTTACGGAGTCAATGTCATAGAGATCGTGGCTGCGAAAGAGGTAGCGAGAAACGACAACCGCGCTTGCCAGAAGCAACGGCTCCGGGTGACTTCTGGAGATCATGCTGGAATGATTGCAAGCGAGTGGCCATTGCTATGGAAGTCAGGGATTGCGATAACTAAAGTGTAACTATCGTTGATATATATGATAAGTAACTAGGAAGTTTGTCTCAAGGCAAGTTACTGAAAATGCACTATAAGTTACGAAAAATACATCGACATTTTCATTTGGAAGGAACAATATCAATTCTCATTTCGTTACGTAGGCTTGACTCACGGATATGGAATGCGAGCCACGACGAATGGAGAGTCCGAATGATTCGCATTGGACTATATTCTGAAGACCGTACTTTGCAGCCACTTCTGTCCTCTGCCTTGGGGAAGGAGTTCCAAATACTTCTCGAATCGAGTGAGGAAGGAGTCCATCGCCTGCTCTCTACAAGGAGCTGCGATGCGATGATTCTGGATCTTGATTCGAGTCAGCCCTCGTTGGTGGAGCGGATAGCATGCTCCCGGAGGATCGCGTCTCAAATTTCCTCGGTCATCATGGCCGACGATGGCGTTCGTTCGACAGCTGTCGAACTGGTTCGGCAAGGGGCTTTCAGCTATTGCCGCAAGCCGCCATCCATTCGGGATTTGAAGACACAATTGCGTCGTGCGTACGAGAACTCCTCGCTCAAGCGAGAGTTGGAGACAGTGCAGGAGCGCCTGAAGGTAGCCAGCCGCTGCGACGGATTATTGGGATCGAGCCCGCAGATGCGGCAGGTCTATGATCTCGTTCGGCGTGTGGCGAACCTGAATGCCTCGGTGCTTGTAACCGGGGAAAGCGGGACCGGCAAAGAGTTGATCGCGCGCGCCATCCACAATATGGGCTCTCGTTCGGAGCGGCCGTTTGTGGCGGTATCCTGCGGTGCCATCCCTGAAACGCTAATCGAGGCTGAGTTATTCGGCCATGAGAAAGGCGCATTCACCGGTACAGTTGGCGCACGAGAGGGCTACCTGGAGCAGGTCGGCGACGGTACGCTTTTCCTCGACGAAATCGGGGAACTCAGCTTATCGACGCAAGTGAAGTTTCTGCGTCTGCTACAGCAGCGCGAATTCAGCCGCCTGGGCAGCAACCGGCTTATCCCATTGCGGGCACGGCTGGTTTTCGCCACCCACCAGGATCTGTGCGAGATGGTGGCTCAAGGTAAGTTCCGCCAGGATCTCTATTATCGAATTAATGTAATGCGGATTCAGGCGCCGTCTCTCCAGGAGCATGTGGAAGACATTGAGGAACTTGCCACGCATTTTCTGTTGAAGTACTCCGAGCTATATCAAAAGCCAATGACGAACATCGAGCCGGATGCGATGGCGTTGCTGCAATCCTATCCATGGCCTGGGAATGTCCGTGAGTTGGAAAATGTAATTCAACAGTCCATCATCCTCGCGGATGGAGAGAGCCTGCGGGCGGAGGATCTTCCCCCACACCTGCAAGAGGAGAGTGTCGTCAGCATCGGCGACTATCAACCTGCTGGTTCCTTCGAGCGGCAGCTGAGAGACTACAAGGTGCAACTGGCGATGACCGCCGTGCGGGAGAATAACGGGAACAAGACGCTGGCAGCTCGCAGCCTGTGCATTTCCAGGGCTTATTTATATCGGCTGATCCGGTTCGCTGAACCTCGTTCAATATTGGATTTGGATGAGGGCCGTCAAGTCGAGTCAGCATGAGCACGGCATCCCTGGTTGACGAGCGCGCGGCGATTCCAGTGCACGTTCGCATGATGCGGCGAGTATTCTCTTTTCCGGTCCTGCTGGCCGCGCTTCTGGTCGTTCTTGCTGTGCTGACGGTGCGATCGCGTTTTGATGACCCGGATCTATGGTGGCATCTAAAGACCGGCGAGATCATCTGGGCGACCCATACGATCCCAACCACGGATTCTTTCTCCTACACGACGAACCATCATGCGTATATTCCCCATGAATGGCTCTCGCAGGTGCTTATCTATGGCGCCTACCGTGCGGGTGGATACCGTGGCCTGATGCTTTGGCTTTGTTTTTTCACTTCCTCGGTGCTCGTCGCCGGATATGTGCTGTGTTCTCTCTATGGAGGGAACACAAAGGTGAGCTTTGTTGGGGCTGTGGCCCTTTGGCTCTTTGCCACGGTAGGGTTCTCCATAAGGCCGCAGATGATCGGCTATTTCTTGTTGATCGTCGAATTGCTGCTGCTACACCTGGGGCGAACGCGCAGCGCGCGCTGGTTCTTTGGACTGCCGGTGCTGTTTGCCGTATGGGTGAACTGTCACGGCTCCTTTTTCCTCGGCCTGATTCTGGCGGGGACTATCCTCTTCGCTTCCTTTTTCGATTTCCGCTTGGGCTCCCTTGTGGCGTCTGCCTGGAATCCGCGGCAGCGACGGATGCTTATGCTGGCGTTGATTCTGTCAGTTGTGGCGTTGTGCGTGAATCCCATTGGGGTACGACAGATTTTCTATCCCATCGACACCATGCTGCATCAGCCGATCAACCTGAGCGCGGTGCAAGAGTGGCATCCACTGCAGTTGACGAGCATACGCGGCGTTGCCTTGATGGCAGTGCTGGCGTGCATCTTTCTAATCGCGATTGTGCGACGATCGGAATTGTTTTGGCATGAACTTCTGATATTGGCCATGGGGACCTGGTTGGCTGTCAGCCATGAACGTATGCTCTTTGTGTTCGGAATATTGGCTGCGCCTATTCTGTCGCGCTCGCTCTCGACCTCGTGGGAGGGATACAACCCCGAGCAGGATCGCCCTCTGGTCAACGCGGCTCTTCTCGCGGCATCCCTGGGGATCGCGTTCCTGATGTTCCCCAGCCGGCAGGATCTGGTTCGTCAAGTGGATCAGCAGAGTCCTGCGAAGGCAGTGGAATTCATCAAAAGCCATCACGTTTCCGGCAGGATGCTGAATGAGTACGTCTACGGGGGATACTTGATCTGGGCCGCACCGGAGCATCCTGTATTTATAGATGGGCGTGCCGACGTCTTCGAATGGACGGGCGTCCTGGAAGCATACGGAAACTGGGCGACTCTGGAGAGCGATCCGAATGTGCTGCTCGATAAGTACAGAATCGATTTCTGCCTGTTAACCAGGCAATCGCCCATGGCAAGAGTTCTGCGGCTGCTGCCTCCATGGCGGGTCGTCTACTCAGATGACCAGTCGATCATTTTTCTGCGATCCGCAGCCTTAAGTCCTGCTTCCTAAGTCTCTATCGGTCACCAGGAGTGACCTTGCGCATCGAGCCGAGAGGCCTCTCTGACCGACCCCTCCTGCGATGAGTGTGATGTGTCTCTCCACAAAAATCACATTCAAATGTGATGAGGCACACATTCAGCCTCGATGTTTCCTCTGTATGTATATATCAGCACTGCACATGGTGCTCTTCAGGTGAATCCGTAAAAGCCTGCTGCCAGTGGTTCAGGGGAATGTAGGTTCCATGAGTGTTTTCAAAGATGCAAAACATCTATTTCGATATGCTGGACTCTTTGTGATCGGTACCCTGACGTTTTTGGGGATACGCGGTTACATGGTCCCCCGAAGCTTTGGGCAGTATGGGCACTATCGCGGGAACGCAATCGGCGAGATTGCCGCACGCCCCGTTCACTTTGCCGGTCACCAGACCTGTGAGACATGTCACGCCGATGTCCTGGAGCAGAAGAAGGATGGCAAGCATGCAAAGGTGAACTGTGAGGCATGCCATGGCGCCCTGGCAAAGCATGCCGACGATCCGTCCTCCATGCAGCCTGCCAAGCTCGACACCGCCGTGCTCTGTGTTCGCTGCCACGCGGAGAGCGCTGCCAAGCCAAAGGGTTTCCCGCAAGTAGCGGCTGCAGACCACTCCAACGGTGTACCCTGTGAAACCTGTCACCAGCCGCACAGTCCGGCCATAACCGCTGGAGGTGCGAAATGAATATCACGCGACGCCACTTATTACTCCTTTTACCTGCGGCAGCAGTCGCGTGGGAGTCGGTCCTCGCCGGAAATCCGGAGGATTCTCCCAACTATAAGATGACCGAGCATTGGTGGGGCATGCTGATCGACATCCCTAAGTGCATCGGTTGCGGGAATTGTGTTCGCGCATGCCAGACCGAGAATGATGTACCGGATGGCTACTTCCGCACCTGGGTAGAGCGCTACCGTGTGTCGGACTGGAACCTGGAAAATCATCTTGACGTTATTTCGCCCGATGGTGGCAAAGAGGGATTTCCTTCCGCCAGCAAAGAGGATGACGGAAAGTACTTCTTCGTTCCCAAGCTCTGCAATCATTGCGCAGACTCTCCCTGCACGCAGGTTTGCCCGGTAGGCGCAACGTTTATTAGTCCAGATGGCGTCGTACTGGTGGATCAGAAATACTGCATGGGCTGCGCCTATTGCGTTCAGGCCTGCCCCTATGGCTGCCGTTACATCCATCCGCAGAAGCACGTCGCAGACAAGTGCACGCTCTGTTATCACCGCATTACCAAAGGACTGACAACCGCGTGCTGCGAAGCCTGTCCAACTGGCGCACGTCAACTCGCGGACTTGAAGAACCCGAACGATCCGATTCACGAATTCTTGAAGACCCACAACGTGCAGATATTGAAGCCGCAGATGGCCACTGGCGCGAAGGTGTACTACAACGAATTGGATGGTTCGGTACGTTAGAAATTTGCATGGTTGGGCGCAACAAGGAGATTGGTGACCATTATGCCCGGTGTTGAAGGTTTCATGTATCCGAACGAAATCGCTCTGCAGTGGAGCGTGCTGATCGTTCTGTATCCGTACATCACGGGCCTCGTTGCCGGCGCGTTTATTCTGGCATCTTTAGAGCGCGTGTTTCGAGTGGACGCGGTTAAGCCCATCTATCGCGTGGCACTGCTGATAGCGCTGGCCTTCCTGATTGTTGCTCCGTTGCCATTGCAGTTTCACCTTGGCCACCCGGAGCGCTCTTTTGAGATGTATTTCACGCCTCATCGCACGTCGGCGATGGCGATGTTCGGGTTTGTCTACCTCTGGTACCTGATGGCGGTGCTGGTCACAGAGATCTGGCTGGAGTTCCGGCGCGACATCGTGCTGATGTCGCAGACCGCGAAGGGCTGGAAGCGCTTTCTCTATCGCGCGATGACTCTGGGCTCGACCAACATCAGCGAGGGGGCTCTCAAGATAGACGATCGGGTGGGCTGGATCATCACCGTCATAGGTATCCCTTCAGCCTTCCTGCTGCACGGATATGTCGGGTTCATCTTTGGTTCGATCAAGGCGAATCCCTGGTGGTCTTCTCCGATGATGCCAGTGGTATTCATCTTCTCGGCCATGGTGTCTGGGATCGCGGCCGTGATGGTGCTGTACATGTTGATGATGCGGTTACGCGGCAGGCCGATCGACATGCGATGCGTCGATACTGTTGCGACATACCTGTTCTATATATTCATCATTGACTTCAGCCTGGAGATGATCGATCTGATCCATCGAATCTATGAGGCGGATGAATCTTTCCGCAGCCTCAACTTCATGGTTCATACCAAGCTCTACTTTTCGCAGATTATCGTTCAGATCTTTCTCGGCACAGCCGTTCCCATGTTCCTGCTGGGGTTGACGCAGCTGTTCAAGCTGTCTGAAGTTGCGCGGAAACGGGTTTACGCGGTGTCCGGAACTCTGATTCTGATCGGCATCTTTGCGATGCGCTGGAATGTTGTGATCGGCGGGCAGCTCTTTTCCAAGAGCTTCCTTGGATACACAACATACAAGATGGCGCTGGCGACACGAGAAGGCCTGTTGATGGCGATTGCATTGACATTGCTGCCCCTGGCGATCTTGTGGGTACTGGTGAGGATTCTTCCTCCTTTCTCCGAAGATGCACATGCTTCCGCTCCGGCAATTGCATCGGGTGACTAAGCACGAGAGAAGTCTGGAAAGTCTGGCTAAGTGAGTTGGGGTCATGGAGAATCTACTCGACACCTCAGAACGGCTCAATGCACGGCTGGAGGATCTGGAACGTCGTGTCAGTGCTCTGGAACATACCTCCGAGGTACCGCGACTCGCTGCGGCACAACCAACTAGCTCAAATGGAACATTGCTTCCCGCCACGGATGCCCTCCCACTCACGCAAGTGGGAGGACTCACCGTGGTGGGTCGAGCGATGCTCGGCATGGCTGGCGCATATTTGCTGAGAGCTGCAGCGGAATCCAGTTCCTTTCCCAAGCTGGCGATCGTCATTCTCGCATTCGCTTATGTAGGAATGTGGTTGGGATGGGCAGCATGGGTGCCTGTCGAGGCGTGGTTCGCACGCGCCACTTATGCCAGCACCTCGGCTTTGATCCTTGCGTCCATGCTCTGGGAGCTCACGTTAAGCTTCAAGGTTTTGCCCACGTGGGGAACAGCAGGTGTGCTCGCGGCATTCGTCATCGCCGGCAACAGTCTGGCGTGGAAGCGCCACCTCACATCCATCGTCTGGGCCACGAATCTTGCCGGCGTACTGGCTGCTTTTGGTCTCTTCATCGGTACGCACGATATGGTGCCTTTTCTATCGGCTCTTTTGCTCATGTCGCTTATCAGCGAGTATGCGGCGGACAGAGATCGATGGCTCGGCGTCAGGCCCTTGGTGGCATTGGTAACCGACGTTGCGATATCGGCGTTGATTTATATCTACTCGAATCCGGAGGTCGTCCACACGGATTACAAAAACATCAGCAGGGGAGTGCTGCTGGCTCCCGGTTGTATTCTGCTTTTGATCTACGGATCAAGCATCTGTTATCGGACGATGCTGCGCCGGCAAAGGGTCAGCTTCTTCGAGGTTGGCCAGGCAATGATCTCGTTTCTGCTGGCGGCCATGAGTGCGCTGTATTTTGGATCGAGCTTCGGGTTAACTGCGCTGGGTGTGGGCTGCCTGCTTTTTGCCGCGATAGGTTACTCAATCGTCTTCTTATATTTTGATGGTATTCCCGATCACCGGAACTACCAGGTATATGCTGCTGGCAGTGTAGCCCTTGCCGTAGTCGGCGCATTCCTGTGCCTCCCGCACTACTGGCTTCCACTGTGCCTGAGTATCGCTGCGGTTGCTGCCATTTTTCTAGGGGCTCGAAGGGTTCGCCTGACTCTGGAGTACCACGGGCTGGTGTATCTGGCGGGAGCCGCGTACGCATCCGGATTGCTGTTTTATGCCACCCGTGCACTGGCGGGAACTTTTCCCGCACGGCCGCCATGGATCGTCTGGGTGGTCTCGATAGCGGCGATCCTCTGTTATGCCGTGGCCGGGCGCTTCCAGGCGGAGCAATGGAAGCAGAGGCTGCTCGAGTTGCTTTCGGCAGCGTTGGCGGTTAGCGCCACAGTTACGATTCTGGTAACCATCCTTGTGTGGGTGATGGCGGTGGCTCTCACTATCGATATCACGCACGTTGCGGTAATTCGTACGCTGACGACGTGCGGGGTTGCGCTGGTGATTGCCTTCAGCAGTTCCCGCTGGCGACGGATCGAACTGGTATGGATTGCCTATGCAATACTCGTTTTCGTAGCGGCGAAGCTGCTGTTCGAGGATCTGGCGCATGGCCACCCAGGATTTATCGCTGCCTCGTTCTTCCTCTATGCGGTTACCTTGATCCTGGTTCCTCGCATGGTGCGCCTCGGCCATCGCGTATAGTCATGAGCCAATTCGCAAAAATCAGTGGATAGGATTTTCTTGCGGACTGTCATGGGAGTGGCCCAAAGGCGGCTCCGCTCAGAGCATTCATAGCATGGCGGGATAGGCGAAATAGCCCTCTATTAGGAATGCCGCAAAGCAGTCCAGTGCCAGCCCGAGCGCGCTTTGCCTCCCGGGATTACAGTGCGAAGGCTGAGCCTATATAAATTTCCGAAAAGACAACCTAACAGAACGCCGACGACTTCTCAGGACACGTCAGGACAGGCCATTCCAGGCTGATTCCGGGAGGGAACTAATGGCGAGCGTTGGAGAGGTTCTTTTTGATACGTTGCTCTTGAGTGGCGTGAAGCGAGTCTATGGGCTTCCGGGGGATTCGCTCAATGCGTTTACCGACGCGATCAGCAAACACAAGGAAATGGAGTGGGTGCATGTGCGCCACGAAGAGGCGGCTGCTTTTGCGGCCGGAGCGGAAGCGCACCTCACCAATCGCCTCGCAGTCTGCGCCGGAAGCTGCGGCCCCGGTAATCTGCACTTTATCAACGGCCTCTTCGACTGCCATCGCAGCCGGGTTCCAGTGCTGGCGATTGCCGCGCAGATTCCCAGCACAGAGCTTGGTACCACGTATTTTCAGGAGACCTACCCAGAGGTTCTTTTTAAGGACTGCAGCCACTATTGCGGTGTGATCTCCGAGGTGGATCAGATGCCCCGAATTCTTGCGATTGCCATGCGAACCGCAATCGCGAAACGAGGCGTCGCCGTCATCGTTCTGCCCGGAAACATCGCGACCAGGGATTGTCCCACGGCAGCCGTGTCGCTGGGGTTTCTCAGTAACGATTCGAAGGTGGTTCCGCCGGCGCAGGACCTGGCAAGCGCAGCGGCGCTGATGAACGATGCGAAGAAGGTTACGATTCTGGCTGGCGCGGGCTGCGAGGGGTCGCATGCGGAGTTGCTGCAGATCGCCGAGCAGCTTCAGGCTCCCATCGTGCATGCATTTCGCGGCAAGGAGTTCGTCGAGTATGACAACCCTTACGATGTCGGCATGACCGGCCTGATTGGCTTTGCGTCTGGTTACCGGGCGATGATGAATTGCGATATGCTTTTGGCCCTGGGAACGGATTTTCCTTATCCCCAGTTTTATCCGGAAAAAGCCAAAAAGGTTCAGGTGGACATTCGGGGAGAACAGATTGGCCGTCGAACTGTGATTGACGTGGGTTTGATCGGGTCAGTCAAGGAGACGATCAACGCGTTGCTGCCGCTGCTCGGCCCGAAGAAAGATGGTGCACATCTTAAAGAGAGTATCGAGCACTACCAGGCAACCCGAAAGGATTTGACGGATCTTGAAATTGGCAAGCCGGGAGCATCGCCACTTCACCCGGAGTATGTGGTGCATCTTGTGGATGAAATGGCCGCCGAGGATGCAATCTTCACTGTGGATGTTGGCGCGCCCTGTATATGGGCCGCACGCCATCTTCATTTTAATGGTAAGCGCCGGCTGCTTGGCTCCTTCTCCCATGGATCGATGGCGAATGCGCTGCCACAGGCGCTGGGAGCGCAAGCTGCGTTTCGTAGCAGGCAAGTAGTTTCCCTCTCCGGCGACGGTGGGCTGGCTATGCTGATGGGGGAGTTGCTGACGGCGGTGCAGAACAAGCTGCCTGTCAAGATTATCGTCTTCCACAACGACGCGCTCGCTTTCGTAGAAGTCGAGATGATGGCCGCGGGTATAGTGCCGTTCGGAACGGATCTACAGAATCCCGATTTCAGCATGGTCGCACAAGCATGTGGCCTCTTCGGAGTTCGCGTCACGAAATCGGAGGAGTTGAAGCCCGCGCTTCAGGATGCCTTTGCGCATAGTGGTCCCGCACTCGTAGATGTGCTCGTACACCGGCAGGAGATTTCCATGCCTCCAACGATCACTGCCAAAGAGGTGCTGGGATTCGGTCTCTACCTGACGAAGAGCATTCTGAATGGACGTGGGGATGCCATTATCGATCTGGCGAAGACGAACCTGTTAGACCGTCTGTTGGGAAAGTGAGATCTTGCGACTGTAGGTAATCAGGCAGCATCTGCAGAAGAGGAGCTTACGTGAAAACCAGTGTCAGCATTCCCTCGGGCAGCGGCATAGCGCCAGGTACTGAACAGAAGCGCTATATCGTTGCCTGGCTCCTCTGCCTGGTCTTCTATTCGATTGAGTACGCTTCGCGGTCGGCACCGAGCATCATGGTCCCGGAACTCGCTAAAGCCTTCTGGACGACTTCGATCGGCGTCGCCGCTCTTCTGGGAACGTATTACTACACCTACTCCCTGACGAGCCTGATCGCGGGTGCCTCGCTCGACTGGGTAGGCGCCAAGCGGGCTCTTCCTGTCGGCCTTCTGCTTTTCGCGGCAGGCTGTCTTTTGTTTCTCGTTCCGTCGATTGGCGTGGGATATGGAGGCCGACTGCTGCAGGGAGCAGGGTCTGCCTTTGCGTTTACCGGCGCAGTGTACCTGGCCTCTCGTGGACTCCCATCCCGATGGCTTAGTACTGCGATCGGCACAACCCAATGTCTGGGAATGGCAGGCGGTTTTGCAGGCACGTTTGTCCTGGGGCCGATGCTGCAACGAGGAATGAACTGGCAGACGGTATGGCTTGGTCTTGGCATCGGCGGATTGCTTATCGGAGCTCTCCTCTTTGCCTTCACACCGTCTGTAGCTCCGTGGGCTGCCGAGGGCGGCCTCATGCAGTCGTTTGTTTCTCCCTACCGCATCGTCTTTCGTAATCCGCAGTCCTATCTTTGCGGCATCATCGCGGGACTTCTCTTCGTGCCCACCACGATTGGAGCCATGACCTGGGGGGTGTCCTTCTTTCAAAAGGACCGTGGCCTTACCTATGCCAATGCGGTGACAACAGCGTCTCTGATTACGATGGGCTGGGTCGTCGGAGCTCCTGCGCTCGGCTGGTTGGCGGATTGGCTGGGACGCAGAAAACCCGTACTGCTCCTGGGCATCCTTACGATGATCCTCATGATGCTTCAGATGATTCTGCTCCCGGCCCGTCTACCCATCTCGATCAGTTGTTTCCTCTTTGGATTTGGTTCCGGAGCCGCCATGATTCCGTACTCCATCATCAAGGAAGTCAATCCAGACAACGTGAAGGGAAGTGCCACTGGAGCGATGAACTTCATGACCTTCGGCGTCAGCGCGATTGTCGGTCCTGTTTTTGGCAAACTTGTCGGTCCAGGTTTCCTCCATCCCATCAACCAGCTCCAGCACTTTCAGGACAGCCTGTGGTTCTGGATCGGGGGTGCTCTGCTTGCGCTCCTGTTGACAATTCCACTTCGCGAAACTGGGAGGGCGCTTGCTCGGGCATAGGGTGGGCTCCAACGCGACCCTTGCAGTCGCTACAATAAGGCATTGCCTGGCATCGACCGTGTGCTTGTCTAGCCGCAATGTCAGGCTCATATTCATAGTGCTTGGCCTTGCCATCGTTTTCATGTTTCTGCACCTGGTGGGAGCACATTCGCGGAGATGCAATGACAAAGACAGTCGTAATCTGCGGGAATCTATTCGATGGTCTCAGCGACACGTTGCTCGGTCCAACGGAGATTTTGATTGAGGGCAATACGATAGTCGAGCTTTCCGGCTCGGTTGGACGCCCGGCCGGCGCAAAGATATACGATCTGAGTGACCGTACCGTATCTCCCGGCTTTATCGATACCCATGTGCATCTTTGCGTGGATGGCATGAATCTTGCGCGGCAAACCCTTCAGTGTTCAACGGCCAAGGCGCTTGCGGGGCTTCACCATGCTCAGCAGTACATGCGCTACGGGTTCACAACTCTTCGGGACATGGGCACACTGGATCCGGAGTGGCCCACAATCGAGCTGCGCAATGCAATTGATGGAGGCCTGGCTCGGGGACCGCGCCTGATCGTGGCTGCCCACATGATCAGCTCGACCGCGGGACACGGAGACTTGCAGGGGATGCTCCCGTGCCGCTGTCACATGGGAGTGTCGAGGGTTGCGGATTCTCCTGCAAAGATTCGCGAGCTGGTTCGAATGGAGCATGCATTCGGTGGCAATTGGATCAAGACCATGAATACCGGAGGGTACATGAGCGCCGGTGACGATCCTGCGAAGGTCACATGGTTCGAAGATGAAATGCAGGCTCTTGGACAAACGGCACAGCAACTCGGCATGCCACTCGCTGTACACACTGGAGCGGCAGAAGGGTGCAAGCAGGCGCTGCGCGCAGGTGCCCGCAGCCTGGAGCACTGCTATCTTATCGATGACGAAGGCATCGCCATGGCGGAGAAGGCCGGGGCGTTCCTCGTGCCTACCATGCAAATGACGCGGGAGGACAAGGCGCTGCTGAAGGCAGGCAAGCTTCCTGATCAGGCAGTCTGGAAGTTTCGCCGCGACGTCGTGGCGATCGAGGAAGCGCAAAGGCGCATCGCGCAAAGCAATGTGAACGTTGCGTTCGGAACAGATTGCGGCATGTTTCCGTTCAGTGAAGGAATTCTCGAGTTTCAGGCGATGGTAGCGGCTGGCCTCACGGCAGCACGCGCGTTGAAGGCAGGTACCAGAAAGGCCGCCGAATTATTGCAGCGTGATGATCTGGGTATACTCGCGCCGGGCAAACAAGCCGACATAGTAGCCATGCCGGGGGATCCTTTCAAAGATATTGCAGTGACCGGTAAAGTCGATTTCGTCATGAAGGCTGGCCGAGTCTATCGCCACGGCCCGTTTGATCTTTTTCAGTAGCAGGCAGTTTTCTGCGGAGTAGAAAGACCAGCCTTATTAAAACGTCTTGGAAACTCTGAGTGTGACCTTGATCCCGCTCATTCGATTCCGAACGCCGGTTTCGATGTAGCTGTTTGCCCGAAGCCAAAGTCCCTGGCCCCCAAGCTGTATGCCTGGGCCAAGACCAATCGTTCGCTCCCTGGAACTTCGCACATCCTTTTCATTGATCCTGTGATCGGTTATCTGCTGAAGCCAATAGCCATTGAAGCCAAGCCGGAAGTCCTTTCGGACTGCATACGATGTAGCGTAGTTGGCATGAAACGCTTGCCCTGCCTGGATATCCTTGAAGCCGAGCCCTTCGAATGGCTCATTATTTTCCGAGTTCCACAGATAGTGAAATCTTAAACTTGCTTCCAATTTCGAATTGGGAGCATAAGTCACTGCGTAGTAGGGATTCAGAGCAACGGAATGGCTGCCTATATTTGCGGGGCGTTGGGCGCTGTACTTTCCGGTAGGCAATACAATGTCGAATACGAAGCGCTGCGCGATAATTCCGTGGCTGAGTGTTTTCGATGGCCACTCCAATATAAGCGGACTTACCGTCAGATCGCCGAGGCCACGAACTCTTTCACTTGGGCCATTCGCGAGATTGACATCGAGATCGACGAGCGGCAACAGCACCTCGCCACCATACAGGCCACCCCAGAGACGTTTTTTACTTAGGAACACAAGATGCGTCGTGGTGCTGACTGCGGTTACACGGTTTCGTCCAGGGAGGGTGTTCCCGTTTGCATCTTTCATTTCGCTTGCGGTGTAGTAGTCTGGAAACTCTTCTCCAAAAAATCCCGAACCTGCATAACCGTCCTCGAAGTTTGTGTCCCCTAAATTCACTGTAGGCAGCGAAACCTGTGCTCGGCCGATATGCGGGAACGCTAACATGCATCCAGTCGTGCAGAGAAAAATCATCCCCTGTCGCGACTTTTGACTTCGCAGAATGAGGATCGTCGCCACGTACGCAAGTAAGACAACACAAGGCGGTCCGAAAAGGAGCAGGGAATGAGGGGCCATATTTATCTCCAACCAGCGTTACTCATCATAACGACTCTACGGCCCCGAATTATCGCATTGCGCTCTCGATATTCCTGAAATGTGGATCTTGAAGCGCTTAGTTTCTCCAACCAATACTTCATGGTTGCGATTCAAATGGTTCGTTGGATCTTAAAAAAAATCAGATTATTTAACTGACGTGCGATTGGCGTAAGCAACATGTCTAGCATCTGTCTGCCTCTGCAGAGGATGATCCATCACCCCAAGTGAGCTATTTCCGAAGACGGTCACGAAAGAGACGCCGCCCATTTATATCGATCTACATGGTCTGACATTTAAATGACAGGAGTTTGACTTTGTTATGACAAATCTTGCCCATGCAAAGGTCAGCCTTCATTGGTATGGAGGTTCTTTCCTATGCAGCATGTATGGAGCAACATGAAGACTGAAACCAATCGTCGTTCGTTTGTAAAGAACGGGATAATCGCGGCAGGTGTCGCTACTGTCGGCGTTGGGTTCCCGGCGAGTGGTTCGCCCCTTTTGGCTGAAGAGGGGCCAGAGGAACACAGCGGTTCTCTAACACGTGGGGACGCAGCTTTGCTTCGCTTCGCGGCGGCAGCAGAAATCCTGGAAACGGACTTCTGGGTTCAGTACAACGAACTCTGCGGCATTCCAGATAGCGAAGTTCCAGGCGGAACCGGGAATCCCGCCTTTACTGCCGCCCTCACGGTTTTAGATTCCGATATGGCCCAGTACGTCCATGACAATACGGACGATGAATTTACGCATCAAAACTTTTTAAATGCCTATCTGGTCTCAAAGGGCGCTGAGCCAGTGAACCTTGAGCCTTTTCGTACCCTGCCTGGTAGCGCTGCAACCGGCTCCAGCGGAAAATTACGACTCACCAACCTGATGGAACTCACACTCGATACCAGTTGGTGGACCCGTTACCGCAGCAGTTCTCATAACCCTGATCTGGATCCGGCCTTCACTTTTCCGCAAGCGATCCCAACCCTTGCCGTGGGAAAGCATACGGCTATTCCCAGGACCGACGCGGACACCGTTGATCCCAACTTCCTGCAGGCGATTGCGAATACTGCCGGCTTCCACTTCCCGACAATCGAACAAGGCGGCAACAGTCTCTATCCGGCGATGGCCCAAAGAGCGACCAGTACGGAGGTTCTGCGCATCTTGATAAGCATTGGACCGACTGAAACCATGCACTTCCAAACCTGGGCTGACAAAGCGGGCAATGCTCCTCCTCTGACCGCCAAGGATCCCGTGACAGGAGTATCTGTAACCTTCCCCGACTTGAATTCTTCGCCGTTTGGTGGAGAGGACTTTCAGACCAACTTAATCATGCCTGAACCGTGCCCCTTTCTCAGCCGTAAACTCCCGCCATGTTCCATAATCAGGCCGACAGCAACACGGGGGATCGCCATGGGGGTGGTCAACTTCTTGACAGCCATGGGGCTTTTTATCGGCCATTCACCGGCTTTCTTCGCGCTCATGCACGATCTGGCCGAGGATGCCGATGAAGCCAGACGTGGCTGATCCAACGAAAACGGATGCGCCGACGAACCGTCAGCTCATCGGCGAAACCGACGCAAAGCAACAATACGGAGATGGGGAAGTGAGGGGGCTCTTGGTCGCTTCACTTCCAACATCGCTTGGCAAGCTCGTGCGCTGCCGTCTACCATCCTTCCTCGATCACGGCGGCGAGTAAATACCCGCCTAAGTCAAAATGGCGCATCAATCGGCACGCGTGCCGCTCATTGGCTCACCATTCCTTGGGTGAGCGTGCACTTATCCCCAAAATCGATGCCTATCGCCTCGATCCTGAATTGTCTGTGTGTCTGGTACGCGGATCGTTCTCTCGATCCGTTGCAAGAGGGGCCAGCATAAAGCCTCAGACGACATTCCGTCGCCCGTGCTTCGATAGAAATCGACCCGACTGGGTGTAATTTCGTGGAATCGATGAGGATTATGGCGAAGGGAATAATGTTGCAATGTAATGCACATTTGCAACAGAAATAAAAGGATATACATTAAAGAACTCCAAGCTACCTGTTTCCAGGTCCTGGCTTGGGAGAGCAGTCGACGGCCTCATCGGACAAATTTTACACAGTCGGACCACTGCATGGGCGAAGGTATGAACAACGCACGCCATGTACCCGGAAGCAAGACTGCTGTGCAGACGCCAGCGCCGGTGTCGGCCAACGGCTCCCCTGACTCAGGTGCGCCTACCACGCTGGGCAGTGCATCGCCGACAATCGCGCCGGTCATAGGTCGAGAGTTGTCGCCTCCGGGCACGCTGTTTGAGCCGGGAACGGCCCTGACGCAACGCTATGAGATCCTCGAGATCCTCGGTGAAGGGGGCATGGGTGCTGTATATAAAGCGCGGGATCTGGAGTTGGAGCGAGAGGTTGCACTCAAAGTCATTCGGCCTGAGCTGACTAGTAATCCTGAGATACTGCAGCGATTCAAACAGGAACTGATCCTTGCTCGCCAGATCACGGATCGGAACGTCATCCGCATCTTCGATCTTGGAGATGCAGGGAATATCAAATTCATCACGATGGAGTTTGTTGAGGGTGAGAGCCTTCACAAAATCCTGCAACAACGAGGCAAGCTTGAAGTCGCGGAAGCCGTCGACATCATAGAACAGGTAGCCAGCGGGCTGGCTGCAGTTCACCGGGAAGGAGTCATTCACCGTGACTTGAAACCGGGCAACATCATGCGCGACAAGAATGGCCGGGTCGTAGTCATGGACTTCGGGCTGGCGCGGTCGTTCGCCGGCGATGGAATGACACGAACCGGCACCATGCTGGGCACGATCGAATACATGTCTCCAGAGCAGGCGCAGTGCCAGGAACTGACCGCGAGTTCCGATATCTTTACGGTCGGTCTTATCTTGTATCAATTGCTGTCGGGGACCATGCCTTTCCACGCGGAGAGCGCGATTGCCAGTCTGGTAATGCGGACGCAGCAGCGGGCTATCCCCCTGGTGAATTCAGACAAGAAGATTCCGGTCCTTCTGAGCAACATTGTTTCCAAATGTCTGGAGACGGATCCGGCGCGGCGCTATCAAAGTGCGGAGGGACTGGTCGCGGATATTCGCGCATATAAAGGCCAGAGAGGCTCGAAAGTCTCTGCTTCCACGGCTCGCCTGAGAATGAATCGCATCCGGGAACTGCCCTGGAAGTGGATTCCGATGACTGCCGTTCCGGTGATTCTCGCGGTGACCGGAGTTGTTTATTACATGAACAGCAGGTCACAAGCCGCGAAAGGGTTAACTCATACCCCGGTCTCGGTTCTGGTGGCTGACTTTCAGAACAACACAGGGGATAGCCTGTTCGACGATACTCTGGAGCCCATGTTCAATGTGGCTCTGGAAGGAGCCAGCTTTATCAACGGCTTCAACCGGGGCTCAGCACGGAAGGTGGCTGCGGCACTTCCAAATCCCGCTCATACGCTGGATGAGCAGACCAGCAGACTGGTAGCCGTCAAAGAGGGTATTGCTGCGATTGTTACCGGCTCTTTGAGCAAGCATGGTGGCGGCTATGACCTGTCAGTAAAAGCGATCGATGCTGTGACAGGGAAGACCCTTTCCGATGCAAGTGTCACTACCTCAAACAAAGACGCACTGCTGTTGGAAATACCCAAACTCGCAGTACCGATTCGTCAGGCGCTGGGCGACACGACGCCAAAATCGGTACAACTGACTGCCGCGCAGGGAACTTTCTCCACCGACAGCCTGGAGGCAGTGCACCAATACAGCGTTGGAATGGAACAGCAATTCCAGGGGAAGTGGACAGATGCACTGCAGTCATTCTCGAAAGCGACACAGCTGGATCCTAACTTTGCCCGCGCCTATGCCGGGATGGCTGCCGCTTCTGGAAATCTTGGTCAACTGCAGGACGCCGAGAAGTACGCAAAGTTGGCGATGGAGCATGTGGACCGGATGACCGAGCGCGAGCGCTATCGTGTTCGGGGCCTCTACTACATCTGGACTCAGAACTGGCAGAAATGCACAGAGGAATATGGCGATCTGATACGAGAGTTTCCTGCCGACAACATTGGGCATAGCAATCTCGCGGCTTGCTATGCGCGCCAGCTTGATATGCCGAAGGCAATGGAGGCGGCGCGAGTAGGGCTGAAGATTATGCCCAATAACGTCATGGCGCGCATGAACTCCTCGCTGTACTCGTGTTATGCCAACGATTTCCCGAGTTGTGGCCGCGGCGGCCGCGAGGTGCTTCAACTGAATCCCACGTACGAAGAGGCATTTCTCGTGATTGCGCACGCCGACATGGGAGAGGGACAGCTATCGCTGGCTGCAGCAAGGTATCAGAGTCTCGAAAAGATCAGCCCCCGGGGCGCTTCGCTTGCCGCCTCGGGCCTGGCAAATCTAGCGCTGTATGAGGGGCGATATCAGGAGGGGATCCAGATTCTCGAGAAGGGGATTGCCGCTGATTTGGCAGCGAACAATCCTGCCGCTGCGGCGGATAAGGTCTTAATGCTTGCCTATGCGAATCTATGGCGGGGTGACAAGCAGGAGGCAGCGGCTGCCGCACGGCGCGCAATCGCGCTCCGTCAGTCTGCAAAGGTTCGTTTTCTGGCGGCTCGTGTTCTGGCCGAAGTTGAGGAAACCGTTGGGGCGCGCCAACTCGCCAGCGGCCTTGGTTCCGAGATCCATGCCGAACCACAAGCCTACGCCAAACTGATATTGGGAGAAGTTGCGTTGAAGGCCCACAACCCAGGTCAGGCGATCCAGTTGTTTACCAGCGCCAAGGCCCTATTGGATACGTGGATTGGCCACTTTGATCTAGGCCGCGCCTATCTGGAGGCTGGAGCCTTTGAAGAGGCGGATTCAGAGTTCGATCGTTGCATCAAGCGGCGAGGAGAAGTGCTGGAACTCTTCATGGACGACATGCCCACCTACAGTTTTCTACCGGCAGTTTATTACTATCAAGGCCGGGATCGCGAAGGGCTGAAGAGCAATGGCTTCGCTGATTCCTATCGCACCTATCTCAGCATGCGCGGTCAAAGCACGAACGATCCGCTGGTGGCTGAGATTCATCGACGGCTGCACCAATGAGTTGGTGAAGCCGTCGATGACGAGAGTCTGGAATGGGTGCGCTCTCTTATCGTTCCTGTATCGCTCCTGCATGCACAGCAGTTTGAGGAGCGAGCCGAATCTCCGGACCGCTCCTCTCGCGCTGTCTCAGAACTTCACCGTGACCACCACAAGACCTGAAGGGCCGCTCTGAGCACCCTGCTTATTTGTGTCGGTTACGAAGTAGGTGTACGTCACCCCATTTTTCACGGTGGTGTCGATGTAGGACGGTGAGGGGGGCATGCCCGTCAGCGTCTTAAGAACGCTGAACTTGCCCAGGTTCAGGAGAACCTGCGAAGGTCCATACGATCCGACCGCGCGCCATATAGTGTAAGTGCGAGTCTGACCAAAGGCGGGTGCCGTCCAGGTGAGCGGAATGTTCTTCCCGTTTTCCAGAAAAGCTCCAGAGGATGGTACGCAGCCGGGAACGCCGCTCAAGGCCACGGTGCAGACTAGTCCCGTTGGCACGTCCGCGGTGGATGTGGCGGTCTCCTCGTTCTGATCGATTCCGCCGCCTGCAAAGTTGATTCCGCCACCGGCAAAATTAATACCACCACCGGCAAAGTCAATTCCGCCGCCTGCAAAGTCTATGCCACCGCCAGCGAAGTCAATTCCGCCACCGGCAAAATTGATGCCACCGCCAGCAAAGTTGATGCCGCCCGATTCACCGAATGCGCTGGTGCGGGCGCCGATTTGCTGTAGATTCATCGTCTGCGAGTCGTTGGATCCGGAGAACGGCGCATCGCCAATGATTCCGTTATGGTTCAGGTCTTCGGCCGAAAGCACCTGATCGGGCACGATTAAGTCGTTATTCCAATCGAGCGCCCCGGGGAAAGAACCATCGACCCGAACGGCCGGCGGTTCATTCGGCAGCAGTGGAGTGCCGTCGCAGTGCGCTGCCGCATATCGCCCACCGGAGGTGTTTTGAAGCAGAACATCGAGCGTATTCGGAGGTGCATACCAGCGCGTGGCATGTGCGGCGGCCTGGCCGGTGTTGATATCTGTTCCGATTCCCGTGGATTCGTTCGGAGAGGCCTCATTCAGCGGCGCGAGCGTCTGGAAGGAGTAGTCGTATCCTCCGTCGCCAAACCCGCGAACCTGAAACAGGTAATTCATTGCGCTGAGGTAGTTTGGAGCGCAGTTCAGTCCATCGGTGGGTACGCTGGGATTGTTAGGATCCCTATAGAACGTACCGCCGTGGGTAAGAGCCAGTGTGTGACCGAGCTCGTGCAGCAGCGTGCCCGTCTGTTCCGCGGCTGTACCCGTTGCATTGCTGCAATAGGCTTGTCCCGAGGACAGCGGCTGGCTGGGGTCGGGCTGGCAGTTGGCGGGATCATCCGCCCCCCACAGACCGAAGGTAATCGCAGAGTCCGCACCGCCTCTAAAGTCGGAATGCCCGGAAGAGCTGCTTGGCCCGAGGTAGGTGACTGCAAGCTGCGGCTCGTTGCCGGAGTTGTAGGTGCCATCCGCTACGCCCGCCGTGGTAATGGTAAACGTCGTCGTGTAGACGTTATTGACGAGGTTCGAGCTCTTCGTATTGCTGAAGAAGTAGGTGCCGTTGAGAGACGTCTGGCCGAGCGCTCCTGCGATGTGGATGCGATTGCTGCTCCCATCACTGCATCCGGAGATGGCAGCATTCGGGCAGTCGCCGGGCTTAATAGCTCCCGGAGGGGATTGAAGCGTGATGGTTGCTGTATTCCCGGAGTTCACAATGGACACGAGCTGCGGGATCGCCGTATTCGCGAGCCTATAGCCCAGAGTGCTCCAGTAGGACCTGGGCTCGCCCAGAGAATGACCGAAAAGAACGTAGTGGTAACTCTTCGTTCTGCCGGACTGGAAATTGCCGAGTCCCGTCGAAGTCTGAATTGCAGCGAGGCCGCCTTTCCAGCCAACTGCCGGCTGACCCGGAAAGGCGCATAGTGTGGCTCCGTCGGAACACAGAAGCTGACCCTCAGAGATAGCATTCCCTCCAGTCCCTGCCGGGACGACGTACGGATCACCCTGATAGATGCCTGGGCCAAGGTCGAAATGGACCCCGATGTTCTGTTTGGCAAAAGTCGCGCCTACTGCGTCCAGCGCGTCCTGCTTTGGCAGGTGGGAGTGCAGATGAGGTCCTGCGGAGCCATCCAGATTTGTGAGGTAATCGAGTTCAACAAAGATGTCTTTTCGATTCGGATTGGCATTGGGAAGCGCAACCCACTGACCGCTCACCGCATCGGTATATCCCTGATTGTTCTCCCAGGTATCAAGCAACCCGTCCCCATCAGAATCCTGGACGGTTGTGCTAAGAATCATGGCTCCCCAGGACACACACCCGCTGTTGCTCTGCGATGGTACGACCGAAGTCGTCTCAGAGGTATCAGTCGTCTTGACATATCCGTAGTTACTCAAAATCCAGGTCGGATTGTCCCACGAGCCATAGATGCCCGGAAAGGGTGGTAATGCCCCATAGAGCGATGGAAGAGGCTGCAGAGCATTGTTCAGATAAACTTGTTCGCTCTTATTGGCCTGTCCATTAGCGACGATGTGTGTAATCTTCGCCTGTGGATTTACAGACGGCTCATAGAAGCCCGCCAGCGATTGGCTGATGGTCTGCGCCGTATTACTGGGAGCAAACGAGCCATCGTAGAGAACGATAGAATTCAGCGGAAGCTCGGGCGAAAGTACGCGGTAAATAATTACAAGAGTCGCGCCCAACGCAACGGGTACTCCGTTGCCGTTGCTCCCACTGTCCACCAGGCGGACCTGAAACTTACCATTGGCGACGGTTGCGCCGAAAGTGGATGAAGCCGGGTCTGTATCCAAAGGCAGGTATGGACGAACATCGGCGCGATACGTGCGCATCGTCTTCGATCCCTGCGACGAGCCGGAACATCCACCGGTACTCCAGGATGTGGGCGCATTCGGATTTCCCAGCACAGCTCCGCTGACGGCATACCCATTGAAGTAAGCGCTCTTCCCGGCGAAAGACGATTGGTTGCCTTCTACAGTTGCCCAGTAGAGGTAGGCCGCGACGATGGAGGCTCCTTTGGGTACGGAAGCCGATACTCCATTTTGAATGGGTTGCAGTGTGTCCGGAACGCTGATGATGCCAGGGGCGTAACCGCTCCCGTCTGGTGCTCCCTTTATCCAGCCACCAACAACGTAATCGCCCGTCACAAAGTAGTTCTGAAATATTGTGAGAGGATTAGTTCCATTCTGCGCTAACCCTGGCAGGCACCCTGCGATCAGCGATCCCACCAGCACCATTACAAGTGCCGCTCGGCGCGGCAGGCGAAATGAACAGGACATTTGAGCACAACTTTCGGCTGCTGAATTTGTGGGGGGAGTTCGAATGTAATGACGAACGCTCTAAGTGTCAAGGTAGGAGTAGAGGATATTCAAAGTTTTTCGCGCGCGACGAACGTTGCACATTTAGCGCATTTTTTAACATTGATGCGCACCGATGAATGTTGCATTTATTTTCACAGTCAGCGCGAACTAGAGAACTGGATAGGCTGCAAGACAGGATGGAGGGGATGTCAAACCGTTCAGGAACTCTCACGGCATGCCAATAGCAGGATCAGGGATGTGTCTATCGATAGAGTCTCGCGGTAGGGTCTCGCGATAGACGAACCCTGCGAATGGAGCGAACTCCCACGCCATGCGACTGTTTCAAAAGTTCTGGTTTTGAGAGTGGATCTTGAGAAATTTCTGTGCTGTCACTATCGATGCCGATTGACTCATTTGGAATCAATGGCGGGGACGACGGGGCTCGAACCCGCGACCTCTGCCGTGACAGTTAGACCCACGGTCGTAACCTGTTGATTCTAGGAGCATCGGTGGCACCGAAAAGCATCTAAAATCACCCAAAATCCAAGTTCCGTACCGTCGTCCGTACCGTCAAAATACAGCCTCAGACTGTTGCCCCGCACGGGCACAATGACGGCAGAGGTCTACCCGCGCAAATGCCTAGAAGGTGCCCTCCTGTGGCCGCGTGCGTCCCGCTAGCAAACGTCTGTGTTTTCCTCATTCGCAGCAGCGTAAAATAGGCACATCTCTTTTCAATCGCCAAGGTGAATCGTGATTGAAGACAACGGCAAATCGCGTCCTGTTCGGACTCGGGACTCCCTTACCACTCAGCACCTTAAAGAGGCGGTAAAGCAAGAGGCGCTCACGTTGACCACGGGACACCTCCAAGAGATGCTGGCAGCCGAATCATTGACCACGGCCCACCTGAACCAAACGCTAAAAGCTGCGGAGGCGCAAGGCGTCACGGTCAAGCCCGGCATTTCGCCCACCAAGAATAGAACCATTTCATCACCCAAAACGGAGAGTAAATGAGCGACAAAAAGGCAATAGCGAATGACAGCCTAACGACATCGCATTTGCAAAGAACGCTAACAACCGCCCACTACAAACAGCAAGTCCAAAACCAGCAATCTGGTCAGAGTCAAGGACAGGGACAAGGCGGACAATCGGGGAGCACCGGACAGTCCTCAAGCCAAGAGAAGTGAGGCGTTGCAAACATCTGACCAAATTGCGCTCCTGGCTCTCATCGTTGCGATTCTCGCCCTTTTGGTTGCGCTCTTAGCGATCTACAAGGGCAACAGAAACGCATCGGTCGCAACGCTTGTCACGCTCTATGAGGCGTCCCGCCAAGCGTTTCAACGGTTCCTTTCCGCAAAGACGGAAGATGCTAAGCGGTACGAGTTGTGTGAGCTGATGAATCTTCTTGAAATTGCCGCCGCGATTTTGAACGAGCGATCATTTGCGGGTGTGTCTAAAGAGATTCAGAGAGAGTATCTAAACGAGGTGCTCGAATTGCTCATTAGCGACCAATACGCACGCGAGACAATTGACAAGATGCTGAGCGCCCCCACCACCTTTGCGCACATTCGCAAGTTCTACAACGCAAAGCGCAGTCAACCGTTGAGCGTGGTTACTCCACGGCAGTGGTTTCAGCTCTAGTCCTAGCTCATCACCGCGATATGACTGGTGCCCTGGAGCCTCTTAACCTGCACCGCACTCCACTGACCGCCCCTAGCTGTCGTGATGCCGCGCCGGTTTAGTCCGTCCGCAATCTGGCGAAGTGAGACCCCACCTTCTGCTTTGATGGCCTCAACAATCGGGGCCAAATCGTTGGCCCGCTTGTGTGCCTGTTCCGTGCGGACTTTGACGCTTGCCGCGTTAGCCTTGTTCGCCACGGTTTCTACGGCCCAACGTCTCCCACCCAATTTCGTGCCTCTGGCCTTGGCTGCTCCCAAGGCGGCCTTGGTGCGGTCTGAAATGGCCTTGGCCTCATACTCCGCAAGCGCGGCCATAACATGCAGTGTGAGGCGGTTCGCCTGTGGCAAGTCAACGGCCTCAAACTCTATGCCCGCCTCCATGAGATTAGCGATGAAGGCCACGTTGCGGGCGAGACGGTCTAACTTGGCAATCAGCAGCTTGGCACCGTGAACGCGGCACAAGGCCAAGGCGCGGGCCAGCTCCGGGCGGTCGTTGCGCTTGCCGGATTCCACCTCAACCACTTCCTCCACCAGCTTCCACTTTCCACCGTTGAGGTAGCCCAACACAGCGGCCCGCTGTGCTTCCAAGCCAAGACCCGAGCGGCCTTGCTTCTGTGTTGAAACCCGAAGGTAGGAGATGAATTTACCGTTTGCCATGGTCTTGCCTCACCCGTAACGATAACCACTATGGACGTAGTTGTAAATGTAACACGCACCTCAGCAGGATTCAAGACCGATTCTCACGGCGTCAATCAGTTCTTTTCATGGACGGATTGGATTGAATAGCGCACGGTCCCCTTGTTGGGCACCTGGACGGCCATCTCCCCGCTACCCGCTTCGATGTGCGCCGGGAAGTCTCTGCCCACGTCCGGTACGTCTATTGGCTCGTAATATGCGACGTAAAGCGGCACGCCCTTTCGATCAACGCTCAGCTCATACACTTTGCCGTTGAGCGTCCCTGTCACATCCACGGCGGCATCCGGTGTCACGGACGTAATATGCAACGCGTTCTTAGCCACCCGGTGACAGCCAACGCATAAAGGAACGAAGGTGCAAAGCACCACGACTCTTTGCCAACTGCTTGCTCTGTTGACCACGTACATTCACCTCGTACCGGCTTTAACGCTTAATCGAGCAACAACGCGCTCATAGATAGCGCGTGGTATGCGGATGGTTCTGAATCTCCGCTTGTGGAGTTTCTCGGGACGCTCCAAGATGATGACTCCGGGCTCACGCTCAAACGTGCGGATAATGGTACCTCGGGATAAGCCGGTCAACGCGGCCACCTCATCCACGGTGTACGGCGTTCGGATGTTTCCAACTCCCCGGTTGCCGCAGAACGGGCAGAATTTCCAGCGACTCAGCAGACGTGTATAGGACTCATTGCAGTCCGGGCACCGAACCTGTTCTAGCTCCATGCTGAAAGGATGCTGCGAATATCCAGAAATGTCAATTAAGTCTTCTTGAATGTGATCGTTACACGTTACGCTTAGTAGCCGTTATGATGTCACGTTATGAAGTCACCAGAGGGTTGGCCTTGCAGCAAAAAGCCCCTCGGGGATCATTGAGCGCGAACAGATGTTCTGCAAACCGCACGAAGTCATCTTTCGGCGCACTGCCGGACATCATTGACGGGGAGCCGTGGTGTAGAAGGTAGTCTGCAAGAATAGCGACGGGAATTTTGGGCTCCCGGCCATTGGCTAGGTTGCGCAAGGACGCTTGTGCCTTGGACGGCGTGATTTTGACGTACATCGTTTTCTCCATTTCTGACGCATCACAACTCGCCTTAAAATAGAGAGGCCAATTGCAATACGACACTCGCGTGTTTCGATTTGGCTAACGGGCCGGTGTTGGTAGCACCGGCCCACTTCTTGTTACTGCTCTTTGCTGTCCCGCTGCCGCGCTATTTCCTCTTCCTCTTCCTCGCTGCAATCTCGGTGGCTTTCAGCTCTGCCCTTTTCTTTTCACGTGAGCGGGCCGTCCGATACGCGACCCCATGTGCGGGCTTGCAATAGTCCACGTTGTCTTGTTTAGAAACGAATGGGACTCCGCAATGCGGGCAAACGCGCACGCTCTTGATGAAGAGTGCCGTAGCAACCGCCGTGCTCATCTCAGGGCAGTAGACGCCCGGCGTTGCCTCATGCTCGCCACTGAAGGGCCACCATGCGACCCAACGGGCATTCTTGATTGCATGGCTCATTGCTTCTGAGTAGAGCCACTGAGCACCGGGCCAAATCTTCTCTCCCGTCCAATCCTCAGTCATCTTTCCGAATTGTGGTTTCGGGAGTAGCGGGCGTGCTTGCTCAACAGCATTCCGGAGCTTCCAAGCGTCTCTCCTTTCATAAGCGCGGCGCAACAGCCCAAGGCCTCTAAGCGCACGGGCAAGACCCGAGCGCGTACCCCCTTCAAGCCACCGCACAAGGCTGTCCGGGCTAATCGTGCGCACCTTTTGCAGCCTCATCCTGCCTTGGCTTGTAAACACGGCGCATTCACCCTCAGCGCATCCATTCTCCGCGTCGTCCAGAGTGTCCGCGTCCACCAAAAGCGGAAGTGTAACGGTTTGTAATAGGTCACGTGACATTGCATCAACGATAGCACTATCTTGTGGACACTGCAAGAGCGCCCGTCAACTGCCGACAGCAAGCGTTAACGGCAACAGGACGGAGCCCGAAAGGAGCCACTGTTTGAGACGCCGAGCAGGCCGCCCGCCTGCCGCGTTAGACCTCATACCCCACAGTGAAATTGCCGCCAAACTCGGCGCTTCAGAAAGCACAGTAAAGCGTGAACTGAATAGCGCCCTAGCCAAGTTGAAGGCAGCGGGTCAGCTTGAGGGTTTCCTAGCCATTGCGCAGCACGTGCAGGCGACCCGCGAACTGAAATTCACGGGCGGGGTACATATCCCATGCGGCAGCATCGAATGCCGCCCGGACAAATGGGTCTTCTACGCGGAAGGATGACATTGACAGGCGCAGCTATCCGTTAACGGTTTGTAACGGATGGCTGTGACTGCAAAACGTGACGTATTAAGGCTTGGAACTGAAGAGGGGAAGATGTCCACGCAACCGCAAACGCTCAAGCCAATGCCCATCCTGCCGGACGGGAAGAGCGTTGTGTAACGGCTGGTAACGGCCCGTGTGCAAGCCGGTCACCAAAACGGTAAGGCTCATAAGTGAAGGGGACATTGATGACCGCTGCTAACCATCAACGGGACTACACAGCTTGTAACGGCCTGTCATGGTCCGCGTGCGAGCGGGTCTGCAAAACGGTAAGGCTTTGAATTGAGGGGAGATGAAACATTGGCGCACAACACCTCCCGTCAATGGCAAGAGAAGTAACGGTCTGTAACGGCCCATGACCTGTTAGGGCTTCAAAAGGATAATGCTTGGAATTGAAGAGAAGAAACGTTGAGGCCCATCAATGCCCAAAGGAGTCCGTATGAGAACACTGAAGATTGCAACTGAGGACAAGCTGCACAGCGCGGAATCTGCTGCTGAGCTGCTTGGTGTCCGGCCCTCCACAATCCGGTGGTGGTGGTCAATCGGGCGTCTGCCAAGACTGAAAATTGGACGGCTGTCACGGGTGCGTGAATCTGCGCTCCTTGCCCTGATTGGGCGCGAACAAACAGCAAGCCCGGAAAGCGTGGAGGCGGCCCGTGGATAGATTGAGTGCGTTACTTGAGCGTGCCCACCCGTGTTATTTGCTTGTTGGCAATCTTGAGACAAGCGACTTCACCGTGATGGCCTTCCCTTGTGGGCCGGTTCCGGAAGACTACTTGTCACGTGGCCTTCGGATGATCGGGGGCGCTGGAATTGTCGATGGGAAACCGGCATCAGTTTTCCTAATCCCGCTAGACCCCAAGGCCGTGGATGTTCTTGCCGCTCAGGTCTCGGAGCGGCTGGACGCGGTTCTCAAGCGCCTACTAGACACGCCCGAGATTGCGGAGCGTGCAGAGGCCGCCGCGTTTTCTACGTTCATGCAACACCTGACCTCACTCCCGGACTCGCGTTCACAGAGCGCGGGTGAAACCGGAGCAGAAAGGTAAATATGGCACAGCCGGTATGGATTCTCTCTGTTGATTTACAGGCGAAAACAGCCACGTTTCAAACGGGCATGGCAGATGCCGCCCGTTCCGCCCGTGGTGCCTTCAATGACATCGGCAGCGGTGCGGAGGGCATGGGTCGCCGTATGGGGTCTGGTATGACGGAAGCCCGCCACAGCATCATGCTGCTTGGTGAAGAGTTCGGTATTCACATACCGCGTGCCGTTGCCAGCTTCCTTGCAAGCCTTGGCCCTGTGGGAGCTGCGATGGAGGCAGCTTTCCCGTTCATGGCTATTGCCGTGGGCGCAACGCTCTTGATTGAGCACTTGGTCAAGATGCGTGAAGCCGGTGAAAAGCTGACGGATGACCAAGTGAAGTTTGGCACCGCTGTGAACAGCGCCTTCAACACGCTGGACGAAAAACTCATTCAGGCTCAAATCAAATCGGATGAGCTGAAGAATGACCACCTTGGTGCTCTGAAGCTGCAACTTGAGTTGATCGACAAGCAGAGCCTACAGGAATTGGTTCACTCGTTTGAGGAAGTTGCCAAGGCCGCTGACGTGGTAATGAAGGACCTTCAGGGCCATTGGTATACGTTTGGCATTGGCTCTGACGGTGCCAACCACGCGCTCCAGCAATTCAAGACAGAGTATGAATCCCTTGCGGCCCAAGGCAAAGCGGATGAAGCCTCCGGGCTGTTGAAGGGCACATTGGACCAAGCCATCAAGGTACGTGATGCGCTGAAGGCATACCGCGAGAATAGCGGCGGCCTACTGACGGCACCCAAAGACGGTGCGGACACCGGCGCGGCTCTTCGGGCGTATCAGACGTTGCACGCGGCCAATCTCTCCGGGACAGAGAAAGAGCTACAGGCGCAACAGCAGTTGGTTGAGACGCTCCAAAAACAGGTGGGCATTGAAGAGCGCGTCAATGAGCTGAAGAAAGCGGATAGCGCCAACACCACGCGGCAAACGGGAAATGAAGAAGCATCCCGGCGTGCGGCGGCAGCACGGGAAGCGGCTGAGAGCCAATTGCGGATGGGTGAGCAGTCGATTGCCGCTGATAGGGCAACGGCTGATGCACTCTTGACCGTCCACCGTGCCTCCCTTGAAGAGCGGCTTGCTTCTGACCTGGACTTTGCCAACCGTGACCGTGATGTCAAGATGGCGGCCAACGCTGCCGAGATTGCCGCGTTGGATAGGTCGGGGAAGGACTACACCAATCAGCTCCAAGCCTTGAATGACAAGGCTATCGAGATTCAGCAAGAGTATGACACCAAGGTTGCCACGCTGAAGGCTACGGAAACCGTGGCGGCATACAACCGGGACCTACAGGCGTTGCAGCAATCTATCCGGGAGCAGATTGAGGCCACACAGAGCGGCACAGCGGCCCGGCTTGCGGCCATTGACGCGGGACTCCGTGAAGAGGAAGCCCGCAATCTTCAGGACACGCAGTTTTACCGTGACCTTACGAATCAGCGCATTCAGGAAGTCACACGGGAGGCTGAGGAAGAGGGCAAACGCCGGGAACAGGCTGGAATTGAAGCGGCGGACAGTGACCTCAAGATTGGTGAGTTGCGCATTGCAATGGAGCGTGCCCACCAACAAATATTGGAGAGCACCCGCTTTCAATCGGAGGCGCGGCGTATCTCGGAAGAAACAAGACTGGCGGATGAAGAGTACCGCATCCAGACTGAGGCACTGGAGAAGAAAATTGCCGCGCTCGACAAGTCCGGCAAGGACTATCTCAACAAGCTGAAAGAGCTACAGGACAAGGAAAAGCAGCTCACCCAACAGCATGACAACACCATCGCAGAGCTAAACGAAAAATCCTCAACGGCGTGGATGCAAAGCCTGAAGTCCGCCTATCAGCAATTCACGGATGACATGTCCCGCAGTCTCACGCAATCCATCATGGGACACCAGACGTGGGCAAGGATGATTCAGAACCTTGGGGACCAAGTTGTTTCCGGCATGATTCAAAACGCCTTGAAATCCATGATGACCCTGGACATGGATAAAGAGAAACAGGCAGCGGAGGCGGCCCGTTGGGGTTTTGTCACCGGCATGAAGCTGCCCTTTCCGGCCAACATCATTGCCGCGCCGGTCTTGGCCGCTGGAGCCTTTGCCGCTGTCATGGCCTTTGAGGGCGGCACGGATAGAGTCCCCGGTATTGGGAGCGGTGACGTGGTGCCCACGATGCTGACTCCGGGTGAGGGCGTTGTACCTGGAGGCGTCATGGACGGGCTTAGGAGCATGGTGCGCAACGGAGGCTTTGAGCAAGGTCCACGCAACAACGTCACGATGCACGTACACATGCACGCATCAGCTCTTGATGCGGACGGTATGGACACAGTGCTTGAGAAGCATTCAGACAAACTCCAGCGGCACTTTGAAAACACACTCAGACGGATGAACAGGTAGGGAGGACGCAATGTCTCTAGTAATCAGTGCATGGGATAAACACACGGGCGTGGCAGTGTGTGAGGGCCGCGTAGGTAAATGGGCTGACGGAAAGTATGTGCCAACTGAAGAAAATTACTCAAAACTCACCCGGTTGCCCAACGGCGGCATTTTGGGCATTGCAGGGCACTCCCGTGAGGGCTTCTCTACCTATGCTTCACTGACAGACGTGCTTGCAAAGCAACTACGCCCGGCCATTGTCCAAGCGGCAGAGACGCGCGGCTTCTGTGAGCTGTCAGAGTTGATTCCCGAGCTGCTTGCCGACTGCAACCGGGCGCACCCGGAGCTGTTCTTTTGTGTGTCGTTGCTTGGCACGGATAGCGGGACGGTTCGCGGCGGAGCGTGGGACAGTGACGGCAAGGCAAGCGTGCCAACGGAAACAGATGGTGCTTGGCTGATTCTTGGTCCATCGGCTGAGATGGACGCGGCAGTGAGCACGGCGGTGGGCGGGTGCTTGGGTGCCATTGGCTTGCAAGATGCGGATACTACCAGCAAGGCGCTCGAATGCCTAATCCGGGGCTTTGCCGCGCATTGCCCGGATATTAACGACCACACCTTCTCGGAGATAATCTCCTCATCTCCGCGTGAGTGCATGAACGCCAACAACATCACCACGGGCACCTTGGCCGCGTCTAGGGTGCAATTCCCGGATGGCTCCGCGCTCACCACGGCGGGCGTGCAGACATTTAGTGCCAGCGCGTCTACATCCGCACTGCTGTCACAGTCGGGCTTTGCAACAATCCCCGGCCTCAGCATTTCGGTCACCGCTGCCAGCACTTCAGACGTGTTCAACGTGAGTGCCTCACTGATACTCACGGCAACGGCATACGCCACGGCAGAAATACGTGTGATGGCCGATTCCACCAGCAGATTTGACGTGACATACACCGTGCCGAGTGCGACTGGATACATAGTCATTCCCGTTCTGTGCAGCATAACCGGCCTGTCTGCGGGCACGCACACAATCTCAATGGCGGCCTATGCACCAAACGGTGTTGACATAGGCTTTGGCTCACAGATGCAAGTGCAGCGCATCTTTTGAAAGGACGCCATGAAGACCCTTGCATTGTTCGTTCTCTTGCTTGCATCCGTGGCGTCCGCACAGACCAATACGCCACGGTTTGACCAGACGGAGTGGGCTCTGTTGACCGCTGATGTTGCCGCCCGTGGCCTTGATGTGTACAGCACGCATCGGGCGCTATCGGGAGGCAATAGAGAAGTCACACTTCCCGGTTGGGTTGTTAACCACCCGCCCGTGATGGCTGTCTATTCGGGCGGCATTGTCGTTGGGCAGTATTACGCGGCCCGCAAGCTGTTTCCGCGTCACCGCAAGTTGGCGCATCTCATCACAGCGGCTGACGTGTCTATCACCGCGCCGTTTGCCGTTCGCAATCTCTACATGCCGTTGTGCGCGTCCGGGTACGTTGACACACGTTACGGATGCCAAGCGCCACTAACCCACTAGCACATTGCAATTGCAACAAGCGCGACCAAGAGCCGTGTAGCGCGGCTACGGGGCCTTGTGCGCTCAACATCAACCTCAAGAGCAGAAAGGAATTTCCTATGTTTGTGAATGACAACGGAGAAAAAATCTTTCAGACGTTAGCCGGGCAGGGATGGCGTGCCCTCATCCAATGGAATCCATCCCCACAGGATGCCGCTGAAGGCTTCCCCGCCGTGACACTGGAGCCTGTTGTTGCGTGGGTGACTGCAAAGATTTCCCGCGACCAACCAAAGGGCCAATTGTATGAGGACGTGATTATTGCGCCTCTGGTGCGGTGGCCGTCTGGTGATGAGCTTTTGCTTCTGGACACTCGGGACGACTCTGACCGTAAGTTTGTCTTTCTCGCACCCGGAGAGGAATTGGCACAACAGCACTTTGACCAACTGCGCGACGGCAAGTATGCCAAAGAGGTGACCGCCCCATGCGTCTAATGGAAATTGCTCTTGATTGCATCCGGCGCGGATGGCACGTCTTCCCGTGCTGGCCTAAGTCCAAGAAGCCCATGACTGAGCGCGGCTTCAAGGACGCCACGACTGATGAAGAGATTGTCCGGGCGTGGTGGGAGAAGACGCCGGACGCCAATGTTGCCATTGCCACAGGCGCAAGCGGCCTGTGTGTGGTTGACATTGACCACGGGCTTGAGAGCGCGGACAGTCTTGACGGATGGCTTGCCGCCCATGGTCTGCCGTACACATACGCGGTGCGCACAGGCCGCCGTCCTGAGTTTGGCGTCCAGCTCTATTACTCGGGTGAAGGTCTGAAGTCAACCGGCTGGAGGCTTGAAGACGGCAGCGGTGACATCCGTTGCTCAACTGGCTACGTGATGGCAGCCGGGAGTATTCACCCGGACAGCGGTGAGGCGTATGAGGTCCTGTGCAATGACGCACTCAGCCCGGTGCCGGATTCTGTGCGCTCACTCACCACTAGGGCCAATGACCCAAGCATGGTCACCACTGTGGATGATGACACGGCTGATGACTGGAAAACGTGGCTCTTGGAGTACATGGACCGCAACAAGCTGGAGGCGCGTGACTATGAGAAGCGTGTCTCCAACGGCTATTGGCTTGGCGTTCACTGCCCATGGGAAGCACAGCACGGCAGTGGTGCCGGAGCTGAGAGCAGCACCGTGTTGGGCATCCTTGACGGCAAGATTGCCTTTGAGTGCTCACACGGCACGTGCAAGGCCAACAAGCGTGACACTGCCGCATTTAAGCAGCTCATGACGCTGATGCACGGTGAAGCTGAGCGAGAGCCGGGAGCTGAGCCGGAGATTGTGCTTGGGAGCATGACCCATTTGCCAATGCCCAACGCGCTGTCAACGGATTGGCGTGAGTTGTTCCACACCAAGGATGAGGCGCTCCATGCTCCGCCCGTTACGTTCCTGATTGATGGCTTTTTGCAGCGTGAGGGCGTCACGGCCATTGCCGGGCCGGTGCGTGAACGCAAGAGCCTTATTGCGCTGAATCTCGCACATGCGCTGCTCACCGGGGAAAAGCTGTTTGACCATTTTGCCGTGGTGAAGAGGCCGGAGCGTGTGCTGTACCTGTGCCCTGAAGTTTCACTTGGTCCTTTCACAGACCGGCTCAAGAAGATTGGATTGCTGGACTGTGTGGGTGAAACGCTGTTTTACCGAACCCTCAGCTCTGACGGCAGCTTAACGTTGAATGCGCCGGAGCTACGGCCCGCACTGCCCGGCTCCGTTGTCATTCTCGACACGGCAATCCGTTTCCTAGAGGGTGACGAAAACAGCTCAAAGGATGTCCGTGCATTTGCAGACAGCATCTTTGCGCTGTTGCGTGACGGTGCGGAATCCGTCGTCATGTTGCACCACTCACCCAAGGACAGCGGTGACAGCATGACCTTGGAAAACGCCATGCGCGGCAGTGGCGACATGGGCGCGTTCCTTGCGTGTTGTTGGGGTACGCGGTTGCAGGACCCTACGCATCCGTATGAGTCCGCTTCATTCATGTCAAACCTGAAGCAGCGTGACTTTGAGAGTAAGGACTTTGAAGCCACATGCACACCTGATTGCCGTATGCACGTTGTTGGAGACCCTGATACACAATCCGTTACGTTGCAGGGCCGCAAGGGATTCAGGGGCAACAAGGACGGTAAGGATGATGCGGCCATCGCAATCATGAAGGCCAACCCCATGTTGAAGAATCCGGGGCTGTCCCGCTTGCTCTTGGACCATGGGATTGAACGGTCACCGGAATGGGTGCGGCGTCACCGGCTTGGGCTGCTGCCCGGCAATCAACTTGTGGCGACATAACACACGCCAAATAACATCACCATCTACCACCCGTTAGGGTGATAGTGGTGTGTTTGGTTGTGAACGGTAAACACCACAACACACAAGATACTATGGTGCGTTGTGGTGTTTTGCCGCCCCATCAGCCCGGTCATGGGCTGCCGCCACACCACACCACATGCGGCACAGCCCACTGATTCAAAGCCACGGACTAGGGTAGGGGGCTGGGGTCAAATCTCTAAAGGCATCGCCCTGTAGAGCGCCGCAATCCTTTTATTTACACAAACAAGTAATTCACAGAAAATAGTAGATTTCGACTGAATACCTATGACTTTTGGTATTCGCGGCTTTTCGCTTACGCAAATCTAAGAAAGCAAAAGGTTTGCACTCATGGAAACGCGACTTCCATATGACAGAAGACCGGCTGCCTGCCGTCACAGGTTTCTGACGCCTGTTGAGGCGTCGGAATTCCTTGGCGGTATCAACAGCCGCACAGTGACCAGATGGGCGCGTGAAGGCTATCTCCCCGCGTTCCCGGTTGGTGAGGGCAAGCGGCGGCTCTGGCGCTTCCTGGAGAGTGACCTTGAGGCGTGGATGCTCTCCCGGCGCACGGGAAAGACTGCGGCGGCACTTTCCGCGAGTACACTACTCGCAGCCACCGATGCTCCCACAAGGAGACGCCTTGAGGGAGAGTAATCGATTTCAGAATGGAAGTCTGACTTTGGTGAAGAACAAGAGAGCCGATGACAGTTGGTTTTTCCGCTATTACGAAGACGTGAGCGGAAAGCGCGTTCATCGCAATCTCAGAATCGGGACGGTGCGGGAACTCCCACGGCGTCGCGATGCTGAGAAGGCCGTCTTGCCGCTTCGCTCAACCATCAACAGCGGGGTCCGTGCGCCGGAGACGGTGCGTGACCTTGTAGCCCACTATCGGAAGCATGAATTGACATTGGAGCGCAAAGCCTACGCGACGGTTGAGGCGCATGAGTCGTACTTGACTCTGCACATTCTCCCAAAGTGGCAGGACCACAGGCTCTCCGAAGTCAAGACCGTTGCCGTTGAGCAGTGGTTAGAATCGATGAAATTCGCCCCGGCTACCAAGACGAAAATCCGCAACATCATGTCTGCGGTTTACAGTCACGGAATCCGGCACGAATGGATTACTTTCAACCCGGTCAGCAAAGTACGCTGCTCGGCAAAACGGTTGCGTGAACCTGATGTGCTTGCGCCGGGAGAGTTTCAGGCGTTATTGGCGGAGCTGCCCTTGCGTGAGCGTGTGATGGTCATGATTGCAGGCTCAACCGGCCTTCGCCGCTCCGAGCTATTCGCACTCAGATGGAGTGACGTGAACTTCTTCACCATGGAGATTGCTGTCACCCGGTCTTGCGTGCGGAACCACTTCGGAGAAACGAAGACAGAAGCGAGTCACAAGCCGGTCCCGTTGCACGAGTCCGTCTGTGATGCCTTGGCAGAATGGAGGGGCGCGTCACCGTACAAAGGTGATGACGATTTTCTCTTTCCTTCGCTTCGAATGAACGGTACTCAGCCGCTAATGCCGGACATGGTGCTCAAAAAGGCCATCCGTCCGGCTCTCACGCGGGCGGGCATCACCGGCAAGGTAATTGGCTGGCACAGCTTTCGGCACAGCTTGGCAACCAACCTCCGCAGCTTGGGAGTGGATGTCAAGGTTGCACAAGAGCTGCTCCGGCACGCAAATTCACGCACCACGATGGACCTGTACACGCAAGCAGTTTCCGCAGACAAGCGGAGTGCGAGTCAGAGGCAAGTTGAGATGTTGTTGGGATGAGTGCGGTACGGTTTAGAAGTTCCGTACCGTTGTGTACCGTGGATTTTATGCTGTCACTTTGATCTTCGCCGTAAACCTTTGTATTTTTTCGGTTTATGGCGGGGACGACGGGGCTCGAACCCGCGACCTCTGCCGTGACAGGGCAGCGCTCTAACCAACTGAGCTACGTCCCCAATGTTGCCTACTGCGGTGACTTATAAGGCAGGTGGATGAGCTACCTGCAGCGAGAACAGCTGTCCCTGTTCCGTTAAGCAATTGTAGCAAACAACTCACGATAGGTCATTTCCTATGAGAAGCCAGTCGGCCGGCGCATGGAAATGTTTCGCTTACGGGTTATTTTGCTGCAATTCATGGCTGGAAGTATCGACCCGACACCCCGATGAATTCCTTCCGGCCGCCTCGCAAGATAACCAAGCGCCATGAGGCAAGGGAACCGGAGACACCGGAGCCTTAGTATCTGCAGGCTTCTCCAGAGTTCTGCCTATATCTGCCACGCGCATGATGCAGCTTTTCAATATCTACGCTGCTGAGTGCACGGGCTCCGCCGAGCTGATGCGCTGCGAGGCACACCTGGGCGAAGTGCTCGGTGGTTTCCATCTTCATGAAGGCGTCGAGCAGGCTTCCCCCATAGGTGAGGACACCATGATTGGCAAGAAGAATCGCATCGTACATGGGTATGAAAGGTTCGAGGCTTGCACTCACTTCTTCCGTGCCTGTAGTGGCATAAGCGGCGAGAGGCACTGGACCGGTGGTCATGAGAATCTCAGAGCAGATGGGCTCGTCGAGTGCCTTGCGGCAGGCGGCGAATGCTGTAGCGATCGGTGGATGAGCGTGAACGATGGCCTGCACATCGGGGCGCATGCGATAGACGGTGAGGTGCATGCCGAGCTCGCTCGTGGGGTTGTGCTTGCCGCATAGCTTGTGGCCATCGGGATCGACCACGACCATGTCGGAGGGGCGCATGAGCGACTTGCCGCACCCTGTGGGGGTTGCCAGGATTCGCTGGCTGTCGAGCCTAACGGAAATATTGCCCGAGGTTCCGGGCGCATAGCCCATTCGATACATCCGCTTGCCGATGCTGACAAGCTCTCTTAATAGCTCACGTTCGGATGCGCAGGCGGTAAACGCCAGGTGATCGCTGGTGGTCTGCATGGTGTCTTCGGTCCAGTCTCGGATCATCGGGCAGCAGTCTCCTTCGGCTTGTTCATCAGCATTCTCACACCTTTTCCAACAAATTCGGAAGCAGTATACAGATGACCTGCGGTGAGGGGACCAACGACCTTGTAATGGCCAATGGCGGCGAGTCCCATGGAAGCAATACATCCGCATTGCGAGCAATCCGGATTGCCACCGAACTGGCAGGGGGAGATGCGTGTCTTGAGATCAGCGGAGATCGTCTCTGTGGTGCGTGCGAAGATGCACTCAGCAGGGGAGCGAGGCGGATGCTCTAGCTCGCGGATCAAGGATTCGCGCATATCGAGAATGGGATACAGCGGCCGTAGGCGCCGAAGTTCGGCAATGACCTCACTGCGCGCTTGCGGGCTCAGGATCTCAGGTCCAACAGCGCCTTGTTGTGGAGTAAAGATGCTCATCCATACTTTGCGGGCCTCGGGCCTCTGGCTCCAGTAGCGGAGGAACTGCTCCAGATAGTTGGGCTTAGCCGTCATCTGGCCGGTGATGGTGCAGTGGATCGTCGCTTTGACGCTGCCCTGAAGATTTTTCAGAATTCGTTCATACGTAGCAGGTTTCCGACGCTCATCGTGCTCGGGCTGCAGCCCATCGACGGAGACAACGAGATTAAAGCGCGGAAAGCTCGCCCAATGGCTGGGGATGGGGCGAAATGCGCTGGTAACAACCTGCACAAAAATTCCGCGTGCCACGAGCTGCGGCAGCAGAACCTCGAGTTCCCGGTAGCGCACCAATGGGTCTCCACCGACGAGAGAAACGTGGAGAGGGCGGTGGAAATCGACCAGGCGCAGAATGCCCTGAACTAAAGCATCCTCCTTGTAATCAGCTAACTGGCGAAGGGTGATGCCGCCGCCGCCGAGATGCGCTGGATCGAAGGCATAGCATCCCGGACAGCGAAGCGGACACTCGCGAGTGATTTCAATGGAGAGCGACGGGCGTCGGCCCGCCAGAGTGGAGGACCATGCCTTGAGTACTGAATCTTTCATTTGACTACCCCGCATAGCGCGACGACCGTGAAGCGTTCGAAATCAGGACTTTCCGAGACCGGGGAGAAGAACCTAACGTCAATTGCTACTTAGCATTGCAGCATGCAGCTTCTTTCGATGGGGAGCGCAAGGAAAGGCCAGCCAGGCGACGGGTTATTGAGGAAGACGGGCCACCTTGCCAGCAGCGGTTCCAGCGCGGATGAGGTGGCCAGGGATGCGGTTGCAATCAGCCATACCATCATCAGGACGACCATCTGATACGACCTGAGGTTTGCGTAGGGAAGATCGACAAGCGGCGCAATGCAGATGGCCAGCACGCAGACCAGGAGCACGAGCGTCGTGACGATTTGTAGCCATCGCAACATGTTGGTTGTGATTGTATCCCCCGTTCCCCGATTGATCCAGACGCAACACAACACCAAGGTGATTTATGACGTAACGTCGGCCAAACGAGAGAGCCGACAGCGTGAACCATGGCACCGGCCACGATTCGGAAAAGGGAATTATCTCGCATTCAATTCATGCGGAAGAAAGTTGGCCGAGTCCCTACAGTGATGGACTTGCCTTCGATTGGATGTTGAGTGCCATCCAGGTCGACTGCGGATCGAAATCCCTGGGCGTCTGAATAGGAAGTCGTTCCGGCGGCATTCCACATGACGCGATAGTGGGCATCGCCTTTCATCAGGTCGCAAGCCCAGACGGCGTTGTTCTGCTGCTGGCAGGGGCTGGCGGCAGTTACATCCTGCAGCCAGTTGCGGACCTGCCCCAGGGCCGTTCCGGCAGGGGTCACTCCAGAGCCTTCTCTCCATAGGGTGCCCCATTCAGGGCCATCCCATTGATACCAATAAGCCCGAGCGATGCCGTTGGTGAACTGTATGAGATACCACTTGACCAGAAACGAGGCCTGCTGGTCTGGATCTGGAAGTTGGGTGTTCCTGCCCCATCCGCCTTCTGTATTCCAGACAGGCAAGTTCACATGATGCTTCGCGAGGACGGAATGCAGGACAGCGATCTGTCTGGCGAGATCTTCGGGAGGAAGCGCGGGTCTGTCATTACGGCCGGCGTAGCCATGCCAGGCAATAACATCGGCATACTTGGCGCCGCCTGCGGCTAGATACTGGTCCATCCAGACGTCGTGCGGCTGAGGCCAGCCAGAGGAAGAAGGCGAGGGGCTTACGACAATTGCGTGGGGATCAATGGACTTGATGATGCGATAGGCTCGGGCAGCCATATCGACCATCTGAGCCGGAGTTCCGGTCCAATAGCCCGGAGCATTGGGTTCATTCCATAGCTCATAGCTCGAGATGCGTCCTTTGTAGCGCGTCACCAACGCAGTTACAAACTCCTCCCAGTCCGCTGGATTGGGTGGCGCTGCGCAGCCGACGGGACCTCGAGTGCAACGTTCATTTGGCCGGGTGCTGGCCCACTGCGGAGTATTCAGGAAGAGGTAGTCGAGCTCCACGCCATGAGACTGCGCGACGGATACATAGGAGTCCAACCCATGCCAGTCATATTTACCTTTGGAGGGTTCAACGTAGGGCCAGGAGGTTCCCGTAGGGCGTAACGCGCCGAAGGGTATGGTGGGCCAGTGACGGGTGGGGGATAAAACGTGCATCCCCACGAATTGCGGCGTGAAGACTATTGGCTGCAGATTCGTGCTTGCCTGCACTGTTGCAGATGCGGGTTTGCCTTCACGCAAGTCCGGCATCGTCATCACGAGCAGCAAACCGCATGAAAGCGAAAGACCATAGGTCATCAGTCTTTGGAGTGGTTTCATATCTTGGCACCTATCCAGTAATTGGAGATGGCAACGAACATGCACTTGCTAAAGTTCGTGCGCTGTATGGACCGAGGCCTCATGCTATGCATAGATGCAACGATGGTCGAACTGTAACTGCAAAAGTTCCTGTTGCTTCAGCATCCTACGGTTCCACGTTTCCATGACCGAGGTTCTTCCCGGAAAGAATCCCAGTGATGAATTCGATTACATAACTGGGAAGGGTGAAAAGGCTGTTTGTGAGGTATGCAAAACAATGCGTACTCCATTCGAAAGATTGCATAGATCGCCGGGGCCCCATAATTCCATGTGTTCCCGAGGGATAGGACGATCACCCGAACTTAGAGGACGATTCGAAGGGTTACTAAAGTCCGTAAAGGATGATTACGCATCCACCAGTCTGCGTAACAAAAATAACGCAAGATTATTGCTGGCTTAATGATTCGTGAAAGATTAATTGGACCAATCTAGGGCGCTTGCATGGCAAGGTTCCCATTTTCTGCATCCTACCGTTTGGTTGCTTGACTCATTTGCGTACAAGTTGTGCCGCTTCCCCGCGGATTCATTGGCTTGGAGACCACGTTTATGAGTACGGACGCAATTCCCCCACAACCGCATGAAAGTCTTGCGGGCAGATATCCAGCCACTCTTGAAGTGCGTAGTCGCCCTTCCGGTCTTTCAACGCTCTCTCTGCCCATTGTTGAGGTGGCATGCGATTTTCTGCTGTTGGCCGTTGGCGCTGTCATAGGCGGAATGCTCGGTCACTTTCTACAGCGCTCTCACGCCTTTGCTGTAACTTTGGATCAGCTTATTGCAGGCGGGATACTTTACGCGGTGTTGTTTCTCTCGCTGCTGCAGGGAACCGGCGCGTATCAGCCTGTTTCGAGCCTGCTACATGTAAAAGAGACCGAAATCCTGCTGCGCACGTCGATCAAAGCGATCATGATCTGCGTCGCAGGGCTAGTGCTGGCGCGCTATCCTGTGCCGCGAATGACGGTGTTGAGCGTCTGGGTCGTGAGCACCGGAACACTGATTGGTGGTCGCCTCTGGCTGCAGGATATTGTCAGAAATTATTGCAGCCCTGCCTTTCCCAAGCGACGTACGCTTATCTACGGATCGAAACGTACAGCTCGCCGATTCTTCACAGGAGCCATCCATTCTCCCAATCTCGGTATAGATCCTATAGGCTTCGTATCCAGCGATGGCGATGGGAGCTATTCCATCTTCAGCAACGACTACTATGAGCGGGATAGCAAACCGGTCTTCCACGAAACCGTTACCGCGGAGATGCTGGAGCGATTGGCAGTTGAGGATATCTTCGTCTGCGATCCCGATATATCGGACCGGAATCTCGCCACCGTGCGGGATGCGGCGCGCGAGGCAAACTGCACCATATCCTTTGTAGGCAATCATCAGGCACTCGCGGAGAAGTCGCCGATGTGGGTCTGGGAGATGGACGGACTGTTAGTGGCGACCTCGCTGTTGAAGGGGCCTGGCGTGGCCTATCACGTGGCGAAGCGGAGCCTGGATATTTTGCTTTCCGCGGTACTGATTTTGGTGAGCGCACCGGTGTGGGGCATTCTTGCGCTTCTTATCCGGTTGGAATCCAAGGGGCCAATCTTCTTCCGGCAAAGCCGGGTTGGCCGCGACGGCGATCTGTTCGAGATCTTGAAGTTTCGCAGCATGAAGGTGGACGCGCCAAAGTATGCCTGCTCGCCGGCACACCAGGCGGATCCGCGTATTACGCGCATGGGGCGCTTTCTGCGAAGGAGCAGTCTCGATGAGATTCCTCAGCTAATCAATGTGCTCAAGGGAGACATGTCCCTGGTGGGGCCGCGGCCGGAGATGCCGTTCATCACCGAAGGCTATGGTCCGGTCGAGATGACTCGCTTGACTGTTCCTCAAGGAATCACAGGGCTCTGGCAGCTCAGCGCAGATCGACAGTACGCCATCCACGAGTCGATTGAATACGACCTCTATTACATTCAGAACCGCACTCTGCTTCTGGATATCGCAATCCTGCTGCATACGCTTGTTTATGCCGCGAAAGGTGTGTGAGGTCAGGCCGCCAATTTGAATACGGCACCTTCACGCGTGCGAAGGTTTGGCCAGAGATCACGATGAGAGTGTTGATTCTTCATAACCGGTATCAACAACGAGGGGGAGAGGACGCCGTCGTATCGTCAGAGGCCAATCTTCTGGCGGCACATGGTGTTGAAGTAGAGACTCTGATAGAAGATAACGACGCAATTGCCGGGCTCCACGGAAAGCTTACTGCGTCTATCTCGGCCTTCTATGGAGTGCGCAGTCAGGGACGCGTTTCCGCTGCTCTGGCGCGATGGAAACCAGACGTCGTTCATGTTCATAACTGGTTTCCAACTCTGTCACCCGCTATCTTCTGGACCTGCAAACGCGCTGGAATTCCAGTTGTGAACACGCTGCATAACTACCGACTTCTGTGCGTGGGTGCGACGCTGTTTCGCAACGGGGGAGTGTGTGAGGACTGTATTGGCAGCCGGTTGCGCCCCTCCGGGGTAATCCATAAATGCTATCGCGGCAGCCATGCGGGAAGTGCCATCGCAACCGCGGCAATGCTGGCACATTGGAGTGCGGGTACGTGGCACCACGCAGTCGACAGATTTATCGCACTCTCATGCTTCGCAAAGAACAAGCTTGTCGAGGGTGGTTTGCCGGAGCAGAAGATTGTTGTGAAGCCGAACTTTATCGATCCAGACCCAGGCTTCCAGGCAGGCGGAGGAGGCTACTATCTCTTCGTGGGGAGGCTGACGGAAGAGAAAGGAATACGCACACTTCTCCAATGCTGGAAAAACGGTCCTGACTTACCTGTGTTGCGGATACTTGGTTCTGGCCCGTTGCAAGACGAGGTGAGGGAAGCAGCCGCGAACCTTACCAATGTTGCGTGGCTGGGAAGCAAGAGTGGCGACGAGGTTCTGCAGATGATGGGATCGGCCAAAGCGATTCTATGTCCCTCGTTGTGGTATGAGGGCATGCCGCGAGTCGTGATTGAAGCCATGGCAGTGGGTACTCCGGTGATTGCCTCCCGGATGGGAACTTATCCGGAGATGATCGAGGACGGTGTAAGTGGTGTTCTCTTCGAAAGCAATAATTCGAGCGCTTTACTCGAGCGAATTCGAGAGCTTGAATCGAGAAACGCACTTCCAGATATGCGATGCGGTGCTCGACACAAGTATGAGTCCGACTATACGGGGAGCAGAAATGTCAACTTGCTCTTAGATATCTATCGCGGGGTTCTTCCTTTGAACGAGAGAGATTCTCCGCTCTCTACCGCCGTTTCACTCGAGGAGAGAACGGTCCCATAAGTTGAGGAATCATGAATGTGATTCCAGGGGGAGAGCCTATACAAGTTGTCCCGAAGTGACGGCGGATAGTTACAAGGAATCCGCGGTAGTCTGCGCAGTGTATTGCATGCTTCTGGTAATTGAATTGCAGCGGTTTATAGATGAAGGTGAAGGCGGTCATTCGGGCCACGCTAAGTCTGATTCAGGGAGGATTCGAAGCAATGTCTTTTATAGGGGAACCACCGAGAGGAACACTTGCACGCTATCTTCCGCAAGACGCAGAGAAACGATATGTCGAAGGCTCTTCCTTTCGCCTGGGTGAAGACGAATCTCTGAAGGGTGTCTGGCGAGTCATGCGGAAGCAGAAGATGGTGATCGCGGTTGGCGGTCTGTGCGGCTTGTTATTGGCGCTCTTAGCATGTCTCGTGATCTCCCGGCAGTATGCCGGCGTGGCGACCATCCAGGTTGGTAAAGAAGATGCTTCGCAAACCAGCCTGCTCCGAAATGTGGTTCCTGCTTCACCTTCTACCGAAGAATTGAAGACGGACATTACCACAGACGTCGCGATGCTTCGAAGTGATAGCGTCCTGCTTGCGGTCGTCAAGGATCTGGATCTGCAGAAGCATCGTCCGTTTGCGTATCGTCCGACTTTGCTGGGATTTCTGGATGGTGCGAACTCACGGATTAAAGCTGAACAGGGCCTTCCACTTGAAGAGGCACCGGCAACGCGCGACCGCATTCTCAAGATCTTCTCTAGAAAACTTCAGGTTCAAAATGTTCCTGATACCCGCCTGATTACCGTGACCTACCTGAGTCCCGACCCCAAGTTAGCAGCGGATATTTCAAATACGGTCGTAAAGGAATTTGTAAGTTTGCAATCGCGCACACAAGCTACCGCAGATGCGGATCGATGGCTCGCAAACCAGTTGGCGGAACTAAAGAAGAACGTCGAAACGACACAAAGCCGGTTGGCCGATTTTGAACAGCAGACGGGGCTGAACAGCATGTTGCTCGGGGCCATTGGGCAGGGTGCTGGCGGTGGTTCGACGCATGTTCCGGCGCTGGATAGGCTCGACGTGCTGAACCAGGAATTGACAGCCGCGCAGTCCAACCGCTTGACGAAGGAAGCCATCTATCACCTCACGCAGACGCAGAATCCAGAGGTTGTCGCGGGTCTTTCCACTTCTCTACCAGCGAATACTGATGCAGCAGTTGCAGTAAAAGGATCTGGGCTGGAGCTGCTGCAGAGCCTTCGTCAGCAGCAATCTGCCTTGCGGCTTACCTATGCAGATATGGCGACCAAGTATGGAGCGAAGAACCAGCACATGCTGGAAACGCAAAATCAACTGGTAAGTCTAGACAAGCAAGTTGCGGAAGAGTTGGTGAAGATTAATGCAAGGGCGCGCAATGACTTTCTGTTAGCTCGTCAGAATGAAAATGATATTCGTCAGGCGTTCGAAGAGGCACAGCGGGAGGCAGGAAAGCTGAATGCGAGCACGGTACAGTTGCAGGTGCTGACGCAGGAGGCTGCTGCCAGCCGTCAGTTATATGACGCGCTCTATGGAAAGCTTAAGGAGGTCGATATCCAGGCAGGGCTTCGCGCCACGAATATTGGCATCATGGATCCTGCAAATCCACCGGCGTCACCGACGCGGCCCAATCCTCCTCTGTACCTGGCCATTGGTTTGGTTGCTGGATTGTTTGCTGGTCTCTCCTCAGCATTAGTACGCGAGCATTTCGACGACACCGTAAATAATGCGACGCAGCTGAATTCTCGTATTCGGCTTCCAGTTCTCGGCAACATCCCATACGCAGAGGAGCTTCGCTGGTTATCGGACGGAAGCGGTGGTGGAAAGATCTCTTCAGAGACGAGTCCGCTGGTTACAGATCGCAGGTCGGTAGGTGCGGAAGCGTATCGCGCCCTTCGTACTTCCATCATGATTTCGTCGGCAGCCGGCCGGCTGCGCTCTCTGCTGGTTACCAGTCCTGTTCTTGGTGAAGGAAAGACCACGGTTGCCTATAACACTGCCGTGGCGTTTGCCCAGGCAGGGAAGAACGTGGTCCTGGTGGATGCGGATATGCGCAAGCCTCATCTACACGATATCTTCAGCGTGCCAAATGCGCCTGGACTGAGCGATGTGCTTACGGGTGCAGCGACTGTCGATCAGGCGATGCACAAGCATCCCTCGGTGCCTTCTCTGTCGCTATTGACGGCAGGGTCAGACACCAGCATGCCTGCAGAACTGCTTAGCTCAAAAGCGTTGGATGAACTACTGGTTTCCCTGGGCCAGAAGTACGAACTCATTATTGTAGATAGTCCGCCGATGCTTCTGGTGACGGATGCACGGATTCTGGCTGGCAAGTTGGATGCGACTCTCGCCGTAATCCGAGCAGGAAAAACAAGCGGCGCAGTTCTTCAGCATCTTTCAGAGATGTTGGAGTCGAGTGGCAGCAGGGCGGTGGGCCTGGTGCTCAACGGGATCGATACGAAATCTGTCGACTATTACGAAGCGTATGGTCACGATGCAGGAGGCGACTACTACAATGCATGATCCAGACTTTTCTTATCATCGGTTGATCGTTTGCATGGGTGTCGGCGGTGCGATTCTGCTGGGCATAACCTTCGCACAATCGTCACAGGCCACGGCACAAAGTAGTCCGGTTCCTGCGAAGACAGCCACGGGAATGCAGGAGGGAAGAGGTGCAGCGACTCCCCGTCCTCAATCGCTCGCCGCGATTCCGGACGATTTCTCCAGCCTGAAACTGGCCCCGGGATTTCTGCTGAGTGTTGATGTGTATGGAGAGCCGGAGTTGTCAGGTCGCGTTCGCGTGGACAACGACGGCAACATCAGCTTTCCGTTCCTGGGTGTTTTGCACGTGGCGGGAGATACGATGCCGGAAGCCCAGAAGAAGCTTCAGCAGCGTTTTCGCGATCAGGAGATTCTGACAAATCCTCAAGTTACTCTCAACATCGAGCAATTCGCGGCGACCGGGGTAACAGTTCTAGGCGAAGTTCAAAGCCCAGGGAGGATTGAGCTTCTCGCTCCTCACACCTTGCTGGACGTGATTGGTATGGCTGGCGGAGAGACCCAGACGGCCGGGAAGGTAGTGGAAGTGAAGCATGCTGATGTAGCAGCAGGCCAGCCGCCAACAAACATCTACGAATACTCCCGAGGCAGCAATGGGGATTCGATTCGAGATGTGATGGTGCGTCCCGGTGACACGGTGATGGTGAAACGAGCGGGGGTCGTGTATGTCCTGGGAGCAGTCAACCGTCCCGGAGGGTATGTGATGCAGGAGGATGGCGAACTCGACGTGGCGCAGGCGATTTCGCTAGCCCAGGGGCTTTCCATGCAAGCAAAGACCAGTGGCCTTAGGGTGGTGAAACGGCTTCCAGATGGTCAGCTCAAGGAAGTTCCTGTTTCGTATAAGCACATGATGGAAGGAAAGGCGACTCCAATCAAGCTTGAAGCCGAAGACATCGTCTACGTTCCTGTGAGTAAGGTGAAAGCTATGCTTACAGGAGGTGCTTCGATCATCGGACAAGCTACTTCCGCAACTATCTACGCTGTGCGATGAGTTCGGCGAATGTCGACGGAAAATTGAGCTGAGGAATGAAGTATGGGCATTACCATTTATCCCTGGGACCTGAAGGCATGGCGTGCGGCATTTCGCGTGGCGGGATTTCCGGGTATCGCGTTATTCAGTCTCCTGCTGGGTGCCATGCTTCAGGTTGGAGATATAACGGGCGGGGGAGCGGGGCATAGCAGTACCAAGCTTATGCTCCTTGTCCGAGCCCCAGCGCTGTTGCTGGCTTTTCTAGTTCTGTTATATCGTCCTCGGATTGCAAAGATAAGGGCGAACGAACTGCGTTTTGCATATGCGTCTTTTGCTCTCTTATATTTTGCGTCTGCGTTGTGGTCGGAACAGCGATTTGCAACAGTAGGTAAAAGTGCGGAGCTCTTGTTGGCAGGCGTGGTTTTTCTTGAGGTCAGCAGCTCTGAGAATCCCCTAAAACGACTGGAAGCACTTCGCCAGATTATTCTCTTGACGATGTCTTCTATTGCGCTGGTTACCGTTGCAGGTTTTCTGCTGCGCATTCATATGTTTGTTCAGCCGAGGCCCGGCATTATCTCCCAAACCACTGCCCAGGCTCCGTTCCTTTCAGGCAATGGACTGGGCTATGTCTCCAGCGCTTTGTTTCTGGTGGTTTTGGCAGAATGGCAGGCGCATCGACTAGAAACAACCGCAGCTATGCGTGAGATGGTATTTGCCCTGGCACTCTTCAGCTTATCCGCAAGCCGCACATCTTTTGGGATTCTTCTTCTGACTATCCTGATCGTAATGTTTAAGCGATCCAAGATTCTGGCCGCAATGGCGATTGGGGCTGTATCGATCGGTGGATGGATTTTCTGGAGTGGCATCCTGACGCGCTTGCAGGGGCATCAGCGTTCGGAAGACTTTATGACCCTGAGCGGCAGAACTGTGGTCTGGACAGCCGCATCGCGTCAGTTTGAACTGCACCCCCTCTTAGGAGTAGGAGGCGGAGTTGGTGGCAAGGAAGTCATTGGACATATCGGAAACATGTATCTGGAACAAATGAGTTCTCTTCACAATGGGTTTCTGGAGTTGCTTACCGGCCTTGGCCTTGTTGGATTTGCTATTGGCACTTCGATGCTTATACTAGCGACCTTGCGTTCGTGGAAGGCATGGGAGACGAATCCAGAGTATGGAGGGACCTATGTGTTAATTGTCCACGTATGGATGACCACAATCATGTCCACTGGAATACTGGGATGGATGGGGTATGAGGTGGCGCTCTTCCTTTGCATCATCACCAATGTTGATTTAGTCCGGCGTCGAGCTCAGATGGCTCAGGTCGTCGCACCTATTCCTGCTTTTTGGCCACGGTTTTTCGTCAAGAGAAAAGAACCGCAGTTAGGCTAGATTCTCTGATTGTTCTGCACCTAAGATTGCGCGAGCTTCTATAGCTACGGGAGAAATTCTATAGTGAGGCTTCTTTCAAGCCTTCAATTCCTATTTCAAAGCAACCGCCGAACGCAAACCATTCTGGATCAACTTGTAGTGAGTGGATCGAACTTTGCGACTGGTATCCTGTTGGTTCGCGGTCTTGGTTTGTCTGAATTTGGCAAGTTTACGGTAGCCTACGCAATACTTCTTTTAGCGAACAGCGTGCAATTGAGCTTTATCTCATCGCCAATGTTAACGCTGGGCGCGCTCTGCTCGACTCCGGAGGAAATGCGGTACTTCGTTCGCGGCATGTATGGTGTGCAGCTAATGTTTTGCGCGATGGCTTCGTTCGTTGCTGCCTTGGCCGTGCTTCTCTACATTTTGCTGCATCCAGGAGCTGTACCCCTGGGGCTTGTCCTGGCATTCACCACCGCGGTAGTTTTCTTCCTGATGCAGGATTGGTTGCGCCGCTATTACTTCACGGTAGGGAAGGCAGCCTCGTCGATATGGAATGACGCGATTAGTTACCTTGGCCAGTTGGTTGTGTTGGGTCTGCTGTTGTGGGCGAGACGGTTGACGGTGGAGACGGCATTCTGGGCCATTGCCTTAACGTCGGCGCTGGCGTTCGGCATCGGTGTAGTCGCGGAGCAATTGAGCAATACCCTCGCGGAGACGAGAGCGGCGTGGGGGAAGGCGCGAAGGATTTCCCTGGATCTTGGAATCGCAAATCAGTTGCAATGGTTCGTATATCAAGGCGCAATACTGGTAGGCGCGAGCCTCGTTGGACCGCAGGCTGCTGGAGGTGTGCGTGCCACACAGAATGTAATTGGTCCGGTAAATGTTGCGTTTCAGGCGATGGAAAATATTGTTCCCATTCGCGCTGGCGAAGAGATGCGGCGCGGGGGCATTCGCCAGGCATCCAGATTCTTATTTCGGTTTGGCAGCGCGGGCGTCCTGGCTCTTCTGATCGTGTTCTCTATCGCTTCGTTGTTCTCTGCTCAATTTCTAACATTGTTTTATGGGCATCAACTCCGCGACTATTCCAGCGTTCTGAATCTACAGTTCCTATATTTCCTGTTGGCGTGGCCAATCCGTCAACTTAGTTTTTTGTTCCGTACGATCCGCAAGACCTCACCGATTCTGATCTCGTCGATTGTTGCGGCTACGCTGAGCATGCTGCTTGTGTACCCGTTCGTTAGGCATCTGGATGCATTAGGCATTGTGATGGCTGCGGTTGCAGGGCAGGTCGGAAATCTTGGCTATCTAATCTTTGCCTGGGTGCGTATCCGCGCGAAGGCGGGAGCGGAACCGTTGGAGATCGCAGCAAAATAAATCTCCTTGCTTGTCGAGCATGAAGTACAACCTGGCAGCGGTCAGCGAGCGGATTGGACCGGCGCGCGATCCAGGCATGCTGAGGAGTGGATCGCCTGTGCAGCTCTCTCCCAGGTGAGTTCGCGTGCGCGGGAAATAGCGTTCGCTGACAGGTTGTTTCGGGTTGCAGCATCTGTTGCGAGCCTTATCATAGCCTGTGCTAGAGATGCTACGACCTCTGCTTCGCCTTGTTGGTGCGCATCGATAAGTATTCCGCAGGATGGAGTTACTATGGCTCCCGGCCCACCTAGATTGAGGCAAATTACAGGGAGTCCACGGGCAAGGGCTTCCAGCACGACCATGCCTCCAGAGTCGTGCAGGCTGGGAAATAAAAAGGAAGTATTGCTCGCATATTCGCGCAGAATTTCGTCATGCGGCATCGAGGGAAGCCACTCCACAGCATCGGCAACGCCACAATCTGACGCGATATTTTTCAGCCACTCGGCATCTCTCCCATCTCCAATCACTCTTAGAGAGGCCAACGGTACTGACCGTCGAACCTGTGCCAATGCGCGGAGGGCAAGATGCACCCCCTTCCAATAGATGAGACGACCAACGAAGAGGAATCGTGGCTCGCTGACCGTATTGGAGGAAGGTGCCGCGATCTCCGCTTCCTCGATGCCGATCGTGGGCAGCACGATGCACTTCCGGTGAAAGCGGGCGGGAATCCTCTTTAAGGTATCGCTGGTGGTGCAAGCCACGAGCGAAGCGCTGGAAAACGTGGAGAGCATCAGTGGATCGATGAAGGTCAACCGATTCCCAATGTTGCGTAAGGCTTCAAGGAGCCGTCCCGTGAGAGGAATTCCTTTACGGAAGATGCGAGGCATCTCCTCGCCACCGCCAACTGGTCCAAAGATAAAGGGAATTCCCAGCCGGCCCATAAACGAAGGCTGGCGAAATGACGCGAAGGTGATGTGGTGAACGCGTTCGAATTTCTCAGTCGCATGCAGCATTGCAGCGCGACGATATGCGCCGATCTGCCAGAGTAAGTAATAGAGATAAATGCCGCCGGGCCAATGCTTCCAGCGCTGGCACCAGCGCGGTAGGTCGTAGTAAGCCGTCGTGGGCTTTACCTGCTGGAGAGATAGAGCAGCTTCCACGGAAGCGCGATTGTTACTACGCGTAAGAAGATGAACAGCATGTCCTTGCTTGAGGAGCGCCTGAGTCCAATTCCAGCCAACGCCAGGTTCAGAGCCTTTGTTTGGCTCACAAGCATATGCGGATAAGAGGATCTTCATGGCCAGTGGCTTCGGAGAATATGGGATGCAGCGATTGTGCTCGCATTTCATTGCGGCATGACGACGCAATCCTCAATCTCTAGAAGAGCATACCATCCGGGGCGTTATCGGGAAGGGATATGGTTCGGCAGGTGCTTCGCTTGTCGCACTAGAAAAAGCGGCTCACGGGGAAGATCCCCATGAGCCCTGGTTACGAGTGCAGACTCGACTAGTTTTAGTTAAGGACCGCCTGCAAGTCCGTAGGAGCCGCCGCAGCGGCAACGGTCGTAGACGGAATGATATGTACATTAACCGTGACCGTATGCACACGGCTCCCACTGGTGCCGATAACCGTTACAGGCACGGTCTGGTTGGTTGCGGTCGAAGATGCAGTAAGGGTCAGCACAGGCGCACCGCTGATCAGGGAGTTTTGCGAGAAAGCGGCTGTCACACCCGAAGGCAATCCCGCCACGGAGAGGGAAACCGTTCCATACCCAAACGAGTTGACCCACATCTTGATTGCGGCCTTCCCCCCGGACATGCTGTAGGTGTAGTTATCCAGATTTATGGCGTAATCCGTGTAAGTTGGAGCAGGAACGCCGCAAGTATTTGACAATGTCGTATTGGTAGTCCAGACAGAAGCGAGGTCCTCGCCTGTGTTCCCTTGCCAGCCGGGAAGGTCTGCCAGTTTGCCATTGGGAAGAGTAAACTTCTTGGTCGAGGTGCCATCGTACCAATAGTTGTTATTGGAGGTAAGCGATCCCGCGAAGTAGCTCCAATCCGTCCCGGATAGAAACGTAGCAAATACAAACTGCCCAGCACCAGAATCCTGGAAGAGATTGCCGTGCATGGTTGTATTTTGGGTGTAGAGATAGTACACCTGACCAGTTTCCCAGTCAGTAATCTGACGGCCTCCGGGTTTTCCTGCGAGGAAGAACTGGCCTTGCCATTTATTTGTGCCGCCGTTGTTGTAGAAGGCATTCCCGGTCGCGGTCAATTTCGCCGTGTTGATGATGTTCATTCCAATTCCACCGGAGCATAGCGCGCTGCCGGAAAGGGAAACGGGTCCTTCATTCGCTTCTAACTGGAGATTCGCAAAGGTGTTTTGTACGAGTCTCGCGTTGCTGATGGTGATGTTCTTGTTATCGGTATCGAACCACAATCCTTGCGCTTGATTGCGGTAGGCATGGATCTGATCTGCCGTGGCGGTGTGCATTCCCATGAGTTTGGTGCCGCCCATGCCCCAGTTGTAAAGCGCTCCCATTGCACCGCGCCAGTTGTTGTAGTCGCTCTCGTCGTACTGATAGAGAGCATGGCGTGTTTGAAGACCGGAAAATCCTACGCCGCCGTTATAGCTTGCAACAGAATTCTTTACCGTGATGTAGTTGCTGGTGTTGATCCCCAGGCCGCCCCAGTTGTTCCAGTTTGCCTGAATGCTGTCGAACAGGATGTTCGTACTGCCATAGACGTTCGCACTCTTCTGATTGATGCAGCTTGCTGCATGACTGAAGACAAGCCCACGGAAGACCATGTTCGTGCGGCCTTGGACCTGAAGAGTCTGTGGGCGAACCGCTGCTTCCACCAGAGCCGTGCTCATGCTTGTGGTGGAGGAGGGCCAAAGGTAGATAAGGTTCGCGGCCTCGTCCACGTAAAACGTCCCGGCACGCATGAGGGAGCGGGACATGACCTGCGTATAGGGGATATGGTTCACAAAAACCATCTCAGTACGTAGAACTACAGGTGCGAATCCCGAAGGCCATCCGGACGGTACGGCACAGGTGCCGAAGTTGTAGTTCCATGCGTGGGTATAGACAGCGGTGCTTCCCTTAGACCAGCCGGTAAGGACATCAGAAGCCGAGAGGATCGCTGTGCCGGTCTGGGTAGCCTGAAAGGTAATGGGGGCCGATGTCTGCCCGTAGGTAGCCGAGATGTTAAGAAATTCCCTATAAACACCGGGATTTATGAAGACTTTCGTTCCGATGCCGCTGACATTATTTGATTTCGCCTTGGCGGCGGCTTTCCCTACGGTGCGAAACGGCTGGGATTGTGTTCCCGGGTTAAGATCTGAGCCAGAGCTTGCGTCTACATATAAGTAGGTGGTCTGGTTCTCTGTGACGTTCGCCTGTGCGAGCGCGCATGCTGGCATTGCCAGAGTTGCAAGAAATGCAATGAGAACTTTAGAAAACTGCATAGTGCCTCAGGGGAGGTAAGGATTTGCGTTTGTCATTCTTGTTCATCGTCATGTAACGTGCGTGCATGTGGCAGACGGGGAAGCACTTTCCCCGTTTACCGTGATTGTCAGAGGGCCTCTATTGGGTCTTGTCTGACCACGTTAAGCGATGCCAAGGATGTTACCGAGTAAACTCAACGCATATTATCTACTTGGTAAACACAAAATCCAGGGATTACAACAAAACAGCCGGATTGCCAGGAGTCTTCGATTTCTTTTATTTTGTGAAATCCTAACATGACGTACTCCCATATCCACTATTTTTTGGACTCGGGACCCTTTTTTTTATCGCCAGTGCAGAAGAAACGCCGCCAGCCTCCAGGTTCCATACCATGTGGCAGAGCCGCCAACAGCGGCTAAGAGTATGGCCCTGAAAACCTTGTGCGAACTTGACGAGCCCTTACGGAGGGGGATGAGTTCCTCGACCGAAGCGAACGTCTGCAGTCGCTCGACGTCGGTAATCTGTGTCGAAGTGCTTTCCATCGGCTGATTGGCTAGAGAGGATGTGCTCATACGGCCCCTTCCCGCTTTTATCGTGCTCAAAATGTTGCCATCGGCAGGATAAATGCGAAACTGCACAGAAGTGTTAGATTTCCATTACTTTAGTCCAAAAATGGAACACTTATTGGGAATGAGGAGAGTCATACAGGAGGGAATAGGGCCATATACGGTACTAAAGTACCATATTGATCAAAAATGGCCCTACTTTCGGGACCGGGTATCGAATCTTGCCGTGTCAGATCCGGGATTTGCTGGAGATCCTAGCCTTGGTATCGAGGATGGCTTCAATCTGCTGCACGGTATATTCCACGGCTGCAGTATCGAAGCTCGTCGTATCCATGTGGAGAACCCTAAGGCATAGATTTCGCAGGAGATAGTGCATTGTCAATCCAGGTAGGGTATCGGCCGGTATGTCAAAACGGCGCAAGTAGGTGCGCAGCAGGGGATGGCTCGAAAGCGTCTCCCAAACCTTGCCGGGCCCTTGAAAAAGGAAGTCCTGCTCATAGAAGAAGCGGCAGATGTCTTGCCATGGAAGACCTTTTTCGACAGCCCATTCCCAGTCAAGAAGACCGAAATGGCCGCTGCGAAGCCGCTTCAGGTTCCACGGAGTGAAGTCGCGATGTTCGATGAACGCGGGCAATTTCTCCTCGGAGTCCATGAGATCGAGGGCCTGACCGAGACGAGAACGATCCAGCGGCAGGTCAAGTTTGTCCAGGTTGGCAGCAATGGAACTCTGGAAATCACAAAGGCGGACTGATTCATCCTCCTGCGCGAGCCGGCTTAGAAGGTCAATGTGTGCCACTTCGAATGTCCGGGAGACTGCTTTTCCCTCCAGCCAGGTCTGTGCGGCGATACCGTGTTGTTCATCTTGAAACAGGACTTCGGGCAAGTCTCCTAAGGGATGGAGACGGCGAAGGATAGTGGCCTCATTGAGAATAGCTCCGCTTGCTTCCTCAGCAAGTGGGACCTTCGCTACAGCCTTGACGGCTGCGTCCTTGCCAAGCATGAAGAGGATGGCCTTCCGCGTATGGGATGCGTTTCCCACATGGATGACGTACGTCCAATCCTGCGAACACCCGGGTAGCCGGCGCTGCCAGTAAGTGAGATCGAGGCGGACTGTCTCGCAAACCGTGCCGCGCAGATGGGTTAATGCGTTTGCGGAAGAAGCCAGGACAACCAGCTTCCATTTCAACTGGGATTGGAGCTTGAATGGACGCCAGCTTCGCAATACTGGGATGGCCCTGCGCGGATCTCCGAGAATGATCCAGCGAGGTTCCTCGGCCTGAGGAATGACGCACATCTTGCGGTCCAGCGAGGCCGCAGGCTCAGACGAGTGGGCCGGGAAGACAATGCCAAGTACCTCGGATGTGGTGACGGTGTCCAGTGCAATCCTCGAGCTTTCCAGTCGTCGATTTTATTCCGATTCTATTTCCTTGGGGCCGTCAGCTCTAACGAACTGGAGTGGCTGTTGAGTCCAAGTCGTATTGCAGTGCGGTCCTCAAAAAACGAGACGATTGCCGCAGCGGTGTCGTGAATAACGCCTGGCAATGGCTGGGAAGCATTGATAACGACGGCAGAAGGAAGCTGTTCGATCAATTTGCGAAAGCTCATCTGCTGACGAACGACCTCTTCGAAAGGAACCTCCTGCTTTCGTGACCATAGGACTTCGGGCGATGCATCCAGCAGAAGGACAAGCTCTGGGCGCGGAATAAGCCTGGCTGCAAAGCGTAGCAGCCATGTGGGGCCTCCGTAGCGGACACGCTTGTTATCGACAAGCAGGTCATAAAAGTATCGGTCGAAGACGACGAGACGGGTGCGAAGCATCGCTGGCCGGATGCGAAGGAGATACCCCAGCGCATAATCGGCAATGTAGTAGAAGACCTTGGCGATGGAAGCAGCCAGGCCGCGCGGCGGCTGTCCGTGGGGCGCTGTGACATCGCGGAGTGCGGGATTGCCTTTGCGCAGAAGTTTGGGTGTCATGTGGAATGGATTGACTCCACTGAAGGCCGGGGCAAACTCGGCTGTAATGGCCTGGATGACCGAGGACTTTCCGCACCCATCCGGGCCCATGAACGCAATCCAGCCACCGGTTGGGCGCAGAACGCGGTCTAGAAAATGATGAAGATGTTCTCCCAGGGAGCCCAGCTTTTCGAGAGGCGATTCGATGGAGTGAAGCATCAGCTCGCGGCGAAAGGATTCCAGGTTGGAAGGCATGGCATCCCAGTTTCCAGACGCAGCCATCGAGCGAAGCGCCTCTTTGTGACTGCCGGTCCAGTAGCGGGCCAGCATCTGGTCCGATCCCTGCGGATCCTCCGTGTACAGACGATGCAGTCGTTGGCCTTGCTGAGCGGTAAAGTCCCGCTTGTTCATCCGCTTGATGAGGTAGTAGAGAAACTCATAGGAGGCGCCCGGTATCCAGAAACCATTGGGATGCCGGCGGCGGCTTGCAAGGACTTCATCGGCGCGGAGCCACAATCGGCCATAATGACGGTAGTCTGCACAGCAATCAGCAGATATGAAGATGAGGTTCGCACCCGATTGTGCGGATAGAAGATAGGCGCAAGCGCTGATCTCGTGTTGCGTGGTGCGAAACAAATGCGTGCCAGTGCCGCTTGCCAGATCCTGAATGAGCAAGGGCATATGTTGAAAGTCATTGGCGTCGACCATCAAGTCGATGTCGGAGTCGAAGCTTTCAGGAAGCTGGTCATAGCCGCTCAGAATGCAGTAGGCCTTGCACTCGGTAGAGAGCCGGGCAATGAGATTGCGGGCTACCAGTGACGGTACATTCCGGAGTGTTGTGTCTTCCGTGCTCATCTTGACCAGGTTCTTGTCATCCAAATTCACCCTCTGTTGCTCCGGAATCCCTATAGCCTGTGCTGGTTCTGAGCGCGCCAGAGCCGGGAGCGAGCCTCTGATCCTAACGGGAATCGAAGCGAGCCGGGGGCCCACGTAGCGTGGCGTTAGTTGGTTATGGACCAGTCTGCTTTTAATAGATGCGATAGGAGAGTCCCACGCTCACTCCATTCGGTTTGAGCATACTGCTGGAGATGCCCGGAATCCCGACCGCTGTTGGCCAGAACTGATACTCGTAGTCCGCACGCACTCGCCAGTGCCGCTGGAGCCGGTAGTCGATTCCGCCCCCAGGTGCGACGGCGAAGTATCCGCCATGCGCAAGGCTATAAGGAAAGTTAATCTCACCTGCACCGAGCAGCACCTTGACGTAGGGCGTGAGATGATGGCCGCGACGGAAGGAGTAACGCGGGCCAATCAGGTATGTGTCCTGGTGAAAGTCGTGTGGGGCGTTGAAGCGAAGCCAGCGGCCTTCGGCTTCGACTCCAAGGTTGCGCAGCGGCATCCAGTCCACCCAGGCTCCGAACCCTGCCATGTGATTGGAAGCATAGTCAGTATTGAAATACGAGAAGTAACCTCCGACGGTGAGCGGGGGCGCTCCTCCGCGGGCTGCAGGCACCACCTGGCTGAACATGCAGGCGGGCCCCAGAAGCAGCGCAGCGGCAATCAGATATTTTTGAAACACGGGGTACTCCTCCAGGAGTATTCAAAAATGCAGGTTGGAAGCACTCGAGCTTCGTAACTGGACTGTCCAATCTGCGTTCACTGTGCGTTGTAAAACCTTGTTGCGAATCCGAACCTGGCGTTCCAGAGAGATCGAGAATTGCCGGCTTTTTACAACCGGCAATTCTCGAAGAGTCCGCTACGGTGCTGTGCTGGTGATAAATGGACCGACGAGGATATAGACCCCTCCAGAACTGGTAGAGCAGGGGGAGAATGCGCAGTTAGCGATCTTGGATGTACTGAAGGCCAGACCGTTGACTGTGCTCGTTCCAGTTGTCGACCAATGGACCATGTGCTGAGGCGCGCCTTGAATGTTATAGAGCGGGATGCCCTTGATTGCATTGGTAGACGCGAGGTTGAAGGATTGGAGCAGGTAGCCCACGGTGCCAGATTGAGCCGCGGGTTGTCCCAGGAAATAGGCCAGCCCCAGAGTGGAGTCGGGAGTCATGATTCCTCCGGCAACAAAGCTCTTCAATTGGGTGGCACTTACAGGATCGACGACGGCACCATCATCTCCATAGAGCTTCCCCGTATCGAAATGAATGCGGAGATCAGGAGGCGGGAAGTAGTTGGGGTGATCGCTGACAAAGGTTACGCCAGACGGAGACACCGCCAGTTGGTAGAAGTCGCCACCGGCGTTCTCATAATCTGCAGCATAAAGTATGGTGCTATCGGCTCCCCACTGAATCGTATCCAGCAGCGCCGTAACTCCGGGCTGGCTGGTAGGTGTGACAACAGAGGGGCGCTGGACCGCGTCATCATATATCGCGACGCCGCCTTGCGCCTGATAGATGGAAGCTGTGCCGGGTATTCCTCGAGATACCGCGATCGTATGCGGTGCTCCCGGCGCGACCTGGAGATCGAGCGCATAGTACGGGCCCAGGTTAGGATCCGCACCTAGCGACACACTGATATCCGGTGTAAAGCTGGGCAGACTATAACGCTGAACCGTTCCTTTTGCGTCGAGCCCAACATACAAATACTGCCCGTCGCCGGAGATCGCGAGGCGATCGGGATCCCCCGGGACCGGGTGGAATGTAGGTTTGCCCGTTGGTGTGAGCGCCACAACCGTATTGGGGCTCCTGGTGGATTCGTTCGGTACCGAGGCATAGAACAACTGGTGCTGCGGATCCCAGACCAGATCCTTCACCTCTCCGAAGTAAGTGACAATGCCGACATAAAGAGGTCTTGGATTCGAAATTCTCGGGCCTGGGTTCTGGACGGTGATCTGATATTGCCCTATATCCGTAAGCATCGAGGCAGGAATCTGTGCGGTAAGTTGCGTGGGGCTGACGAAAGTCGTCGTCAGATTTGTCGTCACATTCGAATTCGTCGATTGCACGACCGCTGCATTATCAAAGTTCGTTCCAACCAGCGTCATCGTGAACGCAGGACTTCCTGCGGCGACGACGGATGGGTTGATAGAAGTAAGCGTCGGGGAGACATCCGGGTTCGCAGAGATTTCAAAGGTCAAAGAATTGGAAATTGTGCTGTCAGGATTCAGCACAGCCACGTTTACATTCTGTGCTGCAACGAGGGAGGTTGCTGAAATCACAGACGTGAGTTGCGTTGCCGACACAAAGGTCGTGGTGAGGGGGGCGCCATTCCATGTAATCTGGCTGGCATTTACGAAGTTGGTCCCGGTAGCGGTCAGCGTGAAGCCAGGATTTCCGGCCACTACGGTGGATGGATTGAGCGAAGTGAGCGTAGGTGGCGCGGTGGAGCCTGTGCCGGTGATAGTGAAGGGAAGTTGATTCGACAGGGTGTTGGTGGAGTCGAGGATGCCCACGTTGACGGTGCCGGGAAGCGCGACCTGTGCGGCGGAGATGGTGGCGTGAAGTTGAGTCGCCGAATCGAATGTGGTGGTGCTGATGGAGACGCCGTTCCAGGTGATCGTGCTGCCCTTTGTGAAGTTCGTGCCTGTAGCCGTGAGGGTGAAGCTTGCACTGCCGGCGGCTATGGTGGAGGGAGAGATTGAGGTGAGCGTGGGACCTTGTGGGCCCGTTCCGGTGATCGTTAACTTGAGCACATTGGAGGAAGTGGTATCCGACTTGAGAATGCTGATGGCGATGGTTCCAGGAGATGCAATCTGGGCTGCAGAGATGGTAGTTGTCAACTGGGTGTTGGAGACTACCGTGGTCTGTTGCGCGACACCGTCCCACACAATCTTCGTTCCGCCGGTGAAGTTACTGCCATTGGCTGTGAGCGTGAAACCGGCGCTGCCCGCAGCGATGGTTGAAGGCGAGATGGAGGAGAGAGTTGGTGTAACTACTCCTTTGAATCCTCCACACCCCACTAGCAGTAACGCTGAGAGATACACAAGGAGCAGAAGAGTGCGAGACCGTTGCAAGCCCATACATTCGATCCTTTCGTCAGAGCTTTTTAGACGACGCAGGAACAGTTGAGACAAAGTACTTACCTTAAGAGATGCTAATTACGTCCAGCTAGTGTGCAATGTTCTGCACTATTTATCCCAGAAAGCGTGCCTGAGACGGTGACATATACCAAGGAGCCATAGGACGCACTCATCTAAATTGCCTTCTTAACAGCAGCCGCAATCCTGAAATGGCGGTGCGAAAATCGGTTCCACACGCAACACCTGCAATTACAAAGTAATGACTTGAAGCTGAAGCCTCCAGCCGGAAACTTCAAAATCGGCGCAATCTATTACGAAAGTAAGTGGTCCGCTCTTATCGTCCAATAGCTAGAGGTAACCCGCTAGCCGAAGTATGCAACGTACTGCCGATTCCAGCCCTCTTTGCTGCAATCGAATATCCATTACTGTTACAACCCAGCCTTACTCATCCACGTCTAACAATGGGATTGCAGGAGCGTTATCTCAGAGCGGGCCTGGCTTTCCAACTGCGATTCGTCCTTTAAAGAAGAGCGATGTGCTGGAAGTGGCCCCTCATTTGCACAGAACCATGACGCGAAGATCTTCCGCCCCGCGTACATCGACGCGAGAGCTTAGGCGATCCTCGCGACAGAATATGAACGGGGAGGGCGTTGGTATCTTCCTTCAACCTACTCGCCCGGGACCCCTTCAGCGCCACTGCGACGTATTGCGACGTATGAAATGTGCTTGTCCATTCAGAGAACCGGGGGAAGACGTGCAACTTTTTGAACGAAAGACTAAGCTCCTTCCTAACAAGCTTCACTTCATGTTGTGCACAATGTTTCCGTTAATGGCCGCCTTTGCAGCGGCGCAGGACGTGACACTCTCCCCAACCAGCCTCTCGTGGAATACAGTGCAGATCGGTCAGGTCTCGGCAGCAAAGTCCTTTACGCTGACCAATAGTCAATCCGTCCCTCTGACGATCTCGAGTATTTCTGTTCCTTCAGGCTCGGATTTTCTTGTGAGCGCGACCACGTGCCCAGTCTCTCCGTCCACGCTGGCTGCGGCGGCTTCCTGCACCGTCTCCATTCAGTTTCGTCCGCTGGCCTCGGGCACTAGGACGAATGCAGTCACAATCACGGATGATGCCCCTAGCGCGACGCAATCCCTGCCGCTGTCTGGACTTGGTGCCGTCGGGCCTATCTTGTTTTCGCCTACATTACTGAGCTTTACGGGCGTTGCTGTTGGCACGACGAGTACGCCGCAATCTGCTACATTAACGAACACCACCTCCAGCGCGATTACCCTGACAAGCATTAAAGTGAGCGCGCGCTTTGGAGAGACGGATAATTGCCCGATCAGCCCCAGCACCCTGGCCGCTGGAGCTACCTGCACCTTCTCTGTGACCTATAGTCCGATTGCAGCAGGCTCTTCCAGTGGTGGCGTTACGGTGGGCTTCACGACGCCGACCAGCAGCAGTGTGTTGCAGCTTTATCTTTCGGGATCGACGCCGTCGAACTATGTGACGCTCACGCCCAACAGTGTTGACTTTGGTAGCGTGCAGGTTGGTGCTTCAAGTTCTCCGCAGAGCCTGACGTTAGCCAACACCTATACCCAGCCGATAACAATCTCTTCGATAGCAACTAGTCTGACGGACTATACAACTTCGTCAAACTGCCCGGTGAGTCCGAACTCGCTTGCAGCGAATGCCACATGCACAGTGACGGTCACGTTGACACCAACGGCCACTGGTACCAGGCAGGATACGCTCACGATCTCCCATAACGCGCCGGGGTCGCCGACAACAGCATCTCTGACCGGTACGGGGACATCGGTATCAACCGGTGTTTCGTTCTCACCTGCGTCACTCTCCTGGGGCAACGTACAGATCGGCCAGATATCGTCCGCAAAGACGGTGACCGTGACGAACGGAACATCCGCGGCATTGGCGATCGCCTCAATCGGCGTTGGGGCGGATTATGCGATCACCTCGACGACTTGCCCCTTGTCGCCATCGACGCTTGCAGCCGGTGCGTCGTGCACCATCTCGGTAGATTTTCAACCGCTGGCCCAAGGGGTCCGCTCCGACACCATCACAATAACGGACAACGGTCCTGCAAGCCCACAACAGGTACCCTTGAGTGGTACGGGCGTGATTGGCCCGGTACTCTTCTCGCCGACGTCTCTTACGTTTTCGAGTACGGCGGTTGGGAGTACCAGCGTTGCTCAGACCGCAACGTTAACGAATGAGCTGACAACATCGCTCACGATCAGTGGCATTACCACGACAGGGAATTTCTCTCAGACCAACAACTGTCCATCGACTCTATTGGCAAATGCGAGCTGCACGATAACTGTGAATTTCGTTCCCACGTCATCTGGAACGAAGACCGGCTCCGTGATTGTCAACTATGGTTCGGGAACCCAAGTCCTATATCTATCGGGCTCTGCAAGTGGTGGAACGACTTCGAGCGGAGTGACGACGTCGCTCAAGAGCTACGCATTCCCCAACCAGGCGATTGGAACGAGTGCATCCCAGAATCTCTCGCTGACCAATGGACAAACAACGCCGTTAACGATCTCCAGTATTCAGATCGGTGCGCCGTTTTCACAGACGAACAACTGCGGAAGCTCTTTGGCGGCGGGCCAGACTTGTACGATTACAGTTACCTATTCGCCGACAGTGGTTGGATATACCACCAGCAATCTCGTCGTTACCGATGATGCGCCGGGCTCGCCACAAACCATTTCGATATCGGGAAATGCAGTGTTAGCCGTATCGACGGTTCCGGTAGTAGGAGGTTTGTACTTTTATAACCAGATTGTCCTGACGCCGAGCACCCCCTTGCCGGTGACGATCACCAACAACCAGTCCGTAGCGCTTACGATCAACTCGATCAAGACGTCGGCAGACTATCCTTTTACCACCGACTGCGTTGGAAGCAATGGCAGCGGCACGCTGGCTGCGAATGCAACCTGCACGGTTTCCATCATCTTTAACCCCCAGGCGATTGGCACGCGCTCGACAACTATGGTTGTCAATGAGAGCGCAATGGGGAGCCCGCTGAATATTCCATTAACCGGCACAGGAATCGCTGGAGATCCCGGACCTATGGTTACCGTCGGTCCATACCTGCCGTGTTCTCTGCCATCGCAGACGATGCAGTTCACGGCCATCGTAACGGGAATGACCAATACCGCAGTGACCTGGTATGTGGACGGAAAACTCAACGGAAACAGTACAGTGGGCACCATTACTTCCGGAGGCTTGTATACGGCGCCGGCAACCACCGGAACCCATAACATACGTGCGGTTAGCCAAGCCTCAACCAGTGTTACGGGATCGTCTACCATCACCATCTCCAGCAGCCCGTCATTTGGAATTTATCCCTACACCTCTTACATCCCGCCATCCGGACAGCAGACATTCCAGCCTCAACTCTGTGCCGTACCGGACGCAGGAACGGTGACGTGGACGGTGGATAACATCGCAGGCGGCAATTCTACCGTTGGAACCGTGACCAATAACGGTGTATACACGGCTCCCGCCACTCCTGGAAAACATACCGTGAGAGTTACAGATACGACACTGAATAAGACAAGCGGTGCAGTCGTCACCGTGATGTCTGGTATCTCAGCGGACTTTGGTGGGCGCACCTTTACCAACTACCCGATTGCCGCCGATATATTTGGTGCGGGCCGGGGTGAGGCCATGCATTCTACGGCGGACAGGACGTTGATTACTCAGGCGGGTGTGACAGTATCTCGCTTGTATGCGCAGGTTCCATTGGTCTTCAGTACCACGACGCCGGACTGGACGAAGATCGACCCGATGATCGCCTCAATCCAGGCGGCTGGACAAAAGGTTCTTCTACAGATCTCGTTGACGCCGCCATGGCTGCAGCCGAATCCTAATCCTTGCGGAACGGGGAATACCACGGTTGCTCCAACGGACGTAAATCAATGGGGACAGATGGCTGCGGCTTATGTGGCTCACATGGATGCCAAATTTCCAGGCTATGTTCAGGATTATGAGATCTGGAACGAGCCGAATGCGACAGGTCTCTGCACGAACAATCACTTGAGTACCTACATGTCTATCTATGCCGCTGCCGCTCCGTTGATGAAGCAGCAGGCAGCCGCGGATGGCGCAACCATCCGTGTCGGTGGCCCTGTGCTTTCGGGGTATTCGCAGCTATGGATCAACACACTTCTCAGCGGTTCGACGACTGCACCCTATGTGGATTTTGTCAGCTATCACCACTATCTGTTTGGCAAAGTAGGCTTGCAAGCCCAATGGGATAGCTATAACGGCACTAATTCCGTCTATCAACAGACACAGGATCCAAATAATGGGGCTTATGGCGTCTATAACAAGGTCTATCAGCAGGTAAAGCTGGGTAGCCAGCCGTTGGGGGCTAACACACCGATTTATGTGACAGAGTTCAACACAAATTGGGCATTCTTTAAGGACTGCTGCCGGAACGATGCGACCTATGCGCCCGTCTGGAATGCACTGTATGCCAGCGACATGCTGAATTCGGTGTACAGCGGATTACCTCTACCAAGTAAGCTTGTCTATTTTGCGAGTTCTGCGTATCCATGGTTCTGCATTGTGGGGGTTCTGGACGAGAACTCCGATTGCCTCTACTCCGCAGGCGCAACGCCTGCGCCCTATCCGCAGTACTATGCGTTCCAGTTGATAGGCGCCAGCAATTACCTGGGACTTGCCGCTGGTGGTTACATGGCTAAGTCTGTGACTCCACTGTCTGGTGGTGGTGGATTGGCGGCGACGGCGTTTTATAACGCGACTCAGGATGCCATAGTGATCACCAATCCGACATCCACGGCTTACTCACGCATATCAGTGAGCCTGCAGAACGTCGGCTTTGGGACACCTCAAGCTACGCTCTACCAAATTGTGAATGGAGCGATGATTAATTCCTCCTCCCTATCGTTAACGCAACAGGGAACAGGTTATACAACTACGATCGACGTTCCGGCTTACTCGGTGCAAGGCATTTCAATCAAGGCGCAATAGGAGAATTCTGGATAAAGAGGTTGTCTCTTTGCTCTTTCGTCGGTGCCTGCGGAAACAAGTTGCCAAACGAAAGTTTCAATCGGATAATCACTGGCGTAAATCGTATCTGGGCAGGAGTTTGTGTAGTCGCTCCTGGCTTGCTATCATCTCTGCCCATCGCAACACTTCGAGGCCCGGGTTACTTAGAACGCTCGAAGTCCATTGGCAGTAACAGGAAGAACTGTGTGGGGGCATATATGAGGGATCTTTCCGTACCGATTCATATTCTCGCGAGTTACTCCCAGAAGGCTGCCATCCCTCTTGATAGCAGAGTGCTGGTGATTGGCGGAGCGAGTGACGATGTAGCAATTCTGGAAGGTGCCGGCTTCCACAACCTGACCCTGTCCAACCTGAATACTACAGGCCTACATCTGAATGCGGAGGCGATTGCGCTGCCAGATGACAGCTACGACCTGGTGTTTGCGCACGCGACTCTGCATCATTGCCGCTCTCCCTACAAGGCACTGGCGGAGATGTTGCGGGTTGCGCGGGGATGGGTCGTTTTCTTTGAACCGAACGACTCGATGACGGCTCATCTGGCGGTGTCGCTTGGCCTCAAGCAGCCGTATGAGATCGTTGCGGTCATGGATAACGAGAATGTTCGCGGGGGCGTGATGCATTCGGATGTGCCGAATTTCATCCACCGCTGGACACCGGCGGAGTTGAAGAAGACGGCACTGTGCGCTGTTCCGGAACGCAAGCTCGCTTGCTACAGCTTTCGCTACTGGGACTTTAATCTTACGGAGCACGAGCGCGAGATTTCGACCTCGTCGTGGGGAAAGCTTACCCAGGCTGCGCAGAAGTGTCGCGGGCTATTAAACCTCGTACCGCCGACGCGCTCGCAGGGGAATCACTTCTTCGGCGCCGTAGCGAAGCTCGGGTACCAGCCCTGGATAAAGAACGGCCACTTCGACCCCGAATATGCACAGAACAACAAGGCGCGTGCTACCGCTGCTTAAGATAAATTCAGCATCGCGATAGAATGGCGTAAATGGCTGCCGCAGATAGCGGCGGTCTTACGCATATTTTTGAGATCTGTTGAAGCAGAGTACAGCCGAGTGCGAATACGGCGAAGGGCTAGCTGCGATTCGCGCCGGCATTGCCACGCGTACAGAGATAGGAAGAAGAGATATGGGATTGCTGGAGAGGAAGCGGGTACTTGTAGCTGGTGCGAGCCGGGGAATCGGTTTGGCGATTGCGACGAAGATGGCGGAGGAAGGCGCACATGTTGTTCTGGCAGCGCGTTCGATGGATGCTTTGGAGGCCGCCGCTGAAAAATTGAAGGGCAGCGCAGTGGAACTGGATGTGACGCAGGACTCCTCGATTGAGCGTGCAGCCAAGGCAGCGGGTGCGGTCGACATACTGGTGAATGTAGCCGGGATGAATATTCGCAAGGCTTTCGAGGATTTCACTCGGGACGAGATGGAAGCCATCCTGCAGACGAACCTCGTGGGGTTGATGCGGCTAACCCAGTTCGTCGGACGCGATATGATCGCCCGTAAAGCTGGCGGGAAGATTATCAATATAGGAAGTCTGACTTCACTGATCGGCATTCCATATATCACTATCTATGGAGCTTCCAAGGGGGCGCTTGCCCAATGGACGCGGTGCCTTGCGGCCGAGTGGGGGCGGCATAATATTCAGGTAAATTGCATCGCTCCAGGCTTTATCCTTACGGATCTAAACCGCGAGATGTGGAAGGATGAGAAGCTGCAAAACTGGTTGAAGCAGAGTCAGCCGTCTCCGCGTCTGGGGACGCCGGAAGATGTCAGTCCGCTTGCGGTGTATATGGCGAGCAGTCAGTCGGACTACATGACCGGGCAGGTGATTCCGGTGGACGGTGGGCACACGGTGACTTCGATGTGGCCTTTTGTGCCAGGCGAGTAAGAAAAAATCCTATACGCTGCACACCTGACCGGTTGGAAATCCGCATCTAAACTAACGCATTTGAGATCGAGACTCTCAAAATGAAGTGGCGCGAATATCCGGCGTCGGCGCAATTCTTATATTGCCCACCATGTTCGGGTGCGTGCGGAGAAGAGGATTCCATGAGCGTCACCCCCTCCAAGGCTTTGCGGTTGCTTTCCTTGCTCCCAACGCACCCGGTGGAGTTTTACGACCGAGTGATGACGGTTGTAGAGGTCAAAAAGGAGCGCGGGATTTCCTCAACCAAGACCTGCGAGTTTATGTCGGTAATGGATGCGCTCAGCGCGGCACTGAATGTATCGCAGGACGACATCGCGAAGATTCTTGCAGAGAAGGATCTAGCAGCGATTGAAAAGGCCGTGTCGGAGAGGATTGCGGAAGCCAGCGCAGAAGACTCGTTCAACCGGAATCATAACGGAGACTTCGCGCTGGCCAGATCGATCTATGTCATCTGCCGGCTCCGCATGCCGGATGTGGTCCTGGAGACGGGAGTGGCGAATGGAGTCTCAAGTGCCTTTGCGCTCCAGGCACTAGCGGTCAATCGGAAGGGAAGACTTTTCAGCATTGATTTTCCGCCGCTTGGGAAGGAAGCTGATCAGCATGTTGGCGCGCTCGTTCCTCAACATCTAAGAGGCCGCTGGAAGCTCTACCTCGGGCCTACCAAACGAGTTCTTCCCGACATTCTTGCTTCCATTGGTGAACTGGATGTCTTTATTCACGATAGCCTCCATACGTTTCGCAACATGACGTTTGAATTTGAGTCGGTCTGGCCGAGGTTGCGTCCCGGTGGAATTCTGCTATCAGACGATGTGGGGATGAATGATGCGTTTGCGGATTTTGCCGCCACGGCGAAACCGTTGATGCCCACGTTCATTCAGGAAGAGAACAAGGACGCCCAGTTTGGAATCATGGTCAAGGCGGCCTGATAGAGGGGGACTCGCCGGGCATACGACGAGTGCTTGCCGCGGCGGGAGCCTCTTCTGTTTCCTTTTGACCACACTCAGGCCCGGACGATGATCCTCCTGCGCGTCCGAGCGCAGAGTGATAAGGTGCGTCTATCGGGCAGAGGCAAAGAGAGAAATCGGTCGCAGCGTCTCTCACGTCAATCGATGCGATACAAGCAGGTGCTGCGGTATATAGGGATGGGAAATCCGCTGTAGCATCGCCTGACGGGGCTGGAAATCGAAGAGACGGGCACAGACAGACAGGGAATACCGCCGCAAGCCGGGGGGCAGCAGATCTATGAGAGAAATGGGAGATAGCCCGAGGGAGCACCGGGAAAATAAGTTAGCGGCCTTTGCGAGTATCCTTGCGGCCAGCCTGATTCTGTTGGCGTGCACTGCGTGCAAGGGCTTTTTTGTGGATCCAACGCTGTCGTCGATCGCGGTGACGCCGGCAAGTGCGACTGTCACTATTGGGGCAACGCAGCAATACCAGGCCGTGGGAACCTATAACGACGGCAGTACAAAGGTCATATCGCCGGTGTGGACGTCCTCTTCACCGACCACGGCCACGATCAGCAGCGGAGGACTGGCAAAGGGCATTGCCGCGGGAACAGCCACCATCACTGCAACCTCCGGCGGGGTGAGCGGTACAACCAGTCTCACGGTACAAAGTGCCGCCCTGCAGTCGATTACCTTGGCTCCGCTGAATCCGACGATTAGCCTGGCAAAAGGAACGACCCAGCAATTTACTGCTACAGGCAAGTATGCCGATGGAACAACCCAGGACATTACCAAAACGGCTACCTGGACTTCATCGGTGACCACTACAGCGACAATCGATGCCAACGGGCTGGCGACAGCCATCGCGACAGGCAACACACAAATCCAGGGCAGCTCGGGCGGAGTGAACGCCACCACCACGCTAACGGTAACGCAGTAGCAAACAGCAGAACTGAAAAGGGCACCGCCAGAACTCTGGAGGTGCCCTTCTGCGTGTGCCGGCTTACACGTTACTGAGCCGGTGCTGCTGTTGCATCGGCTGCACTCTCTCTGGAAGTGATGCTGACCGGAGCCCTGAGGGTGAAGGTGATGGTCGACTCAGCAGGAATCGAGATGTTCTTATTTCCCGTAAGTGCTGCGCCTGCCGTACCTGCGCCGGCACCGAGCAATCCACCAATCAAAGCGCCCTTACCACCGCCGGCGAGACCGCCAATCAGCGCGCCACCACCGGCGCCGCCGCCGATCATTGCCGTACTGCGCTTGCCCTTGCCACCCGCGCTCTTCTCATAGGTGGAAGTCGATACGGGATGAGATGCGATGGACTTGAGGGTTACGCCCAGGTCGCCGGCTCCCTTGAATCTGCCCTGGCCATGAGCGGCCACTACGGTGCCGGAAACGGGAGCACCTGCCCGGAAGAGCAGCTTGCCTTCAGAGGAGAGGGAATTCACCAGCGTTCCCGAGAAGGGATCACCGACATTGGCAGTCTTTGCGCTGATTTCCGAGCCGGTACGTATGGTGACAGCAGTGCCGGAAGGAATGGTGTAGACCTTAGGTGGTGCTGGAGGCCGTTCGATAGCCCTTGGAGCGGCTGCTGCAGCGGGCGCCGAGTTGGAAGCGGCCATGTTGGAGCCGGGCTGTGCCGACTGATACTGATTGGGCGCGGTGGTGCTGGAGGTTTGCGGACTCGCGGCTGGCGGGGTCGTCTGGGGAGCGGGCTGTTTATTGCAACCTGCGAGCAGAACCAGCCCCGTGAGACCGATGGACAGGATCCTGCCAGGGGTGAGAGCGGTAAGGGGGTGAGCGATCTGGCTACTCTTTATTTCCATCATGTAATCTTCCCTTCGGTTAAACTGCGTCCTACATCTCGTTCCTATGATCCACAACAGGGCATCGCCTCCAATGGACGGCATCGCACCCTCACATCGTATCCCCAAATGTAACCACAAGTGCAATCACAAAGGAATAACACGAGCGTGCTGAACGTTGTGTGCGATAGAGACGATCCAGTCGGTCATCTTATGGATCAACGCCGTGGTAACCTTTCCATCGCTGCAAGTAGCCTGATGTATGCCGGATTGACATGCAAGGGGCCATAAGAATAAAAACAACAGGTTCATCGATTTATCTATATCCGCGCTCCATCCATTGGGAGACGGGAAAAGTGTGTGCATCCATGGGGCGGTTTGGAGCGTCATCCAACCCTGTCTACCTGGGTTGACAGAATCGAATCATGTTTTCATTCACTTGTCGAACGGAGCTCGGAGCATGTTCTCGTGGCAAAGGAAGTCCCTCATACCATTGCTGTGCCTATTCTTTTTCGGTGTTGCAACCATGAATCTTCCTGCGCAGGAGACCCAGCAGAGCGTTTCGCTGGATTCGGGATGGGAGTTTCGCGAGATTCCCACGGCGGCGCCTGCACCCGGAGACATGCCATCGGAGTGGAGGCCAGCAAAGGTTCCCGGCGATGTGCATCTGGATCTGATTGCGAACAAGCTGATTCCCGATCCTTTCTACCGGGACAATGAGGCGAAACTGCAATGGATCGAGAATGCCGATTGGGAGTATCGCAAAACTCTCCAGGTGACCCCGGAGATGCTACGCCACCAGCATTTGGACATGGTATTTGACGGCCTGGACGCATATGCAGAGATCTACATCAACGACAAACTGGCGCTGACCGCGGACAACATGTTCCTCGGCTGGCGCATCGATGCCAGGCCGTTGTTGAAGGCGGGGGACAATCAGCTTCGCATTGTCTTTCCGTCTCCTATACGTGCGGCGGAGAAGATCGCGGTGAAGGATCCGTGGCGTTCGCGGACGAAGGTGGAAGCAAAGACCTATATTCGCAAAGCTGCGTATGAATATGGCTGGGACTGGGGCCCGCGTTTTGTGACCAGCGGAATCTGGCGTCCGGCCCGCATGGAGATGTGGGATAAGGCAAGGATCGCCGATCTTTACATCCACCAGAAGGATGTCAGTGCGTCCGTTGCACACTTGTCGATTGAGGCAGAGGTCATTGCCTCCGGCGATGGTGGGGCGACCCTTGCCGTGGATTACGGCACAGGGGAGAAGCGCGCGACAGTCTCCCGCAACGTGGTACTGGCCAAGGGAGTCAACCACGTGATTCTGCCGCTGGACATCAACCAGCCGGAGCGCTGGTTCCCAATTGGCTATGGCGCCCAACCTATTTACAAATTCAATGCCAGGTTGAGTATCGGTAAAAAACTGGAGGCGGAGCGGCAGGCGCGCGCAGGATTGCGCTCGATCGTGTTGCGGCGTGATCTGGACCAGTGGGGCAGATCGTTTGAGATAAACGTGAATGGGATCCCGATCTTTGCCAAGGGTGCAGATGTGATTCCATTCGACTCATTTCCCAGCCGTGTGACAACGGCGCAATACCGGCAGGTACTTGAGTCGGCTCGCGATGCCAACATGAACATGATCCGGCACTGGGGCGGCGGCTACTACGAGACGGACGAGTTCTATGACATGTGCGATGAACTCGGCCTTATGATCTGGCAGGACTTCATGTTTGGGAACGATTGGCAGCCCGGCACATACGCCTTCAAGCAGGGGGTGGAGAAGGAAGCCGAGTATCAGGTGACGCGTCTGCGCAACCATCCAAGCATCGTGCTCTGGTCGGGGAACAATGAGACCGAAGCGGCGATGTCCTGGAATGGACGCCAGAGTCTGCCCGCCGATGTGAAGCTGCAGATGTGGCAGGACTACCTGACCATCTTCAGCGGGATTCTGGATCGCACTGTGAACCGGCTCAACCCCGAGACACCTTACTGGCCAAGCTCTCCTTCAGCGGATTATGAGGAACTCTCGGAGAACTTTCAGTCCGGGGACATGCATGACTGGAGTGTCTGGCATGGACGTGTTCCGTTTACCGAATATGAAAAGCATTTTCCGCGATTCATGACGGAATTCGGTTTCCAGTCATTTCCGGAACAGCGCACGGTGGATGCTTTTACACTGCCGGAGGATCGAACCAGCATTTTTACCCCGGTGATGTTGTCGCATCAGAAGAACAACGCAGGGAATTCGATTATTCGCGATTACATGCAGCGGTATTACGGCACGCCAAAAGACTTCAATAACTTTCTTTATGCCAGCCAGGTATTGCAGGCGGAGGCGATGCGGATTGGCGCGGAGCATTTGCGCCGGACAAGACCGCGCGCGATGGGTGCGATCTACTGGCAGTTGAACGATTGCTGGCCTGTGGCATCCTGGGCCAGCCTGGATTCTTATGGACGCTGGAAGGCTCTCCAATACTATGCGAAACGGTTTTATAGTCCACTGCTCGTCTCTCCGCACGTGGAGAACGGAGTGCTGGCCGTATACGTCGTCTCGGACAAGATGACGCCGACGAATGCACAGCTTCGGCTTCGGCTGATGAACCTGGATGGCACAGTGATTCGCGACGAGCAGCAAACGGTGGAGATACCGGCGCTTTCCAGCAAGAGCTACATGGTGTGGCCGCTGACGGAATTTGTGAGCAAGGACGGAACCGACTCCGCGCAGATTTATGGCGCTGCGGAGTTGCTGGTTGGCGGTCAACGAGTTTCCAGCAACATCGTTTACCTTGCCCCACCGAAGCTGGTGCATCTGCCTGTAGCTGCCATCGAGGCTACGCTGGCGCAATCGGGCGATGCATACACCTTGCGGCTTGCATCGAAGGCGCTGGCGCGGAGCGTCTACGCATCCTTCGGGAACCACGACGTGAAGATGTCAGATAACTACATCGATCTTCTTCCAGGAGAAGCACAGGAAATCAGGATCACCAGCAAGGCATTGTTGGAGGATCTACGTTCGAGCCTGAAAGTAATTTCTCTGGTAGACGCCATTGGTCCGACAGCCGAGGCTGTCGAGCCCTCCGTAGCACATTAACGAAGGGCACGCGACAAGGGGCAAGACAAGGGGCAAGAAGAGGGGCCACTCGATAATAGGGTGGCCCCTGTCGCTGTCCAATAATTCTCCTGCGAGTCGCGCGCTCTTCAAGCTTGATCCTTGGTTATACTTGCGAGGTATGACACGCGCAGAGATACTCATTGAAATCGAAGGCGAGATTGCGAAGCTCGTCCAAGTCCGTCGCATGCTGGTCGAGAGCGGCAGGGGATTAAGGAAGATTGATTCGTTGACCCGGCGCGCGCTCGCCAGCCATGGCAAGGTTCGGGGAACGGCGACGAACGCGGCGGCAAATCGCAGCAAGTCCGCGAGCAGCATACCAGCGAAGCGGGTGTTGAGCGCCGAGGGTCGGCGAAGGATTGCCCTGGCGCAGAAGAAGCGCTGGGCTCGTCAGCGCAGGGCGCAAAAGGGGATGTAGTGCTTTCAGGCAACCGGTGCCTGCGCCGTACGATGCCACAGGCGGCGCAGTGTCTTCACCATCCATCGAGTCATCAGGATCGCAATCAGGGTAAGCGCCGCGGCAATGGTGGCAGCAGTCCACGGGTGTTGCGTCACGAGCCATGTCAGGCCTATGGCAACTCCGTCCTCGGTAGTGCTGAGGGCGATATTAGAAACAGGCTCTGGACTCGGTGTGAGAACGGCGCGCACCGCCGTCTTCGATCCATGGGCTGCTAGAGCAATCGTGGCGCCAGCTGTGGTGGCGAGCACCTGCATTCCAGGCGAGAGGTGCGAGGTGGCTCCGTAGGCGATCAGGGCCGCAACTGGAACACGAATGAACGTGTGCATGGTGTTCCAGACCATGTCAAAGCCGGGAATTTTATCTGCGATGAATTCCGCTGCGAAGAGCGCTCCGCTGATGCCGATGACCCACCATCGCGAGAGTACCTCCAACCCCTGCGGCAACTGGACCCAGTGCGCATGCGCAAGCAGGCCGAGCGTAAGCACAGTGGCATAGACATTCAAACCGGCAGCGAAGCTTGCAGCGATCACCAGCGCCGCGATCGTGCTTGGAGTGAAGGCGGTCATAAGGTACTCTCCCGTGATGGCTGATTCTAGTACATTTCGACGAAAGGCAGTAACTCTCCTCCTGCGGCAGAGAGGCTTGGCTCCGCGGTGAAATGCTTCTTTGTGAGAAGCGCAGGGAGTGGGATGATGAAGGAGCCCATAAGGGATAGCAGGGAAGCTTAAAAGATGGAAGGTGAACCAGAAGAATGCGGAAGACTGAAACTCAAATACTTGTCACGCTGGTAGCAATGTTCTTTACGCTCCCAACCGCAGGGATAGCGCAACAGAAGCCTGCGGCACCCGCCGAGGACTATGTCAAAGCGCACTACACAAAATATGAATACCGCATTCCGATGCGTGGCGGGAAGAAGCTGTTCACCTCGGTCTACGTGCCGAAGAATGCGTCGGAGCCCTATCCGATTTTGATGGATCGCACGCCCTACAGCGTCGCCCCTTATGGAGAAGATCAGTATAAGTCGTCGTTAGGACCATCGGATGAATTCGAGAAGGCTGGTTACATCTTTGTTTACCAGGATGTGCGTGGCCGCTTCCTGTCGGAAGGTGAATTTGTCGAGATGCATCCGCACATCGACGTGAAGAAGGGACCGCAGGATGTGGATGATGCGTCGGATACCTACGACACAATCGAGTACCTGTTGAAGCATGTGCCGAATAACAACGGCAAGGTCGGTATCTGGGGAATCTCGTATCCGGGCTTCTATACTTCGGCCAGCATGATTGATTCCCATCCGGCGCTGAAGGCCTGTTCGCCGCAGGCTCCGATGACGGATCTCTTTCAGGGCGATGATTCCTATCATGGGGGCGCCTTCATGCTCTCGGCAAGCTTTGGCTTCTATACATTCTTCAAGCCGTTTCCGGAGCCGAGCCTGCCACCACGAGAGCCGTCCTTTCAGTTCAGCACACCGGACAGCTATGAGTTTTATCTCAATGCCGGTTCGCTCTCGAATCTGAACAAGACGTATCTCCAGGGAAAGAACCGCCTCTTCACCGACCAGATCTCTCACGATACCTATGACAGCTATTGGCAACAGCGAGACTTGTCGCGCCACCTGAAGAACGTGAAGTGCGCGGTAATGACCGTGGGAGGATGGTTTGATGCGGAGGACCTCTCTGGTCCGTTCAAGGTGTATCACGCTGTCGAGCACAACAATCCAGGGACTCCGAATGCTTTGGTGATCGGCCCATGGGTTCACGGTGGCTGGGCGCGCTCGGAGGGAGATCATTTGGGCGATGTGCAGTTCAACGCGAAGACGGCGGAATTCTTTCGCGCAAATCTGCAGTTTCCATTCTTTGAACACTATCTGAAAGGGAAGGGCGAAGCGCCAGCGGAGGCGGAGGTGTTTGAGACGGGCACGAATGTGTGGCGCAAATATGCAAGCTGGCCGCCGAAGGCAGCGCAGGCAAAGATGCTCTATCTGCGTGCCGGAGGAAAGCTCTCCTTCGATCCTCCCACAGAGAGTGGCTCGGTGGATGAGTATGTGAGCGACCCGGCGCACCCGGTGCCGTTCGTCTCCTACACGACAGACACCGTGCCGCAACGCTACATGGTGGACGATCAGCGATTCGCCTCACGCCGCACGGATGTGCTGGTATACCAGAGCGACGTGCTGGAAGAAGACGTGACGATCGCAGGCCCGGTTTCTCCAAAGTTAAAGGTTGCGTCATCGGGGACTGATTCGGATTTTGTCGTGAAGCTGATCGATGTGTATCCCAACGATTATCCCGATCCGGAAGAGGACATGGTGGGTAAGCGGGTGCTGAGTGCTCCGCCGCTGCGTATGGGCGGATATCAGCAGCTGCTGCGTGGCGAGCCGATGCGCGCCAAATTCCGCAACAGTTGGGAGAAGCCTGAGCCTTTAAGCCCCGGCAAGATGACAGAGTTGGACTTCACCATGCCGGACTTGAACCACACCTTCCGTAAAGGACACAGGATTATGGTTCAGGTGCAAAGCTCCTGGTTTCCGCTCGTGGATCGGAACCCGCAGAGCTTTGTCGACATACCGAATGCCAGGCCGGAGGACTTCCACAAGGCTACGGAGCAGATCTTTGTTGGAAAGGGAAGCGCCTCGGGAGTGGAAGTGATGGTGCTGCCTCAGCCGTGAGCCAGCCAGGAAGCTGTGAGGTGGCGAAGTTGTGGTGATTGATACAGTCCGCTGATTCACCCGAATCAGCGGACTGTATCTGTAATAGTTACGAATATCTTTTCTAAATGGACGAGAGCAGGTCGGGGTGTTGGTCGGCCATCGTGGCGATCATTTCACCGAAGAGGGAATTGCACCAGGCAAACCAGGACCGTGTAAACTTCCCGGGGTTATTGGGATCGAGCGACTCGTGCATGAATCCTGTGCCTGCATCGGTGCGCATCAGCATCTCGATGCAGTTCTTGATTTCGGCGGAATCGGTGCTGGTGAGCGCGCGCATGATGATCGAGAGTGGCCAGATGGTTCCCGGGCCGGTGTGCGGGCCGCCTACACCCTCGGCATACTTGCCGCGCATGTAGTAGGGATTGTCTTCGCTGAGGGCGAAGTTGCGGGTGTTCTGGTAGAGCGAATCCTTGCGATCGAGACAGCCCAGATAGGCGAGGGATACAAGGCCGGGAGCATTGGCGTCGTCCATCCACAGGCGGTTTCCGTAGCCGTCGATTTCGTAGGCAAAGATTCTGCCGTGCTTCGGATGTTCCGTGATGGCGTATTCTTCCAGAGCCTTCGCCAGTTGCGCGGAGAGGCTCTTCGCAGAGCTTTCGAGCGATGCATCGTGCAGGACCTCACGCGCGATCACTGCCAGTTGATCAAGCGACGTCCGGGCGAACATGTTCGACGGCACGAGAAATGGGAACAGGCAACTGTCGTCCGAGGGACGAAACGCGGAGTGGATGAGGCCGATCTTGCGGGTGGGATTGCCGCGGCCGTCGTTGGGGGCGTTGTCCGTAAAGCTGGTGGCCTTGCGCGCAAAGCGATACGGAGAATCGGCGGTGATGCGCTGCTCGACGCGGAAAGTTTCAACGATGCGATGCGCGGCCTGGCTCCATTCGGCAGTAAAGGGAACCGGGTCGTGCGTCTGCTGCCAGTAAAGATAGGCGAGACGGATGGGGTAGCAGAGCGAATCGATCTCCCACTTGCGCTCATGGACGCCGGGCTTCATGGTGGTTTCGTCATCCTTCCATTCGCCATAGCGGGCGGATGAGTAGAAGGCATTCGCATACGGATCGATCAGGATACAGCGAGCCTGGCGGCGCATCAGCCCACGGTACATCTCGCGCAGGTGGGGATCCAGATGGACCAGAGATAGATAGGGAGTGGTTTGCGCAGTGGAGTCGCGCAGCCACATCGCGTCGATATCTCCGGTGATGACGAACGTATCTGGCTGGCCATCCGAGGTGGAGAAATCCACGGTGGTGTCCAGAGTGTTGGGATAACAATTCTCAAAGAGCCATGCTAATTGCGGATTGCGAATCTTTTTCTTGACCTGGGCTATGCGTTCGTCTACCGCGGTCGATACAAACTTTCGTTTGCCTGGCTCGGGTCTTTTGGAGGGCGGAGCGGCTGCGCTCTGTGCAAAGGCTCTATCGGAAGAGAAGAGTGATGGCGTGGCCGCGGCGGAAGCCAAGGCAATTGATCCAGCTACAAAACTACGGCGATCCATGGACACCTCGGATAAGGATTAATTTAGCGATGTTTTGATGACCTACCAGAGTATCAACTTGGGCCGCGTGGCGTGGGGAAAGATTGAGGCAATTCTTCCGAGGCATAAGGAAGGGCGGCCCTGGAGAGCCGCCCGTTCGAGAGATAAAGGAACTTTAGTTTACGGTGACGGGAATGTCGAGTTTGTGCATGACCGATCCGTTGGTGGAGCTTGTCACAGTTACGGTGTAATTTCCTGGAGTGGTTCCAGTTGTACCGCCGCTCGTGCTGCCAGTCGTGCTGCTGCCTCCTCCACCGCATCCCGTCGCGGAGATGACACCCACGAAGAAGAGGAGTGACACTATCGCGCGCCAGCTGCTGCGCCGCGCCGGGATACCGAAGAAGAGAAGGCATGCCAGTACCGCGCCTCCGCCGCTAGTAATCCAGCCGGGATAGTGCACCGCTCCAGATTTGGTGGTGCTGGTTGCAATGGTAAGCGTTGCGCTCGCAGAGGATGTCCCACTGATTGCGACGGTCGCAGGAGAAATGCTGCAGGTGGGGATGGAGACCGCGTTGGTGGGGCCAGCGGTGAAAGCACAACTCAGGCTGACCGTTCCGCTGAAGCCATTGGATGGGGTGAGTGTCAGGGTTACAGGCTTACTTTGGCCTGCAGAGAGGGCAAGGGAGGTGGACGCCGCAGACAGTGCCGCATCCGTGACGGTGAATGCTACCGGGCCCCCGCTGCTTCCCGTAAAGCTGGCATCTCCTGAGTAGACGGCGCTGATGCTATGCGGGCCAGGGTCATAAGAATAGATTGGCAGTTCGGCGCTGCCATTGGAGTTGACAGCCACCGTGCTGGCAGTGACAGGCGCGTGAGTATCCGTAAAGGTGACGGAACCAGTTCCCAGTGGAGTGGGAGATGTCTGTCCCTTCTGCGACTGGCCAATGGGCGTGGCGTCGACAGAGACGTAGGTTCCATAAGGGAAGCTCGTGTTAGCGACGCTGACCAGGTTGTTGCCTACGATGGTTTGGGCGGTGAGCTGGAGAGTACTGGCCTCCGGGGCTACTGTGATCTGGACTGCAGGAGAAGCGCTGCCTGAGAAAATTGTATCGCCTCCGTAATTTGCAGAGACCGAGTAACTACCGCCGGGGAAGTAGCTGTAGCTGGTCGAGGCGGTCCCGGACGTGCCCAGGGTTAGGAAGCCTAATCCCCCTGCATCCGCACTGGTGTTGCTGCTGACGAGACCTACATCTCCGGTGGGCGTGCCGCCGCTGCCGGAGACGCCTATATTGATCGTTACTGGCGTGCCATGGGTGAAGGTTGTCTGACTAAGGCTGAGCGTGGTTGTGCTGGCGCTAAGGCCCGCGCTGGCCCAGTTCTTGATCATCGCAGTGGCATCGACACTGCCGAGACCAGAGGCGAGATCGTAGCCCGTGCCTGCGTCATAGCCGGTGAGGAAGCTGTTGGTGCCGCAGTTCGCGGCCGTTCCCCCGCTGCAATAGACAGAGATATTGCCCGTTGTGACGTCATGAAAGACGGCGGGAGCGGTCTGTGAGAGTTTGTAAAGCACGCTGTTCGCCTGGCCCAGCCTGTGGCCAACGCTCTGTTGCACCAACGCCAGCATTCCTGCGAAGGCGGGGGCGGAGGTCGATGTGCCACCGAAGCCCGAGAGGTAATAGGTGTTGGTGGAGGTGTTGGGTACGCAGTCTGTAATCGTCACTCCGGACGAGTTGACATAGGGAGAAGCGCAGACGGCCCACGTTGCAGAGTAGAGGCCATCCGCGGCCAGCAGGGAGACATCGGGCAGGTCTCGCACCCCATCCTGAGGCGTGACGTTCTTCTGCCATGCCGGCTTGGTGTAGTAGATGCTTACTCCGCCACCACCACCCCAGATATTCTTGGCTCCGTTTTTATCGGTGAGCGGCGAGTTCTGCGCGAGCTTTCCGTCAAAACTGGTGGAGTCATTCCAGGGACCCTCAGGAATGTACTTCAGGGCTGAGCCGCGAGTGCCTTGACGGTTCGTTGTGCTGGCATAGGTAAGAAAGTTGGTGGGGAGAGTGGTATAGTCCGTTCCGCCGACGGCGATATTGTACGGCGAGGATGCCAATCCGTTTACCCCAAGGCCCTTCGAGGCGACTGTTACCGCGTTAGGATCGTCGCAGCCTGCCGATCCGGAGTCTCCGGTGGATACCGTGACGGAGATACCCTGCGCCGCGGCCTGCTCCCACAGGCTGGAAATGTACTGATTCCCGCTGTTGCCAAAGGCAGCTTCGCAGTTGCCGAAGCTGACGTTGAGAATGCTGGCGGTGTTGTCCTGCAGCGCTCGTGTAATGGCGAGGAAAAGACCATCCTGCAGGGTGGTGCTAGCAGCGGTGTAGAGAATTGTTTTTGCGCCCGGGGCAAGTGCGCCTGATATTTCAAGGTCGAGTAGCGCCTCGTCTTCAGCGTCATTGTGGCCAGGGTCGGTGCCATCCACGATGACCTGTGGGGTATTGGCTGGTAATCCGAAGATCGTGCGGTAGTGGTCCACGTCGGAGGTGTTGATCTGAGAGACGCCGGCGACCGCGATCGTGATGCCCGATCCGTCGTAGGACGGCGTAGTGGAAGAATAGTTGAGGTTCAGAGATGCGTTGGGTGTGTTGTAGATGGTCGCTGCATCGGCTGGGCCCACGTAAAGAAAGTTGCCGCCCGAGGTCGAGGTAAGCAGCGGCGTAACCGTATGCGTACTGGGATCATAGGTGGCGCTGGGGGCTCGCGTGCTGTTTGGCCGAGCCGTAAAGTTGTTCAGCGGGCTGAGGCCTGCAATGACTGGCGCGAGCGCAGTTGGAATACTCGGGTCCGTGGTGTTGGCCCAGTGTTGTTGTCCGTGCACGATAAAGCTATGGATTGAGGTCTGGAATGTCCCCTGAACCTGGCCGACACTGCCGGAGAATTCCAGCGCGGTGCGACCTTTCGATATCTGGTTGACCTGGAACCCGTGACCCTGTAGCCAGTTGGTGACGGTCTGGATATCCGCGTCCGCTGGCCCGTAGAGCTTGCCGAACTCTTCGGGTGTGATGAATTTGTGATAGCTCGGGGACGTGGGATCTTGAAGCGCCCGGAGATACTCATCGAGCGCCTTCTGCTGCTCCGGCGCGCGCTTGAGGAGGAGGAGCATGCGTTCCGCAGGCAGGGAGACGGGAGCCGCGCCGCGATCGAACTCTGCCCGCGCCAGGGGATGAACATTGCCGCGCAGGCGAACCGGCGCGTTCTCGTTGATCGGCGCTGTTATGCGTGAGGGGATGATTGTCTGTGCGTGAAGGCGGGAAACGCCGCCGAAGCCGGTCGTGAGCAGAGCAACTAAAAGGAAGCGCGGAAACGAACCAAGGGCAGAGCGGATCTTCATCAGCATAATGGTCCTGTAAGGGAAGATTCTTATCGTGTGTGCAGCAGCTTTACAAAAAACAAAACGGGATGGAACCATCCGAATCGATCCTGGTAACGGATCCTCCGTGAGGGTACCACCTTGCGCGAATTGCCGCGATATTTTCAGAACTGCGAAAGAATGAGGAGTCGAAAGGTTGTTGCCGGTTGGCGGCGGAATTGTTTTTATATCTCGTGACGGCCTTCCATCGCTCGTGCCATCGTGACCTCATCGGCGTACTCGATGTCACTTCCAGCGGGAACCCCGGTAGCGATGCGCGTTACTTTGACGTGAGTGGGGCGCAAAAGGTCGGCGAGATACACGGCAGTTGCTTCGCCCTCGATGGTGGGGTTGGTGGCCAGAATAACTTCATCGACCTCGCTTGCCTGAACTCGCAGAAGCAGATTGGCGGTGCGCAGATGCTCGGGGCCTACTCCGTGGAGCGGAGAGAGTGTGCCGTGCAGCACGTGATAGACACCACTGTAGGTGCGTGTTTTTTCCACGGATGAGATATTCGTCGGTTCCTCGACAACACAGACGAGTCGCTGATTGCGAGTCGGGCTGGAGCAGTAGATGCAGGGATCGACATCGGTGATGTTGTTGCAGATGGAGCAGAGGCGCAACTTCTCTTTCAACTCGCGGACCGCATCTGCGAGGGCGCTGGCATCCTCCTCGCTGGAGCGCAGAATATGAAATGCGAGGCGCTGGGCGCTCTTGGAGCCGATGCCCGGCAGCTTCTTCAATTCGTCGATGAGCCGCGACATGGGCTCGGCAAATCTTGACAATCGGAACTCTCCCAAAACCGCTCTGCAGAATCTTACGTCAAACCCGGAAGATTGAGGCCGCCGAGCACTCCGCTGAGGTTGGACTGGACCACTTCATCCGCCCGCCGTCCTGCCTCGTTGAAGGCCGCGGCGAGCAGATCCTCCAGCATCTCGACATCGGCGGTGCTGCCACTAAGGCTCATGACGGCAGCAGGATCAATTCTGACCTTCAGCACCTGCTTGCGCCCGTTCATGGTGATCGTGACGGCACCACCGCCCGCAGTGCCCTCGACAACCGTCTGACCGAGCTTCTGCTGAACCTGCTCCTGCATCTGGCGGGCCTGTTCCAGCATCTCCTGCAGTTTTAGTGGATTCATCTCGTGTCTCCGTCGAAATGTGACCTAGCTCTTCTCGCTAAGGTCGAGAACGTTGCGTACCTCAGCCTGAAAGAGGTCCTGCGCCTGCTGAACCAGTGGGTGCTTGAGCGCGCGGCCATGGGCGCTGCCCTCGCTGGCCTTGCGGGGGGGAGCCTTTGTTTCGCCGCCTTTGCTGTCTCCGTTGCCGGGAACGACGGAAAGCTTCTGTGTCCAGCCACCGGCGCGCATGGCGTTTCGCGCAATCTTGTCGGCCTCGGCGTTCATGGTGAGGCCGAGCATGGTCTTCTTAATAGCAACTTCCGCCTGGATCGTACTTCCCGAAAGAGACCATGTACCGGCGGCCAGCAAAGCCGCGGCGGTGTGATGACCGCCATTCTCCAGTGCGGCGGAGACGGCTTCGCGGATTGCATCGAGATCGATCCCTGCGTCTGGGCTTGCGGGTTTGGCCTCGGGAGCCAGGGCGAGAGCCCCAGAGGTTCCGTTCCCGGTAATGGGAGCCGCGGCAGCTGGCTGTCGCGATGGGGGAGTCTCAGCCTCGGGCGCAGTGGCCACGACGGGTTGGGAGGCAGCTTCGATCGGCGCGAGCGGGCGTGGCGATGCCGGACTGGGCATCGGTCCAGAACTGGCAATCGGTGGGGGGCTGGAGATTGGCGCAGGACTGGGAACTGAGACAGGGCTGGGGACTGGCGCAGGACTGCCCGAGGCCGCGAGATCAACCATGCCTTTGACAGCCGGCGTGCTCTGCAACACTTCTCCGCCAGACTTGCGATTGCGGTCCGCCTCAAACGGAGAAAAAGAAGGCGCCGCCTTGGCTGGGGCGGGAGGGGCAGCCGGGCTTGCTGGAGCCGTCGTGCGCGCTGACGTGTGTGCCGTCTCCGTGTGTGCCGTCTGCGTGTGCGAAGCTGCCGCCGACGGGGTGCTGCTGCGGCCAGAGGACGGCAAGGTCGCGGCTGGACGGGACATTCCGGACTTTGCGCCGCCCACGGGCAACTGGCTCAGCAATTCCTCGATAGGCAACAAGCGTTGCAGATGGACCAGCTTTATCAGGCCGAGTTCCAGGTGGAAGCGCTGCTCCTGCCGGTAGTTCAGCTCGTCGAAGGTTCGCAGCATCATTTGCAGGAATCGGGACAGGTCTTCTTCGCTAAAGAGGCTGGCGGAGCGTACCGCGCGTGCCCGTTCGTCGGGAGAGAGCTGGATGAGCTCCGTCGCCTCTCCACCCAGCCGGGCCATGAGGCAGTTACGCAGGTAGCGGACAAACTGGCGGGCCAGCTGCGAAGGGCTGTGACCGGCGTTGAGCAGTCGATTGATCTCTTCGATGACGGTGGCGCTCTGGTTGTCGCTGACAGCCTGCAGAACGTGCTCAAAGACGCTGTTGGGCACGGTTCCCATCAGCTCGCGGATCTGCTCCGCATCGAGGCGGGCGCGTCCGTTCTCCATCGGGGCGCTGGCGATGGCCTGGTCCATGATCGACAGTGCATCGCGCATGGAGCCGTCTCCGGCCTCAGCCAGCAGAGCGAGAGCCGCATCCTCCGCGAGAATATCCTCCGCGGTGGCGATGCTGCGCAATTGCGCCAGAATGTCGTCGAAGCGGACGGCATGAAAGCTGAAGTGCTGGCAGCGGGAGCGGATGGTCTGCGGAATGTCTTCCGGCTGCGTTGTCGCCATCATAAAGATGACGTGGTCCGGCGGCTCTTCCAATGTCTTGAGGAGCGCATTGAAGGCCGCATCGGTAATCTGGTGAGCCTCGTCAAGGATGTAGATCTTGTAGCGGTCGCGGGCAGGGGAGTAGCGGGCTGCGTCCCGAAGTTCGCGGATCTCGTCGATGCCGCGGTTGGTCGCGGCGTCGATCTCGATGACATCGACGGCATTCCCGGCGCGAATCTCGGTACAGGATTCGCATATCCCGCAGGGCTCCGGCGTGGGGCGCTGCTCGCTGCCGATGGCGGTTCTGCAATTCAGGGCCATGGCCAGGATGCGGGCAATGGTGGTTTTGCCGATGCCGCGGTGGCCGCTGAAGATGTAGCCATGGGCGATGCGTCCCTGCGACAGGGCATTCATCATGGTGCGGGTAACGTGGTCCTGTCCCGCAACGTCAGAAAAGCGCTGGGGCCGGTATTTGCGAGCTAAAACGAGGTAAGCCATTGTCTCTCGGTGTGTTGCATGCAGGGTAGCTTCGGCAGGCGAAAACAATCCCTAAAAAACTGATTGTATCCGCTCGCCAGCTACCCTGCTTGCGATGCAGTTGCCTCGGCGTCCAATTACGCCAGAATGGCTGTTCGCGATGCGATCTGGATCAGCGCCGGTACCACATCCAGGCGAGAAAACAGGCGAGGATGAGCAAGGCGAAGGTGATCAGCAATTGCAGGCGTTCGGGGCGGCCTGTGGTGTCCCGGGAGAGATGGGGTCCGAGAAATGCGATTGAGTTTCCCAACCCAAAGGCCAGTGCCGCGGTTACGAAATAGACGCTGCGGGGTACGTGGCCCGGAATGAGAGACAGCAGCAACAGGCAGCCGCCCACCGCTACTACGTTCATCAGAACGAGCTTCTGCCATAAACGCATCGAGTCACCGTCTCCCCGTTCCCGATACTATCGCTCTGGATACTAGCGTTCCCGAATCTGCAGAGTCAGGCGCGCGTCCGATTTTGCTTCCCGGCTTGCTTTCCGGGGGCAGTGGTGTGCTGAACCCGGTCGCCGGTAGCAGGCTTGCGGCCGACCATTTTCTTGCCCGATTGCGCCTTTTTGCCTGGGTCCCGTGCGCCCTTCGTTTTGGCCAATGCTGCCTTGGCTGCCCGGCGGCGACGGCGGATTTCCTCGCGGGAATACATGGTTCCGCGGCAAGTTTTCGCGCCACAATTGCAGAAAGCCTCGCTCTCATCTCCATCGTAGAGGTTGTAGTCGTAAGTGAGCTCTTCGCCCGCCGCGATATCCCGGATCGCTTTGATCCAGACGCGCCCCTTCTTTTCGTCCGTTTCGCAATTGGGATCGCAGGAGTGGTTGATGAACATCGCGGTCCCGTGCCCATCGATCACAACGGAGCCGTCGCCGATGCCGAACAGGTAGGTGACCGGCAGGTTCTGATACCTCTCGTCGGCAATTTCTTTTGAAATACGCGGCCCGGTGTACTCGACCACACGGGTATTCGCGCGGATGGGTGAGGTCGTGTAACAGCCGGCTGCATGGATGGCGGAAGAACGGATAATAAGGGCCATGGATTTCAATAGTTTCTGGCCGAGTATAGCAATACGCGGCGACGGCTGCATCCTGCCGGGAACAAAGGCGGAACCAGGCATCTCCATCCTGTGGCAGATCGTCTAGACTGAAGAGGACTATGTTGCGTCCTTCGACTCTCGTCTTTCTCCTTGCCGTGCTGAGTGGCGTTCCTTCGGTGATTCTGGCCCAGGAACAATCCCACCCAGCGACTCCAGAGAAAACCGCATCCACGCCAGCCCAGGGGCCGGGGAGCGATAAGGCTGCCACTGAGTCGGGTCAGCCCCAAAAGAAATCGGGTGCGGAAGAAAATCCTTTTCCAGAGGCGCAGTCGGAGAGTGCAGCCAGGGAAGCGCGGTCAGGACAGGTTCGGGCAGCGCCGGCGGATGAGGCTGGGGAAGGCTCGTCGAGCGCCGCTGGGCAGCCCCCGGATGGCCAGGGTGCGAACTCCACCGATGAGGGGGTTAGTTCCAGCCGAACGCGATTGGAGGGGCTGGACGACAGCGATCCCGATGCCTCCCGAAAAGAACAGAAATCGATCGCCCAGCCCGTACACAATCCCAAGATGGCAGCCGAGGATATCGGGATCGGGAAGATGTATTTCCAGACGGAAAACTATAGGGGAGCCTATATCCGCTACAAAGAGGCCCTGTCGCTGGACCCTGAGAACGCAGACGCTGCATTTGGTATAGCCGAGTCGGCGCGCAAGATGAATCAGATGGACGAAGCAGCGCAGAATTACAAGCTCTACCTCAATCTTGATCCGGATGGACGGCGGGCGAAAGCGGCGCGCAAGGCACTTGCGGAAATTGCAAAATCTGCGCGCTGAATCTCACCACGTGAAGGAAATGGCATACATATTAGGGACGGGCCGGGTCGCGTACTAACACCTTTGTCGCACCAGATAATGCGATGGTATGGTTTGCAATCGCGATCTCAGGTGCTAGCCTCTGCGTGGTTGTTACATTCCGCCGGGAAGGCCGGACAGGGGTAGCTAGATAGGGACTACCAAGTTCTTGGTTGGAGGTCTATCGTCCACGAAAGTGCGTATTGAGGAGCACTTTCGATATCAATTTTGGGTGAAAGAATCGAATGCATCCCATACTTCAGAACGTTGAAAATCTGTTTCATTCCGTCCTGGGTTCGGTTGACGCCGAGGAGGCGCAGGTGCATCCCGGCGGCAATCTGCTGCGCTGGAATGTTCAACAGGTTGTGGAGCATCTGATTCTCACGTATCAACTTACGAGTACGACCCTGACGACCCGGCTGGAGAAACGCCGCCCGACGGCTGCCAAGTGCACTTCGCTGGAATGGTGGCTGCAGATGGTGGTCCTGAGCCTGGGACGGATGCCCAAGGGGGCCTCTGCTCCTCCTGAGACCGTGCCGCCGCAGTCTTCGCTTCCGCTGAGTGGCCGCGAACTCGCGTGGAAGCTCTCCAGTGAGGCCGAAAAGATGGATGAGCTGTTGAGCCAGTGCCGGACGATGTTCGGGCTCCAGAGAGTGGCAAGCCATCAGATTCTGGGGCCGCTCCGGGTGGACCAATGGCGCCGGTTCCACGTGATTCATGGACTTCACCATCTGGACCAGATACAGCGCATTCTGGCGGAAGCTCCCACAAGCCATCTTCCCCGGCAGGCTACGCCTGTGCTTCCGAATGGGGTCAAAAGAAGCCCATATACCAGTGAATCGTACGCCAGCCCAGGAATAACGCGTAGATAGCCGCACAGGCTAGAAATGTGCCAAAGGGAAGCCGCTCTTCGAGCCACCCTTCTTTGCTCTGCTGCGAAGGCTGCAGCAACCGTCCAGCAATTCCTACCAACGCCGCGGCAACCACTGCCACAAAGAAAACCAGTATCGTGCGCTCGACGCGCAGCCACGCCGCGATCATTGCCAGCAGTTTAGCGTCGCCCAGTCCCATTCCTTCCTGGCCGCGGATCCATCGATAGAGCATACGGATAAAAACGATGCATGCGGCGGCGAGTACAGCCGAGGCTGCCGACGCGCCCATTGCGCTCCACGGCGAGGCTGGCGAGGATGCCAGGGATCCGGCTTGCGGTGCGACCAGCGCACGTCCTATCAGTGCACTTCCAGATTCGGCAAAAGCGAAGGCTATACCCAGAACTATTCCAGGCAGCGTGAAGGCATCTGGCAGGCGCATTGTCTCCGCGTCCATCACGGCCAGCCCGAGCAGCAGAAAGCAGAATACGGCGGCTCCGGCGAAGCTCAGGGTCCACCCAAAGGTGAAGTAGCAGGCGATCCAGAGCGCGGGCAGGGCGGCTTCGACGAGTGGATAGCGCAGCGATATTTTGGCGCTGCAGGTGCGGCATCGTCCGCGGAGAAGAATCCAGCTAAGGAGCGGTATGTTGTCGGAAGCCGGAATAAAGGCTCCGCATCGGGGACAGTGGGAACGCGGGGTCACAACCGACTGATGCTGCGGCAGCCGGGAGATGCAGACGTTCAGGAAGCTGCCGAAGGCGAGACCGAAGAGCGTTAGGAAGACGGACGCGAGCAGGGTCATCTCTGGATACTGGCAGTATACGGGGTAGCGCTGCGGAGTTCGGTTTAAAGTGTAGGCATGGATAGCCCGGAATTTCAGCGAAAAGAACAGAATCTGCCAGAGGCCGCATTTGCGGAGGCGGTTGCAATCATGGCGCGTTTGCGAGGTCCCGGTGGTTGCCCGTGGGACCGCGAGCAAAACTTCGACACGATACGAAAGTACACGCTGGAGGAGACCTACGAGGTTCTGGACGCCATCGAGCGCCGGCATTGGACGGACCTGAAGGAAGAACTGGGCGACCTGCTGCTGCAGGTGCTCTTCTATGCGCAGATGGCCACTGAGGCAGGCTACTTCACGATTGCGGAAGTAATCGATGGTTTGAATCGCAAGCTGATTCGCAGGCACCCGCATGTCTTTGGGGAGGAGGCAGCGGCAGCCGCTGGAAATTCTGCGCAACGCTTGACGACGGAGGGTATCGATGCGGCGCAGGTTCTCCGTAATTGGGATGAAATCAAACGGGCGGAGAAGATTGCGCGCGTCGAGGAAGAAGAGAAGGAGTCGCGGCTGGATTCCATTCCGCGTGGGATGCCCGCTTTGTTGGAGGCCGCCAAGCTGGGGTCGCGTGCAGCCAAGAGCGGCTTTGACTGGCCGGAGATAGAAGGACTCTTTGCCAAACTGGATGAAGAGACAGCCGAGCTGAGGGAGGCAATAGCCGAGAGTGCGACATCGGAGGCAGGCTCCCATGCGGCCGTCGAAGCAGAGGTCGGAGATCTGCTGTTCACCGCGGTGAATCTAGCCCGCCGTCTGAAGGTAGATCCCGAGATGGCGCTTCGTGGCACGAATGCGAAGTTTCGAAGGCGATTCCGCGCAATGGAGTGTGCCGCGGCGGAGCCACTGGAATCGCTGCCGTTGGAAGCGCTCGATCACCTGTGGAACGATGCCAAGGAACTCGAGAGGAATGTGGATGGAGGGTTGAAGCCGTGAATGATACTTCAACGGTTACAAATCCTATTTTGATTCGCTCCTGCTCGGGGCTGGAGGAACTTGCCGCCTGTGTCGATCTGCAGATTGAGGTCTGGGGTTACTCCGGCGGAGACGTTATCCCCAGGCGCGAGTTTATCGTGATTCAGAAGATTGGCGGGCAGGTCTTCGGAGCATTTGATACTTCGATCCCGGGAAGTGCTCCGGAGGGAGAGGCGCGCAACCTGATCGGTTTCGCAATGGCTCTTCCCGGTATTCGTAACAGTAAAGGTTACTTACACTCGCATATGCTGGCGGTACGGGCGCCATATCGTAATCGAGGCATTGGCCAGAGGCTGAAACTGAGCCAGCGAGCCGATGCTCTTAGCCGGAAAATTGTCCTGATGGAATGGACTTTCGATCCGCTGGAGATTAAAAACGCTCATTTGAACATTCGCCGGCTGGGAGCGATTGTTCGTCGCTATACGCCGGACTTTTATGGTGTATCCTCATCCCAGTTGCAGGCGGGCATGCCTACGGACCGTCTGCATGCCGAATGGTGGATGGATTCTTCTCGCGTTTGGAGGGCGCTCTCGGGTAATCTCCCAACGACAGAGGTTGTGGAAACGATTCTGATTCCAGCGGCAATCGGGGAGTGGAAGCAGGCGAAGGATCTGACGCAAGCTCTAGCGGCGCAAAGGGAAGTACGGGAGCAGTTTCAGCATGCGTTCGAGCGGGGGCTTGCCGTGATGGACTTCGAAAAGGATGCTGAAGGCAACGGAGTTTTCCAACTTGGAATCGCAGGGGAAGATGCCTTCTGCTGAACGGTTCCTAAACTGTATTGAGACACGGGTTTTATGAAGATAGAGGCTATTTTTCTTCGCGAACTTCGTATCCCGCTTGTGCGGCCTTTTGAGACCAGCTTTGGGCGCACGACAGAGCGGCGCATTCTGCTGGCGGAGATTCGCGCAGACGGATTGAGTGGATGGGGAGAGTGCACTGCTGGAGAGCATCCCTACTACAGCGATGAGACAGTGGATACTGCCTGGACCATAATGCTGGCCGAACTGGCGCCCGTTCTCGCTGCGGCTGAGGTTGCGCACCCGGGAAAGATTCCGCACCTCTTTGGGCGAGTGCGTGGGCATCGCATGGCAAAGGCGGCGCTGGAGAATGCGGTCTGGGACCTGCAGGCGCAGATGGAGGGTGTGCCGCTGGCACAGTTGCTGGGCGGAGTTCGGGAAGTGATTCCGTGCGGGGTTTCGATTGGGATTCAGCCGAGCATAGAACTCCTGATGGCGGAAGTGGAGAAGGAACTGGCCGCCGGATATCAACGGATAAAGCTGAAGTGCAAGCCGGGCTGGGATACCGAGGTTTTTCGAGCAGTACGCCAGCGCTGGCCGGAGATTTTGCTGAGCTGCGACGCCAATTCTGCATATCGTGTGCGGGATTCCAATCATCTGTTGAGCTTCGATGAATTTGGATTGTTGATGATCGAGCAGCCTCTATGGGCAGACGATTTTTATTTCCATTCGATGTTGCAGAAGCAGTTGGAGACGTCAATTTGCCTGGATGAATCGATTCGTAACCGGCGCGATGCTCTGGCGGCAATCGACATGGAATCATGCCGCATCATCAACATCAAACTGGGCCGGGTGGGTGGTTTCAGCGAGGCCATCGCGGTGCATAATGTTGCGCATGAGCGGGGAATCCCTGTGTGGTGCGGAGGCATGCTGGAGACGGGGATTGGCCGCGCCCACAACATCGCTCTTTCTTCCCTGGAGAACTTCTCCCTGCCAGGAGATGTCTCGGCCTCCAAGCGGTATTGGGCTGAAGACATTATCGAGCCGGAGGTGACTGTCTCTTCCGCCGGGGAGATTCAAGTGCCTACGACACCAGGGCGGGGCTTTGAAGTAAAGACAGAGCTTGTGGAGCGCCTCACCGTACGCAAAGAGACTATCCGCGCGCTGGAACTGGTGTCCTGAGACGGCTATCTCCCCGACGCCGGAACCAGAGGGTATGAGTTGGATTGCAGCAGGTGAACCGCATCCTGATAGGTTAATTCTCTTGGGACGGGTTGAAAGCCGCTCGCAGTTTCCGTGATGTGGAAGGTCAGCGTTTTGAGCATGAGGGCCTTTCCCACGAGGTCCATCTTCATGTTTACCAGTTGCCAGTTGTGATTGCCGATGTCGGCATTCTCAATGTGAATGTCGCCTCCCTTGTAGAGCCGCCCGAGGATGCCCCATCCAAAATCCACATCCTGAAAGAGGTGAGCATCGAGGCGCACCATTCGCTCCTGCGCCTGGTCAATCCACAACTCGCCTTCGATTCCGGTGGCCACGCGAGATTCCTGATCGGGAGGGACAAAGTTAGGGTTGGGTTTGAAGTGGAGCTTGATCGCCGGACCGCTGGGTGCTTGCGCCATGCCAGCGTAGGAGTAGAGAAACGCGTCGGGCATCACCTTGATGAGCTTATTGGCGCGGTCTGCGTCTTCCTTTTCCCGCCTACGCCGATGCTCCTGTATCTCTGGCTGATCGAGCAGCCGCTGTAAACGGGCGTGTTCAGCCTGCTCCTGTTCTGGAGAGAGAGGCATGTCATTGACCGCGATGAGGCGGGCGACGCTGCCTTCCCGTGTCTGTATGATCTCCTTAGTCGTGGCCCCCTTCTGATCCCTTTTATGGATCGTAAACCGGACAGGACTTGGGTTCTGTGTTCCCCGGCTCTGGTTTGCCTGCATCTCATTGGCCGCGGCGCGGCGGACGAGGGCCATAACATCGCCGGTAAAGTCGTTTTTGCTCTGTGCTGAGGTGGCCGGTGGCGCAAAGGCGGTCACCGCTAGAAATATTGTAGTAAGAAGGCGCCATAGCAGCGCTTGTACAGTTGGTCGCATCGAAGTTATATCTACCAAAATACTCGCATAGGAATTCTTCGTGGGAGAACTCACCGATCGGCTATCACAATCATTCTCCTGTTTGATTAGACGCAAGTTGTCTCGAAGAGGTTCAACCGGCAAGTATGTTGCAGTTGTGTTGTTGTAGCGACGTGTTGATGGGCGGCCACAAAGATACGCCGAGCGGGAAAACGACGGGCAAGGGCGTATCGCTGATGGTTCAAAGGGCTTCTTTCATGTGCCGGGCGATTGCGGCACGCTTCAAGTGTTTCGTATAGTTCGATTGAGTCCCAGATGGATTGAGGAGAGATAAATGATTCCAGGTGAGAACGCTGCAGCGGTGATAGGCAAATCCGTGGAAATCCGCGGAGAAGTGAAGGGCAACGAAGACCTGGTGGTTGACGGGCATATTGAGGGAACCATTACGCTCTCGGATAGCCGGCTGACCGTTGGCGCGAACGCCCGTGTACAGGCGAATGTCTCTGCACGGGATGTAATTGTGCAGGGCGTGCTTACTGGGAACATTCTTGCGACTGGCAGAGTGGAGCTTCGGCAAGGTGCAACTTTGCTGGGCGACATTCGGGCAGCTCGTCTTTCCATTGAGGAAAATGCAAACTTCACCGGCAAGGTAGACTTAGTGTCAGCACCCTCCGCAGCCAAAGTTGAGGCGCCTGTAACCTCGGCAGCGCAGGGCGCCCACTCCACCCTGCCGGTCCGCGGCTAATTGAGCGGGGACCAGCAACAGTTGCCAGCGTGCTGTCGACTGGGAAGACGGGAACGTGCTGCGTAAGATATTCCAACGAAGTCATTCTGGCGATCGCCGCTCAGAGAGCCCCACATTGCTCTCAGGTCCTCGTGTGCCTCGGCATTCGAGCGGCTGGTCCGCTATGCTGAAGCACCTGAAAGCCGAGCCAAACCTGCGCATTCTCGACATCGGCCCGACGTCTCCCTCGAATATCAACTTCCTCACCGGCCTTGGCCATAGTGTCTACATGGCGGACATTGTGCATGAAGCGATGAAGCCAGACTGGGTGAAGCCAGCGGCTGAGGGCGAAGAAGGGGCCGCTGAGCAATACGACACGGAAGCATTTCTGGCACAGAACCTTGAATTCTCAGGACGGATGTTCGATGTCGTTCTTTTATGGACAACGCTGGATTATCTGCCCGAGCCCATGATTGCTCCTGTGATCGAGAGATTCCATTCCTGCATGCAACCCGGCGGGCGGATTCTTGCACTGTTCCACACGAAGAAGGCAGGCGCGGAGACCGCGTTTTGTCGCTACCATCTTACGGATTCGGACAGTATTGAGATGCAGGAGAGCGAACACTATCCGGTGCAAAGGGTTTTTACCAACCGGGGTATCGAGAAGATATTCGAGGCGTATAGCAACTACAAATTCTTTCTCGCGAAAGATAACGTCTACGAAGTGATCATTACTCGATAGCCGGGAACTCCAGGTGGAGGGAATTTCTTTATGAGCAAGTTGCGCGGAACAGTAGTTACGTGGCTGGGACACGCTACCGTTCATGTTCTTACCGGCGGTGGAACATCTATCCTGATCGATCCGTTTATCGAGCAGAATCCCAGTTTCCCAAAGAACTATAAGCTTCCTGAAAAGCTAGACCTGATCGTGGTCACACATGGGCACTTTGACCACATCGCAGATGCGGCGACGCAGGCGAAGAAGCACAACTGCATGGTTGTGGCGATCTTTGAAGTCGCGAGCTGGCTTGCTTCCAAGGGAGTTACCCAGACGAATGGGATGAATATTGGAGGATCGGTTCGCTTCCAGGATGTGGTTCTGACGATGGTCGAAGCAAAGCATTCTTCTGGTATTCACGATGGGGATAAGACGATCTATGGCGGCGAGCCGGCGGGATTTGTGCTCACCATCGATAATGGACCCGTGCTCTATCACGCTGGAGATACCGCGGTCTTCAGTGATATGAAGCTCATCCGCGAACTGTATTCTCCTGAGGTAGCCATGCTGCCGATTGGAGGCCACTACACGATGGGACCGCGAGAGGCGGCGCTGGCTGCGAAGTATCTAGGCGCCAGGATAGTTCTGCCGATTCACTATGGAACATTTCCGCCGCTAAAGGGTACACCGAAAGAGTTGGCAGAGCATTTGAAAGATAGCGGGATTGAAGTTGCAAAGATAAAGGCCGGAGAAACCTTACAGTAGCTTGATGTATAAGAACAAACAAAGGGCAGATCGCTATTCGATCTGCCCTTTGTTCTTGGGAGCTTTTGCAGGCCCGACTACTTTACGGCTTTCGCCGCCTGTTGCTTCTTCCGTTCGGCCCAACGCCGCTTCATAGCATCCGCAATTCGTTTGCGGCCTTCTGGACTTAGCTTTCTCTTGGTTTTTCCAACCGTCTTTGCTGCTGTTGAAGAGCTGGTCACTACCTTTTTCTTCCGGCCACGGCGCCTGGGAGCCTCATTCGCAGTATCTCCCGCCAAGAGGGCTCTAACTTGCTGCAACCTGGATATCTCTTTGTCGATTTCCTGTAGGATCTCTGAAACCTGCACTCTTCCTCCTCTTAAGCCTTCTCTCGTTGCAAAGCCTAAGACTTGCCTTAACTTCACGATACGCAAAATACTCCTTCTTTGACAAATGTCAAAGAGAATAACTCGGGAGTTAGATGCTAATTGTGGAGGAAGGTGGGATATGGGAGAGCAAGAGAAATGGTATCGAGCAGGGAATTGCAGTGCAGCATCTAGCTTCTAAGGTTCCGTATCGTTGGGATCATTAAAGCCCTTGGGAGCAGGCATGGATACATTGGAAGGTTGCTCAGTTAGTTCTGGATAAGAAGAACCTAGACTTCTCACCTGGTGGCCGCTAAGGGCGGAGCGGCGCATATCTTTCAGTGTCTCCTCCTTATCGCGTGCATACTCTGTGGCCAGACGGGTTAAAGCATAAGTGACGATATCGCTGTGATGCAGACTCTGCATATCCGGATCACGGTGGAAGTTTAGCCATAGGCGATGGACAAGCTGCACGTCATCGGCCTGTAGCGTGGGTACATGCGGACCAATGTGAAATGCCTGTGCCTCGCCATCAGGGGCAACTACGTAAAAGGTGAACTGACGTTTGGGATCTGGGATCACTTCCCACGCCTGGCCGACATGAAATGCCTGGTCTTCCGCAGTCATTCGACTGGATAGTCCAGAGACTACAGCGTCGGCTTCCAGCGAGTTTGCGGTCTGAACCAGAGCTGCGAAGACATCGCCGGCAGGTACTACCAGCAGGGAGATATGCTTTCCAAAGCTCTCCGCTACGGACACGGCTTTGGTGAAGACCATCTGCTCATGTTCGCTGAATAACTGCTCGGACGCTTCGACATATTCCGGTCCGCCAACGCCCATGACGCGAGCGGTAAGAACGACGATGTCCTGCACGTCTGTGTCCGTACGTGCCAGCGCCCATTTGAGTGCAAACGGATTCGCCGCATCGCGCATGGTGACCATTACACTGCCGGTCTTTATCTTCAGCGCTTCACGGCCCACCGTGTCTTCATGCTCAAGCTGGAAGTGCTCCTTCATCTGCTGGGTAGTTATGGCATGGCGCCGTTTAATCTGCCGTTCCGAGAAGCTGAATATGCAGAAGAAGGTGGCCGCAAAAGCGACCCCGCTCACCGTAGCGACCGTCTTGGTAAAGAAGTTCACGATGGCCGTACAGACCAGAACCATGAAGACGGAGGTCAGGCCGACCGGAATTTCCAGCTTGCCGATACGGAAGTTTGGTGGCACCTTCCATCCGCGCTCGCCCTTGTACTTGTAGCGCAGGACGAGCATTGCCAGGCTGTTGAACGTAAAGCTCCAGATGACGCCAAAGGCGTACGCTTCGCCCAGGGTGATGACATTGCCCCGGCTGGCTATGATCGTGAAAAGTTGGAGGAGCGCAACCATGTTCACGATGCGGTAGCTGGTGCCATAGCGCTTCTGCGGTTTACGGAACCAGTCCGTAAGAACGCCATCCTCTGCTACCCGCATCAATACGCCGGTCGAGCCAATCATGGAGGTATTGATCGCGCCAGAGAGGATGAGGAATCCAACAACAACGACAAAGACGCGGAAGGCAATCCGCAATACCTGCGGGCCTACCATATACATCGCCATTCCAGCGATCAGGTTATCGCGATAGATGGGCACGCGAACCGCGTCGGGAATCAGCATTACGGCGAGCATCGATGCCATGCCGGTGAACACGAGGCTGTAGATCGCGATCACAATCGCGGCACGCTTGAGATTCTTCAGCTTGGGGTGTTCGATTTCACGGTTGACCTGGGCAAGGGACTCCTCGCCGCTCATCGCCAGGACGGAGTGGCCAAAGGCCATGATGACGCCGAAGAGGCCGAGAGCTCCGGCGGCCTTCGTATGCCGAAAGAGACCAAGGGCGTCACTGCTGAAATGCAGATGAGATGGAGTGGGGAATGGAGGGAGTTTTGCGCCAAGGTGGATGGCGGAATAAATGCCCCAGACGAGAAGGATGACGACCATGACGGTCGTGATCTTCATAGCTTCCATCGCCCGGTCGCTGGATTCTTCAATGCCCTTGATGTTCTGCCACCAGTAAAAGATGGTCACCGCCGCTGCCAGCACAGCAGAGGTTCCATTCATGGGCAGTTGCGTTGCCTGTTGGTTCGCGTTTAGAAGAGCATGGGGCAACCACCCATGCATCGCGCTTACCGACATCATTTCATTGAGCAGGCCCGTAATATACTGTCCGGCAGACACGCCGGATATTGGTCCCGTAAGGATGTAGTCAAACATCAGGGCGGAGACGCTGAGCTTAGCAAAGGTTCCGCCAAGTGCTTCTTTGACCACGCGGTAAACGCCGCCGCGCGTGAACATGGAACAACTCTCCACATAAACGGCTCGCACCGCGAAGGAGAAGAGCATAACTCCGAGGATGAACCAGGGGGCGGACTTGCCGACGGCTTCTTCCGAAATGCCTCCGGCGTAGAAAGCGGAGGAGCCCAGATCATTGAGGACGATAGCTGCGGCTCGCCAGAAGGAGATGAAGGTGAGCATCACCGAGGACGCCACTACCAGCCGTACACGATTTGAAGGAGCCTGGGTGGTAGTTTGATCCATGGATAAGGTTTGTTTCAAAGCTAGCTAATCGAAGATTCTGTAACTGTTTGCCGCCCAGGGCTGAGTGTATGTCTGAATTTCGATGCAGTCAACAACGTCTTTGGTGTGGAGGGCGGTCATTCTTGTCCAAAGAGTTCCACGAGGTCCTCAACAAAACTGATGACGACAACGATGGACGAGCCAGCCATTCCAATAAAAAAGGTGATGGTTAGTACATGCATCGCGAAGTGGAGGAGTTCCTGTAGCATGATGCTGAATTGTAACCTGAAGAGAGGCACGTGGAACGAATTATGATGCGACGGAGAATGGTAGACTCTGCCCGATGAATACGCTCAAGAATCTGCCTTGGGTCCATGCAGTCCTGTCCGCGTTTCTTCTCTTGCTGCCGTTTCCGATCGCCGGGCCAGTGCCCTGGTGGCGTACGGTCTTTGGCTGGGCGGCGCTGGTACCGCTGATTTTTGCGTTGCTGCATGGCAATCGTGTGGCCGAGCCGCATTATCTGCGCCGTAGCGCGCTGCTTGCATACCTTACGGGTGTGCTTTGGTATCTGGGGAATTGCTACTGGATCTACCAGACGATGTTCTACTACGGTGGAATTTCAGCGGCTGCTTCCGCGGCGATTCTACTGGGATACAGCCTTGTTCTCGGGCTTTACTTCGCGCTATTTGGATTTTTTATCGCGCTCATGCGCAAAAGCTTTGGCCGGAACCTGCCAGCCTTGCTGGCGGTTCCCATATTCTGGGTGGCGCTGGAGTTTGCCGCGTCCCGCATCACCAGTGTTCCGTGGGACCAACTGGGCTACTCACAGGTAGAGAACTACTGGCTGACCCGGATTGCAACCATCACAGGCGTGTATGGACTATCTTTCCTGCTGGCATCCGTTAGTGCGCTGCTGGCGGCGGCGCTTCTGGCGGGCACTCGCAAACTCCAGCTACAGCTTGGCGTTGTGGGGTTGCTGCTTGCAGTCTGCCTGCAGATGGGGCATTTCTTCCCCCCGCCTCAGCAGCCTACGCAGGCAACCGCCGTTCTCATGCAGCCTAACTTGAGCGTAAAGAGCAATCAGGACTGGGTAGGCGCAGACTATGACGCGCATGCCCAGGCTTTTTCAGCCTTGAGCAAGCAAACCTGCGGCACCTATATCGCCGGGATGCCGGAGACGGGTGCGCCATCGATCGAGGTTCCCTGTACGCAACCTGCGAAATTACCAGCGGTGATCGTCTGGCCGGAAGCACCTACTGCATTTCGAGATATAGATCCGCGCTTTCAGGACGTGATGCGCCGGCTTGCAACGGAGACCGGCGCTTCGGTGATTGCCGGAATTATAGGGATCGATGTAAAGCCGGAGAGCTACCAGATATTTAACTCGGCACAGATAGTTGCGCCCAGCGGACAGTTTGTCGGGCGCTATGACAAGATTCACCTGGTACCGTTTGGCGAGTACGTGCCCTTCAAGAATCTGCTCACGTTCGCGGGCCACCTGACCCGGAATGTCTCTGACTTTGGGCGCGGGGAGTATCGCAAGGTCTTTCGCACCAGCGGGCACCGCTACGGAGTCTTTATCTGCTACGAATCGATCTTTGCCGACGAGGTACGCCAGTTTGCGGTGAATGGAGCCGAGGTCTTCGTGAACATCTCCGATGACGGATGGTATGGAGACACCAGCGCTCCCTGGCAGCACCTCAACATGGCGCGCATGCGTGCCATTGAAAACCGGCGCTGGATCCTTCGCGATACCAATAACGGCACGACAACCATCATCGATCCCTATGGCCGGTTGACGGTAAGCATCCCGCGGAATCAGCAGAGTTCGCTCTATGGCAGCTATGGGTTCCGTGACGACCTGACCTTCTATTCGACCCATGGCGACATCTTTGCAATCCTGTGTGCCATAATCGCGATAGTGGCAACGGCACGGGCGGGGAAGTTGTTGTACATTCGCCGCCGCCAGATTCTTCTTGAAAAGACAGGTCTCCTTACGTGATGACAATCAACGAACTCGAATTCGCCTACACCCAGGTGAGCGAAAAAGTTCGCGACCTGCGGGAGTATCTTTGACCCCGCACGACAGCGCAGCGAGCTAGCTTCCGTCGAGGCGAAGCTCTCGGACCCCGGCCTCTGGTCCAATCCCGCACTCTCTCAACCACTTATGCGTGATCGCAAGCGACTGGAGTCGCGTCTGGCGGATGCCGCCGAGTTGACGCGGCGAACCGGCGACATCGAGGCATACTTCGAACTGGCACGGGAGGGCGAGCCTGTCGAGGCGGACCTGGAGCGTGAGATCCACGCACTCGGCGAGTTTGTCGACGAGCTGGAATCGCGCACCATGCTCTCTCAGGAGACCGATCCTCTGAATGCGATTGTCACGGTGCATCCCGGTGCGGGCGGCACGGAGTCGCAGGACTGGGCCGAGATGCTGATGCGAATGTATCTGCGATGGGCAGAGCGTCAAGGCTTCAAGACAGAGGTCAACGACTACCAGGATGGGGAGGAAGCCGGCATCAAGTCGGCAACGTTCACGATCACGGGAGAGAATTCCTACGGGATGCTATGCGGAGAGATAGGGGTTCACCGGCTCGTTCGCATTTCCCCGTTTGACCAGGCCAAGCGGAGGCATACCTCGTTTGCCAGCGTCTATGTATCGCCGGAGATTGATGACTCGATCGAGATCGATATCAAGAGCGAAGACCTGCGTGTGGATACCTACCGCTCCGGCGGCAAGGGCGGCCAGCATGTGAACACCACGGACTCGGCCGTCCGCATCACCCACTTGCCGACAAATATCGTGGTGCAGTGCCAGAACGAGCGTTCGCAGCATAAGAATCGCGAACGGGCCATGAAGATGCTGCGTTCGCGCCTGTACGAATATGAGCTGGAAAAGAAGCGGGCAGTGACCAAGCAGGTGGAAGACGCCAAGCTCGAAATTAATTTTGGTTCGCAGATCCGCTCCTACGTCCTCCAGCCCTATCGCATCGCAAAGGATCACCGGACGAAGGTGGAAGTGGGCGATGTGGATCGCGTATTGGATGGCTATCTGGAGCCTTTTATTCGCGGATATCTGCTGATGCGGCGGCAGGGCGGCGTGCCTGCGGCGGTCGAAGCGGGTGACGATCTGGATGACTAGATCCAGCATCTCAAGGGGTTTGAGCTTGAGCCACTGGGAGGCAACTGACAGATGAACGAGCCAGAGACGATCGAAGAGATTCTACGGAACACCAAAACCATTGCCGTCATCGGATTGTCTGACAAGGCTGACCGCCCAAGCTTTGGAGTTTCCCGCTACATGCAGCAGCAAGGCTATCGCATTGTTCCGGTGAACCCCGCAGCCACGCAGATTCTTGGGGAGACCTGCTATCCCACGCTGGAGGATGCATGCCGGGCCGTCGGAAAGATTGACCTGGTGGATGTATTTCGCGCTTCAGCGTTTGTTCCGGAGATTGTGAAAGATGTAATGCGGCTCAAAATTCCGTATCTGTGGCTGCAGGAAGGTGTGTGCCACGACGAGGCTGCGGGATGGGCCGAGGCTGACGGCATCAAAGTGGTGATGGACCGCTGTATCTTCAGGGAACACGCCCGTATTTACGGTTGATCGGCTCACATTGCACCTGCCAGGCCTATCCTGCGTAGCTTCGATGCGATGCCGATTCCGGTTAGAATAGAAGGCGAAAGCTTTCGGGCGGGACCACTCTTCATGAAGGCACCCTTGCTTAGAATATGGATCGTTGTCGCCATGCTTGCCACTATGGGAGCGGCGATGCTTCACGCTGCGCCCGTGAGTGCTCCCCATCTGACGGTGGAGTTGCTGACGCCAACTCCAGCTATTGCGTCGCCGGGATCCTTCGAGGCGGGTCTGTATTTCAAGCTGGAGAAGGGGTGGCACATTTACTGGGTCAATGCTGGCGACTCGGGACTTCCGCCGACCGTGAAGTGGAACCTGCCGCCGGGATTCTCCGCGAGCCCCATCCAGTTTCCGACGCCTGGCCGTTTGCCGCTCGGACCCTACATGGATTACGGCTACGAGAACGAGGTGTTATTCCCAATCCCCATGAAGGTGAAGACGGCGCTGAAGCCAGGTCAGCATGAGCCGCTGGCCGCGAAGGTGGATTGGCTGGTGTGCCGTGAGGTCTGCATTCCGGGAAAGGCGAATGTATCGCTCGATATTGCAGGGAGCGCAACCACTCCTCCGCCGGTCAATCCGGATGTGGCTGCGTTGTTCGATCGCCTGAGCAAGACCCTGCCGCAACCGCTTCCCGCGTCATGGCAGGTCCGATTCGCGCCCACTGCGACCGGCTTTCGCATGGCGGTGATTACAGGGAAGAGAGAGTCGGGGGCGCAATTCTTTCCGCTTCATCGGGATGAAATCAGTAATCCCGCTCCGGAGCCGGTTCAGTCACTACCTGACGGATTGCTGATCGACCTGAAGAAGGACGAAGATCTGAAGAAGGATCCAGACCGGCTTCGCGGTCTGATCGTGCTGGACGGCGTCGGCTACCTGGTAAATGCCCAGCAGGGAACCGTGCCCACCGCGCCGATGGCGGCTCCCAGGGCGAGCGCAGGTATGGTGCTGCGGATTGCAGGGCTGGCAATGCTGGGCGGACTGCTGCTGAACCTGATGCCATGCGTCTTCCCGGTGCTGTTTCTGAAGGGTCTGGCGCTGGTACAGTCTTCCACAGAAGATCGCCACCGTATGCGGATGCATGGGATGGTCTATGCCCTCGGCATCCTGGTGTCATTCTGGGCTGTGGTTGCCGCGCTATTGCTGCTTCGTGCAGGTGGACGGCAACTGGGCTGGGGATTTCAATTTCAGTCGCCCGTTTTTGTGGCCCTGATGGCAATGCTGCTGTTCTTCCTTGGCCTGTCGCTCGCAGGACAATTTGAGATCGGCCTGACGCTCACGAGTGCTGGCAGCTCCCTGGCGAAGCGCAGCGGATACACGGGGAGCTTCTTTACCGGAGTGCTGGCGATGGTGGTCGCTACTCCGTGCACGGCTCCGTTTATGGGCGTGGCTATCGGTTTTGCGCTGGCCCAACCTGCGGGAGTTACGTTCCTTATCTTTACGGCGGTCGCGCTTGGCCTGGCGTTGCCTTACCTCCTGTTGACGTTCAATCCGGCATGGACGCGGCTTTTGCCTCGGCCCGGGGCATGGATGGAAGTCTTGAAGCAGGCAACCGCCATTCCGGTATTCGGCACCGTGATCTGGCTGGTGTGGGTGTTTACGCAGTCGGCTGGTGTAAATGCGCTGATCGGCCTGCTGGCTGCGCTCCTGATGCTGGCGGTTGCGGGGTGGATCGTAGGCCGATGGCCGGCAAAGCGGATGGCTTCTGTCTTCGCAATCGTGGTCGCGGCAATCGCCGTGGCTATCCCGGTCTATGCCGTGCGTACCGCGTCTCCAATACAAACGACGGCAAAGTCCGGCGACCTTACATGGGAGCCTTTCACTCCGGCGGCCGTGGAGAAGTATCGCGCACTTGGCAAGCCGGTCTTCGTGGACTTTACCGCGAGCTGGTGTCTGAGCTGCCAGGTAAACGAACACGTGGTGCTCGACCGGAGCGACGTGCAGCAGCGCTTGAAGCAGAGTGGAATGGTGCTGCTACGCGCGGACTGGACGCAGCACGATGGGATGATTGCGCAGACGCTGGCGCAACTGGGCCGCAGCGGAGTGCCGACGTATGCCATCTATCCGGCATCGGCGACTGAACCGCCTCGCCTGCTTCCCGAGGTGCTGACCGCAGGCATCGTTATCGATGCGTTGAATGGTCTTCAGCGGCAGTAACTACTCCTCACGCTTGTGCTTTGCAGCGCGGATCCGCTTGATCTCAGCCATCCGCTGCGCCAGCAGCTTCTCCCGGCCTTCCTGCGTCGGGTGATAGTAGCTGCGTCCCAGCAGGCTTTCCGGCAGGCAGTCCATATCCGCAACGCGGCCCTCTTCGTCATGCGCATATCTGTAGCCTTTGCCGTAGTCGAGGGACTTCATCAGGCTGGTCGGCGCGTTTCTAAGGTGAAGGGGAACGGGTTCGGCGCGCGTCGCCTCAATATCGCTGCGAACCGCACCGTAGGCGGTGTAGACCGCGTTCGACTTTGGAGCCAGCGCCAGGTAGACGACTGCCTGCGCAAGCGCGAGATCTCCTTCCGGCGAACCAAGAAAATCCATGGCATCGCGTGCGGAGAGAGTCAGGTTCAGCGCTTCCGGTGAGGCAAGGCCAATGTCCTCCACCGCCATACGAACTACGCGCCGGGCAATGTACATGGGGTCTTCGCCGCCTTGCAGCATGCGGCCCAGCCAATAGAGAGCAGCATCGGCATCGCTGTTCCGCACAGACTTATGCAGGGCAGAGATGAGGTTGTAATGCTCCTCGCCATGCTTGTCGTAAAGTAGAACCCGCTGCTGCAGCGCTTCCCCGGCAATAGCCTTGGTGATCCGGCCATCGCTGGACATGCGTGCGGCCATCTCCAGCGCGTTATATGCGTTGCGCGCGTCCCCGCTGGAGTAGTCGGCGATCATGGCGAGAGCATCCGCATCGGCTTCGAGGTGCAACGAGCCAAGACCGCGGGTCTCGTCTTTCAGAGCGCGTTCCAGCAGCAGGATCAACTGAGGCTGGGTGAGCGGGTGCAGCGTGAAGACCCGACAGCGCGATAGCAAGGCGGCGATCACTTCAAACGAAGGATTCTCCGTCGTCGCACCGATGAGGCGAATGGTTCCCCGCTCAACGTAGGGAAGAAACGCATCCTGCTGAGCTTTGTTGAAGCGGTGAATCTCGTCGATGAAGAGGATGGTGCGCGAGCCGTAGGCTGCGGCCTTTTCGGCGTCCACCATCACCTGCTTGATCTCCTTGATGCCGCTGAGGACGGCGGAGAACTCGATAAAGCTGGCCTTGGTGGTTTCGGCAATGATCTTGGCAAGCGTGGTCTTTCCAACGCCGGGAGGCCCCCAGAAGATCATCGACGCAGCATCGTCGCGTTCAATCTGGACCCGTAATGGCTTGCCTGGAGCCAGCAGGTGCTCCTGCCCGACGTACTCGTCGAGCGTGCGCGGGCGCATGCGCTCGGCAAGGGGAGCGGCCTGGCTTCTGTCGTGGGCGCTCAGATCGGGCGTTTGATCGAAGAGACTCATGGCCGTGTGAGCTCCCGCGAGGCAAGAGCGGTGGAGAGCAAGCTTCGCTGACGAGACGCCTCATAGAGCACGATGCTGGCCGCGACGGCGGCGTTTAGCGATTCCACCGGTCCGTCACAGGGAATGGTGACGGCTGCATCTGCCTTCTCGAGCAGCGATTGTGACAGCCCGCCGCCCTCATTGCCGATCAGCAGGGCGCAGGGCTGGTTCAGGTTCATCTCCCGCAGAGGGGTGCCCCCATTGACGGTAGTGGCCAGCAGAAGAAGGCGATGCTGCCGCAGCAGGGCCACGGCGTCTCCCTCGCCCATGGCGAACACTGGCAGGCGGAAGGCCGATCCGGAAGAGGCGCGAAGGGCCTTCGGATTCCATTGGCTGACGGTGCCGGGCAAAGCGAGAATGCCGGTTGCGCCAAACGCTTCCGCGGAGCGCAGCAGCGTCCCCATATTGCCGGGATCCTGCAGCCCGGCAGCGACGAGGATCAGGGGCTGGCGGCGAAAGAGATCCTGGGGATCGAAGTGGGGAGGGAGAGCAAGCGCCGCGACTCCCTGGGGGGATTCGGTGGTAAGCGCACTGGCAAAAACCTCCGGCGGAAGCGCAAGAACTTCGGTCTCCGACGCAAGCGGTAGGGTATCCAGCAACGGTTCGCTGCCCTGGCGGAGAAAGACCGTGGTGACCTTCAATCCGCTGCGCAGGGCCTCTTCGACCAGGTGCAAACCTTCCAGAGCGACGGGGTCCTGGGAGCTGCGAGGGCCGCGGGAGAGAGCGGCACGCAGTTCTTTCACCCGGCTATTCTGCCGGCTCTGTACAATGCGAATACGCGTCTGGTTTCGAGCCGTCTGCATCAGTGCGATTCTACCTTGTGTTCCTGCATGGAGTTGCAGGGTGCTCGAGCGGTATGATAGTTTCCGGCTTCGCCAAACGTTTACCTTACCCAGTACGGAGAGACCTTGTCTGCGGAAATCCTGCGCGTCCATCCCGATGAACCTGAAGCGAAGCACGTGGAATACATCGTTTCCTGCCTGAGGAGCGGCAAGGTGGTTGGGATGCCCACCGATACTTTTTACGGTCTTGCGGTGGACCCGGTGAATCTGCAGGCGGTGGAGCGAATTTACCAGATCAAAGGGCGTCTGCGTCACAAGCCGCTCTCTTTGCTGCTGGCCAGCGTAGCCCAGGCTTTTGAGCTGGCGCGCGAGATTGATGCCAACTTTGACCGGTTGGCGGAGCGCTTCTGGCCCGGACCGTTGACGATTATCGTAAAGGCAGGATCGCGCCTGCCTCTGCGCAGCACAGCGAATACGGGAAATGTGGCGCTACGCGTACCAGACTGCGCCATTCCTCGGGCGGTGGTGGAGGCGTTCGGATTGCCCATCACTGCGACGGCAGCCAATCTCCGAGGCATGCCGGAGTGCACGAACGCGAGTGGAGTTCGAGATCAGATTGGCGGGCGGATTCCATTGATCGTGGATGGCGGCCCCACCGGCCGCGCTGTCCCGACGACAATCGTCGATCTTACGGGAGACGGAGACTCCTGGCAGATTTTGCGTGAAGGGGCCATCCCCACCCACGAGGTTGTGATGGCATTGCAGCGCTAACCATGATCGTTCCGGATACAAATCTACGAGGCGCAAGAAAGCCGGGGAGATCTCTGCTGCGATGGCTCCTGCCAACTGCAGTGTTTGTTGCGTTGGGTTGGTTTGCATGGGTCTACTCGCAGATTCAATACTTTGCCGAGCACGATGAGGCCCGGACCGCCGACGCCATTGCGGTCTTCGGTGCGGCGGAGTATGACGGCAGGCCCTCACCGGTCCTGCGGGCCCGTCTGGATCACGCTCTCTCGCTCTACGAGCAGGGAATTGCGCCATTAGTGATTACGCTCGGCGGTGCGGGAGACGAAGTGCACTCGGAGGGCGGCGTGGGCCATGATTATCTGCTGGCGCACGGCGTACCGGAGAGCCAGATCATCGCGGAGACGCAGAGCGTCAATACCGGACAGCAGGCGCGCAGGCTGGCGGTGATCGCCCGCGCGAATCACCTGCGGCGCATCGTCATCGTGAGCGATGGAACCCATCTCTTCCGGATTCATGAGCTATGCGCGGCAGAGGGGCTCGAGGTGTACACCTCTCCGCGGCCGCCGGGCAAAAGCATCAGCGGATATGACTCAGCGGAGCGGATGCTCCACGAGATGATGAGCTATGCGGCGTGGCGGCTGCATATCCACTGGCTTACCGGGGCAACGATCTAGAGGTACACAGAGGCGAGCAGTCCCGCCGATGCGGCAGCGGCCAGGGTTGAGGAGAAGTTGACCGCATCGTTGTTCAGCCATCCCCATCGCTCCAGCGTGGCCCCCAGCAGGCTGTCGACAAACAATCCAAAGTTGGCGCCAGCAAAGGCGAGGATGGCGGCGAGTGGCGAGAGGTGGAGCACCGCCAGCGACACCAGCACAACTATCCCGGCCCCGGCAGCCCCAGCCATCGTTCCCGCAATGCTGATGGCGCCGTCCGTTCCCGGTGGAACCCGCCTGCCGGTGGTGATCATCCGTGGCTGGCCGGACAGGGCCTGCCCCATCTCCGAGGAGACGGTATCGGCTGCGGCCTCCGCCAGCGCAGCAACGATGGCGGGAAGCACTGCTGCTCCGCAGAAAAAGCAGGGCAGGACCGACGGGAGCCAGTCGTGCGCCGAAGCAAGTGGCAAGACCGATGCGGCAACACCGACATTGGCGGCGATCTGCGAGGCTGCTCTGCCGCGGCGGGCTTCGGCGAGACCCCGTTTTTCCTTGCGCTCCCGACGGAATCGGGTTGCCACGTGGGTAAGAAGGAAGACCGCGAGCATCGGGACCAGAGGGGAGCGCCACCAGATCTGACCGGAGATAGACAGTGACAAAGCGAGGAGAGCGCCGGTACATGCCGCCATAGGGGTGACGGCATGCAGAATCCAGGCTGCCAGCGCCAGCGCGCAACATATCCCCACGGAAAGGGCAAAGTGGGGGAAGCCCGCCGGTGCATGGGCGACCACAAGAATCCAGAAAGCAGCCAGCGACAGGGTGGTAGCCAGGATTGCAGTAGATTGCCAGACGAGGATTGGCGCGCGTTCCATCGCGACCGGAGCGGGTTGTTCAGGTAGGGTCATCTTCGCGATCTGGAGCCAGTCTCGGCCTCGAGTGCCTTTCGTGATTTACAATCATGCTTCGAGAGTCAATTTCAGTTCTGCCGTTCTGGTAAGAGTAGCGAAGTACGGCGTTTCCTGGCGGATAAACCGCGCGCCCTGGTACCTGGATACAGCCGCGGCGGGAGTTCCTGGAAGGACTGGAAGTTTAAGTGAGGTATTCACGAGTGTTGAGTCTGACAGGGCCGAAGCGCCCTTGGTGGGCAGCCGGTGGGTTGCTGATGCTGGCCGCAGTTTGCGGCTGTGGAAGTACCTATCGCCCGGTGGTAGTCCCGATCAACCCGACCGGCCCGGCCCCGCAACCTGCCACGCTGGTGGTGGCGCTCTCCCAGCAGAATGCTCCCGGTGCTGTTCCCGACCCTAAGACCCCTGGAGTTGCGACTATTCTGAATTTTTCAGGAGATAGCATCCTCGCCCAGGCGTTTACGGGACCCGGCCCCATCGGCCTTGCTTTAAGCCCAAGCGGGGGGGAGGCCTATACCTTGAACCACGACCAGACGATCAGCTCCTTTCCGGTAACCGCGAGCCTGATGACGAAGAACGTGAACGTGACCACGTTGCTGGCAAGCACGACCCCGGCTAACGTGTTGTCCACGGGAAACGCTGTCTTCCTGTCCGACTCCGCGACGAACCAGGTGGATTTCCTGACCGGAAGCCCGGTCGCCCTGAAGCAGGCAATTCCTGTGGAGATGGGGCCGGTGACGGTGGTGGGGAACTCTGGCGCTCAGCGGGTGTACTCGATCAATCAGATGGTGGCGCCGGGAGTCTGCGACACACCATCGCAGAGCGTGAACGGGAAGGTGGACGCGATTGAGGAGTCTACCAACACGGTTTCAGGTGAAATTACGGTTGGCGCCTGCCCAGTGTATGGAGTGGCCTCTTCCGACAATCGTCGCGTGTTTATCCTCAACCGCGGCAGCGGAACAGTGTCGGTAATCGACGGCCAGACAAACCAGCTCAATGCGGCGACATGGGGTCCGGATCACCAGCCCTGCCCCTATAACTGCCAGACGATCTCCGTTGGCGCAGGTCCGGTGTACGCGCAGATCTACCAGAAGGCCAGCATCCTGGTGACCGCGAACTACGATTCGAATACGGTCAGCTTTATCGACATCTCCACCGACGTGTATGGCAATAATTCGTCCACCTTCGGCAGGGTGCTCGCCACGGTTCCGGTGGGCCATCATCCTGCGACGGTGGCTGTGCTGCAGGACGGCACGCGAGCCTATACCGCCAACCAGGGAGATGGCACGGTCAGCGTGGTCGATATGACCAGCTTCACGGTGAAGAAGACGATTACGGTGATGAGTCAGCCGCGCTCCGTGGCGGCAGTATCGAATGCCTTGATTGGGAAGGTGTACGTAACCTCGCCCACCAGTTCTCAGATAATCGTCATTCGTACGGATACGGACACGATCTCGGCGTCAGTGGATTTGCCGGGCTGGGTCGTGGATCTCCGCACAGGTGGTCAGGTCGCAGGAGGCAGCAATTCGATCAACGCCAGCCGCATCGTTGGTTCCGGAACCCCCTAGAGCACGAGTCAAGCCATGAAGACGAGGCTGGACAAGCTGCTGGTGGCGCGGGGAGTTATCGCGACACGAGAACGCGCCCAGGCAATGATCCTTGCCGGGCGCGTTCTCGTGAACGAGCAGAAGATCGAAAAGCCAGGAGCACCAGTATCCGAGGATGCGGTGTTTCGGCTGCTGGGCGAAGATCTGCGCTATGTGAGCCGGGGCGGGCTCAAGCTCGAAGCGGCGCTCGCGCACTGGAAGATCGACCTGAACGATCGTTTTTGCCTGGATGTCGGAGCCTCGACCGGAGGCTTTACCGACTGCATGTTGCAGCATGGTGCGCGGCGGGTGCTCGCGGTCGATACCGGGTATGGGCAGATAGCCCAAAAGCTGCGATCCGATGCGCGCGTGGAGTTGATGGAGCGTACCAACGCGAGGCTTCTCCAGCCCGGGGGACTGCCTGCAGGCATCACCTTTCTCTCGATGGACGTATCCTTCATCTCGGCCACTTTGGTGCTTCCCTCAGTGATCCCCGCGATCCTGAGTGGCCCGTCATCCGCACTGGAAGCGGTGGTGCTGGTGAAGCCGCAGTTTGAGGCTGGCAGGGAGCATATCGGCAAGGGCGGTATCGTGCGAGATCCTGCCGCACATCAGTTGGCAATCCACCGCGTTCGCCAATGCGTCGATGAGCTTGGCGGCGAGGCTATTGAGATCATCGATTCTCCCATCACAGGGGCAGAGGGCAACAAGGAGTTTCTGTTGCACGCATGTTTTGCGAATGGGTGACCCTGCCCGCAGCGAAGAGCGTGCTCCCTCCGTTACACTGTAGTTCTCATGAGACCCGTTGCGATTATCTCCAAGCCGCAAAAGGAAGAACTGTCCACCCTGATCCCCGAGTTGATCTTATGGTTGAAGGCTCATGGCCTCACTCCCATTCTCGATCCGGTGAGCGGCAACTACACGCAGGAAGCGCGCATCCTGCCGCGGTACGAAATGCCCGCCGAACATCCGGAGCTGGTAGTGGTGCTGGGGGGAGACGGGACACTCCTGGCGGCTGCACGAGTCTTTGCCAAGTCGAACACCCCCATCCTCAGCGTCAATCTTGGCTCCCTTGGCTTTTTGACCGAGGTACGGCTGGGGGATTTGTACTCCACGCTGGAGGGCTGGTACAACGACTGCTGCACGGTGGAATCGCGAGCCATGATTCACGCCGAGCTGTTTCGCCACGGCAAGCTGGACCAGTCCCATGAGGCTCTGAATGACGTAGTGGTCTCCAAGGGCGCGATCGCGCGCATGGGTGACTTCACGATCAAGCTCTTCGATCAGGTGGCGGCCACCTTCAGGGCGGATGGAGTGATCGTTTCCACGCCGACCGGCTCGACAGCCTACACCCTTTCGGCGCACGGCCCTATCCTCGTCCCCAATGTGGATGCGATGGTTGTCACTCCGGTGTGCCCGCACCTGCTGACGATTCGGCCGATTGTGGTGCGAGGGGATTCGGAGATCACGATCAATATCGAAGGTGTGCCGGACCAGACTTTCCTGACGATCGATGGCCAGGAGGCCATTCAGCTCCGTGTTGGCGACGAACTTCGTTGCCGCCGCTCCGACTTTAGTGTGAAGCTCGTTCGATTAGGCGCCACCGGCTTCTTCGACGTGCTGCGGTCGAAGCTGAAGTGGGGCGAGCGATAGAAGTGGCAAATAGGCGGAGAACCATTCGAGGCCTCCGCCTCAGCTATCGCCTGCTGCGCGGAGCTACTTCAACTCGCGGTCAAAAAACTCCGCCATAAAGGTGTGTGCCTCCTTCGTCTCCGGAAGGCGGGGATCATTCCAGAAGGCATGAGGCAGCGCCTCAAAGACGATGAGGCGTGCGTCCACCCCGGAGCGAAGGAAGGCACGATGCAGGATGGTTGTGCCGCTGAGCAGCATATCGCGTCCGCTGGTGATGAAAAGCGTCGGGGGAAGGCCATGCAGGTCCGCGTAGAGCGGAGATAGCACCGGATCTTTAAGGTCGGTGTTTCCAGAATATTGCTCCCGCGACTGCATCGACGCCTGCGGCGGGTCCAGATGGCCGGAAAAGCCGTTCAGCGCATAGAGAGCCTGAGAGTCGCCCGGCTGTGTGAAGTCTCCCATTCCGGAAAAGATGCCGAGGGCTCCGGGGAGTGGGAGACCAAGTTGCCGCAGGCGGATTGCAACCTCCCCTGTAAGAATGGCGCCTGCAGAGGTTCCGTAGAGTCCGATCTTTTCCGGCCTATAGGTCTTCAACAGTTCCTTATATACCGCAACTGTATCCTCGACCGCAGCGGGGAACTGGTGCTCCGGCGACAATCGATAGAGCACCGCAACCACCTTGGTCTGCGAGAGATTAGCGATGGGGATCGTTTCACTCAGGGAACCTGAATCCGCATTGAAGCCGCCGCCATGCACGTTGATCAGGACTCGGTCCTGCTTGCTCTGGGGCGTGGTCAGCGGGGTAATCACCCGCGTGGGTACGCCAGCGATGGTTTGCGAAGTGATGTTGACCGGGTAGAGCGCACGGAAGGCCGCACCCGCGCGCGCCTGCCATTCGTCTGTTCCGCGGCGGCGGTCCGCAAGCGATGTCGGAACCGAAGCGTCCGACGCGGGTTCCGCCAAGCGTTTCTGAGCTTCGGAGCTCACCGTTGTGGGCACCGGTATGATCCGCGTGACGTGGGCCGTGCCATCGCTGGAGATGACGCTGGTATCCGAGAAGGGGATGGGCTTAGCATGCTGCGCCATGCACGAGGCGCTGAGAAAAACAACGCCCGCGAAGGCCATCGCCCCCCATGCATTCGAATACCTTCCGTTGTCCTTCATCCCGATCTCCTCTCTCCCGATGACTTGTCCCCATTCCGTACTTACTCTACCGCCTAGGGCCACAATTCTGAAGCGAATCGTAGTGAGAGGTTCCCGTGTGATGGGTGGCCTTTGTGCTGCGGGCAAAGGCAGCTTACCATCGTAGAAAACTATCTGCGTCGATGGGCGTATGAGGAGTGAATGTCCGCAAATCCTGAATTGCACAAGATCAAGCTGGTCCCTGAATATGCATCAACGGTGGATACGAATTGAGGGGCCATCGATCGATGACGTCACCGAGTCTGATGCAAAACCGCTTGCGTGATCCAGGCTTCCTGCTCGCGCTGGTTGCCGCACTTCTGGCATTCGTGGTTCAGTCCGGAGAGTTGGGCACAGCCGACACGATGCATCGGCTGCAATCGACTCATGCGTTCTGGACGTCAGAGCCGCCGGTGTTTCCAAGCGAATATCCCGAATTCGGAGTGCACGGCAGAGGAGGTACTCTGCAAAGCTGGTATGGCATTGGGCAGTCCTTGCTGATGCTTCCCGCCGATGTAATTGGCACTTACGTGGCGCAGCTTCCCGTGTTTTCCAGCTATGACGGCAATGATCCAGGTGTGCGAAACATCCTCGTCAGTTACAGCACAAATATGCTTATCGCTGTTCTGACTGCGCTGCTTTGTTTCCGTTTTCTGCGGCAATTGAAGTTCAAGACGAGCCATGCGGCTGCGGGAGTTCTGGCTCTGTTGTTCGCAACGACGCACCTCCACTACACGCAGAACATGATGGAGAACAACTACATCTTTCTGCTCACGCTGGCCGGATTGTCCTATCAGTATGAATGGGTTTTGAGCGGAAACCGGCGCGCTCTCTTCCTCGGTTCGGCTGCTTTCGGACTCAATTTGTTGACGCGGCTCACCACTGGCATGGATCTGCTCGCCGGGGGACTCTTCGTGTTGCTGGCGATGCGCATGGAAGGGGTTCGCGGGAAAGATCTTCGCCACCGGAGCCTTATCTATGCAATGACGGCGGTTCCTATCTACGCGGTCTTTGGATTGATCGACCGCCTGTACCAGTACTACCGCTTCGGGTCGTTCTTTCACACTTACGTGAGCATGGTGGCAATGGAGGCACGGCAGCGGAATCCATCGCTGCCGGCGAACTATCCATTTGAGACTCCGCTGCACGTCGGCCTTTTCGGGGCGCTCTTCTCGCCGGAGAAGTCGATATTTCTCTTCGATCCTTTGCTGGTTCTCATGATTCTGCTCGCCGTCGTGAGTTGGAAGCGGTTCAGCCCTGCGGTGAAGGCATACCTCATCATGGCAGCGTTTCTGCTGGCGGAGTATCTCGCGTTCTATTCGCGATACACCGTATGGAGCGGCGACTTTGCGTGGGGAGATCGCTATGTCTCTACAACGGTGGAGTTCGCTGCGCTGCTCGCTGTTCCTCTGCTCCTCAACTATCGGCGCGAGCTGGGCAGGCTGGTCTGGACCTCGGGGATAGTGCTTGTCTGCATCAGCATTTTGATCCAGATCGCATCGCTGGCATTCTGGCTGCCGTTGGAGATTTACCAGATGGAAACGCTGGGGCATCCAACATGGGTGATCGCGTTGCGCTTCCGGAATATTGCCGCCTTCGCATTGGGGAAGATGAATGCCTGGGGCCTGACGAATCACGCCATGACAGAGGATCCATGGGACTATGTGCACATCACGACATGGAATTTTCTGCCCTTCCTGTTGCGGCGAGTGGGAGAAGCTCCTGCCTGGGCGGTGCACGCTGCTTTTGCCATCTGGAGCGCGGCGCTGGCTGCTTTAGCGAGTGTTCTCTGGCGGCTTCGCAAAGTGGTGGCAACTTCCTAGATAACGTGGAAAGGCGTTCAACCAATTCCATTCGAGACGCATCTCTATTCCCAACGATCGTCATAAACACGCCAAAATACAGGAAACGGTTGTGGCTTTTCACCTCACTATGGCATAGTCCCGCCTTACCGAAGGATGCCGGCAGGCTGCTTGAAGGAATCTACGAGACAACGACAGGAGAGGTACTATGGCTGACGTCTCAGAGAGAAGAATCTATCCCGCACACGGCGACCCGATTCGAGTCGTGCCACTGCATCAACCGCAGAATGTCATCGACGCGAAGGCCGCGCCAGCAGTACCACCGCACCTGACCTATCGCAATGGCCCGCTGATCGCCAACGTGGAGGTGTTCACGATCTTTTGGGGAGGCGGATGGCAGACGGCACCAGCCAGCGATTTACTGCCAAAGATCAATAGCTTTTTCACCGACATCCTTACCAGCCCGCTCATCGATCAATTAGGGGAGTACAGCGTTCCTGCTTATACGATCGGTCACGGAAAGTTGGCCGGTTCCATCTCCATTGCCAAGCCGGCTCTGCATAAATCCGTCACAGACACAGCGATTCAGCACTTTCTTCAACATGAAATCGCGACGACGGCTGCGATTCCTCAGCCCGGTCCTAACGTGCTGTACTTCATTTACGTGCAACCCGGCGTAACCGTAGTGCAGGGAGGGAGCGCCTCCTGCCAGGCATTCTGCGGCTATCACAACGACATCTCGGGACAGGTGTTCTATGCGGTGATGCCGTATCCCAGTTGCTCCGGCTGCACTGGAGGCCTGGACGTATTCGCGGCTCTGACCTCTACCAGCTCCCATGAGCTATGTGAGGCGATTACAGATCCGATCCCGGGCCAGGGTTGGTATGACGATAGCAATGGAGAGATCGGCGACATCTGCGCATGGACGACAAAGACCGTTGGCGCATACACCGTGCAGTTGGAGTGGTCCAACAGCGCGGGAAAATGTATTTAGGATTTGACCTGCTCGCGACGGAGCGCAACGCCCGAGTGTAACGAGACTGCCTTAGCAGAGGGCGTCCGCTAAATTACATGCGCTGACGCGCTGCTGCTTACTCGTGGCGCAGTGCCGCGATCGGATCCATGCGCGCTGCTCGAATTGCGGGGATCATTCCTGATATAACGCCAACCAATGCGAGAATCAGGAAAGAGGCAACCATGATTCCGAGAGGCGTCCGCAGCACGAGGTCGCCCTCATGATTGCTCGTCTTGTACATTGCCGAGTAGAGCGGCATTGGCGGGACGAGGTGGGCCACAAGAACAGCAAGTACGGCACCGGCAAGCCCGGCGACAATAGTCAGGGTGAGGCTTTCTACTAGAAACTGACGCAGGATGTCCTGCTTGCGCGCGCCCAGCGCCTTCATCAAGCCGATCTCACGGGTGCGTTCCGTGACGCTTACCAGCATGATATTCATGACCCCGACACCGCCCACGCCCAACGTAAGCGCACCGATGACTCCGAGCAGAACTTCCAGCGCGGTGGAGAATTGAAGGATCTGCTGCGCATCTTCGACGGTGTCCCAATCCGGGGCGGCTTTATCGTCGTGAGGATCGAAGTGATGCTTTTCGGCCAACACCGCGCGCACCTGGCCCAGTGCCTGCTTGTGCAACTCCGGCGAAACGGCTTGGAAGACGATCATGTCGGGATCGCGTTGATGGCGCAGATCACGCATGGCGTCGAAGGGGATAAATGCATTTTCGTTGTCGGGGCCATTGTTGGAGGAGTCCTGAATCTTGAGCGCCAGGATTCCGATGACCTGAAAGGAATGGCCTTCGATGGATACCTGCTCCCCAACGGCGGGTAATCCGGAGAAGAGCTTTGTCGCGGCATGCGGGCCGAAGATAACGACATTTCGATGCTGGGTAAAATCATCTGGCTCAAAGTAGCGGCCTTCGGCCACTTTCAATCGCCGCATGGTGCCATACGTATACTCCACCGCCTTCGACGAGATGTTGACCACGCGAGTTCGATATTTGAAGGAGAGGTTGTCATCGGTCTCGGGGCTGACGGCCTTTACCAGTGGAGCGCCATCCTCGATTGCGGCGATGTCCTCGTACTTTAACTTGACCTTCTTTCCTGAGCGTTGTCCCCCGGCTTGCATGCTGGTCTGCCCGCCCCACACCATTTCGACATTGTTGCCAATGCCGAGAAAGGCTGTGAGGATGCCGCTGCCAAGGCTGCGTCCATAGCTGAGCAGAAGGACGACGGTCACCAGTCCCCAGATGATTCCAAGCATCGTCAGCCCGGAGCGCAGGCGATTGCGCAGGAGCGACTGCAAACTCTGCCGTATCATTTCGCGCAATCCCATGCCGTCTCCTCTATTCGTCGCGTAAGCATTCAATTGGACTCAGCGACGCAGCCCGCCGTGCAGGATAGGTGCCCGCCGTCAGCGTGATGAGCGACAGGGTTAGCAGCGAAAGAAAAACGGCAATGGGAGAAATGACCGGGTGCGGAACAAAATCCGGCAGGGGAATAAAGCGCATCAGGATCGCGATACCAACTCCACCGGCGAAGCCAAGCGCGCCGCTGATCAGCGTGATGGTTGCGGACTCGGCAAGGAATTGTCTCTTGATATCGCGTGCCGTGGCCCCCAGTGCCTTGCGCACCCCGATCTCCCTGGTTCTCTCCGTGACGACGACAAGCATAATGTTCATCACGCCAATTCCTCCCAGGCACAGAGTCAACAGGGCTACTGCGCCAAAGAAGAGGGTCATCACGCTAAAGATTCGCTCCAGCAGCTTCGCGCCTTCGAGTGTGTCCCAGATGAAGAGAGCATCCTTGTCGGTGGGCTCAAAGTGATGGCGAACGGCGAGAATACGATAGAGCTGGGCAATCGCCTCCTCGTGCCTTTCAGGACTTATGGGCTCGATAACGAGATTACTGATTCCTCCACGGATCACTCCCGGGCCATCTTCGGGAGGGAAGTCACGCGCCATGGATGTATACGGTACGAATAGCTGCGAGTTATCCGGGCCGCTTCCGTAGCTGCCGTTCTGTTGCTTCTTCGTCAGAACGCCGATGACCGTGTAGGGAAGTCCCTGCATGAGAAGTTCCTGGCCGACCGCGGAGATGGAGCCGGGAAAGAGTTGATCTTTCGATTCCGCTCCAAGGATCACGACTCGGTATCCGTTGTCTTCGTCGGATTGTGTCATCAGCCGTCCGCTGCTTACGCTGAGAGAGCGAAAGCGCTGATACCCCGGCCACACACCGCGAACGGCGCGGTTGGCCGCATTCCAGAGGCTTACTTGCGATACGTTCCGCCGCAGCTCGGGGCTGACTGTCTTAATGAGGAAGCCCTCGCGCTGGACGGCGCGCGCATCGTCGATGGTCAGGCGAATATCACGGCCTGCGGCATATCCGCCGGCCTGCGCACCAGTCTTGCCACCCCACACAATTGCGATGTCGGTGCCGATAGACCGCATGCGGTGCTTCTGATCTACGTTGAAGCCGATGCCCAGCCCGACAAGAAGAATGACGGAGGCGATTCCCCATGCAATACCGAACATGGTGAGGAAGCTCCGCAGCTTTTGCTCCCACAGGGCGCGCACCGTCTGGTTCAGAATTTCAAGTATCGGCATTGTGTTGACTACGTCCCGGATACAAATTCAGGGCTCTCACCTCCTCTATACGATGCGAATCAGGCTTTGGTTCCTCTGTTCGGAGCAACCGGCGGCGCAGGATGCAAGGCGCACTTCGTATTCATTTCACAGGGGATTTGGACTATAAATGCCGTGTTCCAATTTTTCTTCTCTGGGTGGGTTCAAAAGACCGCGCCGCACACGGCAGCGGCGAAGGGCCTGTGAAGCTGTGGCAGGCATGATCCAGATTTGTGTTGCGGATGACAAGGAGATTGAGATGAATCGAGTTGTGAAGGGGTTGGCCCTGCTGGTTCTCGCTGCCAGTGCGCCTTGTTTCGCCCAGTGCAGTGGAGCCGCGGATGGGATGCTTTCTGGGTTGACCAAGCCGCACGACTATACGCAGAGGCGCGTGTCCAGCTATGACCGGACAGGCGCGAACGCGGATGCGCGCCCTATCCCTCCAGGGGAGACCCTGACGCTGATGGACGACGCGGGGCCGGGAGTCATTACCCATGTGTGGATCACTATCGCCTCCGGTGAGATGTACCACTTGAAGAAGCTTGTGCTCCGGGCTTATTGGGACGGGGAAGCAAGCCCCAGTATTGAGACGCCAATCGGCGACTTCTTCGGCCTGGGACTGGGAGATTACGTGCTCTACCAGTCGGTCCCGCTGGCGGTCGCTCCGGATAAGGCTCTCAACTCCTTTTTCCCCATGCCTTTCCAGAAGCATGCGCGGATCACTGTGACGAATGAAGGGAAGGAACGGGTTCACGCGTTCTACTTCAACATTGACTACCAGCATTGCAATCAGCCGCTGGCTTCGGACACGATGTACTTCCACGCACAGTACAGGCAGGCTACTCCCGCCAAAGGCTGGACCAGCGATTGGAAGAGTAACGGAGACCCTCTTGTCAATCAGAAGACAAACCTGAATGGCGAGGGCAACTACACATGGCTGGAAGCCACAGGCAAGGGCCACTTTGTCGGCGTGACAATGTCGGTTCTGCAGAATCAGGATGCATGGTTTGGAGAAGGCGACGATATGTTCTTTATCGACGGCGAGCATACTCCTTCCATCAATGGCACTGGAACGGAGGACTACTTCCTTGGCGCCTGGGACTTCGGAGATCATGCATTTTCCTATGGGTTGTTTGGCGCGCCGGTAAAGGGTGTCGAACGCGCTGGTGGCCGGTATTCGCTCTATCGCTTCCACCTGGATTCACCGATCCCGTTTAACAAGTCCCTTGTGGCAGGAATCGAGCATGGCAATGCCAACCATCGTTCGGATAACTTCTTCTCCGTGGCCTACTGGTATCAGACGGAGCCGCACGCGAAGTTTCCCGCGCTCCCGTCAGTGGAGGATCGGTTGCCGAGGCTCTATCCCGTGGGCGGTCCAGGGAGTGTTCAAAAATAGACTTGCTTGACACCGTATAACTTGGGGGCAGGAAAACAGCAGCGCCAGTTTTCCTACCCCCAAGCTGACTGCGCCTGCGATACACGAATCCCCGCGCCCGTGCAGGCATGGCGTCCTGCCCGTACGATTCGCCTTTGAGCGTCGAAGGCAATAGAATCACTCAAACCACAGTGACTCCATTTTCTACGGCTCCAATTCGCAATACGTGTGTGCCCGCGGTACCCCGCCGCCGCTGGAGGATCGCATTCCTGTTGGGACTGGGCGTGCTGGTCAACTACTTTGACCGGGTAAACCTCTCCGTCTCGCAGGGCGCGCTGCACGCGGAGTTTGGCATCTCCATCGTTACCTTCGGATATCTACTAAGCGCCTACAACCTGACATATGCGCTGCTGCAGCTTCCGGTCGGAGTGCTGCTCGATCGCTTCGGGGTGAAGAAGGTCGGGCGCTTCAGCACACTCATCTGGAGTCTGGCATCGTTTGGTGCAGCGGCTTCGACAGGAGTTACGGGGTTGTTTTCCTCGCGATTTCTGCTGGGAGTTGGGGAGGCTCCCACATTCCCGGCCAACGCAAAGGCCGTTGGCTACTGGTTTCCGCGGCAGGAGCGGAGCCTGGCGACAGCGATCTTCGATGCCGCGGCAAAGTTTTCTTCAGCGATTGGCGTTCCCGTGATCGGGATTCTGCTGCTGCACTTCGGCTGGCGCTGGAGTTTCACTGCAACGGGCTTCATCAGCTTTGCGTATTTTCTGCTGTTTTGTGGGATGTATCGCAATCCCAGCGAAGATAGCAAGCTCTCAGATGAGGAGCGGCGCTTTCTGGTGGAAGGGGGCGCACAGGCAGAGCGACCCGCCGGGGCAGCGAAGAGTGTATCGCTTGGGTACCTGCTGCGCCAGCGGAAGGTAATTGGCCTGGCGCTGGGTTTTGCCGCCTATAACTACACCTTCTATCTGCTGCTGACCTGGCTGCCGAGCTACCTGTCGATGGCCATGCACATTTCTCTGTTGCACTCGGTCACGTACACCAGTGTTCCATGGGCGTTTGCGACAATTACGGATCTGTTTGTCGGGGGCTGGCTGGTGGATGCGCTTGTCCGGCGCGGCTGGAACGAATCGCGGGTGCGGCAGATTGTGCTGGTAACAGGTACGAGCCTGGGGCTGGGAATTCTGGGCGCAGCGTATTCGCACACCCCACAGGCGGCTCTCTTCTGGATCAGCCTGTCCATTGGGGGACTGGGAGCGGCGGCGCCCGTGGCGTGGTCTATTCCTTCCCTGATCGCGCCGCGCGAGAGCGTAGGAAAGGTGGGCGGGATCATTAATTTCGGCAACCAGATCGCAGCGATTGCCGCGCCGATCTTCACCGGCTACATTGCAGCGATAACGCACTCCTTCGCATGGGCCTTTGCAACCGCTGCCGTGTTTCTGCTGATTGGCGTTGCAGGATATGTGCTGCTGCTGGGCCGCATCGAGACCATACCCGAGGCGGCGTAAACGTCTCTCGAAGCCTGCGGCGCGGGATCAGCGCGCTGCGTAGTGCTGGGACTCCCCGGTGCGGGCGTTGAAGACTTCCATGCTGTTATCGGGATGGACGGTCAGCTTCAGGTAATAGCCGCTATCGGCTCCCGGGAGGTTGGCTATGTAGGGTACTGCGGTATTGTGCGCGGTGCCGCCCTCCTCCGAATAGTGAAGCTGCCAAAGGCGCTCAAGGCCGGGAGCCTGCTGCACTCTATCGATAATGCGAGGGGTTCCGCCTTTCTTCGCTCCGTTATCCATGATCGCAATGCGTGATTGAATCGCGCCCATCAGTGCAGGCGAGGTGCTCTGCTCCCAGCCATGATGGGAGACGATGTAGACATCGATCTTGCCCACCTTGTTCACTGGGCACATCAACTGCATCTCTTTGTCGGCGGTGAGGTCTCCCAGATCGAGCACGCGCACCTTGCCGAAGGTAAGCAGAAGTCCGAGGGAGCGAGCGTTCTCCGTAACGTCGTCAGGGTAGGATGCGGCTGAGTTGCAATAGGAGTTCGCCGCGCCACTGCCCTCTATCGGGTGGTCGATGAGATTTCCATCAGAGCTGACCACGGTTGCATGCAGGCCCTGGATGGGGAGCGTATCGCCAGGCTTTACGACGAGGCGCTTGCCGTGCGTCGCCAGGATCTTCTGGTAGATTTCCCAGTTCTGTTCGGTGTCTGCGTCCGCTGTCTCACGGTTTGGGCCGTGGTCGATAAAGGTACCCACCGGAATGCGTTCCACTAGTTGGGGCACTCCGCCGATATGATCGTTGTGATAGTGGGTAATGAGAACGTAGTCGATCCGGTTGAGGCCTGCGAGTTTGGCGGCTGCAACGATACGGTCCGCATCGCGGCCGTTGTTGCCGGCCCACCCGGTATCAATCAGCAAGGATTCATGCGCGGGAGTGACGAAAAGCGTGGCCTGACCGCCCTCGACATCGATGAAGTAGACCTGGAGCGCGCCTTTGGCGGCTGCGGCGGAGGTTTGAGGGCAGAGAGCAAGCGCCATCATCAGCGTCACGGCCAGCGCCGCGGTTTCCCCAGCGGCTTTTGCCTGTTGAATTTTCGAGAGCCACAGAGCGATGCGCTTCATTCAATCCTTCCTCGAGTGCGGCGGCAGATGGTGACCGCATCCGACTCATAACGGGTCAGTGGGCGTGAGCACAACCTTCATCAGATTGGGTTCATGCGCATAGAGCCGTTGAAACCACCGTGGCCCTTCTTCGAGCGGAGCGATGGCGGTGATGAGCGGCTGGACGCGAATGGCTCCGCTCGATAGCAGTTCGATGGCGCGAGGATATTCTCCTGCGGAGGCAGCCGATCCCTGCAGGCGAATCTGGCGGGTGACAACTTGCTGCAGTGGCAGCGTGACCTCGGGCGTGATGTTGCCGACGAGGGTGACGGTGCCTCCCTTGCGAACACTGGAGATGGCAGCGCGAACCGTGAGATCCAGGCCGACCGCCTCGACGACTGCATCGACTCCTGCTCCATCGGTGCGCCGGAGGATCTCCGCTGCCAGGTCGTCGCCTGAGAGTTGCAACGTTGCATCGGCTCCGAGTTCCTTCGCCAATTTGAGTCGGGAGGAATCGACGTCCGCGACGAGGACGCTGGGAAAACCCTCCGCGCGAAGGGCCTGTAGCGTGAGGATGCCGATCATTCCCGCGCCGATGACCAGAGCGGTGTTCTGCGGCTGGGTGTGGGAGAGAGACGCCGCATGCAGGGCAACCGAAGTGGCCTCGAGCATGGCTGCCTCAGCAAAAGAGAGGTTATCCGGCAGGCGGTAGAGGATGCGCTCGGGTACCAGAACATATTCAGCAAAAGCACCTGCGCGGCGGTACTCCTCGGTGGAGACTCCTAGCACCTGTCGGTTATCGCACAGGTTGACCATGCCCTGCAGGCAGAAGCGGCAGTGTCCGCAGTAGATGGTGGAATCGAAGGTGACGCGATCGCCGACGGCATAGTCGTGGACTCCTTCGCCTACTGCGGCAATGGTGCCCGCGGCCTCGTGTCCCATAACGATGGGTGGGATGCGACGGCCAGACGAGCCATCATACCCATGAACATCGCTGCCGCAGATGCCACAGGCGGCGACGCGAACCAGAACCTCTCCCACGGCGGGGATAGGCTGGGGCAGGTCGGCAATTTCCAGTTGTTTATAAGCAGAGAGCAGCAGAGACTTCATGATTCTTGAAGATTCCTCACGCCTGCAAGTCTGCCACATCCGTCCGGTGTCCGGCTACCGCACTGGATAGCGCATGGCCAGGCCAGACCCTGCCGTTCCTCGCAGCAGATGAAATTTATGAGATTGCCGGTGTGCACCGGCGCGGAATTAAGGGAGGATAGTATCCACGGATGCAATCTGGCAAAGCAGGTGCCCATCCACGAGGACCCATTTTACAATAGGAAATAGTTTCTCAAAGAGGGTGGATCGAGAGGGAACGCACGTGAGTGAAGACATCAATCGACTGAGTGAAGATCAGATACGAAAGATCGTGCGGCGAGCGATCAACGAATGCCTGCCCGTGCCAAGCACCGCGAGTCTTTCGCCGCAAGAGGCAACAGAACTATTCCATTCACCCGAGGCGCTGACTCTCAAGCGAGAGATCATCGATGCTGGACGCAAGCTGTGGCATCGTCAGTATGTGGATGGCAACGGGGGAAACATTTCGGCGCGAATCTCCCCCGGATATGTGATCTCCTCACCGACTCTTTGCAGCAAGGGCGATCTGCGTATCGAAGACCTCTCGCTCGTCGACCTAGAGAACAACCGCATCTGCGGCGATCGCCCTCACACCAGCGAGATCCTCTTGCATCTGGAGATCTACAAAGCGGTCCCGCAGGCCAAAGCAGTCATCCATTGCCATCCGCCTTATGCCACGGCACATGCTGTCGCCGGAGTGGTGCCTCCTGGCAACCTGATACCGGAACAGGAGGTCTTTATCGGGCCCGTTGCGTTGTCTCCCTATGAGACGCCGGGAACCAAGGCCTTTGCGCGCACAGTGCTGCCCTTTGTAAAGCATCACAATACGATCCTGCTGGCGAACCACGGCATCGTATGCTGGGCCGATACGGTAACGCATGCCGAATGGTACGTAGAAGTGATCGATACCTATTGCAAGACGGTGATGATTGCCTCGCAGCTGAAGCAGCCACTCAATGAGATTCCGCCGGACAAGATCACCGAACTTCTGGCCATCAAGAAGACGCTGGGATTGCCGGACGCGCGATTCGCCGGGGAAGAGGACAAGGAGCCAATGAATCGCGCAGTCAAGACGGCGATCAGCAAAGCATCCTTGACCGAGCGGCCATCGGAGAGCGAGATCGACCGGCTGGTGGATACGCTGAGCAGCGCTATCTTCGACTTCCTCGGAAAGTAGTCACACCACACCGCCATTCAGCGGCGGAACAATTCCTCTATGATGGTTGGTCAACTTAAATCAATCATGCCGCAGCCGTGATCGATCCACAGTCGCGACGTGGCATAGGAATGGAAAAATGCCAATACCGTGTCAGAGAAGTGGGAAGTGCCTGCTGGTGGCAGCGCTGTTCGCGTTGTTGTCCGCGAGCGCTGCATGGTCCGAGGTGAAGCTGCCTTCAATCTACGCCGATCACATGGTAGTGCAGCGCGGCATGCCCGTTGTTGTGCGTGGCAGTGCGAACCCAGGGGAGGCTGTCTCGGTTACATTTCGTGGTGCAACGCGGAAAGCCGTCGCAGACAAATTCGGACTGTGGGAGGTTGGACTGCCCGCAGGCATCGCCGGAGGCCCCTTCACCATGGATGTGGTGGCCAGCAACACAGTTACATTTTCCGATGTGCTGGTGGGCGATGTGTGGGTTGCGTCGGGACAATCCAACATGGAGTTCCCCATGAGCCGGGTGAGAAACGCAGCGGAGGAGTTAAAGACCGCAGACCGTCCGAATATCCGGCTGTTCCATGTGGAGAAGGCTGCGTCGCAGTATGCATTAGATGATGTAACCGCGAAGACCTGGGTGGCATGCACACCGGAGACGGTTACGGATTTTTCAGCAGTGGCCTTCTTCTTCGCCAAAGATGTTCAAGCCGATCAGAAGGTTCCGTTAGGTCTGATTGAGGCGGATTGGGGAGGAACCCCCGCAGAGGCATGGACAAGTATGCGGGCGCTCTCCGCCGATGCCTCGCTGATGCCGGTCTTCTCCGAATGGGGAAAAATGACCGACGCACAATCTCATCGCATGCGGGAACTGGACTACGAAAAGCACGCGCGAGAGGCAGCGAAAGCGGAGGGCAAGCCGGAGCCGAGGTTTCCCTGGCACCCTGAAATTCGCTCCTATGCTCCGGGTGAGCTATGGAACGCGATGATTGCCCCACTCACGCACTTTCCCATTCGCGGAGTGATCTGGTATCAGGGCGAGACGAACTCCGCCGTGGGACGCTGGCCCATTTACAGCCATCTGTTTCAGACCATGATTCGCGACTGGAGACATAGCTGGGGCCAGGGCGATTTCCCGTTCCTCTTTGTGCAGATATCGAGCTACCACTCGCCCGAGGAGAATTGGCCCGAGGCTCGCGATGCCCAACGTCGCGTGCTGGCACTGAGAAATACGGCGATGGCGGTGACGATCGATATCGGCAACCCCGACGATGTACATCCCACCAATAAGCAGGACGTAGGTGCACGGCTGGCGCTGGCGGCCCGAGCCCTCGCCTATAACGAGACACTGGAGTACTCCGGTCCGCTGTACCGCATGGTTTCTCCCGAGGAAGGTGGTTTGCGGGTATGGTTTGACCACAGCGCGGGTCTGGTTGCGAAGGGCGGTGCTCCCCGGGGATTTGAGATTGCCGGGGCCGACCGGAAGTTCGTAAAAGCACAGGCGCGGATCGATGGGCAGTCGGTCGTCGTGTCCAGCGCAGAGGTGGCCGAACCGGAGTATGTGCGCTACTCCTGGAGCGAGGTTCCGGATGGAAACCTCTACAACGCCGCAGGCTTACCGGCTTCACCCTTTGTATCGGATTAAATTGCAGAGATGTGCGCCCGGGCCTGCAAGCCGATTTGGATGCAGGCCCAGCCCGTCAAAATGTTCAGTTACTCGGTCAGATGGTACATGACGGAGGCGTGGGGTTTGAGCGTTATGGCGAGGGACTTGGCGGGTCCAAGATCCTTGGGCTGCCATAGGTCGCGCACTCTGTAGCTGGAGGCTTTCAGTTCGAGATCCTTCCAAGCGTAGTGGATACTCTGGTCCGCGTCTCCTGTATTGAAGATTGCAAGGTAGTGTCCTTTGCCACTCTCCGGCTGAGCCAGCCAAATGACAGTGTTGGCCGTCTCGACTACAGGATGGTTTCCGGTTGAGTGCTGGTCGATGGCGAGAATTTCGCGATTGGTGAGCAGCGGAGTGAGCGAGGCTCCGCTCTCGGCAAAGTTGGAGCCGATGAAGAGGGGCGAGCGGAAGATGGCCCATAGATTGAGCAGCGTGTGCTGCTCGTCCGGAGTAAGGTTGGAGTCGCGCGCAGGCCCCCATCCGGGTATCGGGCCGAGATGGCCTACAGGCAGCATATCTGCATCTGGCCAATGGCCGGGCTGTGCACGTCCAGCCCACGCGGCTGTCAGCGCAAACTGATCCCACACACCCTGCGGAAACCAGTCCTTGACCCCGGTGTGCTTCCACTGATCCCACACGTCATTAGAGATCCGCCACATCTGCGCATACTTGCTGAGCTCGGCCTGCTTGTCCAGCGGAGTGGGGCCGGGGGACAGGCTGAGGACGATGGGACGTCCCGTCTTCTGCAGCGCCAGGCTCATCATGCGAATCTCATCGTCCTTATATGGCGAAGAGATGCAGTCCACCTTGATGAAGTCCAGGCCCCATCCGGCATAGAGCTGAGCGAGCGAATCGTAGTACGCCTGTCCGGCAGCATTGGCTTTAAGGCCGTAGTTGTCCGGATTCCAGGCACAGGTGTCGCTCTTGTCGGCGGCATCGGCAGCGTGGAAGGACGAGCCGGCGATGGGGAGATTCTTCTCGACCGCATCGCGGGGGATCCCGCGAATAATGTGGATGCCGAACTTCAGGCCGAGTGCGTGGACGGAGTCAGCGATCGGCTTGAATCCAGCGCCATTGGCGGAGGAAGGGAAACGCATCTCGGAGGGCATGTACCTGCCATCCTTGCTGAGCGTGTACTCCCATGCAGGCTTGCCCTGATTCTCCGGGTGGTTGAGATACCATCCCTCGTCGATGACGACATACTGCCAGCCGTATGCCTTGAGATTCCTGCTGAACCAATCGACATTGGTTTTGAACTGCGCCTCGGTGATGGTAAGTCCATAGGAATCCCAACTGTTCCAGCCCATCGGCGGAGTGGCGGCGAGAATCTGGCTGCTTGCCGTGGATGGCAAGGAGACGGTGCCGAGGAAGAGCGCGAGAACAAGGGCTGTGCGTCGCATAGAGACGAGCCTTTCGGAGAGCATGCACAGATGTCGCGGAAACAGTCAGGTAGCAGCGACCATCCATCTTAAAGGCATGCAGGGAGGCCCGCAGCAATATCTCAAAAGCCGGGGCGATGGGCGACGGGAGCTTGGAGTTACTTTTGAGGTTTATAGCTGTTGCAGCTGACCTCAATCTTGTTGCTGCTGGTGCAGCTCCATTCCGGATCGTTGCCCAAACCAGCCTGCGGACCCTCGGGATAGAACACCATAAGCTTGCGGTCACTAATCCATTCGAGCTTTATGTCGCGTGGATCGCTCCGCGACGTGAAGGCGACAAGGTGGTCCACTCCAAGGATCGCATGCACCATAACCGAGGTGTGGAAGGGGTTGGCAGGACCGCCGTGGAACTCCTCCACGCTGGCAGCGTAGCGGTGATCCGGACTCACTATAGCCGGGAAGCGATGGCTGGCGATTACGATGTATCCATAGAGCGCCACGGAGAGAGTGCTGCAAACCAGGATTGCCCATCGCAGCGGCTGCAGGATCCAGCGAACGGCTTTGGGCCGAGGCGCGATCCACTGGCCGGATTTGCCTGCGACAACGATCAGCAGGACGAACAGGAAAACAGGCAAAAGCTCGTGAAGATCCAAGACCTCACTCCCAGGGTAACGGATACTTCTACGCTTAGTTTACATAGTCGTGCATCCTTACAGGCTATTCCAGCAGGTGCAGCAGCCTCTCCAGTTGCTGCTTCATCCCGGCGACTTCGGCTTGCAGGGAGGCGACCTGCTCTTCCAGCGCCTGGACGCGGTCTGGGGTAGAACTGGAGCTTTTTCCTGAGGACGACGGCGTCTCAGCGGCCTCCACCTCGCCAGAGAAGAGGTGGATATAGCGAGCCTCCTTGGTGCCCGCCTGGCGCGGCAAGGCCTTGACGAGCGGAGGGTCTCGCTCGATGAGGCGATTCAGCGCCGTCTGGACATCGCTGAGCTCGTCGAAGTGGAAGAGGCGCTCGCTTCTGCCGCGAATCTCGCCAACTGTCTGCGGGCCGCGAAGTAGCAGCACGCAGATGGCGGCCATCTCTGCCCGGCTGAAGTTGAAGGCCTCCTGCAGCCAGTGCTCATATTTGCTGACGCGGCCATCCGATCCGCGGGCGACTCCGGCAAGACGCTTCTCCTCCAGCCCATGCAGTGCCTGGCGGAGGTCCTCCTCGTCTAAGTCCATCACCGGCTCGCGGTTGGAGCGCTGGTTGCACGCATTCATCAGGGCGTTGAGCGAGAGGGGATAGTAATCCGGCGTCGTGATCTCTTTTTCAATCAACGCGCCGAGAGCACGCGCTTCCACCAGGGTGAGCAGGGGATTCATGATTCAGGCCTTTGTGAAGAGTGTTCGCGATCATGCTCCCCGCAAGCGCGAATAGCAAGATTGGCTAGAGTATTGAGGGGCATTTGCCGAATTGCTGCAGCAGGTCGTCGATCGTATCGGCGGTTTTGGAGCGCCACGTCTCCTCGGTCGTGTGTGTCAAACCGGAGGTGCTGGTCTCCTCTTCCCTGGTTACAAAGCTGAGGACACGATCCTCGGGATCATCGATCCAGTTGTTCTTGCCCTGCGATCGCGTGGAGCCGCGCTGCCACCCACGCGGTGTCAGGTGCCATTCCGTCCACTCGCGTCTTGCTGCCATGGAAGCATCGTAGCATCCCAGCCCGCGCCGTAGAATAGCTGCATGATTCGCGAAACCTTTCCTGTAGGACCGCTGCAATGCAACTGCACCATCCTGGGCGACGAGGTCAGCCACGAGGCCATCGTCATCGATCCCGGTGACAACATTCCCCAGATTTTGACGCGGTTGAAGAACCACAACCTGACGGTGAAGCAGATCCTCGTGACCCACGCACACATTGACCACGTTGGCGGTGCGCTGCAGTTAAAGCGACTGACCGGAGCGCCGATTTTCCTGAATGAGCGCGATCTGCCACTGCTCAAGATGATGAACATGCAGGCAGGATGGCTGGGAGTCGCTCCGCCGGAGGTTGCCCCTCCAGATACCAGCCTGGAAGATGCCATGACGGTTGGGCTGGCAGCCTATCCTGCACAGGTGCTGCATACGCCAGGGCACACGCAAGGGAGCGTCTGTCTCCACTTTGCGCCGCAGAATCTGCTGATTGCAGGAGACACGCTGTTTGCCGGATCGATTGGGCGCACCGATCTCCCGGGTGGCAATTCGAGCCAGATCATCGAATCGATCCATGACCGTTTGCTGGTGCTTCCGCCTGAGACGCAGGTGATTCCCGGTCACGGCCCAGAGACAACGATCGGGGTAGAGGCAGCCCGTAACCCATTTCTTGTATAGATAAGATGCTTATAATGAAATAGATGAGCACGAATATCTAACGTGACTCTTGAAAGAATTAGCAGGAAAGGCCCCATTAAGGTCGAAACAGATGTTAATGCGGATAGTAAATATAATGTATCCATGCAGATACGTTCAATATATAAAGTATAAGTTTAGGGGATCAAGAAAGGTAGCATCTATTTTTTAGATTCCTTCTTGACAAGTTGCAGCAGCCCGTGAATTCCCTGGAAGAAATCCGCAGGGATGGTCAGCAGGCTGACGACGAGCCAGCCGGACTCAGGGAATCCGAAGAAGTATCCCGGGTGTAGAGAGATGCCTTCCGCGAGCAGTGCAATGGCAGTCTCTTCGTCCGGCCGGATGGCTGGAATGCGAAGCACCGCATACCAACCTCCCTCGATCACGAGCTGCGAGACGAGTGTCTGCGTTTCGAGCAATTCGTGCAAAACACCTAGATTCTCTGCAACACGTCTGCGAATCTGCTCCTGAATCCGGTCGCTGGTGTCGAGCCAATCGGGCAACGCGTGCTGGACCGGTGCGTTCATGGAGAGGAATGTGTCAGCAATGATCTCCAGTCGATCCTGAGCAAGATGCCTCTCCGGTTCGGGGCCGAGGCAGGCGATCCAGGCAGCCTTCATCTGTGGTAATCCGGCCACTTTGCTCAATCCGCTGAGGACGAAGGTGAGGACGGGAGATGGGCCCTGGGCAAAGCTGTGTGCAACGGCGGAGCGATCGAGTCCGTAATCGAGAAAAACCTCATCGACGATGAGTGCCAATCCGTGTTCCCGGCAAAGGCGCTCCAGCATCTCCCGCTCCCACGGCTTGGTGAAGTGTCCGGTGGGATTGTTGGGATTGACCAACGCAATGGCCCGGGTGCGAGGGGTAATGCGCTGGCGCAGCGATTCCTCATCCATCTGCCAGCCATGGTCATAGATCAGCGGATAGGGAATCAGGCGCACATCATCGAGCACAGCGAGAAAGTCGAAGAGCGGATAGCTGGGCTGTGCGATCAGGACCTCATCGCCGCCGTCGCAGAGCAGCCGGAAGACCCAGCTATAGGCTTCGCTGGTACCGGTGGTAAGAAAGATCTGCTGCGGTTCCAGGCTGGCCTGGTGCGCCGAATAATACTTGCAAACCGCCTCCCGTGCCGTAAGCATGCCGCGTGGATTGGGATCGTAATCCAATGCGGCGGGGTTCGCGAGCGGCGCCAGAAGAGACCCCGCGTTATAGGCGAAGCCGCAGTGGGTAGGGTTCGACGCGGTGAGGTCGAGCACGGGGCGTCCCGAGTGCTGCAGCTCCCGCAGAGCCTTTGCCAGGGCGGTCTCCATGACGTCCCAATTCGTGCGCTTTGAAAATGCGATTCCCAATGGATTCTCTCCCGATGTCTTTTCAAGCGGGTGTCATCACAGATAGCAAGCTCTCTCCCGCATAATAAAGAGGTTACTTTGTGATTCCACCCGGAGTATTTCATGGATCTTCGTGCTGTTGTTTTTGACTATGGGATGGTGCTGAGTGCGCCGCTGGACCCGCAGGCCCGCCGAGGGATGATCGCAACGACTGGCTTGTCGCCGGAGGTATTCGATCACTATTACTGGTCCAATCGTCACGACTTTGACCGTGGTGCGCTGGATGGTCAAGCGTATTGGCAAAAGATCGCCAGAGATACCGATATTCGCTTGTCGGAGGAGCAGGTCAACCATCTCTTAACTCTGGATGCCTATGGCTGGATGTCGCTGAATGAGCCAGCTCTGGCGTGGGCGCAGCAGGTACAGGCAGCGGGAATGAAGACCGGAATCCTCTCGAACATCGGCGACACTCAGGTGGTGGAGATGAAGAGGCAGTTTGGCTGGCTGAAGGATTTCAACCACTGCACCTGGTCCTACGAGCTGAAAATGGCGAAGCCCGAGCCGGAGATATATCGTTACACCGTGGCGAAGCTCGGAGTGGCCCCGGAGCAGGCCCTTTTTCTCGATGACCGGGCAGAGAATATACGCGGTGCAGAGTCTGTGGGGATGTGCGGATTTGTCTTCCGCAACATGCAGCAATTGGTGGAGGATCTGAAGGCGCACGGCTTGGACCGGCTTCTTCCGATACCGCTGGCGCTGGATCCGCAGGCAGTCTAGAAGGGAATCGATGGGGGACGAAAAGAAAGCATTACCGCTCGCAGGAGGAGCCAAGGAGCCAATCGTCTATGCCAAGGAGCCGCCCTGGCCCGCGCTCCTGGGGTTGCTGGCGGTAGGTGGATTAAGCCTTTCGTTGCCCGAGGAGCTCACAGTGGGACCGAAATGGCTGCTGCTGGTGCTGATCGTGGCTCTCTGGGTTCCATCGATCCTCGCGCATCGCGCCAAGCGATTTGGTGTCAGCCATTTTCTAGGCTATATGTTGAGCGGCGTGATCACGCTGGCCATGGTCCTCTCCCTGGCATCTCTGGTCCGGGCGCTGCCGGCTCACAAGGAGGCCCCGACCGATCTGCTTCTCTCTGCAGGGGCGCTGTGGATTACCAATATTCTGGTGTTTGCCTCGTGGTATTGGCGCCTGGATGCCGGCGGGCCGCACGCACGGTCGCTGCGCGAGGTGCACTCGGATGGGGCGTTCCTCTTCCCACAGATGACGCAGCACACAGGCCGGGGAGCCGCAGCCGCGATGGCCTGGCGACCAGGATTTGTGGATTATCTATTTCTTGCCTTCAATACCAGCACGGCGCTCTCCCCGGCCGATACGGGTGTGCTATCGCGCTGGGCAAAGGGGCTGATGATGGTGCAGTCGATGATTTCGCTGGCCACGATTGCGCTGCTGGCGGCGCGGGCCGTAAATATCCTGTGATCGGTTGGAGTCCCCCGGAGAGCTTTCACCCCGAGGGACTCCGGAAATGCCCTAGATGCCCTGATGGCTGGTCGCGGATTTACTGCGAGCCTCGCCGGGGATGGGGATCTGCTCCACGATTTCAAGGTCGAAGCCCTCGAGCGCAGGGATGTGCGTCGGCGTATTGGAGAGCAGGCGGATCTTACGGATGTTGAGGTCCGAAAGAATCTGGCCGCCGAGACCCACCGCGCGGAGGATCCGCTGGTTGCGTTCTTCGCGCTGCTCCAGTGCACGCAGCTCGCGATGAAAGACGATTCGACCCGCGTCCGGGTTCGTGCGGTCAATCTCAAATCCTCGGCTGGTGTTGTGCAGGTAAACGAGCGCACCACGGCCTGCTTCGGCAATAGCCCTGAGCGAGCGCTGCATGACGGAGTAGCAATCGCAACTTGTTGCTCCGAAGATGTCTCCCTCCGTGCAACGAGAGTGGACGCGCACCAGTACCGGCTCAGTGGAGGAAGCTACGTCTCCCTTGACGAGCGCCACGTGGCTTTCGCCGCCGTCGACTTCGCTCTCATAGGCGATCATGCGGAAGTCGCCAAATTCGGTGGGCAGCGTATTCTCCGCTACGCGATAAATGTAGCGCTCATGCTGGAGCCGATAGCGAATCAGTTCTGCGACGGTAAGAATCCTGAGGCCGTGTTCGTTGCAGAATTCGATAAGGTCAGGGACACGGGCCATCGTGCCGTCGTTCTTCATGATCTCGCAGATCACACCGGCAGGGATAAGGCCAGCCATCCGAGCGAGATCGACGGAAGCCTCCGTCTGCCCTGCGCGTACAAGAACTCCGCCGCGGCGTGCACGCAAAGGAAAGACGTGGCCAGGGCGTGCCAGGTCATTCGCCGAGGAATGCGGATCGATGGCGACCTTGATCGTGTGTGCGCGATCGTAGGCGGAGATGCCGGTCGTGACGCCTTCGCGCGCCTCGATGCTCTCTGTGAACGCCGTTCCAAAGCGCGAGGAATTCTGTTGGGTCATCGGACCGAGACGGAGATAATCGGCCCGCTCCTCGGTAAGGGTGAGGCAGATGAGTCCGCGGCCATGGATGGCCATGAAGTTGATGGCTTCCGGAGTCACGAATTCCGCGGCGAGAGTGAGGTCGCCTTCGTTCTCACGGTCCTCATCGTCGACAACCACAATCATGCGTCCGGCTTTGAATTCCTCTAACGCTCCGGGCACATCGATAAAGGGTGGCTTGGATTGCATTGATTCATTTTATGCTCGCCACGGTGAAACGCCAGTGAGATCCGACACACTATCTCGAACAGTTCTCCTTCTGCTGCATGCAGAATGCGCAGGGAGGACTGGTCCGTTGACTTCGTCCGGACACAGAAACGCCGCTCGGATGGGAGCGGCGTTTCCTAACTCAGCAAAAACAGCGGGAGCTAGAGAGTGGATTCGATCTCAAAACCCCAGGCTTCCAGAAGCGCCTCGGGGATGTACTTGGAGTTCTTGTTGCGGCGAGCCCACTCGCGCAACCGCGTGGAACGAATATATTGATCCGGGGTGAGCTTGAACTCCTTGACGATCTGCTCGAATGAGGTCACGGTCGGAACCACGGGACCGATGGGCTCCGGTTTACCCCAGTTAGGATTACCTCGACGCTTTGCCATTTTGATCAGTTTTCCTTTTGCTGAATAGTGACTACGAAGGTCCGGGGAACGGTAAGCCGCTCCGGTGGGTCACAAACATCTCATTATAAGTATTTTTTATCCAAAAAACAATAGCTTTCGGGTGTGAGTAAGATACAATTCTGCCTGCAACCGGCATCGACCTCTCTTTTCAAAGTGCTTAGATAGAAGAGGATGCACCGCTGGCTCTCAAATCACAGCTCCAAGGCGAGAAACTGGCACTTGGACCGGCCATAACAACCATTCGCCACTCTTTAGACGCATCCTACCTGCGATTTGGTGCAAGACGGCCAGAAGTTTCGTCTGACCTGTCCAAGTGACGGAAATCGTACTCGTCAGGATGGAATTGCACTATGCTGGACGGTGAGCGATCAACAGGGACTCGGCGATATCCTCGCCAATGCGGTAACACATGGTCTAGGGGCAGTGCTTGCGGTCGCCGGGGCGGCTGAGTTGATTGTAGCTTCGGCTCATGGCAATGCCTGGAAGATTGTTAGCTGTTCCATCTTCGGCGCCACACTGATTCTGGTCTACGTATGCTCCACGCTGTACCACTCCCTGATTCGCACTCGCGCCCGGCATCTCCTTAGAATCCTCGATCACTCCTCAATCTACCTTTTGATCGCTGGCACGTATACGCCGTTCACACTCGTATGTCTGCGCGGGCGGGTAGGGTGGGCTCTGTTGGCTGCGGTGTGGACGCTGGCCGTGGCCGGAGTGGTGTTCAAAAGCATTGCGGTGGATCGATACCAGATTCTTTCTGCCGTTGTGTACATCGGCATGGGCTGGCTGGTGATCTTTGCTACCGGGCCGCTGGTTCGCGCGGTGACGTGGCATGGAGCAGCGTGGCTGCTGGCCGGTGGCCTCTGCTATACCGGCGGAGTCTTCTTTTTCGCGCTGGACCGGGTGCCATTTTTTCATGGGATATGGCACCTATTTGTGCTGGCCGGCAGCGCCTTCCACTACTTCGCGGTATGGTTCTACGTTTTGCCCCACGCGGCCTAAAAGACCGCCGCGAGACGTTGATGGCGATACGTTGGGACGAAAGTGTATTACACTCCTTGGCGACGCAATTTCAGCATTGAAACCTTTCCCAAATGGAGGAATTTGTCCATGCGTATCCCTGCTGGCTGGTTTACGTTGGCGCTGGCTTGTCTTGTTGCTGCTCCCGCAGCGGTCGCCCAGTTGCTGCCGTCCGATCTCAAGTGTGAATCCCTAACCAACCCTGCGGGGATCGACGCCACCGCACCACGCCTGAGCTGGCTGCTGGAGTCTTCGGATACCAAGGCGCACAACAAGAAGCAGACCGCGTATCAGATCCTGGTTGCGGGCAGCGAAGAGGCGCTCCAGGGTGACAAGGGAGATTTGTGGGATAGCGGCAAAGTCGCGTCCGGGAACTCCATCCAGATTCAGTATGCGGGGAAGCCGCTGACGTCTCGCGAGGCTGCATGGTGGAAGGTCCGCTCCTGGGATGAGTCGGGCGCGGCCTCGAACTGGAGTGCGCCGGCACATTGGTCGATGGGGTTGCTGAGCGAGACCGATTGGAAGGCGAAGTGGATCGGGCTGGACATGGAAGCGACGCCGGAACAGCGGATTGGGGACGAAATACATCGCACCTTGCCGGCGCGCATGCTGCGCAAGGAGTTCCACGCCCATGGACCGGTGAAGCAGGCAACCGCATATATCAGCGGACTCGGCATCTTTGAGCTCTCGCTGAACGGCCGGAAGGTGAGCGACGAGGTGCTCGCGCCCGCGCTGAGCGACTACGAGAAGCGGGTCTACTATCGCACCTACGATGTGACCTCCCAGGTGAAACAGGGCGCCAATGCGATTGGCGTAATGCTGGGCAGCGGACGCTTCTACGCGCTGCGGCCGAAAGACAAAAACTTCGGATTTCCAAAGCTGTTGATGCAACTCGATGTGACCTATGCGGATGGCAGCACAGAGACCATCGCAACGGATGAGAGCTGGAAGCTGACGGCCGATGGCCCGATTACCGCGCAGAATGAATATGACGGCGAGCGCTACGACGCGCGGAAGGAGCAGACGGGCTGGAACACCGCTGGGTTCAACGACTCTGCCTGGCGGCCTGCGGAGCTGGTCACGCCTCCGGCAGGAGTGTTGGCGGCGCAGGAGATCGCTCCGATCCGCGTAACAGAGACGCTGAAGCCGAAGGCGATCAGCGAGCCTGCCCCCGGCGTCTACATCTTCGACATGGGGCAGAACATGGTGGGGTGGACGCGTCTCACGGTGTCTGGGCCAAAAGGGACAGCGGTCACGCTGGCTCACGCCGAAACGCTGAAGCCGGATGGAACGTTGTACACAGCGAATCTCCGCTCGGCGAATGCCCAGGATATCTACACGCTGAAGGGAGAGGGAACGGAGGTCTATGAGCCTCGCTTCACGTATCACGGGTTCCGTTACGTGCAGGTGACCGGCTATCCGGGCAAGCCCACGCTGGCGACGCTGACGGGTCAGGTGGTGCACGACGACATGACTCCGATCGACGACTTCACCACTTCGAACGAGCTGCTCAACAGCATCCATCACAATATTCTGTGGGGAGCCAAGGGTAACTATCGCAGTATGCCGACGGACTGCCCGCAGCGCGATGAGCGGCAGGGTTGGCTGGGCGATCGCGGAGCATCCAGCTTGGGAGAGTCGTATCTCTTCGATGTCTCGGCACTCTACTCCAAGTGGATGACGGATGTGGCGGATTCACAGCGTGCTGACGGAGCTTTGCCCGATGTTGCGCCTCCTTACTGGAGTGTTTACAACGACGATGTGACCTGGCCATACGCATTCCTGTCCATCCATCGAATGCTCTACGAGCAGTACGGAGACAAACACAGTATCGAGCGCGACTATCCGGCGATGCAGAAGTGGATGACGCGCATGGAGTCGTTCGTGAAGGAGGGCATCACCGCAAAGGACACCTATGGCGACTGGTGTGTCCCGCCAGAGTCACCCGATCTGATCCACTCAAAGGATCCCTTAAGGAAGACGGAGGGGTCGTTGCTGGCGACGGCATATTTCTACAGCGCGGCGCGGCTGATGGCGGAGAATGCATCCTTGTTGAGCAAGCCGCAGGATGCGGCGGAATACAACGAGCTTGCGGACCGCCTTAAAGTATCCTTCAACCGCAAATACTTCCATGCGGAGACGAACCAGTACGCGAACGATTCGCAGACTTCCAGCATCCTGCCGCTGGCGTTTGGGCTGGTTCCCGACGGTGCCCGCAGTGCGGTCTTCGAGCAACTGGTAAAGAAGATCGAGGAGCAGAACAAGGGACACGTTGGAACGGGATTGCTCGGCGCGCAATTTCTGATGCGGACGCTTACCGAGAACGGGCGGCCCGATCTCGCTTATGAGATTGCCGCGCAGGATACCTATCCCAGCTGGGGCTACATGGTTCGGCAGGGAGCGACAACCGTGTGGGAGCTGTGGAATGGGAATACAGCGAATCCGGAGATGAACTCTGGCAATCACATGATGCTGGTGGGCGATCTGAATATCTGGTTCTATGAGGATCTTGCCGGAATCAAGCCAGACCCAGTGCAGCCGGGCTTTCAGCACTTCCTCATCCGGCCTTCGACGGTGGAGAAGCTGTCGTTTGTTCGCGCCTCGCATCTGTCGCCTTATGGAAAGATCGTTTCGTCGTGGAAGCGCGATGGATCGCGGCTGACACTGGATGTGACGGTTCCCGTGAATACGACAGCGACGGTATATGTACCCTCTGCATCGGCCGATGGGGTGAAGGTGAACGGCAAGCTCGCCTCTGCTCAGGCGGATGTGAAATTTGTGAGGGCGGAAGCGGGAGCAGCCGTCTACGAAGTAGGCTCGGGTCAATATACGTTTGTCACACAAAACCTGGGCGGCGTAGCTCGCAAGTAAGATGAGGACCGCGCAGATAGCAGGAGAAAGGGAGGCTGTCCTTTTTCCTGCTTTTTCGGTATCGTTTTCACGAAAGAAAAAACAGGTATTTGTACTCGTCGTGGATTGATTCACGGGTGTTTCTGCGCGTGAAGACAATGCCCCAGACGAGGCTTCCAAACGATCAAAAGAGGGAATCCATGACGCTAAGCTGTAATCGTTTACAAAAATTCCTGCTGTCGATGGCAATCTTGTTGCCTGCTGGGGTGGGATCTCTCTCCGCCCAGCAGCGGCCTCCCGCGGTACCGCTGGTGGCACACGATCCTTACTTCAGCATCTGGTCCATGAACGACAAATTGACGGACGGAAATACGCGTCATTGGACGGGAGCAGAGCAACCGCTGGCCGGGCTGGTTCGCATCGACGGAAAACCGTATCGCGTAATGGGAGCAGAGCCTCGCGACGTTCCCGCGCTGGCACAGACCTCTCTGCGGATGACGCCGACGCATACGATCTACACCTTTGCGGGAAGTGGAGTGGAGGTAACGTTGACGTTCTTCACCCCCGCACTGGCCCAGGATCTCGACATTCTCTCGCGGCCGGTGACGTATCTGAGTTGGCAGGTCAAATCGACGGAGGCGACGAGCCACCAGGTCTCGCTCAACCTGGACGTGGATTCGCGAGTAGCGGTGAACTCCAGTGACCAGGAAGTGGTGTGGGGGCGCTCTCACGCAGGCGGATTGTCGGTGCTGAACGTTGGCTCGCGGGAGCAGAAGATGCTGAACCGCTCCGGCGACAATCTGCGCATCGACTGGGGCTACTTCCATCTGGCCGTGCCGGACAGCGAGCATGCCACGCTGGCGACTTCGGATGCAGCGATAGAAGAGTTTGCGAAATCCGGCCGGCTGCCGGCGGATGACGATATGGAGATGCCGAAGCAGCCTCGCGATGGAGCGGCGCGGCTGGCGGTGGAGTTCGATCTGGGCAGCGTCGGGGCAGAGGCGCAACAGCGCCACGTACTGCTCTCCTATACGGAAGATTTTGCGATTGAGTTGATGAATCGCAAACTGCATCCCTACTGGCAGCGGAATGGGCAGACCGTGCAGTCCATGCTGACGGATGCGGAGGCGCAATACTCCGCCCTGGACGCTCGCGCGGCAAAGTTCGACGCGGAATTGACGGCGGATCTGGAGCGGGTTGGCGGCAAGGGATATGCGGATCTGGCAGTGCTGGCCTATCGGCAGACACTCGCCGCGCACAAGCTGGTTGCCGACCTGGATGGATCGCCTGCGTATTTCCCGAAGGAGAACTTCAGCAATGGCTGTATTGCAACCGTGGATGTGCTGTATCCCTCGGCGCCGTTTTTCCTGCTGCTGAGTCCGCGTCTGCTGGAGGCGCAGTTGAAGCCCGTGCTCGATTACGCCAATCTGCCCCGCTGGCGGTGGCCTTTTGCTCCGCACGATCTGGGGCAGTATCCGCTGGCGAACGGGCAGGTGTACGGCGGCGGCGAGCGCACGGAAGAGAATCAGATGCCGGTGGAGGAGAGCGGAAACATGCTGATCCTGGTAGCGGCACTGGGCAAGGCGGAAGGGAACTACCACGTCGCGGAGCAGTACTGGCCGCTACTCTCCAAATGGGCGGAATATGTGCGTCAAAAAGGACTCGATCCGGAGAACCAGCTATCGACGGACGACTTCGCCGGGCACCTGGCGCATAACGCGAACCTCTCCATCAAGGCGATTGACGGACTGGCGGCCTACTCGCAGATGGCGCGGGCACTGGGCAAGGCCGCTGTTGCGGAGGACTATGGCAAGGCAGCGAGAGAGATGGCCGCGAAGTGGCAGCAACTGGCCATCGATGGGGACCACTACAAGCTGGCCTTCGACAAACCCGGCACATGGAGCCAGAAGTACAACCTGGTGTGGGATCAGGTGCTGGGGCTGAACATTTTTCCGGCAAAAATTCGTGAGACGGAGATTGCCTTCTACGAGAAGCACATGAATGAATATGGGCTGCCGCTGGATAGTCGCGAAACCTACACCAAGCTGGACTGGGAAGTGTGGACGGCGACTCTGGCCAGCACTCCGGAGCACTTCCAGACGCTGTTTGCGCCGATTCCGAAGTGGATCAACGAGACGCCAAGCCGCGTTCCGCTGACCGACTGGTACGACACGAAGTCAGGAAAGATGATCGGCTTCCAGGCGCGCTCGGTGGTAGGCGGAGTGTACATCAAGGCGTTGGCCGATAAGGACACCGCTGCGAAGTGGCAAGGACGTGCAAGGCAGTAAGCCGAACAGTGCGGAATGCAGCGAGGCCTCTTCGAATCCGAAGAGGCCTCGCTATTTTAAAAGCTTATTTTGTGGAACGCCCGCATCGTACACTCGGGCGATTGCCCCCACCGCATTTAGATCTCTGCGGCGGAGTCCGGAAGGTTGCGTTGCTGCTGGAACCAGTCGATGGCAACCGACAGGCAGGAATATTCCTCTGCAGGCAGATGGGAAGCAAGGTTGACGATTCCGATCAGTGCCAGGCCGACCAGGTCAGGAAAGAGCATCGGGGCCATGGGCGGCGCTCCGTTGACCAGCTTATCGAAGATGCTGGAGCCGGGAGCAACAAGGTTCGCCTGAAGATGAAACCAGAATCCAAGGATTCCGACGAGCGCCTGAAGGATCATCACTCCCATGCAAAGATCGAGAAAGCGGCGGCGTACCGGCATCATGAGCGGCACGAGCAGAAAGCCAGTGGCAAGTGCGCTGGAGATGACCGGGATCCACTCCGTCTTTGCAAAGAAGCCGTTGGAGGCGTGGTCGGTCAGCGAGAGGACAAAGTTGCCGAAGAAGCCTCCCAGCGCGAGGAACATGACCCAGCGGGACCAATCGATGCTGCGGGGATCGACGAGCCGGTTCATCAGCAACAGGAAACCGAGTCCCGAATAAGCAAGCGGAGCGACGAACGGGGCCGCATAGGTCAGACTGCGGAGGGTACGTTCGAGAAAGAAGTGGCTCTGCAGATGCAGGACGACTCCGGTCAATCCGATAAGGAGCGAAACCCAGCCGATGAGATGCCCGACATCCCGCCACGGCGCTGTTTTATGCCACACCCACTTGAGCGCGATGCAGAGGGCGAGCAGCACCGGCGCCGCGATGGAGAAGTAGAGCGGAATGTACTCGGCAGGCTTGCGAAACCGGTTGACCGAGTGAGCAAGATAGATATCCGCGGCAAGCACGGCTAGGTTCGAGGTGACGAAGAGCTCCACCCACAACTGCGCGTCATAGATCCAGGCCATGCGCGGATTGGCCAGCAGGGGCCAGCGCCGGCTGAGCCAGTTACTTGCCGGCATGCTGCCTCCGCAGTTCCGCGTCCATCTGCTTCAACTGGATGGTCTTCTGCAGCATGGGGTAGTTGCCGTGCCACTGAACGAAGTCGGCGCCTCCCATATACGCGGCATGCTTGGAGGTGCGTCCATCGTAGTGCCACAGATCAAAGTAGAGGAAGTCGACCGGGCTGGAGAAGGGAGGACCGGTAATGATGCCGTCCTTGCGCAAACCATCGACGATGGCCTTGGCTGCCAGCACGTGAGCATTGGTGTTGCTGATAACCTGCTCGCCCTGCGCATAGACGCGATCGACGACGCTCTTGGTATGGCACTGCAGGCAGACCTGCTGCATGTTGGCCTGGGCGCGGAGATAGTTGGGCCGCCTCTGGCTCACCGCATCTGCCAGATACCAGGAAAGACGCTCCGAAGGATCGTGCGTGACCTTGAGTCCATTGATGCCGCTCATGTGACAGGTGGCGCAGGTCGGCACGAACATATCACGGGTGGTCAGCGATTTGGGTTCGGCATCGAGGTTGAGGAGATGCTCCTGCGCAGCAAACATAACGCCATGCTTGGATTCGTCATAGATCTCGATCTGGGAGTGATCCGGCCCCATGTGGCATTGCCCGCAGGTGCTGGGCCGGCGTGCAAGCGCAACCGAGGTGGTGTGGCGTGAGTGACAGTTGGTGCAGGTGCCGATGGTTCCATCGTCGTTGGGCTTACCGACGGAGTGGCACTGCTCGCAGCCGCTCTTCATGGCGGAGTTGCCCTCTGCGGTGACGAAGGGATGCGGCGGGCGGCGCGTGCCGCCGGGCTGGTACTGCTCGGAGAAATTGACCTGCTCGGGCGAAAGCCCCTTTTCGCCATAGATAGCCGCCCACGAGGGTGCGGCATGGCGGCTGTGGAGGAACTCCTGGTAGATGCCCTCATGGCAACTGCGGCAGTTTCCCGCGGTGAGGTGCGTGCTGATCACAAATCCGTGGTGATCCTGCTTCTGCTGGCCCTGCGCGGGCTGGTGGCAGTCCAGGCAGTTGATGCCTTTCTTGGCATGGGCGCTCATCTCGTATTCATGCACGATGGAGTACTGAGTACGCGCATGACACTCGGCGCACTTTCCCGAGGCGCGAACGAAGTCGGCGGTGGGCTGTTGAACCTCGGCCTTGGGGCGCTGACGATTCAGGAAAAACGCAGAAAGGATAAGCGCGAAGGCGATGACCACGGCGACAAAGATCGAGCGAAAAGACATTCCTGGGCCTCGAGACAAATAAGACTGGTTTTGAAAGCTGCGGTCAAGAGAGACGCAGCCGCTTGCTCACAATAATAAAAATGAGATGTGAGAGGACAGCACTAAAGTCACAGACAGACATTTATTTTTGAGCACAAACAGGTATTTTTTTTAAAAAAAACGAAGGCAGGGCAATAGAAAAGGCAGGCTCAAGGCCTGCCCTGGTAGCTTTGCGGTGATTTGACGGCTATTTGCCGGATTTTGCCGGGGCCGAGGTGGTGGTACCTTCCAGCACGGAGTGCGATCCGTGCGCGCGCGCCATCAAAATCGTCAGGCTGATGGAGGTGCAGGTGAAGATGACCGCGGACCAGGTCGTCAGCCGGGTGAGCAGGTTCGCTGCGCCGCGTGGGCCAAAGGCCGTCTGAGATCCCTGACCGCCGAAAGCACCGGCGAGGTCTGCGCTCTTGCCCTGCTGCAGCAGGACAACGCCAATCAAAAAGAGCGAGACGATGACGTGAATCACGATGACGAAACCTAGAAGATAGCTCATGCGGATATTTCTTTGAAAGACCTCAGCCGGAGTGCTTTACCCGGAAAATGGTTGGGTTGTTCGTTGGTGCGGAAGGGGGGACTTGAACCCCCATGCCTTTTGGGCGCCACCCCCTCAAGATGGTGTGTCTGCCAATTTCACCACTTCCGCAATTCGTGGAACGATCCGTAGCTGAGTATAGCAAAGCAACTCGAAGAATCCAAAGCGCGCGCTACTGCACAGTAACGGCTCAGTTTGTTCTACCTCCACGAATCAATGTGTACACGCCGATCAGAGACCGTGAGCGGCACGAATTGTTCTGCTAAACAGAATTTCCTAGATGGAAGATTGGCTCAACCCCAGGTGCGCGTGCGAGCAGCGCCTGCTCCTCTGCGGGATCGAGTGGCTTGTAGTTCTGCGCCACGTCCATGGCAAGACGGAAGTAGGTTTCGTCTCCCGGCGGAACAGCGGCAGTGATGGGATGGCCAAGCGTCCAGCGCAGGCCGAGGGAAGCCTCCTGAGGATAGCCCGCAGGCTGATACCAGCATTTTGGCTGAGGATGATTGTTCCGCTCGTCGGCTTTCCAGGTCGTCTTGGCCATTCCTTTCAGCGCGAGGACGCCGACGCCTTTCTCCTGTGTGCGCTGGAGCACCTGCGGCCCGAAATTGGCGCGCGAATAGAGCACCCAATTTACCGGGAAGAGGATGCTGTCGAAGTTGTAGCGGTCCAGGGCGGAGAGGGCTGTTTCCACGGAATGCGCCGAAAAACCAATAAAGCGGATCTTGCCTTCCTTGCGTGCGGCTTCAAATGTCTCCATCGCGCCGCCAGGGCCAAGCACCTGGTCGAGGTCCTTCATCTTGGTGAGTGCGTGGAACTGGTAGAGATCGAGGTGATCGGTCTTGAGCAGCTTCAGGGAGTCTTCCAGTTCCTTGCGTGCGCCTTCTTTATCGCGGGCATCGGTCTTGCAGGCCAGAAAGCTCTTGCTGCGATAGGGTTCGAGAGCGGGGCCAAGGCGCTCCTGCGCATTGCCATAGCTGGGTGCGACGTCGAAGTAGTTGATGCCGCGATCGACTGCCTCAGCGACGATCTCTTTCGCGTGGCCGGGCTCAGCGTCTTTGACCACGATTCCGCCCATACCGATGATGGAGAGGCTCTCGCCCGTCTTGCCGAGCTTGCGGCGTGCGATGGCATGTGTGTTGGTGGAGGCTGCCAGCGAATCAGGGACATTGCTGGATGCCGCAGCGGCCGCTGCGACGATTGCGCTCTGCTTCAGAAAATCGCGTCGTTCCATGCTCATGTGCTCCTGCAAACTATTTTGCCAGAGGCGGCGGAGGTTGTCTTGCGGCTTCGATATGCCGTGATGAGGTATTACATCGATTTTCTACCGCATCAAAGAAGGGAAATGGGAGTGGAGAGCGTCCTAGAAGTGTTCGAGCAGGGATGCGAAGCCGGAGAGTTCCAGAAAGCGCTGGCCTTGAGGAGCAGGATTGACTGCTTCATGTTCCAGAATCCAGGTATGCGGATGATGCACCAGCACCGCGTGGAGACCGGCCGCGAGCGCAGGGTTAATGTCGGAGCGCGGACTGTTGCCGATCATCCAGGTATTGGCGTAGTTCAGGTTGTGCCGGCGGCAAACATCCACATAGGCGGCGGTGTCCTTCTCCCGGGGAATTTCGACTGCGGAGAAGTATTCGGAGATGCCGGAGCGGGCGAACTTATCGGCCTGTTCGGTCCGGTGGCCCTTGGTCATCAGGATGAGCTGGTGGCGCGAGGCGAGGTTGGGCAGAGCTTCGCGGACACCCTCGAGTAGTTCGATCTCGCGATCGGCGATGGCCTGGGCAAAGCTGAGGATGCGGGCGTGCTTCTCCTCGGTAATCGGCTCGGTGCTGAGGTGCTCAAAGCAGGCGACGAGGGAGCGGCGAAAGCTGGTGAGTCCATAGCCGTGCTCGCGGATGGTCTCCCGTTCAGCGCGGTTAAGCTCCTCGCGCACCTGCTCCCGCGTGTACTTGTGATGGTTGAGATAGGTGATGAAGGAGGCGATGGCCTGCTCAAAGTAGATGTTGTTTTCCCATAGCGTATCGTCCGCGTCCATAAGGAGCGTCTGGCGCGAAATAGAACGATGAGCGAAGGCAGTCATCCACCTCCAGCTTAGCGCACTCTAGCGGAAGAGAAGCGGAGCAAAGGTCGTCAGATTGCGCCGCCATACCATCCAGGTATGTGCACCGGGCGTTTCGATGGTTGTCGGCTTGATGCCCTGCGCATTCACCCAGGCGATGAATTTGTGGTTGGAGTCGAGCAGATGGTCGCTGGTGCCGCAGGCGATCCACAGCAGCTTGATGCGGTCTGCGTCCTTTGCGCTGAGCGCAGGAAAGATCTGCGAATAATTATCCCTGGCCACGCCATTGGTCAGGCCGCCCATGCTGAAGGAGCCGATCCACGCAAACTTATCGAGGTTGTTGAGCCCGGTATAGAGTGACTCGGAGCCTCCCATCGAGAGGCCGGCGATGGCGCGGTCCTTGCGGTCGCTGGAGACCTTATAGCTGCGCTCCACCTGGGGTATTACCTCGGTGAGCAGGGCATCGCGAAACTTGTCGACATTGTGCTGCGTGAGTTCAGGGTCATCAAAGTTGTGGCTGTTATGCGAGGCGTAGTTCGGAACGCCATAGCCCAGCGTCATCACGACGAGCATCGGCTTTGCTTTGCCTTGTGCGATCAGCGAATCGAGAATGAAATTGGCTTTGCCTACCTCGCTCCAGCCGCTGGCGTCATCGCTGAATCCGTGCAACAGGTAGAGCACCGGATATTTCGTCTTTGCCCTGGCATCGAAGCCGGGCGGCGTGTAGACGAAGTAGTCACGATCATCGCCGATCACGGCCGAGTGGTAGAAGTGGTGATGCAGTTCTCCGTGCGGTATATCCGTCCTGTCCCAAGGCTGAGGCACATCTCCGGGCACATCGAGCAGATTGCTCGGCGAGAGCAGGTTGCTCTTGTAGCTGGTATTTTGCGGGTCTACAACCAGCGTGCCGTCCACGTCAAAGACGTAGCCGTAAAGATCCGGTTCCAGGACTGGCGTCGTCACGCTCCACAGGCCCTCGGCATCTTTTGTAAGCGGAAGGTTCTGTGCCGTCTCCAGCTTGACAGAGACCTTCTGCGCGTTGGGCATGAGCAGGCGGAAGGTAACAGTGTGATCGGGGTGCACTTCAGGAGAGACAGGAGCAAGTGGCTGCTGCGAGAAGACCGGGAGGGCCGCAAACATTGCCACGACCAGCGCGGCAAAGCAGGAAGGGCGAAGCACGGTGGTTTTCATAGACACGCCAGTGTACAGGGATTCGCTTCTGGAGCGAAGGCCATCCATCGACTTAGCGTGTTACTGAATTGTGGGCCGGGGAAGAGACGCAGGAGAACCGAAAGCGGCCAGAACCGCTTCCATGCGGCTGGAGACACCGAGCTTTTCAAACATGCGGAAGAGGTGATTCTTTACCGTGTGTTCGCTCACGTGGAGAGAAGCCGCAATTTCCTTGTTACTAAAGCCCTCGGCAAGAAGCATGAGGACCTCCTGCTCACGCTTGCTCAGGAGTGCTTCCGCGTCGGCGGTGACGATCGGGGAGCGCTTGATCTGCGAGAGTGTTTCCACGAGATATTGCAGTTGCAGGCTATTGGCCCATATTTGCCCGTTGTTGATCTGCTTGACTGCTTTTGCCAGCATGTCGAGATCGGGCACAGGATACTGCATAATTCCGCGGGCTGCCGATTGGAAGGCGCTGACGACATCGTCGCGTTCGAGGCTTTCGGCGAGCAGCAGGGAACGGGTCTCCGGGTGGGAGCGTGCCAGTTGCTGAATCGCGGCAAGGCCAGAACGGCGGCCTTCGTTCAGATTCTCCCTGACGACGGCAATGTGAGCATCGTGGTCGATAGCGAGCCTGAGCAGGTCCGAGGTATGGAATGCATAGCCAACGAGCCGGAAATCAGGGTACCGCGCCAGTGCGCGCCCCAGAGCTTCACAATTTGCCTGGCCCGTGTCCGCGATCACTATCCTGGTAGGGGTATCGCCCATCCGTGAACCCAACTCTGCGTGGTGATGATTTGTGGTGTCTGGTTACATGTATGCCGCTTCAATGAGCTCCAGGACTGCAGCAAACTAACGGCATTATGGCATCTGGAGTCGCGAAAGGAACTACCACGAAAGATATTTGACTCGCATGGGACGGGGGTTAGCTTGATAGGCAATAGAAGCGAAGTTTCCCTGAGGGTTGCAATACTTTGCGGGTAGACTGATGGCAGCAAAAGGACCATCGTAGGTCCAATTTCTCATAACCGGGGAAGCACCGGATTGTTAAACAGAGGCAACTTGATGGTACTGCTTGGGTGTCTTAATTGGCAGTAAAGGATTCGTGTAAAGAATTCATCCTGAGGGAAATGCATGTCTAACGTTTTCGACTTCTCCGCTGCTTCCGGGGCACAGGCGGCGGAACCGGTCAGAATTGCGGTCATTGGTTCCGGTTATGTCGGGCTTGTTGCTGCAGCCTGTTTTGCCGAATTGGGACATCTTGTTGTGTGCGTGGACAATGACGAGGAGCGGGTCGCCTCTTTGCAGCAGGGACATGTACCGATCCATGAGGACCTGCTGCCGGAGCTGTTGGCGCGGCATAGCGGTAAGTCGTTGGCTTTTAGTTCGGATCTGGTTTCTGCGGTTGAGGAGTCCGAGGCAATCTTTATCGCCGTTGGCACTCCGTCCACGGAGAACGGCGATGCCGATCTTTCGTATGTCGAGTCGGTGGCCGCGGAGATCGCGCGCACGATGACGGACTACAAGGTGATCGTGGAAAAGAGCACCGTCCCGGTCTACACCAGCGGATGGATTGCGCGCATCATGAGCCGCAACCAGGTCCCGGAGTCCCAGTTTGATGTTGTGTCCAATCCCGAGTTTCTGCGCGAGGGAACGGCAGTGGGCGACTTCCTTCATCCTGACCGGATAGTGATAGGCACAAGCAGCGACCGGGCCTTCGCGATTATGGAGCGCATCTATCACCCCCTGACCTCCGGCGAGTACTACAACCAGGACACCAGCGTCCCTGGCGACTGCAGCCAGGCCTCTCCCGCGCTGCTCCTGCGGACATGCCCGGCGAGCGCCGAGCTGATCAAGCATGCGTCGAATGCATTCCTGGCGATGAAGATCAGCTTTATTAATTGCGTGGCGAATATGTGCGAGGCGGCGAACGCGGATATCGGCGAAGTCGCGAATGGGATCGGGTCCGACAGAAGAATCGGGCGAAACTTCCTGAAGGCTGGCCTGGGGTATGGCGGATCCTGCTTCCCCAAGGACGTAAAGGCATTTCGCGCCGTAGGTGCGGAGATGGGGCTCGATCTGGGCTTGCTGGAGCATGTCGAGCGAATCAATAACAACCAGCAAAAGCGTTTCCTCCACAAGGTTCGCTCCGCCTTATGGACACTGCGGAAGAAGAAGCTGGGGGTGCTTGGACTGTCTTTCAAGGGCGGTACGGACGACATCCGCGAATCTCCGGCGATACGGATGGTGCAGGCATTTCTGGTGGAGGGTTGCTCGATCGTAGCCTATGATCCGGCGGCAATGGAGAATTCCCGACCCCTGTTTGTCGGTCAGGATGTGTCGTTCGTGGAAGAGGCTGCGGATGTTGCAGACCAGGCGGATGCGCTGATTATCCTTTCGGACTGGCAGGAGTTCACGCAACTCGATTTTGCCGACATTAAGCGGCGGATGAAGTATCCCATCCTGCTGGACGGCAGGAATCTTCTGGATCCGCGGCAGATGGCGAGTCTCGGCTTTACGTATCTGAGCGTTGGCCGGCCAACCTATGAGCCGCAACCGGCGCCAAACTTCATCAACAAGGCGGTCATTTAGATGCGTGCCCTGGTCACAGGAGCGGCAGGCTTTCTAGGCTCGCATCTGGTGGATGCGTTGCTTGCCATGGGACACCAGGTCGTAGGAGTCGACAACTTCCTGACGGGAACCAAAGAAAATCTTGCCCATCTGGCCAGGAACGCGAACTTCGAGTTCCTAGAGCAGGACATTACGCTTCCGTTCGACGTAGGGAAGGTGGATTACGTATTCAATCTTGCGAGTCCCGCGAGTCCCGTGGATTACATGACCTATGGTGTCGAAACGTTGATGGTGGGCTCCGCTGGGACGCGTGAGGCGCTGGAGATCGCCCGTCGCTACGATGCAGGCTTTCTGCACACCTCCACCTCGGAGTGCTATGGTGATCCTCATGTTCATCCGCAGCCGGAGAGTTACTGGGGCAACGTCAATCCGATCGGCCCAAGATCGGTGTATGACGAAGCGAAGAGATTTTCCGAAGCCTTGATCATGGCCTATCACCGCTACTACGGGGTGGATACCCATATCGTGCGGATCTTTAATACCTATGGCCCGCGGCTGCAGATGCAGGATGGCCGGGTGATCTCGAATTTTATGTCGCAGGCGCTGCGGGGCGAAGACATCACGATCTATGGAGACGGTACCCAGACGCGCAGCTTCTGCTACGTTTCCGACCAGATCGATGGCATTCTCAAGCTGGCCCAAAGCAGCGAACACCGGCCGGTGAATATCGGGAATCCCGAAGAATTCACCATGATCGAATGTGCGCAGGAGATTCTTAAGCTGACTGGAGCGATCAGCAATCTCAGGTTCGAGCCATTGCCCGAGGATGATCCCAAACAGCGCAAACCTGACATTACACGGGCAAGGGAAGTGCTCGGCTGGTCACCGAAAATCGATCTCCAGGAAGGGTTGAAGCTGATGCTTCCCTGGTTCCGCGAGCACGTAGAACCGCCGAAAACCGCAGCCAGCTCCAATGCCTGAGCAGTTATCTATGACTTGGTCAGTTCCTCAAGCAAGACCTTCGCCTTGGTCGCCAGGGTGGAGGCTCCATCAACATCGTCGACGGTGAGTGCCTGCTTGGCCTGCTTGAGATAGGTACGAATCTGTGTCGCGGTTTCCTGCTCCTGGGTATTCAACGCGCGTTTGATTGCGTTCAGTCCCTGCTCCGTATTGCTGATCAGATCCGAGGTGTCATGCCGTTTTTGCGCTCCATTGGCACCTTCACCGCTGGATAGCTGGCCGATGGGCGAGACTCCGGAAGGCTCGACCGCGGCTTGTTGAACCGGCGCGGAAGCAGGCTCCGCCGAGTTCGGCACCATCGGCTTGGCCGCCGAGGGTTTGGACTTGGCTCTCACTCCGGAGGTCTTCTTCCGTGTGCTTGCCTGGTGCTTCGGGGATGGTGGAGGGGGCGGGGCTACCTTCGGCTTCGTCGGCTCGGGAGTAGTCGGCGGCGCGTCAGTTGTTTGCGGAAAGGGCGACGGGTACATGACTCCCGCCTGATCGGTAGTCGTGGGAGCCTGGGCCGCAATGGGAGGCTTCGTCTTGGCTTTTCTGAAGGCGCACCCCTGCAGCAGCGCAAGGGAAAGAGCCATAAGGACGATCTTGCCTGCCTGCTTCATGCCTGGGGCTCCACGGATGGCGTTATCGTGCCGACAAGGTGTCCGCGCAGCCTCGATTCGACCGGATTATTTAGCGGAATTCGAAGTGTAAACGTTGTGCCTTCACCTGGCACGGATTCAACATCCACGCTCCCATTATGCAACTGGATAATGCGGTATGTCATGGCAAGACCGATACCACTGCCCTCTTTTTTTGTGGTGAAGTAAAGGTCAAAAATCTTCTCCAGGAGATCGTCGGGAATTCCTTCTCCTTCATCGCGGACGCTCAACATGGCAGTACGTCCATCTTCGACCAGGCGGACCTCGAGAACTCCGCCCTCGGACATGGCCTGGGCCCCATTGAGAATAACGTTCAGCAGTGCCTGGCGCACCAGATCGGTATCGATCTTGACGAGCACTGGCCGCTCAGGCACGCGGCTAACTACTTTGACATTACGGGTTTCCATCTCGGCCGAGGCCAGCATCAGAACCGATGTAACCACGGATCGCAGGTCGCTCTCCTGCAGGCGCAGTTCGACGGGGCGGGAGAAGTCGACGAGGGTCTGGACGACGCGATCCAGCCTCTGGATCTCGCTCTCGATGATCTCAAGGTGGCGCAAGGCGCGTGCGTCGGAGCTATCCAGTTTATTTTTAAGCAGTTCCAAATGAACCACGATCGCGTTGATGGGATTCTTGACCTCGTGGCCAACGCCGGAGGTGAGGCGCCCAATGGCAGCCATGCGCCGCGAGAGTTCCAGTTCGCTCTCGATCTCCTGGACGGATTCGAGGTCGTGCAGCGTTAACAGGGCACCCAAGGAATTGGGAGAGGCATGTTCTTCACGGATAAAGTCCAGCGAAACCTCGATGTGCCTGTCGGTCTCAGTCGTGATCTCCTCCTGGACCAGGGCGATTCCGCCATCGAAGGCTTCGCGCACGGTGCGTCCCAGGAGGCTCTCGCCATCAAAAATCTCGCGTACCTCGGCACCCAGAATGTCCTCCCGTCCCCGGAGCAGGAAGCGCTCCACCGACGAGCTGACAAGGACGGCGCGTCCGGTGCGTGTAAAGAGGATGATGCCGTCCTGCAAATTGGTCAGGATCTGGTCGAGGTTTTCCTTCAGGGCAGAAAAGACCTCCTCGACGTTGCGCATGCGGCGGCCAAGCTTTTCGATCTTGTTGGAGACGAGGACGACGGCATCCCCGGAGCGCGGAGCCTCCAGTTCGCCGGCGGTTTCCGCCTCTGCGCGGTCGAGTGCGTCGAGCCGGATACTGATATCCTCCAGCGGCTGGAGCGCCAGGTTGGCAACCAGTGCGGAGGCCAGGAGCGAAAGCAGGATGGCGAGGCCCGTAAAGGCGATGGCGGCGGAGATCCACGGCTGGAAGAGATTTCGCAGAAAGGTGGTGCGAATTCCGACGTGCACGGTGGCGAAGGGCTGACCGTCACGGCCCAGTGGAAGAACCACGTCATAGACGCGGGGAGGCCCAAAGACCGTCGATAAAAGCCGGATTACATTGCCATCGCGCAGGTCAATATAAAGAGGGCGAGAGGGAAGAATGGTATCGATTGCGCCCGGGTCGGTACTGGTGAACGCGCGATTATCGTTGTCGGCAATGGAGACGTCGAAGACCGTCGGGGAGTAGCGGATGACCGAACTCAGCAAAGCGCTCAGCCCCTCGTCGCGTCGCAGGGTATTGGCTACGGCGATCCGGAGGGATGCCGGATCGTTGAGATCCTCTGGAGGCCTGGTCATCCCCGTCTCCAGCGCATGGCGGGTGGCGAAGAGAACCTGGTGCGCCACGAGATCGGTGTTTTGATAGGACTGCGAGATCTGTTGACGGAGCAGTTCCGTGAGATACAGCATCGAAAGCACACCAGCAACCAGAAATACGAGGCCGGTGATGGCTACTACGAGCTTGGTCTTAAGACGCATGGCAGACGTCGGCTATCCTTCAACCGTCTCACTGTTCGCGGTGGAGCTGCCGTATTCTTTGAGCTTGTTGTGCAGGGTCTTCAAACTAATATCGAGTATCTCGGCGGCCTTTGTTTTGTTATTGTGGGTCGACTCCAGCGTCTTGAGGATGAGTCGTCTCTCTGCTTCGTCCACCGTAGTGCCAACTTCGAGCGAAACACTATTGAGCGGGCCTGAATCCCTGCTGGGCATGCGCACACCCTTGCCGAAGCTCGGGGGCAGATGGTGCGTTGTCAGATAGCCCTCTTTGCACAGAATAACGGCACGCTCAATTGTATTCCGTAACTCGCGCACATTGCCGGGCCAATCGTACTGCATAAGCCGGGTCAGCATCTCGGGATCGATGCCGCTGACGTTGCAATCGTGCTTCTTGTTCATATCGTTGAGCATGGACTCGACCAGGGCGGGAATATCGTCCTTGTGCTCGCGCAGCGGAGGCATATGAATGTTGAAGACGTTGAGGCGGTAGTAGAGATCACCGCGCAGTTCCCCGGAAGCGACGGCCTCCTCCGGGCTCTTGTTCGTGGCGGCGAGCACGCGGACGTCCATCGAGGTTTCCATCTTGCTGCCGAGGCGGCGCAGCTTTTTCTCCTCTAGCACGCGCAGGAGTTTGGCCTGCGTACCGATGGGCATCTCGCCGATCTCGTCCAGCAGAAGGGTTCCTTCCTCGGCCAGTTCAAAACATCCCGCACGGCGCTCCATTGCCCCGGTGAAGGCGCCTTTCTCATGGCCGAAGATTTCGCTCTCGATGAGCGTCTCGGGAATGGCGGCGCAGTTTACGGCAACAAAAGGCTTGAGCTTGCGGGGGCTGAGCTCGTGCAGGGCCCTGGCGACTAGCTCCTTGCCGGTACCGCTCTCACCGGTAATGAGAACAGATACATTGCTGGGAGCCGCCTGCTCGATAAGAGCATAGGCCTCCTGCATCTTGCGGGAAGAGCCGACAAGAGGCCCGAGAATGCCAGTATCGCGGAGTTTGCGCCGGGTAACCTCCAGCTCGCGCTCGGTGTCGCGCTGGCGGCTTGCATTAGCCAGAATGGTGCGCAGACGCGTCGGATCGACCGGCTTCTGGATGAAGTCGTAGGCGCCCATCTTCATCGCTTCGACCGCACGCTCAATGCTGCCCTGGGCAGTAAGGACGATGACGGCAAAGTTCTGGTGCAGCTCATTGAGCCGCTCAAGCAACTGAATGCCGTCCATACGGGGCATTTTGAGGTCGGTAACGACGATCCCCGGCGTCCAGGAGGCTACCAGGTCGAGCGCTTCGATCCCATCCCGGGCGGTCTCCGTACGGTAGCCCCATCCCGAGACCAGCTCGGCAAGACCGACCAGGGCATGCATTTCATCCTCAACGATCAGGACTTTCTCTTGTGTTGACATAGACCCTATTACGCACCAATCCCCTTTTGTATCACGTCAACCCTGCAAAGTATCGTTTTTGGGGCGCCGCGGGGAAGGATTCGGGAGCGGGCTCGGTATATTCTGGCACAATGCTCCCTTATGAGATAGACGCACCGGCGCTGAAAACGCTCCTGACAGACGGCAATGCCCACCCGCGAACCGAGGGCGATGCACCCGGTTTGGTGCTTCTCGATGTGCGGGAACCCTGGGAATATGCCACCGCCCGTATTGAAGGCAGCATTTTGATGCCCATGGGCGAGGTCCCCAGCCGCGCATTTCAGGAGATCGACCCGGAGAGTCATATTGTGACCATCTGCCACGCCGGGGTGCGATCGATGAACGTGGCAGTCTGGCTGAGGAACCAAGGATTCGAGCAGACGCAGTCGTTGCAGGGAGGAATCGATGCCTGGTCGCGACTGGTGGACCCCAAGGTTCCTCGCTATTGAGCGGCCGATCCTGCGGATGCGTCAGGTCTGCTTCGCAGTTCCTGTGACCAGGCTCGCTGGCGCAGCGCTTCTACTCCGCAACGCTTATACTCTCTAGTTCGGCTGTGTGGATGCGCCGATTCATTTGCCGTTTTCGACGGAGAGGAAGCCCTACCGATGTCATCAAAAGCAGTTGCCTACGCCCATACCCAACAGGATCGCTTTCTGCAGGAACTCTTCACCTTGCTTCGCGTGCCCTCAGTTTCTACCTTGCCAGAGCATGCGGGGGATGTTCGCCATGCGGCGGAGATGCTCGTGAAAGAGCTGCAGCGCATTGGGATGGAGCACGTGAGACTGATCGAAACCGCAGGTCATCCGCTGGTATATGCGGACTGGTTGCACGCGGAAGGCAAGCCCACCTGCCTCTGCTATGGCCACTACGACGTGCAGCCCGCAGAGCCGCTGGAAGAGTGGCACACTCCTCCCTTTGAGCCGACCGTGCGCGACGGCAACGTGTATGCCCGCGGCGCCGTGGACGACAAGGGCCAGATGTACATGCACGTGAAGGCCCTGGAATCTCTCTTGCAGGCTGACGGGAAGCTGCCTCTGAATGTTCGCGTGATTCTGGAAGGGGAGGAAGAGGTGGGCGGCGAGGCAATCGCCAAGTTTGTCGCGGAGCACCCGGACGAGCTGAAGGCCGATTTCGCGCTGATCTCCGACACCGAGATGTTCGCTCCCGATCTGCCAACGCTCTGCGTAGGGCTGCGCGGCATGATCTACACCGAGATCGAAGCGCGTGGAGCGAAGACCGACCTGCACTCCGGGATGTATGGCGGCGCCGCACCGAATCCGTTTATTGCGCTGGCGCAGATCATCGCGCAGTTGAAGGACGCGAACGGCAGGATCCTGATTCCCGGATTCTATGACAAGGTTGCAAAACCGAGTGCCGACGAGCTGAAGGCGTGGAAGAGCCTGCCCTTCGACGAAGAGCACTACCGGAAGAGTGAGGTGGGCTCCAGCGTATTGACGGGAGAAGAAGGGTACTCCGTGCTGGAGCGGACCTGGGCGCGGCCGACGCTGGACGTTCACGGCATGCCTGGAGGCTTCATCGGCGCAGGCGCGAAGACGGTGATCCCGGCCAGGGCGGTGGCCAAGATCTCGATGCGCCTGGTGCCCGACATGACGCCGCAGGAGACCTTCGCACTCTACAAAAAATATGTGGAGTCCCTGCGGCCGAAGGGAATTGAGCTGGAGGTGCGCCTGATCCACTCCGGTGACCCGATTGTTGTGGGAACGGACAATCCCTACGTCAAGGCCGCGCAGAAAGCGATGCACGAGGTGTGGGCGAAGGATACGGTATTTATTCGCTCGGGCGGCTCGATTCCCATTGTTGGTGACTTCGAGCGTCATCTGCACATACCCAGCGTCATGATGGGCTTCGGTCTGCCGGACGACAACCTGCACGCTCCGAATGAAAAATTCCACATTGCGAACTTCTACCGCGGCATTGACTCGCTGATTCTGTTTTTGGAGGAAGCGGGAAGATGACCCCACGGGATGCAGGCTTGCTGGAGGTCGAAGGCTTCGTCCTTGCCGGCGGCCGCAGCATCCGAATGGGACAGGACAAGGCACTGCTGGACTTTAACGGAATGCCGCTGGTTCAACTGGCGCTCAGGAATCTCGGCACTGTAACCGAGTCGCGGCGCATAGTGGGCGATAGGCCGGACCTGACTTGCTTTGCGCCAGTGGTTCCCGATCTACAGGCATCCTGCGGGCCGCTGGGGGGCATCTGCGCCGCGCTTAAGGCCACATCCACTGACTGGAATCTATTCCAGCCAGTAGATGTGCCGCTGCTGCCTGCGGGGTTTCTGCGGTGGATGGTCCGCAGGGTGTCGCAGACCAGAGCGCTGGCCACGGTGCCAGCGGTCGGCGGCATGCCGCAGCCGCTCATCGCCATCTATCACCGTGCGCTTCTGCCGGAGTTGGAACAGCGGCTGATGACGGGAGACTATGGAACGATTCGTGCTATCGAAGCCGCAGTGGCAAAGGAAGGCTGTTCCGGGGGCTGCATGGACTTCTTCCACGTAGAAACGCTGGCAGCGGCGGGTCACTTTGCCGGTATTGAGACGGGAGACCGCATCGGTAGATGGTTTGAGAATCTGAACCGCCCGGTTGATCTGGAGAACTGTGCAGCAAGCTGAGAATAGCGAACTTTGCCGCGGCGCTGCGGCATCCAATACTCTGTTCCTTTACTCTGTTCTTTGGATCGTCTGTTTTCTCCATCAACAGTTACGTATAAACATTCCATCCTTAGGGAGAAGCCTCTGAGTTCGATACCGCAAGGCGAACAACCGGATGCGGACGTGCCGATTGCCGATTCGTCAAGAGACGGCGATCAGACGGTTCGCGATATTCCAAAGCTAGTGGTGGAGACGCACCTGGCGAAGAAGGATGCTGCGAGCTCTGCCTACATTGCCTTCGAACACGTTTACAAATCTTTTGGCGACCTGCACGTTCTGGATGACGTGAGCTTTTGCGTGGGACAAGGTGAAACACTTTGCATACTCGGGCGCAGCGGGGTGGGGAAGTCTGTTTCGCTGCAAAACATCATGGGATTTCTAAAGCCCGACTCTGGACGCATCTATGTTGCGGGAGAAGACATCACACATTTCGATGAGAAGCAACTGCAGGTGTTGCGAAAGAAAGTGACCATGGTGTTTCAAAATGGGGCATTGTTCGATTCGCTATCTGTAGGCGAGAATGTCGCATTTCCGCTTCGTGAGCGCCACGAACTGGAAGATGACCAGATCGACCAGGTGGTGAATGGCCTCTTGGACATGGTGGGAGTTTCGGGGATGGCAGATCAGTTGCCTTCGGACCTGTCTACTGGGATGAAGCGATCGGTTGCAATCGCGCGGGCTTTGGCTGCGCAGCCGGAAGCGATTCTCTACGACGAGCCGACGACAATGGTCGATCCGCTTATGGCTCGGCTGCTAGGCAACCTAATTCAAAAGTTGAAGCATCAGTTACGATTAACGAGCATCGTAGTAACCCACGATACGCGGTTCGCAGAGCGGTTGGCGGACAGGGTCTTGTTTCTGAATCAAGGGAAGGCATGGTTTTTTGGAACGCTGGATGAATTTCGAGCTTCTCAGGATCCAGTAGTACGGCAATTCCTTGATCTGGATGCACTTGAGGTACCTCAGGGGTAAACGTAGGTCCTCTACAACTTCCGTATCTTCACCGAATTTTTGCTTGCCGTATTACCGCAGTCAGTGGATTCTAGAAGCAGAAAGTATTCGTTGGAAACGATGTGTTTTCGTAACCATCACTGGTGGGAATACTAAAAAATGAATGAGCGGCGCTGTTATAATAAGCGTTACTGTCAGTTCATAACACACCCCACGGGAAACATGAGCGCGAGCGTTTGGGATTTGTACCGCTTGCCTCAAGAGAAATGTGACAGGCTTGCCGCCAAAGTTCTTCGCAGACTGCTACGCGTAGAACAATGGTTCACCCGCAATTTCAGGTACGCGGTAGTGTGGAATACCGCTGCGGCCTGAAGACGGGTACCTGCGACACTGCACCCTACTTAATCTGCAAAAAGCATTCTTCGGAATTCAACGCATCATCCACCAGAGTGTGACACTCCAACGGGCCTGTGACTTTAGTTTGCAGTGTCCGTTAGAGAGTGGAACATAAGGTCAAATACACGACTCATGGCTACTTCAGAGTTTCTACAACGTCTGACGGTGAAGGCCCCGGAGACCAACGACTCGCAGAACCGCAGCAGGGCTGTGGCTGCAGCGGCACGTTCCACGCGTGCTTCGATGGTCTTGTGGGTGCTCACCGACGTGGTGACTGTATTGTTTGCGTTAATGGTCTCGATTGAAGTGACCTTTGGCGGGTTAGGACAGGGGCTGCACGCGGTTCATTCTTCGGCATCGAATCTGCCCTCGTTTCATCATCCTCTGACATTGCTTCTGGGCTATCTCATATGGTTTATCGCGGCCATTGTGCTGGTCAGCCGTCGTTACCATCTCTACGAGCCCTTGCGGATTTCCAGTACCTTCCATGAGCAGCGGATGACCATGCAGGCCTGCTTCACGGCCGGCTTGTTGCTGACGGGCAGCTTGTACCTGGTGCATGGCGAGGTTATCTCGCGCACGCTGGTGCTGTTGATGATCATGCTTACCACCGCTGCGCTATGCGTGCGCCGCCTGGGATGGCGTGCCATCCTTTACCGCCGGTTTGAACGGGGCCTGGAGACGCGCAACATTCTGATCATCGGAACCGGGCGAATCGGCCAGGCGCTTCGCCACCACATCGATAGCGTTCGGCATCTTGGTTACACCTTCAAGGGATACATCCATGTCCCGGGAGTCGATCTCGACATTCCTTCGATGAGCGGTGAAGTCCTGGGCGGAGTGGATCACGTCTTCGATCTGGCACGGGAACATTTTGTTGATGAGATATTTGTTGCCAGTCCGTGTGAACGGGGCCTGGTAAAGCACATCGTGGCGCAGGCACGGAATGCCGGTGTCGATATACGTGTCGTTCCGGATCTCTACGACGGCCTGGCCTGGAACAGCGAAGTGGAATACGTGGGGCAATTTCCCACGATCCCGCTGCATCGCGGTGAGGCACATGAGATAGGGTACTTCCTAAAGCGGATGCTGGATGTCGTGCTGTCGTCCGCGACCATGCTGGCAATCTCACCGCTGCTAACCGCGATTGCGATCGGCGTCAAGCTGGATTCTCCCGGACCGATCTTCTATCGCTCCGAGCGCATCGGTAAAAAGGGCCGTGTCTTCAAATGCGTGAAGTTTCGTACGATGGTGCGCGATGCGGAGCGTCGCCGTGCGGATATCCTGCATATGAACGAGCGGGACGGCGTCCTGTTCAAGATCACCAACGATCCGCGGATCACGCGCCTGGGGCGTCTGCTGCGGAAGTACTCGCTCGATGAGTTGCCGCAGTTCTACAACGTACTGCGTGGCGATATGAGCATCGTTGGGCCGCGTCCTCCGCTGGCCAGTGAAGTGAAACAGTACGAACTAAGCCATCTGCGGCGTCTGGATGTGACCCCAGGCATCACCGGCTTGTGGCAGGTACAGGCGAGGCAGGATCCATCCTTCGATAGCTATATTTCGTTGGATACCGCTTATATCGAGAACTGGACCTTGTGGCTGGATATCAAGATCCTGATTCGCACGGTAGCGGTTGTCGTTCACGGGACTGGCAGCTAGTTGCGGCCAGTCCTGCCTCATCTTTGCTGCTCCTAGTGTGTACTCCAGGTCTTGTCCGCTGAGTTGCAGAGTGGTTCCAGCGGACAGTCCGCGCAACGCGGCTTTCGCGCGATACAGATCTCCCGGCCATGGTGGATCATCTCGTGCGAGAAGGCGATCCAGTGATCCTGCGGAATAATCTTCATCAAATCCTGCTCCACCTTTGCCGGGACCGTGTTGTGCGTCAGACCCAGGCGCATGGATAGGCGCAGAACGTGCGTGTCCACGACGATCCCGGCGGCTTGCTTGTAGGCCACTCCGAGCACGACGTTGGCCGTCTTGCGAGCCACACCGGGAAGCGTCAACAACTCCTCCATGGTGCGGGGAACCTTGCCGTGAAACTCGCTCATCACCCGTTTGGCTGCGCCTGAGATGGACTTTGCCTTGTTGTGGTAGAAGCCCGTGGAGCGGATCTCGGCCTCGATCTCCGGCAGGGAAGCAGCGGCAAAGGCAGCGGGCGTCGGAAACTTGCGAAAGAGCGCGGGGGTAACCATGTTGACGCGGGCATCGGTACACTGAGCCGAGAGAATCGTCGCTACCAACAACTCCCATGCATTGCGATGGTGCAGCGCGCACTCAGCCCCAGGATAGGTCTCTTCCAGGATCCTGAGAATCGAGGCAATCCGCTCAGGCGCCAGATCCGATTGAGAGGAGGACTTTGTCCGCGGCTTGACGGAGGCGGTTTTTGCTGTGGGCTTGGCTGCCGTTGTCCTGGGCGACGCGGGCCGGTTCTTCGTGGTGCTCAGCGATGCGGTTTTCCTGGTTGCCATGGGCCTCTATCCTAATCGATTCTGTCTGGCTTTCCACGTCCCGCGTCGCGTCAGAAGGCAGCGGCGAGAACACGTGACCGTGCGTTGAATACTCTCGTTTATACTCAACGAGGATGACAGAGAAAATCTTAGTTGTTCTGGCCCACTTCATCATCTCGGTGATCTCGGCTGGGGGGTATGCAGGAATCGTCTTTCTGATGGCGGTGGAGTCGGCTTGCGTGCCTCTTCCATCGGAGATCATCATGCCATTCTCCGGCTACCTCGTCTTCATGGGGCGGTTTCATCTCATTTGGGTAGCCACCGCTGGCGCCATCGGCTGCAATGTGGGCTCGGCTATTGCCTACTGGATTGGCGCCTATGGCGGAAGACCGATGGTGGAGCGGTATGGCCGGTTTGTTCTGCTCAGCGAGCATGATCTGGATCGCACGACACGCTTCTTTTCCAAGTATGGTTCCATCACCGTCTTCGTTGCCCGATTGCTGCCCGTGGTACGAACTTTCATTGCTCTGCCGGCAGGAATTGCAAAAATGCCGCAACTTCGTTTTCACGTCTACACGTTTTTAGGATCGTGGCCGTGGTGCTTCATCCTTGCCTATGCCGGAATGAAGCTGGGGGAAGGGTGGGAAACCGATCCAAGGTTCAAGGCCGTCTTTCATCAGTTCCACACCGCGGTCGTCGTTCTTCTGGTGTTCGGAATTGCGTGGTTCCTCTGGTCTCACCTGAAAAGTCGCTTCTTGCGGTCTGGGGAAGCATCGTGACTGTTGAAACCGACTACATTGCCCCTCGGCACTTGCTGCTTGCCATCGGTTCACTCCAGGGGTGATTCTTATGAATCTTTAATTGTTATGTATTTTGAGAGGAAGGATCGGTAAGAAATGTCTACTGTTCAGGATAGCGGTGCCAATTCGAGATCGCAGATTCAGCCCGCTACGGGCAAATTAGGGGTTATGATCGTCGGCCTGGGGGCCGTCGCTACCACTTTGATCGCCGGTGTGGAAGCAGTTCGCAAGGGTCTCGCCAAGCCCATCGGATCCATTACACAGATGGGCACGATTCGTCTTGGAAAGCGCACTGAATCGCGGACTCCACTGATTCATGACTTTGTGCCGCTCGCCAAGCTGGACGATATCGTGTTCACCGGGTGGGATATCTTCAAAGATAACGTGTATGAGGCGGCCAGCAACGCCAAGGTTCTGGACAAGGATCTGCTGCAGCAGATCAAGCCCTATCTTGAGACCATCAAGCCTCTGCCGGCAGTCTTCGACCAGTATTACGTCAAGCGCCTGCAAGGGACGAACGTAAAGAAGGGCAAGAACAAGCGGGATCTGGCCGAGCAGGTACGGGAGGACATCCGGGCATTCAAGAAGACCGTTGACCGCGTCGTCGTGATCTGGTGCGGATCGACCGAGATCTTCCTGGAGCCTCACCCGGTGCAAGACTCCCTCGCCGCCTTCGAGAAAGGCCTGGACGAGAACGACATCAACATCGCTCCTTCCATGATCTACGCGTATGCGGCACTTTCCGAGGGGGTTCCCTTCGCCAATGGCGCGCCGAACCTTACCGTCGATATGCCAGTAATGCTCGAGCTCTCGAAGAAGAATTCCGCGCCTATTTGCGGCAAGGACTTCAAGACGGGGCAGACGCTGATCAAGACCGTCCTTTCGCCGGCGTTCAAGGCGCGCATGCTCGGCGTCAGCGGCTGGTACTCGACCAACATCCTCGGTAATCGCGATGGGGAAGTGCTGGACGATCCCGAGTCTTTCAAGACCAAGGAAGAGTCCAAGCTGGGAGTTCTGGATTTCATCCTGCAGCCTGAGCTATACCCTGAGCTCTATGGCAACATTTATCACAAGGTTCGCATTAACTATTACCCGCCACGCGGTGATAACAAAGAGGGTTGGGACAACATCGACATCTTTGGCTGGCTCGGATATCCGATGCAGATCAAGGTCGATTTCCTCTGCCGGGATTCCATTCTCGCCGCTCCGATCGCGCTGGATCTGGTTCTCTTCATGGATCTGGCCAAGCGCACAACGGGACTGAAGGACCTTGGCATCCAGGAGTGGTTGAGCTTCTTCTTCAAGTCGCCAATGACTGCGCCCGGACTGTACCCCGAGCACGATCTCTTTATTCAGTCGATGAAGCTGAAGAACACGCTGCGCCACATCAGGGGCGAGCAACTGATCACCCACCTGGGCCTGGAATACTACGATTGATGCTGCCCGCAGGTCTTCCGCGTTTTTGACCGTTGCTCGAATGTACGGACGGCGAAGACGCTGTAAGACTCCAAGCGGTTGGCACTTACCAGGAACGAATCGAAGGACGGCATGGCAATTAGCCCTGCCGTCCTTCGATTTTGCACAGCGGGAAGAGGAGGAAACCCTTATTTTTCCCCGCCTTGTTGCAGCCGCAGGTTGCTGTTGCTGGAGAGGGAAATTGCGGATTGGCGCCCGCCATCCGGAGTAAAGCAATTTCGATGCACGGGCGTACCCAAATTGCGGATATATACGTCCAATGAGCAAGGGGTCGGGTATCTTGATATATAAGACACCGACGATCGGGGTGGTGGATATGAGTCGACGGAGAAACGGAAACCGGATTCCTTTACGCATGGCGGTAGTGGCAGGCCTGGCAATGGCTCCGCTGGCGTGCTGGTCCGCTGGCACAGGCTACGCGGCCGCTTCTGAGGATTCTCCGCAGAGCACGTCCACATCGACCACGGCCAATCCCCAGGACAACTCTGCGCCCGCTTCCAGCCCGGCAAATGCCCCTCAAAGTGCGCCGAATCCGCAGACCGCCCCGAACAATCCTCCCGACAATGCCAACGGAACAGCCACGACGCCAGGTGGAACGGGCACGGCGCCGACAGCCACAACCAGTCCCCAGCAGAACTCGGGATCGGGTACGCCGGCGACCCCGGCTTCGGGATCGTCTTCCGCCGACAAAACCGCTCCCAAGGTGAAATCCGGCAGCATCAAGGATGTGAATTCGGTCGGGAATCGCGATATTGGCGGACGGGGCATGGGGAATTGGTACTCCACCGAGAGCGAGATCAAGATGGGTAAGGGGTACGCGATGGAGCTCGAGAAGAGCACCCGCCTGATCACCGATCCCGTCGTCACGGAATACATCAACCGCGTGGGCCAGAATCTGGTGAAGAACTCCGACGCCAAGGTGCCGTTTACGATCAAGGTCATCGATTCCGATGAAATCAACGCCATGGCGCTCCCCGGAGGCTTCTTCTACGTGAATTCGGGCCTGATCCTTGCTGCGGATGAAGAGGCGGAGCTGGCAGGGGTGATGGCTCACGAGATTGCCCATGTGGCGGCGCATCACGCCGCGCGCGAACAGACCCGCTCCAACTACGCCCAGCTTGGGTCGATTCCGCTTATTTTTGTGGGCGGCTGGCTGGGATACGGGTTGTATGAAGCTGCCTCGATCGGTGTACCGCTGACCTTCCTCAAGTTCTCGCGTGAGTTCGAGACGCAGGCCGACTACCTGGGCGTCGAATATATGTACCGCGCGGGATACGATCCGCAGGCATTTATTTCTTTCTTCGAGAAGATTCAAAACCTGGAAAAGCAGAAGCCTGGAGCGGTTTCCAAGGCATTTTCCAGCCATCCTCAAACTCCGGACCGCATAGCGCATTCGCAGGACGAGATTGCCAAGATCCTTCCGGCGCGGGATGAGTACGTGGTGACAACTTCAGAATTTGACGATGTAAAGGCGCGGCTGGCCCGCATCGAAAATAAGCGAAAGCTGCAGGATGGCAAGGATGGGAAGAAGCCCACCCTGCGCCGCGCAAGCTCGAATCCTAACGGTACCGGTTCGGACCCCTCGCAGCAGGGGGATGACCGCCCGACCCTGCAGCGGCGCGACAACAATTAAAGTCTCACCTAAGGAACCCACCGAACAAAGGCCATCCAAAAACGGATGGCCTTTGTTCTTGAGTTTGCGCCAGTAAATCCCTTTTGCAGGGCGCGGAGGTGGCAGCTTTCCAGTAACATGGAGTAGAGGCGTCTCCACAGACATTCGCCATCATGCAGGGAGTTCCCTTGCGGTATCGATTCCTACTCCTAAGCATCGCTTCGCTTCTGGCGCTGGGCCATTGCACAGCAGCCAGCGCTGCGAACCGGACTTCCGGCAGGCTGGACCCCAATCCGCCTGCGGTTGCCTCAACTGCGCCGCCGGTGACCCTGAGTGCGGTTCCGGAAGCGCCAATGATGGCTGTGCCACTCCTCTCGTCTCCGCCGCACCTGGAGGATTTTCTGGAGCCGTCTCTCCGCTCCTCCGAGGCTCGCAAGATGCTCAGGATCGGTGGCTTTGTGCAGCGCTATCCTCTCGATGGAACGCCCGTCACCGAGGCAACGACTGCCTATCTTGGCTCCACTCCGCGGCACCTCTATATCGCCTTTATCTGTAAGGATCGTCACCCAAATCTCATCCGCGCCCACATGAAGCGGCGCGACGCGCTGGGCGACGATGATTTTGTGGAGGTTACGCTCGACACGTTTCGCGATCGGCGCCGTGCGTTTGTCTTTCAAGCGAACCCCCTCGGAATCGAGGCCGACGCACTCTACAGCGAGCAGACCGGGGCGGACTTCTCCTTTGATACAGTCTGGGATTCCTGGGGCAAAGTCACCCCTTACGGCTATGTTGTCTTGATACGGATACCGTTTGCCAGCCTGCGTTTCAGCCAGACTTCGACGCCCGGGCAACCGCGCACCTGGGGGTTGGTTCTGCAGCGGGTCATCTCCCATGAAAACGAGAACGCCTTCTGGCCTCAGATCAAGCGCGAGATCGCTGGCCGCCTTACGCAGGATGCTCTGGTCAGCGGGTTTGCGGATGTCCAGCAAGGACACAACATCCAATTCGAACCCTATTTCCTGGCGCACAGCTATCGAACGCTGAACACGTCCGACAGCCAGAATCCTCACTTCAACAATAAGGAATTACAGGGCTTCACCGGACTGGATACGAAGATTGTGCTGCACAACAGCCTCGTCCTCGACACGACATACAATCCGGACTTCAGCCAGGTGGACATCAACGATCCCGCCCCTCCGAATCAGCGCTTCCAGCCGTTTTTCCCCGAACAGCGGCCTTTTTTCCTGGAGAACAGCAGCTACTTTTCTACGCCCATCAATCTCTACTACACCAACAACATCGTGATCCCGCGGTTCGGTGAGCGGCTGACAGGGAAGGTCGGCCCTTGGGCGGTCGGTATTCTGGATGTGGATGATCGCAAACCTGGTCAGAATGCTGCGGCAGGTACCGCCGCGTATGGGACGCGCGCCCGCAATGACGTGATACGGCTGAATCGCGATGTTGGCGCACAGTCGAGTGTGGGTTTGATCTATGCGGATAGGGAATACCGAAACACGTACAACCGGATAGGCGGGGCAGACTATCGCTATCGCTTCAAGGAACGTTGGACGTTGACCGGACAAGCAGTCTCCGGCGGTACGGAGAGTTCGGACGCCACCAAGCGGAGTGGCCAATCCTATGTGCAATCCTTGAGCTACTCCGGTACGCACGCGAACTACTGGGTTTCGTACAACGATACAAGTCCGGGATTCCAGACAAGGACTGGTTTCTTTCGGCGTCCGGATATCCGCGAAGGAAATGGAGGATATTCGTATACCTTCCGTCCGAGCAGGCATGGCGTTCTGTCGCACGGTCCTTCCATCTATGCCGAGCGAATCTGGGATCACCGGGGAGTTCCGCTCGATGTGTATTCGAGGATCTCGTACAGCGTCCAGATGGCGCATCGCACATCGCTTTATGCCTATATGGATATGGCGCAGGAACGGCTTCGACCAGCGGACTACTCTATGCTGGCCACGAATGTGGAATATCACAATGAAACTGCCGGATTCAGCTTTTACACCTCACCGCTCCAGCAGATAGCGGTGGGCGTCAGTGGCTATTCTGGGAGAGTCGTGAACTACTCGCCTGCTGTGGACCAGCCGCCATCCCCGGTCGACGTGAGCTCCACGAACCTCAACGTGGAGGTGAAACCAACGTTGGGGCTGGATCTGCAGAATCGCTATGAGTTCGATCACTTTACCGACCCAGCTTCCGGGGCTCTATCTTATGACAACCACCTGGTTGTAACGCGATGGAACCTGCAGATGAACAAGGCCCTGTCCTTCCGCATCATTGGCGAGTATTTATCGACGATCCCGAACGAGAAATTTACCGATTTGCCGAACACGAGGGACGTCTTTGCCAATGCGTTGTTGAAGTATGAGCCCCATCCGGGCACAGCGGTGTATCTGGGCTATACCACGAACTTCCAGAATCTCGATCCGGCTCTCTGCGACCGCGAGACGGACGGTAGCTGTAATCCCAACGGGACTTTCCTGCCGCGCACGAATGCCGCCATGCTCAACGACAGTCGCACACTCTACCTCAAGATGAATTATCTATTTCGCTTCTAGGTCGCTTGCGTGGCTTCGTGGACAGGCTTTAAGAGCAGCCCTTCTTGCATTTGGAAAGAATTGCGGCGTGGAGACGCTCCCGCAAAGCGGTGGGTAGCTCGTAGATCTCGTGACTGCGATAGATCTCGATGGTCTTGCGCGTGGTGTTGAAGGTTATGACACAGTGTTCGCACTCACGAAGATGCTGTTCTAAGTCAGCACGCATGGCACCCGGAACCTTCTCATCGAGCAAATCGTCTAACTGGGCCAGAAACTCTGTGCAAGTCACTTCTCACCACCATTGGAATTCTTCTTGCGGAAGTAACGGCTGAGCCGCTCCCGCAACTGCAATCGCGCGCGGAGAAGGCGCGACTTTACTGCCGGTACACTCAAACCAAGCGCCTCGGCTGTCTCCTCGGTCGAGAGGCCTTCAACATCCCTCAAGGCAAATACGGTACGAAAGCCCGGAGGCAATCCTTGAATCGTCTTACGCAAAATCTCTGCCAGCTCGGACTGGCCGTACATCATCTCCGGATCGGGACTCCAGTCGGCAAGATCGCGTGGCATGGAACCCTCTTCCGTCTCCACATCCTCGTCGATGGAAACCATCCGTCCCGTGCGGCGTTTGCGCAACCGCATCAACGATTCATTCACTGCAATGCGAACGAGCCAGGTATAGAACTTGGAATTCCCCTGAAACTGATCCAGCTTCTCGTAAGCCTTCAGGAATGCGTCCTGTACTACATCCTCAGCATCCTCGCGATTCTGAGTAATATGCTGGGCGATCCTGAAAACCTGGCGGTCGTACTGTCGAACGAGAGTCTCAAAGGCAGCAACGTCGCCTTCCTTTGCCCGCGCGACTAGTGCGACATCCGGGTGGATCTCCTCTGTACCTAATGGTTGGATGTTGGTCATGGCGAACGGCTTCAGAAATTTGACCTTTCCCTTGGGGAACACGGCTACAGAGGCGCTTCCCAGCTTCTGTAGCACTCCAGACATAGTAAATGCGCCGGACGGCGCTGCAAAGGCCATTTCGTCTTCAGCGCAATGCTGGTTCCGCCCGGTAAGCTTCCTTGCAGCCACGAGATGCGTCGAAATGCTTGTAGGGGACAGGGGCGGTTATATGAAGAATTCGTTGACCCTCTGGATTCGTGTTTTAAGCTTTTCACGACGTTATCCCCGGTTTTGGGCTTAGATTCTTAACAGGAGTCTTTCTGTTGACGAGTGCTGTTCGAAGTGGTTCTGCCTGGTTGCATCGGTTCCCTGGGGCCTTCCGGAGGTTGAAGATTTCCTGGGCGATATTTTGTGCCATTCTGGCTATCTCGGCCGTGTTGCTGAGCCAGCAAGCCGAGTCAGCCTGGGCGCAGACAGCCTCCTCCCATCACAAGAAGGGCAGCACAGCTGCATCCTCCGCAACGCAGACAGGGCGGAAGGGGGCGAAGTCTACCGCATCCGCGGTAAAGAAGACGGGAGCCAGAAGCAAGGCTCACTCGTCCAAGGCGACGCACAGGAAGCGGCGCGTGCTCTCGGCACATGCGAAAGCGCGAAGCATGAAGCTGCAGCGGGCTTTCGTGGCATCCTCGCAACTTCGTCCCATGGCGCAACAGCTTGCGCAGATGCGCACTCCAGCCGGATACGCGGGAGTGACCTCCTGGGCACATGCTCACTCCGGTGAAGCAGCCTCGGCAGCCTATCTGGCGCTGGGCCACGCCTATCTACTGGACAAGCGCTACCCCGAAGCCATCAGCAATCTTCAGCTCTCCAAGAAGCAAGGCCAGTCGCTGGCGGATTATGCAGACTACCTGGCCGCACAAGCCAATCTGCAGGCAGGGAAGCTTCCCGAGGCGGAGGCTCTGCTGAACGGCTTCGCCCTGCGTTATCCCGACAGCATTTTTGTGAACAATATTCCGGTGCTTGAGGCCAATCTTTTTCTGCAGCAGGGAGATCCTCAATCTGCGCTGCGGGTGCTTGCCCCTCACCTTTCGCAGCCAGTCGCCAACCATGCCGACTTCCAGCTCGCCCTGGCCAAAGCTAACCAGATGGCAGGACACTCCGAGGAGTCTGCCAAGGTCTATCGCCACCTGTACCTTGCTTTCCCATTGAGCGGCGAGGCCCAGCAAGCCAAGACTCAGCTAGCCGCCATTGGCGCGATGACTTCTCTTACGGTCGGTGAGCGGCGCGCCCATGCCGATGCACTTTACGGAGCAGGGCGCTACAGCGATGCCGCGGAAGACTATCGAGCGCTGGCCGCTGATCCCGCGGCAGATGAAAGCATGAAGGAAGCTCTGCGCCTGGCTGCTGTCAGCTGTGATTGGAAGTTGAAGCGACTGAGCCATGAGGATCTGGATCGCATCCCGGATACCAATGACGAGGCGGGTGCGCGTCGCATGTATCTGCTTATGGAGCTGGCGCGCAGCAAGGATGACACCGATGGGCAGCGCCAGATCGTGGACCAGATGGAGCAGCGCTTCTCACAAAGCAATTGGCTCGCGGAAGCACTCTACTCCAGCGGCAACATGTACCTGCTGCGTAAGGATTATCCTCACGCGATCCAGTATTACGGGGAATTGACCCGGCGCTTTCCAGGACACAAATACGCGCCCAGTAGCCATTGGAGAGCGGCGTGGCTGAATTATCGTATTGGCCAGTATGCTGAGGCAGCACGGCTCTTTGATGAGCAACTCACCGCCTATGCTGGCGGCAAGGAGATTCCTGCTGCGCTGTACTGGCGCGGCCGCGTATACGAGCAGGATAACAAGCCTGAACTGGCCGCGGCCTATTACAAGACCGTCAGCAGTACGTTTCTGCACTACTACTATGCGCAGGTGGCTGGCGAGCGTCTTGCTGGACTGCATGGCGTGGTGCCGGCAACTGTACCCCTGCTGGCATCGTTCAAGCCCGACACGATCCCCACGCTGGATGACGACGTACCCGACGACGATCCTCATATGGTGGCGGCGCGCCTGCTGGCGAACGCAGGTTTGAATGAATACATACCGGCGGAGCTGCAGTCCAGCGATGGAAGCGACGGCTGGAGTGCATTGGCAGAGGCGGATATCTATGCCTCATACGGCGAAAACTACAGGGCGATGCGCGTTATGAAGCGGGCGATTCCGTTCTACACCTCCGCGCCTATCGGCTCCATTCCAATTGCTTACTGGCGCATCCTCTTTCCGCAGCCTTACTGGAGCCAGATTAAATCCGAAGCGGCAAAGAACGGCCTCGATCCTTACATGGTTGCCTCGCTGATCCGTCAGGAATCGGAATTCAATCCTGGAGCAATCTCAAAGGCAAATGCGTATGGGCTGATGCAAATGCTGCCCGCCGTGGGCAGGCAGATGGCAAAGGAAGAGGGGATCCACCACTTCGATACGGCACAACTGCTGGATCCCGCGACGAATATCCGTCTGGGAACGCGCTACCTGAAGCACACTTTGGACAAATTTGGCGGGCGCGAGGAATATGCATTTGCCGCGTATAACGCAGGCGATGACCGCGTGGCAGACTGGCAGGCGATAGGGAATTATCGCGGGATGGATGAATTTGTCGAATCGATTCCATTCACCGAGACACGCGAATACGTGCAGGCGATTGTGCGCAATGAACATCTCTATCGCGAGATCGATCATCTGGCGGCTGGAAGCGCCTCCGCTCAGCCCTGATTCAGGAGAAGACATCAAGAGGCATCCTCTACAGCAACATTGCAATGAATTTTACGTTTGACAGATTGCAGGGCGCCGGAGAAACTGTCAGCAACATTGCGACATTTCGACGTGGAAATGTTCTGAGAACGGCAACGGAAGATAACGAAGCTTACGCAAGCGTACCGCAAGGGAAGCAGCCTGAGATGTCGAGAGACGGCTTCAGCACGCGCGAGGTTCTGCAATTGACCGGCACCACCGCGAGGCAATTGCAGTGGTGGGATGAGAAGCGCATCATCGTGCCCGATCGCGATGGCCGGCGCAGAATCTACTCCTCAGAAGACCTGGTTGAAATCCATGTGATCGAAGAACTGCGGCGAAGACGGATTTCGCTCACCACGGTCCGGCGCGTGCTGAAGTTTCTGCGCCGCGAAACCAGCATGCGCTTATCGGATCTGGCATCCGGTAAAAGTGATTACCACCTGCTGCTGGATGGTAAGAATCTCTACCTCGAAACTGACACGCGGCAGATTGTGAATCTTATTCGCAATACCATCCAGCCTGTCTTCGTGATTTGCCTGTCAGAGGCCGCTCGACGCGTTGAGATTGCAATGCCGGAACACAAGGAATTATCCGTAACGCGCAATGGCGCAAATTCCAACAAAAAGAGACCCGCGTCTGAAATGGGGCGCATGAAAAAGGAGGCGAACAGCCGCGCAGGTTGAGAGCTGTCCTTCCCAACCACGCAAAAAAAGGATCCGATCCGCAGCGGTGCACAGGAGCGATTGATGAGCACGATCCACAGCACAAGAACATTCGAGGAGAATGGCATGTTGGCCGAACTACAGTTGCTGGAAGAGTGGATTCCCGAGCAGATGGAGCCTGGGACGCTATTTGTGCTGGAAAACGTCGCCGGTATGGGAGAGGCAAGAAATCCGTATGTCGCTGTTCTTGCATGTCCAAGTTGCGGAGCCCTCGGACTGATCACCAAACATCAGCTTGCAGGGCTCGAATCCATGATTTGCGGCGCAGACAACTGTTCCGCGGAATACTTCCTGCAGGATGAGGCTATCGAATTCCGTAAACCCAATTAGATCGGACCGGATATCGACGAGTTCCAAAGCGGATGCGATCGTTGTGCGGCTTTTCGTTGAAAGGCCGCACAACTAAGAGGCCCGCAGACAATCTATTTTCCGCCGATGTTTCGCGCGAACGCTGGAAGGGAAGTCCTCCCGAAGCGGCCCAATTCTATCCCGACTCTATTCAGTTAATCTGATCGGTTAATCTGGTTAGAGATTAACTCGCGCTCGGATCTCGTTTACCATGAAGGGAAGAAGCGCGACGATCCCGTTGACTCCTGTTCAACGATGCCCGGATGGCGAAATCGGCAGACGCAGCGGACTTAAAATCCGCAGGCCGCAAGGCCGTGGGGGTTCAAGTCCCCCTCCGGGCACCATTAAATCAATAGGAAAACATTTCGATCAATAGAGGTATCCAATTAAGTGCTAGCGCCACGTTTGCTGGCACCTGCGTCTGGGACGCGCACTTCTCTCATACGAGCGCCTTTGATTAACGTCATGACGGCATTCGTGACCTTTGCCACATCAAACGGCGCAACTCTGTCCATATAGAGTGCTGACATCCCGTGCAGCAGAGCCCAAAGCTCATCGGCGAGGATTTGCCCATCGGCTTCTCCAGTATCCTCTCCCAGCAGCGGTCGCACTGCTTCCGCTACCACTTTGCAGAGAGATTGAGCAGACCGGCCCACGACAGTTTTTTCGATTGGCACACCGTCCATGCCGTTTACAAGTCGGTAGAGCTGGGTGTGCTCAAGCATGAAGGTCCAATACCGTTCCACCATACATACAGCTGCAGCCCAATGAGGACAGCATGCAGGATGGCGTTGGTCCCTTGCGCCGCCGCCACAATCAAATCCCGATCTAGAGCATCGCCCTTCAGGAATACTGCACAGGAACAATCGATACTGGGAAACGCCCCAGGTCGATAGTAGGGTCCTGGATTGACGCTAAATCTCCAGTGCAAATCGCCGATGTACTTACCGAGCCACTGAGTCGCCATTGCCACATCGGCATATGCGTGAACCTGAACGATTCGCTAGCGTCTTGTGTGCATGATGGCCGACGTACTGCGGGAGCGTCGTTTTCCAGCAGATCGGCATCTGTCGTCAGCCATCTTGTCGTTCACCCGGAAGCGTTTCGCCTTTCTCGCTCTGGAGGCGAATGTACTCCTTCGCATCGAACTTCCTGGCCATCGAAACTCCAGACATCGGTCGCACCAGCCCGAAGACAGGCCGATTGAACCAGGGACGGTCGTGCCGCCCCACGATGGCCCAGGCTATGCCTGCATATCCATTGGGGTCGCGCCCATCCAGTTCGTAGCGGTCATTTAGGAATACCGCCCACTCATAGGCCCTGGCTGGATCGGGAGCCCATTCCAGAATCTTCTTCGCCCAGTACATGCGCATATAGTTGTGCATCCAGCCGGTATTCACCATCTCGCGCTGAGCCGCGTTCCACAGCTCGTCGGCGGTTTCGGCGTGCTCCAATTGATTAAGACTGTAGCGATGCACCCGCGAGTCGGCGGTGTGCTCAATCAGCGTCTTCCTGGCCCACGGCGCGGCGCATTCCCAATTGTCGTAGTTCGGCTCATGGCGCACAAACAAGACCGCCAACTCTCTCCACCCGATCAACTGATCCAGGAATCTTTCGCCGGCTTCAGCCGTCGCCTTGCCCTCGGCCACAGCTTTTTCGACCGCCAGCGCAATGGTGATGGGGCCGATGTTTCCAAAGTGCAGATAAGGCGATAGCCGGCTGGTTCCCTTTACCTCCGGGTGGTTGCGAGTGACCTCGTAATCCCTCAGGCCCAGATTCACAAACTCTCGCAGCCGCCCGAGTGCAGCGTGTGCTCCGCCGGTGAAGCTGTCCACTGGGCCAATCCGGCGGTCCAGCTTGCTGAATCCGGCGGTAATATCCAGATCCAACGAATAGCTTTCCAGTCTCTTCCAGGGTTTCCACGGGTGTAGGGGAGTGATATTGCGGGGCGCGACCAGGTAGTTGGGCAATTCGGCCTTCAGATGCGGGCGGAAGTGGTGCAGCAGCACAAAGCTGCGATTGAAAACCCGCGAAGGAACCACCACATCCGCGTCCACTGTCCAAAAGGGGAGCTTCAGTCGCTTCGCCAATACCTTGCGCCAGCGTTCCGGCTCACGACATGGGTTCTCGTCGCAGATGAGAAGAGCCGCTTCCACTTCTTCCAGGAATGCTTCCAGCGAACCCTCCAAAGAACGGCGCAGCACAAACCCCACGCCCCGCTCGGCTGCGTCTTGCTCAACGTCTCTCAATCCTTGCTGCAGAAAGTGGTAGTGCCTCAGATTCGCGCCGGGGTAGCTTGGAATCACCTGGAAGTACACCACCACCGGCAGGCCCAACAGGTTCCCAGCTTCGATGGCCACATCGAGCGCGGGATTCTCCACAATTCGCATCGCGCGTTGCATCCAGTAAACGAGGCACCTGCCGCCCTTGCGCGGTGTAAGGCTCTTACGCACCAGCACACGAGGTTGGTTCGCAAGTTGCGCCAGATCGTCGCGAGTGTCGAGATTGGTTGGCAGGGAATCCATGCAGAGCAAACCGATAACTCCATTCTTACTTGTCAGCCCGGTGGTCACCGAGGCTGGCGGCAATCCCTTGAAGCATGCCGCTGAAGACAAAGTGGTGGAAGGGGAGCATGGAGTACCAGTAGGCGCGGCCCAGCCACCCTAAGGGATCGAAGGATGCGGTTTGGCGAATCACGGATCCGGTGGAATCGCTTGTCACTTCGAACTCGAGGATGGCGCGGCCAGGAAGCTTCATCTCCGCGACGAGGCGCAAGAGGTGATCTGGCTCGATCGCCTCCACGCGCCAACAATCCACAACATCGCCAACACAGAGCAAATCCGGATCGCGGCGGCCGCGTCCCATTCCTACCCCTCCGCCTAACTTGTCCATCCACCCGCGAAGTTGCCACAGCCAGTTGGCATAATACCAGCCGTTGGCGCCACCAATGCGGCGTATCGGGACGAAAGCCTCTTCAGGGGATGCGTTCACCTGAAGAGTTCGGACGTCTGTCTTGAGATGCTTGTTATCAGCATGGATGGCTGCGGCAATGGCTTCGCGAAATCCGCAAGGCCGAATGCCGAACTCGGTCAATGCACTCGGGTCTTCAACAACTGTCGAATGCCGGATGCTGTCAATCAGCTTTCGGCCCACGCGCACGTAGAGGGGAGTGACCAGACCGAGCCAAAGACTAGACAAGCGCGGCGTGAGGAATGGCACGGAGATTACGACACGCTTCAATCCCCGCTGCCGAGCGTACTCCCGCATCAAGCCGCCATAGGAGACGCGGTCCGAGCCTCCGATTTCGAAGATTTTACTGGCGTCAATCGGATGGTCCAGGGCCGCGAGCAGATAGGCGAGCAGATCGTCGATTGCGATCGGCTGTGCGTCGACCGAAACCCAGCGCGGCGAAATCATGACCGGAAGCCTCTCCACCAGCGCGCGGATCATTTCAAACGAAAGGCTACCCGATCCAATGACTACCGATGCGCGGAACTCGATGACTGGGACTCCGGCCGATCTGAGGATCTCGCCCACCTCATGGCGGCTGCGCAAATGCGTAGAGAGTTGGCCCGAACCGCGGCCGAGGCCACCGAGATAGATGATTCGCTGAACCCCAGCGTCGCGGGCAGCGTGGGCAAAGTTTTGTGCCCCTGTACGATCCTGTTCCTCAAAGGATTGAGTTGAGCCCATGGAGTGGACCAAATAATAAGCTGAGCCGACGCCGGCCATCGCGGCTCGTACCGATGCGGAATTAAGAACGTCACCTTCGACAACCTCGAGCCCGGGAAGCGCCTTCGCTCCGAGAGCTTCCGGATGCCGCGCCAGGCAGCGCACGGTGTAACCTGCTTCCAGGAGCTTATTCAGCAACTCCCCGCCTACATACCCCGTTGCGCCCGCAATCAAAACAAGGGTCTTCACGCGGCGTTCTCTCCAGGCTGCCCGAACAGCGCATCAATCTGCAGGCGGCGGTAATCGAAGATTCGGTTCACGTCCCCACGTACTTTCACCGCGTGAACAATCCGCCCGAGAACACCGAAAGGCAGCGAGTATTGCACTTCGTCTATCATCTTTGTCCGGCTGCCGTGCGCCTCAAACCTGTGCGTGTGACGCCATCGCTTATATGGACCCTTTGTCTGCTCGTCGACGAAGCAATGGGGAGGATTCCACTCGCAGATTTCCGTCCGCCAGTGAATGGGTATGCCGTGCAGTCGCAGGCGATAGCGAATCACCGTTCCTTCAGAAATAGAGTGGGTGCTGATGGAGAGAATTTTGAAGCCCAACCAGGGAGGTGTAATTCTCTCCAGGTTCTGAGCGTTCGCGAAGAAGGCAAATACTTCGTCGATGGGGCGTGCAATCCACTGCTCACTACGCAAGCTATAGGTCACGGCACTCATTCCTTCTCACCGCTTACGACTGCGCTACTACCGTTCACGAAGCAAAGTAGACATCTGTGCATAGAGATCCCGGTAGGCTTCTTCATCCAACGCGCCGCTGTTGCGCCAGCGCACCACACCGCGCTTGTCGAGCAAAACCAGATAAGCTGCATCCGGCGACTGGTAGCCCACACGCTGTTTCCAGGAATCGACTCCACTGTAGACGGTGATCACATTTTCCTGATCGCTTCGGGGCGTTCCCTTGCGCATGCCGCTGTCGATAAACCACTTTCCCAGACGTGCCATGCCGCCAATCATTGGGATCTCATAGAACGTTACGTGAGGATTGCTGCCGAAGTCCTTGCGGAAGCGGCCAATCCAGGCCTCGACCGGAAATCTTGAATTGTATGTGAAGCCCAGCGCGAGCAAGGCTACGCGGCCTGAAGCAGCATCGGGAAGCTGAGCCTGATGGCCGGTGAGGAATTCGCCCTTCAGAGCGGGCAGCGACTCGCCGGGTTGTATCGCTGGAATCAACGCGGATGCCATCAAAACTACCGGTAGAATACTCATCGAACTTGTCCTCCGCTGCCGTCGGTGGTGACATTCTCCAATATATAGCGGGTGTCGATCCACTCGTTTTCGCCGGCGAAGCCTAATGGCTCATCGCATGCCATGAAGAAGATTCGCTAGCGGACGAGCCATCTCTGTGCCTTTGTCCCTTCCATAGACGGCAGACAGCTGTAAAAAGATGGAGGACTTTCTGTCTGTGCTGGTCGATTTCCGCCCGTTCGAACCAATTTCATTGTTGCCTACCAGCGCTGGGATGTCAGGCCAGTAAAGCCGCTGCTCTTAGAGATAGGCTCGAATTCCAAGCGTGGCGTAGTATTAAGAGGATCACCGATCGAGCCAGAAGGTGAAACCAACCGGTCCGATGCCCGTGGATCCCGGTGCCTAAATGCCTTCTTCTCGAGTACAACGACCGCTGGCCAAAGGCGCTTCATTGGAGATTCCAGTGGTGGCAATTGGGGCATCGGCAGGCGGTCTGGAAGCTCTCACCGCGATTCTCCGTGCTCTACCCACTGATATAGCTATGGCATTCATGCTGATTCAGCACCTGGATCCTAAACGCCACAGCATCTTGCCAGAACTGCTATCGAAGGCGACCAGGATTCCGGTACTGGAGGCCCTCGATGCGATGAAAATCGAGTCGAACCGCGTCTATGTGATGCCGAGTAACGTGGACATCTCTATCAAGGATGGCCACTTTGGGCTGACCCAGCGAGTCGCAGATCATAAGCAGCATTTGCCCATCGACATCTTCATGCGTTCTCTTGCGGAAGCACGCAAGAGCCAGGCCATAGGTGTCATTCTCTCGGGGACCGCATCGGATGGCACTGCAGGGGTACAAGCGATTCGCGCCGAAGGTGGGGTGACTTTCGCACAAGACCCACAGACAGCCAAGTTCGACGGCATGCCTCGGAGCGCGATTGAATCCGGCTGCATCGATCACGTTCTGTCTCCTGAGCAGATCGCGGCGGAGTTGTCCTGGATGAGTAAGCATCCGAAGCTTCGGAGAGCGCCGGCGGACTTGCGAGAAAACCGACAGGGCGATGACCAGGTTTTTGATTCCATTTTGAACATGGTCAGCGCTTCCCAGGGCGCCGATTTCACTAAATACAAACCCAACACTATTCATCGGCGTACGCAGCAACGCATGGCCGCTCTTAGAATCGCTTCCCTCGCTGCATATCTCGCCTATCTCGGAGAGCATCCAGAAGAGGTTGCGACGCTCGCCAATCATGTTTTGATTCCCGTAACCGAATTCTTCCGCAACCCCGAGGTCTTTGAGGATCTGGCAAATACGGTTTACCCGGTGATTGCCGGCAAAGAAGCAGAGGGAACGATCCGTATATGGGTAGTCGCCTGTTCCAGTGGGGAAGAAGTGTATTCACTGGCGATTACCCTGCTGGAATTCCTGGGTACAAGAGCCGATGAGATCCATATTCAAATCTTTGGCACGGATATCAATGAAAAGGGGATTGCGAAAGCACGCGCCGGTATCTATCCCGACAGCGCTATGAAGAATGTCTCGGCGGACCGCGCTGCAAAGTTCTTTACGAAAGTGGCAAGCGGATACCGAGTCAACAAAACAATTCGAGATCTCTGTGTCTTTGCGCGCCAGGATGTCACCAAGGACCCGCCATTCTCAAGTCTGGATCTCATCTCCTGCCGAAATTTCATGATTTATGTTCAACCGGAGTTGCAGGAAAAGATTATCTCGACCTTGCACTACGCCCTGAATTCATCCGGTTTTCTGTTACTGGGCAACGCCGAAAGCGCAGCCTCTTACCCTCAGATGTTTACGCCCCTGGATAAGAAGAACAAGATCTATGTCAAGAAAGCTGACGATCAGCGTCAGCAGCGCTTGTTCAGGACAAGCAGAACTCTCACTCCACCGACTGCATCGTCGGCAGCGAATGCGCTCCCTATCAGTCGCGCTAGCCAGCATGAAGCTGAACTGCGGCAACTCGCAGATCGTATTGTCCTCAAGGAGTGTGCCCCGCCAGGCGTTATCGTCAACGACACACTTGAAATCCTTCAGTTCCGCGGGCGAACCAGTCCCTTTCTGGAGCCTGCCGCAGGGCGCGCAAATCTCAACATACTAAGCATGGTTCATGAAGAGTTGGCAATCGCCTTGCGCACTGCCATTACTTCGGCCAGGAAAAAAGCTGCTCCCATAAAGAAGAAGAACGTCGCTTTTGAACACAACAATAAGAAGGGCGTGGTGCATTTGTCCGTGATTCCGATGGATGAGGCGGCTTCAGGAATCGGACAGTGTTATCTCATCCTTTTTGAAGATGCATTGCCTCAGGTCGAGATGCATGGCACTGCGAGTCGGCACCTCCCTTTGAGAGCAAGCGACCTTGTTCGGAAAACTATTCTTGAGCAGAAGCGTGAATTGCATGCCGCACGCGCTCTGCTCAAAGAACACCTGGTGGCACAGGAAGCGCTCCGCGAAGACTATCAGTTGGCAAGCGAAGAGATGCTCTCCGCAAATGAAGAGCTACAAAGCACCAACGAAGAGTTGGAAACCTCGAAGGAAGAACTGCAAGCTACCAACGAAGAACTCAACACGGTCAACGACGAGTTGAATAGCAATAATTCCACACTGCACTTGCTTGGGAATGACCTCAAGAACCTGCTCGAAAGCACAGTGATCCCCATTGTGATGGTGGATGGCGGCCTGCGTATACGGCGTATGACGCCTTCGGCGCAGACCATTCTTAAAGTGCTTCCGTCCGATATTGGGCGACCCATCACCGATATCAGGCCGGATCTCGATCTCGATCTGAAGCCTCTACTGACAGACGTTCTTCGCGATGGTGTAAGCCTCGAACGGGAGGTACAGGATCAGCAAGGCCATTGGTATCGGCTGCAAGTAAGGCCCTACAAAACGTTCGATAACCGCAGTGATGGAGCCGTCTTGGTCCTCATGGATATCGATGTCATTAAGAAGCGCAATCAGGAGCTGATTCTCGCGGGTGAGTTTACCAAGTCCATCATCGAGACTATGCCGGAGCCTGTACTGGTCTTGAACGCCGATTTCCATATCCTGATGGCAAATCATGCGTTCTACGTGGCTTTTGAATTTAAGCCCGAGGCAACACTGAATCAGCTTGTGTATAGCCTCGGGGAGGGGCAGTGGAATAAGCCCGACTTGCGAACGCTGCTGGAGGAGGTTCTGCCGCACGACAGAAACTTCTTAAATTATGAATTTGTATACGATTTTCCCGGTATCGGCTGGAAATCCTTCATGCTCAGTGGTCGTTACATGGGGCAGGCGCCGGATGTGGCACCTCTGATCCTCTTGTCGCTCACGGATATAACCAAACGTAAGAAGATCGAAGCCGCACTCATCCAGGCGGAGAAGCTGGCCATTGCCAGCCGTCTCGCAGCTTCCATCGCTCATGAGATCAATAATCCGTTAGAAGCGATCACCAATCTTCTCTATCTCGCCTCGAACGGAGATGATGCAGCGGCCGCAAAATCATATACAGCCAAGGCGCTTGAGGAGATAGGCCGTGTTTCGGAGATCACGCAGCAGACACTCAAGTTCTATCGGCAATCTACGGCTCCATCATCTGTGCAGGTCTCTGAGATGCTGGACTCTTTGCTGGTGCTCTACCACGGAAAGCTCCTGGCCAATAACATCTCGGTCCATCGCCAATATAGAGAAGGGCGGCCAATCTTGTGCCTGGCGGGAGATCTTCGTCAGATCTTAGCCAATATCATTGCCAACGCGGTAGACGCGATGAAGTCAGGGGGGGCGCTCACCATGCGAGTGAGCCCATCGGTCGACTGGCGTAACCGGGAGCAATCCGGCATACGTACTACAATTGCCGACTCCGGCACAGGGATGAATTCTGAGACGCTCCGCAAAGTCTATGAGCCGTTCTTTACGACTAAAAACGAGACGGGCACCGGGCTTGGGATGTGGGTGTCTGCTCAACTTGTCGAACGACTGCAAGGCGATCTGCGGGTGTCAAGCACAATGCGTCCCGGCAGGAGTGGCACAGTGTTTTCTCTGTTCTTGCCCCTTGACCTGCCTTAGCGGGACAGCCACTGAATTAAAGGTCACATCCTGCGCTGAGGCATCAGAGCATGCGCACGGGCAACTTTCGGGCGCGAGGGCTTCCGCTAGGAACCTGATTCCGATTACGGTGAAGTCGCTTCCATGCAGGCCACTTCTCAAAGAAACGGCAGCAGCATGCGCCGCCGCTTCTTTCTGAATCAAACAGTGGCGCGTGCGCTCGCTGCGCAAGGTGCACAGCTAACGATCAAGGGAATCATCTCATCAACCGCGTCGTTCCTCTTGTGATGTCCGCTCCGTGAAAGTCGTGGCCCCTTCATTCACGATCTCAACCAGCTAAGCTCTCGTAGAGTGTGATCCGTCGCGCTGAGTTGTTTGCTCGCGATTGTTTCCTCGTGCTATATTTCGGCACGAATCGGGCGGACATCAATCCATTCGCCCAGAACGACTCAAGGCTTGTGACCACGTAGCCATCAGCTTCCTGACGCTTGACGGACAGCGTTGCCTGAACCTTTCTATGCGAGCAGATCAGGAAGCGAATCAAACCTTGCCGATCCTGCTCAGTGTTTCATTTTTGCTCTGTTCTGGATTGGTCTGCCGCGGGATGATTCTCTGTACTGGCGATCTCTCTGAGAGAGAGGAAAATGAGCAGCCGATATTCAGGGGTTATTGCTATGACTTCATTGCGAAATGCGATTTGGCTTCTACTACTAGCGCCTTGCACGTTGCAGGCGCAAACCAGTCCCGGAAACTCCACCTCCTTGCCGAATAATTCGGATATCGCGGCAGAGGTCAAAGTTCTCCGCGAGGCTCTTCTGGAGACACAGAAGCAATTAGCATCCCAGCAGCGGGAGATCGACGCCTTGAAGGCCTTGAGCGCCCGCCAGGATTCCACCGACTCTAATGCAGAAAATGTGGCACACGTCCTTGACGCGGCAATTCATTCCACCGTCTCAACAAGGCCCCGCAGCGAGATATATCGCGCGGATGGGAAGATGGCTGAGTTACCCAAAAGCCAGGCAGAAGGGGAGCATAAAGAGTCTCCCTTATCCTTCAAAATTGGCGGGGCCGAGCTCACACCTGGCGGCTTTGTTGACATTGAGAATATCTACCGCACGACAAATACGCAGAACAACATTGCTACCAACTTTGCGGCCATACCGTTTAGCAATACTGCGCAAGGGCACGTGACGGAAGACCGCACCACGGCGCAATACTCCCGCCTCAGCCTGAAGGTTACGGACAAGTTTGGTCCCTACCACGTGCTCGGATATTTCGAAGCTGACTTCAGCGGCAACGCAGCCCCCAATGTGTATCAGACGGTGAACGGCCAAACCAATCGTCTTCGCCTGTATTTTGCAGATGTGACGCGCGGAAGATGGGAGGTTCTAGGGGGGCAGACCTGGAGTTGGCTGACTCCGAACCGCAATGGGGTATCACCCATGCCTGCGGACCTGGCTCTGACCTACAACGAAGATCAGAACCTGGGAGTTGGCATACCCTACTCCCGAGCCGCGGAATTTCGTGTTGCATTTCACCCGAACGAGCATTGGTCCATGGGCGTAGGCATTGAGGATCCCAATCAATTTATCGGCGGATTCGTTGCTCTTCCGACGGCCTTCAGCGCCACGCTGAGCCCGCAATTCGATAACGGATCGCAAGCAGGCGCTCCAAACTTATTTCCCGACATTCTTTCCAAGATTGCCTACGATACAAAGATTTCGGACAGGCACTTCCACGTGGAGATGGGCGGATTGCTCACCGGGGCGAGAGCGTCTGTCGTGCCTATCGGAGCGACATCCTTCTCGTCGCACTCGGCTATTGGCGGAGGTGGCGAGATCGCTGCAAACTATGCCCTCATGAAGAACCTGGTGTTGCTGGGCAACGCCTACTGGACCGATGGTGGCGCCCGCTATCTGGTCGCCACAGGGCCGCAATTGGTAGTTCGTCCAAATGCAGCAGGAACAGATGTGAGTCCTTCGATGGTGCATGCATCCGCCGGATCCGCGGGGTTGGAGTGGAAGGCGACGCCAAAGACCGTGCTGGCCGCGTACTACGGCGCAGATTATTTTGGGCGGAACTTCTTCCGGGATACTACCAATCTGCTTCATCCCAACACGATCATCGGATACGGCGGACCAGGGTCCGCAAACACCAATAACCGGACGATTCAGCAGCCTACCTTCGATTTGACGCAGGACATCTGGCGAGGCCAGTATCACGGAGCATTGCAGTTCTATACGCAGTATTCGTATCTGACTCGCGCTCCATGGTTTGTGGCACCAGGCGCACCGAAGAACGCACATCTCAATATGGTCTACATGGGACTTCGCCTGGTTCTTTCTTCAGGAGTCATCCTTCCAGTAGAGAAGTGATGCGTAAATGCGCGAGATTGCGCAAGGCACCATGAGCGTGGAGCGGCAGGTACTCAGCAGATGCGGGATGAAGGACGGATTGGCGACAACGGGATGCGCCGACTGTAAGCGGAATTGGATCTTTCGGAGACGCGGTAGAAAATCTATCTAACACAGTAGGGATGCCGGCTCCGGGCTTTAGCGGCGCTCACATGTGATGCTTCAAGAAGTCCTGGAGCGCAACAGCATTGTTGTGCTCGGTGTCATGCGAGCTGTAGATCAGTGTGACCGGTCCTTTGCGCGCAGCCTCCACGATAGGCCGCCACGCATCCGGATTGGCCTTGAGCTCCGCAGCGTAGCGCTTGCGAAATTCCTCCCACTTAGCCGGATCATGGCTGAACCATTTCCGCAGCTCCGTACTGGGACCCACATCTTTAAGCCAGTCCTGAATCTCCAGCGAGGTCTTCTTTACTCCCCTCGGCCACAATCTTTCGACGAGCAGGCGAGTTCCATCCGAATCGCCAACCGGGTCGTAGACACGTTTGATATGAATCATCGCCAACCTTTCCGTGGCGCCGCCGCTCGCCACTGCACCATTCAACTGTGAGTTGCCTTCGGCCCTATCGTCGTGCATGGCTGCGATGAAGGCTACTGCCGGCCACCAAAGCTGGCGGCAAGCAGCGTCTTCTGTTCCAGCGCATGCGCCTTGGAAGAACCGGTAGCCGGGCTCGCTGCGCTGGATCGTTTGACGGTGAGTACCTGGCGTCCACGCGCCAGCCGTCGCAGCCGAGGCAAAACGAAGGAGAGAGCTCCCATGTTTGCCGGCTCCTCCTGAACCCATACGATCTCGTGCGCCTCCGCATGGCGATCCAACTCCGCTACGAGCTCCGCTTCCGGCCATGGGTAGAGTTGCTCCAGAAACACGATTCCGGTTGTGACGTCCTTCCGGCGTGCCCGTTCCGCGCGTAGTTCATGTCCGATCTTGCCGGTGCAGAGAAGCAGCCGCGTGGCATGCTGCACCTCCGTGTCGGGCAATACCTTCTGGAATGCGGGTCGAGCAAAGTCCTGTAGCTGCGATGCCGCGTCCGGACGGCGGAGCATGCTCTTGGGCGTAAAGACGACCAGGGGCTTCCGCCAGGACTGCAGCGCCTGACGTCGCAGCAGATGAAAGTACTGGGCCGCGGTGGAGGGCTGACATATTTGGAAATTGTCGCGCGCCGCCAATTGCAGGTAGCGCTCGATTCGCGCACTGGAGTGCTCCGGACCCTGCCCCTCATAACCGTGAGGCAGCAATAGAACCAGGCCGCTCAGCAACCCCCACTTATCTTCTGCCGCCGCGATAAATTGATCGATGATGATCTGCGCACCATTGGCGAAGTCGCCGAACTGAGCCTCCCATAACACCAGAGCCTCCGGAAAATCGCGGCTGAATCCATACTCGAATCCGAGCACCGCAGCTTCGGAAAGAATCGAGTTATACACCTCGAAGCGTGCCTGATCTGGGCCAAGATTGGCCAGAGGAATGAAGTATTTCTCCGTCTCAACATCCACCAGGACGCTGTGCCGCTGATTGAACGTACCGCGCTTGCTGTCCTGGCCGCTGAGACGTACCGGCGTTCCGCCTAGAAGCAGCGAGCCCAGCGCGCAGGCTTCCGCCATGGCGTAATCGATTGCGTGCCGGCCACGCCCCATCTCGGCCCTTTGCTCCAGCAACTTCTTCATCTTGGGATGAATGTGAAAATCCGCCGGATACGAGGTCAGTAGTTTGCTGATCTCGAGGATGCGCTCCGCTGGTAGACCCGTGTTCGGCACCTCCACTGTCTTGTAAGGGCCACCGTGATAGGGAGCCCAGTATGCGGGCAGAGTGACCAGCGTTGAGGTTTTCTTCATCCGGCCGGCCGCACTCTGTTCTTCCATCATTTGGGCCTGGATCTCCGCCGCCTGCGTTGAAGGGTCCGTTCCGATTCGCTCTGCGTAGATTTTGTACAGGGGAGGATGACCCTTGATCTTTGCATAGCGAAGCGGCTGCGTAATGGTGGGGTCGTCGATCTCGCTGTGACCATAACGCCGGTACCCGATCAGATCCACCACAACGTCGCTCTGAAAGGCGGAACGATACTCGATGGCGAGCCTGGCAACGCGAACAACTGCATCGGGATCTTCCGCATTGACATGGAAGATAGGAACCGGCAGTCGCTTGGCTACATCCGATGCGAAGCGTGAGGAATTCGACTCCTCAGGGTTCGCCGTAAAACCGATGAGGTTATTCACGATGACCTGAATGCTGCCGCCCACGGCGTAGCCTTCAACGGAGGTCAGGTTGAGCGTCTCCGCGCAAATACCCTGGCCGGCAAATGCTGCATCGCCATGGACCAGCACAGGAAGCACGTGTTCCTCTCCCTTGTCTCCAAAACGATTCTGCTTGGCGCGGCTGCGGCCCACGGCTACGGGGTCGACGGCCTCCAGATGGCTGGGATTCGACACCAGGTGGAGGTCCACTTCTTTCCCGCGACCATCTTTCCATTGGCCTGTCGCACCCATGTGATACTTGACATCGCCGCCGCCGAGAACACTGCGCGGGTCAATATCCTCAAATTTTGAAAAGACCGCCGCAGGCGATTTGCCGATGGTGTTCACCATGACATTCAGCCGCCCGCGATGACTGAGAGCCAGCACAGCCTGCTGCGCGCCTTGGCCGGCTGCCTGTTGCAGCGCTGCATCCAGGAACGGAATCAGCGCCGTTACCCCTTCCAGCGAGAACCGCTTGGTGCCGGGATAGCGCGACTGGAGAACCTCTTCAAAGATATCGGCTCGAATCAAAAGGTTGAGGATGTGCTGCTGGTCTTCGACCGGGGCAGCCTGCTCCCATCGCTCCTGGATCCACTGGCGCTTCGCAGGATCTGCAAGATGCATGAACTCAATCCCGACGCTGCCGCAATACAGGCGACGTGCCTGGTCCGCTGCTTCGCCGGTTACCTCAAGCTCAGGTAGCTCCCGAGGAAGAAGGTATTGGCCAAGCGGATCCAGTTGCGCCTGAAGATATCCCCATCGGCGAAAACTATCGAAGACCTGTTCGGACGATTGGGCCGCTACGGAAGAGCGTTTCTGGGCGGGGTCGGGGGACTTCATCTGTGCATGTGCCTCCATATCCTTCCATCATCAATGAAAGTATGGCTCGATGCCAGTCTTTGTAAACAAAAGGGAAGTAAAGACCCCACGCGAGGGCCGTCCGGCGCCAGATGACGCGTGCGTGCGCATCAAGCTGTCCCGCCGGAGGCCCTCCTGGGTCTATCTTTTCCAGGTCGCGCTTCTAAGTCACTCCGCCTTTCCGTAGCCGCTGCGATAAGCCTTCTGCAGCACACCGAATGCGGCTTTCTTATCGCCCTTCTCGCTAACCAACCCCTTGCGGTTGAAGTAGTCCTGAACTCCTGGGAGTTGACGAGAAGGAGAGCGGAAATCCATCAGAACCCACGGGCTCATCCCGCGCACCTGTGGAATTTGCGCCAGCATCGGCAACGAATGTTCGTAAATAGAAGCCTGGTACTCTTCGCTCCAGCGCTCCGTCGCCTGGCCGTGAAGTCCGGCCTGGGCCCCTCCTCCGAACTCGCTGACGACTACCGGCTTTTGAAAGGCAATCGTCCAGTGGGTGGCGTCGGCAGACTCCGGTTTGCCTTCGTACCAGCCGATGTACTCGTTGATTCCAATTACATCCAGCGCCTCGCCGAGTGTGTCGTCGACGACCTTCTCATTCGGTGCGCCATTTCTCACCAGCAGCGCCGCACTTACCAGCCGCTCCTTGTCGAGCGAACGCACTTCTTCGGCGTGCGAGGTCAGGAAGCGGGTGCGCGCCGGGATGTTGGGCGTCTCATTTGCAATGGACCACAAGCCAATGGAGGCACGATTCCGATCCCGTTCAATCTCCTCATGAAGCTGCTGCTTCGCTTTCGCAAGCACGGCGGGATTCTCAAACTCGATGGCCCAGTACGTGGGAATCTCCGACCACACCAGCAAGCCCATACGATCGGCGGCACGCGTCATCTTCTCATCATGAGGATAGTGCGCCAGCCTTACATAGTTGCAGCCGAGTTCCTTCGCCCAGCCAAGCAACGTATCTACGTCTTTCTCCGTCGAAGCGCGTCCGGTCCGGAAGGGCGCTTCCGCATGAATCGAGATACCGCGTAAGAAGACGGGCTTTCCGTTGAGCAGGATCTGCGTTTCCTTCGCCTCGATGGTCTTGAAGCCCATCTGCTCATGCAGTTCATCGGCTCCGGCGCGTAGATCCACTTTGTACAGCGTCGGCGATTCAGGAGACCAGAGATGCACGCCGCGAACCGGAAACGACACAGGGCCTCGGCCCGTCTCGTCCACCTTCACCGATGTTTCCGCGTGCAGTTCTGGGATCGAAACCATCACGCTGTCTCCGGCCTTTGCTCCCGTGAGTTGTACCCAGCCTTCAATCTTTGAGCGTGTGGGCCGATCGATGTGAAGGTCGTAGCCGGATATAAAAGTCTCCGGCACCTCGACCAGCGATACGGAGCGCGTGAGTCCGCCGTAGTTCCACCAATCGGTTTGGAGAGTCGGAACACCATCGGAGAGGCGCTGGTTGTTGACCGCGGCGACGATGGAGTTGGCGCCGTCTTTCACCGCCTGCGTCACGTCGCAGTCGAAGGTGGTGAAGCCGCCCTCGTGCTGGCAAACCTTGGCTCCATTGACCCAGAACAAGGACCGGTAGTTTGCGGCACCGACATGGAGAAACACGCGCTTCCCGGTTGTGCCCTGCCAGACGAAATTTCGCTGATACCAGATTGGGCCTTCATAGAAGAAAAGGGAATCCCGCTGAGTGTTCCAATCTCCGGGTACGCGCAGCGTAGGAGATTTTGCAAAGTCGTATTCCTGCAGGTGATTGTCGCCTAGCCCTTGCCAGTGTCCGTCGCGGAACCAGCCGTTCTTCTTCTCTTCATGGTGAAAGCTGTACAAGCCGGTAAAGTAGGGATCGACGATCGAGTGCCAGTCGCCGTCGAGCGAAGTCTGCGGCCGGCGGTCCGCTCCCTCGATCACCGTGGTGTTTTGCGTGAAGATCTCTACCTGCGGCTTCGCGTTCGTCTCTACTTCCCCCGACCCCGCCGGGCGTTGCGCCGATAGATACCCCGCCTGGATTACCAGAGCGGAGAAGAGGGTTACACACAGCTTGCGACGCACCTTGACCAGCCTTTGCTTACACGTCATTCCCGGACCTCGAATCTGTAGTTAAAAGAACAATGCGTTTGTGTTTCCTGCACTCCACTAGGCTGCAAACCCCAAAGACAAGAGGGTGAATCGGTACGATACCTGGAAAGTGCATGTATGTTGGAACAGCGAATTGTACAAGGTTTGTATGTCTGGCGAGAGCATAAACTTCAACGCGCTTATGAGTTAGCTCCAGACAATGTTCCGTGCAGAAGCAGAGGCGCAGGAAGTATCTCTCATTAGCGTCCCGCGTAGAGCCGGACACAGGGAAGGATAGATCGATTCATCGGTTGCTTAAAGCGTACTTCGCGACTTTATAGCCCAGGTCACTGCGGGAGAGACTCAGGCGACGCGCAGCTTCCGCCTGTACCCCGCCGGTTGCGCTGAGGGCTCGCTCGATCAATGCAATTTCTATTTGCGATAGTACCTCGCGAAGATCGAGATGCTCGGGTAAACGAGCGGCAAGTTGATCGACATCCCAATGCACCTCCTCTTTCTGCGCGGCTAGGTTGGCAACATTTAACGGGAAGTCTTCCGGTTGCAGGTCTCCGTGCTGCCCGAGGATATAGGCGCGTTCGAGCAGGTTGCGCAGCTCCCGAATATTTCCGGGGAAGGGATACTGCCGCAGCTTGTCGATCGCAGCTTGACTCACGCTTCGCCGGGCAACCTTCATCTCCTGCGCAATGCTTGCAGAGAGAATGTTGCATAAGCCAGCGATATCTTCACTCCGATCGCGCAATGGAGGAAGATGGATGGGCAAGACCGCAAGGCGATAGTACAGGTCCTCGCGAAACAAACCTTCTCGCACCCGGTCCTTGAGATTTCTGAGCGTCGCTGCCAAAACCCGAACATCAACGTGCCGGGTTCTGGTCGAGCCAACGCGCTGAATCTCGCCATCGGCGAGAACTCTGAGGAGCTTTGCCTGGGCCGCTGGAGAAAGTTCGCCCACCTCATCGAGAAATAGCGTTCCTTCGTGAGCGGCTTCAAAGAGTCCGGCTCGAACCTTGTCGGCGCCTGTGAATGCTCCCCGCTCATGGCCAAAGAGCTCGCTCTCCAGCAGAGTCTCCGTGACAGAGGCACAATTGATGGCGATAAACGGCCTGTCTGCTCTTCGACTATTTCGATGTATGGCGCGGGCTACGAGCTCCTTGCCCGTGCCCGTCTCGCCGGTGATCAAAACGGTTGTATCCATGGGAGCGACACGCGCGATTGTCTCCCGCACTGCTTGGATTGACGGGCTATCTCCGAAGATTTGATCCGGGCCTTCGAGCTTCAGTACAGCGGTCTTGAGCACGGCGTTTTCGCGTAAGAGTGCTGTGCGCTCACAGGCTCGTTTCACCGCTGCTCTCACCGTATCCGGAACAAATGGCTTGGTAAGGAAATCGAAGGCGCCCTGACGCATGCTGGTCACTGCAAGTTCTAATGTGCCGACCGCTGTCAGAAAGATTACGGAAGTGGTCGGATCGTCCTGCTGCGAAGCTTGAAGAACATCGAGCCCGTCGCCGTCAGGCATGCGTTGATCCGTAAGTATGACGTCGAACTCTTCCCGTTCCAGGATGGCCTTTGCCTCCAGCACGCCCGATGCCTCGACCACCACATGAGAATCCATCCGCAGATTGGTGGCCAGAATTCGCCGCATGCTTGGTTCGTCATCGACAATCAATACTTTGCCCATTTGTGGCTCCTACTCCGGCTGTGCACCAGATGCGTCCGCAAGCGTCATCGAGAAAGTTACGCTTCCTTCTTCATTTCTGCTAACCCATAGATCGCCTCCGTGGGCCTGGGCGATACAGTGGGCAATAGAGAGTCCCAGTCCTGTGCCAGTCGGCTTGGTGCTGTAGAACGGCTCAAAAATATGGGAAAGATCCGAATCCGGAATACGCGCACCCGTATTCTGTACGTCTATCTGGATGAGCCTTCCTGTCCTGTCCGCTCTCAGGACGACCGCTCCCGGCGAATCGGTGGCGTCAATTCCGTTCAACACCAGGTTCAGCAATGCCTGCTGCACCTGTGACGGATCGACCTGGATCGGAGTGGTCTCGGCGGCAGACCAGGTAACCTTGATAGACCTGGCCGATGCATAAGCTTTCACCACATCTGCAGTGTAGGCAAAGAGATCGCTGACAAGTGTGGAGATGCGTTTCGGATCATTGGGCCGCGCATAACTCAAGAAATCAGTCGTCAGCCGCTCTAGCCGTTCCGCCTCTTTTGCCGCGATCTGCAGCATCGCTTCACGATCCGTGTTGCGCACCTCGGGGTTGGCGGCTGTGGTCAGAGAACTGGAGATCATCGCGACCGGGTTGCGAATCTCGTGAGCGATGCCGCCGGCAAGCCTGCCAACTGCGGCCAGCCTTTCCTCAACCGCAAGCTTCTCCCGCGTGGCCTCCAACTCCGCAATGTTGTCGGAGAGCATAGCTTGTTGCTGGATTCGTTGATGGACGAGAAACCACACGATGACCCCGACCAGGGCAAAGATGATCGAGATCATGCCTCCTTCCAGATACTCGGAAGGCTGTTGGGGAGGATGCAGAGTAAAGAAATGCCACAACCAGTAGAAGATCATTCCAATTGCTGTGACGATCGTAACTATGGTGGGCACCAACCCAAAACAAAACGCACACTGCAGAATCGGAATCACCAGCAGCACCAGGTACGGTGCGTCGTCATGATTCGTAAGAAAGATGAGGGATGCGGAAAGGATAAATAAGCCCGTGATCGACAGGGCTGTCTCCCGCCTTGCCGTCTCTTCCGAGATTCCCTCGGTTCGACCTTGCAGCCAGGCAAGTTCGATCACTTTTACGGAGAAGCTGCAGCCGAGCAACAGGATGATCCATATCGACGGCTCGTCGAGCAGGGAAGCAAAGAGGGTGTGCAGCAGCAGTAAAACTGCAATGACAAAAAGGGTGAGGACGCAGAAGGCCGTCTGCTGCTTGCGGAACGACTCGGCCTTCATGAGTTCCAGTTGCGCGACCTTAGAGGCTGACATCTCTTTGAAAGGCATCTACCCGGATGTACGACTAGACTAGCCTGTTTCGCGAATCATGGATCGCCTATTCTTCCTTGCCGACGGCGGTGGAATCATTTTCTCCAACCGGTGCAACGGTAGCCTGACTATCCGATGCTGGAAGCAGGGCATGTACGCCAAACTCGTGCACCAGCCGGCCACCAGCATGCGCGGTCTTGACTAGAAACAGCAGGCCGGCAGAGTACAGAACCAGAAATGCAAGCGGCAAGAGGGTTGAAAAGAGCCTGCTCTCCTGCCGCTTGAGAGCGCGCGGAAGGGCAAACATTCCCAGCAAAATAGTAGACAGCCCCAGGAAGACGACCTTTGTTTCCGAGGCAAGTCTTTCATGGGTTTCGAGCACAGCGTTCACCGCGCCATCCCGGTCTGCCAGTTCGCCCGCCGCCTTGCCCGTTGAGGCGGATAGAAACAGGCTCCCGGTTCCCAGCAACAATATGAGGATCGCCGAGACTAGATAGGGTCTGCTCTTCCGCGGCGGCACCGCTGCGCTGATAGCCAGAAACAGAGGGCTTAAGAAAAGAAGCGCAATCGGAAAGTGAATAATTAACGGATGCAATAAGTCCCAACTGGGCATATGTGGCAACATAACGGACCTCCTGGCCTCTGGCTGCCGATCTGCCGATTCCATGCTCGGTAGATCGGGAGGGAAATCTCAAGCGACACGTTCGAATTTCTCCTTCGGGGTGAAGCAGGTAGGACATTTCGCCAGGTTCGCATTGTTCGTGGTGTAGCCACACTTTGGGCAGACGTAGAACGTCATGCTCTTGGATCCTTTGAGCCGGTCCAGACTGGCAAGAGCTTCGGTATAGAGTTTCGCGTGTTCCGCCTCGGCGGCCTTTGCATAATTGAGGCTCTTGATCGCATCTCGATTGCGATCGATCCGCGCCTGTTTAAGGAAATCGGGGTACATCGTGTCGCGTTCGTAGGTCTCGCCCTTGATCGCGGCCTGCAAGTTCTCGCGAGTGGTTTTCACCTCTGGCGCCAGGACCTTCGCCTGAGGTACCGCGCCCATCTTTTGAATGACGGCTGCATGGTTTGCGGCGTGTATCTCTTCCGCTCTTGCTGCTGCACGGAAAAGGCTCGCTACCTGGCCATAACCTTCGGTATCGGCTTGCAGTGCAAACGCCAGATAGCGTGCATGTGCGTTGCTTTCTCCGTTGAAGGCTGTCTGCATATTCTGCAGAGTGGCCGTCGATGCCTGGGCAGCAGTGGATAGAACCAGAGCTGCGAATAGAGTAAGGGCAAACTTTGCGAAAGCAAGGAATCGATTATTGATGGTATGTAGCATTGGATCTCCTGATGGGGCGCCGCTCTATCTATGAGCTAACGCACCCTTGAAGATTCCTTGCATGCGCCTGACCGTCTGCCGAATGCTCTTAAATTCCGATTTTTAAAGGATAAGGAGGAGTGTAGAGCCTGCTAGCGTCCAATATTTCGGACACGATCGTCCAAAATATTGGACAATTGACCCGGTTGTAATCCACGACATTCAGCGCAGTTGCAGAAAAGGGAAGGCTTGCTGTCGAGGAATGCTTTGGCCATTCACATGCAATCCCAACTTACAGAAGCAAGTCTCATTTTTTTTAAGGACGCCAAGTTATTGCACAACGGTAGGGCCTGGATGGATCGCGCTCTCTTTTTGGAGGACTCATGGTAACTTGTGCTACCCCAATTGCTGCTGCTAACGCCCCCGAAACCGGAGCGCTGCTTTATGTGACCGATCTGATGCACGACTCGGACGAGCACCTCCAGCTCGCCTGCGAATTGGCAAGCAGCCGAGGCCTCCGTCTTGAGTTGGTTCACGTAATCGATCTGAACCAGACGCCATCCAGACCAGACGCTCAAATGGGCATTCAGCACCGTCTCGACGCACTTGTCCGAAGGCTGAAGCCTCACAAGAAGAATGTCAGATCCGTGCTCCTGTTCGGCTGTCCAGAGGAAGTTATTTCAAAACGAGCGATAGACCTCAAGGCGAGTCTGATCGCATTTGGGGCAAAAAGCGCCGCCTCCGCAGAGGTTCAATGGAGGCTCGTCCGCAGTGTTATTGGCAAGACTACTTGTCCTGTCTTGGTTCTCTCTTCCGATCTTTCTATCAAAAAGCGGAAAACTGCCTAGATCTCCTCTGCGTACCGTCGCCCGCGAAAAGACGGTACGCGGGAGGAACCCTGCGAATTTCGACTGCGTCTACTGAAGGATCAGTCCTTCGTGTTGGAGGACGACCGTTTTCTTTCGAGCAGCGATTGCGCTACCTTAGCAGCTTCGTTCACGAGAATCCCCATCCTGGGGTGCGAGGGCTGAAAGTCTGGCGAGATACCCTGTCGTGCCAATTCCTCATTCGTACTCGGTCCGACGGAAACAATAACTATCCGCTTGAGACTTTCGAGCAAAGCCTGGCGCTGGCCCATTTCGTCCGCTACTTGTAACAGATGCAAAGCTTGAACGCCGGTGAGGAAAAGCAAGACATCGAACTCGCCGCGTTCAAGAGCGCGGATGGTCGCTCGCATTTCATCCAGGTCTTCGGGCAGAGCCCATTGATAGACGGGAACTCGGGTGACCTGCGCACCGCGCTGCGCGAGTCCCTCCAGAAGCTGCGAATTCACCGCACCATACTCCTGGATCGCGATCCGAAGGCCGCTCATGCCTGTTGGATACGCAGTATCCAGTGCGACCAGCAACTCTCGCCATGTGCTTGGCTCCTGACTGACAATATCGGCGGTAACGCCAAGCTCCCGTAAAACGGCAACCGGCTTGGGGCCGCGCACGGCAACACGGGTCTGCTTCAATGCCTGGAGAAAATCTTCGCGCGAGAACCGGCTCTCTACCGCAGCAAAGAGTATCCGGGCTCCCACGCCGGTGAGAAACAGCACGACATCGAATTGGCCCGCAAGCAGCGCCTGTGCAAAGGAAAACGCCGCCTCGTTCGAGTCCAATGGAATCTCGCGCATCACGGGAACAACCGTGGGCACGCCTCCCGCGGATCGGATCAGCATCGCAACTTCTTTGGCGCGCCGGTTTTCCAAAGCAAGAACGCGCAATCCGTTAAAATTTGTCTCCAGCATATTCCCTGTGCTAAGCCTCCGATGGCATCCGTAGAGCAAAGATACCAGCAAACAGGAATTGCGCTCTCAGGAGAAGCGCGCGCGCCTGCGGCTTCCGCTGTTACCCTGAACACAGGAGCTTTCTGTTACCCGATGAACGAGACAGTTCTAATCCATTTCTCCGGCCGCGATAAACCCGGCCTCACGACTTCGCTGACCGCCATTCTGGCTGAATTTGATGCGTGTGTTTTAGATATAGGGCAAGCTGTCGTCCACGAGACTCTGGTGCTCGGGCTACTGATCGAGGTGCCAAAGGGAGCAAGCTTCCAGCCGCTGAAGTCCGCGCTTCTGGCCAAGGCTGGGGATCTGCAACTGCAGGTGCGGTTTACCCCTGTAAGCAGAGAGGCACTGCAACACTGGATTGCGGCTCAGGGCAAAGACCGCTTCATTGTTACCATCCTTGGGCGGGCGATCACAGCGAGACACATTTCACGGGTAAGCTCCATCATCGCGGATCACGGTCTGAACATCGACAGTATCGAGCGTCTCTCCGGGCGGCTGTCGCTTGCGGTACATACTCCGAAGGCGAAGGCCTGCGTGGAATTGCGAGTGAGTGGAACAGCTACTGCAGAGGCAGCGATGCGCGCCGCGTTTCTGTCCACGGCACAGGAACTGACGATCGACATCGCCATCCAGCGCGAAAGCATCTTCCGGCGCAATCGCCGCCTGTTCGCATTCGATATGGACTCTACGCTGATCCAGGGCGAGGTGATTGATGAACTGGCGAAGATGGCAGGCGTTGCCGATCAGGTGGTGAAGATCACCGAATCCGCTATGCGCGGGGAGATCGAATTCAAGGAGAGCTTTACTCGCAGAGTCGGTTTACTGCGAGGATTGCCTCAGGCCCGCGTCGAAGAATTACTTGGCACAATTCCACTGGTGGAAGGCGCAGAACACCTCATCACTACGTTGAAGCTGCTGGGGTATAAGACAGCGATCCTCTCGGGAGGCTTCACCTTCTTTGCCCGGCACCTGCAGGAGCGTCTGGGGATTGACTACGTTTTTGCAAACGAACTGGATATTGTCGATGGCAAAGTCACCGGTGAAGTGAAGACGGAAGTGGTGGACGGAGCAAAGAAGGCGCAACTGCTGCAGCAGATAGCCCGGCAGGAGAACATCTCCCTGGAGCAGGTGGTCGCGGTAGGCGACGGCGCAAACGATCTCCCGATGCTCAGTCTCGCCGGCATGGGGATTGCATTTCGAGCGAAACCACTGGTACGGCAAAGCGCCGACCAGGCTGTGTCCTTCCTTGGACTGGATAGTCTGCTCTACCTGATCGGGGTGCGCGACCGCGATCTGGAGGGGATTGTCGCCTCAGATTCACACGAAGCCTCCCAGAGCGCACAAAGGCAGTAGAGCAGGGAAGTTGAGTTCGAGGTGTCTGTTGCACAACAGACACCTCGCGAAAACCGCAGCCCTATGCGACGGAGGCTTCGAGTGACATGATCGGCGGCAGATTTTCCGCCAGCCCTTCCCAGGAATTCCCTCCATCGCGGGAATAGTAGATCGCGCCATTGGTGGTGCCCACGTAAACGGCCGCATCTTCGCAGGTATCGGTAGTTGCGGCGTGCCGCAGCACCTGCGTGTAGACATTCTTCCGCGGCAGCCCCCTGGTGAGCTTGCGCCATGTTTTGCCGCCGTTGCGTGTGCGATACACATTGAGCGCGCTATCGCATACATAGCGCTGCTCCGAACTAATCTCCGGGATAACATACATCGTTTCCGCCTGGTGCGGATGCACGACGCTGGCAAATCCAAAGCGGGAGGGAAGTCCTTCCGAGATGTCGGTCCACTCCTCCGCCGCATTCCGGCTGCTGTAAACCCCGCAGTGATTCTGCTGAAAGAGCAAGTCGGGGTTCGAGGCGCTCAGGTGCATGCTGTGGACGCATTGGCCCACCTCGGGATACTTTTTGGCTGCGAAGTCAGCGAGAACTCCCTTGTTCAGCGGCTGCCAGCTCTGGCCATCGTCGTCCGTGCGGAAACATCCTGCAGCAGAAATTCCGGCATAGACCCGGTTTCCGTTCGCCGGGTCGGGAAGGATGCAGTGCACCATCAATCCGCCGCCCCCCGGTTGCCAGCGCTCGCGTGTGGAGTGCTGCGTCAACCCGGTAACTTCATACCAATCCTTGCCGCCATTATCGGACCGGAAGAGCGCTCCCGGATCGGCACCACACCAGAGCACGTCTGGCCGCGAGTTTCGATCCGGAACCACGCGCCATATTCGACTGAGGTTAAGCCCACGGTCCTTGGCAAAACCGATTCCGTTGCTTGATTTCTGCCAGGTCTTGCCCTGGTTCCGGCTCACCTGCAGATCCGTACCCCACCAGGCACTGGTGATCGCCGCCCACAGGTGCCCTGTGCGCGCATCGCGCCCCAGGTAGTTCATCTCCGTGCCGGCAAAGAATGGACCATGAATCTGCCATGTCTTGCGGCGCATGTCGCTCGAAAAGGCAAATCCGCCCTTGCGGGTGCCGACAAATAGTTTGACCTCTTTCGGTTGTAAGCTCTTTTGCATGGTCGATCCTTCCGAAGAAAAACGTTGCGGAAAGGCGCATCGTTCGGCCAGCCCTGTTGACGGTTGCTTCCTATGCCCGCTGCACAAATATGCCCGAGAAGGCTTGACGGTGATAGATTGCGACAACGCACCACAGCACGACGACAAGGATGCCCAGTGGCAGTCCGCTCGGCTCCATCAGCAGATGAAAGAAAAATATATTTACGATCACCGGGCCAAGCAGCACAAGCGCAAGCGGGACGTAACGATTCACCAGCAGCAGCAGACTCGTCACGATCTGAATGACGGCAACGATGGGCATGTAATGCGATTGGGCGAGGGCACCCACAAACTGCGCTGCTGGCCCCGACGGCATAGGCCCCATGGGAATGAAGTGCAGAAAAGCATTCAGTCCAAAGACCAGGAAGATCAAACCCAATAAGAGTCGTGCGACCATTGCTGCGATTTTCATAGGGGTTCTTTCACCAATGGCAATAGATTTTAGAGACACGCACGAAGGCGCAAAACATCCCCGGGGTTTTCTACAGACAACGTTGTACCACGGAGCCGCGGCCAAGCATCTCCTTTATTTCCGATTTTTTCGCCTTAAATGACAGGATTGGGTGCTCCATAGCCGGCCCGATTGCTGGATGCCTGAATCGGAGCGTGCCGTTGTTACACTGATACTGTGAAGATCGCTCTTGCCCAGATAAACCCCACTGTTGGTGATTTTGACGGTAATACGGCGAAGATACTCGCCTTTACAAAGCGTGCCGTGGATAGCGGAGCCGGGCTGGTTCTGTTCCCCGAGCTCTCCGTCTGCGGCTATCCTCCGGCAGATCTGCTGGAGAAGACCTCCTTTGTAGCCCGCGCGCAAGAGGCTGTGGATGAGATTGCCGCGGCAACGGCCAGGGATGGAATCGCTGTCCTTTGCGGTTACGTGACGCCCGCGCCCGCGGAGAGCGGCAAGCATGTGCTCAACTCCGCCGCGATGCTCCGCAACGGACGCGTGGAGTTCGTCCAATCCAAGACGCTTTTGCCCTTTTACGACGTGTTCGATGAGCAGAGATACTTTGCCCCGGCGGACGTACGGCGGCTCTACCCCTTCGGCAACGAAAACCTCGCGGTTACGATCTGCGAAGACGCATGGAACGATAAATACTTCTGGCAGAACCGGCTTTACCAGCACGATCCAGTGGAAGAGTTGATGCAGGCGGGAGGATCGCTGATCCTCAACATCTCCGCGTCCCCTTATTGGCGAGGCAAGCGTCAGGTACGCCTGGAGATGCTCTCCGCAATTGCCCGGCGGCACCGCAGGCCGGTTCTCATGGTGAACCAGGTTGGCGGCAACGATAGCCTGATCTTCGACGGCACCAGCCTGGCGATTGCTGCGGATGGAACTTTGATTGCCCAGGCAAAATCCTTTGAAGAAGATCTGCTGGTAGTGGATATGGCAGAGCAATCCGAGTCTCCCGCGCTGGATGGTAACGAAGTCGCAGCGGTTTACGATGCGCTGGTGCTGGGAACCCGCGACTACATTCGCAAGTGCAGCTTTTCAAAGGCGCTGGTGGGGCTGAGCGGTGGAATCGACTCCGCGCTGGTAGCGACGATTGCAGTGGATGCGCTGGGTGCGGAAAATGTCGTCGGCATCGGCATGCCGAGTCCATATTCCTCGCAGGGATCGGTGGACGATAGCCGTCAGCTTGCGGCAAATCTCGGGATACGCTTTGAAACAATCGGAATCAACCAGCTCTTTGCGGAGTTCAACCGGTCACTCGCTCCGCTCTTTGCTGGGTGCAAGCCCGACATCACGGAAGAGAATATTCAGTCACGCATTCGCGGCAGCTTGCTGATGGCGCTGTCCAATAAGTTTTCGTCGCTGGTGCTCACCACGGGGAACAAGTCGGAGATGTCCGTGGGCTACTGCACCCTCTACGGCGATATGGTTGGTGCTCTCGCGGTGATCGGCGACGTAATGAAGACGCATGTGTATGAACTCTGCCGATACGTTAACCGCAACGGGGAGCGCATCCCGCAGGCAATCCTTGAAAAGCCGCCCTCGGCGGAGCTGCGTCCGGACCAGAAGGATACCGACTCGCTTCCTCCCTACGATGTGCTGGACCCGATTCTGGAGGGCTACGTGGAGCGCTACGAGACACCCGAGGAGATTGCGGCCGCGCATCGCATAAGCCTGGACGTTGTGCGCCGAGTTGTTAAGCTGGTGGAGAGAAGTGAATACAAGCGCCAGCAGGCGGCGCCGGTCTTGAAAGTCACGCAAAAATCCTTTGGCATGGGCCGCCGTTTTCCCATTACCGTCAAGGTTCAGGTATAAGCAGGACAGCACTCAACATTGCCACCGAAGAAAGGAATTCAATGCAACTCCGTTTATCCCTCCGTACCGCGGCGCTAACGTTTGCGGTTCTGCTGCCGGTCTCGTCGTCGTTTGTGCTGGCGCAGGCAGGTGGTAATGCAAAGCCACAGAGTCCGGCTCCGCAGGCGCCTACACCGCAAACTCCCAGCCGGGGCTCCGAGCCGATCTCTTCACTCGAGCCCTCTGGCAATGATGCGAATCCTTTCCCCAAGCCCGACCCGCGAAACTTTACCGCAGACAGCCCAACAGCGGAGACGGTCAGCGCGTTTCTCCATGAGTCGTGGGGATACGATACGCAGCGCATCTGGCAGGTTCAGGCAATCCTGAAGACCGCAGTACCCGGAGTGAGCAAGGTGGTCGTGCTGGTCGCGCAGAAGGGGGCAAAGGCGCAGGTGGCTTCGCTTCAATTCTTTACCCTGCCGGACGGAAAGCACCTGATTGCCGATGACGTGCTGCCTTTCGGCCCCAAGCCATTTGCAGAGAACCGCAAGCTGATGCAGGAACGTGCAACTGGCCCGGCACGCGGGTCTGCATCGAAGGACCTGCTGATGGTTGAATTCGCCGATTTCCAGTGCCCGCATTGCAAGGACGCGCAGCCAACGATTGAAAAGCTGATGCAGGAGTTTCCCAACGCGCGCTTTGTCTACGAAAACTACCCACTGGTGCAGATTCACAGCGAAGCCTATAAGGCGGCGGCATACGGCGTATGCGTGGCCAAGGAAGGCGGGAACGACGCCTTCTTTAAGTACTCCGCAGCGGTCTATGATGCGCAGGCGAATCTGACCCCGGCCGGATCTGACGAAGTGCTCAAGGGTGCCGTGACCAAGGCGGGGCTGGATCCTGCCAAGGTGGCAGCGTGCTCCACGTCGGCGGAAACCCGGAGCGCGATAGACGCATCCACCAAGCTGGCGCAGGAGATGAACATCAATCAGACTCCAACGCTTGTCGTGAATGGCCGCGCGCTTCCTCTCTCCAGCGTGCCGGTCGAGACTCTTGTCCAGTTGATCCACTTCCAGGCTACGGAAGACGGAGTTGCATCGGCTCCGGCGAAATAACAATCAGCAAGCAGTAGCAACGACAGAAGAGCGCCTGCGAGGGCGCTCTTTTTAGTGGCGGGGAATCATAACCATGGGATCTGAGAATTGGCTGGAGCGGCTCCGCACCACGTGAGGCGTGATCATAATCATCAGATTGGATACGTCATATTGCTTCGAGGTGTCGGTGGTGGTTTGAAATCCGGGGAGCTCGCTCATGCCGGGAATGCCGCTGACTGCCCGGGATTCCTGGCGACTCAGGTTGCTGACGAGCACCGCGGTTTCTCCATCATGCACCGTGATGGTGCCGGTGTATTGGCGGTTATTGAGGATAGGGCTACCGTTCAGCACGACGCCGCCCAGCGCTTCAATCTTCATGTCCAGAGCCAGGGTGATATCACGCGAGCGTTGGATTCGCGGGGTAGCCTTCAGCGTAAGGCCGAGATCCTCATACTGCACCTGGGGAGTGATCTGCGAAGTGGCAGCATTGGAGAGGTTGATACCCAGGCTCTGCAGCGTGCTCGAAAGGCCCGGGCTGGTCAATCCGGGGATGGCGCCGTTGATGGCAGAGGTGGAGTAGATCGAGGTGACGATCGGGTATCGCGTGCCGCTGCGCAGCGTGGCTGCCTCCGTATCGCTGGCGCGGATCTCGATGTTGTCCAGGACGCGTGAATCGGCGGTGTTGAGGCTGAAATTGGCCGTAATGCTTCCCGGGACGAGTCCCTCCTGGGTGATCCCTCCTCCAAATACAGCAAATGGTTGGGTGAGGATGCCTCCAGTGACAGCGCCGGAAGCCAGCAGAATGGCCGCGATGGCAGCAAAATCGCCTGGCTTCGCCAATCCGCTGGCAATAATCTGATCGACCAGCGACTGATTGGCTTTGAGGATACTGTTCAGCTCCGTGGGGACGTTGAAGACAGTAACCTGCTGGGGCAGCTGGATCCCGATGTTTCGAGTGCGGGTGCGGGCAATCTCGTAGAGGCGCATCTCGAGAAGGATCTGCCCACGACCGTCAATCAGGTTTTCCAGAGTGGCGTTGATAGCCTTGAGCGTTGCCTCCGGAGCACGCACGGTCAGGGTGCCGGCCTGGGCCTGCACGGTGGATTGCTGCGCATTAAAGATATTGCGGACGATGTTCCCGAGATCGCTCATCTCCGGGGCCGTCATGCCCGGAAGGTACAGCGTCTCTTCAAACAGCCGCTCAAACTTCTCGCGATTTTCGCGGTTATCCTCAGCGACAAGGACGCGTTTTGGATCGAGTGGCACAAAAAAAGTCCGGGTGAGAAGGCAGGCAATCTCAGCCGCCTTGTCGAAGCTCACCGCATCCGCATCGATGCGAATCGCTTGCGGCCTGACAGATTCGTCCATGAATGCAGTAATGCCATAGGCCCCGAAGACCTGGCGCAGAACATCGCTGGCGTTCGTGCGTACATGGAAGCTGTGCTGGCCGGCCTGGGGCGCGAGGTGTATGGACGCGTACTCCGGGGCAACATAGGGCGAGGGCTGACGGTCTGCCGCAGCAAAGTCCGCAAGTTCCGCGATATGCTGCGTCACCTCAAGGTTCTTAGGATCGATTTTCAGCGCCTCTTCCAGTCTGGCGCGGGCAATGTCCTCTTTGCCCATCATCCTTGCCTTGGCGGCCTCCTGCACAAGCTGCGTTAACAGGTGCTGGCGCGCAATCTCGGCAGCGCCCTGGTAGTTGCTGTTTGCAGGGTCCAGTTCGGCGGCACGGGTGAAATCCCTGGCCGCCTGCCTTGGATTGTCGTTATCCATCGCTTTAGCGCCATGAGCATAGAGCTTGGCTGCGCGATTTTTATCGTGATTCGATGCGGCGGGAGGGGTTTGCGCAGGCAGGGCCGCGACAGGCTGCGACACGCTGGGGTTGCCGGGAGCGGGCGGTGCCTCTTGCGCGGCAACTGGCGCAGCGACCGCCATCGCGAAGAGCGGAAGCAGGAGCGTTGCCTGGAGCAGGGGCAAGAGCGCAATCCTGTGGCTTGTATGCACATTGGAAGGGCCGTGCTTCATAGGTTGCGGTTCGCCGCAGGAGCGGTTGCGTGTAACAGGTCCTCGAGCGTGGAGGTGCAGGCTTCTGGCGCGTGCTGCATCAGCTCTTCCCACGTAAAGTGCCCGGTAGCGACCGCAATCGTCGGCAGGGAATTGGCTTTGGCAGCGGAAATGTCCCATGGAGTGTCGCCGACAACGCAGATTGAGGCATCCGGGCCAGCGATGCGCCGGGCGAGTTCCGCAGCATGAGCAATCATCTCGGCTCGAATATCGAAGCGGTCGCTGAAGCCGCCAAAGCGGAACCACTCCTTTAAACCTGCTGCCTCAACCTTCAGCCAGCCAATGACTTCAAGATTGCCGGTAGCCAGGCCGAGTAATGCGCCAGCACTCTGGAGATGGCGTAAGGTGGCCTCTACCCCAGGCATAAGAAAGGGCTGAAGGGAGTCGCGCTGCTCGACCACCGTCTGGCGCATAAGCGCAAGGATTGGCTCAAGCTGGGGCTTCCACTCAGAGTCGGCGATATTGGAGGCGCGAAAGGCGTCCCGAAGAATCGCAGTGTCCGTGCTGCCGTGGACGCTGACGCCCTGCAGATTGAGTTCGTATCCAGTAACATGCCTTACGCTGTGGGCGAAGGAGTTAAAGTGGACTCGGTCCCGGCTGCGCAGAAGAGTGCCATCGATATCGAAGAGGTACGCGTTCTGCCGGTCCCAGGCAAACCCCTCACGCAGGAAGACCTGCCCCGGCGACTTGGGATGCTGCGGAGTTTCTGCGCCTGGTGCTGCCTGGCTCATATGCGAATGCTCTCTCTGTGGTCCTGTGATCAGTTCATCTACGATTCTCGCAGATGTCTGCTCTCAGTTACAGGACGCACGCTGCGTGGAGGACGCTTGAGCCCGGCGCGAATTTGCAGGGGATCAATGTTGAGCTCCGCAATGGTGCGGCTGAGTGTGTTTCGGTGCATGCCAAGTTCCTTGGCGGTTTTGCACTGGTTTCCCCTGTGACTTGCCAGCACTTCCAGCAGATAGCGCTTCTTAAATTCCCTCACGGCCTCAGAATAGGTGATGCCCCCAGCGTGCATCTGCGTCACAAGACTTTCCAGTTCGCGTTTCACCGAAACCTCTTTCCCTCCTGAAGATTTTACCGGAGATGTTTGTAGTGCAGGTCAGTCTACCCCAAACAAAAAACGATATGGATCTAAACCCTTCAAGCATGCGGCCGTAACCAGTCTGGTTGCGCATCCTGGAGTGTCTTCACTCCGGCACGAATGCGTCCCGCCAGGTCCGCCGGGGTTACCACAGCCGTCTCATGAGCAGCGTTCAAAAAATAGTGGGCGAGCCGGGATTCATCTAACAAGCTGAAATGCGGAAGGAAGGCCGCCAGTGCCATCACTCCCACCGTTATTAGAATGCCTCCTCGCAAAAATCCAAAGGCAGCCCCCATCAGCCTGTCAGCCCAGCCCAGTCCGATCATGTGAAACAGAGACCGCAAGAGTCTGCCCACCAGGCCGAAAACAATCATGATGCCTAGCGCGATGAGGAAGAAACTGATTACCTCGCAAGCAGGTATGGAATGTACCAGGCCACCGACAAAAGGCATGAGCCGCTGATAATTCCAACTTGCCAGAATCAAGCCCAGAAACACTCCTGCGAGCGAGAACGATGCCACGAAAAAGCCCGTGCGGAAGGCCGTGAACACCGATAGAGCCAGAATCGCGACGATGATCCAGTCCGCTGCGGCCATTTAGTTCTCGCTACAAGGACAGCGTTTTGCCGGTGAGCAGGCGAAACGCCTCAAGATATTTTTCCTGTGTGCGCCGAATAACGTCCTCCGGCAATCCGGGTGCAGGAGCCTTCTTGTTCCAGTGAATGCTTTCCAGGTAGTCCCGAACAAACTGCTTATCGAAGGAAGGCTGCGCCCCTCCTGGCTTGTAGCCCTCGCGCGGCCAGAAGCGGGAAGAGTCCGGCGTCAGCACTTCGTCGGCAAGGATGATGCCCTTGGCGGTCTGTCCGAATTCAAACTTTGTGTCGGCAAGGATGAGGCCGCACTTTTCCGCGTGCTCGGACGCTTTCTTGTAGATCGCGAGGCTGAGCTCCTTCAATTTTGCGGCAGCAGTTGCTCCCACGCGTTCGACCGTCTGCTCGAAGGAGATGTTCTCATCGTGCTCGCCACCGAGGCTCTTGCTGGCAGGCGTAAAGATCGGCTCGGGAAGGCGCTCGGATTCGCGCAGTCCAGCAGGCAGGGCGATTCCACAGACGCTTCCTGTCTGCTGATAGTCTTTCCAGCCCGATCCGGAGAGGTAGCCGCGCACGACGCACTCCACGGGAAACATCTGAGCACGGGAGACAAGCATCGACCTGCCCTGGAGATCCTCCGCATAGGGCTGAAGCTCGGCAGGGTACTGATCGACATTCGCCGTGATGAGATGGTTGGGCACAATGCTGCTCAGCAGATCGAACCAGAAGAGCGAAATCTGCGTGAGGACCTTGCCCTTGCCGGGAATTCCTGACGCAAGAACATGATCGAACGCAGAGATGCGATCCGTGGCAACAAACAGCAGGCAGTCGCCTATCGAATACAAGTCGCGGACTTTACCGCGCGCGAAAAGCGGCAGATCGGAGAATTCAGTTTGCAGTAGAGTTGGCAACGGGTGAGGCCTTCCGTGAGATGACTGATTTCCGATTGTCCGGTCCTGGACGCGCTTTGTCAACGCAACAGTATTCTGCAATTTAAAATGCGGAATAGCTCGCTGCCATGGCCGTTGGCGCTTGTCAAGCTAAAAACTGGCAATGAGGATATGGGCCGAATCTCCTCCGGCTCTTCACGATGGCTGTCGTGCGCCACTTGCTCACGCGAGGCTGTGACAGCTGTCACCGTGAAAACTTTTGCAATCAGCGACACTCAAATTGTCAAGTTGCTCACGAAGCCGAACAAGAGCCTCGCGCGCAGCCGACAGAAGATAGTTTTGGAAAGGGGAAGCCAAAACTTTCTTCGTTGATCCGCAGTGACTTGCAATAGCGTGAAGCTACCGACCTCCGGCGTCTACTATTGTGAGCCTGTTCGTTTCTTGCATCACGCTACAACCCCCGGCGAAGGATACTTTCCGGGGGTTTCTTTTGTGCCCCGCACAGGCCTTGTCACAACTAGCAGGTGCGCCCAGCGACAGAAATACATTAGTAACCTGCGGCTGCATCTCTGCACCGCCGGTAGAGCTTTCCGCGAGAAAAAACCTCTCTTGCGGTCCTTTCAAAGAACTACATAGCGCCAGCGAATCAAGTCAGGTGTGGGATGTCTTACGATGCCATCCCCATGAGGTCTCTTTCGGCGCGGAGCCAGTCCTGCTCCGGCGAACCATCGGGCCGGCCACGTTCCATCCAGTACTTTTCTGCGAGTTGTGCAATCTCTTCGCGCGAAGGAGGAGCGGTCTTCAGCTTCGGTGAGGTCTTCTTATTCTTTGCAGAGGTCTTGCTCTTAGCGGGTGTCTTGCTCTTCACAGAATCCTGGGTGCGCATAAAGTCTCCTTAGTATGGTCCCCATTATTGAGTTCGTACTCGCGTACAGGATACGAGAGAATCGCTGATCTCAGCGGCTGAGAGGGGTAACTCTCTCGATACTTCTTATGGTAGCAGGCGCCAGCTTGCATCCATGTAGAAGTCGCCGAGAACCAGTTTGCCTGGATGCACGCGCAAGACGGAGCAGCGCTGCTGAACGTCGAGAGAGACGCCATTCGCTTCAATGGAGAGGTCCACGCGGTACAAGCCCGGTTGTACCTCCAGCACGGGACAATAAAACTCGATAACTCCCGATCCCTGCTCAACTCGCAAATGCGGATCCAATAGAGAAGTCGTGAGTTGTGCGCAAAGGTAGCCGCTCGGCCAGTAAATCAAAATGTTAAACACCGCATCGTCGAGAGCTTCCCTGGCGCGGAAGCTGAATCGCGCAAGCATTGGATACCCCGTCCGTACAAGGCCGGCAGGGTCTGCCGCAAAGGCAATGTTCATGCACTGTGCGGCGCTTGCCTCTCCAGCATCGAGGTCCCACGGCGCCTGCACACTCATGGCGCTGCGTTCGTAGTGCTCGATCACATCAGACGGCGAGCCGCGCATCACCACCTGCCCGCTCTGCAGCAGCATGGCGCGATCGCACAGCCGCTGGATAGCGCCTAGATCATGAGAAATCAGCACCATCGTTCGCCCGCTCTTTCGCAACTGGCTGATTAGATCGAGGCACTTCGCCTGGAAGACCAGATCGCCGACCGCAAGGATCTCGTCCAGCAGCAGGATGTCCGGATCAAGATGCGCCGCGATGGAAAATCCAAGCCTTACATACATGCCGGAGGAGTAACGCTTTACAGGGACATCGATGTACTCGCGAACTCCGGCAAACTCGACAATGCTCTCGATCCTGCGGGCAATCTCCGCCCGGGTCATGCCAAGCATCGATCCGTGAAGAAAGATGTTTTCGCGGCCAGTCAGCTCGGGATGAAATCCAGAGCTGACCTCTACTAAACCCGCAAGCCGTCCACGGATTCGGATCTCTCCCGATGTAGGAGCGGTGATTCTGGACAGCAGCTTTAGAATCGTGCTCTTACCCGCGCCGTTATTGCCGATGATGCCCAGAGACTCTCCCTCTTCTACTTCGAAGGAGACATCGCGAAGAGCCCACTTTTCCTTCTTCGCATGCAGCAAAAAATCTAGCCCAGGCCAACGCCTCGAACCGTGGCGATCTCTGCCATCGATGAGATATCGCTTTGAGATATGACTCAGGCTGATGTCAACCATTTCCGCATTCCGTCTTCATAGCATGTCCGCCGTCATACTTTTCATAGCATGTCTGCCAGCGTACTTTTCATAGCATGTCTGCCAGCGTACCTTCGGTTGTTTTGAAGTAGCCATAGGCAAGGGCAAGGGAGCACACGCTAATTGCGCCCGCGGAAAGGAGCGTGGCCGTGTCTGGAGGCATCCCGTGAAGCAGAACCTGGCGGAAGTTCTCGATCAGGCCGGCAATCGGATTCAACAGGAACAGCCGCCGAAAGTGGAGCGGAACAGAACTCGTCGAATACACGACCGGTGCAGCAAACATCCCTACCTGCAGCAAAAGTGGGAGCGCCACTCCCACATCGCGGAAGCGTACCTGGATCGAGGACAGGAACAGCGCAACAGCCGCAGTGAAGGCGCCCAGCAGAATTGCTATCGGCACAAGATACATGTCGTTCCAGTTCAGGGGCACTCGGTAGTACGCCATCAGGCCACTCAGAATGACGCAGGCGATTGCAAAATCCACCATCGCCGCCAGCACGTACGAGAGTGGAATGATCTCCCGCGGAAAATACATTTTGGTAAGCAGCGCCGGATAGTTGATTAATCCCTGAGTGGAATTGCTGACTGCGCTGGAAAAGAAGATCCACGGCAGCAAACCGGCGAATACGAAGAGCGGATAGGGCGCTCCTTCACTCGGCACTCTCGCCACGCGGTAAAAAATCAGCGTGTAAATCGTCATCAGCGCCAAAGGCTGCAGGACGGCCCAGATCCACCCCAGTATGGACTGCTTATAGCGAATCGATATGCGAAAGATCGTCAGCGTATACAGCAGGTCACGATAGGCGAACAAGGTCGCGATTCCCGAGGCGATCCGCTGCAACGAAAATGCGGGAGGACGAATGATGGTTATCCTGCGATTGGTTGCAGGCCGAGGGCCCAGGATGGGATGTTCCCGTGGCATAACCGGTGTTGTGGATTCTCTTACCAAATGGAGCTCTTCCAGACAAAGTCTGCCGGCTTCTTCGCCTGCGCCGTATCTTTTCGAAACTCGTCTCCCATGCGGTGCATTCTGCCGCCCAGCTTCTCCCCAATTTTCTGCACGCTGGGTTCTCGCAGCATCGCCTCATGTGCGGCGTCCACGGGAACGACCTCGACAGGCTTGCTGGATCGTTGGCCCCAACCCATCTCGGGATCTTTGACGTAGTAGTACGGCTGTCGCGGCCGTTTGAACAGCAGTACGGGTGCATCAAACCGTGGCGGCTGAAAGCCTTTGCCAGGCCAATATGCTCGGGCCCAGGGGTTCACGGGAACCACATCGCCTCGCAGCAGATTACGCAGGTGCTTTTGTGTCCAGTCCTTATAAGAGGTAAATTGCGCTGCAATGGGCAACCTGGCCAGGTAACGGAGGCGCTGCGAATAATAGTTGATGCGCTCCAGCCATCGCACCTGGCGATTCTCCAACACCCAGGTATCGATGACTGCCAGCAGCCCTACCTTATGGCCTTGCGCTTCCAGCTCGAGCACCATCTGTTCCGCGATGTGCACCCCGCCACACGCAGCGATCAGGAAATAGGGGCCCTGCGGTTGAATCGCTCGCATCGCCGGGATGTATTCTCGCGCCAGCTTCTGTAGTTGCTCCGTGCTGTACGGAGCAACAAACATGATGGGAGCATCGGCTTGCAGTTTATAGAAAGGCTGTTCCAGTCCCATGTGGCGAGCCAGCAATGCGTAGCCCAGCGTATCCACGCCAGGGGCCGCTATGCCGAAGACAGGGCTGCCTCCCGCACCAGCCTGAACCTCCATCAGCAAGGGGTCTGGAGCCGACGTTTTACCTTCGCGAACCACCTCTGAAAATGAATCGATCGTCGAACTGCGAAAGAGCGTTGAGAGGGGAACCTTGCAGCCAAGCACATTCTGCACTTCGGAGATCAGCCGCGCGGCAAGCAGGGAGTGACCGCCGAGTTCGAAGAAGTCATCGTGGATCCCTATTCCCGAAACTCCCAGAATCCTTTCCCAAAGCCGCACGAGAATCTGTTGTTGAGCATCCCGTGGCTTATCAGGATCATTTGAATCCTGCGCGGCTCCCGAGGCGGCCGGAGTGACCTCTGTTGCCGGACTGATGGGAGAGGACGATTCGGCTGGTGGTCCCGTGCTGCCTTGCCCCTTCGGTTCTTCTGCGTGCAATAACGAAGCAAGCTCTGAGATCCTCAGCTCCGGCTGGGCTGCAACGGCGGTCAGCAGCGTCGAGTAGTCGCGCAGCAGTTGGCGAATGCGCCCCGCGCTGAAGAGCGAGGTGTTATATTCCGCGCGCAGCCACGAGCCCCCCTCTGCCTCTTCAATAAAATTCATCGATAGGTCGAAGGGAGAGGTTCCGCTCGCAACCACGTAAGGACTGCACGCCAGGCCTCCGAACTGCGGCGGCCCTTCAACCTTCAGGCACGAAAACATGATCTGAAAGATGGGATTATGGCTCAATGTGCGCGGTGGATTCAGCTCCTCCACCAGCTTTTCAAAAGGTAGATCCGCGTTGGCGAATGCGCCGATCGACCCTTCGCGCAACTGAAGCAGCAGCTCGTTGAACCGCGGATCGCCGGAGAGATTCGTGCGCAGCACCAGCGTATTCACAAAAAAGCCGATGAGCTCTTCTACTTCCACGCTATTTCTGCCGGCTGCCGGAATACCGACGACGATGTCGTCTGCCTTGGTATACGACTGGATGAGCACCTTAAATGCCGCGAGCATCACCATGAACAGGGTTGCCTGCTTTGCGCGGCCGATGGCAGTCAAATCATGAACCAGTTCCTTTGGGACAAGGATTGCCTGGCTGGTTCCGTCATAGGTTTGCTGAGCCGGCCGCGGAGAATCGGTCGGCAGCTCCAGATATGGCGGCGCGCCAGCGAGCCTTTGCTTCCAATAGCGAAGCTGGCCGGCCAGCAACTCTCCGCTGATCCACTTCTGCTGCCACACTGCAAAGTCGCCATACTGAATCGGAAGATCCACGAGGTTCAATGGACTTCGACCATTGAAGTGGTCATAGAGCGAGGCCAGTTCCCGCGCAAAGATCCCCAGCGACCAGCCATCGCATACGATGTGGTGCATCACGCAGACGAGGATGTGTTCCTCGGCATCCAGCCGAATCAGCTTCAGACGAAGGAGCGGACCCGTGGCGAGATTAAAGGCAATCCGAATCTCTGCAGCCGCAGCTCGGTAGGCCTCCGCCTCGCGGATCTCATGTGCCAGCGCAGTCAAATCCAGCACTGGTATTGGAATGCTGGAGCCAGGTCCCACCACTTGAACCGGATTTCCGTCTTCTACCTGGAACGTGGTGCGGAGAACGGCATGGCGATGTGCGATTTCGCTAATAGCCAGGGTCAGAGCATCTATATTCAGGCGCCCCCGCAGCCGCATTCCAAAAGGAACGTTGTACGCAGGATTCTCCGGCTCCAGTTGATCCAGAAACCAGATGCGCTTTTGAGCAAGCGACAGGGGAAAGACCCCTGCATTGCCCCGGCCAAGGAGCGCGAGCAGGAGATCTTTCTGTTCCTTCGGCGAAAAATCGAATGATGAATCTGGACCATCCGGCATCGCACCCGTCCTTGCGTTGGAGGATAGCTTAACCCTTGCTTTCCCCCGTCGTCACTCTAAAGCTCCGGCACAGAATTCAATACTGCGTCCCAGGCCAGTTCCGACGCATACACCGACAGGTCCGCAACGTCAGGCGTGTCTGCGTAGCACTCTGCCGTACTGACCGCGAAGAGGGTATCTCCATCCCGCGAGGTATGAAACGGTTGAATAGCACGGGCCATGGAAGAGTGAACTTCGATCGCGAGTCTCTGGAGTTGACCCTGATCCAATACCCGATTTGTAACAACCAGCGTCAGTGTCGTGTTGTCAGAGATCGATCTCCCCTGAGGCGGCGTATCTTCTGGCCGGTTTCCGCTCTCCAACATAGTGGGAACTGCAGTCCGCGTGCCATTTTGCGGATCCCGGTTGCCCACGACGACCTGTCCGGCGCGATTGACGATAGCTCCTCGAGCGTTCACCACGGTAAAAACCGCGAGTCGCGTAGCTCCAAACTGCCGGAAGGCTGCTCCCTGTCCTGACCTCTCCATAAAGTTTTCGCCAAAATAGGAGCCGCAATGCACAAAGGCTCCAGCTCCCCTGGCGCCAAGAGGAAAGTGTCCCTCCACGACCGAGTTCAGCGCATCTATCCCTAGTTCTCGATCCGGATAAACCTGGGTGTGACGCCCCTTGAAGTCAAAGACCACAGCGGCGGGGACAATCGCGACCTCTCCCCAGCGCGTCGAGCGGCGGCCGGAGCGGAGCAGGCCCGCCGCGACTCCGGACGCTGCTTCCAAGCCGTAAGCCGAGCCGCCACAGAAGGCGACAGCATCGATATATCTGCCGAATCCCATCCGCAGCGTCTCCGTCAGCGAGCTTCCCGGAGCCCCTCCCCGGCTGTCAAAAACCCCGAACGCCCGGGAAGGGAAGTCGAAGATCGTTACGCCTGTTGGCCCCGAAGCGTACTCCGCAACTCCGATTCGGAGGCCTGGAAAGTCAAATTCCAGAGACCGGGTGTGTTTGCTCATGGAGTTCTCGCCTTTGACAGCGAAGTTCAATTGCAGCAGCCCTTACGAACTGAATTGACCATAGTGGCAACTAAATTGCACATCATTCATTTCGCACGCCAGTATAAACGTCGTTAAATTTGAGTCGTTCCATTTCGGGACAGCATGAAAACAGCAAATACGGGCATCGAAATCATTAGACCGCTGGTTGGACATCATACGAGATACAGAGCAGGAATGGATCCGATGGGGAAACAGGTTTTTCCAGCATCGTTTGCACAGCAGCGGCTATGGTTCCTGGATCAGCTCGATCCCGGTACTTCTGCCTATAATTTGCCCCGCGCATTTCACCTTACCGGCGTGCTGGATGCGGAACAATTGTGCAAATCTGTGCAGACTGTCATTCTGCGGCATGCCTCCCTGCGAACAATCTTTACCTCTGTCGAAGGGGTTCCCAGTCAGGTCGTGCTGCCTGAATTCGAATTCGCGCTGCCTATGGTAGACCTCAGCAACCTGCCCCCAGCCGAGAGGGAGCAGGAGGTGCAGCGCATCCTCGGGCAGCAGGCGCGGGCACCCTTCGATTTAAGCACTGGACCCCTTCTGCGCTCCCTGCTTTTGCGGCTGGGCGCGGGCGATCACATATTTTTGCTGGTTATGCACCACATCGTCACCGACGGATGGTCGATGAGCGTCCTGCTCCGCGAGATCGGAGAGATCTATGCCAGCCAGTCCGCCGGTAGAAGAGAGCAGCTTCCCAATCTTCCCCTTCAATATTCCGACGTTTCGCAATGGCAGCGGGATGCGATAGCGGGGGACCTGCTGGCGGGTCAACTGGATTACTGGACGAAGAAGCTTCACGGAGCGGAGACTGTCCTATCTCTTCCCACAGACCACCCAAGCACATCTGTTCGCGATGGGTTTGGGAAGACCTTCAGTTTCAATCCTTCTCCAGAGGTGGGCCATCGGCTGAAGTCTCTGGCGCAGGGCGAGGGCGCCACCCTCTTCATGGCGCTTCTCTCGGTGTTCCAGATCCTGCTTTGGCGCTATACCCTGCAGGACAGCATCCTGGTCGGTATTCCTGCAGCCGGCCGGGGTGACGTAGAACTTGAAAACCTTGTCGGATTATTCGTCAACACATTGATTATCCGATCGGACCTCAACCCGGACAGTACCTTCCGCCAGATCCTGAGCCAGGCGCGAACCAACACGCTGGAAGCGCTCGCGCAGCAGGATCTTCCCTTTGAAAAACTGGTGGAAGCACTGGATCCGGTCCGTGCGATCCATCGAAATCCATTGTTCCAGGTGATGTTCATCTTCCAGAACACGCCACGCCAGAAACTGCAGTTTCCCGGCCTGCTGCTGGAAGAGATCGAATTCGAGAGTGGCATCGCAAAGTTCGGACTCTCGCTTGAAGTATTCGAGATGGATGCGCTGCATTGCACCTTTGAATACGAGTCCGCGCTCTACGACGAGGCCACAATCGCGCGAATGGCCGGCCATTTCCTCACACTCTTAGAGGGAGTCATCCAGGCGCCCGACGAGAAGATTTCGAGGCTTCCACTTCTAACGGCAGAGGAAGTGACGCAATTTACCCAATGGAACCATACCTCGAGCGAGTTTCCTCGTGAGATTTGCATCCAAACTGCCTTTGAAGAGCAAGCCGCTCGCACCCCGGAAGGGATTGCACTGATCGACGGCGAGAAACGGCTGTCGTACAGCGACCTGGATTCGCTGGCAAACCGTCTGGCTCAACGCCTGACCGACGCTGGCGTGCTCCCCGGAGATCTTGTCGGCATCTCGCTGCCTCGATCCATCCAGATGGTGGCCGCTCTGCTGGCGGTGCTGAAAGCCGGAGGCGCCTATGTTCCGCTGGAACCGAACCAGCCCGAAGAGCGGTTGCGCTTCATGGTGGAGGATTCACAAGCCGCTGCGGTGATTACGTTTGAGGAATTCGCCAGCCTCTTTCGCAGCGATTTAACCAAGATCGTTCTACTCGACGACGAAAATCTTCCCCCTAAGCCCTCCCCCAACATATCCCCTAGCATGCCTTTGGCGCGCTCGTCCGACAGCGTGGCCTACGTGGTCTACACCTCCGGATCGACAGGGACACCGAAGGGAGTGCAGGGAACACATCGGGCCACTTTCAATCGATTTGCATGGATGTGGAACAGCTTCCCCTTCACTGAAGGAGAAGTTTGCTGCCAGAAGACTCCTCTGGGATTTGTTGACTCAATCTGGGAGATCTTCGGCCCGCTGCTGCATGGCGTGGCCTCCGTGATCCTGCCCCCGGAGTCGCTCCTCGATCCTGAGGAGATGGTAAGTCTCCTCGCCAGGCATGATGTCACGCGGATTGTTCTCATTCCCTCGCTCTTGCAGGTGATGCTGGATGCGATCCCGGATTTACAACTCCGGCTGCCCCGGCTGAAGCTCTGCACATGCAGCGGGGAAGTGCTGCCGGCCGGCCTGGCGAAGCAATTCACGAAAGCCATGCCAGAGGCGACTTTACTCAATCTCTATGGCTCTTCCGAAGTAGCTGCGGATGTAACCTGCCACGTCGTCACCTCCGAGGATGAGCAGGACTCCGTTCCCATCGGCAGGCCGATCAGCAACGTGCAGCTCTTCATCATGGATCGCTGCATGAACCAGGTGCCGCAAGGGGTTCCGGGTGAGTTGTATGTGGGTGGAGAGTGTCTTTCTCCAGGTTATTGGAAGAGACCGGAACAGACTGCGGAGCGATTCCTGGCATATCCGTTAGGACCCGGCGGTCCGCCTCGCCTCTTCAGGACAGGAGATCTCGCGAAATTTCTCCAGAATGGCGAGCTCCAGTTCCTGGGCCGCATGGACAACCAGGTGAAGGTCCGGGGAATTCGTGTGGAGTTGGGAGAGATCGAAGTTGCGCTCTCATCGCACGCCAAGGTTCAGGACGCCGTGGTCCTTCTCGCTGGTCCGCCTTCCCACCAAAAGCTGGCTGCCTACGTCGTTTTGCGCGCTGGAGCCAATCCGAATTCAGAGGAGTTTCGCCGCTTTCTCCGGTCGAAGCTACCGGAATACATGATTCCTTCGGATTATCTTGTCGTGAAGACCTTGCCACTGTTGCCCAGCGGCAAGATCGACCGCCGCACTCTTGCAACGCATCCCTCGGCTTATCCCCTGGATGACCATCGCTATATCGCTCCCCACACTGCGACCCAACAAGGGCTTGCCGCGATCTGGCGTGACTTGTTGAAGGTCGGAGAGGTCGGTATAACTGACAACTTCTTTGAGCTGGGCGGCCATTCCTTGATGGTTATGCAGGTGATCGCACGCATTCGGAAGATCTTCAACGTTGAAGTTTCTCTTCGAAGCATGTTCGAAAACCCAACCATTGAAGGGCTCGCCGAAGAAGTGGAAAATGCCCGGGCCAATGGCAGCCAGGCTCGCGCACCGATTCTCTCCAAGAGCAAGGCCGCGCCACAGTCGAGTAAGCAAGCGATCCTGGAGCAGCTTAACCAGTTATCAGGAGAGGAGTTAGAGGAGTTGCTGAAGCAGGTTCTGAAGGGCAGGCAAACTATCTGACGCTCGCACAACCTGCCACTGCCAGCCCGAAAACGAAGCACAACAGTTAGGATGAGAGTGAAGGGTTGGAAACACCAACCATATGGAGCGACTTCCTCGGATGACGACACTCACGGAGACCAGGACCGATCAATTAACGCTCGACCCGGAGAATTGGGCGGAATTACGGGCGTTAGGGCATCGCATGCTGGACGACATCTTCCAGCACCTGGAGACCCTTAGGAAACAACCCGCATGGCAACCGATGCCAGCTGCGGTGACACAGGAATTGAATCGATCCTTACCCCTCCAGGGACAAGGAGCCGAAGAGGTTTACGAAGAGTTCCTCTCCAACGTGCTGCCCTACACCAGCGGCAACCGCCACCCACGGGCGTGGGGTTGGGTCCGGGGAAACGGAACGCCGCTGGCCATGCTGGCGGATATGCTTGCCTCAGGAATCAACGCGCATCTGGGCGGGGGACAGCAGGCGCCGATCCTCGTAGAGAAACAGGTGATTGCATGGATGGCGGAGGTGATGGGCATGCCTGCGTCGTCGAGCGGAATCCTCACCAGCGGCGGCACCATGGCAAACCTGATTGGATTGGCCGTGGCGCGCCATGCCAAAGCCGGATTTGATGTGCGCCAGGAGGGCCTGCAGGGCGACCATCCGCAGCTTCTGGTCTACGGCTCCGCGGAAACGCACATGTGGGCACGCAAGAGCATGGAACTGCTTGGGCTTGGCAGGCGTTCGCTGCGGCGGATCGCCGTCGATGCCGATCACAGGATCGTCGTTGCGGAGCTTGAGAAACAGATCGCGGCGGACCGCGACGCGGGGCACCAACCAATCGCGGTCATCGCCAATGCCGGGACGGTCAACACCGGAGCGATCGACGATATCGAAGCGCTGCTTAAAGTGTGCCGCAGGGAAGATCTCTGGCTGCACGTCGATGGAGCCTTTGGCGCGCTCCTTAAGCTCTCCCCCCGGTATTCCTCTCTGGTGCGCGGAATCGAAAAAGCAGACTCGCTGGCCTTCGATATGCACAAGTGGATGTATCTGCCCTTTGGCATAGGCTGTGTGCTCTTCCGCGATGCAGCCGAACACTCCGGAACGTTTGCCACTCCCGCCAACTACCTGGAGAGTGCAGAACGTGGTTTGCTGGCCGGGGGCATGGGCTTCTCCGATCTCGGCATTGAGCTGACGCGAAGCTTTAACGCGCTGAAGCTGTGGATGTCCCTGAAGGCTCATGGACTGGAGACGTACTCCGCTCTGATCGAGCAGAATGTCGAACAGGTCAAGCACCTTGCGTCCTTAATCGATCAGCACGTCGATCTACAACGGATGGCGCCACAGGTGATGAACGTTCTGTGCTTCCGTTATGCTCCGCCATCCTATGCAAACGATACGGAAAAGCTGAACGCGCTCAATCGTGAGATCGTCATGCGCATGCAGGAGTCAGGCCAATTCATCGTGTCCGGCACAGTGCTCAACGGCGAGTATGCCATGCGCGTGGCCAATACAAATCATCGCAGCCGGATGGAGGACTTCGATGCCCTGGTAGCGGAAGTTCTGCTGGTAGGCGAAGAACTTGCGTTCAGTGAGGCGGAGGACGCCTGAGCGAATCAGACGCGTGGCTGTCCATTTTCAGCGAGCGGCTTATTTCTGCCGGGCCTGGCTACGCCAGTCCAGCGATACGCTGAGCAGGATTCATATTCAGAGGCGATGTACTCGCCATCCGGCTGGTTATACAGAATCTTCCGGTCTGCTTCCTCGTCCTCGGAAGACTTGTAAATCGCCCCGCTCCATAACTGGATGAATCCGCGGTGTTGCGTGAGCAGGCTCTCGCACTCGTGATTGACGTAGAGCAGGTCCAGTTGTCCAGGCCGCTGCGCAAAGGCGCGTTCGATCTTCTTGATCAGGCGTCGAAGGACCGTCCCGCCAAATGGATTGAAGAGAAAGACGACGCATGGATTTTCAGGAAACTGGAACTCCGTCGCATCTCCGCACACAACCCGCGTCGAGCATCTTACCCGTCCCGCAGACTCCCATGCCTGAATGTTCTTTTGTGCCGTGGCAGCCAGCGTAGCGTTTAACTCCACGCCGACGACCTCGCGAAACGGCATCTCCGCCGCCAGCAGAATCGCGCGGCCCATGCCGCAGCCAAGATCGATAAAGCTGTACTGATCCAGCGCCGCAGACAAGGGCGCGCTCTGCCAATGCGCACAAAGAGCGTGCAGAATCGAGGGCGACACACCAAAATATGCAGTGTTGTGCCGGTCATGCGCGTGGCCGGTGACGAGGTCGCGTCCGCAGATTAACCCGCTCGTTTCCACGCCAAATTTGAGATCAAATGGATGCCGCATAAATCCATCCTTCACTCTCAACCCTCGAAGCAGGCGTCTCCGTCCGCTCAATGCGCCTCCGATCCTCAGTGCCTGCTGAATTGCAGTCCACCTACGTAAGTTTAGCCTGCTCCAGACCCAGGCTCTGCCGCTTTAGAAGCCGTACTTTGCCTGGATGCTCCCATCCGACTTGCGAAGCAGCACAAGCGCCGCATGTAGAGCCGGCAACCGAAGCTGGATGACTCCTCCCGTCGGTTTGTCGCGCAGATCGAGATTGCGGTCATGGGCATCCTCGGACACCAGCACATAGAGCACCGAATCCCTCAGCTCCGTGGGATAGACAAGCACTCCAGCAGGCAGCGCGGACGTGGACTCAAACCGCGGCTGGATCGCGAGTTCATCCATCACAGCCTGATAGACTTCCGCAGCAGCCGCTTCCCCCTCGGCCAATTCCAGCGGATACGCCGACACGAATAGTTTGCCTTTCCCGTAAGGAATGGTTTTGAAGCTCGAGCCATCCGCAAATTTGAAGATGTCCAGCCACAACTGGGCTTCCTGCCCAAAGTTGGCCGGGATATCGCGATCTTTCACGCGAACCTCAGCCGTATGGCAGCGAAGCGGCTCCGCATGTACATCGATCTTCAACTCGGCAAGCCGGCTCACCGGATGCCAATGCTCATCGCGCTCGGCTGGCCCCGTCAACAAAAGGTTCCCGCCGTTCTCTACATACTTCAACAGTAGATCCCAGGAGCTCTGCGCCAGCGCCTGCGAGGAAGGCAGGATCGCAAGGCGCGGCGAGCCAAGCTGCGCAATGTGGTTCTCCGCAATCATGTATACCGGCATGTGATCGTCGTAGGACGCGGCCCGCACCGCTCTTTGCTGTGCGCGAATCTGCAGCCCGGCAAGCGCGGAGTATTGCACCGCCTGCGAGGTTACGATGGCGACCTCGGGAAGACGCGGTTCCTGCAGTTTGTCGCCTGCCTGCCGTGCGAACGCGGCAAAATCGCGCAGCGCCTTGGCCTCGGGCTTCTCCGTGCCATCTCCGCGCAAAGCCCCGATCGGCGCTTCGTTCCGCTCCACCATGTAGTCGTTCGTGTTCCACAGCCATTGGATCGCGCCTGCTCCTCCAATCAGCGACATGGCGATCTTGCGCTCTACCAGTGCTCCTTCCGACTCCGGCGTGCGGCGCGAGACCTCGTCCAGCGTGGATTGCCGCTGCATACCCGTCTCCTGAATCAGCATGGGAACTCCAGGCTGCTTGGCAGAGAGCGAATCCCACAGGATAGAGTCATCCAGCCACCAGGAATGCATTGCGGTAAAGTCCACCTCGGGCGCTAAGAAGGTGGGCGACATGCGATCTATGCTGCCGCCTTCATCCTGTCCCACGGTAACCAGTTGGTGCGAGCCCTCTCCGCGAATCACCGCTCGCATGCCGTGCACCCATGCTGCAAAAGTTTCCTGGGAGAAGAGGTTGAAGTCATAGAGCTTCAGAGAATTGTGTCCATTATTCATGCCCAGCGGATCGAACTCCGCTTCTACCGGCAACGCAATCGGCGCCGCATTCGGCAGCGATGGGAGATTCCACGCATGAGCTAAAGCATTGCGATCGGGATAGCGATGCGAGATCCAGTCATTCCACTTTGCCAGTTCGAAGGCATCTCCGTTCGGACGGTTCTTCCAAACCGCAGTGGAGAAGCTTGGTTCGTTGATCAAATCCCAGCCCAGATAGGGCACGTCTCCAAATCTCTTTGCCAGCGCCCCGATCAAGGTTTGCTCCCGCCGAACGGAGACCGGATCAAGGTAGGCGTTTTGCCCTCCCAACACCTCCGGCAAAAATGCGAATACGTTGAACTGGACGGGGAGCCCGTATTTTCTAGCCGTCATCAAGTAGGCTTCCACGGTGCGAAGCGTCCGCTCGTAGGGCACTCCTTCTTCATCGCAAAGCTTGTCCCATCCCGTCCACCATCCGGCGCGCAGCATGTTGAGCCCTGCCGCGTGCATCTGCGCCATGTCCTGGTCCCAGACGTACACGTTGGGATGATCGAAGTACAATCGCTGGACGTCACTCGCCATGTATGTCGTGCCCACGACTAAGATCGGTTTCCCGTCGATCTCAAAGTAGTTGTGATTCACCGTCATTCGCGGACCAGAGCGCAGATATGCCTCATCGCGAATCCAGAAACCGGAACGATAGCTGGCACGCAGGCGCTTGCCTTCCATCAACTCCGCTTGAATCACATAGAAACCCTTTCCAGACGGAGCAGGGAAGAGGAGCGGCTCGTGTGCAGGCATGTCCACGCTCTTCACCACCGGGGCGGCTGAGCTGCCTTCCTGCCGCAGCGTGATCTTTGCAGTCAGCTTCTCATTCGGTTTTGTCGAGCCCAGCCAGTTCAGGGCAACCTCTACCGGTTCGCCGGGAAGGTAGAGCGGCAGGACAGGCCGCACGAGAAATTCTTCGCTCCCCTCGCTGGCACGGCTCGCCAGTTGTGAAGTCCATTTGCCCGCGTCTGCGAAGAAGCTTCCATTCAACTCGGCATTGACCAGGATCCATCGGCCACCGGCAAACTGACTGCGCAGGTGGTCAATCTCCAGCACGGGCGCGGCAACCCGTCTGCCATCTTTCACTCCCCAGGCCAGCGCATCCATCCGCGCGTCAAGATATCCGCTGGAGCCGCCTCGCGCAGAGATCGCGCTCGCGCTCAAACGGATTACAGGACTGAAGGCACGGCTCCATTCGAATGCAGGTGTCTCAATCGGTAGCTCCGTGTTCGCTTCGAAGCGCAGCCCATTCGATCCTGGCGTCTCTTGATACTGATCGATCGATAATTGCTGCAGGAAGCGAACGCTGTAGTCCCGCAGATGCCAGCCATTGGCATCGCGATATGCCGCACGGCTGAATGGGCGGCCTCCAAGAGCGACAAGGTTGCCGCCGCGTTCCAGATAATTGAAGATCGCCGCCCAGGAAGATTCAGGAAAGGCCGAACCATAAGGCAAGACCAGCAGCTTTGTCTCCGGCGTGGTCAGCGCGGCATCGAGTGCCTCCGCCGATACCAGGCGTGCCTGCGGAAAGAGCCTCGTAAGTTGCTCGCGGGATGGCGCAATCGAATCCGCTGCGGGAAGGCCCTCTTCCTGGAGGACGACTTCGGACGAAGACGCCTGTGCGGCGATCCGGCCAGGCTGTATCCAAAGAGCGAGCCCCAGGCAACAGCAGATAACTCGAAATCCACGATTGTAAAGTGCCATCAGCGACCTTTCTTAACCCCTCTTAATCCGTTCAGATACGCCGGCTTACGCTGGCCTGCTGGTCTCTATCGATTTGCAGGCGTAATCCGAATGCCTTCAACAAGTCCAACCCATAATAGCGCGGGGGCGCTGTCGGGCCATGTTTGTCAAAGTGCCAACAGCGCCGTAACATAAAGCAGATCGATCAAGATGATCTTGATTAAAACTGATCGAAATACACTGGTCGAGATGATCTGGCAGTCCTCGATACGGTATTGACATGCTGACGAGAAATCTACATTCGGCCGCCAACATTCCGCTGCGCCGTTCCGGCGCTTATCGCTGTTGTTGAAGACTTCGAATTCCTGAACCAATCCGGTTCCCATCAACAACAGACTCCAATCCTTCGCAATTCATATATGGGAACTCAGCCGCAGGGCAGATTGGCTCACGCATGGCTGGAAACATCTCGCATCACAGACAGGGACTCTCCATGAGCGTGAACGTTGCACCGTTGAGCCGCCGCTTCGGTCAATCCGCAATGGGCCGCATCGGAAATACGCCTCTCCTGCGGCTGGACCGCGTGACTGCGCGACTCAACGGCGTGCAGATTCTGGCGAAGGCGGAATGGTGTAACCCCGGCGGCTCCGTCAAAGACCGTGCCGCCTCCAACATCCTCACAGAGGCTCTGCGCGACGGAAAACTATCGCACGGCAGGATCCTGCTGGATGCGACCAGCGGCAACACCGGAATAGCCTATGCCATGCTCGGTGCGGCCTACGGTTTCCCGGTCACGCTCTGCATGCCTGCCAATGTCTCGGAGGCTCGCAAGCAGATCCTCTACGCCTATGGAGCAAAGATCGTCTACACCGATCCCGGGGAGGGCTCCGACGGAGCCATCCACAAGGCGCGCGAACTCCACCAGTTGGCCCCGGAGAAATACTTCTACGCCGACCAGTACTCCAACGACGCGAACTGGCGAGCACACTACTCCCACGGAACTGCCGACGAGATCTGGCGGCAGACAGAGGGGCGGGTCACGCACTTTGTTGCGATGATGGGAACCAGCGGAACCTTCGTCGGAACCTCGCGCCGGTTAAAGGAGCTCAATCCCGCAATCCTCTGCACCTCTCTCCAGCCGGATTCAGCCTTCCACGGGATCGAAGGCACCAAGCACATGGCCACCTCGATTGTGCCGAAGATCTACGACCCCTCCATCGCCGATAATGAACAGGAGATCCGTACAGAGGAGGCTTACGAGATGGCCCGGTGGCTTGCGCGGGAGGAGGGCTTGCTGGTCGGAGTCTCCGGTGCGGCTGCCCTGGTTGGTTCCATCCGTGTGGCACAATCGGCCCGATCCGGTTCCGTTGTCATCACTCTATTCCCGGATGCGGGGGAGAGGTATCTAAGCGAACCGTTCTGGGCAGAAGCCCAGACTGCGAAAGAGCCGGAGTTTGATCTATGACACTGAAGATCAGCAGCGAACACTTCGAATATCTTCGCCGGCACGGCGAGGAGACCTACCCGCACGAGTGCTGCGGCGTGCTCGTCGGCCAGGCTGGCGATGCAGGGTCCAGAACGGTGCTCGATGTCATCCGCTGCGGAAACACGCGCGAGGACTCGCCACGCAATCGCTACCAGATCGATCCGCGCGACCTGATCCGCATTCAGCGCGAATCACACATGGCGGGTCGGGAGATCGTGGGCTTCTACCACTCGCATCCCGACCACCCTGCACAATGGTCGGTAACGGATCTTGCCGAGGCGCACTGGACCGAGTGCTCGTACATCATCACCAGCGTAGAACAGGGAGAGGCTGCGCTTACGAACTCTTTTCTGCTACTCGGCGAAGAAGAAACAAAGCACTTCGAAGAAGAAGAGATTCAAATAGAGAGTGCGCGCTCGTCCGGCGAATCCAGAGGCGAACCCAGAGACGAATTCAGAGAAGGGAACTGAGGGAAGTCCGCTATGAAAGTACTAATACCCACTCCGTTGCGTGCCTACTCCGACAAGCAATCCGCCGTTGAGGTCTCAGCCCCCACCGTAGGCGAAGCTCTCAGCAGGCTGGTCGAGAAGCATCCCGATCTGCGCAGACATCTGTTTTCCGATGACGGCAGGCTGCGCTCCTTCGTGAACGTATATCTGAACGATGAGGACATCCGCTATCTGGCAAAGGAAGCTACTCCGCTGCAGGAGTCGGATACTCTCACCATCGTTCCCTCGGTAGCCGGAGGCCTGGATCTGGAGGCTGTTTCAATCTAGCCACGTCGTAATGGTTCGCTGAAGTACCCGGAGACTGCGTATGTCCACTACACCAACGCAAAAGGAAGCTACCCTGAATCGCGAAGAGATCCTGCGCTACTCCCGCCACCTCATCATGCCCGAGGTGGCCATGGAAGGGCAGCAGAAGCTGAAGGCTGCGCGCGTACTCTGCATCGGTGCCGGTGGACTTGGCTCACCGCTCCTGCTCTACCTGGCAGCAGCCGGAGTGGGCACCCTCGGACTGGTCGACTTCGACGTTGTAGACTACACCAACCTGCAACGTCAGATCATCCACACCACGAGCGACGTGGGGCGGCCAAAGATTGATTCCGCCGCGGAGAAGATCGCCGCCATCAATCCGTTCGTCAAGATCGTTCGCTTTGAAACGATGCTCACCAGTGCGAATGCGCTCGATATATTCAAGGACTTCGACATCATCGCCGATGGCACCGACAACTTTGCCACCCGCTACCTGGTGAATGACGCCTGTGTCCTCTCAGGGAAGCCGAACGTCTACGCCTCCATCTTTCGCTTCGAGGGGCAGGCATCCATCTTCGCCACGAAGGACGGGCCGTGCTACCGCTGCCTGTATCCCGAGCCGCCACCTCCCGGGCTCGTGCCCTCCTGTGCGGAAGGGGGCGTGCTAGGCGTGCTCCCTGGGATGTTAGGCATTATTCAGGCGACTGAGGTCCTCAAGCTGATCCTGGGTTCAGGGGAACCGCTCATCGGCCGCCTGCTACTTGTGGATGCCCTGGCTGCACGATTCCGCGAGCTGCGAATACGCAAGAATCCTGATTGTCCCGTGTGCGGTGCTCATCCCAGCGTGCGGGAACTCATCGACTACAATCAATTCTGCGGAGTAAGAGGAGAAGAAGTGATATTTGGATCCACCGTTCCAGAGATTCAGCCTGAAGAACTGAAGCGTCGGCTCGACGCTGGCGAAGACATTTTCGTACTCGACGTTCGCGAGCCTCATGAGTACCAGATCTGTAACCTGAATGGCTACCTCATCCCGGTTGGCGATCTGCAGAAGCGCGTCCATGAGCTGGACTCCAGCCGCGTGATCGTCGCCCACTGCAAGAGCGGTGCACGCAGTGCGAAGGCTGTGGAGTTTCTCCGTCAGGCCGGATTCCAGAACGTCTCCAACCTCGCCGGAGGCATCCTGCGCTGGTCGGATAAGGTCGATCCCACGGTGCCCAAGTATTAGTGCCAAAGTATTAAGGTATTAGCGCTAAGCAGGAAAGTGGTGCTTCTCGAGAGCAGCGGTTATCGGAGTGCGAACAGCGCGACCGAATGCCGCTGCTCTTCGTGCTTCTATCGGAACTCGATAACGGTCTGCGAGGCTGGAAGCAGGAATATGGAGCACGGGATGGGGGTCGAACCCATGTATACCGGCTTTGCAGGCCGGCGCGTTAAGCCACTTCGCCACCCGTGCTCATCTTGAAAACTGCTGGAGTTTGTCTGCCCCGTCAAATAGGGAATTGGCTGGTCGGCGACCCGCTCCATTCGCATATTGATCGAGATACTCATGTTAGGCGGATTCGCCTCAGATGACAACAAAATTCGAGCCCTAACATCGAAGAGATTCAGATGTAGTACATCCCCTCGGGCTCGCTGCTTCTGCAGGCATCTGCAATCTCCGCCAGCGTCTGCAGGCGCAGAGCCTTGGCCCGCTCGGCATTTTGCGTGTCCCAGACGGACTTGAGTGCAGCCCAGGTGGCTGGCCTCGGTTTCCGCGAATTGCGTCGTACAAAGTTGTCGTCCCCCAATGGGCCTTCCAGCGCGCAAACGGCATCCAGCAGCGTGATTTTCGCTGCAGGACGCGACAGACGGTATCCACCCTGCCTCCCGCGCAGTGTGGTCACCAGCCCCGCACGCTTCAGGATCATCAGAATCTGATCCAGATACTGTTTGGGAATCTGCTGCCGTGCGGCGATATCGGCTGCCTGGACTGTTTCGGCCGCATCCTGCAGCGCCAGATCCACCAACGCCAGCAGCCCGTATTCTCCCTTGGTCGAAAGTTTCATACGCGCCAATCATGACAAATAGAGTCATGTTTATCAAGCATCCGACGCAATGCAGGATTCCAGGAATAAACATATGCCGTAATGGAATCTGCTGCTTTATGATTTCTAGCGCACATCGAAGGAACAGTTCAGAGCACGGCAAATCTGGCGAGGGAACTCTTGGGAGTCAATCCGTTTGTTGGGGTCATCTACCACTGGCTTGGCGGTCTTGCCTCCGCAAGTTGCTATCTCCCGTTTCGCGGCATTCAGCGCTGGTCCTGGGAGGTCTACTGGCTGGTTCAGGGAATCTTCAGTTGGATTTTCGCACCGGTCCTGATTGCTTCTCTGCTTGTCCCGGGAGTCTTCTCGATACTCCACGCTGCTCCCGCTTCGAGCATCTTCTGGGCCTATTTCTGGGGATGCATGTGGGGCTTTGGCGGCCTCACCTGCGGCCTTGCGGTCCGTTACCTCGGCTTCGCGCTGGCCTATCCGCTGGTGCTCGGCTTGTGTACCGTCTTCGGAACGCTGATGCCACCCATCTTCAACGGCGAAATCGGCTCGATTGCTCACAGTAGCTCCGGGGAGGTCATCCTGCTTGGCCTCGGCGTCTGCGTGATCGGTATTTTGTTCAGCGGCTTCGCGGGTCGATCCAAAGAAGTAGAGCTTACCGCAGAAAAAAAGATGGCATCCGTGAAGGAGTTTCACTACAGTCGCGGCGTTGCCGTGTCCATCCTCTCCGGAGTTATGAGTGCCTGCTTCGCCTATGGTCTGGCCGCGGGCAAGCCCATCGCTGTTCTGGCGAAGGCTGCGCTGCTATCCCATGACCGCATCGATCTGTGGCAAAACCTTCCGGTGCTGATCGTCGTCATGCTCGGCGGCTTCACCACAAATTTTCTCTGGTGCCTCCTCCTCCTGGGCCGGAACCACTCTGCCGGACAGTACCTCGGCATGTCCGCGCCATCCAGCGGGATCCCGCCAGCACCAAGCCGGATCAGCATAGGCACCCTGTTCGCCAACTACGCGTTCGCTGCCCTGGCTGGAATTACGTGGTACTTTCAGTTTTTCTTCTACAGCATGGGCCAGACGAAGATGGGGAAATACGACTTCTCCAGCTGGACCCTTCACATGGCCAGCATCATGATTTTTGCCACCATCATCGGCATCCTACTGCGGGAATGGCAGGGCACCAGCAGACGGACCCGTGTCCTTGTTGCCGCCGGGTTACTCTTCCTCCTCATCTCCACGGTTGTAGTTGGCTATGGCAACTACATCAAGGCAATCGAGAGCCCCGAGCCTATGCACGCCGCGAACACACTGGAGAATTGAAGCAAACCCTCGGCACGCTGGAGACGTGGCCAGAAGATCAGGGTTTGCTCCCTCCGGAAGATGCCGTTTCCAAATACTTAGGCATACTTACATTGTGGGGACGCTTTCCAGGAGTGCATGACAAAGATCCGCAAAGATTCGCTGAAGTCCAGAAGCATCTTCACCGATGCGATTCTGTCGATACTGCTGGCCGTCCTGGCATCGCTGGCCACCACGCTGGCAGCGCAGACTCCGCCTGGCGGACCGCCGCCGCAGGGTGGAATGGCCGCCGGCCCAGCGCAGCAGGCCGTCTATGACAGCCAGCATCGCCCCATCACTGCGGGCGGATTCGTCAAGACCGGCCCTGTCGTTTTCATGGATATCGCCAAACGCGCCGGACTCACAAGCTGGCATCACACCGCCGGAACACCGGAGAAACGCTACATCCTTGAAGCCAAGGGGCCCGGCGTGGCTCTGCTCGACTATGACAATGATGGATGGCTCGACATCTATTTTGTGAATGGCTCGACCTTTGAGGCGCTCAAGGGCAAGGAGCCTCCACCGCAGGCCGCTCTCTTCCACAACAATCACGATGGCACCTTCACCAATGTCGCCATCCAAGCCGGAGTAACGAATGATCACTGGGGTTACGGTGCCGTAGTAGGGGACTATGACAACGACGGCTGGCCCGACATCTATGTCTCCAACTATGGCAAGAACCGTCTTTACCACAACAATCACGATGGCACGTTTACCGATGTTGCGGAGAAGGCCGGTGTTGCGCTGGGTAGCTGGTCCACAGGAGCAACCTTTGGCGACTATGACGGGGATGGCCGCCTGGACCTCTTCGTCGCGGGCTACATCCGCTTCGACCTCAATCATCTTCCTGAAAATCTAACGGTGGATGGCGGCAGCCCGGCTTGCTCCTATCACGGCAACCCCGTCATGTGCGGCCCGCGAGGGCTTCCCGGCGAGCACGATCACCTCTTTCACAACAATGGAGACGGCACCTTCACCGATGTCAGCCAAAAGCTGGGCGTCAGCGATCCCAACGGATTCTACGGGCTTGGGGCTCTCTTCGCCGACGTGAACGGTGACGGCAAACCTGACCTGATTGTTGCCAACGACTCCACGCCAAACTACCTCTACATCAACAAAGGCAACGGAACCTTCGAGGACCAGAGTTACGCCAGTGGTTTTGCCGTGAATGAAGATGGCCGCGAAGTAGCCAACATGGGGCTCGCCGCCGGCGACTATGAAAACAACGGGCATCTGGATCTGGTCAGCACTACCTTCTCCGACGACTACGACGTGCTCTTTCACAATAACGGGCATGGAGTCTTCACCGACGTCAGCTTTGAAGCAGGCCTAGCCTCCGCCACCATGCCCTTTGTAGGCTTTGGCGACGGCTTCCTCGACTACGACAATGATGGGTGGAAGGATCTGCTGATTGTGAACGGGCATGTCTATCCGTCCGTGGATACGATGGAGGCGGGCACATCCTACGCGCAGCGCCCCCTGCTGTTTCGCAATCTAAGGAACGGAAAGTTCGAGTTGATGCCTGCGGTCGAGGGCACCGGACTCGCCACTGTGAGCGTAGGCAGGGGAGAGGCCTTTGGCGATCTCTTCAATGACGGCAAGATCGACGTTGTCATCGCCAACATGGATCAGGTTCCCGTGCTGCTGCGCAACGTAAATCCGGACCACAATCATTGGGTAGAACTCAAGCTTGTCGGCGGGCCCAGAAGCCCACGGGATGCCGTGGGCGCCACAGTTTACCTGACAGCAGGCGGCATCCGTCAGCGCGGCGATGTCCTCAGCGGCGGCAGCTACCTCTCCTCCAACGACATGCGAGTTCACTTTGGCCTCGGCACTGCAACCACCATCGAGACCATCGAAATCCACTGGCCCAGCGGAGCGATAGAAAAAACAAACCTGCCAGCCCTGGATCGCATTTTTACCGTGGAAGAAGGAAAGGGAATTACCGGAGAGCTCTGCGCATCCTGCCCAAAAGCACCCAGAAAATAATTACGGCGCATTCCATGACTGAAGCGAGTGTTCTTTGGGCTACAACATGAGCGTGGTGGCAATGCATTCCAGCCCGAGAATTTGCTTTCTGCGATGTGGATGCAGTTTGCACAAGCCATCACCGAAGAACACCAGATGTAACAGCTAAGTTTTTGCGATGGGGATTTCCAGATAGGTACGGGTGCAAGCCGTCTAGACACTGTGTCGATGTAAGGTCGTGGCTGAAGTGCAAGAAATTGATTCTATATGGCGGAGAGACAGGGATTCGAACCCTGGATACCTTGCGGTATACACGCTTTCCAAGCGTGCGCCTTCAGCCACTCGGCCATCTCTCCGCGTATTGCTAAACAACTTTAACATAGGCGGCGGATCGGAGGCTTCCACAGGCCACATGGGTTCCGTTTGAAGCAATTTTCCTTCGGCCAATCTGCGCATCAGGCACCGGAATTGCCGTCCTGGCGCGTTCGGGTCAAGATGAGTTGCCGCAGAAAATACGCTACGTAACGGGGATTGTGCTTCAGATAGCGGCGAGCAAGCCTCCTCGGCTCGCTGGCAAAGCGGAAGACCCATTCCAGGCCAGAGCGCATCATCCATCGCGGAGCCTGCGCCGTCGTTCCGGCAATAAAATCGAAGGCCGCGCCGACAGCAAACATCACCGCGGGAATCCTCCCGTGATGCTGCATCACCCACTTTTCCTGCTTCGGGCAGCCCAGCCCGACGAAGAGCATGCGCGCTCCGGAAGAGGCTATCTCCTGCGTGATCTTTTCGTCTTCTTCCACGGTTAAAGGACGGAATGGGGGAGACAGTGCATAAACGATCCGGAGGCGCGGATGCTGCTGCTGAACACGCTGGACCAGTTGCTGCAGGACCTCCGGACTCCCTCCGTAAAATCCAACCGGAAGATCCGCCTGTTCTGCGGCTTCGAGCAGCACAACTGTGCTGTCCGGGCCATAAACCCGCGTTGCATTGCGGTTGCCCAGTGCGCGAAGCGCCCACACCAGGGGGACTCCATCCGGGCAGGTCAGGTCACCAGCATTCAGGCTGCTGCGAAACTGCGGATCGTCGTAGGCCTCCATGACGACATGGACGTTGGCAAAAAATACAGCGCGCGACTCCCGCCGGGATGCCCAATCCAGGCTCGTGGCAGCCATCTCCGCATAGCTTGTAGGTGCCACCTGCAAACCGAGTATCTCGGGCATCTTGCGCCTCCTCGTCCCTGGTCCGGAAGCGTTGGTCCAGAAACCCGGAGCCACCGGATCGCTCGCCATCCGTTCGTCCCACTGTATTACAGGAAGGGAAATAGCCCTTCAGTTAAGTTCACTCCTCGCGCTTGTTCGGCAATCCTGAGCAGGCTTGACCGGACAATCATGCAGAGTCGGTAGGATTAGGAAGAGCAACTTTCGAAGCTGGCATTTTGCCGCGCAGGGTCAGGATGGCATCGAAACAGGCAGCCCCAAAGGAATCGAACAGTCTTCACCGCAAGATGTGGCGTCGTGAGTTTCGCGCGCTGCTTGCGTTGGCGATTCCTGTGGTTCTCTCCGAACTTGGCTGGATGGGCATGACCACCGTCGACACTATCATGGTCGGCGGACTGGGTCCGGTAGCGATCGGCGCCGTTGCGGTCGGCAGCTTTGTCTATTACGCACCCGCCCTCTTCGGCATCGGAATCCTCCTCGGCCTGGACACGCTCGTTTCCCAGGCACACGGCCGCGGCGACTATGACGAGTGCCATCGCTGGCTGGCGCAGGCCGTCTACCTCGCTGCGGCGTTCACCCCGGTATGCATGCTCGTCACCTTCGGAGCCGGCCACCTCTTTTCCTTCTGGGGCGTGAATGCCTCGGTTGCATGGGAGGCAACCCGCTTCCTCCGCGTCCTGAACTGGAGTACGCTTCCGCTGCTGCTCTACGCCGCTGCGCGCCGCTATCTCCAGGGAGTGGGACGCCCCACCCCTGTCACCTTCGCGCTGCTCTCCGCCAACTTCGTGAACCTGGCAGGGAATTGGGTGCTCATCAACGGCAAGCTGGGTTTCTCGGCCATGGGTGTCCGGGGATCGGCTCTCTCCACCTGCATCGCTCGCGTCTATATGGCGGCCGTCCTGCTGTTTGCCGCGTGGAGATATGAGCGACAGCGGGGACACCAGCTTTTTCGGCACTGGCCCGGTCCGGAAATCAGCCGTCTTCGGCATCTCCTGCGACTCGGATTGCCGGCTGCCAGCCAGATTTTGATGGAGGTGGGTGCCTTCGGAGCCGCCACGGTGATGGCCGCACGCCTCGCCCCGGAGGCCCTGGCTGCTCATCAGATCGCTCTCAATTGCGCGAGCATCAGCTACATGGTGCCACTTGGGGTTTCCGCCGCCGCTGCCGTATCCGTTGGGCACGCCATTGGCGCGGGTGACGGGCCGCGGGCGCGCCGTGCCGGATGGATGGCCATGGCAACAGGGGTCGGCTTCATGGCCCTGGCCGCCTCCGTATTTCTGCTGATTCCCATGCCCATCCTGCGCGTCTACTCGAACGATCCTGGAGTTCTTCGGCTCGGTGTTCCGCTGCTGGTCTTTGCCGGGGTCTTCCAGATCTTCGATGGAATCCAGACCGTCTCCACCGGAGCCTTGCGCGGCATGGGAGAGACCCGAATGCCGATGCTGGCCAATTTCTTCGGCTACTGGATCTTCGGATTGCCACTCGGATACGCCCTGTGTTTTGGGGCAAAGAAGGGAGTCTTCGGACTCTGGCTAGGCCTGACGCTGGCCCTCATCGCAATCGCGCTGGTCTTACTGCGCAAATGGATCCACGAATCCCGGCGGATAGCCCTGGAGGTACCAACCATCGAAGCAAGCTGAATTATAAGAATGATCTATAGGGATTGTTTCATGCAAATAGTGAAGACTTTCAGGCTGACCCGCTGGGTTTTCGGTGTCTAACGCTTCTCCAACAGGACTGTTGAACTGGGAAGATCTTGCTTTTCGAATGGATGGAGAGATCTTATCTTCAGATGGACTAATCAGAGACTTGGCCTGAGTTGCCCAAAGCGGGCGCCCCAACTTATCCCTCGTGGCTACATTCTGACCTTCAACGGACAACGATCCAACTAAGAATGCGAACAGAGTAAAACGATCGCATCACAAGACCGATTCTAGGTAATTATGCAAGACCGATTCTAGGTAATTATGGATTGCGCAGTGTGAGCATCCGGATACAGTCACTTAGCACGGACTTCGTCCTGAAACTGTTGCGCTGCCAATTCCTGCCGTTTTGTTGCTTTATTTCTCTACCTTGGAGGGGCCATTCCAGACGCACGGCTTCGAGCCATCAGGCAGGATGAGTCCTACTTTGTAACCGTAGAACAGAAAGCAGAAATTCATTTCGGATGCAGCGGCACTTCTGAAGATCGCTCCCATATAGGTAGATCTTCCCATTTTCCAACCCATGTAGACGAGGACGGGGGAGGCCAGAATCCATGGCCAACGCACAAACAAGGAGAGGACAATAGTGATGACCGGAAGCACGTACATTACGACCATCGAGAGATTGAAAAGAGCTGACTCGCCCTGCGTTGCCACGAGAGTGAATACCTCCGAACTGTAATTGATCCCGGGACGATACAGCATAAGCTCTCGCTTGGACAATTTGGACCTAAGGTCATCGAAAGTCTGGCAAGGAAACTCGGGGATTTCAGATACCCGGCTCGGGATAACGTGACCCTTGGCTCGGAGTGCATCCACAACACGCGCGAGTTTGTCCACTTTGGAAGCGTGGGTGCTGGCCCTCTGCGAGATTTTCTCGTTGGCTGATGTTTTCTCGCACTGCGGGCAGTTTAAGTCCAACTCGACGTTCTTGCTCATGTACCATCCTGCGGGGCACAGCAACATTCATTCTTGATGTTGATAGCTTCTCGCGAGCCATGATACCGGCATGAATAAGGTCGGTCAATCCAGTGCAGAAGGTACGGCAGCAGACTCCAATCGACTTGAGCGGATTGGGATAACGCAGACGGCTTCACCTCGCCATAAAACGCAGTTGCCCTAGTCCAATACGCAATAGATTAAAAACTGCCGTAATGTCCGATAACGCATATTCTGTATAGTGAAACCCAGCAAGGACTGGAGCTGGCTATTTAACGAGTTTCCCTGTTCTGGATGTGGCTGAGGACCACCACTACCCCAGTAGCCCTCGGAGATGCCGACCCTACATCTTATAGCGGCCCAGATCTTCGTCGTTCAGGCCCTCGAGCCAGCGCCGCATCTCTTCGGCAGAGACATTATCATTGGCCGTTGGTCCCAGCTTCGCCATTTGCAGAACCTGCTCGCTGACGTAGATTGGGCAGTCGGAACGCAAAGCGAGCGCCAGAGCGTCGGAAGGACGAGCGTCAATCGCGACTGTCTCGCCGTCCTGCTCAATCCACACCATGGCGAAGAACGTCTCGTCCTTAAGCTCTGTCACTACTATCTTTTCCACCCGAGCATTCAAGCCCTGGATGAGGTTTCGCAGCAAATCGTGCGTCATCGGTCTGGGGGGTGCGATCTTCTCGATCTCCAAAGCGATCGCATTGGCCTCGTACAGGCCCACCCAGATCGGCAGCAGTGCCTCGCTCTTCACGTCTTTCAGCACGACGATGGGCATATTGGTGGAAGGATCAACCATCAGGCCCCGGATTTTCATTTCTACGTCCATCTTCCACCCCTCTCTATGAACTTAAACCCTGTATCAGTTCGACTTCTTCACCCACCAGGCTATTCGGAAAACTGCTGGTAATCCTCACATTCCTATAGCTTCCAGGGGCCGGAAGAATCGGCTGGATGGTCGTAAAGTTCACGGTCTTGTTCTGTGAACTGCGCCCGGTTACCTGCCCCTTTTGCGGGTGATGCCCCTCAACCATAACCTCAAGAACCGATCCTATTTGCCTGTTATATATAGACCTTTGCGTCTCGCGCTGCTGTTCAAGCAGTGCCTGAAGGCGGCTCGACTTCTCTTCCTCTGCAATCGAGTCCTCCATCGTAATCGCCGGCGTGTTCGGGCGCGGGGAGTATTTAAAGGCGAAGACCGCGTCATATTCCACGGTCGCCAGCAGATCGCGGGTCTGCTCAAAGTCCGCCAGCGTCTCTCCGGGGAAACCGACAATGATGTCCGTCGTCAGGCTGATGGGGCGTTTCGCGGCTTGAATCCAGGAGATGCGCTCCAGATACTGCTCTCGCGTGTACTCCCGGTTCATCCTTCGCAGCACGTCCGTCGATCCGCTCTGCACAGGAAGATGGACATGATCGCAGAGCGTTGGGTAGGCTTCGATCGCCTCGACGATCTCCCGCGTAAAGTGCCGCGGGTGCGACGTCATAAAGCGGACGCGGCGGATGCCGGAAACCTGCCCCACGGCTGCCAGCAACTCGGCGAAGCTCAACTTCCCTTCCGGGTCCTGGTACGAGTTCACATTCTGGCCCAGCAACTGGATCTCGGTGTAGCCTGAGTCGGCCATACGACGGGCCTCGTGCAACACGGAGGTCGAGGTGCGGCTGCGCTCCTTGCCGCGCGTGTATGGAACCACACAATAGGCGCAGAACTTGTCGCAGCCCTCGATGATCGTGATGTATCCCCGATAGGGATTGGTGCGGGCAGTAAACTCCGTCTCAAATGTCTGGTCCGTCTGCCGGTCGTCCAGGCCGGTGATGCGCTTCTGCCCTGCCTCCAACTGCACCAGCATGTCCGGCAGCTTCCGGTAGGAGGCCGATCCGGAGACGATCGAGACGTAGGGCGCACGCTCGAAGATCTTTTCGCCCTCCTGCTGCGCCACGCAGCCAAGGACGGCAAAGCGCTTGCCCTGCTTGTAGAGCTTTTTATAGTCGTTCAGGCGGTTGAAGACCTTCTGCTCCGCCTTATCGCGGATGGAGCAGGTGTTGTAGAGAATCAGGTCCGCCGCGTCTTCGGTTTCGACCCGACGGTATCCCTCGTGCTCCAGTGTGCCCACGACCTTTTCCGAGTCATGAGCATTCATCTGGCAGCCGAAGGTTTCGAGGAAGAAGGTCTTATCGGTTGCCATAACAAGGCTGAGTATAACCCACCAGTAACCTACTTTCCGGACGAGCCAGGCCTCTTGCCTTCCACCCTGCTGCAAGTGCTAGGGTGTATCGACCTATAGGAACGGCCGCCGTTGGTTCGCAACGCATGTCATTTTTTTTGCGGTGTAAGTGAGGGCTACGGTTCTATCGTTTGGCCGGATTCCTGCCAACCCTCCGGGACGGGGTCCGTTCCCCTCATTTCTTCGTCGGTCGTCGCTAAGATACACCCGGTATCTGTCGCTCCTCCCTTCTCGAACTGAGAGAAACGGCCTCCCGTCGGCAGCCATCCCTAGTCGATACACCCTAGGCTTCCCTCTCACCTTCAAGCCTTTTCTCTACGAGGATGCCGCTCCTTTATAGATGAAGTTTTGGTTCTGTCTTCATCTACGCAGTACTTCTGTCTCCGGCAACGCCAGTAGAATGGAGCCGCTGCGATTGAAGCCGATGTGAAACTGATTGCCGCTATCATTGCTGCGCTCCGGTAATCTGCAGAAGGACTGTAAGGAAGGCATTTACACGATGAAGAGCAAGCTCACTCCGCTCTCCCATGGAGCGCAAAACCATTGCTTTGGATGTGGCGATGCCAACAAAACCGGGTTGCGCCTGAAATTCCTGACCGACGAGACGGGTCGCGTCCTCAGCCGCATCAAGATACCGCGGCGATTCGAGGGGCCTCCGGGATACATGCACGGCGGAGCCATCGCAACTCTTCTGGATGAAGCCATGAGCAAGGCAAATCGAGCCCGCGGCGTAACCGCCATGACCCGCCAGATGGAGGTGGAATATCTTCGTCCTGTGCCGCTGGGTGTTCCCCTGCTGCTTGAGGGGCGGTTGCTGAGAGCCGACGGGCGCAAACACTATTGCGAGGCCGAGGTCAGCGACGCCGACGGGCGGCCTCTGGCACGCGGGAAAGGGCTTTTTCTTGCGATCGATCCGGAAAAGTTCAGGCAGCAGAAGAATCTGGTCGAGTCGTAACCTCTCGCGGGAACGTGTTGCCGGTGTCTTTGCCACGCAAATTGGCCTGCGAGTGACTATCGCCAATCTCTGGCGGCACGCCTGCGAAATAGACGCGCCAGAAGCTGCTAAACTGGTGCTTCACCAGTAGTCGCCCACCAAGCGCATCCGGAACATCCACCCCCGACTTTTGAGCGCTGCGGGCACACTTGAGGAGGCAAGACCATGGCAGAGCTGAACACAAACGGCAACCATTCCGGCAGCACCGGGCTACGGCTTAAGGTCGGCTTGGCGGAGATGCTCAAGGGTGGCGTCATTATGGACGTCATGAGCGTGGAACAGGCCCGCATAGCGGAACAGGCCGGTGCGACCGCGGTAATGGCGCTGGAGCGGGTTCCGGCAATGATCCGTGCCGAGGGCGGCGTCGCTCGCATGGCCCGGCCAAGTCTCATCAAGGCCATCATTTCTACCGTCTCGATCCCCGTCATGGCCAAGGCACGCATCGGGCACTTTGCCGAGGCGCAGATTCTTCAGGAACTTGGCGTTGACTTCATCGACGAGTCCGAGGTGCTGACTCCCGCCGACGAGGCGCATCACATCGATAAGCACGCCTTCAAGACACCATTCGTCTGCGGTGCGCGCAACCTTGGCGAGGCTCTGCGGCGCATTGCCGAGGGTGCGGCCATGATCCGCACCAAGGGCGAGGCGGGAACCGGAGACGTGGTCCACGCTGTCAAGCACATGCGCCAGATCGTCGGCGAGATGCGCGCCTTGACCGTGCTCAGTGAGGAAGAGCTCTATACCGCTGCCAAGAATCACCAGGCTCCTTACGAACTGATCCGCATGGTTGCCAAGACGGGCAAGCTTCCAGTACCGAATTTTTCCGCTGGTGGTATTGCGACTCCCGCGGATGCCGCACTGATGATGCAACTGGGCGCCGAGGCGGTCTTCGTCGGCTCCGGCATCTTCATGAAGGAAGGCTCGACGCCACTGGATGTTGAACTCGACGATCAGGGCAACGTGCGCAATCGCAAGGAGCGGGAGGAGGCGGAGTCACGCGCCAAGGCTATCGTTATTGCCACGACGCACTATAACGACCCCAAGATCCTCGCCGAAGCCAGTGAGCAGGTTACCGGCTCGATGAAGGGCCTGGCGATTTCAGGCATCGAGGAATCCCAGCTCCTGCAGACCCGTGGCTGGTAACGGAGCGGAGACGGTGCCATCGGACCCCAGGGACAACTCAGCGAGCACGCCGGTGACGATCGGTGTGCTCGCCATTCAAGGCGACTACGCGGCACATGTTCAGGCGCTCGAAGAGGCTGGTGCGAACGCTGTCCTGGTTCGCAAGCCTGAACAATTAAGCGGCCTCGACGGGCTCATCCTTCCGGGCGGCGAATCCACCACCTTCCTCAAATTTCTTGAGCGGGATGGCTTTCTCGCGGACCTCGCTGCCTTTGTCCGCTCCAAGCCCACCTTCGGCACGTGTGCAGGATGCATTCTGCTGGCGGACGAGGTACTTCACCCGCAGCAGGAAAGCCTGGCTGTTCTGCACGCTACCGTCGAACGCAATGCCTATGGCCGGCAGATTGACAGCTCCATTGAACAGGGCCCATCCAAACTGCCTGGAGGCCCACTGGAGATGGTCTACATCCGGGCTCCGCGCATCACGCGGGTCGGTCCTGACGTAGAAGTACTCGCCGAGCGCGACAGCTTCCCTGTCCTGGTGCGTCAGGGAAACCTGCTTGCTGCCACCTTTCACCCGGAGCTCTCCAGCGACAGGCGGATTCATCGTCTCTTCGTTGAGATGGTGCAGCAGGCAAAGACGCAAAAATCGCACGTTTAAGGCAAACCTCCCATGCCGCTGGCGACACCCTTTCCGGCCATCGCGATCTGCACTGGATCTAGCTATGCGCGGTTCTCGCCGCTGGCGGCCAGCTCGCAGTGGTGGATGCCTCCAAATGCCTCGCTGCATGGCGTCGTTGTCGATCATCTGATGCGCTGGAACCTGGCGGCCCTGGGCCTCTGCTTTCTGCTCGCCCACCTGTTGCTGCTTATCGCAATCCTGCGGCGCCCTCGTCCGGGCACACCGCACGCTCCCAGCATGTGGATCATGGAGGCGCTTCCTCTCACGCTGCTCTGTGCTCTGTATATCTGGATGGCAATTACGGCGCAGCGGCTCTGGGCGGCAAATCGCTTCGAAGGCGCGTCGCCGGGAGCGATGCAGGTCGAGGTCGTCGGCGTCCAGTTCCAGTGGTATTTCCGCTATCCCGGAGAGGACGCTACCTTTGGGTTAACGCGGCCGGAGCTGGTCAACGCAGCAGCAGGCAATCCGCTGGGGCTGGATCGCAGAGACCCTCGCGGCGCCGACGATATCGTCGCCAGCGAGCTCGTTCTGCCCGCCGGACGCGAAGTGGACGTTACATTGCGCGCGCACGATGTCATTCACGGATTCTTTGTACCCGCCATGCGGCTCAAACAGAACACCGTGCCGGGGATGGTGCTGCATGTGCACTTCACTCCCGAGGTGCCAGGCGAGTACCCCATTCTCTGCAGTCAGGTCTGCGGCCTGGGCCATGCCAGGATGCAGGCAAAGCTGCGTGTGCTGCCGCCCGCCGAATATGCTCGCTGGCTGGCCGGCCGTGAGGCCGGAGTACGCGCCGTGAACGCCGCCACGGGGAGCGCACAGTGACAGGCCCCCTCGAATCCGCGCAGGTGCCCCAGGACTCCGATGCTGCCCCGCCGCAGCGGCCTTCCTGGATTCGGCGATACATCTTCACCACCGCTCACCGCACTATTGGCATCCAGTACCTGCTGCTCGCTCTGGTGGCTGTCGTCGTTGGTGCTTCCCTCTCGCTGCTGATGCGCATTCACCTGGCATGGCCGGATGTGCCCATGCCGTTCTGGGGCACGATGAAGCCGGAGGATTACCTGGCGCTGGTCACCATCCATGGCACCCTGATGGTCTTCTTCGTGCTCACTACCGCGCCGCAGAGTGGATTTGCGAATCTCGTGCTGCCGGAGCAGATCGGCAGCCGCCAGATGGCTCTGCCCATCGTCAACGCCATCTCTTTCTGGCTGACTGCCCTTTCGCTGCTGGTGCTGTTTGCGGCCTTCTTCGTGCCCGGGGGAGCGCCGATCTCCGGCTGGACCAGCTATCCCCCCTTCAGCGCCGTCGCCAGTGCGGGGCCTGGCCAGGCTCTCGGCATGGATTTCTGGCTGATCAGCATCGGAATCTTTTGTGTGGCCTCCACTCTGGCTTCGGTGAATATGCTCACCACCATCGTCGCGGAGCGGTGCCCGGGGATGACGCTTGGGCGGATGCCTCTTACCGTCTGGTCGTGGCTTGTGGCTTCGATGATCACGGTGCTCGTCTTCAGCGTGCTCTTTGCCGCGGCGGTGCTGCTGCTGTGCGACCGCCACCTGGGCACGGCATTCTTCGTGCCGATGGGCGATCTGGTCAACGGGCAGATCGTGGGCCACGGCGACGGCACTCCGCTCCTCTGGCTACACCTCTTCTGGTTCTTTGGCCATCCCGAGGTCTATATCGCTATCCTGCCGGGTATGGGGATCACCTCGTCCCTGCTAGCCAACTTCAGCCGGCGTCCTGTTCTCGGCTATCGGCTCATGGTCTGGACCACGCTGCTCATCGGATTTCTCGGATTCCTGGTCTGGGGCCATCACATGTTCGTCAGCGGCATGAATCCCTATGCCGGAACCGCCTTTGCCCTTACCACCATGGCGATTGCCGTCCCCAGCACGGCAAAGGTGCTTAGCTGGATAGGGACCATCTGGGGCGGCAACCTCCGCCTGACGACACCCATGCTCTTCTCGCTGGGCTTCCTCTCGCTCTTTATCGCTGGAGGCATTACCGGACCCCTGCTGGCTCTCCCGATCCTCGACGCCTATCTGCACAACACGTTCTTTGTGGTGGCTCACTTTCATCTCATCATGGGAATGGCGGCGATCTTCTCTGTCTTCGCCGGGATCTACTACTGGTTCCCCCTGATCTCCGGGCGGCAATTGCACGAAGGCCTGGGCAAAACGCATTTCTGGCTGACATTTGCGGCCGCTTACTCCACCTTCTTCCCCATGCACTTTGCGGGACTGGCTGGAGAGCCTCGTCACTACTCCCAGTTGTCGGGCGGAGCGGCGTCCATGGCCGCCTTGATACCCTTGCAGCGATATATCAGCATCTCAGCAATTGTGCTGGTCTCCGCACAACTGATTTTTCTTGCGAATCTGGTTTGGACCCTGCTGCAAGAAGGCTCTTCTGCAGCCAACCCGTGGCAGGCTACGACACTCGAATGGTCATCACCCGGCGACGAGGAGACAACAGTCGTTCGAGGTCCCTACGATTATGGCGTTCATCCCGGTCAATCCGATTTTTTACCGCAGGATGTTCTCGAATCGAATCGGGAGTAATCTCAATGTGAACGGAGTTGATATGCCAGTCACCTTCACTCGAAGCCCCATCGACACGGAGCGCAAAGATACTGGCATCGGAGGCAAACCTCCTGCCTCGCGCCGTCCGACCGGCGGCGGTGGTGACGGCGATAGCTGGGATGGGCAGCGGGGCAGAAACGGTCCGCGCCAGTTGCTCACGCGCTGGCGGCTGGGTATCTTCTTCGCCATGATCGGCGACATGATGTTCTTCGTCGCCATCGTCAGCACGTTCTTCGTCAGCCAGTCTGGCGGACACATCGATCCCCGCACACACAACTACGTCTCTACGTGGCACCCCATCGCCCTGCCGTCGATCCTATGGCTCAATACGGCTGTTCTGGTCCTGAGCAGCTTCACCATGGAGATGGCTCGCAGGCAACTCTTCCGCGAAATCGATGTGATCGAGGAGTGGCTGGGGATGGGACACCCTGCGTTGCGCCGCGCCACTCCCTGGCTGGCTGCGACTACCCTGCTTGGCGTCGCTTTTCTGGCGGGTCAGTGGATCGCGTGGCAGCAGATGTGGACCGACAAACTTCTCCTTGCCTCGGACCCGGCACGCTACTTCTTTTACCTGATTACAGGTTTTCATGGAGCCCACCTGGTCATCGGAATCGCCGCTCTGGTTGCTGCGCTCCTATCGCTTTCCTTCCTTCGCCGCGTCGAATACCGGCAGATCGTCGTTGACTGCACGGCATGGTATTGGCACTGTATGGGGGTCTTCTGGCTCTTCCTGTTCGCGCTCCTCGTCTCCGCCCAATGAGTTCTTCGGTGAATCGCCTCAGGGCACGTAGAGCGGCGTCCGGCATCCTGACGTTGCTGCTTGCCGCCGTTCTCGCTGTGCCCGTGCCCGTGCACGCCCAGGGATGCAGCATGTGCCGCGACACCGCTGCTGGAAGCGCCCCACAGGTTCGCAGAAGCCTCCGCGTAGCGATTCCCGTCCTTGGCATACCGGCGCTCGTTCTCTTTCTCGCTATGCTGGGGGTGGCGTTTCGCTTCCGTGCAAAGACGGACGCCTGATCTCCTGCCGCAAACCGGACACTATCTTGCTACCAACTCGAAATGGTCCTTGTCCTCCAGCTTGAACGTCTCTGCCTTGGGGTCGGCCACGCGATACATGGTCGCCTCCATCCGCTTTCCGCGGAGCGTCAGCAGGATGTAGTGGAAGTTTGGGAAGGCCGTGTCCTGATACAAATCCTGTGGGCCGCGTACCATCACCGGGTATGGTTTCGCCCCACCGCCGCCGCTCACGAGATAGGTGACGCCGCCGTGCTGGAAGCGTTCGTAATTGTGGATGTGGCCGTTGACCACCAGAAAACGCGCCCGCGACAGAGCTGCCTTCTGCTCGAGATAGGTACGCAACTCCCACATCTCAGGCGCCGGAAGATTGGCGACCACCTGCGACTGCACATCTGCCATCAACGGCATATGCAGCAGAAAAAATACAAAGTCCACCTGTGGAGGAATGTGCGCCAACTGCGCGTCGAGCCATGCAAACTGCGGGCTTTCGGGGTCTATCTTCTGCAAGGAATCAAGAGCGATCAGCTCCACACTCCCAGCTAAGACCGAGTAGTAGCGATGCCCCTCGATCTGCGGATACGCGCTGAAATAGTTCCTGAGCGCCTGGTGGACATCTCCCGTCAGCTCATGGTTGCCCAGGGTGGGATACACCCGCACGTGATTCTCCGGCCAGGATTTCGTCTCCTCGCGATAGACGTCCCAATCGTCGGAGTTGCTCCCCCAGAATGGCATATCCCCGGAAAGAAACAGCAGATCCGGCTTCTCTGCCCCTACCTTCTCCGCCAGCCACTTGCGCACGCGCGGACTGGTATCCACCTCGTTCCTGGGATTGGTAAACCGCATATCGCCATACGCCACAATCTTCAGGTCCGCGCCAGGCGCGATGTTCGAAATCACGAAGGTCGGCTTGCCGTCGTCGCCGGAGTTGCGTGCCGCGGTCTGCGCCAGTACAGCGAGAGGAAGCAGAAGCACGAAGAGCGCAGCCCATTGGATGGGAGGGAACGGGACTCGACGGAATGACGCAGGCGAATGATGCTTCGAATTCATCTCTCGTGACTATACCGTGCGTGCCTCTACCGCAAACTCATCGCAGTGACACGGAACTTGAATCTTTGCTGAGGAATTGCGTGCTGGCAAGGCGTAAAGGCACACCCTAGCGGCTTCCACCACCAACAAAGTGAACAATCTCCAGTTTGTCGCCGGAAGCAACCGGCGTGCCAGACCACTCGGGACGGCGCACAATCGTGCCGTTGTGTTCCACTGCGATTCGGTCACTCTTTAGCGCCAGGGCTTCGATCAAAGTGTCCAGGGTTGCTCCGGCCCCCAGGGCTGGGAAGTCGCGCTCTTGTCCATTGATGGTAAAGGTCATTGCAACTTCAGAGTATCACCGGGGTGGGGATATCTGGCAGGCGAGCTCCCACGGTGTCCGCATCGCCTTGCTGACCAATGCGATGCGCTGCGGTCCACGCAATCCACACCTCCGCAGATGCTTCGCTGCGGGGCGATTCAGCTTAATCCCCGATGGCGCGACGCAGAAACTCGCGGATACGAACCCACAATGGCGGAATAACAGGGCACTCGTAGTAGACTTCGCGATTCAAAGCCATCAGCAGTTGAATCGCGGCGAGCTGCGGGCCTGTGAATCCCTCCGCGCACCCCTCATGGACATACTCGTCGGTCAGATACTCGATGGCGTGCCCGAGTTTCTCGAGCGCATGCCCGGCGACCGGGGGAATCCGCCGCCGTCCGCGAACAGCAGCCACTCCGGTCCCGATTCCGGTAAATCCCGCAGGCAGCTTCTCGGGCACAGCTTCAGCCGCACCCGGAAATACTTTCACCGCACTCGCGTGCACCGCGGAATCAGCCCCGGCGATCGTTCCCGGTTCCTTTGACTCAACTGTATCCACTACATAGCTCGCCATCGCAGTCGTCTCCCGTAAACACTGTATCGGCGGCACCCCTCCCCAGCTTTAGAAAAGGGACGAAGCTTCAGGACCGGCGATCGTTTCGGAACTCGATGATGATGATGGTTCCGATACGGGAACGAAGTGATGGCGCTCACAGCAGGCAGGCCCCCCGCTCTGATATCCCAGTACAGGTGGCCGAAGTGTAAGCGGAGTCTTCGCCAACGCTGCCGGGCAGTCTTGTGACACTGGAAAGGGGTAGAGAGGTGGAAGCAATCGAACGCGATGGCCGTATCGTCCTACGCGATGGCTCGCGATGCGCATACTTTATCCCCTCAGAAATGCGCCTCTTTTCGCTTGACGCATCTCCAGCCCTTCCGTTGGAGTCAGTGGCCAGAATGGCGGAAGAGAAGTTTGCTGCGGTCTATAGGCGGGCCGGCTCACCGCAGGAGTACCCGCTCGCCCACCGCGAAGCGATGTTCCCCATTCTCTATCCGGATCACACGCAGCAGCCCATCTCCGGCAAGCCGCACCTTGGGCGTCTGACGCTCAACATCAGCAATATGTGCAACCTTGCCTGCAGCTACTGCTATGCCGATCAGGGGCGTTATAACGCGGAGGAGAACCTCATGTCTCCGCAGCAGGTGGAGGATGTACTGCAGAGGGTCCTCGATCTTTACGGCGAGATCACGGTGATCCACTTCTTCGGGGGTGAACCCCTGATGAATCTGGACGCGATCGAGACAGCATGCTCTTTTCTGCTGGCGGCGGTCGCCGAAGGGCGCTTACCCCACATGCCGCGCCTTGCCCTGACCACCAATGGCACCTGGTCCAGCCCGGAGGTCCTCGATGTCCTCCACCGCTGGAAGATTTCTTTGACAGTGAGCTGGGATGGATCTCGCGAGATCCACGATCATTGCCGCCCCATGCTCTCCGGAGCCTCCAGCTACGAGTTGCTTGCAGATTCGCTGCAACGCTTCCGCGATCACGCAATTCCGTTTGAGATCGAGTGCACGTACAACGCGTATCACCAGCGCAACGGGATCTCCATCGTCGACCTGATGGATTTCTTCTACAAGCACACGGACCGCAAAATTTTGCACATCTCTCCGGCGTTTCTTCCCCGCCCTGCCAAGCTTCGCATGTTCGGGTCCGAATATGTCGAACTCGCCAGTCTGGCCGAGGACTATCGCGCGGCGGCACGGGTCTCGATTCAGAATATGACGCGGGGAGAAGGACCGATCCTGCAGTTTGCCTACCAGGTAGCTGAGCATCTGGCGACACGAACCCCAGCGCAGACCTACTGCCCTGCCTTCTTCACGCAGATCACCGTCGCCACGGATGGCTCTGTCTATCCCTGCTTTATGCTGGCGGGTGATCCTGGTTACTGCATGGGGAATCTGCTGGACGGAAGCTTTCCGGGGCCCGACTCCGCACGTGTTCTGCGACAGTATTTTGACGAGTTTCAAGCCCGGCCCCAGGCCTGGTATACGTGCTTGTGCGAGGGGTGTATCGCAGGGGAAGCAATCGTCGCCGGAAACATGAGCGAGCCGGTATTTGCCCCCATTCAGCGCGCCATTGCCGAAGAGTGTGTCTTGCAGCTAGCGGCTCATCTTAAACCGTGAGCTGAAAAAAGTAGTAAAGGTTCAACCAAAAGGAGAAGTCCAAATGTTGGCTCAGGAAGTCAAAATGCACGAAGTCTCAGACATGGCACTACGCGAAATGATGCGCCACGCTGGCGGGTTCAACCCGGATGCAATGGGCGATGCATGCGGCGGCGGTTGCGGCCGAGGTGCAAGCTGCTCCCCTCGCAGCGAGGAAATGCAGGCCATGCTGTCCGGCGCTGACTGAATCCTTCCTGCCCTGAGAGGATCAACTCCGCAGTGGCCATCTCTTCAGGAACCGGCCGCGTGGAAAGAACATCGTGTAACTTGCGGATAAAAATGCCGCGCCGAAGACCATTCGAATTCGGCAAGGTTTTATCTATCGCCAGAGTCAGGCAGAACACATCTCGCCTGACTCTGTTTTTCTAAGTACCTCGCGATACAACACTCGCGGTGCAACATCAGATGCAACCGGCTAATTTGCGTGTGTGACCAACGCTGTCGCCTCACAACGTTGCTTGACTACAGCCCCACGAAAACCTAAAGTCAAGAGAGCGAACCTCGTTCCGCAAAACGAACCTCGTTCCACAAATCGATCCTGAAGATCGCGAGTCGATGCCAAATGCGTAATCCCTATTTCTGGAACTACCTGCCCCTCATGATGCAAGCATTGGCTGCCGTTGCCATCGGCGGAGGCATGGTCTTTGCTTCATGGTTCATCGGCAGACATCGGAGTTCGCGAGTCAAACTGGAGGCCTACGAGTGCGGAATGGTGGCCCAGGGTGACGCACGCGGACGCTTCTCCGTCCGGTTCTACATGGTTGCCATGCTTTTCATCCTCTTCGATGTAGAAGCGGTGTTCATGGTTCCGTGGGCGGTCATTTACAAACATTTGCCACAACTGACAGGCTCGCGGCTCTTCGGTTTCTGGGAGATGCTCGTATATCTGGGTTTCGTTCTGGTCGGCATGTTCTACATCATCAAAAAGGGCATTCTGGACTGGGCTTCAGACAAGGCGGACCTGTAAGACATGACAACCCCTCTGATGAACAAGGAAGCAGTTTTTTCCTCGATGACGGATCATCCGGCAATCGCTGCCCTGCGTAACTGGAAGGACGCAGCCGTTGCCGATGCAAAATTTGCCTTCGACGAACTCATGGTGACGATCGCCCCCGATGACATTCGCGAGGCTTGCCGCACTGTACAGTCTGCTGGATACAACTTCCTCGAAGATGTAACCTGCGTGGACTGGTATCCCACCGAGCCCCGTTTTCACGTTACGTACCACATCTGGTCCCTTCCCCTGAAGGAGCGTCTGCGGCTTCGCGTCGTCCTCGACAGCGTCGATCCATCGGTGGACAGCATCACCCCGGTATGGCCCTCCGCAAATTTTTATGAGCGGGAAGTTTTTGATCTTTTTGGAGTACGATTTAACGGCCATCCGAATCTGCGGCGCATCATGATGCCGGATGACTGGGAAGGTCATCCTCTGCGTAAAGACTACCCGGTGGAGGGCTATCGCTGATGTCTGAATACCTCACAGTTCCTATCATCGAAAGCCGCCCGGAGGATCCGTCCAAGGATCGCACCATGGTCCTGAATATGGGACCGCAGCATCCCTCTACCCACGGCGTTTTGCGCCTCGGGCTGGAGATCGACGGCGAAATCGTCAAGCGCCTTGTTCCTGACATCGGCTACCTGCACACCGGCATCGAGAAGACCTGCGAAGCCAAGTTCTATCAGCAGGTTGTTCCGCTCACCGACCGCATCGACTATCTCAGTCCGATGGCGAACAACCTCTGCTATTGCCTTGCGGTCGAGAAATTGCTGCAGATTGAGATTCCTCCGCGTGCGCAGTGGACGCGAGTCCTGCTCAACGAATTGACCCGCCTGGCCTCGCACCTGGTTTGGCTGGGCACGCATGCCATGGACATCGGCGCGCTGACCGTATTTCTCTACACCTTCCGCGAGCGCGAAGAGATTCTCAAGATTTTCGAGATGGTCTCCGGCCAGCGGATGATGACGTCGTACTTCCGCATCGGCGGTCTGGCGCTTGAACCTCCGCTGGATTTCTATAGCCGGGTCCAGGCGATTCTGAACATCATGCCGGAGAAGATTGATGAGTATTCCAATCTGCTTACCGGCAATCCCATCTTCTATAACCGGCTGAAGGGCGTCGGCTATCTCAGCGCTGCGGATGCAGTTTCTCTGGGCGTTACCGGGCCGCCGTTGCGTGCCAGTGGCGTGGATTGGGATCTGCGCCGCGACAAGCCCTACTCCAGCTATGAGAAGTTTCAGTTCAAGGTACCCACCTCTACCGATTGCGATGTGTGGGCGCGCTATCTCGTACGCCTGCAGGAGATGCGCGAATCCGTCAAGATCTGCCAGCAGGCGCTCGACGGCATGCCCGATGGCCCTATCAAGGCAGACGCGCCCAAGGTTGTCCTGCCGGAGCGCGAAAAGATGAAGACGCAGATGGAGGCGCTCATCTACCACTTCAAGATCGTCACCGAAGGCTTCTCTGTTCCTGCTGGAGAGGTCTATCAGTCGATCGAGTCTCCGCGCGGCGCGATGGGCTACTACGTGGTCAGTGACGGATCGTCGAAGCCGTACCGTGTTCACATGCGCAATCCTACCTACGCCAGCCTCCAGGCTCTGGAGACAATGTGCAAGGGAAGAATGATTGCGGATGTGGTCGCAGCGATCGGATCGATTGATATTGTGCTGGGAGAGATTGACCGGTGACGGCTGTTGCCCCCAATGCGAGCGCTACCTATGCAGAGTTGTGGACATCCTTCGCATCTCTGTTGCGCAGCTATTCCGCGGCTCACGGATTGAGCCACGCTGCCCTGCCGACGGTGGAAGTCACCTCCGAATGCATCGTGCTTCGCGGCCAGAATCGCTGGCTCGAAATCACGCATCATGAGAGTGAAGCCTCCTGGCAGCGCGAGGATGGAAGTGGCGCCAGCTTCCATCTGCGATTGAACGGTCACGTGGCGATGAACGAAGGCGAAGAGGAGATGGACGCAGTGGCAGAACGGTTGGCAAGGGAGATCATGCAATGAGCGTTCAGGAGAACACCATTTTTTCACCGGAGTTAGCCGCTCGTTTCGACAGGCTGGTCACCCTCTATCCGCATCGTCGCTCCGCGCTCATCCCTATGCTGCTCTATGCGCAGGATGAGAAGGGCTATCTCTCCGACGAGGTAATCGCCGAGGTTGCGCAGCGCATCGGCATCAGCGAACTCGATACCCGCAGCGTCATCAGCTACTACTCCCTGCTGCGCACCAAGCCGGCGGGTAAATACCACGTGCAGGTGTGTACCAACATCAGTTGCATGCTGCGCGGCGGCAAAGAACTCTTCAGCCACTGCAAGAAGACGCTCGGCGTCGAGAACAAGGAAACAACGCCGGACGGTGTGTTCTCACTGGAAGAGGTAGAGTGCATCGGCGCCTGCAGCTGGGGCCCTGCCGCCCAGATCAACTACGACTACTACGAAAACCTGACCCCCGAAGAGCTGGATAAGATCCTGGAGAAGTATCGCGCCAGTGCCCAGCAGGACAAACGAAGCTAGGCATCCCAGACAGGAAAGAATCATGGCGAATCTCGTTTCCCATCCCGATGTAGTCCCCCTCCTTTCCATGCGGTTTGGCAAAGGCGCGACTGCTATCGATAAATATCTGGAGCTTGAAGGTTATCAGTCTGCGCGCAAGGCCCTGGAGAAGGGTTCCGACTGGATCATTGCCGAGATGAAGGCCTCCGGCCTGCGCGGCCGCGGAGGCGCAGGCTTCCCGACCGGCATGAAGTGGTCCTTTGTGCCCAAGCAGTCGGAGAAGGACAAATATGTTCTCGTCAATGGCGATGAGAGCGAGCCAGGCACCTGCAAGGACCGGCTGATCTTTGAGCACGATCCTCACTCCATCATCGAGGGCGTCATCATCGCAGGTCTCGCCATCCACGCCAAGATGGGGTTCATCTACCTGCGCGGCGAGTATCGCTACCTGCTCAAGATCATGGAGCGCGCCATCGAAGAAGCCTATGCCAAGGGCTTTCTCGGAAAGAATATCTTCGGCAGCGGCATTGACTTCGACATTGTCTCCCAAACCGGAGCAGGCGCTTACGAAGTGGGCGAAGAATCGGCCCTGATGGAGTCGCTCGAAGGCAAGCGCGGAATCCCCCGAATCCGTCCTCCCTTCCCTGCGGTGGTTGGCCTCTACGGTGGTCCCACAGTCATCAATAATGCCGAGACGGTTGCTACTGTCCCGCACGTGCTGCGCATCGGCGGTGCGGAATACGCCAAGCTCGGATCGGAGCGCAATGGTGGCACCCGGCTCTTCTGCATCAGCGGCCACGTCGAGCGCCCCGGTGTCTACGAGCTGCCGATGGGCTACAACCTCAAGAAGATGATCTACGATGTCGCCGGGGGAATCCGCGGCGGACGGCAGTTGAAAGCAGTCGTGCCGGGCGGATCATCGACCCCCGTACTCCTGCCAAACGAGATCGATATCGGCATGGACTTTGACCAGGTCTTGAAGGCCGGAAGCATGCTCGGTTCCGGCGGTGTGGTTGTCCTCGACGATACGGTCTGCATGGTGGAGTTTGCGCTGCGCACCATCAAGTTCTACCAGCATGAAAGCTGCGGCTGGTGTATTCCCTGCCGTGAAGGCACCGACTGGCTCAAGAAGACCTTGACCCGCTTTCACTCCAGCGGCGGCGTCAGCAAGGACATCGACAACATGAAATACCTTGCGGAAAACATGCTGGGGCGCACCTTTTGCCCGCTCGGCGATGCGGCTGCTATGCCGACCATTGCCTTCATCAAGAAGTTTCGCAAGGAATTCGAAGATCACCTCGACGGCAAGCCCTGCCCGTACGCTCACACAGCAGAACCGGCCCTGGTTTAGTTCGCCGGCGCTGCAAGTAAGGACAAGTTCAAGATGGCTGACGTAAAACTTACAGTCGATGGCAAGCAGATTACGGCTCCCGCGGGCACGCTGTTGATTGAGGCCTGCCGCAAGGTAGGCATCGAGATTCCGGCGTTCTGCTACTATCCCGGACTCTCGCTCCAGGCCGCCTGCCGCATGTGCCTGGTACGCATTGAGAAGATTCCCAAACTGCAGACCGCCTGTACCACTCCCGTCAGCGAAGGCATGGTGGTAACCACCGAGAGCGACGAGATTAAGCAGGTGCGCAAGGCCATGGTCCAACTGGTTCTCGGCAATCACCCGCTGGATTGCCCGGTATGCGATGCCGGTGGCGAGTGCGAGCTGCAGGACATGACCTTCAAGTACAGCGCGGCCGAGTCTATCTACACGGAGACCAAGCAGCACCGCGAGGAGCAACAGTGGTCGCCGGTCGTCTACTTTGATCGCCCCCGCTGTATCCTCTGCTATCGCTGCGTGCGCGTCTGCGGCGAGGGCATGGACGTGTGGGCACTCGGCGTACAGAATCGCAACGTTACCAGCATCATCGCTCCCAATAAGGAAGATCATCTGGAGTGCGAAGAGTGCGGCATGTGCATCGACATCTGCCCCGTCGGGGCGCTTACCTCGGGAGCGTACCGCTACAAGACGCGGCCCTGGGAGATGAACCACGTCGCCACGATTTGTACCCACTGCGGCGACGGATGCAAGACCACCCTTGGTCTGCGCAGCGTCGATGATGGGGTCGAGATCATTCGCGGCGACAATCGCGACAAGAGCGGCATCAACGGCGACTTCCTCTGCATCAAGGGCCGTTACGCCTTCGAGTTTGCGAACCACAACGATCGCCTGACCAAACCCCTCGTTCGGCAGCCGGACGGAAAGCTCGCTCCCGCAACCTGGGAGGAGGCTCTGGATTATGCAGGCCGGCGGCTTGCTGAGATTCGTGACGCGCGCGGCGGCGCGGCTATGGGCGTTATCGGGTCGAACCGGACCACCAACGAAGAGAATTACCTGCTGCAGAAGTTTGCCCGCAAGGTGTTCGGCACAAATAATATCGATCACCATCGCACGGCGGATTATGCCTCGTTCGCGCGCGCATTGTCCGGGCACTCAGATCGCACGGCAAGCCTTCGTGACATCGGCGCCGCCCCAGCGATTCTGCTCCTCGGCAACGATCCAACGCAGCAACATCCGGGTCTGGCGTGGAGCCTGCGTACCAATTTCCGCCACAATCGCGCACGGCTTTATATCGCCAATCATGCAGAGATCAAGCTACGGCGCCAGGCCAAGGCCTCGCTCACGATTCCGCAGGATGGATACGCCCAGCTAGTCAGCTACCTCGCAGGAAATGACGCTCCCCTCTCCGCTACCGAGGCAACCGCCGCCTTCCGCGAGGCGATCCGCAAGGAAGAAAACCTCATCATTATCTTTGGCTCGGAGTATCGCGGCCGCGATGTCGATGCGCTGATCCAGTTCGGCCTCCAACTGCCCAACACCAAGTTTGCCTGCCTCGGCGACTACAGCAACTCCCGTGGCGCGGCGGATATGGGATTGATGCCGGACCTGCTTCCCGGATATCAGCCGGTGGCGTCCCCGGCGCACTTCTCTGACGAATATGGCAGCCTTCCCGTAGCACCTGGACTCGACCTCATCGCTATGTTCGACGCCGCTGCCCGAGGCGATCTTGGCGCTCTCTATGTGGTTGGATCGAACCCCGTCAGCCGCTACAACATTTCGCCGGAGACGCTCAAAAATACCTTCCTCGTGGTGCAGGATATGTTCCTCACCGAAACGGCCGTGCTTGCCGACGTGGTACTGCCGGCTGCCAGCCTCTACGAAAAGACCGGTACGGTTACAAATACATACGGCGATCTTCAGTTGGTCAAGAAGGCCGCAGATAAGGCCGGCGTGCGCAGCGATTTCGAGCTGATTGTTCGTCTGGCGGATCGCATGGGCGCCAATCCGAAGCAACTGGTCTCTTATGGAACCGGTATGCGCGCCGATCTGGGACAGTCTCGCGGAGTGCAATCCGGCGAGGCGGACCGCCATGCCGTATGGCTTGCCGCAAATCATCTCGAACCCAAGCTCAGCCCCTTTGACCCCTTTGCGATTCTCGACGAGATCCAGCGGCTGGTTCCTGGCTACCAGGTCGACCGCCTGGCACTGCTCGCCGGCAACGACGGACACACTACTCCCCCGCTGGTGCAGATCGAAGGCATCTCGGCGGACTCTAGACCTGACGGCGTTCTTCCCGCGCAGGATACACTCTTTACATCCGGCACTCTTGGCCGCTATTGCGATATCCTCGGTGAGGTAATGGAGTCGAGGGAAACCAGGTCTGCTGTAGCCGCGGCAACAGCTCCGCTGAAAGATAGGAACGCGTAAGCATGCTGACGTTTCTGCTGTTGAGCTTGGCGAAAATTGTTGTGGTGATCACCGTCATGCTGATGGGAATCGCCTACACAGTTCTGCTGGAACGCAAACTCGTAGCCCGCATCCAGAACCGCTGGGGACCTAGCCGGGTCGGTCCTTTTGGCCTTCTCCAGCCGCTATGCGACGGAGCCAAGTCTTTCCTCAAGGAAGACATCCTGCCTGCCGCAGCCTACAAGCCGCTCTATATCCTCGCGCCAATCATTGCGCTGGGTTGTGCGCTGCTGACAATCTCGGTGGTTCCCTTCGGGCCAGAGGTACGTTTCCATGGCGTCGATCTCTTTCAGATCACCGATCTGAACATTGGTCTGCTCGTGGTACTGGGAATTACTTCGATCGGCATCTACGGAACTGCGCTCTCGGGCTGGTCCTCGAACGACAAGTATTCCCTGCTGGGTTCTCTGCGCGCCAGCGCTCAGGCAGTCAGCTATGAGCTTGCCCTCGGACTCTCTCTCGTCGGCGTGGTTCTCCGCAGCGGATCGCTTAGCCTGCGTGAGATCGTCAATACCCAGTCGGCCCACGGCATCTTTTCCTGGAACGCCTTCGGGGGCTTTCAGTTCATCGCCTTCCTCATCTATCTGATGGCGGCCTATGCGGAAACCAACCGTGCTCCGTTCGACCTGATGGAAGCGGAGTCGGAGCTGGTCGGCGGATACCACACCGAATACAGCTCGATGAAGTTTGCCATGTTCTTTATGGCCGAGTATGGCAACATGATCAACGTGGGCTGCGTGGCAACGCTGCTCTTCCTCGGTGGCTGGACCAGCCCCTTCGGAAACCTGCTGCCCAGCTTTGGCGGTCCCATTCTGGCATCGATCCTGCCGCTCTTCTGGTTCGTGCTCAAGGTATTTTTCTTCCTCTGTCTGTATGTCTGGGTGCGCGGCACACTTCCGCGCTTCCGCTATGACCAACTTATGGCCTTCAGCTGGAAATTTCTCGTGCCGCTGGCCATCGCAAACATTATTGGGACAAGCCTGTGGCTGGCTCTGCGCACTAGCTAGTGCATTGTTTTACAATGCACCTTCCGGTCCAAAGTTCTTTTGCGTTTTACGAATGATGTTGAGTGACCCAGGAACATGCAACTAGTTCTCTTCATAGTCTTTGGCGGGCTGTGTGTGGCGGCGGCACTGAATCTGCTGCTGACCCATCACCCGATTAACAGCGCGCTCTCGCTGATCGTCGTGATGACATCGCTCGCGGTCCTGTATCTGACGCTGGGAGCGGAATTCCTTGCTGCCGCGCAGGTCATCGTCTATTCGGGCGCGATCATGGTGCTGTTTACCTTCGTCATCATGCTCCTCAATGCGGGAGAAGAGGTCAGAACCCGGGGCAGCCGCGCGGCCTATCTCGTCGGTATTCCGGGCGTCGCCGCTCTCCTCGGACTGCTCACTTATGTCTTCCTCTCAGAGGGCAGTAAGCTGGGCCACGCTGTCTCAGGCAATCCCTCGACGCTCTACGACCTGAGTGCATCGCTGTTTCGCGACTTGTTGTTACCCTTTGAGGTGACATCGGTCCTGATTCTCATTGCCATTCTCGGCGCCGTGGCGCTGGCGCGAAAGGAGCACTAGCGAATGGTTCCCATCTCCTATTACCTGGTGCTGAGCGCGATTCTCTTCTCGATTGGCGTCGGCGCGTTCCTTATCAAGCGCAACATCATTACAGTCTTTATGTCGATTGAGCTCATGCTCAACGCCGTGAATCTTTCCTTTGTCGCATTCGCGTACCAGTGGCACGCAATTCGCGGCCAGATCTTTGTCTTCTTTGTGATGGTTGTCGCAGCCGCTGAGGCTGCCGTAGGCCTGGCCATCATTATCGCCATCTACCGTACGCGGAACACCCTCAACGTGGACCAGATCGATCTGATGAAACTATGAACGGTACGCTCCATCTCTGGCTCATCGCCCTGTTCCCGCTCGCGGGCTTTGCAGTTAACGGCCTCCTCGGCCGTAAACTACCCCGAGCGGCTGTCTCTGCCATTGCACTGCTGGCAACCCTCGTCCCTCTTCTGTTGGTGGGGAATATCGCGCTGCATTTCCGCGAACTCACCCTGCCGTATGTTGAGAAGCTCGCAACGCCGTGGATCCAGACCTCTGCCTTCCGCGCCGACTTTGCGTTTTCGCTCGATCAGTTGACGCTGGTCATGCTGTCGGTGGTCACCGGCGTGGGATTCCTGATCCACGTGTACTCCGTCGGCTACATGGAGGAGGAGGGCTACTGGCGATTCTTTGCCTACCTCAACCTCTTCATGTTCTTCATGTCGGTGCTGGTGCTCTCGGAGAACTTCCTGCTGATGTTCGTTGGCTGGGAAGGAGTCGGACTCGCATCCTATCTCCTCATCGGTTTCTACTACACGAAGAAATCGGCAGCGGACGCCGGGAAGAAAGCATTTATCGTCAACCGTATTGGCGACTTCGGCTTTCTGCTGGCGATGTTCCTTCTCATCGCGCACTTCGGGACTCTTAGCTTTTCGAGCGTCTTCGGACAGCTTTCAAGCCATCCCGAATGGCATGGCGGGTTCCTGACTGCGATCTCGATATTCCTGATCCTCGGTGCCACCGGTAAATCCGCCCAGATTCCTCTCTACGTCTGGCTGCCGGACGCAATGGAAGGTCCCACTCCGGTCTCTGCGCTCATTCACGCCGCCACCATGGTCACGGCGGGCGTCTATATGATAGTCCGCGCGCACATGATCTTCGACCGGTCGCCGCTGGCACTTACGCTGATCGCCATCATCGGAGCGGCAACCGCACTCTTCGCCGCAACCATCGGACTTGTCCAGACAGACATCAAGCGCGTACTGGCCTACTCCACTGTTTCGCAGTTAGGCTACATGTTCCTTGGTTGCGGAGTCGCGGCTTATTCGGCAGCGATCTTCCACCTGGTCACGCACGCATTCTTCAAGGGTCTGCTCTTCCTTGCCGCTGGATCCGTGATCCACGCACTCGGAGGCGAGCAGGATCTGCGCCACATGGGCGGCCTGCGCAGGGCAACCCCTGTCACCTTCTGGACCATGACCGCTGGCGTTTTCGCCATCTCAGGGTTCTTCCCCTTCGCCGGATTCTTCAGCAAGGATGCAATCCTGTTTGAGACATTCCGCTCGCCAAACGGCGGAATCCTCCTCTGGTCGATTGGCATCTTTACCGCATTTCTCACCTCGTTCTACATGTTCCGCCTTTGGTATCTGGCTTTCTTTGGCAAGAGCCGTGCGGAACACGCGGCGGACCATGGCCACGCTCACACCCCGCATGAGAGTTCCTGGGTTATGTTGGGGCCACTGGTGATTCTTGCCATTCTTTCGGTTGTCGGAGGCTGGATCGGCTGGCCCGAGGCCCTGCGCGGCAGCGACTGGTTTGCACACTTCCTCGCGCCTGCTCTCAACAACGCTCCGCCGTTGACCGGCGCATCGGGCCAGGCGGCAGGTGCATTTGTCATCACGCAGCATGTTGTTGCCGAAACGACTCCCCATATGGAGCGCATCCTCAGTGGACTCGCCGTACTGATTGCCGCGCTGGGCTGGTTCGTTGCTGACACCTTTTATCGCCGCAGCCCCGAATTACCTGTCAAGCTGGCGGCGAGCTTCAGCGGCCTGAGATCCCTCCTCGTCCACAAATACTGGGTCGATGAGATCTATCAGGCTTTAATCGTACGGCCGCTGCTGCTTAGCTCCCGCTTTGTGCTGGGTGGCGCTGTAGAAGGCGTCGTCGTCCAGGGCGGTGGACGAACCGCCGCTGGAATCGCCGGTGGTCTCGGCGCGATCCTGCGGCGTATTCAATCGGGAAACATTCGCTCGTATGCCGGCTGGCTGGCAATCGGTGCCGCAGCCATGCTCTTGCTCTCTTACTTCGGATTCGGAACCAGCGCTGTTGCAAGCTGGGGAACGCACTTCAAGATTTGGTAACTGAAGGAACACGAACCGTGCTGAACGACTCAATTCTGACGCTGACGACCTTCGTCCCCCTCGCGGGTGCGGCGGTCGTTGCCTTGCTGCCTCGGCGCGGGCGCGTCATCCAGGGTTTTACCCTTGTGGTCACGCTGATCACCTTCGGACTTTCTTTGCATCTGCCTGCCCACTTTGTTTACGGACAACCGGGCTTCCAGTTTGAACAGAATCTTCCGTGGATCAAGTCACCTGCCATTCGCTATCACCTCGGCGTCGATGGCATCTCGATGTGGCTCGTGGTGCTCACCACCTTCCTGGCGCCACTCGGCGTGCTTGCTTCGTGGAAGACGATCGAGAACCGCACCCGCGAGTTCTACCTGCTGTTCCTTATTCAGCAGACCGCGATGATCGGCGTATTCGTCTCGCTCGATCTCTTTCTCTACTACGGCTTCTGGGAACTGTCCCTAGTCCCCATGGCCATGCTGATCGCCATGTTTGGCCGCTCCAAGGGACCGCAGGCGGCTCTCAAATTCTTCGTTTACACCTTCCTGCCCTCGGCATTTCTCCTGGTTGCGATTCTCTGGCTCTACGCCCACACCGGAACCTTTGACTTCGCCAGCCTGCAGCAGGCCATCGCGGGTGGATCCGCCGGACTGCCGGCACGCGGCATCTTCTGGGCATCGCTCGCGTTCCTTGTAGCCTTTGCCGTCAAGGTCCCCGTCTTCCCTCTCCACGGATGGATCGCCGATACCTTCAGCGAAGCTCCAACCGCGATGGGTATGGTGGTTGCCGGCAAGCTGGGACTTTATTCCATCCTGCGCTTTAACCTGGGACTCTTCCCTGCGCAGGCCCGGCAGGTTGCTCCCTGGATGATCGCCCTGGCTGTCATCGGCATCCTTTACGGCGCTTCTCTCGCACTCGTGCAAAAGGATCTCAAACGCCTGCTGGCTTTCTCCACTGTCAGCCATCTGAGCTTCTGCACCCTCGGCATCTTCTCCTTCGCGGTCTCCGGCGTCGATGGTGCGATCTATCAGATCCTCAACCACGGGGTCTCCGGCAGCGCATTCTTCCTCCTGCTCGGCTTCCTTTACGATCGTTACGGAACCTACGACATCGGTGCCTATGGCGGACTGGCGACCAAGCTGCCACAGATGGCGACTCTCTTCGTCATCATGACTCTCTCGCTCATTGGTCTGCCGATGCTCAACGGTTTTGTCGGCGAATTTCTCGTCCTCAGCGGCAGTTTTCTGTCGCACCCAGGATGGGCGTTCGCAGCCACCATTGGGGTCATCCTCAGCGCGTCTTACATGCTCTGGATGGTTCAGCGGGTCTACTATGGACCCACCTCGCAGATGGTTGCCGAGCGCGTGACTCCAGACCTCAATTTGCGGGAGCACCTGGGCCTATGGCCCGCAACAGCGCTCATGCTCATCATGGGAGTCGCCTCTCCCTACTGGATTCACGCCATCGACCAGGGAGTGACCGCTCTGTTGACTCCCCCCGGAATTCATTTGATAGATAGCCAACAATCGGCAGCGGTCACTGTTTCCCTGCCGGGGAAGGCTGCGGAGAAGCAATGAACCAGATCCCGGATATTCTCCGAATTCTTCCCGAGGTTATTCTTACCCTCGCGGGTGTTGCAGTCATGATGATTGAGGCCGTGCTGCCCAAAAACGCCAGCCGCCGCCCGTTGGGATGGTTTGCCGTTGGCGGCCTCCTCGCCGCTTTCTGGGCCAGCTGCACGCAGTTTCAGATGGCTCCCGGAACCGGCTTCCACGGCGTTGTGCAGACGGATGCCTTCAGCGCCTTCTTCCATGTGCTGATCTGCGGCATCGTCCTCGTCTCCTGCCTGATCGCGCTGGACGCCATGCCGGAGCGCGGCGAGAACATGGGCGAGTACTACGCACTCCTGCTCTTCGGAGCGGTGGGCATGGTCCTGATGTCGAGTGCCGTTGAACTGTTGCTCGTGTTTATTGCATTAGAGATTTCGTCGATCTCCACCTACATTCTGGCCGGCTTCCGCAAGCAGGCGGTCAAGGGGCCTGAGGCGTCGCTCAAGTATTTCCTTCTCGGCTCCTTCGCGACTGCTTTCTTCCTTTACGGCGTCGCCCTGGTCTTCGGAGCTACCGGCACTACGAACATTCACGAGATCGCTTCAGGGCTGCTCACTACCCGCACCCCGGCGTTCCCGGTCCTAGCCCTGGCCATGATGCTTATCGGCATCGGCTTCAAGGTATCCGCGGCGCCCTTTCAGGTATGGACGCCAGATGTCTACGAAGGTGCTCCTTCCCCTGTCGTCGCACTGATGTCGACGGCTCCCAAGGCCGCCGCCTTTGCCGTGCTGCTGCGCCTTACCTACGAAGCCTTTCCCCTTCTGCATGTTCAGTGGTCCACGCTGCTCTGGCTAATGGCTGTACTGTCGATGACGATCGGCAATCTCGCCGCCCTGCGTCAGCAGAACGTGAAACGGATGCTGGCCTATTCCTCGATCGCGCACGCCGGCTATCTGCTGGTCGCCTTCTCGGCGCCTCCCAGTGAAGGGATTGCCGCAGCCAGCTTTTACGCCGTCGCTTATGCGGCCATGAATGTCGGTATCTTCGCCGTCGTCAGCCATGTTGGCGGGTATGACGATCATCTGAGCTCGATCAGCGATTACCGAGGCGTGGCCATCCGCTCCCCGGTCCTGGGAGCCATCATGGCCTTCTTCCTCATCTCGCTTATTGGAATCCCCTTCACCGGCGGATTTTTCGGAAAGTTCTACGTCTTTGCAGCAGCCCTGCACTCCGGAGCGATCTGGCTGGCGATTATCGGCCTTCTCAATAGCGGAATAGCGGCCTTCTACTACCTGCGCCTGCTTACCTCCGTCTACACCCGGCGTCCGGACGAAGCGGGTGAGCTTACCATCGCCCCGCTCAGCGTCGCGCTGCTGTTGGCTCTCCTGCTTACCGGTGGGTCGACGCTCGCGCTGGGCATCCTTCCGGGCCGCGTCCTGGAAGCCGCACACGCTGCCACCGCAACCTACCTGACGGAGCCACCTGCCACAACCAACTCCACGCTCATTGTTGTTCCCAGCGCTTCGCAACGCTAGGTCTCTTCAGCCACAGAACCTGAGTATCGACTAAACTCTAGTCGGCACTCAGGTTCAGATCGCGTCGTGCAAAGGCGACACTTGCTACGGCGAAGACGACCGCAGACCCAGCCAAGGTCACCAGCACATCGACCAGGTTCACCGGAGGCGTCGCGGTCAGCGGCATCCGCATCATGCCAGCGAGAAGGCGCCCCGGTCCTAAACCATCCAGGTAGGTCAGCGCAGAAGCGGTTCCCAATGCCGCCAGCGACGCCAGAATCGACGGCAGAAAGATGGAGAAGCCCACGCTCAGGCACGCCAGCCACACTCCTGCCAGCAGTTGCAGCAACATCATCTTCCAGACCACCTGCAGCGACGCTCCGGCCAGGCTCACCAGCAGGCAGGCCGATACCGCAAAGCCTGTCACGTAGAGCAAGAGGGGCACCCATGCAGCCAGCAGCAGGGCCAGCAGATATTCCGACCGGCTCACCGCCCGCGCCAGTACCATGATGATCCTCCGCGAACGTTGCTCATTCCCCAGAAGGGCGGCTCCATTGAATCCCACCAGGGCGATTCCATACATGCTCTCCTGCTTCAGAACCGACAGCACATCGTCGGGAGCAGGCTGCATGCCGCCAGCCAGCAGAACGGCGGCCATTCCATAAGGCCACAGCATGAGCAACAGCAAGAGCCAGCGATTCATCCACAGCAAGGGCTTTACCAGCAGCAAAGCCTTCATGGTTGCGGCCTCATCGAGCCATCTGCGTTCCACTCCACAAAAAGATCCTCCAGTGTGCGGCGCATCGGCGTCGCCAGCAACAACTCGCCGCCCGCGGTCCATGCAGCTTCAATCACCTGCCGGGCCATCTCCGCAGGCAGCACCCATTTCGTCTCTCCATCCTTCTGTGGAGCTGCCACGCGAAATTTTGCGAAGGGCGCCAGCCCCTCTCCAGAAGAATTCGCTCCGCGAACCACCACCTCGGTACGGCTGGAGTCGGTCATCAGCTCGTCCAGATTTCCGCAACGCAGCAAACGCCCTTCATGCAGAAAGGCCACACGATCGCAAAGCTGCTCTACCTCGCTCAGCTGGTGCGAACTAAAGAACACGCTCTTGCCGGCATAGCGGGCGCCGCGCAGAATCTCCCGCACCTGCAGCACTCCCGGCGGATCAAGCGCGGAGGTCGGCTCATCCAGAATCAGCAAATCGGGATTATTCACCAACGCCTCAACCAGCCCCAGCCGCTGCTGCATGCCACGGGAAAATTGTCTTGCATCGCGCCCCGTGGGCGGAAGGTCGAGGGAGAGCAGCAGTTCCCGAGCGCGAACTCGCAGATTTGTGTCGGCAACGCCATTCAGGCGACCTGCAAGCAACGCAGCATCCTGTGCGCTGCCAGCGAAGGCAGTGGGAGCATCGGGAAGAAAGCCAAGCCGCAATCGGCTGGCGGTGCTGCCGAACTCATGCCCCAGCATCCGGCCCTTACCCGAGGTCGCGCGCAGAAAACCTAACGCAAGGTAGATGGCGGTCGTCTTCCCTGCACCGTTTGGCCCCACAAAGCCCAGAATCTCGCCTGGATTCACGGACAGGCTCAACCGGTCGAGCGCGATCAGTTTCCCGTAATGCTTCGATATCTCCACGAATTCCAGCGCAGCCGTCATCGAAACATTCTCTCAGAAAGTCGAAAGCCCCCGGAGGTTCCGGGGGCCACCGATCGAACGATCCATCGGGTGAGCTTACTTTACCTTCAGGAAGATAATGACCAGGGTGAACAGCGAGAGTGATTCCATGAAGGCCAGACCGAGAACGAGCAGCAACTGGATGCCAGCGCGAGCGCCTGGGTTGCGAGCAAGAGCCTCGGTAGCCGAGGCCGTCGCACGGCCCTGACCAAGTCCGCAAAGCCCCGCGGCTATTGCCATACCGATACCGGCGCCAATCGGCACCATGCTGATCGGCTGGTTAGCCGCCGATTGCGCATACGCAGGCATTGCCATCAACAGCGCAGCCATCGTCATGAAAAAATACTGAAGTTTCCGCATTACACTCTCCTAGCTTCCGTAGAAATTGCCGAAGGAGGTGGTTGACGCTCACCGTGCCGGCGCCCTCACACTTACGGCCTTCACTCTGCGGAGTGGAAGCGCCCCCGCAAGGAAGATTCTATTTCCGGCCCTGGCCTGGTTACGCCGATTCCTCGTGCGATACCGCAATTGTCAGGTAGATCATCGCCAGCAGCATGAACACGTAGGCCTGGATCAAGGCAACACCGAGGTGCAATCCGAGGAACACGATCGGAACCCCTATCGGGACCAGCGAGAAGAAGACCAGCGTCAGCAGATCGCTGGCAAACATATTCGCAAAAAGACGGATGGTGAGCGACATGATGCGTGCCAGGTGCGAGATGATCTCGATGGGAAACATCAGCCAGGAGATCCACCAGATAGGACCGAGAAAATGCTTGGCATAGCCAACCGGCCCCTGAACCCGTACCCCATGGTAGTTGTAGTAGAGGAACGTCAGGATGGCGATACCGAGCGGCACCTTGGGGTTTCCCGTTGGAGTTTCAAATCCCGGGTAAAGGCCCAAAAGGTTGCAGCACACCACAAACAGGAAAATCGTCGCGACAAAGGCCTGATAGCGTTCGTAGCCGTGCCCGATAATCTGGTCCGCCTGGCTGCCCACAAATTCGTTCAATGCCTCGGCCGTGGATTGCATCGCCCCCGGCTTCTCCACATTGAGCGAGAAGCGGACGACCACGAAAAACAGCAGCAGGAAGAGCGCAACCCCCAGCTCCAGCGCAAAAGCATCGGTAAACGGTGCAGACGGATTGAAGTCGAGAGGGCTTGGGTGCCCCGCTACCGACGCGTGGAAGCCGATCTTTTCGAGCAATCCAGCGAGCGGTGCTCCAAAGACATGATTCAGGAAATGAGTAAATGCGAGAGACGCTTGCATAATCCTTTTTCAGCCACCAGCTGCCGAACCTAAGCCCGAACCAGACGCACCGCTTCAATGGACAGGCCTACCACTGCTAATGCAAGTCCTGCCAACAGCGCGTAAATGGAGCCGTGGAAACATTTAAGACTAACATAGACAAGGCCCGCTGCGAGCAGCAGACGCAGAAAAAACATCGCGACAACTGCTCCTGTACCCCGTGGATTCTGCGCATGATCCAGGCGGGCATTCACCACACCGATCAGGCGCTGCCACTCATAGACGCCGCTCGCCGAAACCGCTGCCCCCACGATAAGCAGCACGCCGCTTCGCCACCCCGCAGCGAGGCTCACCAGCAAAAAGAGTACCGCCGCAAGCACCCCAATTGTCCGCAAGGTACGATGCAGCGCGGCCTTCAAATCCGCATCGGTAAATTCAAGGAATGGGTTTGGTTCGCTCAAACGTCGCTGTCTCCGTCTTTTCCCGTATGCAGCACCATGCGGATCACGCTCGTCAATCCAGCCGCGCCACCCAGCAGCAGGCCCACAATGCTGATCCAGGTCTGGTGGAGCATCTTGTCCAGCCAATAGCCCAGAATGTAGCCGATAAACACCGCCGCAGGCAGCATGATGGCAATCTGCATCATCTTCTCGGCCTGGACGAGCGTCTTCAGCCCGCCGCTATCGTGCTTCTGTTTCGGATCCGGAGTCTCAAAAGCCATGGCGTCTCCACGGGTTGCATCTGCGATGTTACATCAGAGCGGATACTACCATCGTGTCCACTGCCCTGCCTGCTCGCAGCTATACTGACAATGGTTTCTATCCACACTTAAATGAGGCAGAACGTGTTCGAGTCAGAGTTTGAGCGGAATCTACTGGCGCTGCGCCAGGAAAAGCTGAGCCAGATCGCCGCTCTGGGACAGGCGACCTATCCCAACCAATACATCGCCACGCATACCATTCCAGAGATTCTCAAGCAGTATGGCTCCAGCACCACCGAAGAGCTTGAGGCGAACCGCGTTACCGTATCCATCGCCGGAAGACTGATGGCGATTCGTGGCCAGGGAAAAGCTGGGTTTGCCCACCTGCAGCAGGGTGGAGAGCGATTGCAGATCTACGTCCGGCTCGATGCCGTTGGAGAAAAAGCCTTTCAGCTCTATAAGCTGCTCGACCTTGGCGACCACATCGGAGTGACCGGATACCTCTTCCGTACCCGCACTGGCGAGCTCTCGCTGCACGTCGAGACGATCACCTTTCTCGCCAAGGCGATGCTGGCCCTGCCGGAGAAATATCATGGCCTGGCGGACGTCGAACTCCGCTACCGCCAGCGCTACGTCGATCTGTTTATGAATGCCGATGTGCGCGAGACCTTCGTGAAGCGTGCGCGCATCCTCAAGGCCATTCGCCGCTTCTTCGACGACCGCGGATACCTCGAAGTGGAAACACCGATGATGCACTCCATCGCCGGCGGCGCTGCGGCCAAGCCCTTTATCACACACCACAACGCGTTGGATATGGATCTCTACCTGCGCATTGCGCCGGAGCTGTATCTCAAGCGGCTGGTGGTCGGCGGTCTCGATCGCGTCTATGAGATCAATCGCAACTTCCGGAATGAAGGTGTTTCCACACAGCACAATCCGGAATTTACGATGATCGAGTTCTACCAGGCCTATGCCAATTACCACGACCTGATGACGCTCACAGAAGAGCTGATCCAGAAAGTGGCTCTTGAGGTCAACGGCACCCTGCTGACCAGTTTTAATGGCACCGAGATCGATCTAGGGAAGTGGCAACGCTTCTCCATGCGCGAAGCGATCCTCCACTTCTGGCCCGAGCCGGCAGGCGACAAGCCATCCCTCTCCGACTTCGCCCAGGACGATGCTGTCGTTGCCATGGTCCAGCGTTTGCGCGCAGCCGGCGTCGGCGTCGATTCCAAGCTGGGAGAACCGCGGGGCAAGACCATCGCCAGCATCTTTGAAGCCGTGGCGGAGGACCACCTGGTTCAACCAACGATCATCTACGACTTCCCTATCGCTGTCTCTCCCCTCTCCAAACAGAAGACGGATGAGCCCGATTGGGTGGAGCGCTTCGAGTTTTATATCGGAGGATTTGAGCTCGGCAACGCCTTCAGTGAGCTGAACGATCCCGAGGAGCAGCGAAAGCGCTTCGAGCAGCAGCTCCATGAGCGCGAGCGCGGAGACGATGAAGCCCACCAGATGGATGAGGACTACGTCCGGGCGCTGAGCTATGGTCTGCCGCCAACCGCGGGAGAAGGCATCGGCATCGACCGTCTCACCATGATCCTGACAGGCTCAAAATCCATCCGCGACGTCATCCTCTTCCCGCTGATGAGGAAGCTCGCGCCCCAGGAGAACGACCAGCAGCCTGCTGAAAACTAGGCCGTCGGCAACCTGTTCTCCAGGCAGCAGAACTCGGCGCGGCTTTTCCTCCAGGGAAAGCCGCGCTTTGATTTTCAGAAGCATGGACCCAGCAGAGGCGAAACTTCAAAAACCGCTGCTCGCCGAAGATGCAGAGCAAAGCCCCAGACCAAGAAGAAACTTACTTCTTCCCTTTGCGGCTCAATTTCTTCAGTAGCTGGGCCAGGGTCGTCCGCTCCAACTCGGACTCCAGCGCATCCTGAGACTCGGCAAAGACCTTCTCCAATGCCGTCCCCACGCGCGCCGCAGCAGCTCCGGCAAGCTCAGGCGAGTGAAAGATGGGGCCATTCTCCACAGCCCGGTAAATCTCCCGAAGCGTAATCGATTTTGCCGGACGGGATAAGCGGGATCCACCACTGGGCCCTTTCTGACTGCTTACCAGTTCGGCCTTCTGCAAGGCAGCGAGAACACGCCGGATCACAACTGGATTCGTGTTCAGTTTGCGGGCAATGTCGTTCGACGTCTGCAATATCTCAGGTTCAGCGGCAAGAAGGACGAGAGCATGAACCCCGGTAGCGAAGCGGCAATTGACGGCCATGCCGAAACGCTAACACAAGTTGAGTCAATCAGCACACGTGTTCTTATCACGTTGCCATGTTCAGGTTCTCCGTAAGGCATAGCCGACGGGCGATTTACGCAGACATGCTACGATCAAGGTTTGGCCTCGTGCGGGACGAAATAGCCCCGCCGATCCGGCCTGGATTGGAGTTTTCGTTCTCTTGCAAATTCTCTTTGTCGGTGACGTTTTTGGCAGCCCTGGACGCCGTATCGTCCGCGAGCATCTCGCCCACGTACTGGATTCTTTTGGCGTCGACCTCGTCGTCATCAATGCGGAGAATGCCGCAGGCGGATTCGGAGTGACTCCCGCGATCGCCGAAGAGCTCTTCGATATGGGCGCGCATGTTTTAACCACCGGAAATCACGTCTGGGACAAGCGCGAGGTGATCGAGTACATGCAGTCGGTTCCGGCGGAGAGCCACGAACGGCCCCGGCGTCTGATTCGGCCCGCCAACTACGTCGCTGGCACGCCCGGATTCGGCGTCTATGAAGGCACCCTGCCAACGGGACAGGCCTATGCCGTCCTCAACCTCCAGGGACGCGTCTTCATGCATTCCAGCGACGATCCCTTTCGCACAGTCGATACCCTGCTCAAGCAGATCCAGGCCAAAGTGATCCTGGTGGACCTGCACGCCGAAGCAACTTCGGAGAAGGTCGCCATGGGCTGGTATCTCGACGGCAGGGTGACGGCGGTTCTCGGAACCCACACCCACGTGCCGACCGCCGATGAGCGCGTACTCCCCGGCGGCACAGCCTACCAGACCGATGTGGGCATGAGCGGGCCCTACGACAGCGTCATCGGAGTGGAAAAAGATCTGGTACTGGCACGATTTCTAACCGGAATGCCCGGCAAGTTTGAGGCTGCACGGGGAGATGCCCGGATGTCAGCCACGCTCATCGAGTGTGACGGCGCAACGGGGCGCGCCCTGTCGATCCGGCGTCTGCAACTCGGCGAATAGCGGCTTACTTGGCGTTTGTCTGGGGCGCGTTTGTCTGGGGTTTTGTCTGGGGCATCAGTTCGGTATTCGTCTTGAACTGACGAACGGGCGAATTCATTTGCCGCCGCTGGCGCTCCACTCCAACCAATTTACCGTGCGGATCAAAATTCAAATTCCACTGGATGGTGGACTTAGAATCGTTCACGTCGCTGAACTCGAGAGTTAACGAACCATCTTTCTCAGCCCGCTCGATCGGCACATTCACATTTCGTTCAAAGGCTTCGCCATAGAGCGTATCGGTCAGCAGGGTCGTCGGATGATCTCCACTCAACTCCGCGTAACACAGGGCGAGCCTCACCCATTGGCCCCGGTCCTGCAAAGACGGGTCCTCGATCCGTAGACCCTCCCGCGCAAGCAATTGATTGAAGATACTGAAGGTATTGGGATTCTTGTAGGAAGAATGGAACGGGCTATTGCCTGCACGTACGATCGGCGAGATCCTCACGTTGCCGGATGCACGATCCAGCACGGCGACAAACCGGCTGGCACGAGCCGCAGGGGAGGCATCGCTGTAACGCAGCAGCATCGTTCCTGGAAACGATGGACACACAGCCTGTTCGTAAGTCCAGCTTCCCTGCTGCAAATCATATCCGGAAACAGTCGCCGCGCTGACGATGGCGGACTGCTGCGCGGCGAGCAGTTGACGATCCGCAGCGTCCATCTGCTCGGGAGAGCGCTCTTCAATCTGGAGGAGCACGTGCGGGACCGGAATGACAGGCTGCAGATCTGACTGTCCCCAGAGAACAGGGGTGCCTGCTGTAAGCAAGAGTATGGTCGAGAGTAGAGAAATTCTGCTCATTCTGCTTTTACCTTACCATTCCGATCTTCCCCTGCACAGAAGCCCAGAATCAGATCGCCAGACGGCAAAAGGACAGCCTTTGCAGGCTGCCCTTTTGGTGAACGTCTGGTTCCAGTTTACTTGTGGCGATGAACCGGAGCAGGATGTGCCACTGGCTTCTTGGCCTCGGGCAATTCCCCATCCTTCATCACGATCATTGCAGGGCTCGCGGTGTAGGAGTCAAAGGTGGCAATAAGCTCAACATTGGAAGCAGTTGCTGGCAGCGTCTTCAGCGGCGACTTCATGTTCACCGTGAAATCCGCAACCTTTGAGGTCTTGGCATCTTCGCTGACCGCAAGCTGTATCTGGGTGGGTGTTGCCGCAACGACGACACCTGGAATCTTGGTCGTAACGTCCTTCAGTTGCGACCAAAGCTTGTCGGCATCTTCCTTTTTGCCGTTCGCCAGGATGAATTCCTTATCAGAGAGCGCCAGGGTCTTGAGATCAGGAGTCTCGGCTACGATCTTGGCAACAACTTCCTGTGGCGACGGCGCAGGTGTGATCTTGTAGTCGGCGGTTGGAAACACGCTGCTCTTGGCCAGCGCCTGGACTGTTTCATACCCGTCCATACCACCGTGGTAGCGGTTATACCAGTACTTTGCCTGAGCATCGATCTGGCTCTTCGCCGGCTCCGGAGCATAGGCAGCCGCGCGGGCCAGATACCAGATGCCGTTCAGCAGATCCTTAGGATCCATCTGAATGTAGGCCGATCCCATCATGTAGGTATCGTTCAGGGATGGGCCGGAGGTGGTCTGCTCGGGAGCCACCGACTCCAGCTCTGCATGGAACTCGGAGACCGCGCCCTTGAAGTCCTTCTTTCCTACGTCATCCGTAGCAATCGCGCTGTGGAAGATGGGCGTGGTGGCCTTCTTCAGTTTGTCGAAGTCCCCTTCCGCCATGTTTGCCGGCTTGGTGGCATTCAGGCCGCGCTGCGCAAGTGCCGCTGCATCATCGAGCAGGGGCTGAGCGCCGGCGGGATTCTGTGCTGCCTGGGCTTTCTTGATATATACCGTCAGCGCAAGGGCGCGAACGTTGCCGGGATCGATCTGCAGCAGGCGGCCTGCTGCATCTACCGTCTTGTTCAGATCCCCGCTCGCCTGGTAGGCGGCCATCAACTGTTCCAGCATGTCGCTCTTCACCACGCTCTGCGGGTAGGCACTGAGAAATGCTTCAATTGCTGCTGCTTTGGCTTTTGGATCCGACTGGCCGATCGCATTTGTATAAGCGTTGTATTCGGCAGGGTCCTTGATGGTAATTTGGCCGGATGGATTCTGCGCCAGGACAAAGGGCGTGGCACAGAAGGTAATGCTGGCCACGGCCAACAGAGAGGCAAAAACGAACTTCTTCATTCAACGCTCCTAGGAAAAGCGATTATCAATGCGGTGACTCACTGCTGCCGAAAGACTCGCATAAAGAGACACGCCCCGGAGCAGCTTATAGGCTTGCCCGGGATTATTTCGATGCGAGTTTGATGGATTATAGAAATGACTGGACGTGGGTGACAAGTTCGCGCTTTCTTACCTTCGCTCTGTGAATACAGAAGCTGGATCGGTTCTGAGGGATGCTCGGCCAACTAGCTTCGTCGAGACAGCATACACTCTGGACGAGACGGTTCGCATCTTGGAAATTTATCGTAAAAGAACAAGGGGTAAAAGCACAATGGACGATTTCACCAGCGCATTTCACTCTCAGGTAGCAGTGGTCACCGGCGCAACACGCGGAATCGGCGAAGCTATAGCCCATCGACTCGCCGCCATGAAGATGACTGTTGTCCTCCTCGCCCGGGACCGCGACCGCCTTGAAGTGGTCCGCGAGGCCATCGCGAGCAAGGGCGGCAGCGCGGATGTTTTTCCCTGCGATCTCCACAACGAAGAGGCCATCGACGGGCTGGGCAAGCACATCCGCCTCAACTATGCCCGCTGCGACGTGCTCGTCAACTGCGCGGGCATCGGTGAGCTGGGGAAGCCTCTCCATGAGATGGAGGTGGAGGACTGGGATGCGTTGATGGCGACCAACCTGCGCGCGCCGTTCCTCATGATCCGCGCTCTGGCCCCGATGATGATCCAGCAGGAAAGCGGCCACATCATCAACATTTCCTCTCTCGCGGGCAAGAACCCCCTGCCCAATGGAGCCGCCTATTCCGCATCCAAGTGGGGGCTGAACGGGCTCACCTACTCCGTTGCAGAGGAGTTGCGCAAGTTCAACATCCGCGTCTCCGTTGTCGCTCCCGGCTCTGTAAATACGGGTTTCGGCGGGAGGGGAGATTCGGGCAGCTTCAAGGATGAAGCATGGAAGGTACAGCCCGATGACGTTGCGGGCGTGGTAGAGATGCTGGTGCGTCAGGCCCCGCAATGCTTTATTAGCGAAGTCCTCGTGAGGCCCACGCGCAAACTATAGGCAGAGCGCCTGTCTGCAGGGCACATTGGCTTCCGCTGCAGACAGCGCTCTACTCGAACACGCTACTCAAATACGGGAGACAGCAGCCGCACCAACTGCTCCGGCTCGGCCAGAAACGCGTCGTGACCCTGCAGCGAGGCCATCTCGCGATAGTCGCAACGGGTTCCGGCGGCTTTGATAATCGCGGCCAGGGAGCGGATGTCCTCCGGCGGAAACAGCCAATCCGTCGAGATGCCAACCAGCGTCAGATGGCACTGGATCCGGCTGTAGGCCACATAGGGCGATTCATGCGCGCGCACCGGATCGAAGGTATCCATCGTTCGGGTGATGCAGATGTAGGAATTGGCATCGAAGCGGCCATTGAACTTCTCTCCCTGGTAGTCGAGAAATCCCGCTACATCAAAACGCCCGTTTTGCCCTGCAGCCTTCGAAATCCAGGGATTTTCTCCATTGCGATTGGGCTTGCGCGCAAAGCGCTGCTCAAACAGCTCCACTGACTTGTAGCTGATGATGCCGAGCGATCGCGCCAGCGCCAACCCCGCTTGAGGCTGCTCTTCCGGGGAGTAGTAACCGCCCTTCCACGCCGGGTCCAGTTGGATAGCCTGCCGTTGCAGATGATTCAGCCCCAGCCCCATGGCGCCCAGCGGCGCGACTCCGATGCTGATGGCTCTTGCGATCCTCTCCGGATATAGAATCGCCCACTCCAGCACCTGCATGCCGCCAATCGATGCCCCAATTGCCAGCTTCAGCTTCTCGATGCCGAGCGACTCAATCAACATTGCCTGTGCGTGCACGATGTCACGAACGTTAATCAGCGGGAACGTCGGGCCATACTGCATGCCGGTATCGGGATCGATCGAACTCGGCCCCGTGGACCCATAGCAGGATCCAAAGATGTTGATCCCGATGACGCAGTCCCGTTCCAGATCCAGCAGGCCATTCGGGGCAAACAGCTGCGGCCACCAGGTTGCCACCTGCGCGTTCCCCGACAACGCATGGCATACCAGCACCGCGTTATCACGAGCCTCGTTCAAGTGGCCATAGATCGCATAGTGCAGCATGGGATAGACAAGGAACTCCCCGCTCTCGAGGGAGAGGACTTTATTGACCATAAAGTCTCCCTCGAAAGTCGGCACGGGAGGTTGGAATGTGACGCTACAGTCTTCCTGAGTGCTCATCGTGCAGCCAGCTCTTCTTTCTTCTTCACGGAATGGCCGTTCGCTATTTCGATTGCCTGGTCCAGATCCGCAAGAATATCGCGGATATCTTCAATCCCTACGGAGAGCCGCACCAACTCGGCCGTAACGCCGCTGCTGGCCTGCTCTTCGACGCTTAACTGCTGATGCGTGGTGGATGCAGGATGAACCACGAGTGATTTGCAGTCTCCTATGTTCGCGAGGTGCGAGAAGAGCTTGAGCGAATCGATCAACTTCTTCCCTGCTTCGTATCCGCCCTTGATGCCAAAGGTCAGCAGCGCACCCTGCCCGTTGGGGAGATATTTTGTCGCACGCTCATAGTATTTGCTCGAAAGCAGTCCGGGATAGTTCACCCATTCCACCCCGGGGTGTTGCTCCAGATGCTTCGCCACCGCGAGAGCATTCTGCGAGTGCCGCTCCATGCGCAGCGGCAGCGTCTCCGCCCCCTGCAGCAGCAGGAAAGCATTGAATGGCGACAGCGCCGCGCCGGTGTCGCGCAGCCCCTGCACGCGTGCCTTCAGGATGAATGCCAGCGGGCCAAAAGCCTCAGTGTAGGAGATGCCATGGTACGAGGGATCCGGCGCCGTGAACTCGGTGAAGCGTCCTGAAGCCTTCCAGTCGAACTTGCCACCGTCCACAATGATGCCGCCAATGGAGGTGCCGTGGCCGCCAATAAACTTGGTGGCGGAGTTGAGGACAATGTCCGCTCCCCATTCGATCGGTCGGACCAGCGCCGCCGAGGCCGAGGTATTGTCAATCACCAGCGGCAATCCATGCTCGTGCGCAATGCTCGCAAACTTTTCAATGTCCAGCACATCCAGCTTGGGATTTCCCAGTGTCTCCCCGTAAATCGCGCGGGTGCGGGAATTGATCGCTGCCTTTAACCCTTCGAAATCGTCAGCGTCCACAAAGCGAACCGTGATGCCCAGCCGCGGCAGGGTGTGATGAAAGAGGTTGAAGGTGCCGCCATACAAAGACGTGGTGGAAACAATCTCATCTCCAGCAGCCGCCAGCGTTAGAGCCGTCAGCGTCTGCCCCGCCTGGCCGGAAGCCGTGGCGAGCCCAGCCGCTCCGCCTTCGAGTGCGGCAACCCGCTTCTCAAAGACGTCCGTCGTGGGATTCATGATCCGCGTGTAGATGTTTCCGAATTCCTGCAAGGCGAACAGGCGGGCTGCGTGGTCAGAGTCGTTAAAAACATAGGAGGTCGTCTGGTAGATGGGCACAGCCCGCGAACCGGTCGTGGGATCGACCTGTTGCCCGGCATGTACCGCAAGGGTGGCAAAATGCTGTTTCGCTGCTTCCTCTGACATTTACTGCTCCTTCAAGAATGGTTAAATGTGCTTCCCGCAAATGGCAACGGCCCGAATCCTCTCCGGGACCCGGGCCGTCTGGAAAATCTGAATCTGCTTGCCGCCTTAACTCTTCAGTTTGTCCACACACGCACCTGCGGTCCCAGTATGCATACACATGCATATGGCCATGGTGAGGACAAAATTGAAGTGGGACGACATCTCTTCCATTATTCTTGAATCACGCCCTCAATGTCAAAAAACCCTGCGGGTGCGATTTAGGGAACATTCTGCCTCTTCCAGCCCTGAAAATCGCCTTAAAATGCTGTCAGGGCCCATTTCTTTGAGTTAGGGACGCCTTATCCACAAGATGTTGGGGTGGCATTGTTGACCGCCTCCCCTCTCCTCGCTAGAGTTTTGACTGAGCAGGCTTCTCAGGTTGAGCTGGAGCATTTCTCATATGACTGCAGGAGCAAGATACCGAATCCTGCCGGGGAGCAAGCACCCGGTCGCCTCGCAGTTGCAGGTGACGCCAGAATCAGCCCAACCGTCAAAAGGAGTGACCCCGTGCTGAAATTAAAAAAAATCCAGATCCTGGGCTTCAAGTCCTTTTGCGACCGCACTGAAGTTGTCGTTCCCGGCCAGGGCATCGCTGTTGTGGTCGGCCCCAACGGCTGCGGCAAATCCAACATCCTGGATGGCATCACCTGGGTGCTCGGCGAACAGAGTGCGAAGATCCTTCGCGGAGGCAAGATGGAAGACGTCATCTTCGCCGGCTCCCGCGACCGGAAGCCGCTGGGCATGGCCGAGGTCTCCATCACTCTGATCGATCCTGAGGCATACGTTGGTGGCCCCCTGCTCAACGAGCCGGAGATCGTGATCGAGAATGAACTCGAGCATGACTGGGACGAAGACAAGATCCGCCTCGAAAAGCAGGCGGAAGTCGAAGAGATCATCGCCGAATCGCAGCCCGGCCAGGTAATCGAGGAGGAAGCCGTTCCCACCACGGCCCCGCTGCTCGAGGATCCCAATACATCGGCGGGCGCCGAGAATGCCGCCGAGAATGCTGTGGTGCTCAAGATCCGGCGCCGCAAGTTCCAGAAGACTCCGCAGCAAGGCGAAATCGTCGTTACCCGCAGACTCTTCCGTACCGGCGAGAGCGAGTATCTGCTCAATGGCAAGCTCTGCCGCCTGCGCGATATTCAAGACATCTTTATGGGCACCGGCCTCGGGCCGGAATCGTACGCCATCATCGGTCAGGAGCGGATCGGCCAACTGCTGAGTTCCAAGCCCTACGATCGCCGCTCCATCATCGAGGAAGCGGCAGGCATCACGCGATTCAAGACCAAGAAGCGCCTTGCCGAACTGCGGCTGGAACAGGCCAAGCAGAACCTGGCACGCGTCAACGACATATTCGAAGAAGTCACCCGGCAGATGGGATCGCTGAAGCGCCAGGCTGCCAAAGCCGAGCGTTATGGGGCACTCCGCGAAGAGATGCGCTCCCGCCTTCGTGTCGTCCTTGCGAGCCGCATCGCGCAGATGGACGCAGAGCAGGCAGCGCTCGCCGCTGAGATCTCCACCCTGGGAACACAGATCGACGAGCACAGCCACCACGTCGAAGCTCTTGAGGCGGAGCAGGCAGCAGGCACGACCCGAGGATACGAGCTCGAAGCCAGCGCCAAGGAAGCCACCACCCGTGCCAATCAATCTGCCGTGGAGCTGGAGCGCGCCGTGCAGCGCCGCCGCTCGAATGAAGAACGCATCGCCGAACTGGAAGCACGCAGCGCTGCCGGAACCGCGGAGCTCGAGCAGGCCAAACAGCATCTGCAGGGATTGACCAGCGAGCGTGAATCGCAGCGCAGCTTTCTTGAGACCGCTGCCGCCGAAGCCGCTGGTTTTCGCGAGCAGGCACAGGCTTGCAATCAGCGCGCACAGGCCGCATCCCGCCAGGTAAGCGAAGCCGATATGGGCCTTGAGAAGAGTCGCCGCTCAACCATGCAACTGTTGACGCTGGCAGGACAGGCTCGCAACCAGACCGCGCAGGCCGAGGAGTCTCTCGCAGCACTTGAGCGCGAAGCCGAACGCCTGGCAACCGAGAGAAACGCGGCCAAGCATGAAGCAGAGCAGCTAGGCGCCGAGCGTGGTCAGGCATCCCTCACGTTTGAAACGGTCACCGAAGCTCTCAAGCGCCTGGAGAGCGAGATCCAGAGCCTCCGCGAAGAGATTGCCAGCAAGCGCGCCGAGGAATCGGAGGTTCGCCGTCATGGCGACCAGCTTCGCGCCGAACTGGCCACACTGACCGGCCGCAGAAATTCACTCGACGCGCTGATCCGCGAACACAGCTACTCCACCGATACGGTTCGCAAGCTCTTCCACTCCAACTCCCTCAATGGCGGACTGGCCCCGGTCGGAACGCTTGCCGATTTTCTCGAGGTCAACGAGCAGTATGAAAGCGTCATCGACGAATTTCTGCGGGATGAGCTCAACTACATCGTCGTGAAGAGCTGGGAGTCGGCCCATGAAGGCATGCGCCTGCTCAAGAAAGATGTGGATGGCCGCGCTACCTTCCTCGTTCACCCCGAAGACTCGCAAGCCAAGTTCTCCTTTGCGGCTGAGGCGCGCGAGGCCGGATACAGGCAACAGGAGGGAGTCGTTCGTCTGCGCGACTGCGTGCGCGTTCTGGATGGCTTCGGCAATTCGCTCGAGGTGATCCTGCCCAAGTTGCGCGAGGGCTACGTTACCCCGAATGCGGATACCGCCCGCTCGCTGGCTCTGGAAAATCCTCACGCCTTCTTCCTTGCGCCTTCCGGCGAGTGCTTCCATAACGTCACAGTTACCGGCGGAAAACCTCGCGCGGAAGGCCCGCTCGCCCTCAAGCGCGAACTGCGCGAAACGCAGGGAAAGCTTGAAACAGTTGCTACCGCTCTAGGCACCGCTGAGGCCAATGCGACTTCCCTTGCCCATCACCTCACGGAGCTGACGCGCCTGCTCGAGGCCCGCAGCGAAGAGCGCCGCAACGCGGAACGCGAGAGTGCCAACCAGAGCGCCGCGCTCAAGCAGATGGACGCAGAGGTACAGCGCCTCGAACGCCGTCTGCAGGATTGGCTGCTCCAGGCAGAGCGCAACAAGGACGCACGGCTTGCCAAGCAGGCATTGATCGAGCAGAAGAGTGAAGAGGCGCAAAAGCTCGAAGCAGAGCATGAAGCAGCCGAGGCAAACCTCGCAGAGCTGCAGCGGTCCATGCAGGAGCTGCGCAACCAGCGTGAAGACGCCATGCAGGAGGCCGCGCAGGTCTCCGCTCAACTCGCCGGGCTGGAGGAGCGCCGCAGCGGTGCGCAGGCTGCCTTCGAACGCATCGATCGCATGTTTGCCGACCTGGAGCGCCGCGTCGCCCAACTGCAGCAGCAGCTAGCCTCCGCCGCAGCGGAAAAGGCCCAGCGTGCCATCGAGAACACCCGGCTCGAAGGTCAGCAGGAATCCCTCGCAGCAACCCGCGAGGAAGCGCTGCAACAATCCACCCAGTGGACCGAAGAAGCGCGTGCCCTGCGAGCCTCACTTGCGGAAACGGAGCAGCAGCTCAAAGCGCTTCGATCGGAGACCGATGCCCTGCGTGAAACGCGCAGCGCCCGCGCCGCCAGCGCAGCCAAACTTGCCGCCGATCTCGAGCACGTCGAGGCCGCCTGCGTCAGCGATCTCGGCATTGAAGCCGCGGAGCTGCGCGCGCAGGAAGATATCTCCCGGCTGGAAGACGACGCGCTGGCCAGCGAAGAGGAGGCCTGCCGCGGCCTGAAGCAGCGCCTCGAAGCGATGGGTCCGGTCAACATGATGGCCCTGGAGGAGTACACCGAGATCTCTCAGCGCCACGAGTTTCTGGAAACACAGCGCAAGGATCTCCTCGACTCCATCGAAAACACGCAATCCACCATCAAGGAGATCGATCAGATCTCCCGCACCAAGTTCGATGAAGCCTTCGCCCGCATCAATGAAAACTTCAGCATGACCTTCGCCAAGCTCTTCGGCGGCGGCCAGGGCTTTATGCGACTCACCGATGAAGAGAATTCCGCAGAGAGCGGCATCGATATCGTTGCCTCTCCGCCGGGCAAAAAACTGCAGAACGTGCTGCTACTCTCCGGTGGCGAGAAGGCGCTGACGGCTCTCTCCCTGCTGGTGGGCATCTTCCAATACCAGCCCAGCCCCTTCTGCGTGCTGGACGAGGTGGATGCTCCGCTCGACGAAACCAACGTTGGCCGATTGGCGGATATGCTCCGCGGCATGAGCGGCGATACGCAGTTCGTGATGGTGACCCACTCCAAGCGCATGATGAGCGCCGCCGACATGATCTATGGCGTAACCATGCAGGAGCCTGGCGTCTCCAAGGTCGTCAGCGTGCGCCTTGGCGGGCAGCAGCAGCGTGCCGACGAACAGCGGCGCGCCACAGCCTAGCAGCGAATGTGCCTGCTGTTCTCGCGGGCGTTCTGGTGCAGTGTGTGGTGGATGCAGGTGGGGTCGTGGACTTGCGTCACAGCGCGGTCGTAGGGGTTCAGGATGCAGACAGAGCTTGTTTTGCCGCAGTAACCAGACCATCGATGTCGAATTGTGCGGCTTCAATGGCGGGCTCCCATCCGCACTCGCGGAGTGTCGCGCTGGTGACCGGCCCAATCGATAGAGCCTGCGATTTCGCGGGAGGCACTCGCAGCCCAGCTTTTTCAAGTAGCGCCACGAAGTTCTTTACCGTCGAAGAACTGGTAAACGTAACAGCATCTGGTACAGACTTCGGATCACCGAAAAGTGTGCGGACGCGTGCATCCGATCCCGCGGGAATCAGCGTCTGGTAGGCATCCACTATATCCACCTGGGCGCCAAGACTCGCCAGACTCTCGGGAAGAACATCGCGGGCGACACTGGCCCTTGCCAGTAGAATTCTCGCACCGGGCGCGGCCTGCTTCAGAGCTTCGACCACCGATTCCGCCACATACTTCTCCGGAACAATATCGACATTGATTCCCTGCTCCCGCATGGCCTTGGCGGTAGCCGAGCCGATGGCGACTGTCTTCAGCCCCCTCTCGCTCGACAGATCAATCGGAATCAAGCTGGCTCTGGCAGCCAGCACGCGAACCGTATTGGCACTGGTTACGATCAGCCACTGATACAAATCAAGCTGCCGCAGTGCGTCATCAAGCGGCTGGTAGGATGCGGGCGGAGCGATTTCAATCAGCGGCAGTTCGATGACTTCTGCGCCGAGCGCACGCAATGCCTCGGCCAATCGTCCGGCCTGTTGCTGTGCGCGGGTCACGACGATGCGCCTGCCTGCAAGCAGACCGGCCGTCGCGTTCATCTCGCGGTACCCACACTGGCCAGTATCTCCGCGGCTCCCATGCCCAGCAACGCCTCTGCCAACTGCGTTCCAAGGGCGTTCGCATTCTCCCCGTGTGCCTCGGCACGAAGCACCAGGTTGCCATCCGGCTGGGCCACCGCTCCGCGGATACGATAGCTGCTTCTCTCCTGCGTGCAGTAGACGCCTATCGGAACCTGGCATCCGCCGCCCAGTGCATTCAGAGCGGCTCGCTCGGCGGTTACCGCGAAGCGTGTCCCGGAGTCATCGAGAAATCGAACAACTTCATGCGTCCTGGTATCGTTGCTGCGGCACTCGATTGCCAGGGCGCCTTGCCCTGCTGCCGGGCATACGAGGTCCGCATCGAACCGTTCGCGTATCCATTCGGTCTTGCCCAGCCGCTCCAGGCCTGCCGAGGCCAGAACTACGGCCTGCACCTGCCCCTCGGCCAACTTGCGCAGACGCGTATCCACATTCCCGCGGAACTCGACATACTCTAGATCCGGCCGCGTAGCCCGCAGTTGGGCCTGGCGGCGAAGGCTGCTGGTTCCTACCTGCGCGCCGCTCGGAAGATCGGTAAAGTGAGCATAGTCCACCGACACCAGGGCATCGCGTGGGTCCACCCGTGGCGGAATGGCGGCAATTGAAAATCCAGCGGGCAATTCCGTTGGCAGGTCCTTCAGGCTGTGCACAGCCAGATCGATCCTGTCCTCTGCGAGGGCTTCTTCGATCTCTTTGGTAAACATTCCCTTGGAGCCCACCTGGGCAAAGGTCACGCTCTGCATCTGATCGCCCGTGGTGCGGATGATCTCAATAGAAACTTCCTGCCCTGCCCCACGCAAGGCGTCCGCGATATGGTTGGCCTGCCACAAGGCAAGCTGCGAACCACGTGAGCCAATGCGTATCACGCGCGCTCCTTTGCCGGAGATACAGCGCCCACGGCTGCGACATGGTCTTCTTCAATCTCGGTCTTTCTGATGATCTCCTGCACGGGAGCGGACTTCGGAAGAGGTGGCTCCTGTGCGCTCGAGGAAGACTCACCGCCCGTTGCCGCAGGAAACAGCCCGCAAATGGTGTCCACGGTCGTGACATCGCCTGCGCGAGCTGCGGTCTTCAGCGCCTGCAGCGGCAGGTGGAGCATCTTGTTCATCATGCCCCGGGTGAGTGCCTCCACCGCCGCCAGTTGCTCGGGCGTCAGCGACTGAAGGCGCGCATGTGCGCGATGCAGTTCCATCTGGCGAATCTCCTCGGCGGAGTGTTGAATCCCTACGATGGCAGGCACTACGTTCAGCGATTGCAGCTTCACCTGATAGCGCTCGACCTCGCCAGCCACGATGCTTTCGGCGTTCTCCGCCTCGCGGGTGCGCTCTGCCAGGTGCGAAGCCGCGACCGACTGCAGGTCATCGATGTCATAGACAAAGATGCCTTCAATCCGGTTCATGCCGGGATCCACATCCCGAGGCACGGCAATATCGATGAAGAACATCGGCCGGTTGCGCCGCTTTTGCATGAACCGCTGCCCATGCTCCTTGCGGAAGATGGGGTGAGGTGCTCCGGTGGAGGTGATTATGATATCCGCCTGGTCCGCCGTAGAGTGCAGGTCGTCGAGCGGAATGGGCCGTCCGTGGAACTCCTTCGCAACGCGCACCGCCCGTTCGTACGTGCGGTTCGCCACAAAGATGGTTCCGGCGCCCTGCTGCTGCAGGTGGCGCGCCGCCAGTTCGCTCATCTTGCCTGCTCCGACAAGCAGCACGGTCTTGCCATCGAGCGAGCCAAAGATTTTCTGCGCCAGTTCTACCGCTACCGACGCGATTGAGACCGAGGAGCTGCCTATCTGAGTCTCGGAACGCACCTTCTTGGCTACGGTAAAGGCGCTTTGGAGAAGCTTCTCCAGATTCGACTGCACCGCGCCCACCGAGCGCGCAACCGTGTACGACTCCTTTACCTGGCCAAGAATCTGCGGCTCGCCTACGACCATGGAATCCAGGCTGGCCGCAACCCGGAAGAGATGGCGCACGGCTTCCTGCTCCCGGTACTCGTAGATATGCGGACGCAACAAAGACGGATCGATGTCGAGATACTGGTTCAGAAAGTGCAGCAGGTCCGCTCCGGATTCCTGACAGGTAAGGATCTCCACGCGATTGCAGGTGGAGAGGATCATCCCCTCGTCGATACCGGCGGTGGCCACCAGTCGCTCGGTCGCCTCGGCAAGGCGGTGAGCAGGGATGGCGAGCTGTTCGCGTAATTCGATCGGGGCCGTCTTATGGTTCACCCCGAGCAGAACAATATTTTTGCCAGCGCTCATGGGGTCGTAAACCTGTGGAACGAGCTGACCTGATTGGCCGCCCAGACGCTGAGCATGACCAGAAAGACCAGGCTGGAGAGATAGACCGCGCGGCGACCGCGCAATCCCTTGCTCCTGCGAATAAACAGCAGCACGACAAACAGCAGCCACATCCCGAACGACAGCAGCACCTTGGGGTCGCGGAAATAGGCCGATCCCATGCTGGCTTGTGCAATCAGCGACCCGGCCAGTAATCCTATGGTCATAGCGTGGAATCCGACCAGCAGTGTGCGGTGGGCAATCTGGTCAATAGTTTCGAGGGGTGGCAGCCAAGGCAGAAACTCTGCCTTTTGCTTTCTCTTGCTCTTGATGCGACGCTCCTGCAACAGATACAGCAAGCTGGCCACCAGGCTGAAGATCAGCCCGGCATAGGCGGCAAGAACCGCGGCAATGTGTACGAAGACCCACCCGTTACGGATCAGGGGCGACGTGAAGGTGTATTTGTCCGGCCCAATGGCGGGAATCAGCACCAGCAGAAACACCAGCGGCAGGGCGAACATACCGAAGGTAACCGTGCGATAGAGCAGAGCGATCAGAAGAAAAGCCAGCATAATCAGCAAAGCCAGCATCGACTGAACTTCATGCATCCCCGTCGGAACCCAGTGGTGGGCGGCGTTCATCATTTCCATCAGGGAGACGAAGTGGAAGAAAAATCCTCCAATGGCCGCCCCCAGACAGACCTTGTTCCACCTGGGCCGTCCATAGAGCACAGCTGGCAGGGCAGCCAGACTTGCCAGTCCATACAATGCGGTAGCGACCCTGAGCCAGATGAGGAACATTGCATTAACCTTAGGAGATTACCCGTTAGTATACAGTGATCTAGGTCACACTCGCCCGCATCTCTCCTCACAACACCTGAACAGGTATTGGGGCACAATTGCAGACCGCTCTAAAAAGCTGCGCGCTCAGACCTGCGGCTACCAGAGACCACTACTTTCATCCTACCCAACTTGGACTCCTTTGGCTGCATTGGATTGCTTTCCTGGCCTCTACTTTCCGCATCTCTGTCCATAAACAGTGTTGGCACCACCCAGGTTGGGCAAGGATACGCCAATTTCTGTGGCCTAAAAACTCCACCTACAGGAGATGCCTCATGGATGATCACTCCGAAGAAATGAAGAAAGATCAGTCGATGATGTTTGAATGCGGCGCGACGAAATGCCCTGGCAAAGGTTTCTTTTGCGCTGCTTTTACCTCGATGCTCGCCTCCGTGGCGCTGAAGATCGCCGGCAAGGATCATATGTCGCTCTTTATTGGTCAATGGGCTGCTCCACTTCTGATTCTGGCAACCTATAAGGAGATGGTGAAGCAGCACGCTTCGAATAGCCCTAAAATGCCCGAAACCGGAGACGGTGGCGGCATTTAACTGGCCTTAGGACTTCGCGGCAAATTTCTGGGCTACACGCCAGCATGCCGTTCGCGGTATGCTGGCATTTCCAGTGCCTGAAGAAAATTCAACCCCGGTGACAAACGAGTCCTCTGCCCCTGCCGCGCTAGCGCTTACCCCATTCATGCGCCAGTACATGGGGGCCAAGGCGTTAAATCCTGACGCCCTGCTGTTTTTCCGCATGGGCGACTTCTACGAACTCTTTTTTGATGACGCGCAAACCGCTTCCCGCGAGTTGCAGATTACGCTTACGGCCCGCGACCGCGAACGGTCTGTGCCCATGTGCGGGGTTCCGTATCATGCCGCCGAATCCTACATCTCGCGGCTGCTCCGCAAGGGCTATCGTGTCGCCATCTGCGAGCAGATGGAAGATCCGAAGCTGACGAAGAAGATCGTCCGGCGCGAGGTGATTCGCGTGCTCACCCCGGGGACTGCGATGGATCCCACTCTCGGATCGGATCGCAACAATTTCCTGGGAGCGCTGCATTCCGACGGGCAGACCGCCGCCGTCGCCCTGCTGGATGTATCCACGGGCGACTTTCGAGCGGCTGAGTTCAGCGGTGCGAGTGCGATGGCTCTGGCTATCGATGAGCTCACCAAGGTCCAGCCCAGCGAACTGCTGGTTGCCACCAACCAGCCGCTGCTCGACTCCATGGATGGCGATGAGACGCGGGGGCTGGAGCGCATCCCTACCCGTACCAGGCTCGACGACTGGGTCTTTTCCGCCGAGTATGCGATTCCCCTGCTCGAACGGCAGTTGGGAGCGCACTCCCTCGATGGCTTTGGACTGACGGGTCACGCGACCGCAGCCACCGCAGCCGGCGCCGTCCTGCATTATGTGCGCAGCACGCAGCAACTCGACGCCGGGCACGTCGATAGCATCCGCTTCTATGAGCGCTCGGAATTTCTTCAGCTCGATCAGGTCACGGTACGCAATCTGGAGTTAACCGAGACACTCTTCTCCGACTCCTCGCAGGAGACGACCCTCTTCCATACATTGGATTGCTGCCTGACCCCGATGGGCAAACGGCTTCTGCGAGCCTCGATTCTGCGGCCTCTGCTGGATCGCCATCAGATCGAGCGCCGGTATGAGGCGGTGGAGGAGCTTTACGCGGATCTGGTTCGCCGCGAAGGGGTACGGCGCACGCTGTCCGGCATTCTCGATCTGGAGCGGTTGCTGGCGCGCATCTCGCTGGACAGCGCCGGCCCACGCGACCTGCTGGCCCTGGGGAATTCTCTGGCGCACCTGCCGCAGGTTAAGCAGGCGGTCTCCGGCCTGGCCGCGGCGAAGTGGCACGACTGTGCCGACCGGCTGGACACGCTGGAAGACATCTCCGAAAAGATTCTAGCCACCCTGCTGCCAGAGCCGCCTCTGACGCTGGCTGAGGGCGGAGTCATCGCTGCGGGGGTGGACGAGGAACTGGATTCGCTGCGCAGTGTGAGCCAGAGCGGCAAGCAATCCATTGCCGCGATTGAGGAGCGCGAGCGGACGCGAACCGGGATTAGCTCCCTGAAGGTTCGCTTTAACTCCGTCTTCGGTTACTACATCGAAATCACCAAGTCGAATCTCTCCGCTGTCCCGGATGACTATGAGCGAAAGCAGACACTGGTCAACGCCGAGCGCTTTACCACGCCTGAGCTGAAGGACTACGAAGTTCGCGTCCTTACCGCGCATGAGCGTGCTATCGAAATCGAAAAGCGCATCTTTGCACAGCTTCGCGCTACGGTTCTCGCAGCCGCCAGTCGAATCCGGCGTACAAGCGCGATCGTCGCGGAGATCGATCTGTTGGCTGATTTCGCGCACCTGGCCGCGCTGCACCACTATGTTCGTCCGCAGATAGAAGAGGCATTGATCCTTGAGGCAATCGGCGCGCGCCATCCCGTGGTAGAGCGACTGATGGAGACTGGAGGCGAAGGCCGCTTCATCCCCAATGACCTCTATCTCGACACGGAGGGCCCCAGCCTGCTGCTCATCACCGGGCCAAACATGGGCGGAAAATCGACCTATTTAAGGCAGGCGGCGCTCCTGGTGATCATGGCGCAGATGGGCTGCTTTGTTCCTGCGGAGCGGCTGCGGCTGGGACTGGTGGACCGCATCTACACACGCATCGGTGCTAGCGACAATGTGGCCCGCGGCCGATCCACCTTTATGGTCGAGATGACGGAGACGGCCAACATCCTGAACACCGCGACGCGGCGCTCCCTGATTCTGCTGGACGAGATGGGGCGAGGCACCGCCACGTTTGACGGGCTCTCGCTGGCCTGGGCTACGGTGGAGTTCCTGCATGCCGAGATAGGCGCGCGCACGCTATTTGCCACGCATTACCACGAACTCACTATGCTGGCCGAACAGCTTCCCCGCTTGAAGAACCTGCGCGTGACGGTGAAGGAGACTTCCAAGGGAATCATCTTCCTCCACACCATTGAACCGGGGGCTGCGAGCAAGAGTTATGGAATCGAAGTTGCGCGGCTTGCCGGACTCCCCTCCCCGGTGCTGGAGAGGGCGAGGCAGGTGCTGCGGCAGCATGAGCGCTCCGAACGCCGTAACGTTGCGGTAGAAACCGAAGCGCCTCTGCAGATGACGATGTTTACTCCCCTCTCCCAGCGGATCGTCGACCGGCTGGAGCAGACCGAGATCAATTCCCTCACGCCGCTTCAGGCGCTCAACCTGCTGGAAGAGCTGAAGAACGAGATTCAGGGCTCGCGCACGGAGAAGGCATAACCATGGCGGCCAGGACTCTGCGGCAACTGGTGGGAGAACTTCTGATTGTTGGCGTTGAGGGCACACAGCTAACCCCGGTGGAACGCGCCTGGATCAAGCTTCTGCAGCCCGGCGGAGTCATCCTCTTTCGCAGAAACATCGAGGATGTTTCTCAGACACGAGATTTGCTGGCGTCGGTGTCTGAGTTGTCCTCAGCCTCCGCCATTCGCTGCGTCGATGTCGAGGGAGGGCTGGTGGATCGCCTGCGGGATGTGATCGCGCCGATGCCGTCGGCCTCAGCCGTTGCGGCCACCGGGTCCAAGGTTATGGCGGAGCGTCACGGCGAGCTGATTGGCCGCGAGGTCCGCGCATTGGGCTTCAATACAACACTCGCTCCAGTCCTAGACCTGGCATTGCCGGCATCCGCTGCGGTCATGCAAACGAGAACCACGTCACCTGATCCCGCAGAGGTTGCCACGTATGCGGCGGCGTTTCTCAAGGGGCTCAGGAAGTCAGGCGCCATCGGATGCGGCAAGCACTTCCCGGGGCTGGGCGGCGGCACGCTGGATTCCCACCAGGCAACGCCCAGCATCCTGCGAAGCTGGGACGAGTTATGGTCCGAGGACATGCTTCCCTATCGCGAGCTCGCGAGTGCTCTGCCGATGGTGATGGTCTCCCATGCGAGCTATCCTGCGACGAAGGGCGCTCCCGTACCTGCTTCGGTGTCGAAATACTGGATCACGGATATACTTCGGAAAAAGATTGGCTACCGGGGATTGATTCTCTCGGACGACATGGAGATGGGCGGGATACTCAGCCACGCCTCGATAGAAGAGGCAGCCGTCTCCGCCGTGCTGGCAGGGACCGATCGCATTGAGATATGCCACAGTCCAGCGCTCATCCTTCGCGCCTTTGAATCGTTGCTCACGGAGGCAGAGCGATCCGCGGCATTTCGTCGGCGCATATCGAACACAGCGAGCAGGCTCGCCCGGTGGAAGCGTAAATTCGTAGCAAAGGTTGCACCACAACTGAACGTCGCACGCATGGAGCGCCTGCGCCAGGAGACGAAACGTTTTACGGCGGAAGTGGAGGAAGCAGGCGCACGGAGGCAGGGATGAGGCGCACGCAAGCAGAATCTGCAGACAAGCCGATGATCGTTGCCGGCGTGATGAGCGGCACTTCGGCAGACGGGGTCGATGTTGCGCTCGTCCGTATCCGGCCGAAGGGTGCAGGCCCAGACCTTGAGCTGGACCTGAAGCTCATCGCGCACGTATCGTTTCCCTTTTCCACCGCTCTTCGCCGCAGCGTGCTGGACGCCATGGATGCTCGTTCGACCACAACCGCCGAGCTGGCGCGGCTCAACTGGCGGCTCGGCATCACCTATGCGGAGGCGGTTCGAAGCACGCTGGCAGAGCACCCTGTAAAGCTGCAACTCATCGGGTGCCATGGGCAAACGGTCTATCACCAGGCCAAACCCGAACGCTATGCCGGGCGAACCTTCGCCTGCACCTGGCAGATTGGAGAGATGGCACTGCTGGCGCGAGAGATGCGGGTTCCTGTCGTCTCGAATTTTCGCCCGGCGGATATGGCGGCGGGAGGACAGGGCGCTCCGTTGGTTCCGCTGCTGGACTACGTTCTCTTCCGCGATGCAAAACGAGGCCGCGTACTGCAGAATCTGGGCGGAATTGGCAACCTTACTGCAGTGCCCCGCTCTGCCGGGATTTCTCAGGTGCTCGCCTTTGATACGGGTCCGGCGAACATGGTCATCGATGCGGTAACGCAGCTTCTCTTTCAGCAGTCCTTCGATCGCGGCGGACACATCGCGGCCCGGGGGCGTGTGCTGGAGGAGGTTCTTACTCCATTGCTGCGCCAGCCATTCTTTTCCGCCGCTCCGCCGAAGACCGCAGGACGCGAGGAGTTTGGCTCAGAGTACGCCAGAAAATTTGCTGCGCTCTGTTCTCGCGCCAGCACGCAGCCGGAAGACGCGGTTGCCACGGCTACTGCGCTCACCGCCCGCAGCATCGGGCTGGCCTATGAGAGATTTGTCCAGCCGCTTATGCAGGGAGCAGCGGTAGACTATGTGCTCTCCGGTGGAGGCTCGCAGAATGCGACGCTGGTGGAGATGCTCCGCGCAACACTGGAGCCGCTTCACTGCCGGATCATGACCAGCGACGATCTCGGACTGCCCTCTCAAGCGAAGGAGGCAACCGCGTTCGCACTGCTTGCGTGGCAGACATGGCATCACAGGCCGGGCAACGTTCCATCGGCCACGGGAGCCACTGAAGCTGCTTTGCTGGGGCAGATCACCTATGCATAACCGGAAGCGGCTGGCAGCAGGCTTTGCGCTCGTTGCCCTCGGCCCGCTCGCCTTGAGCCTGACAGGCTGCAAACAACCCGCCCCGCTGCCCAACACCGTGACGATGCTGATCGAGAGCAGTCCCGCGAATCTCGATCCACGCATCGGTACCGACGGTCAATCCGAACACATCGATGCGCTGATTTTTGATGCGCTGGTTCGGCGCGATGAACACTTCAACGTCCAGCCGTGGCTGGCAGAGCGCTGGGAGACTCCCAACCCGCAGACGTACATCTTTCATCTGCATAGCGGCGTTCATTTCCACGATGGGCGTCTGCTTACGGCGCGGGATGTGAAATGGACGCTGGACACCATTCTGCATGGCCCGATCATTACCGCCAAGGCCGGCGCTTTCCAGAACATCGAGAGCGTTGAGGCTCCGGACGCAACCACCGTCATCGTGCGGCTGAAGAAGCCCGATGCAGCCCTGCTGTGGAATCTATCGGATGGCGCAATCGGCATTGTGCCCGAAGGCAGCGGGCGCGAGTTTGGCCAGCATCCGGTGGGCAGCGGTCCCTATCGTTTTGTCAGAATGGAGCAGGACAAAGAGGTCGTACTCGAGCGCAGTTCCACTTCGTGGCAGCCACAGCCGAATATCGAGCACATCCGCTTTGCCGTAGTGCCGGATGCCATTACCCGTGCGCTGGAAATGGAAAAGGGTTCCGCCGATGTCTGCATCAATGCGCTAACGGCAGACATGACCAATGCACTGATGAAACGGCCCGATCTTGTCGTGGAGACGAAGCCGGGAACGGTCCTGAATTACATCTCCTTCAATGTCAGCGATCCTGCGTTGCGCGATGTGCGCGTACGGCAGGCGATCGCGTATGCGATCAATCGCCCTCTTATCATTCACTCACTGTGGAGGGACCGTGCGCGATCAGCCGAAAGCCTGTTGCCACCCGACCATTGGGCCTGGTCGCCCAACCTTCCGCACTACGATTACGATCCGCAACATGCCAACTCTATTCTGGATGAGGCTGGCCTCAAGAGAGGGCCGGACGGAGTTCGTTTTCATCTGACGCTGAAGACCTCGACCGATGAAACTAGCCGCTTACTGGCGATGATTCTGCAACAGGAACTGCGACAGATCGGAATCGAGCTTGAAGTACGCAGCTTTGAGTTTGCCAGCTTTTATGCAGACATCACCCGAGGCGCATTCCAGGTGTATACGCTGCGCTGGCAGGGCGGCAATGAAGACCCGGATATCTTCCGCTATGCGTACCACACCGCCAGCCTTCCGCCCCACGGTGCGAATCGCGGCCGCTATCTGAATCCCGCACTCGACCAGTTGTTGAACGATGCGGCCAAAGTCAGTGACCAGAACCAGCGCCGCAGGGATTACGAGCAGGCCCAGCAGATCCTTGCCAGGGATCTCCCATCGATCAACCTCTGGTATCTGGACACCGTGATGATTCACAATCGAAGGCTGGAAGATCTGCAACCCTCCAGCTCCGGCAACTTTGACTTCCTAAGAACTGCAAAGCTTCGTCCATAAGCTCTCGCAAGCAACGCCTGGTGTGCGAACCAGCAAACCGAACTTGATCTGCGAAATGAATTCGCGGTCCAGCTCGCCGATTCCGCCTTATCGCTGCAAAGAAAAAGGCCCGCTCCGGAATTGGAACGGGCCTTTCAGTTGTTACAACGTAAAGGAGCAGCTTCCTACTTTCCTGTGCCTGATACGCTGACCCGGGAAGAATGGCTTGCACTACCATTGACCGGAATCAGGGTTGTGGTCAGGTAACCGTCGTGCGATCCGGCCGTATCCGGACGGAAGGACAACGTGACCTGGCAGGATGTTCCCGACTTGAGGACTGCCGGGCACGAAGAGTTGGCTGCGTAACCTGTTGGAACGGTAAGAGACAGGTAGCTGGCCAGCCCAGTGTGGTTCGTTACATTGAGGGTTGTGGAAGCTGCGGTGAAGAGGGACTGCTGCCCAAAGCTGACGTTCGATGGGCTGAGCGTTACTCGTGCATTTGGCAGAACCTTTCCGAGTGCTGCAACAACGCCGGCCGGAGGCGCTGTGACAACCCCAGCCAATGACACCGTTGTTGAGAAGTTGTAGTTGATACCATCCGTACTGCCTAAGACAGTCAAAACATCGGTCAGCAGATTGTTAGCAGGATTGATTGGATCGTATACCGTCGGGCGGAAGATAACGCCTACAGTGCACGATGAATTCGCTGCGATCAAACCGTTGCAGCCAGGACTCGGAAGCGGAGTGAAGGCAACCGGGTTCAAGGTTGTGCTGAACCGGAGATAGACCGGAACAAAGGTAAGGTTCGTCAGAGTAAACGCCATCTGCGACTGCGTAAACTCCGGAGTTGGCGGGAAGGTTAAAGAGTTTGGACTCGCAACAAGCGCAGGAATCGTAGCCGTGCCATTGAGAGCCACTGTGACAGATCCGCCAGCAACACCGCTGGCAATCAGGAGTTGTGCGGAGCGAGCTCCATTCTCCGGCAGCACCGGCTTAAAGACCACGGAGACCGTGCAGCTTGTCTTGCCAGCCAAGGTGGATCCGCAAGTCTGGGAGGAAATCCCGAAGTCGCTGGGATTCGATCCCGTGAAACTGAAGGTCAGGCTAGTGGAGCTCTTGGTCAGGTTTGTGATGGTTAATGTCTGAGCCGCTGAAACCGATCCATCCGGTGTTACGGCAAATGTGAGCGACAGCGGAGTCACGCTCAGGATGCTCTGCGCGGTCCCGGATAGCGGGAAGACGTCCGTGTTATACGGCGGCGGGGTGTTGAGATCATCATTCACGACATTCAGATTTTCCTGGAATGTCCCCGACTTGGATGGCTGGAAGACGACACCAATCAGGCAGCTTGTACCGCTAGCCAGTGTGGAAGTGCCCGAGCAATCCGGAACCGGCGCAGAGCCCACGGACTGCTGCTGAAAGTCCTTCGGGAAGCTCAGTTTCTTGATGCTCAGCGGGGTGTTTCCAATGTTGCTGGTCTGGATAACCTGGGGCTGGCTGGTGGCGCCAATCGGCGTCAGCGGGAAGTTGAGCGGGAATGGGAAATTCTGGACCTCTTCGATCCGGTTTGCCAGAAAGTCCGGGATGTAGAGCCAACCAATTGGGTCGATCCAGATGCCGCCGAAAGCGCCATAGCCCGGTTGAGAAGGCGTTTGTGCACCTGGCACCACGGCCTGAACCAGTCCATCGGCTGAGACATAGATGATGCGGTAGTTGTTGGTGTCAGAGATATATAGATCGCCTGCCGCGTCCAGAGTCACATCGCCGGGCGCTTCCAGGGCCAGGTTATTGATCTGACCGATGTCGATGGACACAGTCGATTGGGCCCCATTGGGAGCAACCCGCACCACTCGATTGTTGCCTGTATCGGCAACGTACACAGTTCCGGAGGGATCGATCGCAACACCGTTGGGCTGGACGAATCCAGAGCCGACCGTCGTCTGATGAAGCCCATTTACCTTGCCATCTTCAAATGGAATCTTAATGACCCGGTTATTGAAGGCATCCGCGACATACAGATTTCCAGCGCGGTCGAAACGCATTCCTGAGGGCAGAGACACATCGGTGGTCACGACAGATTGATGGGCGGAATTGAGGGTTCCATTTTCATTGGGAACCATCAGGATGCCCGCAGCACTATCTGCGATATACACATTTCCGCTCCCGTCGATTGCGACGCCATTAGGAAGCGTGAGGCCCGTTCCGACGACAGAACCCGTCGTGAGTTGCTGATCGAACTTCACAACGCGGTTGTTCAGGATATCAACGACGACGCGGTTCCCCGCCCCATCTACCTGGATAGCTACCGGCCCGTTGAGGGATTGCCCGGCGACCGTAGGATCAAAGGCATTGATGATACTCGGCCCATATGCAACCCTGCTGCCGAGGCCGATTCCGAAGAGTGGAAGGTTAAAGAGCTGCTGATTGCCAGAGTCGGAGAAGAGCACACCGCCATGGCGAACGCCAACTCCGTTTGGATAGTAAGTGATTGTCACGGTGCAGGTGCTGCCGGCGCCCAGGCTTCCGCCATTGACCGGGCAGGTGGTTCCGGTGCTGGAGATTCGGTAATCGGCTGGCCCAGCCGGGTTGGACTGCGCTATGCCTTCAGAAAATGCAACCACACTCCCGATCGATGACGTGGTAATCGCTGAGAAATTCAGCGTTGCAGTCGCGGCCAGCGTAGAGGTGGGAGAACTGATTGCGAAAGAGCCAAGATTGACGGAGTCGAGTTGAATCTTATCCACGATTGACTGGCCGCTGGTGGCATAGAGAGTGCCACCACCGAAGGCCAGTCCGTGAACTCCGGCGCTGCCCGGAATAGCACTGCTGGCAACGACCGATTGATCGGCCACTGTCAGGATTCCGGCTTCATTCGGGACGCGATAGATAACCGACTTGTTGCCGCAGGCTACGAAGAGATCCCCGGTTGGATTCACCGAGAGATCGAAGACCTGGCACGAGGACGAGGGAGTGATTGTGCCCTTGACGGTACCCGTGGTTGCGGAAACATCCACTACCTGTCCCGAGCCGCTGATACCTATATAAAGATTGTCCGCCGAATCCACGGCGAGCCCGCGAATACCACCCAGGCCACCCGATACCAGCGGCGTGACGACGCCACCGCTGATTTTGGAAACGGTATTGGTTGCCGCATTGGAGACATAGACGTTGCCGGCAGCATCCGCCGCCAGGTTGTAGGGCGTGCTAAAACCACTGAGAGTCGCATCGCCACCGCCACCCAACGGATGGCGAATTACATTGTTGGCTCCCGAATTTGCTACCCATAGATTGTTTCCGGAATCGACAGCGAGGCCAACGGGAGCACTGAGGCCGCTAATCGACAAAACTGTGCGAGTTCCGTCGGGCGCGACCATGCTGACCCGGTTCTGGTTAGGCTCGGAAACGTATAGATTGCCCGTGGCATCTGTCGCGGCGCTCGTTGCCGATTGAAAGGTTCCGCCAAACGGTGAAGACTCCAAGCCCGAAAAGACGATAGGGGCCGTTGCCGCCTTCACTGCAGGCGTCGCGGCTAATATTAGGACGGCTGGCAGAAGCCGCGCCATGGATCCGATTTTGACGCGAGACAGAGGGTTGTTACGCATGCAGAGCTCCTTTGAACAAAAACGAGGTCATTCTGGAATGACGCACACACGGACTCAAGACGGCGCCGGGTGTTGAGTTCTAAAGAAACTACAGAAACGAGGAATGCACAAAATCTCAAGGGGCTAGAGCTTCTTCATCAGCCTGCCAGCACATGTTTCGAAGGTGCTGCGCGGTTGAGTGTTTACCGAATAGCTTCCTCGGCTGCAAAGTTTATAACATTCTGGGCATTAGTGGTCTATGCAACCAAGATGTTAGATCGCAACGCCGAAAAGTTGGCGCTCGGTCTTCTCGAATCTTCCATGAATCGAAGTCTTTCTGGTTTTTTCGGTAGGTTCAGGGCCGGATGATTCCTCTTCCATACTCGATAGGGATCGAGCAGGGATGGGTTACCTCCTGTGGGCATACAGCTTCGCACAATTTGGCCCCGCGTGGAATAACACTTCTTAGCGAAAAGCAAAAAAACGACCCTCCGGAGAGGGTCGTTTGGTCAGCATGGGGTCTTTGCGAAACGGGTTGGTAGCTACCATAACGCTTCTAGAAACTGAATGTTGTTTGCAGGAAGATCCTTCGAACAGCACTCGACGAGGAGAAGATCTGGCCTGCCAGGGCGTTGGATTCGCCAAAAGTACGCGAAGTGAGAACGCCCGTTGGGTTGGCAAGATTCACCATGTTGAAAATATTGAGCGCCTGCACACTAAACGACAGGTTGTAGCGATTCGAAGAGGAACTTCCGCCGAAGCCACCCCGAGGCCCACCGAAGCCTCCGCCCCCACCTGGACCTCCGCCGTGAGGTCCACCAGGACCACCAGGGCCACCGGGGCCTCCCGAGGACCCTCCCCGTCCCTCCACCTTCGGACCAAAGCCAAAATTCTTGGCGACACGAAGATTCGCGGTAAAGCGTGCCGGGCCCTCTTTGTAGTTCACAGGAATGATTGTTTGTCCCGCGATCGGATCAGTATCAAAAGCTCCATACTTTGTCCGCACCACACTGGCGCGAGTGAGATCGGTCGCGAAGGCGGGACGATCGTTGTACTGAAAGTCTCCGTTGAGGTCGGTCCCGGTCGTGATGTTGAAGGGTGACCCGGAACTCGCCACGATAAATGGACTCAGCACAAACTGGTAAGGCAGAGTCGCGCTCCCGCCAAGAAAAAGGCGATGGTGCACGTCGTAAGCGGCACGGCCATAATCAGCATGAATATTGTAGGGCTGCGAAGGCTGGGAGTTGCTGCCGTTGCTATCCGCGCTGGCATGGCTGAACGCATAGAAGCCAAAGAGAGAAAAGCTCTTTGAGGGCCGCAGGTTCACGTTGGCAATCAACTGATTCTGATTGAATCTGCCTTGCGATCCATACTGATAAATGTTCTCCAGCGTACCATTCGGACGAACCCCGCTGGTGGGATCCTGCGAATTATAGGTGCCTGGCAGCGGCGCATTGATGTTGCGCGTCAGGTAGCCATCCTCTCCCCTGGCATTGAGGTATGTAACCGATACAGTTGCACTTTTATGCAACTGCTTTTCCAGGGAGAGCCCGGTCTGCATTGTGTAGGAAGCATGCATATTGGGATCGATCTGATAGCGGCCCGGAACCGAACCGGAGGAATTCGTCGCAGACGGTGTGACAGAAACTGCGGCACTCCCCGTCGACCCGGAGGAATACGTGTCTGGATCGGCAATGCTGATGATCTGCTGGTTGATCCCGTTTTGCCGCTGCGCCTGCAGGATGTTGGATAACGCAAAGCGGTCGTAGAAGAGCCCGAAACCGCCACGAACAATTGCTTTCGGCGCACCGGTCTTACTCTTGCCAATGCCCCAGGCAACTCCGACCCGCGGCCCAAAATCGGCGTGGTCATGAATCTCATTCTGGGATTCGAATCGGAGCCCATAGCTCAGCGTCACACTTTGACGCACCTTCCAATCGTCTTCCGCGTACAGGCCGGCATCGAAGACATTTGCTTTTGCCGTGGGATTTCCGGTCACGCTGGTGTACTGCGACGCTCCGCCTCCCATGGCGCGGATCTGCGCCGGCGACAACCCCTGCTGCTGCCCCTGCACAGTCTTCTGATAGGCGGAAAGGGAGGTGAAGATGTAAGTTCCATTGAAGCCCTGGTAGGAAGTGTTGTCGTCGCTCCTGTCCCGCAGGCGCGCGCCAAACTTCACGGAGTGGTTGCCCAGCGCCAGAGATGTATAGTTCTGAAATTCGTAATGATTCTGTATGTCGTTCTGCTTGCCTGCCGAACTGCCGCCGCTGTTGAAGGAGCCTGCAACCGACACCGTCACTGCGGTGGATTGCGGAGTCTGGGCATTCACCCTGCGCACCCACTGGAAGCGTGTTTCGTTGACAACCCGGGCTCCAAAAATCTGCGTGTCGCTTACCTGAATGTTGTGCTGCGTTTGACTCGAGTTGTAGCCGACAGAGGGCAGGCTGAATCCTCCCACTCCGCTGTTGTCTTCGGAGCTGGACTCGTACTCGTAGCGTGCCGTGAGCGTGTTGTTGGCGGCAAGCTGGTAATCAATGCGCGGAGAGATCTCCAGCCGGGTCCGGGGATTCCCCAAAAAGCTCACGAAGGAGACAGGCTGAAGATTGCTGTCGAGGATGGTGGCGTTGACCAGACTATTGTCGGCGATGCTCCGCCGATTGAAGGAGAGCGCAAACGATGCATTCTTATTTATGGGCCCACCTAGATTCGCCATCACCATGGAGGAGTGATAGGAGGGCTGTGGTGGCTGGGTGGTAGCGGTTTGGGTTACCGGGCTCCACGCCGTATTGAATGACGAGTCATTCCCATTCACGTTTACTTGCCCGTGGAACTTGTCGGTTCCAGGTTTGGTAAGGATCTCGATACGCCCGTATCCCAACGAATCGTACTGCGCAGAGAACGGGTTCTGATTCACGCGAATCTCGCGGATGGAGGATTTCGGAGGAACGTCGCCACCGGTAAATCCATCCACGTAAATCTGGCCTCCGTTGGGGCCTGCCGAGGGTCCCGCCAACGCCTGCAGCTCATTCGATAGCTCATCGGGATCATCGGAGAGCGCATCCAGGTCTTTGCCCCGGACGACGAGAGAGCTGGCATTACTTTCCGAACTGGTATCGAGTGTCGCGCCGTTGTCGGTAACCTCGACCTGCTGTTGCTGCAACTCAATCTGCAGTTTGATGTCCAGGCTACGGGATGCTCCCGCGGAAATTTGCACGCCCGGTCGCAGGTAGGCCGCAAAACCGCCGGCGGATGCACCGAGTTGGTAGACCCCGGCCGGAACTCCACGAATCTGATAGGCGCCGTCAGCACCCGAAGTCGCGGTGTACTTCGCTGCGGAGGCAGAGGTCAGGGTAACGGTGGCACCGGGAATCACTGCTCCGGAGGGGTCCGTAACCATGCCGCGCAAACTAACGTTCTCCTGGGCTGTGGCGGAGAGAACACCGAAGGGCAACAGAAAGACAAGAAGTGCGAAATACCTCAATACTCTTAAAAAAAACATCCCTACTCCTGCCATCGTCGATGGGCGGCTGGTACTGCATGGAAGTGAAGGTGCAAAGCTATTTCTCAAAGTCGGGCCGCCGTTATTGCGCGGCATCGGCCGAAGTGCTGTTGAGGTCCCATGGCGACAGAGTCATCGCCTGACTGCCTTTGGGCGTGGCGGCAACGATCGCTTCCACTCCGGCAAGCAGCGTGATCACGGTTCCGTCGCCATGGGCTGCGCCCGGTGTGGCAACGATCATGACGGTATCGCCGGAACGCAGTTCCGAGACTGGCATCGCGGGGAGCCTGCTCATAATCTGCTGCAGATCTGCCGCTTCATGGGCGGGCGTCTGGCCAGGCATACCCGCCGGCCCATGCGGCCCATTGGCAGCCGTGCCTGCTGCAGAAGGGCCGGATGCCGGTGAACCCGCCGGCGCTTCCTTGCCCGATACGCGGCGAGCCAGCATCTGCGCTGCCGTGGGGGGCAGGCGGCGCAACTGCGAGTCCGCGGTGATTTTAATCTCGATAAGCTTCTGCGTAGCGGAGTCCTTCATCGTCAGAACTTCGCCGGCAGGCTCGATATTCAAGACAATTCCGGCCAGGTTGCGGAAGGAGCCGCTGACGATCTCCTCGGCCTCCACTGCTCCATCGGCTGAGCGCGCTCCTCGCACACGGAGCTGATCTCCGGGCTTGATCTGGGCCAGCGTGCTCGACTGGGCATCCTCGAACTTCACAGAGTCGGGAGCGTACTTGCGGATTACGGTAGAGGAAGAGACGAGGATCCTCGTCTTCTTTGTATCCCCGGCACGTCCGGAAGAGACGGTAATCGTGTTGGCAACAGGATCGACCGCATTCACCAGGCCGCCAGTGCCATGCTTTTGCCAATCCTCCTGCTCCCGCAGGCGCTTCTGCTGGATGTCTTCGCCCTTCATCACGATTATGGAGGTGGCATCAAACGTGTGAGCGTCGGCCCCAAGGCTTCCCCGGACCAGAAGCCGGTCTCCGACCGCGACATCCTTCATCTCGATGGGCTGCGCGGCCTTCATGTCCTTGCTTCCCGCCGGAATCTTGACGATTTTGGCATCGGGGGCGGCATGGACAACTACATCCTGGGCCGTATCGGTAGTTAGCGAAATGCTGTCAGCGGCAATGGATTTCACCGTTCCCAACTGGCGCGAGGTCGCCTGTGACAAGGCACGCCCTGCAGAAATCGTCCAGAGCACAGCGAGTAAAACCAGAAGCGTATACGGGTATTGAAAAACCCACTGTTGCCTTCGTTCTGACATTCTCAAAAAAATCCCCTTAATTCGGTGCAGCATCCATTTCGATTCGAAGCCAGTATGACGCACCCTTGCCCTTGCGCTGCAGGAAGCTAAGGAAGAGAGAGGCTTCTACTTTGACAGACGTACGCAGAGGGAAAAGAGTCGCACTCTTATGCGAAAGAAAAGGAATAGAAACAGCGAAGTGTTATTCCATTAGGGAAATGCTGTCGGCCTGGGGCGTGCTCGGATTATGCGAGACCTCGGGCAGCAGGAACCACGGAAAGAATGACCTATCGGGGACAGCTTGCCGGATGCTTTTCTCCATCGACAACCACCCAGCCATTGTCCGCACCGCGGTGCGTCGCACAGTGCACATCGTGGATCCCAGCAACGAATCTTCCCCTGCTTGGGAAGAAGGCTTGACCGTAGGCAAAGACTGGGGTGTTCGGCGCTGCCGTGACTCGTCCATCCAGATCGTCGTTGGTGACAACCTCGACCAGCCGCACCTCGCCCGTCGATGTCGTCACCCGCAGCGGCAGAATCTGATGATCGCCATGCGGGCCGCCGCGCTGCGTCCGCGATGCACTCACCGTCACGCCGCAAACCATTACGTTATCCACAGTGCCGGATTGTCCCGATGCGAGAAGTTCGGTCAGCCGCTGGTTCACCTCTGGGCTGCACCTTGCCGGAACCGGAACATCGATGGCCGTGCACACCAGTGGACTTGCAAAAACGGCCATTGTCGCAACCAGGAGGAAACGGTAAAACTCTCGCCGCATGAATCTGGCTCCTCAAGTGAACTTCGCATGGAAATGCTAGCAGACACAGGGCCAGCTCCGTCTTCGACAAGGGTAAAACCAGCCCGCGCGACGCCCTGACAACTGTTCCGCGAAACGACACGGCAATGGTCCAGGGGGGCGGCTGTTACACTAAATGAAATCCCCTTTTCAAAGAAAGGCGTGGAAGACATGGTTGCAGAAGTCTCTTTGGTTGAAATCAAACGTGCCCGGGAGCGCATCCATGAATTCATCTACTGCTCGCCCTGCGCCAAAACCGAAGAGGTCTCGCAACTGACCGGCCAGCAGGTCTACCTCAAGCTGGATAACCTGCAGCGCACCGGCGCATTCAAGGAGCGCGGCGCGCTCAATCGCATCCTGACCTTGTCGGACGAGGAGCGCAAGCGCGGCTTGATCGCGGCCAGCGCAGGCAATCATGCGCAGGCGGTCGCCTACCACGCATCACTCCGGGGCATCCGGTCGGTTATCGTAATGCCGATGATGACCCCGCTGGTCAAGGTATCTGCCACGCGCGGCTTTGGCGCCGAGGTGGTTCTGGCGGGAGCCAACTACGACGACGCGTGCGCCAGGGCGCTCGAACTTTGTCAGGAAGAGGGCCTCACCTTCATCCATCCCTTCGACGATCCGGCAGTTATCAATGGCCAGGGTACGATCGGACTCGAATTGCTCGAACAAGTTCCGGATCTGGAGGCGGTCGTTGTCCCGATTGGCGGTGGCGGCCTCATCAGCGGCGTCGCATGCGCTATCAAGGAATCGAATCCAAGCATACGGGTTATAGGGGTGCAGACGGAGCGGCTTCCCTCCATGCTGCGAGCGATTCAAGAAGACACACCGGTTACCCTTCCGGCTGAAGCCACCATCGCCGACGGCATCGCCGTACGCCGTGCCGGCGACCTCACCTTCCCACTGGTAAAGAAGTACGTGGATGAGATCGTCACGGTGGATGAGGAGGAGATCGCCAAGGCCATCCTGGTGCTGCTGGAGCGCGAAAAGCTGCTGGCTGAAGGAGCAGGCGCCACGGCGCTGGCCTCTCTGCTGCAGAAGAAGACCTCACTCCACAATGAGAAAACCGCTGTACTGGTCTGCGGTGGCAACATCGACGTCAGCCTGCTGGCCAAGATCATCGAACGCGGCCTGGTAAAGGACGGACGCCGCATGCGACTGCGGATTCACTTGTCAGATCGCCCCGGCGCTCTGCACCTGCTCACGCAGATCCTGATGGATCAGCGCGCAAACATTGTGCAGACGCAGCACGATCGTGCCTACTACGGCGTGAGTCTCGGCGATACCGTGATCGATATGACACTGGAAACGCGCGGTACGGCACACATAACCGAGATCCTCGCGGCACTCAGCCACGAAGGTTATCGCCACGAGCGCATTGAGTAATCGCAAGCGTTCCTGCCAGCGTTCCCTCTTCCGATAAGATCAGCAGCAGCGCATGTTCACGGTCTCGCCGGTCTCTGGTGGGCCGAAGGCTTCGACAGGAACGGGTACGCCGTGAAGTGTCATCCAGCAACGGCGCAGAGCGGCAGCGACCACCAGAATGACCCCCAAAAGAAACAGCGCCATCAGCATCGTTTCCAGATAACCCTGAAATCTCGTTGCAGGGACCTGGGCCATCGGCCAGAAGATATCTCGTATCGACAAAACAGCCGCGTAAGCGGTGGTGACCGCTACGAAGACCATTGGCACCGCAGTGATCCACGCATATTTTGCCTTCCCCATATTCACCAGGAAGGTGGAAGTGACAGCGAGCGCGATTGTTGCCAGCAGCTGGTTCCCTGCTCCAAAAAGCGGCCAGATCGTCGAGATCGATCCGGTATAGATCAGATATCCCCATGACGCCACCACTGCGAGGGTGGAAACAAACACGCCGGGAGTCCAGGAAGTATTGCCGAACGGCTTGTACACGTGAGCAAGCAATTCCTGCAGAACATACCGCGCAACGCGCGTACCCGCATCGATGGTGGTTAAAATGAACAACGCCTCGAACATGATGGCGTAGTGATACCAATAGCCCACCAATCGGTCCATGTGGGGCAGGCCGCGAAAAATGTGCGCCATGCCGATAGCCAGCGAGACACCCCCACCAGTTCTGCCGGCAAGTTTCTCACCCACTTCCCGCGAAAGCAGGTCGAGCTCCGTCGTATGCATGCCAAGCTTCTGAAAGGTCGCTGGGGCCACGTTGATCGCGAAGTAATCTCCAGGATGGAGCGAGCATGCGGCAATTAACGCAAGAACCGCGACCAGAGACTCCGCCAGCATTCCACCATAGCCGATGAAGCGGGCATCCGACTCCTTGTCGAGCATCTTGGGCGTTGTGCCAGAGGCGACCAGTGCATGGAAACCGGAGATAGCTCCGCAGGCAATAGTGACAAAGAGAAACGGGAACAACTTTCCATGAATGATGGGACCGCCTCCATGGATGTAGGAGGTGAAGGCGGGAAACTGGAGTTGAGGATGCACCACAAAAACGCCAATGATGAGAAGCGCGATGGTCCCCAGCTTGACGTAGGTGGAAAGGTAATCGCGGGGCGTCAACAGCAGCCACACCGGCAATACAGACGCGGCAAAGCCGTAAATGGCCATCACAATCGTGATCTGATGAGGACTAAAGACAAGCACGTGTGCTATCGAAGAATTCGCGAACCAGTGACCTCCGACAACCGCAGCCAGCAGGAGCACGACTCCGAAGATGCTGGGGCCAGTTACGCGAATCTCACCTGGAGTGCTGCGGAACATCCACCAGCCCATGGCGATGGCGATGGGAATCGTCATGCCGATGGTAAAGACGCCCCACGGACTATTGGACAACGCATTCACCACCACAATCCCCAGCCCGGAGAGCGTAACGATGCAGATGAACAGCACCGCAATCATGGTGACAACCCCGGCAAATGGACCGATCTCCGTCCGCGCAATATCCGCCAGCGAACGGCCATTATGGCGGACAGAGGCGACCAGTACGGTGAAGTCATGAACACAACCGGCAAGCACTCCGCCGACGACGATCCATAGGAAACCAGGCGCGAACCCGAACTGCGCAGCGAGGGTAGGACCGACGAGAGGCCCCGCACCGGCAATCGCCGCGAAGTGGTGTCCAAACAGCACCCACTTCGGAGACGGCACGAAGTTAAATCCGTCTTCATAGGTGTGAGCTGGAGTGGGACGACGGTCGTCGAGCACAAGGGCGCGGGCCGCTATAAAGGCACTATAGTAACGATAGGCAAGCGCAAAAACGCATAAAGCGCCTGCAAGAATAGCTAGCGTGTTCATCGGATGGCCTCGAAGAATGCCACTCTGAAATCCCGGCAGTGAAATTCCAGCGACCAGTCTAGTCCACAGATAGGACAACTGTGTAGAGCGAACCCGGTAGACCCCAAACAGAATTTAAGGAGCAGCCCCTTCCTGCTGGTGGAAAAGCTATTTAGCCCTTAGACTTACCTTGACGTAGCTGGATTCCAGCGGGCTCAATGAAAGCATACGGTTCACCCCCCACTCTCTCCGATGTTGCGCGCAAGGCAGGTGTAGGCATAACGACGGTCTCCCGCGTTGTGAATGGCGGGGACCAGGTGAGCCCGCAGACTTTGCAGCGCGTCAAGAAAGTAATTCAGCAGATGGGCTTTATACCCAATCAGGCCGCGAGGGTTCTGAAAGGGGAACGCACCAAGATCATCGGCATTCTCATTCCCAGCATTGCCGACCCATTCTTCTCCACCTGTGCGGAGGCCGCGCAACAGATTGCGCGCGCTAACGACAGTCTGCTTATCGTAGCGGGAACGAACAACGACCCACGCCTGGAGATGGAGAGCATCCGGCTGCTGCTGCGCCATAGCGCGGATGGTCTCCTCCTGGTCCCGGCCAACGATCAGAACAGTGAGTTAGCGGCCTTTCTGAACTCGATGTCTGCTGCGGCAGTCGCCTTTGACCGGCCCGTCTTCTCGTCCAGGATCGGATCGGTCGTCACCGACAATCTTGAGGCTGCCTATAGGGCCACCCAGCACCTGATCCAGCATGGGCATCAGCGGATTCTTTGCCTGTGCGGCGAGTCGCAGCTCTATACGCTGCGCGAGCGCATTAGCGGATACCGGAAGGCCATGGAGGAAGCTCGCCTTCCTTCGCTGGTTGATATGAATGTCAAGGATTACCGGTCGGCGGAATACGCCATTGAGAGCCACCTTTCCAGCGACTTTCCGCCCGATGCCATCCTGACGCTGAAGAACAGCACGACGATCTATGCCTTTGAAACACTACAGAAGCTCGAAGTTCCCATTCCCCAGAAAATCGCGCTGATGGGGTTTGACGACTTCGAACTCGCCGGAACTCTTCGTCCCTCCATCAGCGTTGTGCAGCAACCGGCCGAAGACCTGGGACGCGTCGCGGCAGAGCTTTTGTTTGAACAGATCCTGAACCGGCATAAGACAAAACGCGTCAGCACGCCGAAGCGGGGATCCCAGATCAAGCTGGAATCGCGACTCGTGCTGCGCGCCTCCTGCGGCTGTAAGGTGGCGTCCTAGCAGGCTGGTTTGGCCGCGACGTATCGCAAGGGGTGATGAATCCTCAGCGCAAAGAAGAGTTGTTGCCATTCAGCAGCAGCGCGAGGTTTCCCCGCCGCGAAGAAAGATCTGGAGCTTTAAATCGTCAGATGAGTCGGGATCTTTACCCGGCGGCTCTTTCGCGAGCGTGAGGACCGCGCGGCGCTCATGTAGCGGTCGAGGAACGTAGTGATCTGCTCGACGAAGGTCGGCTTTTCGGAACTCGGTTTCGAGGTCATAAGCGCGTTTTCGAGGATGGTGCTCTCCTCTTGTTCCCTTCGAGCGTTCTTTGGAACTTCTTGACAGTCCAAAATCACTCCAGATGTTTGGGATACCAGTTGGGAGGCAGACGGGTGAAGCGGACTCCCGATCGGAAATCCGCTCCAAAAGCGGAGGCGTTTTCGCTCTCCGCTGCTCCGGAACCTCAGCAGATGAAATTGCAGCTTTGACTTGACTCGCTAGTGACTGGATCGCGCGCTGTCCAGACTTGCTACCAGAGTGGTGACGCGAAGGATGGGATCGTTACAACAGCCAGCTACGGAAAAACGCTATCCGTGTGCACGCATGCGCTCGGGGTGAACAGATTCATCCGGCGTCGGCTAAACGCGAGACACATCTGATCGGCATTCAATTCTCGGGGATGAATGCGGTACCCCGATAAGTACATGATCGTGCCGGATTTCACAGCGAATACATCGCTCATGTCTAAATAGATGCACGAACGAATAAGGGTGATGTACCACTGCGCGAAAGGAGCCGCTAAAGAAATTGCTCTCCGGCGGTCATACCTCGGCATGAAGAAGTTCTGCCGGCGGGGATGCAGGCAAGGTTGTAGGCATTGAGCGGGTAATAGGGTCAGTTTTTCGGATGGATTATTGTAAGAGCCTTTTACATCCAAAGAGGACGTGAGCTTGAGCATGCATGAGCAATTCGTCACATTTAATGCGGGCTATCGACGACAATTGCAAATCCATAGTGTCTTCCGCGTCTTGCATTCCCTTCCATCGAATGACCGTGAAGCACCATTCGTGCCAGCCGGATTGCAGAATCACGGTGTAGAAAATTCGGGAAGAATTATGCGCCGGCGTAAAGTTGGAAGGCTCCCCAATACAGCGGCTTGCGGTAGATGTCCGTAGAGTGCGCCAACGAAAGTTTGGCTTCGCGCAGGGCTACGTCCGGGGGAGTACCCTTTTCGAGCGATTTGTAGAGTCGATCCATCAACTGGGGAGTTGAGGCATCGCTGACCGCCCACATCGCTCCAATGACGTTATGCGAGCCCGCTCGAAGAAAGGCCCAGGAGAGTCCGACCAGACCCTCTCCGGAATAGGCCTTCGTACCCGAGCCGTAGCAGGCAGAGATCGTAACAAGCTCTGAGCGGAGAGGAAAATGGACGATGTTTCTCGCGTAAAGCTTGAAGTCGTCGGGGCGATCGGAGGTACGCGACAGCACCACCGCGGAATCCAGCGGACTCAGTTGGCTGGCGATTCCATGCGCAACAAAGTGAATGAATTGATACTGGCCGGGCTGATTTGCAAAATATCCCTGCGGAGAGGCCTGCTCTTTTGTCAGAACTTTGCGGTTCCCGGCAGAAAAATGGCTCGAGATACTGGCGATCTCCTCCGGTCCATTCGGCAGATCGGCAAACTCCTCCGCGGGGGGTATCGGATCGCCGATCAGGAGCAGATTCGGCGTCTTCGTCCTGGCAGGATGCGAGCGGAAGGTTCTCAAGAGCCGCAGTGAATTCGCTGTCGTCAGAGTGGCGTCTTCCAGCCAAAAGTGCGGACTTGGATCGGGCGTCAGAAATGTCTCGAAGTTGACCTTATTCAGGCTTCCGTCAGGAATCAGGAAGACCCTGGAGTACCGCGGAATCAGCGCCTGGGCGGGAGCTACAAGATTGGCGTAAAGCCACTCCCCTGCGGCGGCGTGCTTCGCCAGAACATCGGTTGAATTTGTAATCTCCCGCTGATACTCCTCCACATGGGTGTCGATCTCAGATTGTCCAGGCAGATTAAAGAGGCGAATCGCCGTGGGCGTAACCGCCCATAGGTAGGAGCGGTTGGGACCTAGAAGGTACTCCAGCACGGTGCCGTCGAGCGATTTTGCGATGATTCGCGGCTCGATTCGGCGTGATTCCTGCTCAAGAGACTTGCCCGCTCTGGCGGTGCTGCTCCGAGGAGTAATTCCCAAGCCCTCCTCCAGAGTACGCGCGCGACTGTCGTCGAGGATCTGGAGTGCCTGCGCAGCTTTGCCGGCCTTGACCAGAAACTCTACATAATCCAGGTAAAGCTGATTGGCATTGGAGAAGAATGGCAGGCGATTCTCTTCGTCATGAAGTGAGGATCGCTGACTCTCGAAGGTGGCGATCGATCGCAGATACCACTCTTCGGCTCTCTTCGGGTCCTCCTGCCTCGCATACACGTTGGCGAAGGCATCCTCCACCTCCCAGCGCAGCGAGGGCGTCAAATTGGGAGAGGCGTAGACGGTCTTCAGAGTCGCTTCAGCATCGGCCAGTCGCGAGTTACGGGTGGCAAGCACAGCATTCAGAAAGAGCGGCTCAAGCTCCGCAGACTGGTTCCCTGCCGATTTCGCCAGATCGAGCGCACGGTCGATATGAATCTTGGCCCAGGCGGCTTGCCCCTGTTGCAGCATCTCGAAAGCCAGCGCTACATGGGCGTCGAGCATCTGCACCCGGTTCTGCGTTGCTTCCGCAATGGCGAGCGATTTCTTGTAGTAGGTATCCGCGGCCTTGTAGTCGTGGAGTGCGACCATTGCGAGGCCGGCATTGTTGAGCCAGGTAACCTGATCGAATGCAGATCCCAGCTTTTCGGCCTGGGCCGCGGCCTCCTGCGAATTTGCCAGCGAGCGCTCAAAGTCGCCCAGTTTGTAGTACGCCCATCCCTCGTTTGCCAGGGCTTTTTCGAGGATTAACCCGGCCTCCAGGGTGCGGGCCAGCTTGGAGGCAGCATGAGACCAGTAAAGCGCCTCATCATAATGCTCCCGGTGGAGAGCAACTACGCCAATATTCAGATCGAGCGTCGACTCCAGAAAGCGATTGTCTTGTTGCCTGGCGAGGTCCAGTCCCTGCCGGAACATGGATTCTGCGTCGTCCAGATTCTCTTTTTCGATATCGACAACCCCGCGAGTGCTCAAAAGCTCGGCACGCAGGGGGGAATGATTCTGATCGACAAGCTTCTGGGCATGCGCGAGCGCGTCCGATGCCTCGGGAAACTGGCCCATGCGAGCCCAGGCCAGCGCCCGATTCATATCGCGCTCTATGGCTACATCCCCATTTTCCAAGGACGCTGGCAAGGGATCGGTCCACAGCTTGAGGGCATCCTGGCTTCGCCCCTGCAGGATGACCGCTTTTGCCTCAAGGCTGCGAAACTTCCAGGCCCACTCCGGCTCCGAGCCCAGGAATTGCGCCTGGGCCTTATGAGCCTCGCGCTCCGCTACGGCCAGATTGCCGGCAAGTAGATGCTTCTGCACCTGCTCGAAGATCGCTGAAGCGCTTGGAGGAGGAACCCGATTGCAGCCGACGAGGGAACATGCCACCAAGACGGCAAGTCCTATCGCACATCCTATGGATAGGTATGACCGTTTCCGCGAGCCGAGGCGACACCCAGAGAACCGTGCACCGCGCAACCCAGTTCGGCGCGAACCATGGTCAACTGGAAGCCCCCCTGGGCGACGACGACCTCGCCAAAAAAGAACCGGCCAAACTCCTCGATCTCGACCACGTGCCCGAAGGTCTTCCCGGGAATCTCTCCCTTCAAGCTGTCGACGAGAGAACATACGACGTGGCCTCTTTCCTCGATTCCCTGTTGCGACTCTACCCAGGCATAGCGTTCGACTGCCCAGGCTGGAACCTTCTTGCCTTTGGTTCTCTGGTGATGCTGATCCCGCACCCTCTTCAAGAATCCTTCGTGCCGGGTCCAGGGACACCCCGGATACCCTGTTTCCGGCGTCAGCAGCCCCAGGTTCATTGCGGGCTCGACCGGAACACCACCAATGCGCAGATTCTGAAAGTGAGAGCCTACAAAGGTCACCTTGGGATCGTGCCCTTCCACTGGATGCTCAATGGATATCTGGGCAACGACACGATCCGCTGTAACCACCTCTAGAATATTCAAATTTTCAACGGCTGAGGTGACAAGAGTGGTCCACGCGCCGTTTTTCAGGCTCATGCCCCCGGAGGCATGCGTGAACGCCCCGCCGCACGAGGCTATTTCTTCGAAATTAAAGGCTCCGGACCGCGTGGAGGTATAGCCTCCGGCAGCAGGAAGTGAGACGGCAGCTTGCGAGGGGACGACCTTTTTTACGGGGTGCTCAAGAACTCCCCCGAAAGAACTGGCATCAGCGTGGTAGTAGTGGACTCTCTTGCTAGCTTCCATGGTTTCTCCGGCCTTGCTGGATTCACTTCTGGAACGTCAATTGAAAGCGATAGCGCACCAGATCAACTGGGGTCTTTCGCTGGCCCGACACTGAGACTCCCTGCACCAGGAGGAGGTTCAGTCCATTCATCTCCTCCGTGGGAAGAACACGAATCGAAACAGAATCCCTGGCTTGATCCTTCGAAACCTCACTTTGCCAGAGCAGCTTTCCGGACGGAGAATACAGGGAGCACAGATAGTTTGAAAAGCCCTCCTCGCCCGGGATATCCACCTGCAGCAGAAATGGCTGGAGGTTCCGAACCTCCATAGCAGGGATTGAACCCCCTCGACTGACGCCATTCACCAGGGAGAGCGAGGACAGAATCTCCGGTTTTCCAAGGGTGGCAACCTGGTGCTTCAATCCGGGATACAGGAAGAGATTCTGATAAACGATCACCAACAGCAGGACGGCCAGCGCTGGAATCAACCAGACCGGGCGCAGGAAGGATGGAAGGCCTTTCCCTTGTCTTGATGCCTGCCCTTGTTCCAACGCTTGCGGCGCCACCTGCTCCAGAGGGATCTTCAGTTCTCTCCGGACCTGCTCAAGAAAAGCATCCGTCAGGCGCAAATCCTGTGCACACTCTTCGCAATCAAAGAAGTGAGCCTCAAACTCGTCGCATTCTTCGGGAGACAGCTCCTTGAGCAGATATTTTTCGATAATGGAACTTCTTGCGACGTCCCGATGGTCCATTTCGTCCAGCCTCGGTGGAATAGTGCGTAGAGATAGGTAAATCGTGACAGCGAACCGGGCGATTTCAGCTAACTTAATAGGGTCTGCCCGCACCAAACCTTTTGAGATACACATTTTTGAACGAGAGTTTGGCACGGTGGATGAGAACCCTTAGATACTCGCGGTCAACTCCAAGTTCCCTGCAAACATCTTCCTTATCTCTTTCCTCCAGTAAAACTCCTCGTAGCAGTTTCAGGTCGCGCGAAGGCATCTCAGCGAGAATCCGCCGCACCACGCGCTCAGAGTCTTTTGAGAGCAAAATATTGAGAGCATTCGGTTCCGGCGACGCAACGGTGGCCTCGGTCACCTCGTCTATAGGGTCACTGCGGCTTCCCGCGCGGTAGTACTCCAGCAGGACATTGTTGCAAACGGAGTTGACGTAGGCTCCCAGGCGTTCGGGCTGGCGGATTGCTCCCTCGCTACGCAAGGCCGTCAGAACGCGGGTAAAGGTCTCCTGACACACATCCTCGATCGCATCGCGGGATTTCAGGCGAGAACGCAGCTTAAGGTGAATCAGCTCACTGAAGTACCTGACAAAATGCTCTTGTGTCCGGGCATCTCCCTCCTGCAGCTTCTTGATGTATGCCGCATCGAAGGTCTGGAATTGCAAGGCACGTACCTCGGAAAGCGCGTCAGAATTGCCACAAGTGTATACCAGGCTGCACAAACTTCTGAGTGCCTAAGGATCTTCTCAGTGCCTGGAATGGCAACCGGTCTCCTTATGCTGCGGAGTCATCCTTCCTGGTCGCACGCATGGTTCGAACGCCGGTGGACAGGCCCGCCAGCGCCATCACGCAAAATCCCGCACCTGCGTAGAAGGTGAAGGAAGCACCAAGCCTGTCCCACAACCATCCTGCCAGCACGCTCGACAGCAGCAGGGCAAACCCGCTCATCAGGTTGAAGAATCCGTATGCCGTGCCGCGCAGATCGGCCGGCGCTGTATCTGCCACCATGGTCGCGAGCAGACCTTGCGTCATGCCCATATGAACGCCCCACAGGGCAACTCCGGCTAAAACGGAGAGCCAGTGATCGTTGATGGCCAGGATCAGATCGGAGGCTATCAGCACAACCAATCCCAGCGCCAATAGCTTTGCATGGCTCATCTTGTCCGAGAGCTTGCCGAATGGATAAGCCGTCAGGGCGTAGATCACATTCATCGCCACCATAACGAGCGGCACGAGGGCAAGGGGAACTCCGCCCTGCCGTGCGCGCAGAACGAGAAACGCCTCACTGAACCGGGCCAGAGTGAAGATTGCGCCAATGCCGACTACCCACCAGTAGGCAACTCCGAGACGCTTCAGATTTTCCCGCCGGATTGGGTTCGTGCGATTTTCCGCCTGGCGATGCTCCGGTTCGCGCAGGCCAAAGAAAAGCAGGGAGACCGACATCAGGCCAGGAATCACGGCCACCCAGAACACAGCGCGAAAGTTATTGGCCCATAGCAACATCAGTCCAACGGCCAGCAAGGGACCGAGAAATGCTCCGACGGTATCGAGAGACTGGCGAAGGCCGAATGCCGCGCCGCGCAGATTCGGAGGCGTAATATCCGCAACCAGGGCGTCCCGTGGCGCACCGCGCACCCCCTTGCCGACCCTATCCAGAAGACGCGCGGTAAGGACGACGCCCAGAGTAGGCGCAATCGCGAATAACGGCTTTGTGAATGCGCCAAGGGCATAGCCAAGTACAGCCAGCGCCTTGCGCTTGCCGAGATAATCGCTGAACACACCGGAGAAGACCTTGACGATCAGAGCGGTGGATTCGGCCAGACCTTCGATCAGGCCGACACCCACGGCGCTGGCTCCCAGAACCGTGACCATGAAGAGCGGCAACAGGCTGTGGATCATCTCCGAAGAGATATCCATCAGCAGGCTGACGCAGCCGAGTACCCAGACGCCGGCGGGGATCTGGCTTAACGTGCTCCTTGTCGAGTGATTGGTCAGCCGGGTTTGCAAGGCAACGCTCCGCGGTAAACAGGGGAAACTCGGCAGCAGGATTCTGATGGTTTCCAGGGGGAAGAAGATGGCAGCTTGCAGCGGGCGGCCGTTTCCCTATTGCTCAAGCAGCATGAAGCAGATCTCGATAGATCGACAAAGTGCCGCTGTCAAAGCAGACGAACTTGACCGTCTCCACACCATTCGGCTCCGCAAACTTCTTCACGGTATCGAAGGCAATCTTCGCCGCCCGCTCGGAAGGAAAGCCATAAACCCCGGTGCTGATCGCAGGAAACCCGATGGACTTCACCTCGTGCTCGCGGGCGAGCTCGAGGGAGCGCCGATAGCAACTTGCCAGCAGGTCATCCTCCTGATGATCGCCACCTCTCCATACCGGGCCTACGGCGTGAAAGATCCATCTGGCAGGCAGATGAAACCCTGGCGTCGCCTTAGCGTCGCCGGTTATACAGCCATGCAGCTTGCGGCAGGCAACGAGCAGCTCCGGCCCCGCGGCACGATGAATTGCGCCATCGACTCCGCCTCCTCCCAGCAGGGAGGTATTTGCTGCATTGACGATTGCATCTACCGCCAGCCGGGTAATGTCACCTTGTATAGCCTCAAGCTGTGCCATGGTGAGTTCTCCTTAGAGTTCCTTAGCGGGCTCCCTGCGGGAACGTATCATGATAGCCCTCGCCGCGAGGATCAGCATGGTTGGGGCGGGTTATACCCACCATGCTGCATCGCGCCTGTCCCGAATCACGATTTCGTTCAGGAACTGGATAGCCCTGGTCAACCCTTCTTCGGCAGACAGCAGGCTATCCTCATGCTCGATGGAAAGTACGCCATCGTAGCCAAACATTCGGAGTGTGGATGCAAACTCCTTCCACCACTCCGCTCCATGGCCATAGCCGCATGTACGGAAGATCCAGCCCCGGTTGCGTTCGTCCGTATATGGCTTGGTGTCAAGCACGCCGGTTCGGGGCAAATTTGCTGGATAGAGTTGCGTATCCTTAGCGTGGACATGAAAAATCGCATCGCCCAGGATGCGGATTGCCCCAATCGGATCAATGCCCTGCCAGAACAGATGGCTGGGGTCCAAATTGCAACCCACGGAGGGACCGGCAATCGAACGCAGCCGCAGCATCGCCTCCGGATTGTAGACAACGAAGCCGGGATGCATCTCGATCGCGATCTTGACGCCATGCTCCGTGGCAAATTTCCCCTGTTCGGTCCAGTAGGGCACAACGACTTCGTTCCATTGCCAATCGAGAACCTCGCGATACTCCGGTGGCCACGGACAGGTTACCCAGTTCGGGGCAATCGCATTCAGCGAGTCGCCTGGGCAGCCGGAAAAATCGACGACCACAGGAACCCCGAGCTTCTCGGCCAGCAGGATTGTCTTGCGGCTTACCTCCCGCGCCTGCTGCGCATGCTTCTTATTGGGATGCAGCGCGTTGCCGTGGCAACTAAGGGCACTGATGCTCACACCGTAGTCGGCAAGCTTTTCCTGGAACTCCGCACGCTCCGAGCTGTTGTCCACCATCGACAACTTGCAGTGCGCATCGCCAGGATAGTTCCCTGTGCCGAGTTCGAGGAGGTCAATGCCGAGCGGCTTCAACTTTTCGAGTACACCTTCCAGCGGAAGCTGGGACAGTAATGGCGTGAATACACCGACTTTCATTTCTGGACTCCCTGACTCCTGTGCCTGCGCATCCTGGTGCGCATCCGACGGCCATGGTAAAGGAATGTAGCCCGTTGTTGCGAATCGCCGGCAGGCAGTTTTGGCTCCCGGATTGCACAAGCAGCGTCCTGGCCGTAGACTCAGCCGTCAAGATCCGCAGCGCTCTGTTCCGCGCGGACGAACCGATGGAGTATGCCAGGCCAGCTTTGCCGCCTAGTCACGCTGTCAGGGAAAAGACCGATGATCCGACTCATAAGCGCAGTCTGTGGCGCCATGCTGGTGGTTGCGCCGTATACGCATGCCGCATCCGCGGCGATTCAGGTGATGCTGCTGGACGGCCAAAGTGCAGGGCCATACCACGCCTGGCAGGTGACTACGCCTGTACTCAAAAAGGAGTTGGAGGAGACAGGGTTGTTTCAGGTTTCAGTAGTCACAGCACCCGCGTCCGCAGACGACCTGCGCAATTTCCAACCTGACTTCAGCCGCTACCAGGTAGTGGTATCGAACTATGATGCACAGGACTGGCCTGCTTCGCTTGAATCGCAGTTTGAGGATTACGTCAGAAATGGCGGAGGTCTGGTCGTGGTTCATGCAGCGGACAATGCGTTCCCAGACTGGCCTGGCTATAACAGGATGATCGGCGTTGGCGGCTGGAGGGGGAGAGACGAAAAATCCGGACCGCTCTGGTATTTCCAGGATGGGAACCTGGTCTCCGACACATCGGCGGGAAAGGCGGGTTCTCACGGGGAACGGCTTCCCTTCCTCGTGACGGCGAGAGCGCTGGATCATCCCATCATGAAAGGATTGCCGCCACTGTGGATGCACGCACCCGATGAGCTCTACGCAGCGCTGCGCGGCCCCGGCAGGAACATGACTGTTTTGGCAACTGCATATTCCGAAGCGGAGAACCATGGAACGGGTCACGATGAACCAATGCTGATGGTGATCCAATATGGAAGAGGCCGCGTCTTCCATACAACGATGGGACACGATGTGGCGGCGCTAAGCTGTGTTGGATTTATCACCACGCTCCAACGAGGCGCAGAGTGGGTAGCCACAGGCAGAGTCACGCAGAAACCGCCTGCCACCTTCCCCACCACAAACACGGTCAGCTATCGGGTGGATATCCTTCGTATGGATCCCAAGGTGGCTGCAACGAGCGCAATCGTGCCCGGGACTGCTCCTGCAAATCAATAGGCCCGTATAACCATTTGATTCTGAGCATCTTGCACCCTTCAGCTGCTGGGTGCTGCTCCGCGCCTTTGCCGGGAAGAGTGTTTTTCTCCCCCGGCCCAACATGTGTGACCTAAGTCCTATTTTGGCTTCCCTGCCCCTGTGTATTGTGGGTGATGGAAGGTTGCTGCCATGACGACCAGACCCTCGTATCCTCCTCTTGCGGTGGCAGTCGCAAACGAAACCGCGGAGAGAAAAAAGAAGAAGCCGTTTGTACGCCGGGTGTTGCGGGATCAGTCGCAGCAGGTTCGTCGTACGGTGCAATTCGCTTTTCTGGCCTTGAATGCCTGGATTGCGATTGAATTCCTGATGTGGACTCGCTATTTCGAGAGCCAGGGCGCGACCCGCTACATCGAGCGGCCTGCCGGAGTCGATGGATGGCTTCCTATCGCGGGCCTGATGAACCTGAAGTACTTCTTCATAACGCGGCACATTCCGGCAATGCACCCATCGGCTATGGTGCTCACCGCGGCCTTTCTGCTCTCCAGCCTGCTATTGAAGAAGACCTTCTGCTCGTGGCTCTGTCCTATTGGCACCGTCTCAGAATATCTATGGAAGCTGGGCCGCAAGCTCTTCCGCCGGAACTTCACCGTGCCCCGCTGGCTCGATCTTCCTTTGCGCAGCTTGAAATACCTGTTGCTGGCTTTCTTCCTCTTCATCGTCCTCAGCATGTCTGCCCAGGCTCTCAACGATTTTCTGCTTGCGCCCTTTGGCATCATCGCTGACGTAAAGATGCTGAACTTCTTCCGGCACATGAGCCTTATTGGAATCGTAATTGTCGCATTGTTTGTCCTCTTGTCCGTCTTCATCCAGAATTTCTGGTGCCGATTCCTCTGCCCATACGGGGCTTTAATGGGACTGGTTTCCACGTTGAGCCCGGTGAGAATTCGCCGGGACGAGGAAGCCTGCATCGATTGCGGCAAGTGCACGAAGGCATGCCCATCCAGCCTTCCAGTGGATCGCCTGATTCAGATCCGATCCGTCGAGTGCACGAGTTGCATGGAGTGTGTTGCAGCATGCCCTGCGGAAAACGCTCTGCAGCTATCGCTTCCGCCTCGCGCGATCCACGAGGGAGTAGGCCCTGCAAATCGATGGCGCAAGCGTGCCCTGCAGCCCAGGGTTGTGGCTGCTGCGCTGGCGCTGCTCTTCTTCGGACTGGTGGGGGCCGCTCGCGCAACCGGTCACTGGCAGACGAATATCTCCCGCGATGTCTATATGCGGCTGGTTCCGCACGCTGATGAATACGGACACTAGGGTGTATCGACATATAGGAACGGCCGCCGTTGGTTCGCAACGCATGTCATTTTTTTTGCGGTGTAAGTGAGGGCTACGGTTCTATCGTTTGGCCGGATTCCTGCCAACCCTCCGGGACGGGGTCCGTTCCCCTCATTTCTTCGTCGGTCGTCGCTAAGATACACCCGGTATCTGTCGCTCCTCCCTTCTCGAACTGAGAGAAACGGCCTCCCGTCGGCAGCCATCCCTATATGTCGATACACCCTGGGGCAGCCTTGGCCATTGATGCAGGAGCTGCTCTAGCTGTGCTGGCGTATTTCAGGAAACGGTAGTTGGACCGAAGCGTCGCCTGCTTCCAGCAATCGCAACCAATTGCGAATTTCCTCACGAAGAGGTGCGACGGAAATACCTTCGTAAGGATCCGCATAAAGCTCCAGTCGCCGCAGCGCGGTGTGCAGCAGCGAGATGGTGCCCTGCGTGTTGTGGCGCTGCAGGTGATGGAATGCTGCCGCGGTCTGGATCAATGCCTGAAGGAACGTCTTTTGCGGCTCCGGCAAATGAAGCCAGACACCCTCCCAATGCTCATGCGCGTCGAAGAATTTACACGCGCGATAGCATCGCAGCCCTTCGGCGAGTCCGCCGCTAGTCCAGTCGAACTTCATTCCTCGATCATCCCATAAGAATGCATGGGAAAGGTGACAGTGACGCGCAGGGTGCTGAGAGGAATCTTGGCTTCCGCTCCCCAGGCAACTGCATCTAACCTGCAAAATGAGAACTCTCCTCTTCTATGCGCGATACGGTAATCGCTGACGATTGACGTATCGCAATTGGCTCCTGTAATACGGTAAGCAAAGGACAAGTCATTATGAAGATGCGCAAACTCGGTGCTAACGGACCACTTGTATCTGCCATCGGGCTCGGATGCATGGGAATGAGTGATTTTTACTCCCATCGCGACGATACCGAATCGATTGCTACCATTCACCGCGCTCTCGAACTCGGCGTCAACTTCCTGGACACCTCTGATATCTATGGCCCTCACACCAACGAGGAACTCGTCGGCAAAGCCATCAAGGGCAAGCGGGACCAGGTTTTTCTGGCTACCAAGTTCGGCATTCTGCGCGATCCGCTGAATCCCTCCAAACGCGGAGTTGATGGCAGCAAGGAGTATGTCCGGAAATCGATAGAAGGCAGCCTGAAGCGGCTTCAGGTCGATACGGTGGATCTCTACTATCAACATCGCATCGACCCGAAGACACCCATTGAGGAGACCGTCGGAGCCCTTGCCGAACTGGTTCGTGAAGGCAAGATCCGTTATATCGGGCTCTCCGAAGCATCGCCCCAGACGATTGAACGCGCCCAGAAGGTACATCCCATCACCGCGATTCAATCAGAGTATTCGCTCTGGACACGGGATCCCGAGCCCCAAGTGATTCCTACCTGCCGTAAGCTGGGAATCGGATTTGTTCCCTATAGCCCGCTCGGACGCGGCTTTCTAACCGGGGCAATTACATCTCCCGAGGACTTCGATGCCGATGACTACCGTCGCACCAGCCCACGCTTCCAGGGAGCGAATTTCTACAAGAATCTTGAGCTGGTCACAAAGGTGAAGGAGATTGCGAAGGCAAGTGGTCACACACCGGGCCAACTGGCTCTCGCCTGGGTGCTGGCTCAAGGAGAGGACATTGTTCCGATTCCGGGAACAAAACGGCGTAAGTATCTCGAGGAGAATGTGGCTGCGGTTGACATTGTCCTGACTGCCGATCAATTGGCGCAGTTGAATGCCATCTTTCCTCCAGACGCCGCATCTGGAGAGCGGTATGCGCCCAACTTGATGACCTTGATCAATCAATGACATCGGACGGTGTTAAGGTCAACTCTACTTTGAAAAAGGATCTGTCGATGACAGCTCCTTTTTCAAAAAGCAACCGGGAATCGCTGCACACTTGGCAATCGCAACCATCTGAAGCAAACCAGCCCGGCCTGAATCTTCCGTAAGTGTTCCAGCGGCCGCTTGACAGTAACGCGATACAAACGTATTTTCGAGTGTTCTTGCGGCTTCTTCCTATTTTGCTATGCTCCCATGACGCCGAAATCCGGCTTATGATGCGCACTCCTGGGACCGCAGGACACGATGGAGAGCAGCATGCAGTTTCCCCGATCCAGCGGGATCTTACTTCACCCCACGTCCTTGCCCGGCGCCTATGGCGTTGGCGACTTTGGATCCGAAGCATATCGCTTCGTCGATTTTCTGAAGGCTTCGGGCCAGAAGCTCTGGCAGGTACTTCCGCTCAACCCGACTGGCTACGGAGACTCTCCGTTTCAATGTTTTTCCGCCACAGCGGGCAACCCACTGCTGCTCAGTCTTGAGAGGCTTCGCGATGATGGATTGCTGCAGCAAAACGATCTCGATTCAGCGCCATTGTTTGCGGCGGAGCAGGTAGAGTACCAGCGGGTTATTGAATTCAAGACTGGCCTGCTCACCAAGGCTGCTCTCACTTTTTTTCAGTCGTCCTCGGCAGACCTGCGCCGCAACTACCAGAACTTTTGCATTGAAAATGCGATGTGGCTGGATGACTTTGCGCTCTTTATGGCAGTGAAGAACCAATTCGGAGGCGTGGCGTGGACGAGATGGCCGGCTGAAATTGCAGCACGGCAGCCAGCAGCGCTCGTCGAGTGGACGAGCCAGCTTGCCAGCGAAATCGAAGTCATCAAATACTGGCAGTTTGAATTCTTTCGTCAGTGGCAAAGCCTGAGGAGTTATGCGCAGGATCGCGGCGTGCAGGTCATAGGAGACATTCCAATCTATGTCGCGCACGACAGCGCCGATGTATGGACAAATCGAAAATTCTTCTATCTCGACGAGCAGGGGAATCCGTTGAAGATGGCGGGAGTGCCGCCCGACTACTTCAGTGCAACCGGACAGTTATGGGGCAACCCAATCTATAACTGGCCACTGTTGGAACAAACGGGATTCCGCTGGTGGATCGACCGCTTCCGATCCGCACTGCGCCTCTATGACATCGTGCGCATCGACCACTTTCGCGGATTCGAAGCATATTGGGAGGTTCCGGGATCGGAAACTACCGCTATCAACGGTCAGTGGGTGAAAGGGCCGGGGGCAACATTGTTCGAGGTATTGCAGGCAGAGCTAGGGCCGCTGCCAGTGATTGCAGAGAACCTTGGCCGTATAACTCCCGAAGTGGAAGCAATTCGCCACCAATTCGGATTCCCCGGTATGGCGATTCTGCAATTTGGTTTTGGAACAGACGAGCAGGCGCACACCTTCCGTCCCCACAATCTTGTTCGCGAACTGGTGACCTATACTGGCACGCACGATAACAACACGATTACTGGATGGTGGACAAGCAAGGGCGATGCTGGCGATAGCGTGAATACTCCCGAGGATGTGGCGAAGGAGCACGACTTCGCACATAGGTATTTGAACTTCGGCGACCAGCCCGTGCATTGGGCCTTTATCCGCGCGGCGCTGGCGTCTGTGGCAAACACGGCAATCGTGCCGCTGCAGGACTTGCTTGGACTTGGCACTGACGCACGAATGAATCTTCCTGGAACTTCGAGTGGAAATTGGAGATGGCGTTGCAAACCCGGAGCACTGACTCCCGAACTGGCCAAACAGTTAAGACAATTAGTTCTGCTGTACGAACGCTAGAGGCTATGCCGCAGAAAGACCCTACTGGTGAAAAACAAATGAGCATGTACGACAAACCACAGCGTAGCTTCTGGCAAATCTGGAATATGAGCTTTGGCTTTCTAGGAATTCAATTTGGCTGGGGGTTGCAGATGGCGAATATGAGCGCCATCTATGAATATCTGGGTGCAAGAGCGGATCAGATACCTATCCTGTGGCTGGCGGCTCCGCTCACCGGCCTGCTGATTCAACCGATCATAGGTCACGCGAGTGATCGCACATGGGGACCACTAGGACGACGCCGTCCTTACTTTCTTGCAGGCGCCATTCTCAGCTCTCTCATGCTGATTCTGATGCCAAACTGCTCCAGCCTGTGGATGGCAGCTGGGGCGCTTTGGATCCTTGATGCATCGATCAACATAAGCATGGAGCCGTTCCGCGCATTTGTTGCCGACATTCTGCCGGAAGGACAGCGAACCGGCGGTTTTGCGATGCAGAGTCTCTTCATCGGATTGGGAGCTGTGGTTGCATCGGCTCTTCCATGGCTGCTGACCAACGTCTTTCACCTGACGCAGGCAGCAGGTGATACGAGAGCTATCCCGAGCACCGTTCGCCTGTCTTTCTATATAGGAGCCGTCGCCTTTCTAGGTGCTGTGTTGTGGACCATCTTTACGACGCCTGAATATCCGCCGGATGATATCGAAGCCTTTAAGAAGTTAAAGGCCGAGAAGATTGGGATTGCAGAGAATGCAAAGGATATCCTCCGCGCTATTGCGGAAATGCCGGAGACGATGCGTCAGCTTGGACCTGTACAGCTTTTGACCTGGCTCGGACTCTTCTGCATGTGGCTTTACTTTCCAGTCGCTGTTGCACATAACGTCTTCGGTGCGGATGATCCAGCCTCGCCGACCTATAAGGCTGGCATTGAGTGGGCGGGCATCTGTTTCGCCGCTTACTCGGTTGTCTGTTTTGGATTCTCCTTTCTATTACCGAAGATGGCTCGGATGTTTGGCAGGAAGAACACGCATAGCTTGTGCCTGCTATGCGGCGCTGCAGGCCTTATTGCTGTGGCGTTCATGCACAACAAGTATCTGCTGCTCTTCACGATGCTCGGAGTCGGCATTGCATGGGCCAGCACACTCTCCATGCCGTATGCCGTGCTAGCAGCTTCGCTGCCTCCTGCGAGGACCGGCGTCTACATGGGAATTTTTAATTTCTTTATCGTGACGCCGGAGATCCTGGCCTCACTCTTTTTTGGATGGATCATGAATCATCTTCTCCATAACAATCGCATTCTGGCTGTGATTGCTGGAGGAGTCTTCATGCTGGTTGCGGCCATACTGATGCAGCGCGTAAAAGACCCGCTAACGAAGAGTATTCAAGCACTGTAATACAGATGCTTTTATGCCATTCTTGCAGCCAGATCCAGCATGGATTTGGCAATCGAATGTAAGGGAAGGATCTGGTCTGCGGCGCCGAGCCGAGCCGCTTCGCGTGGCATGCCATAGACCACGCTGCTCTGCTCATCCTGCGCAATCGTGTTGCCTCCAGCACGCTTGATCCGCAATAGCCCCTGGCCTCCGTCGGCACCCATTCCTGTAAGAAGCACACCTATCGCGTGTTTGGCAGCCGAATCTGCAACCGAGGAGAAGAGCACATCCACCGATGGGCGCTGGTAACAGACCTGGGGACCATCCTGCACCTGAACCCAATAGCGATAGCCCTCCCGGCGAAGCAGCATATGGAAATTTCCTGGCGCAATCAGTACTCTTCCAGGAAAAACCTCGTCTCCCTGACTTGCCTCTTTCACCTCGAAGGGGAAGATTTCATTCAGATGCTTCGCGAACTCCGTCGAAAACACGGGTGGAATATGCTGTGTCACGACGATGCCTGGAGGGTTTGGGGGCAATCCTGCGAGCACTTCACGAATGGCCTGCGTTCCGCCTGTTGAAGCGCCTATGGCGATGACGGTGGAGGGATGACAACGGTTCAGCGGCTCGACTGCAGGTGGAACAATGGGTGAGGCTATCTTGTGGACAAGTGGACGGGAGCGAGCGGCCGCACGCAATTTGGCAATCAGGCTGGCTCGTAACTCGCCCACGGAATACGGCCCCTGGGGCTTTGCCAAAACCTCTACCGCTCCATATCGCAGGGCCTCGACTGCAGCCTGGCAGGAGGCGTGTCCAAGAGAACTAATCACAATCACCGGCATGGGATGGTACTGCATCAACTTCTTCAGGAAAGTAAGACCATCCATGCGCGGCATTTCAATATCCAGCGTCAGCACGTCGGGCTGCAGCGCAAGGATTTTATCTCGTGCAATGAATGGGTCGGGAGCTGTCCCTACCAACTCCAAGTCGCTCTCCGCGGCAATAGCATCGGAAAGGATCTTGCGGACGATAGCAGAATCGTCCACAACAAGGACCTTTATCTTTCGCGCGGAATTGAGCATCACTCTGGCACTAACTCCAGCCAGACGGAAAGAAACCCATCCTCCAGTTGAAGGATGCGCGACGAGCAGTTGTCGGAATGAAAGGGCTGAAGTTTACCGACCCTTATTGTGCTCTCTGGATGAGACAGGTGAAAGCTGCTTGCCTTCTCCAATCGGTTTAGAGCCGCGCCGCAGACCATATTCGTCAACTCTCCAATGACATCGCAAATCTGATCGGCATTTACTTCATGGGGTTCCTGTCCATAAAAATTGGCTGCCAGTGTACGTGCCGCATCCGCCGACACTTGAAGTCCGAACCGCCCTCGGGCCACGCCCTGAAACTCCATCGTCGAGGATACCCACTGCGACTCGCCAAGAAAGCCTTCCGGTCCATCACCGAGGATCTCTGTGAAGCACATACTCTCCAGTACCTCAGCCGCGGCATCCGCCAGCGTTGGCTCAAATGCTACTGTCTGCATACTTCCCTCTCCGCAGTAGATTTTCCATCTCACTACTCAACTTCTCCGGAAGAAATGGCTTCGTGATATAGCCCTGTGCACCCAGCGATAACATCTGTTGCAAACGGTCTTTGCTGCGATCGGTAGAAACTACCAGGACGGGAAGGTATTGAAGCCTGGCATCTGCATGAAGCTGTCGAAGGAACTCTTCGCCATTCATCACCGGCATGTTGATATCGGTTAGCACAATGTCCACGCGGTTTGTTCGCAATACGCTGAGAGCTTCCAGCCCATTACTCGCCTCAAAACATTCACCGATAGAAAACTGTGACATGCCAAGGACTCGACAAATAAATTTGCGCATGGCAGGAGAATCATCTACGATCAACACATTAAACGTCATTGGCTGCCTTCCTTTCCTCTGCAACCAGACTTCTGAGTTCGCGATCCTGCTGCGCGTGCCTCAGGAGAATGCGTCCGTTGCCCAGATTCATCCATAGAGTTCTGGGAAGATTGCCACCCACCTCTTCGCAATGAACGAGCACGCCCGCTTTCCAAAAGATTCTTCTAAGCGCAAGCTGATTCCGCTTCCCTATGTCGAAGACGCCGTCGGTCCCAACCATCTGAGCTCCGCCAACGGCTGCAACCAACAGGCGCGACTTCACCGCCCCCAGGCGATATGCCCAGCGAAAGAGTAATGGGATTCCCGTATCCGCAAACATCCAGGGGCGTTGCGATGCCTTGGTCTGATCGATCCTGGAATCCGGCAGCATGTAATGAAGCATGCCACCTACTCTCGCCATAGGATCGTAAATCGTAACCGCCATACAGGATCCCAATGCATAGGTCACCAGCGATGCGTCTGGATTATTGCTTACCTGGCAATCTCCTACGCCAACCGTGATTGAGGCTGCTTTATCCAGGCCCTCTGCTTCCAGACGCATCAGACGCCTCCATCTTTGCGATAGATTGCAGGTGCGATGTACCGCAGAGGCTGGCGAGTGCTATTCAGGCTTTCCGAGTGCCCTACCAGCAGATAGCCTCCAGGTAACAGACAGTCGGCCAATCGATGGACAAGACGCTGCTGCGTTGGCTGGTCAAAATAGATCATGACGTTCCGGCAAAAGATCACCGAGAAGCGTCCCAGATGCGCAAAACTCTCCATTAGATTCGCATGGCGAAATTCGATCAGCGCACGTACTTTTTCCTTAACCTTATAAACGCCACGAGATGGCCCAAGCCCTTTCAGTAGATATCGATGTAACATCTCCATGGGGATGCCACTGAAACTATCCTCCGGATAGCAACCGCGTTCTGCTTTCTTCAGCATCCGAGTGGATACATCTGTAGCGAGAATATGGATGCGCGAAGCCGCTTTCTCTCCCAACTCTTCCAGAAGCGAAATTGCGATCGAGAAAGGCTCCTCTCCGCTGGAGCACGCCGCACTCCATACGGAGATAGAATCACTCGGCTTCAGCGCAGGCAGGATCTTCTTCCGCAGAAATTCAAAGTGCTGCGGTTCGCGAAAAAAGCTGGTGTGGTTGGTGGTAAGCACATCGATCATCGATGCCATCAGCTGACCGCTGGAGTCGCCCTTAACCTTCTCGCAATACTCCCTGAACGAAGAGAGACCCATCTTCCGTACCTGATTACTCAGTCTTGCGAAAACGAGAACTTCCTTGCCCTGCAAATTGATTCCGCAGTGCTGATAGCACATCTCGCGAATCTCTTCGAACTCGTGCTCACTCATGGCGGACGTCGCGTTGGGAGCTTGAACCGTCATGGGGTTCGTCCTTGGACAATCCCGTCTATGTCAAGGATCAAGCCCACGCGTCCGTCTCCGAGAATGGCGCACCCAGCGATGCCAGTGACATCGCGGAATACATCTCCTAGCCCTTTAATTACGACTTCCTGCTTCTCGATCAGATCGTCGACCAGGAGACAGAATTGCGAGCCCTCGCTCTCCACAACCACCAGCAATCCTTCACAAGGATCGGTAATACGAGACTCAATTCCCAACCGCTGTCCCAGGTTCACAATGGGCAAAAGCCTGCCGCGAACCATCGCCATGTGATCCCGTCCATGCACCGTCGATAACAAATCTTCGGTTGGACGGAACATCTCTTTTACAGCAAAGATCGGGATGATATAGCGCCTGTCGCCGACGACCACTACCAGTCCTTCGATAATCGCCAACGTGAGTGGCAGCTTTAGATAAAAAGTAGTTCCTTGTCCATAGGTAGAATGAATCTCGATCCTGCCACGCAGCTTTTGCACATTCTGGCGAACGACATCCATCCCCACACCGCGTCCTGAGGTATCCGTCACTTGCGCCGCGGTTGAAAATCCCGGCTGAAAGATTAGCTGGAAGACTTCGTTATCGGATAGTTGTGCACCGTCCCCCACTAACCCGCGCTCTTGCGCCTTCAGCAAAATCTTTTCCCGATTCAGACCGCGCCCGTCATCGGAGATCTCTATCACGATCTGGCCACCCTGGTGGTAGGCCGAAAGACGAATAGTCGCAACAGCGTTCTTACTGGTTGCCGCACGTTCTTCGGTAGTCTCAATTCCATGATCGACGGAGTTTCGCATCATATGCAGCAAAGGATCGGCTAACTCTTCCGCAATCGTCTTATCAACTTCCGTGTCTTCGCCGGATATATCCAGCACTATTTGTTTTCCAGTCTTCCGGGATAGATCTCGTATCAACCGCGTTGACCTGTGGAAGAGTTGACCGATGGGGATCATTCTCATTTCCATCGCGGCGCGCTGCACTTCGGTAGTAATCCTGGTTAATTGAGCAATATCACCCAGCAGCCGAGGATCTTGCTGTGCTACGAAGACTGGATTATGGCGAATCAGAGACTGTGCGATGACCAGCTCACCTACCGTATCCATCAGGTGATCCAGTTTTGCAGTCTCCACACGAACAGAGAAGGTATCGGCGGACCGGGAAGCTTCCGGATGTGCAGCTACTGGACTTACCGCCGGCTTGTGCGTGAGAGCCTGGGTCTTCTCCAACTCTTTTTCTTCCAGGGCCGGTGCTGCTTCCACAATTTCCGTCTTGATAACCACTTCAGGCTCATGAGTCGGCGCCTCGAAAGCCTCGTCTACTTTGAGCTGCGTGCTCTCCAAATCAGTAGACGCGCCGGATCTAGCGAGTCGTTGCAGCTTCTCCAGCAGGAAGCGATTCTCTATGGGTGCCGACGGCCTGCCTGTCAGCCTCCCTTCGATGCTGTCCAACTCCTGCTTAAGAAGATCTGCGCTTTCTAACACCGCATCGACTACGGGCGTCGTGATGGTAAGCCTGGAACTGCGAGCCAGATCCAGCAACGTCTCTACCTCGTGAGCAAGCTCCTGAATACTGCCAAACTCTAAAAAACCAGCCAGCCCTTTAATCGTGTGAAAGGTGCGGAAGACAGAATGAACGGCTTCAGTGGAGGATGGATCTGCTTCCAATTCAAGCATCAGTCCTTCCACCTTGGCAAGATGCTCACGGGACTCTACGAGGAAGTCGCCCACCAACTCTGCATCGTCAGCAAACGAATTGGGGGCTGGCTGCTGCCGTGCCGATTCCGTGCCGCGATTCTCGTCCTCGATAGCCTCTCTCAGTGCAGTCAAACTTTCTCGAATCTCCTTTTCCGACAAGTTCGATTGTTCCCTGCTACTGGTGAGCACTGCGAGGTCTGCTGCGAGGTTCGCCACACGAAAGCAACCTCTTTTCCCGGCATCTTCCTGCAACGCCTTGAACTCGTCTGGTTGTAGACTCGCGGGGCCACTCACCATTAGGCGAACGACCCACTCATCGATTTTGTTCAGCATGAGAGAGCTGCTACTCTCGCCACCCAGTACTTCAGGCATGGCCGTCTCCAAATTGCTCAATGGAACTAAACTGGCGCAGACTAGTCGTAAGAATACGTCTGGTTCCGTCCTGCAAGTTCAGCAATGGTTGTCATTTAGAATTCCACAAATTGCTCTCCCAGCGGAAAGCTGCTCTTATCCAACTTGGCCGGGGCAGCAGGAGTGGTCTTCGCGAAGGCCGCAGGTGCCTCAAGGCTTCGCGGCGCAAGACCACGACGCATCGATGTATTTACATCGCGGGAGGGCATACGGCGCGTTCCGGTAGAGCTGATGTCGGCACCTACCATTCGGTTGAGACGATCCACGATACCCTGCAGGGTTTCAGATTGAGCATTCAGTTGTTCTGCCGCCGCCGCGTTCTCTTCAGCATTTGCCGCTGTGCTCTGGGTAACCTGCTCCATCTGCGACAGCGCTCTGCCTATCTGCTCGATTCCGTCTGTCTGCTCTCTGCTTCCATGGCTTACCTCATCGACGAGGATCTTGAACTTTGAGAATTGTTCCGTGATCCGCTGGATGGCGGTTGCAACGTTCCCCATCTTGGTCTTTCCGCTGCCGGACTTATCGATCGATTCCTCAATCAAACCAGCGGTGTCTTTGGCGGCCTGGGCGGAGCGCTGCGCGAGGTTGCGCACTTCATCCGCAACCACGGCGAATCCCATCCCCGCCTCCCCGGCGCGGGCCGCTTCTACCGCAGCATTCAACGCCAGTATGTTGGTTTGAAATGCGATCTCGTCGATGACTTTGATGATCTTCGATATCTTTGCGCTGGAATCATTGATTGCATCCATCGCCGTTACCATGTCAGTCAGGTGCTGATTTGCCTGTGCAAACTCCCGTTCCGAGTCGGTCACAAGCTGCGACATTACTCCGGCGTTATCCGAGTTCTTACGCGCCATGGAATTGATCTCTTCAGAGGAGGAAGACGTCTCTTCCAGCGATGCCGCCTGTTCCGAGGAGCCTTGCGCCAACGACTGACTGGAGGAGGAAACCTGAGATGCTGCACTGGCAATCTGCTCTGCGCCCTCAGCGAGTTCAACGAGGCTGCGGGAGAGAGCCTGGTTGATCTGCCGCACAACGAATACGACCACTGCGCCAACTCCGAGCACCAGTATCATTAGAAAGGCAGAAATCCAGCGAATCTGCGCGACTATACTCTCGGCGGATCTACCAGATGCCGCCAACAGTGCGCTGGCAGCCACAACCAGGGCATCCGCGTTAACCACTACTCGTTGCGCCTCAGGTATCGCCTTACTCGTCATCTGCTCCGACGCATTCGAGAAGTCATCGCCTGCGCACATGCGATACAAATCTTCATGATTCTGAAGAATGACCGCCTGGCTATTCTGCATCTCGGCAATAATGCGCTTCCCCTCAGGGGTCGACGCTAATGGCGCGTATTCACTGACCAGCGCGTGAAATTTGTCCGAGCCTTGCCGGAAGTCCGCATTGTACTTTTCGAGTGCAGACTTATCCTGCAAGATGGCTCGGAGATACATGCCCTGTTCATCACTCAGCATATCGGCGACGACCGCCTTGATCTCGCCTGCGAGATGCACCTTGTGAGCATTCAGTAGATTTGCATCGACCTGACTTTGAATACGGCTGGTACCGTAGAGTCCGCTGATTCCCAGAACTAAGGCAATCGTCAACGCTGCGCCAAAACTTGCATACAACTTCCTGCTAAGGGTCATACTGCTTCTCCTGAGTCTGTTCGCTGATCGAATCTCTACTGCAGCAGGGATTCAAGCCCCTGCATCGCGCCGCTGCTCAATACCTGTTCGATATCAAGCAGGATCTTCACCTTGCCCTTGACCTTGGCCATACCCAATAAGTAGGCGAAGGCCTCTCCACGGCCGAAGTCGGGAGCATCCTCAATTTCTGCCGCGGACAACGTGAGCACCTCAACCACGCCATCCACCACCAGACCAACCGGAAGTTCGACGCCCGCGGAGTGAGCACGGACTACGATGATGCAGGTGCGTTCCGTATACTCCTCGGCCGACATGCCAAATTTGCTTCGCAGATCCATGACCGGGATAACTTTACCGCGCAGGTTGATGACGCCTTTCACGTAAGCAGGAGTCTGGGGCACAGCGGTTACTTCCTGCATCCGCATAATCTCCCTGACGTGCAGGATTCCAGCCCCAAATTCTTCGTTTCCCAAACGAAAAATCAGGTATTTCCCTGAGCGTGGATCGATCTCCGCCGGCTGCTGCGTTATCGCGCGGGCCATCACGGTCGACTGCATAATGAGTTGCCTCCAGTTTCCAACGGACGCGAAGAGCGGCGCTTCTATCAATAGCGCCTGGCGCTCACCGCCCGGGGCAGATATGAGCAGAAACTTCCGAAACGCGGTTATTACCAAAGATTCTTACTCTTGTATCGGCAGGATTACGTTGAACTTCAGAGGGAGGGCATTCGGAAAGGAAGAGGGATAACGGAACGCGTATTGCTCCATCCAACACACTCAGCAGCAGTGCGAGCGTGCGGACTGGAAGAGACGGGGTTGCCGGGACGACTATCCTGGGCGCTCGGGATGGTCTCCCCAAAAGCGATGGGCTCCCGCAAAGGGAGCCCATTGGCCTCAAGCTTAAAAGAACTTTTTATTTTCCGTTTAAGCCCTGATTACTGCCAACTCCCGTCACGTAGTCATATCCGGGGCCTGCTGTGTAGCTTCCTGCTGTACCGGAGAGGATGTCGCGAAAATCAGCGGTATTGGTGCGATTGGTATAGATGGTTGTGAGTTCGGAGAAGCTGCTGGGGGCAAAGCTGTGCGCCGTATTCACAATCCCTGCAAGAGAGGGTGCGGCTACGCTCGTACCGCCAAAAACGAGCCAGCCGCTGACGCCCTGACACGAGGTGCTGTCATATACAGAGACACCGCTGTTCGGGTCAGCGTCGAAAGAGAAATCCGGAACCGAGCGCTGCGTCGTGCTGGCGTTCGGCACGTTTTGCTGATAGAGAGGGATGGGCTCATAGGTGCTGGGCCCTCCGCCGCTGCCGCTCCACCCCGTCTCGCTGACAAAGGCTCCGCTGCTGTTGCGATTGATGGTAGTACCACCTGCTGCGACCACATCGGGAGAAACGCCGGGATAGATTGTCTTACCACCGGTGTCGCCACTGGCGGCAAAATAGACGACTCCCGCGCTTGCGCTCCCGGTGAAATGTGTGTCGTCACTCGATTCGCCTGAGAACTCACTGCCGCCCCAGCTCATGGATACCTCTCCGCTCTGCCCTGAAGCGTTCACCTGGCCGGTGGCTGTGTCCACGGCGGCAAACAGATTGGCGAAGCTGTTGCTGGCGGCTTCGACTAAAACAATCTTGGCGTTTGGAGCCATGGCATGCGCCCACTCAATATCGAGCGCCGCTTCCTGCGACCATCCGCAATTTGCCCGGGGCTTACTGCCGCTGGCATAGACCTTCTTGAAGCATCCGTTTGCCGTGGTGCAGGCCGGCAGGCCAAACTGTGCCGAGAACACGTTGAGATCGTTCTCTGCGGTGGGGTAGTCATAGGCGTCCACAATGGCTATGGTCTGCGAACCCGCTGGAGTGAAGGCGTACACGGCAGCGATCGAGGATGGAGTTTCACCCGTGGGACCGCCACTGCTGGCAGCTTTCCCATCGACATGAATCAGGTGGTTCGTGTGCGCCCGTACGCCGATATCCTCAGCGTGCTCAATGCTGGAATCAGGAATCAATACCGCGGCATGTTGGGAACCCTGGCTTTGGGCTGTGAGGGCGGGAACGAACGCGATCAAACCTGCGATCGCGAGGAGGGATGCGAGATCTCTCATTGGGGTCTCCGTATTCTTGCTTTCGAATCATGAAGCGGGATCTAAAAGCGTCATACATAGTACGTGCGTGGGATCGTACCCCGAAACGCGGAGCGACGCAATAGGAAGGCCCCAACACGGGCAAACCGAAACCGCATAATATCCATTCAATTCTTACCGGGTATCCGGTCGTCCCAGGCGGACCTGCGCGCTCATTCTAATAAATTTATGAGCAACACCGTGATTCAAGCCATCTACATGACCTGGATCAAGGGCCTAGCCTTCACCATGGGGCAGCCAAGAGGTGCTCGACACTGCCGCTGCTTGAAATCTCATCGTCTTTGCCGTCGTTATCGCACTCTCTTCCAATACCTCTGGCCGAGTGACAGAACTTATAAGATCAGGAAAGTTACGGAGAGATACTTATTTGGTTGCCCCCCAGGGATTCGAACCCCGATATGCTGCTCCAGAGGCAGCTGTCCTACCATTGAACGAGGGGGCAATGCACTTAATTAATGGAAGGGCGCGGAGGACGCATCAACCTTCCTTAACCATAGTAAGTGCTGTCGTGTGTTCGGTCAACGTCCTCTTCACAACAGCAGGCGCAAGTGTCCGCTGCGCTATCGTGCGATACAATCTGAAGCGGTGGAAGTCTTCCTAAATTTCGTCTGGGTGGTGCTCTCCCTTTCCCTGGTCGCCGGCTGGGTTTTCGGGGCGCATCCACCAACCCGCCGCGATTCTAGGGAATGGTGGTCCGAATGGGGGCGTCAGGCTGTTGCCCTCGGGATATTGCTGGTCATTTTACTTCCTGTTGTCTCTCTGACGGACGATCTGCAAGCCTGGACTGCTCCCGCGGAAGTGGCGCATGAATTGCGCCGCGCGGACTCAACCCTGGCAATTGCTGTGGCGTCTCAAGTTTCCGTCCCATGGTTCCCTGCCCTTTTGACGGCATTCGTGCCGGCTGCTCACCCCTCCGGCCAATTGGCTATCGACTCCGACTCCTGCAAGCCGCAGATGGGTGTGTTGCATCCGCTTGAAAACCGTCCTCCCCCAGTTTGCCTCTGAAGTTCGTTTCGTCTTGAAGCGCTGCAGACTCGGCGTGCTCGCCTCCTTCACTTGGTGAATACAGGAATTTGCGTATGAAACTATCTCGATCTTCGGTCATTGCCGGAGTGTTGGCCTTGATGATGCCAATCATGCTCCAGTCCCAAAACGGACCGGCTCCGGCTCCAATTTCGCTGGCTCAGGCTCTGGATCTTGCGCGCAGCAAGAACCCTACCCTTTTAGCGGCTCAACAGCATCTCTCCGCCACTCGCGCGGCGGAGGTCACTGCGGGGCTTCGTCAGAATCCGAACGTAACCCTCCTGGGCCAGGATGTTACGCTGCCATCGGACAATCCAGGCAATCCCTACTTCTATTCGGCCAATGTGTCGCGCCTGTTTGAGCGCGGACACAAACGGCAGTGGAGATTGGAGAGCGCCCGCGCGACGACTGCCGTCACGACCAGTCAATATGAAGATCAGGAGCGGCAGACTCTACTGAATGTGAAGGCAGCGTTCACGAACATGCTTCTCGCCAAGGCGGCGCTGGCCCTGGCGGAGGAGAACCTTGCCGGCTATCGGAACACGGTGGAGTTGAATCGGGAGCGACTGAGGGCCGGAGACATGAGTGCGACGGACTTCGAGCGCATCGATCTGCAACTGGCTTCGTTTGAATCCGACGAAGACAAGGCTCGGCTGAACTTACTCCAGACAAGCGATCAATTGCAGGTTCTCCTCGGAGTCTCCCGGCCCGACCGCGCCTTCGACATTACCGGAACGCTGGATCCCCCGGCACTCACCGCCACACTCGATGACCTAGAGCAGAAGGCTCTGGCGGCCCGGCCGGATTACCGCGCGGCGCAGGAATCGCTGTCGCTTGCGCGGGCTAATGTAAAAGTTGCCGACTCGATGGGGACCACCGACCCGACCATCGCTTCCGAATACGAGCGAAGCGGCAAAGACAACACATTTGGGGCAAGCCTGAATATTCCCCTGCGCATCTTCGACAGAAACCAGGGAGAAAAGCAGCGCACTCGCTACGAGGTTGAGTCCAGCAGATTTGCAGAGACTGCAGTGCGCAGCCAGGTCATCTCCGATGTTGACCAGGCATGGGCGGCATACGGAACATCGCTGACGCAGGCACGCCGCTACAACAGCCACTATCTTGGGGAGTCGCAGCGTGTCCGCGATAATCTCGAGTTCAGCTATCGCCACGGTGGCAGCACTCTGCTGGATTATCTCGATGCTCTCCGCGACTACCGCCAGACACATCTGGATGCGCTCAATGCAAACGCACAGGTCTGGCTCAGTATCCACCAACTCAGTTACGCAGCCGCCACGGAGATCCTGCCATGAGCCGCACTACAGTTCGCTCCATCTTGTTCTCGGGGACCCGCGCCCGGCTCCTCGCCGCTCCGTTGCTGTTTGTTTTAGCCGGATGCCACCAGAAGGCCACGCCCGTTGCAGATTCGCCGAATTCTGCATCCAGCGTTGTGGAGACGGCAGTTGTGCACTCGCAACAAATCGTGAACAAGTTGGATATTCCAGCCCGCGTCAGCCCAGACCCTACTCGGGTAGTTCATGTCTTTTCACAAATCTCCGGGCGCCTGGCAGAACTCTATGTGCGGCCGGGGCAAGACGTAGCTCGCGGACAGAAGATTGGGCTGATCCAGAGCAGCGACGTCGCATCCGCCCGCTCGGATTATGAAAAGGCAAAGATCGAGGCGTTGCGCGCAGATCGCCAACTTGATCGAGCAAAGCTTCTCCTGCAACATGAAGTCATCGCCCAGAAGGATTTTGACGATCTCCAGGCCGCTTCGGAAGCAGCCCACGCGGAGATGAGTCGTACGGAACAGCGAATTCACATGTTGGGATTCTCTGTTGGAGGAAGCTCCGACACAGCCATCCTCAAAGCTCCGATCAGCGGCGCAGTGCTGGATATTGGCAGCGCCACGGGCGAAATGCAGAAGTCACTGGACAACGCCGCATCCATCGCAACAATCGCGAATCTCGACGAGGTATGGGTGCTGGGAGATGTTTACGAGCGCGACCTGGCATCGGTAAAGCCAGGAACGGCAGTTGACGTCACCTTCTCTGCCTACCCGCAGGAAGTTGTACACGGAAAGATTGCAAACGTATCGGATGCTATCGACCCAACCTCCCTCACGCTCAAAGTGCGAGTGGTTCTAAATAACCCCAATCACCGCTATAAGCCATTGATGTACGCAACGATTACGATCGACCGTTCCACTTCTACCGCCTATGTGATCCCAGCGACGGCGGTAATTCACGAAGGCGCCGCGAGCTATGTCTTTGTACAGCAGTCTCCCGGCAAGTATGAAAAACGGATAGTATCCACAGCCCAAAGCCACGGGGATACGATTGCGGTCACAAGCGGACTCCATGATGGTGACTCTGTTGTAACGACAGGGGCCGCGCTGCTCCGCGCGCCGGCGGGAGACTAACATGCAGGCTTTTATTCGAGCTCTTCTGCAGTATCGCGCGATCGTTCTCATGGTCTTCCTTGCCGGATTGGCGGTGGGTGTCTTTGCCTTTGTGCAACTCGATATTGAAGCGTATCCCGATCCCTCTCCGCCGCTGGTGGAGATCATCACGCAAAATCCATCATGGTCAGGCGAGGAGATTGAGCAGCAGGTTACAGTGCCGGTGGAGACGGCATTAAACGGCACACCGCATCTGGACCAGGTGCGCTCTATCAGCATCTTTGGGCTAAGCGACGTAAAGCTCTACTTCTCCTTCGATAGCGACTACTTTCATGACAAGCAGGAGGTTCTGAACCGCCTGCAAACGCTCCAGCTTCCTGGCAATCTACAACCGCAGCTTTCGCCCTGGTCCCCCATCGGCGAAATATATCGTTATCAACTTACGGGCCCGGGATACTCGCTGAATGAGTTGAAGGCGACGCAGGACTGGCTTGTTCGCCGTGAATTGAAGCAGGTCCCCGGCATTATTGACATCACTACCTTCGGCGGCACCACGCGCCAGTACCAGGTGGAGGCCGATCCCACCAAGCTGCAGGCCTTCGACGTAACCCTGGCGCAATTGCTCAACGCCGTCCAGAACAGCAATGCAAACGCTGGTGGAAACTACCTGGCACTGGGCGACCAGAATGTAAACGTGCGGGCACTCGGACTCTTGAAGAATGTCGACGACATTGGCTCCGTCGTCATCGCGGAACGTAAAGGAGCTCCAGTTCTGGTGAGAGACGTTGCTCGCATCAGCGAGGGATTCCAACCGCGCCTTGGCAAAGTGGGACGAGGCAGCGAAAACGATATAGTCCTTGGCATCGTACTGCTGCAGAAAGAGGAGAAATCCCTCCCAGCATTAGGGGCGCTTAAGAAGAAGATTCATGAGTTGAACAATGGAAGCCTGCTTCCTCCGGGTATGCATATCAGCACAATTTACGACCGGACGGAGTTGATCCATACAACCACGCATACGGTCCAGCATGTGATCCTGACCGGTCTGGTTCTCGTGACCCTGGTCTTGATCTCGATGCTTGGAGATCTGCGTATCACATTCATTGCAGCCATCACCATACCGTTTGCCGTGCTCTTTGCTTTCTCGATGATGGTGCTCACCGGGCGCTCAGCCAACCTTATTTCGATCGGGGCTATCGACTTTGGAATCCTGGTAGACGCGTCGATTGTCGTTCTTGAGAGCATTTACCGAAAGCTTACGCGTCGAGTCGAAGGAGAACAGACTGCGGATCTGGTAATTGAAGGCGTTGCGGATGCCGCCAAGCCGGTTTTGTTTTCAACCTTCATCATCCTCGTAGCATTTATTCCGCTCTTTACGATGCAGGGGGTTCCGGGCAAAATCTTTGCACCGATGTCGGTGACTTACGGGTTCGCTCTCACCGGAGCCCTCATCTTTGCCCTCATCTTTGCGCCAGTTCTCGGATTCATCGCCGCGCCCAAAGAATATAAAAACGCTGAATCGCAGACATGGCTGAGCGGCTTTCTCCGCCGGCATTACGACGCTGCGATTCGTAGATCCCTTATTCACCCGAGCCTTGTCTGGATCATCGCAGGAACAGCTCTGGTGGGTTCCATCGTGTTATTCACCTTTGTTGGCGGCGAGTTCATGCCACCGCTCGAAGAGGGCAATCTCTGGATTCGAGCTACGCTCCCGCAGGACATCTCCTTTGACGAATCAGCGCAAATGGCCGATAAACTGCGCGCCGAAATTGCGAAGTCGCCGGAAGTGACGCAGACTGTTTCCCAGATGGGCCGCCCGGACGACGGCACCGATGTGAGCACCTTCAACAATATTGAAATCTCCGTCGCACTGAAGCCGCGTGATAAATGGCGCGCCGGCCTAACCAAGCAGGGGCTTATCGAAGAAATCGGTAAGCGACTTGCTCCCTTCCCTGGCATCGATCTGAATTTTTCGCAGAATATTCAGGATAATGTCGAGGAAGCAATGTCCGGCGTAAAGGGCGAGAACTCGCTCAAGCTATTCGGGGATGACTTTGATGCCCTCACCCGCACGGCCGAGCAAATTTCAGGAGTCATGAATTCTGTAACGGGCGTAGCGGATGTGGGTGTCTTTCGCGTTGGAGGCCAGCCCAGCCTTCTGATTCAAATCGACCGTGCGAAAGCCGCACGCTATGGAATCCTTGCGGGAGACATCAATGCCGGTGTACAGGCAGCGATCGGTGGTGCGGCCGTCACGCAGATTATTCAGGGAGATCGCCGCTTCGACCTCACGGTACGTTATCCGGCACAATACCGGACCGATCCACAGGCAATTCAGTCCATCCTGGTGCCAACAGCAGATGGCGGACGGGTTCCACTCGGACAGATCGCGGACGTTGGCCTGAAAGATGGAGCCTTCATGATCTACCGGGAAAATGGGCGGCGCTATATTCCGATAAAGTTCAGCGTGCGTGGACGGGACCTGGCCACTACAATGCAGGATCTGCAACAGCAATTGTTGCAAAAGGTAAAGCTTCCCGCGGGATTCAATTACACATGGGCTGGCGAATTCGACAGTCTTCGTAAAGAGCAGCACCGGCTATCTCTCGTTATTCCGGTCAGTCTCCTCGTGATCTTTGTCCTGCTCTACATCCAGTTCCGTTCATGGATTGACGCTTTGATTGTGCTTGGCACCCTTCCCTTCGGAGCGATAGGTGGCGTGCTGGCACTGTTTATTACACGCACTCCCTTCAGTATTTCTGCTGCGGTTGGATTTACTTCGCTGATCGGAGTTGCCACTCTTGGAGCGGTTGTCTTCCTGGAAGGAATTCGCCGTGCGCAGCGCGAAGAGGGCACTGAAGCGGGCATTGAGCAGGGATGCCTCGACGAAATGCGCCCCGTTGTGATGGCATGTATGGCCGCAGGACTGGGACTATTGCCCGCTGCGCTATCGAATGGTGTAGGAGCACAGGCACAGCAACCGCTTGCCCGTGTCGTAGTCGGCGGAATGATCACAACGTTGCTTGCAATTCTGTTCGTAATGCCCTTACTAGTAAAGAAATTTACCCGCAAGGACGTGCCAGCGGAAACAGTCGAGACGGCGAACCAGTAGCTGATTCGCCGCTCGTTGCGCACCACTCCAACCCTATTATTCTTCCCGCAGAACCTCCAGCGGCTTCTGCCCAAGAATATGGATGCTGGCGATCCACCCAGTTCCAACGGCGAGAATGGCGGTCAGCAAGACCGCCACGACGCCGGAACGCAGATCGAAGCGGTAGATCACGTCGAGTCTGTGAAGGAGAATACGCGACAGGAGATTTGCGAAAATAGCGCCGACAACTCCAGCCAGCAGTCCCAGGACGAGAAACTCCGTGCTGAATACTTTGATGATGTAGCCACGTCTTGCTCCCAGCGTCTTAAGAACGACCACCTCGCGAATCCGCCGAAAGCGCGTGCTGGCAACACTGGAGGCAAGGATAATCACACCGGAGAGCATCGAGAAACCAGCAAGGAATCTGATGACCCCGTTGATCTGTCCCACAAAGCCTTGGATGGTATCGAGCACATCGGCGATATTGATGACGGTAATCGTCGGATATGCGGCAAATAGAGCACGCTGCATCGCCGGTACCTGCGATCCGTCTACGTGCACGGCTCCGTACCAGACTACGGGCAATCCGCTAAGATCCGTGGGCTGGAAAATGAATTCGCTTCTTCCGTAGACATGCTGGCCGTCGCTCTTGAAGATGGCTCCCACCTGAAGAGGCAGCATCCGCTCGCCGCTAACCAATGTAAGATGCGATCCAACTTTGAGATGCAGACGCTGCGCAATGCGTTCGCTCACCGCAAGCGAAGCGGAAGACTCACGGTTCCACCACTTTCCGGAGAGCACTTTCACACCCGCGGGCTGTTGATCGGCCCAGGTCAACGCCACGGACTGAAGCAGTCGCTTCGGGAAGTTTGCAAGCTTTAGCTGATCGATTGGCACCCCATCCACCGTTGCAATCCTGCCTGAAACAACCGGCAGTGTCTCTAATTGGCCGCGAACGCCAGGCTGCCTTGTCAGCAAACTGCGAACGCCATCCAATTCCTGCGTGCTGATATCGATTAAAAATACATTTGGCGTAGTGGGAGAAGCGGAGACCTTCATCTCCCGCACAACAGACTTCTGCATTAAAAATACGGTGAGAATCAGCATGACGCCCGTTCCTAAGGCAGCCAGCACCGCTGCTGACTGGTTGCCTGGGCGGTACAGGTTCGCGAGTCCATGCCGCAGCGCAGCAGGTAATTGCAACCGCGTCCGTGACAATACGATTCGCAAAACCCGCAAGGTAATCGACGCGAGGGTCAAGAGGACAACGAGCGCCGCAGCCAGCCCGATCGCAAACCACTTTCCGATAACAAAGGAGTCAGACAGCGCTGAGGCTATCCCCCCGAGTCCCAGCAACACCAAAGCTGTGGCAATCCACTGCAACCGGCTATTCTTGACACGCTGCCAGAGAGTTGGCCTTCCCTCGCTGCCGCCGTCAACTGCACGCCGCAGGACCAGGCTCGGACGAACGTTACGGATATCGAGCAGCGGAGGTAGACAGAACAGGAGGGTAGTAAGAATACCCGTGCCAAGTGCAGCAAGGACGGAGCGCATGGGAAGGTGAAACGCTGGCCGCATCGGCAGGAGTTTGCCCAGTACTGCAGGAAAGATCCACTCAACTCCCATTCCTGCAAGCACGCCAAGGAGTCCACCGGCGATACCCAACAATAATGTCTGAAACAAGTAAATTCGCAGGATGTCGGACGATCGTGCGCCCAGTGACTTCATAATCGCGAGGATATCGATTCGCTGTTGCAGGTGTGCGCGCATTGCCATCGCAACGCCAATCGCACCAAGCACCATGGCTACCAGGCAAATAAGACTCAATAGCGCAGTGGCGCGTTCGAGTCCCTGGGTTAAAGCGGGATTGCTCTCGCGAAAATCAGTGACCTGTGCATCGGGAAGGATTCGCTCGATCTGTTTGCTCACCTGTGCAATGGAGGCGGACGGCGGCAATTTAAAAAGCAGGCGTTCTCCAGAGCGGCTGCCGGCCTGCAATAATCCCGTCTGAGCCAAAGCTGCACGAGTGATCATTACCCTCGGACCGAGGCTCATGGTTGCGCTCATCCGATCCGGTTCGCGGGCAAGAACAGCGGCAATTCGAAAGTCCTTGTTGCCAATGCGCAGCGTCTTCCCTACCGAAGTATGCAGTCGCACCAGCAGATCATCGACAACCACGACCGAGGAATCGGTGAGCGCCGATTTCAAATCGGCGCCAGAGTCGAGAACAGCAGCGCCGTAGAATGGATATCTGGCGGGGTCAACAGCCTTTAGCGAGATCAGCAGAGGCTGCGGATTCTCCGGAAGCCACGCCATTGTAACCATTTCCGTTACAGTTGTTTGTTGAAGCCCCCTGGCAGAGAGTTCGGCGAGGCGCTGATCCTCCTGCTCTGTTGGCTGGCGAAACATCCGCGCAGAAAGATCCGCAGCCATAATGGTGCGGGCTTCTGCCAGCAGTGTTCGCTGGAAAGACTCGCTGAATCCGCGTACGCCTGTGAGCGCAGCTACTCCGATGGCCACCGAGAGCACAACAAAGAAAAACTTGGCTCGCGACGCATGAAGTTCCCGCCACGCAATTCTTGATGCGACAGACCACGGCAAAGCAGGTTTCACGGTGGTCTTCATTTCAGAGGTTCTCCCGTCTCTCATCGGAGATGATCAGGCCATCTCGCAGCACAATCCTTCGGTCCGCACGATCTGCAATCGCAGGATCGTGGGTAACCAATACAAGGGTTGTGGAGGTTTCGCGGTTCCGATCCAACAAGAGAGACAGCACGTGTTCGCCATTCTTTGAGTCGAGATTTCCCGTCGGCTCATCGGCCATTACGATAGGCGGCTCCACGATGAAGGCACGGGCCAAAGCAACACGCTGCTGTTCTCCACCAGAAAGTTGGACCGGATAATGATGCATGCGATCTCCCAATCCAACGGAGGCGAGCAGATTTCTCGCGCGTGAAAGGCCGTCACCCGCCGCATTCAACTCGTAGGGAAGCAACACATTTTCGAGAGCCGTCAAAGTTGGAATCAATTGATAGGACTGAAACACGAAACCAATTTTCCGGCCTCGCACCTGGGCAAGCTCATTTTCTGCAAGCTGGCTGATGTCGGTCCCGTCCAGCAGTACCTGACCTTCCGTCGGCGAATCCAGGCCAGCCAGCAGGCCCAGCAGGGTGCTCTTGCCGCTACCCGAGGCGCCCATGATCGCGACGAACTCTCCGGCAGGAACGACGAGGTCGATTCCCTTCAATATGTCCACTGTTTTTGTGCCATTGCGAATCGACTTTTTCAAATCGCGAACTTCAATCATTCTGGCTGTCCCCTGTCTCTCGCCGCCTTTGCTACAGTTACTGGTGTGACCTCGCTGCGAATTTGTCTGGCACCAATTCTGCTTACTGTGCTCTCCCTAACCGCTGCGGTTGGCTGCCGAGATTCACGGCCGCCGGAGGCGCAGCCGAGTGCTCGAGCAGATATTCCTCCCGTTCCAGAAGCTGCTCCCGTCAAGCTCACGAAGGATACTCGACCAATCATCGTCGCATTCGGTGACAGCTTGACAGCCGGGTATGGCACGGAACCGGGCCAGAGTTACCCAGATTACCTGCAAAGGCTGTTGGACGAGGAACACTACGGGTACCGTGTCGTAAACCTTGGCATCAGCGGCAACACTACTAAAGACGGAGTGGAGCGGCTAAAAGACGTCATCGCGCTGAAACCTGCGCTGGTAATTGTCGAATTTGGGGGGAACGATGGCTTACGTGGGCTTCCCATCACCAGCACCCGCGAAAATCTCGACAATATTGTGCACGGATTGAAGCAATCTGGCATGAAAGTTGTCCTCGCAGGCATCACATTACCGCCAAATTATGGCGCCGATTACATCGAGCAGTTCAATAAGAACTACATCCTGATCGCGCGAAAGTACAAGGTGCCGATGCTTCCTTTTCTACTGCAGGGAGTCTACGGCGTGCCTGGCTCGATGCAGCCAGACCAGACCCATGCCACAGCCAAAGGAAATGAGCAGGTGGCCAGAAATGTTCTGGCGCTGGTCTCCCCGCTGCTCAAGAAACCGCAATCGAAAGCCAGCTAGCACAAGACTGCTACCGGCTGAAACAGCGTCCCTGCCACACGTTTTCCAATCGCCAACAGGTTCCTCTGGCCACTGAAGATCTTCACTAGTGGAGCATCCGAGTATTCAGGCAGATTGACTGCTCCCCCATTGCGGATGCGTCCTGCGGCCAATTCATCTGCGCTGACCGATGGAAGCGCCGGCAAGATGCTGCGCGGGTGAGGCAGCATTTGTTCCAATGCCTCGGCGTTCGGCAAGCTCGCAATTCTCTCAAGACTCATTGCATCGTTCAGAGTGAAGGGACCGGCCTGGGTTCTTCGCAGGCTGGCGAGGTGCGCTCCGCAGCCAAGCCTTTGGCCCAGCTCATGCGCTACCGATCGAACATACCCACCTGATGAGACACTCAGCACAAAGTCGGCACGATCTGCCGCGACCGTAGTAATTTCGAAGTTCAAGATGCTGATCCGTACTGGTTTTAACGCAACTGGCTTTCCTTCGCGCGCAGATTTATAGGCCGGTTTGCCGCCGACTTTCTTAGCGGAAAACACCGGCGGCACCTGCTCCATCTCCCCATGGAAATAGGCGGCTGCCTCTCTCACCTGATCGGGAGACAGCTGGACCTGGCAGGGAGCAGAGAGCGGCGTGCCTTCGGCATCATAGGTATCCGTCGCAAAACCGAAACGAATCGTACCGGTATATGTCTTGTCCATGCTGCCGAAATACTGCGCGAGGCGGGTGTACTTGCCAAGCAGCAATGGCAAAACACCGGTCGCCATCGGGTCAAGTGTGCCGAGGTGGCCGACAGAAGACTCCCCGGTGAAGCGACGTACGAAAGCGACAACATCGTGCGAAGTCATCGCACCTGGCTTATCTACTATAAGGAGCCCGTTCACACCTTCCACTATAGTTGCTTCGCGGGTGGAAATGCTGCGTTGCTATGCGTGATTTAGAAGGTTGTCGTCGTCCGTTCCCGCACCAGGGACAAGAATTCACTTCGTGTCTTCTGCTGCTGAAACACACCCACCATCGCGGACGTCACCGTGGAGGAGTGCTGCTTCTCTACCCCGCGCATCATCATGCAGAGGTGCCGCGCCTCGATTACCACGCCGACGCCTTGAGGCTCGATAGCTTCCTGGATGGCATCCGCAATTTGGCGTGTCAGGCGCTCCTGCACTTGCAATCTGCGGGCAAAAACCTCGATCAGGCGCGGTATTTTGCTCAGGCCGATCACCTTGCCCTTGGGGATGTAGGCCACGTGAACCTTGCCAAAGAATGGCAGCAGATGGTGTTCGCAGAGGGAGAACATCTCTACATCCTTCACGATTACCATCTCGTCGTAGTCCACATCAAAGAGCGCACCGCGGAGAATCTTGGTGGGGTCTTCCTCATAACCCTTGGTGAGGAAGGACATAGATTTCTCCATGCGCTCGGGCGTCAATAACAACCCGTCGCGGCTGGGATCTTCGCCAAGGCGAGAGAGGATCTCTCGATAAAGCTCCTGCGTGGTGTGTTCGGCAAGGCCGCTCTTTGCGCCGATCCGGGCTCCGGGCTTTGTCACAATTGCTGGTTGAGCCATTCGTTGTCCTTTTCCGCCGCCGTATCGAACGGCAGGCTCCGTATGCTCAGGCATAGCGGTTCTGGGTTCTCTCACTCTTTCCGCGATACTCAAAATAATTATTTGCCGTTTCTTCGATTCGGATGCTCACCAGGGTTGCCTTGTCGAATCCAGCGGAAACAAGATCAAACACTGTAATACACAGATTCTCCGTGGTGGGCACCTGCTCCTGAAAGCTCGCATCCAGATTCAAATTTGTATGGTCGAAGCGGTCGATGACCTCTCTCTGCATAAAGCCGTCCAGATCTCCGAGATTGCAAATCATTCCCGTCTGAGGATCGACCTGACCCGAAACTGTAACTTCGACAACATAATTGTGCCCGTGCCCATGGGGGTTATTGCACTTGCCATACACCTCACGATTGCGCCGCTCGTCGTAGGCTTCCGTGTGGAGGCGGTGCGAGGCGCTGATGCGATAACGACGCGACAGATAGGCTTTCATGGCTCCCCGTAGTAATCAGCAAACAAGTCGGGCATCTCATAGACACGAACCCGATGCAGTTTGGTGCTTCCCAGCCTGGGCGCAAGCCTATTCCAGATCGCGATGGCGATGTTCTCAGTCGTCGGAATCATCGTTTTGAACTCCGGCACTTCGAGATTCAGATGGCGATGGTCATACACCTGAAGAATCTCGCTATCGATCACATCGCGGAGCCACTTCAGATCGACTACAAAACCCGAAACCGGATCCACGTCGCCCTCTACCGTGACCTCAAGCGTGTAGTTGTGTCCGTGGCCATTTCGGTTCGCGCATCTTCCAAAGACGCGCACATTCTCCTCAGGGGAGAAGTCGTCATTCCAATAGTAATGAGCCGCGGAGAACTCCGCCCTGCGTGTCAATAGAATCATACGTTCGTCATTAATGGATGTGCTGCCAAGCCTTGCAGCTTCACAAGTTTAAGTAGAATATTCGCGTCCCTTCCAGACAACCCGTTTTCTTATGGTGTGGTGCAACCAGCTCCGAATCAGCACCACCGCAAATAGAGGCAACCCAAAGACGGAGAGCGCACAGTCGGCTGCCGGAAAATTTGACTTGGCCACCCGCGCATAAAATCGCCACAAAGCGCGGAACCACAACAATATCAAAGCCCACATTGCCAAAGGCCGGTAATGCACAGCCACGACCAGCAAGGGCAGGCCCACCAGCAGAACCAGATCCAGAAGACGCCAGGCTGCCAGCGTCAGACAATTTCCAAAGAGCAGCGCAAGGTTTTTGGTCCACCCTTCGAACATCTGTCCAAAGGTTCGATACATGCGAGTGGAAAGCGCGTCCGGCGCGTAGCGAAAGCGCAATCCCAGCTTACCGCTCTTCACCAGACTCGCAAGATCCACATCTTCGAGGATGCTGCCTGCTACGGCTTCGTGACCACCAATCCGGAGATATGCATCGTGCCGGATCAGGAGAAACTGTCCATTGGCCGCAGCCAGACGCGATTGCGGATCGGACACCTTCTGCGGTGGATATGCAAGCGCGAGTTCGCTGAAGACCAAGGGCATCAGCGCCCGTTGCCAAAAGCCAATGACAATCTGCCGTGGCGAGTAGGACAGCATGGCCACGCCTGCCCTCTCCGCCTCATGAATCGCGCGCCGCAAATCGCCAGCCTCGTGAACCGTGTCTGCATCGGTAAAGAGCAGCCAGCGACCAGTCGCCAGCTTTGCCGCGCTCCAAACCGCGTTCGCCTTTCCGGTCCAACCGCTCGGGGGCGCTCCGGGCGTGACCAGGGTGATTCCCACGAACCCCTCCGCAATTGCGCGGGTCCTGTCGGTTGAGCCATCGTCGGCAAGCAGCAGTTCCCACTCCTTGCCCAGTTCAAAGCCCTCTTCCGATTGGCTGGTCAGCGACCGCAGGCATTCTGCGATACAGTCTTCCTCATTCCGGGCCGGTATGATGACCGACAACAGACGAGGATCCTTGCTGCCTCCCGCCTTCTCCGCCGCCAACGCCATCCCCTTCAAATCACCCAACCATGACCTCGCTCAACCGCTCTTCTATCCGTATTATAGAAATTGTGCGATCTCGCAAGTTTTCTACAATCCTTTTCGCTCTGGCGTTGTTGATCCCTTTGGCGGGCTGCGATCGCGGCTCTCATCCATCGCAGATCGGCAAGAAAGCCCCCGATTTCACCGTCACGGACGCCACAAAAACCGTGCGTCTCAGCTCCTATCGCGGCAAAGTCGTCGTCCTCAACTTCTGGGCGACCTGGTGCCCTCCCTGCCTGGCAGAGCTGCCCACCCTGATTACTCTGCAACAGCGTTTGCCGGAGGTCGTTGTCCTCGCGGTCAGCACGGATCAGGATGAATCTGCGTACAACCAGTTCCTTGCCGAACACAAGATGGACATGGTCACCGTGCGCGATGGAAAGCAGGAGACCAACCGGCTCTATGGGACGGTTCGATTTCCCGAAACCTATGTGATCGACCGGAGGGGGATCCTGCGCCGCAAGTTCGTTGGAGCGCAGAACTGGACCAGCCCGGAGATCGTGAGCTATCTGAAGGGCCTGTAAACTCCTCTGCGGCAGCGAGAGAGCCGTGTTCCGTGGCGGGTAGCAACGTTCTTCCGAAGGAATCGAAGGGCTGCAGTTCTCTGCCCCGTTGCGGGCTGTTATTATTTTCCCATGACTACGCTTGATGTCGTTTATCGCTATGCCACGCATCCCACGGAAGCGGAGATGCTGGCGCTCGGCAATGCACTCGAGGTTTACGGCATGCGTCGGCTGAAGGTGAATCGCCAGGAGATGACGATTCTCGTCGAATATGACGCCACGCGCCTCAATGCAGCAGCCGTGTCCAGGTTGCTGCGTGGAGCGGGAATCTCGATCACCGAGGAGGTGTCGTTGATTCCTCCCCTGCTTCCTCCACCGGCGGCCGAAGTAAAGGATGCTGCTCCGGCAAAGTAGCCAGGACGCCGCGCAGCAGGTTTGCGAAACCGGCAAATCATTGGTATCTTAAGAGAGTCCGTAAGCCGTTATGGATGTGCGCCTGTAGCTCAGTTGGATAGAGCGGCTGACTACGAATCAGCAGGCCGGGGGTTCGAATCCCTCCGGGCGCACCATATAAGCCATCTGAAATCAATCAATTAGACTCTACACTACAAAATATCAATGATGGGTTTCGGCCACTTTTCACGCTCTCTTTCCGAACTTCAGCAGCTTCCGCTGGCTGCTATTGAACCGATTCGTCCTATCAGCAACCACGCTAATTCTGAGCTCAGTAACTGCGCAACTGCTGTGTGACCAAGCGTGTGTAGCGCGGATGCGCTACATCGAGGATCAGGAGTTGAGGGGAAGCTGTAGCGGTTAAGGGTCAGGAGAACATCTCGTTCGGCCAATCCGCCAGGCCGACAAGATTGTTCCTGACCCTTAGCTTAGGCATCGACGACGCCCTTCCAACGGCATAGGCCCGGACGCAGCGCCCAACGCGTATAGCCATCTTGCGCTTGTCCTTGTAGCCTCGGAACTGCCCCCGGATGAGATCTGCTGTGATCTCCTCCTCGGATGCTGGCCTGTTGCTATGGGTCAGGAACCGGATGATGGAAAAGTTCATCTCCGCATCATCCCGGTAATCCAGTCCGGCAGGCCCTTCCTCGAAGGCGAGTTTCGCGTCAATCTCATCCACGTCACGCAGAATTGCCTGCGCTTGATCGGCGTATTGCTTCGCCTTCGCTGGCGTTCGCTCTTTCGAAGCAAGATCGGCAAGTTCCTGCAGCTTCCTATTCTTTCCATCAATCAGTAGGGTTCTGTAATAAGAGTCGGACATAAGGGTATTTTCGCAAACCTCGTTCATGAATCGCTGAACCGGGCACGCATCTCCGCAACATCAGTACGAAGCCAGTTGAAGACGGTAGCTGCAGCCAGGGCTTGAATTCTGGTGACATGGGGATAGAAAGTAAGCGTTTGGTCCCGACCGTCTGGACGCTGGTGATGGATCTGTAGACGATGCCTGTATGGAGCAGAGCATTGTTGCAGGTTCTGAAGTTGGTGTTGGGACCACTGAGCCCCGACGTCGCTGGCGC